>Ga0268290_100001_pt1:785000-2434957 | contig 2434957 bp, 2349 predicted proteins | sample MetspRMADM_FD_191346 | JGI IMG/M metagenome (GOLD analysis project Ga0268290, IMG submission 191346) | Soil microbial communities from San-Diego area, Southern California, United States - Methylocaldum sp. RMAD-M | ecosystem: Environmental > Terrestrial > Soil > Desert | place... | reverse complement strand
CCGTGCCGCACAGCGTCGGGGCCCGCCGGGCGGGGGATCCGCCGAGCCTGGTGGCCGACGCCGGCCGTGCGCGCGAGCTGCTCAACTGGACGCCGGTCTGCTCGTCGCTAGATCAAATCGTGGTCGACGCGCTGCGTTGGGAACGCAACCCGGCGTACGGCGCTGGCGTTCGCGGCCATCGCGCCGTACAGGTTGAAAGCACGACTGTCTAAAGTCGACTGGCCGACGTTGGCGAAACTCTATTCGTCTTAGCGCTGCCTTATCTTTTGATTACAGCATTTGATGATCGCGCATCTGCATTCGGCGCGGAACCTTTCTGCAAACGAGGCGTTATTCCAGCGGGCTTCGTGTGTCGATTTTTCAAAAAGGAATGCGCCCTTGAACACTCAGTGGTTCCCGAGCGCCGAAGGCGCTGCGCCATTGTCTACTCCTTTCGGGCCGCGTTCCCGAGGTCGCCAGACCCTCGTCTGCTTCTCCCACCTTCGCTGGGACTTCGTCTTCCAGCGCCCGCAGCACCTGATGACCCGGTTCGCCCAGGGCCGGAAGGTCGTGTTCTGGGAAGAGCCCGTGCCCGGGCCGGCGGAGGAGACGCCCCGGCTGGACAGCCGGACGTGCCCCGACAGCGGCGTCCTGGTGGTCACCCCGGTGCTCGCCGACGGCGGCAGCCCCGAGGAGCGCAACAGTCAGCTGAAGTCGCTGCTCGACACCTTCCTGGCCGGCCACGAGAACGATCTTGTCCGCTGGTACTACACGCCCATGATGCTGGCCTTCTCGCGGCACATCGAGGCGGTCTGCACCGTCTACGACTGCATGGACGAGCTCGCGAACTTCAAGTTCGCCCCGCCCGAGCTGACGATCCTCGAACGGGAGCTGATGGACGCCGCCGACGTGGTCTTCACCGGCGGCTACTCGCTCTGGGAAGCCAAGCGCGACCGACACCCCAACATCCACCCGTTCCCGTCCAGCGTGGACCGCGCCCACTTCGCCAAGGCGCGCAGCATGCGCGAGCAGCCTCAGGACCAGGCCGCCATCCCGTGGCCGCGCTTCGGCTTCTACGGCGTCGTGGACGAGCGCATGGACCTTGAGCTCATCGCCGCCCTCGCCGACGCCAGGCCGGAGTGGAGCGTGGTGATCGTCGGGCCGGTGGTGAAGATCGACCCGGCCGACCTGCCGAAGCGGCCCAACCTGCATTACCTGGGCGGGAAGGGATACGACGACCTTCCGAAGTACCTGGGCGGGTGGGACGTGGCGCTGATGCCCTTCGCCATCAACGAGTCGACCCGCTTCATCTCGCCGACCAAGACTCCGGAGTACCTGGCGGGCGGCCGGCCCGTGGTCTCCACGCCGATCGTCGACGTGGTGCGCCACTATGGCGACCTGGAGGCGGTGAAGATCGCCGCCACCGCCGACGAGTTCATTTCCGCCTGCGACCAGGCGCTGGCGCTGTCGCGTCTGAAGGGCGACTGGCTGAAGGCGGTGGACGCCGCCCTCGCGGCGCTCTCCTGGGACGAGACCTTCGCGCGGATGAACGCCGAGATCGGGCGCGCCGTGGGTCAGCGCCAGCAGGCGGCCTCCGAGGCTCTGGCCGAGGCCGGCGCCGTGCCGTCGCCCGCCATCCGCCCGGCCTCCCGCAGCAAGCCCTTCGACTACCTGATCGTGGGCGCGGGCTTCGCAGGCTCGGTGCTGGCCGAGCGCCTCACCACCCAACTCGGCAAGCGGGTGATGCTCGTCGACCGCCGTCCGCACATCGGCGGCAACGCCTATGACGAGAAGGATGCGGCCGGCGTGCTGATGCACAGGTACGGACCGCACATCTTCCACACCAATTCGGACGAGGTCGCGGGCTACCTCTCCCAGTTCACCAAGTGGCGCCCGTACGAGCATCGTGTGCTCGCCCAGGTGAAGGGCGGCCTGCTGGTGCCGATCCCGATCAACCGCACTACGCTCAACACCCTCTACGGGCTCGACCTGAAGAACGACGAGGAGGCGGCCGCCTACCTCGCCAGCCGCGCCGAGCCGGTGGAGAAGATCAGGACATCGGAGGACGTGGTGGTCTCCGCCGTGGGCCGCGAGCTCTACGAGACCTTCTTCCGCGGCTACACGCGCAAGCAGTGGGGCATGGACCCCTCCGAGCTCGACAAGAGCGTGACCGCGCGCGTCCCGACCCGGACCAACGTGGACGACCGCTACTTCACCGACAAGTTCCAGAACATGCCGGCCGAGGGCTACACCCGGATGTTCGAGAACATGCTCGACCAGAAGGGGCTGACCATCGAGCTCGGCGTCGACTTCGAGGATGTTCGCGAGGACACCGTCTACGACCGGCTGATCTTCACCGGTCCCGTGGACGAGTACTTCGACCACCGCTACGGCAAGCTCCCCTACCGGAGCCTGGCGTTCCGGCACGAGACGCTGGACCAGGAGTGGTTCCAGCCGGTCGGCACGGTGAACTACCCCGACGAGCAGACGCCCTACACCCGCATCAGCGAGTACAAGCACCTGACGGGCCAGAGCTCGAAGCGCACCACCGTCACCTACGAGTACCCGCGCGCCGACGGCGACCCGTACTACCCGGTGCCGCGTCCGGAGAACCAGGCGCTCTACAAGAAGTACGAGGCGCTGGCGCTCGACACCCCCAACGTCCACTTCGTCGGGCGGCTGGCCACCTACCGCTACTACAACATGGACCAGGTGGTGGGGCAGGCGCTGGCCACCTTCCGCCGCATCGCGGAGCGGGAAGGGCGTACGGTCATCGCCGCCCAGAGCGCGGCGCGGGCCATAGCCGCGAACTAGCGGCGGCCTTCGGATTCAACCTGTAGGCGGCCCTCGCTTCGCGGCGGGGGCCGTTTCGTGTTAAGCGGCGCCGTAAGACGGCGGGGGCTTCGAGTCCAAATGGTCCGGACCGAGAACGAGCGGGCGCGGCAGATCGCGCAAAATCTGGTCGAGATCCTGTCGTCCTATGAGGAGGAGCTGATGGCGCTCGAGCACGACGCGCCGGCCCTTGGCGCGCTGCGCCGCGCGGTCGGCATGGCCATCGCCGAGGCCTGTTACCTGATCTCCGACGGCGCGCCGCCGCACTAGACCCAGAGGACGACATCGCACCCATGGCCCGCAAATCCGAGGCTCTCGCCGATCCGGTCGACATCGCCGTTGGCGCGCGCATCCGCCTGCTGCGCAAGGTCCGCGGCCTGTCGCAACAGGCGCTGGCCGAGGCCGCCGGCGTGACCTTCCAGCAGATCCAGAAGTACGAGCGCGGCGCCAACCGGGTGAGCGCCTCGATGCTGTCGCGGATCGCCAGGACGCTCGGTGCGCCGGTCTCGGAGATGTTCGGCGAGGTGGGACCGGCCAGCGGCGCCATCGACGAGGTGGCCGCGCTGCTGGCCGAGCCCGGCGCCCTGGAGCTGCTCAAGGCCTATTCGCACCTGCCCAAGGGGCCGCCCCGCTCCGCCCTCGTGGACTTCGTCCGCACCCTGGGCGACAAGCAGCCGGGCTGATCCTCACCTTCAGGAGTACTCCATGCGTTCGTCCCTTCGCGCCGCGATCCTGGCTGCGGGGCTGCTGACGGCTGCGCCGGCCTGGGCCGCGCCGCCGACGCCGGCCGAGGCGAAGATGATCGCCACCGTCACCGCCGAGCACGAGCGCAACGTGAAGCTGCTCGAGGCGCTGGTGCGGGTGAACTCCGGCTCCATGAACCTCAAGGGCGTGGAGGAGGTCGGCCGGATGATGCGCGCCGAGCTGGAGCCCTTAGGCTTCGAGGTGCGATGGATCCCCATGGCCGAGACGGGCCGCGCAGGGCACATCGTCGCCACCCACAAGGGGAACGGCCGCGGCAAGCGGATGCTGCTGATCGGCCACCTGGACACCGTTTTCGAGCCCGACAGCCCCTTCCAGGGCTGGACCCGCCGCGGCGACACGGTCGAGGGCCCGGGCGTCGGCGACATGAAGGGCGGCATGATCGTCATCGTGGCCGCGCTGCGCGCCATGCAGGCTGCCGGCGCGCTGAAGGACGCCGACATCACGGTCGTGCTCACCGGCGACGAGGAGAAGCCGGGCAGCCCGATCGCGGTGGCCCGGCGGGACCTGATCGCCGCCGGCCGTGCCAGCGACGTCGCTCTTGATTTCGAGGGGCTGTCCCGGGAGGACGGCCGCGACATCGGCTCCGTCGCGCGGCGCTCGTCCAACTCCTGGACGCTGAAGGTGAAGGCGAAGTCCGGCCACTCCTCGGGCGTCTGCACCGAGGCCATGGGTTGCGGGGCCAACTACGAGCTCGCCCGGATCATCGAGGCCTTCCGCAAGGAGCTGGCCGAGCCGAACCTGACCTACAACGTCGGCATGATCGCCGGTGGCGCGAAGGCCGAGGCGAACGCCGGCGAGACGGGCGTCTCGGCCATCGGCAAGACCAACATCATCTCCGGCGAGGCGGTCGCGCTCGGCGACATCCGCACCCTCTCCGAGGAGCAGGAGCAGCGCGTCCGGGGGAAGATGAGGGCCATCGTCGCCCGATCCCTGCCGCACGCCGACGCGACGCTGGAGTTCGACGACACCGGCTATCCGCCCATGGCGCCCACGGAGGGCAACAAGGCGCTGCTGCGCAAGCTGAACGCCGTCAACCAGACCTTGGGCCTGCCCGAGATGCCGCAGGGCGACCCCGCCCGGCGCGGGGCCGGGGACATCGCCTTCGTCTCGTTCATCGACGGTCTGGTCGGGCTCGGCATGGCCGGGGAGGGCTCCCACGCGCCGGGCGAGACGGCGGACCTGACGAGCCTCGACGTCCAGGCCCAGCGCGCCGCGCTGCTGATGAGCCGGCTGGCCAAGGAACCGCGGGCCAGGCGCTAGGCCGGCTGACCGAGCTCCCTGAGCGCCCGGTCCTTCACGGCCTTGTAGTCCACCTTGCCGTTCGGGGCCCGGCCGATGGTTTCCACGAGAACCAGCTCGCGCGGGGCCTTGTAGCCGGCGAGCTGGCTGTGCACGTGGGCCGACAGCTCCGGCAGGGACGGCGCGTCGGGGCCCTCCGGCTCCACCACGGCGCAGATCCGTTCGCCGAAGCGCGGATCGGGCACGCCGACCACCACCGCATCGCGCACGTTGGGATGGGTCTTCAGCGCCTCCTCGACTTCCTCGGGGAAGACCTTCTCGCCGCCGGTGTTGATGCAGACGGAGCCGCGGCCGAGCAGCTTCAGGGAGCCGTCGGCGTTGACCTCCGCCCAGTCGCCCGGGACGCTCCAGCGCTGGCCTTCGATCACCTTGAAGGTCTTCGCCGACTTGTCGGGGTCCTTGTAGTAGCCCACCGGCAGGAAGCCGGAGACCGCCACCATGCCCCGCTCGCCGGAGCCGGGCTCCACGCGCCGGCCATCTTCTGTGAAGACGGCGCAGTTGGGGCCGAGCATGAAGGCCGCCGTCTGCATCTCTGCGCCGGGCGCGGAGGCCGAGGCGCCCAGGCCCACGGCTTCGGACGAGCCCAGGCTGTCGTAGATCACCGCGTTGGTGGCGTGGCGCAGCAGGCCGCGCTTGTTCTCCTGGCTCCACATGGAGCCCGAGGAGCTCATGGCCCTGATATTGGAGAGTTCCCAGCGGCCCGGATTGGCCTCCAGGGCCTCCAGCATCGGCGTGGAGAAGGCCAGGCCCACTAGCACGATGGCGGTGGCCTTCAGCCGCTCCGCCTCGTTCCACAGCTCCACGGCGTCGAACTTGCGCGAGGGCAGGGTGGCGACCGTCCCGCCCTGGTTCAGGCAGATGAAGGCCGAGAACTGTCCCGTGCCGTGCATCAGCGGGCAGGCGACGAGACTGATCGGGCGCAGGTGCTCCGGTGAGCCGATCCGCGCGATCAATTCCTCGACGGAGGTGGCCGGGGGGATGCCGAGCGCCACGTTGCCGCCGGCGCCGATGACGTTGAACAGGTCGTCCTGCCGCCACATGACGCCCTTGGGCATGCCCGTGGTGCCGCCGGTGTAGAGCAGCAGCAGGTCGTCGGGCGAGCGGCCCCAGGGCGCTTTCACCGGCCGCTGGGCTGGCGTGGCGGCGGCGACGGTCTCGTAGTCGACCGCCCAGTCGGGCGCTGGATGGCCCGGCTCGGCCACCGCCACCCAGCGCTTCACCTTCGGCAGGCGCGGGCGGATGCCGGCCAGTATGTCCGCGAAGCTGGCGTGGAACACGATCGCCTGGGCGTCGGCGTTGTCGAACAGGTAGACCAGCTCCTCCGGCCCGTAGCGATAGTTGGTGTTCACCGGCGCGAACCCGCCCTTGAAGGCGGCGAAGTAGGTCTCGAGGTATTCCGGGCCGTTGTAGAGGTAGGCGGCGACCTTGGCCTGGTGGTCCAGCCCGGCGGCGATCAGGTCGGCCGCGAGCGCGTCGGCGCGGGCGTCGAACTGGCCCCAGGTGAGCGACCGCTCGCCCTGGATCTGGGCCGGCCGGTCAGGCTGGGCTGCGGCGATCGTCTCCCAGACGTCGGCGAAGGTCCACGCGGTCACATCCATCCTCCCAGGTTCTTGTCATTTTGGGAGAAGTTGGCCGCTTGCCCGGACGGCAAGTCAACTCAAACGGGGAGGGCGGTGGTCGACTTGATCTGCTCCATGGCGAACGCGGAGCTGACGTCGGCGAGCGGGACCCTGGCGATCAGCCGGCGGTAGAAGGCGTCGTAGGCGCCGATGTCCTTCACGCGCACCTTCAGCAGGTAGTCGGTGTCGCCGGAAAGCCGGTAGAACTCCACCACCTCGGGCATGGCCGACGCCGCCGAGGCGAAGAGGTCGAGCCACTCCTGGTCATGCCGGTTGGTGCGCACCGAGACGAAGACGGCGAGGCCGAGGTCCAGCTTCTCGGGATCGAGCAGGGCGACCCGCCGGGTGATCACGCCGGCCTCGGTGAGGCGCTTCACCCGCTTCCAGCACGGCGTCTGGGAGAGCCCCACGCGCTCGGCCAGCTCGGCGACCGGCGTGGTGGCGTCGGCCTGCAGCTCGCGCAGGATCCGGCGGTCTATGGCGTCGAGAACGATGTCCATGAACTATAGCCTCTACGGAGAACGATCTTCTACCCAACCCTCCATGCGGCAGGAAGCGCAGTGATGATCTGTTCGCGATTCCGCGGCATGATTCCTGCGGCCATCCTGGAGGGGACATGCTCGAGCGCTTCACCGACCATCCGCATTCCGTCGGCGAGAGCTATGCCGAGCACGCTGCCGCCGCCTCGGGCTTCGGTCTCACTCTGATGGCGGCTGGGCTCGCCTGCCTCCTTCACGCCGTCTTCCCGTGGGTGTTCGAGGACTTCGCCAGCCGAAAGGTGAGGGCGCTGCACGCCCGCATGGCGAACCGCCGCGCGCCGCTGGCCTGGAGCGGCTACGTGGGCGACGGCTTGGGCGTCTAGCCTTCCGGCGGGAACCGGGACCGCGCCACCGGGTTGCTCCTGCGACGCCGCATCGGCGGCGAAGTGACATTGGAGGCGCGACCATGGCTACGCTGCCTTACGGCGACCGGACCGACACCTATTCCACCACGACCGCCATCCAGGACGCCGGCGGCTACGGCGAAACCACCGGCGCGGGCGTGGGGGGCAAGATCTTCATCTGGCTGGCCTGGGCCTTCGCGGCCGCGTTCTGGGCCTTCTCGCTCTCCACGGGCATCGGGATCCTGAACGCCATGGGCAGTCCCGCGGCCGACGCTACCGCGGGCGCCGTCGACGCTGGCGGGATCGGCTGGTTCCTGATGACGGTGGTCGGCGGCACGGTGGTGCTGGGCGTGGCGATCGCCTACGGCCTGGCCAGTTACCTGAGCCGCGACAAGCGCAAGGACCCGATGACCGAGGCCGCGACCCACGCCCTCTACGACACCATCGAGCGGCAGGGCGGCGACGACATGACCACCCGGTCGCCCGAGCAACGCCGGCCGGAGGAGCGCGACGCCTACCGGGATGCTCAACGCGATCTGCGGTAAATTTCGGGGCGCGACGTTCCGGCGCGCTCTAGGAGTGGCGCACGAGGCAGCGTGCCCCTAGGATAGCTCAAGCGACTCAGCCCTCGCGAAGAGCGTTGGGGCGGCGCCTGATACCTAGCTGGGGGAGCCCAATGGCCGAAACCAAGAAAACCAACGCCCTGCAAAAGCCGCTTACGCCCTCTTCCGAACTGGCCGCCGTGGTCGGTTCCGGGCAGCTTTCCCGGGGTGAAGTGGTCTCCAAGATCTGGGACTACATCAAGAAGAACAACCTGCAGAATCCGCAGAACAAGCGCGAGATCGTCGCCGACGACAAGCTGAAGCCGATCTTCCACGGCAAGGACCGCGTCTCGATGTTCGAGATGAACAAGCACCTGGCGCAGCACCTGAAGTAGGACGCGCCGGCGACGGCCTCTGCGCCGTCTGCTGCCACTTGTGAAAACCCCGCCGGCCGGCTGGCCTGCGGGGTTTTCTTTTGCCCGGGCGCTGAAGCCCGTCGGACCGCCGACCCTGTGGGGCGTTTCCCGTCGATCGGGGCGACCGGCGGAGACTGTGACGGAATCAGGGCCGGATGACGGCCGGCGCAGGTCGCGCCAAGGATAGTCGAAGTAATCCGATCGGCGCGGAGGAGGGCCCGCAGGCGGTCTGCGGGAGGGCGCTTCGGGGCCGCTGAATGGCGGTCGGCGCATGCCTGCGGCTGCGGAAACATGGCCCGGCAGAGGTCGTCGATCCCCGCTGGCGGGCCGGGCCCCGGACCAGCGGACGCGAGGGGCGTCCGCGGCGGCTCTCCGGGATTGGCTTTGGGATCGCAACTGCCGGTGGGCGCTGGCCTTTGAGCTTGGCCGTAAGGCGCGAGTCACCGGAAATGACCGCGATCCATCCGGCGCGCGAAATCGCTCATTTCGGCGTGCTGCGGCAACGCGCCACAGGCGGCCGGTCCGGAAGCCTCCGTGTGAGGAGGGTCCTGCGTCTTTAGGCCCCACCTCAGGGGGCGTCGGCGCCCCTTCACACGACTCAGTGTAACGAATTGGAAAGGGACTCCTGATGTGCGTAGCGGGTGCGAAAAGCGCCGAACGACTAGCGTTTCCTTTTATAATTCTGGGCTGACCGGCCAATCGGGCGTCTGAACTGGACAAGGTGGAATAATGGGTATCTCAAACCTCACGGCCGCCCAGATCAGCGCGCTGTCGGTCACGACGATCCAGAGCCTCTCGACCACCGACATCAAGTCGCTGAGCGCGACGCAGCTCGGCTCGATCAACACCAGCGGCATTGCGGTGCTGGACGCGACCCAGGTCGGCGCGATCACCGCAACCCAGGTGAAGGGCCTCACGGCCACCCAGATCCCCTACCTGCAGACATCCATCGTCTTCGACACCACCCAGCTGGTGGTGTTCAACGGTCAGCAGCTCAACGCCTTCACCACCACCCAGCTCGGCGCCCTCGACGTCACCCACATCGGCGTTCTCTCCTCCACCCAGCTCGCCGGCCTCTCGGCCACCAGCCTGTCGGTGCTGGACGAGACCCAGATCGGCGCGCTCACCACCACCCAGGTGAAGGGCCTCACCTCCACCCAGCTGGCGGCGCTCACCGAGACGGACATCGGCGAGCTGAGCCAGACCCAGCTCGGCGTCTTCAGCACCACGCAGCTGGGCTCGCTCACCGCCACCAACCTGGCGCTGCTGACCGAAACCCAGCTCGGCGGCCTGTCGGCCACCCAGCTCGGCGGCCTCTCCGCCACCAAGTTCGCCGCCTTCGACGGCACCCAGGTGGGGTCGTTCAGCACCACCCAGATCTCGGGCCTCACGGCCACCCAGCTGCGCTCGATGGCGGCGGCGGACTTCGACGAACTCACCTCCACCCAGATCGGGGCCTTCTCCTCCACCCAGCTCGGTGCGCTCTCCGCCACGAATCTGTCCAGCCTGGACGAGACGGAAGTCGCCGCCCTCACCACCACCCAGCTGGCGGGCCTCACCGCCACCCAGATCAAGGGCTTCAGCGAGACCGACGTCGGTGAGCTGACGACCACCCAGATCGCTGCGCTGAAGACCACCCAGCTGCAGGCGTTCAGCGCCGCCAACGTCTCGGCCCTGACCGAGACCCAGGCCGGCGCGCTTACCTCCACCCAGCTCGGCGCCCTGACGGCGACGCAGGTGAAGGGCCTCAACGAGACCGACATCGGCGAGCTGTCCACGACGCAGCTCGGCGGCCTGACCAAGACCCAGATCGGCGCCCTGACGACGACGGCGCTCGGCGCCTTCTCCGAAACCCAGATGGGCGCGCTGACCGCGACCCAGGTGGCCGGCCTGACCAGCACCCAGCTGAAGGAGCTGACCGAGACCGCCATCGGGACGCTCGGCACGACCCAGCTCTCGGCCCTGGCGTCGACGCAGCTGGCGGCGCTCACCGCCACGAATCTGTCCGCCCTGACCTCGACGCAGATGACCGCGCTCTCGGCGACCCAGATGAAGGGTTTGACGGCGACGCAGATGCAGGGTCTCTCCGAGACCGACATCTCCGAGTTCTCGACGACCCAGATCGCCGCCCTGTCGGCGACCCAGCTCGGCGGCCTGACCGCCACCAACTTCTCGGCCCTCGACTCGACCCAGATGGGGGCGCTGACCACCACCCAGATGCGCGGCCTGTCGCTGACCCAGATGGGCGGCCTCACCGAGACCGACGTGGGCGAGCTGTCGTCGACCCAGCTCGGCGCGCTGACTGCCGCGCAGCTGAACGCCCTGACGACGACCGGCATGGCGACCCTGACCGGCACCCAGCTCGGGGGGCTCACCGCCACCCAGATCGGCGGCCTGTCGACGACCAACCTGTCGGCCCTCGACGGCACCCAGATGGGGGCGCTTACGACCACCCAGGTGAAGGGCCTGACGGCGACCCACCTGCGCTCGCTCAATGAGACCGACTTCGGCGAGCTGACCTCGACCCAGCTCGGCGCCCTCAGCTCGACCCAGCTCGGCGCGCTCACCTCGACCAACGTCTCGGCGATGGACGAGACGAAGATCCAGGCGCTGACCTCGACCCAGCTCTCCGGCCTGACCTCGACCCAGCTCGGCGGCCTCAACGAGACCGACATCGCGGAGTTCTCGTCGACCCAGATCGGCCTGCTGAAGACAACCCAGCTGAATGCGCTGACCAGCACGGCCATGACCGCGCTCAGCACGACCCAGCTGTCGGCGCTGTCCTCGACGCAGATCTCGGCGCTCGCCACGACCCGCCTGGCGGCGCTCGACGAGACGCAGATCGGCTCGCTGAACACCACCCAGGTCGCGGGCCTTACCTCGACCCAGCTGAAGTCGCTCAGCACCACCGATTTCGGCGAGCTGACCTCCACCCAGATCGGCGCCTTCAACAAGACCCAGCTCGGCGCGCTCTCCGCGACGAACCTGTCCAGCCTGGACGAAACCGAGTTCGCGGCGCTTGACGCCACCCAGCTCGGCGGGCTCACCGCCACCCAGCTGGGTGGCCTGAATGAGACCGACATCGGCGAGTTCACGACGACCCAGATCGGCGCCCTGTCGACCACCCAGCTGAAGGCGCTGTCGGCCACCAACTTCTCGGCGCTGAGCGAGACCCAGATGGGCGCGCTGAGCTCGACGCAGCTCGCGTCGCTGAGCACCACCCAGATCCGCGGCTTCAGCACCACGGATATCTCCGAGCTGACCACGACGCAGCTCTCGGGCCTCACCTCGACCCAGGTGGGCGCGCTGACCACGACTGCGCTGTCGGCGCTCGACGCGACCCAGATGGGTTCGCTGAGCGCCACCCAGATGAAGGGGCTGACGTCCACCCAGCTCCAGAACCTGGAAACCACCGACATCGCCGAGCTGACCACGACCCAGCTCTCCGGCCTGGCCTCGACCCAGATCGCCGGCCTCGGCGTGACCAACTTCATGGCCCTGGACGCCACCCAGGTCGGCGCGCTCAGCGCCACCCAGATCAAGGGCATCTCGGCCACCCAGCTGAAGGCGCTCGACACCACCGACGTGGCCGAGTTCTCGACCACCCAGATCTCGGCCCTGGGCTCGACCCAGCTCGCCGCCCTGACGGCGACGGCGCTCTCGGCCCTCGACGAGACCCAGATGGCGGCGCTGTCCGCCACCCAGGTGAAGGGCCTGACGTCCACCCAGCTCAAGGACCTGACGACCACCGACATCGGTGAGTTCTCGTCCACCCAGCTGGCGGCGCTCGCGTCCACCCAGCTGGCGGCGCTCTCCACGACCAGCATCGCCGCGCTCACCACCACTCAGCTCGGCGGCCTGACCTCGACCCAGGTCGGCCAGCTGACGGCGACCAACCTCTCGGCGCTCGATGCGACGCAGATGGCGGCGCTGAGCGAGACCCAGGTGAAGGGCCTCACCTCGACCCAGCTGCGGTCGATCTCCACGACCGACTTCGCCGAACTGACCACGACCCAGCTCGGCTCCCTGACCTCGACCCAGATCGGCGCGCTCTCGGCCACCAACCTCTCGGCGCTCGACGAGACCCAGATGGCGGCGCTCAGCGAGACGCAGCTGAAGGGCCTGACGGCCACGCAGATGAAGGGCCTGACCGAGACCGACGTGGGCGAGCTCTCCGCCACCCAGGTCGGCCAGCTCTCGGCGACGCAGCTCTCCAACCTGACCTCGACCGCGGTCTCGGCGCTCTCCGAAACCCAGGTCGGCTCGCTCTCCACGACCCAGCTGAAGGGCCTGACGAGCACACAGCTGAAGGGCCTCACGGAAACCGACATCGGCGAACTCTCCGAGACCCAGCTCGGCGCCCTGAGCGCGACCCAGCTCGGCGCGCTGACGTCGACGGCGGTGTCCGCTCTCGACGGCACCCAGATGGCGGCGCTGACGTCGACCCAGCTGAAGGGGCTGACCACCACCCAGATCGCCGGCCTGAACGAGACCGACATCGGGGAGCTGGCTTCCACCCAGCTGGCGGCGCTGGCCCCCACCCAGCTCGGCGCGCTGACCACCACCAACGTGACGGCGCTCAGCACGACCCAGCTGTCTGGCCTGACGTCGACCCAGATCGGCGGCCTCTCGGCCACCAGCCTGGCCGCGCTCGACGCCACCCAGATGGGTTCGCTGAGCGAGACGCAGGTGAAGGGGCTGACGGCCACCCAGCTGCGGTCGATCTCCACCACCGACTTCGCGGAGCTGACGACGACCCAGCTCGGGGCGCTGACCTCGACGCAGATCGGCGCTCTCTCCGCCACCAATGTCTCGGCCATGGACGAGACCCAGATGGCCGCGCTGACCGAGACCCAGCTGAAGGGTCTGACGGCCACCCAGATGAAGGGCCTGACCGAGACCGACGTGGGCGAGCTCTCCGCCACGCAGGTCGGCCAGCTCTCGGCGACCCAGCTGTCGAACCTGACCTCGACGGCGGTGTCGGCGCTCTCCGACACCCAGGTCGGCTCGCTCTCCACGACCCAGCTGAAGGGGCTTACCGCCACCCAGCTTAAGGGCCTCAACGAGACCGACATCGGCGAGCTCTCCGAGACCCAGATCGGGGTCCTGAGCTCGACCCAGCTCGGCGCCCTGACCGCCACCGCGCTCTCCGCGATGGACGGCACCCAGATGGGGGCGCTCACCTCGACGCAGGTGAAGGGCCTGACCACCACCCAGCTCGCCGGCCTCAACGAAACCGACGTGGGCGAACTGGCCTCGACGCAGCTGGCGGCGCTCGCCACGACCCAGCTCGCCGCCTTCTCGACCACCAGCATCGCGGCGCTCAGCACCACCCAGCTGTCCGGCCTGACGTCGACCCAGATCGGCGGCCTGACCGCCACCAACCTGTCCGCGCTCGACGCGACGCAGATGGGCTCGCTGAGCGAGACCCAGGTGAAGGGGCTGACCGCCACCCAGCTGCGGTCGATCTCCGCCACCGACTTCGCGGAGCTGACCACGACCCAGCTCGGGGCGCTGACCTCGACCCAGATCGGGGCGCTTTCGGCGACCAACGTCTCGGCGATGGACGAGACCCAGATGGGCGCCCTGACGGAGACCCAGCTGAAGGGCCTGACCAGCACCCAGCTCAAGGGCCTCAGCGAAACCGACGTGGGCGAGCTGTCGGAGACCCAGATCGGTCAGCTGACCGGGACCCAGCTTTCCAGCCTGACCTCGACGGCCTTCTCGGCCCTGGACGAAACCCAGGTTGGTCAGCTCTCGACCACCCAGATCAAGGCGCTGGCGGTGACCCAGCTGCGCGGCCTCAACGAGACCGACGTCGGCGAACTCACCGAGACCCAGATCGGCGCCCTGAGCGCGACCCAGGTGGGCGCGCTCTCGGCCACCGCGCTCTCGGCCCTCGACGGCACGCAGATGGCGGCGCTGACCTCGACCCAGCTGAAGGGCCTGAGCACCACCCAGATCGCCGGCCTCAACGAGACCGACGTGGGCGAGCTGGCCTCGACGCAGCTGGCGGCGCTCGCCACCACCCAGCTCGGCGCCTTCTCGACCACCAACATCACCGCGCTCAGCACGACCCAGCTGTCGGGCCTGACCTCGACCCAGGTGGGCGGCCTCTCGGCCACCAATCTCTCGGCGCTCGACGAGACCCAGATGGGCTCGCTGAGCGAGACCCAGGTGAAGGGCCTGACGGCGACGCAGCTGCGTAGCCTGAACGAGACCGACTTCGCCGAGCTGACCACCACCCAGATCGGCGCGCTCTCCTCGACCCAGATCGGCGCCATCTCGGCGACCAACCTCTCGGGGATGGACGAAACCAAGACCGCGGCGCTGACCGAGACCCAGCTCAAGGGGCTGACCAGCACCCAGCTCAAGGGCCTGACTGAAACCGACATGGGCGAGCTGACGCAGACCCAGGTCGGCCAGCTCTCCGGCACCCAGCTCGCCGCGCTCGCCGCGACCAGCCTCTCGGCCCTCGACGAGACCCAGGTCGGCCAGCTCTCCGCCACCCAGGTGAAGGCGCTGACGGCCACTCAGCTGAAGGGCCTCAACGAGACCGATATCGCGGAACTGAGCGAGACCCAAGTCGGCGCTCTGACCTCGACCCAACTCGGCGCCCTGTCGGCGACGGCGGTTTCCGCCCTCGACGACACCCAGATGGCGGCGCTGACCTCGACGCAGCTGAAGGGCCTGACCACCACCCAGATCGCCGGCCTCAACGAGACCGACGTGGGCGAACTGGCCTCGACGCAGCTGGCGGCGCTCGCCACCACCCAGCTCGGCGCGTTCTCGACCACCAACATCACCGCGCTCAGCACGACCCAGCTGTCGGGCCTGACCTCGACCCAGGTCGGCGGCCTCTCGGCCACCAACCTCTCGGCCCTCGACGCGACCCAGATGGGCGCGCTGAGCGAGACCCAGGTGAAGGGGCTGACGGCCACCCAGCTGCGCAGCCTGAACGAGACCGACTTCGGCGAGCTCACCACCACCCAGATCGGCGCGCTCTCCTCGACCCAGATCGGCGCCATCTCGGCGACCAACCTCTCGGGGATGGACGAGACCAAGACCGCGGCGCTCACCCAGACGCAGCTGGCCGGCCTCACGGCGACCCAGATGCGCGGCCTCACCGAGACCGACGTGGGCGAGCTCAGCCAAACGCAGATCGGCCAGCTGAGCGCGACCCAGGTCTCCAACCTGGCGACCACGTCGCTCTCGGCGCTCGACGAGACCCAGGTGGGCCAGCTCTCCACGACCCAGCTGAAGGGCCTGACGGCCACCCAGCTTCGCGGCCTCAACGAGACGGACATCGGCGAGCTCTCCGAGACCCAGGTCGGGGCGCTGACCTCGACCCAGCTCGGCGCGCTGACCTCGACGGCGGTCTCCGCCCTCGACGGCACGCAGATGGCGGCGCTGACCTCGACCCAGCTGAAGGGCCTGACCACCACCCAGATCGCCGGCCTCAACGAGACCGACATCGGGGAGCTGGCCTCCACCCAGCTGGCCGCCCTGGCCGCGACCCAGCTGGGCGCGCTCTCGACCACCAACATGGTGGCCCTGACGACGACCCAGCTCTCGGGCCTCACCTCGAGCCAGGTGGCGGGCCTCTCGGCCACCAACCTGGCCGCGCTCGACGCCACCCAGATGGGTTCGCTGAGCGAGACTCAGGTGAAGGGGCTGACGGCGACCCAGCTGCGCGGCCTCTCGACCACCGACTTCGCGGAGCTGACCACCACCCAGATCAGCCAGCTCTCGGCCACGCAGATCGGCTCGCTCTCGGCCACCAACCTCTCGGGGATGGACGAGACCCAGATGGGCGCGCTGACGGCGACGCAGCTGAAGGGCCTGACGACCACCCAGATCGCCGGCCTCACCGAGACCGACGTGGGCGACCTGTCCGAGACCCAGATCGGCCAGCTCTCCGGGACGCAGCTCGCGGCGATGACCTCGACCAGCCTCTCGGCCCTGGACGAGACCCAGGTCGGCCAGCTCTCCACGACCCAGCTGAAGGCGTTGACGGCCACCCAGCTGAAGGGCCTGAACGAGACGGACATCGGCGAGCTCTCCGAGACGCAGATCGGGGCCCTGACCTCGACCCAGCTCGGCGCGCTGACCTCGACGGCGGTCTCCGCCCTCGACGGGACGCAGATGGCGGCTCTGACCTCGACCCAACTGAAGGGCCTGACCACGACCCAGATCGCCGGCCTCAACGAGACCGACATCGGGGAACTGGCTTCCACCCAGCTCGCGGCGCTCGCCAACACCCAGCTCGGGGCGCTGTCCACGACCAACATGGTGGCGCTGACGACCACGCAGCTGGCGGGCCTGACCTCGACCCAGATCGCGGGCCTCTCGGCGACCAACCTCTCGGCGCTCGACGAGACCCAGATCGGCTCGCTCAGCAACACGCAGACGGCCGGCCTCACGGCCACCCAGCTGCGGAGCCTCTCCGAGACCGACTTCGCCGAGCTGACGACCACCCAGATCGGCGGGCTCACCTCGACGCAGATCGGCGCCATCTCCGCCACCAACCTGTCGGCGATGGACGAGACCAAGACCGCGGGCCTGACGACCACCCAGCTGGCGGGCATGACCGTCACTCAGCTGCGCGGCCTGTCGACCACGGACATGGCGGAGATCACCGAGACGCAGATCGGGGCGCTGACGGCCACCCAGCTCGGGGCGCTCTCGGCCAGCAACCTCTCGGAGCTCTCCGAGACCCAGATGGGCGTGCTGAGCTCGACCCAGCTGAAGGGCCTGACCGCGACCCAGATCAAGGGCCTCACGGAGACGGATATCGGCGAGCTCAGCGAGACCCAGGTCGGTTACCTGACCGCGACCCAGCTGGGCTCGCTCTCGGTGACCAGCCTGATGGCGATGGACACGACCCAGATGCAGGTCCTCTCCACCACCCAGCTGAAGGGTCTGACCTCGACCCAGCTGAGGGGCCTGGAGACGACGGACGTCGGGGAGCTGAGCACCACCCAGCTCGGCTCGCTGCTCTCCACGCAGCTGGGCGCGCTCTCGACGACGGTGATTGGGGCCCTGACCGAAACCCAGGTCCAGGCGCTCACCACGACCCAGATCCCGGGTCTGACGGTCACCCAGATCGACGAGCTGACCACGACCAACATGTCGGCCATGACCTCGACGCAGCTCTCGGCCTTCACGGTCACCCAGGTGCAGTCGATGTCCTCCGAGCAGGTCGACATCTACGTGATGAACACCTGACGCTGATCAGGGCGCCGGACGCGGGACACTCCCGCGGCCGGCGTCCGGTCCGCCCCCGGGTTCAGGGTGCGGCGTGATGGCGCTGCGGGCCGGAAACCGCCGCTCCTCGATTGGTGCGACTCCGCCCCCATGCCATCATTTCTTGATCCGAATCGTCCCGCCGGCCGCTGGCGCGGGGGGCGTCGGACGGCCCACGACCCGCGCTCGAGAACCCGATGTCCGACGACGCCTTCATGGCCGCCCTGCACAAGGTCACCAACGGGGGCATGAGCCTGACCGAGCTGATCGGCGCAGCCGGCCAGATGGGGGAGGCGGGACAGCCCAGGCTCGCCCAGCAGATCTACAAGATCTGGATCACCTTCAACAAAGAGCACCCGCAGCTCTTCGTCGCCCAGTTCAACGCCGCCGTGGTGGCGACCAACCTCGGCGACGTCGCCGAGGCCGTGGAGCTGCTGCGGGCCGCCATCGCGGCCAACCCGGAGTTCATCCCGGCCTACATCAACCTGGGCGGCCTGCTGGAGCGGAGCGGGGCGGCCAACGAGGGCGTGGAGCTCTGGAAGGCGGTCATCGGCAAGCTCGCGCCGATCAGCGGGCTCCAGGTGGGCTACAAGATCGCCGCCCTGAAACAGCTCGGTCGCGTGCTCGGCGAGCACCAGAAGCTGGAGACGGCGGAGACGGCGCTGCAGGAGGCGCTCACCCTCAACCCCGCCCAGCGCGACGTCATGGAACAGTTCATGGCGCTGAGGCTCGGCCAGTGCAAATGGCCGGTCATCCAGCCGTTCGAGGGCGTGGACCGCAAGAGCCAGATGCTGGCCATCCACCCGCTCTCCATGGGCGCCTACACCGACGACCCGCTGCTGCAGCTCGCCTGCGCGCACCGCTATGTGGAACAGGCGATCGAGGAGAATTTCACCGACCTGAGCGCCGATCGCCGCCACGCCGGGATCGATCTCGACGGCCGCCGCCTGAGGGTGGGCTACATCTCGTCGGACCTGCGCGACCATGCCGTGGGCTACCTCATGGCCGAGCTCTTCGAGCTGCACGACGCCGAGAAGGTGGAGGTCTTCGCCTACTATTGCGGTCGGCCGGGCAATGACGCGCTGACCCAGCGGATCAAGGCCTCCGTCGAGCATTGGACCGACATCCGCGAGATGTCCGACGACGCAGCCGCCCGGCAGATCGCCGCCGACGGCATCGACATCCTGGTGGACGTGAACGGCCACACCCGCGACGCCCGCACCGGCGTCTTCGCCCGCCGCCCGGCCCCCGTGCAGGTGAACTGGCTGGGCTTCCCCGGCACCATGGGCAGCCCCTATCACCACTACATCGTCGCCGACGACTGGATCATCCCGGAAGGTTCGGAGCTCTTCTATTCGGAGAAGGTTGTCCGGCTGCCCTGCTACCAGCCCAACGACCGCCGCCGGGTGATCGCCGAGGAGAAGCCCACCCGCGCCAACGCCGGCCTGCCCGAGGACGCGGTGGTCTTCTGCTGCTTCAACGGCCCTCAGAAGATCAACCGCTTCACCTTCGACCGCTGGATGCAGATCCTGAAAGGCGTGGAGGGCAGCGTCCTCTGGCTCCTGGAGAGCACGCCGGAGACGGCCGAGCGCCTGCGGACCATGGCCGAGCAGCACGGTGTCGACCGCACCCGCATCCACTTCGCCCCGAAGCTCGCCAACCCCTGGCACCTGGCGCGCTATCCGCTGGCCGACCTGTTCCTGGACACGGTCCCCTACGGCGCCCACACCACCTGTTCCGACGCCCTGTGGATGGGCGTGCCGATCCTGACGCTGTCGGGCCGCAGCTTCGCCAGCCGCGTCTGCGGGAGCCTGGTCCGCTCCGCCGGCATGCCGGACCTCGTCACCGAGACCCCCGAGGATTTCGTCGCCCGCGGGATCGAGCTCGGCAACGACCGCAAGGCGCTGGCGGCGCTGAAGGCCCGGCTGGAGGCCAACCGCGACACCTGCGACCTCTTCAACATGGAGAAGCTGGTCAGCCGGCTGGAGGGGCTCTACCGCGGCATGGCCGAGGACTGCGCGGCCGGGCGGCTGCCGCGGCCGGACCTTGCCAACCTGGAGGCCTACCTGAACATCGGCATCGGCTTCGACCACGAGGCCCGCGAGATGCTCGCGGAGCGCGACTACCTGGGCCTCTACAAGGGCGCCCTGGAGCGCCGGCACCGGGTGCGGCCGCTGCACGCCGACAGCCGGCTATGGACCGCCGCCGACGTCGCCGCGGCCGAGCGTCCCCCCCAGACCGAAGCAGCGCAGGCGGAGGCCGAACAGCCCGCTCGCCGTCGCGCCGCGGCCGCCGGCTGACCTTCAAGACACCCGCAGAACCGACTGACCACGCAAGGAATTAGATGAACAGGTCCACCCTCGAAGGTCTGCGGTTCCAAGGCTATTCGCCCCGCACTCTGCTGGACGTCGGAGCTCATGTGGGCTCCTTCACGCGGGGCTTCCTGGAGGTCTTCCCGGACTGCGCGCCCACGGTCATCGAACCCAATCCGTTCTGCCAGGAGGAGCTGGAGAAGCTCCCGGCCGAGCGCCTGGCCGTGGCGGCCTCGAACGAGGCGGGCGTCGCCGAGCTCTTCATGACCAAGGAGTGGCTGCAGTCCACCGGGACCTCGCTCTACCGCGAGAACACCGCCTTCTTCCGGGACGAGGTGGTGATGAAGCAGGAGGTGCCGAAGGTGCGCCTCGACGACGTCTTCGCCGGCCGCCGCTTCGACTTCGTGAAGATCGACACCCAGGGCTCGGAGCTCGACGTCCTGCAGGGTGGCCAGACCGTGCTGCGGCAGGCCGACTACATCCTGCTGGAAGTCTCCATGGTGGAGTTCAACGCCGGCGGCGCGACGGCGGAGGCGGTGTTCGCCCAGCTCAGCGCCATGGGCTTCCGCTGCGCCGACATCACCGAGGTGCATCGCCTGAAGGGCGTCCACGACGGCAACATCCTGCAGATGGACTTCCTGTTCGAGCGGGTGGTGAAGCGGCCGAGCCAGAACTACGCCTACGGACCGCTGCACGGCCACGGCCCGCTGATGGACTGGCTGCGCGCGCAGAAGGCGAAGTGCCCGGACTTCACGGTCATCGACATCGGCGCGGCGGCCAACCCGTGGTCGGCCGAGGTGCTGGACGCCACCTTCGACATGAGCGAGTGCGGCGTGGCCCCGCTGCATTTCACCGGCAACCTGAACGACAGCCGCAGCTTCGACGCCGTGCTGCGCCACGTGGCCAAGCACGGGCGCTTCTCCTACTGCATCTGCTCGCACACCCTGGAAGACCTGGCCTATCCGGCCATGACGCTGGAGATGCTGCCGCGCATCGCCGAGGCCGGCTACATCGCCGTGCCGTCCCGCTACCTTGAGAGCCTGCGTCCGGAGGGGCCGTACCGCGGCTTCATCCACCACCGCTGGGTGCTCGACAACATGGGCGAGGACCTGGTCCTGGCGCCGAAGATCCCGCTCCTGGAGCACATGGCTCTGGGCTCGGAGGCCAACTGGCCGTCCGCCCCGGAGCGGTTCGAGTTCCAGATGATGTGGCGCGGGGCGATCAGCTTCACGCCCATGAACGGCGACTACCTGGGGCCGACGCGGAACCACGTGGTCGGCATGTACGGCCAGTTCTTCGACCGGCCATGAACCTGCAGTTCGCCGCGGCGGCGCAGGCGCTCGACACCGACAGGCTCGCGGCCCTGGCCAGGCGCCTGCGGGGGGAGGGCCGGGTCGAGGACGCCCTGACGCTGTGGGAGCATATCGCCGCGCTTCGGCCGAACGATCCCGAGGCGCTGCGGGCGCTGGCGACCGCGTTCGGCGCCCGCGGCCGCACCCTGGAGGCGCTGGAGACGCTGGCCGCCCTGCAGGCGCTGCACGGCGGGCCTGGGCCCATCGCCAAAGAGATCCGCGAGCAGTCCACCGCGGCCATCGCCAAGTACAATGCGCTCGCCGGCGCCGGGCAGGTCGCCGAGGCCGAGAAGTACGCGGCGGCGCTCGCGCGCCTGCTGCCCACCGCCACCGGCATGCTGGCCGCGGCCCTGCAGTGCAACCAGGTGCTCGGCCGCGCCGAGGAGGCCGAGCGCTACGCCCGCGCCCTGATCGCGCTGGAGCCCGATAACGTTCAGGCCCAGGCGGTCCTCGCGCCACCCGCGCCCGAGGTCCCGGCAGCGGAGGAAGGGGTGGTCGCCGAGGTCCGCGCCCGCATGGCCGCGGCCCTCAGCCCGGAGAACGCCAGCCATCCGCTGCTGCGGCTGCGCGACATCCACGACGTGGCGAGCCTGATCCTCTGTCATCCCCTGGCCGAGGAGTCGCAGGTCCAGCTCCGCGAGCTGGTCACCGCCGGCCTCGCGCTGGACGTGCCCACGGAGCCCGGCTCGGAGTGGGAAGGCTGGGCCCGGCACTACCGCGTGCTGCTGGAGTCCATCGACCTCGACGCCATCCTCGCCCCGACGCCCGAGGCGGAGGCCGGCGGCGACGTCGTCTACATGACCTCGGCCGGCAAGGCCCTGACCGCCAAGGGCCTCTCGGCGCATGCCAGGAAGCTCGGCGCGGAGGTGGTCTTTTTCGCCGCGGCCGACGAGCACTACGTGGAGCTCTACGCCCGCTGGTACGCGCTCTCGGTGCTGAAGTACTGCGACGTCCCCTGCATGATCGTGGTCCATGTGATCGGCGGCAGGGGCGCGCTGAAGGCCGCGGCCGAAAAGGTCGGGATCCAGGACGACCGCCTGATCTTCGCCGGCTGCGGCTTCGACGCCTCGGCAGTGACCTGCCGCGCCTTCGACGCCCCGCCGAAGGGCGAGGCGGCCAAGCCGATCGCCCACTTCCAGTCCGTGCGCTTCCAGCGCCTGGGCGCGCTCCTGAAGCTGCTCAAGCGGCCGGTGTTCGTCTCCGACATCGACCTGCTGCTGCAGCGCGGCGTCGCCGACCTGCTGGAGCGCTGCGAGGGCGCCGACGTGGTGTTCAACGAGAACAGCGTCAGCTTCAACGCCGGCTCGAGGCTCACGGCAAACCTGCTGCTCGCCTATCCCACCGCCGACGCCGATGTCCTGCTGCGCTTCCTGAAAGCCTACCTCGACCGCAAGCTGGCCGGCGCCGAGGTCACGCGCTGGATCGACCAGGTGGCCCTGATCCACGCGCGCCACCACCTGCAGGCGCACGGCGAGGCGCCGAACATCGCCTATTTCGACACCGCCTCGGACATCAACAACGTGATGTACCCGAGTTTCCAGGAGCACCCGTTCCGCTTCCTGTCGCTGTTCCACGGCTTCGACACCTCGAGCCTTGAGGACCCGCGGGTGCTGGGCGGGTCCGCCGAAGCCACCTGAGAGAGCCCCCATGAAGCGCATCCTGGTCACCGGCGGCGCCGGCTTCATCGGCTCGCACCTGTGCGAGCGCCTGCTCGACCAGGGCCACGAGGTCCTGTGCGTCGACAACTTCTACACCGGCGCGCGGCGCAACGTGGCGCACCTGCTGGAGAACTCGAACTTCGAGCTCCTCCGCCACGACGTGACCTTCCCGCTCTTCGTGGAGGTCGACGAGATCTACAACCTGGCCTGCCCGGCCTCGCCAATCCACTACCAGTACGACCCGGTGCAGACGACCAAGACCTCGGTGCACGGGGCGATCAACATGCTGGGCCTGGCGAAGCGCCGGCGGGCGAAGATCTTCCAGGCCTCCACCAGCGAAGTCTACGGCGACCCCACGGTCCACCCGCAGCCGGAGGAGTACTGGGGGAACGTCAACCCGATCGGCTTCCGCTCCTGCTACGACGAGGGCAAGCGCTGCGCCGAGACCCTGTTCTTCGACTATCGCCGCCAGCACAACCTGCGCATCAAGGTGGCGCGGATCTTCAACACCTACGGCCCGCGCATGCATCCGAACGACGGGCGCGTGGTCTCGAACTTCGTCGTCCAGGCGCTGAAGGGCGAGGCGATCACCCTCTATGGCGAGGGCGCCCAGACGCGCTCCTTCTGCTACGTCGACGACCTGGTGGAGGCCTTCCTGCGCTTCATGGCCACCGGCGATGATGTCACCGGCCCGATCAACCTTGGCAATCCCGGCGAGTTCACGATCCGCGAGCTCGCCGAGAAGGTGATCGCCCTCACCGGTTCGAAGTCGAAGATCGAGTTCCGGCCGCTGCCGCAGGACGACCCCCAGCAGCGCCAGCCGAACATCGCCAAGGCCAAGGAGATCCTCGGCTGGGAGCCGACGATCACGCTCGATGAGGGGCTGAAGAAGACCATCACCTATTTCGACGGCCTGCTGCGGGCCGACGCCCTGGCTTAGGTCAGCACCAGGCGGGCTCGTCCGGCGCCGGCGGGCGCAGCAGCTCGGCGACGTTGGCCTCGATGATGCGGAAGCCGACGTTGCCGTAGAGCTTCTGCCGCCCCTCGGGAAAGACGAAGGTCGGGCTGCCCTGCACCTTCTGGGTTTCCGCGGCCTCGTAGTCGCCGGCCAGGGCAGCGAAGGCCGTACCATCCTCGATGCGCGCCTCGGCGGCGCCGACGTCGACGCCTGCGGCCCGCGCGGCCGAGCGCTGCACCTCGCCGCGCGAGATGTCCCGCGCCTCGGCGAAGAAGGCGTGGCGCAGCGCCAGGGTCGCGGTCTCGTAGTCTTCACGGCCGCAGGCCAGTTCCACGGCCTTCAGGAAGAGATGCGGCGCGTGCGAACTGGTCGGCCGCACGTCGCGCCAGATGGCCTGGGCCACATCGAGGTGCGGGAAGCCGGCCGCCACCTCCTGCACGTGGTCGGCGAAGCCCTCCCAGCCACCCCTGTCCTTCCAGCCCTCGCCGATCTTGGCCTCGGTGTTCCCGAAGGTGACGCAGAACCGCCGCTGGACGCGCACGCGCGGGCCGTGCGCCTCCTGGAGCTTCGCCAGGCGGACCTCGCTCGCATAGGCGTAGATGCACAGCAGGTCGGAGAAGTAGGTGATGGGCAGGGGGGCGTGGGCGCTCATGCCCCGGCAACCCTTGCCCGCCCGTCAGGTTCCGGGCTGGACGTAGGGGACCCTGGCGAACAGGGCGCGCTCCTCACCCCGGGGATCGTCCGCCATCCGGGGCTCGGCGTCGAAGATCATGGTCTGCCGGCGGGGCAGGGCGTAGGGCTCCCAGCGGGGCAGGGCGGGGTGGTTCGGGTCGCCCGTCCGCGCGAGCGCGATGAAGGCCTCGCTCATGGCCGCCGCGGTCCGCCGCGCCTCTGGGCCGTCGCCGGTCCGCGAGCCCTCGGCGGCGGTGTTGTCGAACACCAGGGGGATGTCGAGGGTGTGGAACGCGCCCAGCCGCCCGCCCTCCGCCGGGGAACGGAAGTCGAGCTGGTAGACCCACGCCGGCGACCCCTGCAGCGCGCGCAGCTCGGCCTCGATGATCGCGCCGCGCCAGGAGCGCGACGCGGTGGTGGCGGCGAACAGCACGTCGCTCGGGCTGTAGTGCGGATAGAGCCGCCGGTACTCGGCGATGACCAGCTCCGGCGAGATGTCCACGCGCATGTTCGGGATCAGCTTGGCGGCGAGCCCGTCCCAGCCGACGGTGAAGTTCGTCTCGTCGTTGCCGAGGAAGGCGCGGGTCTCGTCGTGGGTGTTGCCGATGATCATCGGGATCTTCGCCGACTGGGGCGGCGCGTCGGGGTAGAACGGGTGGCGCGTCAGGCTGCGTTCGTCGAGCACCGGGCCGAAGTAGATCCCGCCGAACGGCAGGATCGGATCGCGGGCGGCCTGCGCCTCCACCAGCCGCGGGGCGGGCAGGGTGCGGAGCTCCGCGGCCTGCTCCGGCTTCAGCTTCAGGGCGTCCAGGAACGCCAGCGTGCGCTGGTGGGCGTTCAGCGGCCCGGAGGCGGTCACCTGCTGGCCGCTCATGGTCGCGGCGCGGTGGAACAGGCCGGCCGCGGCGGGCGTGGCCATCAGGGTGGCGATCTTGGCCCCGCCGCCGGACTGGCCGAACACCATCACCCGCGCGGGATCGCCGCCGAACCCCGCGATGTTGTCGCGCACCCAGCGCAGCGCCAGGATCAGGTCGAGCTGGCCTGCGGCGCCGGAGTCCGCCAGCTCGGGGACGAGCCTGGCCAGATAGGCGTAGCCGAAGGCGTTCAGCCGGTGGTTCACGGTCACCACCACGACGTCGCCGCGGCGGGCGAGGCGGGCGCCGTCGTAGAGCGGGCTGGAGCCGGAGCCGGTCGAATAGGCGCCGCCGTGGAAGTAGACCATCACCGGCCGGCGGGCGGCGTCGAGCCCGGGCGTCCAGACGTTGAGGAACAGGCAGTCCTCGGCCTGGTTCGGCTCGCGGCCGGGCTGCGGGGAGGCGGGGCCATAGGCGTGGGCCTCGACGATCCCGCGCCAGGGCGTCGGCGGGACGGGCGGCTGGAAGCGGCGCGGACCCGTGTCAGCGCCGTAGCGAACGCCCCTGAACACCCGGACTCCGCCATCGAGATAGCCGCGAACACGGCCCGCCGTTGTCTGCGCCACCGGGTGGTCCGCGCCCCAGGCGCCGCCCGCGGCCATCCAGCCCACGCCTGCGGCCGCGCCGCCCAGCACCCGTCGCCGGCTCGTCTCACCCATGCTGTTCCTCCCTTCCCGGAAAGCTATGACACCGGTAGCAATAGGCCAAGGAGAACCCATGGACCTCGACCGCCGCAGCCTCCTCGCGAGCGCGCTGGCCGCCGCGCCCGCCGCGCCCGCCGCGGCCGCCGCCCAGGCTTCCGACCCGACCGAGGTCATTGAGCTCTGGCCGGCCGGGCCGCCCGGCGGGGTGAGGCCCGGGCTCGTCGAGCGCACGGTGGAGCGCGCCCGGCCAGGACAACCGGGTGACCGGGCGGTGTTCAACGTCACCCGTGCCGTGCTGCGGGTCTTCCGGCCCGATAGGCCGACGGGAGATGCGGCGCTCCTCCTGCCCGGCGGCGCCTACGCCCGCGTCGTCGTGGACAAGGAAGGGTTCGAGCTCGGCCGCGTCCTCGCCCAGCGCGGGGTCACCGCCTACGTCCTCTTCTACCGCCTGCCGGCCGACGGCTGGGCGGCCGGTCCCGACGCGGCCCTGCAGGACGCCCAGCGGGCGATGCGGCTGGTCCGCGCGCGGAGCCGGGGCCAGGTGGCGGCGGTGGGCTTCTCGGCCGGCGGCCACGCGACGGCCATGCTCGCCACGCGCCACGCCGACGCGACCTATGCCCCCGTCGACGCCGCCGACCGCCTGCCGGCGCGGCCGGACGCCGTGGGCCTCATCTATCCGGTGATCTCGATGCGCGAGGCCATCACCCACGCCGAGTCCCGCCGCAACCTGCTGGGCTCGACGCCGTCGGAGGCCCAGGTGAGCGCTTACTCCCTGGAGACGCGCGCAGGCCCGCAGGTCCCGCCCACCTTCCTCGTCCACGCCGCAGACGACCCGTCGGTGCCCATCGAGCACAGCCTCGCCTTCCAGGCCGCCCTGCGGAGGGCCAGGGTCCCGGTCGAAGCCCACTACTTCCAGGAGGGCGGCCACGGCTTCGGGATCCGGGGCGCGGCGGGCAAGCCCGCGGCCGCCTGGCCCGAGCTGTTCCACGCCTGGTGGCGGCGCCAGCTCCCCTCGGAATCTGCAAGGGAACCTTGACGGCGACGCTTCCGTTGAGCTGATCGCCGGAAGCTGCGGCCGGCTGGGGATTCGCAGCCTGTACGCATGGGGGAACGATGCCGGTGACGCTCGACCAATTTCTCGCCGACGGCGCCGCGGAGCCGGGCCTGGCTCAGCTGATCGGCGCGGTGGCCGACGCCTGCGCGGAGATCAGCGCCCTGGTGCGTCGCGGCGCGGCCGGCGAGGTGCTGGGCGCGCTGGAGAGCGAGAACGTCCAGGGCGAGGTCCAGAAGAAGCTCGACGTCATCTCCAACGACATCCTGCTGGAGGCCTGCGCCAAGGCGCCGGCCCTGGCCGGCATGGCCTCCGAGGAGATGGACACGGTCCATCCCGTCCGCCCGGTGACCGACGAGGCGCGCTACCTCCTGCTGTTCGACCCGCTGGACGGCTCCAGCAACATCGACGTGAATGTCTCCATCGGCACCATCTTCTCGGTCCTGCCGGTCAGCGCCGAGGCGCCGCGGGACGTCACCGAAGCCGACTTCCTGCAGCCGGGCCGCAATCAGGCGGCCGCCGGCTATGTGGTCTACGGGCCCCAGACCACCCTGGTCATGACCTTCGGCCGCGGCGTCACCGCCTTCACCCTGGATCCCGAGACCGACCAGTGGCTGCAGGTGATCGGGGCGGTCTCGATCCCGCGCGAGACCAAGGAGTTCGCCATCAACGCGTCGAACATGCGTCACTGGGCCCCGCCCGTGCGCCGCTACATCGACGACTGCCTGGCGGGCGAGACCGGCGCGCGGGGCAAGAACTTCAACATGCGCTGGGTGGCCTCGATGGTCGCCGACGTGCACCGCATCGTCATGCGCGGCGGCGTCTTCCTCTATCCCTGGGACGCGCGCGAGCCGAACCGGGCCGGGAAGTTGCGGCTGATGTACGAGGCCAACCCCATGGCCATGGTCATCGAGCAGGCCGGCGGGGCGGCCTACGACGGCTTCGGGCCGACGCTGGACGCCAAGCCCGCGTCCCTGCACCAGCGCGTCTCGGTGATGCTGGGCTCGGCCGCCGAGGTGGAGCGCCTGCAGCGCCTGCACGAGGAGGCGCTGCAGCCGGCCTGATCACCTCAGGTCTGCTTCTCGCCGGTCGCCTTCTCCACGGCGAAGGCCGCCGTGAACCCGTGCAGAACCGTGGAGAGCAGGATCGCAAAGGCGACGATCGCCCACAGGCGGCCTTCCTCGGGCAGATCCGCATGAGAACCTGCGTAGCTCAGGTAGTAGATCGAGCCGACGCCGCGGACGCCGTAGAACGCGACCACGGCCCGCCGCCGGCCTGAGAACAGCGTGCCCGAGAGGCTGAGCCAGCCCGCCGCCGGACGGATGAGGAGGATCAGCGCCGCGGCGACGGCGGCCGTGGCGAGATCGAGTTCCGCGAGGACGGCGGGCAGGGCGGCGCCCAGGCCGATGAGCAGCATGGCCGTCAGGGCATGCTCGATCGTCTCCGAGAAGTCGTGCAGCCGGACGTGGAAAGCGTGGTCGGACTCGATCCGCCGCAGGGTCAGGCCGGCCACGAAGGCGGCGATGAAGCCATAGCCCTCCGCCAGTTCGGTGACGCCGTAGGCGACGAACACGCCCGCAAGGGCGAACACCCCGGACTCGGTCTCGGCCAGGGCGTTCGCACGGGGAAAGGCGAACAGGATCTTGCCCAACAGCCAGCCGACGGCCGCACCGCAGGCCGCGCCCATGGCGATCCGGAACAGCACGTCGCGCCACAGCCACTCGCCTGCGACGCCCAGCGTCAGCGCGCCCGCAGCAGCCAGCGCGAGCGCCAGGTGCACGAAGGGAAAGGCCAGGCCATCGTTCAGCCCGGCTTCGGTGGTGAGGGTGAAGCGCACGGGGTGCTCGCCGCCCTCGGTCGGTCGGCCCACCTGCACGTCGCTGGCGAGGACGGGATCGGTAGGCGACAGCACGGCGCCCAGCAGCAGGGCCGCGGTCAGACCCAGACCAGCCCAGGCCCAGCCGACCACCGCCAGCGCCACGATCGTCAACGGCATCGCCACCGCCAGAAGGCGGACGGTAGGCGTCCACCGCCCCCGGTCAAAGATCCGGTCGATCCGCAGGCCGACGCCGAACAGGCCCACGATCACGCAAAGCTCGCTGACCACCTCCCAGACCTTGGGCGAGGTGACCGGGCTGATCGCCTCGGGCATGCCCGGGATCCAGCCGAAGATGAGAAAGCCCAGGCCGATCAGGAGCGCCGAGGCCGCCGGCTCGCGGCCCGAGAAGAACCTCGGCAGCCAGTAGGCGAGGATGATCGCCACACCCAGGGCGGCGAGCAGCACATGATAGCTGGAGAACTCGAACAAGCGCGGCTCCGGGGGGGACGCCAGCCTTACGCTTAGCGGCGCGTTCGGTTCATTGGCCGCGGCGCCCGGCTTGGTCCGTGCGCCGCGAGCGCCAATTCCGCCTGGAGTTCGATCTCACGCGGCCGCGGACCGCCGCCCGCTGAGGCGGGCGGTCGACGGGCTGGCGACTGTCGAGGAAGATGGTGGGTGTACAAGGATTCGAACCTTGGACCCGCTGATTAAGAGTCAGCTGCTCTACCAACTGAGCTATACACCCATGCCGTTGAAAGCTTTAGACTTTCCGGCTTCCCGATGACCTGCGGATCGGCGTTTCGGCCGCCCCGGCTCCGGGAGGGGACCCATCTAGTCGGTTGCCCCGGCCTTGGCAAGGGCCCCGTGCGCGCACGGTGGGGCTTTCACCGGCGCTTAAGGCTGCGGGCGTAGGCATGCCCTGAGCATCAAGGGCGAGGTCGGACGTGGCGCGGCGAGCGGACGGGGTGGTGGACTTCGGATACCTGGAGTCGTTCGTCTCTGGCGATGCGGCCATCGTCTGCGAGGTGCTGGACCTGTTCCGCCAGCAGGCGGAGAGCTGGGCCGACACTCTGAGGCCCGAGGACCCCGAGTGGCGGAACGTGGTGCACACCATCAAGGGGGCCGCCCGCGGGGTCGGCGCCAACGCCCTGGGCGACGCCTGCGACAAGGCCGAGTTCGGCGCTCCAGAGGACCTTCCGGCGGTCCGGGAGGCCCTGGAGGCCGCCGTGGCGGAGATCGCCGCCTACCAGGCCGCGCGCGCCTAGCGGCCTAGATCCCGGCGCCGTTGTCGATGGCCGCCATGGCCGCCTCGTGCGCCTGGGCCTCGGCCTCGATCCAGCTGATGAAGGCCTTCACCTGCGGCAGCCGGCCCTTCGCCTTGGGGTGGACGAGGTAGTAGGCGAAGTCCACGGCGGTGGCGATCTGCAGCGGGGCGACCAGCCGGCCGGCCTCCAGGTCCGCCTGGGCGATGGTGCGCTTGGCGAGCGCCACGCCGCGGCCGTTCACGGCGGCCTCGATCACCAGGCTCGACTGGTTGAACCGCGGGCCGCGCATGCCGTCGATGTTCTTCAGCCCCCGCGCGGCCAGCCACATGGGCCAGTCGGGGCAGCTGTCGTCCGGGTCCGGCGAGCCGTCGTGCAGCAGGACGTGGTTCTTCAGGTCCTCGGGCGTGGCGAGCGGCGTCTCGGCGAGCAGGGCCGGGCTGATCACCGGGATCACGCTCTCGCCCAGCAGGCGGGTGACCTCCAGGCCGGGATAGCGCCCGCCGCCGTAGCGGATGGCGAGGTCGACCTCTCCGGCGGTGAGGTCCACGAGCTCCAGGCCGGCCGAAAGCCAGACGTCCACCTGCGGGTGTTTCTGCTCGAACGCGCCCAGTCTCGGCACCAGCCACTTGGCGGCGAAGGAGGGGGCGGCGGTGATCGTCAGGCGCCGGCCGTCCACCGCGGCGGTGAGCAGGCTGGCGGCCTCGGCCAGGCGGTCGAAGGCCTCGCGCAGGGCGGGCAGGGCGGTCTGGGCCGCGTCGGTCAGCAGCAGGCCCTTGGGCGTGCGCTTGAACAGCGCCGCGCCGACGTAGTCCTCCAGGTTCTGGATCTGCTGGCTCACCGCGCCGGGCGTCACCGACAGCTCGTCGGCGGCGCGGCTGAAGTTCAGGTGCCGTGCGGCGGCCTCGAAGGCGCGCAAGGCGTTCAGCGGCGGAAGGCGCCGGCGCTCGTGGTTCCGTTCCATGAGTTTTCCTGACAGCCCCGGCAGAAGTCCTCGGCTTGCGAGGTGGCGCGTCCGACACCTAATTGCAAGCGTCCGCCGATGTATCGGCCCTTTTCGTCGGCGGACAACGGGTCGGGGCGGGCGCCAGCCCGTCCCGTCCTCGTTTCAAGCGTAGCGTTTAGAGAAGCTCAATATGCCTCATCGCCAAGACAGGTCCAAGCGCGCCGACCGGCTGGTGGTCCTGGGCGGCGGCGCCCAGCGCGCTCGCCCGGGCTCGGTCTGGCTGGTGGGCGCGGGCCCCGGCGACCCCGAGCTCCTGACCCTCAAGGCCCTGAAGGCGCTGGAGCGCGCCGACGTGGTCGTCCACGACGGCCTGGTCTCCGACGAGATCCTCGCGCTCGCGCCGCGGGCGGCCCGGCGCATCTCGGTGGCCAAGCGCAAGTCCCGCCACTCCTACAGCCAGGACGAGATCAACCGCATGCTCGTGGCCTTCGCCCAGGAGGGGCTGGAGGTCGTGCGGCTGAAGGGCGGCGATCCCTTCATCTTCGGCCGCGGCGGCGAGGAGCTGGAAGCCTGCCGCGAGGCCGGCGTCGAGTGCCACGTGGTGCCCGGCGTCACCGCGGCCCTGGCGGCCGGCGCCTCGGCGGGCGCCCCGCTGACCCACCGCGGCTCGGCCCAGGCGGTCACCTTCGTCACCGGCCATGCCGCCAATGGCGGCGAGCCGGACCTGGACTGGACGGGCCTCGCCCGGGCCAACCACACGGTGGTGATCTACATGGGCCTCTCCATGGCCACCCCGATCGCGGCCCGGCTGATGGCCGCCGGCCGCGATCCGGCGACGCCCGCCCTGATCGTCGAGAACGCCTCGCGCGCCGATGAGCGGCGGGTGGTCACCACCCTTTCCGGTCTCGCCGAGGCCGCCCAGGCCCTGGCCGGCCCGGCCCTGCTGATCGTGGGCGAGGCCATGGCCCTGGCCCGCGGGGGCGGGGACCAGGCGGCGGTCGAGGCCATCGTTCGGGAGGCGCGGGCATGAAGGCTCTGACGGCGAACCGGCTCACCGACGGCGAGACGGTGTTCTGGAGGAAGGGCCAGTGGGTCGAGCGCTTCGCGGACGCGGAGATCTTCGACGACGAGGCCGTGGCCGAGGACGCGGAGGGCAGGGCCAAGGCCGCGCTCACCGTGGTCGTCGACCCCTACCTGATCGACGTGGTGGAGTCCGAGGGGCTCTGGGCGCCGCTCGCCTACCGCGAGCGCATCCGGGCGCTGGGCCCGACCAACCATCCCCAGCACGGCAAGCAGGCGCTCGGCGGCGACGACATCGTCGCCCTGCAGCACGCCCACGGCACGGCCCGCTCCTCGGGCCGGGTCAATCTGATCAAGCGTAAGTGAGGGCGGCCATGTACCGCTACGACGTCATCGACAAGGAATTCGTCGCCGACCGCACGGCCGAGTTCCGCGAGCAGGTGAACCGCCGCCTGGCCGGCGAGATCACCGAGGACCAGTTCAAGCCCATCCGGCTGCTGAACGGCCTCTACCTGCAGCTCCACGCCTACATGCTGCGGATCGCGATCCCCTACGGGACGCTGACCTCGAAGAAGCTGCGCAAGCTCGCCTGGATCGCCCAGACCTACGACAAGGGCTACGGCCACTTCACGACGCGCACCAACCTGCAGCTGCACTGGATCAAGCTGAAGGACGCGCCGGAGATCCTCGAGCACCTGGCCGAGGTCGAGATGCATTCCATGCAGACCTCGGGCAACACGATCCGCAACGTCACCGCCGACCCCTATGCCGGGGCGACGTCGGACGAACTGGACGACCCGCGCGTCTGGGCCGAGGCGATCCGCCAGTGGTCGACCCTGCACCCCGAGTTCAGCTTCCTGCCGCGCAAGTTCAAGATCGCGGTCACCGCCTCGGCCAAGGACCGCACAGCGGCCAAGATCTACGACATCGGCCTGGCCATGCGCCGGGGCCGGGGCGGCGAGCTGGGCTTCGAGGTGATGGTGGGCGGCGGCCTCGGCCGGACGCCCTACCTGGGCCCGACGATCCGCGAGTTCCTGCCGGTCCGGCACCTGCTGTCGTACCTGGAGGCGATCCTGCGGGTCTACAACCGCCACGGCCGCCGGGACAACATCTGGAAGGCCCGAATCAAGGTGCTGGTCGCCTCCCTGGGCCCCGAGGAGTTCGCCCGCCAGGTCGAGGACGAGTGGGCCAAGTCCGACCACGCCCACGCCGACCTGCCGGACACCGAGCTGGCCCGCATCCGCGCGGACTTCACGCCGCGGTTCGAGACCCTGCCGGCGAGGTCGGAGGCCCTGGAGGCCGCGAAGGCCTCCGATCCGGCCTTCGCCCGGTGGCTCCGCCGCAACGTGCACCCGCACAAGGTCCCGGGCTACGCCATCGTCGACGTCTCGCTGAAGACGCCGGGCGAGACCCCGGGCGACATCACCTCGACCCAGATGGACGTGGTCGCCGACCTGGGCGAGCGGCACTCGCTCGACGAGATCCGGGTCAACTACCAGCAGAACCTGCTCTTGCCGCACGTGAAGCTGGACGACCTGCCCACCGTCTACCGCGCCCTGGCCGACGCCGGGCTCGCGACGCCGAACATGGACCTGGTCAGCGACATCATCGCCTGCCCGGGGCTGGACTACTGCGCTCTGGCCAACGCGCGGGCGATCCCGGTGGCCCAGCAGATCGCCACGCGCTTCGCCGACCCTGAGCGCGCCGAGGCGATCGGCGAGCTGAAGATCAAGATCTCGGGCTGCATCAACGCCTGCGGCCACCACCACGTGGGCCACATCGGCATCCTGGGCGTCGATAAGAAGGGCGAGGAGTTCTACCAGGTCACCCTGGGCGGCTCCGGCGCCGAGGACGCCACGCTCGGCCAGATCCTCGGCCCCGCGCTGCCGGCCGACAAGGTCTCCGAGGCCGTCGAGCAGATGGTCGAGGTCTACATGCGCGAACGCCGCGACGGCGAGCGCTTCCTGGACACCTTCCGCCGGACCGGCGTCACCCCCTTCAAGGAGGCCGTCTATGCCGACGCTCATTAAGGCCCAGAATGGCCGCATGGTGCTGGCCAACGACGCCTTCACCCACGTGGACGACGACCAGGAGCTGGCCTCCGGCGAGGTGATCCTGTCGCTGACCCGCTTCCAGGCGGAAGGCGACCGGTTGCTCTCCGAGGGCCGCCAGGTGGGCGTGCGCCTGCAGAGCGACGAGACGGTCGAGGCCTTGGCCTACGACCTGCCGAGGCTGGCGCTGGTGGCGCTCGCCTTCCCGAAGTTCCGCGACGGCCGGCAGTACTCCAACGCCCGCATCCTGCGCGAGCGGCTGGGCTACAAGGGCGAGGTGAGGGCGGTGGGCGACGTCCTGCGCGAGCAGGCGGGCTTCATGCTTCGCTGCGGGTTCGACGCCTTCGAGCCCGCCGACGGCTCCGGCCCCCCCGAGTGGGAGGCCGCCACGCAGCGCTTCCGTCATGTCTACCAGCGCGCCGCCGACGCGCGGGTCCCCGCGTTCGTGGAGCGCGGCTCATGAGCGTGGCGTACGACCAGAGGCCCCAGGCCCTCTCCCGCGCCGACCAGCTGGACGCCGAGCTGCGCGACGCCCACCCGCGCGAGATCGTCGCCGCGGCGGTGCGCGAGTACGGCGACAAGCTGGCGCTGGTCTCGTCCTTCGGGGCGGAATCGGCGGTGCTGCTGCATATCGCCGCCCAGGTGAAGCCGGACATCCCGGTGCTCTTCCTGGACACCGGCATGCTGTTCGGCCAGACGCTGGACTACCGCAAGAACCTCGCCGCCCAGCTCGGCCTGACCGGCGTGCGCGACCTGCGCCCCCACTACCAGGATCTGGCCACGGGCGATCCCGAAGCCAAGCTCTGGCAGAGCGACACCGACGCCTGCTGCCACATCCGCAAGGTGCTGCCGCTGGACCGGGCGCTGGGCGAGTTCGGGGCCTGGATCACCGGCCGCAAGCGCTTCCATGGCGGCGACCGGCTGCGCCTGCGCGTGGTCGAGGAGTCCGAGGGCAAGCTGAAGTTCAACCCGCTGGCCAACTGGACCAAGACCGAGCTCGACGCCTACGCCGCCGAGCACGACCTGCCGGCCCACCCCCTGGTCGCCCAGGGCTTCCCGTCGATCGGCTGCTGGCCCTGCACCCAGCCCGTGGAAGAGGGCGAGGATGTGCGCGCCGGCCGCTGGAAAGGGTTGGACAAGACCGAGTGCGGCATACATGTGGCGCGCGCGCCTGGCGCGGTCGCCAACGTGGGGGGTGACATCTGATGGCGCCCTACGACAGACCCGAGAGTTCGATGACCGATGTTTCCGTGGCCCAGCCGCCCCTGAAGGCCTCCGGCGCCTTCTACGTGGAGACGGTGACCTGGGTTCAGCACTGGACCGAGAGCCTGTTCTCGTTCCGCACCACCCGGGATCCGGGCCTGCGCTTCGCCAGCGGCCAGTTCGTGATGGTGGGCCTGGTGGTCGACGGCAAGCCGCTGGTGCGCGCCTATTCCATCGCCTCGCCGGCCTGGCACGAGGAGCTGGAGTTCTATTCCATCAAGGTGCCGGACGGCCCGCTCACCTCGCGCCTGCAGAACATCAAGGTGGGCGACCAGGTGCTGATCGGGCGCAAGCCCACCGGCACCCTGGTGCTCGACGGCCTGAAGCCGGGCAAGCGGCTCTACATGCTGGGCACCGGCACGGGGCTCGCCCCCTGGCTGTCGCTCGCCCGCGACCCGGAGGTGTACGAGCGCTTCGAGCAGGTGATCGTCACCCACACGGTGCGCGAGGTGGCCGACCTCAACTACCGCGAGCTCTTCGAGGAGGAGCTGCCGAAGGACGAGATCCTGGCCGAGGTGATCGGCGGCAAGCTCACCTACTATCCGACCGTCACGCGCGAGCCGTTCCGGACCCAGGGCCGGATCACCGACCTGATCGAGAGCGGCAAGTTCTTCGAGGACATCGGCAATCCGCCGTTCGATCCGGCGGAGGACCGCGTCATGCTCTGCGGCGGGCCCTCGGTGCTCGTGGACCTGAAGCAGCAGCTGCTGGACCGCGGGTTCGTGGAAGGCTCCATCGCCAAGCCGGGCGACTTCGTCCTCGAGCGGGCGTTCGTCGAGACCTAGAGGCCCATCCGCCCCAGCACGAACGCGGCGCGGGTCTCCACGTCGCTGAGGGGCAGCTCGACGAGGTCGTAGCCGGCGTCGGCGTAGGCCCGGGCGCAGAGCTCATGGCTCGCGATCGCCTCGTCCCAGGTCTGGTCGCGCTCGGCGTCCTGCACATAGATCTCCCGCCAGGGCGGGGCGACGAAGGCGATGCGGTTGTAGCGATACTCGCGCACGGCCCGCTCGCCCTCGGGCGTGCGGTGGGTCGCCCAGGCGTCTACCAGGGAGCGGTCGAACAGGGCCGGGCCCTCCGTCTCCTGGAACCGGGCCAGGTCGCGGTCCAACATCAGCGCTGCGAAGCGGGGCAGGGGCGGTCGGCCGCCATGCTCACGGATGATGGCCCGCGCGGTCTCCGGAACGCAGGTCAGCCCCCGCGCCTCCAGCGCGCGCACGAGCGTGGTCTTTCCCGCTCCCGGACCGCCGGTGAGCGCGAAAAGGCCAGGCTTCAGGATCAGGAGCGCCTCCCTGGGCGCGGCATCAGGAGGCGTAGGTCAGCAGCAGGGCGACGACAGCCAGCACACCGATCCCGCCGGCGATGGCGGCGGGGACGAGAATTCGCGTGATCTGAGCCTGGTCGCCCTTCGGCTCAACCTTCCTCAGAGCAAGGACGCTGCGCATCTCGTAGCCGAGGCCGAGGACGGCGATGATGGCAAGCACCGCGGTGACCGCCGGCTGCCGGACGAAGGCGTCGAAAGCTTCCAAAGGGTCAGCCCCAGGGTCAGGCCGGCGGGCAGCCCTTGAACTCGCCGACCTTCACGGCCGACAGGGTGGCCAGGTTCAGCTTCTTGATCGGGTTCATCGAGGCCGCGCCCTTCCCCGTGTAGAGGTCGATGCGCTTGCCCTTGATCGCGCCGCCGACGTCGGAGGCGTACCAGTAGCCGTCGTGCAGCTTGCCGTCGGGCATCTTCAGCCCGACCGTTTCCTTGATGAACAGGACGCTGCGGCGCGGGATCAGGGTCTTGTCCACGGCGACGGTGCGCATGGCGACGACCTTGCAGCCCAGCGAGTCGAGAGCGCCCACGCCCTTCGCCCCCGCATGGTAGAGGGTGGCCTTCACGTTCCAGCCCGGCGAGGTGGGCATCGTGCCGGTGATCACCGACATGATCAGATCCCCGACGGGATCTTGGGTCGCGGCTTGTGCGTTAGAGGACACAGCGATCAGAGAGAAAGCTGCCAGGGCGGCGAGGCGGCGTCGCATGACGGCGTCTCCTTCGTCGTTGAACTGGTAGGCGGACTCCTATCCGGACTCCGCCTGCGGGGCAACCCGCGGCGGGTGCGGCCGGATGCGCTGTCAGCTGGGCTAACAGCGCCGTCCAGAGACCATCGCTTGCTTTCCTTAAGATTTTGCCGCCTCTCGCTCCGGTGAAGCTCGGGGGTGAGGCCATGAAAATCTACGGTGACTCGAAGTCCGGCAATTGCCTGAAGGTGAAGTGGACGGCCGATCTGCTGGGCCGGCCGACCACCTGGATCGAGACGGACATCATGGTCGGCGAGAGCCGGACGCCGGAGTTCCTCGCCCTGAACCCGGCCGGACAGGTGCCGCTCGCGGTGCTGGAGGACGGCCGCCCGCTCGCCCAGTCCAACGCCATCATCCTGCACATCGCCGAGGGCTCGGCGCTGATTCCCGCCGACGCCTATGATCGGGCGAAGATGCTCGAGTGGATGTTCTGGGAGCAGTACAGCCACGAACCCTATGTCGCCGTCGCCCGCTTCCAGGTGAAGTACCTCGGCAAGCCCGTCGCGGATCTGGAGCCGCGGCTGGTGGAGCGCGGCAAGGCGGCGCTGCAGCGGCTCGAGGACGGACTTGCCGCCTCGCCATTCCTCGTGGGCGAGCGCCTGAGCCTCGCCGACATCGCCCTGGTCGCCTACACCCGCAAGGCGCACGAGGGCGGCTTCGACCTGGCCCATTATCCCCACGTCGAGGCCTGGGTGGCTCGGGTGGAGCAGGCGCTGGGGATCGCCGAGCCGGTCGCCGCCTAGCCCTTGCCTTCGGCCCGGCGACCCCGCAAACGGGACGCATGCAGCGCCTCGTCTCCGCCGTCGTCGCCGCCGCCCTGTTCGCGGCGCCCACCCACGCCCTGGCCTGGGGCTCCGCCGGTCACCGCATGGTCGGGGAGGCGGCCATGAAGGCGCTGCCGGCCGAGATCCCCGCCTTCCTGCGCACCAAGGCGGCCGTGGCGGAGGTGGGCGAGCTCTCCCGGGAGCCGGACCGTTCCAAGGGCGCCGGCAAGATCCACGACCACGATCGTGACGCCGCCCACTTCGTCGATCTGGAGGACGATGGCCGCCTGCTGGGCGGCGCGCCGTTCCTGCCGTTGTCGCCGACGCGCGCCGATTACGAGACGGCGCTGCGGGCCGTGGGCCAGGACAGCTGGAAGACCGGCTACCTTCCGTACTCGATGATCGACCGCAAGCAGCAGCTCGCCCAGGATTTCGCCTACTGGCGCGTGCTGAAGGCGGCCGAGGCCAATCCGAAGTGGAAGGCCCACCGCAAGTGGTTCAAGGCCGACCGCCTCCGCCGCGAGGGCCTGATCCTGCGCACGCTCGGCGAGCTCTCCCACTTCGTGGGCGACGGTAGCCAGCCGCTTCACCTCAGCGTCCACTATAACGGCTGGGGCGACTATCCGAACCCGCGGGGCTTCTCCACCGCGCGCCTGCACGGCCCCTTCGAGGGCGACCTGGTGAAGAACGCGGTTCGCGCCCGTGGCGTCGAGGCGGGAATGGCGCCGCTGAGGCTGTGCGGCTGCTCGCCCGAGCAAAGGACGGTGGATTACATCCAGGCCGGCGCGAAGTTCATCATCCCGTTCTACGAGATGGAGAAGGCGGGTGGCCTGGGGCAGGGCGATCCCCGCGGTCCCGCCTTCGCCACCGAGCGGCTGGCGGCCGGCGCGTCCGAGCTGCGCGACGTGATCGTCGAGGCCTGGCGGGCGAGCGCGGAGGCCAAGGTGGGCTGGCGGCCGGTCGCCGTGGCGGACGTGCTGTCCGGCAAGGTCGACCCCTATCCGAACCTCTACGGCATCGACTGATGGCCGCGCCGCAGTTCGGCGTTCGGGAGCCTGGCCGGGACTATCCCGACAGGCCGGCGGCGTTCGCCGTCCTGGAGCGTGACGGCCTCGTGGCGGTGGTGCGGGTGGACAGCCGCCGGCGCGGCCTGGTGCTCGACCTGCCCGGCGGCGGGATCGACGACGGCGAGAGCGCGCGCGACGCTGCGGCCCGCGAATGCGGGGAGGAGGCCGGGCTGGTCGTGGAACTGGAGGCCGAGCCCTTCGCCCTGGCCGACCACTACTTCATCAACGACGACGGCTGGTCGCACAACTCGCGGGGCCGGTTCTTCTCCGGTCGGGTCGCGGCCGAGGCGCCCGAGCTGAAGGTCGAGGACGACCACACCCTGGTGTGGATCACCCCGCAGGACGCGCTGACCGGCCTGGACCGCGACGCCCACGCCTGGGCGATGGCCGCCTGGATGCGGCGGCTTGAGCGGGAGCGTCCGACGGGCTAGTTCGGGGCCCTTCCCGGAGCGCCCATGGCCGATATTGCCCCCGCCGCCAAGATCATCGACGGCAAGGTCTACGCCGAACGTCTGCGCGAGCAGGTCGCCCGCGAGGTGACGCGGCTGCGGGCCGACTACAACCTCCAGCCCGGCCTGGCGGTGGTGCTGGTGGGCGACGACGCCGCCAGCCAGATTTACGTCCGCTCCAAGGGCGAGCATTCGCTGGCCGTGGGCATGCACTCGGTGACCCACCGGCTACCCGCGGACGTGAGCCAGGTCGAGCTCCTGCGGCTGGTGGGCGAGCTGAACGCCGACCCGGCGATCCACGGCATCCTCGTCCAGCTGCCGCTGCCGAAGGGCTTCGACGAGCAGGCGGTGATCGCCGCCATCAGCCCCGACAAGGACGTCGACGGTCTGCACGTCGTCAACGCCGGGCGCCTGGCCAACGGCGTGCCGGCGCTGACCCCCTGCACCCCGCTCGGATGCATGATCATGCTGCGCGAGGCGGTGGGCGACCTGTCCGGCCTTCGGGCCGTGGTCGTCGGCCGCTCGGTGCTGGTGGGTCGCCCGATCGCCCAGCTTCTGCTGCAGGCCGACTGCACCGTCACCATCGCCCACTCCCGGACCCGCGACCTGCCGGCCGTCTGCCGCGAGGCCGACATCCTGGTGGCCGCGGTCGGCCGTCCGCGGATGATCCGCGGCGACTGGATCAAGCCGGGGGCGGCGGTGATCGACGTCGGCATCAACCGGGTGCCGTTCGACGATCCGATCAAGGCCGCCGCCGGCCGCACCAAGGTGGTGGGCGACGTCCATTACAAGGAGGCGAGCCAGGTGGCCGGCTGGATCACGCCGGTTCCGGGCGGCGTCGGCCTGATGACCGTGGCGGTCCTGCTGCAGAACACCGTCACCGCCGCCAAGCGGATCGCCGGGCTGGACTAGGCCGCCGCGCGGGTCTCCAGCCAGCGGACGAGCTGGCCGATGACGTCGCCGGTGGCGCGGTCATAGGCGGAGACGATCGCGCCCACCCGGTTGCCGCTGGCCGGCACGCGGGCCTCCAGGATCTCCTCGCCCGCGAGGCTGCGGTCGCGGCTGCGGGTCAGGGACGCGCGCACCCGGACCACGACGGTCGGCGCGGCTTCGGCGCCGTTCTCGTAGCGGGTCTCGAAGTTGCGCACGTCGAGCCGCAGGACGTAGTCGGCCCGCCCGGCCTCGCCGCGGGAGAGGAGCCGCACCCGGCCCGGCGCGGCGTCGAAGGCCGCCAGCACCGCCTGGTCGAACAGCACCGAGGCCGGGGCGACCCAGCGGGATTCCGCGATGTACTGCGCTTCGCCGCCGGTAATCGCCAGCAGTCGGTCGCCGGCCGTCTCGTTCTGGAAGGTCCCACCGGCGCGGAACACGGCGACCGTTCCGGTCGCGGGCGCCGCCGCCTCGGTCTCGGCCGGCGTCTGGCCGAACCGGTAGAGCTGCGCCGGCTTGGTCTTCGGGAACAGCGAGATGCAGCCGGTGAGCATGAGGGCGCACGCGCCGAGCGCCGCCAGGCGGAGGAGGGCGGTCGGGCGGCTCATGGCTTCAGCTCCAGTTCTTCGGCCTTCGGCTTGGAGATCGCGCCCGTCGGGCTGCGCTGCACCTCGTTGACCAGCCGCTCCAGCGATTCCGCCGCGCTCTGCAGCTGGATCACCGCCGCGGTGATCTGCGGCAGGCCGTTCGTGGCGAAGTCGGTGGTGGGGGCCTGCAGGGCGCCGATCATCGCCCGGGCGTCGGCGGCCGTGGCCTTGGCCTCCTCGGCGGCGTCGGCGACGTTCCTCAGGGTCCGGCGGCCGTCGCCGTTCAGCATGTCGCGGCCGTCCTTGGTGAGCAGGGTCAGCTCGGCGGCGGCCTCGTCGATCCGCTGCAGCGCGCTCTGCGCGTCGGCGATGATCGCCTTGCGCTCGCGGAACTCGGCGGTGACCGCCTGGGCGTCGGAGACCGCGGCGGAGAAGTTCTTGATGTTCTGGTCGGAAAGCACTCGGTTCACCCGATCCAGCGCCTCGATCGTGCGGGTCAGCACGGTGCCGCCGCCCTCCAGCAGGTCGGACAGGGTGCTCCGCTGGCTGCGGATGATCGGGATCTTGTCGTCGGGCACGGTGTCCTTGAGCAGCGGCTTGGATGGCGTCCCGGCGGTGATCTGGATGTAGTTCACGCCGGTGATGCCCTGCGGCTCGAGCGTGGCGTAGGAATCCACGCGGATCGGCACGTCCGAGGTCACCCGGGCGCGCGCGATCACCCGGCTGGGGTTGGTGCGGTCGAGCGCGATGCGCGTCACCTCGCCCACCTTGATGCCGTTGAAGTGCACCTCGCCGCCCTGGTTCAGGCCGCGGACCGGTCCCTGGAAGAGGATGTCGTAGAGGTCGTTCTCCTGCCGGAACTGCCAGCGGGCGAGCCAGATGATGAAGATCACGAGGCCGATGGAGAGGATGAGCGCGCTCAGGCCCACCATCGCGTAGTTGGCGTTCTTCTCCATCAGCCCTCCGTCCTCGCCCGCTCCGCAGCGGCCTTCGCCGCGCGGCCACGCGGGCCCAGGAAGTATTCGCGGATCCAGGGGTGATCCGACGATTCCAACTCCTGAACCGGCGCCAGGGCCACCACCTTCTTGTCGGCGATGACCGCGACCCGGTCCGTTATCTCATACAGCGTGTCGAGGTCGTGGGTGATCATGAACACCGTCAGCGAGAGGCTGTCGGAGAGGTCCTTGATCAGCTCGTCGAACGCCGCCGCCCCGATCGGGTCGAGCCCGGCCGTGGGCTCGTCCAGGAACAGCAGCTCCGGGTCGAGCGCCAGGGCGCGGGCCAGGCCCGCCCGCTTGCGCATGCCGCCCGAGAGCTCCGCCGGCTTCAGAACGCCGGCGTCTGGCCGCAGGCCCACGAGCGCGATCTTCAGGTCGGCCAGTTCGTTGATCTCGGCGCGCGACATGTTGGTGTGCTCGTACATCGGCGCGGCCACGTTCTCGCGCACCGTCAGGTTCGAGAACAGGGCCCCCGCCTGGAAGAGCACGCCCCAGCTGCGGTTGATGGCACCCCACCGCCGCCGCGAGATCGATTCTATATCGTTGCCGAACACCCGGACCGTGCCGCCCTGCGGGCTGCGCAGGCCGATGATCGAGTTCAGCAGCACCGACTTGCCGGCCCCCGAGCCGCCCACCACGCCCAGCACCTCGCCGCGCTTCACGGTCAGGTCGAGTCGGTCATGCACCACGTGGTCGCCAAAGGCGTTGACCAGGCCATGGACCTCGATAGCCGGCCCCTCCTGGTCGAGCAGCTCCTCGTCGGTGAGGTGTTTCTCGTCGCGGACCTCGGTCACAGGTCCAGCTCCATGTAGAGCAGGGCGAAGGCCGCATCGATCATGATGATCGCGAAGATGGCGTGGACCACCGCCGCCGTCACGCGCCGGCCCAGGGACTCCACGTCGACGCCGACCTCCAGTCCCTGGCGGCAGCCGATGCCGGCGATCACCGCAGCCATCACCGGCGCCTTGGAGAGTGCGATCCAGAAGTGGGTCGGCCCGACGTTGTCGATGATCCGCTGCAGGAAAAAGGCGGGGCCGAGATCGAGCACCGACCAGGTGACCGCCAGACCGCCGAACAGGCCGGCCAGCGTGGCCACGAAGGTCAGCAGGGGGATCGTCAGCAGCAGGGCCGCGAAACGCGGGAAGACCAGGGCCTCGAACGGGTCGACGCCCAGCACGCGCATGGCGTCGATCTCCTGGTTCATCTTCATCGAGCCGATCTCGGCGGCGAAGGACGAGGCCGAGCGGCCGGCCAGCAGCACGGCGGTGATGATGATGTTGAACTCGCGCAGCACCGCGATGCCGATCAGCTCGACCGCGAACACCTCCGCGCCGAACTGCTGCAGCATGTTGGCGCCCAGGAGGCCCACGACCGCGCCGATGAAGAAGCTGGTGATCGCCACGATCGGGATGGCGTCGAGCCCCGCGCGCTCCATCAGCGAGACGATCGCCGCCCAGCGGATCCGGCGCGGCGCGATGAACAGGTTCACCAGGGTCCGCGCCAGCACCACCAGCAGGTGGCCGAGGAAGCCCATGGTGTCGAGCGCCTCGGCCCCGGCGTTCATCACGCCCTTGCCGATGCGGATCGTGAGGTCGTGGAAGCCCTTGGGCTCGCGCCGGACCACGGGCTCGTGCGTGACCGCCTCGCCCACCAGGGTCAGCAGCCGCTGGGTCTCCGGCCGGGCGTGCACCTGCGAGAGGTCGAAGCCCTTGCCCGCCGCCCGGATCACCGCATAGGCGCCGGCCGTGTCGAGGCGGCGGACCCGGCGCAGGTCGAGCGCGAAGTTGCTGAGCCCGTCCAGGGTGTCGGCGAGGCCGCGGCCAGCCTCGCCCAGCTGGTTCGCCGTCCAGTCGCCGCTCAGCGTCACGGTGGGGCGATCCGCCGCGGGCTCGAGCTTGAAGTCGGCGGGTCTCTCCATTCGGCGGTGGTCTCGAAACTCCTGCTGCCCGCCGAACGCGAGTCGCGCCGGCGGACGAAATCCGACCCTAGCAGAGCCGACGCCGGGGCCGAACGCCTTATGGCGACGCCCGTTCCGTCAGCTACAGCCAAGCTCCGGCGCATTTTCGCCCCACTCGGAACCGTAATCGTGGGCTCGGGGATTCGCTTGCCGATACCCGACTGGTCCGAAGGCTGGAGAGTGCGTTGACCCGCCAGATCGAACTCGCCGGGAAGTCCGGCGCCCGCTACCGCTACACCGCGCTCGAAGAGGAACGCTTCATCGCGCCTGCCGGCGCCAACTACGTGATCGCCGAACTCACGCCCGAGGGCGCGCATGTGGTCTATGCCGGCGAGACGGACAACCTGGCCAATCTCACCTGGCGCGCAGCGCTGGAGGCGGCGCGCAAGAAGTACGCCGAGGCCAAGGTGCTCACGCGCCTGAATGTCACCCGCGCCGTGCGTGAGGCCGAGCGCGAGGATCTCATCGAGCACTATCAGCCGCCGATGAACCGCGAGGGCCGCGAGAACCGGGCTTAGGGCTGGCGGCGGGCGGCGACGCCCGCCATCCTCCCGGCGTGGACCGAGCGCCCGCCATCGTCATCTTCGGCGCCGCCGTGCGCGCGGATGGTCGCCCGTCGCCGGCGCTCGCCCGCCGGATCGGCTACGGGCTGCAGGCCGCCCTGGCCGCAGCGGACGCGCCGGTGCTCTGTTCGGGCGCGGTCGGCAGGGCGGGTCCCTCCGAGGCCTCGGTCATGGCCGCGGCGCTCCGCGCCCGCGGGGTGCCGCCCGAGCGGATCGTGCTCGACGAGGAGAGCCGCGACACCCTGCAGAGCGTGTTGGCCGCCGCGCGCTTCCTGAAGGCGAGGGGGCTCTCCCACGCCATCGTCTGCAGCGACCGCTATCACATCCCCCGCATCCGCCTGCTGCTGGCGGCCCTGGGCGTCGCCACCGAGCCGGGGCCGCTGCTCGCCGGGCGCGGCGGCAGCCGTTTCCTGCCGTGGATGCGCATGCGGCTGCGCGAACTGCTGGCCATCCCCTACGACCTGGCCATCGTGCTCGTCCGCCGACGAAGCCTGCTGGCGGCGATCCACCGATGAGCCGCATCCGGGTGGGGACCGCGGGGTGGGCCGTTCCCCGCGCCGTGCGCGATCGGTTTCCCGAGGCCGCCAGCGGGTTGCAGCGCTACGCCGGCCGGTTCGACGCCGCCGAGATCAACTCCACCTTCTACCGGTCGCATCGCCCAGGCACCTACGCGCGATGGGCGCAGGAAACCCCTGAGGGCTTCCGCTTCGCCGTGAAGGCGCCGCGCACGCTGACCCACGAGCGACGGCTCGCCGAGCCGGACGACCTGCTGGACGCCTTCCTCGCCGAGACGCGCCTGCTGGGGCCGAGGCTGGGGCCGATCCTGGTGCAGCTGCCGCCCAGCCTGGCGTTCGATGCGGCAGGGGCTGCCGGGTTCTTCCAGGCGCTGCGGGAGCGTTTCGACGGTCCGGTCGCCTGCGAGCCACGCCATGTCACCTGGTTCGGGGCCGAGGCCGACGCGCTGCTGCGCCGTCTCCGGGTGGCCCGTGTCGCCGCCGACCCCATGCGACACCCGCTGGCGGGCAAGCCGGGCGGCTGGCCCGAGCTCGCATACTGGCGGCTGCACGGCTCGCCGCGGATGTACTACTCGGCCTACGAGGAGGCGTGGCTCGCGGACCTCGCGGATCGCCTGCGCGCATCGTCGGCCGCCGAGGTCTGGTGCGTGTTCGACAACACCACCTCAGGCGCGGCCGCGGCCGACGCCCTGCGGCTACGGGAACTGCTCGCCGCTTGACAGCTGCGGTTACAGGCGTAATTTCTCTATCTTACAGACATAAACCGGGAGAGAGACGCCGATGCTTCGCCACCTGACCTGGAGCGCCGCGGCGCTCGCCTTCCTGACCGGCGCCAGCGCCGCCGCCCAGACCATCGCGCCGCCGGACCCGGCGTGGATGCTGGTGGCGCCTGAGGACCGTCTCACCCTGGGCGGGGTGTTCGCCGACGCCGACATCGTCATGCAGTTGGTGATGGGCGGGCTGGTGCTGGCCGCCCTGGCGGCTCTGGTCGTCTGGATCGTGCAGGCCTTCCGGATCGGGCGGGGCGGTCGCGGCTTCGCCGGCGCCATGGCCTATCTGTCGGCGCTGGGCGCCGCAGGTCCGCTCATCGGCTTCTTCGGCTCGGCCTACACCCTGCTGCATTCCTTCATCGGCGTCTCCAATGTGCGCCCCGTGCCCTCGCTCAGCATCATGGCCCCCGGCTTCGCCGAGGCCCTGCTGTCGGCCATGCTGGGCCTGCTCGCCGCCGCCATCGCGGTGATCGGCCACCGGCACCTGAAGGCCCGGCTCTACAGTGTGGGGATCGAGCCCGACGAGCCCGCCGCCGCGCCTCTGCAATCCCTGTCGCGCCAGGCGCGAGTCTCGGCGTAGACTGACCGCCATGACCCGGATCTCGGCGGCGGAAAGCCACATCATGGAAGCGCTCTGGCGGGACAGCCCGCTCAGCGCCGACGAGATCGTGGGCCAGGTCGGGCCCGCCCAGAACTGGGGCGAGGCCACGGTCAAGACGCTGATCAACCGCCTCCTGAAGAAGAAGGCGCTGGTTTCCGAGCGGAGCGGCGGGCGCACGCGCTACCGCCCGCTTGTCAGCCGCGCCGAGTATCTCACCGGCGAGAGTCAGGGGCTGCTCGACCGCCTGTTCGGCGGGGAGCTGGCGCCGCTGGTGGCCCACTACGCCAAGCACCGGCCGCTCGCGCCGGACGAGGTCGCCCGGCTGAAGCGCCTGATCGAGGACCTGGACGATGACGACGCCTGAGGCCCTTGTCCCGCTGGTCGGCCCGGACCCGGCCGTCACCTTCGCGACGGCCCTCGTCTATGTGAACCTCGCCGCGGCGGCTGGACTGCTCGTGGTGCTGGCGGCCCGCATTCCCGTGCGCCGGCTGGTGGGCCCGCAGGTGGCCTACGCGCTCTGGGCCCTGCCGCTGCTGGCGGCAGGCGGGGCGCTGGCGCTGTTCGCGGGCCAGGCGCCCGCGCAGCGGCTGCCGGTCCAGGCTCCCGGCCTTGCGGTGACCGTCGTCTGGGCCGTCGGCGCAGCGCTCGCGGCCGGCGTCTTCGCCGTGGCCCAGGCGCGTTTCGTGGTCCAGCTCCGGCGCGGCCTTGGCGGGCCGGCCGTGGTCGGCCTGATCTCCCCGCGCATCGTCATGCCCGCCGACGACGGTCGCTACACGCCCGAGGAGCGCGAGCTGATCCGCGCCCACGAGCGTCAGCACATCGCACGCAAGGACACCCGGGCCGTGGCCCTCCTGGCGCTGGTCCGCTGCCTGTTCTGGTACAACCCCGTCATCCACCTGGCCGCAGGCCCGCTGCGCCTGGACCAGGAGCTGGCCTGCGACGCGGGCGTGGTGCTCAGTCGCCCCGGCGCGCGGGCGCTCTACGCCCGCACCCTGCTCAAGACGCAGCTCGCCGGGTCGTCGCTGCCGCTGGGCTGCTACTGGTCGGCGCTCGGACCGCATCCGCTGGAGGTCCGCGTCGCCCTGCTGAAGCGTCGCGTCGGCGGCGGCCGCGGCGGCGCGGTGGGCGTTCAGGTGAACGCCATCCGCCCCTGAGGCCTACTGCGGCCGGGCTTCGGGCCGCGGCTCAAGCGGCGGCCGGTCCTCGTCGTCACGCCGCCAGTCGTCCGAGGGATGCAGTACGGTCCGCGCGCGCGGCAGGGCCTGGGGCGACTCGGCCTGCAGCCAGCCGATCAGCTTCTCCCGCACCTCGCAGCGCAGGTCGAAGGCCGCGCCCGCATTGGCGGCGCTGACCAGGCAGCGCAGCTCCATGGTCCGTTCGCGAAGGTCGGTCACCTGCAGGACGCAGACCCGACCGTCCCAGTGCGGCGAGGCCCGGGCGATCTCCTCCAGCTTGCGCCGGATCATCTCCACCGGCGCGGCGTAATCCACATGGACCATGGCCGTACCCAGCAGGGACGACGATTCCCGCGTCCAGTTCTGGAAGGGCTTCTGCAGGAAATAGGTCAGGGGCACGACCAGCCGGCGCTCGTCCCAGACGCGCACCACCACATAGGTCGCGGTGATCTCCTCCACGTTTCCCCACTCGCCCTCGACGATCACCGCGTCGTCGATGCGGATCGGCTGGGTCACCGCGATCTGGATGCCGGCGAACAGGTTGGACAGCAGGGGCTGCAGGGCGAGGCCCACCAGCAGCGAAGCCGCCCCGCCGGCCGCCAGCAGGCTTACCCCCCATTGCCGCACGCCGCTGATGGTCATCAGCGCAAGCCCGACGCTCACGACGATCACCAGGGTCGCCAGCGCCCGGCGCAGGATCCGCACCTGGGTCAGGTGCTTGCGGGCGACCAGGTTGTCGGAGACGTCGACGCGGTAGCGGCGCATGTAGAGCGCCGCGCCGATGTCCACCGCCGTCATGGTCATCCAGCCGAACAGCAGGATGAAGCCGATCAGCAGGGCGTGGCGGACGAGGCCGGCGGTCTCGGCGCTGAGCGGCGCGACGGGACTGGCGGCGACCAGCGCCAGCAGCACCATGGCCATACGACCCGGCCTGCGCGTGCGGACCACCAGCGCCCGCCAGAACTCGTCGCGGCGGCTCAGCGCCCGCCGGACCAGCCGCACGAGCAACTCGTGGGCGGCGAGGGCGAGGGCCAGGGCGCCGGCGAAGACGATCAGGGTCGCCAGCCACGCGGGCGCCCAGGCAAGCAGTTCGCGCAGGTCGCGGGATATCGAGGCGGCAGTGGGCATCCGGCGTCAGGCTGTTGGGGGGACGCCTCGCAAACCCCTCGGGGCGCGACCCTGTTCCGCTCCTTGCCGGCTCCGGTGTCGCACCTGGCCGCCGTCGCAGTCGCCCGCGCCGAACGCCCCCCTAGGCGAAGAACCAGTCGTTCTGGGCCGCCAGCGCGGTGGTCGTCACCCCCGCCAGGGTCGCCACCAGCACGGGCGCTCCGGACCCGGCGCCGTCGGCGTCGAACCAGACCGCCACGCCCTCCGCGCCCGCCTTCAGCTGCAGCCAGCCGTCGGCGATCGGGTCGGAGCCCGCATACCCCGCCTGCTGGAACAGGCCGCGCAGGTCCAGCATGTCCTCGCCGCGCGTGAAGTCGGTGATCCGGTCGGCCGGGCCCAACTGGTCGAAGCGGAAGATGTCCTTGCCCGCGCCCCCCGTCAGGACGTCGGCGCCGTGGCCCGCCACCAGGATGTCGTCGCCCGCCGCGCCGTCCAGCGTCGAGCCCGCGCCGTTCGCCTCCAGCCGGTTGCCGAGCTCGTTGCCGACCCCCGTCTGTGCGCCCTTGCCGGCGAGCCGGAGGTTCTCGACGTTGGCCGCCAGGGTATAGGCCGCGCTGGTGCTGACCACCTCGTCCACACCCTCGCCAGCGGCTTCGACCACCCGGTCCGTGGCCCGGTCGACCATGTAGGTGTCGTCGCCGCCGCGGCCGGTCATGGTGTCGGTGTTGCCCTTGCCGTCGATCAGGTCGTTGCGGGCGTCGCCGGTCAGGGTGTCCTGCTTCGATGAGCCGGCGATCGTCCGCGTCGACGCAGCCGTCTCAGGCAGGACGAACAGGCTGTTCTCGTAGGCAGGCTCCGGCGGCGGCGGCGGCGGATCGCTCCGATCGCCCAGGGCATAGGCGCGGATGTAGTCGATGCGCATCTCGGCGGGCAGGGCGCCCGCGTCCACGGCGCCCGCCCAGCCGCCGAGCGCCAGGTTGGCCAGCATGAACATCGGCTTGTGCATGTCGGCCGGCGTCGGCTGGCTGAACACCTGCACGCCGTCCACGTACCAAGTGAGCTCGGTCTGCGTCCAAAGCACGCCGAAGGTGTGGAATCCCTCGGAGCCGCCGGGCGTGTAGGCGGCGACGCCGTTGGACGTGTGGCCGCCGGTGGCGTTCGAATGCGCCGTGGTCCAGGTGGCGTTGGGGTCCTGGCCCAGCACCTCCATGACGTCCAGCTCCGGCGGCCAGGAGCCGTCGGCCGGCAGCAGCCAGAAGGCCGGCCAGACGCCGGCGCCGGAGGGCAGGTCCACCCGCATCTCGAAGTAGCCGTAGGTCTGGGCGAAGGACGGCTTGGTGGTGATCAGGCCCGAGGTGTAGCCGTAGCCGAAGATCTCGCCGTTGGTCGAAGGCCGCGCCCAGATTGAAAGCGTGCCGTCGGCGTTGGAGGCGAACGGGCTCTCGGCGAAGTCGCCGGCGTGGTCGCGGAAGTAGGGCGAGGTGTAGACCTGCTTCTCGTCGTTGGAGACCAGGGTGTAGCTGCCGACCCCCTGCGGGCCCTGGTAGCCGTAGTCCGGCCGCCAGAGGCCGGAAGGATTGCTCTCCGGGTCCCAGAGCGACAGCGCGCCCGAGAACTCGTCGGCGAAGGTCCGGGCGCCGAGACGCGCCGGGTCCAGCTCGAGCTGGAAGTTCGCCCCGGTGAGCTGGTCCACGGTGAGGTTGCGGAAGATCAGGCCGTCCCCGTCGCCCAGGTCCAGCTTCACGTCGGCGCCGAGCTGGGTCAGGTTCGCCTGCACCTGGGCGAAGGTCGTGAACCCGGCCTTCAGCCGCAGCACGTCCTCGGCGGCGCTGAAATCCTGGATGACGTCGTTGCCCTCGCCCTTGTAGACGATGAAGACGTCGGCGCCGGCCCCGCCGACCAGCACGTCCTGGCCGCCGGCGCCGTAGAGCTGCTGGCCCTCGGCCCCGCCTTCCACGATGTTGTCCTGGGCGTTGCCCGCCGCATAGAGGCCGTTGTTGGCCACCCGGACGTTCTCCACCTCCGGCAGGCGCGAGAGGTCGATGCTCTGCCAGCCTGCGACGGTGTCGATCCCGCCGCCGGCGACCTCGACGATCTCCACCCCGAAGCCCTGCAGGTAGTAGGTGTCGTCGCCCGCGCCGCCGACCAGCCGGTCGCCGTCCCCGCCCCAGAACTCCTCGGCCAGGCTGGTCCCGGTGAACGTCTCGGCAGCGGCCGTGGAATAGAACCCGGCGCGCGCCGCCGCGCTGACGGACGCCGCCGCGCCGTCGTACTTGTACATGGCCATGTGAAGGACTTCCCCGCGAGCTTGTTTTGGGGAAGCTAGCTGGCGGCCGCTCCGGGACTAGGCGCGGAAGCGTCGCAGGTCCAATCGGCCGCAGGCGGATCTTCGCCGCGCGCGGACGCGGCGGTGGGGGTGGTCTGGACGGAGGGAAGGAATGGTGGATGCGACATCCGCTTCCGCTGAACCTCACGTCACCACAGTTCGGCACGCAACTTCCGCTGGCGTCTCGGTGAGGGGCAGCGCTCCGGCACAGGACGCCACTTGACGCCACGTGCAACCACGGGCCTATTGATGGGTGAGACGTGGGGCTTGTGGAGGCAGACCTGTGGCGCGCGTGGCGAAGGAACTTGGACCGTTGGCGGTCTCCCGCCTGACTACCCCCGGTCTTCATGCAGTGGGTGGGGTGTCCGGCCTCTACCTGCAAGTGCTTCCGCCACGTCCCGACCCTGAGGACCCGACGAAGATTGTCCCGGGGGGGCGGTCTTGGGTCTTGCGCGCCATGGTCGGCGGGAAGCGTCGCGACATGGGCCTGGGCGGTTTCCCATCGGTCACCCTGGCAGGAGCCCGAGAACGGGCAAGGGATGCCCGGGACAAGATCGACAAGGGCTTTGATCCCATAGAGGTCCGGCGCGCCGCGAAGGCGGCGCTACGGGCCGACGACGCCAAGCTGGTCACGTTCGAAGACGCGGCGAAGGCCTACATGGCGGCCCATGAATCTAGCTGGCGCAACGCCAAGCACCGTGAGCAGTGGCGGAACACGCTTACGGGGCTTGCCTACCCCCACCTGGGCAAACTCGCGGTTCGCGACATAGAAGTGGCCCACGTGCTGGCCGTGCTGGAGCCCATCTGGCGCGTGCGGACGGAAACGGCGAACCGGCTTCGGGGGCGGATGGAGCTGGTGCTCGATTGGGCGACGGCGCGTGGGTACCGGGAAGGCCTGAACCCTGCCAGATGGAAGGGCCACCTGGACAAGATGCTGCCGAACCCGACAAAGTTGAAGCCGAAGGGCCACATGGCGGCGATGGCCATCGGCGACGTTCCCGCCTTCATGGTCCGGCTCCGCGCGGCGGGCGGCACGGGCGCACGCGCGTTGGAGTTCGTGGTCCTGACGGCAGCGCGAAGCGGTGAGGTCAGGGGCGCGACCTGGAGCGAAATTGATCTGCGGGACAAGGTTTGGACCATCCCGGCCAGCCGGATGAAGATGGGCAAGGAGCATCGCGTTCCGCTGTCGGCCCAGGCGATGGCTTTGCTGGAGGCCCTGCCGAGGTTCGCCGACACGGACCTTGTGTTCCCCTCGGCGAGCGGCACGCCGCTTTCGGACCGAACGCTGCTTGCCGTTCTGCGGCGCATGGACGTTGACGTGACCGCCCACGGCTTCCGGTCGACCTTTCGTGACTGGTGCGGGGAGTTCACCAACTTCCCGCGGGAAGTCGCGGAGGCTGCCCTGGCGCACACGACGGGCAGCTCCGTGGAACAGGCCTACAGGCGTGGCGACGCCCTGGAGAAGCGCCGCAAGCTCATGGAGGCCTGGGCGGCCTTCCTGTCGAGGCCGGTGGCCGCCAAGCGCGGGAACGTCAAGCCCCTGCAAGGGGCGGCAGCGTGAGCGACCCAAGCGACCTTATCGCGAAGCTACTGATCGTTCTCGGCCCCGCAGAGGAAGAACCGCCTCCGCCACCGTGGGAGCAAGACCAGGATCGCGAGCACCGGGACTGGGAGCGGTCGGAGAGCTGGCCGCCGGCCAACAGGACGCCGCCGGGCGGTGTCTACTGGATGCGCTGGATCACGGCTCAAATCAGCGCATGCAGATCGGATCAGGAGCTGGCCGCCTTGGCCGACCGGCTCCAGCAGCGGTTGATCGCTGGAACCCTCAAGGTGGTTGCAGTGCACCCCTGGACGGGCGAGCAGCACCCCGTCCTGCCCCACGTCTGGCAGGCACCGGGCGAGCTGGGCAGGCAGCTAAGGTGGTCGGGCGAAATGTGGGCTGGCGAGCAATTGCGCACGCCTTGCGATCTGTACGTCATCGACCAGGGGTGGTCGGCGCGGGCTACCGCTAGTGCGCCCGCCGAAGAGCGTGAGTTGTCGCCCAAGGAGCGGAATTACGCCGCCAAGATCATCGCCACGCTGGTTCTTCTGAGAAACCGTAAGGGCTTCTATCACGGCCTAGCCGCAGACCTTGAGCGTGAGGCCCAGGATCGCGGTCACCCCGTGTCGGACGACACCATCCGCAAGTGGCTGAAACTTGCTGAAGCGGCCTACGACCCCGAGAAGGACACCAAGCGCAATTCCTAAGTAGGATTTCCCGACAGGGGCAAATCCTACATCGAGCCTGAGCGCGCCGAACGCCGCGATCTCCGCTGCATCAGCAACGGAGGCCAACGATGGCAACCCAGACCCACCCCACGACGGCGGCAGTTCTCGCCGCCTTTGATGACCTACCTTCAGCAGCATTCGTCAAGCGCCAGGTCGTGCAGGCCCTGTGGGGCGGCATCTCGGATTTCGAAGTCGATCGGCTCGAAAAGGCCGGACGCCTGCCCAAGCGGGTGAAGCTCGGCTCCCGCGTCAACGGCTGGCAGGTGGGCGCGCTTCGCGAAGCCCTCGCGGCCCTGGCCTCCAAGTCGGCGGGCCTGCGATGACCAGCAACAGCACCAACGGCCCAAATGCGCGCCCGCCGCGCCCTATCGCCGACCAGTCCGGCAAACACGGTTTTCCCGCCGCGTTCCCGGACTTCCTGCATGAGCTGTGGGGCCTGTGGTGGGCCGTCACGGCAGCGCAGTCGGGCCCGCTCGTCGCCTCGTCCGACGCCCTTCCGGAGGGCGAGGAAAGCATCGCCCTGGTGCTCGCAAAGCGGTTCGCGCGGTCGAAGCGGCAGCGCACGTTCGCGCGACGGATGGCCAACTCCAAAGCCCGGCGAGCCACGCGTGCAGTGGTCGAGCTGAGACGTTTGGCAAGGTCCATGCCCGCCGGCGGCCCTGAGCTGGCGGCGGCGATGCTGGCAGCCGACCGTGTTGGGCGTTCGGCGGCGAAGACCAATCGCGTCCACTTCCTGATCGCCAAGCTGGCGGGCGCTGCGCAATGAATGCCGTTGCCCACGACCCGTTCAGCCACCTGCCACAGGAGATGCGGCGCGCGCCAAGATGGCTGCTGTGGAAGTCCATCCCGCGGGCGCAGGGGAAGAAGCCGATAAAAGCCCCCTTCTACGCGGACGGCACGCCGCGCAGCGGCAAGCTGGACACGCCCGAGGACCGCGGCAGGCTGGCGACGTTCGACGCTGCGGTGGCGGCCCTGGCAGGCGGCGACTATGCGGGCCTGGGCTTCGCCCTGGGCCCGGATGCCAGCGGCCATACGTGGCAAGGCGTCGACCTCGACGGCGTCGGCCAACGCGCCGAGCTGCAAGACCTGGCGCGACGCCTCCCTGGCTTCATCGAGACCAGCCCGTCCGGAAACGGCGTCCATGCCATCGGCTATGGCCGTCCCTTCGCGCCCCTGGGCTCGAACGTGAGCGGCATCGAGGCGTACAGCAGCGGCCGCTACTTCACCGTGACGGGGAAGCGCCTGAACCATGGCCCAATCACGGACATCGCCGACTTCGTGGACAGCGAGCTTCGGCCGATGCACGGCGCCCACAAGGCTCAGCGCCCGTCGCCCGGCCCCGCAGCCGCCGCTGCCCGCCCTCTCCACGTCATTTCCACCGACCCTCTCGACGCAGCCTCTCCCAGTCTGACCGCGAACCTGCAGGAGGCACTACGGTTCCTCGACTCCGACGAGTACGCCACTTGGATCAGCGTAGGACACGCGCTCAAGCCGCTCGGCGAAGTTGGCCGCGATCTGTGGCACCAGTGGTCAGCGAGCTCGATGTCATATGATCCAGCGGAGGCGGACGCCAAGTGGAGCAGCTTCAAGCCGGAGCGGACCGGCTACCCCGCCATCTTTGCCGCGGCCCAGCGCCAGGGCTGGCACAACCCAGCTTCCCGCGCGCAGCGACTGCCGGCTGGCCTGGGCCGTTCTGAGGAGGATCTGGCTCTCGCCTTCGCGCAGGAGAACGAGGCCGCTCTGCGTTATTGCAACGACTGGGGACAATGGCTGATCTGGGATGGCGTGCGCTGGACGCCGGACACCACACAACTCGCCATTTGCCTCGCACGCGACCTCTGCCGCCGCGTGGCGGCAGTCTCCGATGACCGCACCGCCCTGGCTCTGGGCCGGGCGCAAACGGTCTCGGCGGTGGCCCGCCTCGCGCAGGCAGATCGCCGGCTGGCGGCCACTTCCGACCAGTGGGACGCTGACCCGTGGCTCCTCAATACTCCAGGTGGCGTCGTAGACCTAAAGACCGGCCGGCTCCGCCCGTCCGACCCGGCCTTGCACATGACCAAGGTCACGGGCGCGGCTCCGGATCAGGATGGCGTCCAGCCTGTGGTCTGGCTCAGGTTCCTGGAGCGCATCACGAACGGGGACAGGGAGCTGCAAAGCTACCTCCAGCGAGTGCTCGGCTATGCCCTAACTGGCGACACGAGCGCCCAGGCGTTGTTCTTCGGCTACGGCACCGGCGCTAACGGCAAGTCTGTGATGATCGACACCGTGGCGGGCCTGCTCGGCGACTACCACAAGACCGCGCCCATTGAGACGTTCACCGAGAGCGGCGGCGAGCGTCACCCAACGGAGCTGGCCATGCTCCGGGGCGCGCGGCTCGTGACGGCCGCGGAGACGGAGGAGGGCCGCCGCTGGGCAGAAAGCCGGATCAAAACGCTGACCGGCGGCGACGAGATCGCGGCGCGGTTCATGCGGCAGGACTTCTTCTTCTACACGCCGCAGTTCAAGCTGTTCGTCGCGGGCAACCACCGGCCGGGCCTACGGTCCGTGGACGAGGCCATGCGCCGCCGCTTTCACCTGGTGCCCTTCGCTGTGACGATCCCGCCGGAGGAAAGAGACCCCGCGCTGACGGCCAAGCTTCGAGCTGAATGGCCCGCCATTCTGGCCTGGATGATCAAGGGCTGTGTGGAGTGGCAGCGGGTGGGCCTAGCGTCTCCGCCCGCCGTTCGCGCCGCCACGGACGCCTATCTGGAAGGCGAGGACGCCCTGGCGGCCTGGATTGATGAAGCGTGCCAGCGCGATCCGCAGGCATGGGGCGCGTCGGGTGAGCTGTTCGCCTCCTGGAAGGGTTGGGCGGAACGCCATGGCGAGCCAGTGCGGTCAGCAAAGTGGTTTGTCCAAGCCCTGGAGGGGCGCGGCTTCACCCTCCGGCGCACCAACCAAGCACGGGGCGTTGTGGGGCTCCGGCTGAAGCCGCTGGATTTCCCGGCTTAGGGACGTGACACATGTGACGTTCCGTCCGGTAGGAGCCTTCCCGCGCGTAGAGCCGCTATCCGGATAGGCGTCATATGCGTCACGCGCGATCGTCATTGTGCTCGTTCACACATGCGGTGCATCGACCCCTCGTCGTACGTTTGTAAAATACAGAAGGGAGCCGGCACGCCTGGCAACCGTCAGGAACTGGGATCGGAACAACGCCGACAAACCATTGTATTATTGTGGGTTTCAGGAATTTTCGCTTCGTCCCACTTCGCCCCGGGCTGCATGGGAGGCGAGGCTCTAACCGTCTGCGGAAGCAACAAGCAAGCTCGTCGATCTCGGGATGCCGCGATCTTGACCACCAAGCGTTCCCCGCCATCATCACCTGCGCTGGGGGGGCATTCTATGACAAGCCTGGGGCAGGACCGTCCCGGCGAGCGTGCAGCCGATGATCTGCTGGATCGAGGGCCGTTCGTCGAAAGTCTCGTGCGCGCACTTGTGGTGGACGAGGTGGACCCACTCACGGGTCGCGTTGTAGCGCGCCGAGCTACGGGCGTGGTCGTCGGACTGACGGGCAAGTGGGGCTCCGGCAAGTCGATGATCTTGCACCTGCTCCGCGAACAATTGGACGGTATGGACCACGTCGCCGTGGCAACCTTCAACCCGTGGCTGTTCAAGGGCCGAGACGAACTCCTAGCCGCATTCTTCAACGAACTTCGCGACGCTCTGGGCCGAAGCCCCGAGGAGAAAGTCCGCGAGGCCATGACCGCGTTGGACAAGTATCGAGCCGCGATAACCGCCGGCGGTCAGGCCATAGCGTTCGCAGCGGACACTGTTTTTCCGGCGTGGGTGGGCAAGGGCATCCTCAAGGTCCTCGGGTGGATGAAGGTCATCACGCGGCCCAAGGATCTGTCCCCGCAAGAGGAGCGGCGCGCGCTGGAGAAGAAGCTCGGTGCCGCCAAGGTGGCCGTCGTCGTGCTGATCGACGAGCTTGACCGGGTCGACGACGATGAAGTCCGCGCTGTTGCGCAGTTGGTGAAGGCAGTCGGGGACATCCAAGGCGTGTCGTACCTCGTGGCCTACGACCCGAAGCGGGTAGCCACTGCTTTAGGTCGAGGCGACCCGGGTGCGGGGGAGGCTTACCTTGAGAAGATCATTCAGCATCCGATCCCGGTTCGACCGCTCTTCACGCATGACGTCGGGGTGCTTTTCCGACGCCTTCTCGAACATCATAGCATCCAACTTCCGCCGGACCTGTCCGAGGATGAACTTGCGGTCGTGGCCTGTGTGCAGAAAGCAATCGAGACGCCCCGCGACCTCAAGCGTCTTATCGGTGCCTACGCCGTCATCGCAGAGATGTTGCGCCAGGAAGTGAGCGCTGCCGACGTCCTGGGCTACTGCTGGTTGATGATCAAGGCACCCGCTCTCCGAGAGGCGATCGCCAACAACCTCGACGCCTTCGTGGATGACGCGACGAGCGAAACCGTGAGCCGCCGGGTGATCGACCGGATGGAGAAACGTGAGCCCAGCCTTGACGACGCGCTGGGCGGGCCGCCCGGAGCCCACGGCGAACTCCTCAAGCTTCTGTTCCCGCAGTTCAGGCCGCAGGAGCGAGAACACAACGGCCATCGTCTTTCCGTGCGGCGCAATTTGGTCCGGACGCTCTACCTCGGAGACGCGCCAGGCATCGCGACGCGTGAGACCTTGGAGAGGCTGTGGCGCGAACCGAACGTGGACGAGCTTACGCTCACGCTGGTGCGGGAACTCGCGAACGGGGAGTTGCCCGGCATCCTCGATAGACTGGATGACCTCCTGCCGAAGCTCCCAACGAGCGGCGACACGACCTTCTGGCCGGCCCTTGCCCGAGCGCTGGTGCGCGACCATGACTGGTACTTGCATGCGGAGCCGCACGCCGCTTACGCCGATGATGCTGTGACCCACCTGCTGCGGCTCGGGTGGAGGGACGCGAAGCAGGTGCCCCGCGTGAAGGACATCGTCGCGGCCTTGGACGCGGACGGTGACCTGGTGCTGGTACCAACCATCCTGCGGAAGCACCTATTCCGCTGGGGCCTCACCCATCACGAAAGGGGCGAGCGCGGAGAATTGTTCATCTTCGACCGCTCCGAGACGGAGAAGCTGCGGGACCAGACGAGACAACGCTTTAAGGCGGCCGTCCTTGACGGAACCCTTCTTCGACGCCTCCCTAACGGCGAAGCGATGTATTCTCTCGCCAATGCCGAACTCTGGGACGATGAGCTTCGCGACAGCCTGACGTCGCAGCTCGACAGCTATGAAGCTCGCGCCTCGCTCGCATCCCTAATCGTTCCACCCTCCCATTCAGCCGACCTCTCGACGCTCAACCGCCTGTTTGATGCCGAGGCGGTCCTCAGCCGAATGAAGGCGGCTGGCGAGGGCGCGAGCGCCAAGAACTCGACCTGGAGCGACGCTTGTCTTCGCCGACTTCGGCGGTCCTTGCAGGGGAAGGATAACATGTTCGACCACGGAGAAGATGACGAGGACTGCTGAACCGTGAGGCCCCGCACCACCACAGCCTCATTGATCTCCTTCCCATGGTCCAGGACGGCTGCCCGCATGATGCCGTAAAGGTCGTCCCTCAGGCGGGGACGCAGGCTGCCAAGGAAGATGAGCACATCACGCTGGCGGCTGTCTGGAAAAAGGGACCTGAGGAACCACATCGCTTCAGGCGAACTCAGCGGCGCGCCGCGGTCAAGCTTGTCGGCGCCAGCTAGAGCCACATGACGACTGTGGCCGCCGCTTCAGCGAGAAAGCTGAGATACGCCAGGCCGGGGACGTTGGTGAACACGAGGCGGGCAGGCAGGGTCTGCGCGGCGACGATGCCTGGCTACGGCTGGTATGTTCTCCGCATGTTCTTGTGTCAAACAGGTGGCGGGCCATGGTGACGCTCCCTACATGGGCAAGCCCGTACCTCGCGTTGCAACCCCCTCCGAGGAGCCCGCATGTCGTTGCTCGACGGTGACCGGCTGACCCAGCTCGCCTTCACCATCTTCCAGAACAAGGGCGTCTATGCGCTGCTCCTGGGCTCCGGGCTCTCCCGGGCCGCCGAAATCCCCACCGGCTGGGAAGTGACCCTTGACCTCGTGCGCCGGGTCGCCCTGGCGCAGGGCGTGGAAGATCAGGCCGATTGGGCGGACTGGTACCGCAAGAAGACGGGCGGCGAGCCCAGCTACTCCGATTTGCTCGCGGAGCTGGCCCTGTCGCCCGACGAGCGGCGCGCGATCCTGCACGGCTACATCGAGCCCTCCGACGAGGACCGCGAAGCCGGGCGTCGTACGCCGACCCGCGCCCACAAGGCCATCGCCGAGCTGGTCGCCGGTGGGTTCATTCGGGTCATCGTAACCACCAACTTCGACCGCCTGCTGGAGACGGCGTTGCGGGAGCGGGGCATCGAGCCGACCGTCGTGTCGTCCGTGGACGCCTTGGCAGGGGCGGAGCCGCTGTCCCACACCACCTGCTACATCCTGAAAGTCCACGGGGACTACAAGGACGCCCGCATCCTGAACACCGACGAGGAGCTGAGCGCCTACCCCGACGAGTACAACCAGCTCCTTGACCGCATCTTTGATGAGCATGGGCTCATCGTGGCGGGCTGGTCGGGGGCTTGGGACCATGCCCTCCGCGCCGCCATGCTGCGGGCGAAGAGCCGCCGCTACTCCACGTTCTGGTCCACCCTCGGCGACCTGGCCGACGGGGCCAAAGAGATCGTGGAGCATCGCCGCGGCGTGACCTTGCAGGTGGCCGACGCCGACAGCTTCTTCACCGGCTTGGCGGAACGGGTCGAAACCCTCCGCCAAACCGGCCGCCGCAACCCCCTCTCCATCGAGCTGATCGTCGCCAGCGCGAAGCGGTACCTGAGCAAGCCGGAGCACCGCATCCAGCTAGATGACCTAATCAGCGAAACGGCGGCGGACTGGATGGCCCGCGTCCCCAACTTCGACGGCAGCGGCTCCTTGGACGGGGCGGAATGGAAGCGCCGCGCGGGGCAACACGAGGCCGCAACGGAGGCGATAGCGAAGCTGGCGGCGGTTCTCGGGCGATGGGGCACGGACAGTGAGCTTCCCGCCGTCCTCGACCTCATCACCATGCAGGTGGCCCACGCGGACGACGTTGGCGGCGGCTACACCTCACTATTGGGGCTTCGATCCTATCCGGCCGTCATGGTCTTCACCGCCTACGCTCTGGGCCTGATCCGGGCGGAGCGGCTGGCGACGCTGCACAAGTTCCTTGTCGCCCCGCTGCGGCGCAGGGATGAACAAGGCGCACGCCGGATGGTGGACAACCTGCTGAACTATGCGTGGCGAGGAAACACGGACGACCTGTGGAAGCGCGTCGCGGGGTTCGAGAACCGCAAGACGGCGTTCTCCGACATGCAGTGCGACCTCTTCAAGGCGTGGCTGTCCCCGGTCCTGGGCTTCGTTCCGGATTTCGAGCTGCTGTACGAGCGGTTCGAAGTCTTGGGGGCTCTGGCCCACTTCGAACAGCACGACTTGAAGGAGCTGGAGGGGCAGATCGGCACCGCGGCTATGACCAACAACAACTGGGTCTGGACGCCGGTGGGACGCGTTTCGTGGGACCGCAATCGTTTGGTCAAGCTGCGCGAGGAGTTGGAGCCCGGTGCCGGTCAGCAGGCCCTCCTTGCGGCCGGGTTCGGGCGGAACAATTCGCGGTACCTCGACCTATTCGTGAAGAACCTCGATTGGATCAGTTCACGCCGGATGTTCATGTAGGGCGGGCAAGGCCATTCTGGCCCAAACCAAAATTTCCTGCGGAAGTGGGATATTAAATTGCCGCGCGCGCAGCGACCCCCTCCCCAGGGGTCGGGTCGGGTCGTGCCCCGAACGGCGGGGGTCCGCGGCCCGTCTTCACCAGGGACCTCAGGCCCCGCAGGTGGTCGCGACGAGGGGCCTTCTTTCCCGCGAGCTGGGCCGAGCGTCAGCACCGGCCGCCGGCCACTAAACCGCCGACGCGCCATTGATGGTTGCAATGATGGGTAGCGGGTGGTTCCTGCCGGATTTCTGAATGAAATCAAGAAGGGATGGTGGATGCGACAGGGATTGAACCTGTGACCCCCTCGGTGTGAACGAGGTGCTCTCCCGCTGAGCTACGCATCCGCCGGAAGGAGGGGGCGTATAGCGTGAGCCCTTACGCGCCGCAAGCGCCAAGGAGCCTCGCGCAGGCTTCCGGCAGCTCGTCGAAGTGGTCGATGAGGATGTCGGGGGCGAGCTCCCCCGCCGGGATCTCCGTGTAGCCGAAGCTGACCAGGATCAGGCCGGCCCCGGCGGCCCGCGCGGCGCCCGCGTCGGTGGCGGCGTCGCCCACGAGAATCGCCCGCTCCAGCCGTCCGCCGGCCGCCGCCACCGCGGCTTCCAGGTGGCGCGGGTCGGGCTTGGGCGCGGGCGCGGCGTCGGCCCCGGTCACCGCATCGAACAGGCGCGAGAGGTCGAGCGCGTCGAGCAGCGAGACCGAGAGGCCCGTGAGCTTGTTGGTGCAGACGCACAGGCGCGCACCCGCCGCCTTCATGGTCTCCAGGGCCTCCACCACGCCGGGGAACGGCCGGCTCTCGTCGGCGATGCGGCCGTGGTAGCGCACGACGAACCGCTCGAACAGCTCGGGCACGCGCTCCGCCGGCAGCGGCGCCTCGGCCGCCTGGAAGCCCCTCTCGATCAGCCAGCGGGCCCCGCAGCCGATGAACGGCCGGGCCTCGTCCATGGGCAGCGGCCGGACGCCTTCCTCCTCGAGCAGCAGGTTGAGCGTGCCGATCAGGTCCGGGGCGGTGTCCACCAGGGTGCCGTCGAGGTCGAAGGCGATCACGGCGCCGGCGAGCGGGGATAGGGTGTCGGTCAAACGCAGGGGCTCCCGGGAACGGCGGCGGACGCTAGCCGCTTCTCGCGCCTGGCCACAAGGCTTGCTAAGGCTCGCCGCAGGAAGCGCCTGACTCGGACTTGGGAGACGCCCGCAGATGACCGCCCGCGCCGCCGTGATCCTCGCCGCAGGGCAGGGCACGCGCATGAAGTCGCCGATCCCCAAGGTGCTGCACAAGGTCGGCGGCCGCAGCCACCTGGACCGGATGATCGACACCGTCCAGGCCGCCGGCTGCGAGCGCATCGTCGTCGTCGTCGGGACCCACAGCCCCGCGGTCCGCCAGCTGGTCGAGAAGCGCCTGGGCGCGGAGGCCGTGGCCGTCCAGACCGAGCCGCTCGGCACCGCCCACGCCGTGGTGGCCGCCAGGGACAACCTCGCCGACTTCAACGGCGATGTGCTGATCACCTACGCCGATGCGCCCCTGCTCACAGCCCAGGACCTGGAGCCTCTGTTCGGCCTGCGCGCCAATGGCGTCGACCTGGCCATGCTGACCTTCGAGCCGGCCGACCCGCTGCTCTACGGCCGGGTGATCAAGGGCGCAGACGGCCACGTCATCCGCATCGTCGAGGCCCGCGACGCGACGCCCGAGGAGAAGGCCGTGCGCTGCTGCAACGCCGGCATGATGGCCGCCGACCGCGCGCGGCTGTTCGGCTGGCTCTCCAAGGTCGGCAACGCCAACGCCAAGGGCGAGTACTACCTGACCGACATCGTCGGCATCGCCACCCAGGAGCACGCCCTGGTGCGAAGCCATTCGGCGTCCGAATCGGCGGTGATGGGCTGCGACACCCCGGCCCAGCTCGCCCAGGCCGAGGCCATCTTCCAGCAACGCCAGCGCGCCCACTTTCTGGCCGAAGGCGTCACCATGCTCGCGCCGGACACCGTGCACTTCGCCTGGGACACCCATCTCGCTCCCGGCGCCGTGGTCGAGCAGTTCGTGGTCTTCGCGCAGGGCGTGACCGTGGAGCAGGGGGCGGTGATCCGCGCCTTCAGCCACCTGGAGGGCTGTGTCGTCCGCGCCGGTGCGCTGGTCGGGCCCTATGCGCGGCTGCGGCCCGGGGCGGACATTGGACCGGACGCCCACATCGGAAACTTCGTCGAGGTGAAGAACGTCAAGGTCGGCCAGGGCGCCAAGGCCAACCATCTGAGCTATCTGGGCGACGGCTCGGTGGGCGCCGGCGCGAACATCGGCGCAGGCACCATCTTCTGCAACTACGACGGCTTCTTCAAATACGAGACGCACGTGGGGGAGGGCGCCTTCATCGGATCCAACACCGCCCTCGTGGCGCCGGTGAGGGTCGGCCCCGGCGGCATGACGGGCTCGGGCTCGGTGATCACCCAGGACGTCCCGGGCGACGCGCTCGCCCTCGAGCGCGGCGGCCAGACCAACCGGCCGGGGTGGGCCGCGGAGTTCCGCGCCCGCAAGGCGGCGGAAAAGGCGGCGAAGGGGAAGACATGAGCGAGGCGGACGCACAGAAGAAGGCCGCCGGCGAGGCCGCCGCGGCCCTGGTCGAGAGCGGCATGGTCGTGGGCCTGGGCACCGGCTCCACCGCCGCCTGCTTCGTCCGCGCACTGGGCGAGCGGAAGCTGGACGTCACCTGCGTGGCCACCTCGCTCGCCACCGAGGAGCTGGCGACAAGCGTCGGTCTGAAGGTCGCCCAGCTCGGGGAGACGCGCGAGATCGACCTCACCGTCGACGGCGCGGACGAGGTCGGCCCCGGTCTCGCGCTCATCAAGGGCGGCGGCGCGGCCCTGCTGCGCGAGAAGCTCGTGTGGGAGGCCTCGCGCCGCTGCGTCGTCATCGCCGACGCCGCCAAGGTGGTGAAGACCCTGGGCAGGTTCCCCCTGCCCATCGAGGTGGTGGCGTTCGGGCACAAGACCATCGCGGCCCGGATCTGCGATGTCCTCGCCGAGTTCGAGATCGGCATGGCCCCGCGCCTGCGGGTCAAGGACGGCCAGCCCGTGAGAACCGACGGCGGCAACCTTATCTATGACGCAGCCTGCGGGCGGATCGAGGAGCCGGCGTCGCTGGCCGCGGCGCTGAAGAGCATCACCGGGGTCGTCGACCATGGCCTGTTCCTCGACCTGGCCGAGCAGGCCCTGATCGGCGCGCCGGACGGCGTGACGACGCTGGAGCCGTAAGAAGGAGCGCCCCTTGGCGAAATACGACTACGACCTCTTCGTGATCGGGGCCGGATCCGGCGGCGTGCGCGCCGCCCGGCTCGCGGCCCTGTCCGGCGCCAAGGTGGCGGTGGCCGAGGAGCACCGCGTCGGCGGCACCTGCGTGATCCGCGGCTGCGTGCCCAAGAAGTTCATGGTCTACGCCTCGGAGTTCGCCCACCACTTCAAGACGGCCGAGGGCTACGGCTGGACGGTGGAGGGCGCGCGCTTCGACTGGCCGGCCTTCATCGCCGAGAAGGACAAGGAGATCGCCCGGCTCTCCGGCATCTACGTCCGCAACCTGCAGAACGCCGGCGCCGAGCTGGTCCACAGCCGGGTGACGGTCGTCGACGCCCACACCGTCGAGAGCCCCGAGAAGGGCCGCGCCACCGCCGAGCGCATCCTGATCGCCACGGGCGGCCGGCCCTGGATGCCAAAGGACCTGCCGGGGGTGGAGCACGCCATCACCTCCAACGAGGCCTTCCACCTGCCGACCCTGCCCAGGAGCATCGTCATCGCCGGCGGCGGCTACATCGCCATCGAGTTCGCCGGCATCTTCAACGGCCTGGGGGTGGACACCACCATCGTCCACCGCGGGCCCAACCTGCTGCGCGGCTTCGACGACGACGTCCGCGCCCACGTGGCCGAGGAGATGGAGAAGCGCGGGATCAAGGTGATCCTGGGCGCCCAGCACAGGTCCATCGAGAAGCTGGGCGAGGGCCGCTTCGTCAGCCAGTTCACCAACGGCCACCACTGCGAGAGCGAGGTGGTCATGTTCGCCCTCGGCCGCGAGCCATACACGCAGGGCCTCGGCCTCGAGAACGCCGGCGTGAAGCTCTCCGACAACGGCGCCGTCGTGGTCGACGCGTACTCGAAGACCAATGTGGATTCGATCTGGGCCGTCGGCGACGTCACCGACCGGATCAACCTGACGCCGGTGGCGATCCGCGAGGGTCACGCCTTCGCCGATACGGAGTTCTACGGCCGGCCCACGACCTTCGACCACGAGATGGTGGCGTCCGCCGTCTTCTCCCAGCCGCCGATCGGCTCGGTGGGCCTGTCGGAGGCCGACGCCCGGCACAAGTACGGCAAGGTGGACATCTACCTGACCCGCTTCCGGCCGATGAAGTACGCCTTCACCGGCGCCGACGAGCGCTGTCTGATGAAGCTGGTGGTGGACGCCGCCACCGACCGCGTTGTGGGTTGTCACATCGTGGGCCCCGACGGCCCGGAAATGATCCAGATGGCCGCCATCGCCATGAAGATGGGCTCGACCAAGGCCCAGTGGGACGCCACCTGCGCCGTCCACCCGACGCTGGCCGAGGAACTGGTCACCCTGCGTGAGAAGTACGTGCCGCCGGGCCTGGGCCAGGCCGCATGATCGGGCTTCGGGGCTCCGCACGGAGCCCCCGGGGTCCGGCTGTGGGCGAGGGGGGCAGGCTGGAGAGGTGGTGCGGCTGGGTGCTGGTCGGCGTGGCCGTGCTCGTCCCGCTGCTCGCCTGGCTGGCCCAGCTCGGCTTCGCGCCCCTGATGGCGCTCGCGGGCCTGCTGATGCTGCCGGCGCTCCGCCTGAGCCGGGACGACCGGCCGGTGCTCATCGTGCTGCTGGTCGCGCTCGCCTGGGCCGCGGTCTCCTCGACCTGGAGCCCGCACGTCCCGAAGAATCCGGAAGACTCCACGGCCCTCAAGCTCGGCCTGCAACTCCCCCTCTACTGGAGCGCCATCTGCGGCGCACGGCGGGCGAGCCCCGGCTTGCGTAACCTGGCTCTGCAGATCCTTGCCTGGGGCCTGGCCGCGCTCGGCCTTATGCTGATCTTCGAGGCCGTCACCGGCGGCGCCATCTACCAGGCCCTGCACGGCCGCTTCATCGAGCCGATCCGGCCGGACCTCGCCGGCCGGAACCTCGGCCGGGCGACCTTCGTGCTGGCGCTCCTGTGGCCGCTGGCGACCGTCGGGGCGATGCGGGGCGGCGCCCCGGGCTGGCTCGCCGCCCCCATGGCGGTCGGCACGGTCGTGGGCGCCATCGCCTTCAACGCCGACGCCCCGGCCATAGCCGTGGCCCTGGCCGCCGTCGTGGGCCTCGCCGTGCTGCGCTGGCCGGCCGACGCGCCCCGGGCGCTGGGCAGCCTGGCGGCGGTGCTGTTCATCGTCATGCCGGCCGTGGTCCTGGCCGGCCGGGCGGCGGCCCAGGCGCTTTCGATCGCGCCCGGCCTGCCGCTCTCCTGGGCCATGCGGCTGGGCTACTGGAGCCACGCCGCCGACTGGATCGGCGACCACCCCCTGCGCGGTTGGGGACTGGAGGCCAGCCGCGCGTTCGGACCGGGCATTGTGCTCCACCCGCACAACAGTCCCCTGCAGGTGTGGCTGGAACTCGGTGCGGCGGGCGCGCTGCTGGCTGCGGCGGTCTGGTGGCTGGCGCTCAGCCGGCTGACCCGCGACAAGCCGGACCTGATCGCCGCCGCCGCGGCGGCCTCGGCCATGATCTACCTGCTGTTCGGCGCGGTGAACTTCGGCGTCTGGCAGGAGTGGTGGCTGGCGGCCGCCGCGCTCTGCGTCGCGCTGGCCGGTGCGATAAAAGGGCAAAACGTCCTTCGCCCATCGACCCGAGACCCTATTTAAGGGTAGAACCCGCCCCTTCCGCTCCCTCGGGGGGAGCGATATCGCTCAAGTACGAAGTCATGACCGAACACTGGACGCCCGCCTCCTGGAGATCGAAGCCGGCCAAGCACATGCCGACGGACTATCCCGACCTCGCCGAGGTCGCGAAGGTCGAGCAGACGCTCCGGGGCATGCCGCCGCTGGTGTTCGCCGGCGAGGCGCGCCGGCTGAAGAGCCTGCTGGCCGACGTCTCGGAAGGCCGCGCCTTCCTGCTGCAGGGCGGTGACTGCGCCGAGAGCTTCAAGGAGTTCCACGCCGACAACATCCGCGACACCTTCCGCCTGATCCTGCAGATGGCGGTGGTGCTGACCTTCGCCGGCGGCAAGCCCGTGGTGAAGGTCGGCCGGATGGCGGGCCAGTTCGCCAAACCGCGCTCGGCGCCCATCGAGACCCAGAACGGCGTCACCTTGCCGTCCTATCGGGGCGACAACATCAATGCGATGGAGTTCACGCCGGAGGGGCGGACGCCCGATCCGCAGCGCCTGATCCAGGCCTACTCCCAGTCGGCGGCGACCCTGAACCTGCTGCGCGCCTTCGCCGGCGGCGGCTACGCCGACCTGCACAACATCCACCGCTGGACCCTGGGCTTCGTCTCCGACAGCCCGCAGGGCGCCCGCTACCGTGAGCTGGCCGACAAGATCAGCGACAGCCTGGCCTTCATGCAGGCCATCGGCGTCACGCCGGAGAGCCACGCCAGCCTGCATCAGGTGGAGTTCTTCACCAGCCACGAGGCCCTGCTGCTGGGCTACGAGGAGGCGATGACCCGCGTCGATAGCACCTCGGGCCAGTGGTACGACACCTCGGCCCACCTGGTGTGGATCGGCGAGCGCACCCGCGAGCTGGACGGCGCTCACGTGGAGTTCTTCCGCGGCATCAAGAACCCGATCGGCGTGAAGTGCGGCCCGACCATGGAGGGCGACGACCTCCTGCGCCTGGCCGACGTGCTGAACCCGCAGAACGAGCCGGGCCGGCTCACCCTCTACGGACGTTTCGGCTCCGACAAGATCGAGGACCGGCTGCCCCGCCTGCTGCGCGCCACCAAGGCGGCCGGCCGCAGCGTGGTCTGGGCGATCGACCCGATGCACGGCAATACGCTCACCGCCGCCAACGGCTACAAGACCCGGCCGTTCGACCGCATCCTCTCCGAGGTGAAGAGCTTCGTGGAGATCTGCCGGGCCGAGGGCGTGCACCCGGGCGGCGTCCACCTGGAGATGACCGGCCAGAACGTCACCGAGTGCCTGGGCGGCGCCCGCGCGCTGGCCGAGACAGACCTGGCGGACCGCTACCACACGCACTGCGACCCGCGCCTGAACGGCGAGCAGGCGCTGGAACTGGCCTTCCTGGTGGCCGAGAAGCTGAAGGAAGACCGCGTCGACGAGCAGCGCCGGGCCGTCGCCGGCGGCTAGGCGTCGATCGCTCCGGTGGCTGACGGACGAGGAGCAGCCAAGCTCCAGCCTGAAAGCTCGCCTAGCGCGTCTGGCCGCCGTCCACCGGCACGATAGCCCCGGTCATGAAGCTCGACAGCGGGCTCAGCAGGAAGGCCGCGACCGCGCCGATCTCCTCCGGCCGGCCGAACCGCCTGAGCGGGACCTCGCGGTTGATCCAGCGGGTCCAGGCCTCCCCGCGGGGACCTTGCGAGCGCTCCTCCCACTCGCCGCCCGGGAAGATGATGTTGCCGGGCGCGATGGCGTTGACCCGGACGTTGCTGGGGCCGGCGATCCGCGCCAGCTCCTTGGTCAGGTGGTTCACGCCCGCCTTGGCCGTGCCGTAGGTCAGCGGTGTCCCCAGCGCGCCCAGGCCCGCGATCGAGCTGATCAGCAGGACCGAGCCCTCGCCCCTGGGCGTCATCCGTCGCAGCGCCGCGCGCGAGAGCCGCCAGGCGGAATCCAGGTTCTGGGTGAAGCCCGCGTCCCAGGTCTCGTCGTCCACCTCCAGCCCGGGCGGGCAGGGGTGCAGGCCGACGTTGGCCACGGCGCCGAAGATCGGGCCGAAGGAATCCTCGGCGCGCGCGACGGCGTCCTCGATGACCTGGGTCTGGCGCATGTCGCCTGCGATGGCGAGCAGCCGGTCGTCGCCGTGGTCGCCTGCCAGCCGCGCCCGCGTCGCCTCCAGCGCCTCGGCGCCCCGGGCGGTGATCACCAGCCGCGCGCCCTCGGCCAGGCAGGCCTCGACGATTCCCAGGCCGATGCCGCGGCTCGCCCCAGCCACGAAGATCACCTTGCCGTCCAGTCCAAGCTGCATCGCGCTATTCCTGTCCGTGGAGGATCGCCAGCGCCTGCTCGGCGAGCGCCGGGCAGCCGTTGACCGCCTCGCGCTCGCTGGCCAGCACACCGGCGAGGGTGCGGGCGTAGACGCCCTGCGAGATCGAGGCCAGGCGGAAGATCGAAAAGGCCATCAGGAACGGCCAGTCCTCGATCTCCCCGCGTCCCGTTCGGCGGCAGTAGGCGGCGACGTATTCGGCCTCGGTGGGGATGCCGCTCGTGGCGAAATCCACCCCGTCCAGGCTGCCCCAGGACGCCCCGTGCGAGCGCCACAGGAAGGCGTTGTAGGCGATGTCGGCCAGCGGGTGGCCGATGGTGGAGAGCTCCCAGTCCAGAACGGCGATGATCCGCGGCTCCGTGGGATGGAACATCACGTTCTCCAGACGGTAGTCGCCGTGGGCGATGGAGACCGACTGGTCCTTCGGGATGCGCGCCGGCAGCTCCTCGATCAGGGCGTCCATGGCCGGGATCGTCTCGGTGGCGGCGTCGCGATATTGGCGGGTCCAGCGGGCCACCTGACGCTCGAAGTAGTTGCCCGGCCGGCCGAAGTCTCCGAGGCCCACCGCTTGGAAGTCCACCTGGTGCAGCCGGGCCAGGGTGGCGTTCAGGTCGTCGTAGATGGCGGCGCGCTCGGCAGGGGCGAGGCCGGGGAGGGCGGCGTCGCGGAAGATACGGCCGGCCAGGTAGTCCATGACGTAGAACGGCGTCCCGATCACCTCGGCGTCCTCGCAGAGCGCACGCATCCGCGGGACCGGAATCTGACCCTCCAGGGCCTTCATCACCCGGTATTCGCGCTCCACCTGGTGGGCGCTGGCGAGGAGCTGGCCCGGCGGCTTCTTGCGCAGGACGTAGCGGCGGCCCTCGCCGCTGGTGAGCAGGAAGGTCGGGTTCGAGGCGCCGCCCTGGAACTGCTGCACCTGCAGCCGCTCACCGACTTCGGGCAGCCGCTCGCGCAGCCAGCCGCGCAGCCGAGCCTCGTCGAAGCGGTGGGCCGGGACGACCTCGCGGACCGGCGGGTCGGGCGTCGTGGCGGCGGTCTCGTCGAGCGTCATCCGGCATCCCCGTGGCGGCAGGAGAAGCGAGTGCGCCGCGACTGCCGTGGCGGCAGTCCAGCGCCTGGGCCTGTGCCTTCCCGGCCACGCCCGCACGGCGAAGGTTAACACGGGCGAAGCTCCGCTTGCCTTTTCAGGCGCGGCGGTCAGTTTCGGCAGCTTCTTTGAAATCCCAGGTGTCCCATGGAGCCCTCCGCGGCCCAGGCGTCCTCGCTCGCGGGAGGGCGCCTCTCTCCCGTTCGCGACGAACTGCCCCGGCTGCTGAAGCTGTCCGGGCCGGTGGTGATGTCGCGCCTGGGCATCATGACCATGGGCCTCACGGACGCCGTGGTCGTCGGCCGCTATTCGGCGAAGGAGCTGGGCTACCACGCGCTCGCCTGGGCCCCGACCAGCGTGGTGCTGACCATGGCCATCGGCCTGCTCATCGGTGTGCAGGTGATGACCGCCCGCGCCATCGGCGAGGGCCGCCGCCACGAGACCGGGGCGGTGCTGCGGCGGGGCCTCACCTACAGCCTGCTGATCGGCGTGGCCTCGACCGTGGGCCTTGCGATCATCGGTCCCCCGTTCCTGCACGTGATCGGCCTGGAGAAGGATCTGGCGGACGGCGCCAGTCGCGCCCTGCTGGTCTTCTCGCTGTCGCTGCCCGGCTATGCGCTCAGCGTCACCGCCAGCTTCTGGCTGGAGGGCCTCTCGCGGCCCGGGCCCGGCGCCTGGGCCATGTGGGCGGCCAATGTGGTCAACCTCGGCCTCGTGCTGCTGCTGGTGCCGGGGCCCTGGGACATCCCTGCCATGGGCGCCGTCGGCGCGGCCTGGGCGACCACCGGGGCGCGGCTGTTCCTGGCCGTGGCCATGCTGGGCTACATCGCCCTGATGCCGGAGGCCCGCGCGCTCGGGGTCTTCGCCAAGCCGCCGCGCGACCGGGCGGCCGAGGCCGAGCAGCGGCGCATCGGCTACGGCGCGGGCGCATCCAACTTCTTCGAGGTCGCCTCCTTCGCCAGCATGAACGTCATCGCCGGCTGGCTGGGCGGCTTGGCCGTGGCGGCCTGGGCGATCGTGCTGAACGTGGCGGCCATCGTCTTCATGGTGCCGCTGGGCCTGGCCACAGGCGGGGCGGTGCTGGTTGGCACCGCCTATGGCGCGCGCGATCCGGTGGGCGTGAACCGCGCCGGTGTCGTGGTGTTCGGCGTCACCGCCGTCTTCGGCGTCCTAGTCACCCTGGCCATCTGGCCCACCGCGGGTCTCATCTCCAGCGGCTACACGCGCGATGCGGCGACCATCGCCATGGCGGCGCCGGCGCTGGCGCTCGCCTGCCTGATGTTCCTGCCCGACTCCCTGCAGGTGGTGGCGGCCCAGGCCCTGCGCGCCCGCGGCGACGTCTGGCTGCCCACCTTCACCCACCTGGCCAGCTACATCGTGATCATGATGCCGCTGGCCTATGTGCTGGCGATACCCATGGGGCTGCACCTGATCGGCATCGTCTGGGCCGTGGTCATCGCCAGCGTCATCTCGGCCGTCCTGCTGCTCGGCCGCTTCTGGCTGCTCAGCCGCCGCCCCTTGTAGGCAGGGCGAACGCCACGAGCGTGTCGCCGCGCTTGGTGTCCGACTTCGCATGCCCGCCAGCGGCGATGACCACGTACTGGCGGCCCTTCCACACATAGGTCATGGGCGTGGCCTGGCCGCCAGCCGGCAGCCGGCCCTTCCACAGCTCCTTGCCCGTGCGCCCGTCGAAGGCCCGCAGATAGTTGTCCACCGCCGCCCCGATGAAGACGAGGCCGGAGCCGGTGGCCATGGGCCCGCCGAAGCTCGGCACGCCGATGGTCCCCAGCAGCAGCTGGCTGCCCGGCGCGAGGTCGCGGGTGGTGCCGAGCGGGACCTCCCAGAGCACCTGGCCTGTCCGCATGTCCACCGCGTGCAGCCGGCCCCACGGCGGCTTGTTGCAGGGCAGCCCCAGCGGCGAGAGCAGCACTTCGCGGCGCATGCCGTAGGGAGCCCCGGCCTGGGCGGAGATCTCCACCCCCGGATTGGCCGCCCGCTCGGCCTTCACCCGGTCGGCCGGGATCAGGGTGACCCGGTGCAGCAGGCTGGAGGTGTTCACGAACGCCACCTGCCGGCCGGGATCGAAGGCCAGGCCGCCCCAGTTCACTCCGCCGCCGGTGAACGGGTGCAGGATCGTCCCCTGCGTCGACGGCGGCGTGTAGATCCCCTCGTTGCGCGCGCCGGCGATCAGCCGGCGGCAGGCCCCACGGTCCCAGGGTGTCAGGCCATAGGCGTCCTCCGCCGACACCCGGATCGGCGTCAGGGGCCGGGGCGCGACGGGGAAGGGCTGGGTCGGCGACAGCCGCTCGCCGGGCGCGGCCCCTTGCGGGACCTTCCGCTCCTCCACCGGGATGACCGGGCGACCGTCATGGCGCGCCAGGGTGAAGATCAGGCCCTGCTTGGTCGGCTGGATGACCGCGGGCGTCGTGCGGCCGCCGTAGGCCACGTCGGCGAGCGTCGGCTGGGCGGGCACGTCGTAGTCCCAGACGTCGTGATGCACGGTGGCGAAGCTCCACGCCGGCCGGCCGGTTTCCGCGTCCAGCGCCACCACCGAATTGGCGTGGCCCTCGTCCCCCAGCCGCGCGCCGCCCCAGAAATCGGGGCTGGGGCTGGAGGTGGGCAGGAAGACCAGCCCGCGCGCCTCGTCCACCGACATGGGCGCCCAGACGTTGGCCGCGCCGGCCTTCACGCCCGCCTCGGCCGCGGCCAGGGGGTCGAAGGTCCAGCGTGGCGCGCCGGTGCGCGGGTCGTAGGCGCGGACGGTCCCGCGCACCTCGTCGATCCGCTGGTTGTCGTCGATGGACGAGCCCACCACGACCACGCCGCGCGCCACGACGGGCGGGGAGGTGATCTGCATGGCGCCCGGCCTCGCCAGCCTCACGCCGGCGCCCACGTCCACGACGCCAGCGGCGCCGAAGCCGGGGCAGGGGCGGCCGCTCGCCGCGTCGAGGGCGAACAGCCGCCGGTCGTTGGTCGCCGTGAAGATCCGCTCCGCGCAGGGCCCATCCGCCGGCGCCTGCGGGTCGCGCCAGTAGGTCACGCCCCGGCAGACGTAGTCGTTGGGATAGTTCACGTGGGGGGCGACCCTGGGATCGAAACGCCAGAGCGCCTTGCCCGTCGCGGGGTCGAGCGCGGCCACGGCGTTGAACGGCGAACAGAGGTAGAGCCGGCCGCCCGCCAGGATCGGCGTCGCCTCGAAGGAGGCCTGCTCCATGGCCTCGCCCTTGGCGGTCATCTCGCCCGTCGAATAGCTCCAGGCGACCTTCAGCCCGCGCACATTGGCCGGGGTGATCTGGGCCGCGGGCGAGTACCGCGTGCCGCCGGCGTCGGAGCCGAAGTGGGCCCAGCCGACGTCCGGCGCAGGCGCAGGCGGGGCGGGTGGCGAACAGGCGGCCAGAGCGAGTAAGGTCGTCAGCGTCGCGGCCGGGGCGGAGCGCAGGGAAATCATCGTGGGATCCGGGATGGCGTCGAGGAACGCCCCTACCAAGCATGATCGCGCGTCGGCCCAAGCGGCGGGTGACGAGCGGCGGCGGGGCGGTGACGGCGCGGCCGCCGTCGGGCCGAGCGGCGCGGGGTCAGGGCCGAGCGGCGCGGCGCGCGAGGCGCTGCTGTTCGTCTGGCTGATCGCCATGGCTATCGTCGTGATGGTCATGGTGTTCAACGTCACGACCCGGGTCCACAACCTGCCTGAGCATGGCGTGCTGTGGCCGCTCATCGACGAGCTCTCGAGCGCGCTCGTGACCTCCGTCGTGGCCCTGCTGCCGCTGGGCCTGGCGCTCTGGGTGGTCCGCCGCCGCCCGCCGGCCTGGCAGGCGGCGCTCGCCTGGATCGCCGGCGCCGCGGCCTATCCCGCGGCTCACGTGGCGGGCTTCGTGGCGTTGCGGACCCTGGCCTACGAGCCCCTGCTGGGCCGGCGCTATGTGTTCGCGCCGCTGATCCCCGAGTTCCTGTACGAGGCCAGCAAGGACGTGCCGGCCTTCGCGCTCGGCGGGCTCATCGCCTGGCTGGTGTTCCGCTGGCGGCTGAGCGCGCCCTCGCCGAACGGCGGCCCGGGCGCCGACGACGTCCTCGACATCCGCGACGGGGCGCGCCTCATCCGCACGCCGCTGGCCGAGGTGCTCGCCGCGCGCTCGGCGGGCAACTACGTGGAGTTCCTGCTGGCGGACGGCCGCCGGCCGCTGATGCGCACCCCGCTCGCGGCCCTGGCCGACCGGCTGGCCGGTCGCGGCTTCGTGCGCACCCACAGGTCGTGGCTCGTCAACACCGCGCGGGTGACGGGCCTCAGGCCCGACGGCTCGGGCGACTACACGGTGGAGCTAGGGGCCGAGGAGGCGCCGCTGTCCCGGCGCTTCCGCGCAGCCCTGCAGGCGATCCGCGCCTAGGCGCCGGCGCCGAGGATCCAGCCCTCTTCGCGCTCGGCCTCGAGCACGACCTCGGCGGCGGTCCCCTTCGGCGCCGCGAACAGGCCGCCCAGCTTGTTGGCCTCGTCCAGCTTGGCGAAATGCTCCGCGGTCGTGCGCACCTGGGCCAGGTCCTTCACCTCGCCGGGGCCCGGCTGGACCTTCAGCAGCGAGGGGTAGACCTCGGCCACCACCACGTCGACGCCGGCCAGGTCGGCCTCGGTCAGCGCCTTGAAGCCGGTCTCGAAGGGCCAGGCCTTCAGCGCCTCGCCGCGGGCCAGCTTCAGCCGTCGCACCGCCGGGATGCCGAGGATCGCCTGACCGCCGACGGATCCGTTGTAATAGAGCTTCCAGATCGAGGCCGCGCCCTTGGCCGCCAGGTCCGCGTGCCGGAACTCCGGCAGGTCGTCGGGGCCGTGGTTGCGGGTGCGCTTCGGCTGCAGGGTGGTCAGGGCGTCCTTCGGGGGGCAGCCCCAGAACGGGAAAGGCCCGCCGGTCAGCCGCCGGTTGATCTCGGAGCCGACCGAGAAGCGGTTGTTCGTGTTGTCGGCCTTGTCCTTGGCCATCTTGTCGATCTGGTCCCAGGACGCGCGCCAGGGCTGCTCGCCCGGCAGCTTCAGGGCGGCCGCGAATCCACGCGGGAATCCGAGCGGGAAGTCGAAGCCGACCAGCGCCCGCTCGGAGCGCTTCTTGAAGTCGTCGAGGATCAGGTTGAGACGCTTCTCGGCCTCCGCCCGGGTCGGTGGGTTGAAGCTCTCGAACGTCAGCCGGAAGCGAACGTCGCGCTTCAGCACGCCGATCCAGACGGAATCCGCCCCGGTGGTCGGCTTGGAGGCGGCGCTCCAGTCGACGATCACATAGGCGCTGAAAAGGCGCGGCACGTTGGCGGCTCCATTAGGCGGGGACGGTGGCTTCTAACCCCTCTGGAAGAACGGGCCAACGGCCGCGACGTTCACCTCACGCGAGCTTCACCAGCATCTTGCCCAGGTTGTCCCCCTTGAAGAGGCCCATGAAGGCGTCCGGCGCCTTCTCGATCCCTTCGAAGACGGTTTCCTTCCAGGTCACCTTTCCCTCGCGGGCCCAGCCGGAGAGGTCCTCGATGTACTTCGGCATCATGTCGAAGTGGTGGGAGACGATGAAGCCTTCCATGCGGATGTTCTTGCCGATCAGCAGGGCCAGGTTGCTCGGGCCGGGCTGCGGCTCGGTGGCGTTGTAGATCGAGATCATCCCGCAGATGGCGAACCGGGCGAACAGCCGCGCGGCGTTAAGCGCCGCCTCCAGGTGGTCGCCGCCGACGTTGTCGAAGTAGACGTCGATGCCGTCCGGCGCGCCGGCGAGGATCGCCGCCGTCAGGTCCTTCTCGGCCTTGTAGTCGATGGCGTGGTCCACCCCGATGGACTTCAGGAACGCGACCTTCTCGGGACCGCCCGCCGAGGCGATCACCCGGTGGCCCTTGGCCTTGGCGATCTGGGCGACCATGGAGCCCACCGCGCCCGCGCCGCCGGAGACGAACACCACGTCACCTTCCTTCAGGGCGGCCACGCGCAGCAGGCCGGCGTAGGCGGTCAGCCCCGGCATGCCGGCGGCGCCGAGGAAGGCCTGGACGGGCAGGCCGCGCGGATCGAGCTTCTGCAGGGTGTTGGCGGGCGCGGTGAACGCCTCGCGCCAGCCGAGCTGCGAGAGGACGAGGTCGCCTTCCTTCAGGTTCGCGTCGTTGGAGGCGGTCACCTGGCCCACCGCGCCGCCGGTCATGACCTCGCCCAGCTGGAAGGGCGGGGCGTAGCTCTTCACGTCGTTCATGCGGCCGCGCATGTAGGGATCGACCGTCATCCAGAGGTTCTTCACCTGGACCTCGCCGGGACCCGGGTCCTTCAGCTCGACGGCGGCGATCTCGAAATTGTCGTGGGTGGGGTTGCCCACCGGGCGGCTCTTCAGCCGGACTTCGCGCACCGTGGCCATGGACGTCCCTCTCGTTCTCGTTGGTTCAAACGAGTGTTTAGACCGGACGGGGCTGTGGCGTCGAGGCTGCTCCTCTGGTAGGCGCTCGCGCCAATCCGGAGGTCTCCATGGCTGAGTCCCTGCGCGGCGGCGTCATCGGGGCCGGCGTCTTCGGCGGCTACCACGCCCGCCAGTACGCCCGGCTCGATGGCGTGGTCCTGTCCGCGGTCCTCGACCCCCATCCCGACCGCGCGGCCCGCGTGGCCGTGCCCCTGGGCGGCCGCGCCTTCCACGAGATGGCGGAGTTCCTCGACGCCGTCGACGTGGTGACCATCGCATCGCCCGCCAGCCACCACGCCGGCCAGGCGATCGCCGCGCTCGAGGCCGGCAAGCACGTCTATGTGGAGAAGCCGATCGCGGTCACCGTCGCCGACGCCGAGAAGGTCCGCAGCCTGGCGCAGGCCAAGGGACTTGTGGTCGCCTGCGGCCACCAGGAGCGGGTGGTGTTCCGCGCCATGGGCCTGCTGGACGTTCCCGAGCAGCCGCTGTTCCTGGAGGCTCTGCGCCACGGCCCGCCGTCGGAGCGCAGCCGCGACGTCTCGGCCGTGCTCGACCTGATGATCCATGACCTGGATCTGGCGCTCTCCATCTCCGCCGCCGAGCCGGTAACCGCAGAGGGCGAGGGCGAGCAGGGGAAGGGCGGCGTCTGGGACGTGATCCGCTCCGAGGTCAGCTTCGAGGACGGCTTCACCGCCCGCTTCGACGTCTCGCGCATGGCGCCCGAGCGGCGGCGGCACATGAAGGTGGTCTACCCCTCCGGCGAGGTGGAGATCGACTTCGTGACCCGCGAGTTCCGCAACACCACCCCCTTCGCGCTCAACCGCGACTTCGCCGACACCCCGGCCGCCAACGACCCGCTCGGCGCGAGCGTGGAGGGCTTCCTGCAGGCCGTGCGGGGCGAGGCGCCCCGGCCGATCGTCACCGCCGAGGAGGCGATCCGGGCGCTCGATCTGGCGCTGGCGGTCGAACAGGCGTTGGAAGACGTGGGGTAACGGCGCTAGCCTTGGCGCGAGACGTCCAGGAGGACAGCCATGACATCCAGCGCGCACGAGCTCTCGTTCAACACCATCGACGGCCAGCCCCTGCCGCTCACCACCTTCCGCGACAAGGTGGTGCTGGTGGTCAACACCGCCTCCCAGTGCGGGCTGACGCCGCAGTACGACGGCCTGGAGCAGCTCTATTCCGAATACAAGGACCGTGGCCTCGTGGTGCTCGGCGTGCCCTGCAACCAGTTCGCGGGCCAGGAGCCGGGCACGGAGGCCGAGATCAAGGACTTCTGCGAGACCCGCTTCAAGATCGACTTCCCGCTCACCGCGAAGGTCGACGTGAAGGGCGACGGCGCGCACCCGTTCTACCGCTGGGCCGAGCAGCAGCTGGGCGAGCCGGCGGTGCCGGTCTGGAACTTCCACAAGATCCTGGTGGGCAAGAATGGCGAGGCGATCCGCGCCTTCGGGCCGCGCACCGATCCCCTCGACAGCGAGGTCACCGATGCGATCGAGGGCGCGCTCTGAGCCCCGACGCCGTCTCCCGGTCCCTGGACCTGCTGGCCGAGCGCGTGGGCGACCCGACGCCGCTCGTCTATGCGCGCCTGTTCGCCGAACTCCCTGAGACCGAGGCCCTGTTCGTGCGCGACACCCTCGGCGCGGTGCGGGGCGAGATGCTGGCGGTGGCGTTCCAGTGCCTGCTGGACCTGGACGGCAGCTACGGGGCGAACTTCATCGCCGCCGAGCGGGTGAACCACGACGCTTTCGGGGTCGCGCCCGAGGCCTTCGCCCGCTTCTTCCCGATCGTCCGCGACGTCTGCCGCGAGAGCCTTGGCGCGGACTGGACGGCGGAGTTCGAACGCGCCTGGGCCGAGCGCCTGGAGCGGGTCGCGGGCCTGGTCCACGCCTGACGAAACGGGCGCTCCGCGGATTGCCGCGGAGCGCCCCTCGTCGTCCCTAGAAGAACCGGTACTGCAGCTCGATGCCGTAGGTGCGCGGCGGGGTGAGCGGATAGGTGCTCGCCACGCCCTGCACCACGTTGCTGATCGGCGCCCCGGCCGGCGGAGTGTAGATGCTGCCGGCCCGCCGGGTCGCGCCCGCGCCGCCCTCGTAGCCGAGGTCGTCGAAGATGTTCTTGATGAATGCGATGACCGTCACCTTGTCATCCGGCGCCTGCCAGGTGACGCGGGCGTCCCACTGATCCCACGACGGCGACTTGTAGTAGTCGCGGTTGAAGATCGAGCCGTACTGGGCGTCGCGCCAGATGTAGCTCACCGAGCCGATCAGCGCCCCGCCGGCCGGCAGGTCCCAGGTGTAGTTGGCGTTGACCGCCACCTTGTGCTTGGGCGCATTCGGCAGGGAGTTGCCGTCCAGGTCCTGCACCCGCTGGAAGCCGCCGTTCGGATCCGGCGTGGCGGAGACCTGGGTCGTCGCGCCGGCGGCGTTCACCACCGGCCGCGGGCTCGTGTAGACGTCCGCCGCGCAGGTGGTCGTCGTGTCGCCGTAGACGATGGCCCGGCAGTTGGCGCGGTTGGTGATCGGCGTCGCCCGGGCGTTGAGCGCGGCGGGATCGACTGGGTCGACGGCCGTGCCCTCGGTGATCTCGGCGTCGAGGTAGGAGTAGTTGAACAGGATCTGGAGGTTGTCGACCGGCTGCCAGATCGACTCCAGTTCCACGCCCTTCGAGGTCGCCTTCGGCACGTTGTAGAGGATGGCCTCCGAGGCGGCGACCGAACCGGAGGTGTTGATCACGCTGAGCGGGATCTGGGCGTTCTGGTAGTCGTAGTAGAAGGCCGCCAGGTTGGTCTGCAGCCGCCCGCCGAAGGTCTTCTTCATCCCGATCTCGAAGGCGTCCACCGTCTCCTTCTCGGTGCGCGGGTTGGGCGAGAAGCCGACGTCGATGCCGATCCGGAACCCGCCCGGCTTGTAGCCGTGGCTGTAGCGGGCATAGGCGTTGGTGTCGGCGTCCGGCTCCCACTTCACCCCGATGTTGCCGGTGGCCTCCTTCCAGGTGTCGGAGAGCGGCCGGATGGCGAAGCCGGTGGCCTGGTCGAAGGTCGTCGGGCCCGAGACGCCCGGCGGCAGGGTGGGCCGCGGCCCCCACTGGTTCTCGGTGATGTCCACCGGCGGGATGCCGCCCGGCACCGCGCCGTTCAGCTCCGGAGCCGCGAAGCAGCCGGCGACCAGGTAACAGAGCAGCCGTCCGCGCTCGACGCCCTCCTTTTTGTCCACCGAGTAGCGGGCCCCGACGGTCAGGGTGAAGGTGGGGATGAATTCCCAGTCGATCTGGCCGTAGACGGCCTTCGAGGTGATGTCGAATTCCGGCTGGGTGTCGAAGATCCGCTGGCTTGGGTTGGGCGGGCAGACGCCCTGCCGCTGGGCGCAGAGCAGGGCGGGCACGCCGAACGGCCCCTGCACGCGGGGCTCGTCGGGCAGGTAGGTGTAGACCGGCTGGGTGTAGTTCTCGTCCCAGTGGTAGAGGCCGGCCAGCCACTGGAGCGGCCCGTCGCCGGTGGAGACCAGGGTGAGCTCGTTGCTCCACCACTGCTCGCGCTCCTGGTAGTTGAAGGCGTAGCGCGGCCGGACCGTCAGGTTGCCGCCGGGCACCAGCGACGGCAGGCGGTAGGCGACGATCGGAGCGGTGTTGTCCACCGGAGTCGGCCCGTTCAGGGCGTAGTTGTAGTTCACCGCGCCGGTCAGGTAGCGCAGGTCGAAGCCCTCGAAGTGGTAGGTCCACTCGCTTGCGAAGATGTAGGTGCCGTTCAGGTCCACGTCGTAGGGCACGGTGGACGCGATCTTCCGCGGATTGGTCAGCGCCGGGTTCACGCAGCCTTGCGGCGACAGGTTCACCACATTGCTGGTGTTCGGGTTGCAGCCGTAGCCGGGGTTCAGCGTGATGGCCGTCGAGAACAGGGCCTCGGTGGTGGGGTAGGGGGCCGGCGTCCAGGTCGCACGCGCGCCCGGGCCGCCGGCGCCGTTGCGCCACTCGATCCAGGTGAGCTTGGCCCAGCCCTCGAAGTTCTCGTGGAAGTCGAACTTCAGCTGGCCCTCGACGATGTTGGTGTCGATGACGTTGCCCTCGTCCGGAAAGCCCGGGACGATGTTGTCGATCCAGCCCTTGGTCTGCTTCTCCCAGTTGGCCGCGATCCGGAAGGTGATCCCCGGGACCATGGTCGGGCCGGAGGCCGCGAACTCCAGGAGGTGGTGGTTGTAGTTCTGGTACTGCGCCCGGGCTTCAGCGTACCACTCGTCGGTCGGCCGCTTGGACACCAGGTTGATGGCGCCGGCCACGGCGTTGCGCCCGTAGAGGGTGGCCTGCGGCCCGCGCAGGATCTCCGTCCGCTCCAGGAACAGCGGCGTCTTGCCGGCCTCGACCGTCGAGGTGGTGTAGATGCCGTCCGAATAGACCGACACCGACGCGTCGGCCGAGTGGACGTTGCTGGTCCGGCCAACGCCGCGCAGGCTCACCCGGTCCGTCTGGCTGGAGTACTGCAGCCCCGGCGTGAAGTTGGTGATGTCGGCCACGCTGGTGATGCCGATGATGTCCCGGTTCTCCGAGGTGAAGGCGGAGACGGCGACCGGCACGTCCTGCAGGCTCTGCTCACGCTTCTCGGCGGTGATCACGAGCTCTTCGATGGTGTTGGTGGTCTGCGCGTGCGCAGTCGTGCCCAAGACGGCGGCCAGCAGGGCGCTGGACGCCATGAAGTAGAGTTTGCGATGCATTGTCAGCCGCCTCCCCGCAGCTTCTGAGTGAGCGCTATTGCCTGCGCTTCAAAGCCAAGCTGAAGCAGCCTCGACCACGCGTCAACGTGCGCGACGCAAACTGAACATTGATAACTAAATATGGCTCACCTTGCCTTGCTGTTCTCGGTGAGAATTCAACCTAGGATGGGTTGTAGCCGGAAGAAGACCGGCGCACTGTCGTGCGGTTACTGACTTTGTTCTTCCCAGAGAACAACCTGGAGGCGCGCTTCGGCGCGCCTCTTTTGTTGTCCGGGAGTGGTATTCGCGGTGGGCGCCCGCGCGGCGAAGGTCGGGCCTCAGACGCCTCAATCGCTTGCGCCGCAAGGGATAGCGTCGTTCCGCGAAAGCCGCGGCGTGGCCGCAGGGGGGCGGGTGGAGACGGCGCCGGCGGCACAGCTACAAGTAGCGCGCCTCGCCGCAGCGGCCGGTTTGCGGGCCTCGGGTCTTCCCCGGGGCTTTTCACCCCTCTAAGGAAGGCGCCTCTAGTCGGAGGCGTCGCTATGCACCGGAAACCAGACGGGACCTGGGACAAGACCAGGCTGCCCAGCCGCCACGTGACGGAAGGCCCCTCGCGGGCCCCGCACCGGTCCTACTACTACGCCATGGGCCTCGGCAGCCGGGAGATCGCCCAGCCCTTCGTCGGCGTGGCCTCCTGCTGGAACCAGGCGGCGCCCTGCAACACCGCGCTGATGCGCCAGGCCAACGCCGCCGCCGAGGGGGTGAAGGCCGCCGGCGGCACGCCGCGGGAGTTCTGCACCATCACGGTGACCGACGGCATCGCCATGGGTCACGAAGGCATGCGCTCGTCGCTGGCCAGCCGCGAGGTGATCGCCGACTCGGTCGAGCTGACCATGCGCGGCCACGGCTATGACGCCCTGGTCGGCGTCGCCGGCTGCGACAAGAGCCTGCCGGGCATGATGATGGCCATGCTGCGCCTCAACGTGCCGTCGGTGTTCATCTACGGCGGCTCGATCCTGCCGGGCCGGCTCGACGGCAAGGATCTCACTGTCCAGGACGTCTTCGAAGCGGTCGGGCAGTTCTCCGCCGGCGCCATCAGCGAGGAGCGGCTCTGCCAGGTGGAGCAGCACGCCTGCCCGGGCGACGGCGCCTGCGGCGGCCAGTTCACCGCCAACACCATGGCCATGGTCTCCGAGGCCATCGGCCTGGCCTTGCCGCTCTCCTCGGCCTTGCCGGCCGCCTACACCGATCGCGACCAGTTCGCCCGCGCCTCGGGCGAGGCGGTGATGCGGCTGATCGAGCAGAACATTCGACCGCGCGACATCTGCACCCGCGACGCGTTCGAGAACGCAGCGGTGGTGATCGCGGCCAGCGGCGGCTCCACCAACGGCGGCCTGCACCTGCCGGCCATGGCCCACGAGTGCGGTATCGAGTTCACGCTCCGCGACTTCGCCGAGATCTGCGCCCGCACCCCCTACATCGCCGACCTGAAGCCCGGCGGCCGGTTCGTGGCGAAGGACATGGGTGAGGCCGGCGGCACGCCCATGCTGCTGAAGACGCTGCTGGAAGGCGGCTACCTCCACGGCGACGTCATGACCGTCACCGGCAAGACGCTGGCCGAGAACGTCGCTGACGTGGTCTGGCGCGACGACCAGGAGGTCATCCGCCCGGTCTCCAACCCGCTGTCGCCCACCGGCGGCGTCGTCGGCCTCTGGGGCTCGCTGGCCCCGGACGGCTGCATCACCAAGGTCGCGGGCCTGAAGCACACCAAGCACCGCGGCCCGGCCCGCGTGTTCGACGGCGAGGACGCCTGCTTCGCGGCCGTCACCGCCCGCGACTACAAGGAAGGCGACGTCCTGGTCATCCGCTACGAGGGCCCGAAGGGCGGCCCTGGCATGCGCGAGATGCTGGCCACCACCGCGGCCCTCTACGGCCAGGGCGTGGAGAACATCGCCCTGATCACCGACGGCCGGTTCTCGGGTGCGACCCGCGGCCTCTGCATCGGCCACGTCGGCCCGGAAGCCGCCGCCGGCGGCCCGATCGCGCTCGTGAAGGACGGCGACATCATCACCATCGACGCCGATGCGGGGACGATCGAGCTGGAGGTCGACCCCATCGAGCTCGAGCACCGCGCGCACCTGCTCGCCCAGGAGCCGCCACGGCGGACGAACTACCAGACGGGCGCGATCTGGAAGTTCGCCCAGGGGGTCGGTCCGGCCCACCTGGGGGCGGTGACCCATCCGGGCGCGAAGGCCGAGACCCACGTCTACGCGGACCTCTGAGGTGCGCACGCTCGGCCTGATCGGCGGGATCAGCGCCGAGAGCACGGTCGTCTACTACCAGCTGATCAACCGGCTGGTGCGCGAGCGGCTGGGCGGGCTGCACTCGGCGAAGCTGATCCTGTGGTCGGTGGACTTCGCGCCGATCGCCGAGCTGCAGGCCAAGGGCGACTGGGACGAGACGGGCCGCCAGCTCGGCGAGGCCGCCCGGAGGCTCGCCGCTGCCGGCGCCGAGGCCATGCTGATCTGCGCCAACACCATGCACCTGAACGCTCCGCAGGTGGCGGAGGCCGGCGGCGTGCCGGTGATCCACATCGCCGACGCGACGGCCGAGGCGCTGAAGGCCCGCGGGGTGAAGCGGCCGCTGCTGCTCGCCACCCGCTTCACCATGGAGAAGCCGTTCTACCTGGACCGGCTGCGCGGGCAGGGGCTGGACGGCTTCGCGCCGGAGCAGGCCGACCGCGAGCGCCTGCACGCCATCATCTACGACGAGCTCTGCCAGGGCGTGATCCGCGAGGACTCCCGGGCCGCCGTCCTGGAGATCATCGAGCGCGGCCGCGCGGCCGGCGCCGACGGGGTGATATTCGGCTGCACCGAGATCGGGCTCCTCCTGGACCCCGCGCAGATGGCCCTGCCCACCGTCGACAGCGCCGTCGCCCACTGCGAGGCCGCCGTGGACTTCGCGCTGGGCGTCTAGTCGAACCGCTGCCGCGCCACGATGGCGGCGATGTCCACGCCGGCCGGAAGCGTCCCGAACGAGCGGCCCCAGTCGCCCGCCAGCCGGGTGGCGCAGAAGCCGTCGGCCACGGCCGGCGGCGCGTGGCGCACCAGCAGCGCCCCCTGCAGCACCAGCGCCATGCGCTCGGCGGTGATCCGCGCTTCGCCCTCTGTGGGACGATGGCGGGCGAGCCCGTCGAGCAGGGTCCCGGCGGCGGCGTCCAGCCGGGCGTCGGCGCCCCGCGCCTCGGCGATCTCGGCGGCATAGGCCTCCAGCGCCAGCGGTTCTCGGCCCAGGGTGCGCAGGATGTCGAGGGCGATGACGTTGCCGGAGCCCTCCCAGATCGCGTTCAGCGGGCTCTCGCGGAACAGCCGGGGCAGGGGCGTCTCCTCCACGTAGCCGACGCCCCCGTGGCACTCCATGCACTCGTAGACGAAGTTCGGGTTGCGTTTGGTGAGCCAGTACTTGCCCACGGCCACCGATAGCCGGGCGAAGGCGCGGCCGGCCGGGTCCTCGGCGTCGAAAGCGCGGGCCACCCGCATGGAGAGCGCCACGGCGGCCTCGTACTCCAGCGCAAGGTCGGCGATCACCGCGGTCATCGCGGGCTGGTCGATCAGGGTCTTCTGGAAGGCGCGGCGGCCGCTCACCTGGTGGACCGCCTGGGCCAGCGCCATGCGCATGATGCCGAGGGTCCCGCCCATGGTCCCCAGCCGGGTGTGGTGGACCATGTCGATGATCACCTTCACCCCTTCGCCCTCCTCGCCGAGGAGCTGGGCGTAGGCGTCGTGGTACTCGATCTCGCTGGAGGCGTTGGACTTGTTGCCCAGCTTGTCCTTCAGCCGCATCACCCGGACGCCGTTGCGCTCGCCGTCCGGCGTGATGCGGGGGACGAGGAAGCAGGAGAGGCCGCGCTCGGCGTAGGCCAGCGTCAGGAAGCCGTCGCTCATCGGCGCCGAGCAGAACCACTTGTGCCCCACCAGCCGGTAGGCGCGCGGGTCGGAGCTCTCCAGCCTATACGCGCGGGTGGTGTTGGCCCGCACGTCCGAGCCGCCCTGCTTCTCGGTCATGGCCATGCCCACTGTGATCCCGGCCTTGCCGGCGATGGGCCCGAGCGGGGCGTCGTAGCGGCCGCCGAGCAGCTTCTCCAGCCAGGGGCCGGTGACGTCCGGCTGCACGCGCAGGGCCGGGACGGCGGCATAGGTCATGTTGATCGGGCACATCACGCCGGCTTCCGCCTGCGTGAACAGCGCCAGCAGCGACAGGTGGCCCACGTGGCCGCCCGGCCGCTCGGCGGTCCAGGCGATGTCGTGGATCCGGTGCTCCATCGCGAGCGCCATCAGCGAATGGTAGGCCGGGTGGAAGCGGGCCTCGTCCACGCGCCGGCCGTAGCGGTCGAAGGTGACCAGCTCGGGCGGGAAGCGGTTGGCCTCCGCGCCCCATTCCAGCACCTGTTCGGAGCCCACCGCCGCGCCCAGTCGGGAGAGCGGCTCGTCCAGCCAGGCGCCGCCCTCGCGCTGGGCGCCTTCGCGGAAGGCCGCGTCGATCGCGTAGAGGTTTCGGCCGCCGAACTCCGGCGGCTGGTTCATGACCTCATGGGTCTCGAGACGGGTCGTGGGGGCGAAGCTGGGCATGACGCATCCGATCCTAAGCGCCCGCGCCCGCCATGCGGCAGATCAAAAGAAGACGGGCGCGCCGAACAGGTAGGGGTGGGCCCAGCCGACCACGCCGTAGACCGCGAGCGCCACGAGGATCCGCCACCAGCCGATCTCGCCCACGCTGAGGCGCTGGCGGCCCGAGGCGATGGCCAGGAAGGGGATGTTCGAGGTCTGCGCCGCGAAGGCGTCCCACTTGCTCCCCAGCGCCCGGCGGCGCTTGGCGTCGATGCTGGCCGTGCCGAACAGGGCCAACGCCAGCAGCGAGCCGAACAGGATGATGCTGCCGGCGTCGCCGTTGACGATCAGGTGGCCCAGGGCCCAGAGCGCGACGCCCCAGAGGAAGGGGTGGCGGGTGACCCGCAGCATGCCGCGGACCACCTCCGGATTGTCCAGGGCGCCCTCCTGGCGGACGCTGGTCGGGTTGCGGGTGGTGAGGCCGATGACGATGAACAGCACGGCCACGAACTGCAGGACCAGCTGCAGGCCATGGGTCGCGGGCGTCATCCCCCACATGACGGTGTTGCCGGGCGCGCCGCGGGTGAGTGCGAAGGCCCAGCCCAGACAGATCACCCCGATCCAGGACAGCACCACGAACAAGCCCAGGTAGGGCCCCGCGCCGATCCGCCCGACCAGGACGTCGCGCACCCGGGTGCCGGAGATCAGCAGGTGGATCAGGACGAAGAAGATGGCCGCGGCGATCAGACTGGTCATGGCTCGGGCCCTCCGTGGCCGGACACTGCGGCTATTGATTTACACTGTCAACGATCGTCTCTTCGGGATCGGGGGCAGGCTCCGGCTTCAGCTCCGGCTCCGGGCGCGCGGCGACAGGGACGGGCTCGCGGCGCGGGACGTGGCGGCGCACGAGCGACTCGGTGCGGGCGATCCAGCGGTTCGCCTCCTGCACCGCTTCGGGCGCGCTCATCATGCTCTTGCGGCTGTCGTCCTCCGGCATCCACAGGTCGAGGTCGAAGTCGGGGTGGCGCGGATCGTCGAAGATCAGCCGCAGGCGCACCAGCTTGTCGGCCCCGGTGAGGGTGTCGAGCGCCCGGCGGGCTTCGCCGCGGTGGGCGCGGGCGCAGACCTGGCCGTCCACCACCACCTCGGCCCCCACCAGCTCGTCGATCCGGTAGATCAGGCACCAGGCGCCCGCGTCCCACGCGACCGCCAGGGTGTTGGAGGTGAAGTTGAAGCCGACGCCGCGGCCGCGCCCGCGGGCCACCAGCAGGGCGTGCGGCTCGCACTTCAGCACCTTCCTGAGACTGCGCCGGATGCGCCGGCTCTCGTCGGAAAGCCGGATCGCGGCCGCACCCATCAGGGTCAGGGCCACGCCCGCCAGCGCGAGCAGCAGGATGAGCCGCGCGACTTCGTCCATCGCCCCAAGGCTAAGCCTGTTTTGTGAGTCTTCCCAAGCGGGTGGTCAGACGTCCAGCTCAACCACCAGGGGCACGTGGTCAGAGGGCTTGTCCCAGCTGCGCACGTCGCGGTGGATCGAAACGCCGCGCAACAGGTCGGCGGCCTGGGGCGAGAGCAGGGCGTGGTCGATCCGGATGCCGTTGTTCCGCTGCCAGGCGCCGGCCTGGTAGTCCCAGAAGGTGTAGGCGCCCGGCGCGCCGTCGGCCTCGAGGTAGGCGTCGGTGAGGCCCAGCCACTTCAGCGCCCGGAAGGCCTCGCGGCTCTCGGTCTGGAAGAGGGCGTCGGTCTCCCAGTTCTTCGGGTATTCCGCATCGCGCGGCTCGGGGATGACGTTGTAGTCGCCGACCAGCGCCAGCGGCTCCTCCAGCGCCAGCAGCTCGCGGGCGTGCGCGTTGAGCCGCCCCATCCAGGCGAGCTTGTAGGCGAACTTCTCGGTCCCGATCGGATTGCCGTTCGGCAGGTAGATGGACGCCACCCGCACCGGCCGGGGCCCGGAAATCACCGCCTCGATGTAGCGGGCGTGGTCGTCCTCCTCCCCGCCGTGTTCGGGATGGACCGGCAGGCCGCGGCGGACGTCCTCCAGCGGCGTCTTCGAGAGGATGGCCACACCGTTGTAGGTCTTCTGGCCGTGGACGGCGATGTTGTAGCCAAGCCTTTCGAAGGGTTCGGCCGGGAATTTCTCGTCGACGCACTTGAGCTCCTGCAGGCAGGCCACGTCGGGCTGGGCCGCCTCGAACCAGCGCACCACGGTCTCCAGACGGGCGTTGATCGAGTTCACGTTCCAGGTGGCGATGCGCATCGAGAGCTCCGGCGGGAGCGCGTTCCGCAAAGTGGATCGCGGTGTTGCGATCAGAACGCGCTCAGACTTTTGGATTCAGGGCCGGAAGCTAGAGGGCTGCGGGCGTGGGCTCAATGGAGGACCGGGCCTTCGCGAAGATCCGGTTGAGTTCGCCTGCGGGGATCTGGTCCGCCGCGAAGCCGAGCGTGCCGTGCTCGCGCAGCTCCTGCGCCGCTTTGCGGAGGAAGCCGAAGGCCGCGCGCGCGATCGTTCCGCCCAGGCTGATCCGCTGCACGCCGAGCGCCAGCAGCGCCGATGCGCCGGGCGCCGCGCCGGCCAGGCCGACCACCACGTTCACGGGGCCCTCGATCGCCCGCACCAGGGCGCCGCTCGTCTCCAGGTCCGCCGGCCCCGGCGCGAAGAGGCAGTCCGCGCCGGCCTGCCGGTAGAGGTTCGCCCGCCGGATGGCCTGATCCAGGTCGCTCGAGACTGCGAGGGCGTCGGTGCGGGCGGTGAGCACGAAGGCCGCGTCGCTGGACTCTATGGCCTGGCGGGCGGCGGCGATGCGCTCCACCGCCAGTCCCTCGTCGTAGAGCCGCGGCTCGAAGGGGACCTTGTCCTCGATGTTGCCGCCCGCCAGGCCGGCGTCGATCGCCAGCCGCACCGTCTCGGCCACCGCCTCGGGCGTGTCGCCGTAGCCCGCCTCCAGGTCGCCGTTCACCGGGATCCGCACCGCCCGGGCGATCTCGGCCATGCGCGCGAACATCGCCTCGCGGGAAACGCCGAGGGCCGCGGCCGAGCCGTAATCCTGCAGGCCCATGGAGAAGGCGATCCCGGCGCTGGTGGTGCCGATGGCCTGGAAGCCCGCGTCCGCCAGCAGGATCGCGCTCCCGGCGTCCCAGGCGTTCGGCATCACGAAACCGCCCGCGCGGCGGTGGAGGGCGAGGAAGATCTCGCCGGGGGTCGAAGGCGGCATGCAGGGCTCCTTGGCTGGCTTGAGGAGGCTAGCCGCCGCCGTGACATCAGCCCAATGCATAGTATGACTACGAAAGATCAGTTCTACGCATGGAAAGCCTCATGGACGTCGATGGGCTCGCGACCTTCCTGGCCGTCAGCCGGATGAAGGGCTTCTCGGCGGCGGCCGAGGCGCTCGGCCGGACGCAGCCGGCGATTAGCCGCCGGATCGCCATCCTGGAGGCCGAGCTCGGCGCACCGCTGTTCGACCGGACGGCGGGCGGCGCGGTCCTCAGCCAGGCCGGGCGCGCCCTCGTCCCCTACGCCGAGCGGGCGCTGGCGGCGGTGGAGGACGCCCGCAGCGCCGTGCGCGACCTGGCCGCAAACACGGTAGGCCCGGTGTCGCTGGCGATCGTGGGCACGCTCGCCGACACCGACCTCGCGCCCGCGCTGCGCCGGTTCGCGGCCGAGCACCCGCGCGTCGACCTGCGCCTGCGCACCGCCACCAGCGCCGAGGTGAGCGACGTCGTGCGGCGCGGCGAGGCGACGCTCGGCCTGCGCTACCACGCCGATCCGGCGCCGGATCTGGCCTGCGAGGTCCTGTGGGCCGAGCCGCTGGTGGTGGTCTGCGCGCCGGAGCACCCGCGGGCCGGCCGCACCGTGGCGGTCCTCGCCGAACTGCAGGGCGAGCGGTGGCTGGCCTTCCCGATCACCCCGGGACGGGAGGAGATCGCCGCCAGCCATGTCTTCGGCGTCTTCCGGGCCCGCGGCCTCGGCCAGCTCGACTGGACGGCGGTGGACAGCCTGACCGCGCAGAAGCGGCTCGTGGAGGCGGGATTCGGCGTCGCGCTCATGCCCGAGAGCTTCGTCGCCGCGGCCCTGGCGGAGGGGACCCTTGGCCGGATCGAGGTGGCGGACCTCGAGGCGGCGCGGCCGGTCGCCAGCGTCGTGCGCCGCGGCGGCTATCTCAGCGCCGCGGCTCGGCGGCTGCTGGAGCTCATCGCGTCGCGCTGACGGGGATTGCCCGCGCGGCCGGCGGCTGATACTTAAGTGAAGACTTAAGTGAAGGCGCCGCCATGACCCTGATCCTGCACGAGCATCCCCTGTCGTCCTTCTGCTGGAAGGCCAAGACCGCGCTCTACGACATGGGCGTTCCGTTCGAGGCGCGGCTCGTGGAGCCGTACAATGAGCAGTCGTGGGCGGCCCACCTGGCCCGCTGGCCAATCGGCAAGATGCCGGTGCTGGAGGACACGGGACGCGGCCGGGTGATCCCAGAAACCAGCGTCATCATCGAATACGTCCAGACCTTCCACGCGCCCGCGGCCGGAATGATCCCCGCCGATCCCGACACGGCGCTCCGTGTGCGCCTGCTGGACCGGGTGTTCGACAGCTACGTCATGGAGCCGATGTCCCGGATCGTCGCCGAGAACTTCCGCGGCGGAGAGGACCCCGTCGGCGTGGCCCAGGCCGACGCGCTGCTGGCCAAGTCCTATGCCTGGCTGGAGGGCGAACTGGCCCGTCGGACCTGGGCGGCGGGGGAGGCCTTCACCCTGGCCGACTGCGCCGCCGCGCCTTCGCTGTTCTACGCGGACAAGGTGCTGCCGTTCCGGGCCAGCCACCCCACGCTGGGGGCCTATCTCGGGCGGCTGGAAGCGCGGCCGTCCTTCGCGCGGACGCTCGAGGAGGCCCAGCCCGTGTGGCACATGTTCCCCGGCCGGAAGGCGGCGTGAGCCCCGACCTCGACGGCCTCTTCCAGGCGCTGGCCGACCCGACGCGCCGGGCGATGCTCGAGCGGCTGAGCCGCGGCCCCGCCTCGGTCAGCGACCTCGCCCGGCCGTTCGACATGAGCCTGCCGGCGGTGGTGCAGCACCTGGGCGTGCTGGAGGCCGCCGGGGTGGTGAAATCCGAGAAGGTGGGCCGCGTCCGCACCTGCCAGCTCGACGCCGCCGCGCTCAGCCGCGCCGAGCAGTGGATCCACGAGCGCCGCACCGCCTGGGAACGGCGCCTCGACCGCCTCGGCGACTACCTCGCCGCCAATCCCGAACACCCCAAGGACGAGCCATGACCGACCGCAACGTCGTGCACGCCACCTTCTGCATCGAGCGCGCCTATCCCGTCCCGCCGGCCCGGGCCTTCGCCGCCTGGGCCAGCCCCGAGGCCAAGGCGCAGTGGTTCGCGGGGCCCGAGGGGTTCGAATGCTACGAGCGCTCGATGGACTTCCGGTCCGGCGGCGCCGAGCGGCTGTGGGGCAGGCATCCCGGCGGCAAGGTCTCGGACTTCCAGGCCCGCTACTTCGAGGTGATCCCGGATGCGCGGATCATCTACGGCTACGACATGTACGTGGACGGCCGGAAGATCTCGGTCTCGCTCGCCACCATCGAGTTCCACGCAGCCGGGCAGGGGACGCGCCTGGTGATGACCGAGCAGGGCGCCTTCCTCGACGGCTACGACGACGCCGGAAGCCGGGAGGAGGGGACCCGCTGGCTGCTTGAGAAGCTGGGGCAGGCGCTGGGCTAGATCGAGAAGCTGACGCCGCAGCCGCAGCTCGACTTGGCGTTGGGGTTGCGGATCCGGAACTCGGCGCCGGCCAGCTCGTCCACGAAGTCGATCTCCGAGCCCTTCAGCAGGGCCATGGAGACCACGTCCACCAGGGCCGCGGCGCCGTCGCGCTCGACCTTCAGGTCGTCCTCCTGCGCGGCGTCCACCAGGTCGAACTGGTACTGGAAGCCGGAGCAGCCGCCGCCTTCCACCGCCACGCGCAGCATCACCGGCCGCCCCTCGGCTTCGCCGATGGCCCGGATGCGCTGGGCGGCGCTTTCGGAGAGGGTGACGTCAGTGGTGGTCATGGCTGTTAAACGTTTGCAGGGCTTAGCCTATATGAGGTCCCCCGCGGCTTCGACCAAGAGGCCAATATCCAGAACGGTTTGATGGCCTCCACGATTCCGCCCCGCGCGCCCTACGCCGAAGACCCCGCCGCCTCACGCGGCCGCAAGGTCGCCGAGCCCGAGAGCCGCACCCGCACCCCCTTCGCCCGCGACCGGGACCGGATCATCCACTCCACGGCCTTCCGCCGGCTGAAGGAGAAGACCCAGGTCTTCGTGGCCCACGAGGGCGACCACTTCCGCACGCGCCTGACCCACTCGCTGGAGGTGGCGCAGATCGCTCGCTCCCTCGCGACCGCGCTGGGCCTCGACCCCGACCTCGCCGAGACCATCGCGCTCGCCCACGACCTGGGCCACCCGCCGTTCGGACATGCGGGGGAGGACGAGCTGCAGGTCCAGATGCAGGCCTACGGCGGCTTCGACCACAACGTGCAGACCTTCCGGGTCGTGACGAAGCTGGAGCGCCGCTACCCGCGCTTCGACGGACTGAACCTCACCTGGGAGACCCTGGAAGGGGTGATCAAGCACAACGGCCCGGTGGTCGATAAGCTGGACCGCCCGTCCTGGAGCGCCATCGCCGAGTTCGACGCCGAGTATGGGCTCAGGCTTTCCACCTGGGCGTCCGCCGAGGCCCAGGTCGCCGCGCTCGCCGACGACATCGCCTACAACAACCACGACGTGGACGACGGCGTGGAGGCCGGCCTCTTCTTCCTGAAGGAGCTGCTGGACGTGCCGCTGATCGGGCCGCACGTGCACTCGGCCATGCAGGACTTCCCCGACTGCGACCAGCGGATCATCCGCCTGGAGGCCGTGCGCCGGATGATCGGGGCGATGGTCGACGACGTGCTCGCCGAGACCCGCCGCCGTGCCGAGGGCCTGAAGGGGCCGGAGGACGTCCGCAACCTGGACCACGCGGTGGTCGCCTTCTCCCGCGACATGGTCGAGGACCTGGGCGAGCTGCGCCGGTTCCTGATGGACCGCATGTACCGCCACTGGAAGGTCAACCGCACCCGCAGTCAGGCGCGCCGCATCCTGGCGGAGATGTTCCAGCTCTTCCTGCACGAGCCGGATGTCCTGCCGGCCGAGTGGGGCGCCCGGGCCCAGGCCCGCGACGAGGCCGGCCGCGCGCGGGTGGTCTGCGATTACATCGCCGGCATGACCGACCGCTTCGCCATCGAGGAGCACCGCAAGCTCTTCCACCTGGACGTGCTGGGGTAAGGGGGACCACCCGCCGCCGCAATTCCGCCTGCGACCGCCCACAGGAAATGCGGCGTCGGCGCAGTTAAGGAGCTGTCAGGCTTCGCTAGACTGGCCGTCGACGAGCGATTCGCCCGCAGGGCGGACCGCCAGATCCTCGGAGCCTAGCGATGTCCGACCACGAGCGCGGCGCCTACACGCCCCCGACCACCGATGCGCCGCTGTCGTTCGACGCGCGCCAGCCGGTGCGCGGGGCGCGGCCGATCCCCTTCACCCTGATCATTTCCGCCCTGGTGCTGGTGGCCCTGGTGGTCGCCATCGTCATCTTCTACCGCTCCGGCGTGCGCGAGGCGGGCCAGCCGCCGCAGACCGTCGGCGCGCCGGTCGCCGAGATGAAGGCCGCCCCGCCGGCCGAGGCCCAGCCGCAGGACCCGGCCGCCGGCCTGCAGATCTACCGCTCGGAGGCCGGCCAGCCGCCGGAGGCCGTGCCGCCGCAGTTCACCCCGCCGCCCGAGCAGCCGCAGCCGCGTCCCGCGCCGGCTCCGGTGGTCGTCGCCCCGCCCGCCGCCGCGCCGACCCAGCCGGTGGCCAGCGGCCCGGCGCTGCGTCCCGCCCTGCCGGCCGCCCAGGCGCCCGCGCCCAAGGCCGCGCCGCCGGCCCAGGTCGCCGCCGCCCCGCCGCCGCCCGCGCCGAAGGCCGCGCCCACGTTCGCCCCCGCCCCGGCCGCCAAGGCGACCGGCGGCGCCGCGGTGCAGATTGGGGCGGTGTCGTCCACCGCGCTCGCCGACAAGGCCTGGAACGACGCCGTCGCCGCCGCGCCCGGTCTCGCCGCCGGCAAGGGCAAGAGCGTGGAGCGCATCGAGCGCGACGGCTCGGTCCTCTACCGCACCGCCGTCACCGGCTTCGCCGACCGCGCGCAGGCCACCGCCTTCTGCAACCGGCTGAAGGCCGCCGGGAAGAGCTGCTTCGTCCGGTGAGCGCCTGCGCCGCCATCCTCGGCTGCTCGGGACCGACCCTGACCGCGGAGGAGGCGGCGTTCTTCCGCGCCGTGAAGCCATGGGGGTTCATCCTCTTCGGCCGCAACGTCGAGACGCCTGACCAGGTGCGCCGGCTGACCGACGACCTGCGCGGGACGGTGGAGCGCGGCGACGCGCCGATCCTCGTCGACCAGGAGGGCGGCCGCGTGGCTCGGCTCAAGCCGCCGCACTGGAAGCGCTATCCGCCGGGCCGCGCCTATGGCGAGCTGCCCCCGGCCCGCCGCCGCGAGGTCACGCGACTGGGCGCGCGCCTCCTGGCCCATGACCTTGCCGCTGTCGGGGTCAACGTCGACTGCCTGCCGGTCCTGGACGTGCGCGACCCCGACGGCCACGAGGTGGTCGGCGACCGCGCCTATTCCGACGATCCGGCCGAGGTGGCGGCCCTCGGCCGTGCCGCGGCCGAGGGGCTGCTGGCCGGCGGCGTCCTGCCGGTGGTCAAGCACATGCCCGGCCACGGTCGCGCCGCCGCGGACAGCCACGAGACCCTGCCGGTGGTCGACGCCTCGGCCGAGGATCTCGAGGCCCGCGACTTCGCCCCGTTCCGGGCGTTGGCCGACCTGCCCATGGCCATGACCGCCCACGTGGTCTACGCCGCCATCGACGACGCGCGCCCGGCGACCACCTCCGCTAGGGTGTTCGAGCGGGTGATCCGCGGCGCGATCGGCTTCGAGGGCCTCGTCATGAGCGACGACCTCGCCATGCAGGCGCTGGATGGCGGCTTCGCCGAGCGGGCGGAGCGCTCGCGGGCGGCCGGCTGCGACGTGGTCCTGCACGGCAAGGGCGACATGCCGGCGATGCGCCAGGTGGCCGAGGGCGCGGCCTCGCTGGAGGGCAGGGCGGCCGAACGGGCCCGCGCCGCCCTGGCGCGCCTGCCGGCCCAGCCCGAGCCGTTCGACCCGGCCGAGGGCCGCGCCCGCTTCGACGCGGCCTTCGAGGGGCGCTACGCATGAGCGCCGGCTTCCAGCCCAACCTGGACTTCACGGCTGCGGCCACAGCGGCCGAGGACGGCGAGGCCCTGATCGTCGACATCGAGGGCTACGAGGGCCCGCTGCACGTCCTCCTCGCCCTGGCCCGCAGCCAGAAGGTCGACCTGCTCCAGCTCTCGATCCTGAAGCTCGCCGAGCAATACCTGTCCTTCGTGCAGCAGGCCCGGCGGATGCGCTTCTCGCTGGCCGCCGACTACCTCGTGATGGCCGCCTGGCTCGCCTACCTGAAATCGCGCCTGCTGCTACCCAAGCCCGAGAAGATGAAGCCCGAGGAGGCGCCGGCCGAGGAGATCGCCGCGCGGCTCGCCTTCCGGCTGGCCAAGCTCGACGCGATGCGCAAGGCCGCCGACGCCCTGAAGGAGCGTCCGCAGCTCGGCCGCGAGGTGTTCGGCCGCGGCGATCCGGAAGCCATCAAGGTGATCCCCTCCGGCCGCATCGAGGGCGACCTCTACGGCCTGATGAGCGCCTACATCGACCAGCGGAAGAAGGAGCAGGGCCGCCACTACACGCCGCGCGCGCCGGTGGCCTATCCGCTGGAGGACGCCCGCGACCGGCTGCGCAGCATGCTGCCCGACCTCGACCGCTGGACGCCTCTGTCCGGCGTCGCCCCGTTCGGCCCGGCCGAGCACGGGCCGAGCCGCGCCTCCTTCCTGGCCTCGACCCTCTCCGCCAGCCTGGAACTGGTGAAGGAGGGCGCCCTGGAGACCCGCCAGCTCGAGGCCTTCGCCGACATCTACCTGAAGCGCCGTCCGGAGGTCCGGCCGTGAGCGCCGACACCGAGCGCGAGGTCGAGGCCCTGCTGTTCGCCGCCGCGGGCCCCCTCAGCCTGGAGGACCTGGCCCGGAGGCTGCCCGAAGGCGCCGACGTGGAGGGCGCGATCGCGGCCCTGCAGGCCCGCTACGAGGGGCGCGGGGTGGAGCTGGCCTGCGTCGCCGGCCGCTGGCGCTTCCAGACCGCCGCCGACCTCGCCTGGCTGATGACCGAGGAGAAGGAGGAGCCGCGGCGCCTCTCCAAGGCCGCCCAGGAGACGCTCGCCATCATCGCCTACCACCAGCCCGTGACGCGGGCCGAGATCGAGGCGGTGCGCGGCGTGCAGGCCAGCAAGGGCACCCTCGACGTCCTGCTGGAGCTGGGCCTCGTGCGCATGCGCGGGCGCCGCCGCACGCCCGGCCGGCCGGTCACCTACGGCACCACCGACGCCTTCCTGGAGCACTACGGCCTGGCCAGCCTCGGCGACCTGCCGGGCGCGGCGGAGATGAAGGCCGCGGGCCTGCTCTCCCTCGACCTGCCGTCCGACTTCGCCGTGCCCAATCCCGACCAGCTCGCCCCCGATGAGGACCCGCTGGACGCCGCCGACGCCCCGGAATTCCACATCGATTTCCTGGGCGAGGACGAGGCGGGCCGTTAGGCCGCGGAGTCGGCGTTGGCGCGGGCCGCGGCGACGGACTATATAGCCCGCGAAGCTATTCGGTCGCCGGGGGCGCGACCCACAAGGAGTTTGGCCGTCATGGGCTCTTTTTCCATCTGGCACTGGCTGATCGTGCTGGTCGTCGTGGCCCTGCTGTTCGGCGGCCGCGGCAAGCTGTCCGGTCTCATGGGCGACGCCGCCAAGGGCATCCGCGCCTTCCGCGACGGCCTGAAGGGCGAGGACGACACCCAGCAGGCCGACGCCAAGCCGCTCCCCAAGGAGCGCGAGAAGGACACCACGCGCGGCTGACCGCCACGCGTCCAACAGCTGATTTCGGCGCCGGCGCGGACTTGATCGCGGCCGGCGTCTTCGCCTAGGCCAGCGCATGCTTCCCGACATCGGCGCCACAGAGCTGCTCGTCATCGCCGTGGTGGCGCTGATCGTGGTGGGTCCCAAGGACCTGCCCATGCTGCTGCGCCGGCTCGGCCAGTTCATGGCCAAGCTGCGCGGCATGGCGGCGGAATTCCGCGCCAGCTTCGACGAGATGGCCCGCCAGTCCGAGCTCGACGAGCTGCGCAAGGAGGTCGAGGCCATGCGCCGCGGCGAGTTCGCCGGCGCGCCCACCACCGACGTCAGCCAGGCGTTCGACGACATCAACCAGAGCCTGACCGACGTGGGCGTCCAGCTGCACCCACCGATGAGCCATCAGTGGGACGCCACGACGCCTGAGGTCGAACCGGAGGTGGCCCCGATCCCCGCGCCGCCGCCGAAGAAGCCCCGCGCCCGCAAGGCCGCCGGACCCAAGCCCGCCGCCGAGGTCAAGACGCCCGCCGCACCCCGCAAGCCGCGCGCCAAGAAGATCGTGGAAGGCGGCTCGTGAGCGACTACGACCCCGACGAAGCCGAGATCGAGGCCAGCCGCGCCCCGCTGCTCGACCACCTCGTGGAGCTGCGTAAGCGCCTGATCATCTGCGTCGCCGCGGTGGTCCTGGGCTTCATCGTCTGCTTCGGCTTCGCGACGCCGATCTACCAGTTCCTGCTGCACCCCTTCGAGATGGCCGCGCGGCTGTTCGCGGCCGAAAAGGCCGGCCACGGCGGCGGGCCGTTCGACCTGATCCTCGTGCTGGTCGGCTACAAGGACGTGCCGAACCTGTCGGGCGACGACCTGCGGCTGGTCTTCACCGCCCCGCTGGAGTTCTTCTTCACGAAGCTGAAGCTCGCCGGCTTCGGCGCGGTCGTGCTGACCTTCCCGGTGCTCGCCTGGCAGGTCTACGCCTTCGTGGCGCCGGGCCTCTACAAGCGCGAGCGGCGCGCCTTCCTGCCGTTCCTGCTCGCGGCCCCGTCGCTGTTCCTGCTGGGCGCCGCCCTGGTCTATTTCGTGATCCTGCCCTTCGTTCTGTGGTTCTCGCTGAGCCAGCAGATCGTCGGGTCGGGCGGCATCGCCGTGGAGCTGCTGCCCAAGGTCTCGGACTACCTGACCCTCGTCACCACCCTGCTGCTCGCCTTTGGCCTCTGCTTCCAGCTGCCGGTGGTCCTGACCCTGCTCGGCATGGCGGGCCTCGTCAGCTCGCAGATGCTGCGCGCCGGTCGGCGCTACGCCATCGTCGGCGTCTTCGTGGTGGCCGCGATCGTCACCCCGCCGGACCCGATCAGTCAGACCCTTCTCGCGGTGCCGATCATCCTGCTCTACGAGATCTCCATCTGGTGCGTGCGCTTGATCGAGGTCCGCCGCGCCCGCGAAGAGGCCGGCACGGGGATCGTGACCACCTGATTGCCGGCCGGCTGGGGCTTGGCCCGTCCGCCGACGCGCACTAGGAAGACCGCTCACTCCCAGACAGCGGCCGCCATGCACGACATCCGAGCCATTCGCGAGACCCCCGAGCTGTACGTGAAGGGCTGGGACTCCAAGAGGCTGTCCGGCGCGGCGCTGGTCGAGCAGATCCTGGCGTTCGACGCCACCCTCCGCGGCGCCCAGACGACCCTGCAGGCGGCCCAGGCCGAGCGCAACGAGACCTCCAAGAAGATCGGCCAGGCCAAGGCGCAGAAGAACGAGGACGAGGCCGCGCGCCTGATGGCGCACGTGGAGACCCTGAAGCGCACGCTGGAGGAGCAGGCGGAGGTCGAGCGCGCCACCGCCGAGACGCTGCGCGGCCTGCTGGCCACCCTGCCGAACGTCCCCGCGTCCGACGTGCCGCTCGGCGAGAGCGAGGAGGAGAACGTCGAGGTCCGCCGCTGGGGCGAGCCGTTCGCCATCTCCAGCCCGAAGGACCATGTCGACCTCGGCGAGGCCCTGGGCCTCCTGGACTTCGAGGCCGCCGCCCGGATGAGCGGCGCCCGGTTCACGGTGCTGAAGGGTCAGCTCGCCCGCCTCGAGCGCGCGCTCGGACAGTTCATGCTCGACCTGCAGACCGAGGAGCACGGCTACCTGGAGGTCGCCCCGCCGCTTATGGTCAACGACGCGGCCGCCTACGGCACCGACAAGCTGCCGAAGTTCGCCGATGACCTCTTCCAGACCACCGACGGCCGCTGGCTGATCCCCACCGCCGAGGTGCCGCTGACCAGCCTGGTGATGGACCAGATCGTCGCCGAGGAGGAGCTGCCGCTGCGCTTCACCGCGTTGACGCCCTGCTTCCGCTCCGAGGCCGGCGCCAGCGGGCGCGACACCCGCGGCATGATCCGCCAGCACCAGTTCAACAAGGTCGAGCTGGTCTCGATCGTGGCTCCGGAAAAGTCCGAGGAGGAGCACGAGCGGATGGTCGGCTGCGCCGAGGCCGTGCTGAAGCGCCTGGAGCTGCCGTTCCGGACCATGCTGCTCTGCACCGGCGACATGGGCTTCGGCGCGCGCAAGACCTACGACCTCGAGGTCTGGCTGCCGAGCCAGGAAAAATATCGCGAGATCAGCTCCTGCTCGAACTGCGGCGACTTCCAGGCCCGCCGCATGGACGCCCGCACCAAGAAGGCCGGCGAGAAGGGCACGCGCTTCGTGCACACCCTCAACGGCTCGGGCCTCGCCGTCGGGCGCACCCTGGTGGCGATCATGGAGAACTACCAGGACGAGGGCGGCCGGATCGCCATCCCGCAGGCCCTGCACCGCTACCTGCCGGGCCTGACGCACATCGGCGGCGCCGACTAGATGCGCATCCTGCTAACCAACGACGACGGCATCAACGCCCCGGGCCTCGTGGCCCTGGAGAGGATCGCCGCGGCCCTCAGCGACGACGTCTGGGTCTGCGCCCCGGAGTACGAGCAGTCGGGGGCCAGCCGCGCGCTGACGCTCGCCGAGCCGATCCGGGTGCGCAAGCTTGGCCCGCGGAAGTTCTCCACCACCGGCACGCCTACCGACTGCGTCATGCTGGGCGTCCACGAACTGGTCGAGGGCGCCAGGCCCGACCTCGTGCTGTCCGGCGTCAATCGCGGAGCCAACCTCGCCGAGGACGTGAGCATGTCGGGCACGGTGGCCGGGGCCATCGAGGCCATGGCGCTCGGCGTGCCCGGCATCGCGCTCTCCCAGATGGGGGGCTACGATCCCCTGGACGACTTCTTCGAGCCCGCCGAGGTGTTCGCGCCGGGGATCATCAAGCGGCTCGTCGAGGTCGGCTGGCCCGCCGACGTGATCATGAACGTGAACTTCCCGATGCTGCCGATCGAGCAGATCACCGAGGTGGAGGTCACCCGCCAGGGCTTCCGGGACGTCCACGTGCGTCACGCCGAGAAGCGCATGGACCTGCGCGGTCGCGAATACTACTGGATCGGCTTCCGCCAGGAGCGCTCCAAGCCCGCCGAGGGCACGGACCTCAGGGCGCTCTACGAAGGCCGCATCTCGGTGACGCCGCTGCACATCGACCTGACCCACCAGTCGAGCATCAACGACCTGAAGGGGCTGCTGGGCGGCGCCCCGCCGAAGGCTTGAAATGGCGAAGTCCGACCACACCCCCGATCCGCGCTTCGCCGAACTGATCCTCGCGCTCCGGTCGCAGGGCGTGACCGACGCCAAGGTGCTCCACGCCATCGAGAAGACTCCGCGCGAACTCTTCACCCCGGAGCTGTTCAAGGAGCGGGCGTTCGAGGATTCGGCCCTGCCGATCGCCTGCGGCCAGACCATAAGCCAGCCGTTCATCGTCGGCCTGATGAGCCAGGCGCTGCAGGTGGAGAAGCGCGACCGCGTGCTCGAGATCGGCACCGGCTCCGGCTACCAGACCGCCATCCTCTCGCGGCTCGCGCGGCTGGTCTACACGGTGGAGCGCTACCGCACCCTGATGAAGGAGGCCGAGGGCCGCTTCAAGCAGCTCGGCCTGACCAACATCATCACCCGCTTCGGCGACGGCGGGGAGGGCTGGCCCGAGCAGGCGCCTTTCGACCGCATTATGGTCACGGCGGCGGCGCCGGGAGAGCCGAAGGCTCTGCTGTCGCAACTCAAGCCCACGGGGATTCTCGTGGCGCCGATCGGACGCGGGCCCGTGCAGACGCTTCGCCGCTACACCGGCGACGGGGAGGGCGGGTTCAAGGTCGAGGACCTGCTCGACGTCCGGTTCGTGCCGCTCCTGGAAGGCGTCGCCAAAGAGCTGTGAGTCTGCGGCGGTTTGCGGGTTGGCCCATGCGTCCGGGGCGGCCCATCATCCGCGGACGCCCCGAACTGATTCTGACACCGACCCCGGAGCGGCGATGACGCTTTCCCTGCAGCGAACGGTCCTGGCCCTGCTCGCGACGAGCGCGCTCTCGGCGTGCGCGACCCAGACCGAACCCCTGCGCCCGAATTTCCCGGTCCGCAGCGCGGACGCCGCCCCGCAGGCGCCGCCGCCGGCCGCCCAGCCTGCGCCGCCGCGGGCGGAGGACGCGCCGCTCGCCCAGGCGAACCCGGCGCCGGTCGAATCGCGGCCGCTGGACAGCCTGCCGCCCGCCGCGCCCGCGCCGGCCCAGGCGCCGCCGCCGCGCCCCGAGCCCACCTACCGGACGGTCACCACCCGCAGCGTCACCGGCCGCGTCGTCGACGCCGACGGCCGCGCGACGACCTACGAGGTCCAGAAGGGCGACAGCCTGATCGCCATCGCCCGCAAGCTCGACACCACGGTGGACCAGCTGCGCGAGGACAACGACATCCAGGGCTCCAACATCCGCCCGGGCCAGAAGCTGAAGGGCCCCACGACCTCGGCCAAGGCCTACGTCGTCGCCTCCGGCGACACCCTGTTCGCCATCGCCCGCCGGTTCAGCGTCACCGCCGATGCGCTCGCGGAGGAGAACGACCTCTCCCGCAACGCCACCATCCGCAGCGGCCAGCGCCTGCGCCTGCCCGAAGGCTTCCGCGACCGGGGTCCCACGGTGACCACCACCCGCGTGGCCGTGGAGGGCGCCGCCCCTCAGCCGACGCCCGCCCTGCGGCCTTCGCCGCCGCCGGAACGCACCGCCGCGCCGCAGCCGTCCAGCAGCGAGCCCGCCTACCGCACCGTGACCACCCGCAGCGTCACCGGCCGCGTGGTCGAGGTCGAGGGCAAGGCGGTCACCTACGAGGTCAAGAAGGGCGACAGCCTGATCGAGATCGCCCGCGAGCTCGACACCACGGTGGAGCAGCTGCGGAAGGACAACAACATCAAGGGCTCGAACATCCAGCCCGGCCAGGACCTCAAGGGTCCGCGCAGCACGGCCAAGGCCTATGTGGCCGGCTCCGGCGACACCCTGGACCAGATCGCCCGCCGCTTCTCCGTGACGGCGGCCGCCCTCCGCGCCGAGAACGGCCTGTCGCGCAACGCCACGATCCGCTCCGGCCAGCGCGTCCGCCTGCCGGACGGCTACCGCGACCGCGGGCCGATCACCGCCACCAGCCGCGTGCCCGTGGAGCGACCCGCCGCGCCGGCGCCCACGCCCGCGCCGCCGCCGGCCGCCGTCACCCCGCCGCCGCCCGAGCCCGCGCCGGTGCTGCCGTCGCGGCCGCAGCCCTACACGCCGTCGCCCGGCGTCCGCCCGCCGCCGCCGCCGGTCCAGACCCGTCCGGCCCCGCTGCCGGCGCCGGCCCAGGCCCGGCCCGCCCCGCCGCCGCAGACCACCCGCCCGGCGCCGCCGCCGGTGTCTCAGCCCGCGCCTGCCACCCGGCCGCCCACGTCAGGCAGGCCGCAGGTGACCGACGTCGCGCCGGCCGCGGCGGTCAGCGACGCCCAGATCTCGCAGCTCGGCCGCGGCCGGTTCATCTGGCCCCTGCAGGGTGACGTGGTCTCCGAGTTCGGGCCCAAGCCCGGCAACCAGCGGAACGACGGGATTAACATCCGCGCCCGGGCCGGCGACGCGGTCCGCGCCGCCGCCGCCGGCGACGTGGTCTACGCTGGCGACCAGGTGCCGGGCTTCGGCAACCTGGTGCTGATCAAGCACGAAGACGGCTGGGTCACGGCCTACGGCCACCTGTCCCGCATCGACGTGAAGATGACCCAGAAGATCACCCAGGGGCAGCAGGTCGGCCAGGCCGGCGCCACCGGCGGGGTGCCGGAGCCGCAGCTCCACTTCGAGGTCCGCTACGCGCCGTCGCCGCTCGACCGTGCCCGTCCGATCGACCCGAAGCTGGTGCTGCCGCGGTAGGTTAGAGGGGGAGGGGCTTGCCCAGCTCCCCGGCCAGGTCGCGGATGAACTGCCAGGCGACGCGGCCCGATCGGCCGCCGCGCAGCTGCGCCCACTGCAGCGCGCGGCGCTCCAGGTCGGGAACCGTCAGGCCGAACCGCTCGGCGTAGCCGGTGACTGCCGCCAGGTAGGTGGGCTGGTCCATGGGCGGGAAGCCCACCCACAGGCCGAAGCGGTCGGAGACGCTGACCTCCTCCTCGGCGTCCTCGGCGGCGGCCACCAGCCCGCGGTCCTCCACGTGCGCCCGCGGCATCAGGTGGCGGCGGTTGGAGGTGGCCACGAAGAGGACATTGCCCGGCGGTCCCGAGACGCCGCCCTCGAGCGCCGACTTCAGCGCCTTGGCCGCCGCCGCGCCCTCCTCGAACGAAAGGTCGTCGCAGAGCACGACGAACCGCTCCGGCCGGCCGCGCAGCACGTCGAACAGGCCGGGCAGGGCGGTGACCTGATCGCGGTCGACCTCCACCAGCTTCAGGCCGTGCGCGTCCGCCTCCACCGCCATGAAGGCGGCCTTGGCCAGAGAGCTCTTGCCGGTGCCGCGCACACCCCACAGCAGGGCGTGGTTGTAGGGCAGGCCGCGGGCGAAGCGCTGCAGGTTCTCCAGGAACCGCGCCTTCTGCCGGTCCACGCCCACCAGGCTCTCCAGCGCCAGCGGATAGTCCGGCGCCGGGTGGAAGCCGCCGGTCGCCGGATCGTGCCGGAACAGGCGCGCCTCGCCGAACGCCGGCGCCTGGGTCCTGGGGGGCGCCAGGCGCTCGAGAGCCTCGGCGATGCGCTCCAGCACGGGTTTCAGCTGCGGGTCCATCGGCGGACGCATAGCCGCCGAGCGGTTCCATTGCAAAACGGGGGCGCAGCGCATAGCTTCCGCCGACCTCGACGGGGGGCTCTGGAGAGCCGCCCCGTCAGCCCTATTCCGGAGAGGCCATGTTCGCCACCCCCGCCTATGCCCAAGCCGCCGGCGCCGCTCCTGCGGGCCCCGAGGGCATGCTGATCCAGTTCCTGCCGCTCATCGGCCTGGTCATCCTGTTCTATTTCCTGATGATCCGGCCGCAGCAGCGCCGGATGAAGCAGCATCAGCAGATGCTGACCGCCCTGAAGCGGAACGACGTGGTCGTCCTCTCCTCCGGCATGATCGGTAAGGTGGTCCGCGTCGAGGACAAGGAAGTCGGCCTCGAGATCGCCACCGGCGTGACGGTGAAGGTGGTCAAGACCATGATCGCCGACGTCCGCACCCGCGGCGAGCCGTCGCCGGCCAACGACTCCAAGGTCTGAGCTTAAAGCCCTCCGATGCTCACCCTTTCCCGCTGGAAGGTCATCCTCGTCGTTCTGGCGGTGGTGCTGGGCGCGCTCTTCGCCCTGCCCAACGTGCTGCCCGCCGGCGTGCGCGCCAGCCTGCCGGCCTTCATGCCGAAGCAGACGCTCAACCTCGGCCTCGACCTGCAGGGCGGCTCGCACCTGCTGCTCGAGGTGGACACCGCCGCGCTGCGCCGCGAGCGGCTGACGAACCTCGTCGAGGACGTGCGCCTCAACCTGCGCAACGAGCAGATCGCCTTCACGGATCTGGGCGTCGCGGGCGGCGAGGTGGCTGTGCGCATCACCGATCCGGCCCAGGTGCAGCCGGCCCTGCGCGTGCTGCGAAACACCCTGGGCGTGCCGCTGGCCGGCACGGTGGGCGGGCGTGACATCACCGTCGCCACCGGCCCGGACCAGCGGCTTCGCATCGCCTTCGTGCCCGAGGCCCTGGAGGCCGAGGCCTCGCGCGCCGTCGACCAGTCGATCGAGATCATCCGCCGCCGAGTGGACGAGCTCGGTACTCGCGAGCCCAGCATCACCCGCCAGGGCACGAACCGCGTGGTCGTCCAGGCGCCGGGCGAGAGCGATCCGGAGCGGCTGAAGGACGTCATCGGCCAGACGGCCAAGCTGACCTTCCAGATGGTCGACGACAGCGTCGGCGCCGCCGAGGCCGCCGCGGGCCGTATTCCGCCGGGCTCCGAGCTCCTGCCGCAGGACGATCCGGCCGAGCCCTTCGTCGTCGTGAAGAAGCGCTCGGTGGTCACCGGCGAGATGCTGGTGCACGCCAACCAGGGCTTCCACCCCGAGAACGGCCAGCCGATTGTCGAATTCCGCTTCAACGGCCAGGGCGCCCGCCGCTTCGGCGAGGTGACCAGCCAGAACATCGGCAAGCGCTTCGCCATCGTGCTGGACCGCAAGGTCATTTCCGCGCCGCGCATCAACTCGGCCATCACCGGCGGCTCGGGCTACATCGAGGGCAACTTCACCCCCGAGACGGCCAACGACCTCGCCCTGCTGCTGCGCGCCGGCGCCCTGCCGGCCCCGCTGAACGTCGAGGAGCAGCGGACGGTGAGCGCCGAACTCGGCGCCGACTCCATCCAGGCGGGCAAGATCTCCACGGCCATCGCCTTCGCCGCGATCATCGTCTTCATGGTGCTGGCCTACGGCCTGCTGTTCGGCGGCATCTCGATCCTGGCCCTGCTGGTCAACGGCCTGCTGATCATCGCCGCGATGAGCCTCACCCAGGCGACCCTGACGCTCCCGGGCATCGCCGGCCTGATCCTGACGCTCGCCGTCGCGGTCGACGCCAACGTGCTGATCTACGAGCGCATGCGCGACGAGGTCCGGGCCGGGCGCTCGGTGATCTCGGCCATGGACGCGGGCTTCTCGCGGGCCATGAGCACCATCATCGACGCCAACCTGACGACCCTGCTGGCCGCGCTGCTGATGTTCCAGTTCGGGGCGGGCCCGGTGAAGGGCTTCGCCTGGACGCTTTCGATCGGCGTGCTCACCTCGGTGTTCACCGCCGTCCTCATCACCCAGGTGCTCCTGGCCGTGTGGTTCCGCGCCACCCGTCCCAAGACCCTGCCGATCGAATAGGGAGGGCCTTCAGCCATGTGGCCCCTGATCAAGCTCCTGCCGCAGAAGACGAACTTCCGGTTCGTCGCCTTCGCCAAGTTCGCGGCCGTGATTTCGGCGCTCGCGGTGATCGCTTCCCTGGCGCGCGCCATGATCCCGTTCGAGCCGCCGTGCGGCGGCCTCAACTGCGGGATCGACTTCACCGGCGGCACCCTGATCGAATTTTCCACCGCGCCCAAGGCGGTGGACCTCGCCGCCGCCCGCGAGGCCCTGACCCGGCTCGAGCTCGGGGATCCGCAGGTGCAGGGCTTCGGCGAGGCGAGCGCGGCCATGGTGCGCTACCAGCCGCCCGCCGGCGCCGACGTCAACGAGACCGCCGGCCAGGTCCGCGCGGCGCTGACCCAGGCGCTCGGGCAGGTCACCTTCGAGCAGCCGGACGTGGTCGGCGCCAAGGTCTCCGGCGAGCTGTTCACCAGCGGCCTGATGGCGCTCGGCCTCGCGATCCTGCTGATGCTCGTCTACATCTGGTTCCGGTTCGAGCTGCAGTTCGGGATCGGCGCGGTCGTCGCCCTGTTCCACGACGTAATCCTGACCTTCGGGGTGATCGGCTTCCTGGGGCTGGAGTTCAGCCTGACCACGGTGGCCGCCATCCTCACCGTCATCGGCTACTCGATGAACGACACCGTCGTCGTGTTCGACCGCCTGCGGGAGAACCTGCGCAAGTACAAGCGCATGCCCCTGCGCGAGGTGATCGACCTCTCCATCAACGAGACGCTGTCGCGGACGATCATTACCGGCGTGACCGCGCTCCTGGCGCTCGCGGGCCTCGCCATCTTCGGCGGGCCGACCCTGTTCGCCATGTCGCTGGTGCTGATGTTCGGCATCGTGATCGGCACCTATTCGTCGATCTATGTCGCCGCTCCGGTGATCCTGCTGTGGGGCGTCAAGCGCGGCGACGAAGAAGCCGAGCCGCTGAAGCCCGCCAGCGTCCGGCCGTAGGGCCCGGCCGCCGTGGCCCGCGACGCGCCCTCCATCGACGCCTACGGCGGCGGCGGCTTCCGCCTCTCCGGCGAGCGGCACGAGGGCTCGCTGCTGATCCTGGCCGACGAGGCGCGGACCTGGAGCGTGGGCTCGCTGGCCGAGCTCACGCCCGAGAGCCTGCAGCCCGTGCTGGCCGCCGGCCGGGCGGAGGTGGAGTTCCTGCTGCTGGGCGTCGGCGCCCGCAACGCCCAGCCGCCGCGGCCGGTCCGCGAGGCCCTGCAGCGCGCCGGGATCGGGCTGGAGTTCATGGACACGCCGGCGGCGGCGCGGCTCTACAACGTGCTGACCGCCGAAGGCCGCCGTCTCGCCGCCGCCCTCATCGCCGTCTGACGCCCCCGCATCGCGCTTTGCGCCTGCGTCAAAACGACCCTATACCTGACAGCCCAGGTAGGATTCGAGGGGCTCCAAGATGGCCGGTCTGCTTTCCAATTTCCGCAACACCGTGATCCTCAGCGTCGTCCTGGCGCTGATCATGGTCTTCGCCTATTCGCAAAGCCCGCAAGGCATAGACGCCGCCTTCTGGCAGGCTGTCTTCCGCTGGATGCACACCTTCTTCGGCATCCTCTGGATCGGGCTCCTCTACTACTTCAACTTCGTCCAGATCCGGAAAATGCCGGAGGTCCCCGCCGAGCTTAAGCCGGGCATCTCCAAGTACATCGCGCCCGAGGCGCTGTTCTGGTTCCGCTGGGCGGCGCTCGCCACGGTCCTCATGGGCCTGATCCTCGCCTACGCCCGCGGCGTCGACTACGCCCACGAGACCCTGACGCTGGGCCTGTTCAACGGCTACGGCGCCGGTGACCGCGGCTACACCCTGATGGGCCTCGGCGCCTGGCTCGGCATCATCATGTTCATCAACGTCTGGGCGTTCATCTGGCCGAACCAGAAGATCGCGCTCGGCATCGTCGAGGCCGACGCCGACGCGAAGGCCAAGGCGGGTCGCGTGGCCATGCTGTTCTCGCGCACCAACCTGCTGCTTTCGATCCCGATGCTCACGTCCATGACGATGACGCAGACGCTGTTCGGCTGACGCCCGGCCGCCAGGACTGCTAGAAGGCCCGCCCGACCGGCGGGCCTTCCTCTTTTCGGGCGTGAGCATGAGCGACGACGCAGTCAGCGACACCGGCGACCTGGACGCCCTGCTGCGGCGCGTGGACCCCGACCGCTGGCTCTCCAGCCGGTTCGTCGGCGACCGGGAGAAGCGCGCCGACGTGGTGGCGATCTACGCCTTCGACCACGAGCTGGCCCGCGCGCCGAAGGTGGCTTCCAATCCGCTGCTGGGGGAGATCCGCCTCGCCTGGTGGCGCGAGGTTCTGGACGAGGTCTACGAGGGCCGGCCGGTCCGCCGCCACCCCACCGCCCAGGCGCTCGCCCAGGCGATCCGCCGCCGCAGCCTGCCGCGCGAACCGCTGGAGGCGATGATCGACGCCCGCTACCGCGAGCTGGACGCCAGCCCCATGTCGGTGGCGGAGGCGCTGGAATGGGCCCGCGACACCGGCGGCCTGGCTGCCGAACTCGCCGCCCGCATCCTGGATCCCGCCGGCGACACGGCCAAGGCCCGCGGCGCCGGCTCGGCCTGGGCGCTGTCCCGCCGGGCGCGCGAGCAGCCGGTCTTCGCGCCCACGGTGGAGAAGCTCCTGGGCGGGGCCCGCACCGGCGCGAAGACGCTCAGCGTGGCGGCCTTCCCGGCGGTGGCCCACGCCGTGTTCGTGGGCCGCTCGGACTCCGAGGTCGCCCGACGCCTGCGGCTCATCTGGGCCGTGGCGCGGGGCCGCCTCTAGCTATTCGGCCGCTTCCAGCGCTGGCGCGCCGGTCGTCCAGGCGTCGAGGTCGGCCAGCGCCCGCTCGCCCATCAGCCGCTTCTTGGCCCGTCCCCGCTCCTTGTTGGGCAGGCGCTTGCCGTCGGCGTCCTTCTTCGGCGCCTCGAGCGGCGGCAGCAGGCCGTAGTTGATGTTCATCGGCTGGAAGGAGCCCGCGCCGCCCTCCAGGTGGCCGCCGGTGATGTGGTTCACCAGCGCCCCCAGCGCCGTCGTGGCGGGCGGCGCCTCGAGGGGCCGCCCCAGGCGCTCGGCGGCGGCCAGGCGGCCGGCCAGCAGGCCCACGGCGGCGCTCTCCACATAGCCCTCCACGCCCGTCATCTGGCCGGCGAACCGCAGGCGCGGCTGCGCCTTCAGCCGCAGTTGCCGGTCGAGCAGGCGGGGACTGTTCAGGAAGGTGTTCCGGTGCAGGCCGCCCAGCCTCGCGAACACCGCCTTCTCCAGGCCTGGGATCATCCGGAAGATTTCGGTCTGGGCGCCGTGCTTCAGCTTGGTCTGGAAGCCCACCATGTTCCACAGCGTGCCCAGCGCATTGTCCTGGCGCAGCTGGACGACGGCCCAGGGCTTGGTCTGCGGGTCGTGCGCGTTGGTTAGGCCCACCGGCTTCATCGGCCCGTGGCGCAGGGTCTCGCGGCCCCGCTCGGCCATCACCTCGATGGGCAGGCAGCCGTCGAAGTAGGGGACGTGCTCCCAGTCCTTGAACTCGGACTTCGGACCGGCCAGCAAGGCGTCGATGAAGGCCTCGTACTGGTCCCTGTCCATCGGGCAGTTGATGTAGGCGGCGGCGTCCCCGCCGGGGCCTTCCTTGTCGTAGCGCGACTGGCGCCAGGCCACCGACATGTCGATGGACTCGAAGTTCACGATCGGCGCGATGGCGTCGAAGAAGGACAGCTGGCCTTCGCCGGTGAGGTCCAGGATAGCGTCAGCCAGGGCGGGCGAGGTGAGGGGGCCGGTGGCCACGATCACGCTGTCCCACTCCGCGGGCGGCAGGCCGGCCACCTCCTCGCGGGCGATGGTGACGAGAGGGTGGGCCTCCAGCCGCTCGGTCACGGACTGGGAGAAGCCCTCCCGGTCCACCGCGAGCGCGCCGCCGGCCGGCACCTGGTGAGCGTCGCCGCAGGCCATGATCACCGAGCCCAGCTTGCGCATCTCGGCGTGCAGCAGTCCGACCGCGTTGCCGGCCCAGTCGTCGGCCCGGAAGGAGTTGGAGCAGACCAGCTCCGCCAGGCGGTCGGTCTGGTGGGCGTCGGTGCCGCGCACCGGGCGCATCTCGTGCAGGACCACCGGGACGCCCGCCTGGGCGATCTGCCAGGCGGCTTCGGACCCGGCCAGGCCGCCGCCGACCACGTGTACAGGAGCTTTCGTCATGCGTGGCTAACTAGCAACGATCGCACCCGTTCGCGAGCGGGGCCTTGCGCGCGGGGTCCAGCGGTAACAGGTTGCAGCCGAAGGGCCTGCGACTCGTTACCTCAACGTGTCGGGCCAAGGGACGAGAATGAACCAGTTTTCGGCGAGCGAAGCCGCCTTGGAGGGCTTCCGCCTCACCCGGGAGCGCCCCGGCACGATCCTGGCCTGGGCGGGCGTCTACTTCCTGGGGATCATGGCCATCGCGCTCCTGATGGTGCTGGCGCTCGGTCCGCAGTTCGCCGAAGTCATGCAGCGCGGCCAGCTCACGCCCGAGGACACCGACCTGGTGGCGGGCATGCTGGCGGACTCCTGGCCCGCCTTCCTGCTGGTCCTGCTCGTGGTGGCCACCCTGATGTCGGTGCTGATGGCCGGCATCTACCGGCTGGTGCTCCGGCCTGAGGAGCCCGGGCTGGCGCACCTGCGCCTCGGCGCCGACGAGTTCCGGCTGACCGCCGTGAACCTGGCGCTTTTCCCCATCGGCTTCATCTGCCTCTTCGCCGCGATCATCGCCGTCACCTACCTGCGGGAGACCGGCTCTCCGCTGGGGATCATCCTGCTGCTGGCCGTGGTCGCCCTCACCGCGTGGCTGGGGGCGCGGCTCTCCATGGTCACGCCGATGACCTTCGCCAGCCGCAAGATCGCCTTCGGACCGGCCTGGAAGCTCACCCGCGGCCGGATGTGGCCGCTGCTGGGCATGATGGTGCTGGCGGCGATCTTCTACCTGATGATCTGGCTGCTGCTCAGCATCATCGGCGTCGCCATCGTGGCGATCGCGGGCGGCAGCCAGGCCATCGAGGCCGGCGAGCTCACCCCCGGCGCCGTGATCGGCGGCCTGCTCACCCTCGTCATGCAGTTCCTGCTGTCGGTGCTGCAGATCGTGATGATCTACGCCCCCTTCGCGGTCGCCTACCAGCAGATCACCGGCCAGACGGCGACGCACCGTTGAGCCGCTTCTCCGCCAGCGACGCGGCGGTGGAGGGCTTCCGCGTCATCCGCTCCCAGTGGCGACTGGTGGTGGGCTGGGCGCTGTTCAATGTGCTGGGCCTCGTCGCCGCCAGCGTCCTGGCCGCCGTGCTGATCGGCATCGCCGCGGTGGCCTCCACCACCAGCGAGACCGCGGGCGCGGTGGGTGGGGCGATCGGCGGGCTGGTGCTGGCCTTCGCCGCCTTCGCCGTCGAGGTGATGATCGTCGCCGCCCTTTTCCGGAGGCTGCTGCGCGACGAGCCGCCGGGCTTCCTGCACCTGCGCTTCGGTCCCGACGAACTGCGCGTGGCGGCGGTCTGGCTGGTGATGCTGAGCGCCTTCGTGGCCGGCGGCCTGCTCGCCCTCTACCTCTCGAGCCTGGCCGGCCGCGCGGGCGGCTGGCGCATCGGCGTACCGGCCATCATCGTCCTGTTCGGGGCGCTGGGCTGGCTGGCCCTGCGGCTGTCGCTGGCGGCACCTATCGCGGTCGCCGAGCGCCGGATCGGCTTCGCCGCCTCCTGGCGGCTGACGAAGGGCCACACCGCCTCCCTGCTCGGCATGGCGGTGCTGACCTTCTGCCTGCTGGCGATGATCATGGTGCTGGCCTGGCTCGCCCTGGCGCTGATCTCCGGCGCCGCCACGGGCTGGCGCGACCTGGGCCTCCTGCTGCGCACCGACGCGAACGCCGTCAGCGAGCGGCCCGGCTTCTACGCGGTCCAGCTTCTGGTCCAGTTCCTGTTCGCCCCGGTCCTGTGGGTGATCAGCCAGGCCCCCCTGGTCGCGGCCTACCTGGGGCTGAAGGACGAGGCTCAGGCCTGAGCGCTGGGCCGCGCCGAAGCCCGTTCATGCCAGGCCCGCACGTGGCCGTGCTCCTCGCCCAGCGGCAGGCCGATCCACTCGGCGAAGTCCACCGTCGTCAGCGCGCAGATGTCGGCCATGGTGTAGGCCTCGCCGGCCACGAACGGCCGCTCGGCCAGCTCCCGATCCAGCCACCGCAGGGCGTTGGCATAGGTCTCCCGGTTTGACTCGCCGAAGTCCCTGTACTGGGTCAGCAGGGCCGCGGTGCGCGGATGGGCGTGGCGCCAGTAGTTGCCCACCGGGCTCATCAGGATGAACTCGACCCGCCGGATCCACATGTCCACCAGCGCCTTCTCGACCGCCGTGCTCCCGAACAGCGGCGGCTCGGGCTGCGTCTCCTCGAAGTAGCGGCAGATGGCGACCGTCTCGGAGATCGCCGTCCCGTCGTCCAGCACCAGCGTCGGCACCTGTCCCAGGGAGTTGCGCGCCCGGTGCTCGGGGCTCTTGTGCTCCCGCTTCATCAGGTTCACCGGCGTCTCGGGGAGCTCGATCCCCTTCTCCGCCAGGAAGATGCGCACCCGCCTGGGGTTCGGCGCCGGCATCGGCGCGCCGTACAGGATCATGGACTTGTTCTCCCCGGGTGTTGTTGGCAGCTAGGCTTAGACCCAGTCCCCTGTTCGCGCATAGCACCGGAGTAGCCCATGCCCAGCCGCCGCCATGTCCTTCTCGGCGGCGGGGCCGCCGTCATGGGCGGACCGGCCCTGGCGGCGCCGGACGCCGACGCTGCGCTCGCCGCCCTGCTGGCCCGGCACATGGAAGAACACCTGGCGGCCTCGCCGGAGACGGCGGCGGCCGTTCTGACCGGCGCTCGCGGCCGGGCGGCGCGCGCCCGGCTCGACGACCGCTCGCCCGAGGCCAAGGCGGCGCAGGTGGCGGCGGCGCGGCGCTGGCGTGCGGAACTCCGCGGGATCGACCGCGGCGCCCTGGGCGAGGCGCGTCGGATGGAATACGACACGGCCGCCTTCGCCTACGAGATGCTGGAGGCCGTTGGGGCCCGCTACGGCTTCCAGGACCATGCGCTGCGGCCCGGCCCCTACCTCGTGAACCAGATGGCCGGCGCCTACTACTGGCAGCCACAGGACTTCTCGCGCGCCCCGGCGGGGACCCGCGAGGACGCCGATCTCTACCTGTCCCGGCTGGCCGACTTCGCGCGGGTGCTGGACGGGGAGACCCGGGGCATCGTCGCGGACGCCCGCGCCGGCGTGGCGCCGCCTGACTTCGTGCTCACGCGCACGATAGGCCAGCTCTCTGCGCTCCGGACCGGAGCGGCGGCCAGCCTCGCCGACGGTCCGGCGGCGCGGGCGGCCGCGGCGGGCCTGGCGGACGTCGGCCCCGCGGCGCGGCGGACCGTCGAGCGGCAGGTCGTCCCGGCCCTGCAGCGACAGATCGAAGCCCTGCAGGCGCTGCAGCGGGGCGCTTCGTCGGAGGCCGGGGTCTGGCGGCTGCCGGATGGGGAGACTTGGTACGCCCTGGCCCTGCGGTCGAACACCACCGTCGCGACGCCCCCCGAGGAGATGCACCGGCTGGGGCTGGACACCTTCGAGGCGCTGCGCGCCGAACTCGACGCCAGGCTGCGGGCGCAGGGGCTGGGGGAGGGCTCCGTCGCCCAAAGGATCCGGGCCCTGGACCAGGATCCACGCCTCCTGAAGCCGAACACCGAGGCCGGCCGGGCGGACATCCTGCAGTTCTCGCGCGACCATCTGAACCGCGTCCATGGCCTGCTGCCGCGCGCGTTCCGCACCCTGCCGGACCGCGACATCACGGTCGACCGCATCCCGCCGGCCATCGAGGCGGGCGCCCCCGGCGCCTACTACGAGGGCCCGCCCGCCGATGGCTCGCGGCCGGGCGTCATCTCGATCAACCTGAAGGACACCGCCGAGTGGCCGATCTGGCGGCTGAAGACCCTCATCCATCACGAGGGGGATCCGGGCCACCACCTCCAGCACGCGGTCTTCCGGCGCGCCGGCGGCGACAAGCCGCTCTATCGCCAGTTCGCCCAGTACTCGGCCTATGTGGAAGGCTGGGCGCTCTACGCCGAGCAGGTGGCGGTCGAGATCGGGGCCTACGAGGACGATCCGTTCGGGGAGATCGGCGCGGTGCAGTCGGCGCTCTTCCGCGCGGCCCGCATCGTCGTGGACACCGGCATCCACCACAAGCGGTGGTCGCGCGCCGAGGCGACGCACTGGATGATCGAGAACGCGGGCGAGCAGGCCGCCTCCGCCCAGCGCGAGATCAACCGCTACTGCGTCTATCCCGGCCAGGCCTGCGCCTTCATGGTCGGCCGCCTGGAGCTGTTGCGCACGCGGGAAGCCGCCCGGCGCCGGCAGGGCTCGGCCTTCGACGTGCACGACTGGCACGAGCGGGTGCTCGCCGCCGGGCCCATGCCGATGGAGGTGCTGGCCCGGACGATGGCCTAGGCGTTCGCGGCCACCAGCTTCTTCTTCCGCTCGCCGCGGCGCTGGCGGTGGCGCTCCAGCAGCTCGTGCAGGTAGCGGCCGGTCCAGCTCCTGGGATTGTCGGCGACCTGCTCCGGCGAGCCCTGGGCGACGATCTCGCCGCCGCCGTCGCCGCCCTCGGGACCGAAGTCCACCAGCCAGTCGGCGGTCTTCACGACGTCGAGGTTGTGCTCGATGACCACCACGGTGTTGCCCTGGTCGGCCAGCTCGTGGAGCACCTCCAGCAGCTTCTTCACGTCCTCGAAGTGCAGGCCCGTGGTCGGCTCGTCGAGGATGTAGAGCGTCTTGCCCGTGGCCTTCCGCGACAGCTCCTTGGAGAGCTTCACCCGCTGGGCCTCGCCGCCCGATAGGGTCGTCGCCTGCTGGCCCACCTTGATGTAGCCCAGGCCGACGCGCTTCAGCGTCTCCATCTTCTCCCGGATCGGGGGCACCGCCTTGAAGAAGTCGGCCGCCTCTTCCACCGTCATATCAAGGACATCGGCGATGTTCTTGCCCTTGAACATGATCTCCAGGGTCTCCCGGTTGTACCGGTGGCCGTGGCAGACGTCGCAGGTGACGTAGACGTCGGGCAGGAAGTGCATCTCGATCTTGATCAGGCCGTCGCCCTGGCAGGCCTCGCACCGGCCGCCCTTCACGTTGAACGAGAACCGGCCGGGACCGTAGCCCCGCGCCTTGGACTCCGGCAGCCCCGCGAACCAGTCGCGGATCGGCTGGAAGGCGCCGGTGTAGGTGGCCGGGTTCGACCGCGGCGTGCGCCCGATCGGGCTCTGGTCGATGTCGATGACCTTGTCGAAGTTCTCCAGCCCCTCGATGCGATCGTGCGGGGCCGGCGCGTCCGAGGCGTTGTGCAGCCGGCGCGCGGCGGCCTTGTAGAGGGTCTCGATGGTGAAGGTGGACTTGCCGCCCCCCGAGACGCCGGTGATGCAGGTGAAGGTCCCCACCGGGATCTCGGCGGTGACGTTCTTCAGGTTGTTGCCGGTGGCCCCGATGACCCGCAGCACCTTCTTCTTGGAGATCGGGCGGCGGTCCTCCGGCACCTCGATCTCGCGCGCGCCGGACAGGTACTGGCCGGTCAGGCTCTTGGGGTTGGCCATGATGTCGTCGGGCGAACCCTGGGCGATGATCTCCCCGCCGTGGACGCCCGCCGCCGGACCCATGTCGATCACGTAGTCGGCGGTGAGGATCGCCTCCTCGTCGTGCTCCACCACCAGCACCGAGTTGCCGAGGTCGCGCAGGCCCTTCAGCGAGGTCAGCAGGCGCGTGTTGTCGCGCTGGTGCAGGCCGATGGACGGCTCGTCGAGCACATAGAGCACGCCGGTCAGGCCCGAGCCGATCTGGCTGGCCAGCCGGATGCGCTGGCTCTCGCCACCCGACAGCGTGCCGGAGCCACGGCTGAGGTTCAGGTAGTCGAGGCCGACGTTGACCAGGAACCGCAGGCGGTCGTTGATCTCCTTCAGGATCCGCCGGGCGATCTCCATCTGCTTGTCGGTCAGCCGGCCGCCCAGGGCCTCGAACCATTCGCCGGCGTGCCGGATGGAAAGGGTGGAGACCTCGCCGATGTGCTTGCCGTCGATCTTCACGGCCAGCGCCTCGGGCTTCAGCCGGTAGCCGGAGCAGGCCTCGCAGGGCGTCTCCGACTGGTAGCGGCCGAGTTCCTCCCGGACCCAGGAGGAGTCCGTCTCTCGCCAGCGGCGCTCGAGGTTCGGCAGCACGCCCTCGAAGGTCTTGTTGACCTCGTACTTGCGTGCGTTGTCGTCATAGATGAAGCGGATCTTCTCCCCGCCCGAGCCGTGCAGGATCACCTGCCGGGCGGCCTCGGGCAGCTTCCACCACGGGGTGTCCATGGAGAAGTCGTAGTGGCGGGCCAGCGCCTGCAGGGTCTGGGTGTAGAGCGGCGAGGGACCCTTGGCCCAGGGCGAGATGGCGCCCTTGTGCAGGGTGCGGTCCTTGTCCGGCACCACCATGTCGGCGTCGAAGGCGAGCTTCGCGCCCAGGCCGTCGCACACCGGGCAGGCGCCGTAGGGATTGTTGAACGAGAACAGCCGGGGCTCGATCTCGCTGATCGTGAAGCCGGAAACCGGGCAGGCGAACTTCTCGGAGAACAGCAGCCGGCGGGGCTCGGCCTCGCCGGGGTCGGTGTCGGCCCATTCCGCCACGGCGATGCCGTCCGCCAGCTTCAGCGCCGTCTCCAGGCTGTCGGCGTAGCGGCTCTCCAGGCCCGGCTTGGTGACCAGCCGGTCCACGACCACGTCGATGTCGTGCTTGAACTTCTTGTCTAGGGTCGGCGCGTCCTCGATCGGGTAGAACTCGCCGTTGATCTTCAGCCGCTGGAAGCCGGCCTTCTGCCACTCGGCGATCTCCTTGCGGTACTCGCCCTTGCGGCCGCGGATCACCGGCGCCAGCAGGTAGAGGCGGGTGCCTTCGGGCAGGGCGGTGAGCTTGTCGACCATCTGGCTGATGGTCTGGCTCTCGATCGGCAGGCCCGTGGCCGGCGAATAGGGGACGCCGACCCGCGCCCACAGCAGGCGCATGTAGTCGTGGATCTCGGTCACCGTGCCGACGGTGGAGCGCGGGTTGCGGCTGGTGGTCTTCTGCTCGATGGAGATGGCCGGCGACAGGCCCTCGATGAGGTCCACGTCCGGCTTGCTCATCAGTTCCAGGAACTGGCGCGCGTAGGCCGACAGGCTCTCCACATAGCGGCGCTGGCCCTCGGCGTAGATGGTGTCGAAGGCGAGCGAGCTCTTCCCGGAGCCCGACAGGCCCGTCAGCACCACGAGCTCGCCGCGCGGGATGTCGACGCTCACGTCCTTGAGGTTGTGCTCACGCGCCCCGCGGACGCGGATCATGTTCGTCTGTTCGGCCATGTTTCCGGAAACGTGAAAGCGCCCGCAGAAGGTCCCCCGGGCAAGCTGCCTAATGTAGTTCGCCGACTCGTAGATAACACCGGAACGCAACCGGAACAAACGCCCTGCGGCGGCCTGCCGCCCCGGCTGCTGACACAACGCTGGCAGCAAGGGGAACGCTGGTTGCCTCCCCCGCGCTCGCCTAGTATCGGCCGCGGCCGGCGCTCCGGACCGCCCTGCGCCCAGCCCGACGAGCCATGACCCCCGAGCAGTTCCTCAACAGCATCCTTCGCGAGTTCTATGCGAGGCTCCACGTCGAGGCGTCGGACAACTACGACACGGCCCGCTTCTCGCCCGACGGGGTCGACCGCTCGGGGACCTTCCAGGCGCAGATGCACGCCGGCTACATGTCGCTGTTCGCCCAGCGCTACCGCGAGTTCCACGCCACCTGGATGCTGCTCGCCGACGACGAGTCGCGCCGGCTGTTCGCACGGCTGATCCTGTACCGGCTCCTGGGCCACCGGCACATGCGCATCCGCGACGACGTCGGGTACAGCTTCGACAGCCGTCTCTACGAGGCGGCGGAGGCGCTGGCGGCGGGCGAGTCCTCGCTGCCAATCAGCGGCATGTTCGGCGGCTTGAGGCGCTTTAGCGGCCTGGAGTTCGAGGGCGAGACCCTGGAGATCGACGGCTGGCCCGGCGGCGTCGTGTACGCCTTCCTCAAGCGCCAGTATTTCCTGGAGCGCGGCCCGGTCCGTATCCAGCCCGAGCGCGGGGAGACGGTCCTCGACCTCGGCGCCTGCCTCGGCGACACCGCCCTGGCCTTCGCCGCCAGGGTCGGGCCCGAAGGCCGCGTCTACGCCTTCGACCCCCTGCCGGACCATGTGGACGCGACGCGGTTCAACGCCCGGCAGAACGGCTTCGAGGGCCGTGTGGTCGTGGTTCCCAAGGCGGTCAGCGACAAGGGCAACGACGTCGCCCCCATCGCGGCGCGTGGCGCCAATCCGGGCTTCCGCATTGTCGGCCAGGAGGAGCGACTGCCGCTCACCTCCATCGACGCCTTCGTGGCGGACGAAGGAATCCCCAGGGTCGACTTCATCAAGATGGACATCGAGGGTTCCGAACTCGACGCGCTGGTCGGCGCGCGCGCCACCCTGGTGCGCGACCGGCCCAAGCTCGCGATATCGGTCTACCACCGCCCCGACGACTTCCTGACGGTGCCGCAGTACCTGGCCGCGACCTTGCCCGGGTACGACTTCCACCTCGACCACTACACGGTGCACGCCGAGGAGACGGTGCTCTACGGCGCGCCCAGGCGCCGCTAGGCGGCCCTGCTGCCACAACGCTGGCAGCAGGGAGAACAATCAGCGACCGGCCGCGGCCTGGGCCTGTTCGAACACCCGCAGCGCATTGCCGCCCCAGACCTTGGCGATGTCGTCCTTCGAATAGCCCGCGGCGCGCAGGGCGGCGCTGACCTTCGGATAGTCGGTGACGTCCTCGAAGCCGGTCAGGCCGCCGCCGCCATCGAAGTCGCCGCTGATCCCCACATGGTCGATCCCGGCCACTTCGATGGCGTGCAGCAGGTGCTTCATGAAGTCGTCGAAGGTGGCCCGGGGCGCCGGATAGCGGGCGAGGATCGCGTCGCGCTCGGCGGTCAGCGCCCGCAGTTCGGCCAGGGTGTCCGGCCGGCCGCGGCCGTACTTGCGGCCGAGCTCCGCCAGGGCTGCCTCGCGCTCCGGGTTCGGCGGCACGGTGATCATGTAGTTGGAGAGCGCGTTCAGCTGGATCACCCCGCCCTTGGCCGCCAGCTTGCGCATCAGCTCGTCGCCGATGTTGCGCGGATGGTCGAACACCGCCTTGGCGCCGGTGTGGGACAGGATGATCGGCGCCTTGGAGAGCTCGATCATCTGCTCGGTGGCCGCGTCCGAGGCGTGGGAGGCGTCGATCAGGATCCCCAGCCGGTTGGCCTCGGCCACCCACTGGCGGCCGAGCGGCGACAGGCCCCCGTGCTCCGGCGGGGCGGTGGCGGAATCGGCCAGGTCGTTGTTGGCCGTGTGCACCGGGCTCATCATCCGCGCGCCCAGGTCGTGGAAGGTCTTCATCAGGGTCAGGTCGCGCCCCAGCGGATAGCTGTTCTCCAGGCTGATGAAGACGAACTTCCTCTTCGTGTTGGCCAGCGCCCGGGCCTCCGCGGCGGTGGTCACCAGGCCGAAGCGGTCGTGGTGGCGCGCGGCCATCTCGCGGATCTCGTTGATCCGCACGAGCGCGAAGTCGCGGGCGTTGGCGTGGCCCTCCGGCGTGCGTGGCCCCTGGGCGGTGAACACCACGAAGACGCCGCCGTCGACGCCGCCCTCCACCATGCGCGGATAGTCCACCTGGCTGCCGTCCTCGGCGACCTCGTGGCGGTCCATGATGCTCCAGCCCTCCACCCCGAACAGGGCCGGGGTGTCGAAGTGGGTGTCGAGGACGACGACGCTCTCGTGCAGGACGCGGTCGGCGCGGCTCTGGGCCAGGGCGGGCGAGCCGGCGGCGGCGACGAGGGCGGCGAGGATCAGGGGGCGAAGGGACACGGGCGTGCGGACTCCGGCGGAAGGCTCCCTCCGGTATAGCGGCGCCGCGGGCCCGCGGTCGATCCGCCGGCGCGCCGGGCGCTGCGAACCGGGCCGCTGCTCAGTTCGGCGGCAGTCCGTGCAGGAAGTCCGTCACCTCGCGCCAGACCTCCTCCTGGTGTCCGACCCAGAGGTGGCCCCCCCGGTCGTAGAGCACCAGGCGCGCATCGGGCGCCTGCGCCGCCACATGGATCGCGGCCGCCGCGGTCCCGTAGAGGTCGTCGCGGACGCTGAGCGCCAGGACGGGGCAGGCCAGCTGTTCCAGCGGGTAGGGCGGCGGGGCGCCGGCGGTGGCCGAATCCAGCAGCAGCCCGTCGGCCCGCGCACTGACCGGCAGGATGTGCGCCAGCACGTCGGCCACCCGGCGCTGCTCGTCCGGCGGGGCGGCCTTCACCACCGCGGGCTCGGTGGCCAGCACCAGCCGGGTCATCCCCTCCGGCGCGACCCGGCTGGCCGCCCAGAACAGGAAGTCCGACCGCAGCAGCCCCTGCACCGCCGCGGCCACGGCCGGGCTTTGGGCCGCGCTGGCGTTGGTCGGCCGGTCCGGGGCGTAGCTCGCCGGGACCATCAGCACGAGCCCGCGGCAGAGCGTGGGATGGCGCAGCGCCAGCTGGGTGGCGGAGAGCGCGCCCGCCGAGCCGCCGATCACCACGGCCCGTTCGACGCCGAGCCGCGCCAGCAGATGGGCGAGCGCGTCGGCCTGCATCTCCGGCGAGGCGCCCTCCGGAAAGGCGCTGCGCAGGTAGCCGAACCGCGACGGGGCGATCACCCGAAAGCCGCTGCGCGCCAACGGCTCGGCGAAGTCGAGGCCCTGGTCGAAGCCGCCGCCGCTGCCGTGGATCATCAGCACCGCCGGCCCCTGGCCCACGTCGGCGTACTCGATCGGCCCCCAGGGGCTGTCGATCACCTGGCTGCGGCCGACGAGCCGGCCCCGCGCCCGCTCCATGTCGGCGTGGAAGGCTGAGCCCACGAGGGCGCCGCCCGCGACGGCGGCCAGGGCGGCGAGGCGGAGAAGGGGGCGGCGCATGCCCCATGGAACTCCGTCGCCGGCCCCGCCGGCTTGACCCGGCGCAAGCCGGACGCCTCACGCCCGGTCGATCCGCGCCGCGTAGCAGCCGGCGCCGGCGTAGTGGGCGTGCAGGTAGGCGGCCTGGGGGTTCGCCAGCAGGCGGCCGACGGCCTCTGGCAGCTCGGCGGTGGGCGTCAGGTCGGCGTCCACCATCATGCCGCTGTCGTCGAAGGCCCGCAGCGACAGGAACTTCCGCGCCGCGAAGGCCGGCGGGATCTCGCCCGGCGCGAAGGTCGTGTCCCGCGCCGCCTCGCGCACGAAGATCGCGTGGCGCGACCTGAACGGGGTGTCGGCCGGCTGGTGCTCCCAGTTGAGCAGCAGCACCCGCTCGCCGACCGGGGCGTCCTCCAGGGTCACCCGGCAAGGCGCGCCCGGGCCGTCCGCCACCCGGCGAAGCACGCCGCGCTCGGCGAGCTCCGCGTCGGAGAGGGCGAACAACGGCGCGAACGGCGCGAGCGGCAGGGCGGACACGACGAAGCTCATGGAGGGTCTCCTTCAGGCGGCGTCGTGAAAGATGACGCCGAGGGTGTGGCGCTGGCCCGCGCGCAGGCGGCTGACGCCGTGGCGCAGGTTCGCGCGATAGGGGCCACGGCCGCCCCGGACGGGCCGCTCGCGGACGGGGAAGACGACGGCGTCGCCGAGACGGAGGGGCACGACCTCGGCGCGGCTCTGCATCCGCGGGCGCTGCTCCGTCAGCACGAACTCCCCGCCCGCGAAGTCCCGCCCGGGCCCGGAGAGCAGGACCGCGGCCTGCAGCGGGAAGACATGCTCGCCGTAGAGGTCCTGGTGCAGGCAGTTGTAGTCGCCCGGCCCGTAGCGCAGCAGGAGCGGCGTCGGCCGCGTCTGGCCGGCGGCGTGGCAGCGGGCGAGGAAGTCGGCGTGCTCGCCCGGAAACCGCGCCTCCACCCCAAGGGTGGCGTTCCAGCGGTTGGCGATCGCCGCGAGCGGCGGATAGAGCGCCGCGCGCAGGCCCGCGATGAGGTCGGGCAGGGGATAGGCGAAATAGCGGTACTCGCCCCGGCCGAAGCCGTGCCGGGCCATGACGACCGTCGATCGGAACAGCTCCGCCCGGTCGTACCAGCCGGCGATCGCGGCGCAGGTCTCGGGGTCGAGCAGGCGCGGGATCAGGGCGCAGCCGTGGGCGTCGAGCTCGGCCTCGACGGCGGTCCAGTCGATGCGCTCCAGGCGGGGCGTGGCAGGGTGGGCGTCCATGCGCGAGAGATCGCGTCCCGCACGCCTTGCCTCAATCGGGCAAACGCAACACAGGTCCGAATGCCGCCAGGGCCTGCCCTACAGCCAGGTCAGGTCGGTCCGGCGGCCGTTGACGATGATGCCCTTCAGCCGCGCCTTGCCGTCCCGACCCGCGGAGATCACCGCGAAGGCGGAGGCGTTCTGCCGGTTCCCGGCCAGGGCGCGCTCGATGGACTGGGCCTCCTGCTGGTCGGCGTGGAAGCGGTCGACGCCGACCTCCAGGTTCACCCGCGGCCCGCCCGGCGGCTGCACGCAGTACGCCCGGCCGCGCACCACGACCTGGCCCAGCGCCATCGCCTGCGCCCGCGTCGCCGCCGCCCCGCTCACCCGGTGGCGCGGCCCGTCGCGGGTGAGCGCGACCCATTTGGGCGCGGGGCCGGCGCCGTAGTCGCGCACGCCGGGCGGGCAGGCCGCCGCGGCGTCCTGCAGCTGGAAAGCCACATAGTGGCCGCCGAGCGGGCTGCGCGGGTCGTACGCCTCGATGGCGAGCACCACCTCCTGGCCCTGCGCGCGGGCGCTCCCCTCGCGGATCACGAGGCCGACGAGCGCCGCGACCAGCACGACCGCGGCGGCGACGATACGGACGGGCAGGCCGGGCTTCATGCCGCCCGCGTCCGCTTCAGCAGGATGGCGACCACCAGGGCCGCTACGGCGCAGGCGCCGAACACCGCCGCCGCCGTCATCAGTCCGACGCCCAGGTTGAACAGCAGGGCGGCGCCGGCCGCGAACAGGCTGATCACCCCGGCCGCGGTGACCAGGCCGTGCCCGTCGTGCCGGCCGAGCGTCACGACGCCGGCCGACAGCGCCAGCCAGGCGATGGAATGGACGACCCCCAGGTGCTCATGCGTGAAGCCGGCCATGCCGAAGTAGATCAGGGTCCCGGCCGCGGCCCAGCCGTAGAGCACGCCCGCGACGGTGTCGTAGCGGCCCCGCCCGTGCCGCGCCCAGGCGGCGAGGACGGCGAAGATTCCGGCGGCGGCCAGGTCCTTGGCCCGGTCGGCGACCAGATTCGGCGGCAGGAACATCACGGCCGCCAGGGCCGCGAGGCCGGCGGCGTGGGCGAGGGGCGACGAGCGCCAGGCGAGGCTGCCGAGCGCCGCCAGCGGCGCGGCGGCCAGGGCCCAGGGAAGGGGCGGCTGGATGCCCTGGCCGCCCCAGCGGTCGGCCGAGGCGAAGCCGTCGCCCATCACGATCAGCACCACGGCGGCCGCCGCGGTCCAGGGCGAGCGCCCCGCCAGCGCCAGCAGGCCGGCGGCGAGGCCCGCGCCGTGCAGGGCAGTCGCCGGATCGCCGGCGATGTCGAAGATCTGTCCCGTGAGCCCGATCGCGGCGGCGAACACCAGGGCCGCGACGCTCAGCAGGACGTTCTTGGTCACCTCCCGCCCGCGCCCCGCGGCCCAGGCCGCGCCGCCGGCCGCGGCGAGGAAGGCTGCGAGGATCAGGGCGAAGCGCAGGAGGCGGGGGATCTCCGCCCAGTTGGCGGCGACGAAGGCGATCACCGCCACCCCGGCCAGGAAGGCGCCGATGGCGGCGAGCGCGGTGGCCGCGTCCAGCCGCCGGGTCTCCGGCACGGTGGCCAGGATCGGCTCGCGGCTGTCGGCCGGCACCAGGCCGGCGGCGATCCAGCCCTCGAGGTCGCGTTCCAGCCGGCTCCTGTAGCTCGCCATCGATCCCCCTCCGGCGGCGAGAGTGGCCGAGTTCCCGCCCGGCCACAACCGGGCGGCCCCGCGTTGCGTCGGGGGCGCGCCGGCCCTAGATACCGGCTTCCGCTCCAAGGAGACCGCCATGCGCCACGCGACGGACACCCGCCTCGTCCCGAACGTCCACGCTTCCCGGGTCTCCCATGCCGGCCGTCGTCACCCTCGATTCCCTGAGCTTCCGCGCGCCTGACGGGCGCACGCTCCTCGACAACCTGACCCTCGCGTTCGGCGCCGAGCGCACCGGCCTCGTCGGCCGCAACGGGGTCGGCAAGACCACCCTGCTGCGCCTGATCCTGGGCGAGCTTCCGCCGGCCGCCGGAACGGTGACGGTGCGCGGCCGGCTGGGCGTTCTTCGGCAGGCGCTCGCGCCGCCCGCGGGCGTCACCGTCGCCGCGCTGTTGGGCGTGGCCGAGCCGCTCGCCCGGCTCGCCCGCATCGAGGCGGGGCAGGGGAGCGCCGACGATCTCGCGGAGGCCGACTGGAGCCTGGAGGCGCGGCTCGCTGTGGCCCTCGCCGACGTTGGCCTGCCGGGCCTAGACCTCGATCGCCCCGCCGCGACCCTGAGCGGCGGCCAGGTCACCCGGGCGAGCCTCGCCGGCCTCGTCGCGGCCGAGCCGGACCTGCTGGTGCTGGACGAGCCCACCAACAACCTCGACGCCGAGGCCCGCGACCTGGTGGCCGGCGTGCTCGGCCGCTGGAGGGGCGGGGCGATCGTGGTCAGCCACGACCGGACGCTGCTGCGGCGCATGGACCGGATCGTCGAGCTCTCCGGGCTCGGCGCGAAGGTCTACGGCGGCGGCTACGACCTCTATGCCGAGCGCAAGGCGGCGGAGGCCGCCGCGGCCGAGCGGGCCCTCGGCGAGGCCGAACGCGCCATGGACCGCGTCGCCCGCGAGACCCAGGCGCTGGCGGAGCGCAAGGCCCGGCGCGACGCCGCGGGGCGGCGCTACGCCCGGTCCGGCTCCGCCCCGCGCATCCTGCTGGGCGGCCTGAAGCGGCGCGCCGAGGAGAGCGCCGGCAAGGGGCAGGTGCTGGCCGACCGCCTGCGCGCCGGCGCGGCGGAGAACCTCGCGGAAGCGCAGGCGCGGGTGGAGCGTGTCCGCACCCTGGCCTTCGACCTGCCGTCCACCAACCTGCCCGAGGGCAAGGTGGTGCTGGCCCTGGAGGCGGTCGGCTTCGCCTGGCCCGGACGGCCGCCGCTGCTCGAGGACGTGGACCTCCGGATCGCCGGGCCCGAGCGCCTCGCGGTGACCGGCCCCAACGGCGCGGGCAAGACGACCCTGATCCGGCTCGCCGCGGGCGAGCTGCAGCCGACCGCCGGCCGCATCCGGCGGGGCGGCCGCGTGGCCTTCCTCGACCAGCAGACGGCCCTGCTGCGGCCCGACGAGACCCTGGTGGACGCCTTCCGCCGGCTGAACCCGGAGGCCTCGGACAACGCCGCCCGGGCGGCGCTGGCCCGCTTCCTGTTCCGCAACACCGCTGCGGAGAAGCCGGTCGCGGCGCTCTCCGGCGGCGAACGGCTGCGGGCGGCGCTGGCCTGCCTGCTGATGGCGCAGGCGCCGCCGCAGCTCCTGATCCTCGACGAGCCCACCAACCACCTGGACCTGGACTCCATCGCGGCCGTCGAGGCCGCGCTCGCCGGCTACGACGGCGCCCTCCTGGTCGTCAGCCACGACCGCGACTTCCTCGAGGCGGTGGGCGTCGAGCGGGAGGTGGTGCTCTGAGCCGACGCGCCATCCCCGGCGCGAAGCCGGGGATGGCGCTGGGGCTAGCCCATCCCCTCCGCCATCAGCACGATGGCATCGGAGCCGGCGAGGCGGTCCTTGGCGATCTCCCGGTACTCCGGCGACTCCGCCCAGCGCACGGCCGCCTCACGGTCCGGGAATGCGAGCACGACCAGCTTGCGGCCGTCCCATTCGCCCTCCATGGCCTCCGGCCGTGTCTCGGAGACGAGCAGGCGGCCGCCGTGCTGCTTCAGCACCGGCATGAAGGCGGCGGCGTAGCGGCCGTAGCGCTCCGCGTCGTGGATGGCGATCCGGCCCACCAGGTAGCAGGTCATGCCGCGACCCTCCGGCTGATCACCCGGAAGACCGCATTGGCCCGGGCGCACGGCTGGCCGTCCGCGGTGACGAAGGCCTGGGCGAAGCAGAGGGTGGACCCCGGCTTGACGAACACCGTGTCGAACTCCAGCCACTCGCCCTTGTGGGCGAGCCCCAGGAAATCGACGCTCAGGTTCACCGTCACCAGCCCCGTCTCCAGCCCGAGCCGGCGGGCGCAGGACAGGCCCATGGCGTTGTCGGCGAGCGCCGAGATCAGGCCGCCGTGGACGAAGCCGCGGCTGTTGGTGTGGGCGTCGCCGGCCCGCAGGCCCAGCACGACGGTGTCATCGGCGAGGCGGCTGTAGAGCGGCTCCCACGGCTCGGTGAGCGGGCTCTTGCGGTCGTGGCGCGCAAAGCCCGCGGGGACGTCGAGAACCGGCGCCATCACGCGGCCGCCAGTCTGGCGAGGCTTTCCAGCGTCCCGGCGCAGGCCCGGGCCGCCTCCTGGCCCTTCACCCGGAAGTGGTCGTGGAAGAACCGCTGGTGGACGTCGTGCTCGTGGAAGTGATGCGGCGTCAGCACCACCGAGAACACCGGCGTCTCGGTGGCGAGCTGCACCTGCATCAGCGCCTGGATCACCGTCTGGGCGACGTAGTCGTGGCGGTAGATGCCCCCGTCCACCACGAACCCCGCCGCGACGATGCCGGCGTACTTGCCGGTGCGGGCCAGGGTCTGGGCGTGCAGGGGGATCTCGAAGGCGCCCGGGGTCTCGAAGCGCTCCACCGCGTCGGGCGGGAAGCCGAGCGCGGTGATCTCCTCCACGAAGCCCGTGTGGGCCTCGCGCACGATGTCGGCGTGCCAGAGGGAATGGACGAAAGCGATCCGTGCGGCGCGGAAGGCGCCGTTGGCGGTGGGCAGTTCCCCTGAGAGTGAAAGGGGGGCGACTTGGGTCATGGTTCTCTCCCTGACCGGGTTCGAGTGACCACGACTCAGGGAGACGCCGGGCGCGCGCAGGCGCAACTTCGCCCACGCGACACGCGGCGGTTCTCATAACCGGACTATGACCGTCGGCCCCGGGATCGCACCGGGTCTGCTCGTCCCTGCCGGCCGAGGCCGCCAGGCGCCCGCGGGCTCGTCCCTCCGCCGCCTGGGCCTTGAAGGGCATTACCGCCGGTGGGGAGTTCCACCCCGCCCTGAGAACGCAGGCCGCCGGGACTCGGCGGCAGGAAGGAGCCTACGCCCCTTCCGCAACGGCAAACAAGCGTTTGAATTGCATTCGCAAGGGTTGCGGCGCACGGGGCGGGACCACAGCTAAGGCGAAGCTCCGGAGGGCTTCCCGATGATCGACCATCTCTCGCTCGGCGTGCGCGACCTCGCCGCCGCCCGCCGCTTCTACGACGCCTTCTTCGCGCCGCTCGGCGCCGCCGTGCTGTCGGAGAAGCCGGCCGAGCTCGGCTACGGCCAGGCCGGCGTCGGGCCGCAGTTCTACCTCTATCCCACCGACGGGGAGCGGGTGGCGGGCCTCGGCGCCCACACCGCCTTCACCGCCGGGAGCCGGCTCGCCGCCGACCAGGCCTATGCCGCGGCCGTGGCGGCCGGCGCGACGGTCGTGCGGCCGGTGGGCGAGCATCCCGACATCGCGCCCGGCTACTACGGCGCGGTGGTGCTGGATCCGGACGGCAACAAGCTGGAGATCGTCGCCGCCCCGATGCACTAGGCCGTGCGGTTGAGGGTGATCGCGGTCGCGGTGGCCGCGGTCTGGCCGGCGAGGGTCGCGCCCGGGCCGTAGCCGGAGGCCTGCTGGCGCTGGCCGGCGACCTCCTCGGCGATGGCGCGGACCAGGCCTTCGGTGACCGTCTTGGCCGCCTCGATGGCCCGGCCCTGGCGGGCCAGCACGGCGTCGAAGGCCTCCGTGGCGCGGATCAGGCGCAGGCGCTGATCCTTCGGCGCGCCGGAGACCAGCCGCGGCTCGGCCCGCACGCGGGTGCTCTCGTGGCGGTAGAGGTTGGCGAGCCGGGCCGTCTCGTCCATGTGCTGGGCGGCGTCCTGCGGCCGGCGGGCCTCGAAAGCCTGGCACTCGAGCGCGATCAGCTCGGTCAGGCGCTCGGTCAGGATGATCAGCTGGTCGACGCGGTCGGAAGCGTTATCGGCGGCGAGCGCCATGGCGGGTCCTCCTACTTGAGCCCCTGGAGTTTCAGCATTTCGCGCGAGATGGTGTCGGTGAGGCCGATGCCGCCGGCGCGGGTCATCTGCTTGGCCATGGCCTCGGTCATGAAGGACTTGAACATCTGCTCGCCGGCCCCGCCGCCGAACGGGGCGGACGTGTTCACCCCCTCGAACATCTGCTGCAGCATGATCGAGAGGAACTGCTCCTCGAACTTCTGGGCGGTGGCCTTGATCTCGCCGCGCTTGGCCAGCTCCGCGGTGTTCGCGGGCCCGGTCGGCTGCAGGAGGGTCGGCGGGACCATGACGGGGCCGCTCATCACATCACCTCGATGTCGGCCTGCAGGGCGCCGGCGGCCTTGATGGTCTGCAGGATGGAGATCATGTCCCGGGGCGTGACGCCGAGCGCGTTGAGGCCGGAGACCAGGCTGGAGAGCGAGGCGCCCTCGCGCAGCGTCACGAACTGCCGGCCGGTCTCCTCGTCCACCTGCACGTCGCTCTGCGGCACGACCGCGGTCTGGCCGGTGCGGGCGAAGGGCGGCGGCTGGCTGACCGCCGGGCTCTCGCGGACCGTGATCGTCAGGTTGCCCTGCTGGATCGCCACGGTGGAGACCCGCACGTTCTCGCCCATCACGATCACGCCGGCGACCTCGTCGATGACCACCTTGGCCGGCGCGTCCGGATCGACGGTCAGGTTCTCCACCATCGAGACGAAGGTCATCATGTCCCGTCCGGTGGGCGGGCGGATCGCCACGATCGTCGGGTTCTCCGCCATGGCCGAGCCCGGATAGCTCTTGTTCACCGCCTCGGCGATGCGTCGCGCGGTGGTGAAGTCCGGATTGCGAAGCGTCATGCGCAGGCTGTCCATCTGGGCCAGCTGGAAGCCGATCTCCTTTTCCACGATCGCCCCGCCGGCGATCCGGCCGGCGGTGGGCACGCCCTTCGACACCGTCGAGCCCGAGGCGCCCGAGGCGCTGATCGAGCCCGTCTGGATCGTCCCCTGGGCCACGGCATAGGCCTGGCCGTCGGCGCCGAGCAGGGGGGTGACCAGCAGGGTGCCGCCCAGCAGGCTCTTGGCGTCGCCCATGGCCGAGACGGTCGCGTCGATCTTCGCGCCCGCCGCGGCGAAGGCCGGCAGCTTGGCGGTGACCATCACCGCGGCGACGTTCTTGGTGTTGAGGTTGGCGTCGCGGGTGTTGACCCCCAGCCGCTCCAGCATCGCCTCCAGGCTCTGCTTGGTGAAGGGGGCGTTGCGCAGCGCGTCGCCCGTGCCGTTCAGGCCGACCACGATGCCGTAGCCCACGAGCATGTTCTCGCGCACGCCCTCGAACTCGACGATGTCCTTGATGCGGGACTTGGCGAAGGCCGGCTGGGCGACGAGCGCCAGCGACACGAGGACGGCGGAGAAGAGACGGAAGGCGCGGATCATGGTTAACCGTGAAGCTGCTTCCCGCGTCCCCATGCGACAGCCGTGCCAAGCGGCTCGGCGGCAAAACCCCAATGGAGTCAGTGGGAAGCTGGTCCGGGGAGGGCGGCGCCGGGCGCCCTGGGCAAAAATTGCCCGGCATTAACCATACCGCAAGCAAGGCGCCCCGAGATTGGCTGCGAGATTGGGTAGGGGCGGGCGTCTTTCCACATGAAGGTCACTGGACCAGGTGCGATCGGACCGGCGGGCGGGCCGAAGGCCAAGCCGTCCGGCGGCTCCGGCTTCCGGCTACCCGGCGTTGGCCAGGCCGAGGGGCCGGCGCCGTCGGCGGGCGTGTCGGCCACGTCCAGCATCATGGGCATGGACGCCCTGCTGGCCCTGCAGGACGTGGGCGGGCCGCTGGAGCGCAAGCGCCGGGCGGTGAGCCGCGCGGGCCGCATCCTCGACGTGCTCGACGACATGAAGGTCGCGCTGCTGGACGGCCGCCTGTCGGGCCACGACCTCGACCGGCTGCGTCGCGCGGTGCGCGACGAACGGGCCCAGACGGACGATCCGAAGCTCGAAGCGGTGCTGGAGGAAATCGAGGTTCGTGCGGCCGTGGAGATGGCGAAGCTTGAGCAGGCGCAGCGTGCGGCGTAATTACCCTGCGGAATGTGGCACGTTGAAACCGGCGTTCTCTTTGCTATAAGCCGGTCGCGTGTCTCGGTTTCTTAGGGGGGCGTGAGGTTTTCATGAAGGCAGCCGCAGTTCTGGCTGACAAGCCCGAGTATCGTCCTTCCGAGGACGAGGAGTTCATGAACGAGCGTCAGCTTGAGTACTTCAAGCAGAAGCTCCTGAACTGGAAGGAGGATATCCTTCGCGAATCTCGCGAGACCCTCACCCATCTTCAGAGCGAGACTGAGAACCATCCTGATCTTGCCGACCGCGCCTCTTCGGAGACCGACCGGGCTCTTGAGCTTCGGACCCGGGATCGTCAGCGCAAGCTGATCTCCAAGATCGACGAGGCCCTGCGGCGGATCGAGGACGGCTCCTACGGCTTCTGCGAGGAGACCGGCGAGCCCATCGGCATCGCCCGCCTCGAAGCCCGGCCGATCGCCACGCTCAGCCTCGAGGCCCAGGAGCGGCACGAGCGCCGCGAACGGGTCCATCGCGACGACTGACGTCAGCGGCCCCGCGAGGGGCCGTTTTCATTTGCGCCCCGGCTTTGCGCCGCGCGCACGGCCACGCTATATATGCTCAAAGTGAGCATTTCCCCCTGGGGTCCCGCCGGTCTGCTATAGCCGCGCTGGCGCCAGGCGCGTCGGCGCGCGTTAGCCGATCGGGCGCAACTGCAGCGGAGCCGGGCGTGACCAAGGCCTTCTACTCGATCCACAGCCACGGCTTCGTGCGCGTCGCCGCCTGCACGCCGAAGGTCCTGCCGGGGGATCCGGGCTTCAACGCCGCCGAGACCCTGGCGCTGGCGAAGGAGGGCCACGCCCAGGGCTGCGACCTGATGCTGTTCCCCGAGCTCGGCATCAGCGCCTACGCCATCGACGACCTCCTGCTGCAGGACGCCCTGCTGAAGCGCGTCGAGGCCGAGATCGCCGGCCTCGCCGAGGCCTCCAAGGACCTCGCCCCCGTGCTGCTGGTCGGCGCGCCGCTGGCCCACACCGGCCGGCTCTACAACTGCGCCGTCGCCATCCACCGCGGCCGCATCCTCGGCGTGGTCCCCAAGAGCTTCCTGCCCAACTACCGCGAGTACTACGAGAAGCGCTGGTTCGCCCCCGGCGCCGGGGTCACCGGCCTGACGATGCGGCTGGCCGGCCAGGACGTCCCGTTCGGCACGGATCTGCTCTTCGAGGCCGAGGACCTCGCCGACTTCGTCTTCGCCGCGGAGATCTGCGAGGACTTCTGGGCCCCCGCGCCGCCGTCCACCCAGGCGGCCATGGCCGGGGCGCTGATCCTCTGCAACCTGTCGGCCTCCAACATCGTGGTCGGCAAGGCCGACGAGCGCGAGCTGCTCTGCGCCTCCCAGTCGGCCCGCTGCCAGGCGGCCTACCTCTATTCGGCCGCGGGTCCCGGCGAGAGCACTACCGACCTCGCCTGGGACGGCCAGGCCACCATCCACGAGCTCGGCCGCCAGCTCGCCTGCACCGACCGCTTCCCGGCCAAGGCCCAGATGGCGCTCGCCGACGTCGACGTGCAGCGCCTGCGCCTTGAGCGGATGCGCTCGCCCACCTTCAACGACGCCGCGGTCGCCGCCGGCCATCCCGAGCGCGCCTTCCGCCGCATCCGCTTCGAGCACCGGCCGGCGTTCGACGACGTGGGCCTGCTGCGCCACATCGACCGCTTCCCCTTCGTGCCCGACGACCCCGCCCGGCTCGACAAGGACTGCTACGAGGCCTTCAACATCCAGGTGCAGGGCCTGGTCCGCCGGCTGCAGGCCACGAAGTCGAAGCACATCACCATCGGCGTCTCGGGCGGGCTGGATTCCACCCACGCCCTGCTGGTCGCCGCCAAGGCCTTCGACGCGCTGGGCAAGCCGCGCTCGGACATCCTGGGCTTCACCATGCCGGGCTTCGCCACCAGCGAGGGGACCAAGTCCAACGCCTGGAAGCTGATGAACGCGCTCGGCGTCACCGGCGAGGAGATCGACATCCGCCCGGCGGCCATCCAGCTCCTGAAGGACATGGGCCACCCCTTCGCCGAGGGGCAGCCGGTCTACGACGTGACCTTCGAGAACGTGCAGGCGGGCCTGCGCACCGACTACCTGTTCCGGCTCGCCAACCAGCGGCAGGGCTTCGTGCTCGGCACCGGCGACCTGTCGGAGCTGGCGCTGGGGTGGTGCACCTACGGCGTCGGCGACCAGATGAGCCACTACAACGTCAACGGCTCGGTGGCGAAGACCTCGATCCAGCACCTGATCCGCTGGGTGGTGAAGACCGGCCAGCTCGAGCCGGAAGCCTCCGAGACGCTGCTGTCGATCCTGGGGACCGAGATCTCACCCGAACTCGTGCCGCCGGACGCCTCGGGCGCCATCCAGTCGACCCAGGCCAAGATCGGCCCCTACGAGCTGCAGGACTTCAACCTCTACTACATCACCCGCTACGGCCTGGCGCCGTCCAAGGTCGCCTTCCTCGCCTGGCACGCCTGGCGCGACGCCGACGCCGGCCAGTGGCCGCCCAACTTCCCGGACGAAGCCCGCCACCAGTACGACCTGGCGGCCATCAAGCACTGGCTGGGCCTGTTCCTGTTCCGCTTCTTCGAGATCAGCCAGTTCAAGCGCTCGGCCATGCCGAACGGCCCGAAGGTGATCTCCGGCGGCAACCTCTCGCCCCGCGGCGACTGGCGCGCGCCCTCGGACGGCACGGCCACGGTCTGGCTGCAGGAGCTGGAAGCCAACGTCCCCTGATCCCGCCTAGTGCGGGCCGGAGAGATGGTTCAGGCCGCCGGGCAGGGCGGCGAAGGGGGCCTCGCAGGCGCCGGCCCGCCGGGCCCGCCGCCGGCGCGACAGCGTCAGCGCCTGCTGCAGCGCCAGCAGCCAGCCATAAGGAACGTCCTTGTGGGTCTTGAAGAGCTCGTCCATCGGTCTTCCCCTTGCGTGGGTTGTTCAGAAAGGAGAAACTGCGCCTGGTGCAGCCTGACCACAAACGGGTTCTCCTGCTGCATCCATAAGGGTGACTTATGTCAGACCTGCTCTCCGGCATTCCGCTGAGCGCCATCCGCGTGTTCGAGGCCGCCGCCCGCCTGGGCGGCTTCACCCGCGCCGCGGAGGAGCTGGGCATGACCCAGGCGGCGGTCAGCTGGCAGGTGAAGGCGCTGGAGCAGCGCCTGGGCCAGCCGCTGTTCCGTCGGCTGCCGCGCGAGGTAGCCCTGACCGCGTCGGGCGAGCGCCTGGCCCGCGCCGCCACCGAGGCCATGAACAGCCTGCGCGTCGCGCTCGCCGACATCAGCGACCGCTCTGACGGGGTGCTCGCCATCACCACGCTGCAGACCTTCGCCATGCAGTGGCTCGCCCCCAGGCTCGGCGCCTTCCAGGTGGCCCATCCGGAGATCGCCGTGCGGGTGGAGACCGCCAACCGCGTTGTGGACCTGCTGCGCGAGGAGGCCGACGTCGGCATCCGGGCCGGCCAGGGCGACTGGCCGGGGCTGGAGTGCCTGCCGCTGTTCCCGACCAGCCAGACGGCCTTGGCCTCGCCCGCCCTGCTGGAGCGGCTCGCCCCGCTCACCTCGCCAAAGGACCTGCTGGACGCCCCGCGGATCGGCGCGGCCTGGGAGTGGGCGCTGTGGTTCCGCGCCGCCGGGGTCGATCCGCCGGCCGACGCCATCGAGGCCGCCCCGCGTCTCACGGGCGACACCCAGACGCTGGAGGTGGCCGCGGCGCTGGCGGGGCAGGGGATCGCGCTGGCGTCCCCGGTCCTGTTTTCGGGCGAGATCGAGAGCGGCCGTCTCGTGCAGCCGTTCCCCGTGACCGTCGCCATGGGGCAGACCTACTGGCTGGTCTATCCGCAGGACCGCCGCCGGGCGCGCAAGATCGCCGCCTTCCGCGAGTGGGTGCTGGCCTGCGTCGCCGCCGATCCCGCGATCGACCGCTACGCCGTGGCTAGCTGAGCCCGGCCACGCGCCGCTCGTCCTCGGCGTCGTCCGACGCGCCTTCGCCCAGCAGCGTCGGGATCACGTCCTCGATCGCCTCCACCGAGGTCCACGCCTGCATGAACTCGGGCGGGGTGAGCTTCTCGTCGACCGTGTGCTGGAACAGCGCGAACAGCGGATCCCAGAAGCCGCGCGGGTTGTAGAACACCACCGGCTTCGCGTGCAGGTCGAGCCGGCGCCAGGACAGGAGCTCGACGATTTCCTCCAGGGTGCCGATGCCGCCCGGCAGCACGACGAAGCTGTCGGCGCGCTCGAACATCATGATCTTCCGCTCGTGCATCGACGAGACCACGATGTGCTCCACCGTCTCCAGCGCGCGCTCCTTGCCCACCAGGAAATCGGGGATGATGCCCAGCACCCGGCCGCCGGAATCGTGGGCGGCGCGCGCCGTCGCGCCCATCAGGCCCACGCCGCCGCCGCCGTAGACGAGCTTCAGGTCCGCCTGCGCGAGCGCCCGGCCCAGCGCCGCCGCGGCGCTGAGGAACTGCGGGTCCGCGGCGTCGGACGAGCCGCAGAAGACGCAGACGGAATCCAGGCTGTGACGCCCCATGGGCAGGTGCTCCAAGACAGGGCCGCGGTGTTGTGCTTCTGCGCGCGGCCAAACCCGATTAGCTATGGCCCGGGTTAAGGAGTTTCAAGCCGACCGTGTTCCCAGCCGCCCCGCGCCTCGCCCTGCTCCTCGCCCTGGCCGTCGTGAGCGCCTGCGCGCCCCGGCCCGAGAAGGGCGCCGGCTCGGCGTCCGACGCTCCGGCGGAGGCGGGCTATCTGACGCCGCCGGTGATCCTGGCCGCCCGGGCGGGGCCGGGCGGGGTCGCCCTGACCGGCCAGGCCGCGCCGGGCGCCCGCGTGCGGCTGGCCACGCCCGCCGGGGAGGCGCGCGTCGTCGCCGCCGACCCGGAAGGCCGCTGGACCTTGACCCTGCCGCCGGTCCGGGCGGCGGCGATCTACGGGCTGTCGATGACGCTCGGCGCCCGCCAGGTGCAGGCGCAGGGCTACCTGCTGGTCACGCCCGCCGGCCAGGCGGCGATGCTGCGCTCGGGGGCCGGCGCGGTGCGGCTCGACCGGCCGGGCGGCTCCGGCATCGGCGCCTTCGACTTCGACCGCGGCGGCGGGGCGGTGATCTCCGGCTGGGCGCCCGCCCGCGCGGTCGTGCTGGTGCGGCTGGACGGGAACCAGGCCGCCGAGGGCCGGGCCGACGAGGCCGGGCGCTTCGAGGTCCCGCTGCCGCCGATCGGCGGGGGCGTCCATCGCCTGCAGATCTACGGCGACGGCTTCCAGGACGAGGCGCGGGTGCAGACCGCCGCCGCCGCGCCCCTTGCCGGCGGGCCACTGCGTAGCCAGCTCTCCGGGAGCGGCCTGCGCGCCGACTGGATGACGCCGGGCGGCGGGGTCCAGTCGACCGTGCTCATCGACTGAAAGGCTTAGAGGGTTGGCGCATATCCACGCTCCCGCAGGGGGGCGGTTCGGCGGACCGGGGGCGGTGGCTCCGGCCGGCGCGAAGTTCGACTTCTGGGGCTCCATGGCCGATCTCGGCCAGCTGGTGCTGCGTTCGGGCGCGCCGCAGCTTCGGCTGCGCATCGCCGCGGCGCTGGGCCTGGTGCTGTTCGGCAAGGCCGCGGCGGTCATGGCCCCGGTGCTGCTCGGCGACGGCATCAACACGCTCACCCCCACCGCCGACGGCGCGGTGGTGGTCGGCGCGAGCTTCATCCTGCTGGCCCTGGGTTTCGCCGGTCTGCGCCTGCTCGCCGCCTGCGCGCCCTACGCCCGCGACGCCATCTTCACCCGCGTCTCCCAGTCGACCATGGCCAGGGCGGCGGTGGAGACCTTCGGCCATGCGCTGGCGCTCTCCCTCGACTTCCACCAGACCAAGCAGACCGGAACGCTCTCGCGGATCATCGATCGCGGGGCCCGCTCCACCGACTTCCTGATCCGCAGCGTGGTCTTCAGCCTGGGCCCCACCTTCGTGGAGCTGGTGCTGGCCATGGTGGTGATGACCGTGCGCCTGGACTGGCGCTTCGCGCTCACCGCCTTCGTGACCCTGGTGATCTACGCCGTCGTCACCTTCCGGATCACCGACTGGCGCCTGTCGCACCGGCGCGAGCTGAACGACGCCGAGAACCGGGTGGCCGGCCTCTCCTCCGACGCCCTGATCAACTACGAGACGGTGAAGACCTTCGGGGCCGAGCGCCGGGTGGAGGCCGCCTACGACCGGGCCATGGCGGCTTACGTGGACGCCAGCTCCCGCGCCAACGGCTCGCTGAACCTGCTGAACGCCGCCCAGGCCCTGGTCCTGAACGTCGGCCTCGCGGCCCTGACCGTCATGGCCGGCTACGAGGTGGCGGGCGGCCGCCTGCAGATCGGCGACGTCACCATGGCCATCCTGCTGCTCTCCAGCCTCTACGCCCCGCTCGGCATGCTGGGCTTCCAGTACCGGGAGATCCGCCAGGGCCTGATCGATATGGAGCAGATGGTGGCCCTGAAGGCGCGTGCGCCGGACATCGTCGACGCCCCCGACGCCCGGGACCTGCCGCCGGCCAGCGGCCGCGGCGCTGCGCTCGCCTTCGAGGGCGTCACCTTCCGCCACGACGCCCGCTCGCAGGGGCTGCTGGACGTCAGCTTCCAGGCCGAGCCCGGCCAGACCGTGGCCCTGGTCGGTCCCTCCGGCGCCGGCAAGACCACCGCCGTGCGGCTGGCCATGCGGCTGCTCGACCCGCAGGAGGGCCGCGTCACCCTGGATGGGCTCGACATGCGCCAGGTGCGGCAGGCCTCGCTGCGCCGCGCCGTGGCCCTCGTCCCCCAGGACGTGGCCCTGTTCAACGACACCCTGCAGGCCAACATCGCCTTCGCCCGGCCGGAGGCCACGGCGGAGGAGGTGAGGTCGGCCGCCGACGCCGCCGAGCTCGGCGCCTTCATCGACAGCCTGCCGGAAGGAATGTCCACCCTCGTGGGCGAGCGCGGCCTGAAGCTGTCGGGCGGCGAGCGCCAGCGGGTCGGCATCGCCCGCGCCCTGCTGGCGGATCCGCGGATGCTGATCCTCGACGAAGCGACCAGCGCGCTCGACGGCCCCACCGAGGCGGCCATCCAGGAGACCCTGCGCAAGGTGCGCAGCGGGCGCACGACCCTGGTCATCGCCCACCGGCTCTCGACCATCGTCGACGCCGACCAGATCCTGGTGCTGCGCCGCGGGCGCATCGTCGAGCGTGGGACCCACGCCGACCTGCTGGCGAAACAGGGCGAGTACGCCGCGCTGTGGCGGCGCCAGACGCGTCAGGCCTGAGCGGCTACTCGGCGGCCTTGGGCAGGTCGGCCGGACGCGGCCGGCGGGCCGGCGGGGTGCGGCCGAACCGCTCGTGGGCCCAGCGCCACAGCCACCGGAAGCGCTCCGAATAGATCTTCGGGGCGGCCAGCATCACCGGCGTCAGCACGAGCGTCAGCAGGGTCGCGAACGACAGGCCCCAGACCACGGCGGCCGAGAGCTGCACCCACCATTCCGAGCCGGGCGCCTGGTACTCCACGTGGCCCGTGTGGAAATTGGGGTGGACCTGGAACATCAGCGGCAAGAGGCCCACGACGGTCACGAGCGTGGTGAGCAGCACCGGCCGGAAGCGCTGGGCTGCGGCGCGCACCGCCGCCTCGTCCGGCAGGTAGCCCTGCCTGCGGAGCTGGTAGAAGGTGTCCACCAGCACGATGTTGTGGCCAACGACCACGCCGAACAGCGCCACCACGCCTGTCCCAAGCATGATCACCGAAATGTAGTCGAAGGTGTGCAGCAGGTTCACCTGCACGCCCAGCAGCACCCCTATGGTCGAGAGGATCACCGCCGAGAGGGTCACCACCACGCCGTAGAAGCTGTTGAACTGCCAGAGCAGGATCACGAACATCATGAACAGCGAGGCGGCCATGGCGACCATGAAGAACACCGCCGCCTCCTGGCCCTCCTCGTCGGCGCCGACGAACTTCCAGGTCACGGCGGGGTCCAGCGGCGCCTTCTCCAGCCACGGCTTCAGCTCGGCGATCTTCTGGTTCGCGGCCACGCCCTCGGCGGCATTGGCCTGGACGATGACGATCCGCTGGCCATCGCGGCGCTGGATCTGGGTCACCTGCTGGGCGGGCACGCGCTTGATGAAGTAGCTCAGCGGCACCGGCCCCTGGGGTGTCGTGATCTTCAGCTGGTTGAACGCCGCCACGTTGCGCGCCTCGGCCGGGAAGCGGACGCGGATGTCCAGCTCGTCCTCGGCGTCGTCGGGCCGGAAGCGCCCCATGAGTACGCCGCCGGTGAGGAACTGGATCGTCTGGCCCACGGAGAGCACGTCCACGCCGTAGCGGCCGGCGGCCTCGCGGTCGACGGTCAGGTTCCACTCGATGCCGGGCGAGGTGCGGTTGTCCTCCAGCTCGATGAGCTGGCGGTCGCCGGCCAGCTTGGTCTTCACGAGGTCGGCGGCGCGGTTCAGGGCGGCCGGATCGTGGCTCTGCACCTGGACCTGGATGTCCTTGCCGATCGGCGGCCCGTTCTGCGGTCCGCGCACCTCGATCTGCATGCCGGGAATGTCCTGCACGCGGGCGCGGATCTCGTTCTCGATGTCCTTGCCGCGCAGGCCGAGCTCCTTGCGCTCCTCGAAGTCCACGAAGTCCACGCGGATGCGGCCCACGGTGTCGTTCGGCGCGGAGTTGGGGCCGCCGTTGGAGGTGAAGCCGCCGGCGCGGGTGTAGAAGGACTCCACGCCCTTCACGCCCGCCAGCCTGCGCTCCACCTGGGCGACCAGGGCGTTCTGCGCCTCCGGCGAAAGGTTGCCCCGGGCCTTCACGAACACGGCCACGAACTCCGGGTCCTGCTCCAGGAAGAACTCGGTGCGGTGCGGCGTCTTGGCGAACCAGAAGGCGATCAGGAACACCACCAGCGCGCCGGCCGCCAGCGAGCGGGTCGGGTGGCGGCCGAGGTAGGTGAGGGTGCGGGCGTACCAGCCCATGAAGCCCTTCATCTCGCGCGGGTCGCCGTGCTCGGACTTCATGATCTCGGCCAGGTGCTCCTCGTCCACCGCCGCCTTGCGGCCGAAGATGGAGCCGAGCGCCGGGGTGAACAGCAGGGCCACGAAGATCGAGGCGCCCAGCACGAAGAACAGGGTCAGCGGCAGGAAGCTCATGAACTTCCCGGCGATCGAGTTCCAGAACATGAACGGCACGAAGGCGCACAGCGTGGTCAGCGTGCCGTTCAGCACCGGCCAGAACATCCGCTTGCCCGCGGCGGCGAAGGCCTCGTCCTTGGACAGCCCCTCGGCCATCTTCCGGTCGGCGTACTCCACCACCACGATCCCGCCGTCGACCAGGATGCCGACCGCCAGCACCATGCCGAACATGACCATCTGGTTGAGCGTCACGCCCATGCCGTTGAGCATCATGAAGGCGAGCAGGAAGCAGGCGGGGATGGCCAGGCCGACCATCAGCCCCTGGCGGATGCCGAGGCTGGCGACGATGATCAGCATCACCAGCAGGCTGGCCGAGATCAGGCCGCTTTCGAGCACCACCAGGGTGCGCCCGATGAACTCGCTCTCGTCGTAGATGTAGTTGACCTGGACGGTGGACGCCCAGCGCGCGGAGTCCTGCTCCACCACGCCCTTCACGGTCTTCACCGTGTCGAGGATGTTGGCCCCGCCGCGCTTGGAGACCTCCAGGATGAAGGCCGGGTGGCCGTTGAAGCGGCTGATCGAATTGGCTTCCTTGAAGGTCCGCCGCACGTCGCCGATGTCGCCCACGGTGACCAGCCGGTCGCCGTTCTTCTTGATCGGCAGGGCCAGGATGTCGGCCGGGTCCTCGACGACACCGGGCACCTTCACCGCGAACTGGCCGGGGCCGGAGCGCAGGCTCCCGGCCGGCACCAGCTGGTTGTTGCGGCCGATCACCTGGCCGAGCTCGCCGGTGGTGACGTTGTAGGCCTCCATCCTGAGCGGATCGATGGTGACCTCGAGCACCTCCTCGCGGCCGCCGCTCATGTAGACCTCGAGCACGCCCGGCGTGCCCTCCAGCCGCTCCTTCAGGCCGCGCGCCACGCGGTGCAGCTCGCGCTCGGGCGCGGCGCCCGAGATCACGATGCCGATGATCGGCTCGCCCGAGAAGTTGGCCTCCTCGATGATCGGCTCCTCGGCGTCCGGCGGGAACTCGCCGCGGGCCAGGTCGACCTTGGCGCGGACGTCCTCCAGCGCCTTGTCCTTGTCGAAGTCGGCCTCGAACTCGAGGGTCACCACCGCCACGCTCTCGCGGGCCACGGCGTTCATCGACTTGATGCCCTGGATGGTCTGCAGCTCCACCTCGAGGGGCTTCACCAGCAGCCGTTCGGCGTCCTCGGGCGAGACGCCGGGGTAGGGGACCACCACGGAGATGTAGGGCAGGTCGATGTCGGGCTCGGACTCCCGGGGCATCGACAGATAGGCGAACAGGCCGAACAGGGCGGCGATCAGGGTGACGCCCAGCACCACCTTCCGGCGCTTGATGGCTCCATCGATCAAGGGACCGATCATGGTGTGCGTCTCCCCGGTCGCTCGGCGCTACTGCGCCTGGGCGACGCGAACCTTCTGGCCGTCGGCGACGAAGGACTGGCCGACGGTGATCACCCGCACGGCGCCGTTCAGGCCGCTGACCCAGATGCCCTGCGGCGTCTCCTCCAGCACCGTGACCGGCGCGAAGGCCACCCGGGCGTCGGGCAGGACGTAGCGCACGCCCTGCCGCCCGGCGGCGTCCAGCACCAGGGCCGAGACCGGCACCAGGTGCGCCGCGCCGACGCCCGCGCCGACCCGCAGCTCGGCCGAGAGGCCGGAGCGGACGTCCATCTGCGCGTTCGGGACGGCGATCTCCACATGGTAGGTGCGGGTCGCCGGATCGGCCTCGCGCGCCACGTAGCGCACCTGGCCGTTCAGCACCCGGCCGGACACCAGCTTGGCGCTGGCCGGCGCGCCGACGCTCAGCCGCGCCGCGTCGGTCTCGGGCACGTCGCCCACCACCAGCAGCGGATTGAGCTCGATCACCGTTCCGCACGGCTGGCCGGGCGCGAGGTAGGTCCCGACCTCGGCGTCGCGCTTGTCGAACACCCCGGTGAACGGGGCGGTGATGTTGACCTGAGCGAGCGCGATCTCGGCGGCGCGGACCTGGGCCTGGGCGGCGTCGAGCGCGGCCTGGGCCTCCAGGACCTGGGTCTGGGAGCGGTAGCCCTTCTCGGCGAGCTGGGCGGCGGCCTGCCGCTGCAGCTGGCGCGAGCGAAGGTTGGCGCGGGCCTGGTCCAGCGTCGCCTGGCGGGCGTCCACGGCCAGCCGGCACAGCACCTGGCCCTTGCGGACCAGCGAACCCTCGCGGGCCGGGGTCTGGGCCACGACGCCGGCGGTTTCGGAGCGGACCACCACGGCGCGCGCCGATTCGGTCCGGCCGCGCAGCACGACCTCGTAGGGCCTGGCCGACTCCTGGCTCAGCTTCACCTGCACGCTGGGCACGTCGCCAGCCTTCGCCGGCGCGCTCGCCTTGGCTTGCGCCGTGCTGCTCTCGTCGCCGCCGAACAGGCCGCGCACGAGGAAGAACAGGACGACCACCGCCAGCACGGCGATGACGAAAATATGTTGCGATTTCATTCGCATGAACAGTTCCCCGAGCCCCTGGCTCGCGCGGTTGGCCCCATCCGCGCGCCGGCTCCCACCTCACGGTGTCCGGCGCTTTTGATGCCACCGTTACGCGAGTGCAAATGAAATCGCGGACAGGTGGCGGGGAGGGCGGTTATTCTGGCCACGCGGCCACGAGTGCAGCACGCCCGGCCCGATGACGTAGCGTGACCCTATGTCGCACAGTTTACAGAGTAAAGGAAAAACCCTCCGGTGAGATACCTCCACACCATGGTCCGGGTGACGGACCTCGACGCGTCGATCGACTTCTACTGCAACAAGCTCGGCCTTAAGGAAGTGTCTCGCGTCGAGAACGAAGGCGGCCGCTTCACCCTGGTCTTCCTCTGCGCCCCCGGCGACGAGGAACTGGCCCGCGAGCGCAAGGCGCCGATGGTCGAGCTCACCTACAACTGGGATCCGGAGGTCTACGAGGGCGGCCGCAACTTCGGCCACCTGGCCTATGCGGTGGACGACATCTACGCGGTCTGCCAGCGCCTGAAGGACGGCGGCGTGACCATCAACCGCCCGCCGCGCGACGGCCACATGGCCTTCGTCCGCTCGCCCGACAACATCTCCGTCGAGCTGCTGCAGGCCGGCGAGCGCAAGCCCCCGCAGGAGCCCTGGGCCTCCATGCCCAACGTCGGGACCTGGTAGGCGGCCCCTAGGTCGCGGCCCGGGCGGGCGGTAGCTCGCCCCGGCTGGCGGCGATGCCCAGCTGCAGGCTCTGGGCGATCATCTCGGCCTTGGCCACGAACACGGCGGCGGCGTCGGGCGGGCAGAGCTCGGCGGCCGTCTGCCGGAACAGGTCCAGCCAGCGGGCGAAGTGCGCGGCCCCCAGCCCCTCGATCCGCACGTGGGCGGCCATCGGCGCGCCCTTGAACCGGCCGGTCATCAGCATCACCGACGACCAGAAGTCGCACATCCGCTCCAGGTGCGGGTCCCAGTCGGTGATCACCCGATTGAAAACCGGTCCCAGCGCCGGATCGGCCCGGATCCGGTCGTAGAAGCCGTGCACCAGGGCGTGGATCATCTCCTCGGTCACGCCGACCGGCGCGCCGGGGGCGATGCGGGCGCGCAGGGCTGCGCGGTCTTCGGCCATCGGGCGGGCTCCAGGGGACGGGAAGGGACATATAGGCGGCCCGGCCGCCGGGCCGAACTCCGGCCGACTACGTAGGCGCCGCGCACCGCCCGCGGAACGCCCAGCTTCGCCGTGGGTTTGATGCTTGGCGGGGGACCTGCGCGCCCCCGCCGGGGAGGTGTGCGATTCCAGGATCCGCGGCAGCGTCGGCGCCGACGCCGGCCGGGCGCTCGGCCCCGGCCGTGCTCGACCCTGCCGGTCCCTTCGCCGAGCCCGTGGCCACGCTGGCCTGGGGCCTTTTCGCCATGGCCGCCCTGGTCTGCGTCGTGGTGGGCGTCGCCCTGGCGGTGTCGTTCTGGGGGCCGGAGCGCTGGCGCGCCCTGCTGCGGGGCGAGCGCGCGGTGCTGGCCGGCGGCCTGGCCTTTCCGCTCGTGGTGCTCACCGCGCTGCTCGTGTGGGGCCTGACGCTCACCGCCGGCCTGACCCGCCCGGCCGAGGACGAGCTGCGCGTGCGGGTCACCGGCCACCAGTGGTGGTGGCGCGTCCAGTACCTCAGCGGCCCCGCCGCCGGCGTCACCGAGGCCAACGAGGTGCACATCCCGGTGGGCCGCCCCGTGACCGTCGAGCTGCTCTCCCAGGACGTCATCCACTCCTTCTGGGTGCCCAGGCTCTCGGGCAAGCTCGACATGATCCCCGGCCGCCGCAACCGGCTGCGCCTCCAGGCCGACGCCCCCGGCGTCTACCGCGGCCAGTGCGCGGAATACTGCGGCGGCGCGCACGCCCTGATGGCGCTCGTGGTGGTGGCCCGCCCGGAGGCCGAGCACCGCGCCTGGGCCGCCGCCCGCGTCCGCCCCGCCGCCGAGCCCACGGCCGGCGACGCCCGCCGCGGCCGCGACCTGTTCCAGACGCAGGGCTGCCCGCTCTGCCACGCCGTGCGCGGCACGCCGGCCGGCGGCCAGGCCGGCCCGGACCTGACCCATGTGGCGTCGCGCGGCGCGCTCGCCGCCGGCGTCCTGCCCGTGAACCGCGCCGGCTTCGGCGCCTGGATCACCGGCAACCAGCGGATCAAGCCGCAGAACCGCATGCCCGAGTACCGCCTGTCCGGCGAGGAGCTGCAGGCGCTCACCGCCTATCTGGAGGGCCTCACATGACCTCCGAGAGCGGCTTCGACCCGGACCTCCTGAAGCGCTTCCCAATCCCCGAGCCGCGGCCGGAGGCGGAGGAGAAGGAGCTCAAGCGCGTCTGGGCCCCGCCCACCGGCTGGAAGCTGATCACCGCGGTCAACAACAACTACATCGGCCTGTTCTACGTCGGCGCGGCCTTCCTGTTCTTCCTGCTGGCCGGCGTGCTGGCGCTGCTCATGCGCACCCAGCTCGCCCTGCCGCTGAACGGGGTGCTGGGCCAGGAGACCTACAACCAGGTCTTCACCATGCACGGCACGACCATGATGTTCCTCTTCGCCGTGCCGGCGGTGGAGGCCATGGGCGTGCTCCTGCTCCCCCAGATGCTGGCCGCCCGCGACCTGCCGTTCCCCCGGCTCTCGGCCTACGCCTTCTGGGCCTATCTGGTGGGCGGCCTTTGCTTCTTCGCCTCGATCTTCTTCGGCCTGGCCCCCAGCGGCGGCTGGTTCATGTACCCGCCGCTGACCTCCTACGAGCACTCGCCGGGCATCAACGCCGACTTCTGGCTGCTCGGCATCGGCTTCATCGAGATCAGCGCCATCGCCGGCGCCATCGAGATCGTGGTCGGTATCCTGAAGACCCGCGCGCCGGGCATGACGCTCGACAAGCTGCCGGTGTTCGCCTGGGCCATGCTGGTCTTCGCGGGCATGGTGATGATCGGCTTCCCGTCGATCATCGTGGCGACCGCGCTCCTGGAGCTGGAGCGCGCCCTGCACTGGCCGTTCTTCATCGCGGCGAAGGGCGGCGACCCGCTGCTGTGGCAGCACCTCTTCTGGTTCTTCGGCCACCCGGAGGTCTACATCATCTTCCTGCCGGCGGCGGGGATGCTGTCGATGATCGTGCCCACCGCCGCGCGCACCCCGCTGGTCGCCTACCGCCTCGTCGTCCTGGCCCAGATCGCCACCGGCTTCCTCGCCTTCGGGGTGTGGGTCCACCACATGTTCGCCACCGGCCTGCCGCCGATCTCGGTCAGCGTCTTCTCGGCCGCGGGGTCGGCGGTCTCCATCCCCGCGGGCCTGCAGGTGTTCGCCTGGATCGCGACCCTGGCGGCTGGCCGCTTCCGGCCCGACCCGCCCGGCCTGTTCGCCGTCGGCGGCATCGTCACCTTCGTGATCGGCGGCTTGACCGGGGTAATGGTGGCGCTGGTGCCCTTCGACTGGCAGGTCCACGACACCCACTTCGTGGTGGCCCACCTGCACTATGTGCTGATCGGCGGCATGGTCTTCCCGCTGTTCGCCGGCTTCTACTACTGGGCCCCGATGATCAGCCGGAAGCCACTGTCCAAGCGCCTCGGCCGCATCGCGTTCTGGCTGATGTTCACCGGCATGCAGGTCACCTTCCTGCCCATGCACCTCACCGGCCTGATGGGCATGCCCAGGCGGGTGTGGACCTACCAGCCCGGCCACGGCTGGGAGACGGTGAACCTGATCTCCACCATCGGCGCCTTCACCATCGCCGCCGGGGTCGCGGTCTTCATCCTCGACCTGATCCGCAACTTCCGCTTCAGCGTCGGCGACACGGCCGGCAACGTCTACGAGGGCGGAACCCTCGAATGGCTGCCCGGCGACGTCTATTCCACCCGCTCGATCCCGGTGGTGGACAGCCGCTACCCGCTCTGGGACCGGCCGCAGATCTCGAAGGAGGTGGAGGAGGGCCGCCACCTCCTGCCGTACGCCGCCACCGGCTTCCGCGAGACCATCATCACCAGCCCGATCAAGGCCGAGCCGCAGTACCTGATGCGCATGCCGGGCCCGTCGTTCTGGCACGTGGGCGCCGCCGTCGCGACGGCCGTCTTCTTCCTGCTGCTGACCGTCCAGCTCTACTGGATCGGCGTCGCCTTCGGCGTCGTGGCCATCGCCTGCATCTTCCGCTGGGTGTGGGAGATCGACCGGCCGCTGCCGGTGGACGAGGTCGACATCGGCGGCGGCATCCGCCTGCCCACCTATGTCACCGGCCCGGGCAGTCACGGCTGGTGGGCGATGATCGTGCTGCTGGTGGTCCTGGCGATGATCTTCGCCATGACGGTCTTCACCTACGTCTTCCTGTGGAGCCGCGATCCCGTGGGCTGGCCGCCCAGCGACGCGGGCCTGCCGGGTGCGGGCAGCGGCTGGGGCGCGCTGGCGCTCTATGTCCTGGCCGGCCTCGCGCTGTGGCTCTCCGCCTGGTGGATCCGCACCCGGCCGCGCCAGCTCGCCTGGCTCCTGCCGCTGGGCGCGCTGCTCACCGCCGGCGCCGGACTGGTCGATTTCCGCGGCCACTGGGAGACCGGCCTGCGGGGCTACCAGAGCGCCTACGGCGCCTCGGTCTACGCGATCGCCGGCCTGCAGGCGGTGCTGGCCGCCTGCGTGATCCTGTTCGCCGCCGGCATGGCGGTGCGCGCCGCCCGCGGCATGGCCGACGGCCGCATCCGCGCCGGCTACGAAGCCCTGGCGCTGCTCTGGGGCTACACCGTCGCCCAGGGCGCGGTCGGCCTGGCGCTCACCCGGCTCTTCCCGGTGCTGGCGCCATGAAGCCCAGCGCCCAGGTCTGGTCGCTCGCGCTGGCGGGTCCGACGATCGGTTTCCTGCACCTCCTGGCGCTCTACGGCTGGGCGAGCCTGGGCGATGCGCCCCAGCCAGCGCCGGACCTGGCGGTGCGCCTGGGCATGGCCGCCACCACCACGCTCAGCGCGCTGGTCAACGCCTGGGTGATCTCGCTCGCCTGGCGCGGCCGGCTGCCGGTGCTGGCCCGCGAGCCCGACGCCGAGGCCCTGCGCTTCTGGCGCGGCGTCATCGGCGCAGGCGCCGGCCTCTCCCTCATCACCGTCCTCTACCAGGGCCTGCCCGCCCTGATGGTCCCGGGCTGACCCCTCAGCCTACCGGAACACGCGCCCCTTCCTCCTCGATGGAGGAAGGGTAGGGATGGTGGTGAGTGCAGGGCGCGGCGGGAGGAGCGTTGTTCGGCTCAGCGCCCACATGCGCGATCTGCGTCACCTCAGCGCCCGCACCACCACCCAACCCTCCTCCATCGAGGAGGAGGGCTATCCGGGTCAGCCACGCGCCCACCTGGCCGAACCGGGCTCCCCTTCCTCCTCGATGGAGGAAGGGTAGGGATGGTGGTGAGTGCAGGGCGGTGAAGTAGCGGCGCTCTCGGCGCCGAGCCCACACGAGCCCCTCGCGTCACCTCAGCGCCCGCACCACCACCCAACCCTCCTCCATCGAGGAGGAGGGCTATCCGGGTCAGCCACGCGCCCACCTGGCCAACCGGGCGCCCCTTCCTCCTCGATGGAGGAAGGGTAGGGATGGTGGTGAGTGCAGGGCGGCGGAGTAGCGGCGCTCTCGGCGCTGAGCCACACGAGCCCCTCACGTCACCGCAGCGCCCGCACCACCACCCAGCCCTCCTCCATGGAGGAGGGCCAGGCCAGGCGCCCCGCCGCCCTCAGGCGAACAGGAAGTCGCTGCTGCTCAGCGACGTGGCTCCGACGCCCTTCAGCCAGATCGACTGCGAGCCGTCGCCCCAGGTGACCAGGGCGCCGTCGGCGCCGCCGCGGGCCTCGGCCGTGATGGTCAGGGCCGCGAAGCTGTCGGGGGCGTTGCCGCCCAGGCCCACGCGGTCGACGCCCTGCTCGAAGTCCATCACCATGTCGTCGCCGGACAGGTGGTCGAACCAGAACTGGTCGACGCCCGCCCCGCCGGTCAGGGTGTCGTCGCCCGCGCCGCCGGTGATCAGGTCGTCGCCGCCGAAGCCGGACAGCATGTCGGCGCCGCCGCCGGCGTTCAGCACATTGGTCGCCGCATTGCCGTTCAGGGTGTCGTTGCCGTCGCCCGAGGTGGCGTTCTCGATGGTCACGCCGTTGGCGATCACGAAGCCGCCGTGGATCCCGTGGGCGTAGGAGACGTGGCCGCCGCCGCCTTCCTCGTACTGCAGGGTCGCCGCCCGCAGGTCGATCCGCGCGTCCCGGGCGCCGGCGTAGGTGATGGAGTCGACGCCGCCCGCGTCCCAGATCGCCGAATAGAACGTGCCCGGTCCGTTCACGTCCTTCAGGACGTAGGCGTCGGCGCCCGTCGCGTACTCTTCGTTGACCCCGTACTTGTCCTGCAGGACGGCGATGTCGAGGGGCGCCAGCGTGCCCATCCAGCCGAAGTGCTCCACGTCCGTGCCGGTCACGCCGCCGGACTTCGGCTGGCCGTAGGGCGAGAGCGTCCAGCCGTCGTTGTAGGACATGATCGTGAAGACCTGCTGGGAGAGGCCGAACGCGGCGGTGCCGCCGCCGATCACGCTGCCGTCGTCGGAGCCGCGCATGACGCTCGAGCGGCCGCCCGTGTCGTGCGGGTGCGAGAGGCCGTGGCCGTGGCCGAACTCATGCAGCAGGGTCGGGAAGTAGAAGCCGCCCTGCTGCAGGCCGGCTTGCGTCCAGCGCGCGTCGCCGGCGTTGAACTCGGCCTGGCCCTCGTTCTCCTCGTTGGGCGGGCTCATCCGGCCCAGCAGGCTCGCGCCGACGCCGGGGGTGCCCTGGTAGGTGATCAGCTTGAAGTCGGCCTCGGCGCGGTTCTGGACCTCGATGTAGACCACGTCGGCCACCTTCTCGTACTCGGCGAAGGCGGCGCGGAAGGCGGCCTTCTCCCAGTCGGCCATGTCCTTCACCTGCAGCATGGTGTCGGTGGAGCCGGGGGTCAGCGGGTTGCTGTCCACGAACAGGTCGCCCTGGCGGGCGAAGTAGTAGGTGATGACATTCTTGCCCTCGACCCCGTAGGTCGGGTTCGACAGCACGCCGGTGAAGGTCGAGCCGTTGTCGCGCGGGCCGTTGTCGCCATCCGGGTTGCGCGAGGTGCGGTCCACCTGGCTGCCCCAGTCGATCGAGTGCAGCGGGCTGTCCAGGGTGTAGAGCGGCTTGTAGGCGGTCCGCGGGTCGGCCTGGGCGACGAACACCTCGTAGTCGCCGACGAAGTCGCCGCCGGTCCCGTTCGTCGCGTCCTGGTCGAACGCGCGGGCGTTCACATAGTAGGTCCCGTCGGCGGTGGCCGTGAACGTCAGCACCGCGTCGAAGCCGGAGTTGAGCTGGTTGAGCGTCGTGCTGGCCCCGCCGTCGGACAGCCCGACCAGCTTGCCGGTGGAATCGTAGAGCTCCACGAAGGCGTCGGCCAGCGGCACGCCGCTCGGGCCCAGGGTCTTGGCGATGACGCTGAAGTCGTAGGTCTGGCCGGCCTTCAGGCTCACCTTGAAGAAGTCGAAGTCGCCCGGGGCGTTGATCGTCGAGATCACGTGCGGCCCGTTGACCGTCAGGCTGCCGGCCGTGGCCCTGTCGCCGCCGACCTCGTCGGTGACCAGGTTGGCCGCGGTCAGCGCCGCGAACGACGGCTTGGCCGGCGCCTGGCCAAGCGGTTCGCCCGAGGCGTCGCGGTAGAAGGCCGTGCGCAGGCACGACGGGCAGCCGCAGTTCGTCTGGGCGCCGAAGTCGGCGGCCGCGGAAGCGGTGAGGGGGGTGGAGAAGTCGTAGAGCGAGCCCTGGGGCCCAAATCCGTCATCGAGGTAGTATTCGCGCATGTTTCCTCTCGTCCTGGGCGTTGGCACGCAACGATCACGGACGAGAGCCCCCTCGCCGCGAACGGCCCCACCCCGACGAGAACAACGTTATTAGGATGGCATGAGTTGAGGCGAGACTGCGGCGGAGTCAGTACGTTTTCAGGCTCATCTGCCCCAATCGCGACAAGATTTGCCCGGCTGGAACCTTCACCGCGAAACAAGTGTTTCCCGCGGCTCAGCTCTGCCGAATTCCGATGGGTCGGCCTCGGGTGTCGGGGCCGCGTGATGCCGGTCACGCGCCGCCGGCGGGGCCCCGGCGCAAAGCTTCCTCGCCACGAGGCGCCGCCATCCTGGCCGGCCGTGGTCGCAAGGAGGCCGCATCATGTCGGTCGAACTCGATCTTCAGCTTGAGCAAACCGGAACGCGCTTCCGGATCTTTCCCCAGCCCCGCTACCTGCCGGCCTTCTCGCAGCCGGAGGTGGTCACCGTCAGCGTGCCCGTGGGCGAGGTGCGGCCCGGTCCCGCCGACACACGCATGTTCGTGGTCGATGCGGCGAACAAGCTGCCCTATTCCCAGGCCAACCGGCCGCCGTTCAAGGGCAAGGCGAACCCGCCCGTCCAGCCGGGCCCTGACGGCCATTTCGACCACCTCGATCCGAAGAGCCGCGCCTTCCAGGCGGCCACCATGTACGCCACGGTCCGCCGGGTCCTCGACATCTGGGAGGACTATTTCGGCGGGCACATCGCCTGGCACTTCGAGGCGCACTTCGACCGCCTCGAACTGATCCCGCTGATCGAGTGGGACAACGCCCAGTCGGGATACGGCTTCCTGGAGTTCGGCTACGGCCGCAAGGCCGGCGGCGGCATCGACCATTCCCGGCCGTACTGCGAGAACTTCGACGTCCTCGCCCACGAACTCGGGCACAGCCTGATCTTCGCCGAGGTCGGCTATCCGAAGTTCGCGAACGATCCGGCCCTCGACTACAGCGGCATGCACGAGTCGGCCGGCGACCTGGTCGCCATCGTCGCCTCGCTGCACTTCAACTCCGTGGTCGACCACGTGCTGGCCTCGACCAGCGGCAACCTGTTCAGCGTCAACGAGCTGGAGCGGGTCGGTGAGCTGTCCGAGAGCCGCGAGATCCGTACGGCCTTCAACTATCACCGCATGTCCGACGTGGGAGCCGAGCCGCACGAGCGCTCGCTGCCGCTCACCGGCGCGATCTTCGACGTCATGGTCGAGATGTTCCAGATCAAGCTCGTGCAGCGCGGCCTGATCACGGCTGACCTCGCCAAGCGCTCGTCCCAGGAGCCGGACAACACGGTCCAGGACCTCGCGGCCCTTCAGGCCGAGTTCGCGGCCGCCTACGCCGGTCACGAGACGGGGTTCAAGGCGGCGCTGCTGGAGGCCCGCGATGGTCTCGGTCGCCTGCTGGCGGAGTGCTGGCGCAACCTCTCGCCCGACTTCCTCACCTACCACGAGGTCCTGCGCCAGCTCCTGCGGGCCGACCGCAAGCTGAACCAGGGGGCCTTCCAGGAGACCATCCGCTCCTGCTTCGCCTGGCGCGAGATCTCCCTGGCGCCCGATTCCCTGCTCCTGCGCTCGCACACCCTGGCCGACTGCGGCATGGACTCCGGGCCCCGGCCGCTCGCCGAGCTGGAGGCGGGCGCCATCGTCGGCATGATCGAGGTGCTCGAGGACGAGCTGTCGCGTCGCAAGGAACGTCCGGCGCGGCTGCCGGGCGGGCGGATTCCCGAGCCCGCGGAATAGGGGCGCGGGGGCGCGCGGGCGGCGGCGTGGCGGTCGTCGCCTGGCGCGTCTAGCGGAAGGGAGGGGGATGCGCCGCGCCGTCGCGGCGGAGGGTCTCGATGGCTCCCGGAGCAGGACTCGAACCTGCGACAAGTCGGTTAACAGCCGACTGCTCTACCAACTGAGCTATCCGGGATCAGGCCGTCGAAGAGGCGGCGCATATACGATGCGATTTGCTGGTGCGCAAGCGGGGCTGGCGGCTTGCCGCGGCCCCGGCGAAAAAAGAGCCCGGCGCGAGCGCCGGGCTGAATAAAGTCGGTGATGGTGGGGTGTCTTCAAGGAAGACGTTCATAGAATCGGCCCCCTTGGTTAAGTGGTCGTTAATGTCGGTAAACGGTTCCAAACATTGATTAATTTCGGCAAGGAATCGGCCCCGTCGGGCGAACGCGAGTCTCCGGAATCGGCCCGCCCGGCAAAAGGCGCCTAGCGCCGCGCGGCGGGCCGGCGCCGCGCATTGTCGCCCCGGATTGGAGCGGGCGGGCGGATCGGCTACTCCACGACGAATCGATGACGGCCAGGGAGGCGGCGATGCGCATCCATTTCACGGGGATCGCCGGCGCGGGCATGAGCGCGGTGGCCCTGATGATGCGCGACGCGGGGCACGAGCTGTCCGGCTCCGACGCCGACGTCTTCCCGCCGATGTCCACCTATGTGGAAGGGCTCGGCTTTCCGTTCCATCGCAGCTTCGACGCCGCCAACCTGCCGGCCGACCTCGACGTCCTGGTGCTGGGCGCCAGCGCCAAGCTGGGGGGCGAGGACAATCCCGAGGTCGCCGAGGCCCGCCGCCGCGGCGTGAAGGTCACCACCTTCCCCGAGCTGGTGGGCGAGGCGACGCGCGACCGCCTCAACACCGTGGTCGCCGGCTCCTTCGGCAAGTCCACCTGCACGGCGCTCCTGGCCCACGTGCTGAAGGCGGCCGACCGCGACGCAGGCTGGATGATCGGCGCCATCTCGCCCTCGCTGCCCGCCACCGGCCACTGGGGAACCGCGCCCGAGGTGATCCTGGAGGGCGACGAGTACATCGTGGGGCCCGCGGACCACCGCTCGAAGTTCGTGCTCTATCACCCCCGCGACGTGCTGCTGACGTCGCTGATCCACGACCACGTCAACGTCTTCCCGACCTTCGCCGACTACGAGAAGCCGTTCCGCGAGCTGCTGCGCCTGCTGCCCGCCGAGGGCCTGCTGGTGGCCCGCGACCATCCCGCGATCCGCGCCGTCGCCGACGAGGCCGCCTGCCGGATCGTCTGGTACGACACCGCGCCTTGCGAGGGCTGGTTCAGCGAGGACGTGGCCTACGGCGAGACCACCCGCTTCACCCTGGTCGCGCCCGACGGCCGGCGGATCGCCATGGCCACGACCCTGCTCGGCGAGCACAACATCGAGAACATCGTCGGCGTCGCGGCCTATGTCCTGGAGCGCGGCCTCGCCTCCGAGGCCGCCCTGGTCCGCGCGGTCGCCAGTTTCGGCGGCATCCGTCGCCGCCTCGACCGGCTCACGGCAGCCTCCCGGGTGCCGGTGATCGAGGGCTTCGGCTCGTCCTACGAGAAGGCCCGCTCGGCCATCGAGGCCATGCTGCTGCACTATCCGACCCGGCCGCTGACCGTGGTCTTCGAGCCGCACACCTTCTCCTGGCGCAACCGCGACGCCCTGCCGTGGTACGACACGGTGTTCGCCGGCGTCGCCCGGGCCCTGATCGTGCCGCCGCCGAGCCACGGGGCGGCCAGCCACAACCAGTCGAGCTTCGAGGAGATCCTCGCCCGCACCGCCGCCGCTGGCATCGCCGTCGACGGGGTCCGCACGGCCGACGAGGCGACCGCCGCGCTCAGCGCCCTCACCGGCGAGGAGGTCGTCCTGCTGCTCTCGTCGGGCCCCCTGTTGGGCCTGCCCGACAGCCTGCCGCCGGTGTTCGACGCCCTCTACGCCGACGCCGCCGCCGCCTAGGGCCGGGGCGGGGTCGGCTGGACGTACTCGGCGTCGCGCTGGGCGTCGGCGTCCTTGAACTGCTGCCGCTTGGGCCCGAGGTAGCCGAACAGGTAGGCCGCCACCTTGCGCATCTGGATCTCCTCCGAGCCCTCGGTGATCCGGTAGCGGCGGTGGTGGCGGTAGATGTGCTCGAACGGCGTGTGCCGGGAATAGCCCATGCCGCCGTGCACCTGCATCGCCCGGTCGGCCGCCTCGCAGACCAGCCGGTTCGCCCAGTAGTTGCACATGGAGACCTTGTCCGAGATCGTCTTCTCGATCTCCTTGTGCTCCATCCGGTCCATCTGCCAGGCCGTCTTCCTGATCAGTAGGCGGAGCATTTCGCACTGGGTCTGCAGCTCCACCAGCGGCCACTGGATCGCCTGGTTCTCCGCCAGCGCCTTGCCGAACGGCTTGCGACGCCTGGCGTACTTCACGCTCTCGTCGATGCAGAACTGCGCCGCCCCCAGGCTCGAGGCCGCCTGCCGGATCCGGTTCTGGTGCACGAAGCTCTGCCCCAGCCCCAGCCCGCGGTCGATCTGACCCCAGTAGCTATCCTCCGGCACCCACACGTCGGTGAAGCTCACCCGCGGGTGATCCGTCGGCATGTTGAAGGTCCACATGTACTGCTCGACCTTCACCCCCGGCGTGTCCGCCGGGACGATGAAGCAGGTGATCCCGTGGGCGTCCCCGTCCTTCCCCGACGTCCGCGCGAAGACCATCACGTGGGTCGCCACGTGCATGCCGGTGGTCCACATCTTCTCGCCGTTGATCAGCCAACCCGGCTTGCCGTCCTTCTCGTGCGGGACCGCCCGCGTCTCCATGAAGGTGGCGTCGGAGCCATGGTTGGGCTCGGTCAGGCCGAAGGCGGTGCGCATGCCGCCGTTCAGCAGCTTGTCGCCGTCGCGCTCGTACTGGGCGTTCGTGGCGAACTCCTTGAACATCAGCACGAAGGGGTTGTTGCCGACGATCGAGTGCTCGGTCTGCAGGTCGTTGAACAGGCCCAGCCCCTTGGCCGCCAGGTGCTCCCGGATCACCGCCATGGCGAGCTGCGACCCGCCCTTGCCGCCCATCTCCTTCGGCCAGGCGTAGCGCAGGTGGCCGGCCTCGTCGGCCAGCTTGCGGGCCTTGGCGAGCAGCTCCTCCCACTCGTGGCGCGGCAGGCCCTGGTTGTCCCAGTCCGTTCTGGCGTGCTCGCGGCGATGGTCGAAGAAGCGGTCGTTATCGTCCTGCCGCTGCAGCGGCATGATCACGTCCTCAATGAACCGGTCCAGTTCGGCGAGGTAGTCGACGAGATCCTGGGGCAGGTCGAAATCCATGGGCGTTCCCTCGTATGGCTCTTGGACGGAGCTTGACGCCGGGGGAGCATTTACAAGCCGCAGGTCAGCCCGCCAGATCGGCAGGTTAGACCATCTGGGAGGTTCCGTCGGGTCATGAACGGCGAGGTTTCCGAGGCCCTTTCCCGCCTTGCCGTACGGCTCGCCGGGCCCGGCGCCGAGGCCACGGGCGCCCAGCGCCTGTCCGGCGGCGCTAGCATGGAAACCTGGGCCTTCGCCGTCGAGGGGCCGGGCGGGCGCGAGGACCTGATCCTGCGGCGGCGGACGGCGCCCTACGATCCCGAGACCGCCCGCTCGATCCCGCTCTCCACCGAGGCGGCGCTGATCCGGGCGACAGGGGCGCAAGGGGCGCCCGTGCCGCCCGTCCGGCACCTTTGCGACGCCGCCGACGGCCTCGGCGAGGCCTATGTGATGGGCCGGATCGGCGGGGAGACCCTCGGCCGCAAGATCGTCTCCGATCCCCGCTTCGACGCCGTCCGGCCGAGGCTCGCCCGCCAGTGCGGGGAGGTGCTGGCGAAGATCCACGCCACCCCGCCGCCGCCTGGCCTTGACTTAAAGGTCTCCGACGCCGAGGGCGAGCTCGACCGCTACGAGGAGGTCTATCGCGCCACCGGCGCCGAGCGGCCGATCCTGGAGCTCGCCTTCCAGCACCTGCGCAAGCAGCTGCCGGAGCCCGTGGACCCGGTGCTGCTGCACGGCGACTTCCGGAACGGCAACATCATGTTCGACCCCGAGACGGGTGTCGCCGCCGTGCTCGATTGGGAGCTGGCCCACGTGGGCGACCCGGCCGAGGACATGGGCTGGATCTGCACCAACTCCTGGCGTTTCGGCCGGCCCGACCGCCCGGTGGGCGGCTTCGGCGACTACGCTGACCTGCTGGCGGGCTACGAGGCGGCGGGCGGACGGCCCGTGCCCCTGTCGCGGGTGCGCTTCTGGCAGGCGTTCGGCTCGCTGCGCTGGGGCGTCATGTGCCTGACCATGTACCTGAGCTGGCAGAGCGGGGTGGAGAAGTCGGTGGAGCGCCCGATGATCGGCCGGCGGGTGTCCGAGACCGAAGCCGACCTGGTCGTCCTGATGGAGCAAGGCCTGTGATCACCCATCCGAGGACCGAGGAGCTGGCCGAGGCCGTGGCCCTGTGGATCGAGCAGGTCCGCCCGACGCTCGACCCCCGCAACGGCTTCCTGGCCCGCGTCGCCGGCAACGCCATGCACACCATCGTGCGCGAGCTGACGCTGGGCCCAGCCGCCGAGGTCCGAGCGACCGAGAAGATCGGCGAGGTGCTGGGCCGCGCCGGAACGTTCCAGGAGCTGAACGCCGAGCTCTGCGCCCGCATTCGGGCCGGCGAGCTGACGCCCGAGACGCCCGGCCTGCTCGCAGCTCTGAAGGTGATCGCGCTCGACCAGCTGGCCATCGACCAGCCGAGCTACCGGCACGAGGGAAGCGTCCAGTCCTAGGCGGCTTCCAGGACGCGGATGATCTCGCTCTCGCGCTCGTTCCAGAGGATGGAGACGCGGGCGGCGCGAGCGGCGTGGTCGCCGAGCGCGGCCCTGACCTCGCGCTGCCGGATGCGCTCGGGCGACAGGCGCAGCAGGGTGAAGCCCGAGCTCTGTTCGTCCTCCCGGTCGTGGTAGCGCAGCACGGCGTCGACCACCGCGGCCGGCGGCGGCGATACGCGGGGATCCTCGATCGGGCGGGCGACGCGGGGCTTGAAGCGGCGGTAGCTGGCCATCGGTCCGAACTCCGTTTGCGGGTTTCGATGGTTTCCGTTCTGATGGCCCGGTGCGACAGAATCGGACGTACAACTCATGAGGCACGAAAAGGCCGGCCGGCTGCTGGAGCTGGCGCGCCTCCTGGCGAGCACCGCCGAGGGGCTGACGCTGGACGAGATAGCCGAGCGCGTGGGCGTCGGGCGGCGCACCGCCGAGCGGATGCGCGACGCCGTGCGCGAGATCTTCCCGCAGATGGAGGAGGTGGACGACCCGCCGACCCGCCGCTTCCGCATCCCGAGCGGGCTGGACGGCCTCTTCCAGGCGCCCACCGCCGAGGAACTCGCGGCGTTGAACGCCGCGGCCGAGGCCTGGACCCTCCAGGGCGCGCACGGCCGCGCCGCGGCGTTGAAGTCCCTGGAGCAGAAGGTGCTCTCGGCCACCCGCGCCGCCGCCCGCCGCCGCCTCGCGCCGGACCTGGAGGCCCTGCTGCAGGCCGAGACCATCGCCGTCCAGGCCGGGCCGCGTCCGTTCGAGGACGAGGCGGTGCTGGCCACCGTCCGTGACGCCCTGAAGGGCCTCTCGACCCTGCGTTTCCGCTACGAGGGCGGCTCGACGCCGGGGCGGGTTCGCGAGGTGACCCCCTATGGCGTCCTGTTCGGCCGGGCCAACTACCTGGTGGCGGCGGAAGGCGAGGGGAGCCCGCGCAACTGGCGCCTGGACCGGCTGCGTGACGTGGAGGTGACGGGCCGACCGGCGCAGCGCGACCCGGACTTCTCCCTGCAGGACTACGCCGACGAGAGCTTCGGCATCTACCAGGACGACACCGAGGACGTGGTGCTGCGCATCCTGCCGGCCTCGGCCGAGGGGGCGATGCGCTGGCGCTTCCACTCCGACCAGACGCTGGAGCCGCAGCCGGACGGCTCGGTTCTCGTCCGCTTCCGCGCCAGCGGCATGCGCGAACTGGCCTGGCACCTGTTCACCTGGGGCGACCAGGTGCAGGTGCTGGCGCCGCAGCGCCTGAAGGACATCCTGGTGGAGCAGATCGAGCTGGCCCGCCGGGCCCATGCGTCCGGAACTGACGCACCCACGGCCTAGATCTTGGTCCTCGTGAGAGGAGCAAGCCCATGACCGTCGTCGCCGACTACGCCGCCCTGTACGAACTGGAGATCCGCCCGCGCCACCGCGTCCGCCGGGCGCTGGCGCTGGCCGTCTGGACCGGGCTGTTCCTGGTCCGCCCGAAGCTCGCGCTCGAGATCTGGCGCGAACGGCGCGGTTGATCGGCCGGCGGCGGCCGCTTTGCGACGCCTTGCCTCTTGAGCCCGGCCGCGGCTTCGCGCTCTATCGGCGCCCAGTGCACGTCGGGGTTCCTGAGATGAAAGCGCGCTTCATAGCGACCATGTTGGCCGGAGTATTTCTGATGGGCGCCGCCCCGAACGACGATCCCTACGCCTGGATGGAAGAGATCGAGGGGGCAAAGGCCCTGGAGTGGGCGAGGGCGGAGAACGCCCGCAGCCTGCCCAAGCTGCAGGACGATCCGCGCTACCCCGGCCTCTACGAGGATGCCCTGAAGATCGCCACGGCGACCGACCGCATCCCGGGCGTCTATTTCGCCGGCGACGGCCAGCTCTACGACTTCTGGCAGGACCGCGAGCACGTGCGCGGCATCTGGCGCACGACGAGCCTGGAGACCTACCGCACCGGCACGCCTGGTTGGCGAACGGTGCTCGACATCGACGCGCTGGCGAAGTCGGAGAAGGCGAACTGGGTCTGGCACGGCGCGAGCTGCCTGCCGCCGGAGGACCGGCTCTGCCTGGTGGCCCTGTCGGACGGCGGCAAGGACGCCGACATCGTCCGCGAGTTCGACGTCTCGACGGGCAAGTTCGTGGAGGGCGGGTTCCGGCTGCCGGAAGGCAAGCACCGCTACAGCTGGGTGGACCGCGACAACCTGGTGGTCGCCACGGAGTGGGAGAAGGGCCAGGTCACCACCTCCGGCTACCCCTACGTGCTGAAGCTGGTGAAACGCGGCCAAGCGCTGTCGGCCGCCACTGAGGTGTTCCGCGGCGAGGCGAAGGACGGCGGCTACGGCGTCTCGCCGATCGTGCTGCGCGACCCCGACGGCAAGGTGCAGGCGATCCTCGCCCACCGTCCGCTCGACACTTTCAACGCCGAGCACTACCTCGTCACCGACGCCGGGCCGAAGAAGCTCGACCTGCCCACCAAGGCCAGCGTTCAGGGCTATGTCGCCGGCCGGCTGCTGGTGACCCTCGAGCAGGACTGGGCCGCGCGCGGCTTCAAGGAAGGCGACCTTCTCGACTTCGACATCGCGGCGGTGAAGGCCGACCCCGCCCGGCTCGCGGGCCGGCTGGTGCTGCGCCCCACCGATACCCAGGCGATCGAGCAGGTGGCGACCACCCGGAACCGGCTGGTCGTGGCGCTCTACGACAATGTGAAGGGTCAGATCCTCAGCTTCGCGCCGAAGGGCGACGGCTGGACCTCGACCAAGCTCGACCTGCCGAAGGACTCCTCGATCTCCATCGGATCGGCGACCGAGCAGGACGACCGGATGATCGTCTACGCCACCAGCTATCTCACCCCGTCGCAGCAGTTCCTGGCCGACGCTTCGAGCGCACAGACGGCGGTGCTGAAGACCGCGCCGGCGCGGTTCGACGCCTCCAAGCACATGGTCGAGCAGCACTGGGCCACCTCGAAGGACGGGACCAAGGTTCCGTACTTCGTGGTCCGGCCGAAGGACCTGAAGCTCGACGGGACGGCGCCCACGCTGCTCTACGCCTATGGCGGCTTCCTGGTTAGCCAGACGCCCGCCTACGCCTCCACCGTCGGCAAGCTCTGGCTGGAGAAGGGCGGCGTCTATGTGGTCGCCAACATCCGCGGCGGCGGCGAGTTCGGCCCGCGCTGGCACAACGCCGGCCTGAAGCTGAACCGCATGCGGGTCTACGACGACTTCTTCGCCGTGTCGGAGGACCTGATCCGGCGCAAGATCACCAGCCCGCGCCGGCTCGGCATCATGGGCGGCTCCAACGGCGGCCTCTTGATGGGCGTGGCCCTGACCCAGCGGCCGGAACTCTACAACGCCGTGGTCATCCAGGTGCCGCTGTTCGACATGATCGGCTACACCCACATCGGCGCCGGCGCCTCCTGGGTGGGCGAGTACGGCGACCCCGCCGTGCCCGCCGAGCGGGCGGTGATCGAGAGCTATTCGCCCTACCAGAACCTGAAGCCCGGCCAGAAGTACCCGCGGGTGTTCCTGGAGACCTCCACCAAGGACGACCGGGTTCATCCGGCCCACGCCCGCAAGGCCGGCGCGCGGCTGAAGGAGTACGGCTACGACTACCTCTACTACGAGAACATCGACGGCGGGCACGCCGCGGCCGCGAACCTCAACGAGCGGGCCATGCGCCAGGCCCTGGAATACACCTACCTGCACCAGCAGCTGATGGACTGAGCGGCGGCGGGGGCGCCTTCACCAGGCGAAGGGCCGCCCCTCCGTCCCGGCCTGCACAGCGGTCCGGAACGTCTCGAGGAACTCCTCCAGGGCCGCATAGTCGGTGAGGTCGTACTCGCCGCCCTCGGCCAGGGCGTCGCCGCGCGAGCGGGCGATCAGGGTCACCGCGAGGCGCTTGAAGTAGTCGTAGCTGCTTCGCCGGATCGCGCCGCCGGCATGGTGCACGAGGCGCGGCGTCCAGAGGGTCTCGTTCTCGAAGGTGCGCACGAAGTCCTCCAGCCCGACCTCGTCCGGCTGCTCCACCCCGGCCGCCGAGAGCGAGGTCGACAGGAAGGCGCAGGGCAGGGCGTTCAGCACCGCGTGATTGGCGCGGGCGAAGGCGGTGACCGAGGCCTGGTAGCGTCCCCAGTGGATCGAGGCGGCGACCAGCACGCCGGCCAGGCCGGCGGGATCCAGCGTCCGTTCCGCCTGGGCGGCGTGGACCAGGCTCACCGCATGCCCGTTGGCGCGCAGGCGGTCGGCGGCGAGGCCGGCCAGGCGCTCGGTGTGACCCTCGGTGCTGCCGAACACCACGAGCACCGGCGCCTCCTCCGCCGGGAATGCCCGGGCCACCGGCCCGGAAAGGCGCATGGGAGCGGGCTCAGGCGTTTCGGGCGCCGGCTCCTCGGGGGACAGTCCCGCGGCGCGCGCCTGCAGCTCGATGATCTGCCGGCGGATTCGCTCGGCGTCCGCGGCCGGCAGGGCGCGGATCACGTCCAGGACGCTCGCCTCCTGCGGGTCTGACGGCCGCCGCTTGGTCAGCGCCGCATGCAACGCCGCGAAGGCTTCGCGCAAGGGACCGGGGGGGAAGTGCTCCGGAAGCAGGGTGTGGAGGCGCAGGTGCGCGGCATAGAGGGCGTCGTGCAGGTCGCCGTCGTGGGCGGCCAGCGCCTCGACGGCCTCCGCCAGCCGCGCCTGGAGATAGGGGACCCTCATAGGGCCTCAACGCGGCGGGCGCGCAATCGGACCTTGGATCAGGGGAAGGTTGGAGGCCTGACCGGGAATCGAACCCGGGTGCACGGATTTGCAGTCCGCTGCGTCACCACTCCGCCATCAGGCCAACCGGAGGGCGCCTCGCTAACAGAACGGCCGGGGCCCGGCAACGTCTGTCAGCGGGCCGCATTGCGTTCGCGCGCGACGCGGACCTATAAGCCCGCGTCGTTCCCTTGCTTCCAGAGGACCTGATGGCCGACCTCGCCGCCGCCCGCCTGAACATGGTGGAAAGCCAGGTGCGCACCCAAGACGTCACCGACGTGCGCATCCACGACGCCATGCGGGCCCTGCCGCGGGAACAGTTCGTGCCCGAGGGGCGCGGCTATCTGGCCTATGCCGACACCGAGGTGGAGTACGCCCCCGGCCGCTACCTGCTGAAGCCCCGCGACGTCGCCAAGCTCGTGCAGGCCCTGCGGCCGATGCCGGGCGAGCGCGCGCTGGCCGTCGCCGCGCCCTACGCGGGCGCCGTGATCGAGGCCATGGGCGTCGCCGTGACCCGGCTCGATGGCGAGGACCTGACGGCGCTCGACGGTCAGAAGTACGACCTGATCATCTGCGAGGGCGCCGTGGCCCGTCCGCCACAGGCCTGGCTTTCGGCGCTCGAGCAGGGCGGTCGCCTGGCGGTGATCGAGCGCGACGGGCCGGTCGGCAAGGGCTGCCTCTACATGATGGCCGAGGACGGGGTTGGCCGGCGTGAGCTTTTCGACGCCACGCCGCCGGTCTTGCCAGGCTTCGAGGCGCAACACGGTTTCGCCTTCTGAGTGCCCTTGAAACACCGACGAAACCTCGGAGTGAAAAAAGCTTAAGGTGACGCCTGGTTGGTCTTGGCCCTAGGGGTTGCATATAGGGCTACAGTCTCTCTCGCCTAAATATCGGGGATATCGAATGTCGAAGAGCCTTCGCGGCCGTCTCGTCGCCGCGATCTTCAGCGTGGGGGCCGCCGGCGCGATCGCCGCGCCCGCTGCGGCCGAGACCCTCGCCGACGCCATCGCCATGGCCTACGAGTCGAACCCGACCCTGCAGGCGCAGCGCGCGACCCAGCGCGCGCTCGACGAGACCTTCGTGCAGGCCCGCTCCGGCTGGCGGCCGACGCTCAGCCTGAGCGGCCAGGCGACCTACACCGAGAGCCGAACGCCGGCCGAGGCGCTGTCTCGCCTGGGCCAGCGGACCATCGAGGAAGGCAACTCCGCGACCGCCGGGCTGTCCTTCTCCCAGCCGATCTGGACCGGCGGCCGCGTGGCCGCGGCGGTCTCGGCCGCCCAGTCCGACATCATGCAGGGCCGCGAGAACCTGCGCCGGATCGAGTCGCAGGTGATCGGCCAGGTCGTCCAGGCCTACGCCGACGTCCGCCGCGACCAGGAAGCCCTGCGCATCCGCCAGGAGAACGTCGCCGTGCTGCAGCGGCAGCTGGAGGAATCGAACGCGCGCTTCGAGGTCGGCGAGATCACCCGCACCGACGTCGCCCAGTCGCAGGCCCGCCTCGCCGCCGCCCAGTCGCAGCTGCAGGTCGCCGAGGCGCAGCTCGGCAACAGCCGCTCCAACTACGCCGCCGCGGTCGGCCGCAATCCGGGGACCCTGGAGCCGGAGCCGTCGCTGGCCTTCCTGCTGCCGCCGACGGTGGACGAGGCCTTCACGGTCGCGGACTCCTTCAACCCGCAGCTCCGCGCCCAGCAGTTCGCCGAACAGGCGAGCCGGGCCCGCGTCGCCGGCGCCCGCGCCGAGCGCATGCCGACGGTGTCGGTGAACAGCGGCCTGGTCTTCGGCGGCCCCGCAGAGCCCTTCGATCGCGACCTCTATGCGCGGGAATTCACGGCGCGGGCGACCGTGACGGTGCCGCTGTTCAACGGGGGCCTGACGACCTCGCGCATCCGGCAGTCCATCGAGCGCAACAACGCCGATCGGATCAACATCGAGACCCAGCGGCGCACCGTGCTGCAGCAGGTCACCCAGTCGTGGAACCAGCTGATCGCCGCCCGCGCCAATATCGGCTCCACCGCCGAGCAGGTGCGCGCCGCGCGGATCGCCGCCGAAGGCACCCGCCAGGAGCAGCAGGTCGGCCTGCGCACCACCCTGGACGTGCTGAACGCCGAGCAGGAACTGCGCAACGCCGAGCTCTCCCAGGTCAGCGCCCGTCGGGACGAGTACGTGGCGGCCGCGTCCGTGCTCTCGGCCATGGGCCGGCTCGAAGCCCGCAACCTGATCCCGACGGAGCCGCAGTACGACGCCAAGGCCAACTTCCGGAAGCTGCGCATCACCTGGGGCTGGGTGCCCTGGGAGGAGCCGATCGCGATCATCGATCGCACCGTCGCCGTGCCGCCGATTCCGCAGCCCAAGGACAAGCCGGTGGAGGCCCCCATCGCGCCAGGCCTGCAGCCGCCGCCCGTCAAGGCCGCCGCGCCCCAGCCCCGCTAGGCCACTTCGCCTGAGGCGCGAATTCGTCGCGCCGCACAAATTGCGCGATCGGTCGGGCGCGCTTACGCTAGGGGCTTAGGGATTCTCACTCTCAACGGCGGTCTCCAGCCCATGTCCGAGCAGACTTCGCAAGAACCGACCATGGAGGAGATCCTGGCCTCCATCCGTCGGATCATCTCCGAGGACGAGGCTCCGGCCGCCGAGGCCAAGGACACCCCGCCGCACGGCGACGAGCCGCCGACCCCGGTGGAGGCCGAGCCGGAGCCGATGGCCGAGGCCGCGCCGGAGCCGGAGCCTGAGCCCGTCCCCGAGCCTGAGCCGGTCGCCGCTGCGCCCGAGCCAGCCCCGGTCGAGGAGGACGACGACCTCCTCGAGCTGACCGACAAGGTCGAGACCCACGGCGACCTCGACGTCTACACCCCGTCCGCGGCCCCGCCGCCGGAGCCCGCGCCCGAGCCGGCGGCGGCCGCCGCCGAGGTCGCGCCGCTGGTCAGCGAGCGCGCCGCCTCGGCCGCCGCCTCTGCGTTCGATCGCCTCTCCCAAACCATCGCCATGCCGGCCGACGGCCGGACCCTCGAGGACGTGGTTCGCGAGCTGCTGCGTCCGCTGCTGCAGCAGTGGCTCGACGACCATCTGCCGGCCATCGTCCAGACCGCCGTCGAGTCCGAGGTCGAGCGCATCGCCCGCGGCCGAGTGCGCTAGGCTTTCCACCGCTCATCCCCGCGAAAGCGGGGACCCAGGTGTTTTTGTGCTAGTGAGCCTCCAAGCTCGCAGGCCGCGGTCAGCCCTTTGCTGAAAACGGAAAAAGCCTGGGTCCCCGCTTCCGCGGGGATGAGCGGAATTGTATTGGACCGCGCCAGCTAGAAACCGCTCCATGCTCGAAAAAACCTTCGATCCCAAGACCGTTGAACCGCGCCTCTACGCCGCCTGGGAGGCGTCGGGGGGCTTTGCGCCCACGGACGACCCGGCCGCCGAGCCGTTCTCCATCGTCATCCCGCCGCCGAACGTGACCGGTTCGCTGCACATCGGGCATGCGCTGAACAACACCCTGCAGGACGTGCTGATCCGCTTCGAGCGGATGCGTGGCAAGGCCGCGCTGTGGCTGCCCGGCACCGACCACGCCGGCATCGCCACCCAGATGGTGGTGGAGCGCCAGCTGGCGCAGCAGGGCAACCAGAGCCGCCGCGACCTCGGCCGCGAGGCCTTCGTCGCCAAGGTCTGGGAGTGGAAGGCCGAGTCCGGCGGGACGATCGTCAACCAGCTGCGTCGCCTCGGCGCCTCCTGCGACTGGTCGCGCGAGCGCTTCACCCTGGACGAGGGGCTGAGCGCCGCCGTCCGCAAGGTGTTCGTGACGCTCTACAAGGAAAAGCTTATCTACCGCGACAAGCGGCTGGTGAACTGGGACCCGCACTTCCAGACCGCGATCTCCGACCTAGAGGTCGAGCAGCGCGAGGTCGACGGCCACTACTGGCACTTCGCCTATCCGCTGGAGGACGGCTCCGGCGAGATCGTCGTGGCCACCACCCGGCCCGAGACCATGCTGGGCGACACCGCCGTAGCCGTGCACCCTGGTGACGAGCGCTACAAGCACCTGATCGGCAAGTGCGTGCGGCTGCCGATCGTGAACCGGCCCGTGCCGATCATCGCCGACGAGTACGCCGACCCCGAGAAGGGCTCGGGCGCGGTGAAGATCACCCCGGCGCACGACTTCAACGACTTCATGGTCGGCAAGCGCAACAACCTGCCGATGATCAACGTCTTCGACGACTTCGCGAAGGTCAACGACAACGCGCCCGTCGAGTACCGCGGCCTCGACCGCTTCGCCGCCCGCAAGAAGGTCGTCGAGCAGTTCGAGGAACTGGGCCTGCTGCGCGGCATCGAGAAGACCCGCCACATGGTCCCGCACGGCGACCGCTCGGGCGTCGTCGTCGAGCCCTACCTGACGGACCAGTGGTACGTGAACGCCGAGGTGCTGGCCCGCGACGCCATCAAGGCGGTGGAGACCGACCGCACCGTCTTCGTGCCGAAGCACTGGGAGAAGACCTACTTCGAGTGGATGCGGAACATCCAGCCGTGGTGCATCTCGCGCCAGCTGTGGTGGGGTCACCGCATCCCGGCCTGGTTCGGGCCGGACGGGAAGGTCTTCGTCGCCGAGACCGAGGACGAGGCCAAGCGCCAGGCCCGCGAGCTCTACGGCCGCGACGAGCCGCTGAAGCAGGACGAGGACGTCCTCGACACCTGGTTCTCGTCCGCGCTGTGGCCGTTCTCGACGCTCGGCTGGCCGGAGAAGACCGAGGACCTGCGCCGGTTCTATCCGACCCACACCCTGATCACCGGGTTCGACATCATCTTCTTCTGGGTCGCCCGGATGATGATGCAGGGGCTGCACTTCATGGGCGAGGTGCCGTTCAAGCGGGTGTTCATCAACGCGCTCGTCCGCGACGCCTCGGGCGCGAAGATGTCCAAGTCCAAGGGCAATGTCCTGGACCCCCTGGAGCTGGTGGACGACTTCGGCGCCGACGCCCTGCGCTTCACCCTGACCGCGATGTCGGGGGCCGCGCGCGACATCAAGCTCTCGCGCCAGCGCATCGAGGGCTACCGCAACTTCGGCACCAAGCTGTGGAACGCCACGCGCTTCGCCCAGATGAACGGCTGCGCCCGCGCCGAGGGCTTCGACCCGGCGCAGGTGAAGGGCGTCCTGAACCGCTGGATCGTCGGCGAGACCCAGCGGACCGCGAAAGTGGTCACCGAAGCCCTCGCCGACTGCGGCTTCGACCAGGCGGCGGACGCGCTCTACAAGTTCATCTGGCGCCAGTTCTGCGACTGGTACGTCGAGCTCGCCAAGCCGATCCTCACCGGCGAGGACAAAGCGGCCAAGGCTGAGACCCAGGCCACCGCGGCCTGGGCGCTGGACCAGATCCTGCTCCTGCTCCACCCGGTCATGCCCTTCCTCACCGAGGAGCTGTGGGGCCAGACCGCCGACCTCGGCGCGGCCCGGGCCCACACGGGCTTCCTGATGACCGCGCCCTGGCCGGAGCTGCCGGACACCCTGGTCGACGCGGGCGCCGACGCCGAGATCGAGCTGCTCATCGAGAGCATCTCCGAGGGCCGTTCGGTCCGGTCCGAGCTGAACGTGCCGCCGTCCGCCCGTCCGCCGCTGCTGGTGGTCGAGGCGAGCGAGGCGCAGAAGAAGGTGCTGTCCGAGAGCGCGCCGCTGATCGCGCGCCTGCTGCGTGTCGAGGAGGTCCGCTTCGTGGACGCCGCGCCGGAGGGGGCGATCCCCTACGTGGTCGACGGCGCGACGCTGGCCCTGCCCGTGGCGGAGTTCATCGACCTCGCCGCCGAGCGCGCCCGGCTCTCCAAGGAGGTGGCGAGCCTCGCCGCCGACATCGAGAAGACGGCGAAGAAGCTCGGCAACCCCGACTTCGTCGCCCGCGCGCCGGAGGAGGTGGTCGAGGAGAACCGCGAGCGCCTGGCCGAGGCCGAAACCGCCAAGGCCAAGCTGGAAGGCGCGCTCTCGAGGCTGACCGCCGTCGCCTGATCCGCCGACTACCGCCGGGGGAACAGCTTCCGGCGGTAGGACTCCGCGCCGTAGAGCGACAGGGCCGCCAGGGCGAGGCCTGTGAGGAAGGTCACGACCTTCCAGCCCAGCCCGCCGACCTTCGACGCGTGCAGGGGCCAGAAGGCGTTATAGAGCTGCGCCGGGCGGGCCTGGGCCAGGGCGTCGTCGACGGCCGTGATCTCGCTCGTCGCCGGATCGATCCACACCGTGGTGCGGCCGTTGGCGTGCCACTCGTCCGCCTGCCGCACCCGGATGACGGCGGGCTTTCCCGGACGGGGGAGGGCGGCGATGCGGATCTCAGATCCCGGGAAGCGCGCCTGCGCCGCCGTGAAGGCCTTCGTCCAATCGACCTCGCCTACGCCTGCCGCGGACGGCGGCCTGGCGCGCTCGAAACCCATGACGGCCGCCGCCAGGTCGTCCAGGGCCACGGCCGAGCCGGTGACGACGATGACGAACGCGACCGGGGCGCTGATCAGGCCGAGGTCCCGGTGGGCGGCCAGCCAGCCTGCGCGGCCCTTCTTTCCCGGCTTCACGCGCCAGGCGAAGCTCCGCCAGGCCGGGACCCAGACCACGAATCCCGTGAGGATCATGGCCGCAGCGAGCAGGCCGACGGCGCCTGCGACCTTGGTCCCGGTGTCGCCGGACAGCAGGTGGTGGTGCAGGTCGAACAGCCAGTCCACCACCCGGCCGTTCTTCGGCCAGCGCTGCACGATCTCCCCGGAGCCCGGCGCCAAGTAGCCGCCGCCGTTCTTGCGCAGCACCTCGTGCACGCCGATGGCCGGGCCGGCGAAGATCACCGACGTCATGTCGGGGAAGGCGGCCTGCGCCGCCACCATGGTCCGCGCGGCTTCCGCCGGCGTGACCTCCACGGCGCGGTCGGCGTGCGGGACGGTCGCCCGCAGCCACTGCGGCTTGAACACCAGGCTCGCGCCCGAGAGCGCCAGCGGGATCAGCAGCAGGCAGAGCGCAAGGCCCGTCCAGGCGTGCAGCTTGCGCAGCACCGCCAGCATCAGAGGGCCCGGGTGAACCGGAACTTCACCGTCCGCGGCGCGCCGACCCCGATCAGGCCGTTGCCGGCGGTGTTCCAGTAGTCCTTGTCCGCAAGGTTCTCGACGTTCACCTGGAAGGTGGTCTCACGCCCGGCGATCTCGCGGGTGAGGCGGGCGCCCAGGTCGAAGGTGGCATAGCCGTCGATGTAGCCCTGGTTCAGCGCGTTCACGGCCCGGTCGCCCGTGTAGAAGACCCCGGCGCTGACGGCGAAGCCCTCGATCCGCGGGATCTCCAGCTCGGCGAACAGGCTGGCGGTCCACTCGGCGGTGTTCTCGGGTCGCTTGCCGATGAGGCGCGTGTCGGCGGCCCGCACCTGCTCCGCGTCCAGCCAGAGCAGGGAGCCGACCAGCGACAGGGTCTCGGTCACCTCGCCCGAGGCCATGGCCTCGATCCCGCGGTACTCCACCTCGCCGTCGAGCACGAAGCGGCGCTCGGCATTGGTGAAGGCGTTGGCGCGGGTGATCTGGAACCACGACACGGAGGCCACGAGGCCGTAGGCCATCTCGGCCTTGACCCCGGCTTCCCACTGCTCGGACTTGGCGGGGGCCAGCACCTCGAAGGCGTTGACCGCGTTGGCGGGGGCGATGCCGCCTTCCTCCAGGCCCTGCAGGTAGGTGCCGTAGAGGCTGAGGTTGTCGAGCGGCTTGTAGATCACGGCGACCGCTGGGCTGGCCTTCGAGGCCGTGTAGATCGTGGGCCGCGCCGCGGTCAGGTTCGAGCGGCTCTCGTACTCCGTCCAGCGCACCCCCGCCATCACCTGCAGCGGACCCCAGGTGATGCGGTCGACAAGATAGGTCCCCTCGTCCTCGATGACCGAGGGGTTCTGGGTCAGGGCGGTGGTCAGCGGCCGGTGCGGCACGTCCCTGGGCGTGAACAGGTTCTGGGCGACGTCGTAAGTCGGGCTCTGGCGGCCGTTCTGCTCGCGCTCGTTCCAGGTCCAGCCGAGGGTCAGCTCGTGGGCGACCGGGCCGGTGTCCACGAGCCCGAACAGTTCGGCGCGCAGGTTCCGGTTCACGTATTTCTGGCCGAAGGTCTGGAAGACCCGCAGCACGCCCTCGCCGGTGACCAGGCTGTAGTTCTGGAACTGGGAGAAGGCGCGGTCGCGCACGGTCTCCGCGCGCCCCGCCTGGAGCTTCACGGCGAACCGCGGCGTCAGGCGGTACTCCGCTGCCGCCAGCAGGTTCTGCGCCCTGGCGTCGTAGTGCTGCCAGTCGCCGGCGAGGTTCAGGGTGTTCCGCGGGACGCCGGGCAGGGTGATGGCGTTGTTCGCCGCCGCGGGCAGGGCGATGGCCGCCGGCTCGGCGATGTCCTTCTCCAGGTACTCGAAGTCGAGGTCGATCTTCAGGTTCTCGATCGGGTCGATGTCGAGGGCGAGCGCGGCCAGCGCCCGGTCGCCGGAGACGTGGTCGACGCCGGTCTCGAGGTGGCCCGCCGCCAGGTTGGCGCGTACGCCCAGCCGGCCGTCCAGAAAGCGGTCGCCGAGATCGACGGAGGCGATGGTCGAGCCGTGGTGGTCGCCGCGCAGGGTGACCTCGGCCACCGGCGACGCGCCCGCCTCGGCGCGCTTGGTGGTCATGTTGATCACACCCGACGGCGGGACGAAGCCGTAGTAGAGGGCGGACGCGCCCTTCAGCACCTCGACGCGGGCCTTGTCCTCGAGCGGCTGCTCGACGAGGTTGATGACGGGCAGGGCGCCGTTCAGCCGGTAGTTGCCCCGGTTCTCCACCAGGATCCCGCGGATGGCGATGTTGTCGTAGGTGCCGCCGGCGAGCTGCGAGCGGGTCACGCCGCCGGTGTTGCGCAGGGCGTCGTAAAGGCCCTGAGCGCCCTGGGCGTCCAGCACCTCCCGGGAGATGACGTTCACGGTCAGCGGGGTGTCGAGGACGCGGGTGTTGCGGAAGGCGCCCGCCTGCACCGCGTCGGCCCCGAAGCCGATCTCGCCGGTGACCACCAGTTCTTCGAGTTCCGGCGGCGCGTCGGCGGCATGGGCGGCGGTGGCCAGGGCGCTGACGCCGGACAGCAGGAGGGGGAGGAGGCGGCGTGCGGCGACGGGGGGCATTGAAACTCTGCAAATGCTTCTGCGAATAACTCGCAGGTACATGGCCCAGCCTGGGGCGTCAATCCGACCGCCTCTTCAAACGCCCGTTTGCCTCCGGCCTTGGGTTATGCTTGTTCACCTACGAGGACGCGGGCCGTCGAGATCCCGCGCAAGCGCAGGAGTGAAACGATGTCCGAGGCCGCGTTGCCGCCGGGTTGGCCCGCCATGTCGATCCAGCAGGCGCATGCGCTCATGACCCAGCCCGGGACGCCGCTGGAGACCGAGGAGAAGGTCATCCACGGCGTGACCTACAAGGTCTGGAAGCACCTGCCGCCGTCCCTGCGGGCCGTCGTCGAGGCCTCCCGCGCGCACGGCGAGAAGGTGTTCCTGGTCTATGAGGACGAGCGGGTCACCTTCGAGGCCTTCTACCGTGCGGTCTCCGCCTTCGCCCGCGAGCTGCAGGCCCAGGGCGTCGGCAAGGGCGACCGGGTCGCGGTCATCATGCGTAACGTGCCGGAGTGGGTGGTCGCCTTCTACGCCGCCGCCTCGATCGGCGCGATCGTCACCCCGCTGAACGCCTGGTGGACCGGCCCGGAGCTGGAGTACGGCCTCACCGATTCCGCCGCCAAGGTCGCCGTCGTCGACGCCGAGCGCCACGAGCGCCTGGTGGAGCATTTCGGCAACTGCCCGGACCTGCTGCGGGTCTACGTCTGCCGAGACCCGGACGAGAACGCCCACCCGTACGTCACCAAGCTGGAGAGCGTGCTGGGCGGTCCGAACGACTGGGCGACGCTGCCCGACCAGCCTCTGCCCGCGGCCGAGGTCGACGCCGACGACGACGCGACCATCTTCTACACCTCGGGCACCACGGGTAAGCCGAAGGGCGCGCTGGCCACCCAGCGGGCGGTGAACACCAACATCCTGACCGCCGCCGCCGCCGGCGCCCGGAGCTTCCTGCGCCGCGGCGAGATGCCGCCGATGCCGGATCCGGAGGCGCCGCAGCGCTCCTCCCTGATCAGCGTGCCGTTCTTCCACGTGACCGGCTGTTTCGCCGTGCTGAACCCCTCGCTGTTCGGCGGGGCCAAGCTGGTGATGATGTACAAGTGGGACGTGATCCGCGCCTTCGAGCTGATCCAGCGCGAGAAGATCATGTCGGCCGGCGGGGTGCCGACCATCGCCTGGCAGCTCATCGAACACCCGGCCCGGGCCAACTACGACCTGTCCTCGCTGGAGGCCGTCTCCTACGGCGGCGCGCCGTCGGCGCCCGAGCTGGTCCGGCGCATCAAGGAAGCCTTCCCGAAGTCGCAGTCCGGCCAGGGCTGGGGCATGACGGAGACCTGCGCCACCGTCACCTCCAACGGCGCCGAGGACTACGCCAACCGCCCCGACAGCTGCGGCGTAGCCGCCGCGGTGGCCGAGATCCAGATCCGCGACGTGGAGGACGGCAAGACCGTCCTGCCGCCGGGCCAGGTCGGCGAGCTGTGGTCCAAGGGCCCGATGAACGCCCGCGGCTACTGGAACAAGCCCGAGGCCACCGCCCAGACCTTCGTCGACGGCTGGGTGCGCACCGGCGATCTCGCCCGCATGGACGAGGAAGGCTTCTGCTTCATCATCGACCGCGCCAAGGACATGCTGATCCGCGGCGGCGAGAACATCTACTGCGTGGAGGTGGAGAACGTCCTCTACGACCACCCGGCCGTGATGGACGCCGCCATCGTCGGCGTGCCGCACCGGACGCTGGGCGAGGAGCCCGCAGCGGTGGTCACCCTGAAGCCTGGGGCCGAGGCCAGCGAGGACGAGCTGCGCGCCCACGTCGCCGAGCGCCTGGCCGCCTTCAAGGTGCCGGTGGCGGTGAAGTTCTGGCACGAGACCCTGCCGCGCAACCCGAACGGCAAGATCCTCAAGAACGAGCTGAAGAAGCTGTTCGAGGACGAGAAGGCCGACGCCTGAGGAAGCGGGCCGACCTGCTCCTGGTGGAGCGCGGCCTCTTCGAGAGCCGCGCCAAGGCGCGCGCCGCCATCGAGGCGGGCGGCGTCACCGCAGACGGGCGGCCGGTGGGCAAGGCCTCCGACCTGCTGGACGAGGCGGCGGTCGTCTCCGCGACGCCTGCTTACCCCTGGGTCGGACGCGGGGCGCTCAAGCTCCTAGGCGCCCTGGAGCTCTGGCCGGTCGAGGTCGCGGGCGGGGTCGTCGTGGACGTGGGCGCCTCGACCGGCGGCTTCACCGAGGTTTGCCTGAGCCGCCAGGCGGCGCGGGTTTACGCCGTCGACGTCGGGCGCGGGCAACTCCACCCGAGACTGGCGGGAGATCCCCGGGTGGTGAGCCTGGACGCCACGGACGCGCGCGACCTCACCCCCGCCCTCATTCCCGACGCCGTCGATCTGATCGTCACGGACGTGAGCTTCATCGGTCTGGCCAAGGCCCTGCCGGCCGCGCTCGCCCTGGCGCGGCCCGGCGCCGACCTGCTGGCGCTCGTGAAGCCGCAGTTCGAGGTCGGTCCCCAGCGGGTGGGGAAGGGCGGCCTCGTCAAGGACGAGGCGGCGCAGGCCGCGGCCCTCGAGGGTGTGAAGGTGTTCCTGGAGGCCGCTGGCTGGAGCGTGCGGGCCAGCGCTGACAGCCCCATCGCCGGCGGCGACGGCAACCGCGAGTTCCTGATCTGGGCGCAAAAAGAAGCGGCCGCCCGCGGTTAGCGGGCGGCCGAGGCCAGATGCTCTTCCGTAGAAGCTCTTAGTCGACGACCTGATAGCGGCCGCGGCTGTCCATGCAGACCCGGACCATGCGGGTCTGGGTGCGGCCGTCCGGCATGTAGACCGGGCTCTCGGCCAGGGTGCAGCCGGAACCGTCGGCGCTGTAGCCCTGGGCCAGGCGATAGCGTTCGCCGCGGCGGCCGTAGGCCCAGGAGCCGTCGTCGTAGGCGCCGCTATAGCCTCGGTTGTCGCCGTAGTAGTCGCGCTCGGCGTAGCCGCGGCGGCCGCCGTAGCTCGGCGCGTAGCCGTAGCTCGGGGCATAGCCGTAGCTCTGGCTGTAGCCATTGCCGTAGTAACTGGACTGCGGCGCGTAGGGCACGGCCCCGCCGTTGCAGGCCGCGCTGCGGTTGCCGACCATGGCCCCGGCGATCGCGCCCACGCCGCCGCCCAGGAGGGCGCCGTCCTGGCGGTTGTTGCGGGCCGCCGCATTGGCGCCCACGGCCGCGCCGATCGCACCGCCCAGCAGGGCGCCGACCACGCCGCGGCCGGTCTGCTCGCGCTTGCACGGGTCGTACCCGCCGCCGGAGCCGTAGTAGCCGTACTGGCCGTAGGGCTGGGCGTTGGCCGCGCCGGCGCTCAGCGCCATGACGCCTGCGACCGCGACCAGCGCGCTCCGGGCGATGGTGGAACGCTTCGACATGAAATCCCCTCTCGAATCCTTCACAGCAGGCCCCTCGGCCGCTTCGGCCCGGTTTATCGGGCTCGCAAGCTGAACGGACGTTGAGCGGCCCGTTCATCTTCGTTCATCTCTCGCGCGCGCAGGCCTGCTAAGAGGCCGCATGCGACGTTCCAGACCCCGGCCCCAGGCGCCTTCCGGCCCGCCCGTCGAACTGCTCATCGAGGCCATGGGCGGGGAGGGCGATGGCGTGGCGGCGGGCGGCGTCTACGCGCCCTTCACCCTGCCGGGGGAGCGGGTGCTGGTCCGCGGCGGCGGCGACCGGCGCGAGCTCGTCGAGGTGCTGGCCGCCAGCGCCGAGCGCGTCGAGCCGCCGTGCCCTCACTTCGGCGTCTGCGGCGGCTGCGCCCTGCAGCACTGGGCGCACGCGCCCTACCTCGCCTGGAAGGTGGAGCGCCTGCGCGGCACGCTGGCCCGCCAGCACCTCGAGGCCGAGTTCCTGCCCGCCTACGCCGCGGGACCGCAGACCCGTCGCCGTTTCGCCCTGCACGCGCGACGGGGGAACCGCGAGGCGGCCCGCGCCGGCTACAAGGCGCGCAAGTCCTGGGACCTGGTGGACATCGCCGTCTGCCCGATCTCCGAGCCGCGGCTGCAGGCGGCGATCCCGGCCCTGAAGCGGCTCGCCGCGCCGCTGTTCGAGCACCCCAAGTCCGCGCCGACGCTCCACTGCACGCTCACCGCCACCGGCATCGACGTGGACATCACCGGCGTCGAGGCCAAGAGCGGCGGGCTGTCGGCCGACGCCAGGATGCAGGTCGCCGAGCGGGCCGCCGAGGCCGACTTCGCCCGCGTCACCCTGGCCGGGGAGGTCGCCTACCTCGCCCGCCTGCCGCAGGTGCGTCTCGGGACCGTCACGGTGAGCCTGCCGCCAGGCGCTTTCCTGCAGGCCACGCTCGGGGCCGAGATCGCCATGGGCGACTTCGTGGCCGAGGCCGCGGCCGGCGCCTCGCGCATCGCGGACCTCTACTGCGGAGTGGGGACCTTCACCTTCCGGCTGGCTGGGATCGCCCAGGTCCATGCGGCCGACTTCGCGCCGGAGGCCATCCAGGCGCTCGGCGCCGCCGTCGCCACGGCCCCGGGCCTGCACGGCATCACCGCCGAGGCCCGCGACCTGGTCCGCCGGCCGGTGCTCGCCGAGGAGCTGAGGAAGACCGACGTGGCCGTCTTCGATCCGCCGCGGGCCGGCGCGGCCGAGCAGGCGGCGGAGCTCGCCCGCTCGGGCGTCGCCCGGGTGATCGGCGTCTCCTGCAATCCCGCCACCTTCGCCCGCGACGCGCGCACCCTCGTCGACGCGGGCTTCCGGCTGGAGCGGGTCCTGCCGGTCGACCAGTTCCTCTGGTCCCCGCACATAGAATTGGTGGGGGTGTTCTCGCGCTGAGCGGCCCCATATTGCGGGGCATGGTTCCGCTCTCCGTCCTCGACCTCTCGCCGATCCTGGAAGGCTCCGACGCCGCCCAGTCGTTCCGCAACACCCTCGACCTCGCCCGCCACGCCGAGCGGCTGGGCTATCGCCGCTTCTGGCTGGCCGAGCACCACAACATGCCCGGCGTGGCCAGCGCCGCCACCGCCGTGGTCATCGGCCACGTGGCGGCGGGCACCTCGAGCATCCGCGTGGGCGCCGGCGGCATCATGCTGCCCAACCACGCACCGCTGGTGATCGCCGAGCAGTTCGGGACGCTCGAGAGCCTGTTCCCCGGCCGCGTCGACCTGGGCGTCGGCCGCGCGCCGGGGACCGACCAGGTCACGGCCCGGGCGCTGCGCCGCACGCTCGCCGGCGACGTGGACCGCTTCCCCCAGGACGTCGTCGAGCTGATGGCCTACTTCCGCGAGGCCCAGCCGAACCAGCTCGTCCGCGCGGTGCCCGGCGCGGGACTGAACGTGCCGGTGTGGGTCCTCGGCTCAAGCCTGTTCGGCGCCCAGCTCGCCGCGGCTCTCGGGCTGCCGTACGCCTTCGCCTCGCACTTCGCGCCGCAGCAGATGGAGGAGGCGATCGCTATCTACCGCGACCGCTTCGAGCCCTCGGAACACCTGGACAAGCCGTACGTGATGCTCGGCCTGAACGTCGTCGCCGCCGAGACGGACGAGGCGGCCCGGCGGCTGTTCACCTCCCTGCAGCAGGCGTTCCTGAACCTGCGCTACGGCCAGCCCGCGCCGCTGCCGCCGCCGGTCGACGACATCGAGGCGCGGTTCGCCAAGCACGGCGTCGATCCGGCCCAGATGGGCGCGCTCGCCAAGGCCGTGGTGGGCAGCCCGGAGACGGTGCGGGCCGGGCTCGACGACTTCGTTCGCGGCCACCGGCCCGACGAGATCATCGTCACCGCCCAGATCTACGACCACGCCGCCCGCGTCCGCTCCTTCGAGATCACGGCCGAGGCCCGCGACGCCCTGGCGAAGGCGGCCTAGAGCCCGAACAGGTCGATCTGGTCTCCCGCCTTCGGCGGGACGCGGAACTGGGTCAGGTCCATGCCGTCGAAGCGGAACTCGAGGTCGTAGCGCTTCTTCGCCGCGGCGAAGCGCTTGGAGAGCAGGTCCGCGATCGGGCCTTCGCCGCGCATCCGCTTGCCCCACTGGCTGTCGTAGTCCTTGCCGCCGCGCATCTGGCGCACCAGCGACATGACCCGGCCGGCGCGGTCGGGGTGGTCGGTCTCCAGCCACTCGCGGAACAGGTCCTTGATCTCCAGCGGCAGGCGCAACGCCACATAGCCCGCGCCGCGCGCCCCGGCCGCGGCCGAGCGCTCCAGGATCGCCTCCAGCTCGTGGTCGTTCAGGCCCGGGATCATCGGGGCGGCCATGACGATCACCGGCACGCCGGCGTCCGCCAGCCGCCGCACCGCCTCCAGCCGCTTCTCGGGCGTGGCGGCGCGAGGCTCCATGGACCGCGCGAGCTTCCGGTCGAGGGTGGTGATGGAGATCGCCACCCGCGCCAGGTTCCGCTGCGCCATCGGTGCGATCAGGTCGAGGTCGCGCAGGACTAGCGCCGACTTGGAGATCACCGAGAAGGGGTGGCTGAAGCGGGCCAGCACCTCGATGACGCCGCGGGTGATGCGCAGGCGCCGCTCCTGCGGCTGGTAGGGATCGGTGTTGCCGCCGATGTGGATCACCTCGGGGACGTAGCGGGGCTTCGAGAGCTCCGCCTCCAGCAGCCGCGCCGCCTCGGGCTTGAAGAACAGCTTCTGCTCGAAGTCCAGGCCGGGTGAGAGGCCCATGTAGGCGTGCGCGGGCCGGGCGTAGCAGTAGATGCAGCCATGCTCGCAGCCCCGGTACGGGTTGATTGAGGCCGAGAAGCCCACGTCCGGGCTGTCGTTGCGGGTGACGATCACCCGGGCGCGTTCGGCCTCCACCGTGGTGGTGAAGGCCTTGGGGTCGGGCTCGTCCGGCGTCCAGCCGTCATCGAAGGCTTCCCGCGCCTGGCTTTCGTAGCGCCCGCTGGCGTTGGAGCGGGCGCCGCGCCCACGGATCTGCTGGGTGAAGGTGGTCACCTCCCCAACCTACCAGTCGACAAGAACAAAACAAGAACTGATTGACCTCGGCGGCCGGAGCCGTGCTCCTGCGCCCATGCTGTCGGTGATCATCGATGCGGGAACGGCCGAGGACCGGCTGGCGGGGCTGCTGGCGGTGCTGACGCCCGCCGCCGTGGAGGGGCTGGTGCGCGAGGTGCTGGTCGCCGGGCCCGCCTGGAGCGAGCTGGTGGCCGACCAGGTGGACGCGCTCTGCGACGACACGGGCGCCGAGCTGGCCGGCGACCTTGGCCAGGCGATCGGCCGGGCCAAGTCCGACCTGCTGCTGGTGGTGCCGGTGGCGATCCGATTCCGCAACGGCTGGGTCGAGCGGCTCGGCGACCACCTGCGTGACGGCGGCCGCGAGGCCATGCTGATCGGAGAAAAGCGGCCCGGCCTGTTCGCCCGGCGGCCTTACGGCGTGATCATCGGCAGGGCCGACGCGGCGGCCCTAGTCGAGCCCGATCTGAAGGGTCTGCGCGGAAAGCTCGGTCCCGGGGCTCGTCGGCTGGACTAGGTCGAGCCGCGCGTCGATCAGCCGGGCGCCGCCGGCCAGGGCGTCGAGGGTCCTGGTCTCCTGGCCCCAGAGCTTCTTGTAGCTCCAGTAGGCGGTCATGACCTTCTCGACGTAGTTGCGGGTCTCCTCGGCCGGCAGACATTCGATGAGCAGCAGCGGGTCGGAGGCCGAGCAGCGCTCCACCGCTTTGGACACCGCGCCGGGGCCGCCGTTGTAGGCCGCCACGGTGCGCAGGATGTCGTAGTCGGTGCTGCGCTCCATGAGGAAGGTCAGGTAGTCCTGGCCGGCGCGCAGGTTGGTGGCCGGGTCGAACAGCCGTCGCGGCTCGCGCTTCAGCTTGTCGTCGCCCGTGGCGCGCGCCGCGCTCTCAGGCAGGAGCTGCATCAGGCCGATGGCGCCGGCATGGCTCACCGCCTGCGGATTGAAGCGGCTCTCCTGGTAGGCGATGGCGTAGACCAGCGCCTTGTCGACGGTGAAGCCGGACTTCGGCTCCAGTTCCGGCGTCGGATATTCCCAGACGCTCGGCGGACGGCGCAGGGTCTTCGGCTTGGGCGGGGCGGCGGCGTCGAGGGCGGCGATCAGCCGGCCCCAGTTCTCGCGGTCGCGATCGTTGCCGGCGAAGCCAAGGCCGGCGCGCAGCTCCTGGCGGGCCTCGTCCCAGCGGCCGATCTGCACGAGGGCGGCGGCGCGGTGGGCGCGCGGCCATTGCGAGGTGAAGCGGATCAGCTCCGCGTCGGGCTCGGCGGCCGGGGCAGGGGCCGGGGGCGGCGCGTGTCGGGCCGGAGCCGGCGCCGGCGAGCGCCAGGACGCGCGGACGAACAGGCCGGTGTCGGCCACCGCCGGCTGCAGCTCCAGCTGCCGGGCGGCGATCTTGCCGTAGAAGGTGTCGGCGCTCTGGGCGGCGGTGCGCAGGTAGCGCGTGGCCTCGGCGGCCTCGCCCAGCATGCCGGCGGCGCGGGCCGCCCAGAAGGCGCCGGCGGCGCGCAGCCACGGATCTTCGGCGGGATCGTCGGCCAGTTCGATGAACCAGCCCTTGGCCTGGGCGTAGTCGTTCAGCCGCCAGGCGGCGAGGCCGGCAACCCAGCGTTCGCCTACGGCGGGAGCGAGCTGCGAGGCCTTCTTCACGTCGCCGGTGTAGAAGGCGTAGCGCGCCTGCCAGCCGCGGTCCGCGGGCGGCAGGCGGGCCATGTCCTGGGCCGACAGCTCTGGCTTCGGCGGGTCGAGGGCGTCGGCGGGCTTGCGCTTGGCGGCCAGCGAGAAGATTCGCTCGGCGAGCGGCAGGTCGCGGAACTTGGCCAGCCAGCCGGTGAGTTCGTCGTAGTTCGCCTTGTGCGCCGAGGGGTGCATGAGCTGGCGGAAGGACACATAGCCCAGCAGGGACTGGTCCTTGATCTCCAGCGACTTCATCTGCGCGTCGATGAAGTCCCCGCGGTCGGCCGCCTCGAACGCCAGCGAATAGGCGCGCGCGTCTTCGGACGTGAGCGGTTGCAGGCTCGCCGCGGCGGCCATGGAAGCGATGGAGGCGGCGCACGCGAGGGTGGAAACCCCGACGCATAGGCGCTTAACGAGCGTCATGCCGTCCTTACTGCCGCCGGCCCCTCTAACGGGAGGTTACGCGGCGCCCCTTTTTCTCGAACAGATTCGTAGTGTTAGGCAGCGCTTTGACGGGGATCAAGCCGCCCCGTCGCGCACGGATCCGTGATCGCGCCGCGCTCGATCGCCGCAGGCAAGTCTTCGGAAAGCTTGGCTATTTGCCGGGCAGGGGCTCAATCGGGCCGATGCGGCCGGTCCAGCCGCTCGGTGAGGGTGAGCAGGTCCGTCCAGGCCCGCTTCTTGGCGGCCGGCTGGCGCAGCAGGAAGGCCGGGTGCAGCGTCGGCATGGCCGGCAGCTCCATGGCGGCGTCGGCCGAGCGCCACTCGAACCAGCGGCCGCGCAGGGAGAGGATGCCTTCCTCCCGCTTCAGCATCGACTTGGCCGACGCGCCGCCAACCAGCAGCAGCATCTTCGGCTTCACGAGGGCGATGGCCCGCTCGACGAACGGCGCGCAGATCATCTGTTCGGCCGGGGTGGGCGTGCGGTTGCCGGGGGGACGCCAGAACACCGTATTGGTGATGAACACCCGGTCGGTGAGGCCGGCCGCCGCCAGCATCCTGTCCAGCAGCTGCCCGGCCCGGCCCACGAAGGGGGCGCCCTGGCGGTCCTCGTCGGCGCCCGGACCTTCGCCGATCACCATCAGCGGGGCGTCGGCGCGGCCGCGGTAGAAGACCGCGCGCGTCGCGCCCTCGAATCGCAAAGGGCAGCCCTCGAAGCCGGCGATGGCCTCGGCGAGCTGGTCCAGGGTCTCGGCGCCGGCGGCGAGCGCCTGGGCCTGGGCGACGGCGGCGGAAATGTCCGGCTGGCCGGGGGCGGCGGGCCGGATCGGCGAGACGGTGGCGGCGGCGCGCGTCGGCGGGGGCGGGGGCACGAACTTGCCCGCCTCGATCCGGTCGATGGCCTCGTTGAGCAGCATGGCGTCGACGCCCGCGTCCGCCCAGAAGGCGAGCAGGCTCTCGGCGAGCAGGCGGTTGGAGGGATCGGCCGCGGCGGGCATGGCCCCACTCATGGCGTGGCCGCGGGGCTTTGGCTAGGCCCGGGCGGGGTCGACCTTGCGCGCCAGCCGGTCGGCCAGCTTGAAGACGAACGGGTTGAGCACGATCGAGAGCAGGGCGCCGGCCAGGATCAGGTCGTGCGTCTCCCGGCTCATGATGTCCAGCTTCAGGCCTACGCCCGCCAGGATGAAGGAGAACTCGCCGATCTGCGCGAGGCTCGCGGCGACCATAAGGGCGCCCTGCCGCTCCATCCTGAACAGCGTCGTGATGGCGAGCGCCGCGGCGGACTTGCCGATGATGATGATCGCCAGGACGGCCGCGACCGGTCCGGGCTGCTCGACCAGCACCATGGGATCGAACAGCATGCCCACGGAGACGAAGAACAGCACGGCGAAGGCGTCGCGCAACGGGAGGGAACGCTCGGCGGCGTTGTGGCCCAGCGGCGTGCCGTTCAGCACCACGCCGGCGATGAAGGCGCCGAGCGCGAAGGAGGCGCCGAACACCGCATAGGCCAGGTAGGCGATGCCGAGCGCGATGGCGAGCACCCCCAGGGTGAAGAGCTCGCGCGACCGGGTGTGGGCGATCCGGATCAGCAGCCACGGCAGGACCCGGGCGCCGACCAGCAGCATGAAGGCCACGAAGATCCCGACGCTCAGCAGCGTGCCGCCGATCTTCAGCGCGATCGCGCCCGGATCGGGGCTCGCGCCGCTCACCGCCAGGAGAGGGACGAGCACCAGGGCTACGACCATCACCAGGTCCTCGACGATCAGCCAGCCCACGGCGACGCGGCCGGTGTCGGTCTTCACCGCCTTGCGCTCCTCCAGCGCGCGCAGGAGCACGACCGTCGAGGCGACGGAGAGCGAGAAGCCCATGAGCGCCGCTTCCGCGTCGCCCAGACCCATCAGCCGCCCCACGCCCCAGCCGAGCAGGGTGGCGGCGGCGATCTGCACGAGGGCGCCCGGGACGGCGATCTTGCGCACCTTCATGAGGTCGGCGAGGGAGAAGTGCAGCCCGACCCCGAACATCAGCAGGATGACGCCGACCTCGGCGAGCTGGCTTGCAAGGCCCGCGTCCGCCACCCATCCGGGCGTGAACGGCCCCACCACCACGCCGGCCAACAGATAGCCCACCAGGGGCGAGAGCTTGAGCCGCAGGGCCAGCATCCCGAGGACGAAAGCCAGCACGAAACCGGCGACGAGCGTGAGGATGAGGCTGTCGTCGTGCGGCATCGGGTCTCCTGGCAGGGGGGCAGGCTTCCGACGTGGCGGCGGCCGGCGGCGCCGTCAAGCTCACGCCGCGCACTTTCTTCCGTCGCGGCCGGAACTTCGCCGTGGGTCGCCGAGTCTTGCACCAGGGATCTAGGCCGGCGATCGCCGGGGGAGCGCGCACGCATGGCTTTCGTCGTCTTCGCCGGCCAGTCCAACATGGGCGGCCTGTTCATGAACGCCTCCACCCTGCCGCAGGCCTGGACGCCCGATCCGCTGACGCTGGTGTGGGACGCCGAACAGAAGGCGTGGGCGCCGATGCAGCCGGGCGTGAACACCGGCTACGGCGACCAGCATGAGGCCTGGGGGCCGGAGGCGTCGTTCGCCCAGGCCTTCCGCGCCCTGTTCCCGGGCGAGGTGCTGCGGATCGTGAAGACGGCGCACGGCGGCACCGGTCTCGATCGCGATCCGGCCCAGTGGCACTACGACTGGTCTCCGGCCAGCGACGACGAGCTCTTCGACCGCGCCACCGCCCTGATCCGTGAGGCGGGCGCCGCGGCGGGCGGTCTGCGCCCGGATGCGGTCTTCTGGGGGCAGGGCGAGGAGGACGGCACGAAATGGAGCTCGGCCCGGGCCTATCTGGACAATCTGCCCGCCTTCTTCGCGGCCGTGCGTGACGAGTGGATGGGCGACCCGGCCGGGCGGATCGGCTTCTTCCAGGTGGGCGCCTCGATGGCGTTCGCGGAGGAGGTGCGCCGCGCCCAGCAGCTCACCGACGAGTGGGACACGCGCGCCGACAGTTTCGACACCCGCGCCTTTCCCATGCAGAACGACGCGCTCCACTACTCGGCCGAGGGCTACCGGATGGTGGGGGCGGAGTTCCTCCGCCTCTACGCCGGGTGGCGCGGCGCGGGCGGTGAGGGCGGCGGCGGGCGGTCGCTGGACGGCACGCCTTGGGCTGACACCCTCAACGGCGGCGGCGGGGACGACAGCATGGGCGGCGGCGCTGGGCTGGACCGGCTTCGCGGCGGCGACGGCCGCGACCTGATGTCCGGCGGCGACGACTTCGACGACATGCACGGCAACGCGGGCGACGACACGCTGGCGGGCGGCCACGGCGACGACTGGGTGGTGGGTGGCCGCGACGCCGACCGGCTGTTCGGCGACGAAGGCTCCGACATCGTCTACGGCAACCTCGGCGACGATCTGTGCGACGGCGGCGCCGGCAACGACCTGGTGCGCGGCGGCCAGGGCAGCGACCAGCTGTTCGGCTGGAGCGGCGACGATTGGCTCTCCGGCGACCGTGGCGACGACACCCTCTCCGGCGGCTCCGGCGCGGACATCTTCCACAGCTTCGGCGATGCGGGGCTCGACCGGATCACCGATTTCAACGCCGCCGAGGGCGACCGCATCCAGCTGGAGCCCGGCGCGACCTGGCGGATCGACCAGGTCGGGGCCGACGCGGTGCTCTTCTTGGGCGGCGGCGCGCAGGTCGTGCTGGTCGGCGTCTCGGCCGCCTCATTCGTGGGCGCCTGGGTCGTCGGCGCATAAGTCGGGTGTCCGACAGGGAGCCAGATGCGGCCTAGCTCGTTGTGACGCGGAGAGGGGCGTCCAGTTCAAGCGAGGTCAGGGGTCATGAGAGGACGAGACGTCCGCGCCATCCTCTTCTGTGTGGCGACCACCATGCTGTTGTTCGTGGTCTCCTTCCTGCTCTTCCGCAACTTCATCGTCACCCTGGCGCTCGTGGCCGGCTACGACGCCTGGCTTCTGACGCGCCCGCGCATGCAGCGGGTGTTCCGCCGCCTCCGCGGCGATGCGGACTGGAGCGGCTATTTCAAGAACGACTAGGCCGGGATCGGCGCCGGCCGCTCCACGGGAACGCCCGCCTGCAGCACGGTCCGCTCGCCGTCCTGCAGACGCAGAGCGGTGAGCACGCCCGTGGCGTAGGCTCCGGTGTCGAGCCCGATCCGGTGCTCCAGGAGCTGGGGCCGCGCGTCGAGCCAGGTGTGACCGTGGACGACCACTTTGTCGAACGGCCCCGTCGCATCCAGGAAGCCCTGGCGGATCCACAGGAGGTCGGCCTCGGTCTGGTCGGCCAGCGGCGTCCCGGGCCTCACGCCGGCATGGACGAAGGCGTAGTCGCCGACCACCACCATCAGTTCCAGCCGCTCCAGCAGCCGCAGGTGCGAGGCCGGCATCCGCTCCATCAGTTCGTCGCGGGCGCGGACATAGCTGTCCTCGCCGTCATAGGGCCCGGGGGGCACGACGCCGTAGGCCGCCAGCGTCTCGGCGCCGCCGAACCGCAGCCAGCCGCCGCCGCCCTCGGGCTCGTCCAGGAAGGCCAGCAGGGCCTGCTCGTGGTTGCCCTTCAGAAGGTGGACCTCGACGTCCGTGCGCCGTTGCAGCCAGACCAGCGCCTCCAGCACCTTGTGCGAGTGCGGGCCGCGGTCGACGTAGTCCCCCAGGAAGATCAGCGCCGGACGCCGGCCCGCCGCCTGCTCGGCGCAGTCGCGGGCGATGTCGGCCAGCAGCGCCTTCATGGCGTCGTAGCAGCCGTGGATGTCCCCGATCGCGTAGACGAGACCGCCGTCGACGCTCACGACCGGCGCTCCCGGTCGGCCAGCCGGCGGAGGTCGCCGGCCATGTCCTGGTAGCCGGCGATCACCCGCCCCGGGTCGCTGTCCGCCCGGTGGCGCAGGCTGGCCCAGCGGTTGCGGTAGGAGACGAGCGTGGCGCGCGGCACGCCGGCCCGGGTGGCGCTGGCGTAGGCCTGGCGCAGGCGGCGGTCGGCGGCGATCACCGACGGGTAGGCGCAGCGGGCGCGATTGTCGCCGCGCAGTCCTTCGCAGCGGGACCCGCCCTTGCGGGTGACGGCCTTGGCAGGCTTCGGCCTGGCCGTACGCGGGGCGGCGGCCTTCACCGGGGCAGGCTCGGCCTTCGCGGGCGTGGCGACCGGGGGCTCCGGCCAGGCGATCGCCCGCGTCGCCGGGGGCGCTGGCGTCGGCGTTGGGGCGAGGCTCGCCACCGTCAGGGCGGCCGGCGGCGGCGACGCCGCGGGCGCGGACGGGCGGAAGTCGGGCGGCTTGACGATCAGGGCCCCCGCGGCGAGGCCCACGAAGGCGGCGGCGGCCAGGGCGCCCCAGCGGGCGGGCGAACGCTCGCGGGCCTCGGCCGAGCGGCCCACGAAGATCCGCACCCGCGGCGAGCGGCCGGCCGGGGCCGGGCTCACGGGCTGGAAGATCTCCTCCAGGTCCGCGCGGACGGTGCGCGACAGCTCCCGGCGGTCCGGAAGCGGGGCAGGGGGCGGCGGTGTCAGGTTCGGTCCATCGGAAGTCATTGCGCGGTCCGTCTCCATCGGTCTGCGCTCCGCTTGCGCGGCGACGGAGCCCAAACGGTTGCGGCCCCGCTTCGATCCCAAACGGCGCCACAGTCGACGCAAGAGGCGCGTCCACGGCCGCGTTCCTGCTTGACCGCCCCGGCGTGACGTCCTGATAAGACCCGCGTCGGATCAATGCCGTGCGGGAATCTCCTGCGCGCGAGGGAGCGGGATCATGAGCGAAGGCGTCGAACGGGAATCGATGGAGTACGACGTCGTCATCGTCGGCGCCGGCCCTTCCGGCCTGGCCGCCGCGATCCGGCTGAAGCAGCTCGCCCAGCAGGCGGGGACGGACGTCTCGGTCGCGGTGCTGGAGAAGGGCTCCGAAGTGGGCGCCCACATCCTCTCCGGCGCCGTCATCGATCCCATCGCGCTGAACGAGCTGCTGCCCAACTGGAAGGAGCTCGGCGCCCCGCTGGAGACGGCGGTGACCGAGGACAAGTTCCTGATGCTCGGGCCGCAGGGCAGCCTGGAGCTGCCGATGTTCGCCATGCCGGGCTTCATGCACAACGACGGCAACTACATCGCCAGCCTGGGCAACGTCTGCCGCTGGCTCGCCCAGCAGGCCGAGGGCCTGGGCGTGGAGATCTATCCCGGTATGGCCGCCTCCGAGGCCGTGTTCGACCCCGAAGGCCGAGTGCGGGGCGTGGTCGCCGGCGTGTTCGGCATGACCAAGGACGGCCCGGGGCCGGACTACCAGCCGGGCGTGGAACTGCTCGGCAAGTACGTCTTCATCGGCGAGGGCGTGCGCGGCTCCATCGCCAAGGTGCTGAAGGCGAAGTACGGCCTGTGCAAGGACGCCGACCCGGAGAAGTACGGCATCGGCATCAAGGAGCTGTGGCAGGTGCCGGACGATTGCTTCGTCCCGGGCCTGGTGCAGCACACCACGGGCTGGCCCCTGGACGACAAGACCGGCGGCGGCAGCTTCCTCTACCACTTCGGCGACAACTACGTGTCCGTCGGCTTCGTGGTCCACCTGAACTACAAGAACCCCTGGCTCTCGCCGTTCGACGAGTTCCAGCGCTTCAAGCACCACCCCGAGGTGGCCAAGTTCCTGGAGGGCGGCAAGCGCATCGCCTACGGCGCGCGGGCCATCAGCGAGGGCGGACTGCAGTCGGTGCCGAAGCTCTATTTCCCGGGCGGTGTGCTGCTGGGCGATTCCGCCGGCTTCGTGAACGTCCCGCGGATCAAGGGCAGCCACAACGCCATGAAGAGCGGCATGATGGCCGCCGAGGCCGCCTTCGCCGCGATCCAGTCCGGCCGCTCCGCCGACGAGCTCACCGACTACGCGGAGGCCTTCGACCGCTCGTGGGTGAAGAAGGAGCTGCACGTCGTCCGCAACGCCAAGCCGATGCTGTCGAAGTTCGGCACTGCGCTGGGCGGCGCGCTTTCCATGTTCGACATGTGGACCACCAGCACGCTGGGTGGCTTCTCGCTGTTCGGGACCATGAAGCACACCAAGGGCGACGCCGAATCCACGGGTCTCGCCAAGGACCACAAGCCCATCGTCTATCCGAAACCGGACGGCGTGCTGTCGTTCGACAAGCTCTCCAGCGTCTTCCTGTCGAACACCAACCACGACGAGAACCAGCCGGCGCACCTGCGCCTGCGCGATCCCAGCGTGCCGATTTCGGTGAACCTGCCGAAGTTCGGGGAACCAGCGCGCCTGTACTGCCCGGCCGGCGTCTACGAGGTGCTCTACGACGACAACGGCCAGAACCCGAAGTTCCAGATCAACTTCCAGAACTGCGTCCACTGCAAGACCTGCGACATCAAGGATCCGTCGCAGAACATCGACTGGACGACTCCGCAGGGTGGCGACGGGCCGAACTACCCCAACATGTGACAGGAGCGGCGCCTTGCGGCCGCCGCCTTTAACGTCGAAGGTCCGCCCATGCGCCGTTTCCTGCTAGTCGCCGCCGCCCCGCTCGTCCTGCTGTCCGCCTGCGCCACCGCCCAGCCCGAGCGGCCGGCGGGCCAGATGCAGGAGGTCTTCGGGCTCTCGCCCTACGGCATGTTCCTGGCCGGGCAGGCGGCGCTGAACGACGGCCGCAGCGGGGAGGCCGCGCGCTTCTTCGAGCAGGCGAACGCCCACTCCGAGACCGACGTCCTGGTCGCCGAGCGCGCCTTCACGGCGGCCGTGCTGGCGGGCGACATCGAGAAGGCGTCGGCGCTTTCGCCCCAGGGTCCCGAGGTCTCCGACGCCACCAAGCGCATGGCCGCCCTGGTGAACGCGGTCGAGGCGATCGCCGACGGCCGCGGCAAGGTCGCCCGCGACCTCCTTGCCGGGGAGGACATCGGCTTCCCGCATCGCGGGGCCGCCGCTCTGCTCGCGCCGTGGGCAGCCGCCCAGGCCGGGGACGTGGAGGCTTCCCTCGTCCGCCCGCAGGTGCGCGGCGACCGGGTGGTGGACTATTTCGGCCAGCTCGGCCGGGCCCATCTCTTCGAACGTGCGCGCCGCTACGACGAGGCCGAGACCGACTTCAAGGCGGTGACGTCGGTGGCCGGCAGCGAGATGTCGGTGCTGGCCTATGGGGCCTTCCTGGAACGGCGGGGCCGGCGCGCCGACGCCGTGGCTCTCTACGACACCCTGCTGGGCGAGGACCCTTCGAGCGTGGCCGTGAAGGCGGCCCGCGCCCGGGCCCAGGCGGGCAAGTCGCCGCCGCCTGCACCGGGCGTGCGCCAGGGCGCCGCCCAGGCTCTGCTCGCGCCGGCCGCCACCATGCTGCAGGCCAAGCAGACGCAGATCTCCCTGGCCTACCTGCGGATGGTGCTCCGGCTCGACCCGTCGCGCGATGAGGCCTGGGTCATGGTGGGGGACATCATGCAGGCCTCCGGCGACAGCGAGGCCGCGCGCCAGGCCTACGGTCGGCCGAAGCCCAATTCCCCGGAGTTCGCCGGCGCCCAGGCCAAGCTCGCCTGGACCTACCAGGCCGACAAGGACAGCGAGACGGCCCTGAAACTCGCCCGCACCGCCGCCGCCTCCGGCGACGCCGAGGCCCGCGTCACGCTCGCCGACCTGCTGCGCGCCAACGAGCAGTACGCCGAATCGGTCGAGGTGCTCACCGGTCTGATCAAGGACGCCAAGACTCCCGACTGGCGGCTGCACTACAGCCGGGGCGTGGCGCTGGAGCGGCTGGGCCGCTGGCCCGAGGCCGAGGCGGACCTGCAGATCGCGCTGAAGGCGCGGCCCGACGAGCCGGAGTTGCTGAACTACCTGGGCTACACCTGGATCGACCGGGGCGAGCGGCTGTCTGAGGCCATGGCCATGGTCGAGAAGGCGGTGGCCGCCAATCCGCGCTCGGGCGCCATGGTGGATTCCCTCGGCTGGGCCTTCTACCGCATGGGCGACTACAAGAAGGCCGTCGAGAAGCTGGAGCAGGCCGTCGAACTCGAGGCCGGCGATCCGGAGATCAACAACCACCTCGGCGACGCCTACTGGATGGTTGGGCGCAAGGAGGAGGCGGTCTTCCAGTGGCGGCGCGTCCTCACGCTGGACCCGGACGCGCGCATCCGCGCCGACGTGGACGCCAAGCTGGCCTCCGGGCTGGGGCCCAAGCAGCAGATCGCCGGACCCTGACGCCATGGCGCTGACTGCGCTGGCACCGGCCAAGGTCAACCTGTTCCTGCACGTGGGCGCGCCGGGCGGCGACGGCTACCACCCGCTCTGCAGCCTGATGGCCTTCGCTGATTTCGGCGACCGGCTGGCCCTGCAGCCGGCCGACGCCATGGAGCTGAAGGTCACCGGCCCCTTCGGCGCGGCGCTCGACGGGGCAGGGGACAACCTCGTCCTGCGCGCGGCCCATGCCCTGCTGGCCGAAGCGCGGCGTCCGGTGGCGCCGTTCAGCCTCTCCCTGGACAAGCAGCTGCCCGTCGCCGCCGGCCTCGGCGGCGGCTCGAGCGACGCCGGCGCGACCCTGCGCCTGTTGCGCGAGGCGGCCGGGCTGCAGATCGAAGACGCCCGGCTGGAAGCCATCGCGGCCGGCCTGGGGGCCGACGGGGCCGCCTGCCTCTGGGGGCGGCCGGTGGTGGCCGAGGGCCGGGGCGAGCGGCTGTCTCCGGCCCCGCCCTTCGCGCCCGTGGACGCCGTGCTGGTCAATCCCCGGGTCCCGGTCTCCACGCCGGAGGTCTATCGGCGCTTCGATGCGCGCGGCCGGTTCGGCGAGGTGACCCCGCCGCCGGCGCCGGACGCCTTCGAGAGCGCCGCGGAGCTGGCGGCCTGGCTGGCCACGCTGCGCAACGACCTGGAGCCGGCGGCGATCGACGCCGCCCCGGAGGTGGGCGCCGTGCTGGAGACCCTGGCCGGCGAGCCGGAGACCCTGCTGGCCCGCGTCTCCGGCTCTGGCGGCACCTGCTTCGCCCTGTGCGCCGGGGACATCGAGGCCGAGGGACTGGCCGAGCGGATCGAGGCGCTGGCGCCGCACTGGTGGGTCCGCCGCGTGCGGCTCGGCGGGCCCTGGGAATAGCCCCGAACGAAAATGGGGGCCCCGCAGGACCCCCGCTCCCGTCAGCTGAAAGCTCCCCCAATCAGCTGTGGTAGGCGCGCTCGCCGTGCTCGACGATGTCGAGGCCTTCCTCCTCGGTGTCCTCGCTGACCCGCAGGCCGACGGTGAACTTGATGATGAAGAAGACGATGGCGCTGGCGACGCTCGACCAGGCGATGGCCACGAGCACGGCCTTGAGCTGGGCCATCACCTGCGTCGCCATCACGTAGGCGGCGGTGTCGCACGTCGAGATGTCGCCGTCGGCGGCGCAGGTGGTGTAGTCGACCACGCCCGCGCCACCCCAGTCCGGGTTGACCAGCAGGCCCGTGGCCAGGGCGCCGACGATGCCGCCGACCGCGTGGATGCCGAAGGCGTCCAGGCTGTCGTCGTACTTCAGGGCGTTCTTCACCGCCGAGCAGAACAGGACGCAGATCGGCGACACGATCAGGCCGAGGATCAGGGCGCCCACCGGACCGGCGAAGCCCGCCGCGGGGGTCACCGCGACCAGGCCCGCCACGAGGCCCGAGGCCAGGCCCAGCATCGAGGCCTTCTTGCGGGTGATCCACTCGGTCATGGTCCAGGAGAAGCCCGCCGCGGCCGTGGCGATCAGGGTGTTGACCACCGCCAGCGCCGCATAGCCGTTGGCTTCCAGGTTGGAGCCGGCGTTGAAGCCGAACCAGCCGACCCACAGGAGGCCCGCGCCGACCAGGGTCAGCGTCAGGGAGTGGGGCGGCATGGGCTCGGACCGGTAGCCCTTGCGGGCGCCGAGGATCAGGGCGCCGACCAGGGCCGCGACGCCGGCGTTGATGTGCACCACGGTGCCGCCCGCGAAGTCGAGCGCCCCGAAGCTCCAGATCAGGCCGGCCTGGATCGGATCGGTCGGGGCGGCCGCCACGGCGTCCGGACCCGCCCACCACCAGACCATGTGGGCCATCGGATAGTAGGAGAGGATCGGCCACAGGACCGCGAAGACCAGCACCGCGGCGAACTTCATCCGCTCGGCCACGCCGCCGAGCACCAGGGCGGCGGTGATGCAGGCGAAGGTCATCTGGAAGGCGATGAACGCCAGTTCCGGGATCACCACGCCGGTGGAGAAGGTGGCCACGTTGGAGGCCGGCGTCACGTCCTTCAGGAACAGCCGGCCGAAGCCGCCGACGAAGGTGTCGAGGCCGCCGCCGTCGGTGAAGGCCAGGCTGTAGCCGTAGAGCACCCAGGCGATCATGCCGACCACGGTGACCGTGGACACCTGCATAAGCATGGAGAGCATGTTCTTCTGGCGAACCAGGCCGCCGTAGAACAGCGCCAGCCCCGGCACGATCATCAGCAGCACGAGGATGGTGGAAACCAGCATCCAGCTCACGTCGCCCTTGTCCGGCGTCGGCGCGGCCGCCTCGGCCGGGGCCGCTTCGGCCGCCGCGGCCGGTGCCGCTTCAGGCGCAGGCGCGGCGGCGTCAGCGGCCGGCGTCGCGGCCGCGGCGGGCGCCGCGGCGGGCCCGGCCTCCTGGGCGAAGGCCGGGGCCGCGAGCGGTCCCCCGACCATGGCGGCGGCGAGGGCGAGCCCCGCCAGCGCTTTGAATGCAGCGAGCTTCATTGTCATTGTCCCCTTTGTCCCTGTCCCCTAGAGCGCCGCGGCGCCGGTCTCGCCGGTCCGGATCCGGACCGCGTCCGTGACGTCGAGGACGAAGATCTTGCCGTCGCCGATCTTGCCGGTGGCGGCGGCGGCCTTGATGGCCTCCACGGCCTTCGGCGCGGCGGCGTCGTCGACGACCGCCTCGAGCTTCACCTTGGGCAGGAAGTTCACCTGGTACTCCGCGCCCCGGTAGATCTCGGTCTGCCCCTTCTGACGGCCGTAGCCTTTGACTTCCGAGACCGTCAGGCCCTCCACGCCGGCCGCGACCAGCGCTTCGCGCACGTCGTCCAGCTTGAAGGGTTTGACGATCGCCATGATGAGTTTCATCCGCTCGCTCCCGCGCGACCCTTGGGCTGGGCCCGCCCACCTTCAGTTGCTCAAAAGACCGCCGCGGACGTCCCATCCCCAAGCGCGGCGGTCGCTGGACGCTAGACACGGCCGGGCCGGCGGAGCGCCGCCGCAGCGCCGCCGCTGAGCAAGAAGGCAGTCGCGGCCCAAGTTGTGGGCGCCGGCGCTGCGCGGCGCCTCAAAACTGTGCGGAATCGGCCGCGGGAGCGGTTCGGCGCGAGCCTCTGCGTGAGCGGTTCACGAGGGGGTGAATGCGGAACCCCCAGGCTTCGCCATGCGTAGTGGTGCCGGACCACTCGCTTGCGCGGGCGCGTTCGTGTGGGGCTGACCGGATGTAACCTCGAGGATTTGGATGACGACCTATCGCCTGCTGACCGCCACCGCCGCCGCCGCCCTCATCGCTGGGCTCGCCGCCTCGGGCGCCGCCGCCCAGACCCCCGCCGCCGCGGCGACCGCGAAGACCGAGGCCGCCGCGCGGGCGGCCACCGGCAAGACGTCCTCCGACGCTGCGGCCGCCACCCAGCCGCAGGGCACTGCCGCCGCCGTGAGGGAGGGCGCAGCTCCCGTGGCCGCCGCCCAGGGCGCAGCCCCGGCCGCCGGCGCCGCCAAGCCCGTCGCCGTCGCGGGCGACCTGGTGGACACCCTCAAGGCCTCCGGCCAGTTCAGCACCTTCATCCAGGCGGTGGATTCCACCAACCTGACGGGCCTGCTGAAGAGCAACAAGAACCTGACCGTCTTCGCCCCGACCGACGCGGCGTTCGCGGCGATGCCGGCCTCCGAGCTGGCGCGCCTGAAGGCCGACAAGGCGGCGATGCAGAAGTTCGTCCTGCACCACGTCGTCAACGCCCCGATCCCCTCGTCGAAGATCAAGGGCGCGAAGGGCCCGGTGGCGACCGGCGCCGGCGACCAGGTGCTGCTCGACGGCAGCGACGAGGCGGCGCTGAAGGCCGACGGCGCGACCATCGTCCAGGCTGACCTCCAGACCGGGAGTGGCCTGCTGCAGGTGGTGGACCGGGTGCTTGTGCCCGGCCAGGGCGACACCTCGACCGCGGCCGCCTCGACGGGCGCCAGCACCGGGGCCAGCGCCACGGCTTCGACGCCGCCGAACAAGCAGTAGCGGGAACCTTCACCGCGGGGCGGGGCTTTCGCTGATCGTCACACGAGGAGTGAACCCAATGAAGCTGACCCATCTGCTTATCGCCGCCTCGGCGACCGCGCTGGTCGGCGGTGCGGCCTTCGCCCAGCCGTCGACCACCGAGGCGCCGCAACCCGGCTCCCGCACCGGCGACTGGAACGGCGCCCACGCCCCCGCCGACGGCTCCGCGGCGTCCGAACGCATCCAGCCGTCCACGACGACGACGACGGTCACCACCGAGTCCTCGTCGACGGCGACGATGCCCATGCCGCCGGCCGACACGTCGGTGACGTCCAGCACGACGGTCACGCCGTCGGCGGGCAGCTACGCAACGGGCGCCAGCGTGACCACCACGCTCGTGACCAACGGCCCGGTTCCGGACACCCCCGAGAACCGCGCCAAGTACGGCCAGCCCATGTCGCGGGCCGGCAAGATGACCGCCGCGCGCGGCAACTAAGTCCAGCTGTCGTTCCAGCCGCCCCACGGGCGGCGACCGGCGTCGCTTCGGCGACGCCGGTCTCGGAGCGTGCGAGGGCGGGAACATTTGGATTGGGGCGGGGCTTTCAGCGAAAACCTGACAGGAGCGAAACCATGAACCTCAAGCCCCTACTCGCCGCCGCGGCGGTGTCCGTCCTCGCCGCCGGCGCGGCTCAGGCCCAGGTGGGCTCCAGCGCCCAGCCGGGGACCGGCGAGACGCCCAACCAGGCGTCGCCTGCGCCGGCCACCCAGTCCTCGACCGGCCTGCCCTCGGTGGATTCCAGCCGCCCGACCGGCTCCGGTGCGGGCGCGACCAACCTGCCGAACGGCGAAGTCGGCGTCTCGGCCACCACCGATTCCACCGGCACCAGCCTCGGCACGCCCAGCGGCACGACATCCGCCGCCGCGACGACGGACGCGACCACCACCACCGCGGACGTCGCAGCCAGCGCGACCACCACGGCCGCTGACGCCTCGACCGGCGCCAGCGTGACCACTTCGACCACCACCAACGGCCCGGTGCCGGACACCGCCGAGAACCGCGCCAAGTACGGCGGGCCGATGTCCCGGGCCGGCAAGCGGACCGCCGCGCGCGGGAACTGACAGCCCGACTGCCGGAAAACCCCGAGAGGGCGGCTTGAAGCGAAGGTCGGCGGGCCCTATGGTCCGCCGACTTTTTTTGCGCCTGCGAACGGCCCCCTTTTCGATGCCTGACAAGCCGCTTTCGTTTCAGGGCCTGATCCTGAAACTGCACGACTATTGGAGCCGTCAGGGCTGCGTCATCCTGCAGCCGCACGACGTGGAGGTGGGGGCCGGCACCCTGCACCCGGCGACGGTGCTGCGTGCGCTCGGGCCCAAGCCGTGGCGGGCGGCCTATGTGCAGCCCTCGCGCCGGCCGGCCGACGGCCGCTATGGCGAGAACCCCAACCGGCTGCAGCACTATTACCAGTACCAGGTCATCCTGAAGCCGAACCCGGACAACCTGCAGGACCTCTACCTGGGCAGCCTGGAGGCCATCGGGCTCGACACCCGCCTGCATGACATCCGCTTCGTCGAGGACGACTGGGAGAACCCGACCGTCGGCGCCTGGGGCCTCGGCTGGGAGGTCTGGTGCGACGGCATGGAAGTCACCCAGTACACCTACTTCCAGCAGGTGGGCGGGCTCGACGTCTGGCCGGTGGCCGGCGAGCTGACCTACGGCCTGGAGCGCCTGGCCATGTACCTGCAGGGCGTCGACCACTTCACCGACCTGGCCTTCAACGACCCCGACGGCCCGGAGCCGAAGACCTATGGCGAGGTGTTTTTGGAGAACGAGCGCCAGCACTCCGAGGCCAACTTCCACGGCTACGACGTGGCGACGCTGAAGCGCCACTTCGAGGACATGGAGGCCCAGGTGCCGAAGCTGCTGGAGGGTCGCGGGCCGCAGGGCCAGCGCACCGTGCTGCCGGCCTACGACCACGTCCTGAAGGCCAGCCACCTGTTCAACCTGATGGACGCTCGCGGCGCGATCGCCGTGGCCGAGCGCCAGAGCTACATCGGCCGCATCCGCGACCTGACCAAGATGTGCGCCGAGGCCTGGGTGGAGAACGAGGGCGGCAACGCCCCGCCCGCGCCAGAGAAGGCGCGAGCCTGACCCATGCCCCAGCTGCTGCTCGAACTGTTCTCCGAAGAGATCCCCGCGCGCATGCAGGCGCAGGCGGCCCGCGACCTCGAGCGCATGGCGCGCGAGAAACTGGCCGCCGAGGGCCTGCTGCCGGAGGCGCTGAAGACCTTCACCGGCCCCCGGCGTCTGACCCTGGTGGCCGAAGGGCTGCCCGCGACCCAGGCCGACCGGCACGAGGAGCGCAAGGGTCCCCGCGTCGGCGCGCCGGACCAGGCCATCGAAGGCTTCCTGCGCTCCACCGGCCTGACCCGCGACCAGCTCGTGGAGAAGGACGGCGTCTACTTCGCCCATACCCACAAGCCCGGCCGGCCCACGCCGCAGATCGTGGCCGAGATGGTGGACGCCGTCGTCCGCGGCTTCCCCTGGCCCAAGTCGATGACCTGGGGGCGCGGGACCCTGCGCTGGGTGCGGCCGCTGAAGCGGATCCTCTGCGTCTTCGACCGCGAGGTCGTGCCGTTCAGCATCGACGGCATCGAGAGCGGCGACGTCTCCGAGGGCCACCGGTTCATGGGCTCGGCCCAGCCGTTCCGCGCCCGCGACTTCGACGAGTACCAGGACGGCCTCGACCGCCACTTCGTGGTCCTCGACCCTGAGGAGCGGAAGGAGCGGATCATGGACGCCGCCCGCACCCTCTGCTTCGCCCGCAACTTCGAGCTGGTCGAGGACGAGGGCCTGCTGGACGAGGTTGCCGGCCTCGCCGAGTGGCCGACGCCGATCCTGGGCGACATGGACCCGGACTTCCTGGACCTGCCGCCCGAGGTGATCCGCACCTCCATGCGCACCCACCAGAAGTATTTCGCGGTGCGCGACCCCGCGACCGGCTTCCTGGTCCCGCACTTCGTCACGGTGGCCAACATCCAGGCCGAGGACGGCGGCCGGGCCATCGCCGCCGGCAACGCCAAGGTGCTGTCCGCCCGGCTGAACGACGCGCGCTTCTTCTGGGACGAGGACCGCAAGACGCCGCTGTCCGCCCGGCTGGACAAGCTGAAGGGCGTCACCTTCCACGCCAAGCTCGGAACCATGTTCGAGCGGGTGGAGCGGATCGCGGCGCTTGCCGGGGAACTTGCCCCCTACGTCCGCGACGACGCCGGCACCCGGGACAAGGCGGTCGAAGCCGCGCGCCTGGCCAAGGCCGACCTCGTCACCGGCATGGTCGGCGAGTTCCCGGAGCTGCAGGGCGTGATGGGCGGCTACTACGCGGACAAGGAGCGCCTCGACCCCGAGATCGCCGACGCCATCCGCCACCACTACCGGCCACAGGGCCCGAACGACGACGTGCCGGTCCAGGCCGTGGCCGCCACCGTGGCCCTGGCCGACAAGCTCGACACCCTGGTCAGCTTCTTCGCCATCGACGAGAAGCCCACGGGCAGCCGCGATCCCTACGCGCTGCGCCGCGCCGCCCTCGGCGTGATCCGCATCCTCCTGCAGTCGCGCACGCGCCTGCCGCTGAAGCGGTTCTGCTCGGACGATCTCCTGGTCTTCTTCGCCGACCGGCTGAAAGTGCTGCTGCGCGAGCAGGGCCAGCGGCACGACCTGGTGGACGCGGTCTTTGCCCTGGGCGATGACGACCTGGTGCGCATCGTCTCGCGCGTGAATGCGCTCGACGGCTTCCTCGGGACCGAGGACGGCAAAAACCTGCTGGCCGGCTACAAGCGCGCGGTGAACATCCTGCGCGCCGAGGAGAAGAAGGGGCCGCTGCCGAGCGGCGAGCCCGTCGACATGGCCGGGGCTCCGCCGGAGGAATCCGCGCTCGTCGTCCGGATCGGCCACGTGGAGATCGAGGTCGGCAAGGCGCTGGAGCGCGAGGACTTCGAGGCCGCCATGCGCGAACTCGCGGCGCTTCGCGAGCCCGTGGACGCCTTTTTCGACAAGGTGCTAGTCAACTCCGAGGTCGCGGCGGAACGCGAGAACCGTTTGCGCCTTCTGGTGAAGGTCCGTGACGCCATGGGGCGCGTGGCGGACTTTTCACAAGTCACAGGCTGAGTAAGGGGACGTCGATGGTGGCCGACACGATGGTGAAGACGCGCTGGGTCTATGCCTTCGGCGGCGGGGGCGCGGAAGGCGACGCCTCGATGAAGAACCTGCTGGGCGGCAAGGGGGCGAACCTCGCCGAGATGTCGTCCCTGGGTCTCCCCGTGCCGCCGGGCTTCACCATCACCACCGAGGTCTGCACCTACTACTACGCGCATGGTCAGCAGTACCCGGCCGACCTGAAGGACCAGGTCCGCGACGCGCTCGCCAAGGTCGAGAGCCAGGTCGGCAAGACCTTCGGCGACCCGGCCAATCCGCTGCTGGTGTCGGTGCGCTCCGGCGCCCGGGCCTCGATGCCGGGCATGATGGACACCGTCCTCAACCTCGGCCTGAACGACGCGACGGTGGAGGGCCTGGCCAAGCTGGCGGGCGACCGCCGCTTCGCGTTCGACAGCTACCGACGCTTCATCCAGATGTACTCGAACGTGGTCCTCAACCTCGACCACCACATGTTCGAGGAGATCCTCGACGAGCATAAGGAGCGCCTGGACGTCCACGTGGACACCGGGCTCACCGCCGAGGATTGGGAAGCCGTCGTCGCCGACTACAAGCGGGCCGTCGAGAGCGAGCGCGGCGAGCCGTTCCCGCAGGACCCGGAGGCCCAGCTCTGGGGCGCGATCAGCGCCGTCTTCGCCAGCTGGATGAACGACCGGGCGAAGTTCTACCGCCGCATGCACGACATCCCCGAGAGCTGGGGCACGGCGGTCAACGTCCAGTCGATGGTCTTCGGCAACATGGGCGAGACCTCGGCCACCGGCGTCGCCTTCACGCGCAATCCGTCCACCGGCGAGAACCGCCTCTACGGCGAGTTCCTGATCAACGCCCAGGGCGAGGACGTGGTCGCCGGCATCCGCACGCCGCAGGCCCTGACCAAGGCCGCCCGCGAGGAGATGGGCGAGAAGAACCCCTCCATGGAGGAGGCGCTTCCGGAGGTCTTCACCCAGTTCAAGTCGGTCGTGGAGAAGCTCGAGAAGCACTACCGCGACATGCAGGACATCGAGTTCACGGTGGAGAAGGGCCGTCTGTACATGCTGCAGACGCGCAACGGGAAGCGCACGGCCAAGGCCGCGCTCAAGGTTGCGGTGGACCTCGCCTCCGAGGGCCTGATCACCAAGGAAGAGGCGGTGATGCGGGTGGAGCCCGCCAGCCTCGACCAGCTGCTGCACCCGACCATCGACCCGGCCAGCCCCCGCGACGTGATCGCGGGCGGCCTTCCGGCCTCGCCCGGCGCGGCCACGGGCAAGGTGGTGTTCACCGCCGAGGAAGCCGAGAAGCTGGGCGCGGCCGGCGAGTCGGTGATCCTCATGCGCGAGGAGACCAGCCCTGAGGACATCCGCGGCATGGACGCCGCCCGCGGCATCGTCACCGCCCGCGGCGGCATGACCAGCCACGCCGCCGTGGTCGCCCGCGGCATGGGCCGGCCCTGCGTCTCCGGGGCCGGCGAGCTGCGCATCGACCAGAAGTCCGGCGAGTTCCACGTCCGCGGCCGCACCTTCAAGGTCCACGACGTGATCACCATCGACGGGTCCACCGGCGAGGTGCTGGCCGGGGCGGTGAAGATGATCGAGCCGGAGCTCTCCGGCGACTTCGCCACCCTGATGACCTGGGCCGACAGCGTGCGCCGCCTGAAGGTGCGGGCCAACGCCGAGACGGCGCTCGACGCCCGCACCGCCCGCCAGTTCGGCGCCGAGGGCATCGGCCTGTGCCGCACCGAGCACATGTTCTTCGACCCCGACCGCATCGCCGCCGTGCGCGAGATGATCCTGGCCGACGACGAGAAGGGCCGCCGCGCCGCGCTGGAGAAGATCCTGCCGATGCAGCGCCAGGACTTCGTGGAGCTGTTCGGCATCATGGAGGGCCTGCCGGTCACCATCCGGCTGCTCGACCCGCCGCTGCACGAGTTCCTGCCGCACACCGAGGAGGACGTGGCCTCCGTCGCCGCGGCCACCGGCCTCGACCCGGCCAAGCTGCTGCGCCGCGCCAAGGAGCTGCACGAGGTGAACCCGATGCTGGGCCACCGCGGCTGCCGCCTCGGCGTGGCCTATCCGGAGATCTACGAGATCCAGGTCCGGGCCATCGTCGAGGCCGCCCTGGACGTGCAGGCCTCGGGCAAGCCCGCGCCGATTGTCGAGATCATGCACCCGCTGGTGGCCAAGGGCGAGGAGATGAAGTTCCTGCGCCAACTGACGGACAAGACGGTGAAAGCCGTCTTCGCCGAACGCGGCCAGGAGATCGAGTACAAGGTCGGCGCCATGGTCGAGCTGCCGCGCGCCGCGATCCGCGCCGGGGACCTGGCCGAGCACGCCGAGTTCTTCTCGTTCGGCACCAACGACCTCACCCAGACGACCTTCGGCATCAGCCGCGATGACTCGGGCCGGTTCCTGAACGCCTACATCGAGAAGGGCATCTTCGAGCGCGACCCGTTCGTCAGCCTCGACCAGGAAGGCGTCGGCGATCTGATCCGCATCGCCACCGAGCGCGGCCGCGCGACCCGGCCCGACGTCAAGCTCGGCATCTGCGGCGAGCACGGCGGCGACCCGGCCTCCATCCAGTTCTGCGAGGCGGTGGGCCTGGATTACGTCAGCTGCTCGGCCTACCGCGTGCCGATCGCGAGGCTGGCCGCGGCGCAGGCCGCGATCGGCGAGCGCGAGAAGGACCGCTAGAGGTCAGGGAACGGCTCAGGCGCTGGCCGGTTAGTCCGGCCATGCCGCTGCACGAGAGCATCTTCCCGACCTTCTTCCTGTCCGGCTTCGAGTGCTCGACCTTCGTCTGGAAGGACCAGGGCCGGCGCGACTGCTCCGCGGAGACGATGCACCTTCAGCACGCGCAGGAGGACTACGCCTTCCTGCGCCACCTGGGCATCGGGGTTGCGCGGGAGGGCTGTCCCTGGCCATTCGTGGACCTGGGCGGCGGGCGCTACGACTTCTCGTGCATCGATCCGCTGATCGAGGCCATGCACGCGCAGCAGGTGCTGCCGATCTGGGACCTCTGCCACTACGGCTACCCGGACGGGCTCGACCCGTTCGGGCCGGAGTTCGTGCCGCGCTTCGCCGACTACTGCCGGGCGGTCGCCGCCTATGTGGTCCCCAAGCTGCCGGGGCCGCACTACTTCACCCCGATCAACGAAATCACCTTCTTCGCCTTCATCGGCGGGGAGTGGGGCTGGGCGGCTCCGTTCCGCACCAGCCGGGCCGAGCGCTTCGACCTGCGCCAGCGGCTCTGCGCCGCCGACATCGCCGGCGTGAAGGCGATCCGCGAGGTCTGTCCGGAGGCGCGGATGATCCACATCGACCCGCTGGTGAACGTGGTCGCGCCCATGGACCGGCCGGACCTGATCGCCGCCGCCTGGCGGGAGACCTACGAGGACACCTTCGTCGCCTGGGACATCATCTCCGGCAAGCGCAATCCGGAGCTGGGCGGCTCGCCCGACGTGCTCGATGTGCTGGGGGTCAACTGCTACTCGTTCGGCCAGATGGAGTACCGCGAGCAGGGGCCGCACGCGCCGCTGCCGCGCGACGACGAGCGGATCGTGCCGCTCTGCCATCTGCTGAAGTACGCCTACGAGCGCTACCGCCGCCCCATGATCATCGGCGAGACCAGCGGCCTGGAGGAGGGCCGTCACCACTGGCTGCGCGACACCGTCCAGGAAGCCTTGGCGGCGGTGGACCAGGGCATCGACCTGCACGGGATCTGCCTGTTCCCGGCCGTGGACATGAAGGACTGGGGCAAGGGCATCTGGGTCCACAACGGGCTGGCCGATCTCCTGGAGGATCGCGGCGACCTCCGCCGCGTGCCGGTGGAGGCCTACTGCGACGAGCTGCGGCGTTGGCAGAAGCGGCTGAACCGCGTGACCCGGCTGGACGACGACCCGCTGAGCGACCCGGTGAACCTCGACGACATCGTGGCCGCCGCCCGGGAGCTGAAGATGCGCTCCGACGCCGACTGGCACTAGCTCAGCAGGAACTTCCAGACCGCCAGGCCGAGCGCGGTGGTGCTGATCACGAAGGCGATCAGCACCAGCAGGCCGTCGCGGGCGATCAGCCCCAGGCCGAAGGTGGCGATGGCCGCGGCCGGCACGAAGGCCACGAACGGCAGCAGCTCCAGCGGCGGCACGATCATCGCCACCAGCATGCAGACCAGCGCCACGACCCGATCCGCCCAGGGGCGGGTGAGGGCCTCGAGTCGCGGCTTCACCATCCGGTCGATGACGCGGGCAGGTTTGCGGCTCACCTTGACCGTCTTCTTCACCTTGTCGGCCTTCACCGACACCTTCTCCAGGAAGCGGGGGATCCACACCGACTCGCGGCCGAACAGCAGCTGGACCGACACCAGGATGGTGATCAGCGCGATGATGCTGGGGGCCGTCGGCACCGCGGCCACCGGCGTCATGCCGAGCAGGCCGCCCAGCAGGAGCAGGGGGCCGAACGAGCGCTTGCCGATGGTCTCCATGATCTCGCCCACGGAGACCTTGGCGCCGTTGGAGCTCGCCGCCCGGTCCAGATCGGCGAGCAGGTCTTCCAGATCCTGAGCAGCTTCCGCCATCGGGCGACCTCCGTTCCGGGGGCCTGAACGCGCAAGCGGAGGATTAGGCGCCTACCAGCTCCAGTCGGACGCCTTCGCCCGGCAGCCGCCGTCGGTCCAGCCCTTCCAGGCGCGTCCGCGGACCACCCGGCCCGGTCGCGCCGCGGTGGGCTCGCCGTCGGCCAGGGCGAGCTGGCCGTTGACCACCACGTGACTGACCCCGGTGGCGAACTGCTGCGGCTTCTCGAAGGTGGCGTGGTCCTGCACGGTCGCCGGATCGAACACCACCACGTCGGCGAAATAGCCCTGCCGCAGCCGTCCGCGCTCCTTCAGGCCGAGATTCGCCGCCGGCTGGGCGGAGAGCTTGCGCACCGCCTCGGCCACGGAGAGGCGCTTCTCCTCGCGCACGTACCTGGCCAGCAGCCGGGCGAAGTTGCCGTAGGCCCGGGGATGGGTGGACGACAGCAGGAACGGCCCCTCCGGCGCCTGCGCCTCCGCGTCGGAGCCGAAGCTCATCCAGGGCAGGGCGGTCTGCCGCGCCACATTGGCCTCCAGCATCGAGAAGTAGACCACCTGCACCCGGCTGCCGTCCTCGATCACCAGGTCGACGGCGGCGTCCTCGGGGCTCACGCCGCGTTCCCTGGCGACCTGCGCCAGGGTCTTGCCGGTCAGCGGCTTCAGCTTCGGGTTCTTGAAGCCGACCAGCAGGGTGCCCTCGGCGCCGGCGCCCCGCTGCAGGTTCTCGAAGGTGGGCGAGCCGTCGCGCATCTCGGCGATCACCTTGGCCCGTGTGGCGGGGTCCTTCAGCCGCGCGATCCACTGCTCCACCCCGCCGGCCTGCACCCAGGTCGGCATGGCTGCGTCCAGGCCCGTGGAGCTGGCCGGATAGGTGTACATGTCGGCGGTGATCCGCAGGCCCTGGGCGCGGGCCGCCTCGATGCGGGCGATCGCCGCGTCCAGTTTGTCCCAGTGGGCCCGGCCAGCGGCCTTAAGGTGGTAGATCTCGGCCGGGGCGCCGGAGCGACGGGAGATCTCGATCAGCTCGTCGATGGCCTCCAGCAGCCGCGAGCCTTCCGAGCGGATGTGGCTGATGTACATGCCGCCGCAGCGGCCGGCCTCGCTGGTCAGGGCCACCAGCTCGTCGGTCTCCGCGAAGGAGGCCGGCGCGTAGATCAGCGAGGAGCCCACGCCCAGCGCGCCGTCCTCCATGGCCTGGACGACCAGGGCCCGCATCCGCGCGAGCTGCTCCGGCGTCGGGTCCACGTCGCCTTCGCCCAGCACGTTCACCCGCACCGTGGTGGCGCCCACGAACGAGGCGACGTTCATGGAGACGCCCCTGCGTTCCAGGTGGCGCAGGTACTCGTCGAGCGTGGTCCAGGCGACGTCGTACCTGATGTCGCCCTGCCGCTGGACGTCGAGGGCCTTCTGGGCGTCGTTCCACGGGCCCATGGAATTGCCTTCGCCCATGACCTCCAGCGTCACGCCCTGGCGCAGCGCGGACTGACCGCGGCCGTCGTGGAGCAGGCTCTCGGTGGACCAGGACAGCATGTTGATGAAGCCGGGGGACACCGCCTTGCCGGCCGCCGGGACCTCGACCTTGCCGGCGCCCGGCGCGCGGGGCCCGATGTAGGCGATGCGGTCGCCAGTCACCGCCACGTCGCCGCGGAACGGCTGGCCGCCCGAGCCGTCGTAGATCTCGCCGCCGCGGATCACCAGATCGTAGGCGGGCGCCTGCGGCGTGGCGCACGAGCCCGCGACCAGGCCCAGCGCGACGGCCGCCGCGACGAACAACTTCATGCGGAACGCTCCGATGGGAGTGGGCTACGACCCAACCTACCTAGCTCTGCCGCAGCCGTCTTCCTGGCAGCCACATGTCTTTCGGTGGATGACATCCACCGCCCCTGTATGGGTGGCAGTTGCCCACAAGACATCCACACCTTGTTTACAGACCCGAGGCAGGCTCACGAACAGGATCGGAAAATTGCCTCACTTGAGTCGTAGTCAGGTAGCGTACACAACGAAATTGGGGCTGAGGTTCACACCTCAGCCCCAACCAAGGCGGGAGGGAAGCGGTCCTAAGCGCAACTAAGAAACCGCTTTCCTCTCGTTACTGGATCGGAGCAGCTCCGCTGGCCTTCACCAGGTTGATCGCCGCGAGGCAGTCCGCGCGGTTGACGTAGCTCTCGCCGCTATCGGCGATGATGCGGTTGTTTCCCGCCTGCAGGCGCCAGCGGTACTGGCCGCGGGAATCGGTATAGAGGGAGTAATACATAGCTAGTCCTCGGGCGAAGGCGCGGAGGACCCGCGACCTTTCTCGGCCCGATAACAGGATTACCGAACGTCATGTGCCTCGCAAGGGCCCGGCGTCTATTAGTTGTGAAAAAGGCTGGGGATAACCCCACCTATAGACGTGCCTACACGGAATTGTGACGACAAGCCTGTCGAACCCCACATTTGGTGGTTACCGCTTGCGGACGAACACCGTCCCGGCGGAATAGCCGGCGCCGAACGAGCAGATCAGGCCGAGATCGCCCCGCTGGAAGTCGGCGTTGTGCTTGTGGAAGGCGATCACCGAGCCGGCCGAGGAGGTGTTGGCGTACTCGTCGAGGATGATCACGTTCTCCTCGCGGGTGGGCTCGCGCCCCAGCACGCGGCGCCCGATCAGCTCGTTCATGTTGATGTTGGCCTGGTGCAGCCACAGGCGCTTCAGCTTCGTGGGGTCGAGGCCGAGGTCGCCGGCGTGCTCGACGATCATGTCCGAGACCATCGGCACCACCTCGCGGAACACCTTGCGGCCCTCCTGCACGAACAGCTTGTCCGTCTTGCCGATCCCCTCGGGCGCGGCGCGGTTCAGGAAGCCGAAGTTGTTGCGGATGTTGTTGGAGAACTGGGTCTTCAGCCGCGTGCCGAGGATCTCCCAGCCGCCCACCGCCTGGTCCGAGGCCTCGACGATCACCGCGGTGGCCACGTCGCCGAAGATGAAGTGGCTGTCGCGGTCGCGGAAGTTCAGGTGGCCGGAGCAGATCTCCGGGTTCACCACCAGAACCGCCTTGGCCGAGCCCGAGGCGATGAAGTCGGCGGCGGTCTTGATCCCGAAGGTCGCCGAGGAGCAGGCCACGTTCATGTCGAAGGCGAAGCCGTCGATGCCGAGCGCGTTCTGCACCTCGATGGCCATGGCCGGGTAGGCGCGCTGCATGTTGGAGGCCGCGCAGATCACCGCGCCGATCTCGCTGGCCGGCTTGTCCCAGCTCACCAGCGCGTCCATCGCGGCTTCCACCGCCATCTCGGCGAGGACGGAGATCTGGTCGTTCGGCCGCTCGGGGATCACCGGGCGCATCAGGTCGGGGTCGACCAGACCCTGCTTGTCCACCACGAAGCGGGACTTGATGCCCGAGGCCTTCTCGATGAACTCCACGGACGAGGCGGCCAGCGGCTCCAGCTCGCCGGCCTTGATGGCCTTGGCGTTGCGGGCGTTCTCCCGCTCCACCCAGGCGTTGAAGGTCTCCACCAGCTCGGCGTTCGAGAGGCTGTTGGGCGGCGTATAGAGGCCGGTGGCGGCGATCACGGCGTCAGGCAAGCGGGGTCTCTCCATGACAGGGGGCGCTTGTAGCACGCCCATTCCAGGCGTCAGCCGCCATTGTGGCCGCAGGGCCACACCTCGGCGCCTGCCATAGTCAAGCCGCAGAACCCACCCGAACCCGCCGCGTTTGGGGAGCCAATCGACTACGGCTGGGGGCAGCTGTTCAGTCAGAGAGTGGAGTACCTCCCCAATGAAGATGCTTTTCGCCGCGGCCTCCGCCGCCGCTATCGCCGTGGCCGTTCCCGCCATCGCCCAGGCCCAGGTCGTGACCCCGGGCGTCTACGGCTCCGTTGGCTACGCCGCGAGCGAGGTCGAGGACCTGAATTTCGGCGCGATCCAGGGCCGTGTCGGCTATCGCTTCAACGACTGGATGGGTGTCGAAGGCGAGCTCTCCAAGGGCGTGAAGGGTGACGAGATCACCGTCGCCGGTCCGAACGGCCCCACCGACGTCGACTTCGACGTGGAGTGGCAGGGCGCTGCCTATGCCGTGGGCTTCGCCCCGCTGTCGGCCAACACCGATCTGTTCGCCCGTATCGGCTACGGCAAGACCGAGATCGAGGGCTCGGCGCTCGGCCAGAGCGCCAGCGACGCCGGCAAGTCCTGGAACTACGGCGTCGGCGCCCAGCACCACTTCGACGGCGTCAACGGCGTGCGCGTCGACTGGACCCGCCACGACTTCACCGGCGACGGCGGCAAGGCCGACGTCTGGTCGATCGGCTACACCCGCCGCTTCTAGGGCGGGAAGAGGTCCGGCGGCGGCTCAACGTCCCTCGCCGCCGCCGGTCGGAAGAGGCCCTCCGCGCTCCGCGGGGGGCCTTTTTCTTGACCCGGGCGCCGGTTCGCGCGCAGCCTCCCGGCCGGGGAGGAGACAGTTTGAGCCAGGCGTTCTTCATACAACTCGCGGCCTCGGGGCTGGCGGTCACCCTGCTGGTGGCGCTCGCCGCCTGGGCCAGCATCGCGCGTCCCAACCAGCCGCTCAGCGACGCCACGGCCCGCGCCCTGTTCGCCGAGGAGTTTCCCGGGCGCGTGCTGGACGGACTTTGGGTGGCGGTGGACGGCAAGGGCGCGCTGGCCAAGTCCGGCGCCGCGGCCCTGGTGCTCTGCCGCTTCGGAGATGGCTTCGTGGCCCGCCAGATCCCCTGGGCCCAGGCGCTCTCGGCGGCCTTCCGCAAGGGCGAGCTCTGCATCGACCTCGCCGACATCGCCGCCCCGCGCGCCGTGCTCGCCCTGCAGTCCTGGCCGCCGAAGGACCTGGGCAAGGACCTCGCCGCATGAAGGCCGAGTTCGATCCGGTCACGCTGGCGACGCCGATCTTCATCCTCACCATCGTCCTGGAGATCGTGCTGGCGCGCCTGGGCAAGGTCCGCGCCCATTACGAGTGGAAGGACACCGCCGTATCGCTGGGGATGGGCCTGGGCTCCACCGTCGCGGGCGTGATCACAGGCGGCCTGGTGTTCGCCGCCAGCCTCTGGGCCTATGAGCACCGCGTCTTCACCGTCCCGTTCACGGCCGTCTGGGCCTGGGTCGCGCTCTTCCTGCTCGAGGACCTGACCTACTACTGGTTCCACCGCCTCAGTCACGAGCGGCGGTTCTGGTGGGCGGCGCACGTCAACCACCACTCCAGCCAGCACTACAACCTCTCCACGGCGCTGCGGCAGACCTGGACCGGCGGCGTGGCGGGGACGTGGCTTCTCTGGCTGCCGCTGGCGTTCCTGGGCTTCAGCCCGGCGATGATCGCCATCCAGAAGGGGATCAGCCTGGTCTACCAGTACTGGATTCACACCGAGACCATCCGGCGGATGCCGCGCTGGTTCGAGGCCGTGTTCAACACCCCCTCGCACCACCGCGTCCATCACGCCCGCAACCCGCGCTACCTCGATCGCAACTACGCGGGCATCCTCATCGTCTGGGATCGCCTGTTCGGCACCTTCCAGCCCGAGTTGGACGAGGAGCCGTGCCGCTATGGCCTCGTGCGGAATCTCGGCGCCTTCAACATCCTGCGCGTGGCCTTCCACGAGTGGGTCGGCATCGCGAAGGATATCGCCCGCCAGCCGCGCCATGCGCTGGGCTGGCTGTTCGGCCCGCCCGGATGGAGCCCCGACGGCAGCCGCCAGACCAGCGCCATGCTGAAGGCGGAGTGGGAGAGGGGGCAGGGGAAAGCCGCCGCCGAGCCCGAGGGCGCGCGGGAGGCCGCCTAGTCCCTCAGCAGTGGCAGGCTGAGCCCGCTCACCGGCCGGGCGGCCAGGATCTCGCGGCGGAAGCGGAACAGCTCGGCGGGCCGGCCGCCGGTCTCGGCGTCCATCCGGCCCAGGCCCTCCACGAGCTCGGCTCGCTCCAGGGCGCGGCGGAAGTTCTGCTTGTGCAGCGGCACGCCGGCGATCGCCTCCACCGCCCGCTGCAGGGCCGAGAGGGTGAAGGCCTCCGGCATCAGCTCGAACACGACCGGCCGGTACTTGAGCTTGCCGCGCAGCCGCGAGAGCGCCGTCGCCAGGATCCGCCGGTGGTCGGAGATCATCGGCTCGCCGGCTGGCGGCAGGGTGGCGGGCTGGACCTCGCCCCGGTCGCGGGCCGCCTCGTGCACCAGCCCCGCCTCGTAGAGCAGCTCGTATCGCTCCAGCACCCGTTCCTCGTTCCACGGGGCGCCGTCCAGCGCGAACAGCAGGCGCGCCCGGGCCAGGCGGTCCGGCGTCGTCGCCCAGGTGCGCAGCGCCGTCTCGATGACCCCCAGGGCCGCCGGGCGGCCCTCGCGCCAGTCCTCGTAGGGGAAGAAGCGGGTCCACGGCTGCCAGCCCGAGGCCGCCGAGTGGCTGTCCAGCGCCGCCGGCGCCAGTCCGAGGTAGCCCACGGAGATCACCCGCGCCGCGCCCGCGCCCATGTCGGCCAGCGGCGCGTCGCGGCCTTTGTCCCCGAAGGTGTAGAGCTGCTCCACATAGCCGGGGTCGAACCGCGTCTGCTCGCGCACGAATGCCCGCAGCGCCAGCTCGAAGGTGCGGTGGCCCTCCGGGTCGAAGGGGCCGAACGGCAGGCCCTGCAGCTCCTGCCCCGGCGGGCGCACGGTCAGCACCACGGCCTCGCCGTCGCAGATGGCCACCACCACCGCCGAGAGCCCGATGACGACCGAGGTGGGCACGGGCGCTACTCCGTGTCGAAGGCGGCGGCCGGCGACGGCGTGTAGCCGGCGGCCTCGGAGAGGATGTGGAAGCGTTGCACGTAGCGCTGCTGGGCGACGCTCGCCGGCCACGGCTCGATGTGCAGGGTGTAGCCGGCCGGCGGGGCGCCGAAGAAGTCCAGCGACTCCGCATGGCTGAAGCCCGCCAGCTGGGTCGCCTCGAAGAAGGCGCAGGCCCGGTCGGCCTGCTTGATCAGCTTCTTGACCGCCACCGGCGTCTTCGCCGGCAGGCCGAAGCGGATGTGGATCGCGTTCTCCAGCCGCTCCTCGAAGGTCTTGTAGTCCACGCCGAGCGCCGCCTTGAACGGCGAGATCATGTCGCCGATCACATATTCGGAGGCGTCGTGCAGCAGGGCGGCGAGGCGCCATCTCGGCTCCACGTCCGGCTGGATGTGGGCCACGATCTCCTCCACCACGATGGAGTGCTGGGCGACCGAGAAGGCGTGCTCGCCCACCGTCTGGCCGTTCCAGCGCGCCACCCGAGCCAGGCCGTGGGCGATGTCCTCGATCTCGATGTCCATGGGGGACGGGTCGAGCAGGTCCAGCCGGCGGCCGGACAGCATGCGCTGCCAGGCGCGGACCTCCTTCACGCGACGCAGCCCTTTCCTCACAGGCGCATTCCCTCCATGGTCAGGCTGGTGAACTGGCCCAGAGCCTGAGAAAGATCAATGCGAGCGTGAGGCCGCAGGGTCCAAGGTCCACAGCATGAAGGGGCGAAAAGAATGAGCTGGGCGCGCATCATGGCGCCTCTTTCGGGCGGACAGGGCGACCGAGCGGCGGTCGCCGCGGCGGTCATGCTGGCCGAGCCGTTCGGCGCGGAAGTGGCCGGCGTCTACACGCCCGCCGACGTGGCCGACGTCATGCCCTGGATGGGCGAGGGCTTCCTGGGCGGCGTCCAGACCACGGCCCTTGAATCCCTGAAGGAAGCCGCCGCGGCCGGCGAGAAGAACGCCCGCGCCGCCATGGACGCCGTGAGCTACGGCAAGAAGCAGTTCATCGCCCTGCAGACCCCCGTCTGGGCCGGCCTCTCCGCCGAGAGCCGGCTGTCCGACGTGGTGGTGTTCAATTCCGACCCCGCCCGCGGCCGCGGTCCGCTCGCCGAGGCGTTCCAGCAGATGGTCGCCGACGAGCAGCGCCCGGTGCTGGTGGCCCGCGAGGGCCTGCGGGTCGGCGGCGCCGTGGCGGTCGCCTGGGACGGCGGCAAGGAAGCCTCCCGCGCAGCCCGCCTCGCCATGCCGCTGCTCGAGAAGGCGGAGAAGGTGGTCATCCTGGCCGCGCCCAAGGCCAGCGCCCGCAGTTTCGACGCCGCCCGGCTGAAGGCCTACTATGCCGCCCGCGGCGTCGACGCCGAACTGCAGGTCCTGCCGGACACCGGCGACGCCGCGCCGGCCCTCATGGCGGCTGCGAAACAGGCCGGCGCCCAGATCCTGGTGGCCGGCGCGTTCGGTCATCCGAGGCTGCAGGAGTTCATCTTCGGGGGAACGACCCGGACGCTGTTGAACTCCGAGCAGCCGTCGTTGTTCTTGTCTCACTAGCTTTTTGGAAGGTGGAAGAAATGGCCCTGTCGCGCATCGTCATGCGGCTTGCCCGCAACCCTGGCACGGAATTCGCCGGAGGCGACGACCACCGCGGCTACTCCCTGACCGCCCCGCTCACGGACGACGGCATGCTGGACGAGGCCGCCTTCGCCAAGGCGCGGGAGAACTGCACCGTGCGCCGCTTCGCGCCGGACGAGGATCCGCTGGACGGCCGCCTGAACCGCCGCGGCGCGCGCTGGTTCTTCGACTACGACGAGGATGACTCCGCCGACGACGAGCCGGTTCACCGCCTGGGCGAGCACCGCTTCGCGGTGGGCGAGTACGTCACCGTCACCGACGAGGACGGCCGGCCGCTCACCTACAAGGTCGTCGAGGTCCAGCCCGCGGGCTAGACGCCGCCGTTGCGCCGGACCAGGCGCTTCACGTCCTTGTAGACCGCGCTGCCGTCGTCGATCTCGGTCTTCGCACGGACGGTGGCGACCGTGATCGGGCCGGCCTTGGGCCCGGCGGCTTCGTAGCCCACGAAACGGTAGCCGTCGGCCAGTGCGCCCTCGTGGATGAAGGTCGCTCGCAGGCCCCGCTTCTGACGGGAGAAGGCTTCCCCCTTCAGGCGCACGTCCCGGACGATGTGCACGGTGGCCTCGTCGCCGTCGGCGTTGACGGTCAGGCCGCCGATCTTCACCTTGGCGTCGTCCTCCCCGGCCGTGATGTTGATCCCCGGCAGCTGGACCCGCGTGACCTCGCCGTCCTTCTGGGTGGTCACCGTCTTGCCGTCGCCGTCGACGTGGATATCCACCTTGGCGCTGATGGAACGCTCGGCGTCGCCCGCCGCGCGGGCGGCGTCCTGTTCCGCCTCCCGGGCCACCGCGGCGGCGTCGCGCGCCGCGTCCTCGGCGGCTTGCGCCGTGGCGTCCGCCGCTTCCGCCACCGGGGTCGATCCCGGCGCCGGCTGGGCGACGGTCATCAGCCTGGTCTCGATGGCCTTCAGCGCGGTGGCCGGGTCACCGTTGGTGGCGACCAGCTGCAGGCCGATCTCGGCCCCGGCGGCCGTCCGGTAGGTGCAGCTCTTGCGGTCGGCGGCGATGGCGGTGCGGGTCAGCTCGCCCTGGACCTCGGGGCAGTCGAGCGCCGCCCGGACGGCCGGCTTGCCGCCGGGCCCGCAGGCGGCCAGGCCGGCGAGCGCCAGGGTCGAGGAGGCGATGATAAGCAGGGACTTCATGGCGAAAGGGCTCCAGTCCGTTCCCTCAAAGGGTGGCTGGAGCCCTTGGAAAAATCGAGTGAATTCGCCGTAACGGCCCTTACGGCCCAGCCTTGCCGAGTGGCCTACTGGCCTGGGCGGCCGGACCCCGCACCCTCGCGCCGCGCCAGGAAGGCGAGACGCTCGAAGAGGTGCACGTCCTGCTCGTTCTTCAGGAGCGCGCCGTGCAGCGGCGGGATCAGCTTGGTGGGATCCTTCTCCTTCAGCGCCACCTCGTCGATGTCCTCGACCATCAGCAGCTTCAGCCAGTCGAGCAGCTCCGAGGTGGACGGCTTCTTCTTCAGGCCCGGCACCTTGCGCATGTCGTAGAAGATGCGCAGCGCCTCGGCGACGAGCTTCTGCTTGATGCCCGGATAGTGGACCTCGACGATCTGGTTCATCGTCTCGGCCTCGGGGAAGCGGATGTAGTGGAAGAAGCAGCGGCGCAGGAAGGCGTCCGGCAGCTCCTTCTCGTTGTTGGACGTGATGATCACCACCGGCCGGACGGCCGCCTTGATGGTCTCGTTGGTCTCGTAGACGTAGAACTCCATCCGATCGAGCTCCTGCAGGAGGTCGTTCGGGAACTCGATGTCGGCCTTGTCGATCTCGTCGATCAGCAGGACGGGGCGCTGCGGCGCCTCGAACGCCTCCCAGAGCTTGCCCTTCTTGATGTAATTCTTGACGTCCTTCACTCGCTCGTCGCCGAGCTGGCTGTCGCGCAGGCGGGTCACCGCGTCGTACTCGTAGAGGCCCTGGTGGGCCTTGGTGGTCGACTTGATGTGCCAGGTGATCAGCGGGGCGTTCAGCGCCTCGGCGATCTCGTAGGCCAGGACCGTCTTGCCGGTGCCGGGCTCCCCCTTGATCAGCAGCGGGCGCTCGAGCGCGATCGCGGCGTTGACCGCGACCTTCAGGTCCTCGGTGGCGACGTAGTTCTCGGTTCCTTCGAAACGCTGGCTCATCGAGGCTCCCTGCGCGGGCGGTCTCACCCACGTTCGAACAGTTGTTTGTCTGGGCCAGCCTATAGGCCTGCGCGCAAGGGGATCAAGCGGGTTCCATCACGGCGCCCGATCGGCGCGATTGCGCCTGACCCAGCGTCAGCCGGCCCGCGGCGGCATGCTTAATGGCGCCTTAAGGTCGGGGCGCCGAAACTCGCCCCGACTCGCGGAGGCGTGATGACGAGCAGACTGGTCGAGAAGCCCGAGGGCTATTTCGAGATCGAGCCCAGGCCGACGCCGGACGAGCTCGCCGCCTACTACCGCGACAAGTACTTCGTCGCCGACCACGGCAAGAATCCCTACGCCCACGGCTACACGGACGAGGAGCTGGAGCATAAGCGCCTGCAGCCGGCCGAGACCGAGTGGGTCTGGGGGCGGGCCCCCGGCCGCCTGCTGGAGGTGGGCGTGGGCGAGGGCTTCACCCTCGACTACTTCCTGAAGCGCGGCTGGCAGGCGAGCGGCCTCGACTTCACCGACGACGGCCTGCAGGCCTTCTTCCCGGAGCTGTCGGACAAGCTGGTCCTCGGCGACGCCTTCGCCCTGTTGGATGAGGTGATCGCCCGGGGCGAGACCTGGGATCTCGTCGTCTGCAACAACGTGCTCGAGCACGTGCTCGACCCCATGGGCCTGCTGGACCGACTGCGGGCGATCGTGGCGCCCGACGGGATGGTGCGGATTTCCGTGCCCAACGACGGCTCCTGGCTGCAGGACCAGATCGTGCGCCGGGGGCTGGCGGTGCCGCAGTTCTGGCTCGCTCCGCCGGATCACCTCAACTACTTCAACACCGACAGCCTGCCCCGGGCCATGGCGGCGCACGGCTGGGAGGTGGTCGAGCACCTGGGCGAGTTCCCGATCGACATCTTCCTGCTCAATCCGGACACCGGCTATATGCGCGACCGCGCCAAGGGCCGGCCCTGCCACTTCGCCCGCATCGCCTTCGAGATGGGCCTGTGGAAGGACCGCTCCCTGGAGGCGGTCGTGGAATTCCGCCGCGGCTGCGCGCGGGCCGGCATCGGCCGCAACCAGACCGTCTACGCCCGGCCCGCCGCCCAGACGCGATGAATGTCCTGATCCTCAGCGCCGCGGCCAAGGTGCCGCTGGTCCGCGCCTTCGCCGAGGCGGCGCACGCGCGCGGCGGCCGGGTCCTGGCGGCCGACCTGGGACCCGACAACGCGGCCCTGTTCGAGGCCGACGGCGCGGTGATCCTGCCGCGCAGCGACACGCGGGGCTTCGCCGACGCCCTGGCGGCCGCCTGCGCCGGCCACGCCGTGCGGCTGGTCGTGCCGACCCGTGACGCCGAGCTGCCGGTGCTGGCCGCGGCCAGGGAGCGGCTGGCGGAGCAGGGGGTGACGGCGCTCGTCGCGGGTCCGGACGCCCTCGCCACTTGCCAGGACAAGCGCCGGTTCACGGCCGCCTGCGCCGCCCAGGGTCTGGCCACTCCGCGCACCTACGCGCCCGGCGAGGCGCCGGAGCGCTTCCCGGTATTCGTGCGGCCGGTGACCGGCGCAGGCGGGCAGGGCGCCCGTCGGGTCGATCGGGCCGAGGACCTGCCGCGCGGCGCGGACCTGCTCGTCCAGGCCCTGGAGACCGATCCCGAATACACGGTCGACGTGCTGCTGGACCTCGCCGGGCGGCCGCTGCAGGCGGTGGCCCGGCGCCGGCTGCAGGTGCGGGCCGGCGAGGCGGTGAAGTCGCGGGTGGAGGACGCGCCCGAACTCGAGGAGCAGGCGCTGGCCCTTTGCGGCGCCCTCGGCCTCGTCGGGCACAATGTCGTCCAGGCGTTCCACGCCCCCGGCCGCCCGCCGCGGTTCATCGAGGTCAATCCGCGGTTCGGCGGAGCGTCGAACCTCTCGATCCGGGCGGGCCTCGCCTCGCCCGAACGGATCCTGCAGATGGTCGAGGGCCGCGGGGCCGAGGCCGCCGCGCCGCGGCACGTCGAATATGGCCTGACCATGCTGCGCTACCCCGAGGACCGCTTCGTGACCGAGGCCGAGCTCGCCGCGCTTGCGGAAGGCTGAGATGGCCCGCGCCCTGATCATCGATCTCGACGACACCCTCTACGACGAGCGCAGCTACGTGCTCTCCGGGTTCCGGGCCGTGGCCGCCGAGGTGGCGTCGCGCCACCGTGGCCTCGACGCCGAAGCCCTGTTCGCCGCCATGCAGGCCGAACTCGACGCCCACGGCCGCGGCCAGGTCTTCGACCGCGCCCTGGCGCAGGCGGGCCTCGCTCCCGATCCGGAGACTGTCGCGGGCCTCGTCGCGGCCTACCGCGCGCACCAGCCTTCGATCAGCCTTTGGCCCGGCGTGGCGGAGACCCTGGCCGACCTGCGGCGCGACCATCGGCTGGCGATCCTCACCGACGGCCTGCCGCTCATGCAGCGGCGCAAGGTCGCGGCGCTGGGCGTCGAGGCGCTGGTGGACGAGGTGCTGTATTCTTGGGAGCACGAGTCGCCCAAGCCCGATCCGGCCTGCTACGCCGAGGCGCTGCGGCGGCTCGGTACACGCGCTGAGGAGACGGTGGTGATCGGCGACAATCCCGGACACGACATGGCCGCGGCCCGCGCCATCGGCGCGCGCTCGATCCGCGTGCTCACCGGCAAGTTCGCCGGCCAGCCCGACGCGGGCTTCCCGGCCGACGCCGTCGTGGCGAGCTTCCCCGAGGCGCCGCCGGTGCTGCGCGGCGGACGATTCGGAGCCGCGGCATGACCGCGCCGCCCGTCGCCATCGCGGGTCGCAAGATCGGCCCCGGCGAGCCGCCCTACATCGTCGCGGAGCTGTCGGGGAACCACAACGGCGACATCGCCCGGGCGCTGGCGCTGATCGACGCGGCCAAGGCCGCCGGCGCCGACGCGGTCAAGCTGCAGACCTACACCGCCGACACCATCACCATCGACCACGACGGGCCGGAGTTCCGTGTCCACGGCGGCCTCTGGGACGGCCGGCGGCTCTACGAGCTCTACCAGGAGGCCCACACCCCCTGGGCGTGGCACGAGGAGCTGTTCGCCCACGCCCGCCGCATCGGCATCGCGATCTTCTCCTCGCCCTTCGACCCCACGGCCGTCGACCTGCTGGAGCAACTCGGCGCGCCGGCCTACAAGATCGCCTCATTCGAGCTGATCGACATCCCGCTGATCGAGCTCTGCGCCACCACCGGCAAGCCGCTGATCATGTCCACGGGGCTGGCTTCGCCGCAGGAGATCGCCGAGGCGGTCACCGCCGCCCGCAAGTCGGGATCCGGCGGCATCATCCTGCTCCACTGCACAAGCGCCTATCCCGCCCCGCCCTCGGACATGAACCTGCGCACCCTGCAGCACCTGGCGGACGAGCACGGCGTGGTGGTCGGGCTCTCCGACCATACCCTGGGTGTCGCGGCCTCTGTGGCGGCGGTGGCGCTGGGCGCCTGCTTCATCGAGAAGCACTTCACCCTCAGCCGGGCCGAGGGTGGCGTCGACTCCGACTTCTCCCTGGAGCCGCACGAGCTGGAGCGGCTGGTGAAGGAGAGCCGTGACGCCTGGCTCGCCCTGGGCCAGGTCCGCTACGACGAGGTTCCGTCGGAGGCCGCCAGCCGCGATCACCGCCGCTCGCTCTACGTGGTGGCCGACGTCGCCGCCGGCGAGCCGCTGACGCCAGCCAATGTGCGCTCGATCCGGCCCGGCCACGGCCTGCCGCCCAAGCACCTGCCGCAGGTACTGAACCGCCGCGCCGCGCGGCCCCTGAAGCGAGGCGAGCCGCTGGCCTGGGAGATGCTCGCCTAGGCGTCCGGCCCGTAGTGCTGGAAGGGCAGGGCGCGCACGTCGTCCGAGGTGAAGGCCGGGTTCTTCGGATAGAGGGCCGCATAGACCCGCTCGACGAATGCGTAGTCCTCGGGCGTGTCCACGGTCCAGCGCAGCCGGCTCTCATCCCGGTCCTGGGTCAGGTCCGCCAGGCTGAACTGCTCCGGGTGGTGGTAGATGAAGGGCGTCACGTGCTCGCGGTCGTAGGCGTCGGTCGCCTCCCGGCCCGCGCACCGCAGCGCCTCGGCGGTGAACACCTCCATGTCGAGCCCGTGCGGATAGGTGCGCAGCCGGCCGTTGGAGACGTAGTCGACCGCCAGCTTGGTCCGCAGCCGCACGCCATCGTCGATCACGCCCGGGTCGGCCAGAGGGCAGTCGGCCGTCAGCCGCACCACCTCGCCGTCGATGGCGAAGGCGTCCATCGCGCCGAGGAAGCGTCCGAGCACGTCGTTCAGCGGCCCGCGGTGGAGGTCGACGCCCAGGCCTAGCAGGTGGGCCGCCAGGACGTCGTCCGAGGCGTCGTCGCTCGTCGCCACGATCAGGCATTCCAGCGTTTCGCAGCGGCGCAGGCGCTCGATCTGGCGCTCGATCATGGGAGCCCCGGCCAGCGGCTTCATCACCTTGCCGGGCAGGCGGCTGGAACTCATCCGCGCCTGCAGGATCGCCACCGCCATTCTCGTTCCCCGCTACCTTCCGCAGATGATGGGAGGGGGCGCGATTCGCGGCAAAGCGCGGCGGTCAGCGCTCGTCGGGCTTGGCCCTCGTCTCGCCGCCGCGGTCCTCGGAATAGCCCATGCGCTTCAGGTCCTCGTCGGAGACGTTTCGCGCCTGGAAGTTGGTGAAGTCGTCCTCGCCGCCGGACACCGCGTCGGCGTCCATCACCGTCTCGAGGCCCTCGATCTCCTCCGGCTCGATGCGGTCCTCGTCGATGCCCTCGGAGCCCGCCTCGGCGCCCAGGCCGTCGAGGTCGTCCTCGTGCTCCTCGTCGGAGGCGCGATAGTCGAGCTCGTCGTCCTCCTCCAGGTCGCCGTCGTCGATGGCGTCCTCGTCGAACTCGTCGGCGTCGAGGGCCAGCGCCTCCTCGTCAGCGCGATCGCCGGCGCGGCTGGTCACGTCATAGACGTCGGGCATCTCCTCGAGGGTGCGCATCTCCTCGCCGACCTCGTAGGGGGAATCCCCGCCGAGCCCCACGGAGCCCTCGCCGCCGACCGTCATGCTCTCGTCGAAGGCCTCGGCCTGATCCTGGGGATCGAAGTCGGACTCGCTGTCGAAGCTGGTTCCGGGCATGGGGACATCCTCGCATCTCGCGCCGGGGCCGGCGCCTATGCAGGATCAATCCCCGGGACGGCTCAGCGTTCCTCCGCCCAGGCCCCCAGCGCCTCGGCCAGTTCGCCCATCATCTCGTCCCATGCGCCGAAGCCCTTCGGGGTGAACACCCGGGCCTGGGGGTACCAGGGGTAGCGGTCGGTCCCGAGCAGGGTCCAGGCCGCCGGGGTGGAGATCAGCCAGCTCGGCGCCCCACAGGCGGCGGCCAGGTTGAAGGTGGCGTTCGAGAAACCGACCACCAGGTCCATGGCGCAGCCCAGCGCGGCCACGTCGTCGAGGTCCTGCTTCAGGTCGATGCCCGGCGGCTGCCAGACCTCCACGCCCAGTTCGCGCTTCGCCCACGCCAGTTCCTCGCCGCAGTCGCCGTACTGCAGGTTGACGAAGGTGACGCCGGGCCGGGCGAGCACCGGGGCCCACGCCTCGAACGGCGAGAAGTAGCGCTGGCGCGTGTTGCGCTTCAGCGCGCTCTTCCAGAGCAGGCCCACCTTGCGACGCGGGCCGGCCGCCTTCAGCTGCTCGCGCCAGTAGGCGACCCGCTCCGGGTCGGCGGCCAGGAAGCGCTCGCGGTCGGGGAAGGCCTCCGGGCTGCGGCGGAACCCGCGCAGCAGCGACCCCATCGGCGCGTAGAGGTCGACGTCCTGGGCGTGCTGCATGAAGGGCACGTGGCGGGCCGGACGACCCTGCAGCGTGCCGGTGGCATGGGCGCCGACCTGGGAGTCAGGGAAGCTGCGCGCGAACAGGTCGACCAGCCGCCGCTCCACGGCGATGGTCATCCGGCCCTGCGGCCCGAGCTGCGCCTTCACGTCCTCGAGCAGGTTGGCGAACAGCACCTCGTCGCCCAGGCCCTGCTCGGCGACCACCAGGAGATGCTTGCCCGCGAGTTCGGCGCCGGGATCCCAGCGCGGACGGTTGATCAGGAACCGTGTGAGATCGCCGTACATCGGGTGCAGGCGCGCCTCGTATTCGTCGAACCCTTCGCCGACGCGGCCCAGGGCGATCAGCATCGAGGAGCGCGCCAGGCGCATCATCTGGCGCTCGTCTTCGGCGGTGACGAGGGCGAGGGCGGCGTCGCATTCCCGGAGCGCAGCTTCAGGGTCGCCCAGGGCCATGAGGCTGTTGCTGTAGTTGTAGCGGGCCTTGGCGAGCGCCGGGTCGAGCCGCATGGCCTCCAGGAAGAAGAGGTGGGCGGAATCGAAGTCGCCCTTCTCCCCCATGATGGTGCCCATGGTGTTCCACAGCATCGCCACCTGCGGCGACTTCAGGATGGCCGGCTTGAGCACATCCACCGCCTCGTCGAGCAGCGACTGCTCGCGCAGCGCGCAGGCCAGGTTGTTGCAGCCTTCCGGGTGGTCCGGGTTGGCGGCGACGAAGTGGCGGAACAGCTTCTCCGCGGTGGTCGCCATGCCCATCCGGAAGGCGAGGCGCCCCAGGTCGTTGGCGACCTCGGCCTGGTCCGGCAGCAGCTTCAGCGCCGATTCATAGGCCGTGATGGAGGTGGCGAAGTCGCCGGCGCGCTCCAGCGAGATCGCCAGGAGGTACCAGCCGTAGCCGCTGCGCTCGTCCTGGCCGAGGGCCTTGAGCGCCCATTCGCGGCCGGTGCGATGATCGTCGACCAGGAGCGCGGCGACCGCGCGGTCGAGCATCGGCTTGGCGGCGGCGACCCTGGCCTCCCGCATCGCCGCCTTCAGGCGGGTCAGCGCGTCATGGGAGCCCGCCTCGCCGAGGGCGCCGGCGACCAGGCCGGGTCGGGTGGCGACGGCCGCGACCGCCGCGGCCGGGGGAGCGGCGCCGGCCCGCAGGGCGACGGCCGAGACGGCGCTGGAGGCGGCCTGACGGGCCATGGAGCTTCCCCCTTCTAAGGACACCCTGAGATCGCGCCCTTATGGTTACCCAGACCTTAACCGCGGCTTTGGGCCACACCCTCGGCAAGGCCGCGTTAACCCCCTGCGGCTAACCCTCATGGTGCGTTCGGCCCAGCACAAGGCGACAATGGGTCATTCGAATCATGACGTAGATTCGTGGACGCTGTGATCGGGAGGCGGTGTTGCCGCTAAAATTGTCGCTGAAGCCCGGGGAGAAGTTCGTCCTCAACGGCGCGGTCGTCCAGAACGGCGACCGGCGCGGCGTACTGGTCCTGCAGAACAAGGCCTCGGTGCTTCGCGAGAAGGACATCATGCAGCAGGAGGAGGCGAACACGCCTGCCCGCCGCATCTACTTCCCGGTCATGATGATGTATCTCGATGAGCCTGGCGCAGCCCGGTACTACGACGAGTTCGTGGTCCGCCTGACCGAGTTCATGGGGGTCATCCGCAACCCTGATATCCTCGCGGAGTGCGTGCAGATCTCGAAGTTCTGCATGGAGCGCGAGTGGTACAAGGCGCTCATGCTCTGCCGGAAGCTTATCGAGTACGAAGACGAGAGGTTGGGGAATGTCCCTTCAGGCGTACCAGCGCACGGCGACTAGCGCGGAGAGCCCGCGCGAGACGGAGTACCGTCTGTTCGCGCAGGTCACGCTCGCGCTGATGGAGGCCGCCAAGCGCGACCCGACGGATATCGGCGGGCGGATCGACGCGCTCGACTGGAACCGGCGTGTCTGGAACTTCCTGGGGGAGGACTGTTCGCACCCCGACAACCGGCTGCCGCCCGAACTGCGGGCGTCCATCATCTCCCTGTCGATCTGGGTGGGGAAACACACCAGCGCCGTGATCCGTCGCCAGGAGGAGATCGAGCCGCTGATCGACATCAACCGCATCATCATGCAGGGCCTTGCGGGGGGGCCCGGCGCAGGCGCCGGATCCGCAGCGGCCCCGGGGGCCGTCGCGGCGGCCTGACCGCCCCGCCTCTCCAGACGCTCGAAGGCCGCGGCTCCCGCCGCGGCCTTTTTCGTTGACCGGCCGGGGAATCGAAACGCGCTCGCGGCCGGGCGCGGCAGGAACTGCCGCACGCTAGGAAATTTGCCGCCTTTGGTTAGCGGCGCAATCATCTGCCGGAAATAAAACCCAGCAAAGACAAAGGGATAAAAGGTTACCGGGTTGGCCCGCAGCTTGCGGAACTCTCTCACGGCGAAAAATCGCCTGCCGGCAAAAGCCGGGCTGATTACCTCCAGAATGGAAGGACGAGAGATGCCGTTCAATTCGGTGAATACGAACGTGGGCGCCATGGTGGCGCTCCAGAACCTCAACGCGACCAACACGGAGCTGGCAACCACTCAATCACGCATCAACACCGGTAAGCGGGTGGGTAGCGTGAAGGACAACGGCGCTATCTGGGCGATCGCCCAGAACCAGCGTGCGACGTCCAACTCGCTCAACGCCGTGAGAGAATCGCTGCAGCGCGGTCAGTCGACCGTCGACGTGGCAGTCTCCGCGGGGGAGTCCGTCTCCGACCTTCTCATTCTCATGAAGGAGAAGGCCCTGGCGGCCTCAGACTCCACTCTCGACTCGAACAGTCGCACGGCGCTCAACGACGACTTCATTTCGTTGCGCGACCAGATCTCCAAGGCCGTGAACAACGCCGAATTCAACGGCGCCAACATGCTGAAGGGGGTGAGTCCGACCTCGGTTGCGGCCCTGGCCAACGCCGACGGTTCTTCCACCATCACGGTGGCGGCTCAGTCCATGGATCTGGGAACGGGCGCGCTGGCGGGCATCCTGGCGACCGACTCCATCGGGACCCAGTCGTTGGCCTCAGCGATGATCGGCGCCATCAACACGGCGATCATCAACGTGTCGAGCGCGCTTTCGAAGCTGGGTACGGGCTCGAAGTCGCTGGCTTCGCACCTGACCTTCATCAGCAAGCTTCAGGATACGGTGGATGCTGGGATCGGGAACCTCGTCGACGCCGACCTGGCGAAGGAAAGCGCAAAGCTCCAGGCGCTGCAGACCAAGCAGCAACTGGGGATCCAAGCGCTCGGAATCGCCAACCAGTCGTCCTCGTCGTTGCTGTCGCTCTTCCAGTGATAGTCGCGACGCCGGGCGGGCGCCCCGCCGCCCGCCCGGCGGACTTGTTCGCGGGGCTCGCTTCCCGGCAAAAACTGCCGGGCAGCTCGGCAATTCTTGCCCATAGGCCCGTTGAGTCGGCAGAAAATGCCGCTCCAGGTCATGCCTAACAGACCTATAACTCCATAAAATCAAACGCCTGCGACCACTCGGCGGATTTTGCCGGGTTGGCCCGCGGCTTGCTGCTGATTCTGCCGGGCAAAAAGCCCCCGGCGGTCAGAACGACGGCCGGATACCTTGAAACAAGGAACCAGTCGTATGCCTATGAATAGCGTCAATACGAACGTCGGCGCGATGGTCGCGCTTCAGAACCTGAATGCGACCAACGGCGACCTCATCACCACCCAAGCCCGGATCAACACGGGCAAGCGCGTCGCCTCCGCCAAGGACAACGGCGCCATCTGGGCCATCGCCCAGAACCAGCGGGCCACCGCGAACTCCCTGAACGCCGTCAAGGAATCGCTGCAGCGCGGTCAGTCGACCGTGGATGTGGCCATTTCGGCGGGTGAGACGGTGTCCGAGCTGCTCCTTCAGATGAAGGAAAAGGCCCTGGCCGCCGCCGACAGCTCGCTCGACGCCAACAGCCTCGCGGCGCTCAACGACGACTTCACGTCGCTGCGCGACCAGATCACCAAGGCCGTGGACAACGCCGTGTTCAACGGCGCCAACATGGTCAAGGCGACCGGCACCACCGTGGAGGCCCTGGCCAACGCGGACGCCTCGTCGGTGATCACCGTGGCCGCTCAGGACCTGTCGCTGGCCGGCATCGGCCTGTCGGCCAGCTCGTCGATCGGCACCCAGTCGCTGGCCTCGGCGATGATCGCGACGCTCAACACCGCGATCACCGACACCTCGTCCAAGCTGTCCAAGCTCGGCACGGGCTCGAAGTCGCTGGCTTCGCACCTGAACTTCGTCATGAAGCTCCAGGACACCCTGGAGGCCGGGGTCGGCAACCTCGTCGACGCCGACCTGGCGAAGGAAAGCGCCAAGCTGCAGGCTCTGCAGACTAAGCAGCAGCTGGGCATCCAGGCGCTCTCGATCGCGAACCAGTCGTCGTCGATCCTCCTGGGCCTCTTCCGCTAAGGCCTCGCTGGACGTGGAGCCCTCGGGCTCCCCGTCCTGACGTGGCGGCGGGGAGGGCGACCTCCCCGCCGCTCACGCTCAACCCGGAGCGCTTGCGCCAGAAGCGTCAGCGAATGGAGACATGCAGAGCAAGGTTGCGCCGTTCGCAGCCACGCCCGACCCGACCTTCGGCCGCCATACGCCCAGTCCGCACCCCGACCACGGGGCCGCGGCCGAGGCCCCGGCGCCCAGTTCGGACCAGGCGGACCTGCGGCTGATCATCGAAGAGGACCAGGCCAGCGGCACCTACGTGTACAAGACCGTCAACCGCCGGACCGGCGAGGTCATCCTCCAGCTTCCCAGGGAAGAAGTCCTGAAGATGCGCGAGGAGACCCAATACGTCGCAGGCGTGGTCATCCGCACGAAGGCCTGATCCCGACGCTCCTTCACTGAGGAGCCGGACGTTTCACCTGTTAACCGCCCCGGCGCCGGCCGGCGGCGGCGATACGCGTTAAGCCCGTTAACCTTCTAGACACCATAATCTCCAAATCTCGTCATCGAACCCCCCAAGCGACTCGCAGACGGCGGGCGGGGGGAGAAGGGCGACTGAGGAGAATCCGCTATGTCGATCAGCGTGCATACGAACAAGTCCGCGCTGGTCGCGCTCCAGAACCTGAACTCGACCAACGACAAGCTCGGCGACACCCAGAATCGGATCAACACCGGCTTGAAGATCGCCAACGCGCGGGACAACGCCGCCATCTGGTCGATCGCGCAGGGGCAGCGGGCCGATATCGGCGCGCTGGCCGCCGTCAAGATGAGCCTGGACCGCGCCAACTCCATCTCCGAGGTCTCGATGACCGCCGGCGAGTCGGTCTCCGACCTGCTGGTGCAGCTGAAGGAGAAGGTCGTCGCGGCGATGGACACGTCGCTCGACACCAACTCGCGCCTCGCCCTCGATTCCGACTTCAAGGCGATCCTGCGCCAGATCAAGCAGGTGACGGACAACGCCAGCTTCGACGGCGCGAACATGCTCAACGGGTCGATCCCGTCGGACATCCAGTTCCTCGCCAACGCCGAGGCCAATTCATACATCACGCTCTCCGCCCAGGACATGACCCTCGGCGGGCTGATCGTCACCATCCCGTCGACCTCCTCGCTCTCCACGGCGACGATGGCCTCCTCGGTGCTGCTGGCGCTCAACGCCTCCATCGCCAACGTCAACCAGGCGCTCGGCAACCTCGGCTCTCAGGCCAAGCAGATTTCCGCTCACGCCAATTTCGTCTCCAAGCTGACCGACGTTCTGGAGACCGGGGTCGGCAATCTCGTGGACGCGGACCTGGCCAAGGAAAGCGCCCGATTGCAGGCCCTGCAGGTACAGCAGCAGCTGGGCGCCCAGGCGCTCTCGATCGCCAACCAGGCGCCGCAGATCATCCTCTCGCTGTTCAAGGGCTGAGGATCTTGGGTCTCCGTTGGGGCGCAAACGAAGCCCGGGCGGTCCTCCGTCCGGGTTTTTCGCGTCGACTTAACGGCCTGGCCACCCTGTTCGGGCAAGATCGTGGCGCGGGATTGCGTCCTGCGGGCGGCGTCGCATGGCCATAACACCGATCGACACCAGCGTTCTTCTGGGGCTCTACCAGTCCCGCGCCGGAATCGCGGCCGCGGACACCGCTGCGCCCGTCAAGAAGGTCGCGCCCACCGCGCCCTGGACCGCGACGCCCACGGCGGCCGACGCCAGCGCGGCGGTGAAGAGCGCGCTGTCCGGCCGCAAGTTCATCGACGAGAACGGCGCCAAACTCGACCTGACGGGGGCCAGCGCCGACTATCGCAAGCTGTTCGCCCTCTACCAGGGCCTCTCGATGCTCAGCGACGTGGCGAGCCGCGCCCAGGCCAAGGGCCTGACCAGCATCGAACGCTCGCAGCTGCAGAAGACCTTCGCTCGCGGCATGGGTGAGGTCTCGGGCTATGTGAACGATGTCCAGCTCGACCAGGCCCGACTTAGCCAGGGTGAGGCCACCGCCTCGGTCAAGACCAAGCTGGCGGTGCAGAAGACCAAGACCGAGTACGTGACCCCGCCGCTCACCGATTCGACGAGCGAGCCCGTCGCGGCCTTCGAGGGGCCGGTGAGCTTCACCATGTCGGTGAAGAAGGTGAACACCATGCACGACGTGGCCATAGACCTGGCCGGCATGGGGGGGCAGCCGCGCACGATCGGCAACGTCATCAACTACATAAACCAGCAGCTTCAGGCGGAGGGCCTGGAGACCCGGATCCTCAGCCACCGAATCCCGGGCCAGCCGCGGCAGGTGACCATCGCGGGCAAGGCCGTCACCCTGCCGCCCAGTTCCGACCAGTGGGCGCTGAAGGTGAAGGCCGGCACCAGCGAGACGGTGAATTTCTCCGCCCCAGCCACCGCAGGGGCGGTCTATGTCGCCCAGCAGGTCGGCAATCCTGATCCTGATGGAAAGAGCGCGACCAGCGACAGCCGGGTGGAACAGCAGTTCCTGAAGTTCCAGACCGACACCTCGGCCGTGCCGCCGCCTGTTCAGGCCGCCGGCGAGAGCCACTGGGTCGAAGGCCGGGTGTTCGCCAAGACGCTCGGGCCCGAGGTGAAGACGGTCCATGCCCAGACCGTCGGCCCCGATGGCGCGGTCTACATGCTGGCCGACGTCACCGCCGCCACGGCCGGGCAGGAGATCAAGGGCCAGCAGGACGTGGCTCTGCTGAAGTACGACTCGGCCGGCAAGCTGATCTATGCGCGCACGCTCGGCGCCGCCGGCTCCGCGACCGGGATGGCGCTTTCGGTCTCGGCCGACGGGAAGATCGCGATCGCCGGCGCCGTGACCGGCGACCTGGGCGGTGCGACGGACGGGGCGCTGAACTCCAACGGCAGCACCACCTTCGCCAAGAACACCGACAGCTTCGTCACCCTGTTCGACGCGGACGGGCAGGAGCTGTGGACCCAGCGGCGCGGCGCGCGCCAGGATGACGAGGCGAGCCACGTGGCGTTCGGCGCGGACGGCACGGTCTACGTGGCCGGCCGTTCGAAGTCGGCCATGCAGGGCGCCGACGTCATCGGCGACTGGGATGGCTACATCCAGGCGTTCAGGCAGGATGCCGCCACCGGGAAGGTGCAGACCCTGTTCACCCAGAGCTTCGGCACCACGAGCGCGGACCGCACCGCCGGCCTGGTGGTCGACGGGACCTCTATCGTGACGGCCAGCGTGGAGCAGGGGCGCGCGGTCCTGCGCCGCTTCGACGTCTCCGGCGCTGCGCCGGCGCTCACGGCCACGCGCGACCTCGGTGACCTCCAGGGCGGCGAGATCGCGGGCCTCGCGCTGGACGGCGGCGAGGTGGTGGTCGCCGGCACAACGGCCAACGGCTTCCTCACCGCCGGCGCCGTGACTCGGGCCCACGCCGGCGGAACCGACGCGTTCGCGGCCCGGCTGTCGGCCGGGCTGACGCCTGCGGGGACGGACAAGGTGGCCTACTACGGCGGGAGCGGCGACGACCGCGCCACCTCGCTCGCCGTTTCGGCCGGCAAGGTCTGGCTCGGCGGGGCCGTGGGGGCCGACCTGCCGGGGCATGATCCCGTCGGGACCAAGGACGGCTTCGTGGCCAGCCTCGACATCGCCACCGGCGCGGTCGACTGGTCGCGCCGGATCGGCGGCAAGGACGGGCGCGCGGCGCCCACGGCGATCGCCGTGGATCCGGGCGGCGCAAGCGTGCTGGATCGGCTGGGCCTCCCGACCGGCGCGCTGCCGCTGGGCGATTCCGAGCGCCTGACCGCGGTGAGCTCGCTGCGGTCGGGCGACAAGTTCACGATCCGGATGGGGGAGGGGCGCCAGTCGACCATCACCATCGAGGAGAAGGACACCCTAGACACCCTCGCCCAGAAGATCCGCCGGGCCTCCGGCTTCCAGGCCAAGGTGACGCTGAACACCGCCGAGGGCGCCCGGACGCTGAAGATCGAGCCGATCAATCCGCGCATGGTCATCGAGGTGGGAGCGGGCACCGCCGGCAAGGACGCCCTGGAGATGCTCGGCATCACCGAGAGCGTGGTGCGCACCACCAACACGGTGGACGGCAAGGAGATGCCCGCCGACGGCCGCGCCAAGATCTACGGGCTCGGGCTGCCGCGCGACCTCAACCTCTCCGATGTCCACCAGGTCAGCCACGCGCTCGCCGAGGTGGCCGCGGCCATGGGGGTGGTCCGCAGCATCTACAAGGACATGGTGGCCGCCGTGACGCCGAAGTCCGCGGCCGACCAGATCGCCGCCCAGTCGGGCAAGGCGCCGGCCTACCTCACCAACCAGATCGCCAACTATCAGGCGGCCCTGGACAGGCTGACCGGCGGCGCCTAGGGCGCCTTGAAAGCGTCGTCGGCCCGGTCTAGCGAGGGCCATGGATTCCAGCCCGACGCCGCCCCCGCCGCCCAAGGACCGTCGCCTGGCCCTGGTGCTCATCGGCGGCGCCGTGGCGCTGGTCGCCGGGATGGCCATCGCCTGGATGCTGCTGGCCTCTGGCCAGGGTGAGCGCACGCCGCCCCCGCCGGCCTCCACGGGCGGCCTGGTGATCGACTCGGCCGAGGTGGACAACCGACTGGATCCGGCCCGGCCGCTCCGCTGCTTCGTGGCCGGCCAGTTCGTCGGCGAGTTCACCCTGGCCGAATGCGCGCGCCGCAACGGCGTGGCCACCGACGCCCTGGACGTGGGCGTCGACGAGACCGGCGCGCTCGCCGCCGCCGAGCAGGCCGGCATGGTCCTCACGCCGCTGCCGCCGGAGGAGGGCGCGGTGGAGACCGAGATGGAGCCAGCCGACGCCGCCGAACCGGAGCTGGCCCCGGCTCCGGACGAACCGCTGGCCGCCTGCTGGCGCTACGCCGGCGGCCGCTGGCGGAGGCTGCCGGGCGACATGCCCCGCGGCGCCTGCGCGCTCACCCTGTTCGCGGGGCGTTGCGAACGGCCGGGCGGCGCCACCTACGGCCGCTGGGGGCAGCAGACCCTGCGCCTGGTGCCGGGCCGGGTGGAGGTCTCCGACGACAACCGCAGCTTCCGCACCCTCGGCGAGCAGGGGCCGGGTTGCTCGCTTCCCGGCCTCGGGTGACGGCCCGGCGCGGCCCGTGTAGGCTCGCGCCATGCAGCGCATCGCCCTGATCCTCGCCCTGGCCGCCACGGCCGCCGTCACCGCCTGCGCTCAGCGGACCCGTCCGCCGGGCGACCCCGGCGTCTGCTTCCACGTCGTGCCGCAGAAGGACGGCTCGCTGAAGTACAACAAGCTGGTCACCGCCCCGAACCTCGAGACCTGCGCCGCCAACCTCGAGGCCATGCGCATCAAGTTCCTGCGGCTGGGCGGCACGCAGCAGGAGATCTACGGCGCCTACCAGTCGAACTTCCTGTTCCTGGAGAAGGCCGGCGTGCTGACCTCCACCTCGCTGGAGGGCCCGCGCTTCGTGGCCCTGGTCCGCACCGGCGACGGTCGGCTCGCGATCCCGGGCGCGATGCCGCAGGAGCCCCAGCAATAAGCCTGTGGACGAAGCGGAACAGAACTAGAACATTCTATTGATGCGGCGTTAACGCTGGGCTAGCCTACGGGCTTCGGCCCGCGCTTGGCGGGCCCGCAACCACGGAAGCTCAGGACATCCCATGGCGGGCAGCGTCAACAAGGTCATTCTGGTCGGCAACCTCGGGGCGGATCCCGAGATCCGCAGCCTCAACTCCGGCGACCGGGTCGCCAATCTCCGTGTCGCGACGTCCGAGACCTGGCGCGACCGCTCGAGCGGCGAGCGCAAGGAGAAGACCGAGTGGCACCGGGTCGTGATCTTCAACGACAACCTGGTGAAGGTCGCCGAGCAGTACCTGCGCAAGGGCTCCAAGGTCTACATCGAGGGCTCGCTGCAGACCCGCAAGTGGCAGGACCAGTCGGGCCAGGAGAAGTTCTCCACCGAGGTGGTGCTGCAGAAGTTCCGCGGCGAACTGACCATGCTCGACGGCCGCGGCGAAGGCGGCGGCGCGGGCGACCGTGACGAGGGCGGCTATTCCGGCGGCTTCTCTTCCGGCCCGCGCGCCCAGTCCTCCGGTCCCCGCGAGGACTTCTCCGCCGACCTCGACGACGAGATTCCGTTCTAGGGCGCTAGAAGAGGTCCACGGTCACCCGCAGGGCGCCCACCACGGCGGTGTCGCGCCGGCGGTCGCCGCCGGGGTGGCGGATCAGCTGCAGGTCCGGCTGCACCGTCACGCGCGGGTGGATGCGGTCGGAATAGGTGATCTCCAGGCTGCTCTCGGCGCCGGCCGCGTCGATCCCCGCGTCGCGGAGGTTGGCGCGTCCTTTCGAGGACAGGATCCCCTGCTCGACGCCGACGGAGAAGGCGCTGTCGGGCCGGCCCGGGAACACCCGCTCCACCAGCACGCCGGCCTGCCAGCCGCCGCGGAAATCGGTCGTGTCGCCATCGGAAACCCCGATGCGCAGGAAGGCGCTGGCGGACAGGGCCGCGTCGCCGCCGTCGGCGAGGGGGTGCTCGGCGAGGAGATAGGCGCCGCGGGCGTCGCTCTGCGCGGGCGAACCGTCGGCCCGCAGGTCGCGGATGTCGTCCTGCGCCTCGGTGTAGGTCCAGGCGCCCAGCGCCAGGCGGCGGCCTTCGCCGACGCCCGCCTCGCCGATGACCAGGGCGCCGTTGTCCAGGTTGGTGTCGGGGCCGTCGGGATCGCCGATCGTCCCGGCCCGGGCGTTGACCACCGCGAGCTGGGCATAGCGTCCGTCCTCACCGGAGAACCGCAGGCGGGCCGCCAGGGCGGTGGACGGGAAGATCGAGGGCCCGTTCGGCCCGGTGGCGGCGATCTCGGAGCCGATGCCGAACGGCGGCGCGATCAGCAGGCCCGAGGCCTCGGTGGAATAGAACTCGCTGTTGAGATCGTAGAGCCCGGCCAGCAGCGAGGCGCGGCCGTCGGCGAAGCTCTGCTCGATCCACAGTTCGTAGAGGCGGGCGCGCTGGCGCGACACCTCGATGTTGTCCACGCCCTGCAGCGTGCCGACGAGGTCGTTCGGCTGCCCGCCCGAGTTGTTCAGCAGGTAGAGGTGGAGCTTGGCGCCCCGCCAGCCGGCCGCGGCCTCCAGGTCGCCGTCCACGATGATGTCGAGGTTGTCCAGGAACCATCCCGCGCGGCTGTCCGCGCCGTCCAGGGCGCCGGTCACGTCGGCGGTGTAGGTCCCTTCCACCGTCCAGGCGGCGGCGTCCTGCGCCTGGGCCGCGGTCGCCCCCAGGAGCACGCAGGCCGCGGCGCCCGCGACGAGGCGTGTCTTGGTTGATCTGAGCATACTGCTCCCCTTCCTTTTCAGGCGGAGAGTTAAGCGCAGGAATTGAACAAGTATTTAAGCCTGGAGAACGTTGGTATTGTATATGCTTATCAAGCTAATGGAAGAAGCGGAAGTATAGTAGAGCAATTATTAAGTCCCGCGGTGGGATACCGTCGGTACGGACGATCTTGGGGGATTCGACGTGCGAACGATCAATCAGAAGGTGATGGCCGCGGGGGCGGCCGTCTTCCTGCTCTGCGCCGCGAGCGCGGGGGCGGGAATGTGGGTGGCCGTTCACCTGACCGTGGCGCTCGAGGGCGGCACCGTTTCAGCCCGGGTGCTGCGCAACCACATGGAAGCCGACATGATGCACGACGCCCTGCGTTCGGACGTGCTCTCGGCCCTGCTCGCGCGCCAGCCGGGGGCGGGCGTCGCGATGGACGAAGTGCGGGCGGACCTGGCGGAGCATACGGCCAGCTTCCGCGCGGCGCTGAAGGAGAACCGCGCCATCGTCCGGGATCCCGCATCCCGGGCCGCGCTCGCCAAGGTGGAGGCGCCGCTGGGCGAATACATCCAGGCGGCCGAACAGATGGCGCAGCTCGCCATCGCCGATCCCCTGGCGGCCGACGCCGCCCTGCCGGACTTCAAGGCGCGCTTCACGGCGCTCGAAGGGGCGATGGAGCAGGCCACGGAGCAGATTGAGGCGGCCGCCACGCGCGAGGCCGAGGCCGGCGCCGAGAGCGCCCGGCTGGCGCGCCTGCTGATGGGGCTGGCCCTGGCCATGGGGGTGGCGCTTGCCGCGCTTCTCGTGATCTTCGCCCGCCGCGCCGTGGTGCGGCCGATCCAGGTCCTGACCGGGGACATGCGCCAGCTGGCGGCCGGCAACCTCGACGTCGAACTGGCCGGCGCGGCCCGGCGCGACGAGGTCGGCGACATCGCGCGGGCGGTGAAGGAGTTCCAGGAGGTCATCCAGACCAAGGCCCAGCAGGAGGCGGCCGAGGCGCTGCGCCGCCGGGAGGCCGAGGCGGACGCCCAGACCCGCGAGCAGGCCGAGCGCGCCGCCCGTGCGCGGGAGCAGGCCCAGGTGGTCGAGGCGCTCGCCGAAGGCTTGGATCGGCTGTCGGCCGGCGATCTGACGCACAGGATCGAGACCGCCTTCGCGCCGGAGTACGAGCGGCTGCGGGCCGACTTCAACGGCGCCATCGAGCGGCTCCACGCGACCGTCGCCGAGATCGCCGGCAACACCGGCGAGCTGCTGCGGGGCGCCGACGAGATCAGCTCCGCCGCCGGCGACCTTTCGACCCGCACCGAGCGGCAGGCGGCGAGCCTGGAAGAGACCGCCGCGGCCATGGAGGAGATCACCGCCACGGTGAAGAAGACCGCCGAGGGCGCGCAGGAGGCCCAAGCGCTGGTCGCCCAGTCGAAGGCCGACGCGGAACGCTCCGGCGAGGTGGTCGGCGCCGCGGTGGCGGCGATGAGCGAGATCGAGAAGTCGGCGCAGCAAATCAGCCAGATCATCGGGGTGATCGACGAGATCGCCTTCCAGACCAACCTGCTGGCGCTGAACGCCGGGGTGGAAGCCGCCCGCGCCGGCGACGCCGGCAAGGGCTTCGCCGTGGTCGCCTCGGAGGTGCGCGGGCTCGCCCAGCGCTCCGCCGACGCGGCCAAGGAGATCAAGGCGCTGATCTCCGCCTCGACCGCCCAGGTCGACCAGGGCGTGGAGCTGGTGGGCGGCGCCGGCGAGGCGCTGCACCGGATCCTCGGCCAGGTGGCCCAGATCGACACCGTGGTCACCGCCATCGCGGCGTCAGCGGGCGAACAGTCGACCGGGCTCAGCGAGGTCAATGTGGCGATCGCCCAGATGGACCAGGTGACCCAGCAGAACGCCGCCATGGTCGAGCAGACCTCGGCCGCCTCGGAGAGTCTGCGGCGCGAGACGATGCGGCTTGCGGAGATGATCGCCCACTTCCGCACCGATGGCGCGCCGCGGAGTGTCGAGGCGATCGCCGAGCCGGACGAACGGGCCGACGCGGCCTGAAGCCGACACGGCCCAAAGTCGACGCGGGCTGAGGCCGACGCGGCTGGAGGCGTCTACTTGCCGTCGGCGGTGGGCGCGGGGCAGGCATCCCCGATGCGTTTGGCGATCGTGCGGGCGTGGACGGGCACGGTGAGGCCGCCGAGCTTGGCCCGCACGCGGGCGTCCAGCCGCAGGCTGTCACGGGTGTAGACGCCCTCGCCGCTGATCGGCACCGGCGCGCTGTTCTTGGTCTTGCAGCTCCCGACCAGCCGGATCTTGCCGCCGGAGATCTCCCGCGTCGGATAGGTGCAGGTGTAGTGCCGGTTGGGCGCGCCGCCGATGAACTTCTCGACGTCCTCCTCGCGGATGCAGCGCTTCTCGGTCTTCTTGGTCGGCAGCGGCGAGATGATCTGGCTGGTGGTTTCCCAATAGCCGGGGGCGATGGGGGTCTGGGCGGCGGCGGCGGGCAGGGCCACGGCGGCGACCAGCAGTGCGGAGGTCATGAGTCTCATCGTGGAGCCCTGTAGCACGTCATTCGGGCGCAAAACTGGCCGCGCTCGCCTGAACCGCCGATGACCCGGGCGTCTCCGTCGCCAGATGGGCCCTGTTGACGTCGCGCAGGCGCTCGCCGGCCTCGTCGTAGAGGAACGGCAGGAAGGCGTAGCGCCGTCCCTTCGTGACCGGCGTCGCCTCGTGCAGCAGGCCGCAGGCGAAGACGACGGCGCCGCCGGTCGGCGGGCGGTAGGTGCGCGGGCCGAATTCCGGGAAGCGGAGGTCTCCGCCCTCGAAGCCTTCCGCGTTGAGGTTGATCGACACCGCGAACTTGCGGTGCGCGGTGCCGAGGGTGGTGTTGTCCCGGTGCGGGCGGAAGTAGCCCCCGTCGCTCGCGTCGTAACAGGCGATCAGGTAGCGCTCGAGGCGGGTGGCGCGGAAGTTGTAGGCCTTGAGGATCTCGGGCGAGAGCCGCCGGTGGAGCCTGAGCATCAGCTCGCGGCGCAGGGCTGCGTCCTCCACGTGGACGTCCCGCCGCCGCTTCATTTCGTCCAGCACGCCGACCGTGCGGCCGTCCACGTCCCGCATGACCCCTGACAGCTCGCCGCCGCGCGCGTCGTAGTATTCGATCAGGTGGCGGCAGAGCTCGGGTTCGAACACCCGGGGCACGATCAGCACCGGGGCCACCAACGGCGCGCCGGCGTGCTCGGCGGGCGGGGGCAGGGCGGCGACCTGCCGGAAGATCGCCTCAGTCTCCGACATTGGGGCCACGGCCATCACCCGCAGCGCCGGGTCGAGCAGCACCCACAGGCCGGGCTCGCGCCCCTCCGTGTCCAGTGCGCCGTAGAGCCGGCTCACCGTCCCGTCGGCGTCGAACAGCCAGCGCAGGCCGGGCAGACGGTTCTTCGCCCGGGCGATGGAGGGGGCGTCGCGGATCACCAGGAAGGCGGTGAGGGTCAGGTCGTCGAAGCGGCCCCGTTCGGCGTCGAGGGCGCCGACGGCGGCGTCGCGCACCGCCGAATCCTCCGGCAGGAACCCCAGGAGCACATAGCGGCCGGCCACCGCGCCGAAGCCGTAGGCGGGATTTCCCGGCGCGGGGCAGATGAAGTGCGGGGCGGTGTCCCCGACCGTGAGGCCGGGGGGCAGGGGCGCGATCATCCGATCGGCTCCAGTCGCTGGCCGGTGCGGGCCTCGTAGGCCGCCAGCGTCTCGGCCCCGGCCTCGTCGTAATAGAAGGGCAGGAAGGCGTAGCGCCGGCCCTTCGTGACCCGCATCACCTCGTGCAGCAGCCCGCAGGCAAAGACCACGGCGCCGCCCAGCGGCGGCCGGTAGGCGGTCGGGCCGAATTCGGGGAAGCGCACGTCGCCGCCCTCGAAGTCGTCGTTGAGGTTCACCGAGCAGGCGAAGGCGCGGTGCGCGGTGCCGAAGGTGGTGTTGTCGCGGTGGGCGTGGAAGACGCCGTCGTCGCCGGCGTCGTAACAGCTGACCAGGTAGCGCTCGATGCGCGTGCACCGGAAGCCCATGGCCCGCTCGATCTGCGGGAACACCCGGCGCTCGATCCGCTCGCGGATGGGAGCCTGCAGGGCCGGGTCGCGCAGGAAGATATCCCGGCGCTTCTTCAGCTCGTCCATGACCATGACGGTCCGCTCGCCCTGGTCGCGCATGACGCCGGTGAATGCGCCGCCCTCCGCCTCGTGCATGGCGATCAGCTCGCGGCAGAGCTCCGGTTCGAACACCCGGGGCAGGATCAGCACCGGCGCATGGAGCGGCGCGCCGGCATGCTCGCCTGGCGGCGGCAGGCGTCCCACGTAGTCCAGCGCGCCGTCGACCTTGGCCGCCGGCGTCAGGCCCAAGACCCGAAGGGTGGGGTCCAGGATGACGCACCGCGGCCGCTCGCTTCCGTCGGGCTCCACGGCCTCGTAGAGCCGGGCCACGGCGCCCTCGGGGTCCAGGATCCACCGCAGGCCGCGCAGGTCCTGCGCCCCCGGCGGGGCGGCGTCGCCGCGCACCACGACGAAAGCCGAGGCGCGCACATCGTCGAACAGCCGCTGGCGCGCCGCCAGCGCCTTCAGGACCGGAGCCGCCTCGGCGGGGGCGGCGGGCAGGAAGACCAGCAGCACGTAGCGGCCGGCCACTGTGTCGAACACGTACTCGGGATTCGACAGCGTCGGCGCCGTGAACCAGGGGGCGGGCTCTCCGGGGGACAGGGGCATGGCCGGAACCTAGTGGCTCGCGCCGCGCAGGTCACGGCGGCTGTTGGGCGCGGCTCTATGGCCTCGCGTGCGCGCCCGCGCGAGAGTTGGCTTCGCCCGCTCGCAAATGCTAACAACAATCCCTACGTAACTGTCCGATTCTCACGGCGAATTCCCTCCCTTGACCGACCAGAACACCACCCCACCGGAAGACCGGCGCGGGGGCGTCGCCCCTATCGCCATCGAAGACGAGCTGAAGCGCAGCTATCTCGACTACGCCATGAGCGTGATCGTCAGCCGCGCCCTGCCTGACGTCCGCGACGGTCTGAAGCCCGTGCACCGCCGCATCCTCTTCTCGATGAACGAGCAGGGGCACACTCCGGACCGCGGCTATGTGAAGTCGGCCCGCGTGGTCGGTGACGTGATGGGTAAGTATCACCCGCACGGCGACGTGGCGATCTACGACACCATGGTCCGCCTGGCGCAGCCGTTCTCGATGAACCTGCTGCTGATCGACGGCCAGGGCAACTTCGGCTCGGTGGACAACGATCCGCCGGCGGCCATGCGCTACACCGAGAGCCGCATGACCCGCGCCGCCATGGCCATCCTGGCGGACCTCGACAAGGACACGGTCGACTTCAAGGACAACTATGACGGCTCCGAGCAGGAGCCGGTCGTCCTGCCGTCGCGCATCCCCAACCTGCTGGTCAACGGGGCCGGCGGCATCGCCGTCGGCATGGCCACCAACATCCCGCCGCACAACCTTGGCGAAGTCGTCGACGCCTGCCTGGCCTATATCGACAACCCGGAGATCGGCCTGGACGACCTGCTGGACATCGTCCCAGGCCCTGACTTCCCCACCGGCGGCGAGATCATCGGCCGCACCGGCGCGCGCAACGCGCTGATGTCGGGCCGCGGCTCGGTGATCATGCGCGGCAAGGCCTCCATCGAGGAGCTCCGCAAGGAGCGCGAGGCCATCGTCATCCACTCGATCCCCTACCAGGTGAACAAGGCCGCGCTCGTGGAGCGCATCGCCGAGCTGGTGCGGGAGAAGCGGATCGAGGGCGTCGCCGACCTGCGCGACGAGTCCGACCGCGACGGCATGCGCGTCGTCATCGAGATGAAGCGCGACGCCTCCGCCGAGGTGATCCTCAACCAGCTCTACCGCTACACGCCGCTGCAGAGCTCGTTCGGGGTCAACATGCTGGCGCTGAACCGCGGCCGGCCCGAGCAGATGGGCCTGCGCGAGATGATCACCGCCTTCGTGGATTTCCGCGAAGAAGTGGTGGTCCGCCGCACCAAGTTCGAGCTCTCCAAGGCCCGCGACCGCGGCCACGTCTTGGTGGGCCTGGCGATCGCCGTCGCCAACATCGACGAGTTCATCCACATTATCCGCTCGTCCAAGGACCCGACCGAGGCGCGCGAGCGGCTGGTGGCGCGTGACTGGCCGGCCGGCGAGATGCTGCCGCTGGTCGAGCTCATCGCCGACCCGCGCACCGTGGTGGTCGAGGCCAGCCGGATCCGGCTCACCGACGAGCAGGCCCGCGCCATCCTGGCGCTGACCCTGTCGCGCCTCACCGGCCTGGGCCGCGACGAGATCTTCGGCGAGGCGACCGAGCTCGCCGGCTCCATCCAGGGCCACCTGACGATCCTGGCCAGCCGCGAGCGCGTCATGGGCATCGTGCGTGAGGAGCTGGTGGCGGTCCGCGATCAGTTCGCCGTGCCGCGCCGCACCGAGATCGTCGAGGGCGATGCCGACGTTGAGGACGAGGACCTGATCGAGCGTGCGGAGATGGTGATCACCGTCACCCACGGCGGCTATGTGAAGCGCACGCCGCTCTCGATCTACCGGACCCAGCACCGGGGCGGGAAGGGCCGCTCGGGCATGGCGACCAAGGACGAGGACGCCGTCACCCGCGTGTTCTCGGCCAACACCCACACGCCGATGCTGTTCTTCTCCTCGGGCGGCAAGGCCTACAAGCTGAAGGTCTGGCGCCTGCCGCTCGGCACGCCGACCAGCCGCGGCAAGGCGTTCGTCAACCTGCTGCCCATCGAGCCCGGCGAGAGCATCACCTCCATCCTGGCCCTGCCCGAGGACGAGGCGAGCTGGGACCAGTACGACGTGATGTTCGCCACCCGCTCGGGCAACGTCCGCCGCAACAAGCTGTCGGACTTCGTGGATATCCGCCGCAACGGCAAGATCGCCATGAAGCTCGACGAGGGCGACGCCATCATCGGCGTGGGCGTCTGCAACGCGGGCCAGAACGACATCCTGCTGACCACCGCGCTCGGTCGCTGCATCCGCTTCGCGACGGAAGAGGTCCGGGTGTTCGCCGGCCGCGATTCGACCGGCGTGCGCGGCGTGCGCCTCGCCGATGGCGACAGCGTCATCTCCATGGCCATCCTGCGCTCCGTCCCGGCCACGCCGGCGGAACGCGCCGCCTATCTGAAGCACGCCAAGGCGATGCGCATCGCCACGGGCGAGACGGAGGAGGGCGAGGAGTCCGCGGGGCCAGAGGAGGAGGACGCCGAGGCCACGGAGGGCGAGGCCGCCCTCAGCCCCGAGCGCATCGCAGAACTAGGCGCCAGCGAGGAGATCATCCTCACCGTCTCCACCGAGGGCTTCGGCAAGCGCACCAGCGCCTACGAGTTCCGGCGGACCGGCCGCGGCGGCCAGGGCCTGCTGGCCCAGGACCTCACCAAGCGCGGCGGAAAGCTCGCCGGCTCCTTCCCGGTGGACGAAACCGACCAGATCCTGCTGGTCAGCGACCAGGGCCAGCTGATCCGCATCCCGGTGAAGCAGGTCCGCCTCGCCGGCCGCAACACCCAGGGCGTGATCATCTTCCGCAAGCACCAGGACGAGCATGTAGTCTCGGTCGAGCGCCTGGCCGACACCGGCGAGGACGACGCCGACGAGGTCGAAGGTGACGTCACGGGAGGTCCGGAAGACACGGGCGGCGGCGAGGCCTAGCGCCGACGCCGCCCGCTCGCCTCACGGAAGTTTGGGCTTGCCAGAACCGCGGTCCCCAGCGAAAGGCGAAGTCGGGTAGTTGGGGGACCAAGGCGCATGACCCGCATCGGGCTCTATCCGGGCACGTTCGATCCCATCCACAACGGGCACACCGACATCATCGGTCGGGCCGTGAAGCTGGTGGACAAGCTGGTCCTGGGCGTGGCGATCAACGCCGGCAAGGGGCCCCTGTTCACCCTGGAGGAGCGGGTCGCGATCGTGGAGGAGGCCGTGGCGCCGCTCCGCAACCGCGCCGAGATCGTGGTGCAGCCGTTCGAGGGCCTGACCATGCACTTCGCCCGCGAGGTCGGGGCCGGGGTCATCGTCCGGGGTCTCCGCGCCGTGGCCGACTTCGAGTTCGAATTCCAGATGACGGCCATGAACCAGCAGCTCGATCGGGACATCGAGACCGTGTTCCTGATGGCCGACCCGCGCCACCAGGCGATCGCCTCGAAGCTGGTGAAGGAGATCGCCATCCTCGGCGGCGACGTCACCAAGTTCGTCAGCGACGGCGTGAAGGACCGCCTGCTGCAGAAGGTCGGGCGCGCATAGACCTCGGCCCGCCGGCTGGGCTAGGACTGCGCCCCATGAGACGATCCCTCCTGCTGGCGGCCGCCCTGGCCGCGCTCGCCACCTCGGCCGCCGCCCAGAAGAAGGCGCCCGCGCCGGCCGCGCCGCCGAAGCCCGCCGCCCCGACCGCGGCCGACTGGCGCACGCCCGATCCCGCCGACGTCCTGGTGATCGACACCAACAAGGGCCGGGTGATCGTCGAGATGATCCCCGAGGCGGCGCCGAACCACGTCCAGCGCATTCGCGAGCTGACCCGCGAGGGGCTCTATGACGGCCTCACCTTCTTTCGGGTGATCGAGAGCTTCATGGCCCAGACGGGCGACCCGCAGAACAACGGCCAGGGCGGCTCCTCCAAGCCCGACATCGCCGCCGAGTTCATGTTCCGCCGCGGCGCCGACGCCCCGTTCGTGCTGGCCGCCGACCAGGCGGTGGCCGAAGTGGGCTTCATCAAGTCGCTGCCGGTGATGACGCAGTCGATGATGCTGGCCCCGATGACCCGCGACCAGAAGGTCGCCGGCTGGGCGCTCTTCTGTCCCGGCGTCGCCGGCATGGCCCGCGGCCAGGGCGAGGACACCGCCAACAGCCAGTTCTTCCTGATGCGCGACGCCTATCCGTCGCTCGAGAAGCGCTACACCGCCTGGGGCCGGGTGATCTCCGGCCAGGACGTGGTGCGCTCGATCAAGGTGGGCGAGCCCGTGCCCGATCCGCAGGACCGGATGGAACGCGTCCGGGTGCTCGCCGATTTGCCCGAGGCGGGCCGGCCGAAGGTCCGGGTGATCGATCCGAAGGGCGCCTGGTTCAAGGCCGAGATCGCGCGCGTCCGCGCGCAGAAGGGGGCCGACTTTACGGCCTGCGACGTGACCATTCCGGTAGAGGTGAAGTGATGGCCCAAGACCCCGAAGACTTCCTGATCATGACGCTGGAGAGCGGGCCGGTGGTCATCAAGCTGCGCCCCGACCTGGCGCCGGGCCACGTGAGTCGCATCAAGGAGCTGGCGCGGGAGGGCTTCTACGACGGTGTGGTCTTCCACCGGGTGATCCCGGGTTTCATGGCCCAGGGCGGCGACCCGACCGGCACCGGCTCGGGCGGCTCGGACAAGCCGAACCTGAAGGCGGAGTTCTCGGACGCCCATCACGTGCGCGGCGTCTGCTCCATGGCGCGTACGCCCAACCCGAACTCGGCCAACAGCCAGTTCTTCATCTGCTTCGACGACGCCACCTTCCTGGACCGCCAGTACACCGTCTGGGGCGAGGTGGTCTCGGGCATGGACCATGTGGACGCCCTGCCGAAGGGCGAGCCGCCGCGCGCGCCCGGCAAGATCGTCTCGATGAAGGTGGCCGCCGACGTTGAGAACGCCGCCGACGTCCTCCCTTGAGGCGCGGTACGCCGAGCCGCACCGGCGCTACCACGGCCAGGCGCACATCGACGCCTGCCTGGACCTGCTGGACGCCTGGCCGGGGCTGAGCGACGCCGAGCGGCGCGTGCTCGGCTGGGCGATCTGGTGGCACGACGCCATCTATGATCCGAAAGCCTCCGACAACGAGGCGCGCAGCGCCGACCTCGCCCGGCGCGAGCTTCCCGCGCTGGGCGCCTCGTCCGCAGAGGTGGAGGAGGTCGCGCGCCTCGTCCGCCTGACCGCGGGCCACGAGGTGGCGGCGGGGGATCGGCTGGGCGCCATCCTGGTCTCGATCGACCTCGCGGTTCTCGGCGGCAGCCCGCAGGCCTACGACGCCTACGCGCGCGCCGTCCGCGAGGAATACGCCCATGTGCCCGAGCCGCTGTGGCGGGCGGGGCGGGGGCGCGTGCTGCAACGCTTCCTGGACGCGCCGGTTATCTTTCCCGACCCGGATTTCCGGGCGGCGCGGGAGGCCCGGGCGCGGGCCAACCTTTCGCGGGAGCTCGAGACGCTGAGGTAGGGATGGCGGCGCGCCTGAAGGTGTTCGTGACGTCCGACGGATTCACCGACTACGTCGTGGCCGTGAGCTCCAAGGCCAAGGCGCTCGCGGCCTGGGGCAGCCACCAGGATCTGTTCAAGACCGGCAGCGCGCACGAGACCGACGATCCGGAGCTCGTGAAGGCCGCCACCGCCCAGCCGGGCGAGGTCCTGCGCCGCCCCGCCGGCACGCGCGGCGAGCTCGCGAAGCTGAAGGCGCCCAGGAAGGCGAAGCCCGCCGGCCCCTCGAAGGCCGCCCTGAAGAAGGTGGCCGAGCTGGAGAAGCGCATCGCCTCGCTCGACGCGGCGCACGACACCGCCCGGGCGCGGCTCGAGGCGCAGCGGGCCCGGATCGAGCGTGAGCTGGAGGGTCTGGAGGCCGACCACGCCGCCGAACGGGCGCGGTTCGAGGAGGCCCTCAGCGCCGCGCGACAGGCGCTAGGGTGATCACCACCGGATAGTGGTCGGAGCCCAGGCGAGGCCCGCGCTCTACCTTCACCGTCGCCCAGTCCGAGCCCGCGTAGACATGGTCGATCGGCAGGAACGGGAAGATGCCCAGCCAGCGCAGCCGCTTGTACTGCGTGGCCGGCCAGGAGAAGAGCGCCCGGTCGCGCCGGACGATCCCGAACTCGGCGTCCCAGCGGCGGCGGAAGAAGGACCAGGGCGCGGAGTTCAGGTCCCCCGCCACGATCGCGCGGGTGCGGTCGGTGTCGCCGAGCACGCGGGCGAGCCGCATCTCCTGCGGCTGCTGGGCCTGCGGGTCGGTGGGCCAGGAATAGTGCACCCCGATGACCGTGTAGCGGCCGCGCGCGTCCTCGAAGATGGCCCGGGTGAGGGGCCCCGGCGCGCCGGGAACCCGCGGCGAGCCCTGCCGGATCGGCGGGGCGCGGCTGTAGATCACCGTCTCGCACTCGTCGCAGGTGGCGTGCCAGGGGGTGCGCTCTTCGATCATCCGGCGGATCTCGGGACGCGACTCCTCCATGATCACGATGTCGGGGTCCTGGGCGATCAGCCAGTCGATCGAGCGCTCGCGCTGCTCATTGAGGTGCCAGACGTTGAACTGTATGACCTTCAGCTGGTCGGGCGCGTTGGGACCGGCCTTGGGTCCGGTGTCGCGCAGGTACTCCGGCGCCATCAACAGGCCCGCCGCCGCCACGCCCACCCCGCCCATGCTGACGATCAGCGCTCGGGCGTAGCCGCGGAAGAAGAAGCCGCCCAGCGCCCCCGCCAGCGCGCCCGCCAGCCAGACGGGCGCGAAGTGGGCGAGGATGTCCCACTGCAGGCTCGCGCGGCCGAAATGCGCGGCCACGGCCGCCCCGGCGCAGACGGCGGCCAGCAGGAACAGCGGCGGCGCGATGAGGACCGTCAGCGCGAGTCGCACGAAACGCATGTCTCCGCCTCTAGCACGCCTGTCGCTTGACGCGACTGCGGCCGCGTGGCCTTGAGCCCACCTCCATGCGACTGGCCGACTTCGACTTCGATCTTCCAGAGGAGCGCATCGCGCTCCGTCCCGCGAGCCCGCGGGATTCCGCGCGCCTGCTCGTCGTGGAGCCGGGCCGTCCCTTGCAGGACCTGCACGTGCGCGAGCTGCCGGGCCAGCTGCGCGCCGGCGACATCCTCGTGCTGAACGACACCCGCGTGATCCCGGCCCGGCTGAAAGGCGTGCGCACCCGCGACGAGAGCCGGGTCGCGGTGGAGGCCACCCTGCACAAGCGCCTCTCGTCCAGCGCCTGGACCGCCTTCATGCGCCCCGGCAAGCGGCTCGCGCCCGGCGACCGGGTATCGTTCGGGGAGACGGACGACCGCGCCTGCTTCCTCGGAGCCCTGGACGCCACCGTGAAGGCGAAGGGCGAGGGCGGGGAGGTGACGCTGGCCTTCGACCTGGCCGGGCCGGACCTCGACGCCGCCATCGCCGAGCGCGGGGCCATGCCGCTGCCGCCCTACATCGCCGCCAAGCGGGCCGAGGACGCCCAGGACCGCGCCGACTACCAGACGGTCTACGCCGAGGAGGACGGCTCGGTGGCCGCGCCGACGGCCGGCCTGCACTTCACCCCCGAGCTCTTCGCCCGCCTGGAGGCGGCCGGGGTCGGGACCGCCTTCGTCACCCTGCACGTGGGCGCCGGCACCTTCCTGCCAGTGAAGACCGAGGACCTCTCCGAGCACCGTATGCACGCCGAATGGGGCGAGGTGGACGCCGCCACCGCCGAGCGCCTCAACGCCGTGCGCGCCGCCGGGGGCCGGATCATCTGCGTCGGCACCACCTCGCTTCGCCTGCTGGAGTCCGCCACCGGCGAGGACGGCGTTATCCGCCCGTTCATGGACGAGACCGCGATCTTCATCACCCCTGGCTACCGGTTCCGGGCCGCCGACGGCCTGATGACCAACTTCCACCTGCCGAAATCGACGCTGTTCATGCTGGTCTCGGCCTTCGCGGGCCTGGAGACCATGCGCGCGGCCTACGCCCACGCCATCGCCAGCGGCTACCGCTTCTATTCCTACGGGGACGCGTCCCTGCTCTGGAGGGCCTGATGGCCGCGTTCCCCTTCGCCATCCGGGCCACCGATGGCCAGGCGCGCACCGGCGTGCTCTCCACGCCGCGCGGCGAGATCCGCACGCCGGCCTTCATGCCGGTGGGGACGGCTGGCACGGTGAAGGCGCTGACCGTCGACCAGGTGGCGGCCACCGGCGCGGACATCATCCTGGGCAACACCTACCACCTGATGCTCCGCCCCACCGCCGAGCGGGTGGCGCGACTGGGCGGACTGCACCGCTTCATGCGCTGGGAGCGGCCGATCCTCACCGATTCCGGCGGCTTCCAGGTGATGTCGCTCTCGAAGATCTCGAAGGTCACCGAAGAGGCGGTCACCTTCCAGAGCCACCTGGACGGCTCGCGCCACGTGCTGAGCCCGGAGCGCTCCATCGAGATCCAGGCCGACCTGCTGGGCTCCGACATCGTCATGCAGCTCGACCAGCTGGTGGGCCTGCCGGCCCCGGAGGCGGAGGTCGCCGCGGCCATGCGGCTCTCCGCCCGCTGGGGAACGCGTTCGAAAGCCGCGTTTGGAGAGCGGGAGCGTCAGGCTCTGTTCGGCATCCAGCAGGGCGGCACGATGGAGCACCTGCGCCGGGAATCGGCCGAACGGCTGATCGAGACGGGCTTCGACGGCTACGCGATCGGCGGCCTGGCGGTCGGCGAAGGCCACGAAGGCATGGTGGAGGTGCTGGAGTACGCGCCGGCCATGCTGCCCGCCGACCGGCCGCGCTACCTGATGGGCGTGGGCAAGCCCATCGACCTCGTCGAGGCCGTGGCCCGCGGCGTCGACATGTTCGACTGCGTCCTGCCCACCCGCTCCGGCCGCCACGGGCAGGCCTGGACCTGGGATGGCCCGATCAACCTGAAGAACGCCCGCTTCGCCGAGGATGACGCGCCGCTGGACCCTGCGAGCGACGTGCCGGCCAGCCGCGACTATTCGAAGGCCTACCTGCACCACCTGGTGAAGGCCGACGAGATCCTCGGCCAGGTGCTGCTGTCCTGGCACAACATCGCCTTCTTCCAGGCCCTGATGGCGGCGATGCGCGCGGCCATCGCCGAGGGGCGGCTGGACCAGTTCCGGCGAGACTTCCGGGCTAGGGCGTCTTCCGGGTCGGAAACTTCGGCTTGAAACCCTGGGTGACCACCGGTGTGCCGGCCTTCACGTGGCTGGGCGTCGCCGGCGGTTTGCAGCCCTTCGATTCGCCCAATCCTTTGAGATAGGCCCGGCGCACGCCGCCGGCGGTGATCGCAGCCTGGACGTATTCGTCGTGCCGCTCCGCGCCGGTCAGCTTGCGCACCCAGCCGCGGAACGGGATCGCGTCGCTGGTCACGCTGGCCACGGCCCCATAGGCCGTCTCGCGGCTCAGGAGGTCGTCCTCGGTGGTCTGCGGCACGTCGAGGTCGGCGCCCAGCGCCTCGTCCAGCGGCTGCACCAGCGCGATCAGGGTGTTGCAGCGCGTGTTGGGCGGCCGCGCGTAGGGATCGGCCATGGCCTGCAGAAGCACGTCTGGGATCTTGGTGCGCAGCACGTTCAGGTCCCGCAGCGGCGCCGAGACGGCGCCGGTCATGGTCTCGCGCTTCGCCTCCGTGGAGGTCTGCACGCGCCCATCCGGGCTTCCGGTGACGCACCCGGCGAGGCCGGCGGCGAGGATCAGGGCGGGGAGGGCGGCGTATCGCATCGGCGGACATCCTAGCTTCGCCTGTGGCGCTGTTAAGGCGGTTAGACGCCCTTGCGCGCGCCGGGCTCGCCGCCTAGGGTCCGCGCCGCTTCGCCCGGGCGGTCTCACGAAGGCCCGCCCGCGTCGGGGGCCGGTAGCTCAGTGGTAGAGCATTCGACTTTTAATCGAATGGTCGTGAGTTCGAACCTCACCCGGCCTACCAATCAGGACGCCAGGTTCTCGGGCCTGCGGGCGACCTTCACCGTCACCTCCCGGCGCTGCCGGTCGCGGATCACGCCGAGCGCCAGGCTGGAGCCCGGCTGGGCGTTGGCGATGGCCCGGGTCAGCCCGCCGGCCCCGGTGATCGCGTCGCCCCCCACCGCGGTGATGATGTCGCCCGACTGGAGCACGCCCGCCGCCGGGCCGCCCCTCTCGACGGTCGCAATCACCGCGCCGCGCTGGCCCTGCGCCCCCAGCTGGTAGGCGATGGCAGGCGTGAGGTCGGCGACGCCCACGCCCAGATAGCCGCGGGTGACGCGTCCCGCGCGGATCAGCTGGCGGGTGACGTTCTCGGCCAGGTCCGCGGGAATGGCGAAGCCGATGCCGACCGAGCCGCCGGTAGGGGAGAAAATCGCCGTGTTGACGCCGACGACGCGGCCCTGCAGGTCGAACGACGGCCCGCCCGAATTGCCGCTGTTGATGGGCGCGTCGATCTGCAGGTAGCTGACATAGGCCTCGCCGATTTCGCGGCCATGCGCCGAGACGATGCCGGCGGTCGCCGTGCCGCCCAGGCCGAAGGGATTGCCCACGGCCACCACCCAGTCGCCCACCTCCGGCAGGGCGGAGGCCGCGAAGCTCACGAAGGGCAGGGCGCGGGCGTCGATCTTCAGCACCGCCAGGTCCGTCGGCGGATCGCGGCCGATGAGGCGGGCGGGGAACTGGCGGCCGTCGGCGAGCGCGACCATCACCTGCTGGGCGCCCTCCACCACATGGTTGTTGGTCACCACATAGCCGTCGGCGCTGATGATGAAGCCGCTGCCGGCGCCGCGCCGCACGGGGACCGCGCCCATGCCCGGCGGCAGCTGGCCCAGCCAGTCGCCGGGCGAGGCGCCCAGCGCCAGGGTGTCGATGGAGACCACCGCCGGCGACACCTGCTTCACGATGGGTGCGAAGGAGCTCGGCGCGCTCCCTGCAGGCGCGGCCACGATCGGGGTGGCGGCGGGCGTCGTCGCGGAGCTGGTCGCGGCGGGTCGCTCGCAGCCGCCGAGCGTCAGGAGCGCGGCGGACAGGGCGAGAGCAAACGTGCGGCGAATCATCTTCAGCCTCGCGAGGAAGTCTGCGCCGTCCGGGGCGGACGGCGCCCGTGAGAGACGCAGGCCTAGCGCAGTGCGCCGCCGCCGTCAGCCCGCCGGCCGGTTCCACTGGACCCCCGCGCCGCCTGTGATAGCCCTCGCAGCATCATGGATCGGGGATAGTCACGGTGGCGTACGACACGGCGGAGAGGCCTGCGCGCCGCGCATTCCTCAGGCAGGCCTCGGCGGCGGGCCTCTTTACCCTCGGCGGCTGCGCCACCGCCGCGACCCCGTCGTTCGCGCCGAAGCCCGCCTTCCGCCCGGTCCCGCCGCTCGCCCGGGTGAACGCCCGGCCGGAGCGGATCATGAACATCACGGTCTGCCTGCGGCCCTTCCGCGCCGCCGGTCCGAGGCTCGACACCGAGACGGTGGGCGACAAGCTCGTGGTCCACAACTACGGCCACGGCGGCAGCGGCTGGTCGCTGTCCTGGGGCTCGGGGATGATCGCGGTGAAGAAGGCGCTGTCGGCCGGCGCCCGCGACATCGCGGTGATCGGCTGCGGGGCGCTCGGCCTGACCGCAGCGGTCGTGGCCCAGCGGGCCGGAGCGACCGCCACCATCTACGCCAAGGACCGGATGCCCGACGTGCGATCGGCCAGGGCCACCGGCGTCTGGTCGCCGGACTCGCGGATCGCCACGGCCGCCGCCGCCCCGCCGGACTTCCCGGCGCTCTGGGAGGAGATGACTAGGTCCTCCTTCCGCATGTTCCAGAGCTACCTGGGCCTGCCCGGCTCGCCGATCGAATGGATCGACCGCTACGTGCTCTCCGACGCGCCGCCAGCCAGCCGCGCGGACCCCGTGGGCTTCGCCCACTACGGGAGCCGGGTGCGCGACCTGACCCCGCCGATGGAGTCCCTGCCGCCGGGCAGCCACCCGTTCCCCACGGCCTATGCGCGGCGCACCTCCCTGCCGATGTTCAACATCGCCGAGTACGCCCGGGTCCTGACCGCCGAGTTCCTGCAGAACGGCGGCCGCATCGAGACGACGGAGTTCTACACCCCGGCCGACCTGGCGCGCCTCAAGCAGCGGGGGATCATCAACTGCACCGGCTATGGCGCCCGCGCCCTCTGGAAGGACGAGACGCTGGTGCCGGTCCGCGGCCAGATCGCCTGGCTGATCCCGCAGCCGGAGGTGAACTACGGCATCGTCTACGACAACGTCACCATGCTGGGCCGCCGGGACGGGATCGTGATCCAGCAGACCGGGCCGGACGAGGGCTGGGGTTACGACGACCCGAACGAACGGCCCGACCGCGCCGAGGCCGAGGCGGCCGTCGCCTCCATCGCCCGCGTCTACGCCTAGCCGGGGGACCTGCGGCTCCCTAGATTGGGCGGGCTGCGGCGGGCTACGACGGCCCTCGGGCGCGCCACTTCGGCCCCATTCCGGACCGTGGGTCAGAGCGTCTTCGTAAGAGCGTTCTCCCGCCGCAGCGCCCTTCCTACTGTTGCTGTTGCTGGCGCTGTTGCTCGACCAGCGCGCTCATGGAGGCGCGGCGGCGTCCGTCCCGCGCGGTGGCGGCCGCCTGGTTCATGCGCAGGAACTCGGGCTCGCTGAGCGCCGTCCGGGCGCGGCGCACGGTGACCCCGACCGCCAGCTGGCTCTCGGCCTCGCCCTTGTAGACGCCGCGCGATGGCGGCACGTCGGAGTAGTCCCGGCCGATGGCGCAGGAGACGTGCCGCTCCCCGGTTTCGATGTTGTTGGTCGGGTCGAAGCCGATCCAGCGCAGGCTGGGCAGGAAGACCTCCACCCAGGCGTGCGTGGCGTCGGGATCCGAGCGGTCGTGGCCGCGGTCGGTGAACAGGTAGCCGGAGACGTAGCGCGCCGGGATCCCCCACGCGCGGCAGACGGTGATCATCACATGGGCGAAGTCCTGGCAGACCCCTTTACGCTCTTCCAGCACGTGGTCGATGGGGCTGTCGGCGCGGGTCACCCCCGCCTCGTACTCGAACGCTTCGTAGATGCCCGCCGAGAGCTGGCGCACCGCGCTCAGCGGGTCCTGGGCCCGCAGGCGATGCAGGCCGTGCTCCTCCAGGAAGGCGTGCAGGTGCTCGCTGTCGCGGGCGAAGCCGTGCGGCCGCAGGAACTCGAAGCAGTCGCCCTGCACGAAATCGGCGCGCAGCCGGTCCCACTCGCCCATGTCCAGCGCGTCGGGCAGGGGCGCGGGTGCGGAGGTCTCGACCGCGGATCGGGCGGTGATCGTCAGCCGGTCGTGCGGCTGGGGCACGTCGAAGTGGTAGACGGCGTTGCCGAAGGGGTCGGCGTAGGAGAACAGCTTCGCGGCCGGCTCCAGCTCCAGGTCGAAGCTGACCAGGCGCTGGCTGTGGCTGCGCTGGGGCTGCATCCACACCTCCATGACGCTCTCGCGCACGGGCTCGTCGTACTGGTACTGCGTCACGTGGCGGACTTCGAGGAGCACGGGAAGGTCCTTCAGGCCGGCAGGCGCTGTTCGAGGGGATAGGCGACGAAGGTCTCGTAGATCGTCCGGTGGATGGCGGCGCACTCGTCCAGCACGCTCTTGATGAAGGCGCTGGCGCCCTGGGCCAGGATCTCGTCCATGTCCGCGTACTGCAGCCGCGCGCGCAGGCGCCCCGCCAGGCGGTCGGGGCTCGTGTGGCCGGATTCCACATGGCCGCTGACGCCTGCCAGATGCTCCTCGATTTGCGCGGTGCAGAACCGCAGCGAGCGGGGGAAGTCCTCGTCCAGCAGCAGGAACTCCAGGATGAAGCGCGGCTGCATGTCGGCCGTGTAGACCCGCAGGTACGGCTCGAGCGCGCAGCTCATGCGCAGCAGGCTGGTCAGCGCGAAGTGGTCGGCGATCGGCCGCCTGCGCCCGTCGCCGAAGCACACCTCCAGCAGGCCGCCGATCAGCTGGGCGCGCTCCAGGTAGACGCCGAGCAGCAGGAACCGCCACCCCTCGCCATGGCTCATGGTGGCGTCGGCGGCGCCCTTGAAGAGGTGCAGGTCGGCGATGGTGTCGTGCAGGAAGAGCTGCGAGCCGTCGCGGAAGGCGCGCGCGGCGTTCGGGTCGCTCATCCGCAGGTGGACGAGGTTCAGCCGCTCCCAGGTCTCGGTGGTGATCTGGTCGCGCACCTGGCGGGCGTTCTCCCGCGCCTTGGCGAGCGAGGTGGCGATCGAGCCGGGATCCTCGCGGTCCAGCACCAGGGCGAGCGCCGCCTCGTAAGGGTTCTTCGCCTTGGCCGGATCCGGGTCACCCACGGCCGACAGCGCGATCCGCGCCACCTGGGTCGCCGCCTCGCTGCGGTCGAGCGTGGCGTTGAGCATCACGTCGGAGAGCCGCGCCATGTGCTCGGCGCGTTCCACGTAGCGGCCGATCCAGTAGAGGCTGTCCGCCACCCGGGCGAGCATCATGGGAGCGGCCCTTCCTTCGGGACGGCCGGCGCCGTGGCGGCGCCGTCCTGGTCGCCGTCGAGCACCCAGGTGTCCTTGGAGCCGCCGCCCTGGCTGGAGTTGACCACCAGGGAGCCCCGGCGGAGCGCCACACGGGTGAGGGCGCCGGGCGTCACCACGATCTTCTCGCCGGACAGGATGAATGGCCGCAGGTCCACGTGCCGCGGCTCGATCGCGGAATCGATCAGGCACGGCGCGGTGGAGAGCTGGATCGTCGGCTGGGCGATGTAGTTGGCCGGGTCGGCCTTCACGGCCGCGGCGAAGGTCTCGCGCTCGGCGCGGGTGGAGTGCGGCCCCACCAGCATGCCGTAGCCGCCCGACGCGCCCACCGCCTTGACCACCAGCTTGTCGAGGTTGGCCAGCACGTGGCTGAGCTGGCTGGGCTCGCGGCAGAGGTAGGTCTCGATGTTGGGCAGGATCGGTTCCTCGCCCAGGTAGTAACGGATGATCTCGGGGACATAGGCGTAGACGGCCTTGTCGTCGGCGACGCCGGTGCCCGGCGCGTTGCAGATCACCACATTGCCCGCCCGGTAGGCGTTGAACAGGCCAGCCGCGCCGAGGCCGGAATCCCGGCGGAAGGTGAGGGGGTCTATGAAGTCGTCGTCCACGCGGCGGTAGATCACGTCGATCCGGCGCAGACCCGTGGTGGTCCGCATGTAGACCATGTTGTCGTGCACCACGAGATCGCGGCCCTCGACCAGGGGCGCGCCCATCAGCCGGGCGAGGTAGGCGTGCTCGAAGTAGGCGGAGTTGTAGACGCCCGGCGTCAGCACCACGACCTGCGGGTTGGGCCGCCAGTCCGCCGCCATGCTCTTCAGCGTCGAGAGCAGCAGGTCGGGGTAGCGGTCGATGGGCCTGACGCCGGCGCCGCGGAAGGTGCCGGGAAAGACCCGCTTCGAGGCCTCGCGGTTGGCCAGCATGTAGGAGACGCCCGAGGGAACCCGCAGGTTGTCCTCCAGCACCGCGAAGCTGCCGTCGGGCTGGCGGATGAGGTCCGAGCCGCAGACGTTGGCGTAGGGCTGGTGCGGCACGTAGAGGTTCTGCATCTCCCGTCGGTATGAGGGGGCGCAGAGCACAAGGTCGCGCGGCACGACCCCGTCCATCAGGATCTGCTGCTCGGCGTAGATGTCCGCGAGGAACATGTTCAGCGCCTTCAGGCGCTGGGTCAGCCCGGCCTCGATGGTCGCCCACTCCTGGGCGGCGATGATCCGCGGCAGCAGGTCCGTGGGGATGATCCGCTCGGTGGTGCTTTCGGCCCCGTAGACCGTGAAGGTGATCCCCTGCAGCAGGAAGAACCGCTCGAGCGTCCGCTGGCGCTCGGCCAGGTCCTGGGCGCTCAGGGTCTCCAGGCGGCCCGCAAGGGCGGCGTAGTGCGGGCGGACCTCCCCGTCCGGCGCCCGCATCTCGTCGTAGGGCGCAAGCGTCGGGACCCGGACGTCGATCGCCTGCTCGTCCCTCGCCACGCCCCGCCGATCCTCTTCAACGTTGAAGGTCCTCGCAGACCCTAACGCCTGGAGCGCCCCGGCGGAGCCTCAATCGACAGGTCGGCGCGGGACTGCCCAAAGATTGGGCAGTCCCGCCCGTCGCATCAGAACAGCCAGTCGGCTCGGGTCAGGCTGGTGGGCGCGACGCCGTCGAGGGTGACGATGTGGGTGGGCCACTGGCCGCCCCACGGCCCGTCGGCGTCCAGCATCACCTTCGTGCCGCCCGCGCCGTCGGAGACGAAGCTCAGGTCGCGCATCACGTCGCCGCCGGTGTAGGCCGAGGCCAGGCCCGTGAGGTCCAGCTTGTCGACGCCGGCCTGGAAATCGGTCACCCGGCCGGCGTTCCAGGGCAGGGCGTCGAAGTCGAAGCGGTCTGCGCCCGCGCCGCCGGTCAGCCGGTCAGGCCCCTGGCCCGCGGTCAGCGTGTCGTTGCCGCTGCCGCCGGTCAGGACGTCGCCATAGGTCTTGGAGACCAGCGCCACGCCGCCCGTGGAAGGTGGCGGCGGCGGCGGCTCGGCCGTGGACCCGCCCTGGCCGAACAGCTTGGCGGCGGTCAGCCCCGAAGCGGAGACGCCCTCCAGGGTGACCACGTGGTAGGGCCACTGGCCGCCCGCGCCGTCCACGTCGAGCACGACCTTCGTGCCCCCCGCGCCGTCGCTCTCGAAGGTGATCGCGTCGCGGTTCGGCAGGGCCTGCAGGTCCAGGCGGTCGACCCCGACCTGGAAGTCCTTGATGCGGCCGGCGTTCCACGGCAACGCCTTCAGGGCGAAGGTGTCCGCGCCGGCGCCGCCGGTGAGCTGGTCAGGCCCCTGGCCTGCGGTAAGGGTGTCGCTCCCCGAGCCGCCGATCAGGACATCGCCGTACTTGGTCGAGGTGAGCGTCAGGCCGGTCGACGTGGTCGGCGGGGGAGGCGGCGGCGGCGTGACGGGCGGCGGAGGCGGCGGGGGCGTGGGGCCCGGTGTCCAGTTCGGATCCGGCAGATTCCAGGCCTTCACGTAGTCGACCTTCATCGCGGCCGGCCACGGGGTGGTCCCGTCGGGCGAGCCTGCCCAGTTCCCGCCCACCGCCAGGTTGACGATCATGTGCATGGGCCGGTGCATGTCCACCGGGGTCGGCGTGCGCCACACCTCGGTCCCGTCCACGTAGAAGATGATGTCCTGGGCGTTCCACAGCGCGCCGTAGGTGTGGAAGCCGGAGTCGTCCGGCACGAAATTCTGCAGGCCCGCGGCCGGCACGGCGTTCGAGTGGATGGCGTTGTACGGGATCTTGGTGTTCGACCCGAGGCCTTCGAGAATGTCGATCTCGTTGTTGCCTTCGCCCAGCAGCCAGAAGGCCGGCCACAGGCCCTGGCCGTGCGGCAGCTCGGCGCGGATTTCGAAGTAGCCGTAGGTCTGCTGGTAGTGGGAATCCAGCATGCCGGAGCTGTACTGGTAGCCCCACATCTTGCCGGCCAGGTCGCCGGAGAGCGGCTGGGCCTTGATGGTCAGGACGCCGCCGTCGATCGAATAGGGATTGAGCCCCAGGGGCGCGCCGGTCGTGCCCTTGAATTCGGGCGCCACATAGATCTGCTGCTCGCCGTTGCGGGGCAGGGTGAAGCTGTTCAGCCCATCGCCGGCGTAGCCGAAGTTGGTCTTCCAGACCGTGCCGGTCTGCAGGCTGTCGAAGTTGTCCTGGAAGGTGGGATTGCCCAGCGCCCGGTACTCGATTGGCAGTTGGAAGTCGCGGGCCGCGAACTGGCCGACGCTGGCATTGCGGAACAGGATTTGCGTGCCGCCGTCGTTGAGCAGCACATCGGAGCCCTGCTGGCTCATGGCCGCCTTGACCTCGTCGAAGGTGTTCAGCTGGCCGCCGATGAGGCGGATCTTGTCGCTCCAGGACTGGAAGTCCTCGATGACCTTGTTCCCCTCGCCCTGGCGCACCAGGAAGGTGTCGGCCCCCGCGCCGCCCACCAGCACGTCGGCGCCCTTGCCGCCATAGATGAACTGGTCGCCGTCGAGGCCCTGGATGATGTTGTCGGAGTCGTTGCCGGCCGCGTAGCTGCCGCCGCCGAAGACGATCAGGTTCTCCACGTTGGCGGGCAGGGTGTAGGACGACCAGATCTTGATGGTGTCCACGCCGCCGCCGGCCCACTCCACGACCGAGTCGCGCGTGTCGCGGACCCAGTAGAAGTCGTCGCCGCCCTGGCCCACCAGGGTGTCGCGGCCCCCGCCGCCCTCGAACTGGTCGGGGCCGGCGGACCCGTTCAGGGTCTCGTTCGCCCAGGAGCCGTTCACATAGCGGACGCCCCACTGATTGGTGTCGGGCAGCATCGCGCCCGCAAAATTCCGATACCCCATGCGGAAACCCTCGGCGGTTCTGGTGAGTTGTTTGGAGGTCCGACGGCCCTGCGGCCGAGCGGCGCTCCCCCCTGCTTCTCGCCGAATTAGGGGAGACGTTTCTTCGCAGCAACATCAGTCTGTTGTGACGCTTGGACTTATGGTCACAAGCTATTGTGACCGCGCGCCTACGTCAGGCGACCGCATTTGCCAAATTTAAGCCGGATTTGTTGTTAGTCGCGTCTGCAACCGCCTAGCTTGTTTACTTGCGAACAACCTTCTATCCAGAGTTGTTCTTGCGTGCAGCGCCACACAACGTCGCAGTCGAGCACCTGACGTATCTCGCGTGCAAATGCCTGCCAGCGGAGCCGTGACAGCGCCGCGAGGCGCGGCTAAACCGACTCCTGGGGGCGCTTGGGGACACTAGGGCTTTGAGTCGACTGGTTTACGCCGTCGCCGCCTCCGCGGCCCTGTGCGCCGCCCTCGCCGGGCCCGCACGAGCCGACGAGCCGCGCGCCACCGTGGAAGGCGAACTGGACGCGGCGCTGCGGGAAGCTATCGAGCGTGCGGTCGGCGAGACGGACCGTCCCGTGGAGAACCGTTTCGAGGCCCGCCGCCGCGCCCGCGCGGCGGCCGAAGACGCCATCGCGGTGCTGCGTTCGGAGGGCTACTACGCCTACGTCGTGGAGCCGGACGTCAGCGACGCCGAGCCGCCCGCCGCCGTGGTGCGGGTCACGCCGGGGCCCCGCTTCACCGTGGCAGAGCCGAAGATCAGCTGGGTGGGGGAGCCGCCCGAGCCGCAGGCGGGCCAGGCGGCGGCCGACGCCCTGGCCCTGGCTCCCGGTCAGCCGGGGCGCGCCGTGGAGGTGGTCGGCGCCGAGGGGCGCGCCGTGGCGGCGATCCAGAAGCGCGGCTACGCAGACGTCCGGGCCGAGCCCCGCGAGGTGATCGTCGACCACGCCGACCAGACCGTGAGGCCGACCTACCGCATCGCCGCGGGGGAGATCGTGCGCCTCGACGGCATCGACCTGACCACCGACGGCCGGACCGATCCCGCCTGGGTCAGTCGGCTGGCGCCCTGGCGTCCCGGCCAGGCCTACGACCCGGACTCGGTGGCGGAACTGGAGCGGCGGCTGCTGGACGCAGGCGTCTACGACTCCGTGACCGTGGCGCTGGCCCCCAAGGCCAAGGAGACGCCGGAAGGCCACCGACCGGTGGTCGTCAGCCTCGCCGAACGCAAGCGCCGGACCATCGAGGTCGGCGCGAGCTGGGCCACGGAGGAAGGCGGCGGGGTCGAGACGCGCTGGACCCGCTACAACTGGCTTGGCCGCGCCGACACCCTGTCGCTGCTCGGCCGGGTCTCGGAGCTGGATTCCCGGCTCAGCGCCACCGTCTCGCTGCCGCACTGGCGTCGTCCGCAGCAGACCCTGACCGGTTCGGCGGCGGCCTACCGCGTCACCACCGACGCCTACGACGAGACCGGGGTCGGCGTCCGCGGGGACGTCACCCGCCGGTTCGGGCGCACGTCGTCCTTTGTGCAGGGCTCCTACGTGACGCTCGGCGGCTCCGTGGACGTCAGCCGCACCGAGGAACTGCGCGTGGAGGAGCTCACGCCGCTCGGCCGCGATCTCGTCACCGTGGCGGCGCTGGGCGACTTCGCCGTGGACAGGTCGGACGATCCTCTCGACCCGCGCAGCGGCTGGCGGGCCAACGTTCGCGCCGAGCCCACCCTGATCGTCGGCGAGACCAACCTGCCTTATGTGCGCATCCAGGCGCAGGGCTCCCACTACTGGCCGTTCGGCGCGCAGGCGCGGACCGTGGTGGCCAGCCGCCTTCGCCTAGGCGTGATGGTCAACGGCCAGATCCCCCAGGTGCCGGCCTCCCGGCGCTTCTACTCCGGCGGCGGCGGCTCGGTGCGTGGCTTCGGCTACCAGGACGTGGGGCCGAGGCTCGCCGACGGCACGCCGCAGGGCGGGGCCTCGCTCTTCGAAGCCTCGGTCGAGCTGCGCCGCCAGATCACCCCGCGCTGGGAGGTGGCCGCCTTCGTCGACGGCGGCTCGGTCGGCTCTGACCAGACGCCGGACTTCGACAACTTCGCGATCGGCGCAGGCATCGGCGTCCGCTACCACCTGGGCTTCGGGCCGATCCGGGTGGATGTGGCCACGCCCGTCACGCAGCGAAACGGCGGCGCGCCGTTCCAGATCTACGTCAGCATCGGGCAGAGCTTTTGACCGAGACCGGCGACACGCCCGCGCCGGCGGAGGCGCTCAAGCGCTCGGCGATACCGAAGGCGATCGTCGCAGTCTGCCTTGGCGTGCTCGTGCTGCTGGGCGCGCTCGTGGCCGGGACTCGGTATGGCGTGCTCCTGCCGCAGGCCCGCCTGCTCATCGAGGCGCGCACCGACGGGCTCAAGGTCGGCCGGGTGGGACGGTTGAAGATCGAAGGGCTGTCCGGCGACATCTGGCGCGACTTCAGTGTCCGCAAGCTCACCATCCGGGACGAGAAGGGCGTGTGGCTGGAGGCCAATAACGTCCATCTCACATGGAGTTACCTCGAACTCTTCAGGCGGCGGTTCCACGCCGACTCCATCGAGGCCCAGTCGATCCGGATCCTGCGGCGGCCAACGCTGACGCCAAAAGGGAAGGACCGGGGCCTGCCGGTGTCCTTCGAGATCGAACAGGCCCGCGCCCGGGTGGAGATGCTGCCCGAGTTCAGCTACCGCCGGGGCGTCTACGACCTCACCGCCGCCCTCGACATCGAGCGTCGCGGAGGCCGCAAGGTCGACGTCCGTGCGCTCAGCGTCCTCCATCCCGGCGACCACCTCTACCTGAACCTCGATGCCGGGCCCGCGCGGCCACTGCGGCTGCGGGTGGACGCGCTGGAGGCCCGCGGCGGAGCGCTCGCCGGCGCCCTCGGCCTCGCGTCCGACCAGCCGTTCGCCCTGCAGGCCGCCGCCGACGGGCGCGGCTCCACCGGCCGCTTCACCGCCTACGCCACCTCCGGCAGTCTCCGGCCCCTGGAGGCGCAGGGCGCCTGGACCGAGGCCGGCGGGCAGGCGGCCGGCCGGCTGTCGCTGACCGCCTCGACGCTGACCCGCCGCTGGGCCGAGCGCCTGGGCCCCGAGGTCGCCTTCACGCTTGCCGGGCGCAAGTCGGGCGCGGACCTCTATGCCCTGGATGGCCGCTTCACCGCCGAGAACCTGGTGGTCCAGGCGGTCGGCCTTGGCAATCTCGCGGAACGCCGCCTGGGGCCCAAGGGCCTGACCCTCACCGCCACCACGCGGTCCCTGTCACAGATCGTCGGCGGACCGCAGATGGGCGCCACGCGCGTCACCGGGGTGCTGACGGGCGGCGCGGCCGGCTACCGGTTTGCGGGCTCCGGCGCCGTCTCGCAACTGCGGCTGGGCGGCTACGGCCTGGCCCAGGTCTCCGGGCCCATCGAGGTCGAGACGCGCGCGGGCGCGATCACGGTGGAGGCCGACCTCGCCGGGCGCGGCGGGACCGGGACCGGGTTCGTGGCCGCGATCCTCGGCGGAACGCCCCGCGCCGGCCTGGACGGGTCACGTCTCGCCGACGGCCGGCTGGCGCTCCGCTCGCTCGACCTGGACGGCCGGGGCCTGGACGTGGAGGCGAGCGGCGGCCGGGGCCTGCTGGGCGGGCTCAACTTCAAGGGCCGCGCCCTGGTCTCCAACCTCGCCGCGGCCCGGCCCGGCGCCTCCGGACAGGCGACCGCCACCTGGAGCGCCACCCAGGCCGGCGCCGGCAGGCCCTGGGTGTTCGACGTCGACGCCCGCGGCCAGCGCCTGGCCACCGGCTTCGCCGAACTCGACCGCCTGCTGGGCGGCGCGCCGCGGCTGTCGCTCCAGGCCAACGTCCAGGGGCGGCGTGTGGCGGTGGCCAAGGCGGCCCTCGACGGCGCGGCCTTCGACGCCTCCACCGCAGGAGTTCTGGCGGCCGACGGGGGGCTCGCCTTCAAGGTCGACTGGAACGCCGTCGGCCCGTTCCGCGCGGGCCCCGTGGAGATCACCGGCCGCGCCCGCGGCGACGGGGCGATCAGCGGCACGCTCGGCGCCCCGCGCGCCGACCTCACCGCCCGCGTCGACGAGGTGGACGTGCCGCGGCTGCCGCTCCGCGACGCCCAGATCACGCTCAGCTTCCTGCGCGGCGCGGACGGCTCGTCGGGCGCGATCGCCGTCTCGGCGCAGAGCCAGCACGGCCCGGCCCAGGCCCGTTCCGACTTCCGCTTCCCGGCCGGCGGCGTGGACCTCACCAACCTCAACGTCGACGCCGGCGGGCTGAAGGCCTCCGGGGCCCTGTCGCTGCGCCGGCGCACGCCCTCGGCCGCCGACCTCACGGTGGAGGTGGGGCCGGGGGCTTTCATCCGGTCGGGCCGGATCGCCGGGACCGCCCGCATCGTCGACGCCGCGGGCGGCCCGCGGGCGGACCTGGACCTCACGGCCCAGGGTACGGCCCTGGGGTCCGGCACGGTGGTCCGGACGGCGCGGATCTCCGCCGAAGGGCCGCTGGCGCGGCTCCCCTACACCGCCGAGGCCGAGGGCGTGACCCGCGCGGAGCGCTGGAGCCTGGCCGGCCGCGGCCTGCTGGCCGAGACCCGCCCGGGCTACGCCCTCAGCTTCGACGGCACGGGCCGCCTGGGCGACCGCAATCTGCGCACGGCGGAGACCGCTGTCCTCCGGTTCGGCGGACCGGAGCGGAGCGCGCGCGTGCGACTGGCGGCGACCGACGGCGGACGTATAGATCTCGACGGCCGCCTGGCCGGCGACCTCGCCGACGTGCGGGCCGAAGTCTCCGGCCTGGGGCTGGGCCTCTTCGACCAGGACCTTGCTGGCCGGGTGGAGGGCACGCTCAGCCTGCAGGGCCGCGGCGCGGCGCTCACCGGCCAGGTGGATGCCCGCCTGAGCGACGCGCGCGGGCGCGGCTCTCCGGCCAGCGCGGGGATCGACGGCGTCGTGCGCGGTCGGCTGGCGGACTCCAGCCTCACCCTGGAGGCGTCGGCGACCAATGAGCAGGGGTTGCGGGCCACCACCTACCTCGTCCTGCCGACCGAGGCCTCGGCGGCGCCGTTCCGCCTGGCGGTCGCGCGCCAGCGGCCGATGCAGGGCCGCTTCGCCGCCGAGGGCGAGGTGCGGCCGTTGTGGGACCTGCTGGTCGGCGGCGAGCGCAGCCTGGCCGGCCAGGTCTCCACCGCCGGCACGCTCAGCGGCACCCTGGCCGCGCCGCAGGCGGCGGGGCGGATCACAGTCACCGGCGGCCGGTTCGACGACGGCCAGACGGGTCTCTCGCTGCGCCAGGTCTCCCTGCGCGCCGACTTCGCCCAGAGCGCGGTCAACGTGACCCGGGCCACCGGCGTCGACACCCAGGGCGGTTCGGTGGCCGGGGCCGGGCGGATCAGCCTGGCGCGCAACGGCGTCTCCAGCTTCCGCCTGAACCTCGACAACTTCCGCCTGATCGACAACGACCAGGCCACCGCCCAGGCCAGCGGGCCGGTGACCATCGACCGCGGCGCCGACGGCCGTGTCCGCCTGTCCGGGGACCTGACCATCAACGAGGCCGAGGTGGCCGCCGAACTGCCGACGCCCTCCGGGGTGGTCGCGATGGACGTGGTGGAGCGCAACCGCCCGCCCGAGCTCGCCGCCTCCCTGCCGCCGCCGCAGCGCCGCGGGGACGGCTGGGCCCTCGACGTGCGACTGCGCGCGCCGAACCAGGTCTTCCTGCGTGGCCGCGGCCTGGACGTGGAGCTCTCCCTCGACGCCCACGTGGGGGGCTCGACGTCGCGACCGCAGCTCAGCGGCACGGCTCGCGTGGTGCGCGGCGACTACGACTTCGCCGGCAAGCGCTTCATCTTCGACACCCGCAGCGTGGTCTACCTCTCCACCCGGCCGGGCGAGATCCGACTGGACCTGACCGCCACCCGCGACGACCCCTCCCTGACCGCCGTGGTTCGGATCCGGGGCACGGCGGCCCGGCCGGAGGTGACCCTGACCTCCACGCCCACCCTGCCGAACGACGAGGTGCTGTCCCAGGTGCTGTTCGGTCGCTCGGCCTCGCAGCTTTCGCCGATCGAGGCGGCACAGCTCGCCTCGGCGATCTCGGCGCTGGCGGGCGGCGGCGGCTTCGACGTGATCGGCAACCTGCGCACCTTCGCCGGCCTCGATCGCCTGGCCTTCGCCGGCGGCGGCGAGTCGGCCATGACCGTGGCCGGCGGCAAGTACATCACCGACGACGTCTACCTGGAGATCATCGGCGGCGGGCGCGAGGGCACCGCAGCGCAGGTGGAATGGCGGGTGACCCGCAACCTCGCGATCATCTCGCGCCTGACCGGGCAGGGCGGCTCGAAGCTCGCCGTGCGCTGGCGGCGCGACTACTAGGCGGCCTTGCCCCCGGACCGCCCGCCGGCCTCGGCGTAGGCCTGGGTGCCGCGGGTGAAGACCTTGTCCGTGGGCTCGATCGCCGCGATGGGGATGTCCCTGGCCTCGGCCAGCCGGGCGTAGATCGGCGCGAAATCCTGCAGGGTGGCGTCGAGCAGGGACTGCAGCGACGGGATCACGAAATAGACCTGCTGGAAGTCGTCGATTCGGTAGGGCGTGCGCATCACCCGCTCCAGGTCGAAGCCCAGGCGGTTGGGCGAGGGGTCGTCCAGCGCGAAGACCGATTCCGCGAAGCTCGAGACGATGCCCGCGCCGTAGATCCTGAGGCCCTGCGGCGTCTGCAGCAGGCCGAATTCCACTGTGTACCAGTAGAGCCGGGCGAGGTTGTGCAGCCGGCCCAGTCCCAGGGCGCGCCGGCCGCCCTCGCCATAGGCCTGCATGTAGTCGGCGAACACCGGGTCGGTGAGCATCGGCACGTGGCCGAACACGTCGTGGAAGATGTCCGGCTCCTGCAGGTAGTCCAGCTCCTCCGCCTTGCGGACGAACTGGCCGGCCGGGAAGCGGCGGTTGGCCAGGTGGTCGAAGAAGACGTCGTCCGGCACCAGCCCCGGCACGGCCACGACCGTCCAGCCGGTAAGCCGCTGCAGCTCCTCGTTGATGCGGGCGAAGTCGGGAATGCCGGCCCGGTGCAGGTCGAGCGCCTCCAGCCCCTTGAGGAACGGATCGGCGGCCCGGCCCGGCAGCAGCTTCGCCTGCCGCTCGTAGAGGGTGATCCAGACGTCGTGCTCGGCCTGGGAGTAGCTCTCCCACCCCTGGTCGATGGTCCAGTCGGCCCGCGCCCCGGGCGGCGGACCGTTGGCGAAACCGTCAGCGCTCATATGCGGAACAATGGCGCCCTTCGGGTGCAAGTTCCGTTCGGACTTGCTGCTGGATTCGCGACCTGCGGGAAGAAACTTGCGCCGCACACCTGCGGTGGGGCTTCCTATTGTCGTCAGGCTATTGTTCACTGTTTGTTGCGCCCCGTCTGGCGGGGTGCGGGGTTTCAGGGGCGTTCGGATTGAAGCGGATCGTGGCGATCGGCCTGCTCTGCGCCGTCTTGGGCGGAGCGTCGGGCGCGCAGGCGCAGGCGCCGGTTCCGGCGGTCCAGCCGGACCCATCAGTGCGCTACGGCCAGCTTCCTAACGGGCTGCGCTTCGCCGTGGCCAAGCATGGCGTGCAACCGGGCGCGCTCTCGCTCCGCCTGCTGGTGGGCGTGGGCAGCTACGACGAGGCCGACGACGAACGCGGCGTCGCCCACTTCGTGGAGCACATGGCCTTCAATGGCACCCGCCGGTTTGGCGAGGACCAGCTGGAGAGCGTGTTCGCGCCGCTTGGCGTCGGCTTCGGCCGCGACCACAACGCGTTCACGTCCCAGGTGGGGACGAGTTTCCACCTGGATCTGCCCTCTGCCGACGTGGCGCGGCTGACGCCGGCCTTCCAGTGGCTGCGCGACGTCGCCGACGGGATGGTGTTCGATCCGGCGGCGGTGAACCGGGAACGCGGCGTGATCCTCGCGGAGCGGGAAGCGAGGCTCGAGGCCGACGACGCCTGGCGGGAGCCATTGGCGGATTTCCGCTACCGCGGCCTGCGATCGCAGACGCGCCAGCCGATCGGCGCCGTCGAAACCGTCCGCGCCGCCGACGCCTCGCGGCTGAGGGCCTTCTACGACCGGTGGTATCGACCGGAGAACGCCATGGTGATCGCCGTTGGCGACCTCCCGGCGGAGCGCCTGGAGGCGCTGGTGCGCGAGGCGTTTGGCGACTGGCGGGGTCGCGGCGCGGCCGGGGTGCGCGCGCCGCGCCAGGGCTCGCTGGACGTCCGGGGGCCGGAGTACCTGTTCGACGTCCATTCCCACGCGCCGTTCGCGGCGAGCGCCTGCCGTGTTCAGCCGCCCCGGCCCGGGCGCGGTACGCCGGCGGCGTTGCGCGACGAGCTCGCGCAGGCCCTCTGGATGACGGTTCTGGACGCCCGGCTGGCGGCGCGGCAGGGCCGGGACGTGCTGAGCGCGCTCACGACGGGGGAGACCCGGCCGGACGCGCGCGTGGTCTGCGTCGAGGTCAGCCCATCCGCGGGGCGGATGGGCGAGGCGATCGCGGCGGTGACGGCGGAGCTCACCCGCTTCCAGCAGGAGGGCCCTACGGAGGCGGAGATGGAAGCCGCGGTCGGCCAGTTGCGCGCCTCCCATCGGGGCGCCGTGACCCAGGAGGCCACGCTGCGCCCTGAGGAACGGGCCGATGCGTTGATGGGGCAACTGCTGGACGGGCCGCCGGGGCCCTCGGCGCGGGAGGCCATGCGGGTGTTCAACCTGATGGCCGAAGAGCTGACTACGGCCGATCTGCACGCCGCCTTCAAGGCCGACTGGGCCGGTTCGGGACCGCTGCTGGCGGTCACGTCAAAGGAAGCGGTGGACGAGGCTCTGGTGCGCGCAGCCTGGGAAGGGCGCCACGGCCCCGTCACGGCCGCGAAGGGTGGGGCGACGGGTCAGCGTACGACCGTCTGGCCCTACGAGCGGTTCGGCCGCGATGGCCACGTGGTCCGCCGCGAAGAGGTCGGGGAGCCGGGATTTGTGCGATTGGCCTTCTCGAACGGCGTGACCGTCAACTTCAAGCAGACGCGGAGCCAGGCCGGTCAGGTGCTGGTGCGCGTCAAGTTCGGCGCGGGCCGTCGGGAGATCCCGGACCGGGACTTCCAGCTCGCGCTGTTCGGCGCGGCCTATCTCAAGCAGGGCGGCCTCGGCCGGATCTCCTACGACGATCTCGCTGCGCTGACCCGGGCGATGGAATGGGACGTGGACCTCAAGGTTCGGGATCGGGCCTTCGAACTGGACGGAAAGACTTTCGCCACCGGCCTCGAGGCCCAGCTGTCGTTTCTCGCGGCCTATCTGACCGACCCGGGGTTTCAGCCCGTCCTCAATGGTCTGGCTCCCGTGCTCACGGACCAGACGATCCGCAACGTGCGCGCCGATCCTGGCCAGGTCACCTTCATGGGCCTGGACGAGGCGATCGCGCCCGGCGCGCCCATCAACCTTCCGCCGCCGGAGGTCCTGCTTGCGGCGCGCAACACCGACTTCGCGCGCGTGCTCAAGCCGGTCCTGACGGGAGCTCCGCTGCAGGTCACCATCGTCGGCGATGTGAAGGAGGCGGCGGTCGTGGACGCCATGTCCAGGACCCTGGCCGCCATCCCGGCCCGCCGGGACGGATCCCGGCAGCGGGCGGACACCTGGTACCGCCGGTTTCCGGCCGCCGCGCCCGGGCCGATCCGGCTGACCCACCAGGGCGCCGCCGACAAGGCCATGGTGAGCCTGTTCTGGCCGCTGTTCGTCGGCGCGCCGGATCGCCGGCGGGAGGAGTATGCCCTTCGCCTCGTCGGAGCCGTTTACGAGGACGCCCTGCGACATGCGGTGCGCGAGCGGCTCGGCATGACCTATGCGCCCGCGGCCGGCGCGGCGGTGTGGGATCATGGCGACCAGGGCTATTTCTGGGTGTCGGTGGAGACCTCGCCGCGCGACCTCGAGCGCGTGGAGGCCGAGGTGCGGGCGCTTGGCGCACGCCTGGCGCGGGGCGAGATCACCCAGACTGAACTCGAGGCGTCCCGCACGCCGCTTCTCGCGGGCTGGCGGCGGCTGCAGGACGACAACGACTGGTGGCTGGACGTGCTGAGCGCGGCCGACCAGCCCGAGGAGATGCACGCCCTTCTGAAGGCCCGGGACACGGTGGCCTCGCTCACCCTCGAGGAGGTGCGCGCGGCCGCCACGCGCTGGCTGGCGCCGCCGCCGATCCCCGTGCTGGCCCAGCCGGCCCAGACCAAGGAGCCGAAGACATGAACCGTCTCAAGACCGCCGGCCTGGCGGCCCTCCTGGTGTTCGCCGCCGGGGGCGCCCGCGCCGCAGATCTCGCGGACTGCCGCGACACGGCCAAGCCCGCCGCCGCGCGCATCGTCGCCTGCGGCCGGGTGATCGACACGGCCGGCGCGAGCGAAGAGGACCGTGCCGAGGCCCGGGTGCACCGCGCCGCACAGCTCGCCCTCGACGGCAAGTTCCGTGAGGGGCTGGCGGATGTCGATGCGGTCCTGCGAATCGTCCCGGGCGACGTCGACCTGCTCGGCCTGCGCGCCGCCATCTACTACCGCATGGGCGACGCCGCCGCCGCGCTGCGCGACGCCCGGGCCGCCTTGAAGGCGCAGCCAAAGCACGAGCTGGCGCTCCGGATCCAGGCGAAGGCCCATTATCTCGCCGGCGACCTGGCGAGGGCCGAGGCTGGGCTTCGCGGACTGCTGAAGCAGGTTCCGAACGATGCCGACGCCATGGAGGCTCTGGCCTTCGTCCTCAACGACCTGGACCGGCCGGAGGAGGCGATGCCGCTGCTGGACGCTGTGCTCAAGGGTCCCGAGCCGACCGCGACCGCCTATTACCTGCGCGGCGCGCTGCTCTCCGCCAAGGACCAGGCCGAGCGCGCGCGGGCCGACGTCGACCGCGCCATCGAAATGGACGCCACCGATCCGAGGTTCTTCTACCTGCGCGGCGACATGAGGTTCGCCGCGGGCGACCTGGCCGGCGCGCTCGAGGCGTTCCGCGACGGGCTGAAGATCGCCCCCAAGGACCCCGATCTTCTGGCCGCCGAAGGCGTGGTGCTGCGCGACATGCAGCGAGCGGATGAAGGAATGAAGTCCTTCGACGCCGCGCTCGCCATCGACCCGACCCACCGGACCGCCCTGCTGAGCCGCGCACGCAGCTGGCAGGAGAGCGGCGAGACGGAGAAGATGCTGGCCGACCTGCGCACGGCGCTGGCCACAGATCCGCAAAGCGCCGATCTGCACATCCAGATGGCGTTGGGCTACGAGTTCGCCGGGGATCTTGCCGCGGCCCGCCGGGAGCTGGACGCCAGTCTAAGGCTGGAGCAGGCCAATGCCGACGCCTTGGCGCAGCGCGGCCGGGTGTTGCATGCGCTGGAGGAGGACAAGGCCGCGCTGGCGGACTTTCAGACCGCGCTGAAGCTGGCTCCGACGTCCGCCTTCGCCCTTCAGGAGCGCGCCCGGTTCTATCTCGACACCAGCCGTCCGGCGCTGGCCGAGGCCGACCTGGAGGCGGCGCTGAAGGTGACGCCTGACAACGCCTCGCTGCTGTACGACCGCTCGCGCGCCTTTCTCGACCAGGATCGGCACGATCGGGCTCTCAAGGACCTCAACCTGGTCATCCGTCTGGCCCCGGAGACCGCCATCGCGCACATCCAGAAAGGGTACATCTACGGCGAGCTCGGTGACTTCACCTCCGCGCTCCAGGCGCTGGACGCCGGACTCAAGCTCGATCCCAGCTACGCCAAAGCCTTCTGGTGGCGGGCGCAAGCCAAGGCGGCGCTCGGCGACGCGGCGGGGGCGCGGGCCGACAAGGCCGAGGCGCTCCGCCTGGATCCCCAGGCGGGTGAGAACGAAAAGCCGGTCGAGGCCGACGCCTAGTGGCTGATCCGCGGGCGAAGCTTGTACTGGCCCTCGCGGAAGGACTCGAACAGCAGCTGGGCCTGGGGGTGGCCCACGGGCTGGCCGGAGTCGTCAGGGACGAGGTTCTGCTCGGAGACGTAGGCCACGTAGGAGCTGTCGTCGTTCTCGGCGAGCAGGTGGTAGAAGGGCTGGTCCTTGTGCGGCCGGATGTGTTCCGGGATCGACAGCCAGTATTCCTCGGTGTTCGCGAACATCGGATCCACGTCGAAGATCACGCCGCGGAAAGGATAGACGCGGTGCCGCACGACCTGGCCGATGGCGAATTTGGCGAGTTGCGCGTTCATGGCGACGAATCTAGCGCCCTTCTCCTGACCGGAAGGTGAACGTACCGCTCACCAAGCCGTGTTGAAAGCCCGCGCCTTCCGGCGCGCGAAACCGCTTGCTACAGTCGCCCCCGAAGTGAGGCGCGCGTACGGGCGACGCCTGCGAAGGACGGATGCGGTCCATGAACGAGGCGCCGAGCGCGCCCGGCGCACAGTGGCGTGGCCGGGACAGGTCTGCGGGTGACCCGCCCTGTTACGCCGCCCTGGACCTGGGCACCAACAACTGCCGACTGCTGATCGCCACCCCGGCGGGACAGAGCTTCCGGGTGGTCGAAGCCTATTCACGGATCGTCCGGCTGGGCGAGGGGCTGGACCAGAGCGGCCGGCTGTCCGACGTGGCGATGGAGCGGGCGCTGGCAGCCCTGAAGGTCAGCGCCGAGAAGGTGCGCCGCCGCCGCGTGGTGCGCCTGCGCGCTATCGCCACCCAGGCCTGCCGCATGGCCGAGAACGGTCCCGCCTTCATCGACCGGGTGTTCGACGAGACCGGCATGCGCCTGCAGATCATCAGCCCCCAGGAGGAGGCCCGCCTCTCGGTGCAGGGCTGCCTCAATCTGCTCGACCGGTCCGCGGACGCGGCCCTGGTGGTCGACGTGGGCGGCGGCTCGACCGAGCTGTCGTGGGTGGAGCTGAGGGACGCCCCGCCCACCGGACTCCCGCCGATCCGGGCGTGGCTCTCCGTGCCAATCGGTGTGGTGACGCTGGCCGAGCGCTATCCGGAGGACGAGGACGCCACCGAGGCCTGGTTCCGGCGGATGGTGGAGGCCGTGAAGGGCGAGATCGCCGCCTTCCGTCGCGCCGACCCCATGCGCGAGGTGTTCGACGCCGACCGCGCCCACCTGGTGGGCACCTCGGGCGCGATCACCAGCCTGGCCGGCCTGCACCTGAACCTGATGCGCTACGACCGCAGCCGCGTCGACGGCATCTGGATGAGCCGCGACGAGTGCGACGCCGCCGCCGGCCGGCTGCTCTCGCTGAACGCCCGCCAGCGCGCCGACCAGCCCTGCATCGGCCCCGACCGCGCCGACCTGGTGCTGGCCGGCGCGGCGATCCTGCAGGCCGTGCAGGAGCTCTGGCCCTGCTCGCGGGTGCGCGTCGCCGACCGTGGCCTGCGCGAGGGCATCCTCCTCTCCCTGATGGCCGAGCGCGGCGGCCGGCGCCGCCGCAAGCGCCGCCCGCGCCGCGCAGAGGTCGCCGCATGACCGAGCCTCCCCGCAAGCGCATGGTGAAGCCGCCCACGGGCGGCAGCGACGAGGGCCGCGCCAAGCCGGCGCGCCTCAAGACGGCCTGGAAGCGCACGCCCTCCCAGCAGGCCTGGCTGGAGCGCCAGATCAACGATCCCTTCGCCGCCAAGGCCCGCGCGCTCGGCTACCGCAGCCGCGCGGCCTTCAAGCTGGAGGAGATCGACGACCGCTTCCGGCTGCTGAAACCGGGCGCCCGCGTCGTCGACCTGGGGCTCGCCCCCGGCGGCTGGACGCAGCTGGCCCTGCAGCGCGGCGTGACCCAGGTGGCCGGCGTCGACCTCCTGCCGGTGGATCCGCTGCCGCCCGCCCACATCCTGCAGATGGATTTCACCGACCCCGCCTGCGGACCGAAGCTGATCGAGCTCCTGGGCGGCCCGCCCGACGTGGTGCTCTCCGACATGGCGCCCAACACCGTCGGTCACCGTCAGACCGATCACCTGCGGATCGTCGGACTCATCGAAGCGGCCGCCGAGTTCGCTATCGAGGTCCTGAAGCCCGGCGGCGCGTTCGTGGCCAAGGCCTTCCAGGGGGGCGAGACCGCCCAACTGATCGGCGAGCTGAAGCGGCACTTCACCGAAGTCCGCAACATCAAGCCCAAGGCGAGCCGGGCGGACAGCTCGGAGGTCTACCTCGTGGCGACGGGCTTCAAGGGCGGCCGCTGAACCACCCGCGGCGCCGGGGCTTCGGCCACCAGGGCGCGGTAGGCTCGCCAGCTCGCCAGCCCCAGCCACGGGAAGATCAGGATCATGCCCAAGAACCCGGTGGCCACGCAGATCCCCACGAGGAGCGCGATCAGCACGGCCCAGAGCAGCATCGGGCCGGGATTGCGGCTCACGGCCCGGAAGCTGCTGGCGGTGGCGGCGAACATGTTGGCGGCCGGGTCGAGCAGCATGGGCGCGGAGACCACCACCATCGTGAAGGTGAAGAAGGCCAGCGCCCCGCCCACTACGCTGCCGGCCATCAGCATGTTGTGGCCCTCGGGCGTGCGCAGCGCGAAGTCCACGAACTCCGGGGCGGTGTGGTAGAGCCGGTAGGTCGACAAGCCGTAGACCACCTGCGCGATCCGGCCCCAGAAGAAGTAGATCAGGAGCAGGGCCAGCCCCAGGTAGGCCACGTCCTGGCGCAGCGCCGTGCGCACCAGGAGGATGTCGGCGAGCTTCGGCCGCTCCCCCATCTCTAGCCGCCGTCCGGCCTCGTAGGGCCCCATGGCCAACACCGGGGCCACGAAGACGAAGCCGAAGGTGAGCGCCAGCACCCAGAAGGCGGCGTTGGTCACATAGATGCCGTAGGCCAGGGCCGCGCTGCCGGCCGCCACGAGCAGACCGTACGTCAGCAGGGGCAGGGGCGCGCGCCATAGATCCAGCCAAGCGCCGCCCAGCCAGCGGAAGGGGTCCAGAACCCGGATGTCGTTGATCGCCGGCAGGCCGCCCTGCGTCGCCATTGAATGTCCTCCCTTGCCCCCGGCGCCGGTGGCGCGGAGGTCCCCTTGTGCGCGGAAGCGTCACCGTGGAGGTTCGGCCCGGCCTTGATCTGGATCAAGTCCCCGGAGGCTGCGGTGTCTTGCCGCCTTCCGCCACGAGCCAGGCCCGGAAGCGCTCCAGCGGCCGACTCGCCGGGCCGGGGGCCTGGAGAATGGCGAAGGCGCTCTCGGAGCGGCGGAAACCCAGCGGCGCGACGAGCCGGCCGGCTTCGACCTCGGTGGCGCAGAGCGGCCAGGAGACGATGGCGGCCCCGAGCCCGGCGATCGCCGCGTCCATGGCGAAGTGGACGTGGGCGAAGGGCCGCTCGGCGGCCGGCGGCAACTCAACCCCAGCCAGTTCGGCCCACACGGGCCAGCCCTCCGGATGGGTGGTCGCGCCCAGCCGCGGCGCGCGAAGGGGATCGTCGGCGTAGCGTCCGGCGAGCTCGGGCGACATCACGAGCCCCAGCGCATTGCGGATGAACGGCGTGCAGCCGGGATCGGAGAGCCGGCTGGTGGGCACGATCCGCACCACGGCCTGAGCGCCGCGCTGGGCGGTGGCGTGGGCGGCGAGCTCGGAAAGGTGCAGGCGGACCTCGGGGTGCGCCGCCTGGAAGCCGGCGAGGCGCGGGATCAGCCACTTCACCGAGAGGCTGGCGTTCACGGCGATATGCAGGTCCTCGCCGGCGCCGCGCACTCCGCGGACGGCCCCGGCGATCTGGTCGAAAGCCTCGGTGAGAGCAGGGGCCAGCTCCCGGCCGGCGGCGGTCAGCTCCAGCCGGTTCTTCGGCCCGGCGAACAGCCGCACGCCCAGGTGGGCCTCGAGCGCCTTCACCTGCCGGCTGACGGCCGAGTGGGTGACGTGGAGCTCCTCGGCCGCGAGCGTCACCTTCCCGGTCCGCGCCACCGCCTCGAACGCGCGCAGCGCATTCAGCGAGGGCAGGGATGCCGATGTGAGTTTATCGAACATAGTGGTTCGAATAAGTCGATTTTCTCCAAACGACAACTCCGGCACTTGCTGGCCATGGAAGGCGCGACGTCCCCCGATCGGCCAAAGAGCCTGGTGGTGCTGGGCTTCGGCGCGGGCCAGATCGTCGCCTTCGCCTCCAGCTTCTACCTGATGGGCGTCCTGGGCGACGCCGTCGCCGGCGACCTGGGGCTGAGCTCCACTTTCGTCTTCGCGACCGTCTCCCTGTCGCTGGCGGTCCCCGCCCTGCTGGCGCCGGCCGTCGCGCGAAGGATCGACGAGGGCGGCGGCGCGCGCACTCTCCTGTCGTCGCACCTGGTCTTCGCCCTCGGGCTCGCGCTTCTCGGCTATGCGCAGAACGCCGCCGGGCTGGCGGCCGCCATGCTGGTGATGGGCCTCGGCATGGCCTACGGCCTGTCGCCGACGCCCTTCGCCATCCTCGTCCAGCTCTACGGGGAGGCGGCCAGGCGGCCGATCACCGGCGTCGCCCTGATCGGCGGGCTGGGCTCGACGCTGGGGTGGCCGCTCACCGGCTGGCTGGCGGAGACGGCCGGCTGGCGGGGCGCCTGCTTCACCTGGGCCCTGGTTCATCTGGCGATGTTCCCGCTGATGAGCTGGATCTGCCCGCCGACGCCGGGCCGCGGCCGCGCCCATGCCGAGGCGCAGCACGGCGAGGTGCGCTGGGACCGCCCCATGGCCCAGCTCGCCGTGCTGTTCGCCTGCGCCTGGTTCATCTCCACCTGCATGAGCGCCCACCTGCCGAGGCTGCTCACCCACTTCGGCCTGCCGATGAGCAGGGCGGCGGCGGTGGCGGGCCTCGTGGGGATCGCCGCGGTCGCGGTGCGCTTCCTCGAATTCACGGTCCTGCGCCGCCTGCCGCCGCTCGCCACCACGCGGGCGGCGACCCTGACGCACCCGGCCGGCGCCGTGGCGTTGGTCGCTGGCGGCGGGCCGGCCGCGCCGCTCTTCGCGCTCGGGCAGGGGGCCGGCAACGGCATGCTCACCGTGGCCAAGGGCGTCCTGCCGCTCAGCCTCTACGGACCGCGGAGCTACGCCTACCGGTCGGCCCTGATCGGCCGGCCCGCCATGGTCGCCCAGGTCGCCGGGCCCGCGGTGTTCGCGGTGGTCCTCGACGTCTCGGCCGCCCTCGCCCTCGTCCTCACCAGCGCGCTGTGCCTGGTGATGTTCGCCATGACCTTCGGCCTCGTTCCCGCGGCCCATCGCGCCAGGAGACCCGCTTTCTCATGACCGCACCGTTCACGGCCCTTGCCCCCACCGGCCCCGACCGCCTATACCCGCGCCGCAAAACGGAGAGTCTCATGGAGATTCGCGAAGGGCTCACCTTCGACGATGTTTTGCTCGAACCCGGCGCATCCGAAGTGATGCCAACCCAGGTGGATGTCGCCACCAGGTTCACGCGAGAGATCAAGCTCAATATCCCGCTCGTGTCCGCCGCCATGGACACCGTCACCGAGAGCCGGCTGGCCATCGCCATGGCCCAGGCCGGCGGCATGGGCGTCCTGCACCGCAACCTCACGGTCGAGGAGCAGGCCGACCAGGTGCGCGAGGTGAAGCGCTACGAGAGCGGCATGGTCATCAACCCGCTGACCATCCATCCCGACACCCCGCTGTCCGAGATCCGCGAGATCAAGGCGCGCCGGAAGATCTCCGGCTTCCCTGTGGTGGACGAGGCCGGCAAGCTCTGCGGCATCCTGACCAATCGCGACATGCGCTTCGAGGGCAGCGGCGAGGTCCCGGCCAAGGCGCTGATGACCACCGAGAACCTGGTCACGGTGAAGGAGGGCGTCGGCCAGGCCGAGGCCCGAGAACTCCTGCGCCGCCACAAGATCGAGCGGCTGATCGTCGTCGACGACGACTACCACGCCGTCGGCCTCATCACGGTCAAGGACATGGAGAAGTCCGAGGCCTATCCGAACGCCGCCAAGGACGCCCAGGGCCGCCTGCTGGTCGGCGCCGCCTCCACGGTGGGTGACGCCGGCTTCGAGCGGTCCATGGCGCTGGTGGACGCCGGCGTCGACGTGGTGGTGATCGACACCGCCCACGGCCACAACGCCGACGTGGCCCGCGCGGTCGACCGGGTGAAGCGCGAGAGCAACCGGGTCCAGGTGGTCGCCGGCAACGTCGCCACCTACGACGGCGCGCGCGCCCTCATCGACGCCGGCGCGGACGCGGTGAAGGTCGGCATCGGCCCGGGCTCGATCTGCACCACCCGCATCGTCGCCGGCGTGGGCGTGCCCCAGCTGACGGCCATCGCCGATGCGGTCCGCGCGGCCCGCGACAGCGACGTGCCGATCGTCGCCGATGGCGGCATCAAGTACTCCGGCGACCTCGCCAAGGCGCTCGCCATGGGCGCCTCGGTGGCCATGATGGGCTCGGTGTTCGCGGGCGTGGACGAGGCTCCTGGCGAGGTGTTCCTCTACCAGGGGCGCTCCTACAAGGCCTACCGCGGCATGGGCTCCCTGGGCGCCATGTCCCAGGGCTCGGCGGACCGCTACTTCCAGAAGGAGGTCTCGGCCCTGAAGCTGGTGCCGGAGGGGATCGAGGGGCAGGTGCCGTACAAGGGCCCCATCTCGCCGATCCTGCACCAGATGGTGGGCGGCCTGCGCGCGGCCATGGGCTACGTGGGGGCCGCCGACATGGTGCAGTTCCGCGAGCGGGCGCGGTTCATCCGCATCACCGGCGCGGGCCTGCGCGAGAGCCACGTCCACGACGTGATGATCACGCGCGAGGCGCCCAACTATCCGAGCCCCGCCTAGGGCGCTCCCTTCCCGGCGACGGGCGAGGCTGAGACGTGGAACTGAAACGCCCGGGCGCTGCGGCGGCCGCGGTCCTTTGCTGGTGATTTGAATGCGCGACGGCGGACGCCTGGCGGCGGCCATTGAGGTCCTGGAGGACATCGAGACACGGCACAGGCCCGTGCGTCTCGCGCTGAAGGCCTGGGGCGACGCGTCCCGCTACGCCGGCGCGAAGGACCGGGCCTTCGTCTCGGGCCTGGTGCTCGACGTCCTGCGGCGCCGCCGCTCGCTCGGCTGGCGGATGGGGGAGGAGAGCGTCCGCGCCGCGGCGTTGGGCGCGCTCAGGTTCCTCTGGGACTGGCCGCTGGAGCGGATCGCCGAGGCGGCCGGCGAGGAGCCGCACGGTCCGGGGCGGCTCACCGAGGCCGAGCGCACGGCGCTGATGCACCCACGCGACCTGGCCGAGGCCCCGCCCGCCGTCCAGGGCGACTATCCGGACTGGCTGGACGCCTCTTTCGCTCGCGCCTTCGGCGCGGATCGGGCGGCGGAAGGGGAGGCGCTGTCCCATCGCGCACCGGTGGACCTGCGGGTGAACCTGCTGAAGACCGACCCGCAGCGGGCGCTGAAGGCGTTGCAGCCGCTGCACGCCGAACCCGTCGAGGTGCTGGAGACGGCGCTGCGCATGCCCGCCCTCGATCCCACCGCCCGTTCCGGCGCGGTGGAGGCGATCCCGCAGTTCTCCAAGGGCTGGTTCGAGGTCCAGGACCTGGGCTCCCAGCTCGCCGCGTCGGCGGCCGGCGAGGTGAAGGGCAAGCAGGTCCTCGATCTCTGCGCCGGCGGCGGCGGCAAGACGCTCGCGCTGGCCGGGGCCATGGGCAACACGGGCCAGATCTACGCCTACGACTCCGACGCCCGGCGCCTGGCGGACACCATCCGCCGCGGCGAACGGGCCGGGGTGCGCAACCTGCAGATCCGCTCGCCCGTGAACCCCGAGCCTCTGAAGGGGCTGGAGGGCAAAATGGACGTGGTCTTCCTCGACGCCCCCTGCAGCGGCACGGGCTCCTGGCGCCGGCACCCGGACACCAAGTGGCGGCTGACGCCCGAGACGCTGGCCCGCCGGATCGCCGACCAGGACCAGGTGCTCGACGACGGCGCGGCCTTCGTGAAGCCCGGCGGCCGGCTGGTCTACGTCACCTGCTCGATCCTGCCGGAGGAGGACGAGGACCGTGTCGCCGCCTTCCGCGAGCGCCATCCGGAGTTCCAGGTCCGCCCGGCCACGGAGGACCCGAAGCTCGCCGATCGGCTCACCCCTGACGGCTTTCTGCGCCTCACGCCCCGCACCGCCGGAACGGACGGCTTTTTCGTCGCCGTGCTGGAGAAACCCCGCTAACGGAGCCCCATGACCGACACCGCCCACACCGACCACGAGCGCGTCCTGATCGTCGATTTCGGCAGCCAGGTGACCCAGCTGATCGCCCGGCGGCTGCGCGAAAGCGGCGTCTATTGCGAGATCCACCCCTACGACAAGGTGGACGCCGCCTTCCTCGAGCGCTTCGGGCCGAAGGCGATCATCCTGTCGGGCGGCCCGGCCAGCGTGCACGAGGACGAAAGCCCGCGGGCGCCGCAGCGGGTGTTCGAGATGGGCGTCCCGGTGCTGGGCATCTGCTACGGCGAGATGACCATGTGCGCCCAGCTCGGCGGCGCCGTGGAAGGCGGCCACGACCGCGAGTTCGGCCGCGCCGAGATCGCCATCCAGCTGGAGAGCCCGCTGCTCGAAGGGCTGGGCGAGCTCGGCCACACCGAGACGGTCTGGATGAGCCACGGGGACAAGGTCACCGCCATTCCGCAGGGGTTCGAGGTCGTCGCGACCTCGCCCGGCAGCCCCTATGCGGTGATCGCCGACGAGGGCCGGCGGTTCTACGGCATCCAGTTCCACCCGGAGGTGGCCCACACGCCGCGCGGCGCGCTCATCCTGCGCAACTTCACCCACCGGATCGCCGGCCTCACGGGCGACTGGACCATGGCCTCCTACCGCCAGGAGCAGATCGCGAAGATTCGCGCTCAGGTCGGCGACGCCAAGGTGATCTGCGGCCTCTCGGGCGGCGTCGATTCGTCCGTCGCCGCCGTCCTGATCCACGAGGCCATCGGCGACCAGCTCACCTGCGTCTTCGTGGACACCGGCCTGCTGCGGAAGGACGAGGGCCAGCAGGTCGTCACCATGTTCCGCGACCACTACAACATTCCGCTCGTCCACGTTGATGCGGCTGACCTTTTCCTCGGTCAGCTCGAGGGCGTCACCGACCCCGAGACCAAGCGCAAGACCATCGGCCGGCTGTTCATCGAGGTGTTCGACCGCGAGAGCGCCAAGATCGAGGGCGTCGAGTTCCTGGCCCAGGGCACGCTCTATCCCGACGTGATCGAGAGCGTCTCGGCGAGCGGCGGCCCGTCCGTGGTCATCAAGAGCCACCACAACGTGGGCGGTCTGCCCGACTATATGAAGCTCAAGCTCGTCGAGCCCCTGCGCGAGCTCTTCAAGGACGAGGTCCGTGCGCTCGGCGTCGAGCTCGGCCTGCCGCCGCAGTTCGTCGGCCGCCACCCGTTCCCGGGGCCGGGGCTGGCCATCCGCATCCCCGGGGAGATCACCCGCGAGAAGGTCGCCGTGCTGCAGGCCGCCGACGCCATCTACCTGGACGAGATCCGCAAAGCGGGCCTCTACGACACCATCTGGCAGGCCTTCGCCGTCCTGCTGCCGGTGAAGACCGTCGGCGTGATGGGCGACGCCCGCACCTACGAGCACGTCCTGGCCCTGCGCGCCGTCACCTCGACCGACGGCATGACGGCCGATTTCTTCGAGTTCCCCTGGGAAGTCCTGGGCCGCTGCGCCACGCGCATCATCAACGAGGTCCGCGGCGTGAACCGGGTGGTCTACGACGTCACCTCCAAGCCCCCCGGCACCATCGAGTGGGAATAGGCCCTCAGGGCTCGGCGGGCGGCGGCGGGCGCTTTTTCCGCACCGCCCATTCGGCGTAGTAGCGCGTCTTGGCGTCGATCAGCTCGAGGGCGGCCTTCAGATCGGCGATCTTCTCTTCCACGGCCTGGCGATGGGCCAGGAGAAGCGCCTGGCGGTCGCCCAGCGTCCGCCAGCCGGCGATGGAGAGTTCGGTCAGCCGGCGCATCTCGGCCACGGACATGCCCGTGCGCCGCATCCGCTCGAGGAAGATCAAGTGGTCCAGGTGCTCGGCCTCGTAGACGCGCCGCCCGCCCGCGTCGCGGCCGACGCGGGGGATCAGCCCCTGCGCCTCGTACCAGCGGATGGTGTGCACGCTGCGGCCGCAGCGCCGGGCAAGGCCGCCGATGTGGAAGCGGTCGCTCATGCCGGCAGGGGCTCCAGCACGGCCTCGGCCAGCGCGCTGTCGAGGTATTCGCGCACCTCGGTCATCTTCCCGTCCTTCATCCGGATCACGAAGCAGTAGCGGTTGTCGTAGCGCTTTCCGCTCTTCAGCGTCACCGCACCTTGGGCCTCGACAACCACGTGATCTCCGTCGGCGAAGATGCCGGTGGCGGTGTTGGTGTAACGGTCGGCGTACTGCCGGCGCAGCGGCAGGAAAAGCTCGTCGCGGGCGGCCGCCTTGCCGCGGTGGACCTTGCCCCAGACGCCGTTCGTCATCGGCCGCCAGACGAGGTCGTCGGCGAAGGCGTCGTAGAAGGGACCGCTGTCGCCGCGCGCCATGGCTTCCATGACTCCGGTGACGATGCGCTTGTTATCGATCTCGCTCATGTGACTGGTCTCCAGATAGAACCAGCCACGGAGGAAACGGCCTAGAGCATTCTCTAGGTCAAGAGGGCGCCCCATGCCCACGCGACGTGTCGTCTATTTCGCCCTGCAGCCGGACCCGCCCGTGGCGACCGCCGCCGTGCGGCTGGCGGCGCGCCTCGCCGCGGAAAACGGCCTGGGCGCCGCGCCCGTGCCCGCCGGCCGCCTGCACGTCTCGCTGAACGGCCTGGGCGAGGACCCGGACGAGCGCTCGGTGGCCCGGGCCTGCGACGCTGTCTCGGCGCTCCGCGTCCCGCCGTTCCGCATCGCCTTCAACCGGGCGGGCAGCTTCGCGGGCGCGGGAAAGCGGCCGCTAGTCTTGTGGGGCGACGAGGGCGTCATCGGGGTCGAGCGCCTGCACGCCGCGATCCACCTCGCGCTCGCCGGGTGGGGCCTCGCGCCCGGCCGTGTGCGCGCCTTCGAGCCGCACATGACCCTGCTGTGGACGGACCGCGAGGTGGCTCCGGCCTGGCTGGAGACGCCGCTCGCCTGGACCGCGCGGGCCGTCGTCCTCCTGGAGAGCCTGCAGGGCGTCGGGCGCCAGTCGGTCCTCGGTCGCTGGCCGCTCGCCTAGATCTTGGCCGGTTTCTCGATCTCGTAAATGGCTTCGCTGATCTGCTCGAGCTTGGCCTGCAGGATCGCCTGGGCGTCCGCGAGGCCCTGGTTGTAGAAATGCGGTCCCATCTTCTCGCTGATGAAGTCCAGGAACAGGATCGCGTCCATGCCGCCGATCTCGACGTCCAGCTCGTCCTTGAGGTAGCGGGAGAGCGTCCGGACCAGCGCCTCGCGCACCGGCTTCTCCAGTTCGATCCTCGCCATCCGCCCAATCTCCCGGGAGCCTGCCTTGACCGCCACCCTCTACGGCATCCGCAACTGCGACACGATGAAGAAGGCCTGGACCTGGCTCGACCAGAACGGGATCGCCTACGCCTTCCACGACTACAGGAAGCAGGGGATCGACCGCGCCACCCTGGAGGGGTGGGTGAGGCAGGTGGGATGGGAGCCGCTGCTGAACCGGTCGGGAACCACCTTCCGCAAGCTTCCCGACGCCGAGCGCCAGGACCTCGACCAGGCCAAGGCGGTCCGGCTGATGCTGGAGCAGCCCTCGATGATCAAGCGGCCGGTGCTGGAGGCCGGCGGGCGGCTTCTCGTCGGCTTCCGGCCCGCGGAGTATGAGGCGCTCAGAGCCTGACTGTCTTGACCCTGCATCCAAGCGTAGCCTCGGCGGCGACTAGGGGTGAGAAGGGCAGGGGAAATGGTCTCCGGCCCTTTCGGGGAGTGGGGTCATGGAAGACATCTTCCGCAGCTACTGGTGGCTGCTGTTTCCGATCGGGTTCTTCATCTTCGGCGCCTGGGACCGCTGGCTGCTCTACAGGCGCAGCCGTGATCACCTGGAGCTGCTGAAGAGCTACGCGGCCCAGGGCCGGGAGCCGCCGCCGGAGCTGCTGCGCACCGTGCGCGCCGCGGCGCTCGACGATGACCTCCTCGAGGACGACGACGAGGATCGCTACAGCCGCCGCCGCCACTACCGCCGCATGCGCCATTGGCGGCGCTACAGCCCCTACTGGCAGTGGCGGAGCTTCCTGGTCACCGGCGCGGTGGCGCTCGGCTTCTGGCTCGCCGCCGAATACGCCGACATTCCCGGCGCCAATGGCGCGTTCCAGATCGTGGCCATCATCCTGACCTGCGTGGCGGGGGCCCAGCTGGTCATCGCGGTCCTGGGCTCCAGCTTCCGCCGATGAACCCGGTCGGCCTCGACGAGGCCCTGGTCGCCGCGGCCAAGGACGGTTCGACCGACGCCTTCTCGCGCCTCGTCGAACGCCACCAGCAGGCGCTCAGGGCCTTCCTGCGCCGCACCTGCGGGGACTGGGCGCTGGCCGACGACCTCGCCCAGGAGACCTTCCTGGCCGCATGGTCGAAGATCGGCCGGCTGCAGGCGGGGGCGAGCGTGCGCGCCTGGCTCTGCGGCATCGGCTACAACAAGCACCTGACGGCGCTCCGAGGCGCCGCCCGCAGCCGCGCCCGGGAGGCTGTCTACGAGTCCGAGCGGCCGCCCGCCTCGGCGGCGCTCGCCGAGGACCGGCTGGCCCTGGACGCGGCCATGGCCGACCTGCCGCCGGACCAGCGGGCCTGCGTGGCGCTGTGCCTGGCGGCGGATTTCAGCCACGCGGAGGCCGCCGACGCGCTTGGCCTGCCGCTGGGAACGGTGAAGAGTCATGTGAGCCGGGGCCGCGCGCGGCTCCTGCAGGCGTTGGGAGGCCGTGATGCGTGAGGCGGAAGACAAGCTGGCGGCGCTGTTCGCCCTGGACGAGCCGCCGCCCCGGGACGCAGCCTTCTCCGCCGAGGTGATGGAGGCGGTGATCCGCCGCGAGTTCCAGAGGGACGTGGCCCTGCTCACCGGCGCGTCGGTGGTGGGCGCGGTGGCGCTGTGGGCCGCGTGGCCGGTGCTGCAGCCGGCGATCGTCGCCGTTTCTCAAGGCCTGGCCCCGGTGGCGGCCGGGCTGGCGGTGGCCGCCTGCGCGATCCTACTGCTGTCGGGCCGGCCGTCTGAACCGGTCGAGGTGGAATCATGACCAAGATTTCATAGGCCTGGCTGCATCTGTGGGCGTCCCGCCGCGCCTCTTCCCAAGCAGAGACCGGCCATTCCGCCGGCCAACTGGAGAACTCGAACTATGGAAGTCCTGGTCCCCATCGCGCTCTTCGCGATGATCGCGGCGATCGTCGTCGTGCCGCGCTACTTCAAGAGCCTTGAGCGCCAGAAGCTCGCCGACACCCTGCGCGTGGCCATGGAGAAGGGCCAGCCGCTCCCGACCGAGATCGTGGACGCCATGTCGAAGGACGTCCGCACGCCCAATGCGCCGTCCCCCTCACGCGACCTGCGCACCGGGATCATCTGGCTCGGCGTCGCGGTGGGCCTCGCCGCCTTCGGGATCGCCATGGGCTTCGAGGAGCCGGACGTGACCTATCCGATGATCGCCATCTCCGCCTTCCCGGGGTTCATCGGCCTGGCGTTCGTCGTCCTCAGCTTCCTGAACAAGCCGAAGGCCTAGGATCGGATCCGGGGGATCAGGCCCATGCCGGGCTCAACAACATTGGCGCTGGCCAGCCTGCACGACGTGGAGCTCTGCGCTCGCGCCGCGGCCGGTGAGCGCAAGGCCTTCGGAGAGCTGGTGCGACGGCACGGCTCGGCCGTCCGCGGACTGCTCCGGCGGATGGGCGCGCAGGCCGCCGAAGCCGACGACGTGGCCCAGGACGCCTTCCTGGCCGGCTTCGAGCGCATCGCGGAATTCCGGGGCGAGGGGACGTTCGCCGGGTGGGTCAAGCGCATCGCCGCGCGGCTCTACCTGCGCCGCCTGCAGCGGGAGCGCAGGCTGGGCGTGTTCGCGGACGGGGGCGACGAGGAGATCGAGGTTCAAGGCGGCGACGCCGACGGGCGCATCGACCTGGACGGGGCGCTGAAGCGCCTGGCGCCGGGAGAACGCATGTGCGTGTCGCTCTGCTTCGGGGCGGGGCTTTCCCATGCCGAGGCCGCAGAAGCCTTGAACCTGCCGCTTGGAACGGTCAAATCCCATGTCAAACGTGGTCTGGATAAGCTCAGAGCGCGGCTGGCGCCGGCCGACGGCGCCGCTCTGGAAGGGAGGCGCGGCAATGGCTGAGGTCGACTTCGAACGCCGCCTCGAACGCCTCTTCGCCGAGGCGCCGGAGCTCCCCGACAGCAGGAGCTTCGCCGAACGCATCGAACGCCGTCTCGACCGTGGCTGGACCATGCGCCGCTGGCTGATCGGCGGCGCGGGCGTGGTCGGCGGGATCGTTGGCGCGAGCCAGCTCATGCTCTCCAACTTCTTCCAGCGGGTGGAGACGGCGGAGGATTCCGCGCGTCTGCTCTCCTCCGGGCTCAGCCAGGTGGCGCCGCGCGCCGAATGGATGGCCATGCTGGGCGGCGGCGGGGGCGTGGTATGGATCGCCTCGGGCCTGGCGGTTCTCGCCATGGGCTTCGTGCTCACCCGGGTGATCGAGGAGATCTGAGTGTCGTCGCATCGTCAGGAGACCGTCCGCCGGCTGGCCGCGCCGGACATCGCCGCGCGCAAGGGCAAGGAGCCGATCGTCTGCCTGACGGCCTACACCGCGCCGGTGGCCGAGCTGCTCGACGACCACTGCGACCTGCTCCTGGTGGGCGATTCCGTGGGCATGGTGGTCCACGGCCTGCCCAATACCGTCGGCGTCACCCTCGAGATGATGATCCTGCACGGCCAGGCGGTCATGCGTGGCGCGCGCAAGGCCATGGTGGTCGTGGACCTGCCGTTCGGGTCCTACGAGGGCGCCCCGGAGGAGGCCTACGCCAACGCCGCCCGCGTCATGAAGGAGACCGGGGCCGGCGCCGTGAAGGTCGAGGCCGGCCCGGCCGTGGTCGGCACCATCCAGTACATGGTCGACCGCGGGATCCCGGTGATGGGCCACGTGGGGCTCAGGCCGCAGGCGGTGCTGGTCGATGGCGGCTTCAAGGCCAAGGGCAAGGCCGGCGAGGAGCGCCGCCGCATCCTGGAGGAGGCGCGCGCGACCGCCGAGGCCGGCGCCTTCGCCGTCGTGGTGGAAGGCGTGGCCGAGGGCCTGGCCCGCGAGATCACCGAGGCGATCGCGGTCCCGACCATCGGCATCGGCGCCTCGGCCGGCTGCGACGGCCAGATCCTGGTCACCGACGATATGCTGGGCCTGTTCGACTGGACCCCGAAGTTCGTGCGCCGCTACGCCGACCTGCGCGGCGAGATCAGCCGGGCGGCCGCGGGCTACGCCGAGGACGTGCGCGCCCGCCGCTTCCCGGGCCCCGCGGAGATCTACTTCGCGAAGGCCGGTTGAGCCGCACGTTGCGGCGCGGGGCGGCGCGCTATAGGTTCCCCGCCTCTGGCTGACAGCCCTATTCCACGAGAGTCCGGAGTCCCCGTTCGTGACCGATCTGTTCGAAGAGGTCGAGGAGCAGCTGCGCTCCGACCGGTACCGGACGCTTGCGCGCAAGGTGCTGCCTTGGGTGCTGGCCGCGCTCGCCGCCGCCCTGATCGCGGCGCTTGCCTGGTGGGGCTGGACCACCTGGCGCGACCGTGAAGCCGCCAAGGCCTCGGAGCAGTACGCCGCGGCGCTCGACGCCTTCTCGCAAGGCGACGAGGCCAAGGCGACCCAGCTCTGGACCGAAGTCTCCAAGTCGCCGTCCGGCGGGTTCAAGTCGCTCGCCCTCATGCAACTGGGCGGCCTGCAGATCGCCGACGACAAGGCGCCCGCCGCCGTGAAGTTGTTCGACGAGGCCGCCAAGGCCGCGCCCGACGAGATCCTGGGCGACGCCGCACGCCTCAAATCCGCCTTGGCCTTGCTCGACACCGCTCCCTACACCGAGCTGGAGAGCCGCTTGAAACCCCTCGCCGAGGAAGGCCGCCCGTACCGCGTGCAGGCGCGCGAGGCGCTGGCCTTCGCCAAGCTGATGAAGGGCGACACCGCCGGCGCACGCAGCGATTTGCTGGTCATCTCGAGCATGCTGGACGCTCCCGAGGGCGCCCGCGCCCGGGCCAAGGCCGGCATGGACCTGATCGATTCCGGCTCCGCCAAGGGGCTGCCGGCCGCGGTCAAGGCCGCGGCCGCCCTGCCGCGTCCGCAGGCCCCGGCCGGCCTCCTGCCGCCGGGTCTCCCGCCTGGCCTCGTGGCGCCCCAGCAAGCCCAACCGCAAGCCCCCGGACCTCAATGACGTCTCGCCGTAATTCCCTCCTGGCCCTCGCCTTGGTCGCCGCGCTCGGCGCGAGCGGCTGCTCGACGTTGGGCCGCCTGAACCCGTTCGACCGGGACGAGGGGCCGCAGGAGACCGCCGGCGAGGGTGAGCGCATCTCCATCGTCCCCGCCGACCAGGTCCTCGAGCCCGCCGAGGCTCTCAAAGGCGTGGAGTTCTCCCTGCCGACGCCAGCGGCCGTGCCCGCCTGGCCGCTGCCCGGTGGCACGACCGAGCAGTGGGTCGGCCACGTGGACGCCGCGCCGACGCTGTCGGTCGCCTGGCGCCGTGGTTTCGGCGAAGGCTCCGGCGGCGGCCGCCACATCACCGCCCCGCCGATCTCGGCCGACGGCCGCGTCTATGTGATGGACGCCGAGGCCACCGTCACCGCCTTCGACGCCCGCACCGGCCAGCAGGTCTGGCGCCGCGACGTCCGCCCGAACGAGCGCCGCGATCGCGAGGCTTTCGGCGGCGGCCTGGCCTACGGCGACGGCAAGATCTACGTCTCGTCCGGCTACCGCCTCGTGGCGCAGCTCGACGCCGCCACCGGGCAGCCCGGATGGGTGACCCGCACCGAGCAGCCGATCCACGGCGCCCCGACGCTGGCCGCCGGCCGCGTCGCCGTGGTGGCCATCGACAACACCCTGCTCACCTTCGAGACGGCCACCGGCGCGCCCGCCTGGACCTACCAGGCGCTCACCGAGTCGGCGCGGATCCTGGCGGCGTCCAGCCCCGCGGTCTCCGGCGACACCCTGGTGGCCGCCTTCGGCTCGGGCGAGCTCGTGGCGCTCCGCTCCACCAACGGCAACGACCTGTGGAACGAGGCCCTGTCGCGCGCCAGCCGCACCAGCGCGCTCTCCGAAATCCGCGACATTCCCGGCCGCCCGGTGATCTACCAGGGCGACGTCTATGCGGTCAGCCACTCCGGCGTCTTCGCCGCCATCGACCTGCGCACCGGCCAGGCCCGCTGGAGCCTGCCGGTCGTGGGCATCGGCACCCCGCTGCCGGCCGGCGACGTGGTCTATGTGGTCGGCCGCGACGGCCGCGTGATCTGCGCCTCGCGCGAGAGCGGCCAGATCTACTGGATCCGCGACCTCAACGAAGGCTTCCAGGCCAAGCGCCGCGGCGGCTTCTTCGGCATCGGCGGCCGCCGGGCCGTGCGTCCGGTGTGGTCCAGCCCGATCCTGGCCAACGATCGCCTGATCCTCGGCGGTTCCTCCGGCGACGTGGCCGTGCTCAACGCCAAGACCGGCGAGGTGCAGCGGCGCTTCGACGTGGGCGGGCCCGTCCTGCTGGCTCCGATCGCCGTCGGCGACACGATCTATGTGGCGACGGACCGGGCCCAGCTGATCGCGCTGCGGTAAGCGGACGTATAGACTGACGCCATGGCGCTGAAACTTGCGATCGTCGGGCGTCCCAACGTCGGCAAATCCACCCTGTTCAACCGGCTGGCGGGCAAGAAGCTCGCCATCGTCGACGACCGGCCGGGCGTCACCCGCGACCGCCGCTTCGCCATGGGCCGGCTGGGCGACATCGACCTGGAGCTGATCGACACCGCAGGCTTCGAGGACGTCTCCGACGAGAGCCTCGAGTCCCGGATGCGCGCCCAGACGATCCGCGCCATTGAGGAGGCCGACGTCTCGCTGTTCGTGGTCGATTCCCGCGAGGGCGTGACCCCGCTTGACGAGGTGTTCGGCGAGATCCTGCGCCGCCACGACAAGCCGGTCATCCTGGCCGCCAACAAGGCCGAGGGCCGGCAGGGCGACCAGGGCATCCTGGAAGCCTTCGGGCTGGGCCTGGGCGAGCCGATCCCGATCTCCGCCGAGCACGGCGAGGGCATGGCCGACCTCTACGCCGCCATCGCCGCCGTCGCCTCCGACGAGGACGAGGAGGCCGAGGACGAGGCCGACAAGCCGATCCGCATCGCCATCGTCGGCCGTCCGAACGCCGGCAAGTCCACCCTGGTCAACAAGCTAATCGGCGAGGACCGCCTGCTGACCGGTCCGGAGGCCGGCATCACCCGCGACGCCATTCCCGTGGACTGGCAGTGGGACGGCCGCGCCGTGCGCCTGGTCGACACCGCCGGCCTGCGCCGCAAGGCCAAGGTGCAGGAGAAGCTGGAGAAGCTCTCCACCCAGGACACCATCCGCGCCATCACCTTCGCCGAGGTGGTGATCCTGGTGATGGACGCCACGCACCCGTTCGAGATCCAGGACCTGCAGATCGCCGACCTCGTGGAGCGCGAGGGCCGGGCCCTGGTCTTCGTCCTGGCCAAGTGGGACCTGGTGGAGGATCCGCAGGCGACCCTCGCCGAGATCATCGAGGAGGCCCAGCGCCAGCTGCCGCAGGTGAAGGGCGCCCCCATCGTCGCCCTGTCGGCGGAGACCGGCCGCGGCCTCGACCGGCTGATGCCGGCGGTGTTCAAGACCCACGCCGACTGGTCCACCAAGGTGAAGACCCGCGACCTCAACGACTGGCTGCAGATGGCCATGCAGCGCCACCCGCCGCCCTCGGTGGGCGGCCGGCGGATCAAGCCCAAGTACATGGCCCAGACCAAGGCCCGGCCGCCGACCTTCGTGCTGTTCTCCAGCCGCGCCGACCAGCTGCCGGAGAGCTACCGGCGCTACCTGATCAATTCGCTGCGCGAGAGCTTCGACCTGCCGGGCGTGCCGCTCCGGGTGAGCATCCGCTCCAACAAGAACCCCTATGCCGAGGGCGAGGAGAAGAGCGGCCCCGCACCCCAGCGGCGTGAGCCGGGGGCCAGCAAGGGCCTCGTCGCCAAGACCCGCAGCGCCGCGGCCGCCAAGGCCAAGGCGGGGGCGACGGCGGCGGGCGGCAAGCCCAAGACGGCGGGTAAGCCGAAGCCGAAGGCCGGCAACCCGCGGGGCCGGACCCAGAAGCTCGCGCGGCCGGGGGTCAAGCCGAAACGGGCGTCCCGGCCGTCTTCCACGCGTCGAACGCCACGGTGACGTGCGGCAGGCCGAGGTCGGCCTGCGCCAGCTCCAGGATCAATGGGCCGATCTCCGACGGGTCGGGCAGGGTCTCGCGGTCCTCGCCCGGCATGGCCTCGGCGCGCATCCGCGTGCGCATGGGGCCGGGGTTCAGCAGCACGGCGCGGATGTTGGTCTTCTCCAGCTCGTCGGCCCAGGTGCGCACCAGGTTCTCCATGGCCGCCTTGCTGGCGCCGTAGGGCCCCCAGAAGGCGGCGGGCTTCGCCGCCTTGCCGCTGGTCAGGAAGATCGCCCGGGCCTGCGGCGCGGCGCGCAGCAGGGGCTCGGTCGTGCGGATCAGCCGCCAGGTCCCGGTCAGGTTCACCGCCATCACCCGGTCCCAGTGCTTCGGCTCGATGTGCGCCACCGGCGTGATGGGCCCCAGCACGCCGGCGGCGTGCACCAGGATGTCCAGCCGGCCATAGCGCTGGTGCAGGGCGTAGCCGAGGTGGTCGAGGGCGTCGCCGTCGCCGATGTCGAGCGGCACGAGCGTCGCCGACTTGCCGGTTTCGGCGCGGATCTCGTCGTCGAGGTCCTCGAGCCCGCCCTGGTTCAGCGCCACGGCCACGACGTGCGCCCCGGCCTTGGCGAGCGCGACGGCGGCGGCGCGGCCGATGCCGCGGCTGGCGCCCGTCACCAGGGCGATCTTGTCGGCGAGCGGAAGCGGTTCGGAGGTCGGTTCGGACATGGGGCCGCTCTCTAGCCGGACTCCGCGCCCAAGTCGCGTGCGGCGTAGCGCTGGGCGATCACGGCGCAGGCCATCAGCTGGATCTGGTGGAACAGCATCAGCGGCAGGATCGCGATCCCCGCCGTGGCGGTCGGGAACAGCAGGCCCGCCATCGGCGCTCCGCTCGCCAGGCTCTTCTTGGAGCCGCAGAAGACGATGGCGATCTCGTCCTCCCGGGAGAAGCGCAGCGCCCGGGCCGCGCCCCAGGTCGCGGCCAGCACGATCGCCAGCAGCACGGCGCAGAGGATGGTCAGCCGCACCAGGTCCAGCGCGCCGATCCGGCTCCAGACGCCCTCGACCACAGCGCCAGAGAAGGCCGTGTAGACGACGAGCAGGATGGCGCCCCGGTCCACCAGCGACAGCAGCTTCGCCTGCTTCGTCACCCAGCCGCCGATCCAGCGGCGCAGGGCCTGGCCGGCCACGAAGGGGACGAGGAGTTGCAGGACGATGGCCTGGATGGCGTCGGGCGACGCCGCGCCCTGGGCGTGCAGGGTCAGGCCCACTAGCAACGGCGTCAGCGCCACCCCCAGCAGGTTCGAGGCCGAGGCCGCGGCGACGGCGGCGGCGACATTGCCCCGGGCGATGGCGGTGAAGCCGATGGAGCTCTGGATCGTGGAGGGCAGGCAGCCCAGGAAGATGATGCCGCTGGCCAGCGCCGGCGGCGTGATCCAGGCGGGCAGGGCGGCCAGCCCCAGGCAGGCCAGCGGGAACAGCAGGTAGGTCGCCGACAGCACCACCAGGTGCAGCCGCCAGTGCACGAGGCCCCCGATCACCGCCTCGCGCGACAGGCGTGCGCCGTGCAGGAAAAAGACGAAGCCGATGGCGATCCGGGTGGTCCACTCGAAGACCGGGGCCGCCGCGCCGCGAGCCGGCGCGAGGGTGGCGGCCAGCATCATCCCGAAGATCAGGACGACGTACCAGTCGGGGCGGAGCCGGCCGAGCCAGCTCGCCCGCGCGGGCGCTTGGCTCACGCGTCGACCAGGAAGGAGAGCTGGCGCTCCACCGCCTCGTTACGGCCTTCGGCGATCTCCCGGTCGAGCAGGCGGGTGGGGTAGTCGCCGGTGAAGTAGTGGTCGGTGAACTGCGGCTGCTCGGCGTTGCGCGAGCCCGCCTCCATCGCCCAGTAGAGGCCGTCGACGGACAGGTAGCCCATGGAGTCGACGTTCAGGATCTTGGCGATCTCCTCCACCGAATGGTTGGCGGCGAGCAGCTTCTCCCGGTCCGGCATGTCGATGCCGTAGTAGTCTGGCCACTGGATCGGCGGCGAGGCCGAGCGCAGGTGCACCTCCGCGGCGCCGGCCTCGCGGACCATGCGCACCACCCGGACCGAGTTGGTGCCGCGCACGATGGAGTCGTCGATCAGCATCACCCGCTTGCCGGCCAGCACGGCGCGGTTGGGCGACAGCTTCATGCGCACGCCCATCTCCCGCTGGCCCTGGGTCGGCTGGATGAAGGTCCGGCCCACGTAGTGGTTGCGGATGATGCCCATCTCGAACGGCACGCCCGCTTCCTGGGCGAAGCCGAGGGCGGCCGGCACGCCGGAGTCCGGCACCGGCACCACCACGTCCACCTCGGCCGGGCTCTCCTGCGCGAGCCTGCGGCCCATGCGCTTGCGCACCTCGTAGACCGACTTGCCGTTCACCACCGAGTCCGGGCGCGCGAAGTAGACGTATTCGAAGATGCAGGGCCGCGCCTGGCGGGCCGGGAACGGCCGCACGCTCTGCACGCCGTCCTGGTCGATGATCACCATCTCCCCGTGCTCGATGTCGCGCACGAACCGGGCGCCGACCATGTCCAGCGCGCAGGTCTCGGAGGCCAGCACCGGCTTGCCCTCCAGGTCGCCCAGCACCAGCGGACGGATACCCAGCGGGTCGCGCACCCCGATCAGCTTCTTGTTCGTCAGCGCCACGAGCGCGTAGCCGCCCTCGATCTGGGTCAGGGCGTCGATGAAGCGGTCGACGAGCCGCACCTTCCGGGAGCGGGCGATCAGGTGGAGGATCACCTCGGAGTCCGAGGTGGACTGGAAGATCGCGCCCTCGGCCACGAGCTGTTCGCGCAGCGTCAGGAAGTTGGTGAGATTGCCGTTGTGGGCCAGCGCCACGCCGCCGGCTTCGAGGTCGGCGAACATCGGCTGCACGTTGCGGATGAAGGAGCCGCCGGCCGTGGAGTAGCGGGTGTGGCCGATGGCGCAGTGGCCGGGCAGGCGCTGGTCCAGGCCGCCGCCGCCGAACGCGTCGCCGACGTGACCCATGTGCCGTTCGGTGTGGAACCGCTGGCCGTCGAAGGCGGCGATGCCGCAGGCTTCCTGGCCGCGATGCTGCAGCGCGTGGAGGCCCAGCGCCGTCAGCGCCGCGGCGTCGGCCACGTCATAGACGCCGAAAACGCCACACTCGAGGCGCGGGGCGTCGTCCTCGGGGTCACGAACCGGGGGCGACCATCGGTCGTGGGCCTCAGTCATCGGGATTTCTCCACCAGATCCTCGGGTTCGCTGCGTTGCGGCGCCTCGTACCCGTCCGTCACGGTTCTGTCACCCGTCCCGTCGCGGATCGCCTTGTCGAAGGCCGGGCCGAGGCGGCCCGCAATGTCCAGTCCCCGAGGCGCCAGCGCGGTCAGGAAGTTGCCCATGTTGCGCGCCAGCGGCCAGGTCGTGGCTTCGGTGATCCAGCGCGGCTGCAGGTCCTTGGGCGTGGCGGCGTTGAACATCAGGTAGAGCGCTCCCAGCACCAGCAGCCCGCGCGCCAGGCCGATCAGCAGGCCCACGCTGCGGTCCAGCGCCCCCAGGAGATCGGTGCGCTGGATCCGCCGCGCCACCATCGCGCCGATCAGCCGCAGGGCCACGTAGGACACGACGAACACCAGGATCAGCGCCGCGGCCGTGCCCAGCCAGCCAGGCTTGACCACCTCGCGGACGATCGGCGCGGCCACGGGCAGGCCGAAGATCGCCAGCAGGGCGGCGGCGACCAGCGCGAACAGGGCGGCGATCTCCCGCGCCGCGCCGCGGGCGAAGCCGACGGCGGCGGAGATGGCCAGCAGGCCTAGGACGATGAAGTCGAGCTGCGTCACTACCCTAGTTCCAGTCCCCGTCGCCGATGCGACGGATGGCGTCGGCCAGTCGGCCCACCCCGGTCACGGTCATCGGCGGCGCGGCGTCCGCGTCTCCGGGCGCGAGCGCCCGACGGAAGCCGAGCTTGGCCGCCTCCTTCAGGCGCGAGTCCATGCGGCTGACGGGCCGGACCTCGCCCGAAAGGCTGATCTCGCCGAACACCACGCAATCCTGCGGCAGGGCTTGGTCGAGCGCCGACGACGCCAGCGCCGCCGCCGCCGCGAGGTCGGCGGCCGGCTCGCTGATGCGCAGCCCCCCGGCGACGTTCAGATAGACATCGCGGTCCCCGAAACCAAGGCCGCACCGGGCCTCGAGCACGGCGAGCACCATGGCGAGGCGTCCGGAGTCCCATCCGACCACCGCGCGCCGCGGCGTGCCGTAGGCCGAAGGCGCCACCAGCGCCTGGAACTCCACCAGCACCGGGCGCGAGCCCTCGATGCCGGCGAACACCGCCGCGCCCGCCGCCCGCTCGCCGGAGGTGTTGAGGAACAGGGCGGAGGGGTTGCGCACCTCCGACAGGCCCGCGTCGCCCATCTCGAAGACGCCGATCTCGTCGGTGGCCCCGAAGCGGTTCTTGGCCCCGCGCAGGATGCGGAAGGGGTAGCCGCGCTCGCCCTCGAAGGCGAGGACGGCGTCCACCATGTGCTCGATCACCCGGGGACCGGCGATCGTGCCCTCCTTGGTGACGTGGCCCACGAGGATGATCGCCACGCCCTGCTTCTTGGCCAGCCGCACCAGCTCGCCGGCCGCCGCGCGCACCTGGGTCACGGATCCCGGCCCCGCCTCGTGGGCGTCGCTCCACATCGTCTGGATGGAATCGATCACTACCAGGTCGAAGCGCTCGCGCTTCAGCCCGTCGAGGATGGTCCTGAGCGAGGTCTCCGCGGCCAGCTTCACCGGCGCGTCGGCCAGGCCCATGCGCTGGGCGCGGCCGCGGACCTGCTCCACCGCCTCCTCACCGGAGATGTAGGCGCAGGCCGCGCCCTTGCGCGCCGCGTGGGCCGCCACCTGCATCAGCAGGGTCGACTTGCCCACGCCCGGGTCGCCGCCGAGCAGGATGGCCGAGCCCGGCACCACGCCGCCGCCGCACACCCGGTCGAACTCGTCCACGCCGGTGGAGATGCGGGGCGGGGCTGGGGTCTCGTCCTCCAGCCCCTCGAAGTTGAGGCCCCGGCCCTTGGCTGCGCCGCGAGCGGGCGCGAGCGCGCCGGGCGGCCGGGCCTGCACCTCCTCCACCAGGGTGTTCCAGGCGCCGCAGCCGGAGCACTGGCCGGACCACTTGGTCTGGACCGCTCCGCAGGACTGGCAGGCATAGACGGCGCCGTCGCGGGCCAAGGGTCGCTCCTGATTCGGCAGGGCCCCAGTCTAGCCGACCCGGGCGCCCGGCGTCTGTGCGGCGGCTTGCCGTGCCCGGCCCTTGCTCTAGGCTCGGCGGCGGGCGGTTCTGGATCTGGCTGGAGGGGTGGAGTGAGCGTGGTGGAGCCGGGGTCGGCGGGCGAGAGCCTGTTCGCGCGCGTCAGAGCCATGCTGCTGCGGCCGTCGCGGGCCTGGGAAGTCATCGATGCCGAGGTCGTCTCCACCCGCGAGCTCTACCGCGGCTATGTCGCGCCGCTCGCCGCCATTCCCGCGGTCTGCGGCTTCGTCGGGATGCTGCTGTTTGGCTATTCCATCGCCGGCATCGGCTTCCAGGCCAACCTCGCCACCTCGCTGATCGAGACGGTCGCCGACTACGGCCTGACGCTGGCGGCGGTGTTCCTCACGGCGCTGGCCATCGACTCCCTGGCGCCCAGGTTCGGGGGCGTCCGCGACCGCGGCCAGGCCCTGAAGCTCGCCGCCTATTCGGCCACCGCGCTGTGGGTGGCCGGGGTCTTCGCCCTCTATCCGAGCCTGGGGCTGCTCGTCGCCATCCTCGGCGGGCTCTACAGCCTCTACACCCTCTATCTCGGCCTGCCGCGCCTGATGCGGATTCCGCCGGAGAACGCGCTCACCTGTTTCGCCGCGATCCTGGGCGCGATCCTGGTGATCCTGGTCCTGAAGAGCGTCGTGGTCGCCCGAGCCGCCGAACTCGGCGGGCCGCTGCGCACCGGCTAGGCTCCGCCCAGGTAGACCCGCTCAGCTCGCCGGCTCAGGCGCACCAGCACCTCGTGGGCCACGGTCCCCGCGGCGGCGGCCTGGTCGTCCAGCAGGGCGTTGGGCCCCAGAAGCTCCACCGGCTGGCCCACCTGGCCCTCGGCGTCGCCGATCTCGATCGCCAGCAGGTCCATCGTGACGATCAGCAGGCGCCGCCGCTCCCCGGCGAGCCAGGCGTAGCCGCTCCGGCGCGCGGCGCGGATCACCCCGTCGGCATAGCCGGCGCCGACCACGGCGATGCGGGTCGGCCGGTCCGCCGTCACCCCCGAGCCGTAGCCCAGCCGGTCCCCGGGCCGCAGGTTGCGGATGTCGAGGATAGGAGCGGTGAGGGTGGCTACGGCCTTCAGGCGCGCGTCCGGCCGCTCCAGCGGACCGCCGCCGTAGAGGCTGACGCCCGGCCGCACCACGTCGAACCGGTAGTCCTCGCCCAGGAACAGTCCCGCCGAGGCCGCCAGGCTCGCCCGGCTGTCGGGGAACAGGGGCAGGATCTGTCGGAAGCGCTCCAGTTGTTCGGCGCTGCGCACGTCCGAGGGCTCGCTGGCGGAGCCCAGGTGGCTCATCACCAGGGTGACGTCCAGGTCGCGCAGCCCGTCCGGCGCCTGGGCGAGCGCCCGGGTTTCCTCGGTGGAGAGCCCCTGGCGGTTCATGCCAGTGTCCACGTGCAGGGTGATAGGCCAGCGGCGGCCGGCCTGGCGGGCCCAGACGCTGGCGGCGGCGGCCTGCGGCAGGCTGCTGATCACAGGCGTCAGCCCCGCGGCGTGGAACCGGGGCGCGGCGCCCGTCGTCAGGCCGTCCAGCACGTGGATGGCCGCCGGCCGGTCGGGGCCCAGCTCCGCCCGCAGCGCTTCGCCTTCCGCGAGGCGGGCGACGAAGAAGCTCCGCGCGCCATCGGCCCACAGCCGGCGGGCGAGGGGGCCCGCGCCCAGGCCGTAGCCGTCGGACTTCACCACCGGCGCCACCTCGGCGCCGCCGGCCTCGCGCTTCAGCACGGCGTGATTGTGGGCGAGCGCGTCCAGATCGATGGTCAGGCGCGCCTGGGCAGGCTCCGGCATCCGGCCCTAGTGCGGGTCGTAGCGGCTGGCGTCACGCGCCAGGTTGCCGAACTTGGTGATGTCCTCGTTGAACGACAGGCGGACGGTGCCGATCGGGCCGTGACGCTGCTTGCCGATGATTATGTCGGCCAGCCCGCGGACCTGGTCCATCTGCTCCTGCCACTTGAAGTGCTCTTCGGTGCCTTCGCGCGGCTCGGCGCGGGAGAGGTAGTAGCTCTCCCGGTACACGAACATCACCATGTCGGCGTCCTGCTCGATCGAGCCGGATTCCCGCAGGTCCGAGAGCTGCGGCCGCTTGTCCTCCCGGTTCTCCACCTGGCGGGAGAGCTGGGAGAGGGCGATGACCGGCACGGACAGCTCCTTGGCCAGGGCCTTCAGGCCCTGGGTGATCATCGAGACCTCCTGCACCCGGTTGTCCGGGCCGCCGGTCCCGCCCGTGACGAGCTGGAGGTAGTCGACGATGATCAGGTCGAGACCGACCATCCGCTTCAGCCGCCGCGCCCGGGCGGCCAGCTTGGCGATCGTGATGCCGCCGGTAGCGTCGATGTAGAGCGGCGCTTCCTGGATCTCGAGGGCCGCATCGCGGACGCGCCCGAACTCCATGGCGTCGATCTCGCCCTTCCGGAGCCGGTCGCCCGACACGCCGGAGACCTCGGCCAGCAGGCGCATGGCCAGCTGCTCGGCGCTCATTTCCAGGGAGAAGAAGGCGACCACCCCGCCGGCGACGGTCTTCTTCGAACCGTCCGGCTGCGGCTCCCAGGCGTAGTGCCGGGCCACGTCGAAGGCGATGTTACAGGCGAGCGACGTCTTCCCCATGGAGGGGCGGGCGGCCAGGATCACCAGGTCGGAGGGGTGCAGGCCGCCGATCTTCTGGTCGAGGTCGATCAGACCGGTGGAGATCCCGGCTAGGCCGCCGTCACGGCTGTGCGCCTCGGCGGCCATGGTGACGGCGCCGTGCAGGGCATCGGCGAAGGTCACGAAGCCCTGGGAGACGCCGCCGGTCTCGGCGAGCTGGAAGAGCTGCTGCTCGGCCTTCTCGATCTGGTCGCGGGCCGACAGCTCCTCGTCGCCCTGGGCCGCGACCGTGGCGATGTCTCCGCCGATGCGGATCAGGTCGCGTCGCAGGGCCAGGTCGTAGACGGCCCGGGCGTAGTCGGGGGCGTTCGCCGCCGGCGGCGCGCGGTCCACGAGATCGGCGAGGTAGCGGACGCCGCCCAGTTCCTCGAAGGCCGGATCCCGGTTGAACTGCTCGGCCAGCAGGATCGGCTCGGCCAGCTGGCCCTTGCGGATGTGGCTCTCGATCGCCTGGAACAGGCGCTGGTGGAACGGCTCGAAGAAGTGGCGCGCCTGCAGGTAGTCGCCGATCCGCTCGAAGGCGGCGTTGTCGTAGAGCAGCGCGCCGAGCAGGGCCTGCTCGGCTTCGACGTTGGCGGGGACGTGGGGGATCGCCACGTCGTTGGAGACGGGGCGAAGGTCGAGCGCCGGGACTAGGGACATGGATCAACCGTTAGCCCATCGGGGCGGAAACGAGCACTGTGACAACGGGCCGTGCGGCCGTCTGTCCACACACAAATGGTCGATTGTGGACAAGCGTGGCTATGGCGGCGCCGGATCGGTCAGGTGGAGCCATGACACCCGCTCCTCGGCGAAGGCGTGGCCCGTCGGCGCGAACGGCTCGGGGTCGTCGAAGGCTCCCACGTGGACGTGGAATTCGGTCGGCCAGCGATCGCCCTCGTAGCTGCGCGTCGAGCCGCAGGCGGCGCAGAAGCCGCGCCGCACGCCGGGCGAGGAGGCGAACAGCGCCAGTTCGCCGGCTGTCACCGTGACCTGGCTCCGCTCGAACCCGGCAAAGGCCGAGGCGGGCGCGCCGGTGTGTTTGCGGCAGCTGTGGCAGTGGCAGTAGCCGGTCCACTTGGCCGGCCCCGCGATCTCGAACCGGACGGCGCCGCACAGGCAGCCGCCCCGATGCGTCTGGGTATCCATCCCCCGACCCTACAAGCAAAGCGGCGCGGGACCGAGGTCCCGCGCCGCCTGTCGTCCGATCGGGACGGGGTCTACCAGTTCACGCTCAGCCGGCCGTACAGGAACCGGCCGTTGAAGCCGAACGGCGAGTAGCCGGGGAAGCCGATGGAGCCGGTCGGCGAGTTGACGAAGCCCGGGGTGTAGTTCGGGTACTCGTCCAGCACGTTGTTCACGCCCAGCGCCAGGGTGACGTTGTCCAGCACGTCGTAGCGGCCTTCCAGGTCCACCAGGGCGGCGTTGCCCGTGGTCTGGTCCGAGCCGAGGGCGTTCTGCGGCAGCAGCACGCTGTCGTAGGCGGTCATCCGCACCGTCGCGCCGAGCTGGTTGCGGCTCCAGTCGCCGGACAGCACGAGCTTCCGCTCCGGCGTGCCCTTTTCGAAGGTCAGTCGCGCCTGGCGGTCGAACAGGAAGGTCGGCTGCGGCAGGCTGGTCAGCGTCGGCAGGCCCGGGGTCTTGGTGATGTTGGTGTAGTTCAGGTTCAGGGCGGCGGTCAGATCGAGCCGGCTCTCGCCCATCTCGAGACGGTAGCGCGCCACCGCGTCGACGCCCTTGGTGGTGGTGTCCACGCCATTGATGAAGAAGCGCGCGGCGCTGATGCCGAAGGGCTGCAGGATCGTCCGGATCGCCGCCGCCGTCGCCGCCGGGGTGTTGTTGTTCGGCAGGTTCTCCGACAGCACGATCCGGTTCTCGATGTCAATCTGGTAGGCGTCGACGGTCAGCTCGAACGGTCCGCGGCGATACACCAGGCCCACCGAGTAGTTCATCGAGGTCTCGGGCTCGAGCGGCTGGGCGCCCAGCGCGCGGGCCACCGGGCTCGACACCGGGAAGGTGCCGACCTCGATCAGCTGGAAGGTCGAGCCCACCAGGGTGTTGTTCGTCGAGGTGTAGGTGAAGAACTGCTGCTGCAGGGCCGGGGCCTTGAAGCCGGACGACACCGAGGCGCGGAGCGCGATGTTCTCATTGAAGTCATAGCGGCCGGACAGCTTGCCGGTCACCTTGGAGCCGAAGTCCGAATAGTCCTCGTAGCGGACCGCCGCGTCGAAGCCGAGGGCCTCGGTGAGCTGGCCTTCCACGTCGAGATAGGCGCTCCAGTTGTGCCGGTTCACGTCCGTGGCGTTGGACGGCCGGAAGCCGCCGAAGCCCTGCGACAGCGGCGCCTTGGTCGGATCCGGACCCGGAGAATAGGAGGCCGGCTCGCCGGCGCCGATCTCGAAGGACTCGCGGCGGTATTCCACCCCGGCAGCGATGTTCAGCGGCTCGGCCAGGCCCATCTCGAACCCGCGCGAGAGGTTCAGGTTCACCAGCGTCTGGTCGTAGCCGAGCGAGCCCGCGTAGAAGTCACGCTTGGAGGCCGCGCCGAACGAGGCGTTGATCGAGTTCACCGTGTAGTAGTCGAGCTCGTTGCGGCCGTAGCTGACCCCCAGGTCGGTGCGCCAGCCGGCCACCTCGCCGCGGACGCCGCCCTGGACGTTGTAGTCCACGATGTCGGTGTCGATCTTCGGCAGGAAGCCGCCCGGATAGACCGAGGGGATGTTGTTGGCGTTGTTGTAGGCGCGCGCGGTGGCCGCGGCGCTGGTGTCGCGGCGCTGGTAGCCGGCGTAGCCGTAGGCCTCCCAGGTCTCGTTCAGCGGCAGGCCGGCGTTGACGTAGGTCGACCAGCTGCGCAGCTCCGGATCGCCGTAGCGGCCCAGCACGATCGGCCGGCCGTAGGCCGGCAGGGCGGTGGCGTTGGCGAAGTCCGAGCGGTTGGTCGCCTTGCGCAGCAGGTATTCGCCCGAGACCGTCAGGAAGCCTTCGGCCCCGAGCGGCAGGCCCTGCCACATGGCCACCGATTGGGTCATGCCGTCGTTGGCGTCGCGCTCGCCGCGCGAGGTCTTCACCGTGGTGTTGTGGATCCCGTAGTTGAGGATCGCGCCGCCGCCCTCGCGGGCCTCGCGCAGGCGGATGTTGATCACGCCGGCGATGGCGTCGGAGCCATACTGGGCCGCCGCGCCCTCGCGCAGGACTTCCACCTGCTGGACCGCGACGGTCGGGATGGTGTTCAGGTCGAACGCCGAGGCGCCGCGGCCGATCGAGGTGTTGACGTTGATCAGCGCCGAGGTGTGGCCGCGCATGCCGTTGATCAGCACCAGCGTCTGGTCGGGCTGCAGGCCGCGCAGGGTCGCAGGCCGCACGTGGTCCGAGCCGTCGGTGATCGCCGGGCGGGGGAAGTTCACGGCCGGGGTCAGGTTGGCCAGGGCCTGGGCGAGCTCCGCGCCATTGCCCTGCCGGGCCAGCACCTCGCCCTGCAGCACGTCCACGGGCGACAGCGATTCCAGCCGCGAGCGGCCCTCGGTCCGGGTGCCGGTGACGACCAGTTCCTCCACCTCGGCGTTGGCGGTCGTCTGGGCGGCGGCGCCGCCGGCCCAGAGCGTCGCGGCCGAGGCGGCGGCGAACAGCGTGGCGCGGAAGTTCATGAAGTCTATCCCCTTGGCAGGCCTGAAAATTCAGCTGCAGGCCAAGCTAGGGTGCGCCGCAGGTTCCCGAAATGACATTTCTGCAACAGCGCCGCCCAATGGCTCCGCTCGCCCGGCGCCATTCGTCGCACCGCCTCCGCGGCGGACGCTCGGCCGGGACGGGCGCCCGGCGTCAGCGCGCCGCGGCCGGGGACAGGCCCTCGTGCAGGGCGCGCTCCACCGGCGTCATGGTCCGGGTCCGCACCAGCACGTGCAGGCAGGCGCCGGCGTCGAACCCCGGGCCGGGGTCGAAGTAGCGCGCCATCACCTCCCACACCTCCTCGGCCGCGGCGGGCGGGGACGCCGCGGCGTGGGCCCGCGGCTTCATGATCAGGTCCCCGCGCGAGGGCAGCTGGCCGCCGAAGTCAGCGAGGTTGAACTCCAGGTGCGGGCCCAGGCCCGTCTCCTCGACGGCGGGATAGACGCGGATGATGGTGGCCAAGGTGCCTGCTCCGGACTGTTTGCATATCTCCAGCAAGGAAGCGCGCCAGACGGCCGCAGGTTCTGCGTCCTTGATCCCTCCGCCTCAGGACCGATATCCGCTGACGAAGAAAGGCGGCCGTTGACGCAGATCAACGGCCCGCCGCGGGTCGTCGAGTAGACACATGGAGTTCCCGGTGCGAAAAGCCGGGGCGAGATTCAAGGGGACCGGACGGGCGCGAGATCGTCGGACGCCAGGCCGGGTCAGGTCTATGGATTACAGAGACGCGTTTCGCACCGCACTGGAGAAGGTCCGCGCCGAAGGCCGCTATCGCGTCTTCGCCGACCTGAAGCGCCATCGCGGCGAGTTCCCGCGCGCCACCTGGACCCGCGACGATGGCAGCCAGGCCGACGTGACCGTCTGGTGCTCCAACGACTACCTCGGCCAGGGCCAGAACCCGGTCGTGCTCGACGCCATGCACCAGGCGATCGAGGAGGCCGGCGCCGGCTCCGGCGGCACCCGCAACATCTCCGGCACCACGCACTACCACGTGGAGCTGGAGCGCGAGCTCGCCACGCTGCACGGCAAGGAAAGCGCGCTGCTGTTCACCTCCGGCTACGTCTCCAACGAGGCGTCGCTGTCGACGCTCTACAAGATCCTGCCGGGCCTGATTGTCTTCTCCGACGAGCTCAACCACAACTCGATGATCTCCGGCATCCGCGCCGGCAAGCGCGAGCAGCGCCGGGTCTTCAAGCACAACGACCTGGAGCACCTCGAGCAGCTGCTGATCGAGGCCGATCCGGCGGCGCCGAAGCTGATCGCCTTCGAGAGCGTCTACTCCATGGACGGCGACATCGCCGACATCGCCGGCACCGTGGCGCTGGCGAAGAAGTACGGCGCCATGACCTACATCGACGAGGTCCACGCGGTCGGCATGTACGGCCAGCATGGCGCGGGCGTCGCCGAGCGCGACGGCCTGATGACCGAGATCGACATCATCGAGGGCACGCTGGGCAAGGCGTTCGGCGTCATGGGCGGCTACATCGCGGCCGACGCGGTGATCGTCGACGCCATCCGCAGCTATGCCGACGGCTTCATCTTCACCACCTCGCTGCCGCCGGCGCTCGCCGCCGGCGCGGTGGCCTCGATCCGCTACCTCAAGGACCACAATGAGGTGCGGGAGGCCCACCAGGAGCGCGCCGCCACCCTCAAGGCCCGGCTGGCCAAGGCCGGCCTGCCGGTGATGCCGAGCGTCAGCCACATCGTCCCGGTGCTGGTGGGGGACGCGGTCCACTGCAAGATGATCTCGGACATCCTGCTCGAGGACTACGGGATCTACGTCCAGCCCATCAACTTCCCGACCGTGCCCCGCGGCACCGAGCGACTGCGCTTCACGCCGTCGCCGGCCCACACGGACGAGATGATGGACAAGCTCACCCAGGCGCTGGAGACCCTCTGGGTCCACTGCAACATCAAGCGCGTCGGCGGCGTCGCGGCCTAGAGGGTCAGGCGGCGCCGGGCGCTACGTCCGACGCGGGCCCGCTCACCGGTTCACGGGGGCGGGGCCGCCGTCGTGATCGGCAGCTTGTCCAGGAGGTCGGCGCGGGCCAGCCGGCGGGACAGGTCGTCCAGCGCCGCCGCCTCGGGGGTCTCGGAGCGGGCGAGGGCGGCGACGGCCTCCGCCAGACGCCGGTCGTGGCGCTCGGGCAGCAGGCTGTCATCGGTCTGGCGGCCCTGGCCGCTCTCGTTCGGCCGCCGCGGGGTCAGGAGCACGACGAGGTTGTGCCGCAGGCTGCGGCGGTCGCGTTCGGCGAGGAACAGAGAGCCCAGCGGCAGCCGCCCCAGCAGCGGGGTTTCGCTCGTGGTCGCGTCCTCCTCGCGCTCGATGAGCCCCGACAGGACCAGGGTCTCGCCGAAGCGCATGCGGACGTTGGCGGTGACCGAGTTCGCCGAGGTCTGGATGCCCTGCTCGAGCTGGGCGTCCAGGCCGTTCTCCAGGAAGGACCGGCCGGCGTTGACCGCGAGAAGCATCTCGTCGTCCGACAGGAAGGTCGGGGTGACCGCCAGGGAGACGCCGATCACCTTCTCCTCCAGCGAGCTGGAGTACTGGCCGCTGATCGGCACGGAGATCGTCGAGCCCGAGAAGAACAGCGACGGCGTCCGGTCCAGCGCCACCAGAGACGGCTTGGCTAGCACGTCGGCGCGGACCGTGCGGTCGTCGAGGATGTCGAGCAGGTAGGTCAAACCGTTGTCGGGCAGGGACAGGGTCAGGAAGTTGCTGGTCGTCGAGCCCAGGCCCGAGGCCCGTTCCTCGGCGATCCGGAGCCGGCCCCGGGCGACGAGCTGCAGCGTGGAGAGCAGGTTGATGCCCCGCGACTCCGAGGCCTCGTCCACCTGCCGGACGATCACCGCCTCGATCACGGCCATCGGCGGATGCGGCGTCTGGGCGCACGGCCCGGCGAGCGGCGGCAGCGCCTGCGGTCCGAGCGGCGTCGTGGAGGCGGTCGAATAGCTGGAGTTCTGGCCGTACGACGTCGTGCTGTAGGACGAATAGGTCGCCGTCCGGGCCGCGGCCGCGATGGGATCGCAGGCGCGCCAGTCGGCGGTGAGCACGGGACCGGGTAGCGCCGGCGTCGCCGTGCCAGGCCAGGACGTCGCCGGGACGTTCAAGGCCGTGGGCGCCGGCGCTTGCGGCGCGGCGGCCGGGACCGCCAGCGACCGAGGCGCGGGCAGGGCGGCCGCCAGGACGGCGGCGCCCCTCCAGGCGGCCACGTCGCGCGCCACGCGGGCGGCGCGGGCGGGATCCTGGCTCCGAAGGCGCTCCATCAGCGGGCCGGCGTCGGCCGAATCGACGGCGCCGCTGACCAGGGCGGCGGCCTCCAGGTCGTCCGGGCGCGCCGACAGGCTCGCGGCCTTGCGCCCGGCCCACAGCGCCACCGCGAGGTCTCCGCTGCGCAGCGCCGCGCGGGCGAGATCGCCGAAGGCGGCGCCGTCGCCCCCCTGCAGGGAGACGTATTCCGCCAGCGTCTGCTCCGCGAGGCCGGCGCGCCCGACCGCGGCGTAGAAGCGGCCGAGCTCCAGCCGGGCCTCGGTCAGCGTCGGGTCGAGTTGGACGGCGAATTCGAAGGCGGCCGCCGCGGGTCGCCAGTCCGCGCTGCGGTGGCGCAGGTAGTCGCGAGCCAGCAGGCGCGCGTGGCGCAGGTGCAGGCCGGCGTCCTGGGGGCGTTGGCGAATCTGGCCGACCAGTTCGGTACGCTCACGCGCAGCCTCGCGCTCGGCGGGACGTCCGACGCCCCATTCGACGAGGGAGGGATTGGCGAGCGCCGGCTGCGCGGCTGCGGCCAGGGCCAGGACGAGCGCCACGCTGCGGGCTGCGCCGGCGTCTCTGCGCCGGCAGTATCCTCGTTGCATGAACGCCGTCCCCGAACCCCCGGCGAATAGCGGCGTGCGCCGCCGCTAAAGTCAAGGTTGCTCGCCCGGCGATCGTCGCCCAACGCCAGAACAGGCGGCATCCCGAGGAGGGACGAAGGCGGCTCCTACACCGCTGCGCGCTGTTCTGGCTGGCTCTGCGGCGTCGGCTGGGCGGGACCGGTGATCAGGCGGTCCGCTTGACTCAAAGACCCAGCGCCTGCGCGCGAAGCGAATGCGGGAGATAGGCCCGCGCCGTGCGGCCGCAAGGCCGCGGCGGGAGCGTGGGGACCCGGAATGGGCCCGCGGGCTGGCGTGTCAGGCGAGCGGCGAGTCGAGCCGGCACTTCGCGCTCCAGCCGCCCTTGAAGGTGGTCAGCTCCTCGACGGCGACCTCGTGCACCCGCCCGTCGCTCTCGATGGTGAAGAGATCGCCCAGGCGGGGCGTCAGCGGGTCGACGGACCAGATCACCACCTCGCCGCGGGTCGGCAGGTCCTCGTCCAGGATTTCGTAGCCGCTCCGGTTGAACGCGCGGACCTCGGCGTCAATGCGCTTCATTTGCGCCTCCTCACGCCGCGACCGAGGCCGATCTGCTTGGCGAAGTCTGAGCGCCGGGCCGCATAGGCGGGCGCGACCATGGGGTAGTCCGGCGGCAGGCCCCACCGCCTGCGGTACTCGTCCGGGCTCATGTTGTAGCGTGAACGCAGGTAGCGCTTCAGCATCTTCAGGCGCTTACCGTCCTCGAGGCAGACGATGTAGTCGTGCTGCACGGACTTGCTGATCGGCACGGCCGGTTTCGGCCGCTCCTCGGCCTGGGCCGGCGCGCCGCCGGCGCCCTTGGTCAGGCCCTCGAGGGCCTGGTGCACGGTGCGGATGATGTCGGGGACGGCCTCGGCGGAGACGGCGTTCCGGCTGACATAGGCCGCGACGATTCCTGCGCCCAGACGCAGCAGCTCCTCGCCCGAACGGGGGTCGGGGTCGGGTCCAACGCTCATGCAGTCCCCCTTCTCATACTCCGCACAGCCCGACGCGCGGCGTTGCACGTGCACGTCGGGTGAGGCTGCAACGCGGCCGGGAGACTTTGGTTCCGGCGTTGGAAGCCGGCCCTGTTCGGAGTAAAGAGCCCACTCCGCCCGCCCTGGATTCTCCCCGCTCGAAAGGCGCCGCCCTTGAACGTGCACGCTCCCCAGCCCTCCACCGACGAGTTCTTCACCCAAGGCCTGGCCGCGGGCGACCCCGCCATCGCCGCCATCGTCGGCAAGGAGCTGACGCGGCAGCAGGAGCAGATCGAACTGATCGCGTCGGAGAACATCGTCTCCCGCGCGGTGCTGGAGGCCCAGGGCTCGGTGCTCACCAACAAGTACGCCGAGGGCTATCCCGGGAAGCGCTACTACGGCGGCTGCGAGGTCGTGGACGAGGCCGAGGTGCTGGCTATCGAGCGGGCGAAGCAGCTCTTCGGCTGCGAGTTCGTCAACGTCCAGCCACACTCGGGCAGCCAGGCGAACCAGGCGGTGTTCATGGCCACCATGAAGCCGGGCGACACCTTCATGGGGATGAACCTCGACCACGGCGGCCACCTGACCCACGGCAAGAGCGTCAACCAGTCGGGCAAGTGGTTCGCGCCGGTGGCCTACGGCGTGCGCGCCCAGGACCACCTGATCGACTACGACGAGGCCGCCGAGGTGGCCCGCGCCAACCAGCCCAAGGTGATCATCGCCGGCGGCTCGGCCTATTCGCGCCATATCGACTTCGCCCGCTTCCGGGCGATCGCCGACGAGGTGGGCGCGCTCCTGATGTGCGACATCGCCCACTATGCGGGCCTGGTGGCGGCCGGCGAGTACCCGAACCCCTTCCCGCACGCCCATGTGGTCACCACCACGACCCACAAGACCCTGCGCGGCCCGCGCGGCGGCATGATCATGACCAACGACAAGAAGCTGGCGAAGAAGATCGACAGCGCCGTCTTCCCCGGGCTGCAGGGCGGGCCGCTCATGCACGTCATCGCCGCCAAGGCCGTGGCCTTTGGCGAGGCGCTGCGGCCGGAGTTCAAGCTCTACGCCCGCCAGGTGATCGAGAACGCCCGCGCCCTGGCCGACAGCCTCCAGAGTGTCGGCTTCAAGATCGTCTCCAACGGCACCGACAGCCACCTGATGCTGGTCGACCTGACGCCGAAGGGCGTCTCGGGCGCCGACGCCGAGATCGCGCTTGAGCGGGCCGGCATCACCACCAACAAGAACTCGATCCCTGGCGACCCGCTGCCGCCGATGCAGACCTCGGGCCTGCGCGTGGGCTCGCCGGCCGGCACCAGCCGCGGCTTCGGCCCCGGCGAGTTCCGCCAGGTGGGCAAGTGGATCGGCGAGGTTCTGGACGGGCTCCGCCAGGGCGGCGACAACACCGCCGTCGAGCAGAAGGTGCGCGGCGAAGTCGTTGCCTTGACGCGACGCTTCCCCATCTACTCCTAATAGGGGTAGATGGCCGCGAAAGGGGCTAGATATGCGCTGCCCGTTCTGCGGCCACGATGAAACCCAGGTGAAGGACAGCCGACCGTCGGAAGACGGCGCGGCGATCCGTCGTCGCCGGCTCTGCCCGGTGTGCAACGGCCGTTTCACCACCTTCGAACGCGTCCAGCTGCGCGAGATCACCATCCTGAAGCGGTCGGGGCGGCGCACGCCGTTCGACCGCGACAAGCTCGCGCGGTCGATCTCCATCGCCATGCGCAAGCGGCCGGTGGAGCCTGAGCGCGTGGAGCGGATGATCTCAACCATCGTGCGCCAGCTCGAGAGCATGGGGGAGACGGAGCTGCCGTCCTCGACCATCGGCGAGCTGGTCATGAAGCAACTGAAGCAGCTCGATGACGTGGCCTATGTCCGCTACGCCTCGGTCTATCGCGACTTCCGCGAGACCGGCGACTTCGCCAAGTTCCTCGGCGAGGAGGGGCTGAGCGAGGCCGACGGCGAGCGCTAGCCGTGGCGGTCACCCTCAAGCTCGCCACCTCCCTCGACGGCCGGATCGCCACGGCCGCGGGCCAGAGCAAGTGGATCACCGGACAGCCGGCCCGCGAGCAGGTCTATCGCCTCCGCGCGGAGCACGACGCCGTGCTGGTGGGCGTGGAGACCGCGCTCGCCGATGACCCGGAGCTCACGGTGCGCACGCCGGGCTGGAACGGCCCGCAGCCCGCGCGGATCGTGCTGGACAGCCGCCAGCGCCTGTCGCCGGACTGCAAGCTGGTCCGCACCGCCCGTGAGATCCCCACCTACATCGTCGCCACCACCGAGCCGGATCCGGCGCTGGTCGAGCTCGGCGTGCGCGTGCTGCACGTCCGCGCCGTGGGCGAGGACCGGCCGGAGCTGAAGACGGTCGTGCAGGCCCTGGCCGCCGAGGGCCTTCACCGCATCTTCGTCGAGGGCGGCGGCCAGGTAGCCGGCAGCTTCCTGCGCTGCGACCTGGTGGACGCGCTGGAGTGGTTCCGCGCGCCCATCGTCATCGGCGGCGAGGGCCGTCCGGCCGTGGGCGCCCTCGCCATTGCCGGGCTTGCCGATGCGCCCCATTTCCGGCGCACCGAGGTCCGCGAGGTCGGCGACGACCTCTGGGAACGCTACGAGAGGGTCTGAATGTTCACGGGCATCGTCACAGACGTGGGGCGCGTGCGCGCGGTGCGTGACACCAACCGCGACCGCAGGTTCGAGATCGAGACGTCGTTCGACCTGGCCACCGTCGACATCGGCGCCTCCATCGCCCACGCCGGCTGCTGCCTGACCGTGGTGGAGAAGGGCGAGGGCTGGTTCGCGGTGGAGGTCTCCGGCGAGACCCTCGACAAGACCACCCTGTCCGACTGGCGCGAGGGGCGCCGGGTCAACCTGGAGCGCGCCGCCCGCGTGGGCGACGAGCTGGGCGGTCATATCGTCTCCGGCCACGTCGACGGCGTCGGCGAGGTGCTGTCGGTGGCGGAGGAGGGTGGTTCGCACCGGGTGCGAATCCGCGTCCCGCGCCCGCTGCACCGCTTCATTGCGCCGAAGGGCTCGATCACCGTCGAGGGCGTGTCGCTGACCGTCAACGAGGTGGAGGACGACGCCTTCGGGGTGAACCTGATCCCGCACACCTGGGACGTGACCACGCTCGGCGAGCTGAAACCGGGCGCCCGTGTGAACCTGGAGATCGATATGCTGGCGCGCTATCTCGCCCGCTGGCGCGAAACGGCCTAAAGCGTTCGCCCGACCACCAAGGGCGACATTCCAGATGACCGAAGAGCCGATCCGCATCCTCATCGTCGAGGCGCGCTTCTACGAAGACCTCGCCGACGCGCTCCTGCAGGGGGCGACCGACGCCCTCAAGGCGTTCGGGGCGGAGTACGAGGTGGTGACCGTGCCCGGCGCCCTGGAGATCCCCGCCGCCATCGCCTTCGCCGAGGAGGGCGGCCACCGCCCGGCCGGCGGCGCGCCGTTCGACGGCTATGTGGCGCTGGGAACCGTGATCCGCGGCGAGACCTACCACTTCGAGATCGTCTCCAACGAGAGCGCCCGCGGCATCATGGACCTCACCGTCGGCAAGCGCCTGTGCATCGGCAACGGCATCCTGACCGTCGAGGACGAGGAGCAGGCCTGGGCCCGCGCCCGGATGAGCGAGGGCGACAAGGGCGGCGGCGCGGCCCGCGCGGCGCTGTCGATGGTCGAACTGAAGCAGCAGCTGCTCGGCGGCAAGCGATGAGCACGCCCCGTCAGGCCCGCTCGGTGGCCCGCCTGGCCGCCGTCCAGGCTCTCTATCAGATGGAGGTGTCCAGCGCGGGGGCCGAGACCGTGATCCGGGAGTTCGCCGAGCACCGCTTCGACCGCGACCTGGACGACGTGACCCTGGCGGGCGCCGACGAAGCGTTCTTCGCCGACCTGGTGCGCGGCGTCGTCGCCGAGCAGAAGGCGGTGGACGCCGCCATCGCCCGGCGGCTGGCCCAGGGCTGGCGGCTGGAGCGACTGGACGCCACCGTGCGCGCCATCCTGCGCGCCGGGTCCTACGAGCTCGCCCACCGCGGCGACGTCCCCACCGAGGTGGTGATCGACGAGTACGTCGAGCTCGCCAAATCCTTCTTCGAGGGCCCGGAACCGGGCTTCGTGAACGGGGCGCTCGACGCCGTGGCGCAGGATGTCCGGAGCTGACGAGTTCGGAGAGATCGAACGGCTCTTCCGCCCGCTGACCCACGGGGCGCCGGGCGCGTTCGGCCTGCTGGACGACGCCGCCGTCGTCCCCAAGCGTCCGGCCCACGACCTGGTGGTCACCAAGGACGCGATCGTCGAGGGCATCCACTTCCCGGTGGGTGAGGCGCCCGACCTGGTGGCTCGCAAGCTGCTGCGCGTGAACCTGTCGGACCTGGCGGCGAAGGCGGCCGAGCCCTTCGCCTGCTTCCTGGCGGTCTGCTGGCCGCAAGGCTTCGGCCCGAAGGACAGGGCGCGCTTCGCTATGGGCCTGGCCGCCGACCTGGAGACCTTCGGCCTCGACCTCCTGGGCGGCGACACCACGACCACGCCCGGGCCGTTCACGGCCAGCCTGACGGCCATGGGCTGGGTGCCCGAAGACCGCATGGTCAGGCGTGCCGGCGCGCAGCCGGGGGATCAGGTGCTGGTCAGCGGCGCGATCGGCGACGGGGTGCTCGGCCTGGCCGCCGTTCGCGGCGAGATCGACGATCCGGAAGGGGACCTCGCCTTCCGCTACCACCTGCCCGAGCCGCGGCTCGACCTGCGCTCCCCGCTGCGGCGGCTCGCGACCGCGGCGGCCGACGTCTCCGATGGCCTGGTGGCCGACGCCCGTCACATCGCCCGCGCCAGCGGCGTGCGCCTGACCCTGGATCTGGAGCGGATCCCCCTCTCCCGCGGCGCGGCCACCTGGCTGGAGGCGCAGCCTGACCCCACCGCCGCCCTCCTGAAGCTGGCCACGGGCGGCGACGATTACGAGGTGGTCTGCACCATGCCCGCTGGGATCGTGAAGCCGCCGGGGTTCACCGTGGTCGGAGAGGTCTCGGAGGGGGAGGGCGTCGCGGTGCGGATGTCCGGCCGTCCCGTCGATCCGGGGCACGGGGGCTGGCGCCACATCTGACAGGCTCTGCGGAACCACGTTCCGCGGCAGGGGTTCGCAAGCTGAACCCGGCCGGGGAGGCCGCGAAGACATGACACCGCCCGTCGGGCTGATCTCGCTGGCCACTGCGCAGCCCCCGCACGAGCTGCCGCAGGCCGAGGTCGCGCGGGCGGCGGGGGAGATCTTCCGGGACCGCTTCCCGCAGTTCGAGCGCATGGCGCCGGTCTTCGAGACCACGGGGATCCGCACCCGCCAGTCGGCCATGCCCATGGAGTGGTACCTCGAGCCGCGCGGCTGGCCGGAGCGGATGGAGGCCTACACGACCGCGGCGGTCGACCTCTTCGCGCGCGTCGCGCAGGCCGCCCTGGACGAGGCGGACCTCACCGGCGCCGAGATCGACCTGATCGTCACCGTCTCCTCCACCGGCATCGCCACGCCCAGCCTGGAGGCCCGGGCCATGGAGACGATGGGCTTCCGCCCCGACGCGGCGCGCGTGCCGGTGTTCGGCCTCGGCTGCGCGGGCGGCGCGACCGGGCTGGCGCTGGCGGCCCGGCTGGCGGCCGCCCAGCCGGGCGCGCGAGTGCTGCTCGTGGCCCTCGAACTCTGCACGCTGTCCTTCCGGATGGACGCCCCCTCCAAGGCCGACATCGTCGCCACCGCCCTGTTCGGGGACGGCGCGGCGGCCTGCGTGCTGCGGGCCGGCGAGGACGGCTTCGCCCAGGTCGAGGGCGCGGCCGAGCACACCTGGCCCGGCACCCTCGACATCATGGGCTGGCGCGTGGACCCCCAGGGACTCGGCGTGATCTTCGCCCAGGCCATCCCGCCGTTCGCCCGCCAGCGGCTGCGGCCGGCCATGGACAGCATGCTGGCCGGGCAGGGGCTCTGCGTCGAGCAGGTGGACCGCTTCGTCTGCCACCCCGGCGGGACCAAGGTGGTGGAAGCCCTGGAGTCGGCGCTCGACCTGGGCCAGGGCGCCCTGGACCACGAGCGCGAGGTGCTGGCCGACCACGGCAACATGTCCGCGCCGACCGTCCTATACGTCCTCGACCGCGCCCGCCGCGCCGGCCTGCCGCGGCGGTCGGTGATGACGGCGCTGGGGCCGGGCTTCACCGCCAGCACGGTGACCCTCAGCGCCGCATGATCCTCCCCGTCCTGATCCTCGGCTTCGTCACCCTTCAGCGCCTCGGCGAACTGGTCCTGGCCGGTCGCAACACCCGCCGCCTGCTGGCCCGCGGCGGCGTGGAATCGGGCGCCATGCACTATCCGATCCTCGTGGGCCTGCACGCCGGCTGGCTGGGCGGGCTCTGGTGGCTGGCCTGGGACCGGCCGGCCAACCTCGCCTGGCTGGCGGTGTTCGCCGTCCTGCAGGTGCTGCGCGTCTGGGTGATCGCCACCCTTGGCGAGCGCTGGACGACGCGGATCATCACCCTCCCGGGCGAGCCGCCGGTGACCCGCGGCCCCTATCGCGCCCTGCGGCATCCCAACTACGTGGTGGTGGCCGCGGAGATCGCCGTCCTGCCGCTGGTCTTCGGCCTCTACGCCTACGCCCTGGTCCTCTCGATCCTCAACGCCTCGGTCCTGTTCGTCAGGATCCGCGCCGAGGAGGCCGCGCTGCGCGAGGCGTCCGCCGTCCGCTGAGGCTCGGACATGTCGAACCGCACCTGGCTGCGGCCGAAGTCGAGCGCCACGGCGTCGAACTGAGTGAGCAGGTCCATGCCCAGCACGATCGAGGGCGTGTCCTTCAGCCCCCAGATGTCGAACACGTGCATGTCGGCGTAGACCACCGGCACGTTGCCCAGGTGCAGGCCGCCGAGCCGCAGGAACGGCAGGTAGAAGAGCTCGCCCTCGAAGCGCTCGCCGGCCAGGGTCTCCAGCTCCACCTTGACCGGCGGCTCCAGCCGGCCGCGCTTGCGCTCCTCGGCGACCACCAGCTTGTGCAGCGGGCCGTTGCAGAGGCTGACGTGAGCGCCGGAATCGATCATCGCGCTGATCCGCTCGCCGCTCAGGTCGGCGTCGACGATGGTCAGCTGGCCGAGCCTGCGCCGGGCGGGCACCACCACGCGGCCGTCCTCGGACCGCTCGCTCCGCGACTTGGTGATCTCGATGTTCTTTGTCTTGAAGTCGAGCACCAGCCGCTGGCCCTTCAGCCAGTCGACCCCCAGCACGCCGTCCACCTCGGGGCCGCGGATCGGCAGGGCCGGGGCGCGGACCCGCCTGCGGTTGCGTGCGCCCACCTGCAGCCGGTCGATCATCACGCTGGGACGGGTGCGCACGCCGACCACCGTATGCACCCGCGTCGGCGGCCCCGGGGTCAGGGCGAGCTGGTCCATCAGCCGGTGCGACACGCACGAGGCGTTGGCCCCGGTGTCCAGCAGGAATCGATAGGGCCCGTAGCCGTTGATCGTGACCGGCGCGAGCAGGTGGTCGTTGCGGCTCTCCTCGGCCCCGACGGCGATCGACGGCTCGTCCGGGTCCTCCGGCGGCTCGATCTCGGCCGTCTGGCCCACCGCGGGGAGGGCGGGCAGCATCGCCGCCCCGGCGACCGTCAGCAGTCCCGCTGCCGCCTGACGTCTTGAGACGTGGCGCCTGGTGACCGACATGTGCCTGACTCCTCCCGACTATTTCGCCGAAAGATATCACCGTTCCGCGAGGCGGTCACCTTGGCCACGCCGTCTCAACCTCGCGGAAACACCTGTGCTTTAGGACGGACGCGATGTTTCGCCGCGCCCTCATCGCCGCCGCCGTCCTGCTGCTGGCCGTGCAGCCCGCCGCCGCCTCCGGAGGCGGCAAGAAGGAGACCGCGCCCAAGGATGTCGGCCAGTACGTCGACCTGGCCCCGGTCGGCCTGCCGATCGTCGCGAACGGCCAGCTGGTGAACTACGTCTTCGTCTATGTGCGGATCAACCTGACGGGCGGCGCCAACACCTCCCAGTGGCGGGCCCGCGAGCCCTACTTCCGCGACGCCCTGGTCCGCGCCGGCCACCGCACGCCGTTCACGCTGAAGGAAGACTACCAGAAGATCGACACCCAGCGGCTGAGCGCCAGCCTGATGCGCGACGCCGTCGCCATCGCCGGGCCCGGCGTGGTGAAGTCCGTGGTGGTCACCTCCCAGGCGCCGCGCCACCGCGCCAAGGTCCCCAAGCCGTCGTCCGCGCCCCCGAAAGCCGTCCTCACCACCTGACCCGACGTCAGGAGAGCGGCATTTCGCCAGCCGTTGCGCACGGGCCCGTTCCTTGGCAGTGTCCCCGCCGTCTGTTCAGGAGCGCCGTAGGGAATGCGCTCCGATCAGGGGGAAACCAAAGGGGTTGGGAGAGCTCCGGCGGCCGTAAGTTGAGATCGCCGGCGAAGTCCCCTCCGCGCAATCGCAAAGGGGTGCGCTACAAATGAGTACGCTTACGCTGGTGATCATCGCCGGCCTACTGGCCGTCCTTTACGGGGCGGTGCAGACCAGCATGCTGCTGAAGGCTTCGGCCGGCTCGGCGCGCATGCAGGAGATCGCCGCCGCGATCCAGGAGGGGGCGCAGGCCTACCTGAAGCGGCAATACACCACCATCGCCATCGTCGGCGTCGTGATCCTGGTCATCGTCGCGCTGCTGATCGGGCCGCTGGCCGCGGTCGGCTTCGCGATCGGCGCCATCCTGTCGGGCCTCGCCGGCTTCGCGGGCATGCTGATCTCGGTGCGCGCCAACGTCCGGACCGCCCAGGCGGCTTCGGAAGGCCTGGAGAAGGGCCTGTCGCTGGCGTTCCGCTCCGGCGCGGTCACCGGCATGCTCGTGGCGGGCTTCGCCCTCCTGGGCGTGACGGTCTATTTCGCCGTGCTCACCGGCCCAATGGATCTGGAGCCCACCAGCCGTGACGTGGTCGACAGCCTCGTCGCCCTCGGCTTCGGCGCCAGCCTGATCTCGATCTTCGCCCGTCTCGGCGGCGGCATCTTCACCAAGGGCGCCGACGTGGGCGGCGACATGGTCGGCAAGGTCGAGGCGGGCATCCCGGAGGACGACCCCCGCAACGCCGCGACCATCGCCGACAACGTGGGCGACAACGTCGGCGACTGCGCCGGCATGGCCGCCGACCTGTTCGAGACCTACGCGGTGACCACGGTCGCCACCATGGTGCTCGCGGCGATCTTCTTCCGCGGCACCGGTTTCGAGTTCGACATGATGCTGCTGCCGCTGGCCATCTGCGGCGCCTGCATCATCACCTCGATCCTGGGCACCTTCTTCGTGCGCCTGGGCAAGAGCCGCAACATCATGGGCGCCCTCTACCAGGGCCTCGTGGTCACCGGCCTGACCTCGCTGGTCGCCATCTGGTTCGTCACCGACGCGCTGGTCCCCGGCACGGTCACCATGGCCGACGGTTCGGCCTTCGGGGCCATGGACCTGTTCTGGTGCGGCGTGGTCGGCCTCGCGGTCACCGCGGCCATCGTGGTGATCACCGAGTACTACACCGGCACGGGCTTCCGGCCGGTGAAGTCGGTGGCCAAGGCGTCGGTCTCCGGTCACGGCACCAACGTGATCCAGGGCCTCGCCATGAGCCTGGAATCGACGGCGCTCCCGGCGCTGACGATCATCGTCGGCATCATCGTCGCCTACGGCCTGGCGGGCCTGTTCGGCATCGCCATCGCCACCACCGCCATGCTGTCGCTGGCCGGCTTCATCGTCGCCCTCGACGCCTTTGGCCCGGTGACGGACAACGCCGGCGGCATCGCGGAAATGGCCGGCCTGCCGCCGGAAGTCCGCGTCTCCACCGACGCCCTTGACGCCGTGGGCAACACGACCAAGGCGGTGACCAAGGGCTATGCGATCGGCTCGGCGGGCCTCGGCGCGCTCGTGCTGTTCGCCGCCTACACCGAGGACCTGAAGTTCTTCTCGGCCAACGCCGCGCCGGGCTCGTTCTTCGAGGGCCTGGGCACCGTCGCCTTCGACCTCTCCAACCCCTACGTCGTCGTGGGCCTGCTGTTCGGGGGGCTGCTGCCCTTCCTGTTCGGCGGCCTGTCCATGACCGCCGTGGGCCGGGCGGCCGAAGCCGTCGTCGCCGAGGTGCGCCGGCAGTTCAAGGAGAACCCCGGGATCATGACCGGGGAGGTGAAGCCGGAGTACGGCCGCGCCGTGGACATCCTGACCAAGGCCGCGATCCGCGAGATGATCGTGCCGTCGCTGCTGCCGGTCGTGACCCCGGTCCTGCTGTTCTTCATCATCAACGCCATCGCCGGCAAGGCTGACGCCTTCGCCTCGCTGGGCGCCATGCTGATGGGCGTGATCGTGACCGGCCTCTTCGTGGCCATCTCGATGACCTCCGGCGGCGGCGCCTGGGACAACGCCAAGAAACTGATCGAGGAAGGTCACTTCGGCGGCAAGGGCTCGGAAGCCCACAAGGCCGCGGTCACCGGCGACACCGTCGGCGACCCGTACAAGGACACGGCGGGCCCCGCCGTGAACCCGATGATCAAGATCACCAACATCGTGGCCCTGCTGCTCCTCGCAGTCCTGGCCCACGGCGTGGTCGGCTAGATCCCGGCCCAGCCGGAAACGAAGACGCCCCGGAGAGCGATCTCCGGGGCGTTTTTCTTTGCCCGCTTTCCCTCCCCCTCCGTGGGGAGGGCCGACTCGCCAAAGGCGAGCGGGGTGGGGAAGCAGGGTTCAGGCTCAGACAGCGCCGGACTGGCGCGCCAACATCGGGGAGGATCACGGCCTCCCCACCCGTCCGGCGCGTCGCGCTGTCCACCCTCCCCATCAAGGGAGGGACCTGAGCGCCTAGCGCCGGTCGCCCGGGCGGTTGCCGGGAACGCCTTCGTCGTCGCGGGGCAGCATGCCGCCCCGGCCCACCGTGCCCAGCAGCTGTTCCAGCACCGTCATCTCGCGGCCGCGCGTCGGGGTCTCGCGGTTGTTGTAGGCGATGACCTTGCCGTCCTTCAGGGTGTAGTTGTTCACCGTCTCCACCACCTCCGTCTCCTTGTTGAAGGTGATGGCGGTGACGTTGCGGGCGGTGACCTGCGGGCGGCGGAAGGCCACGCGCTGCTTCACCTGGTTCATGTAGAACCAGACGTTCGGGTCGAAGGTCGAGGTGGCCGACGGCGAACCCAGCTTGCCGCGGACCGTGGACTTGGTGTCGGTGCCGATGACGACATCCTTCGGGTCCGATTCGATCGCCTGGAAGCCGGAGTAGGTGGTGATCGGCGCGCAGGCGGCCGTGGTCAGCAGACCGGCGGCGAGGGCGGCGAAGGCGGCGCGGCGAAACATGTGCGGTCGGGACCCGTTGCTTGTTCGAGGCTTTGACCTATCCGTCGCCGCCCACTAGTTCAACGGCTGCTTTAGCCGCCCCCTTGGGCGAAATAGAGGCCGCGCATGCTCCAGCGCCTGTTCAGACCGCGACCGGCCCAGACCACGGGGAAGGCGCTCTACGTCGCCGCCGTGGCCCAGGCCCGCACGCCGGCGCTCTACGAGGCGCTGGGCGCCCCGGACACCGTGGAGGGCCGCTTCGAGGTCTACAGCCTCCATGTGGTGCTGCTGCTCGAGCGGCTGCGCGGCGACGGTCCGGCGGCGGCCGAGACCTCCCAGGCCCTGTTCGACGCCTACGTGAAGTCGCTGGACGATGCGCTGCGCGAGATGGGCGTGGGCGATCTCTCGGTGGGCAAGAAGATGCGCAAGCTCGGCGAGGCTTTCTTCGGCCGGGCGAAGAACTACCACGCCGCCTTCGAGGCCCTGCCGGACCGTGGCCCCCTGGAGGCGCTGATCGCGCGCACCGTGTACGCCGGCGCCGACGAGGCGAAGGCGCCGGTCATGGCCGACTATGTGCTGGCCCAGCGCGACCACCTGGCCGCCCAGCCGGCGACGGGGCTGCTGAAGGGCGACGTGGACTGGAGGGCCGCATGAGCGCCGACTGGACGAAGCCGCTGCGCCTGCACGAGCTCGGGCGCGGCTCCGTGACCCTGACCCTGGAGCCCGACGCCGCCGAACGCGCCAAGGTCGCCCACGACCTGGGGCTGGAGAGCCTGCCCGCGCTCACCGCCCAGGTGACCGTGAAGCCCTGGCTGGACGGCGCCGAGATCACCGGCCGCTTCCGCGCCGTGGTCGAGCAGATCTGCTCGGTGAGCCTCGATCCCTTCGAGCAGACCCTCGAAGGCGTCATCGAGGTGCGCGCGGTGCCGCAGGGCAGCCCCCACGCCCCCGCCGCCGAGGGCGGCGAGATGGAGCTCGACCCCGACGCCCCGGATCCGCCGGACGTGCTGGAGGGGGAGGCCGTGGACGTGGCCGGCTATGTGGTGGAGCACCTGGCGCTGGAGGTGGACCCGTTCCCCCGCAAGCCCGGCGTCGAGTTCGACTACACCCCGCCGACGCAGGAGGAATCCCCGTTCGCGGTGTTGAAGAAGCTGAAAGATCCGGAAGGCTAAGTCGCCCCCGGTTTGCAACTCAGGCGCCGCGGGCGGTATCGTCCGGAGCGATTCCGCGCGGCCGAGGGACCAGGCGCTCCATTTGACTCATCCGCTGGTGATCTCGATCGACGCCATGGGCGGAGACCACGGCCCGTCCGTGGTTATTCCCGGCGTCGCCCGCGCCCTGGACGTCCTGCCGTCCACGGTCCGCTTCCTGCTGCACGGCGATGAGGCCGCCGTCTCCGCCGAGGTCGGCCGCTGCAAGGGTCTCTCCGGCCGCGTCGAGATCCGCCACGCCGAGCGCGTGGTGGCCATGGACGAAAAGCCGGCCCAGGCGCTCCGCCGGGCCAAGGGCACGTCCATGTGGAACGCCGTCGAGGCGATCCGCGAGGGCGAGGCGGTGGCCGCCGTCTCCTGCGGCAACACCGGCGCCCTGATGGCGATCTCCAAGCTGATCCTGCGGATGAGCGCCGACCTCGAGCGTCCGGCCCTGGTCGCCGGCATCCCCACGCCGCGCGGGGTGACCACCTTCCTGGACGTGGGCGCCAACGTCGACTGCGACGCCGAGCGGCTGGTGGAGTTCGCCATCATGGGCGAGGCCTTCCACCGCGCCGTACACAAGGCCTCCCGCCCGACCGTGGGCATCCTCAACGTCGGCTCCGAGGACATGAAGGGCCACGAGGAGGTCCGCGAGGCCCACCGGGTGCTGCGCGAGGGCCGGCTCGACCTGGAGTACCGCGGCTTCGTCGAGGGCGACGACATCACCAAGGGCGTGGTGGACGTGATCGTCACCGACGGCTTCACCGGCAACATCGCGCTCAAGGCCATGGAGGGCGCCGCCCGCTTCATGACCGCCGAGCTCAAGGGCGCGCTGACGTCGAACGTCATGGCCACCGCCGGCGCGCTCGTGGCGCAGGGCGCCCTGCGCAAGTTCCGCGACCGGCTGAGCCCGCCGGCGGCGGCCCCGCTGCTCGGCCTGAACGGCATCGTGCTGAAGTGCCACGGCGGCGCGAGCGCCCGCGACATCTCCGAGGCGCTTCGTGTCGCAGCGGATCTCGCGCAAAGCGACTTCGCCGCCGAGATCGAACGGAATATGACCAAGCTGCCCGCCGCGCTCGCCGAGACGAGCCCGGAGCCAGCCGCCGATGGAGCCGCCTAAGTGTCCAAGGTCCTGCGTAGCGTCGTGACCGGGGTCGGCGGCTACCTTCCCCAACAGGTCGTCACCAACGAGGATCTCGCGAAGTTCGTCGACACGTCCGACGAGTGGATCCGCGAGCGCACTGGCATCGAGCAGCGCCACAAGGTGCGCGACGACGAGCCGGTGTCAGACCTCGCCGTGGCCGCCGCCCGCAAGGCGCTCGCCGCCGCCGGCCGCGCGCCGGACGACGTGGACCTGATCATCGTGGCCACCACCACGCCGGACCTGACCTTCCCGGCCACCGCCGCCATCGTGCAGCGCAAGCTGGGCTGCCCGGTGGGCGTCGCCTTCGACGTCCAGGCGGTGTGCTCGGGCTTCGTCTACGCCCTGTCGGTGGCCGACGGCTTCGTGGCCCGCGGCCGCTCCAAGTGCGCCCTGGTGATCGGCGCCGACGCCATGACCCGGCTGATGGACTGGACCGACCGCGGCACCTGCGTGCTGTTCGGCGACGGGGCCGGCGCCGTGGTGGTCGAGCCGCGGGAAGGCGAGGGGACCACCGAGGACCGCGGCCTGCTGGGCTTCGCGCTGCGCTGCGACGGGACCAAGCAGGACCTGCTCTACGTGGACGGCGGCGCCTCCACCGACGGACGCATCGGCCACCTGCGGATGCAGGGCAACCAGGTGTTCCGCCACGCCGTGGTCAACATCTCCGAGGCGATCAACGCCGCGGCCGCCGACGCGGGCGTGGAGGTCTCCGCCGTGGACTGGTTCATCCCCCACCAGGCCAACCTTCGGATCCTGCAGGGCGTGGCCCACCGGTGTGGCATCGACGAGGACAAGGTGGTCACCACGGTGATGCGTCACGCCAACACCTCGGCCGCCTCGATCCCGCTCGCCCTGGACGCGGCGGTTCAGGACGGCCGGATACAACCCGGGCAGCTCCTGCTGCTCGAAGCCATGGGCGGCGGGCTCACCTGGGGCGCCTGCGTGGTGAGGCTTTAGGAACGCGGCTTAACCGCGTTCTGCAATCCAGCCCTTGAAGTCCTTGTCATGATAAGACAATCAAGGACCATGAACAGCATCGCTGCGGGGAACGGGGCGACGATGAAGGGCGCGACGGTTACGCGGGCCGATCTCTGCGAGTCGGTCCACGAGGAGGTTGGCCTCACACGCCAGGATTGCAGTGAGCTGGTCGAGCGCGTCCTCGAGCTGATGGCCCAGGCCCTCGAGCGCGGCGAACAGGTCAAGCTTTCCGGCTTCGGCGTCTTCCAGGTGCGCGCCAAGCGCGCCCGCATGGGCCGCAATCCCAAGACCGGCGAGCCGGCGGCGATCGAGCCGCGCCGGGTGATCGGCTTCCGCGCGTCCCAGGTGATGAAGGCGCGGGTCGACCGCGCCCTCTCGCGGTGATCGCGCGGTGAGGACCGCGTAGCCGCCATGGCCAAAGGCCCGGAAGCCTTTCGGACGATCTCCGAAGCGGCGGACGAGCTGAACGTGCCCCAGCACGTGCTGCGGTTCTGGGAAACTAAGTTCTCCTTCATCCGCCCGATGAAGCGGGCGGGCGGGCGGCGGTTCTACCGGCCGCAGGACATCGCCGTGCTCAAGGGCGTGCGCCGCCTGCTGCACGATGAGGGCTACACCATCAAGGGCGTGCAGCGCCTCCACCGCGAGCAGGGCGTCCGCCGCCTGATCTCGGCCGGGGAGGGCGAGGGCGTCGCCCCGCCCGCCGCCGAAGACCTCGCCGAGGCGCACGCCGTCGACCTGGACGACGCCGCCCGCGCCCGCCTCGTCGCCATGCTCGCCGAACTCGAAGGCGCCAAGGCCCGCCTCGACGGCCTGCTGAAGCACTAGCCTCCGCACGTGTGGGAAATTCCTCGCCGCCGGCCGCTGGTCGGAGCGACAGGATTTGAACCTGCGACCCCTTGACCCCCAGTCAAGTGCGCTACCAGGCTGCGCTACGCTCCGCAGGCCGGTCGGCGAGGCGGGCCTTATAGGCAGGGGCGGGGCGGCCCGGCAATCCCCAAACGGCCGCGCCCTAACGTCCCGAGTTCATCCAGCGGAACAGCGGCAGGACCGGCACGCCCCAGAGGACGCCGGCCACGAGGTAGTAGGCGAGCTGGGCGGCCCAGTGCTTCGGCACATGCTCGCCCACCGACGCCACGATCCAGATGTAGGCGGCCATGAAGGCCAGGAGGCCGAACAGGCCGATCAGCTTGCGGGCGCGGGCGGTTTCGAGCATGGCGCGGTGATAGCGGGCCTGCGGCGTGGACGGAACGGCCGTTTCCGTTTAGCGGAGCGCCAAAGTTCAGCCTGAAAGCGGCGCGATTTCGGCTCCATGACCTCATTCCTGCGTTCCGACCGGTCCCAGGCCGTGGCCGTCTGGCTGTTCGCCGTGGCGGCCCTGGTGCTCGCCATGATCGTGGTCGGCGGCGCGACGCGGCTCACCGACTCGGGCCTCTCCATCACCGAGTGGAAGCCGGTGACGGGCGCGATCCCGCCGCTCTCCGAGGCCGACTGGCAGGCGGAGTTCCGCGAGTACCAGCAGATCCCACAGTACCAGCAGGTCAACCGCGGCATGAGCCTGGAGGCCTTCAAGACCATCTACTGGTGGGAGTGGTCGCACCGGCTGCTGGGCCGCATCGTGGGCCTCGCCTTCTTCGTGCCCTTCGTGATCTTCGCCGTGCGGCGGCAGATCCCCAGCCGGCTCTACATCCGGCTTGCCCTGCTGTTCGTGCTGGGCGGGCTGCAGGGGCTGATCGGCTGGTGGATGGTGGCCAGCGGCCTTTCCGAGCGGGTCTCTGTGGCGCCCGAGCGGCTGACCGTCCACCTGGGCCTCGCCTTCGCCCTGCTGGGCGCGCTCGTCTGGACGGCGCTCGACGCCTGGGCCGGCTGGGCGCGCCAGACGCTCCCCAGCCCCTGGGGACGCCGGGCGGCGATCCTGACCCTGCTGATCTACGTCCAGATCCTGCTGGGCGCCCTCGTGGCCGGCAACGACGCGGGCCTGGTCTACAACGACTTCCCGCTGTTCGCCGGCAAGCTGTTCCCGGACGACTACGCCGGCGCGGGCCTTTGGGCGACCATCGCCCACAGCCAGGGCGCGGTGCAGCTGCACCACCGGCTCTTCGCCTACCTGCTCACCGTGGCGGCCGTCGCCATCGGGTGGAGCGCCTGGCGCTCCAGGTACCTGGCCCCGGATTCCAAGCTGCTGGCCGTGGCCACGGCGGGCGTCGTGGTCTTCCAGGCGGTGCTGGGGATCGCCACCCTGATGGCCCGGGTGCCGATCGGGCTGGGCATCGCCCACCAACTCGTGGCCGCGCTGGCCCTGTGCCTGTCGGTGGCCTTCGCCTGGCGCGTGCGGCGAATTTAGCGCGGTATAATAATACCGCTACAGCTAATGTCCGGAAATTGCTGGTGTTTCCCAGGATATGGCGTGCGCCGGGGTGTTGACTTTGCGCCTGTAGCTGGGCATATGCCGCGCCTCACGTCGGGGCGCGTAACGGTCCCGCCTAAACTACGGATCGCACCCTCATGCTGAAGAGCACCACGGCTTCGCTGAAGCCGGCCGAGGTCGAGAAGAAGTGGATCGTGATCGACGCCCAGGACGCCGTTGTCGGCCGCCTGGCTTCGTTCATCGCCATGCGTCTTCGCGGCAAGCATCGGCCCGACTACACCCCGCACGTCGACTGCGGCGACTATGTCGTCGTGATCAACGCCGACAAGGTGAAGTTCACCGGCAAGAAGCTCACCGACAAGATTTTCTACTGGCACACCGGCCACCCGGGCGGCGTGAAGCAGCGCACCGCCGGCCAGATCCTCGCCGGCAAGTATCCCGAGCGCGTGCTCGAGAAGGCCGTCGAGCGCATGCTGCCGAAGGAAAGCCCGCTGGCCCGCAAGCAGATGACGCACCTGCGCATCTACAACAGCGGCGAGCACCCGCACGAGGCCCAGAACCCCGAGACCATCGCGTTCGCCGACCTGAACGCCAAGAACGTGCGGAGCGCGTAATGAGCGAAGCCAACACGACCGAAGCCACCGGCTTCGACGCCCTGAAGGGCATGGGCACCGCCGCCGCCGAAGAGGCCGTGGTCCGCGAGCCGAAGATCGACGCCCAGGGCCGCTCCTATGCGACCGGCAAGCGCAAGAACGCCATCGCCCGCGTCTGGATCAAGCCGGGCAAGGGCCAGATCACCATCAACGGTCGCGACCAGGCGGTGTACTTCGCCCGTCCCGTGCTGCGGATGATGATCGCCCAGCCGTTCGAGCTGTCGGACCGCGCCGGCCAGTTCGACGTCGTCTGCACCGTGGAAGGCTCCGGCCTCTCCGGCCAGGCCGGCGCCGTGCGCCACGCCATCTCCAAGGCGCTGACCTACTACGAGCCCGGCCTGCGCGCCGTGCTGAAGCCGCACGGCCTCCTGACCCGCGACCCGCGCGTCGTCGAGCGGAAGAAGTACGGCAAGGCCAAGGCCCGCCGCAGCTTCCAGTTCTCGAAGCGCTAGAGCCGCGCGCGAGCCATTCGCGTTTACGGAAGGGGCGCTTCGGGCAACCGAGGCGCCCTTTCTCTTTTCCGGGATCATCCATCCATGGCCCAGACAGTCTTCATCGACGGCGAAGCCGGCACCACCGGCCTGCAGATCCGCCAGCGGCTCGAGAGCCGCGCCGACCTGGAGGTGGTCTCCATCGACCCGGCCCGGCGCAAGGACGCCGACGCCCGGCGCGAGCTGCTGAACGGCGTGGACGCCGTCGTGCTCTGCCTGCCCGACGAGGCGGCCATGGAGGCCGTGGAGATGATCTCCTCCAACCACGTCCGGGTGGTGGACGCCTCCACCGCCCACCGGGTCTCGCGCAGCTGGGCCTACGGCTTCGCAGAGATGGACAAGGGACAGCGCGACCAGATCCGCCGCTCGCTGCGGGTTTCCAACCCCGGCTGCTACCCCACCGGCTTCATCGGGCTCGTCCGCCCGCTGGTGGAGCGCGGCCTCATCCCCGCCGACTTCCCGCTGACCGTCAACGCGATCTCCGGCTATTCCGGGGGCGGTAAGGGGCTGATCGCCGAGTTCGAGGACCAGGCCCCCCCCGCCGGCTCCGCCGACGCCTTCCGCACCTATGGCCTGACGCTGGCCCACAAGCACCTGCCGGAGATGCAGCAGCACGCGGGCCTCGTCCATCCGCCGGTGTTCGCGCCGTCCGTCGGCCGCTACGCGCAAGGGATGATCGTCGAGGTTCCGCTGCAGCTCTGGGCCCTGCCTGGCCAGCCGTCCCCCGCCGACCTGCGGACGGCGCTGGAGGCCGCCTACGCGGGCGAGCGCTTCGTCGACGTCGCCGGGACCGAGGAAACCGCCGACCTGCAGGAGCGCCGCAAGGGCGCCGCCGGCTTCGTGGCCGATCTCGACCCCGAGGCGCTGAACGGCACCAACCGGATGAAGCTGTTCGTGTTCGGCTCCGCCGACGGCCGCCAGGCCCGCCTCGTGGCCCTGCTGGACAACCTCGGCAAGGGCGCGTCCGGGGCGGCGGTGCAGAACCTCAACCTGATGCTGGGCCTGGACGAGGCGGCGGGGCTCTAGGTCCCGCTTGCATCTTCGGGGCGGCGGGCCACGTAATTCCACCATGAGCCCGATCGACCGCCGCCGCTTCCTGACGATGACGGCCCTGGCCTGCGCCGCGCCCGCCCCGGCCGCCGCCGACCCTTATGCGAGCTCGCCCTACCGCAAGCTCACCGACGCCGACTGGAAGACGAAGCTCTCGCCCGACGCCTGGCGGGTGCTGCGCCACGAGGCGACCGAGCGGCCGGGCTCCAGCCCGCTGAACCGGGAGAAGCGCAAGGGGACCTTCCACTGCGCCGGCTGCGGCCTGGCGCTGTTCCGCTCGGAGTGGAAGTTCGAGAGCGGGACCGGCTGGCCGAGCTTCTTCCGGGTGATCCCCGGCGCCATCGGCACGAAGGTGGACAACACCCTGGGCATGCGCCGGACCGAGTACCACTGCGCCCAGTGCCTGGGCCACCAGGGCCACCTGTTCCCCGACGGCCCGAAGCCCACCGGCCTGCGCTACTGCAACAACGGCCTGGCGCTGAGCTTCCGGCCCGCCTAGTCGCCTTCGCGTCTCACCGTGCCGGAGCCGGAGACGTCGGAGGTGAGCCGAGCGGGGTTGGTCAGCAGGATCACCTCGCCGGAGCCCGAGATGTTCACGTCCGCCGCCTCGGTGGGGGCGATCTTCGCCTCGCCGGAGCCGGAGATGTCCACCGAGGCCTCGCGCGCCTTCAGGTCGCTGAGATCGGCCTCGCCCGAGCCGGAGATCTCCAGCTCCAGCCGCTGGACCTGGCCCTCGGCCGCCACCTCGGCGGCGCCGTCCAGGTCCAGGTTGAGCTCGTCCTGGCTGTAGTTCTCCAGCACCAGGCGGTCCGAGCCGTTGAGCCTGAAGGTCGACAGGTTCGGCGCGGTCATCACGATGTTCAGCCGGGTGCGGCTGCGATGGCCGTCGAGGTATACGCGCCCGTCATTATCGATCCGCAGCAGGTCGACGGCGCGCTTGCGGCCGGTCACCGTCAGCTTCGCCGGCCCCTCGGCCTGCCGATAGGTGACGTCGGCCAGGACGTCGAGCTCCAGGGTGTCGCCGCCCGTCCAGGCCAGCTCCCGGGTCGCCTCGGGTCCGTCGTCGCCGGTCGAGACGTCCACATGGTGGTCCACGTCCCAGTCCCAGTCCCACCAGTCGCCCGACGCCCAGGCCCCGCGGGCGACCGCGTCCGGGCCGCCGATGGCGACGGCGGTGGACAGGGTGACCAGCGACAGGAAGAAGCCGGCCACGGCGATCATCAGAAGCACGCGGATCATTGCACTGCCCCTTGGGTTTGCGGTTCGAGGGCCGGCTTCAGCAGGCGGTAGTGGAGCCGGCCGTACCAGACGAGCGCGTTGACCAGTCCGATCACCACGATGGTGAGCACCGCCCCCACCGAGGCCGCGCCCGACATCAGGCCGATGCCGGCCAGGACCGCGGTCACCGGCCCGCCGGGCGGATCGGTGAAGGGCCCGGCCGCAAACACCATGCCGCCGGCGAAGAAGACGGCGATCACCGCCACCCCGATCCCGAACACCGCGCCGGCCACCGCCATCAGGATCGGCAGCAGGAAGATGATGTCGATGGCCCCGAGCCCCAGCACCGCGAACACCGCCGCGCCCGCGGCCGACGGGTTGCGCTCCTGCTCCCAGCGCTTGAGGCCGATCTCGGCCTTCAGCTCCCGGGCGAGGCGGGACGGATCCCCGAGCGCCGCGGCGACCTCTTCCTCCGTGCGGCCGGCGGCCGCGCCGTCGGCGAAGTGGGTCTCGTAGTCGTTGACGATGTCGGTGATGGCGTGGGCGGGCAGACCCGCCAGTCCCTCCCGCAACCTCGCCAGGAACGCCTGACGCGTCATTGCGCCTCTCCCAGGATGTTTTCCACGGCGCCGGAGAACGACCTCCAGGACGCCTTCTGCGACTCGAAGCTCCGCTTCCCCGCCTCGGTGAGCCGATAGTACTTCCGCGACGGGCCGGCGGTGGACTCCACCAGGTAGGTTTCGACCAGGCCGTCGCTCTGCAGGCGGCGCATGAGCGGGTAGATGGTGCCTTCGCCCATGCCGATCGCGTCGGCCAGGCGGCTGGCGATCTCGTAGGCGTAGCTGTCGTGCTGCGAGAGCAGCGCCAGCACGCAGAGCTCGAGGGCTCCCTTCTTCAGCTGGATCTCGATGGCTTCGGGCACGAGCGCCTCCTCACGAGCTTCTCTATCGCAAGGTAGCGTGCGTAACAAGGTAGTGGGCGTTACAAGTTAGTAAGGTTGCGGCGAACCGCTAAGCTCCGGCGCATGAAGACCTGGTTCGTCCTCCTATCCCTGCTGTTCGTCGCCGGCTGCGCCCGGGCGCCGCTCGATCCCCAGGCCGACCGCGCCGCCCGCGACTTCTACGCCGCCGTGCACGCCGGGGACTGGAGCCGCGTGGACGCCAGCCTGTCGCCGGCCATGGCCCGCGCCGCGAATCGGCGCGCGGCCTTCGAGCAGGTCCGCCGCGCCCTGCCGCCGGGCCCCGTCCGAGAGGTGAGGGCGGTGGGATGGACCCGGCCGGACGGGGCGGACCACGTCTCCGCCGTCCACCTCTACCGGTTCGCCGACGCCGACGTGGTGGTGAACACCGCGCTCGCGCCCTCCGGCCCGGGCGGCTCCCTGCAGGTGGCGAGCTTCCTCGCCAACCGGCTTCCGAAGGGCGTGGTGGAGGCCAACCGCTTCAGCCTCGCGGGCAAGAGCCCGCAGCACTACGGCTTCCTGGCCACGGCCTTCCTGAGCCCGCTGGTGATGGTGGCTGTCGCCGCCTTGGCCGCCATGACGCGGGGCCTGCGCTTCAAGATCGCCTGGATGGCCCTGGCGCTCGTCGGCGTGGGCTCCGCCTGGTTCAACTGGACGACCGGGGAGGGCGGCTTCACCGCCGCCCAGATTAGCCTGGTGAACATGGGCTTCGGCCGCGCCACGGACATCTCGCCGTGGATCATCCGCTTCTCCATGCCGGTGGGCGCCCTGCTCGTGCTGGCGAGGCTGCTCCTGATGCCGTCCCGCCGCGACGAAGCGGCGGCCTGACGCTCCCCATGCTCGTCATCCACGGCCTTGTGCCGGGGATCCATGTAGGGGCCAGCCGCGACGGCGCCGCGGGAATTCCCGGACCGCGGTGATCATGGATGGCCGGGACAGGCCCGGCCATGACGGTCAGGGATGATCAGCTCTTCACCTTCACATACTCGCCCGGCGCGTCGCCGAGCGGCGGCAGCGGCCCCTTGGCGGGGTCGCGGGCCGGGACGAGGCCGCCGGACTTGGCTTTCAGCCATTCCGCCCAGTGCGGCCACCAGGACCCGGGGGTCTCCTTCGCCATGGCCTGCCAGTCCTCCAGCGTCGCGGGCAGCTCCTCGGCCGTCCAGTGCTGGTACTTGTTGGCGGCCGGCGCATTGATCACGCCGGCGATGTGGCCCGAGCCGGCCATGGTGAAGGTCACCGGCCCGCCGAACAGCTTGGCGCTCTTGTAGACCGAGCGGGCGGGGGCGATGTGGTCCTCCTTGGACGACTGCATGTAGATCGGGATCTTCACGTCCCCGAGGCTCAGCCGCGTGCCGTCGATCTCCAGCTCGCCCTTGGCGAGCGCGTTCTCCCCGTAGAACTTGCGCAGGTAGAACATGTGCAGGGTCTTGGGCATTCGCGTCTGGTCGGAATTCCAGAACAGCAGGTCGAACGGCTTCGGCTCCCGGCCCAGCAGGTAGTTGTTCACGAAGAACGACCAGATCAGGTCGTTGGCGCGCAGCATGTTGAAGGTGTCGGCCATCGCCTGGCCGGAGAGCACCCCGCCGCCCTCGTCCATCTTCTGCTCGAGGGTCTTGAGCCAGTTCTCGTTGGTGAACAGCAGGAGGTCGCCGGCTTCCGAGAAGTCGTGCTGGGCGGCGAAGAAGGTGGCCGAGCCGATGGGCTGCACGCCGCGAGCCGCCATGTGCGCCAGGGCCGAGCCCAGCAGTGTGCCGCCGATGCAGTAGCCAACGGTGTTCACGTGGGTGACGCCGCACTGCTCCATGGCCGCTGCCGTGCCGGCGTAGATCCCGTCCAGCATGTAGTCGCCGAAGGTGCGGTCGGCGAGGCTGGCGTCGGGGTTCACCCAGGAGGCCACGAACACCGTGAAACCCTGGTCGGCGAGCCAGCGGATCATCGAGTTCTCGGGCCTGAGGTCCAGGATGTAGAACTTGTTGATCCAGGGCGGGAAGATCACCAGCGGGATCTCGTGCACCTGCTCGGTGGACGGGCTGTACTGGATCAGCTCGATGATCTCGTTGCGGAACACGACCTTGCCGGGGGCGGTGGCCACGTTCTCGCCGATCTTGAACATCTCGTAGTCGGTCTGGGCGATGGCGAGCTGGCCGCCGCCGCGCTCCAGGTCGGCGGCGAAGTTCTCCATGCCGCGCACCAGGCTCTCGCCGCCGGTCGCCAGCAGTTCGCGCAGCGCCGCGGGGTTGGAGGTCAGGAAGTTCGACGGCGCGAAGGCGTCCGTCAGCATCTTCATGAAGAACTCGGCGCGCCGCTTCTCCATGGGGTCGACGCCCTCCACGCCGCTCACCAGGCTGTTCAGCCAGTCGGAGGTGATCAGGTAGGACTGCTTGATGGCGTCGAAGGCGGGGTTCTCGGTCCACTCCGGGTCGTTGAACCGCTTGTCGCCCTTGGACGGGGCGGCCACCGGCTCGGAGCGGCCGTCGTGCAACCGCCGCGCGGTCGCCTGCCAGAGGTCCATGTAGCGGGTGAACAGGTCGGCCTGGGCGCGCATCAGCTTGTCCGGCTGGGCGGCGAGGCGGCTCATCACCTCGGTGAGCGCGGGGCCCACGTGGAAGGGGTCGGCGGTCAGCGCCGCCGGTCGCTCGGCGTTGCGCAGGGCCATCTCGGCGATCACGCCCTGGGCCGCCACCGCCGCGCGGGCGAGATTGCTGGACAGCCTCTCGAGCTGGTCGCGCTGTTCGGCGCTCAGGGCGGCGATGTCGAAGGCCGGCGCCCGGGGGGCCTCGGGCGCGGGGGCAGCCTGGGTTTCCTCCCGCGGCGCCTGGGTGACGGCGATCTCCGCCATCGCGTCCTCGGGCAGGGGCGGCTTCTCGAACGCCGGGCTTTCGGCGGGGGCCGTGGCGCGAGAGCCCTTGCTGGTCTTGCCGGGCGTGGGATTGGCCGTCTGCTCGCTCATCTGGCTTCCTTCCTGCGGCGAAGGCGCGCGCCCCTTCCACCGCATCCGATCATCGCATAAGACCTTAGCGGAGATGACTCCGCTCGCCCGCCTTTTTGTGAACGCCCGTCAAGGCTCTACGGCTGCGCGCCTGCTGGCGGCCGCCGGGGCCTCGGCGCTGCTGGCCGGCTGCGCGAGCAATCCCTTCGACGCGGCCAAGGTGGACCCCACCTCGCCGGTCGCGGGCGAGGTCTCCCGACTGGTCCGCGCCAACAGGGACTATCCCACCTTCGCCGAGATCCCGAAGAAGCCGACGGACGTGCGGCCGCTGCGCCTGTTCGGCCAGGCGGCGGACGAGGTCGCGGCCGCCGGCGCGGCGCTGGAGCAGGCCACGGCGCCCTCCACCTGGACGCTCAGCAACACCGACAGCTTCGCCGCCCGCGCCCGCAGCGACGCGGGCCCCGACGCGGGGCCGGCCGATCCGCGGTCCACCGAAGCCTTCGCCGACGACCTGCGCAGGCGAGCTACCCCGCCTCCGCCGCCTAAGAGATAGGGCCTGCGGGGGCAAAATCTTCCAAACCATGGCTTGGCGGACCTCTGCCCGGGGTCTATCCATGCCCGACCTCAGCTCCCGGAACGCCGCATTGGGCAGCTCGCGGCCAAGAGCTTCGAAATGACTCCCGAGTTTCACCGTATCCGTCGCCTCCCGCCTTACGTCCTCGAGGAGGTGAACCGCATCAAGGCCCGCCTGCGCGCGCAGGGGACCGACATCATCGACTTCGGCATGGGCAATCCCGATATGCCGACGCCGAAGCACATCGTCGAAAAGCTCATCGAGACGGCGCGAGACCCGAAGGCGGGGCGCTATTCCGCCTCCAAGGGCATCGCCGGCCTGCGCAAGGCCATGGCCGGCTACTACGGCCGCCGCTTCGGCGTGAAGCTGAACCCGGACACCGAGGTGATCGCCACCCTCGGGTCCAAGGAAGGCTTCGCCAATCTCGCCCAGGCGCTGACCGCGCCCGGCGACGTCATCGTCTGCCCCAACCCGGCCTATCCGATCCACGCCTACGGCTTCATCATGGCCGGCGGGGTGATCCGCCACGTGCCGGCGCACTCGCCGGAGGAGTACCTGGCCGGCGTCAGCCGCGCGGTGAAGCACTCCGCGCCCCCACCGACCGTGCTGATCCTGTCCTATCCGTCCAACCCGACGGCCCAGTGCGTGGACCTCGACTTCTATCGCGACGCCATCGCGCTGGCGAAGAAGCACGACATGCTGGTGATCTCCGACATCGCCTATTCGGAGATCTACTTCGACGACAACCCGCCGCCGTCGGTCCTGCAGATCGAGGGCGCCAAGGACATCGCCGTCGAGGTGAACTCGCTGTCCAAGACCTACGCCATGGCCGGCTGGCGGGTCGGCATGGTGGTCGGCAACGAGCGGATCTGCGCGGCGCTCGCCCGGGTGAAGTCCTATCTAGACTACGGCGCCTACACCCCGATCCAGGTGGCCGCGGCGACCGCGCTGAACGGGCCGCAGGACTGCGTCGACGAGATCCGAGCGATCTACAAGTCGCGCCGCGACGTGCTGGTGGAATCCATGCGCCGCGCCGGCTGGGACATCCCCGCGCCGCCGGCGTCCATGTTCGCCTGGGCCCCGGTGCCGGAGCAGTTCAAGGAGGCCGGCAGCTTGCTCTTCTCCAAGCTGCTGGTGGAGGAGGCCGGCGTCGCGGTCGCGCCCGGCGTCGGCTTCGGCGAGTATGGCGAGGGCTTCGTCCGCGTCGGCCTCGTGGAGAACGAGCACCGCATCCGGCAGGCGGCCCGCAACGTGAAGAAGTTCCTGGCCAACGCCGACGAGATCCTCGGGCGGCATCACAACACCCTGGCGGCGCAATGACCAAAGACTGGCGTATCGGCGTCGCGGGCCTCGGCACCGTCGGCGCCGGTCTTCTGACCTTCCTCTCCGAACATCCCGGGTTCGCGCCTGCGGGCGGGCGGGTGAGCGTGACCGGCGTCTCGGCCCGCTCGCGCTCGCGGCCGCGGCCGTTCGACATTTCGAACCTGCCCTGGTTCGACGATCCGGTGGCGCTGGCGACCTCGCCGGACGTGGACCTGTTCGTGGAGCTGATCGGCGGCTCCGACGGCCCGGCCAAGGCCGCCGTCGAGGCGGCGCTGAACGCCGGCAAGCCCGTGGTCACCGCCAACAAGGCGCTGATCGCCGAGCATGGCGCGGAGCTCGCCGCCCTGGCCGAGGCCAAGGGCGCGCCGCTGCTGTTCGAGGCCGCGGTCATGGGCGGCGTCCCGGCGGTGAAGATGGTCCGCGAAGCCCTGGTCGGCGACGAGATCAAGTCGGTGGCCGGCATCCTGAACGGCACCTGCAACTTCATCCTCACCGAGATGGAGGCCACCGGGCGCTCATTCGCCGATGTGCTCGCCGAGGCCCAGCGCCTGGGCTACGCCGAGGCCGACCCGACCATGGACGTCGGCGGCTTCGACGCGGCCCACAAGATCTCCATCCTGGCGGCGCTCGCCTTCGGCTGCGCGCCGAACTACGCCGCCGCCGAGATCGAGGGCATCGACCAGGTCGACCTGCTCGACATCAAGCTCGCCCGCGACCTCGGCTACCGGATCAAGCTGGTGGCCTCCGCCGACCGCTCGCCCGACGGCGTGCTGGTCCGGGTCCATCCGTCGCTGGCCCCCATGAGCCATCCGCTGGCCCAGGCGGGCGGGGCGCTGAACGCCCTCTTCATCGAGGGGACCCGCATCGGCCGGATCTTCGTGCAGGGGCCGGGGGCGGGGGCGGGGCCCACCGCCGCCGCCGTGGCCGCCGACATCGCCGACGTGATGACCGGCGCCGTCCGGCCCGTCTTCCAGACGCCGGCCGGATCGTTGCAGCCGTTCACCCCCATCGATCCGTCGAAGATGATGGGCCGCGCCTACCTGCGCTTCCTGGTGAAGGACGAGCCCGGCGTGATCGCGGCGGTCTCCGAGACCCTGGCCGAGGCGGGCGTGTCCATCGAGAGCTTCCTGCAGAAGCCGGTGGAGAACGCCGAGGGGGTGCCGATCGTGCTCACCACCCATGCAGTGGCGGAATCGGTGCTCATGGCCGCCGTGGAGCGGATCGCGGGCCTGCCGGCGGTGCTGGAGCGGCCCAGGCTGTTACGCATCGCGCGGATCTGAGAATTCGGGGATAATCCTCGCCTGGGGCGGGAGATGCACACGAGATGAGTTCCGAAGTTCTGGACCGCGGGCTCGTGCTCGACGCCGTCCGGGTCACCGAGGCGGCCGCCATCGCGGCCTGGAACCTGGCCGGCCGGGGCGACGAGATCGCCGCCGACCAGGCCGCGGTCGACGCCATGCGCACCGCGCTCAACGACCTGGCCCTCGACGGCGAGATCGTCATCGGCGAGGGCGAGCGCGACGAGGCGCCGATGCTCTATATCGGCGAGAAGGTCGGCAAGGGCGGCAAGATCAAGATCGACATCGCCCTCGACCCGCTGGAGGGCACCACGCTCACCGCCAAGGCCATGCCCAATGCGTTGGCGGTGATGGCCTGGGCGCCCAAGGGGACGCTGCTGCACGCCCCCGACACCTACATGGACAAGATCGCCTGCGGCCCGGGCTATCCGCCCGGGATCATCGACCTCGACGCCAGTCCCGCCGACAACGTCCGGGCGCTGGCCAGGGCCAGGGGGGTCGAGCCGTCAGAGATCACCGTCTGCGTGCTGGACCGCCCGCGCCACGCCGAGATCATCGCCAGCCTCCGCGAGGTGGGCGCACGCGTCTACCTGATCGGCGACGGCGATATCGCCGGCGTGATCAACACCGCCGACCCCACCACCGGGATCGACCTCTACCTGGGCTCCGGCGGCGCGCCGGAGGGCGTTCTGGCCTGCGCGGCCCTGAAGTGCGTCGGCGGCCAGTTCCAGGGCCGGCTGATGTTCCGCAACGCCGACGAACGCGCCCGCGCCGCCCGCGCCGGCATCACCGACCTCGACAAGAAGTACGACCTGCACGAGATGGTCCGCGCCGACGCCATCTTCGCCGCCACCGGCGTGACCAAGGGCGCCCTCCTCGACGGGGTGAAGTTCGAGGGCGGCTTCGTGCACACCCACACCCTGGTCATGAACTCCGCCACCCGCGCGGTGCGCGAAGTGCGGATGAAGCGGCCGATCTGAGACCCTGCGTCCGCTTCTGGCGGACGCTGCGGCTACCGGTCGGGTGGCGACTCACGCCCCGGAGGCCGATAGTGGCCGTTCGGAGCGGGTGGGAGACTGGCATTGGCGGACGGCAGCGCCTCGATCGGCTATCTCGGCGTCAACCGCTCGCTCTCGGGCCGGCGGTGGCGCGAGCGGCCGGCCTGCCCGGACCTGACCCGCCGCCACCAGCTCTCGCTGGGCTTGAGCGAACCCCTGGCCCGCGCGCTCGCCGCCCGCGGCGTCGGGGACGACCAGGGGCAGACCTACCTCAACCCCACCCTCAAGGCGCTCTTCCCCGACCCCTCCTGCTTCCAGGACATGGACCGCGCGGCCGAGGTCCTGGTCGACGCGCTCGAGCGACGCCGGCCCATGGTCGTGTTCGCCGACTACGACGTCGACGGCGCCTCCTCCGCCGCCCAATTGGTCAGGTGGTTCAGGGCCTTGGGCCACGAACTTCCCATCTACGTTCCGGACCGGATCACCGAGGGTTACGGTCCGTCGCCGGCCGCCTTCCGCCGCCTGCGCGACGAGGGCGCGGAGCTGGTCGTCACCGTCGACTGCGGCGCGGCCGCCCACGACGCGCTGGCCTGCGCCGCCGAGATCGGCCTGGAGGTCGTCGTCATCGACCACCACCTGATGCGCGGCGACGAGATTCCCAGCGTCGCTGCCCTGGTGAACCCCAACCGCCCCGACTGCGTCTCGGGCCAGGGTCACCTGGCCGCCGCTGGCGTCACCTTCGTCCTGCTGGCCGCCCTGAACCGCGAGGCGCGCCGTCGCGGCCTGTTCGGCGACCGCGCCGAGCCGGACCTGCGCCAGTGGCTCGACCTCGCCGCCATGGGCGCCATCTGCGACGTCACCCAGCTCGTCGGCTTCAACCGCGCGCTCGCGGCCCAGGGGCTGAAGGTCATGAGCGGCTGGCGCAATCTCGGCCTCAAGGCCCTGCTGGACGTCGCCAAGAGCGAGGGTCCGGCCAGCGTCTTCCACGTGGGCTTCATCCTCGGCCCCCGGATCAACGCCGGCGGCCGGATCGGCCGCGCGGACCTCGGCGCGCGCCTGCTGTCCACCGATGACCCGGAGGAGGCGAGGGCGCTGGCCGAGGAGCTCGACGCCCTGAACGCCTCCCGCAAGGAAGTGGAGCGCGAGGTGGTCGAGGCCGCCGTGACGGTGATCGAGCGCGAGATGAACCAGCCCGACCAGGCCTGCCTGCTGGTGGCCGCCGACGGCTGGCATCCCGGCGTCATCGGAATCGCCGCAGGACGCCTGCGCGAACGCTACCGCAAGCCGGTCGTGGTGGTGGGCATCGATCGCGCCGCCAACGTCGGCAAGGGCTCCGGCCGTTCGCAGCCCGGGGTGAATCTCGGCCGCGCCGTCCAGGCCGCCTTCGACGAGGGGCTGCTGCTGGCCGGCGGCGGCCACGCCATGGCGGCGGGCCTGTCCGTGCGCCCGGACACCATTCCCGAGCTCCGCGCCTTCCTGAACGAACGCCTGGCCGCCGAATCGGAGGCCGCGGCGGCCGAGGACTGCCTCGACGTCGACGCGCTGGTGACCGCCCAGGGCTGCAGCCGGGCCATGTGGCAGGATTTCCAGCGCCTGGCGCCGTTCGGCCCCGGCAACCCGGAGCCGGTGTTCGCCGCCGCCGACGTGCGGATCGAGCGGCCGATGGCCCTGCGCGGCGGCCACGTCCGCTGCACCCTCGCGGACGGCTCCGGCGGCAAGCTGAAGGCGATCGCCTGGCGCGTGGAGGATACCGAGACCGGCCGCCGGCTGCTCGCCGAGGGCGGCGCGGTGCATGTTGTGGGTCGTCTGAAGCCGGACGATTGGCAGGGCCGGGAAGGCGTCCAGTTCGAGATCGAGGACGTCGCCGATCCGCGTCGCGCCTGATGTTTAGCGGAGGGTCTTGCACCCCCGTCTGAAGGCTTATATAGAGCCCGCCTCGCGACCGCGGTCCCTTCGTCTATCGGTTAGGACGTCAGGTTTTCAACCTGAAAAGAGGGGTTCGACTCCCCTAGGGACTGCCATCGCGCCTCCCCCGTATTGAGCACCCGTCCGGCTCCGGGCCCCTCCGCACGCTTAAAATCCCCGTTGACGCCGCGCGCATTAGGCGAACAGTGTTATAGTTGGCTCCAATCCGTGTGGATGGGGGGTATCGGGGCCGAGGGGCGAGATGGCTGGTTTCGAATTCGAGCAGGTGGATGCGCAGGCCGTGGCCGTGCGGATCACCGGTCGCGTCAAATGGTTCGACGCGGGCAAGGGGTATGGCTTCATCGTCCCGGACGATCCGAGCCAGACCGACCTGAAGGACGTGCTGCTTCACGTCACCTCGCTCCGCAACTCCGGCCGTGACAACGCCCTCGAGGGCTCGGCCATCACCTGCGACGTGGTCCGCCGGCCGAAGGGATGGCAGGTGGCCGAGGTCGTCGAGATCGACGAGAGCTGCGCCCCGCCGCCAACCGAGCGCCGGGGCCGGGAGGACGGCTTCCGACGTGAGCGGCCCGACGGCTTCGGCTCCGGCTTCGTGAGCCGCGTCCCGCGCCGGCCCGTGCAGGCGACGGGCCCGCTGGAGCGCGCCAAGGTGAAGTGGTTCAACCGCACCAAGGGCTACGGCTTCGTGGTCCGCGACACCGAGCCCGGCGACATCTTCATCCACATCGAGACGCTGCGCCGCTCCGGGATGGAGGACCTCCAGCCGGGCGACGACGTCATGGTCCGTTTCGCCGAGGGGCCAAAGGGCCTTGTTGTCGCCGAGATCGAAACCACTCTAGGCTAGCGCGAAAGCCTCGGAGTCCTCTCTTGTCCACCTTGCAGCTCGGCCGGCGCGGCCTCCTCGCGCTCGCCGCCGTCCTTTGCGTCTCGCCGGCGGCCTATGCGCAGGACATCCCGCGGCAGGACCCCGGCAGGTGCAAGGGCCAGCCCGAGATCCGGCCGCTGCAGCCGCTGCAGGTGGTCACCCAGAGAGGCCGCGCCAGCTTCCAGGTGGAATACGCCGACAGCGAGCGCGAGCGGCAGTACGGGATGATGTGCCGCCGGAGCATGGCGCCGGACCGCGGCATGCTGTTCGACTTCCACAAGCCGCAGAACCTGGCGTTCTGGATGCGCAACACGCTCATCCCGCTCGACATCGTCTACATCCGCGCCGACGGCACGGTGCTCTCCATCGTCCGCAACGCCCGGCCGCTCGACGAGACTCCACTGCCCTCGAACGGCGCGGCCCGCGCGGTTCTCGAGATTCCCGGCGGCCGCGCCGCCCAACTGGGCATCCTGCCGGGCGACAAGGTGGTCCACCGGATCTTCGCCGGTGGCTGAGGACGAGGAACGGGTCCCGGACCCGCCCGCGGGCTTCGTGCTGGCCGAAGGCCGCGGCGCCTTCTCCACCCACAACGGCCCCTATTTCCACCGCCCCGGCGACGACGAGGGCGTGGCCCAGGCCTTCTATGCGCTGAAGCGCCACACCAACGGCGTCGGCATCGTGCACGGCGGCATGCTGTCGGCCTTCATGGACGGGGTGCTGGCGGGCGCCGTCTGGCGCGGCGCGCGCCGCCGGGCGGTGACCATCCACCTCTCCATCGACTTCCTGCACATGGCCCGGGCCGGCGACTGGATCATCGGGGAGGCGAGGCTCACCCGCGCGACCCGCGACGTCGCCTTCGCCGAGGGTCGCGCCTATGTAGGCAAGACCGACGTGGTCCGCTGCTCCGGCGTCTTCAAGCTGATGGGCCACTGAGCGGCCGCGTTCCGTTTGCGGAAAGCCGAAAACGCCCATATTGCAGGACCGCCGGCGTTTCCGGGGCGTAGCGCAGCCTGGTAGCGCATCTGCTTTGGGAGCAGAGGGTCGTGTGTTCGAATCACACCGCCCCGACCACGCCGGCTTGAGGAGTTCGAGGACCGTCCATGCTCGCGCGCATCTTCCGCCCGTCCAAGACCGCCATGCAGTCGGGCAAGCAGAAGACCCATGACTGGGTTCTGGAGTTCGAGCCGAGCGCCGCGCGCAGACCCGATCCGCTGATGGGCTGGACCCAGACCGGCGACACCGTCTCCAGCCAGGTCCGGCTGACCTTCGAGACCAAGGAGGACGCGGTCCGCTACGCCGACGCCCACGGCATCGCCTTCCAGCTGATCGACCCGAAGCCAGCCAAGAAGATCATCAAGGCCTATGCCGACAACTTCGCCTTCGGCCGCAAGATCCCCTGGACGCACTGATCCGGGACCGCCCGGGCGCCCGTAGCTCAACCGGATAGAGCATCCGCCTTCTAAGCGGACGGTTGCAGGTTCGAGTCCTGCCGGGCGCGCCAGGGCGGCTTACGGCTGGGGCGGTTCCCACCCGCGAGGGTCTGGCCGAGCTTTCCGGACTGTGTTTCTATTTCGTTCCACATCGCGGAGCGGGACAAATGGGGCTGGACCTTCTCGTCGAGAGTTGCGCGCGTCCGGGTCACGAGGCCGAGTGGCGGCGCATCATGGAGCGCTACCTCGCGGACGAGCAGCTTAGCGACGCCGAAACCGAGCGCTTCCCGGCGGTCAGCACGCCAGCCTACGAGCGTCTCGGGGCGCCTCGGGTGGGCGAGGATTCCGCCGCCGACGCCTGGATCATCGAGAAGCTCGAGGCAAGCACCCCCGAGGAGATCGAGAGGGTCCTGACGGAGCACCGCGGCTACTATGCGCTGCCCCTGGTGAAGAGCGACGGAATTCCGGACTACAGCCATGGCGGTCAGTACGACGGCGTGGACGAGACCAGCTTCCGCGGATCCTTCCTGTCGCTCTGCACCTCAGTGCTGGACCAGTCCCAAATCGACCGTGCGTGGGAGCACAAGTTGCCGGAGCAAGCCGTCGCCTATGGGCAGGAGCTGCTTGCGGCCGTGGAGGCGGTGAGATCGTCGGGGCCCCGCCCGCCGCCGAAGCGTGGCCTTCTCGGCTTTCTGGGCAAGCGGGCGGAGCCCACGGTATTGGACGAGCAGTTGAAGATCGTGGAGGCCGCCGGCCGCTGGTTCATCTTCTGGGGCTCACGGGGCCACCCGATCCGCGCCTGGGCGTGAAGCCCCCTGGCAAGCCTATAGCGGCAGCTTCGGCTGGGTCTCGGCGTCGGGCCAGCGGACGAAGGTCGGCAGGTGGGCGCGGGCGGCGATCTCGGTCAGCATGGCCTGGGCGAGCTGGTCAAGCGGCGCGCCTTCCCGGTAGTCGCCGGGTCCCGCGAGATGCGCCCGGCCGTCCTTGCGCAGGTCCACGGCCGCCCGCTCGGTGAACGGATTGCCGTCCTCGTAGACCGCCACCGCATAGCCGCCCTGGTCGGTCACCAGGCGCATGGTGGGGACGTCGGTGAAGCCGTCGCCGAAGAACACGATGCGGTCGAACGGAACCGGCCGCTCGTCCTTCTCCTGGGCGCGGTTGATCGCGTAGTTGTCCCACTCCTCCAGCGTCCACTTGTTGATGCGGAAGAGGTACTGGGTCTTGGACGTGTAGTTGACGCCGAGCGCCACCCCGATCGCCTCCTCGTTCTCGTCGAACATGAAGGCCGAGGCGTAGATCCGCTCGAAATGCCGGGCGATCGGCGAGCCCTCGATCAGCTCGCGGTTGCCCGACGAGATGATGAAGTGGTGCAGGTCGAGCCCCATGCCGGCCGCGCGCTGGTTCTGGCGCTCGAACCAGTCCTCCACGCCGGGGAACAACTTCAGGGTCGCGCCGCGCCGGCGCCAGCTGTCCAGCGACAGCTCCAGGCCCTTCTCGCGGGCCTTGGCGAGCATCATGTGCATGTAGGCCAGGATGGTGTCGCCGCGCTGGGCCTTGGCGAGCGCATCGACCTCGGCCCAGAACTCGGCCCGGTCCATGGCCAGCTCGTCGGGGATGAAGGCGTGGTTCTGCATGAAGCCCGGCGCCAGCGTGCCGTCGAAGTCGTAGGCGAAGACCACCCGGGGCCGTTCGGTGTTCATGTGCGGTCCGTCCGTCGCGAGGCTGCGGGTTCTACGACATGGCCGCGGCGCGCGCGAGCCGCCTAGCGCTCGCCCACCGGCCGCCGGTGGGCGTCCAGCTCCACGGTCCAATCGGCGCGCTCGGGCATCTCGGCGAGGATCCAGCGGGTGAGGCGCTCGTAGTGGGCGACGAAGCGGCCGATGTCAGCTTCGGCCATGCCCTGGCCGGTCCGCTCGCGCAGCTTGAGCTCCTGCTCGGCCCGCCAGCCCGCCACCACCTCGAAGCTCGGCGCCTTGAGGAGCACGAGGCTGTTCAGCCGGGCGAACAGCTCCTGGTAGGGGCCGTCGAGCTGTTCGTTGACCCAGGTCCGCCAGCGGCCGTCCGGGTCCGCCTCGCGCTCCAGGTCGTTGACGGGCGTGGCCAGGGCCGCCAATCCCTGGGCGCGGGCGCCGACGCACCACCCCTCGAAGATCACCACGTCCACCGGGGTGGCCAGCGTGGTCCAGCCGCCGCGCGGCGCGCGCGTATCGGCCGCCTTGTCGAAGCGGGGCAGGGTGACCCGGCCCTTGGCGCGCAACTGGTCCAGCGTCGCCCCGGCCAGGCGCACGTCATGGGTGCCCGGCGGACCCCGCACCGCGAGCAGCGGGTGGATCTCCTTGGCGAGCTGCTGGCGCACGCCGGCCGGCAGGTAGAAGTCGTCCAGCGACAGCGCCACCGCGGTCAGGCCGCGGGCCTCCAGGAGCCGCGCCGTGGCCGCCGCGATGGTGGACTTGCCCGAGCCCTGCGCGCCGCAGAGGCCCAGAGTGGCCGTGCGCCGCCGCACCTGGCGCAGCCGCCCGGCGCGGTCGGCCAGTGGCCGGCAGACCCATTCGAAGGTGGTGCGGAAGTCCTCGGGGAGGCCCTCCGCCGCCATGAAGTCCGCCAGCCAGTCGTCGTCGCGCACGTCCGCCCCTCGTGGGGCCGCGCCCCTAGTAGCCGCCGATGACCGGCAGGATCTCGCCGGTGATGTAGCTCGACATCTGCGGCGAGGCGAGGAAGACGAACGCGGGGGCGATCTCCTCCGGCTGGGCCGGCCGCTTCATCGGCACCGAGCCGCCGAAGCTCTCGATCTCGTCCTCGACCTTGTCGGCGGGGTTCAGGGGCGTCCACACGGGGCCGGGGGCCACGCAGTTCACGCGGATGCCCTTGGGGATCAGGCTGCCCGCCAGAGAGCGGGTGAAGGCGTGGATGCCGCCCTTGGTCATCGAGTAGTCGAGCAGGTTTTTCGAGCCCTTCAGCGCCGTCTCAGAGCCGCAGTTCACGATCGCCGAGCCGGGCTTCATGTGCGGGATCGCCGCCTGGGCCATCAGGAAGTAGCCGTAGAGGTTGGTCTTCAGCGTCCGGTCGAAATGCTCCAGCGTGAGCTCGGCGATGTCGTGAGTGTGCTCCTGGAAGGCGGCGTTATTGACCAGGATGTCGAGCTTGCCGAGCTCCTGGACCGTCTTCTGCACCGCCAGCCCGACATAGGCGGGGTCGGCCACGTCGCCCGGCAGCAGGATGGCCCGGCGGCCCTCCTTCTCCACGGCCTGCTTGGTGATCTCGGCGTCCTCGTCCTCGTCGAGGTAGGCGATCGCCACGTCGGCGCCTTCGCGGGCGAACAGCACGGCCACCGCGCGACCGATGCCGGAATCGCCGCCGGTGATCAGCGCCACCTTGTCCTTCAGCTTGCCCGAGCCCTCCCAGTAGGGGGCGTCCCACATGGGCTTGAGCTCGAGGTCGCCTTCGAGGCCCGGCTTCTGGAGGTGCTGCTTGGGCATCGGCGGCGCCGGATACTCCCGCGCGCCGGCCTGCATCGGCTTGTCCTCGTCGCCCGACTCGAAGGAGCGCTGCTCGTGCTTGGCGTCCAGCGGCGCCTGGATCTCGCGCTCGGCCTGGGCGGTGCGTTCGCCTTCGGCCTCGAAGCGGCCCATATCGGAATTGCTCATCGCCTGGTCCCTCTGGTGATGGGTTTGGCGGGGCAATCCCCGGGAGCGCGGGCGGTTCCTAGCCGGCGAGCCTTTCGTAGGCCGCCAGCGCCTGGGCGAGGTCGGCGATCAGGTCGTCGGGGCTCTCCAGGCCGATGTGCAGCCGGATCAGCGGCCCGCCGTAGTCGCGCCGGAACTTCCGGCTCTTCAGCTGCGGCTCGCAGGAGATGGCCAGGCTCTCGAACCCGCCCCAGGAGAAGCCGAGCCCGAACAGGTCCAGGGCGTCCAGGAAGGCGTTGACCGCCGCCTCCGGCGCGGGCCTGAGGGCGAAGGCGAAGAGACCGCAGCCGCCGGAATAGTCGCGGGCGAACAGCTCGTGGCCCGGCGCGCCGGGCAGGGCAGGGTGGTAGACCCGCACCACCTCGGGCCGCGCCTCCAGCCAACGGGCGATCCTCAGCGCGCTCTCGCCCTGCCTGGCCAGGCGCGTGGGCAGGGTCCGGAGACCCCGCAGCATCTGGTAGGCGTCCTCCTGGCTGACCGCCCAGCCGAGATGCAGCACGCCGTCGTCCAGCCTCCGCACCAGCTCGGGATCCCGCGCCGCGGCCGAGCCCATGAAGACGTCCGAATGGCCGCCCACGTACTTGGTGAGCGCCTGGATGGAGATGTCGACGCCGTGCTCCAGCGGCCGGTAGAGGTAGCCCGCGCCCCAGGTGTTGTCGGTGGCGGTGAGGATGCCGCGCTCGCGGGCCAGCCTGGCCACGGCCGCCTGGTCCTGCATCTCGAAGGTCAGCGAGCCGGGACTCTCCATCAGGATCAGCCGCACCGCGTCCGAGGCCGCGGCCACCAGGGGGCCGGCCTCGGCCTCCGGATCGAAGTAGGTGGTCGTGACGCCGAAGCGCTTCAGGACCTGGTCGCAGAACCGGCGGGTGGGCTTGTAGATGGCGTCGGAGACCAGCACCTCGTCGCCCGCCCTCAGGACCGCCAGCAGGGCGCCGGCCAGCGCCGCCAGCCCCGATGGATAGAGCGACACCCCGACCGCGCCCTCCATGGTGGCCAGCGCGTCCTGAAGGGCGGCCTGGGCCGCCAGCCCCTGTCGGCCGTAGGTGACGTGGTGGTCGTCGTCGTAGAGCGCCTCGGCGTTGGGCAGCAGGACTGTGGAGCCCTTCTGGATCGGCGGCCCCACGGTCTTCACGAGGCCCTTCGGCGCGGTCCCGGCGCGGATCAGTCGGGTTTCTTCGTCCATGCGGGGTTGCGGGCCCAAGCGACGCTGGCGAAAGTGCCGGGGGCACTTAGAGCCTCACGGTTCCCGCGATCAAGGAGCAGGGATGAACAGGCGCCTGGCGGCGACGGCGATGATGAGCCTGTGCCTGGCGGCCTGCGAGCGCCAGGAGACCCCCGCGCCCCCGCCCGCCCAGCCCGCGCCGAAGGCCACGACCGCGGCGGCGACCTACAAGCCGGCGGAGAGCCCGACGCTCGCCGAGGTCCGCAGGCGCGGCTATGTGCGCTGCGGCGTCCATCCGGGCCTGCCGGGCTTCGCCTTCCCGGACGTCCGCGGCGTCTGGCGGGGCTTCGACGTGGACATCTGCCGGGCGGTGGCCGCGGCTACGCTGGGCGACGCGGCCAAGGTGCGCTTCATCCCGATCACCGCCCAGGACCGGTTCAGCGCCCTGCAGAAGGGCCAGATCGACCTCCTGTCGCGCAACACCTCCTGGACCTTCGCCCGCGACGCCGGCCTGGGCGTCGATTTCGCCGCGGTCACCTACTACGACGGCCAGGGCTTCCTCGCTCCGCGCACCCTGGGGATCGCCAGCGCCGAGGAGCTCTCCGGCGCGCGCATCTGCGTCCAGGCGGGCACCGCCAGCGAGGCGAACCTCTCGGAGTGGTTCAACGTCCGGGGCCTGCGCTACCGACCCGTCACGGCGGCCTCGGAGGAGGAGGCCCGCCGGCTCTACGAGAGCGAGGCCTGCGACGTGTTCAGCGCCGACATCTCGGCGCTCGCGGCCTCCCGCTCGGTGATGAGCAATCCCGGCGCCCACGTGATCCTGCCCAATGTGATCTCCAAGGAGCCGCTGGGGCCGGTCGTGCGGCAGGGCGACCCCACCTGGACCGACATCGTCCGCTGGACGGTGCACGCCACCGTGCTCGCCGAGGAACTGGGCCTCACCTCCCGCACCGTCGAGGCGGCCCGCGAGACCGTCACCGATCCCCAGGCCCGGCGCCTCCTGGGCCTCGACGGCGACCTCGGCCCGCTGCTCGGGCTCCCGAAGGACTGGGCCTATCAGGTGATCAAGCAGGTTGGCGCCTACCACGAGATCTTCCGCCGGGATGTGGGCGCCGACTCCGGGCTCAACCTCGATCGAGGCCTCAACGCCCTGTGGAGCGCGCCCAAGCCCGGCCTGATGTACGCCCCGCCGATGCGCTGAGCCCTTAGAGCTCCATGACCATGGCGCAGCGGTCCTTCAGGCCGCGCGCCGCCTCGCCCGCCAGCAGCGCCGCGATCTCCCGCGGCGCCGGGTCCCAGATGCGGAATCCGGCGGAGGCGTAGAAGGGTCCGTTGAAGGGCACGTTCCGGAAGGTCGTCAGGCTGAGGCGGCGGAAGGCCCGATCGCGGGCCCAGGCGACCACCCGCTCGAGCATCCGCCGGCCGAGGCCCTGGCCCTGGTGGCCCTGGGCCACGGCGAACTCGTCGATGTGCAGCCGATCGCCGTGCACGGTGGCGCCGAGGAAGGCCTCGACGCGCCCCTGGTCCGTCGCCACCCAGAGCGTTCCGGCCGCCTGCCGCCCCGCCCAGGCCTCCGGCGGGGTGAACTCGGTCAGCACGGCCGCCGGCACGTCGAGCCCATGGAACGACTGGGCCGCGGAGAGCTCCACCCGGGGAAGCTCGGTCAGGTCGGCGACGTGGGCGAGGCGGATCTCTATGGGTCAGGCTCCGGTGACGACCTCAGTGTCCGTGCGGCCGCCCCATTCCGTCCAGGAGCCGTCGTAGACCGCCACGTCGTCGCGGCCGAGCCGCGCCAGCGCCAGCGCCAGCAGCGCCGCGGAGACGCCGGAGCCGCAGGTGGTGACGATCGGTCCGGTGAGGTCCACGCCCGCGGCCTCGAAGGCCGCGCGGAGCTCGTCCGCGGCCTTCATCGTACCGTCGGGGTTCACCAGCTGGCCCCAGGGGACGTTGCAGGCGCCCGGCATGTGCCCGGACCGCAGCCCGGCCCGCGGCTCGGGCGCCTCGCCGCGGAAGCGGGCGGCGGGGCGGGCGTCCACCAGCTGGGCCTCCCGGCGGGCCAGCAGGTTCTTCACCGCGCCCAGGTCGCGGACCAGCCGCGGGTCCTGCGCCGACTCCAGTTCGCTCACTGCCGGGGCGGCCGGCTCGGTCTCCACCGGGCGGCCTTCGGCGCGCCACGCCTTCAGCCCGCCGTCGAGCACCCGGACCTCGGGAAATCCCATGGTGCGCAGCGTCCACCAGACCCGCGGGGCGGAGAAGATCCCATGGGCGTCGTAGACCACCACCGTCCTGTCCCGGCGCAGCCCGAGCCGCCCGGCCGCCTCGGCGAAAGCCCGCGGCTCCGGCAGCATGTGCGGCAGGCCGCTCGACCGGTCGGCGATCTCGTCGATGTCGAAGAACACCGCGCCCGGGATGTGCCCGGCGGCGTAGCTGTCGCGGCCGACGCCTTCGCCCGGCATGAACCAGGTGGCGTCCACCACCTGCACCTGCGCAGAGCCCAGGCGTTCGGCAAGCCAGGCTGTGGAGACCAGCGGGTCGGTCATGCGAGCCAGGTGGGGAGGGGAAGCCCCTTCTCCTGCAGGAAGCCGGGATTGTAGATTTTCGACTGGTAGCGCTGGCCGTGGTCGCAGAGCACGGTCACGACGGTGTGCCCGGGCCCCAGGTCCTTGGCCATGCGGATCGCGCCGGCCACGTTCACGCCCGTCGAGCCGCCCATCACCAGGCCCTCGTGCTCCACGAGGTCGTAGATGGCCAGCAGCATCTCCTCGTCGGAAATCCGGTAGGCCCGGTCGATCTTCAGACCCTCCAGGTTGGCGGTGATCCGCCCCTGGCCGATGCCCTCGCTGATCGAGCTGCCCTCCGACTTCAGCTCGCCGTCGGTGTAGTAGGCGTAGAGCGCCGCGCCGTGCGGGTCGGCCAGGCCGATCGCCACCTCCGGCTTGCGCGCCCGCAGCGCCTGGGCGACGCCGGCCAGCGTTCCGCCGGAGCCCACGGCGCAGATGAAGGCGTCCACCTTGCCGTCGGTCTGGTCCCAGATCTCGGGGCCCGTGCCGTGCAGGTGCGCCTCGCGGTTGGCGACATTGTCGAACTGGTTGGCCCAGACCGCGCCGCCCGGCTCCGACGCATCAAGTTCTTCAGCCAACCGCCCGGAATACTTCACATAGTTCATCGGGTTGGCGTAGGGGACGGCGTCCACCTCCACCAGCTCCGCGCCATAGAGCCGGATGGCGTCCTTCTTCTCCTGGCTCTGCGTGCGGGGGATGACGATGGTGCACTTGTAGCCCAGCGCCTTTCCGACCATGGCCAGGCCGATGCCGGTGTTGCCCGCCGTGCCCTCGACGATCCGGCCGCCGGGGCGAAGCCGCCCGGACTGCTCAGCGTCGCGGATGATGTAGAGGGCCGCGCGGTCCTTCACCGACTGTCCCGGGTTCATGAACTCGGCCTTGGCGAGGATCTCGCAGCCGGTGGCCTCGCTCGCCCGGTTCAGGCGGATGAGGGGCGTGTTTCCGATGGCGTCCAGGACGCTGCTGGCGACTTGCATGGCTCGCTACTTAAGCGCGGCGGGCGCTTGCGAACAGGGGCGGTCAGGCCCTGGCGAGGCTGAGTTGCACCACATCGGTCTGGCCGGTGCGGAATCCCGCCTCGCAGTAGCTGAGGTAGAAGCGCCAGAGCCGGCGGAAGCGCTCGTCGAAACCCTGCCGCCGGATGTCGTCCCAGGCCGCCTCGAAGCGCTGCGCCCAGGACGCCAGGGTGTCGGCGTAGTGCTGGCCGAAGCGGCTGATCCCGCGCCAGTCCAGGCCGGCCCGGTCGGTCTCCGCCTTCAGGCGGGCCTCCGACGGCAGCATGCCGCCCGGGAAGACGTACTTCTGGATGAAGTCGGCGCGGCGCTGGTACTCCGTGAACAGCTCGTCGCGGATGGTGATGATCTGCAGGCCCGCGCGGCCGCCGGGCGTCAGGCTCTCGCGGATCTTGCCGAAGTAGGCGGGCCAGTAGCGCTCGCCCACCGCCTCGAACATCTCGATGGAAGCCACCCGGTCGAAGCGGCCCGCCACGTCGCGGTAGTCCACCAGCCGGATGTCGGCCCGCTCGGCGAGGCCCTGTTCGAACATCCGGCGGCGGGCGAAGTCGAACTGCTCCCGCGAGATGGTGATGCCGGTCACCCGCGCGCCGACGTCGCGAGCCGCGTACTCGGCGAAGCCGCCCCAGCCACAGCCGATCTCCAGCACGTGGTGGTCGGGCGAGAGATCCATGCCCTCGGCGAGCGTGCGGTACTTGTGGCGCTGGGCCTCGTCCAGCGGCTGGCCCGGCCGCTCGAAGCGCGCCGAGGAGTAGGTCATGGTCGGGTCCAGCCAGCGCGAGTAGAAGGCGTTCCCCAGGTCGTAGTGGGCGTGGATGTTGCGCTTGGACCCGGCGCGCGTGTTGCGGTTCAGGGCGTGGAGGATGCGGTTCACCGCCCGCATCAGCGCCCCGCCATGGGTCACCCGACGCAGGCGCTCGAAGTTCAGGGCAAAGGCGGTGAGCAGGGCCGAGAGGTCCGGCGTCTCCCACTCGCCGGCCATGTAGCCCTCGGCGAAGCCGATGTCCCCGGACGCCAGCACCCGGCGCATGAAGCGGAAGTCGCGCACCACCAGCCGGCCATGTGGCCCGGGCTCGCGGCCCTCCAGCGGCAGCTCACGGCCCGACGGCAGGACGAAGGTCAGCCGGCCGACCCCCCAGTTGCGGGCGATCACCCGCAGCGCGAAGCGGAAAGGCGAGGGGGCGCCCCTCAGCTCAGGCAGTCGGCCAAAGGCCCGCGGGTCCGCGGCGAGGGCCGTCAGTGAAGTCTCGTGGGCGACGCTCATGGCACGCACTCCCCCGGAAACTGGGTTTAAGCATAACACCGGTCACCCAAGATCCGGGAAGAGCCGATTCGTATTTGCATACGGACGCGGCGGCCCGGCGGATGCGCGAAAGGCGCTTGTGAAGCCGCGCGGGCCGCGCCACTTAGCCGCCAGCCGACCCACCGCCCGCGAGGACCCGCCATGGCCGCCCTGACCCTGGACCGCTGGAAGCTCGCCATCGGCGACGGCCAGCCGCTCGTGGTGATCGCCGGCCTCAATGTGCTGGAGGATCTGGACCTGGCGCTGCGGGTCGGCGGCGAGCTCAAGGCGGTCACCGCCGAGCTCGGCCTGCCGTACGTGTTCAAGGCCAGCTACGACAAGGCCAACCGCTCCTCGATCACCAGCTACCGCGGCCCGGGCCTCGCCGAGGGCCTGAAGATGCTCGCCGAGGTGAAGCGCCAGCTCGACGTGCCGATCGCCACCGACATCCACGCGCCGGAGGAGGCCGAACCCGTCGCGGCGGTCGCCGACCTGGTGCAGATCCCCGCCTTCCTCTGCCGCCAGACGGACCTCGTCGTCGCCGCGGCGCGCGCCACCCACGCCGCCGGCGGCTGGCTGCACGTCAAGAAGGGCCAGTTCCTCGCCCCCTGGGACGCGAAGAACATCGTCTCCAAGGTGAAGGAGGCCACCGGCGGCGCGGAGCTGACGGTCCTGTGCGAGCGCGGCAATTCCTTCGGCTACAACAACCTCGTCGTCGACATGCTGGGCATCGGCGAGATGAAGAAGCTGGGCGTGCCGGTGACCATCGACGCCACCCACGCGGTCCAGCTCCCGGGCGCCGATCCGCGCACCGGTGGCGCCTCCACCGGCGGCCGGCGCGAGGGCGTGGCGGTGATCGCCAAGGCGGCGGTCGCCTCCGGCGCCGACGGCGTCTTCCTGGAATTCCACCCGGATCCGGACAAGGCGCTCTGCGACGGGCCCAGCTGCCTGCCGCTGTCGGGCGCCCGCGAGCTGCTCGCCACCCTGAAGGCCGTCCACGCCGCGGTGGCCGGCTAGCGCCGCGGCTTGACCCGCCGCACAACGCGCCGCACACGCTAGGCCCATGGACCTTTCCGCCCTGCAGCACCTCCTGGGCCTGGCGCCCGGCCGGCGCGTGGTGTGCGTCGGCGACGTGATGGTCGACCGCTTCGTCTACGGCGAGGTGAGCCGCATCTCCCCCGAGGCCCCGATCCCGGTGCTCACCCGCTCGCGCGAGACGGTGATGCTGGGCGCGGCCGGCAACGTGGCGCGCAACGTCGCCGCGCTCGGCGGCTCGGTGGCGCTGGTCGGCCTGATCGGCGGCGACGCCGAGGGCCATGAGGCCATGCGCCTGGTGGGCGAGGAGAGCGGCATCGAGGGCTACCTCGTCACCGACCCCGGCCGGCCGACGACGCTCAAGACCCGCTACGTCTCCGGCCAGCAGCAGCTGCTGCGCGTCGACCTGGAGGAGAGCCGGCCGGTCGACGGCGACTGCGAGCAGCGCCTGGTTCGCACCGTGCGCGACGCCATCGACGGCGCGGGCGTGATCCTGCTGTCCGACTACGGCAAGGGCGTGGTCACCGACGCGATGATCGCCGCCTGCCTGGAGGCCGCCCGCGCGGGCAAGGCGAAGGTGGTGGTGGATTCCAAGGCCCGCTCCTTCGCCCGCTACGGCGCCGTGGACCTGATCAAGCCCAACGCGCTCGAGCTCGCCCACGCCACGGACATGCCCACCGGCACGGACGCCCAGGTGGAGGCAGCGCTCGCCCGCGCGCTCGAGCTCTGGGACGCCAGGGCGGTCCTCGTGACCCGCGCCGCCAAGGGCATCTCGCTGGCCGTCCGCGGCGAGCCGGTGCGCCACTTCCCGACGGTCTCGCGCGAGGTCTTCGACGTCTCCGGGGCCGGCGACACGACGCTGGCCGCGCTGGGCCTGGCGCTCGCGGCCGAGGCGCCGCTGGACGACGCCATCGCCTTCGCCCAGCTCGCCGCCGGCGTGGCCGTGGGCAAGGTCGGCACCGCCACCGTCAGTCCCGAGGAGCTGGTGGAGGCCGCCATCTCGGCCCACCTGGCGCCCGCCGAGGCCAAGGTCGCCACGCCGCAGCGCATGGCCGACGAGGTGGCCCGCTGGCGCGCCAAGGGGCTGCGCGTGGGCTTCACCAACGGCTGCTTCGACATCCTGCACAAGGGCCACGTGGCCTACCTCGGCCAGGCGCGCGCCTGGTGCGACCGGCTGATCGTCGGCCTGAACTCCGACGCCTCGGTGCGCGCCCTGAAGGGCGAGGGCCGGCCGGTGAACGACCTGGAGAGCCGGGCCATCGTGCTGGCGGGCCTGGGCAGCGTCGACCTCGTGGTGCCGTTCGAGGAGTCCACGCCGCTCAAGCTCATCGAGGCCGCCCGGCCCGACGTTCTGGTCAAGGGCGCCGACTATTCCGAGGAGCAGGTGGTCGGCGGCGACCTCGTGAAGGCCTGGGGCGGCGAGGTGAAGCTCGCCGAGATCGTCGAGGGCTATTCCACCACCGCCGCCATCAGCCGCATGACGCGCAAGGAACAGGCATGACCCGCCGCATCGTCTTCGTCACCGGCGGCGCCGGCTTCATCGGCTCCAACATCGTGGCCCGGCTCGCCGAGGACCGCGACCTCGACGTCGTCGTCTGCGACCGACTGCGCGAGGCCGAGCTCGGCAAGTGGCGCAACATCGCCAAGCACCCGATCGGCGACTTCGTGGCCCCTGAGGCCATGTTCGACTGGCTGGAGAAGCGCTGGCGCGACGTGGAGATGGTCGTCCACATGGCCGCCGTCTCGTCGACCACCGAGCCGGACGCCGACAAGATCGTCCACTCCAACTTCACGCTCTCCCGCGACCTGTTCCGCTGGTGCGCCGACCGCCAGCGCCGGCTGGTCTACGCCTCCTCCGCCGCCACCTACGGCGCGGGTGAGCACGGCTTCGACGACGACAACAGCTACGAGGGCCTGACGCGGCTTCGCCCGCTCAACACCTACGGCTGGTCCAAGGCGATGTTCGACATCTTCGCCGCCCGTCAGGCGGCCCGCGACTACGCCCCGCCGCAGTGGGTCGGCCTGAAGTTCTTCAACGTCTACGGGCCCAACGAGGAGCACAAGCACTCGATGAAGTCGGTGGCCTCGCAGATCTGGCCGCACGTGCGCGAGGGCCACTCGGTCCAGCTCTTCAAGAGCTACCGCCCGGACGTGCCCGACGGCGGCCAGAAGCGCGACTTCGTCTACGTCCGCGACGCCGCCGACGTGACCCGCTGGCTCTACGACAACCCGCGGGTGAACGGGATCTACAACCTGGGCTCGGGTACGGCGCGGACCTTCGAGGAGATGGCCCGCCAGGTGTTCGCCGCGGCCGGCAAGAACGCCCAGATCGACTACACGCCCATGCCGCCGGCGATCCGCGACAAGTACCAGTATTTCACCGAGGCGAAGATGGACCGCCTGTTCCAGGCCGGTTACCCCAAGCCCATGACCTCGCTGGAGGAGGGGATCGGCGAATACGTCGGCCGCTACCTCTCCCAGCCGGACCCGTACCGCTGACGATGGCGCCGCTGCCGCGCCGCACCCGGTGGCTGGCCGTCTTCGTGGTGGGCGTGACGCTCGTGCTGGGCGTCGCCACCGGAGTCTTCTGGGGCGACCTCCGGCGCACGGCGCTCGATCCCAAGGTGCCGTTCCAGACCTACGAGCCGCCGCCAGCCCCGGACTACGCCAGTCGCTCGGCCTGGGCCCTGATGCCCACCACCCCGGACGGGGTCGCCTCGGGCGAGCCCGCCGTGGACGTCTTCTTCGTCTCGCCCACCACCTATGACGGCGGCGAGCACTGGAACGCGCCGATCGACGACGGCCGCGCCGACCGGCTGTTCCGCCACAGCATGGCGCCCAACTACGCGGGGCCCTTCGTGCGGGTGGGGCGGATCTTCGCTCCCCGGTACCGCCAGGCCAGCCTCTACAGCCTGCTCACCCTGCGCGAGGACGCCCGCGAGGCCCGGCGCTTCGCCTACGGCGACGTGGCCCAGGCCTTCCGCACCTACCTTGCCCGCTACAGCCGCGGCCGGCCATTCATCGTCGTGGGTGTGGAGCAGGGCGGCACGCTGGCCGCGCGCCTGCTGGACGAGGAGATCGCCCTGGATCCGGCGCTGCGTGGCCGCCTCGTCGCCGCCTACCTCATCGAGACCGTGGTCCCGGCCGACGCGCCGCCGGTCACGCCCTGCATGGGCCCGGGCCAGGCCGGCTGTCTCGCCGCCTGGGCCAGCGTCAACAGCGCCGAGTTCGAGCGCGCCCAGGTGCTGCTCGACCGGGCCCTGGTGTGGACGCCGCAGGGCGACCTGGAGAACCTCGGCGACCGGCCGGCGCTCTGTTTCAACCCGATCCTCAGCGCCACCACGGACGAACCCGCCCCGGCCCGGCTGCACCGCGGCGCGGCCAACGCCACCGACCTGGAGTGGGGCGCGAGGCCGGCCTTCATGGCCCGCCAGGTGTCCGCCCGCTGCGAGGGTGGCGTGCTGCGGGTCTCGGCGCCGCGCTCGGCGGCGCTGAAGCGCACCGGCTCCTGGGCCGACCGGCGCAAGGTCCCCGGCTACAACCTCTTCTATGCGGACCTGGAGGCCGATGCGAAGGGCCGGGTCGCCACCTTCGCCGACCGTTAGGGACCCGACAGAGCGGCGCAGGCGTTCTCCCGTCACAACCGGGAGATACCCATGAAGAACACCACCCTAGCCGGCCTGGCCGCTGTCGCCGCCCTCACGCTCGGCGGCGCCGCCGTCGCCCAGGGCGCGGCCCAGCACCAGCACGGCCAGCACGCCCAGGGCCAGATGAAGCAGGGCGAGATGAAGCACGCGCCGGGCCAGATGAAGCACGGCGAGCACGGCATGATGATGAAGGGGGACATGTCCATGCACGGCGGCCCCGCCGGCCAGGACAACATGCGCGCCATGCACGACATGCATCAGGCCATGATGAAGGCTACGGATCGCGATCCCGACCGCGCCTTCGCCAAGATGATGATCGAGCACCACAAGGGCGGCATCGCCATGGCCGAGGTGCTTACGAAGCATGGCGATGACGCCGAGCTGAAGCGGATGGCCCAGAAGACCATCGAGATGCAGCGCAAGGAGGTCGGCGAGCTGCAGGGCTGGCTGGACCGCCACGGCGGCCGCTGACGCCTTGGCGCCTCGCGCCTGAGGCCTCATGGTCGCGCCTCCATGTCCAGGAGGCGTGACCATGCCGGCCAATCGTCAGATCGTGCTCGACGAGCTCCCGCAGGGGCCGCTGTCGCCTGAGCACTTCCGCCTCGCCGAGTCCGAGCGGCCGACGCCGGGCGAGGGCGAGGCCCTGCTGAAGATCCGCTACGTCTCGCTGGACGCCGCCAACCGCGCCTGGATGCAGGGCGCGACCTACCGCTCGGCGCTCAACGCGGGCCAGGTGATGGCCGGCGGCGCGCTCGCCGAGGTCGTCGAGGCGAACGGCTCCGATCTGAAGCCCGGCGACCTCGTCTTCGCCGACACCGGCTGGCAGGAATACGCCGTCCTGCCGGCGAAGCGGCTGGCCAAGCTGCCGGCGCTGGAGCCGATGACCCACCTGCTCAGTGTCTATGGCGTGGCAGGTCTCACGGCCTATTTCGGCCTGCTGGAATGCGGCCAGCCGAAGGCCGGGGAGACCGTGGTGGTCTCCGCCGCGGCCGGCTCGGTGGGCTCGATCGTCGGCCAGATCGCCAAGCTCAAGGGCTGCCGGGTGGTCGGCATCGCCGGCGGGGAAGCGAAGGGCCGCTGGCTCACCGAGGAGCTCGGGTTCGACGCCGCCGTCGACTACAAGGCCGGGAACCTCCGCCAGCAGTTCAAGGAGGTCCTGCCGAACGGCATCGACGTCTACTTCGACAACGTGGGGGGCGACGTCTTCGAGGCCTGCCTTTTCGCCATGAACACCCACGGGCGGATCGCCTGCTGCGGGGCCGTGTCCCAATACGATGGCGCACCCCCGCAGCACGGGCCGCGCGGCGTGCCGGGCCTGATCGTCACCAAGCGGCTGACCCTGCGCGGCTTCATCGTCTCCGATTTCGACGCCCAGCGCGACCAGGCCCTGAAGGACCTCCAGCAGTGGGTCGCGGAAGGAAAGCTCAAGGTCCAGGAGGACGTTCTGGAGGGGCTCGAGACGCTTCCCCAGGCCCTCGTCGGCCTGCTGCACGGGGAGAACCGCGGCAAGCGCATGGTCAAGGTCGCCTAGCCGGCCGACTTGAGCGCCATCCCGGCCTTCCAGTCGAACAACTCCTCCAGCACGCGCAGCGCCTTGCCGCGCGGGCTCGTGAGCTGCGGATCGCGGCCGATGATCAGCCGCGCGTCGTCGCCGGCCGCGGCGATCAGGTCCCGGTGGGCGATCGGGTCGGCGAAGACGTAGTCCGGGAAGCCCGACTGGCGCAGGCCCAGCGCATCGCCGCCGCCGCGCAGCTCCAGGTCGGTCTCGGCGATCAGGAAGCCGTCGTCCGTGCGCCGCAGGATGTCGAGCCGCTTCTGGGCGGTCTCCGACAGCGGCGGGTCGTAAAGCAGCACGCAGGCGCTCTCGCGGCTGCCCCGGCCCACCCGGCCGCGGAGCTGGTGCAGCTGGGCCAGGCCGAACCGCTCGGCCTGCTCGATCACCATGATGGTGGCGTTGGGCACGTTGACGCCCACCTCGACGACGGTCGTGGCGACCAGCACCGAGAGCTTGCCGTCGGCGAACTCGGCCATCACCGCGTCCTTGGCGGCGGCCGGCATCTTGCCGTGGATCAGGCCGACGCTTGGTCCGATCCGTTCGCGCAGCTCCGCGGCCCGGGTTTCGGCGGCCTTCAGGTCCACCAGCTCGCTCTCGGACACCAGCGGGCAGATCCAGAAGGCCTGGGCGCCGGCCTGCACCACCTCGTGGAGCCGCGCCTCCACCTCGGCGATCCGGGTCATCGGCATGGCGCGGGTGGCCACCGGCGTGCGGCCCGGCGGCTTCTCGTCGATGCGCGAGACGTCGAGGTCCCCGTAGACGGTCAGCTCCAGCGTGCGCGGGATCGGCGTCGCCGACATGGCCAGCAGGTGCACCGCCTGGCCCTTGGCCTGCAGCCGCTGGCGCTCGGCCACCCCGAACCGGTGCTGCTCGTCGATCACCGCCAGCTGCAGGCGGTGGAAGGCGACGTCGTCCTGGAACAGGGCGTGGGTGCCGACCGCCACCTGCACCGCTCCGCTCGCCAGCGCCCGGAGCTTCTCGGCCCGGCCCGCGCCCTTGTCCCGCCCGGTCAGCAGGATCACGCCCACGCCGTGGTCGGTGAGCGGGCCCTGGATGGTCTCGAAGTGCTGCCGCGCGAGGATCTCGGTGGGCGCCATCAGCGCCGTCTGCCCGCCCGCGGACGCCACGTCGGCCATGGCGCACATGGCCACCACCGTCTTGCCGGATCCCACGTCACCCTGGATCAGCCGGCTCATCCGCTCGCCGCCGGCCAGGTCGGCGCGGATCTCGGCGAGCGCGCGGGTCTGGGCGCCGGTGAAGGCGAACGGCAGGTCGCCGCGGATCCGCTCCGCCGTCTCGCTGGCCGGGATCCGCACTGCCGGCTCACGCCGGCGTTCGGCGCGGCGCTGGGCCATGGCCAGCTGCTGGGCCAGCAGCTCGTCGTAGGCCAGCCGGCGGTAGTGGCGGGAGAGGGGAGAGAGGTCGGCTTCGCTCTCGGGTCCGTGCAGCCGCGCGATCGCCTCGCGCCAGGGCGGCAGCTTCTCGCGGGCCAGCCAGGCGGGGTCCTGCCACTCGGGCAGCTCGGGCGCGCGCTCCAGCGCCTCCTGGGCGAACACCCGTACGCGCCGGGCCGGAAGCCCCTCGGTGGCCGGATAGATCGGCTCCAGCTCGGGGATGTCCCCGGCCTTGCCGGGCTCCACCATGTAATCGGGGTGGACCATCTGGCGGCCGAACTTCTGGTCCTCGACCTTGCCTGAGATGATCCGCTTCGCGCCCACGGGATGGCGCTGCTCCAGCTGGTCGGCGAAGCGGCCGAAGAACACCAGCGTCAGGAAGCCGGTGGGGTCGGAGACCCGCACCCGCCAGGGCTGGGCGCTGCTGCGCGGCCGCTCGTAGGCGTCGATGGTGACGTCGAAGGTCATCACCTGGCCGTCGACCGCCGCGGAGATGTCGGCCGGCGTGCGCACGACGAGCGAGTGCGGCTTCAGGAACAGCACGTCGCGCACGATCGGCCCCGCGAGCCGCTCCAGCAGGGGGGCGACGCGCGGGCCCACCCCCTTCAGGGAGGTGATCGGCGCAAAAAGCGGGAACAGAATCTCCGGCCGCATCCTTCGAACATAGCTGACTGGCGCCGGCGTCACGCGCGCTCTATATCCGCGACCTCCTTATGACCATCGACGAAGCACGGCTGAAGAAGCTGAGGTTCCGGGCCTGGCGGCGCGGCTTCAGGGAAGCGGACCTCATCCTGGGGCCGTTCGCGGACCGCCATGTCCAGGATTTCAGCCCCGCGGAGCTGGACTGGTTCGAGAGCCTGCTGGAGCAGCCGGACCAGGACCTTTACGCCTGGATCATCGGAACCCTGCCGACGCCGCCGGAGTTCGATGGTGAAATCATGAACCGGATCAAGGCATTCCGGTTCGAAGTTCACAAGTCCCGCGGAGACGATCATGGCGGCTGACGACGCGCGGCCCGTGGCGCCGGCCCAGCTCCGCCGCGTGGCCGACGATCCCGGCCGCCTCGACCTCGTCGGCGCTCCCGAGGGCTTCGACGCCATGGTCATGGCCGATGTGGTCAAGGCGCGGAAGGGGCTGTCGGTCTTCGTCGCCCGCGACGGAACCCGGCTCTCGGCCTTCGCCGACGCCTTCCGCTTCTTCGCGCCCGACGTGGAGATCCTGACCTTCCCGAGCTGGGACTGCCTGCCGTACGACCGCGTCGGCCCGTCGGCCGGCGTCTCGGCCCAGCGGATGACCGCGCTCTCGCGGCTGGTCGAGGGGATCGACGGCAAGGCGAAGGTCCTGCTGGTCACGTCCGTGCCGGCGCTGATCCAGCGCGTGCCGCCGCGGAAGATCGTCAAGCGCGCCAGCTACTCGGGGCGGACCGGCAACACCGTCGAGATCGCGGACCTCGAGGCCTATTTCGCCGTCAATGGCTACCAGCGCGCCTCCACCGTCTCCGAGCGCGGCGAGTTCGCGATCCGCGGCGGGGTGATCGACGTCTTCCCGCCGTCCGCCGAGGAGCCGGTGCGCCTCGACCTGTTCGGCGACACCCTGGAGAGCATCCGCGCCTTCGATCCCGAGACCCAGCGCTCCACGAAGCAGCTCAAGGAGGTCAGCCTCCTGCCGGTCAACGAGGCCCTGCTGGACGCCGACGCGATCAGCCGCTTCCGCACCGGCTACCTGGAGACCTTCGGCGCGCCCGGCGACGACCCGCTCTACGCCGCCGTCTCCGAGGGCGGCCGCCGGGCCGGCATGGAGCACTACCTGCCGCTCTTCTACCCGGACATGGCGACCCTCTTCGACTACCTGCCGAAGGACGCCCTGGTGGCCCTCGACCACCTGGCCCGGGAGGCCCGCGAGGAGCGGTTCGCGCTGATCGAGGACGCCTACGAGTCCCGCGCCGCCACCGAGCGCAAGGTCCAGTACCACCCGCTGGAGCCCAACCGCCTCTACCTCGACGCCGAGGAGTGGCAGGCTGAGCTCGCTAAGCGGCCCAACCGTCGGTTCTCCGCCTTCAACGAGGCCGAGGGCGAGGTCGCCATCGACATGGGCGCCCGGGCCGGGCGCAGCTTCGCCGCCGAGCGGAAGATGGACTCGGTGAATCTCTTCGAGGCCACCGCCGACCACGCCAAGAAGCTCTCCGAGGCCGGCAAGCGCGTGCTGTTCGCCTCCTGGTCGGAAGGCTCGTCCGACCGCCTGGGCCACATGCTGGCCGACCACGGCCTGAAGAACGTGCCGTTCGCCGCCTACTGGGACGCCGCCCGGGCCGCGAACCCGAAGATCCCGCAGCGGGTGGTCCTGCCGCTCGACGCCGGCTTTGAGACCGACAACCTCGCGGTCATCTCCGAGACCGACATCCTGGGCGACCGCCTGGCCCGGCCGAAGCGCCGCCGCCGCGCGTCCAATTTCCTCGCCGAAGCGTCCTCGCTGACGCCGGGCGACCTCGTGGTGCACATCGACCACGGCATCGGCCGCTACGAGGGCCTGAAGACCCTCGACGTCCAGGGCGCCCCGCACGACACGCTCGAGCTGCAGTATGGCGGCGAGGCCAAGCTCTACCTGCCCGTCGAGAACATCGACCTCCTGACCCGCTACGGCGCCGACAGCGAGGGCGTGCAGCTCGACCGCCTCGGCGGGGCGGCCTGGCAAGCCAGGCGGGCGCGGGCCAAGGAACGGCTGCGGGAGATGGCCGAGGGCCTCATCCGCATCGCCGCCGAGCGGGCCACCAAGCAGACCGACGCGGTGGAGCCGCCGCACGGGGTGTTCGACGAGTTCTGCGCCCGGTTCCCGTACGAGGAGACGGACGACCAGCTGGCCGCCATCGGCGACGTCCTGGAGGACCTCTCCGCCGGCAAGCCCATGGACCGGCTGATCTGCGGCGACGTGGGCTTCGGCAAGACCGAGGTGGCGCTGCGCGCCGCCTTCGTGGTCGCCATGAGCGGCCAGCAGGTGGCGGTCGTGGCCCCCACGACCCTGCTCGCCCGCCAGCACTACAAGACCTTCACCGAGCGGTTCGAGGGCTGGCCGGTGCGCATCCGCCGGCTCTCGCGCCTGGTCACCGCCAAGGAGGCCGCCGAGACCCGGGAGGCGCTGAAGAACGGCGAGGTGGAGATCGTCATCGGCACCCACGCCATCCTCGGCAAGCAGGTGGGCTTCCGGAACCTCGGCCTGGTGATCGTCGACGAGGAGCAGCACTTCGGGGTCAAGCACAAGGAGAAGCTCAAGGAGCTTCGCGCCGACGTGCACATGCTGACGCTGACCGCCACGCCGATCCCGCGCACCCTGCAGATGTCGCTCTCCGGCATCCGCGAGATGTCGATCATCGCCACGCCGCCCGTCGACCGCCTCGCCGTGCGGACCTACATCACCCCCTGGGATCCCGTCGTCATCCGCGAGGCCCTGCTGCGCGAGAAGTACCGCGGCGGCCAGGCCTACTACGTCGCCCCGCGGGTCAACGACCTGCCGGAGCTGGAGCGGTTCCTGCGCGAGCAGGTGCCGGAGGTGAAGTTCGTGGTCGGTCACGGCCAGATGGCGCCGACCCAGCTCGAGGAGGTGATGAGCGCCTTCTACGACGGCCAGTACGACGTGCTGCTGTCGACCACCATCGTCGAGAGCGGCCTCGACATCCCGACCGCCAACACCCTGGTCATCCACCGCGCGGACATGTTCGGCCTGGCCCAGCTCTACCAGCTCCGCGGCCGCGTCGGCCGGGCCAAGAGCCGCGCCTACGCATATCTGACCACGCCGGCCGAGAAGCAGATCACGCTCTCGGCGGAGAAGCGGCTGAAGGTGCTGCAGTCCCTCGACAGCCTGGGCGCGGGCTTCCAGCTCGCCAGCCACGACCTCGACATCCGTGGCGGCGGCAACCTGCTGGGCGAAGAGCAGTCCGGCCACATCCGCGAGATCGGGGTCGAGCTCTACCAGCAGATGCTGGAGGACGCGGTCAACGAGCTGAAGACGCTCGCCGGCGCCGAGGGCCTGGAGCACGACCGGGGCTGGTCGCCGCAGATCAACACTGGCGCCGCGGTCCTCCTGCCCGAGGACTACGTCCCCGACCTCAACGTGCGCCTGTCGCTCTACCGCCGGCTCTCGGACGCCGAGAAGGCGCAGGACCGCGAGGCGCTCGCCGCCGAGCTCATCGACCGGTTCGGCCCGCTGCCGCCGGAAGCCGGCCAGCTGCTCAAGGTGGTCGCCATCAAGGGGCTCTGCCGAGAGGCCAACGTCGCCAAGATCGACGTGGGTCCGAAGGGCGCCGTCGTCACCTTCCGCGGCGACGAGCCGAAGAACCCCGCCGCCCTGGTCCAGTTCGTGGCCAAGAACCAGGTCGCCTGGAAGCTTCGCCCCGACCACAAGATCGTGGTCAAGGGCGAGTGGGAGACGCCGGAGCAGCGCCTGAACGCCGCCGAGAAGGTGCTGACGGAGCTAGCCAAGCTGGCGGCCTGAGGCCAAGCTGCCCGGACGTTCAGTTCGGGGGATTTCTCAGTGACCAGTTGGAAGGCCGCCGCCGCGGCGCTCGCGCTCCTGGGCGCCACGGCCGCGACCCAGGCCCGCGCCCAGGAGAGCCCGGCTACGACCGGCGATCTCAACTGCGCGGTCGTCGGCTTCGTGCTCGCGGCGTCGGAGGACAAGGAGGAGCAGCAGGCGGGGCTGATGCTGGCCTTCTACTACTACGGCCGCCTCTCTGCGGTGGGCGGCGGCTTCAACCTCGAGGCCCGCCTGCAGGAGGTCGCGAAGGGTTTCACGGACGAGACGTTCGGGACTCAGGCCCAACGCTGCGGCGACGAGTTCGCCAAGGTGGGCGACTCCATGAAGCTCGTGGGCGACGGCATGGACGAGAAGCGCTAGGCCGACGCGGCCGGTATTAGCTGGCCTTGCGGCCGTCGGCCCGCGAGGCGGCCTCTTCGAGCGCGCGCGCCACCGTCTCCGGACCGCCGACCTCGGCCACCCCGATGTCGAAATCGACCACGAACGGCGGCTTGCCGGCGCCCGCCTCGAAAGCGGTGCAGCCAATGACGGCGCTGATCCGCTCGCCGGCGGCCTTGGCGGCGGCGTGGGGCGTGGCGGGCAGGGCGAGGGCGAAGACCTCCGGCGCGAGCCGGGCGGCAGTGTCCTCCACCCGCACCAGGCGTCCGATCATCGAGCCGATCTGCGGCACGGCGCGGTCAAGCCAGCCGCCGGCCCGGGCGGCGTGCACCTCGGGCTTCTCGGCCACCTTGAGCACGCAGACGCTGAGCGGCCGGTTGCGAACCCGGGCGGCCTGGGCCAGCCGCGCCAGGTGGGCGGCGAACAGGTCGCGGGTGAAGAGGCCGGTGGCGGCGTCCATCAGGCCGGAGCTGCGGGCCCGCTCCAGCGCCTGGCGCACGCTCACGCCGCGGCGGTGGCTGCGGGCCAGCTCGACGACGCGCTTGGCGGTTTCGCTCTCCGGCGTCTCGGGCGAGGCCACGTCCGAGATGCCGCGATGGTAGGCCTCGGAGATGGTCACCGCCGTCTCCCTCTGCATGTAGAGCAGGGCCGGGGTGTGGAAGAGGCGGGTGTTGCGGCGCAAGCCCGCGGCGATGGACATCGCCTCCTGCGGGTTCTCGCCCGCCCACAGCACCACCGCGTCGAAGGCGCGCTCGTGCAGGTAGTCGAAGGCCGTGAAGGCGGTGAAGGCGCCGACCACGTCCGCCCCGTTGCGCTTCAGCGCGTTGGACAGCGCCAGGAACTGCGGAGCCGGCTCGCCGATCGCCAGCACCCGGAAGGCGCTCACGTCGGGCTCGGGCAGGTCCATGCCCCGGCCGCGGTCGGCGAAGGTCTCCTGGCGGAGTTCGAACTCCTCCTCCGACACCGCCACGCGGACCAGGGTCTCGAGCCGCATCGCCGCCTGGGCGGGGTGCAGCGGCGCCGCGAGCGTCAGGTCGAAGCCCTGGGCGGCGAGGGAAGGGTCCGGATCGCCGATGGCCACCACCGGCAACTTGCGCGGCGCGCAGGCGGCCTTCAGCCGCTCGGCGAGGCCCAGGGCGTCCGCGCCGCCGTGCTTCAGGTCGACGATCACCGCCTCGATCTGCAGGTCCGAGAGACAGGCGATGGCCGAATAGGGCCCACGCGCCGTCGCCGTTCGCCAGCCGAGACGGTCGAGCCCGTCCGCGAGCGGCCCGGCCAGCACATCGTCCCGCGCAACGATCAGGACCCGCGCCTGGACGCCTGCCGCCATATCCCCCATTCCCTGACGTGACCCGCCAGCGTGCTAAGCACGGAATCGCGGCGGGGCGAATAGGAACAATAGCCTTGCACGCGTCAGTTGCGGCGCGGCGGTGAGTCGCGGGGAGGGACGATGGCGGACGGTCTTGCGGGTCTGACGGCGGTCGTGACGGGGGCGTCCGGCGGCCTGGGCGAGCATTTCGCCCGGCTGCTGGCGCGCCAAGGGGCCGCGGTGGCCCTCACCGCGCGGCGCCAGGAGAAGGTGCAGACGCTCGCCGACGAGCTGAACGCCGCCGGCGGCCGCGCCCTGGCGATGCGGCTCGACGTGGCCGACGCCGCCGCCATCGCCCCGGCGTTCCAGCGGATCGAGGCGGAGCTCGGGCCGCTGAACATCCTGGTGAACAACGCCGGCGTCGGCGGCGAGGGCCTGGCCCTGGACCTCTCGGTCGAGGACTTCGACAACACCTTCGCGGTGAACGTCCGCGGGACCTTCTTCGCCGCCCAGGCGGCGGCGCGCGCCCTGATCGCCTCCGGCGCCGCCGAACGGGGCCAGGCGCGGATCCTCAACATCGCCTCCATCGCCAGCCACACCGTGCTGCCCGGTCTCTCCGCCTACTGCGGCTCCAAGGCCGCCGTGGCCATGCTGACGAAGAGCCTGGCGCGGGAGTGGGCCCGGCGCGGGATCGCCGTGAACGCGCTCTGCCCCGGCTACATCGAGACCGACATCAACGCCGACTGGTGGCCCACGGAAGGCGGCCAGAAACAGCTCAAGGGCTTCCCGCGCCGGCGTCTCATGCAGGCGTCCGACCTCGACGCGGCCTTCCTCATGCTGGTGGGCGATCCGGCCCGCGCCATGACCGGCAGCGTCGTCACCGTGGACGACGGCCAGTCGCTGCCCGGCGGCGGCTGAGGCTTGGCTGACCGGACGGCAGGATGCTTGGATAGGTCCACAAGGGAGTACCGGAACATGCGCCAGGGACCGCTGTCAGGCCTGAAGGTCATCGAGTTCGCCGGCATCGGGCCCGGCCCGTTCTGCGGCATGCTGCTGTCGGACCTCGGCGCCGACGTGATCCGCATCGACCGCAAGGGCGGACGGGGCGGTGCGCCGTCGGACATCACCGCCCGCGGCCGCCGCTCGGTTGCGCTGGACCTGAAGAGCCCGGCGGCCATCGAGGCCTGCCTGAAGCTGATGGAAGGCGCCGACGCCATCCTGGAGGGCTTCCGCCCCGGCGTGATGGAGCGCCTGGGGCTCGGGCCCGACGTGGCGCTCGCCCGCAACCCGAAGCTGGTCTACGGCCGAATGACCGGCTGGGGCCAGACCGGCCCCTACGCCCAGGCCGCCGGCCACGACATGAACTACATCGCCATCACCGGCGCCCTCCACGCCATCGGCACGAAGGACAAGCCGGTCCCGCCGCTCAACCTGGTGGGCGACTTCGGCGGCGGCGCGCTCTACCTCGCCTTCGGCCTGCTGGCCGGGGTGATCCACGCCCGGGAGACCGGCAAGGGCCAGGTGGTGGACTGCGCCATGAGCGACGGCGCGGCCTCGCTGATGGCCATGTTCTACGGCTTCAAGGCCTCGGGGATGTGGCAGGAGGAGCGCCGCGCCAACCTGCTCGACGGCGGCGCCCACTTCTACGACACCTACCAGTGCGCCGACGGCAAGTGGGTCTCCATCGGCTCCATCGAGCCGCAGTTCTACGCCCTGCTGCTGGAGAAGACCGGCATCTCCGATCCGGACTTCCAGGCCCAGATGGACCGCGCCGCCTGGCCGAAGCTGCATGACAAGCTGGCGGCGGTCATCGCGACGAAAACCCGCGACGAATGGACGGCGATCATGGGCGGCACCGACGTCTGCTTCGCCCCGGTGCTCGACCTCGACGAGGCGCCCAAGCACCCGCACAACGTGGCCCGCCAGACCTTCGTGGAGGTGGCGGGTGTGACCCAGCCCGCGCCCGCGCCACGCTTTTCCGCCACCCCGGGCGCCATCCAGGGCCCGCCGGCCCAGGTGGGCAAGCACGATCGCGAGGCGCTGCTGGACTGGGGCTTCTCCGGCCCGGACATCGACCGGCTGGCGGACGCCGGCGCCATCGCCGACACGCGAGTTTCCTGAAGTCGCCGTTCAGGTTGGGTTCAGCCGCCGGGCCTTAAACCTCATCCCAGGTTGGACGTCGCGCTCTCCCGTCCCTCGAAGCGGCGGCCGACCTGATGGAACGACACGCCCATCGGCGGCGCGCCACCCTTCAACAAGGTGGCGCGCCGTTTCCATTTGTGCGCTTGCCAGACTCTGCCAGCTTCACCACCTTCCGGCCGGATGACGACCCGGCGCGCCCTCGGCCGCTTGCGGGCGGCCGACTGGGATCCGACCCACTGGCTCCGCATCGGCCTCAAGACCCTGGCCAAGGCGCTGGGCCGGCTCTGGGGCCGCGACGTGATGCTCTACACGGGCGGCGTCTCCTTCTTCATCATGCTCGCCATCTTCCCGGCGCTCGCCATCGGCATGGGGCTCTACAGCCTGTTGTCCGATCCGGCCCAGGCGGCGCGCCAGGGGGAATACCTCGCCCGGCTGATGCCCGACGCCGCGCGGCTGATCTTCCAGAGCGAGCTCATGCGGCTCAGCCACGCGCCGCTGGAGGCGGTGTCCTTCCAGAGCGGCGTGGCGCTGGTGGTCGGGGGCTACGCCGCCCACCGCGGCTTCAAGGCCCTGCTGGCGGGCCTCTCCTTCATCCATGACGAGGACGAACCCCGCGGCTTCGTCGGCTTCAACCTGCTGGCGCTGGCCGTGCTGGTGGCGAGCTTCGTGGGCCTCGGCGTGCTGTCCGTGGTGTTCTTCGGCTTCCGGATCATCGGCGAGACCTTCGAGCTGCGCCCGCTGCGCGGCGCGCTCTGGCTCTACAGCGAATGGACCTGGGCCAGCGCCGGCATGACGATCGGCATGGCCTTCATCTACCGCTGGGCCATGTCGCGGCGGCCGGTGGCCTGGCGGGCCTCGGTGATGGGCGGGGCCAGCGCGGCGGCGCTCTGCATCTTCGCCTCGTGGGGCCTGGGCTTCTACGTGGAGCAGATCGCCCATCTGGGCGCGACCTACGGCTCGGTCGCGACCGTCGTGATCTTCCTGATCTGGCTGTCCTGGAATGTGAACGCCATCTTCTTCGGCGGGGCGCTGGCGACCGAGGTGGAGATCGCCATCGACGCGCACGAGGCGGCGATCGCGGTCAGCCCTTCACCACCACGAAGCTGAGCACGCCGCCGTCCTCGCCCCGCTCGGCGAGCGTGGCGCCCGTCTCGGCGGCGAAGTGCGGCACGTCGATGCGCGCCAGCGGATCGTCCGCCAGCAGCCGCACCCGCGCGCCCGCCGGGGCGGCCTCCAGGGCGCGGCGCAGGCGCAGGGTCGGCACCGGGCAGCGGTGGCCCCGGGCGTCCACCAGGATCTCGTCGGCAGGCATGGGCGGCGCATACAACGTGGCTTCGTGGAACCCAAGCTCCGCCTTCGCGCGTTGTGGCCGCACGTCCATTTGCATACGGGGAGGGGATGGCCGTCGCGCGCGAGGTCTTCACCACTGATGTTCCGGCCCGGCTGGACCGGCTGCCGTGGAGCCGATTCCACTGGCTGGTGGTGGTGGCGCTCGGGATCACCTGGATCCTCGACGGGCTGGAGGTCACGCTCGTGGGCTCCCTCTCGCCCGCCATCGCAGGCGCGGACGGCCTCAACCTCGACGCCGGACAGATCGGCCTGGCCGGCAGCGCCTACATCCTGGGGGCGGTGCTCGGCGCCCTGGTGTTCGGCCGCCTGACCGACCGCTGGGGCCGGCGCAGGCTCTTCACCATCACTGTCGCCGTCTATCTCGTGGCGACCATCGCCACGGGCTTCTCCTGGAATTTCTGGTCGTTCCTGCTCTTCCGCTTCATCACCGGCGCAGGGATCGGCGGGGAGTACGGCGCGGTGAACTCGGCCATCCAGGAGCTGATCCCAGCGCGCCGGCGCGGCTACACGGACCTGGCCATCAACGGCAGCTTCTGGGTGGGCGCGGCCCTCGGCGCGATGGGCTCGATCGTGGTGCTCGACCCCGACGTGGTCGACCAGGCCTGGGGCTGGCGGCTCGCCTTCATCATCGGAGGGCTGCTGGCGCTGATCGTCATCTGGATCCGCCGCTTCATCCCCGAGAGCCCACGCTGGCTGATGACCCATGGCCGCCCCGAGGAGGCCGAGGCCGTGGTCCGCGACATCGAGGCCCGGGTGGAGCGCCACACGGCCATGCCGCCGATCTTCGCCCCGCACCCGACCATCCGGCTGGTCCACCGCACCCGCACGAGCTGGACGGAACTCGGCGTGTCGCTGTTCCGCACCTATCCGCGGCGGACCATCCTCGGGCTCGTGCTGATGGCGACCCAGGCCTTCTGCTACAACGCCATCTTCTTCACCTACGCGATGATCCTGACGCGCTTCTACGCCATCCCGGCGCAGAACATCGGCTGGTTCATGCTGCCCTTCGCGCTCGGCAACTTCATGGGGCCGCTGCTGCTCGGCCGGCTGTTCGACAGCGTCGGGCGCAAGCCGATGATCGCCGGGACCTACGGTCTGGCGGGCCTGCTGCTGTGCGTCACGGGCTGGCTGTTCGCGCAAGGCGCGCTCACCGCCGAGACCCAGACGCTTGCCTGGACGGTGATCTTCTTCTTCGCCTCGGCCGGCGCCAGCGCCGCCTATCTGACGGTGGGCGAGCTCTTCCCGCTGGAGCTCCGGGCGCTGACCATCTCCCTGTTCTACGCGATTGGCACCCTGCTGGGCGGGGTCGCGGGGCCCGCGGTGTTCGGCGCCCTGATCGACACCGGCGAGCGAAGCCAGATCCTGGTCGGCTACCTGCTGGGGGGCGGGCTGATGCTGGTGGCCGCCGTGGTCACCCTGTTCCTGGGCGTGCGCGCCGAGAAGAAACCGCTGGAGACGGTGGCCGCGCCGCTGTCCCTGGCGCGCGACGAGCACGGCTGACACGAAAACGCGGGCCCGGCCGGAGCCGGACCCGCGTTCCGTAGCTCGAAGGCTGCCCTTACGGGTTGGTGGTCGTGCCGGTGGGGCCGGTCGGGCCCGTGCCGCCGGCCGTGCCGGTGGCGCCGGTCGTGCCCGTGGTCGAGCCCATGGCGCCGCCGCTCGTGGCGCCCGCCGCGCCGGAGTTCATGCCGGTCCCGGTCGTCGCGTCGGCCGCGGCGGGATCGGTCGCCATGGCGCCCGTCGTGCCGGTAGCGGCGCCGGAGGCCGCCATGCCGGCGTCGCCCGCCGACATCGCGCCGCCCGCGGTCGCGGGATCGGTCGTCGCCGCGGCCGTGGCTTCGGGCGTCTCGGCCGCCTTGTCGCCGCCGCCACAGGCCGCAAGGCCCAGCATCGCGCCCGTCGCCAAGACGGCCGCGCCAAAGGTTCTCAGTCGCATCCGGTATTCCCTCAGATTGGTCAGGGCGCGGCCGGAGGGCCAGCCCGGGAGATGCAACCCGAGGCCGCCACGCCGGTTCCGAAAATGTGATCGGCGGGCTCAACTATCTGAGAAGACGCATCAAATGCTGGTTTGCGCCGACTTGGAGACGCTCAGCCCGCCCGGCGGACCGGCCAGGCGCCGCGCTGGGCCTTGAGCACGCTCCAGCCCTCCCGGGTCAGCACGAAGGCGTGGGGCGAGCCGCGCCAGCCGTTCATCACCGCCGTGGTGCCAGCGCGCTGCAGGAGCCTTCGGCCGCAAAGCCGAAGGCACAGGCCGAGGATCACCGGATCACGATCCACCAGAGGCGCCTCCAGCGCCTGCATCAGGACCTGCCGTTCCTCGGACGTGAGTTCGTGACCCGGTTGCATAAAGGCCCTAACGCCGACCTTGGCCCGGCGTTGCCACGGTCCTGACGACGTTGTCATTTCGGCCCTGCGGGCTTCCCTTTGCGGCGCGGTTCTGGAATTGCTCGCCCATCCGGAATTTGGGGAGGGGCCCTGCCATGAAGACCCGCGCCGCGGTGGCTTTCGAAGCCAAGAAGCCGCTGGAGATCGTCGAGCTCGACCTGGAGGGCCCAAAGGCCGGCGAGGTCCTGGTCGAGATCAAGGCCACCGGCGTCTGCCACACCGACGCCTACACCCTCGACGGCTTCGATTCCGAGGGCATCTTCCCCTCGGTGCTGGGCCACGAGGGGGCCGGCGTGGTCGTCGAGGTGGGTCACGGCGTCACCAGCGTGAAGCCGGGCGACCATGTGATCCCGCTCTACACGCCGGAATGCCGGCAGTGCAAAAGCTGCCTCTCGCGCAAGACCAACCTCTGCACGGCGATCCGCGCCACCCAGGGCAAGGGCCTGATGCCCGACGGGACCAGCCGGTTCTCCTACAAGGGGCAGACGATCTACCACTACATGGGCTGCTCGACCTTCTCGAACTACACGGTCCTGCCCGAGATCGCGGTGGCCAAGATCCGCGAGGACGCGCCCTTCGAAACGGCCTGCTACGTGGGCTGCGGCGTCACCACCGGCGTCGGCGCCGTGGTCAACACCGCCGACGTGGAGGCAGGCGCCCGCTGCATCGTCTTCGGCCTGGGCGGCATCGGGCTCAACGTCATCCAGGGCCTGAAGCTGGTGGGCGCGAGCCAGATCGTCGGCGTCGACCTGAACCCCGCCCGCGAGGAATGGGGCCGCCGGTTCGGCATGACCCACTTCGTCAATCCGAAGACCGTCGACGGCGACCTCGTGGCCCACCTGGTGGCGCTGACCGACGGCGGGGCGGACTACACCTTCGACGCCACCGGCAACACGACCGTCATGCGCCAGGCGCTGGAAGCCTGCCACCGCGGCTGGGGCGAGAGCATCATCATCGGCGTGGCCGAGGCCGGCAAGGAGATCGCCACCCGGCCGTTCCAGCTGGTCACCGGCCGGGTGTGGAAGGGCACCGCCTTCGGCGGCGCGCGCGGTCGCACCGACACCCCGAAGATCGTCGACTGGTACATGGAGGGGAAGATCGAGATCGACCCGATGATCACCCACAAGCTCAGCCTGGAGGAGATCAACAGGGCCTTCGACCTGATGCACGCCGGCGAGAGCATCCGCAGCGTGGTGGTCTATTGAGCCTCGAGACCGTCTCCACGACCCGGACCTTCGGCGGAACCCAGGGCGTCTACCGCCACCGCAGCCGCGAGACCGGCACGGACATGACGTTCAGCGTCTTCGTCCCCCCGCAGGCCGAGCAGGGGCCAAGGCCGGTCGTCTGGTACCTGTCGGGGCTGACCTGCACCCACGCCAATGTCACCGAGAAGGGTCAGTTCCAGCGCGCCTGCGCGGAGCTCGGCCTGGTCTTCGTGGCCCCGGACACCAGTCCGCGGGGCGAGGGCGTTCCGGACGATCCCGCCTACGACTTCGGCCAGGGCGCCGGCTTCTACGTGGACGCCACCCAGCCCCCCTGGGCGCAGCACTTCCGCATGGCGAGCTACATCGTCTCCGAGCTGCCGGAGGTGATCGCCGGGCATTTTCCCGTCGACATGGCCCGCCAGGGCCTCACCGGCCACTCCATGGGCGGGCACGGGGCGCTGACCCTGGCGCTCAAGACCCCCGGCCGCTGGCGCAGCGTCTCGGCCTTCGCGCCGATCGCCTCGCCCATGCGCTGCCCCTGGGGCGAGAAGGCGCTGACCGGCTACCTGGGGCCCGATCGCCACGCCTGGCGACGCCATGACGCCACCGCCCTGATCGAGGACGGCGCCCGCCTGCCGGAAATCCTGGTGGACCAGGGCGACGCCGACAACTTCCTGAAGGACCAGCTCAAGCCCGAGCTGCTGGAGGCCGCCTGCCGTGACGCCGGCGTGCCGCTGACGCTCCGGATGCAGCCCGGCTACGACCACAGCTACTACTTCATCGCCACCTTCATGGCCGACCACCTGGCCTGGCATGCGGAGCGGCTGGCTTGAGCGGCGTCGTCGTCGCCGTCTCCGCCAAGCCGAAGCACGGCCCGAAGAAGCTCAACCGCGAAGTGGTGACCCTGCTGCAGGGCCAGGGCGTCGAGGGCGACGCCCACTGCGGCGCGACGGTGAAGCACCGCAGCCGCTGGCGGCGCGATCCGACCCAGCCGAACATCCGCCAGGTCCACCTGATGCACCAGGAGCTGCACGACGAGCTGGCGGCGAAGGGCTTCGCGGTCACCCCCGGCTACATGGGCGAGAACATCACCACCCGCGGCGTCGACCTCCTGGGCCTGCCCAAGGGCGCGGTGCTGCGGATCGGCGCGGGCACCGTCGTCGAAGTCACCGGCCTGCGCAATCCCTGCTACCAGCTCGACCAGCTGCAGGAGGGCCTGATGCAGGCCTGTCTGGAGAAGCGCGGCGATGAGCTCGTCCGCAAGGCCGGCGTCATGGGCGTCGTCCTGTCAGGCGGAGAGGTGAGGGCGGGCGACGCGATCACGGTCGAGCTGCCGCCGGGCCCGCACGAGGCGCTGAAACCGGTCTAGCCCAGCGCCGCATCCACCAGCTGCGGGAACACCTTCGCGACCTTGCCCAGCAGGTAGTCGCCGTAGGTCCCGTCGAACTCGTGCACGCTCGCCTTGTCCCAACGCTCGGCCCGGTCGGCGTCCACGTCCGCGCGCCCGGAGACCGGCAGCGGCTGCATCCGCGCCGTGAAGTCCGGATCGAAGAACAGCGGGAAGGAGAGGCGGTCGTGGCCGCTGACGTTACGCACCCTGTGCGGCGTGGACCTGAACCGCCCCCCGGTCAGGCGCTCCAGCATGTCGCCGATGTTGCAGACCAGGGCCCCTTCGACGGGCGGCGCCTCGACCCAGCCGCCGGGCGTCTTCACCTGCAGCCCGCCGAAGCGGTCCTGCGCCAGCAGGGTCAGCAGGCCATAGTCGGTGTGCTCACCCACGCCCCAGGCGTCCGGCTCGCCGCCCGCCGGATAGTGGAAGATCCGGAACAGCACCGTGGGCTCGGCGAGGTAGGCGCGCTGGAACCATCGGGCGTCCAGGCCCAGGCTCAGGGACACGCCCTCCATCAGCACGCCAGCGGCGCGGGTCGCCGCGTCCATGTAGCCGAGGACCGTGGGCTTCAGCCCGGGCAGTTCGGCCGGCCAGAGGTTCGGCCCGTGCATCGGCAGGCCGGCGCGGACCCGCGGATGTTCGGGAGACAGCTCGCTCCCGAGGTAGAGCCCTTCCTTGAGGTCCGGCCGGCCGGAGGTGAGCTCGCCGCCGAGCGGGAACCAGCCGCGCCAGGCCCGCCCGCCGCGGCTCATGGCGATCTGCGCCTTCGCTTCGACCGGCAGCGCGAAGAACAGGCGGCTCTGCGCTTCCAGCTCGGCGAAGGCCGCCGGCGCGATGCGATGGCCCACCAGGTAGAAGAAGCCGTGCGCCTCGCAGGCCTGAGCGATGGCGTCGGCCACCCTGCGCCGGCCGGCCTCGTCGGCCGCGTCGAACAGCGGCTCCATGTCGATGATCGGCAGGCGCTCGGTCATGGCCGCCACCCTAGACACGGCGCGCCCAAAGAAAAACGGCCCGGATCGCTCCGGGCCGTTCGTCCGTCTCAGGTACGCGAGACTAGTACTTCAGGCGAAGCGTCGCGCCGACCGTCCGGGGCGCGCCCAGGAAGGTGTCGTAGACGCTGACCGCGTCGTTGTTCTCGTCCACCTGGTAGGGGCCGTTGAAGCCGACCTGCAGGTAGTCCTTGTCGAACAGGTTGTTGGCCCACAGCTCGACGGTCCAGCGCTCGTCGGCCGAGCCCAGGCCCACCCGGGCGTTCACCAGCACCATCTCGTCCTGCTCCTTGACGGGGTGCAGGTCGGAACCGGTGTTGTAGCGCGAGGTGTACTTGGCCGAGACGTTGGTGCGCAGCTTCATGTCGCCGAACACGTCACGCTCGTAGGTCCCGGCCAGCGAGGCCGAGTAGCGCGGCGCGAACGACAGCTGGGCGCCGGGCAGGCGACGCAGGCTGTTGAACCGGGTCGGGTTGATCAGGTCGGCGGCGGTGAACGGCTGGATCTCCGTTTCCGCATAGGTGACGCCGCCCTGCAGGGTCAGGCCGTCGATCGGCGGGACATAGATGAAGTCCAGGTCGACGCCGCGCGAGATCACCTCGGGGATGGTCTCCACGACGAAGGCCGTGCCGACGAAGGTGTTCAGCTGGAAGTCCGTGAACTGCTGGTAGAACACCGCGGTGTTCAGCATCAGGCTGTTGCCGAACCAGCTGGTCTTGGCGCCGATCTCGTAGGAGTCGACGAACTCGCCCTTGAAGCTGGTGTCCGGGTCGGCCGTGAAGTTCGGGCCGGTCGCGGTCACGGCGATCAGCTGCTCGCGGTCCAGGTTGAAGCCGCCCGCCTTGTACCCGCGCGAGTAGGACGCGTAGGTCATGATGTCCGGGTTCCAGCGGTAGGCGATCTTCGCCGTGCCGGAGACTTCCTCCTCCGTGCGGCTCTGGGTGATCACGCCCAGGTCGTCGAAGTCGTTGTTCTGGCCGTTCAGGCACAGGCCGCCGACGATCGTCGTGGCCGTCGCCGTCCCGAGCAGGCGCGCCAGCGAGCCGAAGGCCGCTTCGCCCTGGTCGCAGGAGGAGCCCGTGGTCGTGTAGTCGGTCGTCAGGCTCTTCTCGTCACGGGTGTAGCGCAGGCCCACGGTCAGTTCGAGCGCGTCGGTGATCGCGAACGAGTTGTTGGTGAACAGGGCCCAGGTGTCGCCCTCCTGCGAGTAGCTGTCGTCCGTGCCCGTGCCCGCCTGCAGGATCGTGGCCGGCGTCAGGCCGATCAGGGCCGGCACCCCGCCCAGCACGCGGCCGGCGAAGTAGGGGTAGTAGTCGGCGCCGAAGCGGAGGATCGAGCGGGTGTCGAGGTCTTCCTTGGCGTAGAAGCCGCCGACCAGCCAGTTGAGGCGGTTGTCGACAGCCTGGCCGGCCAGGCGCACTTCCTGCGAGAACTGGCCGAACTCGACGAAGTTCGTGCCGTCGGCGGGACGGTAGACCAGGTCGGCGGCGGTGAAGTCGCTGTCCTGGCCGGTCTCGGCGCGCCAGTTGCGGACCGCGGTGATCGAGGTCAGCTGCAGGTCCGGGGTGATGTCCCAGTTGGCTTCGGCCGAGAAGCCCATGTCCTCGACGCGCTGGTCGGTCTCGCGGTTGGCGTAGCCCAGGCGGTCGAACGGGGTGGAGGTGGTGTCGAGGGAGCCCGGACGCACGGCGTTGATCAGGTTCGCGCGGCTGTTGGCGGCCTGGCCCACGAACAGCTGGGTGCCGACGCAGCAGTTCTCGTCGCGCTTGGTGTAGTCGCCGATCAGGCGGACCGAGAGATCCGAGGTGGGCTCCCAGAGGAGCTGGCCGCGCAGGGTGTAGAAGTCCTGGTCGTTGTCCTCGGTGAGGCCGCGCGGGCCGGAGCCCACGACGATGTCCTGGTAGCCGTCGCGGCGACGGGCGCCGGCGAACAGGCGGCCGGCCACGGTGTCGGTGATCGGGCCCGAGATGGCGCCCGTGACGCCGAACTGGCCGTGGTTGCCGATGGTGGCTTCGGACTCGGCCTGGAAGTCGCGGGTCGGGCCGGCGGTGATGATGTTGATCACGCCCGCCGAGGTGTTCTTGCCGAACAGGGTGCCCTGCGGGCCCTTCAGCACCTCGATGCGGGTCACTTCGCCCAGGTCGCCGAACGACACGCCGTTACGCGGGCGGTAGACGCCGTCGATCACCACGCCGACGGAGGATTCCAGGCCCGGGTTGTCGCCCACGGTGCCGACGCCGCGCACGCGGGCGGTCACGATGGTCTCGTTCGAGGTGGAGGTGACGGTCAGGCCGGGCGTCAGCACGGTCAGTTCGCGGATGTCGCGCACGCCCGCGTCGCGCATCAGCTCGCCGGACACCGAGGTCACGACGATCGGCACGTCCTGCAGGCTCTGCTCGCGCTTCTGCGCGGTGACGACGATTTCTTCCACCGCCCGGTCGGCCCCCTCGGCCTCCTGGGCGTGGGCGGCCGTGGCGAGGCCGGACATGAGCAGGACCGGCGTCAGCGCGGTCCCACAAAGAAGCTTCACAATTCGCATAGATAACCTCCCGGAGCGGCCCACGCGGGGAGTCGCGGGCGCCGGCTCAAAGCGGTCCGGATTTAGGCGTGTCGGCAGGCTCGGCAATTGCCTGAGATCAAGCGGGGCGGTCACGCCTCACCTCTGTGGCGCCGGGGACACGCATTGGGCAATGGAAAGGCGCCGCCGCCATGATCCGGCCGCAGTTCATGTGAGTGCGGTCAGCGAACTTCGTTCGTCCGACTGCTGCGTCCGAAGGTCGCGATGCGGGCGCGGGCACAACTTCCTGGCGCGTGACCTGCTACCAGAGGTCGGCTCCGTCATACCCACACCGGAGCCGGCAGGGCCGCCGCTTGCGGTCGGCCTGCCACTGCGGCCGGGCTCCGTTCGACGCGGGACCCGGCCGCGGATCCGCCGGAGGCTTTCCGCCGCGTCCAACTTCTGCGAGTGAGAAGCCATGTCGTCCGTGACTCGCGCCCTCATCCTCAGCGCCGGCCAGGGTAAGCGGCTCCTGCCGCTGACCACCTCCCGCCCGAAGTGCCTGATCGACCTCTCCGGCAAGACCCTGCTGGAGTGGCAGCTCCAGGGCCTGCGCGCCGCCGGGATCCGTGAGGTGGTGGTGGTCACCGGTTTCAAGGCCGAGGCCGTGGACGCCGAGCTGGCGCGCCTGTCGATCCCGGGGCTCGAGGTCCGCACCCTGTTCAACCCGTTCTATGACGTGGCCGACAACCTGGCTTCCTGCTGGATGGCCCGCGAGGTGTTCGACCGCGAGCTCCTGCTGCTGAACGGCGACACCCTGTTCGAACCGGCGGTGGCCGAGCGCCTGCTGGCCGCGCCCGCCTCGGAGATCACCGTCACCGTCGACCGCAAGGCCGAGTACGACGCCGACGACATGAAGGTCCTGGAGGAGGGCGGCCGCCTCGAGGCGATCGGCAAGACGATCACCGAGTACAACGCCGAATCCATCGGCTTCATCCGCTTCTCCGCCGCCGGCGCGGCGCGGTTCGTGGCGGCCATCGACGCGGTGATCCGCTCGCCGGGCGGCCTGAAGCGCTGGTACCTGAGCGCCATCGACGAGCTGGCGCGCGACACAGGCGTGGTCACCGTCCAGTCCATCGAAGGCCTCGACTGGGGCGAGATGGACTTCCCCGCCGACGTGGAGGCGAACCTCGCGCTCACCGAGCGCTGGGTGGCCCGGCGGTCCGCCCAGTCGGCGGCCTAGGCCTCGCCCACGAGGCTGCGCACCAGTTCGAGGTCGGCGATCTTGTCGACGTCCACCGCCGCCAGGCCGTAGGGCGTCGCCACCGCCGCGGCGCGCACCCCGGCCAGCCGCCCCAGCCGCGCCACCGCACGGGTGAGCGTCAGCCGCCCGAGCAGGAAGCCCACGAGGATCCCGGGCCCCAGGATGGCGGCCATGCGCCACGGCCGCTTCCGCTCCGCTTCCACCCGCCGCCAGAGCCGCACCGCGGCCAGCGCCCGGGGGCTCGCCAGGTAGAACAGGTTGCACCCCGACCAGTGGCCGTCGGCCAGCCGCAGGTAGGTCCGCTGCGTGACCGGCGCGTCCCTCTCCACCGTCTCGCGCCGGGCGAGGAGGGCGCAGATGTCGGCGTCGGCGGGGGCGTCGTCCAGGAAGCGGGCGATCCACTCCGGGCGCAGCAGGGCGTGGTCCGAGGTGGTGACCAGCAGCGGCGTCCCGAGGACCGCCGCGCCCGTCTCGACGCTGGCGCTGGGCCCGGCGGCGGCCTCCAGCACCTCGACGCCCAACCGCTCGGCTTCCCGGCATACGTCCGCATGGTTGGCGGAGATGGCGATGCGGCCGGCCCCGGCTTCGCGAAGCGCGCCCACCACCCGCTCCAGTAGGCTGCGGCCCTCCAGGCGGATCAACGCCTTGTGGCTGACGCCCGCCGCCTCGGCGAGCGGATCCGGCCCACCGCGCGAGCCGGCCAGCACCAGCGCCTGGAACGGCCTCACGCCAGGGCCTTCTCGTAGATCCGGTAGGTCTTGTAGATCCGGGCCCCGGCCGCCTCGAGGATGTGGCGCATGGGCCGGTTGTCCTCCAGGATCCAGGACAGCTCGGCCCGTTCGTAGCCGAGCCGGCGGGCGGCGCTGGCGCCGGCGTTCATCAGCAGGAACGGCAGGACCACGCCGCGCGGCGTGCGGGCGAACTTCCGGCGCACCCCCATCAGCGGCACGCGGGCGGTCTTCACACCCTTCACCTTCAGCCGCCAGAGCAGCTTGGCCCAGCCGAACGGCAGCAGCTTCCCGCCCAGGTCGCGGATCGCCTCGTTGACGTTGGGCAGGAAGACGATGAAGCCCGCCGGCTCCCCGTCGATCTCGGCGAACCAGGTCAGCCGCCGGTCGATCACCGGCCGCATGGCCTTGGCGATCTGGGCGGTCTCCGCCTCGGTCGTCGGCGTGAAGCCCCAGTTGTCCTGCCAGGCGTCGTTGAGGATCTCGGTGAGCCGGCCGACCTCCTCGTCGTAGCGGCTCATGTCCAGCTCGCGCAGGACCACGCCCTCGGGCAGGCCGCGCCGCACCCGCTCCAGCACCCGTTCCGGCAGGTCGACCGAGGTCTCCGCCATGTAGGCGTAGACGTCCTTGGCCTTGGCGTAGCCCTGGGCCTCGATCTGGGCGCCCGTGTAGGCCGGGTCGTGGCCCATCATCACCATGGGCGGGGTGTCGTGCCCCTCCACGAGCAGCCCGACCTCCTCGTTGATCGACAGGTTGAAGGGCCCCAGCGCGCGGTCGCAGCCGCGGGCGCGAAGCCAGGCCTCCGCCTCGCGGAACAGGGCGGCGAACACCGCCGGATCGTCCTCGGCCGCGATCAGGCCGAAGTGGCCGACCTTGCCCATGGCGGCCGGGGAGAGGCGGTCGATCTGGGCGCTGATCCGGCCCACGTCGCGGCCGTCGCGCACGGCCAGCCAGAGCTGCACCTCCGCATGGTCGAAGAACGGATTGGTCTTCGGGGTCAGGGCCTCGCGCCGCTCCATCAGGAGCGGGGCGATGTAGTTGGGGTCGCCCCGGCCGAGGGCCATCGGCAGGCGGATGAACCGCTCGAGCTCCGCCTTGGTGGAGACCGGAACGAGGCCGACTGCGCTGGTTGCGCCGCTCCCGTCCATCATCCCTCCAGGTAGAGCAGGGCCGTGAGTCCCCCGACGGAGAATAGGACAGGCGCCGCCCAGGCCGCCAGCCATGCCGCGGCCAGGCCGCTTTCGCCCACCGCCACGAACATCCCGTCGACCACCAGGAAGACCAGCCCGGCCGCCAGGCAGGTGACGAGCAGGGCGGTCCCGCCGCTGCGGAAATTAGCCATGGCCACCGGCGCGGCCAGCAGCAGCATGACCACGCAGGCCAGCGGATCGGCGGCGAACCGCTGCAGCTGGGTGGCGTAGTAGCTTCGCGGCCGCACCGCGGCCTTGCCCTCCAGGCCGGCGGCGGCCGCCCCGGGGCTGAGCTGGCTGCCGGCGAACAGGGCCTCCACGTCCCCGGGCGTGAGCTCGCTGCGCCAGATCATCTCGGCGGCCGAGGACGACTGTACGCGCCCGGGCGCCACGCTGCGGAACGTCGGCGCCTCGAGGGCCCAGACGCCGTCGCGGTAGACCGCCGAGCGCGCCCGCGTCGTCGAGATCAGCCGGCCGTCGGCGTTGCGCTGGTAGATGCTGACGTCGGTCAGCCGCTCGCCGCCCACCGAGGCGGGCGTGGCGACCACCAGGTCGCGTCCCACCCGGAAGGTGCGCGGCTGGGCGACCTGCCGGCTGGCGCTGGGGGTCGTGGCGCGCCACCACTCGGCCAGCGTCTGGTCGGTGCGCGGGGCGACGACCGTGGCCATCAGGAGCTGGACGACCATCACCACGATCGCCGCCGGGACGGCGAGGGCGGTGACCCGGTAGGCCGACATGCCGGCCGCGCGCATGGCGGTCACCTCGCTGTTGCGGGCCAGCCGGCTGAACCCGAACAGGGCGCCGGAGAGCACCGCCAGCGGCGCGGCCTGCTCGATCAGCCGCGGCAGGCGCAGGAGCGCGTAGTAGGCCACGCCCGAGAGGCCGAGTTGGCGCTCGATGATGTCGGTCGTCACGTCCAGCAGGTCGAGCACCTGCAGGACGCCCAGCAGCACGAGGAGCGCCGCCAGGATACGCAGGCCCACCGTCTTCAGGATGTGGGCGGCCATGGTCATGCCTGCGCCCGCCTCGGCAGGATCCGCTGGCGCAGGTCGACGATCGCGTCGGCGATCCGCTCCACCGCCACGCCCACGGGCGTCTCGCCCGGCCGCTTGCGGCTGGTGGCGAAGGTGATCGCGCAGATCGCCGTGAAGGCCACGAACGGCGCGCCCACCGAGAGCGCCGCCGGCGCCTCGCCGCCCGCCGCCAGCCCTTGGCCGAACTGCAGGAGCTGGTTGAAGGTCAGCAGCAGCAGGCCGGCCACGATGATCCCGGGCGCGGAGCCCCGCCGCTTGGTGGCGAGCCCGAGCGGCAGCGCCAGCAGCGGCAGCAGCGGCAGGGACAGCGCCCGGCTGAGCCTCGCCAGGAACTCGGCGATCAGCGTCTGGCGGGGAATGAGGCCGTCGGGCCGGCGCGACTCCGCCACCAGCTCCGTCAGGGTCAGCTCACGCTCGTCGCCGCCGCGGGCGCGCAGCAGCCGCGCGGCCCCGCTCAGCGGCACCTCGAGGCTGAAGCTGTCGAAGCTCAGCACCTCCGGCTCGCCGCGGCTGTTGATGCGCAGCTGCAGCCCGTCGTCGAGCACGAGGGTGGCGGTCTCGCCGTCGGCGTTGGTGCGCAGCTGGCCCATGCGCGCCGTGGTGACCATCTCCCGGCCCTGGTCGTCCACCTGGCGGATGAACACCCCGGTGAGCCGCCGCCCGGCGGCGTCGGCCATGTCGGTCGTCATGGTCAGCTGGTCGTTGGGCGAGACGATCATCCCGGACTGCACCGTGCCGCTCCAGCCGGCGTTCTCCGCGGCGTGCAGCACCGCGCGGTAGGCGTAGCGGGAATAGGGCTGCAGGTAGCCGAACAGCACCAGACTCACGCACATCAGCACCAGCCCGAGCCCGACGTAGGGATAGACGATCCGGGTGAACGAGACGCCGCTGGCCAGCAGGGCGTCGATTTCGGAATCCTGGTTCAGCCGCGAGATCACCACGAACAGGGCGATGAAGAAGGCCGCCGGCAGGGTCAGGCCCAGGTAGTGCGGCACCAGGTTGGCGCTGAGCTCGGCCAGGAAGCCGAACCGGTTGCTGCTGCCCGAGAGCATGTCCAGGAGCCGCAGGATGCGCTCCAGCAGGAGGCCGGTCAGCGTCACCAGCATGGCGCCCAGCAGGGGCCACAGCATGAGCTTCAGCACGTAGCGGTCGATGATCCGCAACCGGTCCCCCCGTCGCCGCGCGCTCAGGCGCCGGTCCAGCGGGCGGCGAGCTCGGCCGCCAGCGCCGCGGCCGCGTCCTCGTCCAGGGCCACGTGCGCGCCGAGGTTCGGCTGGGCCGGCCAGCCCGCGTCGACGTAGCTGCGGCCGCCGTGCTCCCGCGCGCCCTCGTAGCGGGGAATGACGTGGAAGTGGACGTCGCGGTCCACCATCATCAGCATCAGGTAGTTGATCCGCTCATAGCCCACGAAGGCGGTGAGCAGGCGCTCGATCCCGTCCACCGCGGTCTTGAGGTCGGCGAACGCCTCCGGGCCAAGCTCGGAAAAGGCTCCGGCGACGTCCTTGCAGACGAGCACCAGCGAGCCGAGCGTCGGCTGCTGGGGGCGCGCGAGAACGAGCCAATGCGGCGTCTCGGCGACCAGGGTCCTTGGATACCCGAATTTCAGCGCGGTAGGATTGGTCATCGTCCGTCAGGACAGGCCACTGGCGCTGTCCCGCCCATCATAGGGAGGGGGTCGTACCGATGAAAGCCCGTTTGGCCGCCGCGTGCGTGGCGGTCCTCGGCGCGCTCGCAATCCAGGGCACGGCCCGGGCGGCGGAGTGCGAGGGCGACCCGTCCGCGGGCGCGGTGCAGCTCGTCGTGCGGGTGGCCGGCGTGCAGTCGGCGCGGGGGCAGGTGGCCGTCACCCTCTATCCGAACATCAAGCGCCGCTTCCTCGCCCCCGGCGGCAAGCTGCTGCGGGTGCGCACCCGCGCGGCGGCGCCGGTGACGACGGCCTGCTTCTGGGTGCGGCCCGGCGCCTATGCGGTGGCGGTCTACCACGACGCCGACGGCGACCACGACTACGACCGCAACGCCGTGGGCATGCCGGTGGAGGGCTTCGCCTTCTCCAACGACCCGCCGACGCGATTCGGCCTGCCGTCGTTCGAGAGCGCGCGCTTCACGGTGGGCGCGGGCGGGCGGACGCTGCCGGTCCAGATGCGCTACCTCCGCGCCGGCGACCTCAGCCGGTAGCGGCCGAGCTCGCCGAACCCGCCGCCGGGCGTGAGGCCGCGGGCCACCACGCCGATTTCGAAGCCGTCGCCGGCGCGGGCGATCTCCAGCCCATGCCAGCGCGCGGCCTCGCCGTGCCCGTCCGCCGCCGCCGAGGCCGAGGGGACGCCCAGTACGGGGATCGCCCCGGTCGGTCCCGCGACGCGGGTCACCAGGGCCTCGTGGGCGTGGCCGTGCAGCACCAGTTCGGCGCCCTCGCGCGCCAGCACCGCGCGCAGCGCCGTCGCGTCGGTCAGCGCCTTGCGGCCGGAGACCGCGCCCTCGGCGATCGGATGGTGCACCAGGACCAGGCGGAAGCGCCCGGCCTCGCCCTGTTCGCGCAGCACCTGCGCCAGCCGCGCGACCTGCGGCTCCCCGAGCCGGCCCTGGGCCAGGTGCAGGGCGGTGGGGACCGCCGAGCAGAGGTTGATCAGCGCCACCTCGCCGCGCACCCGCACCTTCGGGAACGCCTCGGCCGGGTCGTCGCCGAGCCACTCGCGCCAGGCGGAGAACGGATCGTCGCCCCGGGACCGGACCAGGGCGTCGTGGTTGCCGGGGCTCACCGTCACCGCCTCGGTGGGACCGATGCCCTCGAGCCACGCGCGCGCCGCGGCGAACTCCTCCGGGGTGGAGAAGTTGGTGAGGTCGCCGGTCAGGGCCACATGGTCGGGGGCCTGGGCGCGCACGTCGGCCACCAGGCCCGCCAGCACCTCGGGCCGGTGGCGATGGCGTTTGCGGCGCCAGGCGATCCGGCTGAGCAGGCGCTTGGACGCGATGTCCCGCCACCCCGGCCGCAGGTCGGGCGGGGGCAGGTGGGGGTCCGAGAGGTGGGCGAGGCGGAAGTGCGGCAAAGCGTGAAGGATTCTGGTCAGGCCGAGCGCAATCTGGCTATCAAGGCGCCGGCTTTGAATAGGGGTGATGCGCGTCTTGGGCGAGTCGGGCGAGGTTGAATCTGGCGGGCGTCGGCCGCTCGGCGTGACGGTCGGCGGTGGGGCGGCGCGCATCTGGGGCATGACCGGGGCCGAGCGCCTGCGCCGCACCTTCGTGCGCGCCGGCCTGGAGCCCGCCGAGTCCGTCGCCCCCGACCGGGCCGCGGTGATCGCCCGCGCCGACTGGGTGATCGACGAGCCCCTGGTCAAGGAGGTCGCCGCGCGTCCGGGCGTGGTGCTGGTGGGCCCGGGCGGCGAGCCGGTGGCGGCGCACGCGCCCGCAGGCCGGGCCGAGGCCGTGGCCGCCATGCTCGCCGCCGGGACCGCGCCGGGCGAGCTGGAGCAACTCGATCCCTCGTCGGTCGCCTACAACAGCGCCCTGCGCAAGCGCGAGCCGCCGGTCCTCACGCCGCTCTCGGAGGCCAACGTCCGGGCCGTGGAGGCGCGCACCTTCAAGGGCTCCTACAAGGGCGTCACCGACATCGTCACCAAGTACGTCTGGCCGACGCCGGCGCGGATCGTCACCCGCTGGTGCGCGCTCGCCGGGATGACGCCCAACCAGGTGACCTTCGTGGGCTTCCTGCTGGTGCTGGCGGCCTTCTGGCTGTTCTGGATCGGCGAGTTCGGCTGGGGCCTGGTCTGCGCCTGGATCATGACCTTCCTGGACACCGTCGACGGCAAGCTCGCCCGGGTGACGCTCACCTCGTCCAAGTTCGGCAACCTCTTCGACCACGGCATCGACCTGATCCACCCGCCCTTCTGGTGGTGGGCCTGGTACGTGGGCCTGCAGGCCACCGGCCAGCTGCCGCCGGACGCCGGGCTGATGCTCGGCATCATCCTGATCGGCTACTGGGTGCAGCGGGGCATGGAGGGCGTGTTCATGCGCCGCTACGGCTTCCACGTGCACTCCTGGCGGCCGTTCGACAGCTTCTTCCGGCTGATCACCGCCCGGCGGAACCCCAACATGCTGATCCTGACGCCGGCGGCCCTGCTCGGCGCGCCCGGGCTGGGCTTCTGGCTGATGGGCGCCTGGACGGCCATCTCCCTGGCCGTGCACGCGGTGCAGCTCGCCAAGGCGCTGATGACGCCGCGCGACCAGGTCGTCTCCTGGCTCTCGCGCTGATGCGCGCCGGCGTGATCCGCAACCCGAAGAGCCACCGCAACCGGCGGAACATGGCCTGGGCCGCGGCGCCGGAGGGGACGCTGTTCGCCAAGCCGAAGACCAAGGAGGCGCTCGCCGAGGCGCTGGCGGGCTTCGCGGGGGAGGGGGTCGACACCCTGGTGATCGACGGCGGCGACGGCACCGTGCGCGACGTGCTCACCCGCCTGCCCGCCGCGTTCGGGGAGCGGCGGCCGCGGCTGGCGGTCGTGCCCTCCGGCAAGACCAATGTGCTCGCCGAGGATCTCGGCGTGCCCGCCGACTGGACCGTTGAGGCCGCCCTGCAGCGCGCCCTGGAGCCTGGCCGGCCGCGGGCCAGCCGGCCCTGCGTGGAGGTCGTCCGCCGTGACGGCAGCGAGCGCCGCCGCGGCTTCATCTTCGGTACGGGCGCCTATGTCCGCGCCACGCGCCTGGCGCAGTCGGCGCACCGCATGGGCGCCTTCGGGACCGCCTCCGTCGCCCTGACGCTGGCCGCCTCCGTGGTCCAGAGCATGGCGGGCCGCAGCGACCGCGGCTGGCGGGCCGGGGAGGGGATGCGCCTGGCGCTCGGCGGCGGCGGCCCGACGGACGGCGCCCGGTTCCTGGTGATCGCCTCGACGCTGGAGACCCTGCCGCTGGGCCTGAAGCCGTTCGGCCCGGTCCGCCCCGGCCTGAAGGCCCTGGCGATCGAGGCGCCGCCGCGCCGGCTCGTGGCCGCCCTGCCGCCGCTCTGGACCGGGGCCCAGCCGGCCTGGCTGGAGGACGCCGGCTACGTCCGCCGCGACGGCGATCTCGAGGTCGACTTCCAGGGCGAGTACGTGCTGGACGGCGAAGCCTACCGGGCCGGCGCGCTCACGGTGCGCCAGGGACCGGTGATGGAGTTCGTCACCTGATGGCGGTCTCGTTGGACTCCGTCGTGAAGAAGGAGCTGTCGGCCAGGACGCCGCCGCCCATCCGCCGCTTCGCCGAGGCGCTGGCCCAGGCGCCGGGCGCGCTGGCCGTCATCTTCTACGGCTCGACGCTGCGCACCGGCGACCTCACGGGCCTCCTGGACTTCTATGTGCTCACCGACCAGCCGCACCGCACCGGCCTGCGCCGCGTGGCCGAGCGCGCCCTTTGGCCCGAGGTCAGCTACCGTGAGTTCGACGCGCAGGGCGACGTGCTGCGGGCCAAGGTCGCCACCATGCCGCTCGCCACCTTCGCGCGGGCCGCCGCCGGCGGGACGCTCGACACCACCATCTGGGCGCGCTTCGTGCAGCCCACCGCCCTGGTCTGGACGCGGGACGTCGCCGCCCGCGACGAGGTCGTCCGCGCCGTCACCGCGGCGGTGCGCACCGCCGGCCGGTTCGCCGCGGCGCTGGGTCCCGAGCGGGGCGTGGCGCTGGAGTTCTGGCGCGCCCTGTTCCGCCAGACCTACCAGGCCGAGTTCCGGGTGGAGACCGCCGGCCGCGCCGACGAGCTGCTCCGCGCCGCCCCGATCCGCTGGGCCTCGCTCCTGCCGCTCGCCTGGAGCGCCGAGGGGCTGGCGTTCCAGCGCGTCGGCGACGACCTGCGCCCGGCGCTGGATCCCGCCTTGCGGCGCCACCTGGAGGATCGCTGGCGGGCCCGCCGCCTGGCCGGCAAGCCGCTGAACATGGCGAGGCTGGTCAAGGCCGCCTTCACCTTCGACGGCGCGGCGCGCTACGCGGCCTGGAAGATCGAGCGGCACACCGGGCTAAAGATCGCCGTCACGCCCTTCCGCGAGCGCCACCCGATCCTGGCGGCGCCCGGCGTGCTCTGGCGACTCTGGCGCGCGAAGCGGGCCTAGGCCGAGACGCGCTGCTCGGAGGGCAGCAGGCCGATCTGCTTGCCCACCGCCTCGAACACCCCCAGCACCTCGTCGATCTGCTCGAAGGTGTGGGCGGCGCTGACGCTGGAGCGCAGCAGCGGGCGGTTGTCCGGCGTGGCCGGCGGCATGGCGAGGTTCAGGTAGACCCCGTTGGCCAGGAGCGCGTTCCAGGCGGTGAGCGCCGCCGGCAGGTCCGGCATCACGACGGCGACGATCGGGCTGACCGTGTCGCCGGTCGTGAAGCCCATGGCGCGCAGGCCGTCGAACAGCCGCTTGGAGTTGGCCTGCAGGCGGGCCCGCAGCCCGGGCTCGTCCTCGACCCGCTTCAGCGCCGCCAGGGTCGAGGCGACGACCGCCGGGGGCAGGGAGGCGGTGAACATGTAGGGGCGGCTGACGACGCGCAGGATGTCGAAGTCCTTGTCGTCGGAGACGCAGAAGCCGCCGATCGCGCCCAGGCTCTTGGAGAAGGTGCCGACGATGTAGTCGACGTCGGCTTCCACGCCGGCGGCTTCGGCCAGCCCGCGGCCCTTGTCGCCCAGCACGCCCATGGAGTGGGCCTCGTCCACCAGCAGGTAGGCGCCCATCTCGCGCTTGACCGCGACGATCTCCTTGAGCGGCGCCACGTCGCCCATCATCGAGTAGATGCCCTCGACCACGATCAGCCGCTCGCCGGGCTGGTCCTTCAGGCGGCGCAGGCGCTTGTAGAGGTCTTCCGGGTCGTTGTGGCGGAAGCGGATCACTTCCGAATGGCCGAGCCGGGCGCCGTCATAGATCGAGGCGTGGCTGTCGGCGTCGAGGATCAGGTGGTCGCCGCGGCCGACCAGGGCCGAGAGCACGCCGAGATTGGCCTGGTAGCCGGTCGTGAACACCATGGCGTGGTCGCGGCCGTAGAACTTGGCCAGGTCGCGCTCCATGGCCAGGTGGCCGTCGAAGCTGCCGTTGGCGATCCGCGAGCCCGTGGTGCCCGTGCCCCAGGCGCGCACCGCCTCGGCGGAGGCCTCGATGCAGTCGGGGTCGAAGGTCAGGCCGAGGTAGTTGTTGGTGCCCAGCAGAATCACCCGCCGTCCCTGCAGCTCCGCCTCGGTCGGCGAGCGCACGGCGTCGAATCGCACGTTGAACGGGTCCGCGCCCTGGCTGCGGATGCCTTCGTAGGCCTGGCTGTAGCCCAGATGCTTGTCGAGCAGTCCCATTGTCCGCCTTACGCCCGCAGCTCGGTGATCAGACCGCTCAGGTCGCCGATCGTCTGAATATCCGCAAGTCGATCGAGGGGGATCGAAATATCGAAGCGGTCTTCCAGCTCCATCACGATGTTCATCAGGGCGAGCGAATCGACCGACAGGTCTCGGGCGATGTCAGTCTCGTCCTGCAACCTTACCGACCGGCCAAGCACGGTTGCCACGGCGCGCTCGATTTCGCGCACCGTGAGGTCAGTCACGACTTCGGCCATGCTTACGCCTTGCCCCCTTCGGCTCGGTCCCGGTGAGTAGCTAATCACGAAGTTCCGGTTTTTCCACCGTTTGTAACGCCGCGGTCACAAAAACTCGCGGCAGCCAGCCGGCGGCCCGATACCATTGCGCCGTGTGCGCCAGACCGGTCGAAAGGTCAAATTCCGGTTGTGGCAGCCCGGCGGCCTGCTCGTGCGGCGCGATGCTCCAGTCCGGGTGCAGCAGCTCACGGGCCTTGCCGGGCGTGAAGATCGGGGCCTCCCCCGCGAGGCGGCGTAGGACGCTGGCGGCGGCCAGGCCGCGCACCACGACCCCTGGCGTGCGCACCAGCCGCGGGCGCGCGCCCATCACCTCGGCGGCGGCGCGCATGATCTCGGCCCAGCCGTAGCCTGCGGGGCGCGCGTCGCTGAGCGCATAGGTCGCGCCCTGCGGCCTCATGCCCGCCAGCGCCGCCACCTGCCGGGCGGCGTCCTCCACGTGGATCAGGGCGGTGCGGGCGTGGTCGGCGAACACCGGCAGGATGGGCGTCCGCGCCGCGGCCTGGAACAGCGGCAGGATCTCCCGGTCGCCGGGCCCGTAGATGGCCGGGGGGCGCACGATGGTCAGCCGCTCGCCCGCCGTCGCCCGGGCCGCGTCCTCGCCGGCTCGCTTGCTGGCCGCGTAGGGGGAAAGCTGCGGCTCCCGGGCCGCCAGGCTGGAGACCAGCAGCAGGTGGGCGTCGCCCGCCGCTTCGGCGACCTTCGCCGCCCCCTCGGCGTTCACCCGCCGGAAGTCCTCGAGCCGGCGCGCCTTCACCAGGCCCGCCGCGTGGATCACCACCTCGGCGCCGCGGGTCAGCGCGGCCAGCGCCGCCGAATCGGAAAGGTCGCCGATCACCACCTCGGGCTCGAAATCCCGCCAGTCGGAATGAACGGGATCGCGGCGGGTGAGCACGCGGACCCGCCAGCCCTGGCGGGCCAGCTCGCGCGCCACCTGGCGGCCGAGGAATCCGGTCGCGCCCGTGAGCGCGGCGAGCCCTCGGGCCACCGTTCAGGCCGGCTCGACCGACCGGAACGCGCCGGCCAGATAAAGGGCGCGAGCCTTGGAGCGGCTGAGCTTTCCCGAGGAGGTCTGGGGCAGGGCGTGCGCGCCCACCAACTCCACCCGGGCCTCGACGGCGTGACGGGCCCGCAGCACCGCGGCCACGTCGGCGGTCAGCGCCTCGCGCACGGCCGGATCGCTCGAGCGCGACTGCACCAGCACCACCACCTCGTCCTCCGGGTCGCCCTCGACGGCGAAGGCGGCGACGTCGCCGGAGCGCAGGCGCTCCACCTCGGCCTCCGCCGTCCACTCCAGGTCCTGCGGCCAGATGTTGCGGCCGTTGAGCAGGATCAGGTCCTTGGCGCGGCCCGTCGGCGTGAAGGCGCCGCCGTCCAGGAAGCCCAGGTCGCCGGTGTCGAGCCAGCCGGCCGCGTCGAGCACGGCGGCGGTGGCCTCGGGCTGGTTGAGGTAGCCCGTCATGATGCTGGGTCCGCGCACGAAGATGCGGCCCACCTGGCCCTCGGGCAGGCGCTCGCCGGAGGCCCCGCGGACCTCCAGCTCGTGGCCCGGCAGCACCGGACCGCAGCTCACGAACTCCCGGGCGCGGCGGCCGGAGGCGGGCCGCACGAGGCCATCGGCCTCCATGCGCTCCACGTCGACGGACGCCGCCTGCAGCCCCTGGCCGAGCGGCGCCATGGTCAGCGCCAGCGTCGCCTCGGCCATGCCGTAGCTCGCCACGAAGGCCCGCTCGCTGAAGCCCACCTCGGCGAACCGCTCGGCGAAGGTGCGCAGCGGGCCGGGCCGGACCATGTCCCCGCCGCTGCCGGCGATCCGCCAGCCCGAGAGGTCGTAGCCGGAGATGTCGGCGGTGTCGGCGCGCCGGGCGCAGAGCTCATAGCCGAAGGAGGGGCTGTAGGAGATCGTCCCGCCGCGGGTCATCAGGTCGAGCCAGATCAGCGGCCGGCGCACGAAGGCCGCCGTCGGCATCAGGTCGACGCTCATCTGGCTGGCCAGCGGGCTCAGCAGGAAGCCGATCAGGCCCATGTCGTGGTAGAGCGGCAGCCAGGAGACGGCCCGGTCCTGCGGCTTCACCTGCAGCCCGTCACGGGTGATCGCCAGCGCGTTGGCCATCAGCGCCTTGTGGGTGACCAGCACGCCCGTCGGATTGCGCGTGCTGCCCGAGGAGAACTGCACGTAGCAGGCCGCGTCCGGCGTCACGGCCGGCAGCTCGCCCGCCGCCGGCGGCGGCAGGTCGTCGATGGCGATCGGCGCCGGCATGTCCAGGGCTGTGGCGGCTTCGGCCAGCCAGGGCAGCAGGCTGGCCGGCCCGAACACCGCCGCGGCGCCCGCCGAGCCCAGCAGGCGGCCGAGCTGGTCGATATAGGCCTGCCGCCCGGCCAGCGGCGCGGGCAGCGGCAGGGGCGCGGGGATCAGGCCGGCGTACTGGCAGGCGAAGAACAGACGCACGAAGTCGGCGTCGGTGTCGGCCACCAGCCCCACGCGGTCGCCCGGAGCCAGGCCCGAGGCCAGCAGCCGCCGGGCCAGGACCTGCGCCTCGTCGCGCAGGGTGGCGTAGGGCAGGACGAGCGCCAGCTTGCCGCGCAGGTCGTACAGGTTCACGCCGGTCGGGCGCGTGGCGGCGAACTCCAGGGCCTCGACGAGGGTTGGGAAGCCGAGGCGCAGTTCGCGGTCTGGTGCAGTGGGAGTCGGAGTCACAAACCGTCTTTCGCGCCGGAGGCAGGTTCCTCGCAAGCGGCTTCTTGGCTGCGCGGCCCGCGAGGGCCCCGCAGCAGCATCCCCAGATTACCCAGCGCCATGGCGGCGGCGGCCGCCACGAGGCCGATGGCCGCACCCTTCGCGCCCCATTCCCCCATCAGCAGGGGCAGGGCGGCGAGGAAGGCCGCGCTCACCACCATGCGGACCCTGAGCGCCGCGCCCGGACGCCCCAGCGACACCAGCATCGGCTCCAGCGGCAGGGCGAAGATGCCGATCGCGGCGGCCGCCACCTGCCAGGTCATCAGGGTCGCGGCGGGCGCGAAGGCCTCGCCCATGACCAGGCCGAGCAGCGGGGCGCCCGCGAAGGCGGCGACGGCGACGATCACCAGGCTGAAGCCGCCCGTCATCAGCCCCACCTGGGCGGCGAGCCTCGCCATCTGACCCTCGCCCTCCGCCACCCGGATCCGCGCGAGTTCGGGATAGAGCGCTGGGGTGAGCAGCTTGGCCGGCTTGGCGATGGCGTCGGCCACCTGCCGCCCCAGCCGCCAGAACCCGGCCTGGGCGGGCCCGACCATGGCCCCCACGGCCAGCGTGACCACATGGGTGAAGGCCACGTCCAGGGTGGCGCTGAGGTTGGTGGACCAGGCGAAACGCCAGACGCCGGGCAGCCCCTTGCCCAGCGGCCCCCGCAGCCGAAAGCCCTCCAGCAGGCCGCGCAGCTTGAGCTCGCCCACCGAGGCGGTCACGAGGTAGGCGAAGCCCGCGCCGGTGCCCAGCGCCCAGACCAGCAGGTAGATCTCCAGCGGCGCCTTGAGCGCCCAGGCGAGCCCGCATCCGACTAGCCGGACCAGCGAGACCAGCGCCGTCTGCTTGGCCATGACGTCGAACCGGTCGAACAGCCGCAGCAGGCCGAGCGGCGTCGCCGAGACCATGAAGGCGATGGAGAGCACATAGCCCGCCGCGGCCGGCGCGTTCGCCGCGCCCCAGCCGAGCGGACCCGCCAGCACGAAGGCGCCGGCGATCCCGATCGTCAGCCCGACCGCGCAGCTCGCCGCGTCCAGCGCCAGCGTCAGCCGCAGCACCTGCTGGAAGGTGGTCGTCTGGCGGGCGGCCAGCGGGCCCGCGCCGTAGTGGATCACCGTCTGCCAGGACTGGAACTTGACCACGTCGCCGAGGAACTGGGCGAAGGCGTGGATCAGCACCAGCACCCCGAACGCCGTGACGCCCAGTCCCCGCGCCGCCACCGCCAGGTAGGCGAGGCTCAGCACGGCGTTCACCGTCCGCCCGCCCAGCAGCAGGCCGGCGTTGGTCACCACGCGCCGGAAGGCGGCGGGCCGGGGCGGATCCTGGGCGGCGTCGGGGCTCATCGCGCCGGAAAGTGGAGGGAATCTCGCCCGCGCGCCATTCCCGCCATGCAGGCGGGCCATTGCCTTCGCGCGGGAAGCCGGTTTTGGGTTCGCTGATGTCTGATCGATCCAGCGGCCCCGGCGCGCCTCGCGCCGCCTCCATCCGGCCGGCGACCAAGGCCGACGGCCCCGCCCTGGGACGGCTGGGCGCCCTGCTCGTGCGGGTGCACCACGACTTCGACGCCGCCCGCTTCCTCGCGCCGACGCCGGGGACCGAGGATGGCTACGCCCGCTTCCTGGTCTCCCGGATCGGCGAGCCTGAGGCCCTGGTGCTGGTGGCCGACGTCGACGGCGAGGTCGCCGGCTACTGCTACGCCGAGATGGAGGGGACCGACTTCATGTCCCTGCGCGGGCCGGCGGGGATGGTCTACGACCTGCTGGTGGCCCCGGAGCGGCGGGGCCACGGCCTCGGCCGCCGGCTGCTCGAGGCGACGCGCGCCGCCCTCGTGGAGCGCGGCGCGCGGCAGGTCGTGCTCTCCACGGCCGAGCGCAACGCCGGCGCCCAGAAGCTGTTCGCCGCCGCCGGCTTCCGCCGCACCATGCTGGAGATGACCTGGGACGCGCCGGAGCGGGACTGACCCGCCACCGATGGCGGACAGGGTGGGATTCGAACCCACGGTGGGCTTGCACCCACGGCGGTTTTCAAGACCGCTGCCTTAAACCACTCGGCCACCTGTCCCCGGAGCGGAACCGGCCTCTTAGCAGGGTGGGGCGCAGGGCTCCACCGGCGCGGCGCTTAACCGCAGAGCAAGTTTCCTAAGGCAGCCTTAACCATGCCCCATCGGGGGGCGAGCCGCTGGAGCCTGGGGGCGTCGCCATGGACTTTGGATCGTTTCTGCGCGCCGGCGCCGTGATCGCGGCCGCCGCGTCGCTGGCCGCCTGCGCCGGCGGTCCGCGCTACGCCACCGGCGTCGAGGGCGCCAAGAGCCGGCCGCGCGACGTGCCGGAGACCGCCAGGCGCGGCGGGACCTGGAAGCCCTACCAGGTGAACGGCAAGTGGTACACGCCGCACGAGCAGCCGGACTACAACGAGGTGGGGCTGGCCTCCTGGTACGGCGGCCACCACCAGGGGAAGCCCACCGCCAACGGCGAGCGCTTCGACAAGAACGCCATCACCGCGGCCCACAAGACCCTGCCGCTGCCGTCGGTGGTGGAGGTGACCAACCTCGACAACGGCAAGCGGATCCGCGTGCGGGTCAACGACCGCGGCCCCTTCGTGGACGGCCGGATCATCGACCTGTCGCAGGAGGCGGCCAAGCGGCTGGGCTTTGAGGGCAAGGGCCTGGCCAAGGTCCGCGTGCGCTACGTCGGCCGCGCCGGGATCGAGACCGCGACCCTCAACGTGAACGTCGAATAGCCCCGCTGGACATCCGCCGCGAACCGGCCAATTTGGGCCCGTGACGCGCGGGCGGTTCATCACTTTCGAAGGCGGCGAGGGGGCGGGCAAGTCGACCCAGCTCCGGCGCCTCGTGGCGCGCCTGGAGGCGAACCGCCGCGAGGTGGTGGCGACCCGCGAGCCCGGCGGCTCGCCGGGGGCCGAGAGCATCCGCGAGCTGGTGCTGAACGGCGCCGCCGACCGCTGGAGCCCGGTCACCGAGACCCTCCTCATGTACGCCGCCCGGCGCGACCACATCGAGCGGGTGATCCGCCCGGCCCTGGAGCGCGGCGCCTGGGTGGTCTGCGACCGGTTCGCCGATTCCACCCGCGCCTACCAGGGCGCGGCCGGCGGCACGGCTCCCGGCCTGATCTCCGCCCTGGAGACCCACATCCTCGAAGGCACGCGGCCGGACCTGACCCTGATCTTCGACCTGCCCACCGAGGTCGGCCTGGAGCGGGCGCACGCCCGGGCCGGCGCGGAGATGCGCTTCGAGAGCAAGGGCATGGCGTTCCACGAGCGCCTGCGGGAGGGATTCCTGGCGATCGCCGCGGCCGAGCCCGACCGCTGCGCCGTCGTCGACGCGCGCGGCGACCTGGAGCAGGTCGAGGCGGAGGTCTGGGCCACGGTCACCGACCGGTTGGCCATCCATGTCTGAGGTCCGCCACCCCCGCGAAGTGTTCGAGCTCGAGGGCCAGGAGGCCGCCGAGGAGTCGTTCGAGGCCGCCCGCGCCCGCGGCCGCCTGCACCACGCCTGGCTGCTCACCGGTCCCGAGGGCGTCGGCAAGGCCACCTTCGCCTACCGCGCCGCCCGCCGGCTGCTGGGGGCTCCGGCCGACCCGCGCCACGGCATCCTGGGGAGCGACCCCGACCATCCGGTGAGCCGCCAGGTCATGGCCCGCTCGCACCCCGACATCCTGGTGCTGGAGCGCGAGGGGCCGGACGGCAAGCCGCGCAAGGTGATCCCGGTGGACGACGTCCGCCGCCTGGCCGAGTTCTTCTCCAAGTCGCCGGCCAGCGCGCCGCACCGGGTGGCCATCGTCGACGCCGCCGACGACCTCAACGTCAACGCCGCCAACGCGCTCCTGAAGACCCTGGAGGAGCCGCCGCCGCGCGGCGTCCTCCTGATGGTGTCCCATTCGCCGGGCCGGCTGCTGCCGACCATCCGCTCGCGCTGCCGCAGGCTCGCCTTCCATCCCCTGTCCCTGGAGGACGCCGCCGCCTTCGTCCGCGCCCGCCTGGACGTCACCGAGGAGGAGGCGCTGCGCCTCTCGCGCATGGCCGGCGGCGCGCCCGGCAAGGCGCTGGCGCTGGCCGCCGGCCAGGCGCTGGCCATGGACGACGCGGCCCGCGCCCTGCTGGCCGACCTGCCGCAGCTCGACGAAGCCATGGCGCTCTCGCTGGCCGACCGCTTCCGGGGCGGGGAGGGGCAGGCGCAGTTCAACCTGCTGCTCGACCGCCTCGCCGACCGCGTCCACGCCATGAGCCTGGACCGGGCGCGCCAGGGCGTGGGCCCGCTTGATCACTGGGCGCAGGCGTGGGAGACGCTCCAGCGCCTGCCGCGGGAGGTCGAGGCGTTGAACCTCGACCGCACGGATGCGCTCTTCACCGCGCTCCGCGAGCTGCGTCAGGCCGCGCAGGCCTGAGCGGCGAGACCCGTAGTATCCGATGCTGATCGACAGCCACGTCAACCTGCACGCGCCGCAATTCGACGAGGACCGCGAGGCGGTGATCAGCCGCGCGCTGGCCTCCGGCGTGCGCCTCATGGTCAACATCTGCGACAAGGTCTCGAACTTCGACAAGGTCCGCCACGTCGCCCAGCACCCGGACATCTGGTGCACCGTGGGCACGCACCCGCACGAGGCCAAGGAGGACCCGGACCTCGCGGCCGAGACCCTGGTCCGCCTGGCCCAGGACCCCCGCGTGGTCGGCATCGGCGAGTGCGGCCTCGACTTCCACTACGACCTCAGCCCGCGCGACGTGCAGGCCAAGGTGTTCCGCGCCCACGTGGCCGCCGCCCGCCAGACCGGCCTGCCGCTGGTGGTCCACACCCGCGAGGCCGACGAGGTGATGGGCGACATCCTGGAGGAGGAATACGCCGCCGGGCCGTTCCGCATCCTGATGCACTGCTACACTTCGGGCCCGGAGCTTGCCCGCCGCTGCGCGGCGCTCGGCGCCTGGTTCTCGGTCTCCGGCATCGCCACCTTCAAGGCCGCCGAGGACGTCCGCGAGGTGATCCGCGCCATGCCGGAGGACCGGATCATGGTCGAGACCGACTGTCCCTACCTCGCGCCCGTGCCCTACCGCGGCCGGCGCAACGAGCCGGCCATGCTGCCCCACGTGCTGGCCAAGCTGGCCGAGATCCGCGGCTGGAGCCTCAAGGAGGCCGAGCAGAGGACCGAGGACGCCTTCTTCGCCCTGTTCGACCGGGTCCCGCGCCCGTGAGCGGGGTGCTGGAGGTCACCATCCTGGGCTCCGGCTCCTCCGGCGGCGTGCCGCGCGCCGACGGCGAATGGGGCGCCTGCGACCCCGCCAATCCGAAGAACCTGCGCTCGCGCTGCTCCATGCTGGTCCGCCGGCGCGGGGAGGGGGCCGAGGCCGAGACCACGGCCATCGTCGACACCTCGCCGGACCTGCGCATGCAGACCGCCCTGGCCGGCGCCAAGCGCCTGGACGCGGTGCTCCTCACCCACGACCATGCCGACCAGATGCACGGCCTCGACGACGTGCGCGCCTTCTTCTTGCGCCAGAGGGCGCGGCTGCCGGTCTGGATGGACCCACCCACGACCGAGAGCGCGCTCCGCCGCTTCGGCTATGTGTTCGAGGGGGAGGCGGGCTATCCGGCGATCTGCGACGCCCGGGCCCTGCCGGCCCACGGCGTCGACTGGGCGGTGGACGGGCCTTCGGGGCCGATCCCGGTGCGCACCTTCGACCAGGACCACGGCGCCATCCGCTCGGTGGGCTACCGGTTCGGCGGGGTGGCCTATTCCAGCGACGTGGTCGACCTGGACGACGCCGCGTTCGAGGCGCTCGCCGGCCTCGACGTCTGGATCGTCGACGCCCTGCGCTACCGGCCGCACCCGACCCACGCCCACCTGGAGCGGACCCTGGAGTGGATCGCCCGCGCCCGGCCGCGCCGCGCCATCCTCACCAATCTGCACATCGACCTCGACTACGAGACCCTCCGCAGGGAGCTGCCCGAGGGCGTCGAGCCGGCCTACGACGGGATGCGGTTCGAACATAAGCTCGGGGCGGAATTCCCGTGACGTATCAAGGCCTCAAGCTCGGTTTCCTCGCGTCCGCCAACGGCTCCAGCGCGCGCGCGATCGTTAACGCGATCCGGGCAGGGCAGCTCACCTCGGACGCCCGGCTGCTGGTCAGCAACAACCGCAAGGCGCCGGCGCTCGAGTGGGCCCGCGAGATGGGCCTGGCGGCGCTCTGCATCCCGACCCAGGTCGACCCCGAGGGCGCCGATCAGAGCCTGGGCGCCGAGATGGCCGCCCACGGCGTCGACCTCATCGTCCTGTCCGGCTACCTGCGTCGGCTCGGGCCCGCGACCCTGCGGCGCTACGGCGGGCGGATCCTCAACATCCATCCGGGCCCGCTGCCGGCGTTCGGCGGCCACGGCATGTACGGCCGCCGGGTCCACGAGGCGGTGATCGCCGCCGGCGCGGCCGAGAGCGGCATCTGCATCCACCTGGTGGACGAGGAATACGACCGCGGGCCGGTGATCGCGCGCCGCCGCGTCGAAGTCGTGCCGGGCGACACGCCGGAGAGCCTCGAGGCCCGCGTCACGGGCCTGGAGCCGCAGTTCTTTATCGAGACGCTGCGCCGGATCGAAAGCGGCGAACTCCTGCTGCCGCCGATGGCCGTTAACGGTTAGGCTGGCGCCATGCAGATGGAACGGCGCGGATTCGTCGTCGGAGCCGCGGCGCTGGGTGTCGCCGGCGCCGCCGTGAGCCAGGAGAAGACCGCCATGTACGGCCTGATCGGCAAGATGCTGGCGCAGCCGGGAGAGCGGGACGCGCTCATCGCAATCCTTGTGGAGGGCACGGACGCCATGCCGGGCTGCCTGAGCTACGTCATCGCCCGCGATCCGACGAACGCCGACGCCATCTGGATCACCGAGGTGTGGGACAGCGCCGCCAGCCACCAGGCCTCGCTGAAGCTTCCGGCGGTGCAGGCGGCGATCTCCAGGGCGCGTCCGATCATCGCCGGCTTCGGGGAGCGGTTCGAGACCGAACCGGTGGGCGGCTACGGCCTGGCCACCTGATATTTCCGATAATCTTCCTTAGGCGAAGAATGGATATGGGCGTTCAGCGAATTGACAGCTGAGCTGCTGTAGCCCCTCCTCGAAGCCTCAGAGGATCCCATGGCCGACAATCTGCTCGTTCCCGCCGTCGTGGCGTCCGCCCTGCTGGCCGTCGGCGTCGCAGCCGGCGGCGCCTTCGTCGGCAACGGCGTGGAGAACGCCCGCGTCGGCGACCGCAGCGTCACCGTGCGTGGCCTCTCCGAGCGGATCGTGAAGTCCGACCTCGCCGTGCTGCCGCTGCGCTTCGCCGCCGCCGGCGATGAGCTCACCGCCGTCCAGGCCGACGTCGACGCCGACCTCGCCGCGGTGCGTCGGTTCCTCGCCGCCCAGGGCTACACGAATGCCGAGGTCGACCTCGGCCGGCTCGAAGTCACCGACCAGTACGCCCGCGAGTACCAGCCGCAGGACATCCGCGCCCGCTACCGGGTCGCCCAGACCGTCATCGTGCGCACCGCCAACGTCGACCGGGTCCAGGCCACCACCCGCAGCCTCGACCAGCTCCTGCGCCAGGGCGTGGTGCTGCAGGACTTCAACGGCCCCTCGTACCTGTTCACGAAGCTGAACGACGTGCGCCCCGCGATGATCGCCGAGGCCACCGCCAGCGCCCGCACCGGCGCCGAGCAGTTCGCGCGCGACTCCGGGACGAAGCTCGGCCCGATCCGCTCGGCGACCCAGGGCTCCTTCGAGATCCTGGGCCGCGACGAGGTCGGCTACGAGCCGAACTCACAGATGTTCAAGAAGGTGCGCGTCGTCACCACGGTGAACTATCGGCTGCGCTGAGCCGGCCCTAGAACTCCTGCCAGGTGTCCTCCTGGGCGACCAGGGCCAGCTTCTGGGCCGTGGCGGCCCCGGAGGCGTAGCGCGGCGCGGCGACGGCGGCGGGGCGACGGACCGGCGCAGCGGCCGCGGCCCCCTTCCCCGTGTTGAACTGGCGCATCAGCTGGTCGAGGCCCTCGGCGTCGCGGGCGAGCGCATGGCTCGCCGCCGTGCTCTGCTCCACCATGGCGGCGTTCTGCTGGGTCACCTGGTCCATCTGGTTGACCGCCGTGTTGACCTGGTGGAGCCCGGTGGCCTGCTCCTGGGCCGAGGCGGTGATCTCGCCGACGATGCCGCTGATCTCGGTGACCTGGGACACGATGCGCTCCAGCGCCTGCCCGGTGGCCGCCACCAGCTCCACGCCCTCGCCGACCTGGGCGCTCGAGGCGCGGATCAGGGCCTCGATCTCCTTGGCCGCCTCCGCCGATCGCTGGGCCAGCGCCCGCACCTCGGACGCCACGACCGCGAACCCCTTGCCGGCGTCGCCCGCCCGGGCGGCTTCCACGCCGGCGTTCAGGGCCAGCAGGTTGGTCTGGAAGGCGATCTCGTCGATAACCCCGATGATCTGGCTGATCTGCGATGAGGACGCCTGGATGCCGCCCATGGCGTCCACCGCCCGGCCGACGACCTCCCCGCCCTGCTCGGCGTCCGCGCGGGCGCGGCCCACGAGGGCGTTGGCGTGGCTGGCGCCCTCGGCGGTCTTGCGCACCGTGGCGGTGATCTCGTCCAGCGCCGCGGCGGTCTCCTCCAGGCTCGCGGCCTGCTGCTCGGTGCGCTTGGACAGGTCGTCGGCGGCCTGGCTGATCTCGCCGGCCCCGGAGCCGATGGCCTTGGTATTCTCCACGACCACCACCATGGTCTCCTGCAGCTTCTGCATGGCCGCGTTGAAGTCGCGCCGCAGGTCTTCGTATTCTTCGGGGAAGGCGGTCTCGATGCGGAAGGTCAGGTCGCCGCCCGACAGCCGGTCGAGCCCTGCGGCGAGCGCCGCCACCACCTCGGCCTGGGCCTTGGCGGCCGCCTCGCGGGTGCGCTCGTTGCGCCGCCGCTCTTCCTCGGTGGCCGCCCGCTGGGTCTCGGTCTCGCCCTGCAGGCGGTTCACCTCCAGGCCGTTGGTGCGGAACACCTCCACGGCGCGGGCCATCTCGCCGACCTCGTCCGGACGCCCCGTGCCTTCGACCTCGAGGCCATAGTCGCCGCCGGCCAGCCGCCGCATCAGCTCGGCCAGCCGCACCAGCACCGCCGTCACCGACCGCTCGCAGTAGATCGCGGCGCCCACGGCCCCTAGCACCATCACCGCCACCACAGCGATCATGACCATCCGCACGCCCTCATAGATCCGCGTCGCCGCCGCGCTCTGCGCCTTGGCCTTGGCGGTCTCCTCGCCGGCCAGGGCGCTGAGGTCCTTGGACAGCTTCATGAACCGCGGCCTGGCCTCGCGGAACAGGGCGAACGCCTGCTCGCTCTGCGCGGCGCGCGACACGATCAGCATGCCCTCGTTGGCGCGCTGGTAGTCGGCCCAGTTGCGCTCGAAGGCGTCGAGCTTGGCGGCGTCCTCGCCCGGCCGCAGCAGCGCCCGGTAGTCGCCGATCAGCCGGGCGACGTCGCCGGCGAAGCTGACGATCTGGCCGTCGGCGGTCTTCCGCAGCTCGTCGGTGTCGGCCATCGCGTGGCGCGCCTCGACCACCCGGTAGTTGGCGACCGTCGTATTGAGCTGCTCGGCGATCCGCGCCCGGGGCAGCCATCTTTCGGTCATGGCCTGGGTCGCGGCATTGAGCACGCTGAGCTGGTAGACGGCGAACAGGCCCGAGCCGGCGAAGGCCAGGGTCACCGCCACGAAGAGGATGCGGAGCTTGAGCTTGAGTGTGAGCGCCATGACCTACGTCCAGTGATTCCAAGGGGCCCTCGCCCCTGATGCTGGCTTCGTCAGTAGATCAAGGAAGTTGTTGTGGCCTTAATTTCTACAATAACGGGTGATCGTTATACTGCTAATTGCCGGATGTAGCGTGAATTGCTGAAGTATATCGACTTGCACTGCAGATGTGTGGCGATGGATTGACGCTCATCAATTGAATCGGCCTTCCTCCTCCAGCCGGCGCGCCAGGCGACGCAGGACGACGGCCGCCGCGACGCTCGCCGCCGACAGCGCGGCCAGCAGCCAGAGCGTCGGCGTCGGCCCGAGCTGCGAGAGCATCAGGGCCCCGATCGAGGGCGCGAAGGCGGCCGTGATCTGCACCGGCCGCCCGATCCGGCCCGAGACGACCGGCGCCTCCAGGGGACCGAACAGGTAGAGCGGCAGCGAGCCTCGGGCCACCGAGACCAGTCCGATCCCGGCGCCATAGGCGATCAGCGCCAGCGGCGCGGCCGAGGTGGGCAGCACCGGCAAAAGGCCCACCCCAAGGGTGATCGCGCCCACGGCCACGATCATGGTCACGCTCGGATGGATCCGCGCGCCGAACAGCGACTCGCCGAACCGGGCGCTCACCTGCGACGGCCCGATGAAGACGCCCAGCGCCACCGCCGCCGCCAGCGTCAGGCCGCGCTCCCGCAGGATGGTCACCAGGTGCACCGAGATGATGTTGGCCACCAGCACCTCGAACATCAGCAGGAAGGCCAGCACCACGACCGCCGTCCGCGCGGCGCGGGACAGGACGTGGGCCTCGCCCCGGCTCCCCTCGCCGCCCGCTGCCCCGCCCACCGGCTCGGCGTCAGGCAACAGCCAGCGGTAGATCGGCAGGGCGATCGCCAGGTGCAGGGCGGCGTAGATGGCGCAGGTCCAGCGCCAGCCCACCTCGGTGACCAGCAGCCCGCTGAGCGGCCAGAAGCTGGTGCTGGCGAACCCACCCCACAGCGTCACCATGGTGATCGCCTTGCGCGCCTCCAGGCCGTAGAGCCGCCCGAGCGCCCCGAAGGCGGCGTCGTAGAGGCCGAGCGGCATGGCCAAGCCGATCACCATCCAGCCCGCGAAATACACCGCCAGGTGGGGAGCCGCGGCGATCAGGATCAGGCCGGCCGCGAACAGGCCCGAGGACAGGCTGAGCGCCGGCTTGCCGCCGTGGCTGCGGATCCAGCGCCCGGCCCTGGGCGCCACCGCCGCGCCGGCCAGGGAGCCCGCCGACATGCCGCCGAAGATCCACGGCAGCGGCCAGCCGGTGTCCTCGCTCATCGGCTGGCCGAGCACCGTCAGCAGGTAGAGGGTCGTCCCGAAGGCCAGCATCTGCGCCACGCCGAGCCCGGAGGCCACCAGCCAGCGCGGCCGCATCACCGCCCTCCCCGACGATCGGCGAGGCGGAATTGGCCGGGGACGGAGCGCATGGCCGCTACTGTGCGCCGATTCCGCACCTATATTGATCAGGACGGTGCGTGACGGGCGCCTCGTTCCATGTTAAGTTTTTACTGTACATCATCGGGAGCATCCCCATGCGCACTCTAGCCATCGCCACTGTCGCGCTGCTGGCCAGCGGCGCCGCGGCGGTCGCCGCGCCCGCGAGCGTCTCGGTCACCGTCGGGCCTGACCTGCAGGAGAAGGCGGTCAAGACCTATGGCGTGAAGGACGTCGACCGCCTCGCCCAGCACCTGCGCGAGGACGTCCAGCGCGAGCTCGCCAAGACCGGCGCCTACCAGGACGGCCGCATCGAACTCGTGCTGACCGACGCGGTGCCGAACCGCCCGACCTTTAAGCAGATGTCCGACACGCCCGGCCTCTCCATGCAGAGCTTCGGGATCGGCGGGGCGACCATCGAAGGCCAGGCCGTCGCCGCCGACGGCACGGTCACCCCGCTCCGCTACCGCTGGTACGAGACCGACATCCGCCAGACCTGGGCCAACTGGATCTGGAGCGACGCGGAGTACACCTTCGACCGCTTCGCCCGGAACCTGAGCGAGGGCCGCCGGGTGGTCGCCCGCCGCTAGCCTCGCGCCGGCACTTGCGCCACAGAGACGGCGCGCGGTCTCATCGCCGCGCGCCGTCTGCATTTCGGAACTCCCAGATGACCTCCTCCGCCCCCTCCGGCGACCTGCGGCCCATCGACCGCCTGCTGGCGATCATGGCCCGCCTGCGCGACCCCGAGACCGGCTGCCCCTGGGACGTGGAGCAGACCTTCGCCACCATCGCCCCCTACACGGTCGAGGAGGCCTACGAGGTCGCCGACGCCATCGAGCGGAGCGACCTCGCTGACCTCAAGGAGGAGCTGGGCGACCTCCTGCTGCAGGTGGTCTTCCACGCCCGCATGGCCGAGGAAAAGGGCGCCTTCGACTTCGAGGACGTGGCCCGGGCGATCAACGACAAGATGGTCCGCCGCCATCCCCATGTGTTCGGGCAGGAAACCTACGCCTCGCTCGCCGACCAGAAGGCCGGCTGGGAGGAGCTGAAGGCCCAGGAGCGCGAAAGCAAGCAACGGGAGAAGAAGGGCCGCACGGCCAGCCTTCTCGACGACGTGCCGGTCGGCCTCCCCGCCCTCACCCGCGCCGTGAAGCTCTCCAGGCGCGCGGCCGGCGTCGGCTTCGTCTGGCCCTCGGCCAAGGAGGTGCTGGAGAAGCTGCACGAGGAGGTTCGCGAGCTGGAGGACGAGGTCGCCGCCGGCGACCTGGAGAAGGCCCGCCAGGAAATGGGCGACGTGCTCTTCGTGGTCGCCAACCTCGCCCGCACCCTCGACGTCGATCCCGAGGACGCCCTGCGCTTCACCAACGCCAAGTTCGCCCGCCGATTCCGCTACATCGAGCAGCGCCTGGCCGAGCGGGGAAAGACCCCGGACCAGTCCGACCTGGCCGAGATGGACGCCCTCTGGGACGAGGCCAAGGTCGCCGAAAAGGGCTGATCGGCCGCGCGCCTGCGCGTTTCGCAGTCATTTCGGCGTTTGATGAAAGGCTGCCCCGTCCCGCCGCTTCCCCGACGCTGCGGCAGCCGCCGACGCTGACCCTCAACAGCCGCAAAGGCGACGAGGGGGTACCAGATCATGTTGTCGTTCGATCATTCCGTGCGCGCGGGCCGGGGGCTGCGCGCCACCCTGCTGGGCGCGTCCATGCTGGCTCTGGCCGGGCCGGCGCTCGCCCAGCCGAAACAGGCCGACGTGGAGGAGGTGGTCGTCACCGGCTCGCGCCTCACCGAGGCCAGCGTCGCCATCGGCACGGACGAGGCCACGGCCACCGTCTCCATCACCCGCGACGCCCTGCTCTCGGCGCCGGCCGGCATCACCGGCCTGAAGATGCTGGAGAGCCTGCCGGGCTTCAACGTCCAGGCCAACGACGCGCTCGGCATGTACGAGTTCGGCAACTCGGTCTCCGTGCGGGCCTTCAACTTCCAGCAAATCGGCTTCCTGCTGGACGACATTCCCATGGGCCGGTCCGACCAGTTCGGCGGCAGCCCGATCTACCGCTACGTGGACAACGAGAACCTCGCCCGGGTCACCGCCTCGTCCGGGGCCGGCGACGTCTCGCTCGCCAGCTACGCCTCGCTGGGGCCGATCGTCTCCTACATCACCCGTCCGCCCGAGGAGGAGGCCGGCGGCCTGTTCAGCGCCACCGTGGGCTCCGACGACCTGCGCCGCGGCTTCCTGCGGCTGGACACCGGCGAGCACGCCGGCTTCTCCGCCTTCGTCAGCGCCTCGGGGATCCGGGGCGACCTGTGGCGCGGCCCCGGCACGATCGACCGCACCCATATCGAGGGCAAGATCCGCTGGCGCTTCGAGCTCGGCGAGCTGATGTTCCAGACGGTCCACAACGACTATTTCGACTTCGACAGCCCCTCGATCACCAAGGCGCAGTACGCCGGGACCGCCGGCGACCTGTTCAGCCGCTCGGGCCGCAGCTTCGCCTATCTGGGCTATGTGCCGACGCTGCCGCCGCTCGCCACGGCGCCGAACGTCCCGTTCTCCAATGCCGGCTACAACCAGTACTACAAGTTCGCGGTCAACGCCCGGAAGGACCACCTCTACGGCCTGACCCTGCGCCTCGCGCCCACCGAGGCGATCGACCTGATGGCGTCCGCCTACTACGAGGACAAGGGCGGCTACGGCGTCTCGCCGGAGGCCTACGCCACCTCGCTCGCCAGCCACAACGCCGAGCGCCTCGTGGTGCCGGGGCTCACCGCGCCGCGCGGCATCCAGTACGGGCTCTCCGTCCCCGACGGCACGCGCCAGGGCGTCAACAGCCGCGCCGACTGGCGGATCGGGATCAACACCGTCTCGGCCGGCCTCTGGGTGGAGAAGGACGACTATCACCGCACCCAGGCGCGCTACAACGTCGAGAACGGCCACCCCGACGGCGCGCCCCTGCTCGACGAGCCGGTCCACCTGCAGCGCGACTACGTCTCGGTTCGCGACACGGTGCAGGTCTTCCTGAAGGATACCATCGCCCTCTTCGACGACCGCCTGAAGCTGGACGTCGGCTTCAAGGCGCTTTCCATCGACTATTCCATCGAGGGCTACCGCAACCCCGGCGACTACATCGCCCAGCGCCGGCCGAAGCTCTCCAAGAGCTGGGAGGACGGCTTCCTGCCGCAGGTGGCCGCGGTGTGGTCGGTCACCGGCCGCGACCAGGTGTTTGCCTCCTATTCGGAGAACATGGCCCTGCCCCGCGGCGCCGACGACATCTTCTCCGCCGCCAGTCCCGCGCCGCCCGCCCCGGAGCCCGAGACCGCGAAGAACTGGGAAGTGGGCGTGCGCACCAACCAGCCGACGTTCAACGCCTCGCTGGTGCTCTACAAGACCCGCTTCGAGAACCGGTTGCAGTCCTTCGCCTCGCCGGTGCCGGGCTCCACCACGACCGAGACCTTCTTCCAGAACGTCGGCGCGGTGGAGGCCAAGGGCGCGGAGTTCAGCGGCCAGTGGAAGCCGGAGCTGCTCGGCGGCAAGGTCTATTTCAACGCCAACCTGTCCTACAATCTCTCGGAATTTAAGGACAACTTCGCCGCCTTCACGATCGCCGGCAACCGCGTCCCGGATTTCCCGGAGTGGCTGTTCCAGGGCGGGGTGACCTTCGAGCCGGTCGAGGGCGCGATCATCAACGTCTCGGCCCGTCACATCTCGGACCGCTTCACCAACTTCACCAACACGGAGCGGACCGACGGCTACACGGTGTGGAACGCCTATGTGGACCTCGGCGACGGCTTCGGCTGGGGGCCGCTGGAGGAGATCAAGGTCCGGGTCAACGTCGACAACCTCACCGACGAGGACTACCTCGGCACCATCAGCACCACGACCAACACGCCGGCCAGCTTCCGCCCGGGTCCGCCGCGGACGGTGCAGGTCAGCCTGACGACCGCCTTCTAGGCCGCCGGGCCGAGGTCGAGCCGCATCCCGGTCAGCCTGACCGAGACCAGCGGCCGGCCGAGGCCCGGCAGGGGCGCGAGGCGCCACGCCGCCCGTCCGAGCTGGACGCGTCCCCGCACCCGGGCCGGGGCGCGGACCGGGCGGCCCGCGCGGGCCTGCACCACCTGGAACGGAAGCGGCGGACAGGGCCACCGCGGTCCAGCGGGGCGGAGGCTGACCCGTCCCGCCTCGCCCGCCGCCGTTTCCGCCACGGCCTCGAACGCCGGCCCGGGTCCGTTGTGGAACCGCGCCATCTGCTTGGGGATGGCCCAGAGCCGCTGTCCGCCGTCCCGGGAAACGGCGCTGTCGACCCAGATCCACGGCACGGTGACGCCCAGCGAGAGCCCGCGGCGCACCACCAGCCCGACGGCCAGCTCGTCATAGGCCAGCATCCCGCCCGGGCCGTAGCGGGCCCAGACCGCGCCCACCGCCACGAACGGTCCCAGCCGGACCAGCCGCCAGCCCGGCGGCGGCGGGGGCGGATCGGCGATCCGCGCCAGCCAGGCCGAGACGCAGGCCTCGCCGGCCAGGCGCCAGGGCGGCGGGATCAGGGTGTCGGAGCGCGACATCGCCTCGGGCGCAACCCGCCCCGGCCGCGGCGGGTTCCTCTTCCACGGCGCGAGGAGACGGGCTTGGCGGGATCGGATTCGAGGGGCGCGGCGGCGTTGGCCGTCCGCGGAGTCTGGCTGGCCCTGGCCCTGCCCTTCCTCGCCATCGGCCTGCAGAAGCTCACCGCCTACGAGGCCCATGCGGTCGCCCCGCTCGCCGCCTCCAGCCCGTTCCTCGCCTGGGTCTACGACCTCCTCGGCGTGCGCGGCGCCAGCTTCGCCTTCGCGGCCGTGGAGATCCCGACGGGCCTCGGGCTGGCGGCCGGCGTGGTGCGGCCGACCTCGTGGCCGGCCCGGCTGGCCGCGCCGCTCGCCGCGGCGACCGCCTTCGTCACCCTCAGCTTCGTCGCCACCGCGCCGGGCGCCTGGATCGTGCGCGACGGCCTCCCGCTGCTCACCGTCGAGGTCGGCCAGCTGTTCGCCAAGGACCTCGTCCTGCTGGCCGCCGCGCTCCTGCTGACCGCCCAGGCCTGGTCACCGCGCCGCCGCTGAGCGCCGGCCTCAGTGGCCGCGGATCTCGGCCCCGGGGAACAGCTGCTCGAACTGGCCCAGCGCCTGCGGCGTCAGGCTCACCGCCAGCCGGACGCTGCCGTCCTTGCCCTCGTTGCGCTCGAGCACCCGGCCGTGGCGGTAGAGCCAGGCGATGGCCGCGCCCTCCCCGGCCGGCGCGTAGACATCCACCGGCGGCGACTCGTCCACCAGCCCCGACACCTGCTTCAGCAGCGCCTCGCAGCCGTCGCCGGTGACGGCGGAGACCAGCACGGCCGGCGGATGCGCCCGCCGGGCGTCCCCCTCGATGCGCGCACGGTCTTCCGCCGGCAGCAGGTCGACCTTGTTCCAGACCTCCAGGATCCGGCGCTCGTCCATGTCGACGCCCAGCCGCTCCAGCACGGCGCGCACGTCCTGCGCCTGCGCGTCGCTCTCCTCGCTGGCGATGTCGCGCACATGCAGCACCACGTCGGCCTCGCGCACCTCCTCCAGGGTGGCGCGGAACGCCTCCACCAGCTCGTGCGGCAGGTCGGAGATGAAGCCCACGGTGTCCGACAGGATCGCCGGCCGCCCGTCGGGCAGCTTCAGGGTGCGCAGGGTCGGGTCGAGGGTGGCGAACAGCATGTCCTCGGCCACCACCTCGGCCTGGGTGAGGCGGTTGAACAGCGTCGACTTGCCGGCGTTGGTGTAGCCCACCAGCGCCACCGTCGGGTACGGCACGCGGCGGCGGGCCGAGCGCTGCAGGGTCCGGGTGCGGCGCACCTCGGTCAGCTCGCGCTTCAGCTTGCCGATCTTCTCGGCGATCAGCCGCCGGTCGGTCTCGATCTGGGTCTCGCCGGGGCCGCCCATCACCCCGAAGCCGCCGCGCTGGCGTTCCAGGTGGGTCCAGGTGCGGACCAGGCGCGAGCGCTCGTAGGTGAGCCTGGCGAGCTCGACCTGCAGGCGGCCCTCGCGGGTCCGCGCCCGGCGGGCGAAGATCTCCAGGATCAGGCCCGTGCGGTCGATGACCTTCACGCCCCAGGCCTTCTCGAGGTTGCGCTGCTGGACCGGCGTCAGCGCGTCGTCCACCACGGCCACGGAAGCCTCGACCGCCTCGATGAGGTGGCCCAGCTCCTTGACCTTGCCGCTCCCGAACAGGGTGGCGGGGGTGAGCTTGCGCAGCGGCGCGATGGCGGTCTCGCGGACCTCCAGGTCGAGCGCCAGCGCCAGGCCGACGGCTTCCTCGAGACGCGTCTCGGCGTCCCTGGCGAAGCCGCGGCCCTCGCGGTCGGGGTGGATGACGACGGCGCCCTGGACAGGCGCCTGGCGGTCAACGGATTTGGAGGAGCTCAATCTGTCTCGTCTTCGGCCGGCTCGTACAGCTGCACAGGCTGGGCCGGCATGATGGTGGAGATCGCGTGCTTGTAGACGAGCTGGGATTGCCCGTCCCGACGGAGCAGAACGCAGAAGTTGTCGAACCAGCTCACCACGCCCTGAAGCTTGACACCGTTCACCAGGAAGATGGTCAGCGGCGTCTTGGACTTGCGCACGCTGTTGAGGAAGGTGTCCTGCAGGTTCTGTTTCTTGTCGCTCATTGGCTTTTCGCCTCTTTTGTTTTCATCGGGCGGCCACGCGCCGCCCACACACGCAAAGTCACGCTGGCCCGAAATCGCGACAGGCGCAATCGCGTCCGTGATGCGCGCGCGCCGTCTCCAGTGTGCGCCCGATATAGAGACGCCGGAGCCGGGTCGCCACCCGAGTCCGGCGAGTTCTTTCCGAAGCGCTCGCGCGCCGCGCCTCAGAGCGTGTTGAGGTACTCCACCAGATCGCGCTGCTGGCGGCCGGTGAGCTGCAGCCGCCGCACCCGGTCGTAGTGCGCCACCACGGCCTCGAGGCTCGCGGCGCTGCCGTCGTGGAAATACGGCGGATGGTGGCGCAGCCCGCGCAGCGGCGTGGTGCGATAGGCCTTGTTGACCGTCCGCGCCGCATAGGCCCCGTCCATGCCGGTCTCCGAGGGCGCGTGCAGGACGCCGGCGTTGTTGTCGGTGCCGCTCCCGCCCACGTGGCAGCTCTGGCAGTGGCTGGCGAACAGGGCCTGGCCGCGCCCGGCGGAGGCGGAATCGTACGAGCCCGGCGTCGGCCGCGGCGTCCTCAGGCTGTGCTGGTAGGCCCGCAGCGCCGGCAGCTTGGGCGTGACGAGGTCCGGGGAATGGTGGACGTCGATGCCGAGTCTGGGGTCGGAGAAGGTCCCCTGCCCGCCCATCTGGGTCACCGCCACATAGGCGTTCCAGTACGAGATCGGCGCGTCGCCGGTGTAGGTCTCGTTCTTCACCTCGGCCAGGCCGTAGGCCGGCGGCAGGACGATCGGCGTGTTCTTGCCGTCGATGTTGAAGCGCGGGTCGTGGCGGCCCTTGCCCCAGGACTTGTAGACCGCCCGCTGCTCCGGGGTGATCACCGGCGACATGGCGATGATCGCGCCCACGTCCAGCGACCGGTTGGGCCAGCCGTCCAGGCGGTGTCCGATCCCGGGCAGCAGGGCGTCGTCCACCGTGGAATGGCAGAGCGCGCAGGTGACCCCCAGGCGCTGCATGCGGCCCTGGTCGTCGAAGGTCGCCCTCAGCCCGACGACCGCGTCCTGGCGCAGCAGCTCGCGCGTGCCGCTCGCCGCCAGCGGGTTGTGCAGCAGGAAGCGGCCCAGCTTGAGCCTGTCCATGTCCACCTTGAGGCCCAGCGAGAGGGCCTCCAGCGGCTGCACGTCCTTCGCTACCACCTCGGCGAGGCGGAGCTTGTCGGTCCAGTGCTGCTCGTCGCCGAAGGTGTCGTGCCGGAAGATCTCCTGGCCCTGCAGCTCCAGCGCCGACAGCGGGACCTCCGGCTGGGTCGCCCGCAGGGTTCCGCAGCCGACGAGGACGACGAGCGCGCCCCCCAGCACCGTGCCGGTCGTGGCGACCAGCAGCTTGCGAAGCGATCTCGACGCCATGTCCGTTCTCCCTGAGCTTCCTCGACCGTTGGATGGTGCGTGGAGCTCAAGGTTCCCGGGGGAAGAGGAATCGATCGCCGCGCGGGCGCGCTAGATGGCCGTGGCCTTGGCCCGCGCGATGTAGAGCCGGCGAAGCCGCGTCGCCACCGGGCCCGGGACGCCGTCGCCGACCTTCCTGCCGTCGACCGACACGACCGGCAGCACCAGCGTGCCCGCGCCGGTGATGAAGGCCTCCTTGGCCGCCACCGCCTCGTCGGGCGTGAACGGCCGCTCGTCCACCTGCAGGCCCTCCTCGCGGATCACGTCCAGCAGGGTCAGCCGGGTGACGCCGCGCAGGATGTTGGCGTTGGTGTCGCGGGTGCGCAGCCGCCCCTCCCCGTCGACGATCCAGGCGTTGGACGAGGCGCCTTCGGTGACGAAGCCCAGCTCGTCCACGAACCAGGCCTCCGCCGCCCCGGCCTCGCGCGCCTTCTGCTTGGCCAGCGCATTGGGCAGCAGGCCCACCGTCTTGATGTCGCAGCGGCCCCAGCGGTTCTCCGGCGTGGTCACCACGCTCACGCCCTTAGCCGCGCGGGCCTCGGCGGCGGCGCGGTCGACGGCCTTCACCGTGATCACCACGGCCGGGCGCACCTGTCCGGCCGGGAAGGCGTGGTCGCGCGGCGCCACGCCCCGGCTGACCTGCAGGTAGACGAGCCCGTCGCGCACCCGGTTGCGGCGCACCGCCTCCTTCAGCACGATGGTCAGCGCCCGCCGGCTCATCGGCTCGGGGATGGAAAGCTCCGAAAGGCTGCGCTCCAGGCGCGCGAAGTGGCCCTCGGCGTCGGCCAGCTTGCCGTCGAACAGCGCCCAGACCTCGTAGACCGCGTCGGCCAGCTGGTAGCCCCGGTCCTCGATGTGGACCACGGCTTCGCCATGCGGGACGAAGCGCCCGTTCACATAGGCGATGCGCCCCATCAGATCGCCTCTTCCTCGAGCTGCCGGCCTCCGGAAAGGCCCAGCGACTTCAGCTTCCGGTGCAGGGCCGAGCGCTCCATGCCGATGAAGGCGGCGGTCCTGGAGATGTTGCCCGAGAACCGCAGCATCTGCGCGTTCAGGTACTCCCGCTCGAACACCTCGCGGGCCTCGCGCAGCGGCAGGGCGATGATCCGCTCCGCGCCGATTGAGGACGGGCTGTCGTTCACCGTCGCCTCGGCCGGCAGCATGTCGGCGGTGATCGGCTCGGTGGGCGAGCCGGAGGCCAGGATCAGCATCCGCTCCACATTGTTGCGCAGCTGGCGCAGGTTCCCCGGCCAGGCGCGCACCTGCAGGGTGGCGAGCGCGTCGTCCGCCAGCTTGCGCCTCGGCATGCCGGTGGCCTCGCAGATGCGCTGGATGAAGAACTCCACCAGTTCGGGGATGTCCTCGCGCCGCTCCGAGAGACCCGGCACGTTCACCGGCACCACGTTCAGCCTGTGGAACAGGTCCTCGCGGAAGCGGCCCGCGGCGATCTCCTCGCGCAGGTCCCGCGAGGTGGAGGAGACCACGCGCACGTCCACCTGCACGTCGGAATCGCCGCCCACCCGGCGGAACCGCTGCTCCACCAGCACCCGCAGGATCCGGCTCTGGGTCTCCCGGGGCATGTCCGCCACCTCGTCGAGGTAGAGGGTGCCGGAGTGCGCCCGCTCGAAGACCCCGATCTTGGCCGGCCGGCCGTTCGCGCCCTCTTCCCCGAACAGCTCCACGTCCATCCGCTCGGGCGTCATGCCCGCGGCGCTGATCGCCACGAACTCGTTGCGGGTGCGCGGGCTCGCCGCATGGATCAGCCGCGCCACCGTCTCCTTGCCGGAGCCCGGCGGGCCGGAGATCAGCACCCGGCTGTTGGCGCCGGCCAGCTTGCCGATCATCTGGCGCAGCTGCTGGGCGGCCACCGAGCGGCCGATCAGGCCCTCCGGCGTGATCGCCTGGGCCCGCAGGCGGCGGTTCTCCCGGCGCAGGTTGGCCGCCTCGAGCGCGCGTTCGATGACCAGCAGCAGCCGGTCGGACTTGAAGGGCTTCTCCAGGAAGTCGTAGGCGCCGCGCTTGATGGCGCTGACCGCGGTCTCGATGTTGCCGTGGCCGGAGATCATCACCACGGGCAGGTCGGGGTCCAGCGCCTTGACCATGTCGAGCAGCTCCAGCCCGTCCATGCCGCCGCCCGACATCCAGATGTCGAGGATCAGCAGGGCCGGCTTGCGCGCCCGGACCGCCGCCAGGGCGGACTCCGAGTCGTTGGCCGTGCGCACGGCGTAGCCCTCGTCGGTGAGGATCCCCGCCACGAGGTCGCGGATGTCGGCCTCGTCGTCGACCACAAGTACGTCTGACGCCATACGCTTAGGTCCTCATGCCGTGACGGCCTCGGCGGCGGGCTTGGCCCGCACCCGCGCGCCCACGGGCAGGCGCAGGATGGCCAGCGCCCCCTGCCCGCTGCGGGCGTCGGTGAGCTCCAGCTCGCCGCCATGGTCTTCCAGGATTCGCTTCACGATCGCGAGGCCGAGGCCGGTGCCCTTCTCGCGGGTCGTCACATAGGGTTCGGTGAGGCGGTCGCGGTCCTTGGCCGGCAGGCCGACCCCGTTGTCCTCCACCTCGAAGGCGACGCCGCTCTCGTCGGACACCAGGCGCGCGCTGATCCGCCCCCTCAGCCGCGGCGAACGCGCCTTGCGGGCGGTGACCGCCTCGGCGGCGTTCTTGAGCACATTGGTCAGTGCCTGGGCCAGCATCCGGCCGTCGGCCAGCACCACCACCTCCGGCGCCGGCTCCTCGAGCACCACCTCCAGGTCGGGGCTCGCCACCCGCTGGGCGAACACCGCCGCCCGGACCAGCTCGGCGGCGTCCTGCTCGGCGAACTTCGGCGCCGGCATCCGCGCGAAGGCGGAGAACTCGTCGACCATCCGGCCGATGTCCTCCACCTGGCGCACGATGGTGTCGGTGCAGCGGTCGAAGGTCTCCAGCTCCGCCTCGGCGATGTCCTTGCGGTACTTCTTGCGCAGGCGCTCGGCCGACAGCTGGATCGGGGTCAGCGGGTTCTTGATCTCGTGGGCGATGCGGCGGGCGACGTCGCGCCAGGCGGCGTTGCGCTGGGCGGTCACCAGCCGGGTGATGTCGTCGAAGGTCAGCACCGGCCCGTCGTCGCTGTGGCTGGCGCGCACCCGCAGCCGGCGCGTCTCGCGGCCGCGGACCACATCCACCTCCTCCTCGGCGCCGCCGCGGCCGGCGGTCTCCACCACGGCGGCGATCTCCGGCGCCACGTCGGCGAGCTTGCGGCCGCGGCCGTGGTCGCCGGGCAGGTCGAGCAGCAGGGCCGCCTGGCGGTTGGCCGCCGAGATCCGGCCCTTGGCGTCCAGGCCGATGACCCCGGCGCTCACCTCGGCCAGCACCGTCTCGATGAACTGGCGTCGCCGCTCCGCCTCGCGGCCAGCCCGGCGCAGGGCCTCCTGCTGCACTTGAAGATCGTGCGTCATGCTGTTGAAAGCGCGGGACAAGACCGCGATCTCCTCAGGGTCTTCGTCGGCGTCCACCCGGGCGCTCAGGTCGCCGCCGGCGACCCGGCCCGCGGCCTGCACCAGGCGACCGACCGGCGCCGAGATGGCGTTCGCGGCGCCCAGCCCCAGCCACACCGCGCCCACCAGCACCAGCAGCGCCGTCTCGGCGTAGGAGAGCGCGAAGATGGTCTGGATCCGCTCGCGGTTCTGCGCCGCCTCCCGGTAGGAAACCAGCGAGGCCTCGGCCTCCAGCAGGTGGTTGATGATCCCCTTCTCCACCGGGTGGGCGATGTAGAGATAGGCGTCGTCGTAGGCGGTGAGCCGGTAGACCGCGCGCATCAGGTCGGGCGAATCGAAGGCCGGCACCGAGATGTCGCCCTCGTCGGCGGCGCGGAAGCTCGATTCGGGCGGGATCAGGAACGCCGGCGCATCCGCCGTCTCCGCGCGGGCCAGCACCCGGCCCTCCCGGTCGATCAGGTAGGCGGCGGGGAAGGCGTGGTAGGCCGCCTGTTCGGACAGGTAGTGGCTGAACGCCACCGGGCTCTCTTCGAGCCCGGGCGCGGCGCGGTTGAGGTCCGCGCCCATCAGCCCCACGTGGTCGCCGATGTAGCGCTTCTGGTCCTCCACATAGGACCGGGCCACGGTGGCGGAGTTCTCCACCACGGTCTGCACCCGCTGGCCCAGCCAGTTGTCCACCCCGCGGCTGACCAGCACGCCGTAGAACAGGGCCACGACCACGGCCGGCGCCACGGCCGCCAGCGCGAACAGGGTGACGAATCGCAGGTGCAGCCGGGCGCCCGCGTCGCTCTCGCGGGCGTTCAGCAGGGCGGTGAAGCGCAGGGCGACGACCGTGGTCAGCGCCAGGATCAGGATCAGGTTGAGCGAGAGGACCGTCAGCACCAGCTGGCTGGCCGGCGCCAGCGGCCCCGTCTCCGGCGGTGAGGCGGCCAGCAGGATGGCCACCCCGGTGAGCGTCGCGGCTACCGCGTAGCCGGCGCCCAGCACCGCCCGGGAGTTCAGCGTCCGCCAGACGCGGGCGGCGGTCTCGCTATCTCGGATGTGGTCGGCCAGCAACGCCATCGCCGGGGAGCCTAAGGAACTGTGCTCCAAACTCAACAGCGTTGTTGCGCAGAAGCGTCAGCGTGAGGCGCAGTGGACCCCGTCCGCTACCGCCGGCCGCGGCTCATCTCCACGCCCAGGTCCTGGATCTTCTTGCGCAGGGTGTTGCGGTTGAGGCCCAGCACCTCCGCCGCCCGCACCTGGTTGCCGCGCGTCGCCGCCAGCGTCAGCTGGATCAGCGGCCGCTCCACCTCTTCCAGCACCCGGTCGTAGAGCCCGGCCGGCGGCAGGCCGTCCGGCTGGTCGGCGAAATAGGTGGCGAGCTTGCGCTCCACGAGCTGGGCGAGCGTCGCCGGCCCCTCCTGCCCTTCCACGACCGGCTGCTGGTCGGCGAGCTCGCGCTCGACGATGCGGGCGGTGATCAGGTCCTCGGCGTAGAGGGCGCAGATCCGCCGCACCAGGTTCTCCAGCTCCCGCACGTTGCCGGGCCAGGCGTGCAGCTTCAGCCGCTCCAGGGCGCCGGCGTCGATGGTCTTGGCCGGCAGGCCCTCGCGGTTGGCCCGCAGCAGGAAGGCCCGCGCCAGGTCCGGGATGTCGTCGGCCCGGTCGCGCAGCGGCGGCAGGCGCACGGGCGCCACGTTGAGCCGGAAGAACAGGTCCTCCCGGAACAGCCCTTGCTGGATCAGGGCCCGCAGGTCGCGGTTGGTGGCCGCGATGATCCGCACGTTCGGCCTGCGCCCGGTCTTCGGGTTCAGCGCCGGCTCCGAGCCGTCGATGACCCGCAGAAGCCGCGTCTGGGCGTCCAGCGGCATGTCGCCGATCTCGTCGAGGAACAGGGTGCCGCCGTCGGCCTCCACGAGCTTGCCGTAGTCGCCGTCCTCCTTGCCGAACAGCTCGGTCTCGACCCGCTCGCGCGGCACGGCGGCCAGGTTGATGACCACGAACTTGCCGTCGCGCCTGCGGCCCATGTCGTGCAGGGCGCGGGCGACCAGCTCCTTGCCGGTGCCGCTCTCGCCGAGGATCAGGACCGTGAGGTCCGCCCCCACCAGCCGGGCGATCGTCCGGTAGACGTCCTGCATGGGCCCGGAGCGGCCGATCAGCGGCAGGCGGTCGTCCCGCACGGCCCGGGCCTGGGCCTTGGACGCCTCGGCGTCCGCCGGCTTCGCCAGCGCCCGGCGCGCCGCCGAGGTCATGTCGTCCAGGTCGAAGGGCTTGGGCACATAGTCGAAGGCGCCCACCTCGGCCGCGTTCACCGCGGTGATCAGGTTGTTCTGCGCGCTCATCACGATGACCGGCAGCTTCGGCCGCTCCTTGCGGATGCGCGGCAGGACGTCGAAGACGTTCTCGTCGGGCATCACAACGTCGGTGACGACCAGGTCCCCCTCGCCGTCCGACACCCACTTCAGCAGGGTCGTGGCGTTGCCCGTGGCCCGCACCTGATAGCCCAGGCGCGTGAAGGCCTGCGACAGGACGAGCCGGATCGAGGAGTCGTCGTCGGCGATCAGGATCTTCTTGGCGGTCGTGTTCATGCCGAGACGTCCTCTTCGGTCGCGATGGGAAGCAGGACCCGGAAGACCGTCCGTCCGGGCTCGGATTCGAAGTCGATCAGGCCGCCGTGGCCGGCGACCAGCTTGGCCACCAGCGCCAGGCCGAGGCCCGCGCCGTTGACCTTGGAGGTGACGAAGGGCTGGAACAGGTGCTCGCGCAGGTGCGCCGGCACGCCGGGCCCGTTGTCGACGATGCGCACCTCGAGCGGCGCGCCCCGCGGCGGCTGGCCCTTGGTGGCGCGCACGCGCACGCCGTGGCGGAAGGCCGTGGTGATCGAGAGCTCGCCGCGCCCGTCGCCCCGCGAATGCGCGGCCTCGGCGGCGTTCTTCACCAGGTTCAGGAAGATCTGGATCAGCTGGTCCTCGTCGCCCAGCACCGGCGGCAGCGAGGGGTCGTACTGCTCGCGCAGCGTCAGGCCGTCGGCCACGCCGTTGGCGGCCAGGGCGCGGACCCGGTCGAGGATCTGGTGGATGTTGATCGGCGTCAGGCTGGGCAGGTGGTCGTCGGAGAAGGCCTCCATCCGCTCCACCAGCCGCCGCACCCGGTCGGTCTCGTCGACGATCAGCTGGGCCAGCGGCGCGTCCTCGGCCTTGGCGCCGGACTTCAGCAGCTGGGCCGCGCCGCGGATCCCGGCCAGCGGGTTCTTGATCTCGTGCGCCAGCATCCGGCCCAGTCCCACGACCGAGCGTAGGCCGGCGGCTTCCGGCCCCACCCCGCGCTCGACGCCCAGCCCGGCCTTCACCGACAGGGTCAGCAGCACCGAGCCGTCGCCCAGCGGCGCGGCCGCCCCGTCCGCCTCGAACGGCGGCAGGCCGAAGAGGTTGATCTGCACCCCCCGCTCACGGACCCGGGCGTCCTCCTCGAGCGCGCGGTTGAGCAGCGACACCAGCGCCGAGCCCGGCGGCAGGGCCGCCCGGAAACGGCCGCGGGCCAGCAGCCCCAGCCCCTGGCCGAACAGGGCCTCGGCGGCCTCGTTGACGGCCACCAGGGCGCCTTCGGAATCCACCACCATCGAGGGATCGGGACTGAGATCGAAGGCCGCGGCCTTCAGGATCCCGATGTCGGGTCCGGGTGTCTGGGTTCGGATCTGTCCGGTCATGCCGCCAGCCTGCGGTCTGGAGTGCGCCAGAGGGCGGTCAGCCCCCGCTCGACTTCAGGCGCGTCCTCCAGGCGGCAGAGCGCCGCGCGCGCTTCTCGCCTGGCCTGCGCGGACGCGGGCCAGGGGGCGCTTTCGATGTAGCCGGCCAGGTGCTTGCGGAAGATCCGCAGGCCCAGGCGCTCGCCGTAGAACTCAAGGCTGTCGCGGAAGTGGCCGAGCGCGATCGCCAGCCGTTCCTCCACGTCCGGCTCCTGGTAGGCGCGCCCGTCCAGCGCCGCCTCGATCTGGGCCGCGATCCACGGCCGGCCGTAGACGGCCCGGCCGACCATCACCGCGTCGGCGCCCGACGCCTCCAGCGCGCTGCGGGCGCTGTCGCCGTCGACGATGTCGCCGTTGACGATCACCGGCACCGAGACAGCCGCCTTCACCGGCGCCACCTCCGCCCAGCGGGCATCGCCCTTGTAGAACTGGCAGCGGGTGCGGGCATGCACGGTCACCGCCGCCACGCCCAGGGCCTCGGCCCGGGCGGCCAGGTCCGGCGCGTTCTTCGAGTTGTCGTCCCAGCCCAGGCGCATCTTCACCGTGACGGGGACGTCCACCGCCTCCACCGCGGCGGCCATCAGCTCGCAGGCCAGGTCCGGCTCGCGCATCAGGGCCGAGCCCGACAGCACGCCGGTGACCTCCTTGGCCGGGCAGCCGAAGTTCAGGTCGACGATCTGCGCCCCGGCCCGCACCGCCAGCCGTGCGCCCTGCGCGATGTGCTCCGGCTCGCGGCCGACCAGCTGGACCACCATCAGCGGCAGGCCCTCGCCCACCGCGGCGCGGCGCACCACGTCCGGGCGACCCTTGGAGAATTCGGCGCAGGCGACCATCTCGGTCGCCACATAGGCCGCGCCCAGCCGGCTGGCGGCCCTGCGGAACGGCAGGTCGGACACCCCGGTCATGGGCGCGATCCAGGCGCGGCCCCCGACCTCTACGCTGCCAAGCTTGAGCGTGTTGCCCATTTTTTACTCATCCCCACCGACTTCTTTTTAGGCAAATTGTGCGGCGCCGTAAAGCCCCGCTGAACTGGACAAGTTCCGCCTGCGCCCTAAAGAGGTCCGCATGAGTTTTTCGGCGGTCGTGGTGGCGGCGGGGGCGGGTCTGAGGGCGGGCCCCGGAGAGCCCAAGGCCTGGCGCATGCTGGGCTCGCGCCCGGTGATCCGCTGGTCGGTGGAGGGCCTGCTCTCGGCCGGCGCCCGCGAGGTCGTGGTCGTGGTCGCCCGCGACCGCCTCACCCAGGTGGACGAGGCCCTGGAGGGTCTGGAGGGCTGGCGCGCCGTCACCGGCGGCCGGACCCGCGCCGATTCGGTCCAGGCGGGGCTCGCGGCCATCACCGCCGGCCGCAACCAGCCGATCCTGGTCCACGACGCCGCCCGGCCCTTCGTCACCCGCGATCACGTGGACCGGCTGCTGGCCGCCCTGGACCTGGCCGACGGCGCGGTGCCCGCCCTGCCCGTCCCCGACACCCTGAAGCGCGGCGAGGGCCTGGTCGACGAGACGGTGTCCCGCGAGGGGCTCTGGCGGGCCCAGACGCCCCAGGCCTTCCGGTTCGGCCGGCTGAAGGCCGCCTACCGCCGCTGGCCCACCGGCGAGGAGCCCACCGACGACGCCGCCGTGGTCGAGCGGGCCGGCGGTTCCGTCGCCATGATCCCCGGCGACCCGATGCTGATGAAGCTGACCTGGCCGGCCGACTTCCTGATGGCCGAACAGCTCGCCGCCTCGCGCCGGCTGATCCGCATGGGCCAGGGGATCGACGCCCACCGCTTCGGCCCTGGCGACGTGGTCTGGCTCTGCGGCATCCGCATCGAGCACGACCTGGGCCTGGTCGGCCACTCCGACGCCGACTGCGGCCTGCACGCGCTCACCGACGCCGTCCTGGGCGCGATCGCCGAGGGCGACATCGGGGCCCACTTCCCGCCGAGCGACCCGCGCTGGAAGGGCGCCTCCTCCGACCAGTTCCTGACCCACGCGGTGAAGCTCGCCACGGCCAAGGGCGCCCGGATCCTCAACGCCGACGTGACCCTGATCTGCGAGCGGCCGAAGATCGGCCCGCACCGCGACGCCATGCGCCAGCGCATCGCCGAGCTCCTGCGCCTCCCGGTCGACCGGGTCAGCGTGAAGGCCACCACGACCGAGGGCATGGGCTTCACCGGCCGCGAGGAAGGCCTCATGGCCCAGGCCATCGTCTCCGTGGAGACCCCGCTCTAGGCGGCGCCAGCGTCAAAGCCCTCCTCCTCGATGGAGGAGGGTTGGGTGGTGGTGTGGCCGCCGAGCCGACGCCGATGGCGCTTGTGGGCGCGAAGCCAACCAGCGCCCTTCACCTCAGCTCCCTGCGATCACCACCATCCCTACCCTTCCTCCATCGAGGAGGAAGGGGCGCGAGCCGCCCTACCCCGGCAGCCACGCGTGCCGCTCGCGCAGCTTCCGCCACAGCGCGCCCGGCAGGTTGGTGTAGTCGTCGGTCCAGGGGCGCGCCTTGGTGGGGTCCAGCGGCAGCCAGCGCTCGTCGCGGCCGTAGGCGGCCACCGCCTGCGGCGTGCGGCCGATGACGATGGCGTCCTCGTCGGCCTCCCAGAAGGCGCCGTCCCCGATCACCCGCCGCATCTGCAGGAAGCCGTGGCCGCCCGCCGCCTTGGCCACCGCCTGGGCCGGGCCCAGCAGGTCGAGGTTGCGGTTGGACAGGTGGAGGATCAGCACCCCGTCCGGCTTCAGCTTGGCCAGATAGCCGCGCACCGCCTCGACGGTCAGCAGGTGGGCCGGCACCGCGTCGGACGAGAAGGCGTCGATCAGCAGGATGTCGAAGCTCTCGTCGGGCTGCTGGGCCAGCGTCAGCCGCGCGTCGCCGACCACGAAGTCGACGGGGCCCCGGGCGCAGCGGCTGGTGTAGGTGAAATTCTCCGGATTGTGCGACACGCGGATCACCAGCGGGTCGATCTCGAAGAAGGTCAGGTGGTCGCCGGGCCGGACATAGGCCGCGACCGATCCGGTCCCCAGTCCCACCGCCCCGATCCGCGTCCCCTGCGGCCGCGCCTCCTGCTGGCGCAGGAAGACCTGACCGATCGGCGTGCCCACCGTGTAGTAGACCATCGGCTGGCAGGCCCAGTAGGGGTGCGTCGCCTGGGCCCCGTGCAGGGTGGTCCCGTGGGCCAGCATGCGGATCTCCCCGCCGCGGGCCGGGACGTCGGCCTTGGAGAGCCGCAGGACCCCGAAGAAGCTCCGCCAGCTTTCGGTGGTGTTCACCCGGTCGGCCGTGGCGTTGGCCCCGAACGAGATCACCACCACGATGGCGAACATGAACAGCGCGTGCTTGCGCACCAGGAAGGCCGCGATCACCGCCGCGCACAGCAGCGCCCGCACGCCGAGCTCGAAGAAATCGGACTGGCTGAAGTCGCCGACCAGCGACTTGGTGTCGAGGGACGACGAGAAGGTCATCAGCACCGGGGTGACGGCCGCGGCCACCACGCCCAGGATCAGCATGGCCCAGCTCCAGGTCTCGATCCTGGAGGGCCCCCAGGGCCGGGCCAGCGCCGCCAGCGCCAGGACCGCCGGATACTCCCAGACATTGCTGAAGATCACCGGCGCCAGGAAGGCGTTGAAGGCCCCGCCGACCACCCCGCCCACCGAGAGCCAGAGGTAGAACTCCGTCAGGTGCGCCGGGTCGGGCCGCCGCGCCACCAGCCGCTGGTGGCACATCAGCGCGGTCAGGAAGAAGGCCGCCAGGTGCACGAAGAGCTGGATCAGCAGGTTGGTGGACTTGAACGGCAGCAGCGCCGCGCAGCCGGCCAGCGCCGCGGCCTGCAGCACCAGCGTCAGGTCCGGCGGGATCGTCGGCTTCGCCTGGAAGGCGATGATGAAGGTCGTGAGGTAGAGGGCGAGCGGGATCACCCACAGGAAGGGCGCCGAGGCCACGTCCGTGGTGATGTGGGTGGTCACGCCCAGCATCAGGCTGGACGGGATCGCCGCCAGCGCCACCCAGGTCAGCCGGTCGCGCCAGGGCACCGGCGCGCTCTTGCGCACCTCGGCCACGTGCGGGACCTGGTCGCGGGCCCGGGCCACCACGACGGCCAGCGCCGCCATCAGCAGGACGAAGGCGGCGTAACCCAGGCTCCAGCCGATCCGCTGGCCCAGCACCGTCGTGGTGGGCTCCACCAGCGCCGGATAGGCCAGCAGGGCGAGCAGGCTGCCCAGGTTGCTCGCCGCATAGAGGACGTAGGGCTCCTTCCCCTCCTCGGCCCCCACCGTGCGGGCGTGCCAGGCCTGCACCAGCGGCGCGGTGGCCGACAGCACGGCGAAGGGCGCGCCGATGGAGAGCGCCAGCACCCCGATCAGCCACAGGTTCGGATGCTCCGACGAGGGGGCGCCCACCAGCTCGTTGACCCTCAGCGGCAGGGCCAGGGCGGCGACCAGCAGGGCCGCCCCGTGCACCATCGCCTGGCGGCCCACCGAATGGATCTTCTGCAGCAGGTGGGCGTAGCCGTAGCCGGCCAGCAGGGCGAGCTGGAAGAAGGCCATGCTGGTGTTCCACACCGAGGGGCTTCCGCCGAGCAGCGGCAGGACCAGCTTGGCCACCATGGGCTGCACCAGGAAGACCAGGGCCGCGCTGGAGAAGACGGTGACGGCGAACAGCGCCGGCGGCGGCCGGATACCGGCCTTCTCGGCCGCGATCGTGGTCATGGGCGCTTTGAACCTTGAATCGGTGACGCGGCTCGGATGTTGTGGTCTGGCTCCGCCGTCGCCTAGCTCAATTTACGTGAGGTCAGCCGCCGTGTTCCCGCTTGAGATCGTCACCCTGGCTCGCCTGCTCATCGACGAGGCCCGGGAGCGGTCGCTCCGCATCGTCACGGCCGAGAGCTGCACGGGCGGGCTGGTGGCCGGCGCCATCTGCTCGATCCCCGGCGCCTCCGACGTGCTGGAACGCGGCTTCATCACCTATTCCAACCGCGCCAAGCAGGAGCTGCTGGGCGTCCCCGGCGACCTGATCGCCGACCTGGGCGCGGTCTCCGAGCCGGTGGCCCGGATGATGGCCGAGGGCGCCCTGGAAGCGTCCAACGCCCACCTGGCCGTGGCGATCACCGGCGTCGCCGGTCCCGGCGGCGGCACGCCGATGAAGCCGGTGGGCACCGTCCATATCGCCACCGCCCGCACCAACCACGGCCTGATGCACCGCCAGGAGCTCTTCGAGGAGGAGACCCGCGAAGGCATCCAGCTCGCCGCCGTCCAGGCCGCCCTCCAGGCGCTCCGCGACCGGATGACCTGATCCACCTGTATAGGGCTCGTGGCCTCCGGTTCGAGGAACCACGGAATACACGGACCACACGGAAGGCGGATCGGTCCCCTGCGGTTGAATGTGATGGCCCGCCGCAGGCGGGCGACTCATCCCGACAGGCCATGCCGGTCTGGCTGGCTCAGCGCCGGCCCGTCCGTGTCTTCCGTGTATTCCGTGGTTCGTCTTCTTCGGGCGGGTCTCAGGCCCTGACGCTGTCGGACGCCGGGCTCTCACCCACGGACGCGGACATGTCCGCAGCCTCGCCGTACAGGCTCTTCGCCCTCGCTTCGAAACAGCCCATCAGCCGGTCCACGGCGTGGCTGAAGTTCGCCGTCAGCAGGGTCTCCAGCAGCCGCGACTTGAACTGGAAGTCGATGTCGAACTCCACGCGCGTGCAGCCGTGGCCGGCGTCGAGGAACCGCCAGCGGTTCTCCAGCTTCCGGAACGGGCCGGAAATCAGGCTGGTGTCGATCTGCCGGTTGCGGGAATCCCGCCGCACCCGGGTGGCGAAGCGCTCCTTCAGGAACGAGAAGCCGACCTTGGCCTCGGCGTCCACCGCATCGACCCCTTCGCTGAGCTGGCGCTGGTTCCAGGTGCGCAGCGCCGTCACCCAGGGCACGAAGTCCGGGTAGTGCTGCACCTGGCCCACCAGCTCGAACAGCTGGTCGGGCGTGTAGGGCAGGAGCTTGGAGACGTGGTGCCGCAAGGCGCTTACGCCGCCGCTTCCCGGGCGCGCCTCGCCGCCTGCAGGCGGGCGAAGTCCTCGCCGGCGTGGTGGGACGAGCGCGTCAGCGGGCTCGACGAGACCATCAGGAAGCCCTTGGCCCGGGCGATCTCCTCCAGCGCGCGGAACTCGTCCGGGTGCACGAAGCGGTCGATGGCCGCGTGCTTGCGCGTCGGCTGCAGGTACTGGCCGATGGTGATGAAGTCGACGCCGGCCGAGCGCATGTCGTCCATGACCTGCATGACCTCCTCCTTCGTCTCCCCCAGGCCCACCATAACGCCCGACTTGGTGAATTGGGTCGGGTCCCGCTCCTTCACCCGCTCCAGCAGGCGCAGCGAGTGGTAGTAGCGCGCGCCCGGGCGGATCGTCAGGTAGAGCCGCGGCACGGTCTCCAGGTTGTGGTTGAAGACGTCGGGCCTGGCGTCGATCACCAGCTCCGCCGCGCTGACCGGCTTGCGCAGGAAGTCCGGCGTCAGGATCTCGATGGTCGTCGTGGGCGAGGCCGCGCGGATCGCCCGCACGACGGCGGCGAAGTGCGCCGCCCCGCCGTCGGCCAGGTCGTCGCGGTCCACCGAGGTGATGACCACGTGGGCCAGCCCCATCTTGGCCACCGCGTCGCCCACCCGGGCGGGCTCCGTCGGGTCCAGCGGATTGGGCTTGCCGGTGGCCACGTTGCAGAAGGCGCAGGCCCGCGTGCAGATTTCGCCCATGATCATCATGGTGGCGTGGTTCTTCGACCAGCACTCCCCGATGTTCGGGCAGGCGGCCTCCTCGCAGACGGTGGAGAGCCCGTGGCCCTTCACGATCTCGCGGGTGGCGTTATACTCGGACGAGCCCGGCGCCCGCACCCGCAGCCATTCCGGCTTTCGCAGGATCGGCGTGTCCGGGCGGTTCTGCTTCTCGGGGTGACGCGGGCGCTTGTCGCCCAGGGTGTCGATGACCACGGCCATGGGCCCTAGATCGGCCGTCAGGGCCTCGGGATCAAGCTTGGATCGCCCACTGTGGCTTCATGGCGCCAGACAGCCGCCCCGGGGCCTCCTAACGTGGCCGGGGGACGTGACCATGACTGGAGCCCGCATGCGCGCCTTCGCCGCCGCTCTTCTGATGTCCGCCGTCGCCGCCCCGGCGCTCGGCCAGACCGCCTCCACCCAGCCCCACGACCCGGCCCCCTGGTGGATGGACAGGCCGATCATCGCCTCCACCGGCCATGTCTGGACCGAGGTCCAGGCCAACCGGGCCAGCGCGTCGGCGACCTACGACGCCATCGAGCGCGACGCCGCCTCCGCCCAGAAGGCGGCGGCCGACAAGGTCCGCGCGCTCGGCCAGGCGCTGGCCGCCTACGGCGCCGACAAGGTGCGCATCGAGACCAGCTTCCGCATCCAGCCGCTCTACGACCAGTACCGTGACCGCCAGGGCGAGGTGAACGAGAACCAGCGCGCCGACAAGGTCGAGCGCTATCAGGTGATCGCCAACGTCTCGGTGGAGATCCGCGACGTGCGGCTGGCCGAGCGGGTCTACGCGACGCTGATGGCCGCCAGGCCCACCTCCACCCAGCCGGTCCGCTTCCGCCTCGAGCCCGAGAACGAGACCCGCACCCAGATGTTCAGGCTCGCCGTCGAGGACGCCCGTCGCCGCGGCCTGCTGGCGGTGGAGGCCGCCGGGACGCGGCTCGGCGCGGTCCGCCTGATCGACCCCACCGGCCGGGCCTGCGAGACCGACTTGCTGGTGGCCGGGGCAGGCCGTTCCTACGGCGGCGATCGCGCGGCCTACCGCGTGCCGCCCCCGCCGCCGCCGCCGCCTCCCCCGCCGCCGGCGGCGCCGGGGCTGGAAGAGATCGTGGTCACCGCCCAGCGGCGGGCGCAGGAGGTCGGGCTCGATCCCGGCGCGATCCAGCTTCCGCTGCAGCCGCCTCTCCAGCGGCTCGAGGCGAGCGCCTGCGTGGTCTACAGCCTGGGCTAGATCCTTCAGCCCTCCTCCTCGATGGAGGAGGGTTGGGTGGTGGTGTCGCCGCTGAGCGGACGCAGGTGGCTCCGTTGGGCTCGGCCGACCTTGCCTCACCCCCACCGCCCTGCACTCACCACCATCCCTACCCTTCCTCCATCGAGGAGGAAGGGGCGCGAACCTTGCTGGCGGGTCCACCGGCGGTTCGCCCCATGGCTCACGCACTGTTACCGACCTTTTCAGACGTGAACCCCGGCTATAGGTTGCCCGCCAACGAGAACAGCCGGGAGGCGTACGCCCTTGTCGCGTACCTTGGACTTGAACCAGGTCGACACGTCCCTCTTCGACGCCCTGGTCGACGCCAGCCACAAATACGGGGTGAAGAAGCCGATCCTGGAGGACCAGGAGCGCAATCCCCTCGCCTACCGTGACCTGATCCGCGCCGCCTTCGCGCTCGGCCGCAAGATCGCCGCCATGACGGCGCCGGGCGAGCGGGTGGGCGTCATGCTGCCGGCCAGCGCCGGCGGCGTGGTCACCTTCTTCGCCCTGCACGCCTTCGGCCGCACGCCGACCATGCTGAACTTCACGTCCGGCATCCGGAACCTGCGCGCCGCCTGCGAGCTGGCCGGCGTCAAGCGCGTGCTCACCTCCCACCGCTTCGTGGAGCAGGGCAAGCTGCACGACCTGATCGACGCGCTGGAGGCGATGACGGCGGTCACCTACCTCGAGGACGTGCGCGAGACGATCGGCCTGCCCGACAAGCTGTTCGCCGCCGCCGCCGGGGCCTTCCCGAAGCGCTTCCGCGCCCCGACCAGTCCGCAGGACCCGGGCGTCATCCTGTTCACCTCCGGCAGTTTCGGCGCCCCGCGCGGCGTGGTGCTGACCCAGGCGAACCTGGTCGCCAACGTCCGCCAGATCGCCGCCCACATCGACCTCGACCCGGACTGGGTGTTCTTCAACCCGCTGCCGATCTTCCACGTCTTCGGCCTGACCGGCGGGGTGCTGCTGCCCCTGCTCACCGGCATGAAGGCCTTCGAGTACCCCTCGCCGCTGCACACCAAGCAGATCCCGCCGCTGGTGAAGGATTCGAACGCCGCGGTGCTGCTGGCCACCGACACCTTCGTGAACCAGTACGCCCGCGCCGCCGAGCCGGGCGAGCTCTCCGGCCTTAAGTTCGTGGTCTGCGGCGCCGAGAAGGTGCGCGAGGAGACCCACAACCTGATCGCCGAGCGGTTCGGCCCGATCCCGCTGCTGGAAGGCTACGGCGCCACCGAGGCCTCGCCGGTGATCGCGGTGAACAAGCCCGACGACAACCGCCGCGGCACGGTCGGCGGCCTGTTGCCCGGCATCGAGGTCAAGCTGGAGCCGGTGGAGGGCATCCCCGGAGGCGGCAAGCTCTACGTCCGCGGGCCCAACGTCATGGCCGGCTACCTGACCCCCGGCGGCGGCGTCGAGCCCCCGCACGGCGGCTGGCACGACACCGGCGATGTGGTCTCCATCTCCGACGACCAGTGGGTGAAGATCCTCGGCCGGGTGAAGCGCTTCGCCAAGGTCGGCGGCGAGATGGTCTCGCTCACCGCCGCCGAGGACCTGGCGTCGGCCGTCTGGCCCGAGTGCCGCCACGCCGTCGTCGCCCTGCCCGATCCGAAGAAGGGCGAGCGCCTGGTGCTGGTCACCGACAAGCGCGACGCCGAGCCCGCGCCGCTGCTGGCCCACGCCCAGTCGATCGGCGCGCCCGAGATCGCCGTCCCGCGCAAGATCATCCGCGTGCCGGAGATCCCCGTACTGGGCACCGGCAAGACCGACTACGTCGCCCTGCAGCGCATCGTCGACGCCGAGATCCGCCGCGCGGCGTGATTCTTCGCACTGCACTTCGCGCTGTCGCGTTCGTCCCGCTCTTCGTGATCCTCGGAGGGTTGATCGGGGGCGCCATGGTCGCCGCCGCCACGATCATCTCGGCGGCCATGGGCGGGAGACTGGCCGAGTTCGACGAGCCCTCGCTTGGTGGGCTTATGGGCGCGTTCGGTCTGTTTGCGCTGGCCGGCACGGGCTTCGGCGCCGCGCCGGCCGGGCTTACCGCCCTCATCGCCGCCGTCGCCCGGAGCGAGTTCGAACGGCCGGTGAACTACCTCGTGACCGTGACCAGCGTGGGGCTGGCCACGTCCACGGCATTGGGGTTCGTGCTTAGCCCGCCCGGCGAGACTCCGCCTCCTCCGGATCTATGGGTCTTGGGGCCGGCGCCGCTGGGTGTGATCGGCGCCGTCGCCGCCTTCGTCTGCGGCTGGCTCACCCGGCCGAAGCCGGCCCAGCGTTAGCCCTCCTCCTCGATGGAGGAGGGTTGGGTGGTGGTGTGTTTGCTGGGCCGAGGCAGATGGCGCGGGTCGGCGCCTGCGCCCACTAGCGCCCCCGTCCCACCTCCGAGCGATCACCACCATCCCTACCCTTCCTCTGTCGAGGAGGAAGGGGCGCTCACCCCGCGGCGCCGGGTCCGTGAACTCAGATGTGCAGCACCTGGCCGAAGGCGTCCAGCGACGCCTCGTGCATGGCCTCGCTCATGGTCGGGTGCGGGTAGACGGTGGCGTGCAGCTCGGCCTCGGTGGCCTCCAGCGTCATGGCCAGCACATAGCCCTGGATCATCTCGGTGACCTCGGCGCCGATCATGTGCGCCCCGATCAGCGCCCCGGTCTTGCCGTCGAACACCGTCTTCACGAAGCCCTCGACCTCGCCCGAGGCGATCGCCTTGCCGTTCACCTTGAACGGGAAGCGGCCGACCTTCACCTCGATCCCCTGCTCCTTGGCCTGCGCCTCCGTCAGCCCGACCGAGGCCACCTGCGGGTTGGAATAGGTGCAGCCGGGGATCGGCGACTTCAGGTTCGTGGGCTTCAGGCCGGCGATGTGCTCGATGCAGTGCACGCCCTCGTGGCTCGCCTTGTGGGCCAGCCAGGGCGGCCCGGCCACGTCGCCGATGGCGTAGAGCCCCGGCACGCCCGTGGCTCCATGCTCGTCCGTCACCACATGGGTGCGGTCGACCTTCACGCCCAGGGCCTCCAGGCCCAGGTCCTCGACATTGCCGACGATGCCCACCGCCACGATGGCCACGTCGCCGGCCAGGGTCTCGGCCTTGCCGCCGGTCTCGATCTCCACCGAGACGCCGGTCTTGGACTTGTTCAGCCGCTTCACGCTCGCGCCGACGCGGAACCTGATGCCGCGCTTCTCGAACGCCTTGTGCGCGGCCTTGGAGACCTCCTCGTCCTCGACCGGCAGGATGCGCGGCAGGGCTTCGACGACGGTCACCTCCGAGCCCAGCGCGCGGAAGAAGCTCGCGAACTCGATGCCGATGGCGCCCGAGCCGATCACCACCAGGCTCTTCGGGGCCGCCTTCGGGACCAGGGCCTCGCGGTAGGTCCACACCCGCTCGCCGTCCGGCTCGAGGCCGATCGCCGGGATCGTGCGGGCCCGCGCGCCGGTCGCCAGGATCACGTGCTTGGCCTGCACCGTGCGCGAGCCGCCGGCCTTCAGCGCCACCACCACCTTCGGCGCAGGCGCGCCCTTCTCGAGCTTCGCCGTCCCCTCGATCACCTCGATCTTGTGCTTCTTCATCAGGAAGGCGACGCCGGAATTCAGCTGCGCGGCCACCTTGCGCGAGCGCTGCACCACCTTGTCGAAGTCGAAGCCGCGCTTCTCCACCGACAGGCCGTAGTCGGCCAGGTGGTCGAGGGTCTCGTAGACCTCGCCCGACTTCAGCAGCGCCTTGGTCGGGATGCAGCCCCAGTTGAGGCAGACGCCGCCCAGCAGCTCGCGCTCCACGATGGCGGTCTTCAGGCCCAGCTGCGAGGCGCGGATGGCGGTCACATAGCCGCCCGGCCCGGACCCGATGATGACGACGTCGAAATCCATGCCCGGGTCCTCAGACGATCATCGTGATCGGGTCTTCGATCAGGGCCCGGAACGCCGCCAGCCAGCGCGCGCCCACGGCCCCGTCGACCACCCGGTGGTCGCAGGTGAGGGTGACGGTCATCACCGTCGCCACGGCGAGCTGGTCGCCGCGCACCACGGGCCGCTTCTCGCCCGCGCCGACCGACAGGATGCAGCCCTGCGGCTCGTTGAGGATCGAGGCGAACGACTTGATCCCGAACATGCCGAGGTTCGAGACCGAGAAGGTGCCGCCCTGGAACTCCTCGGGCTTCAGCTTCTTGGTCCGCGCCCGCTCGGCCAGGTCCTTGGCCTCGGTGGCGATCTGCGCCAGCCCCTTCAGCTCCGCCTGGCGGATGATCGGGGTGATCAGCCCGCCCGGCACCGCCACCGCCATGGCGATGTCGGCGTGGTGGTGCATGGCGATGCCTTCCGGCGTGTAGGAGGCGTTGGCCTCCGGCACGCGCTTCAGGGCGATGGCGGCCGCCTTGATCACCAGGTCGTTGACGCTGACCTTCACGCCTTCCTTCTCCAGGAGGCCGTTGATCTTCGAGCGCGCCGCCAGCAGGCCGTCGATCTCCAGGTCGACGGTCAGCGGGAAGTGCGGCACGTCGCGGAAGCTGTCGGTCATCCGCCGCGCCACGGTCTTGCGCATGCCGTCGAGCGGAATGAGGTCGTAGCTGCCGGGCGCGATGCCCATCTGCTCCAGGCTCTGAACCTGGCGCGGCTCGGCGCGGGCGGCGGGCTGGGCCTGCGGGGCGGCGGCCGGCGCGCGGGCCTGGCCGGGCTGGGCCTTCTCCACGTCGGCCTTGACGATCCGCCCGTGCGGTCCCGAGCCCTGCAGGGCCGAAAGGTCCACGCCCTTCTGCTCGGCGATCCGCCGCGCCAGCGGCGAGGCGAACACCCGCGGGCCGCGCGGCGCCTGGAAGGGCGCGGCCTTCTGCGGCTCGGGCGCGGCCGGCGGGGCGGCGGCGGGCGCGCCCTTCTGGACGGGATCGGTCTTCTGTTCGCGCGACCCTCGTGCGGCGTCGGTCTCCGCGTCGGGCGCCGGAGCAGCGGCGGCCTTGGGCGCCTCGGCGGGGGCCGGCGCGGCGGCCTCGCCCTCGCCGGCCAGCCGGGCGATCGGCGTGTTGACCTTCACCCCCTCGGAGCCCTCGGGCACCAGGATGTCCTCGACCACGCCCTCGTCGACGGCCTCCACCTCCATGGTGGCCTTGTCGGTCTCGATCTCGGCGATCACGTCGCCCGAGCGCACCGTGTCGCCCTTCTTCACGTGCCACTTGGCGAGCGTGCCCTCCTCCATGGTGGGCGACAGGGCGGGCATGAGGACGTCGATCGGCATGCGCTCTCTCAGGCTTTGGTCTGGGCGTGGACGAGGGCGGCGCGCGGGGTCATGCCGGCTCCTTCGACAGGTGCGAAAGCTCGTGGGCGTTGGCTTCCCAGTTGCGGCCGTCGAAGGCGGTGAGGTCGAGGCTCACCCCCTCCAGGCTGTCCAGGCAGCGGGCGTTGACGCTCCAGCCGTCCGGATTGGACCTGGGCCGGTAGAAGCCCTTCACCCCGCACTCGGCGCAGAACAGGTGCTTCGCCACGCGCGTGTTGAAGCTGTACTCGGCCAGCCGTTCGGCGCCCCGGGTGATGCGGAACCGGCTCTCCGGCACGATGATGTGCACGAAGCCCGTCTTGGCGCACATGGAGCAGTTGCAGGTCTGCGCCTCGACCGTCTCGGCCAGCAGCACCTCGAACCGCACCCCGCCGCAATGGCAGCCTCCGGCGCGCCACTGGAAGGCGTCAGACATGCGCCCCTCCTGTCTCCACCGTCGGCGCCGCAAGAAACGCCCTCCCTTCCTCCTCGATGGAGGAAGGGCCGGGGATGGTGGTGTGCGCAGTGAGGGGACGTTCCAGGCTCTGTTGGGCGCCGGCGCCGACCGGAACTGCAAGCTTCACCTCAGCGGCCACACCACCACCCAACCCTCCTCCATCGAGGAGGAGGGCTTCGCGGATGGCGTCGATCACGGTGTGCACGTCGTCGTAGACCTGGCGGTCGCTGAAGCGCAGCACCCGATAGCCTTCGCCTTCCAGCCACCGCTGGCGCTCCGCATCCCGCGCCGCGACGTCCGCGATCCGCTCGTGGACGCCGCCGTCCACCTCGATCACCAGCTTGCGGCCGTGGGCGGGGAAGTCCGCGAAGTAGCGTCCGATGGGAGCCTGCCGCCGGAAGTTCACGTCCAGCTTCCGAAGCTCGCCCCAGAGCCGCTGCTCCGCGCCATTCATCCGGCGGCGCATACCACGCGCGCGAGCCGTCGCGCCCTCGGGCAGCCGATCGCGCTCGTAGGAATCCCTCACCTGTAGCTCACGGCCTTGGCCGCCTTCACGATCCGGTCGACCGAGGGCAGCGACAGGGCTTCGAGGTTGGCGGCGTAGGGCAGCGGCACGTCTTCCTGGCAGACCCGGGCCGGCGGGGCGTCGAGGTAGTCGAACGCCTCCTCCAGCACCCGGGCGCAGACCTCGGCGCCGATGCCCATCGGGCCCCAGCCCTCCTCGACCGTCACCAGCCGGTTGGTCTTCTTGACGCTCTCCACGACCGTGCCGATGTCCATCGGCCGGATGGTGCGCAGGTCCACCACCTCGGCCTCGATGCCGTCGGCGGCGAGCTCCTCGGCGGCCTTCAGGGCCAGGCCGACCATGCGGCTGTAGGCCACGATGGTGACGCCATCGCCTTCCCGGCGGACCTTGGCCTTGCCGATCGGCACGACCCAGTCGATCCCCTCCGGCACGTCGAACTCCTGGCCGTAGAGCATCTCGTGCTCAAGGAAGACCACGGGGTTCGGGTCGCGGATGGCGGCCTTCAGCAGACCCTTGGCGTCGGCCGCGTCATAGGGCGCGATCACCTTCAGGCCGGGCACGTGGCCGTACCAGGCCGCATAGTCCTGGCTGTGCTGGGCCGCCACGCGGGCCGCCGCGCCGTTCGGGCCGCGGAACACGACCGAGGTGCGCAGCTGGCCGCCCGACATATAGAGGGTCTTCGCGGCCGAATTCACAATGTGGTCAATGGCCTGCATCGCGAAGTTGAAGGTCATGAACTCGACGATCGGCTTCAGGCCCGCCATCGCCGCGCCGACGCCGACGCCGGTGAAGCCGTACTCGGTGATCGGGGTGTCGATCACCCGCCGGTCGCCGAACTCCTGCAGCAGGTCGCGGGACACCTTGTAGGCGCCCTGGTACTGCGCCACCTCCTCGCCCATCAGGAAGACGTCCGGATCGCGGCGCATCTCCTCGGCCATGGCGTCGCGCAGGGCGTCGCGGACCGTGGTCTTCACCAGGTTCACCCCGGCCGGGATCTCCGGGTCGGCCAGCGGCTGGGCCGGCGTCACGGCCGCGGGGCCCTCGCCCTCGGGCTTCGGCTTCGCCGCTTCCGGGGGCTTCTTCTCGGGGTCGCCGGCCGAAGCCTCGCCCTCGCCCTTGCCGCCACCGGTGTCAGCCGTCGACGGCTGGGGCGCCGGCTGGGCGGCCGGCGCGGGGCTCGCGGCCCCGCCCTCGCCCGCCAGGCGCGCGATCGGGGTGTTGACCTTCACCTCCTCGGAGCCTTCCGGCACCAGGATGGCCTCGATCACGCCCTCGTCGACGGCCTCCACCTCCATGGTGGCCTTGTCGGTCTCGATCTCGGCGATCACGTCGCCGGACCGGACCGTGTCGCCCACCTTCACGTGCCACTTGGCCAGCGTGCCCTCTTCCATGGTCGGCGACAGGGCCGGCATGAGTACGTCGGTCATTTTGAAGCTCCTACGAGCGACCAGTGCCCATGCTTCGGCTCACCTTTCAGGAGCCGTCCATCCATCTGGAGCTGCTGGGCCGCCCAACGCATGTCGTATTGCCAAGTGTAGAAGAGATTGCCGGAGGCACGGAGATCACCCTCGTGCTTCTTCCAGATCGTCTTAGCCACCTCGACTACCGGGGCAGAACCGCCGAGCTCGTCGAGCGCGTCGGCCACCCAACCGGGTAGGTCACTACGCGCACTCACGCCCGCACCTCCGTGTAGACGTCGGTGTAGAGCTCGGACGGAGCGGGTTCGGGCGAGGTGCGGGCGAATTCCGCCGCGTCGGCGACGATCCGCTTCACCTCGGCGTCGATCGCCTTCAGCGTGGCCTCGTCGGCGAAGCCCTGCTTCTCCAGCAGCTCCTCGACGTGGTCGATGGGGTCGCGGGTCTTGCGGATCTCGTCCACCTCCTCGCGGGTCCGGTACTTGGCCGGGTCGCTCATGGAGTGGCCGCGGTAGCGGTAGGTCTTCATCTCCAGGATGTAGGGCCCGTTGCCGGAGCGGGCGTGCTCGGCGGCCTTGGCCGCGGCGGCCTTCACCGCCAGCACGTCCATGCCGTCCACCTCCTCGCCCGGGATCCGGAACGAGGCGCCGCGCTTGTACAGGTGGGTCTCGGACGAGGAGCGCTCGATCGAGGTGCCCATGGCGTACTGGTTGTTCTCGATGATGTAGACCACGGGCAGCTTCCACAGCTGCGCCATGTTGAAGCTCTCGTAGACCTGGCCCTGGTTGGCCGCCCCGTCGCCGAAATAGGTCCAGGCGACCTTGCCGTTGTCGCGGTAGCGGTTGGCCAGCGCCAGGCCCGTGCCCAGGCTCACCTGGCCGCCGACGATCCCGTGGCCGCCGTAGAAGTCGGCCTCCATCGAGAACATGTGCATGGAGCCGCCCTTGCCCTTGGACGAGCCGCCGGCCCGCCCCGTGAGCTCGGCCATGACCTCGCGCGGGTCCATGCCGCAGGCCAGCATGTGGCCGTGGTCGCGGTAGCCGGTGATCACCGGGTCGCCCGGCTGCTTCACCGCCTGCACGCCGACGGCGATGGCTTCCTGGCCGATGTAGAGGTGGCAGAAGCCGCCGATCAGCCCCATGCCGTAGAGCTGGCCCGCCCGCTCCTCGAAGCGGCGGATCAGCAGCATGTCGCGGTAGTACCCGAGCAGCTCTTCCTTCGCGGCCCCTACCCCAACGTCACCCTTGGGATGCGAGCCATTGGCCTTCCGCCGGCTGGCGCCGCCAGCCTGACCACGCGCCATGCGTCTCTCCGTGATGTTTTTTTGTCCGCTTCTATAGAACCGACGAAGCGGCCCTACGGCTTCATGCGGATCACATAGTCTCTTGGATCGGCGAAGCCTAGCAGGGAGCGCGCCCTTTCCTCCAGGAGATCGGCCGAAAGGCTCGTGTCGCGCATCAGCTGGGCGCGGACCTCCAGGTCCTGCCGCTGGGCGCGCAGGGCGGCGAGCTCGCGGGACTTGGCCACCAGGGTCGCGTCGCGCTGGTCCGACTGCAGCAGGCCGCCCTCGCCGGTGAAGGCGTGGAAGCCGAAGTAGAAGATCAGGAAGGCCAGCGCTGCGGTCGGCAGGTACGGGCGAAGGCGGGCGAACACGGCGAATCCTTCTGGGACGCAGCCGCGAGATTCGTCCGGCATGGTTAAGGGCCAGCTAACCTTCCGGATCTGCGAGCACTTCCCCGAGCGCTCGGCGCCACAGGGCCAGCTGTCGGAAGTTGCTGCCCGGCAGGCCGGCCACGACGATCAGCGCCTTCCACACGGTCCAGCCCTTGGCCCGCGCCCAGGTCCCGGGATCGGGCGCCAGCCTCGCGCCGAACGCCGCGCGGGCGTCGGCGTCGAGGAAGGTCCAGGCGATGCCGTAGTCGCAGGCCGGGTCGCCGACGCAGAGCTGGCCGAAGTCGATCACCGCCGAGAGCCGCCCGCCCTCGACCAGCAGGTTGGAGGGCGCCACGTCCCCGTGCACCCAGACCGGCGGGTGGTCCCAGGCGCTGGCCAGCGCCGCGTCCCACAGCGCCCGCGCCCGGCGGGTGTCGACCTCGCCCTCCAGCTTCCCCAGCGCCTCTCGGGTCTCGGCGTCGTAGACCGCCAGGTCGCCGCCGCGGTGGAAGCTGTGCTGGCCGGCCGGCGGCCCGCCGCCCGCATCGGCGCTCTGGAGCGCCAGCAGGAAGTCCGCCAGATCCTCGGCGAACCTCACGAGGTCCGTCGGCGCGGCCTCCTCCGCCGTCTCGCCGGGCAGCCAGCGGCAGACCGACCACGGCCAGTCGCACCCCTCCCCCGGCCGGCCCAGGGCGATCGGCTCCGGTATTGGCAGCGGCAGGTGCGGGGCGAGCCTGGGCAGCCAGAGCTGCTCCTTCTCGATCGCCGCCGCATAGCGCCGGGCCGCCGGCAATCGGACGCTCAGCGCCTCGCCGAGATGGAAGGTGCGGTTGTCCCAGCCGCCGTTCGCCACCGGCTTCACCGGCAGGTCGGCCCACTGCGGGAACTGGGCGGCCACGAGCCGCCGGACGAGGGACGCGTCGATCGCGTCCCCCGCGGCCACGTCAGCCGACCTTCAGCGCCTTGCGGCCGAGGTAGATCGCCTGGTCGCCCAGCTCCTCCTCGATGCGCAGCAGCTGGTTGTACTTGGCCGTCCGGTCGGAGCGGGCCAGCGAGCCGGTCTTGATCTGCCCGCAGTTGGTGGCCACCGCCAGGTCGGCGATGGTGGAGTCCTCGGTCTCGCCCGAGCGGTGGCTCATCACGGCCGTGTAGGCGGCCCGGTGGGCCATGTCGACGGCGTCCAGCGTCTCCGACAACGTGCCGATCTGGTTGACCTTGATCAGGATCGAATTGGCCAGGCCCCTGTCGATGCCCTGGCTCAGGCGCACCGGGTTGGTCACGAACAGGTCGTCGCCGACCAGCTGCACCGTCTTGCCGAGCCGCTCGGTCAGCAGCTTCCAGCCATCGAAGTCGTCCTCGGCGCAGCCGTCCTCGATGGTCACGATCGGGAACTTCGAGACCAGGTCGGCGAGGTAGTCGACCATGCCGGCCGGGTCCACCGTCTTGCCTTCGCCCTCCATGACGTACTTGCCGCCCTTGAAGAACTCGGTGGAGGCCACGTCGAGGCCGAGCACGAAGTGGTCGCCCACCTTGTAGCCGGCCGCCTCGCCCGCCTTGACGATGAAGGCCAGGGCCTCCTCGGCGCTCTTCAGGTTCGGGGCGAAGCCGCCCTCGTCGCCGACGTTGGTGTTGTGGCCGGCGTCCTTCAGGGCCTTCTTCAGGCCGTGGAAGATCTCCGCGCCCATGCGCAGGCCCTCGGCGAAGCTGTCCGCGCCGGTCGGCAGGATCATGAACTCCTGGATGTCGATCGGATTGTCCGCGTGCGCCCCGCCGTTGATGATGTTCATCATCGGGACCGGCAGCACCCGCGCCGAGACGCCGCCCACGTACTTGTAGAGCGGCAGGGCCGCCGAGCTCGCCGCCGCCTTGGCCGTGGCCAGGCTGACGCCCAGGATCGCGTTGGCCCCCAGCCGGCTCTTGTTGGGCGTGCCGTCCAGCTCCATCAGGGTGCGGTCGACGCGCCGCTGGTCCTCGGCGTCCATGCCGGCCAGCGCGTCGTAGATCTCGCCGTTCACGGCCTCGACCGCCTGGCGCACGCCCTTGCCGCCGTAGCGGCCCTTCTCGCCGTCGCGCTTCTCGACCGCCTCGTGGGCGCCGGTCGACGCGCCCGAGGGCACGGCCGCGCGGCCCATGGAGCCGTCCTCGAGCACCACGTCCACCTCGACCGTCGGATTGCCGCGGCTGTCCAGGATCTCGCGGGCGTTGATGTCGACGATCTCGGTCATGTCTTCCTCTGGAGGCTTCTCGGGGGGCGGCCGTGGCTTAGCCACCTTCCGCCCGCCGGGCAACCCGAGCCCCTTCCTTTCCCGCTGCGCGGGAAAGGAAGGCCACAAACGCAAAACGCCGGCCTTTCGGCCGGCGTCTCGTAAGCCAGACGGCTCGAAGAAGCGCCTAGTCTTCCTTCGGCGTCAGGACCTGGCGGCCCTTGTACATGCCGGTCTTCAGGTCGACGTGGTGCGGGCGCTTCAGCTCGCCCGTCTCCTTGTCCTCGACGAAGGAGTTCGGGCCCAGCGCGTGGTGCGAGCGCCGCATGTTGCGCCGGGAGGGCGATGTTTTTCGCTTGGGAACGGCCATGGGAGGATCTCGCAGGCGTGGAAAATGGAAGCGGCGGCCGGTGAGGGCCGCCGACGTGAGCGCGGGTGTATGCATGAAACCCCTGCCGGTTTCAAGCCGCGTTTGACGCCTTCACCAGCCGCTTCGGCGCCACCGTCGCCCAGGCCAGCCGCAGGAGCTGCGCCAGCCGTTCCGGCGCCAGCTCCTCGTAGTAGGCGTAGGTCCAGCCCTTCCGCCCCCAGGCGCCGTCCGCCGGCCGCACCCCCGCCCCGTCGGCCAGCATGTGCTGGTCCTCCGGGTCCAGCTTCAGGACGATCCGCGGCTGGTCCTGGTGGATGGTGCAGAAGATCTTCTTCGCCACCCGGAACGAGGGGATGTCGAAATGCCCTTCCTCGTAGGCCTCGGGCAGCGCCAGCGCCTCGCGGCGGACGTCGTCGCGGGTGATCATGCGGGCATCATCCCGCAGACCGCGCCGTCAGACCAGACGGCTCCGCTCCTTGGCCGCGCCGATGAAGCTGGCGAACAGCGGGTGCGGGTCGAACGGCCGGCTCTTCAGCTCCGGGTGGTACTGCACGCCCACGAACCACGGGTGGTCCGAGCGCTCGCAGATCTCCGGCAGGATGCCGTCGGGCGACAGGCCGGTGAACTTCAGCCCGGTGGCCTCGATCCGGTCGCGGTAGTCGATGTTGACCTCGTAACGGTGCCGGTGGCGCTCGGAGATCGCCATGCCGCCGTAGATCTGCGCGACCTTCGAGCCCGGCGCGAGCACGGCGTCATAGGCCCCGCAGCGCATGGTGCCGCCGAGTTCGCCGCCCGCCTGGCGGACTTCCTTCTCGTTGCCGCGCACCCATTCGGTCATCAGCCCGACGATCGGCTCCGACGTGGGTCCGAACTCGGTGGAGGACGCCTGCTGGATGCCGGCCAGGTTCCGGGCCGCCTCGATCATCGCCATCTGCATGCCGAAGCAGATGCCGAAATAGGGGATGTCGTGCTCGCGGGCGAACTGCACCGCCCGGATCATCCCCTCCGAGCCGCGCTCGCCGAACGCCCCGGGCACCAGCACGCCGTGCACGCCGGTCAGGCGCTCGCCGATCAGGTCCTCGTCCTTCTCGAAGGCCTCGCCCTCGATCCAGTCGAACTTCACCCGGACATTGTTGGCCACGCCGCCGTGGATCAGCGCCTCGACCAGGGATTTGTAGGCGTCGGTCAGGCCGGTGTACTTGCCGACGATGGCGATGTTCACCTCGCCGTCGGGGTGGCTGAGGGTGTGCGAGATCTGCTCCCAGCGGGCCAGGTTCGGGGCCGGCGCCTGGTCCTTCAGGCCGAAGACGTCCAGCACCTCGGAGTCCAGCCCCTGCACGTGGTAGTCCAGCGGCACGGCGTAGATGTTCGCCGAATCCATCGCCTGGATGACGGCGCTCGGCCGCACGTTGCAGAACTGGGCGATCTTCTTCCGCTCGCCTTCCGGGATCGCATATTCGGTCCGGCACAGCAGGATGTCCGGCTGGATGCCGATCGACCGCAGCTCCTTCACCGAGTGCTGGGTCGGCTTGGTCTTCATCTCGCCGGCCGTCTTGATGTACGGCAGCAGCGTCAGGTGGATGTAGCAGGCATGCCCGCGCGGCAGCTCCTGGCCGAGCTGGCGGATCGCCTCGAAGAACGGCAGGCCCTCGATGTCGCCCACCGTGCCGCCCACCTCGACCAGCACGAAGTCCACGCCCTCGCCCGGATCGGCCAGGACGAACTCCTTGATCTCGCCGGTGACGTGCGGGATCACCTGCACCGTCGCGCCGAGATAGTCGCCGCGGCGCTCCTTCTCGATGATGGTCTTGTAGATCTGCCCCGTGGTGATGTTGTCGCCGCGGGTGGCGTTGACGCCCGTGAACCGCTCGTAGTGGCCGAGGTCGAGGTCGGTCTCGGCCCCGTCGTCGGTCACGAAGACCTCGCCGTGCTGGTAGGGGCTCATCGTCCCCGGGTCGACGTTGAGGTAGGGGTCGAGCTTGCGCAGGCGGACCTTGTAGCCTCGCGCCTGCAAAAGCGCGCCGAGGGCGGCGGACGCGAGACCTTTGCCAAGGGAAGAGACCACGCCGCCGGTGATGAAGATGTACCGGGCCATGGGCGTTCAGATTAGCCGTGATTCGCCGGCTGGACCTCGCCTTCGATGCGATTCGTCCACGGCTTACTGCGGGGCGGGCGCGGCGGGCTGCGGCGCGGCCGGGGTCGTGGCGGCCGGCGCGTCGCCGAGGAACGGGTTGCGCACCGTGGGCGTCGGCGCGGTCAGCGGCGCGGGCGCGCTGCCGGGGGCGCCCGGCTGGGCCGTGCCGGCCGGCGGCTGGGCCGGCTGGTTCAGGGTGGTCGGGTCGATGGCGTTGACCTTCAGCCGGTCGACGACCGACGAGGCGCCGCGCTCGCGGCCGGCCAGGATGGTCAGCAGCAGGGCGATGACGAAGAACAGCCCGCCGAGGATCCAGGTGACGCGGGTGAGCAGGTCGCCCGCCCCGCGCGCCGTCATGAAGCCCGACGGTCCGCCGCCCATGCCCAGCGCGCCGCCCTCCGAACGCTGCAGCAGCACGACGCCGACCAGCGCCAGGCTGACGAGGATCTCGATGACCAGGAGGATGGTGAGCAGCATGAGCTTCTTTTGCGCGTCCGTGCGGTCGGGCGGTTCACCACCCTGAAATGAAGCGCGCGCTCTATCACTGAGCTTACGCCAAGGCCATACCTAGGACGTCGCAGCCCCGTGGCAAGAATGATTCTCGAACTGAAGCGCCTGCCCATCCTGGAGACCGAGCGCCTGCGGCTCGATCCGCTGACCGACGCCGACGCCCGCGACGTCTTCTCCATCGTCGATGATCCCGAGGTGATGGCCTACTGGGACTGGCCCGAGATCGACGACCCCGACGTGGTCGCCGGCATCGTGCGGACCCAGGTGGAGGCCATGCACGCCGGCCGCGCCATCCACTGGACCATGCGGGCGCTCGCCGACGGCGCCTTCGTCGGCGCCTGCGAGCTCTCCGACATCGACCGCCGCCACCGCCGCGCCGAGGTCAGCTTCATGCTCGGCCGCAACGCCTGGGCCGAGGGCTACGCCCGGGAGGCGATGCGCACCGTCGTCGCCTACGCCGCGGCCAGCGGCCTGCGCAAGCTCACCGCCCGCACCCACCTCGGCAACCGCCGCTCCGAGTCGGTCCTGGAGGAGCTCGGCTTCCACGAGGAGGGCCTGGTCCGCGGCCACATCCGCGAGGACGGCGACCGCCGCGACTGCCGCCTCTTCGGCCTGATGCTCTGACCGCTCCCTCCCTTGATGGGGAGGGTCGACTCGCGAAGCGAGCGGGGTGGGGCAGCCGCGTTTCCAGCCGGAGGCTCGACGTGGTCCCCCTCTCCCGCTGCGCGGGAAAGGAAGCTATCTCTGCGCCATGCCCTCCCCCATCTCCGTCACCGGCTTCGATCACATCGTGCTGCGGGTCCGCGACAGGGAGCGGATGCTCGGCTTCTACGTGGGCGTGCTGGGCCTCTCCGTGGACCGCGACCGGCCGGAGCTCGGCATGACCCACGTCCGCTGCGGCCCGCAGATGATCGACCTCGTCACCCTCGACGGCCCGCTCGGCCGGATGGGCGGCGCGGCGCCCGGCCCCGGGGGCCGCAACCTCGACCACTTCTGCCTGCAGGTGCGGCCGTTCGACGAGGCCGCTATCCGCGCCCACCTGGCCGCCCACGGCTGCGAGGTCGTCGAGGAGGGCCAGCGCTACGGCGCCGACGGCACGGGCTTCTCGCTCTACGTCCGCGACCCCGAGGGCAACACCGTCGAGCTGAAGGGCCCGCCCGCCTAGCCGCTCAGAGCGCCTGGACGATCGCCAGGAAGTCGGCGGCTTTCAGCGAGGCCCCGCCCACCAGCGCCCCGCCCACCTCGTCGGCGTGCAGGATCTCGGCGGCGTTGCCGGGCTTCACCGAGCCGCCGTAGAGGATCGGCGGCGCCCGCCCGGCCTCGCCGAACATCTCCACCAGCGTCGCGCGGATCGCCCGGTGGACCTCCTCGATCTCGGGCGTGGTCGGCGTGAGCCCGGTGCCGATCGCCCAGACCGGCTCGTAGGCCACCGAGAAGGCCTGGCCCGCCAGCTCCGGCGGCAGCGAGCCCCTCACCTGCCCCGTGACGACCGCCAGCGCCTCGCCGGCCTTGCGCTGCGCCAGCGTCTCGCCGACGCAGACGATGGGCTCGAGGCCCGCGCGCAGCGCCGCCTGCGCCTTCTTCGCCACGATCTCGTCGGTCTCGCGATAGCCCTCCCGCCGCTCGGAGTGGCCGAGGATCACCAGCTTCGCGCCCACGTCGGCCAGCATCTCCGCCGAGATGTCGCCGGTGAAGGCGCCGAAGTCGTCCCAGTGGGCGTCCTGGCCGCCGACCAGAACCCTGGTCCCGGAGAGCGCCTCGGCCATCTGGTGGGTCAGCACCGCCGGCGGGCAGATCGCCACCCGGCCGGGGCAGTCGCCCACGCCCCTGGCGATCGCCTCGGCCTCCGCCAGCGAGGCGGACAGCCCGTTCATCTTCCAGTTTCCGGCGATCAGCGGCGTCGGAGCGGTCATTTGGCCTCACTTCTGTCCTGTGCCGGGCGCGGTTAAGCCAAGCGGCCGCCGCTGTCACCTCCTTGCGGGGAGCGAGAGGCCTCCACTATACCCGCCCTCAAGTTCGCGCCCGGGAAGGGAAATTGATGCTCACCGCCATTCGCAACTTCGCGAAGTCCTGGGTCGCCGCCGTCCTCATCGGCCTGCTGATCGTCAGCTTCGCCGTCTTCGGCATCAACGACGTCTTCCAGGGCAATGTCCGCGACGCCGTGATCCAGGCCGGCGACCGCGTCGTCAGCGCCGCCGACTTCCGCCGCGAGTTCGACGCCCAGAAGCGCCGCATCGAGCAGCAGGCCGGCCAGCCGGTGCCGATCGAGCTCGCCGTCGAGCGCGGCTTCGACAAGCAGGTGCTGCAGCTGATGGCCAGCCGCGAGGCCTTCGCCGCCCTGCTGTCGAAGATCGGCCTGAAGCCCTCCGACAAGCTGGTGGTCGACGAGATCGCCAAGATCCCGGCCTTCTTCGATCCGGTCTCCGGCCGCTTCGACAAGACCGCCTACGAGCGCCAGCTCGCCGAGGGCGGCTTCACGACCGACCAGTTCGAGCAGATGGCCCGCGACGACATCGCCGGCCAGATGGCGCTGACCGGCATCGTCGCCGGGGTCCGCGCGCCGCGCGCCATGTCGGCGCTGAACGCCCTCTACGGCCTGGAGAACCGCGACGTCGCCTTCTTCAGCGTCGGCCCCGGCAGCGTCGAGGCCCCCGCCCCGCCCACCGAGGCCCAGCTGCAGGCCTTCATGCGCGAGAACGCCGCCCAGCTCACCCGGCCGGAGTTCCGCATCCTCACCGTCGTCCGCTTCTCGCCGGCGCTCACCGGCGGCGCCGTCGCCATCGACGAGGCGGAGCTGAAGAAGCGCTACGAGTTCCGCAAGGACACCCTCTCCACGCCCGAGACCCGCACCGTGGTGCAGATCCCGGCCAAGGACGCCGCCACCGCCCAGCAGGTCGCCGCCCGCCTGCAGCGCGGCGAGGACCCCGCCGCCGTGGCGAAGTCGATCGGCGTCGACCTGATCACCTATGACAACCGGCCGCAGACCGCGATCCCCGACCGCGGCGTCGCCGCCGCCGCCTTCCGGATGCAGGCCGGCCAGGTGGCCCCGGTGCAGAGCGAGCTCGGCGCCCAGGTGGTCAAGGTCGTCTCGGTCACCCCCGGCCGCGTCGTCACCCTGGAGGAGGCCCGCCCCGCCCTCGAGGCCGAGATGCGCCGGGACGCGGCGGTCGAGAAGGTGCTGGCCCTGACCAACGCCTACGAGGAGGCCCACACCGCCGGCGGCACCCTCGCCGAGGCGGCCCAGAAGGCCGGCGTGCCGACCATGACCTTGGGCCCGGTGTCCCAGGCCGGCCGCGACCAGCAGAACCAGCCGGTCGCCGGCCTGAACCAGAAGCTGATGGAGACCGCCTTCGCCCTGCCGGCCGGCGGCGAGAGCGACCTCGTCGAGGTCGGCGAGGGTGAGTACTTCGCCGTCCGCGTCGAGCGGGTGATCCCGCCGTCCCTGCCGCCGCTCGACGCCGCCCTGCGCGCCGAGCTGACCCGCGTCTGGACCGGCCGCGAGACCCTGCGCCGCATGCAGACCCGCGCCGACGCCCTGGCCGAGCGGATCCGCAAGGGCGAGGCGATCGACGCCGTCGCCGCCTCCACCGGCGCCCAGGTGCGCCGCGTCACCGGCCTCAGCCGCCAGAGCGCCGGCCAGAACCGCGAGCTGTCCCGCGAGCTGCTGGGCCAGGCCTTCGCCGTGCGCCCGGGCGAGGCCTTCACCGCCCGCGACGTGCAGTTCGCCCTCTTGGTCGGCAAGCTGGAGGCCGTGCGCCCCGGCGACCCCGCGATGATCGCCCAGATCACCGAGTTCGGCCGCGACCAGATGACCATGGAGCTGTTCCGCGAGCTGGAGGAATCCGCCCGCGCCGCCGCCCGCCGGTCCATGAAGGTGAAGATCGACGAGACCCGCGCCCGCGCCGCCCTCGGCCTCGAGACCACCGAAACCCCGGCGGGCAAGGCCGCCGGGAAGGCCCAGGGAACGCCTAAGTGAAGGCGGAGCCCGAGTTCTCCGCCTTCCAGTCGCGATACGACGCCGGCGCGCCCCAGCTCGTCTGGACCCGCCTGATCGACGACCTGGAGACGCCGGTCTCGGCCTATCTGAAGATCGGCCACGGCCGCCCCTACGCCTTCCTGTTCGAGAGCGTGGAGGGCGGCGCCTTCCGCGCCCGCTATTCGATCATCACCCTGAACCCCGACCTCGTCTGGCGCTGCCGCGGCGACCAGGCCGAGATCGCCACGGGCGACGACATCGCCGCCGGCCGCTTCACGCCCCAGGCGGGCGGCGCGCTGGACAGCCTGCGCGACCTGGTGGCGTCCTCGCGGATCGAGCTGCCGCCCGGCCTGCCGCCGCCGTCGGCCGGGGTCTTCGGCGCCATCGGCTACGACATGATCCGGCTGGTGGAGCGCCTGCCCAACGTCAATCCGGACCCGCTGGACCTGCCGGACGGGGTGATGACCCGTCCCTCGATCGTCGCCATCTTCGACGGCATCGCCCAGGAGATCATCCTGGTCACCCCGGTGCGGCCGGACGGATCGTCGGCGAAGGAGGCCTACGCCGCCGCCGAGGCGCGGCTGGCCGGGGTCATGGCCGACCTCAGGCGCCCCGCCCCGCCGCTGACCCACCAGGGCGTGCCTGAGCCCGACCGCTTCACCACCCCGGTCAGCCGCGAGCGCTACCGGGAGATCGTCGAGCAGGCCAAGGGCTACATCCGGGCCGGCGACATCTTCCAGGTGGTGCCCAGCCACCGTTTCCGGGCGCCCTTCGCCCACGATCCCTTCGCCCTCTACCGGTCGCTGCGCCGGTCGAACCCCTCGCCGTTCCTGTTCTACCTGAACTTCGGCGACTTCCAGCTCGCCGGCTCCTCGCCGGAGATCCTGGTCCGCCTGCGCGACGGCAGGATCACCATCCGCCCGATCGCCGGCACCCGGCCGCGCGGCGCGACCCCCGAGGAGGACCGCCGTCTCGAGCAGGAGCTGGTCAACGACCCCAAGGAGCGCGCCGAGCACCTGATGCTGCTCGACCTCGGGCGCAACGACGTGGGCCGGGTGGCGATGCTCAAGAGCAGGGGCGCCAACGAGCCGCCGGCGCCGGCGACCCGTGGGCCCCGCGTGCGCGTGACCGACAGCTTCTTCGTCGAACGCTACGCCCGGGTGATGCACCTGGTCTCCAACGTGGAAGGCGACGCGCCGGAGGGACTCGACCCCGTGGACGTGGTGATGGCCGCCCTGCCCGCCGGCACGCTGTCGGGCGCGCCCAAGGTCCGGGCCATGGAGATCATCGACGAGCTGGAGATCGAGAAGCGCGGCATCGGCTACGCCGGCGGCGTCGGCTATTTCGGCGCGGACGGCTCGGTGGACACCTGCATCGTCCTGCGCACCGCCCTCTTCAAGGACGGCGTGATGTACGTCCAGGCCGGCGGCGGGGTGGTCGCCGACAGCGACCCTGACGCCGAGTACGACGAGACCCTGCACAAGGCCCGCGCGCTCCGCGACGCCGCCGAGGAATCCTGGCGCTTCGTCTGACCCGTCCGATGGACTGGTAGCGCTAACTCCGTTAGCTTCCCCCGCGACAACATACAGGGGGGATATCTGTGGCGCGTGAAGCTCTGCCCGTGCTCGGGATTCTGGCGGCCGTCCTCTTTTGCGGTCCGGCACAGGCGCAGACCCCGCCGCCCTACCGCGATCCGACCCTGAGCGTGGAGGCCCGCGCCGCCGATCTCGTCTCGCGCATGACCCTGGAGGAGAAGGCGCCGCAGCTCGGCAACACCGCCCCGGCGATCCCGCGCCTGGGCGTGCCCCGCTACAACTGGTGGAACGAAGGCCTGCACGGCGTCGCCGCGGCCGGCGTCGCCACCGTCTTCCCGCAGGCCGTGGGACTGGCCGCCACCTTCGACGCGCCGCTCACCCACGAGGTCGCCGACGTCATCGGCGTCGAGTTCCGCGCCAAGTACGTCGAGAACCTGCACCCCGACGGCGGCAGCGACTGGTTCCGGGGCCTCACGGTCTGGTCGCCCAACATCAACATCTTCCGCGACCCGCGGTGGGGGCGCGGCCAGGAGACCTACGGCGAGGATCCGTTCCTCACCTCGCGGATCGGCGTGGCCTTCATCCGCGGCCTGCAGGGCGACGACCCGAAGTACCTGAAGGCGCTCTCCACGGCCAAGCACTACGCCGTCCACTCCGGTCCCGAATCGAACCGCCACCGGGAGGACGTCCACCCCTCGCCGCACGACCTGGAGGACACCTACCTGCCGGCCTTCCGCGCCGCCGTTGTCGAGGGACGCGTCCAGGGGATCATGTGCGCCTACAACGCCGTGGACGGCGTGCCCGCCTGCGCCAGCGAGGCGCTGATGGACACCCGCCTGCGCCGCGACTGGGGCTTCACCGGCCATGTGGTCTCCGACTGCGGCGGAGCGGCGAACATCTACCGCGAGGACGCCCTGCGCTACACGCGCACGCCGGAGGAGGCGGTCGCCCTGGCCTTCGAGGCGGGCATGGACGTGATCTGCGGCGACTACCGCAACGAGATGACGACCGAGGTCGAACCCATCATCCGCGCCGTCCGCAGCGGCGCCCTGTCCGAGGCCACCGTGGACCGGGCGCTGCGCCGGCTGTTCGAGGCCCGCATCCGCCTGGGCATGTTCGACCCGCCCGCCACCCTGCCGTTCGCCGGGATCACCCCGGCCGACAACGACACCCCCGCGCACCGCGCCCTGTCGCTCAGGACCGCCAAGGCCGCCATGGTGCTGCTGAAGAACGACGGCCTGCTGCCCCTGAAGGCCGCGCCGGCCCGGATCGCCGTGATCGGCCCGAACGCCGACAGCGTCGACGCGCTGACCGGAAACTACTCGGGAACCCCGTCGAAGCCGGTGACCGTGCTCGCCGGTCTGCGCGCCCGCTATCCCACGGCTCAGGTGACCTACGTCCAGGGAACCGACCTGATCGGCCCGACCTCGCCGCCGGTCCCCGACGCGGCGCTCTGCGTCGACCCAGACTGCCGCACGCCGGGCCTCAAGGCCGAGCATTTCGCCGGGACCGACCTGGCCGGCGCCCCCACCCTGGTCCGCAACGAGGCCAACGCCCGGCTGTCGTGGCGCGACGAGACGCGCGAGACCTCCGTCCGCTGGACCGGGACCCTCGTCACCACCAAGCCCGGCGAGCACCGGTTCCGGGTCGCCAGCCGCAACGGCTACCGCGTCTGGGTGGACGGCAAGCTGCTGGTCGACGAGTGGGACGTGACGGACAAGGCCTCCATCGCCGACGGGGCCATCGAACTGGCGCCCGGCCGCCACGCCATCCGGGTGGAGGCGTTCCAGCGCGGCCGCCGCGGCGAGCAGCAGCTCGTCTGGAGCCTGCCGGGCGGCGAGATCGAGGCCGCGCTGCAGGCCGCCCGCGACGCCGACCTGATCGTCTTCGCCGGCGGGCTGACGGCCCGCGTCGAGGGCGAGGAGCTGCGCGTCCAGGCGCCGGGCTTCTCGCGGGGCGACCGCACCAGCCTCGACCTGCCGGGCCCGCAGCAGAAGCTCCTCGAACAGCTCCACGCCACCGGCAAGCCGGTGATCCTCGTGCTCATGAACGGCAGCGCCATGTCGGTGAACTGGGCCGACCGCAACGTGCCGGCGATCATCGAGGCCTGGTACCCGGGCGGCGAAGGCGGCCATGCCGTGGCCGGCCTGATCGCCGGCGACTACAGCCCCGCGGGGCGCCTGCCGGTGACCTTCTACAGGTCCGCCGACGACCTGCCGCCGTTCAGCGACTACGCCATGAAGGGCCGGACCTACCGCTACTTCACGGGCGAGGCCCTCTACCCGTTCGGCCACGGCCTTTCCTTCACCCGGTTCCGCTACGCCAACGTCCGTGTCGATGCGCCCCGCATCGCCGCCGACGGGACGGTGACCGTCTCGGCCGACGTCACCAACACCGGCGGCATGGACGGCGACGAGGTGGTCCAGCTCTACCTCACCCACCCTGGCCAGGCCGGCGCCCCGGTCCGCGCCCTGGCCGGCTTCGAGCGCGTCCACCTGAAGCGCGGCGAGACCCGCACGGTGCGCTTCACCCTGAGCGACCGGGCCCTGAGCCTCGTCGACGAGGCGGGGCAGCGGGCGATCCGTCCCGGCCCCGTGGAGGTCTGGGTCGGCGGCGGCCAGCCGCTCTCCCGCGCCGGCCTCGCCCAGCCCCCCGGCGGCCGCACCCGCTTCCAGACCGCGGGGACCAAGACGCTCCCGAAGTGAGGCCCTCTCCCTCCCTTGATGGGGAGGGTCGACTCGCCAAAGGCGAGCGGGGTGGGGAAGCCGCGATCAGGCGCCGCCTCTCCCCGACGACGGTCAGCGCTTACCGGGAAGAGCACCCCTTCCTCCTCGATGGAGGAAGGGAAGGGATGGTGGTGATTGCTGGATGACGAGGCGATGAACGCCGTTGGGCGCGGCGCCCATACGCGAAGCTCCCATCGGCTCAGCGGCCACACCACCACCCAACCCTCCTCCATCGAGGAGGAGGGCTTTCATTGATCAGCCGGTCGGCGCCTCTTCGAAAATAACCCCACTCAGAATTTGCCTTACGGCCGCTTCCATGTTCCCGTTCCGTTCATGCCCGCCGACGCCCCCGCCCAGGACCGCCATTCGGCCATGCTGGCCGAGCTCGCGGCCATGAGCCTGACGCTGGCGCGCGACCTGCAGAACCGCGCCCTGGAGGCCGAGACCCCCGACGAGGCGGCGAAGCTGGCCGCCGCCTTCCACCGCGTGTCCCGCGGCCTGCGCCAGACCCTGGCGCTGGAGCTGAAGGTCATCCGCTACAGGGAGGAGGCCGCCCGCGAGGCCGGCGCCGCCCCGCCGCAAGGCCTGCCCGTCCAGCCCGCCGGTCCGACCGCGCCCGATCCCGCGGTCGCCCGCCGTCTCGCCGCCGTGCGCCGCCGCATCGACGAGGCCTGGTCCGAGCACGAGGCCGCCGACTGGCTGCCCGACGACGCAGAGGACGCGCCGAAGCGCCCCCCGCGGCCGCCGCGGCCGCCGCCGTCCGACCCGCTCTGGGGCAGGCTCGACGCCTTCCTGGCCGACGCCGGGGAGCGTCCCGACCTCCTCGAGGCCGACTTCGACATCCTGGTCATCGAGGCCTGCGACGCCATCGGCCTCGACGCCGGCCTCCTCTACGACATCCGCGCCCCCGCCGAGCCCGCCCCCGCCGACTCCTCCTGACCCCGCTCATCCCGGCGAAAGCCGGGACCCAAGCCGAGTCGGCAAGCGCGCTGACGCGCGCCAGATGGAACCACGGAATACACGGACCACACGGAAGGCGGGCCCCCTCACAGGCCGCGCCCGCCTCACCCTGCGCGCCTCCGGCGCGCGATTTCACGTCCCCCACGCCGACCGGCTGGCACGCTCAGCGCCGCGCCCGTCCGTGTGGTCCGTGTATTCCGTGGTTCCTTCCCTCTTCACCGAGCGCGGCGAACGGGAGCCCTACTCCACCGTCCCCGCCACCGCCTCGGTCTCCACCGGCGGGGCGATGATCATGGCGGTCGCAAAGGTCAGCGCCGACACCGCCGCCAGCGTCGCGGCGGCCAGCACCGGCCACACCCGCTCCTTCGCGGGCTTGGGCGTGACGAGCGTCCTGGCGCGGGCCAGGGCCTCCGGATCGAGGGCGGACATGGGCGCGATGATCGGCGGAGTCGCCCCGCCCGCCAATCCGGCGCTTGGCGAGCGCCCCCTCACCGCCTAGTTAGGACCCCATGATCCTGGTGATCGATAACTACGACAGCTTCACCTACAACCTCGTCCACTACCTGAACGAGCTGGGGGCGGAGACCGTCGTCCACCGCAACGACGCGGTGAGCGTGGCCGAGGCGCTGGGCCTGAAGCCGCAGGGCGTGCTCCTGTCGCCCGGGCCCTGCACGCCGAACGAAGCCGGTATCTGCCTCGATCTCCTGAAGGCCGCCCCGGAGGATCTGCCGATCCTCGGCGTCTGCCTGGGCCACCAGGCGATCGGCCAGTCCTTCGGCGGCGAGGTCGTGCGCGCCAAGGCGCTGATGCACGGCAAGACCAGCCAGATCCACCACAACGGCCAGGGCGTCTTCAAGGGGCTGAAGAACCCCTTCACCGCCACCCGCTACCACTCGCTGTCGGTGGAGAAGCAGGTGCTGCCCGACGTCCTCGAGGTCACCGCCTGGACCGACGACGGCGAGATCATGGGCGTGCGCCACAGGACCCGCCCGATCCACGGCGTGCAGTTCCACCCGGAATCCATCGCCACCGAATGCGGCCACGAGCTGCTGGCCAACTTCCTCGACATCGCCGGCGTGCCGCGCCTGGCCGACGCCTGAACGGCCCACGGGAAGCGCCATGTCCGACCTCTTCAAGCCGCTGCTCTCGCGCCTGGCCGACGGCGCGACCCTCTCCGAGGAGGACGCCGACGAGTTCTTCGCCGCCTGCCTGCGCGGCGAGCCCACCCCGGCCCAGGTCGGCGCCGCCCTGACCGCCATGCGCATGCGCGGCGAGACCATGGGCGAGATCACCGCCTGCGCCCGGGCCATGCGCCGGGCCGCCATCCACATCGAGCCGGGCTTTCCGACCATCGACGTCTGCGGCACCGGCGGCGACGGCCTGCACACGCTGAACATCTCCACCGCGGCGGCCTTCGTGGCGGCCGGCGGCGGCCTGAAGGTCGCCAAGCACGGCAACCGCGCGCTCTCGTCCAAGTCCGGCGGCGCCGACGTGCTCTCGGAGCTGGGCGTCAACCTCGCCGCCCCGGCCGAGACCCAGCTCAAGGCGCTCGCCGAAGCCAACATCTGCTTCCTGTTCGCCCCGGCCCACCACGGCGCCATGCGCCACGTCTCGCCGATCCGCACCGAGCTCGGCTTCCGCACCATCTTCAACCTGCTGGGCCCGCTGACCAATCCGGCCGGCGCCAAGCGCCAGGTGGTCGGCGTCTTCGCTGAGCGCTGGGTCTCGCCGCTCGCCCAGGTGCTGGGCGCGCTCGGCGCCGAGCGGGCCTGGGTGGTCCACGGCGGCGGCATGGACGAGATGACCACCACGGGCGAATCCAGCGTCGCCGAGTACCGCGACGGCCAGGTGCGCCTCTTCACCATCACGCCCGAGGCCGTGGGCCTGCCCCGCGCCGCGCTGGCCGACCTCACCGGCGGCACGCCGGCCGAGAACGCCCGGGCTCTGCGGGCGATGCTGGGCGGCGAGGCCGGGCCCTACCGTGACGTGGTGCTGCTGAACGCGGCCGCCGCCTTCCTGGTGGACGAGAAGGTCGAGACCCTGCGCCAGGGCGTCGAGCTGGCCGCCCGGGTGGTGGACGAGGGCAAGGCCCTGGCCGCGCTGGACCGCCTGGTCGCCATCACCCAGGCCGCCGCATGAGCGACATCCTTTCGAAGATCGCCGCCTACAAGCGCGAGGAGGTCGCCGCCCGCAAGGCCGAGCGCGACCAGCGGATGATGGAGGCCGCCGCCACGGCCGCCTCTGCGCCCCGCGGCTTCCGGGCCGCGCTCGAGCGGGCCCATGCGCCCGGCCGCCTGGCCCTGATCGCCGAGATCAAGAAGGCCTCGCCGTCCAAGGGCCTGATCCGCGAGGACTTCGATCCCCCGGCGCTGGCCCGCGCCTACGAGGCCGGCGGCGCAGCCTGCCTCTCCGTGCTCACCGACGAGCCGAGCTTCCAGGGCGCCGACGCCTTCCTGGAGGCGGCCCGGGAGGCCTGCGCCCTGCCCTGCCTGCGCAAGGAGTTCCTCGTGGACCCCTGGCAGGTGGCCGAGAGCCGCGCGCTCGGCGCCGACGCCATCCTGGTGATCCTCGCCATGGTCGACGACGCCCTGGCCGGCGCCCTGATGGCCGAGGCCCGCAAGCTCGGGATGGACGCCCTCGTGGAGGTCCACGACGAGGCGGAGATGGCCCGCGCCTGCGCCCTCGGCGCCGACCTCGTCGGAATCAACAACCGCGACCTGCGCACCTTCGTCACCGACCTCGCCGTCACCGAGCGGCTCGCGGCCCAGGCCCCCGCCGGCGCCCTGCTGGTCACCGAGAGCGGCATCTTCACCGCCGACGACGCCGCCCGGCTGGAGAAGGCCGGCGCGACCGCCATGCTGGTCGGCGAGAGCCTGATGCGCCAGGCCGACGTCACCGCCGCCACCAAGGCCCTGCTCGGCGCCTGAGTCGGCCGGATACCTGCGCCCACGATCGGAAATTCCGCCGCGAAATCAGGCGCTAGCACGGTAACTTGACATTAACGAGGAACACCTAGAGAACATCCACAGGTTTTCGCTTTGTTCCTCAGGGGCCGGCAAGATGCTCACCCGCAAGCAGCACGAATTGCTCATGTTCATCCATGAGCGGATCAAGGAGACGGGCGTCTCGCCCTCCTTCGACGAGATGAAGGAGGCGCTGGATCTGGCGTCCAAGTCCGGCATCCACCGGCTGATCACCGCCCTCGAGGAGCGTGGCTTCCTCCGCCGCCTGCCCCACCGGGCCCGGGCGCTGGAGGTGGTGAAGCTGCCGCAGCAGGCCACCGCCGCCGCCCCGCCCAAGGGCCGCGCGCCCTTCAAGCCCCAGCTCGTCGAGCCCGGCCAGGCCGCGCCGGTCGCCGCCAACGACACCCGCGAGCTGCCGATCCTCGGCCGCATCGCCGCCGGCACCCCGATCGAGGCGATCCAGCAGGAACGCGACCGCATCCCGGTCCCCGAGACCATCCTCGGCGCCGGCGAGCACTTCGTCCTCGAGATCTCCGGCGACTCGATGATCAACGCCGGCATCCTCGACGGCGACTTCGTGGTCATCCGCCGCACCGACAGCGCCAACTCCGGCGACATCGTGGTCGCCCTGGTCAACGGCGAGGAAGCCACCCTCAAGCGCCTGCGCAAGAAGGGCGCCTCCATCGCGCTCGAAGCCGCCAACCCGGCCTACGAGACCCGCATCTTCGGCCCCGACCAGGTCGCCGTGCAGGGCCGCCTCGTGGGCCTCATCCGCCGCTATCACTGACGGCGCGGGTCTCCGACCGCTTCTGTCGCAGCGGCGTGGTGAGCTGATCCGCGTCCGGAAGCGGGCGGCGGGAGGCGCGGATGCGGTCAGTGGCGGCGCGGGTCGGGGCCCCAGGTCCAGGGCCGATGTCCGCGCAGGTCCTGCGCCCAGGTCACCTGCCAGGTCCCGTCGGTCTGCCGGTACAGCTCCGCCGAGCCGCCCCGCCGGAAATCGGCGCCCGTGAGCACCAGCGGCGCCCGGCACCCCGCCGGGCGTTCGTCGTTCCGGATCACCACCACCTCGGCGGTAGCGCACATCGCCTCGACCCGTCCCGGCTTCAGCGGCCGCTTCAGGTTCCAGGCCTCCGCCACCCTCACCGGCGCCCCGGCCGTCGGCACGCAGCTCCAGCGGTCGCAGTCGTAGGCGGCCTCGCTCGCGGCCTCGGGAGCCAGCCCACGCCGCCTCGCCCAAAGCTCGGCCCCGAACAGCTTCACGTCGGGCCGCAGCAGCACCGCCGCCCGGTCCGCCCGCACCGCCGCCGTCGCCCCGTCGGCGCTGACCCAGGCGTCCGGCGGCGTGGGCTTGGGGACCAGCAGCACCGCCAGGGCGAACGGCAGTCCGGCCCACCTCAGAGGTCCCTTCCACAGGCACAGCCACAGGATCCCGAGGAACGCCGCCGCCAGCGTCCAGCCCGGCCCGCTCGGCACGACCAGCTGGGCGTAGGGCGCCGACGCCGCCATGGCCGCCACCCGGTTCATCAGGTCGATGGCGAACCCCGCCGCCGCCAGCGGCGCGTCGCCCAGGCCGAACGGCGTCAGGGCGGCGCCCAGCGCCAGCCCCGGCATCATCAGGAACGACGAGATCGGCGCTACCAGCAGGTTGGCCGGCAGGCCCCAGGTGGAGACGCGGTTGAAGTGCTGCATGGCGAACGGCCCGGTGGCCAGCCCCGCCACGAAGCTCGCCGCCAGGCTCACCGCCGTCCAGCCGAGCGCCGCCTGCACGAAGCGGATCGGCCACGGCGTGTTGATCTCCTTCACCGGCCTGGGCCAGGCCTCGGCCAGCGCCACCAGGGCCGCGGTCGCCGCGAACGACATCTGGAAGCCCGGCTCGGTCACCGCCTCCGGCTGCAGCAGCAGCACGGCCATGGCCGCCAGCGCCAGCGCATGCAGGCTGATCGCCTGCCGATCGACGAGCATCGCCCCGAACGCCACCGCCGCCGTCACCGCCGCCCGCTCGGCCGGCGGCGGCGCGCCGGAGAGCACGAGGTAGCCGCCCACCGCCGCCAGCCCCACCAGGGCGGCCGCCTTCTTGCCGTGGATCCGCAGCGCCAGCCACGGCCAGGCGGCGATCAGGAGCCGGGCGCCCGCGAACGCGAAGCCGCCGACGATGGCCATGTGCAGGCCGGAGATCGAGATGATGTGGGCCAGCCCCGCGGCGCGCAGGTTCTCCTCCTGCTCCCGCGGAATGAAGGCCTCGTGGCCGGTCGTCATGGCCGCCGCCAGCCCGCCGCTCCCCGGTCCCAGCTCGTCCACGATCCGCCGCGACAGCTCCCAGCGCACGGCGTTGATCGCCATCCGCAGCCTCAGGCGCCACGGCGGCTTCGTGCCGGTCTCCCAGGTGACCGGCGGCGTCAGCGCGAAGCCCACCCCGCCCACGCTCTCGAAGAAGGCGTCCCGGCCGAAGTCGTAGGCGCCCGGGCTTGCCGGCGGCGGCGGCGCGTTGAGGATGGCCAGCAGGCTGACCGGCGAGCCCGGCGCCGGAACCGGCGTCCCGGGCCGGAGCGTCACCCGCACCCGGATCGGCGTGGCCCCGGCCGGCCAGTCGCCGACTCTGGCGGGCGCGATCAGCAGCCGCTGGCCGCCCTCGCCCGGGCTCGCCACGTCCACCACCCAGCCCTCGAGGCGCTGCGGCTCGCCGCCCGAGGGCGCGATCGGGGCCCAGACCCGCTCGGTCCGCACCTTGCCCATGCCGAAACCCGCCACCGCGCAGGCGACCAGCACCAGGACGACCGTGAGCGGCCGAACCCGCGACGCAGCCGCCGCCGCCAGCAGCAGGGCGACGGCGCCCGCACAGAGCCAGGCGACCCAGGCCTGCGGCTCCCGCGGCAGGGCGAAATAGAGCGCCGCGCCGAGCCCCAGCGCCACCGGCGTCCAGAGCGTCCAGCGGTCGGTTTGCGCCAGCCCCTGCGCGCGCGACCAGGCGAGCGCCGCCGCAAGGCTAGGACGCCTCCGAATCCGCGTGCTAAGAGGCGCCGCCCAGGCGCCCGGCGCCGTCGCCTCCCCAGCCTCACCGATCCCGATGTCCGACCGACCCGTCGTCACCCGTATCGCCCCCTCGCCCACCGGCATGATGCACATTGGCACGGCGAGGACCGCCCTGTTCAACTGGCTTTACGCCCGGCACACCGGCGGCAAGTTCCTGCTGCGCATCGAGGACACCGACCGCGAGCGCTCCACCGAGGCCGCCGTGCAGGTGATCTTCGACGGCCTGAAGTGGCTGGGCCTGGAGGCCGACGAGCCGCCGGTCTTCCAGTTCGCCCGCGTCGAGCGCCACCGCGAGGTGGTCGAGGATCTGCTCGCCCGCGGCGCGGCCTACAAGGACTTCATGAGCGCCGAGGAGCTGGAGGCCGAGCGCGAGAAGGCCCGGGCCGAGGGCCGCGTGGTCCGCTCGCCCTGGCGCGACACGACGCCCAACGACGCGCCCGACCGGCCGTTCGTGGTCCGGCTGAAGAGTCCGCAGGACGGCGAGACCCTGATCGACGATCAGGTGAAGGGCCAGGTGCGGTTCCAGAACAAGGACCTGGACGACCTCATCCTGCTGCGCACCGACGGCACGCCGACCTACAACCTGGCCGTGGTGGTCGACGACCACGACATGGGCGTCACCCACGTGATCCGCGGGGACGACCACCTGAACAACGCCGCGCGCCAGACGCTGATCTATCAGGGCATGGGCTGGGACGTGCCGGTCTGGGCGCACCTGCCGCTGATCCACGGCCCCGACGGCGCCAAGCTCTCCAAGCGCCACGGCGCCCAGGCCGTCAGCGAGTTCGACGACATGGGCTACCTGCCCGAGGCCATGCGCAACTACCTGGCCAAGCTCGGCTGGGGCCATGGCGACGACGAGATCTTCTCGGACGAGCAGGCCATCGCCTGGTTCGACATCAAGGACGTGGTCGGCGCGCCGGCCCGCCTGGACTGGGCCAAGCTCAACCACCTCAACAATCACTACATCCGGCAAGCGGCCGTGGAGCGCCTGGCGACGCTCACCGCCAACGTCCACAGAAGCCGCGACTGGAACCTGCGCGAAGCGGACCTGCCGGTGCTGGCCCGCACGATCCCGCTGGTCCGCGACGGCGCCAAGACCATGCTCGAGCTGGCCGACGCCACCGTCTTCGCCCTCAAGCAGCGGCCGCTGGACCTGCCGGAGAAGACGCTGGGCATGCTGAGCGACGAGACCCGCGGCCGCCTCTCTCGCCTGCGGGACCTGCTGGCCGGCGAGGACTGGACCGTCCCCGGCCTCGAGCAGGCGATCCGGGGTTTCGCGGAGGCCGAGGGCGTCGGCATCGGCAAGTTCGGACCGGCGCTCCGGGGCGTGCTCTCGGGCGGCTCGCCGGCTCCGGACCTCGCCGGAACCCTGGTAGCTCTCGGAAAAGACGAAAGTCTTGGACGGCTTGACGATGCGCTTTCAAGGCCCGCGTAAAACGCTATAAGGCCGCAAACGAGCGTTTCATCTCGCAATCGCGAAAGGGGTTCGCATGGGCGACACGGCGAAGGTCGGCATCGGCGGCAAATCGGTCGAGCTTCCGGTCCTGAAGGGGACGACGGGGCCTGACGTCGTGGACATCCGCAAGCTCTACGCCGAAGCCGATGTCTTCACCTACGACCCGGGCTTCACCTCCACGGCGTCGTGCGAGAGCAAGATCACCTTCATCGACGGCGACGCCGGCGTCCTGCTGCACCGCGGCTATCCGATCGACCAGCTGGCCGAGCGCTCGAACTTCCTCGAGGTCTGCTACCTGCTGCTGCACGGCGAGCTGCCGACGGCGCCGGAGTTCGCCGAGTTCGAGCACAACATCACCTACCACACGATGGTGCACGAGCAGTTCGACCGGTTCTTCCAGGGGTTCCGGCGCGACGCGCACCCCATGGCGATCATGGTCGGGGCTGTGGGCGCGCTGTCGGCCTTCTACCACGACAGCACCAACATCGATGACCCGGCCCAGCGGATGATCTCCGCCCACCGGATGATCGCCAAGATGCCGACGATCGCCGCCCGCGCCTTCAAGTACTCCAAGGGCCAGCCGTTCGTTTACCCGCGCAACGACCTCTCCTACGCCGAGAACTTCCTGCGCATGTGCTTCTCGGTGCCCGCCGAGGACTGGAAGCCGAATCCGGTGCTGACCCGCGCCATGGACCGGATCTTCATCCTCCATGCCGACCACGAGCAGAACGCGTCCACCTCGACGGTGCGTCTCGCGGGCTCGTCGGGCGCCAATCCGTTCGCCTGCATCGCCGCCGGCATCGCCTGCCTCTGGGGCCCCAGCCACGGCGGGGCGAACGAGGAGGCGCTGAACATGCTCCAGGAGATCGGCTCGGTGGACCGCATCCCCGAGTACGTCCAGGGTGTGAAGGACCGCCGCTACCGGCTGATGGGCTTCGGCCACCGGGTCTACAAGAACTACGACCCGCGCGCGAAGGTCATGCAGACCACCTGCCACGAGGTCCTGGCCGAGGTGGGCCACTCCAACGACCCGCTGCTGAAGGTGGCCATGGAGCTCGAGAAGATCGCGCTCAACGACCCCTACTTCGTGGAGCGCAAGCTCTACCCGAACGTCGACTTCTACTCGGGCATTACCCTGCGCGCCCTCGGCTTCCCGCCGGAGATGTTCACGGTGCTGTTCGCGCTGGCGCGCACCGTCGGCTGGATCGCCCAGTGGAAGGAAATGATCGAGGATCCGTCCCAGAAGATCGGCCGTCCGCGCCAGCTCTACACGGGCGCCCCGCAGCGCGACTACGTCGGCGTCGAAAAGCGCGGCTGACGACAGACGCCGGCGGCTTTCGCGGTCGCCGGCGCTTCCGCCCTAGCCTTTCCCAACGACCCGCAGGACGGCCTCCGCAGCCGCCTCGTCCGGATCCGGCCCGCCGCGGCCCATCCGGTCCAGCGCCGCATACTGCCGCTCCACCTGCGCACGGCGCAGCCCCGCATCGTCAAGGCGACGCCCGACCTCCGCCGCAAGCCTGGGACCCGTGCACTCGTCCTGGATCAACTCCGGGGCCACGAAGTCCTGGGCGGCGATGTTGAACAGCGTCACCCATTTCGTCTTGATCAGCCGCTTCAGGATGGCGTGGGTCATCGGCCCCAGCCGGTAGCCCACGACCATCGGGACGCCCGCCAGAGCCAGCTCCGTTGTCACGGTGCCGGAGCAGGCCAGCGCCACGGTGGCGGCCTTCATGGCGTCGTGCTTGGCCGCCTCCCCCTCCAGCACGTGCGCCCGGTGCGGCCAGCCGGCCACCCGGCCCTTCACCGTCGCCGCCACCGTCGGCGCCGCAGGCACGACGACATGCAGCTCCGGCCGGGCGTCCTTCAGGATGTGCACGGCCTGTTCGAAGGCCGGCAGCACGCGCTCGATCTCGCTCGGGCGACTGCCCGGCAGCACCAGCAGGATCGGATCGTCCGGCCCGGCCCCGATCTGGCGCCGCAGCCGCGCCGGGTCCGCGCCCGAGAAGTCGACGTTCAGGGCCGAGTTGCCGACAAAGGTCACCGGCAGGCCGTGGGCCTCGAACCAGGGCGCGTCGAAGGCGTGGATCGACAGCAGGTGGTCGAAGGTCCCGGCGAGCGTCTTCGCCCGCCCCGGCCGCGTCGCCCAGACCTGGGGCGCCACGTACTTCACCAGCGGCAGCTTCGGGTCGAGCTTCCGCAGCCGCTGCGCCACCCGCAGCGTGAAGCCCCAGGAATCGATCAGGACCGCGACGTCCGGCTTCTCCCGCGCGGCGATCGCGGCGGTCTCGTCCGCACGCCGCACGACCTTGCGCCAGGCCAGCAGGCCCTCGACCAGGCCGAAGATCGAGAGTTCGGAGATGTCGAAGGGGCTCTGCACGCCCTCCTCCGCCATCCGGGCGCCGCCGACGCCCACGAACCGCACCCGGTCGCCCAGCCTGCGTCTCAGCGCCCTGGCGAGCCCCGCCCCGCGATCGTCGCCCGAGGCCTCCGCCGCGACCAGCATGACGGTCAGCGGACGCGCGCTCACGGCTGCCCGGGCTCCACGCCCAGGATGAAGACGCCGAGCTCGTCGGCCAGCGCCGTCACGGCCTCGCGGTCCAGCACCAGGAGCCCGCCTGCCTCGCCCACGATTCCCGCCAGGCCGGCGCGCGCCACCGCCTGGACCGTCGCCAGGCCGATGGTCGGCATGTCCACCCGCGTTTCCTGGATCGGCTTGGGCGCCTTGGCGAGCACGCCACGGGCGGCGCCCGGCCGGCCGCGGATGGCTTCGGGCAGCTCGGCCACCCGGGCCAGCATGGCGTCGGTGCCCTCCTGGGCCTCCACCGCCAGCACGAGGCCGTCGCAGACCACGGCCCCCTGGCCGATGTCTAGCCGGCCGATGGCGCGGGCCACCTCGAGGGCGCGGTGCACGTCGCCGCCGGCCGCGTCAGGCGGCGAGCATCGGCCCAATGGCCCGGCCGGCAGGCTCAGGTCGTCCATGACCTCATGCGCGCCCTCGACGGCGAAGCCCTCCTTCTCGAACTCGCCCACCAGGAACCGCAGGAGGGCGTCATCGCCCTTTCGCGCCGCGGCGATCGCCGCCGGCAGGGCGGCCAGGCCGCGCATGTCCGGGATCAGGGTGGAGAAGTCCGGGCGGGTGACGTTGCCCGCCAGGCAGACGGCCTCGCAGCCCGCCCGCTTCAGGGCCTTGAAGCATTTGCCGAGCTCGGCGACGCCCACTTCCGCGCCGGCGTAAGGCGAAAGCTCGGTCCCCGCGAAGCCCTTCAGCCGCACCACGAAGAGGGGGCGGCCGGAACGTTCGCAGTGCTCGGCGATCTCGACGGGCAGGCTCCCGCCGCCGGCGATCAGGCCGAGCTTCCTCATCAGACCTCGCGTTCGGGCAGGCAGAGCGGCCGGGTGGCGTCGGCGCGGATGAAGTCGATGATCTCCATCACCTCGGGCGAGGACGAATAGGTCTCGATGGTGTCGTCCAGGCGCTCCTGGAAGGTGCCCTCGTCGGCGAACAGCAGGCGGTAGGCGGCCCGCAGCGTGTTGATGCTCTCGCGGCTGAAACCCCGGCGCTTCAGGCCCACGAGGTTGAGCCCCTCGAGGTGGGCGTGGTTGCCCCACACCGAGCCGTAGGGGATCACGTCCTTCACGACGGCCGCGAGGCCGCCGATCATGGCGTGGCGGCCCACCCGGGTGAACTGGTGAACCGCCGCCAGCCCGCCGACGATCACGAAGTCGCCGATCTGGCAGTGGCCGCCGAGCGTCGCCTGTTTGGTGAGGATCACGTGGTCGCCCACCACGCAGTCGTGTCCGACGTGGCTCTCGATCATGTAGAGGCCGTCCGACCCCACCCGGGTGACCCCGCCGCCGTTGACGGTGCCGAGGTTCATGGTGGCGTGTTCGCGGATCAGGTTGTTGTCCCCGATCACCAGGCGGGTGTCCTCGCCCTTGTAAGCCGTGTGTTGCGGCGGCCCGCCGAGCACGGCGAAGGGATAGACCTGGTTGTTCTCGCCGAGCTCCGTGGAGCCCTCGACGACGACGTGGCTGTGCAGCTTCGTGCCGCGGCCGAGCCGCACCTTCTCGCCGATGACGCAGAACGGGCCCACGGACACGCCATCGGCCAGCTCGGCGCCCTTGGCGACCAGGGCGGTGGGATGGATCTGGACGCTCACTGGGTGTTGACCACCATGGCGGCGAACTCGCACTCGGCGGCGACCTTGTCGCCCACCAGCGCCTGGCCGGCGAACTTGAACACGTCGCCGCGGTGGCGGACCACCCGAACCGGCATCCGGACCACGTCGCCCGGACGGACCGGCGAGCGGAAGCGGCAGTTGTCGGCCGACATGAAGAAGATCGCCTTGCCGGTGGTGTCCACCTCCAGCGACTTCGACATCAGCACCGCGCCGGTCTGGGCCATGGCCTCGATCAGCAGGACGCCGGGCATGACCGGATAGCCCGGGAAGTGGCCCTGGAAGAAGGGCTCGTTCACGGTCACGCACTTGATCCCGACGATCGACTCGTTCGCCCGGTACTCCTCGGCCCTGTCGATGAGCAGGAAGGGGTAGCGGTGGGGGATGCGGGACAGGATCTCGGTGATGTCGATCTCGCCGGTTCCGTCGTTGACCGGGGCCTTACGGCTCATTCTCGGGTCCTTCCTTGCGGGCCGCCATCTTGGCGAGCCAGGCAGTCTCACGCATCCACTTGCGGATCGGCCGGGCCGGCATGCCGCCCCAGGTCTCACCCGCGGGAATGTCCTTCATGACGCCGGCCGCCGCGCCCACGCGCGCGCCGTCGCCGATGCTCACATGGTCGGCCACACCGGCGCGGCCGCCGAACTGGGCGCCGTCGCCGATGATGACGCTGCCGGAGATGCCGGTGTGCGCCGCCATCACACAGTTGCGCCCGACGCGGACGTTGTGGGCGATCTGCACCAGATTGTCGATCTTGGTGTTCTCGCCGATCACGGTGTCGTCGAAGGCGCCGCGGTCGACGCAGGTGTTGGCGCCGATCGTCACCCCGTCCTGCAGGATCACCCGGCCCAGCTGCGGGATGTCCATCAGCCCCCTGGGGCCTACCGTCGCGCCGAATCCCGGCTCGCCGATCACCGCGCCGGCCAGGATGCGCACCCGGTCGCCGATGAGGGCAAAGCCGATCGTGACGTTGGCGGCGATCTCGCAGTCGCGGCCGATGGCGACGCCCGGACCGATGACGGTGTTGGGCCCGATCACCGTGCCGCGACCGATCTGCGCGCCGGGCCCGACCACCACGCCGGGGCCGAGCACGACGCCCTCCTCCAGGCGGGCGTCGGCGGAGACGGCCTCGTGGCCGGGATTGCGGCGCGGGCGGTGGAGCCGCTGTGCCGCGAGCGCATAGGCCGACTGCGGCGACGGCGTCAGCAGGCCCACGCAGCCCTTCGGGACGGCCTCGGCCTGCTTCGGCGGTATGAAGCAGGCGCCCGGCCGGGCCTCGGCCAGGGCCGCCACGTGGCGCCGGTCGGAGAGGAAGGTGATGGTGTCGGCGCGGGCCTGGCTCAGGATCGCCACGCCCCGGATGGAACGATCGGCCGCGCCCGGGTCGGAGAGCTCCGCGCCCGTCAGGGCGGCGAGCTCTCCCAGAGCCACTGGGCCAAGGTCCTCGAAGAAGCGCGGGTCGGGCATGACGTCCTGGGAACGGGCGCGACCCGCGCCTTCTCGGCCGGTCGGCTTAGCGACGGGTGGCGGGCGCCGGCGTGGCGGCCGGAGCGCGAGTCGCGCCAGTCTGCGCAGCCGCGGGTTGTTGGTCCAGACGTTCGCGGTCGAAGGCGAACTGGGTGATCTTGGCGTTCAGCGCCGTGATCACGCCGGGCGTGATGTCCATGGCCGGGTTGGCGATGACCACGGCGTCGCGGTTCAGCAGCACCGAGCACTGGCGCTGCTGGTAGACCTGACGGATCAGCGGCTCCATCTCTTGGCCCACGCGGCCGACGGCCTTCTGCTCGGTCGCGGCGACTTCGCGCTCGCGCTGCTGGGCCTTGCGCTGCAGGGCGTTGGCGCGGACCTGCAGGGCCGAGGCGCGCTGCTCCAGGGTCGTGCGATCGAGGGTGGCGCGCTGGCCCTCGAGGGTCTTGCCCTCGTTCTCGATGGTCGTGCGCTCGCCGTTCAGCTCGGCGTTCACCTGCTGGACGATCTGCTGCATGCGCGTGTCGACGTACTTGCCCACCGTGGAGCCGGCGATGGCGCCCTGCACCGACAGGATGCAGACGCCGGGCGCGGCCGGGCCGTGCGTCACCGCCGGGGCGGCCGGGGCCGCGGCCTGCTGGGCGAACGCGGAGCCCGCGCTCAGGGCCACGGCGGCGCAGGCGGTCGCGGCGAGAATCTTGGAAGTCATGATGTTCTTAGAACCTGGTTGAGGTGGAGAACCGGAAGGTTTCGGTCTTGTCGTAGTCTTCTTTGGCCAAAATCTGGCTGAAGTCGAAGCGGATCGGCCCCATGGGCGAGCGCCAGAAGATGCTGAGACCGGCGGAGGCCCGCAGCGACAGATCGTCCCGCACGAACGGATTCTCGGTTCCGGCCGGGCACGCCGTGCCGCCGTCGCGGGGGCAGAGCTTGTCCTCGGCGTCCAGCAGGCCGACCGTGCCGAACTCCGTGAACACCGCGGCCTTGATGCCGTACTGCTCCGGCAGGAAGGTCGGAACGGTCAGCTCCACGGCGCCGATGGCGTAGGCCTTGCCGCCCAGCGCGTCCTGCCGGCCGATCGAGGTGTCGCGCGGACCGACGCCAGCGGTCTCGAAGCCGCGGAAGTTGGTGCCGCCCTTGAAGAACCGGTCGTTGATCCGCACCACGTCGCCGTTCCAGCCGTCGACGTAGCCGGCCGATCCGGTGACGCTGAGGATGAAGTCGCGGGTGAAGCCGTAGTACCAGCCGCCGTCCACCTCGGTGCGCAGGTAGTTCACGTCGCCGCCGACGCCCGCGAGGTCCTGGTTCGCCGCCACGTAGAAGCCGCGGGTCGGGTTCAGGTAGTCGTTCCGGCGGTCGAGACGGTAGCCGTAGCTGACCAGGGAGGTCAGGAACGAGCCGCGCTGGTCGCAGATCACCGACGAGATGAAGCCCTGCAGGCAGAGATCATCGTCGATCGACACGTCGTCCTGACGGACCGTGTAGCCCAGCGAACCGCGCGAATTGATGCTGAGCGGGAAGTTCAGGCGCACGCCCGAGCCGAGGCTCTCGGTCTTGTAGGCCGAGTACTCGGTGAGGTCGTACTTGTAGTAGTAGACGTCCAGGCCGGCGGCGAGGTCGCGGCCGAGGAAGCGCGGCTCGGTGAACGAGAAGTCCGCCTGCTGGCGCAGGGAACCCAGGGACACCCGCGCCCGCACGTTCTGGCCCCGGCCGCGGAAGTTGCGCTGGGTGACGCCCAGGTCGATGACCAGCTGGTCCACCGAGGAGTAGCCGGCGCTGAACGACAGCTCGCCGGTGGGCTGCTCTTCCACCTGCACGCGCAGGCCGGTGCGGTCGGGCGCGGAGCCCGGCACTTCGGTGATCTCGACTTCCTTGAAGAAGCCGAGCGCCCGGATCTGGTTGCGCGACCGGTCCACCAGGGCGCGGTTGTAGGCGTCGCCCTCGGAGACGTTCATCTCGCGCCGGATGACGTAGTCGAGCGTCGCGGTGTTGCCGACGATGTCGATGCGGTCGACGTAGACGCGCGGGCCCTCGTTGACCTGGAAGATCACGTCCACCACGCCGGTCTCGCGGTTGGGCGTGTAGCGCGGGCGGACGTCCACGAAGGCGAAGCCCGCCGCGCCGGCCGCGAACGTCAGCGCATCGGTGGCCTGCTCGATGGCCTCGTCCTCGTAGAGCTGGCCGGTGCGCAGCGGGACGAGCGCGGTCAGGACGTCCTTGTCGAGCTTCTGCAGCTCGGTCTCGACGCTGATCTTGCCGAACTTGTACTCGCGGCCCTCCTCGAGGGTGTAGGTGACGGCAAAGCCGTTCTTGTCGGGCGCCAGTTCGGCCACGGCCGAGGCGACCCGGAAATCGTAGAAGCCGCGGTTGCGGTAGTGCTTGCGCAGCTGCTCCTTGTCGTACTCGAGCCGATCGGGGTCGTAGTTGGCGTTGTTCGAGAAGAACTTGTACCAGCGGGACTGCTCGGTCACGACGACGTCGCGCAGGTCGTTGTCCGAGAACTCCCGGTTGCCCAGGAAGTTGACCCGCAGGACGCCGCTCTTGGGGCCCTCGTCGATCTTGAAGATCAGGTCGACGCGCTTCTGCGGAAGCTCGACGATCTGGGGCGTGACGTTGGCCGAGATCCGGCCCGAGCGCCGGTAGAGCTCGACGATCCGCTGGACGTCGGCCTGGACCTTGGCGCGGGTGAAGATGCCGCGCGGCCGCACGCTCACCTCGTCGCGCAGCTTGTCTTCCTTGAGGCCCGAATTCCCCTCGAAGATCACCCGGTTGATGATCGGGTTCTCGACGACGGTGATGATCAGGTCGCCGGCCTGGAAGTCGATCTTCACGTCCGAGAACAGGTCGGTCTGGAAGAGCGCCTTCAGCGCCAGGTCGAGGCGCTCGGGGTTCACCGGCTCGCCGGGCTGGATCGGCAGGTAGGAGACGACGGTCGACTGCTCGATCCGCTCGTTCCCGCGGACGATGATCCGCTGGACGACTCCGGAGGCTTCCGCCGGTGCGGCCGCTGGCGCGGGCCCGGGGGCCGGCGGCGGCGGATCCTGTGCGAGCGCCAGACCCGGAGCGACCAGGGCGGTCGAGCCCAGCAACAGGGCAAGGCCGGAGGCTAGCGCAGCGCCACGGGCGCGGTGTTTGTGCATCGAATCAGCCGTCTGGGAAAAATCGGGAGGCTAGGAGAATAGCCCGCCGAAGAGATTGAACACACGCAGGCGCTGCAGATCGTTCCAAGTCGCGAACAACATCAATCCTAGCACCAGTGCAAGGCCCACCCTGTACCCTGCCGCCTGAACCTTGGCAGCAAGTGGGCGCCGGGCGATCGCCTCGTAGCCATAGAAGAGCAGGTGTCCCCCGTCGAGCACAGGGATCGGCAGGAGGTTCAGGAAGCCGATGCCGACCGAGATGTTCGCCACCAGCACGAGCAGGGTCAGGAGAGCGTTGCGGACCAGCGCCGAGGCGTCGGGCGAGAACTTCACGTTCTGCTTGGTGAGATCGCCCGAGATCTGCGCCATGCCGAGCGGACCGGAGAGCTGGTCGGCGGTTTCGCGGCCGCTGATCATCCGGCCGATGTAGAAGACGGTGGTGACCACCACGTCCCTGGTGCGCTCCACGCCCCCGGCGACGGCCTCCAGGGGGCCGTAGCGCTCGAAGGTGACGGCGGAATTGTCGAACGCCACCCCGATGCGGCCCAGCTTCTGGGTGCGGCCCAGGCCGTCGGCGACGTCGCCCCGCTCCGGCGTGACCTGCAGGTGGATCACCCGGCCGCCGCGGTCGACGGTGAAGTCGGTGGCCAGGCCGCTCCTGAGGATGATGAGCTGCTTGACGTCGGCGGGGGTGCGGATCGTCTTGCCTTCGCCGGCGAGCAGCACGTCTCCGGGACGCAGGCCCGCGCGCTCGGCCGGCGCGCCGGGCTCCACCCTGGCGACGCGCGCCGACTGGATCGGCTCGCCCAACGCCATGAGCAGCCCGGCGAAGATCGCGATGGCCAGCAGGAAGTTGGCGATCGGGCCCGCGGCGGTGATCACCGCGCGCTGCCACAGCGGCTTGAAGTGGAAGTAGCGGTTGAGCGCCGCCTCCCCTTCCCGCGCCACCAGGTCCCGCCGCATGGCGTCCAGGTCGTCGGTGTCCGGCACGCTCGCGGCGTTGTCATCGCCGGCGAAGCGGACGTAGCCGCCCAGCGGCAGCCAGCCGATCCGCCACTGCACGCCCGATTTGTCGCGCCAGGAGGCGAGCGGCCGGCCGAAGCCGATGGCGAACTGGTCGATCTTGGTGCCGAGCCACTTGGCGGCCAGGAAGTGGCCGAGCTCGTGGACCGTGACGACGACGCCCAGCACGATCAGGAACGGGACGACGTACATCAGGGCGGTTTGCAGGAAGCCGATCATCGGGACTCCATCAGGCCTGGGCCATAAGACCGCTCACCACGTCGCCGGCAACGCGGCGCGCCGCCGCGTCGGTGGCGCGGGCGTCTTCCAGCGCATCGCCCGAGCGCGATCCGAGATCCGTTCGCGCCATGCGCTCAAGGGTCTCCGAGACGACGCCGGCAATATCGAGAAAGCCGATTTTTCGGTCAAGGAAGGCGGCCACGGCCACCTCGTCGGCGGCGTTCATCACGGCCGGCGCGCGGCCGCCTGCGGCCAGCGCCTCCTTGGCGATCCGAAGCGCCGGGAAGCGCTCCAGGTCCGGCTCCTCGAAGGTGAGCTGGCCGGCCTTGGCCAGGTCGAGCCGCTCGGCGGGCCACGGCAGGCGGTCGGGCCAGGCGTAGGCGCAGGCGATCGGCGCGCGCATGTCGGGTGGTCCAAGCTGGGCCAGCGTGGAGCCGTCGGCGTACTCCACCAGGCTGTGGACGATCGACTGCGGGTGGATCAAGACCTCGACGCGCTCCGCGGGCATGGAGAACAGGTAGGCGGCCTCGATCACCTCGAGGCCCTTGTTCATCATGGTCGCTGAATCGACCGAAATCTTGGCGCCCATGTTCCAGTTCGGGTGGGCGAGCGCCTGTTCCGGCGTGGCGTGGGCCATCTGCTCCCGCGACCAGCCGCGGAACGGGCCGCCGGACGCGGTGAGGATCAGGCGTGCGACGTGCTGGGCGTTCTCCGGGTCGAGAACCTGGAAGATGGCGGAGTGCTCGGAATCGACGGGGATGATCACCCCGCCGGCCAGCCGCGCCGTCCGCAGCAGGGCCGGCCCCGCGCAGATCAGGCTCTCCTTGTTGGCGAGCGCCACGACCGCGCCGGCCCGCGCGGCGGCCAGCGTCGGCTCGAGGCCCGCGAAGCCCACGATGGCCGACATCACCCACTGGGCGTCCGCGGCGGCGGCGTCGGCCACGGCGGCAGAGCCCGCGGCGGTCTCGATCCCGCTCCCGGCCAGCCGCTCGCGCAGCTCCGGGAGCTTGCTCTCGTCCTCGATCACCGCCAGCTTCGGGCGCCAGCGCCGCGCCTGTTCGGCCAGACGCTCGGCGTTCCGGCCGGCCGCGAGGGCGGTGATCTCCACCTCCACCTTGGCCTTGTCGAAGAGGTCGAGGGTCGAGACCCCGATCGAGCCGGTCGAGCCCAGGACGCTGACCTTACGCGGCAGGCTCAATGTCCCCACCCCCAGTGGTTCACGAGACGCGCGGCCGACATCACGACCACGGCGAACATCAGCCCGTCGACCCGATCCAGCAGCCCGCCGTGGCCCGGGATCAGGTCGCCGGAATCCTTCACCCCGAACCGGCGCTTGATGGCCGACTCCCAGAGATCGCCGGCCATGGTGGCGAAGCCCACCAGCACGCCGATGAGCGCGGCCGCGGCGAGGTTGAGCTGGAAGACCGACAGCGCCGACATCAGGGTGCCCGTGGCCATGGCCGCGCCGAGGCCGCCCACAAAGCCGGACCAGGTCTTGTTGGGCGAGAACCTGGGCCAGAGCTTCGGGCCCTTGAGCGTGCTGCCGACGGCGAAGGCGCCGATGTCGGCCGCCCAGGTGACCGCGAACAGCATCAGGGTCCACCAATGGCCCTGCACCGACATGGTGTGGTCGGCGTCGCGCAGCCAGACGAGGCAGATGCAGGCCGGCGCGATGTAGAAGACGCCGAAGGCGGCGTCGGCCGGGCGCTCGGCCACGCCGCGGGCGACGAGCGCCGCGGCGGCCGCGCCCACCAGCACCGCGCCCCAGGCCAGGACGTAGTTCCCCTGGTGGCCCAGGAACACCGCCGACAGAACCGCGACGGTCACGGCGAGCGAGACGCGCACCGGCGCGTAGGGCGCGCTCATCCCGCCCCACTCGATGGAGAGCAGGGCGACCGCCACGGCGATCAGGACGAGGAAGATCCACCCCCCCATCCAGGTGGCGAACAGCGCGCCGGGCACCAGGACCACGGCCGAGGCGACCCGCAGGCCCAGGTTCGACCAGTCGAAGCGTCTAGCCGGCGGCAAGGACGTCATCGGCCACCACGGCCCCATAGCGCCGGTCACGGGCGGCGAACGTCTGCAGGGCGGCCTTCAGGTGCTCGGCGCCATAGTCCGGCCAGAGCACGTCCTGGAAGACCAGCTCCGCATAGGCCGCCTCCCAGAGCAGGAAATTGGAGAGGCGCTGCTCTCCGGAGGGCCGGATGATCACGTCGGGCGGCGGCGAATCCGCCGTGGCGAGCTGGCGGGCGAACAGCTGCTCGTTGAGGTCCGAAGGCTTGGCCCGGCCGGCGGCGACCTCCTCGGCGAAGCGGCGCGCCGCGTCGGCGATGTCGGCCTGGCCGCCGTAGTTGAAGGCGATGTTGAGGAAGAAGCGGTCGTTGTGGGCGGTGCGCGCCTGGGCGCCCTCGATGATCTTCACCAGTTCGTCCGACAGGCCCTCGCGCCGGCCGATCACGCGGACCCGCACGCCCTCCCGCTCGAGCCTGGCGATGTCGCTCTCGAAATATCGCTTCGGCAGGGCCATCAGCTCGGCCACCTCGGCGGCCGGCCGGCTCCAGTTCTCCGTGGAGAAGCCGAAGACGGTGAGCCAGCGGACGTTGAGCTCGGCGGCCGCGGAGACCGTGCGCTTCAGCGCGTCCACCCCCGCCCGGTGCCCGAGCGATCGGGGCAGGCCCCGCTGCTTGGCCCAGCGGCCGTTGCCGTCCATGACCACGGCCACATGCAGGGGCGTGGCCGTCCCCTCGCCTTCTCCAGGCGCGCCCGTCGACGGGGTCTTCTTCTGGGCGGCCATACGGTTGATCCTGGGCGCGGGGCGGGCTCGCACGTGTCTCAGACGTGCATGATCTCTTGTTCTTTGGTCTTCAAGGCCTCGTCGATGCGCTTGATGGCCTCGTCGGTGAGCTTCTGGACCTCGCCCTCCATACGCTTGTGCTCGTCCTGGTTGATGGCCCCGTCCTTCTCGGCCTTCTTCAGGTCGTCGTTGGCGTCCCGGCGGATGTTGCGCACGGCGATGCGCTGCTGCTCGGCGTACTTGCCGGCCACCTTGGCGAGCTCCTTGCGGCGCTCCTCGGTGAGCGGCGGGATGGGAATGCGCAGGTTCTGGCCGTCGACGACCGGGTTGAGGCCGAGCCCCGCCGAGCGGATCGCCTTCTCCACCGAGACCACCATCGCGCGGTCCCAGACGTTCACGGAGATCATCCGCGCCTCGGGCACGCTCACGGCGGCCACCTGGTTCAGCGGCATGGACGAGCCGTAGGCGTCCACATGCACCTGGTCGAGCAGGCTCGCCGACGCCCGGCCGGTCCGCAGCGAGGCGAACTCCTCCTTCAGGGCGGCGACCGCCTTGTCCATGCGATCCCTGTACTTCGACAGCACCGGCTTTTCCGTAGTGGCCATGGACGTGTCTCCCGTCTCTCGAACGCTCTTCAGATCAAAGGGCTCAGGCGATGGTCGTATAGACTCCCTCGCCCTTCAGCACCTTCAGGAAATTGCCACGTTCCCGGATCGAGAAGACCACGATCGGGATCTGGTTGTCGCGCATCATGCTGGTCGCCGAGGCGTCCATGACGCGCAGGTCCTTGGCCAGGACCTCCTGGTAGCTCAGCGTCTCGTAGCGCTCGGCCTTGGGGTCCTTCTTGGGGTCGGCGGTGTAGACGCCGTCCACGCTGGTGCCCTTGAAGAGGGCGTCGCAGCCCATCTCCGCCGAGCGCAGGGCCGCGCCCGTGTCGGTGGTGAAGAACGGCGCCCCGACGCCGGCGGCGAAGATCACCACACGGCCCTTCTCCAGGTGGCGCAGCGCGCGCCGGCGGATGTAGGGCTCGCAGACCGCCTCCATGGGGATGGCGGACTGCACGCGGGTGTAGACGCCGATCTTCTCGAGCGCCCCCTGCATGGCCAGCGCGTTCATCACCGTGGCCAGCATGCCCATGTAGTCGGCCTGGGCCCGTTCCATGCCACGGCCGGCCAGGGAGACGCCGCGGAAGATGTTGCCGCCGCCGATCACCAGGCACAGCTCGACCCCCGACTTCACCACCTCGGCGATGTCTTCCGCGGTACGGTCCAGGACGCCGGTGTCGATGCCGAACGACTGGTCGCCCATCAGGGCCTCGCCGGACACCTTGAGCAGGACACGTTTGTAGCGCGGCGGGGCGTCGGGCATGGGCGATCCAGAACTGTGGCGGGGAGTAGATATACCAAGGGCGCGAACCGCGTCGACGCGGCCGCGCCCTTGTTTTCGTCAGACGGCTGTTAGGCCTGGCCGGTCATCGACGCCACTTCGGCGGCGAAGTCCGGGCCTTGCGTCTTCTCCACGCCCTCGCCGAGCGCGAAGCGGACGAAGGCCTTCACGGCCACCGGCGAGCCGAGCTCCTTGGCGGTCTCGGCCACCAGCTGCTCGATCGTCTGGTCCGGGTTCATCACGAAGGGTTGCTTCAGGAGGACGACTTCCTCCTGCCACTTGCGGATGCGGCCCTCGACCATCTTCTCGGCGATCTCGCGGGGCTTGCCCGATTCCATCGCCGTCTGGGTCTGGATCTCGCGCTCCTTCTCGACGACCGCGGGATCGAGGTCGGCGGGCGAGAGCGACAGCGGAGCCGTGGCCGCCACGTGCATGGCGATCTTGCGGCCCACGTCCTGCAGCTTGGCGGCGTCGCCGGCGCCTTCCATGGCCACCAGCACACCCATGCGGCCGACGCCTTCGCCCTGCACGTTGTGCAGGTAGAGGGCCACGGCGCCCTGGTCGACGCTCAGGCGGGCCGAGCGGCGCAGGCGCATGTTCTCGCCGATGGTCGCGATCAGGTTGGTCACCATGTCGCTGACCGTCTCGCCGGACGACGTCTTGGCCGCGGAGATGGCGTCGACGCCTTCCTCGGACAGGGCGACGTTGGCGATCTCGCGGGCCGCCGTCTGGAACTTGTCGTTCTTCGAGACGAAGTCGGTCTCGGCGTTCAGCTCGATGAGCACGCCCGTCTTGCCGTCGGCCGCCAGCTTACCGGCCACCAGGCCTTCGGCCGCGGCGCGGTCCGACTTCTTGGCGGCCTTGGAGAGGCCCTTGGTGCGCAGCCAGTCGGCCGCGGCTTCCATGTCGCCGTTGTTCTCCTGCAGGGCCTTCTTGCAGTCCATCATGCCCGCGCCGGACTTCTCGCGCAGGTCCTTGACCAGCGCAGCGGTGATTTCCGCCATGGTCAGCTCCTTCAAAGCTCTGGGTGTCGACGGACCCCTGTTAGGGGCCCGCCATCAAGGTCTTGTGTCGGTCGGGCGCAGAAAGCGCGCCCAGCCGGTCTCTATTGGTTCGGCTGCTCGGAGGCGGCTTCCGGCGAGGCCTCGGCTTCCGCCGGGGCTTCCGCGCCGGTCATCTCCGCTTCCAGGGCCGCCGCTTCCGGAGCGCTCACCTCGGGCTCGGCCGGGGCTTCCGGCGTCAGGCTGCGGGCCAGCGCCGGCTCCATCGGAGCCTCCGAGGCGCCCAGGTCGACGCCCGAGGCCGCCTGGCCGGCGGCCAGGCCGTCGAGGATCGCGTCGGCCATCAGGTCGCAGTAGAGCTGAATGGCGCGGGCCGCGTCGTCGTTGCCCGGGATCGGATAGGTGATGCCATCCGGATTGCAGTTGGTGTCGAGGATGGCGATCACCGGGATGTTCAGCTTGCGGGCTTCCTGGATCGCGATCGCTTCCTTGTTGGTGTCGATCACGAACATCAGGTCCGGGATGCCGCCCATGTCCTTGATGCCGCCGAGGCTCAGCTCGAGCTTGTCGCGCTCACGGGTGAGCTGCAGCAGCTCCTTCTTGGTGCGGCCGCTCTCGCCTTCCAGGACGCTTTCCAGCTCGCGCAGGCGGGCGATGGAGCCGGACACGGTGCGCCAGTTGGTGAGCGTGCCGCCCAGCCAGCGGTGGTTCACGTAGTACTGGGCGCAGCGGCGGGCGGCCGTGGCGATCGGCTCGGAGGCCTGGCGCTTGGTGCCGACGAACAGGATCCGGCCGCCGGACGCGGCGACTTCGCGCACCTTCACCAGAGCCTGGTGGAGCAGCGGGATCGACTGCGAGAGGTCGATGATGTGGATGTTGGACCGGCTGCCGAAGATGTAGCGCTCCATCTTCGGGTTCCAGCGGTGCGTCTGGTGACCGAAGTGGGCGCCCGCTTCGAGCAGCTGGCGCATAGAGAATTCAGGCAGAGCCATAGTCTGTGTCTCGTCTTTCTTCCGGTTGAACCGCCGCAGGCAAACCCTCCGAAGAGGACCGGAACGGACGTGGTCGGGATGTCTCCCCGGCCAGGCCGAACGCCTGCGTGTGGATTGGAGCGGCGCATGTAGGGGGAAAGCGCCGGAAAATCAAGTGGCCGGTCGGGCCGGCGGGGCTGCGCCCTACTTCCGCTTCGGCCTGCCGTCCGGCCCGAACAGGCCGGGCGGCTTGTAGGGCTCGTACGGCCTGAACGTCGGCGGCTTGGGCGGGTCGGGATCGAAGGGCTTGGGCTTCGTCGACGGCGCGGCGGTGGCGGGCGGCGGTACGCCGTACGAGGGCGGCTTGGTGAGCGACGGCGGCTTGTAGGCGGGGTAGCCGGGGCTCGACAGCGGGGGCTTCGCGCCCTTGGGGGCGAAGGTCCCGTAGTCCTGGGCCGCGACGGGTCCGGCGACCATGGCCAGGGCGGCGGCGAGCGCGAGCTTCATGGCTCCCGCCTCAGAGATCCTCGACGAAGACCACGCCGGGCGCGGTCTTCAGGGCGCCGCGGACGGCGCCGTTCAGGGTGAAGCGGCCGGGCAGCTTCATCTCCACCTCGCGACCCGCGCCGAGGCCCGCCACGAGCAGGATCTCGCCGCCGCGGGGGTCGGTGACGCCCTCCAGGCGCTTCTTGAGCGCCTCGATCTCGGCGCTGCGGGGCGCCACGTGGACGCGCAGGCCCGCCACGGCGTTCTCGATCGCCTTCTCCACCGGCATGGCGTCGTCGCCGAAGAAGCGCACCTCCCCCTCGCTGGCCTTGGCGCGGACCCGGATCGACACCGCCTTGCCCGGCTCCAGGAAGTCGCGGCAGCGGCGCAGGGTCTCGGGCGGGAACAGCACCTCGTACTCGCCGGTGGGGTCGGAGAGGGTCACGAAGGCGAACTTCTCTCCCGTGCGACCGGGCTTCTCCAGCTTGCGCCGGACGATGCCGGCCATGCGCAGCGCCTCGGCGCCGGCCAGCGCCTTGGCGATGGCGTCGGTGTAGAGGTCGGTGCGCTTGCGGCGCAGGGCCTCGACCATGTCCTCCAGGGGGTGGCCGGAGAGGTAGAAGCCGATCGCCGCCAGCTCCTCGTCCAGCCGCTCGGTCGGCGTCCAGGGCTCGCGCCTCGGCATCTTGCGCTTCTGGGCCTCGGCCAGCTGGTCGTTGCTGTCGCCGAACAGGGCGGCCTGCTCCGAGGCGCGCTGGGCCGCGACGCTCTGGGCGAAGCCGAGCAGCAGATCGGCCGCCTCGACGAGCTGGGCCCGGTTTGGGTGGATGGCGTCGAAGGCGCCGGCACGGGCCAGGGTCTCGAACGTGCGCTTGTTGACCTGCTTGGGATCGACCCGCTCCACGAAATCGAAGATGTCGCGGAACGGCCCGCCCTCGCGGCGGACCTCCACCACATGCTCCATGGCCTGCAGGCCGACGTTGCGGATGGCGCCCAGGGCGTAGAGCACCTCGCCGTCCTCCACCTCGAAGTCGGCGGCCGAGCGGTTGATGTCCGGCGGCCGGATCTTCACCCCGAACCGCTTGGCGTCCTGGTAGAAGACGCTGAGCTTGTCGGTGTTGGCGATGTCGAGGCTCATGGACGCGGCGAAGAACTCGACCGGTGCGTTCGCCTTGAGCCAGGCGGTCTGGTAGCTGATGAAGGCGTAGGCCGCCGCGTGGGACTTGTTGAAGCCGTAGCCGGCGAACTTGTCCACGAGGTCGAAGATGGCGCCGGACTGGGCCGGCGGGATGCCGTTCTTCTCCGCGCCGGAGACGAACCTGGCCCGCTGGGCGTCCATCTCCTCCTTCTTCTTCTTGCCCATGGCGCGGCGCAGAAGGTCGGCTTCGCCCAGGCTGTAGCCCGCCAGGATCTGGGCGATCTGCATCACCTGTTCCTGGTAGACGATGATCCCGTAGGTCTCGTTCAGCACCGGCGCGAGCGTCGGGTGCAGGGTGTCGATCGGCTTGCGGCCGAACTTGCAGTCCACGAAGGCCGGGATGTTGTCCATCGGGCCCGGGCGGTAGAGGGCGCCGATAGCGGTGACGTCCTCGATCGAGTTGGGGCGCAGCTGGCGCAGCGTGTCGCGCATCCCCTGCCCTTCGAGCTGGAAGACCCCCACCGTCTGGGCGTTGCTCATCAGCTCGTAGGTCTTGGGGTCATCCAGCGGCAGGGCGGCCATGTCGACCGAGGCCCCGCGCTTCTCCAGGTACTTCAGCGCCCGGTCGATGACGGTGAGGGTCTTCAGGCCGAGGAAGTCGAACTTCACCAGGCCGGCGCTCTCCACCCACTTCATGTTGAACTGGGTGGCCGGCAGCTCGGAGCGCGGATCGCGGTAGAGCGGGGTGAGCTCGGTGAGCGGCCGGTCGCCGATCACCACGCCGGCGGCGTGGGTCGAGGCGTTGCGGTAGAGGCCTTCCAGCTGCAGGGCGGTGTCCAGCAGGCGGGCCACGCCCTCGTCCTCGTCGCGCGCCTGGCGTAGGCGCGGCTCGATGTCGATGGCCTGGGCGAGCGTCACCGGGTTGGCGGGGTTGGCCGGCACCATCTTGGCCAGCCGGTCCACCTGGCCAAGCGGCAGCTGCAGCACCCGGCCCACGTCGCGCAGCACGGCGCGCGCCTGCAGGGTGCCGAAGGTGATGATCTGGGCCACCCGGTCGCGGCCGTAGCGCTGCTGGACGTAGCTGATCACCTCCTCCCGCCGCTCCTGGCAGAAGTCGATGTCGAAGTCGGGCATGGACACCCGCTCCGGATTGAGGAAGCGCTCGAACAGCAGGCCGTACTGCAGCGGGTCGAGGTTGGTGATGGTCAGCGCATAGGCGACCAGGGAGCCGGCCCCGGAGCCCCGTCCCGGCCCCACCGGGATTTCGTGCGCCTTCGCCCACTTGATGAAGTCCGACACGATCAGGAAGTAACCGGGGAAACCCATCTGGGTGATGACCCCGATCTCCCGCTCGAGCCTCGCCTCGTACTCCTCCGCCGGCGCGGAATTGGCCTGACCGCGGGCCATCCGCAGCTTCAGCCCCTCGCGCGCCTGGTGGGCCAGCTCGTCGGCCTCCGAACGGCCGCCTTCCGTCGGGAAGCGCGGCAGCAGCGGGTCGCGCTTGTGCACCATGAAGGCGCAGCGACGGGCGATGTCGAGAGTGTTGTCGCAGGCCTCCGGCAGGTCCGCGAACAGGGCCCGCATGTCGGCCGCCGGTTTGAACCAGTGCTCGGCGGTGACCCGCCGGCGCTCGTCCTGCCCGATGAAGCTGCCGTCGGCGATGCACAGCAGGGCGTCGTGCGCCTGGTACATGGCCTGCTTGGCGAAGTAGCAGTCGTTGGTGGCGACGAGCGGCACGTCCTCGTCATAGGCGAAGGCGACCAGCTCCCCCTCGGCCGCCGCCTCGGACGCCAGGCCGTGGCGCTGCAGCTCCACATAGAAGCGGTGGCCGAACACCCGGTGCATCTCGGAGAGCGCCGCGCGCCCCTCCTTCACCTTGCCGGCCGCGAACAGGTGGTCCACCGGCCCGTCCGGACCGCCGGAGAGTAGGATCAGCCCCTCGGCGTGCTCGACCACCCGGCTCCAGGGCACGTGCGGGTCCTCGGTCCCGTCGCTCTCCAGGAAGGCGATGGACGAGAGCTCGCAGAGGTTGAGATAGCCCCGCTCGCTCTGGGCCAGCAGGACGATGGTGGGTGTCTTGGCCCAGCGCTCAGGCGGCTTCTCGCCGATCCCCGAAACCGGCAGGGCGCAGCCGACGATCGGCTGCACGCCCGCGCCCTTGGTGGCGACGGAGAACTCCAGCGCCCCGAACAGGTTGGCCCGATCGGTGAGCGCCACGGCCGGCATGTGCTGGCCCTGGGCCAGGGCGCCGATCTTGTCGGCCTTGATGGCGCCTTCGAGCAGGGAGTAGGCGGACCGGACCCGCAGGTGGACGAAGCCGTCCGCGCCAGAAGCCCCCTCGCCGCTCAACCCCGCCGCCTCCGCCATCCGGCTCATGGCGTCGTCACCCCACGTGGGCCGCCACCGAGCACATCATCCAGACAAAGCTGGCCACCGAGGCAAAAGCCAGTGATTCCCGAGCCAGACGAACCATGTGCGACGTTCCTGCTGTGGGTGTCCTGTGGACGACCGATTGCGTTCCGTTTTCGTTCTTATTCCGGTTTTGTTCTCATCGTCAAGCCTGCGGGACATACGGAAGTCCCGACGCGGAGCACGTCGGCCGCGGGCGAGGCCTGGCGGCGGAAGCGTTAGGGGCGGCGCCGCCGCGGGCCTAGCCCCGCGGCTGCTCTTCCAGGTGGCCGTCCTTGAGCGCGAAAACGCGGTCCATGTGCCGGGCGAGCTCGAGGTTGTGGGTGGCGACCAGAGCCGCCACGCCCTCGCTGCGGGCGAGCGCATAGAGGTTCTCGAACACCGCGCCCGAGGTGGTCGGATCGAGGTTGCCGGTGGGCTCGTCCGCCAGCAGCAGGCGCGGCGCGTTGGCCAGCGCCCGGGCGATGGCCACCCGCTGCTGTTCCCCGCCGGAGAGTTGGGCCGGCTGGTGGTGCGCGCGCTCCTTCAGGCCGAGCTCGGTCAGCAGGGTGCGGGCGCGATCCTGGGCGGCCTTGCGGCCCTTGCCGGCGATCATCAGCGGCAGCGCCACGTTGTCGAGGGCCGAGAACTCCGGCAGCAGGTGGTGGAACTGGTAGACGAAGCCGATGGTGGCCAGCCGCACCCGAGTGCGCTGGCGGTCCGACAGGTCCGTGCAGTCCTGGCCGAGCACCGAGATGCGGCCGCCGTCCGGATGCTCGAGCAGGCCCGCGGCGTGCAGCAGGGACGACTTGCCCGAGCCGGACGGCCCGATCAGGCCGACGATCTCGCCGGGGCGCAGGTCGAGGTCGACGCCGCGCAGCACCGTGAGCGGCCCCGCGGCGGTGACGTAGGTGCGCTCCAGGCCGCGGATGGAGAGGACGGGCTCACTCATAGCGGAGCGCCTCCACCGGATCGAGGCGCGAGGCCCGCCAGGCCGGCGGCAGGGTCGCCAGGAAGCTCATCGCGAGCGCCCAGAAGGTGATGATCGCCACCTCCCGCCAGTCCACCTTCGCCGGGATGCGGTTCAGGAAATAGACGTCGGAGGCGAACACCGCCTGGCCGCTCGCCCACTCGACGAACTGCTGGATCGGGCCGATGTAGATGCAGAAGACGATGCCGATCGCCAGGCCCACCGCCGTGCCCAGCACGCCGATGGAGGCGCCGGACATGAAGAAGATCCGCAGGATGGAGCCCTGCCCCGCCCCCATGGTGCGGAGGATCGCGATGTCGCGGCCCTTGTTCTTCACGAGCATGACGAGGCCCGAGATGATGTTCATGGCGGCGATCGCCACCAGCAGCATGAGGATCAGGCGCATGACGTTGCGCTCGACCTTCAGCGCGCCCCAGAAGGACGAGTCCCGCTGGGTCCAGTCGGTCACCATGGCCAGCGGGCCGGCGGCGCGGTTTACCGCCGCCTTCATCTGCGTGGCCTTGTCCGGGTCGGCGACCTTCACCTCGATGACGTCGGCCGTCCCCTCGCGCCCGAAGAACAGCTGGGCCTGGGCGAAGGGCATGTAGATGTAGGCCTGGTCGTACTGGCTCATGCCGACGCTGAAGGTGCCGCCGACCGTGTAGGTCTTCTGCAGCGGGGTGCCGCCGAAGGCCGTGGCGCCGCCGGTGGGGGAGATCAGGGTCAGCACGTCGCCCGGTGCGACGCCCAGCGCCTGGGCCAGGCGCTCGCCCACGACGATGATGTCGCCGCCGAACTCGCCCTCGCCGAAGCCGCGGATCGAGCCGCGGGCGATGTTGCCGGAGACGATCTTGGTGGCCGCCAAGTCCTTCGGCGCGATGCCGCGCACGATGGCGCCGGAGATCTGGGTCGGGCCCATGGCGATGGCCTGGGCCTCGATGATCGGGGCCACCTGCACCACGCCCGGCACCTTGGCGATGCGGGCCACGGCCGCGTCGCGGGCGTCGCCGTCGAGCACCGGCCCGGCCACGAACACATGGCCGTTGAAACCCAGGATCCGTCCGAGCAGCTCGGTGCGGAAGCCGTTCATCACGCTCATCACGATGATCAGGGTCGCGACGGCCAGCATGATGCCGATGAAGGAGATGACCGAGATCAGCGCCACGCCGCCCTGGCTGCGCTTGGCGCGCAGGTAGCGGCCGGCGAGCATGCGCTCCCAGAGGCCGAAGGGCGGCGCGCGCCCGCCGATGGGAGCGGCGGGATCGCTCATCCGGCGCAGATCGCCTTCAGGGCCTGCTCCAGCGGCAGGGTCTGGCGCTCGCCGGTAGCGCGGCGCTTGACCTCCACCGTGCCCTCGGCGACGCCCTTGGGGCCGACGATGAGCTGCCAGGGCACGCCGACCAGGTCCAGCGAGGCGAACTTCGCGCCCGGCCTGTCGTCCCGGTCGTCGAGGCACGGCTCCTTGCCGCGGTCGGCGAGCGCCCGGTAGGCCTGCTCGGCCACCTCGTCCACGGTCGCCTCCCCGGGCCGCAGGTTCACGACCGCCGCGCCGAACGGCGCCACCGCGTCGGGCCAGATGATCCCGGACCCGTCGTGGCTCGCCTCGATGATCGCGCCCACCAGGCGCGAGACGCCGACGCCGTAGGAGCCCATGTGCACGGCGACCTCCTTGCCGTCCGGGCCGGCCACCTTGGCGCCCATCGGCTTGGAGTACTTCTCGCCGAAGTAGAAGATGTGGCCCACCTCGATGCCGCGGGCGGTCATCCGGTCGTCCTCGGGCGCCTCGGCCTCGAAGCGCGCCTGGTCGTGCATCTCGTCCGAGGCGGCGTAGAGCCGGGTGCGCTGCTCGACGAGCGGCTGCAGGTCGCCGTCCCAGTCGATGTCCGGTCCCGGCGCGCCCATCTCGACGAGGTCGCGGTGGGCGAACACCTGGCTCTCGCCGGTCTCGGCCAGGATGATGAACTCGTGGGACAGGTCCCCGCCGATCGGGCCGGTGTCGGCCCGCACCGGGATCGCCTTCAGCCCCAGGCGCGCATAGATGTTCAGATAGGCCAGGAACATCCGGTTGTAGGCGCGCCGCGCCGCCGCCTCGTCGATGTCGAACGAATAGGCGTCCTTCATCAGGAACTCGCGGCCGCGCATCACCCCGAACCGGGGGCGGCGCTCGTCGCGGAACTTCCACTGGATGTTGTAAAGATTCTTCGGCAAGTCCTTGTAGGATTTCACATAAGACCGGAAGATGTCGGTGACGACCTCCTCCGCCGTGGGGCCGTACAGCAGGTCCCGCTCGTGGCGGTCCTTGATGCGCAGCATCTCCTCGCCGTAGTCGTCGTAGCGCCCGCTCTCGCGCCACAGGTCGGCGAGCTGCAGGGTGGGCATCAGGATCTCGACGGCGCCGGCGCGGTCCATCTCCTCGCGCACGATCTGCTCGATCTTCTTCAGCACCTTCAGGCCCAGCGGCAGCCAGGCGTAGATGCCGGCCGCCTCCTGGCGGATCAGGCCGGCGCGCAGCATCAGCTGGTGGGAGACGATCTGGGCGTCGGACGGCGCCTCGCGCAGGGTCGGCATGAAGTAACGCGAGAGGCGCATCGGTTGACGGGTGTCCCTGGAGCTTACGGCGAGCGGCCCTGATAGCCCCCGCCGGCTCCGCTTGGCAACGCCCCGCTTTACGCGCCGGACGGCAGGTTGGGCAGGGTGATCAGGCCGAAGTGGATGATGGCCCACACAACGACCCACAGGATCGCCGAGATCCAGGTGGTGGTGAGGAACTTCTTCTTCAGTTTGGGATCGACCGGCGCCCCAGGATCGCCCCCGTCCCCCTTGTCGATGCCGGCCTGGGCGTGGCTGGTCACCCCCCAGGGCAGGACGGCGAACAGCACTGTCCACCAGATGGTGATGTAGATCGCGACGGCGGTGAACGGACCCATCAGTGGGCTCCCTTCGGTGACTCCATGAGCTCCACGAGCACGCCGCCCATGTTCTTCGGATGGACGAAGAGCACCGGCGTGCCGTGCGCTCCGATGCGCGGCTCGCCGTTGTTGAGCACGGTCGCGCCCTTGGCGGCCATGTCGTCGCGGGCGGCGAGGATGTCCTCGACCTCGAAGCAGACGTGGTGTTGCCCGCCCATCGGGTTCTTTTCAAGGAAGCCCTTGAGCGGCGAAGCGTCGCCCAGCGGCTCGATCAGCTCGATCTGGCTGTTGGGCAGGTCGACGAAGCAGACCCAGACGCCCTGCTGCTCCATGGGGAACTTCTCGCCGATCTTCGTGGCGCCGAGCACGTCCCGGTAGAGCTTCACGGACTCCTCGATCGAGGGGGTGGCGACGCCGATGTGGTTCAGTCTTCCGATCATGGGGCGGCATATACGCCCTCCCCCGCTCCGGCGCGAGATCACGCGGCGGAAACCGGCAGGTTGCGCTAACGCAAACACGCTCAGCTTTGGCGTGCTAAGCTTTCAAAGCAAAATCCGGCCGATCGCACCGCCGGAGACAAGAACTGGGAGGTCGCATGGCCAATTCTCATCCCGCCAGCCTGAAGCCGGTGGCCGCCACGCCGCTGGACGCCTGGCGCGGCCAGGCGAGCCTGGCGACGGCGTTCTGGGGCTATGGCGTGTTCGTCAGCCTGGTGCTCATCGCCGTCTTCGTGGCCGCCCTCATGGAAGGCGACGCGGCCGTGCAGCAGACGATGATCGGCCTCTTCGCGATCTACACCGCCTGGGTGCTCGTGGCGGTCTGGCGCTGCGCCGAGACGGCGCGCCATCCCTGGGGGATCATGGCGCGCCTGCTGACCATCGCCTGGGTGGCCAACTCGGTCCTGGTGCTCGGCTTCCTTCAGGTGCGTCTGCTGCAGCCCCACCTCGGCTAGACGCGAAGCACCGTCGTCTCGACCACGGGACGGCGGCCCCAGATTCGCTGGCTGGCCTTCTTCACCGCCCGCGACATGGCGGTCTCCACCGCGTCGTCCAGGTCGCGGTTCTCACGCGAGAGACGGTCGAGCGCGTTCTCGGCCTCCTCCGACAGGTCGTCGAGCACGTCCTCCAGGGGATAGTCCTCGTCGGTGGGCAGGCCCAGCGCCCGCACCTCGGGCCCCGCCAGTATCTTGCCCTTGCGGTCGAGCACGACCGAGACCGACAGCATGCCGTTGTAGGCGGCGTGGCGGCGTTCGCGCAGGGCCTCGCCGTTCTCGGGCGTGAGCACGCCGGCGTCCACGTAGAGCCGGCCCGACGGCACCTCGTCGATGATCTCGGCGCGGCCGGGGGCCAGGCGCACCATGTCGCCGTTCCGCGGCGCGACCGCCTGCGGCACCTGCAGGTCCTTGGCGAAGGCGCAGTGCTCGAGCAGGTGGCGGCGCTCGCCGTGGGTCGGAACCGCGATCTGCGGCCGGGCCCAGCGGTACATCTCCGCCAGTTCGTCGCGGCAGGGGTGGCCGGAGACGTGGATGCCCGGATGGTCGCGCTCGGTGTAGAGGCGCACCCCGCGGTCGGCGAGCTTGTTCTGCAGGTTGCGGATCGGGATCTCGTTCCCGGGGATCACCCGCGAGGAGAAGATGCAGGAATCGCCCGCGCCCAAGCTGACGTGCGGGTGGCTGCCGTCGGCGATCCTGGAAAGGGCGGCGCGCGGCTCGCCCTGGCTGCCGGTGCACAGGTAGAGGATCTTCTCGGCGGGGAAGTAGCCCGCCTCGCCTTCCGACACGAAGTCCTGGACGTCCTGCATCAGGCCCACGGACTTCGCCGCCGAGGCCATGCGGTGCATGGAGCGGCCCACCAGGCAGACCCGGCGGCCGGCCGCCTCGGCGGCGCGGATCACGCTGTCCATCCGGGCGACGTTGGAGGCGAAGCAGGCCACCGCCACCTTGCCCTTCAGTCCGCCGATCAGCGGGATCAGGGCGTCGCGGACCTCGGCCTCCGAGCCGGCCACGCCATCGACGAAGACGTTGGTGGAATCGCAGACCATGGCCAGCACGCCCTCGTCGCCGAGCCGGCGGATGGCGTCCTGGTCGGTGGGCGCGCCCAGCAGGGGGTGCGGGTCGATCTTCCAGTCGCCGGTGTGCAGCACGGTGCCGAGCGGCGTCTTGATGGCGATGCCGTTCGGCTCGGGGATGGAGTGGGTGAGCGTGATCAGCTCCATGCGGAACGGACCCAGCTCGATCACCCCGCCCAGCGGCACCTCGGTGATCGGCACCTGGTCCAGGAGATCGGCCTCGCGCAGCTTCTCGCGCAGGACGAAGGCGGTGAAGGGCGTGGCGTAGACGGGCGCCTTCAGCCGCGGCCACAGGTGGGCCACCGCCCCGATGTGGTCCTCGTGGGCGTGGGTGACGACGATGCCCAGGATCCGGTCGGCATATTCCTCGATATACTCGGGGTCGGGCAGGATCACCTCGACGCCGGGCGTGGACTGGTCGCCGAAGGTCACGCCCAGGTCCACCACCACCCAGCGGCGGTCGTGCGGCGGCCCGAAGCCGTAGAGGTTGAAGTTCATGCCGATCTCGTTCGACCCGCCGAGCGGCAGGAAGACGAGTTCGTCTTGGGCGTCACGCGCCATCAGGATGCTTTCGAGTTGCGGCGCCAGATCTCCAGCATGCCGCGGATGGTGAGGTCAGGGTCGAAGTGGTCGATGGCGCCGGTCGCGCCGTGGAACAGCGAGGCCACGCCGCCGGTGGCGACGACGGTCAGCGGGCGGTCCTGCTCGGCCTTGATGCGGGCGATCAGCCCCTCGATCAGGGCGATGTAGCCCCAGAACACGCCCGATTGCATCGCGCCCACCGTATCCGTGCCCACCACCCGCTGGGGCTTCTGGATGGCGACCCTGGGAAGTTTGGCCGCCGCGGTGTGCAACGCTTCCATCGAGAGGTTGATCCCGGGCGCGATGACCCCGCCCTCGAAGCCGCCGTCGGGGGCGATCACGTCGAAGGTGGTGGCGGTGCCGGAGTCGATGACGATCAGCGCCCCCGGATAGACCACGTGGGCGCCGATGGCGTTGACCAGGCGGTCGGCGCCCGCCTCCGACGGCTTGTCGATGCGCACCGGGATGCCCAGCTCGGCGTTCTCGCCGATCACCAGCGGCTCCACGTGCAGGTAGCGGCGGGCCAGGTTGCGCAGGTTGAAGATCGACTGCGGCACCACGCTGGAGATGATGCAGCCGTTGAACACGCCGAGCTGCAGGCCGGCCATGGCCAGCAGCTGGGAGAGCCAGACGGCGTATTCGTCGGCCGTGCGGCTGGATTCCGTCGCCGCCCGCCACTGCGCCGTCCACCGCTCGCCGTCGTGGACAGCGAAGAGGGTGTTGGTGTTGCCCTGCTCGATCGCCAGCAGCATCAGGAGCCCCCGAAGAACACGTCGCCTGCCGTTATGCGCTCCAGCGAGCCGTCGTCCAGCCTGAGCCGCAGCGCGCCGTCCAGGTCCAGGCCCTCGGCGACGCCGGAAAGCGTGCGGCTGGGCAGGCGCGCCTCGCAGCGCTCGCCCAGGCCGTGGGCGCGGTCCGTCCAGCCCCGCGCCACGGGCGCGAAGCCCTGGGTCGCCCAGAGCCTGCGCCAGGCCTCGAATCGGGCGGCCAGCACCTCCAGGGCGTCGAGCGGCTGCGGCGGCGGGCTCGACATGTGGTCGGCGAAGGCGGCGGCGGGCCGTTCCACGTCCTGCGGGGCGTGGGCGAGGTTCACGCCGATCCCCACGGCCAGCCACAGCCGCCCGTCGGGACGGGCGCCCGACTCCACCAGGATGCCGACCGCCTTGCGGCCATGCACCAGGACGTCGTTGGGCCACTTCAGCCGCGCGGCGCCCGCGCCCAGGCAGGTGTCGGCGAGGTCGCAGGCGGCGAGCGCCGCCACGAACGAGACCTGCGCGGCCTCTACCGGCGGCAGGTCGGTGGTCGTCAGCAGGGTGGCGGCGAGGTTGCCGCGCTGGGTGGACCAGGCCCGCCCGCGGCGCCCGCGGCCGGCGGTCTGGACCGCGGCGGTGATCCACACGGGCCCGCCCTGCCCGGCCTCGGCCCGGCGACGGGCCTCCGCGTTGGTGGAGTCGATCTCGTCGTAGGCTTCGATCGGCGGGTGGTCGGGCACCTAGGCCAGACCGAACGCCGCCGCCGCCCGGGCCGCGAGGGGGTCGAGCCAGGTGAGCGCCACGAGCACGACCGGGAAGGAGAAGACCGCCAGGGCCACCGCGATGAACCGGGCCTCGAAGGCCGGCTTGTCGGTGGCGCCGACGCCGGCGTCGAACCACATCACCTTGATCAGGCGCAGGTAGTAGAAGGCGGCCACGACCGAGCCCACCAGGCCCGCCACGGCCGCCCAGCCCAGGCCCGCGTCGATCGCGGCCTTGAACACATAGACCTTGGCCCAGAAGCCGGAGAACGGCGGCAGGCCGAGCGCCGACAGCGAGAAGGCGGTCATGGCCAGCGCCAGGCCCGGCTGTTCCTTGATCAGCCCGGCCATGTCCTCGATGGTCTCCATCGACTTGCCCTGGCGCGACAGCGCCGCGAGGCAGGCGAAGAAGCCCGTCACGTCGATCATGTAGAGGACCATGAACATCAGCATGGCCTGCACGCCCTCGCCCGTGCCGGCGGCGAGACCCAGGATGGCGTAGCCGACGTTGGCGATGGAGGAGTAGGCCCACAGGCGCTTGAGGTTCTTCTGGGCGAGCCCTGCGAAGGCGCCGACGAAGACCGAGATCAGGCCGATCGCCACCAGCACCTGCTGCCACTGCGGCACGGCGCCGGCGAAGCCCTCGGCGAGCACGCGGGCGAACAGCACCATGGCGGCGAGCTTCGGGGCGGCGGCGAAGAAGGCCACGACCGGGGTCGGCGCGCCCTCGTAGACATCCGGTGTCCACATGTGGAACGGCGCGGCGGAGACCTTGAAGGCCAGGCCGCAGATCAGGAACACCAGGCCGAACAGCAGGCCGGTGTTGGCGCCCGCCTGGGCGGCCACGGCGATGTCAGAGAACAGGGTGGAGCCGGCGAAGCCGTAGATCAGGCTCGCGCCATAGAGCAGCAGGCCGGAAGAGAGCGCGCCCAGCACGAAGTACTTCAGGCCCGCTTCGGACGCCTTGGCGTCGTCGCGGTGCATGGCGGCCAGGACGTAGAGCGCGAGCGAGTGCAGCTCGACGCCGACATAGAGGCTGATCAGGTCGCCGGCCGAGGCCATCATGCCCATGCCGAGCGCGGCCAGCAGGATCAGCACCGGGAACTCGAAGTTCCTCACGCCGCGGCGCTCGAACCAGCGCATGCCGAGCGGGACGCAGATCGCCGAGGCGACATAGATCGCCACCTTGGCGAAGGTCGCCGCCTCGTCCGAGATCAGGCCGCCGGAGAAGGCGCGGCCGAACGGGCCGGTGGCCGAGGCGACGGCCGCGCCCAGCAGGGTGACGACGGCCGCGGCGCTGACCGCGGTGGTCATCCTGGGCGCGAACGCGCCCCAGACGAGCAGCAGCAGCGCGCCGCCCGCCAGGATCAGCTCAGGGAATGCAAGGCCGAGGTCGGCGGAGAACGTCATCTTCGGCTTAGCCCCCGATGGCCGCTTGGTAGACCGAGACGAGCTGGTCCACGGAGGCCGCGGTCAGGTTGAACACGGAGTTGGGCTGGACGCCCAGGTAGAGGGTGGCGACGATCAGGGGCGCGAAGATCGCCACCTCGCGCCAGTCCAGGTCGGTGATGGTGGCGAGCTTGGGATTGACCAGCTCGCCGAAGATCACCCGCCGGTAGAGGGTGAGCGCGTACATGGCCGACAGGATCACGCCCGAGGCCGCCACGATCGCCGTCCAGGTGGAGGCCCGGTAGGCGCCGGTCATGGTGAGGATCTCGCCGACGAAGCCCGAGGTGCCCGGCAGGCCGACGTTGCCCATGGTGAACAGCATGAACACGGCCGCGTACCAGGGCATGCGGTTCACCAGCCCGCCGTAGAAGGCGATCTCACGGGTGTGCATGCGGTCGTAGACCACGCCGACGCAGAGGAAGAGCGCGCCCGAGATCACCCCGTGGCTGATCATCTGGAACAGCGCGCCCTGCTCGCCCTGGGCGTTGCCGGAGAAGATGCCCATGGTCACGAAGCCCATGTGGGCCACCGACGAATAGGCGATCAGCTTCTTGATGTCGGTCTGCCGGAAGGCCACCAGCGAGGTGTAGACGACGGCGATCACGCTCAGCGCGAAAACCAGCGGCGTGAACATCTCCGAGGCGTCCGGGAACATCGGCAGGCTGAAGCGCATGAAGCCGTAGCCGCCCATTTTCAGCAGGATGCCGGCCAGGATCACCGAGCCCGCGGTGGGAGCCTCGACGTGGGCGTCCGGAAGCCAGGTGTGCACCGGCCACATGGGCATCTTCACCGCGAAGGAGGCGAAGAAGGCGAGCCACAGCCAAGTCTGCAGGCCGGCGTCGAACTCGTAGGCCATCAGCTCGGGGATGGAGCTGGTGCCGGCGATACCGATCATGGCGAGGATCGCCGCCAGCATCAGGACGGAGCCCAGCAGGGTGTAGAGGAAGAACTTGAAGGCCGCGTAGACCCGCCGCGCGCCGCCCCAGATGCCGATGATCAGGAACATCGGGACCAGGCCGAACTCGAAGAAGATGTAGAACAGCACGATGTCGAGGGCGCAGAAGACGCCGATCACCAGGGTCTCGAGGACCAGGAAGGCGATCATGTACTCGGGGATCCGGTGCTCGATGGAGCGCCAGGACGCCGCGATGCACAGCGGCATCAGGAAGGCCGTCAGCAGCACGAACAGCACCGAGATGCCGTCCACGCCCATGCGGTAGGTGATGTCGCCGAACCAGGGGACCTCTTCCAGGAACTGGAAGCCGGCCTCGTTCGGGTCGAACTGGACCACCAGCAGCACCGAGAGCGCGAAGGTCGCCAGCGTGGTGACGAGCGCGATCCACTTGGACGCGTTGATCACCGCCGCATCGTCCGGCCCGCGCAGCAGGCGCAGGATCAGGATGCCCGCCACGCCCACGATCGGGGCGTAGGTGATGAGGGAGAGGATGCCGGTCATGTCGTCTGCGCCCTCCCCTTAGGCGTTCCAGGCCCAGAGGGCGTAGGTGAGCAGGCCCGCGACGCCCAGGAGCATCACGAAGGCGTAGTGGTAGACGTAGCCGGTCTGCAGGCGGCCCGTGCCGCGGCCCACGGCGTAGGACACGGCCGAAACCCCGTCCGGCCCCAGGCCGTCGATGATCTTCTGGTCGCCGCCCTTCCAGAACAGGTCGCCGAGGAGCCTCGCGCCGCGCACGAAGGTCGCGTCGTAGAGCTCGTCGAAGAACCACTTGTTGTAGAAGAAGACGTAGAGCGGCCCGCCCCGGGCGGCGAGGCGTGCGCCCAGCCCTTCCCGCAGCAGGTAGACGTAGGCCGCCACCAGCAGGCCAAGCACCGACGCCACGAGCGGGGCCCAGATCACCCAGGTCGGCGCGTGGTGCGCTTCCGCCGTGGAGGCGTCCGTCCCCGGCGCCGGGCCGGCGGCGGTCTGGGCCGCGTGACTCGCCGCGCCTTCGGCAGCGGGCGCCGCGGCGACCGCGGTCCCCTCGTGGGCGGCCGGGCCCGTCGCTTCGGCATGGGCCGGAGCGTGATGGACCGGCGCGTTGTAGATGGCGCCGCGCCAGAACTCGGCCTTGTGCTCGCCGATGAACTGGTGGTGGAAGGCGAAGCCCGCGCCGATCGCCCCGATCGCCAGCAGGATCAGCGGCAGGCGCATGGTCCAGGGGCTCTCGTGCGGCTTGTGGTCATGGCCGCCGTGGCCATGCCCGGCGTGGGCGTGGTGGTCGTCGCCGGCCAGAGGTTCGTCGTGGGTTTCGATCTGGGCGTGGGTGGCGTGGTCGTCCGCGTGGCCATGGGCATGGTCGCGGTTGTGCCAGTGGTGCTCCAGGTCTTCGCTGGTCCAGCGGGCGTGGCCGTTGAAGGTGAAGAAGGCCAGGCGCCAGGAGTAGAAGGCGGTCAGGCCGGCCACGAAGACGCCGATCACGAAGGCGAAGTAGCCGAACGGCTCGCCCGCCCCGCCCGCCTCGTAGGCGGCGTGGATGATGGCGTCCTTGGAGTAGAAGCCGGCGAAGCCCAGCTCAACGCCCGGGATGCCCAGGCCGGTGATGGCGATGGTGCCGATGGTCATCACCGCATAGGTGACCGGCAGGTACTTCGCGAGCCCGCCGTAGCGGCGCATGTCCTGCTCGTGGGCCATGCCGTGGATCACCGAGCCCGCGCCCAGGAACAGCAGGGCCTTGAAGAAGGCGTGGGTGAACAGGTGGAACATGGCCGCCTGGTAAGCGCCGACCCCCGCGGCGAAGAACATGTAGCCGAGCTGCGAGCAGGTCGAGTAGGCGATGACCCGCTTGATGTCGTTCTGGGTCAGGCCGACGGTCGCGGCGAACAGCGCCGTCACCGCGCCGACCACGGTCACGATGTTCTTGGCCACCGGGGCGTACTCGAACATCGGCGACAGCAGGCAGACCATGTAGACCCCTGCGGTCACCATGGTGGCCGCGTGGATCAGGGCCGAGACGGGCGTCGGGCCCTCCATGGCGTCGGGCAGCCAGGTGTGCAGGAAGAACTGGGCGGACTTGCCCATGGCGCCGACGAACAGCAGCGCGCAGGCGAGGTCCATCAGCCGCCAGGACTGGCCGGCGAACTCCCAGGCGCGGTCGGCGTTGGCCGCGACGGCCGGGAACAGCTCGGCGAACTGGATGGTCCCGAAGGCCCAGAACACGGTCATGATGCCGAGGGCGAAGCCGAAGTCGCCCACCCGGTTGACGACGAAGGCCTTGATGGACGCCGCGTTGGCGGTGGGCTTCTTGAACCAGAAGCCGATCAGCAGGTAGCTCGCCAGGCCCACGCCTTCCCAGCCGAAGAACAGCTGCATGAAGTCGGCGGCGCTGATCAGCGCCAGCATGGCGAAGGTGAAGAGCGACAGGTAGGCGAAGAACCGCGGCTTGTCCGGGTCCTCGGCCATGTAGCCCCACGAATAGAGGTGCACGAGCGAGGAGACGGTGGTCACGACCACCAGCATCACCGCCGACAGGCCGTCCAGCCGGAAGGCCCAGTTCGAGACGAACTCGCCCACGTGGATGAAGGGCGCGTAGGTGACGGTGAAGGGCTCGAGACCGCCCCAGGTCCACTGGCTGAAGACGGTCCAGGACAGGACCGCCGAGAGCATCAGAAAGCCGGTGGTGACGGCCTGGGAGGCCACATTGCCGATCCGGCGGCCGAACAGGCCGGCCGTGATCGCGCCCACGAGGGGCCCGAAGAGGATGATGGTGACGAGGGTTTCAGCGGACATGCGGGTGCGCTCAGCCCTTCATCATCGAGGCGTCATCCACCGAGATGTCGCCGCGGTTGCGGAAGAAGGTGACGAGGATGGCCAGGCCCACGGCGGCTTCCGCCGCGGCCACGGTGAGCACGAACATGGCGAAGATCTGCCCCACCACGTTGTGCAGGTAGACCGAGAAGGCCACCAGGTTGATGTTCACCGCGAGCAGGATCAGCTCGACCGACATCAGGATGACGATGATGTTCTTCCGGTTCACGAAGATGCCGAAGACGCCGATCGTGAACAGGATGGCGGCGACCGCCAGGTAGTGGGAAAGGCCGATGGTCATTCGCCGACCCCTTCGCCGGGCTTGAGGCTGACGATGCGCATGCCGGTCTTGGGCGTGCGCAGCACCTGGTCGGCGACGAGCTGGCGCCGGACGCCGGGCTTGTGGCGGAGCGTCAGGACGATGGCGCCGATCATGGCCACCAGCAGCACCAGGCCCGCCGCCTGGAAGAAGTAGACGTAGTCGGTGTAGAGCACCCGGCCGATCGCCTCGGCGTTGGTCACGTCGGCGGGCACGTCACGGCCGGCCGCGTTCGGCGCCGAATTGGCCGCGGCCGCGCCGCGGGTCGCCACCGTGGTGGAGACCATGACCATCTCGATGGCCAGGATGCCGGCGATCACCAGGCCCAGCGGCAGATAGCGCGCAAAGCCCTGGCGGAGCGCCACGAAGTCCACGTCCAGCATCATGACCACGAACAGGAAGAGCACCGCGACGGCGCCCACGTAGACCACGATCAGCAGCATCGCGAGGAACTCCGCGCCCATCAGGACGAAGAGCCCCGCGGCCGAGAAGAAGGCCAGGATCAGCCACAGCACGGAGTGGACGGGGTTCCGCGCCGAAACGACGGAGAAACCCGCGAGGACGGTCACCGCCGCCAGCAAGTAGAATGCGATCGCCTGGAGGGCCATCGGCGGGTTCGAGCTCCCCTCAAATACCTGAGTTCTGCGCCTATGCCAGGCGGCCGCGGAATCGCGCGGCTGTCTTAGCGATAGGGCGCGTCCAGTTCCAGATTCTTCGCGATTTCCCGTTCCCAGCGGTCGCCGTTATCCAGCAGGCGCTCCTTGTCGTAGTAGAGCTCCTCCCGGGTCTCGACGGCGAACTCCAGGTTCGGGCCTTCCACGATGGCGTCCACCGGGCAGGCCTCCTGGCACAGGCCGCAGTAGATGCACTTGACCATGTCGATGTCGTAGCGGGTCGTCCGGCGCGAGCCGTCGGCGCGCGGTTCCGCCTCGATGGTGATCGCCTGGGCCGGGCACACGGCCTCGCAGAGCTTGCAGGCGATGCAGCGCTCTTCGCCGTTGGGATAGCGGCGCAGCGCGTGCTCGCCGCGGAACCGCGGGCTCTGCGGGTTGCGCTCGTGCGGGTACTGCACGGTCTTCTTGGGACGCACCATGTGCTTCATGGCCAGGCCGAAGGCCCCGGCGAAGTCCAGGAGCGCCGCCCCCTTCACCGCCTGTCCGATCCGGTTGATCATCTCAGTTCCTCTCGCAGGCGTAGTCTTCCAGGTACTGGGAGTCCCCGCCCCGCTTCAGCATCAGTTTTCCGCCCTTGGCGGCGCAGTCGGCCTGCGCCCGCCTCAGGTCGTCGTAGGTGGCGATCCCGCCGGTCGGCATGGCCGTGGCGCAGGCGGCGACGCCCAGGGCCAGCAGCGACGCCAGGACCGTCCTCATGCGCCCGCCGCCGGCCGGAGCACGAAGAGCGCCCAGCCGGAGATCGCGAAGATCGCGACCAGCGAGAACGGCAGGAACACCTTCCACCCCAGCCGCATCAGCTGGTCGTAGCGGTAGCGGGGCACGATCGCCTTCGCCATCGACACGAGGAAGAAGAAGAAAATGACCTTCAGGAAGAACCACATGAAGTAGAAGAAGCTCGCCGCCGTCGGATGCCAGGCGTCCGTGAACGGCGTCGGGAACGGCGCGGTCCACCCCCCGAAGAACAGGATCGTGGTCATCGCGCAGATCAGCACGATGTTGGCGTACTCGCCGATCATGAAGAGCAGGTAGGGCGTGGACGAGTATTCCACCTGATAGCCCGCCACGAGCTCCGACTCCGCTTCCGGCAGGTCGAACGGCGGGCGGTTGGTCTCGGCCAGGCCGGAGATGAAGAAGATCACCGCCAGCGGGATGGTGAACAGCAGGAGCGGCAGCTTCTCCAGCCCGCCGGGGCCGCCGAAGACGTACCAGTTCCAGAGGCCGCCCTGCTGGGTGGCGACGATCTGCTGCAGGTTCATCGAGCCGGCGAGCACGATCACCGCCACGATGATGAAGCCGATGGAGACCTCGTAGGAGACCATCTGCGCCGCCGACCGGAGGCTGCCCAGGAAGGGGTACTTCGAGTTCGACGCCCAGCCGCCCATGATGATGCCGTAGACGCCGAGCGAGCTGATCGCGAACAGGTAGAGGATGCCCACGTTGACGTTGGACACCACCCAGCCGGGCGCCAGCGGGATCACCGCCCAGGCGGCGAAGGCCAGGGTGAAGGAGATCAGCGGGGCCAGCAGGAAGACCGCCTTGTCGGCGCCCGCCGGGATGACGATCTCCTTCAGCAGGAACTTGCCGAAGTCCGCGAAGGACTGCAGCAGGCCGAACGGGCCCACCACGTTGGGCCCTTTGCGCATCTGCACGCCCGCCCAGATCTTCCGGTCGGCCAGCAGCAGGAAGGCCAGCGACAGGAGGATCCAGACCATCACGGCCAGGATCTGGCCGACGGCGAGCACCGTCCAGCCGCCCGGCGTGGCCCAGAAGCTTTGAGTGGCGACAGGTTCCATGGCTACTCCGCCGCGATCTTCGTGGCGCCCGAAGCCAGGGCCGCGCACTCGGCCATCGTCACGCTGGCGCGGGCGATGGGGTTGGTCAGATAGAAGCTCTTGATGGGGCTGGCGAACGGCTCGTCGCGCAGGTCACCGGCCCCGCCCAGGGCGCCGAGGTCCAGGCCCTTCGCGCCCTCGGGCCCGGCCACGTAGTCGATGCGGCCGAAGGTCGGGTGGTCGGCGAACAGCTTCGCCCGCAGCTGGTCGAGGGTGTCGTACGGCAGGGTCTTGCCGAGCCGCTCGGAGAGCGCGCGCAGGATCGCCCAGTCCTCGCGGGCCTCGCCCTTCGGGAAGACCGAGCGGACGCCGAGCTGCACGCGGCCCTCGGTGTTCACGTAGAGGCCGTTCTTCTCGGTGTAGGCGGCGCCCGGCAGGATCACGTCCGCCTTGTGCGCGCCGGCGTCGCCATGGGTGCCCATGTAGACGACGAAGGCGTCGGAGGCGGACAGCTCGATCTCGTCCGCGCCCATCAGGAACAGCACGTCCGCGCCGCCAGGGGCGACCAGCTCGCGCGCCGTCCGGCCGCCGGGACCGGGGACGAAGCCCAGGTCGAGGCCGCCCACGCGGCTCGCGGCCGTGTGCAGCACGTTCCAGGTCATGCCGAAGCTCTTGGCGACGCCTGCGGCGGCCTTCAGCACGGCGGCGCCATCGGCGCGGGCGAGCGCGCCGGCGCCGACGATGATCGCCGGGTTCTTGGCTTCCTTCAGCGCCTTGACGAAGTCGCTGCGCTGGCGCGACAGGCCCGACAGCGTCTGCGGGCCGGCGCCCAGGTAGTCGTAGCTGTAGGTCAGGTCGGCCTGCTCGCCGACCACGCCGACGCGGAGCGCGCCGTTCAGCCAGCGCTTGCGCAGGCGGGCGTTGAACACCGGCGCCTCGAGGCGCGGATTGGTCCCGACCAGCAGGACCACGTCGGCCTCCTCGATGCCGGCCAGGGTGGAGTTGAACAGCCAGCTCTCGCGGGCGCCCTCGCCCAGGGCCATGCCGTCCTGCCGGCAGTCGGTGGACTGCACGCCCAGGCCGCGGAACAGGTCGAGCGCGGCCTTCATCGACTCCGCGTCCTGCAGGTCGCCGGCGATCACGCCCACCCGGTCGGGCCTGGCGGCGCTGAGCTGGGCGGCGACGGTGTCCAGCGCCTCGCTCCAGGTGGCCACGCGCAGCCGGCCGTTCTCGCGGATGTAGGGCCGGTCGAGCCGCTGGCGGGCGAGGCCGTCCACCACGTAGCGGGTCTTGTCGGAGATCCACTCCTCGTTGATGTCCTCGTTGATGCGCGGCAGCACGCGCAGCACGGCGGGGCCGCGGCTGTCGACGCGGATCGCCGAGCCCAGGGCGTCCATCACGTCGACGCTCTCGGTCTTCTTCAGCTCCCAGGGGCGGTAGTTGAAGGCCCACGGCTTGTGGGTCAGCGCGCCCACCGGGCAAAGATCGATCACGTTGGCCGACAGCTCGGAGGTCACGGCCTTGTCGAGATAGGTCGTGATTTCAACGTCTTCGCCGCGGGAGATGAGGCCGATCTCCGGCACGCCGGCCACTTCGGTGATGAAGCGGACGCAGCGCGTGCACTGGATGCAGCGGGTCATGACCGTCTTGATCAGCGGCCCCATGAACTTCTCTTCGACCGCGCGCTTGTTCTCCGCATAGCGGCTGTCGTCGCGGCCATAGCCCATGGCCTGGTCCTGCAGGTCGCACTCGCCGCCCTGGTCGCAGATCGGGCAGTCCAGCGGGTGGTTGATGAGCAGGAACTCCATCACCCCGTGGCGGGCCTTCTTCACCATCGGCGTGTCGGTGAAGATCTCCATGTTCTCGGCCGCCGGCAGCGCGCAGGAGGCCTGCGGCTTCGGCGGGCCGGGCTTCACCTCGACGAGGCACATCCGGCAGTTGCCGGCGATGGAAAGGCGCTCGTGGTAGCAGAAGCGGGGGATCTCCTTCCCCGCCAGCTCCGCCACCTGGAGCACGTTCATGCCGGGTTCGAACTCGACCTCGACCCCGTCGACCTTGGCGATAGGCATCTCGATTACTCCGCCGCGATCGATGCGCCGGCGTAGGAGCCCTTGCGCGCGCGGTAAGCGTTGATCCGTTCCTCCACCTCGTGGCGGAAGTGGCGGAAGAGGCCCTGGATCGGCCAGGCGGCCGCATCGCCCAGGCCGCAGATGGTGTGGCCTTCGACCTGGCTGGCCACGTCGAGGAGCAAGTCGATCTCGCTCATCTCGGCCTCGCCGGTGACCATCCGCTCCATCACCCGCCACATCCAGCCGGTGCCTTCGCGGCACGGCGTGCACTGGCCGCAGCTCTCGTGCTTGTAGAAGTAGGACGCCCGGGCGATGGCCTTCACCAGGTCGGCGTCCTTGTCGAACACGATCATGGTGCCGGTGCCGAGGCCCGAGCCGCGGGCCTGCAGGTCCTCGTAGGTCATCACCGCGACCTCGGCCTCCTCGGCCGGGATCATCCGCACCGAGATGCCGCCCGGGATGACGGCCTTCAGGTTGCCCCAGCCGCCGCGCACGCCGCCCATGTGCTCCTCGATGAGCTGGCGCAGCGGGATGCCGACGGCATCCTCGACGACGCAGGGCTTGTTGAGGTGGCCCGAGCCCGCGAACAGCTTGGTGCCGGTGGACTTCTCGGTGCCGAAGCCCGCGAACCACTCGGCGCCGCGGCGCAGGATGGTGCCGACGACCGAGATCGACTCGACGTTGTTGATGGTGGTGGGCGCGCCGTAGATGCCGGCCCCCGCCGGGAACGGCGGCTTCAGCCGCGGCTGGCCCTTCTTGCCCTCCAGGCTCTCCATCAGGGCGGTCTCGTCGCCGCAGATGTAGGCGCCGCCGCCGTGGGTGACGCGCACGTCGCAGTCCCAACCGTGGATGTTGCCCGGGCCGATCAGCTTGGCGTCATAGGCCTGCTTGATCGCGGCCGTCAGGCGCTCGCGCTCGAAGACGTATTCGCCGCGGATGTAGATGTAGGCGGTGTGCGCGCGGATCGCGCGGCAGGCGATCAGGCAGCCCTCGATCAGGAGATGCGGGTCGTTGCGCAGGATCTCGCGGTCCTTGCAGGCGCCGGGCTCCGACTCGTCGGCGTTGACCACCAGGTAGTGCGGCCGCTCGCTCTCCTGCTTGGGCATGAAGGTCCACTTCAGCCCAGTGGGGAACCCCGCCCCGCCCCGGCCGCGCAGGCCCGAGGCCTTGATCTGGTCGCAGATCCACTCCGGCGTCTGGGCGATGATGTCGGCCGTGCCGTTCCAGCAGCCGCGCTTCTTCGCCCCGTCCAGGCCCCAGTCGTGGAGGCCGTAGAGGTTGGTGAAGATGCGGTCCTTGTCCTGAAGCAGGCCGGGCATCAGGCGGTCTCCTTCGAGGACTTGCTGGGCAGGTTGGGGATCTTGATCTTCTTGGCGCGGCTGCCGTCGTAGAGGCTGGCGTCGGTGAGCGTCAGCGGGCCGCCCTCCGGTGACGCGCCCTGGCGGCCGATCGCCGAGCCGGGGGCCGGGGTCTCGCCGGCCGCGAACTGGTCGAGCAGCTTCTCGAAGGAAGCCGCGTCGAGATCCTCGTAGTAGTAGTCGTTGATGGCCGCCATGGGCGCGTTCGAGCAGGCGCCCATGCACTCCACTTCCTGCCAGTAGAACTTGCCGTCGGCCGAGCGGTGGTCGTGCGGGCCGATCCGGCGCTTGCACACGTCCATCAGCTCGCCCGCGCCGCGGACCATGCAGGGCGTGGTGCCGCAGACCTGCACGAGCGCGTGGGTGCCGACCGGCTCCAGCATGAACATGGTGTAGAAGGTGGCGATCTCGAGCACCCGGATGACCGGCATGCCGAGCAGCTCGGCCACGGCGCGAATGGCGGGCTCGGACACCCAGCCTTCCTGCTTCTGGACCAGCCACAGGATCGGGATCACCGCCGACTGCTGCTTGCCGGCCGGATAGTTGGCCATCCAGCGCTGAGCTTCCTTCAGCACCTCGGGCTTGAAGGCGAAGCTCTCGGGCTGGTTGGGCGAAAGGCGACGGACGCTCACGCGGGCCTCACTTACGGAAATCCACGCGGGCGATCTTGCCGCCGGCGATGGTGTAGATGGCGATGACCTGGAAAGCCTCGGTGACCCCGTCGCGATAGACGCGCTCGTGGTCGATCACCGTGTCGCCGACCACGATGCGGTTGGCGAGTTCGGCCCGGTTCTTCGGGAAGTCGGCGAACACCTGCGTGTACTTGGCGCGGTAGGCGTCCATGCCGCGGATCGTGACGTCGCCGTTCAGGTCGGCCACCACCACGTCGTCGGCGAAGAAGGCGCAGTGGGCGTCCAGGTCCTGGGCGTTGTAGGCGTCGAGCTGACCCTGGGCCAGGTCGACGGGGCTGAGTTGCGCGCCCGCGGTCACCGGTCGATCTCCCCGAACACGATGTCGAGCGAGCCCAGGATGGCGGACACGTCGGCCAGCATGTGGCCGCGGTTCATCCAGTCCATCGCCTGCAGGTGCGGATAGCCCGGCGCGCGGATCTTGCAGCGGTACGGCCGGTTGGTGCCGTCGGAGACCAGGTAGACGCCGAACTCGCCCTTCGGCGCCTCGACCGCGGCGTAGATCTCGCCGGGCGGCGGACGGTAGCCCTCGGTGAACAGCTTGAAGTGGTGGATCAGCGCTTCCATCGAGCGCTTCATCTCGCCCCGCTTCGGCGGCGCGATCTTGTTATCCTCGGAGATCACCGGCCCGGAGGTCTTCAGCAGGCGCTCGCAGCACTGCTTCATGATCTTCGTGGACTCCCGCATCTCCTGCATCCGGCAGAGGTAGCGGTCGTAGCAGTCGCCGTTGACGCCGAGCGGGATGTCGAACTCGAGGTCGTTGTAGCACTCGTAGGGCTGCGAGCGGCGCAGGTCCCAGGCGATGCCCGAGCCGCGCACCATGACGCCGGAGAAGCCCCAGGCGATGGCCTCTTCCTTGGTCACCACGCCGATGTCGACGTTGCGCTGCTTGAAGATGCGGTTGTCGGTGATCAGGCCTTCGATGTCGTCGAGCACGCCCGGGAAGGCGTCGCACCAGTCGGAGATGTCCTGCACCAGCTCCGGCGGCAGGTCCTGGCGGACGCCGCCGACCCGGAAGTAGTTGGCGTGCAGGCGCGCGCCGGACGCGCGCTCGTAGAACACCATCAGCTTCTCGCGCTCTTCGAAGCCCCACAGGGGCGGCGTGAGCGCGCCCACGTCCATCGCCTGGGTGGTGACGTTGAGCAGGTGGTTCAGGATCCGGCCGATCTCGGAATAGAGCACGCGGATCAGCTGCCCGCGGATCGGGACTTCGACGTCCATGAACCGCTCGAGCGCGACGCAGTAGGCGTGCTCCTGGTTCATGGGGGCCACATAGTCCAGGCGATCGAAGTAGGGGATCGTCTGGGCGTAGGGCCTGGCCTCCATCAGCTTCTCGGTGCCGCGGTGCAGGAGGCCGATGTGCGGATCGACCCGCTCCACGACCTCGCCGTCCAGCTCCAGCACCAGGCGCAGCACGCCGTGCGCCGCCGGGTGCTGCGGGCCGAAGTTGATGTTGAACTTGCGGACCGGGGTCTCGGGCGTGTGGCCGACCTCGGCGTGGTTCGCCTCCGCGGGCGCGTTCTGGCCGGTCATGCTTTCGGCTCGCTCTTTTCGTCGCCGGGCAACGGGGCGTAGCCGCGCTCCATGCCTTCCCACGGCGAGAGGAAGTCCCAGTTGCGCCATTCCACGGCCTTCACCGGCTCGTAGACCACCCGCTTCAGCTCGTCGTCGTAGCGGACCTCGACGTAGCCGGTCATCGGGAAGTCCTTCCGCAGCGGATGGCCGTGGAAGCCGTAGTCGGTGAGGATCCGGCGCAGGTCCGGATGCCCCTCGAAGAAGATGCCGTACATGTCGAAGGCTTCCCGCTCGTACCAGTCGGCGTTCGGGAAGACCGGCGTCGCCGACGGAACCGCGGTGTCCTCGTCGGTCTGCACCTTGATCCGGATCCGGCGGTTCCGGGTCATCGACAGCAGGTGATAGACCACGTCGAAGCGCCGCTCGCGCTCCGGATAGTCCACGCCGCAGATGTCGATCAGCTGGTGGAAGCCCTGGGCGTCGCGCAGGTAGGTGAGCGCCGCCACGATCTGCGGCAGCTGGGCGGTCAGGCTCAGGTCGCCGAAGGCCACCTCGTAGCCGGTGAAGGCCCCTGCCCCGTTGGCGACGATCTCCTGGCCCAGCGCCTCGAGCGCGTCTCTCGTCATCGGCCAGCTCATCGGACGATGGTCCCGGTGCGGCGGATCTTCTTCTGCAGCTGCAGCACCCCGTAGACCAGCGCCTCGGCGGTCGGCGGGCAGCCGGGCACATAGACGTCAACCGGCACGACGCGGTCGCAGCCGCGGACCACGGAATAGCTGAAGTAGTAGTAGCCGCCGCCGTTGGCGCACGAGCCCATGGAGATGACGTAGCGGGGCTCCGGCATCTGGTCGTAGACCTTGCGCAGCGCCGGAGCCATCTTGTTGCAGAGCGTGCCCGCGACGATCATCACGTCCGACTGGCGCGGGCTGGCGCGCGGCGCGAAGCCGTAGCGCTCCAGGTCGTAGCGCGGCATCGACGCCTGCATCATCTCGACCGCGCAGCACGCCAGGCCGAAGGTCATCCACATGAGCGAGCCGGTGCGCGCCCAGGTGATCAGGTCGTCGAGACCGGCGGTGACGAAGCCCTTGTCGGCCAGGTTCTGGGACACGCCGTCGAAGAACGGGTCGTGCTTCTTCGGGTCGTAGCCCTCGACCGTCGTGCGGCCGGCCTCACCGGCGGGAACGATCACTCCCATTCCAGGGCCCCCTTCTTCCATTCGTAGATGAAGCCCACCGTCAGCACGCCAAGGAAGGTCATCATCGACCAGAAGGCGAACTGCGCCACGTCGGTCGGGAGCTTCATCAGCGTCACCGCCCACGGGAACAGGAAGGCCACTTCAAGGTCGAAGATGATGAAGAGGATCGAGACCAGGTAGAACCGGACGTCGAACTTCATCCGCGCATCGTCGAAGGCGTTGAAGCCGCACTCGTAGGAGGACAGCTTCTCGGGGTCCGGGGCCTTCGGCGCCAGGACGTAGGCGCCCAGGATGAAGACCAGGCCCAGGCCCGCCGCGATCCCCAGGAAGATCACGATGGGCAGGTACTGCAGAAGGAACGCGTTCATGGAGTCCTCGGGGGAGTCGCGCGCCCTTCTAGACCACCCATGGGGCGGTTTCAAACGGGGCTTTCGCACCGCCGAAAGCCTGCGGCGGAACGGCGCTGCGGGGCCCAAATTGTGCCGGGCGACACTCTGCCGTTGACACGATTCCGGTCCGCACCTATCAGACGCGCCTTCGCACGGCCCAACGGCCCACGCGGGTGTAGCTCAGTTGGTTAGAGCGCCGGCCTGTCACGCCGGAGGTCGCGGGTTCGAGTCCCGTCACTCGCGCCACTTCCCCTCGGGAAGGGCGATACCCCTCAGGGCTCCAGATAGATCCTCCCGATGCGGCGGCGGCCCAGCCCCCGTTACGGCGGCGGGCCTGCGCGGCAGGTGACCGGCTCCGCGCTGGCGACGTCCTCGCCGGGCCGGATCGGCGCGATGGTCCCTTCCTCGAATCCCCTGGTCCACCACTGCATGCCGTCGCCCACGTAGCGCGCCCCGCTGCCGGAGATTGCGCTGCGCATGACGTGCTTGCGGTTCTTGTAGCGGACGATGGCGATGTCGTCGGCGTAGGAGGCCTCCACCGTCTCGCCGTTCTCGCAGTGGAGGACGGCGGCCGGCTGGTGCGGATGGAGCACCGTGCTGCAGCCGGCCAGCGCGACGCTGGCCGCCAGGAGGATAGGAGCGGACGCCCCGGCGGTCAGGCCACCGCCTCCGGCTGCTTCTCCAGGGTGTAGTCCTCGGGGTTCGGCGCCAGCGTCGCGCGCCAGTAGTCGATGAGGCCGAACGGCCAGTTCTGGCTCACCCGGCCGAACTTGTTCTTGTACCAGCTGGACACGTGCGGCGAGCCCCAGGCCCAGCCCTGGTTGGCCTCATCGACCCGGGCGTTGAAGGCGTCGTGCACGTCCTTCCGGACCTCGATGGCCCGGGCGCCGGTCTCGGCCAGCAGCCGCAGGCAGCCCACGATGTAGCGGACGGCGCACTCCGAGAAGAAGATGATCGAGCCGTTGACGACGATGTTGGTGTTCGGGCCGTAGATCATGAAGAAGTTGGGGAAGCCGGGGGTGGTGATGCCCAGGTAGGCCCGGGCGTCGCCGCCCCAGGCCTCGTGCAGTTCGCGGCCGCCCCGGCCCTTCACCTTCAGGAACGACAGGAAGTTCGAGGCCTGGAAGCCCGTGCCGTAGATCAGCACGTCGGCCGCGTGTTCTGTCCCGTCGGCGGTGACCACGCCCTTCGGCGTCACCTTCTCGATCCGGTCGGTGATCAGCTCGACGTTGGGGCGCTTCAGCGCCGCCAGCCACACCCCGTTGTCGAGCACGGCGCGCTTGCCGCCCACCGGGTACTGCGGGATCACCTTCTCGGCGAGGTCCGGCCGGTCGGCGACCTGGGCGGCGATCGCCTGGGCGGCCATCTCGCGCAGCATGGCGTTCTCCGGCCCGACCGCGCCGGGTCCGCCGTTCCAGCTCGGGTCAGACTTCACCATCGGCAGGAAGCCCTCGGTGGTCGTCCAGAACAGGTAGAAGCGGTACCACTTGTCGTAGAAGGGCACGTGCTCGAGGAGCCACTTCATGCCCTCGCCCACGTCCTCGTGGTAGTGCGGCACCGGCAGGCCCCACGGCGGCGTGCGCTGGAACACCTTCAGCTGCGCCACCTTCGGCGCGATCTCCGGCACGAACTGGTAGGCCGAGGCGCCGGTGCCGATCACCGCCACCCGCTTGCCGGCCAGGTCCACGTCGTGGCGCCATTCCGCGGAGTGGAAGGCGGGCCCCTCGAAGGTCTCGAGGCCCTCGATGTCCGGATAGCGGGGACGGTTGAGCTGGCCCACGGCGCTGACCACGGCCTTGGCCTCGATGGTCTCGGTCCGCCCGTCCGCGCCCTTCAACACGGCGCGCCAGACCGCCTTGCCCTCGTCCCAGGTCAGGCTCTCGACCAGGGTCTCGAAGCGGATGTGCTTCCGCAGGTCGTACTTCTCGGCGATGCCGCGGAAGTAGCTCAGAAGGACCGGCTGGGTCGAGAAGTGCTGCGGCCACAAGTGGTTGGGCTCGAAGGAGTAGCTGTACATGTGGTTCGCGTTGTCCACCCGGCAGCCCGGATAGGTGTTCTCGAACCAGGTGCCGCCGACGTCGGGGTTCTTGTCGACGATCTGGAAGGGCACGCCGGCCTGCGCCAGGCGGATGCCGGTCAGCAGGCCCGACATGCCGGCCCCGATCACCAGCACGTTCAGGCGGCGGGCGGCCTCCTTCAGGCGCGGCTGCTCGAACTGCGGGTCCTTGGTGCTCTTGCCGGAAATCGCCAGCTCGTCGGCGAGGAAGTCGGCGTAGCCTTCGGGGATCGGCGCGCCGGCCACGAAGTCCATCAGCCGCCGCAGGAGGGCCGGCTCGGGCGGCGCCGCCTTCACCTCGCCGCCGGCCAGCAGGGCCTGGATCGCCGCCTTGGCCTTCTCGCGGATCTTCGCCTGCTCGGCTTCGGAGACTCCGATGTCGTTGCGGGACAGCGGGACGTAGGCGGGCGTCCATTCTGGGCGCAGCCAGTCGGGGTCGCCGGTGACCTGCGCCAGGGCCGCGATCAGGGCCGGCAGGTGCGCTTCCTGGAGCGCCTGGTCCAGCAGGGCAGCCTCCGCCATCCTAATCTCCTCCCAGGTTATCGTTGTTCTTGCCGGCAGCATGACTCCCGTCCGCTCGGAGCGAAAGGGCGCCGTGACGTCAGGCCACGTCGCGGCGTCATTGTCCCGTTAACGTGAAACGCCTAGGCTGGCGGGGATGACGTCGATGCGAACGATCCTGATCATGACCGTTGCGGCCGCCGCCTTCGCGGCCGGCAGCGCCGGCGCGCAGTCGCGGGTCGCCGTGCCCACCCAGGGCTCGGTGACGGTGATCGACCCGGCCCAGGTGCGGCACGACGCCGACCTTGCGGTGCCGGCCGTGTCCCGTCCCGCGAAGGGCGCCAAGACGGCGAAGGCCCAGGCCGGCAGCTATACGCTCACCGGGCTCGGCGGCGAGGCTTTCGCGGTTTCCGCCCCCGAAACCGTCGTCCTCACCCGCCACGGCGGGACGGAGGAGATCCGGCTGAAGATCGTCCCCAGCCAGACCGTGGGGGCCTTCGCGGGCCCGGCCGGCCAGCCGTCGACCGCCAAGGTGGGCGTCAGCGGCTCCCTCCCCGTGGCCAGCGACGCCAAGAGCGGCGTCTACAAGGGCCAGTACGACGTCACCGTCGCCTACCAGTAGGCCCTAGACCTCCTGAGCCGCCCGGATCCGCGCCATCAGCGCCGGCGGCAGCGCCATGCCCGAGGCGGCGGCGTTCTCGTGCAGGTGCGCCGGCCGGGTCGTTCCGATGACGGCGCAGGAGACATCGGGGTTGGCCAGCACATAGGCGAGCGCGGCCTGCGAGCCGGTCATGCCGGGCTGGCGGTGCAGGAAGCCGAACCGGGCGCCCCGCCTCACCTCCTCACGGTGCCGCACCAGGCCCCGGGCGGCGTACCAGAGGTCCTGGGCCCCCCGGATCTTCGCCACCTTCAGGCCGGTGTGGCCCATGGCCAGGGCCATGCCGGCCAGCACGCCTTTCCCGGCAGCGGCCGCCCGGGAGATCAGCGGCTCGCGCTCCGGGCGCAGCACATTGTAGTCGACCATCACCGCGTCGAACTGCGGCAGGCCCACGACGTGCTCGATCACGGCGGGGTCGAAGCTGTTGACGCCCAGCGCCCGCACCAGGCCCTTCGCCTTCAGGTCGTCGAGCGCCGCGAGCAGGTCGTCGGTGAGCTCGGACGCGGCGGGCCCGTGGAGCTGGAGCAGTGGCAGGACGTCGAGGCCGAGGTTGCGCAGCGAACGCTCGGCGCTCGCCGTGACCGCCGCGGGCGAGAAGTCGCGGCCGATCCGTCCTCCGCCGGCGTGGAAGGTGCCGGCCTTGGTGGCCACCACCAGGCCGGAGACGTCGCGGCCCTTCAGCGCCCGCCCGAGCCTGGGCTCGGCCTCGCCCGCCGAATAGCTGGCGCCGGTGTCGAGGAAGGTGACGCCGAGGTCGATGGCGGCGTGCACCAGCCCCACGGCCATGGCCTCCGGAAAGGCCGGCTTGCCCCACCAGCTGGCGCAGCCGTAGCCGATCTCGGAGACCGTGAGGCCGGTGCGGCCCAGGGGTCGGTAGAGCATCAGAAGCCGGCCACGACGTCGCGGACCAGGCCGCGCAGCCACTGGTGCGCCGGATTCCGGTCGTGGCGGCCGTGCCAATACATGGAGATCTCCGGAACGCCGGCGGCCACCGGCGCGCGATAGATGGCCAGGCCCAGCGGCTCGGCGGCCGCCCGGGCGAACTGCGCCGGCAGGGCGGCGATGAGGCCGCTCTGGGCGACCGCGAGCGCCACGCCCGCGAAATGCGGCAGGCCCAGCACCACGCGGCGCTCCCGCCCCGCCTGAGCCAGCGCCTCGTCCAGCCAGCCCGAGAGGGTGCCGTCGACGGTGCGGATCGCGTGCGGCAGGCGGCAGAAGAGGTCGAGCGGGATCGCCTCGTCGGGCGCGACGCCCGCGGCCGCGAGCTCCGGGTTCTCTCGCGCGGCGATCACCAGGAAGGGCGAGTCGAACAGCCGCTCGCGCGAGACCCACTCCGGCACGGCCAGCGCCGGCTCGATGGCGAGGTCGATGGCGTCCTCCTGCAGCAGGCGCTCGACGTCGCCCCGGGCGGTGTCCACCAGCCGGATGCGCACGCCGGGCGCGGCCTGCGACACCCGGGCGAACAGCGGCGGCATCACCAGCAGCGAGACGAAGTCGGCCCCGATGAGGGTGTAGCTGCGCTGGGCGGTGGCCGGATCGAAGCGCCGGTCGCCGGTCAGCGCCCGCTCCACCTCGGCGAGCGCATTGCGGATCACCGGCCCGAGCTCGTCGGCCCGCGGCGTGGGCAGCATCTCGGGTCCCCGGCGCACGAAGAGCTGGTCGTCCAGGACCCCGCGCAGGCGGTTCAGCGCCTGGCTGACGGCCGGTTGCGAGAGGCCGATCTGCTCGCCGGCGCGCGTCACCGAGCGCTCGCGCATCAGGGCGTCGAACACGCGCAGGAGGTTGAGGTCGAAGGCCCCGAAATTCATCCCGCGAATGGGACCCATACAAAGCTTCCATTTCAACTGCGCGGCGCAGCTTTCTAGTGGAGAGCGCTCGATCACCTGGGAGCGCGCCATGACCGCCAAGCCTGAGTCCGTCTGGTTCATCAACAGCCACGTCACCCTGAGCCGCCCGTCGTCCGCCTCGGTCGACGGCATGTCGGTGACCGAGCACCGCCTGCCGTTCGGCGACTCCCCGCCCCTCCACGTGCACCATCGCGAGGACGAGATCTTCCACGTCCTGGAGGGTGTCATCCGCTTCCGCGTGGGCGAGGCCGAGACGGTGGCCGGGCCCGGCGAGAGCCTGGTGGCGCCGAAGGGCGTGCCGCACACCTTCCGGGTGGAGAGTCCCGAGGGCGCGCGGATGCTGGTCATGACGCCCTGCGGCGACTTCGAGGGGCTGGCCCGCGACGTGGGCCGCCCACCGGAGCACCCCGGGCTCCCGGAACCCGCCGAGCCGACGCCGCAGATGATCGCGGCCCTGGCCGAGGCGGCGGAGCGGCGGCGGATCACCCTGCTCGGCCCGCCGATGACCGCCTAGGGGTCCGCCTTCGCCGCCCGCTCGACGATCGCGGCGACCTCGCGCCAGGCGGCGGTGGTCGGGACGACCACGTCGAAGTGGCCGGCGTCCGGGAGCGTCACCACCTCCGCGGCGTCGCCGGCGGCTCGGGCCTTGCGGGCGTACTCCAGGCCGGTGAACGGCGGCATGACATGGTCATAGGCGCCGTGGACCATCACGACGCGCGCGCCGGTGGGCAGGAGTTCCGAGGGCGAGGTGTCGGCGAGCCGGCGGGGATCGCCCAGCACCTGCGGGAAGGTGTCGGCGCCGCAGGCGCGGGAGAAGACGTCGCCCTGCCCGTCCAGGTCGCCGATGCCGGCCAGGCTGACGACCGCACGGATCCGGACGGGATCGGGACGGTGGAGCGGGCTGTCCGCCGGCAGCCGGTGGCGGGCGGCGGCCCACAGCGCCAGGTGCCCCCCGGCCGAATGGCCGAGTGTGACCACCCGGCTCGGGTCGAGGCCATGGCGCGGGGCCTCGACGCGGATGAGGTCCACGGCGGCGGCCACGTCCTGGAAGGTCCCGGGATAGCCGGCGCCCGGTTCGCCAAGACGCCGGTACTCGACGTTCCAGACCGCCAGGCCGCGCCGGGCGAGGTCGGCGGCGATCCCGCTGGTCTGCGGCAGGCCCTCGAACTGCTTGCGGTAGCAGCCGCCGTGCAGCAGGACGACGACGGGGTGCGGGCCCCTCCCCTTCGGGAGGAAGACCTCCACCACCTGCGACGGCTCGGCGCCGTAGCGCACCGTGGCGTCGGGCTGGACCCGGGCCTGCTCCATATAGGCCGCGAGCGGCGCCGGCTCGGCTTCAGCCACGCCCGCCGCCATCAGCATTGCGCCGAGGATCCCCCATGGCCGCACGCGTCTCTCCGGGATGGTGGGCGGCGAGGGATTCGAACCCCCGACCCCCTCGGTGTAAACGAGGTGCTCTAACCAGCTGAGCTAGCCGCCCGCGCGGCCCCTCATAGGACAAGTGGAGGCCCCTCGCCTAGGCATGGGCCGGCGGCGCGGCCCCCTTGAGGCTCTCATGGCTGAGCAGGGTCGCGAAGAACCGCCCGACGACGAGGAAGACCACGGCCGCCGCCGCCGCGATTGCGGCGTGCATCAGCCAGAACTGGGCCGCGGGCATCTTCTCCAGCAGCGTCCCCAGGATTCCGACGGTCTGGTTCCCGGCGACGAGGTGCAGATAGTAGAGGCCGATGACGAAGCCGCCGAGCGCCACGGGGGCCGCGCGCGCATAGAGCGCCAGCGAGACGGGCAGCATGTTGGCGAAGGCGATGCTGTTCAGCACGTGGAAGGCCACGCACCACCAGATGCTGACCTTGGTCCCGGTGGCCGCGGCCAGGGCTGCGCCGGCCGCCAGGCAGAGGACGCCGAGCACGGAGACGAAGGCGCCGATGGTCAGCTTGCCGATCTCGTCAGGTTCCCTGAACCGCTTGGCCCAGACCCGCCAGAAGACCACCATGAGGAAGAGGAAGGAGACCGAGACCACGCTGTCGAGGGTGATCAGCCAGGTGGTCGGCACCTTCGACCCGAAGAAGGTCAGGTCAACGCCCGTGTCGGCCCAGACGAGGTAGGCGTTGAAGATCTGCTGGTTGCAGAGGACCGATGCGGTGAGCACCGGCAGCAGGGCGACCAGCACCGCCAGGGTGCGCCAGTCGTGGGGGCGCATCCTGGGGCGGGCGGACGACGCCTTCGCCCGAAGCGGAGGGTCGGGCGGCAGATGGCGGCGGCCGGCCAGGTAGATCACCAGGGCGATCAGCATGCCGACCCCGGCCGCACCGAAGCCATAGTGCCAACCCACCGTCTCGCCGAGCGTGCCGGCAACCAGCGGGGCGGCGATCACCCCCGCATTGATGCCCAGGTAGAAGATCTGGAAGGCGTCGGCCCGCCGCAGGTCCCCTTCCGAATAGAGGCCCCCGACCTGGGCGGCGATGTTGCCCTTGAAGCAGCCGGTGCCGAGGATCAGGCAGAGCAGCGCCAGCAGGAACGAGGCGTCGAACGCCATGAGGAAGTGGCCCGCGGCCATCAGTAGCGCGCCCGCGATGATGGTCCGGGTCTTGCCCAGCAACTGGTCCGCCAGCAGGCCGCCGAAGATCGGCGTTAGGTACACGAGGCTGGTGTAGAGGCCGAAGATGGTCGAGGCGACCTGTTGGGTCGAGGCGTCGCCTGGCAGCCGGTAGACGGCCCCCAGGACGGACCGGAAGGCTTCGAAGCCCGCGATCTGCTCCACGTGCGGCGAAAGCAGCAGGGTCTTGGTCATGTAGAGGACCAGCAGCGACTGCATGCCGTAGTAGGAGAACCGCTCCCACGCTTCGGAGAACGCGAGGAACCCCAGGCCCTTCGGGTGGCCCAGGAAGGCGCGGTCGCCGTCCTTGGCGGCGACGGCGGCGTTCGTGGTCGTCATCGGAATCTCCAAGCCCGGCGGGACCCTAGACGCGGAAGCCCAGCGGAAGGAAGGCCGAGGCTAGCACCCACAGGCCGATGAGGGCGAAGATCACCGCCGCGACAATACGCACCACCTTCAGCGGCACCACCTTGGTGGCCGCCTCGCCGAGGTACACGGCTGGGACGTTGGCCAGCATCATGCCGAGCGTGGTGCCGGCGGTGACGAGGGTAAGGTTCTCGAAGCGCGCCGCCAGGAGCGAGGTGGCGATCTGGGTCTTGTCGCCGATCTCGACCAGGAAGAAGGCCACGAGCGTGGTCAGGAAGACGCCGCCGTGGGTGTGGCTGGCGGCGTCCTCGTCCTCCTTGTCGGGGATCAGGGCCCAGCCGGCCATGATCACGAAGGCGAGGCCCACCGCGGCCTGGAACATTCGGCCCTCGAGCCACTGGGCGACGAGGACGCCGAGGCCGGCGGCCAGGGCGTGGTTCAGGACGGTCGCCACCAGGATGCCCAGGACGATCGGGACCGGGCGGCGGTAGCGGGCGGCCAGCACCATGGCGAGGAGCTGGGTCTTGTCGCCGATCTCGGCGATGGCGACGACGCCGGTGGAGATGAGAAGGGGTTCCAACTGGACGCTCCGGGGCCGGCGGACGCACGACGACGCGGCGCCGGGCCGGCCCTTGAGGCCCCGCGCGCATCGTCGGTCTCGCCAATCCGGGCCTTGCAGGCCCGCCGTCCGCGCCATGCCGTGAGGCAAGTGTGTTGACGCGGAATTCGCTGGAGCGAACGGCTACTCCCCGAAGAGGCGGCTCTCATAGCGGCCAATGCGCCGCTCAGGCAACGAAAAAGGCGGCCGCTCCCCCAGCGACCGCCCTTTGTCGAGCCGGCCGGACCGGCTCAGCCGTTGAGCACGCCCTTCAGGCTCTCGCCGACGCGGAAGCGGCAGGTGCGTGAGGCGGGACGCTTGACGGTCTCGCCAGTCTTGGGATTGCGGGCGGCGCCCGCCGCGCGCTCGACCGGCACGAAGCTGCCGAAACCCACCAGGCGGACTTCCTTGCCGGCCTTGAGGGACGTGGAGACGGAGGCGATGAAGGCGTCCAGCGCCTCCTTGGCCTGAGCCTTGTTCAACCCGGCCTTGTCGGCGATCGCCGAGACGAGTTCGGCCTTCGTCATGTGCGTCTTCTCCCATCATCATTCTTGTTGGGCAGGTCGAAGGGCTCGCAGGCGTCGCCCCCTTCCGCGCCTCCGGGCGATTAAAGGCCCGTGGAACCTTAGCCGTCAAACGAAGGCGGCGCGGGATTCCTCCCGCGCCGCCCTGTTTCAGAAGATTTGATCAGCCCTAGTGGGTGATCACGCTCTCGACGTCGCTGTCCTCGACGACCGAGACCGGCGGGGCGTCGGCTTCCGACCACTCGATCGGGGTCGGCTGGCGGGTCAGCGCGTGGGCGAGCACCTCGTCCATGGTGGAGACGGGGATGATCTCGAGCTCGTTCTTCACATTGTCCGGGATGTCCGCCAGATCCTTCTCGTTCTCGGTCGGGATCAGGACGGTCTTCACGCCGGAGCGCAGGGCCGCGAGCAGCTTCTCCTTCAGGCCGCCGATCGCCGTCACCCGGCCGCGCAGGGTCACCTCGCCGGTCATGGCGATCTCCTTGCGGATCGGGATGCCGGTGAGCACCGAGACGATGGCCGTGGCCATGGCCGCGCCGGCGGACGGGCCGTCCTTCGGCGTGGCCCCGTCGGGCACGTGGATGTGCACGTCGGTCTTCTCGAACGACGGCGGCTCGACGCCGAAGCGGGTCGCGCGGCTGCGGACGTAGCTGTTCGCGGCCGAGATCGACTCCTTCATCACGTCCTTCAGGTTGCCCGTGATGGACATGCGGCCCTTGCCCGGCATCTTGACCGCTTCGATGGTCAGGATGTCGCCGCCGAACTCGGTGTAGGCCAGGCCCGTGATGATCCCGACCTGGTCCTCCGCGTCGGTCTCGCCGTAGCGGTACTTGCGGACGCCGGCGTACTTGGCCAGCCGCTCGTCGTCGATGGTGATCGACAGCACCTTCTCGCGGACCAGGTCACGAACCGTCTTGCGGGCCAGGTTGCCCAGCTCCCGCTCGAGCGAGCGGACGCCGGCCTCACGGGTGTAGTAGCGGATCAGGTCGCGGATGGCCTTCTCGGGCACCACGAACTCTTCCGGCTTCAGGCCGTGGTCCTTGGTCAGCTTCGGCAGGACGTGGCGCTTGGCGATCTCCACCTTCTCGTCCTCGGTGTAGCCGGGGATGCGGATGATCTCCATGCGGTCCAGCAGCGGCTGGGGCATGTTCAGGCTGTTGGCGGTGGTGACGAACATCACCGGCGACAGGTCGTAGTCCACCTCCAGGTAGTGGTCGGCGAAGGTGGAGTTCTGCGCCGGGTCCAGCACCTCGAGCAGGGCCGACGACGGGTCGCCGCGCCAGTCCGAGCCCATCTTGTCGATCTCGTCGAGGAGGAAGAAGGCGTTGGTCGACTTGGCCTTCTTCATCGACTGGATGATCTTGCCGGGCATCGAGCCGATGTAGGTCCGCCGGTGGCCGCGGATCTCGGCCTCGTCGCGCACGCCGCCCAGGGACACCCGGACGAACTCACGGCCGGTGGCCTTGGAGATCGACTTGCCCAGCGAGGTCTTGCCGACGCCGGGGGGACCCACGAGGCACAGGATCGGGCCCTTCAGGGTGCCCACGCGGCTCTGCACCGCCAGGTACTCCAGGATCCGTTCCTTGACCTTGTCGAGGCCGTAGTGGTCCTCGTTGAGGATGTCCTCGGCCTTCTGCAGGTCGATGGGCTTCTGCTTGGCCTTGCCCCAGGGGATCGACAGCAGCCAGTCGAGGTAGTTGCGCACGACGGTGCTCTCGGCCGACATCGGGCTCATGTTGCGCAGCTTCTTCAGCTCCGCATCGGCCTTCTGGCGAGCTTCCTTGCTGAGCTTGGTCTTCTTGATGCGCTTCTCGAGCTCCATGAGCTCGTCGCGCTGGTCGTCCTGTTCGCCCAGCTCCCGCTGGATCGCCTTCATCTGCTCGTTCAGATAGTACTCGCGCTGCGTCTTCTCCATCTGACGCTTCACGCGGTTACGGATCTTCTTCTCCGTCTGCATCACGGAGATCTCGCCCTCCATCAGGGCGTAGACCTTCTCCAGACGCTTCACGACGTTGAAGACCTCGAGCAGCTGCTGCTTCTCGCTGATCTTGACCGACAGGTGCGAGGCGATGCGGTCCGCCAGCTCGCCCGGGTTCTCGATCTGCGGGATCGCAGCCAGCGCCTCGGGCGGCACCTTCTTGTTCAGCTTCACATAGTTCTCGAACTGCTCGACGACCGCGCGGCTCAGCGCCTCGGCCTCGGCCGTGCCCGCGCCGTCCTCGGCGACATAGGCCACCTCGGCCTCGTAGTAGTCGGCCTGGTCGGTGAACTTGGCGACGCCCGCCCGCGCGCGGCCTTCCACCAGCACCTTCACGGTGCCGTCGGGCAGCTTCAGGAGCTGCAGGACGGTGGCGACCACGCCGACGTCATAGATCGCCTCGGGCGAGGGATCGTCGTCGTCCTTGTCCTTCTGGGTGGCGAGCAGGATCTGCTTGCCCTCGTTGCGCATCGCCTCCTCGAGCGCGCGCACGGACTTTTCCCGACCCACGAAGAGCGGGACCGGCTGGTGCGGGAAGACCACGATGTCCCGCAGCGGCAGGATCGGGAGAATCTTAATCTCGGACATGATGCTTCAACTCCTGGCCTGCCCGATTGGCGCCGGGCTAGGCTCGCCGGATCGTGGTCACTCAGACGATGCGCCTGAGTCGGACGACCCGTCCGCCGTGACCGCGGCGGCCTGTTACTGTTTTATGTGGACCGTTTCCCAGCCCGCGCAAGCGGAGCAACATCCGTGCGCGACACTCGGCCTCATCGCTATCCACAGGTTAGCTTGACCGGACAAAGCCGGGCCGTTCGCGCAAGGCCATGCCTCACTTAACGTCGTTCAGATAGGAAGCGCCCTGCCCTCCATCAAGCCGGCGTCCTGGCGGCCTTGCGGCCGGTGGCGAGCTTGGCGCGGGCCTCGCGCAGCGCGATGGCCGGCAGCGCCGCGCCGTGGGCCTCGATATAGGCGGCCACGGCGGCCGGATGGCGCGCCACAAGCGAGCGCAGGAGCCACGACACGGCCTTGGTGATCAGGACGTCGCGCTCGCCCTGCAGGGCTTCCAGGTTGGCGAAGGCGAGGTCGCGCAGGCGGGGGTCGGCCGAGGCCTTCACCGGGCCGGTGAGGAGGACCAGCGCGGCGCGGCGGCGGCTGATCGCCGGGTCGGCGGCGAGGCCCGCGATCAGGCCGCCCCAGGCGGGCCAGTCGGCCAGCAGCTGGTCGGCGGGGAAGAGGCTCTGGCAGAGGTGGTCGACCTCGGCCCAGCCGACGAGCCCGCCGAGCCACCGGCGGACGTCGGCCGGCCGCACCGCCAGCCGGGCCGGCCGGTGGGCGGCGAGGATGAGCGGGGCGAGCGTCTTCTCGTCGTAGGACGCGCCGGCGAACAGGCTCTCGACCACGGCGAGCACCTCGGCGGGCGGCGCGGCCTTGCGCGCTCCGGCCCAGGCCTTCGCCAGATCGCGCCTGGCGGGCACGGACACGCCGAGCAGGGGATGGCTCCCCTGCCCCAGGTATCCCGGCGGCGGGCGGCGCTCCACAGGCGGGGCGAGCCGCTCCAGGTCGGCCAGCAGGCGGGCGTGCTCGGGGTGCATCAGGCGCGCAGCGCCTCCTCCACGAAGTCGAGGCGGTCCTGGCCGAAGAACATCTCGCCGCCCACGAAGAAGGTGGGCGCGCCGAACATGCCGCGGGCGACGGCGGCCTCGGTGGCGTCCTTGAGCCGGGCCTTCACCGCCTCGTCCTGCTGGAAGGCCAGGAACTCGTCGCCCGACACCCCGGCGCGGGCCAGGACCGGGCCCATCTCGGCGGGGTCGCCGAGATTGCGGGGCTCGGCCCACATGGCGTCGAACACCGCCTCCACATAGGCGGGGAAGCGCGGGTCGCCCTGCAGGCCGGCGGCGCCGCGCATCAGGTGCAGGGTGTTGATCGGGAAGTGCGGGTTGCGGTTGAACACCGCGCCGTGGCGCTTCGCCCAGCGGGCCAGGTCGGCGTTCATCCAGGCGCCCTTGGCCGGGATGGTGGCGGGCGAGGCGTTGCCGGTGGCCTTGAAGACGCCGCCCAGCAGGACCGGGACGTATTCCACCTCCGCCCCCGTCCGGGCCACGAGGCCGGGCAGCGCCTTGTAGGCCAGGTAGCTGGCCGGGCTGCCGAAATCGAACAGGAACTCGAGCTTCTTCGGACTTGGGGTCTTGGGCATCAGAAGGACTCCGTCCAGGGTCGCAGGTCCAGCTCGTGGGTCCAGGCGTCGCGCGGCTGGGCGTGCAGCATCCAGTAGGCCTCGGCGATGTGGTCGGGGTTCAGAATGCCGTCCTGGTCCTTCAGGGCATAGCGCTCGGGGAAATTCTCGGCGATCCAGGCGGTGTCGATGGCCCCGTCGATGATGGTGTGGGCGACGTGGATGCCCTTGGGGCCGAGCTCGCGGGCCATGCTCTGGGCCAGCGCGCGGAGCGCGTGCTTGGCGCCGGAGAAGGCGGCGAAGCCCTCGCGGCCGCGGACGGACGCGGTGGCTCCGGTGAAGAGGATGGTGCCCTTCCCGCGCGGCGTCATCCGGCGGGCAGCCTCGCGCCCGGCCAGGAAGCCCGCGAAGGCGGCCATCTCCCAGACCTTGAAGTAGACCCGCGCGGTCGTCTCGGCGATCGGGAAGCGGACGTTCGCGCCGATGTTGAAGACGCAGACCTCGACGGGGGCGATCTCGGCCTCCACCCGGTCGAACAGGGCCGTGACCTGGTCCTCCTGGCGGGCGTCGAGCCCGAACGGGTGCGCCTCGCCGCCCGCGTCGCGGATGGCGGCGGCGAGGTCCTCCAGCTGGTCGGCGTGGCGGCGCGCGATCACCGCCGCATAGGCCTCGCGGGCGAAGCGGCGGGCGATGGCGCCGCCCAGCGCGTCGCCGGCTCCGATGACGATGGCCGCCCTGTCCGCCATGACCGTGCTCCGCTGCCCTTGAGGTTACAGCGTAAGCGCACATCGCGTGGATTGCGCGCCGGAGAAATTCTGCGGGCGCTTGGAGGGGGAACGGCGCCCTGCCCGGCGCGGGGCCGGCAGGGGAAGGAAGGAAGGAAGGAAGGAAGGAAGGAAGGGAAGGAAGGGAAGGAACCACGGATTACACGGATCACACGGACGGGCGCGGCGCTGAACGTGCGGGACGGGTGGCGTGGGGGGGCGTGAAATCGCGCGGCGGAGGCGCGCAGGGTGAAGCGGGCGCGGCCTCGGGTGGGGCCCGCCTTCCGTGTGATCCGTGTATTCCGTGGTTCCATTCCGCGCGCCAGCGCGCCTGCGGACGCCGCCTGGACCCGTCATCCCCGGGCTTGTCCCGGGGATCCATGATCCCCGGGCGGGGAGTCATGCGGCGGCGCGCGGTGTTCATGGATGGCCGGGACAAGCCCGGCCATGACGATCGTTGTGTGGGGGAACGGGGTGGTCAGGAGGAGTCGGCGGGGGCCGGCTCGGGGGTGGCGGGGTCGCGGATGTCGTAGAGGAGGCCGGCGTCGAGGCCGATGGCGTCGCAGGCCTCGATGACCAGGATGTCGAAGTCGGCGTCGAGCAGGTCGGGGCGCTGCGCGGCCGCGTCGAGGAAGGCGTCGAGCCTGCCCCAGAGCGGGTCGGACAGCGGCGGCCGCGGGGGGCGCTTCGGCGCGTCCTCTGCGTCGTCGGGGAGCCAGTCGGCGGCCTCGTGCTCGGACCAGGCGTCCCGGATCCGGCGGCGCACGGCGGCGAGCCGGCGGGCGACCGCGGGATCGGGCGCGGTCGGACCGGCGGGCTGGTCGGGCAGGCCTTGCGGCGGGGCGGCGCCCGCCTCGCGGGCGGCCTCGTCCCGGTAGCGGATGACCTTCAGCTCCAGCGCCAGGGTCTGGCGCAGGCCGCGGGAGACGCGGTGGAAGGCGGCGGCGAGCTTCGCCGCCTCCTCGGGGGTCTCCGCCTCCAGGGCGCGGGTCTGCAGGTCGCGCGCCAGCGTCAGGCTCATGGCCGCGAGTTCGGCCAGCATGGCCGAATGGCGGTCCTGGGCTGAGGCGTCGGCGGACATGAACGTAACGGGAACACGGAAGCGGCCGTAAGGCAAATTCTGAGTGGGGTTATTTTCGAAGAGGCGCCGACCGGCTGATCAATGAAAGCCCTCCTCCTCGATGGAGGAGGGTTGGGTGGTGGTGTGGCCGCTGAGCCGATGGGAGCTTCGCGTATGGGCGCCGCGCCCAACGGCGTTCATCGCCTCGTCATCCAGCAATCACCACCATCCCTTCCCTTCCTCCATCGAGGAGGAAGGGGTGCTCTTCCCGGTAAGCGCTGACCGACGTCGGGGAGAGGCGGCGCCTGATCGCGGCTTCCCCACCCCGCTCGCCTTTGGCGAGTCGACCCTCCCCATCAAGCGAGGGAGAGGGCCCATGCGAAAGGGCCCCGCAGTCGCCTGCGGGGCCCTGGAGCTTCGCGGAGGAGAGCCGGCGCTAGGCGGCGCCGCCCTTGTCGCGGCGTTCGGCGTAGATGATCAGCGGCTGGGCGCGGCCCTCGATGACCTCGGCGTTGACCACCACTTCCTCGACGCCGTCGTAGGTCGGCAGCTCGTACATGGTGTCGAGCAGCACGCCCTCGAGGATCGAGCGCAGGCCGCGCGCGCCGGTCTTGCGCTGGATGGCCTTGCGGGCCACCGCGTTCAGCGCGTCGTCGGTGAAGGTCAGGCCCACGTTCTCCATGTCGAAGAGGCGGACGTACTGCTTCACGAAGGCGTTCTTCGGCTCGGTGAGGATCTTCACCAGGGCCTTCTCGTCCAGGTCGTCCAGGGTCGCGATGACCGGCAGGCGGCCCACGAACTCCGGGATCAGGCCGAAGCGCAGCAGGTCGTCCGGCTCCACCTGGCGGAAGATCTCGCCGGTGCGGCGCTCGTCCGGATCGGTGACCTTGGCCCCGAAGCCGATCGAGGTGCCCTGGCCGCGCGCCGAGATGATCTTCTCAAGCCCGGCGAAGGCGCCGCCGCAGATGAACAGGATGTTGGTGGTGTCGACCTGCAGGAACTCCTGCTGGGGATGCTTGCGCCCGCCCTGCGGCGGCACGGAGGCGACGGTGCCTTCCATGATCTTCAGCAGCGCCTGCTGGACGCCCTCGCCCGACACGTCGCGGGTGATCGAGGGGTTGTCCGACTTGCGGCTGATCTTGTCGACCTCGTCGATGTAGACGATGCCGCGCTGGGCCCGCTCGACGTTGTAGTCGGCCGCCTGCAGCAGCTTGAGGATGATGTTCTCGACGTCCTCGCCGACGTAGCCGGCCTCGGTCAGCGTCGTGGCGTCGGCCACGGTGAACGGCACGTCGATGATTCGAGCCAGCGTCTGCGCCAGCAGGGTCTTGCCGGTGCCGGTCGGGCCGATCAGCAGGATGTTGGCCTTGCCCAGCTCGACGTCGTTGTTCTTCGTCGCGTGGTTGAGGCGCTTGTAGTGGTTGTGCACCGCGACCGAGAGGACCTTCTTGGCGTGGTCCTGGCCGATCACGTAATCGTCGAGCACCTCACGGATTTCCTTCGGCGTCGGGACGCCGTCCTTCGACTTCACGAAGGAGATCTTGTGCTCTTCGCGGATGATATCCATGCACAGTTCGACGCATTCATCGCAGATGAACACGGTCGGGCCAGCGATGAGCTTGCGGACCTCGTGCTGGCTCTTGCCGCAGAAAGAGCAGTAGAGCGTGCTCTTCGAATCTCCGCTCGCGGCCTTGGTCATGATCTTGTTCTCACTCTATCAGGCAACGCCGCCGACGCCGGCCGCGCCGCCCCGCAGGACGCCTGCGCCCCTACAATGCAGAATACGCGCCGCGGGTTGTCTAAGTCTTGACATTCCCCGATCCGGCTAAGGATCACAAGCCTTCGCTCGCCGGAGCGACAATTGGCGGCGCGGCGCCGCAGACCGCGGCGCCACATGGACCTAAATGGGAAACGGGCCGAAATGGCACAAGAGTTCGCAGCGGCCCCGTCCCAAGGCGATACGCCGGACGCGGACAGTCCGATCGTGGCCTTCGACTTCGACGGGACGCTGACGGTCAAGGACAGCTTCACGGCCTTCCTGAAATGGCGCGCCGGTCCGGTGCGCTATGCGCTGGGCCTCGCACGACTCGTGCCAGCCGCGGCGGCCTACCTGTTCCATCGCGACCGTGGCCGGATCAAGGCGGCGGCGGTGGGGGTGTTCCTGAAGGGCGTCCCCCACGACCGGCTGGAGGCGGACGCCCGCGCCTTCGCCGAGAGCCACGCCCGCAAGCTGCTGCGGCCCGACGCGGTGGCGGCCTGGAAGCGCTGGCGCGACCAGCGGGTGCGGCTGGTGATCGTCACCGCCTCCCCCGACATCGTGGTCGCCCCCTTCGCCCGGGGCCTGGGAGCCGACGCGATCCTGGGCACCCAGCTCTCCTACGATCCGCAGAACCGGGTGCTGGGGGCGTTTTCCGGCCCCAACTGCCGCGGCCCCGAGAAGGTGGTGCGGCTGCAGGAGGTGTTCGGCCACGACGTGAAGCTGAAGGCCGCCTACGGCGACACCAGCGGCGACACCGAGATGCTGGCCATGGCCGAGATCAAGGGCTTCCGGGTGTTCACCGGCAAACCGTAAAGTCCCGTCGAAAACGGCGCGCGGGCCGGCCTCACGGAAGCCCTCCTCCTGATGGAGGAGGGTTGGGTGGTGGTGCGCGCGCCGAGGCGAAGCGAAAGCTCCGTTGGGCGCCGAGCCGAGAGCGTCTTCACCGCACCACCCTGCGAACACCACCATCCCTACCCTTCCTCCATTGAGGAGGAAGGGGCGCGGACCCCGGCCGCCCTAGAGCTGGCGCAGGGGGGCGGCCAGGAGGGCCTGCACGAAGGCGTCGCGCCAGGCGGTGACGTCGTCGCGCTTCACGCCGTCCATGAGGTTCTCCCAGCGGCGCAGGCGCTCGGGCTTCTCCATGGCCAGACCCCGGCGGATGGCGTCGGACATGTCCTCGCGGCTGAACGGATTGACGATCAGGGCCTCGGTCATCTGCTCGGCGGCGCCGGCGAACTGGGAGAGGATCAGCACGCCGGGATCGGCCGGATCCTGGGCGGCGACATATTCCTTGGCCACCAGGTTCATGCCGTCGCGCAGCGGGGTGACGAGGCCGATGGCGGCGGCGCGGTAGATGCCGGCCAGCTCGTCGCGGCGGTAGCTGCGGTTCACGTAGCGGATCGGCACCCAGTCGGCGGTGGCGAAGGCGCCGTTGATGCGGCCCGACACCCCGTCGAGGCGGGCGCGGATCTCCTGGTAGGCCGGCACCTCGTCGCGGCTGGGCGTGGCGACCTGCAGCAGGAAGACCTGCTCCTGGGCCTCGGGCGTGCGGCTGAGGAACTCCTCGTAGGCCAGGAACCGCTCCTCCAGGCCCTTGGAATAGTCGAGCCGGTCGACGCCGACGATCATCCGGCGGCCGGCGAGGCTCTTCTCCATGCGCTTGCGCCAGGCGTGCGCGGCCTCGCCCTCGGCGGCGGCGACGAAGGCCTCGGTGTCGAGCCCGATCGGAAAGGCGCCCAGGCGGATGGTGCGGCCGAAGGCGGTGGCCTCGCCGTCGGGGCCGAGCGAGCCGCCCGCCTCCAGGGTGACGTACTCCTGGAAGGCGGAGAGCGCGTCCTGGCTCTGGAAGCCCACGAGGTCGTAGTCGAACAGCGACTGCACCAGCTCGGCGTGGTTCGGCAGGGTGGTGAACAGGCGGCGCGCCGGCCAGGGGATGTGCAGGAAGAAGCCGATCCGCGCGCCGATCCCGCGGCGGCGCAGCTCGCGGCCCAGCGGGATCAGGTGGTAGTCGTGGACCCAGATGAAGTCGTCCGCCTCCAGGAGCGGCAGGACGGTGTCGGCGAAGCGGGCGTTGACCCGAGAATAGCCCTCGTCGAACGAGCGCTCGTAGGCCGACAGGTCGATCCGGTAGTGCAGCAGCGGCCAGAGCGTGCGGTTGGCGTAGCCGTTGTAGTACTCCTGCCGGTCCTGCTCCTCGAGGTCGACGGTGGCGACGGTGACGCCGGCGCCCCGCTGGAAGGACAGGTGGCCGGTGAAGCTCTCGGTGGTGCGGCCGCTCCAGCCGAACCAGACGCCGTTGTGCTCGCGCAGGGCGGCGGAAAGCGCCATGGCCAGGCCGCCGACGCTGGCGCCGTGCTCGTCGCCCGGCGGGCTGACGCGGTTGGAGATGACGATCAGGCGTCCCAGCGGCTGAGGCCCCGAACGTCCGCCGCGGCCGGTCGTGGCGCGATCACCCTGTCGATGCGGTCCCCGGCCCTCGGCATGGCGTCCGGATAGGGCGCGGCGTCGGGCGCGCCAACACCCTGGCCGCTAAACTTCGCGTGAGCGCGCTGCGTCCTCATGGGCGCGCCGACCACGGCTCCACCTGGCCGACGACGGAGAACGGCAGGTCCTCGCGGACGGCGCGGAGCACGCCGCCGGAGATCTCCTGGTCGGTGAGCCAGCGCGCGGCGCCGGCCTCCACGCGGAAGCCCAGGACGACCTGGCGGAGGCGGCAGTCCGGGAGCCCGTCGGCGACTGCGGCGGCCGTGCGCAGGCGGTCCGGCCGGGCCGGATCGGCGACGGCGCTGCCCAGCACCTGGAAGAGCCGCCCCGACGCGGCGGGGGTTCCGACCCGCTCGGCCAGTCGGCGCGGCGCGGCGAGCTTGAGGGTGTGGAACCAGGCGACGGCGAGGTCGATCGCCCCCTGCCCGGCCACGGCGGCGTCCAGCGCGGCCGTGAACGCCGCCTCGTCGTGGTAGTCGGCGTCGAAGGCGCGGCCCGGCAGGCCGGCGGTCGAGGCGCGGCGGGAGACAAGCGAAAGGCGCCCGCCGTCGCCGGCGAGCGCCTCCACAAGACCTGCGAGCATGCCGGTCCCGCCCACCACGAGGATGTGCGGGGCCATGGGGCGGCTCAGGACTCGGCTTCGCGCTTTTCCCAGACGTGGTCGACGATGCCCCAGTCGCGGGCTTCCTCGGCGGTCATGAAGTAGTCGCGGTCGAGGGTGTCCTCGACCTCCTGGACGGTGCGGCCGGTGTGCTTGGCGTAGAGCTCGTTCAGGCGGTGCTTGGTCTTGATGATGTCCTCGGCGTGGCGCTCGATGTCCGAGGCCTTGCCCGAGAAGCCGCCCGAGGGCTGGTGGACCATGATGCGGGAGTTCGGGAGCGCGATGCGCTGGCCCTTCTCGCCGGCCATCAGCAGGAAGGAGCCCATGGAGGCCGCCATGCCGAGGCACAGGGTGATCACCGGGCTCTTGATGTACTGCATGGTGTCGTAGATCGCGAGACCGGACGTCACCACCCCGCCGGGGGAGTTGATGTACATCTGGATCTCTTTCTTCGGGTTCTCCGCCTCGAGGTGGAGCAGCTGGGCGCAGATCAGCGAGGCCATGCCGTCCTCGACGGGACCGGCCAGGAACACGATGCGGTCCTTCAGCAGGCGGGAGAAGATGTCGTAGGCGCGCTCGCCGCGGCTCGTCTGCTCGACGACCATCGGCACGAGGCCGAGCGCGGTGGTGACGGGGTCACGCATTGGGAGGAAGTCCTTCTTGGAAACGCTTCGCAGGCTGCCGTAACCCGCGTCCCCTCCGATATCGCGCGCCGGGACGGAAGTCGCAAGGTGGCGGCGGGCCGCGATCAGGCGGCGATGCGGTCGATCCAGGCCTTCAGCACGCCCACGACCTGGTCGGGCGGCGCGTAGCCGCGGGTGACCACCCCGAACTCCCCCGACTCGCCCGGGCCGGCGACGAGCGTCGGGAAGCCGGTGACCCCGGCGCGCTGGGAGATGGCGTAGTCGCGCCAGGTCTCCTCCCTGGCGTCCTCCTGCGACCACTGGGCGAGGAAGGCGTCGCGGTCGGCGCCCACCTCGGCGGCGAGATCGGCGAGGACCTCGGCCTGCGTCACGTTCCGCGCCTCGGCGTAGAAGGCCCGCTGGATGCGTTCCAGGTAGGTGAGCGCCAGCTCCGGGTCGTCGCGGCGGACGACGACCACGGCGCGGGCGGCCGGGTCGGTGTCGTAGACGAAGCCCTCGCCCAGGGCGGATTCGTCGAACGGCAGGCCGGTGGCGTCGTGGACGTGGCGCCAGTGGGCGGTCACCTCGGCGCGGGCGGCGAGGGTCATGGGCTCCTCCGTGCCGGGCCTGAGGCCGCCCATGACCAGGCGGATCGGCAGGGCCCGGCCGAAGGCGCGGCGGATCTCGGCCACCACGGGCGAGAAGCCGTAGCACCAGGAGCACATCGGGTCGGAAAAATAGATGAGGTGCGGTCCGTCCATGGCGGGTCCTCCTGCCGGCCGGGACAGGATTGCAGCGAACGGTCGGCGGGTCACGCCTCGATCGCAGCTCAGGACGCGCGGGCCGATACGCTTCACGCGCGAGTGACCGCGGGCCCGGTGCGGATCGCGGCGACGCTTGCGCGACCCGCAAGCATTAACCTCTAAGGGATTGCTTTCCCGTCGCAATGACCCGTCAATACTGCCGTTCCACGGAGCCCGCGCACAGTTCCGCGCAGGCCGGCGGGAACCTTCAGCCCGCTTCGTACGCTGAAGCTTATCGCGAGGGTTGTGCTGAATGGTTCAATACGCGGTCACCCTGAAGAACGGAGACTGGACGGTCTTCCGGGACGGCGAGGCCCTGGAGCGGGGCCTCTCGCGCTCGGCCGCCATACAGATGGCCAAGGACCTCGCCTTCGACGCCGAAGAGCGGGGCGAGGTCGTCGAGCTCCTGATCCAGGGCTACTACGGGGACATGTCCCGCCGGGTGAGCGGCGGGGACGACGACTAGCCTCTAGCGGCGGGACGCCGACTTGGCCTCGCGCTTGGCGCGGGCCGCGGCCTTCTCGGCCGCCTTGCGGGCCTTGCGCTCTTCCCGCTTCATCGCGAGCTGCGCCTCTTCGTCGTTGGCCAGGGCCTCGATGCGGGCCTTCTCGGCCTCCTCGGCGCGCAGCCGGGCGGCTTCCTTCTCGGCCAGCCGCTTCTGGCGGACCTCTTCCAGTTCCCGGGCCTTGCGCTGGGCGCGGGTCTCGAAGACTTCCGGCTTCACGGTGGGCTTGGGCTTGAACTTCTCGAGGAGCGCCTTCCGCGCTTCGGCCTGGGCCTCCAGCCGTTCGCTGAAGTGCCCGATCTTGGACTCTCGCATCGCTACTTTCTGATTGGGATTGGTGTCCGCGGGGCGTGAACCCCGCGGACGTCACTCGGTTGCCGGATCAGCCGACGATTTGATCGTCGGTGAAGAACTGGGCGATCTCGATCGCGGCGTTCTCCTGGCTGTCGGAGCCGTGGACGGAGTTCTCGCCGACGCTCTTCGCGAACAGCTTGCGGATGGTGCCGTCGGCGGCCTGGGCCGGGTTGGTGGCGCCCATCACTTCGCGGTACTTGGCCACCGCGTTGTCGCCTTCCAGGACCTGCACCACGACCGGACCGGAGGTCATGAAGTCGACGAGCTCGCCGAAGAACGGGCGCTCCTTGTGGACCTCGTAGAACTTCTCGGCCTGCTGGCGGGTCATGCGGATGCGGCGCTGGGCGACGATGCGCAGGCCGGCGTCCTCGATCACCGCATTGACCTTGCCGGTCAGGTTGCGCTCGGTGGCGTCCGGCTTGATGATCGAGAAGGTGCGTTCGGTCATGGTGTTGTTCTTGGTCTTCCGACTGGGAGGGAGGCCGCACGCCCCGGCGGGGCGGCGAAAGTGGGCGGCTCTATAGCCGCTGGGCCGGTGCTCGCCAAGGCGCCGCGCGTCTGCTATGAGCGCGCCCGGTCAGGCGGCGGCGCGGTCTCACTCTAAAGCCCTGGCCCTCCCATACCGCGATCCGGCGAGGCGCTGGTCCGCGCCCGCAAACCCTTTTCGTCTGTCCGCATGCTTCAGATCCAGAACCTCGTCTTCGACGCCTGGGGCCGCCGATTCTTCGACGACGCCTCGGTCAACCTGCCCAAGGACGCCAAGGTCGGCCTGGTCGGCCGCAACGGCGTCGGCAAGTCCACCCTGTTCAAGCTGATCAAGGGCGAGCTGGTCCCGGGCTCTGGCGAGATCAGCCTGCCCAAGGCCGCGCGCATGGGCTCGGTGGACCAGGAGCACCCGGCGACGCCCACGCCCCTGCTGGAGACCGTGCTGGCCGCCGACGTGGAGCGGGCCGACCTGCTCGCCCGCCTCGACACCGCGTCGCCGGAAGAGCTGGGCGACATCTACGCCCGGCTGATCGACATCGACGCCGACCGCGCCCCGTCGCGGGCCGCGGAGATCCTGGCGGGCCTGGGCTTCTCCAACGCCGACCTTTCCCGGCCGATGGCCGAGTTCTCCGGCGGCTGGCGGATGCGGGTGGCGCTGGCCGCTTCGCTGTTCGCCGAGCCGGACCTGCTGCTGCTCGACGAGCCGACCAACTACCTCGACCTGGAAGGCGCGCTGTGGCTGGAGGCGCGGCTCAAGAAGTACCCGCACACCGCCATCGTGATCAGCCACGACCGCGAGCTGCTCAACAACTCGGTGGATCACATCGTCCACCTGAAGGACGGCAAGCTGGAGCTCTATGTCGGCGGCTACGACGCCTTCGAGAACCAGCTCGTGGAGAAGCTGCGCCTGCAGGAATCCACCCGCCAGAAGATCGAGGCCCGCCGCGCCCACCTGCAGTCCTTCGTGGACCGCTTCCGCGCCAAGGCCTCGAAGGCCACCCAGGCCCAGTCGCGCCTGAAGATGATCGCCAAGCTGCCGCCGATCGACGCGGTGGTGGAGGAGCGGGTCGCGCCCTTCTTCCTGCCCTCCCCCGAACGGCCCCTGCCCCCGCCGCTGCTCAGGCTGGAGGACGCCTCGGTGGGCTACGGCGGGGCCCCGATCCTCAAGCGGCTGAACCTGCGCCTCGACATCGACGACCGCATCGGCCTCCTGGGGGTCAACGGGGCCGGCAAGTCGACCTTCGCCAAGCTGGTGGCCGGGGCGCTGGACGTGGAGGCCGGGCGCCTGCACCGCAGCCAGCGGCTGAAGGTGGGCTGGTTCCACCAGCACCAGATCGAGGCCATGGACCCGACGGACACGCCGCTGGAGATCATCCGCCGCGCCATGCCGGAGGACACCGAGGCCAAGCGGCGCTCGAGGCTCGCCCAGTTCGGGTTCAGCTACGAGAAGGTGGAGACCAAGGTGTCGAGCCTGTCGGGCGGCGAGCGGGCGCGGCTGCTGCTCAACCTCGTGGCCATGGAGGCGCCGCACCTCCTGATCCTCGACGAGCCGACCAACCACCTCGACATCGACAGCCGCCGCGCCCTGCTGGACGCGCTGAACGACTACGAGGGCGCGGTGATCCTGATCACCCACGACCGCTCGCTGATGGAGCTGGTCGCCGACCGCCTGTGGCTGGCGGCGGACGGGACCATCGCGCCGTTCGACGGCGACATGGAGGACTACGCCCGCTTCGTGCTGGACCGCGCCCGCATGGCCGCCCGCGCGCCGACCCAGGTGAAGGCCGAGGCGCCGCCTCCGCCTCCCCCGCCGCCGCCGGCGCGGGCGAAAGTGCCCACCGGTCCGGCGCGCCGCCGGGCGGAGGCCGCCGAACAGGCGCTGGCCCGGGCGACCGAGGCCCTGGCGGTCATCGACAGGGCGCTGACCGATCCCTCGACCTTCGCCAAGGACCCGCAGAAGGCCGCCGAGCTCGGCCGGCGGCGGGACCAGGCCCAGGCCGCCGTCGAGGCCGCCGAGCTGGAGTGGCTCGACGCGCAGGAAGCCTACGAGTCCCTGAAGGTCTGAGCCCCTTTACGGCGAAGCGCTGAGCCGCGTACGGTCAAGCTTTCCGAGGGGGCGACGATGGTGCGGATCGTGGCGGCGGCTCTGACCGCCCTGGCGTTGTGGGCGCCCGCGGCGCAGGCGGCGGATCCGCCGGGCGTCCCCACGGCGCCGCCCACCTGCCCCGGTGTGATCACCCGCCAGGTCGGGCCGCTGAGCGCGCCCTGGACCCTGCTGGCGGATTACGCCGACGAATACCTCGTCCTCACCGCCCGGGTCATCCGCAAGGGGCAGTTCGGATGCGGCTACGCCCCGGCCATGCCCGGCAGCGTCCAGGCCGGCCAGCCGACGGCGCAGTCGCCGGGAGAGGCGTCGGTGCTGATCCTCGCCCAGGGCGGCGCCCTGACGTGCCAGATCGACAATGACTCCCCCTGGACCCCTGCGCCGAACAACGTCTGCCTGCTGGCGAACGCGCCCTGCAAGGTGACCTGCGTGAAGTGACGGGCCGGGTCGCCGCGGGAGACGCGACCGCTCGCGACGCCTCGCAGGAACAGATCAGGTATTGGCGCTCGCCGAACATTGCTCGAGTTCCTGAGTCGGTGCAGGCTTCCTCCACGCACAAGCTGGAGGGGCCTGATGAGCGCGCTTCGGAAGACAGTAATCCCTGCTTTCCAGGATCCGGCTGAGGCCTGCATCGACGCCGCCCTGGCGCGGATCGGAGCCTACGCCGCCGACTTCGCCTGGCCCGACCTGCGGCTGATGGCGGGCGAGCAACGGGTGGTGGCGGGACCGGAGGACGGCCTGGGGCGGCTGAGCCTCGCCACCACGGACATCGACGAGCTGAAGGCCTGGATCGGCGTCGCCGACGAGGACGCGCGCGCCGGCCGGGCGGCCCTGCCGCCGCAGGGCCCCGAGAGCGGCCCCGACCACGCGACCGACCGGGACGTGCGGCGAGCGCTCTCGGCCTATGTGTTCGGCGACTCGCGCCTGATGCAGGCCTGGAGGCCGGTCATCGAACAGCGGATCGGACGCTTCGACGTCGATGTCGTCACCGTGGGGACCCTGTCGCTGCACCGCCGGTCCAGGCTGATCCTGGCCGGACGGCCGGTGGTGTTCATGGCGCGCAGGATCGTCTTCGACGGCGGCCACTTCGTCTCCACCGTGGACGGCCACTACGCGGTCGGCGAGATCGTCAAGCGGGAGGCCCGGTGATGGACGAACGTCAAGCCGCACGCCGGCGCTTCCTGCAGGCCGCGGCCCTCGGCGCCGGCGCCAGCCTGCTGAGGCCCGCCTCCGGCCACGCCCAAGGTCAGGCCGGCTTCGCCGCGGACTTCACCTTCGCCGGGACCGACGGGGCGGCCGGGGCCGAGGGCGCCCGCGGGGCGGACGGCACGCGAGCCCAGGGGAGCGCGGCGCCGGGCGGGCCCGGCGGCGACGGTGGCCAAGGCGGCGACGCGCCCAGCGCCACCCAGAGCATCGGCCGCGCGAGCGCCGGGGCTCCCGTGATCGTGGCCGTCCGGGCGGGTCGGGGCGGAAACGGCGGCAAGGGCGGCCGGGGCGGCGATGGCGTCGGGACCACCGGCCGCGGCGGCGACGGCGGCCGTGGCGGCGACGGCGGCGACGCCGGGGGCGCCGGCACGGTCACCGTGAACTACTGGGGCGCGGCCCAGGTCATGGTCTTGCCGATGCTCGCCGAGGGCGGCCTTCCGGGTGTGGGCGGCGATCCCGGCGGCTCGCAAAACGGCTGGATGACGGCCCCCGGCCCGGGGGGGCAGCCAGGCCGCCCGGCGCAGCCGCCGGCGTTCAGACTGAACCAGACGCCGCCGCCCGGCTGACGACGCCGCCAGACCGGAACCTCCCGGCCCGCCTGCCTGTTGCAGCCGGGCTGTTCAGGGAGGATCGATTGTCCAACGCGCTTCGCAAGGCCGCCCCGTTCCTGGTGCTGGCCGGGATCGCGCTGATGCCTCGCCCGCGGCGGGCGGTGCGCCCCCCGGCGCCCGCGCCGGCGCCGAAGCCGGCTGACGCGCCTCCCACCCTGGCCGACCGGCCGACTCCGCATCGCAGCACCCACGACCCGGCCGAGATCGCCGATCCCACGAGGGGCCGTACCGCCGAGGCGCCGCAGGAGATCCCGAAGAAGGGGTGGAAGGACATCCTGCAACGGACCCGCAAGGAGTTCATGGACGACCAGATCCCGCTGGTGGCGGCGGGGATCACCTTCTACTCGCTGCTGGCCATGTTCCCGGCGCTGGGCTCCTTCGTGGCGCTCTACGGCCTGTTCGCCGACGTCTCCGAGGCGCAGCGGCACCTGCAGCTGCTGTCGGTCGTGCTGCCCGGCGACGCCCTGCGGTTCCTGGGCGAGCAGATGGTGCGGATCTCCACGGCCAACGAGGGCGGGCTGTCGCTGGCCTTCGTGGGCGGCCTCCTGCTGTCGCTGTGGGGCGCGAGCGGGGCGGTGAAGGCGATGATCACCGCGCTGAACATCGCCTACGAGGAGACCGAGAAGCGGGGGTTCGTGAAGCGCACCCTGGTGTCGCTGGCCTTCACCCTGGGCTTCCTGGCGTTCGGCCTTTGCGCCCTGGCGGTGATCGCCGCACCGCCAGCCATCGAGGGCCTGCTGGGCAAGCCCGCGGCCACCATGTTCCGCTGGACCACCTGGCCGGTGCTGCTGGCGGCGCTGGGCGTCGCACTCGCCCTGCTCTACCGGTTCGGGCCGAGCCGCCACCGGGCGAAGTGGCGCTGGATCAGCTGGGGCAGCGGGGCGGCCCTCATCCTTTGGGTGGCGGCCTCGGCGGCCTTCTCGGTCTATGTGGCCAACTTCGCCCACTACGAGAAGACCTACGGCTCGCTGGGCGCGGCGATCGGCTTCCTGATGTGGGTCTATGTCTCCGGCCAGGTGATCCTGCTGGGCGCCGAGCTGAACGCGGAGATCGAGCACCAGACGGCGAAGGACACCACGGTGGGGCCGGAAAAGCCGCTGGGCGCGCGCGGCGCGATGATGGCGGACACGGTGGGGGCGCCGCAGGGACGCTAGACGCCCCTGCGGCGGTCTTCAGGACCTCAGGTGATGTGCTTGGGGCTGATGGGGTCGGAGCCCGGGAAGGTCTCCTCCACCGCCTCGTCGATCAGGGCCTCCTGGCGGTCCTCGCCGTGGGAGTCCTTGTCGGCGAGCTGGTCGTACTTCTCGCCCTCGGCCAGGGGCTCGGCCTTGCGGGCGTGCGGGGCGTCGACGCGCCTCTCCTCGGGGCTGCAGGAGCCTCCGACGGCCATGTCGGCGGTGGCGCCGCTGGATCCGTCGGTGAAGGCGCGCCGGGCTTCTTCCTCGGTTTGCTTGTGGGGCATGGGGGAGCGCTCCTTGTGACTGTCTTGACCGTAACCCCCGAGCCGGCGCGTGGGTTGCCGCCCGCCGGGGTTGCGCAGCGGACGCAATACAGCCTGAGGGTCGTGGCGCCGGCCTAGATGTTCTGCTTTTGTTCGCCCCACAGCAACAGGAGCTCCCCGTGGTTCGCGTACGTTACACAGGCGTCAGCCAGCCCAAGGAGGCGTTCGAAGCCCTCCGCCCCTTCCACGCGAGCCTGATCAAGCTGCAGATCCAGTGCCGGCCGTTCGGGCCCGACTACCTGGTGCTGGACGTGGTGAAGAAGGCCCTGAACACGGCCGCCTACCACTTCACCGGCGAGCCGGACTTCTTCGCCCTGCGCCCGCCGCGCTCGTGATCCCCCTGCCCCTGGACCGCAGCGCGACGCTGGCGGCGCACGAGGCCCATCCGGGAAGCCGCGTGGAACTGGTCTGCGCGGCCTGCACCTGGTCGCGGACCTACAGGCCCGAGCGGATCATCGAGGGCCTGAGCCGCAAGCAGCTGGGCGGGCGGCACACGACGGTCGCGTCGGTGGCGCTGCTCGTGCGCTGGCCCTGCCCCGGCTGCCGGCGCATGCGCTGGGCGACGCGGCTCTCGGCGCCGGCGCCGGATCAGGCGACCGAGCGGCCGCGCAGCATCTCGAGGATGGCGGAGAAGTCCTTGCCGCCGCCGCCCAGGCGGTCGAACAGGGCGTAGAGCCCCTCGGCGGTGGCGCCCAGCGGGGTCGCGGCGCCCGAGCGGGCGGCGGCCTCCTGGGCGAGCTTCAGGTCCTTCAGCATCATGGCTGTGGCGAAGCCGCCCTCGTAGCCGCGGTTGGACGGCGCGGCCGGCACCGGGCCCGGCCAGGGGCAGTAGCTGGTCAGGCTCCAGCACTGGCCGGAGGACTGCGAGGAGATCTCGTGGAACTTCACCGGGTCGAGGCCGAGCTTCTCGGCGAGCGCCAGGGCCTCGCACACCCCGATCATGGAGATGCCGAGGACCATGTTGTTGCAGATCTTGGCCGCCTGCCCGGCCCCGTGGTCGCCGGCGCGGAACACCACCCGGGCCATGGGGCCGATGGCCTGCTCGATCTCGGCGAAGTCGGCCTCGTCGCAGCCGACCATGAAGGCCAGCGTGCCGGCCACGGCCGCCGCCGTGCCGCCGGAGACCGGGGCGTCGGCGAAGCGGAAGCCGTGTTCGCGAGCCTGGGCGGCCACGGCGCGGGCGCTCTCCACGTCGATGGTCGAGCAGTCGATCAGCAGGGCGCCAGGCCTGGCGTTGGGGAACACCTGCTCGGCGTAGACGGAGCGCACGTGCGGGCCGGCCGGCAGCATGGTGATGACCACCTCGGCGTCGCGCACCGCCTCGGCGACCGAGCCGGCGGGCGTGCAGCCGGCGGCGGCGGCCTTCTCCAGCGCCGCCGCCGACAGGTCGAAGGCGCTCACGGCCCGCCCGTCCTTCGCCTGGTTGGCGGCCATGCCGCCGCCCATGTTGCCGAGGCCGATGAAGGCGATGCGGGTCATGAGAACCTCTTACGCTTTGAAGGACTTACTTGGGCTTGCGGAACTTCAGGATGAACTGGTCCGTATGCCCGCGCAGCGCCGGGTCGAACACCCCCTTGGTGTGGTCGTCGGCGGGATTGGCCAGGGCCTTGCTCTCGCCGACGTACTTGAAGCCGGCGGCCTCCAGGTTGCGGCGCACGGCCGCCGGATCGATCCGGTGCAGGGTGTTGGCGGTCTCGGCGACCGGCGCGCCGGGCGCGGCGGCGTGGTCGAGGACGACGAGCGTGCCGCCGGGCTTCACGGCGTTGAAGATCGCCTTGTCGGCCTGGGGCACGTCGAGGTTGAAGCGGGTAAGGTAGAGGTCGTGGTAGTTCTGCGAGGTCCAGAACACGTCCACCGGCTCCGGCAGGGCGAAGCTGGCGATGCCGGTGGCCACCACCTGGACGTTGCCGTAGGCCGGGTCGGCGGCGATCGCCTGGATCGGCGGCGGGTTCGGCGCGTTGGCCGGCGGCGGGTTGGTGACGGCGTAGACCTTGCCGGTCGGCCCCACGGCCTTGGCGAAGATGCGGGTGAAGTAGCCGCCGCCGGGGATGAAGTCGGCGACCTTCATGCCCTTCTTCACGCCGGCGAACTCCAGCATCTCGGCGGGCTTGCGGTCGGCGTCGCGGCGGGTGTCGGCCTCGGGCCGGGCGGCGTCGGCGACGGCCGCGGTGATGTGCTTGCCGGGCTTGGCCTCGACGGCCCCGGCCGAAAGCGCCAGCGCGGCGCAGGCCGCCACGAGCAGCTGGGTCTTCATGATGCATCCTCCCATGGCGGCCGTGCCGGCCGCCGTACGGTCAAGGTAGGGGCGTCCACTCCTGATCGGAAGGCAGGGGGGCGAAGATCTCGTCGAGCATGGCCTCGGTGACGCCCTCCAGGGACGCGGGGCTCCACTTCGGGGCGTTGTCCTTCTCGACGATCACCGCGCGCACGCCCTCCAGGAAGTCGTGCCGCCGCACCACCCGGGCGCCGATGCGGTACTCCATGGCCATGTTGTCGGCGAAGGTCCGGGCCTCGGCGCCGAGCTTCAGCTGGCGGAAGGCGACCTTCAGGGTCTGGGGCGACTTGGTGGCGAGGACCTTGAGCTGCTCGCCGGCCCAGTCGGTGTCCTCGCGCTCCAGGGCCGCCACGATCTCCTCCACCGAGCCCAGGCCGAAGATGCGGTGGATCTCGTCCTGGTGGGCGGCGAGCGGGGGGCGGCCGGGATCGGCCTCCATCTCGGTGAGCAGGGTCTCCATGTGGGCCGGATCGGCGACCAGGCCCTGCTTGAAGCGGTCGACCGCGGCGCTCTCGATGTAGTCGGTGGCGACGCCGACCAGCTCGCAGTCGGCGGCCTTGATCCGCGCGCCGGTGAGCGCCAGCCACAGGCCGATGCTGTCGGGCATCCTGGGCAGGTACCAGCCGCCGCCGACGTCGGGGAACAGGCCGATGCCGGTCTCCGGCATGGCGAAGGTGGTCCGCTCGGTGGCGATGCGGAACCGGCACGGCCGCGACAGGCCCACCCCGCCGCCCATGGTGATCCCGTCCATGATGGCGATGGTGTGCTTGGGGTAGTGGAACAGCAGGTGGTTCAGCCGGTACTCGGTGTGGAAGAACTCCCGCGCCGCGGCGCCGTCCCCCGCCCCGCTCTCGGCCAGCATGCGGATGTCGCCGCCGGCGCAGAAGCCGCGCTCGCCCGAGTGGTCGATCAGCACCAGCTTGACGATGGGATTGTCCTCCCAGGTCTGCAGGGCGTCGATCATCAGCCGGCACATGTTGGTGGTCAGCGCGTGCAGGGCGCCGGGCCGGTTGAGGGTGATGCGGCCCACCGCGCCCTCGATGCGGATCAGGACTTCGGGCTCGGTGCTCATTGGCGGAACAGCTCCCGGGCGGTGATCACCCGCATGATCTCGTTGGTGCCTTCGAGGATCTGGTGGACGCGCAGGTCGCGCACGATCCGCTCCAGGGGATAGTCGCACAGGTAGCCGTAGCCGCCGTGCAGCTGCAGGGCCTGGTTGGCGACCTCGAAGCCGGCGTCGGTGGCGAAGCGCTTGGCCATGGCGCAGTAGCGGGTGGCGGCGGGATCGCGCTTGTCGAGCGAATCGGCGGCCCGGCGGACCATCAGGCGGGCGGCCTCCAGCTCGGTGGCCATGTCGGCGAGGCGCCACTGCAGGCCCTGGAAGTCCTTCAGGGCGGAGCCGAACTGCTTGCGGGTCTCCAGGTGGGCCTTGGCGGCGTCGAGGGCGAGGCCCGCGCCGCCCAGCGAGCAGGAGGCGATGTTGATCCGGCCGCCGTCGAGGCCGGCCATGGCGAAGCGGAAGCCCTCGCCCTCCTGGCCGATGCGGTTGGCCTCGGGCACCCGGCAGTCGTCGAAGTTCACCTGGGCGGTGGGCTGGGCGTTCCAGCCCATCTTCTTCTCCTGCGCCCCGAAGGAGAGGCCCGGCGCGTCCTTCTCCACCACGAAGGCGGAGATCCCCTTCGGCCCCGGGCCGCCGGTCCGGGCCATGACCACATAGACGTCGGAGGCGCCGGCGCCGGAGATGAAGGCCTTGGAGCCGTTCAGCACGTACGAGTCGCCGTCCTTGCGGGCGGCGGTCTGCAGGGCCGCGGCGTCGGAGCCTGAGCCCGGCTCGGTGAGGCAGTAGGAGGCGATCAGCTCCATGGTGCACAGCCGGGGCAGATAGCGCCTGCGCAGGTCGTCGGAGCCGAACCGGTCGACCATCCAGGCGGCCATGTTGTGGATCGAGATGAAGGCCGCGGTGGCCACGTCGCCGTAGCTCAGCTGCTCGAAGACGATGGAGGCGTCCAGGCGCGAAAGGCCCGAGCCGCCGACGTCCTCGGCCACGTAGAGGCCGGCGAATCCCAGTTCCGCGGCCTTCCGCAAGGTCTCGACCGGAAAGTGCTTTTCCTCGTCCCAGCGGGCGGAATGGGGGGCCAGCTCCTCGGCCGCGAAGGCGCGCGCAGCGTCCTCGATGGCGCGCTGGTCGTCGGTGAGGCTGAAGTCCATGAGGTCGCGGTCTGATTGACGGGATTGAGCAATTCGCGCCAGTGGCGCACCCTGTCAACATCGACGGGTTGGCTTTGGGGGGCCAGCATGACGACCGAGTACCTGGCCGCCCCGGCGGCGGACAGTTCGCAGAACCTGGCCATGCTGGGCTACGCGCTGCTGTTCGCGTCGATCTTCTTCGCCGGCTTCCCGGCGCTGATCGCGGTGGTGATCGCCTATTCCCAGCGCGACGCCGCGCCCCGGATGGTGGGCTCCCACTTCGACTTCCAGATCCGGATCTTCTGGGTGGCCTTCGCGCTCAGCCTGGCGGCGGCGGCCTGCGGGCTGGCCGGGGTGATCGGCGGACTGGGCGAGGTGATCGGCATGGCCAGCATCACCGGCCTCGACCGCCTCGACACCGTGCAGATCGAGCTGCAGGACATCACCATCGGAGCCAAGGTGATCGCGCTCCTGGCGCTGGCGCTCCTGCTCACCTTCCTCTCCAGCCTCTGGCTGCTCTGCGCCCCCGCCGTGGGGTTCATCCGGCTTGCATCCGACCGGCCGATGGGCGACAGCCCCGGCCCATGACGAACGCCCCCCTCGCCGCCTATCCCGCCCTGCGTCTCCGCCGCCTGCGCCAGGCCGACTGGGTCCGGCGGCTGGTGCGCGAGACCGTGCTGACGCCGGCCGACCTGATCTGGTCGATGGTGGTGCACGAGGGCGAGGGCGAGGTCCCGGTGGCCTCCATGCCGGGCGTGGCGCGCCTGTCGGTCAAGGAGGCCGCCAAGGCCGCCAAGGAGGCGCGCGCTCTGGGCATCCCGGCGATCGCCGTCTTCCCGCACATCGACGGGGCCAAGAAGGACGCCCAGGGCACCCTGGCGCACGATCCCGACGGCCTGGTCTGCCGCGCCGTGAAGGCCATGAAGGACGCCGCCCCCGACGTGGGGATCATGTGCGACGTGGCGCTGGACCCGTTCACCGAGCACGGCCACGACGGCCTGGTCGAGGGCGGCAAGATCCTCAACGACGCCACCATCGAGCGGCTGGTGATGCAGGGGCTGGTGCAGGCGAAGGCCGGCTGCGACATCCTCGCGCCGTCGGACATGATGGACGGCCGCTGCGGGGCGCTGCGGAGCGCGCTGGAGGCCGAGGGCCTGCAGGACGTGATGATCATGTCCTATGCGGCCAAGTACGCGTCGGCCTTCTACGGCCCCTACCGCGACGCCATCGGCTCGGGGAAGCTGGGCACGGGCTCGGTGGACAACCCGGGCGACAAGAAGACCTACCAGATGGACCCGGCCAACCACGCCGAGGCGCTGCGCGAGGTGGCGCTCGACATCGCCGAGGGCGCGGACATGGTCATGGTCAAGCCGGGCCTGCCCTACCTCGACATCGTGCGCCAGGTCGTGGACGCCTTCTCGCTACCGACCTTCGCCTTCCAGGTGTCGGGCGAGTACGCCATGCTGATGGCCGCGGCCCAGAACGGCTGGCTGGACGAGGAGCGGGCGATCCTGGAGAGCCTGGGCGCCTTCAAGCGGGCCGGCGCGGCCGGGATCATCAGCTACTTCGCCCCGCGCGCGGCGCGGCTGCTCGGCGCTTGATCGTCGAGGTCGTCGGCGCGGTGATCCGCGACGCCGACGGCCGCCTGCTCACCGTCCGCAAACAGGGGACCGGGCGCTTCATGCTGCCCGGCGGCAAGCGCGAGCCGGGCGAGGACGACCGGGCGGCGCTGGCCCGCGAGCTCGCCGAGGAGCTGAGCGTGCGGCTGGTCGCAGCCGAGCCGCTGGGCGTGTTCGAGGCCCCGGCCGCCAACGAGCCGGGCGCGGTGGTGCGCTCGCATCCCTATGCGGTGACGGTGGCGGGGAAGGTCGCGGCGGGCGCGGAGATCGCCGAGCTGCGCTGGATCGACGTCGCTGAGCCGGGGGTTCCGCTGGCGCCGCTGCTGGAGCGCTGGGTGCTCCCCCTCCTCTCCCCCACGCGAAGCGGAGGGGGGAGAGGGTAGGGAGAGGGGCGGCTCCGACGCGCCGCTACGCCGTGGCGCAGCCAAGCTGTCGGGGGATCGCCGGGGCGAAGCCGTGACGGTGTCGGGGCCGAGCCGCCCCTCTCCCTACCCTCTCCCCTCGGGCTGCGCCTCGGGGGAGAGGAAGTCCGCCAGGATCGCGTTGACCTGTTCCGGGGCTTCCTGCTGGACCCAGTGGGAGACGCCCGGCAGGCGGCGGATGGTGAGGTGGCGCACGAAGCCCTCCGTGCCCTCCAGGGTCTCCAGGCCCAGCGCGGTGTCCTCCTCGCCCCAGACGATCAGGGTCGGGATCTCGATGGCCGGCCAGGTGCGGTCCTGGATGCGGTAGCGGACGGCGGCGCGGTACCAGTTGATCATCGCCCGCATGGCGCCGGGCTTCAGCGCATTGGCGGCGTAGTGGTCGAGCACGGCGTCGGGGAAGCGGCTCTTGTCGATGGCCATGCCGTGGAAGGCGCGGCGGATCGCCCGGGCGTTGCGGGCGGTGAGCATCCGCTCCGGCAGCCAGGGGATCTGGAAGAAGCCCACGTACCAGGAGCGGCGGCGCTGGGCGGCGGAATCGCGCAGCACGCGGGCGAACACCGCCGGGTGCGGCACGTTCATGATCACCAGCCGGGCCAGCGGCCGCACCCGGTCGGCGGCGAAGGTCCAGGCGACCAGGGCGCCCCAGTCGTGGGCGACGAGGGTGACCTCCCTGGCCCCGCTGGCGTCGATCAGGGCGGCGACGTCCTCCATCAGGCGCTCGATGCGGTAGCTGGCGACGTCCTGCGGCTTCGGCTCGGTGTCGCCGTAGCCGCGCAGGTCGGGGGCCCAGGCGCGGTAGCCCAGCTCCGCGAGCAGGGGGAGCTGGTGGCGCCAGGAGAACCGGCTCTCCGGGAAGCCGTGCAGGCAGAGCGCGAGCCGGTCGCCCTCCCCCGCCTCGTCGACGGCGAAGCGGAAGCCGTTGGCCTCCACGGTCCGGGTCGTGATCGCCGCCATGTGGTCCCCCTCAGGTGGTGAAGTAGGCGCTCGGCTCCTGGTAGCCCGGCAGGTCGATCATCTGGACGAAGCGCAGGCCGATCTTCTCCAGCACGCGCTGGGAGGCGGTGTTGCCGGGCGAGGTGACGGCGGCGATCTTCTCCAGGCCGAGGGTCTCGCGCGCGTGGGCGAGCACCACGGCGGCGGCCTCGGTGGCGTAGCCCTGGCCGGCGTGGCGGGCGAGGAAGGCATAGCCGATGTCGGGGCTGTCGAGGCCCTCGCGGCCCACCACGATGCCGCACATGCCCACCGCCTCGCCGTCCGCGGTGCGGACCACGAACCAGGGGCTCTTGGAGAACCGCTCGGCGATGTAGTCGCGGGCGGCGTCCAGGTCGCGCACGCCGCGGTCGCCGATGTTGGCGATCCAGCCCGGATCGTTGAGCAGCTCCAGCACGAAGGCGGCGTCTTCGGCGACCGGCGGGGTGAGCGTCAGCCGCTCGGTCCGCAGCGTGGGGCTCACCGCGGCGTCTCCAGGCGGGTGATCAGGCTGGAGGTGTCCCAGCGCCCGCCGCCCATGGCCTGCACCTCGCCGTAGAAGCCCTCCAGCAGCTCGGTCTGGGTGAGCGTGGCGCCGTTGCGCTTCGCCTCGTCGAGCACCAGGCCCAGGTCCTTGAGCACCCAGTCGACGGCGAAGCCGAAGTCGAACTTCCCCTCGCTCATGGTCTTCCAGCGGTTGTCCATCTGCCACGACTGGGCCGCGCCCTTGGAGATGGCGTCGTAGACCGCCTGCGGGTCGAGCCCGGCGCGCTTGGCGAAATGCAGGCCCTCGGCCAGGCCCTGGACGACGTTGGTGAAGCAGATCTGGTTGACCATCTTGGTGAGCTGGCCCGAGCCCGGCGGACCCATCAGCTTGATGGCCTTGGCGTAGGCGGCGATCACCGGCTCCACCTTGGCGAAGGCCTCGGGCTCGCCGCCGCACATGATGGTCAGCTGGCCCGCCTCGGCGCCGGCCTGGCCGCCGGAGACCGGGGCGTCCACGAAGCCGCGGCCGGACTGCTTCGCGAGCTCGGCCATCTCCCGGGCGACCACGGCGGAGGTGGTGGTGTGGTCGACGATCACCCCGCCAGGCGCCATCGCCGGCAGGGCCTCGGCGCACACCTGGCGGACGTCGTCGTCGTTGCCGACGCAGAGCGCCAGGACCTCGGCGTCCCGGGCGGCGTCGGCGGCCGTGGCCGCCGCCTTGCCGCCGAAGGTCTCGGCCCAGCGGCGGGCCTTCTCCGGCGAGCGGTTGTAGACCGTGACCTCGTGCCCGGCTTTCGCCAGATGACCCGCCATGGGGAAGCCCATCACCCCCAGGCCCGCGAACGCCACCTTCATCCCGATACGCTCCTCACGCTTAAGCTCAACGGCATCTTAACGAGCCCGGCCGCACCTTGCGCCCTCGTAGCAGGCCAAGTTGGGGTGAGCCATGTCGGTGGGCGACCAGCCGATCGTCATCAAGAAGGTCAAGAAGGGCGGCGGCCATGCCCACCATGGCGGCGCCTGGAAGGTGGCCTACGCCGACTTCGTGACCGCCATGATGGCCTTCTTCCTGCTGATGTGGCTGATCAACACCACCTCGCCGGAGCAGAAGCGCGGCATCGCCGACTACTTCGCCCCGGCCAGCGTGTCGGAGACCACCTCCGGCTCGGGCGGCATCCTGGGCGGCACGGCGCTCGGCGACGACGGCGCCAAGAGCGAGGGCTCGATGCCGATCATCGAGGCCCTGTCGCCGGAGAGCCCCAACCCCGACAACGGCAAGACCACCGACGAGGGCTCGCCCGCCTCCGCCGAGGAGCTCAGCACCGAGGCCATGCGCGAGGCGCTGCAGCGGCGCGAGGAAGCCGCCTTCCAGTCGGCGGCCCAGTCCCTGCGCCAGGCGCTGCAGGACATGCCCGAGCTCACCGAGCTCTCGAAGAACATCATCATCGACCAGACGCCCGAGGGCCTGCGCATCCAGCTCGTGGACCAGGAAGGCCGCTCGATGTTCAACCAGGGCTCGTCGCAGCCCAACGACCGGGCCAAGCTGCTGCTGCGGGCCGTGTCCAAGGTGATCAACCAGCTGCCCAACCGCATCAACATCTACGGTCACACCTCGGCCAACACCAACGGCGGCCGGCCCGAGAGCGACTGGTCGCTGTCGGCGGCCCGGGCGGACGCCTCGCGGCGGGTGCTGCAGGGCGCCGGCGTGGACTCCGACCGGGTCTTCCAGGTGGCCGGACGGGCCACATCCGAACCGCTCTACCCGGACGATCCGGCGCTCCCCGGCAACCGTCGCATTGCGATCGTGTTGTTGCGTGAGGCGCCGGTTCTTCCGCCGGACCGGGGGCTTTGACGCAAGCGCCTTGCGCAAGGGCCCGCCATGACGCCTAATCAGATCCAGGCGCAGAGTTAAGGGCGACCGCAGGTCCGTGACGCAGCACTTCCCGACCCGACAGCTCAGGTTCTTCCTGACCGCGCCGTCACCCTGCCCCTACCTACCCGAGCGGTTCGAGCGGAAGGTCTTCGCGCACCTGCCGCTGTCCGACGGCGCCTCGGTCAACGACAGCCTGACGCAGGTGGGCTTCCGCCGGTCGCAGAACATCGCCTACCGCCCCGCCTGCGAGTCCTGCGCGGCCTGCGTCTCGGCGCGGATCCCTGCCTCGGACTACGTCTTCTCCCGCTCCGAGCGGAAGGTTCTGGCCCGCAACGAGGACCTCGAGCGCCACCTGGTGGAGGCCGAGGCGACCATGGAGCAGTTCGACCTGCTCCGCCGCTACCTCACCGCCCGCCACGCCGACGGCGGCATGGCCGAGATGACCTGGCCCGACTACGTGGCCATGGTCGAGGACACCGCCGTCCGCACCCACATCATCGAGTACCGCACCAAGTCGAAGGGCGGCGGCCCCGGCGACCTCGTCGCCTGCGCGCTCGTGGACCTGATGAGCGACGGGCTGTCGCTGGTCTACAGCTTCTACGATCCGACGCTGACCCGCCGCTCGCTCGGCTCCTTCGTGATCCTCGACCACGTGATCCAGGCCTGCCTGACCAGCCTGCCCTACGTCTACCTGGGCTACTGGGTCCGGGGCTCCGAGAAGATGGACTACAAGGTCCGCTTCTCGCCCATCGAGCTGCTGAAGCCGGAAGGCTGGAGCCTGCTGTCGGCGCGCGAGACCCGTCCCGCGGCCGAATAGGCCTGTGCGACACGGGGATGGATCGGCCGCCGCGCTGGCGAGCCCCGCCCGGGCCCGGTAGAACCCGCGGGTGATCTCCGCATCTGGAACCGGCGCATGGCGCGACAGCTCCGGCTGGGCCTAGGCCGCCCCACCTCCTACGCCCGCGACGCCTTCGTGCGCGGCCCCTCCAACGCCCAGGCCTGGGCGGCGGTGGAGTCCTGGCCGGCGTGGCACGGCGGCTGCCTGGTGCTCGTAGGGCCCGAGGGCGTCGGCAAGACGCACCTGGCGAGCATCTGGGCCCGGCAGGCGCGCGCCGTGACCCTGGACCGCGAGGCGCCCGACGTGGAGGCCGCCGCCGGCCGCCCGGTGCTGCTGGAGGACGTCGATCGCGGCGCGCCGGACGAGGCGCTGTTCCACCTGATCAACCTGGCGGCGCGCGAGGGCGGCGGCCTGCTGCTGACCGCGCGGACCATGCCGGCGGCCTGGGCGACCGCCCTGCCCGACCTCCGCTCGCGGCTGAACGCCCTGTTCGTGGCCGAGATCGAGCCGCCGGACGACCAGGTGCTGGAGGGCGTGCTGGAGAAATTCTTCCGGGAGAGGAGCATTCGCCCGCCCCGGGAGGTTTACGCCTATCTCCTGCGCCGCATGGAACGGTCGATCCCCGGCGCGCGGGAGATCGTGCGGAAGCTGGACGAAGGCGTCGATGGTGAAGCCCGGCCGATTTCCAGGGTGCTCGCCCGCGAGATCCTGGAGGGCGATAACCAAAATCTTGACCTTTTCGAGTGAAGTCTTGTTCCCGTCACACGGCGGGTCCAGAACCGGAGGCCGCCTCGGAAGGTCCGGAGCCGCCGTCTCATGAGCTACGCCGCGCCCATCGCCTCGCACGCTGCGAACGAGGTCCCGCGCGCCCGGCTCGAGTGGAATGAGGACCTGGCGGGGTCGCCGGGGCGGTTCTTCAACCGTGAGCTTTCCTGGCTGGCCTTCAACCGCCGGGTGCTGGCGGAGAGCAAGAACCCCCGCCACCCGCTGCTGGAGCAGCTCCGCTTCCTGGCGATCAGCGCCAACAACCTCGACGAATTCTACATGGTCCGCGTGGCCGGCCTGAAGGCTCAGGTGCGCGAGGGCGTGCGGGTGGTCAGCCAGGACGGCCTCACCCCGGCCGAGCAGCTGGAGCGGATCAACGCCGAGGCCGCCGACCTGATGGCCGACCAGCAGACCCGCTGGGCGGAGCTCTGCGGCGAGCTGGCCAACGAGGGCCTCACCGTCGCCCTGATGGGCGACGTGACCCCGGCCGAGAAGGACGCGCTGGAAGAGGCCTTCCTCAACCAGCTGTTCCCGGTGCTGACGCCGATGGCCATCGACCCGGCGCACCCTTTCCCGTTCATCCCGAACCTCGCCTTCTCCCTGGTCCTCAAGCTGAAGCGCTCCACGGACGGCAAGGCCTTCTTCGCCCTGGTGCCGATCCCGGCGCAGGTCACCCGCTTCTGGGAGCTGCCGCGACCGCGCGGCCGCGGCCGCCGTGAGCGGCGGGTGATCTCGCTGGAGAGCATGGTGGCGCTCTTCCTCGACCACCTGTTCCCGGGGTGCGAGACCCTGGGCCTGGGGGTCTTCCGGCTGATCCGCGACAGCGACGTGGAGCTGGAGGAAGAGGCCGAGGACCTGGTGCGCGAGTTCGAGGCCCTGCTGAAGCAGCGGCGCATGGGCTCGGTGGTGCGCGTGGAGGTCGAGGCCTCGATGCCCGAGGAGCTGCGCGGCTTCATCTGCGAGGCCCTGCACGCCCTGCCCGACGACATCATCCTGGTGGACGGCCTGCTGGGCCTGGACGAGCTCTCGCAGCTGATCCCCCGCGACCGGCCGGACCTGAAGTTCAAGCCATTCGAGCCGCGCTTCCCCGAACGCATCCGCGACCACGGGGGGGACTGCTTCGCGGCGATCCGCGAGAAGGACATCCTGGTCCACCATCCGTTCGAGAGCTTCGACGTGGTGGTGCAGTTCCTGCGCCAGGCGGCGCGCGACCCGAACGTGCTGGCGATCAAGCAGACGCTCTACCGGACCTCCACCGACAGCCCGATCGTGGCGGCCCTGATCGAGGCGGCGGAGAACGGCAAGAACGTCACCGCCCTGGTAGAGATCAAGGCGCGCTTCGACGAGGCGGCGAACCTGAAGTGGGCCCGCGACCTGGAGCGGGCCGGCGTCCACGTCGTGTTCGGCTTCGTGGAGTACAAGACCCACGCCAAGCTCTCGATGGTGGTGCGCAAGGAAGGCGACGGCCTGCGCACCTACTGCCACTTCGGCACCGGCAACTATCATCCGGTCACGGCGCGGATCTACACCGACCTGTCGCTGTTCACGACCGACGCGGCGCTGGCGCGGGATTCGGCGCGGCTGTTCAACTACGTCACCGGCTACGCGCTTCCGGAACGGCTGGAGAAGCTCTCCTTCTCGCCGGTGACCATGAAGCGCGACCTGCTCAACCTGATCCAGGGCGAGGCGGACAACGCCCGCGCCGGCCGGCCGGCCGGGATCTGGGCCAAGCTCAACGCCCTGGTCGACCCGCAGGTGATCGACGCCCTCTATTCCGCCAGCCAGGCGGGCGTGCCCATCGACCTCGTGGTCCGCGGCATCTGCTGCCTGCGGCCGGGCGTGCCGGGCCTGTCCGACAACATCCGGGTCAAGTCGATCGTCGGCCGCTTCCTGGAGCACAGCCGGATCGTCGCCTTCGCCAACGGCGCGCCCATGCCGTCGTCCGAGGCGCGGGTGTTCATCTCCTCGGCCGACTGGATGCCCCGCAACCTGGACCGGCGGGTGGAGGCCCTGACGCCCATCGAGAATCCGACGGTGCACCAGCAGGTCCTGCAGCAGATCATGCTGGCCAACCTGAAGGACGAAGCGCAGAGCTGGACCCTGGACAGCGACGGCCGCTATACGCGGGACCCGTCCTGGGACCATCCAAGCGCCTTCTCCGCGCACGAGTATTTCATGACCAATCCCAGCCTGTCCGGTCGGGGCCAGAAGGTGAAGGACATGCCGCGCGCGATCGACCATGTGGCCTCGCGCGGATAGCCGACCCGAACCGCGCCAGGCCGCCGTCATCGACGTAGGCTCCAACTCCGTCCGTCTGGTGGTCTACCGGATCGACGGACGGGCGCTTTGGACCGTCTTCAACGAGAAGGCGCTGGCCGGACTCGGCCGCGACCTGCCCGCCACCGGCCGGCTGTCGCAGGCGGGGCTGGAGACGGCGATGACGGCGCTGCGCCGCTTCCGCACCCTGCTGGACGGCTGGCCACCGGGGGACATCACCGCCGCGGCCACCGCCGCCGTGCGCGAGGCCGCCGACGGCCCCGCCTTCCTGCGCCGGGTGAAGGCCGAGACCGGCTTCGACGTGCGCGTGCTCTCCGGCGAGGAGGAGGCCCGCTACGCCGCGCTGGGCGTCCTGGCCGGCGATCCCAGCGCCCAGGGCGTGGTCGGCGACCTGGGCGGCTCCAGCCTCGAGCTGATCCGGCTGAACGGGGTCGGCGGACCCGCCGACGGGGCGACCCTGCCGCTCGGGCCCTTCGCGCTCGGCGCGCCGCGGGCGCTGGACATCGACCGCACCTGGCGGCTGGTGGAGACGGCGCTGGCTCCCATGACCCACCGCTTCAGGGCGCGCGAGTTCCACGCCGTGGGCGGCGCCTGGCGCAACCTCGCCCTGCTGCACATGCAGCTGGCCGACTATCCGCTGCACGTGGCCCACCAGTACGAGATGGGCCGCGCCGACGCGCTGCAGCTGGCCCGCTTCGTGGAGCGACAGTCGAAGTCGTCGCTGGAGCGGATCGAGGGCGTCTCGAAGAAACGCTTCGACACCCTGCCCTATTCCGCCCTGGTGCTGGAGGCGCTGATCGAGCGCCTGGGCGTGGAGCGGGTGGTGATCTCGGCCTATGGCGTGCGCGAGGGCATGCTGCTGGAGTCCATGACCCCCGAGGTGCGCCGGCAGGATCCGCTGATCGCAGGCTGCGAGGCGCTGACCGCCGTGCGCGGCCTCTCGCCGGAACTGGGCGGGGCGCTGGAGGCGTGGCTGACGCCGGCCTTCGAGACCCTGAAGCCCGCCTTCGACGACCGCGACCCCGTGCTGCTGGCGGCCGCCTGCCGGCTGGCCGATCTCGGCGCGCGCCTGCACCCGGACCATCGCGCCGACATCGCCTTCGAGCAGGTGCTGCGGGCGCCGATCGCCGGCATGAACCACCCCGAGCGGGCCTTCCTGGCCTGCACGGCGTTCTCCCGCCATTCCTCGGCGACCAGCACGCCGCAAGCCGGCACCGTGGCCCGGATCCTGACCGCCGAGCGGCGGCAGCGCGCCCGGGCCCTGGGCTCGGCCATCCGCCTGGGCTGCGACCTCTCCGGCCGCAACGCCCGCCTGCTGGAGAAGTCGGCGCTGGCGCTGAAGGGCGACCGGCTGGTGCTCACCGCCGCGCCGGGCTGGGAGGACATGCTGCTGGGAGAACAGGTGGCGAAACGGGCCCAGACCGTCGCCCAGGCGCTCAAGCTCAAGCTGGAGCTCGGCTAGCGCCCATAGCAAGAGGGCGGCGCCCGGGGAGACCCCGAACACCGCCCTCTGAACCAGATCCGTTGGGGGATCCAGGCCTTCAAGGTCGGAGGAAGCTCTGGGCCATCCTGAGGGTCGCCCCCCGCTCCGGCTTCGATCCACCTCCGGTGTCCCCGGGGTCGGAAGGATCCGGGTCGCCCCGCATCCCGCCATCTCCAGGAACCTCCTGCCCGCTTCCGGTCCGGTTTCCCGGTCCGCCGCGCCGCAGTCCCTCTCGGCAAGTGGAGGTTCACCCGAGCGCCGGCCGGGCGCAAGCGACCGGCGTCACCCGAATGTGGGAAAACACCGTTCGGCCGGTGGAGAAGCGGTGGACAAGCCTGTGGACGGGCCGGATTCCGCCGTCCGTTCAGCGACTTGGCTTATCCTCAGGAAGCTTGCGGATCAGCCCGCCGTGGCCGCCTTGGGCGCCCGGCGGACCTCCACGACCCGCACCCGGGCGCCGTCCAGCACCAGGGCGAGCTCGCCGCGCTTGAGCTTCAGCGCGTCCTCGCCGAACGCCTCGCGCCGCCAGCCCTTGAGCGCCGGGGTGGCCGCCTCGTCGTCGTTGGCGATCAGCTCCAGGTCCGAGACCGTGGCGATGAGCTTGGAGGCTACGCCCGCCTCCTCGGCCCGGGCCTTGAGGAGCACCTTGAGGAGCTCCACCACGGCGCCGGCGGCGGGCGACGGGGCGGTCTTGGCGCGCTCGATGACCGGGGCGTAGGCCTCCGGATCGCGCAGGGCCTCGCGCACGGCGGCGAGCAGGTCCGGCCCGAAGCGCGAGCCGGAGAAGCCCTTGGGCACCGAGCGCAGACGGTCCAAGGCGTCGGCGTCGGTGGGCGCCTGGGTGGCGATCTCGTCGATCGCGTCGTCCTTCAGGATGCGGCCGCGCGGCTGGTCGCGCAGCTGGGCCGTGCGCTCGCGCCAGGCGGCGACGGCGCGGTAGACGGCCAGGTACTTGGCGGTGTGCCGGCGGGGCCGCAGGCGCTTCCAGGCGTTCTCCGGCTCGACGTCATAGTGGGCCGGATCGGTGAGGTTGGACATCTCGTCGGTCACCCAGCCGAGACGGCTCTCCTTCTCCAGCCGCTGGCGCAGCATGGGGTAGAGCTCGGCCAGGTGGGTCACGTCGGCGAGCGCATAGGTGAGCTGGCTGTCGGACAGCGGCCGGCGGGCCCAGTCGGTGAAGCGGGAGCTCTTGTCGAGCTCGATCTTCAGCATCTGGCGCACCAGGGCGTCATAGGCGATCTGCTCGCCGAAGCCCGCCGCCATGCCCGCCACCTGGGTGTCGAACAGCGGCCGCGGCATGGCCTTCAGGTTGTTGAAGATCTCCACGTCCTGGCGGGCGGCGTGGAAGACCTTCAGGATGGTCTCGTCACGCAGCACCTCGAGGAAGGGCTCGAGGTCCATGTCCTCGGACAGGGGATCGATCACCGCATGCGCGTTGGGCGCAGCAGCCTGGATCAGGCAGAGCTTCGGCCAGTAGGTCGTCTCGCGCATGAACTCGGTGTCCACGGCGACGAATGGCTGGCCCTTGAGCTTGTCGCAAAACACCGCCAGTTCGGCGGTGGTCGTAATCGGCGTCATCGATTAGCTATAGCCCCGCGCGCGGCCGAGTCTGCAAGCCCGCGATACCGGCTGGCGCAAGTTTCTCAAGGGCTTTCCGCAATGTCTGAGCGGCCGAACGGTCTCACCTATGCGCAAGCCGGCGTCGATATCGACGCCGGGAACGATCTGGTGGAGCGCATCAAGCCCCTGGCCAAGGCCACGCGGCGGCCCGGGGCCGAGGCCTCGCTGGGCGGTTTCGGGGCGCTCTTCGACCTGAAGGCGGCGGGCTACGACGATCCCCTGCTGGTCACCACCACTGACGGCGTGGGCACCAAGCTGAAGGTGGCCATCGAGACCGGCATCCACGGCACGGTGGGCGTCGACCTGGTGGCCATGTGCGTCAACGACCTGCTGGCCCAGGGCGCCGAGCCCCTGATGTTCCTCGATTATTTCGCCACCGGGAAGCTGGACGTGGAGGCCGCGGCCACCGTGGTCGCCGGGATCGCCGAGGGCTGCCGGCAGGCGGGCTGCGCCCTGGTCGGCGGCGAGACGGCCGAGATGCCGGGCATGTACGCGGCCGGCGACTACGACATGGCGGGCTTCTGCGTGGGCGCGGTGGACCGGGCCCGCGTCCTGCCGCGCTTCGACGACCAGAAGCCGGGCGACGTGCTGATCGGCCTGGGCTCCTCGGGCCCGCACTCCAACGGCTATTCGCTGGTCCGCCGCATCGTCGAGCGCTCCGGGCTCGCCTGGGACGCCTCGGCGCCGTTCGAGGCGGGGCTGACGCTGGCCGAGGCCCTGCTCGCGCCGACGCGCATCTACATCAAGACGGTGCTGCCGCACCTGAAGGCCGGCCGGGTATCCGGGCTGGCGCACATCACCGGCGGCGGGCTGATCGAGAACCCGCCCCGGGCCATCCGGCCGGGCCTCGTGCCGCGGATCGACTGGGACGCCTGGACCCCGCCGCCGGTCTTCCAGTGGCTGCAGGAGGTGGGCGGCGTCGCCGACCAGGAGATGCGGCGGACCTTCAACTGCGGCGTGGGCCTGATGCTGATCGTCGATCCGAAGGACCTGCCCGAGGTGCTGGAGGGCCTGGTCCGCGACGGGGAAGACGCCTTCGTCATCGGGGAACTGGCCGCCGCCTGACTTCGCGCAAGGAATTGTCGCGCAGGTGATGCATCCTTTCGGCATGCAGACCCGTATCCGAGCCATGAAGTCCCTGTTCGTGCTGCCCCTGGCGCTGGCGCTCACCGCCTGCGCCTCCCATGCTCCCCGGTCGGGATTTCTGACCAGCTACGAGGGCCTGGCCGCCAAGGAGCGGGCGGTCCGCACCGGCGTGACCGAGCGCAAGGACCCCGAGGCGCTCGCCGGCGTCCGCAAGGTGCGCCTGCTGCCCGCCGAGCTGCGCCTCGGCCCCGACGGCGCCTGGCTCACGGACGACGAGCGCACGCTCCTGCTGCGGGAGGTCGACGCCCAGCTCTGCTTCGAGGTCTCCGAACGCTACGAGATCGTCCAGGACGGCGCGGACGCCAAGGTGCGCGCCGCCGTCACGCGCGTGGCGCCCACCGGCCGGGTCAGCTCGGCGGCCTCGGCCGCGGCGTCCATCTTCATCCCGGGCCCGCTCGGCGTGCGGCCCGGCGGCCTGGGCGGGATCTCCGCCGAGGCCGAGATGCTGTCGCCGCAGGACCGGCAGATCGCCGCGCTCACCTGGAACCGCAACGCCACGGCGGTGGGCACCGACAACCCCTCGCTGAGCCGGATCGGCGACGCCCTGCAGTTCGTGGAGCCCTTCGCCGACACCGCGGCGGCGACCATGACGGCGCCGGACGTGAAGCCGCCCGGCCCGCCGACGCCGGACCCGTGCGCCGAATACGGGCCGCGCATCCGGCCCGAGGGCTGGCTCGCCAAGTTCGCCACCGGCCTCTACGTGCCGCAGATGAGCGGCGCCAGGCCCGAGCAGGCGGAGCCCGAGACGACGCGATGAAGGACCCGCACGGGGCGCTTTCCGCCCTCTGGCTGAAGGTGGGCGTCATCGCGGTCGTCGCCGCGGCCATCGGTTCGCCCGTGCTGCAGGCCCAGCAGGACATCGGCCTCTCGCCCTCGGAATTCTCCGCCGGCGGCGACACCACGCTCAGGGCCGCCGGCTACGCCTTCTCCATCTGGGGCCCGATCTATGCGGGTCTCGCGGCCTTCGCCCTCTACCAGGCGCTTCCCGGGCGCGGCGCATCGAAGGCGGTGGGCCTGGCGCTCTCGCCGGCGATCGCCGCCGTGGGCCTGATCGGGGCCTGGATCTGGCTGAGCGCCGCCGACCGGGGCTGGGCGACGGTGGCGACCATCGTGCTGGCCCTGCTGGCGGCGATGAGCGCCACCCTCCTGGCGCAGCGCGGCGCCGGCGGCTCGCGCTGGGACCGCTGGTTCGTGGTCTGGCCGTTCGCGGCGCTCGCCGGCTGGCTCACCGTGGCCTCGGCGATCAACCTGCTGACCGTGATGACCAAGGAAGGGATGATCGGCGCGGGCCAGGCCCTGCCCGCCGCCCTGGCGGGGATCGCCGCCGCGGCCCTGGTGGCGGCGGGCTTCCTGCGGATCACGCGGCTGCTGATCTACGCCCTGCCCGTCGCCTGGGGCCTGGTGGCGGTGTTCGTGGCCGAGCGCGGCGACAACCCGATCGCCGCCTGGACGGCGCTGGCGGCGGGGGCCGTGATCCTGCTGCTGGCGGGCCTGTGGCTGCGTGGCGGCCGGCGGACTACCTCAGCCCGGCGTTGATCCGGTCGAGCGCCGCCTGCCCGGGCACGAGCTCGGCGGCGTCGAGCTGGTTCAGGGGCGTGTCCACGGTCTCCAGGCTCTCGTGCAGGTCGTGGGACGTGGGGTCGACGTAGAGCAGGCCGGTGACGATCTGCCCCCTCGCCTGCCGGGCCTGCAGATAGCCCAGGGCCTGGGCGCGGTTGTTGGGGTTGTAGAGCTCGGCCAGCTTGTGCAGCGACAGGACCGAGCCGTCGTGCTGGGCCACGCGCACGGTCTCGCCGGGCGCGTAGTCCACCTGGATCGGCGCCCGGGGGCTGATCACGTCCAGCCGGTTCACCGCCTCGTTGTGCTCGCGCACATAGTCGAAGCTCTTGGTGGAGCCCGGGTGGTTGTTGAACTGCACGCAGGGGCTGATGCAGTCGATGAAGGCCGCGCCCTTGTGCATCAGGCCCGCCTTGATCAGCGGGACGAGCTGGGCCTTGTCGCCGGAGAACGAGCGGGCGACGTAGGTCGCGCCGAGCTGCAGGGCGATGGAGACGAGGTCGATGCCGGCGTCGTGGTTGACCACCCCGCGCTTGGACTTCGAGCCCTTGTCGGAGGTGGCCGAGAACTGGCCCTTGGTGAGGCCGTACACGCCATTGTTCTCGACGATGTAGAGCATGTTGACGCCGCGCCGGATGGCGTGGGCGAACTGGCCGAGGCCGATGGAGGCGCTGTCGCCGTCCCCCGAGACCCCCAGGTAGACGAGGTCGCGGTTGGCGAGGTTCGCCCCGGTCAGCACCGAGGGCATGCGGCCGTGGACGGTGTTGAAGCCGTGCGAGTTGCCCAGGAAGTAGTCCGGCGTCTTCGACGAGCAGCCGATGCCGGAGAGCTTGGCGATGCGGTGCGGCTCGATCTCCAGCTCGTAGACCGCCTGGATGATCGAGGCCGAGATCGAGTCATGGCCGCAGCCGGCGCAGAGCGTCGAGACCGAGCCCTCGTAGTCGCGGCGCGTGTAGCCCAGGCCGTTCTTGGCCAGCAGCGGGTGATGCAGCTGAGGCTTGGTGATGTAGGTCATTCCGCCGCCTCGATGATCGAGCCCACCGCCATCAGCTGGCCGATCTCGCCGGCGATGAAGCGGGCGGTGATGGGGGCGCCGTCGTAGTTCAGGACCGGCACGAGCCTGGCCGGGTCGATCCCCAGCTCGGTGACCAGCAGGGTGCGGAGCTGGGCGTCGCGGTTCTGCTCGACCACGAACACCCGCTCGTGGGCGGCGATGAAGTCCTCCACCGCCTGCGGGAACGGGAAGGCGCGGATGCGGAGCGCATCGAGCCGCTTGCCCTGCCCTTCCAGCGCCTCCAGCGCCTCGTGCATGGCGGGCGTGGTGGAGCCGAAGTAGATCACCCCGTCCGGCGTCTTGCGCCGGGCCCGCGTGAGCACCGGCTGCGGGACCAGGGCCTTGGCGGTCTCGAACTTGCGCAGCAGCCGCTGCATGTTGTCGACGTAGACCGCCCCCTCCTCGGAGTAGCGGGCGTAGGGGTTCCGCGAGGTGCCCCGGGTGAAGTAGGCGCCCCGCGTCGGGTGGGCGCCGGGATAGGTGCGGTAGGGGATGCCGTCGCCGTCCACGTCGAGGTAGCGGCCGAAGTCGCGGCCGGCCTCCAGATCCTCGAAGGTCATCACCTTGCCGCGGTCGAGGGCGCGGCTGTCGTCCCAGGCGAAGGGCTCGGTCAGCCACTCGTTCATGCCGATGTCGAGGTCGAGCATGACGAAGACGGTGGTCTGCAGCCGGTCGGCCAGGTCGAACGCCTGGGCGCCCATCTCGAAGCACTCCCCGGGATCGGCGGGCAGCAGCATGACGTGCTTGGTGTCGCCGTGGCTGGCGTAGGCGGCGGCGAGCAGGTCGGCCTGCTGGGTGCGGGTCGGCATGCCGGTGGAGGGCCCGCCCCGCTGGACGTCGAAGATCACCGCCGGGATCTCGGCGAAGTAGGAGAGCCCGATGAACTCGGTCATCAGGGAGATCCCCGGCCCGGAGGTGGCGGTGAAGGCGCGGCAGCCGTTCCAGCCGGCCCCCACCACGATGCCGATGGAGGCGATCTCGTCCTCCGCCTGGACGATGGCGTAGCGCGCCTTGCCGGTCTCCGGATCGGTGCGCAGGTCCTCGCAGTAGCCGCTGAAGGCCTCGGCCAGCGAGGTGGAGGGGGTGATCGGATACCAGGCGCAGACCGTGGCGCCGCCGTAGACCGCGCCCAGGGCGGCGGCGGAATTGCCCTCCACATAGATGCGGTCGCCGACCTTGTCCGCGCGGGCCACCTGCAGGCTGAGCGGCTGGAGGTTCTTCTGGACGTAGCCGTAGCCCATGTGCAGGGCGCCGAGGTTGGCGTCGATCAGCTTCTGGCGGCCGGCGAAGTCCTCGGCCAGCAGGTCCTCGATCACCTTGGGGTCGATGCCCAGCAGGGCGGCGAGCGCGCCCACGTAGACGATGTTCTTGAACAGCTGGCGCTCGCGCGGGAGCTGGTAGGCCTGGTTGCACATGGCCGTCAGCGGCACGCCGATGAAGCTGATGTCGTCGCGCAGCCGGCCGGGCGGCAGGGGCTTGGTGGAATCGTAGAACAGGTAGCCGCCGGCCTCGATCTCGGCGAGGTCGCGGTCCCAGGTCTGCGGGTTCATGGCGACCATCAGGTCCACCCCGCCGCGCCGGCCCAGCCAGCCGGCCTCGGTGATCCGGACCTCGTACCAGGTGGGCAGGCCCTGGATGTTGGACGGGAAGATGTTGCGCGCCGCCACCGGCACGCCCATCCGCAGGATCGAGCGGGCGAACAGGCCGTTGGCGCTGGCCGACCCCGAGCCGTTCACATTGGCGAACTTGACGACGAAATCGTTGACGCGGGTCCTGGGCTGCCCGGCCTCCGCCGACCCCGTACTCATCTCCCCGGGCATGCCGCCTCCGCGTGGGTCATCTCGAGATAGAACTTCTGCATGTCCCAGGCCCCCGTCGGGCAGCGCTCGGCGCAGAGGCCGCAGTGCAGGCAGACGTCCTCGTCCTTCACCATCACCCGGCCGGTGGGCAGGGAGCCGGAGACGTAGAGGTCCTGGGTGAGGTTCGGCGCCGGCGCCTTCAGCCGGCCCCGCAGCTCGTCCTCCTCACCCGGCTCGGTGAAGGTGATGCAGTCCATGGGGCAGATGTCGACGCAGGCGTCGCACTCGATGCACAGCGGATCGGCGAACACCGTCTGGACGTCGCAGTTCAGGCAGCGCTGGGCCTCGCGGAAGCCGAGCTCGCGGTCGAAGCCCAGCTCGACCTCCAGACGCACGTCCTTCAGCGCCTCGGCCTTGTCCCGCGTGGGCACGCGGTAGCGGCGGTCGTTGGCGATGTCGTTGTCGTAGCTCCACTCGTGGATGCCCATCTTCTGGGAGACGAGGGAGGCGCCGGGCGGGGGCCGGATCGCCACGTCCTCGCCCTGGCAGTGCCGGTGGATCGAGACGGCCGCGTCGTGGCCGTGGGCCACGGCCCAGATGATGTTCTTCGGCCCGAACGCCGCGTCGCCGCCGAAGAAGACGTGCGGGACCGTCGACTGGAAGGTGATCGGGTTCACCTTCGGCATGCCCCACTCGTCGAACTCCAGGCCGATGCCGCGCTCGATCCAGGGGAAGGCGTTCTCCTGGCCGACGGCGACCAGCACGTCGTCGCACGCGTAGTGCTCGTCCGGCTCCCCGGAGGGCACGAGGCGGCGGCGGCCCATGTCGTCGTAGCGGGCCTCGACGACCTCGAAGACCACGCCGGTCAGCCGGCCGTCCTGGTGGGTGAATTCCTTGGGGACGCGGAAGTTGAGGATCGGGATGTCCTCGTGGAGCGCGTCCTCCTTCTCCCAGGGCGAGGCCTTCATCTCCTCGAAGCCGGAGCGGACGATGACCTTCACGTCCTCGCCGCCCAGGCGGCGCGAGGTGCGGCAGCAGTCCATGGCGGTGTTGCCGCCGCCCAGCACGATCACGCGGCGGCCGATCCGCTCGATGTGGCCGAAGGAGACGGACGAGAGCCAGTCGATGCCGATGTGGATGTTGGCGCGGGCCTCCTCGCGGCCCGGCAGGTCGAGGTCGCGGCCGCGCGGGGCCCCGGAGCCCACGAAGACCGCGTCGTAGCCGTCCTCCAGCAGGGCCCTCAGGCTGTCGACCCGCTCGCCCAGGCGCAGCTCCATGCCGCCCAGGCCGGTGATGAAGCCCACCTCCTCGTCGATCACCTCCTCCGGCAGGCGGAAGCGGGGGATCTGGCTGCGGATCATGCCCCCCGTCTTGGCCTCGGCGTCGAAGATGGTGAGCTGGTAGCCGAGCGGCGCGAGGTCGCGGGCCACCGTGAGCGAGGCCGGCCCGCAGCCGACGAGCGCCACGCGCTTGCCGTTCGACTGGACGGCGGGGGCCGGCATGCGCGCGGCCACCTCTCCCTTGTTGTCGGCCGCCACCCGCTTCAGCCGGCAGATGGCCACCGGCTCCTCCTCCACCCGGCCGCGGCGGCAGGCGGGCTCGCAGGGGCGGTCGCAGGTCCGCCCGAGCACGCCGGGGAAGACGTTGGACTTCCAGTTGATCATGTAGGCGTCGGCGTATCGCCCCTCGGCGATCAGCCGGATGTACTCGGGCACCGGCGTGTGCGCCGGACAGGCCCACTGGCAATCGACGACCTTGTGGAAGTAGTCGGGGCCCTCGGTACGCGTGCGCTGCAAAACGGAATCCTTCCCGACACGCTCTACTCCCGCGGCGGAAGGCGAACTCTGGTCGAACCAGAGAGGGCCCGCCGTCACGACGCGGCGTCCGACTGTGAGGTTACGTCCCGTTTCCGGCCGAAGCCAACCGGTTTCTGATCGTCGTTCGGTGATTTCCGGTCGCAGGAGGCGGCTGTGCGGGCGAATTCCTGTGGCGGCGCCGCATCACGCGAACGTCACGGGGGTGACGTAAGGGTCGGCCTAGGCGGGCGTACAGAGTAAATGATAGCTTAACAGCGGGAGCCCCTGCGCCAGGGGTTAGGGAGATCTGCCGATGAGCCTCGAGCGCGACGTCGCCTCTGCGCCTGCGTCCCCCCTGCTTCCGATCGAGCCCGCGCTCGCCCTGCCCCTCGACGAGGACACGGGCCCGCTCTCGCTCCACCAGGAGATCAACGAGCGCCGCGCCCGGATCGAGAACGCCGAGCTGCTGCGCCGGCTGCGGGGGCTGTAGGGCTCCACCCCATGACCGTCGTCCCCGGGGCTTGTCCCGGGGATCCATGAACTCCGTTGCGGCGATACTGCGCAGGCCTGCGATCATGGATGGCCGGCACAAGGCCGGCCATGACGAACCGGGATACGAAAACGCCCCCGGGGATGAGCCGGGGGCGCTTCCTGATGGCTGGCGGTGAGGCCTATTCTTCCGCGGCGGCCTCGTCCTTGGCCGCGGCCTTCTTCTTCGGGGCGGCCTTCTTCTTCGGCTTGGCTTCGGCCGCGTCGGCGTCGGCGTAGCCCTCGGGCAGGTCGTCCTCCTTCAGGAGGTCTTCCTTGCTGACCTTCTTGTCGGTCACGGCGGCCTTCTCGACGATCAGGTCGACGACCTTGTCCTCGAAGATCGGCGCGCGCAGCTGGGCCTGGGCGTTGGGGTTCTGGCGGAACAGGTCGAACACCTGCTGCGCCTGCGGACCGTAGCGCATGGCCTCGCGGCGCATGGCCTCGGCCAGCTCCTGGTCGGTCACCTGGACGTTGTTGGCGCGGCCGATCTCGGCCAGCACCAGGCCCAGGCGCACGCGGCGCTCGGCGATCTTGCGGTACTCGGCCTGCAGCTGCTCGTCGCTCTTGCCGGCGTCGTCGTCGGGCAGCGAGCCCTGCTCCTTGTCCTGCTGCACCTGGCTCCAGATCGAGGCGAACTCGGCCTCGACCATCTTCGGCGGCAGCGGAAACTCGTGGCTGGTGTCGAGCTGGTCGAGCAGCGCGCGCTTCAGCTTGAAGCGGCTGGCGCCGGCGTACTGCTGCTCGAGGTTGGTCTTGATGAGCTCGCGGAGCTTCTCGAGGTTCTCGACGCCCAGGCGCTCGGCGAAGGCGTCGTCGGCCCTGGTCTCGACCGGGGCCTTCACTTCCTTCACCTTGACGTCGAAGACGGCTTCTTTGCCGGCCAGGTTCGGGGCCTGGTAGTTCTCCGGGAAGGTGACCTTCACCTCGACGTCGCTGTCGGGGGCCGCGCCCACCAGCTGCTCCTCGAAGCCCGGGATGAACTGACCGGAGCCCAGCACCAGCTCGGCGTCGGTCGCCGTGCCGCCCTCGAAGGCGACGCCGTCCAGCTTGCCCACGAAATCGATGACGACCATGTCGCCGTCCTTGGCCTTCACGGCCTTGCCGGTCCTGGCCTCGTAGGTCTTGTTCTGCGAGGCCAGCTCGTCGACGGCCTCGTCCACCTCGGCGTCGGTGGGCTCGTAGACCGGGCGCTCCAGCTTCAGGCTGGACGGATCGACCGGCTCGAACTCCGGCATGATGTCCACGGCGATCTCGTAGGCCAGGTCGGCCTTGCCCTCGATCACCTGGTTCATGTCGCCTTCCGGCTTCAGGTCCGGGTCGCCGGCGGGGCGCAGGTTGTTGTCGGTGAGGACCTTCTGGGTGGTCTCGGTGAGGGTCTGCTCGACCACCTCGCTCATCAGCGCCTTGCCGTAGAGGCGGCGCACGTGGGCCGGCGGCACCTTGCCCGGGCGGAAGCCCTTGATGTTGAGGGTCGGCGTGATCTCGGCGATCCGCGCCTCCAGCTTCTCGGTGAGGTCCGAAGCGGGAACGGTGACGCCATAGACGCGGCTGAGGCCTTCACCGGACTTTTCAACGATCTGCATCGACATTCTGGGATTTCCGGACGCCGCGCCGTTGCCGCGCGCTCCGCCCGCCTTCAGTGTGAAATGGTGAGCGCCGCCGGAGGGGCTCCGGCGGCGGGGCGGCGACTTATGTCACGCGGCGTGCGCGCGTCCAAGCCCTAAGGCCCCTCCTTCGCCGTGAGCGAACCGGGATGGTGCGGATGAGAGGACTCGAACCTCCACGCCTTGCGGCGCTGGAACCTAAATCCAGTGCGTCTACCAGTTCCGCCACATCCGCAGCCGGGCGTGGAAAGCCCCTTAGGACAGAAGGCCGCGCGCCGCCAGAGCCAGCAGAGAGGCGCGGGCCGACGCTTTCGGATAACGTTGTGCTGGGAATCTTCGGAGCCGAAGGTCGCCGGATGCGAAACGACCCCATGTCGCGGCTGCGCGACGAGTACACGCGCGTGGCCAAGGGCCTCGTCGGACCGTTGCTCGACGTGCTGGCGGCCGGCCGCGCGGCTTGCGACGGCGACCTGGACCGCTTCCACGTCCTGCTGGTGATCGCCCAGCGCACCGCCGAGGACCGGCGCACGGCGGAGCTCCGCCTGGACGACATGCTGAGCGGCAAGGTCCAGGACCTGCCGAGCCTGACGACGAACGTCCGCTCCATCGCCGAATCCACCGGCATCCCCAAGGAGACCGTGCGGCGGAAGGTGGCGACCCTGGTGGCGGACGGCCTGGTGCGGCGGGAGGGCAACGAGCTGTCCTACACCCGGCTGGGCCTCCAGCGGCTGACCAGCGTGCGCGAGCCGATCCTGCGCTTCGCGGTGCGCGGCCACCAGGCCGTGGCCGCCCTGGAGCTGGAGGAGGACCGCGGGGCGGGGTGACAGGCGCGCCGTCCGCGCTATGAAGGCCCCATGGGGTCCGGCGTCCTCTTCGTGCACAACAACTTCCCGGCCCAGTTCCGGGACCTGGCCCAGACCCTGATGGCGCGCGGCGCGTCCTGCGCGGCGATCGGCGCGCACACCTCCCCCGGAATCCCGGACCTGCAGCAGGCCCGCTACAAGCTGGGCCGCGGCACGACGCCGGGCATCTTCTCCCTGGCCGTGCGGGCGGAGGCGGACCTGATCCGCGCCCGGGCCTCGCTGAAGGCGGCGCGCTACCTGCAGGACGCCGGCTTCGAGCCGCAGGTGATCGTCGGCCATCCCGGCTGGGGCGAGACCCTGTTCCTGGACGAGGTGTGGCCCAAGGCCCGCCGGGTGATGTTCTCGGAGTTCTTCTACCACGGTCACGGCGTCGACGTGGGCTTCGACACCGAGTTCAGCACGCCCACCGAGGAGGCGGCGCTGATCGCCAAGGGCAAGAACGCGGTCATGACCCTGGCGCTGGCCGAGGCCGACGCGATCGTCGCGCCGACGCCGTTCCAGGCCTCGGTGCTGCCCTCGGTGTTCTCGCCACGGGTGCGGATCATCCACGAGGGCGTGGACGTGGACGCCATCCGCCCGGGCCCGGCCGAGCCGTTCGCCCTGGACGACGGCCGGGTGATCCGGCCGGGGACGCCGGTGATCACCCACATCAACAACAACATGGAGCCGCTGCGCGGCCTGCACATCTTCGCCCGCGCCCTCCCCGCCGTGCTGAAGGCCGTGCCGGACGCCCAGGTGATCGTGATCGGCCAGGCCGCGAAGAGCGGCTATGGCGGCACGGCGCCGGACGACCTCACCTGGCAGGACGTCTGCCTGCGCGGCGTCGAGCTCGATCCGCAGCGGGTGCACTTCCTGGGCAAGGTGGAGCATGCGCGGATGCTGGCGGCGCTCAGGCTCTCCACGGCGCACGTCTACTACACCTACCCCTTCGTGCTTTCCTGGTCGCTGTCGGAGGCCATGGCCAGCGGCGGCTACGTGATCGGCTCCGACACCGCGCCCCTGCGCGACGCCATCGAGGACGGGGTGAGCGGACGGCTGCTGCCGTTCTTCGACGTCGAGGCCCTGTCGGAGGCGCTGATCGCGGCCTGCCGGGACCCGGCGGCGACGGCCCCGATGCGCGAGGCGGCGCGGGCCGCGGCGGTGGCGAAGTTCAACCGCGCCACGGGCCGGGCGGCCTGGCTCGACCTGCTGCGCGAGCAGGGCCTCACCCTGCCCTGAGCACCCGCCCTAGCCGCAGCGGATCTCGCGGATGATGCCGGTCTGGGCGTCGAAGAAGAAGTTGAGCCGCTCGGGGCTGAAGTCCTGGGTGACCGGACAGGTGGTGCAGGCCACCCGCTGGCGCTCCGGGCGCACCGGCACCGGGATCTCGCTGCGCGGCCGGCCGACGAGGTGCTGGAGCTCGGCGGCGCCGCAGCGGTCGCGCGGCGGCGGCGGCGCGGGCGCGGCCCGCGGCGGGGCGGCCGCGGGCGGCGGCGGGGCCTCGGCCGGGGGCGCGGCGCAGCCGGCGGCCAGGAGCGCGCCCAGAACGGCCAGCCTGATCCTCATGCCTGCTTCTCCCATCCGCGTGCCTGCTGCTTCCAGTAGGAGACCGGCAGGCCGGTCGCCTTGATCCGGCTCCACTGCGCCCGGGCGGTGGCGAGCTGCGCCTCGTCGCCGCCGTCGAACAGCACCACGCAGCGCGCGTAGCCCGCCAGGTCGCCGGGCTCGGCGCCGTCCACCAGGAAGAGCGCGTCGGCGTCGTTCGCGTTCTCGAAGCCCGTGGTCAGCAGCACCGGCTGGCGGGCGGCGCCCGGCTCGTCGGCCGGGGCGTGGGGCAGGAAGCTGTCCTCGCGGTAGCTCCAGAGCCAGCCGTCCAGGTGCTCGACCCGCTCGGGCGCGGGCGTGCGGACGACCGCGCGCCAGCCGCGCTGCAGCGTCTTCTCCAGGAGTTCCGGCAGGGCCTGGTCGAGCCCGGTCCGCTCCAGGTGGTAGAACCAGACCTCGCAGGGGTTTTCGGCCATGGCCCCTCTTAGCGCCGTTTCCGGCCCCTGGGGAGGTCAGGCGGCGCGCACCCGGCCCTTGCCCGGGCGGGCGACCGCGCGGCGGATGGCGGCGAACAGCTGCGGCGCCTGCAGCGGCTTGGCCGCCATGGCGGCGAAGCCCAGGCCCCGGTACTCGGACGCGTCGCGCGAGACCACGTCGGCGGTGAGCGCGATCACCGGCGTCGCGCGGTTCGGCCCCTCCGCCCCCCGCAGCGCCTTCAGCGCCTGGGGCCCGCTCATCCGCGGCATGTGGACGTCCATGAGGATCACGTCGAAGGCCTGGGCGGCGGCGAGCTTCAGGCCCTCGGCCGCGCCGGCGCAGACCACCTTGTGCCCGCGCTGGCCCAGGAGCTCGCGCAGGACGGTGAGGTTCACCGCATGGTCGTCGATGGCCAGCACCTTCAGCGGCCGCATATCGCCGCCGGCGTCCTCGGCGTCGGCCGCGCGCGGGCCGGCCTTGGCGACCTCGAGCACGAGCTCCAGGTGGAAGGTCGAGCCCAGGCCCTGCACGCTCTCGACCTGCAGGCGCCCGCCCATGAGCTCGGTGAGCTGCTGGCAGACGGCGAGGCCCAGGCCGGATCCGTCGGCGCGGCGCGAGGCGCTCACCCCGCCCTGGCTGTAGCGGTCGAAGATCTGCGGCAGGACCTCCTCGGAGATCCCGGCTCCCGTGTCGGTGACGGCGATGGACACCCGCGTCCGCCCCTGGCGCACGGGGCCCGCCCGGGCGCTGATCGTCACGGAACCGGTGTCGGTGAACTTCAGCGCGTTGCCGACCAGGTTGAACAGCACCTGGCGCAGGCGCACGGCGTCGACCTTGACGAACGCCGGCACGGTCTCGTGGACCTGCAGGTCGAGGGCAAGGCCCTTGGCCTCCGCCTGCGGGCGCCAGAAGGCGGCCACCTTCTCCAGGAAGCGCGGCAGGTCCTCGGGCTCGAACACCAGCTCCAGCCGGCCGGCCTCGATCTTCGACATGTCGAGGATGTCGTTGAGGATCGACAGCAGGTACTCGCCGGAATCCGTCAGGGTCTGCAAGCGGCTGAGCCGGGCGGGGTCGGTCTCGACCCGGCGCATGGCCTCGGCCATCCCCAGCACCCCATTCATGGGCGTGCGGATCTCGTGGCTCATGGTGGCCAGGAAGTTGGCCTTGGCCTGGCCGGCCTTGCGGGCGGCCTCGCGGGCCTCGTCGGCGGCGACCCGTTCGGCGAACGCGCGGTCGCGGGCGGCCTCCAGGTCGCGGATCATCTCCACCGAGGCGTTGTGGGTCTGGCGCCAGACGTCCAGCGAGGCGCCCCAGGTCAGGGAGACCATGGCCAGCACCCAGACCGTGGCGGCGAGCGCGATCAGCAGCGCGATGGCGGGGCCGAAGCCCAGGAGGTCCACCGCGGCCACGCCGAAGGCCAGGACCGGCGGGATGGCGAAGCCCCAGAACACCTTCGGCGAGAAGGCGCCGTACGAGAGGGCGACGGCGATCAAGGAATAGCCGCCCACCACCGCCAGGAAGAGGATCTCGGCCACCTCGCCGGTGCGAAGCGCCGCGGCCAGCGGGGCGGAGGTGTAGAGGGCCGAGCGGAAGACGGCGAGCAGGGCCATCTTCCAGGGGACGCTGGGATCCTCGACCTTGAGCGCCTGCCTGGTCCACAGGGCGAGGATCTTCTGGATGGCGATGTCGCCGGCCCAGGAGGCGGCCAGCCAGGCGAGCGCCATCCAGGGATGGCCCAGCAGCGCCAGGCACAGGGCCCGGACGGCGGACAGCGCGCAGAGGCGCCACGCCGGATAGGTCATCCCGGCGAGCGTCAGGTGGTACGGATTGAACAGGTTCGCCCGGTCCGGCTGGACGCGCGGCGCCCATCCCATCCGAGGTCCCCGGCTGTCGCTCATCGGCGCGCGGTCCCCTTTCGGCGGGGACTAGAGGCCGAAATCGTGAATTTTCCCGGAACGTCGTTCGTTAATTGCGCTGCGGCTCAACCGCGCATTGCGCGCCGCCGCGCCGGCTCGGGCGACGGTTTCAGCCGGTGGTTGTGCGGAAGGCGCGCCGCGCCCTCCGCACGGACGCCCCCGTCAGCCCTCGTACCTGTCCTGCACCATGCGGTTCAGCAGGCGCACGCCGTAGCCGGTGGCGCCTTCCGGGATGGTCGGCACGGTGGAGCCCTTCTTCCAGGCGGTGGAGGCGATATCCAGGTGCGCCCAGGGCAGACCGTTGACGAACCTCTGCAGGAACAGCGCCGCGGTGATCGAGCCGGCCGGGCGGCCGCCGGTGTTCTTCAGGTCGGCGATCTGGGACTCGATCTGCTTGTTGTAGGCCTCCGGCAGCGGCAGCCGCCACAGGGGCTCGCCCTCCTTGCCCGAGGCTTCGAGCAGATTGCCCGCCAGCTCGTCGTTGTTGGAGAAGCAGCCGGCGTAGTCGTTGCCGAGCGAGATGATGATCGCCCCGGTCAGGGTGGCGAGGTCGACCATGAACTTCGGCTTGAAGCGGTCCTGGCAGTACCAGAGGGCGTCGGCGAGCACGAGACGGCCCTCGGCGTCGGTGTTGATCACCTCGATGGTCTGTCCGCTCATGGAGGTGACCACGTCGCCGGGACGCTGGGCGTTGCCGTCGGGCATGTTCTCCACGAGGCCGAGGATGCCGATGGCGTTCACCTTGGCCTTGCGGCCGGCGAGCACGTGCATGAGGCCGGTGACGGCGCCCGCCCCGCCCATGTCCCACTTCATGTCCTCCATGCCGTCGGCCGGCTTGATGGAGATGCCGCCGGTGTCGAAGCAGACGCCCTTGCCGACGAAGGCCACCGGCTGGGCGTTGGGGTCGGCCGCGCCGTTCCAGCGGATGATGACGAGCTGGCTCTCGCGGATGCTGCCCTGCCCCACGCCCAGCAGCGAGCCCATGCCGAGTTCGGCCATCTCGGGCTCGCCGAGCACCTCGATCTCCAGGCCCAGGCGCTCGAGCTCCTTCACCCGGCGCGCGAACTCGGCGGGATAGAGGATGTTGGCCGGCTCGGAGACCAGGTCGCGGGAGAAGCTGACGGCGTCGGCGAGCGCGGCCAGCGGCGGGAAGGCGGCGAGCGCGGCGTCCGGGTCGGCGGCGGTCACCTGGGTCTTGATCACCGAGGGCTTCTTCTCGGCGGCTTCCTTGGTGCGGTACTTGTCGAAGCGGTAGCAGGCCAGCCGTACGCCGAGCGCGGCCCGCGTGGCCAGTTCCGCGCTCGCCTGGGGCAGCTCGACCCGCAGGGTCTCCAGGCCCGACAGCTTCACCGCGTTGTAGGCGTTGGCGCCGGCATGTTCGGCGGCCAGGGCGTCGAAGGCCTCGGACTTGCCGGCGCCGACCAGCACCAGCCGGTCGCCGCCGCCCTCGGGGGCGAGCACGTCGAGCGTCTGGCCCTTGGCTCCCGTGAACCGGCTGGCGGCCACGGCGCGGGCGAGCGCGCCCTCCTGGGCCTGCCCCTCGAAGACCACGCGGGCCACGGCGGTCCGGGGGGCCAGCGGGGCGTCGGCGGCGACGAACTCGATCTCCATCGGAACTCTCTTCTTCTCGCGTCTCAGGCTTGGCGCGGCCACGCTGCGGCCGCTCGTGCGACGGTTGTGCGTCGCGGCGACGCATGGTTTAGAACAGCTCCGCGGCCGGGGCGCGCCAAATCTCCGGGTGAGCCGTAAAACTTACCGATGCGCCTGATCGACCGATACCTGCTGCGCCAGCTCGCCGGCCCCACCCTGCTCGCCACCCTGGCGCTGACGGGCGTCGCGTTGCTGAGCCAGAGCCTGGCCGGTCTCGACCTGATCGTGAACCAGCGGCAGAGCGGCCTCGTCTTCCTGAAGATCACGCTGCTCTACATGCCGCAGCTCATCAACATCATCCTGCCGATTGCGGTGTTCGTGGCCGCGCTGGTGGCGCTGAACCGGCTGCACACCGAGCAGGAGATCGTCGTCTGCTTCGCCGGGGGCATGAGCCGCTGGCGGGTGATCTCGCCGGCCATGCGGCTGGCCTGCACCATCGCCTTCGCCGCCCTGGTGATGAACCTCTTCGTCCAGCCGGCCGCCTTCCGCACCCTGCGCCAGGAGCTGTTCGAGGTGCGCACGGACCTCGCCTCGACCCTGGTCCGCGAGGGGGAGTTCACCGAGCCGGTCCCCGGCCTCACGGTCTACGCCCAAACGGTTGAAGGCGATGGGGATTTCGGCAACCTGTTCATCCACCAGGAAAAGGCCGACGGCTCCTCGACGGTCTACACCGCTGACGCCGGCCGGATAGACCGGCGCGGCGGCCGCACGGTGCTGCTGATGGAGAACGGCACGACGCAGGAGTTCTCCGAGCGCGGCGTGCTGAACTACCTGACGTTCAATGAGTACGCTTACGACCTGCAGGCGATCACCAGCTCCGACGAGCTGATCCACTACAAGCCCTCCGACCGCTATCTCCACGAGCTGTTCTTCCCGGACCTGACGCAGGACTGGGAGCGGAAGAACCGCCTGAGCCTGCTGGCCGAGGGCCACGCCCGCATCGCCACGCCGCTCTACAACATCGCCTTCATGGCGCTGGCGCTGTCGGCGATCATCGGCGGCGGCTTCTCGCGGCTCGGCTACGGCCGCCGGATCGCCACCATGGGCGCGGTGGCCTCGGTCGTGCGGATCCTGGGCTTCGTGGTGCAGGCCGCCTGCGAGGACTCGGCCTGGCTGAACGTCCTGCAGTACGTGGTGCCGCTCGGCGCGACCGCGTTCGGGCTGCGCAGCATCTTCCGCCAGCGGGTCAGCCGGTTCATCGACATCCGCCGGCGGGCGCCGGCGATCGGAGCCGCGGCATGATCGGGGTCGGGCGCCTGGAGCGCTATGTCCTCTACCGCACCCTGGCGGGCGTCGGCGCGGCGCTGGCGGTGATCGCGGCGGTCATCCTGCTGATCCAGTTCGTGGACCTGTCCCGCTCGGTGGGCACGCGCGCGGACGTCGGGGCCACCACCATCTTCGGCCTGACCCTGCTGCGGGCGCCGGCGCTCATCCAGGTGCTGCTGCCGTTCGTGTTCCTGTTCGGCGGGATCAGCGCCTATGTCGGCCTGAACCGGAAGAGCGAGCTCGTGGCCATGCGCGCCGCCGGCGTCTCGGCCTGGCGCTTCATCCTGCCGTTCGCGGCGGCCGCCTTCGTGGCCGGGGTGCTGGCCGTGACGGTGCTGAACCCGGTGGCCGCGGCGCTGAACGCCCGCTTCGAGGCCGACCGCGCCCGGCTGATGGAGAACTACCTCGGGGACGCGCCCGAGGACATCTGGCTGCGCCAGGGCGACGAGCGGACCCAGATCGTCATCCACGCCCGGGCCCGCGACACGGTGGACGGCATGGTCCGGCTGCGCCGCGTGTCGCTGTTCGTCTACCAGAAGGACCCCAACGGCCGGCTGGAGTTCAAGCGCCGCCTGGAGGCCGCCGAGGCCCGGCTGATGCCCGGCTTCTGGCAGCTGCGCGACGTGCGCGAGGCCACCGCCGGCGAGAGCTCGGTGCGTTCCGAGAGCCTGTCGATCCGCTCGGCGCTCGATTCGCGCTCGGCCATGGAGCGGTTCGCCTCCCCCGAGGCGATCGCCTTCTGGCGGCTGCCTGACGCCATCCAGCTCACGGAGCAGGCCGGCTTCTCGGCCTACGCCTACCGGCTGCGCTTCCAGCAACTGCTGGCGACGCCGCTGCTGTTCGCGGCCATGGCGGTGCTGGCGGCGGCCTTCTCGCTGCGGCTGGCGCGGCTGGGGGGACTGGCGGGGCTGGCCGGGGCCGGCGTGGCGCTCGGCTTCGTGGTGTTCTTCTTCAATCAGTTCGCAGGGGCCCTGGCCCGCGCCGACATCATCCCGCTGTTCGCCGCGGCCTGGGCGCCTGCGGTGGTGGCGCTGCTATCGGGCCTGACCCTGCTCGCCTACACTGAAGACGGTTGAATCCTGGCCCCGCCCGGCTATGCATCGCCGCAAGGCCTTGCTGAACGCCGCGCCTGCGCGAGAGGGGATCTGAAGCGTAATGAGTCCGCGTCGGCGCATGCCGTCTGCCGCAGCCAAGCGCGCCCTGCTCGCGGGCGCCGCGATCGCGGCCCTGTGGGCGCCCGCGTCCCTGGTCCACGCCCAGCAACCGCCGGCCCCTGCCCCGGCGCCGGCCGCGCCGGGGCCGGACGGCCTGCAGCCCGGCGAGCTCTACATGGAGGCGGACGAGGTCATCCGTGACGACAAGGCCAAGATCACCACCGCGGCGGGCAATATCGAGGTCCGCTACGAGAACCGCACGCTGCGCGCCGACCGGCTGATCTACGAGGAAGCCAAGGAAGAGGGCGGCCAGGGGATCATCCGCGCCCGCGGCAACGTCGTGATCATCAACGACGACGGCACCAGCGAATACGCCGACGAGTTCGTGCTGGACGACGAGATGCGCGCCGGCGTGGCGCTGGGCTTCTCGGCGCGCCTGCAGGAGAACGTCAAGATCGCCGCCGCCAGCGCGGCGCGGCGCAACGAGAACGTCCAGGAGCTGAACCGGGCGATCTACACGCCCTGCGAGATCTGCGCCGCCGACGGCACGCCCAAGACCCCCACCTGGTCCATCGCCGCCGACCGGGTGGTGCAGGACAAGAAACGCAGGCTCGTCTACTACCGCAACGCCCGCCTGCGGGTCTTCGGCGTCTCCCTGCTCTACCTGCCGGTCTTCTGGCACGCCGACCCGCAGTCGCCGCGCGCCTCGGGCTTCCTGGCGCCGCGCGCGTCGGCCTCCGACCGCCGCGGCCTGTCCTACGAGCAGCCCTACTACTGGGCGATCAGCCCCTATTCGGACCTGATCGTCAGCCCGCAGGTGAACACCGACGTCAATCCGTTCCTGAACGGGCAGTACCGCAAGCGCTTCTACTCGGGCGATGTGGACCTGCGGTTCGGCTACACCTACGAGCAGGACTTCGACGGCCGCGGCGACCGGTTCGGCGAGAGCACCCATCGCAGCTACATCCTGGGCCGCGGCGCCTTCCGGGCGGGCGAGAAGTGGCGCTGGGGCTTCACGGCCGAACGGGCGTCGGACGACCTGATCTTCGACAAGTACGAGATCGGCGACGTCTTCGAATCGCGCGGGCCCTATGTGGCCGACGACCGGCGGCTGATCTCCCAGGCCTACGCCATCCGCCAGGACACCCGTTCCTACGCCTCCATCGCGGCGCTGAGCATCCAGGGCCTGCGGCGCGGCGGCGACGAGACCAGCAGCCTCGACGACGACAACGACCGCACCTTCCCGACCGTCGCCCCGCTGGTGGAGACCCACTACGAGCCGATGGCCACGGTCATGGGGGGCCGCCTGCGCGTGCACGGCAGCGCCGTGGCGCTGACCCGCGAGCAGTCGCCCGACTTCCCCGCCACCCGCCTGCCCGGCCTCGACAGCCGCCGGGTGACCGGCGAGGTCGACTGGCGGCGCAGCTTCACCTCGGCCGCGGGCCTCAGGGTCGAGCCGTTCGTGAACCTGCGGGCCGACGCCTACAGCCTGAGCGACATCCTGACCGGGACCGGCGCGGAGACCACCTCGCGTTCCACCTCCCGCGCGCTGGCCACGGCCGGGGCGATGGTCTCCTATCCGGTCTACCGCCGCTTCAAGGACTCCACCGTCGTCCTGGAGCCGCTGGCCCAGGTGGCGGTCTCCCCGGACGCCAAGCAGATCGTGCTGCGGCGCAACGCCGACGGCTCGCCGGTGTACCTGAACGAGGACAGCGTCGCCTTCGAGTTCGACGAGATCACCCTGTTCCGGGCCAACAAGTTCCCGGGCTTCGACCTCTACGAGGACGGCGCGCGGCTCAATGTCGCGGGCCGGGCCTCTGTGCTGTGGGACGACGGCCGCAGGGCCAGCCTGCTGGTCGGCCGCAGCTTCCGCACCGAGGAGAACGACGTCTTCCGCGAGCGCTCCGGCCTGCGCAAGAAGGCCTCCGACTGGATCGTCGCCGCCGACGCCCAGCCGGTGCGCGGCGTCTCGCTGTTCACCCGCGCGCGGCTCGATTCCGACAGCCTGGACATCCACCGCCTGGAGGCCGGCGCCAACGTCGCGCGCTCCTGGGGCTCGGGCTTCGTCCGCTACCTCACCGACGACTTCGACATCAACGCCCAGCGCCGGGAGAACCTCGACCTCGGCGGCGAGGTCTACATCGGCAAGAACTGGGGCGTGTCGGCCTACGGCAACCGCGACATGCAGCAGGAAGCCTGGGTGATCCGCGACGTGGGCGTCTTCTACCGGGACGACTGCATGCGCGTGGACGTCATCTACCGCAAGGAAGACACCGTGGTGGGACGTCTGGGGCCCCGGGAGTCCGTCAGCGTGCGCCTAACGCTCGCCACATTGGGCGGACCACTTTATGGCAGATAGGATAACGGGCCGCGGACCGGGTACGGAGCGGCCCCTCGAAGGAATGACCTCGTCCATGAATCACCTGCGTAACGTCACGGGCCGTGCGGCGCGCGGCGCGGCTGTCGCCGCCGCCCTGCTGGCGGCGGGACAGCCCCTGACTGGCCAGGCCCAGGAGCTCCGCGGCCCGATGGGCGGCCGCACCGAGGCGGCCCCCGCCCAGCCGGCGCCGGCGCAGCCCGCCGGCCCGCGGGCGATGTCGGAATCCGTGGCCGCCATCGTCAACGACGAGATCATCTCCACCTACGACCTCGGCCAGCGCATGCGGCTGCTGATCGCCACCTCCGGCGTGCAGCCCACCGAGCAGACCCTGCCGCAGTTCCAGCGCGAGGCGCTGATCTCGCTGGTGGACGAGCGCCTGCAGCTCCAGGAACTCCGCCGCCAGGAGAAGGAGCAGAAGATCGACCTCGTGGCCTCCGACGACGAGGTCAACGAGGAGCTCGCCCAGATGGCGCAGCAGAACAACATGCGCGCCGAGCAGTTCGTCGCCGCCCTGCGCGCCCAGGGCATCGGCTCGGAGACCCTGCACCAGCAGATCCGCGCCCAGATCAGCTGGCAGCGCTGGATCCGCGGCCGCTACGGCTCGCGCCTGCGCATCGGCGAGGACCAGATCAGCGCCACCCTGCAGCGCCTGCAGGCGGCGGCCAGCAAGCCGCAGTACCAGGTCTCGGAAGTGTTCATCGACGCCAACCGCGTGGGCGGCATGCAGACCGCCGTGCAGGGCGCGACCCAGCTCGTCCAGCAGATGCAGCAGGGCGCCCCCTTCCCCGCCGTGGCGCGGCAGTTCTCGGCTTCGGCGACGGCCGCGGCCGGCGGCGACGCGGGCTGGATCAGCCCGGGCGAGATGCCGCCGGAGGTGGACGCGGTGCTCGAGCAGCTGCGCCCCGGCCAGCTCTCCCAGCCGATCCCGGTGCGCGACGGCGTCTACATCGTCTACCTGCGCGACAAGCGCTCCGGCGGCGCCGCCACCCTGGTGAACCTGAAGCAGGCGGCCGTGCCGCTGGCGGCCGGGGCCACGGCGGGCGACGAAGCCGCGGCCAAGGTGAAGCTGGAGGCCATCCGGGCCGCCGCCACCGGCTGCGGCGACCTGGAGGCGGTCGCGGGCCGCACCCAGGGCGTGGTGGCCGGCGACCTCGGCGAAGCCGAGCTGGCCGACCTGGCGCCCCAGTTCCGCCAGGCCGCCGAAGGCCTGAACGTGGGCCAGATCTCCGAGCCGATCCGCACCTCGGCCGGCATGCACGTGCTCGCCGTCTGCGGCAAGCGCGGCGCGGGCGAGGAGGCCATCGACCGCGACCAGATCGAGAACCGGCTCTACGGCCAGCAGCTCTCGATGATCGCGCGGCGCTACATGCGCGACCTGCGCAACTCCGCCACCATCGAGACCAGGTGAGGACCGGCCCGCTCGCCCTGACCCTCGGCGATCCGGCCGGCGTCGGCCCCGAGATCGTCGTCAAGGCCTGGAGCGAGCTGCGCGCCACCGGCCCCGCCTTCATGGCGGTGGGCGACTTCCAGTCGCTGGCCTCCGCGCCCGGCGCCGTCGCCGGGAACCTGCGGCGCGTCACCACGCCCGAGGAGGCCCAGCGGACCTTCGCGGACGCCCTGCCCGTGCTCGACCTGCCGCTCAGGGCGCCGGTGGTGGCGGGACAGCCCTCCGCCGCCGCCGCGCCGGCGATCATCCAGTGGATCGAGACCGCCGTGGGCCTGGCCCTGCGCGGCGACGTCTCCGGGATCGTCACCGCGCCGATCGCCAAGGCTCCGCTCTACGAGGCGGGGTTCAGGTTCCCCGGCCATACCGAGTTCCTGGGCGAGCTCACCCAGTCGGCCAGCTACGACGGCGCGCGCGGCCCGATCATGATGCTGACGGCCGCCGACCTGCGGGTGACGCTGGTGACCGTCCACGAGCCCATCGCCCGCGTCGCGGGGCTGCTGAGCGTCGAGACGATCGTCAACGCCGGCCTGGTCACCGCCCAGGCGCTGCGGCGGGACTTCGGCATCCGGGCGCCCCGGCTGGCGGTGGCGGGGCTGAACCCGCACGCGGGGGAGAGCGGCGGCATCGGGCGCGAGGAGGTGGAGGTGATCGAGCCGGCGATCCGCGCGCTGCGCGACCTGGGCATCGACGCCGCCGGCCCCTACCCCGCCGACACCATGTTCCCCGACGCGATGCGGGCGCTCTATGACGCGGCGCTCTGCATGTACCACGACCAGGCGCTGATCCCGGTGAAGATGCTGGACTTCTGGGGCGGGGTGAACGTGACGCTCGGCCTGCCGATCGTGCGGACGTCGCCCGACCACGGCACCGCCTTCGACATCGCCGGCCGCGGCGTGGCCCGGCCCGACAGCCTGATCGCGGCCATCCGCCTGGCCGACGAGATCGGCCGCCGATGGGCCGCCTGATGGAGCTCGCCGACCTGCCGCCGCTGCGCGAGGCGCTGGCCGAGCACGGCCTGATGGCCCGCAAGTCGTTCGGGCAGCACTTCCTGCTGGACCTCAACATCACCCGCAAGATCGCCCGCCTGGCGCAGGTGGGCGACGGCGACACGGTGATCGAGGTGGGCCCCGGCCCCGGGGGCCTGACCCGCGCCCTGCTGGAGACCGGCGCGACCGTGGTCGCCGTGGAGAAGGACGAGCGCTTCCGGCCGCTGCTGGAGGACGTGGCGGCCGCGTCCGGGCGCCTGACGCTGGTGCTCGCCGACGCGCTGACCGTCGACGAGGCGGAGCTCGCGCAGGGCGGCCCCGCCCACGTGGTCTCCAACCTGCCCTACAACGTGGGCACTCCGTTGCTCATCAAGTGGCTGACCGGGCCGTGGAGCCCGGCGTCCCTGACCCTGATGTTCCAGAAGGAGGTCGCCGACCGGATCGCCGCGGCGCCCGGGGCCTCGGCCTATGGGCGGCTGGCGGTGATCGCCCAGGCGACCAGCCACGCCCAGCTGGTCATGGACGTGCCCGCGCGCGCCTTCACACCGCCGCCCAAGGTGGATTCCGCCGTGGTGCGCCTGACCCCCAGGGCCGACCGGCCGTCGCCGCAGCGCCTCGACGCCCTGCAGAAGATCACCGCAGCGGCCTTCGGCCAGCGCCGCAAAATGCTGCGGGCGAGCCTGAAGGCGCTGGGCGGCGAGGCGCTGATCGCGGCCGCGGGCCTCGATCCGCAGGCGCGGGCCGAGACCATCGACGTGGCCGGGTTCCTGCGCCTGGCGGACGCCTGGCTGGCCCGGCGGGCGGCCTAGTCCTCCTCGTCGGGCTTGCGTTCGCGGCCCGGCGGGTCCCAGGCCGGCGGGTCGCTGGCGGGGAAGGACTCCACGCCGGCCTCCTCCACGATGTCGCGGGGCTCGTCGTCGTCGCGCGGTTCGCTCATCGCCTGGCCTCCTGGCCCGCCAACCTACGGCGTTGCCGAAGGGCGCTCCAGACGCTCCTATGGCCGCTCACCGGATTCTGAGGAGCCTGGATGCTGACCCTGCTGGGCGTGGCCGTCGTCGTCCTGGGCTTCGCCGCCCGCTTCAATCCGCTCCTGGTCGTCGTGGCCGCGGCCTTCGTCACCGGCCTGGCCGCCGGGCTCGGCCCCGTGGAGGTGCTGGCGGCGTTCGGCAAGGCGTTCAACGAGAACCGCTACGTCAGCGCCGCCCTGCTGGTCCTGCCGGTGGTGGGGGTCGTCGAGCGGGCCGGCCTGCAGGAGCGGGCCCGCACCCTGATCGCCCGGTTCCGTGGGGTCTCCGTGGGGCCCTTCCTGATCGGCTACCTGGCGTTCCGGCAGATCACCTCGGCGCTTGGCCTGACCTCCATCGCCGGCCAGGCCCAGAGCATCCGGCCGATGGTCGCGCCGATGGCCGAAGGCGCGGTGGAGTCCCGCACGGGCGAGATCACCGACGACACCCGCCAGGCGGTGCGCGCCCAGGCGGCGGCCACGGACAACATCGGCCTGTTCTTCGGCGAGGACATCTTCATCGCCATCGGCTCGATCCTGCTGATGGTGGGCTTCCTGGCGGCCAGCGGCATCACGCTCGATCCCATCCAGCTCTCCGTCTGGGCGATCCCGACGGCCATCGTCGCCTTCCTGATCCACGGGGCCCGGCTGATCCTCTTCGACCGGCGCCTGCGCCGGGAGGCGGGCCGATGATCAAGCTGGGCGCCGTCTACCTGCTGGCGGGCCTGGTGTTCGGCGCCTTCGCGGTGCTGAGCGCCACCGACCGCAACAATCCCAAGCGCTTCGGCAACGCCGGGTTCTGGGGCCTGGTCTCGCTGAGCTTCCTGGCCGGGGATTACCTGGGCGACGTGGGGAACGGGCTCCTGGTCGTCGGGCTGGCCCTGATCGCCGGCTTCGGCCTGCTGGGCCGCGGCCAGCCCGCGACCACCTCGCCCGAGGAGCGCCGCGTGCTGGCCGAGCGTTACGGCGAGAAGCTGTTCGTGCCGGCGCTGACGGTGCCGGTGGTGGTGATCTTCGGGGTCCTGGTGCTGAAGCCGCTGACGGTGGGCGGGGAGCCGCTGCTCGATCCCAAGCAGGCGACGCTGATCTCCCTGGCGCTGGCCGCCGTGGTCGCCACCGTCGTGGGCCTGGTTCTGCTGCGCCAGCCGCCGATCAGCCCGCTCCAGGAGGGCCGGCGGCTGATGGACACCGTGGGCTGGGCCGCCCTGCTGCCGCAGGCGCTGGCGGCGCTGGGCGCGGTCTTCGCCCTGGCCGGCGTGGGCCAGGTTATCGGCGACCTGGTCACCGCCTGGATCCCCATGGACACCCGGCTGGCGGCGGTCGCCGTCTACTGCCTGGGGATGGCGGGGTTCACGGTGATCATGGGCAACGCCTTCGCCGCATTCCCGGTGCTGACCGCCGGGGTCGGCCTGCCGATCCTGATCCAGCGGTTTGGCGGCGACCCGGCGGTGGTCTGCGCCATCGGCATGCTCTCGGGCTTCTGCGGGACGCTGATGACGCCGCTGGCGGCCAACTTCAACCTGGTGCCGCCGGCGCTGCTGGAGCTGGACGACCGCTATGCGGTGATCAAGGCGCAGATCCCCACCGCCATCCCCCTGCTCATCGCCAACATAGGTCTGATGTATGCCTTCGCCTTCTGAGCGGCTGACGATCGAGCAGGCCTCGCTGTTCGCCCGGCTGGCGCTGGGCCACGTGACCCGCGAGTACCCCAACAAGCTGGACCATGTGCTGGACGGCCCGCAGGACGCGCGGGGGCCGCGCGACCTGCACCCGATCTTCTACGGCAGCTTCGACTGGCACTCCTGCGTCCACGGCTACTGGACCCTGGCGACGGTGCTGCGGCGGTTTCCGGCGATCCCCGAGGCCGCGGCGATCCGCGCGCTGTTCGACGAGGCCTTCACCGACGGCAAGGTGGCCCACGAGTGCGCCTATCTCGCGCGGCCGTCGGCGCGCGGGTTCGAGCGGCCGTACGGTTGGGGCTGGCTGTTGAAGCTGCAGGCCGAGCTGCTGGCCCACGAGGCGCCCTGGGCCCAGGTGATGACGCCGCTCGCCCACGCCTTCGCCGACCGGTTCCGGGACTTCCTGCCGCGTGCGCCCTACCCGATCCGCACCGGCGTCCACTCCTCCACCGCGTTCGCCCTGGCGCTGGCCAGCGACTATGCGAAGGCCGCGGGCGACCGGGCGCTCCTCGAGCTCTTCGCGGAGAAGGCGCGGGAATGGCACCTGGCCGACAGCGACGCCGCGGCCTGGGAGCCCTCGCTGGACGACTTCCTGTCGCCGACGCTGATGACCGCGGCGTGCCTGCGCCGGCTCCTGCCCGCCGACGAGTTCGCGGCCTGGTTCGCCGACTACCTGCCGCATCTGGCCCACCGCAAGCCCGCCAGCCTGTTCACGCCGGCCGTGGTCAGCGACCGCACCGACGGCAAGATCGTCCACCTGGACGGGCTCAACCTGTCGCGGGCCTGGTGCTGGCGCGAGCTCGCCGCCGCCCTGCCGCCGGGCGATGCCCGCCACGCCGCGGAGGCGGCCTCGGGCGTCCACCTGGCCGCCAGCCTGCCGCACGTGGCCGGCGACTACATGGGCGAGCACTGGCTCGCCTCCTTCGCCCTGCTGGCGCTGACCGCCGGGGAAGCCGGCTAGGGCGCAGCTCCGAGCAGGGATCGGACCGTGGCCGCACGCGTTTGGGGCCCGGGACGCCAGAAGGAGCACAGACCATGCGCACGCATGCCCTCGCCATGGCGGCCGCCGTCGCCTCCCTGACCGCCACCGCCGCGCCGGCCCCGGCCGCCGCCCAGGGGATGGGGCTCGGCTCGCTGTTCAAGTGCGACAACGGCAGCGGCAAGACCGGCGCGATCGTCGGCGGCCTGGCCGGCGCCCTGGCCGGCAGCCAGGTGAGCAAGAACGAGCGCACGCTCGGCGCCATCGTGGGCGCGGGCCTCGGCGCCTGGGCCGGCAACCAGGTGGCCTGCAGGATGAACGCCTCGGGCCGGGACCGCGCGGAGACCGCCTTCGAGCGGGCCCTGAACACCGGCCGCACCCAGACCTGGTCCGATCCCCGCACCGGCGCGTCCGGCCGGGTGGAGGTGGTCTCCGGCGGCTTCGACAGCCGCCAGGCGGCCTATGCCGGCGAATACTCCCGGCCGGCGTCGGCCAGCGACCTGCGCTACGCCCGCGGCGTCCAACGGGTCCGCTCCGGCCTGCGCCCCTCCGCGCCGGTCTACGAATCGCCGGGCCGGGTGAACGTCCGGGCCGCGCCGGGCGTGAACGCCCCGGTGGTCGACCGCCTGCGGGCGGGCCAGCAGGTCCGCGTGGCCGGCATGACCGGCGACGGCTGGCTGGCCGTGGAGGCGGACGGCTCGGTGCAAGGTTATGCCTCGGCCTCGGCGCTGCGCGCCGTGCCGGCGGTGACCTACGTCCGCAACATGGACAGCCCCTACGAGTGCCGGATCGTGCAGCAGACCATCAGCCAGCGCGGCTACCGCGCCGAGACGCAGCGCTTCAACGCCTGCCGCGACGCGGGCGGCGAGTGGCGCCTGGAGCCGATCTAGCGATCGGGCGGGCCGGCCAGGAGCTCGCGCGCCTGGCCGGTGAGCGCCCAGCGGCTGGCGCAGGCCGCGCCGCCGGGCGGTTGCCCCTCCCAGCCCATGAAACTCAGCCAGCCGCGCTCGCCGAGCGCGAAGCAGCGCCGGTCGCGGTCGAACCCGACCTCCACGCGCGCGCCGTCCTCGTAAAGCACATTCACCAACTGGCCCGCCGGCAGCGCCTGCATCAATAGGGCCCGGCTCACCGGCGAGAGGCTGTCGACGTCCATGGTCGTACTCCCCGAGATGCGGGGAGAAGGAGGCGCCGAGTCCGGCGCAGGTGCAAAGCCCCCGGTGCGCCGTTCTGTGGATGACCCGGCCTCTGGATGGGGACGAGACGGCCAAGCCTGTGCATGGCGGCCGGAGCGCCCGACGCCCGCCACAGGCGTCGAGAGGGGTCACAACGCGGCCAAAACGCAGGCCAGTCAGCCTACGGTCTCATGCGCGGACAGGCGGGATGCGATTGGAGGCGCCTATGAAATTGTGCGGCCAGATCTCGGTCGAACTGACGGTCGGCGACTATGTCGAGGCGGCCGAACACCAGCGGCGGCTGCAGGACATCCTCAGACAGGTGCGCGACGCCTATCCGGAGGCCACCCTGGCGGTGCGCGAACGCCGGCAACGCAAGCCGGTCCTGCCCCGCCTCCCGGCGCGCGCTCGGGCGGACTGACGGTCGACCGAGGCCGTAACATCGCCTGCCGATGTTACAGTGTCCGGCAGAACACCAAGGGCGAACCCAAGCTGATGGGCTCCTGGAGATCTGCCCGCGACACGCAAAACCGGAGACGAATACGCATTCCGTCGCACCGGCATGGCGGATGAACCCGAGTTAATTGTGAAACCGCCGATTCCTGTGGTTCGTCTGACGGACTGCCGGGAGCGCGAATTCATGGCCTATCCTCTCGATCGTCTGGACATCCAGATCCTCGCGGCCCTTCAGGAAAACAACCAGGCCACGGCCCAGGCGCTCGCCGAGCGCGTGCCGCTCTCCCCCTCAGCCATCCTGCGCCGCATCCGGCAGTACCGGGAGGAAGGGGTGATCGCCGCCGACGTGTCGATCCTCGCCCCCTCGACGGTGGGGGAGCGGATCTCGGTCCTGATCATGGTCCAGCTCGAACGGCATTCGCCGGCCGACGTGGCCGGGTTCCGCGCCCACCTGTGCCGCTCGCCACATGTGCAGGTCTGCGTCGAGATCTCCGGCGTCTACGACATCTCCTGCATCGCCATCTTCCGGGGCATGGACGAGTTCAACGCCTTCACCGACGCCGAGATCGCCGAACACCCCGCCGTGCGCCGCTACGAGGCCAGTTTCATCAAGAAGCGGGTGAAGTTCACCACCGCCGTGCCGCTCTGAAAGCCAGGCCGGCCCATCAGAGCCCTCCCCAGATATTATACTTCGCAACGACTATAATTCAGTCAAAGACGATTGAAGTACTGTTTGTGTCCATAACGAGACAGTTTCTTTGTAACTTCAGAACTCTCAGCTTCGTCGTTTGACCTTCCTCCAGGCTCCCCAGTAACTCCACCGTAACCGCGCTCCTCAGGAGCTCGGGACCTTGATCTTTGTGGGGAGCAGGCCGGCGCCTTCCGGGCGCGGCTGCTGGAGGATGTAGACCTTGAAAACCAAATCCATGCGGGAGCGCCTGCTGGCGTCTTCCATGATCTGCAGCGCGGCCCTGCTCGGCCTCGCCGCCACGCCGTCCTTCGCCCAGGACGCAGAGGGCGAAGTCTCCGAGATCGTCGTCACCGGCACCCGGATCCCCTCCCCCAACCTGGAGAGCGTGAGCCCGGTGACCGCGATCGGCGCCGCCGACATCAAGGCTCAGGGCATCACCCGGGTCGAGGACATGGTCAACAGCCTGCCCCAGGCCTTCGCGGCCCAGGGCGCGGCCCTCTCCAACGGCTCGACCGGCACCGCCACGGTCAACCTGCGCGGCCTGGGCGCCACGCGGACCATGGTGCTGATCGACGGCCGCCGGCTGATGCCCGGCACCCCGAACACCCTGGGCCCGGCCTATGCCGCCGACCTCAACTTCATCCCGTCGGGCCTGGTGGAGCGGGTCGACGTGCTGACGGGCGGCGCCTCGGCCGTGTACGGCGCCGACGCCGTGGCCGGCGTCGTGAACTTCATCATGCAGCGGGACTTCGAGGGCGTGCGCGTGGACGCCCAGTACGGCCTCTACCAGCACAAGAACGACAGCCCGATCGCCGACGTGGTCCGCGCCTCGGCCGCGGCCTCCGCCACCCCCGAGTTCTTCGGCCTGCCCGACGAGAACGTCCGGGACGGCGAGACCTCGGAAGTCACCCTGATCCTGGGCGTGAACGCACCGGACGGCCGCGGCAACATCACCGCCTACGCCGGCTATCGCCACGTGGAGCCCATCCTCCAGATCAACCGCGACTTCAGCGCCTGCACGCTCAACTCCGGCGACAGCTTCGCGGCCGCGGGCTGCGGCGGCTCGGGCACCGCCTTCCCCGCGCGGTTCGGCCCGCTCGACGGCGGCCTGATCGTGGACCTGGACGGCCCCGGCAACACCTTCCGGCCCTCCACCGGGGCGGACGTCTACAACTTCGGCCCGCTGAACTACTTCCAGCGCCCCGACGACCGCTACGTCATGGGCGCCTTCGCCCGCTACCAGCTGGCCGACTGGGCCGAGGCCTATGCGGACATGATGTTCATGGACGACCGGTCGACCTACCAGATCGCGCCGGGCGGCATCTTCGCGGGCACCTTCAGCGTGAACTGCGCCAACCCGCTGCTGTCCGAGCAGCAGCGCGCCCTGCTGCCGGCCGTCGGCGGCGGAACCTGCGCGCAGAACCCGGCCGGGACCTTCACCGGCACCGTGGCCCGCCGCAACGTGGAAGGCGGCGGCCGCCAGGGCACGACCGAGCACGTGCAGTACCGCTACATCGTGGGCCTGCGCGGCCAGCTCGGCGAGAACTGGAACTACGACGCGTTCCTGCAGTACGGGCGCGTCGCCTACAACCAGGTGCAGACGGGCTTCTTCCGCACCACCGCGATCCAGAACGCGCTGAACGTGGTCATCAACCCCGCGACCGGCCAGCCGGTCTGCGCCTCGGTGCTCAGCGGCGCGGACACCGCCTGCGTGCCCTACAACATCTTCCAGGTCGGCGGCGTGACCCCGGCGGCGCTGAACTACCTGGAGACCCCGTCCTTCCAGACCGGCAACCTGCATGAGCGGGTGGCCAACATCTCCCTGGGCGGCAACCTGACGGAGTACGGCCTGAAGAGCCCGTGGGCGGCCGACGGGGTGGGCGTCTCGTTCGGCGCGGAATACCGCCGCGAGCAGCTCGACTTCTCCGCCGACTTCGTGGCCTCCGCCGGCCTGCTGAACGGCTCCGGCGGCGCCAACCCGCCGGTGGACGGCAGCTACGACGTCTACGAACTGTTCGGCGAGGCGCGGGTCCCGCTGCTGCAGGACATGCCGTTCGCCCGCTCGCTCACCGCCGAGGCGGCCTACCGCTTCTCCGACTACTCGTCGAGCGGCATCACGCACACCTACAAGCTCGCCGGCGACTGGGAGCCGATCGAGGACCTGCGGCTGCGGGCCAGCTACCAGCGCGCCGTGCGCACGCCCAACGTGCTGGAGCTGTTCAGCCCGCAGAACGTGGTGCTGAACGGCACCACCGACCCCTGCGCCGGCCTCGCGCCGGGCGCCGCCCTGGTGGCCCGCTGCGCCCAGGCCTTCGGCCTGACCACGGCCCAGGTGCTGGCGATCGAGCAGAACCCGGCGAACCAGTACAACGGCCGCGTCGGGGGCAATCCGAACCTGGACCCGGAAACCTCGGACACCTACTCCGTGGGCTTCGTCTACCAGCCGTCGTTCCTGCCGGGCATGAACCTCTCGGTCGACTGGTTCGACATCAAGGTGAAGGACTACATCCAGCAGGGCATCAACCAGGACCTGGTCCTGACCCGCTGCCTGGACTCGCTGGATCCCTTCTTCTGCGGCCTCGTGAACCGCGACGCCCAAGGCTCGCTGTTCCTCTCGCCGCAAGGCTACGTGGAGGCCTCCTGGCTGAACTCCGGGGCCCTGCGCACCTCCGGGGTGGACATCAACGCCGGCTACCGGACGGACCTCGACCGGTTCGGCCTCAACGACATGGGCGGGATCGCGGTCAGCTTCGTCGGCACCTGGCTCGACGAGCTGTCGACCCAGCCCCTCCCCGGCGACCCGTACTACGACTGCGCGGGCCTCTACGGGGCGATCTGCTCGTCGGCCAACGCGCCCAACCCGAAGTGGCGGCACAAGGCGCGCCTCACCTGGAACACCCCGCTCAGCGTGGGCGACTGGGTGAACAGCCTGGGCCTGTCGGTCCAGTGGCGCCACTTCGACAGCATCTCGCTGGACGCCTTCGATGACGACCCGCAGCTGAGCAATCCGGACGTGGCCTACGAGAGCGACCGGGTGCTGGGCTCGCGCGACTACTTCGACCTGACGGCGACCTGGACGATGAAGGAGAGCGTCAACTTCCGGCTCGGCGTGAACAACGTCTTCGACAAGAACCCGCCGCTGACCGGCTCGTCCAACTGCCCGACCGGTCCGTGCAACGGCAACACCTGGCCGCAGATCTACGACGCCTTCGGCCGCTACATCTTCCTGGGCATGACCGCCGACTTCTAGCCGGCGTTCCTGAGAGCGCGAACGGGGGGCGGCGGAGCGATCCGCCGCCCCTTCCGCTTGCGCGCCTAGCTGACCGCCGCGGCGTCCAGGCGCCGGCGGATGAAGTCGGCGGCCAGCAGGATCGACTGCCGGGCCTTGGCCGTGTGCATCCGCTCCCAGACGTGGGTCTCCTCGGTCCAGAGCCGGACCGTGAGGTCGCCGCCCTCGTCGCGGACCTTCTCGGCGAGACGCACCGCGTCGTCGTAGAGGATGTCCCCCTTGCTCGCGTGGATCAGCATGGGCGGGAAGCCGGCGAACGAGCCGAACAGCGGCGAGGCGATCGGGTCCGTGGCCGAGCGCCCGTCGAGGTAGAACCGCGCCACGAGGGCGAGGCTCTCCATGGTGTAGGGCGTGGTCCCCATCAGGGAGGCGGCGGTGACCGACCAGCTCTGCAGCGACAGGTCGACCCAGGGCGACAGCAGGACGATCCCGGCGGGCAGCGGCGCGCCCTGGGCGCGCGCCTGCTGAAGGGCGGCCAGCAGCACGGCGGTCCCCGCGGACTCGGCCAGCGCCACCACCGGCTCGCCCGGCCAGGTCTCGTGGAACCAGATCCAGGCGGCCACGATGTCGTCGACCGCCGCCGGACAGGGATGCTCCGGGGCCAGCCGGTAGCTCGGCGCGAAGACGCGCGCCTCGGCGGTGGCCGCGAAGCGGGCCACCAGCTGGGTGATCCGCGGCGAGCGCTCGGCGACGAAGGACCCGCCGTGGACGTAGAAGACGAAGCCGCGGCCCTGCTTCTTGCGCGGCGCGAACCACTCCGAAGGCGACGGCGGCGCCGCCAGGCCCGGCCCCGGCCCGCCCTGGCGGACGGCCTCGGCCTCGACCATCGGCAGGATGGGCGCGTCGAACCGCTCGTGCAGGCGGCGCTGGCGATCGACATAGGCCAGCAAGGCCTCGGGGCCCTCGGCGTGGGCCCGGACGGCCGCCCGCATGGAGCCGGTCACCAGCCGCTGCATCGTCCGGTTGGCCAGCCGCCGGGCCAGGGTCTTCAGGCCCAGACCGCCGGCCTGGTCCATATGGCGGACCTCGAGACGGCCCGCCACCGGCTGGCCAAGCGTACGCGCAACACTCATTGTTCACTCGACTCCGACTAAGGCGTGACCATGAGCGACGACGACACGTTCGACCAGCGTCTCCTCAAGACCGCGCAGACTTACGCACGCACCTATCCGAGCGTGCTCACCCGGCTGCGCGCGGCCTACGAGGCCGGCCACCCGCTGGTCCGCCAGGTGGCGAAGGCTATGGACGTGGCCCTCGACCGCTCCGAGGCGGAGCGCGAGCGGCGCCTGAGGCACGAGCACGGCCTGAGCCCGCAGGAGACGCGGATCGTGCTTCACCTGGTGGACGGCGGCACCGTGCAGACCTGCGCGGCGACGCTGCAGGTCGCCGAGAGCACGGTGCGCAGCCACCTGAAGTCGATCTTCCTCAAGACCGGGGTGAAGCGCCAGGCTCACCTCACCACCCTGCTCAGCGGCCAGGCGCCGCCGGACGGACGCCCGCCCTCGCCCTAGAGCGCCCTTGCCGCCGATCCGCGTTCGGGTATCGTCCGTATCCGGTACAGTTCGCGTTGTTTCCGGGGGCGGGTTGCCTAGGGCTTGGGGTGTGGACCGCGTGGGGACGCGGTCCGCTGCGCCGCGTGCGGCGGCATGATCGTCAATGACGAGCACTGGCTCGCCGTGGCCGACCTGTTCAGCGCCGCGGCGCTGGGCGGCGACTGGCCGACGGCGCTCAGCGCCTTCGCGGACGCCTGCGGCGCGGAGCGTGGCGAGCTGATCGGCATCGGCGCGGACAAGGCCGTGCCCTTCAACTGGATGACCCGGACCGACCCGGCGGCGCTCGACGAGTTCCTGGCCATCGGCGGCGGCGACCCGCGCCGCAACCTGCGCGTCCGCGTGGGGAGCAAGGCGCCGATCCTGGCGAGCTGGCACGACGTCGCCTGCTCCACCGAGGACGAGCTGCGGCGCAACTTCCTCTACGCCGACTACTGCCGCCGGCACGAGGTGCCGTACGGCAGCCAGACCAACCTGATGCGGGACGACGGCATGCTGATCGGCCTGGCCACCCTGCGCAGCGAACGGCGCGGGGCGCCGCAGGCGGAGGACCGGAGGGCGTTCGAGGCCCTCGCGCCGCAGGCCCGGGCGGCCGTGCGGACGCAGCTGGCGCTGGAAGGTCGTGGCGCGGACATCGTTCGCGGCGCCCTCGACGGACTGGACGTCGCGGCCTTCGTCTGCGACGGCGCGGGGCTGGTGCGCACCCACACCCGGGCGGCGGAGGCCGTCCTCCAGCGGGGCGTGCTGCGGCTGCGGGGCCGGCGCCTGGGGGCCACGGGCGTCGAGGAGGCGCGCGGCCTGGAGGCCGCCATCGCCGCGGCGGTGGGCGGGCGCCTCGCTCCGGGACAGGAGCCGGTCCGCACGGTCCTGGTCCGCCCGGCGGACGGGCCCGCGGCCTTCGAGGTGGTGGACGTGATCGCCCTGCCCCCGCGGCCCCACGCCTTCGGGTTCGAGCCCCGCGCGATCGTGGCCGTGCGCGGGCGCCAGCGCGAGGGGCGCGAGTTGGCCGGCCTGCTCGGCCTCGCCTTCGGCCTGACCCCTGCCGAGGCCGACGTCGCCGTTCGCCTTGCCGAAGGTCATTCCCGCGAAGCCATCGCCGAGGAGCGCCGCGCGTCGCTGGAAACGGTGCGCAGCCAGATCAAGACGGTGTTCGCCAAGCTCGACGTCCGGCGGGAGACCGAGCTCAGCGTCCGGCTCAACCGTATGCGCTGACCCCGATGTCGCATCCCCCATTTGGGGGAAGCGCCGGTCCACGAGAGCCCTCTAGGGTCCCCACAACCATCACGGGAACCCCAAGTGCCTGATTTTCAGACCGTTTCGACCCGCTCGCCCGCCCGGCAGGGCTCCCCCCGCATCAGCCTGACGGCCTAGGAGGCCGCGCCGATGCCCAGCTACTACGCCTCGCAGAACTTCTCCGTCCCGGTCCGCGCCGGCTATGAGAACGCCTCGGTGCACGAGGTCGCGGTCGGCGACTTCAACGGCGACGGCAAGGTCGACGTCCTGCTGACCTACTTCCTCTATCCCCTGGAGAATCGCGGCACGCCGGTGCGCTTCCTCGCGGGCGACGGCGCGGGCGGGTTCACCGACCGGACGGCCGGCATCGCCGGCGGCGCGCCCGCCACCGTCCACGCCCGCGAAGTCGTGGTGGGCGACTTCAACAGGGATGGCCGGGCGGATGTCTTCGTGGCCGACCACGGCTACGACACCAATCCGTTCCCGGGCGCGCAGAACGCCCTGCTGCTCTCCAGTGGCGCGACGGGTCTCGCCAACGCCACGGCGCAGCTGCCCCAGGTGTCGGACTACACCCACTCCGCCGAGGCCGCGGACATCGACCGGGACGGCGACCTCGACATCTATGTGGGCAACGGCGGCGGCGGCACGGCCTGGGTCAGGCCCTTCTTCCTGATCAACGACGGCGCCGGCGGCTTCACGCGCTCGGCGTCGAACCTGCCGACCTCGATCACGGCGGCCGGGGGCCCGAACCACTGGGCCGAGGCCTTCATCGATGTCGACGCCGACGGCGACCAGGACCTGTTCCTGGGCTCGAGCACCAATACCGGCTCGCGCCTGCTGCTCAACAACGGTCAGGGCGTCTTCACCGACTCCGGCCGCAACCTCCCGCGGGGGCTCCCCAACGCCGACGCGGTGGACATCCAGGCGTTCGACGCCAACGGCGACGGACGCCTGGACCTTGTCGCCAACTATTCCGTGCCGGCCGGCGCGGAGATCCACCGGCAGATCCAGCTCCTGCTGAACGACGGCGCGGGCGGCTTCACGGACGCCACCGCGACCAGCCTGCCCGGCTCCATGAACGCCGGCATCTGGGTGCGGCGCGTCCACCTGGCCGACGTCAACGGCGACGGGCTCACGGACATGGTGCTCTCCGACCGCTCGAGCGCGCCGTTCTACCTGAACGACGGCATGGGGAACTTCATCCAGACGCCGTCGCTGCTGCCGGGCAACGAGTACGACCAGATCACGCCTGCGGACGTGAACGGCGACGGGCGGACGGACTTCATCGCCTGGCGCGGCAAGTGGGATGGCCAGGAGCAGCTCCGGGTGGACCTCGGGATCGATCCGGGAACCAACCAGCAGGGCACGGCCGCCGCCGAGGGGTTCATGGGCGACAACGACGCCGAGACCATGAACGCGGGCGGCGGCGACGATGTCATCGTGGGCGGCGGCGGGCGGGACTATCTGCGCGGCGACGAGGGCAACGATCGGATCGCCGGCGGCGACGGCTTCGACGACACCCACGGCAACATGGGCGACGACACGGTCTCCGGCGGGCTCGGCCCCGACTGGGTGGTCGGCGGGCGCGACAACGACCTGCTGTTCGGCGGCGCCGACCACGACGTCGTCTACGGCAACATCGGCGACGACACCCAGTCCGGCGGCGACGGCAACGACGTGGTCCGCGGCGGCCAGAACGACGACATCGTCCGCGGCGACGCCGGCGACGACTACGTCTCGGGTGACCGCGGGGACGACACGGTGACCGGCGGGGCCGGCGCCGACCTGTTCCACACCTTCGGGAACGCCGACATCGACCGCGTGCTCGACTTCAACCGGGCCGAGGGCGACCGCGTCCTGGTGGACCCCGGCACCACCTACGCCTTCGCCCAGGTCGGCGCGGACGTGGTCATCACCATGGGCGGCGGCGGCCAGATGATCCTGGTCGGCGTCCAGCTCTCCAGCCTCACGGGCGACTGGATCTTCGGCGCCTGAGCCCTTCCCCCCTTCGCGTGGAGTACCCCCAATGACGACCGTCACCGCCGGCCCCTCGGGCATGGATTTCGAGAACCTGAAGATCAGCGACCTGCTGCTCGGAGACCCGATCACCCAGACCGAGACGCGCTACGTCCTGAAGGACGGCGACTGGACCTATGAGTTCACCGGCCAGTTCACCTACACCGCCGGCGAGATCTCCGACGGCACGGTCACCGGCTGGCGGGAGACCTTCAAGGGCGAGGTCACCTTCGACGCCAGCGGCTTCTCGGTCCCGCTGGCCACCGGCGTCGGCTGGGCGGAGACCAACGCCAACGAGACCGCGCGCAGCACCATCCTGGCGGGCGCCGACAACCTGATCGGCTCCGCCGCGGCCGACCGCATGTACGGCTACGCCGGCAACGACACCATCGAGGGCGGCGCCGGCCGGGACTACCTGCGCGGCCACGACGGGGACGACGTGATCCGCGGCGGCGCGGACTTCGACGACGTGCACGGCAACGCCGGCAACGACACCGTCCACGGCGGGCTGGGCGACGACTGGGTGGTCGGCGGCAAGGACAACGACGTCCAGTACGGCGACGAAGGCTGGGACATCGTCTACGGCAACCTGGGCGCCGACACGGTGAGCGGCGGGGCGGACTCCGACTGGGTGCGCGGCGGCCAGGACAACGACAGCGTCAGCGGCGGCGCCGGCGACGACTGGCTGGCCGGCGACAAGGGCGACGACACCATCTCCGGCGGGACCGGCGCGGACCTGTTCCACACCCACGGCGACGCGGGGATCGACCGCGTGCTCGACTTCAGCCGGGCCGAGGGCGACCGGGTGAACGTGCTGCCGGGCACCACCTACTCCACCGCCCAGGTCGGCGGCGACGTGGTCATCACCATGGGCGGCGGCGGCCAGATGGTGCTGGTCGGCGTGCAGCTCTCCAGCCTCACCGGCGACTGGATCTTCGGGGCGTGAGGCGGCGCTACGAGGTGCGCTGGTCGCGGGCGCTCGAGCTGCTGGCGGTGATCGCCTCGGTGGCGGCCTTCGTCGCCTGGCTGCGGATGCTCTAGGCCTCCTCGACGGCGCGGCGCAGGAGCAGGCGGCGGCCGAGCCACAGCTCGGCCCGCCCGGCGGGCAGCGGCAGGGCCAGGAACCTGGCCCTCGCCGCCGCGTCGTCCGGACAGTTCAGCGTCGCGCCGACCACCAGCTCGTCCCTGTCGTCGAGCACCTGCACACGATAGGCCGCCAACGCTCTCGTCCCCTCTCCGCAGGGGGTAGATAGCCGAGCGGCGGATGAGTCCTTTGTCCCTCAGTCGACATAGCGCCGGTGCCCGGAGCTATTTCTTCTCCAGCAGGATCTGGCCTTCCTTCTGCAGACGGCCCTTCAGCTTGCCGGCGATCATGGCCAGCAGGTTGGGCAGCAGGACCTCCAGCTTCACGGCGGTCTCGGCGACCTCGATGGAGCCCGAGATCGCCTGCCCCATGGCCTGCAGGGAGAAGCGCAGGACGTCGCCGTCCCAGCTCTTGGTGAAGGCGCCGGCGGCGGCCCCCATCTGGCTGGAGAAGCGGCTGAACCCCTCCTCGATCCGGCGGCGGGCCTCGGCGCGCCCGAGCTCGTGGGGAATGTTGACGGTGATCGCCTTGCTCATGTGTCTTCAACGCCCGGGCTGCGCCGGGGGGTTCCGCACGGCGCGGATCACCCCTAGAGCATAGGGCCGTCGGGAGGAGGCTCATGAGCGAAGACCGCAGCGTGTTCGGAGAGGGACGCTACCCGGACTCGGGGCCGCTGGCCGTGCTGTCCCGGCTGTCGCTGCTGGGCGCCGGCGTGGCGATCATCGTCGCCAAGTTCCTGCCGCCGGAGCTGGTGCCGGACTTCGTCCGTTCGCCCAACCTGCAGCACTTCGCCGCCTTCTACGTGCTGACCCTGTGCGCGCTCGCCGCCATGCCGCGGACCAGGCTTCGCACCGCGGCCATCGGCGTGGCCCTCTTCGCCACCCTGCTCGAGGCGCTGCACCTCCTGAGCGGTGCGCCGCTGGGGCCCCTGACCGACAACTGGGTGGCCGACCTGGGCGGCCTCAGCGCGGCGGTCGCGCCCGTCGTGGTCGAGCGCTTCCGCCGGCGGTTCGCCCAGCGCTAGGCGTCAGATGAACGTCCAGCCGCGATCGCGCTCGCGGACGCGCAGGTTGTTCTGCACGTGCCGGACGCCGTCGATGTCGGCGATGTCCTCGATGCGGCGGCGGTCCTCCTTGCGGCGCACGGTGCCGTTGAGGGTCACCTCCCCGTCCTCCACGACGACGTCCACATCGCGCAGGTCGAGCCGGCGCTCGTCTTCCAGCCGCTCCACGATCACCGCCCAGAGCACCCGGTCCGAGGGGCCGCGCCGGCGCGCGTGGCGCTCGTCGCTCCGCTCGCGGCCGCCGAAGAAGCCGCCCGCCCGCTCCATCCAGGACCGGCCGCCGTCGGCCCGCTCGTGTTCGCGCCGCTCGTCGTCGCGGCGATAGTCCCCGGCGTCCATGCGGCGGCCGTAGTCCCGATCGTCTTCCGAGAACCGACGGTAGGCCCGGCCGCGCTCCTCGTCATAGGCGTAGTCGCTGGAGTAGTCGGCCTGGCCGTAGTCGTCCGTGCGGAAGCTCGCCGCCTCGTCCGCCCGGTAGCCGGCGCGCCGGCGCGGGTCGTAGCCGTAGTCGGTGGAATAGTCCGCCTGGCCGAAATCGTCCCGGTCGCGCGTCCGTCCGTAGCGCTCCCGGCGCTCATCGTCCCGCTCCCGCCAGTCATCGCGCGGCATGGCCATTCTCCTCCTTCGAAAGGGGTCCGCGGCTGAAACCTGCGCCGTGGGCATCGGTTCCCGCGCCTGACGCAGGCGTGACGCCCCGCGCGACTCCTGAGACACCAGGGCCGTGCCGACCCCGGACCCGCCGCCGCACGCCGAAGCCCCCGCGGACCACCCGCTGGAGGACGAACTCGCCCAGGCCCTGCCCGACCGTCGCACCACCCTGCCCGTCCTGATTCGCCGGTGGGCGCTCAGGCTGATCCCGGTGATCCTGCTGGGCGCGGCCGGCTATGTGCTCTGGCGCGACTATCACGACCTCGCATTCGCCGACGTGGCGGCGGAGGTGCGCCGCTGGGGACATCGCGCGATCCTCGGGGCGCTGGCGCTGTCGGCGGTCAGCTTCCTGCTGATGGGGGTGGTGGAGAAGGTGGGGCTGCGCTGGATGGGCGCCAGGCTGCCCTGGGCGCCGACCCTGGCCACCGCCTTCATCGCCAACGCCATCGCCCACTCGCTCGGGGCGAACCTGCTGGTCTCCGGCGCGGTGCGGGCCAGGCTCTACGACCGCTACGGGGTCGGCCTGACCCAGGTGGCGGGCGCGACCCTCTTCCAGGGCTTCTCGTTCGCGGTGGGCATCGCCACCCTGGCCGGCGCCGGCCTGCTGCTGGCCAGTCCCCAGGCGCTCGCCGCCTCCGCCATCGCCACGCCAGTGGCGCGAACCACCGGCGCGGTGCTGCTCGCCGCCGTGGCCGCCTACCTGCTGACCTGCGCCCTGCACCGCACGCCGCTGCACGCGTTCGGCCGGACGCTCGCCCTGCCCTCGCCGGGAAAGGCCCTGGTGCAGCTCTCGGTGGGCGCGGCGGACAACGCCACCGCCGCGGCGATCATCTGGATCCTGCTGCCGCCGGGCACGGTGGACTACCTGGCCTTCGTGGGCGCCTACGCCATCGCCTGCGTGGCGGGCCTGATCTCGACGGTGCCGGCCGGCGCGGGGGTGTTCGAGGGCACGCTCTCGGCGCTCCTGCCGCGGGCCCCGGCCGCCTCCCTGGCCGCAGCCTTCCTGGGCTACCGGCTCGCCTATTTCCTGCTGCCGCTGGCCGTGGCGCTGCTGGCCCTGCTGGGCGACACCCTGCGCCGGCCGCGCCGCCGCTAATCCGCCCGCCGGGGGGAACTGCAGCCATTCACATTTGTTGTGGCGGACTGGGACTGGGCGGGCTCCATGACCGCGGGAGGCGGCGAATGGACCTCAACACCGCAAGCCTTGCGGCGCTGACCAAGCTCGTCGGCCTGGAAGGCGCCTACGACCTGATCCTCTGGCGGCCCTATCTCAGCTGGGACGAAGTGGCGTGCGTGCCGGGCTTCGACCCGGAACGGGTGGCCGAGTTGCGCGCCGCCGGCGCCCACATCCGTCTTCCGGGGGATCCGCGCACCCTGCGCGACGACGAAGCCAGGCTCTAGACCAGCCTACTGGGCGAGCAGCATCCGCACCTGGTCGGCCAGCTCGACGGCGGAGAACGGCTTGGGGAACATCAGGGCGTCCTCCACCCCGTGCTTGGACAGGTGGGCGGCGTGGCCGGTGATGTAGACAACCTTGATCTCGCCGTTCAGCTGGCGGGCCTTGCGCGCGATGTCGAAGCCGGTGACGCCCACGCCCAGGTTGATGTCGGTGACCAGGGCCGCGAAGCTCCGCGCCTCCCCCTCGAGGGCCGCCAGGGCGGAGCGGTCACTCAACGCCACCTGCACGTCGAGGCCGACGTCGGCCAGGGCCTCCTCCACGAGCTCGGCGACATCCGGCTCATCTTCGACAAGGAGTACGCTGGTCATCGACTCACTCCGGGGCGGCACAGGGGCGGCCATGGTCCACCGATCGACCCGAAATACGGCGGACTTGGGGCAAGCGGCGCCATCCTCAAAAGACGAGGCCCCGTCGTCCACAGGGACTGACGGGGCCTTGCTGCGGCTGCCGGCTCGGGGGGAGCGCCTGCCGCTGCGAATCGGTAACCGCCGAGCCCGCCGCGCAGTTCCGGCCTAGAGCCAGCGCGACCGCTTGAACCAGAGATAGAGGCCCGCGCAGATCACCGCGATCGCGGCCAGAACGACGTAGTAGCCGTACCTCGCATGCAGCTCCGGCATGTTGTCGAAGTTCATGCCGTAGATGCCGGCGATGGCGGTCGGCACCGCCAGGATGGCGGCCCAGGCGGCCAGCTTGCGGGTGATGGAGCCCTGCCGCTGCTGCTCGAGCAGGCTGGCCACCTCGAACACGGAGGACAGCACTTCGCGCAGGCCCTCCACCCGCACGGACACCCGGCGCACATGGTCGAGCACGTCGCGGAAGTAGGGCCGCACCTCGGCGTCGATGCAGGGGGCCTCGAGGTGTTCCAGCCGGCCGGCCATCTCTTCCATGGGCCCCAGGATGCGGCGGAAGCGCATCAGTTCGCCGCGGATCTGGAAGATGCGCATGATCTCGGTGCGGGCGAGGAAGCTGTCGAGGGCCCGGCGCTCCATCTCCAGGACCTCCTCCTCGATCTCGTCGACGATCGGCACGTAGCCGTCGACCACGAAGTCGAGGATGGCGTGCAGGACATAGTCGCCGCCGTGGGCGAGCAGCCGCGGCGCGGCCTCCAGCTGGGCGCGCAGGTCGGTGTGGGCGCGGGCCGAGCCGTGCCGGACGGTGATGATGTGCTGGGGGCCCAGAAAGATGTGGGTCTCGCCGTAGGCGATGATCCGGTCCTGGGTCTGGGCGGTCTTGGCCACCACGAACAGCTCGCCGTCATAGACCTCGGCCTTGGGCAGCTGGTGCGCCTTCAACGCGTCCTCGACGGCCAGGGCGTGCAGGCCGAAGCGGCTGGCGAGCACCCGCAGCTCGGCCTCGCCAGGTTCGAAGAGACCGATCCAGGCGAATTCGTCGGGCGCGAGGCTGAGGCTCTCCACGCTGTCGAGGGTCAGCGCCCGGACCCGCTGGCCGTGGCGATAGACATAGGCGGCGACGACGGTCATGGCGCAGGCCTAGCAGGGTTCGCCGCAGGGCTCCAAACGAGGGCGTCTGGCGCTCCAGGGACCGGCGCCGGCAGATCGCGCCTGGGTTGCGGGTGACGGAATGTCGCGGCCGCAGAACCCCCATTTGGCCCAGAATGGGTTTCCTACAGGTTGTAGCAACTCTCCCAGCACGCGAAATTCGCCTGGCCGAGTTACCTCCGAAGGGTGTTCGGTTCGGTGAGCGGGACAGAGCCGAAGACATCGCCCGCAGCCTGGCTACGTCCCCCTGGACAGGGAGCCGGCCGCCCCCGGGGAGCGTCATGCCCCGTTTTTTTCCAGTCCGACGAGCGCCCTCAGTGGGGACGCATGGCCTCGACCTCCGCGGCCGTGACCGGCTCGGCGTAGGTGTTGCCGAAGTGGGTGCGCAGGTAGGTGACGAGCTCAGCCACCTGGGCGGAGGTCAGGGCGCCCCGGAAGGGCGGCATGCCGCCCTTGCCGTTCTCCACCATGTAGATGGCGTAGGCCGCGGTCCCCAGCCGCTCGTTGCGGGCGAGCGCCGGAAAGGCCCCTGCCCCCCTGGCGCCCGCGGCGTCGGCCATGTGGCAGGTCTGGCAGTACATCCGGTAGACTTCCTCGCCGGTCTTCGGCACGGGCGGCTTCGCGCCGCCGGGCCCGGGCTCGTCGGCGAGGCTTGGGGCCGCCATGGCGGCGGCGGCGATCGCGAAGGCGAACAGGCGGATCCGCATCTCAGGCCTCCAGGGCGCGTTTGTGCAGGCGGGTGATGGCGTCAAGCGCCGAGAGCAGCGAGCCCTCCATCCAGCAGCCGACGTAGGAGGCGTGCTCGCCGGCCAGGACGACCCGGTCTTCCAGCGCCACGAGCTCCTGGTAGTGGTCGCGGCGGGTCTCCTCGTTCCAGCGGGCGCAGCAGCCCATCACCCAGGGCGTGCGGCTCCAGGCGACCGAGGCGCCGCTCAGGAATTCCTTGCGGTAGCTGCCAGGGTGGAACACCGAGCCTTCGCGCAGCGCGAGCTCGATCCGTTCCTCCGGCGTCATGCCGCCCAGGTGATAGCCGCCCGGACCGTTGGCGAAGGCCCCCAGGAGCACCGCCGGTCCGTCCTGGAAGAAGTTGTTGTTGGGATAGGAGACGAGGCCGATCTGCTGGTTGGTGAAGGAGTGGCCGCCGTAGATGTCGTGGTCCTCCTCCCAGAACCGACGGCGCATCTCGAGCCCGATCTTCACGGAGGAGGAGTAGGGCACGGCCTGGATGGCGGCGTTCTTCTTCGCCGACAGATTGTTCTCGATCTGGCTCAGCACCGTCAGCGGGATGGTGCAGACGCAGAAGTCGGCCTTGGCCTCGGTCACCGCGCCGGAGCCGGTGTCCGCGTAGGTGACGGTGACGCCCGAGCGGTCCTGGTGGAGCTTCGTTACCTTGGCGTTGTAGGTGATCAGGTGGCCGACCTGCCGGGCGAAGCCCTCGCCGATCTTGCCCATGCCGCCCACCGGCTGGAACATGGTGGTCTGGAACTCGTCGTTCATGAAGAAGGCCATCTGGGCCCAGACGCCGGACTTCAGCACCTCGTCGAAGGGGAAGAGGTCCGAGGGCCGGGGCGCGCCGTTCACCCCGCCGCCGGGTGGAAGCTCGAAGCCCCGGTGGCTGGAGGACCGGAAGCCCTTCACATAGCGCATGTCGTCGTCGAGCATGCCCCAGCCGCGGAGCGCCTCCTTCAGGCGGTCCATGTCCTCGGGCGTGAGGCGCGCATCCAGGGCCTTCTGGTCGATGGCCTTGCCGAGCAGTTCGGCGACGTTGCCCTCGAAGTCCGCGGCCAGCGACCGGAACCGCTGCGGCGCGCCGCCGAAGGCCTCGGTCGAGTGGACATAGGCGTTGTGGTTGAACTGGATGAAGGGCTCCAGCGCCACGCCGAACGCCTTGCAGTAGTGCAGCAGGGTCCGGTGGTGGTGCGGGATCCGCCAGGGGCCCGGGTTGAGGTAGTTCCCCTTGGCGAAGCGCACGTGCTGGGTGGCGCCGCCCATCTCGGTGAAGGTGTCGCCGCCGTGCAGGGACCAGTTCCGGCCGCCGGCGCGGTTCTGGTATTCCAGGATGCGCACCTTGTAGCCCGCCCGGGTGAGCTCGTGGGCGGCGAGCATCCCGGCCAGCCCCGCGCCCAGGACGATGACGGAGGCGCCCTTCCGTGCGCCCGACAGGTCCGGCGGCCCGTCGAAACGGGTCTCCGCCGCGTGACCGAAGGTGGTCATCATCTGGTAGATCGCGGCCGTGCCGCCGATCATCCCGATCGCCTGGAAAAGCTGGCGCCGTGTCGGCGCCTGTCGTTCGGAAGCCATCCCCAACCCGCCCGCTGCTGAACTGGGACGAGGCTAGTGAACGGCGATAAGGCTGCGCGAGCGGCGAGCGGCCGCGGCGGCGCAGATTCCTCCGGATGGGCGGAACTCCGCCGCCCGCTGTCTAGCCGATGGGCAGAGAGGCCCTAGATCGTCTCGTCCAGCAGGCCCTCGACGAACTCCGGCAGCCAGGGATTGCGGCCGGGCTTCAGCCGTTCGGCGCGGTAGATGTGGCTCAGGTCCGCGTAGGCGCGGTCGAAGTCCTTGTTGACGATGACGTAGTCGTACTCGCCCCAGTGGGTGATCTCGCGCTTGCCCAACTCCAGCCGCTGGTTGATCACCTCGACGCTGTCCTGGGCGCGGGCGTGCAGCCGTCGCGCCAGGTCGGGCCAGGACGGCGGCAGGATGAACACCCGCACCGAATCGGCCGGCGCCTGCTCGGCGATCTGCCGCGCGCCCTGCCAGTCGATGTCGAACATCACGTCCTTGCCGGCTTCGAGGGCCGCCATCACCGGCGCCTTGGGGGTGCCGTAGAGCTGGCCGTTCACCTCGGCCCATTCGAGGAGCTCGCCCGCCGCGATCATCGCCTCGAACTCGGCGCGCGCCTTGAAGAAGTACTCGCGGCCCTCCTCCTCGCCCGGCCGCGGCTTGCGGGTGGTGGCGGAGATGGAGAGCGTCATGCCGGCAAAGTCGGCGACCAGGCGGCGCGACAGCGAGGTCTTGCCGGCGCCGGCGGGGCTGGAGACCAGCATCAGCAGGCCGCGGCGGACCGTCTCCCACGGCTTGGCGTGATGGTCGTCGTGGGTGCTCAAGACGCCCTACTCCACATTCTGGACCTGCTCGCGGAACTGCTCGATCACGGCTTTGAGGTCGAGCCCCACCGTGGTCAAGCCGGCGATGGCCGACTTCGAGCAGAGGGTGTTGGCCTCGCGCATGAACTCCTGGGTCAGGAAATCCAGCCGCCGGCCGACGGCGCCGTCACCGCCGACCAGGGCGCGCGCGGCGTCGATGTGGCCGGAGAGGCGATCGAGCTCCTCGCGGACGTCGGCCTTCACGGCCAGGGCCGCGGCCTCCTGCAGCACCCGCTCCTCGGGCACCGCGTCGCCGGCCAGCTCCGCCATGCGCCGCTCGAACCGCTCCTTGATGGCCAGGGGCTGGGCGGCGGCATGGCTCTCGGCCGCGGCCACGAGCTCGGCGATGCGCTCCATCTGCCCGGCGAGCACGCCCGTGAGCGCTCCGCCCTCCTCCCGGCGCGCGGCCAGGAGGCCGTCCAGGGCCGCGCCGATGGAGGCCGCCATGGCCGCCTCGAGCGCCGCCTGCGCCTCCGGATCGTCTTGCCCGTCGGCCGCCTCGATGACGCCCTTCAGACCCAGCAGGCCGTCGAGCCTCGGCGGCGCGACCATGCCGGTGGCCACATAAGGGCCGCCGGCCGAGAGGTAGCGCTCCAGCTGGTCGATGTTCACGCGGACCGATCCGGCGCCCTCGGTCCGGCGGGCCTGCAGGCCGATGGTGAGCTGGCCGCGCTGGAAGCGGGCCTGCGCGCCCTCGCGGGCGGCGCGCTCCAGGCCCTCGAAGCCTGGCGGCCCGCGGAAGCGGACCTCCAGGTTGCGGCCGTTGACCGAACGGGCCTCCACCGCCCAGCTCCAGGCGCCGGAGGCGCCCTCCGCCCGGCCGAAGCCGGTCATGCCCGAGATCGCCATGTCTACCGCCCCGTCCCCGGCCCCGCCGCCGTCCGGGCCGCGCGCTCACGCTCCACGCGCCGCCACTGGGCGACGTTGCGCTGGTGCTCGTCAAAGGTCGAGGCGAACACGTGGCCGCCCGAGCCGTCGGCGACGAAGAACAGCTCCGTGCTGCGCGGCGGGTTCAGCACCGCCTCGATCGAGGCCCGCCCCGGATTGGCGATCGGCGTCGGCGGCAGGCCGTCGATCCGGTAGGTGTTGTAGGGCGTGGCGGCGGCCAGCTCGGAGGCGAGGATGCCGCGTCCCAGCGGCCGGCCGCGCGAGATGCCGTAGATGATCGTCGGATCGCTCTCCAGGCGCATGCCCTGGCGCAGCCGGTTGACGAACACCGCCGCGATCCTCGGCCGCTCGGCGGCGATCCCGGTCTCCTTCTCGACGATGGAGGCGAGGGTCAGGGCCTTCTCGGGCGTGTCGAACGGCAGGCCCGGCTGCCGCTTCGGCCACAGCTCGGCCATCAGCTTGTCCTGGGCGTCGGCCATCCGCTGCAGGACCGCGGCGCGGCTGTCGCCCCGCTGGACCTGATAGGTATCGGGCAGCAGCGCGCCCTCGGCCGGGACCGGCGCCTGGCCGGTCAGCACCGGCTGGCGCTGCACGGCCTCCCAGGCCATCTCGCTGGTCCAGCCCTCGGGCACGGTGATCAGGTGGCGCACCACGCGGCCGGCGCGGATGTCGTCGAGCACCCGGGCCATGGAGGCCCCGCTACGGAACTCGTACTCCCCGGCCTTCAGGACGCCCGCCGCGCCCGTCAGCCGGGCCGCGGCCATGAACAGCGCCTTGGACTTGATGACGCCGGCCTGGGCGAGTTCGCCGGCGATCTCGGAGAGGCCGGAGCCGCGCTCGAGCACCACGGTGGTGGCCGCGCCCCGCGGGGCCTGAGGGCCGGGCCCGCGGTAGGTCCAGGTGACCCAGGCGCCGGCGACGATCAGGAAGGCGGCGAAGGCCACGGCCACGCCGGCGACCATCCGCAGCGGCCCCGGCGGGGCCTTGCGCGGAACGGCGCGGCGGCGCGGGCGCGGGCGTCGGGTCACGCGACCTTCTTGAAGACCACCGAGGCGTTGGTGCCGCCGAAGCCGAAGGAGTTCGACATGGCGACATTGATCTCCCGCGGCACCGCCTTGTGCGGCGCGAGGTCGATCGGCGTCTCGACCGACGGATTGTCGAGGTTGATGGTCGGCGGCGCGATCTGGTCGCGGATGGCGAGCACCGTGAAGGCCGCCTCGATGGCGCCGGCGGCGCCCAGCAGGTGGCCGGTGGCCGACTTGGTGGAGCTCATGGTGACCTTGGAGGCGGCGTTGCCGAGCAGGCGTTCGACGGCGCCGAGCTCGATCTCGTCGCCGAGCGGCGTCGAGGTGCCGTGGGCGTTGATGTAGTCGATGTCCGCCGGCTCGACGCCGGCGTCCTTGATCGCCGCCTTCATGGCCCGGAAGCCGCCGTCGCCGTCATCGGCCGGCGCGGTGATGTGATAGGCGTCGCCGGCCATGCCGTAGCCCGCCACCTCGGCGTAGATCTTCGCCCCGCGCGCCTTGGCGTGCTCGTACTCCTCCAGCACCAGGATGCCGGCGCCCTCGCCCATGACGAAGCCGTCGCGGTCCTTGTCGTAGGGGCGGCTGGCCTTCTCCGGCGTGTCGTTGAAGTTGGTGGACATGGCCCGGCAGGCCACGAAGCCGGCGATGCCCACGGGCACCACCGAGCCCTCCGCGCCGCCGGCGATCATCACGTCGGCGTCGCCGTACTTGATGATCCGGGCCGCGTCGCCGATGGCGTGGGCGCCGGTGGCGCAGGCCGTCACCACCGAGTGGTTCGGACCCTTGAAGCCCCAGCGGATCGAGACCTGGCCGCTGGCCAGGTTGATGAGAGCCGACGGGATGAAGAACGGCGAGATGCGCCGCGGGCCCTTCTCGTGCAGCTCGATGGCGGTGTCGGCGATGGCGCCGAGGCCGCCGATGCCCGAGCCGATCATCACGCCCGTGCGCTCGCGGCCCTCGCGGTCGTCCTCGCCGGGCATCCAGCCGGAGTCGCGCACCGCCTCGTCGGCCGCGGCGATGGCGTAGAGGATGAAGTCGTCCACGCGACGCTGGTCCTTGGGGGCCAGGGTCTTGTCGGGATCGAAGGAGCCCGGCACGTCCGGTCCGCCGCCGCCGCGGCCGTCCACCCGGGGCACTTCGCAGGCCACCTGGCAGGCATAGGCCGTCGGATCGAAGGCGCTGATGCGGCCCGCGCCGGACTTTCCGGCGAGGATCTCTTTCCAAACGTGCTCGGCGCCGGTCCCCAGAGGGGTGACGAGGCCGATCCCGGTGACGACGACACGACGCATGGCGGGTCCTCAAACGAGAACCGCCGCGGCTTCGGGTGGGACCCTCGGCGACGCGGCGGTTAAATTTCCAAGCAGATTGAGGCGCTTTAGGCGCCCAGACGCTCCTGGATGAACTTCACGGCGTCCCCGACGGTCTGGATGTGCTCGGCGGCGTCGTCGGGGATCTCGATATCGAATTCCTCTTCGAACGCCATCACCAGCTCGACGTTGTCGAGGCTGTCGGCGCCCAGGTCATCGATAAAGCTCGCCTTCTCGGTGACCTTCTCGGGATCGGCGTCGAGGTGTTCGATGACGATCTTACGGACGCGTTCAAGGACGTCGGACATTAGGTAGGTCCCTCAGGCTTAGTCGGTCATTTGCATTCGGCGACAGCGACGCTGGTGTCAACTGCCGCCGAGGTGGATTGGTTCGGGCCGCCGGGTAGCATGTTCGCTTCCGGGTGGCGAGGGCTAGATCATCACCATGCCGCCGTTGACGTGCAGGGTCTGGCCGGTGACGTAGGCGGCCTCCTCGCTGGCCAGATAGACGCACGCGGTAGCCACGTCCCGGCCCGCCCCCAGCCGCCCGGCCGGGATGGTGGACATGATCTGGCCGCGCTGCTGCTCGTTGAGCGCATCGGTCATCGGGCTCTCGATGAAGCCGGGGGCCACGCAGTTCACGGTGATTCCGCGGCTGGCCACTTCCTGGGCCAGAGCCTTCGAGAAGCCGATCATGCCGGCCTTGGAGGCGGCGTAGTTGGCCTGGCCGGGGTTGCCCATGACGCCCACCACCGAGGTGATGCCGATGATCCGACCCGTCCGGCGCCGCATCATCCCCTTCACGGCGGCGCGCGAGAGGCGGAAGTAGCTTTCCAGGTTCACCTTGATCACGGCGTCCCAGTCCTCGTCCTTCATCCGCAGGAGGAGGCCGTCCTTGGTGATGCCCGCGTTGGCCACCAGGACATCGATCGGCGCGCCCGCGGCGGCCTCGGCGGTTTCGATCAGCGCGTCGACGGCCGCGGCGTCGGACAGGTTGGCGGCGACGGTCGAGACGCGCTCGCCCATGCGGGCGGCGGCGTCCTGCAGCACCGCTTCGCGGGTGCCGGAGAGGACCACGTGGGCGCCCTGCTCGTGAAGGGCGCGGGCGATCTCCGCCCCGATGCCGCCGGTGGCCCCGGTGACGAGGGCGGTCTTGCCGGTCAGGTCGAACATGGGCGTCCTCTCTAAAGGCTCTTGGCGAAGGCTTCGAGGTCGGCCGGCGCATTGAGGGGGACCGCCTCGGCGTCGGGCGCGATCCGCTTGACCATGCCGGAGAGCACCTTGCCGGCGCCCGCCTCGGCGAAGCGGGTGACGCCACCCTCCCCGGCCAGCCACAGCACGCTCTCGCGCCAGCGGACCCGCCCGGTCACCTGTTCCACCAGCAGACGCCGGATCGCCTCGGGATCGTTGGTCGGCCGGGCGGTGACATTGGCCACCACGGGCGCCTTCGGGGCGAGGATCGCCGCCTCGGCGAGCGCCTGGGCCATCTCGTCGGCGGCCGGCTGCATCAGCGGGCAGTGGAAGGGGGCCGAGACGTTCAGCGGGATCGCCCGCGCGCCCAGCTCCTTGGCCTTCTCGATGGCGCGGTCGACGGCGGCCTTGGCGCCGGAGATCACCACATTGCCCTGGTTGTTGTCGTTGGCGACCACGCAGACGCCGAGCTCGGCCCCGGCGGCGGCGGCCTCCTCGGCGAGCGCCACATCGGTCTTCGGGCCGATCAGCGAGGCCATGGCGCCCGCGCCCACCGGCACGGCCCGCTGCATCGCCTGGCCGCGCAGCTTCAGGAGCCGGGCGGTGTCGGCCAGGCTGATGGCGCCGGCGGAGGCGAGCGCGGAGTATTCGCCCAGGCTGTGGCCGGCCACGAAGGCGGCCTTCTCCATGCCCACGCCGAACTCGCGCTCCAGGGTGCGGGCGACGGCGACGCTCACCGCCATCAGCGCCGGCTGGGCGTTCTCGGTCAGGGTGAGCTGGTCCTCGGGACCTTCCTTCATGAGCCGGAACAGCCCCTGCCCGAGCGCGTCGTCCACCTCCTGGAACACCTCGCGGGCGGTGGCGAAGGCCTCGGCCAGCTCGGCCCCCATGCCGACCGCCTGGCTGCCTTGGCCCGGGAAGATGAAGGCGAGGCTCATGGGCCGCTCCGTCAGGTCTCAAGAATCCGAGCGGCGAGGGTTAGGGGATAAGGCTATCGTGGGCAAGCAGCAGGGGGAGGACGCCATGAGAGCGGTCGTGCGGCGCAACAAGCAGCTGGTCTGCGACGAGATTCCGGAACTCGAGCCGGCGGAGGGCCAGGTGCTGGTGCGCACCCTGGCCTGCGGCATCTGCGGCTCGGACCTGCACGCGCTCCATCATATGGAGCACATGATTGACCTGTCGCGGCGGGCCGGCGGGATCGACAACGGCTTCGACCCCACGGGGGACACGGTGTTCGGCCACGAGTTCTGCGCCGAGGTGCTGGACTTCGGCCCCGGGACCAGGCGGACCCTGAAGCCCGGCGCGCGGGTGGTCAGCGTGCCGGCGACCATGACGCCTTCGGGCGTCGAGCTCCTGGGCTTCTCCAACCGGCTGCCCGGCGGGTTTTCCGAGCGGATGCTGCTCTCCGAGGCCCTGCTGCTGGAGGTGCCCAACGGCCTGCCCACCGACCAGGCGGCGCTCACCGAGCCCTTCGCCGTCGGCCTGCACGCGGTGGCCAAGGCGCGGATGGATGCGAACTCGGTCGCCCTCGTGGTGGGCTGCGGCCCCGTGGGCCTGGCGGTGATCGGGGCGCTGAAGGCGGCCGGCCACGGGCCGGTGATCGCCGCGGACTATTCTCCGCGCCGCCGGGCCGCCGCCGAGCGGCTGGGCGCCGACATCCTCGTCGATCCGGCCGTCGAGTCGCCGCACGAGCGCTGGGACGCCCTGGGCGTGCCGAAGGCGCGGGCGGCCCAACAGATGGTCCGCATGATGGGCGGCAGCTTCGGCCGGCCGGTGATCTTCGAATGCGTCGGCGCGCCCGGCGTGCTGCAGGGCCTGATCGAGGCGGCCCCCGCCGGCGCCCAGATCGTAGTGGCCGGCGTGTGCATGGAGACCGACCGGATCGAGCCCTCGATCGCCATCACCAAGGAGGTCGAGCTCACCTTCGTGTTCGGCTACACGCCCGAGGAGTTCGCCCAGACCCTGCGCCACCTGGCCGAGGGCGTGATCGACGTCTCGGACCTGGTCACCGGGAAGGTCGGGCTGGAGGGCGTCGCCGGCGCCTTCCAGGCGCTGGCCGATCCGGAGGCTCATGTGAAGATCCTGGTCGCGCCGGGCGCCTGATCCCGCAGAACAAAGCTCTGCCATTACGGGAGAGATCCCTGGAACTCGCCTGCGGAAGCTTGGCTTTCGGGCCCCAGAAGCGTCACATTTTGACGTGGCTCAAAAGCAAATCGGCGCTCGTGTGGCAGATTGCCACGTAACGAATACTTCTGATCCCAATTCGCAAGCCGATGCAACCCGCGATCCTCGAACGTCGTTCTCTGATTCACTATACTTCTACACCACGGGGTTGTCCGCCGGATGTACGGCGCCACCAAAAGGAGAGTGAACAAGTAAGGCATCCCACCCTGCGAGCCGCCTCAAGTCGGCAAGCTCTTGGGAAAAACAAACCTGCTCCTGTCCTTCCTGAGCACACCTCTTGCAAAACCTGGATTGCTCCAGGGCCAGTGTTTCAGTTCGGGACTTTGGACTTGGAGCCCCTCTAATGTGGTTACCGCCGACCGACAATCTTGACAGTAGGCAGGGACACCTCTAGAGGGCGCATGGATAATCGTCGGTTAAAGTGGCGACTTGCAACCAGACGTTTCGAAGGTAACCGCCGCGGTAGATGGCGGTCCCCGAGAAGCTTCCCAAGTCTCCAGCAGACCAAGCATCGCGTTCAACAGATCAACCCATCACACGCCAGGGGCTAAAATGAATACCCTTCGGAACCTCCTCATCGGCGCCGGCAGCGCCGTCATTCTGGCGGGTATGGCCACCGCCGCCAGCGCCCAATCCACGGACACGGACAGCGCCACCGTCAGCGCCAGCATCATCCAGCCGATCGCCATCACGAAGGACAACGACGTGAACTTCGGCACCGTGGCCCGCCCGAATACGACGGGCACCTCCACGATCGAACTGGACCCGACGGCGGCGACCAGCCCGGTTTCGGTCGACGGCGGCACCGCCATTGTCCAAGCCCAGGGCAGCCGCGGCCAGTTCACCATCACCGGTGACGGCGGCCGCGCTTACACCCTTTCCGGCTCGACGACCGCTTTCAACCTGACCCGTACGGGCGGTTCGGAGACCATCTCCTTCACGCCCGAGTTCGCCGTGGATAGCGGTACGGTCGGCGGCCTGCCCGGCGCGGCCTACTCCGCGGCCACCCAGCTGCTCTACGCCGGCGGCGAGTTCGACATCACCGACACGACCGTTCCGGGCGCCTACACGGGCACCATGACCCTCACGGTCACCTACAACTGATCCTGATTTCCGGAGCTGGACGCCCCGCGCGTTCAGCTCCGGTAAACTGGTGCGGGGCTAGGTGATGACCATGAAACGTGCGCCCCTTCTGATCGGCGTCGGCCTTGCCGCGCTCGCGTGCTGCGCCCAGGCGTTCGCGCTCAGCCGCGCCGACGGCGCGGTCGCCGCCCGGATCACCCAGCGCGCCAGCGTTCAGATCGTCAGCCCGCTCGTGCTGCCGAGCGTGACGGCCACGGCCGTCGCGCCGAACGGCGGGCTCCCGCGCTCGCGCGGCGCAACCCCTGGTGCAGCCCCCTTGAGCAACGCCACCTTAACCATTAGTGGTCAGGCTGGGGATGCAGTGTCGATGGCCGTGCCCGAGAGCTTCACGGTCGTCCGCGCCGGGGGGACTGAAGCCTTGACTGTCAAGACCAACACCAACGCCGAATTCGGCCTGTCGAGCGACGGCGTCGTGCTCGCCGGCTCCCTCATGGGCGGCAACACCATGAGCGTGAACGTCGGCGGAGCGATCTCGCTGGCCTCGGCCGAACCCCTGGCGCCCGGCGCCTATGAAGGCCTCCTGGTTGTCGTGGTTCAATACAATTGACCCGCGTCGCCCTCCCCGCCGCCTTCGCCGCCCTGGCCCTGCTCGGCGCGGCTGAAGCCTTCGCCCAGCCCGCCGCCCCTGCGGCGCCGCCCGCCGCGACGGTCACCACCGTCGGCGCGAACCTGAACATCTCGCCCAAGCGGGTGACGTTCGACCGGAACCGCCGTTCGGCGACGGTCTACATCTACAACCAGGGCAACGCCGCGGCGACCTTCGACGTCGCCATGGTGGACCGCGCCATGCTGCCGGACGGCCAGATCGTCGCCCTCACCGACACCGCGCAGCGCCCCGAGGCGAAGCCCTTCGCCGACAAGGTGAAGTCGGCCCAGGGCATGCTGCTGATCTCGCCCCGGCGGGTCACGCTGGCGCCCGGCCAGGGCCAGACGATCCGCTTGCGGGTCACCAACCTCCCCGAAGGGGCGACCGGCGAGTACCGCAGCCACCTGACCATCACCACCATTCCGCCGCGCGATGCGGGCCTCACCGCAGAGGCCGCCGCCGGCATCGGGCCCAACGAACTCCGCTTCCAGATCAACTCGGTCTTCGGCCTGAGCATCCCGGCCATCATCCGGGTCGGCGACACCGATGTGCGCGCGTCCATCGAGAACGCGCGCCTGGAGTACGCCGACCTGCCGCAGGAAGGGCAGAGCGCGCCGCGTCGCACGCCGATCATGACCTTCGAGGTCGTTCGTCTCGGCGCCAACTCGCTGTTCGGCAACATCGAGATCCGGCCGGTGGGCAAGACCGAGGTCGTGGGCATCGCCCGGGGCGTCGGCGTCTATCCGGAAGTCGATCGTCGGACCATCCGGGTCCCGCTCACCCGCGCGCCGGCGGCCGGGGAGAAGCTCGAGATCACGTTCACAGACGACGACACGTCTCCGGGCAAACTCCTTGCGAAACAGGCGCCGTAGGTGCGTTGCGTGGTCTGCCACCGCCGCACTTGCCATTCTCCGCGCGACCCCTGGCGCGGCCGCTGAGGCCGCCGCGCCTCCCGTCCCTGCGCCCGCCCAGGCTTCCGTCAGCACCGTAGATCGGCCGGTCGAGATCGATCCGGCCAGCCTGCTGCTCCTCTTCGTCGAACTCGACGACCTCACCCTCACCGACGGGCTCGCCGCCTACGACGCGCCCGAGGACCCGCTGCTTCCGGTGGGCGAACTCACCCGGCTGCTGGAGATGGACGTCGAGGTGCTGCCCGCCGAGCGCCGGATCATCGGGCGCCTGGGCGAGGAGCGCCGTTCGCTCGTGGTCGACCTCGCCAGCGGCACGGCCAAGGACGGCCCGCGCAACGTACCGCTCTCCCTGGCCGACGTGGCGGTCACCGAGACCGAGCTCTACGTCCGCGCCTCGGCGCTCCAGCGTCTGCTGCCGGTGACCTTCGAGGTGGATCCGGAATCGCTGGCGCTGAAGATCACCGCCAAGGAACTGCTGCCGGTCCAGAGCCGCATGCAGCGCATGGCGCGCCGTCGCGACAGCCTGCAGAACTTCCAGCAGAAGGACGAGATCTTCAAGGTCGAGACGCCCTATCGGCTGTTCAGCATGCCGGCCTTCGACGTGGCCTTCGGCATGGGCCTGGAGAACTCCGAGAACCGCACGCCGGTGCGCTACGACGTCCGGATCGGCGCGGACCTGCTCTACACCGGCTTCCAGGGCTATGTGGGCTCCGACGAGCGCGGCGAGCCGTCCACCGCCCGCTTCGTCCTGGAGCGCCGCTCGATCGAGGGCCGCCTGCTCGGCCCGCTGAAGGCGCGCACCATCGGCGTCGGCGACGTCTTCACCCCGGGTCTGTCCGTGGGGCCGCGCAGCATCGGGGGGCGCGGCCTGATCATCTCCACGGTCCCGCTCGACCAGACCAACATCTTCAACCGCATCGACCTGCGCGGCGAGCTGCCGCTGGGCTACGACGTGGAGCTCTACGTCAACAATATCCTGCGCAGCGGCCAGAACACCCCGGCCCAGGGCCGCTACGAATTCCTCAACGTGCCTCTGTCGCAGGGCATCAACGTCGTCCGCGTCGTCACCTACGGCCCGCGCGGCGAGCGCAGCGAGAACACCCGGATCATCAACGTCGGGGGCGGCGTGCTGCGGCGCGGCGAGGCCACCCTGGAGGTGGGCGTCGTCCAACAGGAGGAGCCCCTGCTCGTCCTGCGCCCACCGGGCCCCGACGAGCAGATCAGTCCGGCGCGCGGCGGCTGGCGGGCGGTGGGCTCGGTGAACTATGGCCTCACGTCCACCCTGACGCTGAACGCGGCGGCGGCCCTGATCCCCACGGGCGCGCCGGACAGCTATCGGCAGCTCTACAACGTCGGGGTGCGGACCTCCCTGTTCGGCTTCGCCACGCAGGTCGACCTGGCCTACGACGACGACGACCGCTCCGCGGTGGCCCTGGGGCTCGCGGGCCAGGTGTTCGGCGTCTCGACCGTGCTCCGTCACGCCGAGTTCCAGGGCGGCTTCATCGACGAGAACGGCCCCAGCGCGGACCTGACGCGGGCGATGTCGCGCCGCACTGAGATGACCTTCGACGGCAACCTCGAGGTCGCCCGCCACGTGGTGCCGCTCTCGATCCGCGGGCTGCGCAACGAATACGCCGACGGCCTCGTCGACATGGCGGCCTCGGCGCGGGCCTCCACGACCGCCGCAAGCGTCCTGGTCTCGGCCGGCGTGGAGTACCAGCGCACGACCGGGCTCGGGAACACAGTCCAGCGCCTCAATGGCTATTTCGCGGGCTCCACCTTCCGCGGCTACAAATGGCAGCTTCGCTCCACGGTCGACTTCGAGATCCTGCCGGAGCTGAAGGCCCGCTCGCTGGCGATCACCGCCGACCGCGACATCTCCGAGACCGTGGCCCTGCGGCTGGGGCTCGGCCAGGCGCTCGACGACGCCTCCAGCTTCAGCCTGACCGCGGCCGGCATCTTCAAGCTGCGGATGGCCGACTTCTCCGTGAACGCCGACTACAACAACAGCGACCAGAGCTGGCGCCTCGGCGCGCAGCTCAACTTCGGCCTCAACTACAATCCCGTGGCCGGCGGGTACCGGATCACCCGCCCCGGTCCCGGCTCCGGCGGCAGCCTGCTGTTCGAGGCCTTCCTCGACAAGAACGGCAACGGCGTCTTCGACGGCGACGACCAGCCGGTGCCGAACGTGACGCTCGAAGGCGCCGAGGTGAAGATCCGCACCGGCGCGGACGGCCGCGCCTTCGTCACCGGCCTGGGCGCCGGGCCGACCGGACGGCTGCTGGTCGGCCTGGACGAGGTGGAGAACACCCAGGTCCAGACGCCGCCCAGCACCATCCAGTTCTCGCCTCGGGCGGGCAGCTTCACCACGGTGCGCTATCCCATGAAGCCGACCGGCGAGGTGATCGTCACCATCCAGTTGCGCCGGGCCGACGGCGCGATGGTCGGGCTCTCCGCCGCCCAGATCCGGCTCGTCGGGGACAACGGCGTCGTGCTGGAGGCGACCACCGAGTTCGACGGCTCGGCGGCGTTCCAGAACCTGCCGGTGGGGACCTATCGCCTGGAGCTCGATCCGGAGCAGGCGCAGCGCCTGCGCATGAGCCTGGCCGCACCGGCCAGCGTCACCATCACCGGCGACGGCGGCTTCGCCCCCGACATCATGGCGGAAGTGAAATTCGCGCCACGGCCGCAAGAGAATGCTCAGCAAACCGAGTAGATTTGACGCGTCTTGTCTGGGTGCACTTGCTGCACAGAAGGTGTTATGAGCCCCGCATGCGTCCGTTGACGAGTATAACGCAACTCTCGATTGCAGCTCTCCTGCTGGCGAATGCTGGCGGGGCGGCCGCACAGACTCTCGGTGTCGGGGTGTCGAGCAGCACGCCGAACCTGGGCCGGGTGGCCTCTGGCGCTTCGGGAAACACCGTCTTCCGCATCGCCCCCTCCACGGGCGCGATCACCAAGCAGTCGGGCTCCGGCGCGCGCGTGGCCACCGGGACCTCCCGGGCCACGGTGACCGTCAGTTGCGGCAATCAGGGCTCGTGCAACTCCACCCAGGTGAACGTGCGCATCGGCGCCGGCACGTTCACCGGCCGCGGCCGCCAGCTGACCAACTTCCAGGTCTCCATGGGCACGGCCACCCTGGCGGTGGCGCCGAGCGGCTCGAACCCGATCAACTTCCGCATCGGGCCGGTCGGCAAGAACTCGTCCAAGACCTTCTACGTCGGGGCCGACTTCCCGATCGCCGGCGACGACTCCGGGTCGACCACCGGTTCGGCGTCCTCGGCCTTCTACGTCTGGGTGGCGGCCGCCCCGAACACGCCCACCGGCTCGGTCTCCGGCTCCGGCACGGCGGTGGCCACCGTCTTCCGCTCGATCTCGCTGGCCAAGACCGCCGACCTCTATTTCGGCCGCATCGTGAGGCCGCTGAGCGGCAGCGGCACGGTGGCGCTGGCGGCCTCCAATGCGGCCAAGACCTTCCCGCCCGGCGTCGCCTGGATGAACCTGCCGGCGGCGACGCGTGCGGCCTACACCGTCACGGGCGAAGGCGGCCAGACGCTGTCGATCAACATCCCGACCACCTTCAACATGACCGGCCCGTCGAGCTCGACGCTCACGGTGACCACCAACAACAACCTCACGGCCACCCCGACGCTGAGCTCCATCCTGGGCAATTCGGGGACCTACAACTTCTTCGTCGGGGGGTCCTTCCCGATCAGTTCGTCGACGCAGTCGGGGGTCTATTCCGGGACCTTCACCGTCACGGTCGCGTACAATTAGCCTGGCGGCGCATCTCTTGCTCCGCCGCAAACCGGACGGTCGAACCCGCGGGCGAGGCTGTCATGAATTGAGACACCTGGGGGGCGCCCATGCCGGTCACGATCCAGTTCGAAAACATCCCTGACGGGCTGTTCCCGACCTATGCGGAGCAGGGCTTCACCTTCTCCACGGTGGTCACCCAGAACAACGGCTACAGCGACGCCTTCTGGAACCAGGCCGCGATCAACGACCTGGGCACCGGCGGCTACCTCATCAACCAGTACGCCACCGATACGGTCGTGGTGAAGGCCAGCAATGGCGCGGCCTTCGGGGCGACCTCGATCCAGGTGAACGGCTTCAGCTTCACGGGCTGGAACGGCACCACGCCGGTGACCGGCACCTCGGTGGTGGAGTTCTACTTCACGGGCGTGAAGGCCGACGGCAACCTCGTCACCTATCAATTCACCACCGACAACATCGACAACTTCCAGACGGTGACCCTGCCGGCCGCCTTCGCCGCGGGGCTGGTGGAGCTCAACTGGTTCACCAACCTCGGCACCGGCTGGGGCGCCTTCGACAACCTAACGCTCAACCTGAACAATCCGCCCGACGCCGATCCCTTCACTGGCCAGATCACCGGGGGCCAGACCTTCACCGGCCAGCTCGCCGCGACCGACCCCGACGGCCAGGCGTTGACCTTCGTGCCGGTGGGGACGCTGCCGGCGGGCGTGGTGCTGGACGCCGACGGGACCTTCTACGTCCAGCCGCAGCCGGGCGACGGCGACCTCACCGCCCCGCGGGTGGTGACCTTCCAGTACCGGGCGTTCGACGGGGCGGAGTATTCCCCGGCCGAGATCGTGAAGGTGACCCTGCAGCCTGTGGGCCTGGGCCCCGACATCCGCGGCGGTAACCATCCCCAGAACCTGACCGGCACGCTGCAGGGCGAGCGGATGTTCGGCGGCAACAGCGGCGACACCGTCTGCGGCCTGGGCGGCCCCGACACGCTCGACGGCGGCAACGGGACGGACTCCCTTTGCGGCGGCGACGGCAAGGACAAGCTGCTGGGCGGCAACGGCAGCGACTGGCTGGACGCCGGGGCCGGCGACGACCGCCTCGAGGGCGGCAACAGTCCCGACACCCTGGCCGGTGGCGCCGGCGCCGACACCATCACCGGCGGCAACAGCCCCGACCGCTTCGTCTTCGGCGCCGACTTCGGCCGCGACGTGCTCACCGACTTCGACGCTAAGAACGAGGTGATCCAGATGTCGCCGTCGATGTTCGGCAGCTTCGACGACCTCATGGCCCACGCCCAGCAGGTCGGGAAGGACGTGGTGATCACCTATGACGCCGACAACAGCCTCACCCTGAAGAACGTGAAGCTGTCGTCGCTGGCGATCGACGACTTCCTCTTCGTCTAGGCTCGCCTCGGCGCATCCGCCGGGCTAACGTCGCCGTATAAGGGCAGGTGAAGCCTCCGGAGAACGTCGTCATGAAGCGTCTTGCGTCCATCCTCGCGCTCGCCGCGCTCGCCGCCACGCCCGCCTCGGCGGCCCTGAAGGCCGGCGACAAGGCGCCCGACTTCACCGCGCCCGGCTTCCAGGCCGGCAAGCCCCTCACCTTCTCCCTCGCCCAGGCGCGGAAGAAGGGGCCGGTGGTGCTCTATTTCTTCCCGGCGGCCGACACCAAGGGCTGCAACCTCGAGGCCAAGATGTTCGCCGACGCCATGCCGCAGTTCGCGGCCGCGGGCGCGACGGTGATCGGCGTCACCGCCGGCAACCTCGACAAGCTGCAGCAGATCTCCGCCGACAGCGACAAGTGCTCGGGCAAGTTCCCGGTGGCCGCCGATCCGGGCGCGAAGATCGCCCGGAGCTATGACGCGGTCCTCGCCGCCAAGCCGGACTGGTCGGACCGCACCTCGTACGTGATCTCGCCGAGCGGCCAGATCGTGCACGCCTATTCCAAGCTGGACCCCAGCGAGCACGTGGCCCAGACGCTCGGCGCGGTGAAGTCCATCAAGAAGAAGTAGGCCGCTCTCAGGAGGGCCGCGTCTTCGGCGCTTCGCAGTCGAGCTTCTGACAGACGCGGATCAGCATCTCATCAGCCAGCCTGGGGATGAGGCCCTGGGTGGCCTTGGCCACCTTGGGAGCGAGCGTGGGAGTCTTGTCCAGGATCGAGCGGCCCACCGGGCTTTCGTAGAAGGTCGCCATCGCCTCCAGTTCGGCCTCGGAGTAGGTGGCGGCGTAGATGGGGATGACTGCTTCCAGCATCTCCGGCACGAAACTCTCGCGCATGGCCTCGAGCGTGGTCTCTGCGAGCACGCCGTGCTGGGCGGCGGTGATCTCCGGGTGCTCCTTGGCGATCCGCTCCTGCATCACCGGCAGCATGGCCGTCACGACGACGTCGATCTGCTTCTCGAAGTCCATGGCCTTGAGGACGCGCCGGACGAGGGCCTCCGCGCGGGGACCGGCCTCGGCCGCCGAGGCGGGCGGTGGCGCCGGCTGCGCCCGGACGACCGTGGTCGAAGCCAGGGCAAGCGCGACGGCGGCGAGAAGGGACCTGACGAGCACGAACGGGCCTTTCGGGCTAGAGGAACAGCGCCTTGGCGGCGAGGTAGAGGCCCGCGCCCAGCAGCACCGAGAGCATGGCGGCGAGAATCCGGTTGCGTCGCATGAGGCCCCTCCCCCGGGGCAGCCTCGACCATAACCGACCGGGGCCGACAAGGGGGAAAGCCCTTGCTCCCACAGCCTTTTTCGCCTATTTGCCCGCCTCTTCACGGAAGGCGGTCTCACGCGGAACGCGAATGGGTCGGGAAACTCCCGGCCGCCGCGCAGAGAGCCATCGTTTCCGGCGGACTTCCGCCGCCGGACGCGCCGCCCTCCACCAACGGAAGAAGGAACCTATGGCCCTCTACGAACACGTGGTCATTTCGCGGCAGGATATCTCGCCGCAACAGGCCGAAGCCCTCAACGACACGCTCAAGGCCCTCATCGAACAAGGCGGCGGTAACGTCGCCAAGATCGAGTACTGGGGTCTGCGCAACCTGACCTACCGGATCAAGAAGAACCGCAAGGGTCACTACTCCCTTCTCGCCATCGACGCCCCGGCCGACGCCGTGAAGGAGATGGAGCGCCAGCTGTCGATCAACGAAGACGTGCTGCGCTACATGACCGTCCGCGTGGACGAGCTGGATCTCGAGCTGTCCCCGATCCTCGCCCGCCGCGATCGCGACCGCGAACGCCGCGATGACATGCCCGCTCGCGAAGGGGCCTTCTGATGACCGACGTGACCAACGACGCCCCGGCCGCTCCGGCCGCCGGCGCTTCCGCGGGCGGCCAGCGCCGTCCGTTCTTCCGCCGCCGCAAGGTGTGCCCGTTCTCCGGCGCCAACGCCCCGAAGATCGACTACAAGGACGTCAAGCTCCTGCAGCGCTACGTTTCCGAGCGCGGCAAGATCGTGCCGTCGCGGATCACCGCGGTGTCCGCCAAGAAGCAGCGTGAGCTGGCCAAGGCCATCAAGCGCGCCCGCTTCCTGGCCCTGCTCCCCTACGTCGTGAAGTAAGGAGCACAGGCACATGAAAGTCATTCTGCTCGAACGCGTGGAAGGCTGGGGCGGCCTCGGCGACGTCGTCAACGTCAAGGACGGCTACGCCCGCAACTACCTTCTGCCGCGCTCCAAGGCGCTGCGCGCCACCTCGGCGAACCTGAAGGTCTTCGAAGGCCAGCGCGCCGACATCGAAGCCCGCAACGCCAAGGCCAAGGCCGCCGCCGAGAAGTCCGGCGAGAGCCTGGACGGCACGTCCTACATCCTGATCCGTCAGGCGGGCGAAAGCGGCCAGCTCTACGGTTCGGTCGCCGGCCGCGACGTGGCCGACGCGATCAACGCCGAGGGCGGCCAGAAGGTCGAACGTGCGATGGTCGTGCTGGACAAGCCGATCAAGACGCTCGGCGTCCACGAGGTGAAGGTCCGCCTGCACGCGGAAGTCACCGTGACCGTCACCCTCAACATCGCCCGCAGCCAGGACGAAGCCGAGCGCCAGGCGCGCGGCGAGAACGTCATCAGCTCGCAGTTCGAGGAAGAGCGCATCGCGGCCGAAGAAGCCGCGGCCGACCTCCTCGAAGGCGGCGCCGGCTCGATCGAAGGCAACTACGTCGAGGCCTGAGGCTCCGGCGGCCCTCGAGGCGCGAAAATGACGGCGCGGAGAGCGATCTCCGCGCCGTTTTTCGTGTTCGGCTACCGCTCGTCGTAGAGGCGGCGCAGGACGCCCGGCGCGAGACCGGGGAGGTCTTCGGAGATCAGGCCGGGGCCATGCAGCTCCGCGGCCTCGGAGTGGATCCAGGCGGCCGCGCAGGCGGCCTCGAAGCTCTCCATGCCCTGGGCGACCAGTCCGCCGATGAAGCCCGCCAGCACGTCGCCGGAGCCGGCCGTGGCGAGCCAAGGCGAGCCATTGAGGTTCACCGCCGCGCGCCCGTCGGGCGCAGCCACCACGGTGTCGGGTCCCTTCAGCAGGACGACAGCCCCTGCCCGTTCGGCGGCGCGGCGCGCGGCGGTGATCCGCTCCGGCGCGGCGGCCAGGACCCCGGGGAACAACCGCTCGAACTCGCCCGGATGAGGCGTCAGCACGTCGTCGCGGTCGAGGACCGAGAACAGCTCCTCCGGATCGTCCCGGAAGACGGTGATGGCGTCGGCGTCCAGCACCAGGGCCGCGCCGGTGCGCGCGAGCGCGAGCACGTTCATCAGCGTCGTCTCGCCGACCCCGGCCGCGGGCCCGATCACCGCGGCGTCCACGTCGGCGGCCGCCTGTTCCAGCTCCAGGTCGGTCTCGAAGGGCCGCAGCATCACCGCCTCGAGGTGGGCGGCGTTGGAGGCCAGGGACTCCGGCGGCGCATGGATGGTGACGAGGCCCGCGCCGATGCGCAGGCCGCCGCGCGCCGCGAGCCGCGCCGCCCCGGTGCTCCAGGCCTCGCCGCTGACCACGATCAGCCGCCCGCGGGCGTGCTTGTGGGAGGCGGCGTCGGGCCAGGGGAAGCGCTCCAGCCACAGCTCCGGGCCGTTCTCGAACAGCTGGGCCTTCGTCTCGCCGAGGCCGATGTCGGCCACCACGACCTCGCCGCAGGCTCCCCGGCCCGGCTCCAGGACGTGGGCGGGCTTGCGGGCGTGGAAGGTCACCGTCAGCGCCGCGCAGAAGGCCGCCTCCCCGAGCGGCCGGCCGGTGTCGCCGGAGACCCCGCTCGGCACGTCGATCGCCACGACCCGGTCGCGCAGGCGGTGGCTGGCGCGCGCCAGGCGGGCCGCCTCGCCCTCGAGCGGCCGGGCCAGGCCGGCGCCGAACAGGCCGTCCACGAGAAGCTCGGCCGTGCGGCCGGACTGCCCGAGTTCCAGGGTTTCGCCGGTCCAAGCGGCCGCGGCCGCGCGGGCGTCGTCGGTCGTGGGTTCGGCGAGGCGTTCCACCCACACGTTCCAGCCGCGGGACTTCAGCACCCGCGCCACCACATAGCCGTCGCCGCCGTTGTTGCCGGGCCCGGACAGCACGGCGGTGGGCTTGGGCCGGAAGCGGGCGCAGATGGCGTCGGCGACGGCCGTACCGGCCCGCTCCATCAGCACCGCGCCCAGCGTGCCGGCGGCGATCGCCGCCTGGTCCGCCTGGGCGGTCTCGGCGGTCGTGAGGATCTGGCGCGCCGGCAAGCCCGACTCCGTTGTTGTCTAGAGGACCCCGGTCGTGGCTTCGCGCCCCTTGGCCACCAGCGTCAAGCTCTCGCCGTCGGTTTCGAGCACAGTGACGGAAGCGTGGTCCGGCCGGAAGCTCACCACACGCGGGTCGTCGGTGAGGTGCGAGACCACCGCATTGATCGCCACGAAGTGCGAGAACACCGCGGTGTCGCCCCGGCGATGCAGGGACGCCACGATGCCCCGACGCCAGGCGTCGTAGTCGAGGTCGCCGCGGATCTCGCCCCAGGTCCCCTGGAACGCCTGCCGCAGCCAGCCCGGCCGTTCCTCGGCGGCGAGCGCCTGGGGCGTGCGGATCTCGCCGACCATGGGATCGACCTCGACCGTGACCCCCAGCGCCCGGGCGGTGGGCATTGCGGTCTCCTGGCAGCGGCGGAGCGGCGAGCTCACCACCCGCTCCGGCCGCTCGCCGGGCGGCAGCGCCAGCAGCCAGTCGCGGGCGGCTTCCGCCTGGGCCTGGCCGGTCTCGTCGAGGCCGGGATCGTCGTCAGCCCCGCCCCAGGTCGAGGCCGGCTTGCCGTGGCGGATCAGGTAGAGGCGCGGCATGAGGCTCAATCCGGGACGAAGAGGTTGGGCTGGCCGTCCCCGGCCTGGCGGACGGTCCCGGTGCGGCCCACCTGCTCCTGGGCTTCGAAGGCGGCCAGGAAGGCGGGATCGTCGGGGGTGTTGGCGGCGAAGCGGCGGCCGGCCTCGTCGCGGCCCACGACGATGCCGAGGAACGGTCCCTCGCGCTTGTGGACGACGGTGTAGGTCTCGATGGTCCCCCGCCCGCTCGGCAGCTCGACGATCTCGGGATGCGGCAGGGCGTCGATCTCCCGCTGCAGCACCGCCGGGTCCTCGCGCTCGAACGGCTTGTCGGGCCGCCGGGTGGAATAGATGCCGGTCGACTGCTTGGTCAGGTACCAGCCGTTGCCGGTGATCAGGCCATAGGCCCCGGGCCTGGCCCGCAGCTTCTGCAGCATCACCGCCACCGAGTGCATGACGTAGTTGTTGCCGGGCCCACCGGCGTAGGGCAGCCCGCCGGTGACCGTGAGGCCCCGCGGGTCGTCCAGCGACAGGCCCAGCTCCTCCGCGCCGATCTCCACCGCCACGGGGAAGCAGGAGTAGAGGTCGATCAGGTCCACCTGGTCGAGGCCGATCCCGGCCATGGCGAAGGCCTTCTGGCCGGTGCGGCGCATGGCGGGACTGGAGTGGAAGTCCTGCCGGTCCAGGGGGTGCCAGAGGTCGGCGGCGTCGGCGCAGCCGTGCAGATAGACCCAGCGGTCCTCCGGCACGCCCAGCTCGCGGGCCTTGCGCTCGCTGGCGATGATCACGCCCGCTGACTGGTCGACCTCCATGATGGCGTTGAGCAGCTTCGGATAGGGGAAGCCGATCATCCGGTTCTTCTCGGAGACGGTGACCAGCTCTTCCGGGGTCCGCTTCGTCGGGAACCAGGCCTCGGGATTGTCGACCGCGACTTCGGAGAAGCGGGCGAACAGCTCGCCCATCCGGCGCTGGTGCTCGGGGAGGGAGCGGCCGTCGCGGGCGCGGAGCGCATTCTCGAAGATCGGATAGATGTTGATCGGCCGCGAGAGCCCGTGGCGGATTTCGTAGGGCGTCGAGCCGGCGCGCGGGTCGCCGATCCGCTGCGGGGCCGGCAGGTCCTCCGGCTCGTCGGCGATCCAGTCGTCGAAGGAAAGCCCCTTCCCCAGCCGCTTCATGGCCGAGCCCAGGAACTCGCAGCCGACGGTGAGCGCCAGGTCGGCCTCGCCGCGGGCGATGCGCTCGCAAAGCGTGTTGATCAGGTACTGGGGCGTGTTGCCGCCCATCTCCGAATAGACGCTCCAGCGGGGATCGGCGCCGAGCTGGCGCGCGAGGCTGGCGGGCGGGTTGACCGAATGCGGGATCATCCCGCGCTTGGAGCCCGGGCTGTCGATCGTGTAGCCGACGACCGCCAGCGCATCGACGCCGGCCAGGCCCGCGGGACCGATGCCGGCGTCGAGCGCCGCCCGTTCCGCCGCAATCTTCAGCAGGGCGGTGGGCGACGGCGAGGCCGCCGGATCGCCCCGGTACGTGAATTGGCCCGCCCCGATCAGAACTGGGGTGTTTTCACCCATCTCAACCTGCCTCCCGACGCACTTGGTCCGCGATCCTAGGGGCCGAAACCCGCCTCACAAGGCGATTTCCGGCATGATCATTTTTTGATCCGATGGCGCCCATTTCTTAGGCGCCTGGTCATTTTCACAGGTGGCCGCGACGGCAAGCAACCGGATCGGCTTGTGGCGCGGACCCCCTCCGTGCTCCGTCCGCGGCGAGCGCCGGGGCGGCGCATCCCAGTCTGACGCCGGGGCCCATGAAAAAGATCGAAGCCATCATCAAGCCGTTCAAGCTCGACGAAGTGAAGGAGGCCCTGCAGGAGCTGGGCGTCCAGGGCATGACGGTGATCGAGGCCAAGGGCTACGGCCGCCAGAAGGGTCAGACCGAGCTCTACCGCGGCGCCGAGTACGTCGTCGACTTCCTTCCCAAGATCAAGATCGAGGTCGTCGTCGCCGACGACCAGCTGGACCGCGCCATGGAGGCCATCTCCACCGCCGCCCGGACCGGCCGCATCGGCGACGGCAAGATCTTCGTCAGCGACGTCATCGACGTCATGCGCATCCGCACCGGCGAGACCGGGCCCGCGGCCGTCTAACCCAGAACCATCGAGACCGGACCAAGAAGGGGATAACGAACATGGCTTCTGCCAAGGACATCCTGAACCAGATCAAGGAAAAGGACGTCAAATACGTCGACGTGCGCTTCACCGACGTGCGCGGGAAGATGCAGCACGTGACCTTCGACATCGACCTCGTCGATGACGAATTCCTCACCGACGGCACCATGTTCGACGGTTCGTCGATCGCCGGCTGGAAGGCGATCAACGAGTCCGACATGAAGCTGCGGCCGGACCTGGCCACCGCCCACATCGACCCCTTCTACCAGCAGACCACGCTCGTGCTGTTCTGCGACGTGGTGAACCCGGACACCAACACCCCCTACAACCGCGACCCGCGGTCCATCGCCAAGCAGGCGCTGAACTATGTGAAGTCGGCCGGCATCGGCGACACCGTGTTCTTCGGCCCCGAGGCCGAGTTCTTCGTGTTCGACGACGTGCGGTGGGACACCGCCCCGCACAACACCTTCTACTCCTACGACTCGACCGAACTGCCGGTCTCGTCCGGCAAGGCCTATCCGGAAGGCAACATGGGCCACCGCCCGGGCCCGAAGGGCGGCTATTTCCCGGTGAACCCGGTGGACTCCGGCCAGGACCTGCGCGGCGAGATGCTGGCGGTCATGGGCGAGCTGGGCATGCAGCCCGAGAAGCACCACCACGAGGTGGCGCCGGCGCAGCACGAGCTGGGGCTGAAGTTCTCGGACCTGATCACCATGGCCGACCGGATGCAGCTCTATAAGTACGTGATCCACAACGTGGCCCACGCCTACGGCAAGACGGCGACCTTCATGGCCAAGCCGATGTTCGCCGACAACGGCTCGGGCATGCACGTCCACCAGTCGATCTGGAAGGACGGCAAGCCGATGTTCGCCGGCGACAAGTACGCCGGCCTGTCCGACCTGTGCCTCTGGTACATCGGCGGGATCATCAAGCACGCCAAGGCGATCAACGCCTTCTCGAACTCGACCACCAACTCCTACAAGCGCCTGGTGCCCGGCTACGAAGCCCCGGTGAAGCTGGCCTATTCGGCCCGCAACCGCTCGGCCTCGATCCGCATCCCGCACGTGGACAGCCCCAAGGCCAAGCGGATCGAAGCCCGCTTCCCCGACCCGATGGGCAACCCCTACCTGACCTTCGTGGCCCTGCTGATGGCCGGCCTCGACGGGATCGAGAACAAGATCGATCCGGGCCCGGCCATGGACAAGAACCTCTACGACCTGCCGCCGCGCGAGCAGAAGAAGGTCCCCGAGGTCTGCGGCTCCCTGCGCGAAGCCCTGGAAAGCCTCGACAAGGACCGCGCCTTCCTCAAGAAGGGCGGCGTCATGGACGATGATTTCATCGACAGCTACATCGAGCTGAAGATGGAAGAGGTCATGCGCCTCCAGCTCCACCCGCACCCGGTGGAATTCGACATGTACTTCAAGTGCTAGTCGGCGGAAGCTGATCCAAGGTTCGAGGGGCCCGCGGAGCGATCCGCGGGCCCTTTTCCTTTGGCCTCACGCCGCGCTGCACTCGCCCGCGTGGTCGATGCTGGCGCCGGCCGCGCCTGCCTCGCAGGCGTTTCCGTAGGTCTTGCCGTCGCAACCGCAGACCGGCTGGTAGATGCGGGTGCACATGGGCGTCTTCGGCGTGCAGACGCCGGCGCCGTCGGCCACCCGGCACTGGCCCTCGGGGTGCTTGCAGTAGTCGTTCGGGTTGCGACAGGAAAAGCCGGCGATGCCGCCGCACATGCCGCCGGCGTCGGCGCCACGACCGGGCGCCTCGCTGCGCGGCGGCGGCTGGGGTCCAGGGCCAGCTTCCGCAGCGGACTGCTGGCAGCCGGCCAGGAGGAGGCCCGTGGCGGCCAGGGCGATGAGGGCGGATCGGATCGGCATGGGGCTCTCCTGTCGCCGGCGACGATTGCCGGGCGCGGCGGGCGCGCTCTACAACCCAACGCATGACCCTTCGACACCGCACCGCGCTTTCCGCCGCCGTCCTCGCGCTCGCCATCGCCCTGCCCGCCGCCGCCCAGGGGCCGCAGCCCCTGGACCTGCCGCCGCCGATCCCCGCCGCCCAGGACGTCCCCTACCCCGGCGTGATCAAGCTGGAGGTGGACGCCACCGACGTGCAGCGCCGCATCTACCGGGTGAAGGAGACCATCCCCGTGGCCCGGCCCGGCCGGCTGACCCTGCTGTTCCCCGAGTGGCTGCCGGGCAACCACGCGCCGCGCGGCCAGGTGGACAAGCTGGCCGGCCTGACGATCCGCGCGGGGGGCCGGGTGCTGCCCTGGAAGCGCGATCCGGTGGACGTCTACGCCTTCCACGTGGACGTGCCGCAAGGCGCGGCCGAGGTGGTGGCGGAATTCCAGTTCGTCTCGCCCACGGCCCCGAACCAGGGCCGCGTGGTCATCACGCCCGAGATGCTGAACCTCCAGTGGAACCAGGTGGCGCTCTATCCGGCCGGCCACTTCACCCGACAGATCACCGTCGAGCCCAGCGTGCGCCTGCCGGCCGGCTGGGGCTACGGCGTGGCGCTCGACACGGCCTCGAGCGAGGGGGGCGTCGCGCGCTTCAAGCCGGTGGACTTCGAGACCCTGGTGGATTCGCCGATGTTCGCAGGCCGACATTTCCGGCAGATTGATCTCGACCCGGGCGCCCGCTACCCCGTGCGGCTCAACATCGTCGCCGATGCGCCCGAGCACCTGGCGCCCACGGACGAGCAGATCCGCCTGCACCGCAACCTCGTCGACCAGGCCGACAAGCTCTATGGGGCGCGCCATTTCGACCGCTACGAGTTCCTGCTGGCGGTGACCGAGCGGCTGGGCGGCATCGGGCTGGAGCACCACCGCTCGTCCGAGAACAGCGTCTCCACCAACTACTTCACGGACTGGAAGAAGGCGCTCGGCGACCGCGACCTGCTGCCCCACGAATATGTCCACTCGTGGAACGGCAAGTACCGCCGCCCGGCCGACCTGTGGACGCCCACCTACGCCACGCCGATGCGCGGCTCCATGCTGTGGGTCTACGAGGGCCAGACCCAGTACTGGGGCTATGTCCTGGGCGCCCGCTCCGGAATGCTGAGCCGCAACGAGGCGCTGGAAAGCCTCGCCATGACCGCGGCCACCTACGAGAATCGTCCGGGCCGGGCCTGGCGTCCGCTCGAGGACACCGGCCAGGAGCCGGTGATCTCCGGCCGCCGGCCCGAGCCCTGGCAGTCCTGGCAGCGGCCGGAGGACTACTACTCCGAGGGCCAGCTCATCTGGCTCGACGCCGACACCCTGATCCGGGAGAAGTCCGGCGGGAAGCGCTCGCTGGACGACTTCGCCCGGACCTTCTTCGGCGGGCCCAGCGGCGACTGGACGCCCAAGACCTACACCTTCGACGACGTGGTCGCGGCGCTCAACGCGGTGGAGCCGCACGACTGGGCGGGGTTCCTGCGGACCCGGGTGCGGGAGGTGGCGCCGAAGGCCCCGCTCGACGGCATCACCCGCGGCGGCTGGAAGCTGGTCTACACCGACACCCCCACCGACGCCTGGAAGAGCGTCGAGGCCGACGCCAAGAACACCAACCTGACCTATTCCCTGGGCCTGATCCTGAACCGCGAGGGCGAAGCGACGTCCGTGCTCTGGGACAGCCCCGCGTTCAACGCAGGTCTTGCCGTGGGCGCGCGGGTGGTGGCCGTGAACGGCATCGCCTACGACGCCGACCGGCTGAAGCAGGCGATCAAGGACGCCAGGGGCGGCAAGCCCATCGAGCTCCTGGTGAAGTCGGGCGATCACTTCCGCACGGCGTCCATCGACTACCGCGGCGGGCTGCGTTACCCCCGGCTGGAGCGGATCGCCGGAACCCCGGACCGGCTGAGCGCCATCTACGCCGCGCGCAAGTAGCCGCATTGCGCGCGGGTTCGCCGCGATTCATACCCGCCTAGAATCCCCCTACGTTCCGCGAGTCATGTCCAAGTCAGCCGCCCAGCCCCTGCCCGACCTGTTCGACGACGCGCTGAACCCCGCGCCCGCCGCCCCGCTCGCCGAGAGCCACGAGCCGCGGCCGGACCCGGCGGTGGTCGGCGTGAAGCCGTCCGGCGGCGGCTATTCGGCCAAGGACATCGAGGTGCTGGAGGGGCTGGAGCCCGTCCGCAAGCGCCCCGGGATGTACATCGGCGGCACCGACGAGCGGGCCCTGCACCACCTGTTCGCCGAAGTGCTCGACAACGCCATGGACGAGGCGGTGGCCGGCCACGCCAAGGTCATCGAGGTCTCCCTCGACGCCGACGGCCAGCTCTCGGTGAAGGACGACGGCCGCGGCATCCCCGTGGACCCGCACCCCAAGCACCCGGGCAAGTCGGCGCTGGAAGTGATCATGACCGTCCTGCACTCGGGCGGGAAGTTCTCCGGCAAGGCCTACGAGACCTCCGGCGGCCTGCACGGCGTGGGCGTCTCGGTGGTCAACGCGCTCTCCGAGCGGGTCGAGGTGACCGTGTGGAAGGACGGCTTCGAGTGGCGCCAGGCCTTCACCCGCGGCAAGCCGATCGGCTCGATCGAGAAGCTGGGCCCGACCCGGAAGAAGGGCACCCAGATCGCGTTCGCGCCCGACCCGGTGATCTTCGGCGAAGGCGTCGCCTTCAAGCCGGCCCGGCTCTACCGGATGGCCAGGTCCAAGGCCTATCTGTTCGGGGGCGTCGAGATCCGCTGGAAATGCGATCCGAGCCGCATCCACGACCAGACCCCGGCCGAGGCGGTGTTCCGCTTCCCCAACGGCCTGGCCGACTTCCTCGCCGAGCGGGTGAAGAACATCGAGACCGTCACGCCCGAGCCTTTCGCCGGCCGCTACGAGCGTCCGGGCGAGGCCGGCAAGGTGGAGTGGGCCGTCACCTGGACCCCGGCCGGCTTCGGCGAGGCCGACGGCTTCATGCAGTCCTACTGCAACACCGTGCCGACCCCCGAGGGCGGCACCCACGAGGCCGGCCTGCGCGCCGTGCTCACCCGGGGCCTGAAGCAGTACGCCGAGCTCACCGGCGAGAAGCGCGGCTCGATCCTCACCGCCGAGGACGTGGTGGCCCAGGCCGGCGCGCTCGTCAGCGTCTTCATCCGTGACCCGGAGTTCCAGGGCCAGACCAAGGAGAAGCTCTCCTCGTCGGAAGCCCAGCGCCTCGTGGAAAAGGCGCTCGCCGACCCGTTCGACCACTGGCTCACCGCCCAGCCCAAGGCCGCCAGCGCCCTGCTCGAGTTCGTCATCGAGCGCGCCGAGGAGCGCCTGAAGCGCCGCAAGGACAAGGAGGTCGCCCGCGCCTCGGCGACCCGCAAGCTGCGCCTGCCCGGCAAGCTGGCCGACTGCTCCGGCCAGGCCACCGACGGCACGGAGCTGTTCCTCGTCGAGGGCGACTCGGCCGGCGGCTCGGCCAAGCAGGCCCGCGACCGCCGCACCCAGGCGATCCTGCCCCTGCGCGGCAAGATCCTGAACGTCGCCTCCGCCTCCCTCGACAAGCTCGGCGGCAACAAGGAGCTGGCCGACCTGATGCTGGCGCTCGGCGCCCAGGGCGGCTCGAAGTTCAAGGAAGAGGACCTCCGCTACGAGCGGATCATCATCATGACGGACGCCGACGTGGACGGCGCCCACATCGCGAGCCTCTTGATCACCTTCTTCTACCGGACCATGCCCGACATGATCCGCGCGGGCCGCCTCTTCCTGGCGCTGCCGCCGCTCTACCGGATCAGCCACGGCTCGAAGTCGATGTACGCCCGCGACGACGCCCACCGCGACGAGCTGCTGGCCACCGAGTTCAAGGGCAAGAAGCCGGACATCAGCCGGTTCAAGGGCCTCGGCGAGATGATGCCCGCGCAGCTCAAGGAGACCACCATGGATCCCAAGAAGCGGATCCTGGCCAAGGTCACCCTGCCCCGCGCCGAGGAGACGGTGGAGAGCCTGGTGGAGGCGCTGATGGGACGTAAGCCCGAGCTGCGCTTCCGCTTCATCCAGGAGAACGCCGAGTTCGCGGCCGCCGACCTCGACGTCTGATCGCGCGGGTCAGCCGACGACGCCGTGGCGGCGCATGTGCTCCGCCGCCGAACCCAGCATCTGCAGGAACATCCGGTCGCCGCGCTCGGTCTGGGTGACGATCATCGCCGCGAAGAAAGCGGTGCCGAACAGCAGGTAGGCGCCGCGCGCGTAGTGCCGCTCAAGGTCGGCCATGCCGTAGCCGGTCACGCCGAGGCTCTGCAGGGTGCGCAGGTAGAGCTCGAGCAGCTCGGCCTCGTGGGCGACCAGCACCTGCGGCTCCAGCGCGCCGGCCAGGAAGTAAGCCAGGTCGGTGGCGCCGGCGCCGTAGGCGAAGGACTGCCAGTCGAGGACGGTCACCGGATGGCCGCCCCGCGCGGTGCCGAACATCATGTTGTCGGGCCGGAAGTCGTTGTGGGTCAGGCACCGGGGCCCGTCGTGCGCCGCGCCGAAGTCGGTGAACCGCCGGCACAGCCAGTCGCCGACCTCCACCCACTCCGGCTTCAGCCGCGGGGCGTAGCGGGCCTTGAACCCCAGCCAGAGGGCCTCGACCATGTCGGGCGTGGCGGCGCTCGGCGGCGCGGCGCGCGAGCCGGAGACCCACGGCAGGGTGTCGAGCCGCTCGTCGCCCCAGTGGGAGGCGTGGAGGCGCGCGCCCTCCACCACCACCAGCCGCGCCTGCTGCAGGGTGACGCCGGAGAGCTGGTCGCCCTGCTCCGCCGGCGCCAAGTCCTCCATGATCAGCACGAAGTCGCTGGTGGGCTCGTCCACCTGCGCCAGGTAGCAGCGCGGGGTGCGCACCAGGGCCCGCGGCGCCAGCTCCTGGTAGAAGCGGACCTCGCGGAGGTAGTTGCCGAGGGCGTGTCCCGTGGCGCGGCTCTCGGCGCCGGCGGCGGGGAACTTGCCCACCAGGGTGTCCGGCGCGCCGGGCCCGCGGCGGGCGTAGTCCAGGTGGAAGCGGACGCTGTCGCCGATCTGGCCGGTGCCCACCGGCTCGGCGCGCGCCGCGCGGACGACGCCGTCGAGGCCGGCCTCGCGCAGCACGGCGGTGAGCCATGGGCCGTCCACGGCGGACGGCGGGCGGATGTCGGGGCGGAGGAGCAGGGTCACGGCAGGGTGTGGACGTAGACTTCGTTGAGCACGATGCGCTCCCCATCGAGGAGCACGAGGTCGAACCCGCGGAGGCGTGCGCCGCCCTCCACCTGACAGTACCAGCGGCCGCAGAAGCCGCCGGCGATCGGCCAGACCTCGTCGGGCGTGTAGGTCATCGCCGGCGTGGCGGCGAACAGGCCCTCCAGGTAGGCGCGCAGCGCCGGCCGGCCGCTGAGGCCCTGCGACGTCTGCGGGTCCTTGTAGATGCAGCCGTCGGCGTAGAAGGCGGTCAGGCGATCCACGTCCTTGTCCGTCCAGGCCGCCAGCCAGCGGGCGTTGTAGTCGGCGATGTCCAGGCCGGTGGCCTCCGTCACGCTCATGCCCGTTCCTCCTGGCCGCCCAGGACGCGGGCGCGATGGTCCTCGGTGAACAGCTCGGGGGGCAGCGTCTCCGGCCCAGCCATCACGGCGAAGGCGTGGGCCTTCAGCCCCGGGTCCCCGGCGGCGCGCTCGAAGAGGCTTCGCCGGCGGGCGCGGGCGGCCTCCCCGAACTCCATGTCCAGCGCCGCCTGGATCTGGGCGACGAAGCGCAGGCGGCGCATGCGCTCGGCCCGCTCCTCGCCGTAGGGTGAGAAGTCCACCGTCGCCCAGTCGTCGGTCGCCTTCAGGATGTCGCTGACCATCCGCACGTCGCGGTAGGTGATCGAGAGCCCCAGCCCCAGGATGGGATCGTTCCAGCCGGCGGCGTCGCCGACCAACACCGCGCCGGGCGCATAGGGCCGCTCGGTCCAGGAATCGGCGTTGATGTAGCTGAACAGCGGCCCGGCGGGGCGGCCCGCCACCAGCGCGCGGTTGGGCGGACTGCACTCCATGGCGAAGGCGTCGAGGAAGCGGCGGGGGGCGTCCGGTCCCCTGAACCGCTTGGCCTGGGACAGCGGATAGCCGCCGTAGATCCGGACGCGCCCCTCCCCTTGGGGGAAGGCCAGGAAGCCGAACTCCCCCTCCGTGCCGATCGCCTGCATCTCCGGGTCCCAGCCCTCGACGCCCTCGACGAGCAGGCCGGCGAACCAGTGGTGCGGCGTGTCCTGGTGAAGCCTGATCCCGAGCGTCTCGCGCACGTGGGAGGTCCGTCCGTCGGCCCCGACCAGGAGCCGGCCGCCGGCCGTCCGCGCCCGGCCGCCGTGCTCAAAGCGGATGCGCGGCCCGGGGCCAGGCTCGATCTCCAGGACGCGTACGCCGCGCAGCGCCGTCGCGCCCGCGGCCGCCGCGGCGTCGAACAGGGTCTGGCAATGCCGCGGATGGCCAAGGCAGAGCGGCCCCGGCACCCCTTCCCGGAAGATCCCCAGCGGCAGGGGCGAGGCCTCGGCCTGCGCGGGATCCAGGGTTTCGTCATAGGTGACGTGGCGGGTGATGTGATGGCCCCCCGCCCCCATCAGCAAGTCGTAGAGCCCGAGCCGCTGGACCTCGGCCACGCCCCAGGGCGCGATCCACTCGCCGCGCACCCGGTCCTCGTAGACCTCGGTCTGCTCAAGCAGCAGGGCGGACCGTCCGGCCCGGGCCATGACGGTCGCCAGGGCGGAACCGCCGATGCCGCCGCCTACGATGATCAGGTCGTAAGCGTCCACGCCTGTCTCCTCAGGGCGGTCTCCCGCCGTCTGGGACGAACGTTGGTCGGCGGGGCGGGCCGGGTCCAATCAATAGGCTTGGTCGATCTATAGGCGGGACTTATCAATCGGGAATGGAGCGTCGGGACGCCATCGAGCTGCGCCTGCTGCGGGCCTTCGTGGTGCTCGCCGAGGAGCTGAACTTCGGCCGCGCCGCGGAGCGGCTGCACATGACCCAGCCAGCCCTCTCGGCCCAGATCCGCCAGATGGAGACGCGGCTCGGCTTCGCCCTCTTCGAACGCAGTACGCGGCGGGTGGCCCTCACCGCCCAGGGCGCGGCCCTGCTGCCGCCGGCCCAGGCCCTGATGGCCGAGAGCGCGCGGTTCTCGGAGGCGGTGGCGCGGGCGCAGGGCCGCCGGGAGCGGCGGGTGGTGTTCGGCGCCGCCCTCTACACCCTGGAGATCCGCCAGCGGCAGACCCTGCTGGAGGCCTTCTTCCAGCGCTATCCGGACAAGCCCTTGACCGTGTCTCCGCTCTGGCAGCGCGAGGTGGTGCGCGCGCTCCTGCGCGAGGAGGCGGACCTCGCGCTGATGCTGGGCATGCCGGTTCCGCTCGACCAGTGGCAGGCCGAACCGATCGCCGAGGTCATGTTCCCCGACAATCTGCCGCGCATGGTGCTGGGCGAGGCGCGGACCGAGCTGCTGGTCCCCAAGGAGTCGCCGCTGGCGGCCTTCGAGGTGATCCCGCCCGAGGCGCTGGCCGACCTGCCGGTGGCCATGGTGGGGACAACCCACGGCAGTCCGATCCTGGGGCCGCTGCGCGCGGTGCTCGGTCGCGCCGGCGCCCGGCTGATCGTGCCGCCGGAGCCGCATGCGATCGGCGTCGAGCGCTACGGCCGCCAGTTCCGCATGGCGGCGGTGTCGCTGGGCTGGTTCAACACCGGCGGCGCGGGCGATCCGGACATGGTGCGCCGGCCGCTCGCCGGGCTCGACCTCACGACCCAGCTCGCGCTCGTGCGCGCGCCGGGCCGCGGCAATCCCGCCGCCGAGCCGTTCTGGCAGGAGGCCCGCCTGCAGTTCCCCGACGCGCGCCTGGTGGGCGCGGTGGCGTAGTCGTCAGGCGGCAGCCTTGCCCATGGTCGGCCCGCCCGCCAGCCGCTCGCACGCCGCAGACAGGGTCTGCATGGCGTCCTCGAGCCGCGACCGTTCGCTCTGCAAGGCCGCGATGCGGGCCTTGAAGACCTTCAGGGCGAGCGCGTTCTGAGCCTCCTCGCCGCCGTCCTCGTAGGTGTCGAGGATGTCGCGGATCTCGGCGATGGTGAGGCCCACCTTTCGGCCGCGGACGATCAGCTGCAGCCGGGCCCGGTCCTTGTAGGAATAGACGCGCTGCATCTGCTGGCGGCGCGGAAAGAGCAGACCCTGCTCTTCATAGAACCGCAGGGCGCGGGCCGTGCAGCCGAACTCCCGGCAGAGTTGGGTGATCGAATAGGTGCGGAATGGCGCGAGGCGACGCAGCTTTTCCACGGGCGCTCCTCCTGTGCATTGTTGATGCCCCGACGGCAGAGTGCGGAGCGCGCCGTCGCCCGTCCAATTGATGTCTGTGATGGATTGATCAGCAATCCTTATCAGTCACACCCTGAGCCGGGGCCACGCCTGGAACACCGCCATGGCGAAGCACGTTCAGGCATCCGGACGAGGAGGCCCGCATGGCCAAGAAGAAGCGCAAGACCAAGAGCCTGCTTCCCAAGCGGATCGCCGGGGTGAAGGTGCCCAAGGCCGTGCGCAAGGGCCGCTTCGGCGAGCTGCTGGCTTCGCGCACCGGACAGGTGCTGATCGCCGAGGCGATCATGGCCGCCGGGGCCGTGGCGGGCGCCAAGAAGGCGGGCGAAAGCCCCAAGGCGCGCCACCTGATCCACGAGGCGGCCGAGCGGGTGCGCCACGCCGGCGACGGCGGCGGCCGCGAGATGGGCGCCGCGAGCGCCACCCTGGCCTATGCGCTGGGCGAGGCGGCGCGCTCCTTCGCCGACGCACTTCGCCTCGGCGACGACGGCCACGAACCTGCCCGACACAGCGCAGCCGACGACGACGGCGACGCTGAAAAAAAAAGACAGCAGGCCTACGAGGCGGGCCCTCTCTGACGGCGCCGCCCGTTCCGCCTCCTGCCCTGCCCTACCATCCGCCCCGGCCGACGCTGGCCGGCAAGCTCGCCGCCGTCGGCACGCGCGGGCTCGTCCGCGTCGCCCAGTGGCGCGGCCGGCGCGCCGCCCAGGCGGCCTTCGCCCGTCCGCAGGAGCACGTCTTCCGCGGCGTCATCCAGATCAACCTGATCCGCCCCGGCTGATCTTGCGGCACAACGGAAATGCGGCGCGTGAACTGCTGGGGCCGGGAACGCGTTGACTTGAGCGTTGCTGCCCGTATCTTCCGCGCGCGCAAGCGATCTCCGCTCGCGCCGCCGCGGTACGCCAGCCATCTTCTCACACAGGGATCGGCGGGCCCCCGCTTTATTCGTACGAAATGACAGAATTTTCCGAACTGGGCCTTTCGCCTGCGACCCTGCAGGCCGTCGCCGACACCGGCTACACCACCGCGACCCCTATCCAGGCCGAGGCCATTCCCGTCGCCCTGCAGGGGCGTGACGTCCTGGGCATCGCCCAGACCGGCACCGGCAAGACCGCCGCCTTCACCCTCCCGATGATCGACCGGCTGAAGGCCGGCCGGGCCAAGGCGCGGATGCCGCGCGCCCTCGTCATCGCGCCCACCCGCGAACTCGCCGACCAGGTCTCGGCGTCCTTCGAGAAGTACGCCAAGGGCCAGAAGCTCTCCTGGGCGCTGCTGATCGGCGGCGTCTCCTTCTCCGACCAGGAGCAGAAGCTCGATCGCGGCGTCGACGTGCTGATCGCCACCCCGGGCCGGCTGCTCGACCACTTCGAGCGCGGCAAGCTGCTGATGACCGGCGTGAACATCATGGTCGTCGACGAGGCCGACCGGATGCTCGACATGGGGTTCATCCCGGACCTCGAGCGCATCTTCAAGCTGACGCCGGCCGCCAAGCAGACGCTGTTCTTCTCGGCTACCATGCCGCCGGAGATCACCCGGCTGACCAAGCAGTTCCTGCGCGATCCCGTCCGGATCGAGGTGGCGCGCCCCGCCACCACGGCCGAGACCATCAAGCAGTACGTCGTGCGCATGCCGGTCAGCGACCCCAAGGCCAAGCGCACGGCGCTCAGGACCCTGATCGGCAACGACGACGTCAAGAACGGCATCGTCTTCTGCAACCGGAAGTCCGAAGTCGACATCGTCGCCAAGTCCCTGCGGACCCACGGCCTCGACGCCGCGGCGATCCACGGCGACCTCGACCAGCAGACCCGCATGCGCACGCTGGAGAGCTTCCGCTCCGGCGAGCTGAAGCTGCTGGTGGCCTCCGACGTGGCCGCCCGCGGCCTGGACATCCCGGCCGTCAGCCACGTCTTCAACTACGACGTGCCACACCATGCCGACGACTATGTCCACCGGATCGGCCGCACGGGCCGCGCCGGGCGGAGCGGCCAGACCTTCATGCTGGTGACCCCGGCCGACGCCAAGAACATCGACAAGGTCATCAAGCTGATCGGCAAGACGCCCGAGGAGGTCACCCTCGACCTCGACTGGGCGAGCCTGAAGGACGAGCCCCGCGCCCGTCGCGACGGCGACCGCAGCGGCGGCCGCGGCCGTGAGCGCTCCACGAGCCGGGATCGCGACCGCGACCGCCGGCCCCGCGAGATCAAGGAGCACGGCCAGCGCGCCTCGATGGAGCCGTTCCAGCCGTCGGCCGAGACCCCGGCCCCGGCTGCCGAGGAGGACAAGCCCGCCCGCCGCTCGCGCAGCCGGAAAGCGGCGGAGCCCGCGCCCGTCGCGGAGGCTGCGCCCGTCGCCGCCCCGGTCGAGGAGCGCGCGCCGCGCGAGGAGCGTCCGCGGCGTGAGGAACGGCCGCGCCGTGAGGAGCGTCCCCGCGCCGATCGTCCGGAACGCGAGGCCCGCGCCGAGCGCCCTGAGGGCGAACGTGAACGTGGCCGGGACCGCGACCGCGGCCCTCGCCCCGAGCGGGACCGCGGCGAGCGCCGTGACCGCGATCGGGGCCGGGACCGCGAGCGCGGCGACGGCGAGCGGGTGGTCGGTTTCGGCGACGAGACCCCGGCCTTCCTGATGCGGGCCCCCGCGCCCCGGCCCGCCGACGACTGAGGCTTCGCCCGGCAGGGGAACGGCGGCGCGCGCCCGGCGCGCCGCGTCCCGCGCGGCCGCTCGCCTCGCACGCGAGGACAACGGCCCTTAACCGCCCCTCTTAACCGGCCGTTTGGCCTTCCCCACTAGGCTTCCTCCACGGAAGAGGGCTGGCCGCTCCGGCAGCGGAAACGGCCCGGTGTGGGAAAGAAGCGAATGTCCGCCGACGTCGAGACCGTCCTTCGCGCGCCGCAGGCCTACGCCATGGCGCGCAAGGCCATCCAGGCCATGGAGGCGCACAAGGTCTGGCCGACGCCCGTGAACTTCGAGCTCTGGGTCCACTACCTCTGCGACAAGGAAAGCCCGCTGGCCGCGGAGATCGATCAGCTGATCGAGTCGGGCGAGGCGTTCACCGACGCCGTGGGCGAGCATCTCGCCGCCCAGTACCTGCCCAAGGCCAAGCTCGACGGCGAGATCCTCCAGGCCGGCGACGCCCTGGCCCAGGAACTGGACAGCGTGTCGCGCGCCATCGAGAGCGCCCGCGAGACCAGCGAGGCCTACGGCCAGCAGCTGGCCACCGCGCACAAGTCCCTCGAGGCCGAGGACGCCACGGCCATCAAGGCCATGGTCGAGACCCTGACCACGGCCACCCAGCGCGTGCAACGCGAGAACCGGACGCTGGAGACCCAGCTCGCCGACACCACGGCCGAGGTCAGCCGACTGCGCGAGCACCTGGAACTCGTGCGGCGCGACGCCATGACCGACGCGCTCACCAACCTCGCCAACCGCAAGGCCTTCGACGAGGCGCTGGAACGCGCGTGCGCCCAGGCCGAGGCCGAGGGTCAGGTGATGACGCTGGCGGTGATCGACATCGACCACTTCAAGAGCTTCAACGACACCTGGGGCCACCAGACCGGCGACCAGGTGATCCGCTACGTCGCGAGCGTCATCGGCCGCGCCGGACATCCGCCCCGCCTGTCGGCCCGCTACGGCGGCGAGGAGTTCGCGATCATCTTCCCGGGCGAGGCGGCCGCGACCGCGCTGGCCACCCTCGAGGAGATCCGCGAGGAGGTCTCCTCCCGCGTGCTGAAGCGCCGCTCCACCAACGAGGACCTGGGCGCCATCACGATCTCCGCGGGCCTGGCCGAACGGCGCCCCGGCGAGGCCGTGTCCGGCCTCGTGGAACGCGCCGACGCGGCCCTCTACGCCTCCAAGCGCGGCGGCCGCAACCGCACCTCCACCGCCGACCCGGTCGCCGAAGCCGCCTGAGCGGCGCGCCGGGAATTTCCGCTGGCCTGACGCCGGGGTATCCTTGTTTCCATCGGACCCAAGAGAGTTCGAGGGAGGACACCTCATGGACGGCGCCCAGACGGCAGCGAAGGTGAAGACCGCGGTCGAGGACCGCATCGGCATCATCACCCTCTCCGACCCCGGCACGCTGAACGCCGCCGGGCTCGACCTCATGGAAGAGCTGCAAAGCGCGTTTGAGGACTTCGCCTACGGCGACAAGGTCCGCGCCATCGTGATCACCGGCGAGGGCCGCGGCTTCTGCTCGGGCGCCAACCTCAGCGGCGGCCGGGCCGGCTCGCAACCCAATCCGAACGGGCCGAACGAGTCCCTCCTGCGCACCTACAACCCGTTCGTCAGCATGGTGCGCAAGTCGCCCAAGCCGCTGGTCTCGGCGGTGAACGGCGTGGCCGCCGGCGTCGGCGTCTCCCTGGCCCTGATGGGCGACCTGATCGTGGCGGCCGAGAGCGCCTATTTCCTGCTGGCCTTCCGCCGCATCGGCCTGGTGCCGGATGGCGGCGCCACCTGGATGCTGCCCCGCCACCTGGGCAAGGCGCGCGCCATGGAGCTGATGCTGCTGGGCGAGAAGCTGCCGGCCAAGACGGCGCTGGACTGGGGCATGATCAACAAGTGCGTGCCCGACGCCGAGCTGATGGACGCGGCCATGACCTACGCTCGGGCGCTGGCCGATGGCCCGGCCTCGCTGGGGCTGACCCGCAACCTGGTCTGGGAGGCGCTGGACGCGCCGTGGCACCTGCAGCTCGAGGCCGAGGCCTACGCCCAGGGCCAGGCCGGCCGCACCGACGACGCGCGCGAAGGGATCATGGCCTTCGTCCAGAAGCGTCCGGCGGAGTTCAAGGGCCGCTAGCGGCGCTCGCGCAGCTTCCGCAGCTCGGCCTCGACGAGCTTCTCACGCGTCGCCACCGGGTCGGCGAAGGTCACCACCGCGTGCGAGGCGAGGCCCAGACCCCAGCCGATCGCCGGCCAGTAGGCCCAGTCGATGCCGGGCGAGGTCACCCAGTCGATGGCGAACAGGCCCGCGTTGATGATCAGATAGGCGGTCAGGTGGCTGCGGAAGGCGAGCTTCATGTCGGCCCGGCGCTCGGCCAGCCGGCGCAGTTCGGCGTCGTCGGTCATCTGGTTCTCCCCGATCCCTGCGGCAGCATAACGCCGGTCGGCGGAGAGATCGACGTCAGACCTCGCGGTCCTCGGCGGGCTGGATGGTGACGCTCTCGCCGCAGCCGCAGGCGTCGGTCTCGTTGGGATTGTGGAAGACGAACTTGGCCGAGAGCTTGCTGACCTCGTAGTCGATCTCGGAGCCCACCAGGAACAGCACCGCCTTGGGCTCCACCAGAATGGTCACGCCCTTGTCCTCGACCACCTCGTCGAGCGGGTCGGCCGCCTCGGCGTATTCCAGGACGTATTCCTGCCCGGCGCAGCCGCCGTTCTTCACGCCGACGCGCAGGCCGGCGTAGGGCTTCTCGGCCTTGGCCATGATCTCGCGGACGCGCTCGGCGGCGCGTTCGGTCAGGGTGACCACCTTCGGGCGCGGGCGGCGCGTGCGGGGGGCGGGGGTGAATTCCAGGTTCGCCATCAGAACATGTTCAGCTGCAGCTTGGCCTCGTCGGACATCCGCGAGGGATCCCACGGCGGATCGAACACCAGCTCGACCTTGCAGGACTTGATGTCGGGGATCTCCTTGACCGCGTCCTCCACCCAGCCCGGCATCTCGCCGGCCACCGGGCAGCCCGGGGCGGTCAGGGTCATGTCGATGACCACGTCCTTGTCGTCCGAGACGTCGACCTTGTAGATCAGGCCCAGCTCGTAGATGTCGACCGGGATTTCCGGGTCGTAGACGGTCTTCAGCTTCTCGATGAGCTGATCGGTCAGCACGTCGAGCTCCGCCTGGGTCAGCGGAGTCGTGGTCTTCGTCTCGATGGAAGCGGCGTCGTCCATGGGTCCCGTCTACGCGAAGAAAGCCTGGGTCTTGGTCAGGGCGTCGACGAAGGCGTCGGCCTCCGCCTCGGTGTTATATAGGGCGAAGGAAGCCCGGGCGCTCGACGTCACCCCGAAACGGCGCATCAGCGGCTCGGCGCAGTGCGTGCCGGCGCGCACGGCGATCCCGTAGCGGTCGAGGATCTGGGCCACGTCGTGGGCGTGGGCGCCTTCCACGGTGAAGGAGAGGATGGCCCCCTTCCCCGGCGCGTCGCCGATCACCTTCAGCCAGTTTGCGCCGTTCAGCCCCTCGCGCACCCGCTCGTAGAGCCGGTGCTCGTGGGCGGAGATCGCGGTGCGGTCCAGGCCGGAGAGCCAGTCGATGGCGGCGCCCAGGCCGATCGCCTCCAGGATGGGCGGCGTGCCGGCCTCGAAGCGGTGCGGCGGGTCGGCGTAGGTGATCTCGTCCACCGTCACCGTGCCGATCATCTCGCCGCCGCCCTGGTAGGGCGGCAGCGCGGCCAGCCGCTCGGCCTTGCCGTAGAGGATGCCGATGCCGGTGGGGCCGTAGAGCTTGTGGCCGGAGAAGGCGTAGAAGTCGACGTCGAGCGCCTTCACGTCCACCGGCTTGTGGACGACCGCCTGGCAGCCGTCGAGCAGCACCACCGCGCCCGCCTCGTGGGCCATGCGGGTGAGCTCCATCGCCGGGTTGATGGTGCCCAGCACGTTGGACATGTGGCTGAGCGCCACGACCCTGGTCTTCGGCCCCAGCAGGCGCTGGAAGGCCTCCAGGTCGAGCTGGCCGTCGTCGGTGACGGGGACGAACTTCAGCACCACGCCCTTGCGCTCGCGCAGGAAGTGCCAGGGCACGATGTTGGCGTGGTGCTCCATCTCCGAGAGCACGATCTCGTCGCCCGGGTGCAGGCCGGCGCCCAGCCCCGAGGCCACGAGGTTGATCGCCTCGGTGCCGCCCTTGGTGAACACCACCTCGGTCTCGGCCGCGCCGATGAAGGCGGCGGTCTTGCGGCGCGCCGCCTCGTAGGCGTCGGTGGTCTCGTTGGCGAGCGTGTGCAGGCCGCGATGGACGTTGGCGTAGGAGTGCTCCATCGCCCGGGTCATGGCCTCGATCACCGCCCGCGGCTTCTGGGCCGAGGCGGCGCTGTCCAGGTAGACCAGCGGCTTGCCGTTGACCTCGCGCTGGAGGATCGGGAACTCGGCCCGAACGGCTTCGACGTCGAAGGCCACGCTCATCCCCGCAGCCTTTCCGCCGCCCACTCGCGCACGACCTCGCGGGCGCCCTCGTGGGCGATGCGGTCGATCACCTCGCCGATGAAGGCCTCGGTGAGCAGGGCCCGGGCGTCCGCCTCGGGCATGCCGCGCTGGCGGGCGTAGAACAGGGCGTCCTCATCCAGGGCGCCCACCGTGTTGCCGTGCGCGCAGGAGACGTCGTCGGCGTAGATCTCCAGCTCCGGCTTGGCGTCCACCTCGGCGCGGTCGGAGAGGATCAGCGCGTGGTGGCCCATGCGCGCGTCCGTGCGGTCGGCGCCCTCGGCGACGACGATCCGGCCCTGGAAGACGCCGCGCGCCTGGTCGCGCACGACGCCCTTGGTGAGCTGTTCGGTGGCGCCGTCGAGGCCCTCGTGGGTGACGACGGTGGTCAGGTCGGCGTGGCGCTTATCGGCCAGCAGGTAGACCCCGTCGAGCCGAAGCGCCGCGTGGCCGCCGGGATGGGCCACCCGCGTCTCGATACGCTGGCGTCGGGCGCCGGAGACCAGCGCCGTCTGGGCGAAGCTCGCGCCGGGCGCCAGGCGCACCTCGGCGTGGCTGACGCTGACCGCGTCGGGCCCCTCGTCCGCCAGCACGATCCGCTCGGCGCTCGCCCCGGCCGCCAGGTGGATGGCGAGCGAGGTCTGGGCGAGATAGCCGCCCTCGCCCTCGTAGGTTTCCAGCAGGGTCAGGCGGCCACCTTCGGCCACCTCGACGCGCACACCCACGGCGTGGGCCCCGTCGCCGCGGCCGACGATCCGCAGCGCCACGGCCGCGGTCTCGCCCGCGCCCACGCTGATCGTCTGCTCGTTCCGCCCGTTGGCGATCGTCAGCACCCGCTCCGCCAAGCCGTCGAATGGGCCCGCGCCGAGGTCGCCGGACACCGGGGCGGAGGGCTCCGGCAGGACACGGATCAGACCGCGCAGGTCGGTCCAGCGCCAGTCCTCGTGGCGCTTGCCGGGCAGGTCGGCGACGTCGCGCGTCTTCAGGGCGAGGGCGAGGCTCAAGCGGCCCTCGCGTACTTGTCGTAGCCCTCGCGCTCGAGCTCGAGCGCCAGCTCGGGCCCGCCGGAGGCGACGATGCGGCCGGCCGAGAGCACATGCACCCGGTCGGGTTTGATGTAGTCCAGAAGCCGCTGGTAGTGGGTGATCACCAGCATGCCGCGGTCCGGCGCGCGCAGGGCGTTGACCCCGTCGGCGACGATGCGCAGGGCGTCGATGTCCAGGCCGCTGTCGGTCTCGTCGAGGATCAGGAAGCGCGGTGAAAGCACCGCCATTTGAAGGATTTCCATCCGCTTCTTCTCACCGCCGGAGAAGCCGACGTTGAGCGCGCGCTTGAGCATGTCGAAGTCGATCTTCAGCTCCCCGGCCTTGGCGCGGATCAGCTTCAGGAACTCGGGCGCGGTGACCTCGGGCTCGCCGCGGGCCTTCTTCTGGGCGTTCAGCGCGGTGCGGATGAAGGTCAGCGCCGGCACGCCGGGGATCTCCAGCGGGTACTGGAACGACAGGAAGACGCCCTTGGCCGCCCGCTCGTTGGGCTCCAGCGCCAGCAGGTCCTCGCCGTCTAGGGTGGCGGAGCCCTGGGTGACTTCGTAGCCCTCGCGGCCGGTCAGCACATACGAGAGCGTCGACTTGCCCGCGCCGTTCGGCCCCATGATGGCGTGCACCTCGCCGGCCGGAACCTCGAGCGAGAGCCCCTTGAGGATTTCCTTGCCGTCGATGGCGGCGTGCAGGTTCTGGACGGAAAGCATCAGCGGGTCTCGTCGACTAGGAACTGGGCCATGACCCGAAGGGCGTCCTCGACGCTCTCCACGGTCTCTTGCTTGCGGGGCGCCGCCGACCCCGGATGGGTGTTGCGCTTGTCGGAGGAGGTGACGCTGCCCTTGCCGGCTTCCCAGTAGGCGGCGATCCGGAAATTCTGGTGGTCCAGCGAGACCGTGTAGCGGCGCCGGTCGACGCTCAGGTCGTGGGCGGCGAGAAACGCCGGGTCCGACGCCAGGGCCGCGTGAAGCGCCTCGGCGTTGGCGAGGTCGGCCTCCTGCTGGCGGCGCTCGGCCTCGTCCCGGGCGCGGCGCTCCATCTCGCGGCGGGCGTGCTCCACCTCGAATGCGTCCTTGAGGGTGAGAGCCTTCGCGGCGTCCTTCTTGGTCTTCGACGTCATCCGACGCTCCCCTCCAGCGAGATGGCCACCAGCTTCTGGGCCTCCACGGCGAACTCCATGGGAAGCTCCTGCAGCACGTCCTTCACGAAGCCGTTCACCAGCAGCTGCACCGCCTCCTCTTGGCTGAGGCCGCGCTGCATGGCGTAGAACAGCTGGTCTTCCGACAGGCGCGTCGTGGTCGCCTCGTGCTCGAACTTCGCCTGGCCGTTGCGGGCCTCGATGTAGGGCACGGTGTGCGCCGCGCAGTGCTTGCCGATGAGCAGGCTGTCGCACTGGGTGAAGTTCCGCGCCCCCTTGGCCTTCGGGTGCGCCGAGACCAGGCCGCGGTAGGTGTTGGTGCTCTTCCCCGCGCTGATCCCCTTGGAGATGATCCGCGAGCGGGTGTTGGCGCCCAGGTGGATCATCTTGGTGCCGGTGTCGGCCTGCTGGCGGCCGTTGGTGATGGCGATGGAGTAGAACTCGCCCGAGCTCCCCTCCCCGCGCAGCACGCACGACGGGTACTTCCAGGTGATCGCCGAGCCGGTCTCCACCTGGGTCCAGGAAACCTTCGAGCGGTCGCCCCGGCAGTCGGCGCGCTTGGTGACGAAGTTGTAGATGCCGCCCTTGCCGGTCTCCGGATCGCCCGGGTACCAGTTCTGGACGGTGGAGTACTTGATCTCCGCGTCGTCCAGGGCGACCAGCTCCACCACCGCGGCGTGCAGCTGGTTCTCGTCGCGCATGGGGGCGGTGCAGCCCTCCAGGTAGGAGACGTAGGCGCCCTTGTCGGCGATGATCAGGGTGCGCTCGAACTGGCCGGAATTCTCGGCGTTGATCCGGAAATAGGTGGAGAGCTCCATCGGGCAGCGCACACCCGGGGGCACGTAGACGAAGCTGCCGTCCGAGAAGACCGCCGAGTTCAGGCAGGCGAAGTAGTTGTCGCTCACCGGCACCACGGAGCCCAGGTACTTGCGCACCAGATCGCCGTGCTCGCGGATCGCCTCGCTCATGGAGCAGAAGATGACGCCGGCCTGGGCCAGTTCCTTCTTGAAGGTGGTGACCACGCTGACCGAGTCGAACACCGCGTCGACGGCGTATCTCGGCGCGCCCTGGACGCCCGCCAGCACCTCCTGCTCGCGCAGCGGGATGCCGAGCTTCTTGTAGGTCTCCAGGAGCTCCGGATCGACCTCGTCGAGGCTCTTGGGGCCCTCCTTCTGCTTCGGCGCGGCGTAGTAGTAGGAGTCCTGGTAGTCGATCCGCGGGAAGGAGACCTTCGCCCAGGCCGGCTCGTCCATGGCCAGCCAGCGCTCGAACGCCTCCAGCCGCCAGGCCAGCATCCACTCGGGCTCTTCCTTCTTGGCCGAGATGAAGCGGACGATGTCCTCGTTCAGCCCCTTCGGCGCGAAGTCCTGCTCGATGTCGGTGACGAAGCCGTGCTTGTACTTCTCGAGGCTCTGGACGTGCTCGACGGTCTGCTTGACGGCGGCCATTACTCAACTCCAACGGCGGCGGGCGCGCGACGCGCCACGTGCCGGGCATGGGCTTCGAACCAGGCTTCGGCGAACCTGTTCCAATCGGTCTCGGACGTGTTCCACCCGCCGCTCACCCGGAGGGCGCTGGCGGCGAGGTCTCCCTGGCCCATGGCGGTGAGCACGGGGCTGGGCTTCACCTTGCCCGAAGAGCAGGCGGAGCCGGCGCTGACCATGACGCCCATCAAGTCGAGACCCATCACCTGCAGCTCCGACGCAAAGCCCGGCGTGGCGAAGCACAGGGTGTTGGGAAGGCGCGGCGCGTGCTCGCCCATGATCGTGCAGCCGGCCGCCTTCAGCCGCGCGGCGACCGCGTCGCGCCAGCCTTCCTGGGGCGCCAGCTCCCACGGATTGGCGGCGCGTGCGGCCGCGCCGAATCCGGCGATGCCCGGGACGTTCTCGGTGCCGGCCCGGCGGCCGCGCTCCTGCCCGCCGCCGTGCAGGCGCCGCGACAGGGTGGCCCGCGGGCCGAAGGTGAGCGCGCCGACACCCTGCGGCCCGCCCAGCTTGTGGGCGGAGACGCTGAGCGTGTCCGCGCCGATCCCGCGGCTGTCGATCACGATCTTGCCGGCCGCCTGGATGGCGTCGACGTGCAGCCAGCCGTCGGCGGCGCGGACAATCTCCGAGGCCGCCTGCACCGGCTGGATCACGCCGGTCTCGTTGTTGGCCAACATGAGGGCGACGAAGGGCTTGCCGTCGGCGGCGTCCCAGCGGCCGAGCCGCTCGGCCAGCCAGCCGAGGTCGGCGACGCCGCTCTCATCCACCGGCAGGATCTCCACGGCCGCGCCCGAGGCCTTGGCGCTCTCCAGCACGCTGGCGTGCTCGATGGCCGAGACGATCAGCCGCCGCGCGCCCGCCGCCACGGCGCTCTCGATGGCCAGCGCATTGGCTTCCGTGCCGCCCGAGGTGAACACCACCGTGGAGGCCGGCGCCGCGATCAGGTCAGCGACGGCGCTGCGCGCCTGTTCGACGGTGGCCCGCGCCGCGCGGCCGGCGGCGTGCACCGAAGAGGGATTACCGCCCGCCTCGAGCGCACGCGTGACCGCGGCGACGGCCTCGGGCCGCACCAGGGCCGTGGCGTTGTAGTCGAGGTAGACGGCCTGGCTCATGCGGCGACCTGCCGGTTCGGGCCGACACGGCCCCCGACCACGTCGGCCAGGCTCACCGACGCCAGGTAGGCCTCGATCTGCTGGCCGAGGTCTTCCCACAGGTCGTGCGTCAGGCAGCGCTCGCCCTTCAGCATGCAGCCCTTGCTCTGGTTGCCCCCGCAGCGGGTGGCGCGCAGGGGCTCGTCCACGGCGTGGACGATCTCGGCGATGGAGGTCTCGTCGGCGGTCCGCGCCAGGCGGTAGCCGCCGCCGGGACCGCGGGCGCTCTTCACCAGGCCCTTGCGGCGCAGGCGCGCGAAGAGTTGTTCCAGGTAGGAGAGCGATATCTCCTGCCGCGCGGCGATGTCGGCGAGCGCCACCGCCCGCTCGGCGTCGGTCTGGCGTCTCGCGAGGTCCGCCATCGCCATGACGGCGTAGCGGCCTTTGGTGGAGAGGCGCATGGCTTTGACCCAATGCAGTTTTCGCGCGCATCCGGGCTCGCCTGTGCTACAAGCCGCCGCCTTGCGCGCGGGCTCTAGCCCGGTTCGGCCGGATGGACCGGACTTAGGAAGACCTAGCGCGGCAGTCAAGTATTTGGGCTGGGAAGAGGGATCTTATGCCAGAGGTGGTTCTGACCGGCGCGGCCGGGCGGATCGAAGGCCGCTACACGCAGGGCAAGAGCGAGACCGCGCCCGTGGCGCTGATTCTCCACCCTCACCCGAAGGCGGGCGGCCAGATGAACAATCCGGTCACCGTGCAGCTCTTCCACCTGTTCATGAAGCGCGGCTTCTCGGTCCTGCGCTTCAACTTCCGCGGCGTCGGCCGCTCGCAGGGCGAGTTCGACGCCGGGATCGGCGAGCTGGCCGACGCGGCGACCGCCCTCGACTGGCTGCAGTCCACCAACCCCGCCGCCTCCCAGTGCTGGGTGGCGGGCTACTCCTTCGGCGCCTGGATCGGCATGCAGCTGCTGATGCGCCGGCCCGAGACCGACGGCTTCATCTCGGTCTCGCCGCCGACCAACGCCTACGACTTCTCCTTCCTGGCCCCCTGCCCCGCCTCCGGCCTCATCCTGCACGGCGGCGCGGACACCGTGGTGCCCCCGGTCGAGGTGGAGCGCGTGGTCTCCAAGCTGCGCACCCAGAAGGGCATCGTCATCGACTACGAGGTGATCGAGGGCGCGTCGCACTTCTGGATGGAGAACCTGCCGGACGTGGAAGCCCGCGTGGGCGCCTATCTCGACAAGCGCCTGGCCGCCGAGCCGGCTTAAGGCCCGTGACGGCGCCGGAAGACGCCATCCGCGCGCGCCGACGGCTAACCAACAAGCTGATCGCGGCGCACGAGGCGCCGCGCCTGCGGCCGTTCTTCGCCACGGACGCCCGGCTGATCGCGGGCGACGGGGCCCTGATCCTGGGCGCGGACGCCATCGTCGAGGCCTTCGCCGCCCAGTTCCGCGACCCGGACTTCGGGACCTATGTCCGCACGCCGGAGACGGTGGAGCTCGACGCCGCCGGCGACCGGGCCGCCGAGGCCGGCCGCTGGGTCGCCCACTGGAAGTCCGGCGAGATGTCCGGCGCCTACATGGCCGCGTGGCGCAGGCAGACGGGCCAGTGGGTGATCGAGAGCGAGCTCTTCGTCACCCTGGCCGGCTAGACGCTCCGGGCCGACGACCGTTCGAACGCGCTGAGGGTGAAGGCGGCGAAGGCGGCGCAGCGCTTCGCGCTCCTCTCGTCCGGGGCGAAGCCGCCGGCGTCACGCCCACCCGGCGTGGTCAGCCGCCAGAGCCACGCCTCGCCCGCCTCCACGACCGCCACCCGATAGCCGTCCGAGATCGCATACTGCACGTCGTCCATGGCCGTCCTCCGTCTGAAGGGACAACTTCCGCCCCGCGTGCGCAGAGGGCGTGGCGACGCCCGAGGAGTTCCGGTGCAGGCCCGGCTCAGGCGAGCGGCAGGGCCGCCTCGAACCGCGCCCCGGCGCCTGAGGTGGCCAGCGTCAGCCGTCCATGGCTCGCCGCCAGCAGGGAGCGGGCGATGGAGAGGCCGAGGCCTGTGCCGCCCTCGGCTCGCCGGCTGGTGAAGAAGGGCTCGAACAGGCGCTCCCGGTCGGCCGGCGGCACGCCGGGCCCGTCGTCGGTCACCGCCAGCACCAGTTCGGTGGTTCCGGCCTCGGCGGTGACCCGGGCGACCGAGGCGCCGGCCTGCCGGGCGTTCTGAAGCAGGACCGTCAGCACCGTCTCGATGGTCGCCTCCGGCACGGCGACGGCCGGCAATCCATCGGGCAGGTCCACCTCGATCCGGAACTCCACCCCCGCCTGACCGTCGGCGGCGCGGCGCACAGCAGGGTGCACGGCGACCGCCACGCCGGCCTCCGGCGTCGCCATGTCGGCGCGCGCCAGGTCCAGCAGCCGGCCGACGAGCTGGGAGAGCCGCTCGGCGTCGGCCTCGATGTTGGAGAGGAAGCGCCGGCGCTCGTCCGGGCTCATGGTCTCCAGGTGGTCCTGCAGCAGCTCCACCGCCCCGCGGATGCCGGCCAGCGGCGTCTTGAACTCGTGGCTCACCGCGGCGGCGAAGTCGCGCAGGTAGCCGCTGCGGCGCTCGATCCGCTCCGCCATGGCCCGGAAGTCCTCGTAGAGCGCCCGGATCTCCACCGCCGCCGTGGCGGGGGTCTCCGGGATATCGCCGCCGCCGGCCGCCACCTGCCGCGAAGCCGCGCTCAGCGCCTCGATCGGGCGGGTGACGCCGCGGGAGACGAGGCCCGCCGTCAGCACCAGCAGGCCGAAGATCACGCCCACCCCGATCAGGATCTTGCCGCGGTCCTCGTAGAGGCCGCGGAACAGGGCCCGCGGCGATCGGGAGAGCAGCAGCACGCCCACCACCTCCCCGTCGGCGACGATCGGCCGGGCATGATGCAGGCGCAGCGCCGAGGCGCGGCTCAGCCACTCGAACGAATAGGTCGGCTTGTAGTCGCCGTTGCGCCGGAAGACGGTCCGCGGCTCGCCGGCCAGGGCGTCGCGCACCTCCGGCAGCATGGAGAGCTCGCGGCCGAAGCCGCGACCGCGCACGATCACCCCCTTGCGGTCGAGGAGCAGGATGGAGGCCAGCGTCGTGCGCGTGGTCCGCTCGATGACCGGGTCCATGTGCCAGGCGACCGTGAGCGCGGCCGGGTCCGCCTGGCGGCGCGTGCGGCGGGGCGGCGGCCGCTCGGGCAGCACCGGCGAGCGGGAGAGGTCGATCGTGGTCTGCTCGGGGACGTAGTAGTTCAGGGCCCGGCGGTTGAACGGCCGCCGCTCCGGCGTCGTCCCCGGCCACTGGGCCGAGGCCGCGGCGGCGAGCGCCGCGCCCTGGGCCAGGAGCTCGGCCTCGGTCTGGCGGACCAGGGTGTTCTCGTAGACCCGCAGGGAGATGGCCGCCACGCCCGGCAGCGCCGCCACCAGCAGCAGCACGCCGAACAGGATCACCCTCAGCCGCAGCGGCGGCCAGTGGCGGCGGACGAGCCCCGTCAGGCTCACGCCGCCTGGCCGAGGCAGGCTCCGAGCCGGTAGCCGACGCCGGCCCGGGTCTCGATGACGTCGTGGCCGCCGAGGCTGGCGAACTTGCCGCGCAGGTTGCGCACGTGGCTGTCGATGGTGCGGTCCGTGATGGCGAACCCGGGGCCGTGCAGCCGGTCGATGATGGCGTCGCGGGTGAAGACCCGCGAGGGCGCGCCCATCAGGGTCTTGAGGATGGTGAACTCGGTGACGGTCAGCGGCGCCTCCTGGTCGCCCCAGCGGGCGGTCCAGCTGTCCGGGTCGAGGCACAGGCGACCGTGGGTGAGCAGTCCGTTGGCCGACGCCGGCTGGGCCGCGGCCGGGGCGCGGGCGCGCCGGAGGATCGCCTGCACCCGGGCCACCACCTCGCGCGGGCTGAACGGCTTGACCACATAGTCGTCGCCGCCGAGCTCGATGCCCAGCACCCGGTCGATCTCGTCGTCGCGGGAGGACAGGAACAGGATCGGCAGCTCACCCTGGGCGCGCAGCCGGCGGCAGACGTCCAGCCCGTTCAGCTTGGGCATGTTGATGTCGAGGATCACCAGGTCCGGCGCCGACTCGCCGACCGCCGCCAGCGCCGCCTCCCCGTCGTCGGCCTCCCGCGTGGCGAGGCCGGCCTTCTCCAGGGCGAAGACGAGGAGCTGGCGGATATGCGGGTCGTCGTCGACGACGAGGACGGTCTGGGACATCGGGCTCATGTTCTCGGTTACGCCTCAGGCGTCAACGGGCGGCACGCGGACCGGCCGATTGGGTAGCCCGTCGCAGCCGAGCTGGTCGGCCGCCGGGACGGCCGGGACGCCGGCCGCCAGGCGCTCGGCGCGGTCCAGGCGGCGGGCGGCGCGGAAGGTCCAGGTGCGCCAGTCCGCCTGGCGCCCGCGCACCCGCTCCTGCACGGCCACGCGGCCGCCGTGGACCCGCCGGCGCAGTTCATAGGGGATGGGCCGCCGCTCCAGCTCGATGAGCGAGACCAGGGCCGGCTCGCCCTGCCCGAGCAGGTAGCAGACGTCCAGCGGCGCTCCGCGGCCGCCGACCTCGCGGGCGTGGCGGACGTTCCAGGCCGCGGCGACGGCGCTCAGGTCGACGATGGCGCAGGCCGCCAGCACCAGGCCCGCGGCCGCGACATTGGCGTTCACCAGCCAGGACGCGCTGCGCCCCCGCAGCAGCCGGAAGCCGACCAGCCCCAGGCCCACCGCCACCAGGGCCATCCAGGCGAGCGCCGCGAGCCGCAGGGCGGTCAGGGAATAGGCGTCCACATAGGCCAGCGTCCGCAGGATGGTGGAGGCGACGAGAAACAGGTTCTGCGCCACCCACAGCGCCACGAGCCCCCGGACCAGGGACGAGCCGGCGGTGGCCGAGCCCGGCCGCAGGAAGACCACCACGAACAGTCCCGCCAGCAGGGCGGTGACGATCAGCGGATAGGCGCCGCGATGGGCGTACTCGGCATAGGTCATGCCGTCGGGCAGGCTCGCCCCGCTCCACAGGAAGACCAGGTCGAGCCCGTTCTGCAGGGCGAACACCGCGTTGAACACGGCGAGCGAGGCGGTGATCGACGTGGGCGTGACGCCCGGCAGGTCGAGGTCGCCGCTGGCCTCGGGCAGCCGCCGCGGCCGGCGCAGGAACCTTGGCCGCAGGATGCCCCAGACCGCCAGCAGCACCACGCCCAGGAAGAAGGCCCTGCCCGCGTCGAAGCCCGGCAGCTCGAGCGCCGGCAGCGCCTGCTCGATCATCGGGTTGGCCACGGCGAACAGGGCCAGGAAGACCAGCCCGCCCGCCACCGGCAGCACGGCCGACAGGGCCGCGACGCGCAGCTGCGGCGCGCGCCTACGAAGCTTCGGGTTCTGGAGCCGGCCCAGGTCCAGCAGCGGCCCGACGACGCCCTTGAGGCCCTGCACGAGTATCCGCTGTGTCCAGCGCCAGGCGTCGTCGGCGCGGCCCGCCCGCGGGGCCATGGCCGCCACGCCCAGGGCGATCCCGAACATCAGCCAGCCGATCAGGGTCGGCCGCTCGATCTGCAGGGCGGCGAAGAAGACCGCGGCCAGCAGCGCCCAGCGCCCCACGGGGTCGCGCCGCAGGGCCGGCGTCGCCACCGCCGCGGCGGCGACCCAGGCCAGGGCGAAGAGACCGAGATTGGCCCCCGGTCCCTCGCTCTGGAACAGCAGCCCGTCGGCGAGCCCCACGAGGCCGGCGGCGAGGACGGCCTTGGTCCAGAAGGTCGGCACGCGGACGGCGGCAGGCATGGGGCGGTCTCCGATACGAGCCGCCACCCTCGTGGAGTCGCGTCCAACCGGACGGGACGCTCCATGCATCGCCCGACCCGCTGACGTGCAGGTCCGGTGCAGACGGGCTCAGCCCTGGCCGATCAGCGCCGCCCGTTCCTCCGGGGTGAGCACCCGCCACCGGCCCTCGGGCAGGTCGCCAAGGTTCAGCGGGCCGATGCGGATGCGCACCAGGTCCATGACGTGCATGCCCACCAGCTCGCACATCCGGCGGATCTGGCGGTTGCGGCCTTCCTTCAGGATGAAGCGGAGCTGCTGGCCCTCGACGACGCTGACCTTCGCCGGCTTCAGCTCGCGGCCGTCCATCCTGAGGCCGTGGCAGAGCAGCTTGATCTTCTCCGGCGTGATCTTGCCGGTGACGCGGACCAGGTATTCCTTCTCCAGGTCGCTCTCCGGCCCGATGATCGCCTTGGCGAGCACCCCGTCCTCCGAGAGGATCAGCAGGCCGCGGGAATCCATGTCGAGCCGGCCGAGCGGCGCCAGGCGGGTGTCGCGGCCGGGGATCACCGGGCTCCCGCCGACCAGCGCCTCGCGGGTCAGCAGCCGCACCGCCGGGACCTGGCCTGGCTCCGGCTGGGCCGAGACGACGCCCATGGGCTTGTGCAGCACCACGCTGAGCGGCCCTGCCCCGCCGGCGTCGGCGAGCGTCAGGGTCTGGCCCGGCTGGATCTTGCGGCCGGCGTCCTCGACCACCTCGCCGTCGATGGAGACCCGGCCCTCGGCGATCAGGGTCTCGGCCTCCCGGCGCGAGCAGACGCCGTTCTGGGCCAGCCACTTGTTGACCCGCTGCGGCTCGGCCTCGTCGTAACGCTTGGTCCAGGCCATCAGCCGGCCTTCGGCGGATAGGGGTGGCGCACGCCGCGGAAGTCCTCGACCTCGCCGTCCTTGAGGAAGCCGGGACCCACCGGCGCCTTGCCGTGGCCGCCCGGTATGTCGAGGACGTAGATCGGCTGGCAGAGGCCCGAGACGTCGCCGCGCAGGCTGCGCATCAGCGCCTGCCCGTCTTCGATGCTGGTGCGCAGATGGCCCGTGCCGGGCGCCAGGTCGGCGTGGTGCAGGTAGTAGGGCTTGATCCGGGTCTCCACGAACGCGCGCATCAGGGCCGCCAGGCTTTCGGGGTCGTCGTTGACGCCCTTCAGCAGCACCGTCTGGCCCAGCATCGGGATGCCGGCGTCCACCAGCTTCGCGCAGACTGCCCGCGCCGCCGGCGTCAGCTCGCGGGCGTGGTTGGCGTGCAGGGCGACATAGACCGCCTTGCCGGAGCTCCGCAGCGCCGCGACCAGTTCGCCGGTCACCGTCTCCGGCTCGACCGCGGGGACGCGGGTGTGGAGGCGGACCACCTTCACGTGCTCGACCGCGTCCAGCCGGGCCATAAGGCCGGCGATCCGCCGCGGCGAGAGCACGAAGGGATCGCCGCCAGTGACGATCACCTCCCAGATCTCCGGCCGCCCGGCGATGTAGGCGATCGCGGCGTCCAGCGCCTCCGGCGACAGCGGCCGCAGGCCGTCGGGGCCGACCATCTCGCGGCGGAAGCAGAAGCGGCAGTAGACCGCGCAGTTGTGGTTGACCTTCAGCAGCACCCGGTCGGGGTAGCGATGGACGATCCCCTCCACCGGGCTGTGCGTGTGGTCGCCGATCGGGTCGGCGCTCTCCTCGGGCGCCTGGACCAGCTCGGCCGCCGTCGGGACGAACTGGCGCGCGATGGGATCGTCCGGATCGGCCGCGTCGATCAGGTCGGTCATGGCCGGCGTGATGGCCACCGCGTACTGCGCCGCCACCCGCTCCAGGGCCGGCAGGCGCTCGGCCGGGACCAGCCCCGCCTCGGCGAGGTCCGGCAGGCGTCGAAGCGTGCGCGCGGCGGTCATGGCGGGGGCATATGGCCCATGCGGACCGCAGGGGCAACGCGGCAGGCCGTTCCACGCGTTAGGCCCGCATGACCACCTCCCACACGCCCGTCCTCGGCGCCCAGCGCAGCCTCCACCTCCTGGAGGCCGGCGACGGCCGTCCCATCGTCCTGATCCACGGGGCGCTCGCGACCCACGTGGACTGGCTGGAGGCGCCCCTCGCCGCCTTCGCCGCCCGCGGCCGGGCCCTCGCCGTCGACCGCCCCGGCCACGGCGGCAGCGCCCGCCCCCGCTACGACGCCGCCCCCGGCGCGCAGGCGGCGCAGATCCGCGACGGCCTTGCGGCGCTGGGGATCCAAGGGCCGGTCCGGATCGTCGCCCACTCCTTCGGCGGCATGGTGGGACTCTCCTGGGCCGCCGAGTGGCCGGAGGAGGTGGAGAGCCTGGTGCTGTTGGGCCCCATCGTCCGGCCGGAGTTCCGCGCGGTCGAGCACACCTTTCTGGGCCCCCGCGCCGCGCCGCTCATCGGACCCCTTCTGTCGGAGGCGGCCCGCTGGACGGTGGACCGGCCCTTCCTGCGGCTGGTGCAGAAGCTGATGTTCTCGCCGGGCGATCCGCCCGCGGACTGGCTCGCACGCTACCCGGAGGAGGCGGTCCTGCGCCCCTCGCAGATGGTGGAGGAAGGCGAGGACGCCGCCGCCCTCCTGCCCGGCTCGCCGGCCGGCCTCGTGGACTTCCGCGCCATCCGCTGCCCGGTGGCGGTGCTGAACGGCGCCGACGACCGGATCGTCGACCACAGGCAGCACGCCGACCTCCTGCCGGCCCTCCTGCCGCAGGCCGACGTGACGATCCTCGAGGGCGTCGGCCACATGGTCCACCACCAGGCCCTGCCGCAGGTGCTCGCCGCCTTCGACCGGCTCAGCCTTCGGGAACCGGCGTCCACAGGACCTGCTCGATCCGCTGCGCCCCCGTCGCCAGCATGACCAGCCGGTCGAACCCCAAGGCGGCGCCCGAGGCCGGCGGCATGATCGCCAGCGCGTCGAGGAAGTCCTCGTCCACCGGATAGCGCTCGCCATAGACCCGCGCCTTCTCGGCCATCTCGGCCTCGAAGCGGCGGCGCTGCTCAGCCGGGTCGGTGAGCTCGCCGAAGCAGTTGGCGAGCTCGACCCCGCAGGCATAGAGCTCGAACCGCTCCGCGACGCGAGGGTCACGGGCGGCCGGCCGGGCGAGCGCCGCCTCGGCGGTGGGGTATTCGTAGAGGATCGTCGGCCGGCCGAAGCCCAGTTCCGGCTCGACCTTCTCGACGATGATCTTGCTGAAGATGTCGGCCCAGGTGTCGTCGGCGGCCACCCGCACCGGCGCCCGCGCCGCCAGCGCCTCGCGGTCCGTCGTCCCGTCCGCGGCGATGCTGGCCAGCAGGTCGACGCCCGCATGGCGCCGGAAGGCCTCGGCCACCGTCAGCCGCTCGGGCGCAGCGAACGGATCGGCCTCGCGGCCCTTCCAGGTCAGCGCCTTGGCCCCCGCCGTCTCCGCCGCCAGCGCCAGCAGGGCGGCGCAGTCGTCCATCAGGACCTCGTACGGCTCATCGGCCCGGTACCACTCCAGCATGGCGAACTCGGGATGGTGCAGCGGCCCGCGCTCGCGGTTCCGCCAGACCTTGCCCAGGTTGAAGATCCGCGTCTCGCCCGCCGCCAGCAGCTTCTTGGCTGCGAACTCCGGCGAGGTGTGCAGGTAGAGGGTCGAGGCCTCGCCGGCGGTGGTCAGCGCCTCGGTGGCGAAGGCGTGCAGGTGGGCCTCGTTGCCGGGGGACACCGCGAGCGCTGCGGCTTCCACCTCGGTGAAGCCGCGGTCCTCGAACCACCGCCGCACCGCCCGCGTCACCGCATTTCGCGCGACCAGGAACGGCCGGCGGTCGGCGTGCTTCTCGGGCGCCCACCAGGGCGAGGACTTGGAATCCGGCAAGGGGTGCGACCCGGCGTGGGGCTGGCGATTTCAGCGAAGGTCGCTATAGGGGCGCGACAACAATTCGATCAATGGAATCGCGCAGGACCGTCCTGCCCGCTTCCCTGCATCTTCGAGGACTATACGTGAAGGTCATCGCCAGCTCGCTCCGCAAGGGCAACGTCGTCGATCTGGAAGGCAAGCTCTACGTGGTGCTGAGCGCCCAGAACATCCATCCGGGCAAGGGCACCCCCGTCACCCAGCTGGACATGCGCCGCATCTCCGACGGCGTGAAGATCTCCGAGCGCTACCGCACCACCGAAACCGTGGAGCGGGCCGTGGTCGACGACCGGCCCTACACCTTCCTCTACCAGGACGGCGAAGGCTTCCACTTCATGAACCCGGAGAACTACGACCAGCTCGTGGCCTCGCCGGACGTGATCGGCGACGCGGCGCCCTACCTGACCGACGGCTGCACGGTTTCGCTGTCCACGCACGACGGCGTGCCGATCGCCATCGACCTGCCGCGCCTGGCGACCTTCGAGGTGGTCGAGACCGAGCCGTCCGTGAAGGGCCAGACGGCGTCCTCCTCCTACAAGCCGGCGATCCTGTCGAACGGCCTGAAGACCATGGTTCCGCCCTACATCACCGTGGGCACCAAGATCGTGGTCCTGACCGAGGACGGCTCCTACCAGGAACGCGCCAAGGACTGAGGTCCCTGCCACTCCGCTCATCCCCGCGAAAGCGGGGACCCAGGGGTTTTGTGTTGCCGAGCCTCCCTCCCGCTTCCGACGCCCGTCGTCGCGCCGGAACAGGAAAAAGCCGGGGTCCCCGCCTTCGCGGGGATGAGCGGGAATGAGGGGCGAGCATTTCGACGCCGCCATCGTCGGCGCGGGCGCGGCGGGGATGTTCTGCGCCATCGAGGCGGGCAAGCGCGGACGCCGCGTGCTCGTGATCGACCATGCGAAGGCGCCCGGCGAGAAGATCCGCATCTCGGGCGGCGGGCGCTGCAACTTCACCAACATCCACGCGGGCCCCGCCAACTTCCTGTCGCGGAATCCGAAGTTCGCGGTCTCGGCGCTGCGCCGCTACCGGCCGGCCGACTTCATCGCGTGGGTGGAGCGCCACGGCGTCGCCTGGCACGAGAAGACGCTGGGCCAGCTGTTCTGCGACGGCTCGGCCAAGGAGATCATCCAGGGCCTGCTTGACGACATGGCGGCCGCCGGCGTCACGCTGCGCCTGGGCCAGACCGTGGAGCGGATCGAGAAGACCGGCGAAGGCTTCCGGCTCCTGATCGGCGGCCGGCCGATCGACTGCCAGTCCATGGTCATCGCCACCGGCGGCAAGTCGATTCCGAAAATGGGCGCCACCGGCTTCGGCTACGACGTGGCCCGGCAGTTCGGCCTGGCGGTCACGGAGACGCGGCCCGCGCTGGTTCCCCTCACCTTCGACGTCTCCCTGCTCGAGCGGCTGAAGCCGCTGGCGGGCGTGGCCGTCGACGTGCGCGTATCCTGCGGCAAGGCCCGATTCGAGGAGGCCATGCTGTTCACCCACCGGGGAATCTCCGGACCGGCGATCCTGCAGATCTCGTCCTACTGGCGCGAGGGCCAGGAGATCGAGATCGACATGGCCCCCGGCGTGGACGTCTTCGACGAGCTGCGCCGCGCCCGCACCACCCATGGGAAGCAGGCCGTGGCGACGGTGCTCGGCCGGTTCGTCCCCCAGCGCCTCGCCCAGCTCCTGGCCGGGGATGTCCCCGGCAACGTGGCCGACGCCTCCGACAAGGTGCTCCGGCGGGTGGCGGACGCCGTCAACCGCTGGCGGGTGAAGCCGGTGGGTTCCGAGGGCTACCGAACGGCCGAGGTGACGCTGGGCGGCGTCGACACCGATGGGCTCGACAGCCGGACCATGGCCGCCAAGGCGGTCCCGGGCCTCTACTTCATCGGCGAGGTGGTGGACGTCACGGGCTGGCTCGGCGGGTACAATTTCCAGTGGGCCTGGGCCAGCGGCTGGTGCGCCGGCCAGGCCTGCTGAGGCGGCGCCCCCGGAACGACAGCTTGGCCGCGGGCGTTCGCGGCGGTGATGGACAACATCGAAGACCTGGAGGGGTTCGTCCTCTTCGCCATCGGCCGCACGCCGGTGACCCTCGGTGGCGTGGTCACGGGGCTGGTGATCATCGTGGCCGGGTTCCTGGCCGCGCGCATCGCCCGGATGGCGATCGAGCGGCTGCGGGGCCGCACCCGCCACGGCCAGGCGGCGCTCTACATCGTCGAGAAGCTGATCACCTACGGCATGGTGATCGTCGCCTTCGTGATCGGCGTGACCACCATCGGCATCAACCTGTCGTCGCTGGCGGTGTTCGCCGGCGCCGTGGGCGTCGGCATCGGCCTGGGCCTGCAGGGCGTGGTCAAGGAGTTCGTCTCCGGCCTCGTGCTGATCTTCGACCGCGTGCTCAACGTCGGCGACTATGTGGAGCTGGAGGACGGCAAGCGCGGCCTGGTGCAGGAGATCGGGCCGCGGGCGGTGCGGGTCCGCACCAACGACAACATCGACCTGGTGGTGCCGAACTCGAAGTTCATCGAGGGGCCGGTGGTCAACTGGACCCTGCACAACCGCGGCCGGCGCATCCACATCCCGTTCAGCGTCGCCTACGGCTCGGACCGCGAGAAGGTGCGCGAGGTGGTCCTGGAAGCCGCCCGCTCCGTGCCCTTCACCCAGCCGGAGACGGACACCGAGCGGACGCAGGTCTGGCTCGTGGGCTTCGGGGAGTCCGGGCTGAACTTCGAGCTGCTCGTCTGGCCGACGCTCGAGGCGGTGAAGCGGCCGGCCGCCATGCACGCGGCCTACACCTGGGCGATCGCCGACGCCCTGGAGTGCGCCGGGATCGAGGTCCCCTTCCCGCAGATGGACGTGCGGCTTCGCAGCCTTTTCGGCCACGAGGGCGACGATGCGCTGACCGCGCTGCGGCTCGACCACCCGAAGGCGGCGACGCGGCGGGGGCACGCGCCCAACCCGATCACCACCAACGACGCGGCCGAGGACCTGGCCCGGCCGCTGCCGCCGCCGGACGAGCCGGTCATGGAGCGGGAGCCACACTCCGCAGGTAGTCGAGCGCCGTGAGCGCCTGGGCGCGCACGCCCACCTCCAGCGCCCGCTCGTCCACCGTGAAGAACGGCGAGTGGTTCACCCCCGGCGGATTGCCGACGCCGAGGTCGTAGAACAGGCCGGGCACCTTCAGCTGGTAGTAGGAGAAGTCCTCGGCGCCGGTGATGTAGTCGATGTCGTCCTTGATGTTCCCGCCCTCGGCCGCCCGCTGCAGGGTGGGCTTCATCTTCGCCGTGAGCTCGCGGTGGTTGTTGGTCACCGGGTTGGGCGTACCCCAGGTCAGCTTGGCGCTGGCGCCGTAGCGCTCGGCGATGGAGGTCACGGTCTTCTCGATCCGGCCCATGACGTCCTTGCGCATGTCGGGATCGAAGGTGCGCAGGGTGCCGGCCATCTCCAGGTCTTCCGGGATGATGTTGTAGCGCAGGCCGCCGTGGATGGTGCCGACGGTCAGCACCGTCGGCGACTTGGCGACGTTCACCTGGCGCGCGGCGATCTGGTTGAAGGCGGTGACGATGTCGGCGGCCACCGAGGCCATGTCGATGCCGGACCACGGCTGGGCGCCGTGGGTCTGCTTGCCCTTCAGCGCGATCTCGTAGCGGTCGGAGGCGGCCATCATCGGGCCCGGCCGCCAGAACAGCGCGCCGACCGGCCCGGGCACCACATGCAGGCCGAACACCGCGTCGACCTTGGGGTTCTGCAGCACACCCTCCTCGACCATCACCTTGGCGCCGCCCTCCTCGCCCGCGGGCGCCCCCTCCTCGGCCGGCTGGAAGATCAGCACCACCGTGCCGGGGATTTCGGCCTTCATGGACGCCAGCACCTCGGCCGCGCCCATCAGGATCGCCACGTGGGCGTCGTGGCCGCAGGCGTGCATCACGGGCACCGTCTGGCCGTTGTACTGGGCCGTGGCCTTCGACGCGAACGGCAGGCCGGTCTTCTCGGCCACCGGCAGGGCGTCCATGTCGGCGCGCAGGGCCACCACGCCGCCGGGCCTGCCGCCCTTCAGGACGGCGACGACGCCGGTCTTGGCGACGCCGGTCTTCACCTCGTAGCCGAGCTTGCGAAGGTGGTCCGCGACGAGCTTGGAGGTGCGGACCTCGCGGTTGCCCAGCTCGGGGTTCTGGTGGATGTCGCGCCGCCAGGCGACCACCTTGGGCTGCAGCGCCTTGGCCTTGGCGAACACCGCCGCGTCATAGGGCGCCGCCGCCGGCGCCTGGGCGGCAGCCGGCAAGGCGACGGACACCGCGATGGCGGCGCTCGCCGCCAGGAACATCTTACGCATCGGAAGCCCCCTCACTGTTCGGTCTGGCGATCCGGCCGCCGGTCATCGGCTGCGGGACACCCGTGGTCTTCGGGAAAGAGATCGGCAGGCCGCGCAGGGTCCGCGCCGCCAGGTAGGCGCTGGCCTCGGCCTCGATGGCGTCGCCGCGCCAACCGTGGTCCTCCGCCGCGGTCACCGGGCACGGCAGCCGGGCGGTCAGCGCCTTCATGATCTCCGGATTGTGCCGCCCGCCGCCGGTGACGATCACCTCGCGCGGCGTCTCGCCGATCAGCTCCAGCCCAAGCCGCACCGCCTCGGCGGTGAAGGCCACCAGCGTGGCCGCGGCGTCCTCCAGCTCGCACTTGGCCAGCGGCTCCAGCGAGAAGTCATAGCGATCGAGCGACTTCGGCGCCGGCGCCTCGAAATAGGGATGCGCCAGCAGCGCCCGCAGCACCGGCTCTTGGACCTTGCCGACGCTGGCGTAGCGGCCCTTGTCGTCGAACCGGCCCGCGCCACGGTCCTGCATCAGCAGGTCGACCATCCCGTTGCCGGGGCCGGTGTCGAAGGCGGAGATCGCCTCGCCGCCCGACCAGAAGGTGACGTTGGCGACGCCGCCGACGTTCAGGACCGCCAGCGGCGGCTGCAGGCCCGAGGATCGCGCCCGGGCGAGGTGGTAGATCGGCGCGAGCGGCGCCGCTTGCCCGCCGGCCGCCATGTCGGCGCTGCGGAAGTCGAACGCCACCGGCACGCCGGTGCGGTCGGCCAGCCACTGGGCGTCGCCGAGCTGGACGGTGCGGCCGACCGCGCCGTCGTCCGGCCGCTCGTGCAGCACCGTCTGGCCGTGCATGCCGATCAGGTCGAGGTCGGCCCAGGCAAGTTCGTTGGCGGCCAGGAACACCTCCGCCGCGGCCAGGTGCTCCTCGGCCACGGCCCGCGCGGCGTCCTCGAAGACGGCCGGCGGCGGCGCGCCCCGCTCCCACTTCAGCGCCTGCAGCGTGGCCTCGATCAGCAGGTCCCGAACTGGTTCGCTCAGCTTGCGCTCGCCGGCTGGCCCGAAGGCCTCGATCGCCTCGCCGTCGGTCTCCAGCACCGCCATGTCGACGGCGTCGAGGGAGGTCCCGGTCATGAATCCGAGCACGCGCATGCGGCTTGACTGCCACGGCTCCGGCTCGGTAGCTAGCCGCATGATCGGACGCGACGCCCGCTTCGGCCGCTATTACCGCCTGCCCTCCTAGCAGGCGTCCGATCCCACGCGCCTGCCCTCCCGGCCGGCGCCCTCCCAGACCAGACGACGCCGGCCTCCATCCTCAAGGAGCCCGCCATGTCCCTCGAAATACCCGATCCCGCCGTGCTAGAGCGCGCCCACCGAAGTCCCGGGAATCCCCTGATGTCCGATGCGCCGTTCAAGTCCGAGTTCCTGAAGACCCTGCAGGCGCGCGGCTACATCCACCAGATCACCCACCCTGAGGAGCTGGACGGGGCCGCGGCGGCCGGCGCCATCGCGGGCTACATCGGGTTCGACGCCACCGCCCCCAGCCTGCACGTCGGCAGCCTCATCCAGATCATGATGCTGCGCCGGCTGCAGCAGGCGGGTCACAAGCCGATCGTCCTGATGGGCGGCGGCACGACCAAGGTCGGCGACCCGACCGGCAAGGACGAGGCGCGCAAGCTGCTCAGCGAGGACGACATCAAGGCGAACATCGCCTCGATCAAGACCGTGTTCGCCAAGTTCCTGACCTTCGGCGACGGCCCCACCGACGCGGTGATGGTCGACAACGACGAGTGGCTGTCGAAGTTCGGCTACGTCCAGTTCCTGCGCGACTACGGCGTGCACTTCACGATCAACCGGATGCTGGCCTTCGACTCGGTGAAGCTGCGGCTCGAGCGCGAGCAGCCGATGACCTTCCTCGAGTTCAACTACATGCTGATGCAGTCGGTGGACTTCCTCGAGCTGCACCGCACCCGGAACTGCGTGCTGCAGATGGGCGGGTCCGACCAGTGGGGGAACATCCTCAACGGCGTGGAGCTGATCCGCCGCGTCGACCAGAAGCCCGCCTTCGGCCTGACCACGCCCCTCCTCTCGACCGCCTCGGGCCAGAAGATGGGCAAGACCATGTCCGGCGCGGTGTGGCTGAACGCCGACATGCGCAGCCCCTACGACTACTGGCAGTTCTGGCGGAACACCGAGGACGCCGACGTGGGCCGCTTCATGCGCCTGTTCACCGACCTGCCGCTGGACGAGATCGCCCGGCTGGAGGCCCTGCCCGGCGCCCAGATCAACGAGGCCAAGAAGGTGCTCGCCAACGAGGCCACGCGGATGCTGCACGGCGCGGAGGAAGCGGCCAAGGCCGCCGCGGCCGCGGAGGCCGCCTTCGAGAAGGGCCAGCTCTCCGCCGACCTGCCCACCCACGAGGTGCCGGCGGCCGAGCTGGAGGCCGGCATCGTGCTGGCGGCCCTGGCGGCGGACGCAGGGCTTGCGGCCTCGCGCGGCGAGGCGCGGCGGCTCGCCCAGGGCGGCGGCCTCAGGGTCAACGACAAGGCCGAGACCGACGCCAACCGCACGGTGACCACCGCCGACCTGGTGGACGGGGCGGTGAAGCTCTCGGCCGGCAAGAAGAAGATCGTGCTCGTGAAGCCGGTCTGACGGAGGGACGGATGGCTGACGTGACCGAGGGCGCCCAGGCGCCCGACTTCGAGCTGGAGACGGCGGAGGGGCCCGCGCGCCTCTCCGACTTCGCGGGCAGGACGCTGGTGCTCTACTTCTATCCGAAGGACGACACCCCGGGCTGCACCCGAGAGGCGCAGGACTTCTCGGCGCTCGCGCCGGAGTTCGCCAAGGCCGGGGCGACGGTGATCGGCGTCTCCAAGGACAGCGTGAAGAAGCACCAGAACTTCGCGAAGAAGTACGACCTCGCCGTGCGCCTCGGCGCCGACCCCGAGGGCGCCGTCATCGAGCGCTACGGCAGCTGGGTGGAGAAGAGCCTCTACCGCCGCCAGTACATGGGCATCGACCGCTCCACCTTCCTGATCCAGGACGGGGTGACCCGCAAAATCTGGCGCAAGGTGAAGGTGCCGGGTCACGCCCAGCAGGTGCTGGACGCCGTGAAGGCCCTCTGAGACGACGGACGCCCCCTGTTGCAGCTTTGCCGCGCCGCCCGCCTTTGTGCGCGGCGGGCGCGGTCGGCGATGGACGACAGACTTAACGCCGTTCAGGCTGCGTTAACCGGAGCCGCAAACACTTGCAGTGTGCGGAGGTGCGTCCATTTGGGACGCCAACGCGTCTTGCGCGTCCGAAAATTCTCGTTGCATATCTCCAGCGTCCATGGGGCTGGGGACTTAGCGAAAAGCATGCAACGCCTAGCGCGCCTTCGCCGCTCGCTCGAAGACCTGTTTCCGGAACGCCACCTCTATGTCCGCTCGGGCGGCGAGATGAAGGCGTTCGTTCTCACCGCCAAGAAGCAGATGGCCGCCGCCGGCGTCGTCGCCGGGGCCGCGCTGTGGATGGGCGTGGCCACCGCCGCCATGCTGGTGAACGTGTTCTCGGCCTCGGCCGCGGACCGCGAGATCGCCCGCACCCAGGCCAAGTACGAGCGCTGGATCGCCGACCGGCAGGCCCGCCTGAACTCCGCCGTGGCGCAGCTGAACGCCGCCTCGGGCTCCAACGAGGACCTCGCCACCACCATCGAGAAGCGCCACGCCGCGCTCGCCCTGCTGCTCACCGACATGAAGGGCTCGCCCGGCGCCGCCGAGGCCCTGACGCCGGCCATCACCCGCGCGCTGGCCGCCCAGGACACCAACCCGGTGCGCCGGGTCGAAATGGTGCGGATCAGCCAGGAGCAGCTCCTCGACGCCGCCGACACCTTCGCCAAGAGCCGCGCCGACCGGCTGCGCCTGGCCTTCCGCCTCGCCGGCCTGACGCCCAACGCCTATGTGCCGAAGGGCGGCTCGCTCGGCGGGCCGCTGATCGAGTCCAAGGACCCCCGCGCGCTGGCGGCGGTGCTGGACGTGGACGAGGACTTCGCCGAGCGCATCCAGCACGCCGCCACCGACCTGGGCGAGGCCCGGGCCCTGGCCGTAGCGGTCGAGAAGCTGCCTTTGGCGCGGCCCACCGCGGGCACGCCCCAGACCAGCCGCTTCGGCGTCCGCTTCGACCCCTTCACCCGTCGGCCGGCGTTCCATTCGGGGCTGGACTTCGGCGGCGGCCACATGACCCCGATCTATGCGACCGGGCCGGGCGTGGTGTCCTTCACCGGCGTGCGCTCCGGCTACGGCAATGTGGTGGAGATCGACCACGGCCGGGGCCTGAAGACCCGCTACGCCCACCTGCACGCCATCGGCGTGCGCGTCGGCCAGCCGGTGGCCGTGGGGACCCGCGTGGGCGGCATGGGCTCCACCGGACGCTCCACCGGCACCCACCTGCACTACGAGGTGTGGGTGAACGGCCGCGCCCAGAACCCCGACCGCTTCCTCAAGGCAGGCGCCTATGTTCTCCAAGCCGGCTAAGCCGACCAAGTCCAGTTCCACGCGCGCCGAGACGCCCGAGGCCCAGCCGGTCCGCAGGCCCATCGCCGCCTCGCTGATCGCCGAGAACGTGACGGTGAACGGCGACCTCGCCAGCGACGGCGACGTGCAGCTCGACGGCACGGTGCGCGGCGACCTGCGGGTCGGCCGCCTGACCATCGGCGAGAGCGGCCAGGTGGAAGGCGCCATCGAGGCCGAGGCGGTCGACATCCGCGGCCGGGTCACCGGCTCGATCACCGCCCAGCAGGTGCGCCTGCACGCCTCCGCCCAGGTGATCGGCGACGTCACCCACACCCAGCTCGCCGTGGACGCCGGCGCCCGCTTCGAAGGCCGCAGCCTGCGCTTCGAGGCTCCGGCCGCCGTGGCCGAGGCCGCGCCGGTCGCCGAGGCGGCGGAGTAGGCCCTAGGCCCCTTCCTTCGCGTCGCGGGTGGCGCCCACGCGCTGGGCGAGCGCCGCGCCCATGAACTCGTCGAGGTCGCCGTCCAGCACCCCCTGGGTGTCGGAGGTCTCCACCTCGGTGCGCAGGTCCTTCACCATCTGGTATGGCTGCAGGACGTAGCTGCGGATCTGGTGGCCCCAGCCGATGTCGGTCTTCTGGTCCTCGATCGCCGCCTGGGCCGCTTCGCGCTTCTCCAGTTCCAGCTCGTAGAGCCGGGCGCGCAGCATCTTCCACGCCTGCTCGCGGTTCTGGTGCTGCGACCGTTGCGTCTGACAGGCGACCGCGATGCCGGTGGGGATGTGCGTCAGGCGCACGGCGGAGTCGGTCTTGTTGACGTGCTGCCCGCCGGCCCCGGAGGCCCGGTAGGTGTCGGTGCGCACGTCCGACGGATTGATCTCGATCTCGATGTTGTCGTCGATCACCGGATAGACCCACACCGAGGCGAAGCTGGTGTGGCGCCGGGCGCTCGAGTCGTAGGGGCTGATCCGCACCAGCCGGTGGACGCCGGCCTCGGTCTTCAGCCAGCCGTAGGCGTTGGTCCCCTTCACCTGCAGGGTGACGGACTTGATGCCGGCCTGCTCGCCCGGCGTCTCCTCGATCACGTCCACGGTCATGCCGTGGGCGCCGGCCCAGCGGGTGTACATCCGCAGCAGCATGCCGGCCCAGTCGTTGGACTCAGTGCCGCCGGCGCCGGAGTTGATCTCCACATAGGCGTCGTTTCCGTCCGCCTCGCCGGACAGCAGCGCCTCGAGTTCGGCGCGGGCGGCCCGCTCCTTGATCGCCTTGAGCTGGGCGCGCGCCTCCTCCAAGGAGTCCTCGTCGCCCTCCTCGTCGGCCAGCTCGGCGTAGCCGAGGGCGTCGGCGAGGCCGGTCTCGAGCGCCTTCACGGCGTCGACCTGGGCGGCCAGCCGCGAGCGCTCCCGGCTCACAGCCTGGGCCTCGTCCGGATTGTTCCACAGGCTCGGGTCCTCGACCCGGGCGTTCAGCTCATCGAGCTTTCGGAGCGCTGGCTCCCAGTCAAAGACGCCTCCTGAGCAGTTCGATCGACTGCTCGATGTCGGCCTTGGCGGCCTCGACATCCGCTCTCATGTGAGAAGCTCCAACGGTAAGGGCGCGGCAGATAGCCCGCGCCGGCGCTCAGTACAAGCCGGCGGTGTCGTCCGGCGGTCGCTTGGGCGGCGGCGGCGGGGCCACGGCGGCGCCTGCGCTGGGCGCGCCCGTCACGCCGTTCTTCCAGACCTGGTTGTAGGGCTGCGGGCCGCTGCGCGACAGGCCCCCTGCCCCGCCGATCGGCGCGGTGGCGACCCGGGGCTCGGTGCCCGGCCGGAACGCCTCCCGGATGCCGCGGATCGTGGCGAACTTGGCGTTCTTGGGCGCCTTGAATTCCTTCTTCTCCACGCCCTCCAGCGCCACCTTCATGAAGTCGATGAAGATCGGCACGGCCGACTGGCTGCCGGTCTCGCCCTCGCCCAGGCTGCGGTTGTCGTCGAAGCCGACGTAGATGCCGACCACGAGGTCGGGCGAGAAGCCCATGAACCAGGCCGAACGGTAGTCGTTGGTGGTCCCCGTCTTGCCGCCCAGCGGATAGCCGAGCGACGAGGCCGAGGCGGCCGTGCCGCGCTGGACGACGCCCTGCAGCATCGAGGTGATCTGGTAGGCGGTGATCGGGTCCATCACCTGGCCCCCGGCCGGAGCGATGCGCGGGCTCTCGTCGCCGTTGAAGCCCACGCCGCAGCGGACGCAGTCGCGGCGGTCGTGCCGGTAGATCGTCTTGCCCTCGCGGTCCTGGACCAGTTCGATCAGGTGCGGCTCCACCTTGCGGCCGCCGTTGACGAAGGCCGAATAGGCGCCGGCCATGCGGAAGACGGTGCTTTCGCCGGAGCCCAGGGCCATGGCCAGCACCCGGTCCATCTTCTTGGTGACGCCCATGCGCTCGGCGAGCCCGGAGATCTTGGTCATCCCCACGCCCTGGGCCAGCCGCACGGTCATGGCATTGCGCGACAGCTCCAGGCCTTTCCGCAGCTGCAGCGGACCGTAGTACTTCTTCTCGTAGTTCTCGGGGCTCCAGGCCTGGCCGCCGGCGCCCGCGAGCGTGATCGGGGCGTCCATGACGACGCTGGCCGGCGTGTAGCCGTTCTCCAGGGCCGCGGCGTAGACGATCGGCTTGATCGCCGAGCCCGGCTGCCGCTCGGCCTGGGTCGCCCGGTTGAAGCTGGACAGCGAGAACGAATAGCCGCCGACCATGGCCAGGACGCGGCCGGAGTGCGGCTCCATGGCCACCAGGGCGCCGTTCACCGCCGGCACCTGCTTCAGGCGGAAGCCCGGCGCGCCGTCCTCGTTGGGCGCCACGAAGACCAGGTCGCCGGTGCCGATGCCCTTGCCCCGGCGGGCCCAGGCCACGTCCTCGGACGCCAGGGCGCCGGTCTGGCCGTCGATGGTGCGGATCTGGACGTTGCCGCCGCCGACGTCGGTGACCACGGCCTGGCGCCAGCTGCGGCGCTCGGCCGGTCGGGATTCCTTGCGGGCGACGTCTTCCCAGCCGGTCAGGGTGGTGACGCGGCCCCAGGCGCCGCGCCAGCCATGGCGGCGGTCGTAGGCCTCGAGACCGTTCATCAGGGCCAGCCGCGCAGCGCTCTGCAGACGCGGGTCGAGGGTGGTGCGCATGTAGTAGCCGCCCTCGGTCAGCTTGGTCCCGAGGGTGGAGAGGCCTCGGCGGCGCACCTCCTCCACGAAATAGTCGGCGTCCCGGTACTTGGCGCGGGTAGGCTCGCCCTGGACCTTCAGGTCCTCGGCCTTCGCCGCGTCGGCCTCGGCGCGGGTGATCCAGCCGTGGCCGGCCATCTGGTCGATCACCCAGTTGCGGCGCTGCATGGCCTGACGCTTGCGCCGGATGGGGTGGTAGTTGTCCGGCCCCTTGGGCACGGCGGCCAGGTAGGCCGCCTCGGCGATGCTGAGCTCGGAAATCGACTTGCCGAAGTAGTTGTAGGCCGCCGCGCCCACGCCGTAGGAGCGGTAGCCCAGCCAGATTTCGTTCAGATAGAGCTCGAGGATCCGCTCCTTCGACAGCGTCTGCTCCAGCCGCCCGGCGAGGATCGCCTCCTTCAGCTTGCGGCCGATGGTCTGGTCGTTCGTGAGCAGGATGTTCTTGGCCACCTGCTGGGTGATGGTCGAGCCGCCCTCCAGCCGCCGACCCTGGGCGACGTTGATGACGTTCTTGGCCATCGCCCGGCCGAAGCCGCCGACATCGACGCCGCCGTGCTTGAAGAAGTTGTGGTCCTCGGCCGCCAGGAAGGCCTGGGCCAGGCGCGGCGGGATCGCGTCGTAGGGCACGTAGATCCGGCGCTCGCGGGAGAACTCGCCGATCAGGGTGCCGTCCCAGGCGTAGGCGCGGGTGGCGGTGGGCGGATGGTAGTCGGCCAGGTCCGCGGCGTCGGGCATGCTCTTGAACAGCCAGGCGGCCCAGATGGCCGCGGCGAATCCCGCCACCGCGATGGCGCTCAGCACCACCACGCCGGCCATCGCGACCCAACGCTCGGGTCTGCTCTCCTGGGGATTCAACTTAGGACCATGCCTCCAGGGCGATGTAGCCCCTTCAGACCTCGTCTAGCCTGCGTCGGCGCGGGCGCCAACGGCCCGCCGCCCCAACCGCGTCAGCGCGCCGCAAGCCGGGTGGTTTCGGCGAAGTAGTCGTCGATGGCGTCGCCGACGGCGTTCATCAGGGCGCCCCGGCGCTGGACGTCGCGCAGCAGCACCTCGTCCTCCGGGTTGGAGATGAAGCCCATCTCCAGGAGCACGGCCGGCACGTCGGGGGCCAGCAGCACCATGAAGCCGGCGTCCCGATGGCTGCGGCGCAGCAGGGGCGCCTCGCCCTCGATGTTGGAGACCAGGGTCTGGGCGAAGGCCGCCGAGCGGTTGCGTGTGGCCCGCTGGGTCAGGTCGAGCAGGATGTCGCTGACGCCGCGGTCGCCGGACAGGCTGGCCTTCATGAACCAGTCGTCCTTGCTGACGAACTGGGCGGCCCGCGCGCTCGCCTTGTCGGACAGGGTGTAGACGCTGGCGCCGCGCAGGCCCGGCTCCGGACCGGAATCGGCGTGCAGGGAGATGAACAGGTCGGCGTCGGCGCGCTGGGCGATCCGCACGCGGCTGGCGAGGCCGACATAGGCGTCGGTCTCGCGGGTCATGATCACCTTGTAGCGCCCGCTGCGCTCCAGGCGCGCCTTCAGCTGCCGGGCCGCGGCGAGGTTCAGGTCCTTCTCGAAGCCCTCGGCCCCGCGCGCGCCGGGGTCGTTCCCACCGTGGCCGGCGTCGATGACGACCACCTTCTTGAGCGACAGCTCGCCGCGCACCGGCAGCAGGCGGGGCCTGAGCTTCGGCGCGGTGGCCTTGGCGAGCTTCACCTCGGCGGGGGGCAGCGGCGCGAGGTCCACCACATAGCGGTAGTGGTCCACGCCGTCGGCCGGCGGCAGCAGGAAGCGCCGCTTCACCTTGGCGTCGGCGGAAAGGTCCATCTGCAGGCGGGCCCCGGCGGCGGTCTGGTCGACCATCCACGCCCGGACGAGGCCGTGGCCTCCGCCCTGCAGCCCCCCGGCGGCGGTGACGCCCGGCAGCACGACGGTGACGCGACGATCGGCGGCGCCGTCGGAGACCAGCTTGGCGCTGGCCGAGCGGTCGAGGTCGATGACGATGCGGGTCTGTGCGGCGTCCCCGCCCAGGCGGACCTTCAGCAGGTCGGCGGAGGCGGCGGCGGCGTGGCCCACGGCGACGCCGGCCAGGCACAGCACCGCGGCGGCCGAACCGATCGCGGCCCAGCCCTTATGCCTCCACAGACCCTGCCCCATACGCGCCAGCATTTGTTTGCGGGCTCCAGCCTACGGACTTCGAAAAGAGGATTGAAGGGCCATATAGACGCGGGGTCGGTGGACGAACGGTTAACGAGACCTTTCATCCCGCGCAGACGGGTTCGGCTTTCCTTTTGCGGCCCGGTGTTGCAAAGTCCGCCCGCGCGCCGAAACGGCATCGCCTGGTGCGCGCGACATCAAGCCCGCGTCGGCTTCGACCGAACCCTCGGTGACGACGCATCATCCGATCCGCGCCCAATCAAGGACGCGCCTGGGAACACACCTGATGGGCTGCGCAGCTCACGCCGATACTGGCCCCATGGCCTCCCGAGACGCCGATTCCGGCGTCTTCCCGGGCGGCGCGCGCGCCCATCCCATGCACCGGCAGCGCACCGCGCGCCGTGGAGATTCACTTAATGCCCAAGAACATGCTGATCGACGCAGCGCACGCGGAAGAAACGCGTGTGGTGGTCGTCGACGGGACCCGCGTTGAAGAGTTCGATTTCGAGAGCCAGAACCGCAAGCAACTCAGAGGGAACATCTATCTCGCCAAGGTGACGCGCGTTGAGCCGTCCCTGCAGGCGGCCTTCATCGAGTACGGCGGCAACCGCCACGGCTTCCTGGCCTTCAACGAAATCCACCCCGACTACTACCAGATCCCGGTCGCCGACCGCGAAGCCCTGCTGCGCGAGGAGGCCGAGGAAGACGAGGAGGACGAACGTCCCGCCCGCGGACGCCGCGCGGCCGCTTCGGAGGAGCCCTCCGAGGACGGCGACGACGAGGAAGCCGCCACCGCCTCCGAGGACGACGACGACGTCATGGAGGAGGAGCTTGCGCGCCGCCGTCGCCGGCTGATGCGCAAGTACAAGATCCAGGAAGTGATCCGCCGCCGGCAGATCATGCTGGTGCAGGTCGTCAAGGAAGAGCGCGGCAACAAGGGCGCGGCGCTCACCACCTACCTGTCGCTGGCCGGCCGCTACGGCGTCCTGATGCCGAACACCGCCCGCGGCGGCGGCATCAGCCGCAAGATCACGACGGCCACCGACCGCAAGCGCCTGAAGACCATCGTCCAGAGCCTGGACGTGCCCCAGGGCATGGGCCTGATCGTGCGCACGGCCGGCGCCAAGCGCACGAAGGCCGAGCTGAAGCGCGACTACGACTACCTGCTGCGTCTCTGGGAGAACATCCGCGAGACGACGCTGCACTCGATCGCGCCGGCCCTGATCTACGAGGAAGAGGACCTCGTGAAGCGGGCGATCCGCGACCTCTACGACAAGGACATCGACGGGGTGTTCGTCGAGGGCGAGAGCGCCTTCAAGGAAGCGCGCGACTTCATGCGCATGCTGATGCCCAGCCAGGCGAAGAAGGTGCAGCTCTACCGCGAGCCGACGCCGCTCTTCGTGAAGCACCGGGTGGAAGACCACCTCAGCCAGATCTACTCGCCCGTGGTGCCGCTGCGCAGCGGCGGCTACCTGGTGATCAACCAGACCGAGGCGCTGGTCGCCGTCGACGTGAACTCCGGCCGCTCCACCCGCGAGCGGAACATCGAAGCCACGGCGATGAAGACCAACATGGAGGCGGCCGAGGAAGCCGCCCGCCAGCTGCGGCTGCGCGACCTGGCCGGCCTGATCGTCATCGACTTCATCGACATGGACGAGGCGAAGAACAACCGGGCCGTCGAGAAGAAGCTGAAGGATTGCCTGAAGGACGACCGCGCCCGCGTGCAGATGGGCAAGATCAGTCCGTTCGGCCTGATGGAGATCAGCCGCCAGCGCCGCCGCACCGGCGTGCTGGAAGGCACCACCCATGTCTGCGAGCACTGCGCGGGCACCGGGCGGGTGCGCTCGGTGGAATCGAGCGCGCTGGCGTCCCTGCGGGCGCTGGAGATCGAGGCGCTGAAGGGCGGCGGCGAAGCGACGCTGACCGTGCCGCGCGCCGTGGGTCTCTACATCCTCAACGAGAAGCGCGCGCACCTGGCCCGCCTGCACCAGGCGTTCGGCCTGTTCGTGACCGTCGTCATCGACGACGACATGGCGCACGCCGACCACCAGATCGAGCGGACCGCCAGCGAGACCCGCGCCGAGCACGCCGCCATCGTCCACGTCCCGGTCCAGGCCTATGAGCCGGTGGCCGAGGACGACTACGACGACGAGGCCTACGAGGACGAGGAAGAGGAAGACGAGGACGACGAGGAGGCGGAAGAGGACGGTGAGCCCAGCTCCGCCGAGCCGCGCCGCCCGCGCGAGGAGGACCGCTCCGAGGACGCCGAGGGCCGTCGCGGCGGACGCCGCCGTCGCCGTCGCGGCCGTCGCGGCGACGAGCCGAGGGAAGCCCGCGAGCCGCGCGAAGGCGGCGAGGCCCCGCCCCGCCCGGTCGAGGCGCAGGACGACGAGGAAGGCGGGCACGGCGGACGCCGCCGCCGTCGCGGCCGTCGCGGCGGTCGCCGGATGCGCGACGACGCCCGGCCGCAGGACGCCTTCGCCTGGACCCGTCCGTGGGTGCCCTACGGCGACGACCCGTTCGTCTGGTACGACCCGGCCGAGGACCTGAGGCGCGCCCAGGCGCCGACGTCGCCGCCGACGCCCGCCAACGACGAGCGCGCGGCTCCGGCCCAGGCCCCGATCGCGGTCGCGGCGGAAGCCGTCGCCGCCACGCCGACCGTCTCGGCCGCCCCGGCGTCCACGTCGGGCGACGAGGAGATCTGGGTCGAGCTGCCGGCCGTCGAAGAGAAGCCGAAGCGCGCCCGCCGCAGCCGCAGCCGCAAGGCCGACGCGGCTTCGGAGGCCCCGGCCGCGGACGCCGCGGTCATGGAAGCCCCGCCGGCGGAGCCCGTGGTCGAGGCCGCGCCGGAACCGGTGGCTGCGCCGGAGCCGGTGCGCGAGCCCGAGCCGGTGGCCGCCGAGGCGCAAGCCCGTCCGGCGCGCCCCAGCCGTCGGAAGGCGGCGGCCCCCGCCGCGGTCGCCGTCGTCGGGCCCGCTCCGGCTCCGCCCGCCGCCCCGGCCCCGGCCCCGGCGCCTGTCGAGCCGGATCCGGCGGAGATCTCCGCCCCGCCCGCCGCGCCGCGCCGAGGCTGGTGGCGACGAGGCTGACGGGTTAGGGTTCCGACGGGGACGAGGGGGCGTAACAGGACGTTGAGCATGGTGTCCCTTTCCCGGTCGGTTCTCCGTTTCGCCCTGGCCCTCACGGCCGCGGCGAGCCTGGTGATCCACCCGGCTCCCGCGGTCGCCCAGGACGAGGGGATCTCCCTCATCCGCGACACCGAGATCGAGGAGATCCTGCGCAAGGACTCCGCCCCGATCTTCGACGCGGCCGGCATCGATTCGAAGACGATCGACATCCTGCTGATCGGGGGCAAGGACCTGCAGGCGTTCGCCGCGCCGCGGACGATGGGCGTCTACACCGGTCTGATCCTGGAATCGAAGACGCCCAACGAGCTGCAGGGCGTCATCGGGCACGAGGTGGCCCACTTGGCGGCCGGCCACAGCGCCCGCTCCGGCGAGATGAGCCGGGCCGGCATGCGGCCGTTCCTGCTGACCATGGGCCTGGGCGTGCTCGCCGCGCTGGCCGGCTCTCCGGAGGCCGCGGCGGGCCTCGCCGGCTCGGCCAGCTACTTCGGGACCCTGGGCGCGCTCGGCTACAGCCGCGAGCAGGAAAGCCGCGCCGACCAGGCGGGCGCCACCCTGCTGGAGAAGGCCGGCATCTCGGGCAAGGGCCTGGCCGACTTCTTCGACAACTTCCGCTACCAGGAGGTCTTCAGCGAGGGCCGCCGGTACGCCTACTTCCGCAGCCACCCGCTCTCTTCCGACCGCATCGAGGCCCTGCGGCGGCGCGTGGAGGCCCTGCCCAGCTACGACAAGGTCGACACGCCCGAGGCCATGGCCGAGCACGCCGTCATGAAAGCCAAGCTGGAAGGGTTCCTGAACCCGCAGGTGGCGATCGTGAAGTACGCCGAGGCCGACAAGTCCTATCCCGCCCGCTACGCCCGCGCGATCGCCTACTATCAGCTCAAGGAGCCCGACCGGGCGCTGAAGCTGATCGACGCGCTCCTGCAGGAGCAGCCTGACAACCCCTACCTTTGGGAGCTGAAGGGCCAGGTGCTCTTCGAGTTCGGCCGCGCCGCCGAGGCCGAGCAGCCGCAGCGCCGGTCGGTGGAGCTCAAGCCCGACGCGCCGCTCCTGCGGGTGAACCTCGGCCAGACCCTGATCGCCCTGGACGACAAGGCCAAGGTCGAGGAAGGCATCGCCGAGCTCAAGAAGGCGCTGACCCAGGAGGACGACAACGCCGTCGCCTGGCGCCTCCTGGCGGCGGCCTACGACCGGCAGGGGCAGGACGGCCTCGCCCGGCTCGCCACGGCCGAATACAACTTCAACGTCGGCGACAAGCGGCAGGCCCGGGTGTTCGCCATGCGCGCCCGCGAGATGCTGGACCGGAGCACGCCGCAGTGGCGGCGCGCCACCGACATCGTGCTGGCGTCGAGCCCCGACCGCGAGGACCTGAAGGACCTGGCGCGGGAAGGCTCCATCTCCGCCCGCCAGACGCGCTAGGCGCCGGAGCCTCCAGGCCCTATCTGAGCCCCATGCTGTCCCCTGTCCCCGCCGTCCTGGCGCTCTCCGCCGTGCTCGCCCTCTCCGCCTGCGACAAGCCGCAGGACGCCGCCTTCGGCGAGCGCGTGCGCGCCTACCTCCTGACGCACCCCGAGGTGCTGGAGGAAATGGCCATGAAGCTGAACGAGAAGAAGCAGGCGGAGGCGATCAAGGCCTCCACCGCGGCCATCGACAAGCACCGGGCGGCGCTGGAGCGCGACCCGCGCGATTTCGTGGCCAATCGGAACGGCAAGTACACGGTCGTGGAGTTCTACGACTACCGCTGCGGCTACTGTAAGGTGGTGGCGCCCGAGGTCGCGAAGCTGATCCGGGAGAACCCGGACGTCCGCTTCGTCTTCAAGGAGCTGCCGATCTTCGGCGAGGTGTCGGACACCGCCGCCCGCCTCGCCCTCACCCAGCCCGTGAAGGCCAGGGGGCTCGACGTCTACAACCGCTGGATGGCCGACAAGGCGCTCACCGAGGCCGCGTTGGACCGTCACCTGCGCGAGGCGGGGATCGACCCCGCCCAGGCGCGCCAGGCGGCCCAGGCGCCGGCCATCGCCCGCCACATCGCCGACACCCGGGCGCTCGCCCAGGCGCTGAACATCGAGGGCACGCCGGCCTTCGTGGTCGGAAACACCCTGATCCCCGGGGCCGACGTCAACGCCCTGCGCGCCGCGATCCTGCAGGTGAAGGGCAAGGACCTGAAGCGGATCAGCTAGGGATCGGCTTGACCGCCGTTGCGGCAAGCACCGACCCTTCCGCCTTCGGGACGCCGAGGCGGAGCGCGATCATGACCGAGAAGGTGCTGGTGGTCGGCGCCGGCATGGCCGGTCTCTGGACGGCCCTGGCCCTGGCGCCCACGGGCCGCGAGGTGATCCTGCTGGAGCGCGATCCGGGGCCGCCGCCCGGCGGCCCCGACGCCGCCTTCGCCGACTGGAGCCGACGCGGCGTCGGCCAATTGCGCCACAGCCACGCCTTCCTGGCCCGCCTGCGCAACCTGATCCGCGACGAGCATCCCGCCCTGCTGGCCGAGCTTCTGGCCGCCGGCTGCCGTGAGCTCACCTTCGAGGAGGGCCTGACCTCCGTCCACCGCCGCACCTACGCGCCGAAGCCGGTGGACGTCGACCTCTCGATCCTCACCAGCCGCCGCACCACCCTGGAGCTGGTCATCCGCGCCTATGTGGAGCGGCTGCCGGGCGTGACCCTGCGCGCGGAGACCTTCGTCCGGGAGCTGGTGATCGCGCCGGGCGGCCCGCCCCGCGTCACGGGCGTGCGGCTCGAGGACGGGACGGAGCTTTCCGGCGATCTCGTCGTCGACGCGGGCGGCCGCACCTCGGACGCGGTGGAGACCCTGGTCGCGGCCGGCGCGCAGGTGGCGACCGACACCGAGCCCACCGGCGTCCTCTACTTCACCCGCCACTACCGCCTGCCGCCCGGCGCCGCCGAGCCGCCGCGCGGCGGGCCGCCGTCCACCGGCGACCTCGACTACCTGAAGTTCGGCGTCTTCCCGGGCGACAACGGCTGCTTCTCGATCACCCTCTGCCTGCCCGAGGTCGAGGAGGAGCTGCGCCGGGCGATCATGGCCCCGGAGACCTTCGACGCCATCTGCAAGGCGCTGCCGGGCGTCGCGCCCTGGGTCGCGCCGGAGCGGGCCCACGGCGTCGGCCGCGTCCATGGCATGGGCGACCTCCAGAACCGCTGGCACGACCTGGCGCCCGGCGGCCGCGCGGCCGTTCTCGGCTTCTTCCCGGTGGGCGACAGCCATGTGCGGACCAATCCGCTCTACGGCCGCGGCTGCTCGGTGGCGGCGGTCGGCGCCACCCTGCTGCGTCAGGCGCTCCAGGAGACCACCGATCCGGCCGAGCGCCTCGTCCGCTACCAGGCCAAGGTGACCGCCGAGATCCGGCCCTACTACGACGTGATGCGCGACTCCGACCGGCGCGGCATGGCCCGCGCCCGGCAGGCGATGACCCCCGGCTACCGGCCGGGCCTTCGCCAGCGGCTGGGCAAGGCCTTCCTGGAGGACGGGGTCACCATCGCCATCCGCTCCGACCCGGACCTGCTGCGCGCCTTCCTGCGCGGCTTCCACATGCTGGAGCATCCGCAGGCCTGGCTGAAGCGGCCGGCGAACCTCGCCAAGGTGCTGGGCTACTGGGCGCGCGGCCGCAAAGCCAACGCCGCGGCCTACCGGCCCAAGGCCGGGCCGGGCCGGGCCGAGATGCTGACGATGCTGGGCCTGCCGCCCGACGCCGACCTGCGGCGGCTGGAAGCGGCCTAGTCGCGCTTCCCGAACAGGGACTGCTGGGCCATCTGGTCGCGGGTCGCCTCCGGGGCCAGCGTCGCCATCTTGTCCAGCTCGGCGATCTCCTGGGGCACGTACCAGTGCAGCTTCTCGGAGTGGTAGGCCTCCCAGACCACCTCGGCCACGGCGCTGGCCGGCATGGCCCTGAACATCCCCTCCTTCGGCGCGTTCTCCAGCGCCTCGCGCGGGAGGATCGGCGTGTCGATCAGGCCCGGCAGCACGTCGGCGACGCGCACGCCATAGGCCTTGAACTCCACCGACAGCGCCTCGGTCAGCCCCTTCACCGCGTGCTTGGTGGCCGAATAGACCGCGATGCCGGGCATGCCGAAGGTCGCCGAGGAAGACGAGGTCGTGAAGCACAGCGAGCCGGGCGTCGCCTTGAGCAGCGGGATCGCCTCATAGATGCCGATCAGCACGCCCACCAGGTTCACCTGCACGACGGCCAGGATGTCCTCGAACGGCTGCTGGTCGAACGGGCCGCCCTTGCCGATGCCGGCGTTGTTGAACAGCAGGTCCAGCCGCCCGCCCGCCGCGGGGCCGAAGGCGTCGAGCGCGGCGCGGTAGTCCGCGCGGTTCGTCACGTCCAGGCGGCGGATCAGGCAGTTCTCGGCGCCGAGCTCGGCCTGCAGGTCCTTCAGCCCGCCCTCGTTGACGTCATAGGCGCCGACGAACCAGCCCTTGCCCGCGAACAGCCGGGCGGTCTCGCGGCCCATGCCGGAGGCGGCGCCGGTGATGAAGATCGACTTCCTGGCCCCCGCCATGGCTCAGATCAGCCCCGAGAGCGGCGAGGACGGCTCGGCGTACATGCGCTTGGGCATCCGGCCGGCCAGATAGGCCTCCCGCCCGGCGATGACCGCGTGCTTCATCGCCCGCGCCATGCGGATCGGGTCCTTGGCCCCGGCGATGGCGGTGTTCATCAGGACGGCGTCGCAGCCGATCTCCATCGCCAGCACCGCATCGGACGCCGTGCCGACGCCCGCATCGACGAGCACCGGCACCTTCGCCTGCTCGATGATCAGGCCGAGGTTCAGGAAGTTCTGGATGCCCCGCCCCGAGCCGATCGGGGCGGCCGCCGGCATGATGGCCGAGGCGCCGGCGTCCTCCAGCTTCTGCGCATAGACCGGGTCGTCCGAGCAGTAGACCATCACCTGGAAGCCCTCCGCCACGAGCATCTTCAGCGCCCGCAGCGTTTCCTCCATGTCGGGCAGCAGGTGCTTGGTGTCGGACAGCACCTCCAGCTTCACCAGGTCCCAGCCGCCGGCCTCGCGGGCCAGGCGTAGGGTCCGCACGGCGTCCTCGCCGGTGAAACAGCCGGCGGTGTTGGGCAGGAAGGTGAAGCGGTCGGGCTTCACATGGTCCACCAGCATCGGTTGGCTGGGGTCGGAGAGGTTCACCCGGCGCAGGGCCACGGTGACGATCTCCGCGCCGGCTGCCTCGGCCGCGGCGGCGTTCTGGGCGTAGTCCTTGTACTTGCCGGTGCCGACGATGAGGCGGGAGCGGAAGGTCCGGCCCGCCACCGACCAGGTGTCCTCGACCTGCGCGTTGCCGTCCATCTCAGCCGCCTCCGATAAAGTGCACGATCTCGATCCGGTCGCCGTCCGAAAGCGCGGTCTGCGCATAGGCCGAGCGGGGGACGATTTCGAGGTTCCGTTCCACGGCCACCTTGCGCGCGTCCAGGCCCAGCTGCGCCACCAGACCCGCGACGTCGGCCACGCCCTGGAAGGCGCGCGCTTCGCCGTTGAGGATCAGGTTCATGCAGGCCTCCGGTTGGGATGCTTGTGACCCGCCGCCCTGCCCGTTACAAGACGCCGGAATCGACGGCGGAGCCGAATGTCGAAACCGATCTATGTGTTGAGCGGCCCCATTTCCAACCTCCGCGCGGATCGCGCGCCGGAGACCTGCGGGGCCGAGCCCCTTCGACCGCGCCACCGTCGCCACACCGAAACCGAACACTGAGGCTGCGCCGGGCGTTACCGGCGCATCCCCTTTGCTGAACAAGGGCTAATCCATGGCTAGCAGTCCCAAGGCTCCCGCCGATCCGTTCGACGCGCGCCTGGTGCGCAAACTGGCCGACATCCTCACCGACACCGGCCTGTCCGAGATCGAAGTGGAGCACGGGGAACTGAAGATCCGCGTGGCCAAGACCCTGACCGCGGCGCCCGTGCACTACGCCGCCGCGCCGGCTCCGGTCGCCCACGCGCCGGCCCATGCGCCCACGGCCGCCGGTCCCGCCGAGGCCGCGCCGGCCGAGCGCATCCGCGGCGACGCGGTGAACTCGCCCATGGTCGGCACGGTCTACCTGCAGCCGCAGCCGGGCGCCGACCCGTTCGTGAAGATCGGCGACACGGTCAGCGCCGGCCAGACGCTGATGATCGTCGAGGCCATGAAGACCATGAACCCGATCCCGGCGCCCAAGGCCGGCAAGATCGTGGAGATCCTCGTGGCCGACGGCCAGCCGGTGGAGTTCGGCGAACCGCTCGCGGTCATCGAGTAGATCGATGTTCGAGAAAATCCTGATCGCCAACCGAGGCGAGATCGCGCTCCGCGTCCACCGGGCGTGCAAGGAGATGGGCATCTCCACCGTCGCCGTGCACTCGGAGGCCGATTCCGGCGCCATGTGGGTGCGGCTGGCCGACGAGAGCGTCTGCATCGGCCCCGCGCCGGCGGCGAAGAGCTACCTGAACATCCCCTCGATCATCGCCGCGGCGGAGATTACCGGCGCCCAGGCGATCCACCCCGGCTACGGCTTCCTGTCCGAGAACGCCCGCTTCGCCGAGATCGTGAACGCCCACGGCTTCACCTTCATCGGGCCGAAGCCGGAGCACATCCGGATCATGGGCGACAAGATCACCGCCAAGCAGACGGTGAAGGAAGCGGGCATTCCCGTGGTGCCCGGCTCCGACGGCGGGATCACCACTGAGGAGGAGGCCTTTGCCGCGGCCAAGGAAATCGGCTTCCCGGTGCTCATCAAGGCGGCCGCCGGCGGCGGCGGCCGCGGCATGAAGGTGGCCAAGACCGAGGCCGACCTCGCCGAGGCGGTCGGCACCGCCCGCTCCGAGGCCAAGGCCGCCTTCGGCGACGACGCGGTCTACATGGAGCGCTACCTCCAGCGGCCGCGGCACATCGAGCTGCAGGTCGTGGCCGACAGTCACGGCAACGTCGTCCACCTGGGCGAGCGCGACTGCTCGCTGCAGCGCCGCCACCAGAAGGTGCTGGAGGAGGCCCCCTCCCCGGTCATCGACGCCGCCGCCCGCGCCCGGATCGGCAAGGTGGTCGTCGATGCGGTCCGCGCCATCGGCTACCTCGGCGTCGGCACCATCGAGTTCCTGTACGAGGACGGCGAGTTCTTCTTCATCGAGATGAACACCCGCCTGCAAGTGGAGCATCCGGTCACCGAGGCGATCACCGGCATCGACCTGGTGCGCGAGCAGATCCGCATCGCCGCGGGCGAGCCGCTGTCGTTCCGGCAGGAGGAGGTGGTCTTCGAGGGCCACGCCATCGAGTGCCGGATCAACGCCGAGAACCCGAAGACCTTCACCCCGTCGCCGGGCCTGGTGACCGACTTCCACGCCCCGGGCGGCCTGGGCGTGCGCATGGATAGCGCGCTCTACGCCGGCTATTCGATCCCGCCCTACTACGACAGCCTGATCGGCAAGCTGATCGTCCACGGCCGCGACCGCGAGGAATGCATCGCCAGGCTCTGCCGCTGCCTCAACGAGGTCGTGGTCGCGGGGATCGACACCAACATTCCGCTCTTCCAGGAGCTGATGACCAATCCGGACATCATCAAGGGCGATTACAACATCCACTGGCTGGAAAACTGGATGAAGGCCCAGACGGCGGCCTGACGGGGAGCTCTTGCGCGGCGTCCTGATCCTCCTCTTCGTCGCGCTGCTCGGCGGGGCGGCCCACGCCCAGGCGCCGGCGTCGAGGTTCGTCACCGTCTCCGACGGGACGCGTATCCACTACCTCGAGGCGGGCGCCGGCACGCCGGTCATCCTGCTCCACGGCAGCACCGGGACGGCACAGTCCAACTACGTCACGACCGGGATCCTTCAGGCGCTGGCGGCCAATCACCGCGTCCTGGCCCTGGACTTCCGCGGCCAGGGGCGAAGCGACCGCCCGGCGACGCCGAAGCGATACGCGTCGGACCGCTTCCCGCAAGACGTGCTCGAGATCATGGACCAGTTGGGGATCGGGAAGGCCCATCTCGCCGGCTACTCCATGGGCGGGGAGATGATCGCCCCCCTGCTGGCCCTGGCGCCTGAGCGGATCATCACCGCCACCTTCGGCGGCTCCGGCCTGCTGGAGCCCGACCGGCGGGCCGACGCCGCCGCCCTGGCGCAGGACCCGAAGGGCCGGGATGGAGACCCGCCGCCGCTGGCGCGCAGGCTCTGGGTCGAGCGCGACCTCGCGGCGCTGCGGGCCATGGAGCAGGGTCGGCGCGCGCAGCCGCCCACGACCCCGCCCATCGATCCGCGCAAGGTCACCTTCCCGGTGCTGGCGATCATCGGCGAATACGACACGCCGACCCGCTTCACCGCGCTCATGAGGCGCAGCCTGCCCGACTTCCGGCTGGTGGTCCTGAAGGGGCGCGACCACGCGACGGCGCTGGCCGACCCCGGCTACAGGCAGGCTCTGGTCGCCTTCATCAACGCCCACGACCCCCCAGCCCCCCAAGATCCATGAGCACCGGCTTCGGACCGCGCGATCTCCTGGCCTGCTACGCCCGCGGGGTCTTCCCCATGGCCGACGCGCGCGAGGACATGCGGGTCTTCCTGATCGATCCGGAGCGCCGCGGCGTGATCCCGCTGGACGGCTTCCACGTCTCCAAACGGCTGGCGAGGACCGTGCGCTCGGACGTCTTCGAGGTGCGCGTGGACACCGCCTTCCGCGAGGTGGTGCAGGCCTGCGCGGAATCGAAGCCCGGCCGGACGGAGACCTGGATCAACCATCCGATCGAGCGCCTCTACGTGGGCCTGCACGACCAGGGCTTCGCCCACAGCGTCGAGTGCTGGCAGGGCGGCGAGCTGGTGGGCGGCCTCTATGGCGTGGCGCTCAAGGGGGCCTTCTTCGGCGAGAGCATGTTCAGCCGCGCGCGCGACGCCTCGAAGGTGGCCTTGGTCCACCTGGTGGCGCGGCTGATCGCCGGCGGCTACCGGCTGCTCGACGCCCAGTTCATGACCGAGCACCTCGCCCAGTTCGGGGCCGAGGAGATTCCCCGCCGCGAGTACCTGAAGCGGCTGGACCGGGCCCTCGCCGTGGACGGCGACTTCTACGTGATCGGCTCTTCCACCGGCGCCGCGGCGGGCGGCGGCGGCTCGGCCTTGGGCGGCGGCGCGACCGGAGCGGCCGCCTTGGGCGCGGGCGTCGACGCCGCCTTGGGCGCCGGGGCCGGCGTGGCCGGCGACCTGGCCGGGGGCGCGGCGACCGCAGCCTTGGCCGGTGGGGCCGCGGGTCTCACCGCCGGCGCGGCGGCGGCCATCGGGCGGGTGGGCGCGGCCGCCGGGGCCGACGTCAGCGGCCGGGCGGCCCTGCAGGTGATCAGCCAGGCGTCGTAGCTCGGGTGCTGCAGCGGGTTCAGCCCCGGCGAGGAGGCGTACATCCAGCCGCGGAACGCCTGGCGGGCCGGCGGCGCAGGCTTGCCGGGCGCGGGCCTCGGCTGTGAATCGACGGTCAGGTAGGCGATCGAATCATCGATCGGCTCGTCCGGCGCCGAGCGCTCGCAGGCGCGCACTGTGAACACCAGGTTCTTGTAGCGGACGGGCCGGCCGACGGCCGCCTCGAAACGGAGGGTCTCGGCGGTGACCTTGTCGAGGGCCTGCAGGATGGCGATGTCGTAGCGGGCGCGGCGGACCGGCGTCTCGGCCGGCGTCTCCACCACCTGCGCCTTGGGCGGGGGCGCGGGGGCGACCTCCTTCTCCGAGATCGGCGGCACGACCATGGGCGCCGGCGGCGCCACGTCGATCGGGGGCGCCTCCTCGGCCACCGGCGCGGCGGGGCCAGGGGTCGGCAGCGGCGCGGGCGTCTGACCCTGCTGCGGCGCGGGCTGCGCCGACACCAGGCCTGCGGCCGCCATGCCGGTCAGCGCCAGGATCCAGGCGGCGCGCTTCAGCAGACGGGGCGGGACGAGTCGGGGCACGGCCGCGATTATTCCGGCGTCCAGGCCTCGTAGTCGCCTGTGGCCCTTTGGCGCTCCCCACCCCGGGCCAGAGAGCCCTTGGGACGATAGGCGTAGATGGTGCCCGACAGGTTCGGCCGGTGCTCCTTCTCCCACGCCTTGCGCGCCAGCGGCGCTTCGGTGGGCGGCTCGTCGAAGGTATAGTGCAGCCAGCCGTGCCAGTCCGGCGGCACCTTCGAAGCCTCGGCGTAGCCGTCGAAGATCACCCAGCGCCGCCGACGGTTCTTGTCGTAGCTGTCGCGGTCGTCCTTCGCCTCGTAGTAGCGGTTGCCGTACTCGTCCTTGCCCACCAGCCGTGCGCGGCGGGCGATGGTGAAGTGGATGCCGGGCGTGGCGCCGTTCCACCAGGTGAAGAGGGTCTTGAGAAGGTTCGACAAAGGACGGCTCGACTGCTCTGGGGAGGCTTGAACGCGCGCGGACTATAGGCGGCGCCCCTTGGGGCGTCCAGCGGCGCAAGAATGCCCGCGGAACGCCAAGATGTTGGGGATGAACCGGCTTGCGACCGCAACATCTATTGCTCGCACCTGAAACACCCGCCTACCCTTCCGCGATGGGAGTCGGATGATGGGCGATGGTGCGTGGCGGGCGGGAATCGAAGGCCGGGTGCTGGAGCTCTCCAGCGGCCTGGTCGAGCTGCAGGCGCCCGCCGCCTGGACCGACGCGCGCGCCGAAGCCTGGCTGGACTGGGCGGACGGAGAGGCGAACGTGACGGAAGCCATCACCCACTATGTTGAGGCGCTGGCGTTGCAGGCGCAGGCCCGCGGGATCGTGAAGGACGCGCGCGGCCGGGGCCGCTTCCGCGATGAGCTGGCCGAGGCGCTGGCGCGCGGCGTTCTGGCCATCGGCGCGCCGCCGCAGGGACCACGGCCGCTGGTTCTGGGCGCCACGGCGCCGCACCTGAGCTCCGCCCTGGCCGCCCTGACCGCCCAGCACCGCGGCCAGGCCGCCGCCCGGGCCGCGACGCAGACGCTCACCGGCAAGCTGCAGGCGGTGATGGACGCCATCCTGCGCTGCGAGGGCGACCCGGAGGCGTGCGCCGACCCGCAGAAGAACGCCAGCCTGGCCCGCGCCGCCGAGGCCGCCCGCGCCGCTGGGGCCGACGACGCCATGATCCTCGAGGCCATGGCGCTCGCCCGCGCCGGCGAGAGCGCCTGGACCGCCGAGCCGCTGGCGGAGGACGCTCACCGCCTGCGCCTCGCGGTGGCCGCCTCCAAGCGCGACCTGAAGGGCGACCTGGGCCGCGAGATCGCGCTCGCCGCCTGGACGACCGGCGCCGTGGCCGTGGCGCCCGGGCCGGACGCCGCCGAGCAGGTGGCCGCCCAGGAGGCGGGCCTCCGCGGCGGCGTGAACCTGATGGCCCTGTGGTCCGACGACGCCTTCGACATCGAGGCGTTCGAGGCCGCCGTCCGGCTGCTGGGCCAGGCGCTCGCCGCCACGGCCGACGGGCCGGCGCTCCTGGGCTTGGCCGGCCTGCACGAATGGCTGGTCGCCCACGGCCTCGACTATGACAGCCCCGAGGGCCGCGAGACGGCGCGGGAGCTCTATCTGGCGGCCGCCAAGGCGCTCGAAGGCGTGCCGCTGGAGGGCGGCCTCGCGGTCTTCTCCGATCCCGAGCTGTCGCTGCGCCTGGGCGGCGGCGGCCTGGCCGGCGCCCCGTGGACGGGCCCGGTGACCTGCGCCGAGACCGCCGATGGCGAGACCATGCGCGTCGTCTCCGACGCCGCCCTGCGCGGGCTGTCCGCCATGGGCGCGGACCTCGGGGAGGCGCGCGCCGTGCTGCTCGGCGCCGGCGACCTCGCCGCCGCCCCGGCCATCGACCACCGCGCGCTCGCCGCCCGCGGTTTCACCGACCACGAGATCGCCGCGGCCGAGGCCGCCCTGCCCTTCGTCGGGCGGCTGGAGGACGCCTTCGTCCCGGCCGTGGTCGGCGAGGGCTTCGTGCGCGACGTGCTGGGCGCCACGGCCGAGCAGCTCGCCAATCCCCGGCTCGACGTCCTGGCGCTGGCCGGCTTCAGCAAGGGCGAGGTGGCCCAGGCCCAGGCCTACGCCCTGGGCGCCGAGACGCTCTCCGAGGCCGCGTTCCTCGCCCCCGCCCAGCGGCGGGCGTTCCGCACCGCCGAGGAACTCGGCGAGGCTCCGGCACGGGCCATGCTGACCGTCCTGCAGCCGGTGCTCGCCTTCGCGCCGGTGCTGGAGATCACCCTGCCCTGGGCCGCCACCGTGGACGACGTGCTGGCCGCCTTCGCCGCGCCGCTGCCGGTCCGGGTGCGCCGCGCCGCGCCGCCGGCCGACCTCGCGCTCGACATCCCGGTGGTGGCCGAGGCCCGTACCGCCCGCGAGGCGCCGCCCGCGCCCGAGGAACGCATCGTCGAGCGTGTGGTCGAGCGCGAGCGCGTCCGCCGCAAGCTGCCCGACCGCCGCAAGGGCTACATCCAGAAGGCGGCCGTGGGCGGCCACAAGGTCTACATCCATACCGGCGAGTACGACGACGGCGAGCTCGGCGAGATCTTCATCGACATGCACAAGGAAGGCGCCGCCTTCCGCTCGCTGATGAACAACTTCGCCATCGCGATCTCCATCGGCCTGCAGTACGGCGTGCCGCTCGACGAGTTCGTCGACGCCTTCGTCTTCACCCGCTTCGAGCCGGCCGGGCCGGTCACGGGCAACGACACGGTGAAGTCGGCGACCTCGATCCTCGACTACATCTTCCGGGAGCTCGGGGTCTCCTACCTGGGCCGCCACGACCTCGCGAGCGACGACCCGGGCGCGCTGAACGCCGACGGCCTGGGTCACGGGAAGGCCGACGCCGTGCCCACCGACGAGCCGCAGCCGGCCTCGCGCTTCATCTCCCGCGGCTTCTCGCGGGGCGCGGCGCCGGACAACCTCGTGTTCCTGCCGACCCGCTCCGGCGGCGCGGCGCGGGACGCGGCCGAAGTCTGCGCGGCCTGCGGCGACATCGCCGTCGTGCGCAAGGGCTCGGCCCTGATCTGCGAGACCTGCGGGGCCCGCGCGGCCCGGACCGGCGAGGACCAGGCGACCTAATCCTTCAAGAATTACCGCGAATTAAGTGGCGCCCGCGGGTCGAACCGCTCACATGGCGAGGTAGTCGCAAGGATTTTGCCGCGTAATGAGCCGACTGAGCCCCCTGCTGACCGCCGCCGCCGTCCTCTGGCTGGCCGCGCCGTCCGTGGCGTCGGCCATGACCTTCGGTGAGAAGGAAGTGGCGCGGGTGAACTCCTTCGGCGGCTCCTGCGTGAAGTGCGAGCTCTCCGGGCGCAACATGGAAGGCGCGCGGATCGTCGGCGCCGACTTCTCGGGCGCGGCGCTGGTCGGCGCGAACCTGCGCAGCGCGCGCTTCCATGCCTCCAACTTCGCGGGCGCCGACCTGTCGCGGGCGGACCTGTCCGACGCCTCCATGGCCGGGGCCGACTTCTCGCGGGCCAACCTGTCCAGCGCCAAGCTGCGCGCCACGGAGGCCGACGGCGTGAGCTTCGGCTCCGCCAACCTGACCCGGGCTGACCTCTCGGACACCCAGGCCACCGGTGCGAACTTCCGCAAGGCGGTCCTGACCCACGCCACGCTGCGCGCCGTCGAGATGCGGGGCGGCATGTTCAGCGAGGCCGAGCTGACCCGGGTGAACCTCTCCGACGCCGGGCTGCAGGGCGCCAACTTCAGCCGCGCGGTGATGCAGAGCGCGGTGCTGCGGGCCGCCGAGATGCATGGCGCGAACCTCAGCCGGGTGGACGCCCAGGGCGCCGACTTCCGCGATGCGGAGCTGAACGGCGCGGTGCTCTCGTCCGGCCGCTTCACCCGGGCCTCGTTCCGCGCGGCCGACCTGACCGGCGCGGTGCTGTCGGGCGGCAGCTTCGACGGGGCGGACTTCCGTGACGCCGACCTCACCAAGACCCTGATCGCCGGCGTGGACCTGTCGAAGGCCCGCGGCCTCGACCAGGACCAGATCGACGAGGCCTGCGCCGACAGCCGCACCAAGCTGCCGGCGGGCCTGACGGGCCGCAGTTGCAGCAGCGTGCGCTTCGTCGTGCACCGCAAGCCGGCGAAGCCCGCGCGGCCGCCGGCCCCGCCCGCGCCGCCGGCTCCCCCGGCGCCGCGCTACATCGTCTCGATCCCCTAGGCCTTGATCGGCGGGGCCAGGCGGATGTGCAGCTCCTTGAGCTGCCTGTCGGCCACCTCGGACGGGGCGTTCATCAGCAGGTCCTGACCCTGCTGGTTCAGCGGGAAGGCAATGACCTCGCGGATCGCCGTCTCGCCGGCCAGCAGCATGACGATGCGGTCAATGCCGGGCGCCAGGCCGCCGTGCGGCGGCGCGCCGTGGCGGAAGGCGTTCAGCATGCCGCCGAACTGCTCCTCGACCACGTTCGGCCCATAGCCGGCGATCTCGAAGGCGCGGATCATGATCTCCGGCAGGTGGTTCCGGATCGCGCCCGAGCACAGCTCGTAGCCGTTGCAGACGATGTCGTACTGGTAGGCCAGGATTTCCAGCGGATCCTTGGTGTTCAGCGCTTCCAGCTCGCCCTGCGGCATGGAGAACGGGTTGTGCGAGAAGTCGACGCGCTTCTCGTCCTCGTTCCACTCGAACATCGGGAAGTCGACGATCCAGACGAACTCGAAGCGGTTCTCGTCGATCAGGTTGAGGTCCGTGCCGACCTTGGTCCGGGCGGAGCCCGCGAACTTGTAGAAGACCTTCGGGTCGCCGGCGACGAAGAAGGCGGCGTCGCCCTGGCCGAGGCCGAGCTGGCCCATGACCGCGGCGGTCTTCTCCGGGCCGAGGTTCTTGGCGATCGGGCCGCCCCAGCCGCCCTGGTCCTCGGACCAGAAGATGTAGCCCAGGCCGGGCTGGCCCTCGCCCTGGGCCCAGCTGTTCATCCGGTCGCAGAAAGCGCGGCTGCCGCCCTTGGGCGCAGGGATCGCCCAGACGGCGTTCTTGGCGTCCTCCAGGATGCGGGCGAAGAGGCCGAAGCCGCCGCCGCGGAAGTGGTCGGAGACGTCCTGCATGACCAGCGGGTTGCGCAGGTCCGGCTTGTCCGAGCCGTACTTCGCGATCGCCTCGCGGTAGGGGATGCGCGGGAACGGGTACGGCGTCACCGACTTGCCGTTGGCGAACTCCTCGAAGACGCCGTGCATCACGGGCTCGATGGCCGCGAAGACGTCCTCCTGGGTGACGAAGCTCATCTCCACGTCGAGCTGGTAGAACTCCAGGGAGCGGTCGGCGCGGAGGTCCTCGTCGCGGAAGCAGGGCGCGATCTGGAAGTAGCGGTCGAAGCCGGCGACCATCAGCAGCTGCTTGAACTGCTGGGGCGCCTGCGGGAGCGCGTAGAACTTCGACGGGTGCAGGCGCGAAGGCACCAGGAAGTCGCGGGCGCCCTCGGGGCTGGAGGCCGTCAGGATCGGCGTCTGGTACTCCAGGAAGCCCTGGCCGATCATGCGGTTGCGGATCGACTGGATGACCTTCGAGCGCAGCACGATGTTGCGGTGCAGGGTCTCGCGGCGCAGGTCCAGGAAGCGGTTCTTGAGCCGGATCTCCTCCGGGTAGTCGGGCTCGCCGAACACCGGCAGCGGCAGCTCGGCGGCTTCCGACAGCACGCTCACCGCCGACACCTGCACCTCGACCTCGCCGGTCGGCAGGTTCGCGTTCACGGTCTCGGCCGAGCGCGCCACCACCTTGCCGTCCACCCGGATCACGCTCTCGGCGCGCAGGTGATCGACGAGGTCGAAGCCCGGCGTCGACGGCGCCAGCACGAGCTGGGTCAGGCCGTAGTGGTCGCGCAGGTCGATGAAGATCAGCCCGCCATGGTCGCGCTTGCGGTGGATCCAGCCGGACAGCCGGACGGTCTGGCCTTCATCGGCGGCGCGAAGCGCGCCGCAGGTGTGAGTGCGGTAGGCGTGCATTGCTCAGGAAAATCGAGTGATTTGAGAGGCGCGGAAGGGCGCACGCACACCCCCGATTGTCAAGCAATGCCGACCATCCGGCGCCCTATCGCTCCGGGTGCGTGAGCGCCTGGTAGGTGAGCGTGCGGGCCGCCGCGCCGAGGTTGTCGCCGCCGGTGCCGCCGAGCCGCTGGATCATGCCCACGAAGACGATGTCGTTGGTGGGGTCGACCCAGAACCAGGTGCCGGCCGCGCCGCCCCAGCTCATCGAGCCCTTGCCCTCCAGGGAGCCGGCGACGCGGGGCTCGTTGACCACCATGAAGTCGAGGCCGAACCCGACCGCCTCGTTGAAGCGGGCCGCCGTCGTGCCGTTGGAGTTCACCAGCACGTCCTTGGGGATCATGTTGGCGCCCATCATCTCCACCGACGCCGGCGAGAGGATGCGCACGCCATCGAGCTCGCCCTTGTTGGCGATCATCTGGGCGAAGCGGGCGTAGTCCATGGTCGTGCCGACGAGGCCGCCGCCGCCGGACTCCATGCGCGGCGGCTCCAGGTAGGTCGGCAGGTCGGAGCCGAACAGGCGCTTCGCCTCCTCGATCTTCCCGGTGTCCTTGTTGCCGACGTAGACGGGGGCGAGCCGCGAGGCCTTGGCGGGGGGCACGTAGAAGGCGGTGTCGACCATCTTCAGCGGCCTGAACAGGCGCTGCTCGAGGAACTGGCCGAGGCTCTGGCCCGACAGCTTCTCGATGATGTAGCCCTGGATGTCGACGGCCGAGGAATAGTACCAGCTGGTCCCCGGCTGATACATCAGCGGGATCTCGGCGGTGCGCTGGATCATCTCCTGCATGGTCCCGCCCAGCACGCCCTTCTCGCGATAGAGCTTGTCCACCGGATGCTCGTCGCCCAGGCCGTAGCCGAAGCCGGCGGTGTGGCTCATCACCTCGCGCATGGTCGGCGGACGCTTCATGTCCTCCAGCGTCATGACGCCGTTGGCGTCGATGCTCTTGACCACCTTCAGGTTTTTGAACTCCGGCACGTACTTGGTCACCGGATCGTCCAGCCGCCACTTCCCCTCCTCGAAGAGGATCATCATGCCCACGCCGGTGATCGGCTTGGTCATCGAGTAGATGCGGAAGATGGTGTCGCGGCTCATCGGCTCGCCGGTGGCGAGGCTCTTCTTGCCGTGGGTGCGGAAGCTGACGACCTTGCCGTGGCGGGCGAGCAGCGTGGTCATGCCGGCCACCCGGCCGTCGGCGACGACCTTGGCCATGTAGGCGTCGAGCTTGGCCAGGCGCTGGGAATCGAAGCCGAGCGCCTCGGGGCTGGCGGCGGGGGCGAGCGCGGCGGCCGGCGCCTTGCGGGCCTGGGCGAGCGTGGCGGTGGCCGGCGCGAAGGCGAGCGCGAACGCGGCCGTGGCCGCCGCGAGGCGGTGACAGGAAAGCATGCCGATAGTCCCCCCGAACAGTTGTTGGGAGGAGCTTACGGGGCGGCGCCCGGGGCGCAAGCGCGAGTGCGTTTCAGCGGCGAAACGAGGAAGGAACCACGAAAGGCACGAAAGACACGAAAGGGGGCCGCGCCGAGAGTTCGGGGCTGGCGGGCGTGGGCGGACATGTACCGCGCGCCGGCGGCGCGCAGGGTGAGACAGGCGAGGCCCCGCATGAGGCCCGCCTTTCGTGGATTTCGTGGCTTTCGTGGTTCGTCGCGCGTCAGCGCGCCTGCGGACGCCCCTTGGATCCGTCATCCCCGGGCTTGTCCCGGGGATCCATGATCGCCGGGCGGGGAGTCATGCGGCGGCGCGCGGTGTTCATGGATGGCCGGGACAAGCCCGGCCATGACGATCGTTCTGGGATCGGGCGAGGGTCAGGAGGAGTCGGCGGGCGCCGGCCGGGCTTCGGCGGCCGGGTCGCGGATGTCGTAGAGGAGGCCGGCGTCGAGGCCGATGGCGTCGCAGGCCTCGATGACCAGGATGTCGAAGTCGGCCTCGAGGAGGTCGGGACGCTCCCCGGCGTCGGCCAGGAAGGCGTCGAGCCTGCCCCAGAGCGGGTCGGACGGCGGCGGCCGCGGGGGGCGCTTCGGCGCGTCCTCTGCGTCGTCGGGCAGCCAGTCGGCGGCCTCGTGCTCGGACCAGGCGTCCCGGATCCGGCGGCGCACGGCGGCGAGACGGCGGGCGACCCCCGCCGCGGGCGCCGTGGGACCGAGGGACTCCAGCGGCGCCGGCGCGGGCGGCGGCGCGCCGCCCTCGCGGGCGGCCTCGTCCTTGTAGCGGATGACCTTCAGCTCCAGCGCCAGGGTCTGGCGCAGGCCGCGGGCGACGCGGTGGAAGGCGGCGGCGAGCTTCGCCGCCTCCTCGGGGGTCTCCGCCTCCAGGGCGCGGTTCTGCAGGTCGCGCGCCAGCGTCAGGCTCATGGCCGCGAGCTCGGCCAGCATGGCCGAGTGGCGGTCCTGGGCTGCGGCGTCGGCGGGCATGAACGGAACGGGAACACGAGTTCCGCCGGAAGGCAAATATTCGGTGAGGGATTCTTTCGTCCCTCCCTTGATGGGGAGGGACAGGCCGCGAAGCGGTCAGGGTGGGGAATGGTGGGCCGGGTGGGGAGTCGGCGCTTGAACGCGACTTCCCCACCCCGCTCGCCTTTGGCGAGTCGACCCTCCCCATCAAGGGAGGGAGGGGCGCCTGGTCTGACTCCCCCACCCCGCTCGCCTTTGGCGAGTCGACCCTCCCCATCAAGGGAGGGAAAGGCGCTCTAGGGGATGTTCGGGCAGCCGAGGTTCTGCATCGCGCTCTTCGCGTCGGCCCGGATCTTGGCGGTGGGGTCGAGGCCGGTGAGGTCCAGGGCCTGGATGAGCTTGCCGAACAGCGCCCCGGCCCGCGCCGGATCGTACATCTCGTACTGCTGTCGGAGGCCGTCGCAGGACGCCGTCGCGGCCTGCCAGGCCTTGGTGCAGGTCTGCTGCGTCGAGAGCACCTGGGCGGTGGCGGCGTTGAGCGCGGCCGCCTCGTCGATGGCGCTGGCGTGCGCCTGGTAGACGGGCGCGCAGACCGCCGGCATCGTCCTGGCCATCGCGCTCAGGTCGGCCGGGCTCGTCACCGGCGTGTTCACCGGCATGCAGGGACTCCCGGCGTACTGCTGCTCGACCTCACTCCGATGGCGGTAGGCGTCGGGCACGCGCAAGTTCAGTTCGCCCAGGGACGCGGCCGCGTTGCGCAGGCAGTAGTCCGACGTGGCGTCCGCCTGGGTGATCATCTCGTCCAGCGCGTCGCCGTCGAGCGTCCGCATCGCCAGGTCGGGAAACCAGGGCTCCCCCACCGGAAACGCGGGCTGGGCCGCGGACGACTGGACCGCGAGCGCGCCCAGCGCCGCGGCGACGGTGAAGATCGACCGGTTCATGCAGGCCCCGCTCTTTCGCGAAACGACGTTAGGTGGCGCGGAGGGCGGGCACAAGCGGCGCGCCGGGCTCCCCGGCCGGGCGAACGCCGGTCTGCCGAAAAACAGGCTGGGCCTTGGACGAAGCGGCGCCGGCCCGTCGTTGGATCCTGCGTCAGGCCGCCGCATGCCGCGCCGGCCGGACGCGGGGCGGCGGGGGCCGAGCCGAAAGGGATAGAGACATGGCGGATGTGATGATCGGCGGCGTCGTGGCCGGCGAAGACGGGGGCCTGCGGCTCACGGGGACCTCGGCCGACGTCGGGCGCGAGCAGGTCTGGGTGCGGATCGGCGACGAATGGTTCAAGGCCAAGGTCGACGCGGCCACCGGCGACTGGTCGGTGAAGATCTCGGAGGACGACCTCGCCGACCTGATGGACGACGAGGCCGACGCCGAGGGCGGGGCCGACGGCGACGCGGCCACCCTGGAGGTGGAGGTGGGCGTCTACCTGCACCCCTCGCACCGGCCGGGCGTGGGCGCGCACAAGGTGCTGGCCGATCCGGACGCGGTGGACACCGCCGTCCTGACCCATGTGGACGGCGACGCCGAGCTGGTCGCCAACGGCTCCTTCGAGGCCGACCTGATCGACGAGGGAACCTGGGACATCCTGCCGCTCACCGGCTGGACCGGGACCGACGGCGGGATCGAGCTGTGGAACACGCTCGCCGGCCAGCCGGTCTCGGCCGACGGGGCCCAGCACATCGAGCTGGACAGCGACGCGCGCGTCGACGTGGTGGGCCAGGCGGTGAGCGCGGTGGCCGGCGAGGCCTACACGCTCTCCCTCGCCTACGCCTCGCGGGCCGAGACGGCCGGCGTGGGCGACACGACCGACGCCTTCGAGGTGTGGTGGAACGGGGCCCTGGTGGCGACGCTGGACCCGGAGAGCACGGCCTGGGCGACCTTCACCGCCGAGGTGACGGCGACCGGCAGTGACGTGCTGGAGCTGCGCGAGGCCGGCGCGAACGACGGCTATGGGGCGCTCGTGGACGACGTCTCCCTGGTGAGCGTGTCCGGGGCTGATGGGTGGGTGCTGGCGTAACACGCCGGCGCTCCGCCGCCGCCGGGGCTGGGGAGGTCCCGGCGGCGGATGGGGGGACTAGTGAGCGCGCGCCGGCCACGGGAAGAATCCAAGGCGGACACGCGCCTCCAGGTTTGCGCGGCTTGCAGAACCTCCGCGTGCGTCGCAACCTGTGCGCGGGTTGCCACAGCACACCACCTACGAGCACGGGCGGGGCGGGACTTGAAGAACGCGTATAGCTTCGACTCGATTGCGCGCGTCGTGCGGGCTTCCGACGCTCGCGACTTCGATGTCGACCTTAAGGTAGATCGTCAAACATTGGTGGAAGCAGCCGTCGCAGAAGCGATGCTTCAGCCGAGCTCCCTACGGCACACTACCTGTCTGCGAGTTCGCGGAAAGCCCTGCTATTTCTATTCTAAGTATAGCACCAATCTCGTCGTCCGCGCGACCGCGCGATATCTATCCCAGCGCTTCCGCGTCACCGCGCCCAACCGAGATCGCGTCGTCAGATCCGTTATCGAGGCGATGTCAGAGGCCACGCCCTTTCACGTCATCCGACGTGACATCAAGAGTTTCTACGAGACCGTGCCCGTGGCGGAACTCCATGACCGCCTTCTCTACGACACTGCGCTCCCGAGCCAAGTGCGCGCTCATCTTCGCGAGTACTTTAGCATCCTCCCAACAGGCACCACACAGGGACTCCCACGGGGGATCGGACTGACAACAATCCTCGCGGAACTCGCCATGCACGAGTTCGATCAGAAAGTTCGCGCCACACCTGGTGTTTATCGTTACTTTAGATACTCGGATGATATACTAGTATTCAGCATAGGCGATTTGACGACGACCGAAGCCGCCATATCCGATGCTCTACCGTCGGCGATGAAATTCAACGCTAAGAAATGCTGCTCGCGCAGTTACTTCCCCTCCGGGGCGGTGAGCCATCCGCAACAGTTTGACTATCTAGGATATAGCTTCAGCGCGCCAAGCCACCCTCCGTCCAAGCGGGGCAAGCCTCGCGAATGTCGCGTAGGGATATCCGACGTCAAAATCACCAAACTGAAGACCCGCATCGTTCTGGCGCTCCAGGAATACGAGAAAGCCCCGAACGATATGTTACTACTGTACAGGCTCCGATACCTCAGTGGCAATTTCAAAATTGCAAGACCACTTCGATATTATGAGTTGAGGAGTAAATTTACGCGATCTGGAATCTACTTCAACTATAAACGATGTGGGATCCACAACGGCTTCTCGCACACTCCATCACGCAGAACCGAACTTATGTCCCTAGACTGGTTTTACCAGAACCTCATAACGTCCAGTAGAAGCCGATACCTACCCACTCTTAGATCGAAAATGTCCCCTCCCCTGTATGCGCAGCTAAAGCAAATCTCCTTCTCCAAGGGCTACTCCCACATCATCTTCGCTCGCGTGCCGCGTGGAATGACAACAGCCGTCAAGTCGATCTGGAGAGACCATTAATGTCTCTGCGCTCTCTCAAGTATCGCGCACTCCTAACGGAAACGCTTCCGTTCGAAGCCCCCATAATATTTTCGAACAATATCCTCCACGCCAGCCTCTCAGCTCCAGCCTCAGACGGAGACACTTCGAGACTCTTAAGCCTCCTTAGACAAAAGGGCGGTAAGCACTCCCAACCCTATTCTTATCGAATTTCCAAAAATGAGACCCGGTACACTACGCTCGGGATAATTCACCCCGCCTGGCAGCTCGATATTGCCGAATTCTATGAGCGCCACTCGGAAACGCTACTCAACTACTGCGGCGATGAGCGCTTCAGCCTCCGGCGACCGTCGGCCGTTGCGTCGCCATTTCGTGAGCCAACCAGTCACCTCGAGGACGAAGATGCACGCCTTCGGCTTGGCGTCGCCCAGCAAGCGGCAGATGCGGGAGAGCCGGATGTCACGCACCTTTCCTCCTACTTCGCTTATCGGAAGTACAACTTGCTTGGAAAGTTTGCAGACTCCCGAGAACATCAACGGCTAGAGTCGCGCTTCGTCTACCGTAGAGAAATCGATGTGGCGAAATGCTTCTATCATATCTACACCCACTCCCTGACCTGGGCTGTCAAAGATAAGTCATTTTCCAAAGCTCATGCCAACTTCTTCAGTTTTGAAGATGCTATGGATACCTTGTTCCAGAATATCAATTACAATGAGACGAATGGGATCGTGGTGGGTCCAGAGTTCTCACGCATTTTCGCCGAGATAATCCTCCAAAGGGTCGACCGAGAAATCGTGCACAGCCTTTCAGTCCAAGGCCTGGAGGCGACGAAGGATTACGACGTACGGCGGTACGTGGACGACTTCTTTGTATTCGGAAATGAACTTCCGGTTCTGGATCGGGTTGAAGCTGCCGTCCGCCACGCGCTGGAACGCTTCAAGCTGTACGTCAATGAAGACAAGCTCTCCACCCTCAGCCGCCCCTTCGTCTCTCCGATTTCATTCGCCCGGCACGACATCGGGATCACCTTCCGGGAGGTCCAGCGACTCATTGGAGATATTCCCACGGCAGATCTGGGCGTAAGAGGCGCAGGAATTCTGCGCTCAGTTCGCGCACTCCTCAGCGACTTCCGGCTGATCGTGAAGAAGCATGAGATTGGGTTCGAGAACGTGAGCGGTTGGCTCCTCGCCAAGTATCGTCGGACAATCAGGCGAACCCTAGCAGCCGCGGAGCTGAGCGCTGGCCCGGCTAAGTCCACACTTATCGAGGTGGCTCTCGCTCTGCTCGACAGCGCATTCTACATCGCAGCGCTCGACACAAGAGTCAGGACGACGTATTCCATTTCCCACATCATCGGACTCTTTGAGGAGAAGAAGTCGCACTTCTATCCAGAACAACTTGATGAATTTCTTCATATTGTGAACGATAGATTGGTGGGGCTATTGAGGACGGCATTCGCTCGTGGAAAGTTTTCAAGTTCTGACGAGTATGTAGAAGGCTATAATCTGCTGATCTGCGGAGCGCACTTCATAGGTGCCGAATTTACTAGAGCTAAGCTCGTTCGGGATATACTTAATACAATTATAGAAACCCACGGCGACAGATATTTCGCGTATATCTCCGCAAAATTTTGCCTACTTAAGGACAAGCTTGCACATCGTGTCTCGTTAGACACCCTCAACGCGAAGGTGGATGGCTACCTTAGGGAACGCGGCAACCCCAAATTGATCAGCAACGACTTCCTATTGCTGTCAGACGTACTGAGCTCTCCCGACATAGATGTATCTATGAAACGCAGGCTATTTGAGGATGTTGTGGGCGGACGTCCGTCGCGAGCCGCAATCGCCTCTATCGTACCTCACGTTGGGTTTGTGGATTGGGACGGCCTTAGCGTCCGGCACCTACTGAAGCGGAAGACGTTGCGTCCAGTCTACGCTTGGGGCTAGCTTCAACTGGGACCACAGCTCCGAAGACGGTGTTGGCTTGCCGGCATCTACGGATCGCGCTTCCGGCGCGTCGGACCCGACGCGGCGTGTAGTTTCTACGCGCGTCTAGCGACTGGGAGGCTGTTGAGACGGGCTGAACCCGGTTAACGGGGGATGCACACACAGTACGGGGTTGTGGTTCCACCTTTCTCTGTTCCGCGCGACTTCTGAAGCCAGGTCACTCTGCACAGTTTGTCGCTTAGCGGCGGACTGCCCGACGGCTCGCGCCAGCTCAGCTGGCGAGGCTGAGCCCGGTGCCGCGACTTGCCCTCCTTCGCCACCCGCCTCGGCGCGCGCCCCCTCCACCGCTTGCGGGGGAGGAGCGCGGGGCGGCGCTGGCGGTGCGTTGGCTTGCCCCCTCCACCACCCGCTCTGCGGCGGGCGGTCCCCCTCCCCCGTTCGCGGCCGCTCACGGGGGAGGAGCTGGGCGCTGGGGGGCGGAACCGGCGGCGGGGAAAGGCTATTCTCCGGACGCGTTACCGGAGGCTTCGCCGTGAGAAGACAGCCCATCAAGCTCCTGATGCTCGCCGGCGCGGGCGCCGCGGCCCTGGCCGGGTCCGTGGCGGCGGCGCAGGGGATGAACCCGGGCAATCCGCCCGTGCCGCGCGAGCACGCCGCGGCGGTGGAGGCCTATGGCGGGCTCTATACGGGCCCCGCGACGGCCTATGTGGCCGAGGTGGGCGGCCGGGTGGCGCAGGCGGCGGGCCGGGGCGGCCGCTGCGGCTTCCACGTGGTCAACACCGACGTGGTCAACGCCTTCACCAGCCCGCCGGGCTGCCACGTCTACATCACCCGCGGGCTGCTGGGGCTGCTGTCCAGCGAGGACGAGCTGGCCGCGGTGCTGGGCCACGAGGTGGGCCATGTGACCGCCAACCATGCCGGCAAGCGGCAGCAGCGCAGCACGCTCACCACGCTGGGGGCCCTGGTGCTGGGGGCGGTCACCAAGTCCAGCGACCTGGCGCAGCTGGCCAGCGGGTTCGGCCAGCTCAACGTGCTGTCGTACTCGCGCAGCCAGGAGCTGGAGTCCGACCAGCTGGCGGTGCGCTACCTGACGGGGGCCGGGTATTCGCCCTATGCGCTGACCGACGTGATCGCCGCCCTGCAGGGCCAGGAGCAGCTGAAGGTGCGGGTCTCCGGGCGCGAGGCGAAGACCGCGCCGGCCTGGGCGCAGACCCACCCGCTGCACGGCGACCGGATCGTGCGGGCGGCGCAGCACGCGCGCGCCGCCGGCCGGCCGCCGGGACCGGAGCGCGAGGCCGAGTACCTGGCGCGCATCGACGGCCTGACCTTCGGCGACGACCCGCGGCAGGGCTTCGTGGAGGGCCGGCGGTTCGTGCACCCGGAGCTGGGGATCGCCTTCGAGGCGCCGGCCGGCTTCACCCTGACCAACGGCTCGCGGGCGGTGAAGATGGAGGGGCCGGGCGGGCTGCAGGCGATCTTCTCCGCGGCCCCGCTGCGCGGCGACCTGGAGGGCTACGCCTACGAGGCCCTGCGCGGCGCGGCCGGGCAGACGCCGGTGCAGACCGGCCGGCCGGAGCGCACCCGCATCAACGGGATGGAGGCGGTGGTCCTGCCGGCCCAGGCGGCCGGGCAGCGCGGCGTGGTGGAGGTGACGGTGGCGGCCTATGCGGCGGGGCCGGAGACCGGCTACCACTTCGTCACCCTGGCGCCGGCCGGGGGCTCGCGCGCCTTCGACCCGCTGATCGGCTCGTTCCGGCGGCTGAGCCGCGAGGAGGCGCGGGGCGCGCGGCCGCGGGTGATCGAGGTGGTGGCGGTGCGGCCGGGGGACACGGTGCGCAGCCTGGCCGAACGGATGGCGGTGGACGCCGAGCCGGAGGCGCATTTCCGGCTGCTGAACGGCCTCACGGACGGGCGCGAGGTGCGGCCGGGCCAGCGGGTGAAGCTCGTCAGCTACGGGCGCGGCGAGCGCCAGGCGGCGCGCCGCGGCGGCTGAGGCCGGTTCGCGCCTAGAACGGCATGGGCTCCGGCGGGCCGGCGAGGCGCAGCCAGGCGGAGTGCGGCAGGAGCTGGAGGTCGAGGCGGCCGGCGTCGGCGCAGGGCTCCAGGCGGGCGCGCAGGCCCATGGGGGCCTGCAGCAGCTCGCGGGCGGCGAGGTCGACCACCAGCAGGGCCGCGCCGACCCAGCGGGTCAGCGGGTCGGCGTAGTCCACGCGCAGGAGCTGGCGGGCGGGGTGGGCCGAGAGCTGGACGACGGTGACCGGACGGTCGTGGCGCGGCTTCAGCCAGCCGTCTGGAGGCGCGGGGTCGGGCATGGCGGCGGGGCTCCTCGTCGGCGGGCGACGGGGAGCGGGGTAGCGCGGGGCGTGCGGGCGGGCGCGTGATGGGGGTCACGCGGGCTGGGAGTGGTCCCCCTCCCCCGCTTGGCGGGGGAGGAGCTGGGCGGCGCTAGGTCTTGGGCCTGAAGCGCTTGGTGGCGGGGAAGCCCTTGGGGGCGAGCTTGCCGGCGGCGGCGCGCCGGCCGACCCATTCGCGCCATTCGGGCCACTGGCGGGTGCGGCCGTCCGACGTGGTCCAGGCGGCGCCGTCCTCGGCGTTGAAGACGAGCGCGTCCTTCAGGCCGCCTTCCCGGTAGGCCTGCAGCTTGACGCCCTTGCCGCGGGGCATCTCGGGGAGCTCGGCGGCGGGGAAGATCAGGATCTTGCCGTTGTCGCCCACGACGGCGAGGTGGTCGCCGGTCAGCGGCAGGCAGACCTGGGCGGCGTTCTTGCCGTTGGCGGACGAGACGTTGAGCACCTGCTTGCCGGCCCGGCGGAAGGCGATGGCCTCCTCCTCCGGCATGACGAAGCCGTAGCCCTCCTTCGAGGCCAGGACGCGCTTGGCGCCGGGCCTGTGCACGAAGACGTCGACCAGGCCGACCTTGTCGTCGAGGTCGATCATCAGGCGGAGCGGCTCGCCGTGGCCGCGGGCGCCGGGGAGCTTGTCGCAGCCCAGGGTGAAGAAGCGGCCGTCGGAGGCGAAGATCAGGAGCTTGTCGGTGGTCTCGGCGGGGACCAGGAACTGCAGCTTGTCGCCTTCCTTGAACTTCAGCTCGGAGGGGTCCTCGACGCGGCCCTTGGCGGCGCGGATCCAGCCGCGCTCGGAGAGGATGACGGTGATCGGCTCGCGCACGATCATCGCCTCCAGGGCGGCCTCGGTGTCGATCTCCGGGGCGTCGGCGAAGATGGAGCGGCGGTCGTTGAGCTTGCCGAGCTGGGCCTTGGTGTCCTTCAGGCCCTGGCCCACCAGCTTCCACTGGGCCTTGTCGGAGGCCAGCATGCCGAGGATGCCGTCGCGCTCCTCGGAGAGCTCGGCGTGCTCGCGGCGGAGCTCCATCTCCTCGAGCTTGGCGAGCTGGCGCAGGCGGGTGTTGAGGATCGCCTCGGCCTGCAGGTCGGTGAGCTCGAAGGTCTCGATCAGCCTGGCCTTGGGCTCGTCCTCGTAGCGGACGATGCGGATCACCTCGTCGAGGTTGAGGTAGGCGATGACCAGGCCGTCGAGGATGTGCAGCCGGGCCTCGATCTTGGCCAGGCGGTTGCGGGCGCGGCGGACCAGCACCTCGCGGCGGTGGTCGAGGAAGGCCCTGAGCGCCTGGCGCAGGTTCATCACGCCGGGCGTGCCGCGGGCGTCGAGGACGTTGAGGTTGACGCTGAAGCGGGTCTCCAGGTCGGAGAGCCGGAACAGGCTCTCCATCAGGACTTCCGGCTCGACGTTGCGGCTCTTGGGCTCCAGGACCAGGCGGACGTCCTCGGCGGACTCGTCGCGCACGTCGCCGAGCAGCGGGGCCTTCTTGGTCTCGATCAGGCCGGCGAGCTGCTCGACCAGGTCGGACTTCTTCACCTGGTAGGGCACCTCGGTGACGACGATCTGGTAGGTCCCCTTGCCGAGGTCCTCGCGGGTCCACTGGGCGCGGACCCGGACCCCGCCGCGGCCGGTCTCGTAGGTCTCCAGCAGCGACCGCCGCGGCTCGACGATGACGCCGCCGGTCGGGAAGTCCGGCCCCTGGACGTGGGCCATCAGGGCCTCGGTGGAGGCGTCGGGCTGGTCGAGCAGCAGGAGGCAGGCGTCGATCAGCTCGCCGGCGTTGTGCGGCGGGATGGACGTCGCCATGCCGACGGCGATGCCCGTCGTGCCGTTGGCCAGCAGGTTGGGGAAGCCGGTGGGCAGGACCACCGGCTCGGTGTCGGCGCCGTCGTAGGTCGGCTTGAAGTCGACGGCGTCCTCGTCGATGCCGTCCAGGAGCAGCATGGCCGCGGCCGTCAGCTTGGCCTCGGTGTAGCGCATGGCGGCGGGGTTATCGCCGTCGATGTTGCCGAAGTTGCCCTGGCCGTCGACCAGCGGATAGCGCTGGGCGAACTCCTGGGCCATGCGCACCAGGGTGTCGTAGATCGACTGGTCGCCGTGCGGGTGGTAGCCGCCCATCACCTCGCCGACCACCTTGGCGCACTTGCGGGCCGCGGCCTCGGGGTTCAGCCGCATCTCGCGCATGGCGTAGAGCACGCGCCGCTGCACGGGCTTTAGCCCGTCGCGGACGTCGGGCAGCGCCCGGTCGGTGATGACGCTGAGCGCGTAGGCCAGGTAGCGGCGCGACAGCGCTTCGGACAGCGGCTCGTCGATGATGCGGCCGTTCCCGTCGGCGGGGCCGCTGTCGGAGGGGGGCGGGGTATCCAGGGCCATCTTCGGTCCGTCGGGGCAGAATCAACTTCGATCGTGAGCCGTCACTCTTAGCGTGGCGGGGCGCCAGGGGCGATGCGGCGCAAGGGTCGCTCCACATCATTTGCGGGGATCAGAACGGCAGCGGCTGCAGGTCCGGCTCCACCCAGGCGCGGCGGGCCTCGGGGTCGAACAGGCGCGCGCGGGTCCAGTGGGCGAGCAGCCAGTCCGAGCGGCCGCAAGGACCGGCGAGCAGGCGGGCCAGCGCCTCGGCGCGGCTGCGGCCGGCCAGCGCCGCGGCGGCGGCGCGCAGCGAGGCCCGGGTGATGGTCTCGTGGTATCCCTCGGTGTCGGTGTTGGGGACGCCGGTGGCCAGGTTGTAGGCGCGGATCAGGCCCGGCATTTCGGCAGGCGCGTCGCGGCCGGGCTCGGCCAGCAGCCAGACGGCGGCGGCGAAGTGGGCGGCGTGGGTCCACTCGGCCTTGGGCAGGGTGCGGTCGGCCATGGCCCGGCCGATGCGGTCGATCTCGTCCTCGGTGAACATGCGAAGGCTCCTTGAAGGTCGGGGCCCGGCGGGGACGCAGGCAGCAAAAACCCCGCCGGAGCGGGGTTTGCGGGGGTCAGGCTCTCGAACGAAGGCTCAGACGCGCGCGAGCACCGCCACGGAGTGACGTTGCCTTTGCTGGGTCTGGTTGCGCGCGATGCGGGCCATGGCGGCGCTTGTAGCAGACCGCCGGTCGCTTGACAGCGACGATTACGCGCGTAAACGTTGCGAACGATTACGGGTGTAAACGTCATGAAGATCAGCGGCGCGGAAAGCGTGGTGATGGACGCCCTGTGGCGGCGCAGCCCGCGCACGGCCGAGGACGTGGCCGCCGAGGTGGCCGGCCCGCAGGGCTGGACCGAGGCCACGGTGAAGACCCTGATCAACCGGCTCCTGAAGAAGAAGGCCGTGGAGGCCGAGCGCGAGGGCCGCCGCTACCTCTACCGGCCGAGGCTCGCCCGCGAGGCGTGGCTGGCGGCGGAGAGCGAGACGGTGGTCGACCGGCTGTTCGGCGGGCGCGTGGCGCCGCTGGTCAGCCACTTCTCGAAGAGCGGGCGCCTGACGCCCGAGGACGTGGCCGAGCTGAAGCGGCTGATCGCGGAGATCGAGGAATGACCGGCGAGATCCTGGGCGCGGTCCTCCGCGCGAACGTGGTGGCGGCCCTGGCCGTGGTGCTGGTGCTCCTGCTGCGCCGGCCCGTGCGGCAGGCGTTCGGGGCCCGCGTGGCCTATGCGCTGTGGTCGCTGCCGCTGCTGGCGGGCCTCGCGGCGCTCGCGCCGCAGCCGGCGGCGGAGACCCTGCCGTTCGTGGGCGAGGCGGCGGGCGCCGCGGGCCGCGCGATGGCCGCCGCCGCCGCGACCGACCGCGGCGACGGGGTCGTGCTGTCGCTGTGGCTGGCGGGCGTGGCCGCGAGCGCGGCCTGGACCTGGCGGCTGCAGCGCCGGTTCGTCGCCTCGCTGGGCCGGCTGGAGCCGCTCGGCGGGACGCCCGGGGTCTGGCGCGCGGCGCGGGCCGACGCCGGTCCCGCGGTGGTGGGCGCGCTCCGGCCGCGGATCGTCACCCCCTCCGACTTCGAGACCCGCTTCGACGCGGCCGAGCGCGACGTGATCCTGGCGCACGAGGCCGCCCACCTGCGGACCGGCGACGCCTGGGCGAACGCCGTGCTGGCGGGGCTGAAATGCCTGTGCTGGTTCAACCCCCTGGTCCACTGGGGCGCGCGGGCGATGCGGGTCGACCAGGAGCTGGCCTGCGACGCCGCGGTGATCGCCCGCTTCCCGCAGGCCCGGAAGCTCTACGGCGAGCTGCTGCTGAAGACGCAGCTCGGAACCCAGCCCCTGCCGGTCGGCTGCCACTGGCCGGCGGGCTCGGCCCATCCCCTGAAGGAGCGCATCGTCATGCTGAAGTCCCCCCTGCCCGCCCGCGCCCGCAAGCGCCTGGGCCTCGCCGTGGTGGCCTCCCTCGCCGCGCTCTGCGCCGGCGCGGCCTGGGCCACGGGAGCTACGCGGACGACGGTCGGCGACCCCGACTGGGTCCAGCGGCCGACGCCGGCGGACGTCGTCGCCTTCTACCCGCCCCAGGCGGCGGCCGAGAAGGTCGAGGGCCGGGTGGTGATCGCCTGCCAGGTGACCGGCGCCGGACGGCTCGAGGGCTGTGCGGTCACGATGGAGGATCCCGCCGCCTACGGCTTCGGCGCGGCGGCGCTGAAGATGGCCGAACGCTTCCAGATGACCACCCGCAGCCGCAGCGGCGTCCCGACCGCCGGCGCCGACGTGCGCATCCCGATCCTGTTCCGGCTGCCCCAGGCCGGCTGAGACGCCGCTAGAGCCGTCCCGCCTCCGCCAGGCGGTCGACCAGCCAGAGGCGGGCCGGCGGCAGGGGGCGGTTCATCGGGTTGAAGATGAAGGCCTCGAGGAAGTGGGCGGTGAGGTCGAGGCCGGCCTTCACGTCGCCGGGCTGGAGCCTCGCCTGGGAGCTCAGCAGGAAGGGCGGCAGGGCGAGCAGGCGGTCGCGGTAGGGCTCGCCGGCCTCGCGGGAGACCGCCCGGCCGGTGCGCGGACTGACGTAGACCAGGTCGTCGGTGGCGCCGGTGGCGGCGCACTTCGAGAAGTCGAGGCCGAAGCCCAGCTCCTCCAGGAGGCCCGCCTCGAAGCGCACGAAGACGGCGGGCCAGATCTCCGGATGGGCGAACGCCCGGGAGAGCGCCTCGAAGGCCAGGTAGGCGCCGGGGTGCGGCTCGCGCTCGGGGAGCGCGCCTGCGGCCACGGCCGCGGCGGCGGAGAGGCCGGCGAGCGCCAGCTTGTCGTCGAACAGGGCCGCGGGCCCCTCCCCGGCCGGCTCCAGCGTGGCCGATCCGAGCTGGTCGGAGACCCGGGCGCGGTAGCGGGCGGTGACCGGGGCGCCGGCCTGCAGGAAGGGCTTCATCTTGCGCGAGCCGCCGCCGGCCACGTGGGCGGCGTACTTGCCGTGGCGCTCGGTGAGCAGCTCGACGATGGCCCCGGACTCCCCGTGGGCCCGGGCGGTCAGCACGAAGGCGGCGTCCTCGAATTCCATGAGGGCCGATGTAGCAGGAATGGGCGCGCGTCTCCTCTCCCCCGACACGAAGTGCGGGGGGAGAGGGTAGGGAGAGGGGCGGCCGGGCGTGAGGGTTCACGCCGGGGGTCGGGCGGGGGTCAACGAGGGCGCTGGCGGAAGCGTACGGGTGGCGGGAGCTCGGAGCCGCCCCTCTCCCTACCCTCTCCCCCCGGGCTGCGCCTCGGGGGAGAGGAGAGTTGCGTCGGCGGGCCGCTGAGGGTCAACCTAGCTCCATGGCGAAGGTTCGCACGCTTCGGGACAACACGCAGCGCGACCGGGCCCGGACGCTGCGGCGGGAGAACACCTTGGCCGAGGCGCGGCTTTGGAACGCGCTGCGGGCTCATGGGCTCGGCGGTTGGAAGTGGCGCCGGCAGGTTCCGCGTGGGTCCTATATCGTCGACTTCCTGTGTGTCGACGCCGGGCTGGTGGTGGAGCTCGACGGCGGCCACCACCCCGAGCAAGAGGACTATGACGCGCGGCGGACGGCCTGCCTCGAGGCGCTCGGCCTGCGGGTGATCCGGTTCTGGAACCACGAGGTGCTGGGCGACCGCGATGCGGTCTGCACGGCGATCCTGCAGGCCTGCGGTGGGGAGCGCCCCCTCCTCTCCCCCGACACGAAGTGCGGGGGGAGAGGGTAGGGAGAGGGGCGGCCGGGCGTGAGGGTTCACGCCGGGGGTCGGGCGGGGGTCAACGAGGGCGCTGGCGGAAGCGTACGGGTGGCGGGAGCTCGGAGCCGCCCCTCTCCCTACCTCTCCCCCCGGGCTGCGCCTCGGGGGAGAGGAGGGTCTAGACGTCGAAGTCGAGGCCGACGTCGCCGTAGAATTCGCGCTTGTCGGCCCAGCGTTCGTCGACCTGGACGTGCAGGAAGAGGTGGACCGGGCGGTCGAGGATGACGGTGAGCTCCTCGCGGGCCTTCTGGCCAATCCATTTCAGGGTCTGGCCGTTCTTGCCGAGGATGATCGGGCGCTGGCTCTCGCGCTCGACGTAGATGGTCTGCTCGATGCGGAGCGAGCCGTCCTTGCGGTCCTCGAACTTGGTGGTCTCCACGGCCGCCGAATAGGGCAGCTCCTCGTGGACGCGGAGGTAGAGCTTCTCGCGGGTGATCTCGGCGGCCAGCAGGCGGGCCGGCAGGTCGGCGGTCTGGTCCTCGGGGTAGAACCAGGGGTTCTCCGGCATCAGCCCGGCCAGGCGGGCCCGCAGGTCCTCGACGCCGGAGCCGGAGGTCGCGGAGATCATGAAGACCTCGTCGTAGACCCCGGTCTCGAACAGCTTCTGCGACAGGGCCAGCAGGTTCTCGCGCTTCACCTGGTCGATCTTGTTGAGCGCCAGGATCGCCTTGCGGCCGGACTTCTTCAGACCCTCGACGATCGACTCCACGTCCTGGGCGGCCTTGCGGTCGGCGCCCTTGGCCCCCGGCTCGCCGGCGGCGATCTCGGCGGCGGCGTCGACCAGGTGGACGATGACGTCGGCGTCCTCGGCCCCGCCCCAGGCGGCGCGGACCATCGCCCGGTCGAGCCGCCGTCTGGGCTGGAAGATGCCGGGGGTGTCGACGAGCACGATCTGGGCGTCGCCGGCCATGGCCACGCCGCGCACCGGGAAGCGCGTGGTCTGCACCTTCTGGGTGACGATGGAGACCTTGGCGCCCACCAGGCGGTTGGTGAGGGTGGACTTGCCCGCATTGGGCGCGCCGATGATGGCGCAGAAGCCGGCGCGGCTCATTCGTCGTCTACCTGTGGCTCGGGGCCTTCGCGACGCAGCAGCATCTGCTGGGCGGCGGCCTTCTCGGCGTCCTGGCGGGAGCGGCCCTGCGCCTGTTCGGGCGGATAGCCTTCCACCTCTACCGAAACGGTGAAGGAGGGCGCGTGATCCGGGCCCTCGCGGGAAATGATCTCATAGACCGGCAGCGGCAGCCCCTGCCCCTGCGCCCATTCCTGGAGCTGGGTCTTCGGGTCCTTGGAGCGCGGCTCGTCGAGGCGGGCGAACTCCTCCTGCCAGAACTTCAGGAAGAAGGCGCGGGCGCATTCCAGCCCGCCGTCGACGTAGAGGGCGGCGATCAGGGCCTCGCAGGCGTCGCCGAGCACGGCGTCGGACTGGCGCGCGCCGACCTTGGTGGCCGAGGCGCTCATGCGCATGGCTTCCGGCAGGCCCGCCCGCTTCGCCGCCCGGGCGCAGGCGTGGTAGTTCACGAGGGACGCCAGGAGCCGGCTCATCTCGCCCTCGCGGGCGTCGGGGTCGAGCGCCATCAGCCGCTCGGCGGCGCAGAGGTTCAGCACCCGGTCGCCGAGGAACTCCAGCCGCTCGTTATGGCGCACGGTCCTGGCCCCGTCGCCGACGCTGGCGTGGGTCAGCGCCCGCTCCAGCAGGTCGCGGTCGTGGAAGACATAGCCGATGCGCCGTTCGAGCTCGGCGACGGCGGCCTCTCGCGCGTTCATCGACTACTTCAGGGGGTGGAAGAAGCGGCTGGGCCGGGCGTCCATGACCCAGGTCCAGGGCTTGAAGATTGAGGCGCCCGGGTGCCAGGACAGCAGGATGATCTGCGCCTTGCCGACCAGGTTCTCGGCCGGGACGTAGCCGACGCCGCCGACCGCGCCGGAGACGCGGCTGTCCAGGGAGTTGTCCCGGTTGTCGCCCATCATGAAGTAGTGGCCCTCGGGGACCACATAGACTTCGGTGTCGTCGAGGTCGTGCTCGGGCCCGAAGTCGTCGGTCAGGAAGGCGCGGCCGCCGGGCAGGATCTCGCGATAGCGGGTCACGTCGCGCTCGCCGCCGTACTCCGACACGTGCCGGCTGGTCCCCAGGTTCTCGCGCCGCACCTGCTCGCCGTTGAGGTAGAGCAGGCCGTCGCGCATCTGGATGCGGTCGCCCGGCAGGCCGATCAGGCGCTTCACATAGTCGGTGTGGCCGTCGCGGGGCAGCTTGAAGACCACCACGTCGCCGCGCTGCGGCGCGCGGGCCATGATCCGGCCCTCGAAGACCGGCGGGCTGAACGGGATGGAGTGGCGCGAGTAGCCGTAGGCGTACTTCGAGACGATGATGTAGTCGCCCTCGTAGAGGTTCGGCTCCATCGAGGCCGACGGGATGGTGAAGGGCTGGAAGAACAGCACCCGCAGGAAGAGCGCGATCAGGAGCGCGTAGACCACCGTCTTGATGATCTCCACGACCTCGCTCATCGCGCCGGACTTTTCGGGGGTCTGCGCGGCCTGCACGTTCTCGCTCATGGTGGTTCCCGGGTAGGTCCGGCGGCGGACGAAGGCCCGTCGTTACGCGCTGGGCTGCGCCGGGGCAAGTTCGGGCGGCGAACCCCCTCCTCTCCCCCGACATGAAGTGCGGGGGGCAGAGGGTAGGGAGAGGGGCGGCTGGGCGGCCGGGTTCTTGTCGACGAGGGGGCGAGGATCAGCGGGTCGGTGCGTCCTGGCTGAAACGTCGGAGCAACGGGACATCTGAGCCGCCCCTCTCCCTACCCTCTCCCCTCGGGCTGCGCCTCGGGGGAGAGGAGGCTAGCCGAGCGGCTTGGCGATGCGGTCGAGGTTGAGGTTGAGCCAGGTCCAGGGCTTGAGGATCGAGGCGCCCGGCTTCCAGGAGACCAGGACCAGGCGGGCGCGGCCGACGAGGTTCTCCTCAGGGAGGTAGCCCACGCCGCCCGCCCCGACCGGCACCCGGCTGTCGGAGGAGTTGTCGCGGTTGTCGCCCATCATGAAGTAGTGACCCTCGGGGACCACATAGACGTCGGTGTCGTCGAGCCCGCCGTCGGGGCCGTAGTCCTGGGTCAGGTAGCTGCGGCCGCCCGGCAGGGTCTCGCGGTAGATCTCGCCCATGGCGCGCGGGTCGGTGGCCGCGCCGGGGACGGGCATGCGGACCACCCGCTCGCCGTTCAGCCAAAGCTCGCTGTTCCGCACCTGGATACGGTCGCCGGGCAGGCCGATCAGGCGCTTGACGAGGTCGGTTCGGTTGTCGAGCGGGGTCTTGAAGACGATGACGTCGCCGCGCGCCGGCGCCCGGGCCAGCAGCCGGCCCTCGAACAGCGGCGGGCTGAACGGGGCCGAGTGGCGCGAATAGCCGTAGCTCCACTTGGTGACCACGATGTAGTCGCCCTCGTAGAGGTTCGGCTCCATGGAGGCCGAGGGGATGGTGTAGGGCTGGACCAGGACGACCCTCAGCACGAGCGCGATCAAGAGCGCCCAGAACAGGGTCTTGATGATCTCCCAGGTCTCGTTCGCACCCTCGCCGGCGCCCGCGCCCGCCTTCCGCCTGCCCCGAACCAAACCGGCCATCCTCTTCGCTTCGGCGGCGCGCGGGCCGCGATTCAGGTCCCTGATCTACGACAGACTTGGGGCCGGCGCCCATGAACTCCTGCTCATGTGGCGACGCGCCGCCCTCGCCGCGGTGATCGACAAACCGCGCGACCGTGGCCATACCGCGGCGATGACCCGGACCGCCCTCACCCCGCTGCACGCCCTCCTCGCGCTGGCGGTGGTGGCGGTATGGGGGACCAACTTCGTGGTCATCCGCTGGGGCCTGGACGACCTGCCGCCGCTGACCTTCGCGGCGCTCAGGTTCACCTTCGCGGTGCTGCCGGCGGTGTTCTTCCTCAAGCGCCCGGCCGTGCCGCTGTGGAACCTGGCGGCCTACGGCCTGCTGATCGGGGCCGGCCAGTTCGGCGTGCTCTACATCGCCATGACGCAGTGGATCTCGCCCGGGCTGGCCTCGCTGGTGGTGCAGACCCAGGCCTTCTTCACCATCGGCTTCGCCATGCTGCTGACAGGGGAGCGGGTGAAGCGGTTCCAGCTCGTGGCGCTGGCGCTGGCCGCCGCGGGCCTGGCCTGGCTGATGACCCACTCGAACGCCGACGCCCGGCCGCTGGGCATCGCGCTGGTGCTGGTCGCGGCGCTCTCCTGGGCGGCGGGCAACACCGTGGCGCGCACGGCCGGTCCGGTGAACATGCTGGCCTACGTCGTCTGGTCGAGCATCTTCGCCGCCCCGCCGCTGATGATCCTGGCGGTGACGGTCGAGGGCTGGCCGGCGGTGAGCGGGGCGATCGCAAAGGCCGACGCCGGCGCCTGGGCCGCGGTGCTCTGGCAGTCGGTGGGCAACACCATCTTCGGCTACAGCGCCTGGTCGTGGCTGCTGGCCCGCTATCCGACCGCGACGGTGGCGCCGCTGTCGCTGCTGGTGCCGGTGTTCGGCATGGGCGCCTCGGCGATCCTGCTGGCCGAGCCGCTGACGCCGGCCAAGCTGACGGCGGCCGGGCTGGTGCTGGGCGGGCTGGCGCTCAACACCCTGTGGCCGGCCTGGACCCGGCGGACGGCGGCGCAGGCGCAGGAGCCGGCCTGATTTCGGGCCGGGCGGAACCCGGCTTGCCGATGTGAATGCGCGGCGGCGCGCGGGGGCGTAGACCGCCGCCCATGCTGCCGCGCGCGTTCTGCATGGCCAAGGCGCTCGAATGCGAGCTGAACGCGGGTCAGGTCGCGGACCCGACGACTGCGCGCGAGTGGCTGCGGATGGCCAACGAGTGGCGGCTGGCCGCCGTGGGCGCGCCGTCAGCCGCCGACGGGGGCGAGCACGCGCCGGACGTGACGCACGAGATCCAGCGGCAGGAAGGGCTTGGGCAGGACCGTTGAGCCGGCGACGCCGTGGCGCGGCACGTCGGCCTCCGAGTCGCCGGTGACGTAGACCACCGCCAGCCCCTGATGAACCGCCCGGGCCCGCCGGGCGAAGTCGAAACCCCAGCCGCGGACGCCGACGTTCACGTCGGTGATCAGGAGTCCGTAGCTGTCCAGGTCGGCGAGCGCCGCCTCGGCTTCCTCGGCGCACAGGCAGTCGGTCACCGCGAAGCCCGCGTCGACCAGGGTCTCGGCGAGCAGCACGCAGATCGCCGCCTCATCCTCGACGAGCAGGATGCGGGCCACGCCCGTCAGCCCCGCGGCTCGACGGCCGACAGCTCCGCGCCTTCGCGGGCGCGGAAGTCGAGGATGAACAGGGTCCGGCCGGCGTCGTCGGTGACCACCACGCGCCACGCGCCGGAGGACCAGAAATGCGCCGGGTCGTCGTCCAGCAGGCGGCCGGCCAGCCGCACCGCCTCGCGCCGGGCGGACTCCAGGTCGGGCAGCACGGTGCCCTCCGGATCCGGGATGGACTGGCCGTCCTCGACGTTGAAGTGATAGCGGGGCACACGGAGCTCCGAAGGCAGGACCAGGGGGAGCACACGCGGTCTCTCGGTCCCAGGCACCCAGAAGGTCGCCGCCCGGAATATTGATCCATGTAAACCCTCGGCCCCTGCACGCCAAGCGAGGCGCTGGGCCTTTTTCCTGCGTCAGACCGCCGCCGCGGCGCGCAGGTGCAGGTAGTTGGGGTCGAAGTCGGCGAAGGCCGTGAGGCCTTGCTCGTCCAGCACCGTCAGGACGCCGCCCCGCCATTCCAGGAACCCCTCCCCGCGCAGGTGCTGGACCACGCGGTTGACGTGCACGGGGGTGAGCCCGACCGCGTCGGCGAGCTCGGCCTGGGTGAGCGGCAGGTCGAACCGGTCGCCCGGCGCCAGGCCCACGGCGCGCAGCCGCTGGAGGAGCTCGCAGACCAGGTGGGCGACCTGCTGGTCGGCTGAGCGGCGGCCCATGCCAACCAGCCACTCGCGGAGCACCGCCTCGTCCACCAGGGTGGCCCACCAGAAGGCGCGGGTCAGCGCCGGGCTGGTGCGGGTCAGCCGGTCGACCTCCTCCCGCGCGATGGCGGCGATGCGCGAGGGGGCGAGCGCCTCGATGCCATGGTCCATCGTCCCCAGGATGGCCACGTGCAGGTCGCAGAAGTCGCCGGGGACAAGGAAGGCCATGATCTGGCGGCCGCCGTCGGGCAGCATCTTGTAGCGGCAGGCGAAGCCCTCCAGCACGGCGTGCACGTCGTGCGGCCGCTCGCCCTCGGAGATGACGTCCTCGCGCGCGGCGTAGGGGCGAACCACCTTGCAGGCGGCCGCCAGCGCCCGCTCGTCGTCGGGCGACAGGGGGGCGCCGTGGCGGAGCTTCCGGATCACCGGGCTGGTCATGGGCCGCCTTTCGAAATCCCGCGAAAGTTGATCTATGTGTGCGGGGCTTTCCGAAAGAACGCGTAGATGGAACGGGAGGTCCACAAACCAGCCCCGCTCCGGCGTTCGGACGTCCGGCCTCGCGGAGTCCCTGTGACCGCCCCCGACAACCCACCCCAGGAGCTCCGGCTCCTGATCGCCAAGCTGCGCAGCATCGCAGAGCTTCCGGATTCCGCCGAACAGGCGCTGCTGGCCCTGCCGTTCCGCCTGAAGACCTTCGCCGAGAACACCGACATCGTCCGCCAGGGCGACCGGCCGGGAGAGTGCGCCGTGCTGGTGGAGGGCTTCGCCTGCCGCTACAAGCTGCTCGGCGAGGGCCAGAGGCAGATCATGTCCTTCCACATCCCCGGGGACATGCCGGACCTGCAGAGCCTGCACCTGCCGGTGATGGATCACAGCCTGATGGCCCTGACGCGCACCAAGCTCGCCTTCGTGCCGCACCTGGCGCTGAACGAGATCACGCGCACCTATCCGGAGATCACGGTGGCCTTCTGGCGCGACACCCTGATCGACGCGGCGGTGTTCCGCGAATGGCTGGCCGGCGTCGGCCGCCGCACCGCCCACCAGCGGATCGCGCACGTGATCTGCGAGGTCTATGTGCGGATGCGGGCCATGAGGCTGACGGAGAACGGCAGCTTCCAGCTGCCGGTCACCCAGGCGGAACTCGGCGACTCGCTCGGGCTTTCGACCGTGCACGTGAACCGCGTGCTGCAGGACCTGCGGCGCGACCGCCTGATCTCGTCGAAGGGGCGTTTCGTGGTGATCGAGAACTGGGAGCTCTTGCAGGCGGCCGGCGACTTCGACGTCAGCTACCTGCATCTGAAGGACGTCAAGGCGGCGTGAAGCTGGACTTCCAACCCACGCTCGTCGCGAGCGGCGAGGACGGCGAGGGCCAGCTGGTCTACCGCGGCGACTATCTGATCGCCGTGCTGGTGCGGCTGTCGGACGTGCAGGAAGGGCTCGCGGGGCGCTGGTTCCTGGAGAAGGGCTTCGGGCCCCTGGACACGCCAGGGTCGCCGGTGTTCGTTGACCTGGCCGAGGCCGAGGCCTGGATCGCAGCCCGGCTGGCGGACAATTTCGGCGCGCGCTACTGGCCCTGAGCCGTCCGCACGCGGGACATTAACCCAGTTAATTCAGGTTCGGCGCGGGCCGTGGTTTCCCAAGGCGGGATGGCCGGGCGATTCCTCGCAAACCTCGAAAACTACGCGGATTTGACCGACTCCGACCGCCGGGCGGTGACCGCCGTCCTCGGCGCGCGCCGCGCGTTCCGGGCGGGCGCCGACCTGATCGAGGACGGCGAGGACGGCGGGGACGCCGTGCTGGTGCTGCTGGAGGGCCAGGCGTTCCGCCACAAGACCCTGCCCGACGGACGGCGGCAGATCCTGTCCTTCCACGCGCCCGGCGACGTGCTCGACCTGCAGCGGCTGTTCATGGGCGTGGACTACAGCGTGGCCGCCCTGAACGCCGGCGAGGTGGCGGTCGCGCCGCGCGCGGCCCTGCTGCAGGCGATGGCCGACCACCCGCGGGTGGCGCAGGCGCTGTGGAAGCTGAGCCTGGTGGAGGCCGCCATCTACCGCGCCTGGCTGGTGGGCGTCGGGCGGCGCACGGCCCACGCGCGGATCGCCCACCTGCTGTGCGAGGTGTTCACCCGGCTGGCGGCGGCCGGCGAGGCGGACGGCTGGCGCTGCCCCTTCCCGGCCACCCAGACCCACCTGAGCGATTCCCTCGGCCTGTCGGTGGTGCACACCAACCGGGTGCTGGGGGCCCTGGAGCGCGAGGGGCTGGTGAGCGTGCGCCGCCGCGAAATCCGGGTGCGCAACTGGGCCGGCCTGATGGCGGCGGGCGAGTTCGAGCCGGGCTACCTGCAGCTCCCCGCCCGCGCCGCCTGAGGGGTCAGGAGCCGGTGCGGGCCAGGGGCGGCGCCCGCCGGGCGATCAGCCGCGTCCCGCGCCGCAGCTCCGCCTGTCCCTCCGGCAGGGGAAGCGCCTCGAAGCGGCGCAGGGCGGCCTCGGTGTCCTCGCATCGGAGGGTGGCGCCGCAGACGAGCGAGCCGTTCGGATCCGTCACCGTAACCTGGTAGCGCAAGGACGTTCTCCCGTTGCGCCTCCGTGAGGAGGCCAGTCCCGGCACTGTGCCTCGCCGTGCGGACGCGCAAAACAAACCAGGTTAACGCCGGTCACTCTGCCGGCAGGGCCTCGATGATGACGAAGGCCTGGGCATAGGGGTGGTCGTCGGTCAGGGAGAGGTGGATATGCGCCGTCATGCCCGCGGGCGTGATCTCCTCCAGTCGCTTCAGGGCGCCGCCGGTGAGCGCCATGGTGGGCTGGCCCGAGCGCAGGTTGACCACGCCCATGTCGCGCCAGAAGACGCCGCGCCGCATGCCGGTGCCGAGCGCCTTGGCGCAGGCCTCCTTGGCGGCGAAGCGCTTGGCGTAGCTGGAGGCGGCGTCGGCCTTGCGGTCGGAGCGGGTGCGCTCCAGCTCGGTGAACACCCGGTGGCGGAACCGGTCGCCGAAGCGGTCCAGGCTCGCCTGGATGCGGCGGATGTCGGAGAGGTCCGAGCCGATGCCGACGATCACGCGGCCACCTGCGCGCGGGCCTCGTCCATCAGGGCGCGCATCCGCTGGATGGCGGGGCCGAGGCCGATGAAGATCGCCTCGCCGATCAGGAAGTGGCCGATGTTGAGCTCGGCGACCTCGGGGATGGCGGCGACCGGCTTCACCGTCTCGTAGTCGATGCCGTGGCCGGCGTGGACCTCAAGGCCCAGGCCCGCCGCGTGGCGGGCGGCCGCCTTCAGCGCCTCCAGCAGCTCGCCGGCGCGCGGATCGCGGTGGCGCACGGCCTCGCAATAGGCGCCGGTGTGCAGCTCGACCACCTGGGCGCCGGCCGACTTCGCGGCGGCCACCTGGGCGGGATCGGCGTCGATGAAGCAGGAGACGCGGATGCCGGCGGCGGAAAGCCGGCCGACCACCGGGGCGATGGCGTTGTGGCCCTTCACGACGTCGAGGCCGCCCTCGGTGGTGACCTCCTCGCGGCGCTCGGGCACCAGGCAGGCGGCGTGCGGCAGGTGGGCCAGCGCGATGGCCTCCATCTCCGGCGTCACGGCGCATTCGAAGTTCAGCGGCCGGCCGCGGCGGCGGCAGATGACGGCGAGCTGGTCGATGTCGGCGTCGGAGATGTGCCGGCGGTCCTCGCGCAGGTGGGCGGTGATCCCGTCGGCGCCGGCGGCCAGGGCCATCTCGGCGGCGCGCACGGGGTCGGGATAGCTCTCGCCGCGGGCGTTCCGGACGGTGGCGACATGGTCGATGTTGACGCCGAGGCGGAGGGAGGACGCGGGCCTGAGCGTCATGACTTCAGCCTCTTGGATCCCGGCTCCTCGGCCGGCAGGGCGGCGAGCTCGGGGGGGATCTCGTCGGGGGCGTAGGAGGGCACGTCGACGGTGGCGAGCGCGACCAGCGGGAAGCCGACGTCGGCCCTGCCGCCCGAGCGGTCGACGATGCAGGCGCAGCAGAGCACCTCGCCGCCCGCGGCGGCGATCGGCTCCACGGCCTCGCGGAACGAGCCGCCCGTGGTGATCACGTCCTCGACCACCACGACCTTGGCGCCCGGCGGGATCTGGAAGGCGCGGCGCAGGCGGAACTTGCCGTCCTCGCGCTCGACGAACATCGAGGGTACGCCGAGCGCGCGGCCGACCTCGTAGCCCGGGATGATCGCACCCACGGCCGGCGACACCACGAGGTCCGGCTTGCCGAACTGCGCGACGATCTTCTCGGCGAGCGCCTTGCAGAGCCGCTCGGTGCGGTCGGCGTACTGGAAGACCAGGTTCTTCTGCAGGAACATCGGGCTGTGGCGGCCCGAGGCGAGGATGAAGTGGCCTTCGCGCAGGGCGCCGGCGCCGCGGAACTCGTTGAGGACGTCTTCGGTGTTCATGGGGCCGAGATAATCCCGTTCGGGCGGGAGCGGAAGACGAGGCCGCCACGGGGCCGCCACGGGCGCGCGATGGCGCCATCGGGAGTTGTGGGCTATGGCGGAGCTCGTGCGTGCCAGCGTCCTCCTGCGTCAGCTCCCGGCCCTGCTGGCCGTCGTGGCCCTGGCCTGCGTGCTGGGCTTCTACCTGAACCGCGTCTTCGCGCCCCTGCCCCTCTATGCGGGCGACGAAGGGGCCTACCTGATCCGGGCGCTCTATCCGCCGGAGGCGGCGGCGAAGGACCCGGCCGTGCCGGAGCTGGCCAACGGCTTCTACTTCCTGGTCGCGCGCCTGGTCCGCGCGCTGAGCTTCCATTACCTGCCGTGGCTGCGCCTGATCGGGCTCGTGGCCTATATCGGCGGCGTCCTGCTGGTCTGGCGGGCGACGACGCCGGCGCTGCCCCGGCCCGAGCGGCTCACCTTCCTGCTGCTGGCGCTGGCCTTCCCCTACTACCGCTTCGTGGTCACCGCCCTGCCCGAGGGGCTCTATGTGCTGCTGCTGGCGCTGCTGGCCTGGGCGACGGCGGGCCTCTACCGGCGCCGGCCGCTGGTCCATGCGGGGCTGGCCGGCGCCCTGTGCGCGGCCCTGGTGCTGACCAAGCCGCACGGCCTGGCGGTGGTGGCGGGACTGGCGGCGCTGATCGTGCTGGAGGGACTGTCGGCGCGGCGGCCGGGCCTCGCCGGCCTGCGGCTGGCGGTGAGCGGCGCGGTCTTCCTGGCCGCCGGCAACGCCATCCAGGCGCTGGCGCACCAGCCGGTGGCCTCGCCGCTGCGGTTCTTCGTGGGCCCGTTCTACGACGCGGCGCTGAGCGGCGCGCCGGCGCCCGGCGCCTTCGGCCTGGCGGCGCTGGCGGCGGCGGGCATGGCCGCGACCGTCGCCCTGTTCGCGGGCCCGCCCATCGTCGCAGGCGTGCTGGACATCGCCCAGCGGCGAAGGGCCGGCCAGCGGGAGGCGGAAGGGACCGACCTGGTCTTCGTCCTGCTCCTGCTGTCGCTGGCCGCGACGGTGGCCATGGTGACGGTGTTCGCCTTCAAGATCTCGGTCTCGCCCGGGGAGACGAAGCGGATCTGGGGCCGCTACTTCGAGTTCTTCGTCCCCCTGCTGTGGCTGGCCGCGGCGCCGTCGTTCGCCAGGCTGGCCGGCCGGCGGCCCGTGGGGCTGGCCTCGGCCGGGGTGATGCTGGCGGGGCTGGCCGGCCTCTACGCCTGCTTCGCGGCCGGGGTGGTGCTCTACGCCTGGGACGGCGGGGCGCTCACCGCCTTCTTCAAGCCCCACCCGGAGCGGGCGCTGATCACAGTGCGCCTGCCCTATCGCGAGATCGCCACCGCCCTGACGCTGGCGGCGGCCGCGGCCCTCGCCCTGAAGATGCGGCCCGGGCGGGTGGGCGCGGCCTACGTCCTGGCGCTGGCGGTGGTCTCCACCCAGCTCGACGACTTCTGGATCGGTCCCATGGCCGGGACCCGGGCCGAGTTCGCCGCCGAGGTGCGGGGGGCCGGGGCGCTGCTGTCGCAGGGCGCGGGGCGCGGGGCGATCTTCGTGAAGGACAACAACGACGCCCACCTGAGCTTCCTGGCGCTCGACGGCCAGGTGCAGATCGCCATGGCGCCGCCGGAGGGCGTGGACGCGGCGGCGGCGGCGCCCTACGGCCGCATCGTGACGGTGCGCGACCTGCCGGGCCCGCCCGGCTGGCGGCCGATCTACCAGGGCTGGCAGCTCAAGGTCTGGGAGAAGGGGTCCTAGGCGCGGCAGCGGCCAAAAGCCCTCCTCCTCGATGGAGGAGGGTTGGGTGGTGGTGTGTCCCCCGAGGCCGCCGCGGTGGGCGCGTGAGGGCGCCGAGCCCAAGAGCGCCTCCCACCGCACCGCCCAGCGATCACCACCATCCCTACCCTTCCTCCATCGAGGAGGAAGGAGCGTCTGCGGCCAAGCTGAGCCCTCACCCCTTCACGCGGTCGACGGTCTCGACGGAGGGGTTGGCGCGCAGGGCGGCGGCGATGTGGGTCAGGTGGCGCGCGTCGTTGACGTCGACGTCGAAGTCCACGTCGAAGAAGTCCGACTGCCGGTGGTGCATGCGCAGGCCGACGATGTTGCCGCCGGCCTCTCCGATGATGGTGCAGGCCTGGCCGAGCACGCCCGGCGCGTTGCGGATGGTGGCGGTGAGCCGGGCGCGGGCGATGGAGTTGCGCTCGGCCTCCGGCGTCCACTGCAGGTCGCGCCAGAGTTCCTCGCGGTCCTCGAAGGCCTCCAGCCGCTCGCAGTCGATGGTGTGGACGGTGAGGCCGCGCCCGTCGCTCTCCAGGATGCCGACGATGCGGTCCCCGGGCACCGGCGAGCAGCACTCGCCGAAGTGCAGGGTGACGCCGGGGGTGAGGCCGCCGCCGCGGACGTAGAGCTTGGCGGCGCGGCCGTCCTCGATGCGCCGGCGCGCGGACGCCGCCTCGCGCTCGGTGGGCTTCAGGCCCGGGAAGACGGTCTCCAGAACCTGGGGCGGGGAGACGCGGCCGCGGCCGACGGCCTCGAACAGCTCGTCCTCGCTGGCCACGGCGAAGCGGTCGAGGGCCGGCCGCAGGGAGACCTCCTTGCGGGCCTTGCCGGCGGCCTCGAAGGTCTGGTCGACGGTGGCGCGGCCGAGGCGGAGGAACTCCTCCTTCTCGGTCTGGCGGATGTGGCGGCGGATGGCGGAGCGGGCGCGGCCGGTGACGGTCAGGCTGCGCCAGTCGGGCGGCACCACCGGCTTGCCGCCGCGGATCACCTCCACCACGTCGCCGTTGGAGAGCACGGTGCGCAGCGGCTTCAGCTCGCCGTTGATCTTCACCCCGATGGTGGTGTCGCCGATGTCGGTGTGGACGGCGTAGGCGAAGTCGAGCGGCATGGCCCCGCGCGGCAGGCTGACCAGCTGCCCCTTCGGCGTGAACACGAACACCTGGTCGAGGAACATCTCGAGCTTGGCGTGCTCGACCAGCTCCTCGGCGTCGCCGCCGTGCTCCAGCACCTGGACGAGGTGGCGCAGGTTGACCAGCGGGTCGCGGCCGCCGGCCTCCTTCTGGGCGTCGGCGTCGAAGCCGTAGGACTGGTCCTTGTAGCGCCAGTGGGCGGCCACGCCCTCCTCCGCCACCCGGTCCATGGCCTCGGTGCGGATCTGCATCTCGATGCGCATGCCCTTGGGCCCGACCACGGTGGTGTGCAGCGAGCGGTAGTTGTTGCGCTTGGGCGTGGAGATGAAGTCCTTGAACCGCTCGGGCACGCTAGGCCAGGCGCGGTGGATGACGCCCAGCGCCCGGTAGCAGTCGTCCTCGGTGTCGACGATCACCCGGAAGGCGTAGATGTCGGAGAGCTGGGAGAAGCCGATCGACTTCCTCTGGAGCTTCCGCCAGATCGAATAGGGGTGCTTCTCGCGGCCGAAGACGCGGGCCGGGATGCCGCCGTGCTCCAGCTTGGACGCCACCTCCTGGCTGACCAGGGCGACCGCCCCGCCCTGCTCGTGGCGCAGCACGTCCAGCCGGCGGTAGATGGCGTCGCGGGCCACCGGGTTGAGGTGCTCGAAGGCGAGCTCCTCGAGTTCGGTGCAGATGCGGTGGACGCCGATCGAGCGGGCCAGCGGCGCGTAGATGTCCAGGGTCTCGCGCGCGATCCGCTCCCGCTTGGCCGGGCTCTTGATGAAGTGGAGCGTGCGCATGTTGTGCAGCCGGTCGGCCAGCTTCACCAGGAGGACGCGGACGTCCTTGGAGATGGCCAGGATGAACTTGCGCAGGTTCTCCGCCTGGCGGAGGTGCTCGGAGGAGAGCTCCAGCTTGGACAGCTTGGTGACGCCCTCGACCAGTTCGGCGATCTCGGAGCCGAACAGCTCCTCGATCTCCTTGCGGGTGACCGGTGTGTCCTCGATCACGTCGTGCAGCAGGGCGGTGACGATGGTCTCGGTGTCGAGCCGGTAGTCGGTGAGGATGCCCGCCACCTCGATGGGGTGGGCGAAGTAGGGGTCGCCGGACGCCCGCTTCTGCGCGCCATGCATGCGCATGGCGTAGACGTAGGCGCGGTTGAGCAGCGCCTCGTCGGCGGTGGGGTCGTAGGAGCGGACCTTCTCGATCAGCTCGAACTGGCGGAGGAACTTGGGGCGCTTCGCGCCGGCCGGGGCCGCCGCCTGGGCTGCAGGCGGCGGAGGGGCGTCCTTGGGCGTTGCGGCGGCGTCGGACGCCGCCGGGAGAGTGAGCGGGTCTGCGCCTTCGGGGCTCAGTACCGCTCCTCCTGACCGCCGTCGCGGTCGCTCTGCAGGGCGCGAACGAGCTCAAGCTCGCTCATCTGCATGTGGGTGGGATCGGCCAGCAGGGCCAGGGTCTCGGCCTCTTCCTCGGCTTCCGAGCGCTCGTCGACGCGCTGCAGGGAGGCGATCACGCTCTCGCGCAGCTCCTCGCCGTCCACCACGTCGTCGGCGATCTCGCGCAGGGCCACGACCGGGTTCTTGTCGTTGTCGCGGTCGACCAGCAGTTGCGAACCGGCCGAGATGGCGCGGGCGCGATGGGCCGACAGCAGCACGAGGGCGAAACGGTTCGGGACCTTTTCGATGCAGTCTTCGACGGTGACGCGGGCCATGGAGTCTCTCTGGGGGAGGATAGAACCGGCGAAAATAGAGCGTCGGGCTCCATTGTGCAACGCCGCATAACGCGCAGGCGCGCTATCCGCCGCCGCCGCCCTGCCCCGCGGGACGCCGGCGCGCCCCGCGGGATGGGCCCTCGCGGCCTCAGGCCGCCCTGACCAGCCGCTGGTCGCGCGGCAGGTCGAAGCGGTCGGCGTTCATCACCTTGGCCCAGGCCCTGACGAACTGGCGCACGAACATCCCGCCCGCATCGTCGGCGGCGTAGACCTCCGACAGCGCCCGCAGCTGGGAGTTGGAGCCGAAGGCCAGGTCGGTGCGGGTGGCCGTCCACTTCTCCTCGCCGGAGTTGCGGCAGGTCCCGACGAAGACCTCGTCGCCGCGGTCGTCCACCTGCTTCCAGGCCGTGCCCATGTCGAGCAGGTTGCGGAAGAAGTCGTTGGTCAGCTGGCCCGGCCGGTCGGTGAAGACCCCGTGGGTCGCGCCGCCGTGGTTGGCCCCCAGCACCCGCAGCCCGCCCACCAGCACGGTCATCTCCGGGGCGGTGAGGCCGAGCAGCTGGGCGCGGTCGACCAGCAGCTCCTCGGTGGGCACGCTGAACCGGGTCTGCAGGTAGTTGCGGACGCCGTCGACCTTGGGCTCCAGCACCTCGAAGCCCGCGACGTCGGTCTGGTCCTGCGATGCGTCCGTGCGGCCCGGCGTGAACGGGACCTCGACGTCGTGGCCGGCGTCCCGCGCCGCCTTCTCCACCCCGACGCAGCCCGCCAGGACGATGAGGTCGGCCAGGGAGACCGTGCGACCGCCGGACGCCTGGCCGTCGAAGTCGGCCCTGATGCGCTCCAGCACGCCCAGCACGCGGGCCAGGCTCTCCGGCTCGTTGACCGCCCAGCTGCGCTGCGGCTCCAGGCGGATGCGCGCGCCGTTGGCGCCGCCGCGCTTGTCCGAGCCGCGGAAGGTGGAGGCCGAGGCCCAGGCGGTCTTGACCATCTCGGCCACGCTGAGGTCGGCGGCGAGGATCGCCTGCTTCAGCCGCGCGATGTCGGCGGCGTCGACCGGGGGATGGTCGGCGGGCGGGATCGGGTCCTGCCAGATCAGGTCCTCGGCCGGGACCTCGGGACCGAGGTAGCGGGCCTTGGGCCCCATGTCGCGGTGGGTGAGCTTGAACCAGGCCCGGGCGAAGGCGTCGGCGAAGGCGTCGGGATCGGCGTAGAGCCGCTCGGCGATCTTCCGGTACTCGGGGTCGACCTTGAAGGCCATGTCGGCGGTGGTCATCATGGTCGGCAGGCGGCGGTGGGGGCTGTGGGCGCCCGGCGCCATGTCCTCGGGCTTCTGGTCGACCGGCTGCCACTGCCAGGCCCCGGCGGGGCTCTTCACCAGCTCGTAGTCGTAGTCGAGCAGCATGTGGAAGTAGTTCATCGTCCAGCGGGTGGGCGTCGGCGTCCAGGCGCCCTCCAGGCCGCTGGTGATGGTGTGGTCGCCCATGCCGGTCTCATGGCCGCTCTGCCAGCCGAGGCCCTGCTGGGCGATGTCGGCGCCCTCGGGCTCGGTCCCGACCTTCTTGGCGTCGCCGGCGCCGTGGCACTTGCCGAAGGTGTGGCCGCCGGCGGTGAGCGCGAGGGTCTCCTCGTCGTTCATCCCCATGCGGGCGAAGGTCTGGCGGATGTCGCGGGCCGACTGCATCGGGTCGGGCTTGCCGCCGGGGCCCTCCGGATTGACGTAGATGAGGCCCATCTGGATCGCGGCCAGCGGGTTCTCCAGCGCCCGGCCGGACTCCTCGTCGATGCGGGTGGCGCCCAGCCACTCCTCCTCGGTGCCCCAGTAGATGTCGCGGTCGGGCTCCCAGATGTCGGCGCGGCCGCCGCCGAAGCCGAACACCGGCCCGCCCATGGACTCGATGGCCACGTTGCCGGCCATGATCATCAGGTCGGCCCAGGAGAGCTTCGCGCCGTACTTCTGCTTGATCGGCCAGAGCAGGCGGCGGGCCTTGTCGAGGTTGGCGTTGTCGGGCCAGCTGTTCAGCGGCGCGAAGCGCTGGCCGCCGGACGAGGCGCCGCCGCGGCCGTCGCCGGTGCGGTAGGTGCCGGCGCTGTGCCAGGCCATGCGGATGAAGAACGGGCCGTAGTGGCCGTAGTCGGCCGACCACCAGGGCTGGCTGTCGGTCATCAGGGCGGTGAGGTCGCGCTTCACGGCGGCGTAGTCGAGCGAGCTGAACGCCTCGCCGTAGTCGAAGTCGTCGCCCATCGGATTTCCGTGGCGGCCGTGCTGGTGGAGAATGTCCAGCGAGAGCTGGTTGGGCCACCAGTCGCGGTTGGTGCGGCCCAGGAGGGACCGGAGCGCGGCGGGTTCCTTCCTCGGATCGGACAGGGGGCTGGCGTCGTCCATGGGGTGTCTCCTTGTGGAGCCATTAGGCGACCTCGCGGCGGGACGAAGCAAAGCGATAATTCCGATCCGGAACATCGGAGAATTCAATGAGCTGAGCCGTTGGCGCCCGGCGGTTTCGACCCTATCGTCAAAACATGGGGAGACCTGGCGCGCCCGCCCGAGGACGCGCCGAGCGCAAAGGACGACGCCCATGAGAGCGGTCCAGATCGCCGAGGCCCTGGTCGCGTCGGAGGGCGCCGCCGCCCTCACCGACCTGTGCGGCTCCGGCCGCAAGGGCGACGCCGCCCCGCTGCGGGTGGTGATGCTGAGGATGTTCCCGCAGGCCAGCTACGACGACCTGGAGGCGGGCCTGCAGCTGGCGCTGACCATCGCGCAGCTCGACCGGGCCGAGCGGGACGCGATGCGCCACTGAGCCCGCGGCTTGCTCCGGCACCGTCGGGGGCGGCAGAGGACGTGACATGCAACAGCAGATCGCCGTCATCACCCTGGGCGTCCGCGACCTGGCGGCCTCGAAGCGGTTCTACGCCGAGGGCTTCGGCTGGCGGCCGGTGTTCGAGAACGAGGAGATCGTCTTCTACCAGATGAACGGCCTCGTCCTGGGGACCTGGCTGAAGCCGCAGCTCGAGGCCGACATGCAGCGGAGCAACCCGGAGGGCTCCGGCGCCGTGGCCCTGGCGCACAACGTGAGCGGCGCGGACGAGGTGGTCGCGGTCATGGAGGCGCTGGTCGCGGCGGGCGGGCGGCGGCTCAGGGCCGCCGACGCCCCGCCGCACGGCGGCTTCCGCGGCTACGTCGCCGACCCGGACGGCCACGCCTGGGAGATCGCCTGGAACGCCGCCTGGACGATCGACGCGCAGGGCCACGTCACCTTCGGCCTGTGAGCCCCTCAGGCGCCGCCGGACGCCCCCTGCCCGCGCGGCCGGCGGCGGGTGAAGGCCCAGCGGACCACCGCGCCCGCGGCGGCGCCGGCCAGCAGCAGCGGCCAGGCGATCGCGCCCAGCCGCATCGCCCCGGAGAGCGCCCCCTGCAGGACGCCCGAGGGCGCGGCCGCCCCGCCGCCCTCCAGCCGCCCCACGAGGAACGAGGCGGCCAGCGCCAGCAGGAACCAGGAGGCCGCGGCGGCGATGACGCCGACGCTGAAGCCCATGCGGCCGAACCGCCCCGCGAGCCAGGCCAGCGCCAGGGCCTCGGCCACGAGGACGAGCTGGATCCAGAGCGGGGCGGTGAGCAGGGTCATGCGGTCTCGTTCGTCTTGCCGCCCAGGCCGATGCGGTCGTGCTGGGCCTTCAGCTCGTCGTCGAAGACGTCGCCGAAGTCCTCGACCTCATAGAACTCGCGGACCTCCAGTTCCACCTCGCCGCCGGCGTCGAGCGGCGGCCAGCCGCGCAGCCAGTCGAGGACGTGCTGCAGCGAGGGCGCCTCGACCAGGGTGTAGCCGGCGATCAGCTCCTTGGTCTCGGCGAAGGGCCCGTCGATGATCATGGGCTTGCCGCCCCGGAACTTCACCTTGGCGCCGCGGGCGGTGGGCTTCAGGCCCGCGCCATCGAGGATCCTCAGGTGCGGGCCGGTGGCCTCGTGGAAGGCCATCATGGCGGCGGCGAGCTCGCGGGTCGGCATGGTCCCGGCCTCGGTCTCGGCGTCGCCCTTGCGGATGATCATGAAGCGCATGGCGTCATCTCCTGTCGTCGGCCCCCGGCATGGCGGCCCCGCGCGGAGGACGCGGCCGCGGCGGCGGCGCCGACATTTTGGTCAGGCCGGCCGCGCATCGAGCCCCACCACAGCCTCGGCCGCAAGGTCGCGGGCGGTGCGGCCCAGCACGGGATGGCGCCAGTCGGGCAGGACCTCGGCCAGCGGCCCCATGACGAACAGCCGCTCGTGGGCGCGCGGGTGCGGCAGGGTCAGGCCGGGCGTCCGGATCACCTGGCGGCCGTAGGCGATCAGGTCGAGGTCGAGGGTGCGGGGGGCGTTTCTTGCGCCGCGTTCGCGCCCGAGGTCGGCTTCGATGCGCAAAAGGGCGTCCAGCACGGCCTGCGGTCCCGCGTGCGCCTCGACAATCGCGATTCCGTTGCGATACTCAGGCGCAGAGGGGTCGGGCCAGGCGGCGGAGCGCCACCAGGACGATCTCGCGACGACAGGCAATTCCGCCTGGGGGAACCGCGCCAGAGCCGCTTCGAGCAGCGCCTCGCACGAGGCGTAGTCGCCCGCCAGGTTGCCGCCGAGCGCCACGATCACGGCCTCGTCCGGCCCGACTTTCAGGATATCTTCTTCTATGACCTTCTACCCCACGGACCGGCTGGCGCTCTTCATCGACGGGGCCAACCTCTACTCGGCCGCCAAGGGCCTGGGCTTCGACATCGACTACCGCAAGCTGCTGGAGGAGTTCCGCAAGCGGGGCGTCCTCGTGCGCGCCTACTACTACACCGCGCTGGTGGAGGATCAGGAGTATTCGCCGATCCGGCCGCTGGTCGACTGGCTGGACTACAACGGCTACCGGCTCGTGACGAAGGCGGCGCGGGAATACACGGACGCGCAAGGGCGCAAGCGCTGGCGCGGCGACATGGACGTCGAAATCGCCGTCGACATGATGGAGATGGCCGGCGCCGCCGACCACCTGGTGCTGTTCTCCGGCGACGGGGACTTCCGCTGCCTGGTGGAGGCCGTGCAGCGCAAGGGGGCGCGGGTGACGGTGGTCTCGACGGTGAAGTCGCAGCCGCCGATGGCCTCCGACGACCTGCGCCGGCAGGCGGACACCTTCGTGGACCTGGCGGACCTGGCGGACATCATCGGCCGGCCCTCGCGGCTGCCCAGGTTCATCCAGGAGACCCGCGAGCGCGAGCGGCTGCACGCGGACGAACCGGACATCGATGCCGAGGCTTGAGGCGGACGCGGTCCTGGTCGGACCCGAGGCGCCGCGCGACTGCCCGATCTGCCCGAGGCTGGTGGCCTACCGGGCGGCGAACGCGGCCGGCAATCCGGACTGGTTCAACGGCGCCGTGCCCTCCTTCGGCGACGAGAACGCGCGGCTGCTGGTGGCCGGCCTCGCCCCCGGGCGAACGGGGGCGAACCGCACGGGGCGGCCATTCACCGGCGACCACGCGGGCTACCTGCTCTACGCCACCCTGCAGAAGACCGGCTTCGCCGTGGGGACCTTCGACAAGGACGGCCACGACGACCTGCGGCTGGTGGACTGCATGATCACCAACGCCGTGCGCTGCGCCCCGCCGGGCAACAAGCCCGAGACGATCGAGGAGGCCAGCTGCCGGCCGTTCCTGCAGGCGAGGCTCTCCGCCCTGCCCCGCCTGAAGGTGATCGTGACCCTGGGCGACGTCTCGCGGCGCAACGTGCTGCGGGCGCTGGGCCTGAAGGCCTCGGCGGGCATCGCCGGCCACGGGACCGAGTTCCAGGCCGGGCCCTACACGGTGCTGAACAGCTACCACTGCTCGCGGCTGAACACGAACACCGGCCGGCTGACGCCTGAGATGTTTGAGGCCGTGTTCGAGCGCGCGCGGGCGCTGATCGGGGAATAGAACCACGGAATACACGGAAGGCACGGAAGGCGTCCGTGTCGTCCGTGGTTTCCTGAAGGCGCGCTCCGCGCAGACGCGGCGGAACCGCCGCTTGTCTGCCCACGAGCCCTGCGGCGGTCGCCTCAGGAACGGGCGCCGGGCATCGGTTCGCCTACGGGGACTAGCGCCGCCGTGGGTTGGCGGCGTAGCGTCCCGGCGCGTCTCAAGTCGGGGAGTTCCAAGCGTTGCGTCTCATGAAGTCGGCCGCCGTCGCGGCCCTGATCGTCGCCGTCGCCATGCCGGCGCTGGCCAAGCCCGATGCGGCGGCCCACGCCGAGGCGCTGGAGATCCTCACCCGGGGAATCGCGTTCCGCACGGTGACCGGCCACCAGGACCAGACCGTGGCCTATGCGGAATACCTGAAGGGCGTGCTGGTGAAGGCGGGCTTCGATCCCGCGGACATCAAGATCACGCCGTCCGACGGCACGGCCTACATGACCGCCCGCTACCGCGGCCGCGACGCCAGGAAGAAGCCCATCGTCATCCTCGGCCACATGGACGTGGTGGAGGCCAAGCGCGAGGACTGGACGCGCGACCCGTTCACCCCGGTGGTGGAGAACGGCTACGTGTTCGGCCGCGGCGCGGTGGACAACAAGTTCGACGTCTCCATGGCGGTGGCGACGCTCGCCCGCCTGAAACGCGAGGGCTGGACGCCCGGCCGCGACGTGATCCTGGCGCTGTCGGGCGACGAGGAGACGTCCATGGCCACGACCCAGAAGCTCGCCGCCGAGCTGAAGGGGGCGGAGATGGCGCTGAACGCCGACGGCGGCGGCGGTCTGCTGGACGAGGCCGGCCAGCCGGTGGTCTACGGCCTGCAGGCCGGCGAGAAGACCTACGCCGACTTCACCCTCACCGTCACCGATCCGGGCGGCCACTCCAGCCGCCCCGGAAAGACCAATGCGATCAACACCGTGGCCCAGGCTCTTACGAAGGTGGGCGCCTACCAGTTCCCGGTGATGCGCTCTGAGCTGACCGACGCCTACTTCCGGGCCAGCGCGTCCAAGACCGGCGGCGCCACCGGCGAGGCGATGAAGCGCTACGTGGCCAATCCGGAGGACAGGGAAGCGGTGGCGATCCTGGCGGCCGACCCGGAATATGTGGGCCAGCTCAGGACCACCTGCGTCTCGACCCTGGTCTCCGGCGGGCACGCGGTGAACGCCCTGCCCCAGCGCGCCACGGCCAACATCAACTGCCGCATCTTCCCCGGCACACCGTCGGAGAGCGTGCGCCAGGAGCTGGTGCGGGTGATCGCAGACCCGTCGATCACCGTGGAGCGGGTGAAGGGCGACGGGGCCATCGACAGCCCCGCCTCGCCGCTACGCGCCGACGTGATGGCGGCGGTGAAGAAGGCGGTGAACGCGCGCTATCCGAACGTGACCATCGTGCCGTCGATGTCGGCGGGGGCGACGGATTCCATGCACTTCCGCGCGGCCGGCGTCCCGAGCTACGGGGTGGCGGGCCTGTTCATGAAGTCGTCCGACGACTTCTCCCACGGGCTCAACGAGCGCGCGCCGGTGGCGGCCATCGACGGCTCGCTGGCGCACTGGGAGAGCCTGCTGAAGGACCTCGCCAAGTAGGCGCGGAGATCGGACGCGGCGTCCGGTCCAAGCTGGACCGCCGCGCGCCGCGCGCTATCTCAGGACGGATGACCGACCGCCACCCGCTCGACCGGCCGATCTGGGCCGCCCTCTCCGGCCGCCAGGCGCCGTTCGCCCTGGGCGACGGCCCCGCGCGCCGGATCGCCACCGACGTCGGGGTGTTCGTGGCCGCGCAGGACGATTCGCCGGAGAGCCTGGCGGCGCTCGCCGAACTGGTGCGAGCCCACGGCGAGTCCTGGCGCATGGAGGTGGGCGCCGCCCCCGTGCCCGGGACCGAGACGATCAGCGAGGCGCTCGGCGTGCAGATGGTCGCCGAGGCGCTGACCGACGCGCCGCCGCTGGCCTTCGCCTTCGAGCCCCTGAGCGAGGCGGACGCGCCGGCGATGCTGGCGCTCGCGACCCTGACCAGGCCGGGGCCGTTCGCGGCGCGCACGCACCAGCTCGGCGACTTCGTGGGCGTGAAGCGGGGCGGCGAGCTGATCGCCATGGCCGGCGAGCGGCTGAAGCCCGAGGGGTTCACCGAGGTGAGCGGCGTCTGCACCCACCCCGACCACCGCGGCAAGGGCTACGCGGCGGGCCTGATGCGCCACGTGGCCGGGAAGATCCTGGCGCGGGGCGAGACGCCCTTCCTGCACGCCTATGCGACCAACACCGGGGCCATCCGGCTCTACGAGACGCTGGGGTTCCGCATCCGGACGCAGGTGACGGTGACGGCGCTGAAGCCAGCCTGAGGGCTCAGCGCCAGTAGCCGTAGCGCCAGACGGGCTGGAAGCCGGCCTTGCGGTAGAGGCTGCGGGCCGGGTTGGGCTCTTCCACCTGCAGGAAGACACGCGTGATCCCACGGGCTGCGGCGAGGCGGCCGAAGGCGGCGAGTATGCGGCCGGCGTGGCCCCGGCCCCGATGGTCGGCCGCGGTGCGCATGCCGTGGACGCCCATCCAGCCGTGGCCGAAGCTGGCGACGCCGACGGCCACGGCGCGGCCCGCATCGCGCACCACGCCATAGGCGGCGCCGGGCGAGCGGCTCAGCACCTTCACCCGGTGCGCGCCATCCACAGGATCGAAGCCGGGTCCGAGGAAGACCTCCCCCCAGGCGGCGTCCGGCGCCTCCAGGATCTCGGCGCCGCCGTCCGCGAATGCGGCGAGCCGGGCGGCGTCGCCGGTCTTCACGAGGGTCGGCTGGCCTGCCGCGAGGCCGGCGGCGGCCAGCGCCGCCCGGACCGGCGCCAGCGACTCCGTGTCGGGAATGCGGAAGGCCGCCGGAAGCCCGCGGGCGGCGTAGGCGTCGAGGATGGCCGGAACCGCCCCCGCCGAGATCTCGTGACGCAACGGGACGGCCGATTTCGCCCGGCCGATGGTCCCATTGTCGAAGGCGACGAGCCAGCCATCGATCTCGAGCACCTCGGGCGGGGCGACGGCGGCGACCGTGGCGCGCTCCAGGCTCTCGACGAGGCCGGCCTCCACCTCAGCCCTTCTCCCTCATGAGCCGGGCCTTGTCGCGCTGCCAGTCGCGGGCGGCGACGGTCTCGCGCTTGTCGTGCTCCTTCTTGCCCTTGGCCAGGGCGACCTCGAGCTTCGCGAGGCCCTTGTCGTTCCAGTAGAGCTTCGTCGGGATGATCGTGCGGCCCTCGCGCTGGACGGCGCCGATGAGCTTGTCGATCTGCTTGCGCTTGAGGAGCAGCTTCCGGTGGCGGCGGGGCTCGTGGTTGAAATGCGGGCCGGCCTGGGCGTAGGGCGGGATGTCGGCGTTCACCAGCATGATCTGGTCGCCCTCCACCGCCGCATAGCTTTCGGCGATGTTGGCCTTGCCGTTGCGCAGGGACTTCACCTCGGACCCGGTGAGCGCGATGCCGGCCTCGAAGGTCTCCTCGAGGAAATAGTCGAACCGCGCGCGGCGGTTCTCCGCGATGAGCTTTCCAGCCATCGCTAAACCCGCTCATTCCCGCGGAAGCGGGAACCCAGGTGTTTTTGCGGTGAGCCCGGGCCGAACAGGAAAAAGCCTGGGCCCCCGCCTTCGCGGGGGTGAGCGGAAAGAGGGAGGCACATCAGACAACACCCGCTTCCCGCATGGCTTCCAGCACCTCGCGGCGGGAGGCTTCCGAGGCGGGGACGATGGGCAGCCGCACGTCCTCGGCGCAGAGGCCGAGGTGGGCGAGCGCGTACTTGGTGGGCGCGGGCGAGGCGTCGGAGAACAGCGCCTTGTGCAGGCGCACGAGGCGGTCCTGGCCCTGCAGGGCGCCGGCCCAGTCGCCGCCCAGGGCGGCGTCGTAGAAGGCGGCGCACTGCTCGGGCGCGACATTGGCGGTGACCGAGATGCAGCCGTGGCCGCCGTGGGCCATGTAGCCGAGCGCGGTGGGATCGTCCCCGGAGAGCATCACCCAGTCCTCGCCGCAGGCCAGCCGCTGGAGGCTGGCGCGGGCCAGGTCGCCGGTGGCGTCCTTGATCCCCACGATGTTCGGCAGCTTCGCGAGCCGGGCGAGGACCTCGTTGGAGATGTCCACGCTGGTGCGGCCGGGCACGTTGTAGACCAGCACCGGCAGCTGCACGGCCTCGTCGATCGCCGCGTAGTGGGCGTAGAGCCCCTCCTGGCTGGGCCGGTTGTAGTAGGGCGTGACCACCAGGGCCGCGTCGGCGCCCACGGTCTTGGCGTGGCGGACGAGCTCGATCGCCTCGGCGGTGGAGTTGGAGCCCGCGCCGGCCACCACGGGCACGCGGCCCCGGGCGGTCTTCACGCACAGCTCCACCACGCGGCGGTGCTCCTCGTGGCTGAGGGTCGCGGTCTCGCCGGTCGTGCCGACAGGGACGAGGCCGTGGACGCCGCCGGCGATCTGGCGCTCCACGAGGGCCACGAAGGCGTCTTCGTCCACCGCTCCGTCGCGGAAGGGCGTCACAAGCGCGGGGAGGACGCCCCGGAACAGAGGGTCGGTCATGGTCTGCAAAAAGCCGTGAATAGAGCGCTTGTTAAGCGTCGTTCAGAATTTCCGCGACATTATCGGGTTGCGGGTCGCGCCCGCAATCTCGATGTCAGCGTTTCAACCCCGGGGGGCGAGAGTTGCACGCCAAGGTCCGTAAAGCGCTTCTCCTGTCCGGCGTCGTCCTGATGGCCGGCACCCTGGCGCGCGCGCAGTCGCCGGATCCCCTAGGCGACCTGATCGCCAACACCCCCGCCCCCGAGGCGCCGGCCCCCGTCACCCAGCACCAGACGGTGCGCCGGCCGCTGTCGGACGCCGACGCCGCCAACTTCCGCCGCGCGGTCGATTCGGCCCGGCGAGCCGACGTGACCGGCGCGCGCACGGCGATCGCGGGCATCGACAATCCGCTGGCCCGCAAGGCCGCCACCTGGGCCCTGGTGGACGCCAACTCCGAACAGCTCAGCTTCTTCGAGGTGGACAATGCGCGGCGCGAGCTGAAGGGCTGGCCGCGGGAGAGCCGGCGGACCAACGCCGCCGAGAAGCTGCTGGAGACCTCCGGCAAGAGCCCGCACCAGATCGTCGAATGGTTCGGCGGCCGCGAGCCGCAGACCGCCCATGGCGCCCTGGCGCTGGCCTCCGCCCACCGGGCGCAGGGGCGGAACGCCGAGGCCGCCGCCCTGGTCCGTCGATGGTGGCGGGACCGGAGCTTCGAGGCCGACGTCCAGCGCAGCATGCTGGCCCGGTTCGGCGACGTCCTGACCATGGACGACCACGCCCGGCGGGCCGACATCCTGCTCTACGGGCCGCAGGGCCCGGCGACGCGCGACATCGTGGCCCTGCTGCCGGCCGACCAGCAGGCGGCGGCGCAGGCGCGGATCGCGCTGCGCGCCGGCGCCGGCAACGCCAACGACCTGCTGAACGCCCTGCCCCCCGGCGTCGCCCAGAGCCCGGGCGTGGCCTTCGAGCGCGCGGCCTTCCTGCGCCGCGGCGGGATGGACACCCTGGCCGCCGCCCAGCTTCCCTATTTCCCGAAGGAGGTCGTGACCTCCGACCAGGCCGACAAAATCTGGGACGAACGCCACCGGCTGGTGCTGGCGGCGCTGCGCAACGGCGACGCCCGCGCCGCCTACGCCGCCGCGGCCGACAGCGGCCTGCGCGAGGGGGGCGACGCGGCCGACGCGGAGTTCTACGCCGGCTGGATCGCGCTGACGAAGCTGAAGGACGCCGACCGGGCGGCCCGCCACTTCGCCGCCATCGAGCGCATCGGCTCCTCGCCGATCACCCGGGCGCGGGCCTACTACTGGCAGGGCCGCGCCGCCGAGGCCAAGGGCGACCACGCCGCGGCCCAGGAGTTCTACGCGCAAGGGGCGCAGCACTACGCCACCTTCTACGGCCAGCTCTCGGGCGAGAAGCTCGGGATGCAGCTGGTGCTGGGCCGCGACCCGCAGCTGACGCCGGCCCACCGCGCCCGCTTCGAGGGCCGCGACGAGGTGCAGGCCATGCGGCTGTTCTTCGACCAGGGCTACCGCGACCTGTTCCGGGCCTTCGCGCTGGCGCTGGACGACAGCCTGCCGACCGTCGAGGACCAGGCCCTGCTGGTGGACGCCGCCCGCGGCTACGGCGACCAGGACACCTCCATGAAGGTGGTCCGGGCGGCGGCGCAGCGCGGCATGCTGCTGCCCGAGCGGGGCTATCCGTTCCGCACCCCGCCCGCGGTGTCCAACGCGCCGGAGCCGGCGCTGGTGCTGGCCATCACCCGCCAGGAGAGCGGCTTCGACCCGCTGGTCCGCTCCGGCGTCGGGGCGCGCGGGATGATGCAGCTGATGCCGGCCACCGCCCAGATCGTGGCGCGGCGGATCGGCGTCGGCTACTCGCCCGGCATGCTGGACGAGCCGGACTACAACATGCGCCTGGGCTCCAGCTACCTGGGCCAGGTGATCGGCCAGTTCTCCGGGTCCTATGTCATGGCGACGGCCGGCTACAACGCCGGTCCCGGGCGGCCGACGCAGTGGTCGGGTTTCTGCGGCGACCCGCGCGGCGGGACCACCGACCCGATCGACTTCATCGAATGCATCCCGTTCTCGGAGACCCGCAACTACGTGATGCGGGTGATGGAGGGGATGCAGGTCTACCGGGCCAAGCTGCACGGCGGCGCCGTGCCGATCACGCTCTCGAACGACCTGAAGCGCGGCGGCTACGGCTATCCGCCGCCGGCCCAGACGCAGGTGACCAGCGCGCGGTGAGCTAGGCCGGGCGCGTCCTGAGCCAGGCCAGGACGAACAGGACGGCGAGCGCGAGGTCGACGGTGGCGAAGACGACCACCGGGGCCTCCACCTCGCCGCGGGCGTAGAGCCACCAGACCGGCAGGCCGAAGGCGAGCTTCTCGACGACCGAGGGCAGCATCAGCGGGCGATGGCGCGCGGGATCCCGGCCGATCACCAGGAAGACCAGCTGGAAGGCCAGCGCCGTGCCGACGAAGCCGTAGAAGTTCTCCGGATAGGCCATCGGGCCGCCCTGGGCCTCGATAACGTCGCGCAGGAACAGCATCGGCGTCAGGGTGATGACGCCGTAGACGCCGGCCAGCGTGAACACCCACTTCGCGAAGCTCATGGCGGCGCCCTCCCCGCCACCAGCATGGGACCGTGGGGCGAGTCCGCCAAGCCGCCGTCCAGGCGGAAGGCGCGGCGCAGGATCTCCGGCGCGAGCGCCTCGGCCGGCGGGCCATCGGCGATCACCTTGCCCTCGTGCAGGACGACGAGGCGGTCGCAGGCGCGGGCGGCGAGGCCCAGGTCGTGCAGGGTGAGGACCACGCCGGCCCCGCCCTGCGCCTCCTCGCGCAGCAGGGCCAGCGCCAGGAGCTGGGCGTCGGGGTCGAGGCCGGCGACCGGCTCGTCGGCGACCAGCAGGGGCGCGCCGGCGACCAGCAGGCGGGCGAGCAGCGCCCGGGCCCGCTCGCCGCCGGACATGTCGAGGACGCCGCGGGTCTCCAGGCCCTGCAGGCCGACGCGTGCGAGGGCGGCGAAGGCGCGGTCGCGGGCCTCCTTCGGGGGACGGTGGAAGGCGCCGAGGCTGGCCACCCGCCAGGCCGGCAGGTTCCAGCCCACCCGCCGCTCCTGGGGCAGGTAGGCGCAGAGCGCGGCGCGCTCGGCCTCGGAGAGCTGGCGGACGGGCCTGCCGCCCAGCTCCGCCCGGCCTTCGTCGAGGTGGGCGAGGCCGAGGGCGGCGCGCAGCAGGGTGGTCTTGCCGGCCCCGTTGGCCCCTACAACGCCCACCAGCTCGCCGGCCGCGACGGCGAGATCGGCGTGGTCGAGGACCACGCGCGACCCACGGCGGACCACGGCGCCGGAGAGGCTGAGCGCCGTCATCCGCGCCAGCTCCGGGCGGCGCGCCAGGCGATCAGGGCGAACAGCGGCCCGCCGAACAGGGCGGTGACGACGCCGAGCTTGAGCTCCAGGTCGGTGGGGATCAGTCGGGCGGCGAGGTCGGCGGCGACCAGCAGGCCGGCGCCGGCGAGCGCGGACGGCACGAGCACGCGGCCGGGGTCGGCCCCCGCGCCGGCGCGGACCAGGTGCGGTGCGGCGAGGCCCACGAAGCCGACGATGCCGGCCATGGCCACCGCGGCGCCGGTCAGCAGCGACGCGCCGGCCACCGCGGCGGTGCGCAGGCGCGCCATGGGCAGGCCAGACAGTGCGGCGGTCTCCTCGCCGAGCGTCAGCATGACGAGGCCGCGGGCGGCGTAGGCGCACAGCCCCGCGCCGACCGCCATGGGGACGAGCTCGCGGCCGATGTCGTCCCAGTCGCGGTTCTCCACCGAGCCGAGCAGCCAGGAGAACACCTCCTGCAGGGTGACGGGCGACGGCGAGAAGTTGAACACGAGCGAGGTGAGCGCCCCGGCGAAGGCCGACAGCGCCACGCCGAACAGGATCAGGGTCTCGGGCTCGCGGAAGCGGGCGGCGACGGCGGTGAGCAGCAGGCCGGCGGCCAGCGCCGCCGCCAGCGAGGCGGCCTCCACCGCGCCGGGCATGGCCGCGAAGCCCAGGGAGATGGCGAGCGCCGCGCCCAGCCCTGCCCCGCCCGCCACGCCCAGCACGCCGGGGTCGGCCAGGGGGTTGCGCAGCAGGCCCTGCAGGACCGCGCCGGAGAGGCCGAGCGCCGCGCCGACCACGGCGGCGGCGACGGTGCGCGGCAGGCGGATGGCGAACAGCACCTCGTGCGGGCCCGAGCCCGGCTCGGCGAACGCCTGGGCGAGCTGGGCGGCGGTGAGCTGGGTCTCGCCGAGCAGCAGGCCGGCGGCCAGGAGCGCCAGCAGGCCCGCCGCGAGCCCGATGTTGAGGCGCACGTCCCTCACCGGGGCGCCTTGGACGCCAGCAGCTCGACGGCGTCGCCGGCGCCCCAGTCGGGACAGGCGAGCATGGAGCCCGGCACGCTGGCGATGGCGCGCTCGGCGGCGACGCGGCGGAGCACCCGGTGGCGGCCGGGGCCCCAGCTGTCGCCGGCGAGCTGGAAGGTGTCGAAGAAGCCCAGCACCACGCGCTCCGGCGGATCGAGGACGAGCGCCTCCAGGGAGACGGTGTGGTAGCCGGGCCGGGTCTCGGCGTTGGCGAGGCCGGCGGCGCGCAGGACGGCGTCCACCAGGGCGCCCGGACCGGCGGTGACGCCGCTGGGGGTCAGGTAGAGGACGCGGGTCCCGTTCCACGCGCCGGCGGCGCGGGCGAGCTGGGCGTCGAGGCGGGCGACCAGGGCCTCGCCGCGGGCGGGCTGCTGCAGGGCGGCGGCGACCTTGCGGATGTTGGCGCGCAGGCCGGGGAAGTCCGTCGCCTCGTCGATCGTCACGACGCGGACCCCGCGGTCCTCGAGCCGGCGGATCAGGCGCGGGTCGCCGCCCCAGTAGCGGACGACGACGTCCGGCCGGGCGGCGAGCGCGGTCTCCAGGTCCACCCGGCGGCGCGGCAGGCCGGCGGCCAGGCTCCGCAGGCGGGAATCGGCGTCGTCGGCGCGGGTGGAGAGGCCGGCGATGGCCGCGCGCGGGCTGAGCGCCAGGACGTACTGGTCGGCGCACTGGTCGAAGGCGAGGACCCGGGGCGCGGCCTGGGCGGCTGGCGCGGCGGCGAGGCCGAGCGCCAGGGCGAGCAGGCTCAGTCGACGACGAGGCCGTGCAGCAGGCCGTCCAGGGTGACCTGCATCAGCGCCTGGTGGTCGCACCAGCCGAAGTTCGGCCGCGCGGCGAGCAGGGCCACGACCCCATGGCACGACATCCACAGGGCCTGGGCCGCGGAGTCGGCCGTCCCCGTGCGGAGCCTGCCGGACGCCGCGATCTCGCGGACCACGCCTGAGAAGATCTCGTAGCATTGTGTGGAGAGGTCGACCGTGTCCTCGGGCCAGAGCCCTGCCGATAGCGGACGCGGCGCGGCATACACAAGCTGATAGGCGTTCGGATGCTCCAGGCCCCAGCGCATGTAGGCCTCGAGCATCATCTTCACCCGCACCACCGCGTCGAGCGGTTTGCCGGCGATCTCGGAGTTGCGCTCCAGGAGCTGGCGCAGGGTGCGCTCGCAGATCTCCAGCAGGATGCAGCCCTTGTCGGGGAAGTGCATGTAGAGGGCGGTGGAGGAGACCCCGACCTCGTCGGCGATCTTGCGGATGGTGGCGCCTTCGTAGCCCTCGGCGACGAAGATGCGCTCCGCCGCCTCCAGGATCTCGGCGCGGCGCAGGTGGCCGTCGCCCTTGGCCTTGCGCGCCGAACGGCGGGCGGTGGCGGCTGAAGCAGACAAAGCGTTTCCCCCAGGTACTTTCTTTGGGGCGTAGCGGACCCCAAAACCCGGAATGTTACAACCCCGCGACACAACCGGAGCGACGCGGGGCCGCGGCCCCGCACTGGACGGAGGCGGCGCGAACCGCGTAAGGCGCGCAGCCATGAGCGCGCGCGATCCCCTGGTGGCGGAGGCGCCCGGCGTGATGCGCACGCAGGGCTGGGCCGACTACGCCCTGGTCGATTCGGGCGGCGGCCGGAAGCTGGAGCGCTACGGCCCCTACCGGGTGGTGCGGCCCGAGCCGCAGTGCCTGTGGTCGCCCAGCCTGCCGGAGAGCGCCTGGGCGGAGGCCGACGCGGTGTTCGACCCCACGAACGAGGACGAGGACGCCGGCCGCTGGCGGTTCCGCGGCAAGCCGGCCGAGGCCTGGCCGCTGGCCTGGGGCGAGGCGAGGTTCCTGGCGAGGTTCACGGCCTTCCGGCACCTGGCCTTCTTCCCGGAGCAGGCGGCGAACTGGGCCTGGCTGGACGAGCGGATCCGCGGCCACGGCGGCCAGCCCAGGGTGCTCAACCTGTTCGGCTACACCGGCGTCGCCAGCCTCGTCATGGCGGCGGCCGGCGCGCACGTGACCCATGTGGACGCGTCCAAGAAGGCGGTGGCGATGGCCCGGGAGAACGCCGAGCTCTCGGGGCTGGCCGACCGGCCGATCCGCTGGATCACCGAGGACGCGCGCAAGTACGTCGCCCGGGAGGCCCGCCGCGGCTCGCAGTACGACGGCATCATCCTGGACCCGCCGAAATACGGCCGCGGCCCCACGGGCGAGGTCTGGCGGCTGTTCGAGGACCTGCCGGAGCTCGCCGGCCTCTGCGCTGGACTGCTTTCGGAAAACGCGTCGTTCCTGATCCTCAACGCCTATGCCGAGCGGATCTCCGGGGCGGCGCTGGCGGGCCTCCTGTCGGAGAAGCTGAAGGGCCGCGGCGGCTCGATCGAATGGGGCGAGCTGGCGCTGGTCCAGGACGGCGGCGCGCGCGAGATCGGCATGAGCTTCTACGCGAGATGGGCGTCTTGAGCGCCCGGGCCATCAGTTCGCTGCAGAACCCGACGGTGAAGGCCGTGCGCGCCCTGCACATGCGCAAGGAACGCGACGACACCGGCCTGTTCGTCGCCGAGGGGCTGAAGAACGTCATCGAGGGGGTCGACACCGGGCACGCGCCCAGGATCCTGATGCACGGCCCGGACGCTGCGGCCCATCCGATGATGCGCAAGGCGGTGCAGGCGACGCAGGCCGCCGGCGGCGAGGTCATCGAGGTGACCCACGACATCCTGGCCAAGGTCTCCCGGCGGGAGAACCCGCAGGCGGTGGTGGGCGTCTTCCCGCAGGTGTTCCGGCCGCTCGTCGAGGTGGAAGCGGGGCCTGCGCAGTGCGTGGTCGCCCTGCACCGGGTGCGCGACCCCGGCAACCTCGGGACCATCGTCCGCACGGCGGACGCGGCCGGCTGCGGCGGGGTGATCCTGGTGGGGGAGTGCTGCGACCCCTATTCGGTGGAGGCGGTGCGCGCGACCATGGGCTCGGTCTTCGCCGTGCCGCTGACGCGCGCCAGCGAGGACGAGTTCGCCGCCTGGCGGACGGGCTGGACCGGCTCGGTGGTGGGCACCCTGCTCTCGGCGAGCGCCAGCCACGCCGAGGCCACCTACCGCAAGCCGGCCCTGATCCTGATGGGCAACGAGCAGCAGGGACTGACCCCCGACATGGCCGCCCTGCCCGACCTGAACGTGAAGATCCCCATGCGCGGCCGCGCCGACAGCCTGAACCTGTCGGTGGCCACGGGGATCATGATCTACGCCGCCACGGCCTAGACGCGCGCGCCGACCCGGCCGATGGTTCCGCCGGGGGTCCGTCCAGGGGTGGGCGGACGAGATCGGGGGCCACATGGACACCACGCACCGCTTCAGCCTGCTCCTTTGCCTGGCGGGATCGCTCGGCGCCTGCAGCCAGGCGCCCGAGCCGGAAGCGCCGCCGCCGCCGCCGCAGGGCCGGGTTCAGCTCGTGGCCTCCGGCGTCAGCGAGAGCCGGTTCCTGGCGCTGGACGACCTGAAGGCCGGCGACGGCGCCGCCCAGGCCACCGTGCTGATCCTCGGGGCGAGCCCGACCTCGGTGAACAAGACCTACGCGCTGGCCGTGAAGCGCGAGACCATCGACTGCGAGATCGGGCGCACCACCGCCGAGACCGCGGCCTACCACGACGCCGCCGGCAAGCTGATGCACCAGGAGGTGATCAACACCGGGCGCAGGGGCCGGCCGCTGGAGCCCACCGAGGTGGAGGCGAACGTCGCGTGCGGGGCGGCCAAGGGCGGGCGCGTCTTCGCCGGCTGGCGCTCGGCCCAGCGCGAGGTGCAGAGCCCGCCGGACGCGGTGAAGACCTCCGCCGACGCCGCCGACTTCCACACCCAGGCCTGGAAGTGCGCCGCGACGGTGCGCGGCCGCCTGCGGCCGCCGCAGCCGGAGAGCTGCGACCGGGCGGTGGCGCTGGACGGCGCGGACCTGAACGTGCGCCTCGACCACGGCTACCTCGCCCTGGTGACCGACGACCTGGCCGGGGCCAAGGCCGATTTCGACGCTGTGACCGCGGCCGATCCGAAGAACGCCGCCGCCTTCTTCGGCCGCAGCCTGATTCCGGCGATCCGGGGCAATCCCGCCGGCGGACGGGCCGACCGGGAGGCGGCGCTCGCCCTCGACCCGAAGATCTCCCAATGGGTGGAGGCCACGTACAAGGTGCAGGTGGGCGACGCCTATCGATGAGCCGCCGCCTCCCGTCGCAGGCGGCTTGAAACCGTCCGTGGTCGCCAGGATCATCACCGCCTCGCCGCCGGAGCGGCCCCATGAAGGAACCCCCATGCCGACGCGCCGACGCCTGATGGAATATGCCGCCCTGGCCGCGCCGGGCCTGGCGCTGGGCGGCGCCGCGCTCGCCCAGCCCGCCCGCAGGCCGCTGCGCATCCTGATCCTCGGCGGCACCGGCTTCATGGGACCGCACCAGGTCCGCTACGCCCTGGCCCGCGGGCACAAGCTGACCCTGTTCAACCGCGGGCGGCGGCCGCAGGACTGGCCGGCCGAGGTGGAGGAGCTGACCGGCGACCGCAACACGGGCGACCTGAAGGCGCTCGAGGGCCGCGAGTGGGACGTCTGCATCGACAACCCCACCACCCTGCCCTTCTGGGTGCGCGACGCCGGGCAGGCGCTGAAAGGCAAGGTGAAGCACTACGTCTTCTTCTCGACCATCTCGGTCTATGCCTCGAACGACAGGCCGGGCGACGAGACCGCGCCGCTGGCGCCCTATCCCGGCAAGGACCCGCTGGCCGAGACCGCCGAGACCTTCCGGGCGAACGGCGCGCTGTACGGTCCGCTGAAGGCGGCCAGCGAGCAGGAGGCGAAGCGCCAGTTCGGCGAGGCCGCGGTGACCATCGTGCGGCCCGGGCTGATCGTCGGGCCGGGCGACGAGACCGACCGCTTCACCTACTGGCCCGTGCGGCTGGCGAAGGGCGGCGAGGTCGCCGCGCCGGGAGACGGCCGCGACCCCGTGCAGTTCGTGGACGCCCGCGACCTGGCCGAATGGATCGTCCGGCTGGCGGAGACGCGGACCACCGGGACCTTCAACGGCACGGGGCCGAAGCGGCCGATCCCCATGGCCGAGATGCTGGACGTGGTCGGCAAGGCGGTGAGGTCGGACGCGAAGCTGACCTGGATCCCGGCCGACTTCCTCGCGGCGCAGAACGTGCGGATGTGGAGCGACATGCCGGTGTGGATCCCCGAACAGGGCGAGACCGCGGGCTTCCACCACCGCGACGTCAGCCGCGCGCAGGCGGCCGGGCTGACCTACCGACCGCTGGCCACGACCGCCTCCGACACCCTGGCCTGGTTCCGGACCCTGCCGGCCGAGCGGCAGGCGAAGCTGCGCGCGGGACTGACGCCGGAGCGCGAGGCGGCCCTGCTGGCGGCCTGGAAGGCGAAGGCCTAGGCGGCCGCTCCGATAGCCCTCCTCCTCGATGGAGGAGGGTTGGGTGGTGGTGTGCCCGTCGAGCTGACGGAAGTGGCGCGTATGGCGCCGAGCCCCCGAGCTCCCATCCTCGTGGCGGCCTGCGACCACCACCATCCCTACCCTTCCTCCATCGAGGAGGAAGGGGCGCGAGCCTGCGGAGGCCGCTGATCCGCCTCACGTCCCGCGGGGCTTGGCGCGGGTGGTGGGGTCGGCGCTGGCGGGGTCCTCGGGCCAGACGTGCTTGGGATAGCGGCCGCGCATGTCGGTGCGGACGTCCTTCCAGGAGCCCTTCCAGAAGCCCGGCAGGTCCTTGGTCGTCTGGATCGGCCGGTGGGCCGGCGAGAGCAGCGACAGGGTGAGCGGGACGCCGCCGACCGCGGGGTGCTCGGCGAGGCCGTAGACCTCCTGCACGCGCACCTCGACCTTCGGCCCGCCCTCGGCGGCGTAGTCGATGGCGAAGCTGCTGCCGGTGGGCGCGGTCCAGCGGGCCGGCGCCTCGGCCTCCAGCCGCCGCTGCAGGTCCCAGGGCACGAGGGTGCGGAGCGCACCGTCGAGGACGTCCGGCCGAAGGTCGGAGAGCCTGCGGACGCCGGTCAGCAGGGGCGTGAGCCACTCGTCCAGGCGGCCGGCCAGGGCGGTGTCGGAGAGGTCCGGCCAGGCGTCGTCGCGGGCCCGCAGGAAGGCGATGCGCTCGCGGAGCGACTGGGCGGCGGCGCCCCAGGGCAGGAGCTTCACGCCCTCGGCGCGGACGCGGTCGGCGAGCGCGCGGGCGATGAGCGCCGGGTCGGGACTGTCGTCCACCTGCTCCCGGACCACCAGGCGGCCGAGCCGGGTGAGTCGCTTGGCGCGGAGCCGCCCGCCGCCGCTCTCCTCCAGGCGGTCCTCGGTCGTGAGCTGGTCTGAGAAGGCCTCGAGCAGCTCGGCCTCGTCCAGGGGCGCGGCGAGCAGGATGCGGTCGCGGCGCTCGCCGCCGCCCAGTTCGGCGACGGCCAGCCAGGTCTCGCGCGCCAGCGCGTCGGTGGTCTCCAGGAAGGCGCCGCGGCCGCTGACCAGCTGGAACTCGCCCTGCGGACCGCGGGCCCGGGCGATGCGCTCCGGATAGGCGAAGGCCAGCAGCAGGCCGTCGGAGAGCGGCTCGCCCTTCCCGGCCCGGCCGGCCATGGAGGCCCAGCGGTCGGCGAGCGCCCGGGCGTCGCGGGCCCGGGGGCTGCGGTCGCGCTCCAGGCCCTCCAGGCGGGGGCGGAGGTCGGCGTCGCGGCCGCCCAGGCTCCGTTCGGTGACGAGGGCGGCGATGCGCGCGGCGCGGGCCGCCTGGCCGGTTTCGGCGGCCTTCAGGACCATGTGCGCCAGGCGGGGCGGCAGCGGGACCTCGGCCAGCGCCTGGCCGTGCGGCGTGAGCACGCCGTCGGGGGTCAGCGCCTCCAGCCGGACCAGCAGGGCGCGGGCCTCGGCGAAGGCGGCGGCGGGCGGCGGGTCGAGGAAGGCGAGGTCCGCGGCGTCCCTGGCGCCCCAGCGGGCGAGGTCGAGGGCGAGGCCCGAGAGGTCGGCGTCGAGGATCTCCGGGTCGGCGTAGGCCGGCAGGGCGCGGGTCTCGGCCTCCTCCCACAGCCGGTAGCAGACGCCGGGCTCGGTGCGGCCGGCGCGGCCGCGGCGCTGGTCGGCGGCGGCGCGGGAGACGCGGACTGTGGCCAGCCGGGTGAGGCCGGACGCGGGATCGAAGCGCGGCACGCGGGCCAGCCCGCAGTCGACCACCACGCGGACGCCCTCGATGGTCAGGCTGGTCTCGGCGATGGAGGTGGCGAGCACCACCTTGCGCCGCCCGGCCGGCGCCGGGCTGATGGCGCGGTCCTGCTCGGCGGGGCCGAGCGCGCCGTAGAGCGGGTCGATGTCCACGTCCGGGCGGCGCACGCGCTCGGCCAGACGCTCCGCGGTGCGCAGGATCTCCCCCTGCCCCGGCAGGAAGACGAGGATCGAGCCGGTCTCCTCGGCCAGCGCCTTCTCCACGGCGCGGACCACGCAGTCCTCCAGGCGCAGGCGCTCGTCGCGCCCGAGGTAGCGGGTCTCGACCGGATGGGCGCGGCCCTGGCTCTCCACCACGGGCGCGTCGCCCAGCAGGCGGGCCACGGCGGCGCCGTCGAGGGTGGCGGACATCACCAGCAGCTTGAGGTCCTCGCGCAGCAGCCCCTGGGCGTCGCGGGCCAGCGCCAGGCCGAGGTCGGCGTCGAGGCTGCGCTCGTGGAACTCGTCGAAGACCACGCAAGACACGCCCGCCAGCTCCGGGTCGGCCAGGACCATGCGGGTGAAGACGCCCTCGGTGACCACCTCGATGCGGGTGGCGGCCGAGACCTTGGACTGCATGCGCACGCGGAAGCCGACCGTGCGGCCCACCGGCTCGCCGAGCGTCCTGGCCATCCGCTCGGCGGCGGCGCGGGCGGCGAGGCGCCGCGGCTCCAGCACGATGATCTTGCCCTGCCCCATCCAGGGCTCGCCCAGCAGCTCCAGCGGGACGACCGTGGTCTTGCCCGCGCCGGGCGGCGCGACCAGCACGGCCGCCGCCCTTTCGCGCAGCCGCGACTTCAGTTCAGGCAGGATCTCGTGGACGGGGAGCATATTTTCCCCGCCATAGCCGTGGTTGGGGGTGAGGTCACGCGCGGGGCGTTGCCTAGAGGGGCGTGCCTCACTAACGTCCGCGCCAACAGTCAACCGGCGGGCGCCCCAACTTGCGCCGCGCCCAGGGGGAACGACCACATGAGCGTAGACGCCGCACCCCGCGGAAACAGGCTCCTCATCCGAAAATCCATCGAACAGGTCCAAAGGGAATCGCAGACCCACGGGCTGAAGCGCACGCTCGGCGCCTGGAACCTGGTGCTGCTGGGCATCGGCTGCATCATCGGCGCGGGCATCTACGTCATGACCGGCAACGCCGCGGCCAACTTCGCCGGCCCGGCCGTCGTCCTGTCGTTCATCGTCGCCTTCTTCGCCTGCGTCTTCGCGGGCCTCTGCTATGCGGAGCTGGCGTCCACCATGCCGGTGGCGGGCTCGGCCTACACCTATTCCTACACCACGCTCGGCGAGGTCTTCGCCTGGGTGATGGGCTGGCTGCTGGTGCTGGAGTACGGCGTCGCGGCGGCCACCGTGGCCGCCGGCTGGTCCGGCAACGTGGTCTCGCTGCTCAAGGACTTCGGGGTGGTGATTCCCACCGAGTTCACCGACAGCTTCATCCGCGCGGTCCAGCTGCCCCAGGGCGGCTTCACCTTCGAGAGCGGCGGCAGCTTCAACCTGCTGGGCGCGGCCGGCATCCTGGCCATCACCGTCCTGCTGGTGATCGGCATCTCGGAGTCGGCGACGGTCAACAACGTGATCGTCTTCATCAAGGTGGGCGTGCTGCTGCTGTTCATCGGCATGGGCGTCGCCTTCATCAACATCGACAACTGGACGCCGTTCATCCCGCCGAACGAGGGCGGCTTCACCTACGGGGTGCCCGGCATCTTCCGGGCGGCGTCGGTGATCTTCTTCGCCTATGTGGGCTTCGAGGCGGTCTCCACGGCCGCGGCGGAGGCCAAGAACCCGCAGCGCGACATCCCCATCGGGGTGCTGGGCTCGCTGATCGTCTGCACGATCATCTACATGCTGGTGGCCGCCGTGCTGACCGGCGTGGTGCCGTTCCGCCAGCTGGGCGTGTCGGCCCCGATCGCCCTGGCCGTGGACGTCATGGGCATGACCTGGTTCTCGCTGCTGATCAAAATCGGCGCGGTGGCCGGCCTCACCTCGGTGATGCTGATCCTGACCTACGGCCAGAGCCGGATCTTCTTCGCCATGGCCAAGGACGGGCTGCTGCCGCGGTTCTTCTCGGTCCTGCACGAGAAGTTCCGCACGCCCTGGATCGGCACCATCGTGCTGGGCGTGATCATCGCGTTCGCGGCCTCCATGCTGCCGATCCAGATCCTCGGCGACCTGGTGAGCCTGGGCACCGCGACGGCCTTCGCCATCGTCTGCATCAGCGTGCTGTGGCTGCGGAAGAACCGTCCGGACCTGCACCGGCCGTTCCGCGCCCCGCTCGGCGTGTTCACCCCGATCGCGGGCATCTTCTTCGCCCTGATCATGATCGCCCCGCTGGTGATGGACATCTTCGCCAAGGCGGCGTCGGGCGACCCGATCCCGGCGATCCTGCTGGGCAGCTACTTCGCCATCGGGGCGGCGCTCTACGCCTTCTACGGCTACCGCAACTCGCGGCTGGGCAACGGCCTGCCGCAGGTGGACGCCGACCAGGACGCCGGCACCGGCCCCGAGCAGGCCATCCTGCACGGGATCGAGGACGGCAAGGCCTAGGCTCCAGGCCGATGGCGACAAGGAAGGGCGGGGCCTCGGCTCCGCCCTTTTTCGTTCCGGCCCGCCAACCCTTCCAATTTGGCCGGTGAATCCCGATCATAGGGGCGACATGAACGCCACGCCCCCGCCCGAACCGCCGATCCGCGCCGTGATCGCGCCGGTGACCCCGCTGCAGCAGAACTGCACCATCGTCTGGTGCTCGAAGACCCGGAAGGCCGCGATCATCGATCCCGGCGGCGAGGTCGACCGGCTGCTGGCGGCGCTGAAGCAGTACGACCTGACGCTCGAGAAGATCTGGATCACCCACGGCCACCTCGACCACGCCGGCGGCACGGCGGCGCTGAAGGCGGCGACGGGGGTCCCCATCGAGGGGCCGCACCCGGACGACGCCTTCTGGATCGACGACATCGAACAGTCCGGCGCCCGCTGGGGCATGCCGGAGGCGCGCAGCTTCACGCCGGACCGCTGGCTGCACGACGGCGACCGGGTGAGCCTCGGCGAGACGGAGTTCGAGGTCTACCACTGCCCCGGCCACACGCCTGGCCACGTGATCTTCTTCCACCCGGAGACCAAGTTCGCCCAGGTGGGCGACGTGCTGTTCCAGGGCTCCATCGGGCGGACCGACTTCCCGCGCGGCAACCACGCCGACCTGATCAAGGCCATCACCACCAAGCTCTGGCCCTTGGGCGACGACGTGCGCTTCGTGCCGGGCCACGGGCCGATGTCGACCTTCGGCCAGGAGCGGCGGACCAACCCCTTCGTCGCCGACGCGGTGCTGGCGGAATCGTGATTTCAGGGACGAAATCCGACTGTTACGGCCCGGCCCGACAATGCCGGCCATGGAGCTGCACGAAGACATGAGCCAGGCCGGCGCCCGCATCCTGATGGTGGACGACGATCCGGGCATCCGCGACGTGGTCTCCGACTTCCTGGGGCGCCACGGCTACAAGGTCGAGACCGCCGGCGACGCGCGGGAGATGGAGCAGGCGCTGGAGCGCGGGCCCGTCGACCTGATCGTGCTCGACGTCATGCTGCCGGGCGAGGACGGGCTGGCCGTCTGCCGCCGCCTGACCACCGGCGACGCCTCGCCGCCGATCATCATGCTCTCGGCCATGGGCGAGGACACCGACCGGATCGTGGGCCTGGAGCTGGGCGCCGACGACTATCTGGCCAAGCCGTGCAATCCGCGCGAGCTGCTGGCCCGGGTGCGCGCGGTGCTGCGCCGGGCCGAGCAGCGCTCGGCGGGGGCGGGCGTGGGCGCGGGCTGCGAGTTCGCCGGCTGGCGGCTGGACCTGGTGCGCCGCGAGCTGCGCTCGCCGCAGGGCGTGGTGGTGAACCTGTCCTCGGGCGAGTTCTCCCTGCTGCGCGCCTTCGTGGAGCGGCCGCAGCGAGTGCTGACCCGCGACCAGCTGCTGGAGTTCGCCCGCGGACCGGACAGCGACGCCTTCGACCGGGCCATAGACGTGCAGATCAGCCGGCTGCGCCGCAAGCTCGACGACGGCGGCGGCCAGGACCTGATCCGCACGATCCGCAACGAGGGCTACATGTTCACCCCGAAGGTGAAGCGGGGATGAGCCGCTTCAGCCGCGGGCGCCCGACCGCCTCGCTGTTCGGCCAACTGCTGACCCTCACCGGCCTGACGCTGGTGACGGCGAACATCATCAGCGTCCTGCTGATCTTCAACCTGCCGCCGCCGACGCCGGACTTCTACCGGCTGTCGGAGATCGTCCAGGCGTTCCGCGGGACCCCGCCGGCCTTCACCGAACGGCGGCCGCTGGAGCTGGTCACCCGCAACGAGCCGCCGGGGCCGGTCATGGAAGGCCGCATGGCGCCGGAGATCCGCCTGCGGCTCTCCGAGGAGCTGGGCGTGCCGGTGACGCGGATCATGATCGCGGGCGACCGGGGGCCGTTCTCCGACCGCCGGGTGTTCCGCATCCTGCGCAACCGGATGGCGCGCGACGGGGGGCCCCGGGACGAGCACTTTCTGGTGGAGCCCTTCCAGGTGGCGGTGGCCCAGGCGGACGGCCGCTGGCTGGTGGTGCGGCCGCAGGCGGGCCTGGGGCTGAACCCCTGGCAGCAGCGGATCGCCCTGTGGTTCGTGCTGTCGGCCCTGGTGATGGCGCCGATCGCCTACGTCTTCGCCCGCCGGCTGTCGGCCCCGATCAAGCTGTTCGCCGACGCCGCCGAGCGGCTGGGCCGCGACCCGCGCGCGCCGCCGCTGGCCGTCCGCGGCTCGGCCGAGATCGTCGTCGCCGCCCAGGCCTTCAACGACATGCAGGGCCGCCTGCGCCGCTACGTCGAGGACCGCACGGCGATGATGGGCGCCATCGCCCACGACCTGCGCACGCCGCTGACCCGCCTGCGCTTCCGCATCGAGACCCTGCCCGACGACGAGCAGAAGGCGAAGATCTCCGCCGACATCGACCAGATGGAGGAGATGATCTCGGCCGCCCTGACCTTCGTGCGCGACACCACGCGGCCGGGCGAGCGCACGCCGCTGGAGCTCTCGTCGCTGCTGGAGAGCCTGTGCGACGAGATGGCCGAGACCGGCGCGCAGACGGAGGTCGAGTTCGGCGAGAAGGTGGTGCTGGAGGGCGACCCGATGGCGCTCAGGCGGCTGTTCTCCAACCTGCTGGAGAACGCCGTGAAGTTCGGCGGGCGGGCGCGGGCGCGGGTGTTCCGCGAGGGCGCCAACGCGGTCGTGGAAATCGACGACGACGGCCCGGGCATCCCCGCGCAGGAGACCGAGCGGGTGTTCGAGCCCTTCTACCGCCGCGAGCCCTCGCGCAGCCGCCAGACCGGCGGGATCGGGCTGGGGCTGGCCGTGGTGCGCTCCATCGCCCGCGGGCACGGCGGGGACGTGGCGCTGGTCAACCGGCCGGGCGGCGGGCTGACGGCGCGGGTGTCGCTGCCGATCTAGCCCGTGTTGCGGCGTCGCAAGGACGCGGGCGGGCCTGAAATCGTTTCGCCTCGGCAAGACACGGCAGGGCCGTGAAATCGCCGTGCAACGGCGCTCTGGTCAGACAAAGGCCTCCGCCGCCCATCCGAGACCCCATGGCCCCTCCCCCCTCCGCCCGCCGCAGGCTGCGCCTCTCCCGGCCGCTGATCATCGGACTGGGCCTCCTGGCGCTCGTGATCGCCGCGGTGGCGGCCTTCGCCCTGCGGCCCAAGGAGCCCAAGGATCCCTACCGCACGGGCGCCGTGGAGCGCGGAGCGATCACGCGGTCGGTCTCGGCCTCGGGCGCCCTGCAGGCCCTGGAGCAGGTGGAAGTGGGCTCGCAGATCTCCGGCCTCGTGCAGCGGGTGCTGGTGGACTTCAACGATCCCGTCCGGCGCGGCCAGACCCTGGCGGTGATCGATCCGCAGACCTACCAGTCGCGCGTCGCCCAGAGCCAGGCGGACATCGACGCCGGCGTGGCGGCGCTCAGGCAGGCGGAGGCGACCCTGGCCAACGCCGAGGCCGACTACCGCCGCAAGAAGGAGCTGGTGGACAAGGGCTACTACGCCCCCTCGGTGCTCGACCAGGCGACGGCGGCGCTGCGCAGCGCCCGGGCCGGCGTCACCGCCGCGCGGGCGCGGATCGCCCAGGGCCAGGCGCAGCTGCGCAGCCAGCAGGTGGACCTCGGCCGCACCACCATCGTCTCGCCCATCGACGGCATAGTCATCGACCGCAAGATCGAGCCCGGCCAGACGGTGGCGGCCAGCTTCCAGGCGCCGGTGCTGTTCACCATCGCTCGCGACCTGTCGCGGCTGGAGGTGAAGATCAGCGTCGACGAGGCCGACATCGGCCAGGTGCAGGAAGGCCAGGCGGTGCGCTTCACCGTCGACGCCTTCCCGGAGGACACCTTCCGCGGGATCGTCACCGAGGTGCGCAAGCAGCCGACCACCGAGCAGAACGTGGTCGCCTATACGGTGATCGCCGAGGCGGACAATCCGCGCGGCCGGCTGCTGCCCGGGATGACCGCCAACGCCGACATCGTCATCGAGACCCGGCCCAACGTCGTGAAGGTCCCCGCCGCGGCCCTGCGCTGGACCCCGCCGCAGGACGGCGCCCAGGCCCCTTCCGGCGGCCCGCCGGGCATGGGCGGCGGGGCGATGGTGGGCGGCGGTCCCGGCTTCCGCCAGGGCGGCGGAGGCCAGGGCAATGGCCAGCGGCTGGCGATGGGCGCGCAGGTGGCCGACCAGCTCGACCTCAACGCCGCCCAGCGCAAGCAATGGGAGACGATCTCCACGGACATGCGCGAGAAGATCCGCGCCGCCATGGCCTCGTCCGGCGGCGACCGGGCCGCGGCGCGGGAGACCCTGGCGCGCATCCGCAACGAGGCCTTCGCGAAGATCGAGCCGTCGCTGAACGCGGAGCAGAAGGCGAAGCTGGCGGCGCTCAGGGCCACGCTGGCGGCCGGCGGCGGCGCGGGCGGGATGCGGACCGGCGTGGTCTACGTCCTGAAGGACGGCAAGCCCTCGGCCGTGCCGGTGCGCGTGGGCGCCACCGACGGCACGTCCACCGAGGTGGCGAGCCCGCAGCTGAAGGTGGGCGACCAGGTGATCGTGGGCGGCGGCCCCAAGGCCAAGGTCCAGGCGCGCACCCCGCTCAGCGGCGGCGGCGGCCAGACCCGCGGGCGCATGTAGCGCGGCCATGATCGAGGTCCGCAACCTTCGCAAGGTCTACACCATGGGCGAGGAGGAGCTGGCGGCGCTGGCCGGCGTCGACCTCGACGTGGGCCGCGGCGAGTACGTGGCGGTGATCGGGCCCTCCGGCTCGGGCAAGTCGACCCTGATGAACATCCTGGGCGGCCTCGACCGGCCCACCTCCGGCGACTACCGGTTCGAGGGCGAGGACGTGGCCCACTTCACCGACGACGAGCTGGCCGACTTCCGCAGGCGGCGGATCGGCTTCGTCTTCCAGTCCTTCCAGCTCCTGCCCAGGCTGAGCGCCCTGCAGAACGTCGAGCTGCCGATGATCTACGCCGGCCTGCCTCGCGACGAGCGCAGGGCGCGCGCCGCCGAGCTCCTGGAGCGGGTGGGCCTGGGCGGCCGGATGGGCCACCGGCCGACCCAGCTTTCCGGCGGCCAGCAGCAGCGGGTGGCGGTCGCCCGCTCGCTGGCCAACCGGCCCGACCTGCTGCTCGCGGACGAGCCCACCGGCGCGCTGGACACCCAGACCAGCCGCGACGTGCTGAAGCTGTTCGACGAGCTGAACGCCGACGGCCTCACCTTGATGGTGGTCACGCACGACCCCGAGGTGGCCGCCGAGGCGCGGCGGCGGATCTCCTTCCGCGACGGGCTGATCGTCTCGGACGAGCGGGCGGAGCAGCCGGCATGAGGTTCTACGAACTCGTCCGCTTCGCCATGGGGGCCATCGTCGCCCACCCGATGCGCAGCGCCCTGACGTCCCTGGGCGTGGTGATCGGCACCGCCGCGGTGGTGATGATGACCTCGATCGGCCTAGGGGCCCAGCAGCGGGTGACCGACGCCATCGCGGGCCTTGGCTCGAACCTGATCATCGTCACCCCGAACTTCCAGCGGGGTCCGGTGGCCCAGGCGGCCGGCGGCGGGCTGTCGCTGACCGACGGCGACGTGGAGGCGATCGGCAAGCAGGTGGAGAACGTGGCCGCCGTGGCCCCCGTGGTCCGCAGCCAGGGCCAGCTCGCGGCGGATGGCGCCAACTGGAACACCCGCATCGAGGGAGTGACGCCGGAGTACCTGACCGCGCGCGACCTGACGATCGCCTCGGGGCGGATGTTCGACGAGCGGGAGGCGCGCCAGGGCCGCAAGGTGCTGGTGGTGGGGCCCACCGTCGCCCGCGAGCTCTGGGGCGAACAGGACCCGGTGGGCAAGCGGGTGCGGGTGCGCAGCGTGCCCTTCGAGGTGATCGGGGTGCTGGAGAGCAAGGGCCAGTCCGGCTTCGGCCAGGACCAGGACGACCTGGTGCTGGGGCCGCTGACGGCCGTGCGCTCGCGCCTGGTGGGCCGGCGCGTCCGTGGGGACGCGGTGCAGACCATCTATGTGAAGGCGGCCTCGGAGGACACCATCGACCGGGTGCAGGAGGACGTCACCAACCTGCTGCGCGACCAGCACCGCATCCGGCCCGGCGAGGACGACGACTTCCAGACCCAGAACATGGCCTCGATCCTGGCGGCCGGACAGGCGGCGGTGGCCACTTTCACCGTGCTGCTGGCGGCGGTGGCGGCGGTGTCGCTGGTCGTGGGCGGCGTCGGCATCATGAACATCATGCTGGTGGCCGTGACCGAACGGACGCGGGAGATCGGGCTGCGGATGGCGGTGGGCGCCCGCCGCGCCGACGTGCTGATCCAGTTCGCGCTGGAGTCTGTCACGCTTTCGTTAGCCGGCGGGGTTATCGGCCTGACCATCGGCGTGCTGGGCGCCATCGGCATCGCCAAGATCGGCGACTGGCCAGCCGCGGTCCCCCCGTGGGCGGGGCCGCTCGCGCTGGGTTTCTCGGTCTTCGTGGGACTGGTCTTCGGCGCCTACCCGTCGTGGCGGGCGTCGCGCCTCGACCCGATCGAGGCGCTGCGACGGGAATAAAACCGTCATTTCCTAACGCAACCTCTGCCGCGTCTCGATGGTTAGCCAGACCGCAACCCAAGACGAGACGCCATGTCCGAGCTGGAAAAACCCCACCAAGACACCCCCCAGCCGGACCGCGGACGGACGCAGGACGCGTCGCCCGACGAGGCAGGCCAGGCCGACGACAAGCCCGTTCCTGCCGGCGCCACGCCAGACCTACCCCTGTCGTCGCCCGATTGAGGAGAGCAGTACTGATGGCCAGCGTTGACACTGGAAAGCCGCGAGCCCGCCGAGGCTTCGCCGCCATGAACCCCGAACGCCGTCGCGAGATCGCCCGCAAGGGCGGGGCCTCCGTGCCCGGCGAGAAGCGCAGCTTCGCTAAGGACCGCGACCTCGCGGCCTCCGCCGGCCGCAAGGGCGGTGAGGCCAGCCGCGGCGGCGGCCGCTCCCGCGGCCGCGAGAGCTAGGCTCTAAGCAGGACGACGGCGAAGGCGGGAGCGGGGCTCACCCACTCCCGCTCGAGCCGCCAGCCCGCCGACGCCGCCAGGCGGGCGAAGCCTTCCACCGTGAACTTGCACGAGTTCTCGGTGTGGAGGGTCTCCCCGGCGGCGAACTGGAAGGCCCGGCCCGCCACATGGACGGTCTGGGCCTTTCGGCTTTCCAGGTGCATCTCGATGCGGCTGTCCGCCTCGTTCCAGACGGCGCGGTGGTCGAAGGCGTCCAGGTCGAAGTCGCCGCCGAGCTCGCGGTTGATCCGCGCCAGCAGGTTCCTGTTGAACGCCGCCGTCACCCCCAGCGCATCGTCGTAGGCCGCCGTGAGCGTGGCGGCGTCCTTCACCAGGTCGATGCCGACGATGAAGGCCGCCCCCTCCCCCAGCAGCCGACGCGCGCCCTCCAGGAAGGCGCGGGCCTCGTGCGGCGTGAAGTTCCCGATGGTCGAGCCCGGGAAGAAGCCCACCACGGGCCGACCGGCCGCCTGGGCCGGCAGGGTGAGCGCGCGCGTGAAGTCCTCGGCCAGCGGGGCCACGGTGAGCGTGGGATAGTCGCGACCGATGTCGTGGGCGGCCGCGGCGAGGGCCTCGGGGCTGATGTCGACCGGGGCGTAGACGGCGAGCTGCGGCGCGGCGTCGAGCAGGATGCGGGTCTTCACGCTGGCGCCGGAGCCGAACTCCACCAGCGCCGCGCCCTTCGGGATCGCCTGGGCGATCTCGGCGGCCCTGGCGCGCAGAAGCGCCGTCTCGGTGCGGGTGGGATAGTATTCCGGAAGCTCGCAGATCGCCTCGAACAGCCGGGAACCCTCGGCGTCGTAGAAATACTTGGGCGGCACGGACTTCCGGGCCTTGCCGAGCCCCTCCACGACGTCGTCCTCGAACGACGGGACCCGGGCGCGCGGGCCGGCGGCGTCGCGGGCCAGGCGCACGCCGGAGAACATCCAGCGCTGCTGGGGATAGAAGAAGTTGCGGTAGCTCGCCCGCACGTGGCCCTCCGGGGTGACGCAGGCCCCGCCGCGCAGGACGAACTGGCTGGCCATGAACTTGCCGTTGTACTCGCCCACGGCGCCCGGCGCGGGCCGGAAGCCGGGATAGGGCGCGTAGGCGCTGCGGGTCCACTCCCAGAGGTCGCCGTAGAGCTGCTTCAGGCCCCGCCCGTCGGGCGCCGGGGCGGGCTCCAGCCGGCCGGAGCCCAGGAGATTGCCCTCCGGCGGGAAGGCGGCGGCGGCGTGCTCCCATTCGGCCTCCGTGGGCAGGCGCGCGCCGGCCCAGGCGGCGTAGGCTTCGGCCTCGTAGAAGCTGACGTGGGCGACGGGCTGGGCGGGATCGACGGGGCGCAGGCCGCGCAGCGTCATCACCTGCCAGCCGTCCGGCCCCTCCTGCCAATAGAGCGGCGCGCGCCAGTCCTCGGCGCGGGCGCGCGCCCAGCCCTCGGAGAGCCAGAACTCGGGGCGGGCGTAGCCGCCGTCGGCCATGAACCCCAGCCACTCGCCATTGGTCACCAGCCGGTCCGCCAGGGCGAACGGCTCGAGCCAGACCTTGTGGCGCGGACCCTCGTTGTCGAAGGCGAAGCCGGATCCGTCGTGGCCGATCTCCACCACCCCGCCTTCGAAGTCGACGAAGCCCAGCGGCGGGGCTGCGCCGCCCGGCGCGCGGCGCGGCGGAGCGTAGGCGGGGTTCAGGGGCGAGGCGGCGAACAGGTGGAGGATGTCCATCAGGATCAGTTCCTGATGCTGCTCCTCGTGGGCGAGGCCCAGGTCGAGGAGGTCGGCGAAGCCGTCCGTCCCGCCGGCCAGCAGCCTCGCCATCCCGGCGTCCACGTGCTCCCGGTAGGCGACGACGTCGGCGAGCGAGGGCCGGGTGAGCAGGCCGCGCTCGGGCCTGGGCTGCCGGGGCCCCACGGCCTCGTAGTAGGAGTTGAAGAGGTAGCCGAACCGCGGGTCGAAGGCCTTGTAGCCGGCGAGCCTCGGGGTCAGCAGGAAGGTCTCGAAGAACCAGCTGGTATGCGCCAGGTGCCACTTGGTGGGGCTGGCGTCCGGCATGGACTGGGCCTGCTGGTCCTCGGGCGTGAGGCTGCGGGTGAGCGCCAGGGTCGCCTGGCGCACGGCCCGGTAGCGGCGCAGCGCCGCCGGCTCGGTCAGCCAACCATGCGCGCGCAGGCGGGCCTCGTCCTCAGGTTGCGCCATGGGGCCCTCCGCGTGCTGCCGCTTCATCAGATAGGAAGCCGGCGCCGCCGCCTCAATTGTGAAGCTGACGCCCTTGTTCCGGCCAACGGCAGGCCTGGCGCGAAGTTCCCGAAATACGGGCGTTTTCTCCCTCCGCTCAACCGGAACAGATGCCATGGGGCTGCGTTCAACCCGCGCCAAATCGGCAGAGCGACGAGAAGAGCCCCGGGTTGGGCCGACGAGAGGGCGCCATGACCGCGACGACCAGCTGGCGGGACCAAGTGGTCGGATTGATTCCGGCTCTGCGCGCCTTCGCCTGGTCCCTGAGCCACAACGGCTCGGACGCCGACGACCTCGTGCAGGACACCCTGATCAAGGCCTGGACCAATCGCGACAAGTTCGAGCCCGGCACCAACCTTCGCGCCTGGCTCTTCACCATCCTGCGCAACACCTACTACACCAACGTCCTGCGCCGCCGGCGCGAGGTGCGCGACGAGACCGGCGAATACGCCGCGACGCTCAAGTCCGCGCCGACCCAGGACTGGAGCGTGGCGATGCGCTCGCTGCAGAACGCCCTGCAGCAGCTTCCCGACGAGCACCGCGAGGCGCTGATCCTGGTGGGGGCCGCCGGCCTCTCCTACGAGGAGGCGGCGGACATCTGCGGCTGTGCGCTTGGCACCATCAAGAGCCGGGTGAACCGCGCCCGCGCCCGCCTTCTGAAGATCATGGACGCCGACGACGCCACCGACGTGATGGCCATCGACCACATGGTCGCCGCGCGGGCCTAGCCGCGCTTCTTCACGGGTTCGATCACCGGCTCGTCGAGTTGGTCGACGATCGAGCGCACCCGGTCGGGAACCGGCCGGTCCTCCAGCGCACGGAACATGTCGCGCAGGCCCTTGTCCAAGGCTGCGGCGAGATCCCGGTCGGCGGTCTTGCGAGGCATGGAGCGCCTTTCACCCACGGCTTTCGGCCTGCGATGTCGGGCGCCCGGCGCCCCAAAGCAAGCGGAGCCGGAGCGCCTGCGACAATGCGGAACAGCGCCTGCGCCTCGCCGGTTGAGCCGCCACGACACTTGCCGAGGAAGGAAGCAGCAATGGCCAACCGGGACGACTATCGAGGCTACGGCGGCGACCGCGGGCGGGACCGCTGGCGCCAGGACGACGACCAGCGGCGGGCCGGCGGCCGCCAGGGCGGAGACCAGGAGCGGCGCAGCTTCGGCGACCAGGGCCGGTTCAACTCCGACCAGGCCCGCTATGGCGAAGGCTGGCGCGGCGGCTCCGGCGAAGGCGAGCGCGAGCCCTGGCGGCGCGACCGCTACGGCTCCCGCTTCGACCAGGACCGCACGGGTTACGGCTCGGGCTACGACCGCGACACCGGCGGCTACGGCCGCGGCCAGGGCGGCGGCTATGGCGGCCAGGAGTACGGCGTTGAGGCCGGCGGTCGGCGCGAGGAGCCCCAGCGCGGCTCCGGGCAGCGGGACCCGGGCCGGCGCGAATTCGAGCAGTGGCGGCCGCACGGCAGCGCCCCCTACGGCGACCTGGAGCTCAACGCGCGGACGAGCGGCGTCGAGGAGTTCGGCGCGCCGCACGACTATGCCTACCACCCGCCGCAGGGCCACGAGTTCGAGCCGGACTATGTGCACTGGCGCGAGGAGCAGCTGCGGCTGCACGACCGCGACTACCAGGAGTGGCGGCGCCACCAGCACCAGCAGCTGGACGACGAGTACCGGAAGTTCCGCACCGAACGGCGCGACACCTTCGGCAAGAACTTCCACGAGTGGCGCTCGCAGCGGAACATGTCCACGGGCATGGGACGCCAGGACATCGCGCCGGGCATGCACGGCCAGCACCGGATGGCCGAGGGCTTCGGCGGCGGCGACGACATGCCGTCCGGCCGGCTGGAGAGCCCGTCGGCGATGACCAACAGCCCGTCCCTCACCCAGACCGGCGGCCAGGCCACGGGGCACGGCGGCGGCGCGCAGGGCTCGGGAGCCGCCGGCGGCTCGGAGTTCGGCAACACCCCGCCCCAGGTCCAGGCCGCGTCCGATGGCGGCGACACTCGCCGCGATGCTGAGGATCGCAAGGACGGCGACAAGGGGCACGAGTCCAAGCACTAGGCCGCGCCCCCGGCCCCGAGGTCCCGGACGGCCCTGAGGCCGTCCGGGACGCGGGGGCTATTTCACGTCGTCGGGATAGACCACGGGCAGGACGATGGCCGAGGGCCGCGTGGCGTCCAGGTAGACGGTGTTCACCGCCACCCGCGGCTTCAGCTTGGCCGCGCCGGGCGCCTCGCCGGTGTTCGGGTTCACCTCGAACCGCGGGGCGTTCGACGAGGTGACGTGGACGGCGATGCGGTGGCCCTTCTCGAAGGTGAGCGCCGTGGGCCAGAGGTCGATCTCGAGCTTCTCGGGCGCGCCGGGCGTCATCATCCGCACCTCGCCCGGCATGCGGCCGGCGCGGAAGCGGGTCCGCACGGGGGCGTCGAGAACCAGCGCCTCGTAGCCGTCGGGATAGACGTCCACGAGCTTGACCACGAAGTCGGTGTCGGGCCCGTCGGTAGCGGCCCAGAGCTCCATCTTCACCGGCCCGGCGATGGCCACGTCCTTCGCCAGCACCGGGGTCTGGAAGCGCAGGTAGTCCTGGCGCTGGCCCACGGCGCGCTGGTCCATGGGGCCGCGCTCGAAGGTGAGGTTGGCGCCGCCGAAGGTCTCCACGGGCCTTCCCGGATCGAACCGGTAGCTGACCTTCTCTTCGGCGTCGGTCGGCGCCCTGGTGGTGAGCGCCCGGCCCTCGGCCAGGTAGTAGCGCACCTCCCGATGGGCCGGCGGCCAGTTGGCGGCGGCGACCATCCGGTTCTTCGGGCTGAGCGCCCCCTTCTTCGCCGCGGCCATCATGAAGTAGCTGACCGGCGGCTCGTCCATGATCCCGTTGTCGATCCCCTTCAGCCAGTGGTCGAACCAGCGGATCTCCTGGTCGCCGGCCAGGCCGATGCGGTCGTTGCCGGGGTATTCCAGGTCGCCCGAGAGCTGGCCGTGGCCGAACGGGCCCATCAGCAGCTTCTGGTTCCCCCGCGCGCCCGGCGCGCCGTGGTTCTGCAGCCACTGGAAGTTGTCGACCGTGCCGCCGTTGAAGATGTCGTACCAGCCGCCGACGTTGAAGATCGGGATGTCGATGTACTTGCGGTTGGCGGTCATGGCGACGCGGTTCCAGCTCACGTCGTCGAAGGCCCGCTGGCGGACGCGGTCGAGCTGCTCCTCGGAGGTCCCCTGCTGGCGCAGCCAGCCGATGGTGTCCTTCTCCTTCAGCACCCCGCCGGGATAGCTGTAGGAGAGCCGGTCGGCGGGGGCCACGACCACATAGGCGGCCACCAGGTGCGGCGGGTTGGCCATGGCCGCGGAGTTGGCCGTGATGCCCAGCGCCGAGCCGCCGGTCATGCCGACCTTGCCGTTGCTCCAGGGCTGGGCCGCCGCCCATTCCACGGTGTCGTAGCCGTCCTCGATGTCGTTCTCGAAGGCCGCGTAGAAGCCCTGGGAGCGGCCCTTCCCGCGCACGTCCTGCAGGACGTAGACGTAGCCGGCGTCGGTGTAGCGCTTCGCCTGCTTGGCGAGGCCCTCGGCCGGGTTGGGATTCTGCTCGGTGCGGCGGCCGTCCTTCAGGTAAGGGGTGCGCGAGAGGATCACCGGCCAGGGCCCCCTCCCCGCCGGCCTGAAGACGTTGGCGGCCAGCCGCGTCCCGTCGCGCATGACGGCGTATTCCTCCGCCGCGCCGGGCGGCAGGCCGGGCCATTCGGCCTCGGCGGCGGCGGGCGCCGGTTGGGCGAGCGCCGGGGCCAGCGGCCCCGCCGCCAGCGAGAGCGCCAGGGCCGAGGCCAGGGCGAGAGGTCTGAGCTTGATCATCGTCTGCGTTTCCCCCCGCGGGTCTTGGCGCCCGCGCAAAATGGCTTTGGTGCAAATGGCGCGGCGGACCGCGCGCTTGGCATCTAACCACGAGGTTGGCGTGCCGTCGCTTGCCGCCGTAAGACCTGCGCATGACCCGCGACGACGCCCGGCGCCTGGACGCCGACGATCCCCTCGCCCGCTTCCGGGACGCGTTCGACCTGCCGGAGGGGATGATCTACCTGGACGGCAATTCGCTCGGCCCGCCGCCGCGGGCGGCGCTCGCCCGGCTGCAGGAGGCCGCCGACCGGGAGTGGGGGCGCGACCTGATCACCAGCTGGAACGTCAACGGCTGGATCGACGCGCCCCTGCGGGTGGGCGGCAAGATCGCCGGCCTGATCGGGGCGAAGCCGAACGAGGTGGCGGCGGCCGATTCCACCTCGGTGAACCTCTTCAAGCTGGCGGCCGGCGCGCTGGGGCTGCGGCCCGGCCGCCGGGTGATCCTCTCGGAGACCGGCAACTTCCCCACCGACCTCTATGTCCTGGAGGGGCTGGCGCGGACCGCGGGCGCGCAGCTGCGCGCCGTGCCGCCGGACACGCTGCTGGACGCCATCGACGGCGACACCGCGGTCGTGGTGCTGACCCACGTGCACTACAAGACCGCCCGCCGCTGGGACATGGCCCAGGTGACCGCCCGCGCGCACCAAGCCGGCGCCCTGATGCTGTGGGACCTCAGCCACTCCACGGGCGCCGTGGCGGTGGACCTGAACGGGGCGAACGCCGACCTGGCGGTGGGCTGCGGCTACAAGTACCTGAACGGCGGTCCCGGCGCGCCGGCCTTCCTGTTCGTGGCCGAGCGGCACCAGGCGCAGATCCGCTCCCCGCTCTCCGGCTGGATGGGCCACGCCGAGCCCTTCGCCTTCGAGGACGGCTACCGCCCGGCCGGCGACATCCGCGCCCAGCTCTGCGGCACGCCGGGGGTACTGGGCATGGCGGCGCTGGAGGCGGCGGTGGACCTGCAGCGGCAGGCCGACCCGGCGGCGGTGGAGGCCAAGGGCCAGGCGCTCTGCGACCTGTTCATCGCCGAGGTGGAGGGCCGGCGCTCAGGGATGGGCGTCCAGCTCGTGACCCCGCGCCAGGCCCCCGAGCGCGGCCTGCACGTCTCCTTCACCCACCCGCACGGCTATGCGGTCGTCCAGGCGCTGATCGCCCGCGGGGTGGTGGGCGACTTCCGGGCTCCCGACGTGATGCGCTTCGGCTTCTCGCCGCTCTATCTCAGCCACGAGGAGGTCTGGCGCGCGGCCGAGATCCTGCACGAGGTGCTGGCGACCGGCGCCTGGGACGACGAGGCCTACCGGACGCGCGCGGCGGTGACCTGAGGTTTCGGCAGAAAAGTGGCGGTGACGGAGGGATTCGAACCCTCGATACGCTTTCACGTATGACGATTTAGCAAACCGTTGCCTTCAGCCACTCGGCCACGTCACCAGATTGTTTTTGTTCGGGTTCGCTCCCGACCTCCGGATCGCCTGGCCGCCGCGCCTGGGCAGGGCGGCAAGGACGTCCCCGAAGGGACGCACCTCATAGCCGAAACGCCCCCGGTCGGGCAACGGCGCTGAGCGTCGAAGGTGACGCGTCAAATTTTCTGGGAATCGGCGAAAGGCGCGGACGAAACGCGCGGGAGGGATCGTTCTGCTGATGACGGCCGCTTCCGTCCCTCTTTGCGCGGCCGTCGCGTCGGGCCCCCGGCCTCCCTATCCCGGAGCGCCGGGGGATTCCGTCCGGGGTCCCCGGCTCAGCCCTGGGCGAGCCACTCGCGGGCCTGACGCTGGGCCTCGGCCACCTCGTCGGAGGCCATCTCGGCGGACAGCTCCTTGCGGTAGACCTTGGCCTCCACCGAGCCGCGCATGGCGGCCAGGTTGAACAGCATGTGGGCCGAGACGTAGTCCAGCGGCGCGCCGCCCTGGCCCGTGGAATAGAGCAGCCCCATGCGGAACAGCTCGTCGCCCGTCGCTTCCGGTCCCGGAAGCGGAAGGCCTTCGCTCGCGATTTCCATGCTCGACGGCATGACCCTAAGTCCCTTCATCAGCCGACGGACCCTTGGCGGGCCCATACTCGGTCTTCTGAGGACATAGAAAACAGGCGTTAGGCTGAACACATGGTTAAGCCGCCTGTTGTGCGATCTTCAGGTTCAGAAGAGCCGCCAAGAATTCGGCCGTTCCACTGGCGAAAATTCTCGGGGGCGAACCCGGCCGGCCGGCCCGCGGGCGCGACCGATGGCCTCACCCCACGTTCCGCGCACGCGGAGCCTCCACCACAGGCGCGCGTTCTTGACCTCGCCGAGCCGCGGGAGGACCCTCCCCCTGCGGCGCGGCGTTTTCGGCCTTTTTCAATCGCTTGCAGCCACGTTCAGCCTCAGTTCAGACGCCGGGGGCCATAGTCGGCGGCAAGCTTCAAGGACCCCGCGGGGAATCGAACCGTCCGCATGAAACGCCTGCTCCTCACGCTCATCGCCGCCGCGACCGTCGCGGGCCCGCTGCCGGGCTCGATGGCGTTCGCCAAGGACGGCGACCGCGGCGGACGCTGGGAACAGCGTGGTGACCGCGGCGGTGGCGGCGGCCGTGGGTGGGAGGACCGGCAGCGTTGGCGCGCGGCCGACGGCCCGGAGCGCGGGCGCGGCCCGGACCGCCGCGACGAGCGACGCGGCGACCGGCGCTTCGAGGACCGCGAGGATGGCCGCAACTACTACGGCCCTCCGCCGGGCGCCTATGCGCCGCCACGGGCCTACGGCCTGCGCCGCGGCGGCTACCTGCCGCCCCAGGCGCAGGGCTCGGAGGTGGAGGACTACGGCCGCTACCGCCTGCGCCCGCCGCCCCGCGGCTTCCGCTGGGTGCGGGTCGGCGGCGCCTACGCCCTGGTCGGCCCCGACGGGCAGATCTTCGACATGATCCGCTAGGGATCAGATCCCGAGCTTCGCCTTCAGGAGCTCGTTGACGGTCCCCGGATTGGCCTTGCCCTGGGTCGCCTTCATCACCTGGCCGACGAACCAGCCGATGGCCTGGGGCTTGTCCTTCACCGCGGCCGCCTGGCCGGGATTGGCGGCGATCAGCTCGTCGATGATCTTCTCCAGCGCGCCGGTGTCGCTGACCTGCTTCAGGCCCTGCTTCTCGACGATCTCCGAGGCGCGGCCGTCGCCCGCCCACATCCGCTCGAACACGTCCTTGGCGATCTTGGAGGAGATCACCCCCTCCTCGATCAGCCGGACCAGCTCGGCGATCTCGTCGGGACGGATCGGGGACTGGGCGATGTCGATCCCGCCGGCGGTGAGCCGGGCGGCCAGGTCGTTGGTCACCCAGTTGGCCACCAGCTTGGCGTCGCGGCCCTTGGCGGCGGCCTCGTAGAACTCGGCGCGGGCCTGTTCGGTGATCAGGACGCCGGCGTCGTAGGCGGTGAGGCCGTACTGCGACTGCAGGCGGGCCTTCTTGGCGTCCGGCAGCTCGGGGAGCTTGGCCTCGATCTCCTTGATCCAGGCCGGGTCCAGCTCCAGCGGCAGCAGGTCGGGATCGGGGAAGTAGCGGTAGTCGTGCGCCTCCTCCTTGGAGCGCATCGACCGCGTCTCGCCCTTCACCGTGTCGAACAGGCGGGTCTCCTGGTCGATCTTGCCGCCGTCCTCGAGGATCTCGATCTGGCGGCGCGCCTCGTACTCGATGGCCTGCTGGATGAAGCGGAACGAGTTGACGTTCTTGATCTCGCAGCGCGTGCCCAGGTGGCTGAAGTCGCCGGTCTCGCGGTACTTCTCGTAGGCCCCGGGGCGGCAGACCGAGACGTTCACGTCGGCCCGCAGGTTGCCCTTCTCCATGTCGCCGTCGCAGGTGCCCAGGTAGACCAGGATGGTGCGCAGCTTCTTCACATAGGCGGCGGCCTCTTCCGAGGTGCGCATGTCGGGGCGCGAGACGATCTCCATCAGCGCCGTGCCGGCCCGGTTCAGGTCGACGTAGGTGAAGTTGGGGTCCTGGTCGTGCAGGCTCTTGCCGGCGTCCTGCTCGAGGTGCAGCCGCTCGATCCGCACGGTGAAGGTGGAGCCGTCGTCGCGCTCGACGATGACCTCGCCCTCGCCGACGATCGGGTCCTTGAACTGGCTGATCTGGTAGCCCTGCGGCAGATCCGGATAGAAGTAGTTCTTCCGGTCGAAGCGGCTCCAGGTGTTGATCTGGGCCTTGAGGCCGAGGCCGGTCTTCACCGCCTGTTCCACGCAGTGGCGGTTGATCACCGGCAGCATGCCGGGCATGGCCGCGTCGACGAGGCTGACCTGCTCGTTGGGGCCGGCGCCGAAGCCCACCGCCGCGCCCGAGAAGAGCTTGGCGTTGGAGGCCACCTGGGCGTGCACTTCCAGGCCCAGGACCGTTTCCCACGGGCCGGTGCGGCCCTCGATCACCTTGGTGTTCTCGCTCATGCGCCGCGTTCTAGTGCGGCCCGGCGCGATGCGGAAGGCGTGGCGAGACGGCACTTGCGCAAACGCCGTAAATTCGGCTCAAGCTTTGGGGACAAGAACACACCCATGGGGGAAGGAACAACGTCATGACCCGCACGATGCTCGCGGCGCTCGCCGCCCTGAGCGCCCTGGCCGCCGCCCCGGCGCTCGCCCAGGGCCAGGCGCCCGCCGCGGCCCAGGCTTCGGCCAGCGCCCAGCCCGCCGCCGCCAAGCTGTCGGTGGAGACCACGCCGATCGAGGCCATCGCCGCCAACGAACAGGGCAAGGCCGCGCTGGAGAAGGTGCTGCCCGGCATCACCAGCCACCCGGCCTACGACCAGTTCAAGGCCTTCACCCTGGCCCAGGTCGCGCCCATGAGCGAAGGCGCCATTGGCGACGCCCAGCTGAAGGCCGTGCAGGCCGAACTCGACAAGATCCCCTAAGGACCAAGGAACCCAGATGAACCGCATGACCATCGCGGGCCTCGCGGCCCTCGCCGCTCTGGCCGCCACGCCGGCGCTCGCCCAGGGCCAGGCTCCCGCCGCCGCCCAGGCCTCCGCCAACGCCCAGCCCTCGGGCGCGCTCTCCGTCGAGACCACCCCGATCGGCGAGATCATCAAGAACGAGAAGGCCAAGGCCGCGCTCGAGGCGGCGCTGCCGGAGATCACCCAGTACTACGACCAGATCGGCGCCATGACGCTGGCTCAGGTCGCGCCGATGAGCCAGGGCGCCATCGACGACGCCAAGCTGAAGGCCATCCAGGCCGAGTTCGACAAGCTGAAGTAACGCTCTGCAGGACCGCCCTCTCCTTCCGGAGAGGGCGCTTCTCCCCGGAAAGGGGCCTCATGAAGCTGCCGCTCGCGTGCCTTGCCCTGGTGCTCACCGCTGGTTCGGCGGCCGCACAGCCGCCTCCGAGTGAAACGGTGGCCACGAGCCAGGCGCTTTCGAACGCCGCGCACAACGCGACGAACAACCAGCAACAGTCCTACGTCACCATGCAGGCGTCGACGACCCAGGGCGTGGCGACGCTCCTGAGTCCCGAACCGGAAAGGGCCGCGCAGGCGCCGGCCTGCGAGGCGGCGGAGTGTCCGAAGCCGCCGCCGCCCGGCCGCGCCGGCTTGGCGAACGACGAGACGCCCGACAAGCAGCCGGACGTCCCGCCGAAGCCCTAGCGGCTCACCACCACTTCTGCGGCCTGGCCTTGAAGTCGGCGGCCTTCTCCAGGGCGCCGCCGAGCGAGAACAGCGTGCCCTCGTCGAGGGCGCGGCCGATGAGCTGCAGGCCGAGCGGCAGGCCCTGGGCGTCGAGGCCGGCCGGCACGCTCATGCCGGGCAGGCCCGCCAGGTTCACCGTCACCGTGAAGATGTCGTTCAGGTACATGGCGACCGGATCGTCCGACTTGTCGCCGAGCTGGAAGGCGGCCGAGGGCGCGGTGGGCGTCAGCAGGGCGTCCACCTTCTCGAAGGCCTTGTCGAAGTCGTCGGCGATGCGGCGGCGGACCTTCAGCGCCTTCAGGTAGTAGGCGTCGTAGTAGCCGGCCGAGAGGACGTAGGTGCCGATCAGGATGCGGCGCTTCACCTCGGCGCCGAAGCCCTCGGCGCGGGTCTTCTCGTAGGTCTCGGTGAGGTTGCCGCCCTCGACGCGCAGGCCGTAGCGCATGCCGTCGTAGCGGGCGAGGTTCGACGAGGCCTCCGCCGGGGCGATGATGTAGTAGGCCGGCAGCGCGTACTTGGTGTGCGGCAGGCTGACCTCGACGATCTCGCAGCCGGCCTCCTTCAGCCAGGCGATCCCCTGCTCCCAGAGCCTCTCGATCTCCGGGGGCATGTTGTCGACGCGGTACTCCTTGGGCACGCCGACGCGCAGCCCCTTCACCGACTTGCCGACGAAGGACGCGAAGTCCGGCGTCTCCACGGCCAGGCTCGTGGAGTCCTTGGGGTCGTGGCCGCACATGGAGGTGAGAAGGAGCGCGGTGTCCTCGACCGTGCGGGCCATCGGGCCGGCCTGGTCCAGCGAGGAGGCGAAGGCGACCACGCCCCAGCGCGAGCAGCGGCCGTAGGTCGGCTTGATGCCCACCGTGCCGGTGAAGGCGGCGGGCTGGCGGATCGAGCCGCCGGTGTCGGTGGCCGTGGCGCCCAGGCAGAGCCCCGCCGCGACCGCCGCCGCCGAGCCGCCGGACGAGCCGCCCGGCGTGAGCTGGGCGTTGCCGCCCGTGGCCCGCCAGGGGTTGACCACCGGCCCGAAGGCCGAGGTCTCGTTGGACGAGCCCATGGCGAACTCGTCCATGTTGAGCTTGCCCAGCATCACCGCCCCGTCGCGCCAGAGGTTGGCGGTGACGGTGGATTCGTACTGCGGGATGAAGCCGCCGATGATGTTCGAGCCCGCCGTCGAGCGGACGCCCTCGGTGCAGAACAGGTCCTTGATGCCGAGCGGCGCGCCGTCCAGGCGGCCGGCCTCGCCACGCGCGCGGCGTTCGTCGGAGGCCCTGGCCATCTCCAGCGCCTTGTCCGGGGTCTCCAGGACATAGGCGTTCAGGGCGCGGGCGGCTTCCACCGCGTCGACGTGGGCCTGGGTGAGCTCCAGCGAGGAGAAGGACTTGTCGGCCAGGCCGTCGAGGGCGGCCTTCAGGGTCAGGGCGGTGAGGTCGGCCATGGCTATTCGACCACCTTCGGCACCACGAAGAAGGCGCCCGCGCGCTTCGGCGCGTTGGCGAGCACGCGCTCGGGATCGCCGCCATCGGTGACCACGTCGTCGCGCATCGGCAGGGTCGCGTGGACGGCCGTGGTCATGGGCTCGACGCCGTCGGTGTCGACCTCGTTGAGCTGCTCGATCCAGTCGAGGATGCCCGACAGCTCCCGAGCCAGCGGCTCCAGCTTCTCCTCGGGCTCGGCGATCCTCGCCAGCCTGGCGACCTTGCGCACGGTCGCCGCGTCGATGGCCATGACCATCCCTCCTAAAACTCAGGCGCGTGGGTTAGCCGTGGCGGGCGTGCTTTTGCAAGCGATCCCTCCTAAAGGGACGCCATGCCCGTCGTCGACCTCCTGGAGCTGCCCGCCGCCACGGCGCCCTACACGCCGCTGGTGGGCCTCGACCTGGGCGAGAAGACCATCGGGGTGGCGGTCTCCGACGCCACGCGCACGGTGGCGAGTCCGCTGGAGCTGATCCGCAAGACGAAGTTCGGCGACGACGCCGCGGCCCTGTTCAGGGCCATGGAGAGCCGCGGGGCCACCGGCATCGTCATCGGCCTGCCGGTGAACATGGACGGCAGCGAGGGCGCCCGCTGCCAGTCCAGCCGCGCCTTCGCCCGCAATCTGCTCAGGCTCAAGGACGTGCCGATCGCCTTCTGGGACGAGCGGATGTCCAGCATGGCGGTCAACAGGATGCTGATCGGCGAGGCCGACCTGACGCGCGCCAAGCGCGCCGAGGTGGTCGACCGCGCCGCCGCCGCCTGGATCCTCCAGGGGGCCCTGGAGCGGCTCAGGAACGCCTAGAGCCCGCCCGCGAACAGGTCCGGCTTGCCGAGCGGGACGCCGCGGTTGCGCAGGATTGCGTAGGCCATCGACAGGTGGAAATAGAAGTTGGTGGTGGTGAAGCCCGCGATCCACTGGCCGACCGGCAGGGTGGGCTTGATCTGGCCGAGGTCGAAGGTCAGCGGGACGTCGTCGCGGCCCTGGAACTGGGCGGGGGTGAGCCCGTCGATGAAGGCCTGGGCCTCGGCCACGCGGGCGAGGATCTCGGCCAGGCCCGGCTCGCCCTCGATGGTCACCGGCTGCGGCAGGTCGGCGGCGCGGGCCAGCCACTGCTGGGTGAACTGGATCACGGTGATCGCCTGCTGGCGCAGGTCGAACATGTCGGGCGCGAGGCTCCAGCGCAGCATCTCGGTCTCCGGCACGCCGGCGGCGGCCGCATGGTCGGCGCCCTTCTTCAGGATGTGCTGCAGGGTGGTCATGCCGCGCGAATAGCCGCGCACGTAGCTGTAGAGATCGACCGTCATTCCGTTTCCCCCGTTGATCGCTCACTCCGGTATGGCGCCGCGGCCGGGCCGGCGAAAGGGGCGCTTCCCTCCCCGCGGAAAGCCACTTAAGAGGGCGCTTTAATGAGCGGCGCCCCCACCGGTCTGAACGAGGTCCTCGGCAGGACCTTCCCGTTTCCGAAGCGGCACTTCCTTTCCGTGATGGACCTGAACGAGGTGGAGGTGGCCGACCTCCTCGACCTCGCCGACGGATTCGTCGCCCTGAACCGCCAGACCTCGAAGAAGCTGGACCTGCTCAAGGGCAGGACGCTGATGAACCTGTTCTTCGAGAACTCCACGCGGACCCAGAGCTCCTTCGAGCTGGCGGGCAAGCGGCTGGGCGCGGACGTGGTCAACATGAGCCCCCGCTCCTCCTCGATCTCCAAGGGCGAGACCCTGATCGACACGGCCGTGACGCTGAACGCCATGCAGCCGGACCTGCTGGTGGTGCGGCATTCCTCGTCGGGGGCCGCCTCCCTGCTGTCGCAGAAGGTCGGCTGCTCGGTGGTCAACGCCGGCGACGGCCAGCATGAGCACCCGACCCAGGCGCTGCTCGACGCGCTGTCCATGCGGCGCGCCTTCGGCCGCATCGCGGGGCTGAAGGTCGCCATCTGCGGGGACATCCTGCACAGCCGGGTGGCCCGCTCGAACATCGCCCTGCTGCAGATGCTGGGCGCGCATGTGCGGCTGGTCGGCCCGCCGACCCTGATCCCGACCCAGGCCGACCGCTGGAACGTCGAGATCTTCCACGACATGCGCAAGGGCATCGCCGGCTGCGACGTGGTGATGATGCTGCGCCTGCAGCTGGAGCGGATGGACGGGGTGATGGCCCCCTCGCAGCGCGAGTACTTCCGCTTCTTCGGCCTCGACCGCGAGAAGCTGGCGCATGCCTCGCCGGACGTGAAGGTGATGCATCCGGGGCCGATGAACCGCGGGGTCGAGATCGATTCCGACGTGGCCGACGACCTTTCGGTGAGCCTGATCCAGGACCAGGTCGAGATGGGCGTGGCCGCGCGCATGGCGGTGCTGACGGCGCTGGCCGCCCGGCTGGACAACCAATGACCGCCGCCCGCCCCCTCGCCTTCACCAATGTCCGGCTGGTGGACCCGGCCTCTCGCTACGACGGCCCGGGCGCGGTGATCGTCACCGAGGGGGTGATCGCCGATGTCGTCCAGGGCGGCGGGCCCGGCGCGCTGTCCGCCGACGTCGAGGTGATCGACGGCCAGGGCAAGCTGCTGATCCCCGGTCTCGTGGACATCCGGGTGAAGACCGGCGAGCCGGGCGCCGAGCCCAAGGAGACCCTGAAGTCGGCGGCGCGCGCGGCGGCGGCGGGCGGGGTGACCTCGATGGTCGTACAGCCGGACACCCATCCGGTCGTGGACGACCCCTCGGTGGTGGACTTCATCCTGCGGCGCGCCCGCGACATCGAGCTGGTCAACGTCTATCCGGCCGGCGCGGCCACCAAGGGCTGCGAGGGCAAGCGGATGGCCGAGATCGGCCTGATGCACGAGGCCGGCTGCCTCTATGTCACCGACGCCGACCGGCCGATCGTCGATTCCAAGGTGTTCCAGCGGGTGCTGGCCTACGCCAAGTCGTTCGGCGTGCTGGTCGCCCACCGGCCGGTCGACCCGTGGCTCGCGGCCGGCGCGGCGGCGACGGCGGGCGAGTTCGCCTCGCGGATGGGCCTGCCCAGCGTCCCGGCGATCGCCGAGCGGATCGGGCTGGAGCGCGACCTGGCGCTGGTGGAGCTGACCGGCGCGCGGCTGCTGGTGGACCAGGTGACGACGGGTGCGGCGCTCGAGGCCCTGCAGCGCGGCCGCGACCGGGGCCTGCCGGTGACCGCCACCACCTCGATCAACCACCTGTCGTTCAACGAGATCGACATCGGCGACTACCGCACCTTCTGCAAGGTGGACCCGCCGCTCCGGGGCGAGGACGACCGCAACGCCCTGATCGAGGCCGTCGCCTCGGGCCTGATCCAGGTGGTGGTCTCGGCCCACGCCCCGGCCCCGGCCGAGGACAAGCGCCTGCCCTACGACGAGGCCGCGCCGGGCGCGGTGGGACTGCAGACCCTGCTGCCGGCGCTGATGACCCTGTTCCACGAGGGGCGCGTGCCGCTGATCGACCTGATCCGCACCGTGACCAGCGCCCCGGCCGACCTGCTCGGCCTGCCGGCGGGCCGGCTGGCCAAGGGCGCGCCGGCCGACCTCGTGCTGTTCGACCTCAACGCGCCGGTGCTGATCGACGCCGACCAGCTGATCTCAAAGTCGAAGAACTCGCCCTTCGACGGCCGGCGGCTGCAGGGCAAGGTGCTCAGGACCCTGGTGGACGGGCGGACGGTGTTCGGCGGCTGAGTTCGCGGTTCGTTCTTGCCCGCCGTGGACGCCACGGCTAGGCTTGCCCGCGCCGTAGCCGGTGACGCCGCCTGCAACCGGCGGTAACTAGGCGCGACGTCTTCTGGGGGATCCGTCCATGTTCGAAGGTCTCAGCCCGACGCTGGTCGCGCTCGCGGTGGTCGGGGGCTACCTGCTGGGGTCGATCCCGTTCGGGGTGATCGCCACACGCATGGGCGGCACGGGCGACGTGCGGTCGATCGGCTCGGGCAACATCGGGGCGACCAACGTCCTGCGCACCGGCCGCAAGGACCTGGCGGCGATCACCCTGCTGGGCGACGGCGGCAAGGGCGCCCTGGCGGTCTTCCTGGCCTGGCTGGCGACCCGCGACCACACCCTGCCCGCGCAGGCGGTGCTGACCTCGCTGGCCGGCTCCGCAGCGTTCCTGGGCCACCTGTTCCCGGTCTGGCTGGGCTTCAAGGGCGGCAAGGGGGTGGCGACCTTCTTCGGCACCCTGATCGCGGCGGCCTGGCCGGTGGGGCTGGCGGCCGGCGCCACCTGGATCGTCATGGCCTTCCTGTTCCGGATCTCGTCGCTGGCGGCGCTCGTGGCCTTGGCGGTGGCGCCGCTCTACGTCTTCGCCTTCGGGCGGCCCACGCCGATCGCGGTGATGGCGCTGTTCATGGGGGTGCTGAGCTACATCCGGCACGCCGAGAACATCCGCCGCCTGCTGAAGGGCCAGGAGCCGCGCATCGGCGGGTCCAAGGCGGCGGCCGAGCCCAAGGCGTGATCCGCGAGCTCTCGGACGCCGAGCGCCGCGACTGGCTGCGGCTGGCGCGCACCGAGAACGTAGGGCCGGTCACCTTCGACCAGCTGATCCAGCGCCACGCCGACGCCGGCGCGGCGCTGGCCGCCCTGCCCGAGCTCGCCCGGCGCGGCGGGCGCATGGGCGGGCTGAGGATCACGACCCCCGACGAGGCGGACAAGGAGCTGGCGGACGGCGACCGCCTCGGCGCGCGGCTGATCGCGTCCTGCGAGCCCGACTTCCCGCAGGCGCTGGCGGCGCTGGACCCGCCGCCGCCGCTGATCTGGACCCGCGGCCGGGTCGAGCTGCTGCACAAGCCTTCGGTGGCCATCGTCGGCGCCCGGGTCGCCTCCGCCGCCGGCCAGCGCTTCGCCCGCGGCCTGGCCGCCGAGCTCGGCCAGGCGGGGCTGGTGGTGGTCTCCGGCATGGCCCGTGGCATCGACGGGGCGGCGCACGAAGCGGCGCTGGCGACCGGCACGGCGGCGGTGCTGGGCGGCGGGGTGGACGACGTCTACCCGGCCGAGCACGCCGGGCTCTACGCCCGGATCGTCCGCGAGGGCTGCGTTGTCTCGGAGAGCGAGCCCGGCCGCACGGCCGTGGCGCGCGACTTCCCGCGCCGCAACCGGATCATCTCGGGCCTTTCCCAGGCCGTGGTGGTGGTGGAGGCCGAGCTGCGCTCCGGCTCGCTGATCACCGCCCGGCTCGCCGCCGAGCAGGGCCGCGAGGTGCTGGCCGTGCCGGGCTCTCCGCTCGATCCCCGGGCCAAGGGCTGCAACGACCTGATCCGCCAGGGCGCGGCGCTGTGCGAGGGCGCCGAGGACGTGCTGCGCGCGCTGGAGGGCCTGCGCGGCTTCCGCGAGCCCGACCGCCGCTACGCCGCCGACCCCGGCCCTCCGCCCGACGACGGCCTGCGGGACCGGGTGGCCGCCCTGCTCTCCCCCACCCCGGTCAGCCGCGACGAGATCGTTCGCGCCGTCGGCGCGCCGGCCCCGGCCGTGTTCGCCGCCTTGGTGGAGCTGTCGCTGGCCGGCCGCGCCGAGCTGCAGCCCGGCGGCATGGTGGCCGCCGGATGAGTCCCGGGGATGACGAGGACGGGAACATTCCCCCAAAGGGGGAAGACGCCGCCCGTCCCGACTGTGCGTCCAAGGACCGTTGACAGGCCGATGGCGCCGCCCCCACCTTCCGCCCTCCCCGAGCCGGGCGTCATCGCCCGCGGAAAGTCAGATTCCCTAAAGATATGAACGTCGTCGTCGTCGAGAGCCCGGCCAAGGCCAAGACCATCAACAAGTACCTGGGCTCCGGCTACACGGTGCTGGCCTCCTATGGCCACGTCCGCGACCTGCCCGCCAAGGACGGCTCCGTGCGCCCGGACGAGGACTTCGCCATGTCCTGGGACGTGGACGCCAAGTCCGCCAAGCGCCTCAACGACATCGCCGACGCCGCCAAGGGCGCCGAGCTGATCATCCTGGCCACCGACCCCGACCGCGAGGGCGAGGCCATCTCCTGGCACGTCCTGGAGGTGCTGCAGAAGAAGCGCGCCCTGAAGGACGCCAAGGTCCAGCGGGTGGTGTTCAACGCGATCACCAAGTCGGCCGTCACCGAGGCGATGAAAAACCCGCGCGACATCGACATGGAGCTGGTCGACGCCTACCTGGCGCGCCGCGCGCTGGACTACCTGGTGGGCTTCACCCTCTCGCCCGTGCTGTGGCGCAAGCTGCCGGGCTCGCGCTCGGCCGGCCGGGTGCAGTCGGTGGCCCTGCGCCTGATCGTCGACCGCGAGCTGGAGATCGAGCGGTTCCGGACCCAGGAGTACTGGACCGTCGACGCCGACGTCTCGGCCGGCGGCGACCCGTTCAACGCCCGGCTGGTGAAGCACGAGGGCAAGCGGCTCTCGAAGTTCGACCTCGGCGACGAGACCTCCGCCTTCGCCGCCCGCGAGGCGGTGAAGGCTGCGACCTTCAAGGTCGCCGCCGTGGAGAAGAAGCCGGCGAGGCGCTCGCCGCCGCCGCCCTTCACCACCTCGACCCTGCAGCAGGAGGCCGCGCGCAAGCTCGGCTTCTCGGCCCAGCGCACCATGCAGGCCGCCCAGAAGCTCTACGAGGGCGTCGACATCGGCGGCGAGACCGTCGGCCTGATCACCTACATGCGGACCGACGGCGTGCAGGCCGCGCCCGAGGCCCTGGACGAGGCGCGCCAGGTGATCGGCGGGCTCTACGGCCGCGAGTACGTCCCCGAGAGCGCGCGGATCTACAAGACCAAGGCGAAGAACGCCCAGGAGGCCCACGAAGCCATCCGGCCGACCAGCCTGGCCCGCAATCCCGGCAAGCTGCGGCTCGAGGGCGATCTCGGCCGGCTCTACGAACTCGTCTGGAAGCGGATGATCGCCTCCCAGATGGAGAGCGCGCGGATCGAGCGCACGACCATCGACCTGGAGAGCGCCGACGGGAAGACCGGCCTGCGCGCCAGCGGCCAGGTGGTGCTCTTCGACGGCTACCTGGCGGTCTACGAGGAAGGGCGCGACGATCCGGACGACGAGGAAGGCGGCCGCCTGCCGCAGGTCGCCGAGGGCGCCGCCGCCAAGGTGGTCTCCGCCAAGGCCGACCAGCACTTCACCGAGCCGCCGCCGCGCTACTCGGAGGCCAGCCTGGTGAAAAAGATGGAGGAGCTCGGCATCGGGCGGCCCTCCACCTACGCCTCGATCCTGACCGTGCTGCGCGACCGGGCCTATGTGCGGATGGAGAAGAACCGCTTCATCCCCGAGGACAAGGGCCGGCTGGTCACCGTCTTCCTGGAGGAGTTCTTCAAGAAGTACGTCGAGTACGACTTCACCGCGGACCTGGAGGAGAAGCTCGACCTGGTGTCGGCCGGCGAGCTCGACTGGAAGGTCCTGCTGCGCGAGTTCTGGCAGGACTTCCACGCCAAGGCCGAGGAGATCGGCCAACTCCGCACCCGCGAGGTGCTGGACGCGCTGGACGGGGCGCTTGCGCCCTTCCTCTATCCGCAGAAGGCCGACGGCTCCGACCCGCGGGTCTGCCCGACCTGCAGCACCGGCCGGCTCAGCCTGAAGACCAGCCGCTACGGGCCGTTCGTGGGCTGCTCGAACTATCCGGAGTGCCGCTACACCCGGCCGATCGCCCAGGGCGAGGACGCCGAGGGCCAGGCGGAGAACGGCGACCGGGAGCTGGGAACCGACCCGGACACCGGGCTCGTGGTCTACCTGAAGAGCGGCCGGTTCGGGCCCTATGTGCAGCTCGGCGAAGGCGACAAGCCCAAGCGCGCCAGCCTGCCCAAGGGCTGGAGCGCGCCGGACATGGACCTGGAGAAGGCGCTCAGGCTGCTGAAGCTGCCGCGCGAGGTGGGCTTGCACCCCGAGGACGGCCAGCCGATCCTGGCCGGCATCGGCCGCTACGGGCCGTTCGTGCAGCACAACGGGACCTACGCGAACCTGTCGGGCGCCGACGAGGTGTTCGAGGTGGGCCTGAACCGCGCGGTGGCGCTCCTGGCCGAGAAGCGGGCCGGCCGCGCCGGGCGCACCGAATCGGCGGCGCTGAAGGAGCTGGGGGCCCACCCCGGCGACGGCCAGCCGGTGCGCGTGCTCTCGGGCCGCTACGGTCCCTACATCAAGCACGGGTCGACCAACGCCAACGTGCCGCGCGGCAAGGAGCCGTCGGCGGTGACGCTGGAGGAGGCGGTGGCCCTGCTCGCCGAGCGCGAGGCCAAGGGCGGCGGCAAGAAGAAGCCGGCCCGCGCGGCCAAGGCCGAGCCCAAGGCCGCCGCCAAGAAGGCGCCCGCGAAGAAGGCGCCCGCGAAGAAGGCGGCCGCGAAAAAGCCTGCGGCCAAGAAGGCCGCGCCTAAGAAGGCGAAGGCGACGGCTTAGAGTCCTCCTCCACCGCTCGTCCCGGCGGAAGCCGGGATCCAAGCGGCGTTGCGGGATCAGGCCCGGCGGCTAACCTCGGACTCGGCTTGGGTCCCGGCTTCCGCCGGGATGAGCGGAGTTGTGGATGCCAACGGCGAAGGCGAACGGGATCGGGCTGTACTACGAGCGGGCGGGGTCCGGCCCGCCGCTGCTGTTCATCTCCGGGACCGGCGGCGACCTGCGCAACAAGCCCAACCAGTTCGACGGGCCCCTGCCCCGCAGCTTTGACATGGTCTCCTACGACCAGCGGGGGCTCGGGCAGTCGGACAAGCCGGACGTCCCCTATTCGATGGCCGACTACGCCGACGACGCCGCGGCCCTGATGGACCACCTCGACTGGGCGGACGCGTACGTCATCGGCGTCTCGTTCGGCGGCATGGTGGCCCAGGAGCTGGTGCTCAGACACCCGCAGCGCGTGCGCCGGCTGGTGCTGGCCTGCACCTCGCCCGGCGGCGCGGGCGGCTCGTCCTTCCCGTTCCACGAGATCGAGCACCTGAAGGGCGTGGCCCGGGCCCGCTACATGATCCCGATCTCCGACACCCGGCGCGACGAGGCCTGGGCCGCGGCCAATCCCGACCCGTACGAAAAGCTCGTGGAGCTCGCCTCGGCCGATCCCTTCGCCGACGAGCCAGGCCACGCCGCGGGCGCGCATCGGCAGCTGGAGGCCCGCGCGGGCCACGACACCTGGGACCGGCTTCCGCAGGTCCGCTGTCCCGTGCTGGTCGCCGCCGGCCGCTATGACGGCATCGCCCCGTTGGACATCCAGGAGCGGCTCGCCGCGCGGATCCCCGGTGCGCGCCTGCAGGTGTTCGAGGGCGGCCACCTGTTCATGATCCAGGACCGCACGGCGACGCCCGCCATGGCCGCCTTCCTGCTGGAAGGCTGAACCGCGAAAGGCCCGCGGCGTTCGTGCTAAGCAACGCCATGGCCCGACCCCGCATCCCCAAAGCCGCCCGATTCCCGCAAGGGCTGCCCGACCGCGACACCCTGCTGAACTACCTGCGCGAGACGGGCGAGGCCGACCGCGCCGCCATCGCCCGCGCCTTCGGCCTGAAGGGGGCGGACCGCCGGGCGCTGCGGGAGATGCTGAAGGAGCTGGAGGACTCGGGCGCGCTGGCGCGGCGCGGCCGCAAGGGCTTCGCCGAGACCGGCGCCCTGCCGGAGGTCGGCGTGGTCGACGTGGTGGAGCGCGATCCCGACGGCGAGCTGCTGGTGAAGCTGGCCAAGGCCGAGGACGCGCCGCTGGTGCTGCTGGCCCCCGACCGCAAGGCCGAGGCGGGCCAGGCGCCGGGCCTGGGCGACCGGCTGCTGGTGCGGTTCGTGCGGGTCGAGAGCGGCGAGTTCGAAGCGCGGCTGATCAAGCGGCTCGGCCAGAGCGCCCACCGCATCCTGGGCGTCGTCCGCAAGGCCCGGCGCGAGGTGCGCGTGGAGCCGGTGGACCGCCGCACCAAGGAGAGCCTGGTGCTCTCGCCCGAGCAGGCCGAGAGCCTGCGCGACGGGGACCTGGTGATCGCCCAGGTGGGCGCCGCCGAGCGCCGCTACGGCCCCAAGAGCGGCAAGCTGCTGGAGGTGGTCGGCCGCGAGGACGAGCCGCGCGCCGCCTCGCTGATCGCCATCCACACCCACGGCATCCCCATGGGCTTCAGCCAGGCGGCCGAGGCCGAGGCGGAAGCCGCCGAGCCGCCGACCCTGGCCGGCCGCGAGGATCTGCGCGACGTCCCCTTCATCACCATCGACCCGGCCGACGCCCGCGACCACGACGACGCGGTCTATGCCGAGCCGGACACCGACGAGAAGAACCCCGGCGGCTGGATCGTCTGGGTGGCCATCGCCGACGTCGCCGCCTACGTGCGGCCCGACAGCGCGCTCGACCGCGAGGCGCGCGACAAGGGCAACAGCGTCTACTTCCCCGACCGCGTGGAGCCGATGCTGCCCGAGCGGCTCTCCAACGGGCTGTGCAGCCTGCGGGAGGGCGAGAACCGCGCCTGCATGGCCGTGCGGATGGTGTTCGGCGCGGACGGCCGCAAGCGCTCGCACCGCTTCGTGCGCGGCCTGATGCGCTCGGCCGCCAAGCTTTCCTACGAGCAGGCCCAGGCCGCCGCCGACGGGACCCCCGACGACAAGACCGGCCCGATCCTGGAGTCGATCATCCGGCCGCTGTGGACCGCCTACGGCGTGATGAAGAAGGGCCGCGACGCGCGCTCGCCGCTGGCCATCGAGAGCATGGAGCGGAAGATCGCCATCAACCGCGAGGGCGAGATCACCTCCATCACGCCCCGCGCGAGCCTCGAGGCCCACCGGCTGATCGAGGAGATGATGATTCAGGCCAACGTCTCGGCCGCCGAGACCCTGGAGCAGAAGAAGACGCCGCAGATCTACCGGATCCACGACGCGCCCAGCCAGGAGAAGCTGCAGGCCCTGGTGGACTTCCTGCAGACCCTGGAGATCAGCTGGACCAAGGGCGAGGCGCCGCGCACCGAGCGCTTCAACCGGCTGCTGGACCAGACCCGCGAGACGCCGCACGCCGAGATCGTCAACGAGGTGGTGCTGCGCAGCCAGATGCAGGCGATCTATTCCACCGAGAACATCGGCCACTACGGGCTGAACCTCGCCAAGTACGCGCACTTCACCTCGCCGATCCGCCGCTACGCCGACCTGATCGTCCACCGGGCGCTGGTCCGGGCCCTGGGCTTCGGCGACGACGGCCTCTCGGACCGCGACATCAGCCAGATGAAGCTCACGGCCGAGATGATCACCGCGTCCGAGCGGCGGGCCATGGCCGCCGAGCGCGACGCCACCGACCGCTACATCGCCGCCTTCCTGTCCGACCGGATCGGGGCGGAGTTCGCGGGCAAGATCACCGGCGTCACCCGCTTCGGGCTGTTCGTGCGGCTGGCCGAGACCGGGGCCGACGGCCTGGTGCCGGTGTCGAAGCTGGGCGGTGAGTACTTCGTCCACGACGACCGGGCGCACGCGCTCGTCGGCGAGCGGACCGGGGCGCGCTGGCCGCTCGGCATGGCGGTGACCGTGCGGCTGGAGGAGGCCACCCCGATCACCGGCGGCCTGCTGTTCGAGATGCTGAGCGAGCCCGCCCCGCCGGACCGCAACGCGCCCCGCCCGCGCCTGGGCGTCCGCGCCCGCGGCGACCGTCGCCCGGGCGGTCCCAAGCCGCACAGCGGCCGGCCCGCGGGGATCAAGACCGGCCGCAAGAAGAAGATGGGCGGCGGCAAGCGGCGCTAGGTCACGGCCGGGCTGACGTTACGTCGCGCTTCCCACGGCTCCGGCGCGGGTCATACAGTTGTTCGCATGAGTGACGCTCCGCCAGATCCGCCAGATCCCCCGGGATTCAAGCCCGAGGGCCCGCCGCGCGTCCCCGGCCAGCGCGCCGTGCGGCCGAAGAACGCCGCCACGGTGATGATCATCCGCCGCGACGCGGCCAAGCCGCGCGTCCTGATGGGCCGGCGCCACGGCGGCCACAGCTTCATGCCCGACCGCTGGGTGTTCCCCGGCGGGCGGATCGACCGGGCGGACTACCGCGCCCCGTTCGCCACCGACCTGCGGCCCGACGTGCAGGCGGTGTTCGACGCCTATCTGAAGCCGGGCCGCGGCCGGGCGCTGGCCCTGGCCGCGGTGCGCGAGACCTGGGAGGAGGCGGGCCTGCTGCTGGCGCGCCCGGGGCCCGAGCGACCCTCCGCCGGCCCCTGGCGGCCGTTCATCGAGCAGGGCGCCCTGCCCGACCTGGAGGCCCTGGACGTCATCGCCCGCGCCATCACCCCGCCGATGGTCGGCAAGCGGTTCGACACCTGGTTCCTGCTGGCCGACGCCGAGCGGCTGATGAGCCTGGACCGCCAGGCCGACTGCGGCGAACTGGACGAGATCGCCTGGGTGGACTTCGACGAGGCCCAGGCGCTGCCCTTGCCCTCGGTCACCCGGATGATGCTGCGCGAGGCCGTGGCCCGCATGGAGGATCCGCAGCGGCCGAAGCCGTTCCTGCGGTTCCGGGCGGGCGGGATGAAGCCCGCACACCTCTAGTGCATTGACTTCCCGCTGCGGATTCGTATTTTCCGCCGCTCTTTCGAACACCCGCCGGCGGTGCCCATCCGCTTTGGCCCCGCCCGAGGACGAGACCCATGGCGAAGCCCGCCTCCATCAAGATCCGCCTGAACTCGACGGCGGACACCGGCTTCTTCTACGTGACCAAGAAGAACGCCCGCACCAAGACCGACAAGATGGTGCTGAAGAAGTACGACCCGATCGTGCGCAAGCACGTCGAGTTCAAGGAAGGCAAGATCAAGTAAGGCGTCGCGCCAGCGCAGACGCAGATGAATGGCCCGGCTCCCGCCGGGCCATTTTCGTTTCAGGGCTGGTCAGCGACGAAGCTCGTCTCGACGCCGTAGCCCACGCCGGACACGCTGGCTTCCCCCATGATCACCTGGGTAAGAGCTTTCACCTGCCCGTTGGAGTTGCGACAGGCCTGCTGGAGCTTCTGGTTCACCGCCGCGACGATGTTGATGCTCCCGCCGTTGTGCCAGGTCCGCAGCTTGTCGGAGTACTGCAGGTCCACCATCAGCGGGTAGTTCCCGGGATACGGACGCGAGATGCTCGACCCGTGCGGAACGTCGAGGAAGCCCGACACGCTGTCTTCGACGCGCCACTGCACCTTCAGCTGCAGGGGAATCGGCACGCCGGCTTCGAGGAACACGCCGTTGTTGACGATGACCACCTCGTTGGTCACCACCGTGCACTCCGCCGCGGCGGACGTCGCCAGGCCCCCCGCGCTCAGGACCGCGGCCACAAGAACTCCAAACCTCATCGAATACCCCCGTTCCGAAAACGGCGGCATGAAGGCCGAGCCGGCCCGCTACAGTCAAGCTGCGTGGGCGATGACCCGGTTGCGGCCGGAGGCCTTGGCCTCGTAGACGGCCTCGTCGGCGCGCTTGAGCAGGCTCTGGGGGGCCTCCTCGCCAGGCAGGCTGGTGGCCACGCCGATCGAGATGGTGACGCTGAGCAGCTCCTTGCCGCCCATCACCCGGAACGGCGAGCCGGCCACGTGCAGCCGGATCCGCTCGGCGATGCGCCGGGCGTCGACCAGCTTGGTGTCGGGCATGACGATCACGAACTCCTCGCCGCCGTAGCGGACGGGCAGATCGACGGCGCGGACGTTGGAGGCCAGCCTGACGGCGAACTCCTTCAGCACCTCGTCGCCGACATCGTGGCCGAAGCCGTCGTTGATCTTCTTGAAGTGGTCGATGTCGAGCACCAGCAGGGACACTGGATTGCCGCCGTGCGCCGCGCGGCGCATCAGCGCCTCGAGCTGGCCGGTCATGTAGCGGCGGTTGTGCAGGCCGGTGAGCTGGTCGGTGACGGCCAGCTCCAGCGAATGGTCGAGGTTGTCGCGCAGGTGCTCGGTGTAGCGCTTGCGGCGGATCTGGGTCTTGGCCCGCGCCGCCAGCTCCTGCGGGTCGATCGGCTTGGCCAGGATGTCGTTGACCCCGATCTCCAGCGCCTTCACCAGCCGCTGCCGCTCGTCGAAGTCGACGATGGCCAGGACCGGCAGGTTGCGGGTGGCCTCGTCCGAGCGCAGCTGGGCGCAGAAGCGCAGGCCATCGAAGGCCTTGGCCCCCGCGTTGACGATCACCAGGTCCACGGGACCGCGGGCCGTCATCAGGGCCTTCTCCGGATCGGTCTCGACGATCGGGCGGTGCTCGATGGAGAGCTCGACGCACACCCGACGGGCCTGGCGCTCCTGGTCGTCGACGATGAGGATGCGCCCGCCGGTCCCGCCCATGCGCGAGACCGCGCCGCCGATCAGGCCCATGCGCCGGCCGGAGGCCTCGCGCTCGCGCAGCTCGTCGATGATCGCCTTCAGCCGGGTCAGGCTGCGCACCCGGGCGAACAGCATGACGTCGTCGATGGGCTTGGTGAGGAACTCGTCGGCCCCGGCCTCCAGCCCCGCCACGCGGTCGGAGCGGCCGTCCAGGGCGGTGACCAGCACCACCGGGATGTGGCGCGTCTCGGGATCGTCCTTCAGCCGCCGGCAGACCTGGAAGCCGTCCATGCCGGGCATCATGACGTCGAGCAGAATGATGTCGGGCTTCTCGGCCGCGGCCATGGCCAGGCCCGTGGGGCCGTCCTGGGCGGTGAGCACCTCGTAGTATTCCGCCGAGAGCTTGGCCTCGAGCAGGCGCACGTTCGCCTCGATGTCGTCGACGACGAGGATCCGCGCGGTCATCGCCTAGTCCAGGAGGCGCTTGATGGTGTCGAGGAAGTGGGACACCGAGATCGGCTTGGAGATGTAGGCCTCGCAGCCGCCCTCGCGGATCCGCTCCTCGTCGCCCTTCATGGCGAAGGCGGTGACGGCGACCACGGGGATGGAGGCGAGGTCCTCGTCCTCCTTCAGCCACTTGGTGACCTCGAGCCCCGAGATCTCCGGCAGCTGGATATCCATGAGGATCAGGTCGGGGCGATGCTCGCGGGCAAGCGACAGCGCCGCGAGTCCTTCGCGGGTCTGGAGGGTTTCGTACCCCTGGGCTTCGAGCAGATCATGAAAGAGCTTCATGTTCAGCTCGTTATCCTCGACGATGAGGACCTTCTTGGGCATTCGGGACCCGGCGCTGTTCCTGAGGAGACCCGCACACGGCGATCCTCATCTCGCGCCCATTGATCAACCGGATATCCTTAAACTTCGTTAGCCGCGTCAGGACGCAAGCCTTGGCAGACCCCGCCGCCCGTTCCGCCCCGCGCCTCGCGGACCTCGGCCTCTCCGTCGAGCGGCCGCTGGTGATCGTCGACGTGGACGAGGTGCTGGGCCTGTTCATGCAGGGGTTCGGGGCCTTCCTGGCCGCCCAGGGCTACGAGTTCCGCGTCGACCGCTTCGCCCTGTTCCAGAACATCTATCGCCCTGGGGCGGCGGAGCACCTGCCGGTGGACGAGGGCAAGCGGCTGTTCGACGAGTTCTTCCGCACGGGCTGCGGCGAGATCGAACCCGCGCCGGGGGCGGTGGAGGCCCTGAAGCGCCTGGGCGGCCGGGCGGAGATCCTGATTCTCTCCAACGCCCCGGCCGACGCCGAGCGGCTGCGCTCGGCCTGGCTGAAGCGGCACGGTCTGCCGCACCCGCTGATCCTCAACACCGGGCCGAAGGGGCCGGTGACCCACGCGCTGGCCTCCCAGACGCCGCAGCCGGCCGCCTTCGTGGACGACCTGCTGCCGAACCTCGATTCGGTGGCCGAGCACGCGCCCTGGGTGGCCACCTTCCAGCACGTGGCCGACGAGCGGCTGCGGCCGCTGGCGCCCCGGTCGGACCGGCACGCCCGGCACGACGACTGGGCGGAGCTGGCAGCGGCCATCGAGGCGGCGATCGCCCGCTAGGGGCGACCGCCGCGCCGGGCGCCTACTTCGCGGCGAAGCAGTAGAACTTGCCCGCGCCGCCGGAGGCCGCGAGGTTCGCCTGGCTGCAGCCGCGGGAGGGGTGGGCCGAGTTCCAGGAGGTGGGGTTGGCGCCCCCGCCGGTGCGGTCGTGGTGGCCGACCTGGGCCGCGCCCTCGCCGTTCGCCGTCCAGTTGGCGCAGGTCAGGTTCGACGCGCCGGTGGCGAGCGTCCCGTCCAGGGCCGAGCCCGTCAGGATGTCGTGCTGGTTGGGCGTGTCGCCGCGGCCGTTGACCACCGCGCCGGCGTCGGTGAGGGAGGTCTGCTTGCCGAGCTTGTTGGTGTCGGAGTGCAGGTCGGCCACGTCGCGGGCCACCATCTCGCCCTTGAAGTTGTACCAGGGGCCGCGGCCGATGCGGTCGCGGGCATTGATCGCGGGTTTGCCGCCGGCGGCGTCGGCGCTGAGATAGGCCCGCCAGGTCTTCTTGCCGGCCCCCACCCGCGCGGCCAGCATCTGGCAGTGCTTGTCGGCGCCGGCCAGGCCGCCGAGGTTCGCCCCGTCGCCGACGCCCTCGCTGGTGATGAAGAAGCTCATCTTGGGATCGGGCTTCGGCTTGTCCTGCGCGTGGACGCCGAACGCGGCGGCCGCCAGCGCAGCCGAGGCCACGACGCCGAGGGCGATGGTCCTGTTCATTTCATGCCTCCCTGTGGAGGCGCGGTTATAGCCTTCCGTAGGGAAAAGCCGAAGGGTCGCAGGCCGGGCTCGGCGCGGCGGGAACAAATCAGGTATCAAGGGCCGATGATCCGCATCGGCGTGGACTTCGGCGGGACCAAGATCGAGGCCGCGGCGCTGGACGCCGAGGGGCGCTTCCAGGCGCGCGTGCGGGCGGCCTCGCCGAAGGACTACGGCGAAGGACTGGACGCCGTGCGCGCCCTGGTGGCCGAGGCCGAGCGGCAGGCGGGGGCGCGCGCCGCCCGCGTGGGCGTCGGCGGTCCGGGCTCGGTGTCGCCGAAGAGCGGTCTGGTGCGCGGCGCCAACTCCACCCAGCTCAACGGCCGCGCCTTTCCCCAGGACCTGGCGCGCACGCTGGGGCGGCCGGTCCGCTACGCCAACGACGCCAACTGCCTGGCCCTCTCCGAAGCGACGGACGGAGCCGGCGCGGGCGCCGGGGTGGTGTTCGCCGCCATCCTCGGCACCGGCGTGGGCGCCGGGGTCGTCGTGGACGGGCGCCTGGTGGAGGGGCGCAACGGCTTCGCCGGCGAATGGGGCCACGCGCCCCTGCCCTGGCCCAGCGCCGAGGAATATCCGGGGCCGCCATGCTGGTGCGGCCGGCGCGGCTGCCTGGAGCTGTGGGTCTCCGGGCCGGGGCTGGCCCGCGACGCCGGGCGGCCCGCGGAAGCGGTCGCCGCCGAGCCCGACGCGGCGCTGGATCGCTACGTCGACCGGCTGGCGCGGGGACTGGCCATGGTGTGCGACGTGCTCGATCCGGACGTGATCGTCCTGGGCGGCGGCCTGTCCAACGTCGACCTGCTCTATTACCGCCTGCCCGGCGCCATCGCCCCACACGTGTTCTCCGACGTCTTCGAGACGCCGGTGCGCCGGGCGGTCCACGGCGACTCGTCGGGCGTGCGCGGCGCGGCCTGGCTGTGGCCGCCGCCATGAGGGCCTTCTGCCGCGACTGCTTCTGCACGGGCCCGCAGGCGGTGCGGCGCTGCCCGTCCTGCGGCTCGCCGCGGGTGGTGGCCCACGAGGAGCTCGAGAGCCTGTCCATCGCCCACATGGACTGCGACGCCTTCTACGCCAGCGTGGAGAAGCGCGACCGGCCCGAGCTGCGCGACCGGCCGGTGATCGTGGGCGGCGGCCGGCGCGGCGTCGTGACCACCTGCTGCTACATCGCCCGGATCTCCGGCGTGCGCTCGGCCATGCCGATGTTCAAGGCGCTGAAGCTCTGCCCCGAGGCCGTGGTCATCAAGCCGGACTTCAGCAAGTACCGCTTCGAGAGCCAGCGGATCCTCGGCCTGGCCGGCGAGCTCACGCCGCTGATCCAGAACCTGAGCCTGGACGAGGCCTGGATGGACCTGTCGGGCACCGAGCGGCTGCACGGCGCGGCGCCGGCCCTGACGCTGGCCCGGCTGCAGGCCAGGATCGAGGCCGAGACCGGGCTGACCGTCTCCATCGGCCTGGCGGCCAACAAGTTCCTGGCCAAGATCGCCTCGGACCTCGACAAGCCGCGCGGCTTCTCGGTGATCGGGGCGGCGGAGGCCGAGAGCTTCCTCAGCAGCCGGCCGGTGGGCATCCTGCCCGGCGTCGGCCCGGCCATGGTCGCCTCGCTGGAGAAGGCCGGCTACCGCACCGTGGGCCACCTCGCCCGCGCCGAGCAGAAGGACCTGGCCTCGCGCTTCGGCGCGCACGGGCTGCGGCTCTTCGAACTGGCGCACGGCCGCGACACCCGGGCGGTCAATCCGCACGAGGCGCGCAAGGGGATCAGCGCCGAGACGACGTTCAACGAGGACCTGTCGGCCCTCTCCGACCTTGAGGACGTCCTGGCCGAGCTCAGCGAGAAGGTCGCGCGCCACGCCCGCAAGGACGGGGTCGCCGGCCGGGTGGTGACGCTGAAGCTCCGGACCACAGACTTCAAGATCCACACCCGGCGCAAGACCATCGCCCTGCCCACCCAGACGGCGAAGACCCTGTTCGCGGTGGGCCGCGAGATGCTGGCCCGGGAGGCGGACGGGCGGCCGTTCCGCCTGATCGGGATCGGCATGGCCGAGCTGGTGGAGGCCGACGCGGTGGAAGGCGACTTCTTCGCCGGAGAGGAGCGTCGGGCTCTGGCCTCCGAGAAGACGCTCGACGCGCTTCGGGCCCGCTTCGGGGCGGGCGCCGTGACGTCAGGCCGGATTCTGCGTGCAAAGGCGGCGCTCAAGGAGGATTGATGGGCGTCATGGCCCCGATCGCGCGCCGCAGGCACAAAAGCCGGCCACCGCGCGGGGGCGTGACACTTGGGCCCTTCCAAATGGAAATGTTTTCCATATCTAATCACTCAAGGACGGGGCGGTGGCCTCGTCAGGAGATCCGTTCGATGAGCGAACGCAAGCAGGGTGATAACGACACCGGCGTTCGGTCGGCCGTGATCACACAGACAAAGCCCAAGACGCAGAAACCCGCGATGTATCGCGTGCTTCTGCTGAACGACGACTACACTCCGATGGAATTCGTCGTTTATGTGCTTGAGCAATTCTTCAATAAGTCGCGCGAAGACGCGACTCGGATCATGCTGCACGTACACCAGCACGGCGTGGGTGTGTGCGGGGTGTTCACGTACGAAGTGGCGGAAACAAAAGTGGCCCAGGTCGTTGATACCGCACGCCGGCACCAGCACCCGCTGCAGTGCACCATGGAAAAGGATTAGAGGCTCTTGCCTTCATTTTCGCGCCAGCTCGAAGAGTCCCTTCATCGCGCCGTCGCCTACGCCAACCAGCGCAAGCACGAATACGCTACGCTTGAGCACTTGCTGCTCTCCCTGGTGGACGACGAAGACGCCGCGGCGGTGATGCGCGCCTGCGACGTGGACCTCGGGTCGCTCCGCACCACCCTGACCAATTACGTCGACAACGAGCTGCGCTCGCTGGTCGTGGACGACGGCGAGGACGCCAAGCCCACGGCGGGCTTCCAGCGCGTGATCCAGCGCGCGGTGATCCACGTGCAGTCCTCGGGCCGCGAGGAGGTCTCCGGCGCGAACGTGCTGGTGGCGATCTTCTCCGAGCGCGAGAGCCACGCCGCCTACTTCCTGCAAGAGCAGGACATGACGCGCTACGACGCGGTGAACTACATCGCCCACGGCATCGCCAAGAAGGCCGGCGCCGGCGAGGCCAAGCCCGTGAAGGGCGCCGAAGAAGAGGACAAGCCCACCGTCAAGACTGGCGGCGAGGCGCTCGAGGCCTACTGCATCAACCTCAACGAGAAGGCCAAGCAGGGTAAGGTCGATCCGCTGATCGGCCGCATGGCCGAGGTCGAGCGCGCGATCCAGGTGCTCTGCCGCCGGACCAAGAACAACCCGCTGCTGGTGGGCGACCCCGGTGTCGGCAAGACCGCCATCGCCGAGGGCCTGGCGCGCAAGATCGTCAACAAGCAGGTCCCCGACGTGCTTGCCGGCTCGACTATCTTCTCGCTCGACATGGGCGCGCTGCTGGCCGGCACCCGCTACCGCGGCGACTTCGAGGAGCGGGTCAAGCAGGTCGTCAAGGAGCTGGAGAACCACCCCGACGCGATCCTGTTCATCGACGAGATCCACACCGTGATCGGCGCGGGCGCCACCTCGGGCGGGGCGATGGACGCCTCGAACCTGCTGAAGCCGGCGCTGGCCTCGGGCACCCTGCGGTGCATGGGCTCCACGACCTACAAGGAGTTCCGCCAGCACTTCGAGAAGGACCGGGCGCTCGTCCGGCGCTTCCAGAAGATCGACGTGAACGAGCCCACGATCGACGACACGATCAAGATCCTGAAGGGTCTGAAGACCTACTACGAGGACTTCCACAAGCTCCGGTACACCAACGACGCCATCAAGGCGGCGGTGGAGCTGTCGGCGAAGTACATCACCGACCGCAAGCTGCCGGACAAGGCCATCGACATCATCGACGAGGCGGGCGCCTCGCAGATGCTGCTGGCCGAGGGCAAGCGGAAGAAGATCATCGGCCTGAAGGAGATCGAGGGCGTCGTCGCCAAGATCGCCCGCATCCCGCCGAAGTCGGTCTCCAAGTCGGACACCGAGGCGCTGAAGCAGCTGGAAGGCGACCTGAAGCGCGCGGTCTACGGCCAGGACGAGGCGATCGACAGCCTGTCGTCGGCCATGAAGATGGCCCGGGCCGGCCTGCGCGACGCCAACAAGCCGATCGGCTGCTACCTGTTCACCGGCCCCACCGGCACCGGCAAGACCGAGACGGCGCGACAGCTGGCCTCCACCCTCGGGATCGAGCTCCTGCGGTTCGACATGTCCGAGTACATGGAGCGCCACACGGTCAGCCGCCTGATCGGCGCGCCTCCGGGCTACGTCGGCTTCGACCAGGGCGGCCTGCTGACCGACGCCGTCGACCAGCATCCGCACGCGGTGGTCCTGCTCGACGAGATCGAGAAGGCGCACCCGGACGTCTACAACATCCTCCTGCAGGTCATGGACCACGGTCAGCTGACCGACTCCAACGGCAAGAAGATCGACTTCCGGAACGTCGTCCTGATCATGACGACCAACGCCGGGGCCTCGGACGCCCAGCGCAACTCCATCGGCTTCGGCCGCGGCAAGGCCGAGGACGAGGTGGACGAGGCGCTGAAGCGGCTGTTCACGCCGGAGTTCCGCAACCGCCTGGACGCCATCGTGCACTTCAAGGCGCTCACCCCGGAGATCATCCGGCAGGTGGTGCAGAAGTTCATCATCCAGCTGGAGGCGCAGCTCGCCGACCGCCACGTCACCATCGAGACGGACGACGAGGCGGCGGACTGGCTGGCCAAGAACGGCTTCGACGAACTCTACGGCGCCCGCCCGCTGGGCCGGGTCATCCAGGAGAACATCAAGAAGCCGCTGGCCGACGAGATCCTGTTCGGCCGGCTGGTCAAGGGCGGCCACGTCCGCGTGGTGCTCAAGGACGGCAAGCTGGGCTTCGAGATCGAGGGCGAGACGCGCGAGCGCGGCGCCCCGGTGATCGAGAACCCGGCCGAGGAGGACGCCGCCGAGCTCACCGAGTAGGCGGCCGATCCGGCGACGAGACAAGAGCCCCGGGCCGCGAGGACCGGGGCTTTTTCGTGCGCCTCAGAGGATGTGCAGCGGCCGGAAGACCCGCTTCAGGACCTCGGCGGCCAGCGGCTTCACGCCCGGGAAGACCGCCCTGCCCCCGCGCCTGGGCCACACCCAGCCGCCGCCCGCGACGTCCGCAGGCAGGCGCAGGGCGAGCCGGCCGGCCTCCACGTCGGAGACCATGGGCGTGTAGTAGAGGCAGTCCTCGAAGTACCAGTGTACGACGAGGGAGCGCCGGGTCGACGCCGGGTCGGTGACCGGAGAGCCGCCGTGGGCCAGGTTGGCCGCCCAGACGAAGGCCCAACCCTTCTTCACCATTGCCAGCTCCTCGGGGAAGCCGCTGGCGGCGAGGCGCTCGGCGAACCGCTTCACGAAGTGGCTCTCGTAGTGCTCCGGCGTGGGCTCGGGCGTATTCACGCCCGCCTCGCGCATGGTCATCACCGGCAGGCGGTGGGAGCCCGGGCGGTAGACCAGGGGCCCCGCCCCCGGCTGCACGTCCTCCAGGGCGATCCATACGCCGCACATGAAGCGCTCGGGCACGCTGTGGAAGTGGATGGTGTCCGGGTGCAGGCCCTGCTGACTGCCCTTCAGGAAGTTGAGGGTCTGGAACGGGAAGCCGCGGCGTCCGTAGGCGGCCTCCAGCAGCCGGCCGACCTTCGGCCAGGCCGCAAGCCGCTTCACCGCCCGCGAGCGCAGCCAGGCGTCCTGGATGCGGTTGGCGCCCGGGCGGCGGGCGAAATAGGGATCGGTGTCGGCCACGGCGCGGTCGCAGAGGCCGCGGGCCTCGTCGCCCAGGTCGACGAGGGCATAGCCCTTCTCCGCCAGGCTGCGGACGAAGGCCTCGGTCTCTGCGTCGAAGCGGTTGGCGGCGAGATAGGCCTCGAGGCCGGCACCCTCGAAGGGCGGGACCGCCGGAGGCCCGCTCACGTGATCTGGGCCGCGATCTGCTGGGCCAGCGCCTTCAGCTCCTCAGGGTCGGCCATCTGGCCGCCGGCGTGACGGCCCACCGGCACGCCCTCCCAGCGCGGGATGATGTGGAAGTGCAGGTGGTAGACCGTCTGGCCGGCCGGCGCGCCGTTGAACTGGGTGATCACCACCCCGTCCGGCTTGAGCGCGGCGCGCACCGCGCGCGCCACCCGCTGGACGCCGAGGATCAGCTCCGAGAGCACCTGCGACTCCTCCTCCAGGAGGTTGCGCGCCGTCGAGTGCTTGGGGATCACCAGGGTGTGGCCCTTCGACTGCGGAAAGACGTCCATGAAGGCGAAGACGTGCTCGTCCTCGAACACCCGCGCGGCAGGCATCTCGCCCCGCAGGATCTTGGCGAAGATGTTGCCGTCGTCGTAGGTCCCGTCCAGGCTCATGGCGTGCTCCCGAGGTGCTTCCAAGCCTCGTAGCAAATCGCCCCCGGGGGTGGAACGACGAGCGAGGCCGGACTCGCCGAACGCCAGAGGCAGGCGCGGTCCTAGTCCTCCTGGCGGAACGGCGAGTACTCCTCCGCCAGCCACTCCATCTCCTGCTCCACGCCCTCGCGCTCCTGGCGCAGGAAGCGCTCGACGGGCTCGCGGAGCGCCGGGTCGGCGATGTAGTGGGCGGAGTAGACAGGCTTCGGCAGATAGCCGCGGGCGATCTTGTGCTGGCCCTGGGCGCCGGCCTCCACGCGCGGCAGGCCGTGGTCGATCGCCCATTCGATGGCCTGGTAGTAGCAGAGCTCGAAGTGGAGGAAGGGCACGTCCTCCACGCAGCCCCAGTTGCGGCCGTAGAGGCAGTCGTCGCCGATCAGGTTGAGCGAGCCCGCGATCCAGCGCCCCCCGCGCCTGGCCATGACCAGCAGCACCCGGTCGGCCATCCGCTCGCCCAGCAGGGAGAAGAACATCCGCGTCAGGTACGGCCGACCCCACTTGCGCGAGCCGGTGTCCATGTAGAAGGCGAAGAAGGCGTCCCAGTGCTCCTCGGTGAGCGCCGCGCCTGTCAGGCAGTGGATCTCCACCTCGGCCTGCGCATCCCGCCGCTCGCGCCGGATGGTCTTGCGGCGGCCCGACGAAAGCGCCCCCAGGAAGGCCTCGAAGTCGGCGTAGCCGCGGTTCTCCCAGTGGTACTGCTGCCCCTCGCGCAGGGCGAGCCCCTGCCCGCCCATCCAGCGCCACTCCGCCTCGGTGGGGAAGTTCACGTGCAGGGAGGAGACCTCGTAGCGCTCGCAGACGGCGAGCGCCCCGCCCAGCAGCAGCGCCCGCCCCTCGTCCGCGTCGATGTCCGGCCGGACCAGCAGCCGCGGCCCGGTGGCCGGCGTGAAGGGCGCCGCCGAGAGCAGCTTGGGATAGTAGCGCCCGCCGGCCCGCTCGTAGGCGTCGGCCCAGGCGTGGTCGAAGACGTACTCTCCCTGGCTGTGGGACTTCAGGTAGAGCGGCATGACCGCCGCCACCCGCCCCGCCTCGTCCTCGACGGAGAGGTGCTGCGGACCCCAGCCGGTCTTCTCGACGGCGCAGTTGGCTTCCTCCGCGGCGTGCAGGAAGTCGTAGAGCATGAAGGGGTTGCCGGCGTAGGCGGGGTTGCTCGCGCAGGCGTTCCAGGCCTCGCGGCCGATTTCGGAGATGCGGCGGCTGAGCCGGACCGCCGGCTTCAGCGTCACGCTCTAAAGCCCTCGAAGATCAGGTTGTCGCAGCCGTCCTTCACCGCTTCCCACTGGGCGGGGTCGCGCACCGTCCAGGCGACGACCGGCATGCCCTGGGCGCGCAGCTCGGCCGCGCGGGGGCTGGGCAGCATGTCGAGGCCGAGCGCCAGGAAGTGCGGCCGGGCGATCGCCACATGCTCGAGGTTGGCGTAGGCGCGGCGCTGGTCCTCGCTGATGTGCGGGGCCTTGCGGTAGGAATAGCTGTCGAGGCCGCGCAGGACGCCCGGGAAGCGATCGGCGAACCAGGCGTGGCTGTAGGGGTTGAAGCCGATCACGCAGAGGGGCCCCGAGTGATCGACGATGATCTCGTGCACCCGCTGCTCCAGCGGCCCGACCCGTCCGGGCGGGGTCTTCAGCTCGATGTGCACCATGGCGCGGTGGCCGATAAGGGCGAGCGTCTCGGCGAGCGTCGGGATGGCCTCGTCCGTGCCGGCGAGGCGAAGGGCGGCGAGGTCGGCGGAGCTGCGGTCGGAGAGCCGGCCTTCGGCGCCGGTCATCCGCTTCAGGTCCTCGTCGTGGAAGACCATGGCCTCGCCGTCGGCGGAGATCTGCACGTCGAGCTCGATCCCGTAGCCGGCGGCGCAGGCGGCCTGGAAGGCGCCCAGCGAGTTCTCCGGCGGGCCGTCGGGGCTCCAGAGCCCGCGATGCGCGATCGGCGGGTGGAAGAGAAGGTCCCAGGCCTCGCCGAAGCGCGCCTTCACGACACCTGCACCACCGCGTCGACCTCCACCGCGAAGCCCAGCGGCAGGCGATAGACGCCCACGGCCGAGCGCGCGTGGCGGCCGGCGTCGCCGAAGGCCTCGACCATCAGGTCGGAGCAGCCGTTCACCACCTGGGGGATGTCGTAGAAGTTCGGGCCCGCCTGGACGAAACCGCCGAGCTTCACCACGCGCACCACCCGGTCGAGGTCCCCGTCGCAGGCGGCTTTCATCTGGGCCAGCAGGTTGATCCCGCACAGCCGCGCGGCGTGGCGCGCCTGCTCGGACCCGACGTCCTCGCCGACGATCCCCTTCACGCCGCCCTCGGCGTCCACCGAGACCTGGCCTGAGATGTGGACGAGGTCGCCGGCGCGCACGAAGGGCACGTAGTTGGCGACGGGCGGATTGGGCCTGGGGAGCGAGATCCCCAGCGCGGCGAGACGGTCTTCAACCTGGGACATGGGAGTGGTCTAGAACACCGCCCCAAACGAGAAAAGGCCCGGACCAGAGGTCCGGGCCTTCCACGTTCCGGGAACCAGGGAGGAAGAGCCCCCGGAAGGTGTCTCTTAGCGGGCGGCCTGCAGGCGCTCGACCATGGCGGTCATGCGCTCGTTCAGGGGCTTCACGCTGTCCTTCACCGAGGCGGAGACCGTCTCGGACATGGCGCCGACCTGGGCCATGTAGGCTTCCAGGGCGCTCTTGGCGAAGGCGGTCTGCAGCTCGATCACTTCCTGCAGGCTCTTGGCGCCGGAGAGCGACTTGGCGGCGGTGACCTGGTTGTCGAAGGCGGTCTTGGAGAAAGCCATCGCCTGCGCGCCGAGCGCTTCGGCGCCCTTGGTGGCGGCGGTCACCGAGGCGACCACGGCTTCGAGGTTCTTCTTGGAGTGGGAATTGGCTTCGTTCAGCGCCGCCAGGGTCTTTTCCACGCCGTCCTTGAAGGCGACGTTGGAAGCGGCGGTGAACTGTTCGACGGTGTTTTTCGCGGTTTCAGCGGCGGACATCGTTGAAACTCCTGGACAAGGGCGGGGAGGACGCGGCGTCATTGCCGCAACGCAAACTGGGATTCGGGGCTCATGCCCCTGAACTCGCAGATGTTGTCTCATGTTGCAGTGCAGCAGTCAAGCGCAAATTGTGCGCTGCACAAAAGTGTCATGCCGCTTTCACAGGCGCCCGGACGACGCCGCGACATTTGCGCCCGTTCAAGCCTTGTTTACTGTCGAGCAAGGGTCCTTGAGGCATGTTAAGCGGGATTCACGGCGGCGGGGGGCCGCCTCAACCCTTTGATTCGACGGACGAAGCATGTTCCAGCACGCCCGCCGCCTGTTTGTCGCTCTAGGCGCCGCCGCAGCCGTCGCGTTTACGACTGCAGCGCCCCCCGCGTACGCGCAGCCGGCCTTCAAGCAGCTCGCGACCGCCTCGCAGACCAAGTACGCCGCGATCGTGGTGGACGCGAAGACCGGCGAGGTGCTCTACGCCAAGCGGGCCGACGCGCCGCGCTATCCGGCGTCGATCACCAAGGTGATGACCCTCTACCTCACCTTCGAGGCGCTGGCCGCGGGCAAGATCCGGCTGGACGACCCGGTGCTGATCTCGCCGCGCGCCGCGGCCCAGTCCCCCACCAAGCTGGGCGTGCCGGCCGGCCAGACGATCACCGTCTCCGAAGCCATGCAGGCGCTGGCCATCAAGTCCGCCAACGACGTGGCCGTGGCCATGGCCGAGAAGCTGGGCGGCACCGAGAGCCGCTTCGCCGCGCTGATGACTCTGCGGGCGAAGGAGCTGGGGATGACCAACACCAACTTCGCCAACGCCTCGGGCCTGCCGGACAGCCGCCAGATCTCCACGGCCCGCGACATCGCCATCCTGTCGCGCGCGGTGATGCGCGACTATCCGCAGTACTACCGGCTGTTCAGCCAGAAGGAGATGACCTTCCGCGGCCAGACGATGCGCAACCACAACGGCCTGCTGCATCGGATGTATGGCGTGGACGGCCTGAAGACCGGCTTCACCAACGCCTCGGGCTTCAACCTCGCGGTCTCGGCGGTGCGCGACAACCGCCGCCTGATCGCGGTGGTGCTCGGCGGCCCGACCACCCGGGCGCGCGACGAGAACGCCCAGGACCTGCTGCTCACCGGCTTCGACGTGATCCGCCGGCGCGACCTCGGCGAGAAGATCACCATCGCCCAGAACCTGTTCGAGCCGGAGCCGACCGGCCGCGTCGAGGGTAGCCTCGAGCAGGGCGACCAGGACCTGAAGATCGTGCTGGCCTCCGCCGCCCCGCCGAGCCGCACCTCGAAGATCGAGGTGGTCGAGCCGCGCTCGAAGAAGAAGGCCGAGGCCCCGGCCGGCGAGTGGGCCGTCCAGGTGGGCGCCTTCAAGGCGCGGTCCGACGCCAAGGAACAGATCGACATCATCGAGAAGCGCTTCGGCAAGCAGGTGGCCGGCGCCAAGCCCGTCACCGACAAGGCCGCAGGCCGCTACCGCTCGCGCTTCGTGGGCCTGAGCGAGGCCAAGGCCAAGAATGCCTGCAAGGCGATCAAGGCCAAGAAGCAGCCCTGCCAGGTGATCGAGCCGAACGCCTGATCCGCGAGAGAGCAACGGAAGAGCCCCGGGCAGGTCCCGGGGCTTTTTTTGTGCGCCCTGCCCGTGCCTATCCCTTCAGGAGGCGGTCGCGGGCGGCGTTGAGCTGGGCGGCGAGCCCGGAGGTGCCGCCCTTGTCCGGGTGCACGCTGCGCATCAGACGCGTGTAGGCGGCCTTGATCTCCTCGGGACCGGCGTCGGCCGGCACGCCGAGGATGGCGCGGGCCTCCTCAGCGCTCATCCGGCCCTTGGCGGCCGGCGCGGCGGCCGGCGTCGTGCGGCGGGTGGAGACGGCGAGCCAGAGCCCCACGACCACCAGGACTATGCCCGAGCCCCAGCGCCCCGTGACGCTGAGCCAGGCTGCGGCGGCGAAGGCGGCGACGGCGAGGGCCGCCGAGATGAACCGCCACTCCCGCCGCTTCAGGACCGGCTTGCCGCGGCCCACGGCGAGAAGAAGCGCGAGCGCGGCGGCCCCGAGGGCGAGATAGAGCATGCGGCTATTCCGCCGCGATCTTCTCCGCCTCGTCCAGCCCCTGGAAGCCCAGCGCCGTCATCAGGGCGCGCAGTTCCTGGCGCGCGGCCACGTGCTGCAGCGACATGGCGACCGGCCGGATGGACGGCGACAGGTCGGCGATGGTCAGGCCGAAGGGAAAGAGCTCGCGGTAGATCACCCGGTCACGAAGGCCCGGGCCGACCCGGAAGCCGACCTTGCGGGACAGCGCGGTCACCCGCTCGTCCAGGCGCTTGCGGTTGCGCGCCTCGGTGGGGGCCAGGCGGTTGCGCAGGACCACCCAGTCGATCTGCTTGCGGTCCACGGTGGCGCGCTGCTTGCGGCAGGCCCAGACGGTCTCCGCGTAGAGGCTGTGGCGGGTGAGCTCCAGCGTCACCGGATCCACGACGCCCAGCATGTCGAAGTCGACGAAGCTGTCGTTCATCGGGGTGACGATGAGGTCGGCCCTGGCGTGGGCGGCGCGGCTGATCGCGGTGTCGGCGCCGGGGGTGTCGATGAGCACGAAGTCGGCGGCCTGCGCCGCCTCGGCGAAGGCCTGCTCGAACCGCGCCAGCTGTTCGGCGTCCGGCGCCTTGGCGAGCGCGTCGCCGGCCGAGCTGATCGCATGCTCGATCGGCATCGGCGCCTCGGCGTTGTGGGCCGCCAGCCACTTGGCCCGGTTGGCGAAGAAGTGGCCCATGGTCTGCTGGCGCAGGTCCAGGTCGAGCACGGCGACCTTGGCCCCGCCGTGCAGGAGGGCGGTGGCGATATGGATGGCGAGCGTGGACTTCCCCGCCCCGCCCTTCTCGTTGCCGACGACGATCACGCTGGCCGACATGAAAACAGCTCCCCGAGGGCCGCGCGACGCGGCCCACACACCCCCTAGGTGAGCCAGGACGCAGAGTCGGGTCAACGCGCACTTCGCCGCCCCCCGGGTGGATGGACGGCGGGCGGGGCCTCCGCCATAAGCCCGGCCATGTCCGATCGCCCGCTGCCCATCGTCCGCACCGTCGCCGACCTGCGCGCGCGGGTGGCCGGCTGGAGGGCGGCGGGCGAGCGGGTGGGCTTCGTGCCGACCATGGGCGCCCTGCACGAAGGCCACCTGTCGCTGGTGCGGCTGGCCCGCCAGCGCGCCGACCGGGCCGTCGCATCGATCTTCGTCAATCCGACCCAATTCGGCCCCAACGAGGACTTCGACGCCTATCCCCGGGGCGAGGCGCGGGACGCGGGCCTACTGGCCGACGCCGGCTGCGACCTGCTGTTCGCGCCCACCGTGGCGGAGATGTACCCGCGGGGCTTCGCGACCACGGTGAGCGTCACCGGCGTCTCCGAGCCGCTGGACGGGGCGGCGCGGCCCGGCCACTTCAACGGGGTGGCCACCGTGGTCACCAAGCTCCTGACGCAATGCGCGCCGGACGTCGCGGTGTTCGGCGAGAAGGACTACCAGCAGCTGCAGGTGATCCGGCGGCTGGTGCGCGACCTCGACCTGCCGGTGGAGATCGTCGGCGGGCCCACGGCCCGGGCCGAGGACGGCCTGGCGCTGTCCTCCCGCAACGCCTACCTGAGCCCGCAGGAGCGCGCGATCGCCGGCCGACTGAACGTCATCCTGCGCGAGGCGGTGAACCGGCTGAAAGCCGGCGAGGCCGTGGCCCCCGTGGAGGCCGACGCGCTCGCCGCCCTCACCGCCGCCGGATTCCAGCAGGTGGATTATGTGGAGGTCCGGGACGCCGACGACCTGGCGCGCCTGGGCCCCGGCCCGGCGGAAGCGCCCGCCCGCATCCTCGCCGCCGCCCGCCTCGGCCGCACGCGTCTGATAGACAACATGGCCGTCTGACCAGCGGAGCTGTGGCGCGTCGCCGCACGGCGGCCTGCGCCGCCCACGCCAAGGCCAAGCTACAAGCCGCGCAATATCCGCAGCTTACGTTTCTGAAGCTGAGCCTTTTCCGAGACTTGGCCGGCCAGGCTGCGACCTTGGGTCGGAACGTCCTGGAAACCCTCAACCGCTACGGTGGCCGCGTACGACGGGGTGTCGGGCGGACCTTCAGCAATGGCCTATCTCAAGTACGACGGCACGCCCGCGAGCGTCACCAGCGCGCCCGCGGCCGACTTCTACGGCCAGGCCGGCGCGGAGACGATGAGCGGCACGGCGGCGGCCGAATCCTTCTGGGGCGCCGACGGCGACCGGATGGCCGGCGGCGCGGGCGACGACACCTACTGGCTGCAGGCCCTGCAGGACCGCCTGCAGGTCGTCGAGCAGGCTGGCGGCGGCGTGGACCGCCTGGCCGGCTGGCAGAACCTGTCGCTGGAGAACTTCGCCAACATCGAGAATCTCTACGTCGGCCTCGACGGGATCTACGGGGCCGGCAACGGGCTCGACAACGTCATCGAGGGCGGCGACGGCGCCCAGCAGCTCTACGGCGGCGGCGGGCAGGACGTGCTGGTCGGCGGCGCCGGCCGCGACGTCTTCATCGTCGTGAAGGGCGAGGGCAACGACGTCATCCAGGACTTCAACGCCGCCCAGGACGTGGTGCGGCTGCGGGCCGGCTTCACCAGCTTCGCCGAGGTGCAGGCGCGGCTGAGCCAGGTGGGCGCGGACGTGAAGCTGGACCTGGGCGGCGGCGACGGCCTGATGTTCCGCAACCTGACCGTGGGCCAGCTCACCGCGTCGAACTTCAAGCTGGGGCTCGACCTCACGGGCTTCACCCAGACCTTCGCCGACGAGTTCAACGGCCTGTCGCTGCGCGATCCGGAGAGCGCGCCGGCCGGAACCTGGCGGACCGAGTACGGCTATCAGGGCACGCAAGGGGTCGGCAGCTACACCCTGGTCTCCAACGACGAGAAGCAGATCTACACCTCGCCCTATTTCCGCGACCACCCCGGCGACTTCGCCGAGACGCCGTTCGCGGTAAACGGCGACGGCACCGTCTCCATCTGGGCCCGGCCGTCGTCCAATCCCGAGATCTTCGGCTACGGCTACACCTCCGGCCTGCTGAGCACCCAGGCCTCGTTCAGCCAGACCTACGGCTACTTCGAGATGCGCGCCGACCTGCCGGACGCCGCGGGCGCCTGGCCCGCCTTCTGGCTGCTGCCGGTGGACGGCTCCTGGCCGCCGGAGCTGGACGTGATGGAGGCGCTGACCTCCGATCCCAACGCCGCCTGGACGACCAAGCACTCGGGCCTGGGGGGCCATACGTCGGAGGGCCGGCAGCACTACGTGCCGGAGACGGGAGACGGCTTCCACACCTACGGCGCGCTTTGGACCGCCACGGAGATCGTCTGGTTCATCGACGGCGTCGAGGTGTTCCGCGCCGCGACGCCGGCCGACATGAACAAGCCGATGTTCATGATCGCCAACCTGGCCCTGGGCGGCTGGGGCGGGCCGATCGACACCGGCGACCTGCCCGCCGAGATGCGCATCGACTACATCCGCGCCTACCAGCTCCCTGCCCCGCCGCCGACGGGCGGCGGTGGAAGCAGCGGCGGCGGCGGCGTCCCTGTGGGCGGCGGCGTTCCGGTGGATCCTGACCGCACCCTCGTGGCCCACGTGGGCGGCGACAGCCTCCAGGGCGGTTCCGGCAACGACCTGCTTACCGGCGGGGCCGGCAAGGACATCCTGCGGGGCGGCTCGGGCATGGACCGCCTGTCGGGCGGCGAGTCGTTCGACGACCTGCATGGCAACGCCGGCGACGACACCGTCGCGGGCGGCGCGGGCGACGACTGGGTGGTGGGCGGCAAGGACACCGACCTGCTGAGCGGCGACGACGGCGACGACATCGTCTACGGGAACATCGGCGCGGACTGGTGCGACGGCGGCGATGGCGCGGACCTGGTCCGCGGCGGCCAGGACGACGACCGGCTGTTCGGCCAGGCTGGAAACGACTGGCTCTCGGGCGACCGCGGCGACGACACGGTGACCGGAGGGGCCGGCGCCGATGTCTTCCATTCCTTCACCGGCGCTGGACTCGACCGCGTCACCGACTTTCGCGCCGCCGACGGCGACCGGGTGCAGCTGGACCCGGGGACGGTCTATTCGGTCGCCCAGGTCGGCGCCGACGTGGTGGTCACCATGGGGGCCGGCGACCAGCTGGTGCTGGAAGGCGTGCAGCTCGCATCGCTGGGCGACGGCTGGATCTTCGGCGCCTAACCACGTTCCGCGACACCCCGCCACGCCTGGTCGCGGCGGCCCGCCGCACGCGTCGCACCCTGCCCCGCGGCGCCCCGCACACCTAAGCTGTGACAAGGCGCCACAGCAGCGCTCCAGATCCGACCCAAGATGACCGCTACAGCAAAGCTTGTATAGCTGCCATTCATAATGGTTACAGCAAAGCCTGTTGGCGAATTTCCACTGTTTATTCGCGCCAGTAGGGAACAGGCTTCACTGTAGAGGCTGCAATCTAGAGTTTTCCGGATCGCCAATACCCGCGCCTGTCAACCCCACCTACGGTCACGGTCTGCGACAACTTTGACAAGGGTTCGGAAAGCTCGTCGTCGCTAGCTTTCGATCCGTCGCAAGGCTGTCGGGGCTGATGCGGCGGCGGCGGGGTCGGGCCCGCCTTCGAGAGACGGGAAAAGAACAAGATGTCCTACTTCAAGTACGACGGCGTTCGCGCCGCCGAGACCGCTGCGCCTGCGTCCGATTTCTGGGGGACGGACGCGATCGAGACGCTGACGGGCAACGCCCAGGCCAATTCGCTCTGGCTCGGCGTGGGCGACACCGCCATCGGCGGGGCCGGCGACGACACCTACTGGCTGCAGGCCCTGAAGGGGCAGTTCACGGTCACCGAAGTGGCCGGCGGCGGCGTCGACAGGGTCGCCGGCTGGCAGAGCATCTATCTCGACGACTACGCCAACTTCGAGAACGTCTACGTCGGCGGCGACCAGACCTACGGCGCGGGCAATGCGCTGGACAATGTCATCGAGGGCGGCGCGGGCGCGCAGCAGCTCTACGGCGGCAAGGGCCAGGACGTCCTGGTCGGCGGCGCGGGCCGCGACACCTTCATCGTCTACAAGGGCGAGGGCAACGACGTCGTCCAGGACTTCAACGCGGCCGAGGACGTGGTCCGGCTGAAGGCCGGCTTCACCAGCTTCGCCGAGGTCCAGGCCCGCCTGAGCCAGGTGGGCGCCGACGTGAAGCTCGACCTGGGCGGCGGCGACGGCGTGATCTTCCGCGGCGCCACCGTGGGCCAGTTCACCGCCTCGAACTTCCAGCTGCAGCTCGACGTGGGCTCTCTGGGCCAACAGACCTTCGCCGACGAGTTCTCGGGCCCGCTGTCGCTGTGGGACGCCCAGAGCAACCCCACCGGCGTGTGGCGGCCGGACTTCGGCTACCAGGGCGAACAGGGCACGGGCAGCTACACCCTGATGTCCAACAACGAGAAGCAGATCTACACCTCGCCCTACTTCCGCGGGCACAACGGCGACTTCTCGGAGAGCCCCTTCGTCTCGAACGCCGACGGCACCCTGTCGATCTGGGCGCGGCCGTCCACGAACGGCGAGATCTTCGGCTACGACTACACCTCGGGCTTCATCTCCACGAAGGAGAGCCACGCCCAGACCTACGGCTACTTCGAGATGCGCGCCGACCTGCCGGACGCCGCGGGCGCCTGGCCGGCCTTCTGGCTGATCCCGGCGGACGGCTCGTGGCCGCCGGAGCTGGACGTGATGGAGGTGCTGACCTCCGACCCGCGCGGGACCTGGACCACCGAGCATTCGGGCCTCGGCGGCCACTCGTCGAACGGCATGCTATCGTTCACGCCGGACACCACCGACGGCTTCCACACCTACGGCGCGCTTTGGACCGCCACGGAGATCGTCTGGTACGTCGACGGCGTCGAGGTGTTCCGCCAAGACACCCCGGCCGACATGCACAAGCCGATGTTCATGATCGCCAACCTGGCCCTGGGCGGCTGGGGCGGGGCGATCAACCAAGGCCAGCTGCCGGCCGAGATGAGGATCGACTACATCCGGGCCTATGAGCTGGGCGACGGCACGACCACCCCGCCGCCGACCACCAGCCCGCCGCCCACCACCCAGCCCACCACCCCGCCGCCGGTCACCGATCCGGGCGCCGGCACGGGCGCGGACGGGGTGGTCCTGACGTCCTCGCAGTACGCCGACACCCTTACCGGCGGCGCGGGCCGCGACACGATCAACGGCGGCCAGGGCCCGGACCAGATGGCGGGCGGCGCGGGCGCCGACACCTTCGCCTTCCAGGCCATGCCGTGGAACGCCGGCCGCATCACCGACTTCCAGGTGGGCGTCGACAAGCTCGACCTCTCCGACCTGTACGCCGGCGGCTATGCGGGCGCGGACCCGGTGGCGGACGGCTACGTCCGCTTCGAGAGCGACGGGGCCGGCGGCGCCAAGGTGATGCTGGACGTGGACGCGGCGGGCTCCGCCAATCCGTGGGCCTATCACGTGGTCACCCTGGCCGGCGTCTCGCCGACCGGCCTGACCGCGGCCCAGGTGTTCAACGGCCAGGCGACCACCGCCCCGCCGCCCGCCGATCCTCCGCCCGTCACCAGCACGCCCGGCGTGGTGCTGACCTCGGCCCAGTACGCCGACACCCTGACCGGCGGCGCGGGGAACGACACCCTGAACGCGGGCCAGGGCCCCGACCGTCTGGTCGGCGGCGCCGGCGCCGACACCTTCGCCTTCGACGGCCTGCCCTGGAACGCCGGCCGCATCGCCGACTTCCAGCTGGGCGTCGACAAGCTCGACCTCTCCGGCCTCTACCTCGGCGGCTACACGGGGACGGATCCGGTGGCGGACGGCTATGTGCGGTTCGAGAGCGACGGCGCCGGCGGCACGAAGGTGATGCTGGACATCGACGCGGCGGGCGCAGCCAATCCGTGGGCCTACACCATCGTCACCCTGGAAGGCGTGTCGCCGACCGGCCTGACCGCCGCCCAGGTGTTCAACGGCCAGCCGGCGGCCGCGACCCCGCCCGCCCCGCCGCCGGCGCCCGTGGTCCCGGGCCTGTCCCTGGTCTCCACCGGCTACGGCGAGACGCTGACGGGCGGCGCCGGGAACGACACCCTGGACGCCGCTCAAGGCCCCGACCGGCTGGTCGGCGGCGCGGGCGCGGACCACTTCGTGTTCGACGCCCTGCCCTGGAACGCCGGCCACGTGGCCGACTTCGCCCCGGGCTCGGACCTGCTCGACCTGCGGCCGCTGTTCGCCCAGGCCGGCTACACGGGCGCGGACCCGCTGGCCGACGGCTATGTGCGGTTCGAAAGCGACGGCGCGGGCGGCACGGTCGTGAAGTTCGACCAGGACGGCCACGGCTCCGCCAACCCGTGGCCCACCACCATCACCACCCTGGACGGCGTGGCGCCTTCGAGCCTCACCGCCGCCGACTGGCTGTTCCACTAGGCCGGCTTTCCCCCGACCAAGCGGACAGAAGCTCCTGACGGGTACGGGTCCGGCCGGACGACCCCGTTCAGGAGCTCAGCGGGCCCCCTCCCGACAAGGGGGCCCGCTTTCTCATGCCTGCCAGGCGCTCAGATCTACCAGGCGCCCAGTTCGCGCAGCTGGCGTGCGAGCTCGGGCGGGGCCTCGCCGAAGGCGTCCAGCGCCAGGTCTTCCGGCGCGTCCTTCACCTCGAGGTAGCGCCAGCCCTGGAACGCGCGGCGCGGGGTCGGCGCCACGCGGACGATCTCCTCGTCCAAGGTGACCTCGCAGCGAGCGTTGACGCCCTCCCCCACGGTGTTCACCGCCAGGATCCGCTGCCGGCAGAGGATGACGCCCTTGAACACCCGGTAGAGCGAGCCGCCGTCGATCATCTCGGCCGCGCGCTTGGGCGTCTGGCGGGTGCGCAGGGTCCAGGGCTGGCCGGGCGCGTAGTGCGTGCGCCGCCAGTCCAGCAGGTCCTCGATGGTGTCCGCGCCGACGCAGAGCTTGATCATGTGCAGGGCCATGGCCCTGACGATTAGGACCGCGCGCTGCGGATGGCCAGTGCGGCGCCGGGCCTCACTCCGCGACCTGCTCGGCCCAGGCCGGCCGGCGGCGCTCGAGGAAGGCGCGGACGCCCTCCTGCCCCTCCGGACCCACCCGGGCCGCGGCGATGCGGTGGGCGGTCAGGTCCATCAGGTCGTGGTCGATCGGCCGGCCATGGACCTCGGAGACCAGCGCCTTGGCGCCGGCCACCGCCAGCGGCCCGCAGGCCATGATCTCGCGGGCGATCCGCTCGCGCGCGGCGTCCAGGGCCGCGGCGTCCGCGACCACTTCGGTGACGAGGCCGATCTTCTCGGCGTAGGCCGCGTCGAACACCCGGGCGGTGGCGAACAGGCCCCGCGCCTGCCGCGGGCCGATGGCCTGGATCACGTACGGGCTGATGGTGGCCGGCACGAGGCCCAGGCGGGCCTCCGAGAAGCTGAACTTCGCATCCGCCGTGGCCACGGCCAGGTCGCAGGCCGCCGCGACGCCCGCGCCGCCGCCGAACGCACCGCCTTCGACGAGGGCGACGGTGAGGGCCGGGATGTCCCAGAGCTGCTTGAGCATCACCGCCAGGTCCATGGCGTCGGCGCGGTTGTCGCCCTCGGACCGGTCGGCGGCCGCGCGCATCCACTCCAGGTCGGCCCCGGCGCTGAACGTGCCGCCCGCGCCGCGCACGAAGACCACCCGCACGCCCTCGGCGCCGGCGAGCGTCCGGAACGCCTCCTCCATGGCCGAGATCAGGTCGGCGTCGAACGCGTTCTTCCGCTGCGGCCGGTTGAGGGTGACGACGACCGCGCCTTCCACCGTGGCGTCGATGCCCACCAAGTTGGAGGTGGCGCTGGTGTCGGGGACTTCGACGAGCGGATCGACGATGGGATTGGTCATGGCGGGTCTCCTCGTACGCCTTCGCGCCCCTAACGCCGCCCGGGGGCGGAAGGTCGCGGCTACGGCCCAGCCATAGCGAGGGCGCGCGGCGGGCGCTAGGCTCCGCATCCGTGGCGAGGCTTCCTGAAATCCCCGATGATTCGGCGCTGGCCCGGCTCTTCAGCCAGGAGCGGGCGCAGGGCGACGCGACCTGGTTCTCGCTGCCCGGGGGCCAGATCCTCTACGCCGCCGGCGATCCGGCCGACCACCTCTATTTCGTGCGCGCCGGGCGGCTGGGCGCCTTCCGCCGCGACGAGGGGCACGAGCCGCAGTTTCTGGGCGTCATCCGCCCGGGCGAGCCGGCCGGCGAGATGGCCCTGATCGCCGGGGCGCCGCACTCCGCCGACGTGGTCGCCCTGCGCGATTCCGAGATCTTCGCCCTGCCCCGCGACGCTTTCTTCGAGGCCTGCGAGGCCGACGCCTCGGTGATGACCGAGCTCGCCCGGCTGATGATCCTGCGCACCCGCCAGGCGCACAGCCGCGGGTCCATGGGCGAGCCTTCGGTGTTCGGCTTCATCCCGGTGGGCCAGCCCGGCCTGCTGCGGCCGTTGGTGGAGCGGCTGGCCCTGGAGATCGCCCGCCTCGACTACTCCGTCACCTGCGTGGGCTCGGAGGCGGCCAGCGCGCCGACGGAATGGTTCTCGGAGGTGGAGCGCACCCACGACTTCGTCCTGTACCTGGCCGAAACCACCGACATCGGCTGGCGGCAGGTGGTCTCCCGGCAGGTGGACCGGCTGTTCCGGGTGGGCCGCGGCGACCGCAAGCCGCCGAAGGTGACGCCCAACGCCTACCTGGCCGCGCCCCTGCAGGCCCAGCAGCTCGTCGACCTCATCCTCCTGCAGCCCGCCACGGCGAAGGCGCCCGAGGGCTCCGAGGCCTGGATGGACGCCGTCCAGCCCGCGCGCCTGTTCCACCTGCGCCGGGACCATGAGGGCGACGTGCAGCGGCTGGCCCGGGTGATCACCGGCCAGTCGGTGGGCCTCGTCCTCTCCGGCGGCGGCGCGCGGGCCTACGCCCACGTGGGCGCGGTCCGGGCGCTGCGCGAGCGCAAGGTGCCCATCGACTTCGTGGGCGGGGTCTCCATGGGGGCCATCGTCGCCGCGGGCCTGGCCATGGGCTGGGACGACGAGGAGCTGCACCGGCGCATCCAGGAGGCCTTCGTCAACTCCAGCCCGCTGGACGACATGGCCCTGCCGATCCTGGCCATGACCCGCGGGGAGAAGGTGTCCGCCCGGCTCGCGCACCACTTCGGCGACACCCAGATCGCCGATCTGTGGCTGCCGTTCTTCTGCCTGTCCTCGAACCTGACCACCGGCGCCTACCACATGCACCGCCGGGGCCTGCTGCGGCAGGCGCTGAGGGCGACCATCTCCCTGCCGGGGGTGCTCCCGCCCGCCACCGAGGACAACAACGTCCTGGTCGACGGGGCGGTGCTGAAGAACTTCCCGGCCGACGTGATGCGGGCCTCCCAGCTCGGCCCCATCGTCGGCGTCGACGTCACCGGCGGGCGCAGCATCACGGCCGACGACGTCGCCCGGCCGGAGAGCGCCTGGCGCTGGCTGCTCTCGGGCCAATGGCGCAAGGGCCCGCCGATCGTCTCCCTGCTGATGCGGGCGGCGACGGTCTCCTCCGGCCGCGACCTGCTCGCCGCGCGGGAGGCCACCGACGTCCTCGTCATGCCGGAGGTGGGCCGGGTGGAAATCCGCGACTTCGCCGCCTACGAGCCGGCCGTGGCCGAAGGCTACCGCGCGATGATCGAGGCGCTCGACAAGCTGGACCGGCCGGTCCAGGAGCTGCGCCGCCGGCCCAGCCTCGAGGAGAGCGCGGCCGCGCCGCGGATGCTCACCGCCGCGGCAGGCTGACGCGTCGGCGAATTTCCCCACGGCGGCGTTTGCGCCCCGGCCCGGCGCGACCCATATTGGATTTCCCTGTTCAACAGCTGAAAGGAGGTGATCCAGTGTCTCATAGTGAAAGCCGTAGCTCGGTGACCGTGACCTGGACCTCCGCTCGTGGGGTCCGCGCCTAAGTCATTGCTTGGCATAGGTCCGGCGCCGCTCTGCGGTCCGACTATGGAAAGGCCGCTCCAGCGATGGGGCGGCCTTTCGCATGTCAGGACGCTGTCGGATCGGAGCGGTAGGGCCGCTCCTGGTAGTCGAACCAGTCGAAATCCGCCGGCCGCCGGCTGCCCGAGGTGTCCTGGCAGGCGACGCCCACGAAGGCGCCGGTGAAGTTGGGCAGGCCCGGCGCCGTCGCCTCGTCCGAGAGGATCGAGGCGTCGAACTGCTCCGGCAGCCAGGCCCAGGGCCCGCCGGCCACGCGCCAGCCGAAGCGCAGCCGCTCGTAATCCACCTCCACCCGCAGCTCGATGGGGCCCGGCGGGATCGAGACCGGCCGGGTGAAGGCGTCGCCCTGCGGCTGGTCCGGCAGCGCCGACATCACCTGCAGGCAGCGGCCCCACTCCGCGTCATGGGTGACGTGGAGATAGTGGAACTTCGTCCCGCCGTAGTAGCAGACCAGCCCCGCCGCCTGCTGGAAGTGGGCGGGCTCGAAGTCCATGAGCGTGGCGGCGCTGTAGCAGAAGCCCTGCTGGCGGCGCGCCACCAGCGCCTGGCGGAAGGTGCTGCCGATGGACTCGCGGCCGAACAGCCGCAGGAAGCCGGGCCGTTCCGTGAGGCTGAACAGCTCGTCGGGCCAGGGCGAGCGGAGCCACTGGAAGTCGATCGGCAGCTCCGGCCCGTCGAAGTCCGCGCGCGCCGGCGCGGCGGGCCAGGGATGTGGCGGCAGGTCCGGCGCGGGAACCTCGAGCTGGGGGATCCCCTCGCCGGCCGTGGTGCGCAGCCAGCCGTCCTCGCCCCAGGCCATGGGCTGGATCGCCGTTTCGCGGCCCAGGACGCAGCGGCCGCGGTTGGGCAGCGGGCGGCCGCACAGGTAGACGGCGTAGGTCCGTCCGTCGGCGGTCTCCACCAGGTCGGCGTGGCCGGCCCGCTGCAGGGGCGCATCGGGCCGGTGGCGCGAGCTCAGCACATGGCGGTCCGGGTGCAGCTCGTAGGGTCCGTCGATCGCGCGCGACCGGGCCATGGTCACGGCGTGGTTCCAGCCGGTGCCGCCCTCCGCCGTGACGAGGTGGTACCAGCCGTCGCGCTTGTAGAGGTGCGGCGCCTCGGTGAGGCCGAGCGCCGTGCCCTCGAAGATCACCTTGCGCTCGCCGATAAGCGCGCGCGCGGCGTGGTCGTACTCCTGCAGCACTATGCCGGCGAAGCGGTTGCGGCCCGGCCGGTGGTCCCAGAGCTGGTTCACGAACCACTTGCGGCCGTCGTCGTCGTGGAACAGCGACGGATCGAAGCCGCTGGCGTTCATGTAGACGGGGTCGGACCACTCCCCATTAATCGTGGGCGAGGTCACCAGGTAGTTGTGGAAGTCGCGCAGCGAGGCGCCCGAGGCCCCGCCGACGGTCGTGCGGCCGTAGCGCTTCACGTCGGTGTAGATCAGCCAGAAGAGCCCGTCGGCATGGGTCAGGCACGGCGCCCAGACGCCGCAGGAGTCCGGGTCGCCCAGCATGTTGAGCTGGCTGGCCCGACGCAGCGGCCGGGTGAGCAGCCGCCAGTTCACCAGGTCCCGCGAGTGGTGGATCTGCACGCCCGGAAACCACTCGAAGGTGGAGGTGGCGACATAGAAGTCCTCCCCCACCCGCACGATGGAGGGATCGGGGTTGAAGCCCGGCAGGATCGGGTTGCGGATCACGGTGTCGGTCATGGTCACGGGTTGGGGATCTGCAGGACCGGCCTGACGATGCGGCCGGGGTCGCGGACCAGGGTCCAGAGCAACACCGCGCCCAGGAGGTCGAGGACGCCGAGCGCGACGAAGAACGGGTCGTAGCCGACGGTGGCGACCAGGCCGCCGATCAGCAGGGAGAAGATCAGCACCCCGAGATTGCCCATGGTGCCGGCCATGCCGGCCACGGTGGCCACCTCGCTGCGGCGGAACAGGTCCGAGGACATGGTGATCACGGTGACGGACAGGGTCTGGTGGGCGAAGCCGCCAAGGCAGAGCAGCGCGATGGCCGCGTAGGGGCTCTCCACCCGGCCGACGAACATCATGCCGGTCATCATCAGCGCGCCCAGGGTGAAGGCGCCGCGGCGGGCGTTGATCAGGCTGACCCCGCGCCGCTGCAGCCAGAGCACGACGGCGGGGCCGAACAGGCAGCCGAGGTCGGCGGCGACGAACGGCAGCCAGGCGAACATGGCGATCTGCTTGAGGTCGAAGCCGCGGGTGGTGGTGAGGTAGAGCGGCACCCAGAACGACAGCGTCCCCCAGGTGGGATCCGCCAGGAACCTGGGCAGCGCGATGCCCCAGAAGTTCCGCTGGACGAGCAGCTTCAGGATCGAGGGACGGCCGGCGTCGCCCTCGAGGTGCGCCTCCTGGCCGGCGGCGATGCGGTCACGCTCGGCCGGCGACAGCGCCTTGTGCCGGTCCGGCGACTGGTAGAACCATAGCCAGAGCGCGACCCAGACGAGGCCCAGCGCCCCGGTGATCACGAAGGCGGCCCGCCAGTTCCAGGTGAGGATGGCCCAGACGGTCAGCGGCGGGGCCAGCATGGCGCCGAGCGACGCGCCGATGTTGAAGACCCCGCCGGCCAGCCCCCGCTCCTTGGCCGGGAACCAGGTGGCGACGGCCTTCATGCCGGCCGGCTGCGCCGAGCCCTCCGCCAGGCCGAGCAGCCCGCGCAGGACGGCGAAGCCCTGCCAGCTGCCGGCCAGGGCATGGGCCATGGAGATCAGCGACCAGGCGCCGGCGAAGATGGCGAAGCCGTGCTTCAGCCCGATGGAGTCCAGCACATAGCCGCAGACCGGCTGCAGCATGATGCCGAGCTGGAAGGCGCTGGTGATCCAGCCGTACTGCTCGACCGTGATGTCGAGGTCGGCCATCAGGGTCGGGGCCGCCACGCCCATGGTCGCGCGGGTCAGGTAGTTGATGATCGCGCCCAGCATGACCAGGCCGATGATCCACCAGCGGAGCGCCTTGAGCGTCGGCATGCGGTTTCCTCGCGCCGCTCTCCCGGCGGCTCGGTGTTACCGCTATCACCGCGAAGGTGGAGCCGTCTAGGGCGCCCAGTTCCTCGCGCGCGCCGCGCGCTCGCCCGCCGCGTCCAGGGGCTCGCCGGCGATCAGCTCGTCCACCGAGGCCAGCACGGCCGGGGGGATGTCGGCGCCCGCGGTCCGGTACTCGGGCGACGGCGCGGCGGTCCAGGCGGTGGTCGTGCGCGCCACCCAGCGGCCGTCGTCACGGCAGGCCAGGCCCGCCAGCCGGTCGGGCTCGCTCTGGAAGGTGCGGCAGTAGGCGCCCTGCCCGTCCCGGAAGCTGAGCCCCACCCGGATCGGACCGGCCTCGCTGGCTAGCCGTTCGTCCAGCGCCTCCGCGAGGTCGGCGCGGGCCGTGACCACCCCGTCGCGGACCGTCAGCCCGCCCCGGTCGTGCGGCGCCGCGAAGCCTACCAGGACCCCCGCCACCAGGCTCGCCGCCATCGCCGCCCAGTGCATCGGACGGAAGCCGCCGCGGTCGTTGGCCGCGGTGGCCGCCAGCACCAGGCGCTCGGGGACCGGCTCATCGACGACGGGGGCGTAGGCGGCGGCGATCCGCTCGCGCAGGCGCCGCTGCTGCTCGACCTGGGCCGCGAGGCTCGGGTCGGCCGCCAGCTCGGCCTCGAACAGCGCCCGGTCGGCGGCGGACAACTCGCCGTCCACATAGGCGATCAGGCGTTCTTCCCGGCTCATCGCGGGCTCTCCTGCAACTCGGCCATCAACGCGGCCCGCCCCCGGAAAAGTCGGCTCGTGAGGGTGCCCTGCGGCACCTCCAGGACCTCCGCCGCCTCGCGGTACGAGAGCCCTTCCACAAGCACCAGGGCGACAGCCAGGCGCTGCTCCTCGGGAAGGCGGGCGATCGCCCGCTCCACATCGCGCGCACCCAGCCGGGCCTCCATGGCGCCGGCGCCATCCTCGCCCACCTGGGCGCCGTCCTCCTCGGGCGCGAACACCGCTCCGCGGCGGGTGCGGGCGCGGGTCTCGTCGATCCAGGCGTTCTTCATGATCCGGAACATCCAACTGTCGAGGCGCGTCCCTGGCTGCCATTGGTCGGTCCGCACCAGGGCGCGCTCGACCGTCAGCTGGACCAGGTCGTCGGCGTCAGCTGTGTCCCGCGTCAACACCCGCGCCAGACGGCGCAGGCGCGGCAGCAACGCGACGATCTGGCTACGGATGTCCGCCAAGGACTTGCCTTCGTCAGGGGTGAGAACGAACCGGATCGGCCGTTTCATCCGTTTAGGTGTAAAGAAGTGCAACGCTCACGTCCCACGGGCGGAGCCATCGGAGCTTCGTACAGATGCGAAAGCCACGCGTCCCCCGCCCGATCGGCCGTACGGCGCTGCTGCTGGGCGCGGCCGTGGTCTTCGGGGCGGCCGGCGCGGCGCTGGCCCAGAACGGGCGCGGCGGCGGGCCACCCGACGGCGGCCCGCCCGGACAGGGCGGCGGCGCGCCACCGGGCCTGGCCGACGGCGGACCGGGCGGTCCCGGCGGCGCCCCCCCTTCCTGGACCGGCGGCGGATCTCCGGGCGCCGGACCTCCCGAAGGCGGCCCTCCCGGCCTGAGCGGCGGCGCGCCGCCCGGCGCGGGCGGCGGCGATCTCGCGGGCTCGGGCGGCGGCCCTCCCGCGTGGGCCGGAAGCGGATCGCCGGGTGGCGGACGGCCTGACGGCGCGCCTCCGGGCCTGGGCGGTGGCGGCGGCGGAGCGCCCGGCGGCGGCCCGGCCGGCGACAGCGGCGGGGGACCTCCGTCCTGGGCCGGCGGATCGCAAGCCGGCGGCCCGCCGGAAGGTGGACCGCCGGGCCTCAGCGCGGGCGCACCGCCCGGCCTCAGCAGCGGTGGGCCGCCAGGTCTTGGCGGCGGCGCATCCCAAGGCGGCGGTCCGCCAGGGCAGTCCGGCAATGGAATCCAGGGCGCCGGCCCGCCGCAGAGCGGCCCCCCCGGCCTGGGCGGCGGCGCGCCTCCGGGACAGACCAACAGCGGATCGCAGGGCGGCGCCCCTCCGGAGGGCGGCCCGCCCGGACTCGGCGGCGGCGGACCTCCCGGACAGTCGGGCGGCGACCCGCCCGGCCTTGGCCCATCCGGAAACGGGCCGCCCGGACAGAGCGGCGACGGCTCGCCGGGCGCCTCGGGCGAGGCCCCAGGCCAGACGGGCGTCGCCCCCGGCCGCGACGATCGCGGCTCCGGCGGCGTTGATGGCCGGGGCCAGACGATGCGCAGCGAGCAGGCCGTCGAGGCGCAGGCCGCGCGCGAGGAGGCGGCGCTGGAGCGCGAGGAGGCTCGCCCCGACCGCGAGGAGACCGCCGTCACGCGGCAGGCGGCCGAGGTCGCCGAGATCATGGCCCGCCCGGCCCAGGAGCTGCCCACGGTCCCGAGCCGAAGCCAGCAGGCGCAGCGGCTGATCCGCGACAATCCCCGCCTCATCGAGGCGGACCCGGCCGGCGATCCGATCGTCCGCGGCCAGGTGCTGGCCATCGCGCCCACGCCCGGCGCCATCTCCAGGGCGCGGAAGGCGGGCTTCCGCATCGCCCGGACCGAGGCCTACGGGGGCCTCGGCCTGCAGGTGGTGGTGCTGACCGCCCCGCGCGGAATGCCGGCCGCCGAGGCCGCCCAGCGGCTCCGCGCGCTCGACCCGGAAGGCGAGTACGAGTTCAACCACCTCTACCAGAAGGGCGGTGCGACCGCCCTGGCGATGGGCGCCGCGCCAGCCGCCAGCCTGGCGCGGGTGCGGCCCGATCCCAGTGTCCGGGTGGGCCTGCTGGACGGAGCCGTGGTCCGCGGCCACCCGACCCTGGCCGGCGCCAAGGTGGTGCAGAAGGCTTTCGTCCCCGGCAAGGCCCGGCCGACGGCGCACGCGACGGCGGTGGCCTCGCTCATCGCCGGCGCCTACGGCCCGTTCCGCGGCGTGGCCCCCGGGGCGACCGTCTACGTGGCCGACGTCTATGGCGCGACGCCCACCGGCGGGTCCGCGGACGCCCTGGTGCGGGCGCTCGCCTGGATGGCCGAGAACCAGGTCCCGGTGATCAACGTCAGCCTGGTGGGCCCCTCCAACCGCCTGCTGTCCGCCGCCGTCCAGTCGCTGACGGCGCGCGGCCACGTGGTGGTCGCGGCGGTGGGCAACGACGGCCCGGCCGCCGGACCGCTCTATCCTGCCGCCTATCCCGGCGTGGTCGCCGTGACCGCCGTGGACGCCCGCCGCCGGGCGCTGCCGGAGGCGGTGCGCGGACCGCACGTGGACTTCGCCGCCCCCGGCGCCGACATGGCCGCCGGCGGCCTCGCCGGGTTCGTGAAGGTGCGCGGCACCTCCTTCGCCGCGCCGATCGCCGCGGGCCGGCTCGCGCAGCTCTTGCGCCGCCCCGATCCCGCCGCCGCCGCGCGCGCGGTCGCGGCCCTGCGCCAGGAATCCACAGACCTCGGCGTGCGCGGGCCCGATCCGGTGTACGGCCAGGGCCTGGTGGCCTTCGAGGTGCGCACCGACCCGCTGGCGGTGGGCGCGCAGCGTACGGCGCTCCGCGGCCGCTGAGCCCGCGCGCTCTTTTTTTCCGAGCGGCTGGATGAATCCGCGCGGCCCCGTCGTTGGACCCGGCGGAAGGTCGACACGCCTCCCGTCAGCCTCAGCGCCCGTGGTCTCCCGTCCGTCGGCGCTGACGCTGCGGCCGACGCGACAGACTTTGGAGAGATCCGACAAGGATCTGTCTGGCGCGAGCCCAGTGGCGGGCCGCCGGCAGAAGACCGGCGGCCCGCAGCGGCGGCCTTTACCTGCGAGGTCATGGACTGGCGACGCCCCGGGGCTATCGTCCCCGGCATGCTCGCAACGCCCAGATCCGTCGGCGACCACCTGCGCGAATGGCGCCAGCGCCGCCGCATGAGCCAGCTCGACCTCGCCCTGGAGGCGGAGATCTCCACCCGGCACCTGAGCTTTGTGGAGACCGGCCGCGCCCAGCCCAGCCGCGAGATGGTGCTGCACCTGGCCGAGCAGCTCGACATACCGCTCCGGGAGAGGAACGTGATCCTCGTCGCCGCTGGCTTCGCGCCGGTGTTCCCCGAGCGGGCCCTCGACGACCCTGCCATGGCCGCCGCGCGGCGGGCGGTGGAGGTGATCCTGGCGGGGCACGAGCCGTACCCGGCCCTGGTCGTCGACCAGCGCTGGAACCTGGTGGCGGCGAACCGGATGGTCGCCCCGCTGCTGGAAGGCGTCGCCGCGGAGCTCCTGGAGGCTCCGGTCAACGTGGTCCGCCTGTCGCTGCGTCCGCAGGGGCTGGCGCCCCGCACGGTCAACGCCGCGGAGTGGCGGACGCACATCCTGGAGCGGCTCCGCCGCCAGGCCGAACTGACCGCCGACCCCGGCCTCATCGAGCTGATCGCCGAGGTGAAGGCCTATCCCGTCCCGCCCGCGCCCGACCGGCGGCCGGAGGACTTCGGCGGCGTGGCCATACCGTTCCAGGTGATGCTAGGGGACCGGATGCTCTCGTTCTTCAGCACCACCACCGTCTTCGGCACGGCCGTGGACATCACCCTCTCCGAGCTGACGCTGGAGACCTTCTTCCCGGCCGACGCCGCCACGGCGGAGGCCCTGCGCCGGGCCCACGCGGCCCTGGCCTGAGCTAGAAGGAGACGCAGGCCGCCTGGGTGATCAGCAGGACGGTCTCCTGGGAGAACCGCTTCTTGTAGGCGTCGCGCACGGCGTTGATCTTCTGCGGCGCGTCGCCCTTCCGGGGCAGGACGATCAGCACGACCTTGGCCGCCTCGCGGATCAGCTGGTTCTCGCTGCCCCGCCACTGGCCGCCGCCGTCCAGGATCGTCAGGCCGTCCGGGAACCGCGGCGTGATCTCCTGGTCGACGAACTGGTCGAAGGCCGCCTCGCTGACCGTGGGGGTCTGGCCGACGCTGCGGCCGAAGAACAGCTGGGCCGTGCGCAGGTGCTCCTGCCCTGCCGGGCAGGCCGGCTCCTGGGGCGCCTCCGCGCGGTCCACGGTCGCGCAGCCGGACAGCGCCAGCGCCAGCAGCAAGCCCCCTGCCCGCCTCATCCGCCGATCAGCTCCCTTCCGATCAGGAAGCGCCGGATCTCGTTGGTCCCGGCGCCGATGTCGTACAGCTTCGCGTCCCGCAGGAATCGCTCGACCGGATACTCCCTCGTATAGCCCGCCCCGCCCAGGGCCTGGATGGCCTCCAGCGACACCTTCACCGCGTTCTCGCTGGCCATAAGGATCGCGCCGGCCGCGTCGAAGCGGGTGGTCAGCCCCGCGTCGCAGGCCTTCGCCACCGCATAGACGTAGGCCCGGGCCGAGTTCAGGGCGACGTACATGTCGGCGACCTTGCCCTGCATGAGCTGGAACGAGCCGATCGGCTTGCCGAACTGCTTGCGCTCGCGGACATAGGGCAAGACCACGTCCAGGCAGGCCTGCATGATGCCGAGCGGCCCCGCCGAGAGCACCGCGCGCTCGTAGTCGAGGCCGCTCATCAGCACGCCCACGCCCCCGTTCTCGGGCCCCATGACGTTCTCCTCGGGCACTTCGCAGTCCTCGAAGACCAGCTCGCCGGTGTCGGAGCCGCGCATGCCCATCTTGTCGAGCTTCTGGCTGACCGAGAACCCCTTGAAGCCCTTCTCGATGAGGAAGGCGGTGATCCCCTTGGAGGACTCCTCGGGGGAGGTCTTGGCGTAGACCACCAGGATGTCGGCGTGCGGCGCGTTGGTGATCCAGAACTTCGTGCCGTTGAGCACATAGCGGTCGCCGCGCTTCTCGGCGCGCAGGCGCATGGAGACCACGTCGGAGCCGGCCCCGGCCTCGCTCATGGCCAGCGAGCCCACGTGCTCGCCGGAGATCAGCTTGGGCAGGTAGCGCCGCTTCTGCTCCTCGGTGCCCCAGCGGCGGATCTGGTTCACGCAGAGGTTGGAGTGGGCGCCGTACGAGAGGCCGACCGAAGCCGAGGCCCGGGAGACCTCCTCCATGGCCACCACGTGCTCGAGGTAGCCCAGGCCGAGCCCGCCATAGGCCTCCTCCACGGTCACGCCATGCAGGCCGAGCTCGCCCATCTGGGGCCACAGCTCGCGGGGGAACTCGTTGGTTTCGTCGATCTTCGCCGCCAGCGGCGCGATCTTGTCGGCGGCGAAGCGCGCCGTGGTCTCGCGGATGGCGTCGGCGGTCTCGCCGAGGCCGAACTCCAGGGAGGGTCCGTGATTGGGGATCATGCGGCGAGCGTTAGCATGCGTCGCCGCGGGTCGCGAAGCCGGGAAGCTTAGATCCGCGGCTTTCCGTCCGCGCGTTCGGCCGCCTGCCCCAGGCGCTGGAGCAGCAGGAACAGGGCGATGGAGAAGAAGCCGACGCCGGCCACGCAGGCGAGCGCCCCAACGACCTTGGGCGACATCCAGGTCGGCTGCCCCACGTCCGCCTGGGCGTTCACCGCCCAGAACAGGCCGCCGGCGAAGAACGCGAGGCCGAGGACCGCCAGGCTGACCAGGGAGAGGTAGCCATCCTTGGGCCGCTGCAGCGGCTGCACCGGAGCCGGGATGAACTCGTAGGGCGCGGTGTCGTCGATCACCACGCGCTCGCGGGCCGCCGCCTCGGCCTCGTCGGTCGAGGGCGCCTCGGCGGCGCGGGCGTCGTTGGCCGGCGCCGGGTGACCGAACAGGTCGGGGCCGGCGGGCTCGTCGGCCAGCCGCTCCGGCTCGTTCTCCACGATCACCAGTTCGGGCGGCTCCTCCGCCTCGGCGGTCGGCGGGACCAGCTCGAAGGGCTCGGCCTCGGGTTCGGCGGCCTCGTCGCCGCCGGTGTCGACGGTGATCGGCGGGGCGAAGTCGGCCTGCGGCCGGGCCTCCTCGGGATGGGCTTCAGGCTCCGGCTCCACCTCGGCTTCGGGGGCCGGCGCGGCGGGCTCGTCAGGGAATACGGTGGCCAGTCGGGCGGTCACCGCCTCGGCGGCGGCCGTCACCGGGCTCTCGCCCTCCGGCGGCAGGGGCCGGGGCGCGGGCTCGTCCTCGCGCAGCACCCGCACGGCCTCGCCCTCGAGCGAGGTGACCACCGGGGCCGGCGGGGCGGCAGGGACCAGGGCATCGGCCTCGACATCGAGGTCGGGCTTCAGCACGGCGGACGGGACCGGAACCCAGGCCTCGCCCGGCGGCGTCAGGAACAGCGCCTTCTCGGCGGCTCGTCGGCGGACCAGGGCGTCGATGAGGATCACCTCGCCCTCGAACCTGGCCTTGCGCCACAGCTCCATGCCGCAGGCCGCCTGGATCAGGGCGCCCTCGTTGATCTGCTTGAGCACGCGGCTGGCGCGGAAGCTCTCGACCCCGATGTTGAAGGCGAAGGCGCAGAGCGCGTCGAACTGGTTCTGGGTGAGCGGGGTGAAGGTGAGCTCGTTCACCGCCTTGGTGACGGCGAGCAGGTCGTAGAGCAGCAGCGCCTCGGCGTCGTCCTCGGAGACCTCGGCCCCCTGGCGCGCCGTCAGCGTATGGCCGTAGCCGATCGTCCAGCGCCCGTCGGGGAGCTGGGCGGCCCTGCGGCGATAGCCCTCGAACCGCTTGATCAGCTCGATCGCGGTCCGGGAGACCTTGTGGCGCGGCTTCATGCCCTCACTGACCCGTTCTGACACAGGCGCCGGAGCGCCCAGCCAGGGTTAAGCAAACCCCGGGCCGAGTGTCGTAACCCGGCTAAGGTTTACAAGAGGATGAGAGCCGCCAGCCCCAGGAAGGCGAAGAATCCGGTGAAGTCCGTCAGGAAGGTGACGAACACCGACGAGGAGACCGCCGGATCGCGGCCGAACCGCTCCAGCGCCAGGGGGATCAGCGCCCCGCCCAGGGAGGCCACGAAGAGGTTGATGATCAGGGCCAGGCCGAACGCCGCCGAGAGCAGCGGATCGCGGAACAGGATGTAGATCACCGCGCCGGTGACCGCCGCCAGCACCGCGCCATTCATGATGCCGACGGTCATCTCGCGCATGACGGTGCGCACCGCGTTGACGGCGGAGAGCTCGCGGCTGGCCAGCGCGCGGACCGCCACGGCCAGCGTCTGGGTCCCGGCGTTGCCGCCGAGCGAGGCCACGATGGGCATCAGGACCGCAAGCGTGACGAGCTTGTCGATCTCGCCCTCGAAGCCGCGGATGACGCTGGCGGCGAGCGCCGCGGTGATGGTGTTGAGCAGGAGCCACGGCAGGCGCGAGCGGACGATGCCCAGCACGCCCGCGTCGCGGCCCGCGTCGGACACGCCGGCCAGCGCCAGGATATCCTCCTCGCGCTCCTCCTGGATGACGCCCACGATGTCGTCGACGGTGATCTGGCCCACCAGCCGGCCGCCCGGCTCCACCACCGGGGCCGAGATCAGGTGGTACTTGTCGAAGATGTAGGCGACCTCTTCCTGGTCCATGTCGACCGGGATTTCGGTGACCGGCTCCATGATCTGCGCCAGCGGGATCTCGCGTCGCGAGCGCAGCAGGTGGCTGACCGGAACGGCGCCGACCGGCTTGTAGCTCGGGTCGACGACATAGATGTCGAAGAACAGCTCCGGCAGGTCGTCCTCCTCCTTGCGGAAGTGGTCGATGGCCTGGCCCACGGTCCAGAACTGCGGCGCGGCGACCACCTCGCGCTGCATCAGGCGGCCGGCGGTCTCGTCCTCGTAGGCGAGCGAGGTCTCGATGGCCGCCCGCTCCACCTCGGGCATGGCGGCGAGGACCTGGGCCTTCTTGTCCTCCTCGAGGTCGTCGACGACGTCGGCGGCGTCGTCGGAGTCCATCTCGCCCAGCGCCTTGGCGAGGATCGCCGGCGAGACGTGCTCCAGCACGTCCTCGCGGATTTCGGTGTCGAGCTCGTTGATGACGTCGCCCAGGACCTCGGGGTCCAGGTGTGGCAGGAGCTCCTCGCGGTCGTCCGCCGAGAGGAAGCCCATCAGGTCGGCGATGTCCTCGGCCCGCAGCGCCCCGAGCAGTTCGCGCAGCCGCTCCGAATCGCCGCGGTCGAGCGCGTCGGCGACCATCCGGACGAATTCGGGATTGAAGGCGTAGTCCTCGCCGAGCGCGAGGTCTTCCAGGTCTTCGTCGGCTTCCATCAGCTCGGGGTCGTCCGTTTCGCGAACCATGCGGACCTCCCCTGCTCTATGTGATGGACGGACTCTTCCTAGCCGATCGAATGACCCTGATTCACTGGTGCGGTCGAGAAGACTCGAACTTCCACGGGTTGCCCCACAGCGACCTCAACGCTGCGCGTCTACCAATTCCGCCACGACCGCTCGTGGTGAGGCGCGGCAGGTAGCAAACGCCGATGGGTTTGTGAAGGGCGGCTTTCGGCCGCTACTGCCCGCCGCCGGCCATGTAGTCGTAGACATTGGCCTCGCGGGTGACCGCGATGGAGATGCGGTCCTCGTTGATCTGGATCTCGCCGCGGTAGACCGGGTGGTTGTTGGCCAGGATCCAGACTTCCTCGTTCACCGTCGCGTCCAGGGGAATCACCGCGCCGCGGCCCATGCGCAGCAGCTGCTGCATGGGGAGCTGGGAGCGCCCAAGCACCACCTGGATCTCGACATTGACCGCCTTGACCTGGCTCACGGACGAACCCCACGCGAAAGACGAACTCGAACCGACGCGCCGGCTTTCGCTTCGCCGGGCAGACGCCCACATTGGTCCAACATGCTTGACCGCACGTTAAATCCCGCCGCCGCCGGCCCGCTTTTCGGCCGGAGCGACGACGCGCCGGCCGGCTGGGCCGTATCGCCGGGACGGGTGGGCTATCCCGAGGCGGTGGCGGCCATGGAGGCCCGCGCCGAGGCCATAGCGGAAGGGCGCGCGGGCGAGCTGGTCTGGCTGCTGGAGCATCCGCCGCTCTACACGGCCGGCGTCTCGGCCAAGGCGGGCGACCTGCTGGACCCGGACCGATTCCCGGTGTTCCGCTCCGGCCGCGGCGGCCAGTTCACCTACCACGGGCCCGGCCAGCGGGTGGCCTACGTCATGCTGGACCTGACGAATCGGCGGCGCGACGTGCGCGCCTTCGTCGCCGCGCTCGAGGCCTGGGTGATCGGGGCGCTGGACGCCTTCAACGTGAAGGGCGAGATGCGCGAGCGCCGCGTCGGCGTCTGGGTCGAGCGCAACGCCCCCGGCGCGCGGGCGCGCGAGGACAAGATCGCCGCCATCGGGGTGAAGCTGCGCCGCTGGGTGTCGTTCCACGGGATCGCGCTCAACGTGGAGCCCGACCTCTCCCACTTCTCCGGCATCGTGCCCTGCGGGGTCACGGAGCACGGGGTGACCAGCCTCGTGGACCTCGGGCTGCCGGTGACCATGGACGAGGCCGACGCGGCCCTGAAGGCGAGCTTCCGGCGGGTGTTCGGCGAGGTCGTGGACGCTGAGCCGCCGCTCTAGGCGGTGACGCCCGTGCGCAGCGGATTGGGACCGTAGCGGTTGGCGCCCTGCTCGCCCGGCATGACGCCGAGCTCGATCGCCGCCCACACGAGAACCAGGAAGAAGACGAAGTCCAGGAAGCCGTTCGGGTGCGGCCAGACGGCCACCACCGAGGCCAGGATCAGCGCCGCCCACCAGCCGGAGCGGCCGCGGTCGTGCAGGCGCTTGGAGAGCACGCAGGCCCCGCAGTAGACCAGCGCCGGATAGACGAACCAGCCGGTCAGCCAGTGCAGCGTCGGCCCCACCAGGGCCTCGTAGACCGCCGCGATCGTCAGCAGCACCAGGGCCGCCAGCCAGGACGGCGCGCGCGCCGCCCGGCCGCTGGCCGAGAAGAAGAGCTCGCCCCAGGCGATCTGGCCGTTCATGGCGCGACTATAGCCGAGCCGACGCTCAGGCGAACTCCACCAGGACCTCGTCGGCCGCGACGCTGTCGCCCGAGCGGGTGTTCACGGCCTTCACGACCCCGTCCACCTCGGCGCGGATGATGTTCTGCATCTTCATGGCCTCCAGCACGGCCACGACCTCGCCGGTCTTGACCTCCTGGCCCGGCGTCACCTCGACGCTGACCACGAGCCCGGGCATGGGCGAGAGGACCATCTTGGAGGTGTCGGCGGCCTTCTTCGGCGGCAGCTTCTCATGCAGCTCGGCCGAGCGCGGCGTGAGCACCAGGACGTGGCCCTGGGCCGCGCGGTGGCGGATGACGAAGCCCTCGGCCGCGGGCCGCACCTGGACGGTGAACGGAATCCCGTCGAGGACGCCTGCGAAGGTCGGCCGGCCCGGGCGCCAGTCCACGCCGGTGAGGCGCAGGGTGCGGCCCTCCCCCAGGAACTCCAGGGCGCCGTCGCTGACCCGCACCGTGCGCTTGTCGCCGTTCTCCACGACGATCCACTCCTGGCGCAGCTGGTCCGGCGCGGAGCGCTTCACGAGCACGCGGTGCATGTGGGTGGCGACCACCGCCATCACGTCGCGCTGGAAAGCCGTGGGCGCGGTCCCGTGGAAGCCGTCGGGGAACTCGTCCTTGATGTAGTTGGTGGAGATCTTGCCCGAGCGGAACCGCTCCTGGTCCATCACCGCGGCCAGGAACGGGATGTTCTGGCCCAGCCCCTCGATGTGGAAGTCCTCCAGCGCCCGCCCCATGGCGTCGATCGCCTTCTCGCGGGTCGGCGCCCAGGTCGACAGCTTCGAGATCATCGGGTCGTAGAACATCGAGATCTCGTCGCCCTCGCGCACGCCGGCGTCGTTGCGGATGACGGTGTCGGCGACCTTGCCCTCGGCCGGCGGGTCGTAGCGGACGAGGCGGCCGATGGACGGCAGGAAACCGCGGTACGGGTCCTCGGCGTAGATCCGGCTCTCGATGGCCCAGCCGTTGATCTTCAGGTCCTTCTGGGCGAACGGCAGCTTCTCGCCGGCCGCCGAGCGGATCATCTGCTCCACGAGGTCGACACCGGTGATCAGCTCGGTCACCGGATGCTCCACCTGCAGGCGGGTGTTCATCTCCAGGAAGAAGAAGCTGCGGTCCTGGCCGGCGACGAACTCCACCGTGCCGGCCGAATCGTAGCCGACGGCCTTGGCCAGAGCGACGGCCTGGTCGCCCATGGCCTTGCGGGTCTTCTCGTCGAGCAGCGGACTGGGCGCCTCCTCGATGACCTTCTGGTTGCGGCGCTGGATCGAGCACTCGCGCTCGAAGAGGTGGACCACGTTGCCGTGCTTGTCGCCCAGCACCTGGATCTCGACGTGGCGGGGGCTCTCGATGAACTTCTCGATGAAGATCCGGTCGTCGCCGAAGCTCGCCTTGGCCTCGGCGCGGACGGCCGGGAAGCCCTCCTCCACGTCCTTGCGGTTCCAGGCGACGCGGATGCCCTTGCCGCCGCCGCCGGCGGAGGCCTTGATCATCACCGGATAGCCGATCTCCTCGGCGATCTTGATGGCGTGCTTGGTGTCGTCGATCTCGCCCACGTGGCCGGGGACCGTCGAGACGCCCGCCTTGGCGGCGAACTTCTTCGATTCGATCTTGTCGCCCATGGCCTCGATGGCCTTGGGGTTGGGGCCGATGAAGACGATGTTCTCGGCCTGCAGCCGCCGGGCGAAGCCGGCGTTCTCGGACAGGAAGCCGAAGCCCGGGTGCACCGCCTGGGCGCCCGTCTCGCGCACCGCATCGACGATCTTGTCGGCCACGAGATAGCTCTCGGAGGCCGGCGCGCCGCCGATGAAGACGGCCTCGTCGGCCATCTCCACGGCCATGGAGTCGGCGTCGGCCTCGGAATAGACGACCACCGTGGCGATGCCCATGCGGCGGCAGGTCTTGATGATCCGGACGGCGATCTCGCCCCGGTTGGCGATCAGGATTTTCTTGAACATTCCGCTCTTTACGCGCCCAGCTTCACGGCCGTCCCGGCCGCCGTGACCATCAGCATGCCGCCGTCGGGACCCAGGGTCTCATAGTCGAGGTCGACGCCGATGACGGCGTCCGCGCCCAGCCGGGACGCCTCGTCCTGCATCTCCTTCAGCGCGATGTCCCGCGCCTCCCGGAGCGCACGCTCGTAGCCGCCGGCCCGGCCGCCGATGATGTTGGTGATGCCCGCGAACAGGTCCCGAAAGATGTGCGCCCCGATGATCGCTTCTCCGCTCACGACCCCCAGGGTGCGGCTGACCCGTCCCTCGGCGACCTCCGGCGTGGTGGCGATGATCATTCTGCTCGTCTCCGGTCTTTCAGCGGCGAAGGGCGGACCTTAGATTGCAGGCCATGAGCACGCCAGCGGTCTCCCCCTCCGGTTTCGATCTGTCGCCGCCTAACGCTGAGGAACGCAAGCGACTGGAGGCCGACCTCACGCGCGAGGAGGCCGACGTCCTGCTGCACCACGGCACGGAGGCTCCGTTCTGCGGCGGGCTGCTCGATCAGAAGGATGACGGCGTCTACTGCTGCCGCCTCTGCGCCCTGCCGCTGTTCCGGCACAGGACGAAGTTCGAGAGCGGCACCGGCTGGCCGTCCTTCTGGGCGCCGTTCGACGAGGCCCATGTGAAGGCGGTGCGCGACACCTCCTACGGCATGATCCGTATCGAGACCCGCTGCGCCCGCTGCGACAGCCACCAGGGCCACGTCTTCCCCGACGGCCCGCCGCCGACCCGGCTGCGCTACTGCATCAACTCCGTGTCGCTGGAGTTCGTGGCCGACGGCGAGCCCCTGCGCGATCCGCTGGGCCGCGGCGACAACGCCCACCTGCAGGCCGCCGAGTAGCTCACTCCGCCTTGGGGCGGCGGCGGCGGCGGGCGATGGCGCCCTTCGGCAGGCTCTGGCGCTCGTCGTCCTCGGCCCACATCAGGTGGTGCAGGATCTGGAACAGGAAGGCCGTGGACCAGCCGATCAGCAGCATGCCGTTGATCGCCTCCAGTACGCCCACGATCCGCCAGGCCTCCGGCAGCAGGGCCCCGGTCTCGCCCACGGTGGAATAGGCGCTGGTGGAGAAGTAGAGCGCCTCCTCCAGGCTGTGGAGCATGCCGAGCTTCCAGTAGATCAGGGCGTAGAGCCAGATCTCCACTCCGTGCAGAACGAAGAGGCCGAGCACGATGCCCAGCGGCACGATCAGGCGGTCCACGGTCACCCAGCGGGTGAGCCGCCTCAGGTGCCAGCGCACCAGGCCCTGCAGCACGTCGAGCCCCACCAGGTGGATCACGATCGTGGCGGAGACGATGACCGTGGCGATCCACAGCTGATGGAAGAGCGTCGGCATGAACGATCCAGTCTCCATGGGCGGCGACAGCCCGCCTTGATCGAGGACAAGCGGCTCAGGCGTCGAGGCGCGCGAGCCAGGGCGAGACGTCTGTGGATAGCCCGCTCATGCGACGATCCGCCCCCAAAGCTTGGCTGGACGACCGGCGTTACCCTGATCGCCTCGTCGAGGAAACACCCCCATGAAGCTCACGCCTGCCGAAGCCCAGGCCCACGCGGACGAGGTCCGCCGGACCAGCCTGACCATCCTGCGCGGCCTGATCCCGGTCGAGACGATCGACCGCTGGAACGCCGCCTTCCAGCCGCTGCTCAAGGAGGCGATCCGCCGCGAGGGCGACGACCCGAACCGGGGCGCCAACCGCTACTATGTCACCCTGCCCTTCGAGGATCTCTGGGCGGACCCGGCGATCATCGACAACGACGCGGTGATGGCCGTGGTCGAGGAGCTGGTCGGGGCCGACGGGGTGATGTGCCAGCTGGCCAGCGACACGCCGTGCCTGGGCTCCGAGCACCAGGAGCTGCACCGCGACACCCAGCTGCTGTTCCCCGAGAGCGGCGTGGAGACCCCGCCCTACCAGCTGGCGGTCAACTTCCCGCTGGTGGACGTGACCGACGAGACGGGGCCGATGGAGTACGCGCCGGGCACCCACATGATGTCCAAGGCCGACGGCATGCGGGCGATCGAGACCGGCGAGATCCCGCTGGTGAAGGGCTACATGAACCGCGGCGACGTGATGATCCGCGACGTGCGGCACATCCACCGCGGCACCCCCAACCCGTCCACGACGCCCAGGCCCATGGTGGTGATCGGCTATTCGCGGCGCTGGCTGTTCCGGCCGGAGGTGAACATCCGCGTTCCCGCCGAGGTGCTGGTCGCCCTGCCCGAGCGGGCGCGGCGCTGGCTGCGCTTCAACCCGGTGTTCGAGACCAGGGCCGAGGCCGCCCAGCGCGAGGAGAGCTACCGGGCGTTCGCCTACTGAGCCGTTGCGCGACAGCCTCGATGCACGGCTGGACGACTATTATGCGCCAGCCGAGGATTCATTAAGAATTACAATGAGAAAGACCGCCCCTGAGGATAGGGGCGGTCCTTCGATAAGTCCAAGATTCGCTAGCTCGTCTTGCGGCCCGCCGTGGACTGGCCGCCGCCCGCGCCGCCGGAGCCGTTGGAGGCCGGCTCGTCGCGGCGCATCTGGGCCTCGACGGCGCTGTCGCCGAAGCCGTGGCCGGAGCCGGTCAGGCCACCCGAGGTGATCCGCAGGTTGTTCTGGACGTGGTGGACGCCCGAGATGTCCTCCACCAGGCGCTCGGCCCGGTGCTTGGATTCACGGTTGTCCACCGTGCCGGTGAGCGTCACCTCGCCGTCCGAGACCTTCACGTCGATCCCGGAGGCGTCGAGCCAGCTGTCGTCGGCCAGACGCTCATGGACGTCGTCGCTGATCCGCTCGTCGGAGCGCTTGTAGCCCTTCGGCCCGCGCCCGCGGTGGCCGCGGTCCTCCATCCGCCATTCGCGGCCGAAGTCCTCGCGGAAGCCGCGGCGCTCGTCCGGGCGGCTGTCGCCCATCAGGTCGTCGCCGCGGAACCAGCTGGCCACCTTCTGGCCGGCCCGGCTCAGGAAGTCGCCGGCGCGGTCCATGCCGCCGCCGCCGCGCTCGTCGCGGTCCCAGTCGCGGCGGCCGCCGTCGCCGTAGCCGCGGTCGTAGTCGTAGCCGCCGGTGCCGCCGGCCCCCACGCCGCCGTAGGCCGGGCGTGCATTGCCGTAACCGTACTGGCCGCCCGATTGGCCGCCGCCGTAGCCGCGGCCGGCGTCATAGCCGCGCGGCACGTCGCCGTACTCGCGCCCGCCCATGCCGTACTCCTCGCGGTAGATCGGCTGGCGCTCGTCGTCGCCGTAGTAGCGGCCGCCCTGGCTGTAGTCCTGGCCGCTGCGGGTGTAGTCCTGGGCGCGGAAGGCGGGGCTCGTGCCGCCATAGTCGCGGTCCTGCCACTGGCGGCCGTGCACCGCGCCCTGGTCCTGGGTGCGGAAGGCCGGGCTCGTGCCGCCGTAGTCGCGGTCCTGCCAGTCGCGCCCGCCGCCGCCCATGCGTCCGCCGCCGCGGCCCTGGTAGCCGGATGGCCGGCCGCCGCCGGCCCCGCGGCCATAGCTCTCGCCGCCGCCGTAGCTCCCGCCCGCGCCGTAGGCCCCGCCGCCGGAGGTCATGCCGGTCCCGCGGGTGTAGTTCTCGCCGGTCTCGCGCTCGCCGAACACCCGGTCGCGGTCGGGACCGGACAGGCGGGCGCCGAACTCGTCGTCGCCGGAGCCGAAGCTGCGGCCCTCAGGCGAGCGGCCGCGGTCATCGTCGTCGCGCCCGTAGTCGCTTCGGCCGTATTCGCCCCGTCCGTACTGTTCGGACCGGCGCCAGTCGCGGTCCCGCATGCGGCGGTCGCGATCGTCCATCCATCTGTCGGCCATGGGGCAGTCCTCCGTGTTTCAGGCTCTCAAGGGCGCAATCGGCCCTGTGGCCACAACACGGGTCGGCCAGGGACGTTCCGGCCGGGGCCGGCGCCTCTCGGCTTCGTGAGAGCTCGGCTACAGCGGGATGTTGTCGTGCTTCTTCCAGGGATTGGAGAGCTGCTTGCCGGCGAGGTTCTTGAGCGCCCGGACGATGCGCCGCCGCGTGCCGTGCGGCATGATCACGTCGTCGATGTAGCCGCGCGAGGCGGCCACGAACGGGTTGGCGAAGCGGGCCTTGTACTCGGCCTCGCGCTCGGCGAGCTGTTCCGGGGTCTGGTTGCGGAAGATGATCTCCACCGCCCCCTTGGAGCCCATGACGGCGATCTCGGCGGTCGGCCAGGCGTAGTTGATGTCGCCGCGGATGTGCTTGGAGCTCATCACGTCGTAGGCGCCGCCGTAGGCCTTGCGGGTGATCAGGGTGATCTTCGGCACCGTGGCCTCGGCGTAGGCGAACAGCAGCTTGGCGCCGTGGCGGATCAGGCCCCCCTGCTCCTGCTTGGTGCCCGGCATGAAGCCCGGCACGTCGACGAAGGTGACGATCGGGATCTCGAAGGCGTCGCAGAAGCGCACGAAGCGCGCGCCCTTGCGGGAGGCGTCGATGTCCAGCACGCCGGCCAGCACCTGCGGCTGGTTGGCGACGATGCCCACCGGCTGGCCGTCCAGGCGGGCGAAGCCGACGATCATGTTCTTGGCGAAGTCGGGGCTGATCTCGAAGAAGTCGGCCTCGTCCACGACCTTCAGGATCAGCTCCTTCATGTCGTAGGGCTTGTTGGGATTGGCCGGGACCAGGGTGTCGAGGCTCGGCTCGTCGCGGTAGGGCTCGTCGAAGCTCTCGCGGACCGGCGGCTTCTCGCGGTTGCAGCTCGGCAGGAAGTCGACCAGCCGGCGGACCTGGGTGAGCGCCTCCAGGTCGTTGTCGAAGGCGCCGTCCGCCACGCCGGACTTCATGGCGTGGACGCGGTAGCCGCCGAGCTCCTCGTGGCTGACGTCCTCGTGGGTGACCGTCTTCACCACGTCGGGGCCGGTCACGTACATGTAGGAGGTGTCCTTCACCATGAAGATGAAGTCGGTGATGGCGGGCGAATAGACGTCGCCGCCGGCGCAGGGGCCCATGATCACCGAGATCTGCGGGATGACGCCCGAGGCCAGGGTGTTCTCGAGGAAGATGTCGGCGTAGCCGGCGAGGCTCTCGACGCCCTCCTGGATGCGGGCGCCGCCGGCGTCGAACAGGCCGATGATCGGGGCGCCCATCTTCAGCGCCTGGCGCTGCACCTTGAGGATCTTCTGGGCGTGGGCCCCGGAGAGCGAGCCGCCGAAGACGGTGAAGTCCTTGGAGAAGACGAACACCGTGCGGCCGTTGATCCGGCCCCAGCCGGTGACCACGCCGTCGCCCGGGATCTTGTTCTCGGCCATGCCGAAGTCGACGGCCCGGTGCTCGACGAACATGTCGAACTCCTCGAAGGAGCCCTCGTCGAGGAGGAGGTCGATGCGTTCGCGGGCGGTGAGCTTGCCCTTGGCGTGCTGGCTGGCGATCCGCTTCTCGCCGCCGCCCTGGCGGGCGTTTTCGCGACGGATTTCGAGTTCTTCGAGGATCTCTTTCAACTCAGGACTCTCCCTACGTGCGGCAAGGCGTAGAGGCGTCCGACGGCGGAGGCAAGGTCACGCGGGGTCAGGCCCCCGGGCGAGGCAGGATCAGGCCCAGAGCGACCGCTGGAAGGCCGTGGCGTCGGCCCCGGCGACCTTCATCACCGCAAGCGCCGCCTGGCCCTGGTAGGCGGCGCCCAGGCTGCGAAGCGTGATCGCCTGCTCGCGGCTGACGGTGAGCGGCGCCACGCCGGCCGCCGCCTCGCGCTGGGAGAAGGGCTTGGTGGTTTCGGGTGAGACGACCGGCTTGCGGATCTCCTCCAGCACCGCGCGCAGGCGCTGGGCCGGATAGGGGGAGTCCACGACCGGCGCCTTGGGCGGCGGCGGCGGGGTGACCGGCGGCTGCACGACGACGGGCGGCGGGGTGACGGGCGGCGGCGTGACCGGAGGCGGCGTCACGGGCGGCTGCACCACCACCGGCGGCGGGGTGACGGGGGGCGGCGTGACGGGCGGCTTGGGCGGCCTGGGCTTCTGGCCCCAGCGGTCGCGCAGGCGGTCCAGAACGTCCTCGATCGCCTCATGGGCGCGCTCGCCCCGGTCGTGACGGCCGTCGTCCCGGTCCGGGAGGCGCGACTGGAGCTGGATCAGCGCGTCCAGGGCGGCCGGCGCGAAGGCGGCGAGCGTCGCCTCGGCCCGGTGCGCGGCGGCGGCCCTCGGCTCGGCCTCGCGGCGCGCAGGGGCGGCCGGCGCCGCGACCGGCGCGACGGCGGGCCTGCGGCCGAAATGGGCCACATCCGCTGCGATCGTGCCGATCCTGAACGCCATTTTGGCCTCCGCGTCATTCCGGCACAGGCGCCGGGGACTTCGGGACCAAAGGAGCAACGCCCGGGCCAGCCGGCGTTCACCATGGGGGTGGCCAAGGGATCAGCGGGCGATCGCGACGGTCTAGGCGTCGCCGTCGCCGTCGTCCGCCGCGGGGCCTGTCTCGTCCGGCCTTGTTCTCGGCGGCGCCTTGGGCTGACGCATCAACAGATAGACGACGGCCGTCATCGCCAGCACGCCGGCCGCTACAACGAAGAACACCAAGAACGAACCCCCCGCTTGGCCGCCCAGCTAGGCGCCGGTCGGTTACAAATGCGTTGCACACGGAACATCCTCCGGGGCGCGTAACCCTTCGTTGCGATTTGCGTGCGAGGCAGGGCGCCTGATGAGAGGCTCCCGACTTGCGTAATTCTGGCATTGCCGGTGCGGCTGCGCTGCTCGCCGCCGCCACGTCCGCCCAGGCCGGCGGTTTCCAGGCCCCCGAGCTTTCGGTCCGCGCCCAGGGCATGTCCAACGCCGGCGCGGCCGCCCTGGCGGGCGCGGACGCCCTGGCCTGGAACCCCGCCGCCATCGCCCGCTCCGGCCGCGAAGGCGTGGCAGGCCTGTCGTTCCGCCAGACCTCCCTCGCGCTTACGGACACCGGCTCGACGCTCACCCGTCCGGGCCAGGCGCCCGTCCCGGCCGGCGGCGCGACCCGCCTGGAGGACGCGGCGGAGGACTTCCGCGCGCCCAGCCTGGCGCTCGCCCTGCCGGTCACCGACCGCATCGCGGTGGGGCTGGCGGTGACCAAGCCGTTCCACCTGCGGCTGGAGTACCCGGTCCCGTCCTTCGTCCGCTACGACCTGCACCGCAACCGCATCGAGATGACGGAGGTGCGGGCCGCGATCGCCGTCCGGGCCGCCGACTGGCTGGACCTCGGCGTCTCGCTGGACGCCCAGGAAACCCGCGCCGCCCTCGACGCGGCCTCGCCGAACCTCGCGCCGGCCTCGCCCGACGCGCTCCAGCAGCTCACCGCCAAGGGCTGGGATCTGGGCTGGGGCGCCGGCGCGCAGGCGCGTTTCGACGATCTCACCCTGGCGGTCGGCTGGCGCAGCGCGATCGAGCGCGACCTCGACGGGCGGCTTTCCATGACCGGCCTCGCCGGCCCGCTCGCGACCGCCAACTTCGACGCGCCCGCGAAGGTGGGCTTCTCGACGCCGTGGACGCTGACCGTGGCCGGCCGCTGGCAGGCGACGCCGGAGCTTGCGCTCCACGCCCAGGCGCAGCGCAGCGGCTGGAGCCGGTACGACAGGATCGACCTGGTCTTCGCCGGCCAGACCGCCGCCATCGTCCAGGCCTACGAGGACACCACAAGCGTCGCCCTGGGCGCCGAGTGGCGCGCGCGGGACGCCCTCACCGTCCGCGCCGGCGTCGGCTTCGATCCGACGCCCACGCCCGACCTGATGCGCGAGCCGGGGGTTCCCGACGCCGACCGCACGACCTACGCCCTGGGCGCCACCTTCGCCCTCTCGCCGGCCGTCGACCTCGACCTCGCCGCCGCCTCCGCCGATTTCGACGCCGCGCGCCTCAACCGCGACCTGGCGTTCTACGCCGGCACGCCCGCCGCCAGCTCGGCGACCCTCCGCGGCGATATCGACCGGGATGAGCTCACCGTGGGCCTGGCGGTCCGCACGCGGTTCTAGACACTCCGCCCAGGCGCGGGATCGAGGCCGCGGAACCAGCGCGCCAGCATCTGCGCCTCGCCGTGCAGGCGCCCGGCCCGCTCGGCGGCCTCGGCGTCGACGCCCCACTTCTCCTCCTGCCAGGACTCGTCCAGGCGGGAGAGCTCGAAGGCCTGCTCGCCGGTCAGCCAGCCGCGCTGCAGGCCGAAGGCGAGCACGGCCGAGCCGAACAGCGCCGCCCCGAAGGCGAGGCCCGTCAGGCCGAAGTCGTCGAGCGCCAGGGCCAGGGTCTTCACCTCGTCGAGGGTGGCCTGCGGCTGGGTCCGGTGGACGATGCCGGCGCAGCGCACGAAGGCCAGGCCCAGGTCCCGCTCCGCGCGGTCGAGCACCGGCCCCCAGCGCTCCTCCTGCCGGCGGACGAGGCCGGCGGGCTCTTCGGCGAAATAGCAGACCAGGTCCGAGCCGGCGTAGTCCGCCACCGACTGGGCGGTGGCGTCGCGCGCCTGGGGGATCGAGTCCAGGGCGGTGTTGGCGAGCCGGGTGGCGTGCATGCCGGCCACCTCGATCGTCTCGCCCTGCCCGGCCCACTCCTGCGCCACCTGGTCGGCGAGCGGCCGGGTGGGCAGGACGAGCTGCGCGCCCTTCGGGGTCCTGACCTTGCGGGCGTCCAGCAGGATGGCGAAGCCGCCGTCGGCCTGCGCGACCGTGACGTCCTTGTAGAACCGCCGGGGCTTCTCCACCGGCTCATGAAATCCACGTTGCATCCGGGGTGAATGGGGAGCCGTGCGCTGGAACGCAACCCCGCTCAGGCCGGGACCACGTCGAAGGCGATGGTCATGCGCCGCTCGTCGGTCGTGAACGGCTCGGTGCCGTGCCACATGTAGGAGGGGAAGAGCACCAGGCGGCCGGGCTGCGGCTTCACCCACCGCTCGGGCGGGAGCGCCGGCTCGGTGCGGAACGGCGGCTGGCCGAAGCGGATCCAGCCGGCCCTGTCCTCGCCGGCCAGGGCCTGGTCGGGGGTCTCCACATAGAAGGCCGAGGAGAGCCAGCCCTCCGGGTGGAAGTGGTCCTTGTGGAAGCCGCCGGGGCGCAGGCGCACCGACCAGGCGCCCTGGATGCGGTAGTCGCCGGTGGCGCGGCGGCGAAGGGGATCGGTCCCCGTGCCCAGCTTCGCGATGTGTTCGCGGATCGGCGCGTCGAGGGCGCGGAAGAAGGCCTGGATGGCCGGATCGTCGGAGCCGGTGAGCAGGTGCATGGTCTGGCTGCCATGCAGCAGGGACTGGTTGGACGGGTGCTCCCGGTAGAGGTGCATGGCCTTCAGGGCCTCGGCGAGGTCGGCGAGGAAGGCCGCGCGGGAGGTCCAGCCGTCCGGCGTCGGCAACTCGTAGACCCCGACCATGGCGTCGTAGTCGTAGAGCTCGGCGTGCAGCGGGTCGCCCACGGCGCGGGCGGCCGTCGCCGCCCAGCCCCACAGGGACTGGTTCTCCGGCGCGATCTCCAGGCCGCGGCGGGCCTTGGCCAGGGCGAGATCCGGGCGTCCCTGGGCCAGGGCGACGATGGCCAGCTGGTTGAGCACGCCCGGATGGTCGGGCCGCTGGCGCTCGGCGGCGAGGGCGAGGCGCTCGGCCTCGTCCAGCCGGTCGGATTCCAGGGCCGCCTGGGCGGCGGCCATGAGGATGAAGGTGTCGTCCGGCAGGCGCTCGGCGGCGCGCGCCAGCAGGTCGGCGGCGCGGCCCTGTTCGCCGGCGGCGGCATAGAGCTTGGCCTTGGCCAGCAGCAGCGGCGGCGGCTCGCCGCCGGCGTGGGCGCAGCGGTCGAGGATGGCGTCGGCGGCGGCCAGGTCGCCGTGGCGCATCCAGACGATGTTGGCGTACTCCGCGGCCGTGGCGGCGTGGCCGGGCGCGCGGCGGAGCGCCTGGCGGTAGGCCTCCTCGGCGGCGTCGAGCTCGCCGGTGGCCAGCCGGGCGCGGGCGAGCACGCCCCAGCTCTGCGCTCCGTCGAGGCCCAGCGCGAAGGCCCGCTCGATCGCCTGGGCGGACTCCGCGCCGCGTCCCAGGTCGCCCAGGGTGGCGCCCAGGTTGTGCCAGGCGACGCCGCTGGCGGGGAAGCCGGCCACGGCGCGGCGGTCGAAGGCGAGCGCCTCCTCGCGGCGGCCGAGCCCCTTCAGGGCCGTGGAATGCAGGGCGAGCGCCCGGTGCGTGGCGTCGGGAGCCTCGGCCAGCGGCGCGGTGATCGCGAGGGCCTCGGCCGCGCGCCCGGCGTCCAGCAGCGCCTTCGCCTGGTCGAGGGTCCCGGCCATCGCCCCTACCGCCGCTTCTGGCCGAACGGCTCGGGATCGGCCTCGTGCTCGTCGAAGCCGAAGCGGTCGAAGCCGGCCCTCAGCTCCGGGCTGATCGGCGCCTCGAGGATCAGGGTTCCGCGCGAGGGGTGCGGCAGGACCAGTCGGCGGGCGTGGAGCTGCAGCTTGAGGCCCTGGGAGAGCGCGACGGAGGTCTCGTTGTTGTACTTCGGGTCGCCGAGGATCGGGTGGCCCAGGGCCAGCATGTGGGCGCGCAGCTGGTGGGTGCGGCCGGTGTGGGGCCAGAGCGCCATCCAGGCGACCTTGTCGGCCGCGCGGCTGAGGGTGACGAACTCGGTCTCGGCGGTCTCGCCGTCGGGGTCCTTGGGATCGGTGGGGACCATCATCTCCCGGTCGCCGACGCCCTTCTTGGCGAGCGGCAGCTCGAGCACGCCCTCCCCCGGCTTCGGCAGGCCGGCGACCAGCGCCCAGTAGGTCTTCTGGGTGCGGCGCCTGGCGAAGGCGCCGGCCAGCTTGGCGGCCGCGCCGGGCGACTTGCCGAGCACCAGGACGCCGGAGGTGTCGCGGTCGAGCCGGTGGACCAGCCTGGGCCGCTCCAGCCCCTCGCCCCAGGCCGACAGCAGGCGGTCGATGTGCTTGGAGGTCTTGGTGCCGCCCTGGACGGCGAGGCCGGAGGGCTTGTTGAGGGCCAGCACCTCCTCGTCCTCGTAGAGCACCAGGGAGCGGGCGAAGGCGGCCTCGCGCGGGTCGAGCTTGCCCTTCTCGTGCGGCGCGGGCGCGTCGGGCAGCGGCGGCACGCGCACCTGGGCGCCGGCGGTCAGCCGGGTGTCGGGCTTGGCGCGGGCGCCGTCGACGCGGATCTGGCCCGAGCGGGTCAGCTTCTGGATCTGGATGTGGTTGAGGTGCGGCCACCGGCGCTTGAACCAGCGGTCGAGGCGCACGCCCTCCTCGCCCTTGTCCACGTAGAGGGTGCGGACCTCCCTCACGCGAACACCCGGCGGGCGGCCAAGAGGCCGGCGAAGAGGGCGAGCGTGGAGAGCACGACGGAGGCCAGGGCGTAGACGGCGGCGGTCGTGAAGGCGCGCTTCTCGAGCATCAGGGCGAGCTCCAGGGAGAAGGCCGAGAAGGTGGTGAAGCCGCCGAGCACGCCGACGCCGAGCAGCAGGCGCCAGCGCTCCTGGTCGAGGCCGCCGCGGTGGGCGAGCACGCCGGCCAGCAGGCCCATAAGCAGGCCGCCGGCGATATTCACCGCGAAGGTGCCGTAGGGCCAGCCGGACCCGAAGGTGCGGAGCGCCTGCACGCCCACCAGATAGCGGGCCATGGCGCCCACGGCGCCGCCGATCCCGACGTAGAGGAGAGTCTGCATCGGGTGGGTTATGCGACGGCGCGGCCGGTCAGGCTAGGTGGCGGTTCCCATCAGCGTGCTGCGGATGGCGCGGGCGTCGTAGACGTCGCCGCCGGGGGGCTTGGGGCCGCGGCCGAGCAGCACCTCGAGGGTGGCGGTCACCGACGGGCCGCCGCCGAGGTTGAAGCCGGTGCCGAGGCCGACGCCGACGCTGGAGCCGCTGCGGTAGCCGTAGTGGCCGCTGCCGCCGCCGACGCCCAGGCTGATGCGCGGGCCGCGGTTCGGCTGGCCCTGCAGGAAGCGGTCGGAGACCCGGAACCAGTCGTAGCCGCCGGCCAGCGCCAGGTCGGCGGCGCGCAGCAGGGCGAGGTCGGTGACCCGGTCGGCCGAGGCGCCGGGGCCGCCGCGGAAGGTGACGCGGTAGCGGTCGGGCTCGATGCGGTATTCGGAATAGCCCACGGCCTGCGGGCCTGTGGCCGGCTGGTAGGTGGTGGGCGTGGTGGCGCAGGCGCCCAGGGAAAGGGCGGCGAGCGCGGGCAGGACGAGGCGTTTCATCGTTCAGGTTCCGGCGGAAAACCTATTGCGGTTCCGCAGCTTGCCGCAGGAAACGGGCAAGTCGGAGGCGGCGTTCCGTCTCAGGCCAGTTTCAGCGCCGCCAGAAGCCCCGCCATGTCGTCGGGAACGGGGGCCTGCAGGCGCATCTCGCCCCCGCCGGGATGGGGGAAGGTGAGCGCGGCGGCGTGCAGCATCAGGCGCGGCGCGGGGTGGCCTGCGACCACCAGGGCGCCGCCGTAGCGGGCGTCGCCGGCGATCGGCCGGCCGAGCGAGGCCAGGTGGACGCGGATCTGGTGCATGCGGCCGGTCTCGGGATCGGCTTCGACGAGGGCCGCGCCGGGCGCCTCGGCCAGGGTCCGGTAGCGGGTGCGGGCGGTCTCGGCGTCCGGATGGTCGGGCGCGCAGACGCGCATATAGGCCTCGCGCCCCGCCTCGTCGCGGCGCAGCGGCGTCTCGATGGACCCCTTCGCAGGCACGGGCGCGCCGGGGGTGACGATGGCGCGGTAGGTCTTCTTGAAGCGGCGCGCCATCATCGCCTTGCCGAGGAAGCCCGCGGCCGGCTTGGTCCTGGCGGTGAGGATCACGCCCGAGGTGTCGCGGTCGAGCCGGTGGATCAGCCGCGGGCGCGCCTTGCCGGGTTTCGCGAAGGCCCACAGCAGTTCGTCCAGGGTGTTCGCCTGGCCCCGGCCACCCTGGCTGGACAGGCCCGAGGGCTTGTTCAGGGCAAGGATGTCGGCGTCCTCGTAGAGCACGAGGGACCGCACGAGCGCGATCTCCTCGGGCGTCAGGCGGACGGGAACGGGCTCTGTCTTGCGGGCCTTCACGAGGCCCGTTTAGCGGAGCACCCCGCGCTTGCCCATCGTCCAGGCGTACCAGGCGAAGACGAGGCAGCTCGCCAGGATGACCATCTGCATGATCATCACCGTCTGGCCCATCACCGCCGCGCCGTCGCTGAGGGCGTAGTTGTAGATCAGGCTGACGACGAAGGCGGCGAGCGAGGCCACGAAGGCGTGCAGGGCCCACTTCGAGCGGGCGAGCAGCAGGACGGCGCCGAGCACCCCGCCCCACACCCCGATCGCCCAGACCGCGCCCATCCAGGCGGGCATGGCGTTGAAGTGGGCGATCTGGGCGTCGGTCATGCCGGCGGTTCGCATGTAGGCCTCGCCCTGAAGCCGCGTCATCACGTAGTCGTAGCCGCCGAACCCGTTCCAGAGCAGGGCGACGAGACCGACGACCCAGAGGTGCCAGGGCGTCGCGCTGCGGGCGGAGCCCGCGTCGTTGGTTGCAGTGGTCATTGGAGCTTCCCCCCTAAGGATGCTGGAGGGAGCCTACGCCGCGCCGCTTGGCAGAACAATGATCGCTGATCAGTCGCCGCCGCCGCGCTCGCGCCGGATGGCCGCCCAGCGGTCCAGCCGCTCCTTGATGCGGGCCTCGGTCCCCTCCCCGCGCGGCCGGTAGAACTGCCGGCGCTCCATGCCGTCCGGGAAGTAGTTCTGGCCGGAGAAGCCCTGCGGGGCGTCGTGGTCGTAGGCGTAGCCCTTGCCGTAGCCGAGCTCCTTCATGAGCTTGGTGGGCGCGTTCAGGATGTGCGACGGCGGCGTCAGGCTGCCGGTCTCCTTGGCCGCCTTCATCGCCGCCTTGTAGGCCACGTAGACGGCGTTGGACTTGGGCGCGGCGGCCAGGTGGACGACGAGCTGGGCGAGCGCGATCTCGCCTTCGGGGGAGCCGAGGAAGTCGTAGGTGTCCTTGGCCGCATTGGCGAGCACGAGGGACATCGGGTCGGCCTCGCCGATGTCCTCGGCGGCGGCGCGGATCAGGCGCCTTGCGATGAACAGCGGGTCCTCGCCGCCCTGCAGCATGCGGGCGAGCCAGTAGAGGGCGGCGTCCGGGTCCGAGCCGCGGATCGACTTATGCAGCGCCGAGACGAGGTTGTAGTGCTCCTCGCGGTCCTTGTCGTAGGCCGGGCTGCGCTTCTGCAGGATCTGGCCCAGCTCCTTGATGGTCAGGGGCTTGGCCGAGCCGATGTTGAACAGGGTCTCGGCCAGCGTCAGCAGGTAGCGGCCGTCGCCGTCGGCCAGCGCCACGAGGGCCTGGCGGGCGTCGGGCTCCAAGGGCAGCGGCCGGCCCTCGAAGGCCTCGGCCTTGGCCAGCAGGGCCTCCAGCGCCGCCTCGTCCAGGCGCTTCAGCACATAGACCTGGCAGCGGGACAGGAGCGCCCCGTTCAGCTCGAAGGAGGGGTTCTCGGTGGTGGCGCCCACCAGGGTGACCACCCCCTCCTCGACGAAGGGCAGGAAGCCGTCCTGCTGGGCGCGGTTGAAGCGGTGGATCTCGTCGACGAACAGCAGCGTGCTCTGGCCGGCCGAGCGGCGGACCTTGGCCTGCTCGAAGGCCTTCTTGAGGTCGGCGACGCCGGAGAACACCGCCGAGAGCTGCTGGAACTCGTAGCCCGCCTCCTTGGCCAGCAGGCGCGCGATGGTGGTCTTGCCCGTGCCCGGCGGGCCCCAGAGGATCATCGAGGACAGCCGTCGGGCCTCGGCCATGCGGCGGATCGGGCCGTCGGGACCCAAGAGGTGGTCCTGGCCGACCACCTCGTCGAGCTTCTGCGGCCGCAGCCGGTCGGCGAGCGGGGACGGGGCGGAGGGCGTCAGGCCCGCGGCTTCGAAGAGGTCAGCCATGGAGGGGGCTTAGCACCGCGGACGGCCGCCCCCAACCAGGCGCCGGTCAGATCAGGTCGCCGCCCGCCGCCGAGGCGGTGGTGCCGTGCGCCTTGAACGCCTTCACGACGTTGCGGCCGGTGGTCCAGCGGTGGACCTCGTCCGGCCCGTCCACCAGCCGCTGGGAGCGGATGTGGGTGTACCAGCGGGCGAGCGGCGTATCGAGGCTGTAGCCCAGCGAGCCGTGCAGCTGGATCGCGGTGTCGACCACATGGTGGACCATGTTGGCGAGGTAGACCTTGGCGATGCCGTTCTCCTGGCGCAGGTCCAGGCCCTTCTCCGCCTTGTAGGCGATGTGCAGCAGCATCAGCCGGCTGATGTAGAGCTGGGTGGCGCACTCGGCGAGCATGAACTGCACCGCCTGGCGCTCGGACAGCGGCTTGCCGAAGGTCTCGCGGCCGATCACCCGCTCGGTGGCCATGTCGAGCGCCCGCTGGGCCATGGCGACGTTGTGCATGCCGTGCCGCAGGCGGCCGTAGGCCAGCCGGTGCTGGCCCATGTTGAAGCCGTTCCCCTCCCCGCCCAGCAGGTTCTCGGCCGGGACAACGAGGTCCCTGATCTCGACCTCGGAGTGGCCGCCGCCCAGCACGTGGGTCAGCGGCCCCTCCAGCGCCATGGTCTGGATGTCGCGCTTGATGTTGTAGCCGGGGTTGGGCAGCTCGACGATGAAGGTGGAGTAGCGCTGGTGGCGCGGCGCGTCGGGGTCGGTCATGGCCATGACCACCGCCAGGTCGGCGACACTGGCGGCCGAGGAGAACCACTTCTCGCCGTTCAGCACATAGGCGTCGTTGCCCTGCTTGACGGCCCGGGTCTGCATGCCGGTGGCGTCGGCGCCGGCCGCCTTCTCGGTCATGGAGTAGCAGACCCGCTTCTCGCCGTTCAGCAGCGGCTTGAGGTACTTCTCCTTCTGGAAGTCGGTGCCGTGCGCCAGGATGGTCATCATGGTGGCGTCGTCGGGACCCTGGGTGTTCATCGACAGCGCGCCCAGGTAGCTCTCGCCCAGCTCCATCTGCACGAGGGCGTTGGCCAGCGGGCCCAGCCCCATGCCGCCGTATTCCTTGGGGATGAACGGGCACCACAGGCCGCGCGCCCGGGCCTTCTCCCGCAGCTCGGCCAGCAGGGTCTTGTAGTCGGCGCCCTCGATAAGCCGCTTCTCGGCCGGGATGCACTCCTCGTGCACCCACTCCCGCACCTTCTGCCGGACCGCCTTGGCGTCCTCGGGGATCTCGAAATCGATGGCCATGGCGTCCTCCGCTGGCTCTGCCTGCGGGGAGCGTGGCGCGGTTGACGCCGTGGCAGGCAAGCGGCGGGGGATGGATGCGGGAGGCTTTGCTCCGGCCCAACCTCGGGCTTAACTCCCGCAACCTCCGCTCATCCCCGCGAAAGCGGGGACCCAGGCTTTTTCCAACGCCGATGTTCGCCGTCTACATCGTTGGCCAGCCAGCGGAACGGCACGCTCTACATCGGGCACACCGACAGCCTGAGCCGTCGCGCGCTGGAGCACCGCGAAGGCGTGCGGCCGGGCTTCACGGCCCGACATGGGGTCAAGCGGCTCGTCTACTACGAGCATTTCGAGACGCGCGAAGGCGCCTTCGCCCGGGAGAGAGCCGTGAAGAAGTGGCGGCGCGCCTGGAAGATCGAGCTGATCGAGCGGTTCAATCCCGGCTGGCGGGACCTGCTGGACGAGCTCGAGCCCGAATGACGGAAAAAAACCTGGGTCCCCGCTTTCGCGGGGATGAGCGGGATGGGAGGCGATCCGCAGGGCAGACGTTCCAACCCACCGCCGCCAGGCGGCCGACCGGAGGTCAGCTACGGGTCGGGACGAGTCCCTTGAGGCCATGGCTGGCATTCTGCCTGGCCCGGCAGGCTCGCGATCGACCATGGACTTAAGGGCGGGAGGGGCGAGGCCGCGCCGATCGAGGAACCCAGGCGGGGTCACCTTCCTCAGCCACGGCAAGAAACCGTGTCGGCCGGGGGGTGCGCACGGGTCCAAACGGAGCGGTCCGGCCCCGTCCTGCGCCCCCTCACCCACCCTCTCCCTCCCGAGCTGCGCTCGGCGGGAGAGGAGCAGGCCTCATCCTGCCATGGCCGGATCTATGGGGGTGCTTGGTGGAATCGCCGCCTCGATCGCCTGGGCCGCATCGAGACAGAGGTCCTCGCGGTACCGGGGCCCGATGATCTGAACGGCGTGAGGGACGCCGTTCACCGGGCCTGTAGGCACGGCGACGGACGGCAGCCCGAGGAGGTTGGGAACCACGGTGCAGCTGAGATCCCGCAACCAGGCTTCGCCGAAGCCTGGCTCGAGGTCTGCGCCCACTGGCCAGGCCGAACGCGCGGCGATGGGGGCCAGGATGAGCGGTGTCTCGGCGAGCAGAGCGCTCCAGGCGCGGTAGAGGGCCGCCCGCTCCATCATGGGATCGGCGCAGATGCGACCCGCCGCCCGCTCCCAGGGACCGTTGAAGTCGGCCCAGAAGCGCTCGAACTCGGCTGAGAGGAAGCCCGGCGGCGGGGTCGCCGCATCCTCCGAGAGGCGGCCGAAGCGGCCCATGATCTGGAAGTAGATCTCGGCCGTGCGGGCGAGCTGGGGGGCCTCGCGCGTCTCGAGTTCATAACCCGCGGCCGCAAGACCCTCCGCGGCGCGATCAACGGCTGCCCCCACGGCCGGTTCGACGCCGAAGCCACCCGGGTCGCGCATCACGGCCACCCGGATCGGGCCTGGGTGCGCCGGCCCCTCTACGGGCGCGGTCACGTGCCAGGGGTCGCTGCCGGAGGACGCCCGGCACATGGGCTCCAGCGCCAGTCGCAGATCCTCGATCCGCCGGGCCATCGGCCCAAACACAGCGAGCAGCTGAAACCCGAACGGGAGGGGTCCCGCGCTCACGACCGGCACGCGACCAAAGGAAGGCTTAAGCGCAGCGACGCCGCAACAAAGCGCAGGCCATCGGAGCGAGCCGGCCCCGTCGCCGCCCAAGCCGAGCGGACTCATGCCACTCGCCACAGCCGCCGCCTCACCGCCGCTCGAGCCGCCCGGCGTAAGCCGCGGGTCCCAAGGGTTGCGCGTAGGGCCATGCAGCGCGTTGGCGGTGTGCCAGCGCATGCCGAATTCCGGCATGTTCGTCCGTCCAACGGGGATGGCGCCAGCCGCCCGAAGCGCGGCCACATGCGGGGCGTCCGCGTGCGCCACGGCCCCCTTCAGCGCCGCGACGCCGTGTGTGGTGGCCGAACCCGCCACGTCGACGTCCTCCTTGACGGTGAACGGGACGCCGCAGAGCGGTCCCACCGCTTCGCCGCGGTCGAGAGCCCTGTCCGAGGCGTCCGCCTGGGACAAGGCCTGGTCGGTCAGCACCGCCGTTACGGCGTTCACCGCCGGGTTCACCGCCTCGATCCGCGCCAGGCAGGACTCGACCGCCTCTCGGCACGAAGCCTCCCGGCTCCGCACCAGCCGCGCCAGTTCCGAGGCCCCCAACCGCCAAAGCTCAGCCATGTCCGGTCCTCCCGCTCAGGCGGAGAGTTTGGACAAACGACCGGTGAGAAACAGACTTGCGCGGATTCCCGACCTGGACCGCCCGATCCAACTTGCTGATTTTGTGACAGAAATTTTTCTTGGAAGGCCAGCCCCGGTCGCTCGATCGATCGCATGGCGCCAGGCCCGCGAGGCGCTGGAGATACGGAGGCGGGGACGGTCACCGCCCCCCGATCAGACCCGGCAGGGGCGTCGTCCTCCGCCGGCTCTGCCCGCGAGCGCGACGAGGTCGACGTCGTGGCGGGCAAGCGGGGCCGCGCCAAGGGCGGAACCCGCCGGCGGCCGGACCACGGGATCGTGCTCACCCGGGGGGGCGATCACGATCCCGCAGCGGCCGACCTAGAACAGCTCGTCGTAGCCGTAGGTGACGCCGCCGGCGTAGGCCTTGTACTCCGAGCCCTGGATCAGGTGACCCGTCGGGACCGCGTCAAGATCGAGGTTCCCGTCGAGGGCGTAGTAGAACTCGCCGCCGCCCGACTGGACGCTGCCGTACTTGATGGCCGCGCCGACCAGCTGGGCGTTGGCCAGGCCCGGGTTCAGGGCGACGATCTGGTCCACCGCGGCGTCGTACCAGGTGTCGAGGTCGTCGTTGACGTGGCCGGGGGTCTCCACCTTGGCGAAGAAGAAGGCGTCGTCGGTCCGATCCTGCGGCGTCAGGTCGAAGTAGAAGGTGACGTGCGAGAGGTCCTTGGGGGCCAGCGGGAAGTGGTCCACGGCCGCGACCGGCGGGTTGACCACCGGTTCGTTCACGCCCGTGACCGTCCATTGAACGCTCGCCGGGGTGGTCACCAGGCCGTCCGAGACGCCGTAGGTCACGGTCACCACCGTCGACTGGCCGGCGGTCAGCGCCTGGAAGGCGGCATGGCCGGGGTCCAGGGTGAAGCTGTGGGTCGCGGCGTCGTAGCTGACGCCCGCCGGCAGGCCGGACGGATCGAACACCACCGTGAGGACAGCGCCGGCGTCGACGTCCGAGGCGTTCTGCAGGGCGTCGAGGGTCACCTTGGCGCCGTCCTCGGTGGCCGCGCCGCTGACCGCGCCCGTGACGACCGGAGCGTCGTTCACGCCCGTCACCGTCCACTGGACGCTGGCCGGGGTCGTGGCCAGGCCGTCCGAGACGCCATAGGCCACCGTCACCGTCGTGGTCTCGCCCTCGGCCAGGCTCTGGTAGGCGGCCGGGTCCAGGGTGAAGGTCCCGCTGCCGGCGTCGAAGGTCACCCCGGCCGGCAGGGTGGCGGGCGCGTCCACCACGGCCAGCACGTCGCCGTTGTCGACGTCCGAGGCGTTGGCCAGGGCGTTCAGCGACGATACGGCGGCGTCCTCGGTGGCCGTACCGAAGACAAGGCCGCTCACCACGGGAACGTCGTTCGCGCCCTTGACGTCGAACGACAGGGTCGAGGTCTCGGCCAGCCGCCCGACCTGGCGCCCGGCCGCGTCGAAGTAGGTCTGGGCGACGCCGTAGGTGACGACGAAGGGGACGCTCTGGCTGGCGCTCAGCGCATCCGCGCCGCTGGCGTCGATGCTGTAGGCGCCATCGGCGTGCAGCACGATGGTCGCGCCGGTGGAGCCGAGCGCATAGGCCTGGCCGAAGGCGAGCCGGGTGGCGCCGCCGTCCAGCGAGGCCCAGGTCAGGGTCTCGGTCATGCGGCCGCCGCCGAGGGTGGACACGGTGTCCTGCAGCACATCGCCAGTGACGACGGTGTCTTCCTGGGCGCCGCCCTGGATCGCCTCGCTCGCGTCCTCCACCGCCACGAACGCCGAACCGGTCAGCTTCACCGAGCCGCCGCGGTCGCCGCCGAGCGGGCCGACCGAGGTCATGCGGACGCCGAAGTCCTGGCCCGCCAGATCGGCCAGCGTCATGCCGGGCAGCTTCAGGGTGAAGCTCGCCGCGCCGACGTCGTCCTTGCCGACGCCCGAGCTGCCGAACTCGACACCGACGTCGTACCCCCTGGCTTCCTGGCCGACGCCGCCGAAGGCCAGCGCGCCGTTCATGTTGTTGTCGCCGCCGCCGACGCCGGTGACGCTGTCGTCGCCGTCGGCCACGGGCGCGGTGGTGACCGAGCCGATCACCGCCCCCGCCTGGGTCTTGGCCACGAGACCGGACACCGAGGCCTGGACGCCCGCGCCGCTGACGAGCGATTCCCTGGCGACATCGAAGAACAGGCCGCGCAGGTCGCCGATCACGCCGCCCGACTGGCCGACCTCGAAGCGGAACTCGCCGGCGGCGACTTCGGTGATCTTGACGGTGACGACGGGCGCAGAACCGCCGCCGAGTTGAACATATGCCGTGGCCACGATTATTTTCCTAATTATCGCAATTGAGCGGACAACGACCGAATGCAGTCAAGGGTTGAACAAGTATTCGACACCTCCCGCCAAGCGGAATCGTCGTCCACGGAGCGGCTCTGCTACATGTGCCCCCGCAGATCGACCATCAACGACCTACTCAAAATGGTGACGGTTGAGTATTTCCGTCGAGTTCAATTCTGAATGGTGGCCGGCGCGAACTCTGGGCCGCGGCGGTTATCCGGAGCGAACCGACTGCAGGGAGAACGCCACAGGATCGCCCCAAGGGGCCGGCAGCGTCGCCCCATGGCCACGCCCGCGATCGCCGAACGCCGCTTCGAAACGCCGGACGGCGCTGTACGCCTGCAGGTCTGGCCGCCGCGGCCGGACGGACAGGACTGGCGCTGCGACTACGCCATACAGGGCGCCGACGGCGAGCACGCCGGCTACGCCATGGGAGTCGATGGTGTGCAGGCGCTGTACCTCGCCCTGCAGAGCGCCCACGTCCATCTGCTGATGACGGAGCACGGGCGGACGGGCCGCCTCACCTGGCTGGAGCAGACCGACCTCGGCCTGCCCCTGCCGGTCTACCTCACGGCCGACGACGTCCGGTCCTCGCCGCCGAGCGCCTGAACCGCGACGCCCGGGAGCGGAGCGGTCGTCGCCGATCAGGCCCGGTAGGTGGCGGTGACGAGCTGGCCGTTGCGCTGGATGGTGATCTGCCAGGCGGGGACGCGGGCGGCGAGCGCGGCGGCGAGGTCGCGGGTGCTGCCGACCTCCCGGCCGTTGACCGCGCGGACGATGTCGCCCGGCCGGAAGCCCGCGCTCATGGCGAAGCCGCGGCCGACGTTGGTGATCAGCACGCCGGGGCCGGCGAAGGCGTCGACGCCCAGCTCCTCGGCCACGGCCGGCGAGAGGTTGACCACGGTGGCGCCGTTCAGCGGGTTCGACCCGCTGATCAGCCGCTCGTCGCGGGCCGGCGTGGCCGGCGCGGGGTCGGCGCGGAGGTTGAGTTGGACGTCCCTGTCGCCACGGCGCACGGTCAGGCGGACCGTGTCCCCCGGCCGCCGGTTGCCGATCGCGTAGTTCAGGCTGGCGGCCTCCACGATGGGCTGTCCGTCGACGGCGGTGACCACGTCGCCCTGGCGCACGCCCGCCCGGTCCGCCGGGCCTCCGGGCCAGACGTCGGCCACCAGGGCGCCGGTGGGCCGGGCGAGGCCAAGCGTGCGGGCGATCTCGGCGTCGACGCTCTGCAGGCGGGCGCCGAACCAGGGGCGGACCACCGCCCGGCCGCCGCCGGCCGCGGTCTCCACCGCCCGGCGCACGACGGCGGCGGGCACGGCGAAGCCGACGCCCGACGAGGTGCCCGAGCGCGACAGGATGAAGCTGTTGATGCCGATCAGGTCGCCGTCCATGTCGACGAGGGCGCCGCCGGAGTTGCCCGGATTGATGGCCGCGTCGGTCTGGATGTAGCTGGTGGCCGCGTCGCCCGTGGGGTCGGCGGTGCGGTTGAGCGCCGAGATGATGCCGTTGGTGACCGTCTGGCCGACGCCGAACGGGTCGCCGATGGCCAGGACCAGGTCGCCCACCTGGGCGTCGCCGGTGTCGTCGATGGCCAGCGTCGGCAGGCGCTCGCCCGCCGGCACGTCGATCTTCAGGACGGCGATGTCGGTGCGCGGGTCGGCCAGCAGGATACGGGCGGTGAACTCGCGGCGGTCGGCGAGCGAGACGGTGATCTCCTGCCCGCCCTGGACCACGTGGTTGTTGGTGACGATCACCCCGTCGGGCCGGACGATGACGCCGGAGCCGAGGGAGCCCTGGACGCGGGCCCGCGGCGCGCCGAGGCCGAACAGCTCCCAGAACGGGTCGGTCTGGGCGCGGACGAGGCGCTTGGAGGAGATGTTGACCACCGCCGGCGCCGCCCGCTGCACCACCGGCGCGAAGGACTGCTTCATGGCCATGGCGCTGGCCGGCGGCGCCCGGTTGGGCTGGGCGAGCGTCGGCTGGGCCACGCCCGCGGCGGGAGCGGCGGCGATGAGAAGCGCCAGGGTGGACACGAGAACGCGGTGGTCGCGCATGATCTCTCCGGAGGACCTCAGAACGCTGCGGAATCTCCCGAGGTTTCAGGCGCAAAAATGGCGGCGCTTCAAGCCCTGGCCGGTTCCGCGGCCGGCGCCTGGGCGACCTTCAGCGTGAGCGCGAACGCCAGCGCCAGCAGGCCGGCGGCCAGGTAGATGGCCAGCCCCGGGGCGTGCAGGGTGGCGTCGTGGCGGACCGACCAGGCGAACACCAGGCCGAACAGCGGCGGGCCGGTGACCGAGGCGATGCCGGTGAGGCTCTGGTTGGCGCCCTGCAGCTGTCCCTGCTCGTGCGGCTGGACGCGGCGGGTCATCAGGCCCTGGAGGCCCGGCATCATGAAGCCGATGCCGGCGAAGATCGGCGCGCCCAGGAGGTAGAGCCAGCCCGTGGACGCCGCGCCGTACCAGGCGAAGCCCAGGACGCCGCACACGGCGCCCAGGAGGACGGCGTTGCGCTCCCCGATCCGGCCGACCACGGGGCCGACCAGGAACATCTGCACGATCACGCCCAGCACGCCGGTCAGCAGGAAGGTGGCGCCCAGGACGCCCGGGCTCCAGCCGTAGCGGTAGGTGGTGTAGAGGACGAAGATGGTCGGCAGCACCATGTGCGAGATCTGGAACAGGAAGCCGACGCCCGCCAGGCCCAGGAGGCCGGGGCGCGAGCGCAGCAGCTTCAGCGCCCCCAGCGGATTGGCCCGGCTCCAGTCGTACGACTTCGCCCGGCGCTCCGGCGGCAGGGATTCCGGCAGGATGAACAGGCCGTAGAGCCAGTTGCCGAAGGTGAGCGCCGCGGCCGCCATGAACGGCAGGCGCAGGTCGAACTCGCCCAGCATGCCGCCAAGCGTCGGGCCGATGATGAAGCCGAAGGAGAAGGCCGACCCCATCCAGCCGAACACCTTGGCCCGGCGCTCCGGCGGGGTGACGTCGGCGAGGTAGGCGTTGGCGGTGGAGAAGCTGGCCGCCGTCGCCCCGTTCAGCACCCGGCCGAGGAACAGCCACCACAGCGTCGGCGCGAACGCCATGAACAGGAAGTCGACGCCCAGGCCGAACAGGGAGAGCAGCAGCACCGGCCGGCGGCCGAAGCGGTCCGACAGCATGCCCAGCATGGGGCCGAAGACGAGCTGCATCAGGCCCCAGGTGGTGGCGAACAGCACGTTCCACTCCGACGCCGCGGCGGTGTCCCCGCCCGCCATCTCGCGGATCAGGTTCGGCAGGATCGGGATCATGATCCCGAAGGAGATCGCGTTGATCAGGGCGCTGCCGAAGATGAAGCCGAAGCCGGCCTGGCGCTGGGGCCGGGCGCGCCCGGCGGCGGTCTCCGGCGGCTGCGGCGCGACCTCGGGCGCGACCTCCGAACCCTGCGGCGGCGTGATCTCGGCCATCGTCTTTCCCCCAGAGCTCCGGCCTTCTGAAGCGCCGGACCATGAAACAAAACAGGAACTCGCGCAACCGCGTTATGCGACCTGCTTCAGCGACCCGAGGAGCGCCTGCCACCACTCGGCGAGGCGGAGCAGCAGGACCTCGTCGGCGAAGCCGTGGCGGGCGGCGCCCTCCGGCACCCGGTCAAGTCCGCGGTGCTCGACGCTGACCCGGGTCTCCTCCCCCACCGGCTCGAAGCGGACCTCGACCTCGGTGGTGAGCTCCGGCGGGAAGTTGGCCTGGCGCCAGGAGAAAACCAGGCGCGACGGCGGCTCCCAGGCGAGCACGCGGCCGATCTCGAAGACCTTGCCGCTGGCGAGCGTCTCGGTGAGCCGGCCGCCCTCCCCCGGCTCGAAGGCCAGGACGCCGGGCGCGCGCGGCGTGGTCTGGAACAGGCTGTTCGGCCGCCACCAGGCGCCGATCTCGCCGGTGAAGGCGGCGAAGGCGCGCTCGGGCGAGGCCTTCACCCTGAGCGCCACATAGACCTTCGACGTCATGCGTCTTTCTCGACATGGGCCTTGAAGGCGGCGAGCTGCCCGCTCCAGAGCCGCTCGCTCTCCTCCAGCCATCGCAGCAGGTGGACCATGGGTTCGGGCCTCAGGGCGTAGATGCGGACGCGGGCGTCGAACTCGGGGTGGGATTCCTCCACGAGGCCGGTGGCGCGCAGGGTCTTCAGGTGGCGGCTCATGGCCGGCGGGCTGAGCTCGAGCGCGCGGGCCAGCTCGCCGGCCGGGCGCGGCCGCTCGGCCAGGAGCTCGACCACCCGGCGGCGGTGGGGATCGGCCAGCGCCGCAAGCGTGCGGTCGACCGCGGCGGCCTCAGTCAAACCCAGCCCTCGATCTTCAGCCCGCTGGCCGCCTCGGCCTCCTCGCGGGTCACCGGCTTCACCGTCTGGCCGACGGTCCAGATGTGGCCCTCCGGGTCGCGGCAGCGGTAGGTGCGATCGCCGTAGAACTGGTCGGCCGGCGCCATGATGATCTCGAAGCCGGCGGCCCGGGCTCGCGCGCAGTGGGCGTCCACGTCCTCGTCCACGTGGATGTGGATGGTCTGGGTGGTCTTGCCGCCGATGGAGGCCGGGCTGCGGGTCTCCTCGGACCATTCGGAGCCGACCATGACCACACTGTCGCCGAAGCGCATCTCGGAGTGGACGAGGTTCCCCTCGGCGTCGTCGATGCGCATGAACAGCTCGAAGCCGAAGGCCCGCTCCAGGAACTCCAGCGCGGCCTTGGGATCGCGGTAGCTGATGGCGGACGTCAGGTTGGGGCGCCGGTTGGACATGGCTCAGGCCTCCTCGAGGGACGTGCGGATCTTGAGGCCGGTGGCGGCCTCCTGCTCGGCGACGGGGACCTCCCGCACCGGCTGGCTGAACACCCAGACGTGGCCCTCCGGATCGAGGACGCGATAGGTGCGGTGGCCGTAGAACTGGTCCGCCGGCGGCTCCAGGATGCGGGCGCCGGCGGCGCGGGCCCGGGCGCAGTGCTCGTCCAGGCCCTGCGCCAGGTGCACGCGGACAAGCTGGGTGCCGATCCCGTCGAGGGAGGCCGGGCTGCGCATGCGGGCCGGCGCGATCTGCGGGCCCTCCCATTCGCCGCCGACGCTGACGAAGCCGCCTTCGAAGGCCAGCTCGGAATAGCCGACATTGCCCTCGGCGTCGGTGACCAGGGTGGTGGTCTCGAAGCCGAAGGCCTGCTCCAGCCAGCGGATGGCGGCCAGGGGCTCCCGGTAGAAGACGGCGGGGATGAACGCGGGACGCGGGGCATCGGCCATGGCGGCGCTCCTTCACGTTTGACGGAATATTTAACGCATAATGCAACCTTCTGGTCAAGCGGCCACGAAAAAGGCCCCGGAACCAGGTCCCGGGGCCTCTTCGATCTCTCTGCAGGCGCGCTTAGGCGTCGGCGAAGTTCTGCTCGGCGGTCGGACCGGAGTCCTTGCCCTTCTCGGCCGGGTCGCGGTCCACGAACTCGATGACCGCCAGCGGGGCGTTGTCGCCGTAGCGGTAGCCGGCCTTGAGCACGCGGATGTAGCCGCCGTTGCGCTCCGCGTAGCGGGGGCCGAGGACGGCGAACAGCTTGCCGACCTGTTCGACGTCGCGGACCTGGCTGATCGCCTGGCGGCGGGCATGCAGGTCGCCGCGCTTGGCCAGCGTCACCAGCTTCTCGACGAAGGGGCGGAGCTCCTTGGCCTTCGGCAGGGTGGTCACGATCTGCTCGTGCTTGATCAGGCTCGCGGACATGTTCGCGAACATGGCGGTCCGGTGGGCGGTCGTACGACCCAGTTTGCGGTGGGCTTTGCCGTGACGCATCTCGATATCTCCTGGGCTCTCAGGGCCCGCCTGGCGCGTCCGGTCGTCTGGACCGCGCCTGCCTAACCAAGTCCCAGCCTGCTCCCGCCTGGGTCAACACGAAGCGCCGGGGCCCTCCACCGCTGTTGCGGCTTCGTCGGGCCCGACCGCGAAAAGCGGCCTGGAACCAGCGCGGTAGCTCCTACATCTGGTCTTCGAACTTCTTCGCCAGCTCTTCGATGTTCTCCGGCGGCCAGTTCGGCACGTCCATGCCGAGGTGCAGGCCCATGCCGGCGAGGACTTCCTTGATCTCGTTGAGCGACTTGCGGCCGAAGTTCGGCGTGCGCAGCATCTCGGCTTCGGTCTTCTGGATCAGGTCGCCGATGTAGACGATGTTGTCGTTCTTCAGGCAGTTGGCCGAACGGACGGAGAGCTCGAGCTCGTCGACCTTCTTCAGCAGCGCCGGGTTGAACGGCAGTTCCGGCTTGGCCTCGCCCTCGACCTTCTTCTTCGGCTCTTCGAAGGTGATGAAGATCTGCAGCTGGTCCTGGAGGATGCGGGCGGCGTAGGCCACCGCGTCCACCGGGCTGACCGCGCCGTTGGTCTCAACTTCCATGACCAGCTTGTCGTAGTCGAGGCTCTGGCCCTGGCGGGTGGGCTCGACGCGGTAGGCGACGCGCTTGACCGGGGAATAGAGGGCGTCGACGGCGATCAGGCCGATCGGGGCGTCCTCGGGACGGTTCATCTCGGCCGGGACATAACCCTTGCCGGTGTTGACCGTGAACTCCATGCGCACCGAGGCGCCGTCGTCCAGCGTGCAGAGCACGTGGTCGCCGTTGAGGATCTCGATGTCGGAGGGAGCGTCGATCTGGCTGGCCGTCACCGCGCCGGGGCCGGTGGCGCGCAGCGTCATGCGCTTGGGGCCCTCGGCGTGCATGCGCACGGCGAGCTGCTTGATGTTGAGGACGATGTCGACGACGTCCTCACGCACGCCTTCCAGCGACGAGAATTCGTGCACGACGCCGTCGATCTGCACGGCCGTCACCGCCGCGCCTTGCAGCGACGACAGGAGCACGCGGCGCAGGCTGTTGCCCAGCGTCACGCCGAAGCCGCGCTCGAGGGGCTCGGCCACCAGACGCGCCTTGCGGGCAGCGTCGGCGCCGGTCTCGATCTGCGGCTTTTCGGGACGGATGAGCTCGTTCCAGTTTCTTTCGATCACGTATGGGTGTCCCTTGGAACGCAGGATCGCCGGCCGCGAACGCGGTCCGGCGCCTTGAATTGCAGTACTTTGTTACTCAGACGCGCCGGCGCTTCGGCGGCCGGCAGCCGTTGTGCGGAATCGGGGTCACGTCGCGGATGGTGGTGATCGTCATGCCCACGGCCTGAAGGGCGCGGAGCGCCGACTCACGGCCCGAACCGGGACCGGAGACGTTCACTTCCAGCGTCTTCACGCCATGCTCGGCGGCCTTCCGGCCGGCGTCCTCGGCCGCCATCTGGGCGGCGTACGGGGTCGACTTCCGGGAGCCCTTGAAGCCCATCATGCCGGCGCTGGACCAGGAGATGGTGTTCCCCTGGGCGTCGGTGATGGTGATCATGGTGTTGTTGAACGAGGCGTTCACGTGCGCCACGCCCGAGGTGATGTTCTTGCGCTCGCGGCGTTTGACGCGCGCCGGTTCCTTGGCCATCGGAGGTACGCTCTCTTATTTCTTCTTGCCGGCGATCGGCTTGGCCGGCCCCTTGCGGGTGCGGGCGTTGGTGTGAGTGCGCTGACCGCGGACCGGCAGGCCCTTGCGGTGACGCAGGCCGCGGTAGCAGGCCAGGTCCATCAGGCGCTTGATGTTGACCGCCGTCTCGCGGCGCAGGTCGCCTTCGACCATGTAGTCACGGTCGATGGTCTCGCGGATCTGCAGCACTTCCTGGTCGGTCAGCTGATTGACGCGCCGGGCGTCCTCGATGCCGACCTTGCTGACGATCTCGCGGGCCTTCGCCTCGCCGATGCCATGGATGTACTGCAGCGCGATCACGACGCGCTTGTTGGTGGGAATGTTGACGCCAGCGATACGGGCCACGTGGAAATCTCTCCTGATCACGCAAGAGAAGCGCGAACGGCGCCCCGGCCCCCTTCGCCCAAAGGCACAGGCCGGCGCGTCCTTCGCGCTCTTTCGCGGAAGCGCCTCGTTATAGGGATCGGCGCGTCTCCGTCAATGCGGAATGCGCCCATTTGTGAACGAATTGTCTCCAGCGCAAGGGCTGCCCCTGCGCGGGCGGAACGATCGGCACAGCCCGGGTCCTCCCGGGATGGTTAAGAGGATGCATGAAGCCATTCGCCGGCGCAATTGCGGCGGGTCGCCGCCGCTGAACCTGAGCCGTCCTCGGCGGTTTGGGTAAGAGGCAGGCCAGAAGGACGGCAGCGTTTGCGAATCCTCATCACCGGCGCGACCGGCTTCATCGGCTCTGCGATCGTCGCCGCCCTGCAGGCCGACGGCCACGAGGTCCTGGGCGTGACCCGGCGGGCGGGCGCGCTCGCGCGACGCGTTCCCGTCAGCCGCTGGATCGAGCTGGACATGGGCCGGGCGACCGCGCCCGAGGCCTGGCGGCCGCACCTCGAGGGGGTTCACGCGGTGATCAACTGCGTGGGCGTGCTGCAGGACAGCGCCGGCGATTCCACGCAGGCGGCGCACCGCGACGGACCCGCGGCCCTGTTCGCCGCCTGCGAGGCGGCGGGCGTGCGCCGGGTGATCCACTTCTCCGCCATGGGCGTCGACAAGGGCGGGCTCTCCGACTTCTCCGAGACCAAGCGGCAGGGCGACGAGGCGCTGACCGCGCGCGACCTGGACTGGGTGATCCTGCGACCCTCGGTGGTGCTCGGCCGGCCCGCCTATGGCGGCAGCGCCCTGTTCCGCAGCCTGGCCGCCCTGCCCTTCCTCCCCCGGCAGGCGGAGGCGGGCGCCCTGCAGGTCGTGCAGCTGGACGACGTCGTCGAGACCGTCCGGTTCTTCATCTCGCCCGAAGCGCCGTCGAAGGTGGCGCTGGAGGTGGCCGGGCCCGAGCGCCTGAGCTTCGAGGCCGTGGTGGGGGCCTACCGCAGGTGGCTGGGCCATCCGCCCGCCCGGCCGGCGCCGGCCCTGTTCACCGGCCTGATGTACCGGCTGGGGGACGTCGCGGGCTGGCTCGGGTGGCGGCCGCCGATCCGCAGCAACGCCCGGCGCGAGATGGTCCGCGGCGCGGTGGGCGACAACGCCGAGTGGATCCGGCTGACCGGCATCCGGCCGAAGTCGCTCGCCGCCGCCCTGGCCGCGGAGCCGGCCTCGGTGCAGGAGCGCTGGTTCGCCAACCTCTACCTGATGAAGGCCCTGGTCTTCGTGGTGTTCGCCGGCTTCTGGCTGGCCACGGCCTATATCTCGCTGGGGCCCGGCTATGGCCTGGGCCTGGAGATCATGCGCCGGACGCCGGCCGCGCCGCTGGCCGAGCCGGCGGTGATCCTGGGCGGGCTGGCGGACCTGGCGATCGGCCTGGCCATCGCGTGGCGCCGGACGACGCGCCTGGGCCTGATCGCGGCGCTCCTGCTGTCGCTCGGCTACCTGGTCACCGGCACCATCCTGGAGCCGATCCTCTGGCTCGAGCCGCTCGGCCCGATGACCAAGATCTTCCCCATCATGGTGCTGAACCTCGTGGCCCTGGCGATCCTGGACGACCGATGATCAGCGCCTACTTCATCCTGAAGTACCTGCACGTGATCGGGGCCACCGTGCTGCTGGGCACCGGCGCGGGCATCGCCTTCTTCATGCTGATGGCGCACCGCACCGGGGACGCCAAGGTGATCGCCGCCACCGCCCGCACCGTGGTGATCGCCGACTTCCTGTTCACGACGACGGCGGTGATCGCCCAGCCGATCACCGGGCTCCTGCTGGCCCGCGAGGTCGGCTACCGGCTGAGCGAGGGCTGGATCGCGCTCTCCATCGCCCTCTACGTCTTCACCGGGGCCTGGTGGCTGCCGGTCGTCTGGATCCAGGCCCGGCTGGGCCGGCTGGCCACCGCCGCGGCCGCCGCCGGAGAGCCCCTGCCGCAGGCCTATCACCGCTGGTTCCGCATCTGGTTCGCGTTCGGCTTCCCGGCCTTCCTGGCGGTGCTGGCCATCTTCTGGCTGATGATCGCCCGGCCGCAGATCGAGCTCTTCCCGTGAGCGCGCTGTCCACCCGCCTGATCCTCGGCGCCCTGGCCGGCCTGACCGGCACGGCGGCGATGACCGCGGCCATGGCGCGCCTGCACCAGCGGCTGCCGCCGGGGGAGCGCTATCCCCTGCCCCCTCGGGAGATCGCGGGCAAGGTCATGGGCGAGCGCCACGGCGAGCGGCGCGACGGCGTCGGCGACTGGGCGGTGCTGGCCCACTTCGGCTTCGGCGCGCTGGCCGGCGCGCTGCTGGCGGCGGCCCGCGTCCCGGCGCGGCCGGTCCCGATGATGGCGGCGGGCGTCGGGGTCTGGGCGGGCAGCTACTTCGGCTGGGTCCCGGCGATGGGCATCCTGAAACCCGCCTCCGAGCATCCGGCCCGGCGCAACGCCCTGATGGCCGGCGTGCACCTGGTGTGGGGCGCGGTCACCGCACTGACGCTCCGCGAGCTCCACCACGCCCGGCGGACCATGTTCGCCGCCGGGCCGCTGAAGGACCGGGCCTCGGGCTAGGCCTTGCAGGCCTCGAGGGCGGCGTCGATGGCGGCGGCGACCTCGTCGATGGAGCCCATGCCGTCCACTTCCACCAGCTTGCCGGCGTTCTCGTAATACGGCAGCAGCGGCGCGGTCTGGGCGTTGTAGGCGCCCAGGCGGACCTTGAAGCTCTCGGGATTGTCGTCGGCCCGGCCGCTCTCGGCGAAGCGACCGGCGATGCGCTGCAGCAGCGCCTCGTCGTCGACCTTCAGGCGGACCACAAGGTCGATCTGGCGGCCGCGGCCCTTCAGCATGATGTCGAGCGCCTGGGCCTGGGCCAGGGTCCGGGGGAAGCCGTCGAAGATCGCGCCGCCGGCCGCCTCGGTCTCGGGCAGGCGGCTCTCGATCAGCTCGATGACGATCTCGTCGGAGACCAGCTCGCCGCGCTCCATGATGCCCGCCACGCGCTGGCCGAGCTCGGAGCCCGAGGCGATGGCGGCGCGCAGCATGTCGCCGGTCGACAGCTGGACCATATTGCGGGTCTCCACCAGGCGCTTGGCCTGGGTGCCCTTCCCCGCCGCCGGCGGCCCGAACAGGATCAGATTCATGTGCGCCCCTCCGCGCCGGCCCTCTTGGCGGGGCCGGCGTTCCTCGACTTGCGCGGCCTCAGCGGCCGCGCGATCCCCGCAGCTTCGATTTCTTGATCAGGCCTTCGTACTGGTGCGCCAGCAGGTGCGACTGGATCTGGGTCACCGTATCCATCGTCACGCTCACCACGATGAGGATCGAGGTGCCGCCCAGGTAGAAGGAGATGTTGTAGAAGCTGATCAGCGCCTCCGGCAGCAGGCACACGATGGTGATGTAGGCCGCGCCGATCACCGTCAGCCGCGTGAGCACGAAGTCCAGGTACTCGGCCGTCCGCTTGCCCGGACGGATGCCGGGCAGGAAGCCGCCGTACTTGCGCAGGTTCTCGGCCGTCTCGTCCGGATTGAACACGATCGAGGTGTAGAAGAAGGTGAAGAAGACGATCAGCGCCCCGTAGAGCAGCATGAACAGCGGGCGGCCGTGCTGCAGCTGGCCCGTGGCCGCCGGCAGCCAGTCCATCCAGGTGGGCAGGTCGCTGTTGGCGGCGAAGCCCATCACCGTCGTCGGCAGCAGCAGCAGCGACGAGGCGAAGATCGGCGGGATCACGCCGGAGGTGTTGATCTTCAGCGGCAGGAACGAGGTGTCGCCGCCGAACATGCGGTTGCCCTGCTGGCGCTTGGGATACTGCACGAGCAGGCGGCGCTGCGAGCGCTCCATGAAGACGATGGCCACGGTGACGCCGATCACCAGGATCGCGATCACCAGCAGCGCGCCGCCGCTCATGGCGCCGGTGCGGGTCATGGAGAAGGCCTGGGCGATGTAGCGCGGCAGCACCGCGACGATGCCCGCGAAGATGATCAGGCTGACGCCGTTGCCGACGCCGCGGCTGGTCACCTGCTCGCCCAGCCACATCAGGAACATGGTCCCGCCGGTCAGGGTGACCACGGTGGAGAGGACGAAGAAGGTGCCGGGGTTGTCGACCAGGCCCGGCGAATTGGCCAGGCCCATGGCGATGCCGAAGGACTGGAACACCGCCAGCACGACGGTCAGGTAGCGGGTGTACTGGTTGAGCGTCTTGCGCCCCGCCTCGCCGCCTTCCTTCTTCAGCTTCTCCCACGGCGGATAGACCGACCCAAGGAGCTGCACGATGATCGACGCCGAGATGTAGGGCATCACGTTCAGGGCGAAGATCGCCATCCGTTCCACGGCGCCGCCGGAGAACATGTTGAACATGCCCAGGATGCCCTGCGCCTGGCCCTGGAAGGCCTGCTGCAGGGCGACGGGGTCGATGCCCGGAATGGGGATGTAGCACCCCAGCCGGTAGACGATCATCGCGCCCAGGGTGAACCAGATGCGCTTATGAAGCTCCGTCGCCTTTGCGAAGGCGCCGAAGTTCATGTTGGCGGCGAGTTGCTCGGCGGCCGAAGCCATTCACCAATTCCCCTGACTCGTGGTCCCGCTCAGATAGGACTCTCCGGCCCCGATAGCGAGGCCGGAATAGTCGCAGGCCCGTGGGCTCAGGCTTCCGCCGCGGCTTCCGGCTTGGTCGTGGTGAGCGTGCCGCCCGCCTTCTCGACGGCCGCGCGGGCCGAGGCGGTGGCGGAATAGACCGTGATGTTGATCTTGGACTTCAGCTCGCCCTTGCCCAGCAGCTTCACGCCGTCCTTGGCGCGGCGCAGGACGCCGGCCTTGATCAGGACGTCGGCGTCGATGGCGGCCTTGGCGTCCAGCTTGCCGGCGGCGATCGCCTGCTCGATCCGCCACAGGTTCACTTCCGCGAATTCCTTGGCGAACGGGTTGTTGAAGCCGCGCTTGGGCATGCGCATGTGCAGCGGCATCTGGCCGCCTTCGAAGCCCGTGATGGCGACGCCCGAACGGGACTTCTGGCCCTTCACGCCGCGACCGGCGGTCTTGCCCTTGCCCGAGCCCGGGCCGCGGCCGACGCGCATGCGGTTCTTGGTGGAGCCTTCGCGCGGGGCGAGTTCGTTCAGCTTCGTCATGTTGCCTCTCCTTGGAGATCTGGCGCCGGGAGGAGCTCCCGACTCGGCGGATGTGCGGCCCTCCCCTTGCGGGCAGGCCAAAACGGATCGAGGGGGTTGAACCCTGCCAGAGCGGCGGATGCAACCCCCTCGACGGTATTGCGGGGCTTCCCGGCGGGAAGCCGGCGGCCCTACTCGACCACTTCCACCATGTGGGCGACCTTGGCGATCATCCCACGGACGGAGGGGGTGTCCTCGAGCGTGGACACGCGGCCCACGCGGTTGAGGCCGAGACCGGCGAGCGTCGCGCGCTGGTCCTTCTTCCGGCGGATCGGGCTGCCGGTCTGGCGAACGGTGACAGTAGCCATGTGACTTATCCTTCCGCGTCCGCGGCGGGCTGGGCCGCCGAGGCGCCGTCGGCGCGGCGGCCGATCACGTCAGAGACCTTCTTGCCGCGCTTGGCGGCGACCTGGCGGGGCGAAGACTGGGCCTTCAGCGCCTCGAAGGTCGCGCGCACCATGTTGTAGGGGTTGGACGAGCCGACCGACTTGCCGACGACGTCCTGCACGCCCAGGGTTTCCAGAACCGCGCGCATCGGACCGCCGGCGATGACGCCGGTGCCCGGAGGCGCCGCACGGACCATGACCTTGCCCGCGCCCCAGCGGCCGTTGCCGTCGTGGTGCAGGGTGCGGCTCTCGCGGAGCGGCACGCGGATCATCGACTTCTTGGCCTCTTCGGTCGCCTTGCGGATGGCTTCCGGCACTTCACGCGCCTTGCCGTGACCGAAGCCCACGCGGCCCTTCTGGTCGCCCACAACCATGAGGGCGGCGAAGGAGAACCGGCGGCCGCCCTTCACGGTGGCCGCGACGCGGTTGATGTGGACCAGCTTCTCGACGATTTCGCTGTCGCGCTCTTCTTCGCGATTGCGACGGTCGCCGCGCTCTTCGTTCCTGCGAGCCATGATCGTTCCTTAGAAATCCAGGCCGGCTTCGCGCGCGGCGTCAGCCAGGGCCTTGACCCGGCCGTGATAAAGGTAGCCGCCACGGTCGAAGACCACGGCCTTCACGCCCTTTTCGATGGCGCGCTGGGCGACCAGGGCGCCCACGCGGGCGGCGGCGTCCTTGTCCGAGCCCTTGGTCTTGTTCTCGCCGCCTTCCAGCGACGAGGCCGCAGCCAGGGTCACGCCGCGCTCATCGTCGATGACCTGGGCGTAGATGTTCTTGGACGAACGGAAGATCGACAGCCGCGGGCGGCCGTTCGCCTGCTTGCGCAGTCGGGTGCGGACGCGTTGCGCGCGGCGCTTGGTGGAGTCGCGAGGGGAGAGCGCCATGGCTACTTCTTCTTGCCTTCCTTGCGGCGGACCTGCTCGCCGGCGTAGCGCACGCCCTTGCCCTTGTAGGGCTCGGGCGGACGGATGCGGCGGATGCGCGCCGCGGTCTCGCCGACCAGCTGCTTGTCGATGCCGGAGATGGTGATCTCGGTCTGCTTGGGCACCGCGAACGAGATGCCCTGCGGCGCCGGAACGTCCACGTCGTGGCTGAAGCCGAGCTGCATGGAGAGCGCCTGGCCCTTCATCGCCGCGCGGTAGCCGACGCCCACCAGCTCGAGCTTGCGCTCGAAGCCCGTGGTCACGCCCGTCACCATGTTGGCGACCAGGGTGCGGGAGAGGCCCCACATCGCCTGGGCGCGGGTGTCGTCGGTGCGCTTGGTCAGCAGGAGCTCCTGCCCTTCCTGGCGCACTTCGATCTCGTCGGCCACGGTCCAGGTGAGCTGGCCCTTGGGCCCCTTCACCGACACCGTCTGGCCTTCGAGGGTCACCGTCACCCCGTTGGGGATGGCGACCGCCTTCTTTCCGATCCGCGACATCTTAGTAGACCCGGCAGAGCACTTCGCCGCCCACGTTGGCGTCACGCGCCGCGGTGTCCGACATGACGCCCTTGGGCGTCGACAGGATCGAGATCCCGAGGCCGTTCTTCACCGGCTTCAGGTCCTTGATCGACGAATAGACGCGGCGGCCCGGCTTGGAGACGCGGCTGATCTCCACGATGACCGGCTGGCCATCGAAGTACTTCAGCTCGATCTCGAACTCGGGGAACGCGCCCGGCTTTTCCACCAGGTGGTAGCCGCGGATGTAGCCCTCGTCGGCCAGCACGTCGAGGAGCCGCGCACGCATCTTGGACGCGGGCGTGGAGACCTTCGAGCGGCCGCGTTGGGCGGCGTTCTTGATGCGGGCGATCAGATCGCCGATGGGGTCGTTGACCATGAGACCCTCTCCTTACCAGCTCGACTTGACGAGGCCGGGGATCAGCCCGTGCGAACCGAGGTCGCGCAGGGAGATCCGGCTCATCCTCAGCTTGCGGTAGTAGGCGCGCGGACGGCCCGTGACTTCGCACCGGTTGCGGATGCGGGTCTTGGACGAGTTGCGCGGCAGTTCCGCCAGCTTCAGCCGGGCTTCGAAACGTTCTTCCAGCGGCAGGCTCTCGTCGTTGGCGATCGCCTTAAGCGCATCGCGCTTGGCGGCATGTTGCTTGACGAGCTGCTTGACGCGTTCGTTGCGGTTGACGGCGCTTTTCTTGGCCATGTGCTCTTTCCTTCCCGCTACGCTTGCACGAACGGGAACTGGAATTCCTTGAGAAGCGCGCGCGCTTCGTCGTCGGTCTTCGCAGTCGTGGCGACGATGATGTCCATGCCCCACATCTGCTCGATCTGGTCGTAGTTGATCTCGGGGAACACGATGTGCTCCTTGAGACCCATGGCGTAGTTGCCACGGCCGTCGAACGAGGTGGGCTTCAGGCCCCGGAAGTCCTTCACGCGCGGCAGCGCGATCGTGATCAGCCGGTCCAGGAATTCGTACATGCGATCCTGGCGCAGGGTGACCTTGGCGCCGATCGTCATGCCCTCGCGCAGCTTGAAGCCGGCGATGGACGTGCGGGCCTTGGTCGCCACCGGCTTCTGGCCGGCGATGCGCGCCAGGTCGGCCATGGCCGACTGGATCTTCTTGGAGTCACCGACGGCTTCGCCGACACCCATGTTCAGGACGATCTTGTCCAGCTTGGGGATCTGCATCTCGTTGGTGTAGCCGAACTGGTCCTTCAGCGCCTTGCGGATGCGCGAACGGTATTCGGTCTTCAGCCGCGGTTCGTAAGCTTGGTCAGCCATTGGTGATCACCTCGCCGGTCGTCTTGGCGATACGGACCTTCTTGTCGCCGTCCACGCGGAAGCCGACGCGGGTCGGCTTGCCGGCGGAATCGACCACGGCCACGTTCGACAGGTGGATCGACGCTTCCTTGTTCTTGATGCCGCCCTGCGGATCGGACTGCGACGGGCGGGTATGGCGCTGAACCATGTTCAGGCCTTCCACGACGACGCGCTCTTCCTTGGGGAGGACTTTCAGGACGGCGCCCTGACGGCCCTTGTCCTTGCCGGCGAGGACCACGACGCGGTCCCCCTTGCGAATCTTGGCAGCCATCACAGCACCTCGGGGGCGAGAGAGATGACCTTCATGTGGTTCTTGGCGCGCAGTTCACGGGGAACCGGGCCGAAGATCCGCGTGCCGATCGGCTCGCCTTGCTTGTTCACGATCACGGCGGCGTTCTTGTCGAAACGGATGACAGAGCCGTCCTTGCGCTTGATCGCCGAGGACGTGCGCACGACGATCGCCTGCAGCACGTCGCCCTTCTTCACGCGGCCGCGCGGAATGGCTTCCTTCACGGACACGACGATGCGATCTCCGACGCTGGCGTAACGGCGCTTCGCGCCGCCCAGCACCTTGATGCACATGACCCGGCGGGCGCCGGAGTTGTCGGCGACGTCCAGGTTAGTTTGCATCTGGATCATGGTCTGATCCCTTACGCTTGCTGCTGGTCCGCGCCGCCCTTAGGCAGCACTTCCCAGGTCTTGGTTTTGGACTTCGGGGCGCACTCGATGATCCGAGCGACCTCGCCGGCCTTGTAGGCGTTGGCCTCGTCATGGGCGTGGTACTTCTTCGACCGACGGACGGTCTTCTTCAGCACCGGGTGCAGGAAGGTCCGTTCGACCTTCACCACCACCGTCTTGTCGCCCTTGTCGGAGACGACAACGCCTTCGAGAATTCGCTTAGGCATTATTCGTATCTCCTCAGGCCTGCGCCTGCTTGGTCCGCAGCACGGTCTGGATGCGCGCGATATCCTTGCGCACCTCGCCCACGCGGTGGGTCTTCTCGATCTGGCCGGTCGCCTTCTGGAAGCGCAGGTTGAACTGCTCCTTCTTCAGGTTGACGAGCTGCTCGGCCAGCTGGTCGGGGGTCATCCCCCGGACGTCGTCGATCTTCATCACGCGTGCTCCGCGGCGGGGGCGTCGATCCGGGTGACGATGCGGGTCTTCACCGGAAGCTTCGCCGCGCCGAGGCGCAGGGCTTCACGGGCCACATCGTCCGGCACGCCGTCGATTTCGAACATGATCCGGCCCGGGTGGACGCGGGCGGCCCAGTACTCGACCGAGCCCTTACCCTTGCCCATCCGCACTTCGGCCGGCTTGTCGGTCACCGGAACGTCCGGGAAGATCCGGATCCAGACCCGGCCCTGACGCTTCATCTGACGCGTGATCGCCCGACGGGCGGCTTCGATCTGGCGCGCCGTGATCCGCTCCGGCTCAACCGACTTCAGACCGTAGGAGCCGAAGTTCAGCGTGAAGCCGCCCTTCGCAACGCCGTGGATCTTGCCCTTGAACTGCTTGCGGTACTTGGTCTTCTTCGGAGAAAGCATGCTTCAGACCCTTAAGCGTTCTGCGGCTCGCCGCGGCGCTCGCGGCGCGGGCCGCGGTCCGGACGGTCGCGGTCACGGCCGCCACCTTCGCCAGCCGGGCCGCTTTCGGTGGCCAGGCGCTTGTCGAGGGCCATCGGGTCGTGCTCGAGCACTTCACCTTTGAAGACCCACACCTTCACGCCGATGACGCCGTAGGTGGTCTTGGCTTCGGTGAAGCCGTAGTCCACGTCGGCGCGCAGGGTGTGAAGCGGCACGCGGCCTTCGCGATACCATTCCATGCGGGCGATTTCCGCGCCGCCGAGACGGCCCGAGACGTTGATCCGCACGCCCTTGGCGCCCAAGCGCATGGCCGACTGCATCGAGCGCTTCATGGCGCGGCGGAAGGCCACACGGCGCTCGAGCTGCTGGGCGATGTTCTCGGCGATCAGCTGGGCGTCGGTCTCCGGCTTGCGGATCTCGACGATGTTCAGGTGGACTTCCGCCCCGCCCGCCATCGCCACGACGTCCTTGCGCAGCTTCTCGATGTCCGCGCCCTTCTTGCCGATGATCACGCCGGGGCGCGCGGCATAGATGGTGATGCGGCACTTCTTGTGCGGACGCTCGATGACGATCCGCGAGACGCCGGCCTGGTACAGGCGCTTCTTCAGCGCGCGGCGGATCTTGATGTCGGCGTGCAGCAGCTTGCCGTACTCGGCGCCGTCGGCGAACCAGCGGCTGTCCCAGGTGCGGTTGATGCCGAGGCGGAGCCCGACCGGATTGACTTTTTGACCCATCAGGCGGCCTCACCCAGCTCGCGGACCACGATGGTGATCTCGGAGAACGGCTTTTCGATCCGAGACGCCCGGCCGCGCGCACGGGCGGCGAAGCGCTTCATGATCAGGTTCTTGCCCACGAAGGCCTCGGCGACGACCAGGTTGTCGATGTCGAGGTTGTGGTTGTTCTCGGCGTTGGAGATCGCCGAGTAGAGCGCCTTGCGCACATCGCGGGCGATGCGCTTGTGGCTGAACTCCAGCTCGTTCAGCGCCCGCTGGACCTTGAGGCCGCGGATCGACTGGGCGACCAGGTTGAGCTTGCGCGCGCTGGTGCGCAGGGTGCGCACCTTCGCCATCGCCTCGATGCCCGTCAGCCGGCGTGCTTTCGCTTGCTTGGACATCGTTACTTCCTCTTGGCCTTCTTGTCGGCCGCGTGGCCCGGGAAGAAGCGGGTGGGCGCGAACTCACCGAGCTTCATGCCGACCATGTCTTCCGACACCAGCACGGGGACGTGCTTCTGGCCGTTGTGCACGCCGAACGTGAGACCCACGAACTGCGGCATGATGGTGGAGCGGCGCGACCAGGTCTTGATCACGTCCTTCCGGCCGGAGCCCTGAGCGGTCTCGGCCTTCTTGAGCAGGTACCCGTCGACGAACGGGCCTTTCCAGACAGAGCGGGTCATGCCTTAGCGAGCCTTCCTGGCGTGACGCGAACGGATGATGAACTTGTCCGTCGCCTTGTTCGTACGGGTCTTGCGGCCCTTCGTCGGCTTGCCCCACGGGGTGACCGGGTGGCGGCCGCCGGAGGTGCGGCCTTCGCCGCCGCCGTGCGGGTGATCGATCGGGTTCATGGCGACGCCGCGGACGTGCGGACGACGACCCTTGTGCCGGTTGCGGCCGGCCTTCCCGAGGACCTCGTTCATGTGGTCGGGGTTGGACACCGCGCCCACCGTGGCCATGCAGCTGTCCTGCACCATGCGCAGCTCGCCCGAGTTCAGGCGGATCTGGGCGTAGCCGGCGTCACGGCCGACCAGCTGGGCGTAGGCGCCGGCCGAACGGGCGATCTGGCCGCCCTTGAGCGGCTTCAGCTCCACGTTGTGGATGATGGTGCCGATCGGCATGCCGCGCAGCGGCATGGCGTTGCCCGGCTTCACGTCGGCCTTCTCGGAGGCGATCACCTGGTCGCCGGCCTTGAGGCGCTGCGGGGCCAGGATGTAGGCGAGCTCGCCGTCGGCGTACTTGACGAGCGCGATGAAGGCCGACCGGTTGGGGTCGTACTCCAGGCGCTCGACAACGCCGGCCACGTCGAACTTGCGACGCTTGAAGTCCACCTTGCGGTAGAGGCGCTTGGCGCCGCCGCCGCGGAAACGCACGGCCACGCGGCCGCCGCCGCCACGACCGCCGGACTTGGTCAGACCCTCGACGAGGGACTTCTCCGGGCGGCCCTTGTGGAGCTCGGACTTGTCGACCAGGACCAGCTGGCGGCGGCCCGGCGACGTCGGATTGTACTGCTTCAACGCCATCGGATCAGAGCCCCGTGGTGATGTCGATCGACTGGCCCTCGGCCAGGGTCACGACAGCTTTCTTGACGTCCGAACGACGGCCCTTGATGCCGCGGAAGCGCTTGGTCTTGCCCTTCACGTTGAGGGTGTTGACCTTGGTCACGTTGACCTTGAACAGCGCTTCGACCGCCGAGGCGATCTCGTCCTTGGAAGCGTCGGCGGCGACGCGGAAGACGACCTTGTTCTGCTCGGAGAGCACGGTGGCCTTCTCGGTGATCACCGGCGACAGGATGGTGTCGTAATGACGGGCGGTGGGTTGCTCGGCCATCACGCGGCCTCCTTAGCCTGGAAGCGCGCGTTGATCGCTTCGACCGCGTCCTTGGTCAGGACGAGGGTGCGGCGACGCAGCACGTCATAGACGTTCAGGCCGGCGTTCGGCAGCACGTCCACGTTCGGGATGTTGCGGGCCGCCAGCTTGAAGTTGTTGTCGACCTCGGCGCCGGCGATCACCAGCGCGTGGGTCACGCCGATCTTGCCGAGCTGCTCGCGGAGGGCGGCCGTCTTGGCCTCCTTCACCGCGACGGTGTCGACGATGATCAGCGAGCCGTCCTTGGCCTTCGAGGACAGCGCGTGGCGCAGGGCCAGGGCGCGGATCTTCTTGGGCAGGTCGAAGGCGTGGCTGCGGACGACCGGACCGTGGGCCCGGGCGCCGCCGACGAACTGGGCCGCTCGGCGCGAGCCGTGACGGGCGCCGCCGGTGCCCTTCTGCTTGTACATCTTCTTGCCCGTACGAGAGACCTCGTTGCGGACCTGAACCTTGTGGGTCCCGGCGCGGCGCTTGGCCAGCTGCCAGGTGACGACGCGCTGCAGGATGTCGCCGCGGATCTCCTCGATGCCGAAGATCTCGTCGGCCAGCTCGATCGAGCCGCCCTTCCCGCCGTCCAGCTTGATGACGTCGAGTTTCATTACGCTTGTTCCCCAGCTTCCGGAGCTTCCGCCGCCGGAGCCTCAGTCGTCGCGGCCTCTTCGGCCGGAGCTTCCTCGGCCGCGGCTTCCACCGGAGTGGGCTCGCCCGACTTGCGGAAGCCGCCCGGCTTCGGGGCGTCGGCCGGCAGGGCCGCCTTCACCGCGTCGCGGATCTTCACGAACGTGCCCTCGGTGCCGGGCACGGCGCCCTTCACCAGGATCAGGTTCCGCTCGGTGTCCACGCGCCAGACGGTGACGTTGAGGGTGGTGACGGTTTCCTGGCCGAGGTGGCCGGCCATCTTCTTGCCCTTGAACGTCCGGCCCGGATCCTGACGCTGACCCGTCGAACCGTGCGAACGGTGCGAGACGGACACGCCGTGGGTGGCGCGCAGGCCGCCGAAGTTCCAGCGCTTCATGGCGCCGGCGAAACCCTTACCGACGGTGACGCCGGTGATGTCCACCTTCTGGCCCGGCACGAAGTGGTCGGCGGTCAGTTCCGCGCCCACGTCGATCAGGTTGTCCTCGGACACGCGGAATTCGGCGATCGTCCGCTTCGGCTCGACCTGAGCCTTGGCGAAGTGGCCGCGCATGGCCTTGGAGGTGTTCTTGGGCTTCTTGGCGCCAGCCCCGAGCTGGAGCGCCACGTAGCCGTCCTTGTCCTTCGTACGCTGGGCGACGACCTGGCAGCCTTCGAGGCTGAGCACGGTCACCGGGACATGGGAGCCCGCTTCGTCGAAGAAGCGCGCCATACCCAGCTTCTTGGCGATCACGCCGGTTCGCATCGGACCGATCCCCTTAGAGCTTGATCTCGACGTCCACGCCGGCAGACAGGTCGAGCTTCATGAGCGCGTCCACGGTCTGCGGAGTGGGGTCGACGATGTCGAGCACGCGCTTGTGCGTGCGGATCTCGAACTGCTCGCGCGACTTCTTGTCGATGTGCGGCGAGCGGTTGACGGTGAATTTCTCGATGCGCGTCGGCAGCGGGATAGGCCCGCGCACGGTGGCGCCGGTCCGCTTGGCGGTGTTGACGATCTCGCGCGTGGAATGGTCCAGCACGCGGTGGTCGAACGCCTTCAGGCGGATGCGGATGTTCTGACGATCCATATCGCTCTTTTCGTTCCCTACAGACGGCGGCCCGTCCGCGTGATCTCGACCATTTCAAAGACCAACCCGAACCCTCGTGAGAGAGCCCGTACGCGTAAGTCCGCTACAAACGACTGAGGCCCGCGCGCAAGCGGCGAGCCTTTCCCGAAACGCTAGGTTTTAGCACTGTCTCAGGTCGTTCCGCGGGCCGCGTCTGCGCCGAAGCGCACAGCCGGTCCAACAGGAGGCGCGTAAATACCTAGGCGACTCGGCTTCGTCAAGCGCCGGCGGGCCGAAACCTGCCCGCCGGGCCCGACGCCCTCGGCGGCGCTCAGCCGCCGATGTTGATGTTCCCGGAGCCCATCACGGTCTTGGAGACCTCGCCCCTCACCTGCTTGACGTGCACGTCGCCGGAACCGGCGATGCGGGCCTTGAGGCTGTCGGCGACGCCGTCGAAGTCGATGTCGCCGGAGCCGGCCACGGAGACAGCCATGGTGGTGGCCCGGCCGCCGCCCACCTTGACGTCACCCGAGCCCGCCACGGAGACGTCCAGGGGGCCGGAGATGGAGGCCACGGCGACGTCCCCGGAGCCGGCGATGTTCACGTCCAGACCGCCGCGGATCTCGGCCGCCGCCATGTCGCCGGAGCCCGCGATCCTGAGCCTCGCCGCGCCCGCCGAGCCCGCCCGGGTGTTGCCCGAGCCGGCCTGGCTGACCTTCAGCCGGCCTTCCGTGTTGGCGATGATCCAGTCGCCGCAGCCGGCGTTGGAGAGGTCCACGCTGCCCGAGCGGCCGATCGCGCCGAACACCGCGCCTTCGGCCTCCAGGCTGACGTCGCGGGGCGTGCGGATCACCACCTGCGGCATGTCGGCGTAGGCGATGTCGCCGACGCCGCGGACGTGCACGACGGTCCGGTCGCCGGCCCCGCGGCAGCCGCGGATCTGGCGGCCCTTGTCGCCGTCGATGACCGTCCGGCCCTGGGCGGTGCGCACCTGCATCGGCAGGCCCGGATGGGTCTTCACCCACTCGACCTTGGTGTCGGTGCGGTTCTCCGGGATCACCGTCACCCGCAGCACCGCGTCCTCGATCTCGACCGAAGCGGCCTGGGCCGCGCCGGCGCAGAGCATCGCGGCGGCGGCGGCGAAGAGAGAAATCGGCAGACGCATGTTCCAGTCCCCATGTCCAAACTCGAGGGGAAGCTAGTCCCGGCCCGTAGTCAAAGCAGCTTAAATCGAGGTCATGACTTTCCGGTCATGGGGGCTTCGCCCGACAAAGAAAAAGGCCGCCGGGGTGTCCCCGGCGGCCTCTTCGTCTTCGTGTCAGGCAGCAGGTGCTACTTGATGATCTTGGCCACGACGCCCGCGCCGACCGTCCGGCCGCCTTCGCGGATCGCGAAGCGCAGGCCCTGGTCCATGGCGATCGGCGTGATCAGCTCGACGAGCAGCTCGGCGTTGTCGCCGGGCATGATCATCTCCACGCCTTCCTTCAGCTTGATGATCCCGGTCACGTCCGTGGTGCGGAAGTAGAACTGCGGACGGTAGTTGGTGAAGAACGGCGTGTGACGGCCGCCCTCTTCCTTCGTCAGGATGTAGGCCTCGGCCATGAACTCGGTGTGCGGGGTGATCGAGCCCGGCTTGCAGAGCACCTGGCCCCGCTCGACGTCCTCGCGCTTGGTGCCGCGCAGCAGCACGCCCACGTTGTCGCCCGCCTGGCCCTGGTCCAGCAGCTTGCGGAACATCTCCACGCCCGTGCAGGTGGTCTTCTGCACCGGACGGATGCCGACGATCTCGACTTCCTCGCCGACCTTGATCACGCCCTTCTCGATCCGCCCGGTCACCACCGTGCCGCGGCCCGAGATCGAGAACACGTCTTCCACCGGCATCAGGAACGGCAGGTCGATCGGACGCTCCGGCTGCGGGATGTAGGCGTCGACCGCCGCCATCAGCTCCAGGATCTTCTGCTCGCCGATCTCCGGGTTCTTGCCCTCGACCGCCGCCAGGGCCGAGCCCTTCACGATCGGGATGTCGTCGCCCGGGAACTGGTAGGACGACAGGAGCTCGCGCACCTCCATCTCCACCAGGTCCAGCAGCTCCTCGTCGTCGACCATGTCGACCTTGTTCATGAACACCACCAGCGCCGGCACGCCCACCTGACGCGCCAGCAGGATGTGCTCGCGGGTCTGCGGCATCGGGCCGTCGGCGGCCGACACCACCAGGATCGCGCCGTCCATCTGCGCCGCGCCCGTGATCATGTTCTTCACATAGTCGGCGTGCCCGGGGCAGTCGACGTGGGCGTAGTGACGGTTCGCCGTCTCGTATTCCACGTGCGCCGTGTTGATCGTGATCCCACGGGCCTTCTCTTCCGGCGCCGCGTCGATGTCCGCATAGGCCATCGCCTTCGCACCGCCGGCCTTCGCCAGCGTCATCGTGATCGCCGCCGTCAGCGTCGTCTTGCCGTGGTCAACGTGACCAATCGTGCCGATATTGCAGTGCGGCTTCGTGCGTTCGAACTTTTCTTTGGCCATTTCAAGCTCCAGCCCTGTCCGGGCTTGTCCTCTAGCTAGGGTTGGAAGGTCTTAGGCGTACTTCTTGATCACTTCTTCGGCGACGGCTTGCGGCACCGCCTCGTAGTGATCGAACTGCATCGTGAACTGGGCGCGGCCCTGCGACATCCCGCGAAGGTTGTTCACATAGCCGAACATGTTGGCCAGCGGCACGAAGGCGTTGATGACGATCGCGTTGCCGCGCACGTCCTGGCCCTGGATCTGGCCGCGGCGGCCGTTCAGGTCGCCGATCACCGAGCCCAGGTACTCTTCCGGGGTCACGACCTCGACGGCCATGATCGGCTCGAGCAGCTTGGCCCCGCCCTTCTCGCGCAGCTCCTTGAAGGCCGCGCGCGAGGCGATTTCGAAGGCCAGCACCGAGGAGTCGACGTCGTGGAAGGCGCCGTCCACCAGGGTGGCCTTGAAGTCGATGACCGGGAAGCCGGCCAGCAGGCCGTTTTCCTTGGCCGAGGTCAGCCCCTTCTCGACGCCGGGGATGTATTCCTTCGGCACCGCGCCGCCGACGACGGCGGACTCGAAGACGAAGCCCGAACCCACTTCACCCGGCTCGAACACCAGCTTCACGCGGGCGAACTGGCCCGTGCCGCCGGTCTGCTTCTTGTGGGTGTAGTCGATCTCGGCCTTGCGGCTGATGGTTTCGCGATAGGCCACCTGCGGCGCGCCGATGTTGGCTTCCACCTTGTAGGTGCGCTTCAGGATGTCGATCTTGATGTCGAGGTGCAGCTCGCCCATCCCCTTGAGGATGGTCTGGCCGGACTCGTGGTCGGTCGACACGGTGAAGGACGGATCCTCGGCGGCCAGCTTGGCCAGGGCGACGCCCAGCTTCTCCTGGTCGGCCTTGGACTTCGGCTCCACGGCGATCTCGATGACCGGCGCCGGGAACTCCATGCGCTCCAGGATGACCGGCGAGCGGTTCGGGTCGCACAGGGTGTCGCCCGTGCGGGTGTCCTTCAGGCCGGCCAGGGCGACGATGTCGCCGGCGTAGGCTTCCTTGATGTCCTCGCGGTTGTTGGAGTGCATCAGCAGCATGCGGCCGACGCGTTCCTTCTTGTCGCGGGTGGAGTTCATCAGGCCCATGCCGGTCTCGAGCTTGCCCGAGTAGATGCGGCAGAAGGTCAGCGAGCCCACGAACGGGTCGTCCATGATCTTGAACGCCAGCACCGACAGCGGCTCGTCGTCGGAGGCCTTGCGGACCACCGGCTCTTCCGTGCGGAAGTCGATGCCGGGGGTCGGCGGGATGTCCACCGGCGAGGGCAGGTAGTCGACCACGGCGTCCAGCAGCGGCTGCACGCCCTTGTTCTTGAACGCCGAGCCGCAGAGGATCGGGTAGAAGGCGCCGGTCAGCACGGCCTTGCGGATGCACTTCTTGATCACCGCTTCCGACGGCTCTTCGCCGGAGAGGTAGGCTTCCATCGCCTCGTCATCGAGCTCGACGGCGTTCTCGATCATGTAGTGGCGGGCGGCCTCGGCCTTTTCCTTCAGGTCGGCCGGGATTTCCTCGTCGCGGTACTTCGCGCCCAGGCCGTCGTTGTCCCAGACCACCGCCTTCATGCGGACCAGGTCCACGAGGCCGCGCAGGGAGGATTCCGAACCGATCGGCAGCTGGATCGGCACCGCCTTGGCGCCCAGGCGGTCGCGGATCGACTCGACCGACTTGTCGAAGTCGGCGCCGAGCTTGTCCATCTTGTTGACGAAGACGATCCGCGGCACCCGGTACTTGTCGGCCTGGCGCCAGACGGTCTCGGTCTGCGGCTCGACCCCGGCGTTGCCGTCGAGCACGGTGACCGCGCCGTCGAGCACGCGCAGCGAGCGCTCCACCTCGATGGTGAAGTCGACGTGCCCGGGGGTGTCGATGATGTTCAGGCGCTTCTCGTTCCAGAAGGCGGTCGTCGCGGCCGACGTGATCGTGATGCCGCGCTCCTGCTCCTGCTCCATCCAGTCCATGGTGGCCGCGCCGTCATGGACCTCACCGATCTTATGGCTCTTGCCGGTGTAGTAGAGGATCCGCTCCGTCGTCGTCGTCTTCCCGGCGTCGATGTGCGCCATGATGCCGAAGTTGCGGTAGTCTTCGATTTTATGCGTGCGGGGCATAGCGGATGGCTCTGGAAAAAGGGCGGTTCGTAGGGGCCTGAACGAACGGCGCGGGCGGTTTAACTCAAACCGCCCGCGCCGGAAAGCTCAGGATGGAAAGGGCTTACCAGCGGTAGTGCGAGAAGGCCCGGTTGGCTTCGGCCATCTTGTGCGTGTCTTCACGCTTCTTGACGGCGGCGCCGCGGTTCGAGGAGGCGTCCAGCAGCTCGCCGGCCAGCTTCTCGGTCATGGTGTTTTCGCCGCGGTTGCGGGCGGCGTTGACCAGCCAGCGGATGGCCAGCGCACGGCGGCGGTCCGGACGGACTTCCACAGGCACCTGGTAGGTGGCGCCGCCGACCCGGCGGGAGCGCACCTCGATGGCGGGAGCGACGTTGTCGAGGGCGGCGTGGAAGGTTTCCAGCGGGCCCAGGTCCTTGCGCTTGGCTTCCAGGATGTCGAAGGCGCCGTAGAGGATGTTCTCGGCGACGGCCTTCTTACCTTCGTACATCACGTAGTTCATGAACTTGGTGACGACGAGGTCCCCGAACTTCGGATCCGGGAGGACTTGACGTTTGTCTGCGCGACGGCGGCGGGACATATCTTCTGATCCTTACTTAGGACGCTTGGCGCCGTAGAGCGAACGACGCTGCTTGCGGTCCTTGACCCCTTGGGTGTCGAGCACGCCGCGCAGGATGTGATAGCGGACGCCCGGAAGGTCCTTCACCCGGCCGCCGCGGATGAGCACGACGGAGTGCTCCTGCAGGTTGTGGCCTTCGCCGGGGATGTAGCACACCGCCTCGATGCCCGTGGTCAGGCGCACCTTGGCGACCTTACGAAGCGCCGAGTTCGGCTTCTTCGGGGTCGTCGTGTAGACGCGGGTGCAGACGCCACGGCGCTGGGGGCAGCCCTTCAGGGCCGGCACCTTGTTGCGCGAGGGCTTGTCCTGGCGCGGCTTGCGGATGAGCTGGTTGACTGTAGGCATCTAGTCTCGCTTGCGTGGAGGCGTGTGCCGTTTGGCCGAGGCGCCTCGATTGGGGTCGTTGTTGTGTTCTGGTCCGGGGCCTGCCGGTGAACGCAAAAACTCGCCGGGACGCCGTTGTCTGGCGTTCCGGCGGGAACCGCGCCTCCGGACTGGGACGAATCCCGGCCCCGAAAGAGGGCGCTACATAGTCGCGAAGCGGCGCGCCGTCAACGTTTGCGCAAGGCCCGGGCCCGGTTGGTCGCGCCGCCCACTTCCGGTCACGAAAAGGCCGTGCGGCCCCTGCCCCATACAGCCCAGCTTGGGACGGATGGAAGAGGCTCATGCCGAAGGCCGGACGGCGGAGCGTGGGCGCGGTGGCGATCTCGGCGGGGCTGCACGCCGCGCTGCTCGCCGGCCTGGCGCTGCACGCCCCGCGCCTGAGGGTCCCGCCGCCGGCCAGCGCCGGGCCGCCCCTCCCGATCATCCCGATCCTGCTGTCGCCGCGGGCCGTCCCCTCGGACGATGGCGCGCCGGGCGGCCCAATCCGGCTGCACCGCCGGCAGGTGCGGCCGAGGGATCTGCCGGCGCATGTGAGGCCGCTGGAGACCGCGGCGGCGGCGGCGGCGCCGCGTCCCGCCCCGAAAGCCCCGGGCCCGGCGACCTCCGGCGAGACGGGCGGCGGGCCGCCGGCGATCGCGGCGGCGGACCTGTCGCGCGCCCTGCGCGGCGGGCTGGGGTGCGCCAACCCCGAGGTCCTGGCCCGTGCGGAGCGCGAGGCCTGCGAGGAGCGGCTCGGCCGCGGGGCGGCGGACGCGCCCTACATGCCCGCCCCCATCGACCCCGCCAAACGCGCCTACTACGCCGCCGTGGCCGCAGCGAAGGCCCCGGACCCGCCGCCGACGCCCCAGGGCGCGACCGGCCGGTTGGGAATGTTCGAGGGCGATGCGCGCGGCATGAAGGGCCACGGCCCGCAGATCGGCTGCTCGATCAAGTTCGGCCCGGGCGAGAAGCCCAAGGGCCCGCCGAACGCGCTGAAGCTGGGTCCCTGCTTCATCAATCCACCCGCCGGCTCCTCTCCCCGGACGTGGACATCGCCCCGCCCTGATGCGCCACCCTGGAGGCGCCACGAAATCGCCGCGGGGCCCGGTCCCCATGCGGTGGAGCTGAGGGACGGCAGGAATTATGGGAGCGGCGAAGCGGCGCCGGACGACGATCGCGATCGGCCTGTCGGGCGCCGCCCACGTGGCGGTGCTGACGCTCGTGGCCCTGCACGCGCCGATCCTGCAGACGCCGCCGATGGTCTCCGGCCCGCCGGAGCCGATCATCCCCGTCCTGATCATGCCGCCCCGCCCGCCGCCGGTCCCCGGCGCCGCCGCGCCGGCGCCGATCCGGCTGCACCGCCGCCCGCAGCGCTTCAACCTGGACGACCTGCCGCTGGCCCCCCTCCCCGTCCCGCCGGAGGAGCCGCGGGCCGCCGCCCCGGCCCCCGGGGCGGGCGAGCGGCGGGGCGGCTTCCACCCCGCGCCCCTGCCCGAGGGGCCGAAGGACCAGGTGCGCGCCGTCCTGCGCCGCAGCGACGTGGGCTGCGCCAACACCACCGCCGTGGGCCTGAACCGGCGCGAGCGTGAGGAGTGCGACGAGCGGCTCGGCAAGGGCGCCAAGGACGCGCCCTTCATCCATCCGGGGCTGGGGATGAGCCGGGCGAAGCGCGCCGAACTGGACGCGGCGGCGGCCGCCCGGGAGGCCCGCGTCGCGGCGCAGGAACGGCCGGCGAGCCCGCCCGTCGGCCTGCCGGACCCGCAGGGAGACAGCTACGACGGCGAGCCGCACATCACCGGCGCGGGCGAGAGCCTCCTCGGCCAGGCGAACCCCCCGCCCAGCAAGCGGGCGGCGAGACGGCTGGACCGCCTGCCGCCCTGACCTGGACCGCCCTCAGGCGGCGATGCCGGTCTTCTTCTTGAGCGGCGCCTCGAGCGTCGCCCAGTCGATCATGCCGTCGTTCTGCAGGTCCTCGAACTCGAGGACGCCCAGCTCCTCGAACTTCGGCCGGACCTTCTCGGTGAGCAGGCCGACGCGCTTGAGGTTGGGGATCATCCGCTCGAACAGGAACTTGCGGAACGCCGCCCCGCCCTGGCTGGCGTTGTTGATCTCCAGGGCCTCCTCGGTCGTGAAGCCGAACTCCTCGGCCACGGTGGTGGAGACCAGGCGGTTGCGCATCACCACGCAGGCCTCGTAGGCGAACTGGGCGCGCTCCTCGATCTCTTCTTCGGGCAGGGAGCGGATCCAGTCCTCCAGGTAGTTCACGCCGAAGGCCACGTGGCGGCCCTCGTCGCGCATGACCAGCTCCAGGACGTCACGCAGCACCGGGTCCTTCGTCTGCTCCTTGATGGTCTGGAAGGCGGCGAGCGCCAGGCCCTCGATGAGGATCTGCATGCCGATGAACTTCAGGTCCCAGCGCTCGTCGGTGAGCACCTTGTCGAGCAGGAACTTCAGGTTCGGGTTGATCGGGTAGATCATCCGGCACCGCTCCATCAGGTAGCGGTGGAAGACCTCCACGTGGCGCGCCTCGTCGAAGGTCTGGGACGCGGCGTAGAGCTTGGCGTCATGGGTCGGCGCGCAGCTCACCAACTGGGAGGCCACCATCAGGGCCCCCTGCTCGCCGTGCAGGAACTGCGACAGCGTCTGGGCCTGCGAGCGGGCGGCGAACTCGCGCTTCTGTTCAGGGCTGAGCTTCTGCCACTTCGGATGCTGGGCGAAGCCCTCGGGACCCTCCTGGGCTGCGGCCGCGGCGGCGTCGGCGGGAATCGCCTGGCTCCAGTCGACGTCCAGCTCGGCGTTCCAGTTGAAGCGCTTGCCGAGTTCGTAGAGCCGCCGGATGCGGGAGTTGGCCGCCTCGTAGTCCCAGTTGTAGGAGCCGGTCAGCGGCGTCCTGAAGATCTCGCGGATGACCTCGACGTCGTGGTCGGTCAGCCGGTGGGCAAGGTCGTCCTCGTCGAAGACCTGGACCTCGGTCGGCGGCCCCTCGACCACGTTCACGTTCAGCATGGCGCTTGTTCCTTCCCTTATCCCGGCGATTGCCGGACATCAGGAAGGATAAAAAATGACGGGGGCGTCATCTTTGACATCCGTCAAACGCCCCCGCCCTTTCGGATCAAGCGTGGCCGTCAGTCGAAGATGTCGAAGATGTCGAACTTCTTCTTCTTTTTCCGGTAGTGGTAGTCGTCGTCGTAGCGGTAGCGGCCGTGCTGGCTGTCGTAGGGATGGCGCTGCTTCCAGGCGTCCGGGTTGCGGTGGAACTCCTGCACCTCCTTGTCGAAGCGCTGGACGTCCTGCTCCTGGGCCGTCCGTTCCTGGCGCGTCCCCTCCAGCAGCTTCTCCAGCTCGCCGCGGTCCAGCCAGACCCCGCGGCAGGTGGGGCAGATGTCGATCTCCACGCCGCCGCGGTTCACGTTCTGCATCGAGGTGTTGTCGTTCGGGCAAAGCAGCAGGGGCACCGGCGGTTTCCTCCGTTAGGGCTCCGCCTGATCTAGGGAGCCGGCCCTCAGTTCGCCACCGGCAGGTTCTTCGCCAGGAACGCCTCGATCGCCTCCAGCATGCGCGTGCGGTTGGCGGCCTTGGTGAAGTAGTGGTTCTCGTCCTCGAGGATCATCAGCTCGTGCGGCTTGCCGGCGGCCCTGAGCGCCTCGGCCATGCGTTCCGACTGCGCCACCTGGACGACGGTGTCCTTGTCGCCGTGGATCAGCAGCACGGGCGCGCCCACGGCGGCGACGTTGCGGGCCGGCGACATGGCCAGGAGCTTGCCCTTGTCGGCGGCCCCGAGGTCGTCGCGCAGCTCCTCCATCCCGGCCGACTCCCGGCCGTAGAGGCGGTTCTCCTCCAGGATCAGCTGCCCCAGGTCCGAGATGCCGGCGATCGAGACGGCGCAGCGATAGGCGTCCGGGTGGAGCGAGACGCCCGCCAGGGCCGCATAGCCGCCGAAGCTCGCGCCGACGACGCACACCCGGGAGGCGTCGATCTCGCCGCCGGCGGCGGCGGCGGCCACGCCGTCCAGCAGGTCGGTCTGCATCTTGCCGCCCCACTCCCCGCGGCCGGCCCGGCGGAAAGCGTCGCCGAAGCCCCAGGAGCCGCGGAACTGCGGCTGCAGGACCGCATAGCCGCGGGTCGCCAGGAACTGGACCAGGAAGTCGAAGTCGTAGGTGTCCCGCGTCTCCGGCCCGCCGTGCGGCAGGACGATCAGCGGGCGCTTGGCGCCTGCGGGCGCGGCGCCCGGCGGCAGGGTCAGATAGGCGGGGATCTCGAGGCCGTCGCGCGCCTTGTAGGTGATCCAGCGGGTCGTCCCGAGCTGGGCGCCCTTCAGCTCCGGATAGGCCTCCGCCAGGGGCGAGACCTCCTTGCGGGCCTTGTCGTAGAGGTACCAGACGGGCGGCGAGCTCGGCGAGGCGACGCGGGCGATGAAGCGGGTGCGGTCCACCGACCAGCCCGCCATGTCCACGGCCTTGCCCTTGAACGCCCGGGAGAGCAGGCCGTGAGCCGCGCCCACGTCGGGATCCAGCCACTGGACCGTGGGCATTTCCAGGCCGCTGGCGATCCCCACCGCCGTCTTGCGGTGCTCGTCCCAGACCAGGCTGAGCGACGGCGCGCCGTCGGCGAACTTCTCCACCGTCCCGTCGGCCAGGCGCTTCCGGACCAGCCCCTGGTCCGTCATCAGGTAGATGGCCTGATCGGCTTCGGAGTAGCCGTAGTAGTCGCGGCGGCTCTCGAAGTCGCCGCCGGCATGGACCAGGGCCCACTGGCTCTTGCCGGGGGGGCGGCCGTAGATCGAGAAGCGGTCACTGATGGTGTCGACGTCGAGGCGCACGCGCGCCTCGCCGGCGCTGTCGACCTCAAACGTCTCAGTGTCGACGTCGCCCTTCTGGACCAGCTTGCCCTGCCCGGTGGCCGGATCGATACTCCACACCGAGAAGGCCTCGCCGAAGTCCTTCTTCTTCATGCGGCTGTCCATCGTCCCCGCCGCGCCGGTCGATGCGGCGATGTCCAGGACCAGCGCCCGCGGCGGGTTCGAGGTCACGCCCAGCAACGGCTGGGTCGCCATGTACGAGCCGGAGATGCGGTTGTCGAAGAAGCGGGAGACCGCCTTGGCGTCGGGCGTCACCCCGATGTAGCGCTCCAGCCGGTAGCTGCGCTTGGCGTCGACCTTTTCCCAATAGGCGATCTTCGCCAGGACGTAGGCGTCACCGGCCCAGGTGAGGTTCACCACCTCCACGTCGCCCAACTGCAGGATCGGCAGGCCGGGCTGGTCGATCGTGGCGATCGAGAGGATCCGCTGGTCGGCGGCGCCGCCCAGGATTGCGATCTTCTGCCCGCTGGGCGAAAGCTCGGCGTCGACGACGGCCGGGATGCGGCCGAAGGTGGAAGCCGGCGGCGGCGCGGCGTGGGCCGAGGCAGCCGAAAGGAGCGCCGCCGCAGCGGTCGAGACGAACAGACGCAAAAGGAAATCCCCCGAGACCCGAACGCCCCCGCGTCCGCCGGCCCATGCAACTTCGGGTGGAACCCGCCGTCAAGTGCTCCGGGCACAAACGAAACGGCCCGGGATTGCTCCCGGGCCGCTCGTTGGCTCGATGGTCGTGGAGACTACTGCTCGACGCGCTCGGCTTCCTCCGCCTCGACGGCGATGGCTTCCGGCAGCGGCTCCATGGCCTCCTCGCGGCTCTGCGTTAGGGCCTCGTCGCGCTTGGCGGCGATGCGCTGCAGGTTGCGCAGGTAGGAGCCCGTGCCCGCCGGGATGAGCCGGCCCACGATCACGTTCTCCTTCAGGCCTTCCAGGGTGTCGATCTTGCCCTGGACGGACGCCTCGGTGAGGACGCGGGTGGTCTCCTGGAACGAGGCCGCGGAGATGAAGCTGCGGGTCTGCAGCGACGCCTTCGTGATCCCGAGCAGGACCGGCTGGGTGAGCGCCGGGCGGCCGCCACGGGCCTCCGCCTTGGCGTTCTCCTCGTCCACCTCGATCTTGTCGAGGTGGTCGCCCTTGAGCAGGCCGGTGTCGCCGGGCTCCAGGATCTCCACCTTCTGCAGCATCTGACGGACGATCGTCTCGATGTGCTTGTCGTTGATGGGCACGCCCTGGAGCCGGTAGACCTCCTGGATCTCGTTGACCAGGAAGTCGGCCAGCGCCTCGATCCCCTGGATGCGCAGGATGTCGTGCGGATCCGGGTTGCCGTCGATGATGTACTCGCCCTTGCGGATCACGTCGCCGTCGTGGACGGCGATGTGCTTGCCCTTCGGGATCAGGAACTCGACCGCCTCGCCACCGTCTTCCGGGGTGATCTTGATGCGGCGCTTGTTCTTGTAGTCCCGGCCGAACTCGACCCGGCCGTCCATCTCGGCGATGACCGCGCAGTCCTTCGGACGCCGCGCTTCGAAGAGCTCCGCCACCCGCGGCAGACCGCCGGTGATGTCGCGCGTCTTGGCGCTTTCGGTCGGGATCCGCGCCATGACCTCGCCGGGCTTCACATCGTCGCCGTCGCCGACGGAGAGAATGGCGCCCACGGGCAGCAGGTAGCGGGCCTCGCCGCCGTTGGAGATGCGCTTGTAGGCGCCGTCCTCACCGATGACCGCCATGGCCGGACGCAGGTCCGAGCCCTTGGTGGACGCGCGCCAGTCGATGACGACGCGGTTGGAGATGCCGGTGGCCTCGTCGGCTTCCTCGCGGACCGAGAAGTTGTCCACCAGGTCCTCGAACCGCACGCGGCCGCCGACTTCGGTGATGATCGGGGTGGTGTACGGGTCCCACTCGGCCAGGCGCTGGCCGCGCTTGACCTTCTCGCCGTCCTTCACCCGCAGGCGGGCGCCGTACGGCGGCTTGTAGGATTCGCGGTCCTTGCCGTCGACCTGCACCGTGAGCTGCAGGTTGCGGCTCATGCCGATCAGGTGGCCCTCGGCGTTGGTCACCGTGTTGCCGCCCGAGATCCGCACCACGCCCTCGTTGGCGCTTTCGAAGAACGACTGCTCGGCCACCTGGGCGGTGCCGCCGATGTGGAAGGTCCGCATCGTCAGCTGGGTGCCCGGCTCGCCGATCGACTGGGCGGCGATGACGCCCACGGCCTCTCCGATGTTCACCGGCGTGCCGCGCGCCAGGTCGCGGCCGTAGCAGGCGCCGCAGACCCCGTTCTTGGCCTCGCAGGTGAGCACCGAGCGGACCTTCACGGACTGCACGCCCGCGCTTTCGACCAGCTCGATCATGTTCTCGTCGAGGTAGGTGTCGGCCGGCACGATCACGTCGCCGCCGCCCGGCTCCTTCACGTCCTCGGCCGCGAAGCGGCCCAGGATGCGCTGGCCGAGCGAGACCAGCACGTCACCGCCTTCGACCACGGCGCGCAGGGTGATGCCCCGGGTGGTGCCGCAGTCTTCCTCGTTGATGATGCAGTCCTGCGCGACGTCCACCAGACGGCGGGTCAGGTAGCCCGAGTTCGCCGTCTTCAGGGCGGTGTCGGCCAGGCCCTTACGGGCGCCGTGGGTGGAGTTGAAGTACTCCTGGACGGTCAGGCCTTCCTTGAAGTTCGAGATGATCGGCGTCTCGATGATCTCGCCGGACGGCTTGGCCATCAGGCCGCGCATCCCGCCGAGCTGCTTCATCTGGGCCTGCGAGCCCCGGGCGCCCGAGTTGGACATCATGAAGATCGAGTTGATCTCGGCCTGACGCCCGTCCGGCCCGATGGGGGCGGAGGACACCTCGGCCATCATCTCGTCGGCCACCCGGTCAGTCGCCTTCGCCCAGGCGTCGACGACCTTGTTGTACTTCTCGCCCTTGGTGATCAGGCCGTCGGCGTACTGCTGCTCGTACTCTTCCACGAGCTTGCGGGTCTCTTCGACGATCGGCGCCTTGCGGGCCGGGATGACGATGTCGTCCTTGCCGAAGGAGATGCCGGCCTTGGCCGCCTCGCGGAAGCCCAGACCCATCACCTGGTCGGCGAAGATCACCGTCGCCTTCTGGCCGCAGTGCCGGTAGACGACGTCGATCAGGTTGCCGATCTCCTTCTTGGTGAGGTTCTTCTCCAGAAGGCGGTGACCCACGGCCGGGTGCTGCGGGAACAGGGCGGCGATCTTCATCCGGCCCGGCGAGGTCTCGATGACCTTGCGGACCAGGTTGCCGTCGGCGTCCATCTCCGTGTGGCGGGCGCGGATCTTGGAGTGCAGGGTCACGACGCCGGCGTCGAGCGCGCGCTCGATCTCGCCCAGGTCGGCGAACGCCTTGCCCTCGCCGGGCTCCCCGTCCTTCACCAGCGACAGGTAGTAGAGGCCGAGCACGATGTCCTGCGAGGGCACGATGATCGGCTTGCCGTTGGCGGGCGACAGGATGTTGTTCGTCGACATCATCAGCACGCGCGCTTCCAGCTGGGCTTCCAGCGAGAGCGGCACGTGGACGGCCATCTGGTCGCCGTCGAAGTCGGCGTTGAAGGCCGCGCAGACGAGCGGGTGCAGCTGGATCGCCTTGCCTTCGATCAGCTTGGGCTCGAAGGCCTGGATGCCCAGGCGGTGAAGGGTCGGCGCGCGGTTCAGCAGCACCGGGTGCTCGCGGATCACCTCGTCGAGGATGTCCCACACCGCCGGCTGCTCACGCTCCACCATGCGCTTGGACTGCTTGACGGTGCCCGACAGGCCCTTGGCGTCCAGGCGCGCGTAGATGAACGGCTTGAACAGCTCGAGCGCCATCTTCTTGGGCAGGCCGCACTCGTGCAGCTTCAGCTCGGGACCCACCACGATGACCGAACGGCCCGAGTAGTCCACGCGCTTGCCGAGCAGGTTCTGGCGGAACCGGCCCTGCTTGCCCTTCAGCATGTCGGCCAGCGACTTGAGGGGCCGCTTGTTGGCGCCGGTGATGACGCGGCCGCGGCGGCCGTTGTCGAACAGGGCGTCGACGGCTTCCTGCAGCATCCGCTTCTCGTTGCGGATGATGATGTCCGGCGCGCGCAGCTCGATGAGGCGCTTCAGGCGGTTGTTCCGGTTGATCACCCGGCGGTAGAGGTCGTTCAGGTCGGAGGTCGCGAAGCGGCCGCCGTCCAGGGGCACCAGGGGACGGAGTTCCGGCGGGATCACGGGGATCACCGTCAGGATCATCCACTCCGGCTTGTTGCCGCTCTCGAGGAAGCTCTCGATCAGCTTCAGGCGCTTGGACGCCTTCTTCAGCTTCATCTCGGAGGTGGTGGTGACCAGCTCCTCGCGGAGCTTGTCGGCTTCCTTGTTGAGGTCCAGCCCGCGCAGCAGGCCCTGCACGGCCTCGGCGCCGATCTCGGCGGTGAAGCTGTCGTCGCCGAACTCGTCCTGGAAGCGCATGTAGTCGTCTTCCGACAGCAGCTGGTGCTGCTTCAGCGGGGTCAGGCCCGGCTCGGTGACGATGTAGTGCTCGAAGTAGAGGACGCGCTCGATGTCCTTCAGCGCCATGTCCAGCATCAGGGCGATACGGGACGGCAGCGACTTCAGGAACCAGATGTGGGCGACCGGCGAGGCCAGCTCGATGTGGCCCATGCGCTCGCGCCGGACGCGGGCCAGGGTGACCTCGACGCCGCACTTCTCGCAGATGATGCCCTTGTACTTCATCCGCTTGTACTTGCCGCACAGGCACTCGTAGTCCTTCGTCGGACCGAAGATGCGGGCGCAGAACAGGCCGTCACGCTCGGGCTTGAACGTGCGGTAGTTGATGGTCTCGGGCTTCTTGATCTCGCCGAACGACCACGAGCGGATCTTCTCCGGCGAGGCCAGAGCGATACGGATCTGGTCGAAGGTCGGAGCGGCCTGGACCGGATTGAAGATATTCAGGACTTCCTGGTTCATCGGATTTCCAGTTCGTCAGTATTCGTAAGGGCGATGGGGAGGAGCTGACGGGCCCCTCCCCGCCCAATTGCGGACGGCGGTTCTCCCGCGCCTAGCTGTTCTCGAGCTCCACGTTCAGGCCCAGGGAGCGCATCTCCTTGACCAGCACGTTGAAGCTTTCCGGGATGCCGGCTTCGAAGGTGTCGTCGCCGCGGACGATGGACTCGTAGACCTTGGTCCGGCCCGCCACGTCGTCCGACTTCACCGTCAGCATCTCCTGCAGGGTGTAGGCGGCGCCGTAGGCCTCCAGAGCCCAGACCTCCATTTCCCCGAACCGCTGGCCGCCGAACTGCGCCTTGCCGCCCAGCGGCTGCTGGGTGACGAGCGAGTACGGGCCGATCGAGCGGGCGTGGATCTTGTCGTCCACCAGGTGGTGCAGCTTCAGCATGTAGATGTAGCCGACGGTCACCGGACGCTTGAAACGCTCGCCCGACTGGCCGTCGTACAGGTACGACTGGCCGGAGCGGTCGAGGCCTGCCTTCTCGAGCAGGTTCTCGATGTCGTCGATGTGGGCGCCGTCGAACACCGGGGTGGCGAAGGGGATGCCCTTCGACAGGTTCCGGGCGAGCTCGACCAGCTCCTCATCCGACTCCGGAAGCTCCACGTCGGGGCCGTAGACGTCGGTCAGGTGCTCGATGAGCGCCTTGCGCTGGCCGCCGTTCTGCCAGGCCTCGAGCAGGCCCTGGACCTGCTTGCCGAGGCCGGCGGCGGCCCAGCCCAGGTGGGTCTCGAAGATCTGGCCGACGTTCATGCGCGAGGGCACGCCCAGCGGGTTCAGCACGATGTCCACCGAGGTGCCGTCTTCCAGGTAGGGCATGTCCTCGATCGGCAGGATCTTGGAGATGACCCCCTTGTTGCCGTGGCGGCCGGCCATCTTGTCGCCCGGCTGCAGCTTGCGCTTCACCGCCACGAACACCTTGACCATCTTCATGACGCCCGGCGGCAGCTCGTCGCCGCGCTGCAGCTTGTCGACCTTGTCCTCGAAGCGACGGTCCAGGCGCTTGCGGGCCTCGTCGAACTGGCGGCGCATGGCCTCCAGCTCGCCCATGGCCTTCTCGTCGTCGAGGGCGATCTGCCACCACAGGCCCGGCGCGATCTCTTCCAGCTTGTCGGCGGAGATCTCGCCGCGGCCCAGGCCCTTCGGCCCGGAGACGGCGTTCTTGCCGACCAGCAGCTGGCGCAGACGACCGGTCATGTTGCGGTTCAGGATCGCGAACTCGTCGTCGCGGTCCTTGCCCAGGCGGTCGATTTCCGACCGCTCGATGGCGAGCGCGCGCTCGTCCTTGTCGACGCCGTGACGGTTGAAGACGCGGACCTCGACGATGGTGCCGGCCACGCCCGGAGGCAGCCGCAGCGAGGTGTCGCGGACGTCGGAGGCCTTCTCGCCGAAGATGGCCCGCAGCAGCTTCTCTTCCGGGGTCATCGGGCTTTCGCCCTTCGGCGTCACCTTGCCGACCAGGATGTCGCCCGGCAGGACCTCGGCGCCGATCGCCACGATGCCCGCCTCGTCGAGGTTGCGGAGCGCTTCCTCGCCGACGTTGGGGATGTCGCGGGTGATCTCTTCCGGACCCAGCTTGGTGTCGCGGGCCATGACCTCGAACTCCTCGATGTGGATCGAGGTGAAGACGTCATCGCGCACGATCCGCTCGGAGATCAGGATCGAGTCTTCGAAGTTGTAGCCGTTCCAGGGCATGAAGGCGACGAGGGCGTTGCGGCCCAGCGCCAGCTCGCCCAGCTCCGTCGACGGGCCGTCGGCGATCACGTCGCCGGCGGCGATCCGGTCGCCCACGCGCACCAGCGGACGCTGGTTGATGCAGGTGGAGGTGTTGGAGCGCTGGAACTTCTGCAGGCGGTAGATGTCGACGCCCGGCTTGGTGGGGTCGGTCTCTTCCGTGGCGCGGACCACGATCCGGGTGCCGTCGATCTGCTCGACGACGCCGGAGCGGCGGGCGACCACGACGGCGCCGGAGTCCACGGCCACGACGCTCTCCATGCCGGTGCCGACCAGCGGCGCATCCGACTGGATGAGCGGCACGGCCTGCTTCTGCATGTTCGAGCCCATCAGGGCGCGGTTGGCGTCGTCGTTCTCGAGGAACGGGATCAGCGAGGCGGCCACCGAAACGACCTGCTTCGGCGACACGTCCATCAGGTCGACGGTGTCCTTGGCGAGCAGCGAGGGTTCGCCGTTCACCCGGCCGGGGACCAGGTCCTCGACGATCTCGCCGTCCTTCAGCTTGATGTTGGCCTGGGCGATGACGTGCTTCGCCTCTTCCATGGCCGACATGTAGACCACCTCGTCGGTGATCCGGCCGTCGCGGATGCGCCGGTACGGGCTCTCGATGAAGCCGTACTTGTTGACCACCGCGTGGGTGGCCAGCGAGTTGATCAGGCCGATGTTCGGGCCTTCCGGCGTCTCGATCGGGCAGATCCGGCCGTAGTGGGTCGGGTGCACGTCGCGGACCTCGAAGCCCGCGCGTTCCCGCGTCAGGCCGCCCGGGCCAAGCGCCGAGAGACGGCGCTTGTGGGTGATCTCGGACAGCGGGTTCGTCTGGTCCATGAACTGCGACAGCTGCGAGGAGCCGAAGAACTCCCGCACGGCCGCGGCCGCGGGCTTGGCGTTGATCAGGTCGTGCGGCATGACCGTGTCGATATCGACCGAGCTCATGCGCTCCTTGATCGCGCGCTCCATGCGCAGGAGGCCGACGCGGTACTGGTTCTCCAGCAGCTCGCCCACCGAGCGGACCCGGCGGTTGCCGAGGTTGTCGATGTCGTCGATCTCGCCGCGGCCGTCGCGCAGGCCCACGAGGGTCTGCAGCACCGCCAGCACGTCTTCCTTGCGCAGGATGCGCACGTCGTCCGGGCAGTCGAGCTCCAGGCGCATGTTCATCTTCACGCGGCCGACCGAGGACAGGTCGTAGCGCTCGCCGTCGAAGAACAGGCTCTTGAACATCGCCTCGGCGGCCTCGACCGTCGGCGGCTCGCCCGGGCGCATGACCCGGTAGATGTCGAAGAGGGCGTCCTCGCGGGCGGTGTTCTTGTCCACGCGCAGGGTGTTGCGCATGTAGGCGCCGACGGTGACGTCGTCGATGTCGAGCACGCTGAGGCTGGTGAAGCCCTGGGCCTCCAGCGCCTCCAGGAGCGTCGGGTCGAGCTCGTCGCCGGCCTCGGCGTAGATCTCGCCGGTCTCGAAGTTGACGAGGTCGCCGGCCAGGTACTTGCCGGTCAGGGCCTCAGGCGCGAGCAGCAGGGTCTTGAGGCCCGCGTCGGCGAACTTCTTGGCGTTCCGCGCCGAGATCTTGGTGCCGGCCGGGGCCACCTCTTCGCCGGTGTCGGCGTCGATCAGGGCGAACTCCGGCTTCACGCCGCGCCAGCGCTCGGGCTTGTAGGCGGTCGCCCAGCCCTCGCCCTTCTTCTCGTAGGCCAGGGTCTCGTAGAAGGTGGAGAGGATCTCCTCCCCGTCCATGCCCAGCGCCATCAGGAAAGTGGTGGCGGGCAGCTTACGGCGGCGGTCGATCCGAACGTAGACGATGTCCTTGGCGTCGAACTCGAAGTCGAGCCACGAGCCGCGGTAGGGGATCACGCGGGCGGCGAACAGCAGCTTGCCCGAGGCGTGGGTCTTGCCCTTGTCGTGGTCGAAGAAGACGCCCGGCGAGCGGTGCATCTGGGAGACGATGACGCGCTGGGTCCCGTTGACGATGAAGGTGCCCTTCTCCGTCATGAGCGGGATGTCGCCCATGTAGACGTCCTGCTCCTTGATGTCCTTCACGGAGCGGGCGCCGGTCTCCTCGTCCGTTTCGAAGACGATCAGGCGCAGCTTCACCTTCAGCGGCGCGGCATAGGTCATGTCGCGCTGGACGCATTCCTCGACGTCGTACTTCGGCTCCTCGAACTCGTAGGAGACGTACTCGAGCACCGCGCGCTCGTTGAAGTCCTTGATCGGGAAGACCGACTTGAAGACGGCCTCGATCCCCTCGTCCCGGCGCTCGCCCGGACGGACTTCCCGCTGCAGGAACTGCTCGTAGGAAGAACGCTGAACCTCGATCAGGTTCGGCATCTGCACGGCTTCAGGGATGCGGCCGAACGACTTCCGGATCCGCTTCTTACCGGTGAAGGATTGCGCCATTTTGGTCCCTTGAGGACGCGCGGGAACGGAGTCCCGCCGTCGAGCTTTCATATCCTGCGTCCACCCTCGTGCTTCCCGTGACGGGAAGCCGGACGCTGGAAAGCCCCTGTATCGTCAGGGGCGCCCCCTCGCATGGCCTGAGGGCGGCTGGCCATGCCTCGGAGCAATCACGCGCGAAGAACCGCGTCATCGGAATCGGAAATTTCGCGAAGGAGCCGAGATAGGCCTTTTGGCCGCGGAAGAAAAGCCCCCTTCTGCAACAAAATGGGCGGCGCCGAGTGGAGATCCCGACGCCGCCCTTCTGGTCAGTCCCGGGCATGTCCCGGGTAGTGCTAGCTTCCGATAGTCTACGCTGGTCGCGTATCCCCCAAACTAGGGAGATCACGGGGAAGTTCCCGTCCGTTCATCGACGGTTCATCGAAATCGCAGCCGAGCTTCTTCTCCTACTCCGCGGCCAGGGCCGGCGTGCGCGCCCCGAGCGGCCGCCAGGCGACCTCGGCGTAGCGCTGCCGGTACTGCGGATGCTCGGTGCCCATCCAGCGGTCCCACCATGTAAACCACGCGGCGTAGTTCCAGCCCGCCTGGGCGTGGTGCAGGTCGTGGTGGGTGGTGGTGACGATGAAGTCCAGCATCGGCCGCCCGTCCCGCCTGGCCGGCATCAGCTCGTAGCCCGAGTGCAGCAGGGTGTTGGTGACGATCTGGTAGAGCATCACCCACTGCATGGCGCTCGAGGCCATCGGGAAGACCATGGGAAAGACCACCACATAGCCGATCAGCAGCAGCGCCTCGCCCACGTCGAAGCTGTAGGCGGTGAACGGCGACGGGTTGTTGCTGCGGTGGTGGCGGCGGTGGAAGCGGCGGAAGAGCCGGGGGTCGTGCATCAGCCGGTGGGTCCAGTAGAACCAGGCGTCCAGGCCGACGATCCCGGCCAGGATCGAGACCCAGAACCAGGCGGGCCCCCAGCTGTCGGCGATCTTGCCCAGCGGATAGAGGCCGGCGCGGTACATGTACGCCATGAGCACGCCCACCGTGGCGAAGATGGCCATCGAGCGCAGCGAGAACATCAGCTCGACGGCGAGCTGGCGGGCCGGCGGCGTCGCCTCGCGGATCTTCCGCGCCCTCAGGAACGGGCGCAGCGCCACCCACAGCAGCAGCCACACCCCGAAGGTGAAGATCACATAGCGGGTGAGCGTCGGCTCAAGCTCGCGCAGCCAGATCCGGCCGGCGTCGAATAGAAACGCATCCATGGGCGATCCCCTCGCAGTTGGTGAGCGAAGGAGAAGGGAGCCGCCGCCCGCCGTCTCGCCGCGGCCGGAAAGGCCTCGCCGATTCCGGAATCAGACCGCTTCTTTCAGTTCCGGCGAGCCGCCGTTCAGGGCCTGGCGGCGCCATTCGGTGGGGCTTGCGCCAGTGGCGGCGCGGAAGGCGCGGTTGAAGGGGCCGAGGGAGCCGTAGCCGAGGTCGAAGGCGATGGCGGCGACGGTGGTGCGCGCCTCCGCCGGGTCGGCGAGGCGCCGCTTGGCCGCCTCGATGCGGTAGCTGTTCACGAAGTCGGCGAAGTTGCGGTGTCCCAGCCGGCCGTTGATCACCCGCCGCAGCCGGTGCTCGGGGATCTCGAGCTCGCGGGCCAGTCCGCCGATCGTCAGCCCCTCCCGCCGCCAGGCGCCGCCGGACATCAGCGCCTCCAGCTTCTGCAGGGTGAGCCGGTCCGCCGCCTCGGCGCGGGGGTCCGGCGCCGGCTCCGCCCGCCGCGCGGCGCCGAACACCGCCGGATCCGGCCGCAGCATCAGGGTGGCCAGCGCCAGGGTCAGCAGGACGAGCAGCAGGCCTCCGTAGGTCCGGCCGACGACGAACTGCAGCCAGGCCGCGTCCTGGCTCAGCCGGAAGGCGAAGGAGACGCCCACCTCGAAGACCACGAACAGGCAGGCCAGGCCGAGCAACAGGCCGCGGAACCGCCGCCGGCCCTCCAGGAGGTCGCCCGACCAGCCGCGCAGGATCACGCTGCCGGCGTGCATGGCGAGGAGCGCGGAGACGGCGTTGCGGCTCCACCAGATGGTGTCCGACCAGGGCGCCGGGACGGCCTTCATCACGAGACCCGAGGCGAGCAGCAGGGCGGCGGGGGCGAGCGTCAGCGCGGTGACCCGCAGGTCGGCGAACACCACCAGCACGAACAGCCAGAAGAGGCCCGCCACCGCGCACGCCAGGACGTACATCGGCCAGGGCATCGCCAGGGCGAGCCACAGATCCCAGGACTCGTTGACCATCCAGGCGGCCAGGCTGAGGCTGAACAGGGTGGCGGCCAGCTTCACGTCCCGGCGCAGGCCGCTGCGCAGGATGCCCACCATGACGATCAGGCTCAGGCCCACGGCGACGCCGTGGACGAAGGCGCTGACCAGGGCGGCGGAGTCGGCCATGGGGCGAGCCTAGCACAAAGAAAAAGGGCCGGAGGTCGCCCCCCGGCCCTTTCGGTGCTTCGTCTGGATCCCGGATCGCTGGGCGTCCGGGATAGTCCGGCTGGGCCGGACTACTTCACCTGGACGGAGGCGCCGGCTTCTTCGAGCTTCTTTTTGATCTCTTCCGCTTCCTGCTTGGAAACGTTTTCCTTCACGTTCTGAGGAGCGCCTTCGACGAGGTCCTTGGCTTCCTTCAGGCCGAGGTCCGGGCGAACCGCGCGGACTTCCTTGATCACGTTGATCTTCTTGTCGCCGCCGGCGGTCAGAACAACGGTGAACTCGGTTTGCTCTTCAGCGGCTTCGGCCGGAGCCGCGCCACCGGCGCCCGGAGCGGCGGCCACGGCCACCGGAGCAGCGGCGCTGACGCCCCACTTCTCTTCGAGCATCTTGGAGAGCTCGGCGGCTTCCAGAACGGTCAGGGCGGACAGGTCGTCCACGATCTTTTGGAGGTCGGCCATTTCAGTAGGTCCTTACGTAGATTGGGGTTGTCGGGAAGATGACGATCAGGCGGCGTCTTTGGTCGCGTACGCGTTGAAGACGCGCGCCAGCTGGCCGGCCGGAGCCTGCAGAACGCCAGCGACCTTGGTCGCCGGGGCCTGGAGGAGGCCGATGATCTTGGCGCGGAGCTGGTCGAGCGAGGGCAGCGACGCGAGCGCCGTCACCGAAGCCTTGTCCAGCACCTGCTGACCCATGAAGCCGCCGACAACGGTGAACTTGTCGTTGTCCTTGGCGTACTGGGTCGCGACCTTGGCGGCGGAGACGGGGTCCGGCGCGAAGGCGATGGCGACGGGACCCTTGAAGAGGCTGTCGCCCGCTTCGCCGATCGCACCGTCCAGAGCCTTCTGGGCCAGGGTGTTCTTCACCACCTTCAGCTGGGCGCCCTGCTCACGCAGACGGCCCCGCAGATCGGTCATTTCCGCAACGGTCAGACCCATGTAGTGGGTCACGACCACGGCGCCGGCAGCCGCGAAGTCGCCCTTGAGCGATTCGATGGCTTCCTGCTTTTGAGCGCGGTCCATTGCGGTCTCCATACTCAGGTTCGACCCGCGCGAGAGTGCGCGAGCCGGTAAGCTACCTGTCGAGTGAGAGAAGCCGCAGCCACGCGCCCGAGCCGTGGCGGCTCGCGTCGCGGACTATCATCTTCCCGTCTCCCGGCGGCCGAAGGAGGGCTCTCCTTCGCGTTATGGCTCCAGGTGGCCCCTGGATCCCCGCAGTTCTCTGACAGGCTCAGGCGCGTCCGGAGACGCCCCTGCCCTCGCCGGGCCCCTCAAGGGTCCGACGTGAAGGCGCGGCTCATACACGAAGCGGGCGGCGGACTCAACCGTCCCACTTGGGCGGCCGCTTCTCCATCCAGGCCTTCACGCCTTCCTTGTAGTCCGGCTCGCGGGCCATCTGCTCCAGCAGGGCCTCGGCGGCGCGCACGGCGCCCGCCGCAGCGCGGTGCAGGTCGCGGTAGATCTGGCGCTTGGTCTCGCGCGCCGAGCCGGGGGCGACGGTGCGCGCCAGGTCGCGGGCGTAGGCCAGGGCCTCGTCCATCAGGCGGTCGGCCGGGACGATGCGGTTGAGGAAGCCCATGGCCATGGCCTCCTCGGCGGTGAACACCCGGCTCGAGAGCAGGATGTCGTTGGCGTGGGTCAGGCCCACGATCCGCGGCAGCACCCAGGAGAGGCCGAACTCGGCGGGGAAGTTGAAGCGGCCGTGGGCCGCGGTGAACTTCACGCCCGGCGCGCAGAACCGCAGGTCGGCGAAGGCCGCCAGCACCAGGCCCACGCCCGCCGCCGCGCCGTTGATGGCCGCCAGGATCGGCTTGCCCACCCCGAAGTGGTAGGCGAAGGCCGCGTCGAAGGCGGGGTCGACGCCGTAACCGGGCTCGGCGATGTCCTGCGGGGTGCCCGGATCGTAGCCGCCCTTCTCCGAATGGCCCTCCAGCGCCTGCAGGTCGGCGCCGGCGCAGAACGCCTGGCCTTCGGAATCGCCGGTCACGACGATCACCCGCACGGCCGGGTCGCGGTCGGCCTCGGCGAGGATCCAGCGGTACTCGGTGTGCATCCGCCCGGTCCAGGCGTTGCGCCGCTTCGGCCGCGACAGGGTCACGACGGCGACGCCGTCCTCGACGGCGTAGCGGGTGGTCTTCAGCTCCATGGCGCTACCCTGCCACGGACAGCCGCAGGACGGGACCGTTCCAGTGGGCGTCGTCCCGGTCCAGCGCCTCCACGGCGCCCGTCACCGTCGCGACCTGCAGCCAGAAGGCCTGGGCCGGCAGGTTGCGGCGGGCGACGGCGATCTCCCACAGGCCCGGCCTGGCCCGCAGGGCCGCGAGCGCGGCCGCCCGGCCGACGCCCGCCCGCCGGTACGGTCGCCCGACGAAGAACTCGCCCATGTTGAAGTCGCAGGCGAGGCCGGAATGGCCTTCGCGGTTGATCAGGACGAAGCCCGCGGGCCGGCCGTCCGCGCGGATCAGCAGGGCCTCGCCGCCCGGCCGGTCCCAGTAGTCGTCGAGCGGCGGGTAGCGGCCGAAGCGGCCGTCCTCCTGGAAGTCCGCCTGGCGGGAGACCCAGAAGTCCGCGAAATCGTGCACGTAGAACTGGAAGAGGTTGGCGATCACCTCGCGGCGGTCGGGCCCGCACGGCTCCAGCTCGACGGCCATCTCAGTACAGGGGCTCGAAGCCGAACACCCAGGGCGTGTCGGTGTCGACCCGGACCTTCACCGCCTTCAGCTCGGGCGCGCCATAGACCTGCAGGCGGGTGATGTTGCCGTAGAGCGGCGGCTTGGACTCGCCCTGCCCGACCATGAACGGCCGGTCGATGACCAGCTCGTGGTAGTCGCCGTTGATCAGCAGCACCGGCTTGCCGAACTTCGCCGCCTCGTCGCGGATGGCGAACACGGTCCAGTAGAACGGCCCGTCGCTGCCGCCGCGGACCGCCTTGCCGGTGAAGTCGCCCCCCTCGCCGTCCACGAACATGCCGGCCTGCAGGGCCAGCACCACGGCCTTGGCGTTCTTCGCCCTGGCCTCGGCGAAGGCCGCCTTGATCCACTCCACGTTGGCGCGGTTGCGGGCGACGGCCTCGCGAAGGCGGACCTCGTCGTTGAGCGTCACGCCATTGCCGGAGCCGGGCACGCTGAGGGTGGCGAAGACCACGCCGGCCCGCTCCCAGCGGGTGTTCTCCGCCGTCTGGGTGGCGGGCATGACATCGGTCTGGCGGACCAGCGGCATGGTGCGCCCGCCCAGGCTCTGCGGGCGGCCGAAGTAGGTTTCGCGGATGGTCCGCAGGCTCGCCAGGGGGTCGGCGAAGCCCGCGCCCGACCAGGAGCCGTCGAAGGCGCGCAGCGGCAGCAAGAGGCCCAGGTCCTGCGGCGTCGCCTTGCCGCCCATGAAGCGATGGTAGGCTTCCAGGACGTCGGGCCGGCGGCAGTCCACCCATTCGTTGTCGCCCGGGGTGTAGACCACCGGGTGGTCGAACTTGGCGAACTGGCCGAGCACATAGCGGTGGTTGGCCTCGGTGCAGGGCTCCGCGCCCCAGGTGTCGCCGACATGGATCGAGAAGGCGGGCTTCGCCTGGTTAATCTTCTGGATCAGGGCGTCGTAGACCGGCAGGTCGCGGGGCAGGTTGTAGGCGGTGTCGCCCAGCGCCACGAACTCGAACCGCTCGGCCTTCGCCGGCGAGGCGGCGGCCAGCACGACGGCGGCCAGGACACCCAGGAACGCACGCAGCATCATCACGCCCTCCCCTTGTCGTTTGCGGGGAAGCCTAGCCGAACGGCCAAGCTTGGGGGCAAGAAAAAGGCGCGGGCCTCGCGACCCGCGCCTCGATCCTTCAGGCTGAGCCCGGAGCCTAGGCGGCGCCGAACGAACCCGCGTCCACCCTCACGCCCGGACCCATGGTCGAGGAGAGGCTGATCTTCTTGATGTAGGTGCCCTTGGCGCCCGACGGCTTCGCGCGGTTCAGCGCCTCGACCATCGCCTTCACGTTCGCCAGCAGCTGCTCCTCGGTGAAGGAGGCCTTGCCGATGCCGGCGTGGATGATGCCGGTCTTCTCGGTGCGGAACTCGATCGAGCCGCCCTTGGCGTCCTTCACGGCCTGGCCGACGTTCGGGGTCACGGTGCCGACCCGCGGGTTCGGCATCAGGCCGCGCGGGCCCAGCACCTTACCCAGACGGCCCACCAGGGCCATCATGTCGGGGGTGGCGATCACCCGGTCGAAGTCCATGAAGCCGCCCTGGATGCGCTCCACCAGGTCCTCGGCGCCGACGACTTCGGCCCCGGCGGCCTTGGCTTCCTCGGCCTTGGCGTCCTTGGCGATGACGGCGACGCGGACGTCACGGCCGGTGCCGGACGGCAGGGCCACGACGCCACGGACCTGCTGGTCGGCGTGACGCGGGTCGACGCCCAGGTTCACGGCGATCTCGACGGTCTCGTCGAACTTGGCGTTGGCGTTGGCCTTCACCAGCTTCACGGCGTCTTCGGGCGTCAGGGTGGCCGAACGGTCGCCGGTCCACTTCTGCATGCGCTTCGGTTGCTTCGCCATCTCTTAGGCCTCCACGATCTGCAGGCCCATCGAGCGGGCGGAGCCCTCGATGATGCGGGCGGCGGCCTCGACGTCGTTGGCGTTGAGGTCCTTCATCTTCTTCTCGGCGATCTCGCGCAGCTGGGTGCGGGTGATCTTGCCGACCGTCTCGCGGCCGGTCTTGTTCGCGCCGGACTTAATGCCCGCGGCCTGCTTGATGTAGAAGGTCGCCGGCGGGGTCTTCGTGACGAAGGTGAAGGACTTGTCCTGGTAGACCGTGATCACGGTCGGCAGGGGCGTACCCTTCTGTTCCTTCTCGGTGCGGGCGTTGAATTCCTTGCAGAAGCCCATGATGTTGACGCCGCGCTGGCCGAGCGCCGGCCCGATGGGCGGCGACGGCGTGGCGGAGCCCGCGGGCACCTGCAGCTTGATGTAGCCCAGAATCTTCTTGGCCATCTTTGCTCCTCATGGCCGGAGACCGGCCGGTTTGAGCCGTGGTGCGAGGTTACGGTGGCCGCCCTCTCCCACGGGTTTGAAATCGCGAACGGAAAACGGGAAACGCGCCCGCTCGCGAAGGGCGCGCTCCTACCAGCTAAAGGAGGCCGCGGCAACCGCGGCCCGGCGGCTAGCCGATCTTCTCGACCTGGCCGTACTCCAGCTCGACCGGCGTGGCGCGGCCGAAGATGGAGACGGTGACGCGCAGGCGGGCGCGCTCCTCGTCGACCTGCTCCACCGAGCCGTTGAAGCTCGCGAAGGGGCCGTCGGTGACGCGGACCTGCTCGCCGATCTCGAAGGAGATGGTCGGCTTCGGCCGCTCCACGCCCTCTTCGATGGCGCCGATGATGCGTGCGACTTCCTTTTCGGAGACCGGGATGGGCTTGGAGCCCGAGCCCAGGAAGCCCGTCACCTTCGGGGTGTTCTTGATCAGGTGGTAGGCCTCGTCGGTGAGCTCCATCTTCACGAGCACATAGCCCGGGAAGAACTTGCGCTCCGAGTTGACCTTACGGCCGCGGCGGATCTCCACCACGTCCTCGGTCGGCACCAGGATCTCGGAGAAGTTCTCGTCGAGCCCCTGGGCGTGGGCCTGCTCCTTGATGGACTCCGCCACCTTCTTCTCGAAGTTCGAGTAGGCGTGGACGATGTACCACTTGTGGCGGGGATTGGATTGCTGTTGGGCGGCTTCGGACATTGGATTACCCCGCGGTCGCCAGGCGGAGGATGAAGGACAGGGCCACCTGCAGGAAGGTGTCCACGCCCCAGAAGAACAGCGCGGCGAGCGTCACCATGATGGCGACCATCACCGAGGTGATCCAGGTCTCCTTGCGGCTCGTCCAGGTGATCTTGCGCGCCTCCGCGCGGACCTCACGGGCGAACTGGGGGATGCTGGTCTTCTTCTTCGGGGCCTGAGCGACACCCGCGGGCGAGGCCATCGCCGCGGCGGTCTTCGCGGCGCGGTTCCTCATCGCTTGCGGGGTCGAGCCCGGTTTCCTGGCCATGGCGGCGTCTTCAAACTCGTCGTTAGGAGCGGCCCTCGCGGCGCGCCCCGGTTCACTTCACGCAGACATATATAGGGTGGCAGGAGTGGAGGGACTCGAACCCCCGGCCCTCGGTTTTGGAGACCGATGCTCTACCAGCTGAGCTACACTCCTACGACCAGCCCGATGTGGTCCGGCGCTCCGAACAATGAACAGCGCGCCGGAAAGCGGCTAGGCCTGCCGGCGCGTTCGGCTCATCGCCGGAGCCGGGTCGTTTAGCAGGGAGCCCCCCTTCGGGCAAGGCGGGATCGAAGCGCCGCTCAGGCCGTTCGGAGGGGGACGCGCAAGGCGAATCCACCCGAGGCGAACATGGCCGGCCAGGACATCCAGAAGCAGTACAACCGCGACGACGAGATGAAGCCTGGCCGCCCGCCGCGGCCGTCGCAGGAGCCCGGCGGGGCCGAGTCGTCCACCCGAACCGACAAGACCATGACCGACCCAGCCACGGGCGCGCCGCAGGGCGGCGCGCCGATCCCGAACCAGTCAGAAGCCGATCAATCCGACGACCTGGACGACTAGTCGGCCGCAGGCGGGGGCGCCGGCGCCGCGCACTGGATGCCCTGGTACTCGACCTTCACGTCGGTGAGCTTGGGCCCGCAGGGCGTCACCTCCCCCGCCGACCGGCCGGTGACCGCCACGGCGACGCCGCGGCCGAGATCGATGCCGGCGTGGGTGACGTCATAGGCCTTGCCCTTCGCCACGATGGTCACGCAGTTGGCTTGCGGCGCCTTGGGGCAGCCGATGGCCACCACCTTCTCGCCCTGGGCCTCGCCGCCGGAGGCCTGGGCGGTGCTCGTCGCCCCTTCGCCGCACCCCACGAGGGCCATCGCCGAAGCCATGGCCGCGAAACTCCCTAGCACGCGCATCTGGGTCTTCCTTCGCACACGTCCTGTCCCTGCTCGGACAGGTCGACTGTGCGCTCCGACTCGGGGGCCGGCAACGGGAATTTCGCCGTTATGTCGAATCGATAAGCCGTTGTTTTTCTTGGAACGCCTCACAACCGCCGAAGGATGGTCGACCGCTCGACGCAACGGGCGGTTGCGTCCCTAGGAGCCCTCCGCGATGCGCACCCGCCCGATGCCGGAGACCGACTTGCGCACGGGGCCGGAGACCGACTTCACGCTGACCCCGCCGAGGCCGGAGATCGAGGCGTTGAGCGCCCCCACCGGGCCGTCGAACTCGACGCCGCCGACGCCGGAGACCGAGGCCCGCAGCGAGGTCGCCCGGCCCGCCGCCACCCGCACCTTGCCAACGCCCGAGACGTCGGCGCTGACCGGCCCGTAGAGCTCGTCGATGCTCACCCCGCCGGCGCCGGACAGCTCGGCGTCGAGGCCGTTGCGGATGCGCGTGGCGTGCACGCTGCCGGCGCCGGAGATGTCGACCTCCAGGCTCTCGGCGGCGCCCATGCGCACCGAACCCGCCCCGGACTCGCTGATGGTCGCCTTGCCGGCCACGTCGGCGACGGTCCAGCTGGAGCAGCCGGAGTTGGAGAGCCGGACCGAGCGGGCGCGGCCGATCACGCCCGACACCGCGCCATCGGCCGAGACGTCGACGTTGCGCGGCGTGCGGATCACCACCTGCGGCGTGTCCGCGTGGGCGACGTCGCCGACGCCGCGGACCTTGATCTTCTGCCGCTCGCCGCGGCCGTGGCAGTCGCGGATGCGGCGATCGAGGTCGCCGTCGATGACGGTGCGGTCGCCGAGGGTGCGGATGGTCAGCGGCAGCCGCGGATTGGGCGCAGTGACCTCCACCCGCACGTCGGTGCGGTCCTCCGGGATCACCGTGACGCGGGCCACCGCGTCCCTGATCTCCACCGACGCCGCCTGGGCCCCGCCCGCGAACGCCGTGGCCACAACCGCCAGACCGATCACCTGAACCTTCATCGCCGTCCCTCCAGCCGATGGAGGGACGCTAGTCCCGCGGATGGGCCGGGGCAGCTTAAATCGAGGTCATGACTTTCCGGTCATGGGGGCTTCGCCGGACAAAGAAAAAGGCCGCCGGGGTGTCCCCGGCGGCCTCTTCGTCTTCGTGCTCAGGCAGCAGGTGCTACTTGATGATCTTGGCCACGACGCCCGCGCCGACCGTCCGGCCGCCTTCGCGGATCGCGAAGCGCAGGCCCTGGTCCATGGCGATCGGCGTGATCAGCTCGACGAGCAGCTCGGCGTTGTCGCCGGGCATGATCATCTCCACGCCTTCCTTCAGCTTGATGATCCCGGTCACGTCCGTGGTGCGGAAGTAGAACTGCGGACGGTAGTTGGTGAAGAACGGCGTGTGACGGCCGCCCTCTTCCTTCGTCAGGATGTAGGCCTCGGCCATGAACTCGGTGTGCGGGGTGATCGAGCCCGGCTTGCAGAGCACCTGGCCCCGCTCGACGTCCTCGCGCTTGGTGCCGCGCAGCAGCACGCCCACGTTGTCGCCCGCCTGGCCCTGGTCCAGCAGCTTGCGGAACATCTCCACGCCCGTGCAGGTGGTCTTCTGCACCGGACGGATGCCGACGATCTCGACTTCCTCGCCGACCTTGATCACGCCCTTCTCGATCCGCCCGGTCACCACCGTGCCGCGGCCCGAGATCGAGAACACGTCTTCCACCGGCATCAGGAACGGCAGGTCGATCGGACGCTCCGGCTGCGGGATGTAGGCGTCGACCGCCGCCATCAGCTCCAGGATCTTCTGCTCGCCGATCTCCGGGTTCTTGCCCTCGACCGCCGCCAGGGCCGAGCCCTTCACGATCGGGATGTCGTCGCCCGGGAACTGGTAGGACGACAGGAGCTCGCGCACCTCCATCTCCACCAGGTCCAGCAGCTCCTCGTCGTCGACCATGTCGACCTTGTTCATGAACACCACCAGCGCCGGCACGCCCACCTGACGCGCCAGCAGGATGTGCTCGCGGGTCTGCGGCATCGGGCCGTCGGCGGCCGACACCACCAGGATCGCGCCGTCCATCTGCGCCGCGCCCGTGATCATGTTCTTCACATAGTCGGCGTGCCCGGGGCAGTCGACGTGGGCGTAGTGACGGTTCGCCGTCTCGTATTCCACGTGCGCCGTGTTGATCGTGATCCCACGGGCCTTCTCTTCCGGCGCCGCGTCGATGTCCGCATAGGCCATCGCCTTCGCACCACCGGCCTTCGCCAGCGTCATCGTGATCGCCGCCGTCAGCGTCGTCTTGCCGTGGTCAACGTGACCAATCGTGCCGATGTTGCAGTGCGGCTTCGTGCGTTCGAACTTTTCTTTGGCCATCAGGGTCCTGCCGGGCGTTGTTCAACTGAAATGATAACTTGGAGCGGGTAGCGGGAATCGAACCCGCATCCTCAGCTTGGAAGGCTGCTGCACTACCATTGTGCTATACCCGCCAAGGTGGACGGGGTCGCCCAAACTCTCCTCGTTCGGACCGAGCGCGTGGTGGGGGAAGTAGGACTCGAACCTACGAAGGCGTACGCCAGCGGATTTACAGTCCGCCCCCTTTGCCACTCGGGACATTCCCCCGCGCGCTCGGAGCCACGTTGAGAGCCACGAACAAAAGCCTTCCGCCAAGGCTGCGAGGAGCTTTAAGAGCGCCGAACGCAACGTCCTGGAGCAGGCTTCCCGTCCGGGGCCCCAATTTGGAGCGCGTCTTATAGTGGCCTCGCACCCCGAACGCAACGACGCCCGGAAAGGGAAAAAACGTCCGCCCCAGCACCGCTTCCAGAGGCGGTCTGAAGCGCCGTCCGAAGACTGGATCTGGGGGTGGCACGCGGTGGAGGCGGCGCTGGCCAATCCGGCGCGCGGGGCGCCCCAGCGGCTGCTGGTCACGCCGGAACGGGCCCGGCAGGTCGAGGCGCGATTCGGCCGGCTCGCCGGCGTCGAGACCGCCGACAACCAGTTCATCGCCCAGAACCTGCCGCAGGGCGCGGTGCACCAGGGCGTGGCCCTGCGCGCCGAGCCGCTGGAGCCGGCGGACCTCGCCGACCTCGAGGCGAAGCCCGGCGCGATCCTGCTGATGCTCGACCAGGTGACCGACCCGCAGAACGTCGGCGCCATCCTGCGCTCGGCCGCGGCGTTCGGCGCGGCGGGCGTGATCCTGCAGGACCGCCACGCCCCGCGCTTCACCGGCGCACTGGCCAAGGCCGCGGCCGGCGCCCTGGAGAAGATCCCGGTCGCCCGGGTGGTCAACCTGTCCCGCGCGCTGGAGGAGCTGGCCGAGCTCGGCTGGCGGGCGGTGGGCCTGACCGGCGCGGCCGAGCAGGACCTGGCCCAGGCCCTCGACGGGACGCCCACCGTGCTGGTCCTGGGCTCCGAGGGCGAGGGCATGCGCCGGCTGGTGGCCGAGCACTGCGACGCGCTCGCCCGGATCCCCATGCCGGGCGGCTTCGAGAGCCTCAACGTCTCCGCCGCCGCCGCGGTGGCGCTCTACGAGGCGTCGCGTCCGCGCGGCTGAACAGTTGCAGCCCGCGCCCGCCTGACGCATTGAGGCCGGATGTTCGAAGAGCTGTTCAGCGCCGGCGGCCTGTCCGCCCTCCTCCAGGTCCTGATGATCGACCTCGTGCTCGCGGGCGACAACGCCGTCGCCGTGGGCCTGGCCGCGGGCGCCCTGCCCCCGGCCCAGCGGCGCAAGGCGATCCTCTACGGCCTGATCGCCGCGGTCGTGCTGCGGATCGGCTTCGCGCTGATCACCACCCAGCTGCTGGGCATCGTCGGCCTGCTGTTCGCCGGCGGCCTGCTGCTGCTCTGGGTCTGCTGGAAGATGTGGCGCGAGCTGCGCCACCAGGCCGAGCCCGAGGAGGCGGCCGCCGAGGCGGTGCTGGACGCCGACCCGACCACCGAACCCACCGGCGCCGTCGCCAAGCGCCAGCCGAAGTCGTTCAAGGACGCCTTCATCCAGATCCTGATCGCCGACGTCTCCATGTCGCTGGACAACGTCCTGGCCGTGGCCGGCGCGGCGCGGGAGCATCCGACGATCCTGGTGTTCGGCCTGCTGCTGTCCATCGCTCTGATGGGCGTGGCGGCGAGCTGGATCGCCCGGCTGCTGCACAAGTACCGCTGGATCGGCTACGTCGGCCTGATCATCGTCCTCTACGTGGCCCTGCACATGATGTGGGAGGGCCACCGGACCGTGGTCGTCGACCTCAACCAGACCCAGGCCTACAACGGCTTCATGCCCGACATGCTGGACATCGGCCCCGAGGAAGAGGCCAAGCAACGGGCGCACTAGGCCCGCGGGCCACCCTCATCCACGTCGACATGGATGAGGGGTCAGGCGCGGCTGGACGGGTGTGCGGCTGGACGGGGGTTCACCTTGGCAAAGACCGGCCACGAGGGTCTCACGGACCCCCGGCCAGCTCCAAGGAATCACGAGGCCTAATCCGTCAGCCGGCCTCAGGCCCGCCGAACCGGGCGACCCATTCGGCGACCTGGGCATCCTCGACCTTGCGGAACAGCACCTCGGGCGCCTGGACCTTGCGGCCGGGCTCGAGCGTGCGCAGCAGGCCCAGGCCGTCGAGCGCCGGCCACTGGCCCGGGAAGCCCTCCCCTACCGCCAGCGCGATCTTCTCGGCGGCGAAGGGGATGAAGGGCTCGGACACCTTCGCGAACAGGGCCACCAGGTTCAGGCCGAAGCGCACGGCCACGGCGGCGCGGTCGCGATCGGTCTTGATCGCCGTCCAGGGCGCGGCCTCGGTGAGGTACTGGTTGCCCAGCACCCAGAGCTGGCGGAGCGCCGTGGACGCCTTGCGGAACTCGCGGTCCTCCAGGTGGCCGGTGAGCTCGCGCAGCTTGGCCAGCACCTCGTCCTCGAGCCTCGCCTCCAGCGGCCCCGGCTCGCCGCCCTCGGGCACCACGCCGTCGAAGCGGTTCTCGGTGAACTTCAGGATCCGGTTGACGAAGTTGCCCAGCACGTCGGCCAGGTCGGCGTTCACCTGCGCCTGGAACTGCTCCCAGGTGAAGGTGGCGTCGGAGGTCTCCGGCGTATTGGCGGTGATCCACCAGCGCCAGTAGTCGGCCGGCAGGAGCTCCAGCGCATGGTCCATGAACACCCCGCGCTTCAGCGAGGTGGAGAACTTGCCGCCGTAGTAGTCGAGCCAGTTGAAGCCCTTGAGCTGGTCGACCAGCTTCCAGGGGCGCGCTTCCACCGTGGACCAGGTCCCGTCGGCGGCCAGCCGCTCGTTGACCCCGATCAGGGTGCAGGGGAAGCCCACGGTGTGGAAGGGCACGTTGTCCTTGCCCATGAACTCCACGTAGGTGACGTCGGCCGCCGCCTCGCCCCGCCACCAGCGCTCCCACTCGGCGTCTTGCGCCGGCCCGCGGCCGGCCTCCTGGGCGCGCGCCTCGGCCCACTCCCAGGTGGCGGCGATGTACTCGATCGGCGCGTCGAACCAGACGTAGAACACCTTGCCCGCCAGGCCCTCGATGTCCGGGGTCTTGCCCTCCGGGTTCGGGCCCCATTCGAAGGCGTTGACCGGCACGCCCCACTCCAGGTCGCGGGTGATGCCGCGGTCCTGCAGGCCCTCGTCCAGCCACTTCAGCGCGATGGAGGTGACGAGGTTGGGCCAGGAGGCCCGCTTGCTCTCGATCCAGTGGCGCAGCTTGCCGGCGAACAGGCTCTGGCGCAGGAACAGGTGCTTCGAGCCGCGGATCTCGATGTCCTCGGAACCCGAGACCGCCGAGCGGGGCTTGAGCAGGTCGGCCGGGTCCAGCACCCGGGTGCAGTTCTCGCACTGGTCGCCGCGCGCCGCCTCGTAGCCGCAGTGCGGGCAGGTGCCGATCACGTAGCGGTCCGGCAGGAAGCGCCTGTCGGCGTTGGAATAGACCTGCTGGGTCACCCGCTCCTCGATGAAGCCGGCCTCCCAGAGCGTCTGCGCGAAGCGTTGGGTCAGCCGGTGGTTCTGCGGCGAGGACGAGCGGCCGAAGTGGTCCCAGGACAGGCCGAAGGCGCGGCCGAGGTCGTGCTGCACCCGGTGCTGCTCGGCGCAGAACGAGGCCGGGTCCTGGCCGAGCTCGGCGGCGGCCAGCTCCGTGGGCGTGCCGTGCTCGTCGGTGGCGCAGATGTAGAGCGTCTCGCGGCCGCGGGCCCGCTGGAAGCGGGCGTAGACGTCGGCCGGCAGCATGGAGCCCGCCAGCGTCCCCAGGTGCTTGATCCCGTTGATGTAGGGCAGAGCGGACGTGATCAGGATGCGGGACATGACGCCTTCGGGAGGGTTGCGGCCGCGGACGGCGGCCGACGCGGGCTTATAGGCCGCGCGAGATGGCCTGCGAAGCGCGGCTTGGCAAGGTGGGGGTGGTGGTGGGCGGGGTGGATGTTGGGGCCGCCGGCTCAGGGCGCGAGCGGGACTGGTTCCCGCGGAACATCCGCTAATGACTCAAAGCGGAAGTTCGAAACGTCCGCTTCCGGCGGTCACGCCAAGCTTTACCGTGGGAGTCGTTTCTGATTCCCCGTGAGGGTGTCTCGCGCTCTCCGCATGATCAAGCTTCCGACAGCATCGCGCATCCGCGACGGGTCGGAAGCCCACGTCCGAAGTGCTCCTCGCGAGGAGTAGGGCCAGTTTGCTCCTCTGGCGCTTGCCGGTGGCAATCGCAAACGTCTGTATGCGCTGGAAAACAACGTTTGCTGATCACATTGACATCTGCCCCATCGCGCTGAAGCTGTAGCCAAGCTTGAAGTCGCGTCCGCGATGAGTCGGGCGAGCAGGGAGCGGCGCAATAGAAGTCATCCCTATTCATTTCGACGTGCCGGGCCATGAAATCCCGCTCGCAACATTCGTCAGGACAGCTTCCGAGACCGAGGCGGTTATCCGCGCGTTCACCGCTGAACTGCTGGGGGCCGAGCTTCAAGTCGAGCTGTTCGTACTGCCACCCGAGGAAGGCACGTTTCTCCAAAGACTGGGGGTGATTGCCCTTGCGTGGGGGGCTGTCTGGGCCTTCACGGAGAGTGACGTCGGCAAGGGCTTCATCAAGGGGCTCACAGGTCATGAACCCGCCTACTGGGCCGAAGTTGCGGGGAAGGCGGCGCGGGAAGCTGGAGAGGCGGCGATCACGGCAGCCGAGGCGCACCACGAACAGCAGAAGAAGTTTGAAGAATTAGTGATAGTAGAAGCCACCATGTCTTTCCTTCAGAAGCCAACAGCTGAGCTGGAGGATATAGGCGTCCCTCGCACTCGGTTCCGGAATGCGTACGCTGCCAAGAACGCATTCTACGATGCGTGCGAAGCCACGCCGCGGCTCCGAGCAATCGGCTTTTCGGAAGCGCCAGTCTTCCCGATCCGGAAGGAGGACTTCGGCCGATTGCAAACGGACTTGCTGCCGAAGCTCGAAGACGTTCAACCGCCGTGGCTGGTGGGCACGGTCGTCCTTCATGTGACCTCACCCAACTGGGATCGAGCTGACCGGGCGCGTGCTTGGAAAGGACGCGATCAGCAGGGGCGGGAGCGTTATTTTCGAGTCGAGGATGAAGAGTTCTGGCAGCGAGTCGCGGCAGGCGCGGTTAGCACGCACGTAATCGACACGATGAAGGTTCAGTGGGCCTTTCGGGGGCGGCCCGACCATCCGAAGCACTGTCGGGTATTGCGGGTACTAGAGTTCAACGGCCAGAGGCTAGCAAGACCGCTGAGCGATGATGCCTTGGCGGCTCAGCTTGGGAAACTGGATGAAGTTGCACAGGACCAATACGACCTCTTCGGCGACTGGCCGGAGCAATCCACCTGAGACAGCGTGTAGGTTTCTCGACTGCAGCCACGGTCATCTCGGCGGATCTCCAGCGCGGCACAAGGGCAGCGCGGGCACTTGGAGGCAGCGAATTGGCGCGGGGCGACGCAACGAAGACCGTTACGCGAACCGGATACGAGCTGACGAAACCAGACGTGGCGTCGAGCCAACTCGCGACGGCCATCTGGCTTTGGGCGAATGAATGGGACCCCGCATCCGTCCATGTCTTGGCCAGCGCAGCTGCCGAGATCATTGGAGTCTTGCGACGCACACAGGCTAGGCCCCGGCGGAGTCCGAGGTTCTCAATGGGCTAGCTGGAGAGTTCTCGGAAGAGTTCGAGAGTTACCTCAAAGCATCATTCAATTTCATGTAGCACGGCGCCAGGGATGCTGGCGCAGCCATAGCCTTCAATCCGGCCGAGTCAGAATGGGTAATCTATCATGCTTGCGTAGATTACCTCGCAACCTTTGCCGTGACTCCGCCAGAAGCGCTGCTCTTTCTAGTGTACATGAGGGACCACTGGCCGTGGCTCATACGATCAGACAGTGCCGATCCGGTTGGAGCACTTCGCGAACAGGAGAGAGGCAAGGCAGAGGGCGACAAGGTGGAGCGTCGAGACGTGGCGCGCACTCTGATGGCATTGCATCAGTTCGCGGCCCACCTTCGCGACGTTGGCGAGCATGATCATCCACTACTGCAGCCCACCCTTCCGCGAGCGATGCCGCGCAGGTAGTCCGCGCTTACCATTGGATTGACTCGGCAGGATACGGCATGCCGCGCACTTCACTTGAAGATCTTCAGCCCGAACTGGCCACCGCGATTCGAGCGAATGAAGCGGTCGTGTTGAGCTATCTCTCCACGCTCAGTTTTATCGTGATGCAAGGGGCGAGGGACCCTTCATTTCGCGACACCCACGTGTTCAGCTACCTGGCTCAGGACCTTCTTCAGTCAGCAATGGCGCTGATCATCCTGCCCCGCGAAGGTATATTGAACGCAGCGAAGCGCGAGCTTCGATTCGTTCTTGAAGCGTCGATCAAGCTTGCGTTTGTGGAGCAAGAGGGTACCACCGCGACGGTGCAAGAGAAGCTGGAGCGTTTCGACAAAGAACTCGCCTCTGCAAAAATTAGCGTCAAAAACGCGCTGAAACTCCAACTCCTTCCGGAGGCGGACCGTGACGCGTTCCGAGTGGAAGTTGGGCGGCTGTTCTCGCTGACTTCGGGCTATGTCCACCTTACGCCTTCGCAGATTTTGGAATCCATCAGTGCGGCAGAGGCCGGCATCACTGCCGGAAAGGAACGGCCGTCTGACGTCGAATCGCTGACTTCCGTCGTGGAGCGTGTCTTGGCGGTGTCGCTGGTTCTGCTCTTCCACGCGTTTCCCTACTGGGTCGCAGGTGACTGGATGGTCGAGGAGAATGGGCTATCCAACCGGTGGCACTTCTCCGCTTCGCGTTTTGTGGCGGCAATGGATTCGGAGTTCGATTACAAGCACGAACGCCAGAAAAGCCTGCCGCAAATTCAGAGAGATCGGCAGGCCCGCATTCGCTTTTAGCCAGTCGCACTGATTTCGAGCGAGAGCCGGAACGCTGAGCCGGTTCACGGCTTCCCACGTCCGTGCTGGCGCTGCCGATGCCGTGGCTTGGGCGAACGCGCGCGCCTTCTCCCTGAGGGTGGTTCTTACACTACAGTGTGTCGTAGTGATCAATGATCGCTTGGGCGTACTCCTTACCAAGGCCCTGACCATTCAAACTGCCTATGTGGTCACAGAACGCCGTGGCCCGAGTCCGCAAAACGCGGTGACGGCCTAGGTCGGGATGCTTCCTCGCCCACTCGTGGTAGATCGCAAGTACCTCATGAGCGCCGACTAGTGCGGCAAACACATTCGTGTCGGCTTCGGCAATGAATGTAGAGACGGTTCGTATGGCGTTTTCACAATCTTTGGCGCCGACAACCACATGTGTCACGGCATCCCAGGGTACCGATCGCGCGGTGTCTGCGCCGAACTGATGCGCGATCCGGTTTCGCTTGTTCTGAATTTTTTGAAGGTCGGGTTCGAGTGCAGTTAGTTTTGCTGGCAGCCGACCGAAGACCATCTCAAGCCGGCGAAACCGCTGCTTCCAAAGTCCGCTGGTGAAGCCGTCCACGGCAGCTTCGATGGATTTATTCCAGCCCGCCGGTGGCGTGGCCTTGCCGAGGACGAACGCATATCCGTCCACGCCCGTAAGCGAGCGGTCGAGCAAATCCGGGTTCGCCTGAAGCGCCGTCGTCGTGATCGACTTTACGTAGACTTCGAGCAGAGACGCCGCAGAGATCAGCACATGCTGGCGCGTCCAGTCCCGGAACTCGTCTGAGGCACTCTCCCACTCGGCGGCCGTAGTGTAGACCCCGTGGACACCGGGCCCCGGGCGCGGAAAGCGAATTGAGGAGAAGCCCGACTTCAGGTGGGTACGAGCTCGCTCGGCCACCCAGAACACGTTGTTGAACCTAGTCAGGTTCTGCTTCGCGACTTGCCGGGCTAGAGAAGTTCCGAAAGGGGGGGTGCGGGGAAGCTGTGGCATTCCTAGAAACTCTGCGCGGCGAGGCTCCGCTTTAGCATGTAGAGGCTCAGGCCAGGGAAGCCGCGCAAGAGCCGTTGAACGTCCGCTTTTGGAATTGGCCCCAAGTTCCGCTCTTGGCGCAATGCCGACCTTTAGAACACGACCAAGCCGCCTTCGCCTGACGGCGGGTGGATCTGGCCGCTTTCGTAGGGCCCCTCCTCGCTGCTGATCCGCAGGAGGGCGCCGTTGGCGAAGGTGAGCGTGAGGGAGCGCGGTTCGCTGTCCAGGGCCGTGATGCGCTGCTGGATCAGCTCGCGGAGGAAGACGGGTCCCACGTCCTGCTCGTCGCTCGCCTGATGGCTGTGGGTCTGCCCCGCCGCATCGACGTGTTCGAACGGGCCTTCGATGGTGATCTGGCCTCCGTCGGAGAACCGGACCTGGGTCGACCAGGGGTCGAGGCAGACCTGGCCGACCTCCAGGCCGATCAGGAATTGCAGATCGGCGGCGGGTGGGAACGGGTGCATGCCGGGAGCTTCACCCAGCTTGGGGCGCGGGGCAAACCTTGGCGTTCGCCCGCGCCCCCTTACGCCCCCAGCCGCCCCCGCACCTCGTCGACCACCGCCCACCAGTCGCCCGGGGTCGGCTGGCGGAAGAGGGTGGCCGTCGGATACCAGGGGCTGTCGGGGCGGGCGCGGAGCCAGCGCCAGTCGGTTCCGGTGGCGGGCAGCAGGATCCAGACGGGCTTGCCCATGGCGCCGGCCAGGTGGGCGACGGCGGTGTCGACGGTGATCACGCGCTCCAGGCGCCGCACGATCCCGGCGGTCTCGGCGAAGTCCGCGGCGCCGGTGTCCTCCGGATGCAGGCTGACGGCGCCGGGGAGGTTGAAGAGGTCGGCCTCGATGGGCTTGGGCAGGGAGCGGTTCGCGTCGTTGGGGTGAGTGGGGCGGCCGCGGGTGACGAGGCCAATGCCCTGCCCGCCTGGCCCCTCCCCGCCGCCCTCGGGCCCGCCTTTCGGGCCCTTCAGCCAGACGCCGTCGGGGATGGTCTCCAGCGTCGTGCCGAAGCGGAGCGGCAGGGAGCCCAGGAGCACCCAGGCGTCGCAGGCCGGCAGCTTGGCCTGGCCCTCGGCCGGGATGACGGTGACGCCGAGCGGGGCCAGCAGGGTCTCCAGGCCCGGGCGGCAGACCAGGGTGACCGCGATGCCGCGGGCCTTCAGCAGCGGGACGTAGCGGGCGAACATGATCTGGTCGCCGAAGCCCTGCTCGGGCCAGACCAGCAGGGACTTCACGGGCTCGCCGCGCCACTCGCGGAACGGCAGCTTCGGCGCATGCACCCGGTCGCGGTCGACGCTGCGGCGGGCCTCGTAGAGCGGCCAGCCCTCGGCGTAGTTTCCCGAGGCCAGCAGGGAGAGGCCGAGGTGGTAGGCGATGTCCGGGTCCTGCGGGGCCACGGCGCGGGCCCGGCGCAGCGCCTGCTCGGCGCCCGCCCAGTCGCCACGGGCGCGCAGGGTGGCGATCAGGTTGTGGTGGGCGATCAAGAGCGTGGGATGGGCGGCCAGGAGCTCGCGGTAGATGGCCTCGGCGGCGTCGAGCTCGCCGGCCCGTTGGTGGGCGACGGCCTCGCGGAAGCGCGCCTCGGGGTTGGTCATGCGGGGCCCGCAGGCGCGGCCGAGGGCCGCCGGGCGACGAAGGCCCAGTAGACGTCCGGGCCGGCGGCGGTGGTCAGCGCCAGGTCGTTGACCTTGAGGTCGGCGAAGCCGGCGCGGCGGATCAGCTCGGCCCACATGCTCTTGGGCAGGACGCTGTAGTGGTTGGGGTTGGCCTGGTGGCGGCAGGCGGTGTCGGGGGCCGGGACCTCCACATAGAGGACGCCGCCGGGCGTCAGCACGCGGAACAGCTCGGCGAGCATGAAGTACGGCATCAGGCTGTGCTCCAGCGCATGCCGGCACCAGACGAGGTCGAAGGCTTCGTCCGCGAAGTCGAGGAAGCCGAAGTCCATCTCCACCGCGTTCAGGCCCTTGGCCCGGCAGGCGGCCACGTCCTCGCCGACGCTGATGCCGGTGGCGTCGAGGCCGGCGTCGCGGAACAGCTCCAGCGCCGCGCCCTGGCCGCAGCCCACGTCGAGCACCCGGGCGCCGGGCGGGAGCGGATGCAGGGCCTGCAGGCGCTGGAACATCTGCGCGGTGATCTGGCTGTGCAGGGGGCTGGGCGGCTCGGGGTAGACGTCGCCGCGCAGCCGCTCCAGGAAGGCGTCCAGCCGAGCGTACTTGGTGAGCTTGGGGGCGAGCTTGGGGTCGGTGGCGCGGGTCATCGGCGATCCTTCCGAGCCGAGTACCCAAGGACTGTGCTAGCGGCAAGGACCGGGTCGGCGAGGGCTCGGGCATGGGGAGCGGAGCGGGCGTGCGGCGGCAGGTCGTCATCCACTGGGGGATCTCGAGCTTCTTCGGCTTCGGGGTCTACGGGCTGAACCTGGCGCTGGCCTGGGCCCGGGACCCGGACGTGCGGCCGGTCTGCTCCCTGCCCATCGACCCGCGGCAGATCGCCGTGGACCCGCTGAGGCGCCGCGCGATCGAGCCGTTCCTGCGGGATTCGCAGGCCTTCCAGGCGGCGTTCGCGGCGAAGGACGGGCGGCTGCGGGTCGAGGCGCCCATGCTGACGGCGGTGGACGACGCCTTCGTCATGGGCCCGGCGGCGGGCGGGGTGCGGCTGACCGGCCAGCCGATGGTCGCGGTCTGCTTCTTCGACAGCGCGAGGCTCGCGCCGGAGGTCGTGCGCCGGGCGAGCGCCTATCCGCTGGTGGTCGCCGGCTGCGCGTGGAACGAGCGGGTGCTGCGGGCGCATGGCGTGGAGCGGGTGACCACCATCCTGCAGGGGGTCGACCCCACCCTGTTCCATCCGGCGCCGCGGCTGGGGGTGCTGGGCGACCGCTTCCTGGTGTTCAGCGGCGGCAAGCTGGAGCGGCGCAAGGGGCAGGACATCGTGCTGGCGGCGTTCCGCAGGTTCGCCGAGCGGCGGCCGGACGCGCTGCTGGTCACCGCCTGGCACAGTCCCTGGCCGCAGATGGCCCGCAGCCTGGACGTGAGCGGGCTGGCGGCGCCGGTGGCGTTCGACGCCCAGGGCCGGGTGGACGTCGCCGCCTGGGCGCAGGCCTCCGGCGTGGCGGCGGGGCAGCTCATGGACCTCGGGCCCGTGCCCAACGCCGCCCTGCCCCCGCTGCTGCGCGAGATGGACGTGGCGGTCTTCCCCAACCGCAGCGAGGGCGGGACGAACCTGGTGGCCATGGAGTGCATGGCCTGCGGCGTGCCGACCATCCTTTCGGCCAACACCGGGCATCTCGACCTGATCGAGGACGGGAACACCTATGTGCTGGAGCGGCAGGCCGCCGTGCCCGGGCAGGAGGGCGTGGAGGGCGTCTCCGGCTGGGGCGAGAGCGACGTGGACGAGGTGGTGGCGCGGCTGGAGCAGGCCTACGCCGACCGCGAGGACGCCCGCCGCCGCGGCCTGCGCGGGGCCGAGACGCTGTCGAAGCTCACCTGGGCCCGGACGGCGGAGGCGCTGAAGGCGGCGGTGCTCGCCCTCTAGAGCGGGCCCTTGAAGACGAACCAGGCGCCCAGCGCGATGAAGGCGAAGCCGACGCCGTGGTTCAGGGTCAGCTTCTCGCCCAGGTAGAGGACCGAGAAGACCGCGAAGACCACGAGGGTGATCACCTCCTGCATGGCCTTCAGCTCGGCGGGCTCGTAGACGGCGCGGCCGATGCGGTTGGCCGGCACCGCCAGCCAGTATTCGAAGAAGGCGATCCCCCAGCTCACCAGGACGATGGCCCAGAGCGGCCCGCGGTCGACCTTCAGGTGGCCGTACCAGGCGAAGGTCATGAAGACGTTGGAGGCGACCAGCATGAGGACGGGAGCGACCAGGGTCCAGGCAGGTGACACGGGCGGGGGTCTCCGGTTGCGTTCGGGATTGAGGGGCCGGCTGCGCCGCCTATAACCTTGGCCGCGAGCGAGGGGGAACGACGATGCGCGGATGGAGGGCGGCGCTGGCCGCTTTGGCGGCGCTGGCGCTTTCGGCCTGCGGCCAGGGCGGGGCCGGGAAGGCGCAGGGCGGCGAACTGCGGATCTACAACTGGTCGGACTACATCGACCCCGAGCTGCTGGCCGAGTTCACCAAGGAGAGCGGGATCAAGGTCCGCTACGACACCTTCGATTCCAACGAGGTGCTGGAGACCAAGGTCCTGCAGGGGAACACCGGCTACGACCTGGTGGTCCCGTCGAACCACAACGTGCCGCGCTACATCCAGGCCGGCGCGCTGCAGAAGCTGGACAAGGGAAGGCTGACGGGCCTCGGCAACCTGTCGCCCGAGACGCTGAAGCACATGCAGCCCTTTGATCCGGGACAAGCCTACACCGTGCCCTACATGCAGGGCACGATCGGCATCGGCTACAACGCCCAGGCCGTGGCCAAGCGCGGCGTGGCCATGGACAGCTGGAAGGCGGTGTTCGAGCCGGCGAACCTGGCCAAGCTGAAGGACTGCGGCGTCTACTTCCTCGACGCCTCGGAGGACATGTACGCGGTCGCCCTGCACTATCTCGGCAAGGATCCGAACTCGACCAATCCGGCCGACTATGCGGCGGCCACCGAGGTGCTGATGAAGGCCCGGCCCTATGTGCGCAAGTTCCACTCCTCGGAGTACATCGACGCGCTCGCCAACGGGGACATCTGCGTGGCCATCGGCTACTCGGGCGACGTGCTGCAGGCCGCAGACCGCGCCGAGGAGGCGAAGAACGGCGTCGAGATCGCCTACGCCATCCCGAAGGAAGGCACCCAGGTGTGGTTCGACGTCTTCGCGATCCCCGCCGACGCGCCGAACGCCGCGGCGGCCTACCGCTTCCTGGACTTCATGCTGCGCCCGGCGGTGATCGCGCGGGCGTCGAACTACACCCACTACGCCAACGGCAATGCGGCGGCGACGCCGCTCATGGACGCCGCGGTGCGCGAGGATCCCGGCGTCTATCCGCCGGCCGAGGTCGCGGCGCGGCTCTTCGTCACCACCACCAAGGACCAGGCCCTGCTCAGGGAGGTGAACCGGCAGTGGACGCGGGTGCTGACCGGCCAGTGAGCGGCAGGCCCACGGGCGGTCGGCCCGTCATCGGCGGGGTGCGCTCGGCGTTCGCGCCGTGGGAGGACCCGGACGTGGCGCCGCTGGTCCGCTTCGAGGGCGTCAGCAAGCGGTTCGGCGACCAGGCGGCGGTCGAGGACGTGAGCCTCGACATCCACGAGTGGGAGTTCTTCGCCCTGCTGGGCCCCTCGGGCTGCGGCAAGACCACGCTGATGCGCCTGCTGGCCGGGCTCGAGACGCCGGACGCCGGCCGCATCCTGCTGCGCGGCGAGGACATCACCGGCCTGCCGCCGCACGCTCGGCCGACAAACATGATGTTCCAGTCCTACGCCCTCTTCCCGCACCTCACCGTGGCGCAGAACGTGGCCTTCGGCCTGCGGCAGCAGCGCCTGCCCAGGCGCGAGATCGCCGAGCGGGTGGAGGAGATGCTGGCGCTGGTCCGGCTCGAGGGGCTGGGCCGGCGGCGGCCCGACCAGCTCTCCGGCGGGCAGAAGCAGCGGGTGGCGCTGGCCCGCGCCATCGCGCCCAGGCCGCGCATCCTGCTGCTCGACGAGCCGCTGGCGGCGCTCGACAAGAAGCTGCGCGACGAGACCCAGTTCGAGCTGATGCGCCTGCAGCACGAGCTGCGGATGACCTTCCTGATCGTCACCCACGACCAGGAGGAGGCCATGGTGGTCGCCGACCGGATCGCGGTGATGGGCGAGGGCCGGATCGTGCAGGTGGGCCGCCCGGCGGAGGTCTACGAGGCGCCGGCCAACCGCTACGTGGCCGAGTTCATCGGCGACGTGAACCTGTTCGAGGGCCAGGTGACGGCCTCGACCGGCCAGTCGGTCTCGGTCGTCTCGCCGGCCGCCGACCTCGTGGCCGACAGCACCCAGGGCTTCGCGCACGGGCAGACGGTGTGGATCGCCGTGCGGCCCGAGAAGCTCGTCCTGCACCAGGACCAGCCGCCGCGGGGCCCCAACTTGCTGGCGGGGGAGATCCGCGAGGTGGGCTACCTCGGCGACTGGACCATCGTCATGGTGGCGACGGCGCCCGGCCGGACGGTGCGGGTGGCGCTGGCCAACACCGCGCGCGCCTCGACCCGGCCGCTGGCGGTGGGCGCCCCGGTCTGGCTGAGCTTCGCGCCCGACGCGGCCATGGTGCTCACGGCGTGAGGCGGCCCCGCCCCGGCCTCGCGGCGGCCCTGCCCTACCTGTGGCTGGCCGTCTTCTTCGCCTTCCCGTTCGTTCTGGTGGCCAAGCTGTCGCTCTCCGACACGGCGCTGGCGATCCCGCCGTACACGCCGCGGATCGACTGGTCGGCCGGCGCGGCCGGCGTCGACGCCTTCCTGCGCGGCCTCGACGTGGAGACCTACGCCCGCCTGACGCAGGACCGGCTCTATGTGGCGGCCTATCTCTCCAGCCTGAAGTTCGCGGCCATCGCCACGGCCATCCTGCTCGTCATCGGCTATCCCATCGCCTACGGCATCGCCCGCTTCCCGCCGGCGGCGCGCAGCGCGCTGGTCATGGCGGTGATCCTGCCGTTCTGGACCAGCTTCCTGATCCGCATCTACGCCTGGATCGCGATCCTGAAGCCCGCCGGCCTGCTGAACGCCGCCCTGGGCGCGGTGGGCCTGCCGGCGCTCAACCTGCTGAACACCGAGGCGGCCGTGGTGATCGGCCTGGTCTACGCCTACCTGCCGTTCATGGTCCTGCCGCTCTATGCGGTGCTGGAGAAGCAGGACGCGGCCCTGATCGAGGCGGCCCAGGACCTCGGCGCCACGCCCGCCCAGGCGTTCTGGCAGGTGACCGTCCCCCTCTCGCTGCCCGGCGTCGCGGCGGGCGGCCTGCTCTGCTTCATCCCGATGGTCGGCGAGTTCGTGATCCCGGACCTGCTCGGCGGGTCGGAGACCCTGATGCTCGGTCGGACCATCTGGACCGAGTTCTTCGCCAACCGCGACTGGCCGGCCGCCTCGGCCGTGGCCATCGTGCTGCTGGCCACCCTGGTGGTCCCGATCCTCGCCTTCCAGCGCAGCCAGGCGAAGGTGCTGCGATGAGGCGCGGCCCCTCCCCCTTCAACATCGCCGCCGTAGGCCTGGGGCTGGCCTTCCTCTACGCGCCGATCGCGCTCCTGGTGCTCTATTCGTTCAACGCCAGCCGGCTGGTGACGGTGTGGGGCGGCTTCTCCACGCGCTGGTACGCGGCCCTGTTCCGGGACGAACAGATGCTGGACGCGGTGTGGGTGACGCTCAGGGTGGGGCTGATCTCGGCGACGCTCGCGACGGGGTTGGGCTTGCTGGCGGCGGTGGCCCTGGTGCGCGGCGGGCGGTTCCGCGGGCGGCTGCCGTTCGCCGGCATGATCTACGCCCCGCTGGTGATGCCCGAGGTGATCCTGGGCCTGTCGCTGCTGCTGCTGTTCGTGAGCTTCGGCCTGCCGCGCGGCTTCTGGACCGTGACGCTGAGCCACGCGACCGTCACCCTCTGCTACGCCACCGTGGTCATCCAGGCCCGGCTGCAGGGCTTCGACCGCAGCCTGGAGGAGGCCGCCCAGGACCTCGGCTGCACGCCAGCGGAGGCCTTCGTGAAGGTCACGCTGCCGAACATCGCGCCCTCGGTGGCGGCGGCCTGGATGCTGGCCTTCACCCTCTCGCTCGACGACCTGGTGATCGCCAGCTTCACCTCCGGGCCCGGCGCCACGACGCTTCCGATCCGGCTCTACAGCCAGGTGCGGCTGGGCGTGAACCCGGAGATCAACGCCATCTCCACCCTGCTGGTGGGCGTGGTGGCCACGGGCGTGATCGCCGCCTGGCTGGTGCAGCGCCGGCGGGTCTAGAGGTCCGGGACGCGGTCGAACCAGGGCCGCGCCCGCTCGAGCTGGCCGGCCAGGCCGAACAGGGTCGCCTCCTCGCCCATGCGGCCCACGAACTGCATCCCGATCGGCAAGCCCGACGCGCTCCAGGCGAGCGGCACGGTCATGGCCGGCTGGCCGGTGTTGTTGAAGGCCTGGGTGTTGGGCATGAAGGCGAACAGCCGCTCACCGATCAGGCTCACGTCCTCGAGGACATGGCCGATGGGGATGGGCGGGCTCCCCAGCGTCGAGAGCAGCAGGACGTCGTGGGCCTCGAACAGCGGGGCCATCTGGCGGCCGAAGGCGTGCAGGGTGGCGATGGCCCGGGCGTAGGCCGAGGCGGTGACGGCCTGGCCGCGGCGGTAGGTCATGAAGGTGAGCGCCTCCACCTCCCCCTCGGCGACGGGGCGGCCGCGGCGCTCGGCCTCTGCGTCGAGGGTGGCCGCGACGCTGGCGGCGATGACGAGGCCCGCGGCCGCCTGCATGGCGGCGAAGTCGCCGGGGACGCTCGCCTCCTCCACGTCGTGACCGAGGTCCTCCAGGAGCTTCGCGGTGTCGCGCACCGCCTGGGCGCACTCGGGGTCCAGCGCCTGCGACTGCAGGGCCGCGGTGGTGAAGGCGATGCGCAGGCGGCCCGGGTCGCGGGCCGCGGCCTCCGCGAACGGCCGCTCGGGCGGGGCCAGGAAGTAGGGGTCGCCGGGCTGGGGCGCGCAGGCGACGTCGAGCAGCACGGCGCTGTCGCGCACCGATCGGGTGACGGCGTGCTGGATCGAGGCGCCCGCCCAGCCCTCCCCGATCGGCGCGAAGGAGACCCGGCCGCGCGACGGCTTCATCCCGAACAGGCCGCAGCACGACGCGGGCGTGCGGATCGAGCCGCCGCCGTCGCTGGCGTGGGCCGCCGGAACGATGCCCGCCGCCACGGCCGCCGCCGCCCCGCCGGAGGAGCCGCCGGGCGTGCGGGTCAGGTCCCAGGGATTGCGGCAGACGCCCAGGTGCTCGCCCTCGGTGAAGGGCCACAGGCCGAACTCCGGGGTGTTGGTCTTGCCGACGATGGCGAGCCCGGCCTCGCGGTAGAGCCTCACCAGCGCGCTGTCGGCGGCGGCGGTGTCGCGCGCGAACAGGCGCGAGCCGCCGCTGGTGACCGTGCCGGCCAGGGTCGCGCCGAGGTCCTTGAGCAGGAAGGGGACGCCCGCCAACGGTCCTTCCGCCGGCGGCTGGGCCCGCGCCCAGTCGGAAAGGTCGGTGGTGACGGCGTTGATCTTCGGGTCGACCTCGGCGGCGCGGGCGACGGCGGCCTCCAGCAGCTCGGCGGCGCTCGCCTCGCCCCGGGCCACCAGCCCGGCCAAGGCCACGGCGTCGTGCCTGCGATAGTCTTCGAAGTTCATCGCCATCCTCCCGTCCTTTCTGGTTGGGAAGCAGGCAATCACAGACGGGGCGTCGGCGCCAAGCCGATCAGGGCGCCGGCAGGGTGCGCGCCGAGAGGACCGTCCACTTCCGCTCCTCGCGGCAGAAGGAGCCGGTGGGCACGTAGACGGAGCAGCCGAGGCGGCCCCAGTGGCCGGGATTGCCGGCGCCGGCGAGCTCCACGGTCTCCGGCGGCGCACTCCACTCCACCTCGCAGCCGGGGCCCACGCCCTTGTAATCCATGCGGTAGGTCACCGAGACGCGCCGGAAGCCGGCCGTCTCGTTGCGCAGGCGCATGGGGCTCAGACACCGGGGGTCGGGGAATTCCGGGAACGGGTCCACCTCCAGCCGGACGATCGGCGGCGGGTCGCCGCTCGCGGCCGGCCTCGGCGCCACCGCCGCGCACCCGCACGCCGCCAGCGCCAGCACCGCCGCCCCGTGTCTCAGACCCCGCATCCGCCCCTCCATCGGTGCTCCGGACGCGGAGGTTCCCCCGCCCGGCCGAGCTTGGCAATGCCGGTTCGGCGAACGCGATACGGCCGGCTTAGGAGTTGCGCGCGCGGGCTCGCACGTGGCATCCCGGCCCGACACGGCGCCGGATTAGCTCAGCTGGTAGAGCAGCGGTTTTGTAAACCGCTTGGGTGCTGGTTTCGGACAGTCTCATCACCGCTCAGATGGTCTGTCGATGGGGCGATCACCGAGGGGAATTGTGTTTCCCACTGTTTCAGGCACCCCCCTCCAGTAACGACTTTCTGTGCCCCATGCGACGGTAAAGCTGACGGACAAGGCCGGTTCGGGCTGCTCGGGCAGAGCGGGGTCCGCGGCTGGAGCTTTGGGACGCGTCCACGCCCGGCTTGTGCCTGCGGGTCACCGACACGGGGAGGAAGGTTTGGGTCTACCGCTATCGGACCGCGGATGGCCATCAACCGCGGCTGACGCTCGGCGCCTATAGCTCAGCCTTTCGCCTGTCAGACGCCCGCACGACCGCAGCGAAGGTCCGCCTCCAAGTGCAGGAAGGTGCGGATCTCATTTGGCCAAACTTCTAGGCAAGGCAAACATCAACATTATTCTGTTTTTGGGCCGGTGCGAACGAGGATCATGGAGGCCGCGCCGGCCATTGTTCACGCGGCTCATGCCGAGAGGTTGTGCGCCACCTGAATTAACCGATCCCGGCCAGGCTATTTCGAGTTTCGAAGGCAGACATCACGACTTTGCGGAACACTCCGGACCATTCGATCCACCCCTAAGGCGGCGCGCTTCGCTGGGTCAGTCACGCTTTTGTCGAGCGACGCGACGACACTCGCAGCCTCTTCGCACCCACCCTTGTCGCCCCTCACGTAGAGAAATGCCGCGAGTTGCTGGAGCGCGCCCACATGATTTTGGGCCGCCGCTCGACGTAGCCAAATCTCCTGCTGAGCAACCGTCCGAGGGTCGGCGTCGTAGTGGAGAGCAACTCTGTACGCCGCCTCGGGATCACCTTGCTCACCTCTAAGTTTGAGCTCAGCGAGTTCGTCTGGACGAAGCAGGTTAACATCTGCCGTTGCGACAGTGGCGGCGGGGACCTCTTCGCTAGTCCGGCTATTCTGCACCTGGCATCCAGCCACTGCAAGTGCGACAGCAACTACTTTAACTTGCACAGTAATTTATCCACACACTTGATCTCCGTCCGTCGGATGCGCGAACCTAAGACTGCCTGATAGGTATCTCGCATGTTTCCATTCGCAGAGTTGTAGATAATCTTAGATATTCCTAATTCCCCATTCGGACCACCCGGATTGTGGACATTAAACAGGCTCGCGGCACCCCTCCCATCTGGTGAGCTGTTGACGGTCAGAGTCACCGGATTCCCGGGTTCGATAGGCTGGAAGATTGTCGTTCTTGTTCGGATCCCGAGTAGTCGGGAACATCACGTACCCCTCAGCAGCTATGACCCGCACCTTGGTTGGGTCGCTGAGTTGTTGATCAACCGCACCGACGGTGCACAGACGCTGCGTAGGTGGGAGCCTGCAGACCGGCGGGCCCGCGCCGGTACAGCTTCATGTAATTGTTGACGAGCTTAATCTCATTCTTGGGCTTCCAGCGAAGCCGCAACTTCGGAACAATAGATGAAGCAGCACCTCCGCTTTGGTGCAGGCGCCGATCGACGGAGCACGCCACACAAAGGCAGAACGTCGCCCAGCATGGTTGCCGCCGCACAATAGGCTGCACCCCTCACCGATCCGCTTGCCCACGCCGACTCGTCGTGCAATCCGTCTGCTTCGGCCGCTCAGCGGCGCCCATGTGCGCCCCGTTCGATTGCGGCCAGCCGGTCAGATATGGCAAGCCATTGTATCTGTTCGGAATGCCGGATTAGCTCAGCTGGTAGAGCAGCGGTTTTGTAAACCGAAGGTCGCGGGTTCGAGTCCTGCATCCGGCACCATCCCCCGCCCCGCATCCGGCGCCATCCCTCAGCGCCCCAGTCTGCGCCGCAGACGGCTGAGCACCGCGGGCCAGCCGCCGCAGGCGATCGCCACCGCCAGGGCGACGCCGAGCAGCGCCGGCGGCGGCGGGGCGATGCTGAACACCTTGGCGACCGGCGGGAGGGCGAGGATCAGGGCCAGCAGGGCGGTGACCGCCGCGGCGATCCCCCAGTAGGCGACCCGATGGCGGTCGAGGAGCCGGCCGCCGCCGCTAGAGTCGGCCAGCGCCAGGACCAGGTTGCCCATCACCAGGGCGACGAAGGCCGCGGCGCGGGCTTCCGCCTCGGGATAGCTCCGCAGGGCCAGCACATAGAGCGCCAGGACGCCGGCCAGCACCGTCAGTCCCTGGATCAGCGCCAGCGCCACCTGGCTCGGGCCGAACAGGGCCTCGCTGCGCCGGCGCGGCGGCCGGTTCATGGCGCCCTCCTCGCTGGGCTCGGCCTCGAAGACGAGGGCGCAGGTGGGGTCGATGGCGAGCTCCAGCAGCACCACGTGCATGGGGAACAGCATCGGCGGCAGGCCGAGGAGGATGGGCCCCAGGGCCAGGCCGGCGATCGGCACGTGGATGGCGGTGATGTAGGTGAGCGCCCGGCGCAGGTTGGCGAAGATCCGCCGGCCCAGCCGCACGCCACCCACGATGGAGGCGAAGCTGTCGTCCAGCAGGACGAGGTCCGCGGCCTCCCGGGCCACGTCGGTCCCCTTGCGCCCCATGGCGATGCCGATGTGGGCCGCCTCCAGCGCCGGCGCGTCGTTGACCCCGTCGCCGGTCATGGCCACGACCTCGCCGTCGGCCTTCAGGGCGTCGACGATGCGCAGCTTCAGCTCCGGCGCGACGCGGGCGAAGACGCGGACGCTCCGGAGACGGTCGCAGAGCTCGTCGAACGGCAGGGCCGCCAGCTCCGCGCCGACCAGCACGCCGCCCGACACGTCGAGCCCCGCCGAGCGGGCGATGGCCAGGGCGGTGGCCGGATGGTCGCCGGTGATCATCACCACCTTGATCCCCGCGTCGGTCGCCTCGCGGAGCGCGGCCGGGACCTCGGGCCTGAGCGGATCCAGGAAGCCGACGAGCCCTGCGAAGGCGAAGGGCGCCTGCCGCGGGTCGTCGGGGAAGGCGCCCGGCGTGCGGGCCGAGGCCACGCCCAGCACCCGCAGCCCCGCCTCGGCGAAGCGGCCGATGACCGCCTGCAGCCGCGCGGCCTCCTCCGGCGGCAGGCAGCAGAGCGCGAACACCGCTTCCGGGGCGCCCTTGGCGGCGGCCAGGCGCTCCTCGCCCTCGCCGCGCCAGACCTGGGTCACGGCCATCAGCTCCGCGCGCAGCGGCCAGGTGCGCTCGGGCTCGCCCGGCAGCCCCTCGGCGAGGCGGCGCACGGCGCGGTCCATGGGGTCCACCGGGCGGACGGCGGAGGCGAGCGCCGCGAGGGTCAGGAGGTCGGCTCCGGCCCCGTCCGGGCTCTGATCGCCCTCCACCGCCTGCTCGCCCGCCGGGGTCCACAGGCGCGCCACCTGCATCCGGTTCTCGGTAAGGGTGCCGGTCTTGTCGACGCACAGCACCGTGGCCCCGCCGAGCGTCTCGATGACGGCGCTGCGCCGGACCAGCACCTTGTGGGTCGCCAGCCGCCAGGCGCCGAGCGCCAGGAAGACGGCGAGCACCATCGGAAACTCTTCCGGGATCAGGGCGATGGCCACGGTGATCCCGGCCAGCACGCCCCCCACCCAGTCGGCGCGGAGCACGCCGTAGGCCGCCGCCACGACGACGCAGAAGGCGAGCGCGAAGACGCCAAGGATCGCGGCCAGCCGGCCGGCGGTCTTCTGCAGCGGCGTCGCCTCCTGCGGGATGTCGGCCAGGGAGCGGCCGATCCGCCCGATGGCGGAGGCGGGGCCGGTGCGGGCGACGCGCACCACGCCCTGGCCGCCCACCACCAGGGTCGCGGCGAACAGGTGCGGCGTGGCGTCGGCGCCGGGCTCGGGCTCGCCGAACGCCTCGCCGGCGCCGGCCAGGCGCTTGGAGACCGGGGCGGACTCGCCGGTCAGGGTGGATTCGTCGACGCTGAGGACCTCGCCGCCCACCAGCAGGCCGTCGACCGGCAGGCGCTCGCCCTCGCCGATCAGCAGGATGTCGTCGGGCACGAGCTCGCGCGCGGGGATGCGCCGCTCGGCCCCGTCGCGGATCACCCGGGCCTGCGGCTGGGAAAGCTCGCGCAGGGCCGCCAGGGCCCGCTCGCTGCGCGCCTCCTGCAGGATGACGAGGCCGATGGACGCGGCCGCGCCGGCCGCCAGGAACAGCCCCTCCCCGAGGTCGCCGAGGACCAGGTAGAGCGCCGCCGCGCCGAGCAGCAGGAAGAACATCGGCTCGCGCAGCGTCTCGGCGAGGATGCGCAGGGGCCCCCGCCCCTTCGCCCGCGGCAGCTCGTTGGGGCCCACCGCGGCCAGCCGGCGGGCGGCCTCCGCCTCCGTCAGGCCGCTCGAGGCGGACGTGGGTCTGGGACTCGCGGAAGCCATGCGTGGCGGGACCCTACAGCGCCTTTCGCGGCCGCGCCCCTTGATCCTGGACAAGGCGCGGTCAAACTCGAGCGCGCAGGGTCGGGGGGCGTCGGCAGGGAGGACGCCAGATGAACCGTTTGCAGGGCAAGGTCGCCGTGGTCACCGGCGGCGCGGTGGGGATCGGCCGGGCGACGGTCATCCGCATGGCCGAGGAAGGCGCGGCGGTCGCCGCCTTCGACCTCGACGAAGGGCGCGGGCAGGCGCTCGTGGACGAACTCGCGGCGCGGGGGCTGAAGGTCCGCTTCTGGCGCTGCGACGTCAGCCGGGAGGCCGAGGTGAAGGCCGCCATCGACGCGGCCGCGGCCCACTTCGGACGGCTGGACATCCTGGTGAACAACGCCGGGGTGGCCGGCGCCAACAAGCCGACCCACGAGCTCACCGAGGCCGAGTGGGACTTCGTCCAGGCGATCAACGTCAAGGGCGTGTTCTTCTGCACCAAGCACGCCATCCCGCACCTGAAGCGGGCGGGCGCAGGCTCGATCATCAACCTGTCGTCGATCTACGGCCTGATCAGCGCCGCGGACGTGCCGCCCTACCACGCCTCCAAGGGCGCCGTGCGGCTGATGAGCAAGACCGACGCCCTGATCTATGCGCCCGACCGCATCCGCGTGAACTCGGTGCATCCGGGCTTCATCTTGACGCCGATGGTCGAGGGGTTCCTGGAGGGCCAGGCCGACGAGGCGGCGGCCCGCGAGGCCACCGCCGCGCTCCATCCGCTGGGCCACATGGGCGAGCCGGACGACATCGCCTGGGCCTGCGTCTACCTGGGCTCGGACGAGTCGAAGTTCGTCACCGGCACGGAGCTGGTGGTGGACGGGGGCTACACCGCCCGCTAACCCGCGGCCCATGCGCATCTTCATCGACGCCGACGCCTGTCCGGTGAAGGACGAGGTCTACAAGGTGGCCGACCGCTACGGCCTGACCACCACCGTCGTCTCCAACAGCTTCATCCAGATCCCGGCCTCGCCGCGGATCGAGCGGATGATCGTCGACGCCGGGCCGGACGTGGCCGACGACTGGATCGCCGAGCGCACGGAGCCGGGCGACATCGTGGTCACCAACGACATTCCCCTCGCCGACCGGGTGCTGAAGGCCGGCGGCGCCGCGATCGCGCCGAACGGGCGGGTGTTCACGGCCGATTCCATCGGCCAGGCGCTGGCCCAGCGCTCGATCGGCGAGCACCTGCGCAGCCTGGGCGAGATGACCGGCGGGCCGAAGCCGTTCGACCGCCAGGCGCGCTCACGTTTCCTGCAGGCGCTGGACGAGGCGGTGAACCGGGAACGGCGCAAGCGGCGTTGAGCGGGGGCGGCTTGCATCGGCCTTGCCGTGCGCTAGCTTGCCGCGCCTTTCGTCCCGAGGAGATGTCCATGCGCAAAGTGGGTTCGATGTTCGCCGTTGCGGCCCTGGCGGCCGCGCTCGCCGCCTGTGGCCAGTCGCAGACCGGCCAGGACGCCGAGAACAGCCAGGCGACCGCCGCCACCCAGGCCGGGACGTCCGCCGCCACGGCGCCCGCCGAACGCAGCGAGGCGGAGGCGAAGGCCCTGCTCGCCGCCTACCCCGCCCCCTACAACGAAGCCGACCTCGACGAGGGCGAGGCGAAGTTCGCGCTCTGCCGCTCCTGCCACACCATCGCCCCGGGTGGGGCCAACATGACCGGGCCGAACCTGCACGGGGTGTTCGGCCGCAAGGCCGCGTCGGTGGAGGGCTACAACTATTCCGACGCCCTGAAGCAGGCGAACTTCGTCTGGGACGCCGAGCACCTGGACCAGTGGCTGGCCGACCCGAGGAACTACCTGCCGGGCAACAAGATGACCTTCGCGGGCCTCAAGGAGGCGGAGGACCGCCGCGACCTGATCGCCTACCTGATGGTCGAGACGGGCTACAAGCCGCAGTAGGCCGGCCGCTCCTCCGTCAGGCGATCCCGAGCCAAAGACAACCTTGACGCGAGTCTGGGACAGGCGCATCCTCGCGCCTGTCGAGCCTGCTGTCCGGTCGACATCTCTCCGCGCCGTCGGGACCCCAAGCGCCGGCGCGGAGCGCGCAAGGCGACGTCCCCCGCGGAGCCTGAAGGCGCGTCCCGCATCCTGGCCTTCCCTCGCGAGGGGGAAGGCCTTTTTCTTGGGGAACGCCGAGCGGCCTATTCGGCGGCGTTGGCGACCCGGGCCTTCTCGGCCTCCTCGAAGGCCTCGATGCGGCGGGCGGTGGCCTGCGGCGACTTCGTGTAGCGGGCCAGCATGTTGTAGAACACCGGCACCACGAAGAGCGTGACCATGGTGGCGAAGATGGCCCCGAAGAAGATGGTCACGCCGATGGTCTTGCGCGCCTCGCCGCCCGCGCCGCCCCACAGGATCAGCGGGATGGCGCCGGCCGCCGCCGAGATCGAGGTCATGATGATCGGCCGCAGGCGCAGGGACGCGCTCTCGATCACCGCCTCGCGGATCGACAGGCCCTCGTCGCGCAGCTGGTTGGCGAACTCGACGATCAGGATGCCGTTCTTGGCGGCGATGCCGACCAGGATGATCAAGCCGATCTGGCTGTAGGTGTTGATCGAGGAGTCGGCGACCAGCAGGCCGAACAGCCCGCCCAGCGCCGCCACGGGCACCGTCAGCATGATCACGCTGGGGTGGATCCAGCTCTCGAACTGGGCCGCGAGCACCAGGAAGACCAGCAGCAGGGCCATGCCGAAGGCGAGGCCCACCGCGCCGGAGGATTCCAGGTAGTCGCGCGCGCCGCCGCCCCACTTCACGCCGAGCCCGCCGGGCTGCTTGGCCGCCTCCTGCTCCAGGAACTGGATCGCCTCGCCCATGGAGTAGCCGGGGTTCAGCTGGGCCGTCAGCGTGATCGAGCGCAAGCGGTCCACCCGCGAGCGGTCGGGGGTGTCGCCGCGCACCCGGGTGGTGACCAGGGAGGACAGGGGCACGGTCTCGCCCGAGGTCGTGCGGACGTAGAGCCGCTTGAGGTCGTCCTCGGTCTGGCGGTTGGTGCGGTCGGTCTGCAGGAGGACGTCGTACTCCTGGCCGTTCTTGATGTAGGTGGTCACCCGCCGCGAGCCGAACATGGTCTCCAGCGCCCGGCCCACGGCCTGGGCGGAGACGCCGAGGGCGGCGGCCTTGTCGCGGTCGATGTCGACGACCACGCGCGGGCTGGTCGGCTCGTAGTCGAGCCTGGGCCTGGCGAGGCCGGGGTTCTGCTCGGCGGCCAGCAGGATCGGGCGCATGGCGCGGGCGATCTCGGGGTAGTCGTTGCCCGTGACGATCATCTGGACGCTGGAGCCGCCTCCACCGCCGCCCGGGCCGCCGCGCTGCAGGCCGCCTTCCGGGGAGACGATGGCGCGCACCGAGGTGATGCCGGAGAGCTCGCGGTTGAGCCGGGCGGCGAACTCCTGGGTGGTCATCTCGGTCTTGTCGGACAGCATGGTGTTGCCGCCGGCGCTGTTGAAGCTGCTGGCGCCGCCGAAGCGCGGCATGGACATGACGTAGCGGTCGAGCGTGCCGTCGTTCACGTAGCGCATCAGGATCTGCTCGACGCGGGTGGCGGCGGCCTTGGTGTAGTCGTAACCGGCGCCTTCCGGGCCGATGAGCATCACCTGGGCGCGCCGGCGGTCCTCCTCCGGCGTCAGCTCCTTGGGCAGGACGCTGAACACGGCGACGGCGGCCAGGCCCAGCACCAGCACCAGGGCGGAGGCGCTGACCGACGCCGCCCGGCGGCCGAGCAGGCCGTCCAGCGAGGTGTTGTAGGAGGACTTCAGCGCGTTCATGGCGCCGTCGACCTTGCGGGCGATGAAGCCCTCGCCCTTGGCCGGGCGCAGGAGCTTGGAGGCCAGCATCGGCGAGAGCGACAGGGCCAGCAGGGCCGAGAAGGCCACCGCCCCGGCGACGGCTACCGCCAGCTCGACGAACAGCCGGCCGGTGAAGCCGGGCATGAACATCAGCGGCGCGAACACCGAGATCAGCACGATGGTGGTGGCGACGACGGCGAAGAACACCTGCCGCGCGCCGCGCTGGGCCGCGACGATGGGCGGCTCGCCCTCGTCGATGCGGCGCTGGATGTTCTCCACCACCACGATGGCGTCGTCGACGACGAGGCCGATGGCCAGCACCAGGGCCAGCAGGGTCAGCAGGTTGATCGAGAAGCCGAGCGGGGCCAGGACGATGAAGGTGGACAGCAGGCAGATCGGCGCCACCAGGGTCGGGATGATCGCCGCGCGCCAGGTGCCCAGGAAGAGGAAGTTCACCAGCGCCACGCAGGCCAGCGAGATGGCCATGGTGATCCAGACCTCCTCGATCGCGTGCCGCGTGAACTCGGTGTAGTCCACCGCGACCTGCAGGTCGGTGCCCTTGGGCAGGCCGGACTTGATCTCGGCGATGGTCTCGTGGACCCCCTCGGAGATCTCCAGGTCGTTGGCCAGGCTCTGGCGGAAGATTGCGATGCCGACCTGGTCGCGGCCGTTGGAGCGGAAGCTGCGGCGGTGCTCGTCCGGCCCCTCCTCCACCCGCGCGATGTCGCCCAGGCGGGTGATGTAGGCCTGGCTGGCCGAGGCGCTGGTGACGTCGCGGGTGACGCCCTGCGGCGCGCCGGCCACCGAGGCGCTGCCGCCGGCCGCGGCGGAGGCCTGCGTCTGGCTGACGGCGCGGGCCGGGACGATGGGAAGCCGGGCGAACTGTTCGGGCGTGGCGTAGCCGCGGGCCACGCGGATGGTGAAGTCCTTGGCCGGGGCCTCCAGCGAACCGGCCGGCAGCTCGAGGTTCTGGGAGTTCAGCGCGCTCTCGACGTCCTCGACCGTCACGCCGCGGGCGGCCATGGCGTCGGGATCGAGCCAGATGCGCATGGAGTAGAACTGCGCGCCGCCGACGCCGACGTTGGCGACGCCGGGCACGGTGGAGAAGCGCTCCACCAGATAGCGCTGGGCGTAGTCGGAGAGCTGCAGCCGGTTGAGCGTCGTGGACGTGAAGCTCAGGAACATGATCGGCGAGGCGTCGGCGTTCGCCTTCTGGATCTGCGGCGGGTCGGCCTGCTCCGGCAGGGCGGCCGAGACCCGGCTGACTGCGTCGCGCACGTCGTTGGCCGCGGCGTCGAGGTCGCGGTCGAGCTTGAAGGAGATGTTGATCCGCGAGGAGCCGTCGCGGGAGGCCGAATTGATCCGGTCGATGCCCTCGATGCCGGCGATCTGCCGCTCGATCAGCTCGGTGATCCGCTCCTCGATCACCTCGGCCGAGGCGCCCCGGTAGTTGGTGAACACCGAGACCACCGGCGGGTCGACGCTGGGCAGCTCGCGCACGGTGAGCGCGCTGAAAGAGGCCAGGCCCACGACGCAGAGGATGATCGCCGCCACCGCCGCGAAGACGGGACGCCGGACCGAGATGTCGGAGAGCATCATGCGGGCGACCGCAGGCCCTGGGCCTGCGCTCCGTTCGCGCCCGTGGGCCGGGCGCCGGGCTGTCCGGGCGGGCCGGCCGCGCGCGCGACGCGGACGGGCTGCCCGGGCTGGATCTTGTTGAGGCCGTCCGCGACGATCCGCTCGCCCGGCCGCACGCCCTCGCGGATCTCCACGAAGCCCTGCTGGCGGACGCCGGTCAGGATCGGCCGCTGCTCGGCGACGGTGCGCTCGCCCGCCTGGCGGACGACGTAGACGAAGGCGGCGTCGCCCTGCACGGAGATCGCCGATTCCGGCGCGCTCAGGTTCTGGCGGTCGCCCCGGGAAATGCCGACGCGGACCATCATCCCGGGCTTCAGCCGCCGGCCCGGGTTCGGGAACTCGGCGCGGGCGGTGATGGCGCGGGTGCGCTCGTCGACGCGGGTGTCGAGGCGGGCGATGCGGCCGGTGATGGTCTCGCCGGGATAGGCGTCCACGGTGGCCAGGATGGCCTGGCCCTCGGAGAGCTGGGCGAGGTAGCGCTCGGGCACCTGGAAGTCGACGCGCATGGCCGAGACGTCGTCCAGGGTCACGATCGGCGCGCCCGGGTTCACCAGCGCCCCGGGGGCGATATCGGACAGGCCGACGACGCCGGCGAACGGCGCGCGGATCACTCGGTCGGCTTCGCGGGCCCGGGCGGCGGCGAGGTCCGCCTGGGCGGTGCGGTAGGCCGCCTCGTACTCGTCGATGGCCGCCTTGGAGGCGAAGCCCTGCTGGCCGAGCTGGCGGTAGCGCTCATAGGCGCGCTGCGCCTGCACCAGCCGCGCCTGCGCCTGGGAGACGCCGGCGTCCTGCTCGGTGGAGCGGAGCTCCACGAGGACCGCGCCCTTCGGCACCGACTGCCCGTCGGAGAACCGCACGCGCTCCACCAGCTGGGTGGCCGCGGCGGTGAGCGTCACCGACTGGCGGCCCTTGGCCACGCCCAGCACCTCGATGGTGTCGGCGAAGCTGCGCGGCTGGACGACGGCGATGGAGACCTCGGTCGGACCGCCGAAGCCGCCACGCCCCCCGCCGGGGCCTCCGGGACCGCCGGGACCGCCCTTGGCCATGGCGGCGGGCGGGCCGCCCGGGCCGCCGCCGGGGCCGCCCGCGCCGGCCTTCAGGCCGAACATCTTCAGCCCGCCGACCACGACCATGACCGCAAGCACCGCGATCGCCGCGACGAGGAAAAAGTGGCGTCTGAACAAACCGATGCGCTCCGTCGCCCACTCGTTCCGGGGCGTGAGTGTGAACTTTTTGCGGCTCTTAGGCGGTCCGAATACACCGCGTCCAGTGACAGAAGGATGGCTCCGCGTTTCGCGCCTGAAACAGGGCCCGAAAACGCGAACGGGCGCCCGTATCTACGGCGCCCGTTGCTAACCGGATGCTTGGAAAAGACTAGGCGTCGTAGCCGGGAAGCTCGCGGTCCAGCTTGCGCAGACAGCCCGGCCAGGCGAGGCCGCCGCCGATTCCGCGGGACACCTGGCTCCTCACCTCGGCCTGGGAGGCCTCCGGCGCGAGCAGCACCTTCTCGCGGCCGCCGGCCATGGCCCTCACCTGCATCGTGCAGGCCCGCTCCAGGTAGTACATGCCGATCCAGCAGTTGGCGGCGGTGTCGCCCACCGACAGGGTGCCGTGGTTGCGCAGCAGCATCAGGGTCTTGTCGCCGATGTCGGCCACGAGCCGCTCGCGTTCGTCGAGGTTGAGCGCGATGCCCTCATAGTCGTGGTAGGCCAGGCTCGGCATCACGATCAGCGCGTGCTGCGACAGCGGCAGCAGGCCCTCGGACTGGGCGGCCACGGCCACGCCGTCGTCGGAGTGCAGGTGCATCACATAGTGGGCGTCCTCGCGGGCCGCGTGGATCGCCGAGTGGATGGTGAAGCCCGCCGGATTGATGAAATAGGGGGTGTCCTGGAGGATGTTCCCGTCCAGGTCGATCTTCACCAGCGACGAGGCGGTGATCTCCTCGAACAGCAGGCCGTAGGGGTTGATCAGGAAGTGGTGCTCGGGCCCCGGGATGCGGGCCGAGATGTGGGTGTAGATCAGGTCGTCCCACCCGTGCAGCGCCACCAGCCGGTAGAGGGCGGCCAGGTCCACCCGGGCCTGCCACTCCTCCGCGCTCACCTTGCCCCGCAGCGAAGTCACGCCGGCAACCGATCCGTCGGCCATGGCCAGTCTCCCAATTCCTTAAGTCGTTGCGCCCAGAGTCTTCCGGCTGGTGAACGGCGTCAAGTTAGCTCCTGACGCGGGTCACCGCGTCGAGCCAGCGGGCGTAGGCCGCCTCGCGGCGATGAACGTCTATGGCCGGCGAGAAGCCCTCGGTCTGCGGCCGGGCCGACGCCGCCTCCTCCAGGGAGCCGTAGATCCCGGCGCCGAGACCTGCGAACAGGGCCGCGCCGAGCGCCGTGGTCTCCTGGTAGGTGGCGCGGCAGACGCTGACGCCGGTCAGGTCGGCCAGCCGCTGGCTGAAATAGAGGCTGCGCGACATGCCCCCGTCGATCCGCAGCTCGACCTTGCCGTGGAAGGCCTCGGGCGCGTCGGCGCGCATGGCCTCGATGAGGTCGCGGGTCTGCAGGGCGCTGGCGTCGAGCGTCGCATGGGCGATCTCGGGCAGGCCGGAATCGCGGGTCAGGCCGAAGATCGCGCCGCGGGCCCCCGCGTCCCACCAGGGCGCGCCCAGGCCGGTGAAGGCCGGCACCAGCACCACCCCGTGGTCCTCGCGCGCGGTCGCCGCGAGCGGCTCGGCCGCCTGCGGACCGCCCGGCACGCGCAGGCCCTCGTTCAGCCACTGGACGGCCGCCCCGGCGATGAAGATCGCGCCCTCCAGGGCATAGGTCGTCCTGCCGCCGACACGCGCGGCGACGGTGGTCAGCAGCCGGGCCCGCGAGACCGGCGCGGCCTCGCCGGTGTTGATCAGCATGAAGCAGCCGGTGCCGTAGGTGGCCTTCATCTCGCCGGGGCGGATGCACCCCTGCCCCATCAGCGCCGCCTGCTGGTCGCCGGCCACGCCGCGGATGGGGATGGCGCGGCCGAAGAGCCCGGCCTCGGTCTCGCCGAAGTCGCCGGCGCAGTCGCGGACCTCCGGCAGGAGGGCCAGCGGCACCTCCAGCATCTCGCCCATGGCCCGCGACCAATCGCCCCTGCGGATGTCGTAGAGCAGGGTCCGCGAGGCGTTGGTGGCGTCGGTGGCGTGGACCCGGCCGCCGGTGAGCTTCCAGATCACCCAGGCGTCGATCGTGCCCGCCAGGAGTTCGCCGGCCTCGGCGCGGGCGCGGGCGCCGTCCACCCTGTCGAGCAGCCAGTGGATCTTGGTCCCGGAGAAATAGGGGTCGAGCAGCAGGCCGGTGACCTCGGTGACCTCCGGTTCGCGGCCGGCCTCGCGCAGCCGCTCGCAGAGGTCGGCGGTGCGGCGGTCCTGCCAGACGATCGCCTTGTGGATCGGCCTGCCCGTGGCCTTCTCCCAGACCACCACCGTCTCGCGCTGGTTGGTGATGCCGATGGCGGCCACCTCGTCCATCGAGCGGGCGGCCTTCTTCACCGCCTCGGCCAGCACGTCGACGCAGGCCCGGAAGATCTCCTCGGCGTCGTGCTCCACCCAGCCGTCGGCCGGATAGTGCTGCTGCAGCGGGCGGCCCGCCTCGGCGAGCGCCTGGCCCTTGCGGTCGAACAGGATGGCCCGGGTGCTGGTGGTGCCCTGGTCGAGCGCCAGGATCAGCGGTTCGGCCATCGCGCGCGTCCTCCGAGGATCATGGTCAGTGGCCCTTTAAACATAATTTCACACCGACTGAGCAGATTCAGCGTCGAGGTCCAGAATGGGCCTTGGGGCATTGGGGGATTGGGCTTGGGTACCGCCCAGAGCAGCCAAAGGCTGCTGGAGCTCGCCAGGAGTCGCGCGCCAGGCGACCGCGAACGCCTTCTGCTGGGCGTGGTGGAGCTGTGCGCCGCCGGCGGCGCGCCGGACGCCGTGGCCGCGCCGGCCGTCCAGGGCCTCCTGTCATCCATCTTCATGAGCCTCGTCGTCGAGGCCGAGCGCGACATCCGCCGCCGGCTGGCCGAGCGGCTGGCCACCGCCGACTGGGCGCCGCCCGCCCTGGTCAATGTCCTGGCCCTCGACGAGATCGAGATCGCCCGTCCGGTCATCGCCCAGAGCCCGGTCCTGAAGGACCACGACCTCGTCCGCCTGCTGGTCGAGGCCACCATCGAGCACCAGATCGAGGTCGCCCGTCGTCCGCAGCTCAGCGGCGTGGTCGTGGCCGCCATCCTGCGCCAGGCGGAGCCCGCCGTGCTGACGGCGCTCGCCAACAACGCCACCGCCGACCTCAACGACGAGGACATGCGCCAGCTCGTGGCCGCCGCCCGCAAGGTCGCCGCCCTGCGCACGCCGCTGTCGCGCCACCCGCGGCTGACCGCCGACCTGGCCATGCAGCTCTACGTCTGGGTGGGCCAGTCGCTGCGCCACTCGCTCTCCGAGCGCTTCCGCCTGGACGGCGCGGCCCTCGACCAGGCGATCGCCGATTCCCTGCGCGAGGCGCACGCCGGCGCGCCCCTGGACGCCGAGGGGCTGGTGATCGTCGCCCGCGAGGGCGAGCGCGAGGAGATGGAGCGCAGGCTGATCGACAAGCTGCACACGGCCGGCCAGCTCAGGCCCGGCTATCTGGTCCGGGCGCTGCGGGAGGGCCGGCTGTCGCTGTTCGCGACGGCGCTCTCCGTGCTCGGCCGCTTCGAGGGGCGCCACATCCGTCAGGCGCTGGATTCCGACCGTCCGGAGCTGCTGGCGCTGGCCTGCGCCTCGGTGGGCATCGACCGCAGCGTCTTCCCGACCATCCTGACCATGGTCCGCCAGCTCAACGGCGGGCGCCCCGGCGGCGGGGCGGAAGGCGCCCAGCGCGCCGCCAGCGCCTTCGCCCCCTCCCCGCCCCAGGCCGCCGCCGTCGCCTTCCGCCAGGCCGCCCGCGTCGCCTCCTGAGGCGTTTGACAAGCGGCCGCCCTTGGCCGCTTTTGCCCGGCGATGTTCAACGCGCATCCCATGGTGACCCGCCTCGCCTTCGTGGCCAGCGACCGGCCCGAGGCCATCGAGGCCCGGGCGCGGCTGGCGAGACGCTACGGCGATACGCCCGAGATGGAGGCCCAGGTCGTCGTCGCGCTCGGCGGCGACGGCTTCATGCTGGAGACGCTCCACCGGCACATGGAGAGCGGCAAGCCGATCTACGGCATGAACCGCGGCTCCGTCGGCTTCCTGATGAACGAGTACAGCGAGGACGACCTGCTGGAGCGGATCAACGCCGCCGAGCGGGCCCTCATCCACCCGCTGCGGATGACCGCCGTAGGCGTGGACGGCGTCATGCACAAGGCGCTGGCGATCAACGAGGTCTCCCTGCTGCGGCAGACGCGCCAGACCGCCAAGCTGCGGATCTCGGTGGACGGCAAGGTCCGCTTGGCCGAGCTCTCCTGCGATGGGGCGCTGGTCGCCACGCCGGCCGGGTCCACCGCCTACAACCTCTCCGCCCACGGGCCGATCATCCCGCTCGACGCCCGGGTGCTGGCGCTCACCCCGATCAGCGCCTTCCGGCCGCGCCGCTGGCGCGGGGCCCTGCTCTCCCACACCGCCCGGGTGACCTTCGAGGTGCTGGAGGCCGACAAGCGGCCGGTGAGCGCGGTGGCCGACAACTTCGAGGTCCGCGACGTCACCGAGGTGCACGTGGCCGAGGACCGGGACGTGGGCATGACCATGCTCTTCGACGCCGGCCGCAGCCTCGAGGAGCGCGTGCTGGCGGAGCAATTTTCCGCTTAGACAACAGAGGGTTGCATAGGCATCCCTTTGTTAACGGGTTCAGCGTACCGTGATCTCCGAGTGACAGGAGGCTTCTCGTCGTGAGCCAACAGAACAGCGGTCAGATGATCCAGGTCCCGAACACCCTTCGGGCCAAGGTCGGCGGGGGCCGGCTCGGCGCCATCGATCCTGCGGCGATCGCCAAGGCCGAGGCCGCCCTGAAGAGCCTGTCGGGCAACTTCGCCCAGTGGCTGGCCGACGAGATCACCAAGCTCGACAACGCCCGCCAGGAGGTCCGCGCCACGGGGGCCACCAGCGCGACGATGGAATCCCTCTACCTGCGAGCCCACGACCTCAAGGGCCTGGGCGCCACCTACGGCTTCCCGATCATCACCCGCATCGCCGCCTCGCTGTGCCGGCTGATCGACGACAAGGAGAAGCGCGTGGGCGCGCCCATGCCGCTGGTCGACGCGCACATCGACGCGATCAAGGCCGCCGTCCGCGACGACATCAAGGAAGACGACCACCCGGTGGGCGCGATCCTGGTGAAGGAGCTGGAGGCCCAGGTCGCCGCCACCGGCGCCTGAGCGCCCGTCACATCACCTTCTCGAGCGGCTCCTCGACCACGCCGTAGCCGGCGTCGGGCGGCAGGACGAGCACGCGGCCGGCCTCGCGGCTCTGCACCACGGGCTCGACCGTGACCAGGGTCCGGGCCTGCGCGCGGGCCACGGCGTCGTCGGCGCTGCCAGCCTCCGCCAGGAGCTGCAGGTTCATGCGCGTGGGGAAGATCACCTTGCGCTCGCCCGTTTCCGCCAGCCGCAGGGCCTCGGCCGGCGCGATCCATTCGGCGTCCACAGTCTCGCGGCCGTCACAGGCGGCGAGCTGGTCGTCCGGGGCCTTCACCGCATAGAACCAGGTGTCGAACCGCTTCGGCACGATGGCCGGGGTGATCCAGCGGGCGAAGACGGTGAGCGCGCCGAGGTCCAGCCGCGCGTCGATGCCGGTGACCACGTCGAGGAAGGGCGTGCGCCCCTGGTCCACCGCCTCGCGGACGTCCATCGGGCACGCCTCGCCGCCGATCGGCTCGCCGTTCCGCCGGTGGGCCAGCAGGATGCCGGCCTCCTCGAACACTTCGCGGATCGCGGCGATCCGCAGGGCGCGCTGGTCGGCGTCGAAGTCGTTCCAGCCAACCACGTGATCGGCCCAGGCCGGGTCGTGGTCGCCGCCGTGGGTCTTGCCGCCCGGAAAGACGAGCGCGCCGGAGGCGAAGTCGATCTGGTGGTGCCGCTTGACCATCAGCACCTCGAAAGACGGGTCGTCGCGCAGCAGGAGGATGGTGGCGGCGGGCTTGATATCGGCGGCGGCGGCTTGCGACATGCCGCCAGCTTGGGCGCTGGCCCATCGGGCCGCAAGACGTCCCCTACGTCACCCGGCGCGGCGCCTAGGCGCTTTCCTGCATGGCCTCGGCGCGGGTGGTGCGCGACAGGCGGTCCATCTTGTCGATCAGGTAGTCCACGTCCTCGCGGGCGGCCGCCTGCGGCTGGGTCAGGAAGCGCTGCATCATCCGCTCCTGGAAGCGTTCGCGGTCGCGGGCGCCGCCGTCGAACTCCATGGAATGGAAGGTGTCCACCGCCGCCCGGAAGGCCGGGAACAGGCGCGCCGGCAGCCCGGCCCGCTCGTAGATGGCGCGCAGGCCCAGCGGCCCGGCGTCGTGGATCATCAGCCAGGTGCGGTGGTGCGGCACGCCCGCCAGCTCCGCCACGCCCCACTCGAAGAAGGTCATGTGCCCCTGGGCGAGCCCGCGCAGCAGGAGCGAGGGCGTCAGGTTCTGGCTGCGGTTCAGGTGGGCGACGAAGGACTTCACGTCCGCCGCGCGGCCGGCCTGGTCGACCAGGTCGATGGTCGCCCGCTCGGTCGAGCCCATGGCGATCTCGAGCGCGGTCTGCGGCGACAGCGCGTGGTGGCTGACCAGGTGGTCGCGGATCTGCTCGCCCACCAGGGTGATCAGCCGTTCGGTGACCGACAGCGGCAGCACCTGGCGATAAGCCACGGCGGCCAGCACCTTCTCGGACTTCTCGAAGCGGTCGATCACCCGTTGCAGGGAGCGCTCGGCGAAGTCGGCGTTGTCGTTGGCGCAGGCGGTGGCGACGGCCCGCTCGCCGCCGTGCTCGGAGATGGCGTCGGTGACCTTGCGCGACAGCTTCGGGCGCTTGGCGATGGCCAGCTGGCGCACCGGCCCGCCCAGGCGGACGATGTCGGAAAGGTCCTCGTCGGTGAAGGCCGGCGAGAAGCTGAGCATCGGCAGGGCGACGGTCTCCACGTCGCGGGCCAGCTTCAGGGCCACGTCGCGGGGGACGAGGGGGGATTCCTTGAGGGTGACGGCGAGCGCCCGGCGGACCAGCTCGGCGGCGTCGCCGGCCATGATCCGCAGGATCTCGGCGGCCAGCGCGCGGTCGTCTTCGGTGAGCGGCAGACGGTCGATGTTGCGGCACAGCTTGTGCGCCGCAGCCGCCCGCTCGTCGGGCGTCGCGCCTTTGACCAGCGTACGGATGTCCTCGTCCGTCAACGCTGCGCGCGTCGTCGCCATGGCCCCTTCTGGTCCCCGTCGTAGGACCGTTTTAGTCCCACGAGTCGAGCCTGCCACGGGCATGCTTAACGCCGGGTTGCCGAGCGAATCTGTTGATTAACTTTCTCCCGTAACGGGCCGCCAACCGCGTTGGACGCACAGTCCGCGCGAAAGGGAGACCCGTCGCTTGCGCCAGCCATCCGCCATCGAGCCGCCCCGCGGCGGGCTTTCCGTCGGAGAGCAGGCGCTGCAGGCCCAGACGGCGCTGCTGCCCTATGCGCTGGCCGCCTTCGGGATCTGCCTGCCGGCCTATGTCTGGGCGGGCAGCCACGCGCCGAACGCGGCCTGGATGAGCGTCAGCTTCGTGATCTTCGCGATCGGCTGGGGCGCCTTCTACGCGGTGGTGAACTGGCTGAAGCAGCCGCAGGCGGCAGATCCGCGCCGCCGCGCCCGCGTCCAGCTGATGGGCGGCCTGATCTGGGCCGCGGCCATCGCCCAGATCGCCGCCTTCGCGCAGGGCGCGGGGCCGTTCCGCGAGTCGCTGCTGCTCGCCGCCCTCGGCGCGGCGGTGGTCTGCGTGGTGTTCACCGCCCCCTGGCTGCCCAGCCTGCTGATCGTGGCCCCGGCCGCCCTCGCCGGCCCGCTGATCGGCCTGTTCAGCCGCACCGAAAGCCGCGAGCTGGCGCAGATCAGCTGGGGCGCCGTGGCGCTGGCGCTGGCGCTCGGCCTCGTGGTCAACCGCATCCTGCGCCGCCAGTTCGCGCTCGCCGCCGAGCGCGAGGTGCTGATGGCCGAGCGCGCCGAACAGGCCGAGGCGGCCCGAAGGCTCGCCCGCTCCAAGTCCGACCTCGTGGCCACCCTGGGCGACGAGATCCGCAACGGCCTGACCGGCGTGGCCCACGTGCTGGCGGCGGCGTCCGGCCGCGGCGGGCGCGCCGCGCCGTCCCGCGCCCAGCTCTCCGCCGCGCTGGACGCCGCCAACGACCTGCTGTCAGTGCTGGAGACCACGCTGGACGCCGAGACCGCCGAGGCCGGCCGCCTGACCGTGCGGCCGCAGCCGGTGGACGTGGTGGGCCTGGTCCGCGATCTCGCCCTGCTCGCCCGCCCGCAGGCCGCCGCCAAGGGGCTGGAGCTGCGGGTCCATGTGGCCCCCGAGCTGGCGGCCACGTCGGGCGCGGCCGTGGCCGACCCGGTGCGCAGCCGCCAGGTGCTGGCCGGCCTGATCGGCAACGCCGTGAAGTTCACCGTCCGCGGCCGGGTCGAGGTCCGGGTGGCGCTCAACGAGGCCGGCCGCCTGGCGGTGGAGATCGTCGACACCGGCCCCGGGCTCACCGACGACGAACTGGCGGTGGCCTTCGAGCCCTTCCAGCGGGTCGCCCGCACGAGCGCCGGCACCACGGGGGCGGGCCTCGGCCTGACCCTGGCCCGCCAGCTGGCCCGCCTGATGGGCGGCGACCTGCGGGCCCACAGCGCGCTCGGCGTCGGCAGCTGCTTCACCCTGGAGCTGCCGTTCGACCGCCACGCCAGCGCCGGCCCGCCGCTCGAGGCGGGTCCTGCGAAGGCCGAGCGCCGCCGGCTGCGCGTGCTGCTGGCCGAGGACGAGGCGCTGAACGCGGCCATGCTGCGCGCCCACCTGGAACAGCTCGGCCACCAGGTGGTCCACGCCGCCAGCGGGCAGCGGGCCATCGAGCTCGCCCGGGTCTGCGACCTGGACCTGATGATGATCGACGCCCGGATGCCGGGCCTCGACGGCCACGAGACGATCGGCGCGCTCCGGGCCATGGACGGCCAGGCGGCCCTGACGCCGATCGTCGCCCTGATCGGCGGCGATCCCGACGAGGCCCGCGACTGCCTGGCAGCCGGCGCCGACGCCCTGCTTCGCAAGCCGGTCACCGTGCCGGCCGTGGCCCGCGCGATCGCCGAGGCCCTGGCCTCAGAGCCCGCCGCCAACGACCGAGTCGTAGCGTAAGCCGAGACCTGCTCTAGAGTGGCCCCAAGCAAGACAAGAGCTGGGGACGACGCGTGCTGCTGGACGGCCTGAAGGTCATCGATTTCTCCGCCTACATCGCAGGCCCCGGCGCCGCCGGCATCCTGTGCGACTGGGGCGCCGACGTGATCAAGGTGGAGCGGCCGGGCGGCGACGCCATGCGCCACACGCTCGCCGACGTGAAGAGCCAGCTCTCCGGCAACCCGGTCTTCGACCTCGACAACCGCGGCAAGCGCGGGATCGTGCTCGACATCGCCAGACCCGAGGGCCGCGAGGCGCTGGCGAAGCTCGCCGCCCAGGCCGACGTCTTCCTGACCAATGTGCGGCCGGCCTCGCTGCGCAAGCACGGGCTGGACGACAAGGCCCTGCTGGCTCTGAACCCGCGCCTCGTCTACGCGGTGATCACCGGCTACGGGCTGGAGGGCCCCGACGCGCACAAGCCGGGCTTCGACGTCACCGCCTTCTGGGCCCGCGCGGGCGTGGCCAACATGATCCCGCCGAAGGGCTCGGAGCCCTTCATGCTGCGCACCGGCGTGGGCGACCACACCACCTCGCTGGCCACCGTCTCGGCGATCCTGGCGGCGCTCTACGAGCGGGAGCGGACCGGCAAGGGGCGGCTGGTGCAGACCTCGCTGCTGGCCACCGGCGTCTATGCGCTGAGCTCGGACCTGGCGATCCAGATGAAGTTCGGCCGGCTGGCGTCGCTGAAGCCGCGCAGCCAGCCGATGAACCCGCTGGCCAATGTGTTCCGCAGCGCCGACGGCCACTGGTTCGTGCACAACCCGCGCGGCGCCTCGGGCGGCTGGGAGACCTTCTGCAACGTCGCCGGGCGGCCGGACCTGATCGACGACCCGCGGGCCGCCACGGGCCGCCTGCGCCGGGAGAACACGGTCGAGATCACCGCCGAGTTCGACAAGGCCTTCGCCGCCCTGCCGATGGCCGAGATCGCCCGGCGGCTGGACGAGGCCGATCTCGTCTGGGCGCCGGTGCAGACCCCGGCCGAGGTGGTGGCCGACCCGCAGGTGGCCGCCGCCGGCGCGATCCTGCAGGTGGAAGACGGCGAAGGCGGGACCTATCCGCAGCCGGCGGCGCCGGCGGTGTTCCCGGGCGTCGAGACCGGCCCGCGGCCGCCGAGCCCGGGGCTGGGGCAGCATACCCGGCAGGTTCTGTCCGAGGTCGGCTACGGGGAGGCGGAGATCGAAGCCCTGCTGGCCAGCGGCGCGGCGGAAGCCAGCTAGCTGTCGTCGCGGGCGTCGGAGAGCAGGCGCAGCATCTCGCTGGTGAAGATCGAGCCCGTCAGCCGGGTCCCGACGCCGAGCTGGTCGGCGGGCTGGGAGCCGCGCAGGATCAGGGCGACCAGGGCGTCCTGCTGCTGGATGCGGTCGGCGCGGCGGGCCGAGGCGTACTGGATGAAGCCGCCGTCGGGCTCGGGCGCGGCCTCGCGGGGCTCGGTCGCCTGGCCGGCGCCGCCGGTCTTGGTCAGGTTGGCGTAGACCTCGGCCACCGAGGCGGCGCGGCCCTCCCGGTAGAAGATCGCCTTGTTGGCCCGGGCGGCGTCCGGGAAGAGGTGTGCGGCCTTGGCCTCGGGACGCGACTGCATGGCCTCGATCAGCTTGGCCGAACCCTGGGGTCCCAGGAAGTGGGCGGCGTAGAGCTCCCCGGCGGTCGGGGCGCGCCCCACCCGGCCTTTCAGGTAGGCGGCGTGGTCGGAGGCGAGTTCGCCCGCCATCAGCGAGGCGGCGTGGGGGTCGAGGCGCAGGTCCATGACCGCGCGGCGGGCCTCGGAGCCTTCGACGCGGAACTTGCCGTCCGCGCCCCTGCTGATCAGCTCCGCGTAGCGGGCGTAGCCGTACTTCGAGCCGTGGCTCTTCAGCGTCTGCAGCCAGGTCTGCTCGACGAACTGGAAGAGGCCGGCCGCGGACGAGCTGGAGGCCTTGGCGTGCGGATTGAAGCCGCTCTCGCGGTTGGCGGTCCGCATCAGGAACGAGAAGTCGACGCCGGTCGCCTGGGAGGCGCGCTGGATCGCCGTCTCGACCGCCCCTCGGATTCCCTGGATCGCCATGGACCTGAGTCCTGCGCCGGTATGGTTAATGCGGCGCTAACCATAGCCGGCGAACGGCCGGCTTGACGCCGCCCGGCATGGGGTTTCTTCTCCGCTTTGCAACATTGTTGCAATGTTGCAGCAAATCAGGAGGACACGCCGTGATCGCCCGCCAGTTCGTCCCGCTCACCTTCGATTCCCGAGGCGCCGGACGGCCCAAGCACCTGACCGCCGCCATCGGGATTTCGATCGGAGTCCACGTGGTGGTGGGGGCATATGTTGCGTACATGAAATTTACCGCGCCGGAGCCGCAGGTGATCGACGAAACCCCACCCATTCGGGTCGAAACCTGGACGCCGCCCAAGCCGCCGCCGCCGCCGACGGACCCCGTCGAGAAGCCGCCGATCCGCGTCCACCAGACCCCGCCGGTCCAGGGCCCGGCTACCACGCCGCCGCTGATCACCGAGATTCCGGATGCCGCGCCCGCAGATCCCGGACCGGTCGCGAGCCTCGATCCGCCGCGCGTCGACCCGCCCAAGGCCGCCCCAGTGATCCGCTCGCCCAACTGGGTGAAGAAGCCGGGAGCCGAGGAGCTGGCGCGCTACTATCCGGAGCGGGCCCAGCGGCTCGGGCTGGAAGGCCGCGCCTCGATCGGCTGTTCGGTGACGGCCAAGGGCGCGCTGACCGGCTGCGCGGTGGTCTCGGAGACGCCCGCCGACGCCGGCTTCGGGGAGGCGGCGCTGAAGCTCGCCCGCTTCTTCCGGATGAGCCCGCAGACGGTCGACGGCCAGGTGGTGGACGGCGCCCGGGTGGTGATCCCGATCGCCTTCCGGCTGCCGAACGACACCTAGTAGCTGCGCGGCAGCCCCAGCACCCGCTCGGCGAGGAAGTTGAACACCATCTCGCGGCTGATCGGGGCGAGGCGGGCGATCATGGACTCGCGGAAGTAGCGCTCCACGTCGAACTCCTTCGCATAGCCCATGCCCCCGTGGGCGAGGACCGCGGCCTCGCACGCGCGGAAGCCCGCCTCGCCGCCCAGGTACTTGGCGGCGTTGGCCTCGGCCCCGCATTCGCGGCCGGCGTCGTAGAGCGCGGCGGCCTTGAAGGCCATGAGGTTGGCCGCCTCCAGCTCCGCCCAGGCCTTCGCCAGCGGATGGGCGACGCCCTGGTTCTGGCCGATGGGCCGGCCGAACACCACGCGCTCCCTGGCGTACTGGGCGGCCCGCTTCAGCGCCGCGCGGCCGAGGCCCACCGCCTCCGCCCCGAACAGCACGCGCTCGGGGTTCAGCCCTTCCAGCAGGTAGTAGAAGCCCCGCCCCTCCTCGCCCACCAGGGCGTCGGCGGGGACGTGCAGGCCGTCGATGAAGACCGAGTTCGACTCCACCGCCTTGCGGCCCATCTTCGGGATCGGCGTGGCCTGGATCTTCGACCGGTCGAAGTCGGCGTAGAACAGGCTGATCCCTTGCGTGGACTTCGCGACCTGATCGCGCGGCGTGGTGCGGGCGACGATCAGGATCTTGTTCGCCCGCTGCGCGGAGGTGGTCCACACCTTGCGCCCCGAGATCACCCAGCCGTCGTTCGTGCGCTCGGCGCGGGTGGTCAGGCTGGTGGTGTCGAGGCCCGCGTCCGGCTCGGTGATGCCGATGCAGAGCTTGTCCTCGCCGGAGATCAGCCGCGGGATCAGCCGCTTCTTCTGCTCCTCGCTGCCGAACTTCGCGAGCGGCATGGGCCCGAAGATGTTGAGGTGCAGGGCGCTGGCGCCGGTGAAGCCCGCGCCGCTCTCGGTCACTGCCTGCATGGCGATGGCCGCCTCGGTGAGGCCCAGGCCCGAGCCGCCGAGTTCCTGGGGCATGGCCGCGCCCAGCCAGCCGGCCTCGGCCATGGCGGCGACGAAGGCCTCGGGAAACTCGCCGGTCTCATCGGTGCGCCGCCAGTAGTCCGCGTCGAAGCGGGCGCAGAGGCGCAGCACGCTCTCGCGGATCGCCTCCTGCTCGTCGGTGAACCAGAAACCGGTCATGCGCCTCCCCCGAACCTCGCCGGATGCAGCCGGGCGGCATAGGGGCCAGGGTCACGCCCCGTCACGCAAGCCGCCACCACCTGGGCCACCAGCGGCGCCAGCAGCCAGCCGTTGCGCCGCGCGCCGGTCGCCAGGATCACCCGCTCCGCCTGGGAAGGGCCGACCATCGGCAGGCCGTCCGGCGTCGCCGCCCGCACGCCGGCGAACACCTGCGGCCGCACGCCGCCCAGGGCGGGGAAGAGCCCGACCCCGGCGCTCAAGAGCCGTTCCGCCTGGGCCGGATCGGGGTTCGGGTCGGAGACCCCCACCTCCATGGTCGCGCCCAGCGCGAGCCCGCCGTCGCCGGGCACGGCGTAAATGTCCGGTGCGCGCACCGTGCACCGCCCCTGCGGCGCCCCCGCCAGCCGCAGGATATGGCCCTTGATCGGCGTCAGCCACGCCAGCTCGGGCGCGACGCTCGCCAGCCCCGGGTCGGCGCCCGTCGCCACGACCAGCCAGTCCCCCTCGCCGGCGTCGGCGGCCCGCCGCGCGCGGAACGCCACGCCCGCCGCCGTCGCGGCCCCCCGCAGGGCGGCCATCGCCTGGCCCGGCTCGAGCCGCCAGTCCTCACGGGTCATCAGGCCGTCGGCGAAGGCCGGCGACAGGCCGGGCGCCAGGTCCTCCAGGGTCGGCCTGGGAAGCTCGGTCATGTGCAGCCCCAGCCGCACGAAGCCGGCCTGCAGGGCGGCGAGCCAAGCCGGCGGACCGACGCCGAGGGCGCCCGAGCGATCGAGAACCACGCCCGAGCGCGCTTCCAGCGCCGGCCACAGGTTGCGGGCCGCCATCAGTAGGTCGAACGCCGGCGCGGCCTCCGTATCCAGCGCCGCCTCGAACGCCGGGGCGATCATGCCCCCGGCCACCGCCGAGGCGTTGGTCTCCGGCGCCGGATCCCAGACGGTGACGTCGCAGCCGGCGTCAGCCAGCGCGAGCGCCGAACTCAGGCCCAGGGCGCCCGCCCCCGCCACCGTTACTTTCGCGCCCCGGCTCATCGGGCCTAACGAGCGGCTGCGCCTGCGAAAATCAAGCGGAACCGGCGCCCATCCGGCGGGTTCAGGAACATGGCAGGCTCATCCGAGCCCCAAGGAGAGGGATCCTCATGGCCACCACCGGTACGTCGAGCAGCGGCGGCAAGTCCGCGCGCAGCAAGTCCGCCTCGAGCAAGAGCTCCACGGCGAAGAAGTCCGCCGCCAAGAAGAGCACGGCGCCGGTCGCCCGCGGCAACGACGCCGTCGCCGTCCTGAAGCGCGACCACCGCGAGGTGGAGCGGCTGTTCAAGCAGTACGAGAAGGTCAAGGAAGACGACGCCGCCAAGCAGGAGATCTTCCAGCAGATCGCGCTCGAGCTGAAGGTCCACACTCAGATCGAGGAAGAGATCTTCTATCCGGAGTCCCGCGAGTTCGTGAAGGAGCAGGACACCGTCAACGAGGCCGTGGTCGAGCACATGTCCGCCAAGGACCTGATCGCCCAGCTCGAAGGCATGCAGCCCTCCGACGAGTACTACGACGCCAAGGTCACCGTCCTGAAGGAGATGATCGAGCATCACGTCGAGGAGGAGGAGAAGGAGTACTTCCCCGAAGTCCAGAAGAAGGGGATGGACACCAAGGCCGTCGGCGAACGCCTGCTCGCCCGCAAGGAAGAGCTGATGACGGAAATGGGCGGCACGGGTAGCCGCGCCACCCACTAGGCCCGGATGGCCGAGGCCCTCGACCCCGCAGTGCCCACCGAGGTGGACGAACTCGCCCAGTCCGTCCTCGGCGAAGCCTGCGACCGCGACCTGAAGCTGGCGGCCGCCGAGTCCTGCACCGGCGGTCTGCTGGCGTCGCTGCTCACCGACATCCCGGGCAAGTCGCACGCCTTCGAGCGCGGCTTCGTCACCTACACCGACGAGGCCAAGCACGAGATGCTGGGGGTGCCGATGGATATCCTGCAGTCCGACGGCGCGGTGTCGGAGCGGGCGGCGCGGGCGATGGCCGAGGGCGCCATCGCCAACTCCCACGCCGACATCGCCGTCTCGATCACCGGCTACGCCGAGGGCGCGCCCGGCCAGCCGGCGGGCCTCGTCCACTTCGCCTCGGCGCGGAAGGGCGGGCCCACGGTCCACAAGGAGATGCGCTACGGCGACGTGGGCCGCGCCGAGGTGCGCCTGCGCGCCCTCGACACGGCCCTGCGCATGATCCGCGACCAGCTCGACGGCGAGGCCGAGGCGGATGCGGCCTGACTATTCCGCCGCGATGCTGACGGGCTTGGCCGAGCGGTCCTTGAAGTTGATCTCCTGGAGGTACTTGATGCCCTCCTCGGCGATGTCGTCGCCGACCATCTTGTCGCCCTCGCCCTTCAGCTCGTCCATGTCGACATAGGTGCCGTAGAAGGCCTTGGTGCGGTCGGTGATCAGGCCCGCGTTCAGCAGGGTCTTGATCAGGACGCGGAAGATGTTCGACTGGGTCTTCAGCCGCTCGCGCCGCGCGTCGTCGTTCTGGACGATCTGGCGGAACTCGACGAGCACACGGTCGGGGTCGAGGCCGAAGTCGCGGTAGACCTGCGCCTGCTGCTGCGGATTTCCGAGATTGAAGAGCAGGGCCTGGAAGCAATGGGCGGCCCAGTCCTCGACGATGTCCCGCTCCTCCTGCGTCATCCGCGGGATCGTGCGGTCGGCCCAGATCTTCCCGAACTTGTGGTGGAAGGCCTCGTCGGTCATGACGAGCTGGAAGAGCTTCCGGGCCAGCGGGTCGCGGTTGTACTTGAAGCCGGTGGCGAAGGCGCCCATCGCCAGGCCCTCCACCAGCATCTGCATGCCGATGATCTTCTTGTAGACCTCCGGCGCGGCGATGATCTCCACCAGGAGCTGCTGCAGCATGGCCCCGCACGGCCGCGGCCGGCCCCAGCGCGCCTTGATGTAGCGGGCGAAGGCCGTGACGTGGCGGGCCTCCTCGCGGGTCTGGTTGGCCGCGTACTCCTGCGCCCCCTGGTCCTTCAGCACATGGCAGAGGCTGGCCGACAGGTTCAGCGCGCCCTGCTCGCCGTGCAGGATCGAGGAGAACTGCCAGAGCGCCATCTCGTTGATGAACTTCGCCTTCTGGCCGGTCTTCTCCAGGTGCTCGAGGACGTAGGGGATGCCCAGGCTCATCACCTGGTCGTCGGGCAGGAGCGCCTCGTTCTCCATGTCCCAGGGCTCGGAGAAGTCGATGTACTTGGGGTCGAGCGGATCCCAGAAGTGGTCGTGGGTCGCCGAGATGATCTTGTCGAAGGCGGTGGAGCGAGCGCCGTAGCGGTCCAGCTCCAGCATGGACTCGAAGTCGTCCGGCGCCACGGCGTCGTAGAGGATGTCCTTGGTGATGTTCCCGTCGGCGGCCATGCGCTGTCCTCCTCTTTTCCCGAGAGGAAACCACCGATTGCTTAGGTGAACAACGATCTCCTTCGCAAAGCCGCGCCGGGAGGCTTGAAAGCGGCTTTACGGCTTTCCAGAGTGCCGCGGCGGTGTGACCGCTAACACGCCATGGACACAAGGGGGGAGGCTGATGGTCGGCAGGATGGGGGCGCTGCTCGCGGCGCTGTGGCTTGGCTTGGCGGGGGCGGCCTGGGCCCAGGCGCCGGCGCCGGTGCGCATCGACAAGGCGCGCATCGACGCGGCGCTGACGCAGATGGTGGAGAGCGGCCGGACCGCCGGGGTCTCGGCCCTGGTCTGGCAGGACGGCCGCGAGCGCTACTTCGGGACCGCCGGCTTTGCAGACCGCGAGAGGCAGCGGCCCATGCGCCGCGACACCCTGGTGCAGATCTGGTCGATGACCAAGCCGGTGACCGGCGTCGCCCTGATGCAGCTCTGGGAACAGGGCCGCTTCCGGCTGGACGATCCGGTGGCCGACCACCTGCCGGAGTTCGCCAACGTCAGGGTCTACGGAGGCCAGGACGGGGCGGGCAAGCCGGTCTACCGCGCGCCGAAGCGGCCGATGACCGTCCGGGACCTGATGCGGCACACCGCCGGCCTCTCCTACGGCTCGGGCCGGACGCCGGCCGACGACGAGTACCGCAGGCTGGAGCCCCTGGCGCTAACCCACGACCTGCCGGAGATGGGCCGGCGGCTGGGCCAGGTCCCGCTGCTGTTCGATCCGGGGGCCCAGTGGAGCTATTCGGCCGCTGTCGATGTCCAGGCCCTGCTGGTGGAGAAGCTCTCCGGCATGCCGTTCGAGACCTATGTGGAGAGCCGCATCTTCGAGCCTCTGCGGATGAAGGATACCGGCTGGACCCAGCCGCAGGAGGTCCTGCCGCGCTTCGCCGCCACCTACACGGCCGGCGCCGACGGCAAGCTCGCCCGCCAGCCGGACGAACAGGCCCGAGCCCGCAACTTCGCGCCGCGCAAGCTGACCATGGGCGGCGCGGGCCTGGTCTCCTCGCTGGACGACTACATGCGCTTCGCCCGGATGCTGGTGAACGGCGGCGAGCTGGACGGCGCGCGGATCCTGAAGCCCTCCACCGTGCGCCTGATGGCCACCGACCACCTCGACCCCAGCGTCACCGAGCGGATGTGGCTGCCCAACAAGGGCAAGGTCGGCTTCGGCTTCGACTTCGCCGTGCGCACCGTCCAGCCGACCGACCCGAAGGACAACCGCGGCGCGGTGGGCGAGTTCTTCTGGGACGGGGCGGCCTCCACCCTCTTCTGGGTCGACCCGGCCAACAAGCTGACCGCCGTCTTCTTCACCCAGAAGCTGCCGTTCGACGGGACCCTGCACACCGACTTCCGCGAGGCGGTCTACGGCAAGGGCTACCTGGGCCCCAAGGGCGACTAGGCCATCTCGCGGGCGATCTCCGGGCTGGGCGGGTGGCGCGAGCCCCAGCCCTGGTGCCACTCCGGCTCGCCCGCGTAGCGCTTCGCCAGGAAGTCCACGAACACCCGCACCTTGGCCGCCAGGTGCCGGGCGTGCGGATAGACCGCGTGCACGTGGATCACCTCGGGCTCGAAGTTGCAGAGCACGGGCACGAGCCGGCCCGCCCGCAGGTCCTCGGCCGCGGCGAAGGCTGGCGTGCGGATGATGCCGAAGCCCAGGCGGGCGGCGGCCACGCAGCCCTCCGCGCCGGAGAAGCTGAGCCGACCGTGCACGCGCACGTCGTGCTGCTCGCCGTTGGCCCGGAAGCGCCAGACGGTAGGGTCGCGGGCGTTGGTGTCGAGCACCGCCTCGTGGGCGGCGAGGTCCTCCAGCGCCTGGGGCGTGCCGGCGCGGGCGAGGTAGTGCGGCGCGGCGCAGGTGACCAGGCGCACGGCGGCCAGCTTGCGGGCGACGAGGGAAGAGTCGGTCAGGGCGCCGATGCGGACGCCGACGTCGAAGCCCTCCTCCACCAGGTTGACCATCCGGTCCGTCGAGGAGACGTCGAGCGAGACCTCCGGATAGGCGTGGGCGAAGTCCAGCAGCGCCGGGGTGAGCTGGCTGGCCCCGAACGACACGGGCGCGGAGATCCGCAGCAGGCCCTTGGGCCCGGTCTGGTCGCGGACCGAGGTCTCGAGGCTCTCGAAGTCCTCCAGCAGCTGGCGGGCGCGCTCCAGGTAGGCGCGGCCGGTGTCGGTGAGCGAGACGTCGCGCGTCGTGCGGTTCAGGAGCCGCGCGCCGAGCCGGTTCTCCAGGCGCGCCACCAGCTTCGACACCTGGGCCGACGAGACCCCCAGCCGCTTCGCCCCCTGGGTGAAGCTGCGGGCGTCCGCGACGGCGGTGAAGGCGCTGATCTCGTCGAAGCGGTCCATGGCGATTGTTTCCCTTTCGGCACGAAACTTATGCCGCCGGCTCCGATTATCAACGCCAGGACCCGCGCCCATTTCGGTCCCACGACATTCAACGAGGACCAGACATGACCCAATCCCGCACCGTCGCCGTCATCGTCGGCAGCCTCCGCAAGGACTCGTCCAGCCGCAAGATCGCCAAGGCCATCGCCGGCTTCGCGCCGGCCGGCCTGGACTTCCGCTTCGTGGAGATCGGCGACCTGCCGCACTACGACCAGGACCTGGAGACCGACGCCCCGCCCGCCGCCTGGACCCGCTTCCGGGGCGAAGTGGCCGGCGCCGACGCGGTGCTGTTCGTGACGCCGGAGTACAACCGCTCCTTCCCCGGCTTCCTGAAGAACGCCATCGACGTGGGCTCGCGTCCCTGGGGCAAGGCCGTGTGGACCGACAAGCCCGCGCTGGTGGTCTCCACCTCGGCCGGCGCGCTCGGCGGCTTCGGCGCCAACCACCACCTGCGCCAGGCGATCAGCTTCTTCAACATGCCGGTGCTCGGCCAGCCCGAGGCCTACATCGGAAACACCCTGTCGCTGTTCGACGAGCAGGGCGAGCTGACCAACGAGACCACCGCGGAGTTCCTGCGCGGCCTCGTCCAGGCCTTCGCGGCGCACATCGAGCGCAACACCGCGGCGGCCGACGCGCGCCAGGCGGCCTGAGCGTCGCCGCGCGGAGGCCTCCCGATGACCCTGCCCACCGTCTTCATCCCGCACGGCGCCGGTCCCTGCTTCTTCATGGACTGGACGCGCGGTCCCGCCGACACCTGGGACCGCACGGCCGGCTGGCTGAAGGGCCTCGTCGCCACCCTCCCCGAGCGGCCGAAGGCGATCCTGGTGGTGTCCGGGCATTGGGAGGCCGACGCCTTCACCGTCCAGACGGGCGAGCGCCCGCCGCTCATCTTCGACTACTACGGCTTCCCGGAGCACACCTACCGGCTGGCCTTCGACGCGCCGGGCTCGCCGGCGCTGGCCAGGCGGGTGCGGGAACTGCTCGGCGGGGCGGGCTTCCCGACCGCCGAGGATCCGGACCGCGGCTACGACCACGGCGTCTTCGTGCCGCTGAAGCTGGTCACCCCGGAGGCGGACATCCCGGTGGTGCAGCTCTCGCTGCGGGCCGACCTCGCCCCTGAGGCGCACCTCGCCGCCGGCCGGGCGCTCGCGCCGCTCAGGGACGAGGGCGTGCTGATCGTGGGATCGGGGATGAGCTGGCACAACATGCGCGGCTTCACGCCGGCGTTCACGGCCAAGTCCGCGGCCTTCGACGCCTGGCTGGCCGAGGCGGTGGCCGATCCGGCCGGCCGGGAGGCCGCGCTCGCCCACTGGGACCAGGGTCCCCACGCCCGTGAGGCCCACCCGCGCGAGGAGCACCTCGCCCCGCTGTTCGTCGCCGCCGGCGCGGCGCCGGGCGAACCCGGCGAGACCGCCTTCCGCGACCAGGTGATGGACGTGGTCGTCTCCGCCTTCCGCTTCGGGGCGCCCTCCCCGGGCCGCTGACCTGCTCGTCGGCGGCATCCTCCCGGCGGCGTCGCACACCCGCCGCCGGGAGGATCTTTCGCGTCGCCGGATCAGAGATCCAGCCGGTAGAACCTCACCGCATTGTCCCGGAAAAGCTGGGCTTTCTCGCCGGCGCTGCAGCCGGCGGCGATCCGCTTCAGCGCGTTCCACAGCACGCCGTAGCCGCACGAGACGCTGTCCACCGGGAAGTTGCTCTCGAACATCCCCCGCCCGGTCCCGAACGCCTCGAGGCAGGTCTCGACGTAGGGCCGCCAGGCTTCGGCCAGTTCCGCCGACGACGGCAGGACCTCCCGCTTCTGGAAGCCGAAGCCCAGGGTGGCCATGCCCAATCCGCCCAGCTTCACCCAGACGTTCGGCCGCCGCGCCAGGTCCGCGATGTCGGCCGCCCAGGCGGCGAACACCTCGTCGCGCCGGCCGGCGTAGGGCCCGATGCCGAGCGGGCCGCCCACGTGGTCCAGCATGATCGGGGTTTCGGGGAAGGCGTCCGCCAGCGCCGCCACGTCGGCGATCTGGGTGTGGTACTGCCAGGCCTCGAACGACAGGCCGTGCTCGGCCAACTGCGCGAAGCCCTCCCGGAAGGCCGGCAGGCCGTAGAGGCCCGGCGGGGGCTCGGTGTGGCTGACGCGGATCTCGGGACTGGCGTCCCAGGCGCCGGCGTGGCGGATGCCACGGAAGCGCCCGCCGCCCGCCCGCACATGCTCGGCCAGCACCTCGGTGACCGAGGCGCCCTGGGCCAGGTCCGCGCGCCCGACGATGCCGGCGCAGGCCCGCACCGGGCCGTAGCGGCCGGACTCGGCCATGGCCGCCACGCCGGCCACGAACTCGGTCTCGCCGACGAACCGGAACGGCTGCGGCTTCACGGCCGAGTAGAAGGCCCCGCATTCGACGAAGACCGTGCTCTCCACCCGGTGGCCCTGGCCGATGTCCGCCAGGAGCTCGGGCAGCAGGTAGCGCCCGTTCGGGAAGTCCCACAGGTGATGGTGCGGATCGCAGATCGGCAGGTCCGGCTCGAGGACCTCTTCGGTCATGGGGTGCTGCGGCATGGGCGGAGCCTAGCGCGGCTCCGCGCGTCAGGCGACCTGCTGCGTCCCGCCCGCGGCGTCCGCCGATTCCACCGCCGCCTCGAGCGCCTCGAACAGCTTGGCCGCGGAGATCGGCTTGGCGATGAAGCCGTCCATGCCGGCGGCCGCGTACTCGGTGATGTGGTGGCGCATGGTGTTGGCGGTGAGCGCCACGATCGGCGTCCGGCGGCGGCCCTCCAGGGCCTCGCGCGTGCGGATGATGGCGGTGGCGCTGGGGCCGTCCATCTCCGGCATCTGCACGTCCATCAGGATCAGGTCCCAGGGCTCGCGCGCCCAAGCGTCGACCGCCTCGCGACCGGTGCGGACCAGGACGGGCTCGACGCCCACCTGGCCGAGCAGGGTCTTCAGGACGAGCTGGTTGGTGGCGTTGTCCTCGGCGGCCAGCACCCGCAGCGGGCGCATCTCCACCTCGGCCGACGAGGCGGCCGGGGCCGGGGCCGGCGCCTTGCCCGCCACCTTCGGGAGCGGCAGGCAGACGGTGAAGGTCGCCCCCTCGCCCGGCGTGCTCCGGGCCGTGATCTTGCCGCCCATCAGCTCGGCGAGGTCGCGGCAGATGGCGAGGCCCAGGCCCGTGCCGCCGTAGCGGCGGGTGGTGGAGGCGTCGGCCTGCTCGAACTTCTGGAACAGGTGGGCGAGCTTGTCGGGCGCGATGCCGATGCCGGTGTCCTTCACGGTCAGCCGCAGGGCGTCGTTTCGGCGACCCACGGTGACGGTCACGCCGCCCTGGTCGGTGAACTTCAGGGCGTTGGAGACCAGGTTGTAAAGGATCTGGCGCACGCGGACGGAGTCGCCCAGCCAGGCGCCGCGGGCGGCGGGCTCGATGTTCAGCTTGAAGGCCAGCCCCTTGGCCTCGGCCACCGCCTTGAAGGTGGCGTGCGCGCCCCGGGCGAGTTCGGCCATGTCGAACTCGGCCTGCTCCAGCTCCAGCTTGCCGGCCTCGATCTTGGAGAGGTCCAGCACGTCGTTGAGGATGGCCAGCAGCCCCTCCCCGGACTGGCGGATGACCTCCAGCCGCTCGCGCTGCTCGGGCGACAGCTCGCCCATGGCCATGGCCTGGGCCATGCCGAGCACGCCGTTCAGGGGCGTGCGGATCTCGTGGCTCATGGTGGCCAGGAAGGCGCTCTTGGCGTGGTTGGCGGCCTCCGCCTCCTCCTTCGCCTGGACCAGCGCCCGCTCCTGGGCCTTGCGTTCGGTGATGTTCTGGAAAGCGCCGAGCAGCCGCAGCGGGCGACCGTTCTCGTCGGAGATCATGCGGGCGGTGCCGGCGACCCAGACCTCGCGGCCGTCGTCGCGGGCCACGCGGTGCTCGGGGCGATACGGCACGCCCTCGGCGACGTGCCGCTCCCAGGCCTTCCGGGTTTCCTCGCGGTCACGGGGATCGACGGCGGCCCAGATGTCCTGGGCCATGTCGTCGTAGGTCTTGGGCCGGGTGAAGAAGGTGTCCTCGGCCCCGGCCTTCACGAGCGTGTGGCGGACGAAGTCCATTTCCCAGACGTGGACGTCGGCGATCTCCAGGGCGAGCCGGAGCCGCTCCTCGGAGCGCTCCGTGCGCTCCAGGGCCTCGACCATCTGGGTGACGTCGTGGGAGGTGATGATCAGCCCGCCGACCGCGCCGTCGCCCTGGCGCCAGGGGGCCACCACCGCCTGCACCCATTCCACGCCGCCGTCGGCGCGGGGGATCTGCACGCGGTCGACGTTGACGGTCTCGCCGGTGAGGCAGCGGTCGAAGGCCGCGCGGAACGGCCCGAAGACCTCGGGCGCCAGCTCGTAGAGGGAGCGGCCGCGCGCGTCGCCGATCTGGAGGGCGCGGCGCTCGAGCCAGCGGGCGCTGGCGCCGATCAGCTTCATGTCGCAGTCGGTGATGACCAGCGGGATGGCGGCGACGCTGACCACCGCCGCCAGGGTGCGGCGGGCGGCGTCGCGCTCCCGCAGGGAGGCCTCGCGGGCCTGCTGGGCGCTGATCCGGGTCCACTCGTCGGCGACGAAATCGGCCAGGTCCTGGAGGCGCGCCGCCGTTTCGGCGTCATAGGGCCGCGGACCGTCGCCGCGGACGCACAGGACGCCGGGGACGGCGCCGTCGGCCAGCCGGATCGGCGCGCCCACGTAGAAGCCCATGCCGCAGGCCTCCAGGCGATGATCGGGACAGCCGCCATCGATCCACAGGAGCTCGCCGCCCTCGGCCACCGAGCGCGCCGCCGGGGCGTCGCACGGGAGAACCCGCTTGGGGTCGTGGCTGCGCCAGGCGGCGGCGCCGTCACCGCTGAACAGGGCGATCTGGGCCCGGGCGCCGGGCAGCAGGGCTTCGGCCAATCGTACGGCGCGGTCGAAGACCGGGCCGGATTGCTCCGTGCCGGGCGGCTGGGCTGCGGTCGCAGCCTTCCGCGTCCTCACGCGTGTCATCTACTTAGCCCCACCTCGGCCGGCACCTTAGGCGGCGGGTGGTTAAACACCCCTTGCTCAGGTGACGTGGCGTCCGGCCGCAGCCAGGCGGTGCAGGACGATGCCGCTGGTCGTGGCGACGTTGAGCGAGTCGAAACCGCCCGCCATGGCGATTCGGACGGTGCGGGTCCGGGCCAGCACGCCCGCGGCGAGCCCCGGCCCCTCCGCTCCGAACAGCGCGGCCGTGCGGGCGGCGGGGACCACCTCGTCCAGCTCCTCGGCGCCCTGGGGCGACAGGGCCAGCACCTCGACGCCGTGGGCCTGCAGCACGCCCACGAGATCCGCCCCGGCGGGCAGGCGGGCGAACGGCATGGTCAGCGCCGCGCCCACCGAGACGCGGATGGCCTTGCGGTACAGCGGGTCGCAGCAGTCGGCGTCCAGCAGCACGGCGTCGGCGCCGAAGGCGGCGGCGTTGCGGAAGACGCCGCCCATGTTGTCGTGGTTGGCCACGGCCGAGAGCGCCACCACCAGGGCCTTGTCGGGCAGGCCCGCCAGGAGCGCCTCGGGCGCGGGCTCGGCGCGCCGGCCGAGCGCCAGGATCCCGCGGTGGATCGGGAAGCCCACGATGGCGTCCATCACCTCCTGCGCCGCCGCGTAGACCGGCGTCTCCGCCGGGAGGGGGGCGAGCAGTCCCCGCAGGCCCTCCAGGCGCTGCTCGGCCACCAGCACCGAGACGAGCGGGTGGCGGCCGGCCTGCACCAGCTTCTCCAGCACCACCCGCCCCTCGGCGACGAACAGCCCCGAGCGGCCGACCAGGTCGCGCTCGCGCACCGCCCGGTAGGGCTCGATGCGCGGGTCGTCCGGGTCGGCGATCGGAACCGGAGCTACCAGATGCGCACCCGCTGGTCGGGCTTCAGGTACAGCGTCTGGCCGGGCTTCACGTCGAAGGCCGGATACCAGGGGTCGAGGTTGCGGACGGTGAGCGCCCGGTACATGCCCGGCGAGTGGACGCCGGTGACCACCGCGCGGCGCAGGGCGGCCTCGCGGTACTTCGACCGGTAGTTCTGCGCCCAGCCGAGGAAGAAGCGCTGGTCGCCGGAGAAGCCGTCGATCACCGCAGGCTCCCGGCCGCCCAGCGAGATCTTCCAGGCGTCGTAGGCGGTGGCCAGGCCCGCCACGTCGGCGATGTTCTCGCCCAGCACCTGCTGGCCGTTGAGGTTGAGGTCCGGGAAGACCTGGTAGGCGCTGTACTGGTCGGCCAGCATCTTGGTGCGGGCCTTGAACTGGGCCATGTCGGCCGGCGTCCACCAGTTGCGAAGGTTGCCGTCGGCGTCGAACTGGGCGCCCAGGTCGTCGAAGCCGTGGCTCACCTCGTGGCCCATCACGCCGCCGATGGCGCCGTAGTTCACCGCCGGGTCGGCGTTGGGGTCGAAGAAGGTGGGCTCAAGGATCCCGGCCGGGAAGATGATCGAGTTCTGCGACGGGGCGAACAGGGCGTTCACCGTCTGGGGCGTCATGAACCACTCCTCGCGGTCCACCGGCTGGCCCAGCTTGGCGAGGTTGCGGCGGTACTCGAAGAGCTCGGCGCGCGCCTGGTTGCCGTAGGCGTCGCCGCGGCGGATCTCCAGGGCGGAATAGTCGCGCCACTTGTTGGGATAGCCCACGTAGACCCGGAAGTTGGCGAGCTTCTTCTTCGCCTCCGCCTTGGTCTGCGGGGTCATCCAGTCGATGCGGTCGATGCGCTGGCCGAACGCGGTCAGCACGTTCTTCGCCATCTCCTCCACCTGGGCCTTCTGGTCGGGCGTGAAGTGGCGGGCGACGTAGAGCTTGCCCACCGCCTCGCCGAGCGCGCCGGAGGTGTTGTCCACCGCCCGCTTCCAGCGCTCGCGCTGCTGGGGCGTGCCCGAGAGCGTCTGGCCGTTGAAGGCGAAATGCTCGTCGGCGAAGGGCTTGGACAGGAAGGGCGCGCCGCGCTCCACGGCGTGGAAGGCCAGGTAGTCGCGCCAGGCCTGGATCGGCTGGCTGGCGACCAGCTTCGACATGCCGGCGATGGCGCTGTCCTGCCAGGCGCCGAAGCGCGGCTGGTCGGAGAGGCCGGCGGCGGTGAGGAAGGCGTCCCAGTCGAGGCCGGGCGCCTTGCGGGCCAGCTCGGCGCGGGTCCAGACGGTGTTGGCCTTCAGCACGTCGGCGGTCTGGTCCACGGTCCAGTGGGACCGGGCGATGGCGGTCTCGAGCGCGACCACGCGCGCGGCGCGGGCGTCGGCATCGGCGTAGCCGGCCAGCCGCAGCATCTGGGCGATGTGGGCCTTGTACTTGGCGCGGATCTCGGTGAACCGGGCGCTGGAGCCCAGGTAGTATTCGCGGTCCGGCAGGCCCAGGCCGCCCTGCATCAGATAGGGCCGGTAGACGGTGGTGTCGTTGAGGTCCTCGGCGACCCAGAGGCCGAGGAACCGGTCGGTGTAGAAGTCGGTGGCGTTCAGCGCGTCCACGTCGGCGCGGACCGAGGCGCCCAGTTCCCGCGACAGGTCGGTGCGGCTGCGGATCGCGGCGATGCGGTCGAGCTCCGGCTTCAGCGGCGCGGCGCCGGCGGCCTCGATGGCGGCCTCGTCCATGAAGCTCGCGTAGTAGTCGCCGATCTTGCGGGCGTCGGTCCCGGCCGGAGCGTTGGCGGCGGCGGCCTCATCGATGATCGCGCGGGTCCGCTGGGCGGCGCGCTCGGCGATCACCGCGAAACTGGTCAGGTTCGAGCGGTCGGCGGGGATCTCGGTGGCCTTGACCCAGCCGCCGTTGGCGTAGGCGAAGAAGTCGTCACCGGGCGCGGCGGCGCGGTCCATGCCGGCGGTGTCGAAGCCGAAGGTCCCGTACTGCGGGCGGGGCTTGGCCGGGGCCGGCGCGGCGGGCGCCTCGGCGACGGGCGGCGGCGGCGGTTCGGCGGGCGTGGCGCAGGCGCCGAGCAGGGCCGCGGCGGAGGCCGCGACGAGCCAGGATTTACGAAGGATCATGTGACGTGGAGCTCCCTGGCGGGCCGGGCCCGCGTGTTTGGGCGCTTCCTACACCGGATTTCCGCCGCCGCGATGCTTACGGCTTTGTCATGCGCCGCCGAGCTCGGCGATGGCCGGGGCCACTTCGTCCAGCAGTTCGCGGGCCAGGAAGCCCAGCCGGGCGATCCGCGCCTCCAGCCGCCCGCCGGCGCGGCCGTGCGCCGCCACGCCCCAGACCGCGGCCTGGGCTGGCGGGGCGCCGCGGGCGATCAGGCCGGCGATGATCCCGGCCAGCACGTCGCCCGAGCCGGAGGTCGCCAGGCCCACGTGGCCGCCCACATGGCGCCAGGCCTTGCCGTCGGGGCTGACGATCAGGGTGGTCGCCGCCTTGAGGACCACCACCGCCTTCCACCGGGCGGCGGCGCGGCGGGTGAGCGCCAGGGCGTCGGCGGCCACCTCGTCCTTCGAACAGCCCAGCAGCCCGGCCATCTCGCCCACGTGCGGGGTCAGCACCAGTTCGCCGTGGCGGGCGCGGGCCCGGCCGGGATCGTCGACGAGGCCCTGCATGGCGGCGGCGTCGACCACCATCGGCGGGCCGCCCGCCTCCACCAGACGCAGGGCCAGCTCCCCGGCGGCGCCGTCCTCGACCATGCCCGGCCCGATGACGGCGGCCTGGCTGCGGCCCAGCGCGCCTTCGAGGATCTCCGCCGCCTCCGGCGCGAGCTCTCCTTCAGCAGTCTCCGGCGCGGCGATCACCCGGGCCTCGGGCATGGCCAGCGCCAGCCCCTGGGCGAGGCTGCGCGGCGCGGCGATCTGCAGCTTGCCCGCGCCCGCCCGCATGGCGGCCACGGCGGTCAGCAGGGTCGCGCCCGCCACCTGGGCCCCGCCGGCCAGGACCAGGACCCGGCCGCGGCTCTCCTTGTCGCTCTCCTCGGCGACCACGGGCGGCCGCCAGCGGGCCAGCAGCTCCGGGGTGACCAGCTCCGCGCCGCTCATCGCGCGGCGACCGGCGCGTCGGGTTCGGTGGTCACCGGCGCCCCTTCCTGCTCCAGCGGCGCGGTGAAATTGTAGCGGAACAGCTTGAGCTCGCCGTTGGGACCGCAGCTGCGGTCGAGCCGGTATTCGGTCACCGAGCAGTTGGCCACGTCGTGGGCCCGGTCGATCTCCAGGATCTCCTGCTCGGTCAGGCACTCCAGCAGGTAACGCAGGCACAGCACCACCACCTGGTGGGTGACGATCAGGACCCGCCGGTCGGCGTGGTGCAGGGACAGCGTGTCGAGCGCGCTGCGCAGCCGCAGGATCACGTCGCACCAGCTCTCTCCCCCGGGCGGCCGGTGATAGAACTTGCCCAGCAGGCGACGGAACTCCGCCTGGTCCGGATGCAGCTCGCCAATCCCGTGGCGGGTGAGACGGTCCAGGATGCCGAACTCCTTTTCCCGCAGCCGCTCGTCGGGCGTCGGGCGGTGCGCCTCCGGCGAGAAGCCGCCGCAGTCGCGGACGATGTCGGCGGTGCGCAGCGCCCGGACATAGGGCGAGCTCAGCACCACCTCCGGCCGCTCGTGCTCGGGCATGTCCGAGAACCAGCGGCCAAGGGCGCAGGCCTGGCCCTCGCCGAGCGCCGAGAGCGGCACGTCCACGTCGCGGTCGGCGATGTCGATACGCCCGTGCCCGGCCGCCTCGGCCAGGTTGCGGGCCACATTGCCGGCGCTCTCGCCGTGCCGCACAATCCACAGCCGCTCGGGCCAACGTGACGCCACGCCTGCTCCTTCCCAATGGTGGTCCCCGGCTTGAAACGCCACCGTGCCGGATCGGATGCCGTGAACCGGAACCGTGGCGGCGGCTTTTCATCGGCATGCCCGACTCCACCGCCGCCACCTCCGCCGACGACGCCCTGCTCGCGCTGCTCCGGCGGCTGGAGGAGACGGGCTACGACTTCGTCACGCCCACGCCCCTCACCCACCAGCGCGTGGTGCGGCGCCCCGGCCTGCAGGAGGCGCGGTCGGTGCGCGACGTGCTGGGCTGGAGCCGGCCCTTCCGGGAGGGCGTGCTGCCGGACGACCTGTTCGAGGCGCTGGCGGCGGCGGGCGTGCTGGCCCGCGACGGCGCGCTGTGGCGGAGCACGGTGCGGGTCTCGCGGGTGCACGGCCTGCTGTTCCTCCACTCGGCCTTCCCCACCGACGACGAGGATTCCGTCTTCCTCGGGCCGGACAGCTACCGCTTCGCCGACTTCGTGGCCGCGGAGATCGCCGAGGGCGCAACGATCGGCCGCCTGGCGGACATCGGCGGCGGTGCCGGCGTGGGCGCGCTCACCGCCGCCGCCCGCTGCCGGCCGCAGGAGGCCCTGCTCACCGACGTGAACTGCCGCGCCCTGCGCTTCGCCCGGCTGAACGCCGCGCACGCCGGGATCCCGCTGGCCGTCCGCGAGGCGGAGGGCCTGGAGGGCGCGCCGGCGGGGACGGACCTGATCCTCGCCAACCCGCCCTACATCGTCGACCCGGCGGGCCGCACCTACCGCGACGGCGGCGACCTGCACGGCGGCGAGATCTCGCTCGAGTGGGCGAGGACGGCGATCCCCAAGCTCGCGCCGGGCGGGCGGTTCCTGCTCTACACCGGCAGCGCCATCCTGATGGGCGGCCGGGACCGGCTGCAGGAGGAACTGCGCAGGACCGCCCAGGAGGCCGGCTGCGCCCTCGCCTACCGCGAGCTCGATCCGGACGTGTTCGGCGAGGAGCTGGACACCGCCCCTTACGCCGACGTCGAGCGGATCGCCGTCGTCGGCTGCGTGATCACGAAACCGCGCTGACGCCTGCCGAAAGTTGACGCCCGCGTCACCTTCACGCTAGCAAGGCGGCAAAGCGGAGGAACAGATCATGGCGGACGGCAATCTCCTGAGCCTGCAGGCGGCGCGCGACGAGGTCTATTCGGCCCCACTCGAGAGCCTGGACCCGGCTCAGCCGGCGCTGTTCGCCGCCGACGCCCACTGGCCGATGTTCGAGCGCCTCCGCGCCGAGGACCCCGTGCACTACACCGCCGAGAGCGAGCACGGCCCCTACTGGTCGATCACCAAGTACAACGACATCATGGCGGTGGACACGAACCACCAGGTGTTCTCGTCCGAGGGCGGCATCACCATCGCCGAGCAGACGCAGGGCGACGGCCCGCTGCCGATGTTCATCGCCATGGACCCGCCCAAGCACGACGTGCAGCGCAAGACCGTGTCGCCGGCCGTGTCACCGCTCAACCTGCAGCGGCTGGAGCCGCTGATCCGCGAGCGGGCCGGCATGATCCTCGACAACCTGCCGATCGGCGAGGAGTTCGACTGGGTCGACAAGGTCTCCAAGGAGCTCACCGGCATGACGCTGGCGACGCTCTTCGGGATGCCGCAGGAGGACCGGCGCAAGCTGATCTACTGGTCCGACGTGGTCACCGCGATCCCCATGCCGGGCGGGCTCGTCGAGACGATCGAACAGAAGATGCAGATCTTCGTCGAGTACCACGCCTATTTCACGGCGCTGTGGAACGAGCGGGTCAACGCCGAGCCGACCGGGGACCTAGTCTCCATGCTGGCGCACGGCGAGGCGACCCGGAACATGGAGCCGCGCGAGTACTTCGGGAACATCGTGCTGCTGACGGTGGGCGGAAACGACACCACCCGCAACACCATCTCGGGCTCGATCCTGGCCCTAAACCGGAACCCGGACGAGTACCGCAAGCTGAAGGCCGACCCGGAGCTGATCCCGTCGATGGTCTCCGAGACCATCCGCTGGCAGACGCCGCTGGCCCACATGCGCCGCCGCGCGCTCGCCGATCACGAGATCGGCGGCAAGACCATCAGGAAGGGCGACAAGGTCGTCATGTGGTACGTCTCGGGCAACCGCGACGACGAGGTCATCGAGCGGCCGAACGACTACATCATCGACCGTCCGCGGGTGCGCAACCACCTGTCGTTCGGCTTCGGCATCCACCGCTGCGTGGGCAACCGGCTGGCCGAGCTGCAGCTGAAGATCATCTGGGAAGAGATCATGAAGCGCTTCCCGACCATCGAGGTCGTGGGCGAGCCCAAGCGGGTCTACTCCACCTTCGTGAAGGGCTACGAGCACCTGCCCGTGGTCATCCCGGCCCGGAACTAGACTCGGTCGCTCCGGGCGGCGACAACGCCGCCATGGACGAGAAGACAGCCATCGGGGCCGTCGTCGACGAGATGTACGCCATGATCTCGGGGCCCGCCGGGCCCCGGGACTGGAGCCGCCAGCTCGCGGTGTTCCGCGAGGACTCCCGCCAGATGCGCACCGGCGTCGACGCCGAGGGCCGGCCGTGGATCAAGGCCATGGGCCCGGCCGAGTACCGGGCCGACGTCACGCCGTTCTTCATGGCCAACCCGTTCTTCGAGGTGGAGATCGCCCGGCGCATCGACGTGCTGGGCAACATGGCCCACGTCTGGAGCCTCTACGAGGCGCGCACGTCGCCCGACGACGCGACGCCCGAGCGGCGGGGGATCAACTCCATCCAGCTCTTCAGGGACGGGACCGGCGCCTGGAAGATCGTCTCGATGATCTGGGACAACGAGCGGCCGGGGGTGGTCGCCGAGCCGTTCTGAGCGGATCGGAGGCGCGCCCCTAGCGGTCCGTCCCGGTCTCCCGCACGCGGACGATCAGGCTCTGGCTGGCGGTGGCCATCAGCTCGCCGTCCTGGGCGAACAGGTACATGGCGCCGTGGCCGAAGCCGCCGTGGACGCCGTGGATGCGGATGTCGCAGAGCACCCACTCGGTGGGCACGATCCGGCGGACGCGCAGGGTGTTGTCCAGGCTGTTGCCGCCGGCGTTCCGGCCGAGCGCGCTGCCGATGCCGGAGGGCAGCATGTCGGCCATCACCGCCAGCATGGGGGCGTCGATGGGGAAGCGCTCGCGCGGGCGGATCCAGATCATCGAGCGGCCGTCGGCCTCCGGCTTGCCGTCGCGGTCGGCGCCGTAGCGCCCCTTCACCACCCGCACCTCCATCCGGCTGTGCAGGCCGAGCGCGGAGCCGCGCCAGTGCTCGGCCGGCTCGCAGTCCTCCGGCCGGGGTGCGTCGGGCATCTGCAGCCACTGCTCGGAGAGGTCGCTGGGCCGCGAGCCCAGGGCCGCGTTGACCGTGAAGATCTCCTTGTCGTCCACGTGGCCGACGACGCGGGCCTGGCTGTTGTACTTGCCCTGGGCGGGCACCCAGACGTCGAGGTCCACCACGCTGGGCGGCCGGGCGTAGGACAGATACTGGGCCGTGGCCCAGATCACCGGCCGGCCGGTGGTGCGCTCCATGGCGCTGACCGCCGAGGCGAGGCCCACGCCGCCGAACATGAACATGCCGTCGGGCGGGCCGACGCAGACCGCCGGCGACAGCGGCATGTACCAGCGGTGCGGGTTGTGGGTGGCGCGCAGGTCGAAGAAGGAGGGGTCCATCGCCGCCGTTCTTCGAACCATCCGGCGAGCTTCGCAAGGGGCGGAATGGGCCTATATGCGTTGAGCCCCACGAAGGAGCCCCGATGCCCGCCAAGACCGTCACCGCCCAGCACGCCGCCCACCGCGACGACATCGGCGACCTGCAGACCAGGCGTCCCGTGCCGGGGCCGCAGGTGGCGCAGGTGGACCCCTTCCTGTTCCTCAACCACCACGGGCCGCAGGTCTATCCGCCGGGCAACCAGGGCCTACCGTTCGGTCCCCACCCGCACCGCGGCTTCGAGACCGTGACCTTCATCCTCGAGGGCGAGCTGGCGCACCGCGATTCCGCCGGCCACGAGAGCGTGATCAAGGCGGGCGGCGTGCAGTGGATGACCGCGGGCTCGGGCCTGATCCACGCCGAGGTCTCGCCGGAGGACTTCAAGCGCGACGGCGGGCCGCTGGAGATCCTGCAGCTGTGGGTCAACCTGCCCTCGCGGCTGAAGATGACCAGGCCCCGCTACGTCGGCCTGCAGCGGGACCAGATCCCGGCCCTGACCGCCGACCAGGGCCGCGCGGTCGTCAACCTGATCTCCGGGACCTGGGGCGGCCAGACCGGCCCGGTCCCCTCCCACACCGGCGTCTTCATGACGACCCTGGAGCTGAAGGCGGGCGGCAAGGTGGGCTTCGGCTCGCTCGGCGGCCGCAACGTCTTCCTCTACGTGGTCCGCGGCCACGTGAACGTGAACGGCAAGGCGGTGGCGCCCTGGCACCTCGCCGAGCTGGACCTCGCCGGAGACACGGTGGAGATCGCCGCCACCGACGACGCCGTCCTGCTGTTCGGCCATGCCGAGCCGATCGGGGAACCGGTCGTGGCCCACGGACCGTTCGTCATGAACACCCGCGAGGAGATCATGGACGCCATCCGCGACTACAACGCCGGCCTGTTCGACCAGGTGAGCGCCTGAGCCGGTCCGATTTAGGAACCCCCTGCCCTATCGGCGGGGCCCGCGGGCCCATACATCAGGGGGAAAGGGAGATTCTTCAGATGAGTACTGTCCGGTCCAGGTTCGCCGCCGCCTTCGGCGTCGCGCTCGCGATGTCCCTGCTGGTGGCCGCCCCGGCCGACGCGCGGCGCGGCGGCAGCTTCGGCAGCCGCGGCGCGCGCACCTACACGCCGCCGCCGCGGACCCAGACGGCGCCCACCCAGACCGCCCCGATCGAGCGCTCGATGACGCCCCGCCAGCCCACGGCGCAGCAGCCCGGCGCGCGGCCGGCGGCGGCCGGCGCGCCGGCGCAGGCCCCGCGCCGCGGCGGCTTCCTGGGCGGCCTCGGCGGCGGCCTGCTGGGCGGCCTCCTGCTCGGCGGCCTGATCGGCGCGATGATGGGCAACGGCTTCGGCGCCGGCATGGCCGGCTTCGCCGCGATCCTGTTCCAGGTGGCGCTGATCGGCCTGGGCGTGTGGCTGCTGATGAAGCTGTTCCGCCGCCGCCAGCAGCCGGCCGCGGCCGGCGCCGCCGGCTGGCCGGGCGCGACCTCGCGCTTCGAGGCCCCCGAGGCCCGCTCCGGCGCCCGCCCGTTCGGCGGGACCATGTACACCCCGGCCACCCCGGCGAGCGCCGGGCCGAGCATCGACCTGGCCGTCACCGCCGAAGACCGCAAGGACTTCGAGCGCCTGCTGGGCGAGGTGCAGGACGCCTTCGGCCGCGAGGACTACGGCCGGCTGCGCGAGGTCACCACACCGGAGGTGATGAGCTACCTCTCCGAGGAGCTCAGCCAGAACGCCACCCAGGGCCGCCGCAACGAGGTCAGCGACGTGCGCCTGCTGGAGGCCGACGTGGCCGAGGCCTGGCGCGAGGGCGATCGCGAATACGTCACCGCCGCCCTGCGCTACGAGAGCCGCGACGTGATGCGCGACCGCACCAGCGGCGCGGTCGTGTCCGGCGACGCCGAGCGCCCGACCGAGACCACCGAGCTGTGGACGTTCGTCCGCGACCGCACGAGCCCCTGGAAGCTCTCGGCGATCCAGGAAGCCTAGGTCAGCAGCACCACGGCCAGGACGAGACCGCCGATCCAGGCGGTCTCGGCCACCATCACCGCGACAGGGCGCCAGCCGGCGTCGATGAGGGCCTTGAACGAGGTCTTCATCCCCAGGGCGGCGATGGCCGCCACCAGGCACCAGCGGGAGATCTCCGAGGCCGCGGCCGTGGCCGCGGTCGGCAGGACGCCCAGGCTGTTCAGCGCCACCAGGCCTGCGAAGCCCACCAGGAACAGCGGAACCGGGGCGCGCGGCGCGGCGGGCCCGCCCCGGCCGCGGGCCATGATCACCGCCACCGCCAGCACCACCGGCAGCAGCATGGCCACCCGCAGCAGCTTGACGTAGGTCGCCACGTCGCCCGCCTGGGGCGAGATCATGTAGCCGGCGCCCACCACCTGGGCCACGTCATGGATGGTGCCGCCGAGGAACAGGCCGGCGTGCTGGTCGTCGAGCCCCAGCAGGGCCACCAGCATCGGGTAGAGCACCATGGCGATGGTCGACAGCGTGGTGACCACCACCACCGCCAGGATCACGTCGCGCTCGCTCTCGCGGGTCTTCGGCAGGACCGAGGCGATGGCCAGCGCCGCCGAGGCGCCGCAGACCCCCACCGAGCCGCCGGAGAGCAGGCCGAACCCGCGGCTGAGGCCGAGCATCCTCGCCAGCAGGAGCCCGACGAACAGGGTGCTGCCGACGCCGGCCACCACCATGGCGATGGGCGCCCAGCCGAGGCCGAGGATCTGCTCGAGCGTGATCCGCGCGCCCAGCAGGGCGACGCCGACGCGCAGCACGGCCTTGGAGGCGAACTCGATGCCGGCCACGCAGCGGCCTTCCTGGTGCAGGAAGTGGAAGGTCATGCCGAACAGCAGGGCGAACAGCATCACCGGCGCCTGGTAGTGCTGCGACAGCCACGAGGCGGCGAGCGCGATGGTCACCGCCACCAGCACCCCCGGATAGACCGAAGCCGCGAAGGCGCGCGCGCTCAGCCTGGGCCTTGGCGGCGCCTCGGGCAGGCCCTCCATGCCCGCATAGGACTGGAACACCTCGTGCGCGGCGGCGGCGTCGGTGTCGATATCCCTGGCCATGCGGCGGAACCTGCCCTGCTTCGGGGGCGCGGGGCTAGAAGTTCACCCGCGACGAGATGGCGCCGTCCACCAGCAGGTTGGAGCCGGTGGTGAAGCCCGAACGTGGGCTGGCCAGGAACACGGTCGCCGCGGCGATCTCCTCGGGCGTCGCCATGCGGCCCATCGGGTTGCGCTTGATCATCTGCTCGAAGAAGCCGGGGGACTGGTCGCGGACGTCGCCCCACACCCCGCCCTCGAACAGCACCGTGCCCGGCGAGACGACATTGGCCCGCACCTTCCGGGCCGCATACTGCCGCGCCAGGCCCTTGGCGTAGTGGATCAGCGCCGCCTTCATCGGGCCGTAGGCCGAACCGCCCTGGGTCTCGGCGGCGGAGACGGACGAGATCATCACGAACGCGGCGTCGCCCCTGGCCGCGGCGGCCGCCTCGAGGAACGGGGCCGCGGCCTCGAAGCTTCTCACCGCCCCGAGGACGTCGATCTCGAACATGGCCCGCCAGTCGTCCTCGGAGCCGCCGTTCACCAGGGCGCTGGCGTTCGAAACCAGGACGTCGATGCCGCCGAGCCGCTCGCCCGCGCCGGCGACGAACGCCTTCAGCGCCGGACCGTCGGCGATGTCCACCGCCTGGCCCCAGGCCTGCACGCCGCGGCCCTTCAGGTCCTCGACGGCGGCCGCCACCTGGTCGGCGTTGCGCGCGCAGATGGCGACGTTCACGCCTTCGTCGGCGAACAGCTCGGCGATGCTGCGGCCGATGCCGCGCGAGGCGCCGGTGACGACGGCGGTCTTGCCCTTCAGCCCAAGGTCCATGGTCTCTCCCCTTCTTCCACTGGGCCGCGACCCTGCCCCAGCCGGCGCGCCGCCGCCAGATTGATCCCAAACGCCGGCTTGAGCGTTGGAACGGCAAGGGTGTGCAGGGGTGGAACGAGGGTATGGCGGGAGACCGGACGTCCGTTCTGAGCCGCGGTCGCGTCTGCGCGGCGGTGACGGCCATGGCGCTGGCCGCGCTGGCGGCGTGCGAGCGGAAGCGCGAGGCGGGCCTGCCGCCGCCGAAGCTGGTCCCGGTCCCGGCGGGCTCCACCGGCGCCACCGCCATGCTGCCGGCCGACGACGGCCAGTGGAGCATGCCGGCGAAGGACTACGCCTCCACCCGCTTCTCCAGCCTCTCGGAGATCACGCCCGCCAACGTGGGCCGCCTGCAGGTCGCCTTCAGCTTCTCGACGGGGGTGAACAAGGGCCACGAGGCCGCGCCCATCGTGGTGGGGAACACGATGTACATCGTCACCCCCTACCCCAACGACCTCTACGCGCTCGACCTCACCAAGCCCGGCGCGCCGGTGAAGTGGAAGTACTCGCCCAAGCCCGCGCCCTCCAGCCAGGGGGTCGCCTGCTGCGACGTGGTCAACCGCGGCGCCGTCTACTGGGACGGCAAGGTGATCATCAACACCCTGGACGGCTACACGGTCGCGGTGAACGCCGCCGACGGCAAGGAGGCCTGGCGCACCAAGCTGGGCGACATCAACCGCGGCGAGACCATCACCATGGCCCCGCTGGTGGTGAAGGGTAAGGTCCTGGTCGGCAACTCCGGCGGCGAGTTCGGGGTGCGCGGCTGGATCACCGCGCTCGACGCCGGCACCGGCAAGGTCGCCTGGAAGGCCTTCCACACCGGCCCCGACAGGGACGTGCTGATCGGGCCGGAGTTCAAGCCGTTCTACGCCATGGACCGGGGCAAGGACCTGGGCATGACGACCTGGCCGCCGGACGCCTGGAAGATCGGCGGCGGCACGGTGTGGGGCTGGATCTCCTACGATCCCGAGCTCGACCTGATCTACTACGGCACCGCCAACCCGGGGCCGTGGAACGCCGAGCAGCGGCCGGGCGACAACAAGTGGACGAGCGGCATCTTCGCCCGCGACCCGGACACCGGCCAGGCGCGCTGGTTCTACCAGTTCTCGCCGCACGACGTGCACGACTACGACGGGATCAACGAGAACATCCTGCTGGAGGTCCCGGTGAACGGGACGATGCGCAAGGTCGTCGCGCGGCCCGAGCGCAACGGCTACTTCTACCTGCTGGACCGCGCCACGGGCGAAGTCCTGTCGGCCGACCCCTTCGCCTATGTGAACTCCAGCTTCGGCGTGGACCTGAAGACCGGCCGGCTGAAGGTAAACGCCGAGAAGACGCCGCGCATGGGCAAGGTGGTGCGCGACATCTGCCCCACCGCCTCCGGCGCCAAGGACTGGAACCCCTCGGCCTTCTCGCCGCGGACGGGGCTCGTCTACATCCCGCACGCCAACGTCTGCATGGATTGGGAGAACCTGCAGGCCAACTACATCTCCGGCACGCCCTACGTCGGCGCCGAGGTGCGGATGAAGGCCGGGCCGGGCGGCCACCGCGGCGTCTTCACCGCCTGGGATCCCGTGCGCCGCGCCGCGGTCTGGACGATCAAGGAGGACTTCCCCCTCTGGTCGGGCGCGCTCGCCACGGCTGGCGACGTGGTCTTCTACGGCACCATGGACGGCTGGTTCAAAGCCATCCATGCGCGCACGGGCCAGCTCCTCTGGCAGTTCAAGACGGCGTCGGGGATCATCGGCCAGCCGGTCACCTACCGCGGGCCGGACGGGCGGCAGTATGTGGCGATCCTGGCGGGCGTCGGCGGCTGGGCCGGGGCGATCGTCTCGGGCGACCTCGACCCGCGCGATCCGACGGCGGCCCTGGGCTACGTGGGCACCATGGCCGACCTGAAGGACAAGACGACCGCCGGCGGCGTGCTCTACGTCTTCGCCCTGCCCAAGGCATGAGGGCCTGGATCGCCGCGGTCGCGGCGGCGCTCCTCTCCGCCTGCGGCCCGCAGGCCGCCGGGCTGCACACCGCCTATGTCTCGAACGAGCAGTCGAACGTCATCCACGTGATCGACGGCCGCACCGCCGCCGAGGTGGGCAAGATCCCGGTGGGGAACCGGCCGCGGGGCCTGGGCCTCTCGCCGGACGGGCGGACCCTCTATGTGGCGGTGAGCAACGACAACCGCATCGCCGTGGTGGACACCGCCACCCGCAAGGTCACCCGCTACCTGAATTCCGGCCCCGACCCCGAGCGGTTCGCGGTCAGCCCGGACGGGCGCACGCTCTACGTGGCCAACGAGGACGACGCCAAGGTGAGCTTCCTCGACGTGGCGAGCGGCAGGATCCTGCGCGAGACCGAGGTCGGCGCCGAGCCGGAGGGGATGGCCGTCAGCCCCGACGGTCGCTGGGTGATCTGCACCTCCGAGGTGCTGAGCCTGGTCCACTTCATCGACGCGGCCACCGGCGAACTGAAGGACAGCGTGCTGGTGGGCACCCGCCCGCGCGACGCCCTGTTCACGCCCGACGGCGCGCGCCTGTGGGTGAGTTCGGAGGTCCGCGCGACGGTGGCGGTGTTCGACATGGCCACGCGGCGGCCGGTGAAGACCATCGACTTCCGCACCAAGGAGGCGCCGCCCGCCATCCAGGCGGTGGGGCTGGCCATGACCCGCGCCGCCGACCGGGTCTATGTGGCGCTCGGCCGGGGCAACGAGGCCGCCGAGGTGGACGCCAGGACCTTCGAGGTCACGCGCCGCTTCAAGACCGGCTTCCGCAACTGGGGCGTGGCGCTGTCGCCGGACGAGACCCGGCTCTATGCCGCCAGCGGCCTGTCCGGCGACCTGTCGATCGTCGACCTGAAGAGCGGCCGGACCTTCAAGCGCCTGAAGCTGGGGGGACGCCCGTGGGGCGTGGTGGCGGCGCCATGAGGCTGGCGCTCCTGCTCCTGGCCGCCGCCCTGGCCGGCTGCTCGCCGAAGCCGAAGGTGCTGCGGGTCTGCGCCGACCCCAACAACCTGCCCTTCTCCAACGCCCGCGGCGAAGGCTTCGAGAACCGCCTGGCCGAGCTGGTGGCGAAGGACCTGGGCATGACGGTGGAATACACCTGGTGGGCCCAGCGGCGCGGCTATGTGCGCAACACGCTGAAGGAGCGCCAGTGCGACGTCTGGCCGGGCGTCGCCACCCAGGTGGAGATGCTGGCCACCACCCAGCCCTACTACCGCTCAACCTATGTCTTCGTGACCCGCGCCGACCGCGACCTGACGATCGCCTCGCTGGACGACCCGCAGCTGCGCACCCTGCGGATCGGCGTGCAGATGATCGGCGACGACAGCTCCAACACCCCGCCCACCCACGCCCTCGCGCGGCGCGGGATCACCGACAACGTCCGCGGCTACATGCTCTATGGCGACTATGCGAAGCCCAACCCGCCGGCGGAGATCGTCGATGCGGTGAGCCGGGGCGACGTGGACGTGGCGGTGGTCTGGGGCCCCCTGGCCGGCTATTTCGCCAAGCGCGCCGAACATCCGCTGCGCGTCACGCCCGTGCGGCCCTGGCTCGACGGGCCGCAGTGGCCGATGGTGTTCGACATCTCGATGGGGGTGCGGAAGGACGACCTCGAACTCCGCGACCGGCTGGACGAGGTGCTGGTCCGCCGCACGGGCGAGGTGAAGGCCCTGCTTGCGGACTATGGCGTGCCGGTGGTCGCCGAGCCGGCGCTCTAGGCGGCGCGGGCGACATCCGCGGCCGGGATCGCGGCGCGCGCAAGCGCCCGGATCACGCAGGCCGCGGCCACGGCCTTGGTGGGCGCGTGGCCCTGCACGGCGATTCGGCCGGCGAGATCGAACGTGGTCCAGGTCCACCCGTCCTCGCCCTTGTTGATGCGATAGCCGAAGCTGGCGTGATCCCTCATTTGATGTGCTGGCTCCAAAATACTGGACCGGCACAACGAGGGAAAACCGGCATCGTTCCTTCAGCAGCGCCGCGATCTTTACGATCCGTTGCCTGGGCAGAACTTCAGTATTGCTGATGAAAGACCTGCTTCGGCTGTAAGTCGGCTATCCGACTTTCGGTATATGGCCTATTTTCCTCCGATTTCGCGAGAATTTCCTTGCGCACTATCGCGTGAGTTGCATTCTGCAGCGGAACCATTATCGCGCATGGGGGTTCCCCCATCGCGGGCCCCTGCGGCCTGCGCAGGGCCAAAATCCAGCTCAAGGGGACACCGGATGACGGGCCGGTTCAGACCTCACATCGCGCCAAGGCCGCTCGATCCAGTGCTTCGGCGGCTGGGGGTGGTGGCCAGCCTCTCGGAAGCGGAGCAGGACCTTGTCCGTCAGCTCGGCGAGCGAAGGGAACGTCATGCGCCCGGCGAGGAGCTCATCACCGAAGGCTTGTCCGGCGCCCGGGCGCGCCTCGTGGTCTCCGGCTGGGCCAGCCGGCAGCGGGTGCTTCCCGACGGGCGGCGCCAGATCTTCAGCTTCGTCCTGCCCGGCGAGCCCATCGGGCTGAGCCGTCGGCCGGCCGCGCCGGCGCTCGGCAGCGTCGTGGCCCTGACGGCCCTGGAGACGGTCGATGCGGAGCCCCTGGTGGAGGCGGCGCTGTCCGGCCGGGCGCCGGGGCTGGCGCAGTTCATCGTTCGCGCCCAGCACACTGACGACGCCCTGCTGCTCGATCATGTGGTGCGCCTGGGACGACAGACCGCCTACGAGCGGGTCGCCCACTTCCTTCTCGAGCTGCAGCATCGCCTGCAGCTTTCCGGACTGGGCGACAGCCAGCGCTTCCCGCTGCCGCTCACCCAGGAGATCATGGCCGACGTGCTCGGGCTCTCGATCGTCCACGTGAACCGCACGCTGCAGCAGCTCCGGCGCGAGAAGCTGATCGAGCTGCGTTCGGGCGTCGCGATCCTGCTGCGGCGCGAGCTGCTGGTGAGCATCTCCGACTACCGGCCGGCCGCCACGCCGCCCCTGCCGACGATCCGGCAGGCCGCGTCTTAACAAGAGTGATTGCCAAGCCACGCCCCGCCATGGCCTGCTTCGGCCGTGTTTCGGGGAGGCGCGGCCGGTATGGCGCTGCAATTCGCGGTGATCTGGTACGGCGGACGCTGGACGTTGCTGGCGCCCGGCGTGCGGCGCGACCGCTACGCGTCCCGGGACAGCGCGCTCGCCGCCGCCCACCGCCTGGCCGAGCAGGCCCGCCGACAGGGCTATGAGGTGGAGGTCCTGGTGCAGGACGTGGGGGGCGAGCTCTCCGCGGTCCCGCTGCAGGACCAGGACGAGGGTCCCGGCCGGCCGGGCGAGCGGCCTCAGGACCCGGCGAACAGTCCCGCGTAGCGCTCCCGCAGCAGGTTCTTCTGCACCTTGCCCATGGCGTTGCGCGGCAGATCGTCGACGAACACCACCCGCTTGGGCGCCTTGTAGGCGGCCAGCCGGAGGCGGGCCTCGGCGATCATCGCCACCTCGTCCCCCTGCCCCATCACCACCGCCACGACGCCCTCGCCGAAATCGGGGTGCGGCACGCCGATGACGGCGCTCTCCACCACCCCTGGCAGCTCGTCGATGATGAGCTCGATCTCCTTGGGATAGACGTTGTAGCCGCCCGAGATGATCAGGTCCTTGGCCCGGCCGGAGATCCAGACGCGGCCGTCGGGGTCCTGCCGGCCCACGTCGCCGGTGATGAAGTAGCCGTCGGCGGTGAACTCCTCGGCGGTCTTCTCCGGCATCCGCCAGTAGCCGCCGAAGACGCTGGGGCCGCGGATCTGGATGACCCCAGTCTCCTCGCCCCCGCCGATGCGCAGCTCCACGCCGGGCAGCGGATAGCCCACGGAGCCCGCGATCCGCTCGCCGTGCAGGGGGTTGGTGGTGATGATCACCGCCTCGCTCATGCCGTAGCGCTCGAGGATGCGCTGGCCGGTGCGGTCCTCGAACTCCGCGAAGGTGGTGGGCAGCAGCGGGGCCGAGCCGGAGATGAACACCCGGATCCGCGACGCGAGCTCGCGGGTGAAGCCGGGGTTGGCCAGGAGGCGGGTGTAGAAGGTGGGCACCCCCATCATCACCGTCGAGCGCTCCAGCCCCTTCAGCACCTCGGCGTCGGCGAACTTCGGCAGCCAGACCATGGGCGCGCCGGACAGGAAGGCGCAGTGCATGGCGACGAACAGGCCGTGGACGTGGAAGATCGGCAGGGCGTGCAGCAGGACGTCGTCGGGCGTGAAGCCCCAGGCCGCGTGCAGGGCCAGGGCGTTGGTCGCCAGGTTCCCGTGGCTCAGCATGGCGCCCTTGGAGCGGCCGGTGGTGCCGCTGGTGTAGATGATCGAGGCGAGGTCCGATGCGGCTCGCGGCACGGCCAGCGCCAGGGGCTCGAAGGTCCGCGCCTCCGCCACCCAGGCCGGGGCGTCGGTGACGAAGACGGCTGGCTCGGCGTCGGTCAGGAAGTACTCGACCTCGGAGGGCGTGTAGGCCGCGTTCAGCGGCAGGAAGACCGCCCCGGCCTTCAGGACGCCGAGGTAGATCATCACCGCCTCGACGCTCTTCTCCACCTGCATGGCCACGCGGTCGCCCGGCTGCACGCCCTCAGCGACGAGGCGGCCGGCGACCCGCGCGGCGGCCTCCTCGAGGGCGCCGTAGCTCACCTCCGAGCCGTCGCTCAGCAGGAAGCAGGGCTTCGCACGGTCAGCCGGGAAGCGGCCGGACAGCAGGTCGTAGAGGTTCTCGGACATCCCCGCCTTGTTAGCGGATGTATGCAAGCCGCCGCTAGCCCGTGTTCCGGAGGCCTGCCGCGACGCCGTTGATGGTCAGGTGGATGCCGTCCCGCACGGCCTCGTCTTCGTCGCCGCGCCGGCGTCGGCGGATCAGCTCGATCTGCAGGTGATTGAGCGGATCGATGTACGGCAGCCGCGAGCGGATGACGGCGGCGAGGTCGGGGTTCTTCTCCAGGAGCTGCGACTGGCCGGTGATCTCCAGCAGGGCCTCGTGGGTGCGCTCCCACTCGGCGCGGATCTCGCCGAACACGTGCTCCGCCAGCGCCCGGTCCTCCACGAGGCCGGCGTAGCGGCCGGCGATGGCGAGGTCCGACTTGGCCAGCACCATCTCCATGTTGGCGAGGGTGGAGTGGAAGAAGGGCCAGCTCTCGTTCAGCTCCTTCAGCTGCGCCATCGACACCCCGCCCTGGGCCACGGCTGAGCCGAAGCCGTACCAGCCCGGCAGCATGGCCCGCGACTGGGACCAGGAGAACACCCAGGGGATGGCCCGCAGGCCCTGGATGCTGCGGGTCGGCTGGCGCGAGGTGGGCCGGCTGCCGATGTTGAGGTCGGCGATCTCGCTGATCGGCGTGGCCCCGTAGAAATAGTCCACGAAGCCCGGCGTCTCGAAAACCAGGCCGCGGTAGGCCGCCATGGCGGCGCGGGCCAGCGCGTCCATGGCCTTGCTCTGCGGGGCGGCGAGGTCGGCGGAACGATGGGTGCGGAGCGAGGTCAGCACCACGCCGGCGGTGAGGGTCTCCAGGCTCTGCCGGGCGAGCTCTGGGTCAGCGTACTTGTTGGCCACCACCTCGCCCTGTTCGGTGATGCGGATGCGGCCGTTCACCGTGCCGGCCGGCTGGGCGAGCAGGGCTTCGAAGCTGGAGCCCCCGCCCCGGCCGACCGCGCCGCCCCGGCCGTGGAACAGCTGCAGCCGGAGCCCGGCCCCGCCGACCACGGCGCAGAGAGCGCGCGAGGCCTTGTGCAGCTCCCAGGTGGAGGTGAGGTAGCTGCCGTCCTTGTTGGAGTCGGAGTAGCCGATCATCACCTCCTGCATCCCCGGCGCGGCCAGGAGGTCGCGCACCAGCGGCAGGGCGAGGTAGCGGGCCATGGTCCTGGACGCGGCGCGCAGGTCCTCGATGGTCTCGAACAGCGGCTCGGCGAACACCTCGGCGCGCGGCGGCTCGCCCGGCGTGTAGAGCCCCACCTCCTTGAGCAGCAGGTAGACCTCCAGGAGGTCCGACACCGAGGTGGTGTTCGAGACGATGTAGGTGCGGATGGTCTGCGGCCCGTAGCGGCGCTTGATCTCGGCGGCGGTGGCCAGCGTCTCCAGCTCGCGGCTCGTCTCGTCGCCGTAGGGGGCGAAGGGCGAGGCGAGCAGCCGGCCGTGGGAGAGCTCCTTCGTCAGCAGGGCGCAGCGGGCGGCCTCGTCGAGGGCCTCGTAGTCGTCGCAGACGCCGGCGGTCCTCAGCAGCTCGGCCACCACGCGGGCGTGCACCGAGGAGTTCTGGCGCAGGTCGAGCGTCGCCAGGTGGAAGCCGAACACGTCCACCGCGCGGATCAGGTCCGGCAGCGGTCCGCTGGCGAAGGCCGGGCCGTGCTTCTGCAGGAGCGAGTCCAACACGGTCTGCAGATCGGCCTTCAGCGCGTCGGGTCCCGCGTAGGGCTCGGCCGCCCTGGTGGAGGGCCTCGGCGGCGCCTCGCCGGTCAGGGCCGGATAGGCCGCCGCCAGCCGGGCGTAGATCCCCGTCAGCGCGCGGCGGTAGGGCTCGTCGGCCCGGTGCGGGGACTCGTCGTGCGAGGCGTCGGCGAGGGCCTGCAGCTCCGGCGTCACGTCCACGAGGTCGGCGGACATGGAGAGCTCGGCGCCGAGCGCATGGATGGCGTCGAGGTACATGCGCAGCGCCGCCCGCGACTGGCGGGCGAGCGCCAGGCGCATCACCTGCGCGGTGACGTAGGGGTTGCCGTCGCGGTCGCCGCCGACCCAGGAGCCGACCCGCAGGAAGCTGGGCAGCGCAGCGTCCCCAAGCACCTCGCCCCAGTGGGCGTAGAGCCGGGGCAGCTCGGCCAGGAAGCTGCGTTCGAAATAGGAGACCGCGTTCTCGATCTCGTCGGCCACGGCGATGCGCACGCTGCGCAGCAGCCGGGTGCGCCAGAAGATCGACACCTCGCGCAGCAGCTCGCGCTCGATGGCCGCCCGCTCCGCCTCGCTGCGGGCGTGGTCGAACGCCTCCAGGTCGCGGGCGATGGCGCTCTGGCGGTCCAGGACGCTCTTGCGGCGCACCTCGCTGGGGTGGGCGGTGATCACCGGCGCGATCAGGGCCCCGCGCAGCAGCTCGGCCACCGCCTCGGTCCCCACGCCTTCGGTCTTCAGACTGCGGAGCGCGCCGGCCAGGGTGTCCGGCCGGGCGTCCCCGGCCCGCCCGCGGCGACGCTGGATCTGGTCCTCGGCGATGTTGGTGATCTGCAGGAAGACGGCGAAGGAGTGGGCGAAGCGCACCGTGTCCGGCAGCGAGAGCCCGCCCAGCCGCTCGGCCATGACCCTGGCGGCCTCCGGCGTGCCCTCCCGGTGGAAGGCGACCGAGGCCTGGCGGATCTCCTCGATCTGGCTGAACACCGCCGCCCCGTCCTCCGCGCGGATCACGTCCCCCAGGATCCGGCCGAGGAAGCGGACGGTCGAACGGAGTTGGTCGGGCAGTGACTGGCTCATGCCCCAGAGGAAAGCCACGAAGCCGGCGATCCGTCATCTGGTTTCCCCGGCCCCGCTCGGCGATAGTCCGGGCACGTCCGCCAGGAGCCCCACATGACGCCCGACGAAGCGCTAGCCCGGATCCGCCGCTACGACGGCCGGCTGAAGGCGTTCGTACGCGTGTTCGATCCGCCGCTGACGGGCGAGGACTCCGACGGCCCGACCTTCGCCATCAAGGACCTGTTCGACGTGGCCGGCGTGCCCACCGGCGGCGGGGCGGTGGTGCCGCTGGACCCCGCCCCCGCGGACCACGCCCGCGCGGTAGAGCGCCTGCTGCAGGCGGGATGGAGCGCGGTGGGCAAGACCCACACGGTGGAGCTGGCCTATGGCGGCTGGGGCACCAACCGGGCGGTAGGCGCACCGTGGAATCCCTGGGACGCCAAGGTCCACCGGGCGCCGGGCGGCTCGTCCTCCGGCTCGGCCGTGGCGGTGGCGGCGGGCCTCTGCGACGGGGCGCTGGGCTCCGACACCGGCGGCTCGGTGCGCATCCCGGCCGCGATCTGCGGCGTGGTGGGGCTGAAGCCCGGCCGCGGCCTCGTCAGCCTGCGCGGGGTGCATCCCCTGGCGCCGGCCCTCGACACGGTGGGGACCCTGGCCCGCGACGTGGCCACGGCCGCCCGGATGCTGGCCGACATCTCCGGTCCCGACGGCGCGGCCGCCGTGCGATCGCCATTCGACGCCGAGGCCGCCCTGCGCTTCCCGGCCCGGGGGCTGAGCGTGGCGGCGATCCCGCTGGACGAGCTTGGCGAAGTCGACCCGGAGGTGGCGCGGCTCTACGTGGAGGCGCTGGACCGGCTGAAGCAGGCCGGTGTGGTCGTGCAGATGGTCTCGCCGGCCAAGTCCCTGGAGCAGTCGTTCGGGCCCAACGGCATGCTGATGGCCGGCGAAGGCTGGCGGATCTGGCATGAGCGCATCGAGCAGCACGGCTCGGTCATGGACCCCTGGATCGTGCGGCGCTTCGAGGCGGGGCGCGAACTCACCGACCAGCACCTGGCGGAAGCCCACGCCCGCCGCGCCCAGGACCAGATGGCGTTCCACGCCTGGCTCGCCGACTTCCACGCCCTGGTCAGCCCCACCTGCCCGATCCCGGCGCCGCCGATCGCCCAGGTGGACGAGACCACCTCCCCGCTCAGCCGCCTGACCCGGGCGGCGAACTACCTGGACCTGCCGGGGATCAGCGTCCCGTGCGGGCTCACCGCCGAGGGGCTGCCTGTCGGGCTGCAGATCCTGGGACAGCCGAGGGACGAGACGACCGTGGTGGCCATCGGCGCGGCGTTCGAGAAGGTGTCCGGCTGGAACGGGCGCAGCCCCGACCTGAGCGGGTTCGAGTAGCCCCTACTCCGCCCGCAGCGCCGGGGCCGGCCGCTTCGAGAGCGCCTGGAAGGCCGCAAGCAGGCCGCCGGCGCCGGTGACCGCCGCCGCGCCGCCGAGCAGGGCCGCCACCCCGCCCCAGTCGACGCTCCAGTCGGTCTCGAAGACCCTGGTCACCACCGGCCAGGCCGCGGCGTAGCCCAGGGCCACCCCGGCGGTCCCGGCGATCAGGCCGACGGCGCCGTACTCCAGGACGTAGGCCGCCAGGATCTGGCCCCGCGAGGCGCCCAGCACCTTGAGCGTCGCCGCCTCCCGCGTCCGCTCGCGGGCCCGCGCGGCGATGGCGCCGGCCAGCACCAGCAGCCCCGCCAGCGCGGCGACGCCGGCGGCGCCGCGGATCGCCAGCGCCAGCCGGTCGAAGAGCGCGGTGGCGGCCTCGAGCTGCTCGCGCACCGAGATGACGTTCACCTCGGCGAAATTCCGGCCGAGCGCCCGGGTCACCGCCCGCTCCTGGGCCCGCGTCGCCTTGGCGATGGCCACGTGGCGGGGCTCGGCGCCCGCGATGGCGTTGGGCGTCAGGATCAGGGGGAAGGTCGCGCCGAAGCCGCCGAACTCCACCTCCCGCAGGACGGCCACGCGGGCGTCGATCTCGCGGCCGAGCACCTGGATGGTGATGACGTCGCCCAGCCGCACCCCGCCGCCGGCCGCCACCTCCTCGCTCATGGCCACGAGCGGCGGGCCGTCGTAGGCGGCCGCCCACCAGCGGCCCTGGCGGATCTCCGCGTTCGGCGGCTCGGGGCCGAGGGCCGAAAGGGTGACGCGGGCGTCGTAGGCCCAGCGGGCGTTCGGGCGGATGCGGGTCCGCTCCACCGGCTCGCCGCGGATTCGCACGATGCGGCCGTCGATCATCGGCGCGCGCAGGTAGATGTCGGGCGTGAGCCGGGTCCCGAAGGCGCGGGCCACCTCGGCGTCGAAGGCGGCGGTGCGGGCATGCGGGATCTCGGTGAACACCAGCGCCGGGGCGGAGCGCGGCGCCACCTCCGACACCTGCCGCAGCAGGCTCGACTGGATCAGCACCACCGCCGCCAGCAGGGCGACGCCGAGGCCGATGGCCGGGGCTGCGGTCCGGGCCGCCGAGCCCGGCCCGGCGAGGTTGGCCAGGCCGATGCGCAGGGGTCCGCGCGCGCCGAGCCTCAGGCGCCCCGCGAGCCGCGCGGCGCCGGCCCCCATCAGCCAGAGCAGGACGAAGGCCACGATCACCCCGCCGATCATCGCCACGGCGGTCAGCAGGGTCGGCGCGGTGACGAGGGCGAGGCCCGCCAGCCCCGCCGCCGCGACGAGCGCGCCCACGATCTCCGGCCCGAAGCAAAGGCGTCCGGCCAGGTCGCTGCGGAACAGGCTGGCGGGCGGCGTGGTGCGGGCGCGGCCAAGCGGGGCCAGGGCGAAGGCCGCCGCGCAGAGCAGGCCGAAGCCGGCGGCCTTCAGGAGCGGTCCGGGATAGACGGCGAACAGGGCCGGCACCGGCAGCTCGTCCTCCACCAGCCGCCCGAGGATCACCGGGGCTGCGGCCCCGACCGCCAGGCCGATCGCCACGCCCAAGAGGGCCAGCACCGCGATCTGGATCAGGTAGACGTCGCGGACCAGGCCGCCCTCGGCGCCCAGCGCCTTCAGGGTGGCGATCACCGGCTTGCGGGCCTGCAGGTAGGCGTTCACCGCGCCGTAGACGCCCAGGCCGCCGGCCACCAGGGAGGCCAGGCCGATGAAGGCCAGGAAGTACTCCAGCTGGTCGATCATCCGCCCGATCCCCTGGGCGGCCTCGTCGCGGGTGCGGATGCGCAGGCGCTTGCCCGGCAGCTGGTTGCGGATCTCGCCCTCGGCGCGATCGGGATCGACGCCGGGCGGCAGGACGATGCGGGCCGTGGCGCCGAACGGCAGGCCGGGGGCCAGCAGGCCGCTCGCCTCCACGGCCTCCAGGCTGGTCAGCACGCGGGGGCCGAGCGCGAAGCCGCGGGAGAGCCGGTCGGGCTCCTCCAGCAGGACGGCGGTGGCGACCATCGGCACATTGCCGACCAGGAACCCGTCGCCGAGCTTCAGGCCCAGCCGCTCCAGCAGCGCGGCTTCGACGGCCGCGCCATAGGCCTCGCCCCGCCGGGCGGTCGCCTCGCGCACGGACGCCGCGCCGGTCAGGCTGACCTGCCCCGCCACCGGATATTCGGGGCTCACCCCGCGCAGCTCCACCAGCCGCCGCTCGCCCGAGGGCGCCTCGGCCATGGCCCGGTTGGCGGCGGCGTAGGCCACCCGCCCGGCGCGGGCGAACACCACCTGCTCCTCGTGGCTGAACCGCCGGCCCTGGGCCGAGATCGCCAGGTCGCCGCCCAGGATGTCCCGCGCTTCCGTCGCGAGGCCCTGGCGGAAGGCCTCGGCGGTGGAGCCGGCGGCTGCGATGGCGGCCACGCCCAGCGCCAGGCAGGCCAGGAAGATCCGGAAGCCACGGACGCCGGCCCGCAGCTCCCGGGCGGCGAAGCGGGCGGCGAGCGGGATCACGGCGCCTCCGCCCGGCCGTCACGCAGGCGCACCGTGCGGTCGGCGCGGGCGGCCAGGGCCTCGTCGTGGGTGACCAGCACCAGGGCCGCCCCGGTCTCGGCGGCCAGGTCGAACATCAGCTGCGCCACGTGGGCGGCGTTGGCGGCGTCGAGGTTGCCGGTCGGCTCGTCGGCGAACAGCAGGGCGGGCCTGGGCGCCAGCGCCCGGGCCAGCGCCACGCGCTGCTGCTCGCCGCCGGAAAGCTGGTGCGGATAGTGCCGCGCCCGCGCGGACAGGCCGACGCGCTCCAGCCAGACGCGGGCGGTCTCGGCGGCGTCCGGCCGGCCGGCGATCTCCAGGGGCGCGGCGACGTTCTCGGCCGCCGTCATGTTCGGCAGCAGGTGGAAGGCCTGGAAGACCAGGGAGACCTTGCCGCGCCTCAGCCGGGCGCGGCCGTCCTCGTCGAGGCGCGCGAGGTTGCGGCCGAGCAGCTGCACGCGCCCGCCGGTGGGCCGCTCGAGCCCCGCCGCCACCGCGATCAGCGACGACTTGCCCGAGCCGGAGGGCCCCACGAGCGCCACACGCTCGCCCTCGTCCACGCGCACACTCAGGCCACGGAGGATCTCGACCGGCCCGGCCGCCGACGGCAGCGTGAGGGAGACGTCGTCCAGGAGGAGCGGCGGAACCGATGGATCGGGCAACGAGACCTCTCAAGACCATTGGACGGGCGAGACCATCGCCTAGATAGGACAGGCTCATGGCCGATACATCCACCGCCCGCCTTTCACGCCGGACCCTGCTAGCGACGGGGCTCGTCCTCCTGCCGGGCGCCGCGTCCGCCGCCAAGGGCAAGGTGGTGACGATCCTGGGCGACTCCATCACCGCCGGCTACGGCCTGCCCGCCCGGGCGGCGCTGCCCGCCCAGCTCCACGCCGCGCTCCTGAAGCTGGGCGTGCACAGCGTCGTGCGCGGCGCGGGCGTCTCGGGCGACACCACGGCGGGCGGCGCGGCGCGGGTGGATTTCAGCGTCCAGCCCGACACCGACATCTGCGTGGTGGCGCTCGGCGCCAACGACCTCATGCAGGGGGTGGCGCCGAAGGTGGTGCGGGCCAACCTGGACAGGATCGTCCGGCGGCTGAAGCAGCGGAACAAGGGCGTGGTGCTCTGCGGGATCGAGGCGCCGGCCGAGATCGGCCGCAACTACGCCCGCGAGTTCAACGCCGTCTTCCCCGGCCTGGCGCGGGCGCACGGCGTGGCCCTCTACCCCAACCTGCTGGCCGGCGTGGCGCGGATCCGCGCCCTGAACCAGGGCGACGGCATCCATCCCAATGCGCAGGGGGTGCAGGTGATCGCGCGCCGCCTGGCCCCGGTGGTCGCCAAGGCGATGGCCGCCCGGCCCTAGTCCCTCGGCGGGGTGGGCTTCGCGCCCAGCTTGAGCAGCACGAGCCAGGCCAGCAGGCTCCAGGCCGCGCCGAACGCCCAGCCGCCCAGCACGTCGCTGGGCCAGTGGACGCCCAGGTAGACCCGGCTGATCCCCACCGCCATCACCAGCAGCACGGCCAGGACATAGACGAGCCGCTTCGTGCCCCGCGTCGGCTCCAGGCTGGAGATCAGCATGGCGAGCGTCAGATAGGTGGCGGCCGAGAGCATGGAGTGGCCGCTCGGGAAGCTGCCCGAATAGACGAACGAGCCGTGGCTCACGAGGTCCGGCCGCGGGCGGCCGTAGAGGGCCTTGGCCACCTCGCTGGACAGCTGGGCCAGGGCCACGGCGCCGACCAGCACCAGGGCGTGGCGGCGACGGCCGTGGAACAGGAAGGTCAGGGCGCCGACCACCGTCACCAGCGTCAGCACGGTGAAGCCGCCGAGCGCCGTCACGTCCCGGATCGCCTCCTCCATCGTGCGGGGGCCGAGCGGATCGTTGAGGTCTGCGGGGTTGCGCAGCGCCAGGAGCACCTGGCGGTCGAAGGCGTTGGTCTCGCCCTCGCTCACGTCGTCGGCGAGCTCGAGGAAGGCCCACAAGGCCGTGGCCGCGCCCAGCAGGATCAGCAGGACGCGGCTTTCGATCCGCTTCAGAAGCGAAAGGAGCGGGTGACGCCTGGGGTCGACCCGCTCCTCGTTGCGCTCGGTGACCATGCGGTCAGGCTATCAGTAGGATCCGCGGCGGGCGAGCACGGCGGGCACCGTCATGGCGAGCACGGCGGCGTCCATCCACACGTTGCGGCGGGCGGCGTAGACGCAGTCCATGGCCACGCGGGTGCGGTAGCTGGTGTCGTTGCGGCCGGAGACCTGCCACAGGCCGGTGATGCCGGGCTTCACCGCGCAGTAGTTCTGGAAACGGCGGCCGTACTTGGCGATCTCGGCGTCGACGATCGGGCGCGGCCCCACGAGGCTCATCTCGCCGCGCAGGACGTTGAAGAGCTGCGGCAGCTCGTCGAGGCTGGTCTTGCGCAGGAACTCGCCGAGCCTGGTGACCCGCGGGTCGTTGCGCAGCTTGTGGTCCTTCTCCCATTCCGCGCGGGCGGCGGGGTCCTGGGCCAGCAACTCCTGCAGCCGCCGTTCGGCGTCGACGGCCATGGAGCGGAATTTCAGACAGTAGAAGTGGCGGCCGTTACGGCCGAGCCGGCGATGGGCGAACAGTATCGGCCCGCCATCCTGGGCGTAAATGGCCATCGCGACGGCGATCATGACCGGGGCGAGGAAGATCAGCGCCAGCAGCGCGACCATGACGTTCATGGCTTCGGTGAGCGGCTGATCAAGGGAAACCCTGCGCAGGCGCGGCCTGGTCCCTTCCAGGACCTGGTTTGCATAGACAAATTCGGACATCGGAAACTTCGGAAGCTGTCCGGCGAAGCCAGTCCCCGCCAGGAACAGGCCCAAGAACCCACGGCTACGGTGGAGGGTTCCGTGGTCAAGCTTCAGGAATTTTGTCGGGTCACCGACTGTTGTGCCGAATTCACGCTTGCGTTGTATTTGCGCCTTTTTCTACCCGTTCCGGCTGCAGGGGTCCCGCGGGCATGGGTGTCTTGCCGATACGACAAAGGGCGGCCCGAGGGCCGCCCTGCACCTGAAGTCCCGGAAAGGTTGCGCCGTCAGGCGGCGGGAAGGCCGGCGGTGCTGTACGCCGGAGGGCGTTTGAGGGTGCGCTCGACGGCCGCCTGGGCGGCGGCCCGGCTGGCGTCGGCGCCGCGCGCGACGGTGACACCCTCCTCGTCATAGACGCTCCAACTCCAGCCCTGCTCGCCCTGGCTGAGCGAGTAAGCGAACGAACGCGGCTCTGGCATGACCCCTGACCCTCCAATCCCAACCTGGACAGGGAACACCCGCGCCGGAGCGCGGTTGCCGCGGCCGCTGTCACATTTTCGCCAAGCGGTATGGGAAGCGGCGCGCGCGCCAGAACCTTCGCCCCGGCTTCGTGTTGTGAACCCCACGAACGGTGGAGGCTTCCGAGAGTGACCTATTACAACGCCCGTGGAGAGGCGATGCCGGAGAGCGCGGCCGAACAGGCGCGCACGGCCGGCACGTCGGCGGGGAACGAGACGATCAACGCGCCGGCCGGCCATTCCTCACTTTCCGGTGAAGGCGGCGGCGACGTCCTGGTCGGCAACAGCCTGGACAACCGGCACTGGATCACCGACCCCAAGGACCGGGTCGTGGAGCAGGCTGGCGGCGGCGTCGACACCATGATCGCCTGGACCTCGGTCCACCTGGCGGCGAACGTCGAGAACCTCACGGTCAACGGCGGCTTCAACTACGGGGTCGGCAACGACCTCGGCAATCTGATCACCGTCGACGACGCCACCCACTGGGTCTACGGCGGGCGGGGCGACGACGTGCTGGTGGGCGCGGCGACCCAGAAGACCACCTTCGTGATCCGGGCCGGCGAAGGCTCGGACGTGATCTACAACTGGAACGGCAACTCGCAGCTCCAGCTGCAGGGCTACGGCTTTACGAGCGCCGCCCAGATCCGCGGAGCCATGAGCCAGCAGGGCGCCGACGTGGTGCTGAACCTCGGCGGCGGCGAGCGGCTGGTCATCCGGGACGAGACGCCGGCGAGCTTCGCCGACCGCCAGTTCCTGCTGCCGCTGGACACCTCGAAGCTGGGCGCCCTCACCTTCTCCGACGACTTCAACACCCTGCAGCTCTGGGACCCGTCGCTGGAGACCGGCGTCTGGCGCGGCGACTTCGGCGGCAACCTGAAGGACCAGTGGGCCTACACCCTGGTCTCCAACGGCGAGGCCCAGGTCTACGCCAAGCCGGGCTTCCAGGGCCGCGGCGAGGCCGACCTCGACATGAACCCGTTCTCGGTCGCGGGCGGGGTGCTCACCATCACCGCGGCGCCGATCCCCGACGACAAGGCCTACGCCGCCTGGAACCGGGACTATTCCTCGGGGATGCTGAACACGCTCGGCATGTTCGAGCAGAAGTACGGCTACTTCGAAGTGCGCGCCGAGATGCCGACGGCGGTGGGCACCTGGCCCGCCTTCTGGATGATGACCCACCCCTTCATCCCGCAGATCGAGGCGGACATCTTCGAAGGCCTGGCCGCCACGCCGCACGTGGACTACCGCCGCGCCTTCGGCGGGAGCGACACCCAATACGACAACGCCCTGAAGCTCGAGCCCGGCGGCTTCCACACCTACGGCATGCTGTGGACGCCCCAGACGGTGACCTTCTACTACGACGGCGTCGCCGTCCTGCAGGGGAACACGCCGGCCAACTGGACCGAGCCCATGGCGATGATCCTGAACCTGGCGGTCGGCGGCTGGGGCGGGAACCCGGACGGCTCCATGTTCCCGGCGCAGCTGAAGGTGGACTACGTCCGCGCCTACGCCCTGGCCGACGGCTCCACCCAGGTGGTGCACGAGACGCCCGAGGCGCCGGTGGGCACGTTGCGCGCGGCGGGCGGGCCCACCAGCGGCCAGGCCGCCACCCCCGCGACCTTCGCCGACGGCGCGCCGGTCACCTCCGCAGGCATCGCCGTCTACGCCTCGCGGCCCGCCGCTGCGCCGCCTGGGAAGACCTTCCTGATCTGGGAAGACGCCGGGGCGGTGTTCGGGGCGGTGGCGCAGAACGGGGCGATCGGTCCCGCCACGGCGCTGATGGCCGGCTCCGTCAGCCAGTTCACCGCCACGGGGACCTGGCTCACCACCGGCAAGGTGGCGTTCGCCTACTACATGCCGGACGGCGCCGGCCGCGCCGCCTGGGCCATGGTGTTCGACCCGGCCAAGGGGACCTTCACCCGCCAGGAGCTCGGTCCGGCCGTGGGCGACGTGCGCTTCGCCGCGACCGCCATGGGCGGCTTCGCGGCGAGCTGGGACACGGCTGACGGCCGCACCTTCGCCCGGGCCTACGACGAGTACGCCTATGGCGGCGACGTGCCCGGCTGGTACGGCCCGGCGCGCCAGGTGGCGGGCGACCTGACCGGCGTCACCGCCTCGGGCGAGCTGATCGTCGCCGACGCCGCGGGGGTCCAGCAGCTCTACAGGATCCTGGGCGCCTCGACCCCGCCCGGTTCCGGGCCGACCGCCGGCGACGACGTGCTGCAGGCCGCGCCCGGCCGGGCGCCGCTGATGGCCGGCGCCGGGAACGACACCCTCACGGGCACCAGCGGCGAGGACTATCTCCGCGGCGAGGACGGCGACGACCGCATCGTCGGCGGCGACGGCTTCGACGACGTCCACGGCAACATGGGCTTTGACACCGTCTCCGGCGGCCTAGGTCCCGACTGGGTCGTGGGCGGCAAGGACGGCGACCTGCTGAGCGGCGACGAAGGCGACGACATCGTCTACGGCAACATGGGCGACGACTGGTCCGACGGCGGCGCGGGCGCGGACATCGTCCGCGGCGGCCAGGGCGACGACCGGGTGTTCGGCCAGGGCGGCAACGACTGGCTGGCGGGCGACCGCGGGAACGACACCCTCACCGGCGGCGCGGGCGCGGACATCTTCCATACCTTCGCCGAGGCCGGGATCGACCGGGTGGCCGACTTCAACGCCGCCGAGGGCGACCGCGTCCAGCTCCTGCCCGGGACCCGCTACACCCTCGTCCAGTCCGGGGCCGACGCGGTCATCGACATGGGCGGCGGAAACCAGATGATCCTGGCCGGCGTGCAGCTTTCGGCCCTGCCGTCCGGCTGGATCTTCGGGGCCTGAGGGGAACCCGCGGGGCCGGCGTCCATTCTCCGCCACGGTGAAGGTCTGGGGAAGAGAGCCATGAACGTGGACGTGGGCGTCTGCACCTACAAGCGGATCGCGGTGGCGGAGACGCTCGCATCGCTCGGGGCGCTGACCCTGCCGCCGGGCGTCGCCCTGCGGGTGATCGTCGCCGACAACGACGAGACGCCGGAGGCGGAGGCGCGGATCCGCACGGCCGCCGAGACGAGCGGGCTCGACCTGGCTTATGTCCATGCCCCGTCGCGGAACATCTCGCTGGCCCGCAACGCCTGCCTCGACGCGGCGCGCGGCGAATTCCTGGCCTTCCTGGACGACGACGAGACGGTCACGCCCGGCTGGCTCGCCGCCCTGCTCGCGGAGGCCGCCCGCGGCGGCTGGGACGCGGTGCTGGGGCCGGTGAAGGCGGTCTACGGACCCGACGCACCCGGCTGGCTGGCGGCCGGAGACTTCCACTCCACGGCCCCGGTCGAGGCCGGCGGGCGGATCCTCAAGGGTTATGCCGGAAACGTGCTGATCCGCATGGACGCGGTGCGCAGCCGGGGCCTGCGCTTCGATCTGGCGCGCGGCCGTCAGGGCGGCGAGGACGACGACTTCTTCTACCGGCTGACCGACTCCGACGGGATGATCGGCTTCGCGCCCGACGCCCTGGCCTACGAGCCCGTGCCGCCGGGCCGCCAGTCGCTGAAGTGGCTGCTCAAGCGCAGCTTCCGCACCGGACAGACGCACGGCGCGCGGCTGGAGAGCCGGTTCCGCGGGCCCGCGCGGCTGGCGCAGATCGGCGTGGCCGGAGCCAAGGGCGGCGTCTGCCTGGCCGGCGCGGCGGCCTCGGCCCTTTCGCCGGCCAGGCGCTCGAAATGGCTGGTGCGCGGCTCACTGCATGCGGGCGTCGTGGCCCGGCTGGCGGGCCTCAAGGAGCTGCAGCTCTACTGAACGAGCTTCGCCGTACGGAACATCCCGGGGCCTGCGGGTGTTGTCGGCTCGCGGAAGTGCGTTCTCGCCCGACCGCAATCGTCTGGTCGCGATTTTTTCTGGAGAGACATTCATGCGTAGGCGTCTGCCCTCGCTCGCCGCCGCGGCGTTCATCGCGTGCGCCGGCGCTTCCGCCCCGGCGCTGGCCGCGAACCTGCCGCCGCCCGATGCGGGCGCCCTGCTCCGCCCCGACGCCGCCGACTACCGGATCGGCGCCCAGGACGAGCTGGAGATCAACGTCTTCGGCATCGAGGAGCTGAAACGCACGGTCGCCGTGGACTCCGGGGGCAAGATCCTGCTGCCGCTGATCGGCGCGGTGCAGGCCGGCGGACGCACGCCCGCGGAGCTGTCCAACGACATCGCGGGCCTGCTCAAGAAGAGCTACATGAAGGACCCGCAGGTCATCGTCACCGTCAAGGAGGCCCAGAGCCAGAAGGTGACGGTCGACGGGGCGGTGCAGCAGCCGGGGCAGTACCCGCTGGCCGGGCCCACCACCCTGATGCAGGCGATCTCGCTCGCCCGCGGGCCCGACCCGAAGCTCGCCAACGTCAAGCGCGTGGCCATCTTCCGCACGATCGGCGGCAAGCGGCAGAGCGCGGTCTACAACCTGGCCGCCATCCGTTCCGGCAAGGCCGAGGACCCCCTGGTCTACGGCAACGACATCGTCGTCGTGGACACCTCCGGGGCCAAGAACTTCATGCAGAACTTCCAGGGCGGCTTCGGCCTCCTGGGCATGCTGCTCGCGCCCTGGTGACCAGGGCATGGGCGCGCGCCTGACCGCCAAGCAGGCGCGCGCCATCGCGCGGAACCCCGCGAAGAGGTCGGGGTTATTGGCAACGCTAGATTTTCCGAAGTTCAGGGTGGGGCCTTTGGGGTCCTCGTCTCGGGAACGCGTGATGGAGCTGGGCCGTCGGTCCAGTCACGCGATCAACGTACCGGAGCCGTTCGGCCGCCCGGCGTCCCGCCCTGCCGCAAGTGGTAACGCAGGTCGCCCATGAACAATCTGATCCCGATCTCGCACGAGTTGCCGGCCCATCCGTCGGCGCCCTTCAGGCCGATCGAGCCAGAGCGCATGCACCTGCGCCAGCTCTTCGGCATCCTGCTGCAACGGGCCAAGCTCGGGCTGGGCGTGGCCGCCGCCGTGTTCATCGTCGTGCTGGCCGCCTTCGCCATGCAGACGCCCACCTACACCGCGGTCGGGTCGGTGGTGATCGATCCCAAGCAGACCAACCTCGCCCAGGCGCAGCAGGCCACCGGCCTGCCGCCGGACACCAGCGCCGTCGACACCCAGGTGGAGATCCTGCGGTCCCGGGCGCTCGCGGAGGACGTGGTCCGCCGCCTCAAGCTCTACAACGACCCCGAGTTCAACCCCTCGATGGCGCCGGGCATGTTCGGCCTCAAGCCGGCCAAGCCGCCGATCGCCAATCCTGACGAGCGTCTGATCGCGCGGGTCACCAAGACCCTGCAGGACCGCACCTGGGTCCGCCGCGCGGGCCTTACCTATGTGGTGATGGTGGGTGTCAGCTCGACCTCCCCGCAGAAGTCCTCGCTACTCGCCAACACCTACATGGACCAGTATCTGAAGCGGCAGCTCGACGAGAAGCTGGCGCGGGTCACCCGCGCCAACCGCGAGCTCGGCATGAGCCTCGAGAAGATGCGCCGCGACGCCGAGGTCGCCGAGGCCAATGTCCAGCGCTACAAGAACGAGAACGGCCTGATGAGCGCCCAGGGCTCGACCATGGCCGAGCAGGAAGTCTCCACCCTCAACCAGCAGCTGGCCATCGCCCGCGCCGAGACCGCCGAGAAGTACGCTCGCCTCGCCGCGGCCCAGACCCAGCTGCGCAACGGCAGCGGCGGCGCCGACGTCGGCGCGGCCCTGGGCTCGGAGACCATCCGCGAGATGCGCAAGCGCGAGGCCGAGCTCTCCGTCAAGCTCGCGCAGCTGAAGACCGACTTCACCGACCAGTACCCGGAGGTGAAGCGGACCCAGGCGCAGCTCAACGACATCCGCGGCCAGATCCAGATCGAGATCAACCGCATCCTCTCCAGCCTGCGCGCCGAGGCCCAGGCCGCGGCTGGCCGCCAGGCCTCGCTGATGGGCAGCCGCGGCGCCGCCCAGGGGGGGATCGCCCAGAACAACCAGGCGATGGTCGGCCTCGTGGGCCTGCAGCAGAAAGCCGACGCCGCCAAGGCGATCTACGAGGCCTATCTGAACCGCGCCAAGGAAGTGGCGGCCGAAGGCAGCCTCCAGCAGGCCGACGGCGTCATCAACTCCAAGGCCGCGACGCCGACCGCGCCGTCCTCGCCGAACATGAAGCTGGGCGCGGCCCTGGCCGTGCTGGCGGGCCTGATCGCGGCCGGCATTGCGGTGCTGGTGGCCGAATTCTGGGACAAGCACCTGCGCTCGCGCCTCGACGTGGAGCGGGAGCTGGGCGTGCCCTTCGCGGGCGTCCTGCCGGACTTCCGCTCGGTGAAGCCGAAGGGCCTGCGCGGCCCGGAAGCCGCGCCGGCCGAGTACCTGGTCAGCCACCCGTTCTCCGGCTTCGCCGAGGCCTTCCGCAACCTGCGCGCCTTCCTGATGATCAGCGCCCAGCAGGACGACTCCAAGCTGATCGCCATCACCTCGGCGGTGCCGCGGGAGGGCAAGAGCCTGACGTCCTTCTGCCTGGCCCGCACGCTCGCCCTGTCCGGCAGCCGGGTGGCCCTGGTGGACTGCGACCTGCGCCAGCGGGGCGTGACCAAGCTGATCGGCCCGCGCGACGTCGGCCTGGTCGAGGTGGTGCAGGACAAGGTCCCGCTCTCCGAGGCCCTGGTGCATGACCCGAAGACCAACCTCTTCATCCTGCCGGCGGCCGGCAAGAGCGTGCCCTACGACCTGTTCTCGAACCCGGACACGGACGACGTCCTGCGCGAGCTGGCCAACCAGTTCGACTACGTGATCCTGGACGCCCCGCCGATCCTCGGCGTCGCCGACGCCCGCATCCTGGCCGCCAAGGCCGACCGGGTGCTCTACCTCGTGCAGTGGAACAAGACCCCGCTGCGCGCGGCCCAGTCGGCGGTGGACATCCTGCAGGAGTGCGGGGCGAACGTGGCCGGGGCGCTGCTCACCAAGGTCAACGTCAAGGGCCAGGCCCGCTACGGCTACGGCGACTCGAGCGACTACTACGGCTATTTCAAGAACTACTACATCGCCGCGGCCTGAGGCCCGCGGGAGACCGATGTCCGACGTGATCAAAGCCTCCCCGCGCGCGGCGCTGGCCACGGCCGTCCTGGCCGTGAGCCTCGCCGCCTGCCTCCCCGGCGGTCCCCGGGCCGAGGCGGCGACCGCGCCCCTGGCCAAGGCGCCCGACGGCCGGGCGCTGAAGCTGGCCTTCGCCGACGAGTTCGACACCTTCCGCCCCTGGCGGAACGGTCAGGGCGTCTGGCGCACGACCTTCCGCGACGGGCGCGACGACAACGACGACGACTTCAACCTGCGCACCCTGAAGTGGAACAAGGAGCTGCAGCTCTACGTCGACCCGGACATGCGGGGCCACCGCGGCCGCCACGGGGATGACGAGCGTCCGGGCCACGAGGGCCGCCGCGCCCGCCGCGGCGAGGCCGACCGGCCGCTGGGGCTCAACCCGTTCGCGGTCCGCGGCGGCGTGCTCGAGATCCGCGCCGAGAAGGTCCCTGCCCCGCTCGCCGAACGGCTGGGCGGCTTCCGCTACACCTCCGGGCTGATCACGACCGAGCCCACCTTCAGCCAGACCTACGGCTACTTCGAGATGCGGGCCAAGCTGCCCCGCGGCAAGGGCGTGTGGCCGGCTTTCTGGCTGCTGCCGAAGGACCTTTCCTGGCCGCCCGAGATCGACGTGATGGAGAGCATCGGCGACCCGTCGAAGGTCTATGTGACGCTGCACTCCAACGCGGTGAAGGCCGAGGGGACGGAGGTGGCCGTCAGCCCCGACGACTTCCACACCTACGCCGTCAGCTGGACGCGGGAGAACGTCGTCTGGTTCGTGGACGGCCGCGAGGTGAAGCGCATGCCGACGCCCGCCGACATGCACAAGCCCATGTACATGCTGGCCAACATCGCGCTCGGCGGCGACTGGGCCGGCCAGCCCGACGCCAGCACGCCTTTCCCCGCCCGGATGCAGATCGACTACATCCGCGCCTACAGGTTCGCGCCATGACCACCTGGGACAGCTACCGTCAGGCCGGACGGCCGCGCCGCATCCGCGGCGGCGATATCCCCGCCCCGCATCCGGTCTCCTGGCGCGAGCAGCGCAGGGCCCGCGTCGTGCAGCCGGTCGCCCGGGTGATCGAACCCGGCGCGGCGGAAGGCGCCGTGGTCAGCCTGGCGGGGATCAAGGTGGACCTCGACGCGGTCTTCACCTTCATCCTGTTCGTCGCCCTGCTGTTCATCGCCAATCTGGGCACGGTGGGCGCGGCGGCGGTCGCCGCGGCGGTCCCGCTCTATCTGGTGGCGCGGCGCAAGAAGCTGGAGCGGGTGCTGATCGCCCGCGCCTTCCTGTTCGTCGTGCCGGCCTTCGCGGTCTTTTCCACCGTCTGGTCCGAAGCGCCGAAGGAGACGCTGAAGTTCGCCATCGAGCTGGGGATCACCGTGCTGGCCGGGCTGCTGATCTCCTCGGCCAGGAACCAGGAGGCGGTGCTGCGCGCCATGGGCCTGGCCTTCCTGACCTACATCGTCTTTTCCCTGGTCAGCGGCGGGACCGTGGCCGTGGGCGTCGGCGCCGGCGGCAACGCCTTCTCCGGCCTCACCGAGAGCAAGAACCTGCTGGCCGACATCGCCTCCACCGGCGTGCTGGTGGCCATCGGCATGACCCTGATGGCGATCCGCAGCCGGAGCTGGCTGTGGGTCGGCGTGGGCCTCGTCACCCTGGCGGCCGGCTTCCATGCGGTGACCGCGGCCCGCTCGGCCGGGGCGCTGCTGGGCCTCGCCATGGGCGTCGGCGGCATGCTGGCCCTCCTGCCGCTCCTGAAGGTGGGCAAGGCGGTGCGCGCCTGGCTGACCTCCATGGTGGCGATCGTGCTGGTGGCGGTGGGCCTTTCCTACCGCTGGCTCGCCCAGGCCATGATCGAGTGGGGCGCGCAGGTGTTCGACAAGGACCCCACGCTCACGGGCCGGACCTACCTCTGGTACCGCGCGGCGGACCTGATCCAGGAAAAGCCGATGCTGGGCCGGGGCTTCTACGCCTTCTGGCTGCAGGGCAATCCGGACGCCGAGGGCCTGTGGCGCTACTTCGGCATCGACAGCCGCGGCGGCTTCACCTTCCACAACACCTTCGTCGAGATCCTCGTGACCCTCGGCTGGGTGGGCCTGATCGTGGTGGGGCTCACCCTGCTGGTGGGCGTGGTGGCCCTGGTCCGCCGCTTCGTGGTGCGGCCGAACCTCGCGCTGGTCTTCTGGGTGGGCGTCCTGCTCTACCAGCTCGCCCGCACGCCCATCGAGACCATCGGCATTTCGCCCTTCTACTTCTCCACGGTCCTGGCGTTCGGCGCGCTCGGCGCCGCCTTCGGCCGCGTCGACTCCCCGCGGACGGTGCGGACCGTCTACCGGCCGGCGCAGCCGCGCATCGTCCAGGTCTGGCCGGTGGAGGACGTGCCGGCCGGCTGGGCCAACCCCCGCTGGTCGCCGGCGACCGGCTCGCTGCGCCTCCTCCGCTCCGACCCCGACGCCGGTCGATGAGCATCGCCGACGGGGCCGCCCCCCTGCCCGAGCCCGGGCGCAAGCGGGCCTTCCGCCTCCATCGCACCTCCTTCGGCGCGCTGGCCCTGACCGGCGCCAGCGCGCTCAGGCTCGGCCTGCAGTTCGCCATGCTGCCGATCCTGGCGCGGCTGATCGGGCCTGCGGAATACGGGCTGGTGGCGCTGGCCATGCCGTTCATCCTGCTGGCCAACGTCCTGTCGGACGGCGGCATGGGCTATGCGCTCGGCCGCCAGCGGGAGGTGAGCCGCGACCAGGAATCCACCGTCTTCTGGCTCTCGGCGGCCATTGGCCTGACGCTCGCCCTGGCCTGCGCCGCCGCCGCCTGGCCGATGGGCGCGCTGATGGACCAGCCGCGCCTGCCGCTGCTGATCGTGGCGCTGTCGCCGATCCTGCTGATCAACAGCCTGACAACCGTCGCCAACGGCCGGATCATCCGCGAGGGCAGGTTCGCGATCTTCGCGGCCGGCGACCTGATCTCCACCGTCGCCAGCGCGCTGACGGCCCTGGCCGCCGCGCTCGCCGGCTGGGGCGCCTGGGCGCTCGTCGCCCAGCAGCTGGTGCTGTGGATCTGCAAGCTCGCCTGGGTGTCGTCGCGGGCCGGCGCGCCGATCCGCCTGCACTACCGCTTCCAGGAGGCCCGCAAGCTGCTGACCTTCGGCGCCCACACCATCGGCGCGATCCTCGCCGACTTCGTCTCGCGCAACCTGGACAGCCTGATCGTCGGCGGCGTCCTCGGGGCGACCGCCCTTGGGTATTACGCCATGGCCTACCAGATCGTCCGGGCGCCCGACATGCTGATCTCCGGGCCGTTCTACCTCTACATCTTCACCGCCGTGGCCCGCACAGCGCACGGCGCCTCGCGCGAGGCCATGCAGGACCTGGCCGCCGCCGCCCTGCGGCTGGGCGCCTTCGCGCTGGCCCCGCTGTTCGTGGGCCTGGCTCTCGTCGCCGACCTGGCGGTGACGCTGGTGCTGGGCGACAAATGGCTGGAGGCCATCGCCCCGCTGCGCTTCCTGGCCGCCGCCGGCTTCTTCTTCTGCGTCTGCTCGATCGTCGCCACGACCTTCATGGGTCTTGGGCGCACGGCGCTCAGGCTGAAGCTCTCCATCCTGCTGGGCGTGGTCACCATCGCCACCGTGGCCGCGGTGGTGCGCTTCGGCCTCGAGCCGGTCTCGGCCGCCGCCGCCGGCGCGATGGCCGTGGTCTGCGCGGTCTACCTTCACGTGCTGGCCCGCGAGCTGAAGATGTCCCACGGACGCCTCGCCGCCGCGTTCGTGCCGGCCGCGCTCGGCTGCGCGGCCATGGCCGCGGCGGTGCTGGGCGCGCGCGCCGCGCTGTCGAGCGCGCCCCCGGGGCTGGAGCTGGCGGGGATGATCGCCCTGGGCGCAGTGACCTACGCCGCGGTGATCTGGCTGGGCGCGCGCCGGCGGCTGATGGCGGACCTGCGGGCCTTCGGCGCCGCCCAGGCCCTGGCCGACGCGCCCGTGGATCCGGCGATCGCCTGAGGCGTCAGGCCGCCGCGGCGGCCGGCTGGGCGGACGAGAGCCGCGCCGCGAGACGCTTCAGGCGGGCGGCCACCGGCATGGTGAGCAGCGGCCAGATGTCCGGCGACGCAAGGCTGGCCGCGAGACCGCCGACCAGGTCGCGCGCCTTCAGCCGCTCGATCACATGGTCGTAGGCGAGCGCCGCGTGCAGCGAACGGCGGCGCGCGGCGAAGGCCCGGCGGACCTCCTTGGGCTGGCCCATCATCACCCCTTCCAGCGAGGCGTCGGCGGCCAGCATCTGCACCAGGTGGTCGCGGCGCATCACGTGGGAGATCGAGGATCCGTGCTTGCGGTAGCGGTAGAGGGCCGCTGGCTCCAGCCGCAGGGTCCGGCCCTGGGCCAGCAGCCGCAGGACGAGGTCGTAGTCCTCGCCGATCCGCAGCTCCTCGCGGTAGCGGGTGGTCCTGAGCGCCTCGGCCCGGAACAGCGGCTTCAGGTAACCCAGGCCCGGGCGCTTCGAATACATGCGCGCAGAGTCGATGTAGTCGGCGAGCCCGATCCAGCGGGGCTCGCCCCAGGCCTTGCCGGCCAGGAACGGCCGCCCGGGCTCTGCCGAGCCGTCCTGGAAGACGGTGAGATTGTCCACGACCATGTCGGCGCCGTCCGCCTCGGCGCGGGCGACCATGCGCTCCAGCCGGTCGGGGGCCATGAGGTCGTCGGAATCGAACACCGCGATCCAGGCGCCGCGGGCTTCCGCCAGCGCCCGGTTGCGCGCCGCGCCGGGGCCGCCGTTCTGCGGCTGGACGAAGACCCGCACGCGCGGATCCCCCTCGGCGGCGGCCTCGATCACCTGCAGGCTGTCGTCCGTGGAGCGGTCGTCGACGACGATCAGCTCGAGGGAGGCGAGCGTCTGGCCCAGCACCGAGCGCACCGCCTCGGCGAGGTAGCGCGCGCCGTTGTAGTTGGCGGTGACGACGGAGACGGTCGGCCGGTGGCCGGGCATCAGGCGGCCTCGACCTGCGCCAGCTCCGGCCGGCCCGGAGAGCTGCGGTCACTGCGCCAGGTGGCGAGCTGGGCCCAGAACCCGGCGGACCAGGCCAGGTGCATGATCATCGCCGCCGGGCCCGACAGGAAGGCCGCGGCCTCGCGCTTCCTCACGCCCAGCAGCACGCCGAACGACAGGGCCGCCAGCATCCACATCACGGCCGGGATGGCGAAGGCCCAGAAGAAGGGCGCGAGCGCGGCCGACGCCACCGCCGGCGCCACGGCCAGCGGCAGCGTCTGGCGGATCTTCAGCGGCGTGTAGTGCTTCAGCACCGTGCGGGCCCGGCCCTTGCCGTAGCTGAAGTACTGCTTCCAGAGCGCGCCCGGCGTGCTACGCGGGTAGTAGCCGATGCGCACCTTGTCGGTGAGCCAGATGCGGCCGCCGTGGCCGGCCAGCCGCAGGTCGAGCTCGGCGTCCTCGTTGTGGCTGAAGCTCTCGTCGTAGCCGCCGACGGCCTGATAGGCGTCGAGGCTGAACAGGGCGTGGTGGCCATGATCGACCCACTGGCCTTCGCTGGCCAGCCGGTGGGCGGAGCCGCCGGTGCCGAGCACCGAGTTCTGGGCCACCGCCACGGCGCGCTGGAAGAAGCCCTCGCCGCGGGTGTCCATGGAGACCACCACCGAGTCGGCGCCCGTGCGGCGGGCCTCGGCGATCAGGGTGGAGGCGTAGTTCTTCGGATAGTCGGCGTGGGCGTCCACGCGCACCAGCCAGGGCCGGTCGCCGCCCATCACCCGGGCCGCCAGGTTCATGCCCGCGCTCTGCAGCCGGGCGGGATTGGCGAGCAGACGCACGCGCGGGTCGACGGCGGCGATCTCGGCCACGATCTGGCGGCTGCGGTCGGTGGAGCCGCCGTCCGCCACCAGCACCAGCGGATCGACCAGGCCCTCGTCGGAGAGCACCTGCTGGATCACCTGCCGGATCACCGCCTCCTCGTTGAGGCAGGGGATGACGATCAGCGCCCGGCGGGCGGCCGCCTCGTCGGCGGAGATCTCGGGGCGAGCGGCCTCGGCCGACCCGGCGAGCCGGATCACCTCATGCTCGTCGATGCGATCCCAGGCCGAGGGGAGATAGGCGTCGAGAGACTCGAGGCCGCGGATACGGCGTTCGGTGGGCGCGAAGGACCGCGCCTCGGCTGGCGCACGGTCAAGGTCCTCCGGTCCGGTGTCGTCGGACAGCGGCCTCTGCTCTGGGGTGGCCTTGGGAAGCATATTCGGAACCCGCACTCGTCTGACCAGCGTCGCGCTGCAAAGCTCTCCTCGCGACGGGCCTAAAACAGTGAATGAGGGATTACGTTCCGCCTGAAACGCCGGTCGAACGACGATTTCCGTCGGCTGCCTGACAGTCCAGTTTCGGCCACAATTCAGAAGAGCGCGCAGGCTCTGCTGTAGAGCGCGAAACTGCACTGTATAAGCTTCGCCGTAAGGGCTCAGGCGACGAGCTTCGCCTTGGGCGGCTCCGCCGAAGACTGGGCGGCGGGCCCCCGACGGCCCGCGAGGGCGTCGACAAGCCGCCGGCAGTCGTGCTCGTCGGCGACGAAGGCCTCCGCCGGAACCGCGTCCAGCTCGGCGCGCAGGCGCGCATAGGTCTCGGGCGTCAGCCGCTCCAGGAACCCCTCCAGCTCGTCGGGGTCGGAGAGCCGTACGCCGAAGCCCCGCTCGGCCAGCCAGCGGCCGGTCTGCACGTCGGCCAGGGCTATCGGCACGGCGCCATATCGGCCGCTCTCGTAGATGCGGTTGGGGAGCAGCCAGGCGGAGTTCAGGCCCTCCTCCATGTAGTCGATTGCCCAGCTGAAATGGACGTCGCCGTAGAGCCGCGGCAGGTCCTCGGCGGCGTAGGGCCCCAGGAACGCGACGCCGGGCGCCTGCGCCACCTGGGCGTCGAAGTCGGCGAACTCGGTGTAGGCCGGCCGCCCATGGATCCGCACCTCCAGGAGGTCGGGCCGGCGCGCCGCCAGCGCGGTCAGTATGTCCAGGCTCCTGCGGCAGCGGATGGCGCCCATCCAGCCGATCCGCCAGGGACGGCCCGGGGCGCGCATCGGCCGGCGGGCGGCGTGGCCGGCGCCCAGCTCCAGCGGCTTGTTCTCCACCAGCAGGGTCGCGATGGGCAGGCTGTGGCCGACCCCCTGCATCGGCGCGAAGTAGTTGGCGAGGAAGGCCGGCGAGCTCACCACCAGCAGCCGGGCGCGCCGCATCAGGGCCCGCTCGACGGCCCGCATGGCCCGGCTCTTGGCGCCCTCGCCCAGCATCAGCCGGTGGATGTCCAGGCACTCGTAGACCAGGGGCGCCTTCAGGCCGCAGAGCGTGCGGGCGGCCTCGGCCACGGCCAGGGCTTCCAGGGTGCGGCCCATCACCACCTCTGCCCCGGCCAGCAGGCTCCGCCAGCGCCCGGCGCCCAGCGCCGCCAGCGCCGTGGCCTTGGCCCGCTGGCCCAGGCGCGCGTCATAGGTGCGGCCCAGGTCCACGGCCGGCGCCCCGCCCACCTCGGCCGGCGCGATCTCGGTGCGCCGGAAGCCCAGCACCACCGGCTCCGCGCCTCCGGCCCGCAGCATCCGCACCCGCCGGGTGACGGCCGGATCGGCGAGGTCGTGGACGAAATAGGCCAGCTTCACGAAAGCCCCTCCGAGCTTGAGCGCAACGTCGGGAGCCAAACGCACCACGAGCCGTTTGGACGCACAGCTTCACCGCCCGTGCGCCAGCGCCGGGCCACGACACGGGGGGTGTCCTTGGTCGAACTCACGCCGCAGACCGAAGCCCGGCAGGCGCCGGCCGAGGTGCGATCGATCCAGTACCTGCGGGGCTTCGCCGCCTTCGGCGTGCTGGTCTTCCACGCGGCCGAGCGGGCCGGCGGCGCCTTCGGCCTCGGCGCGGCCGGGGTGGACGTGTTCTTCGTGATCTCCGGCTTCATCATGTGGGTGGTCACCTGCCGCCGCCCGCCCTCGCCGGCCCAGTTCATGATCAAGCGCGTGCAGCGGATCGTGCCGCTCTACTGGGGCCTGACCTTACTGGTGGCCGGCGTGGCGCTGGCCGCGCCCTGGGTCTTCCCGGCCATGCAGGTGAGCGCCGCGGCGGTCCTGAAGTCGCTGTTCTTCGTGCCCTACCAGGACCACACCGGCCTCATCGCGCCGCTGGTGATCCCCGGCTGGACGCTGAACTACGAGATGTTCTTCTACGTCCTGTTCGCCGCCGGCCTGCTGGCGCCGACGAAGATCCGGCCCTGGCTGGTCACCGCCGCCCTCGTGGCCCTGGTGGCGGTCCGTCCGCTGGGCGACACGGCCAACCCGCTCTGGGCGACCTACACCAATCCGCTGCTGCTGGAGTTCGGGGCCGGCGTCTGGCTCGGCAAGGCCTGGAGCGACGGGCGCCTGCCCGGCGTGCGGACCGGCTGGGCGCTGGTGATCCTGGGCCTGCTGGGCTTCGCCGGGGCCGGCTTCTCAGAGATCGACGTGGAACGCGCCCGGCCGCTGATCTGGGGCGTCCCGGCCTTCCTGCTGGTCGCCGGCGCCGTGGCCATCGAGCGGCAGGGGGAAGTCCCGAACTGGCGGCCGCTGCAGGCGCTGGGCGACGCCTCCTACTCCCTCTACCTGGTGCACGGCCTCGCCATCTCGGCGACCATCCGCATCCTGGAGGCCGTGGGGCTCGCCTCCCCCGCCCTGATCCTCGCCGCGGGCCTGATCGCCGGCGTGGTCGCGGGCCTGGTCACCTACCAGCTGGTCGAGAAGCCGCTGATGCGGCTGTTCAAGACCGGGCTCGGCGGCCGGGCTAAGGCCGGTCCGTCCCGTCCAGCAGCCACGGTCCCGCCTCCCGCACCGAGCGGCAGCCGGTGAGGATCATCGCCACCGCCAGCTCGGAGCGCAGGGTCGCCAGCATCTTCGCGATCGCCGGCTCCCCGCCCGCGCCGAGCGCATAGGCCCAGGCGCGGCCGACGAAGCAGGCCTTGGCCCCCAGCGCCAGGGCCTTCAGCACGTCCAGGCCCGAGCGCACCCCGCCGTCCATGTAGACCTCCAGGTCGCCGCCGACCGCGTCGACGATCCTGGGCAGGGCGGTGATCGAGGAGCGCACCCCGTCGAGCTGCCGCCCGCCGTGGTTGGAGACCACCAGGCCGTCGGCCCCGGCCTTCACCGCCTCGCGGGCGTCCTCGGCGTCCAGCACGCCCTTGATGACGATCGGCCCGTCCCAGGTCTCGCGCACCCAGTCGAGGTCCTTCCAGGTCACCGACCGGTCGAAGTTGCGCGCCAGCCAGGCCAGGAAGTCGGTGACCCGGCGACCGCCCTGCAGGGCGCCGGCCACCGAGCCCAGGGTGTGCGGCCGGCCGTGCACGAAGACGTCCCACGTCCACGCCGGATGGGTGATCCCGTCCCAGGCCTGGTTCAGGGCGGCCTGCATGGGCGTGGAGCCGGTGAAGCCGGAGCGGACGTCGCGGTAGCGGGCGCCGGGGATCGGCAGGTCGACGGTGAACACCAGCACCGGGCAGCCCTGGTCCTTCGCCCGGCCCAGCAGTTCGCGCATGTAGCCGCGGTCCTTGAGCATGTAGAGCTGGAACCAGGGCGGCGTGCCGGTCTGGGCCACCTCCTCCACGGAGCAGACGCCCACGGTGGAGAGTGTGAAGGGCACGCCCGCGGCGGCCGCCGCCCGCGCGGCCTGGGCCTCGCCGCGCCGGCCGTACATGCCGGCCATGCCCACGGGCGCGAGGCCGATGGGCATGGAGAGCTTCTGGCCCAGGGTCTCGACCGTCATGTCCAGCTCGGACATGTCGCGCATCACCCGCTGGCGCAGCGCGATGGCCTCCAGGTCGGCCACGTTCCGGCGCAGCGTCTCCTCGGCGTAGGAGCCGCCGTCGATGTACTCGAAGAAGATCTTCGGCAGCCTGCGCCGGGCGAGCTCCCGATAGTCCGACACCGAAGCTGCGCGCATCGTCCCTCCCCGCGGTTCGGCCGCAAGGTGCAGCGGCGCGGGCTCAGGCGGAAGCTGATTCCTTCGCCTGGGCCGCGGGATCGGGCCTTGGCCCCATGACGATCCACACCTGGTGGGCGCGGGCCATCAGCTCGCCGTCGGCGCTGAACAGCGCCACGCCGGCGGTCTCCTTGCGGCCCTCGCGGGCCAGCGGCCAGGCCATGATCACGCAGGGCTCGCCCGCCTTCGGGTGGCGCAGCACCTCGCCGGTCATGGTGCCCAGGAGCGCGCCGTGCCGGCCCTCCTTCTCCACCCAGGCGAAGTAGCCGGGGCAGTCCAGCGCCGCCCAGACGACCTCGGTCGGGATCACCCCGTCCGGCCCCGCGAACGCCGCGTGCGGCGTCCAGGCGTCAGCGACCACGCCAGCCTCCCGGCCCTCTACCTGGCCCGCCAGCACGCGCAGGCCATCGCCCTCGGCGCGCTCGGGGCCGCAGGTGAAGCAGATCGGATGGAAGCGCTGCTGCAGGCCGATGTGGCGGGCGCCGGCGGCGCGGGCGGCCTCCAGATCGATGGGCTCCGGCGGCGCGGGAAGCTCCGCGTCGGGGGCGGGATCGCCCCGGCCGATCAGGGCGCCTTCCGCGCCCGTCAGCGCCACGCCGCCGTCGGCCGGCGCCAGGTCGAGGTCGACATCGAGCGGCACGGGCGCACGCAGGACGGCGCGGGCGGGCCCCTCGAGGTCCTTTGCCAGGACGCCGCAGACATAGCCGCCGTTGCCGGAGTTGGGCGGGCCGCAGAACTGGCGGCCGATCACGATCTTGGACAAACCGGAAATCTCGCGCGTGTGAAATGGATCAAGGAATGCTCCCGCCATCGCATGTGATCGTTGCGGAACGGAAGAGCCAAAATGCCTCTCCCGGCGTTGGAGCAGTCGGCGCCGCGCTGTAGCTTGCGGCCAAACCGCGGCAGCGCGGATTCGGAACACGGACCTTTGAGGAGAATGCGGTGAGCGAGCGGATGGAACGGCCCTGGGCTCTGATGCGCCATCACGCCGGCTGGGCGGACATCTTCCACATCGAGAACGAGAGCGCCGACTCGATCACCGGCTTCTATCCGGATCGCGAGACCGTGGGGCCGCCGGTGAACTACTCGGTGCGCGCCATCCTGGCCCGCTATCCGACGCTGGAGGCCGCCCGCGCCGCCCGCGAGGGCGCGGTCGCCGAGTGGCGCAAGCACGACGCCGCCGTTCGCGACGCCGAGACCAGGCTGCGCGAGGCCGAGAAGGCGCGCGAGGACGCCTGGCTGAAGTCCCTGCGCGAAGCCGCGGACATGGGCTGAGGCTCTCTAGAGCCTCAGGCCCTTCGAGACGAACCACGCGAAGGCGGCGGCCACGACGGCCGTCGCCAGCACGCGCCACCAGGGCGCGAAGGTGAGGCCGGGGTCGGCGGCGAAGCGCCGCCGGCCGGTGACCATCGGACCGATCAGGTTCGAACGCTTCCAGACCAGATAGAACAGCACGGCGGCCACGTGCAGGACCACGAGCACCTGCAGGACGGTGAAGCTCGCCTCGTGCAGCTCGGCGATCTGCCGGCCGGTCTCGAAGCTGACCCGATCGGACAGCGGGCCGGCCTCGAAGGCGTCGATGTCCACCGCGAAGAGGCCGGTGGTCACCTGAAAGGCCAGCACGCCCAGGATCGCCAGCACGCTCCAGGCGCCCAGCGGGTTGTGGCCCGGCACGTCGGTCGGCGAGCGGTTCGGCAGGGTCTTCAGATAGGCGAGCGTGCGGCCCGGCCCCTTCACGAAGCTGGCGAACAGCGCCGTGCGCGAGCCCCAGAAGCCCCAGAGGATCCGGAAGACCAGCAGCCCCAGGATCACATAGCCGCTGATCCGGTGCAGCAGCATCTGGTCGAACTCGGCCGCGCCCCACGAGAACCCGATCAGCAGCACGAGCGCCCAGTGGACGATCCGCACAGGCGCGTCCCACAGGCGCGCCCGGATCTCGGCCGGGGCGACGCGCTCCCGCATGGCCTCAGCTGTCCTTCTTCTCGACGCGGTACTTGTCGTGGCACGCCTTGCAGGCCCCGCCGGTGGCCCGGACCTGGGCCTTCAGGGCGTCGATGTCGCCGGCCGTGGCGGCCTGCTGCAGCTTGGAGGCCTGCACCTGCAGGTTCGACGACGCCGCCGTGAACCCGGCCGCGTCGGTCCAGATATTCGCCTTGGCCTCGCTTTTCGGACGGGCCTCCTGCCCCGAGCCGCGGGGGAACCAGGTGGGCAGCTGGCCGGAATAGGTCTTCACCGCCGTCGCCGTCTGGGTCAGCACGGCCTTGTCGGGCGAACCCTTGCGCAGCTCGTCGTTCAGCCGCTTGAAGTTGGCGCCGAGCTTTTCGAAGTTGTCGTGACGCATCAGGGCCGCCCGGGCGCCGGGCGTCGTCGCCTTCTCGCCCTTGGTGTCGTGGGCGAGCGCCCCGCCGGCCGCCACCGCCGTTCCGATGGCCAGCGCCAGCGCAATGCCCGCGCCCCTACCGATCCTGCCGCTCATTCGACGTCACCTTCCCTGTCGCGCGCCCGACTGGCGGCGCCGCGGAGATTGCAGGGCCGGCGGCAGGGCCGTCAACGGCTCAGCGGGCCGACTTCACCGGCGCCCCTTCCGCCGAGGCTCCGGCCAGCAGGCCCGCGCAGTTGGCGTCCTTGGCGAGGCCCGGGTCCACGAACGGCAGGATGGCCGCCAGCGGCGAGAGCAGGCTGCCGATCGCCACGGCGACGCCGCCCTGGGCGATGGCCTTGCCGGGCTCGACGCCGAGCTTGGGCGCGCGGATCGGCCCCTGCGCCGTCACCGGCAGCATCAGGCGCACCAGGCGGAACTCCTTCGGCTTGCCCTGCATGCGGAACGCCATGCGCTCGGTGTCGAGGTTCACCGTGCCGGAGCCGGTGACGAGCACCGGGTCGGTGTCGAAGACGATACGATTGGCCCGCAGCACCCCGTCGGCGGCCTGGAAGTGGGCGACGCCGCAGCGCACCGGCACCTTGTCCTGGTCCTTCTTCATGAGCAGGCCCAGGCCCTTGACCACGTTGACGCCCAGGAGCTCGGCGAAGGCCTCGCGGATCTCGCCGTTCGGGACGACCACCATCACCTCGCCGTCGGCGTTGGCGAACGCCTTGTGGACACTGTTCCCCTCCCCGGTCAGGCGCGCGCGGCCGACCAGGGAGCCGGTGAGCGGCAGGGGCCCGCCGGGGTTGCGGATCGGGACGAGCTGTTCGATCCGGGCGTTGGAGAGCCGCAGGTCGAGATTGGTCACCGGCGTCGCCTTGCGGGCGTTGAGCTGCACGAAACCGGTGACCTGGCCCTGCGGCAGGTCGAGGCGCAGGGGCTCGGCGCGAAGCAGGCCGTTGTCCAGCTTCACCTTCACGGAAGCCGCCTGCAGGTGAACCGGCGCGTCGCGGATGGAGGCGATCTTCCAGCTCGCGTCGGCGTCGATGGCCCGGATCCGCTCCACCGCCAGGGTCGAGTCCGGGAAGATCCGCTGCTGGGCGTTGAGGTTCTGCGCCACCGCCTTCTGGTCGGCCGAGGCCGTCTCGCCCGGCGCCGTCGAGGGCGAGCCGCCGAACAGGGCGCCGAGGTCGTCGAAGTCGAGGCTGCGGGTGGTGAGGTCGGCCTTCAGGAACGGCCGCTCCCGCCCGGCGTCCACGGACACGTCGCCGGCGAGGTCGGAGTCCCCCACCCGGCCGTTCAGGCCGTCGATCCGGAACACCCGGTCGTCGCGCGAGAGCCGGCCGCGCAGCGTATAGGGCGGGGTGTTGGGGAGCGCGATGCCCGTCAGGCCGTAGAGGTCGGCGAGGTCCGGCCCGCGGGCCGTGGTGTTCATGTGGAACCGGCCGAGGTCGAACGGCTCCGGCACCGCGCCCCGCGCGGTGACCACCGTCTCGCCCGCCCGGATGTAGGCGTCGAACGGATAGGGCACGTCCTTGTCGATGTTCAGCAGCGGCCCGCCGGTGACACGCATCATGAACGGATTGCGGTTCAGGGAGCCGTTCCCGCGCATCTCGAAGCCGCGGTTGTCGGCGCCCATCCGCTCGGTGGCGTTGATGGCGCCGGTGAAGGTGAGCTTCCGCTGCACGTCGTTGTAGCGCAGCTTGCCGTCGTTGATGATGAAGGTGCGGATCGGCGGCAGCCGCATGGGCGCGCCCTTCTCCCGGCCGTCCGAGAAGTCCCAGGTCGCCCGTCCCTGACCGTCGCGATAGAGCCGCACGTTCGGCCGGTCGAAGCGCAGGAGCCGCAGGTCGACGTCCCCCTTGAAGAGCGGCAGGAGGCGGATCTTCACCGCCAGGCGCTCGATCTCCGCCATGTTGCCGCGGTCGGGCGCCCAGGCGGGATTGGCGATGCGGATGCCGTCCACCGTGGCGCTGGGCTGCCGGGACCAGAGATGGACGTTGAGGTCCCCGGCGATGGTCACCTCGCGGTGCATCTTCGCCGAGGCGTAGCGGGCGATCGGCCCGCGGAACCAGTTCCAGTCCCAGACGGCGATCAGGATGGCGATGGCGAGCGCCAGGGTCGCGACCACGCCGCCCGAGATGTAGAGCGCCTTGCGGCTCGGCTTCTTCAGGCGCGTGCGGGCGAGCCGCTCGCGCGCGGCCTCAAGGTGCTCGCGCGTCCAGGTCCCGGCGCGCTGCAGCGGCCGGCGGGCGCCGGCCTCGCCCGTGCGGGGCGCCTTGCCGGGCTTCCGGCGCGGACCCGGCTCCGGATTCTGGAAGGCTTCGTTGCTCAAGGGACTGGCTCCTGGGGACGGCCCAGGTGTGGAAACGCGCAGGGGACACGTTCCAGTTCCCCCGGAAAGCCTAGTGGCTCACCCCTCGTCCCGAGAAGGCGGCGAGCGCCGTGCCTGCGAGGATCCGCAGGTCGAAAGCCAGCGACCGGCGCTCCAGGTATTCCCGGTCGAGCCGCACCTTCTCCGGAATGGGCAACTCGTCGCGCCCGTTGATCTGCGCCCACCCCGTCAGACCGGGCCGCAGGCGGTGGACGCCGGCCTCGGTCCGGAGCGCCACGAGGTCGTCCTGGTTGAACAGGGCGGGCCTGGGCCCCACGAGGCTCATGTCGCCGGTGAGCACGCTCCAGAGCTGCGGCAACTCGTCGAGGCTCGTGCGGCGCAGGAAGCGGCCGAGCGGCGTGATCCACTGGTCGGGATCGGCCAGCAGGTGGGTGGCCACGTCCGGCGTGTCGGTGCGCATGGTGCGGAACTTGGGCATGGCGAAGATGCGGTTGCCGCGCCCGACCCGTCGCGACCAGTGCAGCGCCGGCCCCGGGCTGTCGAGCCTTACGGCCAGCGCCACGGCGAGCAGCACCGGCCAGAGCACCACCAGCCCCGCCAGCGCCCCCGCGATATCCAGCAGCCGCTTCACCCGGGCGTTCTAGGACGCCCGGGCGCCGGCCGCCAAGTCACTCCGCCGGCGGCTCGGCGGGCGGCGGCGCGGCGGGCCTGGATTTCCGCGGCGCAGCCGAGGCCACGGGCGCGGGTTCCGGCTCCGGCAAGGCGTCCGCCGCGGGCGCGAAGCTCGCGGGCTCCGGCGCGGCCGGCGCCGGTTCGGGCGCGGCTTCCACCGCTGATTCGAGCGCCCGCTCGGTCTCGGCGGCGAGTTCGACGAACGGCTCTTCCGCCGCCTCGACCGCGGCGATCACCGGCTCGAGGGCCATCATCGCGACCGCCGTCTCGGGATCGGGAGCGGCCTGCGGGTCGGCGCCGTCGGCGACCGCCGGGGCGAGTTCGGGGGAGAGGCCGGCGAACCGGCGGGCGAACAGCGCCTCGAGGTTCTGCGGCTGGGTCCAGCGGGTCATCCACCAGAAGGCGACGCCGCCGGCCGCCATGCCGGCGAAGTAGCCCCACAGCGGCGAAGCCAGGCCGATGAAGGCCGGCGCCAGGGGTTGGGGGGAAAGCTCACGCGTGTCGGACATGGGTCGCCTCCTGCGTCAGGATTGTGCGACGCAGCATAACACGACCCGCACTCTCGCAAGTGCGAAATTGCTATGACGATAGCGTGTAGACCCGCGCCGACCCGCCGTCGCCCAGGGTCTTGGCGGTCCAGCCGCAGATCGCCTCCAGGTCGGGCGCCAGGTCCGCCGGCGCGCCCATCAGGACGAGGGCGCAGCCGTTCATCTTCATGGGATCGGTGAGCGGCCGCATGCGCGTCTCGGCGACCAGCAGCGGCGCGCGCACGCCGTCCTCCAGGTCGCGCAGGAAGGCGTCGAAGGTCTCCAGGTCCTTGAGCGGCAGCCAGACCAGCGCCAGGGCCGCGCGGTTGCGCCGGCGCACCCCGCGCAGGGTCTCGACGATGCGGGCGTAGTCGTCGGCCCGCTCGAACGGCGGGTCGATCAGGACGAGCACCCGGCCCGTCGCCGGCGTGTTCTCCACCGCCGCCGCGAATCCGTCGGCGCAGAGCGTGCGGAGATGGGCTCGCCCCTTCATCAGGGCCTTCAGCGCGCCGTGCTCGTCGGGCCGCAGTTCGCAGGCCAGGTAGTCGTCCTTGGGCCGCAGCGCCTCGGCGATCAGCCAGGGGGAGCCCGGATAGCGGCGGACGGCCCCTGCCCCGTTCAGCCGCGCTACCTCCCCGGTCAGGGGGACGAAGGCGCCCGGCGCGTCCTTCGCCGCCATCAGCCCGACGATCCCGGCCTCGGCCTCGCCCGACTTCCTCGCCTCGGCGCCGGCCAGGTCGTAGAGGCCGCGGCCCGCATGGGTGTCGATCACCGTCAGCGGCGCGGGCTCGTCGTCCAGCCGCCGCAGGAGCTGCAGCAGGGCGGCGTGCTTCACCAGGTCGGCGAAGTTCCCGGCGTGGAAGGCGTGGCGGTAGTTCAAGGGCGCTCCGGGGCTCTCGGCAGGAACCGGCCTCGCGCATACCACGTTGCGGCCGGGCCGGAGGAGTGTGCGGAACAGATGGCCAGGGACATGCCCGACGACCTCGCGCCATCGGCGCCGGTGCTTGAGGACGTGGAGGCCGCGGGCCTCGTCTACGTCAGCGACAGCGATCCGGGGATCACCCGCCGCAAGGCGGGAAGCGGCTTCAACTACCGCAAGGCCGACGGCTCGCCGGTGACCGACGAGAGGACGCTGGACCGCATCCGCAAGCTGGCCATCCCGCCGGCCTGGACCGACGTCTGGATCTGCCCCAGGCCCCACGGCCACATCCAGGCGGTGGGCCGCGACCAGAAGGGCCGCAAGCAGTACCGCTATCACGACCGCTGGCGCGAGGTGCGCGACAGCCACAAGTACGACCGCGTCATCGCCTTCGGCCGCGCGCTGCCGAAGCTGCGCAGGAAGGTCGACGCCGACCTCTCCCTGCGCGGCCTGCCCCGGGAGAAGGTGCTGGCGGCGGTGATCCGGGTCATGGAGATGACCCTCATCCGCGTGGGCAACGAGGAATACGCCAAGCAGAACAAGAGCTTCGGCCTGACCACCCTTCGCGACCGGCACGCCAAGATCGGCGCCAGCACCGCGGTCTTCGAGTTCCGCGGCAAGAGCGGCAAGGTGCACAGGACCGGCTTCAGCGACCGGCGTCTGGCGCGCGTGGTGAAGGCCTGCCAGGACCTGCCTGGCCAGCGGCTCTTCCAGTACATCGACGAGAGCGGCGAGCAGAAGGTGGTGGAGTCCGCCGACGTCAACGCCTACCTGCGCGAGGCCCTGGGCGAGGACTTCTCGGCCAAGGACTTCCGCACCTGGGCCGGCACCCTGTCGGCGGCCCGCGCGCTGATCCTGCAGCCGCAGTGCGCCACCGCCGCGGAGTGCAAGCGCAACATCAACACCTGCGTGAAGGCGGTGGCGGGCGTGCTCGGCAACACCGCCGCGGTGTGCCGCAGCGCCTACATCCATCCGGTCGTTCTGGAGTCCTATGAGAAGGGCGCCCTGCCGCTGAAGCCGGCCAGGGACGAGCGGGCCTTCGAGCTGGAGGTGCTGCGCTTCCTGGAAGCCGCCCGCGACGAGGTGAAGGAGGAGATCCGCGAGCAGGCCCGCGGCTAGTCTTCCCTGACGGAACGCCGGTATCGTCCAGCCAACTGGCGCGGGGGGCAACCGCGTCCTGGGAGGACAGAAGCCGTGCTGCCGCAACGCCTGCGTTTCGGCGCGTTCATCGCGCCATTCCACCCCGTCGACGAGAACCCCACCCTCGCCCTCCAGCGCGACCTGGAGCTGGTCGAGCACCTGGACCGGCTGGCCTACGACGAGGCCTGGATCGGCGAGCACCACTCGGCCGGCTACGAACTGATCGCCAGCCCGGAGGTGTTCATCGCCGCCGCGGCCGAACGCACGAAGCACATCCGGCTGGGCACCGGCGTGGCCTCCCTGCCCTACCACCACCCGATGATGCTCGCCGACCGGATCAACCAGCTCGACCACATGACCCGCGGCCGGGTGATGTTCGGCGTCGGCCCCGGCGCGCTCGTCTCCGACGCCTTCATGATGGGCATCCCGGTCCAGAAGCAGCGCGACCGCATGGACGAGGCGCTGGACGTGCTGGTGCGCCTGATGCGCGGCGAGGAGGTCACCCACCAGTCGGACTGGTTCGAGCTCAGGAACGCCCGCCTGCAGATGACCCCCTACTCGCGGCCCTCCGTGGAGATGGCGGTGGCCAGCCAGGTCTCGCCCACCGGGGCGCGGGCGGCGGGCCGGCACGGGCTGGGGCTGCTCTCGCTGGGCGCCACCTCGACGGCGGGCTTCAATGCGCTCGCCTCCAACTGGGCGATCGCCACGGACCAGGCCGCCGAGCACGGCCAGACCATGGACCGCAACGCCTGGCGCCTGGTGGGCCCGATGCATGTGGCCGAGACGCGCGAACAGGCCATGGCGGACGTCCGCTTCGGCCTCGACAAGTGGATCTACTACTTCCGGGAGATCGCCAACCTGCCGATCGTGCCCGAGGGGGACGACCCCGTGCAGGCGATGATCGACACGGGCCTGGCCGTCATCGGCACGCCCGACGACGCGGCCCGGCGCATCCGCCAGCTGGTGGAGGAGAGCGGCGGCTTCGGCGCCTTCCTGTTCATGGACCACAACTGGGCGCCCTGGGAGGCGAAGAAGCGCTCCTACGAATTGGTCGCGCGCTACGTCATGCCGGAGTTCCAGCAGCTCAACGTCAACCGCGAGGCCTCCATGGCCTGGGTTGGCGAGAACAAGGCGGAATTCACGCAGGAGGTGCGTAACGCCGTCGGCGCCCGTATCGTCCAGCACATGATGGAGAAGGGCGCCGAGAACATCCGGCCCGAGATCGTGGAGCTGATCACCGGCGGCGGGGCGGCTCCCAAGGAGTAGCCGTGGACCTGAAGGCCTATTTCGACCGCATCGGCTTCACGGGCGAGGCGCGGCCGGACCTCGCGACGCTGGCCGCCCTGCACCGGGCGCACCTCATGGCGATCCCCTACGAGAGCCTGGACGTCCAGCTCGGCCGGCCGCTGACGCCGGATCCGCACGCGGCTTTCGAGAAGATCGTCGGCCGCCGCCGCGGCGGCTGGTGCTACGAGATGAACGGCCTCTTCGGCCTGGCGCTGGAGGCGATCGGCTTCCGCGTCACCCGCCTCGCCGGCGCGGTGATGCGTGACGTGCTGGGCGACGTGCAGGTGGGCAACCACCTCGTCCTGCGGGTGGACCTCGACCGGCCGTGGATCGCCGACGTGGGCTTCGGCGACGGGACCCTGGAGCCCTTCCCGCTCGAGCCCGGCGGCTTCTCCACCGAAGGCTTCGAGTTCCGGCTGGAGGCGCTCGACGACGCCTGGTGGCGCTTCCACAACCACGAGCACGGCGGCGCTAAATCCTTCGACTTCACCCTGGAGCCCGCCGCGCCGGAGGTGCTGGCCGCCCGCTGCGACTGGCTGCAGACCGCGCCGGAGTCCAACTTCGTGCTCAACGCCGTGGCCCAGCGCTGGCGGCCCGACGGCCTACTGCAGCTTCGCGGCCGCACCCTGCGCCATGTCCGGCCGGGCCAGGTGGAGCAGCGGCTGATCGGCTCGGCCGACGAGTACGTGGCGGTGCTGGCCCGCGACTTCGACCTCGACCTGCCCGAGGCCGCCACGCTGTGGCCGCGCATCTGCGCGCGGCACGAGGCGCTGTTCGGCGCCGAAGAGCCCGTCTAGCGCCTGTAGGCAAAGCCGATGCGGACGGTGCGCGGGGCCGAGAAGCTCTCCACCCCGTCGGCCGTCTCGCCCACCTCCAGCTCCTCGTCGAGCAGGTTCTCGGCGGCGACGTAGACCTCGCTGCGCGCGTCCATGCGCCAGGCGGCGCGCAGGTCGAGCTGGACGCCGGCGCCCAGCTTGCGGGTGTTGAGGTCGTCCTCCCAGCGCATGCTCTCGTAGCGGACGTCGCCGGTGAGGTTCAGCCGCGCCATCGGGCTCCAGTCGAGGCCGGCGGTGACCGTCAGCTTGGGCGTCTGGGCGGGCCGCTTGCCGGTGAGCTGCGGGACCGCGGATCCGCCGTCCACCTCGGCCTTGGTCGCCGAGAAGGCCGCCCGCCAGGCGAGCGCCTGCGAGAGGCCGCCGAAGGCGTCGCCCTCGATCCCCCACGCCTCGATCTCGCCCGCGTTCTGCCGCTGGCGCAGCACCCCGCCGGCCGGCACGAAGCCGGCGGTCGGGAAGTTGCCGGGCCCGAAGCCGATGGTGACGTTGGTGATCGGGTCCTTCAGGCGGTTGTAGAAGCCGGTCAGGCCCCAGTTCACCGCGCCCTCGCCGCCCAGGCCGAGCTCGGCGCCCTGCAGGGTCTCCGGCTCGAGGTTGGGGTTGGCCTCGGTGATGTCGTTGCCGACCCGGAACGGCCGGTGCAGCTCGTTCAGCGTGGGCGGCCGGAAGCCGGCATAGGCCGCGCCGCGCACGAAGAGACCCGGCGCCGCCTCATAGCGCAGCCCGAGCCGGGCCGTCGGCGTCGTGCCCGAGGCGCCATCCGAGGTCTGGTGCAGCAGCACGGCGTTGGTCGCCAGGTCCCACTCGCGGCGGACCCCGTTGGAGGATTTCCAGCCGTCCACCCGGACGCCGCCGGTGACCAGCCAGGCCTCGCGGTCCAGCGCGCCCTCCAGATAGGCCCCGCCCACCAGGGTCTCGCCCCCGGCCAGGCGGCCGCGGGTGAAGGCCCCGTTCATGAAGCGGAAGCGCTCGCGGGCCTCGCCCTCGGTCATCCGCACGTCGGCGCCGGCCTCCCAGGCGACGTCGCCCCACAGCCCCTGCAGGGCGGCGTTGAGGCCGTAGCCCGTGGCCGGCGTGGCGTACTGGTCGTTGGCCGGGGTCGTGCCGGTCCGGCCGGCGGCCACCGCCGCCGAGCTGTTCTTGAGGTCGCTGGTGCGGACCCAGGCCTGCAGCCGCCAGCCGCCGACGCCCTCGGCCGGAGCCTGGGCGAAGGTGAACGCCGCGGAGCCGCCGGAGGCGATGGCCCGCGTCCCCACGAGGCCCGAGCCGCGATGCTCCTCGAAGACGCCGAGCCGGGCGGCGGCCTGCACGCCGGCGATCTCCCGCTGCACGCGGAAGGCGAAGGAGCCGTTCTCCATGTCGAGCGGCCGGTCCGCGGCGCCGGTCCTCGCGCCGCGCACGGGGGTGTAGCCGTTGGTGGTCTCGGCGCTGGCGGTGACGAGCACGCCCTCCCCGCCGCCGGAGATGGCGGCGCGGTAGCTCTCGCGCTCGCCCGCGGAGACGTCGAGGGCGCCCAGGCCGCCGGTGGCGCCGCGCTCCTGCAGGGCCACGACCCCGGTCAGCGCGCCTGCGCCGTAGGGCCCGGCGCCCGCGCCGCGCACGACGGTGGCGCCGTCCAGCCCCTCGGGCGGCAGGGCGCTCCAGATCACCCAGCCGCCGAACGGATCGTTCTGCGGCGCGCCGTCCAGGGTCACCAGCGCCCGGCCGGCGCCCGAGGGCGCGATGGCGCGCAGGGACAGGCCCTGGGTCGTCGGATTGGCCGCCGCGCTGCCCGTCCGGCGGAACAGCGAGACGCCGGGGACCCGCTTCAGGGCCTCGTCGAGTCGTGGCGTGGTCTGGAGGATCTCCGGCCCGATCCGCACCGCGCTGAAGGCGGCCTCGCCCCCGAGCGGGGCCAGTCTCGGCGGATAGACGACGACGACTTCGACGTTGGCGGGCGGGGGTGGGGGGAGGTCAGCCATGGGGCGCTAGGGCTAGCGGCCCGTAATCCCCCCGGCAACCCCGCGAATGGGCCGATCGACCAGCCGCACCGTCCCGTCCTCGAAGGCGATCGGGGCGGTGAGCAGCGCCCGGAACACCTTGTAGCCCATCTCGCCCGGCCGGAAGGCGTGCAGGAAGAGCCGGGGCTCCCCCTCCGGCCCCACGCCCACCGCGGCGTGGCCGGGGCCCCACCAGTCTGCGGTGGAGCGCAGGAAGGGCTCCGGCTGCTTGCGGAACGGCCCGAACGGGCTGTCCGCCACCGCCACCCCGATCCCGTACTGGGCGGTGGAGAAGTCGTTGCCCGAGTAGAACATCCAGAAGCGGCCGCCGGCCCGGGTGATCCACATGCCCTCGATGAGGTGCGCCTCCCACGGCAGGTCGTTGCACAGCACCGCCACGCGCTCGCCCGCCAGGCCCGAGCCGTCCGGCGCCAGGCGCTGGGCGTAGACGGTCGTCGTCAGCGCCTCCAGCACCACGTCGGCCAGCGGGCCGATCTCCTCCCGCAGCGCCTTCAGCCGGGTGCGGAAGGCGGCGAAGTCCTCGGTCACCGCCTCGATAAGGAGCTGGCGCAGACAGAACCGCTCCATCGGCCCCAGCGTCTCCGCCCAGACGTGCAGGGCCCGGGCGATCTCGCCGGTCACCTGGTCCTCGGCGTCCGGCAGCAGCTTGGGGAGAAGGTCCTCCCGTTCATAGAGCAGCTGGCCGAGCGGCCCCGGCCAGTGCCCGTTGCTGTCCTCCTTCCAGTAGAGGATCGGGCCTTCCGGATCGGGGAGGATGTGGGCGTCGATGACGTCGCCGGAGAGCAGCGGGCGCTCGGGCGGCGCGTACGGCCCGCCCGGCGCGGCCGCCTTCGCCAGGCCGATGGCGAGCTGACCGCCGTGCTCGCGGGCCGTGAAGCAGAGCCAGTACTCGTCGCCGATCCGGTGCGTCTCGGGCGCCCAGAAGTCGCTGCCCGGCCCGTCCATGGCCCACGCGGGCTTGGCGCCCGCGGGGAAGACGAAGCCGGCCGGCTCCCAGGCGACGAGATCGCGGGAGGACAGGATCGGGAAGCTCTGCGGCGCGTCGTTGGACGTCACCGTCAGCCACCAGCGGTCGCCGTCCCGCAGCACCGAGGGGTCGCCGTAGCCGTAGAGGATGTCCGGCGTCAGGTTCTCGGTCAGCAGGGGCTGGAGGCGCGGATCGGCGGGCGCCGCGGCCACCGGCCGGCGGCTCAGCGGCATGCGGCAGCCGTAGTCGGCGGCGAAGCGGGCGAAGAGGTCCTGGTAGGCGGTCTGGGTGGCCCCGGCGAGCTCGTACTCGCGCGGCGGCCCGCCGTCGCGGCGCACCTGCAGGATGCGGGCCCCGCCCTCGCCCTCCGGTTCGCTCACCTCGATCTGGAACGCCACGCCGTCACTCCTCGTCACCCGCTTCTCTAGCCGTCGCCCCGGATCGCCGCTATCGAGGCGCATGGCCTCAGGCAGCGGCAAGGTCGCCATCGTCACGGGCGCGGGCTCCGGCATCGGCCGGGCGGTCGCGCTCGCCCTCCTGCGCGAGGGCTGGTCCGTGTCCCTCGCCGGCCGCCGCGCCGAGGCGCTGGACGAGACCGTGGCCCAGGCCGGCGAAGCCGCCGACTGGGCGATGCCCGTCGCCGCCGACGTCGCCGACCCCGCCTCGGTCGAACGCCTCTTCCAGGCCACCCGCGCCCGCTTCGGTCGGCTCGACCTGCTGTTCAACAACGCAGGAACCGGCGCGCCGCCCATGCCGCTGGAAGATCTTCCGCTCGACGCCTGGAAACGGGTGGTCGACGTCAACCTCACGGGCGCCTTCCTCTGCACCCAGGCGGCGTTCCGGCTGATGAAGGACCAGGACCCGCGCGGCGGCCGGATCATCAACAACGGCTCGATCTCGGCGCATGCGCCTAGGCCGCGCTCGGTCGCCTACACCGCCACCAAGCACGCGATCACCGGCCTGACCCGCTCGACCTCGCTCGACGGGCGGGCCTACGACATCGCCTGCGGCCAGATCGACATCGGCAACGCTGGCACCGACATGACCCGCGCCATGGCCAAGGGCGTGCCGCAGGCCGACGGCTCCGTCGCGCCCGAGCCCGTCATGGACGTGAAGGCCGTCGCCGACGCGGTGCTCTACATGGCCGGGCTGCCGCTGGAGGCCAACGTCCAGTTCATGACGGTGATGGCGACCAAGATGCCGTTCGTCGGCCGCGGCTGAGCGGCGCCCGCCCGGCGGGCGGCCGGCGCCCGATTTCACCGCACTGCGAAATTCTCACGCTGCAACGCAACAAGATCATTGATGACCTGAGCCGTCGGAGGCATTCGGACGTCCAGGCGCAAGGCCATCGTGAGTCACGGCCACCGCCTGAAGGGGAACGCCGCGAAAGGGGTTGGCAGCAACCTCAATCCGGAACCGAACTCATGATCCGCACCCTGACCCTGGCCGCCGCCGCTCTGCTCGTCGCCGCCGCGCCGGCCGCCGCCAAGACCGTCCGCATCTCCACCGCCGGCAAGACGGCCGAGCAGGTGCAGGCCGAGGTCACCAAGGCCGCCCGTTCGCTCTGCCTGCGCGAGACCTTCGGCGCGAGCTTTCCCGTGGACATCCACCGCGCCTGCGTGCGCAACACGGTGGAAGCGACCATGAAGCAGTTCGCCGCCAACCGCGCCGCCACCCAGCTCGCCGCGCGCTAGCCGGCCCTAGTCGGCGAAGACCGGCGCGCGCTTCTGGAGGTTGGCCATCACGGCCTCCACCTGGTTGGGCGCGCCGATCAGGGCGACCTGCTCGCGGGTCTCCTCCAGGAACACGGTGGCGATGTCGGCGTCCGACTGGGCGAGGTTCAGCAGCCGCTTGCCCGCCCGGATCGCGTGCGGGTTCTTCGACGCGATCTCGCGCGCCAGGGCGAGCGCGTCGGCCCTGGGGTCGGCGCAGACCCGGGTGGCGAGCCCCATGGCGGCCGCCTCCTCGCCCGAGAAGATCCGGCCGCTCCAGGTGAGCTCGCGGGCCACGTCGTCGCGGATCAGGCCGCGCATCAGCACGATGCCGGCCATGTCGGGCACCAGGCCCCACTTGATCTCCAGCACCGCCAGCTTGGCGTCGGCGGTCACGAACCGCAGGTCCGCGCCCAGCGCCAGCTGGAAGCCGCCGCCGAACGCCACCCCGTGCACCGCGGCGATCACCGGCACGGGCACCTCGCGCCAGACGTAGCAGGCCTGCTGCGCCCGGTTGGCGCCGGCCGGCGTGCGGCCCTTGGTCAGCTCGTCCACGGTGCGCTCGCCGCCCTTGCGCTCGCCCGAGGCCATCTGGGCGAAGTTGCCCATGTCGAGGCCGGCGCAGAACGCCCGCCCCTCCCCGGACAGCACGACGGCGCGGATGTCCTTGTTGGTCTTCAGCGCCTCCCCGGTCTCCACCAGGGCCTCGAACATGGCGTTGTCGAGGGCGTTCATCTTGTCCGTGCGGACCAGGCGCACGTCGGCGACGCCGTCCTGGATGTCCACGGTCACGCGGTCGTTCATGGGAGCCTCCGTCAGGCCCGCGCCAGGACGTAGCCTGCCCGCGGGAAATGCACATGGATCGGGCCGAGGCCGTCGGCCTCGCGCGCCAGGGTGATGCGGGTGGGGGTCAGGCCGGCCAGACGGCCAGCGACCGGATCGCGGCCGTAGTCGTCGGCCTGGACGGTGACGGGATCGCCTGCGGCGAGGCCGGCGGGGTCGTTGGCGTCGACCGTGGCCGGCGCGGGCGCGGCGCTGCGCGCGACGTCCAGCGCCTCGGCAGGCGTCATCTCGGTCCGCTGTCCGTGGCCGAAGGCGCGCATGCGGCCGGCCCAGGCCTGCAGCCGGTCGAACCCGCCCAGCAGGTCGGGCACGGCGCCGCCGGCCCACCAGACCGGCATCCAGAGCGCCACGTCGGCGAGCGAGGGCCGCTCGCCGCCCAGGTAGGGGGTCTGCGCCAGGGCGGCGTCGGCCCAGGCGGCGTAGGCCCGCCACTGGGCGCGGGCGAACGGCTCGGCGGCCTTCATGGCGGCGATGTCGAACGGCCGGCCCGACAGCTTCTCGCGGTCGTCGATGAACGCCTTCGGCACGGCGTCGCCCAGCTTGGCGAAGATCACCGCCACGGAGGCCTGGAACCACAGCCGGTCGGCGAACAGGTTCGCCGCCCAGTCGGCGCCGCGGGCCAGCGCCGGCTCGGGATGGCGGCGCTCGATCTCCTCAAGGATCGCCTGGCTGTCGCAGTAGACGTCGGCGCCCACCTGCAGCACCGGGATGCGCCGGTAGCCGCCGGTCAGCGGGACGAGCTCCGGCTTGGGCATGATCACCGGCTGGATCACCGAGCGCCAGGCCAGCCCCTTCACGCCCAGCATCGCCCGCACCTTCTCCGAGAAGGGTGAGGTGTCGTAGTGGTGCAGGATCAGTTCGGCCATCTAGACGACGATGACGCCCGGCCCCGGCGGCTCCGCGTAAAGGCTCTCCACCAGGGCGGCGCGGTTCTCCAGGGTGGCGCGCTGGTTCACATAGCCCTTGTCGGTGATCTCGCCCGCGTCGATCGACGGCGGCTCGGCCATGACCACGAACCGGCCGATGCGCCGCGAGGAGCCGCCGGAAGTGGCGTTGAACGCCGCGATCCTGGTCTTCAGCGCCGCCACCAGCTTGGGGAGCGGGTCTTCGCCCAGCGTCGCCAGCCCGGCCGGCGACGGCCAGATCAGGGCGCCGGCGAAGGGCTTGTCCTGGCCGGTGATCACCATGTCGAAGACGTAAGGGCTGCAGGCCGCCACCAGGTCCGGCCGCAGGGTCCCCACCGACACCCAGGTGCCGCTGTCCAGCTTGAAGTCCTCGGTCACCCGGCCGTCGAACACCAGGCCCTGGGTGGGATCGTCCGGATCGAGGAAGCGGCAGGCGTCGCCCAGCTTGTAGAAGCCCTCCTCGTCGAAGGCGGCCGCCGTCTTCTCCGGGTCGTTGTGGTAGCCGCTGGTGACGGTGGGGCCCTTCACCCGCACCTCCAGCTTGGAGCCGTTGGGCACGAGCTTGAGCGTGATCCCGGGCAGCGGCAGGCCGATCAGGCCGACCCGCTCGGTGATCCAGTGGACAACCGTGATCCCCTGCGTCTCCGTCGCCCCGTACATGGTGGTCAGCGGGATGCGCTGGCCGGTTTCGGCGATGGCGAGCGCCTGCATGCGCTCGTAGATGTCGTTGGAGAGCGTCGCGCCGCCGTAGCCCATGTAGCGCAGGTTCCGGAAGAAGCTGCGGCGCAGCTCGGGGTCGCGCTCCATGGCCTCGGCCAGCATGCCGAAGGCCACCGGCGCCGAGCCGAAGACCATCGGCGAGACCTCGTAGAGGTTCCTGATCGTGGTCTCGAACATGCCGGGGATCGGCTTGCCCTCGTCGAGGTGCAGGGTGCCGCCGCCCCAGAGGTTGCCGTTGAAGGCGATGTTGCCCGCCGAGATGTGGCTCCAGGGCATCCAGTCGAGCGCCTGGGGCGTGACGTCCGGATCGGCTTCCTCGGCGCGCAGCCCCTCCTGGCCGGCGATGACGCCGGCGAACATGCCGTGGGTCTGCGGCACCCCCTTCGGCATGCCGGTCGAGCCCGAGGTGAACAGGTACTTGGCGACCGTGTCGTGGCCCAGCCGCTCGCGCGCCGCCTCGACGGCCGCCGTCGGCTCGGTGGCGGTGAGCTCGGAAAGCGGGGTGGTGCCCTCGCCCCCGTCGACGCTGATGAAGAACAGCTCCGGGTCGAGCGCCCGCAGGGTCTCGATGGCGCGCGCGAACATGTCGGAGTTCTGCACGAACACCGCCTTCGGCCGCACGGTCGCGAAGCAGTGCTTCAGCTTGGCATGGTCCGAGGAGATCAGGCTGTAGGCCGGGCTGATCGGCGCGATCGGCACGCCGGCCGTGTAGCAGCCCAGCATGATGAGGGCGTGCCCGACCGAATTGGCCGAGAGCACCATGACGCTGTCCGCGCCGGTCAGCCCGCGGTCCAGCAGCCACTGGGCGATGCCGTCGGCGGCGCGCTTGGCCTCGCCGTAGGTGACGCCCTGCCAGGGGCCGTGGCCGGGCGCCCGCTGCAGGATGTAGGGGCGGTCCGGATGCTCGGCCGCGCGCTCGGCCAGCAGGTGGGCGATGGAGCGCGGCCCCTCGCCTGGCGGGTGGTTGGAGCGGATCAGGATCGACCCGTCCGCCCGGCGCTCGACGCTGACGTCCGGCGCCTTCTGCGGCAGCGGCTTGAAGGGCGGCTTGGCGGCCGCGGTCACGGCCGCGGCGTCGTCGGCTGGGCTCATGGCCCGTCCTCCCCGTTTGTGGTCTTTCGCGAAAGCCTAGGCCGATGGCGGACGCTGGCAAGCGCGTCCCCACGTAAGCTGACGCTGCGTCAGGGGGCGTTTGACGTGGATCATCATGGCCGCGCAGGCGTTCGCCTAGCTTCACGATGCAACGCGGGAGGACGGCATGAAGGGTTTCGTCGAAGACATCGAGGACCTGACCGAGCAGAACCACGCCTTCCGGCGGGTGGCCTACACGGGCAAGCACCTGCAGCTCGTGCTGATGTCGCTGAAGCCCGGTGAGGAGATCGGCGAGGAGGTCCACGAGGACCACGACCAGTTCTTCCGCATCGAGAAGGGCCACGCCCGGGTCGAGATCGACGGCAAGGCCCACAAGGTCGAGGCCGACGACGCGATCATCGTGCCGGCCGGCGCCCGTCACAACGTGATCAACACCGGCGACAAGCCGCTGAAGCTCTACACCATCTACGGTCCGCCCGATCACCGCGACGGCGTGGTGCACAACACCAAGGCCGACGCCGAAGCCGCCGAGGAGCACTTCGACGGCCAGACGACGGAGTAGCCTCAGCCCTGCAGCGCCTCGGAGAGCTCGATCTTCTGGGCGGCCTTGGCCGCCTGGAAGCCGGGCCGCGCCTTCAGCCGGGCCCAGTAGCCCTGGACCGCTGGCGTGAACTGGTCCGAGAGCTTCAGGTGCGACGCGAGCAGCAGGGCATAACCCACGGAAATGTCTGCCGCCGTGAACCGGCCGGCGCAGAGCCAGTCGCGGTCCGCCAGCGCCCGATCGACGCCGCGCAGCCGGCTCAGGAACCACTTGGCGTAGTCGTCCGCCACCACCTCCGCCTTGCCGGGCTCGAAGGTGCGGTAGCGCAGGACGAGGGTCTGCGGGAAGGTCAGCGTCGCCTCGCCGAAGTGCAGCCAGTTGAGCCAGGCGCCATAGGCCTCGTCCTCCGCCGGCACGGCCAGGTCGCTCGGGCCATGCCGCGTGACGAGGTACTGCACGATGGCCGCGCTCTCGGTCATGAAGGTCGCGCCGTCCTTCATCGCCGGGATGTTGCCCAGCGGATTGACCTCCAGGTACTCCGGCGCCCGCGCCCGGGGCGGGAACGGCAGGACGTGCAGCTCGTAGGGTAGGCCCATCTCCTCCAGGGCCCACAGGACGCGGAAAGACCGCGCGTCGGGACAGTGCCAGAGCTCGATCACGGTCACCCCTCCCTCTGGACGTAGTCCGGCCGGCGCTTTTCCAGGAAGGCCTTCACGCCCTCGCCGAAGTCGCCGTCGGAGGAGGCCAGGATCTGGTTGCGGTCCTCGAGGGCGATCACCGCCTCCAGGCCGCCCGCGTCGATGGCGTGGTTCAGCGCCTCCTTGGTCAGGCGCAGGCCGAGCGGCGTGGCGTGCAGCATGTCGTCGACGAAGCCCTGCGCCGTCGCCGCCAGCTCCTCGGCCGGCACGATCTGGCTGACGAGGCCGAGCTCGCGCGCCCGCTCGGCGGTGATGAACCGGCCCGTCAGCATGTACTCCGCGGCCACCGAGCTCCCCACCATGCGCGGCAAGAAATAGCTCACCCCGATGTCGCAGGCCGACAGCCCGATGCGGATGAAGGCGGCGTTCATCCGCGTGGTCGGCGTGGCGATCCGGATGTCCGACGCCAGCGCCAGGGCGAAGCCGCCGCCGGCCGCCGCCCCGTCCACGCAGGCCACGATCGGCTGCGGGCAGCGGCGCATGGCGATGACGATCTCGCTGATCTTGCGCTGGGCGGTGAGCCCCGCTCCGATCGAGCGCGAGCCCTGCGGCTCCGCGCGCTCCTTCAGGTCCAGCCCGGCGCAGAAGTTGGCCCCGGCGCCCTGCAGCACCACCACGCGCACGTCGCGCCGCCAGTAGAGGCCGGTGAAGAAGTCGCGCAGCTCCTCCACCAGGTTTCGGCTGAGCGCATTGAGCCGCTCCGGGCGGTTCAGGGTCGCCCAGACGACCTCGCCCTCCTGCCGAAGCTCCAGGTCCGCCATCTCGGGTCTCCTTCAGAGGCTCTTCAGCCAGGGGATGAGGATCGCGTTCACTTCCTCCGGCCGTTCCTGCTGGGTCCAGTGGCCGCAGCCGGCCAGCACGTGGGCCCCGCGCAGGTCGGTGGCGTGCTCGCGCATCAGGGCCGCGGGGTCGGCGATGCGGCCGAAGCCGTTGAACGCCGGATCCCGATCGCCGCCGATCAGCAGGGTCGGCATCTCCAGCCTGCGGTCCTTGAAGGCCTGCAGCCACTCGAAGTCGCGCTCGTGGTTCCGGTAGCGGTTGATCGGCCCGCGGAAGCCGGACTCGCGGAATTCCGAGACGTAGTAGTCGAGCTCGTTCTCCGTCAGCCAGGCCGGGAACGGATCGGGGTCGATCATCCCCTCCAGCAGGGTGGCGTCGGCGGCCTTCTGCGGCCAGGCGCCGTCCGGCGCGTCGCCGCAGATCCCGTAGTAGAACTTGCGCAGGAAGCCGCGCACGTCGGCCTCGGCCTCCGCCTCGGGCGGGCCCACCTTCTGGAACCAGGCCTGGTAGAAGAAGCGGTTCTTCTGCGTGAACAGGGCGTCGAAGACCTCGGTGAACGGCCGGGCCGGCACGCCGGTATAGGGCACCGACAGCCCGGCTGCCGCCGAGATCGCCTCGGGCCGGGTGAGCGCCGTGTTCCAGACGATCGGCGCGCCCCAGTCATGACCCACCAGGATGGCCGGCGCGTCCGGCTGCAGGGCCTTGGCCACCCCCGCGACATCGGCCGTCAGATGCTCCATCGCATAGGCCTCGACGGCGTGCGGCTTGTCCGAGCCGCCGTAGCCGCGCACGTCGATGGCGCAGGCGGTGAATCCCGCCTCGGCGATCGGCCCCATCTGGTGGCGCCAGGAGAACCAGCTCTCCGGGAACCCGTGGACAAGGACCACCAGCGGCCCCTGGCCCTCGATGGCGCAGCGGATGCGGACCTCGCCGGCGTCGATGGTGCGGAACTCGGGCATGGGCGGCCTCCCCGGCCCATGCTTCTCCGCCCGCCCGGCGGTGGCAAGACTGACCCGGCGTCACCGTTGACCGCGCGGCCCCGCGGCGCATCGTTTGCGGAAAAGGGAGGAGGCGGATGGTCGCCATCATCGAACGGACGGCGGGCTTCGAGGCGGTGCTGGTGGACCTGCGGGACCACGTGGCGACGATCACCCTCAACCGGCCGGAGCGGCGCAACGCCCTGAGCTGGCGCGCCTACGAGGAGCTGGAGGCGGCCTTCCGGGCCTGCTCCGCCGATCCCGAGGTGCGCTGCGTGGTGGTCACCGGCGCCGACCCGGCCTTCTGCTCCGGCGACGACGTGGCCGAGATCATGGCGGGACCCAAGCCGGTCTCGAAGGCGCCCCTGCCGGTCACCTACACCCCGACCCCGGCCGCCATGGCCGCGCTGGAGTGCGACCGGCCGGTGATCGCCGCCGTCAATGGCGCCGCCGTCGGCTGGGGCATGGAGCTGGCGCTGTTCGCCGACATCCGCCTGGCCTCGGAGAAGGCGAAGTTCGGCGAGCTGTTCGTCAAGCGCGGCCTGGTCTGCGACGTGGGCGGCTTCTACCGCCTGCCGGCGGTGGTGGGCCCGGCCAAGGCCGCCGAGCTGCTGTTCACCGGCGAAGTCATCGACGCCGCCGAGGCCCTGCGCATCGGCCTGGTCACCGAGGTCCTGCCGCACGCCGAGCTGATGGCCCGCGCCCAGGCGCTCGCCGGAAAGATCGCCGCCAACCCGCCGCTCGCCGTGCGCCACCTGAAGGCCGGCCTCTCGCGCTTTTCCTACGGCGATCCGCGCGAGATCGGCGCCTGGGCCATCGAGAAGATCCGCCTGCTCATGCAGACCGAAGACCACCGCGAGGGCGTCGCGAGCTTCCTCGAGAAGCGCGAGCCCCATTTCCAGGGACGTTGACCATGGCCCTTTCCCGTTCCGTCCAGGGCCTCACGGCCCTGATCACCGGCGCCGGCTCCGGCATGGGCCGCGCCACCGCGGAGGTGTTCGCCCGCGAAGGCGCCAAGGTCGCCGTCACCGACGTCTCCGCCGACGCGGCGTTCGAGGTCGCCGACGCCCTGAAATCCCAGGGCCTCTCCGCCGAGGCCTGGCCGCTGGACGTCTCCGACGGCGACGCCATCGTCGAGGTGACCCAGGCGACGGTGGCGCGCTTCGGCGGCCTGGACATCCTGGTCAACAACGCCGGCATCTCCGCCTTCGCGGCGATCGACGCCCCGGCCTACGACGTGGTCTGGGAGCGGGCCTTCACGGTCCTGCTCACCGCCCACCAGCGGCTGGTCCGCGCCGCACTCCCCCACCTGCGCGCCTCGAAGCATCCGCGGATCGTCAACATCGCCTCCACCGAGGCGCTCGGCGCCACGGCCCGCGACAGCCCCTACGCGGCGGCCAAGGCGGGCGTCACCGGCCTCACCCGCGCGCTCGCGGTCGAGCTCGGCAAGGAGGGGATCACGGTCAACTGCATCTGCCCGGGCCCGATCCTCACCGGCATGACCCAGGGGCTCTCGGAGGAGGACCGCCAGACCTTCGCCAACCGCCGCACGGCGCTGCGCCGCTACGGCGATCCCGAGGAGGTGGCGCACATGACGCTGAGCCTCTGCCTGCCGGCCGCCTCCTACATCACCGGCGCGGTGATCCCCGTCGACGGCGGTCTGATGGCCCGCAACGCCTGAGCCTGACGCGCGAGGTCCGCAGCCGACGATCGCCGGGGATGGCGCCCCTTCCTCCTCGATGGAGGAAGGGAAGGGATGGTGGTGGGTGCAGGGCGGCGACCGCCTGGCGCTGATGGGCGCGGCGCCCACATGCGCCAGGGTCTTCAGCTCGGCGGCCACACCACCACCCAACCCTCCTCCATCGAGGAGGAGGGCTTTACCGAGCCAGGAGGCGCCCTACTCCCCGGTGAACCGGCCCGGCCGCTTCTCGCGGAAGGCGGCGACGCCCTCGCGGAAGTCGGCGCTCTTGGTGGCCAGCAGGTACTGGTCGCGGTCCATGTAGATCGAGGCCTGGGCGGTGGCCTGGGCGATGGCGTTCACCGCCTCCTTGGTCATCCGCACCGGCAGCGGCGGCAGCGCCGCGACCCTGGCGGCCCAGGTCCGCGCGGCGGCGAGCGCCCCGCCCGCCTCAGCCACCTCGTCGGCGAGGCCCCAGTCGAGGCAGGTCGCCGCGTCGGCCGGCTCGCCGAACATCACGAACCGCTTGGCCTTCGCCGGCCCCGCCAGGGCCACCAGCCTGGGCAGCGTCCGCCAGCTCATGTTCATGCCGAGCGGGACCTCGGGCAGGCGCAGGTAGGCGCCCTGCCCCATCACCCGGAAGTCGCAGGCCACCGCCAGGGCCGCGGCCCCGCCGATGCAGTAGCCCTCGATGGCGACGATGGTGACCGCCTCGACCTCCTCCCAGGCCCGGCACATGTCGGGCCCGGCCATCACCGCGCGGCGGGATTCCATCAGCGTCTGGGCGACCCGCGCCTCGCTGGCCGACAGGTCCGCCCCGGCCGAGAAGTAGGTCTCGGCGCCGGTGAGGACCACCGCCCGCACGTCCGTCCGCAGCCGCAGGAGCCGGGCCGCCTCGGTCAGCTCCTCCATCAGCTCGCCGTTCAGCGCATTGCGCGCCTCGGTGCGGGCCAGCGTCACCTCGACGACCTCGCCCCGCCGCGTGACACGGATGCGCCGCCACGCGCCTTCGAACAGCCGATCCATGCGTCCCTCCCGTTTGCCGGGAGGATAGCCTAGCGCAGCACGGGGCGCTGGACGCCTTCGTCGCGATCGCAGCGGGTGTCACGCTCCTTGGCTTCGAGGGCCGTGGCGATCAGCGCGAGCGGCCGTCCGGGCATGCCGGTGGAGATCACCACGTTCAGGTGCCGGCGGGACGGCAGGTTGCAGAAGGTCTCGCGCGTGGCGAAGGCCCCGGCGTCCCACTTGGTGCGCGCCGGGGTGAACCGCTCCTTGCGTTCGGAAACCGCCTTCAGCACCGCCTCCCGCACCATCGGCGGCTCGCCGGCGTTGACCTGCACGGTGCAGGCGTTGGGCTCGGTCTCGCGGACCACCTCCACGTCCTGGCCCTTCATGCTGGCCACCGGCGCGCCGTCGATCACCGCGTCCAGGCAGGCGCGCATGGCGGACGCCGCCTCCTGCGCCGGCTCGGCGGCGGCGGGCGTTCCCGATGCGGCGGCGAGGGCGAGCGCGCCCGCCAGAAGAAGTCTCAAGTGCGGCCTCCTGCGGAAATGGGCGTTGAGATGCCGATGGAAACGTGGCGCCCTGAGGGCGGGGCAAACGGGACGAAGGCCATGCCGTTGAACCGCCGCGACGTGCTCGCCGCAAGCCTCGCGCTGGCGGCCTGCTCGCCAGATCCCGCGCTGGCCCAGGCCGCAAGGAGCGCCATGCCCACCGGTCCCCTCCTCACGCGCAAGATCCCGGCAACCGGCGAGGCGTTGCCGGCGGTGGGGCTGGGCACCTGGCAGGCCTTCGACATCGGCCGCGGCGGCGACTGGGACCAGGCGCGCGAGGGCGTCTCCGCCTTCGTCCAGGGCGGCGGCAAGGTGGTGGATTCCTCGCCCATGTACGGCCGGGCGGAGGACGCGGTGGGGGCGATCGCCGCGGAACTGGGCGTGCGGTCCAAGCTGTTCCTCGCCACCAAGGTCTGGACCCGCGGGCGTGACGCCGGCATCGCCCAGATGGAGGCCTCGTTCGCCAAGCTGCGCACCGAGGTCATCGACCTGATGCAGGTCCACAACCTGCTCGACCTCGACACCCACATGGCCACCCTGCGCGACTGGAAGGCGGCCGGCCGCCTGCGCTACATCGGCGCCACCCACTACACCGAGAGCGCCTATCCGGCCCTGGAGGCGGCCATGCGCCGCCACCCCTTCGACGTCATCCAGATCAACGCCTCGGTGGCCGAGCGCGAAGCCGAGGCCCGCATCCTGCCGCTGGCGCAGGAGCTGGGCATGGGCGTCATCGTCAACCGGCCCTTCGCCGGCGGCGACCTGTTCGCCCGCGTCCGCCGCCTGCCTCTGCCGCCCTGGGCCGGCGAGATCGGCTGCACGAGCTGGGCGCAGATCCTGCTCAAGTACGTGCTCGCCCACCCGGCGGTGACCTGCGCCATCCCCGGCACGCGCAACCCGCGCCACATCGCCGACAACCTGGGCGCGGCCACGGGGCCCCTGCCCGACGCGGCCCAGCGGGCGCGCATCCTGGAGGCCGTCCGCGGGGCGTGACCCCGCCGGCCTCCGGCGCGCCTTGCCCGTCGCCGGGCGATCTGAGCAGATGGCCCGCGTGATGGAACCCGCCTCCGACCCCGCCGGCCCCGACGGGCGCCGCCGTCCCGGCCGGGCGACGGTGCTGGCCTACCGCGTGCTGGGCGTCCTGGCCGTGGGCCTGGCGACGCTCGGCGTGTTCCTGCCGCTGCTGCCCACCACCATCTTCCTGATCGTCGCCGTCTGGGCCTTCGCCCGCGGCTCGCCGGAACTGGCCGACCGGCTGCGCGCGCACCCGCGCTTCGGTCCCCTCATCCGCGACTGGGAGGAGCGCCGGGCCATCCCGCGCCGCGCCAAGGTGCTGGCCGTGGGCATGATGGCCGGCAGTTGGACGGTGGTCGTCTTCACCGCCCACAGCGTGCTCGTGGTGACGGGCGTGGGCGTGCTGCTGGTCGCGGTCGCCGGCTACGTGGTCACCCGCCCCAACGCCTGACGTCCGCCGCAGGTGTGGCCGCCGCGCCGCAGCCGAACGGCGTTCGCACCGCCGCCCCGCGACAGGCCTTAACCGTCCGCTTGATTTTCCGAAAGACGCCTCTAAGCTCCTCTGACACCGGTGTCACAGCTCATGGGGGCGGAAATGATACCGGTGTCACAAGCGCGGGGACGCGCGGGATCGGGGTCCAGCCCCGGCCACGGAGGGAACAGACATGAAGCTCACTGCCGGATCTCGCCTGCGCACGCTCGCCTGCGGCGCCTCGCTCGCGGCGCTCGCCATGACGCTCGGGGGCGTCGCCCATGCCCAGGCGCCGGGTGAGGTCGAGGAGGTGGTGGTCACCGGCTTCCGCGCCGCCATCGAGAGCGCGATCGCCACCAAGCGCAACGAGACGGCCGTCGTCGACGCCATCAAGGCCGAGGACATCGCCAAGTTCCCGGACAACAACCTGGCCGAGTCGCTGCAGCGGATCCCGGGCGTCGCCATCACCCGTTCGGCGGGCGAAGGCCGCAACATCACGGTCCGCGGCCTCGGCCCCGGCTCCACCCGCGTCCGGATCAACGGCATGGAGGCGCTGACCACCACCGGCGGCTCCGACGCCGACGGCGGCGCCAACCGCAACCGCCAGTTCGACTTCAACGTCTTCGCCTCCGAACTCTTCAACAGCCTGGAGGTCCGCAAGACGCCGTCGGCCAGCGTCGAGGAGGGCTCGCTCGGCGCCACCGTCGACCTGCGCACCTCCCGCCCGTTCGACTTCGGCGACGACCAGGTCCTCTCCCTGTCCGCGCAGTATGGCTACAACGACCTCTCCAAGAGCTGGGACCCGCGCTTCGCAGGCCTGGTCTCCAGGAAGTTCATGGACGACACCTTCGGCGTCCTGCTGTCGGTCGCCTACTCCGAGCGCGAGGTCCGCGAAGAGGGCTTCAACACCGTCCGCTGGGGCGAAGGGACATCGAACGGCGGCTGGTGCAGCCCGCTCGGCTACGACACCAACGCCGCCACCGCCGGCCAGCAGTTCAACCCGGGCGCCAACGCCGCCACCGGCGCCTCGGCGACCAACTGCTTCACGGGCGACCCGCGCATCCCCGGCACGCCGGAGAACATCGCCGCCTACCAGCGCGCCTCCGATCCCGGTAGCTGGCACCCGCGCATCCCGCGCTACGCCCGCCTCGACTACGACCAGAAGCGCCTGGGCATCACCGGCGCCCTGCAGTGGAAGCCCACCGACCGCACGACCGTCAGCTTCGACTACCTCTACTCGGACTACAAATCCCACCGCCGGGAGAACTACCTGGAGGGCATCTCCTTCAGCCGCGGCGCCGGCTCGCCCGAGTTCGGCAAGGCGTTCATGATCCCGCGCGTCTTCGAGACCGACGAGAACGGCACCCTGACCTACGGCGTGTTCGACAACGTCGATATCCGGATCGAGAGCCGCGACGACGAGCTGGAGACCATCTTCAGCCAGTACACCCTGAGCGGCAGCCACGAGTTCACCGACTACCTGAAGGTCTCGGGCTTCATCGGAACCTCGAAGTCGAGCTTCAAGAACCCGATCCAGACCACCGTCACCTTCGACCGCGCCAACCAGGACGGCTGGATCTACGACGCCCGGACGAACCCGGAGACCCCGGACATCACCTGGGGCTTCGACATCACCGATCCGAACGCCTTCACCTTCACGAACGCCAACGCAAACGGGACGGTGCGGCCCAGCGAGGTGCGCCTGCGCCCGCAGTTCGTGCAGAACGCCTTCGATATCGCCGCCGGCGACGTCGAGTGGGACCTCAACGAGACCTTCAAGGTCCGCGCCGGCGGCACGTGGAAGAAGTACGTCAACGACGGCCAGGAATACCGCCGGGCCTCGGAGTTCGCCCTGCCCGCCATGCCGTCCGGCGTGACCATGACCTCGCTGTCCGAACAGCTCACCGGCTTCGGCAAGGGGCTGGACGGCTACGGCGGCCCGACGGCCTGGGTGGTCCCCAACTTCCAGGCGGTGGCCGACGCCTACGGCATCTACTCCGGGACCGGGGCGTTCGCCCTGCAGGGCATCGAGAACACCAACGCCCGCGGCAGCTTCCGCACGATCACCGAGGAGAGCCAGGCCGGCTACCTGCAGGTGGACTTCGACACCGACGTCCTGCCCTGGCGGATCCGCGGCGACGCCGGCGTCCGCTACGTGTCCACCGACATCACCGCCGAGGGCTACACCTTCGCCGGCGGCGCGCCGGTCCAGCTGACGGTCGAGAGCTCCTACGACAACTGGCTGCCGTCCGCGAACGTCGTGGCCGAGGTCACGCCCGACCTGCTGCTCCGCGTCGCCGCCGCCAAGGTGATGGTGCGGCCCGGCCTCGGCGCCCTGAACCCCGGCGGTACGCTGAACACCACCGGCAACCTCACCGTCACCGCCGGAAATCCGGGCCTGAAGCCGCAGAAGGCCAACACCTTCGACGCCTCCATCGAGTGGTATCCCGGTGGCAACTCCCTGGTGGCTATCGGCTACTTCCGCAAGGAGTTCAAAAGGGACTTCGCGACCCAGCGGCTGACGGCGCCGTTCAACACCTTCGGCCTGCCGGACTCGCTGCTGGTCGGCACCGGCCGCCAGCCGACCGACGAGGCGACCTTCACCACCACGATCAACGTGCCGGGCGGCAAGCCGCTGCAGGGCTTCGAGATCAACATCCAGCAGCCCTTCACCTTCCTGCCGGAACGGTTCGGGATGCCGGAGTGGACGGGCAACTTCGGGGCGCTGTTCAACTACACCCGGGTGAAGGGGACCCAGCTCTCCTGCGGCACGACCATCGTCAACGGCGTGTGCTCGATCCCGATCGAGACCGACCGGACGAACGTCTCGAAGAACGCCTACAACGTCACCGTCTACTACGAGGACGAAAAGCTCAGCGCCCGCGCCTCGGTCGCCCACCGGAGCAGCTACATCTTCGCCGCGCCGTCGGGGAACGCCGGCAACCTGCTGAGCTCCGACCGGACCGAGTACCAGGACGCCGACCTGACGCCGGGCACGACCACCGTCGACGCCTCGGTCTCCTACCAGCTGACCGAGCAGCTGCGGGTCAGCCTGGAGGGCCTGAACCTCACCGACGAGCCGTTCAAGCAGTACAACGACACGGTGGCCCAGCGGATCTGGACCAACCACCACTACGGCCGCCAGTACTACATCGGGCTGCGCTACAGCTTCTGACGAGCCGACGCGAAGGCGGGCGCCCCCTCCCCTGGGCGCCCGCCTTTTCATTTTCCGGGAGTTCCAGATGCTCGACCGCCGCGACCTCCTCGTCACCTCCGCGGCCGCGCTCCTCGCCTCGCGCGCCGGCGCCGCCGAGCCCGATCCGTGGGCGCAGGCCGCGGCCATCGTCGCGCGCATCCGGCCGCCGACCTTCCCCGACCGCGACTTCCCCATCGACCGCTACGACGCCGACCGCGAGGCCGTGGCCGACTCCAGCGCCGCCATCGCCAAGGCGATCGCCGAGTGCCACGCCGCGGGCGGCGGGCGGGTGGTCGTGCCGCCGGGCGACTGGGTCACCGGCCCGATCCACCTGAAGAGCAACGTCAACCTGCACGTCGCCGAAGGCGCGACCCTGCGGTTCAAGACCGATCCCAAGGCCTACCTGCCGGTGGTGTTCACCCGCTGGGAAGGCATCGAGCTGATGAACTACTCCCCGTTCATCTACGCCTTCGAGTGCGAGAACATCGCCATCACCGGCAAGGGCGTGCTCGACGGCCAGTGCAGCCGCGAGCACTGGTGGACGTGGAAGGGGCCCTGGAAGCAGAACCAGCACGGCTGGGTCGAGGGCATGCCCAACCAGCGCCCGGCCCGCGCGAAGCTGTTCCAGATGGCCGAGGACCGCGTCCCGGTCGCCGAGCGGGTGTTCGGCGACGGCAGCTATCTGCGCCCGCCGTTCATCCAGCCCTACCGCTGCGCCAACGTGCTGATCGAGGGCGTCTCGCTGCGCCGCTCGCCCTTCTGGCAGGTGCACCCGGTGCTCTGCCGGCACGTCACCATCCGCGGCCTCAACATCAACAGCCACGGCCCGAACAACGACGGCATCGACCCGGAGAGCTGCCGCGACCTCCTCATCGAGGACTGCTTTCTCTCCACCGGCGACGACTGCATCGCGGTCAACTCCGGCCGCAACGAGGACGGCCGCCGGCTCGCCACGCCCTCCGAGAACATCGTCATCCGCAACTGCCGCATGGCGGACGGCCACGGCGGCCTGACGGTCGGCAGCCAGATCAGCGGCCACGCGCGCAACATCTTCGCCGAGAGGTGCCGGCTGGACAGCCCGGACCTCGACCACGCCATCCGCTTCAAGAACAACGCCCTGCGCGGCGGCGTGGTGGAGAACTGCTACTTCCGCGACCTCACCGTGGGCCAGGTGCGCAAGGCCGTGGTCACGGTCGACTTCAACTACGAGGAAGGCGCCAGGGGCCGCTTCACGCCGGTGCTGCGCAACGTCGTGGTCGAGCGGGTGACCAGCGGCAAGTCGACCCGCGTGGCCGACCTGCAGGGCTTCGAGAACGCGCCGATCTACGACCTCACCCTGAAGGACTGCCGCTTCGACGGCGTGGCCGAGCCGTCGATCGTGAAGAACGTGCGCGGGCTCAGGCTGCAGGACGTCACGGTGAACGGCCGCCCGGTGCGGAGCCTGGTCTAGCTCCCATGCGTCCCCTCCTCGCGCTCGCCGTCGTGGCCGCCTTCGCCCTCCCGCAGGCCGCCACCGCCCAGTCCACAGCCGCCGACTGGAAGATGGCCGACGAGATCGTCGCCGCGATCCAGGCGCCGCGCATCCCCGCGCGCGACATCCGGGTGCAGGGCGCGGCCGACGGCAGGACGGACGCGCGGCCGGCGATCATGGCCGCCATCGACCGCGCCAGCCGCGCCGGCGGCGGCAGGGTGGTGCTGGGCCCCGGGGTCTGGTTCTCCAAGGGCCCCATCCACCTGAAGAGCCGGATCGACCTGCATCTCGAGAAGGGCGCCACCCTGCTCTTCTCGCCCGAGCCCGCCCACTACCTGCCGGTGGTGAAGACCCGCTGGGAAGGCACCGAGGTGATGAGCTACTCGCCCCTCCTCTACGCCGCCGGCGTCGAGGACGTGGCGATCACCGGCGAGGGCGTGATCGACGGCAATGCGAAAAGCGGCTTCCACGCCTGGCACAGGCTCGCCGAGCCCGACTTCCGGCGCCTGCGGAAGATGGGCTTCGACGGCGTCCCCCTGCGCCGGCGGGTGTTCGGCCCGGGCACGCACCTGCGCCCGCCGATCATCCAGTTCATGGGCGCCAGGCGCGTGAAGCTGGAGGGCTACACCGTCCGCAACTCGCCCTTCTGGGTGAACCACCTGGTCTACGTCGACCACGCCGTGGTGCGCGGCATCCGCGTCGAATCCATGTTCCCCAACAACGACGGGGTGGACGTGGATTCCTCCTCCCACGTGCTGATCGAGACGTCGGTGTTCCGCACCGGCGACGACTCGGTGGTGGTGAAGTCCGGGCGCGACCTCGACGGCCGCACCGTCGGCAGGCCCTCCACCCACGTGGTCGTCCGCAACAACGACATGGGCGGCGAGGACGGCATCGCCCTGGGCTCGGAGATGTCGGGCGGGATCCGCCACGTCTTCTTCACCGACAACGTGCTGCGCAAGGGCCTGTCGGCGATCCGTTTCAAGGCCAACCTCGACCGGGGCGGCACGGTGGAGCACGTCCGGGTGCGCAACTTCACCGTCGAGGACTTCGGCACCCTGTTCTGGTTCCAGCTCGACTATCCGAGCGAACTGGGCGGGAACTTCCCGTCCACCTACCGCGACATCGTCTTCGAGGATTTCAAGGTGCAGAACGTGGGCGTGGTGTTCGACGGCCACGCGCCGGCCGCGGCCCCGCTGAAGGGCGTGCTGATCAAGGACGTCGCCATCGCCTCGGCCAAGACCAACTTCGTGCTGGAGAACGTCCAGGATCTCCGGCTCGACAACCTGACGATCGGCGGCCAGCGCTACGACGGCCGGCTGTCGGCCGTCAGCGCCCCTGCTCCAGCCACCCGATGAGGGTGCTCATGTTCTCGATGTAGTGGGCGATGGAGACGCCCACCGGCCCGTCCCTGACCGGGTACGGCGAGGTGTCCCAGGCGTCGCCGACGTGGGTGGAGGCGTAGTCGCCCGGCGTCGGGGTCTTCGGACCGGGACCGCGGTAGGGGTTGCTCATCGCCGCCAGCCGCGAGGGCCACCAGCCCTCGGCGTTCAGTTCGGACAGGATCTTCCCCACCGCCTCGCCCTTGTTCTCCGCCGGCGGGGCGCGCACGGCGTTGAGGTCGGAGGTGGAGATGTCCTGGTTGGCGAAGAACCGCGGCAGGACGATGGGCGTCTTCGAGAGCAGCGGCGAGTTGCGCGACGCCTCGGCCGGCGGCGTCGCCTTCAGCCGCTCCAGCCGGCGGCGCATCGCGGCGACGTCGATCTTCCGGTAGGCGGAATAGTGGCCGAGCGTCTTCTCGTCGCTGTGGTCGGCGAAGTAGCGGCCGTTGACGACGTTCGAGCCCGTCCGGTGGACGTAGAGCGGCCGGTCCGTGCCGATCTCGATGAAGGTGGGGTGCGTGCGCCCGTCGGGCCGGGCCTTCGCCAGCTTCACCTTGTCCAGCCAGTCCAGCCCCTCCCCGACCCGCGCCAGGAACTTGGTCTCGCCGGTCAGCTCGTAGAAGCTCATCAGCTGGGCGAGGTTGGTCGCCGTGGTGTGGGTGGCGAGCGCCAGCGGCTCGTAGCTGCGGGCCGCGGCGGGCTTCAGGTCGAGGTCGTGCTGCAGCGCCCATCCCGGCTGCGGCTGGCCCTGCTGGGTGACCAGGAAGCTGGTCATCGCGCGCCGGATCGCGTCCAGCACCCGGGCGTCGCCCAAGGTCTGGTAGACCATGACCAGGAACTTGATGTTCTCGCCGGCCACGTCGTCGTTGAAGGTGATGTAGCGGGCGTACGCCGGCCCGTCGTCGGCGTGCGGATGGCGCTGCGGCCAGCCGCCCACGGGGTACTGGCTCTCCAGGACGAAATCGATCGCCCGCTCCAGCGCCGGCCGGTACTTCGGGTCGCGCTTCTCGAGGTAGAGGCGCAGCAGGAACTGCATGGCCTCCGACGTGCCGGCGTCGTCGAAGGTGGCGTTGCCGAGGTAGTGGTGGAATTCCTCCATCCGCCAGGCGTTCTGGCCATAGGTCTCGTACCAGTCGCGGATCGAGCCCTCGCCGCCGAAGTCGATCAGGTAGTTCCAGCCGCCCGAGGCGTGCTGGCCGTAGATCAGGGCGCCCGCCACCTGCTCGGCGGCGGCGTAGTACGGGTCCTCGCCGGTGGCGTGGAAGGCGTCGAGGTAGAGGTGGCCCATGGTCGCGGTGCCCGGCGGCTGGACCCAGACCATGGTCGGCTTGGCCTCCAGCTCCCCCCAGCGGCGCGAGAAGTCCGGCAGGTAGCTCCACACATAGCCGCCGTTGTAGGCGACCTTGTCGGTCATGAAGCGGGTGGCGCGGCGCATGGCCTGCAGCACCGCCTCGCGGGCCGGCGCCGTCTGGGCCGCCGCCGGGCCGCCGGCCAAAGCAGCCGCGCCGGCGAGGAGCGCGGCGCGGCGAGTTAGGGGACCACTCATGGTCGGCATCATGACACCGGTGTCAGAGCAGGCAAGAGGTCAGCGGCCCCGGCGGGTTTCGAAGATGACCTCCGGCCAGGCCGCAGGCGCGGCGTCGAGCAGCGGCGCCGGCGCGCCGCCGAGGTGCCTGTCGAAGAAGGCCAGCGCATAGGCGTTCATGATCGCGCTCGCGCGCCGGGGCTCGGCCGGCCCGACCAGCCGCAGGGCCCGCGCCACCGGCGTCGCCGCGAGGAACGGCGCGTCGGCGAACCCGGGGTGGAAGACGCCCGGGATGAGCACCAGATAGCCGTCGCCCCGCAGGCCGGCGAAGGCCGCGCGCATGCTGGCGTCGGTCTCCATGACGTCCGCCTCCCGCCATCCTTCGGCGCGCATGGTGGCCACGTCGCGGCTGATCCACATCACCGGCTGGCCGAGCCCCGCCCGCACCACCTCGGCCGGGACCACCGCGTCCATGATCAGGCAGGCGCGGAAGCGCCGATCGCGTTGGCAGGCCGTGGCGGTGGTCATCCCGCCCAGGGAGACCCCGAAGAGCCCGAGCCGCTGCAGGTCCAGCCGGCCGGCGAGACGGCCCTCGGGGTCGTCGGCGTTCAGGGCCTCCAGCCGGTCGGCCACGAACTGGGCGTCCTGCGCGAGCACCGGCACGCTCCCGTCCACGAACGCGCCCTCCATCATCCGCGGATCCATGCTCGTGACGCGGCCGTCCGGGAAGACCACGCCCGCGGCGGCGGAGGGATGCTCGATGGCGGCCACCACATAGCCGCGCGAGACCAGGGCCTCGGTCATGTAGGTGTTGTGCTGCCGGTAACCGCCGCGGCCGTGGGAGAAGATCAGCACCGGCCGGGGGCCCAGCGCCGCGGGCGGCGCGTCCTCGATGGCATGGGTCCGCACCAGCTGGAGGTGAGACATCACGAACGGCGGCAGGCCCAGCACGCGGGCGATGGGGGCGAGCGCCGCCCCGTCCTGCACGTAGCGGGCGCGCGGCCCGTCCGTCGGGCGCGCCGGGTACCAGACCTGGACCATCACCTCGCGGCGGTCGGCGGGATCGGCGGTGAACGGGTCCGGCCGCGCGGCGTCGGTCCAGTGGTAGGTCGTCGTGCCGATGGCGTAGGGCCCGTCCGGCTCCGGGAAGCGGAACACGGGGAAGGCCAGGGAGACGGCCAGCGCCAGTCCGAGCGCCGTGAACCCGAGCGCCAGGCCGGCCCGGCGCGCGGCGGCGCCCGCCCTGCCCCGCCACAGGACCGCCAGCAGCAGCCCTGCGGTGAGCACATAGGCGGGGGCCATCTGCCAGCGCGGCGCCTCGACGACGAGATGGGCTCCGGCCGCCAGCGCCGCCGTCAGGGCCGCGGGCCGGGCGAACCTGCGCAGGCGCGGCCACGCCAGCGCCAGCAGCGCGGCGAGGTCGGTCAGAAGGAGCAGGATTTCGAGCGCCCGCATGGCTGGCACGGTCCCCCGGTCTGGCCCGCGCCACCATGACACGGCTCAAGCCTGGCTGCATGGAGGGGGTTCGGGGGAAGGGAGAGGCCCCGGCCGAGGTGTGACGTCTCGGGCCGGGGCAAGATCCCACGCCGGCGACTGGAGAGCCGGCGCGCATTGACTTTCCAGGGCGCGAGCGCCTCGTGCGGCCCGAGCCAGCCGCGATCAACGCAGCCACCGTAACACTCTCGCAAGGAATGGCCAACTCGGCTGTAGCGCCGCAGCAAACAACAAGGCGCGGCCCCTGACGCTCTCCTACGTCAGGGCCGCGCTCGTCTCGGAGCGACGCGATGTTTGGGCTCGGATCGCGCGCCGCCTCGATAGGACGCCGTGGTCTGCGGCGTCCGCTCGACCGAACTTCTCCAGAAAGCCAGGTCGCGGCTTAGACGACGCCGCCCCCGCCCCTCCCTAGGTCGGGTCCCGAAAAATTCTTCAGTAGGTGGCGAACACCGTCACGCCGAAGGTCCGCGGCCGCTGCGGCGTGATCTGCTGGGTCTGGTCCGGGTTGAACGGATTGCCGAACGCGAAGGTGTCGCCGAACGCATCCGTGGGATTGGCGACGAAGACCTGCAGGCCGACGTTGCGGGCGCTGACCTCCGCCAGGAGCCGCGTGCGGACATAGCCGCCCATTTTCGGCCCGTTCGACGGCTCCCAGGTCAGCCGCGAGCGGCCGACGTACGCCGCCTCGCCCGTCAGCCGAAGCAGCCAGTCCCCGGCGATCGGGCGCTCATAGCTCACCACCGCCCCGCCGGAGAACGGAGGCGCGCCGGGCAGCTCGTCCACCAGCCGGGGGGCGAAGTTCAGGTTGGGGTCGCTGGTCTTCACGTGGGAGACGCGGCCGTTGACCTGCGCCAGCAGGTTGTCGGTCCAGCGGAACGCCAGCTCCGTCTCGAGCCCCAGAATCCGCGCGTCCCCGGCATTGGTCGTATAGGGGATGCCCGAGGGCCGGAACTGGTCGGTCTGGATGTTGCGCCACAGATCGTAGAAGACGGCCGAGTTCACCGCCAGGCGACCGTCCATCGTCTCCACCTTCGCGCCCAGCTCGAAGTGTCGCAGCCGGTCCGGCACGAACAGCTCCCGCTCCACGGGCAGGGGCTGCGCGCCGCCGGAGTTGACGCCGCCGGCCCGGTGCCCCTCGGACACCACCGCGTAGAGCAGGTCGCCGGAGGACAGTTCGCGCTGGACCGAAAGCTTCGGCGAGAAGCCCTGGAACTCCACCTCCCGCTCGAAGCTGCGGGGCTTGAAGAGTTCGGAGATCACGCGCGAGCTGGTGCGCGTCCGGTGCTTGAACACCCGCCCGCCGAGGGCCGCCGTCCAGCCGGGCGCGAACTCGTAGGAAGCCTCGCCGTACGCCGCCAGCTCCTGGAAGCGATCGCGCCGGTCGTCGCTGTAGACCGGCACGTCGAGGCGCACGGTCCCGATGGTGTTCTGCGCCAGCAGCTCGTTGGGCGAATGCGCCGAGGTCCGCGAGCCGTAGAGGCCGACCAGCCACTCCACCGGCCCGTCCTCGCCCGAGACGAACATGTCGTGCACCAGCATCCTGGTGCGGCTGCGCTCCGAATAGGCCGAGGTCTGGGCGACGTTGGTGTAGCGGCTCTGCACCTTGGTGGCGTCGTAGAAGCTGCCGTAGGCGTGCCGCACGAAGCCCGTGGAGGAGGTGCAGTCCCCCCACGTCCAGTGGCCGCGAAGCGTCGCGGTGGCCAGGGTGATGTCGTTGACGTGCGGCTCGGCGATCCGGTTGGCCCGTTTCAGGCCCTGGCCCGGCGTCGTGTAGTGGGTGTCGTCCGAGCGCAGGTGCTGGCCCGCGCCGGTCACCGTCAGCGACCAGGTGTCGTTCGGCCGAACCAGCAGGGTGAGCCGACCGCCGCGTCGCTCGGTGCGGTCCACGTCCTTGCGGCCGAGGTTGGTGTCGTCCAGGTGGCCGCCCTGCACCTCCTGGTAGCCGGACGCCCGGATGCCGGCCACGCCCCACAGGGGCAGGTTCACGAAGCCCTGCACCGCGCCGCTGGGCGAGCCGCCGCTGGTGGTCGCCGCCGAGGCGCGGATCTCGGCCTCCAGCGCGTTCAGGTCGGGCTTGCGGGTGACGATCCGGTAGACGCCGCTCAGGGAGCCCGCGCCGTAGAGCGCGCCCTGGGGCCCGCGCGCCACCTCCACCCGCTCGACGTCCACCAGCCGCAGGTCCGGGTCCGGGGCGTTGTAGTTCAGCGGAATCTCGTCGAGGTAGGTGGCGACGGTCGAGCGCGTACGGCCCGTGTAGGCGCCGTCCGACAGGCCGCGGAGCAGGAGCTTGTTGCGGCCGGGGCCGAGGTTTGTGGCCAGAACCCCCGCGAGCTGGGTCGCCGCGTCGCCCACATCGGTCGCGCCGGTGGCCTCCAGGTCGCGACGCGGCGCCGCCGAGATCGCCACCGCCAGTTCCCGCGGGTTGCGCGGCCTCTTCGTCGCGGTGACGAGCAGCTCGGAGACCGTGGCGGGCGGCGGGGGCGCCCTGGGCGCAGCCTTGGCGGGCGGCGTGATCTCCACCGTTCCCGGGGCCACGAGGCGCCAGCTGCACGGCGCCCCGTCCAGCAGCCGGTTGAGCGCCTGCTCCACCGTGTAGGCCCCCACCAGGCCGGACGAGAGCGCGCCGTCGCAGGCGCGCGCGCCGACGAGGGTGATGTTGGCCTGCTGGGCGAGGTCGAGCAGGGCCTCGGAATAGCGCTTGGGCTCGATGTGAAAGCGCACGAGCGCCTGCGCCTGCGCCGCGCCGGGCAAGCCTAGGACCACGCCGACACCCGTCAACGCGGCCGCAAATTCCCGACGCCTTGAGATGGTTCTTTCCGCCCTGACGTTCGGCGCTACTTCGGAAGAAGCTGCAGCCCCCGCTCGGAAGGTACTGATCTTATGGGGAGCATCAAGGACAGACGCTGCGTCACGGCGCCCGGGTCGTCCAGGACGATGACGCCGGTGATCCGGATGTCCGCCAGGGCGGGGTCGCCGATCTCGATCTGCTGCGGGAACTGCCGGTTCAGGTCGGCCACCACCGCCGACAGCGGCTGGTCGCGGTAGACCAGCCGGCCGGAGCGCCAGCTGAAGGCCTCCTGCGGATCGACGCTGCTGACCTTGGTGACGCCGGCCGGGTCGATGGCCAGCTTCTGGCCGCGCACGAGCATCACGGGCGCAGCGGAGACCGAACCCGCCCCGGGGCGCACCTGCACCTTGCCCTCGGCCACGGTGACGGCGAGCTCGCCGTCCCGGTTTCGCACGTCGAACTGGGTGCCGACCACGCGGACCACATGCTCGGCGGCCGCGACCGTGAAGGGCCGATCCTGGTCGGGGGCCACGTGGAAGATCGCCTCGCCGTCCTCCAGGACCACCTGCCGCTCGCCGCGGCCGAGGCTGACCCGCAGCCGGGTCTCGGCGTTCAGGTCGACGGTCGACCCGTCGGCCAGCGCCACCCGCTGATGCTGCGCCTTGCCCGTCTGGTAGGTGTCCCAGCTCGGCTTCGTCAGCATCGGCGGCAGGACGGCGACCGCCAGACCGGCGGCGATCGCGAAGCCGCCCGCCCCCATCAGCCAACGGCGGCTGGGCGCCGGACGCCGGCGCGGCCCCGCGAGCTCGGCCAACACCTCGGCGGCGCGGGATTCGTATTCGTGCCAGATGGCGAGCGCCTGCCGGTAGGCGGGGGCGTTGCCGGGGGCTTCGGCAAGCCAGGCTTCGAACGCCTCCCCGTCGTCGGACGAGACGTCCTGGCGCTGCAGGCGCGCAAGCCAAGCGCCGGCTTCCGCCGTCGCTCGCTCGTCATGCGCCGCCATCGTGCTCATCGGTTCGCCTGCCCGGACCGCGCCAAGGGCGCTGGACGATCATTCAGACGGCGCCGCAGCACCCCAACCCTAGGTCCGGCGGCAAATTCCGTGCCGATCATGACCGCAGCCTCTGGGAGAGGTTGCGGATCGCCGCCTGGATGTGCTGCTCCACCATCTTGCGCGAGATGCCCATGGCGTCGGCCGTCTCGGCCTGGCTGCGGCCCTCCAGCTTGTGCAGGCGGAAGGCCCGCTGCATCTGCGGCGGCAGGGTCTCCACCGCCTCGGCCAGCAGACGGATGCGCTCGCGGGCGATCAGCGACTCGTCGGCGGCCGGCTCCTGGACGACGTCCTCCCCTCCCACCGTCGCATGGCTGTCCATCCGCCACTGGCCGTCGCGCCGCGCCGCCCGCTGGGTGCTGCGGATCTGGTCGGTCAGCAGGTTGGCGGCCATCCGGTAGAGCAGCGCCACCGGCGCGCGCACCTCGCCCCGGGCCTCCGCCCCGTCCAGCTTGAGATAGAGGTCCTGCACGAGGTCCTCCGCCTGGGCCATCGAGCGGGTGCGGGCCGCCAGGAACAGCAGGAGACTCTCGCGCCGCTCCAGGAAGGCGCGCAGCAGCGGGCTCTCCGCGGCGCGCCCTTCGGACGGCTCAGAAGGCCCCAACGCTCTCCCCCCAGATGGTCATGCCGCGGCGATCACGGTCGTTGAGAGTGCGATACGGCCGAACGGGCGGACATGGCAACGGCGTCACGCAGGCCGGGCGGTGGACTCGCGCACGATCAGGGTGGGCTCGAACTCGGACGGCTCCGTGGCGGCCTTCGCCTCGGGATCACGGAGCAGCATCTGGGCCGCCACCCGGCCGATCTCGCGGATCGGCAGGCGCACGCTGGTCAGCGGCGGGAACAGCCGCGGCGCGGTCGGGCTGTCGTCATAGCTCACCACCGACAGGTCGCCGGGAATCGAGAGCCCCGCGTCGCGGGCGGCCTTGTAGACCCCCGCCGCCATCTCGTCGTTGCCGGTGAAGATCGCGGTGGGGCGGGGCTTCAGCCGGAACAGCTTCTCGGCGCAGGCGACGCCCGAATCGAAGGTGTAGGCGCCGACCAGGGAATAGCGGTCCTCGAGCGCGATGCCGCTCTCGGCCAGGCCCTCGCGGAACCCGCCCCGCCGTTCGTGGGCCGAGCGGAAGGTGTCGGGACCGGAAATGTGGGCCACCACCTTGTGGCCCAGCTCCACGAGGTGGCGGGCGGCCTGGTAGCCGCCGTGGCGGTCGTGGGTCACCACGCTCGAATCCGGCTCGTCCAGCCGGATCCCGGCGATCCGCACATAGGGGCAGTCGAGCTCGGTCAGCAGGCGCGCCACCCGCTCGTCCTCGGAGACCGAGGGCGGGATGACCACGCCGAACAGCTTCTGGCGCTCCACGAAGCCGCGCACGTCGGCCAGGAAGTTCGGGCTCGACCGGTCGCAGGGGTGGACCAGGAGCTCGAAGCCGGAGCCCCGCACCGCGTCCAGGATGCCCTGCAGCATGTCGATCACGTACTGCGGGCTCGGATTGTCGTAGACGAGGCCGATCAGGAACGAGCGGCGGAAGGCCAGCCCCCGGGCCTGCGGGTCCGGCGCATAGCCCAGCTCGGCGATGATCGCGTTCACCCGCTCGCGGGTGTCCGCCTTCACGAACGGCGACTGGTTGATCACCCGCGAGACGGTCTTCTTGGACACCTCGGCCAGGCGGGCGATGTCGTTGATCGTCGGCCGTCGGCTGGCGTCCCAGACGAGCGTCGGTCGCGATGCTTTCGCTTCGGTCACGCGGGGTACGGCCTCCTGTAACGCGACTTCATAGCGCCGGAGGACCGGCCCGCGCCAGAAGCTGCGCCATCAGACCGCCTGCGCCAAGGGCGCCGCGGCCGGCCGGTCCAGCTTGTAGGCGCGCTTCGGCAGATTGTAGGCGAGGTCCACCGCCACGTCGCGCGCCTCGGTCTCGTCCAGCCGGTGCTCGGTGACGAGCCTGGCCAGGAAGCCGCAGTCCACCCGCCGGGCGACGTCGTGGCGGGCGGGAATCGACAGGAAGGCGCGGGTGTCGTCGTTGAAGCCCACGGTGTTGTAGAAACCCGCCGTCTCCGTCGTCTGCTCGCGGAACCGGCGCATGCCTTCCGGGCTGTCGTGGAACCACCAGGCGGGGCCCAGCCGCAGGATCGGATAGTGGCCGGCCAGCGGGGCGAGCTCGCGGGCGTAGCTGGTCTCGTCGAGGGTGAAGAGGATCACCGTCAGGTCCCGCTCGTTGCCGAACCGGTCCAGCAGCGGCTTCAGCGCCTGGACGTATTCGGTGGCCATCGGGATGTCGGCCCCCTTGTCGCGTCCGTAGCGGTCGAAGATCTGCCGGTTGTGGTTGCGGAACGAGCCCGGGTGGATCTGCATCACCAGGCCGTCGTCGAGGCTCATCCGCGCCATCTCGGTCAGCATCTGGGCGCGGAACAGCTCGGCCTCGGCCGGGGTCGCCTGGCCGGAGAGCACGGCAGCGAAAAGCCGCTCGGCCTCGGCGACGGACAGGTCGGCCGTGCGCGCGGTCGGATGGCCGTGGTCGGTGGAGGTCGCGCCGGCCTCCATGAAGGCCTGCCGCCGCAGGCGGTGGGCCTGCAGGTAGCCGTCCCAGCTCTCCACGTCCTGGCCGGTCAGCTCGCCGAACCGGGCGAGCGCGTCGCGGAACTGCTCGTGCTCGCAGTCGATCACCGGGTCGGGACGGTAGGCGGTGATCACCTTGCCGCCCCAGCCGCTGTTGCGGATCGTCGCGTGGTGGTCGAGGCTCTCCTGCGGGCCCTCGGTGGTGGCCAGGGCCTCGATGCGGAAGCGGTCGAACAGGGCGCGCGGGCGGAAGGCGTCGCTCGCCAGCTTCTCGTTGATGGTGTCGTAGTAGAGGTCGGCGGTCTCGGCGCAGAGCGCCACGTCGAAGCCGAACACCACGCTGAACACATGGGCCAGCCACATGGACGACGGCGTGCCGCGGAACAGGTGCTGGTTCTCGGCGAAGATCCGCCACGCCTCGCGCGGGTCCGCCGCCGACATCCCCGCCCGGCTCGGGATGCCCAGGCTCTCCAGCGGAATCCCCTGGGAATAGAGCATCCGGTAGAGATAGTGGTCGGGCGCGAGCAGCAGCTCGGTGGCGTTGGGGAACGGCTGGTTCAGCGCGAACCAGGAGGGATCGGTATGCCCGTGCGGGCTGATGATCGGCAGGTCCCTGACCTCGGCGTACAGGCGCCGGGCGATCGCGCGTGCGCCCTCCTCGGCGGGGAACAGCCGGTCTTCGTGCAGGGTGAGCGGCCTGGCCATGGACGTTCCTCTCAGCGCGTTTCACTGCGGCGCCGCGCGGGCTTGCCGCGCCAATGACACCGGTTACCATAGGTCCGATGAGCTTAGCAGCCTCCCTTCTGCGGATCGATCCCCGGGACGACGTGGCCGTCGCGGTCCGCGGCCTGGCCGCCGGCGGTCCGGTCGTGGCTGGCGTGGCGGCGCGGACCGACATCCCGGCCGGCCACAAGGTGGCGCTGCGCGCGGTGGCCAGGGGCGAGCCGGTGCGCAAGTACGGCTGGCCGATTGGGCGCGCCACCGCCGACATCGCCGCGGGCGACCACGTCCACACCCACAACCTGTCGACCGCGCTCGCCGGCCTCGAGGCCTACAGCTGGGAGCCCGCCGCGCCGGAGCCCCTTCCCGCCCCCGAGGGGCGCACCTTCCTGGGCTACCGCCGCAGGGACGGCCGGGTCGGCACCCGCAACGAGATCTGGGTGCTCTGCACGGTGGGCTGCGTGGCCCGCACCGCCCAGAAGATCGCCGAGGCCGCCAACCGCCGCTTCGCCGGCCGCGTGGACGGGGTGGTGGCGCTGACCCACCCGTTCGGCTGCTCGCAACTCGGCGGCGACCTCGCCGCCACCCGGACCATGACCGCCGCGCTCGCGGCCCACCCCAACGCCGGCGGCGTGCTGATCATCGGCCTGGGCTGCGAATCGAACCAGCTCGCCCCCCTGCTGGAGGAGGCCGCCCTCGACCCCGAGCGCCTGCGGGCCTTCGCCGCCCAGTCCGCCGAGGACGAGCTGGAGGCCGGCCTCGGCGCCGTCGAGGAGCTGGTCCGCGTCGCCGAGCGCGACGTCCGCGAGCCCTGCCCGGTCTCCGACCTCGTGGTCGGCCTGAAGTGCGGCGGCTCCGACGGCCTCTCCGGCCTCACCGCCAACCCCCTCGTCGGCCGCATCGCCGACAAGGTCTGCGCCGAGGGCGGCGCGGCCATCCTCACCGAGATCCCGGAGATCTTCGGCGCCGAGCGCCTGCTGATGGCCCGCGCCGAGAGCGAGGCCGTCTACGAGGACGTCGCCAGGGTGGTGAACGACTTCAAGGGCTACTTCCTGGGCCACGGCGAGCCGGTCTCCGAGAACCCCTCTCCCGGCAATATCGAGGGCGGCATCACCACGCTCGAGGAGAAGTCCCTGGGTGCGGTGCAGAAGGCCGGACGCGCGCCGGTCACCGAGGTGGTGCGCTACGGCGGCCGCATCCACGGCAAGCCCGGCGTGGCGCTCCTGGAGGCGCCCGGCAACGACGCGGTCTCCTCCACCGCCCTGACCGCGGCCGGCGCCACGGTGATCCTGTTCACCACCGGCCGCGGCACGCCGCTCGGCTTCCCCGCCCCGACCCTGAAGCTCGCCACCAACTCCGGCCTCGCCCAGCGCAAGCCGCACTGGATCGACTTCGACGCCGGCCGCATCGCCGCGGGCGAGCCAATCGAGCGCGCGGCCGACGCGCTCATGGACCTCGTCGTGGCCACCGCCTCGGGCCGCCCCACTCGCGCCGAGGAGAACGGCGAGCGCGAGATCGCCCTCTGGAAGCGGGGCGTCACGCTTTGATCTTCTCTGTTCCGCGGGTTGGGGGGACGGCTTGAGCTTGGTTCCGCGCCTCTCGAACGACACCCTGGCCCTCGTTCCCACGTCGGTCGAGACCCCGGCCTACGACCGCCGCGCCGCGAAGGTCGGCGTCGTCCACTTCGGGCCGGGCGCGTTCCACCGCGCCCACCAGGCCTGGTACTTCGACGAGATGCTGAAGGCCGGCGGCGACTTCGCCGTCTGCGCGGTCGCCGTCCGCTCCGCCGACGTGGAGGAGGCGCTCGGTCCGCAGGACGGCCTCTACACCCTGGCCGAGCGCGAGGCGGAGCCGCGCCTGCGGGTGATCGGCGCGCTGAAGGAGGTGCTGACCGCGCCCCGCGCGCCCGACCGCGTGCTGGCCAGGCTCGCCGATCCGGCCGTCCGTATCGTCACCGCCACCGTCACCGAGAAGGGCTACTGCCTGACCCCCGCCGGCGACCTCGACCTCGCCCACCCCGACGTGCAGGCCGACCTCAGGGGCGACGGGCCGCCGCGCAGCTTCCCCGGCTGGATCGCCGAGGGCCTGAAGGCGCGGCTGGCGGCCAGGCTGCCGCCATTCGTGACGGTCAGCTGCGACAACCTCTCGGAGAACGGCCGGCGCCTGCACGGCGCCGTCGTCCAGTTCGCCGAGGCGATGGGCGACCTGGACCTCCGCGGCTTCGTCGCCGGCGACGCGCGCTTCCCCTCCACCATGGTCGACAGCATCACGCCGGCCACCGACGACGAGCTGCGCGACAAGGTGCGGCGCGAGCTGGGCCTGGAGGACGCCTGGCCGGTCCAGCGCGAGCGGTTCGTGCAGTGGGTGGTGGAGGACGAGCTGGGCGCCGACGCCGAGGCCTTCGCCGCCGCCGGCGTCACCCTGACCCGCGACGTCGCCGCCTTCGAGAAGGCCAAGCTGCGCCTCCTGAACGGCGCGCACTCGACGCTCGCCTATGTGGGCCTGCGGCTGGGCCACGAGACGGTCGCCCAGGCCATGGGCGACGCCCGCCTGGCCGGCTTCGTGGAGCGGACGATGCGCCAGGACATCGCCGCCAGCCTGGCGGCCGCCGAGGGTCTCGACCTCGCCGCCTACGTCGACGCCGTGCTGGCCCGCTTCCGCAACCCGGCCATCGCCCATCGCCTGGCCCAGATCGCCTGGGACGGCTCCCAGAAGCTGCCCTTCCGCATCCTGGAGACCACGGCCGAGGCGCTCGCCGCCGGACGTCCGCTCGAGCGGCTGGCGGTCCCGGTCGCCGCCTGGATGCTGTTCGTCCGCGCCCGCGCCCGGGCCGGCGAGCCGATCACCGATCCCATGGCCGACACCCTGCTCGCCCTGGGCCGCCGCCTCACCGGCGAGCCGGGGGCGGACGTCGACGCCGTCCTGGCGCTGTCGTCCGTCTTCCCGCCAGCGCTCGCCGCCGACCCGCGCTACCGCACGGCCGTGGCCGACGCCTACAGCCGCCTCGACACCGACCCGCCCACGGCGCTCAGCGCCTGACTCCGCTCAGCAACATGGCCTTGATTTGAAAATGACACCGGTTTCCTATACCTCCGCTGAGGGACCTGAAGGCAGGCCGGACGGCGGGAGGAACGAGGGTTTGACGGAGCCGGCGGCCACCCCTGCGCGCGACGGGAACGCGCTCGCCATCGCGCGCCGGTTCACCGACGCCCGTCGCACGGCCCAGGCGCTGTCCGAGTTCCCCGGCCGCCTGCCCCAGACGCTGGACGAAGGCTACGCGACCCAGGAGATCGCCATCGGCCTGTGGCCCGACGAGATCGCCGGCTGGAAGATCGGCAAGGTGCCGCCGGCCGTGCAGGCCGAGGTCGGCGCCACGCGCCTGGCCGGCCCGATCTTCCGCGCCTCGGTGCAGACCCCCGCCGCCGGCCAGGCCGGGACCTTCCCGATGATCCCCGGCGGCTTCGCCGCAGTGGAGGCCGAGGTCATCGTCCGCGTCGCCCGCGACGCCCCGGCCAACCGCCTCGACTGGACCCCCGAGGAGGCCTTCGAATACGTGGGCGAGATGCTGATCGGCATGGAGCCGGCCGGCAGCCCGCTTTCCATCATCAACGAGCTCGGCCCCAAGGTCGTGGTCTCGGACTTCGGCAACAACGCCGGCCTGGTCCTGGGCCCCGCGATCCCCGGCTGGCGCGAGCGCGCGCCGGAGAGCCTCACCTGCGCCACCCTGGTCAACGGCGTGGTCGTCGGCACGGGCTCGGCCGCCAGCCTGGAGGGCGGGCCGCTGGGCTGCTTCGCCTGGATGCTGGAGCACGCCGCCCGCCGCGGCCGGCCGCTTCGCGCCGGTTGCCTGATCACCACCGGCCAGCTCACCGGCATCCACGAAGTCGCTCCGGGGGACGAGGCGGTGGTCGACTTCGGCCCCCTCGGGAGCGTCCGTTGTACCGCTACCATCGCGCAGGCTAAGTAAGAACAACGACAAGGGAGGACCCTGTGACCGCCGAGGCGCAAGGGGCGACACCGATCGCAGTCAAGGTCGGCAACTACCGATGGATCATCGTCGGCCTGCTGTTCACCGCCATGGTGATCAACTACGTCGACCGGCAGATGCTGGGACTGCTCAAGCCCACCCTCGAGAAGGAGATGGGCTGGAGCGAGACGACCTATGCCGACATCGTCTTCTGGTTCCAGGCGGCCTATGCGGTCAGCTACCTGGCGTTCGGCCGGATCGTCGACCGGGTGGGCGCGCGGATCGGCTTCGCGGCGGCCTTCGTCATCTGGACCATCGGCCACCTGAGCTGCGCGGCGGCCCGGTCCGCCACCGGCTTCATCTTCGCCCGGATGATCCTGGGGATCGGCGAGGGCGGCGGCTTCCCGGCCGGCATCAAGGCGGTCACCGAGTGGTTCCCGAAGAAGGAGCGGGCCTTCGCCACGGGCCTGTTCAACGCCGGCACCAACATCGGCGCCATCGTCACCCCGATCGTGGTGCCGGTGATCACGCTGACCATGGGCTGGCAGGCGGCCTTCATCATCACCGGCGTGGTCAGCCTCGTCTGGCTGCCCGTCTGGCTGTGGGTCTACAAGCGTCCGCGCGAGCAGCCGAAGCTGTCGGCCGCCGAACTGGCCTACATCGAGCAGGATCCGCCGGACCCGGTGGCCCACGTGCCCTGGACGCGCCTGATCCGCACCAAGGAGACCTGGGCCTATGCGCTCGGCAAGTTCCTGATCGACCCGATCTGGTGGATGTACCTGTTCTGGCTGCCGGACTTCCTGGCCAAGCGCTACGACCTGGACCTGAAGACCTTCGGCCCGCCGCTGGTGGCCATCTACCTGCTGTCCGACGTGGGCAGCGTCGGCGGCGGCTGGCTCTCCTCGCGGTTCATGAAGAACGGCATGAGCATCAACGCCGCGCGCAAGACCACCATGCTGATCTGCGCCCTGTGCGTCGTGCCGATCGCCTTCGCCATGTACGCCGACAGCGTGTGGCTGGCGGTGGGGATCATCGGCCTGGCGACCGCCGCCCACCAGGGCTTCTCGGCCAACCTCTACACCCTGCCCTCGGACGTCTTCCCGCGGGCGGCGGTGGGCTCGGTGATCGGCATCGGCGGCATGGTCGGGGCCATCGGCGGCATGGCCATGTCGAAGTACGCCGGCTGGGTGCTGGAGCAGATCGGCAGCTACACGCCGATCTTCGTGGTGGCGGCCTCCGCCTACCTGCTGGCGCTCCTCGTCGTGCACATCCTGTCGCCCCGCATGGAGCTGGCCAAGGTCCACTGACCTCTCGCGCCCGCGAGACCTGGCGGCGTCGCACCTGCGACGCCGCCGTTTTCTTGCGCATCCGTACGCGCCGCGCGGCCGTAGTTCGGGACGATGGACACCGCCGACCTCAGCCGCCGCAGCCTGCTCGCCGTCGCCGCCGGGCTCGCCGCCAGCCCAGCCTGGGCCGCCCCGCCGGCCGGCGGCCGCCTCGCCTTCGCGGTGTTCCGCAAGCAGGCCCGGGTGGGCGAGCACCGCATGGTCTTCACCCGCACGGGCGGGCTCCTGGAGGTGGTCACCGAGGCCGACATGCGCCTCTCCGTCGGCCCGATCCCGTTCGTCCGCTACAGCCACCGGGCCCGGGAGCGCTGGCGGGACGGCCGCTTCGAGAGCCTGGAGACCAGCTCCAGCACCAACGGCAAGCGCGACCGCGTCGACGCGCGCCGCGAGGGCGAGGCCGTGCTGATCGTCACCCCCCGCGGGGAGCGGCGCGTCTCCGCCCGCACGGCCCCCCTCACCCACTGGAATCCGGCGATCCTGGAGGGCCCGCTGTTCAACCCGCAGACCGGCGCGCCGCTGAAGCTGACGACCCGGCGCGAGGCCGTCCCGCCGGGCGCGCGCTGGCTGATCCGCGGCGAGGCCGAGATCGACAACTGGTACGACCAGGCCGGCGTCTGGCAGGCGCTGCGCGGCAAGCTGCCCGACGGCTCGTGGATGGAATACCGCAGGCTCTGAGCGCTCAGCGCGCCAGCCAGCCGCCGTCCACCGGCACCACGGCGCCGTGCATGTAGTCCGCCGCCGGCGAAGCCAGGAACACCGCCGCGCCGCCGAGGTCCTCGGGACGGCCCCAGCGGCCGGCCGGGATGCGGGCCAGGATGTCGCGGTTGCGGGTCTCGTCGGCCTGCAGGGCCGCGGTGTTGTTGGTGGCGAAGTAGCCCGGCGCGATGGCGTTGACGTTGATCCCCCGGGCCGCCCACTCGTTGGCCATCAGCTTGGTCAGGCCGGCGATGCCGCTCTTCGACGCCGTGTAGGACGCCACCCGGATGCCGCCCTGGAAGCTCAGCATCGAGGCGATGTTGATGATCTTCCCGCCGCCTCGCTCGATCATCACCTTCGCGCAGCCCTGGCTCAGGAAGAAGGCCGACTTCAGGTTCACGTCCATCACCGCGTCCCAGTCGGCCTCGGTGAAGTCGAGCGCGTCGGCGCGGCGGATGATGCCGGCGTTGTTGACCAGGATGTCGAGCCCGCCCAGCGCCTCCATCGTCTCGGCGACGATGCGCGGGACAGGCTCGGTGGAGCCGAGGTCGGCGGAGACGGCGTGGAATCGGCGGCCGGTGGCCGCCACCGCCGCCGCGGTCTCGTCCATGCCAGAGCGGCCCACGGCGGCCACGTCCGCGCCGGCTTGCGCCAGCGCCACGGCGATCGCCTGGCCGAGGCCGGTGTTGGCGCCGGTGACCACCGCCACCTTGCCCGCGAGGCTGAAGGGATTGGCCGCCATGGCTACTTCAGCTGGCAGATGTCGAGGACGTTCATGTCGGTGTAGTCGAGGTTCTCCCCGCCCATGGCCCAGATGAAGCCGTAGGCGCTCGTCCCCGCCCCCATGTGGATCGACCACGGCGGCGAGATCACCGCCTCGTCGTTGCTCATCACGATGTGGCGCATGGAATCCGGCTCGCCCATGAAGTGGAAGACCCGGTTGTCCCCCTCCAGGCCGAAGTAGAAGTAGACCTCCGAGCGCCGGTCGTGGAGGTGCGGCGGCATGGTGTTCCACACGCTGCCGGGCTTCAGGATGGTCACCCCGAGCAGCAGCTGGGCCGACTTGCACACGCCGGGGATGATGTACTGGTAGATGGTCCGCTCGTTCGACTGTTCCGGCGTGCCGCGCTCCAGCGGATTGGCCTGGTCGATGGAGATGTGCTGGGCCTCCAGCCGCACGTGGCAGGGCAGCGAGACCAGGTAGAACTTGGCCGGGCTGGCGGCGTCCGCGCTCTCGAAGGTCACCGTCTCCGAGCCCATGGGGACGTAGAGGCCGTCGCGCGGCTTCAGGTCGTAGGCGGTCCCGTCGACGGTGATCCGCCCCGCCCCGCCCACATTGACCACGCCCAGCTCGCGCCGCTCCAGGAACGGATGGCCCTTGGCGCTCTCCGGCTCGCTCTGCACGGGCAGGGTCAGCGGCGCCCCCGCCGGGGCCGCGCCGCCGATCACGAAGCGCTCGTTGTGCGAGTAGTTGAGGCTGATCCGGCCGGGCTGGAACAGGCCGCCCACCTGATAGCGGTCGCGCAGCGTCTGGTTGTCGACCCCGGCCATCATGTCCGGATGCGTCGCGTGATAGACCTTGTCGAACATCGGCTCACTCCCTGTCGGAAGCTTTGGTAACCGGTGTCATTCACCTCCGCAACCGCCGGGCGGGGCGTTTCCACCCCGCGCGGCGGGCAGATTGGGTCAACGCTTGACGGGCGCCTTGCGCGTGAAGACGCGCGGCGGGTTCACGGCCGCCGGAAGATGCGCCGAGGGGCGCTGCCAGCGCCATTCGTAGGGACGCAGCCACACCCAGCCGCCGTCGCTCAGTTTCCGCGGCGCCAGGGCATAGCTCCGGATCCACGGGGCATCACTCAGATCACTCAGTTCACTCAAGGTCGTAGCCCGACTCGAAACGCGTCCCATGCCGGCACCCTAGCGGAAGCCCGGGGCGCTGGCTGCTGCGCCGAAGTCACAGGGCCGCGGCAAGACGCTTGTCGCGGGCGATCGAGGCCGAGGCCGCGAGGTGGCAGCCGATGGTGATCACGATGATGGGAACGAGGGCGAGGAAGCCGACGGCCAGCGACTGGTCCCCGTACTGCGGCTTGGCCCAGTCCGAGATCCGGCCGACGTAGACCGGCCCGACCCCCAGGCCGATCAGGTTGAGGATGAACAGCAGCACCGCCCCCGAGATGGTGCGCCGGGCGGGCGTCACCGCGTTCTGGACCACGGTCAGGGCCGGAGCCAGGTACATGTTGTTGAGCAGCGCCGGGATGGCGATGAACATCAGCGCGATCGGCCAGGTCGGCGCCCAGACGATGCCGAACCAGAACGGGATGGTCACCGCAAAGGCGATGGCCGGCACCCACGCGAACCAGCGCCGGTCCCGGCGCGCCAGCCGGTCCACCAGCCAGCCGGCGGCGAAGGTGCCGATCATGCCGGTGATGCCGAGCACCAGGCTGTAGTAGTTGGCGACCTCCACCAGCGTCATGCCCTTCACCCGGATCAGGAAGGGCGCGTTCCAGCTCAGGGCCGCATAGCCCACGAAGGCGCTCATGGCGCTGGAGACGGCGGTCAGGATCAGCGTCCGCTGCTGGAAGAAGCCGCCGATCGCCTGGAACAGCGGCGGGGCCGCCTCGTGCGCCTCTCCGTCGGCCAGGGGGTCCAGCGCGCCGCGCTTGGGCTCGCGCACGATGACCAGCAGCAGCAGGGCCATGATGATCCCGGGGATGCCCATGGCGTAGAAGGCGACGCGCCAGCTGTAGGCCTCGGCGATCCGGCCCGCGGCGAAGGCGCCGATCATCGAGCCGGCCGGCACGCCCAGGGAATAGAGGGCCAGCGCCGTGCCGCGCTTCTCCGGCGGGAAGTAGTCGCTGATCAGCGAATAGGACGGCGGCGACCCGCCCGCCTCGCCGATGCCGACGCCCATCCGGTAGACGGCGAGCTGCAGGAAGTTGGTGGCCGTGCCGCACAGCGCGGTGAACAGGCTCCAGAGCGCGCAGGCGGCGGAGATGATCCATACCCGCTTCGCCCGGTCCGCCAGCCAGGCCACCGGCAGGCCGAACGTCGTGTAGAAGGCGGCGAAAGCGATGCCGCCCAGCATGCCGAGCTGGGTGTCGGTGAGATTGAGGTCCTTGCGGATCGGCTCGGCCAGGATGGCCACGATCTGCCGGTCGAGGAAGTTCAGGGTGTAGACCACCGCCAGCACCACCACGACCAGGTAGCTGTAGGCCATGCTTCTCGGGCGGCCGGCGGCTGTGGCGGCGGTCATCCTGGAACTCTCCCCCGTGTCCGGCCCGCCAGTTTTCTGGCTTCGAAGCGCCGGTATGCGTTTCCTTTGAAAGTCCTTGTGGCACGGGCCGTTGCGCCCGCCAAGGGCGGGCCCGACCGCCCTGCCCTAGCGCTTGGCGAGGCTCCGCTCGACCCAGTCGAGCTGGGCGGCCAGGTGGCGCTCGCGCACCTTCACCCCGTCGGCGCCGAACTCCACGGACGCCTCCGTCGGCGGGGCGAACCGCGGCCAGGCAGGGCCGCCGGCGCTGTCCGGATCGCCCCGCTTCGCGAACGCCGCCCAGTAGGCGTTCATCGCCTTGGAGAGCGGGACGTCCTCCGGCGCGAACTTCTGCTTCGGTCCGCCGAACACATACTTGATCTCCGCGGTGTGGGCCGCCCCCAGTGACGTGGCCCGCTCGGCCGGGGTCACATAGGAGAAGTGGTAGAGCCAGACCGGTGCGCCGGCCTTCGAATGGATCCGGGCCAGGTTGCGGTCGGGCTCGGTGATCAGCTGGGCCGTGGAGAGCCGGTGGACGATGCGCGTGCGGTCGCCGGTGTTGTCCGGATCGAAGGCCGCCAGCATCGAGGGCCGCGCCGCCTCCGGAACGAGGTCGAGCTGCGCCGGCTGCGGCCGGAACAGGCTGGCCTCGTTGGAGTTGCCTCCAAGGATCAGCGGGACCTTGGCCTGCCACCCGGCCGCGAAGCCCTCGGCGATCCCTGAGGTGATGTAGCGCCCGTCGGCGATCGGCTGGGCGCGGCTGGTGAACGGCCCGGAATACGGCAGCGCGCTGAGCGGCAGCTTGCGCAGCGCCGCCGCGGCCGCGGCGTCGTCGCCCTGGACGCCCGCGGCCTGCGCCGCCTTCAGCCCGCTCTCCTCGGCGGCCTTCAGCGCCACCGGCTGGTGCCGGGCGAAGCTCGATTCGCCGATCGCCTTGTGGAACAGGCCGCGCGAGTCGGGCGCCAGCATCAGGTAGAGCACCGAGATCGCCCCGGCCGACTCGCCGAAGATGGTGACGTTCTTCGGGTCGCCCCCGAAGGCCGCGATGTTCGCCTGCACCCACTTCAGCGCCGCCACCTGGTCCATCAGGCCGTAGTTGCCGCTGGGGCCCTCCCGCGTCAGCGCCGGGTGGGCGAACCAGCCGGCGCGGCCCAGCCGGTAGTTCAGGGTGACGGTGACCACGCCCTGCCTGGCGAATTCAGACCCGTCGTGCTCGGCTCCGAAGGCCCCGATGCTGTTGCCGGTGACGAAGGCGCCGCCGTGGATCCAGACCATCACCGGCAGCTTCGCGCCCGGTTTCGCCTTGGCCGGGGTGGTCACGTTGAGGAACAGGCAGTCCTCCGACTGGGTGCAGTTCTGGCCCGGCTGGGTGGCGTCGCGCACAGCGCTCCAGGCGGCCGGCGCGGCCGGCGGCCGCCAGCGCAGCTCGCCCACCGGCGGGGCGGCGAAGGGGATGCCCTGGAAGGTCGCCACGCCGTCGGCGACGGCGCCCCTGACCGGCCCCTGCGCGACCTTCACCACCGGCCCGGCCGCCACGGCCTGGGCGGGCGCCGCCTGGGCCCAGGCCTGGCCGCCCGCGGCGAGCAGGCTCGCGGCCATCGCGACGGCCATCATGCGCTTGAAGATCATCGGCTTCCCCCCGGAGCGGCTCCGGTCTTGGGCGCCGGAACATACCCATTTGTCGACTCTGGAGAGGACCCTGTAAAGCGCCGCCCGGCCCTGCGGCGGGCAACGGCGCTTAACTTCCGGAGTTGATATGCTAATCCACGGCAGAGCCGGGGGGCTTGCGACGCACGGCGCCTAGGGGGGCCATGGAACAGTCTCAGTTGCGGGTGCGATTCCCCACCCGGTCCCGGCGAAGTGCGCCCTGCGTGGCGGCCCTGGTCATCGCCGGCGCGGCCGCCGGCCAGGCCGAGGCGCGGGCGCAGAGCTTCGAGGTCGCCGCCGCGCCCACGGCCCGTGCGCTGGGCGAGCTCACCATCGACGAGCTCTCGGAGATCAGCATCACCTCGGTGTCGAAGCGACCGGAGGCGATCAGCCACGCCGCCTCTTCGGTCTATGTGATCACCAACGACGCGATCCGGCAGTCCGGCGCCCTCACCGTCCCCGAGGCCCTCCGGCTGGCGCCGAACCTCGAAGTCATGCGCATCGACGCGCTCGACTATTCCATCACCGGCCGCGGGTTCGCGGGCTTCGAGTCCGCCAACAAGCTGCTGGTGCTGGTCGACGGCCGGAGCGTCTACACGCCCCTGTTCTCCGGCGTGGACTGGGACCAGCACCACATGCTGCTGGACGACATCGAGCAGATCGAGGTGATCACCGGGCCGGGCGGCACCCTTTGGGGCGCCAACGCCGTCAACGGCGTGATCAACGTCACCTCCCGCAGCGCCTTCGACACCCAGGGGCCGCTCGCCGTGGCCAATCTCGGCACGCTCGATAGCGACGTGCGGCTGCGCTACGGGGTGCAGCTCGGCGACTCCGGCGCCGGGCGCGTCTACGCCACCGCCTTCCGCCGCGGTGACCTGGAGGAGGCCGACGGCTCCAGCGCCGAGGACGGCTGGGACGGCTGGCAGGCGGGCCTGCGCACCGACTGGGCGTACGGCTCCGACACATTCACGATCCAGGGCGACGTCCAGGACGCCACGATTGACGAGAGCCAGGGCTTCGCCAATGGCTATGTGCGCGGCGGCAACGCCCTGGGCCGCTGGACGCGGCGCCTCGGCCCCACGTCCACGGTGGAGGTCCAGGCCTACTACGACCACACCGAGCGCGAGGCCCGCGGCCTGCGGGACAAGCTGCGCGTCTGGGACGTCGAGGCGCAGCACGCCTTCACCCTCGGCCGCCACGCGCTGGTCTGGGGCGGCGGCTACCGCATCACCCGCGACGAGTTCCGCACCCTCGCCGATCCCCAGCTCCTCTCCCCGCCCCGGCGGCGCGTCGACATCGGCAACGTCTTCGTCCAGGACGCGATCGCGCTCCGCCCGGACCTGCTGCTCACCCTCGGCGTGAAGCTGGAGACCAACGACTACACGAAGAGCGAATGGACCCCGAACGTCCGGCTGGGGTGGAGCGTCTCGGAGCGGCAGTTCCTCTGGGCGGCCGTCTCGCGCGCCATCCGCAATCCGTCGCGGATCGAACGCGACTTCACCATCGCGGGCCTCGTCCAGCCCGGCCAGATGGGGTCCGAGAAGCTGATCGCCTACGAGGCCGGCTACCGCGGGCGGGTCACCTCCGCCGCCACCGTCTCGGCCTCGCTGTTCTACCACGACTACGACGAGCTCAGGACCAACGAGCTGATCCCGGGGCGGCTGCCGGCCCCGGTCTTCGTGGGCAACACCATGGAGGGCGAGACCTGGGGCCTGGAAGCCTGGGGCGACCTGCAGGTCAACGACTGGTGGCGCCTCAGCGCCGGGGGCGCCGTCCTGCGCAAGGACTTCCGCCTGAAGCCCGGCAGCCGCGACGTCGCCCGCTTCGAGGCAGGCGGCGCCGACCCCGGCTACTGGGCGAAGCTGCGCTCGCACATGCGGCTGGCCGACAACGTCGAGCTGGACCTCGGCCTGCGCGTCTACGACAACATCCCAACCCTCGCCGCGTCAGGCTACGTGGGCGCCTCCGGCTACACCGAGGCCAGCGTCCGGGTCGCCTGGCGGATCAGCGACCGGCTGGAGCTGTCGGCCACCGGCCTCGACCTGCTGAACGCCCGCCATGCCGAGGCCAGCGAGACGCGACGCAACGAGATCCCGCGCAGCGCCTACGTCACCCTGCGCTGGACGCCGTGAGCTGATGCGGCTGCGACGATCCCTGCAGGCTTGCGTCGCGGTGGTGGCCGCGGCCGCCGGCGCGTTCGCCTGGCCCGCGCACGCGCAGGGGCTCGAGTACGCCGTCAAGGCCGCCTTCCTGACGAAGTTCGCCGCCTTCGTGAGCTGGCCGCCCGGGACCGGGGCCGGCCCCGTGCGCGTGTGCATCGTGGGCGACGATCCCTTCGGCCCGGCCGTCGAGAACGCCGCCGCGGGCCAGGTGGTGGTCCGCCGGCTGGCGGCGGTGGACCGCGGCTCCGGCTGCCAGGTGCTCTACGCCGCCGGCTCCTCGCGCCAGAGCGTCGCCCAGGCGCTGCAGGCGGTGCGCGGCGCGCCGGTGCTGACCGTGACCGACGCCGCCCGCGGGGGCCCGCGCGGCATGATCCACTTCGTGGTCTTCCAGGACCGCGTCCGCTTCCACGTCGACGCCGCGCAGGCGGCGCAGGGCGGCCTCTCGATCAGTTCCAAGCTGCTGGCGCTCGGCCTGTCGGTGAAGCGATGAAGCTGCGCTGGCCGGACCTTTCCGACCGCCGCCAGCTCAACCTGGCCTGGCTGGGCGCCGTCGCCCTGCTGGCCGTGGGCGTGCTGCTCGGCGCCCGGGCCGAGGCGGTCTACCGCGGCGAGGCGGCGCGCGCGGCGACGGTGCAGGCGGACATCCTGGCCGCCAGCGTCACCGCCGCCCTCGCCTTCGACGATCGTCCCACCATGCGCGAGTACGTGGACGCCCTGCGCGCCGACCGCCGGGTGGCGGCCGCGGGGGTCTACAACGCCGCCGGCCGGCCGTTGGTGGTCTATGCGCGGCGCGCGCAGCCGCGGCCGCCGGAACAGCTCGGCCCGCCCGGCGCGGTCTACGACCGTGGGGCCGTGAAGGTCACCGTGCCGGTGTCCGAGCAGGGCGTGATGATGGGCGCCGTCTATCTGGAGACCGAGCCGGAGCCGTTCGCGGCCCTGCTCGGCCGCCACAGCGGCCTGGCCCTGCTCAGCGTCATGGCCTTCCTGCTGCTGGGCGTGATCACCCGGGCGGCGGCCCAGCTCCAGCGGCGGGCCCGAGAACTCGCCGAGGCGAACCAGCGCCTGACGGTCGAGATGCGCGAGCGCGCCCGCGCCGAGGAGGCCCTGCGGCAGAGCCAGAAGATGGAGGCGCTGGGCCAGCTCACCGGCGGCATCGCCCACGACTTCAACAACCTGCTGCAGGTCGTCCAGGGCGCCTTCGAGCTGATCCGCCGCAAGCCCGAGGACACCGGCAAGGTCTCGAACTGGGCCGCCAACGGTCTGCAGGCGGCCGAGCGCGGGGCCAGCCTGACGCGCCAGCTGCTCGCCTTCTCCCGCGCCCAGAAGCTGGAGCTGCAGCCGTTCGTGGTCAGCGAGCTGATCGGCGACATGCGCGACCTCCTGACCCGCACCCTGGGCTCGGAGATCGAGCTGGAGTTCCGCCTCGACGACCAGGCCGTGCCGGTGCTGTCCGACCGCACCCAGCTCGAACTGGCGGTGCTGAACCTGGCCATCAACGCCCGCGACGCCATGCCCGACGGCGGGCGCCTGACCATCGCCAGCCGGGTGGTGGAGATCGCGCCGGGCCATCCGGTGCTGCCGCCCGACGCCTATGTGGAGCTGCGCGTCTCCGACACCGGCGCGGGCATGGAGCGGGAGGTCGCCGAGCGCGCCTTCGACCCGTTCTTCACCACCAAGGGGGTCGGCAAGGGGACAGGCCTCGGCCTCAGCCAGGTCTACGGCGTGGCGCGGCAGGCGGGCGGGGAAGCGCGGATCGAGAGCGAGCCCGGCCGCGGGGCCACCGTGATCATGCTGCTGCGCCGGTCCACCCAGGCGGCGCCGGGCGCCGTCGCCGCCCAGGCCGCGCGGGCGCCGGTGCTCGCCCCCGTGGGCGGCGCGACGGTGATGGTGGTCGACGACGACGACGACGTCCGCCGGCTGGTCCGCGACACCTTGGAGCTGCTCGGCTACCGGGTGGTCAGCTGCGACAGCGGCGCCGCGGCCCTGGAGGCGCTCGACAAGGTCCGCCCCGACCTCGTGCTGATGGACTTCGCCATGCCGGGCATGAACGGCGCCGAGGCCGCGGGCCTCGCCCGCCAGAAGTGGTCGGAACTGCCGATCGTCTTCGCCAGCGGCTACGCCGACACCGCGGCCGTGGAGAACGCGCTCGGCGGTCGCGCGGCGATCCTGCGCAAGCCGTTCGAGATGGACGAGCTCGCCCGCGTGGTGGCCGAGGCCGTGGCGCCGGCCCCGGCGCGTCCGTAGGCCGCCGCCCAAAGAAAAACGGGCCGGCGTGAGCCGGCCCGTTCCGTCTTGAAGCGCTGGATGCTGAAGGCGGCTTAGGCCGCCTGCAGGTTCGCCGCGGACATCTTGCCGCTGCGCTGGTCGCGCTGCATCTCGTAGCCGAGCTTCTGGCCTTCGTGCAGCGAGGCGAGCCCCGCGCGCTCGACGGCGGAGATGTGGACGAACACGTCCGCGCCGCCGTCGTCAGGTTGGATGAAGCCGAAGCCCTTGGTGGGGTTGAACCACTTCACGGTGCCGGTCGTCATTGTCTTGATCCCTTCCGGATTCAACATTCACGCGCCCAACCTGGGCAGCGAGATCAAATTTTCGGAGAGGGTCGAGGACAGGTCCGGAACTGAGCTTCAGAAAAGCCAGGACGGAAGCAGGCGAGCCAAAACGATATTCGATACGGGAACTTCACACAGAACTCGGTTCTTCGCAAGGAATAATTTGGAATTCTGGCGACAGCGGCAGAAATTACCTATATAAAATCCTACATACGTACCGATTTCACGACTTCTTCCGCCGGGCGCGCCTGGCGGGGATCGAAGAGGATATCCGCATGCGCCACCCCGACCGCGTCGTCTTCACCGTCGCACGCCACCAGGACGGTTGGGCCGTCGAGCAGGACGGGGTGATCACCGACCGTGCGCAGGACAAGGAAGTGGCCAAGGCCGCCGCCAACAAGCGGGCCCGCGAGGTGCAGGACAAGGGCCAGCCCTGCCAGGTGCGGGTGAGCGGCGAACACGGCTTCTTCGTGGTCGCCTGAGATGGCTCCCCCGCGTCCCAAGCCCCCCGCCCCCGCCGCCGTCACCTTCCGCAACGCCATCGAGCGCGCCGTGCAGGAGGGCGTCGCCCCTGACGACATGACCCTGCACCTGACGCTCCGCGACGACGCCGACCTCAAGCGCGACCGCACCATCGCCGTCCAGGACATCAGCTTCGACGCCGGCGTCATGCGCTTCCTGGGCGTGAAGGTCGCCACCGGCGGCGTGACCGTCAGCAAGCTCGACCTGGGCGGATCGGCCGAAGCCGGCGCCTGACGGCTAGCGCCTGAGCGGCACAACCTTGCCGGTGTCGGGGGCCGCGCCGATGGCGGCCTCCACCTTGCGGGCGAGCTCGTCGTCGCGGAACGGCTTCTGGATGATCCGCTCCTCGCCCACGTCGCGCAGCGCCTTCAGGTCGGCGTAGCCGGTGATGAACAGCACCGGCGTCCCGGGCCGCAGCTCCGAGGCCGCCCGGGCGGCCTCGACGCCGTTCATCCCGGGCATGGCGTAGTCGGCCAGCAGGATGTCCACGGGCTGCTCGCGCAGGATGTCGAGCGCCGCCCCGCCGCTGCCGGCCTCCAGGACGCGGTAGCCGAGTTCCTGCAGCATGGCCGCGGTGATCTCGCGCACCGCGCTGTCGTCGTCCATGACCAGCACCGTGCGCTCGCCCTTGCTGATCGCGGGCGCCTTGCGCTTCACCTCCGGCTCGCGCCGGGCCGCGCCCGCGGCCCGCGGCAGGTAGACCTTCACGGCCGTCCCCTCGCCCAGGCGAGTGTCGATGCGCACCCCGCCGCCGGACTGCTTGGCGAAGCCGTAGACCTGCGCCAGGCCGAGGCCCGATCCCTTGCCGACCGCCTTGGTGGTGAAGAACGGCTCGAACGCCTTCGCCAGCACCTCCGGGGTCATGCCGGGCCCGGTGTCGCTCACCGACAGCATGACGTAGTCCCCCGGCGGCGGCTCCTCGGGCCGCGTCGGCGGCTGGCGCAGGGTGACGTTCGCCGTCTCCACCGTGAGGCCGCCCCCCACCTCCATGGCGTCGCGGGCGTTGATCGCCAGGTTCAGGATGATCAGCTCGATCTGGGTCGGGTCCACCAGGGCCGGCCACAGGTCCGCCTTCAGCACCGTCTCCAGCCGCACGCTGCCGCCCATGGTGGACTGCAGCAGGTCGCGCATGCCGGCGACGGTCTCGTTGAGGTCGACCGGCTTCGGCTCCAGCTTCTGGCGCCGCGAGAAGGCCAGCATCTGCGCCGTCAGCTTGGCGCCGCGCTCGGCGGCGGTCCGCATGTGGCTGATGCGCTCGGCGATCGCGCCGTTGACGCCCTGCTTGTGCAGCGCCCGCTCCACGAAGGTGATGTTGCCGAGGATGACGGTGAGCAGGTTGTTGAAGTCGTGCGCCACGCCCGAGGTGAGCTGGCCCACCGCCTCCAGCCGCTGCATCTGGCGCAGCGTCGCCTCGACGCGCTCGCGCTCCTCGATCTGCTCGGCGAGTTCGCGGTTGCGCTGGGCGAGGACCTCGGCGGCGGCCTTCTCGGCGGTGATGTCGCGCCCCACCGCATAGAACGCCTCGCCCTCCGGCACGGCGGTCCAGGAGATCCAGCGCCAGCTGCCGTCGGCGTGCTTCAGCCGGTCCTCGAAACGCTCCACCACCTCGCCCCGGGCGAGGCGCCCGATGATGTCGTCGGCGGCGGGCAGGTCCTCCGGATGGATCAGAAGGCTGAGGTTGCTGCCCACCAGGGCGTCCGGGGCGTAGCCCAGCATGGAGGCCCAGGCGGGGTTCACCCGCACCAGCCGCCCGTCGAAGCCGGCCACCGCGAACAGGTCGCGGCTGAGCCGCCAGATCCGGTCGCGCTCCGCCGTGCGCTCGGCCACCTGGCGCTCCAGGTCGCCGGTGAGCCGGCGCAGCGCCTCCTGCGCCTGCCGCTCCTCGGTGATGTCGCGCACCACGCCCACGAAGCGGGTGCACACGCCCTCCTCGAACTGCGCCTGGCCGCGCGTCGCGATCCAGCGCTCGACGCCCGTGGGGGACACCGAGCGGAACTCCTCGGCGAAGGCGCCGGTGGCCTCCGGCGTCCAGGTGGTCGCCGCCTCCACGGCCCGGTTCACCCGGTCGCGGTCGTCCGGATGCATGCCCTCCAGGAAGGCGTCGTAGTCGACGACCGCGTCGCCCGGCAGGCCGAACATCGCCTTGCAGCGCTCGTCCCAGAGGAGCGCGCCGGTGCGGGGGTCGAAGTCCCACAGTCCGAGCTCGGCGCCCTCGATGGCCAGGCGCGCCCGCATCTCGCTGCGGGAGAGCGCCTGCTCGGCCTCGCGGCGGTCGCGCCGCTCGCGCGCCTGGTCCAGCGCCCGGTCCACGGCGGTCGCCAGCCGGGTCAGGTTGCGCTTCATCACATAGTCGGTGGCGCCGCGCTTCAGGGCGTTGGTGGCGAACTCCTCCCCCACCACACCGGAGACGAAGATGAACGGCGTGTCCGGCTGCAGGGCGCGGGCGATGTTCAGCGCCGACAGCCCGTCGAAATCCGGCAGCGAATAGTCGGCCAGGATGATCTCGCAGTCGCCCTCCTCGAGGGCGGTGACGAACTCGCGGCGGTTCACCACCCGGCGCAGGCTGAAGACCAGGTCGGCCTTGGTCAGGTGGGCGGCGAGCAGCTCGGCGTCGATCTCGCTGTCCTCCAGGAGGAGGATGCAGATCTCGCGCCCCTGCGGCCTGGCTCCGGAATCAGGCATCGGCGGCGGTCCTCGGCGGCGGCTCGTTGAGGATCGCCCAGAACATGCCGAGGTCCTGGATCGCCTCGAAGAAGGCGTTGAAGTCCACCGGCTTCACGACGAAGGCGTTCACGCCCAGTTCGTAGCTCTTCACCAGGTCGCGCTCCTCCCGCGAGGAGGTCAGCATGACCACGGGGATCTGCCGGCGGAGGCTGTCGCTCTTGACCTTCTCCAGCACCTCCAGGCCGTCGACCTTGGGCAGCTTGAGGTCCAGCAGCACCACCGCCGGATCGCCCGGCAGGCGCTCGGCGTGCTGGCCGCGCTGGTACAGGTAGTCCAGGGCTTCGGCGCCGTCGCGGGCGACCACGATGTCGTTGGCGAGCTGGCACTTGGCCAGCGCGGCCAGGGTGAGCTCCAGGTCCCGGGGGTTGTCCTCAACCAGCAGGATCGGTCTCAGGTCAGCCACGCGTGATGTCTCCTTTTCGCGCGCTCTCGCGCCTTGGCAGGGTGAAGGTGAAGGCGGCGCCCCGGCCAAGCTCGCTGGTGGCCGAGATGGTTCCGCCGTGCCGCTCGACGATCCGCTTGCAGAGCGCCAGGCCGATCCCGGTGCCCTCGAATTCCTCGGTGCGGTGCAGGCGCTGGAAGACGCCGAACAGCTTGTGGGCGTAGGCCATGTCGAAGCCCACGCCGTTGTCGCTGATGGTGAAGCTGACGCCCTCCGGGCGCTCCTCGCCCTCGACGCGGATCTCCGGGCGTTCCCGCGGCGCCGAGTACTTGATGGCGTTCTGGATCAGGTTCTGCAGCACCTGGCGGATCATCGCCGTGTCGCCCCAGGCGGGCGGCAGCGGCGCCACCTGCCAGGCGATGTCCCGGCCCTGCAGGTCGGGCTCCATGGACCGCCGCACCTCGGCGATCAGCTTGCCCATGTCGATCCGGTCCTTGGCCAGGGTCGTACGGCCGAGCTGGGAGAAGTTCAGAAGGTCGTCCACCAGCCGCCCGGCGGAGAGGCCGGACTCGCGGATGCTCTGCAGGTAGTGCCGGGACTTGGGATCCAGGTCGGGCTCGCGGTCGGCCAGCAGCTCGGCGTAGCCCACGATGTGCCGGAACGGCGCGCGCAGGTCGTGGGAGATGGAATAGGAGAAGCTCTCCAGCTCCTTGTTGATCGCCTCCAGCTGGGTGGTCAGCTCCGCCCGCTCCTCGGCGCGGCGCAGGACCAGGCTCTGGATCGCGCTGCGGAACCCCTCGGCGCTCTCGATCTCCGCCGCCGACCACGGCAGGCTGCGCAGCCGCACCTGCTCGCGCCAAAGCTCGAAGGACTTGCGCGGATGCAGCCGGTCGGTCCCGGGCTCCACCGGCTTCGACGGGTCGCCGCTCCAGTCGATGGTCCGCACCACCTCGGGGCGGAACCACAGGATGTAGTCCGAGTGGAGCTGCGAGATCGAGACCGCCAGCAGGCCGCTGGCGCGGTCGGCGTAGGCCACCGCCTCGGGCCAGGCCTCGGCCATGGACTCCAGCGCCGCCACCTCCTCGCCGGCCTCGCCCAGGGCGCCGGCGATGCGGCGGATCTCGTCCGGCGGCGGGGTGAGCCCGACGGCCAGGACCTTGTCGCCGCGCACCACCGCCGCGCCGGCCGCCCGGGTGAGGGCCGACCAGAGCTCCGCGTTGTTCACCAGACCCGACTCGAACCCCGGCGCGAGCGCGAGCTTCGCTAGCAGTTCGGTCTCCACCTGCTTGAGCGCCAGCCGCTCGGCGGTGCGCTGCGCCTGCTCCCGGGCCTCGATCTGCAGCGACAGCACCTGCCCCAGGATGTCGCAGGCGGTCCGCACCTGGGCGTTCACCTGCCGCGGCGCCCGGCTATGGCCGGAGATCAGGCCCCAGAGCCGTCCCTCCACCAGCAGGGAGATCGACATGGACGAGCCGGTGCCCATGTTGCGCATGTATTCCAGGTGGACCGGCGAGACGCTGCGCAGCGCCGCCTGCGACAGGTCCAGAGGCTTTCCGTCTACCGGGCTCAGCGCCGGCTCCAGGGGCGACGGGACATAGTCGGCGCTGGCGATCAGCCGGATGCGGTTCTGCCGGTAGAGCTCGCGCGCCTGGGCCGGGATGTCCGAGGCCGGGAAGCGCTGGCCGAGATAGGACGGCAGCACGCCGTCGCGGTCCTCGGCGAGCACCGTGCCATCGCCCTTCTCGTCGAAGGAATAGAGCATCACCCGGTTGAACCCGGTGATCGCCCGGACCTCGGTCACCGCTGCGGCCGCGATGGCGGGCACGTCGCCGGCCTGGCCGATCGCGTCCAGGAACCGGCGCAGGCGCGGATAGAGGCCCTCCAGCGTCTCGGCCTCGGTGCGCGGCGGGTCCTCGAACTCCAGGACGAGGCCCTGCGGCGTCACGTGGCCGGCCACCTGCAGCACGAAGGCGCCCAGCGTCACCGTGCGCAGGAACTGCGGATCGTCGTTCGCCAGCCACCGGCGAAGTTCGCTGGTGAGCTGCAGGGCCTCGGGGAGGTCCGCCAGCGACTCGCCCGGCCCGAGCGGCAGGCCGGAGATCGCCGCGAGATTGGCGCTCGCCTGCAGCCGCGTGAAGCTCTGCGGATCGACGACCAGCAGCGCCCCGTGCGGCTGGATCCCGCCGGGGATCCGGATCGGCTCCGCGGCGCAGGCGTCGAGGTCGAGGGCGGCGGGCGGCGGCAAGGTCTCGCTCATGCCGCCAGCCAGTCTTCGAGCAGGGCGAAGGTCTCGCAGGCGCCCGCCGCCGCCCGCTCGCGGTCGGGGTCCTGGGCGGCCAGGAAGCCCTGGAAGCCGCGCCACATCTCCCCGGTGCGCCGGCCGTAGGGATCGAAGTAGGTGATGCCGCCGGACGGCGCCCACCCGGCCCCGGCCAGGGCCCGGGCGATCAGCTGTCCGCCCAGGGTCGAGCCCTCCATCACATACAGCGAGCCGAGGGTCGCGGCCTCGTCGTCCGCCAGGCCCTCCGCCGCCCGGCAGACCGGCAGCGCGCGGATCTCCGCCGTCGTGCGGCCCAGGGCCGCCAGGTCACGCCGCAGGTGCGGCAGCCGGGCCCGGGGGGCGTGGAAGGCCGCGAACTTCGAACGCTGGCGGATGGCGCACTCCCAGACCGCATGGAAACCGTGGAAACGCTCCAGCACGCGCACGAAGCGCTGTCTGTCGAGTGGCTGACTTAGGAGGCTAAGAGACTGCTCGAGCCGGCTGTGGGCGGCGGCGGTCTCGCGGCGCAGGTGCGAAGCCAGGTCGGGCGGATTTTCAGGGGCGCTGGTGCGCCGGGTACGAGGCATCGCGGGCGGAACACTTCCTGTTCAGCCCCACCCGACGCCCGCGAAAAAACAACATACGTGTACGGGGCGCAAGCGTTCATGCGCCCCCGAAGCCTCGCAGCCGGCGGCTATGCTGTCCTAACCCCCCGGCCCAAAACGAGTTCAAGCTACGCCGTGAAAAATTCTGCGCCGCCAGGTGATGAGCGCCGCGAGGCGCGGAACATCATCTGACAATCCGCGGAACGCGCCTTTCGCGCACCGGCTTTATGCCCCCGCCTGAACTTGTGTCGTTTCAACATCGCGCCCTTGCGGCGGCGCGTGAGCTTAAGGTGGGCTGGTGGAGTCTTTGGAGCTTTGGGGCGGTCATGAGTGCACCGTCAATCGCGTGCGCAACCGCTACCTCGATCAGACGGTGCTGTCCGGACACCAGGACCGGCCGTCCGACCTGCGGCTGTTCGCCGAGCTTGGCCTGAAGGCCCTGCGCTATCCGGTCCTGTGGGAGAAGGTCTCGCCCGAGCGCCCGGACCGGCGGGACTTCACCTGGTCCGACCAGCGGCTGAACGAGATCGCGCGCCTGGGCATGCGCCCGATCGTCGGTCTCTGCCACCACGGCAGCGGGCCGCGCTACACCAGCCTGGTCGACGACCAGGGGTTCGCCGCCGGCCTCGCCGTCCACGCCCGGGCCACCGCCGAGCGCTACCCGTGGGTGCGCGACTGGACGCCCGTCAACGAGCCGCTGACCACGGCCAGGTTCTCCGCCCTCTACGGCATCTGGTACCCGCACACCCGCAACGAGGGCGCCTTCTGGCGGGCGCTGTTGAACGAGATCGACGCCACGCGCCTGTCGATGCGCGAGATCCGCCGGGTCAACCCGCACGCCCGCCTGGTGCAGACCGAGGACCTGGGCTTCAGCCACGCCACCGCGCCCATGGCCGACCAGGCGGCCTTCGAGAACGAGCGCCGCTGGATCACCTGGGACCTGCTCTGCGGGACCGTGACGCCCGCCCATCCGCTGTGGGCGCGGATCGCCGCCTGGGGGCTGGCGGACCGGCTCCGGGCGATCGCCGACGACCCCTGCCCGCCCGACGTGCTGGGCCTCAACCACTACCTGTCCAGCGAGCGCCTGCTGGACCATCGCGTGGAGCTCTACCCGGAGGCGCTGCGGGGCGGCGACGGGCCCGGGCCGTACGTCAACATCGAGGCCGTGCGCACCGTCGCCGGCGGTCCCCTGGGCGTCGGCGCCCTGCTCGACCAGGCCTGGGCGCGCTACGGCCGGACGATCGCCATCACCGAGTGCCACAACGGCTGCACCCGCGAGGAGCAGATGCGCTGGTTCGACGAGGTCTGGCGCGCCGCCGAGGCCGCCCGCGCCCGCGGCGTCGACCTCACGGCGGTGACGACCTGGGGCCTGCTGGGCTCCTACGACTGGAACCGCCTGCTCGCCGAGGAGGCCGGGTTCTACGAGGCCGGGGTCTTCGACCTCGGCCATGGCAGGCCCCGACCGACAGCCATGGTCCCGCTGCTGAAGGCCCTGGCGGCCGGCCGCCGCCCGGACGCCCCGGCCCTGAAGGGCCTCGGATGGTGGCGCCGCGCCGACCGGTTCTTCGACCAGGTGGTCGAGCTGCCCGAGCCCGGCGCCCGGCCGGAGCCGCCGGCCGCCGACGTCGAGGCCGCGCGGCCGCTGCTGATCGTCGGCGCCCGCTGCGCCCGGCGCGACGCCCTGGTCCACGCCTGCGAGCATCGCCACCTGGCCCACCAGATCCTCGAGGCCTCCGCCAGCGAGCACGAGGCGCTGCCCGCCCGCCTCGCCGAACGGGTCGCCGAAGCCGATCCCTGGGCCGTCGTCAGCCTGGCCGCGCACGCGGAGGGCGACCTCGCCGCCGTCGCCGCTGCGCGCAGCCTGCCCTTCGCCTCCTGGCGCATGGGCCCACCCGCGCCGCCCGCCCGCGGCCCGGCCCTGGCCATCGGATCGGACGACCTGATCACCCGCCACGACCTGCAGGCGTTCGCCGGCCACGTGCTGGAGAGCCTGCGCGCCGGGGAGCGCTTCCGGGCGGCGTCCGACCGCACCGCCCCGGGCGTCTACCTGCCCGACGCCGCCAACGCCGTGCTCGACCTCTTGATCGACGGCTGCCGCGGCGCCGTGCGCCTGACCTCGCCGCCGAGCCTCTCCTGGGCGGAGCTCGCCTGCTACATCGCCCGCGAGGCCGAGCTGGACGCCTATCTGGTGGAGCCGGTGCAGACGCCGCGCATCGGCCGCGCCGCCAGCCGTCCCGCCGCGGCGGCCGAGGGGGTGGAGCTCGTGCTGCCGGGGCTGTCGAGCGCCGCCTCGCGGGTGGTGGCCACCTGGAAGCTGGTCACCGCCGGCCGCAACAGCTGCCCGGCCGAGGCCGCCGAGGACGCGCCGGCGATGCGGCACGCGGCGGAGTGAGCGCCGGGCGTCAGGGCTCCGGATAGGACGCGGCGGGAGCCGGAGCGCCGCGTCCTCCCGCAACAGCCGCCCGCTGCGCGACGGGCCAGGCTCGGGGTCGGGGATGGAGCCGCGCCGCCAACTCCCCTGTCACGGCCTGCAGATTTCCTGCGGGCGGCTCGCCTTGCGGGCCTCCGACCCCTCCTCTAATTGACGCCCAGGGCCGACCCGCCCGCCATCACGGCGAGCGGAGATTTTCTTTTGATGTAAGGTCCCAGCATGGACGCCCGCCTCGCGCCCGCCCCCTTCACCGAGACCCGCGACAGCCGCTTGCCCACGCCCTCCGCCGCCACGCTCACCCACCTGCAGCGCCTCGAAGCCGAGAGCATCCACATCATGCGCGAGGTGGTCGCCGAGGCGACACGCCCGGTGATGCTCTATTCGATCGGCAAGGACTCGGCGGTCATGCTGCACCTGGCGGCCAAGGCCTTCTATCCGTCGAAGCCGCCCTTCCCGCTGCTGCACGTGGACACCACCTGGAAGTTCCGGGCGATGTACGAGATGCGCGAGCGGATGGCCAAGGAGCTCGGCTTCGAGCTGATCGTCCACAAGAACCCCGAGGCCGAGGCGCGCGGCATCAATCCGTTCGACCACGGCCCGCTGCACACCGACATGTGGAAGACCGAGGGCTTGAAGCAGGCCCTCGACAAGCACGGCTTCGACGCGGCCTTCGGCGGCGCCCGGCGCGACGAGGAGAAGTCCCGCGCCAAGGAGCGCATCTTCTCGTTCCGCTCGGCGCAGCACCGCTGGGACCCGAAGAACCAGCGCCCCGAGCTCTGGCGGCTCTACAACACCCGCAAGAACCCCGGCGAGAGCATCCGCGTCTTCCCGATCTCCAACTGGACCGAGCTCGACATCTGGCAATACATCCACCTGGAGAACATCCCGATCGTGCCGCTCTACTTCTCGCAGGAGCGGCCGGTGGTGGAGCGCGACGGGACGCTGATCATGGTCGACGACGACCGCTTCCCGCTCCTCGAGGGTGAGACCCCGCAGATGCGCTCGGTGCGCTTCCGAACCCTCGGCTGCTACCCGCTGACCGGCGCGGTGGAGAGCACTGCCGCCACCCTGCCCGAAATCATCCAGGAAATGCTGCTCACCACCACCAGCGAGCGCCAGGGCCGGGTCATCGACCACGACCAGGCCGCCTCCATGGAGAAGAAGAAGCAGGAGGGCTATTTCTGATGGCCCACCAGTCCGCGCTCATCGCCGAGGACATCGAGGCCTATCTCGAGTCCCACGAGAAGAAGTCCCTGCTCCGCTTCCTCACCTGCGGCTCGGTGGACGACGGCAAGTCGACCCTGATCGGCCGGCTGCTCTACGATTCCAAGATGATCTTCGAGGACCAGCTGGCGGCCCTCGAAGCCGACTCCCGGAAGGTCGGCACCCAGGGCGGGGAGATCGACTTCGCCCTCCTCGTCGACGGCCTCGCCGCCGAGCGCGAGCAGGGCATCACCATCGACGTCGCCTACCGCTTCTTCTCCACCGACAAGCGCAAGTTCATCGTCGCCGACACTCCCGGCCACGAGCAGTACACGCGCAACATGGTGACCGGCGCGTCCACCGCCGACGCCGCCGTCATCCTGATCGACGCGCGCAAGGGCGTGCTCACCCAGACCCGCCGGCACAGCTATCTCGTCAGCCTGCTCGGCATCCGCCACGTGGTGCTGGCGATCAACAAGATGGACCTGGTCGGCTGGGACCAGGAGCGGTTCGACGCCATCGTCGCCGACTACCGCGAGTTCGCCGCCCAGATCGGCCTCACCGACTTCACCGCCATTCCGATGTCGGCGCTGAAGGGCGACAACATCACCGAGCCCTCGCCGCACGCGCCCTGGTATTCCGGCCCGCCGCTGATGCGCTGGCTGGAGGAGGCGCCGATCGAGGACGACCTCCGCGAGAAGCCCTTCCGGATGCCGGTGCAGTGGGTCAACCGCCCCAACCTCGACTTCCGCGGCTTCTCCGGCCTGGTGGCCTCCGGCGTCGTCCGGCCGGGCGACAAGGTGAAGGCCCTGCCCTCCGGCCGCGAGAGCACGGTCGCCCGGATCGTCACGATGCGCGGCGACCTGCCCGAAGCCGTCGCCGGCCAGTCGGTGACCATCACCCTCGCCGACGAGATCGACGTCAGCCGCGGCGACGTCCTGGCCGCCGCCGCCGATCCCCCGGCCGTCGCCGACCAGTTCGAGTGCACCCTCGTCTGGTTCGACGACGAGCCCATGCTGCCCGGCCGGCCCTACCTGATGAAGCTCGGCGCCCGCACGGTCTCGGCCCAGGTCACCGAGCCCAAGCACAAGGTCAATGTGAACACCCTGGAGCGCCTGGCGGCCACCCGCCTGGAGCTCAACGAGATCGGCGTCTGCAACCTGGCGCTCGACGCCCCCATCGCCTTCGATCCCTACGCGGAGAACAAGGACCTCGGCGGCTTCATCCTCATCGACCGGATCTCCAACCGGACGGTGGGCGCCGGCATGCTGCACTTCGCGCTCCGCCGCAGCCAGAACATCCACTGGCAGGCGCTGGATGTGGACAAGGCCGCCCGCTCGGCCGCCAAGGGCCAGAAGGCGCGTGTCGTCTGGCTCACCGGCCTCTCCGGGGCCGGCAAGTCGACCATCGCCAACCTGGTGGAGAAGCGCCTCCACGCCGAGGGCCGCCACACCTATCTGCTGGACGGCGACAACGTCCGCCACGGGCTCAACAAGGACCTCGGCTTCACCGAGGAGGACCGGGTCGAGAACATCCGCCGCGTCGCCGAGGTCGCCAAGCTGATGGTCGACGCCGGACTGATCGTGCTGGTCTCCTTCATCTCGCCGTTCCGCGCCGAGCGGCGGATGGCCCGCGACCTGCTGGAGGACCGCGAGTTCGTCGAGGTGTTCGTCGACACCCCCCTCGAAGAGGCCGAGAAGCGCGACGTGAAGGGCCTCTACGCCAAGGCTCGCGCGGGCCAGCTCAAGAACTTCACCGGCGTCGACAGCCCCTACGAGCCGCCGGAGCGCCCGGAGATCCGCATCGACACGACGAAGCTCTCGCCGGAAGAGGCGGCCGAGAAGATCTTCGACTGGCTGGAAGGCGGCGGCTTCGATCCGGTGATCTGACGCTCGCGCTTTCTTGAACGAGCGGTCGGAACTGTCGCGCTTGGCGGCGGTTACCCCCGCAGTCCCGGCCAAGCCGGGCCATGAAGCCCTCGAGTTGAGGCCCGGCGACCCCGCATTCCGGTCGCCGGGCCTTTTCGTATCTGGCCACGGCCCAGCTTGTTCGGTCATCCTGCCCCCCGGGGATTGGGGGAACGATCCATGGGCTATCTGTTCATCGGGCTGCTGCTGGCGGGCGCGGTCGCCGCCGTCCTGGCCACGCGGCTCTCCGTCCGGGGCTGGGGCCCGCCGACCTTCGCCCAGGTCTCCGCCGTCACCCTCACGCCCCTGTCCGTGGTCTTCGGCTTCACGGTCGCCTTCCTGGCGGCCCAGGTCTGGGGATCGTGGGACCGCGCGGTGGGCTTCGTGGGCCAGGAGGCCAGCGCCCTGCAGGAGAGCGTGGTCCTGGCCGACGCCCTGGATCCCGCCCTGGGCCGCGCGCTGCGCGCCGACCTCGCGACCTACGCCGCCTCCCTCCCCGCCGAGTGGCGCGCCATGGAAGGCCGGACCGAGACCCTGCGCGCGCCGTCCGCCGGACTGATGCAGGCGCTCCACCGCGTCGCGACCTATCGGGCCCCGAACGCCGCCGCGGCCACCGACCGCATCCTGGCCTCCCTTGATGCGGCGCTCGACGCCCGCCGCCACCGCATCCTGCTCAGCGAGACCGGCGCGCTCGGGCCCGGCCGGTGGCTGGCGGCCACCATACTCGCCATGTGCCTGCAGCTGACGATCGCCATGGTCCACGCCCACGACCGCCGGGCGCAGGTCCTGACGGTGGCGGTCTTCACGGTCGCCGCGGTCACGGCGCTCGCCATGGTGGCGGCCTTCGACCAGCCGTTCCGGGCCACGCCGGCCGGCGTCCAGCCGCATGCGCTGCTGGAACTGGCCGCAGCCTCCGGCGCCTAGAACTCCAGGACGATCTTGCCGAAGTGCTCGCCGCCGGCCATGGCCGCGAACGCCGCGCGCGCCTCGGTCCAGGGGTAGACCTTGTCCACCACCGGCCGGATGCGGTGCAGCTCGATCGCCTTGCACATGGCCTCGAACATGTCGCGCGAGCCCACGAACACGCCCTGCAGCTTGGCCGCGTTGCCGATCAGGGCCGCGGGGTTGAAGCCCTCGCCCGCCCCCGCCACCACGCCGATGATGGCGATGTGGCCGGCGATGCGCACGGCGCGCATGCTCTGCTCGATGGTGCCGCCGCCGCCGACCTCCATGATGAAGTCCGCGCCGCGCCCGCCGGTCGCCTCGCGCACCGGCTTCGACCAGTCCGGCGTCTGGCGGTAGTTGACCAGGTGGTCGGCCCCCAGGCCGCGCGCCCGCTCCAGCTTCTCGTCCGACGACGAGGTGATCAGCGTGCGGTAGCCGGCGGCGTGCGCGAACTGCAGGCCGAAGATCGAGACCCCGCCCGTGCCCTGCAGCACCACCGTGTCGCCCGGCTGCAGCTTGGCGTCCTCGAACAGCGCCCGCCAGGCGGTCAGCGCCGCGCACGGCAGAGTCGCGACCTCCTGGTCGGTGAGGAACTCGGGGACCTTCGACAGCCCCTCCTGGCTGAAGGTCTGCAGCTCGGCGCCCGCCCCCGGGATCGGGAAGCCCAGCGCCGTCATCGCCTTTTCCAGCGTCGGCGGACCGGAGATCCAGCCCTGGAAGAACATCGTCGCCACCCGGTCGCCCGGCTTGAAGCGCGTGACCCCCTCGCCCACCGCCTCGACCACGCCGCACCCGTCGGAGAAGGGCGTGATCACGTCCGTGGTGCTGGCGGAGCCCCGGCCGTACATGCCGTTGACCATCAGGAGGTCGCGGTAGTTCAGCGACACCGCCTTCATTCGGACCAGCACCTCGCCCCGGCCGGGCTTGGGATCGGGCAGCTCCACCACCTTGAGGGCGTCCAGGCCCCAGGGGGCGGCGACGTTCAGTGCGCGCATGGTCAGTCCTCCTGCGGGCGATTTGCCGCCGGGCTCAGCCCGCCCGCAAGCCTGTCCCCACGTCAGGGCGCCGTCCGGAAGCCCCCCCGCCGTGACAGCGTCCCTGGCCCTCCTCCTCGATGGAGGAGGGTTGGGTGGTGGTGTGTCTGCTGAGCCGACGGAAGGGCGCCGTTGGGCGCCGCGCCCACTCGCGCTCCTCGCCCCGTCGCCCTGCACTCACCACCATCCCTACCCTTCCTCCATCGAGGAGGAAGGACGCGAGCTCGTCGGCGACTGAGGACCCTTCGACTAGCTCAGCCCCGCACGCCGGGCAGCAGGGCCCTCTCCCCCCACTGGCCGGGATCGTGGCCGTAGATCATCACCGTCTGCGGCCCGCGCATCGCCATCAGGGCGTCGAGCGAGCGGTTCATGGCGGCGTGGTCGGCATAAGCCGGGAAGTTGCGGCTGACGGCGGACTCGGCGGTGTAGCAGGCGTCCCCCACCAGGATGTGGTCGCCCTGGTCGCTGCGCACCCGCAGCGACTGGTGGCCGGGCGTGTGGCCGTGGCTGGGGATGCAGGTCACCGAGCCGTCGCCGAACAGGTCGTGCTCGCCGTCCACGAGCCGCAGTTGGTGGCCGAGGTCGAAGAACCGCTTCGGCAGGAAATAGCGCCGCGAGGTCTCCTCGTCCGCCCCCGCCGCCCACTCCTTCGACTGCACCACCAGGGTGGCGTTGGGCAGCGCGCTCAGGCCGCCGGCGTGGTCGAAGTGCAGGTGCGAGAGCACCACGTAGCGCACCTTGGCCGCGTCGATCTCCAGCCGCTCCAGGTGGCTGGCGACCGTCTCCTCAGCCGTGAGCGAGACGTCCATGCCACCCTCGCGGAGCCGCTGGCGGTAGGGGTCGTCGGCGTCCTGCATGTCGTCGTGCAGGCCCGCGTCGAACAGGGCCACGCCTTCGGGGTGCTCGATCACATAGAACGGCACCGGCACGGCCACCCGCTCGGCGGCCATGCCGAGGCCCGCGCCGGGGCTGTGGAACTGGCCGCAGACGCAGCCGAACAGGCGGGTCATGGTCGCCTCCCTCTCGGACGGCCCCTTCAGGCGGGGTCCAGGCGACGCACTCCATAGAGCCTGACCGCCCCGATCAAGCCCGCAATGCAAAGCGCGGCCATGAGCAGGTAGCCCTGGGCCCCGTAGCGGTCGAACAGCCAGCCCGAGGCGATGGTGGCGAGCCCGGCGAGCACGCCGCCCGAGAGCGCCGAGTTGATCGCCTGCGCCGCCGAGGCGTTGCGCGGCGTCGACAGCCGCTCGACGAGCTGCAGGGAAGCCAGGAAGGTCGCCGCATAGCTCAGCACGTGCAGCACCTGCAGCGGGAACAGCAGCCAGAGCGGCGGCGAGAAGGCCAGGGCCACCCACCGGACCAGGGCCGCCGCCCCGCCCAGCACCAGCAGCCGCCGGGGTCCCACGGCGCGCCGCCACGGCTCCATGAACCACAGGAACAGCACCTCGGCCGCCACGCCCACCGCCCACAGGACGCCGGTCATACTCTCGGGGATGCCCTGCTGCTTCCAGGAGAGCGCGGAGAACGAATAGTAGAAGGCGTGGGCCGACTGGATCAGGCCGGCCGACACCACCGCAGTCATGAAGGCCTGGTCCTTCAGCAGGCCGTTGAGACCCGCCATGCGCTCGGCCACGCCGGGGGTCGGCCCGCCCTCGTGCACCTCGTCGGCCGGCAAGAGCAGGCGCGCGCCCAGGCTGGCCAGGGAGGCGGCGGCCACCATCCAGACCAGCACCAGCTCCGGCGAGCCGCGGGCCACCAGCCAGCCCACCACCAGGTTGGCGACGATGAACGCCGCCGAGCCGATCCCCCTGGGCCAGCCGTAGTTGAAGCCGTCCCGCGCCGCGCGCCTGAGCACGATCACGTCGGTCAGCGGCGACAGCGTCGAGAACATCGAGGAGGCGGCGAACCAGACCACCGCCCACCAGGCGAAGCCGAACGGCAGGGCCATGAGCGCGAACAGCCCCGCCACCGCCGCGGCCATCAGGATCAGCGCGGTGCGCCGCAGCCGGAAGCTGTCGGCCCACACCGCCAGGAGCGGGGCGGTGAAGGCCCTGGCCAGCATCGGCAGCGACAGGATCAGCCCGATCTGCGCCCCGGACAGACCCCTGTGCTCGAACCACACCGGCAGGTAGGGCGAGCTCGCGCCCGTGCCGATGAAGATGGCCCCGTAGTAGAGCCCCATGCGGACGGGCGGCGACATGGCCGCCTTCTAGCCGGAGTCGGCGCCCCCGCGCGCGCCTTGCGGCTTCAGGCCGAACATCCGCCGCACCGGCGGCCACGGCCGGATCGCCAGGTGGTAGGTCGCCAGCGGCAGGAGCCCTGCCGCGCCCAGCAGCAGCACGACCTCCAGCGCCAGGGGAAGCCGCAGCGGGAAGACGAGGTAGGCCACGGCGAGCATCGCCGGCTGGTGCAGGACATAGACCGGCAGCACCGCCTCGTTGAGGTAACCCAGCGCCGCCGACGGCCGGTCCAGCCAGCGCGCGGCATAGCCCGCCACGGCGAGCACGGCAGTCCAGCCATAGGCGCCCTGCAGGGCGCGGTAGAGGATGGTCCGGCCGAGGTCGTCCGGCTGGGCCAGCACGGCCGCGCGGGCCGTCAGGTACAGCGCGAGCAGCGCCAGGGCGGCGGCCAGCAAGGTCCGCCGCCGGGCCCGGACCACCGCCCAGGCGTCGTCGCGGAAGGCGAGCAGCGCGCCCGCGGCGAACAGGCCCAGCCATTTCAGGTGTGCGCCCCCGTCGTTGTAGAGCGCGTGGGTGACCGGGGCGACGGTCCCGATCAGGACGTCGGTCGCCGCCATCCAGATCCCGGGCGCCGCCAGCAGCAGGGCGAGCGGCGGGACGGGCGCGGCGCGACGCCGGAACATCGCGGCGGCGGCCGCCAGCAGCAGGGTGTAGGGCAAGAGGTAGACCAGGAACCAGAGGTGGTCCCAGGTCGGCATGGGCCGGCCGAGCGGGGCGATCAGGCTCCGGTCGCTCGCCAGGTAGGACGTCAGCCAGAAGTCGAGGTAGCCCTTCGCCGTGTCGCCCTGGGCCAGCAGCTGCACCCAGACCTGCAGCGGGTTCACCAGCAGCATGCCGGTCAGGATCACCGGCCCCAGCCGCGCCAGCCGGTCGAGCGCGAAGCGGCCGGGCCCCAGCTTGCCGATCAGGAACCGGCAGGCGACGCCCGAGATCACGAACAGCAGCGCCATCCGCCAGGGGCTCAGCGCCTCCAGCAGCCACTCGACCGCCGGATAGGTGACCGGGCTCTTCAGGTTGTAGTCCCAGCCCGAATACATCAGGCCCACGTGGAAGAGGATCAGGCCGCCGAAGGCCAGCACCCGCAGCCAGTCCAGGAAATAGCGTCTCGTCGGCATCCCGCCCTCCGTTTCGGGAGAGCTGGCCCGCGTCTGGCGGGGCGCGCGCCCCGGTTCCTGCAATTTGCAGGATCTGGCGCGGCTATGCGGAATCCGGCGCGTCCGCCGCGGCGAGCCGGCGGGCGCGGTACTCCGAGGGGTTCAGCCCCATCACCTCCCGGAACCCTCGGCTGAAGGTGGTCATGGAGTCGTAGCCGCACGACAGGGCGATGGTCAGGATCGGCGTCCGCCGCTCCGCCGGGTCGGCCAGCCGGGCGCAGGCGTCGCGGACCCGGTAGGCGTGCAGGAAGGCGTTGAAGTTCCGGAAGCCGAGCCGCTCGTGGATCAGGCCGCGCAGGCGGTACTCCGGCACGCCGACCTTCGCCGCCAGCGCCGCCAGCGACAGGCGCGGCTCGTGGTGGACCCTACCCTCCGCGAGCAGGCGCTCCAGCCGGGCCAGCGCCAGGTCGTCCTCCTGCCGGCGGGTCTCGGCGGCCCAGGGGCGCCGCCTCGGCTCGGCGCCCAGGTAGGGCCCCACGTCCCCCGCCATCAGCCTGGCGACGATGAACAGCACCAGGCCCGCGATCACCGCGGTCAGCGCCACATGCCCCTGGTAGTTGGCGTAGGCGCCCTCCGGGATCACCAGCCGCAGGAGGAGGCTCGAGGCCACCCCGTTCACCGCCAGCACGATCGCCAGCACGGCCCGGCTGCGGCGGCGCGCCTCCACCAGGTCCGTGCGCCAGTAGGCCAGGGTCCAGGCGATCGCCAGGATCCCGAAGCCGAGCTGCAGCAGCGCCGAGGCCAGGCTCAGCGCCCGCTCCGCCCCGACGGCGTAGGGCGCCGCCTCCAGGCCGAACTGAAGCCCGAGCAGCAGCCACAGCCACGCCGGAAGCCGCCCTCGGTCAGTGAACAGCGAATAGGCGAGCATCGCGAACAGTCCGGGCGCCAGGTTGCGGACCACGTCGAGCGCCGGCGCCACTCCGCCGAAGTCGAACCTGTAGGGCTGCGGGATCCACGGCCCGTACTCGGCCCGCCCCAGCGCCACGTGCGCCACGCCCGCGACGCACACCGCCGCCACCAGCCAGGCCTCCCGCCGCCGCGGATAGGCGCCCGCCACCCGCGCCCCGATCAGCAGCAGGCCGGCCATGGTCACCAGGTCCAGGCCCAGCAGTGCGAACGCCACGGACGCCCCCCTCGGTCCGATCCCCCTCCGGCAGGCTACAGCCGAACGCCGTCCCCCGCACCCGCCGCAGATCGCCAGCGCTTTTCTTTGGCCCTCCGCCCGGGCCGGGTTACCGTCTGACCCACGGCCACGAAGCCCCTCGTCCATGTTGACGTGAAACGGCGAAAAAAGAGCGCGGGAGGGATGGATGTCAGGCGGGAACAGCCGCGATCGTGAGCTTCGGGACCGCGCGGCGGCGGTGATCCCGGGCGGGATGTACGGCCACCAGTCGGTGGCCCTCCTGCCCGACGACTACCCGCAGTTCTTCGAGAAAGGCGAAGGCGCCCACATCTGGGACGCCGACGGCCGGCGCTACCTCGACTTCATGTGCGCCTACGGACCCAACCTGTTCGGCTACGCCAACCCCGAGATCGACGCGGCCTATGTCCGCCAGCTCGGCCAGGGCGACACCCTCACCGGCCCGACGTCCCTGATGGTGGAGCTGGCCGAGGCGCTGGTGGGGATGGTCGGCCACGCCGACTGGGCGATGTTCTGCAAGAACGGCACGGACGCCACCTCCATGGCGCTGGTCGTCTCCCGCGCCCACACGAAGCGGAAGACCGTCGTCCGGGCGAAGGGCGCCTACCACGGCGCGGCCGCCTGGTGCACGCCCAGGCCCGCGGGCGTGATCGAGAGCGACCGGGCCCACCAGATCTTCTACGACTACAACGACGTGGCGAGCCTGGAGGCCGCGGTCGCCCAGGCCGGCGACGACCTTGCCTGCATCTTCGCCGCCCCCTTCCGGCATGACGCCTTCATCGACCAGGCCGAGCCCGACCCCGCCTATGCCCGGCGCGCCCGCGAGCTCTGCGACGCGACGGGCGCCCTGCTGGTCGTGGACGAGGTCCGCGCCGGCTTCCGGCTCGCCCGCGACTGCTCCTGGAGCCGCATCGGCGTCGAGCCCGACCTCTCCACCTGGGGCAAGTGCCTGGCCAACGGCCACGCGCTGTCGGCGCTGCTGGGCTCGGACAAGGCCCGCGCGGCGGCGGCCTCAGTCTATGTCACCGGCTCCTTCTGGTACGAGGCCGCGCCGATGGCCGCGGCGCTGGAGACCCTGCGGCTGATCCGCGAGACCGACTACCTGGAGCGCATCACCGCGCTGGGGACCCGGTTGCGGGGCGGCCTCGCCGAGCGCGCCCAGGCGGCGGGCTTCGGCTTCCGCCAGACCGGCCCGGTGACCATGCCGCTCTTCCTGTTCGACGACGATCCGGACCTCCGGAAGGGCTTCTGCTTCGCCTCCGAGATGCTGGCGCGGGGGATCTACACCCACCCCTGGCACAACATGTTCCTGTGCGCGGCCATGACCGACGCCGACATCGAGGCCACGCTGGACGCCGCCGAGGGCGCGTTCGCCGCGCTGAAGCGCCAGGCCGGTGGTCTCGGTCCCGTCGACAAGCTCGCCTTCCTCTCCGCCGGAGCCCGCTGATGCCGAAGATGACCACCTATTCTGAGTACGACGGCCTGGGGCTGGCCGAGCTGGTGGCGAAGAAGGCCGTCACGCCGGGCGAACTGGTGGAGGCCGCCATCGAGCGGATCGAGGACCACAACCCGACCCTGAACGCGGTGGTCCACAAGGGCTACGACGACGCCCGGCGCTGGGCGACCGGCCCCCTGCCCGACGGGCCGTTCAAGGGCGTGCCCTTCCTGATCAAGGACCTCGGCGCCCAGGTGAAGGGCTGGCCCCGCACCTCCGGCAGCCTGTTCGCCCAGGTCGCGGCGGACACCGAGGACAGCGAGCTGGTGAAGCGCTACCGCGCCGCCGGCGTCGTCCTGCTCGGCAAGACCAACACGCCGGAGTTCGGCATCCCCGGCGTCACCGCCTCCGAGCGCCTCGGCTCGTGCCGCAATCCCTGGAACCCGGACCACATCTCCGGCGGCTCGTCCGGCGGCGCGGCCTCGGCCACGGCGGCGGGCATCGTGCCCATGGCCCACGCCAGCGACGGCCTGGGCTCGATCCGCATACCGGCCGCCTGCTGCGGCCTGTTCGGCATGAAGGTGACCCGCGACCGCACCCCGATCTGCGAGGTGTCCGACGGGGCGCTCGGCTTCTCGGTCCACCACGTGGTGAGCCGCACGGTGCGCGACAGCGCCGCCATGCTGGACGCGACCGACGGGGCACAGGCCAATGATCCGTTCCAGGCGCCGGCCAAGGACGGTCCCTACCTCGCCGAGGTGTCGAAGAGCCCGGGCAGGCTGCGCATCGCCTGGTCGGCCGAGACGCCGAGCGGGCGGCCGATCCCGGACGAGATGATGGCGGCCCTGCTCCGCACCGTGGACCTGCTCAAGGGCCTCGGCCACGAGGTGTTCGAGCGCGGGCTGGGCGTCGACCAGCGCCTGCTCTACCGCGCCCAGGGGCTGGCCAGCGCGTCGAACTTCTCCGCCAATGTCCAGCGCTGGGTCGAGGCGCTCGGCCGTGAGCCCGAGGAAGGCGAGCTCGGCCCGCTGGCCCGCCGCGGCTACGAGGCCGGCAAGCGGATCAGCGGCCAGCAGGCCTTCTGGGGCTTTCAGCAGCTGCGCCTGATGAACCGCCAGATCCTCGCCGCCTTCGAGGACTTCGAGGTCTACCTGAGCCCGGTGATGGCGACGCCGGCCCCCCGCGCCGACTGGCTGGATCCGCTCACCGACGACCTCAAGGAGTTCGATCGGCGGCAGGCGGCCACCTACCCCTACACCCCGCCCTTCAACTTCACCGGCCAGCCGTCGATGTCCGTGCCGCTCTGGCAGTCGGAAGACGGCCTGCCGATCGGGATGATGTTCTCCGGCCGCTTCGCCGACGAGGCGACGCTCTACCGGCTGGCCGGCCAGCTGGAGAAGGAAGCCCCCTGGAAGGACCGCCGGCCGCAGGTGTGGGGCTGATGGGGCCCTGGCTGGCGGCGGCCGCCCTGCTGGGGCTGGCCTCGGTGGGCTTCGGCGCGTTCGGCGCCCACGGCGTGAGCGATCCGAAGGCGCAGGAGTGGCTGCGGACCGGCGCCCTCTACGGCTTCGTCCACGTGCTGGCGGTGTTCGCCGCCGGCTGGCTGGGCGCCCGGCTCGCCCCGCCATTCTTCCTGGCCGGGGTGGTGATCTTCTCCGGCTCGCTCTGGGCCATGGCGCTCGGCGCGCCGCGGGTCCTGGGCGCGGTGACCCCCATCGGCGGGGTCGCCTTCATGGTCGGCTGGGCGGTGCTGGCCTGGGCCGCGCTCCGCGCCCCTCAGGCCTGAGCCTTCGGCAGGGCGAGGGTCCTGAGCGCTACGGCCGAGCCCGCCAGCGTCGCCAGCATGACCAGCGCCATCGGCCGGGGCGTGCCGTCGTGCAGCACGCCTGCCGCCGCCGAAGCCACCGCGCCGACCCCGAACGACGCCCCGCCGAGCAGGGCCGAGATCGAGCCGGACCGCCTGGGATCGACGTTCAGCGCCCCGGCCATGGTGTTGCCCTGCATGAAGCCGTAGGTGGCCAGGAGCCCGAACAGCAGCGGCAGCACGGTCCAGCGTTCGCCGATCCCGGTCACCGCCGCCAGCGCCAGCAGCACGGCCATGCCAACCGCCACCAGGCTAGCCCGCGACAGCACCTCGTCCGGCGTCGCACGGCGCAGCAGCACGCGGTTCACCTGGTTGGCCCCGATGATGCCGGCCGCGTTCAGCCCGAACACCCAGCCGAACTGCGCCGCGGGCACCTCGTAGATCTCGATCAGCAGCTCGGGCGAGGAGGAGATGTAGGTGAAGAGGGTCGCCCCGTTCAGCGCGCCCGCCAGGCCGTAGCCCACCAGCCGGGGCTGCCTGAGCAGGGCGAGGTAGGCGCGCAGCGGGCTCTCCGACCGCGCCTGGGCCGACGTCTCCTCCGAGCGCGACTCCTGCATCCGGAAGAAGGCCGCCAGGCCCACCAGCACGCCGAAGGCGGCCATGAACCAGAAGATCGTCCGCCAGCCGCCGAGCGCCAGCAGGGCTCCCCCGAGCAGTGGCGCGAGGATCGGGGCCATCCCCATGATCAGCATCATCAGGGAGAGCATCCGCGCCGTCTCGGTGTGGCCGAACCGGTCGCGGACCACGGCGCGGGACACCACCCCGCCGGCGCAGGCGCCCAGGGCCTGGACGAAGCGGGCGAGGATCAGCTGCTCGGCGGTGCCGGCCAAGGCGCAGGCCGCCGAGGCGGCCACGAAGATCGCCGTGCCCAGGAGGATCGGCGGCTTGCGGCCCAGCCGGTCCGACGCCGGGCCGTAGAAGAACTGGCCGATGGCCATGCCCGCCAGGAAGGCCGCCACCGTGGCCTGCGTCCGGCTTGCCGAGGCCGACAGGTCCTCGCCGATCGCGGGCAGGCTCGGCAGGTACATGTCGATGGCCAGCGGCCCCATGGCCGTGAGCGAGCCCAGCAGGATCACGAGGCCCCAGGGCGTGCGCGCGGGTGGGGGCGGTTCGGGGATGGCTGACGTCACGAAAGGCTGCCTACTGTCTCCGCGCCGCCACCGCCACCTCGTTCGGCGGCACGACGTTCAGGGAGGGCCGATATGTCCGCACTCGAGACCATGATGCCGCCGGTGAAGCGGGCGCCGGTGAACGGCGTGGAGATCGCCTACTACGAGGCAGGTCCTCGCACCGGCGTGCCCATCGTGCTCTGCCACGGCTTCCCCGAGCTCGCCTTCTCCTGGCGCCGCCAGATCCAGGCCCTGGCGGACGCCGGGCGCTGGGTGATCGCCCCGGACCAGCGCGGCTACGGCCTCTCCTCGACCCCGCAGGGGGTCGAGACCTACGACATCGACCACCTGACCGGTGACCTGGTGGGACTGCTCAACCACCTTGGGGTGGAGAAGGCGATCTTCTGCGGCCACGACTGGGGCGGGATCGTTGTCTGGCAGATGCCCCTGCTGCACCCGTCGCGGGTGGCCGGCGTCATCGGCCTCAACACGCCCTTCCTGCCCCGCGCGCCGGCCGATCCGATCGCCATCTTCCGCCACCGGTTCGGCCCGGACATGTACATCGTCTGGTTCCAGACGCCCGACGAACCGGAGGCCGTGCTGGGCGCCGACGTGCAGAAGACCATGCGCTTCTTCATGCGCCGGCCCCGCGCCATGCAGCAGGCCGTCGCCCCGGCGGAGGGCGGCTCCACCTTCGCCTTCCGCGACCTCCTGCGGCAGTGGGACGGCTCCGACGACGGCCCGCCCCTGCTCTCTCCGGCGGAGCTGGCGGTCTTCGTCGAGGCCTTCGAACGCACCGGCTTCAGCGGTCCGGTGAACTGGTATCGGAACTTCACCCGGAACTGGGAGCGGGCCGCGGGGCTTCCCCAGCGGGTCGATGACATCCCTTGCCTGATGATCGCCGCGGAGTTGGACGCCGTGCTGACGCCGGAGATGGCGGAGCCGATGAAGACCCTGGTGGGCGACCTGGAGATGCACATGGTGCGCGGCTCCGGTCACTGGACTCAGCAGGAGAAACCGGACGAGGTGAACCGGCTCATCCTCGACTGGATGGACCGCCGCTTCCCGAAGTAGAAGGTCGCATGGAACGCAACACGCCACCGCCCGCCGTTTCCGGCTCCGCCAACCGGCGCGGTCTGTTCCCCGAGAGCGAACCGTTCAACTCCGGCTGGCTGGCCACGGGCGGCCCGCACGAGATCTATTTCGAGGAGTGCGGGATGAAGGACGGCAAGCCGTGCGTCATCCTGCACGGCGGCCCGGGCGGGGCGATCAACCCGACCATGCGCAGGTTCTTCGACCCGGCGAAGTGGCGCATGGCGCTGTTCGACCAGCGCGGCTGCGGCCGCTCGCGGCCGAACGCCAGCCTCGAGGACAACACCACCTGGAGCCTCATCGAGGATATCGAGCGGCTGCGCGAGCACCTGGGCATCGAGAAGTGGTGCGTGTTCGGCGGCTCCTGGGGCTCCACCCTGGCGCTGGCCTACGCCATCACCCACCCGGATCGGGTGGAGAGCCTGGTGCTGCGGGGCGTCTTCCTGCTCACCGAGCGGGAGCTGCGGTGGTTCTACCAGGACGGCGCGTCCATGCTGTTCCCCGACGCCTGGGAGCGGTTCTGCAAGCCGATCCCGCCGGCCGAGCGCGGCGACATGATCACCGCCTACCACAAGCGCCTGACCCACCCCGACCGCCGGGTGCAGGCCGAGGCCGCGGCCGCCTGGAGCCAGTGGGAAGGCGACACCATCTCGATCCGCGGCCCCGAGGCCAGGCCGTCGAAGTTCAACGAGATCGACTTCGCCATCGCCTTCGCCCGCATCGAGTGCCACTTCTTCGCCAACGGCGGCTTCTTCCCGAACGATGGCTGGATCGTGGACAGCGTGGCCAAGATCCGCGGCATCCCCGGCTGGATCGTCCAGGGCCGCTTCGACGTGGTCACGCCGATGGAAGCCGCGTGGAAGCTGAAGACCGCCTGGCCCGAGGCCCGGTTCGAGGTGGTCTGGGACGCCGGCCACGCCTCCACCGAACCCGGAATCGTCGACGCCCTGGTGCGGGCCACCGACCAGGCGCTCACCGTCTGAGGCCGGCACGGCCATGAGCCGGGGCAAGATCGTCCGCGCCTATCTGAAGGCCATCGAGCTGCGGAAGGACGTGCTCGACTTCTACACGGACGACATCGTGCAGGAGGAGTTCCCCAACCTGCTCCTGCCGACCGGCGCCACGCGGACCATGGCCGACCTGAAGGCGGCCAACGCGCGGGGGCAGAACGTGATGCGCTCGGAGACCTACGAGATCCTCAGCCTGGTGGAGTCCGGGGACACCGTCGCCTGCGAGATCATCTGGCGGGGCGTGCTGGCGATCCCGCTGCGCTCGCTGAAGCCCGGCGACACCATGAAGGCCCGCTTCGCCGTCTTCTTCGAGTTCGAGGGGGACAGGATCCGCCGGCAGCGGAATTACGACTGCTTCGAGCCGTTCTAGGCGCGGCTAGGCCGGATCGCGGATCACGTAGGTGGTCAGCTCCACCCAGCTGTCGTCCACGTGGCCCCGCAGCATGACCTCCAGGATCGTGAGGCGGCCGAAACGGTCCGCCGGCCTGGCGTAGGCGCGCCGCTCGACCGTCTCCTTCGCCTCCAGTCGCGTCGTGTCGGTGAAGGGCGCCCAGCCGGCCGCCTGGAAGCGCTGGACGAGGCGCCGGTGCAACGCCACCGAAGGACGACCTCCGGCCAGCCCCACCGTGCACCAGCGGCCATTGACGATCACCGGCGCGCTCACACCCGGCATCCGCAGCTGCAGGACGCCGCGCTGGCCCTCCGCCCCCGCCGGAACCGGCGGCAGCCTCGCCTCGAGCTCGCCGGGAAGCGCCGGACGGAAGCCGTAGGGCGCGAGATCGGCGACGAATTCGCGCTCGAACAGCCGCTCCGCCTTCGCCGCCGGTTCGCAGACCTTCTCGACAGCGAGCACGCCGGCGTCAGCCCATCTCTCCACGGGCGCCGGCCGATCCATCGTGCTGGCGCAGCCGGCGAGGACAAGGGTCGCGACGGCGAGCGTCGCGCGCATCAGAGCAGCGAGCCCTTGCCCGAGGTGATCTCGGAGTAGCGGTGCACCCGCACGCTCATCACCAAGCCGAAGCCGATCATCACCGTCAGCATGACGGTGCCGCCGTAGGAGAGCATCGGCATGGGCACGCCCACCACCGGGGCCAGGCCCATGACCATGGCCCCGTTGATCAGGACATAGAGGGTGAAGGTCGCCGTCAGCCCCGCCGCGGCCAGCCGTCCGAAGTGGGAGTGGCTGATGTAGGCGGTCCTGAGCGCCATGAAGATCACCGCGGCGTAGAGGATCAGGATCGAGACGCAGCCCACGAAGCCGAACTCCTCGGCCAGGGTGGCGAAGATGAAGTCGGTCTGCTTCTCGGGCAGGAAGTTGAGCTGGCTCTGCGAGCCCAGCCCATAGCCCTTGCCCAGCACCCCGCCGGAGCCCAGCGCGATCATCGACTGCAGGATGTGATAGCCCGACCCAGACGGGTCGCTCTCGGGATCCAGGAAGGTCAGCACGCGCTGCCGCTGGTAGTCGTGCAGGACGAAGATCACGAACGGCGGGATGGCGACCAGGGCCGCGGCGATGCCGCCGCCGATCACCCGCCAGTCCAGCCCCGCGAGCACGACGATGGCCACGCCGGTCATGGCGATCAGCATGGCGGTGCCCAGGTCGGGCTGGTGGGCCACCAGCAGCACCGGCGCGCCGATCATCGCCGCCGGGATCAGCAGCCACCAGGAGAGCCTGGCGCTGTCGGCCGAGATGCCGTGGTAGAAGCGCGCCAGCGCCATCACGATGCCGAGCTTCATCACCTCCGAAGGCTGGAAGCTGAACGGCCCGATGGAGAGCCAGCGCTGGGCGCCGAGACGCGTGTCGCCCACCGCCTCCACCGCCACCAGCAGCAGAAGGCCCGCGGCGTAGATCGGGTACGAGAGCGCGAACCAGACCCGGATGTCGATCATCGCCAGCGCGATCATCAGCGCCAGGCAGATGCTGAAGCGGATGACGTGCTTGGCCGCCCAGGGATCCCAGGAGGAGCCGGCGATGGAGAACAGCATCACCGCGCCGGCGCCCGCGATGAGGCACAGGGTGAGCACGAAGATCCAGTCGACCTCGCTAAGCTTGACGATCAGCCGGTCGCGTTCGCCGGGACGGGTCAGGGCGGAGACGGTCACGCGGGACCTCGCGTCGTGGGCGTGGCGGGCGCCGGGCCGGCGGCGGCGGTGGTGACCGGCGGCTGGGCGACGATGGGCGCGTCGGGCAGCAGGTCGCCCTCGGGATCCGGCAGCAGCTCCGGCATCGGCAGCGGCTTCTGGATCCGGCCCATCAGCTCGGGGTCCTTCAGCAGGGCCACGCGCATGATCTCCCGCGCCCGGGGCGCGGCGGCGGTCGAGCCGCCCATGCCGTGCTGGACGATGACCGCCAGCGCATACCGCGGCTGGTCCAGCGGGGCGAAGGCCACGAACAAGCCGTGGTCGCGCAGCCGCCAGGGGCCGCCCTTACCGCGGTGGCCGCCCTTGTCGTAGGAGCGCACCTGCGCCGTGCCGGTCTTGCCGGCCATGAGGATGTCTCCGAGGCCCAGCTGGCTGGCGCGGAAGGCGGTGCCGCCCGCCTCGGTCACCGCGGCCATGCCGCCGCGGACGAGGTCCATGTGGTCCTGCGGGAACGGCAGGTCGGGCACCTCGTAGCCGCGCGGCCGCTCCACCCCGCCCACCGACTTGATCAGCCGCGGGTTCAGCGCCTTGCGGCCGTTGGCGAGCCTCGCGGTCATGACCGCCAGCTGCAGGCAGTTCACCTGCAGGTAGCCCTGGCCGATGCCGTAGCTGAGGTTCTCGCCGGGGTACCACTTCTGGGCGCCGGGACCGCCCTTCTTGAAGTAGGCCTTCTTCCAGGCCTGATCGGGGACGACGCCCTTCTTCTGGCCGGAGATGCCGATGTCGAAGGTCTGGCCGAGGCCGAACTCGCGCGCCACCTTGGCGATGCGATCGGGGCCCACGCGGAGGGCCACCGAATAGAAGTAGACGTCGCAGGAGTTCTTGATGGCGTCACGCATGTTCTGCATGCCGTGACCGCCCTTCTTGTGGCAGTGGAAGTAGCGGCCGCCGAAGTACATCCCGCCGCCGCAGCCGACCCGCGCCTCCGGGTCGATGCCGGCCTCCAGGGCCGCCAGCGCCGTCATGGTCTTGAAGGTGGAGCCCGGCGGGTAGAGGCCGGACAGGCACTTGTCGAGCAGCGGCTTGCGCTCGTAGTTGGCCAGCGAGCGGTACTCCACGCCCGTCAGGCCGCGCACGAAGCGGTTGGCGTCGAAGCTGGGCGCGGACAGCATGCACAGGATGTCGCCCGTGCGGCAGTCCATCATCACCGCGCCGCCGCTCTCCTCCCCGAACACCTCCAGGGCGCGGTTCTGGACGTCGACATCGAGGGTGAGCTGGATTTCCTTGCCCGGCACGGCGGGGATGTCGCCGTCGGGATCGTGGCGCACCTCGCGGCCGTTGGCGTCCACCTCCACCTTCTGGGCCCCGGCCTTGCCGCGCAGGTCGAGGTCGAAGGCCTTCTCCACCCCCTGCTTGCCGATCCGAAAGCCGGGGTGGAGCATGATCGGATCGGCGTTGGGGCCCGTGGGCTCGATGTCGTCCTTGTTCACCTTGGCCACGTAGCCGATCACGTGGGCGAAGGCGCCGCCGTGCGGATACACCCGCACCTCGCCCATGTCCGCGGTGACGCCGGGCAGCTCGGGCGCGCGCACGTTGATGGCGCTGAACTGCTCCCAGCTCATGTCCTCCATCACCGACACCGGCGCACGCTTGGGGGCGTTCTTGATGTCGCGGGCCAGGCGCTTCATGCGCGGCTCTTCGATCGGCACGAAGTTGGCCAGCGTCTTCAGCGTGTCCTCGGGCTTCATGTCCTCGTCGCGCGAGACGAGCAGGCGGAAGTTCGGCCGGTTGGCCGCGAGGATCTCGCCGTTGCGGTCGGTGATCAGGCCGCGCGGCGGCGGCACCAGCTTGAAGTTGAACTGGTTGGAGGCCGACAGCTTCTCGTAGCGCTGGGTCTCCAGGAGCTGCAGGTAGGCCAGCCGCCCGCCGAGCGCGGTGATCCCCAGGCCGGCGATGCCGCCCAGCAGGAAGGCCCGGCGGTGGAACACGCCCTGCCGCTCGTTGACGTCCTGAAAGTAGATGGCGGGTTCGGCCATTCCGGCGCCCCTAGCGGAACCTGACGTCGGCGTCTTCGAACATGTCGATGAGCCGATGTGCGAAGGGATAGAGTATGACTGTTGCCAGATATTGCCAGCCCACGGCGAGCAGGCTGGGCTGCGACTTGGCGTCCAGCATGGCGAACAGGTAGCCGGCCAGCATGGCCGTGGCGACGACCACCCCGTACCAGGCCCACAGGATCGTCCGGCTCTGGCCCGCCATCATGTTGCGGCCGGCCAGCACCACGCCGTAGCCGATCAGCAGGCAGAGCGCCCACATGCCCAGCGGTCCGCCCCAGAAGAGGTCCAGAAACAGCCCCATCGCCAGGACCAGCAGGGGCGCCAGGATCGACGGGCGGATGACTGCCCAGGCGAAGACCACGGCCAGCGGGAAGATCGGCTCGGGCAGGCGCAGGCCCCAGATCCTCAGCGGGATGCCGAAGAGGATGGTGGCGGCCAGGACCTGCAGCATCGGGACGCCCAGCCACCGCCAAGGTTCGAGCGACCGGGCCTGGCTCACGGCGTGGTCCCCGCCGCCTTGGGCGTGGGCGTCGCCGTCCTGGGCGCGGGCGGGGCAGCCTTGGGCGGCGGCGTGGCCGCGGCCTTGGCCGGCGGCGTCGCGGCGGCTTTCGGCGCGGGCGTGGCGGCGGCCTTCGGCGGCGGGGTGGCCGCAGCCTTGGGCGCCGGAGCCGCGGGCCGCGGCGGCGTGGCGCCCGCGGGCGCATTGGCCGGGGGCGCCGCGGGGCCGGCGGCCGGTGCGGTCGCGGTTCCGGGCGCCGGCGGCGTGATCTTGGGCGCAGGCGTGACGACGGGCGGCGGCAGGGTCGGCGCGCCGGCGGTGGGCGGCGGGACCTCGGTCCGCAGCAGCTCCTGCTGGTTCACCAGCTGGGTGAAGTCCTGGAACAGCAGTATCCGCACGAAGTCGATGGCCGAGCGATCCGAGGCCAGCACCACGCGCCAGCGGCCGTCCAGGCCCTTCACCGCCGTCCCCACCGGCAGCCCGCGCGGCAGCACGCCGCCGTCGCCCGAGGTCAGCACCCGATCGCCCTGCTTCACGGGATCGAGGCCCCGCAGGTACTCGAGCTTGGGATTGGGTCCGCCGTCGCCGGTGAGGATGGCCCGGGAATTGGTGCGGTCGATCATCACCGGGGTGCGCGAGGCGATATCGGTGAGCAGCAGGATACGGCTGGCGCCGTCCGTGACGCCGATCACCCGGCCCACCAGGCCATGCTCGCTCATCACTGGATTGCCCGGCTTCACGCCCTTCTCGCGCCCGGCGTTGGCCAGGCGGGTGTTGGCGTAGGGGCCGCGGCTGTCGGTGACGATGCGGGCCGCCACCATCGGGATCGGCGGATCGGTCTTCAGCCCCAGCAGGGTGCGGTAGCGCTCGTTGGTGTCGCGCAGCGCGATGGCCACGTCCCGCCACTGGCGCATCTCGCGCAGCTCGGCCTTCAGCCGGCGGTTCTCGGAGACGGCGAAGAAATAGCCGCGGACGCTGTCGACCCCGGCGCCGGTCCAGCGACCAGGCGCGGACAGCACCTCGCCCACCGGCGTCAGGACGCGGTCGGAGACGCTGCGGCTCGCGCCGTAGGCCTCGCCCTGGAAGGTCTCCCGCCGGTCCGACAGCAGCACGGCCGTCGCGGCGACCCCGGCCACGATCAGCGCCACGGCCGCCGTCCAGGTCAGCGGGACCTTCAGTTCACCAAGCGGACTGTCCCGTAAGGACACCTAAGCCTCGTCTGCGAGCGCCCCCCGGCCGCCCCATCGCGCCGAGTCGTTAGGTTGCTAGGCTAGCGTGGATTCCAGCACGCCCTTCATCCATTTCGGATGCTCGAGCACCTTGCCGCACCCCAGGGCGACGCAGCTCAGGGGATCGTCGGCGACGGTCACCGGCAGGCCGGTGTGGTCGCGGATCTCGGCGTCCAGGCCGCGCAGCAGGGCGCCGCCGCCGGTCAGCATGATGCCCTTGTCGGCGATGTCGGAGGCAAGCTCCGGCGGGGTGGCTTCCAGCGCCATCTTCACCGCGTCGACGATCTGGCCGACCGGCTCCGACAGGGCGTCCGACGCCTGCTTCTCGGAGATGCGCACTTCCCGCGGCACGCCCTGCATCAGGTCGCGACCCTTGACCTCGATCGACAGGCCCTCGCCGTCGGCCGGAGCCCGCGCGGTGCCGATCTCCTTCTTGATCCGCTCAGCGGTGGTCTCGCCGATCAGGAGGTTATGGTTGCGGCGCATGTAGCTGATGATCGCCTCGTCCATCTTGTCGCCGCCGACGCGCACGGAGCGCGAGTAGACGATGCCGGAGAGCGAAAGCACGGCCACCTCGGTGGTGCCGCCGCCGATGTCGACCACCATCGAGCCGGTGGGCTCGTGGATGGGCAGGCCCGCCCCGATCGCCGCGGCCATCGGCTCGTCGATCAGGCCCACGCGGCGGCCGCCGGCGTTCAGGCAGCTGTCGTTGATGGCCCGGCGCTCCACGGCGGTGGCGCCCGACGGCACGCACACGATCACCTTCGGGTTCACGAAGCCCTTGCGGTTGTGAACCTTGCGGATGAAGTACTTGATCATCTCCTCGGCGACTTCGAAGTCGGCGATGACCCCGTCGCGCATGGGGCGGATGGCTTCCATGTGCCCGGGCGTGCGGCCCAGCATCTGCTTGGCCTCGATGCCCACCGCGTGCACGACCTTGCGGCCGCCCACGTTGCGCAGCGCCACGACCGAGGGCTCGTTGAGCACGATGCCCTTGCCCTTCATGTAGATCAGGGTGTTGGCCGTCCCGAGATCGATGGCGATGTCGTTGGAGATGGCGCCGAAGAGGGATTGGATCATGCAGGGCCCTGGGGCATGGGGGCTGAAACGTGCGGTCCGCCGGTTGGAGCGAACGACCTGAATTGCGCAGGAGATTGCGCTGAGTCGCACCGCTTGACTGGCAGGTTCGTACCCCCTCTGCCCTGTGGTTTGGGCGAATTCAAGCGTGAAAGAGCGGTGTGCGCTTTCGCGTCGCGCGCGAGTTTCACCTCGGCAGTTCGCCTAGGAATCGCCACCTTCCGGCGCCTCGGGCGATGAGCCCCACACCAGGTCGCGCGCGATGGGGTCTCGCAACGCTTCTGTCGGACGGCCGACAAGCCTGACCTGCCCCTCGTCCAGCACGGCGACGCGGTCTGAAAGCCGGACCACCTCGTCGAGGTCGTGGCTGACCAGCAGCATGGGGATCGAGAGCCCCTGGCGGAGGCCGGCGATCTCGGCGTGCAGCCGCGTGCGGGTGCGCCGGTCCACCGCCGAGAACGGCTCGTCGAGCAGCAGGACCATGGGATCGCGGGCGAGCGCACGGGCGATCGCCACGCGCTGCCGCTGGCCGCCGGAGAGGGCGTCGGGCTTGCGGTCCTGGAGCCCGTCCAGATGGACCCGGGCGAGCAACTCGGACGCCCTGCCCCGCCGATCACCACGGGGTACGTGACCCATGGCCGCGGCCACGTTGCCGAGCGCGGTGAGGTGCGGGAAGAGCGCGTGTTCCTGGAAGACGAGCCCCACCCGGCGGCGGTGGGCCGGCAGGTCCACGCCCGCCGCGCTGTCGAACCACACCTCCCCCCCGCAGGCGATGCGGCCGGCCCTGGCGCGATAGAGTCCCGCCACGGCGCGCAGCAGGGTGGTCTTGCCGGCGCCGGACGGCCCCACGACGCCCAGCACCTCGCCCGGCGCGCAGGCCAGCTGCAGGTCGAGCGGGATCGGCCCGGCCTGGCGCAGCGCCACCTGAAGCCCCTCAGCCATGCCGCCGCCCCACCCGCCCGCCCAGGCCGTAGACGATGGCGATGGTGACCACCGAGAAGGCCAGCAGGGCCGCGCTCATGGTCCCGGCCGCGGCGTGGTCGAAGGCCTGCACCCGGTCGTAGATCGACAGCGACAGCGTGCGGGTCTCGCCCGGGATCGAGCCGCCCACCATCAGGACCACGCCGAACTCGCCCAGCGTGTGCGCGAACGTGAGCGCCAGCCCGGACAGCACGCCCGGCCAGGCAAGCGGCAGTTCGATGCGCCAGAAGGTCCGCCAGGGCGAGAGCCCGCTCACCCACGCCGCCTGCCGCACGTCGGTGGGCAGGGTCTCGAAAGCCCTCTGCATCGGCTGGACGGCGAACGGCAGGTTGAAGATCACCGAGGCGACGAGCAGGCCCGCGAAGCTGAACGCGAGCGGCCGGCCGAACACCTCGGTCCACGCCTGCCCGAAAGCGGAGTTCGCACCGAAGGCGGTGAGCAGATAGAAGCCGAGCACGGTGGGGGGCAGCACCAGGGGCGCGGCCACCAACGCCTCCCAGAGCCCCTTGGCGGGCACGCGCCGGAACGCGAGCGTGCGCGCCAGCACCAGCCCCAGCGGCAGCAGGATCGCCGCCGTCCAGCCGGCCAGCTTCAGCGAGACGCGGAAGGCTTCCCAGTCCACGTCAGCGCCCGGGCAGGCTGAAGCCGTAGCGGGCGAAGATCGCCCGCGCCTCCGCCCCCTGCAGGAAATCGTGGAAGGCCCGCGCCGTCGGCCCGGCGCCCTTCAGCACCACCGCCCGCTGACGGAGCGGCGCATGCCAGTCGGCGGGCAGCAGGACGAAGGTCCCGGCCGCCTTCACCTGCGGCGTCGTCGCCAGCGACAGCGGGATGATCCCGGCCTGGGCCGCGCCCGACGTGGCGAACTGCGTCGCCTGGGAAACGTTCTCGCCCAACACCAGCCGGGGCTCGGCGGCGGTCCACAGCCCCGCCCGCTGCAGCGCCTCGCGCGCCGCCCGGCCGTAGGGGGCATGGGCCGGGTTGGCGATGGCGAGCTTCCTCAGCCGGCCGTCCCGCAGCGCCGCGCGCAGGTCGCGGAGGCCCGCGTCAGCCCGCACCGGCGAGCCCCGCGGCGTGAAGATGCCGATGCGCCCCACCGCGTAGAGCTCGCCTGCGCCGTCGGTCCGGCCCGCCCTCTGCAAGGTGCGGACATAACCCTCGTCCGCCGACAGGAAGACCTCGTAGGGCGCGCCGTTCTGGATCTGCTGGGTGAAGCTGCCCGACGAGCCGAACACCAGGCGCACGGACCGGCCGGTCTTCCGCTGGAACGCCTCTGCCACCTGCGGCAGGGCGGCCTGCAGGTCGGAGGCCGCCGCCACCGTCGGCGCGCCTTGCGCGCAGGCCGCGGCCGGGCCGAACAGCAGGATCGCCAGGACGGCGAGCAGACCGGCGCGCATCCCTACTCCACCGCCAGGATGACGTGCGGCGCCTTGACGAGGGCCGTCACCGCGTCCCCGACCGAGAGCGCCATGGCCTCTGCGCTCTCGCGCGTGATGGCGGCGGTCAGCGTCTTGCCCTCGGCGATCTCCAGGACGATCTCGCTCGACACGGCGCCGTCCTCGCGCCGCACGATGCGCCCGGCAAGCTGGTTGCGGGCCGAGGTCATCAGCCCCTCCCCCTTGGCCAGCACGACGAAGCTCGACTTGATCAGGGCGACCGCAGGGCGGCCGGGCGCGAGGCCCAGCTCGTCCAGGCTCTCGCGGGTGACCACCGCGGTGATGCTCACGCCCGGAGCCACCTCCAGCGTCACCTCGGCGTTCACCGTGGCGGCGTTCACGTGGGTCACCACGCCGCGCAGGGCGTTGCGCGCGCTCGTCCTCATCCCAAGGCTCCAGAACAGGGCGCCGGCGTCGTCGGCCAGCCCGCGCTCCAGGCGCTCGGCGACGCCCGCGAGCTCCGTCTCCACCCGGCGGAAGGCGGCCACCACGGCGCGGCCGCGGGGCGTCAGCTCCGCCGCCCCGCCGCTCCGGCCGCCGGCGCGGGCCGCCACCAGGGGGGCGTCGAAGAGATTGTTGAGCGCCTGCACGGCGTCCCAGGCGGCCTTGTAGCTCACGCCCGCGCGCTCGGCGGCGGCGCGGATCGAGCCCAGCTCGCCCAGCGCCTCGAGAAGCGCGATGCGCTCGGTTCCGACCCGCGATCCGTCACGGGCCAGCGAAAGGGCGGCGCTGAGCGCGGTCATGGGCGTTATGTAGCTGAACTACATAACGGCGTCACCTGCCTCCGGGCAGGACGAAGCCGTAGCGGCGGAAGGCGGCGCGCGCCTCGGGGTCGCGGAGGAACCGGTAGAAGGCCTCCGCCGTCTGGCTGCCGTCCTTCAGGAGCACCGCTCGCTGGCGCAGCGGATGGTGCCACTCGGCAGGGATCAGGCTGAAGGTCCCCGCCGTCTCGATCCTGGGCGTCCGCGCCAGGGTCATCGGGATGATCGCCGCCTGCACGCCGCCGGAGGTGATGTGCTGGGTCGTCTGGCCCAACGTCTCGCCCAGGGTCAGCTTGCCGCGCACGTTCATCCAGACGCGAGCCCGGGTCAGCGCCTCCTTCGCGGCCAGGCCATAGGGACCGCCGCTGGGATTGAGGATGGCCAGCCGCTGCAGCCGCCCATCCTTCGCCGCCGCCCCCAGGTCCCGCAGACGGCCGTCGGCGCGGATCTTGGAGCCCTTCGGCAGGAACAGGCCGATGCGGCCGATGCCGTAGAGCGCGCCGGAATTGGCCGTGCGGCCCGCACGCTCCAGGCGCTGCACATAGCTCTCGTCCGAGGCCAGCAGCAGCTCGTAGGCGGTCCCGCCCTTCTGGATCTGGTTGGCGAGCGCGGCGCTGGGGCCGAACACCAGCCGCACCGACTTGCCGGTGCGCTTGTGGAACGCGGCTGCGACGACCGGCAGGGCGTCGGCAAGGTCGGCTGCGGCCGCCACGGCGGGAGCGGACTGGGCGTGCGCCGCCCGCGGCGCCAGGGCGGCGGCGATGGCCAACTGCAAGGCGGCGCGCCGGGACTGCATGGGTCTCTACTACAGCGCGGAATCGCCGCTCGCCAAGGCGGTTCAGGCCCGGATCAGGGCCTCACACACGGCGCTCACCTGCCCGCCGGATTCCTTCACTCCGCCGCCCACCGCATAGATGCGGCCGTCCACCGCGACGCCGGCCAGGCCGTGCCGCGGCGTTCGCATGGGCGGCAGCGCCGTCCAGGCGTCCGCCCGCGGGTCGTAGACCCACGCGTCGGGGATCACGCCGGGGCCGCCCTCGCCGCCGAAGACATAGAGCTTGCCGCCGGCCGCGGCGCCGCCGAGCCCGCCCGCCGGGCGCGGCATCGGACGCAGCGTCTCCCAGCGGTCGGTCCTGGGATCGTAGCGGTCCAGCTGGGCGGAGTTGCCGCCGCCGACCCGCCGCCCGCCGGCCAGGTAGAACAAGCCGCCGATGGCGGCGCCGGTGGCGCTGTTGCGGGCCAGGGGACACGGCGCGGCGGTCTCCCACCGCTGCGTGCGGGCGTCGAACACCTGGTGGGTGGCCACATCGCCGTGGTCGGTCCACTGCCGGTTGGCCTCGCCCTTCGGCGCGCGGCCGCTGGCGATGTGGATGCGGTCGCCGAGCGTGACGGCCACGGTCTCGCACTGGACCTGCGGCATCTCTGGAGCGGGCGTCCAGGCGGCGCCGTCGAAGGCCACGGCGTCGCGGATGGCGACCCAGCCGCCCTGGTCCGTCACCCGGAAGCCGCCGAAGGCGTAGAGCCGGTCGCGAGCTACGGCCAGCACCGGGTGGTGGCGCGGGAACGGCAGCCTCGGCCCCTCGCGCCAGCGGTTGGCCTTCGGGTCGTAGAGGCCGATGCGGTCCTGAGGGTTGATCCCGCCGCGCAGGCCCTGGGCGCCCGGCGCCATGCCGCCGGCGATCACCACCTGGCCGCGGAAGGCCGCGCCATAGACCTCCTGCACGGGCCAGGGGACGTCGGCGCAGGCCTGCCAGCGGGCGGCCGCCTCCGCGGCGGCGGGCAGGAAGCCGGCGGCCAGGCCGGCGGTGAGCGTGCGGCGGTCGATCATGCCGCCATGGTGGCGCCTCAGCCCAGCGCCGTCATCACCACCCCGCCGGCGGCGAGAGCCCCGCCGACCCACTGGCGCAGGGACAGCTTCTCCTTGAACAGCCGATGGCCGGCGGCCGCGGCGATCGGCGCCTCAATCACCCCCACCGCCCGCACGGGTCCGGCCGGCGCCAGCGCCAGCGCCCCGAACCAGCAGGCCGAGGCGGCCGAGCCGAAGAACCCCGCCCCGAGCGACGAGCGCCAGGAGGCGGCCACGGCCTTCAGCGCCGCCGGGCGGGTCGCCGCCAGCAGGGCGGTGAGCACGAGTGACTGCATGAGCTGGGCGGCCACCAGCGCCGCGGACGCGGAGAAGATCGGATGGTCCGGCTCCAGCGCCAGGCCCGCCTGCCGGTAGCCGTTCAGCGCGACGGCGAAGCAGAGGCCGGAGAGCAGCCCGAGGCCGGCCCCGGTCAGCGCGCCCTGCCCCGCCCCGCGCTTCGGCCAGGAGAGTACGACGAGGCCCGCGGTCGTCAGCGCCACGCCGGCCCAGGCCGCGGCGGCGAGCCGGTCGCCCAGCGCCAGCCAGCCCAGCAGGGCCGCGAACGGCAGCGAGGCCTGCTGCATCATGGTCGCGACGGCAAAGCCCGACCGGTGCATGGCCATCAGGAGCGCCCCCGTGGCGCCGACCTGCGCCAGGGCGCCCAGCGCCGCGCCGATCCAGAACCGCGGCGACGGGTCCGGCTGCGGCGCGTCGGTGAGCGCCCACACCACCGCCAGCAGGGCGATCGAGAACGGCAGGCCGAACAGGAAGCGGACCAGGGTCGCGCCCCACGGGCCGGCGTCGCCCACCAGCCCGCGCTGCAGCGCATTGCGCGCCACCTGCAGCGGCGCGGCCGCTGCGGTCATGATGATCCAGAGCATTCCGCACAAATCCGCTCGTCCCCGGCCAGCGGAGCGGCGAAGCCGCGGAGACCGAGCCGGGAATCCAAGCTGAGGTCCAGCCTGTGGAGAGTCCGCCTGGGTCCCGGCTTTCGCCGGGATGAGCGGTGGGCGTCAGAACCCGCTCGCCACCCGGGCGTCAGGCGCGCTCTTTTCCTTGCGGGCCATGAGGTTGTTGAGCGCGTTCACATAGGCCTTGGCCGAGGCGGTCAGGGTGTCCGTGTCGGCCGCCTGGCCGGTGGCGATGCGGCCGTCCTCCTCGAGGCGAACCGAAACCTGGGCCTGGGCGTCGGTGCCCTCGGTGACCGCGTGCACCTGGAACAGGCGCAGGATGGCGTCGTGCGGCACCACCGCGTGGATGGCGTTGAACACCGCGTCCACCGGGCCGTCGCCCGTGGCGTTGGCCGACTTTTCCTCGCCGTCGATGGTCACCGTCAGGAAGGCCTCCTGCGGCCCCTCGGTGCCGGCGATGACCCGCAGGTGCTTGACCTGAACGCGGTCGGCGGCGCTGGCCAGGGCGTCGTCCACCAGGGCCACGATATCGTCGTCGAAGACGTGCTTCTTCTTGTCGGCCAGATCCTTGAAGCGCTGGAAGGCCTCGTTCAGCGCGTTCTGGCCCAGCTCGTAGCCCAGGTCCTTCAGCTTCTCGCGGAAGGCGTGGCGGCCGGAGTGCTTGCCCATGACCAGGTTGGATTCGATCTGGCCCACGTCCTCGGGCTTCATGATCTCGTAGGTCTCGGCGTTCTTCAGCATCCCGTCCTGGTGGATGCCGCTCTCGTGGGCGAAGGCGTTCTTGCCGACGATCGCCTTGTTGAACTGCACCGGGAAGCCGGTGATGGCCGAGACGTAGCGGCTGGCCCGCGTGATGTGCTGGGTCTCGACGCCCGTGAAGTAGGGCAGCCGGTCGCCGCGCACCTTCAGCGCCATGACGATCTCTTCCAGGGCCGCGTTGCCGGCCCGCTCGCCGATGCCGTTGACGGCGCACTCGATCTGCCGCGCGCCGCCCTGGACGCCGGCGATGGAGTTGGCGACCGCCAGCCCCAGGTCGTTGTGGCAGTGGGTGGAGAAGATCACCTTGTCCGCGCCCGGCACGTTCTCGATCACGTCGCGGAACAGGTCGGCGTACTCGCTGGGATAGGTGTAGCCCACCGTATCCGGCAGGTTGATCGTCGTGGCCCCCGCCTTGATGGCCGCCTCCACGCAGCGCAACAGGAAGTCGCGCTCGGTTCGGGTGGCGTCCTCGGCGGACCACTCCACGTCATCGCACAGGTTGCGGGCATGGCCGACCGAGCGGGTCACCATCTCCAGCACCTGCTCCGGCTCCATCTGCAGCTTCCACTTCATGTGGACGGGGCTGGTGGAGATGAAGGTGTGGATGCGGCCGCGCTTGGCCTTCTTCAGCGCCTCGGCGCAGCGGTCGATGTCGGCCATGCCGGCGCGGGCCAGGCCGCAGACGGTGCTCTCGGTGACGATCTCGGCGATGGCGCGGACGGACTCGAAATCGCCGTTGGAGGCGATGGGGAAGCCCGCCTCGATCACGTCGACGCGCATCTCCTCCAGGATCTTGGCGAGCTCGATCTTCTCTTCCAGCGACATGGAGGCGCCGGGCGACTGCTCGCCGTCGCGCATGGTGGTGTCGAAGATGATGACCCGGTCCTGGTCGGAACGGGCGGCGGTCGCGGATACGGCTTCCGAAGCGGGGACGGTCATGTGGAGATCTCTTCGCGGGGTGTTCGGTTGGACGGGCGAGGGTTTGAAACCCCTGAGCGCCCGGCCGCGAAGTCTCGCGTGCCTAGAGAGGCGCCCAGGGGCGGCTAAGCCCCAGCGAAAGGAGAAGCAGGCTGTCGAGCCGCGTGCGCATGCGAGGCTTCTAACCGAATCCGGGCGCCACTCGCAAGACTGTTCCCCTAAGCGCGGCCTTACGCCGCTCGGGAAGCAGATTTTGCCCCCGCCCAGCCATGACTCAGTGGCTCATGTGCCCCGCGGCGATGATCCGCTGCACCGACGGCCGCGCCCGGACCCGTTCCCGGTGATCCAGCACGCGGGGAAACTGCGCCGGGTCCACGCTGTCCTCCTCCAGCCAGTCGGCCAGGGTGAAGAGATAGCCGTCGCAGACCGAATAGGCCTCGCCCAGCACCCACGGCCCCTTCAGGAGCTCGGCGTCGATGAGCCGGAAGCACTCGGCGATGGTTTGAGGGACCTTTCGGCGCATGTCCTCGAACGCCGCCTCGGTGTCGGCCCACCGGTAGCCGCGGTGCTTGTGGGCGTGCGCCACGTGCACGGTGGACGCCAGGTAGCTGTTGAACGACACCGCCTGGGCGAAACCCCAGGGGTCGGCGGGGGCCAGCCCCGCCTCCGGCCAGGCCTGGGCCACGTAGCTGAGGATGGCCACGTTCTCGGTCAGCACGCCCCGGTCCGTCACCAGGGCCGGCACCCGCCCCTTGGGGTTGATGGCCAGGTACTCGGGCCTGCGCTGGTCGCCGTCGCGCGTGCTGGTCCGCACCACCTCGTAGGCGGCGCCGGCCTCCTCCAGGGCGATCAGCGACGCCAGCGAACAGGAGCCCGGCGAATGGAACAGCTTCAGCATCACCCCTCCTCCCGCTCCACCCGGTCCTCCCGGCTGCGCAGCCACTTGCGGGCGTACCAGCCGATCACCAGCCACAGCGCCACGATCAGCGCCAGCCACAGGACGTTGTGGCCGTCCTCGCCCTTCATCACGTCGACGATGGAGGCCCCGGCGAAGGCGGTGAGCACGATCTTCGGGACGATGCCGATCGCGGTGCCGGCGAGGAAGTGCCAGAGCCGCATCGGCGTCACCCCGGCGGCCATGTTGACCACGATGAACGGGGCGGAGGGCACGAGGCGGACGATCAGGCTGGCGTAGAAGCCGTTGCGGCCCACGAGCTTCATGAACCGGCGCAGCCCCTCGCCCGAGAAGGTCTCCAGCACCCGCGCCCCGGCCAGGCGGCCGATGAAGAAGCCCACCGCGGCCGAGACCATGGTGCCGATCCAGGAGTAGGCGAAGCCGGTCTCCGGTCCGAAGGCGACCACGGCGGCCGCGATCAGCATGAACTGCGGCACGCCCACGAAGGCCAGGATCGCGAAGGCGGCCACCGCCACCGGCAGGGCCCAGGCGCCGCTCGCCGCGCCGAGCCAGGTCTCGACCGCCGCCTCGCCGTCGAAGCCCAGCACCTGGGCCCCGAACAGGAAGACGACGCCCACCCCGCCGAACAGGACGAAGGACACCGCGAGCGCCCGCCAGGCCTTGGCGTCCATGTCCGTCAGGAACTGCAGGAGGCGGCGCATCGCCGCTGAGGTCGCCGATCAGCGATGGCGGGTCAAGCGTGGCCTTGGCGCCCTCCGGTGCCGCAGACTAGGCTATGGCCAAGGTTGCGTCTCTGGGTGCCCCAGCGTCTCGGATGCCGCATGCAACGCGGGGACTCCATGCCGACGTACGCTTTCGAGACGATCACAGCCGAGCAGGCCATCGCAATCGCCCAGACCGATCGGGTCACCGTTTCGTCCGGGTCCGCCCGCCAGACCACGATCCTTTATCTGCCCGACGGCGCCGTCACCATGATCGTCGGCGACCATTCCGTGACGTTCGGCGCCAACCTGTCCGTGATCAGCCGGCAAGGCGGTCTCACCTTTCAGGATGGCACCACGATCTACATCGGAGACGATACCGACAACGGCCGCGATCAGGGCGCCCAAATCGGCAGCGGAGCCATCTACGGCGGCGCGGGGGACGACGAGTTCACGGCCGCCCGCGGCGCCTTCCTGATCCAAGGCAATCAAGGCTCCGACACCATCTGGGCGCACGCCAACAGCAGCAACACGATCTACGGGGGCCAGGGCAACGACCACATCAACTTCTACTTCGTCGGCGGATCACCCGCAGGTCAGAATTTTGTCCAGGGCAACAAAGGCTTGGACACTATTCAGGGGTCGACGGGCAACGACACCCTGCTCGGCGGCCAGGGCGATGACCGGCTCTCATCGGGTGGTGGGGTCGACTTCATCAACGGCAACCTCGGCAACGACTATATCGAAGGCTCGGGTCTTCTGCTCGGTGAAGACGGGGCGGACGTGATTGTCGCGGGCACGAGCGGCGTCAACAGCGTGCGGGGCGGCGACGGCGACGACCGGATAACCGCCTCCTCCCTCAGCAGTCAGGGCGGCGTCGCAGGCGCCGAGAACCTGATCTGGGGGGACCAGGGAAACGACGTGCTGATCTCCCTCAGCCCCGAGCGCGACGAACTCTTCGGCGGCGTGGGCGACGACACGATCCAGAGCCAGGGGAACCGGCTCGGCGTGGGCGACCTGCTGGACGGCGGCGATGGCAACGACAGTCTGGCCGCGTTCGCCGGCGGCAACACCCTGTCCGGGGGTGAAGGGAACGACACCCTCTCCGGTGGGCCGGGCGCCAGCCGCCTGGAGGGCGGCGTCGGGATCGACCTGCTTACCGGGGGAACGGGCGCGGACTTCCTGTTTGGCGGCGACGGTGGCGACACGATCAGCGATCCCGGCGGCCAGAATGTCATCGATGGGGGCGGAGGTGGCGACCATATCACCGTCAGTGGCCCCGGCGCCGGCACGGTGGCGGCCGGCGACGGTGACGACACTGTGACAGCGGTGGACTCTCACACGGTCGAGGGCGGGCTTGGCAACGATAAGCTCACCGGTGGCTCCCGCATCTCCGGCGACGCCGGAGACGACACCCTTGCCGCCGGAGCTGCATCCACGGTTCTCGACGGAGACGCCGGCCTCGATTCCCTCCTAGGGAACACTGGGAACGACACCCTCAGCGGCGGCGACGACGCCGACACCCTGAGCGGCGGCCGAGGCGCAGATGCGCTGAGTGGCGGCGCTGGGGCCGACGTGTTCGTGTTCGGCGCTGGAGACAACGGGACCGCCTCCGGCCAGCCGGACCGCATCCTCGACTGGGCAGGGGCCGACGACCGGATCTCCTTCCAGTGGGCCGCGATCGGCACGCATGCTTACGGCCAGGGGACGGCTGCGGATTACGCGTCCGCCATTAGCCACGCGACCACCGTTCTTCAGGGCTCGATCGACGTAGTGGCCATCCAGGTTGGGGCCGATGTCGTGATCTTCGCTGACATCGGTGGCGCGAATTCCATCGGCTCCACGGTTGTGCTCGTGGGCCGGACTCTCGCCAGTCTGGATTCGAGCAACATCCTATAGCGCGCCGCCTGTTGCGTTTTTGTTTGTTGCGTTTTTACGCAACACGGGCCAGATAGCGCCGTTACGGCCACGCTTTGGCCGAGAGGGACGTTCTTCGAGAGAGATTCCACAGTGGCCACCTACGCCTTCGAAACCATCACGCCCGAGCAGGCGCTCAACATCGGCGCCCTCGACACCCTGACCTTCGCCGGCGGTCCGGCGAGTCGGGTGAGCGTCGTCTACCAGTCCTACGACCCGCTGATCCTCACGCCCGAAGTGCCGAGCATCCTGGTCACCTTCGGCGATCGCACCGTGAAGTTCGCCGTGGAGCTGACCCAGCTCGCCCGCGCGGGGCGCGCGGTCATGGCCGACGGCTACAAGCTCTATATCGGCGACACCAGCGACGAGCAGGTGATCGGCGGGGCCGGTCACGATGGCCTCTACGGCGGCCCGGGCGCCGATACCGTCGACGCCGGCGCCGGCGACGACATCGTGCAGGGCAACAGCGGCAACGACGTGCTGAACGGCGGCGCGGGGTCCAACACCGTCTACGGCGGCAAGGGCGACGACGTGATCAACGTCTCCACGTTCCGGGAGACCCGCGGCTCCTTCGCCCACGGCAACCAGGGGGACGACGAACTCGTCGGCGGCGACGGGAACGACATCCTCTACGGCGGCCAGGGCAACGACTTCATCGGCGGCAAGGACGGTGACGACCTGCTGTTCGGCGACCTCGGGGACGACGAGATCCACGCGGGCGGCGGCGACGACACCGTCTTCGGCGGCGCCGGCAACGACCAGATCTACTCCAACGGCGGCGACGACCTGCTGCTCGGCGGCGACGGCGACGACACCCTGGTCATGTACATGCCGGGCAACGCGCTGGCCCACGGCGATGCGGGCAACGACACCATCATCTCGGCGGCCGCCGACGCCACGGTCCTCTACGGCGGCGAGGGGCGCGACCGGTTCGAGTTCACCTCCAACGCCCGCCCGGGCGAGGGGATGGCGGACCTGATCGCCGACTGGGAGGCGGGCGACAGCCTGTCGTTCGCACAGGTCAGCATCTACACCATCCTGCCGCGGCAATATTCGGAGTTCACGGCGGAGACCTACGAGCGCGCCCTGCAGACCGCCAACGAGCACATCATGTTCACGGGCGCGCAGTACGTGGCCGCGCAGGTGGGCGACGACGTGTGGGTGTTCGCCGACACCAACGGCGATTCCAGCGACGGCGCCGACGTCGAGCTCATGCTGGTCGGCCGGACCCTGGCCGACATCAGCCTCCTGAACTTCGTGTGACGTCCGGACAGCGCATGAGGGTGATCGGCCCCGACCACGGGCCGCCGGTCACGGTCATGCGCTGCGCCGCCCCCGCGCCGGCCAGCGCCAGCTGGAAGGTCTGCGGCTCGGCCGTCCCTTCCGCCAGGCACTTGGCGCCGACCTGGTAGCCGGCCGCCTGCGGCGTGACGGTCGTGAAGTCGCAGCTCACCTCGCCCGCGGTCGCCACCCGCCCCGGCTCGAACATCCAGGCGCCCTCCGCGCAGAGCGCCGGCGTCGCGGCCCAGCGACCGACGTAGGCCGCCGGCTGCGCGACGTCGGCGGTGACGGCGGTGGTGGGCGCGGGCCCCGCAGCCGGCGCAGGCTCGGGCGCCGCCGCGACCGGTTCGGGGGCGGCCGCCTCCCGCCCGCAGGCGGCGAGGACGAGGCAGAGCCCCAGGGCGTGCAGCACGCGTCGCATGATCGCCTCCTGTGGCTCACCGGCAAACGCGAGGACGAAAGCGGCCGTTCCGGGGAACCGGCGGTTTGCCGCAGCGCCGGCTTGGGTTAAACCCGGCCCCCGCAGTGCAGCATCGACCCACAGGGGACCCGCTCCGCCATGTCGCTCCAGTCCGCCGCCCTATCCCGCGTGAAGCCGTCCGCCACCCTGGCGGCGGACCAGAAAGCGCGCGAGCTGAAGGCGCAGGGGCGCGACGTCATCGGCCTGGCGGCGGGCGAGCCCGACTTCGACACGCCGGACAACATCAAGGAAGCGGCCGTCAAGGCCATCCGCGACGGCAAGACGAAGTACACCAACGTCGACGGCATCCCGGAGCTGAAGGAGGCCATCTGCGCCAAGTTCCAGCGCGAGAACGGCCTGACCTACAAGCCCAGCCAGATCAACGTCTCGCCGGGCGGAAAGCCGGTGATCTGGAACGCCATGATCGCGACCCTGAACCCGGGCGACGAGGTGATCGTGCCAACACCCTACTGGGTGAGCTACTGGGATATCGTGCTGCTGGCCGGCGGCACGCCGGTGGCCGCGCCGACCAGCGCCGAGACCGGCTTCAAGCTGCGCCCGGACGACCTCGAGCGGGCGATCACGCCGAAGACCAAGTGGATCCTGCTGAACTCGCCGTCCAACCCGTCGGGCGCGGCCTACACCCGCGCCGAGCTGAAGGCGCTGGCCGACGTCCTCCTGCGCCACCCGCAGGTCTGGATCCTGACCGACGACATGTACGAGCACCTGGTGTTCGGCGACTTCGAGTTCACCACCATCGCCCAGGTGGAGCCGGCCCTCTACGACCGCACCCTCACCATGAACGGGGTCTCCAAGGCCTACGCCATGACCGGTTGGCGGATCGGCTACGCCGGCGGTCCCGAAGAGCTGATCAAGGCGATGGCCAAGGTCATGAGCCAGACCACCTCCAACCCCTCGTCGATCTCGCAGTGGGCGGCGGTGGAGGCCCTGAACGGCCCGCAGGACTTCATCAAGCCGAACGCCAGGCTGTTCGAGCAGCGCCGCGACCTCGTGGTCTCGATGCTGAACCAGGCCAGCGGCATCAAGTGCCCGACGCCGGAGGGCGCCTTCTACGTCTATCCGTCCTGCGAAGGGCTGATCGGCAAGACCGCGCCCAGCGGCCGGACGATCGGTTCGGACCAGGACTTCGCCACCGAGCTCCTGGAGGCGGAAGGCGTCGCGGTCGTGCACGGCGCGGCCTTCGGGCTCTCGCCGTTCTTCCGGATCAGCTACGCGACCTCGAACGCGGTGCTGGAGGACGCCTGCGGCCGCATCCAGCGGTTCTGCGCCAACGTGCGATAGGGCGCGTTACATCCGCATCTTCCAGGCGGCGGTCGCGGCCTCCTTGGTGCGGTTGAGCCAGACCTTGTCGTCCTCGACCCGGTCGACCCAGCTCAGCGGCACCATGTGGTGCTTGAGGCCGGCGGTGAGGTCGAGCTTGCTGAGCTCGATCTCGTCGCCCATCAGGTGATCGACCTTGCCGACGTGATCGCCGTCTGAACCGACGACTTCCATGTGCGGGTGGATGTCGGAGGGCTGGACCATCTTGTTTCCTCGTACTGCGGGCACGCCCCGAAACGAGGAAGCGGCGGCCACGGTTGCGCTCGCCGCCGCGCGTGGCATGGTCGCCGCCATGACCCTCGACCTGATCCTGGCCATCGCCCACCACCTGCTGGCCTTCGGCCTGGCGGCCATCCTGACCGCGGAGATCGCCCTGCTCCGGCCGGGGCTGACCGCCGCGGGCCTGAGGCGCCTGGGCCTGGTGGACGCCCACTACGGCCTGCTCGCCGTCCTGCTGATCGTGGTGGGGGTGCTGCGCGTCTACTACGGGGTCAAGGGCCCCGACGCCTACCTCCCCAACCCCTGGTTCTGGGCCAAGATGGCGGCCTTCCTGGCCGTGGGGCTGCTCTCCGTGCCGCCAACGGTCAGCATGCTGCGCTGGCGGCGCAAGGTGAAGCTCGAGCCCGCCTTCTGTCCCTACCAGGACGAGGTGGAGCGGGTGCGCGCCTGGCTCATCGCGGAGGCCGCGCTGTTCGTCCTGATTCCGGTGTTCGCCGCGGTCATGGCCCGCGGGTACGGCCTGCCCGCATGACGGAGCCCATCAACCTGAACAAGGCCCGCAAGGCGCGCGCCCAGGCCGAGGCCAGAAAGACCGCGGCGGAGAACCGGGTCCGTTTCGGGCGCACCAAGGCCGAGAAGACGGTCTCCCGGCTGGAAGCCGACAAGGTCCGCCGTCTGCACGACCAGGCGAAGCGCGAGGACTAGGCGGTCGCGCGTTCCGCCGCCTCCAGCGGCAGGTCGATGGTGCAGCACACGCCCTGCGGCCGGAACGCCAGCTCCACCTCGCCCCGCAGTTGCCTGCGCAGCCCCGTCTCGATCAGCCGTGAGCCGAACCCGCGACGGGTCGGCGGCGTCACCGGCGGACCTCCCGCCTCCTCCCACACGAGCCTCAGCCGGTCGGCCCCGGCCTCCGCCCGGCGGCGCCAGGAGATCCGCACGCGCCCCTCCGCGCCCGAGAGCGCGCCGTACTTGAGCGCATTGGTGGCCAGTTCGTGCAGCGCCATGCCGAGCGCCAGCGCGGTGTCGGGGGCGAGCCACACCTCCTCGCCCGTCACGTCGATCCGCTCCCGGGCGCCGGCGTAGGGGGCGAGCTCCACCTCGACCAGTTCGCGCAGGCCCGCGCCGCGCCAGTGGTCGCGGGTGAGCAGGTTGTGGGTCTCACTGAGCGCCAGCAGCCGGGACTCAAAGCTATCGCGGGTGTCCTCGAGACTCTTCCCTTCCCGCAGGGTCTGGGCGGCGATCGACTGGACGGTGGCCAGCGTGTTCTTCACCCGGTGGTTCAGCTCGCCCACCAGCAGCTCGCGCTGCTGCTCACTCTCCCGCCGCGCCGCCACCTCGGCCTCGGCGGCGAGGCGCAGGCGGGCCTGCCAGGCCGATGCACCGGCCACGAGCAGGGTGGCGACCAGGCCGCCGGCAAAGAAGGCGAGGCCGAGCCCTCGGGTGGAATCCCCCTCGAAGCTGGGCGTGGAGTAGTAGGCGATCTGCCATCGCCGACCGGCGATCTCCACGGGACGGACGGCCGTGAACCACGCCGTCCTGGCCATCTGGTCCGGAGCGCCCGCGAAGGACTTATGGAGCAGGTTCTGCGGCGCGATGGCGTCGTCGTAGACGGCGATATGGATCCGCGGCTGCTGCTCGCGCACAAAGATCCCGCGCAGAAGGTCGTCCGCGCGGAACGGACTGTAAGCGAAGCCGAGCAGCCGCGCGCGTCTTTCCGCAACCGTCGCCGGTGGCGCGCCGCCCCTGTAGACCGGGTGGTAGATCAGGAAGCCCGCCTGCTTCTGATCATCGATCTCCTGCACCAACTCCACCCGGCCGGACATCGCGCTGCGTCCGCGGTCGCGCGCCCGCTCCATGGCGGCCCGCCGGGTGGGCTCGGCGAACATGTCGTAGCCCAGCGCCGCGCGATTGCGGCGATCCAGCGGTTCGAGGTGGATTATGGCGTGGACCTGCGGCCGGGGTTCGGCGGGGGTGATGGTGATGTCCGCGGCGCCATATCGGACAAGGGCCGCCTCCGCCTGCGGCCCTTCGGCCGAGGGCAGGACGGCGCTGTAGCCGACCCCCTGGATGCCGGGGTAGACCCGGGCCAGCTGCAGGCGCTGGGCAAACGCCGCGAACTGCTCGCGGGTGACCGCGCCGTCCTCGGCCGCCACGAGGCCTGCGGTTGCGCGCAGAACGCCGATGTAGGCCTGCATCCGGTTCAGGATGTCGTCCTGGGCCTGCTGCACGGCGCCCTGGAACCGCTCCTGGTCCTTGGCGCGGCTCAGGCGCTCCACCTGCCAGCCGGCCGCAGCGCTCGCCAGCAATCCGATGGCCAGGACGACGAGCGGCAGGATGTGCGGCGGGATCCGCCCACGCGTCCTTCGCTCGCTCAGCACACCGCTCGCCACCGCAGCCCCTGCCTGGAAAGCGGACTTCCCTGCCTCAATGTCAGGCAGGTGTCGAGGTTCCCGGCGTCGGGCCGACGAGCTCCTAACGGCCGGCGACCACCAGGTCCCGGGCCTCGGACGGAATGGAGTCGTAGATCGTCGCGGGCGTGATCCCGAGCCGGCGGCGCGCCTGGTCGAGGGGCTCGGCCATCAGGCGCTCGTAGTCCTCGCCCAGCAGCCAGGCCGCGCGCTTGCCGCGCTGATAGCCCTGCCAGATCGCCTTGCGGTACGGATACCGCTTCTCCTTCAGGGAGCGCAGGCCCGCGCCGACGGCGATCAGGGCCCAGCCCAGCCCCTTCGTCTGGGCGTAGGAGAAGGCCACCAGGCACGCCTCGCCCAGGGCGTCGCGGTGGTAGCCGGAGAGGATGTGCCAGACGTCGTGCACGTCCCGGGTGCGGCGGCCGAACCAGGCGTAGGGGTGCTGCTCCTCGATGGCGGCCAGGCCTTTGCGGCTCACCTCCGCCAGCCCCTCGGCCGAGAGGCGCTCGGAACGGACAAACTCGCGGTAGGCCGCGCCCACGGAACCGGCCGGCAGGCTGTCGAGCCAGGCGTCGTCCATCAGCCGATGGGCGAACTCCTCGCGCGCATAGGCGATCCGGCCGCCCTGCTGCGTCTCCAGCAGGCGGTGGTAGCCCTTGGCCGTGGCGCTGCCGTTCAGGGCGCGCATGATCTCGAACACCTGGGTGGTGTCTTCCTTGTCGGCGAGCAGGCGACGCAGGGCGCGGAGCGCGTGCGGCCAGTCCAGCTTCGGAGACACCCGGGCGCCGGGAGCCTCGCCGCGGATGGTGTCGGCCATGGCCATGGTGTTCAGGAACCCTCGTCAGTGCGCAGCCCGGAAAATGACGACGGCGTCACCTTCCTGCAAGAGGGGTTTGACGCATAGCCGCCATGCATGAACAAAGGCCTATGGCGTCGCTGCGCAAACGCTCGGTCCTGCTCTCCGGCCACGCGACGTCCATCGCGCTGGAACCGGAGTTCTGGGCGGTGCTGGAGGAGATGGCCGCGGCCAGGGGCGGCAGCCTCGCGGGCCTGATCGGCCGGATCGACGCCCAGCGCGGCGAGCGCCCCCTCGCCTCCGCCTGCCGCGTAGCGGCCCTGAGGTTCGCCCAGGGCGCCTGAGCTACTGCGGCGGGGGCTGCGCCGGGCCGTTCACCACCGCGCCGGGCGTGGCGGGGGCGTCCCCGCTGGCCGGCGCCGGCGGCATGACGGACGTTCCCTCGGCCGCAGCGGGCGTCGTGCCCCCCTGCGGGGTGACGTCGGAGCCGCCACGTTGCATCAGGGCCACGACCAGCCAGCCGACCAGGAGCGCGAGCACGATCCAGACGAGCGGCGGGATGTTGCGGGTGGCCTTGCGGGGCTCCGGCTTGTCGAAGCTGTCGCGCTCGGTGGTCGGATGGCGCGGGCTCTGGTCGCTCATGGGGTCTCCCTCTCTCACTTCGGCATCGGCAGCGGCGCGTCCGGGATGCGCGGCGCGTCGGGCAGCCTGGGCGACGGCAGCTCCGGCACGGCCGGCGCGACGCGGATGTCCATCTCCCGCCCTGCGTCGCGCCACCGGGACCAGGCGGTCCAGGCGAGCGCCAGCAGCAGGGCCGCGACCATGCCGGCGAGGAACACGACCCAGGTCGGCGTGCGTCGTCCGGACGTCTCGGCCATGGCGGGCTCCGATACCTTCGCCCTGCCAAACGGCGCCCCTGCGGCGAAGTTCCTCCCGGGCCTTAAGCCCGGCGCGCCGTGTGCTACATATGTTCCGATGTTCCCTCCCGAATCCCAGTCCGAGCACCAGCCCCCCGCCACCCGCATCAGCGACCTGGCGCGGGTCGATTCCCGCCCCGCCGACTATCTCGAAGGCCTGAACCCCGAGCAGCGGGACGCCGTGGAGACGATCGAGGGGCCCGTCCTGGTGCTGGCGGGCGCCGGCACCGGCAAGACGCGGGTGCTGACCACCCGGCTGGCCCACATCCTGGCGACGGGGCGGGCGCGGCCGTGGGAGCTGCTGGCCGTCACCTTTACCAACAAGGCCGCCCGCGAGATGCGCGAGCGGATCACCCATATCATCGGGCCGCAGGCCGAGGGCCTGCGCTGGCTGGGCACCTTCCACTCCGTCGCCGCCCAGATCCTGCGCCGCCACGCGGAGCTGGTGGGGCTGAAGTCGAACTACACCATCCTCGACGACGACGATCAGGAGCGGCTGATCAAGCAGGTCCTCGAGGCGGAGAACGTCGATTCCAAGCGCTGGCCGGCGAAGATGCTGGCCGGCCTGATCGACCACTGGAAGAACCGCGGCTGGCGCCCGGACCAGCTCCCGGCGGCCGAGAACGCCCAGTTCGCCAACGGCCGCGGCCAGGCGCTCTACCGCATGTACCAGGAGCGGCTGCGCATCCTGAACGCCTGCGACTTCGGCGACCTCCTGCTGCACAACATCACCATCTTCACCAGCCAGCCGGACGTGCTGGCCGAGTACCACGACCGGTTCCGCTACCTGCTGGTGGACGAGTACCAGGACACCAACGTCGCCCAGTACCTGTGGCTGCGGCTGCTGGCCCAGAAGCGCCAGAACGTGTGCTGCGTGGGCGACGACGACCAGTCGATCTATGGCTGGCGAGGCGCGGAGGTGGACAACATCCTGCGCTTCGAGCGCGACTTCCCGGGCGCCAAGGTGGTCCGGCTGGAGCGCAACTACCGCTCCACGAGCCACATCCTGGCCGCCGCCTCCGGGCTGATCGCCGCCAACAAGAGCCGGCTGGGCAAGACGCTCTGGACCGAGGCCGAGGGCGGCGAGAAGGTCATCGTCCGCGGCGTCTGGGACGGCGAGGCGGAGAGCCGGCTGATCGCCGACGAGATCGAGCGCGCCAAGCGCGCCGGCCGCCGCTACCGCGACATCGCCATCCTGGTCCGCGCCTCGTTCCAGATGCGGGCGTTCGAAGAGCGCTTCGTCCTGCTGCAGATCCCCTACACTGTGGTCGGCGGCCCCAGGTTCTTCGAGCGCGCCGAGATCCGCGACGCCCACGCCTACCTGCGGCTGATCCAGTCGGAGGACGACGACCTGGCGTTCGAGCGGATCGTCAACACGCCCAAGCGCGGCATCGGCGACACCACGGTCCAGAAGCTGCTGCAGATCGCCCGGCTGAACGGGACGCCCGTGGTCCACGCGGCCCGCCAGGTGGTGCTGACCGACGAACTCGCCGCCCGCACGCGCACCGCGCTTTCCAACTTCCTGCGCGACCTCGACCGCTGGCGCGCCGACGCCCAGCGGATCGCCCACCCGCGCCTGATGGAGCAGGTGCTGGAGGAGAGCGGCTACACGGACGCGCTGCGCCTCGACAAGAGCCCGACCGCCCAGACACGCCTGGAGAACCTCAAGGAGCTCGTCCAGTCGATGGGCAGCTTCGACACCCTTGAGGCCTATCTGGAGCACGTCTCCCTGGTCATGGACCTCGACCGCGGCCCCGCCGCCGACGCCGTGCAGGTGATGACCCTGCACTCGGCCAAGGGCCTTGAGTTCCCGCTGGTATTCCTGCCGGGCTGGGAGGAAGGCGTCTTCCCGTCCCAGCGCTCCATGGACGAGAAGGGCGAGAAGGGCCTCGAGGAGGAGCGACGCCTGGCCTATGTCGGAATCACCCGGGCCCGGGAGGAGGCGCGCATCTCCTTCGCCGCCAACCGCCAGGTCTACGGCCGCTGGACCAGCCAGCTGCCGTCGCGCTTCGTGGACGAGCTGCCGGTGGCCAATGTCGAGGCCTCGTCGGAGACCGGCTACTACGGCGGCGGGCCCGGCATGCAGCAGCACGGCAGCCGCTGGGACGAGAGCCCCTCCTTCGGGGCCGGCTACTCCTCGCCCGGCTGGAAGCGGGCCCAGCAGGCCAACTACCGCGGCAGCCACCCGGGCCGGCAGCAGGTGATCGAGGGCGAGGGCCGCCTGGTCGCCGAGAGCTCCGCCGCCAGCGCCTACAAGCGCGGCGACCGGGTCTTCCACATCAAGTTCGGCTACGGGAAGGTGGCCGGCGTGGAGGGCAACAAGCTCACCGTCCAGTTCGACAAGGCCGGCGAGAAGAAGGTGCTCGACAGCTTCGTGGAGAAGGGCTGAGATCCTGGACCTGCACTCGTCGACAGCCGTCTACATCCTCGCGAGCCGTCGGCACGGCACGCTCTACATTGGCGTCAGCGGTGAGTTTGTCCGACGGATTTCGCAGCACCGGGCGGGAGTCCACGAGGGATTCACCAGCCGTTACGGCGTGCGGCGCCTCGTCTGGTACGAGGTTCACGACGACATCGTGAGCGCCATCCAGCGCGAAAAATCCCTGAAGAAGTACAAGCGAGACTGGAAGATCAATCTGATCGAGCGCGACAATCCCAACTGGGACGACCTGTTCCCCGCCTTGGTGGCCGAGCAGGGCCCGCTGTCGCACCTCAGCTGGCGGGAGCCCTCACTCTGACTCTTCGTCATGGCCGGGCTTGTCCCGGCCACCCATGATCTCGGCGTCCTCAGAAAAGAAGCTCGGCTAGGTCGTGGGTGACTGACGACGGCCAGCGTTCAATGGGTGGCCGGGACAAGCCCGGCCATGACGATCTCAAGCTCGATCTCTCCGCCCGAGGCCCTTCATCAGCAGGGCGCCGAGACCCGCCACCACCGCTACGCCCCCGGCTGCGAGCGCCGCCATGCCGAGGGTCCTCTGGCGGCGGGCGTCGTCGGACGCTGCGGCCGGCGCTTGCGTCGTGGCAGGCGGCGGAGCGGAGGCCTCGAGGCGCTCGGGCGCGATCTCGCCGACTGGCGGCAGAACGGCCTCCACCGCCGCCGGCGACACCTCGCTGCGGCGGAAGGTGACGAGGCTACGGGCATGGTCCACGTCGGCCTCGAACCCGTGGGCGGTCCAGGCCCGCGCGTGCGGCTTGTCCATGCCCGACCACCAGGACTTCCCCGTCCGCGCCGTCTTCGGCAGCGGGAAGCCCAGGACCTCCTCGATCTCGGCGAAGCTGGCCTGCCACTCGTTGGCGGGATGGCCGGCCAGGCGGTCGGACAGCGGGCTGTACTTGCTCATGGTGACGTCTCCCCGAGGCTCAACGCACGGTCCGCCATATGGCGCCAGCCTTGGCCCTGAACCAACCGCCGGCTCGCGCGCTCTAGCGGCCTGGAACTCGATCATCAAAGGCTTCAGCCGTGGATCTCAAGACGTTGTTCGCGGGGGTTGGCGTGGCGGCGGTGTCGGGCCTGCTGCTCGGCGGCGCCATGCAGCCGGACCTGCGAGGCGACGAGCGGCCCGAGGGGCCGCAGATCTTCGCCGGCTGGTCGGGCGCCCGCTCCACCGGCCCCTTCGACGACGGCATGACCCTCGCCTACTACGAGGGCCGGATCCCGGACTATGTGGTCGGCACCGACTGGAAGCAGACCATCGCCTGGCAGGACGCGCCGGAGATCGTCGAGGCGGCGCAGGACTACTCCGTCTTCGACGAGCCTGAGCCCGCGGCCGACACCGCCAGCTATGCGGTCGACGCCTCCTGGCAGGAGCCCGCCGCCGATCCGCCACCTTATCCGTCGCTCAGCGGCGGCGTGGCCTACGGCGTCGACCTGCCCCCGCCGCCCCCGCCGCCGGCCGATCTCGACCCCGAGGCCATGCCGGAGGCCACCGGCGACACCACCGTCATCGTCCGCGGCTGATCTCCCCTCGCCTTTCGCCGCCCCGGCCTTTAGAGGGCGCGGGATGACCGACGAGGCCCTGCAGATCACCGCCCGTGGACCGCGCGCCGAAGCCGAGGCCGCCGCGGCCCGGCTCGACGAGACCCCCGGGACCGAGACCCTCACCTATTCCATCCTGGAGGAGGACGAGGACCACGACGTCTGGCGCATCGACGCCTTCCCCACGTCCGAGGAGGAGCGCGCCGCCCTCGTGGAGGTGCTGGGCGCCCACGCAGCCCTGCGCGTCACCACCGAGAAGCTCGCCGACGCCGACTGGCTGGCCATGGCCCTGTCGGGTCTGCCGCCCGTGCGCGCGGGCCGGTTCTTCGTCTACGGCGCCCACGACCGCGGTCTCGCGCCGGCCAGCACGGTCAACCTGCGGATCGAGGCGGGCGCGGCCTTCGGCACGGGCCATCACGGAACGACCGTCGGCTGCCTGCAGGCCTTCCACGACCTCCTGAAGGCCCGGCGCTTCGAGAAGGTGCTGGACGTGGGCTGCGGCACCGGGGTCCTGGCGATCGCCGCGGCGCGCACCGGCAGCCGCGTGGCGGTTGGCACCGACATCGACGCCCCGTCCGTGCGGATCGCCAACGAGAACGCCGCCCTGAACCGGGCCACCGCCCGGTTCGTGCATGCCAGCGGTCTGGACGACCCGCGGGTGCGCGGCGAGGCACCCTACGACCTGGTGTTCGCCAACATCCTGGCGCCGCCGCTCGTGGCCCTGTCGCAGGACATCAAGGGCGCCCTCAAGCCCGGCGGGATCGCCATCCTCTCGGGACTGTTGCGCACCCAGGAGCGGCGGGTGTTCGCCGCCTATGCGTCGAAGGGGTTCCGGCTGGTGCGGCGGCTGCATCGCGACGCCTGGGCGACCCTGGTCCTTCGTCGGGCCTGACCGGACCGGAACCCGCGTCGACGAAATGACGTTTCTCCGCCGAACGGCCCAGCTTGGGCCGGCCGGAGAACGCCATAATGTCTGACGACATCGAACGGACCACCACCACGACCAGCGGCCCGACCACGACGGTCGTGCACCGGCGCGGCGGCAGCGCCGGCTGGTGGGTCGCGGCTCTCATCGCCATCGTGGCGGTGGTGGGCGTGATCTTCTTCATGAGCAGCATGAACGGCGACCGCGGCGCCGAACTGCAGGCGGCCCGCGACGCCGGCGCCTCGGAGGCCACCGTGGCCGCCGCCGCGGCCACCGCCCAGCAGGCCGCCGCCGACGCCAGCCGCTCGGCCCAGGCGGCGATGGAGACCACGGCGCAGGCCACCGAGGCCATGGCCGAGGACGCGCAGCAGGCCGCCCGCGACACCGCCGACGCCGCCGCCGACGCCTCCGCCGAGGTCACCGAGACCGCTCCGCCGCAGCCCTAAGGGCGCCTGGAGAGCCGGAGCGGGGGCGCGGGCGTCCACCAGGCGACGCCCGCGCCTTCCGCCCTCAGCTGAACACCTTCCTCGCGCCGAGTTGCGCCTGCCAGTGAGCCAGCCGATCCTTGAGCCGGCTGTCGACGCCGTAGGTCCCGAGGTCCTTGTCGTCGATCGCCTCGACCACCTCGAACGCCAGCGCGTCGGCCCCATGCTTGGTCCAGGCAGCGTGCAGGTCTCGGTTCAGCCGCCCACCCGGCCCCATGCGCAGCGAGAACCAGATGGCGTTCTGCTGCTGGCCGAGATTGCGTGAGACGCCGACCCACGCCTCGCCGGTCACTACGCAGCGCACGGCGAAGACGCCGACCTGCGTCTTCTTCTCCTTGAAGTCCCGGATCAGGTCCCGTCGGCGCTGCTTGTCCATGGCCGCCCGTTAGCCTGCAGGGCGGCGCCTGTCAATTTCATCCGGGTATAATCGGCGAGGTCACCGGCCTTTGCCGGAGCGGCCGAAGCGACTAAATCCGTTGCATGCGCCAGACCTTCGACGAGACCACCGACCGCTCCTTCGGACCCCGGCACGTGCCGCTGATCCGCCAGGCCATGGCCGAGCAGGGCCTGGACGGCCTCCTCGTGCCGCACGAGGACGAGCACCAGAACGAATACCTCCCCGCGGCGAACGACCGCCTGGCCTGGGCCACCGGCTTCACCGGCTCCGCCGGAGCCGCCGTGATCCTGAAGGACAAAGCCGCCGTCTTCGTGGACGGAAGATACGCCCTGCAGGTGCGCGACCAGGTCGACACCGGGCTTTTCGAGATCCGTGACCTCGTGGAGGGCGGCGTGCCCGCCTACCTGGAGACCGCCGCCGGCAAGGGCCAGAAGATCGGCTACGATCCCCGGCTGCACAGCCCCGACGCCCTGGCCCACCTGCAGGCCGCCGCCGCCAGGGCCGGCGCGGAACTGCGCCCGGTCACGCCGAACCCGCTGGACAAGGCCTGGGGCGAGGCCCGTCCGCCACAGCCGGTCGCACCCGTCGCGCCGCACCCGCTCGAGTACGCCGGCGAGGAGTCCTCGGCGAAGCGCGCCCGCATCGGCGGGGCGTTGGCCGGCGGCGCGGACGCCGCCGTGCTCACGGCGCCGGCCTCGATCGCCTGGCTGTTCAACGTCCGGGGCGGGGACGTCATCCGCTCGCCCCTGCCGCTCGCCCAGGCGATCCTGAACCGCGACGGGACGGCGCGCCTGTTCCTCGACCCGCAGAAGGTCACCCCCGACCTGCCCGCCTGGCTCGGCAACCAGGTGCGGCTGGAGACGCCGGAGGACCTGCCCGCGGCGCTCGGCGACCTGCGCGGCAAGAAGGTGGTGGTCGATCCGGCCCAGTCGTCGGCTTGGTACTTCGAGGCCCTGGCCGCAGCCGGCGCGGAGGTGGTCCGCGCCGAAGACCCCTGCACCCTGCCGCGCGCCTGCAAGAACGCCGTCGAGGTCGAAGGCGCCCGCAAGGCCCATGCGCGGGACGGCGCGGCGCTCAGCCGCTTCCTGCACTGGCTGGCGACCGAGGGGCAGACCAACCCGCCGGACGAGATCACGGCGGTCTCGAAGCTCGAGGCTTTCCGCGAGGCGACCGGCGCCCTGAAGGACCTGTCGTTCGACACCATCGCCGGCGCCGCCTCGAACGGGGCCATCGTCCACTACCGGCCGACCCAGCGCCTCAACAAGCGCGCCGAGCCCGGTTCGCTGCTGCTGATCGACTCCGGCGCCCAGTACCTGGACGGCACCACCGACGTCACCCGCACGGTGGCCATCGGCGAGCCAAGCGCGGAAATGCGTGAGCGCTTCACCCTGGTGCTCAAGGGGCATCTGGCGCTGGCGCGTGTCCGGTTCCCGGCCGGCACCACCGGGACCCACCTCGATGCGCTCGCCCGCATGGCGCTCTGGGCCCATGGCCTCGACTACGACCACGGGACCGGCCACGGGGTGGGCAGCTACCTCGGCGTCCACGAGGGCCCGCAGCGGATCGCAAAGGCGCCGAACACGGTAGCGCTCCGGCCCGGCATGATCCTCTCCAACGAACCCGGCTACTACAAGGAAGGCGCCTACGGCATCCGCATCGAGAACCTGCAGGTGGTCACCCCGCCCGAGGCCATCCCCGGCGGCGAGCGGCCGATGCTCGGTTTCGAGACCCTGACGCTGGCGCCCATCGACCGGCGCCTGGTCGCCGTGGATCTTCTCACTTCGGAGGAGCGCGCCCAGCTCGACGCTTACCACACCCGCGTCCTGGCCGTGGTCGGACCGCAGGTCGAGCCCGAGGTCCGCGCCTGGCTCGAACACGCCTGCGCGCCGGTCTGAGCCCATGAGCGAAGCCCCCAACGCGGCCCAGGTCGCGTACTGGAACGACGCCGCCGGCCAGACCTGGGCCGAGATGCAGGAGGCGCTGGACCGGCAGCTCGCCCCGCTGGGCCGCGCCGCCATGGCCGCGCTGGGGCCCAAGCCCGGCGAGCGGCTGCTCGACATCGGCTGCGGCGCCGGCCAGACCACTCTCGAGCTGGCGGCCGCCGTCGCGCCCGGGGGCGAGGTCGTGGGCTTCGACATCTCCCGGCCGCTGCTGGAGGTCGCCCGCGCCCGTCCGGCCGCCGCCGGCGTCAGCTTCCTCGAAGGCGACGCCCAGACCCACCCGTTCGAGCCGGCGAGCTTCGACGGCGCCTTCTCCCGGTTCGGCGTGATGTTCTTCGCCGACCCGCCGGCGGCCTTCGCCAACATCCGCAGGGCGCTGAAGCCGGGCGGCCGGCTGGCCTTCGTCTGCTGGCGACCGCCTGCCGAGAACCCGATCATGACGGCGCCGATGGCGGCGGCCGCGCAGCACCTGCCCGCGCCCGCACCGCCGGCGGACCCGCACGCACCGGGGCCCTTCGCCTTCGCCGATCCCGAGCGGGTACGCGGCATCCTGGCCGCCGCGGGCTTCGAGGCGGTCACGATCAGCCCCCATGACGAGGCGGTCGGCGGCGGCGATCTGCGAACCGCCGTCGGCCTGTCGCTGCGCATCGGTCCGCTGGGCATGATGCTGCGCGAGAACCCGGACAAGCGGGACGCGGTCGTTGCCGCCGTCCGCGAGGCGCTGACGGCCTACGACGGTCCGGAGGGGGTCAAGCTGCCCTCGGCGACATGGATCGTCTCCGCGACCGTCCCCGGATGAAGACCCGGCTCGCCCTCGCGGCTCTGGCCATCGTCCTTGCCGGGCCGACCGCCGCGCAACCTCCGGCCGACGCCGAGCAGGCGGCGATCCTGGCGCAGATCGACCGTTTCTTCGCGGCCATGAAGCGGCAGGACACGGCGGGGCTGGAGAAGCTGATCTACGCCGACGGCGTGATGACCATCGTGCGCGTCGCGCCCGACGGAAGCCAGCGCCATGTGCGCCGGCCGGTGACGGCCTGGCTGGAGGGCATCAGGACGAGTCCCGACCTCGACGAGCGGATCTGGAGCCCGACGGTGATGCGCCGCGGCCCGATCGCGGTGGTCTGGGCGCCCTACGACATCAAGCAGGGCGGCAAGCGCCTGCACTGCGGCGTGGACGTCTTCGATATGGTGCAGGTCGAGGGCCAGTGGAAGGTCGCCAGCCTGATGTTCACGGCCGAGCCCGGCTCGTGCGCGGAGCTGAAGGCGCCGGAGTAGCGGCAGCCTTCCCCCTACCCGGCCACTAGCTCCAGCCACTCGTCCTCGGTGAGCACCTGAATGCCGAGCTCGGCGGCGGTCTTCAGCTTCGAGCCCGCGCCCGGCCCGGCCACCACGAGGTCGGTCTTCTTGGACACCGAGCCGGAGACCTTCGCCCCCAGGCGCTCGGCCTGGGCCTTGGCCTCGTCCCGGGTCATCTTCTCCAGGGCGCCGGTGAAGACGACGGTCTTGCCGGCGACGGCGGTGTCGGTCTTCGGCGCCTCGGCGTCCTGCACGGCGAGCTGGGCCTTCAGGTCCTGGACCATGGCCCGGTTGTGGTCCTCGGCGAAGAAGGCGGCGGCGGCGTCGATCACCGCGCCGCCGATCTGGTCCATGTCGTCCAGCTCCTGGACGGCCTCCGGGTCGCGGGCGGCGACGCGGTCCATGGCTTCCAGGAAGGCGTCCGCCGTGTGGTAGCCGCGGGCCATCACCACCGCCGTGGTCTCGCCGATGTGGCGGATGCCCAGCCCATAGATGAAGCGGTCGAGGGAGATGGTGCGGCGGGCCTCGATACCCTCCAGGAGGTTCTTCACGCTGGTCTCGCCGAACCGCTCAAGCGCCAGCAGCTCCTCGCGCTTCTCGTGCAGCCGGAAGATGTCGGCCGGCGAGTTCAGCCAGCCCCGCTCGTTGAACAGGGTGAGCTGCTTCTCCCCGAGCCCCTCGATGTCGAAGGCCCGACGGCTGACGAAGTGGCGCAGGTGGGCGAGCTTCTGGAAAGGACAGGCGAACTCGCCCGAGCAGCGGCGGACCACCGTCTCCGCCCCCGACGCCGTCGTCTCGCGCACCACCTCAGTGTGCAGCGGGCACGGGCAGACGTGCGGGAACTCGTAAGAGACGGCATCCTTCGGCCGCTCCTCGGGCACGACGCCCAGGATCTGCGGGATCACGTCGCCAGCGCGCTGCAGGATGACCGTGTCGCCGATCCGCACGTCCAGGCGGGCGATCTCGTCGGCGTTGTGCAGCGTGGCGTTGGTCACCACGACCCCGCCCACCGTCACCGGCGTCAGCCGGGCCACGGGCGTCATCGCCCCGGTCCGGCCCACCTGGATGTCGATGGCCTCAAGCACGGTGCGGGCCTGCTGGGCCGGGAACTTGCGCGCCACGCCCCACCGGGGGGCGCGGGAGACGAAGCCCAGCCGCTGCTGCCAGTCCAGGCGATCGACCTTGTAGACCACGCCGTCGATGTCGTAGCCGAGCTTCGGCCGGGCCGCCTCCATGTCGCGGTAGGCGGCCAGCAGGCCCTCCACGCCCGTCACGCACTGGCTCTCCGGCGTCGTCGGGAATCCCCAGCTCTTGAGGAGCTGCAGGGCCTCCCATTGGCTCGTGGCGAAGGGCTCGCTGACCAGTCCCCAGGCGTAGGCGAAGAAGCGCAGCGGCCGCTGGGCGGTGACCTTCGGATCGATCTGGCGCAGCGACCCCGCCGCGGCGTTCCGGGGATTGGCGTAGGTCTTCTGGCCCGCAGCTTCCGCCGCTGCGTTCAGGGCCGCGAACTCCTCGTGACCCAGGTACACCTCCCCGCGGATCTCGATGACCTCGGGCCAGCCCTTCCCCGCCAGCCGCTTGGGAATTTCGCCCACCGTGCGGACATTGGCGGTGACGTCCTCGCCCACCCGTCCGTCGCCGCGGGTGGCGGCGCGCACCAGCACCCCGTTCTCGTAGCGGATCGAGCAGGACAGGCCGTCGATCTTCGGTTCGGCGGTATAGGCCACCGCCTCGTCCAGCTTCAGGAACCGGCGCACGCGCGCGTCGAACTCGACGGCGTCCTCGTCTGAGAAGGCGTTGTCCAGGCTGAGCATCGGCACGCCGTGCTCCACCGGGGCGAACTGCTCCGAGCGCGCCGCGCCCACCCTGAGCGAGGGGGAGTTGTCCCGGACGAGGTGCGGGAAGCGCGCCTCGATCTCGGCGTTGCGCTGCTTCAGCGCATCGTAGTCCGCATCCGAGATCGAGGGCTCGTCCTGCTGGTAGTAGCGGATGTCGTGCGCCGCGATCTCGTCGGCGAGAAAGGTCAGCGCCTCGACGGCTTCGGCCTCGGTGAGCTGGTCGACGGGTTTTGCGCGGGCAGAATCCATGGCGCGGACCCTAGCCCAACCGCAGCCGATCGATCACGCCCCGATCAGCGCCCGGGCGGCGGCGCGGGCGGCGTCGGTGACCTGGGCGCCGGCCAGCATGCGCGCGATCTCCTCCTCGCGGTCTGACGGGGAGAGCACCTCGACGGCCGTCCGGATGCGCTCGCCCTCGCCCGCCTTGGCGATGCGCCAGTGGGCTTCGGCGCGGGCCGCCACCTGGGGTGAGTGGGTCACCACCAGCACCTGGGCCTTGGTGGCGAGCTTCTTCAGGCGCAGGCCCACGGCGTCGGCCACCGCCCCGCCGACCCCCTGGTCCACCTCGTCGAAGATCATCAGGGGCTGCGGCCCCGTCCCCCGCCCGGCGAGCGACGCCTTCAGAGCCAGCGCAAAGCGCGCCAGCTCGCCGCCCGAGGCGATGGCGCCCAGGTCGCCGAACGGCGCGCCGGGATTGGTGGCGATCTCGAAGGCGACGCGGTCCAGGCCCGCCGGGCCCGCGCGGTCCTCCGCCACGGGCTCCACCGCGACGCGGAAGCGGGCCTTGTCGAGCTTCAGCGGCGCGAGCTCAGCCATCACCGCCTCGGCCAGCCGCTCGCCCGCGGCCCGTCGGGCGACGGTCAGCTCGCCGGCGGCGGCCAGGTAGGCCCCGCGCGCGGTCTTCAGCGCGGCCTCCGCGGCCTTGAGGTCCTCCTCGGAGGACTCCACCGCCCGCAGCCGCTCGGCGAAGCGCACGCGCAGCAGCGGCAGCTCCTCCACCGAGACGGCGAGCTTGCGGGCGAGGCCCCGCAGGTCGAACAGCCGCTCCTCGGTCTTCTCCAGCCGGTCGGGCTCGAACTCGAACGCCTCGGCGGCCGCGTCGATGGCGGCCTCGGCCTCGCCGGCCTCGATCAGCACGCGGTCGAGCGCCTCGGACGCCTGGCTCAGCCGCGTGACCGCCGCCCCCTCGACCGCCGCCCCCGCGGTCACCGCACGCTCGCGCGCCCGCTCCAGCGCCCGGATGGCGGCGGCCACCTTCGGCCCCAGGCCTTCGAAGGTCTCGCGCGCCGAGGCGATGTCGGCCAGCGCCTTCTCGGCGGCGCCAAGCACGGCGCGCTCCTCGGCGAGCTGCGTCTCCTCCCCTTCACGGGGATCCAGGCGGTCGAGTTCGGACAGCCGCAGCTGCAGCTCCTCGGTCTCGGCGGCCGAACGGTTCACCGCCTCGCGCAGCTCGTCGACCCGCTCACGGGCCGCCCGCCAGTCGCGCCAGCGCTCCCCCACCGTCGCCAGATGCCCGGAGAGGTCGCCGTAGGCGTCCAGCATCGGCCGATGGGTGCGGGCGTCCAGCAGGCCCACCGTCTCGTGCTGGCCGTGAACCTCGAGCAGCAGCTCGCCCACCTCCTTCAGCACGCCCACGCCGGTCGCCTGGTCGTTCACGAAGGCCCGGCTGCGGCCGTCGGCGGCCAGCGTGCGGCGCAACACCAGGTCCTCGTTGCGGGCGTAGGACAGGCCCTTCTCTTCCAGCAGGTCCCAGACCGGGTGGTCGGCGGCGGGCGCGAAGACCGCGGAGGCCGCCGCCTGCGGCGCGCCCCGGCGCACGAGCCCCGCGTCGGCGCGGGCCCCGGTGGCGAGGCCGAGCGCGTCGAGGATGATCGACTTCCCCGCCCCGGTCTCGCCGGTAAGCGCGGTCAGCCCCGGCCCGATGGACAGGTCCAGGGCCTCGATCAGCACGACGTCGCGGATCCAGAGGCCGATCAGCATGGGGACAGGATCACCCGGAATCGGGCCGGGCGGAAAGGCCTCAGTTCGCCTTAGGTTCCGTCGCGGCGGCGTCCGTGGCGGCAGCCTCCGGAACGGCGGCGGGCGGCTTGATGGTCTCCCGCTTGTCCTTGCGGAACGGGATCTTCAGGAAGCCGCGCCGGCCGCCCCCCTCAGGCTCCACCGCGGGCCGCAGGCCGCGCGACGTGAGCAGCTTGTAGGCGTCGCCGTACCAGGCGTCGCCGGGGAAGTTGTGGCCCAGCACCGCCCCGTTGCGCTTGGCCTCGTCGGCCAGACCCAGGGTCAGATAGGCCTCCACCAGGCGGTAGAGGGCCTCGGGCGTGTGGCTGGTGGTCTGATAGCGGTCCACCACGGTGCGGAACCGACCGATGGCCGCCAGCGTGTCGCCGTTGCGCAGATACCAGCGGCCGATGGTCATTTCCTTGCCGGCCAGCTGGTCGTTGACCATGTCGATCTTCAGCCGGGCGTCGGACGCGTATTCGGTGCGCGGATAGCGCTGCACCACCTCCCGCAGGCCGGCGAGCGCCTGGCCCGTGGCCGCCTGGTCGCGGCCCACGTCGACGATCTGCTCGAAGTAGCAGATGGCCTTGATGTAGTGCGCATAGGCCGCCGCGGGGTTGCCCGGATAGAGCTGGATGAAGCGCTCGGCGTCGGCGATCGCCTCGGGGTAGTCGTTGCCCTGGTAGTGGGCGAAGGCCTGCATGAGGATCGCGCGGCGCGACCACTCCGAATAGGGGTGCTGGCGCTCCACTTCCTGGAAGTAGTTCACGGCCTGGGCCCACTGGCGGCGGTCCAGCCGGTCCGCGCCCGTGGCGTAGAGCAGCTCGACCGGCCGCTCCTCATAGACCAGCCGGGGCTTCTTCTGACGGCCGGCGCACCCGGTCAGGGCGAGGGCGCAGACGCCGGCCACGAGCGCCGGACGAGCCCACGAATTGCGAAGCAAGGACACCTTCACCTCAAAGGACAGACGCGCGCCCCCACGCGAGGAGTCGCTTCTACACCACGCCGGGCGCCTGGCAAACGGAAGCGCCCGAGGCTGCGACCATGGCGCGCGAAAGCGGCCAAGGTGGGGCGGGTCAGAGCGTCTCGCGCAGATGCGCCACCTGCTCCTCGTGGGTGGCGGTCGGCTTGGGCAGGCCGATCTGGTCGGAGACCATCTCGGCCAGCGAGGGCAGGGTCGCCCGGTCCACGCGGTGGCTGTCGCCCCAGAGGTCGGCGCGCATCAGCGCCTTGGGGCAATGCAGGAAAGCCTCGCGCACCGCGATGCGCAGCACGGAACGCGGCGGCTTGCCGAATTCCACGAAGGCCTGGATCAGCGCGGGCTCGTCGGCGAGTTCCGCCCGCCCGTTCACCCGGTAGATGTCGTCGACGCCTGGGATCATGAACATCAGCCCGACCTCGCCCGTGTCGGCCAGGTTCTTCAGGGAATCGATCCGGTTGTTGCCGGGTCGGTCGGGCATGAGGAGGGTCCGGCCCGCCTCGTCGACCTTCACGAAGCCCGGGCCGCCGCCGCGCGGCGAGACGTCGACGCCGCCCTGCCCCACGGACCCCATCACCACGAACGGCGACAGCGCGATGAACCGCCGCCCGTGCGGGTCCACGTAGTCGATGGCCTTGGCGACGGTGCGCGGATGCGGCGGCTGGTACAGCCTGGCCAGCTGGTCCTGCATGGTCTCGGACATGGGCGCCTCCCCGCGGTCGCGCCCACTGAAGCAGAGCTGCGAATTGCTCGCAACAAGCCCTTCGTCAGACGGCCTCGGCGAGATCCTCGACGAAGGTCTTCACGCGCCAGGCGTCCGGCCGGGCGAGGAGCGCGCGCACCAGCTGGTTGTTGATCGCATGCCCGGCCAGTTCGCCTTCGAAGCGGCCGACGATCGGCATGCCGAGGACGTAGAGGTCGCCGATGGCGTCCAGCGCCTTGTGGCGCACGAACTCGTCCGGGCGGCGCAGGCCCTCCGGGTTCAGCACCCGGTCGCCCTCGATCACCACCACATTGTCCATCGAGCCGCCGCGGGCGAGGCCCATGGCGCGCAGGGCCTCCACCTCGTGCAGGAAGCCGAAGGTCCGGCAGTCGGCCAGTTCGCGGCGGAAGGTCGGGCCGTCCATCGCCATGTCGATCGCCTGCGTGCCGATGACGGCGGTGGGGAAGCGGATCTCGAAGGCCACCTCGAAGCGGGCCGCCGGCATGAGCGCGGCGCGCTTGTCGCCGTCCACGACCTCGACGGTGTCCAGGATCTCGATGTAGCGGCGGGCCGCCTGCTGGGCGCGCCGGCCGGCGCGGTCGAGGATGCGGACGAAGGGCTCGGACGAGCCGTCCATGATCGGCATCTCGGGCCCGTCGAGTTCGACGACGGCGTTGTCGATCCCGAGCATGACCATGGCGGCCATCAGGTGCTCGATGGTGGAGACGGTCACGCCGGCGGCGTTGCCGATCACGGTGCCCAGCTGGGTCTTGCAGACCGCCTCGCCCGTGGCGAGCACGCGGTTGTCGCGGTCGGTCACGTCCGTGCGGACGAAGACGATCCCATGGTCCACGGGCGCCGGACGCACGTTGACGCGCGTGTGGGCGCCTGTGTGGACGCCGACGCCGGCGAAGAACGCCGGGGCCCGGAGCGTGTGCTGGAACGCCCGGTCTTGAAATGCGTCTGCGGCCAAGGGGACCTTCCTGCTTACTCGTGCGAGCGGCCCTTCGGCCGCACTACGTCCCACGGTCTGGTTAAGGCGATTGCCGCAGCGCAGCAAAACACTTGCTGTTTCGCTTTGTTTCGGTTCGGGACAGCCCGCGAAGTCCGAGGGCGACGGCCCTCCCGCGGTTACGCCCGGGCGGAATCTCGGGCCGTATAGCGCGCTGCGCCAACCAGGGCTTCCGAGCGGTCATGGATGCAGACCAGGGCCTCGTCGCCGGTCCGGCTGAGCGCCTTGGCGAGGTTACGGGCGTGCTCTTCGGCGCAGCGTCCCGACAGGAACAGCAGGGGCTGGGTCTCGCCCTCGCAGCGGACGGTCCATCCGCCGTCCACCGGTCCCACCGAAATCCTGTGCTCGCGCCGCATGACCGCCTCCCCGCAGTTTTCGCCGCAGGGAGGAGCCTAGACCCAAGGCCGGTCGCCCGGCATTCACGTTTGTTGGATTGCGCGGCTAGTTCGCGAGGCGGCGCAGGAAGGACGGGATCTCCAGGTCCTCGCCGGCCTCGGGCTGCTCCACCTGGGCGGGCGCTTCGGCCGGCAGGGCTCCGCCGCGGCTCGCCGAGGCGCGTGGCGCGGGAGCCGGCGCGGGCTGGGCCTGCGGCGCGTCGTAGCGCGGACGGCCGCCGAACAGGCTCAGGAAGCCGCCGCGCGGGCGCCGGGGCTCGTAGGGCTCGGCGAACAGCGGCTCGTCCTCGGAGACCTCCTCCACCGCCGGATCGACGATGCGGGAGACCGGCTGGGCGATCTGAGGCTCCGGCGCAGCGGCCACGGGCGCGGCGTAGAGGTCGGGTTGTTCTTCCTCCACCGCTTCGGCTGCGTAGGCGACGGGCTCCGGGGCTGGCGCCGCGGAGACCATCGGCTCGGGGGCCGGCGCGGCCGCAGCCGGGGTCGTGTCCACCCGCAGCGGCTGGGCCGTGGTGTTGGCCCGGCGCTCCAGGCGCGGCTCGATGGCGGCGATGGAGACGCCGTCCATGCCGGTGGCGACCACCGACACGCGGATCATGCCTTCCAGCGCCGGATCGAAGGCGGCGCCGAAGATGATGTTGGCTTCCGGGTCCACCTGTTCGGAGATGGCGTTGGCCGCCTCGTCCACTTCCAGCAGGGTCATGTCCAGGCCGCCGGTGACGTTCACCAGCACGGCCTTGGCGCCCTTCAGGGAGACTTCGTCGAGCAGCGGATTCTGGATCGCGTTCTGGGCGGCCATCAGGGCGCGGTCGTCGCCGGTCGCCTCGCCGGTGCCCATCATCGCCTTGCCCATTTCGGTCATGACCGTGCGGACGTCGGCGAAGTCGAGGTTGATCAGGCCCGGCAGCACCATCAGGTCGGTGATGGAGCGCACGCCCGAGTGCAGGACCTGGTCGGCCATGCCGAAAGCTTCGGCGAAGGTCGTCCGCTCGTTGGCCACGCGGAACAGGTTCTGGTTGGGGATGACGATCAGGGTGTCGACGTAGCGCTGCAGCTCACCGATGCCGGCGTCCGCCAGGCGCATGCGGTGGCGGCCTTCGAAGTGGAAGGGCTTGGTGACCACGCCCACCGTCAGGATGCCGCGCTCGCGCGCGCACTTGGCGATGATCGGCGCCGCGCCGGTGCCGGTGCCGCCGCCCATGCCGGCGGTGATGAACACCATGTGCGCGCCGTCCAGGTGCTCGCCGATCTCCGGAATCGACTCCTCGGCGGCGTGCATGCCCACTTCCGGGTGCGCGCCGGCCCCGAGGCCCTGCGTCGCCTGCACGCCCAGCTGGATGCGGCGGTCGGTCCTTGCGAACTGCAGCTGCTGAGCATCCGTGTTGGCGACGACGAACTCGACGCCCTCGAGCCCCGCCTCGATCATGTTGTTGACGGCGTTGCCGCCCGCGCCGCCCACGCCGAACACGACGATCCGCGGCTTCAATTCTGTCGCCTGCGGAGCTGAGAGAGAAATTGCCATCGGACCCCTGCGTCCTTCCCAAAACCGAGCTCAGCGCCGACCGACCCCCCCAGCCGGCGCTCCTTAAGGATGGGTTTAAAATTGCGCCCCTCATCCTTAAGCGAGGGTTAAGGCCATAGCCTGAGTCGTTCGGCCGTCGACCGCGCGGGAGGCGAAAAAACCGCTTGTTCCACAAGGAGTCGCGCGAATCGCGCCGCGGCTGCGACCACCTGTCTCGCAGGGCCAAGCGCTGCCGTAAAGGCGCCCGCCAACCGGCCGTACGATCAGCCCTGACCTAAAGGTTCTCGCGCAGCCAGGCGGCGGCCTTGGCGACCGGGTTGGCGCGGGGGTCGAGGGGCTCGCGGCGCAGCTTGGCGGAGGCCAGCGCCTTGGCGCTGACCGCCTCGCGGGGGCCGAAGGCGGCCCGGTGCAGGATGCCGGCGGCGGCGGTGAAGGCCGGGCCCGACGCGGCGTCGGCCAGGTGCGGCACGCGGCGCGGGCGGCCCAGGCGCACGGGGCGGTCGAACACGCGCACGGCCACTTCGCGCACGCCGGCCAGCTGGCTCGCGCCGCCGGTCAGCACCAGACCCGCGCCCGGCTCGACGGGGGCGCCGGAGGCTTTCAGACGGTCGCGCAGGAGCTCCAGGGTCTCCTCGACGCGCGGCGCGATGATGCCCTTCAGCAGGGAGCGGGGCGCCACCACGGGGCCGGCGCCGGGATCGTCGCCGCGCGGCGGGGCCTCGATCATCTCGCGGTCCTCGTTGGCCGAGGCGATCGCCGAACCGTGCAGCGTCTTGATGCGCTCGGCGCCGGCGATGGAGGTGGAGAGGCCGCGGGCGATGTCCTGGGTCACGTGCTGGCCGCCGACCGGGACGGTCTCAACGTGGACCAGCGAGCCGGCGTTGAACACCGCCGCCGAGGTCGAGCCGCCGCCCATGTCGATGCAGACGGCGCCCAGGTCCATCTCGTCCTCCTCGAGGGCGGCGAGGGCGGAGACGAAGGGGGCGGCGACGACGCCCTCGAACTGCAGGTGGGCGCGCTCGACGCAGGCGCCGAGGGTCTGGAAGACGGCTTCGGAGACCGAGACGACCAGCAGCTCGACGCCGAGCGTGCGACCGAACATGGCGCGTGGGTCGCGGACCCCGCCTTGTCCGTCTACGGACCATGCGATGGGGAGGATGTGAGCGGCGCGGCGGCCCGGGAGCTTGATCTGGGCCAGCGCGTGGCTGATCGCGCGGACCAGGTCGGTGTCGCTGATCGGACGGGCGCCGAGGCTGACGCGGCCGGCCACGCGGGCGGAGGTGAGCTGGCCGCCGGCGGTGGCGACGGTGACGCCCTGGACGCTGACGCCGGCGACGTTCTCGGCCCGCTCGACCGCCTGGGCGATGGCCTCTGAGGCCTCGTCGAGGTTGACGATCGAGCCGCCGCGGATGCCGCGCGACTGGACGTAGCCGACGCCGGCCGTGGTGAGGGTGCGGTCGGCGCGGCGCACGCCCTCCGGCTTCATGATGAAGCAGGTGACCTTCGAGGCGCCGAGGTCGACGGCGGCGACGACCTGCGGCGGCCGGATCGCGGCCCGCAGGCCCTCCCGGCCGTCCTTCTTCCTGGGATCTTCGCGCGTGGCGGCCTTCAACATCTTGTCCTCACGCGCCTTCTGCGACGAGCTGACCGGCCGGAGCGGTCTGGCGCGGCCGCACGGCGACCACGTCGGGGTTGCGCAGGTCGATGCGCTCGAAGCCCAGTTCCAGGATGTGCGAGCGCTGGTCGAGCTGCTCGAGCTGCATCAGGGCCTCCTCCTCGCCGACGGCGGGGAGCTGGATGATCGAGCCGTCCTTCATCCGCAGGTCCCAGCGGCGGTTGTCGACGCGCACCAGCGCCTCCATCCGCTCCATGAGCCGCGGGCGCTGGGCGAGCGTCGGCAGGATGCCGGGAGCCATCTCGGCCCCGCCGGCGCCGACGATCAGCGGCAGGGTCGGGAAGCGGCCGGGGTCGGCTTCCGGGATCGGCTGGCCGCGCTCGTCGATCACAACCGTCCTGCCGGAATGCTGCCAGACGGCCAGCTGATGTCGCTCGACGACGGCGATCACCAGGGTGTCGGGCAGCAGCCGCACGACGCGCGCCTCCTTCACCCAGCCGACCTTCTCCACCTGCTGGCGGACGGCCTCCAGGTCGAGGCCCAGCACCGGCTGGTCCTTGTAGACGCCGGCGGCGGCGACGATGTCGGGCGTGGCCATGGGCGAGGCGCCCTCCACGTGCACGGCGCGCAGCTTGAAGCCGGCCTGGCCGAACCGGTTGTCGACGCCGGCCGCGACGGTCTCGGCGATGCGCTCGCCGCGGCCGCCGGTGGCGAGCACGCCGACCAGCGACAGGGCGAGCACGCCGGCGGCGGCGATCAGGGCGTGTTTGGGAGAGAGGCCCGCGCCGTCCGGGCGCGGTTGCGCGGACGCGGCCGGCCTGCGGGCCGGCGCGCGTTTTGGACTAGGGGGCGACTTGCCCCGAGGCCTCGCCTGAACCTGCGATCCTCCCCGCACCGCTGCGGGCATAGGCGTCCTCCGTGATCCACAGCACCAGTTGGTCGAATCCCACGCCCTGCGCCGCCGCCTGCTCAGGGACGAGCGAGGTGGGCGTCATGCCGGGCTGGGTGTTGACCTCCAAAAGGACCATGATGTCGTTAATGTCGTCATAACGCAGGTCCGACCTGGTAACGCCCCGACAACCAAGCGCGGCGTGCGCCATTTCGGAAAGTTTCTTCGCCTTCTCAAGGGCATGGGCGGGAATCCTCGCCGGAACCACGTGCTCCGAGCCCCCCTCCCCGTACTTCGCCTCGTAATCATAGAAGGCGGTTTTCGGCACGATTTCGGTAACCGTCATCGCCTTGCCGTCCATCACCCCCACCGCCAGCTCCAGGCCGCGGACGTAAGGCTCGACCATCACCTCCTCGCCGAACGTCCAGGACGGGGCCACGACCTCCTGCGGCGGGGTGTTGGCGCCCTCGTGGACGATGAACACGCCGACCGAGGAGCCCTCGGCGTTCGGCTTCACGACGTAGGGCGGCTCGATCACGTGGCGGGCGGCGACGTCGAAGCGGTTGAACAGGCCGCCGCCGGGCACGGTGACGCCCGCCGCGGCCAGAACCGCCTTGGCCTTGGCCTTGTCCATGGCCAGCGCCGAGGCCAGCACGCCGCAGTGGGTGTAGGGGATCTGCAGGGTTTCCAGCACGCCCTGGACGCAGCCGTCCTCGCCCCACTCCCCGTGCAGGGCGTTGAAGCAGACGTCGGGCTTCAGCTGCGCCAGCACCTGGGCGACGTCGCGGCCGGCGTCCACCCGGCTGACCTTCGCGCCCAGCCGCTCCAGGGCGTCGGCGCACTCGCGGCCCGAGACCAGGCTCACCTCGCGCTCGGAGGACGGGCCGCCCAGCAGGACGGCGACGTGGTGTCCGGAAAGGGGAAGGCTCACTTCGTCTCCTTGGCGGTTTGGGCCTCCGCGGCCAGCCGGCGGAAGTCGATGTCGCTGTCGGCGACCGTGTAGAGGAAGGCCGCCCACACCGCGACGTTCTGGGAGAGCTCCGCCGGGTCGATCTTGTCGAGCGTGTCGTCGGCGGCGTGGTGCAGGTCGAAGTAGCGGCTCATGTCCTGGTTGAAGTCCACGAAGGGCGTTCCGGCGGAGATCAGGCCCGAGATGTCGGCGCCGCCGGAGCGCGGCGGCTCGCGGCTCACCACCACGTTCAGGGGTGCGATCGCCGCTTCGAACGCCTTCATGGCCGGATGGCTGCGGCTGCCCGTGGGCAGGCTCAGGCTCCAGACGCGGCCCGCGCCGCCGTCGCTCTCGCCGGCGACGACCATCTTCGGGACCTCGGCGCGGTTGGCGGCGAGATAGGCGCCCGAGGAGCCCCCCTGCTCTTCCGAGCCCCACATGACCACCCGGATCGTGCGCTTCGGCCGGCCGAAGCCGGCCGCCAGCTTCGCCGCCGCGGTGGAGATGGCGATGCCGGCCGCGTCGTCCACCGCGCCCGTGCCGGGATCCCAGGAATCGAGGTGGCCGCCGATCACCAGCACCTCGTCGGGCCGCTCGCGGCCGCGGATCTCGCCCACGATGTTGTAGGCGGGCGAGGCCTTGTTGCTCGTGGACTGCATGGCGAGCTTCACCGTCACCGGCTTGCCGCGCGCGACCAGCTTCTCCAGGAGCTCGGCGTCGGGCGTCGACAGGGCCGCGGCGGGGATGCCGCCCGCCGCCGCCCCGCCGGTGTGCGGCAGGCGGGTGTCGTCGGTGGAGAGCGAACGGGTCAGGTAGCCCACCGCCCCGCGTTTCGCCGCCTCGAGCGGGCCCCGGCTGCGCTGGGCGTTGACGAAGCCGTAGCTGGAGCCGTCCTGGGTGCGCGGCATCTTCTGGGTGACCACCGCGATCTTGCCCTTCAGCGCGCCCTCCGGCTGGTCGAGCATGGCCTGGTAGGTGCGGAAGAGGACGATCTCGGCGGTGAGGCCGCCCTTCGGCGTCGGGCTGGAGTTGCCGAGGCCCAGGATGTGCAGCCTGTGCGGCACGGGTCCGACCACCTCGGCCGACTCCGGCCCGCGCGACCAGGTGGGGGTGGTGAAGGTCTCCACCCGCACGTTCTCGAAGCCCAGCTCGCGGAACTTCGCCACCGCCCAGTCGCGGCCGCGATCCATGGCCGGCGAGCCGGTCATCCGCGGGCCGACCTCGGTGGTCAGGGATTCCGCGATCGCCCAGGCGGTGGGGTCGGTGAGCGCCTTGTCGCGCACGGCGGCGGCGTTGGCGGCGAGGTCCTGCCCAACAAGGTCTTGGGCGGCGGCAGGGGCGGCGACGGCGGCCGCGAGGGCGGCCACCGCGAGGAAGGCTGGAATTCGCATGTTTTCCGGGTGCGCCCCTGGAAGATTCCCGTCAAGCGCACTGCTGCCAGCAGGGTGTCAGCAGCCGATGGATAGGCTGTGGGGGATCGAAGGAGACCGCCCATGACCCTCGTGCAGGAGCCCGTGCGCCCCGCCACCGCGCTTGACGCCCTCCCCCGCCCGCCGTGCGCCGAACTGCTCGGCTGGCAGGTTGTGGACGCGCGGCCCGCCGACGGCTGGATCCGCATCGCTTTCGAGGCCCGCCGCGAGTTCACCAACCCGGCCGGCTTCGTCCAGGGCGGCTTCCTGGCCGCCATGCTGGACGACACCATGGGCCCGGCGGTGTTCGCCCACACCGAGGGCCGGCTCTACTGCCCGACGATCGACCTGCACGTGAGCTTCCTCGCGCCCGCCAAGCCCGGGCGGCTCTACGGCGAGGGCCAGGTGGTGCAGCTCGGGCGGAGCATCGGCTTCATCGAGGCGAAGCTGCTGACCGAGGACGGGACCGTGGTGGCGCGGGCGACGGCCAGCTGCCGGCTGGTGGAGGCGGCGAAGGCGCTGGGGTGAGGCGGCCCTCGGGTCGTCATGGCCGGGCCTGTTCCGGCCATCCATAGACCCCGCGGCGCCGGGGAGAGCCGGTGCGGCGCCGCATCCCACCTGCCACGCGGAGATTATGGGTGGCCGGGACAAGCCCGGCCATGACGGAGGGAGACGGTTCGGCCGCCTGCCCCCTCCACCCCTCGCTCTTCGGCGAGCGGCCCCCTCTCCCGCTGCGCGGGAAAGGAAGGGGTCGCCCCTTCCTCCTCGATGGAGGAAGGGTAGGGATGGTGGTGGTCGCAATGCGTCGGGGGACGAGCGCGGGACGGCTCAGCGCCCAAGCGCGCCATTCGCGTCGCCTCAGCGGCCACACCACCACCCAACCCTCCTCCATCGAGGAGGATGGCTCGGGCAGCGGAGGCCCCTCCCCCACCTTCGTCATGGCCGGGCCTGTCCCGGCCATCCATGAACACCAAATGTCAGGCGGCGCACGGGCGGGGCCCGCGAAGATCCTGCGTCGCGGAGATCATGGGTGGCCGGGACAAGCCCGGCCATGACGGTCAGGAGGGGCCCGGCTTGCCGATGCGCTTGATTTCCCAGTCGAGGTCGACGCCGAACTTGGCCTTCACGTCGGCGCGGACGGCTTCGCCGAGGCCTTCGAGGTCGGCGGCGGTCGCCTCGCCGGTGTTGATCAGGAAGTTGGCGTGCAGCGGCGAGAACATCGCCCCGCCGAACGGCTTGCCGCGCCAGCCGGCCTCGTCGACCAGCTTCCAGGAGGAGTGGCCGGGCGGGTTCTTGAAGGTCGAGCCGCCGGTCTTCTCGCGGATCGGCTGCGTCTTCTCCCGCCGCTCGGTGATCTCGTCCATCCGCTGCTGGATGGCGGCCGGGTCGTCGGGCCGGCCCTCGAACAGGGCGCCGGTGAAGATCAGCGGCTGCGCCGCCGCCCGCGCGGACTTGCGGTAGCTGTACTCGAGGTCTGCGTTGGAGAGCGTCAGCCGCTCGCCCGCGCGGGTGAGCGCATAGGCCTCGACCAGCACGTCCTTCGTCTCGGCGCCGTAGCAGCCGGCGTTCATGACCAGGGCGCCGCCGATCGAGCCCGGCACGCCGCGGTAGAACTCCAGCCCCGCGATCCCCGCCTTGCCGGCCTCCCGGGCAAGCGTGGCGTCCAGCACCGCCGCGCCGGCGAAGATGCGGCTGTCGCTGCGCGGCTCGACGCGGGCGAAGGCCTTTCCCAGCCGGACCACCACGCCCTCGACGCCGCCGTCGCGGACCAGGGTGTTGGAGCCGACGCCGAGCACCGTCAGCGGAACCTCCGGCGGCAGGCCCTTCAGAAAGGTCGCAAGGTCGTCCTCGTCCTCCGGCAGAAAGATCACCTCGGCCGGGCCGCCGACCCGGAACCAGGTGAAGGGGCCGAGCGGCTCGTCCCGCAGGAGCTTGCCGCGGACGGCGGGCAGATCGTCCTTCCAGCTCATTCGGCGGCTTCGCCGAGCGCGGTGAGCTCGCCCGGCAGGGCGTAGGACCAGCTGGTGATGTCGCCGGCGCCCAGCAGCACGACCACGTCCCCGGCCCTGGCCTCCTCGCGGACCAGGCCGGCGAGCGCGGCGGGTCCTTCGAGCGGCAGGGCGCGGCGGTGGCCGAAGCGCTTGAGGCCGGCCACCAGGGCGTCGCGGTCGACGCCCTCGATCGGCGTCTCGCCGGCGGCGTAGACGTCGGCCACCAGCACGGTGTCGGCGTCGTTGAAGCACTGGCAGAAGTCGTCGAACAGGTCGCGCAGGCGGGTGTAGCGGTGCGGCTGGACGACCGCGATCACCTTGCCCTCGGTGACCGCGCGGGCGGCCTTGAGCACCGAGGCGATCTCCACCGGGTGGTGGCCGTAGTCGTCGACGACGCGCACGCCGTTGGCCACGCCGGTGGTGGTGAACCGCCGCTTCACCCCCCCGAAGCCGGCCAGGCCCTTGCGGATCGCGTCGGGCTGCACGCCCAGCTCGCGGGCCACGGCGATGGCCGCCAGCGCATTCTGGACGTTGTGCAGCCCGGCCATCGGCAGGCGCAGGTCGTCAATGGAGAGCATGCCGCCGGCGCGCGGCTGGATCACCACGCTGAAGCGCGCGCCGTCCGGCCCCATGCTGACGTTGTGCGCCCGCACCTCCGCCTGGGGGTTCACGCCATAGGTGACGAGCCGGCGGTTCTCCACGCGGCTGGCCATGGCCTGCACTTCCGGGTGGTCGATGCAGACCGCGGCGAAGCCGTAGAAGGGGATGTTCTCCACGAAGTCGCGGAACGCCTTCTTCACGGCCTCGAAGTCGCCGTAGTGGTCCAGGTGCTCCGGGTCGATGTTAGTGACCACGGCGACGGTGGTCTTCAGCTTCAGGAAGGTGCCGTCGCTCTCGTCGGCCTCGACGACGATCCAGTCCCCCGCCCCGACCTTCGCATTGGTGCCGTAGGCGTTGATGATGCCGCCGTTGACGACGGTCGGGTCGAGGCCGCCGGCGTCCAGCAGGGCCGCGACCATGGAGGTGGTGGTGGTCTTGCCGTGGGTGCCGCCCACCGCCACGGAGAACTGCAGGCGCATCAGCTCGGCCAGCATCTCGGCCCGGCGGACCAGGGGCAGGCGCCGCTCGCGGCCGGCGACCATCTCCGGATTGTCCGGCTTCACGGCCGTGGAATAGACGATGGCGTAGGCGCCCTCGACGTTGGCCGCGTCGTGACCGATGAAGATCTTCGCGCCCAGCTTCTCCAGCCGCTCGGTGTTGGCGCTGGCCTTCGCGTCGGAGCCCTGCACCTGGTAGCCGGTGCGCATCATGATCTCGGCGATGCCGCTCATGCCGATCCCCCCGATGCCGATGAAGTGCACGGGACCGATCTCGAAGGGGACGGGGCGGCGAGTCATGGAGTCCTGCTAGCCCAACATTGCGCCCGGGGAAACCGCGGCGGCGGGAACCTTTGCGGCGGCCTGCCATCCAACGGACAGCGCACGGCCTTCACGGCCGCGCTCCAATCCTTCGGAGAATTCCATGTTCAAGGCCACCCTCCTCGCCGCCGCCCTCGCGGCCGCGCCGTTCGCCGTCCACGCCCAGGCCGCCGCGCCGAACGACGCCCAGATCGCCCACATCGCCTACACCGCCGGCCAGATCGACATCGCCGCCGGGAAGCAGGCGCTGGAGAAGTCGAAGGACAAGGCGGTGCGCGAGTTCGCCCAGTCGATGGTCCGCGACCATACGGCGGTGAACGACCAGGCGCTGGCCCTGGTGAAGAAGCTGGGCGTCACGCCGCAGGACAACCCCACCAGCCAGGCGCTCTCCGCCGACGCGGCCGCCAAGCTGAAGTCGATGGCCGCCCTGGACGGCGCCGCGTTCGACCGCGCCTACCTGGCCAACGAGGTCGCGTTCCACCAGACGGTCAACGGCGCGCTCAAATCCACCCTGATCCCGAACGCGAAGAACGGCGAGCTGAAGGCCCTGCTGCAGACCGGGCTGAAGCTGTTCAGCGAGCACCAGGCGCACGCCGAGCAGGTGGCGCAGGCCGCGCGATGAAACGGCGCGAGCTGGTCGCCGCGCTTGCGGCGGGGCTGGCGGCGGCGTCCGGCGGGGCGGCCCTCGCCGCGCCGGCGCCGCGGGTGCGGACCATCACCATGAAGGACATGGTGTTCGGGCCCGTCCCGGCGGACCTCAAGGTCGGCGACGTGGTGATCTGGGCCAACGACGACATCTTCCGCCACACGGCTACGGCCCGGGACAGGTCCTTCGACGTCGACCTGGCGCCGAAGGCCCGCAGGCGGATGACGCTGACCAAGGCGGGGACCGTCGCCTTCTACTGCCGCTTCCACCCGGGGATGACCGGCCGGCTGACGGTGGCGAAGTAGGCGCGCGCCTTCAGGCGGACTGCTGCAGGGACGCGGCGGCCGGCGGCGAGACGCACCGCAGGATCGCCTCGAGCAGGCGCGAGATGAGGATCGGCTTGGTCACGAACTCGTCGAAGCCGAGCTCGAGGTACTGCGCCCGGGTGCGTGACAGGCTGTCGGACGTCAGGGCGATGACGGGGGTCAGCCGCTCGGGTCCGAGGGAGGCGCGGATCCGGCTCACCACCTCCAGGCCGGACATCTCCGGCATGTGGATGTCCATGAGGACGATGTCGAACCGGCGGCGGCTCAGTTGCTCGAGGGCCGCCGCCCCGCTCTGCGCCTGCACGCCGTCGAAGCCGAAGGCCGTGAGGATCTCGCCGACCACCCTGAGATTCATCGGATCGTCGTCGACGTGGAGGACTTCCAGCCGCCCTGGCTGACCCGGATCGACCGGAACTCTACGCATCACTGTTACCCTGAACGCCCTGCGTCCCAAGGTTGCAGAAATTGGATAATGCGCCGCTAACGCGCGGGCGTAGCGGCTCAGCCGCGGGCGGTCTTCTCGACCACGTCGGCCAGGCGCTCGGCGGCGTCGGGGATGGCGACCGAGCGGGCGGCGGCGGCCATGCGCGCGAGCCTCGCCGGATTGTTCAGCAGCTTCTCCAGCGCACTGGCCAGGCTGTCGACGGTGAGCTGGTGCTCGCGGGCGACCTCGGCCCCGCCGGCCTCGGCGAGCAGGCGCGCGTTCTGGCCCTGGTCGTCGTCGATGGCGATGGCCAGCGGCACCAGGATCGACGGCTTGCCGGCCACGGCCAGCTCGCAGACCGTGCCCGCGCCGGAGCGGCCGACGACGAGGTGGGCGGCGGCCAGCCGGCCGGCGAGGTCGCGGAAGAAGGGCGCGATCTCGGCGTCAACGAGGGCGTCGCGGTAGACGCGGCGGGCGAGCGTCATGGACTCCGCGCGGGTCTGCTGCTGCACGACGAGGCGCTGGCGCAGGTCCTCGGGCAGGACCTTGATCGCCTCGGGCACCAGCTCGGAGAGCAGGCGCGCGCCCTGGCTGCCGCCGGTGACCAGCAGGCGCACCGGGCCGCCCGGCTCCGGCGGGACGTAGGCGAGCTCGGCGAGCGCCCGAATCGCCGGGCGCACGGGATTGCCGACCACGATGGCCCGGCCGGCGACCTTCGGGGGGGCCTTCTGCAGGGTCGGGAATGCGCAGGCGACGGTCTTCACATGGCTGGCCAGCAGCCGGTTGGTCCGGCCCATCACCGCGTTCTGCTCGTGGATCACCGTGGGCCGGCGGTCGAGGATGGCGGCGACCAGGGCGGGGGCGGACGGATAGCCGCCGAAGCCGACCACGACGTTGGGGCCGATCTCGCGGAACTCGCGCCGGGCCTTCATGGCGCCGGCCATCACCGCCAGGCCCGCGCGGGCCATGCCGATCGGGTCGCCGGGCCTGTAGGTGGCCGCCGACAGGCCGATGCGGCGCTCCGCCGGGAAGTCCTGGGCGAGGCCCGCCACCCGCTCGTCGGAGGCCAGCACGATGCGCCAGCCGCGGGCGATCAGCGCCTCGGCCAGGGCCTGGGCGGGAAACAGGTGTCCGCCGGTGCCCCCGGCGGCGACGACCGCGATCTTGTTCATGACCGGCCCGCCACTAAGCGAACGCGCCGGCCTTGGCGAGCCCTTCCGAGGGCAGGTAGGCGCCGGGCCGGCGGCGGGTCAGCGCGAGCGCGAGGCCGAGCGTCAGCCCCATGGCGAGCATGGACGAGCCGCCGTAGCTGATGAACGGCAGGGTCATGCCCTTGGTGGGGATCATGTTGAGGTTCACCGCCACGTTGATGAAGGCCTGCTGGCCCACCAGGACGAAGAGGCCCGCGGCGGCCACCTGCTCGAACGGGTCCGACAGCTTCATGGCGCGGTAGAGGCCGCGGATGACGATGAAGGCGAACAGCGAGATCAGCAGCAGGGAGAAGATCAGGCCGTACTCCTCCGCGCCCACCGAATAGATGAAGTCGGTGTGCAGGTCGGGCACGTGGCGCTTCATGACGCCCTCGCCCGGGCCGCGGCCGAAGACGCCGCCGGCGGCGATCGCCTCGGCCGCGCGGTCGACCTGGTGGGTGTCGGCCTTGTCGGGGCTGAGGAAGCGGTCGACGCGGCTGGCCACGTGCGGGAACAGGAAATAGGTCGACGACAGGCCGGCTATGGCCGTCGCGCCCAGCAGCATCACCCACGAGAGCGGCACGCCGGCCATCCAGAAGGCCGCGCCGAAGGCGACGGTGATCAGCACCGTCTGGCCGACGTCCGGCTGGATCAGCAGCAGGGCCACGGAGATGAAGTAGAGGCCGAAGGCGATGGAGACGCCGGGCACGCCCTGCCCCTTCTGGCCCTCGGCGAACATCCAGGCGACCAGGATGATCAGCGCCGGCTTCATGTACTCGGACGGCTGGAAGGTGAAGCCGCCGAACTCGAGCCAGCGGGTGGCGCCCTTGGCGTTGTGGCCGATGAACGGCAGGGCGATCATCACCGCGATGGCCGCCAGCCAGATGAAGAAGGCCGCCCGCCGGACGCCTTTGACGTCCAGCATCGAGACGGTGATCAGGATGAAGGCCGAGGCGCCGGCGAAGACGCACTGGCGGACGGCGAAGTGGAACGGGTCGCCGAGGTTCATCCGCGAGGCGGCCGCGGGGCTGGCGGCGAACGACATCAGGACGCCCACGAAGATCAGCAGGCCCACGACGCCGAGCATCCAGCGATCCACCGTCCACCACCAGACGCCGATCGGCGAGCGGTCGGAGCGGGCGAAGGCGTGGGCCTGGGAGGGCGTGGTCACGCGGCCCCCTTGTTGGCGGCGAGCGGGGCGGCGGCCAGGCGCGCGACGGCGGCGCGGAAGGCCTCGCCGCGCTCCTCGAAGTCGGCGAACTGGTCGAAGGAGGCGGCCGCGGGCGAGAGCAGGACGACGGCGTCCTGGCCCGACGCCGCGGCGTCGGCGTAGGCGGCGGCGACCGCGGCCGACATGGTCCCGCACTCCTGCACCGGGGCCTTGCCGGCCAGGGTGCGGGCGAACAGCGGCGCGCCCTCCCCGATCAGGTAGGCCTTCTCGATGCGCGGGAAGAGGTCGGCGAGCGCCTCGATGCCGCCGGTCTTCGGCTGGCCGCCGGCGATCCAGTAGAACTTCGGATAGCTCGACATGGCCTGGCGGGCGGCGTCGGTGTTGGTGGCCTTGCTGTCGTTGACGAAGCGGACGCGGCCCAGCGCGCCCACGGTCTCCATCCGGTGCGCCAGGCCCGGGAAGGTCATCAGGTGCTCGGCGGCTTCCTCGGCGGCGATGCCCAGGCCCTTGGCGGCGGCGTAGGCGGCCGCGGCGTTCTGCCAGTTGTGGCGGCCGGGCAGCGAGCGGGCGCGGGTCAGGTCGGCGACCTCCACGGCGCGCTCGCCGGTGGCGTCGTAGAGCATGCCCTGCAGGGCGTAGATCCCCCGGCCCATGGCCTTGGAGGCGGAGATCGGCACGATGGTGCGGCGGTTGGCGGCGGTGATCTCGGTGCAGATCCGCTGGCCCCAGGGATCGTCCACGCCGATCACCGCGGTGTCGCCCTTGCCCTGGTTGGCGAGGATCCGGCGCTTGGCGGCGACGTAGCCCTCCATGCCGCCGTGCCGCTCCAGGTGGTCCGGCGAGATGTTGAGGATGATCGAGACGTCGGGGTGCAGGCTGGTGGTGAGGTCCAGCTGGTAGGACGACAGCTCCAGGACGTAGACCGCCCCGCCGTGCATGTCCTCGAGGCCCAGGACACCGACGCCGATGTTGCCGCCCATGCGGGTGTCGCGGCCCGCCTGGGCGCAGATGTGGGCGATGAGCGCGGTGGTGGTCGACTTGCCGTTGGTGCCGGTGATGGCGACGATCTTCGGGCGCTTGTGCTCGGGCGCGGCGTTGACCGCGCGGGCGAAGAGCTCGACGTCGCCCAGGATCTCGACCCCGGCGGCGCGGGCCCGCTCGACGGTCCAGTGCGGCGCGGGATGGGTCAGGGGCACGCCCGGCGACAGCATGAGCGCGGCGAACTGCGACCAGTCGGCGGTGGAGAGATCGGTGAGGGTGAAGCCCTCGGCCTCAGCCGCCGCGCGGGTGGCGGGCTTCTCGTCCCACAGCGCCACCTCGGCCCCGCCGGCGATCAGCGCGCGCGCGGCCGTGAGGCCCGTACGCGCCAGGCCGAACACGGCGACCGTCCTGCCTTCGAAGCCGCGGACCGGGATCATGGCTGAGCGCTGACCCTCCCTACCGCAGCTTGAGCGTGGCGAGGCCGACGAGGGCCAGCATCACCGCGACGATCCAGAAACGGATCACCACGGTCGATTCCGACCAGCCGAGCTTCTCGAAGTGGTGGTGCACCGGGGCCATGCGGAACACCCGCTTGCCGGTGAGCTTGAACGAGGCGACCTGGATCATCACCGACAGGGTCTCGGCCACGAACAGGCCGCCGATGATCGACAGGATGATCTCGTGCCGGGTGGCGACCGCGATGGTGCCGACCGCGCCGCCCAGGGCCAGGGAGCCGGTATCGCCCATGAAGATCTTGGCCGGCGGGGCGTTGTACCAGAGGAAGCCCAGCCCCGCCCCGATCAGCGCGCCGCAGAAGACCGCGATCTCGCCGACGCCGGGCACGAAGTGGAGCTGCAGGTAGTTCGAGAAGACGAAGTTGCCGACCAGGTAGGCGATCAGGCCGTAGGCGGCCGCGGCGATCATCACCGGCACCGTCGCCAGGCCGTCGAGGCCGTCGGTGAAGTTCACGGCGTTGGCCGCGCCCACGATGATGAAGGCCCCGAACAGCAGGTAGAACCAGTTCAGGTCCAGCACCGCCTGCTTGAAGACCGGGAAGGTGACCGAGGTCAGCAGATCCGGCGATTCCGGCGGCTTGGCCGCGAACAGGATGATGATCGCCACCGCCGCCATGGCGATCAGCGCCTCCAGCAGCAGCCGCACCCGGCCAGACACGCCCTCGGTGGTCTGCTTGGTGACCTTGGCGTAGTCGTCGAGGAAGCCCAGCACGCCGTAGCCGGCGGTGACCAGCACCACGGCCCAGACGTAGGGGTTGGAGAGATCGCTCCAGAGAAGGGTGCCGGCGAGCAGGCCGGCCAGGATCATCACCCCGCCCATGGTCGGGGTGCCGGCCTTCTCGACGATGTGGCGCTCGATGCCTTCCTTGCGGATCGGCTGGCCCTTGCCCTGCTTGGCCTGCATCCAGCGGATGAAGCGGCTGCCGAGCGCGACCACGATGAACTGGGCGGTGAAGATCGCCAGCCCGGTGCGGAAGGTCTGGTATTTCAGGAGGTTGAGGACGGGGACGTAGCCGTCGGCGGAAAGCTGGACCCAAAGCCAGTAGAACATCAGCCCGCCTCCCCGCCACCGGAGTCGAGCGCGGTCAGGGCGTGCGCGACCGCGCCCGCCTTCGACCCATTCGACCCCTTCACCATCACGAGGTCGCCGGGCTCTACGGCCCGGGCGACCTGCGGCGCGAGATCCGCCGCTGTCTCGGCGTACCCGCCTCTCCGAGTCGGCGGAAGGGCGTCCCAGAGGCTTTTCATGAGCGGTCCGGCGCAGAACACCAGGTCGATGCCGGCCCGCTCCAGGGGCTCCGCGAGGGCGGCGTGGAAGGCCGGGCCCTCGTCGCCCAGCTCCAGCATGTCGGTGAGCGCGACGATGCGCCGCCCTTCGGTCGCCCGGGCGCCGAGGGTGCGGATCGCCGAGGCCATGGAGATCGGGTTGGCGTTGTAGCTCTCGTCCACCAGGGTGAAGGTCCCGCCCTTCGTCCGGACCAGCTTCTCGGCCCCGCGGCCCTCCAGCGGCTCGAAGGAGCCCAGCGCGGCCAGGCTGTCGTTCAGATCGACGTCCAGGGCTTCCAGCATCAGCAGCACGGCCATGCTGTTGAGGCCCCAGTGGAAGCCGGTCTGCAGGATGGGGAAGTCCATCGCCTTGCCGTGCAGGCGGGCCTGCACCACGCCGTGGCGGCCGGGGACCTGGAAGTCGATCAGGCGCGCGTCGCAGCCCTCGCCGGTCCCGAAGGTGCGGACCTCGGCGCCCGCCTTGCGGGCCTCGGCGGCCAGCAGGTCGAACCAGGCGTTGTCGGCGTTCAGCACCGCCACGCCGCCGGGCTCGAGGCCGGCGAAGATCTCGGCCTTGGCGCGGGCGACGCCCGCCTCGCCGTCCGGGAAGTTCTCGGTGTGCACGGGCCCGACGGTCGTGACCACCACGGCGTGCGGCCGGACGAACTTCGCGAGCGGGGTGATCTCGTCCGCGTGGTTCATGCCGATCTCGAAGACCGCGCGCTCGGTGTCGCGGGGCATGCGGGCGAGCGTCAGCGGCACGCCGATGTGGTTGTTGTAGGATTTCACCGACGAGTGCGCCCGGCCGGCCAGGCGGAGCCCGGCCATGATCGCCTGGGTGACGCTGGTCTTGCCGACCGAGCCGGTCACCGCGCCGCGGCGGACCTGCGGCGCGCGCTCGCGGGCGGCGACGCCCAGCTGCTCCAGGGCCTTGAAGGTGTCCTGGACCATCACCGCCGGGCCGGAGACGGCCTGCGAGGCCAGCACGCCGGCGGCCCCCTTGGCGAGCGCCTGGTCCACGAACTCATGACCGTCGCGGACTCCCGCCAGGGCCACGAAGAGGTCGCCCGGGGCGATCGAGCGGGTGTCGATGGAGACGCCGGTCGCGGCGAAGCCGCCGGCCACCTGGCCGCCCACGGCGGCGGCGATCTCCTCCGCGGTCCAGAGGGGCTCAGCCATGGACCAGCTCCAGCGCCTGGATTGTCTCGGTGACGTCGTCGAAGGGATGGACCACGCCGGCCACGGTCTGGCCCTGCTCGTGGCCCTTGCCGGCCACCACCAGGATGTCGCCCTCGCCCAGCAGGGCCGCGCCCGCGCGGATCGCCTCGCGGCGGTCGCCGATGTCCTGCGCGCCCTTCGCGCCTTCCAGCACCTCGGCGCGGATCGCGGCCGGATCCTCGGAGCGCGGGTTGTCGTCGGTGACGATGGCGACGTCCGCCAGCTCGGCGGCGATGCGGCCCATGATCGGGCGCTTGCCGCGGTCGCGGTCGCCGCCGGCCCCGAACACCACGATCAGCTTGCCGGTGACGTGCGGGCGCAGCGCCTTCAGCACCGTCTCCAGCCCGTCGGGCGTGTGGGCGTAGTCCACATAGGCTTCGCCGCCGCGCGGGCCCGCGCCCACGCGCTGCAGCCGGCCCGGCGCGCCCTGCAGCGCCTCCAGGCCCGCGAAAGCCTCGTCCAGGGTCAGCCCGGCGGCCAGGCAGAGGCCCGCCGCGACCAGCGCGTTGGACGCCTGGAAGCCGCCGGCCAGCGGCAGGCGGACGTCGAAGGTGCGGCCCTGGGCGAGGATCTCCAGCCGCTGGCCCTCCGGCAGCAGGCTGCGGGAGACGAGCTTCAGCCCCTGCCCCGCCTCGCCCACCGACAGGATGGTCTGGCCGGCGCAGACGGCGGCCGCGGCGAAGGCCGGGAAGTCGTCCGAGTCGGCGTTCAGCACGGCGGTCCCGCCACGCGGCAGCAGGGTCTCGAACAGCCGCAGCTTGGCGGCCCGGTAGGCCTCCATGGTCCCGTGGTAGTCGAGGTGGTCCTGGGTCAGGTTGAGGTAGCCCGCCGCGGTGAGCTTCACCGCGTCCAGCCGCCGCTGGTCCACCCCGTGCGAGGAGGCCTCCATGGCGAAGTGGGTGACGCCCATGTCGGTGATCCTGGCCAGCAGTTCGGCCACGTCGGCGGCGTCGGGCGTGGTCAGGCCGGGCGGCGTGACCTGCTCGTCGCGGCCGTCCGGATAGCTCACCGTCACGCCGAGCGTGCCCATGCTGGCCGACGTGCGGCCGGCGCGGGCGAAGATCTGGCGGCAGAAGTTGGCGACCGAGGTCTTGCCGTTGGTGCCGGTCACCGCGACGCAGGTCTGGGGCTGCCGGCCCCAGAAGTTGGCGGCCGCGAGCGCATAGGCGCGGCGGGGATCGGGAGTGGCCACGGTCGGGACGGAGAGGCCCAGGTCCCGGTCGGCGATGACCGCGGCGGCGCCCGCCGCCACGGCCTTGGCCGCGAACGCCGCGCCGTCCACCTGGCTGCCCGGCAGGGCGGCGAACAGGAAGCCCGGCTGCACCTTGCGGCTGTCGGCGGTCACGCCGGTGATCTCGGGATCGGCGGAGAGCTCGCGCTTCACCAGCTCGGAGAGGCGGCGGCTCATTGCACGCCCGGCGGCGGTGCGGCCGCGCCCTCTGCGATGGTCAGGATGTCGTTCTTGCGGCGGACGCCGAGGAACGGGGCGATGCGGTCGATGACGCGGCCGGCCGCCGGCGCCGCCACCCACCCGCCGGTGGAGTAGCCGTAGGTCCGGGCGCTGGGGTGCGGCTCGTCCATGAGGATCAGCACGAAATAGCGGTCGTCCTCCACCGCCCCGTCAGTGGGGAAGGCGGCGGCGAACGAAGAGACCTGCTTCTGGCGACTATAACCCCGGATCGCCGGATCGTACTTCTCGCCCGTGCCGGTCTTGCCGCCCACCGACAGGCCGGGGACGTTGGCCGACTTGCCGGAGCCGCCGGTCACGTTGGCGCGCATGATCTGCAGCATCTGGGCGGAGGTGCGCTCGGACATCACCCGCTCGCCGGGGATCGTCTTGCCGTCCTCGACCTTGCGGATCGTGAGCGGCCGGCGGACGCCGCCGTTCATCAGCGTGTTGTAGGCGATCACCAGGGTCAGCGGCGAGACGTTCATCCCGTGGCCGAAGGAGGTGGAGGCGACGGTGTCCTCGTCCCACTTCTTCGGCGTCAGCGGCCGCGCGCTCTCGATCAGCTCGACGGGGGCGGTGCGGGTGAGGCCGAGCTTATTGAAGTACTGGCTGAGCCGCTGCGGCCCGACGCTGACCGCCAGCTTGGCGGTGCCGATGTTGGAGGAGTGCTGGAACACCTCGACCAGCGTCAGCACCTTACGCGCGGCGTGGTAGTCGTTGATGGTCCGATAGCCCAGTTGGTACGGGAAGCGGGCGTCGAAAGTCGACGAAGGCGTCGCCACCCCGGCGTCCAGGCCGACGGCGACGGTGAAGGCCTTGAAGGTCGAGCCCATCTCGAAGACCGCGGCCGCCGCGCGGTTCAGCTTGGCGTCGTCGGTGGCCTGGCCCGGCTTGTTGGGGTCGAAGGTGGGATAGCTCGCCATGCCCAGGATCTCGCCCGTGTGGACGTTGGTGACGATACCCACCGCGCCGCGCGGCCGGAACTCGGCGGCGGCCTTGTAGAGCTCGTCCTCCAGCGCGGCCTGGACGCGCAGGTCGATGGACAGCGGGATCGCCGCCTTGTTGGCGGCCGCCTTGCGGATGTCCTCGTTGAGCGCGGCCTCCGCGCCGGTCAGGCCCTCCCCGCCCGTGTCGGCGAAGCCGATCAGGTGGGCCGCCGTGGAGCCCAGCGGATAGACCCGCCGCTCCTCGGGCTCGAAGCTGACGCCGGGCAGGCCCAGGCTGTGCACGCGGGCGCGCTGCTCGGGCGTCAGTCCCCCCATCAGGAAGGTGCGGCGCTCGCCGCGCAGGGCGCGCTCCAGGCGGTGCGGCTCGACCTCCGGCAGGATGCGGGTGAGCGCCGCGCGGGTCTCGGCGGTGTCCCAGATCTCGCGCGGGTCGATGTAGAGGCCGTAGTGCAGCAGGTCGGCGGCCAGCATCTGGCCGTTGCGGTCCACGAGGTCGGCGCGCGAGGCGCCGGCGATCGGCGCCAGGCCGTCGTGACCGCGCAGGCCCGAGAACATGGCCGCGCGGGTGGCGCCGACGGCCAGGGCCAGGAAGGCGGCGCTGAAGATCGCCAGCACGAAGAAGATCCGCAGGCGGGTGTCGTCCTCCGCCTTGCCCGAGGCGCGCGCGCGCTCGAAGGCGTGCTCCAGGCCCCACAGCCAGCGGGAGAACGGCAGGCCGCCGAAGCTGTGCTGACCGAGGCTCATTGGGCGTCCTCGGGGGGCTCGGCCTCTTCCTCGGTGGCGACCGGCGCGGCGGCCGGCGCCGGCGGGGCGAGCACCACGGGCGGGGCCGGATTGCGGGCGACGTCCAGCAGGGCGTCGGTGGTGGTCTCGCGCTTCACCGAGACCGGGGCGAGGCCCAGGTAGGCGGTGGACAGGCGCTCGATGCGGGACGGCTGCTCCAGGTGGCTCACCTCGGCCTGCAGCAGGCGGATGCGCGCCTTCTCGGCCGCGATCTGGCGCTCGATGCGGGCGATCTCGGCCCGCTCGCGTCCGGCGACGGTCTTGGCCAGGTAGACGCCCAGGATCAGCATCACCAGCAGCCCCAGGGCCACCAGGTCGACCAGGCGGAAACCGCGCACCCTCCGATCGAGCAGGCTCATGCCGCGTCTCTCCAGACCGGCGCATCGGTGCGCACGGCCGCTCTCAACTTCGCCGAACGGGCCCGGGGATTGGCCGCCACCTCCGCGTCCGACGGCGACTTCGCGCCGTTGAACAGGAGCTGGAAGCTGGGCGCAGCGCCGGCTTGCACCGGCGGCGCGTGGCGCGATCCCGAGGGCGTTCTACCCGCTCGCACCGTCAGGAAGCTTTTGACGATTCTGTCTTCCAAAGAATGGAACGTGACGACGCAGAGGCGGCCGCCGGTTTTGAGCGTCCGTTCGGCCGCGACGAGGCCGGCCTCCAGCTCGGACAGCTCCTCGTTCACGGCGATGCGGATGGCCTGGAAGGACCGCGTCGCCGGATGGACCTTGGCGCCGCGGCGGCCGCCGAGCGCCTTCTCGATGAACTCCGCCAGCTCCAGGGTGCGGGTGAACGGCTGCTCGGCGCGGCGGCGCGCGATGGCGCCAGCGATCCGGCGGCTCTGCCGCTCCTCGCCATAGACGTAGAGGATGCGCGCGAGCTCGACCGGCTCGGCGGTGTTGACCAGGTCGGCGGCGGTGAGGCCGGCGTCGCCCATGCGCATGTCCAGCGGACCGTCGCGCATGAAGGAGAAGCCGCGCTCGGCCTCGTCGAGCTGCATGGAGGAGACGCCGAGGTCCATGGCCACGCCGTCGGCGACGCCCTCGCCCACCACCTCGGCCATGTCGGAGAACCGCGCCTCCACCAGCCGGAAGCGGTCGGCGGGCAGGCCCTCGGCGAAGCGGCGGGCGGAGGGGTCGCGGTCGAAGGCGATGACGCTGGCGCCGGTCGCCAGGATGGCGCGCGCGTAGCCGCCGGCCCCGAAGGTGCCGTCGACGTGGGTCTCGCCGGGCTTGGGCGCGAGGGCGTCCACCACCTCGTCGCGCAGGACGGACACGTGGGGCGCGCCGCTCACTGGCCGCCTCCCAGGCGGGCGGCGCGCTGCTGGGCGCGCATCTGGGCCAGGCCCTCGCGGGCCAGCTCGCGCTGGGCGGCGCGGTGGGCCTGGAACGCCTCGCGCTGCCAGATCTGGAACCGATCGCCCAGGCCCACGACCACGACCCAGTCGGTGAGGCCGAACATGTCGCAGAGGGTTTCCGGAAGGGTGATGCGGCCGGCGGTGTCGAAGGAGAGCCGGGCCATGCCGCCCAGCACCGAAGTCTCCAGCGCGCTGCGCAGCGGATCGCCGAAGTCCAGCTCCTCGATGAGGCCGTTGTAGCGGTCGAACAGCGCCTTGCCGCCGCCCTCGATGCAGTCGGCCTCGATGGAGGGGAAGCAGAACACCCCGTCGAAGGGGCCGGCGGCGAGCGCGCGGAATTCCTGCGGCACGACGATGCGCCGCTTGGCGTCCAGCTGTTTCTCGAAGGTCGAGAGAAACACCGCCTGAGAACCCCTGCCCTGCGACCGCACCCTCGGCCGCCCCGCTATCCGCTTCCCCGATGCCGGCGGGTCCGCCCCCAACGGGGACCCGCGACGCAGTCAGCGAATGACTATTGGGTTAACATGGGAGCGAATGGGATACAATGACTCTGGTTGCCCATGCAGCGCCAAATCAAAGATGTCGCAGAGTCTCATGGTTAACGGCTTCTACTTATCCACAGAACGTACAGAGAACCCGTTAAGCTGCTGGGGATGCTTTGCGGACGTTCCGAGGAGATGTGAGGGACCAGACGGCCTGTAAGCCGGGTTCTGTGCCGCCCCCGAAGGGACGCGGCGGCCATTCCTCTGGACCGACCCTCGCGGGCCGGTTCTCGCGACCTACCCGGACCTGCTCGGGCCAACGACGGCCCTGTTCCCATTGCTGGGAACGCGCGGTCCCTATTCGGTCTTGCTCCTGGCGGGGCTTGCCGTGCCGCCCTTGTTACCAAGGACGCGGTGGGCTCTTACCCCACCCTTTCACCCTTACCGCTCACGAGGAGCGGCGGTTTGCTTTCTGTGGCGCTATCCCTGGGGTCGCCCCCGGCGGGCGTTACCCGCCGCCATGTCGTCGTGGAGCCCGGACTTTCCTCGAGCTTGCGCCCGCGACCGCCCGGCCGTCTGGTCCGGGCGGAACATGGTGGGAGCGGACGTCCGGGTCAAGCTGGTGTCATTCCGGCCCATTTTCCATCAGCCGGGCGACGGGATGGTCGCCGAGGCCCGCGATGGCGCCCGCCCGGTCGGCGGCGTTCTTGTTCTGGCCGAGCTTGGAGATCCCCTCCAGCCGCTCGACGGCGAGGCGCGCGCCGACGATGCCGCGGGCCATCTTCTCGAACACGCCGGGGCTCATCTTGGCCCGGGTCCAGGGGCCCTTGGGCAGAAGGCGCGCCTCCTCCTGGGCCGACAGCGCGTCGACCTGGGCGACCAGGCCGGCCTCGTCGAGGATCGTCACCGGCCCCTCGGCCTCGACGGTGACGTAGTTCCAGGTCGGCACCTGGTCGGCGCTCTCGTACCAGTCGGGGCTGACGTAGGCGTCGGGGCCGAGGCTGACGATCACCGCCCGGAACCCGTCGGCCAGGAACGGCGCCAGCGCGTTGTTGCGCGACAGGTGGAAGTCGATGGCCAGGCCGTCCGTCAGCCGCCGCACCACCACGGGCGCGTGGGCGACCCGCGGCCGGCCGTCTGGCGCCGCGGCGATGGTCACGAACGGCCGCTCGGCGAGCTGGGCCAGCAGCCGGCCCTCGTCGGCGACGTGGAACAGCCTGGCCGGATGCATCAGGCGCCGAGCCTGAGGAGCGCGATCAGCCGCGCGCGGGTCTCGCCGTCGGCGATGCCGTCCACCCGCTCGGGCCGCCAGTGGCGCTGGAAGGCGCCGACCACGGTGGCGGTGTGGGCGTCGTACTCGCCGGAGGGCGCGCAATCGTAGCCCAGCCGGGTGAGCCCCGCCTGCAGGGCGAAGACGCCGGCGCCCTTCTCCCCCTCCGCCAGCGGCGCGCCGGGCGCGGCCGGCGCCTCGGCCCAGAGGCCGTGGCCAGCCTCCGCCAGGCGCTTCCAGGGGAACAGCTCGCCGGGATCGATCTTGCGGTCGGGGGCGATGTCGGAATGGCCGACGATGCGGCCGTCGTCGATCATCCAGCGGGTGCGGATGTCGGCCACCAGCGCGATGACGGCGGCGATCTGGGCCTCGGGGAACGGGCGGTAGCCGAACTCGTGGCCCGGGTTGACGATCTCGACGCCGATGGAGGTGGCGTTGAGGCCGCTCTGGCCCTTCCAGAACGAGACGCCCGCGTGCCAGGCGCGCCGCTCCTCCGGCACCAGGCGGAAGATCCGGCCGTCCTCCTCCACCAGGTAGTGCGAGGACACCTTGGCCTCCGGATCGCGCAGCCGGTCGAGCGCCTCGGGGCCGGTGGGCATGCCGGTGTAGTGCAGCACCAGGAGGTCCGGCGGGGCGGTCCGGGCGTCGAAGTTGGGCGACGGGGCTTCGATGAACTCCATGGCCCAGCCTTACTGCGCGCGGTTGCGGATGGCGAGCAGCAGGGGAGCCACCTGGTTGGGGCGCAGCGCGATGATCAGCACCCCGGCCAGCGCCACCGCCGTGCCGATCGCCATGCGCGGCCCGAACGGGTCGCCCAGCAGGGCCACGCCGAGCGCGATGGTCGCCAGCGGCGTCATCAGGGTCAGCGGCGAGATCAGGTTCGCCTCGTAGCGCTGGACGAGGGCGTAGTAGAGGGTGTGGGCGCCCACCGAGACGACGAGGCCGGAGTAGACCACCGCCGCCAGGAACGGCCAGCCGGCGTCGAGGCCCGCCCTCACCTGCCCGGACTCGAAGAGGGCCGACAGGCCCAGCAGCGGCACGAAGGAGGCGAGCCCCACCCAGGCCTGGAACTGCAGGGGCTTCACGCCGTCCATCTGCTTCATCATCACCGCGCCCAGCGAGCCCGTGGCGGCCGAACCGACGACGAACATCAGGCCGGTGGAAAGCGCGAAGCCGTGCGGGTCCCACATCACCGCCAGGGCGCCGGCCATGGTCAGCGCGATGCCGAGGGCGCGGCGCCAGCGGATCCGCTCGCCGAGCATCATCACCGACAAGAGCGTGGTGATCGGCACGCCGAGCTGGCTGACCACGGCGGCGGCCGACGGCGTGGCGGTCTTCAGGCCGAGGAACAGCAGGGCGAAGTTGCCGCCGCCCATCAGCAGCGCCACGACGATCAGCCGCCACCGGGGCCTCGGCATCGGAAAGAGCCAGGGGAAGACCGCCAGCGCCACCACGCCGAACCGCAGGGCGGCATAGAACAGCGGCGGCGCGCCCAGGTGGCTCACCGCATACTTCGAGACGATGTTGTTCGACGCCCAGAGCAGGCAGACGAGCACGAGGACGCCGAAGTCGCGGAGGGCCATCGCTTCCGGTTAGGGCGCGCCGCCCGGCCGGGCAACCTCGGCCGCGACGGAAGGACGTGACGTCATCGTCACGCCGCGGCGCGGACCCGCTCCGGCTCGCCGTCCTCGACGGTGAACCGCGCCACGGCCTGGGAGAGGGCCTGGGCCTCGGCGGCCAGCTTCTCGCTGTCGGCGGTGGAGCGCTGGGCCATGGCGGCGTTCTGCTGGGTGAACTGGTCCATCTGGGCGAGCGCGCTGTTCAGGCCGCCGAGCGAGACGGACTGTTCGCGGGCGGCGGTGGCGATGGTGGCGATCCGCTCGGCGATGTCGGCGACCTGGCCGGCGATGCCTTCCAGCGCCTCGCCGGTGCGGCCGACCAGCTCCGAGCCCGTGGCCACGTGGCCGGTGGAGTCGGAGATCAGCGCCTTGATCTCGCGCGCCGCGTCGGCCGAGCGCTGGGCGAGCGCGCGGACTTCCGAAGCCACGACGGCGAAGCCCTTGCCGGCGTCGCCGGCGCGAGCCGCCTCGACGCCCGCGTTCAGGGCCAGGAGGTTGGTCTGGAAGGCGATCTCGTCGATCACCCCGATGATGGTGCCGATCTGCTGCGAGGACCGCTCGATCTCAGCCATGGCGGCCACGGCCTCGCGGACCACGACGCCGGACTGTTCGGCCGAGCTGCGCGCGGCGGCGGTGAGCGCATTGGTGTCCTCCGCGCCCGCGGCGGTGCCCTGCACGGCGCCGGAGAGCTCCTCCAGCGCAGCGGCGGTCTCCTCCAGGGTGGCGGCTTGCTGCTCGGCCCGGTCGGAGAGCTGGACGGCGGCGTTCGACACCTCCCCCGCCCCGTGGCGCACCGCCCCGGCCGCCGAGGCGATCTCCTGGACGGCGTCCTGCAGGCTGGCGACCGCCTGGTTGAAGTCGGAGCGGAGCTGCTCGTACTCGGTGGGGAAGCGCTCGGTGAGCTCGCAGCGCAGGTCGCCGGCGGCCAGGGCGCCGAGACCCCTGGCCAGGGCCCCCACGACGGCGGCGCGCTCGGCCTCGATCTCGCGGTGCAGCCGCTCGCGTTCCTGCGCGGCGGAGGCCTCGTTCCGGCGGGCCTGCTCGGCCTCGTGCTGGGCGGCTTCGGCGGTGGAGCGGGCTTCCGACGCTTCGCCAAGGCTGGCGACCGAGGACTCCAGCATCTTCGCGAGGTTGGCGGACGACCACATGAGCACGACGGCCTCGGCCACCAGGATCACGGCATGGATCACCACCCGGGCGAAGTCCGCGCCGCCCGGGAAGACCAGCGACGGCAGGAGGAAGTTCAGCGCCAGGTGGTGCACGGCCACCAGCGCCGCGCCGGAGGCGATGGCCCGCCAGTCGCAGTAGACGATGATCACGGCGAGCGCCGCGAAATAGGCCATGTGCATGTCGATCTGCCACGGATGGCCCGCGAAGGCGGCGACCAGCAGCGAGACCTGACTCATCAGGGCCATGGGCATGATCAGGCGCGCCAGCAGGGCCCCGCCGTGACGCCAGGCGATCAGCGTCGAGCCGCCGGCCACCACGACCGCGCCGCCGGCGAGCTGCGCCGTCGGCCCGCCGATCAGCAGGGAGGCGGCGAGCACGAGGGGCGCGAGCAGCCAGACGGCCGCCAGCATGATGCGGCCGCCCTGGCGGCGCTGTTCAGAGAGCGTCTTGAGCACGGACACGTCCTCCTGGTGCGAGGCAGCCCGCGAGCGGGCCGGGAGCGAAGACGATGAGGGCGCCGGCGTCCTGCAGGGGCCGCCCGACGGGGCCGCCTCCGGACGAGCGCACGATCACGATGGACTGGCCCGCCCCGACGGCGACCACGTCGCCGGCCGAGGCGGCGGCGGTGACGGCCGCGCCCTGTGGCCACCACGGCGGGAAGACGGCCGCGGCCTCGGCGGAGTCGCCGGGCGCCAGCGCGGCGAGGCCGACCACCGTGGTGAGGACGACGGCGGCGCCTAACGCCTTCACGGCGTCGGAGGGATGAAATCCCCGCTCGGCGACAATCGATAGCAAGATAATGTTCTCAGGTGCGACTTTTATTTCCTCATTATTGCCACGCCGCACCTTTCAACTTGGTTATCCTCGAGTGAGGATGTTGTACGGTCCACAATTATTTGCGGCATCTACATCTGGACCTGAGGCAGAGGCCGCTCAACCCGCTCGGCGGCGCACAAAGCGCAGGGCGGTGTGAGTGTCGGAGAACGACACCACCTTGTTGTCGACGAGCCCCGCGGCCTTGGCGGCGGCCATCACCTCGACGTCGCGGACCGTGGCGGCCTTGCCCTTGCGCGAGACGATCCAGAGCGCGCCGCGCGCCGCCAGCGCCGGGACGAGGTCGCCCAGGCGGGCCAGGTCTTCGGCGCTGTCGGCCGCGTAGAAGAGCAGGTCGAGGCCGGCGAGCTCGGTCACGGGCGCGGCGCCCGCGGCGGCCGGTTCGCCCGTCAGGGTCGTGTCGGCGACGCCAATGGCGGCGGCCCGCATGCCGGGCTTCACGCCGATCTTCTCCATCCGCCCCTTGGGTCTGAGGATCGCCTCGACCCACCCTGCGGCGGCCTTCTCGCCCAGGGTGAAGCGCGCACCGTCGGCCAGGACCAGGTCGGGTCCGTCGGCGCGGACGCCCGCCAGGGCCTCGCCCGCCCAGACCCGGCGCCGGGCGCCCCTGAAAACGAGACGGGGCGGCTCCAGCTGGAGCCGCCCCTCATCCGTCCCGTCGGCGAAGGTCACGCTGACCTGCGCCTCCTTGCCCATGGCTCAGGCCGCCTGGCCCAGGCTCAGGAACTCGTAGCGGGCCAGGTGGTGATCGGTGTTGCCGAAGGCGCTCTCGATCATGGTGGCGCGCTTGAAGTAGTGGCCGATGGCCATCTCGTCGGTCATGCCCATGCCGCCGTGCAGCTGGATGGCGTTCTGGCCGACGAACTTGCAGGCCTTGCCGATCTGCACCTTGGCCGCCGAGACGGCCTTGGAGCGCTCGGCGTCGTCGGCGAGCTTGATGGTGGCCATGTAGGTCATCGAGATCGACTGCTCGAGCTGGATGAACATGTCGACCATCCGGTGCTGCAGCACCTGGAAGGACGAGATCGGCTGGCCGAACTGCTTGCGCTGCTTGGTGTACTCGAGCGTGCCCTCGTGCAGCTTGCGCAGCACGCCGCAGGCCTCGGCGCAGGTGGCGGCGATCGCCTCGTCCAGCACCTTCTCGATCAGCGGCAGGCCGTTGCCCTCTGCGCCCAGGATGGCCTCGCCGCCGACCCGAACGTTCTCCAGGGTCACCTCGGAGGCGCGGGCGCCGTCCACCGTCGGATAGTCGCGCGTGGAGACACCGGCGGCGTCCTTCGGCACGATGAAGGCGTTGATCCCCTGGGCGTCGCGCTGGCCGCCGCTGACGCGGGCGGTGACGATCAGATGGCTCGCCCAGGGCGCGCCGATCACCACGGCCTTGTGGCCGTTCAGGACCCAGCCGTCGCCGTCCTTCTTCGCCGTCGTGGTCAGGTCGGCGATGTTGTAGCGGCCCTGCGGCTCGGCGTAGGCGAAGGCGAAGGTGGCCGTGCCCGCGATGATCTCGCCGATCAGGTCGGCGGCCTGCGCCGCGCCGGAGTGCTTCAGGAAGCCGCCGCCGATCACCACCGTGCCGAGGTAGGGCTCGACGACCAGCGCCTTACCCAGTTCCTCCATGACCACCATGTTCTCGATCGGGCCGCCGCCCAGGCCGCCCAGCTCCTCCGAGAACGGCGCGCCCAGGATGCCCAGCTCCTCGGCGAAGGCCTTCCACACCGCCGGGCTCCAGCCCGGCTCCTTGCCGATCACGGCCCGGCGCTGCTCGAAGGTGTAGTTGTCGGCCAGGTAGCTCGCGACCGTGTCGCGCAGCATCGACTGTTCTTCGGTGAAGCTGAAATCCATCGCCCGAACGGCTCCGTCAGAAACTCAAAAAAGGAATGGCGTCGAATGGCTGAGCTCTAGAGCCCCAGCACCATCTTGGCGATGATGTTGCGCTGGATCTCGTTGGAGCCGCCGTAGATCGAGGTCTTGCGGCCGTTGAAGTACTCGCCGGCCAGGCCGCGGGCGTAGTCGGGACCCGCCTGGAAGTTGTCGCCGAGGTCGCGCAGGAACGGCGCGCCGTAGTGGCCCACCGCCTCGAGCGCCAGCTCCTGCAGGCGCTGCTGGATCTCGGTGCCCTTGATCTTGAGGATCGAGCTCTCCGGGCCGGGGCCCTTGCCGCTGGACTCGCCGGCCAGGGTGCGGAGTTCGGTGAACTCCAGGGCCGTCAGGTCGATCTCCAGCTCCGCCACCTTCCGGCGGAAGAAGGCGTCGCCGATCAGGCTGCCGCCCGCGTCGGACCGCTCGGTGCCGGCGATCTTGCGGAGCTTCTCGAGGTTGCGCTTGGAGCGCGCCACGCCGGCGATGCCGGAGCGCTCATGGGCGAGCAGCGCCTTGGCGCAGGTCCAGCCCTGGTTCTCGTGGAAGATGCGGTTCTCGACCGGCACCTTCACATTGTCGAGGAAGACGTCGTTGACCTCGTGGCCGCCCTCCAGGGTGATGATCGGGCGCACGGTGACGCCCGGGCTCTTCATGTCGATCAGCAGGAAGGAGATGCCCGACTGCGGCTTAGCGTTCGCGTCGGTGCGGACCAGGAAGAAGCCCCAGTCGGCGAACTGGCCGAGCGTGGTCCACGTCTTCTGGCCGTTGACGATGTAGTACTCCTTGCCGTCGTCGGCGGTGATCCGCTCGGCGCGGGTCTTCAGGCTGGCGAGGTCGGAGCCGGCGCCCGGCTCGGAGTAGCCCTGGCACCACCAGACGTCGCCGTTGTAGATGCCCGGCAGGAACTTCTTCTTCTGCTCCTCGGTGCCGAAGGTGTAGATCACCGGCGCCAGCATCGAGACGCCGAACGGCAGGACCGGCAGGGCGTCCGCCTTGGCCAGCTCCTCCGACCAGATGTACTTCTGGGTCGGCGTCCAGTTGGTGCCGCCGTGCTCGGCGGGCCAGGACGGCGCCACCCAGCCCTTCTTCGCCAGCACCTTGTGCCACAGGAGGTACTCCTCCTTGGTCAGCTGCCGGTGCTCGTCCTGCGCCTTGCGCAGCTCGGCCGGATAGTTGTCGCGGATGAAGGCCCGGACCTCTTCGCGGAAGGCGTTTTCTTCAGGCGTGAAGTCGAGGTTCATGGGGCCACTCCCTGGCAAGCTTTACAGCGTATCGGCAGAAGGCGCGGACCATACGCCCCCGCCCCGCGCTTGCAAAGATGACGCTTACGTCAACGTTATCAGTCGCGCGGCGGCCGGAACTTCACCGTCATCCGGAGCACCTTCTCGCTGACGCCCACGGGCGGGGCCATCATCAGCTTGCCCTGGAGGTCGAGCGCCGCCTGGCCGAAGCCGTGGCCGCCCGGCGTCTCGCTGAGCACGGTGCAGATGATCTTGCGCTTCTCGTTGGGCTTGCATTCCACCCGCGCCTCGCCGGCCACCTTCTGCTGGCGCGCCTTCAGCGGATAGAGCCGCTCCCACTCCCACGGCTGCTGCAGGATTTTCCAGCCCCCCTCGCCCTTGATCGAGATGAAGGCGTCCTTGGGGTTGATGCCGAAGCGGATCGGGATGCGCACGCGGCCGCCGGCGACCGGCGCGCCCTGCTTCGTCCTGGCCTCCATCCGGAACTCAGGCGCAACCTTCAGGGCCGCCTCGCCGAGGCCGTAGCCGGCCGGTTCCTCCGCCGCGACCGTGCATCCGGTGAGCGCGCCGTCCGCGGCGACGACGCAGGCGATCACGGCCCGCCCCTCGATCCCCTCCTCCAGGGCCGCCTGAGGATAGTGCCTGCGCATGGCGTCCATGTTCGGCCGCCGCACCCACTGGGGGTTCTCCAGGGACGCTGTGGGCGCGGCCGGAGACTGCATGAGGAGGAACAGGGCGGCGGCGAGCGGCATGGTTCAACCCTTGGTGGCGTCCCGCCCACGTTGCCGCGCCGGCCCGGGTTCGGGAAGCCCCCCCTCGCCTTGCCAACGCCACGGAAGCGCGCGACACCTCCGCGCCCCATGCCCCGGATCGTGACGTACAATGTGCACCGCTGCGTCGGGAACGACCGCCGGCTCGACGTGGCCCGGATCGCGGACGTTCTGGCCACGCTGCAGCCTGACATCGTGGCCCTGCAGGAGCTGGACGTCGGCCGGGCGCGCACCAACCACGTCGACCAGGCGCACGAGATCGCCGACCGCCTGCGCATGGTCAGCCACTTCCACCCGGCGATGCGGGTGGAGGAGGAACTCTACGGCGACGCCATCCTCACCGCCTATCCCGAGACCCTGATCCAGACCGGGCCGCTGCCCGGCCACCCGCGGATCGTGCAGCTGGAGCCACGCGGCGCGCTGTGGATCGAGGTGGAGATCGACGGCCGCAAGGTGCAGGTGATCAACACCCACCTGGGCCTGGTGCCCAAGGAACAGCAGGTGCAGGCGGCCTTCCTGGCCGGCCCGTCCTGGCTGGAGCATCCGCGCTGCGCGGGCCCCAGGATTCTCTTGGGCGACTTCAACGCCACGGCGACCTCGATCGTCTACCGCACGCTGAGCGCCAAGCTCGAGCCGGCGCGGCGGCTGGCGCCGAGGCGCACGCCCACGGCCACCTTCCCCTCGCCCCTGCCCGTGCTCAGGATCGACCACATCTTCGTCAGCCCCGAGGTGGTGGTGGAGGACGTCTTCGTGCCCTTCGATCCGGCGTGGCGGGTGGCCTCGGACCACCTGCCGCTGGTCATGGACTTCAGGATCGCCGCAGCGCCCGCGTGACCTCGTCGGCCTCGGCCGCGCTGCTCGCATCGGCGATCCGCCGCGCCTCCTGGAACAGCCGCTCGCGCCGGCGGGCGAGGCGCCAGGAGTCGGCCGTGTCGGAGGGGTCGCCGATGTGATAGGCGGCGATGAACTCGCCGATCCCGGTCATCATCGGCGGCTCGATGGGCGCCAGGCGGCCCTCCCGATTGAGGGCGTCAATGGCCGGACCCAGCCCGCCGAACTCGGCCCGCGCCTTGGAGACCGCGTCCCCGGTCATGCCCATGAAGTGGCCCACCAGCCGGTCGCGGAAGGCGGTGATGGTGAGGCGCGCCTCCGGATCGTCCTGCTGCACCGCCAGCTCGCACTCGGTGTCGAAGCCGCCGGAGCGGTTGTTGAGATTGGCCGAGCCGACGCGGGCGATGCGGTCGTCGAACACGCTGACCTTGGAGTGGACGATGATCACCTCGCCGGCCGGCGTCGTCGGATAGAAGGCGCGGAAGCGGCCGAAGACGTCGGCCGCGCGCAGCCGCCAGATCATCGTCCCGCGCGCCCGGTCCATGGTCATCTGGTCGAACCAGCTGGGCGCCTTGCCGGTGGAGATCAGCACCACCTCCGGCCCGTCCGGCTCGCCCAGCCGCTTGGCCAGGGCCTCGCAGATCAGGGGCGAGGTGAAGTACTGGTTCTCCAGGTAGATGACGTCCCGGGCCTCGGCGATGCAGGCGAGGTTCAGCCGGCGGATCTCCTCCACCAGCGGCCGCCCCTTCCACGCCGGCTCGGTGCGGGCGATGGCGACGTCGAGGTCCTTCAGGGCCGGCGGCACGTGGTCGGGCCAGGGATCGCCCCCGGCGTCGGGCGGCGGCGCCACCTCCTCGCCGTGCTCGGCGCGACGCCAGCGCTCGCGGAACAGGTCGCCCAACGCCTTCGCCGCCGCCCCGTCGACCATCATCATCACCTCGTGCCGCGGCGCGTGGTGCTCCTGCTTGGGCATGATCCGGCGGGGCTCGTCGTCGTGGTGGTGGGCGGTGTCCCAGCGGTCCACGCCGATGTCGCCCCCGCCGCAGAAGGCCAGCCGGTCGTCGATCACCAGCACCTTCTGGTGATGGCAGGCGCCGAACGGCACCTGGTCGTCGAGGCGGAACTTCACCGGGGTCTTCTCGAACCACTTGCGCGCCTTGTGCGGAAAGAACTCCTGGCTGGCGCTGATCGGCAGGGCCGACTTCCAGATCAGCAGGCGGACGTCGAGCTCGGGCCGGGCGCGCGCCAGCTCCACGAGGATCCGGCCGACCTCGTCGGGATCGTCCGGACCGTCGTAGCCGTCGGGGAACAGCCGCGTGCGGGGATCGAACCCCCAGCCGAGCAGCAGGATCGAGCGGCGCGCCTTCTGCAGGGCGTCGAACACGGCCGTGAAATAGGCCTCGGTGTCGATCAGGAAGGCGGCGCGGTCGGCCCGCGCGGTCCGCCAGCAGGTCTCGCCGGGTCGAAGGACCGTCATCGTACTCCTTGCGCCGCACCGCCCCGTGGCGGACTTGAGGCTTCAACAAAGCCTTGTGGCCAAGGTGGGTTCCGGCTCCGCCGCGCGCAAGAAAAAGCGCGCCGCCCCGGGGGAAGCGGCGCGCTGGCCTTGCGGCCGAGGGCTCCGAGATCAGGCGGTCAGCGGGCGGCCATGTCCTTGGCCGGACCCATGTAGGCCATGCAGGCGCCGGCCAGTTCGGCGGTCAGGCGCTCGCGGCGGTCTTCGCTGCGGGCCTCGCGCTTGGCGCGGTCGTGCTCGCTGCCGGCGCGCTCGAGCACCAGGCCGTGGCGGCCCTTCTTCTGGTCCTTGAGGAAGGCGTCGAGGCCGGCGGTGTCGGCGTGGCCGACGCCCTCGGCGATGCCCTTGCAGCGGCTGGCCTTCATGTAGTCCAGGTCGGTCACGCGCTCGGCGGCGGTGGCGGCGCCGGCGGTGAGACCCAGGGCGACGAGAGCGATGGCGGCGACTTTCATTTCGTGTGTCTCCCTCAAGAAATCTGCTGAGGCGAAACTGCTCGCGAGGCCGCTTTACTTCAAATGAATTAGCCGCAATGTTCAGTAGTCGCAGATTAATATTCTGCAATGATACATCGTTGTTACTTCCCACTATAAACAGATTGTAATGTTCGACGTCACCGGGCATGAAACGCCCATGGCGCGATTTGAACTCCGGCTGGACGCCGACGCCGTCAACGCCCTGATGGCCAAGGCCTTTCCGGAGGCCGACGCCGCCGCGCTGGGCGCGGTGACGGCGCTCTCCCCCGGCCGGGCCACCCTGGTCAGGCCGTTCGCGACGCACATGCTGCGGCCGGGCCGGCTGGTCTCGGGCCCCACCCTGATGTCGATGGCCGACAGCGCCGCCTACGCCCTGATCCTCGCCCACATCGGCGAGCAGCTGATGGCGGTGACCTCGCAGCTGACGATGAACTTCCTGCGGGGCGCCAAGGCGGGGGACATCACCGCCGAGGCCGAGCTGCTGCACCTGGGCCGCCGCAGCGCGGTCTGCGACGTGCGCCTGTGGACGGAGGCGCCGGACAGGCTTGCCGCCCAGGCCGGCGTCACCTACGCCCTGCCCCTGTCATGAGCCTTCCATCGTCATGAGCCTCCCCTCGGGCCCGCCGAAGGCCATCAAGACCCCCTGCATCAAGGTCTGCGTCGTCGACGGCGAGAGCGGGCTGTGCATGGGCTGCTACCGCCAGCTCAGCGAGGTGGCCGGCTGGGCGAAGCTCACGGAGGCGGAGCGCGAGCGGATCATGGCCGAGCTGCCGTCCCGCCGCAGCCGCATCAGGCCCGAGAAGCTGGCCATGTTCCGCTGACCGCGGCCGTTCATTCCTTGCAAACCGCTGTCCCCTAACCTTCGCCGCGCAAGACCGGCCGAGCGCGGCCGCGGAACGGGTGAGCGAACGGGTGTCCAGCCTCGTCAGGTACGCGTTGGTGGCGCTGGTCGCCTCCGTCTCGGCGTTCGGCGCGGCCGGCATGGTCGTGGCGCTCGCGCCCAAGCCGCCGGAGCTGCGCGCCGCCCGCGCCGAGGCCCCCATCGCCATCGCCATCGCCCCCGAGGCCGCCGCCGGCGAGCGGGCCGAGATCGCCAAGGCGCCCGACGGGCACTACTGGGCCGACGCGGAGGTGAACGGCGAGCCGGTGCGCTTCCTGGTGGACACCGGGGCGACCGCCGTGGCGCTGACGCCGGCCGACGCCCAGCGCCTGGGCATCCGGCTGGACCAGCTGAAGTACGACTACACCGTGGGCACGGCCGCCGGTCAGACCCGCGCGGCCTCCGTCAAGCTCGCCTCGGTCTCGGTGGACGGCGCGCGGATCGACAACGTCGACGCCCTGGTCATCGAGAAGGGGCTCGACGCCTCCCTGCTGGGGATGACCTACCTAGGCCGCCTCTCCAGCTTCCAGGCCACGCGCCAGGCCCTGTTCCTGCAGCCCTGAGACCTCGGCGAGCGCCCGGTCGATGACCTCGAGGCCCGCCCCCGCCTTCACGCCCTCCACCGTGAGGATCCGCCGCCAGGCGCGCGCGCCGGGCACGCCGTGGAACAGGCCCAGCATGTGGCGGGTCATGGCCGCCAGGTGGGTCCCCTTGGCAAGCTCGCGCGCGACATAGGGCCGGTAGCGCTCCACCGCCTCGAACGGGGTGACGGTCCCGGCCTCGCCGAAGATGCGGGCGTCGGCCTGGCCCAGCAGGTCGGGCGTATGGTAGGCGGCGCGGCCCAGCATGACGCCGTCGACGTGCGGCAGGTGCCGCTCCGCCTCGTCGAGCGAGCCGATCCCGCCGTTGATGACGATGGTCAGCGCCGGCCGCTCGGCCTTCAGCCGCCAGACCAGCGGATAATCGAGCGGCGGGACGTCGCGGTTCTCCTTCGGCGATAGGCCCTTCAGCCAGGCCTTGCGGGCGTGGACCACGAAGCGGCGGACGCCGGCGGCGGCGCAGAGGTCCACGAGCCGGAACAGGCTCTCCTCCGGATCCTGCTCGTCGACGCCGATCCGGCACTTGACGGTGGCCGGGACCTTCACCGCCGCGCCGATCGCCGCCATGCACTCGGCGACCAGCTCCGGCTCGCGCATCAGGCAGGCGCCGAAGCGGCCCGACTGCACGCGGTCCGAGGGGCAGCCGACGTTGAGGTTGATCTCGTCGTAGCCCTCCGCCTCGCCGATGCGGGCGGCCTCGGCGAGGTCGGCCGGCTCCGACCCGCCGAGCTGCAGGGCCACCGGGTGCTCCACGGGATCGTAGGCCAGGAGCCGCTCGCGGTCCCCGTGGAGCACCGCCCCGGTGGTCAGCATCTCGGTATAGAGCAGCGCCCGCGACGTCAGCGTCCGGTGCAGGACCCGGCAGTGCCGGTCCGTCCAGTCCATCATAGGTGCAATAGAAAATCTGTAAGGCTGAAAAATCACGGATTTTCGTCTATCTTTCAGCATGTTATGCTGATTGCGGTTTTCGAAATTACGGCACGGAATGCGACGGAATTCGCCACGATTTTCCGCCGCGCTGCACGGGATTTGCACCCTAGAACCATGGCCACGATCATAAAGCAAAAGTCCGGTCGCTGGCGTGTCCAGCTCCGCCGGAAGGGACACTCCCTCAGCGAAACCTTCCAGCGCCGGGAAGACGCAAGGAGATGGGCCCTCGAAGCCGAACGGCAACTGGAGCGGGGCGAAGCGCCACGTCCCTCGCGCGCGACTCGCCTGAAGACGTTCGGCGACCTGATCGACCTGCACGTCGACGACATGGCCGCGGTAGGTCGCGCTCCTGGTCGCTCGAAGCACGCGACCCTGCTCATGCTGCAACGGCGGTTAGGCGACGTGCGGATCGAGCACGTGACGCGGGACCGGCTCATCGCCTTCGCCCGCGAACGCGGGGCCGAAGGCGCCGGCCCGGTGACCGTCGCTATGGACCTCAGCTTCATCAAGACCGTGCTGACGCACGCTGCGGCCGTACACGGGCTGGAGACGATGCCCGCGGCCGTGGACCTGGCGCGCGCGGGCCTGAAGCGGCTGGGTCTGGTTGGCCGCAGCAACGCCCGGGACCGGCGCCCGACCGAGGATGAGCTGGAGCGGCTGTTCGAATTCTTCGACCGCAACGATCGGCAGCTCATCCCGATGAGCCGTGTCATCCGGTTCGCGATCGCCACGGCCATGCGCCAGGAGGAGATCTTCCGGGTGAGCTGGCCTGATCTAGACACCCGGACGCGGATGTTGCTGATCCGTGACCGGAAGGACCCCCGCCAGAAGAAGGGCAATGACCAGCGTATCCCGCTGTTGGACGTGTCAGGCTATGACGCCATGGCGCTGATCGGTGAGCAGCGGACGGCCCGCTCCAACGCCGATCCGCGGATCTTCCCTTACAACCATCGCTCGGCAGGGACCGCCTTCACGAGGGCTTGCGCGTGCCTGGGCATCGAGGACCTGCACTTCCACGACCTGCGGCACGAAGGCGCGAGCCGATTGTTCGAGGCCGGCTTCCGCATCGAACATGTGGCGCTCGTCACCGGTCACAAGGACTGGAAGATGCTGCAGCGCTACACTCATCTACGGCCAGAGTCGCTGCACGCGCTGGTGGCCAGCAGAAACCCGCACGCGATGAGCGCTAGAGCGTAGCGGACAGGGACGCGCCGCTGGCGCGAAGGGGCATTGCAGCCGGACGAGGCCGAGCTGGAGAGGATGGCGGGGCTGCTCGAGGCGAGCGGCCGTTATCGCGTGCTGCGCAAGCTGCAAACGCGCGCGCCCGTGGTCGGATCGCCGAGCGCCGTGCGCAGAGGTCTCTTCGTTGACGTGGAGACCACGGGGCTCGATCCCGGCCGCCACGAGATTATCGAGCTCGCCATGGTCCCCTTCACCTACACGCTGGGGGGCGAACTGCTGGGCGTCGAAGAGCCCTTCCACAGCCTTCGCGAACCCTCGCATCCGATCCCGCCCGAGATCACCGCCATCACCGGCCTCGACGCCGCCGCCGTGGCCGGCCACGCCATCGCACCAGAAGCCGTTCACGCCTTCGCAGCGCCCGCCCACCTCGTGGTGGCGCACAATGCCGGCTTCGATCGGAAATTTCTCGAGCGCTTCTGCGAGGTCTTCACCACCAAGGCCTGGGCCTGCTCCATGAGCCAAGTGGACTGGGCGGCGGAAGGCTACGAGGGGACCAAGCTGGGCTATCTCGCCGCCGCCGCGGGCTTCTTCTACGAACGTCACCGCGCCACCCACGACTGCCACGCCGCCATCGAACTGCTCGCCCGCCCGCTCCCGAAGACCGGCCGCACCGGGCTTGCCCAGTTGCTCGACGCCGCCCGCAATCCCACCATCCGCATCTGGGCCGAGAACTCCCCCTTCGATCTGAAGGACCTGCTCAAGGCGCGCGGCTACCGGTGGAGCGGCGGCGACGATGGGGCTCCGAAGGCCTGGTGGACCGACGTCGCCGAAGCCGACCACACCGCGGAGCTCGCCTGGCTGCGGGCCGAGATTTATCGGCGGGAGGTCGAGATCGCGCACCGCCGGATCGACGCCTACGACCGATTCTCGAGCAGGCTCTGAGCACCGGCCGAAAGCACGCCATGACACACCGCCCATGACTGCAAGATATAAGGGCGCGGGACCTGGAGGTCCTTAGCGCCTGTGGGTGTTGAGGAATTTGCGGGACCCGAGGGACGCCCATGGTCCCGCGCTGGACGAAAACACCAGCCGCATCAACGGCGATCGCGGGACCATCCCCTGACACACCGCTTCGTTCACGAAGGGGAAGAGGCTTTCGCGACACGCCGAGCCCGAGCCGGCCGGCGGGAGCGGGTCAAGGCTGCGGCCGCCAGGCCGCACCGCGCAGCGGCGGCGAAGCCGGCCTTGACGCGCTCGCAGAGCCGGCCGGCATGCTCGCGCGGCGAGCGATAGCCGCCCGGTCGAGAAGTTCGATCAGCTCGACACGAACATCCGTGCGATGCGCTCCACCACCGCAAGCGTCGGATTGCGGCGGCCTCGCTCAAGCTGCCCCACATAGGTGAGCGCGAGCTCGACTTCGTCAGTGAGGGCCTCCACGAGGGGGAGAAAAGACCTGAACGGATGAATCATTTTTCGTGCTGCTCGGTCCGCCTTTGCCTTCCTAACGGACCGGCCTGACCTAGTCGGTCAACCCAGGCCGCGTGCTGGGGCCAGCTGACTAGCAGGCCCCCGCCTGCTTCGCTCTGCGCGCGAGTAGAGAGCGGATCTCTCAGGAACACGAACCAGCCGAACGCAACTGCGGTCGGTCAGGCCAGTCCCGACTCCGCTTGGTCGCGGCGCGCGAGCGCGGCGGCGATCTGCCCGTGCCGCCTTCGGTCCAGATCGTAGGGGATCATGAACGCGAGCCCGACGAACAGCACGGCGAGCATCACTGGAGCATAGGCGCAGCCGAGCCGCGTCAGGGCTTCCGCCGGGACGGCCGAAGGATCGGCCCTGGCGGGAAACCGGATCACGTCGACGATGACCCCGGCGACCGCGCCGCCGAGGCCGAGCGACGCCTTGCGGCAGAAGGCGTTCACCCCGAAGAAGAGCCCCTCCGCCCGCCCCTCGTGCCGGTGGTCGTACTCGTCCGCCACGTCAGCCAGCATGGCCGCGGACAACACGACAGGCAGCGCGCCGATGAACCCAACTGCGAAGGAGGAACTCAGGAGGATCGGCAGCAGAACCGGGTCCCCGTTCGCCGGCAGGACCCCGGCGAGCCGCAGGATCGTGGGCAGGGAGCCTGCGATGCAAGAGCCGGCGACGCCGGCCATGTAGACGGCCTTCTTGTCCCAGCGGTTCGCCAGCGGACGCGCAAGCGGGATGCCGATGATGAAGCCGAGCGTGGTCGCATAGAACATGAACTGCACCTGCTGGGGCGGAAGCCGCCAGAAGTAGGTGTTCATGTGCAGGGCGAGCGCGAACTGGACGCCGTTGTAGGCGTACATGATCAGGAGCGCGACCCACAGCGCCCGCAGGGAGGGGATGGTCCAGGCAAGCCGCAGGGTCCGCCAGACGCCGGGCTGGGCCGGGGACGGGCCGGCGGGCGGCATCCGGGCCAAGGTGATCTTCTGGGTCCCGAGGGCCGAACCGACCACGAACAGCACCACCAGGACCCCCAGCGCGATGGCGAAACCCGAATAGGCCGCGGGGTCGAGCTGGCCGTTCTCGAAGCCCGGGCGCTTGGCGAAGAACACCGAGAAGGCGAGGAAGAGCGCCAGGATGCGGCCCACATAGGCGAACAGCGTCCGCCAGCCCCCGACCGCCACCCGTTCCTGGAAGTCGCGGCTGAGTTCCGCCCCGAGCGCCATGTGCGGCACGAAGTAGAGCGTCATGGCGAACCGCGCGGCGATGGCAAAGGCGGTGAGCCAGAGGAACAGGCCGGCCTCGCTCAGGGCCGGGGGCTGGAACAGGCCGAGCAGCGCCAGGGCGAGCGGGATGGGCGCGGCGTAGAGGAACGGATGCCGGCGGCCCAGGCGGGTGCGGGTCCGGTCGGACCAGGCGCCGACCATCGGGTCGGAGATTCCGTCGAACAGCAGGGCGACGAACAGGGCCAGGCCGGTGAGCGTGCCCGACAGGCCGACCACCTGGACGTAGTAGAAGAAGAGGAAGGTCTCCAGGGCCGCGGTCTTGATCCCCTCGCCGGCTTCGCCGAGGCCGTACAGGAATCGGATGCGGACGGGCAGTCGCCCGGCTGCGCTCGGACCCGTATTGCCGGATCCAGCGGCGTTGTCGGCCGTCGTCATGGGCTCTCCCTGGACTCACTCGGCCACAGCTTCTATCGGCTGCGCTCGCCCGGGTGACTTTCGCCACCGGGTGGCACGAAGCGGGGTTGGGCGGCGGGTGTCAAGCCCATTGGTCTAGACTAGGATCGAACGATGAATGACGTGGGACTCAGGGCGCGCAAGATGGCGCGGACCCGCGACCAGATCGCGGACGCGGCGCTGAAGCTGTTCAGCGAGCGGGGCTACGAGGCCACCACGCTGGAGGAGGTCGCCGAACGTGCGGATGTCCACAAGCGCACCCTGCTCCGCTACTTCCCGACGAAGGCGCACCTCGTGCTCCACCGGCAGTACGCGGCCCTCGAGGAATTCCGCGACCTAATGGCGGCGCGCGGCGCCAAGCCGACGCTGGATGTGTGGCAGGACCACGTCATCCACCACGCCCGCCAGGTGATGCAGCGCGGCGCCTACGCCGACATGCGGCAGATCGCCGGCAGCGAGCCCGCGGTGGGACCGGCCTACCTGGCGATCCAGGAGAGCTACCAGATCCTCATCGCCGCCGGGCTCGAGGCCGACTTCCGGGACCGGCCGGACGCGCAGATCGTCTCCAAGGTGGCCGCAGCCGCCCTGGTAGGCGGCAACTATGCGGTCGCCCAGATGCTTTTCGCCCAGGGCGCCTACGCCGACCTCGAGACCACCGAGCGGAAGGTGCTGCGGATGGTCCGCGAAGGCCTGCTCGGCGGCTGAGCCTCCCCTGTCAAGCGGTGACGCGGGCGATCACGTCATGGAAGTTGCCAGCGCGCGGATCCCGCCCGGCCCGATCCCCACGTACCGTCATGAGGCCTCGCTCGCGTAGGTCCTGGGCCATGGCGCCAAGTTCCGCGGCCCGCTCCGGTTCGCCCCGAGTGTCGAAGCGGCCGAGCGGCACGCAGGCCGCGTAGTCGATGGTGATCTTCACCTCGACGTCGTCGCGCTCGGTGGCGCCGAACTCGACCCTGCCGTCCCTCACCACCGCGTGCCAGGCGATCGGCCGCCCGTCCGGCGACAGGTCCGGCGGAGGGTCGGTGAAGACCTCGCAGAGCGACCAGGCGACGTCGCGGGGCAGGCTCGCTACGCGCTCCACGATCAGGCCATGCATGAAGGCCATCCATCCCGGGCTGGCGAAGGCGTACTTCATGGCGCTCACGAGCCTCCGAACGTGTAGCGGACCTCGACCCCGTACGTCCGCGGCTCGGCGTAGATGACCGTGCCGGTGCCCAGGGAGTGGAGCTGGGTGACGGTGGTCAGCTTGTAGTTCACGTCGGTCAGGTTGTTGACGAAGGCCGCTGCGCTCCAGCTGGTCCCGCGGATGTTGCTCCAGTCCGCGCGGACGTTGATCCGCTCGAACCCCTTCTGAGACACCGCCTCCAGCACCCCGGGCCCGTAGACCTCGATGTTGCGCTGGGCCGCGTCAGAGAAGTACCGGCGCGACTGCTTGTAGACCGTGCCCTGCAGGCTCGCTTCGCCGAGGTCCGGGTCGATCGGCAGGGTGTACTTGGCCGTCAGGCTTCCTTGGTGCTTGGAGATGTTGGGGAACGGGTTGGAGGTGAGGTCGATCAGGCAGAGGGAGGCGCTGGACGGCGCCACGCAGCGGGCGTTGCCGGGGGTGATCAGGGCCAGGGGATCCGCCCCGACCCAATCCGTGAACCGCGGCTTGGCGTAGGCGTAAGAGCCAGAGAAGTCCCACGGGCCCAGGGCCAGCTGGCCCTGCAGCTCGGCGCCCTCGATCACCGCGGCCGAGGCGTTGACGATGTAGGTCGTGGTCACGCCCGCAACGGCGGCCGAGAACGTCCGCTGGATGTCGGAATATTCGGTGCGGTAGAGCGCGCCGTTCAGCCGCGCCCGGCCCTCCCCGACGCCGAATTCCCACTTTGCGCCCAACTCGTAGTCGCGGACGGTCTCCGGGTCGTATTCCGGCCGGAAGTTCGGCAGCCCGGTCGAGTTCAGCACCAGGTTCAGGCCGCCCGGCCGATAGCCCTTGCGGGTGGCGCCGTAGACCAGCAGGTCCCGCGTCACCTGGGCGTCGAGCGTCAAGGTGGTGTTGGACCCGTCGCTCTTGGTGAAGCTGCGGCTGCGGTTGGGGCCCGGGACATAGCGGCCGGACGGCAGCTCGGTCACGACGTTGCGGGTGAACAGCTCCGACTTGTCCCAGGACTTGCGGTAGCCGTAGGTCAGGCGAAGCGCCTCGATGAACGGGGCGACGAAGGAGATGTCCGCCGTCGCCTGGCCGTAGACCGCCTTCTGGGTGGTCTTGCCGCCGTCCGAGAAGGGGAAAGAGGGATTGTAGCCAAGGGTGACCAGGGTGACCCCAGAGTTGACCCGGCTCAGGTTGCGGATCCCGCCGAGGCTCACCGGGTTGGGGTTCTCCTGGTAATAGCCACCGATGCTCCAGACGAGCCGCTGGTCGCCCACCTCCCCGCGCACCTGGGTCTCGTTGCTGTAGACCTTCTGGTAGGGCCCCGCGCCGAGCACCGCCCGGTTGCCGGACTGCTGCGCGGCCACCGAGAAGGCGTAGGCCGCGCCCTGCGGCACGGAGACGGAGGACTGGATAAGACCGCCCAGGCCGTCCACGTCCCAGCCGGTGTAGCCCTTGGCGGCCTGGTAGCCGAAGATGTTGCGGATCGACACGGTCGTGAGGTCCAGGACCTTGCCGAGGTCCAGGGAGGTCTGGTTCACGAACGTCCACTTCCGGAGCGTCTCCCGCTGCTCCAGGAACGGGTCCGACGGCGTCCGCCGGATGGCGTCGTGGCCGCCGGTCCGCAGGCGGTTGTACTCGGCCTCGAGCGCGGGCCGCAGGGTCGCGGCGATCCGCAGCCGCTGGTCGATGCAGGCGTTCACGTTCGGCGACAGGCCGGCCGCCACGGCCTGGTTGCACACCGCTCCGAACCTCTGGGCGCCCACCGCCGCCCCGTTTGGCGCGTCGAGGCTGGCCGGCAGGTTGAAGATAGCCAGGTTCGGGTTGATGGCCCCGACCGTCGCGCCTGAAGAGGCTTGGTCGACATTGTAGTAGTCGAGGACCGCATAGTTGGTGAGCCGGCCATCGAAGCCCTTGAAGTTGACGCTGAACCGCGCCTCCTCGCTGTTGTTCTCCGACAGCCTCTCGTTGGAGGGAAAGGCGCGGACATAGCCGTCGAGGTGGTCCTTGTGGATCGCCGCCCGGATCGCGAGCATGTCGTCGATCAGCGGGATGTTGACGATGCCGGTGGCGCGCAGCAGGCCCAGGTTGCCGCCGCTCGCCTCCACGGAGCCGTAGTAGTCGTTGAATTCCGGCTTGGCCGGCTCCACCAGGACGGCGCCGGCCGTGTTTGCGCGGCCGAACAGGGTGCCCTGCGGACCATTCAGCACCTGCACCGACGCAATGTCGTAGAGGGGTGCGGCGCTCTCGGTCGGCCCGCCGGGGATCTCGGCGAAGTAGGTCTGGGTGCCGCCGGCAAGGCCGCGGATCGAGAAACCGCCGGACAGGCGCCCGAAGCTGGTGGTCATCTGCACCGACGGGGCAGCGAACATCACGTCGGTGGTGGTGACGATCCCCTGCTCGCGGATTGCCTCCGCGCCGATGGCGGTGACTGCGACCGGAACCTTCTGGAGGTCTTCCGCCACCCGGCGGGCGGTGACGACCACCTCGTCGAGGGCGGTCGATTCGCTGGCGGTCTGTGCGCCGGCCGGCAGTGCCACCGCGACGGCGGCCACACCGCAAAGAAGCCCCGCCAGACGGCGGCGGCCTGGGTAAACCCGCATCCCCTTGTCCTCCCTGGTTCGTTCTTATTGGCGCTTAGGCGCTTATGTCACTCAGTAGCAAAAGCGGACCCGTGGCGGATGTCAACAGCGCCGCGCACCCACGATTTGGTGACACCGCGCGCCACTTGACACTGAGTGGCACTTTCGTTTGCATTCTCTCAAACAGGAGGAAAGCGCATGCGGATCGACAACTGGACGGCCTGTCCGGACCTAGTGGACGTCTATAGGGACATCGAGGCTCTGGGTCTGGAGAAGCATCTGGCGGAGCTGGAGGCCTTCGGCTTCACCGTCATCGAGAAGGCGCTCGACGACGACACCACGGTCGCCATGCGCGACCGCATCCTCGCGCTGGCGGAGAAGCGGCTCGGCAACAGCCTCGATCTCGAGAACGAGACCGAGCACAAGGAGACCAAATACGCCCAGTACCTGCTGTTCGAGGACCCGATGTTCAAGGAGGCAGTCACCAACCGGAAGACGCTGGCCCTTATCCGCTACCTGCTCGGCAAGCGGTGCATCCTGTCGAGCCTCGGCAGCCACGTGAAGGGTCCCGGTGGCCCGGGCCTCCTGCTGCACTCGGACAACGGCAACGGCTACCCCGACCCCTTCCCGCCCTATTCCCAGGTGGCGAACGTCAACTTCTGCATGACCGACTACGCCGAAGAGAAGGGCGCCTTCGCGGTCGTCCCGGGCAGCCACCGGCATGCCCGTCAGGTCACGCCCGCGGAGCGCGGCCTCGACGGCAACGAACGCAACCCGCACGCCATCGCCGTGGAGGTTCCCGCAGGCTCGGCCATCGTCTTCCACGGCAACACATGGCACGGCTCCTTCCCGCGCAAGGTCCCGGGCCTGCGGGTCAACCTCGCCGCCTTCTACTGCCGCGAGTACATCCAGCCGCAGGAGGACCGCACCCATGTCCCGGACGGGTTCCTGGACGGCGACGCGGACGCGGAACTGGCTGGTCTGCTCGGCCGGGACCTGATCCACGGGTGGAAGGAGGAAGGCCCCAAGAAGCTCTACGAGCGCCGCCAGGAGGACGTCGGCCGGGTGCGCAGCTGGCAGAGTTGATCCGCCGGGCTTCGCCCCACGGCGCGCCGCGGCCGGCGTCGGATGACGGTCATCCTACGGCGCTCCGAATGAGGGCGAGGCCCGCTGAGAAGCGGGCTGCTCTCAAGCCGGATCTACAGACTGGAACCGTGAATCTGTCTGTAGGTCCGGCGCCGTCATAGGCCGAGGTCGGAGAAGCCAAACCTGGCGCCGATGGCGCAGTTGAACAGGGCCAGGTTGCGAGGACGCCCGCTCGTCTCCAACTGCTTAGCGATCGCCCAGATGTGCTTCGGCTTCAGCGGCGCCTTTGGCCGAACGATGCTTCCCCCATTCCAGGGCTTCTGCGGGCCAGCAGACGTTCTCAACGCCCATTGAGAGTCGTCAGCATACGCAATGCGGCCAAGCTCGCTTGGAGTGCTGCGACGCGTGAACGGATAGGGAAGCGAACGCGAACTCAGTGCACTATTTTTGCACCCGACTTCGCCTAAGTCATTGATCTATTTCGTTCTCTCCGCCCAGTCCATCATCGGGGCGACGGACAGTCTGTGGGGCGGGTGGGTCAGCGGGTTTCCCTTGGAAATCAGCGGGCCTGGGCGACGTCGAGGCGCCTTGTAGCCGAACCCGAGGGGCTTTCGCCACTTTCGGGCGTCCGAAACCGCCGCGGCGGCTTGGCCGTCAGGGCGGGCGGCGCCAAGGTGGGGCCCTGGCCGGCGGAGGGGACTAGGCGCGGATGGCTGAGCCCTATGACGTGATCGTCGTCGGCTCCGGGGCCGGCGGGGGGATGAGCGCCTACCACCTGACCCGCTCGGGCCTGAAGGTGCTGATGCTGGAGGCCGGGCGGGACTACGATCCCGTCGCCGAGACCCCCATGTACAACATCCCCGCCGAGGCCCCGCTGCGCGGGACCTCCACGCCGGACAAGCCCTTCGGCTTCTACGACGCCACGGTGGACGGCGGCTGGGAGGTGCCCAACGAGCCCTACACGGTGGCGGAGGGTTCGGAGCCCTTCATCTGGTGGCGGCCCAGGATGCTGGGCGGGCGGACCAACCACTGGGGGCGGATCTCGCTGCGGTTCGGGCCGCTGGACTTCAAGCCCCGAAGCCGCGACGGCCTGGGCCACGACTGGCCGATCACCTACGACGACCTCGCGCCCTGGTACGACCGCACCGAGAAGCTGATCGGGGTGACCGGCGCGGGGCCGCCCCGGAACCTGACGAACACCCCGGACTCGCCGCCGGGCTGCCTGCTGGCGGCGCCGCCGCCGCGGGCCTTCGAGCTGTTCTACGCCCGCGGCTTCGAGGCCATGGGCATTCCGGTGGTCCCCATGCACGGGGCGGTGGTCACCGAGCCGATGGAGGGGCGCAACACCTGCGTCTTCGCCACCGCCTGCGGCCGCGGCTGCGCGATCGGGGCCAACTTCCAGTCGACCACCGTGCTGCTGCCGCCCGCCGTGGCGACCGGCAACCTGACCATCGTCACCAACGCCCTCGTCTACCAGGTGGACCTCGACCGGGCCGGCAAGGCGAAGGGCGTCACCTACGTGGACCGGGTGAGCGGCGCGCACCGCTCGGCCACGGCGCGCGCGGTGGTGCTGGCGGCGGGTTCGGGGGAGACGGCGCGGATCCTGCTGAACTCGAAGAGCCCGAAGTTCCCGGACGGCCTGTGCAACGACCACGGCATGGTCGGCCGCTACCTGATGGATTCGGTCGGCCTGAACGTCACCGGCCAGTTCCCGGCGCTGGAGGGCCTGCCGCCGACCAACGACGACGGGATGAGCGTCTCGCACACCTACGTCCCCTGGTGGGGCTATGACCGGCACGCGGAGCTCGGCTTCCCGCGGGGCTATCACGTGGAGATCGGTGGCGGGCGCGGCATGCCCTCGATGAGCACGGCGCGGCTGCTGCCCGAGGACGACGTCAGCGTCGGCGAGGCGCTGCGGGCCCGCCTTCGCCAGCGGTACGGCAGCGTCATCAGCTTCAACGGCCGCGGCGAGATGATCCCCAACGACGACTGCTATTGCGAACTCGACCCGACGGTGAAGGACCGCTGGGGCATCCCCGTGCTGCGGTTCCACTGGAAGTGGGGCGAGGCCGAGACCCGGCAGGCTGCGCACATGGCTAAGACCTTCCTGGAGGTGATCGACCGGCTGGGCGGGACGCCGCTGGGCGAGGTCGAGCGCGACGGCCGCAAGGCGATCTCCAAGGGCGGCGAGATGATCCACGAGGTGGGCACGGTGCGGATGGGGGCCTCCGAGCAGGACTCGGTGGTCAACCAGTTCGGCCAGGCCTGGGCGGTCCCGAACCTGTTCGTGACCGACGGGGCGGTGCTGGTCTCGAGCCCGGACAAGAACCCGACGCTGTCGATCCTGGCGCTGGCGTGGCGCTCCAGCGACCACCTGGCGACGGTGGCCAAGCAGGGGGCCATATGAGCGACGGATACGTCTCCAAGGTCGACCGGCGCACGGCGCTGGCCTGGATCGGCGCCGCCGGCGCGGCCGTGGCGGGGAGCGTGGGCCTCGCCGTCTATGGGGCCGGCGACCGCGCGGAGGCCAAGGCCTACGGCACGGATCCGAACCTGGTGAAGCCCGCCCCGGCCCCCTGGCCGCGGCTGCTGTCCAAGGACGAGCTGCAGGCGGCCGCCGTCCTCGCCGACTTCATCCTGCCGGCCAGCGCCACCGCGCCGGCGGCGAGCGCCCTGGGCATCCCCGACTTCATCGACGAGTGGGTGAGCGCCCCCTACCCCGACCAGGTGAAGGACCGGGTGGTGATCAGGAACGGGCTGCAGCGGATCATGCCCGCGCTGCTGGCCGGCGGCCCGCGGCGGGACGCGGCGCTGGCCGCCCTGCCCCGCGCGGCGGACGAAGCCGCGCTGACCTTCTTCAAGCGGTTCCGGGCGCTCACGGTGGGCGCCTACTACACCACCGAAGCCGGCTTCAGGGACATCGGCTACATCGGCAACCAGGCGCGCGCCACCGACCCCGGCCCCTCGGCCGAGGTGAAGCTCGCCCTCGAGGAGCGCCTGAAGGCGCTGGGTCTCTAGGAGGAACCATGAAGGCTCTGCTGCTCGGCCTCGCTCTGGCCGCCGGCGCCCTGGGCGCGGCGGCCCAGGAGAACACCCTCACGGCGGCCGAGAAGGCCGCGGGCTGGAAGCTGCTGTTCGACGGCCGCACCACCGACGGCTGGCGGGGCTTCAAGGCGCCCGCCCCAGATCCGGGCTGGGCGGTGAAGGACGGAACGCTCGGCCCCGACCCGAAGTCCTCGAAGGACATCATCACCAAGGAGACCTTCGGCGACTTCGAGCTCGCCTTCGACTGGAAGATCGCCCCCAAGGGCAATTCCGGGGTGATGTTCCGCGTCGTCGAAGAGGGCGACCAGACCATCTTCAGCGGGCCCGAGTACCAGGTGCTGGACAACAGCCGGGGGGAGCCGCCGCTGGAGCGGGCCGGCGCCCTCTATGGCCTCTATGCGCCGAGCCGGGACGTCACCAAGCCGGTGGGCGAGTTCAACCGGAGCCGCATCGTCCTGCGCGGCGGCAAGGGCGAGCACTGGCTGAACGGAGTGAAGGTGGTCGAGTACGACCTGAACTCGCCAGAGTTCAAGGCCAAGGTGGCGGCGACCAAGTTCAAGGCCTGGCCGCAGTTCGCGCGATCGCCCACCGGCCACATCGCCCTGCAGAACCACGGCGACGCGGTCGCCTACCGCAACATCAAGATCCGGCCGCTGAACTGACGCTTCCCGGCCGCGAGGCCGCCGCGCCCCTCAGTCGTCGAAGCCGACGAAGACGGCGGCTTCTTCGACGGACTTGCGCTCCGAGACCACGGCGTTGGCCGGGAAGGTCTCGTCGGGCCAGCCCAGCGCGATGGCCTTCATGATCACCTGGTCGTCGGCGATGCTGGCGTGCTCGCGCACCACCGGCGACTGCATGATGCCCTGGCTGTTGATCACGCAGCCCAGGCCGCGGGACCAGGCGGCGTTGACCAAGGCGTTGGTCACCGCGCCGCAGTCGAAGGGCGTGTCGTCGCTGCCGGCCAGCACCTTGTCGTAGGTGACGATCACGCAGACCGGCGCGTCGAACTGGCGGAAGCCGCGCAGCACCCAGTCCTGGCGCTTCTCCTTGTCCTCGCGGGCGATGCCCATGGCCCCGAACAGCTGCTTGGCGACGCCCACCTGGCGGTCGCGGTGGACGCCGGCGAACGCCTCGCCGGTGCGGAACTCGCGGCTGTGCGGCACGCCGGCCAGGTTGCGCTCGGTGTTGCCCGCGCGGATGCGGTCCAGCGGCTCGCCGGTGATGACGTAGAAGTTCCACGGCTGGGTGTTCATCGACGACGGCGCCCGCATGGCGATCGCCAGGATCTCCTCGATCAGCTTCCGCGGCACGGGGTCGGGCTTGTAGCCGCGGATGCTGCGGCGGCCGAGGATCACGTCGTCGAACTGCATGGATGACCTCTGGTTTCGTCCGGCTTGATCTGTGGTGGCGGGCGCGTCCGGGCGAGCGCTCACTCGGGCACGGTCCTGGGCATCTCGCGATACCAGACCAGCTGCTCACTGGTCGCCAGCAGCTTGCCGTCGCGCCGCCAGTAGCTGGAGCGCTCGTCCGAGGCGCCGCCCCCGCCGACTCGGCCCTCGTATTCGACCAGCAGGTAGTCGCGGCCCGCCGCGGCCACCTCCTCGGCGGTGGCGTGCAGGTAGACGGTCAGCGACAGCGTCGTGGTCATCACCGTGTGGCCGAGGGCGTAGAAGGCCCGCGGCGGCGAATGGTCGGTGAGCATGCCGAGCATGGCCTTGTCCCAGGGCCCGAGCCTCGGCCGCACCCAGGCCGTGGAGTAGGAGCTGGCGGCCGCGCGGATCGGGAAGGTCTCGGCGGTGCGCCGCTCGAAGGCCTGGGCGCCGAAGTGCCGAGCCCCGCCGGGGCTCATCGGCGTGGGCAGGCTCTCGGGATCGGGCGCGTCGGGCATCTTCGCGAACGCGAACGGCGGGGTCGCCGGTCGCTTCGCCATGGTGACGATGGCCTGGACGCTCACATGGTCCGCGCCGGCCGGGCGCAGGTCCACTTCCCAGACGCCGATCGAGCCGCCCTGACGCAGCCGACGGGTCCTGACCTCGATCTCGCCGGCCACCAGGGCCGCCACATAGGTCAGGGTGATGGACAGGGGCTCGCCCGTCGCCTCCGGCTCGGCCGCCATCACACTCAGGCACAGCCCGATGGGATAACCGCCCCACAGCGGGCCGTTCGGATTGCGCCACTCCGGGCCGGCCTGGGTCGTCCAGCGGCCGGGCGCGACGGCGGTCAGGGGAAAGAGATCGGCTTCCAGTACGCTCATCCTGCGCCTCTAGCGCGGCGCCGCAGCGTCAGGGAAGCTCGACGCCGCGCGGCCGGCGGGGCAGGCTGAGAATATGAGCGACAGCTTCTACCACCCGGCCCAGCGCCGACTGCAGGACGACTTCGGCAGCCGCCCGCTGGCCGACCGCCTCGACCAGCGCACCCGCCACGACCGGTTCACCGACCAGGACGCGGCCTTCATCGCCGCCCAGAGCTTCTTCTTCCTGGCCACCGCCGACGAACAGGGACGTCCCGACGGCTCCTTCAAGGGCGGCCCGCCCGGCTTCGCCCGGGTCACGGCGCCCGACCGGCTGGTGTTCCCCGACTACGACGGCAACGGCATGTTCCGCAGCCTGGGCAACATCCGGGCGAACCCGCACGTGGGCCTGCTGTTCGTCGCCATGGGACCGAAGCCCTGGCGCGTCCGGGTCAACGGCGTGGCGCGGGTCTTCGAGGAACACCCCGACCTCGCCGCCACGCCCGGCGCCCAGCTCATGGTCGAGGTCACGCCCACGGACATCTTCCCCAACTGCGGCCGATACATCCCGACCGCCGGGAGCCTGGCCCCCTCCCCCCATGCGCCCGAAGCCGGCTGCCCGCCCCTCGAGCCCGAGTGGAAGGCCCACCCGCTGTTCACCGACGTGCTGCCCGAGCGGCGGCGGTAGGGGAGAGACGCCGGGTGCGCCGTCAGCGCCGGCCGCGGATGTGCGCCAGGGCGGCGTCGAGCGTCGCGTCGGCGGCGACGCCGATGGGCTCTCGCGGCAGCGGGACCTGGGGGATGACGCCGCGGACGGCGCGGTCGCCGCTGGGCCGGACGAAGTAGCTCTTCGGGTAGGCCACGCTGTAGCCGCTGTTGGGCAGCTCGAAATGCACGGTGGAGGCATGGCTGGTGGGCACGTCGGCGGTCTCCTCGCCCAGCACCACGCCGAAGCCATAGTCCTGGATCAGGGCGGCGACGGAGGCTGAGTTGGAGTAGCTGTGCCGGTTGACCAGCACCCAGACGCGGCCCTCGAACCGGGGGCCCCGGCGCGGCTGCACCAGCGGGATCTCGAAGGGGTAGCGGGCGCCGTCCGGCTGACCCGCCTCCGCCGCCGTCAGTCGGGCCAGCATGCCGTCCACCGCGCCCGCCTCGGCGCGGCGGCGATACCAGGCCTTGGTGGGCGCGCTGGCCCTCAGGGTGAAACTGGAGGCGAACCGGAACGGCCGGTCGGCGAACCAGGCGACCATGGCGTCGCTGAAGCTGTTGTCGCCGCCCGGGTTGTTGCGCAGGTCGATGACCAGGTCGGGCGCACGCGCGGCGAGGATGGCCTCGAACGCGCCGTCGAGGAAGGTCCGGTACTCGCCGTCCTCGTAGGATGGCTCCGGCCCGGGTCGTCCGGCGGTGGTGTTCATAAAGGGACCGGGCCGGAGGTAGGCGACGCCGTCCGGCAGCAGTCTGACCTCGCGCGAGGCGAAGTCGGTTCCGAGGCGCGGCGTGGGATGGCGCAGGCCGATCTCGCGTAGCTCCGCGCGAGTCACGGCCGGGATGCGCGCCTCGAAGGACCGGCCGTCCGCGCCGCGGAAGGTGGCGTTCACCCCCTCTCGCTCGCCAAGTTCGAGCCAGAGCAGCGCGGGGAAGCTCTCCTCCATCTGCGCGTGGACCATGTAGGGTCGCTCGGCGGAGACCAGCCTTCCTAGCCTATCGAGCCACTGCGAGACGGGCTGGCCCTCGATGGCGAGCAGTTCGGCGCCGGGGCCGACCCGACCCGCCAGGTCGGCGCTCCGCGTGACGAGAACCCTGTCCCCGTCCACGCGGATGAAGATCGGCAGCAGGGTCCCGCCACGTCCCAGATGGCTCACGAACTCCTGGAGCGGCGCTTCGGTGCGGGCGTGACCGACGCGGCCATAGGCCAGGAAGCGCTGGAACAGCGCCGCCGCCTCCCGGCGCGGGACGGGACCGCTGACGGTGGCCAGCGCGCGCTGGAACTCCGCGTCGTAGTCGCCGCGGCTCCGGTAGACGAAGAGGTCGTAATGGCCGGCGGCGAGCGTGTCGTAGAGGTGGCGGAGGTCCGCCCGCACCGCCTCCGCCGGCAGGGGCGCCGACGCGCTCGCCTGGTCGTCGGCGGGCGGGGCCGGCGGCGTGGCGGCCGCGCCTGGGCCGGCGGCCGCAAGGCCGAGGGCGAGCGCAAGGCCGGCCGCCCCCCTGAAGATTGTCGGTCCGGGCACACCCGCCGTTAGCGTCTGCGGCGCCGGTTGGCAATCGAACGCCCGGCCCGGAAGAAGCCCTCCCCTACTCCGCCAGCTCCATCAGCTCGATGTTGCGGAACTCGATGGGGTGGCCTTCGCCCTGGAGGGAGATGTAGCCGCGGGCGAGCGGGGTTCCGGCCGTGGCGGGGTCGGCGGGGGCGGCGCCGAATTCGGCGTTCTCGGCCGGGGCGAGGCGCAGGTCGCCGTATTCCATCACGGTCTCGCCGTTGACGATGTGGCGGACGTGGCGGGCGCCGCGGACCTCGACCTCGAAGCGGACCCACTGGCCTTCCGGATAGGTCTTCGAGCTGGAGTTGCGGCAGTGCTCGGCCATGGGAGCGCCGGCGATGGTGACCGTCACGCCCGGCGTGCAGACGTTGCCGGTCGGACGCGTCTGGCCCAGCGCGCCGGCGAGGAGCTGGGCCTCCACCGAGACCGGAAAACGCTGGTGGAGCTGCATGTCGCCAGGCGCCTGGCCGTGCAGCATGACGCCGGAGTTGCGCACCGCCCAGGCCGGCGCGCCGGGCACGCCCGGGCCGGTGATCCGGTACTCGAAGCGCAGGCGGTAGGACGAGAGGGGCGTCTCGTAGATCAGATGGGCGAACTCGTCCGAGAACCGCTCGTAGCCGGCGTAGCTGACCACCAGCACCCCGTCCTTCACCCGGAAGGTGTCGCGCCAGTTGTCGCCCGCCGGGCGGTGGTTGACCTTCGGGACCCAGCCCGAGAGGTCGCGGCCGTTGAAGATCGGCTTCCACTCCGCGGCGGACGCCGCGGCAGGGGCGAGCGCCAGCAGGAGCGCGAGGACGGCTGCGCGGCGCATCAGGTGGTCGCCCAGCCGCGGCCGATGTCCTTCAGCGGCACGCAGCCGCGGTAGTCGCCGGGCACGGGATCGTAGCGCAGGGCCTTGGTCGCGCCGGGCTCGGAGGTGAAATAGGCCACCGTCGTGATCTCCCGCAGCGACAGGAACCAGTGCGGCTTGAGCTGCTTGGCGGCCGCCTGGCCTTCCGCGTCCGCCTCGCGCAGCAGGGCGTCCTGGCGGGCGGCCGGGAGGGCGGCGAACGGCGCGCCGGCCTTGGCGCGGGCCTCGGCGTCGAGGCGGACGAGGCCGGAGCGCAGGCGCTCGGCCTCGAGAGGCTCGAACCAGCCGGCGAGCTGGCGGTCGATGAACTGCGGCACGCCGGCGGCGATGGCGCCGGGGGTGTCGGTGGCCGGGATGATCCGCTCGCAGGCGGCGGCGAGCGTGCGCGCCTGATCCGGGGTGAGCGCCTTCGGGGTCCAGGCCAGCACCGGCTGGCCGGCCGCCTGGGCGGCGGCGACCACGGGCGTGGCCCACAACGCGGCGAGGCCGCCCAGGCCCACGAGCGCGCCGCGGCGGTCGAGCATCGGGGCCATCACAGGTCTCCCTTGCGGCCGGCGGCGGCCGCGAAGGCCGCAGCCCGCGCGGTGAGCGCCATGTAGGTGAGCGAGGGGTTCACGCAGGAGGCCGAGGTCATGGCCGCCCCGTCGGTGACGAAGACGTTCGGGCAATCGTGCAGCTGGTTTTGGGCGTTCAGCACCGACGTCTTCGGATCGCGGCCCATGCGGGCCGTGCCCATCTCGTGGATGCCAAGGCCCGGCGCATAGGTCCCGTCGAAGGTGGTGACCTTGGTGAAGCCCGACGCCTCCAGCATCTCGGCGGCGGCGGCGGCCATGTCCTTGCGCATGGCCTTCTCGTTGTCGCGGATCGAGACGTCGAAGGTGATGGTCGGCAGACCGTGCTTGTCCTTCACGTCGGTGTTCAGGGTCATGCGGTTGTCGGCGTAGGGCAGGATCTCGCCGAAGCCATGCAGGCGCACGCCCCAGGGGCCCGGCTGGGTCAGCGCCTGCTTGCGCTCTGCGCCGAAGCCGCCGGGCTCGCGCTCCCAGGTCCCGCGCCCCGCGCCGCCCTGGTAGCCGAAGCCGCGAATGTAGTCGGAGCGCCTGGTGGCAGCGTCGCCGAGGTTGCGGAAGCGCGGCACATAGATGCCGTTCGGCCGGCGGCCGGAGTAGTACATCTCCTCGAAGCCCGGGGCCTCGGCGCTCGCGCCGACGCCCAGGTGGTGGTCCATGATGTTGCGGCCGACCTGGTCGGAGCCGTTGCCGAGGCCGTTGGGGAAGTGGCGGCTGGCGGAGTTCAGCAGGATCCAGGCGGTCGGGATGGCCGAGGCGCAGAGGAAGATGACCTTGGCGTGGAACTCCTCCTCCTTGCCCGTCTCGGCGTCGAGGATGCGCACGCCCGAGGCCTTCTTCGCCTTGGGGTCGAAGACGACGGTGGTGACGATGGAATTGGGCCGGATCTTGAGGTTGCCGGTCCGCTCGGCGGCGACCAGGGTCGCGGAGTTCGACGAGAAGTAGGCGCCGAACGGACAGCCGCGAATGCAGAGGTTGCGGAACTGGCACTTGCCGCGGCCGAGCGCGAGCTGCTCCTCGGTCGGCGCGGTCAGGTGGGCGGTGCGGCCGATGGTGACGCGCCGCTCGGGGAAGCGGGCCTCGCTCTTCGCCTTCAGCACCTTCTCGACGCAGTTCAGCTCCATGGGCGGCTGGAACTGGCCGTCGGGGAGTTGCGGCAGGCCCTCGTTCTGGCCCGAAACCCCGATGAAGCGCTCCACATGGTCGTACCAGGGGGCGAGGTCGGCGTAGCGGATCGGCCAGTCGACGGCGATGCCCTCGCGGGCGTTGGCGGTGAAGTCGAGATCGGAGTGGCGGTAGGTCTGGCGGCCCCAGATCAGCGAGCGGCCGCCCACGTGATAGCCGCGGATCCAGTCGAACCGCTTCTCCTCGCTGTAGGGGTTCTCGTCGTCCCTGACGAAGAAGTGCTTGGTGTACTCGGTGAGCGCATAGCCGGTGCGCTGCTGCATCGGATAGCGGCTCTTGAGCTCCGCGGCCGGGAGGCGGCCGCGGGGGTACTTGGCCTCCCACGGCGCCATCTGGGCGGTGGGATAGTCCTCGATATGGCGGACCGGCCCGCCGCGCTCCAGGACCAGGGTCTTCAGGCCTCGCTCGGTGAGCTCCTTGGCGGCCCAGCCGCCGGAGATGCCGCTGCCGACCACGATGGCGTCGTAGGTGTTCTCGGCCCGGGCGCGGTTGTTGAGGTTGGCCATGGCGGTTTCCCTTAGAGGCCGAGCAGGCGGCGGTTGGCCGCGGCGTCCGCGCCCGAGCCCGCGAAGTCGTCGAAGGCCCGCTCGGTGACGCGGATGATGTGGTCGCGGATGAACGGCGCGCCCTCGGCGGCCCCGTCCTCGGGATGCTTCAGCGCGCACTCCCACTCCAGCACCGCCCAGCCGGGATAGTCGTAGGCGGCGAGCTTGGAGAAGATGGCGCCGAAGTCGACCTGGCCGTCGCCCAGCGAACGGAACCGGCCCGGGCGGTCCACCCAGCCCTGATACCCCCCGTAGACGCCGGAGCGCCCCGTGGGCCGGAACTCGGCGTCCTTCACGTGGAAGGCGCGGATGCGGTCGTGGTAGCGGTCGATGAAGTCGAGGTAGTCGAGCTGCTGCAGCACGAAGTGGCTGGGGTCGAACAGCAGGCAGGCGCGCGGGTGGCCCTTCACCTCGTCGAGGAAGCGCTCGTAGGTGGCGCCGTCGTGCAGGTCCTCGCCCGGGTGGATCTCGTAGCAGGCGTCGACGCCGCATTCGTCGAAGACGTCGAGGATCGGCTTCCAGCGGCGGCCGAGCTCGGCGAAGGCCTCCTCGATCAGGCCGGCCGGGCGTTGCGGCCAGGGGTAGAAATAGGGCCAGGCGAGCGCGCCGGAGAAGGTGGCGTGCGCCGTGAGGCCGAGTCGCTGGCTGGCCCGGGCGGCGGCCTTCACCTGGGCCGCGGCCCATTCCTGGCGCGCCTTGGGCTTGCCGCGGACCTCCGGCGGCGCGAAGCCGTCGAACAGCTCGTCGTAGGCCGGGTGGACGGCGACCAGCTGGCCCTGCAGGTGGGTGGAGAGCTCGGTGATGGCGAGGCCCTTGTCAGCCAGCATGCCCCGGACGTCGTCGCAGTAGGCCTGGCTCTCGGCCCCCTTCTCCACGTCGAACAAACCGCCGACGCCGGTGGGGATCTGCAGGCCGACGTAGCCCAGGCCCGCGGCCCAGTCGGCGAGCGTCTCCAGCCGGTCGAACGGCGGCTCCGGCCTCATGAACTGGGCCAGGAAGATGCCGGGACCCTTGAGCGTCTTCATGCGGCGGCTCCTTCCAGTTCGGCCCAGCCCCGGCCGCTGTTCGCGACGGCGGTCTCGACGAAGGCCATGCCGCGCACCCCCTCCCCTATGCCGGGCACGGGATCGGGATCGGCGCGGCCGGCGGCGATGGCGTCGGCGAAGTCGCGGTAGAGGTTGGCGAAGGCCTCCACGAAGCCCTCGGGGTGGCCGGTGGGGATGCGGGTGGACGAAAGCGCCAGCGGGCCGAGGTAGCCGGCGGCGGCGTGCAGGGTCTGGGACGGGCCATCCAGCCAGTCGATCGTGAGTTCGTTGGGCCGTTCGTGGCTCCAGGAGAGCCCGCCCTTCTCGCCGTAGACCTGCAGGCGCAGGCCGTTGCGGGCGCCGGCCGAGATCTGCGAGGCGATCAGCACGCCGCGCGCGCCGTTGGAAAAGCGCAGCAGCACGTTGCAGTCGTCGTCCAGGGCGCGGCCCTCGACCACGGTGGAGACGTCGGCGCAGAGCCGCTCGACCCGCTCGCCCGAGACGAACTCGGCGAGGTTGAAGGCGTGGACCCCGATGTCGCCGATGCAGCCGGCGCCGGCCAGCTTGGGATCGACCCGCCAGGCCGCCTGCTTGCTCCCCTCCCGCTCCAGGGGCCTGGAGAGCCAGCCCTGCGGGTATTCGGCGACGACTTTGCGGATCCGGCCCAGGTCGCCCCGGCGGACGATCTCGCGCGCCTCGCGGACCATCGGATAGCCCGTGTAGACATAGGTCAGCGCATAGACGCGGCGGGAGGCGGCGACGGTCGCCGCCAGCGCCCGGGCCTCGGCCAGGTTCAGGGTGGCGGGCTTGTCGCTCATCACGTGCAGCCCGGCTTGGAGCGCCGCGGCCGAGACCGCGTAGTGCAGGTGGTTGGGCGTGACCACGGCGACGGCGCGGGCGCCGTCCGGACGGGCGGCCTCGGCGGCGATCATCTCGCGCCAGCCGGGATAGGACCTCGCGCCCCAGGCGGCGCCGGCCGCCTGGCTTTTCGCCGGATCGCTGCTGAAGGCGCCGGCCACCAGCTTCAGCCGGCCGTCCAGCTCGGCGGCCATCTTGTGCACGGGCCCGATGAAGGCGCCCGGCCCGCCGCCGACCATGGCGAGGGGGATGGGGCCGCCGGCGCTCATGCGTTCACGGTCGCCAGGAAGTCGTGGCTGATCTTCGCCGCCTCGATGCGCGGCCGTTCGAACGGCGGCTCCTGCTCGACGTAGAAGTGGCGCACGCCCGCGGCGTGGGCGGCGGGCAGCAGCGTCCGCCAGTCGAGACGGCCGGAGCCGACCTCGGTGGGGTCCATGCGCAGCTCGTAGTTGGTCTGGGTCGCGGCCTTCACGTCCTTCACGTGCATCAGGCTGAAGCGGCCCTTGTGCCGGCCGAGGAAGGTCGCGGGATCGACGCCGGCGGCGCTGATCCAGCCCACGTCGGCCTCGAAGGTGACCAGCGCCGGATCGGTGCGCGACAGGAGGATGTCGAGCCCGGTGGTGTCGCCCTGCGGCGCGAGTTCGAAGTTGTGGTTGTGGTAGCCGACGGCGACGCCCGAGCGCTTCAGGACGCCCGCCTTCTCGTTCAGGAAGTCGGCGTTGAACTGGTAGTCGTCGGCAGTGAGCGCGCCCATGGCCTTGCGGTAGAAGTCGCCGCCGGAGAGCCCCTTGGCGACCTCGGCCACCCGGTCGGGCACATAGGGGCTGGGCATCACGGCGTTCTTGACGCCCAGGGTCCCCAACATGTCCGCGACCTGGGAGAGGTCGCCCTCGAGGGAGCCGGGGCCGCGCGCCTGGACGTGGGCGCTGGTGGCCACCAGCCCGGCGCGGTCCAGCGCCGCCTTGAAGTCGGCGGGCGTGCGGCCGTAGAGACCGGCCAGCTCGACGGTGCGGTAGCCGATCTTCGCCACCTCGCCGAGCACGCCGTCGAGATCCTTCGCGACGTCGGGGCCGAGCGTATAGAGCTGGATGCCGATCGGCAGGCGGCGGCTGGCGAAGAACGGCGCGGCGGCGGCGGGTCCGCTCACGGCGGCGGCGCCTAGGGCCGCGCCGGCCGCCACGAGGAGGCCGCGCCGGTTGAGGTCGGGGGTGGTGCGCAAGGCGGGGCTCCCTTGTTTGTCACGGGGCGACCGGATGGACCGGGCGCTTCTCGGGCGGGCGGAAGAACAGGGCCAGCAGCACGACGGCGACGAGCGCCATGCCGGTCGGGACCATGAAGAGGGACTGGTAGTCCACCTGCGGCGGGCCGCCGTCGGGCGACGGCAGGGTCATCCGGCCCATCAGGCTCGGGAACAGGAAGCTCGCGGCCACGGCGCCGACGCCCAGGATCAGCAGGTTGAACAGGCCCTGGGCGCTGGAGCGCACGTCCTTGGGGAACACCGCGTCCACGAAGATGTACACCGTGGCGAAGAAGAAGGCGTAGCAGACGCCGTGCAGCAGCTGGACGGCGATGATCACCGGCACGCTGTCGGCGAAGAAGGCGAACACCGAGAACCGGGCGGCATGGCCGAGGATGCCGATGATCATGGTCGCCTTCCAGCCCAGCCGGATCAGCACCCCGCCCAGCACGAACATGGTCAGGATCTCGGCGAGCTGGCCGAGGCTCAGCACCAGCATGGAGAGGTTGCCCGCGATCCCCACCCGCTGGGTCAGGAAGGCGTCGGCCATGACGAAGTAGCCGTTGTGGATCACGCTATCGATGAAGGTGACCACGAACAGCACCGCCACGAACGGGACGCCGAGCAGCTTGATCGCCTCGCGCCAGGCCAGCGGGTCGGCGCCGGCGGCGTCCTTCTTCGGCGGCGTGTGCGGCAGGGTCAGGCTGTAGGCGGCGAGCGCGAAGGAGACGATGGCGGCGACCAGGAAGATCCAGCGCACCTGCTCCGGCGTCGCCTGGGCGCCCAGCAGGAAGACGAAGGGCCAGCTCACCAGCATCCAGCCGATCGTGCCGCCCATCCGCACCGCGCCGAAGTCCTTGGCCGGGTCGTCGAGGTTGGCGAAGGCGATGGAGTTGGAGACCGACAGCGTCGGCACGTAGAGCAGGCTGTAGACCAGGTAGCCCGCGAAGAAGGGCCAGAACTCGGTGGCGAAGGCGGTGAACACCAGGGCCAGCCCGCCCAGCAGGTGGCTAACCGCCAGGAAGCGCTCGGCCGAGAAGTTGCGGTCGGCGAACTGATTGGAGAAGAAGATCCCGAGCAGGGCCGCGACGCCCCAGGAGCTGCCGACCAGGGACTGCTGCCAGGGCTCGAAGCCCAGCATGCCCATGTACGGGAACAGCTTCGGCGCCCAGGCGCCCCAGACGGCGAGCTGGAGCACCATCATCAGGAACAAACGGACCTTGGCCGTCATCCTTCGTCTCCCCCCGGCGGAGCTCCTTGAACGGCTCCGCTCGCGTGGTGTAATCGATTACACGAACGAGGTTCGAGCGCAACCATGGCCAAGATCCAGGACGTCGCCCGGGCGGCGGGCGTCTCCACGGCGACCGTCTCGCGGGTGCTGAGCGCGCCGGAGCGGGTCGCGGAGCCGACCCGGGCGCGGGTGATGGCGGCGGTCGAGGCGCTGGGCTACGCGCCCAATGTCGCGGCCAAGAGCCTGCGCACCTTCCGGACGGAGAAGATCCTGGTCACCGTGCCGGACATCTCCAACCCGTTCTTCTCGCAGGTCATCCGCGGCGTCGAGGAGGCGGCGAGCGCGGCCGGCTATTCCGTGCTGCTGGGCGACACCCGCCACGAGGAGGCGCGCGAGGCGCAGTACGCCGAGATGCTGCGCAGGCGCGAAGCCGACGGGCTGATCTTCCTGGGCCACCGGCTGCCCGACGTGCTGGCCGACATGGTCCGGGCGAACGGGCCGAAGACCCCCATCGTCAACGGCTGCGAGTTCAGCCCGGAGCTCGGCGTGCCGAGCGCCCACATCGACAACGGCCGCGCGGCGGAAGAGGCCATGGAGCACCTCTATGCGCTCGGCCATCAAAGGATCGGGGTGGTGACCGGCCCGCTGGCCAGCCCGTTGAGCCGCGACCGGCTGGCGGGCGTCCAGGCCGCCGCCGCCCGGCGGGGACGCTGGGCGCTGAGCATCGAGCAGGGCGACTTCAGTATCGCCTCCGGCCTGGAGAAGACGCTGGCCCTGCTGGACGCGGAGCCGAGGCCTACGGCGGTGTTCTGCTTCAGCGACGAGATGGCCATGGGCGCGCTGGAAGCCTTCCGGCGGCGCGGGCTGAAGTGCCCGGCGGACGTCTCCCTCGTGGGCTTCGACGATATCCGCTACGCGCCCTACCTCGACCCGCCGCTGACCACCGTCAGCCAGCCCAAGGAGGCCATCGGCCACGAGGTGGTGCGGCTGCTGCTCGACGTGCTGGCCGACCGGGTGGAGACCATCCGGCACGTGACGCTCGCCCACCGGCTGGTGGTGCGGGGGAGCACCGCGCCGCCGCCGGCCTGAGCCTCCTCAGCACGCTACCCCGGATGTGACTCACCCCCTTCCTCCTCGATGGAGGAAGGGCGGGGATGGTGGTGAGTGCAGGGCGACGACGCGCGATCGCCATCGGGCGCCTGCGCCCAAGAACGCGACGTCTTCAGCTCGGCGGACGCACCACCACCCAACCCTCCTCCATCGAGGAGGAGGGCTATGCGCTAGCTGCGGCTCGTGAGCCCCGCCTCGAGCAGGGCGATCTCGTCGGGGGTCGGGCGCTGGCCGCGCTGGGCTTCCTGGACCGACTGGCTGTCGCCGCGGCGCGTGGGGCCAGCCGGACGGCTGCGGCGCGGGCGGAAGATGCGGAAGGTCACGGGCGCCTCCTGAGGCTGACCGGCGCACTGTGGCGGGATCGGCGGGCGCCGACGTTGCGCTGGCGCAAGCTCACTCGGCGGCCTGACGGCCGCCGCTGCGGGTGAAGACGGTGCGCGGGCGCGCGGCGCCGCGGCCGGCCCCCTCCCCCAGGCGCTGCATCCAGCGGCGCAGGCGGCCGCCCGCGTCCTCGCGCGGCTCGGCCGGCGCGGTCTCCTCGACGCGCAGGACCTCGGGGACATAGCGGCGGACGGTCTGCTCGACCGCGGCCTTGAGGGTCATCTGGGAGGACGGGCAGCCGCCGCAGGCGCCGTGCATGCTGATCCACAGCACGCCGTCGACGGGATCGAAGGCCTCGAAGCGGATCTCGCCGCCGTCGCGGGCCACGCCCGGGGCGATGTAGGCGTCGAGCACCTGGCGGATCTCGGCCTCGACCTGGTCCCACGCGTCGGGGGCCGACGTGTCGGCCGGCGCAAGGGCGGGCTCACCGCTCTCCAGGTGTTCGGCGATGGCGGCCAGGGCCTCGGGCTTCAGCCCGTCCCAGGAACGGGCCGCGGGGCCGCGGGAAAGGGTGACGAAGTCCGGCGTCATGAACACGCGCTCGACGCCGGCGATCTCGAACAGGCGGGCGGCGAGCGGCGACTGCGCCGCGTCGAAGCCCTGGCGCACGAACTCGCGGCTCTCGCCCCGGGTCAGGGGCGTCGGCGCGCGGAACTTCAGCGCATTGGGATTGGGGGTGGTCTCGGTGAGGATGATCATGGTCGTTCCATGGGTCCCCGTAAGCGAAGGCTACTCTGGACAGCCGAAGGCGGCGGGAGGGACGAGCCCTCCCGCCGCCCTTTGGCCTATTCGGCCGCGATCGGCAGCGGAGCCGCTTCGATCTCCTCGGCCTGGGCGGGCTTGCGCCGGCCCAGGAGGAGCTTGGCGGCGAACACCGCCAGGGTGAAGGCGCCGGCGCCGAAGACGATGTCCCCGGGCACCCGCATCCACACCAGGGTCTCCACCAGCGGCGAGTGGATCACCGCGGGGGAGCGGGCGTACCACAGGCCGGTGTCGATGCTGGCGAACGCCTGGACGACGCCCGTGGGCAGCAGCGAGAAGAAGACCATCATCGCCAGGCCGCCGTTGAGCAGCCAGAAGGTCCAGCCCAGCAGCCGGTCGTCCCAGGCCGCGCGATTGGCGAGGCCGCGGAAGCAGAACAGCAGCAGGCCGATGCCCAGCATCCCGTACACCCCGAATAGGGCGCTGTGGGCGTGGGTGGCCGTCGTGTTGAGGCCCTGGATGTAATAGAGGCTGATCGGCGGGTTGATCATGAACCCGAAGACCCCGGCCCCGAGCAGGTTCCAGAAGGCCACGGCCACGAAGAACATGATCGGCCACTTGTAGCTGGCCACCCACGGGGCGGCCTTGGTGTGCCGGTAGTTCTCGTAGGCCTCGGCGCCGATCAGGGCGAGCGGCACGACCTCGAGGGCCGAGAACACCGCGCCGATGGCGATCACCGACACGGGCGTGCCGGAGAAGTACCAGTGGTGGGCGGTGCCCAGCACGCCGCCGAACAGGAAGACGATGGTGCCGAAGAGCACCGCGCCGTTCGCCGTCCGCGCGCGGACCAGGCCCAGCTTCACCATCAAGAGGCTGATGACGGCGGTCGCGAAGACCTCGAAGAAGCCTTCCACCCACAGGTGGACCACCCACCAGCGCCAGTACTCGACCATGCTGATGTGGGTGTGCTTACCCCACATGAAGCCGGCGGCGTAGAACAGGCCGATGGCCACCGTCGACATGAACAGGATGAGCAGGACGGGCTTGCTGTCGGACGGGCTGCGGAGCGCGGGCCACAGGGCGCGGCCCACGAGGACCAGCCAGAGCATCAGGCCCACGAACAGCAGGATCTGCCAGAAGCGGCCCAGGTCGACGTATTCCCAGCCCTGGTGGCCGAACCACCAGTTGGTGTTCACGTCGAACACCTGCTGGACGCCCAGCCACTCGCCGGCCATCGAGCCCAGGACCACGAAGACCAGCGCGCCCCAGAGCAGGTTCACGCCCAGCTTCTGGAACTTCGGCTCGTGGCCCGAGATCATCGGGGCGACGTAGAGGCCCGTGGCCAGCCAGGCGGTGGCGATCCAGAAGACGGCCAGCTGGGTGTGCCAGGTGCGGGTCACCGCATAGGGAATCCATTCGGAGATCGGGATCCCGTAGAAGTCGTGGCCTTCCACCGCATAGTGGGCGGTCACCGCGCCCAGGCCCACCTGCAGCAGGAAGAGCCCGATCACGGTCAGGAAGTACTTGCCGGTCGCCTTCATCGAAGGCGTCGGCCTGAGGGTGAACAGCGGGTCCTTGGCCGGCGGAGCGAGGTGCTCCTCCTGCTTGGTCTTGCTGTGCCAGAACACCAGGCCGCCGACCGCGAAGATCAGCAGCAGGATGGAGGCCACCGACCAGACGATGTTGGCCGACGACGGTTTGTTGTCGATCAGCGGCTCGTGCGGCCAGTTGGAGGTGTAGGTCACCGTGTCGTTCGGCCGGTTCGTGCCGGCCGACCAGGCGGACCACCAGTAGAAGCTGGCGATGTCGGCGCGGCGGTCGGCGTCGGGAACGGCGCCGTTGGCGATCGCGTACTCCTCGCGCAGGCTTTCCAGCGCGGGATCGTCGCTCAGCAGGGCGTCGTAGTGGGCCCGAACCTGCTTCATCGCCGCGGCGCGGTCGGCGCTGACGGTGATCTCGCCGGTCGTGGCGTCGTAGGTGTTGGTGCGCATCTCCTGCTTCAGGCGCGCCCTGAGCGCGGCCTGCTGTTCGACGCCGAGGGCGTCGTAGGCGCGGCCGTGGTCACGCTGGGCCCAGGTGTCGAGGAGGATGACCGACTCGCGGTGCAGCTGGTCGGCGGACCAGTCCGGCGCCACATAGCCGCCGTGGCCCCAGACCGAGCCGACCTGCTGGCCGCCCATGGACTGCCAGGCCAGCTGGCCGTCCTGGATGTCCTTGCCGGTCAGCAGGGTCGCGCCGGTGGAATCGACAACGGCCGTCGGTATCGGCGGCGCCTGCCGGTGGATCTCTCGCCCCATCAGCCCCAGGACGGTGAATGACACCGCCATGAGGATGGCGAGGACGAACCATAATCTTCGGATGTTCATCTCGCTTATCCCCTAAGGCCGCTGGGTCCCCCCCAGGGCGGCCGGATGATGCTTCGTGACGCGAGGCGGCGCGGGCGTCGTTGCGCCAGCACAACCTCGCGGGTGGTTGGTTGGTGGTCGGGTCTCAGACCGCCTTGGCGTGGCGGCCCTGGGTGGCGGGCAGCCGCTCGTCGAAGCAGGCCGCGGCGACGCGCATCAGGCGGCGGCCCTCTTCCGGCACCGTCAGCACACGGCCTTCCACCGTGCAGATGCCGTCCTCTTCCAGCTCGCGCGCCTGGGCGACGCAGTCGTCCAGGGCGTCGGGCGCGAAGCCCTGGGCCTCGCAGACGGCCGCGACATCGACGCGCAGGTCGCACATCAGCCGCTCGATGACCGCGGCGCGCAGGCGGTCCTGCGGTCCGACGGGCAGCTTGCGGGCCAGCGGCAGCTCGCCCGCGTGGACGGCGGTGCCCCAGGCGTCGGTGGCGATGGCGTTCTGCACGAAGCCCTCGCGGAAGTGACCGATCGACGAGGGACCGATCGGCACCAGCACCGGGGCCGGGTCGTCGGTGTAGCCCTGGAAGTTGCGGCGCAGGGTCCCGGCCGCGGCGGACTTTGCCAGCGGGTCCTCGGGACGGGCGTAGTGGTCGAGGCCGATGCGGACGTAGCCGCCCTCGACCAGGGCCGCGTCGGCGGCGTCGGCCTGGGCCCAGCGGCCCTCGACGTCGGCGAGGTCGGCGTCCTTGATCATCACCTGGTGCTTCTTCATCCAGGGCACGTGAGCGTAGCCGAACACCGCCACCCGGTCGGGCTTCAGCTCCAGCGCCAGGCGGACCGACTCGGCGACGTTCTCCGGCGTCTGGGCCGGCAGGCCGTACATCAGGTCGAAGTTGAGCTTGCCGATGCCGTTGCGGCGCAGCCGGCTGACGGCGGCCTCCACCATCTCCACCGGCTGGATGCGGTTGACCTTCTCCTGCACGACGGGATCGAAGGTCTGAACGCCCAGGCTCGCGCGGGTGACGCCCGCCTCGCCGAGCGCGTCGACGAAGTCCTCCGACAGCATGCCGGGATCGAGCTCCACGGCCACCTCGGCGTCGGGGCGCAGCTGGAAGCGGTCGGCCAGCTTGCGGGTGAGCGACAGGAAGTGCTCGGGCGAGAGCGCGTTGGGGCTGCCGCCGCCGAAGTGCAGGTGCGCGGCGCCGGCGTGGGGGCCGAGCGCATCGGCGACGATGTCCACCTCGCGCTCGAGCGTCTCATAGAAGGCGCCGATCCGGTCGTATTCGTGGGCCACCGTCGTGTGGCAGCCGCAGTACCAGCAGAGCCGGCGGCAGAAGGGCACGTGGACGTAGGCCGAGATCACGTCCTCGGGCCGGGTTCCGGACAGCCAGCTGCGCGGCGCCTCAGCTCCCTCGCCCGGCGCGAACGCGAGCGCGGTGGGGTAGCTGGTGTAGCGGGGCAGGTTCCGGCCGGCGTGGCGGAGTTGCGCGGTCGTGACCAACGAACTGTATCCTCTGGCGAAATTCGGTGACTGCGGGTCTACAGAAGCGCCGCCGACGCCCCAATTCCGGGTCTCGCCCTAAGGGTTTTCCCTTAGTCGACAGGCGGGGCGCCGTAGGGTTAGTGGCGGCATGTCTCTCATGGTCGATCCGTCCTGCCTGGCAGGCGCGGACATGTTCGATTGCCTGGGCGAGGACGGCCGCCGCGCGGTGCTGGACGCCGGCACGCTGCGGAAGCTCCCCCAGGGCCGCACGGTCTTCGCCCAGGGCGACCCGGGCGCGACCTGCCACACCCTGCTGGAGGGGCGGGTGAAGATCGTCCAGACCCGCCCCGACGGGGGGCAGTCGGTGATCCGCTTCATCGGCCCGGGCGAGATGTACGGCACGGTCGCCGCGCTGATGGACAAGCCCTTCCCCGCCGACGCCGTGGCCGTGGTCGAGAGCCTCGAGATCTACTGGCCCGTCGGCGTGATGCGGCAGCTGATGGCGCAGTTCCCGGAGGTGGCGGTCCGCTCGACCGCTTCTGCCGGCGCGCGCCTGTTCGAGCTGCAGAACCGGGTGGGCGAGCTCACCGCCGAGAAGGTGGACGTGCGCATCGCGCGCGCCCTGGTCCGGCTGGTCCGCCAGGCCGGCCGCCGCACGCCGGAAGGCATCGAGATCGACTTCCCCATCACCCGCCAGGAACTGGCCGAACTGGCCGGCTCGACCCTGCATACGGTCAGCCGCACGCTGTCGGCCTGGGACGACCGGGAGATCACCGCCAGCTCGCGCCGCCACATCGTGGTGCGGAAGCTGCACGTCCTCCTCGACCTCATCGAACAGAACGAAGGCTGACGCACGGTCCCTTCGGACCCGTGCGCCAGCCTCCTGTCGGCGCGGCGTCGCCGCCGCGCCCGGTCTGTCGCCCTACTTCACCTGGGCCAGGGCGGCGGTGAGCCGCTTCTTGGCCATCGGCGGCGCCTTGGCGTAGGCGCTTTCGGCCGAGGCCAGGTTCGGGCCGCCGTCGCCGACCTTGGCGACGAAGGTCATGCCGAAGCCGTAGTGCGGCGCGCACTTGAAGCCGTAGACGCCCGCCTTGGCGAACTTCACCACCAGCTCCTTGTTCATCGGCCCCTTCACCACCTCGGCGCCGGGCGGCAGCATGCCGATGATCGACTCGGCGTTGTGGCCCGGGTTGGTGGGCACGAAGCGGACCGTGTCGCCCGGCTTCAGCTTGGCGCTCGCGGGCTCGAAGACCATCATTCCGGCCGGGCCCTTGTCGAGCATCTTCACCTGCACCTCGGCGGCGGCGGCTTGGCCGGCGACCGCGAGAAGGCCGGCGACAGCGCCGGCGGCGAGGACAGTCTTAAGCATCTTAATGTTCCTTCAACGTCTCTGGCTTGCTTCAGTCTTACTGTGTCTCTTGTATCCCCCGAGACGTTCCCTCACCTTGTTCCAGATCAACCTTCTTGGCTTTTTCTTCGAGTTCAGAGAAATCTCGGAAACAGGATCCGCTCTTCCAGCTGGACGTGCTCACGGAACTCCTCGTCGTACTTGCGGCAGAGCTCATAGAGCCTGCGCCAGCTGGCGCAGGCTTCGGCGGGCGGCGTGTAGTCGCGGGTCAGCCGGACCAGGCGCTCAAGGCCGTCCTGCAGGTCGTCGTGCTCGGTCCCGAGAGCCGCGATCGGCTGGCGCAGCATGGCGCCCTCGCCCGACAGGATGATCGGAAAGAGCACCGCTTCCTCGCGGTGCTGGTGGGAGCCCACCGACTCGGCCATCCGGGCGAGAAGCTCGGCGAGGCCCGCGGGGTAGTGCGGCGAGCCGGCGTGGCGGGCTTCGACCCGGCGGGCCAGCGCTGCGGCGGCCTCGAGGTCGCGGACGTGGGCCTCGTGATAGCCCCGGATCAGGCCGATCAGCTCGGAATCGCTGAGGTGCGAGAACCGGCGGGCGGCGGACGATGACATGGCCTCTGACATTTCGGAAACCCTTGGCTTGGTCCCCAACCTGCCGCCGGCGATGGCCGCCGACGTTGTCGGCGCACAAACCGGCGGGCCGCGGGCGCAAAAAAAGCGGGGCGCGGCTCCCGTCCGGAACCGCGCCCCGCCCCTCTCGCCCCTCGGCGATCAGCTGCTTAGTGGCCCATGTCCTTGTTGGGGTTCGGAGCCGCCCGGAAGATCTCCGGGTTTTCCGGCCCGGTGACCGTCAGGATGCCGGCGCCGCCCCGTTCCACCCGGCTCAGGGCGTGGTCGACCAGGATGTAGTTGCCCGGCACTTCGAGCTTGAAGTCCACCACGGTGGCCCCGCCCGGCGCGACGGTGACGGTCTGCACGTCCTTGATCGGCGGGCTGGTCAGCGACGCCATCTGGTAGACGTTGTCGAAGATCTCGCCGATCACGTGGAAGCTCGAGGTCTTGTTCGGGCCGCCGACGCCGAAGTAGATGCGGACCGTCTCGCCGACCTTGGCCTTCAGGGCCTTGTCGCCGGTCAGCGCCTTGTAGGCCCCGTTCATCACATAGTACTCGGGCTGTTCGTCGAGCAGCTTCTGGATGCTCTCGGTGGCCTCACCCTGCGTGCCCATGGGCTCTTCGGTGTAGATCTCGCCCTGCACCACGTAGAACTCGCGGTCGACCTTCGGCAGGCCTTCCGCCGGCTCCACCAGGATGGCGCCGTACATGCCGTTGGCGATGTGCTGGGCGACCGTCGGCGCGGCGCAGTGATAGATGTAGAGGCCGGGCTGCAGCGCCTTGAAGGTGAAGCTGCGCGTCTCGCCGGGCGCCGCCAGGGTGGCGGACGCGCCGCCGCCGGGGCCGGTCACGGCGTGGAAGTCGACGTTGTGCTGGGCGCTGGAGTCGGCGGGGTTGTGCAGCGTCACCTCGACGGTGTCGCCGACCCGCACGCGGACCATCGGGCCCGGCAGCTTGCTGTTGTAGGTCCAGTACTTGAAGGTCGTGCCGTCGGCCAGCTTGCCCAGGATCTCCTTGGTTTCCAGGTTCACCTTCACCACGGCCGGGGTGCGGCGGGTGATCGGCGGCGGCAGATCGGTGGCCGGCCGCACGATGTCGACGGCGGCGGAAGCGGCAGGCGCGGCGGCGGCCGGCGCGGCGTCCGTAGCGGCCGAGGCCGTTCCGGCGGCGAGCGCCAGGGCGGCGGCGGTGGCGAAGAGTGCGAAGGCTTTCATCTTACTATCCCCAGGGGCGCGACCTGCGCCCGATGGGCAGCTGTTTAGGGGGTATCCGGACGGGGTTCGTTGCGCTCGGACAAATTCCCGGCTCGATGAAATTCAAATTGGGCCCGAGGGAGCCTGCCCCGGATCAAGCCGCAGCTTGACCGTGCGCAATCGCCTGCAGGGCGCGCCCCCCTAGGGTCTCGGCGCAGTGAGGATCCCATGCGCGTACGACGACCCCGGCCCCGCCCCTTCCTTTCCGGACACGTGCGGCGGTCGGCCGCAGAGCATGCGCTGGTGGCCTTCAGCCCGCCCGTGAACCTGGTGCTGGGGGCGGCGCTGCGGCGGATCGCGCGCCAGAAGCCGGAGGTGTTCGAGCGGCTGGGGCGGTTCCGCAGCGCGGCCTTCGTGATCGCCCCGGCCGAGCTGCCGGTGGCCTTCCGGCTCGAGCCGGATCCGGCCCGCGGCCGGGTCAGGGTGGTCAGGCCGACCGACCCCGCGCCGGCCGCCGCGCGGATCAGCGGCCCCCTCGCCGAGCTGCTGGGCCTGTTCGACGGCTCCCTCGACGCCGACGCGGCCTTCTTCTCCCGCACCATCGACGTGGAGGGGGACACCGAAGCGGTGGTGGCGCTGCACAACACCCTGGAGGCCGCGGAGCTTTCGCTGGCCGATCTCCTGGGACTCCCGGCGCTGGCGCAAGGTCCGCTGGATTTCGGCCTGGCCGTTGTGCGACGCGCCGCGCACCGCCCGGCTCGAGCCTGAGCCATGGGATCCCTGGAGCTCGTCTGTCCCGCCGGCTCGCCCGCCATGCTGCGGGCGGCGATCGAGGCCGGCGCCGACGCCGTCTACTGCGGCCTGCGCGACGAGACCAACGCGCGCAACTTCCCGGGCCTGAACTTCTCGCCGGCGGAGCTGGCGGACGCCTGCGCCTGGGCCCACGCGCGCGGGGCCAAGGTGCTGGTGGCCATCAACACCTTCGCGCGGGCCGGGGCGGTGGACACCTGGCGCGCGTCCGTGGACGCGGCGGCCGGCGCGGGCGCCGACGCGATCATCGCCGCCGACCTCGGCGTCCTGGCCTATGCCCACGAGGCGCGGCCGGGCCTGCGGCTGCACCTCTCGGTCCAGGCCGCCGCCAACTCGCCCGAGTCGATCCGGTTCTACGCCGAGACCTACGGGGTGAAGCGGGTGGTGCTGCCGCGCGTGCTCTCGGCGCCGGAGATCGCCGCGCTCGTCCCGAGGGTCCCCGTGGAGATCGAGGCCTTCGTGTTTGGCGGGCTCTGCGTGATGGCGGAGGGCCGCTGCGCGCTGTCCTCCTACGCCACCGGCCGCTCGCCGAACCTGTCCGGCGTCTGTTCGCCGCCCGAGGCCGTCGCCTTCGACCGCTCGGCCGAGGCGCTGATCCCCCGCCTAGGCGGGCTGGCCATCGACGCCTATGCGCCCGACGAGCCGGCGGGCTATCCGACCCTCTGCAAAGGGCGGTTCGAAGCGCAGGGCGACGCGGCCTACCTGTTCGAGGAGCCGGTCAGCCTGAACGCCATGAGCCTGCTGAAGGCGCTGCGCGCGGCCGGCGTCACGGCGGTGAAGATCGAGGGCCGCCAGCGCGGCAAGGCCTATGTGGCGCGCGTGGCCGCCGCCTTCCGCGCCGCCATCGACGCCCTCGACCGCGGCGAGGACACCGAGGCCTACGAGCGCCTGCTCTCCGACCTTGCCGAGGGCGGCCGGGAGACCGCCGGCGCCTACAGGAAGAAATGGCGATGAGTCCGGCCCGCATCGCGCTGACGCTCGGCCCCCTGCTTTTCAACTGGCCCGCCGACCAGGTCCGGGACTTCTACGCCCGCATGGCCGACGAGCCCGCCGTGGAGCGGGTCTACCTGGGCGAGGTCGTCTGCGGGAAACGCGCGCCGCTGCTCGCCGAGGCCCTGCTCGATTCGGCCGAACGGCTGGAGGCGGCCGGCAAGACGGTGGTCTGGTCGACGCTCGCCCTCCCCGCCACCCCGCGCGAGCTGCGCGGCATGGGCGAGCTGGTCGCGGCCGGCGGGCTGGTGGAACTGAACGATATCGCGGGCCTCTCGCAGGCCCCGCCGGGCGCGGCCTTCGTCGCCGGCCCCTTCCTCAACGTCTACAACGAGGCCGCCGCGCAGGAGCTGATGCGGCGCGGCTGCGTGCGGCTGTGCGCCAACGTCGAGGCACCGCTGGCCTCGATCTCGGCGATCGCGGCGGCCTGCCCCGGCCTGGAGATCGAGCTCTTCGCCTACGGGCGCCTGCCGCTCGCCCTGTCGGGCCGCTGCTACCACGCCCGCGCGCACGGGCTGCACAAGGACGCCTGCCAATTCGTCTGCGACCGCGATCCGGACGGGATGGCGGTGCGCACCGTCGAGGGTGAACCCTTCCTGGCGATCAACGGCATCCAGACCCTGTCCCACGGCGTGCAGCTGGCCGACACCGCGCCCGAGGCCCTGCGCGCCGCGGGCGTGGGGGCCCTTCGGCTCTCCCCGCATAGCGGCGACATGGCCGCGGTGGCCCGGGCGTTCCGTTCCTTCCTCGATGGCGGGCTCGACGCGCGGGGCCTGCGCCTGGCGGTGGAGGCGGCGCGACCGCCAGGCCCGCTGGTCAACGGCTATCTCGCCGGCGTCGCCGGCCGCCGTCCCGTCGCCGAGACCTAGGTGCCAGCCTCCCCCTTCGCGAGCCCAAAAAAAAGGCCCCGCGGGGGAAACCGGGGGCCCTCAAAGGGGAGAACAAATGTCATGGGACCGTGCGGCCGCACCTCCTTTTCCGAGCGGATGGCCCATCGGGGCCGGGGAGAGGCCAGCGCTGCCGTTCAGCAGCCGGCCTTTTGGCGTGAATGGCCCGGGCGTCCGTCGGAACCCGCCGGGGCCGCGCCAATCGGGTTAGCGGGCCGAGAGCACGATGACCGGCGCTTCGGCCGTCAGCATGCCGCGGGCGACCATGCCGTCGTAGCGGCGCATGGCCCGCACACGGGACCGCTGGCTGCACCAGTTGAGGTCCGAGAACTCCAGGTCGCGGTTGGTGACCGCGTTGCGGCAGACGAAGCCGGCGGCGAGGCGCACCTCGTGACGAACCACCGTGCGGTCCTTGCCGGCCAGGGGGACGGTGACCTGCGTCGGCAGGTGGCCGCTGACGGAGACTTCCGACACCCCTTCGCCCTGGGCCGCATGGGCCGCGCCACCAAGGGCGACGGCGGCGCCGAGAGCGGCGACAAGGGTTGCGATGCGTGTTGCCGATGTCATTGCCGGCTCCTCCTTATGATGCTCGAAGCCTAGGCCCGGCGCGGCCGATCGCGTTTGCCGTTGGTCAAGCCTGACCTTGATAGTGGGCGGCAGGGGTGCGCAGCCTTGGTCAGGTGAGGGATTGCCTTGGCCTTCGCCCGCGGGCGCCGGACACTGGCGGGCGGCCCGGGAACTGGCCCTTGACGCGGGTCAAGCGCAGCCGACGCCCGGCGCCGCATGATCGCCGCCCGGAGGTCCCATGCCGCAACTGCTGAACGATCTGGAACGCATCCTCGGCCCCGACGGCCTGCTGGCGGGCGAGGCCGCCGCCGAGCGGGCGTTCAGCCTGTGGACCCGGCTGGGGACGCCGCTGGCGGTGGCCCGGCCCCGCTCCACCGCGGAGGTCGCGGGGGTGCTGCGCGCGGCGCGGGCCGCCGGCGTCGGGGTCTCGCCGTGGGGCGGGCTGACCGGCCTCGTCGACGGCGCCTTCGCCGACGGGACGGTGGCGCTCAGCCTGGAGCGCATGACGGCCGTCGAAGAGCTCGACCGCGACGGCTCGAGCATGACCGTGCAGGCCGGCTGCACCGTGGCGGCCGCCGCCGAAGCCGCCGAGGCGGCGGGGCTGTTCCTGCCGCTGGACCTCGGCTCGCGCGGTTCGGCGACCATCGGCGGGACCATCTCCACCAATGCCGGCGGCAACCGGGTGCTGCGCTTCGGCATGATGCGCGACATGGTGCTGGGCCTGGAGGTCGTGCTGGCCGACGGCACGGTGGTCGAGGGGCTGAACCACCTCATCAAGAACAACACCGGCTATGACCTGAAGCAGCTGTTCATCGGCTCGGAGGGGACGCTGGGCGTGGTCACCCGCGCGGTCCTGCGCCTGCGCCAGAAGCCCGCGTCGCAGAACACCGGCTTCGTGGCCGTGCAGGACTTCGACGCCCTGCCCCGACTGCTGCGGCGGCTGGAGGCGGAACTGGCCGGGCAGCTCTCGGCCTTCGAGGTCATGTGGCCGGAGTTCTACGATCTCGTCACCACCCCGCCCGCCTTGGGCCGGCCGGTGCTGGAGCCGGGCTACGCCTTCTATGTGCTGGTGGAGACCCTGGGCGCCGACCCGGAGGGCGACCAGGCGCGGTTCGAAGCCGTGCTCGGCGGGGCGCTGGAGGACGGGCTGATCGCGGACGCCGCGCTCGCCAAGTCGCAGGCCGAGCGTGACCGCATGTGGGCGCTGCGCGACGACGTGGGCCAGACCGGCCGCCACGGCCCGATCCTGGCCTTCGACGTGAGCCTGCCGCTCTCCGAGATGGAGTCCTATGTCGCCGAGGTGCGCCGCGCGATCGCCGCGCGCTGGCCGGAGGGGAAGCTCACCGTGTTCGGCCACCTCGGCGACGGCAACCTGCACCTGATCGCCAGTGTCGGCGACCGCAGCGCCAAGCCGCAGGTCGAGCAGGCGATCTACGATCCGCTGCGCCGGCGCGGCGGCTCGGTCTCGGCCGAACACGGCGTCGGCCTGCAGAAGCGCGCCTGGCTGGCCCATTCCCGCTCCCCGGCCGAGATCGCGCTCATGCGGACGCTCAAGCAGGCCCTCGATCCGCAGAACCTGCTGAATCCCGGCAAGGTGCTGGCCCCGACGGAAGAACCGACGGCGGTTTGATCTGCTTCAAATCCGCGACGGGCGGATCGGGCTAGAGCCAGCGGTCAGCTCTGGAGCCCGCCCGCATGGACATGTCGCCCGCCGCCTCGCCGGCGCTCTCCGCCGCTCCGGCGCCCGCCTTCGCCGAGGTGCTGTTCTTCGGGAGAGTGAGCGACACCTTCGGCCGCTCGGCCCAGGTGTCGATCCCCCGCGAAGGCTGCCGGCTTTCCGATGTGATGGCGAGCCTTTGCGAACTGTTCGACACCGGCGCGACGGCGCTCACCGAGCGCGGCCTGCGCACCGCCGTGGCGCGCGAGATCGTCATCGGCGACGTCTGGGTCCGGCCGGGCCAGGAGGTCGCCTTCTTCTCCCCGTTCTCCGGAGGCTGAGCCCGTGAACGCCGTCACCCCCGCCCCGAAGGGCAAGGCCCGCATCGACGAGAGCCTGCCCTTCTATCCGCTGAACATCGCCGTGCTCACCGTCTCGGACACCCGCGACGAGCGGACCGACACCTCGGGCGGCCTGCTCGCCGACAGGCTCACCGCGGCAGGCCACGTGCTGGCCGGCCGGACGATCGTCCGCGACGAGGTCGACGCGATCCAGGCCCAGGTCACCGCCTGGGCCGAGAGCGGCGAGGTGGACGTGATCCTGACCACGGGCGGCACCGGCTTCTCGCCACGCGACGTGACGCCGGAAGCGGTGCGGCCGCTGCTGCGGCGGGAGATGGACGGCTTCGCCGTCGTGTTCCACCAGGCGAGCTACGGCACCGTCGGGGTTTCGACCCTGCAGTCGCGGGCGCTGGCGGGCCAGGTCGGCGAGGCCTTCATCTTCTGCGTCCCCGGCTCCACCGGCGCCTGCCGCGACGCCTGGGACCTAGTGCTGGCCGAGGAGCTGGACAGCCGCTTCAAGCCCTGTTCGCTGGTCGGCCAGATCCCCCGCTACCGCGGCGTTTGCAACTAGCCGCTAGCCCAGGAAGGGCGCGAACAGGACGTTGTTCTCGAGCCGCATGTGCTCGACGAGGTCGTCATGGATCTTGCGGCAGGCGTCGTTAAGCGCCCGCCAGGTGCGGCAAGCGTCGGCCGGCGGCGTGAAGTCGCAGGTCAGCTCGCGCAGGACCTTGAGCTGCGCCTCCACGTCCTCGTGCTCGGCCATCATCCGCCGGATCGGGAATCCGGCCGTGGGGCCGTAGCCGCCGAGGATCATCGGAAAGAGCACCCGCTCCTCCTTCTGCTGATGGGCTTCCAGGTCGTCGGCCATGAGCGCCAGGTGGTCTGCGAGGCCGTCCGGGCACTCGGACACGCCGGCGTGCACCGCCTCCACCTTCCGCGCCAGGCGGATCGCCTCCGGGAACTCGCGCCGGTGCGTCTCATGGTAGCGGTCGAGGATGTGGGCGATCAGCGCTGGCGGGTCGGCCGGCGCCGTTTCGGCGGGCGTGGACGGTCTCGACAGGACGGTGTGGTCCGAGGGCATGGAGGGACTCCTTCCCCCGCACCCTAGGCCGCCGGTCCACGGACGACATTGAAGCCCCGGCGCACCCCGCTTGACGTTCAGCAACCGGCGTCTTGTCGGATTCAGGCGGGTGCGGCGTGGCGCGCTCAATGCGGGCGCCGCACGGAATCGCTCAGTCTGTCTGCCCTTATCCGGAGAGACGGCCATGGCATTCGACAACCCGCTGGCGGGCGAGATCTGGTCCAGCAAGTACCGCTTCAACCCGAGCGACGAGAAGGGCGACGCCACGGTCGAGGAGACCTGGGCCCGCGTCGCCGCCGCGCTCGCCGAAGCCGAGGCGCCCGAACTCCGCGAGACGATGCGCGCGAAGTTCCTGGACGCGCTGCGCGACTATCGCTTCCTGCCCGCCGGGCGGATCCTGGCGGGGGCCGGGACCGCGCGCACGGTCACCCTCTTCAACTGCTTCGTCATGGGCGCGATCCCCGACGACCTGGCTGGCATCTTCGCCCATGTGCGCGAGGCGGCGGTGACCATGCAGCAGGGCGGCGGCGTGGGCATGGACTTCTCCTCCATCCGCCCGTCCGGCTCGGCCGTGAAGGGCGTCGGCGCCGACGCCTCCGGCCCGCTCAGCTTCATGGACGTCTGGGACTCGATGTGCCGGACCATCATGTCGGCGGGCCAGCGGCGCGGCGCCATGATGGGCTGCCTGCGCATCGACCATCCGGATATCGAGGCCTTCATCGAGGCCAAGCGCGAGCCCGGCCGGCTGCGCAACTTCAACCTCTCCGTCTTGGTCACCGACGCCTTCATGGCCGCCCTGGAGAAGGACGAGGACTGGCCGCTGGTGTTCGAGGGCGAGGTGATGCGCACCGTGCGCGCCGCCGACCTCTGGGCGAAGCTGATGCAGGCCACCTACGACGCCGCCGAGCCCGGGGTGATCTTCATCGACCGGGTGAACGAGAAGAACAACCTCGCCTACTGCGAAACCATCCTGGCCTCGAACCCCTGCGGCGAGCAGATGCTGCCGGCCTACGGCGCCTGCCTGCTGGGTTCGATCAACCTGGCCCGCCTGGTGGACAAGCCGTTCCGCAAGGGCGCGCGGATGGACGAGGCGGCGCTCGCCGACCTCACCCGCACGGCGGTGCGCATGCTCGACAACGTCATCGACATCTCCCGCTACCCGCTCGAGGCGCAGGAGGCCGAGGCCAAGGCCAAGCGCCGCATCGGCCTGGGCGTCACGGGCCTGGCCGACGCCCTGGTGTTCTGCGGCGTCGCCTATGGCTCCGACAAGGCGGTGGAGCTCACCGAACGCTGGCTTGGCGTGATCAAGCGCGAGGCCTACCGGGCGTCCGCGGAGCTCGCCCAGGAGAAGGGCCCCTTCCCGCTCTACGACGCCGCCATCCTCGACCGGCCGAACCTGATCACCCTGGACGACGAGACCCGGGCCCTCATCGCCCGCCACGGCCTGCGCAACGGCTGCCTGACCTCGGTGGCGCCGACCGGCACCACCTCGCTGCTGGCCGGCAACGTCTCCTCGGGCATCGAGCCGGTGTTCGCCTACGCCTACACCCGCAAGGTCCGCCAGCCGGACGGCTCGACACGCGAGGAGGCGGTGGAGGACTATGCGCTGGCCCAGTGGAAGCGTCTGCACGACGACCTGCCCCCGCCGCAGGACGTGTTCGTCAGCGCCCAGACCCTGACGCCCGCCGACCACGTGCGCATGCAGGCCGCGGCCCAGAAGCACGTCGACAGCTCGATCTCCAAGACCGTCAACTGCCCGGAGAGCATCAGCTTCGAGGACTTCGGCGACGTCTACCTCGAGGGCTACCGCACCGGCTGCAAGGGCCTGACCACCTACCGGCCCAACCCGGTGACCGGCTCGGTGCTGTCGGTGGAGCCGGAGCCCGCGCCCGCCGCGGCCGAGCCCAAGCTCGCCCCGCGTCCGGAATCGCTCGACGGCGCCACCTACAAGATCTCGTGGCCCGAGAGCGCGCACGCCGTCTACATCACCATCAACGACGTGATCGACGGCGGGACCCGGCGGCCGTTCGAGATCTTCATCAACTCCAAGAACATGGAGCACTACGCCTGGACGCTGGGCCTCACCCGGATGGTTTCGGCGGTGTTCCGGCGCGGTGGCGACGTCTCCTTCGTCGCCGAGGAGCTGAAGGCGGTGTTCGACCCGCGCGGCGGCGCCTGGCTGGGCGGACGCTATGTCCCGTCGCTGCTGGCGGCGATCGGCGGGGTGATCGAGCGCCACCTGGAACGCGGCGCGCACGCGGCCCTGCCGCCGGCGCCCGAGCCCGAGACGCCGCTGCCCGTGCGCCCGTTCGCCGGCGTCTCCTGCCCCCGCTGCGGCGGCTTCGACATGGTGCGCAAGGAAGGGTGCGACACATGCTTCTCCTGCGGCTACTCCAAATGCGGATGAGACGCAGTTGATGGTCATCAAGGCGTAGCGGCCGGCCTGGGCGCATAGTCCGTCCATGTCGACCGCCGCCCTCCGGCGGGCCTATACGGGCCCCGCCATCTTCAGCTTCGGATTCCGTCCGTTCTTCCTGTTCGGGTCCGCCTGGGCCGCCATCGCGGTGCCCGTCTGGGTGTGGAGCTTCCTCGGGGGCTCCGCCGCCATCGCCCACCGCGACTGGCACGTTCATGAGATGCTGTTCGGCTTCCTGGCCGCGGTGGTGGCAGGCTTCCTGACCACCGCCGTGCCCAACTGGACCGGCCGCATGCCGGTGATCGGCGCGCCGCTGGCGGGCCTTGTCGCCCTCTGGTTCGCCGGCCGCCTGGCCATGCTGGGCCAGTGCTGGCTCGGCCCCCTGGCGGCGGTGATCGACGCCGCCTTCCTCCTGGTCTTCGCCGGCGTGATCTGGCGCGAGATCCTGGCGGGCAAGAACTGGCGCAACCTGCCGGTCTGCGGCCTCGTCAGCCTGCTGGCCCTGGGCAACATCCTCTTCCACCTGGACACGGCGCTGTGGGGCACGCGCGTGGGCGAGCGCGTGGCGCTCGGCGCCATCACCATGCTCCTCGCCCTGATCGGCGGCCGCATCACGCCGAGCTTCACCCGCAACTGGATGAAGCAGCGCCGCATGACGCCGGAACCGGCGGCGCACGGCTTCGCCGACAAAGCGGCCCTCGCCCTCACCGGCCTCGGCGCGCTGGCCTGGATCTTCGCGCCGGAACACGTGGCCACGGGGGCGGCGCTGGCCGCCGCCGGGGCGGCCAACCTCGTGCGCCTGGCCCGCTGGCGCGGCTGGGCGGCGGCGCCCGAGCCGCTGCTCTGGATCCTGCACGTGGGCTACGCTTGGCTCGGCGTGGGCCTGCTGCTCCTGGGCCTCTCGCGGCTCGACCCGACGCTGGTCGCCCGCAGCGCCGGCGTCCACGCGCTCACCGCCGGAGCCGTCGGCGTCATGACCCTGGCCGTGATGAGCCGGGCCACCCGCGGCCACACGGCCCGCCCGCTGACCGCCGACAACGCCACCGTGGCCGTCTATCTGGCCATCAACGCAGCGGCGATCCTGCGGGTGGCGGCGCCGTTCGTCCCGCAACTGCAGCCGCCGCTGCTGGTGGCCTCGGCGGCGCTCTGGACCGCCGCCTTCGCCGGCTTCGCGGTCAGCTACGCCCCGATGCTGGCGTTCCGCCGCCCGCTCACCGCTTGACCGCCGTCAAGGCGCTGTCCCGCGGCGAGGCCTAGAGTCGTCCGCAACTGCTCCGAGCGTCCCGGCCTAAAGCGACACCGCCAAGGCCGGTCCGCCGCGCCGGCTTCCGGCAAGGGTGACGGGGGAAACCCCATCGCCTCCCGCGCTTGGAAAGGAGCCCGCGCTTGGCACGTCTGGTCGACGGCTTCGGCCGCCGCTTCCACTACCTGCGGCTCTCGATCACCGAGGTCTGCAATTTCCGCTGCACCTACTGCCTGCCGGACGGATTCAAGAAGGAGGGACCGCTCACCTTCCTCGATCCGCAGGCCTGCGAGCGCGTGGTGCGGGCCTTCGCCGACCTCGGCGTCTCGAAGGTGCGCCTGACCGGCGGCGAGCCCAGCGTGCGCCGCGATCTGCCGCAGATCATCGCCCGCACCGCCGCCGTGCCCGGCGTGGACAAGGTCTGCGTCACCACCAACGGCTGGAACCTCGACCGGCAGATCACCGCCTGGCGCGACGCCGGGCTGACCAACCTCAACGTCTCCATCGACACCCTGGACCGCGAGGCGTTCCGCCGCCTCACCGGCCATGACCGGCTGGCCTCGGTGGTCGGCGGCCTCGACCGGGCGCTGGCGCTGGGCGTGCCCAGCGTGAAGGTCAACGGCGTCCTGCTTCGCGACACCACCGAGGCGGGCTTCGACGCCTTCGCCGAGTTCGTGCGCGAGCGGCCGGTGGCGGTGCGGTTCATCGAACTGATGCGCACGGGCGACAATGCCGCCTATTTCGCCGCCCAGCACGTGCCGGGCGCGGCGCTCACCGACTGGCTGGAGGCGCGCGGCTGGTCACGGCGCGAGCGGGCCTTCGACGACGGCCCGGCGGTGGAGTTCGCCCACCCCGACTACGCCGGCCGGATCGGGCTGATCGCGCCCTATGCGCCGGGCTTCTGCGACAGCTGCAACCGGCTGCGGGTCACGGCGCGCGGCCAGCTGCGGCTCTGCCTGTTCGGCGAGCTGGGCGTGGACCTGAGGGATCTGCTGGAGAAGGACGAACCGGAGGCCTTGCGCGCCCGGATCGTCAAGGCCTTGGGCGGGAAGCCCGCCGGGCACCGCCTGCACGAGGCCAACAGCGGCGACACCCGCCAGCTGGCGCAGTACGGCGGCTGAGCCGTTCAGGCGGCCCGGGTGCTGTCGTCGGCGATCGGCCAGCGCTCGCGCTGGGCCTTGCCCGTGGGCGCGTCGGTCACCGGCTTGTGGTTGTCGATCAGGGCGTTCGGCTTGGCCAGCCGCTCCAGCACGACGGGTCGGGTGATCGTCACCTGCGGACCGTTCACCTCCACGCCGTAGTCGGCCAGGGTGGCGAAGGCGCGCGACAGGTTCTCCGGCGTCATGCCGAGCAGGGAGGCCAGGACGCGCTTCTCGTGCGGCAGGGTGAAGGTGGGCTCGCCGCCCTGCCGCAGCCGCTGGGTGATCAGGTAGTTGGCCAGCCGCTCCAGGCCGCCGCGCAGCTTCTGGTTCTTCAGCGCGCGCACCAGGCCGCGGTAGCAACCGGAGAGCTCCTGGGCGACGGCGAAGCCGAACTGGGCGTCCTCCTTCATGGCGCGGCGAAGCGCCTCGCCCGAGAGCATGAGGATGTCCGAACGTTCGATGGTGCGCGCGCTCATCAGGGCGTCGGCGTCCAGCACGACGGCGGCGAGGATGAAGGTGGAGACCGGTCGCAGGACCGCGAGCGTGGTCTCCTTGTCGTTCCAGGTGCCCTCCAGCTCGACGATGCCGTCGAGCAGGACATACAGGAAGTCCACCTGGTCGCCCTCGAGCAGCAGGGTGGTTCCCGCGGGGAAGCGCTGGAGGAAGGCGCCGCCCGTCACGGTCCGGAACGTCTCGGCCGAGCAGCCGGCGAACAGCGGCAGGGCCTTCACCCGTTCGAGGTCAACGTCTCTCATCGGCATGCGCGCATGATCCCCACTTGCTCGTCATGCCCAACTGCCCCTCATGCGCGACTCGCGCCTTGACCTACGTCAATTCGCGAGAGAGGCGCCGCATGATCGGCCTGATATTCATCAATCGATGAAATGAACTAGGTCTATCGCCAAGTAGAAGCGCGCAAAGCCGAGCTCTTTCCCACATTTTTATTGCGACAATTCCGCCCTTACCGGCCGTTAGATTGACGATCGTCAAACCGCCGTTCGCTGGCTCGACGCAAAACCCTCCACGAAGCGGGGCTCAGTCCCCGCGGGACCAATTCGAGGGCCGTCGTGACCCAACAGACCCGCACCACCCAGCCCGGCGCCGGCGCCGCGCTCGGCATGAGCACCTTCGCCTTCACCGCCTGCTTCGCCGTCTGGACGATCTTCTCGATCATCGGGGTGCAGATCAAACAGGAGCTGGGGCTCTCCGAATCCCAGTTCGGCCTGCTGGTCGGCACCCCCATCCTCACCGGCTCGCTGATCCGCGTCGTGCTCGGCGTCTGGACCGACCAGTACGGCGGGCGCCTCGTCAACCTGCTGGTGATGCTGGCCGGCGCCGCGGCGACCTTCGCCCTGTCCTACGCCGAGACCTATCCGCAGTTCCTGCTCGCCGCCCTGGGCGTCGGCATCGCCGGCGGCTCCTTCGCGGTCGGCGTGGCCTATGTCTCGAAGTTCTACCCGAAGGAGAAGCAGGGCACCGCGCTCGGCGTCTTCGGCGCCGGCAACGTGGGTTCGGCGGTGACCAAGTTCGGCGCCCCCTTCGTCATGCTGGCCTTCGGCTGGGAGACGGTGGCGCAGGCCTGGGCCGTGGCGCTCGCCCTGATCGCCCTGCTCTTCTACGTGACCACCAAGGACGATCCGGACCTGATCCGCCGCCGGCAGACCGGCGAGAAGCCCAAGGCCACCTGGCTGCAGCTCTCGCCCCTCAAGAAGCTGCAGGTCTGGCGCTTCTCGCTCTACTACTTCTTCGTCTTCGGGGCCTTCGTGGCGCTGGCGCTGTGGCTGCCGCGCTACCTGGTCGGCGTCTACGGCCTGGACATCAAGACCGCCGGCATGATCGCCGCGGCCTACTCCATCCCGGGCTCGCTGTTCCGGATCTTCGGCGGCTACCTGTCGGACAGGATCGGGGCGCGCAAGGTGATGTACATCACCTTCGGCGTCAGCCTGATCTGCACCTTCCTGCTGTCCTACCCCGCCACCAGCTATGTGGTGGACGGGATCCGGGGCCCGATCGAGTTCCGCATCGCCACCAGCCTGACGGCCTTCACCGTCATCGCCTTCGTGCTCGGCTTCGCCATGAGCCTCGGCAAGGCGGCCGTCTTCAAGCACATCCCGGTCTACTACCCCGAGCACATCGGCTCGGTGGGCGGCCTGGTGGGCATGATCGGCGGCCTGGGCGGCTTCATCCTGCCGATCGCCTTCGGCGTCCTCAACGACCTCACCGGCGTCTGGACCAGCTGCTTCATGCTGCTCTTCCTGCTCGTCGGCGCGGCGCTCACCTGGATGCACTTCGCCATCCGCCGCATGGAGCAGAAGGCCGCGCCGCAGCTCGGCGCCCTGCCCGAGCTGCCCGAGATGGCCGGCATGCAGCCCAGCAACGGCGCTTCCAAGACCCGTCCGCCGTCCAAGCCGCGCCTTCGGGCCGCGGAATAGAGAAGGAACGACAGAGCCATGTCTTCCCTGAAGTCCGGCCGCCACGTCCTCGACGACTGGCGCCCCGAGGATCCCCAGTTCTGGCAGGCCAGCGGCAAGACCCTGGCCACCAAGAACCTCTGGATCTCCGTGCCCAACCTGCTCCTGGCCTTCTCGGTCTGGATGGTCTGGTCGATGGTCGTGGCCAAGCTGAAGCTGATCGGCTTCAAGTTCACCACCGACCAGCTCTTCTGGCTGACCGCCCTGCCCGCGCTCTCCGGCGCGACGCTCAGGATCTTCTACAGCTTCCTGGTCCCGATCCTCGGCGGGCGGCTGTGGACGACGGTCTCCACCCTCTCGCTGCTGATCCCGGCGATCGGCATCGGCGTGGCGGTGCAGAACCCCGAGACCCCCTACTGGGTGTTCGTGGCGCTGTCGCTCGCCTGCGGCCTTGGCGGCGGCAACTTCGCCTCCTCCATGTCGAACATCTCGTTCTTCTATCCGAAGGCCGAGAAGGGCAATGCGCTGGCCATCAACGCCGGCTTCGGCAACCTCGGCGTCAGCGTCATGCAGTTCCTGGTGCCGATGGTGGTGGCGCTGGGCGCCTTCGCCCCGGTCGTGGGCGCGCCGCAGATCGCCGTCGAGAAGGGCGTCGAAAGCCAGATCTGGCTGCAGAACGCCGGCTTCATCTGGGTCCCGTTCATCGTCGCGGCGGCGGTCGCCGCCTGGGTCGGCATGAACGACATCGCCTCGGCGAAGGCGTCCTTCGCCACCCAGGCCGTGGTGTTCAAGCGCATGCACAACTGGGTGATGTGCTACCTCTACCTGGGCACCTTCGGCTCGTTCATCGGCTTCTCGGCCGCCTTCCCGCTGCTGACCAAGACCCTGTTCCCGGACGTGAACGCCCTGCAGTTCGCGTTCCTGGGCCCGCTGGTCGGCGCCGCGTCGCGCGCGCTCACCGGCTGGGTGTCGGACAAGTGGGGCGGCGAGCACGTCACCAACTACGTCTTCCTGGCGCTGGCCGCCGGCGTGGGCGCGGTGCTCTACAGCGTGGGCGCCACGGGCGCCGAGCCGTCCTTCATCTTCTTCTTCGCCAGCTTCATGTGGCTGTTCTTCTGGACCGGGGTCGGCAACGCCTCCACCTTCCAGATGATCCCGGCGATCATGCGCTCGGACATGCCGCGGCTGATGCCGCAGGCCGAGCCCGCCACCCGCCTCAAGGCCGCCGAGATGGAATCGGCCGCCATCGTCGGCTTCACCTCGGCGATCGGCGCCTACGGCGGCTTCTTCATCCCCAAGGCCTTCGGCGACTCGCTGAAGGCGACCGGCGGGCCTGAGACCGCCCTCCTCATCTTCCTCGGCTTCTACCTGAGCTGCGTCGTCGTGAACTGGGCCTTCTACGCCCGGAAGAGCTCGCTCCTGCACGCCCCGCAATCGCTCGCCTTCAAGGTGCCCGCAGAATGAGCCACACCCTCGACCGCCTGGCGTTCTTCACGCGCAAGACCGAGCTGTTCTCGAACGGCCACGGGGTGACGAACGACGACGACCGCGCCTGGGAGGAGGCCTACCGGTCCCGCTGGCGCCACGACAAGATCGTGCGCTCCACCCACGGGGTGAACTGCACCGGTTCGTGCTCCTGGAAGATCTACGTCAAGGGCGGGATCGTCACCTGGGAGACCCAGCAGACCGACTATCCGCGCACGCGCCCGGAACTGCCGAACCACGAGCCACGCGGCTGCGCCCGCGGCGCCAGCTACAGCTGGTACCTCTACTCGGCCAACCGGGTGAAGTATCCGCTGGTGCGCTCGCGGCTCTTGAAGCTGTGGCGCGAGGCGCGCGCCACCCGGTCGCCGGTGGCCGCCTGGGCCTCGATCCAGAAGGACCCGGCCAAGCGGGCCTCGTACACCACCATGCGCGGCTCGGGCGGCTTCGTCCGCGCCACCTGGGACGAGGTCACCGAGATCGTGGCGGCGGCCAACGCCTACACGGTCAAGGAATGGGGCCCCGACCGGGTGTTCGGCTTCTCGCCGATCCCGGCCATGTCCATGGTCAGCTACGCCGCCGGCGCGCGCTACCTGCAGCTGCTCGGCGGGGTCTGCGGGTCCTTCTACGACTGGTACTGCGACCTGCCGCCGGCCTCCCCCCAGACCTGGGGCGAGCAGACCGACGTGGCCGAGAGCGCCGACTGGTACAACTCCGGCTTCCTGATGCTGTGGGGCTCCAACGTGCCCCAGACCCGCACCCCGGACGCCCACTTCTACACCGAGGCCCGCTACCGCGGCGCCAAGTCGGTGGTGATCTGCCCCGACTACTCCGAGGCCTCGAAGTTCTCCGACCTCTGGCTGCCGGTGAAGCAGGGCACGGACGCGGCGCTCGCCATGGCCTTCGGCCACGTGATCCTCAAGGAATTCCACGTCGACCGGCAGGTCCCCTACTTCCGCGACTACGTCCGCCAGTACTCGGACCTGCCGATGCTGGTCCGGCTGGTGAAACAGGGCGACGGCTACGTCTCCGAACGGCTGCTGCGCGCCGCCGACTTCGCCGACAACCTCGACCAGGCCAACAATCCCGAGTGGAAGACGGTCTCGGTCGACGAGGCCAGCGGCGAGATCGTGGTGCCCAACGGCTCCATCGGCTTCCGCTGGGGCGAGGACGGCAAGTGGAACCTCGAGGAGCGTGACGCCGCCGGCCGCGAGACCGTGCTGCGCCTGGGCCTGAAGGGCGTCCACGACGAGGTCGCGGGCGTCCGCTTCCCCTACTTCGCCAACACCGCCTCCAACGGCTTCGCGTCCACCGACCACCCGGACGTCCTGGTCCGCAACGTGCCGGTGAAGCGCCTGCAGCTGAAGGACGGCGAGACCCTGGTGGCCTCGGTCTACGACCTGTTCCTCGCCAACTACGGCGTCGACCAGGGCTTCGGCGGCGAGCACATGCCGACGAGCTTCGACGACCCGCAGCCGTACTCCCCGGCCTGGGCCGAGGAGATCACCACGGTGCCGCGCGACCAGATCATCGCGGTCGCCCGCGGCTTCGCCACCAACGCCGAGAAGACCGGCGGCAAGTCGATGGTGATCATCGGCGCGGCGATGAACCACTGGTTCCACATGGACATGAACTACCGCGGCGTCATCAACATGCTGGTGATGTGCGGCTGCGTGGGCCAGTCGGGCGGCGGCTGGAGCCACTACGTCGGCCAGGAGAAGCTGCGGCCGCAGACCGGCTGGGCGCCCCTGGCGTTCGCGCTGGACTGGGCCCGCCCGCCCCGGCAGCAGAACTCCACGTCGTTCTTCTACGCCCACACCGACCAGTGGCGGTACGAGACGGTCTCGGCCTCCGAGATCCTCTCCCCCACCGCCCCGGACGGCCCGTGGGAAGCCAGCCTGATCGACTTCAATGCGCGCGCCGAGCGCATGGGCTGGCTGCCGTCGGCCCCGGCGCTGAAGACCAATCCGCTAGAGGTGGCCCGCGCCGCCGCCGCGGAGGGCGTGGACCCCAAGGTCTACGCGGTGCGCGAGCTCAAGGCGAAGAGCCTCGAGATGTCGTGCATGGACCCCGACGACCCGGCCAACTGGCCGCGCAACATGTTCGTCTGGCGCTCCAACCTGCTGGGCTCCTCGGGCAAGGGCCACGAGTACTTCCTGAAGCACCTGCTGGGCGCCGCCCACGGCGTGCAGGGCAAGGACCTGGGCGAGGACGGCCGGCAGAAGCCCGTCGACGTCGCCTGGCATGACGAGGCCCCGGAAGGGAAGCTCGACCTGCTGGTCACCCTCGACTTCCGGATGTCCACGACGGCGGTCTACTCCGACATCGTGCTTCCGACGGCCACCTGGTACGAGAAGAACGACCTCAACACCTCCGACATGCACCCCTTCATCCACCCGCTCTCGGCGGCCGTGGACCCGGCGTGGGAGTCGAAGTCGGACTGGGAGATCTTCAAGGCGATCGCCAAGAAGTTCTCGGACGTGGCCCCCGAGGTCCTGGGCGTGGAGAAGGACGTCGTCCTCACCCCGATCCAGCACGACAGCGCCGCCGAGCTGGCCCAACCCTTCGACGTGAAGGACTGGTACGCCGGCGAATGCGACGCGATCCCGGGCAAGACCATGCCCCAGATCACCGTGGTCGAGCGGGACTACCCCAACCTCTACAAGCGCTTCACGGCGCTGGGCCCGCTGATGAGCAAGGTCGGCAACGGCGGCAAGGGCCTGGCCTGGAACACCGAGCACGAGGTCGAGCTCCTCGGCGAGCTCAACGGCCATGTGCTGGAGGAAGGAGCCACCGAAGGCCTGCCGCGCATCGACACCGACATCGACGCCTGCGAGGCGATCCTGATGCTGGCGCCGGAGACCAACGGCGAGGTGGCGGTCAAGGCCTGGGAGGCCCTGGAAAAGCAGACGGGCCGCGAGCACGCCCACCTGGCGCTGCCCAAGGAGGACGAGAAGATTCGCTTCCGCGACCTGGTCGCCCAGCCGCGGAAGATCATCTCCTCGCCGATCTGGTCGGGGCTGGAGAGCGAGAAGGTCTGCTACAACGCCGGCTACACCAACGTGCACGAGCTGATCCCCTGGCGGACGCTCACGGGCCGCCAGCAGCTCTATCAGGACCACCTGTGGATGCGGGCCTTCGGCGAGGCGCTCTGCGTCTACAAGCCGCCGGTGGACCTCAAGACCACCCACGTCCAGGGCCAGAAGCCCAACGGCGAGGCCGAGATCGTCCTCAACTTCATCACCCCGCACCAGAAGTGGGGCATCCACTCCACCTATTCCGACAACCTGCTCATGCTGACGCTCAACCGCGGCGGGCCGGTGGTCTGGATCTCGGAGACGGACGCGAAGAAGGCGGGGATCGTCGACAACGACTGGATCGAGGTCTTCAACGCCAACGGGGCGCTGACGGCGCGCGCGGTGGTCTCCCAGCGCATCCGTGAAGGCACGACCTTCATGTACCACGCGCAGGAGAAGATCGTGAACACGCCGGGGTCGGAGATCACCGGCCAGCGGGGCGGGATCCACAACTCCGTGACCCGCGCGGTCCTCAAGCCCACCCACATGATCGGCGGCTACGCCCAGCTCGCCTACGGCTTCAACTACTACGGGACCGTGGGCTCGAACCGGGACGAATTCGTCGTCGTCCGCAAGATGAAGAAGGTCGACTGGCTCGATCAGCCGGCGGCTTCCAGGGAGTCTGCGTAATGAAAGTCCGCGCCCAGATCGGGATGGTGCTGAACCTCGACAAGTGTATCGGGTGCCACACCTGCTCGGTGACCTGCAAGAACGTGTGGACCAACCGCCAGGGCGTCGAATACGCCTGGTTCAACAACGTCGAGACCAAGCCCGGCATCGGCTATCCCAAGGATTGGGAGAACCAGAAGACGTGGAACGGCGGCTGGGTCCGCAAGGCCAACGGCAAGATCGAGCCGAAGATGGGGGCCAAGTGGCGGATCCTGGCGAAGATCTTCGCCAACCCCGACCTGCCCGAGATCGACGACTACTACGAGCCCTTCGACTTCGACTACGGCCACCTGCAGACCGCGCCGGAGATGAAGGCCTTCCCCACCGCCCGGCCGCGCTCTCAGATCACCGGCGAGCGGATGGAGAAGATCGAGTGGGGGCCGAACTGGGAGGAGATCCTGGGCGGCGAGTTCGCCAAGCGCCGGGCCGACTACAACTTCGAAGGCATCGAGGCCGACATCTACGGCCAGTTCGAGAACACCTTCATGATGTACCTGCCGAGGCTGTGCGAGCACTGCCTCAATCCCGCGTGCGTCGCCGCCTGCCCGTCGGGCGCGATCTACAAGCGCGAGGAGGACGGCATCGTCCTGATCGACCAGGACAAGTGCCGCGGCTGGCGGATGTGCGTCTCGGCCTGCCCCTACAAGAAAATCTACTACAACTGGGAGAGCGGTAAGTCCGAGAAGTGCACCTTCTGCTTCCCGCGCATCGAGGTGGGCCAGCCGACGGTCTGCTCCGAGACCTGCGTGGGCCGGATCCGCTACCTGGGCGTCCTGCTCTATGACGCCGACCAGATCGAGGCCGCGGCCTCGGAGCCGGACGAGCGGGACCTCTACCACGCCCAGCTGAACGTCTTCCTCGACCCCCAGGACCCGAAGGTCATCGCCCAGGCCCGCGCCGACGGCGTGCCGGAGGCCTGGCTGGAGGCGGCGCGCCGCAGCCCGGTCTACAAGATGGCCATCGACTGGAAGGTCGCCTTCCCGCTGCACCCGGAATACCGGACGCTGCCGATGGTCTGGTACGTCCCGCCGCTGTCGCCGATCCAGTCGGCCGCCTCGGCTGGCGCGCTGGAGATGGACGGCGAGATGCCGGACGTGAAGTCCCTGCGCATCCCCGTGAAGTACCTCGCCAACCTGCTCACCGCCGGCGACGAGGTCCCGGTGATCCAGGGGCTGGAGCGCATGCTGGCCATGCGCAGCTACATGCGGGCCAGGACCGTCGACGGCCGCATCGACCATCGCATCTGCGAACGGGTCGGCCTCTCCGCCGCCCAGGTGGACGAGATGTACCGCTACATGGCGATCGCCAACTACGAGGACCGCTTCGTCATCCCGACGACGCACCGCGAGGTGGTCGAGGACGCCTACGACCTGAAGGGCTCCTGCGGCTTCACCTTCGGCAACGGCTGCTCCGGCGGCACGACCGAGCTCGGCCTGTTCGGCCCCAAGAAGCGCAAGCGCGCGCCCGACGCGATGGAGGCCTGACCATGTCGCTCAGCTACCGGGCGCTCGCCCTCCTCCTCAGCTATCCCACCGAGGCCGGCCGCGACCTGTTGCCGGCCGCCGAGGGGGTGCTGGCCGCGGACGAACAGATCCCGCCGCCGATCCGCCGCGCCCTGACCCGGCTCGCCCAGGACCTCGCCGAAGGCGACCTCTACGAGGCCCAGGAACGCTACGTCTGGCTGTTCGACCGGACCCGCTCGCTGTCGCTCAACCTCTATGAGCACGTGCACGGCGAGAGCCGCGACCGTGGCCAGGCGATGGTGGCGCTGCTGGAGCTCTACCGGTCCAAGGGGCTGGAGCTGTCGGCCAACGAGCTGCCGGACCACCTGCCGGTGTTCCTGGAGTTCCTCTCCACCCTGCCGGACGACGAGGCCGCCTCCCTGCTGGGCGAGGCCGCCCATGTGCTGCAGGCCATGGGCGAGCGGCTGCACAAGCGGGCCAGCCCGTACCGCGCGGTGTTCGGGGCGTTGGCCGCGCTCGCCGCCGACGCGGCGGACGCCGAGGCGCTGGCCGCCCTGATGGCCGAGCCGGACGACAATCCGGACGATCTCGAGGCCATGGACCGGCTCTGGGCCGAGACCGCCGTCACCTTCGGTCCTTCCGACGTCGGCTGCCCCAAGGCCGACGCCATGGTGAAGGCCATGAACACCACCCCGCCGGCCGGCCCCCGCGCCGGCGCGGCCGCCTGAGGAACGCTCCCATGGACCTCAACCAGATCCTGTTCGGCGTCTATCCCTACATCGCCCTCGCCGTCCTCGTGCTGGGCTCGGTGATCCGCTTCGACCGCGAGCCCTACACCTGGCGCACCGGCTCCTCGCAGCTCCTGCGCCGCCGGCAGCTGGTGGCCGGCTCCGTGCTGTTCCACCTGGGCGTGCTGATGATCTTCGCCGGCCACTTCGTGGGCCTGCTGACGCCGATCTGGGTGTTCGACACCCTGGGCGTCTCGCACGGGGCCAAGCAGATGCTGGCCATCGTCGCCGGCGGCTTCGCGGGCCTGCTGGCGCTCGCCGGCGGGGCGCTCCTGCTGCACCGGCGCCTGTTCGACGCGCGGATCCGCAAGACCTCCAGCTTCGGCGACACCGCCATCCTGGTGATCCTGGTCGTCCAGCTCATCCTGGGCCTGGCGACGATCCCGCTGTCGCTGCAGCACCGCGACGGCGGCGAGATGGTCAAGTTCATGAACTGGGCGCAGGGGATCTTCGCCTTCCGCGGCGACGCCGCCGGCTTCGTCGCCGACGTGCCGTGGGTGTTCAAGGCGCACCTGGCGCTGGGCATGACCATCCTGCTGGTCTTCCCGTTCACCCGGCTCGTCCACATGCTCTCGGCGCCGGTCTGGTACCTGAACCGCCGCGGCTGGCAGCTGGTCCGCACCAAGCGCGTCCTGCCCCGCCGGGCCGAGCCGGTGGCCCCCGTCTATCCCCTGCACGGCGCCGGCCGCGCCGTCCGTCCGGACCGGCTGGAGGCCGCCGAATGAGCCTGCGCGCTGTCGTCTTCGACGGGGTCGAGATCCCCGAGACCCTCCTCGCCCAGGAGGTGCAGAACCATCCCGGCGCCTCGGCGGCGGAGGCCCGCTCGGCCGCCGGCCATGCCCTGGCGATCCGCGCGCTGCTGCTGCAGCGCGCCCGGGACTTGGGCCTGACGCCCGAGCCCGAGCTCGACGAGCAGGGCCGCGAGGAAACGCCGGACGAGGCGCTGGTCCGCGCCGTCCTCGACGCCGAGGTGGCGGTGACCGCGCCCACCGAGGCCGAGTGCCGGCGGGTCTACGAGGCCGACCCGGTCCGCTTCCGCACGCCCGCCCTCTACGAAGCCTCGCACATCCTGGTGGAGCCCCGCGGCGGGGACGAGGCGGCGCTGGCCGCGGCGCACGCCAACGCGACGCGCCTCCTGGGTATCCTGGAGGGCGGGACCTGCACCTTCGGCGAACTGGCGCGCGACGCCTCGGACTGCCCCTCGGGCGCCGTCGGCGGCTCGCTCGGCCAGCTCCGGTCCGGCGACCTCGTGCCGGAGGTCGAGGACGTGCTGATGGCGCTGGATCCCGGCGAGACGGCCGGCGTGCCGGTGCTCTCCCGCTTCGGCTGGCACGTCCTGCGCCTGGACCGCCGCATCGAGGGCCGCGTCCTGCCCTTCGAGCTGGCCGAGGAACGCATCCGCCTGCACCTGGAGAGCCGCGCCTGGGCCGCGGCCGCCACCCGCTACGTCGCCGAGCTGGCCGCCGCCGCCCGGGCCAAGGGCGTGGCTCTGACCATCACGCCCGAGGGCGCGGTGCGCGACGGCTCCGCCACCCTGGGCGACTTCCTCAGCGACCGCGCCGCGGCCGAGCGTCTGGAGGGCTGGCTCGACGCCGTCGATCCGGACCTGGCCGGCCGCGTGCGCCAGGCCGCCGCCGAAGCCGGCGCGTCGGTCGCCGGCCTGGTCCAGTCCGCCGTGGCGGACTTCGTGGCCGAGGCCTCGGACGAACGCTGGACCAACCTGATCTCGGCCGCGCGGGACGCGGAGGATCCGGCGCTGGCCTGCCTCGCCCAGGTGCTCCGCTCCAAGCTCGTGCCGGCCAAGCCTGTCTTCACCCTCATCCGTAGAGTACCCGCGTGACCGATCTTCGCCTGGCCTCGGCCGTCCTCCTCGCCGCCGTCGCCGCCCCGAGCCTCGCGCTCGCCCAGTCGCCTCCGGGCGACATCATCCTCGACATGCGCCTGCGCTCGGAGAGCGTCAGCCAGGACGGCCTGCCCGAGGACGCCCAGGCGCTGACCCTGCGCACCCGCTTCGGCTACGAGACCCCCGCCTGGCGCGGCTTCAAGGTCCTGGCGGAGGGCGAGAACGTCACGGCGCTCGTGGACGACTACAACAGCACCACCAACGGCAAGGTCCGCTATCCCGTGGTCGCCGACCCCGAGGACACCGAACTGAACCGGGCGCAGATCTCCTGGACCGGCGCCAGGGCCGACGCCGTGGTGGGCCGCCAGCGGCTGATCCTCGGCAACGCCCGCTTCGTGGGCAACGTCGGCTTCCGCCAGAACGAGCAGACCTTCGACGCCGTGAAGACGTCCTTCCGTCCCACGAAGGAGCTCGCCGTCACCTATGCCTATGTGGACCGCGTCCACAGGGTGTTCGGCGACGACAGCCCGCAGGGCGAGTGGGACAGCGACAGCCACCTGGTGCAGGCCGACCTGAAGACGGCCGCCGGCCAGCTCACCGGCTACGGCTACCTCATGGCCTTCGAGAACGCGCCGGCCCAGTCGAACGCCACCTGGGGCGTCCGGCTCACCGGCGCGAGGCCCGTGCGGCCCGGCCTGTCGGTCACCTACGAGGCCGAGTACGCCCGCCAGACCGAGCACCGCAACAATCCCGCGGACTTCGAGCTGGACTATGTGGCCCTGTCCGCCGGCCTCAAGGCCGCGGCGCCCTGGGCCAGCGTCGGCTACGAGCGACTGGAAGGGAACGGATCGCGCGGATTTGCGACCCCGCTCGCCACCCTGCACGCCTTCCAGGGCTGGGCGGACGTCTTCCTGACCACGCCGCCGGCCGGGGTGCGCGACCTGAACCTGCGGGCCGGCACGACCCTGAAGCTGGGCCCCAAGGCCCTGCCCGTGCGCCTGCAGGCGGCGGTCCACGACTTCACCGAGGACGACGGCTCCGACCGCTACGGCCGCGAGCTCGACCTGCTGGCCGCTGCGCCGGTCACCAAGGCGCTCACCGCCGAGGTGAAGGCGGCGTTCTTCGACGGCGACCGCCCCGGCTTCGCGGACCGCAGCAAGATCTGGCTCACCCTGGAGTTCAAGTACTAGCCCGCGGCCTGAAGGAGGCCCGCACCATGAGCACCACGAACACCGCCGACACCGCCGTCCTGGAGGACATCCCCCCGGCGCTCATGGCCGAGCCGCTGGAGTGGTTCTTCGCCGAACATTTCCGCCACCGGCAGTTCTGCCGTCTGGTGCAGGAGACGGCCGCCGCCCATGTCTTCGACGGCGAGCGCCTGACGCGGCTCCTGGAGTTCCTGCGCAACGAGCTGGCCCTGCACATCATCGACGAGGAGGAGGACCTCTTCCCCCTGCTCCGCCGGCGGGCCCAGCCCGAGGACGACATCGAGCGCGTTCTGGGCCTGCTGTCGGCCGAGCACCGCACCGACGCGGCGCTCGCCGACGTGGTCCGCGGCCACGTGGACGCCTGCCTGGAGGCCCGCACCGCGCCCGGCATGGTCCCCGCGGCCCGCAAGGCGATGCAGGACTTCGCCGATCAGGAGCTGCGTCACCTGGCCCTGGAGAACGCGGTGGTCCTGCCGATGGCGCGGATGCGGCTCACGCCGGCCGACCTCAAGGCCATGAGCCGCCGCATCGCGGCCCGGCGCGGCGTGGTGCTGGAGCCCGCCGAGGCGTGATCCAGGACCTGTTCGACAACAACATCCGCTGGGCCGCGGCCCGCGCGCGGGTGGATCCGGAGTACTTCCGGAGGCTCGCGGGGCAGCAGTCGCCGGAGTACCTGTGGGTCGGCTGCTCCGACAGCCGTGTGCCGGCCAACGAGATCGTCGGCCTCGATCCCGGGGAGCTGTTCGTCCACCGCAACGTCGCGAACCTGGCCCCGCCGCAGGACGCCAACTTCCTCTCCGTGCTGCAGTTCGCCGTGGAGGTGCTGAAGGTCCGCCATGTGATCGTCTGCGGCCACTACGGCTGTGGCGGCGTGCGCGCCGCGCTGACCGGCGAGCGGCACGGCTTGATCGATCACTGGCTGCAGCCGGTTCGCGCGCTCTGCTGCCGTCACGCCGAGCACCTCGACGCCATCGTCGATTTCGAGGCGCGGGTGAACGACGTCTGCGAGCGCAACGTCTTGGCCCAGGTGGCGAGCGTGGCGGGCAATCCGTTCGTGCAGGACGCCTGGCGTCGCGGCCAGCCGCTGGCGATCCACGGCTGGATATACTCGATCCAGGATGGTCTGTTGCGCGACCTGGAGACCACCGTGGACAGCCCAGAAACCGCCTTCCCCCTGCTCTACGGCCCCACCGAGCCGGGCGGCTTCCCGCCCCGCCGGCCCGAGCTGCGGCGCGCCGGGAGCCGCAAGTGAGCGCCGGCGTCGTGGCCGTGGTGCTGGCGGGCGGCGAGGGCCGGCGGATGGGCGGCTCCAAGCCGCTGCGCCGCCTCGGGCAGACGACGCTGGTGGAGAACGCCGTGGCATTGGCCCGGAGCTGGTGCGACACCGTCGCCGTCGCCGTCCGCCAGGCCGACCAGGTGGGCGCGGTGGACGCCGTCCTGCTGCTCGACGACCGGGCCATTCCCGGCCCGGCCGCGGGTCTCGCGTCGGCCCTGGAATTCGGGGAGCGCGAGGGCGCGCGCCGCGTCCTCACCCTCCCCTGCGACATGCCCCGCCTGCCGCGGGACCTGCTGTCGCGCCTGGAAGCCGGTCTCGGCGGCGGGGCGGCGGTGGCAGTGGCCGCCAGCGGCGGACGGCTGCATCCCGTCTGCGCCCTCTGGGACGTGCGCGCGCGGCCCCGGCTCTCGCCCTACATCGCCGCCGGACGCAGCTCGCTGAAGGGGTTCGCCGAGGCCTGCGGCATGGCCGTGGTGGACTGGCCGGCCGGGGAGCACGACCCCTTCGCCAACGCCAACACGCCGGAGGACCTGGCCGCCCTGCAGCCGGAATTCGGATTCTAGCTGTCGGCTTGACCCAGGTCACAGCGTCCTAGGGGCGTTCCGCGCGAAGGTGCGCGGGTCCATGCCCGAAAGACCGTCCATGTCCGTCGTCGCGTCCCCGTCGCCCGGTTCCCGGCTCGTCCGCACCGCCTACCACGCCCTCGGCGTGACCTCGGTGGGGCTGGCGCTGGCCGGCCTCGTGCTGCCGATCGTGCCGGCGACGCCGTTCCTGGTGGTGGCGTTGTGGGCGTTCACCCGCAGTTCGCCCGCGCTGGCCGAGCGCCTGCGTCGCCACCCGCGGCTCGGCCCGGTCCTGGTCGCCTGGGAGACGCGCCGCGCCATTCCCCGTCCCGCCAAGGCGGCAGCGACGCTCGGCCTGGCGGGCGGCGGCGCCAGCGTGGCGCTGACCACGCACAGCCTGCTGCTCACCGGCCTGGCCGGCGTCCTCCTCGTGGCGGTGGCGGGCTACATCCTCACCCGCCCCTCCGCCTGAGTTCCGGTCAGGCGACCGGCTCGCCCTCGCGCCAGGCGCGCATGCGCTCGCCGTGGCGGCCGAACTCCAGGCGCGCGATGGCCCGCAGGTGCACCTCGTCCGGTCCGTCGGCGAGGCGCAGCGAGCGCATGCCGGCGTAGGCGCGGGCCAGGCCGAAGTCCTCGGAAACCCCGCCGCCGCCGTGCGCCTGGATGGCGTCGTCGATGACCTTCAGGGCGGTGCGCGGCGCCGCCACCTTGATCATGGCGATCTCCAGCTGGGCGGCCTTGTTGCCGGCCCGGTCCATCATGTCGGCGGCCTTGAGGCAGAGCAGCCGGGTCATCTCGATGTCGAGGCGGGCCTCGCCGATCCGCTGCTCCCACACCGACTGGTCGGCCAGCCGCTTGCCGAAGGCCACGCGCGACAGCAGGCGGTCGGTCATCTTCTCCAGGGCCACCTCGGCGGTCCCGATGGTGCGCATGCAGTGGTGGATGCGGCCGGGGCCGAGCCGGCCCTGGGCGATCTCGAAGCCGCGACCCTCGCCCAGGAGCAGGTTCTCCACCGGCACGCGCACGTCGCGCAGCACCACCTCGGCGTGGCCGTGCGGGGCGTCGTCGTAGCCGAACACCGGCAGCATCCGGACCACCTCGATCCCGGGGGTGTCGAGCGGCACGAGGATCTGCGACTGCTGGGCGTGGCGCGGGCCGTCCGGATCGGTCTTGCCCATGACGATGGCGACCTTGCAGCGCGGATCGCCCACGCCGGAGGACCACCACTTGCGCCCGTTGATCACATAGTGGTCGCCGTCGCGCCGGATGACGGTCTGGATGTTGGTGGCGTCGGACGAGGCCACGTCGGGCTCGGTCATCAGGAAGGCCGAGCGGATCTCGCCCTCCATCAGCGGCCGCAGCCAGCGGGCCTTCTGGTCGGCCGAGCCATAGCGGTGCAGCACCTCCATGTTGCCGGTGTCGGGCGCGGAGCAGTTGAACACCTCCGAGGCGAAGCCGACGCGGCCCATCTCCTCGGCGCACAGGGCGTATTCCAGGTTGGAGAGGCCGGCGCCGCGGTACTCCTCCTCGTCGTGCTCCGACGGCGGCAGGAACAGGTTCCACAGCCCCTCGGCGTAGGCGCGGGCCTTCAGCTCCTCGACGACCGGGATGACCTTCCAGCGGCTCCCCTCCGCCTGCTGCGCCTGGTAGGTCGGCACGGCCGGATAGACATGGGCGGCCATGAAGGCGCGCACGCGGTCGCGCCAGGCGGCCTGGCGTTCGGAAAGGGTGAAGTCCATCGGCGATCTCCTCGGGTGTCGCAGCCAGCGTCGGCCGCGGCGCCCGCAATAGGAATGACTGCGCCCGCTGCGCGCCTTGATCCCGCTCAACCGGGGCCGGATTGACCTTCGTCATTCCCCGCCGGGGCAAACCGCGGGAACGGTGGAAGATGACCGATCCCGCCGCGCCGAAGCCGTACTTCCTGGGCCCGAGGTCCGAGAACCAGGACTGGCTGCGCGAGCGGCTGGGCGCGGCCATGGACGACTGGCTGGCCTGGCGCCGCAGCCTGTTCGCCGACGATCCCGCCGCGGTGACTGACGCGGACGCCGCCGCCCCCGCCTTCCTGGCCCGTCGCGCCGCCCTCGACGCGGCGCTGGGGGAGCTCGGGGCCAAGCTGCGCGGCGAGCTGCCCACCTATTCCCCGCGCTACATCGGCCACATGGTCTCCGAGACCGCCCTGCCGGCCCTGCTCGGCCACTTCGCGGCCCTGCTGCACAATCCGAACAACACCTCCAGAGAGGCCTCCCGGGTCGGCACGGCGCTCGAGGCCGAGGCGATCGCCATGCTGGCTCAGATGGTGGGCTTCGATCCCGCCCAGGCGCACGGCCACTTCACCTCCGGCGGCACGGTGGCCAACCTGGAGGCGGTGTGGCGCGCCCGGTTCCGGCTGGACCACCGGCTGGCGCTGGCGCTGACCCTGGCCGAGACCGAGGGCCGCCCGCTCGATCCCTTCGCGGACGCCCAGATGTCCCCGGCCGCCGCCGCGGCGCTCGCCGCCCGCCACGGGGTGGACGACCTGGCCATGCGCTCGCGCAGCAGCGTGCTCGGCAACCCGTTCCAGATGGCCGAGCGGCTCTCCGAGGCCAGCGGCCGGCCCTGGCGCGGGCCGGTGATCCTCGCCCCCGGCCACAAGCACTATTCCTGGATCAAGGCCGCCAACGTCTTCGGCCTGGGCGAGGAGGCGTTCTGGAGCGTGCCCCTCGACGGCGAGGGCCGGCTGTCCGTTCAGGGCCTCGGCGCACGGATCGAGGCGGCGCGCGAGCAGGGCCGCCCGGTGCTGGCCGTGGTCAGCGTCGCCGGCACCACCGAACTCGGCGAGATCGATCCCGTGGACGCGGTCGCCGATCACCTCGACGCCCTTCGCGCCGAGGGCGTCGACATCTGGCACCATGTGGACGCCGCCTACGGCGGCTTCTTCTGCGCGCTCGATCCCGACGAGCCCCTGCTGGGCGCGGCGCAGCGCCGGGCGCTGCGGGCCATCGGCCGGGCGGAGACCGTGACCATCGACCCGCACAAGCTGGGCTACGCGCCCTACGCCTGCGGCGCCCTGCTGACCCGCGACGCGGCCTCAGACACCGTCTCGGCCTTCGTCGCGCCCTATGTGGAGCGGGCGGAGCTGGGCGAAGCGCCCTGGACCCGGACGCTGGAAGGATCCCGCGCGGCGACCGGGGCCGCGGCCACCTGGCTCACCGGCCGGGCGCTGGGCTTCGGACCGGCCGGAATGGGCGCGGTGCTCAGCGCCACGCTCGACTCCTGCCGGGCGATCCGTTCGGCGGTCACCGCGGCCATTCCCGAGATCCGGCCGCTGGATCCCACCGACACCAACATCTTCTGCTTCTCGGTGGCGGCCCAGGGCGAGGCGCTGAGCGTCGCCAACGCCCGGACCGCCGCGGTTCACGCCCGGGTCGCCGCCTCCCCCGGCTTCTCCATGTCGCGGACCGTGCTCGGCCGGGAAGCCTGCGGCGAGCTGATCGACCGGCACGTCGCCGCCTGGGGCGGGCGGCGCGACGCCGACCGGCTCGTGCTGGTCCGCTGCGTGGTGATGAACCCCTTCTGGGCGGAGCCGGCGGTCCGCGCCCGGCTGCTGCCGGAGCTCACGGCGGAGCTCGCGGCCATCGTGGCCGCCACCGAGGACCAGGCCGCGGCCTGACCTTCGCGAAAAATCGCCAGCGCTGTCGGGGCGCGGCATACTCGTTCGTCTTCCAGCCGAACGAGGAGCCCGTTCCGATGCTCTACGCCATCCTCTGCTACGACGACGAAGCCGCCGTCGGCGCCTGGACCAAGGACGAGGACGACGCCTGCATGGCCCGTCTCGCGGCGGTCCAGCAGAACCTCGCCCGCCAGGGCAAGCTGGGGCCCGTCGCCCGCCTGCTGCCGACCACCGCGGCCACCACCCTTCGCAAGTCCAAGGAAGACCTGGTCATCGACGGCCCCTTCGCCGAGACCAAGGAACAGCTGCTGGGCTTCTACATCGTCGACGTCGCCTCGCTCGACGAGGTGCTGGCGATCGCCCGCGACCTCGCCCGGGCCAACCCGTCCAACGGCTCCTACGAGATCCGTCCCGTGGGCGTGTTCAACCCCGTCACCGCCGAGACCGTGGAGCCCGCATGACCGACCTGGCCTGGATCGACGCCGCCATCACGGCCGCCCGACCCCAGGCCGTGGGCGCGCTCCTGCGCTACTTCCGCGACCTCGACACCGCCGAGGAGGCGTTCCAGGACGCCTGCCTGCGGGCGCTGAACAATTGGCCGAAGAACGGTCCGCCGCGTGACCCGGCCGCCTGGCTGATCATGGTCGGCCGCAACGCCGCCCTCGATGGGGTGCGCAAGCGCTCGCGCAACGAGGCCCTGCCCGACGAGGAGCGGCTCTCCGACCTGGACGACGTGGAGACGCCGATGGCCGAGCGGCTGGACGGCGCCGACTACCGCGACGACGTGCTGCGCCTGCTCTTCATCTGCTGCCATCCGGACCTGCCGCAGACCCAGCAGATCGCCGTCGCCCTGCGCATCGTCTCCGGCCTGAGCGTCAGGCAGATCGCCCGCGCCTTCCTGGTCTCCGAAGCGGCCATGGAGCAGCGGATCACCCGGGCCAAGCGCCAGATCGGGGCTGGCGAGGTGGCCTTCGAGACCCCCGGCGCGGTGGAGCGGTCCGAGCGGCTCGCGGCCGTGGCGGCGATGATCTACCTGGTGTTCAACGAGGGCTATTCGGCCGGCGACAACGCCGCCCGCGCCCAGCTCTGCGACGAGGCGATCCGGCTGGGCCGGCTGCTGCTCCGGCTCTTCCAGACCGAGCCGGAGATCATGGGGCTGACGGCGCTGATGCTCCTGCAGCACGCCCGCACCCCGGCCCGCTTCGATGCAGCCGGCGAGATCATCCTCCTGGAGGACCAGGACCGCAGCCTCTGGAACGACAAGCTGATCGCCGAGGGCCTGGCCCTGATGGACAAGGCCATGCGCCACGCCCGTCCCGGCCCGTACCAGGCCCAGGCCGCCATCGCCGCCCTCCACGCCCGCGCCGCGCGGCCGGAGGACACCGACTGGGCGCAGATCGACCTGCTCTACGCCGCCTTGGAGCGCATGCAGCCCTCGCCGGTGGTGACCCTCAACCGCGCCGTGGCGGTGATGAAGGTCCGCGGTCCCGAGGCGGCCCTGGAGATGATCGAGCCCCTGGCCGGCCGGCTGTCCGGCTATTTCCACTTCTTCGGCGTCAGGGGCGCGCTGCTGCTGCAGCTCGGCCGCGACCAGGAGGCCAAGGCGGCCTTCGACCAGGCCATCGCGCTGGCCAACACCGCGGCCGAGGCCGCCCACATCCGCAAGCACCTCGACCGGCTGATCCAGGACAGCGCCAAGCCCGGCGCCCGCGCCGCGGGCTGACCGACCTGCAAGGGAGTAACGCATGAGACCGATCCTGACCGCCTGCGCATTCGCCGCGCTCGCCGCCTGCTCGCAGCCCGCGCCCGCGGAGAAGACCGCCGCCGCCCCGGCTGCGCCCGCCGCGGCCCCCGCGCCCGAGCCGGTCACCGCGCCGGCCGGCCTCTACACCCTGGACAAGGCCCACTCGACGCTGACCTTCAAGGTGAGCCACCTGGGCTTCTCGAACTACACGGCCAGCTTCGACGACCTCGACGGGCGGCTGCAGTTCGATCCGGCCAAGCCGGCGGCCATGAGCGTCGAGGCGACCATCGACGTGCGCTCGCTGGACCTGCCCGCCCCGCCGGCCGGCTTCCGCGAGGAGCTCTTGGGCCCCAACTGGTTCGACGCCGGCCGCCATCCCACCATCACCTTCCGCTCCACCCGCGTGGAGCCAACCGGCGCGCGGACCGCGCGGGTGACGGGCGACCTCACCCTGCACGGTGTGACCAAGCCGGTGGTGCTGGAGGCCACCTTCAACGGCGGCTATCCGCCGAACGAGATGGACCCGGGCGGCGCCCGCATCGGCTTCTCCGCCCGCGGCAGCTTCAAGCGCTCGGACTTCGGCATGGGCTACGGCGTTCCCGCGCCCGGCTCCAACATGGGCGTCGGCGACGCGGTGGAGGTCGGCATCGAGACGGAATTCTCCAGGCAGGTCCCCTGAGGGTGTCGGATGGGCCGGCCGCCGTCCGTCCTTGGGACGGGCCGCGACCAGGCCCGCACCGAAGAGAGGGAAATCCCCATGAGCGAGACCCTAGAGGCCCAGGCCGCCGCCATGCCGAAGGCGGAGCCGAAGGGCGGCCTCGTCACCTACCTGAACGTCGACGGCGCCATCGCCGCGGCCGAGTTCTACGTGAAGGCCTTCGGGGCGGAGATCGCCTCGATCATGCCGCCGGACGAGCAGGGCCGCACCATGCACGCCCACCTCTACCTCAACGGCTCGTCCCTGATGATCAGCGACTTCTATCCGGAGCACGGCCACGCCAAGGTCCCCGCCCAGGGCTTCAGCCTGGTGATCATGACCACCGACATCGACCGCCAGTACGCCCACGCGCTCGAGGCCGGCTGCACGGCGGTGATGCCGCCTGCCGACATGTTCTGGGGCGACCGCTACGGAGAGCTGAAGGATCCCTACGGCGTCTCCTGGGCCATGAACCAGCCGATCGGCTGAGCTCCCGTCGCAGCAGAGGACACCGATCATGCGCAGGACGCTCACCGTCATCGCGATCATGCTGGTGGCGGCGGTCGCGGGGCTGTTCGCCGTCGCCGCCACCCGGCCCGACACCTTCCGCGTCGCCCGCTCCACCACCATCCAGGCGCCGCCTGAGGCCATCGCCGCCCACGTCAACGACTTCCACGCCTGGCGCGCCTGGTCGCCCTACGAGACCGTCGATCCGGCGCTGAAGCGCTCCTACGCGGGCCCTGCCGCCGGCGTCGGCGCGGTCTATGCCTACGAGGGGAATGACAAGGTGGGCGCGGGGCGGATGGAGATCCTCGAGACCTCCTCCCAGAGGACCGTGGTCGCGCTGAACTTCATCAAGCCGATGGAGGCCCGCAACGTCGCCGAGTTCACCTACGAGCCCCAGCCGGGCGGGACCACCCGCGTCACCTGGGCCATGAACGGACCCATGCCGCTGATGGGCAAGGTGATGGGCCTGGTGTTCGACATGGACGCCATGGTCGGCAAGGACTTCGAAACGGGCCTCGCCAATCTGAAGAAGGTGTCGGAAACCTAGGCCCGACGACGTCTCGCAGGACTGTCAAACAGTCCTGCTAGGCGTGCCGCGGGAGGCTCGGGGCCTCCGTTGAGGGGGCTGACGATGAAGACCTGGATCCTGGCCGCCGCCGCGCTCGTGGCGGCGGCGTTTTCCACCTCGACCGCCCAGGCGGCCGACGACCGCCGGCTGGTGCTGGTGACGCTGGACGGGCTGAACTGGAGCGAGGTGTTCCACGGCGCGGATCCGGAGCGGGCCGCGAACAAGGCCTTCGTGAAGGAGGCGGCGGGGATCAAGGCCGACTTCCTCGACAAGCCCGACCGCGCCCGCGCGCTGATGCCCTTCCTGCACGAGGTGGTGGCGAAGCAGGGCGTGCTGATCGGCGACCGCGACCACGGCTCCTGCGCCGCCGTCGCCAACCAGATGTGGTTCTCCTACCCCGGCTACAACGAGATCCTGACCGGCAGGCCGGACCCGGCGATCCGCTCCAACGAGCACGGCCCGAACAGCAACGTCACGGTGCTGGAGTGGCTGAACCGCCAGCCGGGGTTCCGCGGCAAGGTCCAGGCGCTCGGCTCCTGGTCCGTCTTCGGCGACATCGTCAATGCAAAGCGCAGCGGGGTGCCGGTGAACGCCGGCTGGAACGGCGCGCCGCCGCGATCCGCGGCCGAGGCGGCGATCGCCCGGCTGGAGGCCGGCGCACCGCGCCTGTGGCCCACCGTGCGGCTCGACACCTTCACCCACGCCTATGCCCTCGAGGCCCTGCGGCAGGACCGGCCGAAGGTGCTGTACATCGCCTATGGGGAGACCGACGACTTCGCCCACGAAGGCCACTACGACCAGACGCTGTGGGCGGCGCGGCGGACCGACGCCTTCCTGGCCGAGCTGTGGAAGACGCTGCAGGCTGACCGCGCCTACGCCGGCAAGACCACCCTGATCGTCACCACCGACCACGGCCGCGGCTCAGGCCCCTCCGCCGACGCCTGGAAGCACCACGGCAAGCCGGTCTTCCCCGGCTCTGACGCCGTCTGGATCGCCGCCATCGGACCGGACGTGGTCCCGGGCCGCCAGCCGCAGGGCTGCGCCTCGTCCAGCCAGATCGCCGCGACGGGCCTCGCCGCGCTGGGCCTCGACTGGCGCGCCTTCGACCCCGCCATCGGCGCGCCGCTGGACATCCTGAAGGCTCCGGCCCGCTAGGCCGGGGCGACGGCGAGGCTGCGGGCCACGGCGCGCGCCACCTCGGCGGTCTGGTTGCGCAGGTCCGGGACCGCCAGGGCCTCCCAGACCGCGGCGCGGGTGAGCGGTCCCACGGCGAACAGCCCCGGCGTCGGGCGCCCGTCCGCGCCGATCACCCGCAGGTGGTCGTCGACGTCGAGGCCGAGCCCCAGCGGATCGCGCCTGAGCGCGCCACGCCGGCGCAGGTCGGCCAGCAGCCCGGCGCTCGCCGCCTCAGGGTCGCCGCGCGGGCCGGAGCAGTTGACGATGGCCGCAAAGCTGCGGGTCACCGGCGCCCGCTCGCCGCGCGGCCGGAAGCGGACGGCGAACCCCTGCCCTTCGGCCGCCACGTGCTCCAGCCGGCCGGCCAGCACCTCCAGCTCGGTCGAGACCACCAGGCCCGACAGCCGCGCGGCGATGGTCGGCGCCATGCGGTGGCGGTGGACGTCCCACCATGGCCGGGCGTGGCGCAGGAACCGCCGGCGCTGAGAGAGCGGCCAGCTACGCCAGACCGCCTGGGTAAGCGGTCGGATGCCGTCCACCGCCTCGCGCCAGCCGACCTTCTCCGCCTGGGCGCGCAGGGTCCTGAGCGCCGCGCGCGGGGTGGCGAGCGAGCCCTCCGGCTGGGGCGCCGAGCCGGTCGGCGCGTGGCTGCGCGACACCAGGCCGTGGCGGGAGAGCGCGGTCAGGCGCCGTCCCTCGCCGGCCAGGCTGAGCGCCACGTCGACCATGGTCAGCCCCGAGCCGATGAGCAGGATATCGCCCTGCGGCGCGGTCTCCGGGTCCACCCGCCAGGGATCGGCCACATAGGCCGGATGGGCCAGCACCTCGGGCTCGGCCCCGGGCGGCGGGGCGGGCGGCAGGAGGCCCAGGGCGAGCACCACGGCGTCGGCGTCGAAAGTCCGGCCGACCGCCAGCGTCACCCGCAGCCGTCCGTCCGCCGGCTCCACGGCCACGGCCTCGTCCGCCTCGAGCAGCAGCCGGCCGGCGCGGGAGGGATCGCTCACCTCGTCGCGCAGCAGGCTCTGCAGGTAGTCGCCATAGCGGCCGCGGCTGACGAAGGCCTCGGCGGGCCGCGCCACCCCGTCGGCCGCCAGCCAGTCGCGGAAGTGGTCCGGCTGGTCCGGGAAGGCGCTCATGTTCGAGGCCCGGACATTCAGCAGGTGGTCCGGGTGGGCCGTCTGATAGGCCCGTCCGCGTCCGAAACGCGGGGCGCGCTCCACCAGTCGCACAATGACGTTCGGCGACTGGCGCAGCAGGTGGATGGCGGTGAGCAGGCCGCTGAAGCCGCCGCCGATCACGGCGACGGTCGGCGGGGCTTCGGGGACGGAGGCCATGACTCGCTCCTGAGGCTGATGGAGATGCAATCTCCACCAGCTTTGTAGGAATTCAGAGTCAGTTTCTCTCGCGAAGGCCTCAGGGGCCCTGGCGGAGCCCTATTTCGCGGGGGCGGCCATCGGCGTGAGCGCCTGGGCCGTGGCCTTCACCGTCGCGTGCTCGGCTTCCGGCAGGGCGATCAGGCCACGCTGCTGGAGGTAGCCGCCGCGGCCCGCCGCCGCGTCGGAGACGAAGGCGTTGACGTATTCGCGCAGCCCAGGCGTCACGCCGACATTGGCCTTCTTCACGTAGATGTAGAGCGAGCGCGACAGCGGATAGGAGCCGTTGGAGATGGTTTCGAACGAGGGGGCGACGCCCTCGACGGTCGCGGCCTTCACCTTGTCCATGTTGTTCTCGAGGAACGAGTAGCCGAACACGCCGAGCGCGTTGGGCGTCTTCTCGAGCGTCTGGACGATGGCGTTATCGTTCTCGCCGGCGTCCACCCAGGCGCCGTCACGGCGCAGGGTGTGGGACTTTTCCTTGAACTGGTCCTCGTTGGACTTCTTCAGGGCGGCCATGGCCGGGACCTTCTCGGCCCCCTTCTCCATGGCGAGCTCGACGAAGGCGTCGCGGGTGCCGGAGGTCGGCGGCGGGCCGTAGGCCAGGATTCGCTGGTTCGGCAGGCCCGGCGCCACGGCGCTCCAGGTCGCGGTGGTGTTGGGCGCGAAGCCCGAGCCCTGCGGCAGTTCGGCGGCGAGCGCCCGGTAGATCTGCTCGCGCGTGACGCTGAAGGTCGGCTGGGCCTTGGCGTTGGCCAGCACGATGCCGTCGAAGCCCACCTTCAGCTCCACGATGTCGGTCACGCCGGCCGCCTGGCACGCGTCCCACTCCGACTTCTTCATGGCCCGCGAGGCCGTGGCGATGTCGGGGTAGTTGGCGCCGGTGCCCGAGCAGAACAGCTTGATGCCGCCGCCGGTGCCCAGGCTCTCCACCTTGGCGGCCGTGCCGCCGGTGGTGCGCGCCACGGTCTCGGCGACCCGGGTGGCGAAGGGGAAGACGGTGGAGGAGCCGGCCGCCCACACCTGGTTGCGCGCGCCGCCGCCGCCGCTCACCTGGCCGTCGGCCTTGCCGGACGTCTGCTGCTGCCCGCAGGCGGTGAGCGCGACCGCCGAGGCGGCGAGAAGGAGGGTGGTGAATCGCATGGAAGGCTCCGGAAGCGAGGTCTGCCCGGCGGCTATCATCGGCATGTGACAGTTCGATGAAGTCCCCTCAGTCCTCGTCGTTGGGGATGTTGAGCAGAACGCCGCACGCCTTGCAGTGCACGGCGTCGGCGTCGTGTCGCATGAGGCCGCACGTGGGGCAGGTGAAGCGCACCTTGTAGGGTCGGATGAGGGTCTGGCCGAGGCGCACGAAGAGCGTGATGCCGACCAGCATGATGCCGATGGTCAGCAGCTTGCCCCAGGCGCCCGGCAGGGTGATGTCGCCGAAGCCGGTCGTGGTGAGCGCGGTGACCGTGAAGTAGAGGGCGTCCAGGTAGCCGGTGATGCCGGGGTGCTCGCGCGCGAAGCTCGCATAGACGAAACCGGTCGCCACGAAGACGAAGGTGACAAGGCTGGCCAGCGCCTTGCCGACGTCCTCCCAGCGCGTGTCGTCGTAGCGGCGCCCGACCGTCTCCCAGAAGAAGTCGGAGTGGACCAGGGACCACAGCCGCAGCACCCGCAGGAAGGCGAGGTTGAACAGCCACAGCGGGAACAGCAGGGTGATCAGGACGAAGATATCGACCCACAGGATCGGCCGCATCGCCCAGGTCCGCCAGTTGGAGGCGGCGAGCGCGCGCGCGGCGATGTCCACGAGCAGGATCAGGGCGACCGCATAGTCGGCGATCAGGAAGGCCGGGAACTCGCGGAGGAACGGCGCGGCGATGAAGAAGGCGATCAGCAGGATGTCGATGACGATCACCCGGTAGCGGAACCGGACGGCCTCGGGGCTGTCGCCGTGGTAGAGCTCGCGCAGCCTCACCCGCAGGCGCGGGAGCCGGCGGCGTCGGTCGCGGGTCTCACCGGCGGAACTCGTCAAAGGTGGCTCTCCTGGCGCTCCGGCCCGCCTTGAACCTCCGCCGGGCTGGATCGTTTCCCGGCGCGAAGCCCGCGCACTCTTCGCGCGGCCCAAGCCCGAGGACAAGCCATGCCCGCCAAGTCCGCCGCCCAGCAGAAAGCCGCCGGGGCCGCCCTCTCCGCCAAGCGTGGCGACACCCCGAAATCGAAGCTCAAGGGCCCGTCCAAGCAGATGGCCGACTCCATGAGCGAGAAAGAGCTCGAGAAGATGGCCTCAACCAAGCGCAAGGGTAAGCCCGAGCACGCCGCGAGGAGTTAGGCGCCGGGTCGTCGACGCCGCCCTTGCCTGAGGCCCCGCATCTGCCAAGCTGATCACCGCTCATAGACGTCCTCGGGGGGAGACGAGATGGACGGGATCACCCGCCGCGGCCTTGCGGCCGCTCCGCTGGCGCTGGCCGCGGGCCAGGCCCTGGCGAAGCCGCCGGCCAAGGCCGCGCCCTGGCCGGACGCCACCGAGACGGCCCGCCTCGTCCGCCGTGGCGAGATGACGGCCGTGGAGGCGGTGGAGGCGGCCATCCGCCGGGCCGAAGCCCTGCAGCCGAAGCTGAACTTCATCGTCAACTCCGACTTCGACCGGGCGCTGGACCGGGCCCGGGCCGGCGGCCTGACCGGGCCGTTCGCGGGCGTCCCGTTCCTGGTGAAGGACCTCGACGACTACGCCGGCCTGCCGACGCGCAACGGCTCCCAATCCGGCCGCTTCGCCCCGCCCGCGGCGGCGAGCACCGAGTACGTGGCGACCTTCGACCGCGCCGGCCTCGTCACCATCGGCAAGTCGGCGACGCCCGAATACGGCTTCCTGCCCACCACGGAGCCGGTGGCCACCGGCCCCACCCGCAATCCCTGGAATCCGGACCATTCCTCGGGCGGCTCCTCGGGCGGGGCCGCGGCGGCGGTGGCCGCAGGCGTCGTGCCCATGGCCCACGCCAGCGATGGCGGCGGCTCGATCCGCATTCCGGCCGCCTCCTGCGGCCTCTTCGGCCTGAAGCCCTCCCGCGCCCGGATGACCGGGGCCCGGGCGGCGACGAAGATCTCCGACATCAGCGTCGACCATTGCGTGAGCCGCAGCGTCCGCGATTCCGCCGCCCTGTTCGCCGCCACCGAGGACCGCGGCCCCGGCGCGCGCTACGCGCCCGTCGGGCTGGTCACCCGGCCCGGCCGTCGGCGCCTGCGCATCGGCCTGCTCATGGAGGGCACGTCCGGTCCGCCGGAGCCGGAGGTCGCCGCCGCGGTGCAGGACGCCGCGAAACTCCTCGCCGACCTGAAGCACCGCGTGGAGCCCACCCGCCTGCCCTTCGACGGGCCGCAGTTCATCCAGGACTTCCTGCTGCTCTGGGCCTCGGGCGCCGCGCAGCTCGCCCAGGCGATCTCCGCCGCCGCGGGGCGCCGGGCCGACGCCACCCTGCTGGAGCCGTTCAGCCTCGGCATGGCCGAGATGGCCCTGAAGGCGCCGCCGGCCGCCCTGCCCGCCGCCATCGCCCGGCTGGAGGCCAATGCGGTCGCCTACGAAGCCTGGCTCGCGTCGAACCAGTTCGACGTGATCCTGTCGCCGGTGCTGAGCTCGCCCCCGCCGCGCCTCGGCGAATATGCGGGGACCGTGCCCTACGACGCCCTGGTGGCCCGGCTGATCCGCTATGTGGGCTTCACCCCGCTGCACAATGTGTCCGGCGCGCCGGCCATGAGCGTGCCGCTGGCCTGGAGCGCCCAGGGCCTGCCGATCGGAGTGCAGTTCGCCGCCCGCGCCGGCCAGGAGCGCACCCTGTTCGAGCTGGCCTACCAGCTGGAGGCGGCCAGGCCCTGGGCCCACCGCATCCCGCCGGTCCACGCCTAGGCCTTGACGAGGCCCTGCGCGCGGGCCGCCGCCTCGCGCACCCGCTCGGGGCCGCCGAGCAGCTGCCGGTCCAGGCCGATCCGCTTGAACCAGTAGTGCAGGCCGAGCAGGTCGGTCATGCCGATGCCGCCGTGCACCTCCGTCGAGGTGCGGGCGATGAACCGGCCGATCTCGGACAGGTGGGCCTTGGCGTGGGCCGCCATCAGGCCGGCTTCGTCGGGGGCGTTGTCGTAGGCGTAGGCGGCGTACCAGACGAGCGCCCGGGCCGGCTCCAGCTCGGCGGCCATCTCCGCGCAGAGGTGCTTCACCGCCTGGAAGGAGCCGATCACCCGACCGAACTGGCGGCGTTCCTTCGCGTAGGCCACGGCCTTGTCCAGCATGGTCTGGGCCGCGCCGAGAGTGTCGGCGGCGAGCATCGTCCACGCCGCGTCGCGCAGCCGCTCCAGCCCGGCGTTGCCGCCCAGCGGCTCGGCCGGCGTGTCCTCGAAGACCACCTCCGACAGACGCCGCGTGGCGTCGATGCTGGGCATCGCCACGGGCGCCGGCGGGCTTTCCACCAGGTGCAGCCCGCCCGTGCGGTCGGCGACGACGAGGATGTCCGCGCGCTCGGCGTCGATGACGAACAGGGCCTTGCCGGTGAGCCGCCCGTCGCGGGCCTCGACGCCGGCCCCGTCGCGGGCGCCCGCCACCGGCTCGCTGATGGCCACCCCCGCCGTCGCCTCCCCAGATGCCAGCCTCGGCAGCCACTTCGCCTGCTGTCCCGCCGAGCCGCCCCGCAGCGCCAGCGGCGCCAGCACGGCCGAGCCCAGGAACGGCGACGGCGCGGCGGCCGCGCCCAGGGCCTCGGCGGCCAGCGCCGCCTCCACGAGCCCGAGCCCCAGGCCGCCGTGCTCCTCGGGGATCAGCAGGCCCGGCAGGCCCATGTCGGCCAGGCCCCGCCAGATGTCGGCGCAGTCGCCGCCCTCGGCATAGGCGCGCACGCGCTCCAGCGGGGCGAGCTCGGCCAGCGCCTTGCCCACGCTCGCCTGCAGCATCCGCTGGTCGTCGGAAAGGGCGAAGCGCATCACGCCACCGCCTTCGGTTCGCGCGGCATGCCGAGGCCCCGTTCGCTGATGATGTTCTTCTGGATCTGGGCCGTGCCGCCGCCGATGATCAGGCCGAGGTCGAACATGTAGTTCCGCTGCCAGCCGCCCCGCGCCCGCAGGTGCGGCCCGTCGTGGTAGAGGATCCCGAGTTCGCCCAGGGCGTCGATCGCCAGCGCCGCCACCTGGTGGTTCAATTCGCAACCCTGCAGCTTGACGATCAACCGGGCGAGGCCCGCCGTCTCGTCGGTCAGGATCCGCAAGCCGTTGAACTTCATGGCGAACACCCGCGCCTGCAGCTGCATCAGCCGGTCGCGGAACAGCGGATTGTCGATGAGCGTCTGGCCGTCGACCGTCTCCTCCCGCATCAGCTGGACAAGGGCGTTCAGCCGGGCCTCGGTGGCGTTCGGATCGCCCAGCATGCCGCGCTCGTGCTTGAGCGTGGTGTTGGCCACGAACCAGCCGCGCCCGCGGCCGCCGACCACGTTCGCCTGCGGCACGCGCACGTCGGTGAAGAATACCTCGTTGAACTCGGCGTGGCCGGTCATGGTGACCAGCGGCCGGACCTCGATGCCCGGCGTGTCCATGCGGATCAGGACGTAGCTGATGCCCTCGTGCTTGGCGGCCTGCGGCTCCGTGCGCACCAGGCAGAACATCATCTGGGCCTGCTGGGCGGTGCTGGTCCAAATCTTCGAGCCGGAGATGACGAAGTCGTCGCCGTCCTCCACCGCCTTGGTCTGCAGGTTGGCGAGGTCGGATCCCGCGCCCGGCTCGGAATAGCCCTGGCACCAGATCACCTCGCCGCGAAGGGTGGGGCCGATCCAGCGCCGCTTCTGCTCCTCCGAGCCCACCTCCAGCAGGGTCGGGACCAGCATGGAGACACCCTGGTTGGCGATGCCGCGCGGCGCGCCGGCGCGGATGAATTCCTCCGCGATGATGCGGCCCTTCAGGATGTCCGGCTCGGCGCCATAGCCGCCGTACTCGCGGGGGATCGTGCGGGCCGCGTAGCCGTGCTCGATCAGCAGCCGCTGCCAGGCCAGCGGGTCGCGCGCCTGGCCGGCCTCGTACTCGCCGCGGCGGGCCTCCAGGAAGGCGCGCACCTCGTCGCGGAAGGCGGCCAGCTCGGGCGTGAGCGTCAGATCCATCTCGTCCTCCTGGTCGGAGCTTGAGCCGGTTCCGCGGGAACCTGCAACGGCGCCCCCACGTCACACACGCAACCGAAGCCGTTCGGCTATGTTGGATGTCCGACGGAGGTGTCCGATGCGCAGTCTCCCCCTGGCCGCCCTGGCGGCGGCCCTTTCGCTGACCGCCTGCTCGACCGGATCGCCCGACCCGTTCGTGGGCTTCGGGCCGAACCCGCCCCTGCCCGCGCCGCAGAAGAGCCTGATCCCCATCGTCGGCACGCCGAAGGCGGTGGGCTGGCCCGCCGGCGCGGCGCCAAAGGCGCCGCCGGGCTTCGTCGTCACCCGCTACGGCGAGGGGATCGACCACCCGCGCTGGCTGCACGTCCTGCCCAACGGCGACGTCCTGGTCGCCCAGTCCTCGTCCGAGCCGCACCCGGTGAAGGGCATCCGCGACTGGATCCAGCAGGAGCTCATGAAGCGCGTGGGCTCGGTCCAGAAGAGCCCCAACCGGATCACCCTGCTGCGCGACGCCGACGGTGACGGCGTGGCCGAGGTGAAGACCACCTTCGCCCAGGGCCTGAAGCGGCCCTTCGGCATGGCCCTGGCCGGCGGCCACCTCTACGTCGCCAACGACGACGCCGTGGTGCGCTTCCCCTACACGGATGGCCAGACCCAGGCCTCCGGAACCGGCGAGAAGGTTTTTGACCTGCCCGGCCAGCCCATCAACCACCACTGGACCAAGAGCCTGATCGCCAGCCCCGACGGGACGAGGCTCTACGCCACCGTCGGCTCCAACTCGAACATCGGCGAGAACGGCATGGAGGTGGAGGAAGGCCGCGCCGCCATCTGGGAATACAACATCGCCGGCCGCGGCCTGCGCCTCTACGCCACCGGCCTGCGCAACCCCAACGGGATGGGCTTCGAGCCGGTGACGGGCCAGCTCTGGACGGCCGTCAACGAGCGCGACGAGATCGGCAACGACCTCGTGCCGGACTACATGACCTCGGTGAGGGACGGCGGCTTCTACGGCTGGCCCTACAGCTACTACGGCCAGAACGTGGACGCCCGGGTTAAGCCGGCGCGGCCGGATCTCGTGGCCAAGGCGATCGCACCCGATTACGGGCTCGGCCCCCACACCGCCTCGCTGGGCCTGACCTTCTACACCGCCCAGGCCTTCCCGCCCGCCTACCGCGGCGGCGCCTTCGTGGGCCAGCACGGCTCGTGGAACCGGCGGCCGCTCAACGGCTACCGGGTGGTCTTCATCCCCTTCGCCGGCGGTCGGCCGCAGATGCCGCCGCAGCTCTTCCTGACCGGCTTCCTCAACGAGAAGAAGCAGATCATGGGCCGGCCCGTCGGGGTGGCGGTGGACAGCGGCGGCGCCCTCCTGGTCGCCGACGACGTGGGCGACATCGTCTGGCGCGTCGCGCCAGGCTGACGTCGGGACGCGCCTTGACCGCGAGGCGCAAGGCAGGCGATGACCTCAACCGGAGCGCGGCCTTTCCCGGGTTTCGCGCACGAGGTTTCCCTGCGTGATCCGTCGCCTTAGCGAGATTGACCTGCCCCGACGCCTGGAGAGCTGGGCGCCGCGGCTGGCTACGGAGCTCACGGTGGCGGCGCTGACCATCGGCGCGGCGATGAGCCTCCGGGGCCTGATCGAGAGCTGGACACCGGGCGTCGTGCCCTTCGCCCTCTCCTTCCCGGCGGTGCTGATCACCACCCTGCTGGCCGGCTGGCGGGCCGGGACCGCCGCCCTGGTCTTCGGCGGCATCGCCACCTGGTACCTGTTCATGGAGCCCCGCTTCAGCTTCGCCCTGACAGCGGTCGGCGCGGTGAACCTGGCGCTCTACGCCTTCGCGGCCGCGAGCGTCGTGGTGTTCGCCGACGCCTATCGGGGCTCGGCGCTGCGCTACGCCCGGGAGAGCGAGCAGCAGCTGCGGGAGCGCGAGGCCCTGCTGGCGGCGCTGCGCGAGTCGCAGGCGCGCCTGGACCTCGCCACCTCGGCCGGCGGCGTCGGCGTCTGGGACTGGCGGCTGACCAGCAACGAGATGATCTATTCCGCGGAGGCCAAGGCGATCTGCGGCTTCCCGCCCGACCAGCCCGTCACCTTCGAGCAGGTCCGGGCCATCATCCACCCTGACGACGCGCCACGGACCGCCGCCCAGCGGGAGCGGGCGCTGGACCCCGCGAGCCGCGACGAGGCGCCCTACGAATACCGGATCATCACCCCGGGCGGCGAAGAGCGCTGGGTGCTGGCCCGCGGCCGGGCCGTGTTCCACGAGCGCGACGGGCGGATGGTCGCCACCCGCTACGTCGGCACCCTGCAGGACATCACGGCGCGCAAGCGGGCCGAGGAGGGCCTGGCGGCATCGGAAGCCCGGCTGCGGCTGGCGGTGGAGGCCGGGCGCATGGCCGTCTGGCAGATCGACGCGGCCACCGGCGCCATCGCCCACAGCCCGGAGCTCAACCGGATGCTGGGCCTGCCGCCCGACGCCCGACCGACGGTCGAGGAGATCAACGCCCGCTATCTCCCCGGCGAGTTCGAGCGCATGCGCGGCGCCGCCCAGGCGGCGCTGGCCCGCGGGGAACGGTTCTTCGAGGCCGAGTACCAGTACCGCTGGCCGAGCGGCGAGGTCCGCTGGCTCTTGATCCGCGCCGAGTTCCTGCTGGCCCCCAACGGCCAGCCCCGCAGCGCCATCGGCGTGCTGATGGACGTCACCAGCCGCAAACAGGCGGAGGAGCGGCTGAAGCTCCTGGCCCGCGAGGTCGACCACCGGGCCAACAACCTGCTGGCCGTGGTGCAGGGCACGGTCACGCTCAGCAAGGCGGAGGACGTGGCGGCGCTGAAGGAGGTGATCGTGGGCCGGGTCAACGCCCTGGCCCGGGCCCACCAGCTGCTCGCCGAGGCGCGGTGGGAAGGCGCTGACCTGCGACGCCTGGTGGAGGAGGAGCTGCTGGCCTTCAGCCTGGGCGAGGCCGCGCGGGTCAGCATCGAGGGCGATGAGCTCGCCCTGCCCCCCGCCGCGGCGCAGTCGATCGCCATGGCCCTGCACGAACTGGCCACCAACGCCGCCAAGTACGGCGCCCTCTCGACCGCCACGGGCCGGGTCAGCGTCGCCTGGACCCGATCCCCGGATGGGCGCCTGCTGATCCGGTGGACCGAGACGGGGGGACCGCCGGTCCGCAAGCCCACCCGTCGCGGCCTCGGCACCAGCATGCTGGCCCGCGCCCTGGAGGGGCCGTTGATGGGCGAGACCCGCATGGACTGGCGGCCGGGCGGGCTGGTCTGCGAGCTGGAGCTGCCGCTCGCGCCGGAGACGCTGCCGGCGCCCGCCGAGCCTAGCCCATCTTGAAGACGCACACCTTGTTGCCGTCTGGGTCGCGGAAGTAGGCCCCGTAGAAGTTGTCGGTGCGCGGGCCGGGCGCGCCCTCGCAGGTCCCGCCGTTGGCCAGCGCAGCCGCGTGGGCCTCGGCCACCGCCTCGCGGGACGGGGCCGGCAGGCCGAACATGCTGCCGTTGCCGGCGGTGGCCGACTGTTCGTCGTAAGGCTTGCAGATCGCCAGCATGCCGGGGCCGGCGCCCCCGTAGAACTGCATGCGGTCGCCCATGGCGAAGGTCCGACGCCCGCCCAGCGGCGCGAGCACCTTGTCGTAGAAGCCCTTGGCGCGCTCGAGGTCGTTAGCGCCGATGGTCGCGTAGCCGATCATGGAAGTCCCCTCCTGGTTTGGCGTCAGAGTAGGCCGGTTGACGTGCGGGGCGCCAAGCACGCTTGCGCCGCGTCGCCGCGGGGCCTCAACTGTCCGGACGGGGACGTTTCGGGGGAGCAACGCGATGCTGGGCAGGACCTTGGGCGTGACCGCCCTCCTCGCGAGCCTGCTGGCCGGGCCGGCGCAGGCCCAGGAGAGCACCGCCGTCCGCCGCGAGGCCGCCGCCGTGGCGGGGCTGCGCGAGCCCGCCGAGATCCTCGTCGATCGCTGGGGCGTGCCGCACATCTACGCCAGGAGCGCCCGCGACGCCTTTTTCCTGCAGGGCTGGAACGCCGCCCGGGACCGGCTCTGGCAGATCGACCTGTGGCGCAAGCGCGGTCTCGGCCGCCTCGCCGCCAGCTTCGGCCCCGCCTATGTGGAACAGGACCGCGCCGCCCGCCTCTTCCTCTACCGCGGCGACATGGCCGCCGAATGGGCGGCCTACGACCCTGCCGGGCGCGAGGCGGTGGAGGCCTTCGCCGCCGGCGTGAACGCCTATGTGGCCGAGGTGCAGGCGGGCGCGCGGCCCATGCCGGTGGAGTTCCGGCTCACCGACAGCCGGCCCGAGGCCTGGGCCGCCGAGGACATCCTGCGCATCCGCAGCCACGCCCTGGTCTCCAACGCGCCGTCGGAGGCCGCGCGGGCGCGCACGGTCTGCGCGGGCGGGCTCGCCGCCGACGCCATCCGCCGCCGGCTGGAGCCGGCGCACACGCCGGTCGTCCCCAAGGGCCTCGATCCCTGCGACGTGCCCGCCGACGTGCTGAAGGACTATACGCTGGGCACGGCGCCGGTGAGCTTCGAGGCCCTGGCCGGAGCGAAGACCGCCCGAGCCCACGGCGACGCCGAGCTCGCCCAGTTCCTGGCGGCGGCCGAGGCCGAGGGCTCGAACAACTGGGTGATCGCCCCCTCCCGCACCGCCACCGGCCGGCCGATCCTGGCCAACGACCCTCACCGGCCGATGGGCGCGCCGTCGCTGCGCTACATCGCCCACCTGGACGCGCCGGGGCTGTCGATCATCGGGGCGGGGGAGCCCGCCCTGCCCGGCGTCTCCTTCGGCCACAACGGCCGCACGGCCTTCGGCCTGACCATCTTCTACATCGACCAGGAGGACCTCTACGCCTACGAGACCCGCGGCGACGCCTACCGCTACAAGGGCGGCTGGGAGCCGATGCGCACGGTGCGCGAAACCGTCGAGGTGAAGGGCGAGGCGCCGCGCGAGGTGACGCTGCGGTTCACCCGCCATGGCCCGGTGCTCTGGCACGACCCCGCGAAGGGCCGGGCGTTCGCGCTGCGCACGGTCTGGAACGAGCCGGGCCTGGCCGGCTATTTCGGATCCTCGCGCATGTGGCGGGCCCAGTCGTGGGAGGACTTCCAGACCGCCCGCAACCGCTGGGGCGCGCCGCCGCTGAACCTGGTTTACGCCGACACCTCCGGCGAGATCGGCTGGTCCGCGGCCGGCCGCACGCCGGTGCGCCCCAACTGGGACGGCCTGATGCCGGTGCCGGGCGACGGCCGCTACGAGTGGGCGGGCTTCCTGGCGGACGGCGGCTTGCCCGCCGTGCGCAATCCGAAGGACGGCGTCTTCGGCACCGCCAACGAGATGAACATCCCCGCCGAGCCCGCCTATCCGCGGGCGCAGCGCAAGCTGGGCTTCGAGTGGGCGGACCGCACCCGCTCGGCCCGCATCAAGGAGGTGCTGGCCGCCACGCCGAAGGCGACGCTCGCCGACTCCATGGCCCTGCAGACCGACAGCGTCAGCGCCCAGGCCCGGCGCGGGATCGCCCTCGTCGCGCCGCTGCAGTCCACGGACCCGGAGGTCGCCCGCGCGCTGGCCCTGCTGAAGGCCTGGGACGCCGACGAGGCGCTCGATAGCCCCGCTGCGGCGATTTACGAGACCTGGGCCGGCAAGCACCTCGGTCCCGCCGTGGCCGCAGCGGCCACCCCGGCAGCCGCCCGACCGCTGATCGGCGCCGGCGCGCCCGACCCGCTGTTCCTGTGGCTGGAGGGCCAGCCGCCCGCCGTACGCGATCCCATCCTCCTGGCCAGCCTGCGCGCCGCGGTGGACGAGCTGAAGGGCCGGCTCGGGCCCGACATGGCGACCTGGAGCTGGGGACGCCTGCACCACGCCCGCTTCGAGCCCGCCGTGGCGGTGCTCGCCGACCGCCAACTCGCCGAGCAGATGAGCGTCGGGCCGCTGCAGGTCCCGGGCTCGTCCTCGACGCCGCGGGCCGCCACCTGGCGCGCCTCGGACTTCCGCCAGACCGCGGGCGCCTCTGTGCGGCTCGTGCTCGACGTGGGCGCCTGGGACAACTCCGTGGCCGTGAACGCGCCCGGTCAGTCGGGCGACCCGTTCAGCCCACACTACCGCGACCTGTTCCCCCTGTGGGCGGCCGGGAGCTATTTCCCGCTCCGGTTCACCCGGCCGGCCGTGGAGCGCGACACCGAGGCGGTGCTGACGCTGACGCCCGAGCCCTAGCCGAACACCTTGCGGACGCGCAGGTAGAGGCTGCCGCCCCACTCCAGGTCGCGGACGTCGATGAAGTTCAGGCGGCTGGGATCGCGCACGCCGCGATAGACCTCGCGGATGCGCTTCACGTTGCGCATCGAGGCGCCCTGGGCCTCCAGCCGGATGATCCAGTCGGGCCTGGGCTTGTACTCGCCGTAGACCACCACCCAGGTGGACTGCTTCTTGGTCTCCACCTCGGAGAGGCGGTAGGCCCGCTCGCGGAAGCCGCCCGAGGCGTCGATTCCCCAGGTGGACTTCCAAGCCGGCAGGTCCTGGCTGAAATGCGCCTCCCAGTCGACCGGGTGGACGAGGCTGATCTCGCGCTCTTCTCCGGTCACGGGGTCGGTGACCTCGGTCCGCCGCCAGGTGGCCTGGGCCTTGAACTGGGCGGCGCGGATGAAGATGCGGTCGAGCGGCAGGGTGAGGCTGGCCTGCAGCTCGTCCTTCGTCCCCTTGCCGATGTTCTCTGGCCGGTCGGCGACCGGAAGGCCGGTCACCGGGTCGAGGATGATCTCGCCGCGCCGCGGGCCCTCGTCGAAGCGGGCGGGCCCGCGGTCCACCGTGTCGCGGATCTCGTAGTGTCGGGCGGTCAGCACGACCGCGGCGCTACCCAGGAAGCGGCGCTCGTAGGCGGCCTCGGCGACCCAGGCCTGCTGCGGCTTCAGGTTGGGGTTGCCGGCCACGATCACGCCGAGCGACCCCACGCTCTGGGAAGCGACGAAGTCGTCGAAGTTGAGCTGCCCCACCTCCCGCTCGATCCGCGCGCGCACCTGGGTGGCGGCGTCCGGCGCCCAGGTCATGGCCAGGCGCGGCTTGGTGTAGGTGAGCGTCTTCTCCAGGCTGAGATCGCCCTCCGTGGTGACCGTGGAGCCCTCCTGCCGCACGCCGGCCTCCAGGGTCAGGCGCGGGTTCGGCCGCCAGGTTCCGCGCGCGAACACCTCGCCGCGGGTCTCCTCCACCTGGACGTTGGCCGCGGGGATGAAGACGGCGCGGCCGTTGACGGCGAGATCGGTCTCGCTGTCGAGGCGGTTCAGCGCGCCCTCGATCCCCGCCTCCAGCGAGAGCTCGGGACTGTGCCGCAGCCGGAAATGCAGGCGGCCCACCGTCTCGGTGGTCTCCTTCTCGAGCCGGAAGTCGCGGACCAGGCCGGGCGCCTCGAAGTGCACCGTCGTGCGGTTGTTGTTCCACTGCTGGAAGGCCACCGCCTCCACCGACAACGCGGCGGTGATCGTGCGGCTGTAGCGGCCGCCGAGCTCCGCCTGCAGGCGCTTGATGTTGTCGTACTCGTATTCCAGCCCGCCGCCGCGGATGCGGTCGTAGATCTCCACGCTGGCCGGCGTCAGCATGAAGGCGCCGTTGAACCGGGCGCGCCCGCCGGCGAAGGGGGTCTCGTAGGCGCCGGTCGTCCACTGCCGCAGGCCATGGCCGTCGGCGTCCACGTCGGAGCGGAGGATCACCCGGCCGTCGGGCCCATAGCGGGTGCGGATCCCGTCCCCGAGGTCGTCGCTGGGGCCGCGGCCATACACCTGGGCAAGCTCGCCCGAGCGGCCGCCTGCCCAGCGCCACTGGGCCTCGGCGCGGATGCCGGTGAGCGTGCGGCCGTCGTAGACGAAGTAGGAGCCCGGCATCACCGCGCCGCGGAAGCCGCCCGTCTGCTTGCGCACGACGTTGGCCATCACCGTGCGGCCTTCCATGTCGATGCCCGGCGCGCCGCCGCGGATCACCTCCACCCGTTCCACAGCGCCGGCGGGGATGCGCTTGAGGATCTCGTCCAGCGGGTCGTTCTTGGAGACCGGCGGCGCGCCGTCGATCAGCACATTGCCCCCCGAGCCCGCCAGCCCGCGCACCGTCTGGCCCTTGTCGAAGGTGAAGCCCGGCAAGCGCACGACCATGTCGTAGGCGTTGACCGGCGCGGCCTCGGCGAAGAAGGCCGGCGGATAGGCGATGACCCCGCGTTCCGGCGCCGCCGGCGGCTGCACCGCCACGGCTTCCTGCGCCGCCGCCGGCTGCGCGGCCGCGGCGATCATGATCCAGGAGCTCATGGACGGCCCCCTCCCCGACATCCGATATGGCGGGGTTCGCAGGCCTCAGGAAGCGTCGTTCCGTCGATCCCGGGATTTCGAAGAAACGGTGCGGCTTTCGCGTAACACGGTCCGCCCCGCGCGTTCAGACGCGGCCGGTCACCGGGACCAGGGCGCCCGTCACCGCCCGGGCCTCTTCACTGGCCAGGAACAGGATCACCGCGGCCAGGTCATCGGGCGCGACCCACGTGGAGACGTCGGCCTTGGGCATGTCGGCGCGGTTGGCCGGCGTGTCGATGATCGAGGGCAGGACGGCGTTCACGGTCACGCCGTCGTCCTTGAGTTCGTCGGCGAGCGCCTGGGTCAGGCTGTGCACGCCGGCCTTGGCGGCGGCGTAGGCGCCCATGCCGAGCCCCGCCTTCAGGGCGGCGTTGGAGCCGACGTTGACGATCCGGCCCGCGGCGCTGCGCTTCAGGTGCGGGATGGCCGACCGCGACGCGTTCGACGCCGTCAGCACATTCAGGCGGTAGAGCGCGTACCAGCTCTCCATGGAGCCGCCGGCCAGCGTCTCCCACTTGAAGCCGCCGGCGATGTTGAGGAGCGCGTCGAGCCCGCCGAACCGCTCGGCCACGGCGTCGATGGCCGCGCCCGCGGCGTTGGCGGCGGTGAGGTCCACGCCCGCCTGCACCAGGACGTCGCCGCCCGACGGCAGGCCCGCGGGCGCGTCCGCCGCATAGTCGATCAGCGCCAGGCGATGGCCCTGCGCCGCGGCCGCCCGGGCGAGCGCCGAGCCGAGGACGCCGAACGCGCCCGTGATCGCGAAAACCCGTCCAGCCACAATACTCACCCCGTCATGGCCGGGCTTGTCCCGGCCATCCATGAACACCGCATTTCGGGACCGGACTGCAAGCGTCCGTGTTCATGGATCCCCGGCACGCGGCCGGGGATGACGAGCATGAGGTGGAACTACAGCCGCTCGACGATGGTGACGTTGGCCAGGCCGCCGCCTTCGCACATCGTCTGCAGGCCGTACTTCTTGTTCCGGTTCTTCAGGGCGTAGAGCAGCGTGGTCATCAGCTTGGTGCCGGAGGCGCCGAGCGGGTGGCCGAGCGCGATGGCGCCGCCGTTGACGTTCAGGCGGTCCGGGTCGGCGCCCAGCTTCTGCAGGAAGGCGACCGGCACCGAGGCGAAGGCCTCGTTGACCTCGAACAGGTCGATGTCGTCGATCGACATGCCGGCCCGCTTCAGCGCCCGCTCGGTGGCGGGCAGCGGGGCTTCCAGCATGATGACCGGGTCGTGGCCCAGCACCGACAGGTGATGGATGCGGGCCATCGGCGTCAGGTTGTGCTCCTTCAGCGCCTTCTCCGAGACGACCATCACGCCCGAGGCGCCGTCGCAGATCTGGCTGGAGGTGGCCGCGGTGATCCGGCCGCCTTCCTTGAGCAGCTTCACGCCGCGCATGCCTTCCAGGCTGGCGTCGTAGCGGATGCCCTCATCACTGTCGTGACGCAGCGAATTGCCCTCGGCGTCCTTGCCGTCGATGGCGACGATCTCTTCCTTGAACGCCCCGCCCTGGGTCGCGGCGATGGCGCGCTGGTGGGACAGGTAGCCGTATTCGTCGAGCTGGTCCTTGGTCAGGCCGTACTTCTCGGCGACCATCTCGGCGCCCATGAACTGGCTGAACTGGATGTTCGGATAGCGCTCCTCCATCCGCGGGCTCTTCGGCACGCCGAAGCCTTCCTTGGCCGGCAGGGCGACCGAGAGGCCCATGGGCACGCGCGTCATGCTCTCCACGCCCGAGGCGATCACCACGTCCATGGTGCCGCTCATCACGGCCTGGGCGGCGAACTGCAGGGCCTGCTGGGAGGAGCCGCACTGGCGGTCCACCGAGGTGGCCGGGACGCTTTCCGGCAGTTTGGAGGCCAGCACCGCGTTGCGGGCGATGTTGGTGGACTGCTCGCCCACCTGCATGACGCAGCCCATGACCACGTCCTCGACGGCCGCCGGGTCGACGCCCGTGCGGTCGATCAGCTCGTTCAGGACCACGGCGCCCAGGTCGGCCGGGTGCCATTCCCGAAGACGGCCGCCCTTGCGCCCGCCGGCGGTGCGCGTCGCAGCAACGATATAGGCCTCGGCCATGTCTCTAGCTCCTCGAAATCCGTGCGCGTTCAGCGCGTCGAAACAACTGTATGAGGGCGCCGCTGCGTAAGAAAAGGGGGGCGGGTGACGGACACGTCAACCTTCCGCGGAGTTGACCGCGTCGGCGGATCACGCACCATCCGGACATGGTCCGCACCGTCGTCCTCTGGGCCCTCGTGCTCGCCCTCGGCGCCTTCGCCCTGCAGTGGCTGGAGTACCAATACCTAGCCCGCGCCTTCTCGCAGGAGATCTATGTGGCGGTGATCGGCGCGGCCTTCGCCGTGGGCGGGGTCTGGGTCGGCTGGAGGCTCTCGGCGCGGCGCGCGCCGGCCCCGTTTTCGCGCAACGACGCGGCCCTGGCGGCGCTCGGCCTCACCGGGCAGGAGATCCGGGTGCTTGAGCGGCTCGCCGCCGGCCAGTCCAACAAGGAGATCGCCCGCACGCTCGGCCTCTCGCCCAACACCGTGAAGACCCACGTCGCCAACCTGTTCGCCAAGCTGGAGGTCAGCCGCCGGACCCAGGCCATCAGCAAGGCGCGCGACCTGCACCTGATCGCCTGAGCCGGACAGGCGAGACGGACGAATTCACCCTTTCGGGCGATACCGCCGCGGCGGGCCGCGGGCCAGGCTCCGGGCTCTGTCCAACCTGCCATCGCAAGGAACGAACCGCATGTCCCGCATCATCCTGACCTACGGCCTCATCTCGGGCCTCGTGATCATCACCGGCATCATCGGGACCATCGTGCTGGCCGGCGACGAGCCGCACGGCAACGTCTGGCTGGGCTACCTGATCATGCTCGTCGCCCTGTCCTCGATCCTGGTGGGGGTGAAGCAGCATCGCGACCAGGCGCTCGGCGGGGTGATCCGGTTCCGCACCGCGCTGGGCGTGGGCCTCGGCATCGCCGTGATCGCCGCGCTCGCCTACATCGTCGTGTGGGAGGCCTACCTTGCGCTCACCGACTACGGCTTCATGGACCAGTACATCGCCCACACCCTGGAGGCGAAGCGCGCCGCCGGCGTCACCGGCGCCGCCTACCAGCAGGCGCTCGCCGAGGCCGAGACCATGCGCCGGCAGTACGCCAACCCGCTGTTCCGCGTGCCGATCACCTTCGCCGAGATCTTTCCGGTGGGGCTGCTGATCGCCCTTGTCAGCGCCGCCCTGCTGCGCAACCCGCGCTTCCTGCCGGCGCGGTCACGGCCGACCGCGGCCTAGGCCTCGGCGAAGGTCCTGAGGAGGATGCGCTCCAGCCACTCGGCGTCCACGGCGTCGAAGGCGGCGGGGCGCTCCGAATCCACGTCGAAGACGGCGATCAGCCGGCCCTGGGCGTCCACCACCGGGACCACGATCTCGCTGGCCGAGCGGCTGTCGCAGGCGATGTGGCCCGGAAAGGCGTGGACGTCCTCCACCACCTGGGTCTGCCGCGTCCGCGCCGCCGTCCCGCAGACGCCCCGGCCGAAGGCGATGCGCAGGCAGCCGAGCGTCCCCTGGTAGGGCCCCACCACCAGCTCGTCCGGCTTGTCGGGATCGACCACGTAGAAGCCGGTCCAGAAGTAGTCGTCGAAGCTGTTGGCCAGCATGGAGGCGACGGTCGCCATGCGCGCGGTCAGGTTGGGCTCGCCGTCCAGGACGGCGGCGATCTCCTCGGCGACGGCGGCGTAGCGCTCGGCCTTCGCTGCGGGGAGGGTCTTGTCGTTGAAGGCTTCGGCCATGGCGGGGGTCTTTAGCCGCCGCGGCCGGCCGGGTCACGCCGCCTTCTTGGCCCGGGCGATCTTCTGCTTCACCACCGCTGAGAGGTGGCTGACCAGCTTGGCGGCCTCCTTGGACTCCTCGGGCGGGGTCTCCAGGATGGTGCCGATCGCCTTGAAATGGATGTCCAGCACCTTCGGGTCGCACTGGTCGGGACCGCCAAGCGCATCCACGTACTCGATCAGCAGGTTCGAGGCCCGCTCCACCATGGCGTCGCGCACCTGGCGGGCGCGGAAGCTGGTGTGCTGCATGACCCGGTAGGTCATCTTCAGGGTCTCGCGGTCGACCCCGCCGCGCACCTGGATGAGGCGGCGCAGGGCCTCCAGCTCGACGCTGATGGTCTCGCGGGTCGAGGACCGCTCGACGGCGTCCACCACCTCCTCGGGATCGCTCATCCGCCGCATCGGGCCCGAGTAGCTCAGCTCCACCCGGCGGCGGCGGTCGGGACCGATGTAGGACTCGCTGACGATGAACGGCCTGGGCTTGGTGAGCACCAGCTGGATGCGCGAGAGCAGGGCCGCGGGCGTGAACGGCTTGATGACGAACTCGTTGACCCCGGCCCGGCGGGCTTCCTCCACCTCGCGCTGGCTGCGGTGGGCGGTGACGATGACGACCGGCACCTCCGGGTTGGGCACGCGGCGGTCGGGCGTGACGGCGGCCCGGCGGATCGAGCGGGTCAGCTCCAGCCCCCCCATCACCGGCATGTTCCAGTCGGAGAAGATGATGTCCGGGTCCCAGCGGGCCAGCATCTGGCGCGCGCGCAGGCCGTCCTCGGCCATCTCCACGGCGCCCACCCCGCCGGCGCGCAGGACGTCGCCGATCAGCCGCTGAACATTGGCGTTGTCGTCGACGATCAGCACCTTGAGCGCCGACAAATCGTCGGGGCGCAGGCTGGCGCTGGGCAACGAACGGCGGGGCATGGGTCACTCTCGAAGATCAACCACGGAGATTGACGCATCGCGGTTAGGAAGCCGTTTATACGGGCACGGATTTTTTGTCGCAGGTGGGGTCTTCCATGCGTCTCGGACTGTTCATTTCCGCCGCCCTGGCGGCGGCGGCCGTCGTGTCTGCGCCGGTCGCAGCGCAGGTCGCCGACGGCCCTTCGCGCACCTTCACGGCGCGCGACCTCTTCGGCCTGCGCACGGCGGGCGATCCACAGGTGCGGCCGGACGGCGGCGCCATCGCCTATGTGCGCACCACCTACGACATCATGACCGACGCCGGCCGGCGCTCGATCTGGCTGGTCGATCCCGTCACCGCCGCGCAGTCGCCGCTGGTGGCCGAAGACAGCTCCAGCATGACGCCCCGGTGGTCGCCGGACGGTTCGCGCCTGGCCTATGTGGTGGCCGTCCCCGGCGGGCCGCCGCAGCTCCACGTGCGCTGGATGGCGTCGGGCCGCTCGGCGCGCGTGGCGACGCTGGAGCAGGCGCCCAACGACATCGCCTGGTCGCCGGACGGGCGGACGCTGGCCTTCACCATGCTCACGCCGGACGAGCCGCGCCCGCTCGGCCCGCCCCTGCGCAAGCCGGAGGGCGCCAAGTGGGCCGAGCCCCTGCAGGTGATCGACCGGATCACCTACCGGGCGGACGGCCAGGGCTACCTGAAGCCGGGCTACCGGCACATCTTCGTGGTCAGCGCCGACGGCGGCTCGCCCCGCCAGATCACCTTCGGCAAGTTCGACAACGGCGGCCCGATCAGCTTCGCCGCCGATGGCCGCAGCGTGCTGTTCGCCACCAACCGCGCCGACAACTGGGAGCGCGACCCGCAGGAGAGCGAGCTCTACCGGGTCTCGATCACCGACGGGACCCTGACCCGCCTCACCAACCGCGTGGGGCCGGACTTCGCCCCGGCCGTCTCACCCGACGGCTCGAAGATCGCCTACATCGGCTACGACGATCAGCGCCGTCGCGGTTACGAGAACCAGCGGCTCCACGTCATGGACCGCGACGGCGGCAACGTGCGGGTGCTGACCGCCGGGCTCGACCGCAGCGTGGGCGACCCCCAGTGGTCGCCGGACGGCCGCGCGGTCTACGTCTCCTACGACGACAAGGGCGTCACCAAGGTGGCCCGCGTGGGGCTGGACGGCCGGATGGAGACGGTGGCCACCGGAGTCGGCGGCGCCTCCCTCGACCGGCCGTACTCGGGCGGACAGTTCTCCGTCGGCCGAGGGGGCGTCGTGGCCTTCACCCAGAGCACGCCCGAGCAGCCCGCCGAAGTGGCCGTGGCGCGCGGCGGCAAGACCCAGCGCCTGACCCGGCTCAATGACGACCTGTTCGCCGGCAAGACCCTGGCCCGCGTCGAGCACCTGCCGACGGTCAGCTCGCACGACCGCAAGCCGATCGACGCCTGGATCGCCCTGCCCCCGAACTTCGACCCGTCGAAGAAATATCCGCTGATCCTGGAGATCCACGGCGGGCCGTTCGCGGCCTATGGCCCGAGCTTCTCCACCGACGTCCAGCTCTACGCCCAGGCGGGCTATGTGGTGGTCTATTCCAACCCGCGCGGCTCCACCTCCTACGGCGAGGCCTTCGCCAACGAGATCGACCGCAACTATCCCAGCCACGATTACGACGACCTGATGAGCGTCGTGGATGCGGCCATCGCCAAGGGTTACGTGGACCCGCAGCGGCTCTATGTCACCGGCGGCTCCGGCGGCGGGGCGCTGACCGCCTGGATCGTCGGCAAGACCGACCGCTTCCGGGCCGCCGCCACCCAGAAGCCGGTGATCAACTGGACGAGCCAGGTGCTGACCGTCGACGGCTACACCTTCATGGCCCAGTACTGGTTCGGGAAGATGCCGTGGGAGGACCCGCAGGGCTACTGGGCGCGCTCGCCGCTCAGCCTCGTGGGCAATGTCAGGACGCCGACCCTGGTGGTGGTCGGCGCCGAGGACTACCGCACCCCGCCCTCGGAGTCGGAACAGTACTTCCAGGCCCTGCAGCTGCGCGGCGTGCCGACCGCGCTCGTCCGGGTGCCCGGCGCGAGCCACGGCGGCCTGACCGCGCGGCCCTCGCAGTCGGCGGCCAAGGCCCAGGCGATCCTGGCCTGGTTCGAGCGGTACAGGTAGGCGGCGCCTAGGCCACCTGGGCGGCGGGGTCGCAGGCCCCGTCGCCGTCCTCGGTGGCGTCCACCAGGGCCTGGAACAGGGCCATGGCCTCGATCGGCTTGGCCACGTGGCCGTCCATCCCGGCGGCCAGGTACTGCTCCACCTGGTGCGACATGGCGTTGGCGGTGAGCGCAACGATGGGCGTGCGCGCCCGGCCGGTGGCCTTCTCCCGCTCGCGGATGCGGGCCGTGGCGGTGACGCCGTCCATGTCGGGCATCTGGATGTCCATGAGGATGACGTCCCAGTGGGCGCCCTCCCAGGCCGCCAGCGCCGCCTGCCCGCTCTCCACCACCACCGGCTCGACGCCCAGCTGGTGCAGCAGGGTCTTCAGAACCAGCTGGTTGACGGTGTTGTCCTCGGCCGCGAGGACCCGCAGGGCCAGGGCCGCGCGCTGGTTCGGCGGCGGCGGGGCGTATTCCGTGGCCGTCCGCGCCTCCCCCACCCGCTCCAGGGGCACGCGCAGGATGAACCGGGACCCCTTCCCGAGCTCGCTCTCCACCGCCATCTCGCCGCCCATGAGGTGGGCGAGCTCGTGGCAGATGGCGAGGCCGAGGCCCGTGCCGCCGAACTTCCGCGTCGTGGAGGAGTCGAGCTGGTCGAACTTGTCGAACAGCCGGGCCAGGCCCTCCTTCGAGATGCCGACGCCGGTGTCGGCGACGGCGACCTCCAGCAAGTCCCCGCGCCGTTCGGCGGTCACCCGCACCTCGCCGTGCTCGGTGAACTTCAGGGCGTTGGAGATCAGGTTGTAGAGGATCTGACGAAGGCGCGTGGGATCGCCCAGGTAGCGACCGCGCGCCGCGTCGATGTCGACGGCGAAGGAGAGCCCCTTCTTGTTGGCGAGCGCCGTGAACGCCGAGTGGGCGCCGCGCACCACTTCGCCCAGGTCGAACTCGATGGTCTCCAGCTCCAGCTTGCCCGCCTCGATCTTGGAGAGGTCCAGCACGTCGTTCAGGATGGCGAGCAGCGCCTCCCCCGACTGCTGGATGACCGACAGCCGCTCGCGCTGGATGGCGGTGAGCCGGTCGGCCGACATCGCCTGGGCCATGCCGAGCACGCCGTTCAGCGGCGTGCGGATCTCGTGGCTCATGGTGGCGAGGAAGGTGCTCTTGGCGGCGTTCGCGGCCTCGGCGGCCAGCTCGCCGGCCTCGGCCCGGGCGCGCGCCTGGCGCAGCGCGGTGCGGGAGCGGTCCAGCATCCGCCGCGACAGGTAGAAGAAGTTGGCGCAGCTCACCGCCGCGGCGAGGGCGGCCACCGCAGCCATCGGCGTGCGGGCGGTCAGCACCAGGTCCACGGCGATCCAGACCAGGACGCCCAGGTAGGGCGCCACCAGCAGGCGGAACAGCGGCAGGTTCGCGTAGTACTGGAGCAGGACGTAGGTGGCGCCGATGAAGGCGATGGACAGCGCGAAGGTGCCGGCCACCGCGTAGCCCGACTCCCACAGGGCGATGATCATCACGCACTGCACGGCGACGCCCAGGGCGGCGTTGACGTTCAGGCCCAGCCAGAGGCGGCGCGTGCGGGTTTCGTCGGTCGTCCGCTCCAGCGCCTCCATGAGGCTGATGTTGGCGAACAGCCCGGCCCACACGGCCAGGGCCCACAGGCCCGTCCACAGCGGGGAGACGTAGAACGCCGCCACCGCGATGACGGCGACGCTCGACAGGATGCGCGGCACCAGGTTGCGCGCCGAGGCGGCATAGAGGCTCAGGCCGCTGGACCCTTGGTCCGCCGGCGTCTCGGCAATCGGCTGCCCGGCGTCCTTGGATCGCTCCAACCGCCCCTCCCGTAACGTTGTTGTCTTTTTTTGGGAGAATGCCGTTAGCAGGTTAACCGTACGTCAAACGGCGCGCGGGCTCGACACCATCGGTCGAGCCCGCGTCATTCGACTCGGCTTGCAGTTGCCAGAGGGCCGGGGCGGGCCCCGGCCCCCCGGGGCGCCGTCAGTCGTCCTTGCGGCGGGTGGCGGCGAGCAGGCTGATCAAGGCGGCGGCAGCGGTGATCGCCGCGGCCGCGGTGGCGATCGGATGCTCCTTCACCTCGGTTACGGCGCGGTCGGCGAGCGCCTTGGCGCGCGGCTTGGCGACGGCGGCCAGCTGCTCCGCGGCGCGGGTGACCGCCTTGGCGGCCTTGGCGACCGCGTCCTCGGTCTCGCTGGTCGCGGACTCGGCGGCCTTCTTCAGCGCGTGGGCGACATCCTCGAGGGTGTCCTCGACGTCGTTGGCGATCTTCTTGGTCATCGACTTGGCCATGGGGGCTCCTGCGGTTGTTCCGCCAGATTGGCCCCGGCCCCGCGGCCGCCGCCTTGACCTTGGTCAACGGCCCAGCTCGCCGGCCAGGCGGCGAAGCAGGGCCTCGCGCGCGGCGTCCGAGCCGGCCTGCTCCAGCTGCTCGTCGAGGTCCAGCAGCAGGCGGGCGCGCAGGTTGTGCCAGTCGGGACTGGAGACCGCCGACGCCGACAGCCGATGCGGCTCCTCCACCGGGGCGGCGTCCTCGCGGCTGAGGCCGAACCGGCCGTCCAGCTCCGGGATGACGATCTGCTCGGGTGGGAAGCCTTCGCCGACCAGGCGCTCGCGCAGCGCCTCCAGCGCCTCAGGCTCTCCGTGCGCCAGGAACAGCTTGCCGCGCACGGGGCGGCGGGCCTTCGCCCACTCGGCCAGCCCGACCGCGTCGGCGTGCCCGGAATAGACGTCCATCGGCCGAATGCGGGCGCGGACCTCGATGTCGTCGCCCTGGATCTTCACCCGCCGCGCGCCGTCGACCAGCAGGCGTCCGAGCGTCCCCACCGCCTGATAGCCGGGGATCAGCACGGTGGCGCGGCGGTCCCACAGGTGGCGCTTCAGGTGCTTGCGGATGCGGCCCGCCTCGCACATGCCGCTGGCCGCCATGACGATGTGCCAGCCCGCCAGCTTCTCGAGCTGGTCGCTCTCCCAGGGCTCGCGCAGGAACTGCAGCCGGCCGCTCTCTCGCAGCCCCTCGAAGGGATTTCGGCCCGCCTGCCGGTTCCAGCCGCGCTTCTGGAACACCTCGGTCGCCTCGATGGCCAGCGGCGAGTCCAGGAAGATGTCGACAGGCGCCACGTCGCCCGTGTCGATCATGGTCAGCAGGTCCGCCAGCAGCTCCTGCGAGCGCTCCACCGCGAAGGCCGGGATCACCACCGGGCCGCCGGCGGCCCTCGCCTCGCGCAGCTCCTCGGCCAGCAGCCGGCGACGCGCCGCGGGATCGAGCGTCGGCCGCACCCGCGCGCCGTAGGTGGACTCCAGGATCACGTGGTCCACCCCGGCCGGTCCTTCCGGATCCGGCGCGTAGTCGCGGCCGCCCGGGCCGATGTCACCGGAGAACAGCAGGGTCACCGGCCCCTCTTCCGTGGCCACGCGCACCTCGATGGAGGCCCCGCCCAGGATGTGGCCGGCCTCCCAGTAGACGGCGGTGATCCCCGGGGCGACCTCGACCTCGCGTCCCAGCTTGGCCGGCTTGAAGAGCTCGAGGGTGCGCACCGCGTCGCGCGCGGTGTAGATCGGCTCCACGGGATCACGCCCCCGCCGCTCGTTGCGGCGGTTGAGCTGGCGCACCTCGCTCTCCTGGATGTCGCCCGCGTCGGGCAGCATGACCGCGCAGAGGTCGCGCGTCCCCGCCGTGGCGAAGATCGGACCGCGGAACCCGGCCCGCATCAGCTTCGGCAGCAAGCCCGAGTGGTCGATGTGCGCATGGGTGAGGAGGACGGCGTCCACATCCTTCGCCTCGAACGGGAACGGCTCGTAGTTCAACGCCTTCAGCGTCTTGGAGCCCTGGAACATGCCGCAGTCGACGAGCACCGTGGCCCGGTCGGTGCGCAGCCTTGCGCAGAAGCCCGTGACGCAGCCCGCCGCGCCGTGGAAAGTCAGGTCGAAGCTCATGAGCCCTCCGTGCGGCGCCGCTTGACGCCCGGCCCTGATCAGGATCAAAGCGCCCGACGGGCTCCTGCGCCATCTATTGCCCCGGAGACCGTCATGAAGCACGCCGTCATCTTCGCCCACCCCAAGCCCGACAGCTTCACCGCCGCCGTGGCCGAAACCTACGCGGAGGCGGCGCGCGCACTGGGGCACGAGGCCGTGGTGCGCGACCTCTACCGGATGGGCTTCGACCCCTGCCTCAAGGCCGAGGAGATCCCGACCGCCGAGGGCTACAAGGTCGCCGCCGACGTCGCCGCCGAGCGCGCCCTGCTGGATGACGCCGACGTGTTCGCCTTCGTCTACCCGTTCTGGTTCAACGCCCCGCCCGCCATCCTCAAGGGTTATGTAGACCGGGTGTTCGGCATGGGCTTCGGCTTCGAGCCGGCCGCCGGCGGCACCCAGGCCCTGCTCGACGGCCGCAAGATGATCAGCTTCAGCTCCTCGGGGGCTCCGGAGGACTGGGTGCGCGAAACCGGGGCGATGGCCGCCCTGCACACCCTGTTCGACAACCACCTGGCCGGAGTCTGCGGCCTCACCGTGGTCGACCACATCCACGTGGGCGGCATCGTTCCGGGGCTCACGCCGGAGTGGATGTCGCAGATCCTGGAGAACGTCCGCGGCACCGTCCGGCGCTGCTTCGCCGAGGCGGAATCGGCGCTTACGTAGAACTACTTAGGGGAACGACCCGAATATCGGGCGAAGGGGGCGCAGGGTACCTCATGGTCATCCTACGGAGTTGCCCCGATGACCCTTGCGTACCCCCTCGACGACCACCGCACCGAAGTCCCGGCGGCCGGCATCACCGAGCTGATGGATCGGGTGGGCGTGCGGATGACCTACGCCCGCAACGAGGAGATCTACGGCCAGGGTGACGACGTCGAATTCCTCTATCGCGTGGTCTCCGGGTCGGTGCGGACCATCCGCCTGACCAGCGACGGCCGCCGCCAGGTGGGCGACTTCTACTATCCGGGCGACCTGTTCGGCCTGGAGACCGGCCCGGACCACCGCTTCTCCGCCGAGGCGCTCACCGACTGCATCGTGCTGGTGGTGAAGCGCTCGTCGGTGCGCGCCGCCGCCGGCGACGCCGCCCTGGACCGCGCCATCCTGAGCGCCACCCACCGCGAGCTGGACCGGGCCCAGTCCCACCTCCTGCTGCTGGGCCGCAAGACCGCCCAGGAGAAGGTCGCCGCCTTCCTGCTGTCGCTGGCCGAGCGCGTGCCGGACGAGTCCGTCGAGCTGGCCATGGGCCGCCAGGACATGGCCGACTACCTCGGCCTGACCATCGAGACGGTGTCGCGCATGCTGAGCCAGCTGCAGGCCGCCTCGGTCGTCGAATTCCCTGCCGCCCGCCGTTTCCGGGTGTGCAAGTGGGAGCGCCTGGAAGAGCTGGCCGACTAATTCGCCCGCCTCCCCGCCCCCAGGCTCCTATTCTCCGAGGCTCTCGATGTAGGCGGCGATGTCCGCCGCCTCGTCCTGGCTGATGAACACCGGCGGCATCTCGTAGTGGCCCTGGCGGGAGATTTCCGCCAGCCGGCGCTCCAGGGACGGCGCGGTGAAGCGGATCCTCAGATCGCGGAAACGCGGCGCGTTCGCGCTGCGGCTTTCGGCCTCCTGCCCCACCGCGTGGCAGCCGGCGCAGGCGCGGTAGGCGAACTGCTGGCCGCGTTCGGCCGCCGAGCCCGGCGCGCGGCCGGAACCGCTCCCGGTTGCGCAAGCCGTCGCGAGCACAGACATTCCGATGATCAGCAGGGTTCGACGCATGCAGCCCTTCTCCTTCGGTGGTCCCCAGCCTGTCAGGACGGCCAGGCTCTGCCTTGACGGTGGTCAACGGGCCCGTCGCTCCGTAGGAGTACTTAGGGGCGCGACCCGACTGGCCGGCGGCGCGACCGCGGCGATGATGGGCGGAAACGAACGAGGTCCGCAATGAGCTTCCGTGATCTGCTGCTGCCGGTGGTGAGCTATCCCGACGCCACTCCCGACCGGGCCGTGGCCGCCGGCGCGGCGCTCGCCCGCCGGTTCGGCGACGGCGTCACGGCCCTCGCCCTCAGGGTCGACATCAAGGCCCCGCGCAACCGGCTGGCCAACGCCCTGATCGGGCTGGAGGACCTCGTCCGCGAGGAGGAGGCCCGCAGCTCCGCCCAGGCCAAGGCCTCCATCGAACGCTTCACCGCCGCCGCCGCCCGCGCCGGCCTTCGCGCCAGCGCCATCATCGAGACGGTCCCGCTCCATCTCCAGGGCGAGCGCATCGCCGAGCACGCCCGCACCCGCGACCTGACCCTGCTGGCGTCCGGGCCCAGCGTTCTGGCCGACGTCGGCGTGGCCGAGGCGGTGCTGTTCGGCTCCGGCCGGCCGATGGTGATCTTCCCGGAAGAGATGGACATCGGCGACGCCGGCCATTTCGAGGAGGTGGCGATCGCCTGGGACGGCAGCCGCACGGCCGCCCGCGCCGTGGCCGACGCCCTGCCCGTGCTGCAGGCCGCCCGCTCGGTCCGGATCTTGGTGGTCACGGACGAGAAGCCCTCCGCCGTGCCCGGCCTCGCCACGGACCTGGTGCGCCACCTGCAGGCGCACGCCGTGGAGGCCAAGGTCGCCGAGGTGTCGGCCGGCGGCGAGCCGATCGGCCGGGTGATCCGCGGCTTCGTCGCCGAGAAGCAGGTGGACCTCTTGGTGATGGGCGGCTTCGGCCATTCCCGGGCCCGCGAATTCGTCCTCGGCGGCGCCACGGCCGCCATGCTCGACAGGCCGCCGTGCCCCGTCCTGATGTCCCATTGAGCCGGGCCGTGGCCCGCGCCGGCGCCGCAGGCGCGCGGCTGTGGGAGCGGTCCGACCTGAGCTTCCTGCAGAAGGCGCTGCTGACCGGCGCCCTCGTGGGTCTCGGCCTGCTCCTGGTGAAGCTGGCCGACGTGCTGCTGCTGGCGTTCGGCGCGGTCTTGGTGGCCGTCCTGCTGCACGCCATGGCCCAGCCCCTGGTCCAGCGCACCCGGCTGGGCCGCACCGGCGCGCTGACGACCGCGGTCTTCGTGCTCACCGCCTGCGTCGGCGTCACGCTCTGGATGTTCGGCCGGGAGGCCTCCATCCAGATCGCGGCCCTGGGCGAGCTGGTGCCGCACGCCTGGCAGGAGCTGCAGCTGCGGCTCTCCGGCTCGCCGCTCGGCGCCTACATCCTGGAGAACCTGCGGCGGCTGGGCCGCGCGGACGGCCTCCTGATGGCCCTGGGCCCAGGCCTCGCCCGGGACGCCGCGGCCGGTCTGGCGGCCGTGGTCATCGTCTTCTTCGCCGGACTCTACCTGGCCTTCCACCCCAAGACCTACCTCGGCGGTCTGCTGCGGCTGGTGCCGCTCGACGCCCGGCCGCGGACCGCGGTGATCGTCGCCAGCTGCGGCGAGGCCCTCAACCGCTGGCTGCTCGGCCAGCTCGCCTCGATGGTCCTGGTAGGCGTGACCACGGGCGTCGGCCTGTGGTTCGCCGGCGTGCCCTCCCCCCTCGCCCTTGGCGTGCTGGCGGGTCTGGGCCAGTTCATCCCCGTGGTCGGCCCGGCCGGGGCGATGATCCCCGGCCTGCTGGTGGCCCTCGCCCAGAGCCCGGAGACCCTGCTGTGGGCAGGCGTGGTCTATGTGGCCGCCATGCAGCTCGAGGCCAACGTCATCACCCCGCTCCTGCTGCGCCAGATGGTGGAGCTGCCCATGGCCGTGACCCTCTTCGCGGTGCTGGCCATGGGCGTGCTGCTGGGGCCGCTCGGCGTGCTCTTCGCCACCCCCCTGGCCGTGGTCGCCTACGTCCTGGTGCGCATGATCTATGTGGAGGGGGTGCTGGGGGACCAGATCGAGCCGAAGGACCCGGAGCCCACGCCATGACCGCCGCGCCCGCCGCCCACACCCACGACCCGTTCGGTCCGCTGCATGCGCGCCGCAAGCACCTGCTGGCGGCGGGCCTGGCCATGACGCTGCTGGGGATCGCCGCGCCGATGTTCCCGCGCGAGGCCTCTCTGGCCGTGGGCGCGGCGGCGGGCTGGCTGGTCTGGCTGGCGGGCGCGGTGATGCTGGGTCTGTCGCTGCTGATGCTGCCCTCCTGGCTGTACCTGTCGGGCATCGTGGCCAGCCTGTTCATCACCGGGGTCGGCATCGTGCTGACCTTCCGGCCCGAGACCGGGGCGCTCGCCACCGCCATCCTGCTCGCGGCGGTGTTCATCGTGGACGGCAGCCTGCAGGTGGTGCTGGCCCTGAAGCTCCGGCCCGTGAAGGCCTGGCGCTGGGTGCTGGCCTCGGCCTTCGCCAGCCTGGTGGCCGCGGGCCTCATCGCGCTCGGCGTGCCCGAGCGCTCCACCGCCTCCATCGGCCTGCTGCTGGGCCTGGCTTTCGTGACCACCGGCCTCGGCCTGCTGGCGGTCGGCTTCACCCGGCCCGCCGAGACGGACTGACGCCGCGCGGTTGCGCCGCAGCGCAATCCACCCTACCGCTTCCGGCGATGACTTCCCTGCTCCGCGCCATCCGCCACGGACGCGCCGCGCCCTACGCCGTCGCCATTCTCGCCACGGCCGGCTGCGTGATCGTCCGGCTGGCCCTGGAGCCCTTCTTCCACGAGCGGGCGAGCTTCATCCTCTATGTGCCCGCCCTGATGATCAGCGCCGCCGTGGGCGGCGTGGGCGCGGCCCTGGTGGCCACCGTCCTCGGTCTGGCGGCCGGCGTCGTCTTCAGCGGCGAGAGCCTGATCACCGATCCGGCCAACCTGGTCAGCGCCATCGTCTTCCTGCTGCTGGGGCTCGCCAGCGGCCTGGCCGGGTCGCGGCTGGCCCGGGGCTCGCGTGAGACCGCCGCCGCCCTGACCCACCTCGAGGAGCGCGAGGCGCACCTGCAGTCGATCCTCGACACCGTGCCCGACGCGATGATCGTCATCGACGAGCAGGGCGTGATGCAGTCCTTCAGCGCCGCCGCAGAGCGGCTGTTCGGACTGACCGCCGCGGAGGCCATCGGGCGCAACGTCAGCATGCTGATGCCCAATCCCTACCGCGACGCCCACGACGGCTACCTGCACCGCTACCTGACCACCGGCGAGCGCCGGATCATCGGCATCGGGCGGGTCGTGGTGGGCGCGCGGCGCGACGGCTCCACCTTCCCGATGGAGCTGGCGGTCGGCGAGATGCGCTCGGGCGAGACCCGCTACTTCACCGGCTTCGTGCGCGACCTCACCGAACGGCAGGACACCGAGCGGCGGCTGCAGGACCTGCAGTCGGAGCTGGTCCACGTCTCCCGCCTCACGGCCATGGGCGAAATGGCCTCGGCGCTGGCGCACGAGCTCAACCAGCCGCTCAGCGCCGTGGCCAACTACGTGAAGGGCGCCGTGCGCCTGCTCGACCAGGAGCCCGTCGATCGGCCGAAGATCAAGTCCGCCCTGGTCAGCGCGGGCGAGCAGGCGTTGCGCGCGGGCCAGATCATCCGCCGCCTACGCGACTTCGTCGGCAAGGGCGAGGCCGAGCGCCGCATCGAAAGCCTGCCGCAGCTGCTCGAGGAGGCCGGCGCGCTGGCCATGGTCGGCGCCAAGGAGCGCGGCGTGCGCCTGCGCTTCGCCATCGACCGGCGGGTGGACCTCGTCCTGGCCGACAAGGTGCAGATCCAGCAGGTGGTCCTCAACCTGATGCGCAACTCCATCGACGCCATGGAGGACTCGCCCAAGCGCGACCTCGTGGTCGCGGCTCGGCCGGCCCCCGACGACATGGTCGAGGTGTCGGTGACCGACACCGGCCCGGGGATCAGCCCGGACGTGGCCGACCAGCTGTTCCAGCCGTTCATCACAACCAAGCAGCACGGGATGGGGGTCGGCCTGTCCATCTCGCGCACCATCGTCGAGGCCCATGGCGGCCGGATCTGGGTCGAGCCAAACCCCGCGGGCGGAGCGGTCTTCCGGTTCACCCTGCGCGCGGTGCCTGAAGGGGAGCTTGCCGAAGTTGAGTGACGTGCTGGTCCATGTGATTGACGACGACGAGGCGATGCGGGAGTCGCTGAGCTTCCTGCTGGACACCGCCGGCTTCGCCACGCGCACCTACGAATCTGCCGTAGCCTTCCTCGAGCAGGCCGCGGGCGGCGTGGCGCCCGGCTGCATCGTCACCGACGTGCGCATGCCCGAGATGAACGGGCTGGAGCTGGTCCGCCGCCTCAAGGAGCGCGGCATCTCCCATCCGGTCATCGTGATCACCGGCCACGGCGACGTTCCGCTGGCGGTGGAGGCCATGAAGGCCGGCGTCGTGGACTTCCTGGAAAAACCCTTCGACGACGAGCATCTCCTGCAGGCAGTCCGCTCGGCCCTGGACGCCCGCGAGCGCGACGACCAGCAGCAGGCCGAGAAGCGGCGCTTCGAGACCATGCTGGAAGGCCTGTCGCCGCGCGAGCAGGAGGTGCTGCGCGGGGTCATCGAGGGCAAGCCCAACAAGGTGATCGCCTACGAGCTCGGCATCAGCCCCCGGACGGTGGAGGTCTACCGCGCCAACGTCATGACCAAGACCGGCGCCTCGGGCCTGTCCGAGCTCGTGCGCATGGCCCTGCTGGCCGGCTTCTGACCGGCGCATTTGATCTGGATCAAGGAACGACCTGAAGCCGCGTAGGATTGCGGCAGATCAAGGCCGGGCCCCGGCGCGCTGTGTATCAATGCTGCATGTACCCAGTTGTCCCCTCGGCCGCCCGTCCGCTCGTCGTGATCGTCGATGACGATCCCGCGGTCCGCAGCTCGCTCGCCTTTTCGCTGGAGCTCGAGGGCTTCCAGGTGGACGCCTGCGAGAGCGGCGAGGCGCTGCTGCTGCGCAAGCTGCCCGACCAGCACACCTGCCTGGTGATCGACGAGCGCCTTCCCGGCATCACCGGCCTGCAGGCCCTGGCGCAGCTTCGGGGCCGCCAGGTGGGACTCCCCGCCCTGCTGATCACCAGCAATCCGAAGCCCGCCACGCGCGCGGCGGCGGCGGCGGCCGGCGTGCCGATCGTCGAGAAGCCCCTGCTGTGCGACGCGCTGAGCGGCTCGATCCGCGCGGCCCTCGCCGCGGTCTAGATCGCGTCCCACCCCAGGCCTTCGACGATCTTCAGCGCCCGCGGCGCGGGCTTGCCGTCGATGCCGCCCAGGATGGTGTGCCGGATCGGCCCCATGCCGGAGACCCAGAAGATCCCCCGCTCGATGGCCTTCAGGCCATAGGCGCCGAAGATCCAGCGGAACACCGGCGCGGGCATGCCCATGGTGACGATCACGCGCACCGAGCGGCCCTTCAGCAGCCCCTTCATCGGCTTCTCGGCCGAGAGCGCGAAGCCGTAGCGGAAGACCTGCTCGAAGAAGCCCTTCAGCAGCGCGGGCGCGCCGCCCAGCCAGAGCGGATAGATCACCACCAGGTGGTCGGCCCAGGCGACCGCCGCCTGCGCGTCGCGGATCACCGGCGGCGGCTCGCCCTTGGCGAACTCTCCGGCGCTGCGGATCAGCGGGAAGTCGAGCCGGCCGACGTCGATGCGGCGGACATGATGCCCCGCGGCGCTGGCGCCCTTGGCGTAGCAGCCGGCGAGCGCGGCGCAGAGCCGCTCATCGCTGGGATCGGGGTGGCCGTTGACGATCAGGACCTTCCGGGTGGCCATGTCAGGCCGCGGTCTTCCGCTCGGCCGCGCGCGGCGCGATCTCCAGCGCCGGCGTCACCTGCGGCCGCTGCTGCGGCTTGTGACGGCCGAACGAAGCCCGGATCCAGTAGACGCCCAGCACAAGCACGAAGAGGGCGTACGCGGCCAGCACCATGACGAGGTAGGCGATATTCCCGGCGCTCATGGCCCTTCTCCCTAACTTGCAGAGAGTGTGCCGGACCGGGAAATCGCCGCCTTGACCCGGATCAAGCCGCCGGGCGGTCCTCCGGATCCTCTAGCAGGATCCGGGCCGCGTCGCCCGCGGGATCCTCGTACTGGCCCGCCCTGAGCGTCCACCAGAAGGCGGCGACAGCCATGAGTCCGAGGCCCACGGAGAAGGGCGCGAGGAACAGGAGGATGGTCATGGCCGGGTCCTCATCCGAAGGGCGTTGAGGGTCACCGCCAGCGACGAGCCCGACATGGCGAGCGCCGCCACGAACGGGTTGACGAGGCCGAGCATGGCCGCGGGCGCGGCGATGACGTTGTAGAGGGTCGCGAAGCCGAAGTTCTCCATCGCGCGCCGGCGCGCGGTCAGGGCCACGTCGTAGGAGTCGGCCACCGCCATCAGCCCCTGCGCCGAGAACACCAGGTCCGCCGCGTTCTGGCTGGCCTCCAGCGCCGTGCCCGGCGCCATGGCCGCATGGGCCTTCGCGAGAGCCGCGGCGTCGTTGAGCCCGTCGCCGACCATCAGCACCTTCTTGCCCTGTGCGGCCAGGGCGTCCACGGCGGCGGCCTTCTCCTGCGGGGTCAGGCCGGCGCGCCAGGTCTCGATGCCGGCGCGCTCGGCGGCCGACCACACCGGCGCCGCCAAGTCCCCTGAGAGCACCTCCACCGTCAGGCCGCGGGCCTTCAGGGCCGCCACGGCGAGCGCGGCGTCGCGGCGCAGCTGGTCGGAGAAGCGGAAGCGGACGGCCGCCTCGCCCTCGAACCCGAACCACAGCTCGGTCTCGCTGGCCTCGCGGCTGTCGGCGCCCACGAAGGCGGCGCGGCCCAGGCGGGCCGGGCGCCCGCCGATCACGCCCTCGACGCCCAGGCCGGCGTGCTCGATCACCTGGTCCGCCAGCGGGCCATCGCCAGCCTCTTCGGCCAGGGCGCGCGCCAGGGGGTGGCTCGAGGCGCGCGCCAGGGGCGCGGCCAGGTCCACGGCGGCCGGGTCGTTGTCGATCAGGCGCGGACGGCCCTCTGTGAGCACGCCGGTCTTGTCGAACACCACGTGGTCGATCTCGGCCAGGCGCTCCAGCGCCGCCCCGGACTTCACCAGCACCCCCTTGCGGAACAGGCGGGCCGAGGCCGTGATCTGCACCGCCGGAACCGCCAGGCCCAGAGCGCAGGGGCAGGTGATGATCAGCACGGCCACGGCCCGGATCAGCGCCTCGCGCGGGCCGAGGCCCAGGGCCCAGCCGCCGGCGAAGGTCAGGGCCGCCACGGTGTGGACGACGGGCACGTAGACGGCCGCGGCCTTGTCGGCGAGCCGCACATAGCGCGACTTCGACTGGGCGCCGGCCTCCACCAGGCGGGCGATGGCGGCGAGCGCCGAATCCTCGGAGCGCGCCACGGCCTGCAGGCGCAGCACGCCCGACAGGTTCAGGGCGCCGGCCCGGCAGACCTGGCCAGCGGCGACGGCGACCGGGGCCGTCTCGCCGGTCAGCAGGGCGTTGTCGAGCTCGGACGCGCCGGACTCGATGCGGCCGTCGACGGGGATGCGCTCGCCCGGGCGCACCAGGACGATGTCGCCGGGCTGCACCTCGCTCAGCGGGCGGCGGTGCTCATGGCCCTGGCCGTCCAGGACGGCGGCGGCCGGCGCCTGCATGGCCAGCAGGTCGCCCGCGGCGCTGCGCGCCTTGGCGCGCAGCTGGTGGTCGAGCCAGCGCCCGATCAGCAGCAGGAAGAGCAGCGAGACGGCGGCGTCGAAATAGGCGTCGCGGCCGTTCAGCAGGGTCTCGGAGAAGCTGATGACCAGGGTCAGGATGACGCCGATCGAGATCGGCACGTCCATGTTCGCCCGGCCGCCCTTGAGCGAGCGCCAGGCCGACTGGAAGAAGGGCACGCCGGCGTAGATGGCGCAGGGCGCGCCCACCGCGCCCGACAGCCACATCATCACCTGCTTGGTGGCGGGGCCGAGCTCCTGCCCGAACAGGCCGGCCCACAGCGGGACCGAGAACATCATGGTGTTCATGGCGCCGAAGGCGGCCACGGCCAGCGCCAGGATCAGCCGGCGGCCTTCCCGGTCATGGGCGATCTGCGCCTGGCCGGGGTCGTAGGGGGTGGCGGGGTAGCCGAGCTTGTCCAGGGCGGCGATCACCGCCGCCGGGTCGCCGGAGGGGCCGGCGAAACCCACGGTCAGCTTGCCGCTGGTCAGGTTCAGCCGCGCGGAGTCCACCCCCGGCAGCTCGCCCACCGCCCGCTCGATCTTGCCCAGGCAGCCCGCGCAGCGCGCGCCCCGCACCAGGAGGTCGAGGGAGGCGCGGCCGTCCTTGCCCCTGGCGAGGAAGGCGCTGAAGTCGGCGCCGGACCCCGCGTCGTAGGTCACCGCCACGTCAGCCTCCGCTCCGCCGTGAACAGGCGGCCCTTGGCGTCGCGCGCCTCGGCGGTCAGGTCCCAGGCGCCGTCGATGGCGCCGGTGGTGGCCTCGTAGCGGCCGGGGGCGGCCTCGACGAAGCGCACCGAGCGGCGGCCGGCCTCGGTGGCGGGGCGCTCGAGCTTGCCCTGCACGGCGAGCGCCTCGACCGGCCGGCCGTCCTGGTCCTGCACCTGCAGCACCACCACGCCGGGGGCCGCTTCCGCCGCCGCCCGCCAGCCGAGCGCCGCCTGGGCCTCGATCTGGGCGATCTTGCGGTTGTAGAGCAGGCCGTCCTCGTAGGGGGTCACCGAGACCTCGCCCGGGTAGGTCTTCAGGGCCAGCACGGTGAACCAGGCGTCGAAGCCGATCACCAGGGCGAAGAAGGCGCTGACGCCGCCCAGGACGTGCCAGCCGTTGATGCGGAAGCCGTCGCGGGCGGTGGAATGGGTCGCGCTCATGGGTTGGCGGCTCCCGACAGGAAGGTGGTCTTGGTCCGGACGGTCTCGCCGCCGGAGCGGATCTCGAAGGCGGCCGGCGTGCTGGTCCCGGCGAGATCGTCCGGCTCGGCGGTGACGAACACGCGCACGGCGGTGACCTCGTTGGGCTGGGCGGTGATGCGCAGCGGCTGGCCGGCGGCGTGGCCGGGGCTCTTCATCCGCGCCTGCGGCACGCCGGAGAAGCCGATCTCCACGACCTGGGGCGCGAAGGTGCGGTTGGCGATCTTCAGCGTGTAGCCGTTGCGGATGTCCCCGTCGTGCAGGCGCACGAAGGTGGGGTTGCGGTCACGCAGGGCGTGCAGCTCGAACGCCGGCCGGGTCAGCAGACCCCACACCATCAGCCCTGACACGAAGACCAGGGCGACCGCGTAGTAGACCGTCCGCGGGCGCATGAACTTGTAGCGCGGCGTGTTGCCCATCTTCCGCTCGGCCACGGCCGAGTCGGTGTCGTAGGCGATCAGGCCGTGCGGACGGCCGACCTTCTTCATGATGTCGTCGCAGGCGTCGATGCACAGGCCGCAGTTGATGCACTCCAGCTGCGGGCCGTTGCGGATGTCGATGCCCATCGGGCAGGCCACCACGCAGGCGTTGCAGTCGATGCAGTCGCCGCGGCCTTCCCAGGCCATGCCCTTCTTGTGCGGTCCGCGCGGCTCGCCGCGGTCGTAGCGGTAGGTGACCTGCAGCGAGTGGTGGTCGAGCATCGCGCCCTGGATGCGCGGCCAGGGGCACATGTAGGTGCAGACCTGCTCGCGCATGAAGCCGGCGAACACATAGGTGGTGAAGGTGAGCAGGCCCGCGAAGATGTAGGCGGTCGCCGGCGCCTCGCCGACCCAGAAGTCCCGGATCAGGGTGGGCGCGTCGTGGTAGTAGAAGATCCACGCCCCGCCCGTGGCGAAGCCGATGCCCAGCCAGGTCAGGTGCTTGCCCGTCTTGCGCCACAGCTTGTTAAACGACCAGGGGGCGGCGTCCAGGCGCATGCGCGCGTTGCGGTCGCCCTCGAACAGCCGCTCCACATAGATGAACAGGTCGGTCCAGACGGTCTGCGGGCAGGCGTAGCCGCACCACAGCCGCCCGAACAGCGCGGTCACCAGGAACAGTCCCAGCGCCGCGATGATCAGCAGGCCCGTGATGAAGTGGACTTCCTGGGGCCAGAGCTGGATGTCGAAGAAGTAGAACCGGCGGCCGGCGAAATCGACCAGCACCGCCTGGTCAGGCAGCTTGCCCGGACGGTCCCAGCGGATCCACGGCGTCACGTAGTAGACGCCGAGCATCGCCACGAGCAGCGCCCACTTGATGGCGCGCCACTTGCCGTGGACCAGCTTGGGATAGATCGGCATCCGGGGCTTGTAGAGCCCACCGCCCGCGCCCTTCTTCCGAAGCCGCTCGGCAGCCGAGACCGGGGCCTCGCGCTTGGCGGGATCCGGCTTCGAGACGCGGTCGATGATGACGGTCATCGGCCGGCGCCCCCGGTCGCGGCGGCGGCCTTCGGAGTCTCGGCGACCACCTCGTCACCCCCGCCGGCGTTGGCGTGGATGTAGACGGCGAGCGCCTTGATGGTCTCGGGGCTGAAGCGCGCGCTCCAGGTCGGCATGACGCCGTTGCGGCCGTTCCAGATCTGGTCGTGGATGTCCTGCCGCGTGGAGCCGAACAGCCATTCGGCGTCGGTCAGGTTGGGAATGCCGCGGGTGACGTCGCCGGTCCCGGCCGGGCCGTGGCAGGCGGCGCACTGGTCGGCGAACCCCTGGCGGGCGCGGTCCACGGCCGCCCCGTCGGCCTTGCGGCCCGACAGCGCCACCACGTACTCGGTCATGTCGCGGACCGCCGGCTCGTCCAGCATGCCGTCGCGCCCGAAGGCCGGCATCATGGTCGCGCCGCGCGTCTGCGCATGGCCGGAGCGGACGCCCACCTCGATGGTGTGGCGGATCTCGTCCAGCGAGCCGCCCCACAGCCACACGTCGTCGCGCAGGTTGGGATAGCCCTTGGCCCCCGCCCCGCCCGTGCCGTGGCAGGTGGCGCAGTTGTCGCCGAACACCGACTGGCCGACCTGCAGCGCGTACTGCTGCAGCTCGGGGTCCTGTTCGATCTGCTGCAGCGAAGCGGTCTGCAGCTTCACCTCACCGGCGCCGCGCTGCGCCTTCAGGGCGGCCAGCTGGCGGCTCACGTCGGCGCGGTCGGACTGGCCGAGCACGCCCTTGGTGTAGCCGCTGATGCCCGGCCAGGCCGGCATCAGCACCCAGTAGACGATCGCCACCGCGATGGAGCCGTACCAGACCCACAGCCACCAGCGCGGCAGCGGGTTGTCGAGCTCCTTGATGCCGTCCCACTCGTGGCCCGTCGTCTCGACGCCCGAGTGTTCGTCCGTTTCACGCTTGTCGTCAGACATTGTCGCTCTCGTCCTTCTCGAGCGGCAGCTGGGCGAGGCGCTTGAACGCCTCCTTGTGCCTGGGCAGCAGGGCGTAGATCACGCCCGCGGCGAAGATCGCGGCGAAGTAGAGGGTCCCGCCCTGCTGGGCGAAGGTCGCCACGGTTTCGTAGCTGAGGCCGCTCATCGCAGGTTCTCCGGGCTCTCCGCCTTGTAGGTCTTGAAGTCGACCATGGTCCCGAGGACCTGCAGGTAGGCGATCAGCGCATCCATCTCGGACAGCCGCTCGGGGTTACCGTCGAAGTCCCGCTGGGCGACCTTCTCGCTGTACCGCTTGCGCAGGTCCGAGTTGGCGCTGGCGAACGGATCCACCTGGGTCTCGAGGTCGAGCCTGGCGTTCTGGATCTGCGCGTCGGTGTAGGGCACGCCCACCCGCCGCAGGGACGTCAGCTTGGCTTCGATGGCCCGGTAGTCGAGCTCCTTCTGCGCTAGGAAGGCGTAGGGCGGCATGTTCGATTCCGGCACCACCGATCGCGGGTTGGTCAGGTGATCCACGTGCCAGCTGTCGGAGTACTTCTCGCCCACCCGGGCCAGGTCGGGCCCCGTGCGCTTGGATCCCCACTGGAACGGGTGGTCGTACATGCTCTCCGCGGCCAGGCTGTAGTGGCCGTAGCGCTCCACCTCGTCGCGCAGCGGGCGGACCATCTGCGAGTGGCAGACGTAGCAGCCTTCACGGACGTAGATGTCGCGACCCGCCTGTTCGAGCGGGGTGTAGGGACGGACGCCCTTCACCTTCTCGATCGTGCTCTCCAGGTAGAAGAGCGGCGAGATCTCCACCAGGCCCCCGATCGAGACCACGATCAGGATCCCGATGACCAGCCAGATGGAATTGCGTTCGAGGTTCTTGTGACTCTTCCACATGTGCGGAGCCCTTACTCAGCGGCCACGAGGGCCGGGGCGGGCGCCGCAGGCGAGGCCAGCTCCGACTCCGAGGAGGCGATGCTGGGCATGCGGATCGTACGCCACAGGTTGTAGGACATGATCACCGCGCCCGCGAGGAACATGAGGCCCCCGATCGTGCGGATGACGTTCTCGATGTGCTTGGCGGCGACGGTCTCGACGAACGAGTTCGCCAGGAAGCCTTCCGGCGTGTACTCGCGCCACATCAGGCCTTCCATGATCCCGGAGACCCACATCGCGGCGATGTAGAGCAGGATGCCGGTCGTCGCGATCCAGAAGTGCCACTCGATCAGGCGGTTCGACCAGATCCGCTCCTTCTTCCACAGCCACGGCACGAGGCAGTAGACCGCGCCGAAGGTGATGAAGCCGACCCAGCCCAGCGCGCCGGAGTGCACGTGGCCGATCGTCCAGTCGGTGTAGTGGCTGAGCGAGTTCACCGCGCGGACGCTCATCAGCGGACCTTCGAAGGTCGACATGCCGTAGAAGGCCAGCGCCACCGTCATCATGCGGATGACCGGGTCGGTGCGGATCTTGTCCCAGGCGCCCGAGAGCGTCATGAGGCCGTTGATCATGCCGCCCCAGGACGGCATCCACAGCATGATCGAGAAGGTGGCGCCCAGCGTCTGCGCCCACTGCGGCAGGGCCGTGTAGTGCAGGTGGTGCGGGCCCGCCCAGATGTAGATGAAGATCAGCGACCAGAAGTGGACGATGGACAGGCGGTACGAATAGACCGGCCGCTCCGCGCGCTTGGGCACGAAGTAGTACATCATCGCCAGGAAGCCGGCGGTCAGGAAGAAGCCCACCGCGTTGTGGCCGTACCACCACTGGGTCAGCGCATCCTGCACGCCGGAGAAGGCGGAGTAGCTGCGCGTCTCCAGCAGGCCGATCGGCATTGCCAGGTTGTTGACGACGTGCAGCAGCGCGATCGTCACGATGAAGGCCAGGTAGAACCAGTTGGCCACGTAGATGTGGGGTTCCTTGCGCTTCCAGATGGTGCCCAGGAAGACCAGCAGGTAGGCGACCCAGACGACGGTCAGCCACAGGTCCACGTACCACTCGGGCTCGGCGTACTCCCGGCTCTGGGTGATCCCGGCGAGGTAGCCGGTGGCGGCCAGCACGATGAAAAGCTGGTAGCCCCAGAACACGAACCACGGCCAGATGCCGCCCGCCAGGCGCGCCCGGCAGGTGCGCTGGACCACGTAGAAGGACGTGGCGATCAGCGCGTTGCCCCCGAACGCGAAAATGACCCCCGAGGTGTGCAGGGGCCGCAGGCGTCCGAAGTTCAGCCAGCCGTGCTCTGGGAAGTAGAGCAGGTTGGGCCAGGAGAGCTGGGCGGCGATGACCACCCCCACCAGCAGGCCGACGACGGCCCAGAACATGGTGGCGATCACGCCGGCCCGGACGACCCCGTCTTCATAACGGGTCGCGTCCTGGCGGAAGCGGTCGTGGCCGAGGCCGGCGGACATCACCAGGAACGCCAGGGTGAAGGCGCCGGTGAGAATCCAGCCGTGCAGTCGGAACAGGGGATCGGGCGAGAGCGCGGTCATGAGGAGCGCGCCCAGGGCCGATACGCCCATGAGTGTGTAGAGGAGGAGGACGTTGAACGGCGCTTCGTCCGGCGTGGCCGCTAACTGCTTCATTGAGCCCGTTTTCGTGGCTGACTTGAGAGATGCCGTCCCAGTGCCTGAGCCCGCCGGCGGACGCCTTGACGTGGATCAAGGCGCCCCGGCGGCCGCCCGGGCCATCTGGCTGCGGACAGTCAAGAAGGGTCCCCCCATGCGCCGCTCGCCAGATCAGACCAGCGAGGCTTTCGAGAAGGCCGCCCTGCGCCTCGCGGGCCTGGCCCTGCTCATGGCCGCCGCCCTCTCGGGCCGCCTCGCCTACGAGCACATGGTGTTCCTGGCGGAGATCTGCGGCGGCTCCGCCTTCGTGGGCCACTGCGTCTGGTGCGCGGCCACCGTGGCGCTGGCCGCTTCGGGCCTGGCCAGCTTCGTCGTGGCCGGTCGCCCGCGGCGAGTAGCCGCACCGATTCGGAAGAACTAGCCGCTCAGCACGGCGCGGTGGCGATGCAGGGGACCATGTCCATCTGCCGCCTCGCGCCGTCGTCGACTTTCGACAGCGCGTCGATATAGGCGATCACCGAGGCGGCCTCCGAGCGCGTCAGCACAATCTGCGGCATGCCGTATACGGAGTGCCGGTCCGAACTCGCCACGCTCCGCTGCAGGCTTTCGGGCGTGTGCAGCCCGGCCATCAGCCAAAAGGCCGGCGCCCCGCGGTGGGGGCTGGGCCGGCCCGGCGCCGCGCTGTGGCACCCTGCGCATTTGCGCGACACCAGCCTGCGGCCCTCTTCGACCACGGGCGGCGTCGCGGCCTGCGCCGCCTCGACCGGCCGGGTCACCGCCCAGCCGGCCGCGGCGACGAGCGCCCCGGCGATCAGGATCGGCGCGAGGCGCATCGGCGCCTACGCCTTCGCCTTGGCCCGCACCTGGCGCAGGTGCGCCCGCATGGCCTCGGCGTTGTCATCGACCCGCTCGTGGGCGTCCGACGCCTCGATCCGCGCGGAGAGCTGGGGCGTGAGCTTGGCGCGGAGCGCGCCCAACGCCGTCGGCGGGGCGATCAGCACGAGGCGGTCGAAGGCCTTGCGCTGGGCCGCGGCGTGCAGGTGCTCGACGACGCGCGCCAGGAACCGGACCTCGGCCTCCTGGGAGGGCTTGTGCTCATGGGCCCCGTGACGCCCCAGGCCGCCGCGCTCGTGCACGGTGGCGGAGTGCGGACCCGCCTGCGGTCGGTCGCCGCCCTCGATCCGCATCGATTCGTCCGGCAGCTCGCGCAGTTCGCCGGCGCGGGTCCGCTCCTCGAACACGCGCATCCGGGCCCCGTCGGCGACGACGACCCAGGTGGTTCCTTGGTCTTCCATGGTCTCTCCTTTTCGTCGCTGGGACGTTTCCGACAGCCTGACCGGCTCGGCTGTGATCCAGGTCAAGCCGGGCGGTTCCGTAAGACTACTTAGGGGAACGACCCGAATATCGGCTGGCGCCGCTTTGGGAGACCTTGGGCCATCGGCAAAGGAGCGGCGCGATGGGCTTGGCCTACCAGATCGAAGATGTTGGCGTCGAAACCGCGTCTCCCACCATCTCCGCCCTGATGGACCGCCTCGGCGTCCGCCTGCGCTTCGCCCGCAATGAGGAGATCTACGGCCAGGACGACGAGGTGGAGTTCCTCTACCGCGTGGTCTCCGGCTCGGTCCGCACCATCCGGCTGACCGCCGACGGCCGCCGCCAGCTCGGCGACTTCTACTATCCGGGCGAGCTGTTCGGCCTGGAGCCGGGCCCCGACCACCGCTTCTCCGCCGAGGCCCTCACCGACTGCGTGGTGCAGGTGCTGAAGCGCTCGGCGGTTCGCGCCTTCTCCGGCGACGCCGAGCTGGACCGCGCCATCCTCGCCGAGACCCACCGCGAGCTCGAGCGCACCCAGACCCACCTCCTGCTGCTCGGCCGCAAGTCGGCCCGCGAGAAGGTCGCCGCCTTCCTCATGTCGCTGGCCGGCCGCGGCGCCGACATCGACGTGGAGCTGCCCATGGGCCGCCAGGACATGGCCGACTACCTGGGCCTGACCATCGAAACCGTGTCGCGCACCCTGACCCAGCTGCAGGATGCGGCTATCGTGGAGTTCGCCGCCACCCGCCGCTTCCAGGTGAAGAAGTGGGAGACGCTCGAGCGCCTCGCCGAGTAGCGGCCGCTCTGCAGAAGGAGGTCCGCATGTCCCAGACCCACGAAACCGAAAGCGTCAGCCGGGCCGCCGCGGCGATCCGCTACGACAGCGTCCTGGTGCACGTGGAGCCGGGGCTCGCCTCGTCGCGCCGCGTGGAGATCGCCGCCGGGCTCGCCCGCCGCTTCGGCGGCCGGGTGATCGGCCTGGGCGCCGAGGCCCTGGAGCCGCCGACCGCGGTGGATCCCTATTCCGGCCAGCTGGTGGCCGAGCTGGTCGTCCAGATGACCCGGCAGATCGAGGCCGACCTGAAGAACGCCGAACAGGCCTTCGCCCGCGACGCGGCCGGCGTGCAGTCCGAGTGGCGCGTGACCCAGGCGACGCCGAACCGCGCGCTCGCCGCCGAGGCCCGCGCCGCCGACCTGATCGTCATGGGCGCTCAGGCGGAGCGGTCCAGCAACGTCTACCGCAGCGCCGACGCCGCCGAGGTGGTGATGACCGCCGGCCGGCCCGTGCTGGTCGCCCCCGCCGGCGCCGCGCACCTGAAGGCCGAGAAGATCATCGTCGCCTGGAAGGACACCCGCGAGTCGCGGCGGGCCGTCGCGGACGCCCTGCCCTTCCTGCTGCGCGCCGACGAGGTGATCGTGCAGGCGGTCTGCGCGGAGGACGCCGCCGAGGCGTGCGAAGCCCAGACCCAGGACGTCGCCGAGGCCCTGCGCCGCCGCGGCGTGCCGGCCCGGGCGAACGTCACCACCGCTCCGGAGGCCAGCGTCGCCGACGAACTGCTGGCGGAGGCCGCGGCGCGCGGCGCCGACCTGATCGTCATGGGCGCCTATGGCCACAGCCGCATGGCGGAGTGGGTGTTCGGCGGGGTCACCCGCACCGCGCTGGCCGATCCGCAGGTCTACCTCCTGCTCAGCCACTGAGGTCGGGCGTCAGCACGGCCGCGCCGGCGAAGGCGCCGGCGCGCAGGTCGTCCAGCGCCTGGTTGGCCTCCTCGAGGGCGTAGGTCTTCACGTGCGGGCGCACGCCGGCCCGCGCGGCCAGCGGCAGGTATTCCTGCGCATCTTGCCGCGTGAGGTTGGCCACCGACACCAGCCGCCGCTCCTCCCAGAGCAGGGCGTAGGGAAACGCCGGGATGTCGCTCATGTGGATCCCGCCGCAGACCACGGTCCCGCCCTTGCGCACCGCCCTCAGCGCCCGCGGGACCAGCCCGCCGACCGGCGCGAAGATGATCGCCGCGTCCAGCGCCTCCGGCGGGGCCTCGTCCGAGCCGCCCGCCCAGGCGCACCCGAGCGTCCGGGCGAGGTCCTGGGCCGCCCCGTCCCCCTCCCGCGTGAAGGCGTAGACCGCCTGGCCCTCGTGGATGGCGAGCTGGGCCAGCAGGTGCGCGGCCGCCCCGAATCCGTAGAGGCCCAGCCGCGCCACCGGCCGCGCCTCCGAGGCCTTCTTCCAGCAGCGGTAGCCGATCAGGCCCGCGCACATCAGCGGCGCGGCCTCTGCGTCGGAGAGCCCCTCGGGCACGGGAAAGCAGTAGTCGGCGCGGGCGATCACGGTGTCCGCATAGCCCCCGTCGCGGGTCCAGCCGGTGAAGCCCGGCGCGTCGCACAGGTTCTCCTGGCCTTCGCGGCAGTAGCGGCACCGGCCGCAGGTCTCGCCCAGCCAGGGCACGCCGCGCCGCTCGCCCGGGGCCACGCCCGCCACGCCCGGCCCGACGGCGTCCACCACCCCGATGATCTCATGGCCGGGGATGATGCTGCCGCAGCGCGGCGCGAGCTCGCCATCGACGATGTGCAGGTCCGTGCGGCAAACCCCGCAGGCCCGGACCCGCAGGCGAAGCTCGCCCGGCCCGGGCTCGGGGTCCGGCCGCGCCTCCGGCCGCAGCGGCGTACGCGGCGTCTTCAATACCATTCCCAGCATCGGGGCCTCCCGCCGGAACCGATAGGGCGCCACAGTGGTCCGGCGTTGATGGGGGTCAAGGAGCCCCGCGCGCCCCCGAGGCAGGAGACGCCATGACGACGCGAAACCTCGACGCCCTGTTCCATCCCAAGGCCATCGCGCTGATCGGGGCCAGCAACACGCCGGGCTCCGTGGGCCAGGTGATCGCGCACAACCTGGCGCAGGGCGGCTTCGCCGGCCCGGTGCTGCCCGTCAACCCGCGCGCCGCCTCCATCGGCTCCTCCCTCGCCTATCCGTCGGTGGAGGCCCTGCCCCGGCCGGTGGACATGGCGGTGATCGCCACCCCCGCCCCCACCGTGCCCGGCCTGGTGGCCGAGCTCGGCGCGAAGGGCTGCCGCGCGGCGGTCGTGGTCAGCGCCGGCGTCACCGGAGAACTCAAGCAGGCGATGCTCGACGCCTCCCGGCCGCACCTGCTGCGCATCGTCGGTCCCAACTGCCTGGGCTTCATCTCCCCGCGGGTGGGCATCAACGCCAGCTTCGCCCACATCGCGCCCGCCGCCGGGGGCCTGGCGCTGGTGGCCCAGTCCGGGGCCATCGCCGCCGCCGCCCTCGACTGGGCCAAGCCGCGCGGCATCGGCTTCAGCCATGTGATCAGCATCGGCGACGCGGCCGACGTCGATTTCGGCGACCTGCTCGACTACCTCGCCATCGATCCCGACACCAAGGCGATCCTGATCTACCTGGAGAGCATCACCGACGCGCGGAAGTTCATGACCGCCGGCCGGATCGCCGCGCGCTCCAAGCCTGTGGTGGTGATCAAGGCCGGACGCACCAGCGCCGGGGCTGCGGCCGCCTTCTCCCACACCGGCGCCATGGCCGGCTCCGACCTCGTCTACGACGCCGCCTTCCGCCGCGCGGGGATGCTGCGCGTCGGCGGCCTGCGCGAGCTGTTCGACGCCGTCACCACGCTGAGCGCCGGCCTGCGGGTGCACGGCGATCGGCTGGCGATCCTGACCAACGGCGGCGGCGCCGGCGTCATGGCGGTGGACGCGCTCACCGACCGCGGCGGCCGGGTGGCCGACCTGCAGCCCGACACCATCGAGGCGATCACCCGCGCCGCCCCGAAGAGCTGGTCGCACGGCAACCCCGTGGACATCCTGGGCGACGCCCACCCCGACCTCTACGGCAAGGCCATGGAGGCCCTGCTGGCCGACAAGCAGAACGACGCCATCCTGGTGATGAACTGCCCCACCGCGGTCGCCGACAGCACCGAGGCGGCCCGCACCGTGGTGGCCGCCAGCGCCGGCAAGCAGGGCCCGTGGGGCCGGCCGGTGTTCACCTGCTGGCTCGGCGACTTCGCCGTCGCCGAGGGCCGCCGGGCCTTCGCCGCCGCCGGCATCCCGACGCACGAAACCCCCGACGAGGCCGTGCGCGCCTTCATGCACCTGGTCGACCACCGGCGTAACCAGGAGCTCCTGATGCAGACGCCGAGCGATCGGCGGCGGCTGAACGGCGGCGCCGCGGCGGCCCGCGCCATCGTCGAGGCGGCCCTGGCCGACGGCCGCCGCATCCTCACCGATCCGGAGGCCCGCGCGGTGCTGAAGGCCTACGGGCTGCCGGTCGTCGACGACCGCACCGCCCGCACGCCCGCCGAGGCCGCCGCCGCCGCGCGCGAGCTGAAGACGCCGGTGGCGCTGAAGGTCCTGTCGCCGGACATCAGCCACAAGTCCGACGTCGGCGGGGTGGCGCTGGACCTGCAGGACCCGGCCGAGGTGCTGGAGGCGGCGGAGTCCATGCGCGCGCGGGTCCAGGCCATGCGGCCGGATGCGGAGCTGGAGGGCTTTGTGGTGCAGCCCATGGTCTCGCGCCCCAAGGCGCTGGAGCTGCTCTGCGGCCTGGCCCACGACCCCACCTTCGGACCCGTGGTGCTGTTCGGCCACGGCGGCGTCGCCACCGAGGTCCTCGCCGACCGCAGCCTCGGCCTGCCGCCGCTCAACGACGTGCTGGCGCGCGACATGATCGCCCGCACGGCCGTCTCCCGCCTGATGGAGGGCTACCGCGACCGCCCGCCGGTCGACCTGGCCGGCGTCGCCGACGTGCTGGTGGGCCTGGGCGAACTGGCCGACGACCTTCCGGAGGTCCTCGAGCTGGACATCAACCCGCTGCTGGCCGACGCCGACGGCGTGCTCTGTCTCGACGCCCGCATCCGGCTGCGGGCGCCCGGCGAAACGGCCGCCCGGCCGGCGATCCTGCCCTATCCCCAGGCGATGGAGCGCACCGTCACCATGGACGGCGCGGAGACCCTGACCGTGCGGCCGATACGGCCGCAGGACGCCCCGCGGATCGAGGACCTGATCGACCGCTCCTCGCCGGAGGACGTCCGCCTGCGCTTCGCCTCCGGCTTCCGCCACCTGCCGCCCGGCTGGGCCGCGCGCCTCTCGCAGATCGACTACGACCGGGAGATGGCCCTGGTGGCGGAGAACGGGACCGGCGAGATCCTGGGCGTCAGCCGCATCGTCGGCGATCCCGAGGGAGAGACCGCCGAGTTCGCCCTCATGGTCCGCAGCGACAGCCAGCACCGCGGTCTTGGCGGCCTGCTGCTGCGGGCGATCCTCGATCACGCGCGCACCCGCGGCATCCGCGAGGTCTGGGGCGACGTGGCCCGCCACAACGACCGCATGCTGGAGTTGGCCGAGAACCTCGGCTTCGGCCGCCGGGCCGGCGAGGACGTGGCCCGAGTGAAGGTCATCAAGCGCCTCGACCTGGCCCCGCAACCCGCCGCCTGAGGCGCAAAAGAAAGAGCGCCCCGATGGCCTCGGGGCGCTCAGACCAGTCCGCGTCTCCGGGGGTGAGCTATTTGGACTGGATCTCGATGGTCTTGGTCTCCGCGCCGGGGCGCTTGGGCACGAAGATCTTCAGCACGCCGTCGGCCATGGTGGCCGTGATCCTCTCGGCGTCCAGGCTGCGCGGCAGGTAGATGGCGCGGGAGAAGGCCCCGTACCGGCGCTCGATGATCCGGTAGCCGTCGCCCTCGTCCGCGTGGTGGGCGGTCTTCTCGCCGCTGATGGTGAGGACGTCGTCCTCGGCGGTGATCGTCACTTGATCGCGCGTGAGACCGGGCAGCTCGACGGAGATGTCGACGCCGGCGTCGGTGTCGACCACGTCCATCGCCGGAACGGGGCGGAAGTCGGCGACGGCGCGCCAACCCTGGCGCGGCTCGCCCACGAGGCGGGCGAGCTCCCGCTGCAGGGGCGCGAAGCCGCTGGCCGGGCTGCGCTCCAGGGTCGTGGTGCTGTCGTCGATGTCGGCCGAATCGGCCATCCGTTCCTCCGCGCCCGTCCGGGTCTTGGGGGAAGGTCAGCACGTCGCCGTCGATCCCGCCTTGAGCTTCGTCAAATCCGAAACACGCCGCCTCCGCCCCACTCGGCATCCGCCCTCGAAGCCGTGTATGGCTGCGGCCATGACCTCCGGAACGGCCCCTCACGATCCCGCCCTGGCCGACGTCCTGGTCGACCGGGCGCACGCCGCCCAGGCCGCCGGCCGGTTCGAGGAGGCGGAGGCGCTCTATGCGGCGGCCGTGCAGGCCGCGCCCGGCGCCTGGCGGGCCCACCACGACCGCGGCGGCTTCTACAAGCTGACCGGACGCCTCGCAGAGGCGGAGGAGAGCCTCCGGCGCGCGCACGACCTGGCCCCGAGCGATGCGCGCACCCGCCACGCCCTTGGCATCGTCCTGCTCAGCCAGGGCCGCTACCGCGAGGGCTGGACGCTCTACGACGCCCGCCACGACATCCCCGACCTGCGGCTCTTCAAGCCGCAACTGCCCTTCCCCGAGTGGCGCGGGGAGCCGCTGGCCGGCCGCAAGCTGCTGATCTTCCCGGAACAGGGGCTGGGCGACCAGATCCAGTTCGCCCGCTTCGCCCCGTGGCTCGCAGCCCTCGGCGCCGACGTCACCCTGCTCTGCCACCCGACGCTGGCGACCCTCTTCCGGGACAGCCTGGGCGTCCGCGTGGTCGCCGCCGCCGGCCAGGTGGAGTTCCCCGATCCCGACGTCTGGGTGATGTCCGGCTCGATCACCGGCCGCGCCGGCCTGGAACCCGAGGACCTGCCCGCCGCCCCCTATCTCGAAGCGCCGGTTCCGACCACGCCGCCTGGCGCGCGCATCGGCGTGGCGACCCGCGGCAACCCAGCCCACGCCAACGACGCCAACCGCTCCCTGCCCGCCGACGCCGCGGCCGAGCTCCTGGCCCTGCCGGGCGCCATCAGCCTGCTGCCGGAGGACACCGGCGCCCAGGACTTCGCCGAAACCGCGGCACTCGTGGCCGGCCTCGACCTGGTGATCTCGGTCGACACCTCCATCGCCCATCTGGCCGCGGCCATGGGCAAGCCCACCTGGATCCTGCTGCCCCGGCTGATGACCGACTGGCGCTGGATGGACGAGGGCGAGGCCAGCCCCTGGTATCCGACGGCGCGGCTGATCCGGCAGGCGGTCCCGGGCGACTGGACGAGGGTGGTGCGCGCCGTCCGCGCCGACGTCGAGGCGGGCCGCCTCGAGGTCGCGGCGCCGCCGCCCAGGCCGAGGCCCGCCCCGCGCGCCGCGGCTGCGCCCGCCGTCCCTGCGCCCGCGCCCGCGTCCGACGCGCTCGCCCGCGCCGCGGTGCGGATGGTCCCGCGCGGCGCCCGCGTGCTCGGCCTGGGCGCGGACGCCGCCGCCCTCGAGCGCCTGCTCCCGCAGGGCGCGACCTACGTCAAGGCCGACGCCCCGCCCGCGACCACCGACGCGGACCTCGTGGTCGCGCTGGGACTGGCCGACCCGGCGGCCGCGCTCCCGGCGCTCCACGCCCTCGCCCGCCCGGTGCTCCTCAGCCACGCGGACGACCCGCGCTGGCCCGCCCTGCTGGCGCAGGCGGGCTTCCGCAGCCTGGCCGAGCAGCCGTCCGAGGGCGGCCAGGTGGTGCGCCGGCTGGCGCCGGACCCCGCCCGCGCCGCGCCGGAGAAGTCCGTCTGGGTGCTCACCTACCGCAACGTGGAGAACTTCGGCGACCGGCTGGGCGTGCACCTGCTCAGCCACATCCTGCCGCCCAACGCCCGCGTCCGGCACATCCACCACAAGCCCTGGGACCCGCCGCTCGAAGGCGAGGCCGACCTCCTGGTGGTGGGCATCGGCAACAGCCTGTTCCAGGCCCTGCTCACCGACGAGCTGCCGGCCCTCATGGACCGGGCCAAGGCGCGGGTGGGCATCTTCGGGACCCAGTACCGCGAGGCCCTGCCGGCCGAGCGGCTCCACGTGGTGATCGACCGCTGCGACGCCTGGTACGCCCGCGCCGAGGAGGACCTGCTGCTCTACGGCCGCGGCCGGCCGCAGGCGCGGCACATGGGCGACTGGCTGATCCACGCCTTCCAGCTCGCCGAGCCCAGCCGCGACGAGATGGTCAACCTCGACGACCAGCCGCCGCCCGACCCGGCGCTCGACCGCACCATCGAGTACATCCAGAGCTTCCGGCGGGTGTTCTCGCCCAGGCTCCACCCCCTGCTGTGCGCCCTGACCTCGGCCGAGGAAGTCGCCTACCGCGAGCAGCGGCCGCCGGGCGCCCGCGGCGAGCCCTCGGGCAAGTTCCGCTCGCTCCTGCTCGACGTCTTCGGGGTGGAGAAGCCGGAGGGCCAGTTCTGGTCCGTCGATCGCGCGGCGGTGGCGGCCTACAAGGCGCGCGTGGCGGAGAACGTCGAGGACGCGCGCCGCACCATCGCCCGCCTGCTGGCCTAGGCGATCCGTACGCCGGTATCCTCCTGGGCCGCCTCCACGGCGAAGCCGAAGTCGAAACGGCCCGAGCCGTAGATCCGGTAGAGCGGCTCGCCCGCGGCCACCGGCTCGCCGGTCTTGCGCAGCATCTCCACGCCCGCGCCGGGATCGGTGGGCGCCCCGGCCAGGCGGGCGACGGAGGCGATCCGCAGGCAGTCCACGGCGGCCACGTGGCCCGCGGAGGGCGCGCAGACCTCGTGGGTCAGTCCGCCCAGGGTCGCCGATAGCGGCGAGGCCCCCTGCGCCTCGCAGATCTGGTCCATCTTGGCCGCGGCGGCTCCGCTCTCCAGCAGCTCGCGGGCGCGCCGCTCGCCGCCGCCGCCGCGCAGCTCCGGATCGAACTCCAGCACGCGCCCGGCCAGCCGCACGGACTTCTCCTCCAGGTCCTTCGGCGCGTCCGGCCGCCGCTGCAGGACGGCCAGCACGTCACGCGCCTCCAGCATGGGCCCCACGCCGCGGCCGATCGGCTCGATGGCGTCGGTCAGCACGACCTCCAGCGTCAGGCCCAGGCCGTCCGCCACATGCTCGAACAGCTTCTTCAGCCGTTGCGCGGAGCGGCGGTCCCGGACTTTGGCGGTGGGGCCCACCGGCAGGTCCAGGATCAGGTGGGTCGAGCCGGCGGCGACCTTCTTCGACAGGATGGAGGCCACCATCTGCTCGGGCGTGTCGATGGACAGCGGCCGCTCCACCGAGATCAGCACGTCGTCGGCCGGCGACAGGTTCACCCGCCCGCCCCACACGACGCAGGCGCCGCAGGTCTCCACCACCTCGCGCATCTCGTCCTCGGACAGGTCCACGCGGGCCAGGACCTCCATGGTGTCGGCGGTGCCGGCCGGCGAGGTGATCGCCCGCGAGGAGGTCTTCGGCATCAGCAGGCCGTGGGCGGCGACGATGGGCGTGACCAGGAGCGTCGTGCGGTTGCCCGGGATGCCGCCGATGCAGTGCTTGTCCACCACCATCGGCCGGCTCCATTCCAGCCGGCGGCCGGCGGCGATCATGCCGGCGGTCAGGCCCTGCACCTCCTCAGGCGTCATGAAGGCGGCGCAGGCCACCAGGAAGGCGGCGATCTCCATGTCCGACCAGCGGTGGCCGGCGAGGTCGCGGGTGATGGCGGCGTAGTCCTCGGCCGAGAGGGTCTCGCCGGCGATCTTGGCCTTCACCGCCTCCAGGGTGCGCGGGGGGCGGGCCGGCGCCACCTCCACGGGGTCCCCGGCGCGGGCGCCGAGCCGGCGGAAGGTCGGCTCCGGCAGGCCCACCTCGCCCGGCCCCACCAGGGCCGGGTCGTCGCAGATCATCGGCGTGGCCAGCAGGGTCGTGCAGTTGGCGCGGATCTCCACCTTGCGCAGGCCGGCCAGCCGTTCGGGCCGAAGCACCGGGTCGCCGCGCGGCAGCAGGATCACGTTTTCGCGGAAGGTGTTGAGCGCCACGGGGCGCGCGCTACGCGGCGCCCCCGGGCCCCAGTGGGCCGCGGCGGGCGCCTCACCCGGCCCGTCGGAGGACGTCGCGGCGCCGGGACCGGATCGTGGGAGGTCGTCGGCCATGGCGGCCGGCTTGCCCGATCAGTGGGCGCGGTGCAAGGCGAGCTCGGGCTCGCGCGGCAGGCCGAAGGCCCGCAGGCCGGCCGGCAGCCGCATGGCCATCCGCATCGCCTCGCGCATGGACGGGAAGGCGGTCGCCGCCTGGGGGTCGTCCACCCATTCCGTCTGGCCCGCCGCCGAGACGAGCAGGTAGCGGTCGTGGGGCGCCTTGCCGCCATCGCCCTTCACCACCAGGGCGGGCGTCGTGTGAACCATCTGTTGAGCGCCGAGCATCGGGGCCTCCTGTTGTTGCAGTAGGCTTAGAGGCGGCCCGCCGGCGCAGCCATTCGGGTCGTGTCCTTAGGTAATCGTACGGAGGATCGGCCCCTAGAAATCGAACGCCGGCGCCGCCACCCGTTCGCCCAGCATGAAGGCGTCGGCCACGTGCCGGAGCGGGGTGAGGTCCACATCGCTCCGCCCGGCCGCGATCAGGGCCGCGAAGTGGGCGTAGAGCGGCTCGTATTCCGCATGCGGCCGCCCCGCCCCGGGCACCACGGGCTGGACCTCGCCGTCGATCGCCATTTCGGTCCCGCCCTTCGACAGGGTCAGGCGCCCGCCGTCCGTCTCCACCTCGATGTCCCAGCGCTGGACGCCGGTATGCAGGAAGTCGAGCTCGGCGGCGATCGGGGCGCCCAGGACGTCCTGGAAGCTCAGCTCCGCGGCGATGGGACCCTGGCGGTTCGCCGGGAACGCCAGCCGGGCGGCGCGGAGGGCGAAGGGCTGCGGCAGGATGTGGGTGACGATGGAGAGCGCGTTGATGCCGGGATCGAAGACGCCCAGGCCGCCGGGCGCGAAGATCCAGTCCTGGCCTGGGTGCCAGACGCGCACGTCCTCCATCCAGGTGATCCGGGCGCCGCGCACCGCCCGGTCGCGCAGCCAGCTCCGCGCCGCCGGGACCGCGGGGGCGAAGCGCGAGTGCCAGCTCGCATAGAGCGTCACCTGCGCCGCCTCGGCCGCCGCGACCAGTTCATGGGCCTCGCTGAGCGTCGCCGTGGGCGGTTTCTCCAGCAGCACATGGACGCCGCGGGCCAGCGCCCGGCGCGCGTCGTCGGCGCGGCCCACCGGCGGCGTGCAGAGCGAGACGGCCTCCACCTCGGGCGCGGCGTCCAGCATTTCGGCGAGAGAGGTGAAGTTCCGCACGCCGTCCACCTGGGCGTGGCGGCTGGCGGCGGCCACCAGCTCGAAGTCGCCGCTGGCGGCGATCACCGGCAGGTGCTGGTCGCGGGCGATCTTGCCGACGCCGACAATTCCAAGCTTCACCGGCATGCGGACCTCAGGGACACCAGGGACGGGTCCCCCAACATCGCCTCATCGGGCAGCCGGTTCCAGCCGGCGCGGACTCAGGCGGCCGCCGGACGCGCCTCCGCCTCGCGAACCACGGCCAGCGTCCTGGGCAGGCTCTGCGGATTGACGCTCATGGAGTCGATGCCCAGCCCCGTGAGGAAGGCGGCGATCTCCGGATAGGTCGCCGGCGCCTCGCCGCAGATGCCCACGTGGCGGCCGTTGCGGTGCGCGCCGGCCACCGCCTGGCGCAGCATCTCCAGCACGCCCGGGTCGCGCTCGTCGAAGTCGAAGGCCACCGTCTCGGAGTCGCGGTCCACGCCCAGCACCAGCTGGGTCAGGTCGTTGGAGCCGATGGAGAAGCCGTCGAACAGCTTGGCGAAGGCGTCGATCTGGATGACGTTGTTGGGGATCTCGCACATCACATAGACCTCCAGCCCGTCCTGGCCGCGCTTCAGGCCGTTGGCGGCCATGGCGTCCAGCACGCGGGCGGCCTCCGCCGTGGTCCGGCAGAAGGGGACCATGACGCGGAGGTTCTTCAGCCCCAGGTCCTGGCGAACGCGCCTGAGCGCCTCGCACTCCAGGGCGAAGCCCTCGGCGTAGAGCGGATGGGCGTAGCGGGAGGCCCCGCGGAAGCCCAGCATCGGGTTTTCTTCCTTCGGCTCGAAGTCCGCGCCGCCCAGCAGCCTGGCGTACTCGTTGGTCTTGAAGTCCGACAGCCGGACGACCACCGGGCGTGGATGGAAGGCCGCGGCGATCACGCCCACGCCCTCCACCAGTCCCTGGATGAAGTACTCGCGGGCCGACGCGTGGCCCGCCGCCAGCCGGGCGATGGCCGTGCGGTCGCGGGTCGAGGTCACCCGCTCGGGATGGGCGGCCGCCATGGGGTGCAGCCGGATCCGCTCGCCGATGATGAACTCCAGCCGGGCCAGCCCCACGCCGGCGCTCGGCAGCTGGGCGGCGCGGAACGCCAGGTCCGGGTGCGCCAGGTTCAGCATCACCGAGGTGCGGGGCTGCTGCAGGTCGGCGGCCTTCAGCCGCTGGATCTCGAACGGCACGTCGCCCTGGTAGACCTTGCCCACTTCCCCCTCGGCGCAGGAGACGGTGACCCGCCCGCCCGCCGCCAGCCGGCGCGTGGCGTCGCCCGTGCCGACCACGGCCGGTATGCCCAGCTCGCGGGCCACGATGGCCGCGTGGCAGGTGCGCCCGCCCCGGTCGGTGACGACCGCACTGGCCTTCTTCAGCACCGGCTCCCAGTCCGGGCTGGTGGCGCTGGCGACCAGCACATCGCCGGGCTGGAAGGCCTTCAGCGCCGCCGCCGTGCGGACCACCCGCACCGGCCCGCCGGCGATCCGCTCGCCGACGGCCTTGCCCTCGACGAGCACAGCGCCGGAGCCGGTGAGCCGGAAGGTCTCGATCTCCTCGCCCCGCTGGGAGGCCACGGTCTCCGGCCGCGCCTGAACGATGTACAGCCGGCCATCGCCGGCGTCCTTGGCCCACTCGATGTCCATCGGCGTCGGCCGCCCGGCGCGCTTGGAGTAGTGGTCCTCGATCCGGATGGCGACCTCGGTCAGGTCCATGACCTCGGCGTCGGTCAGGCAGTAGCGTCCCCGCTCGGCCAGCGGCACGCGGACCGATCGCAGCGCCGGCCCGTGCGGCCCCGTGCGCCAGACGATCCGCGTCTGCTTGGCTCCGCGGCTGCGCTTCAGGACGGCGCGGAAGCCCTGCCGGAAGGTCGGCTTGTGGAGGTAGAACTCGTCGGGGTCCACGCGCCCCTGCACCACGTTCTCGCCCAGGCCGTAGGCGCCGGTGACGAACACCACGTCCGGGAAGCCGCTTTCGGTGTCGAGGGTGAAGATCACCCCGCTCGTGGCCTCGTCGGAGCGCACCATCTGCATCACGGCCACCGAGAGGGCGACCTTGAAGTGATCGAAGCCGTTGTTGATCCGGTAGACGATCGCCCGGTCGGTGAACAGCGAGGCGAAGCAGCGGCGGCAGGCCTCGATCAGCCCCGCCTCGTCGCGGATGTGCAGGAAGCTGTCGTGCTGGCCCGCGAAGCTGGCGGTGGGCAGGTCCTCGGCCGTGGCGGAACTCCGCACCGCCACGCTCAGCTCGCCGCCGCCGCACGCCTCGCGCAGCCGGCGGAAGGCCTCGGCGATCTGGGCGCAGAGCGCCGCGTCGGCGGTGGCCTCGTAGACGATCCTGCGGGCCGCCGCCGCGCGCCGGGCGAGGTCGTCCACGTCGTCGGGATCGAGGTCCGCCAGCCGCGCCTTCAGCTCGCCCCAGGCGCCGGCCCGGGTCAGCGCGTCGCGGTAGGCCTCGGCGGTGATCGCGAACCCCTGCGGCACGCTCACCCGCGCGCCGGCGAGCAGCCGGTGCAGCTCGCCCAGAGACGCGGTCTTGCCGCCCACCAGGGGGATATCGCTCAGGCTCAGGAGGTCGAAGGACCGGATGTAGTCGGGCGTGGTCATGACGCAGCTCCGCAGCTTCCGGCGGACCCTAGGCGCGGGGCGGCCGGCCGACCTTGAGGCGCGTCAAAGGCTCAGCGCGCCGGCTGGCGGACCTTCACCCTCGCCCCGTCGGCCACCTTGTCGGACGGAAAGACCACCACCCGGTCGCCTGCCCTCAAGCCGGCGCGGATCTCCGCCTCGTCGTCGGTGAGCGCCCCGACCGTCACCGGGACCAGCCGGACGCGCCCGTCGGCGACGCGGTAGACCGCCCAGCGGTCCTGCGCGCGCACAAGCGCCCCCAGCGGCGCCTTCAGCGCCTTCGGCTCGCGACGCAGGAAGACGCGGCCCCAGACGCGGTAGCCGGGCCCGAGCCGGGTCCACTTCTCCGGCGCGCCGGCGAACTGCAGCAGAACCAGCGCCCGCTGCTCCTCGACGCCGAGCGCCGAGACCTTGGTGAAGCCCTGCGGCTCCACCCGCCGCACGACGGCCGGGATCGTCCCCTCCCCGCCCCAGTCGTAGATCTCGGCGGCCATGCCCTCCCGGATGCGCACGGCGTCCTGCGACAGGAACTCGATGGCCGCCTCCAGCCCGTCCTGATCGCCGATCTCCACCAGGGGCGCGCCCATGGCCACGGTGCGCTCGCTCTCCTGCAGCACCCGGGTGACATAACCGGAGGCCGGCGCGGTGACCGCCACGGTCTCCGCCCCCTCCGCCTCCGGCCCCATCAGCGCCGAGCGCGCCGCGGCGAGCTCGGAGCGGCGCACGGCGAGCTGGGCGGCGGCGGCGCGCACGGCGGCGCGGGCGGCCCGGGCGCGGGCGTCGGCGGCGTCCAGCGTCTGGCGGGCGGCGAACCCCCGCTCCGACAGCTGCCGGATGCGGCGCAGTTCGATGTCCGCCTGGCGGGCGTCGGCGGCGAGCTGGTCCTGCTGGGCGGCCGCGGCGGCCACGGCGGCCTGGGCGGCGGCCACGGCGGCGTTGGCCTGGGCGCGGGAGCGGGGGTCGAGCAGGTCGGCGCTGGCCGGGCGGATCCGCGCCACCACGGTCGAGCCCGTCACCACCCGGTCGCCCACGTGCAGCCCGACGCGCTCCAGCCGCCCAGAGACCGGCGCGGCCACCACATAGGCCTCCCGCACCCGCGCGAACCCCTGGTCGGCGACGGTCTCGGCGATGGGGCCGACGGTGACCTGCGCGGCGTCCACCGGCACGGGACGCGGCGCCATGAGCAGCCCCACCGTCACGGCCACGGCCAGCACGGCCGCGCCGATCAGGATCCACCGGGCCCATTTGATCTTCGGCATTCCTAGTCCCTTGTCTTCAGGACGGCCACGAGGTCGAGGCGCCAGATGCGCGGCGCGACCATCGCCGCCGCCAGGCCGATGGCCGCCAGATAGGCGACCAGGGCCAGGCCATAGCTGTCTGGCGAGATCACCGCCGGCAGCCGCAGCTCGTCACGCGAATAGGCCGCCCCCATGCCCTCGGCCAGGGCCTGGCCGCCGACGATGCCGAGCGGGATGGAGACGAGCGTGATGACCGCCAGTTCGCCCAGCAGGATGTAGGCGCACTCCCAGTGGCCGAAGCCCAGCACGTGCAGGGTGGCGAGGTCGCGGGCCCTCTCGGAGAGCGCGATCCGGCTGGTGTTGTAGGCCACGCCGAACGCGATGGCGCCCGCGAACCCCACATAGAAGCTGATCATCACCCGGAAGGCCTCGGCCATGGCCTGCCGCCAGGCGGCCACGGTGTCGTCGCGCGACGACGAGCCGATGATCTGCGGCGTGCGCTCGATGGCCCGGTAGAAGGCCGGCCGGGCGTCGGCGGCGACCAGCAGCTGGGCGCCGCTCGCCACGTCGCCCTCGCGCATCATCCGGTTGAGCTCGCGGCGGTCCATGTAGACGGCGAAGCCGCTGTAGTCGCGGGCAAGCGCCGTGACCGGCAGGACCGCCGAGACGCCGGCCCCGTCGATCACCTCCACGTGGACGCGGTCGCCCGGCGCCAGCCGCAGCCGCGAGGCCAGCGCCTCGCTCATGACCAGGCCCCGCCCCTCGAACGGCACGACGCGGTCCTCGCCGTCCAGCGGCCGCTGCAGCCGCGCGCCCGGCTCCAGACCGATGATCCGCACCAGCTCCTCCCGACCGCCGGCCTGCAGCCGCACGCCCGCGGCGCGCACCGGCTCGGCGGCGATCACGCCCGGCAGCCGCGCGATGTCGGCCATGGCGCCCACGCTGCGCGCCTCGGCGAAGCCCACGGACTCGTTCCAGCGCTGGGTGCGGTAGTAGGCCTGGTCGATCACCGCATCGAGGCTGTCGAACATGAACTGCGTGCCGACCAGCAGCGACAGGCTGGCGGCGAGCCCGAGCGCGGCCAGGGCGGCCCGCACGGGGAAGCGCTCCAGGTTGCGCACGATCATCCGCGTTGCCTGGTCGACCCCGGAGCCGCGGACGATCCGGTCCAGCAGGCCGGCGCGATAGGAGGCCGGCCGCGGCGGCTGCATGGCCACGGCGGGGGACAGCGCCGCCGCCCGCCGCACGGCCGCGATGGAGCCCAGCATGGTCGCCGCCGCCGCCACGCCCGCCGCGCCGAGGAAGGCCGGCCAGTGGAAGGTCACCTCGAGCACGGGGAAGCGGAAGTACTGCCGGTACTGCTCGACGATCGCCGCGCCGAAGGCCGCCCCGCCCAGGCCGCCGCCGGCGGCCCCCAGCAGTCCGACCAGGGCCGCCAGCCGCAGGTATGGCCCCGCCGCGGCGCCGTTGCCGTAGCCGAACGCCTTGAAGAGCCCGATCTGCTCGCGCTCGGCGTCCACCAGGCGCGAGACCACCAGATGCACCAGGGCCGCGGCGATCAGCAGGAACACCGGCGGCAGGATCGAGGCCGAGGTGGAGAGCTCCTTCAGCTCGGCTTCCAGGAAGGCGTTGGAGGCCTGGTCCTCCCGGACGTAGGCGGCGCGCCCGCCATAGGGCGCGAGCAGCCGGTCGACGTCCTGCATCACCGCCCGCGGCGAGGCGCCCGGCGCGAGCTTCAGGGCCACGGTGTTGAAGGCGCCGCTCATCCCGGCCGCGCGCTCCACCGCCGGACGCGGCGCCCAGAACACCGCCTGGTGGGCGTCGTCCGGCATGAAGGACTCCGGCGCCGGCACGTAGACGTACTCCGGCGACAGGGCCCCGCCGACGATGGTGAAGGTGAACGCCCGCCCGCGGATCACCGCCGTGAGCCGGTCGCCGAGGTCGACGTTCGCGGCCTGCAGGAAGGTGTCGAGCGCCACCACCTCGTCGGTGCGCGTCGGGTCGGGCATCCGGCCGCGCTTGAGGACGATGCGGTTCAGCGCGTGGTCCTCGTCCTGCGGCAGGGAGATCAGCCGCGCCACGGCCGGGCGGGAGAGGCCCGGCACGTCCATCAGCCCGGCCTCCAGGATGCGGACGTCGACCGCGGTGACGCCGTCGATGTGGGCGAGCGTCCGGGCCCGGGACAGCGGCGCGCGCCTCGCCTGGGCGAAGACGTCGGCGAACCGGGTGTCCTCGTAGAAGGCGGCCCGCGCCTCGGAGAGCGCCCGCTGGGCGGAGAAGGCCATCACCGCCACCGACACGCCGCAGGCCACCAGGAGCGCGATGGCCAGCACCTGCCATTTCAGCCGCAGCAGGTCGCGCAGCAGCTTGCGGTCGAGCGGCGCGGGCCTCACCAGCTCATCTCCTTCGGCGCCAGCTTGCGCGGGTTGGCCTCCACCTCGGTGATCTGGCCGTCGCGGAAGCGGATCACCCGATCGGCCATGGCCGCGATGCCGGTGTTGTGGGAGACGATCATGGTCGTCGCGCCCACGTCGCGGGTGACTTCCGAGATCGCCTCCAGCACCTGCACGCCGCTGTCGCTGTCCAGCGAGCCGGTGGGCTCGTCGCAGAGCAGCAGCTCGGGCCGCTTGGCGATGGCGCGGGCCACCGCCACCCGCTGCTGCTGCCCGCCCGAGAGCTGGGCCGGAAAGTGGTCCATGCGGTCGGCAAGGCCGACCCGGGCCAGCGCCTCCTCCGGCGTCATCGGATCGCGGGCGATCTCGGTGATCAGCGCCACGTTCTCCCGCGCCGTCAGGCTGGGGACCAGGTTGAAGAACTGGAAGATGAAGCCCACCGAGGCGCGGCGGTAGCGGGTCAGCGCCGTGTCGCTCGCGCCGATCAACTCGAAGTCGTGGAAGCGCGCCGAGCCCGAGGTCGCCCGGTCGAGGCCGCCCAGGATGTTGAGCAGGGTCGACTTGCCCGAGCCGGAGGGCCCCAGCAGCACCAGCGTCTCGCCCGCGAAGATCTGCAGGTCCACCCCGCGCAGGGCGTGCACCTGGCCCGCCCCGGTCTCGTAGACCTTGCTGAGGCGGCTCACGTCGAAGGCGACGGTGGGCGGAGCGGCGGACATCTGCGCCTAAAGCCATGACACGGAAGCGGCCGCCCTGACACGCGTCAAAGCCCGACCACGGGGTCCCTCCGTACGACTACCTAGGGGTGCGCCCCAGGTTTCCAGCCGAGCTTCTCCGGCCATTAACTTCCGGGAAACCAGGGAGCCATCGCATGACCGTCCAGGAAAAGAGCGCGCCCGCCGCCCGCACCGCGCCCCCCGCGCCGACCTATTCGACCCTGCTGGTCCATGTGGAGCCCGGCCTCGGCGCCTCACGCCGGGTGGAGATCGCCGCCGGCCTGGCCCGCGCGTTCGACGCCCGCCTGATCGGCCTGGGCGCCGAGATGATCGAGCCGGTGACCATGGTGGATCCCTATTCCGGCCAGCTGATCGCCGAGATGTACCAGCAGCTCTCGCGCCAGGTCGCGGCCGACCTGAAGAACGCCGAGGCCGCCTTCCGCCGCGACGCGGCCGGCGCCGACGTGGAATGGCGCACGGTGTCCTCCACGCCGGTGAACGCCATCGCCCGCACCGCCCGGGCGGCCGACCTGATCGTCATGACCGCCACCGAGGCCAAGGGCAGCGACGTCTACCACGCCGCCCCGCCGGCCGAGGTCGTGCTGACCGCCGGCCGTCCGGTGCTGGTCGCGCCGGCCGGGGCCGGTCACCTGCAGGCCCGCAAGGTCGTGGTCGCGTGGAAGGAGACCCGCGAGGCCCGCCGCGCCGTCGCCGACGCCATGCCCTTCCTGGTCCGCGCGGAGGAAGTTGTGGTCCAGGCGGTCTGCGGCGAGGACGAGGTGGAGGCCGTCTAGGCCTGCGCCCTGGACGTCGCCGCCTGGCTGCGCCGCCACGGCGCCCCGGCGCGCGCCAATGTCACCACCGCGCCCGACGCCAGCGTCGTCGACGAGCTGAACGCCGAGGCCGAGGCGATCGGCGCCGACCTGATCGTCGCCGGCGCCTACGGCCACAGCCGCACGGTCGAATGGGCGCTCGGCGGCGCCACCTGGCGCCTGCTCCAGAATCCCCAGCGCTACCTCCTGCTCAGCCACTGAGCCGAGGTCCCGCCACGGGCGACGGCCGGTCCCTCCCCCCGGGGGCCGGCCGTCTTCATGTCCGGACACCGCCTTGACCCCCGTCAAGGCAGAGCTCCGCGGACGGCGCAGCATGGGTCCGTTGAGTTCGGGGAGGCCCGGGCCAGACCGGCCAGGCCGCCTTCCCGCTCCAGTCGATGGAAGGCTTCATGCAGATTCCCCTCCAGATCACCTTCGAAGGCGGCCTCACCGCGAGCGAGGCCTTGCAGCGGCGCATCGAGCGCGAGGCGGCCAAGCTCGAGCGCCTGAACGACCGCATCACCTCCTGCCGCGTGGCGGTCATCGGCCGGCCCGGCAAGCGCCGCCACGGCGACCTCTATGCGGTGCGCCTGCAGATCACGACGCCCAGCGAGGGCGAGGTGGTGGTCGACCGCAACCCGCCGGCCGACCACGCCCATGAGGACGCGTTCGTCACCGTCCGCGACGCCTTCGCCGCCGCCCGCCGCCGCCTGCTCGACCGCCGCCGGCGGGTGCAGGGCAAGGTGAAGGTCCACGAACCGCCGCCGCAGGGCCGGGTCGCCCGGCTGTTCCCCGACGAGGGCTACGGCTTCATCGAGGCGGCCGACGGCCGGGAGATCTACTTCCACCGCAACGCCGTGCTGAACGGCGGCTTCGCCCGGATGGAGCCCGGCGTCGAGGTGCGCTTCGCCGAGGCGGAGGGGGTGAAGGGTCCGCAAGCCTCGACCGTCCACGTCCACTAGGGCGGCCGCCACCCGCTCGGGAGGCCCTCGCGAGCGGGTGGCGTCGCGCGCCGCCGACGCCTAGAAGGCGGCGATGTTCCAGGATCTCACCCTCCTCGCCCTCGCGAGCATAGCCATCCTCGGCGGGGCGGCGGCGACGGACCGGCGCGCGGTGGAGGCGCTCAGCGCCCGCCTGCTCGCCAGCCACAGCGCCACCGCTGTGCTGCAGGAGATCTGCGACCGCCGCGCGCCCGGCGAGCGGGTCCGCGCCGAGCAGCTCCCCCCGGACGCCGCCGCGCCCGATTGGGTGCGCCAGGCCCTGGACGCCCCGGCCGATGCCATCCGCCACCGGCGCGTGCGGCTGATGTGCGGGCCCGAGGTGCTGTCCGTGGCGGACAACTGGTTCCTGCCCGGCCGCCTGACGGCGGAGATGAACGCCACCCTGGAAGGAACCCAGACCCCGTTCGGCGTGGCCGTCCGCTCCCTCGACTACCGCCGCCGAACGCTCTCGGTCCGTTATCTCGACGGCGGCTCGGGCGTCCTGGAGCACAAGGCGGTCCTGGTCGCCGACGACCGGCCGTTCAGCCTCGTGCTGGAGACTTACGCAGCCGCGGCGGTTCGCTGACCGGGCGGGCCCGGCGCCAGTTGACCTGCAGATTTCAACCGTACACGTCTCCCTTCAGGAGACCGAACGATGCGCCGCGTAGCCATGCTTCTTGTCCTCGCCACGGGTGCGCTGAGCGCGGGCCCGGCGCTGGCGGATCCCCATCCGGGGGAAACCCTGTTCACCCAGCGCTGCGGCGCCTGCCACGCCCTCGACGCGGCGCCGGGCAAGCTCGGGCCGCCGCTTCGCGGCGTCGCCGGTCGCAAGGCCGGCACGCTGCCCGGCTACGCCTACAGCCCGGCGATGAAGAAGGCGGCCTTCGTCTGGACGCCGGCCCAGCTCGACAGGTTCCTCAAGTCACCCGGCCAGACCGTGCCAGGAACCAAGATGATGATCGGCCTGCCCGACGCCCGGCAGCGCTCGGCCGTCGTGGCCTACCTCGCGTCGCAGAAGCGCCGCTGAGCCGGGATCAGCAAGGAGCGGTCTAGGCCCGCGATCCGCGTCTCGCCGATCAGGGCCATGGCCACCAGCATCTCGGCGCGGATCGTCGCCAGCATCTTCGCCACGCCGCGCTGTCCCTGCGCGGCCAGGGCGTAGGCCCAGGCCCGGCCCACCATCACCCCGTCGGCCCCCGACGCGATCGCCCGGATCACGTCGAGCCCCGAGCGCACGCCGGAATCCATCAGGACCGTGATCCGCCGCTCCACCGCGTCGGCCACCGCCGGCAGGGCCGAGATGCTGGAGGGCGCCCCGTCGAGCTGGCGCCCGCCGTGGTTGGAGACCACGATCCCCTCCACCCCGGCCGCCACGCAGGCCCGGGCGTCGTCGGGGTCGAGCACGCCCTTCAGGACCAGCCGGCCCTTCCAGAGCTCGCGCAGCCAGTCGATCTCCTTCCAGGTGACGCTCGGGTCGTAATTGGCCGCCACCCAGTCGAAGAAGCCGCCCAGCCCGGCGCCGGGCGGCATCACCCCCGCCACGTTGCCGAGCTGGTGCGGCCGGCCGAACAGGCCCACGTCCCAGGCCCAGCCCGGCCGCTGGGCCACCTGCCACATCCGCGACGCCAGCCCGCCCACGCCGCTGGCGCCCGCCAGGCCCGTGCGGATGTCGCGGTAGCGGGTGGAGCTGACCGGCAGGTCCACGGTGAGCAGCAGGGTGTCGATCCCCGCCGCCTCGGCCCGGGCCAGCAGGTCGCGCATGAAGCCGCGGTCGCGGATCATGTAGAGCTGGAACCAGAACGGCGCCTGCACCGCCGCCCGGACCTCCTCCAGCGAACAGCCGGCGACGGTGGACAGGCAGAACGGCGCCCCCGCCGCCTCCGCCGCCCGCGCCGCCTGCACCTCGCCGCGGCGGGCGTAGAGCCCGGCCAGGCCCACCGGCGCCAGCGCCACCGGCAGCGCCGCGCGCCGCCCGAACAGCTCGGTCGACAGGTCGATCTCGGCCACCTCGCGCAGCACCCGCTGGCGCACCGACAGCGTCTGCAGGTCCTCGACGTTGCGCTTCAGCGTCGTCTCGGCGAAGGCCCCGCCGTCGATGTACTCGAACAGGAACCGCGGCAGCCGCCGGCGCGCCAGGATCCTCAGGTCGCTGACGTCGGCCGCCCTCACCGCCGGGCTCCTAGCGGCTCGTCGCGGTGGCGATGCTGGCCGGGCGGGCGGCGAACTTCAGCGTCTCGGCCGGCTGCCGGGTCAGGGTCGTCCCGTCGAAACGGTAGGACTCGATCTCGCGCCCGCCGGCGCACTGCAGGAGGACCCGGCTGCGATCCTTCGTCCAGGCGGCGCCCTGGCACCAGCGGCCGGTCTTCGCCTCGGCCACCGGCGTGAGTTCGCCGCCCGCCACCCGGTAGACCTTCAGGAGGCCGAAGTCGTTGTAGCCCGGCGACCCTGGCGCCCCGCCCGAGCCGTTGGCCACGACCACAGCCAACACGCCGCCGTCGGCGCTCAGCGTCAGGTGCTCCGGCGTCTGGCCCACCTCGACGATGGTCGCCACCTGGTTGGTCGTCAGGTCGATGGCCGAGATCGTCCCCGGCCGCGGGCCCGCAGGCGTCGGCTGGCCCGGGGTCGGCCGGCGGCCGCCCAGGTTGGTGTTGTAGGCGAAGTCGCCCTTCGGGCTCACCACGATCCCGTAGGGCTGGACGCCGGGCTGCACGGCCACCTCGGTGCGCGTCACCTTCGTCCCGTCCACCGCCAGCCGCAGGATGCTCCCGGCCGTCTGCGTCACCACCAGCGCCCCCTTGCCGTCGGGGGTGAAGGCCACGTCGGTCGGCCGCGCCTGGTAGGGCAGCCGGACCTTCCCCGCCGGCGTCAGCCGCCGGCCGGAGATGCCGAACACCGACACCGAATCGTCGCCGGTGCTCACCACCAGCGCCAGGGTCCCGGCCCTGTTCACCGCCACGCCCGTGGCGCCGGCGCCGGCATGAAGGGTCTGCACGACCCTCGGCGCGGCGGGGTTCGACAGGTCCACCACCGTCAGCGTGTCGTCGAGCACCAGGGTCGCCGGGCCATTGGCGTCCAGGGTCTGGGCTGCGGTGACGAGGGCCAGCCGCGCGTCGGGCGTCACCGCCACGCTGGTCGGCGGCCCGATCATGCTGGTCGGCGCCGGCAGGCTCGCCAGCACCTTCGGCCCCGCCGCGGTCAGGTCGAGCACCGCCAGGGTGTCGGGCGTGCGGCCGGGCGGGTCGTCGCCGGGCCGCAGCTGCTTGCCGTCGTTCACCGAGACCGCGATCTCCGCCGCCGCCGCGCCGGCCAGGGCGAGCCCCGCCGCCACCGCCGCGAGGCCCACGCCCGCCCTGCCCATCCTGCCCATTCGCTCGAGCCTCCCCCGTCTCTTCGATCGAGCGCGGCTCGTGCGAGCCGGCCTTTCGCCGATCTCGGCCACGGTGGTGTTTCAGCAGTGTGGCAACGCACGCGTCCGCCTGCCGGCGGCGGAGGCCGGCCGGGCCGTTGCCACCCGGCCGCCCGGCGGCCAGGATGTGGCTCCAGACGGGGAGAGCGATGACCTCGGGTTTGCGGATCGGCCTGCCGTTCGCGGCGGCGCTGGCGGTGCTCGCCGCCGCGCCCCCGGGGCGCGCCATGGAGGCCCGCGCCGAGCCCTACGGCGTCGCCGCCGACGGCGCGCGCGTCGAGGCCTACACCCTCGTCAACGACCGCGGCATGAGCGTGCGCATCCTCAGCCACGGCGCGCGCATCGACGCCATCCGCACGCCCGACCGCCGGGGCCGCTTCGCCAATGTGGTGCTGGGCCTGCCCGATCTCGCCGCCTACGAGGCCAACGGCTCCTTCAACTGCGTCATCGGCCGCTACGCCAACCGGATATCGGGCGGCGGCTTCACCCTCGACGGGACGAGGTACGACCTGCCGTCCAACGCCCGGGGGATCAGCTCCCACGGCGGCCCCACGGGCTTCTGCACGCGCAACTGGACGGGCCGCGCCTTCCAGGCCCGCGGCAGGGCCGGCGTGGTCCTGACCTACCGCGCCGCCGACGGCGAGAACGGCTTCCCGGGCGCCCTGGACGTCGCCGTCACCTACACCCTCGACAACCACGGCGCCCTGCGGATCGATTACGCGGCGACGACGGACCGGCCCACGGTCGTGAACCTCACCAACCACGCCTACTTCAACCTCTCCGGGGACGCCGCGCGCGACGTCCTCGACCACCGGCTGACGGTGGCGTCCCAGAGCTACACGCCCGGCGACGAGCTGCTGGTGCCGACCGGCGAGGTCGCGCCCGTTGCCGGCGGCCCGCTCGACCTGCGCCGGCCGACGCGGATCGGCGACCGGGTCGGCAAGGGTCATCCTGAGATGCGGTTCAGCCGCGACGGCCTCGACCACAACTTCATGCTCAGGCCCGCCCGCCCCGGCCGCCCGGTCCTCGCCGCGAGGCTGGAGGACCCCGCGAGCGGGCGCGAGCTCGAGGTGCTGACCACCGAGCCCGGCGTCCAGGTCTACACCGCCAACCACTGGAACGGCGCCCTGCGCGCCGCCTCCGGGGTCCTTTTGCGCAAGCACCACGGCGTGGCCCTCGAGACCCAGCACGTCCCCGACAGCCCCAACAAGCCGCAGTTCCCCTCCACGGTCCTGCGGCCCGGCGAGACCTTCCGCTCGACGACGGTCTTCCGCTTCTCAGTCGCCCGCTAGGCCGGCTCGGCCTCCGGCGCGCCGCCGATCAGCCGGCCGCTGAAGCCGGCGATCTCGGCGTTGCGGCGGGAGAGCTCGCGCAGCGCCTCGGTGAGCGTCCGTTGGAACTGGCCGAGCTCCTCCAGCAGCTTGCCCAGGCCGTCCGCCGCCCCGGCCGCGGCGGCGCACTCCACCTCGCCCATGATCCGGGTGACCTCCAGGCTGGCCGCCAGCCGGCTCATCTGGGCGCAGTCGTCCCGGAAGGCCGCGACCCGCCGGTCGATCGCCGCCAGGCCGGCCTCCGCCTTCTGCGCGTAGGCCCGCTGCTGCCCGTCCAGCCGGGCGATCTCGGCGGCGGCGTCCACGCCGGAGGCGCCGACCTCCCGCCCGAACACCTCGGCCATCTCCTGCTGCACGTGGGCGGCGGCGAGCAGGAAGAGGCCGTCGGCCACCGCCCGGTTCACCTCCGCGGCCGAGGCGGCGAACCGCTCCACCGCCTGGGCGAACTCGGTGCTGATGGCGCTGTAGTTCACCGAGATGGCGCTGATCGCCGCGCCCGCGCGGCCCAGCTGGGCGGCCTGGATGCGGAGGTTGAGCGGCAGGTGGGTGTAGAGCCCGCAGGCCTCGGTCACCGTTCGCGTCGGCTCCAGGAGGGCGCCCGCCGCCTCCAGGATGCGGTCGAAGCCCTGCAGCGCCGCGTCGGCGGGCCGGGCGAGGCGCCGGCCCCGCTCGTGCAGCTCGGCGCTGAGGGCCGCGGCCTGGAAGGCGGGATAGTCGCGGAAGCCCAGCTCGCCCAGGCGCCCGAGCAACCGCCCGGCGCTCGCCTCGGGGGTCAGCGCCTCCGCCCGCTCGGCTTCGTCGCAGGCGCGGTAGAGGTCCTGGGCGGCCTCGAACATGGCCCCGCCCGGCCGCAGCCGCACCGACAGGAAGCCGTCCTCGATCGGGGTGACGATGGCGAACACCCAGTAGTAGCAGCCGTCCTTGGCCCGGTTCTTCACATAGGCGCCCACCGGCTCGCCCCGCCGGATGGTGTCCCACAGCAGCCAGAACACCGCCCGCGGCGTGTCCGGGTGGCGGATGATCTTGTGCGGCTTGCCGACCAGCTCGTCCCAGTCGTAGCGGCTCACCCGCTGGAACACCGCATTGCCGTGGCGGATCACCCCGTGCGGGTCGGTGCGCGAGAAGAACAGCTCGCGGTCCTCGAACGGCGACTCCTCGTTCCGGCACGACCGGCGGACGTCGCCGGACTGCGCCGGGGCGACGCCGCCGGCCTGAAAGTCTTCGTACATGGGCCCATCCCCGTGACGCCGCGGCGTGGAAAGCCGCGGCCGCACAGGAGGGCAGGCTGCGCCCGTCTCAGTTGATGACGATCAAGCGGCCTGCGGCGCGCGCTACCCAGAATGGGGCTGCCGCCGCGTCACCCGCTAGGCGGGTTCGGGAGTCCGCTGCGCCACGTACTGCTGCACGAAGTCCTGGTGGCTCGGCATCCGGTCGACCGCCCTGGCGATGTGGCCCTTCAGGTCCTCCAGCGCCTTCTTCAGCTGCGCCGGCGGCATCATCCGGCCCATGTAGTGGTAGCTCTTCGGCTCCACCCGCTGGCCGGTCATCACCTGCAGCCAGGAGGCGATCTGGAACAGCTCGCCGGGGATGGTGTAGATCTGGGCGGTCTCCCGGAAGAGCTCGATCCGCTCGGCCAGGCTGTCGGGAATCTCCATGGTCCGGCAGCGGTCCCAGTAGGGCGTGTCGTTCCGCTCGGTGAGCTTGTAGTGCATCACCACGAAGTCGCGGATGCGGACGATCTCCTGGTCGGCCAGGTGATTGAAGCGGTTGATCAGGCTCTCGTTGACTCCCCCGAACGGGAACAGCTGCAGCAGCCGCGTCACCCCGATCATGATCATGTGCAGCGAGGTCGATTCCAGCGGCTCGATGAAGCCGCTGGCGAGGCCCAGCGCGATGACGTTCTTGTCCCAGCTCTTCCGCCGCCGGCCGGGCCGGAAGCGGATCAGCCAGGGATCGGTCAGGTGCTCGCCCTTCAGCTGGCCGAGGAACAGGCTGTGGGCCTCGTCGTCCGACATGTGCTCCGAGGAATAGACCCAGCCGTTGCCCTCGCGGTTCTGCAGCGGGATGCCCCACTGCCAGCCGGCCTTGTGGGCGGTGGCGCGGGTCAGCGGCGCGGCGGGGCCCACGGCGGCGGTCTGCATGGCCACGGCGCGGTCGTTGGGCAGCCAGTGGCCCCAGTCCTCGAAGCCCGCCTTCAGGGTCTGCTCGATCAGGAGACCGCGGAAGCCGGTGCAGTCGATGAACAGGTCGCCCTCGACCCGCTCGCCGGACTCCATGACCAGGGCCTCCACGAAGCCGGTCTCCGGGTGCTGCTTCACCTCCTGGATCTTGCCCTCGATCCGCCGCACGCCCTGCCTGATGCAGCGCCCGCGCAGGTACTGGCCGAACTTCGTCGCATCCAGGTGGTAGGCGTAGTTCAGCGGGGCGTTCTCGCTGGTGAAGAACTTGCTCTCCGCGGAGGCCTTGTACTCCAGGCAGTAGTCGCCGAGCTCCCCGCCGAAGCCCTGGGCGCGGGCCTCCATCCACAGGTGGTGGAAGTGGGCCAGCAGGGTCGATTTGCCGACCTCGCCGAAGGAGTGGATGTAGCGGTCGCCGATCCGCGCCCAGTTGTCGAACAGGATGCCGATCTTGAAGGTGGCCTGGGTCTCGCGCATGAACTCGCGCTCGTCGAGGCCCAGCAGGTGGACGAAGGTCCGCGCCGTGGGGATCGTGGATTCCCCCACCCCCACCGTGCCGATGGCGTCGGATTCCACGAGCGTGATGTCCACCAGGGGGCCGAGCTGCGTGACCAGGGCCTGGGCGGTCATCCAGCCCGCCGAGCCGCCGCCGGCGATCACCACCTTCCTGACGACCTGTTGTTGCTGCATGGCGTTTCCCCTTACCCGGATGCCTATCTGTTGAGGCGGTTGAGCAGCTGGGCGCGCAATCGCCGCGCCTTCATCTCGTCCATCGGGCCGAGCGCGCCGCGCGCGGCCTCGGGCATGTGCGCCCCGGCCCGCTCGGCGGGACCGAAGACGTAGTAGTCGAACAGGGCCTTCCAGCCGCGCTTCTCGAATTCCGGCCGGTCGCGCAGGCTGAGCAGCCCGTGCAGCAGGGTGTTCATGGGCGTGTCCATGAAGCCCGGCGTGGCGTTCCACCAGTAGTTCACCAGCACGTTGAACGGCTCCAGCGCCTCCACCTGGTGCCACCAGAGCGCCGGGTAGACGAGCACGTCGCCGGGCTCCAGCTCGGCCACCTGCCCGGCCGCCTGGGCCTCGCGGAAGCGCGGGAAGCGGTCGTGGTCGGGGGCGTTCAGGTCCACGAGGCTGACCACTTGGCCGCCGGGCGTCGGCTCCAGCGGGCCGGGATAGAGGTTCTCCACCTGCTCGGGCGGGAACAGGGTGAAGCGCCGGCGGCCCACCAGGCAGCAGGCGATGTTGTTGGACATGTCGTAGTGGGTGGCCGCGGTCGTGCGGTTGCCGATCCAGATGCTGGCCAGCGGCGGCGCCTCGCCGAAGGTCTCCGGCGGCAGGCCGAGGTCGTTCTCCGCCCGGAAGCCCGGCAGGTAGGTGTCGAGGTCGGTGGAGCCGATATAGAGCGAGGGCCCCTCGGCCGCCTCCAGCCCCTCGGCGATCCGGTCCAGGAACTCGCCCAGCATCACCCGCTCGGAGCGGAAGTTCAGGCTGGTCAGGTCGGGGTTGTAGAAGAAGCGGCCACGGATCTGCGGCGGCCCCGTATAGCCCACCACGCGCTGGCCGCTGTCGAAGCCCTTCAGATAGGCCATGGCGCGCGCCGGCGCCTCCAGCCCCAGTTGCACCAGCGGCCAGTCGCGGGCCATGCCGCGGAAGATCATCGGCCGCTGGGCGTTGAGGATCTCGTCGAACGGGATGTCCGCCGGGGCGACGCCGCCGACCGCCTCGGTCCTGCGCGCGATGCCGCTCGGGGGGCCCGCCATCAGAGCGCCGCCAGCTTGCGGTTCTTGGCGTCGATCAGCCGGCTCATGTTGCCGAGCGAGGCGATCACCATGTAGGCGGCCCGCAGCACGCCCGCCTGGTTCAGCCGCTCGAGGTCGGAGGCCGGCAGCCCCGCCAGCCGGTCCTGGGAGATCGTGAAGAGGTCGGGCAGGACGTACTCCTCCCGATCGTTGAGCTTCACCTCCACCGAGATCGGCTCGATCAGCCCGGCCGCCTCCAGCGCCTCGTAGAAGGCCCGGCTGATCTCCAGCCCGTCGTAGATCACGCCCATCAGCCGGGCGACGTGCTGCAGGTAGGGCGCGTTGCCGCCGGCCGGCAGGAACAGGGGTTCGCCCTCCGTGCGGCTGACGCGGGGGTGGTCGAGGTCGATGTGGATCATCGGCTCCGCCCCGTCCCGCCCCTCCTGCAGGGCGATGGAGAACGGCCCGCGCTGCTGCACGGCCGGCACGTAGCGCGCCTGCCAGCCGCCATCGTCGAGGAACAGGTTCTCGTCCCGGTCGAGTCCCAGCAGCACCACGGCCTGGTATTCGCCGTTGGCGTCCCTGCGCAGGAAGATCGGGTACTCCCGCTGCGCCGCCTCCAGCTCGGTGGGCAGCACCAGCGCCTGATTGATCGCGTCGCCGAACTCCGGGCCGTGGCGGGTGATCACCCGCAGGTCGGCGTGCTCGACATTGTTCAAGAGGACCCTGTTGGTCATCAAAGCTCCCGGGCCGTCACGCGCCCGGCTCCCCCACACCCCGCGCCTGAGGCGAAAAAGGCCGCTGCGGGCAGCGGCCTTTCCCGTCCCGGACGGCCGTCCCGGTCAGAACCGGTAACGGGCGCCCACAAGGTAGCGCGTGTCCAGCTCCTGCGCGAACCAGAGCTGGTTCTCGTCACGAGCGTAGGTGCGCAGGCTCTCCTCGAAGATGTTGATGGCCTCGAAGGAGATCGCCAGCTTCTCGTTCACGTCATAGCTGACGTTCAGGTCGACCTGGGCGAAGGGCGCCACGAACACCGGGTTGCGCGAGCCGCCGCGGTTGGTCTGGGCCAGGAACTTGTCCCGCCAGTTGTAGGCCAGCCGCGCCGACACCCCGTATTTGTCGTAGATCAGGGTGGCGTTGGCGGTGTCGCTGAGCCCCAGCAGGGCGAACTGGTCCTGCCCGGGGTCGGCGCCGATGTTGAAGCCGATGTCGCCTTCCACCCGGGTGTAGGCCCCGGCGACCCCGAAGCCGGTTTCGCCGAAGAAGTGGGTGCCGGCGATCTCGAAGCCGTAGATCCGCGCCGACCGGTTGTTGATCGGCTGCGCCACCTGGAAGTTCATCAGGGGATCGGTGGCGTTGGCCTCGATGTTCACCGCCGCCAGGATCTGGTCGACGAAGGCCTGGTTCAGATCGCCCAGGCCGCCGCCCGGAAGCACCGTCCGGTTGGCCTGGAACTGGGCCCGCGCCGCGTCCACCGAGCCCGTCGTGATGATCAGGGCCGTGGCCGTGAACAGGTTCACGTCGGTCTGGTCGGCGCCGACGCCGGTCAGCAGCTCGCGCGCCTGGCCGGAGCGGGTGCCGGGCTGGCCGGAGCTCGGGTCACGCAGGTCGAAGAGGTTCCGCGTCACGGTGCCCGTGCCCACGAAGTTGTTCACCCGCTTCTCGAAGAAGCCCGCCGAGATGAAGCTGCCGGGCTTGTAGTACCACTCCAGCGACACGTCGAAGTTGTCGGAGATCAGCGGCTCCAGGTCCGGGTTGCCCGAGGTGCCGAGCGGCGTGGCGCCGTTGGCGATCGGGCGGTTCGGGGCCTGGGCGGTGACCGAGGCGAACAGCTGGCCATAGTCGGGCCGCGCAATGGTGCGGCTGAACGAGGCCCGGGCGATCAGGTCCTCGCGAACCTCCATCTGGAAGTCGAGGGCCGGCAGCAGGTTGTTGTACTTGCCCTTGCCCGACACCGGCTGGCGCTCGCTGCTGGTGGCGACGGTGAAGTCGTTGTCCGCCGTCCAGATGATCGCCCGCGGCACCGCGAGCTCGGAGGTGGAGTCCACCTCCGTGCGCTCGTAGCGGACGCCGGCGACGACGCTGGTGGCCATGCCCGCCAGCTCGCCTTTCCAGGTCACCTGGCCGTAGGCCGCCAGGATGTTCTCGTCGACCCGGTTGTTGTTCTGGCCGGTGATCCCCACCGCGTTGCCGCGCTGCACATAGACCGGCGACAGGGCGTTGTAGAGGTCGACGGCATTGGCCCGGAAGGCGATCAGGCCGGGGCCCGTCTGGTTCAGGTCGTAGCTGTTGAAGGCGCACGCCAGGCAGAACTCGCGCACCAGGTTGCCGGCGATCTGGCTCACGTCGCGCGGGTTGGAGATGCCCCAGGAGCCGAGGTCCTGCTGGGTGTTGATGTTCGACTGGCGCATCTGGGAGTCGCGGTAGTTCACGCCGAAGTCGAAGCGGCTGCCCCAGTCGTCGAGCTCCCACGTCGCGTCGGCGCGGATCTCCTTGACCTCCTGAGACTGGCGCTGGGACGAGGTCCGCGCCACCTGCGAGCCCAGGTCGCCGATGTCGAGCACGCCGTTGCCGTTGCCGCGCGGCAGCGCGTCGTTGATGGCCATCGACTGCACGGGCACGTCGCCCGAGTAGTCCACCGAGTGCGTCCGGGTGACCGGGGCGCCGATGGCCACCAGGGTGGCGCTCGTGCCGTTCGGCGCGCCGGGCTTGGAGTTGGCCTTCGACATGTGGCCGTCCAGCGAGACGGTGAGCCGCTCGGTCACCCGCCACTCGCCGTTGAGCCCGAAGGACTCCAGGCTGTCGGTGTTGGCCCGGTACTGCTGCTCGTAGCCGGTGTCCTTGGTGCCGCTCAGCGTCTCCTCGAGGAAGATCGCCGTCGCCACCGTGGGGTTGTCGTCGAAGACCACCCGGTCGAACGGGCGGTTGAACCAGTTGGTCTGGTCGTTCCGCTGCTCGTGGGCCTTGTTGCGCGCATAGAGCACGTCGGCCGTCAGCGTGATCGCGTCCGTCGGCTTGAACTGCAGGGTGGCCTGGGCGTTCACCCGCTCCCGCTCGCCTTCCGCGAAGTGGTAGCGGCTGTCGTTGGGGATCGCGACCAGGGTGTTCGGATCCGACGGCGCATTGGTGATCTGCGTCGAGTTGTTGTTCCGGACGAAGCCGTTGGCCGGGTTCAGGAAGTTGGACAGCCGGCGGATGTTCCAGTCGTTGGACGTGGCGCTGCGGCTGGTGAAGTTCCGCTTCTGGTAGCTGCCGAACACCGAGACGCCGAACATGTCGTTCGGGTCCGCCCAGTTGATCAGGCCCGAGAGCTCCGGGGTGATCTTGTCGGCGTCGTCGAGGCTCTCCTCGACGCCGGTGTCGTAGAGGCCCTTGATGCCGACGCTGCCGCTGAAGCCCGGCTCGGCGTCCAGCGGACGGCGGGTGCGGACGTTGATCGTGGCGCCGATGCCGCCGGACGGGATCGCCGCGCGGCCGGTCTTGTAGACCTCCAGCGTGCTGACGCCTTCCGAGGCGAGGTTCGAGAAGTCGAACGACCGGCTGGTGCCACCGGCGAAGTCGGCCGACTGGTCGCCGCCCACCGTCTGGACGTTGGCCGTGGGCATCGAGCGCCCGTTCAGCGTCACCAGGTTGAAGCCGCCGCCGAAGCCGCGGACCGTCACCTGCGAGCCTTCGCCGTTCGAACGGTCGATGGCCACGCCTGGGATCCGCTGCAGCGACTCCGCGAGGTTGGTGTCGGGGAACTTGCCGATGTCCTCGGCGGCGATCGCCTCGACCACGCCGCTGTTGTTGCGCTTGATGTCGATGGCTTGTTCGATGGATGCGCGGATCCCGGTGACGACGACCTCGTCGACGGCGGATTCCGTGGGCTGGGCGCTTGCCTGGCCAGCCGCGAAGAGCGCGGCCGACAGGACGACAAACGACGCAGACGTATGCAAGCGGTTACGCCGCTTCATGGCTGTTCCCCCCTAAGTTCGGGCACAAGATGGACTTGGCTTATTGCGCACTGGTTCAGTCTCGCAGTCCGATTACTTCTCGGCCCCTGCGATACTTAAGACGCTGTTGTTACGGTAGCGGTATCATCTGCATGTCTAATCAGTCAAGACGGCCTCCTGAGTTTTTTGACAACGCTGACATAAGCTTTTGACGAAACTGTCTAAAACGCGGGCCCTACTCGGCCCCGAGCCTTGCGGCCGCCCCCGCGGGGCGCCTCCCGGCCCTTCAGCGACTCCACCTCCCCTGGCGCGTACGCACGGTCATGGGCACACCGCGTCGTTCTGGTTCGGCGCGAGCTTCAGCTCCGCCACCGAGAGCCCCAGCCGTCCCGCAGATCCGATGGAGACCGGCGACGTCACCGCCGCCAGGTCCTCGCCGTCGCGGCGGAAGCAGGCGAGCTTCACCTTCAGCGTCCGCCACTCGCCGGCCGGCGCGGCCTTCAGCACCCCGTCCAGCGCCACCCAGGTCTTGCCGAGGCCGAGCCGAACGGGCCCGTCCGGCGCCTGGTCGACGCGGTAGGTGATGGAAAGCGCCATGTCGCCGTTGGCCTGGCGGGTGAGGTCGGCGGCCGGGCCGGTGATCGCGGCCTCCGCCGGTCCGGTCCAGGTGAGCCCGCGCGCCGCGCCCTGCACGCCCGAGGCGTCCACCAGGCTGAGCGTCAGCGCCCCGCGCGGGCTGGCGATGGCGGCGGCGCCCACCTGGGCCTCGCCGCCGGGGTCGCGCAGCACCAGCCGCCAGGGCTCCTGCACCTTGCCGCCCACCAGGTAGCGGTCCGGATTGGCCGTGGCGCTGACCACGCCGGAGACCTCCGACAGCCGACCGAGGCTCTTCCGGTCGCGGTAGGTCAGGCCGTAGCCGTAGGCGAACAGCGGGTCGTACCCGGCCTCGCCCCGGTTCAGGCGGTACTGGCTGGCGAGCTTGGGCCAGGAATAGGAGAGCTTGCCGCGGAAGTCGTGGCGCGCCCGGCCGCGGGCGTCGCCCACCAGCACGTCGGCCACGCCGCCGCCCTCGGTCCCCGGCAGCCAGGCGGCCACGAAGGCGTCGGCGGCGTTGAGCTCGGGGTTCACCCACAGCGGCCGGCCGGACAGGAAGACCGCCACCACCGGCACCCCCTGCCCCTTCAGCCTGCGCATCAGGGCGAGGTCCGCCTCGGGCTGGTAGTCGAGGTTCGGCCGGTCGCCAAGGAACTCGGCGTAGGGGTCCTCGCCGAACACCACCACGGCCACGTCGGGCTTGGTGGTGAAGCTGCCGTCGGGACTGAACTCAGCCTGGCCGCCGGCCGCCGTCACCGCCTCGCGCAGCCCGGCCCACAGGGTCTGGCCGTTCGGGAAGTGCTCGGCCTTGTTGCCGGTCCCCTGCCAGCTCAGCGTCCAGCCGCCGGTCTGCTTGCCGAAGTCGTCGGCCCCCGCCCCGGCCACCAGCACCCGGGCCGAGCCGCGGATCGGCAGGACGCTACCGTTGTTCTTCAGCAGCACGAGCGACTCGCGCACCGCCTGGCGGGCGATCGCCCGGTGCTCGGCCTTGCCGACCTCGTCCAGCCGCCCCTCGAGCGGCTTCGGTCCGAACAGGCCGGTCTTGACCTTCACCCGCAGAATCCGCCGGACGGCGTCGTCGAGCCGGGCCATCGGGATCTCGCCGGATTTCACCTGCGCCAGGGTGTTGCGGTAGAGTCCCTTCCAGCTGTCGGGGGCCATGACCATGTCGATCCCGGCGTTGATCGCCTGGGGGCAGCTCTCGTTGCTGCAGCCCTCGACCTGGCCGTGGGCGTTCCAGTCGCTGACCACGAAGCCGTCGAAGCCCATCCGGCCCTTCAGCACGTCGGTCAGCAGGCTCCGGTTGCCGTGGTTCTTGACCCCCTGCCAGCTCGAGAACGACGCCATCACGGTCATCACCCCGGCGTCGATCGCCGAGACGTAGCCGGGGGCGTGGATGCGGGCGAGATCGGCCTCGCTGTCCTTGTTGTCGCCCTGGTCCTTGCCGTTCTCGGTGCCGCCGTCGCCGATGAAGTGCTTGGCCGAGCCGGCCACCCGGCCCTGGGCCAGCGACGGCCAGGCGTCCGGCGCGCCCTGCAGGCCCATCACCAGCTCTCGGGCATAGGCGCGGGCGACCTCCGGATCCTCGGCGTAGCCCTCGTAGGTGCGGCCCCAGCGGTCGTCGCGGACCACCGCCACCGTCGGCCCGAAGGCCCAGTCCCAGCCGACCGCCGCGGTCTCGCGGGCGGTGACCTCGCCGATCCGGCGGATCAGCGCCGGGTTGCGCGCCGCGCCCAGGCCGATGTTGTGCGGGAAGACCGTGGCGCCCACGATGTTGCTGTTGCCGTGCACCGCATCGAGCCCGAACATCAGCGGGATCGGCGGCCGGCCGTCGCGCGACGGCTGGGCCGCGCGGAAGGCCCGCGCGGTGTCGAGCCAGGCCTTGGCCGGGGACCGGTCGGGCGCCCCCAGCGGCGGGCTGTCGCCGCCCGCCAGGATCGAGCCCAGGGGATAGTCCTTCAGGTCCTGCGGCTTCACATTGCCGACGTCGCCCTGGATCAGCTGGCCGACCTTCTCCTCGACCGTCATCCGGCTCATCAGTTCGGTGACGAAGGCCTCGGTCTTCGCATCGCTCAGCGCCGCGGGGCTCCGGGCGGCGGGCCAAGCCTGGGGATTCGCCACGCCCGGCCCGGCGGCCAGCGCCGGCCCCGCCTGCCCGGCGACGAGCGCGAGCACGGCGGCGCCGGCCATGGCGCTCGTCCGCAGGGCGGGGCGGCGGGCGGTCATCGTCTCCCGCTCCCCTCTAGGCGAAGGGAAAAGGACGGCGCGGCGAAGGGGCGCCGCGCCAGTCAGGGGAAGTCCGGGAAGCGACGGACGCGGATGCGCTGCGCAAGGCGCGAGGCGGGTTCATTTGTCTCCTCCTGGGACGGCCGTCGTTCAGCGCGGCCGATCCGTGTTCATCGAACTCTGCGGAACCTTGACAACGCTGTCAACAAAAACCGGTAGCGCTAACAATCGTTTTAATCGGAGGTGTCTGAACGGCCCGGCTTCAGGTGGGGCGGGCGGGTTCCCGGCGCGGGGCGGCGGTGGATTCGCGCACCACCAGGTCGAAGGGGAGCTCCCGCGCCGGCGGCGGGCCGGGGTCGCTCGGGTCCCACGCCCCCTCGATCAGCATCCCGGCCGCCGCGGCCGCCATCTCGAAGATCGGCTGGCGCACCGTGGTCAGCGGCGGGGTCGAGGTCATGGCCGCCGGCGTGTCGTCGAAGCCCGCCACCGACAGGTCCGTGGGCACCGCCAGCCGGCAGCGGTGGGCCACCGCCAGCACGCCCAGGGCCATGTCGTCGTTGCTGGCGAAGATCGCGGTCGGCCGGTCGTCGCTCCCCAGCAGCACCTCGGCGGCCTCGTAGCCGGAGCGGAACGAGAAATAGCCCTGCACCACCCGGTCCTCGCGCACCGTCCGGCCGCTGTCGCGCATGGCCGCGCGGAAGCCCTCCAGGCGCTGGCGGCTGGCCCCGTGGTCCGGGTGGCCGACGATGAAGCCGATGTCGGTGTGGCCGAGCCCCAGCAGGTGCTCTGTCATCTCGTAGGCCGCCTGCCGGTCGTCGATGCGCACGCACGCCGCGCGCTCCGGGTCGCCGGCCGGCGCGATCCGCACATAGGGCGTGCCCGCCTCGTCCAGGGCCTGCAGCACCTGCGGCCGGTCCGACACCGGCGGCGTCAGGATCGCCCCGTCGGGCCTGAGCGTCATCAGCGTGCTGCGGGTCAGTTCCGGCGCGCCGGGGGCGGCCGAATCCAGCGGCTCGACCACCAGGTGGTAGCCGTCCTTGCGGCAGCGGCTCACCGCCCCGCGCTGCACGTCGCTCACGTAGTTGGGGCTCGGATTGTCGGAGAACAGCGCCACCAGGTAGGAGCGTGACCCCGCCAGGCTGCGCGCCGAGACGCTCGGCCGGTAGCGCAGGGTCTCGGCCGCGGCGAGCACCCGCTCGCGCGTCGCCGGCTTCACGTTCGGCTCCTTGTTGAGCACCCGCGAAACCGTCTTGATGGACACGCCCGCGCGCTCGGCGACGTGATGGATGGTGACAGTGGCCACGGCTTCCCTATGGAGCGGCGCGTTCCGCGTGCGCGAGGCTAAGCCGTCCGCCGCGTCACGCAAGCCCCGCGCCCCGGCCCGGCCCGGCCCGGCCCGCTACAGGCTGAGCGGCGAGACGTAGCCCGTCAGCTCCAGGTATCCCCGGCCGCCGACCGTGCTCACCGCGCCTTCCCAGTAGACCGGGCCGCCGGTCCGCCGGCTGTCGAGCTCCTGGTTGTCGAACAGCGGCGTCAGCCGGAAGCGCCGGACGCCCGCCCGCGTGGTGACGGCGACCTCCTGCTGGACGGGATAGCGCCCGCCCGTGGCCGGGGAGCGCCACAGTCGCTCGGCGCGGAACCTGACGTCCTCGGGCCCCAGGCGCGTCAGCGTCCCGTCCCCGCTGCGCAGCGAGCCGCCGGCCCAGAGCGCCCGCCCCGCCCGGTCGCGGACCTGGAACGCGGTCAGCGCCCCGCCGTCTTCGAGGTTGAGCCCCACCCAGTCCCATCCGACCGCGCGCGGATCGAGCAGGGTGGACGACCACTCGTGGTCCAGCCAGGCGCGGCCGGTCACCCTGACGCGCCGGCCGCCGTGGACGATGGAGCCGGAGACGCTCAGCTGTGGCTGGCTGTAGTAGTAGCTCGCCTGCCCCGGCCGCGGTCCCTTGCGGCTGAACCCCGCCTGGCCCTGCAGCAGGACGGGTTGGGTGGGAACGAACGCCAGGTCGAGGGCGAAGTCCTTGCCGCCGGCCCGGGCGGTGAACCGGTCGTCCCGGCCGCGGGCCAGCCGCCAGTCCAGCAGGGTGACGTCGGCGTCGCCGACCGCCGCCTGGGCCAGGCCCAGCCCCTGGCGCGCGATCCGCCCCTCGTGCAGCAGCCGGCCGAGCCTCGGGTCCGACAGGGCCGCGTGGGCGAACAGGATCTGCTTCGGGGCGAAGGCGCTCGGGTTGCGCTGGTCCACCGGCAGCCGGCTGCGGAAGAAGGTGACCTGGAACCCGAGGTCGCGGCCGTCCGGCGTCTCCAGCCAGCCGGTGACGTACCACCACTCGGTGCGGAACTCCGGATGCGCGCCGTGGTCGCGCGGGAAGACCAGCGGGCGGTCGGCCCGCACCGGCGCATAGGTGGGAAGCACCGGTCCGCCGGGCGCGGCCGCGGCCAGCAGCGCTGCGGCCAGCATCAAGACCAGGCGCCGGGCGTGCCGCCGCATCACCAGTCCTCCCGCACGGCGCGCACCGCGTCGGCCGACAGCGCGCGGCGCCCGGCCAGCACCGCGGTCAGGGCGCACGCCCCGATGAGGCTGACCGCAAGGCTCGCGAACAGGACGAGCGGCACCCGGGTGTCCATGGTCCAGTAGAACGACTGCGGGTTCACCACGTGGATCAGCACCTGGCTCATCGCCAGCCCCAGCCCGAGCCCCGCCACCAGGCCCACGGCGCCCAGGGCCGCGCCTTCGCAGGCGAGCATGGCGATGATCTGCCGCCGCAGCACGCCCACGTGGCGCAGCATCCCGAACTCCTTCGTCCGCGCCAGGGTCTGGGCCGACATGGTGGCCGCCACCCCGGCCAGCCCGACGGCGATGGCGATGGCCTCCAGGGCGTAGGTGAGCGCGAAGCTGGAATCGAACACCTGCAGCGCGATCGCCCGCATCTGGCGCGTCTCCACGAACTGCGCCTGCGCGGCGAGCGGCCCCGGCAGGGCGGCGCGGATCGCGCTCGCCGCGGCGGCGGGTCGGACGCCCGGCTGCAGGTCCACGGACGCCTCGTTGCGCAGGCGGTCGCCGGTCAGCCGGGCGTAGTCGGCGTCATCCATGGCGATCGCGCCCGCCTGGCGTGCGTAGTCGCGCCAGACGCCGGCCACGAACACCTCGGGCGCGCCGGGAAGCGGCAGTTGCAGCTGCTCGCCGACCTCGATGCCGTAGAGGCGCGAGGCGGGCTCGGAGACCCAGACCGGCAGGGCCGCCGCCGGGGCCCGCGCCGTGCGGCCGATGATCGGCAGCGTGCCCGCCGGCGCGCCGCGCGCGACCGGCCGGACCACCAGCATCGCCGGCGGGCGGTCGGGCGACAGCTGCAGGGGCAGGGTCTTCTGGAAGAGCACCCCGGCGACGCCCGGCGCGGCGGCGATCCTGGACTGCTGGTCGGGGTCGAAGCCGCCGCCCTCCACGCGGAACAGCAAGTCGCCGGGCAGGATGTCGCCGAGCCAGGCGTCGACCGAGCCGCGCAGGCTGGTCACCATCACGCCCATGGCCGCCATCAGGCTGACGCTGGCGACGATCCCGCACAGCGCGACGGCGGCCTGCGACGGCGCACCCCACAACCGGCTCAGCGCGAGCTCAAGCACCACCCCGCGCGGCGCCGCCTCCTGAAGCGGCGACAGCAGCGCCCGCGCCAGCCACGGCATCGCCGCCACCCCGCCCGCCAGCAGCAGCCCGATGGACAGGTAGCCGAACAGCGACACGCCGCCCACGGCCGGCGCCAGCGCCGCGAGCGCCCCCGCGGCGAGCAGCCCCAGGCCCCAGAGGCCCGAGCGCCGCGTGTCCCCCTCCCCGAGGTCGCCGAGATCCTTGAGCGCGACGCCCGGACGCGCCCGGCCGGCCTCCAGCGCCGGCAGGACGCTGCCCAGCACGGCTGCGGCCAGGCCGAGGACGAAGAACACCGCGACAGCCAGCGGCTCCACCACCAGGTCCGGCGTCGCGCCCCGGAAGAAGCCGCTGCCCAGGTCCCCGCCCAGGATCCCCAGGATCGCCGCCGCCAGTCCGGCGCCCAGCGCCAGGCCGAGCAGGGCCCCCGTCGCGCCCACCACGAGCCCCTCGGCGAGCACCTGCGCCAGGAGCCCTCGCCGCTCGAGGCCCAGCACGCGCAGCAGGGCGAACTGCGGACGCCGCCGCGCCACCGACAGCGACTGGGCGGAAAAGACCAGGAAGCCCCCTGTGAGCAGCGCCACCAGCGCCAGCATCTGAAGATTGACCCGATAGGCCCTCGTCAGGTTGTCGCCCCGGCGCGTTTGCGAGCTGTCCGTCACCACCTGCGCCTCCGGCGGCAGGCGCGAGCGCAGGTCGGCCGCGACGCGCGGCAGGGCGGCGCCCGGGGCGAGCTTCAGGTCGACCCGCTGCAGGCGCCCCAGGCTGCCGAACCGCCACTGGGCGGCGGCGATGTCCACCACCGCGATCTGCTGGCCGCTGTCGCCCATCGGCAGGACGCCGGCGACGCGGAACCCGGCGCTGCGCCCGCCCGCGGTCACCGTCACCCGCTCGCCGAGCCGCGCGCCGCTCGCGGCCAGGGCGGCCGGCGACAGGGAGATGGCGTCGGGATCGAACACCTGCTCGGGCGCCGAGGCCGCCCGCCCGGCGGCGGTCGCCACCAGCGACGGCGTCACCTCGATCGCGCGCAGCGGGTCCAGGCCCAGAAGGCTCAGGCCGCCCTCCTCGAACGACGCGGGTCCCGCGCCGAAGCGCGCCTGCAGCGCCACCACCGGGCTGGCGGCGACGACGCCGGGCGCTCGCGCCAGCACCGCGTACAGCCGCTCGTCGAACCCCAGCGGCGTGCTGGCGGCCACGTGCAGGTCGGCGTCGGCGTTCACCGTCCGCATGGCGCGCGCGAGCTCGGCCTGGGCCGAACCGTTGACCAGGTGCACCGCGAAGCCGAGCGCCACGCCCACCGCCACCGCCAGCGCGGCCACCACCACGCGCCCGGGGTGCGCGCGCCACTCCCCCAGCATCATCCAGGCGAGCGGCGTCGCGCCGAACCGGCGGGCGTCAGCGGCCGTCATGCGGGACCAGGCCGTCGCGGGTGAGCCGGAGCCGCCGGTCGGCCACGGCCGCGGCGCGTTCGGAATGGGTGACCAGGACGGCGGCCGCGCCGGACCCGCGGACCTGCTGCACGAAGAGGTCCAGGATCCGCTCGGCGGTCTCCGGATCGAGGTTGCCGGTCGGCTCGTCGGCCAGGACCAGGGCCGGCCGGTGGACCAGGGCGCGGGCGAGCGCCACGCGCTGCAGCTCTCCCCCCGACAGCTCCGACGGCCGGCTGCCGGCCCGCCCCGCCAGGCCCACCGCCTCGAGCATGGCCGTAGCCCGGCGCAGCCCCTCGGCGCCGCCGGCGCCCTGCAGCACCAGCGGCAGGGCGACGTTCTGGGCGAGGCTCAGGTGCGGCAGGATGTGGAAGGCCTGGAACACGAAGCCGACGCGGTCGCGCCGCAGCCGGGTGCGGCCGTCGTCGTCCAGCGTCTCCAGCGGCTGGCCGGCGACGGCGATGCGGCCGCCGTCGGCGTCGTCCAGGCCGGCGATCAGGTTGAGCAGCGTCGACTTGCCCACGCCGGACTCGCCCGTCACCGCGACGATCTCGCCGGGCGCGACCTCCAGGTCCAGCCGCTCGAACAGGACCCGCCCGCCGGGCACGGACTTGCGCAGCCCCGCAAGGGCCAGCATCGGGGATCTCGGGCGCGCGGTCATCCGGCGGCATCCTAGAGCATCGCAGGCCGCTCGCGCGACGCTTCACCGCCGCGCGGGGCTCGGGCCGGCGGCCGCTGCGGCCCCCGCGCGCGGGGGCCCTTCGCCGCCGCCGATTGCACAGGGCGCAGGCCCGCACCCTGAAGTTGACACGCCACCGCCGAGGCGACAGCTTGGCGTCGGGGCGCGCGGCCGCATGGCCGGCGCGGATGTTGGGGGGTTCCGGTGCGCGCTATCGTCATGTCTTCGCTTTGCCTGGCGCTCGCCGCCTGCGCGACGGTCGAGCCCGTTCCCGTCGCGCGCCCGCTCACCCAGGCCAGCATCGACGCGCTCGGCCCCACCCGGGTGAGCATCACCGGCAACCAGATGGGCGTCGGCAAGAGCTGGTACTACACCGAGGTCAACGGCGCGGGCGCAGGCCTGGCCGGGGCGATCGGCGGCGCCATCGCTGGCGCGATCATCAACGCCGCCCCCTCCGCACGCGCCAATCGCCAGGCGTCGGAGATCGCCGAGGTGGTCACCCCGCCGAAGCTCGACGAGTCCCTGGCCGGCGCCGTGCGCGGCCACGTCTCGCCGCCGCGCCCGAACGCGGTCACCATCAGCGACGTGGTCATCACCCAGAAGGCCGTGACGCCGGGCGACCTCGACGACGCGGTGGAGATCGTCACCAACTACACCCTGTCCGAGGACTCCAGCGTCCTGCGGGTCGTCTCGGTGGCGACCTACAAGAACGCCGCGATCCCCTACAGCACCCCCTACGCCTTCAAGAAGCAGCCGCCGGCCTCGGAGAAGACCGGGCCGGTCTACCGCAACACCTTCACCTACTATTCCACCCCCTTGCCGGTGCCGAACCTCACGCCGGAACTCAAGGAACGGCTCGTCGCCTCGGCGCGCGAGAGCGCCCGCGACGAGAACGGCGCCATGCCGGCCGAGGACAGCCGCGAATTCAAGGCCCTGCAGCGGGAGATCGAACTCGCCCAGGACGACAAGCTGACCGGCGGCGAGACCTCCGTCTTCCTGACCCGCGAGTGGCTGAAGGACGACGGCGCGCCCCTGGCGCGCGAGGTCGAGAAGGCGCACGCCTTCGTGGCCAAGTACGTGGCCCTGGACCTCAACCGCACCGCCGTCCCTTCGCTGACCGGCACGGACGAGTTGCTCGAGACCACCGCCGATGACCGGACCGTCCGGCGCATCGGGGCCGGCCCGGAGGCGGGCTCCTACGTCTCCTCGGCCGCGAACGTCACCGCGCCCGCCACCTACGGCAACGCCGTGGCCGTCGGCAAATCCACGGTGACCTACGTCAACGGCCTGAAGCGGCAGGCCAAGCAGGGCAAATGAGGCCGCTGCACACGGGAGTGGCGCTGTTCGCCATCGGGGCGGCGTTGAGCCTGCAGGCCTGCGCCACGCCGGAGCCCGTCGCCTACGGCCCGATCGGCGAGACCGTCCGCTACGGCTACAGGGACCGGCCCAACCCGGATGGCGGCCACACCTTGCTGGTCGTCATGCCGCCGCACGCCGCGCTCACCGAAGCCCGCGCCTTCTGGGACCGTCGGGCCGAGGAGCTGTGCCCGGGCGGCGTGGCCAAGCGCAACGTCTTCCGGGCCGAGCGCAAGGAGGCGATGCTTCCGGCCGGCTACGTCTACAACGGCGCCGGCGTCTCGAGCCGCGCCACCACGGCCTATGAGGTCGAGGGCTACGTCTACTGCAAGCCCACCGGCGCCGCCGAGCCGGGCGCGGGATCGGGGACCTGAGCCTCGGTCGCAGGCCTCAGGGCCGCTACCCTCCCGGGTGCAGTCCGGGCGCCTCCTGGCCCGTGCGGGCGACATATTCCGTATAGCCGCCGCCGTACTGGTGAACCCCCTCGGGGGTCAGCTCCAGCACCCGGTTCGACAGCGCCGCCAGGAAGTGGCGATCGTGGCTGACGAACAGCATGGTGCCCTCGAAGTCGGCCAGGGCCTGGACCAGCATTTCCTTGGTCGCCATGTCGAGGTGGTTGGTCGGCTCGTCGAGGACCAGCAGGTTCGGCGGGTCGAACAGCATCCTGGCCATGACGAGGCGCGCCTTCTCGCCGCCGGACAGGACGCGGCAGGGCTTTTCCACATCGTCGCCGGAGAAGCCGAAGCAGCCGGCCAGCGTCCGTAGCGCGCCCTGGCCGGCGTGGGGGAAGGCGCTGTCGAGGGTTTCGAAGATCGTCTCCTCGCCGTCCAGCAGGTCCATGGAGTGCTGGGCGAAATAGCCCATCCGCACGCTGGCCCCGATGTTCACCGCGCCCTTGTCCGGGGCCGTGGCGCCGGCCACGAGCTTCAGCAGGGTCGACTTGCCCGCGCCGTTGGCGCCCAGCACGCACCACCGTTCCTTGCGGCGCACGAGGAAGTCGAGGCCATCGTAGATCGACTGGTCGCCATACCCCTTGTGGACGTTGCGCAGGCTGATCACGTCGTCGCCCGACCGTGGCGGGCTGCGGAACTCGAACTGGACCGTCTGGCGGCGGCGCGGCGCCTCGACCCGCTCGATCTTGTCGAGCTTCTTCACCCGGCTCTGGACCTGGGCGGCGTGGCTGGCGCGCGCCTTGAACTTCTCGATGAACTTGATCTCCTTGGCCAGCATGGCCTGCTGGCGCTCGTACTGCGCCTGGCGCTGCTGTTCGCTCAGTGCGCGCTGCTGGTCGTAGAAGTCGAGGTCGCCCGAGTAGGTGATCAACGAGCCGGCGTCGATCTCCACCACCTTGCCGATGATCCGGTTCATGAAGGCGCGGTCGTGCGAGGTCATCAGCAGCGCGCCGTCGTACGACTTGAGGAAGGCCTCCAGCCAGATCAGGCTTTCCAGGTCGAGGTGGTTGCTGGGCTCGTCGAGCAGCATGGCGTCGGGGCGCATCAGCAGGATGCGGGCCAGGGCCACGCGCATCTTCCAGCCGCCGGACAGCAGGCCGACGTCGCCGTCCATCCGCTCCTGGCTGAAGCTCAGGCCCGCCAGCACCTCGCGCGCACGGGCTTCCAGCGCATAGCCGTCCAGCTCCTGGAAACGCTCCTGCACCTCGCCATAGCGTTCGATGATCGCGTCGAGTTCGTCGGCCTGGTCGGGATCGACCATGGCGGCCTCGAGCCTGGCCATCTCGGCGGCCAGCGCGCTGACGGGGCCGACGCCGTCCATCACCGCGGCGACGGCGCTCTGGCCCGACATCTCGCCGACGTCCTGGCTGAAATACCCGATGGTTAGGCCCGGGTCCGTCACCACCAGGCCGTCGTCGGGCTGTTCCTGCCCGGTGATCATGCGGAACAGCGTCGTCTTGCCGGCGCCGTTCGGGCCGACGAGCCCGACCTTCTCGCCCTTCTGGACGCCCATCGAGGCCTCGATGAACAGGATCTGGTGGCCGTTCTGCTTGGAGATGTTGTCGAGGCGGATCATCGGGCGGTCTGCTAGCCCGCGTCCGAGGAGAACGCCAGCCCAGGCCCAGGGGCGTCTTGTCCCACCGACTTCGCGCGATAGTCAGAGCAACTGTTCCGCCTCACGCGAAGATGCGGGCGATCTCCTCGTCCGACATCATTCGCCACGCGCCGGGCGCCAGGTCATGCGGCAGGTCCAGGCCACCGATGCGGTCGCGATGCAGCGCCGTCACATGGTTGCCCACCGCGGCGAACATCCGGCGCACCTGGTGATAGCGGCCTTCGCTGATTGTCAGGCGGGCCGACGTGGCGGACAGGGGCTCGAGGACGGCGGGGGCCAGGGGCTTGTCCTCGCCCTCCAGCAGCAGCTCGCCGGAGGCGAACTGCGCCGCCTCGCGCCCGTCGAGCGGCCGCGCGAGGGTCACCACATAGCGCTTGGCGACGTGCCGCTTCGGGGAAATGATCCGGTGCAGCAGCGCGCCATCGTCCGTGAGCAGCAACAGGCCCGAGGTGTCCTTGTCGAGCCGGCCCACCGTCGAGATCGCCGGTTCACGGGCCTGCCAGCGCTGCGGCAGCAGGTCGTAGACGAGCCGCCCCGGATCCTTGTGCGAGCAGGTGACGCCCAGCGGCTTGTGCATGACCAGCGCCAGGCCCGGCGGCGGGTCGAGAGGCTGGCCGCGGATCTGCATTCGCTGGCTGAGGTCGGGGGTGACCGGCAGCTTCAGGCTCGCGTCGCTCACGGGCCGGCCGTCCAGCACCACCTGCCCGGCGCGCGCCAGCGCCTGGACCTCCTTGCGGGAGCCGTAGCCCATGTTGGCCAGCAGGCGATCCAGCCGCGCCGTCACCGTCATTTCCGCGCCTCGTAGACCTTGAAGCCTTGGGCTTCGCTCTTCAGCGCCACCTTGCTGAACAGCTCGGCCAGCACCGCCTCGTAAGGCAGGTGGCGGTTGGCGACCAGCCAGAGCGCGCCGCCGCGCCGCAGCACCTGATGCGCCCGGCGAATGAAGGCGCGCCCAAGCTCGCGGTCCTCCGCGCCTGCGTCATGGAACGGCGGGTTCATGACCACGAAGTCCAGGTCCGCGAGGTCGGGCGCCCTGCGCGCGTCCGCCCAGTGGAAGCGGGCCCGGGGATCCTCGACGTTGCGCCGCGCCGCCGCCACGGCCCGGCCATCGATGTCCACGAGGTCGAGCTGGCTCACGGCGGGGCTGGTCAGGACGGCCCTCGCCAGCACGCCGACGCCACATCCGAGGTCCCCGCCGCGGCCCGACAGGGCGGGAAGGCCGGCGACCAGCAGGCCGCTGCCGGGGTCGGGCCGGTCCCAGCTGAAGACGCCAGGCTGGCTCCAGAGGCCGAGCCTCGGCGCCGCCTGCGGGCCGCCCTGCGCAATCGCGTCGTCCAGGCCGACAAGCTCATTCGCCTGGCGCGCCTGGACGATCCGCTGATGCTGACGGCCCGTCTCCACCACCTCGCAGCCGAACGCCTCCAGCTCCTTGCCGAGGCGTGATCCGCCCTTGTCCTTCGGCGCCACCGCGGTCAGGGCGCCGCCCGGGCGCAGCGCCCGCAAGGCCAGCGCCAGCACATAGCGCCGCTCCAAGGTGCCGGGCGGCGCGGCGATCACCGCGACGTCCAGGCTCTCCCTTTCGAGGTCCTCGAGCGGCGCGGAGCCCGGGACGAGCGGGGAGACCTGGACCGCACCCGCCGGCGCGGACGCCAGGGCGGGCGGCGGCGAGCCGTAGACGATGGCGCTCAAGCGGCCTGGTCCAGGATCCGGACGCCGGGCGCGCCCTGGCGCAGGCGGCCGACGATCCGCGTCGCGCCGAACCCCGCCGCTCGCGCCTGGTCGACCAGGGTTTCGGCGCAGTCGGGCGCCACCGCGATAAGCAGTCCGCCGCTGGTCTGCGGGTCACACAGCAGGTCCCGCCGCCACTCGGCGAACCCCACGGGCGTCTCCACCGCTTCGCCGTAGCTGGCCCAGTTTCGCCCTGAGGCGCCGGTGCGCACGCCGGCCTGCGCCAGCGCCTGCGCCCCCTGGACCCAGGCCGGCGCGTCCGCGAACAGGTCGGCGGCCAGTCCGGAGCCGCGGCAGATTTCGAGGGTGTGGCCCACCAGGCCGAACCCGGTGACGTCCGTGGCCGCGTGCACGCCGGCCCGGTCCGACAGGTCGGCGCCGAAGCGGTTGAGCTGGGTGGTCGTGGCGATCAGCGCCTCGTAGTCGCCGGGCGCCAGCCGATCCTGCTTGAAGCCGGCGCTCAGGACGCCGACGCCCAGCGCCTTGGTGAGCACGAGAAGATCGCCCGCCTGCGCCGTGCGGTTCGTCAGGATCTTGTCGGGATGCGCCAGCCCCAGCGCCACCAGCCCATAGATGGGTTCGGCGCTGTCGATGGAGTGACCGCCCGCCACAGGTATGCCCGCCGCCGCGCACACCGAGGCGCCGCCCGCCAGGATGGCCTGGATGGACTCGATGGGCAGTCGGTCCACGGGCATGCCCACCAGGGCCAGGGCCAGGATCGGTGTCGCCCCCATGGCGTAGACGTCGGAGATCGCATTGGTCGCCGCGATGCGACCGAAGTCGAAGGGGTCATCCACGACGGGCGTGAAGAAGTCGGTGGTCGCCACGAGGGCCTGGCTGTCGTTCAGGCGCCAGACGGCCGCATCGTCCGACGTCTCGGCCCCCACCATCAGGTTCGGGAAGGCGGCCGCGGCGGGCGTGGTCGCGAGGATCTGGCGCAGCACGGCCGGCGAGAGCTTGCAGCCGCAGCCACCGCCGTGGGCCAGGCTGGTCAGTCGGATGGGGTCTGGCGTCATCGGCTTGGTCCTGGCGTGCGCACCGGCGGTGCCGCGCGTTGAGCTAGCTTTTTTCCGCGTTGCGCTCCACTGCTGGCGCGCATTCGGCGAGGGAGCTCGGGGCCGCGGTGGCGAGGATTCAGGTGCTGGGCGCCGATGCGCTGGCCAGGCTTTCCGAGTTCGGGACCATCATCGATGTCCGCAGCCCGGCCGAGTTCGCCGAGGACCATGTGCCCGGCGCCATCAACCTGCCCGTGCTCAGCAATGCGGAGCGCGCGCAGGTCGGGACGATCTACGTCCAGGAGTCGCGCCTGAAGGCCAACCGCATCGGGGCCGCGTACGTGGCCCGCAACATCGCGGGCCATCTGGAGGGGGCGTTGCGGGATATGGGCGCCGATTTCGCGCCGCTGGTCTACTGCTGGCGCGGCGGCCAGCGCTCGGAGTCCATGGCCACGATCCTGTCCCGCGTTGGCTGGCGCACCACGCTGCTCGAAGGCGGCTACCGCACCTACCGCCGGGCGGTGCGGGCCCAGCTCTACGATACGCCGTGGCCTACGCCGGTGGTCGTGCTGGACGGCGACACCGGGACGGCCAAGACCGAGATCCTCAACCGCCTGCCGGCGTACGAGATCCAGATCATCGACCTGGAGGGCCTCGCCCACCACCGGGGCTCACTGCTGGGGGCGTGGGACGGCCAGGCGCAGCCGTCGCAAAAGCTCTTCGAGACCCGGTTGTGGTCGGCGCTTCAGGCGCTGGTTCCCACCCGGCCGGTCGTGGTCGAGGCCGAGTCCAGCAAGGTCGGCGACCTGATGATCCCGCCCGGCCTCTGGCGCGCCATGCAAGGCGCGCCGCGCATCCGCGTGACGGCGCCGGTCGAGGCCCGCGTCGGCTATCTGGTCCGCGCTTACCGCGACGTCGCCGACAACCACGCCCGGCTGGCCGACGTCATCACCCGCCTGCCGGTCCACATCGGGGGAGACGCGCGGAAGGCCTGGCTGACGCTGCTGGCCGAGCGGGACTACGAGGCGCTCGCCCGCGAGCTGATCCTCGGCCACTACGACCCGGCGTACGCACGCGCCCGGCGGCGTGAAGGGCGCACGGAGATGGCTGTGATCGCTCTGGACCACCTCTCGCCGGAAGACATCGACGCTGCCGCAGCCGAACTCGCCCGGCGCCTGCAGAGCCTTTAGCCTGAGCAATCAGGAGACTTCAGGCATTGGACGACGCGCTGGTGGGCCCGGCAGGACTCGAATGTTCGGATTTGCACCAAGCATCTGAAATGCTTAGCAATTCGGCCACCGACCATACCAAAAAGATTACCAGCGGCCGATGTGCCATCCACGCCACAGGAGGCGCTCTTCGCCAACGCAAGACGTAGCTCTCGCTAGCGCGACAACTTCAAGAGGCGACGGCAGTGACGCTCGCTTCATCGCCGGGAAGAGCCCGGCGCCGGTACAGGACAGTCACGCCCTAGTGGTCTCCGGCGCGTCCGCCGCTGAGTCATAGCTGACATTTGGAAGGTCTGCTTCCGGGCCGGCGCCGCTTGGGGAGCGTGGGGTGCGGGACGCAGCGCGCCTCGAAAACGGTTGCTGATATCGCGACAGCCCCAGGTCGTCGAACCTGATGTCGGGCTCGTGGCCGCAGACGAGGTCGGCGATCAGATGAGCAGATCCGCAGGCCATGGTCCAGCCGAGCGTCCCATGGCCTGTGTTCAAGTAGAGGTTCGGCAGCGGCGTTGGGCCGACGACTGGCGTGCCATCCGGCGTCATGGGTCGCAGCCCCGTCCAGTATGTCGAGGCCTTGGTATCGGCAGCGCCCGGGAACAGGGACTCGAGCGAATACTCCAAGGTACGCCGACGGCGAGGGTCCAATTCCGCGCTGAACCCGGATATCTCCGCCATGCCGCCTACGCGAATCCGATCGCCCAGCCGTGTGATCGCGATCTTGAAGGTCTCATCCAACAGTGTGGATTCCGGGGCCCGCGCGTAATCGGCGATGGGCGCCGTGATCGAGTACCCCTTTACGGGATAGACGGGGAGTTGCAGGCCAAGCCCACGCAGCAAGCCGGTCGAATAGCTCCCCATCGCCACCACAAACGCCGCGCCTTCGAACGGGCCAGCGTCGGTGTGCACCCGCGCAACGCGGCCCCTATCGATCTCGAGATGGGCAGCGCGTACGCCATACTGGAAATCCACGCCTAGCTCGGCGGCGCAGGCCGCCAGCGCCGTCGTGAACGCGTAGCAGTCCCCCGTCTCGTCATTCGGCAACCGCAGCCCGCCTACAATCTCGTCGCGGGCGTACGCGAGCCCGGGCTCGACCTCGAGGCACCCCATTTGATCGAGCAGTTGATAAGGCACCCCGCCCGCGGCGAGGACCTCGATGTCCTTTGCCACGCCATCCAGCTGCGACTGGGTTCGAAACACCTGCAGCGTCCCGAGAGACCGATGATCGTAGGCGATGCCGGTCTTGCCGCGTAAATCGATGAGCTTCTCGCGACTGTACTCCGCCAGGCGGACCATGCGCTCCTTGTTTTGCGCGTAGCGGGCCGGGGTGCAGTTGCGAAGCATCCGGAGCAGCCAGACCCACATGGCCGGATCTGCCTTGGGATGAAAGATCAGCGGCGCGTGCTCCATCAGCAGCCAGCGCGGCGCCTTCTTCGGGACATCGGGCGACGCCCAAGGAGACGCATAGCCGGGCGAGATCTCGCCCGCGTTCGCGAAGCTGGTTTCCATGCCTGGACCAGGTTGGCGATCGACCACGGTCACGGCGCGACCGGCTTTTGCCAGGTAATAGGCAGTCGTGACGCCGATCACGCCGGCGCCCAGGACGATCACACGGGGCGGACTCATGCCGTGGCGGTCCGGCTCGGCGAATAGAAGCGTCGGAATCGGCGGCCGAGCCTTGCCAGAATCTCGTAGGAAATGGTCCCCGCAGCCTCGGCTAGGGCCTCGAGGCTCTGGTGAGGACCGATCACCTCAAGCAGGTCACCTGGCTGCAGCGCGCCCGGCGGCAACGCCGTCGCATCCACCATGGCCGTGTCCATCGAGACACGGCCGACGATCGGGAGACGCTCCCCGGCGAAGACCATGGCGCCCTTGCCGCTCAAGCTCCTTGGCAGGCCGTCCGCGTAGCCGATGGCGACGGTGGCGATGCGCCGCCTCTCCGCAGCGACGAAGTCGTGGCCATAGCCGACCCCCTGTCCGGCCGCGATCGTCCTCATCTGTATCACGCGGGCGCTGAGGCAGAAGACGGTCCGCAGCGGCTGTTCGCCCACGACCGCTGCGCCACCGTACAGCGCGAGTCCGCATCGCATGAGGTCCCCTGCGGCCGCCCCATGGGTCAAGGTGGCGGCGGAGTTCGCGAATGAGACAGGCGTCGGGGGCAACTTGCGCAGCGCTGCCGTGAAGGCCGCTTCTTGGATGTGGTTGACCGGCGAGCTTGGACTGTCTGCGCAGGCGAGGTGGGACATGACGTAGCGGATGTCCAGGTGATCGAAGACGTCGTACGCCTGCGCCAGGCGGTCGACCTGATCCGGCGACAGGCCTAGACGTGACATCCCCGTATCCACCTGAATCACAGCGGGCAGGCGCCGTCGCTGCGTGCGGGCGAGGTCCCGCCAGCGCTCCAGCTGGCCAAGGCTGTTGAGAACCGGCGTAAGGCCCGCGGTCAGCGCCGTCGCCTCGGTGCCGGCCCAGAGCCCGCCGAGAACATAGATGGCAGACTCCGAGAGGACGCGGCGCAACTCGAGCGCCTCATCGAGGTCGGCGACAAAGAAATGGCGACAGCCCGCGTCCCGCAGCGTCGTGCAGACGGGCTCCAGGCCCAACCCGTACGCATCGGCTTTGACGACCGCGGCGACCTCCGCCGGGGCGGCGCGCGCAACGAGGTCAGTGTAGTTTGCGGCGACAGCGGCCAGGTCGATCGAGATCTGCCCTCCGGTGACAAGCGTTGCGCCCCAGCTATCGTTCATCATCGGCTCCCTGCCCGGCCGAAGCCTAGCCGACCATGGCCGCCATGATCTTTCGTACTGCGCAATAGTCGACTAAAATCGGCTTCCAAACGCCACGTTTGTGCGGAGCGACGCAACGCCATGGCTGAAGAGGCCGACGCCTTCGACCGCAGGATCCTGCAGCTCCTCCGCTTGAACGCCCGTCGTCCAAATACTCAGTTGGCCGCCGAGGTGGGGCTGTCGCCTTCCGCATGCCTTCGCCGGGTGAAGGCGCTCGAGGAGCGGGGTCTCATCCTTGGGTACACCGCGATCGTGTCAGGCGCGCCCGATGATGGCTTCGTGGCGATCGTCAGGATCACGCTGGAGCGGCAGAGCGAAGATTTTATGCGCCGCTTCGAAACGGCTGTGCGCCGCCATCCGGAGATCGAGGAATGCTACCTGATGACCGGCGACGCCGACTACGTGCTGCGGACGTCGGCGCCGAACGCCAGCGCCTACGAGAAGATCCACACCGAGGTCCTGTCGCGCCTGCCAGGCGTCGCTCGGATCGAATCCAGCATCGCCATGCGTAATGTGCTGCGGGCGCGCGCCGGAGCGTGAACGCCTGACCTCGTCCCGGCGCCCCCGTACATATGATCGACTATTATCGGTTTTCGCTTGCTCAAGACTGGATTGGAGCGCAGCATCAAGCCAGCCGCTACGTCAGTCGAGAGAGCATGATGTCAGAAGCCGCCCTCGCCTCCACCCACAGCACGGACGCCGCGCTGCAGCGCATCCCCTTTGGCGCTCCGGCCGAACAGGTGGCGGCCGCCATCGCGAGCGATGGCGCCGTCATCCTCACCGGGGTCCTCACACGCGAGCAGGTGGCGGAGGTCAACAAGGACCTTGACCCGCATTTCGATGCAATCGGCCAAGGCAACTTCGGCCAGGGCGAGGAGAACTTCCTAGCCGACTTCATGGGACATCGCACGAAACGCGTCGTCCACTGCGTGCGCTACAGCAAGACCCTCCGGGACGTCATGTTGGCGAGCCCGGTGCTCGCCGAATACGTGTCGGCTCTTGTTCCCGGCGCGCCTGGGAACCACTCCCTGGGCTCGAGCCAAGCCATCGAGATCCACCCGGGCGAAAAGGCGCAGACCCTGCACCGAGACGCCAACACGATGCTCGAGCTCCTGCAGCGCTTCGAGCGCGGCGGCCCTGAGATGCTGATCAACTCTCTCCTCGGCCTCACGGACGTGACCGAGGAGATGGGCGCCACGCGCGTGATCCCCGGCAGCCATCTCTGGGACGACTATCGGCGCGAGGCGACGCAGGCGGAGACAATCCCGGCGCTGCTCAATGCCGGCGATCTTCTGCTATTCAGCGGACGCGTCCTCCACGGCGGGGGGGCGAACGTCACGAAGGACCGGCCGCGACGCGTGCTCTCGACCGCCTTCGCCATCTCCTTCTTCATGGGTGAAGAGGCTTGGCCGTTCGTCATCCCGGTGGAGGAAGTGCGGACCTATCCCAAACAGGTGCAGGGCTATCTGGGCTTCCGGTCGGTGAGCTTCGCGGGCGAGGAGCCCGGCTTCCTATGGCGGGTCGAAGCTCAGCCCCTCGAGGAACACCTCGCGCTCTGAGCGTCTAGGGGCTCCCAGCGACAACAGCGCGCCAGTCCTGGCGCGCTGTTCTTTATTGGCCGTGTCGGCCGACGTTGCGCGCCCTCAGGCATACAAGCGCCAGACGGATACCGCCGTCGTCCCGTAGGTGACCGTTAGGACAGCCCAACGGAAGGTATGCGCCGGGAGCCGCTGGCCAATGCGGGCGCCGAAGTAGCCGCCAGCCACCGCGCCGATCGCCACCGGCAGGACTTGGGCCCACGAGAGGAAAGCCGCGAAGGTGCCGCCGCCCGCGAGCGCGTTCATTGCGCCGGCGAGCAGGCCAGCCGCAAGGAGCAAGATGAGCGCCAGCACGGGGAGTCCTGTCCAGGATCAAGAAGGTGCGGGAGTCGCCAGGCCCCCTAGTTTGGCGGCCCCCAAACTAGTGGCGAAAGAGCGCTGAGAAGCCCTGATTACCGTCACCTGCAGCTATGGCGGCCCGCATACGGTCAAGGTTCGCCGTCAGCAGGTGATCCGAGGCGCCGACGTCGGCAAACGCGTCGCGATAGAGCTCCAGCGACCGGGCATAGATTTCGAGCACCGCCTCCGTGGAGGCGAAATCGTTCTGCTCAACGGCGCTGAGCGCGTTGTCGATCATGGTCGGCAAGTAGGCGAGATGGCCCTGCAGGTGCTCGCGGAATTCGGCGAGCGAAAGGCCATCCTTCGTGGCGTAGCGGGCCGCCTCGAGGCAGGCCGCGGCGGCGGTGAACAGGAATGTTCCGGTGACGGACGCGTCGAGGACGTTCGGACGCCCCGGATCCTCGCCAACAGCGAAGGAGCTGCCGGCCAACCCGCGAAGCAAGTCCTTTCGATCTTCCCAGACCTGGAGCTCGCCGCCGTAGACCACCGTGGCTTCGGAGCTGCCAATCCCTGAGGGATAGGCCTGGATCGTACCGCTGAGGAAGCGGCCGCCAGCGTCGGCGACCTGCCTGCGCAAAGTTCTCACCTGACTTGGCGTCGCCGTCACGAGGTTGATGAAATCGCGTCCATGGAGCGGCATGCCGTCGCGGATCATCAGCTCGACCTCAGGGGTCGTGGCCGTGAGAGCGATGACCACCTCCACCGCGCGGGCCAGATCCGTTGGAGTCTCGGCCACGGAAGCGCCGACCGCCTGCAGCGGCTGACAGCGCGACGGCGTCCGATTCCACACGACGACACGATGCCCGAGAACCAGGAGCTGGCGGGCGATGGCGCTCCCCATCAGGCCGGTGCCGATGACGCCGACGGACACCATGCGCTTCCCCTTCTAACTCGAGCGATCGATCAAGAGAGCAAGCCGCCGCCATCGACGACGATGGTCTCGCCGTGGATGAACGACGCGGCGTCCGAAGCGAGGAAGGCGGCCAGCGCCCCAATGTCTTGAGGCTGGCCGATCCGGCCTGCCGGGATCTTGTGCTGCACGTACGCGTCCCCGGCGGGCGTCCCCCAGACTCCGCTGGTCATGTCGGTTTGGATCAGACCCGGGGCGATGGCGTTCACGCGGACGCCGCTGCCCGCCCATTCGAGCGCCATCTGACGTGTGAGACCGATGAGCCCGTGCTTGGCGGGGACATAGGCGGCCGCGTCCATCGTCGGCGACAAACCCAAGATGGAGGCGATATTGATGATCACCCCGGCGCCCTTTTCGATGAACTGCGGCGCGACGGCTTGCCCGAGGCGGAACGGCACCTCGAGGTTGACCTTCATGATCCGCCTCCAGTCCTCCAGCGGATGCGAGATCAGCGGATTGTCCGCATCGATGCCGGCGTTGTTCACAAGGATGTCGAGCGGTCCGAAGTCGGCCTGAACGCGCGGGATCAGCTCACCCACCGCGTCATCGTCTTCGAGATCCGCCGCCAGGTAGTCGGCGCCGGACGCGCCGGACGCCTCTAAGGCGTTGGCGACGTCCCGCGCGCGCGCCTCGTCGCGCCCCGTCACGATCACGTGGGCGCCAGACGCAGCCAAGGCCTCGGCAATGGCGCGGCCGATCCCTCGGGTAGCGCCGGTGACGAGGGCCCGTCGGCCACTCAGGGTCCCTGTAGGGCTAACCGCGGCCACGGCCTAGTGCTCGTTCAGGATCATGGTCAGGATCGGATGCGGCTGCAGGGTGTCGCGCCGCTTCTTCACCGCCTCGAACGCCTGGTCGGTGGCTTCGAGGATCCGGCCCATATCGTCGAGCGTGTGAGCGCCCGAAACGAACATGTTGTGGTAAGGGTGCAGGTAGGCGCCGCCTTTCAGCGCTTCCGCCGCCCAGGCGTAGCCGATGCGGAAATCAGGATCGTCCTCGAAGAGGATCTGAGGCATCTGGGCCGGGCCGGTCTGCCTGAGCGTGAAGCCATGGCTCGCCGCCTGTTGCTGCAACCCTTCACGCAGGCGCCGCCCCGACGCGATGGTGCGTTCGAGGTAATCGGTGTCGCGGATCTGGCGCAGGGTCTCGATGGCGGCAGCCATCGGCGTCGCCGAGAACCAGAACGACCCGGTCACGAACATCTCTTCGGCCCCGCGGCGCGCCGCCTCCGAGCCCAGCAAGGCGGAGATCGGGTAGCCGTTGGCGAGACACTTGCCCCAGGCCGACAAATCGGGGGCCACACCGTATTGGGCCCAGCTGCAGTCCCGCGCCAAGCGGAAACCGGCGCGAACCTCATCCAGGATCAATAGCGCGCCGTACTTGTCGCAAAGCTCGCGAGCGCCGCGCGCGAACGCCTGCTCCGCAAGGGTCTGGTCGCGGAAGACCTCGTGCACGAAGGGAGTCGCGAGCACGCCGGCGACGTCGCCGCCGCACGCCTTGAAGGCCGCCTCGAGGCTGTCGAGGTCGTTGTACTGGTAGTAGACGATGTGGGCGCGGTCTTCCGGCAGGGTGCCGGCTGGACGCGGTGTGCACCAGGGCGCAGCGCCATGGTACGTCCCCGTGGCATAGAGGATCTTGCGGCGGCCTGTGTGGGCGCGAGCCGCGACGATCGCCATGGTCGTCGCGTCGGTGCCGTTCTTGCAGAACATGGCCCAGTCAGCGTGGGAGATCATGCCCACCAGCGTCTCGGCCAGCGTCACCATGCCTTCGGACGGTCCGGTCATGGTGTCCCCAAGCACCTGCTGTGCCGCCGCCGCCGCCTCGACGGGCTCGTAGCCGTAGCCGAGCAGGTTCGGCCCGTAGGCGCACATCATGTCGACGTACTCGTTGCCGTCGACATCCCACAGGCGACTGCCTTTCGCCCTTTGGAAGAACTGCGGATATTCATCGGGTAGTAGCGTCGTGGCCTCGTGCCCGTACATCCCGCGGGGGATGACCTTCAGCGCGCGCTCCTTGAGCGCTGAGTTCTTTGCGTTGGACCAAGCCATGGGGATCCTCCTCCGCGCGAAGCGTTTCCGCAGCCGCGCGTCGGCCTGCGCAATCTTCGATATTTATCTGTTATGTGCCCACATCTGAACCGTGTCAACGACAGGTCGCGCGCCACAGGACGTCCTGCGGAGCGGTTCCGGATCTCTGGCAAGGCTGGAGAAGGGGTGGCCTACGTTTGAGCCGGACCCGGGCTCGCGTCCGGATAAGGCAGGGTCACGGCGCCCCCCTCCGCGGCTGCCTTGATCAGCATCTCGCGGGGTTCGAGCACCTCCGGCAGGTAGAGGCGCCGATACATGACGACCACGCGAAACGCCTCTTCCAGATACTCTTCCGTGATACGGCCATGCAGACGGACCGAGATCGTCCAGATCGCGTCCAGCAGCGCCAGCGAGATCTGCGTCTTCTTCGCGGCGTCGCGTTGGACGGGGACGTGGAAGATGAGGTTCAGGCGGTCCGACGCGGTCTGCGCCATGTGATCGGTGACCAGGATGTCGATGTTTCGCGCCTCGACGCCACCGTACCCGCCGTAGAGGATCTTCAACATCGCCGGGCGCGCGTTGAAGTAGTCCATGGCTCGGCGCATATCGAGTTCGACCAGGTCCTGCCAGGATTTGATCAGCCGCGCCTCGATCGGCTGCGAGTGAACCTGGATAAGCCCCTGCAGATAGCGCTCGGCGAGCGCTTGGTAGGCCGTCTCTTTGGTCGGGAAGAAATGGTAGACCGACGCCGGGGGCACGCCCGCCCGTTCGGCGATCTGGTAAAGCCCGATCTCGTCCGGGTTGGCGTCCTGGAGCAAAGCTTCCGTCGCCTCAAGCAAGGCCTGATAGCGTGCGATCCCTCGCCCACGGGACGGCCGGCGCAACCCGGTGCTGCGTTCGCGTTTGGTGGCGGGGGTCTCAACGGACATTCGGACTCGCAATGGGGGGAACAGCGGCAGCGACCGACAGAGTATAGTCAGCGAGGCTTTCCACCGAGAAGCTTCACAACACCCGAAAACGACAGGACGGTGTCGCCGGCGTTGTCGATGAGGCCTCGGACGAACACGAGGCTACGCCCCGCCCTCACGACCTCTCCCCGACAGGTCAGCAAGGCGCCCAGCGGCGCGCCGGCGATGAAGTCGCCGTGCAGGCTGACGGTCACGCCCGGCCTGCCGGCGATTTCGTCCATGGCGACGAGGAAGAGGCCGTAATCGGCGAACGTCAGCAAGGCGCCGCCGTGGACGGATCCTGCGCCGTTGAGGTTCTTGTTCGACACCCTGAAGCCGCAAACAACGCGGCCGTCGGCTTCGCGACGGGCGTAGAGGGGCCCGACATGATCCTCGAACGGCTCCGGCGAGTTCCAGGCCGACCAACCCGCCCATTCGCCCGTGGAAATCGGCGCGGAAAGGCCGGGATCAGCGGACATTCGCTGGCGCCGCCTTGGGGGAGATCGGGAGGCGGCCGAACACCAGGCTTGCGGCCACAATCAGCAGGGCGCTCACCATCAGCAGGGTGCTGCTGAAACCGATCAGGCCGGCATAGCTGCCTGCCTCGATCACCGCCCCCGCCACGAGACCGACGATCACGGCCGCCAGACCGCTCGCGGCGGGGGCGACGACGAACAGCCTGGTCGTGGCGTCGATCTTGGCCAGCACGGCCCAGAAGCCGGGGGTCGACAGCCCCCACCCGAGCGAGAACAGCAGGTTGGCGGCTACGAAGCCGATGTCGCGGCTGAGGTGCAGGCTCGCGAAGCCGAAGAGCATGACGCACACGCCACCGACGGCGATCGCGAGACTTGGGAGGCGGCCGCCGATCCAGGCGACAATCGCCGCCGTCACGATGCTGGCCAGGGCCGTGAGACTGAGCGTCATTCCAATGAGGGCCGGCGCCACGCCGCGGTCGGCCCCAATCCGCTCAACGAAGTACCAGAAGGCTGCGGCGCCGCCGCCGAAGCAGCCGAGCGCGAGGAGCCCGATGGCAGGGGCGATGGCGGCGCCGGACAGGACCTTCGCTCCGACCTGGCCGGTCCGCTCCTTCCGCTGGACATCGCCGGCGCGCGGCAGCCAGCAGATTGCGACCAGGCCCGTCGACATCACGGCGGCCAGCGTCAGGAAGAGACCATGCACGCCGAAGTTTGGGATGATCCAAGCCGAGAGCGGAGCTGCGACGGCGGCTGCGCTCACGCCCTGCAGGACCGTCGAGACGGCATAGCTGCGGTCTGGATTGGACGTGTCGCCCAGGCTCGCGAATGAGGGGATGAACACAGCCCCCTTGAACGCCCCGATCAAGGCGAAGAGGAACAGCACGCTCGCCAACTGACTGAAATAGCCTCCCGCCGCGAGGCAGGCGGTGGCGCCTCCCAAGGCAACCCAGCTCAGCAGCCGCCAGTCCACGCGCCGGACCCAGAGTGGTCCACTCACGGTGGCGAGGGTGTTGAAGCCTACAAAGACGGCGCTGACGTAGCCGAGTTGGCGGTCGCCCAGGGCGTAGCCCTTCGCCAGCGCGCCGAGGATCAGCGGCTGGACGTTGATGATCAGTGCGTTAAGCGCGATGAGATAGGAGGCGGCGGCGATCGCCGCCGGCCTGTCGACACCCGACCTCTCCGTGCGCGCCGCCCCCACCTGGCTCATCCGTAGTCGACAGCGAAGCTGTAGCGGGGGTCATAGTGGGCCTTCCAGTAGGCCTCCCAGACTTCGCGGGTGATGGGCCCGACCTGTCCGCCGCCCACCGGCTGATCGTCCAGCCGGGTGATGGGCATGACGCCCCCAGCGGTGGTGCAGATGAAGATCTCGTCCGCCTGGTAAAGGCTGTCCACGGGCACGAAATCGACAACCGTTGGCCAGCCCCTCTCCGCGCAGATCTCCAGAACCGTGCGCCGCGTGACGCCTTGCAGGACGCCCCGCGAAGGCGTCGAAAGGACGCCGTCCTTCACGACGAAGATGTTGTAGCCACCGCCCTCCGTGATGTTCCCGTCGCCGTCCGGCAGCAGCGCGTAGACGGCGCCGCGGTCCATGGCCTCCAGCCAGCCGCGTACGAAATCGCCCCACTGCAGGTTCTTGATCGTCGGGTCCATTGCGCCGGGAGGCGTTCGACGGACAGTTCGCGTCACGACCGCGTGGCCCCCGCGCGGGTGATATTCCGGCGGCATCGCCCAGACGTAGGGCATCACCAGTAGATAGAGGTTGTTCTCGTAGCTTTCGTACTCGCGGACGAATTTCAGCCCACGCGTCATGATCAGTTCGACGTAGGCGTCGCGGATCCCGCTCTTGGCAACCATCTCGAGCAGCGTCTGGCGGATCTGCTCGCGCGGCAGCGGTATGCGAAGCCGCATCTTCTCGCAACTCTGCTCAAGCCGATTCAGGTGATCATCCAGACGGAAGAAGCGTCCGTCCCACACGGCAGGCACATCGTACGTCAGGTCGGACCTGAGGAACCCCTGGTCGAGGATCGGGATGCGCGCCTCGTGCAGAGGATATAGCCGGCCCTCGACCCAGGCGACGCCCTCCGCGAACGGGTTGCTGTTGGCTGCCAGCGTGGCCAGGCGCTTGGCATGGCCACCTAGCACGGCCTCCATCGAGTAGGCTGGTTCAGACATGCGGCCCCCATTTATATCGACAATTATCGACTAGAGATCATGTTCATAGAGTGCACAAGCCCGGAGGCGCTATCGGGCCACTGCCGAGCGTACAAGGTGAGGCCCACCGCAACTGGATTACTCTCGAGTTGCCGAGCATCCGGACGCCGACCAGCTCCGAGGCGGATCATGCCGGCTCCGAGCGGGGTGACGCAGGTCCAGGAAGACCGTTCACCCAGTCAGCTGGGGTGACCGCGTAGAACAGCACGGCTTCGCCACGAACCCGATATGTCAAGGAGGTACCTGCGGGAATCCAGGCCATGTCGCCCGGGTTCATGGGCCGGGCCACGCCATCGACCTCGAGTTCGAACGCGCCCTCCACGCGGTGGCAGCAGAGCACCTCGTCATACCAGAGCGTCCACGGGAAATCCCCGTCGCGGAAGGTGACGAGACCCGCTGCCAGCCTGGCGCCAGTGCTGGCCCCCATGTGCTCATGGAGACCCGACGCGCCGGGTTCCGGCTGGGGGATGTGACCCTCCGAAGCGTAGACAACAACGTTCACGCGCCTACTCGCCGGCGACCGCTTCGGTCTCGGTCCGGTACTTCAGGCCCGCGCCCGCCGTCACGAACCGCGTCTTTGGAGGCGGATCGAGCTGGTCCCGCAGCTCGCGGTAATCCTTGGTCCAAAGAATCGGCCAACCGCCGTCGAAGGTGCGGATGGAATAGTAGCCGAGCATTGCTATCACGCGCTCGGAACAATGCTGCGCCACCGACCAGGGAACCGTCAGCGGAAGAGCTTCCTCGGGCGTCAACTGGCCGAGGCAGAAGCTGAGATGGATGCCGAAGCGCCACTGGTCGGCCGTCACGTTGGCGCCAGCGGCGTGGATCGTCTTCCCGCTGTAGAGCATCGCGGATCCGGCCGGCATCACAGCTTGGACGACGCTTGCGGGATCGGCCTCCCGCTCGAAATCATCCCACCTGTGGCTGCCGGGCACGACCTGCGTGGCGCCGTTCTCGGCGGTGAAATCGCTCAGCGCGAGCATGAGCGCAACAGTGGCTTCGGGTCCCTTCGGCCCCTGGCTCGCAGCGATCGGCCAGTTGCCCCAATCGCGGTGGAGGGCCTGCGCGGCGGAGCCCGGCCCCACGATCATCGCCTGGGCGGTGTTGATCCAGTAGTCGTTCTTGAACGCCCGCGTCGCCCATTCGTGGAGCAGGTCGTGATCCACGACTTCCGCGAAGGCGGGAGCCTTGGCGATGAGCCCGCTGAAACGCTTAGTGGCGGGGCCGGCGAAGATCGCTTTCAGGGCGCCTTCCGACACCCCGGGCTTGAAGCCTTCCGCGAACTCGCCGAGCTGGGCGCGGATCGTGTTCACCAGCTCCTGGCTGATGAAGTTCTCCACGATCACGCCGCCGTCCTCTTCGATGACCGCCAGTATCCTTTCGAAGCCCTCGCTCAGGTCCACGCGCTGCAGCTGTTTAGCCATCATCCAGTTCTCTGCCATCGCCTCGGAAATTGATCAGACCGCTTCGGCAAGCGAAGGCGCCTGCGGCGCGCGGCCGGCGTCGTTGCGGCCAGGGTAGACACGGACAGGAAGGCCGACGTGGCGGGCCTTGAGCTGGAGCGCCAGGAACAGGGAGTAGAACCGCGACTGGGATAGATTGCCGCCGTGGAACCACAGGCCCGGTTGGGCTGTCGGCTTCCACATGTTCCGGATCTCGCCCTCCCAAGGACCGGGGTCATTGAACGTATCGGAGCCGTAGCCCCACGCCTTGCCGACGCGCTGCGCGACCTCCGGGGAGATGAGGTCGGCGACGACCTGGTCCATCGAGCCGAAGCCGGTGGCGCATATAATGGCGTCGGCCTGCACCTTCCGGCCGTCGGAGACCACCACGCCGCCCGGCTCGAGGCGATCAACCGAGACATTGGAGACCAGCTTGATGGTTCCGTTGGCCACGAGCTCGGCGGCGCCGACATCGATGTAGTAACCTGACGCCCGGCGCAGATACTTGAGCGGCATGCCGGTGCCGTCCTCGCCAAAGTCATGCATGAATCCGGCGGCCTCGAGCCGCCGGTAGAACTCGGCGTCACGCCGCGCGACCTCGTCATTCAGCGCCTTGAAGACCATCGGGGCGATGCGCAGCGGCAAGGAGGCGGCGACAAGATCGGCGCGCTCCGTCGTGATGCCGGCCGCCAGCGCATCCTCCGAGTAGGCTCCCTTGAGGAAGACCTCTTGCGACGTCTCGGAGCGGATGATGTGCGTGGAGTCCTTCTGGATCATCGTCACGTCGGCGCCGTGATCGATCAGGTCAGCGCAGATGTCGTGTGCGGAATTGTTCGAGCCGATCACGGCGACCTTCTTGCCGCCATAGCCCTCGCCCCCAGCATGCTGGCTCGAATGGATGAGCGGGCCGGCGAACGTCTCGGCGCCTTGGAACTTCGGCATGTTCGGCCGCCCGGCGTTGCCGACCGCAAGCACGAGGTGTCTGGGGCGCAGCGTGATCTGCTGGCCTTCGCGCACCACGTTGACGCTCCAAGCGGCGCGCCCCTCGTCGTATTGCGCCGCGACGCAATTGGTCGACGGCCAGACATTCAGCTCCATGATCGAGGCGTAGGCGTCTAGCCAATCCGCGATCTTGTCCTTCGGCGAATAGACAGGCCAGGTGTCCGGGAACGGCAGGTACGGCAGGTGATCGTACCAGACAGGGTCGTGCAGGCTCAGGGAATGGTAGCGCGAGCGCCACTGGTCGCCGGGGCGGGCGTTCCGCTCGACGATCAGATGGGGCACGTCCAGCTGCCGCAGCCGGGCCGCCAGCGCCAATCCGCCTTGGCCGCCCCCGACGATCAGGACGTAGGGTTCGGCGCCGCGCGCAAAGCTCTCGACCTCCGCCTCCCGGGCGTCCTTCCAGTTTTCGAGCGGACGATCAGGGTGCGGCTTGAACCCGACCGGCCGGCGTCGCCCACGGCGTTCTTCGTAGCCGCGGAGCTCCTGCAACGTCGTCAGCAGGGTGGAGCACTTGCCTTCCGCCAGCCGAATGAAACCGGAGCCGCGGCCAAGCGGCGTCTCGAAGCGGATGAACCCTTCCTGCGCCGCGCCCTGCTCGGGGATCTCGACGTTCCAGTTGAAGGATCTGAACACTTCCGGCGTCGCGGCGATCATCTCCGCGATCTCGGCGCGCCCTTCGAACGTGCGGATGTTCCAGGTGAACGCCACCAAGTCGCGCCAGAAACCGCCCTCAGCGAAGAGCTCAGCAACGCCCTGCACCTCGCCACGTTCGAGTGCCGTTGCGAACTCCGCGAGCCACTCGTTGAGGTTCGACACGCTGCCGCTCATTTCTACTCACCCGGACGATCAGGCCCGCTTGGCGGGCGTGATCGAAGAGTTGTCGATCAGCGGCGGTTTGTCGATAAAAATCGTACAATGATGTGCAATCGGCAATCGCAGGCGAACCTCTTGCAGAAAATGATCGACAAATGACACGAACAGAGACGTCCGTCGGGCGATGCGCCGTCGATGGCGCCAGCCAAGCGTGTTAGGCAGGCCGACATGACCCACACAGACGCCGCGAAGGCTCTACAGGAGGCTCAAGCCGCTGCTCGCCTGGATAGCTACGCATCGGCGCGGCATGCCGACGTCATCCGCCGCCTGCACTCGATTGGATGTCGTCAGCAGGCGCTGGACGAACTGCGCCGTGTCGCTGGACTTCGCCCGGGCTCTGCCGCCGACGCCGAGGCCCTCGGCTTCACCGCCTTCGGCCTGGGCGAGCACGCCCTCGCCCATCAGTTCTACGCCGTTGTGGTCGACCAAGCGCCGAGCGATGCGACAGCCTGGTACAATGTCGCCACCACCCTTCGGAACATCGGCCGGCTTGGCGAGTCCGAAGCCGCCTGCACGCGCTGCCTCGGCCTGGATTCCAGCTACGCCCAGGCCGCACTTCTGCGGTCTCACCTCAAGACGCAGAGCACCGAGGCCAATCACCTCGATGAACTGAGGGCGCTCCTTGGTCGTGCGCGGCATGATCTCTCCGCGCAAATTTTCCTCAACTACGCCCTTGGCAAGGAGTTGGACGATATCGGCGCCTTTGATGATGCGTTTCGCCACTTCGCCGACGGCGCGGCGCTGCGTCGGCGAAGCCTCGCCTATGATGTCGAGCTCGACGTGCGAAAGCTGGAGCGCATCAAGGCAGTCTACGACCCAGCTCGACTGTCGAGCGCGAGGCCGAGGTCACCCGTACCCTACGGTTTCATCATCGGCTTGCCCCGCTCAGGGACCACTCTCATCGAGCGCGTCCTGACCGGACACCCGAGCGTCCGATCCAACGGCGAGACCGACAATTTCCTGCAGGCCCTGATGTCCGCCCTGGCGCCGAATGGCGCAGATGTCTTCGAACGCGCCGCGCGCGCGGATCATGCGCAGGTGGGCGCCGCCTACGCCGCCCTGGCTGGCCCTCCAACCGTGGGAGATGGCCTGGTCCTGGAGAAGTTGCCGCTCAACTACCTCTACGTCGGCGCCATTCGGCTGGCGCTGCCGGGGGCGCGCATCGTGCGCGTACAGCGGCGTCCGGCCGACAACCTTTTCGCCATGTTCTCGACCCTGTTCGGCGACGGCTACCCGTTCAGCTACGATCTCCGTGAGCTCGCCCGCTACTACGCGGCCTACAAGGCCCTCGACGCATACTGGCTGGCCCACGCGGGCGATCTCGTGGCCCCCGTTTCCTACGAGGCGTTCACCGCCGATCCGGCCGGCCTCGGTGCGGCGCTCGCCGATCACGTCGGCATCGACTGGCGCACTGACATGGTGAAGGTGGAGAAGAACACCACCGCCACGGCGACGGCCAGTGCGGCGCAGGTTCGCCAACCCATCTATCGCAAGTCGGACGGCCGCTGGCGCAACTACGCCAAGCACCTGGCGCCACTGATCGAGGACCTCAAAGCCGCGGGGATAGACCCGGACGAGACCTGAAGAGCACAGCCGGCCGGCGGTGTGTCCCGCCGCCGGCCGCACCGCAGATCACCAGCTGCGGGTGACCCGCACGCCGATCTCACGCGGTCGCGCAACAGGCAGGATATTCCCCCAGTCGCCCAGCAGCGAGTACGAGGTCAGCGTCCGGAAGTTGGACGAGTACTCTACGCGTTCGTTGGCCAGGTTCGTGCCGAAGATTTCCGCGCGCCAGTCGCCGTGCTCAAGGGACACGCTGCCATTGAACAGGGCGTAGCCGTCTGTTTTTCGGGTGGGTGCGTTGGCGCTGAAGCTGGACAGCTGATTGACCGTCGAGCTGCGGAAATCCATCCCCAGCGAGTAGGTGAGCTGGCCAACTTCGCCCAGGTCCTGCTCGTAGCGGATGTTGGCGGCGCCGCTCCAGTCGGGTGCGCCCGGCAGCCGGTCGCCCTTGGAGCCATGCAGCGCGCCAGGCACTTCACCGCCCAGGCCGTCACCCGCTGGCAGGCTGAAGTCCTCCGTCAGCCGGGCCTTCGCGTAGGCAAGCCCGAGCGAGAAGGAGAAGCCCGTGTCGCCGATCGGACCGGAGGCTTCGACCTCAAAGCCCTTCGATGACGCTTCCTCCGCGTTGATGACCACGGGCGTCAGCAGATAGGGCGTGTAGAGGTCGATCTGCGGCTTGTCCCAAGAGACGTAGAAGGCGTCCGCCGCATAGAAGATGCCGCCGATCCGCCCCTTCACGCCGGCTTCGAAGTTGCTCGTCTTGTCCGGCGCGTACGCCAGCAGCACGTCGGGTTCCTGCAGCGGCCCTTCCGTCTGGAACGCGTTGGCGCCGCCGCGGCGGAAGCCCTGAGACCACGTCGCGTACACCTGGTTGCGGGAGTCCAGCTGGTACGAGGTGTTGAGCTTGAAGATCTGGTCGTCGCTCTCCGTCTTGTTCGCCGCATCGAAGCCGAAGAAGAAGAACGAGCTCAGCCCATCGATCTTCTGCGAGAAGGTCTGGTGGAAGACGCGGGCCCCGGCCGTCACCTGCCAGGCGTCGCTCACATGCCAGGTGAGGTCGCCATAGAGCGAGTAGTCGCGGAACTTCTGGCGCGTGTTTTGGGCGTAGGACGTCCCGTCCGGGTTGAGCGGGATATAGGTTCCGCCCGCCACCAGCGGCAGCGTCGAGCCGCCTCCGGCGGCCTGACTCTGCGTGTCGGCGCCCGGATCGAAGACGAAGAGGCCCAGGTAGCGCTTCTCCTGCTGCATGAAGCCGCCGACCACATAGTCGAAGGCTCCGCCGGAGGCAGACACCAGCCGCACTTCCTGTGTGTAGGAAGTGGTCGTATCGGGCGTCAGGGTTGGGATCACGGCGCGCGGGTTGGCCGGCGCTCCGGTGTAGTAGTAGCCCACCACGCTGCCGAGCAGCACGACCGTGTTGTCCTGCGCGACCTTCCCCTTCGTCTTCCCGTAGGTGAGCGTGGTCGCGAGCGTGGCGAAGCCGAGGTCGTAAGAGGCGTCCAGCGACGCCAGATCGGAGCGGCGGCTCCAGGGTTCCAGCGTCGGAGACGAGCGCTCGAAGTCGCCGGTCGGGCGCAGCTGGACACGGGGATCGATCGGCGATGCGCCCCCGCCGAACGTATTGTTGTCGAAGTTGCCGCCGACCCCTTCTGCGAAGGTATAGTTGTAGGAGAGCGTCGCCGAGAACGCGTCCGTGGGCTTCCACAGGAACGCGGCGCGGCCGGTCGTCGTCTTGGCGTAGTTCGAATCCTTGTCGTCGAAATAGACGCCACGGCTGTTTGCGACGTCGCCTGGGTTGGCCAGGATCGGAGCTCCGCGGACATAGTCGTCGTTCTGCCGGACGAAGACGTCATGGACATCGATAAAGCCGGCGTCCCGCCGGTAATCGACGCCCAGCCGCAGCGCGGCCGTGGAGCCGATCGGGACGTTGACCGCGCCGCCAGCCGAGTAGCCGTAGTCGCTCGAATGCGCCACCTCGGTGGCAGCGGCCGTGAGAAAGCCCCGGGAGACCTCCAGCTTGGGAGCGACGGGGATGACGCGGAGCGTACCGCTCAGCGCGCCTGCGCCATAGAGCGTACCCTGAGGTCCGCGCAGCACTTCCACGCGTTCGATGTCGAAGAGAGGATGACTGCCGGTCATCGGCGCGTTGCCGAGGTAAAAGCCGACCGGCGACTGGAAGTACCGCGCGCCACCCACCGAGGCCACCGAAGCATTGAGGCCGCGGATGATCGGGATCGAAGAGGCCGACGTCCGCGCCCCGCTGTCCTGGATCGTGAAGTTCGGCACCTGACGGGTCAGCGACGCGACATCCGTGACGTTCGCGCGCTGCAGCTGTTCGCTGCCCATGGCCGTGACGTTGAACGGCAGCTTCTCGACACTCTCGGAGCGGCGGCTGGCCGTCACGACGACCTCGCCAATTGTTCCCGGCGACGCCTCGTCATTCGTCTGTGCGATGGCTGCGGCGGGCCCCAGCGCAGCAAGAAGTGCTGCGCAGCTCGCCGTCGCGAGCATCCCGACTCGCGTCCCGCCGTTCCTCACCTGTAGCGGCTGCACCATTCGTGGCCTCCCTGCCTCGTGCTGTCGCAGGGGTCGCACACGCATCGCCTGGCGGCCGGCTCCGGCCGCCTCGGGGCGGCCATGCCAGCTCTTCCACGGCGCGGATCCAGCGTCCCCCGATCGCGCGATCACAACGCGGCGCGACGCGCCGGTCAAGCAGCATCTTCGATAATTGTTGGGAATGCGCACGACGCCGCCTCCCCAATGCGTCGCGAACCCACACAAACGGAAGCAGTGCGAGTGAGGCGCGCGAAGCCGATTCCGTTAGGGGGCAGACTGGATTGAGCGCCCGATGCAGCACAGCGCTAAGGGCGGTAGGTACGACCGACCCCCTAGGCGGTCTCTCCTGTGGACAGCTGCCGAATGTCGTGTACTCGATATTTTTCTGGGATAAATCCGACCTTGCCGATCAGGACCGACGCGCCCGCTGACGGACAGGGCAAGCCTGACCTTAGCGACGGGCGGCCTCATCAAGGACATGGAATGCCCCGCATCCTCATCGCCGGCGGTTATGGCGTCGTAGGCTCCTGGATCGCCCGCGAGCTCAAGTCGGCGCACCCCGATGTCGAACTCCTCCTGGCCGGGCGAAACCCGGACGCAGGCGCCGCCCTCGCCGCCGAAGTCGACGCCAAGCCCATTCGCCTGGACGTGCGCGACCCAGACGCCGCAATCGCCGCGGAGGGCTCCATCGACCTCCTGATCGCGTCGCTCCAGGATCCCGGTGACAAGCTGGCCATGGCGGCAGTGCAGCGCGGCGCCGCTTACACGAGCGTCGTCCGTTACGCCGACACGGCGAGCGCGCTTGCCGTCGTGGCCGAACGGGCGGGCCGCCCGGCGCTGGCACAGGGACATTGGCAGGCCGGCGTGATGTCCCTAGTCGCGATTTGGGCCGCCAACTCGTTCGCCCGCGTGGACAGCATCGAGTTGGGCGCCCTGTACGACTACGCTGATCCATCGGGGCCAATGACCAAGGAAGACGCCACGGGCTTTTTCGACAACGGCGCGCTCATCCGGCGCGACGGCGAATGGCTCAGGGTCGATCCCAAGGCGGAAGCCCGCATGGTGGGACGTGCACCAGATGGACCATCCTTTGGCGCCAGGCCCATGACTGTTCTGGATGTTCCGGGGCTCGCCGGTGCAACCGGCGCGCGGAACGTCAGATTTGATCTTGGGACGGGCGAGTCTCGCGGGACGCTCGCCGGAGCCGCCGCATCACACGAGATCTACATCGACCTCCGGGGCTCGCTCGGCTCGGGAGAGGAGCACGCCTCCCGCACAGTCATGAGCGACCCGAAGGGTCAGGCCCACCTCACGGCGCTGGGCATCGTGTTAGGTTCGGAACGCCTGCTCGGGCTCGATGGCCGGCCGCCTCCGAGACCTGGTTTGTCCTATGCGGAGGCGGCCATTGACGCAGAAGCTGCCGTGGCGCGCCTCCAGGAGTTCGGCGTGTCAATCGAGACAGCTGCCGCCCTGTAGAGGATATCGTCACTGGCTCCATCGACGCCGTCGCACTGCGCCAGGAACTCGAGCGCGACTGACCGGGTTAGCCCCTGTTCTGCTCATACCGGCGCGCCACGGCCCAGGTGGGTCACTATCATCAAGGGGCCGCCTGAGCCCTCCGGGCGCCTGGCCCACTCCATCGTCTCGTAGGCCCCCAAGCGGTGAACCTCGACGGCGCCCCCGAACGTAGACTTAGTGTCTGTGCTCGGGCCGCGATGGCATCCAGGCGCCGGTGCGGTCTCCAGATAGCGGACCAGCCGAGGGCCAGGACCGCGGGCGGCGGACTCCCGCGCGCAGGCGAAGCGCCAGAGCTTCGCGCCGGAAGGCATGACGTGCAGATAGAGCCCGTCGCCGTCCGTATATTTCCGCGGCTTGGCCGCCGGCTTCGAAAAACGTCGCAGATTATCGCACTGAATAGGATGCGTTTTTTCGGGGTGCTTTTGGAAACATGCGATGGTGGGCCCGGCAGGACTCGAACCTGCAACCAGACCGTTATGAGCGGTCGGCTCTAACCATTGAGCTACAGGCCCCTGCAGCGCAGTGTCCCGGCGGTTACCATGGGCTGCACGGGGCTTAAAGGCTGCGTTCAGCTTGAGCTTGCGACCCTGGGGCCTGTCCCATTGCCGGAGACTTCGATGAAGACCCTGATCCGCGCCGCGGCGCTCGCCACCCTCTTCGCCACGGCCGCCGCGCCCGCGGCGCTCGCCCAGGCCGCGCCCCCCGCCGCCGAGAGCATGTTCCGCGCCACCACCCTCAACCTCGCCGCCTACGGCGAGACCGAGGTCGTCCCCGACATGGCCACCATCAGCCTCGGCGTCATGACCGAGGGCGACACCGCCCAGGCGGCCATGCAGGCCAACGCCACGCGGATGAACGCCGTGCTGGCGGCCCTCAAGCGCGGCGGCATCGCCGAGCGCGACATCCAGACCTCGAACCTCAACCTCTCGCCGCGCTACCAGTACGTGGAGAACCTGCCGCCGAAGCTGATCGGCTACCAGGCCTCCAACCAGGTGACCGTCACCGTCCACGACCTGAAGCGGCTGGGCCAGGCGGTGGACGCCACCGTGAACGCCGGCGCCAACCAGGTGCACGGCATCAGCTTCGGCCTGGACGACCCCACCGCCGCCGAGAACGCCGCGCGCGAGAAGGCCGTGCGCGCCCTGGCCGCCAAGGCCGATCTCTATGCGCGCGCCACCGGCCATCGGGTCGTGCGGCTGGTCACCCTGTCGGAAGGCGGGGGCTCCTACCCGGTCCCGCCGCCCATGCCGATCGCCGCCATGGCCTCGTTCCGCAAGGAATCGGCCGACACCTCCGTCTCGGCCGGCGAGCTGAAGGTGCGGGTGGACGTCACCGGCCTCTACGAACTGGGCCGCTAGGGCGTCTCAGGCGACAGGCCGGCTTTCGTCCAGGCGCGCGAGAGCCGGTCGGTCATCATCAGGCCGGGGAACACCCGGTTGCCCTCCATGACCGCGGCGTAGACCAGCGGCCGGCCGGGGATCGGTCCCGCCGACCAGCTGACCCCGCGCGAGCCGTCGGCGGCGGTGTTGCAGGAGAGGTTGCGCGCCTGGCCGTCCGCCACGGTCTGCTCCAGCAGGTCCTTCAGCGTGCGCGTCCCCGGGCCGTCGCAGGCCGGCAGGGTGCGGGCGCAGGTGGTGGCGGTGTTGTAGCGGTAGACCAGCTTGCCGCCGTCGCGCTGGGCGATCATCACGCAGGTGTTGGGATCGCCCACGGCGCGGGAGACGGCCTCGTCCAGCGAGGCCTTGTCGGTCCCCTCGGGGGCGCCCGGCGCGCAGGCGGCGGTGAGCAGGAGGGCCGCCAGGGCGGCGGCCCGGGCCGGGACGGAGACGGCCTCAGGCGGCCTTCTTGATCTCGTTGCCATCGTCCAGCAACACGACAGTTGGGGCATAGTTGCGGGCCTCCTCGGCCGGCAGCATGCCATAGGTCACGACGATGACCTTGTCGCCTTTCTGGACCAGGCGCGCGGCCGCGCCGTTCACGCCGATCACCCGCGACCCGCGGGGGGCCTCGATGGCGTAGGTGGTGAACCGGGCGCCGGTGGTGATGTTCAGCACGTCCACCTGCTCGTGCGGCAGGATGCCGGAGGCGTCCAGCAGGTCCCGGTCGATGGCGATGGAGCCCTCGTAGTCCAGGTCGGCCTGGGTCACCGTGGCGCGGTGCAGCTTGGCCTTCATCAGGGTGAGCAGCATGGGCGCGAAGCGTCCTCTTCTGGCTGCCGGGACGGGGCTGCGGCGACGCCCAGCCTTCCCCCGACGCCGCGCATATACGCATGCTGGGGCGAAGGTTCAATGCCGCGACGCAGCAGCACTGACGCTGCGGAAGCGAAATCCTCGCCTGATAACGCTATCCCTGCGCTCACAAGGCGTTGCGCCCGAACCGCAGCCCCGCCGTTGCGCCTGCGACGCGTTCGCCGCCGCCCGCGCCCGCTGCGCCGCAGCACGGGGGACCCGCCCGTCGCCGGCAACCTGGAGGGGCCCACGCCGGTTCTGGTCGGGAACGGCAGGGAGATCGGCCATGAGCGAACACCATCCGGAGCACTCCGGTGAATCCCTCACCATCATGCGGGTCGACCCGATCCTCGACACCGGGATCGTCGTCACCTCCACCGCCCAGCAGCCGGACGGCAGCCTGGGCGACCGCTACAGCGCCTACCACGACAACATCTCCCCGCCCCTGCGGTGGACCCACGTGCCGGACGTGAAGGCCTGGGCGATCGTGGTGGAGGACCCGGACGCCCCGCGCGAGCTGCCGTTCGTCCACTGGATGGCCTGGAACATCCAGGGCGAGCTGAACGGCGTGCCCGAGGGCATGGGCAACGACCCGCGGCTGATCACGCCCCAGGGCACCATCCAGGGCCGCAACGACATGGGCGGCTACGGCTGGTTCGGACCGCGCCCGCCGCTCGGCCACGGCGTGCACCGCTACTACTTCCAGGTCTTCGCCCTCAACGACCTCATCGAGATGGGTCCCGACACCCCGCTGAACGAGCTGCTCAACGCGCTGAAGGGCCGGACCATCGCCAAGGGCGAGATGATGGCCACCTACGAGGCGCCGACCCAGCAGTAGGGGCGCGACAGGCGCCCCGGCGGCGCTTGACGCCCCCGCGTCACCCCTGCGCATGTTCGCCTGAACAGCGATCAGGGAGGATGCGGATGTACGGCGACGAGGCTCCGGGCGGATTCAAGCCGGAAGGACTGGCGCAGATCCCCGCCGCCCTGCAGGGGTTCGTGGACCAGGGCTCGCTCTCGGGCGCGGTCACCCTGCTGTGGCGCAAGGGCGAGGTCGCCCAGGTCAACACGGTGGGCCAGCGCGACATCGCCGGCGGCAAGCCGATGGAGCGCGACACCCTCTTCCGCATCGCCTCCATGACCAAGCCGGTGACCTCGGTCGCGGCCCTCATGCTCATCGAGGAGGGCAAGCTCCGCCTCGAGGACCCGATCACCAAGTGGATGCCCGAGTTCTCGGACATGCAGGTGCTGAAGGACGCCACCGGCCCGGTGGAGGACACCTACCCCGCGCCGCGCGACATCACCGTCGAAGACCTGTTCACCCACCGCGCGGGCCTGGCCTACGCCTTCACCTCCCAGGGGCCGATCGCCCACGCCCACGAGGAACGCCTCGGACCGCCGCTCGGCACGCCGCTGACGCCCGACGGCTGGCTGGCCGCCCTGGGCTCGCTCCCCCTCTCCTACCCGCCCGGCGAGCGCTTCCACTACAGCCACGCCACCGAGGTTCTGGGCTTCCTGGTGGCCCGCATCGAGGGCAAGCCGCTGGGCCAGGTCCTGCAGGAGCGTATCTTCGGCCCGCTCGGCATGACGGAGACCAGCTTCTGGCTGGCGCCGGAGAAGCGCGACCGGCTGGCCCGCCTCTACCGGCTCGATCCGGGCGGGCTGAAGGACGTCTCCTTCCCGCATTCCGACACGCCCGAGGCCTTCGAGGCCGGCGGCGGCGGCCTGATCTCCAAGGCAGACGACTACCTGAAGTTCGCCCGCATGCTGCTGGGCCGGGGCGAGGTGGACGGGGTGCGCCTCCTGAAGCCCGAGACCGTCGAGCTGATGACGCAGAACCGGCTCACCGAGGCCCAGCGGCAGATCCCGTTCCTCGGCATGCCGTTCTGGACGGCGCAGGGTTTCGGCCTCGGCGTCTCGATGATCCTCGACCCGGCCAACCTCGGCTTCTTCGGCGCCGGCGCGGCGGGCTCCTTCGGCTGGCCCGGCGCCTTCGGCACCTGGTGGCAGGCCGACCCCGCCAACGAGCTCGTCGCCATCTACCTGATCCAGGACTCCATGCCGCTCGGGCCCGAGGCCGTCACCCAGATGGCCAACCAGGACCGGCCCACCGGCCGAATGGCCCTGCCGATGTTCCAGCAGCTGGTCTACGGCGCACTCGCGAAATAGGCCGCGCCTAGCGGCGCAGCGGACTGCGCGAGGCGACGCAGATCGGCCTGCCCTGGAAGCTCGCGCCCACCAGGCTGCCGCTCTTCACCGCGTCCCGGCGCGCCCGCTCGAGCGCGGCGCTCTCGGGCGGCGGGTCGACGCCCTGCGGACAGATCGGCGTGACGGTGCGCATCCCGCCGCCGAAGCACTGGCAGATGAACTCGGAGGGATCGAGCCGGCTGCCCGGCACGTGGCAGATCGGCGGGACGCTGCGCCCGCTGGGCTCCAGGCACAGGATGGTGGTGCGCGGCGGGGTCTGTCCCGCCGGCTGGGCCTGGGCGGCGCCGCAGGCGAGCGCGGCCGCTAGGCCGATGATCCAGGGTCTCATGAGAGCCTCCTTGCTGGTCGCCAGCATAACGCAGGATGCAGGCCGGCGGCGTTCACCATCTCTCCACGCGATGCCTTAACCGCGTCGGGGCCATGCTGCCGGCCATGGACGTGCTCGCCACCGCCCGCATGGGCCTGCTGACCGCCGGGAACCGCTTCGCCGCCTCGGCCCACAGGGTGGCGCGGCTGGGTGCCGACCCCTCCGTCGACATGGTCCGCGAGACCGTGGAGATGGTGGAGGCGAAGCACGCCTTCACCGCCAATGTGCAGGTGGTGAAGTTCGCCGACGAGATGTGGCGTTCGCTTCTCGAAATTCAGGTACGTTCCGACCGCCGCTAGGCTGGACCGCAGGCCCCGGCCGGCGCAAAATCCCCGCAGGAGCGCGGCCCACGCGCCCGTATTCGGGGGGAACCGATCTCATGCGCCAACTGCTGCCGCTCGCCGCCTGCGCGCTGGCCCTCGCCGCCTGCTCCAAGAAGGAGGAGGCGCCGGCCTACAACACCCAGACCGACATGGCCGAGCTGATGATCCACGTGATCGACCCGGCCGCCTTCGCTTTCTGGCGCGGCTCCGGCACGGAGGTCACCGAGCAGGGCGAGCGCGACCTGTCGCCCACCACGCCGGAGGGCTGGAAGGTGGTGGAGGACGGCGCGGCCACCGTCGCCGAGGCCGGCAACCTCCTGATGCTGCCCGGCCGTCCGCGCGAGCCCGTGGCCGAGTGGAACGCCTACGCCCGCGACATGACCGTCAAGGCGCTGGCCGCCAAGGACGCGGCCATGCGGATGGACAAGGCCGCCGCCTTCGAGACCGGCGCGGCCCTCTACCAGACCTGCGTCGCCTGCCACGCCAAGTTCGTCATCGAGCCCACGGCCGAGCCGGCGAAGAAGTAGCCCACGAAAAAGGCCCCGGAGCGAACTCCGGGGCCTCGTGTCTCGTCCAGGCGGGGCCTAGCGCTTGTCGTTCGGGTCCGAGCCGTCCTTCGGCGCGCCGGTGCCCGAGGAGCCCATGAACAGCTTGCGGCCGTCCGGGAAGGTCACGTCGCGGCCGTTGGCCTTGCAGACCGGCGTGCAGGCCTTGTCCTTCGACTGGTAGCCGCGGACCACGATCTCGGTGCCGGGCTTCAGCGAATTGCGGTCGATGCCCGAGCGCAGCAGGGTGTTGGGCGTGCCGCCCTCGACCATCCACTGCTTGCCGGTGCCCGCGTCGGCCAGGTGGACCCAGGCGTGCGGGTTGATCCACTCCACCTTCGTCACCTTGCCGCGCAGCAGCACGGGGGCCTTGCCGTCGAACTCCGCGGCGAAGGCGTGGTGCGCCTGGGCCTGCTGGACGCCGACGATCCCCGCGCCGGCCACGGCGCCGGCGATCAGGGTGGGAAGAATAAAGCGACGGAAATTCATGGTGCGCCTCCAGCGCCGGATGATGACTTCAAATGCTCAAGCAGGCCCAGGGGTCTGATCCCGGGCCGATCCTATCACTTCAGCGGCTCTTTCCGCAGGTGGCCGTACATCAGCTCCTCGACGAACTCGACGCACTTGAACTGCTGCAGCCGGGCGTCCTCGCCGACCCGCTTGTAGAGGTTCATGCTCATCTTCCACGGCCGGGTGAAGGTCGACGGATCGGTGATCGTCGCCTCGTAGCGCATCGTGGTCGGGCTGGTCGGCGTCCAGCGCTCCACGACGACCATCTCGGCCGAGTGGTGGTTGCCGGCCCGGTCGAACCAGGTGCGGTCCATCTGGCCGGTGACGGTGACGACCAGGGTGTCGCCCTCCCACTTGGCCACCGACTGGCCCATCCAGCTGTCCACCGGCGGCGGGCCCGGGTCGTCGAACAGGATGTTGCGCACCGCCCCCGCGTATTCGTAGGCGATCAGCATCGACTTGTCGGACTGGAAGATCTGGAACGGCAGGTGCATGTAGTTGGCGCGCGGGACGCCCGGCAGGTAGCACTTCACCTCCGGGTCGCGCTTCAGGTAGTCGGCGCGGTTCTCGTCGCGGATCTTCTTCGCTTCCGGCGTGTAGGGAATCTCGCCGCCCTCGACGACGCCGAGGCCGGCCGGCACCGCGCCCACCGCGCCCAGCGCCACCACCTCCTTGGCCGGCACCGGCGTCACCGGACCGGGGCGGAACTGCAGGGCCGCGCGCGCCGCATGGGGCTCGACGTCCCAGCCGGCGGTGTTCATCACCTGCCACACGCCGTTCAGGTCGGGATGGACGCGGTCGGGTCCGCGCGGCGCCTTGTAGGCCGCCGCCGCCGGGGCCGGACGCCGCGTCTGCGCTTCCGCCTGGCCAGCCACCACCACGCTCGCCAAGGCCAGCGCCGCCACAGTCCTGATCATCTGTTCCGCTCCCCCAGGCCCCGGCATTGCTCTCGCGGGACCGTATTTTGAAATGACTCTAACCAAGCTTCGGCGACCGCGCCAGCGCGCGGCCTTTGACATTCGGGCCCCGGGCGACTAGCGCCGCCGCATGACCCTGCGTCTCCTCTTCCCGACTCCGGTCTACGAAGCCTCGCTTACCACAGACCGAATGTTCGAAAATTTCAATGCCGAATTGGAGGCCGCCTGCCGCATGCTGGCGGACGAGGACGAGGCCGGCCGGCGCTGGTGTCGCGAGCACGCCTATGGCGGCTACACCTCCTACGCCTCCCTCGACGACCTGCCCCGGAGGGCCAGCGTCTTCGGCGACCTGAAGAGGAAGCTCGACCGCCACGTGGCCGCCTTCGCGCAGGACCTCGCCTACGACCTGGGCGCCGGGCGCCTGCGGCTCGACAGCCTGTGGGTCAACATCCTCAAGCCCGGCGCCGGCCACACCGGCCACATCCACCCGCACAGCGTCATCTCCGGCACCGTCTATGTGCGCACCCCGCCCGGCGCCAGCGCGCTGAAGCTGGAGGACCCGCGCCTGCCGATGATGATGGCCGCCCCGCCGCGCCTGCCCGACGCCCCCGAGGCCCAGCGGAGCTTCGTCTACCTCGCGCCTCAGCCCGGGACGGTGTTCCTGTGGGAGAGCTGGCTGCGCCACGAGGTGCCCGCGAACCGGGCCAGGACCGAGCGCATCTCGGTCAGCTTCAACTACGGCTGGCGCTAGGCAGGGCACGCCCGCAGCCTCGCGCCCGCCAGCCGCCGGGGCCATGATCCGACGCGCCAATCGCTTGACCCGCGGCGCCTCCGGCTAGCCGCCCGCCGTCGGCTGTGCTCCCCTTGCCCCATGGCCGACCTGCCCGACGCCGAGCCCCTGCAGCGCCCGCTGACCGCCCGCGCCGTCCTGCTGGGCGAGCGCATCGACACCGCCGGGCTGGAGCGCCGCGACGCGCTCGCCACCGCGCCGCTCGCCTTCCGCGTCGGCGACGACGGCATGGCCGTGGTGTTCCGCTACGGCGTGGTGGTGCTGATCGGCCTCGATCCTCTGGCCGAGGACGAGGTGCTGCGCAGCATCGCCCCGCGGGTCATCGCCCCCTTCGGCCCGCGGGAGGAGGAGACCGCCCGGCTCGCCCCGGCCCAGGGCGCGGAGGAACGCATCGACGCCGAGGGCCTGGTGCGCATCGCCGACCGCTCGTCCGACCGCCTGCTGGTGGTCGCCTTCGCGCTGGCCAAGAGCGCCGTCCTCGCCCACCACGAGCGCCAGGTGGCCGAGGTGCTGGACAGCATCGAGCCCTGGGCCCGCGACCTCGCCCAGCGGGGCCGCCGGCACGGTGGCCGCCGCGCCGTGATCCGCCTGATCGGCCAGGCGCTCCTGGTGGAGCACCGGGTCAGCACCCGGGTCGCGGTGGGCGAGAAGCCGGACCTCCTCTGGGACCGGCCGGACCTGGAGCGGCTCTACGCGCGGCTGGAGACCGAGTACGAGCTCGACGAGCGCGCCGAGATCCTCAACCGCAAGCTCGGCCTGATCGGCCAGACGGCGCGCCTGATGACCGACCTGATCGACACCGAGCGGTCCCTCCACCTGGAGGCCGCCATCGTGATCCTGATCGTCGCCGAGATCGGCCTGACCCTGTTCCAGATGGCCCGCGGCTGGGCCCACTAGCTCCAGGGCTCGATCACATTCCTAAAGACGCCCGCCGCCGGCCCTCGCCCGAAAAAGCCCTCCTCCTCGATGGAGGAGGGTTGGGTGGTGGTGTGGCCGCTGAGATGACGCGATGGCGTGCTTTGACGCCGGCGCCCAACGGAGCGCCTCACCCCACCGACCTGCATCCACCACCATCCCTACCCTTCCTCCATCGAGGAGGAAGGGGCGCGAGCCGCTGGGGAGCGCGGACGTCGCTCGGTCTAGGGCGCGGCGGCCCGCGTCCCCGTCGGATTGGCGAACCGGCCGCCGAAGAAGTCGCCGCTGTTCCAGGTCGGCCGCGTGCGCGCGTCGGTGAGCTCGCGGGTGATCTCGTAGTTGATCCGGGCGAACTTGGCCCCGGCCGCATAGTCGATCGGCTGGGAGAGGTCGTCGCAGGCCTTGTGGTAGCAGTCCTTCAGGAAGCCGCGGAACTTCGCCTCGCCGCCGTTGCCGAAGCCGGTCATCAGGAACACCGAGGGCACGCCCACCTCGACGAACCGGTAGTGGTCCGAGCGGGTGAACAGGCCCTCGTCCGGCATCGGGTCGCCGGACAGCGCCACGCCCATCCGCCCCGCCGCCCGCCGCACCGCCGGCCCGATCGCCGAGCGCTCGGCGCCGAACGCCACGACGTCGGTGAAGTCGTAGGTCAGGATCGGCATGTCGAGGTTCACGTTGGCGACCAGGGCGGCGAGCGGCACGGTCGGGTTGCGGGCGAAGTATTCCGCGCCGACCAGGCCCTTCTCCTCGGCCGTCACCATCAGGAACAGCATGGAGCGCTTCGGCCGCTTCTTCGCCTCCACGGCCATGCGCGCCACCTCCAGCGTGGTGGCCACGCCGCCGGCGTTGTCGAGCGCCCCGTTGTGGATCCGGTCGCCCTCGGTCCCGTTGGCCACGCCCACGTGGTCCAGGTGCGCGGACAGCACCACCACCTCGCCCTTCAGCTTGGGGTCGGAGCCCTCCAGCATGGCGGCGACGTTGCGGCTCTCCACCGTCTTGGTCTCGGTGCGGTAGCTGGCTTCCAGCACGGCCGGCAGGGCGAAGCGCGGGACGTCCGCCGCCGGCGTCTCGGCCGCCGCGTAGATCTGCTCCAGGGTCGACGGGGCCCCGGCGAACAGCTTGGCCGCGCCGGCCACGCTGAGCTCGCCCAGCGACAGGACCTCGGGCGCCACGATGTACGGCTGGCCGCCCTTGTCCGCCCAGGTCATGCTCCAGCTCCGCCAGCGCTTGGCGCCCTGGGCGAAGGGACGCAGCTTCTCGCCCTCCGGCGTGTTGATGGTCAGGAAGCCCGCTGCGCCGCGCTTGGCGGCCTCCTCGCGCTTCACCCGGCCGCTGCGGTAGTGGGCCCGCTCCTCGGTCTGGATACCCTTCGGCGCGCCGTCCAGCGCCACCACGATCTTGCCGCGCACGTCCAGGCCCGCGTAGTCGTCGCGGCCGTGCTCGGGCGCCACTACGCCGTAGCCCACGAAGACCATGGGGGCCGAAAGCTTCGTCTCGGCGGCCAGCGGATTGCGGCCGATCACATAGTCGTCGCCGAACACCAGCGGCGTCGCCGCCCCGCCCCGCTTCAGGACCAGGCTGCCCTCGTCCACCGGCCGGTAGGCGATCATCGGCACGCGCTGGAAGTAGGAGCCGGCGTCGCCCGCCGGCGTCAGGCCGAGCTGCTTGAACTGCGCCGCCACATAGTCGGCGGCGATGTCGTAGCCGCGCGAGCCGGCCTCGCGCCCCTCCAGCAGGTCGCTGGCCAGAAACTCCATGTGCGCCTGCACCCGCCGCGCGGCGTCCGACAGCGGCGGCGCGGGCTGGGCGACGGCCGGCGCAGAGATCGCGAACAGGGCCGCCGCGACGGGGATCAGCTTCAGGTGACGCATCACGACTCCAAGGAATGTTGCGCGCTTCTAGACGAGCGGCGGCGGCCTTCGCCAGCTCAGGGCTGCTCCCGCACGTGCCGGATGCGCGTGACGAAGACAACCTGCTCCTCCACGACGTAGCGTAGGGCATAGCCATAGTGGCCGAACTTCACCGGCAGCTCGCGAACCCCCGCTACGATCGGACGGGCGCGCTCGGGCATCGAGGTCAGGGACTCCAGCGCCTGCAGCAGGGTCGCACGCGCGCGTCGCGCCGCCTGCGGGCTGACCTCGTGGAGATGGACCACCAGCCGACGGAGATCGTCGCTGGCCTCGATCGACAGCAGGACCCGGTAGCTCAAGCGCCGCCCGCCGAGCGCCTTTCCAGCTCATCGTCGAAGACCTTCACCGCCTCCTCCACCGAGAGGCTCTGGCCCGTGCGGCGGTATTCGGCGTAGCGGCGCAGGTCCTCGGCGACGTCCTCGTCCGGGTCGGTCAGCGCCCGCGCGATCGCGTCCGCCGCATAGGCCTCCACGGCCACGCCCGCGGCCTCCGCCGCCTCCCGCAGGCGGCGGGCCGTCTCGTCGTCGAGTCGCAGGGTCAGTTCGCCGTCGGCCATGGCTCGAGAGGCTCCGTCCGACGGCGAGCCACGTCAACTGTCGAGGAACGAGCGCAGCTTCCTGGACCGCGACGGGTGCTTCAGCTTGCGCAGCGCCTTGGCCTCGATCTGGCGGATCCGCTCGCGGGTCACGCTGAACTGCTGGCCGACCTCTTCGAGGGTGTGGTCGGTGTTCATGCCGATGCCGAAGCGCATGCGCAGCACCCGCTCCTCGCGCGGCGTCAGCGACGCCAGGACGCGGGTGGTGGTCTCGCGCAGGTTCGACTGGATGGCCGCGTCGATCGGCAGGACGGCGTTCTTGTCCTCGATGAAGTCGCCCAGGTGGCTGTCTTCCTCGTCGCCGATCGGCGTCTCGAGGGAGATCGGCTCCTTGGCGATCTTCAGGACCTTGCGCACCTTCTCCAGCGGCATGGCCAGCTTCTCGGCCAGTTCCTCCGGGGTCGGCTCGCGGCCGATCTCGTGCAGCATCTGACGCGAGGTGCGGACGATCTTGTTGATCGTCTCGATCATGTGCACCGGGATGCGGATGGTCCGCGCCTGGTCGGCGATCGAGCGGGTGATCGCCTGCCGGATCCACCAGGTGGCGTAGGTCGAGAACTTGTAGCCGCGGCGGTACTCGAACTTGTCCACCGCCTTCATCAGGCCGATGTTGCCCTCCTGGATCAGGTCCAGGAACTGCAGGCCGCGGTTGGTGTACTTCTTGGCGATGGAGATCACGAGGCGCAGGTTGGCCTCGACCATTTCCTTCTTCGCCTGACGGGCCTCGCGCTCGCCCTTCTGCACGGTCTGGACGATGCGGCGGTAGTCGTCGATCGGCACGCCGGTTTCCATGGCCAGCGCGGCGATCTCCTGGCGGATCTCGCCGATCTGGCTGGCGTCGTTCTCGGCGAACTTGGTCCAGCGGACGCCCAGCGCCTTCACCTGGTCGCCCCAGTCCGGGCGCATCTCCTGGCCGAAGTAGGCCTTCAGGAACTCGGCGCGGCTGATGCCGTAGCTGTCGGCCAGGCGCAGCAGGCGGCCTTCCAGCCCCATCAGGCGCTTGTTGATCGCATAGAGCTGCTCGACGAGCGCCTCGATGCGGTTGTTGTTCAGCTTCAGCGTCTTGAGGTGCTGGACGATGGTCGAGGTCGCCGCCTGATAGGTCTTGCGGTCGGCGTCGGAGAGGTCCTGGCCCTTCAGCTTCTGGGCGACAAGCTTCTCCTGCAGCAGGCGGAAGCTCTCGAACTCGGCGGCGATGGCGTCGAGGGTGGCCATGACGCCGTCGCGCAGCTCGGCTTCCATCGCGCTGATGGTCGGGCCCGCGCCGTCGTCGAAGTCGTCGTCGCCCTCGCCCTCGGCGGCGCCTTCCGCGGCCTCGGCCTCTTCCTTCTCTTCCTCGGCCTCGGCGGTGGCTTCCACCGGCAGGGCGTCGGCGCCCTGGTTCTGGCCGCCGTAGGTCTGTTCGAGGTCGATCACCTCGCGCAGCAGGATGCGGCCCGAGCCCAGCTCCTCGCGCCACACCATGATGGCCTCGAAGGTCAGGGCGGACTCGCACAGCCCGCGGATCATGGTGTCGCGGCCGGCCTCGATGCGCTTGGCGATGGCGATCTCGCCCTCGCGGGAGAGCAGCTCCACCGAGCCCATCTCGCGCAGATACATCCGCACCGGGTCGTCCGTGCGGTCGTAGGCCGGCTCCTTGGTCGTCTCGACCACGGCGGACTCTTCGCGGACGGCGACTTCGCCGCCCTCGGCGTCCTCTTCCGCCTCGACCACGTTGACGCCCATCTCGGACAGCATGGCCAGCGTGTCCTCGATGGCCTCCGAGGTGACTTCCTCGGACGGCAGCACCTTGTTCAGCTCGTCCATGGTGACGTAGCCGCGGGCCTTGGCCTGCTTGATGAACTTCTTGACCGCGGCGTCCGTCAGGTCGAGCAGCGGGCCATCGCCGCCGGTCGTTTCGGGCGTTTCCGCTTCGGCCGTATTGGTGCTCATCGAAATCTCCGAAATCGGCTGCCGCGCCTCCTGCAAGGCCCGGGCCGACGAAAAAATGGTGGCGGCGGTCGGTTCGTTAAGCCGCGTGCGACTCTACGACCCGTCTTCCGTCCAAATCGTTCCCGTTCTGATCGCGCGCTTCAGTGCGTCACGCTCGCCCTTGAGACGCTCCAATGCCGCCATGTCGGAACGACCGCGGAGGTTTCCCTTCGCAGCTCCGATGGCGTCATCGAGCGCCGCCACCCGTGCCAGGGCGGCGAAGCCACGCGACCACTGGGATCTCCGCGCATCGAGGGAGACATCATCTTTGAGTATGGGCGCGCCCGAAGTCGCAGCGGCCCGATCGATGTCTGTCAACAGCGCGCTAAATCCGCACGAGGCCAGATGGCGTTGTAGGGCGCCCGTGTCAAGGTGCTCCGCTTCCAGACGGAGCCGAATGATTTCCTTCGTCAATTTCGCCAGCTCCGGATTTCCGAACCCGCCGGCGGTGAAGGCTTCCTCCAGATGGTCGTCCAGAACGGCCGGATCCTGCACCGCATACTGAGCCAACGCGGCGACCACCGGTTCGAGGGCATGGGCGAGGCGTTTCGCCGCAGCCTTGCCCTGCGGCGTGGAGGGCTCGATCCACGGCTTGCCGCCCTTCTGGCCGTTCCACGGCCCCCGCCGCCCCTCCCCCGGGCGCTGGTCCCGCGGCCGCTCGGCGCGGGCGGCGGCGAACAGGGCGTCGTATTTCTCGAGCAGGGCGTCGCGGTAGGCCTGCTGCAGGTCCTTGTCGGCGATGGCGTTCGCCGCCTGCCGCAGCCTGGCCTTGAAGCCGGCCCGGCGCTCGGGCGTGTCCAGCGGCTCCAGGTCGCGCTCGCGGATGAACAGGGCGTCGGCGAAGGCCGTGGTCTCGGAGAGCTGCTGCTTCAGCGCCACCGGGCCCTGCTCGCGCAGCACCTCGTCGGGGTCCTTGCCGCCCTCGACGATGGCGAACTTGAAGCTCTTGCCCGGCTTCAGCAGCGGCAGCGCGCGATCCATGGTCCGCGCCGCGGCCTGCCGCCCGGCCCGGTCGCCGTCGAAGGAGAGCGTCGGCTCGGGATGGTGGCGCCAGAGGATCTCCATCTGGTCCTCGCCCAGCGCCGTGCCCATGGGCGCCACGGCCGGGACGCCGGCCCGCAGGCAGGCGATCACGTCCATGTAGCCTTCCACCACCACCAGCGGCGGCTGCTCGCCCGCGGGCGCGGCGGCCAGGATCTTCCGGGCCTCGTGCAGGCCGTAGAGGTTGTGGCCCTTGTGGAAGATGCTGGTCTCGGGGCCGTTCAGGTACTTGGCGCGGGCCTGCGGATCCATCGCCCGGCCGCCGAACGAGACCACCCGGCCCCGCTGGTCGGCGATCGGGAAGATGATCCGGTCGCGGAACCGGTCGTAGGGGCTGCCCCCCTCCTCCGGCGCGATCAGCAGGCCCGCCTCCACCAGCTCCGCCGGCCGCGCGCCCTTGGTGACCAGGTAGTCCTTCAGCGCCGTCCGTCCCGGCGGGGAGAAGCCCAGCCGGAACCTCGCCCACTCCGTCTCCGGCAGGCCGCGCTTCTCCAGGTAGGCCCGCGCATCCCGGCCCGACGGCCGGCGCAGCTCCGCCTCGAACCACTGCGCCGCCAGCTCCAGCCAGTCGGAGAGCCCCTGGCGCTTCTTCTCCACCTCCACCGCCCGCGGGTCGACCGCCGGCAGCGGCACGCCCGCCTCCGCCGCCAGCACCTCCACGGCTTCGGTGAACGACAGCCGCTGGGTCTCCTGCAGGAAGGTGATCAGGTCGCCCGTCTTGCCCGACGAGAAGTCGAAGAACTGGCCCTTGTCGTCGTTGACGTAGAACGACGGGGTCTTCTCCTTGGTGAAGGGCGAGAGGCCCACGTACTCGCGCCCCTGCTTGCGCAGCTTCACCGTCTTGCCGATCACGTCGGACGGGCGAAGGCGGCTCTTGATCTCGTCGAGGAAGCGTTCGTCGAAGCGCACGGCGCGGATTGTAGCAGGGCCGGCCGCGCAGATTCATGCACCAAATCTTGGACAATCCGCCGGAGCGACCGCACCCTGCCCGGACGCGGTCTTTCCCATCGTCGATCCACCTCCTGCGCCCCTTACGTGCGTGCGCGTACGCGAAGACGTGTCAGCTTCCGTCACTCGCGTCCGCCGCCAGGTGCGCCAGCTTCTCCGGGTTGCGCACCGCATAGATCGCCGCGATCAGCCCGTCCTCGCCGGGCTCGAAGGCCAGCGTCTCCGGCCCGTCCGCGAGGTGCAGCACCAGCCCCGGCAGGCCGTTGACCCGCACCGTCTCGAACCGCTCCACGCCGGGCAGGCCGCCAGTGCGCCAGGCGATGCCCTCCAGCAGCCGGATGATGTCGTCGCGACCGACCATCACCCTGAGCGCCGCCTTCCGCTTGCCGCCGCCGTCGGTGACCATGATCGCGTCGCGGGCCAGCAGCGCCGCCAGGGCCTGCATGTCCTGCCCGGCCGCGGCGGCCACGAAGGCCTGGGCCAGCTCCAGCGCCTTCTGCCGGTCCACCGAGAACCGGGGCCGCGCGTCGCGCACATGCTCCCGCGCCCGGCTGGCCAGCTGGCGCACCGCGCCTTCCGTCCGCCCGAGCGTCTCGGCCACCGCCGCATAGTCCTCGTCGAACACGTCGTGCAGCAGGAACACGGCGCGCTCCAGCGGCGACAGCCGCTCGAGCGCCAGCAGGAAGGCCACCGAGACGTCCTCCGCCCGCTCCACCGGGTCCTCCAGGGGCTCGATCAGCGGCTCGGGCAGCCAGGGGCCGCGATAGGCCGCCCGCTCCGCCTTCGCCGCCCGCAGCCGGTCGATGCAGAGCCGCGTTGTGGTCCGCACCAGCCACGCGGCCGGGTCGGTCACGCCCTCGGCCGCCCGGGTCCAGCGCAGCCAGGCGTCCTGCACCGCGTCCTCGGCCTCCGAGACCGAGCCCAGCATCCGGTACGCCAGCCGCTTCAGCCGGGGCCGCTGCGCCTCGAAGGCGTCGGTCAGGACCGCTTCCATGGCGCGCGAGCCTACGCCGCCACCGGCAGGTGCGCGACCGGCGCGGCCACGCCGCCCACCGTCACCTTCGAGCAGGCCTTGCCGTAGCCCAGGGCGTACTTGAGCGTCGGGTACATCCGGGCCGTGGTCAGGGCGAGCGAGAGGGCCACGAGCCCCCGGTCGCCCCAGCGCCGGACGATCTCGTCGCGCAGCGGCTCCACCGCCTCGAGGTCGCGGGCCAGGCTGGCCCGGGCGAACCGCCACGCCAGCCGGGCCTCGTCGCTCATCGCCGCTTCGTCTCCGGCCAGGATCGCCCGCAGCACCTCCGGCCGCGCGCCGCCGGCCGTGGCCATGTCGACGCCGATCTGCACGCACGGCCCGCAGTCCTCGTGCAGCGTGCCCACCAGCCCCGCCGCCGCCAGCGCCTCGGCCGGGGCGGCCCGGTGGTCGGTCATCCGGGCCACGAAGCTGAACTTCAGGAAGCTCAGGGGCGCCGCCCGCAGCACGTGGCGCATGTAGCTGGCGTCATAGCCCCAGGCCCGCTCGAAGGCGTCGATCTGGCGCGAGAGGATGGCTTTCAGCATGGCGAGGTCTCCTTCGGTGTGGTGAGCGCGATGGCGAGCGTCAGGAGGGCCGGCAGGTAGACGCCGGCGAGGTCGCGCAGGACGTCGGCCATGGGCGTGGTCCCGCAGGCGGCGTCGTAGACGTGGACCGCAGCGTGCAGCGTCAGGAAGCCTGCGCCGATCGCCAGCGCCGGCCAGCCCTCCCGCGGTCGCCAGGCGAACCAGGCGAGGCCGGCCGCGGTCACCAGGTAGGCCGCGCCGATGTCCCTCACGAAGTGCGGGTTGTAGGGCCCTGTCGCCGTCACGCCGGGAACCGCCCCGTACCACCACCAGCCCGCCAGCAGCATGGCCAGCGCATTGGCCGTGAACACGGCCGCCAGCACCCCTGCGATGATCCGGGACATCCCTGCCCTCCTCCGCCCTCTTCAACCCAAGGACGGCGCAGGGTTCAGGTCTGTGACATCAGGCCAGCGATCGGATCCAGCCGGGCAGGTCGCGGATGGTCGCCAGTTCGCAGAACCGGGGATGGCCCTCGGGCGCGTCGGCCATCTCGTGCGCCCAGGTCAGGGGATAGGGCACATGCGCCGCGAACGCCCCGGCCTCCAGCGCCGGAAGGATGTCGGAGCGCATGGAGTTGCCGCACATCACCGCCTCGGCCGCCCCGGTGCCGTGGCGGGCGAACACCCGCTCGTAGGTCGCCGCGTCTTTCTCCGAGACGATCTCCACCGCCACGAACAGGTCGCCGAGGCCCGAGGCCGCCAGCTTCTGCTCCTGGTGCAGCAGGTCGCCCTTGGTGATCAGCACCAGCCGGTAGCTCTCCGACAGCTCGGCCAGGGCCTGGTCGACGCCGGGCAGCGGCTCCACCGGCTCGCTCAGCATTTCGCGGCCCGCGGCCAGGATGTCGGCGATGACGCGGCCCGGCGGCTCCCCGCCGGTCAGCTCCATCACCGTCTCCAGCATGGAGAGCGTGAAGCCCTTCACCCCGTAGCCGTAGAGCCTGAGGTTGCGCCGCTCGATCTCGGCCAGCCGGGCGTCCAGCACCTCCGGCGCAGCCACGTCGGCCATCAGCGCCCGGAACCGGTCCTGGGTCAGCCGGAACAGGGTCTCGTTGTGCCAAAGCGTGTCGTCGGCGTCGAGGCCGACCGTGGTGATGCGCATGGCCGCGCTCTTAAGGGAGCCCGGCCGCCGCGCCTAGGCCGCGCAGGCCTTGTGCGGCTTGAGCACCCGCTCGGTCGACGCGGGATGCTTGCCAAGCAGCTGCGCCGGCCGGATCGGGCGCCGCACGAGGTTGCCGCCGCAATTGGGGCAGGTCCCGCCCAGGCGGTTGTCCGTGCAGTCGGCGCAGAAGGTGCACTCGAAGGTGCAGATCCGCGCCTCGGCGCTCTCGGGGGGCAGGTCGCGGTCGCAGCATTCGCAGTTCGGGCGCAGGGCGAGCATCAGGAACCTCCGGGAGCCGGCAGGATGCCAGACGGCAAGCTTGGCCTGAAGGACAGGTTTCCCACCTTTCCTGCCGCTATTCTCCGAAGCCTTCGCCGGGCTCCACCGGCGCCAGCCGCAGCAGCCGGGAGTCGGCGACGGCGGCCGTGCGGTGCGCCACCAGCTCGCGGTACTCCGGGTCGCGCACCATGGCGATGAAGGCGTCGGCGTTCGGGTACTCGGCGATGAACGCCAGGTCCCAGGCCTCGGACTGCGGGCCCGTCACCATAACCTGCGGCTTGCCGGCCCAGACCTGCCGCCCGCCCAGCCGCCTGAAGATGTGCGCCGTGGTCCGGCCGTAGGCGCGGTAGGCGTCGAGGCCGGTCAGGGCCTTGCCGTGGTCCGGGTGGCCCGGCGGGTATTCGGCCTTCGGCTTCAGCCGGATCAGGTTGAGCATCTGGATCGGCTCGTCGCGCGGCAGCGACTTGAAGACCTCCCAGGCCTCGCGTTCCGGGTCGATGTGCGCCATAGGGTCCCCGCCTGATTGACCGTGCCGGTGCGAGTCACTACCTACGCGGCCGTTTGCCCACAAGGAGCCTGCCGATGACCCGCGACCTGCTGCCTGGCGTCACCGGCGTCCTCGCCCTCGCCGACGGGACCATCCTCCAGGGCATCGGCGTCGGCGCGGTCGGTGAGGCGGTGGGCGAGGTCTGCTTCAACACCGCCATGACCGGCTACCAGGAAATCCTGACGGACCCCTCCTACATGGCCCAGATCGTGGCCTTCACCTTCCCGCACGTCGGCAACGTCGGGACCAACGTGCAGGACATCGAGCAGATGTCCGGCTCGGCCGAGACCGCGGCCCGCGGCGCGATCTTCCGCGACGTGCCCACCCGGCCCGCCAACTGGCGCGCCGACGCCGACCTGCAGACCTGGATGGAGCGCCGGGGCGTGGTGGGCCTGGCTGGCGTCGACACCCGGGCGCTGACCCGCAAGATCCGCGAGACCGGGATGCCGCATGGCGTCATCGCCCACAGTCCGACAGGCGTCTTCGACCTGGACGCCCTGGTGGAGCGGGCCCGCGCCTGGGACGGCCTGGTCGGGCTCGACCTCGCCAAGGACGCCTCCTGCCTGCAGCCCTTCGTCTACGACGAGGGCCTGTGGAGCTGGCCGGAGGGCTACGCCAAGCCCGCGGAGACGCCGAAGTACGAGGTCGTGGTCATCGACTACGGCGTGAAGCGCAACATCCTGCGGGCCCTCACTTCGGTGGGCGCCCGGGCGACCGTGGTGCCGGCCAACACCAGCGCCGAGGCGATCCTGGCGCGCAAACCCGACGGCGTCCTGCTCTCCAACGGACCGGGGGACCCGGCGGCGACCGGCGAGTACGCGGTGCCCGAGATCCAGAAGATCGTCGACAGCGGCACGCCCGTCTTCGGCATCTGCCTCGGCCACCAGATGCTGTCGCTGGCGCTGGGCGCCAAGACCGTGAAGATGGACCAGGGCCACCACGGCGCGAACCATCCGGTGAAGGACCTGACCACCGGCAAGGTGGAGATCGTCTCCATGAACCACGGCTTCACCGTGGACCGGGACACCCTCCCCGCCCCCGTGGTCGAGACCCACGTCAGCCTGTTCGACGGCACCAACGCCGGCATCGCGCTGAAGGACCGCCCGGTGTTCAGCGTCCAGCACCACCCGGAAGCCTCGCCGGGGCCCACCGACAGCCTCTACCTTTTCGAGCGCTTCGCCGAGAACATGGACAAGGCCAAGGCCTGAGGGCTCACGCGTCGGCGATCGGCTCGTCGAACATCAGGGCCCGCGCATAGCGCACGGGGGGCGAGCCGTACGACAGCACCTGGTCGTGGTAGCGCTTCAGGCTGAAGCCTGAACCCGCGCGGCGCTCGGCCTCGGCGCGCAGCGCGTCGTGCTCGACCACCCCCACGAAGTAGCTGGGCAGCTGGGCCGAGCTTACCCGGGCGCGGGTCCACTTGCCGGCCGCCTCCCGCTCCTGCTGGAAGGCGGTGACGGTGAGGAACTTCATCACCTCCGCCTCGTCAGCGCCATCGACATGCACCATCTGGTCGAGGATGGCGTTGGTGATCGAGCGCACCCGCATCTTCAGCTGGGTCAGCCGGAAGAGCGGATCGTCGGCGAGGAAGCCCTCCCTGGCCATCAGGTCCTCGGCGTAGACCCCCCAGCCCTCCACGAACGGTCCCGAGCCCAGCACCGCCCGCAGCGTCGAGGGATGGCGGTTCGAGTGCCAGATCTGCACGAAGTGCCCGGGCATGGCCTCGTGCACGTTCATGTCGTGGATCATGCGGCGGTTGTATTCGCGCAGGAAGCTCTCCGCCCGCTCCTCGCTCCAGTCCTTGGGGATCGGCGAGATGGCGTAGAAGGTCTTCAGATGCCGCTCCAGCGGCCCCGGGCTGTCACAGTAGGCCACGGCCACGCCCTGCTGGAACTCCGGCATGATGATGATGTCCACCGGCGCGTCCGGCAGGGTGATCAAGTCCTTCTCCCGCACGAAGCGGGTGGCCTGGTCGATGGAGCCGCGGGCCATCTCGACGACGCCGTCGCGCGGGGCGTGGTCGCGGTAGGAGAGTTCGAGCGCCGCCTCGATGACCTTCTGCTCGTCGCCGGCCGGGGCGCTCGCGCCCAGGATGTTTTTCGAGAGCGCGTACATCTCGGCGCGCGCGGCCTTGAGCGCGGCCTCGCCGGCCGCCCGGATCTGGGCCCGCGACATCGGGGACATCAGGGCGAAGGCCAGCTTCTGGTCGTAGAGCTTCGCGCCCAGGCGGAAGTCGCCCTTGGCCTGCGGGACGAGGGTCTTGTCGATCCAGGCCTGGTGCTCGGCCACCGCCGCCCGCAGCCCGGCCTCCGCCGCCTTGAACCGCGCCTGTTCGGCCGCCGTGAGGCCTGAGAGGTCGTTGGCGATCATGGTCTCCACGATGGAGATCACGCCGGGGTTCTGCCGCGAGACGGTCTGGGCGTGGATCAGCGGCACGCGGGCCGGCACGAGTTCGGCCCGGGTCTGGGCCAGCAGCCCCGGTAGCTTCTCCATGCGGGCGATGGCCGAGCGGAGGCGCTGGGGCCGGGGCGCGAACTCCCGGGCCATGAGGCCGTAGAGCGCCCCGCCGGCGGCGCTGTTGTAGATCAGCGGGTCCCAGGCCCAGGGCTGAAGGAGCTCGTCGGTCCACAGGTCGTAGCGCAGCTGGTTCTTGAGCAGCGCCAGGTCCACCTGGTTGTCGCGGCTGAGCTGCGCCACCGGAACGGCCTCGGCCGCCTTCAGGAGCTCCTGGGCCGCCGCCCGCCGCCTGGCGCGTCCCGCGGCGGAGACATCGTCGATCTCGGTGTCGAAGCGGTGATCCCCCAGCGTGGTCGCGCCGATCGGCGAGAGCCTGGCCGCGGTGTCGATGTAGCGCGCGGCGAGCCGGGCGAAGCGGGCGTCGGCGGCGCTGGCCGCGGCGGCGGGCGTGGCGAGAAGGGCGAAGCCGGCGGCGGTCAGGGCGCGGCGGGTGAGCGAGGGCGTCTGCATCCGCCATCTTCAGCACGCACCGGCCCCGGCCGCCAAGGCCGGCGGCGCCGTCAGATCTTGGCGAGCAGGCCGCGCGCCGCGATCGGGCCCGACGGTCCCTCGGGGTTGGTCGAGCCGCCCGGCGGCTCCACGGAGACGGCGAGCTGGGCGCCCTCGGCCACCAGCTCCTCCATGGGCCTGGGCATGGTCATGGTCTTCGACGTGCCCGGCTCGACCATGCCCAGCGAGCGCGGCTTGCCGTCCCGCGGGATCAGCCAGAGCTGGTGGACATGCAGCGGGTCTGTCCCCGCGGGAACCAGCGAGGTGACAATCAGCGCCTTGCGCATCGGGTCGTACGCCGCGACGAACAGCGGCTGGGCCCCGGGTTGGCCCGCCAGGTTGGCGTTGAGCAGCGGCGCCATCGGCGCCGGCGGCGCAGCGGCGGGCGGTCGGTTGGCGAGGACCACCACCGCGGCGAGGCTGGCCGCGGCGAGACCCAGCGAGCCCAGGGTCGCGCCCCGCCAGAATCGCAGGCTCCGAACCGCCCCGGCGTTGTCGTCGTTGGCCGGCAGGCTGCGTTCGATGGCCGTCCAGACGGCCGGCCGCGGCGCAACCGCCGGCACGGCGTCGGCCAGGGGCTGCAGGCGCTCGCGCCAGGCGTCCACCAGGGCGGCGAACTCGGCGTCGCGGGCCATGCGCGCCTCGGCCTCGGCGCGCTCGCGACCGGCGAGGACGCCCAGCGCGTGCTCGGCGGCCAGGGCTTCGGTTTCGGAAAGGTCGGGCGCGTCGCTCATCGCTCGAGGCACCCCTTGAGCTTGGCCAGACCGCGGCGGATCCAGCTCTTCACCGTGCCGAGCGGCGCGTCCATGCGCCGGGCCAGGGCCTCGTAGGTGACGCCCTCGAAGAAGGCGGTGCGGATCACGCCCTGCGTCCGGTCGTCGAGTTCGGACAGGCAGCCCTGCAGGCGGGCCGCGTCGTCGCCGGCCTCGAGCAGGGCCTCGGCGCTGGCTTGGCCGTCGGCGAGTTCCAACCCCTCCACCGGCTCGGCGTAGGCCAGCGGCCCGCGGGCGCGCAGCCGGTCGATGGCCCGGTTGCGGGCGATGGTCGAGATCCAGGTCATGACGCTGGCCCGCGCCGCCTCGAAGCGGTCGGCCCGGCGCCAGATCGTGACATAGACCTCCTGCAGCACGTCCTCGGACTCCTCCCGGTCGGAGAGGATACGCAGGCAGACGCCCAAAAGCTTCGCGGAGGTGGCGTCGTAAAGTTGTCGCAGGGCCGCCCGGTCGCCCGCCGCGATCCGCGCCATGAGCGGCGCAAGCGTGTCTGAGGCGGCCAAGGAGATCTCGCGCATGCGGAGGAACCGGCGCCGAAGCTGCCTGCTCCGGCGCGCTGCGGCAAGGGCTCAAAAGGAAAGAGGGTAGCGCCTAGTCCCGCCTGACGGTGTTCACGAAGCCGGGCGGCGCCTGGTCGATGACCAGCATGCGGACGGGCTCCCCGCCCACGACGGCGGCCTCGTGCCATTGGTCGATGGCGTCGATGGCGAGGTCGCCCGCCTTCACCTCGGCCGCTGTCCCGGTGACCAGATTGGTCACCTTCAGCCGGCCGGACACCAGGTAGGCGTAGCGGGGATAGGGGTGCTTGTGTGGAGCGATCGCCCCGCCGGCCGGCACGACGATCTCGGAGAAGGTCACCTCCACCGGCCCCTGAGGCAGGACGATCGCCTGTCCCGAGAGGGTCTTCTGCTGGGCGGAGATGGGCTTGGAGACGGCCGCGGGCTGGGCGGCGGCGGGGCCGGTCGCGAGCGCCAGGGCGAAGATCAGGACGGACTTCATGCGCCGACCATGGCGCAGCTTGGTCCGCCGGTCACGCCCCGGCGCGAGCGGTCAGGCGGCGGCCTTCTTCGGGCGGCGGGCGGCGGCGCGCTTGGCCTGGATGGCTTCCTGGCGCGCAGCGCGGCGCTCGGCGGCGACTTCCTCGAGCGCGGGAAGGAGCTCGGCCGCGGCGGCTTGCTGCTTGTCGTCCCCCTGGGCCTGCAGGCGACGGGCGTTCGCGAGCAGGTTCATCACCTCCTCGTCGCTCATCAGGGGGAGTTTCTCGATCAGGGACATGGACGCTACTTCTCCATACGGGAGGACGGCGGCGTGCGCGCCGCTGTCTTCCCCTTCCAATATGGCTAAGGCGCGAAATAGTTTCGCCGAATCAGCAGTTTTTTTAGTCACCTTGCCGGGGCGGAGGAAATCCGGCAGGGTGCCGCATCGAATTCGTCATGGTTCGGCCGTCTCTTCCTGCCCGCTTCGAACGGGCGCGGACGTGCCTCCCGACCCCTCTCGAACTTGATCGAACGCGCAAATGCTTGCGCCGGGCGGGATTAAACCAATACGGGACTTCGAAATTACATGGCTACTGGCACGGTCAAGTGGTTCAACGGCGCCAAGGGCTACGGCTTCATCCAACCCGATGAGGGCGGCCCGGACGTCTTCGTGCACATCTCCGCGGTCGAGCGGGCGGGCCTGACCTCGCTCAACGACGGCCAGAAGGTGACCTACGAAATCGAGCGCGATGCGCGCAGCGGCAAGTCCTCGGCAGGCCAGCTGCAGGTCTGAGGACCGCTTCCAGAACGACGGAAAGGGCCGGCCGCTGCGCCGGCCCTTTTCTTATGGGTGCGGCCCCGGCGCGCGCCACGCTTGCGCGCGCGGGCCCTCCTCTCTAAATCGCCCGCTTAACCTGCAGTTCTGACCGGTGTCGGGCGCGCTCACCTCGCGGCCGCCGTCGCGCGCGAGAAAAGATGCCCAAACGCACCGACATCTCCTCGATCCTGATCATTGGCGCCGGCCCGATCGTCATCGGCCAGGCGTGCGAGTTCGACTATTCCGGCGTCCAGGCCTGCAAGGCGCTGCGCGCGGAGGGCTACCGGATCGTCCTGGTCAATTCGAACCCGGCGACGATCATGACCGATCCGGAGATCGCCGACGCCACCTACATCGAACCGATCACGCCCGAGATGGTCGAGAAGATCATCGCCAAGGAGCGCCCCGACGCGCTCCTGCCCACCATGGGCGGCCAGACGGCGCTGAACACGGCCCTGGCCCTCGAGAAGATGGGCGTGCTGGAGAAGTACGGCGTCGAGATGATCGGCGCGCGCGCCGACGTCATCGACAAGGCCGAGGACCGCCAGAAATTCCGCGACGCCATGGACGCGATCGGGCTCGAGAGCCCGCGCTCGAAGGTGGCGCACACCCTGGACGAGGCCATGGCCGGCCTGGACTTCGTGGGCCTCCCCGCGATCATCCGCCCGTCGTTCACCCTGGCCGGCACGGGCGGCGGCATCGCCTACAATCTCGAGGAGTTCCGCGAGATCGTCGAGCGTGGCCTCGACCTCTCGCCCACCACCGAAGTCCTCATCGAGGAGAGCGTGCTGGGCTGGAAGGAGTACGAGATGGAGGTCGTCCGCGACAAGGCGGACAACTGCATCATCGTCTGCTCCATCGAGAACATCGATCCGATGGGCGTGCACACGGGAGATTCGATCACCGTCGCCCCGGCGCTGACGCTCACCGACAAGGAATACCAGTGGATGCGCCGCGCCTCGATCGCGGTGCTGCGCGAGATCGGCGTCGAGACCGGCGGCTCCAACGTCCAGTTCGCGGTGAACCCCGCCGACGGCCGGATGGTGGTCATCGAGATGAACCCGCGCGTGTCGCGCTCCTCGGCGCTGGCGTCGAAGGCCACCGGCTTCCCGATCGCCAAGGTCGCCGCGCGCCTGGCCGTCGGCTACACCCTCGACGAACTGATGAACGACATCACGGGCGCGACGCCCGCCTCGTTCGAGCCGTCGATCGACTATGTGGTCACCAAGATCCCGCGTTTCGCCTTCGAGAAGTACCCGGGGTCGGAGCCGTACCTGACCACCTCCATGAAGTCCGTGGGCGAGGTGATGGCCATCGGCCGCACCTTCGCCGAGAGCCTGCAGAAGGCGCTGCGCGGGCTGGAGACCGGCCTCACCGGCCTGGACGAGGTGGCCATCGAGAACGCCGGCGATCCGGAGATGGGCCACGCCGCGGTACTGCGGGCCCTGGCCACCCCCACGCCCGACCGGCTGCGGGTGATCGCCCAGGCCTTCCGCCAGGGCCTGACCTGCGACGAGATCCACGCGGCCTGCTCCTACGAGCCCTGGTTCCTACGGCAGCTCGAGGACCTGGTGCGCACCGAGGGCGAGATCGCCCGCGACGGCCGCCACCTCCTCTCGTCGGTGGACCTGCGCGCCGGCGGCGACGCCGAGGGCGTGGCGCTGAGCCTCGGGCACGACGAGGCGCTGAGGCGCCAGAAGACGCTGCGCACCTGGAAGGCGGCGGGCTTCTCCGACGCCCGCATCGCCGCCCTCACCGGCATGAGCGAGCGCGAGGTGCGCCAGGCGCGCCATGCGCTGGGCGTGCGGCCGGTGTTCAAGCGCATCGACACCTGCGCCGGCGAGTTCCGGGCCGATACGCCGTACATGTACTCGACCTACGAGACCGGCGCGCTCGGCCAGGCGCCCGACTGCGAGAGCGATCCCTCCGACCGCAGGAAGGCGATCATCCTGGGCGGCGGTCCGAACCGCATCGGCCAGGGCATCGAGTTCGACTACTGCTGCTGCCACGCGGCCTTCGCGCTCGACGAGATCGGCGTGGAGTCGATCATGGTCAACTGCAACCCGGAGACGGTGTCCACCGACTACGACACCTCCGACCGCCTCTACTTCGAGCCGCTCACCGCCGAGGACGTGCTGGAGCTGATCGACGTGGAGCGCTCGAGGGGCGAGCTCCTGGGCGTCATCGTGCAGTTCGGCGGCCAGACCCCGCTCAAGCTCGCCCAGGCGCTCGAGGACGCGGGTATTCCCATCCTCGGCACCTCGCCGGACGCCATCGACCTCGCCGAGGACCGCGAGCGGTTCCAGCAGCTGCTGCACAAGCTGGAGATCCAGCAGCCGGTGAACGCCATCGCCCGCAGCCGCGACGAGGCCTTCGCCGGGGCCCACAAGGTGGGCTACCCGGTGGTGATCCGCCCCTCCTACGTGCTGGGCGGCCGGGCGATGGAGATCGTCCGCGACGACGAGCAGCTCGACCGCTACATCCGCACCGCCGTGCAGGTGTCCGGCGACAGCCCCGTGCTCATCGACCAGTACCTCTCGCGCGCCACCGAGGTGGACGTGGACGCGATCTGCGACGACACCGGCCAGGTGTTCGTGGCGGGCGTGATGGAGCACATCGAAGAGGCCGGCGTGCACTCGGGCGACAGCGCCTGCTCGTTGCCGCCGTTCTCGCTGAAGCCGGAGACCATCGCCGAGCTGAAGCGCCAGACCGAGGCCATGGCGCGGGCGCTGAAGGTGCGCGGCCTGATGAACGTGCAGTTCGCGATCGAGGAGCCGCATTCCGACAGCCCGCGGATCTATGTGCTGGAGGTCAACCCGCGCGCCAGCCGCACGGTGCCGTTCGTGGCCAAAACGATCGGCCGTCCGCTCGCCTCCATCGCCGCCAAGGTGATGGCGGGCAAGAAGCTGGCCGACTTCGACCTGACCGAGACGCCCTACGACCATATCGCGGTGAAGGAAGCGGTCTTCCCGTTCGCCCGGTTCGCCGGCGTCGACACGGTGCTGGGCCCCGAGATGCGCTCGACCGGCGAGGTCATGGGGCTGGACTGGGTGCGGCCCGGCGAGGGGCTCGGCCCCGCCTTCGCCCGCGCCTTCGCCAAGAGCCAGCTGGGCGGCGGCGTGACGCTGCCCCAGAAGGGGTGCGTCTTCGTCTCGGTGAAGGACGCCGACAAGGCCTGGATCCTGGAGCCCACGCGGCTGCTGCTCGGCCAGGGCTTCAAGGTTCTGGCCACGGCCGGCACGGCGAAGTTCCTGCAGGAGCAGGGCCTGAAGGTGGAGCAGGTGAAGAAGGTGCTGGAAGGCCGTCCCCACATCGTCGACGCGATGAAGAACGGGGACGTGCAGCTCGTCTTCAACACCACCGAGGGCAAGCAGTCGCTGGTCGACAGCTTCGAGATCCGTCGCTCGGCGCTGATGATGAAGATCCCCTACTTCACGACCGCAGCCGGCGCCCTGGCCGCCGCCCAGGCGATCGTCGCGACCTCGCAGGCCCCGCTGGAGGTGCGTCCGCTCCAGAGCTACGCATGACCGATCTGTTAATTGACCGTTGTTCTTCCGGGGCGCAGAGTCGCGTCATCGCCTGACTGAAACAGGCGGCATATGGCGCGCTCCGGCGGCCGCGAGATCGACCAGCCAAAGGCGCGCCCGTGGCGCCTGCCGCAGTCTGGCTCACAGGGGAGAAATCCCCTGCAGATTGTGAGGATTACGGCATGTCGACTGAACATCACGGCGACGCTCGCCCCCACCATAAGAACAGCCACCTCCCCGAGAAGATGGAAGGGGTGATCCCGGTCCTGATGCTGATCGCCGTCGCCATTCTGGCGGTGGTGCTCATCTGGGGCCTGATGAACGGCAGCACGCCCAGCTATCTGCAGTAGCTCCCGCGCCGTCTCCGAGGACGGCGCCGGGCTGCCACAGGCGCATGGGCGCGCCGGCGCGACGCCGGGCCCGCGCTCCTGGGCGGCGCCTGTCGCAACCGGGCGGAAGGACGAGCTTCCGGTCCCGGGAGGGCGCGCGGCCGCGCCTGTCGGCCGCTAGGCGGGCAGGGTGCGGGCGAGCACGAGGTCGTCGTACTCGTTCGCACCCACCCTGAACTTGCGCTCGCCCGCCTGGACGAAGCCCTGGCGGGCGTAGAAGGCCATGGCCAGCACATTGCCGCCGAACACCCCCAGGAGCAGGCGGCGCGCCCCCATGGCCCGGGCTCCGTCCGCCGCGGCGGCCATCAGCCGCGCGCCGATGCCCACGCCGTGGAAGCGGTGCAGCAGGTAGATCCGTTTCAGCTCGATGTCGTCCTCGGCCAGCGGCACCGGCAGGTCGGGCGGCGACAGGACGGCGTAACCGAGCGGCGCGCGCCCCTCGTCCACCTCGGCGATCCATAGGGCATAGCGCGGGTCGGCCAGCCATTCGGCGTAGCGCGCCTCGCCGTGCTCCACGCGGCAGTGCGCGAGGATGTCGGTCTTGGGCAGCGCGCCCGCATAGGTTTCCAAGAACGTCGCCTGTCCCACGAGGGCGAGCGCCGCCGCATCGTTCGCGTCACAGGGCCGGACGGTGACTTCCATGGTTACGCCTCCCGCGCGCCGCTTAGCACAGATGCTTCCGTGGCGTCGCTCTGGCCCGCCGCCCTCCGGCGCCGTAAGCCAAGGGAAAAGTCGGGAGGACATCATGGCGGGACGCGTGGCGGGAAAGGTGGCGCTGGTCACCGGGGGCGCGAGCGGCATCGGGCGAAGCTGCGCCGAACGGCTGGCGCAGGAAGGCGCCGCGGTGGTGATCACCGACCTTCAGGACCTCAAGGGCGACGAGACGGCGGCCGCGATCCGCAAGGCCGGCGGCGTGGCCGACTACATCCACCATGACGTCGTCGACGAGCAGGCCTGGATCGACGTCCTGGGCCAGGTCCGCGCCCGGCACGGCCGGCTCGACATCCTCGTGAACAATGCCGGCATCGGGCTGGGCGGCTCGATCCTGGAAATGACGCTGGAGACCTGGCGCAAGCAGACGGCGGTCAACCTCGACGGCGTCTTCCTGGGCGTGAAGCACGCCATCCCCCTGATGCGGGAGGGCGGCGGCGGCTCGATCGTCAACATGTCCTCCGTGGCCGGACTGAAGGGCGCGCCGAGCCTCGCCGGCTACTGCGCCACCAAGGGCGGCGTGCGGCTGTTCACCAAGGCGGTGGCCCTGGAATGCGCCCAGGCCAAGGACGGCGTGCGGGTGAACTCCGTGCACCCTGGCATCATCGAGACGCCGATCTGGAGCACGGTGCTCGGGGGAGAGTTCGGGACCAACGCCCCGCCGGACCTCGACGCCCTGTCGGAACTCGCCGTGCCGCTGGGCGTGAAGGGCGTGCCGGCCGACATCGCCAACGGCGTCCTCTGGCTGGCCTCCGATGAGAGCCGCTACGTCACCGGCGCCGAGCTCGTGATCGACGGGGGCCTCTCCGTCCGCTAGACCGCGGCCATGCCCGCGACCCTGCATGTGATCTTCGGCCCCTCCGGAGCCGGCAAGACGACCTACGCCAACGCCTTCGCCCGGCGAGAGAAGGCCGTGGCCTTCATCCTCGACGAGTGGATGGCGCGGCTCTTCGCGCCGGACATGCCCGAGCCGATCGAATACGAGTGGATGATCCAGCGCGTCGCCCGCTGCGAGGCGCAGATCTGGTCGGTGGCCGCCGGCGTGCTGGCCACCGGCACGCCCGTGATCCTCGACATCGGCCTGATGCGGAAAGCCGACCGTGATCGCGTGCGCGAGATCGCCGAGGCCGCGGAGCTTCCGCTGCAGTTCCACTACGTCACCGCCTCGGCCGAGGTGCGCCGGGCCCGGGTGGCCGAGCGGAACGTGGTCCGCGGCGAGAACTTCGCCATCGAGGTCTCGCCCGAGATGTTCGAGTTCGTGGAAGGGGTGTTCGAGACGCCTGAGCCCTCCGAACTCGAGGGGGCGATCGTGAGCGAGAGCGCCTGAAGGAGGAGCCGATGCCCACCCGGGAACGCGTGGCGGCCTTCGTCGCCATGGTCGAATCCAACCGGCACGTGGAGGCGATAGAGGCCTTCTACCATCCGCATGCCTCGATGCAGGAGAACCAGCAGCCGCCGCGAGCGGGCCGCGACGCGCTGGTCGAGGGGGAGCGGCGGATGCTCGCCCGCAACCGGGTCCACACCCATCCCGCGGACGTGATCCTGGTGGACGGCGACCGCTCGGTGGTGCGCTGGCGCTTCGAGTTCACGCCGCACGAGGGCGGTCCTACCCTCCTGCTCGAGGAGCTGGCGCTGCAGCGCTGGGAGGGCGACCGGATCGTCGAGGAGCAGTTCTTCTACGACCCGGTCCAGATGCGCCCGCCAGGCTGAAGGCGGAGCCCAAACCGCCTTGCGTACCGCCGCTCTTGAGTTTTGCGGCGCACAATCCTAGTTTCTTTCCCCCCGGACGCCTGCGCCCGCGGCCGGTTTGGACGGAACTCTCACTTAGGGCGGACCCGAGTCATCACCTCTATGGAAAAAGTCCCGATGACCGCCGAGGGCTATCAAGCCCTCGACGAAGAGCTGAAGCGTTTGAAGACGGTGGAACGGCCGGCGGTCATCGCCGCCATCGCCGAAGCGCGGTCGCACGGCGATCTCTCCGAGAACGCCGAGTACCACGCCGCCAAGGAGCGCCAGGGCTGGATCGAAGGCCAGATCGCCGACATCGAAGACAAGATGGCCCGAGCCCAGGTGATCGACGTCTCCAAGCTCTCGGGCACCCAGGTCAAGTTCGGGGCCACCGTATCGGTGGTGGACGAGGACACCGAGGAGGAGGCCCGCTACCAGATCGTCGGCGAGCACGAAGCCGACGTGAAGCAGGGCCGGGTCTCCATCACGTCACCGATCGCGCGCGCGATGATCGGCAAGGAGACGGGCGACGTGGTCGAGGTGAACACCCCCGGCGGCGTGAAGGCCTACGAGATCCTCAAGGTGGAGTGGGTCTGACCCACTCCGCATGGGCCGGGCCGCCAAGCCTCCCCTGACCATCTGGGCCGTCTCAGACGGCCGAGCCGGTATCGAAGCCCAGGCGGTCGGCCTTGCGCACGCGGTCGCGCGGCTGCGGTCGGCCGAGGTCATCGTCAAGCGGATCGGCTGGCGGTGGGGGCTGGGCCGCCTGCCTTCGCGCCTCAACCCGGCGCTACCCTGGACCATCGAGGCGGACAGTCCCATCGCGCCGCCATGGCCCGACCTGTGGATCGCGGCCGGCCGCGCGACCCTGCCGCTCTCCGTACGGATGCGCGCCCGGTCCGGCGGCCGCACCTTCGTGGTCCAGACCCAGGATCCGCGGGTCCCGCTCGATCCGTTCGACCTGGTGATCCCGCCGGCCCACGACCAGCTCGTGGGGCCCAACGTCTTCCCGATCCTGGGCGCGCCGAACCGCCTGACGCCGGAGCGCCTGGCCGAGGAGCTCGCCCGCTGGCAGGACCGGCTCGCGGCCCTGCCCCATCCGCGGGTGGCCGTGATCGTCGGCGGCCGGTCCAAGGTGTTCGACCTGCCCGAAGCGCACGCCGCGGCGCTCGCCACCCGCATCGCCGGGGCGGTGGAGCGCGCCGGCGGCTCGCTGCTGCTCAGCTTCACCCGCCGCACCCCCGAGGCAGCCAGGCGGGCCATGCGTGAGCGCCTGGCCCGCCTGCCGGGGATCATCTGGGACGATCAGGGCGAGAACCCCTATTTCGCCTTCCTGGCGGCGGCCGACGCGATCCTGATCACCGAGGACTCCACCAACCTCGCCACCGACGCTGCGGCCACAGGCAAGCCCGTGCACGTCCTGCCCATGGTCGGCCGGGGCAGCGACAAGTTCCGGAAATTCCACGAAGACCTCGCCCGCAGAGGCGTCGCCCGGCCGTTCGACGACGGCTTTCCAGCCTGGCGCTACGCCCCGCTCGCCGAAACGGATCGCGCCGCGAAGGAGCTGCTGCGCCGCTTTGACGCGCGCGAATAGTCGCGCTCGCCCCAAAGGCGAGCTTGCCCAGAGGGTTAACGTCCTTCAACCTTGGCAAGAAAATCGCAACACCCTGCTCCTAGGGTGCAGCTCTCTCTTTCTGAATTCTGAGTCGGGGGCCATCACGTGGCGATCTACTTCTGGGATGAAATGACGACGGCGCAGGCCCAGGCCTTCACCGCGTCTGACCGCATCGTCTTCACGTCCGGCACGGCCGCTCAGGTCGCCGTCGTGTTCAATGCGTTCACCATCGACACCCCCGCCAGCGTGACGCTGGTTGCGCCGGGCAAGTCGCTGACCTTCGACGACGCCGTTCTGCGCAACCAGGCCAACGCCGTCATCTTCCCCGACGGAACGAAGCTCTACGCGGGCACCACCGGCAACGACAGCCAGGCGGGCACGGCCGCGTCCGACGGCATCTACGGCGGCGACGGCAACGACAGCATCGTGGGCGACGCCGGCGGCGACGTGCTGCAGGGCAACCAGGGCAACGACACCATCACCGGCGGGGCCGGCAACGATGTCGTCTACGGCGGCCAGGGCAACGACACGCTCGACCTGGGGACCAACGACAACTTCGCCCAGGGCAACAAGGGCGACGACACCATCACCGGCGGCGCGGGCTTCGACCTGCTGCTCGGCGGTCAGGGCAACGACAACATCAGCGGCAGCGACGGCAACGACTACCTGCTCGGCAACCTGGGCGACGACACGCTCGACGGCGGCCTCGGCGCGGACACCCTGCAGGGCCAGGAAGGCGACGACGATCTCCGCGGCAACGACGGCAACGACTCCCTCTCGGCCGGCGACGGTGAGAACACGGTCGACGGCGGCGCCGGCAACGACAACGTGGACGCCGGCTCGGGCAACGACACCATCACCCTGGGCGCGGGCGCCAACACCGTGACCTCCGGCGGCGGCAACGACGACATCACGGGCGGCACGGGCGTCGATATCGTCGACGCGGGCGCCGGCGGAGACAGTGTCGCCGCCAGCGACGGAAACAACTCCATCTTCGGCGGCACGGGCGACGACTCGATCACCGCCGGGACCGGCGACGACACGATCGGCGGCGGCGACGGGGCCGACACCATCACCGCGAGCACCGGCGCCAACAGCATCGACGGCGGGACCGGCGCCAGCTCGATCAGCAGCGGCGGCGGCAACGACACGATCGCCACCGGCGTCGCCGACGACACCGTCAACAGCGGCGGCGGGACCGACACCATCACCGTCAGCGACGGCGCCAACAGCGTCACCATGGGTGGCGGCGGCTCCGTGACCATGGGCACGGGCAACGACACCGTCATCGCGGGCGCGGCCACCGACGCCATCACGGTTGCGGCCGGCGCGGGCAACAACGTCATCACGACGGGCGGCGGGTCCGACACCATCACCGTCGGCGCCGGCAACGACAACGTCACCACCGGCAACGGCAACAACGCCGTCACCGACACGGGCGGGACCAACACCATCACCGGCGGCACGGGCCATGACACGGTCACTGCCGGCGACGGCGTCGACAGCATCGCCGGGGATGCGGGCAACAACTCGATCTTCGGCGGCGGCGGCGCGGACTCGATCACCTCGGGCGTGGGCAACGACACCCTGTCCGGCGGCGCGGGGGGCGACACGATCACCTCCGGCGGCACGACCGGTTCCGGCTCGGACATCCTGAACGGCGGCGCGGGCGATGACAGCATCGACTTCGACGGCCAGGGCGGCGTCCAGGGCGGCGACGACAACGACACGATCACGGGCCTGAACACCGCCTCGATCGTCGACGGCGGCAACGGCAACGACTCCATCACCATGGGTGACGGCGCCAACACCATCACCGGCGGCGCCGGCGATGACCACGTGGTGGCCGGCAACGGCGGTAACCAGATCAACGTCGGCGCAGGGGCCAATACCGTCGGTTCCGGCACGGGCGACGACGCGATCTTCGGCGGCGTCGGCAACGACAGCATCAGCGCCGGCGGCGGCAACGACTCGGTCTCCGGCGGCGGCGGCGCTGACCACTTCAACGGCGAAGGCGGCAACGACACCATCGTCGGTGGCTCCGGCGCCGAAACCCTGACCGGCGGCGGCGGCGTCGACCGCATGACCGGCGGCGGCGGCGTCGACACCTACACCTTCGCGGCGGCCGGCGACTCGCTCGCCACGGCCGGCGGCGTGGCCGCCGACCGGATCCTCGACTGGGGCTCCGACGACATCCTCGACGTGACGGCGGGCGGCGGCCTGGGCACCGGGCTCCAGACCGACACGGCGGCCGACTTCGACGCGGCCCTGAGCGACGCCAACACCCTTATCGGCGCGACCCCTGCGGACGTGCTGGTCGCGGTGCAGGTGGGCTCGGACGTGGTGGTGTTCGTCGACGTCGACAATGACGGCGATATCCAGAACGACGACCAGGCGATCATCCTCGTGGGCAAGACCCTCGCGGATATCTCCTTCGCCGACTTCAGCTGACGACACGTACGATCGATCACGGCGGGGGCCGCTCTTCGGAGCGGCCCTTTGCTTTTCGGGCGAGGCGCCGTCTTCTCCCGCGGCATGACTCGACGCCCTCGCCCCGCTTCGGCCGCATTCGGAAGTGATCGGCGGATATGACCGGGCCCAGGATCCTTTTCGTGGTCGACGCCGGCGCCAAGGTGGGCGGCGGCCATGTGATGCGCTGCCTGACCCTGGCCGGCGCGCTGTCCGCCCAGGGCGCCACCTGCGCCTTCATGGGCCCTCCAGCGGTGAGCGCCATCCTCGAGAGCTTCGCGCCGGCGGCCCAGCAGCTGGCGGCGGCCTCGACGGAGCCTCGCGACCTCGCCGCCGCCATCGGCTCGGAGCAGTTCGACGCCATCGTCTTCGACCACTACGGCCTTTCCGAGCGCGACCACCGGGCCATGGGCCAGGGCCGCCCGGTGCTGGTGATCGACGACCTGGCCGACCGGCCGCTGGGCGCGGACCTGGTCCTCGACTCCGGACCCGAGCGCCGGGTGCAGGACTATGACGGCCTGATCCCCGAGCACGCCCGCCTGCTGCTCGGCCCCAGCTACGCCCCGGTGCGGCCGGAGTTCGCGGCGCTGCGCCAGACCGCGCTCGCCTGGCGCGGCGAGCCGGTGCAGCGGTTCCTGGTCTCCATGGGCCTGACGGACGTGGGCGGGATCACCGCGCGCGTGGTGGAGCGCCTGCGCCTGCGCGTCGGCGAGGCCGGCATCGACGTGGTTCTGGGCAGCGGCGCGCCGAGCCTGCCGGGATTCCAGAAGGTCGCCCGGCGGGACCCGCGCCTGGTCCTGCACGTGGACACCCCGCACATGGCCCGGCTCACCGCCGAGGCCGACATCGGAATCGGCTCGGCCGGCTCGACCACCTGGGAGCGCTGCACGCTGGGGCTTCCGTCGATCCTGGTGGTGGTCGCCGAGAACCAGCGCTCCGCCGCCGCGGCGCTGGCCCAGCGGGGCGCTGCCCTGGTCGTGGACGCCGCCGCCTCCGACTTCGACGCCCAGTTCGACCGGGCCGTGACGAAGCTTCTGAAGGACGCCGACCTGCGCCGCCAGCTGGCCGAGGCCAGCGCCGAGATCTGCGACGGCCAGGGCGCCAGCCGAACCGCCGAGGCCTTCCTGAAACTGATCGCGGCGCGCGCGCTCACCTGAGCCGCCCTTCCCGCCCCGGGAACAGTCGTGTTACGCCGGTCGCATGTCCGGCGACTGGCTGCCCCTGCAGGACCACTACGAGCGGCGCCTGCGGGAGGCCGGGGCGACGCCACAGGGCGTGGACTGGCCCGACGGCCCCGGGCTGGAGGCGCGCTTCGCCACCCAGCTTCGCGTACTCGACGCGGTCCCGGCGGGCGGCGAGGCGCCGCTGCTGCTGGACGTCGGCTGCGGCCCGGGCCTGCTGCTGGACTACCTCGCCGAGACCGGCCGGCTCTCGCAGGTGCGTTACCGCGGCGTGGACATCTCGCCGGCCATGGTCGCCGCCGCGCGGGCGCGCTGGCCGGAGCAGGCCTTCGAGGTCCGCGACATCGTCGCCGAGCCGCTCGAGCCGGAGAGCGTCGACGCGGCGATCATGAACGGGGTGCTCACCGAGCGGCAGGGCATCCCGCGCGAGCGGATGGTCGCCCTGGCCGAGGGGATCGTGGCGGCCGCCTTCCGGGCCGCCCGCTACGGCGTGGCCTTCAACGCCATGAGCAAGCATGTGGACTGGGAGCGCGACGACCTCTTCCACTGGGGCTTCGACGAGGTGGCGGCCTTCCTGAAGCGGGACGTCACCCGGCACATGGCGTTCCGCGCCGACTATGGCCTCTACGAGTTCACCGCCTTCGCCTGGCGGGAGCCGCAGCGGCCGGCGCCGCTGGCGCCGGAAGACTGGTGGACGCGATGACCCGCAAGCTGGTGATGTTCGGAACCCGGCAGATCGCCGAGGTGCTGGCCTGGTACATCGAGCGCGAGAGCGACTACCGGATCGAAGCCTTCACGGTCGACGGCGAGTACCTGACCGAGACCAGCTTCCAGGGCCGGCCGGTGGTGGCGTTCGAGGAGGTGGCGCGGCGGTTCGGGCCGGACGAGCACGAGATGTTCGTGGCGCTGAGCTACGCGAAGATGAACCGCATCCGGGCGGAGAAGTTCGCCGCCGCTAAGGCCGCGGGCTATCGCCTGGCCAGCCACGTCAGCCCGAAGGCCCAGGTCTGGGACGGGCTGCAGGTGGGCGAGAACAGCTTCGTCATGGAGCACAATGTGGTGCAGCCGTTCGCCCGCATCGGGGCCGACACCACGCTGTGGGCCGGCAACCATATCGGCCATCACTCGATCATCGGCGACCACTGCTTCCTGGCCTCGCACATCGTGGTTTCGGGCCGGGTGACGATCGGCGACCACTGCTTCATCGGCGTCAACGCGACCCTGCGCGACGGCATCACCGTGGCCCCCCGGTGCCTGGTGGGCGCCGGCGCCCTGCTGCTGGCCGACACCGAGGAGGAGCAGGTGTTCATGGCCGAGCCGACGCCCGCCTCGCGGGTCCCCTCCTCCCGCGTCCGGATCTGACCTTGGGCTGGCGCAGGCTGGGCCGGATCTACGAGCCGCGGGGCGAGGCGCCCTGGCTGGCCTCGCACGCCTCCGTGCCGTTCGCCGAGCCGCTCGAGGGCGGCCTGGTGCGGATCTGGTTCTCGCCCCGGGACGCGGCGAACCGCTCGCACGTGGCTTGGCTCGTGGTGGACCTCGCCCGGCCGGACGCGGTCCTGGAGCACGCCGAAGCGCCGGTGCTGGGCTGCGGGCCCGCGGGGGCGTTCGACGACAGCGGGGCGATGATGTCGTGGCTGGCCGGCGGGCGGCTCTACTACATCGGCTGGAACGTGCGCGCGACGGTGCCCTTCCACGTCTCGATCGGGCTCGCCGAGGCGGCGGCGGACGGCGGCTGGCGGCGGGTCGAGGGCCCGATCCTGGACCGGACGCCGGAGGACCCCTGGTTCTGCTCCAATCCCTGCGTGCTGCCGGAGGGGGACGGCTGGCGCATGTGGTACCTGGGCGGCCTGGGCTGGCACGAGATCGACGGCCGCTGGTCGCCCTCCTACGACATCCGCCACGCCCGCTCGGACGATGGGCGTACCTGGCGCGATCGCGGCCGCACGGCGATCCCGCTGGAGGGCGACGAGTACGCCCTGGCCCGGCCCAGTGTGCTCCGAACCGGCGGCGAGTGGCTCATGTGGTTCTGCGCCCGCACCCGCACCCGGCCCTACCGGCTGCGGGCCGCGCGCTCGGCGGATGGGGAGACCTGGACGCGAGCGCCGGAGCTAGCGGGACTGGAGCCGGCGCAGAGCGGCTGGGACAGCGGGATGATCGCCTATCCGCACGTGTTCGAGCAGCTCGGGCGGCGCTGGATGCTCTACTGCGGCGACGGCTTCGGCCGCTCGGGCTTCGGGCTGGCGGTCTGGGAGGACTGAGGGCCTAGGCCAGCAGCCGGGTGTTGGCGCGGACTTCGTCCGCGACGGCCGGGGCCGGCTCCTGCAGCAGGCGCGCGAGGATGGAGGCGTAGCCGCCCTCGTAGTCGCTGAGGAAGCGCAGCTCGACGCCGGCCTCGGCGAAGGCCTCGTGCCGGTAGAGCTCGCGGCCGCCGGGCGGGTTGACGTAGCGCTTGGCGCCCATGGCCCGGGCGATGGCCAGGATGCGGTCCTGGCCGCGGACGTCGGGCGGGATCTCCAGGCTGGAGGAGCGCAGGACGCGCCAGGGCAGGCCGAGCGCGCCGGCCGCCAGCGCCAGCAGGCGCTCGATGTAGTCCAGCGGCGCGCCGCGCACATCGCGCACGGCCTCGACCAGCCCGTGCGGGTCCTCGCCGGCCAACAGCGGGAAGCGGCGCATCTCGGCGGCCATGGCCTCGGGCGCGTCCGGGCGGAAGGCGAGGTCGCGGATGGCGGCGTCGCGCGGCGCCTTGGCCAGCGGCAGGGTCAGCCACTGCAGCTCGCCCGTCGCGTCCGGCAAGCGGTTGCGGTGCACCCAGCCGCGGCGGGGGAACTGCACGCAGTCGTAGATCACGAAGAGGTCCGCCGCGGCGAGCAGGCGGAAATAGCCCGCATACGGGACGAAGTAGGGCTGCATGATCGCAACCGTGTCCGCGCGGGCCCCAGGCTCCCCCATGTCCGCGCCTATGGCACGAAGTCGCCTCGCCGTCTTCCGGGCTGTATGTCTTGGCCACCACCGCGCTGCCAGACAGGACGCCGATGTCGGAAGAGCTCGAGACCCTGCGCCGTGACGGCTTCTGCATCGCCCGCGGCCTGCTGCCGAAGGCCGACGTGACCGCGACGCTGGACAGCGTCCACCGCACCATACGCGACCAGCTGCGGGAGATCGGGGCCACGGCGTCGGGGAACGACCTGCACGGCGCGCTGCGCGCCCTGCACGCCGCCGACATCGAGCGCTACAAGCGGGTGCTGGGCGCGCTCTGGCGCAAGGCGGAGGTCTCGGGGCTCATGCGCCATCCGGCGCTGTTCGGTTTCCTGCGCGAGGCGTTCGGCTGGACCGACGTCTTCCTGCCCGGCGGCGAGGTGGCGCTCCTGATGGCCGCCGACCTGAAGATCCCCGGCGGCTACTTCGGCCTGGGCGCGCACCAGGACTTCCCGTCCGTGCAGGGCAGCCTGGACGGGGTGGTGGCTTGGATCCCGCTGACCGACGTGGACCGCGACGGCTGGCCGGTCGAGGTGATCCCCGGCAGCCACCGGCGGGGCCTGATCACCGACGTGGACCAGACCCGCAACGGCTGGGAGATCCGGCCCGAGGCCCTGGGCGACGCCGAGTGGCGGCCTGTGGAGGCGAAAGCGGGCGACGTGGTGTTCCTGTCGGTGTTCACGGTGCACCGCAGCCGGCGGGAGGGCGATCCGGCGAGGCTGCGGCTGGCGCTCTCCACCCGCTTCGACAACGCCGCCGAGCCGACCTTCGTCGGCCGCGCCTACCCCACCGCCTATCAGCGCACGGTCCACCGCGACCAGTACGTGGCGGACTTCCCGACGCCGGAGCAGATCAGGGCGCTGTTCGGCTGAGGCTCAGCGCCGGAAGACGCAGTTGAAGAGGCCCGGGTAGTGACCGCCGCGCAGGCGCACCACCGGGTGCTTCTCCGCCGGGCGGAAGCCGTGGGCTTCTAGGACCGCCGCCTCGTCCGAGGCGCTATGGTCGGACAGCTCGATGAAGACGGTGTGGAGCGACGGGGCCCGGAGCGTCTTGGCCGCGCCCAGCAGGACGGCGGCCTCGGCCCCGTCCACGTCCACCTTGAGCACCTGCGGCGGCGGCAGCCGGCAGAGGTCGATCAGGTCGTCCAGCCGGTACTTGAGCACCGACTGCACGTGGGCCGGGTCGAAGCGCTCCTTGGTGTCCTGGGTGATCGCCTGGTCGAGGATCTTGCCGTGCTCGCCCGCGCCGTAGACCCGGGTGTGGATCGCCCCAAGCCCCGCCTCGTCGGACAGGGCGACGTTGAGCGCGGTGAGCGGCGTCTTCAGCCGGTCGCGGTTCAGGAAGTGGTTGAGCTCCAGAGTGGCGTAGTTCTGCGCCTCGGGCTCGAAAGCCACCACGCGGCAGCCGCGCTGGATCGCAGCGTAGAGCGAGAAGAGGCCGATGGAGGCGCCCACGTCGTAGAGCACGGTCCCTTCCGGCAGGGCGTCCACGAGGTCCAGGAGCTCGGGCTCGATCTCCTCGTAGCGCTCGGCCCAGACGCGCAGCCGACCGTTGCCCACGTGGAAGCGGATATTCGCGCCGCGGGCGGCGATGTCGAGGACGTCGCTCATCCCCGCTGGCTTACGGCGGGGGGGCATGGCGCCGCAAGCGCCGCTCGGCCGTCGCGGTCCGGCGGAATCGTCACTACATTGGCGCCATGTCCGAAAATCCCCGCTCCGTCCGCTGCCTGATCGTGGGCTCTGGCCCCGCCGGCTACACCGCCGCCATCTACGCCGCCCGCGCGCTGCTGAAGCCGGTGCTGATCCAGGGCATCCAGCCCGGCGGCCAGCTCACCATCACCACCGACGTGGAGAACTATCCGGGCTTCGCCGACGTGATTCAGGGCCCCTGGCTGATGGAGCAGATGCAGGCCCAGGCCGAGCATGTGGGCACCGAGATCGTCAACGACATCGTGGTGACAGCGGACCTTTCCAAGCGGCCGTTCCGGCTGGAGACCGACAGCGGCCAGGTGTGGCTCGCCGAGACCCTGATCATCGCCACCGGCGCCCAGGCCAAGTGGCTGGGCCTGGAGAGCGAGCAGAAGTTCCAGGGCTTCGGCGTCTCGGCCTGCGCCACCTGCGACGGCTTCTTCTACCGCGGCAAGAACGTCGTGGTGGTGGGCGGCGGCAACACCGCCGTCGAGGAGGCCCTGTTCCTCACCAACTTCGCCGCCAAGGTCACGGTGGTGCACCGGCGCGACGAGTTCCGCGCCGAGCGGATCCTGCAGGAGCGGCTGTTCGCCCATCCGAAGATCGAGGTGGTGTGGGACAACGCCATCGACGAGGTGATCGGCGACACCGACCCCATGGGCGTAACCGGCGTGCGCCTGAAGAACGTGAAGAGCGGCGAGACCCGCACCATTCCCTGCGACGGCGTCTTCGTCGCCATCGGCCACGCCCCGGCCTCGCAGCTGTTCCAGGGCCAGCTGGAGATGGATTCTTCCGGATACCTGAAGGTGAAGCCCGGCACCGCCTCGACGGCCATCAAGGGCGTCTACGCCGCCGGCGACGTCACCGACGACGTCTACCGCCAGGCGGTGACGGCGGCGGGCATGGGCTGCATGGCGGCCCTGGAGGCGGTGCGCTTCCTGGCCGAGGAGGACCACGCCAAGGCGCACAAGCCGATCAGCCACGCCGAGGCCGAGAAGATCGGAGCTTGGTGAGCTTCACCAATGACTTAGGCGATATTTTCGACTGATCCTCGCCTGCCGACCGCAACCCGACCGCCTTTTGGCAGGTTGAGGGCGGGGAGAGCGTACAGTCGAATGAGAGACAGTGAGCGATACCTCGCGCAAGCCGACGCGGTCGCGCGGCTCGCCGTCCGGGCCGAGAGCCCGGCCGAGAAGGCGGTGTACCTGAGTATCGCCGAAGGCTGGCGCAAGCTGGCGGGCGAGGCCATGCGCAACGAGCGGCAGGAGGCCGACCGCCGCGAAGGCGAGGGCCTGAGGGCCGCCGAATAGCCTCCCGCGCGCGCCGGAGCCCGCGTAAGCTCGGCGCATGATCCGCTACGCCCGCCCCGGAGATCACCCCGCCATAGCCGCCGTCGTAGAGGCCGCCTTCGGCCAGCCGGCCGAGGCGCGGCTGGTGGAGCGCCTGCGCGCCGAGGAAGACGCCCTCTTTGAACTCGTGGCGGTGGAGGCCGACGAGGTGGTCGGCCACGTCCTGTTCAGCCGCCTGTGGGCCGACCGCTACGAGATGTTCGCCGCGCTGGCCCCGCTCGCCGTGCGGCCGGACCTGCAGAACACAGGCCTGGGCTCGGCCCTGGTCCGCGCGGGGCTGGAGAGCGCCAAGGAGTTCGGGGCGCACGGCGTCATCGTACTGGGCCACCCAGCCTACTATCCCCGCTTCGGCTTCTCGGCGGAGACGGCGGCGAAGGTGAGCTCGCCCTATGCGGGGCAGCCGTCGTTCATGGCGCTGGCCCTGGAGCCGGGGGCGTTCGACGCGCCGATGACGGTGGCCTATCCGGACGCGTTTGCGGGCTAGGGCGCGTCAGCAACCGGCGGAGGCCGCCTCGCCTGCGCCCTCGACCGCAACACACGACAGCGTTGTGCGCCACGGCCCAGCTTCGCTAAGCTGGCGCCGCCAATGGAAGCCGGGGGGTTTCTCATGACGACGCGCATCAGCGCGCTTCTGTCCACGGGCCTCGCCGTCGCGGCGTACGTCTCCGCACCTGCGCCAGCCATCGCCGCCGTCAAGCAGGCTGAGCTGGAGAAGGCCGCGAACGTCGAGAGCGGCGGGCTGATCCTCTACGCCCCCGCCGTATACGCCAGCACCTACGGCGGGCGCATGAACGTGGACTTCGTGTCCGGTGTCTTCGCGCAGAGCGCACGGCACATCCACCTGCTGAGCTATGACCGCGTCAGCAAATCCTTCCGGCAGGACATGTCCTTCGAGACGGCGTCCATTCCGGGTGTCGCCCTGGTTGCGGGGCCGTTGGGCCGCCGGCAGTTGCAGATCCGGACGGAGAGCGGTTTCGTCGCCTGCAACTTCGGAAAGCTCATCGACAGCGCCAATCTGGCGTCCCAGATCTACGAGCGCCTGATCGCGGCCGGCGTCCGCACCTTCGAATCTCCCGGATGGATCCAACCCGTCGAGATTCCCGGTCCCATCGTCATTCCCGTCTACATTCCCCATTGATCAGGAGCGGATGCATGCGATCCGTCGTCCAGGCGCTACTCTCCTCATGCTTCGTGCTGAGCCTCCTGCTGGCCGGACCGGCGACCGCCGCCCAGGTCATCAATGCGGTTCCGCCTTCCCAGCGCGCGCCGGCCCCGGACGAGGGGGTGCTCACGCTCTCCGTCACGGTGAACACCGGCGCAGTGGGCCAGTTCGATACGCTGGTGCTCAAGCGCGCCGACATCTCCGATCCGAAGGCTCCGGAGGCCAAGTACGAGTACCGGGCGCCCGAGATCACCGGTCGGGTCGCGCGCGACACGTCCCTGTTCGTCGCCTCGCTGAAGGCGGGCGACTACGTCATTGTCGAGCTTCGCGACTCCGAACGGCTGACGACCTTCACGCCGGGCAAGGCGAACTCGACGCTCGGCAGCTTCAAGATCGCGGCCGGCAAGCTGACCGATCTGGGGCGGATCGTCGTCACTCCGGTCAACTTCCACGTCGGGGTTGGCCGCAGCAGTCTCGTGCCGAGCAACGCGGCGCTGGTGGCGCGCTTCGCCCCGTCGACGAGCAACTTCTATCGTGAGACCCTCTCAAGCGGTTGGAACACACCCCGCTCGGAAACGGACGTCATCGAGCAGTTCGCCCTCGATCATCCCGTGGGCGCCAGCACCCTCGTCGAACTGCCAGACGGGCAAGTGGCGGCGGCGACCCGACTGGGCACGATCCTGCTACGCGGCGCCAACGGACGATGGAAGGCGCTACGCAGCGGCACGCTTGACGCATGGCTGGGGGTCGCTCCGGGCACGGGACCCGACGCCATGCTGGTGGCCGTCGGCGAGTATTCGAACATCGCCAGGGTCGATGCGGCCGGCGCCTTCCACCCCGTGGACCGCGGCAACCTGCCGATGGGCACCCTGATCTTCGTCGCCGGCGACGCGGCGCACGGATGGGTCGTGGCCCTCAAGCTCAACACCACGGTGACGCTCTACCGCACGGACTCGCTGGACAAGCCGGACTGGACCCCGCTGCTGACGGACAAGCTGACCGCCAACTTCTGGAGCGGCGGCCAGCAGCTCTGGCTCTGGCCGACGAAAACCGGGTTCGGATATGCCCGCTCCACGGGCGAGATCAGGTTCTACAACACGGCCACGCGGAGCTGGACCGACCGCACCTCGCCGAACAAGAAGCCGATCATCACCATCTACGAGAGCCCAGGCGGCGAAATCGGAATCCTCTCGTCGCCCGGTGGCGGGTTCGGCGGCGTGACGGCCGCCGCCTGGCTCTCCCGCGATGGCGCGAACACCTGGGAGTCGACGGGTTCGCCTTACAGGGTGAAGGTCCAGCCGCCGAAGCTCACCACGTCGGGGCTGATGCTGCAGTCGGGGGGCGTGTTCGGCGGCGCTGCCCTGCAGGGCAGCAGGGATCTTGGGAAGACCTGGGCCGTGCTGAGCGACAAGGTGGCCGTGACCGACGTGGTGCTGGTCATGCCCACGACGGGCCTCTTCAAGCTGGCCAAGCCCGTCACGATGGGCACGCCCGACTACGACCTGATCTCGCACTCGAGCGACGACGGCGTCACCTGGACCACGGAATACACGAGCCTGGAGCGGGAGTTGCTGCGAGCCCAGGCGGAAGCGGGCAAGTAGCGGAACCTCGTGCCCGGACCGCTGCGGGAGAAGGTCAACGGTCTCGACGGCTAGGTTGAGGGGACCGGTTCCGTGGCCGTCGGCCGACCGGTGGAGGGCGTCGGTTCTTCAACTCCCGGGGCGCAGCGGCGGGAGCGGGATCGCCGGGCGGCTACTGGCTCGCCGCGGCGTCGCTGGCGGGGCTGGCGGACTCGGCGGCGCTCTGGGCCGGGGCGGAGGGCGAGGCGAGGCCCTTTTCCATGGCCGCCAGGCTCTCGTTGATCTTGCGGACCTCGTCGGGTGTCGGCTGGCGGCGGGGGGCGTAGAGCGTGCCGCGGACGCGGGTGCGCTCGCCGTCGGCGGCGGTGGCGTCGACGACGGTGTAGGTGCGGACCTCGCCGGCCACGGCCAGCTTGATCTCCCGAGCGGCCGGCACGTCCTGCTTCTCGGGCGACAGCAGGCCCTGGGTGCGGGCGTCGAGGCCGGTGAGGATGGCGGGCGTCAGCTCGGCCTCGCGGCCGGCGTAGCGGCCGGTGAAGGCCGGCGGCTCACCCCAGGGGCCGGTCCAGCGGTAGAAAATGTGCGCGCCGACCTTCGTCATCTTCACGAGCGTCGGGGCCCAGTACGGGGCGACGTAGTTCGCATGGTAGTGCGTGGCCGAGCCCACGGACTTGGCCACATGGCCGTCCAGCGCCCGCTCCGCGACCCGGCGAGCCTGGCGCCACAGGGCGGGCTCCGGCGCCCAGCGCAGGGAGCCGTCGCAGGTGAAGGTGAACTGGCAGCCGGTGGTGCGGGCCGCGCCCTGGTAGACCACCGCGCAGACGGACTTCGGATAGGCCGGGTGGCGGACGCGGTTCAGGACCACCTGGGCCACCGCCTCCTGGCCCAGCGCCGGCTCGCGGGCGGCCTCGTAGTAGACGGCTTGGGTCAGGCACTCGACGGCGCGGGCGCGGTCCTGCCCCTGGGCCTTCAGGTAGAACGGCTTCATCGGCCGGATCGGCAGGTCGGTGAAGGGCCTGAGCGCATTCACCTCTTCGGCGGTGCGGCCGACCTGCGGCAGGCCGAGGTCGGGGACCTGGCGGATGTCCAGGCTCTCCCAGCCCTCGGTGCGGTTCCAGGGATCGGCCTGGCGCAGGAAGGGGTCGTGCCGGACGGCGATGGCGCGCGCGGCCGGATCCATCCGATTGGTCAGCAGGCGCAGGGCCTCGGGCGACATGCCGGCCGCGGCCCAGCGGCGCTGCTCGTGCGTCAGCGCATGCTCCGGCTGCGGCGCGCAGGCGCCCACGGCCAGGGCCGCGAGGGCGGCGGCCGGCAGGACGCGGCGCAGGAGGTCGGCGGTGCGGATCAGGGTGCGGCTCTTCGGCTTTCGTCGCGGCGTTCTGGCATCAACGCAGGGAGATGGGTCCTTAATTCGGCGAAAGGTGGCCATCCGGGCGGCCCCGTACTTAGGGTGTAGAAGCCTCCCGCGCGAGCTTCGCCATGAGGGAAATCAAGCGACGTTCGGCGAATGCGACTTGCGCCCGGAAGGCGGAGCGCTATATTTGACCCAGTTTTGCTCTATCTGAGCATAACCAGCGCCCCGGCTCCCGAAGCTCGAGGCGTGTTTTTGGGCCAGGGAATTGCTCAGATTGAGCATAAGGGAGGTTCACATGGCCGCCGACGGGTTCCAGTTCGATTTCACCCCCGAGGTTGAAGCCCAGACCCTCCCGGCCTGGGAGAAGGTGAAGGGGCACGTCACCCCCATGGAGTGGCGCCTGCACGCCCCGCTGATCGCCGAGATCAACCGGCTGAAGCGGGAGAAGGACGCCGTCATCCTGGCCCACAACTACATGACGCCGGAGATCTTCCACGGCGTCGGCGACTATGTCGGCGACAGCCTGGGCCTGGCGAAGGAGGCCGCCCGTTCCGACGCGAAGATCATCGTCCAGGCCGGCGTGCACTTCATGGCCGAGACCTCGAAGATCCTGTCGCCGGAGAAGCGCGTCCTGATCCCGGACCTGCGCGCCGGCTGCTCGCTCGCCAGCTCCATCACCGGCGCGGACGTGCGCCTGATCAAGCAGCGCTACCCGGGCCTGCCGGTGATCACCTATGTGAACACCACCGCCGACGTGAAGGCCGAGACCGACATCTGCTGCACCAGCGCCAACGCCGTGCAGGTGGTGGAGGAGGCCGCGCGGATGTGGGGCGTCGACCGGGTGATCCTGATCCCCGACGAGTTCCTGGCCCGCAACGTGGCCCGGCAGACCGACATCGGCATCATCGCCTGGCAGGGCCGCTGCGAGGTGCACGAGCGCTTCACGGCCGCCGACATCCTGGAGATCAAGGCCGCCTACCCCGGCGCCGAGGTCCTGGCCCACCCCGAGTGCCCGGCCGAGGTGCTGGAGGTGTCGGACTTCGCCGGCTCCACCGCCGCCATGAACGACTACGTGATCCAGAAGCGCCCGAAGCGGGTGGTGCTGATCACAGAGTGCTCCATGGCCGACAACGTGGCCGCCGACGCGGTGGGCACGGAGTTCGTGCGGCCCTGCAACCTGTGCCCGCACATGAAGCGGATCACGCTCGAGAACATCTACGAGGCCCTGCTCTACGACCGTCACGAGGTCAGCGTCGATCCGGCGGTGGCCGAGCGCGCGCGGCTCGCCGTGCAGCGGATGGTGGACCTGCCGCCGCCGGCCGTCCCCGCCCGCTACGACCTGGTCAAGGCCCGCCACCACGTGGACGTGGAGCTGATCTGATGAAGCGCATCCGCCACGACGGCGTGGTCGTGGTCGGCGCAGGCCTGGCGGGCCTCACCGCCGCCCTCGCCGCCGCGCCCGCCAAGGTGCTGCTCTTGACCGGCGCGCCGCTGAACCAGGGCTGTTCCTCGGCCTGGGCGCAGGGCGGCATGGCCGCGGCGCTGGCCGGCGACGACACGCCCGAACTGCACGCCGCCGACACGGTGGCGGCCGGCGCGGGCCTGGTCGATCCGCAGATGGCGCGGCTGCTGGCCGAGGAAGGCCCCGCCGCGGTCCGCGCGCTCGCCGCGCTCGGCGCGCCGTTCGACCGCACGGCCGGCGGCGACTTCGCCCAGAGCCTCGAGGCCGCCCACTCCAAGGCCCGCGTCGCCCGGGTGAAGGGCGACCAGGCCGGCCGCGCGATCATGGAGGCGGTGAGCGTCGCCGTGCTCGCCGCGCGGCACATCGAGGTGCGCACCGGGACGGTGCTGCGCGGGCTCCTGCAGGACGCCGACGGGCGGGTGCGCGGCGTGGTGGCCGAACAGGACGGCACGCTTACGGAGATCACCGCGCGGGCCACGGTGCTGGCGACCGGCGGGATCGGCGGGCTCTACGCCGTCACCACCACGCCCGCCGAGCTGACCGGCGATGGCCTGGGGCTCGCGGCGCTCGCCGGGGCGATGATCGCCGACCCGGAGTTCGTGCAGTTCCACCCGACGGCGATCGACATCGGCCGCGATCCGGCGCCGCTGGCCACCGAGGCCCTGCGGGGCGAAGGCGCGGTGCTGGTCAACGCCGACGGCGAGCGGTTCATGGCCCGCTACCACGCCGACGCCGAGCTCGCGCCGCGCGACGTGGTGGCCCGCGCCATCCACGCCGAGCGCGAGGCCGGCCGCGGCGCCTTCCTGGACGCCCGCGCCGCGGTGGGCGCGCACTTCCCCGACGAGTTCCCGGCGGTGTTCGCCGCCTGCCTGTCGGGCGGGGTGGACCCGCGCAAGCAGCCGATTCCGGTGGCGCCGGCCTGCCACTACCACATGGGGGGCATCGTCACGGATGCGCAGGGCCGCACCAGCCTGGAGGGCCTCTACGCGGCCGGCGAATGCGCCTCCACCGGCGTGCACGGGGCCAACCGGCTGGCGTCCAACTCGCTGCTGGAGGCCGCGGTGTTCGGCGCCCGGGCCGGCGCGGCGGCGCGCGACGCGGCCGACCCCGGCACGCGGGCGCTTTCGCCTGCCGTGCCGCCGGTCCTGCCCGCCTCGGGGCTGCAGATCCTGCGCAAGGCGATGAGCCGCGACGCGGGCGTGGTGCGCGACGCCCACGGCCTGACCCGGCTCTTGGGCGTCATCGACGCGCTGGAGGCCGGCCACGGGCAGGCGCCGGCGCTGGTCGCCGCCCGCCTCACGGCCGCCTGCGCCCTGGCCCGCGCCGAAAGCCGCGGCGGCCACTTCCGCAGCGACGCCGCCGGACAGGCGTACCCGCGGCGGACCTTCGTCACCCTGGCCGAGGTGCGGCCCGCCCTGAAGTACGCCGCCGAATGATCGAACCGCTTCCCGACCTGCTGATCGCCCCGATCGTCCGCGCGGCGCTCGCCGAAGACCTCGGCCGGGCCGGCGACATCACCGCCCAGGCCTGCATCCCGGCGGACGCGCGGCTCGCCGCCGTGTTCGCCGCCCGCAAGCCGGGGGTGATCGCGGGGCTCGCCTGCGCGCGTCTGGCGCTGGCAGAGCTGGACCCCGACGCGCGCTTCGAGGCGCTGGTGGCGGACGGCGAGGCCGTGGCTGCCGGCGCGGCCCTGGCCCGCGTGGACGCCAACGCCCGCGCCCTGCTCTCCGCCGAGCGCACCGGGCTGAACCTGATGGGCCGACTGTCCGGCATCGCCACCCTGACGCGGGCCTATGTGGACGCCGTGGCGGGCACGAAGGCGCGCATTGTCGACACCCGCAAGACCACGCCGGGCCTCAGGGCGCTGGAGAAGTACGCCGTGCGCTGCGGCGGGGGCGTGAACCACCGCTTCGGCCTCGACGACGCCATTCTCATCAAGGACAACCACGTGGCGGCCTGCGGCTCGGTGGGCGAGGCCGTGCGGCGGGCCAAGGCCTTCGCCGGCCATCTCACCAAGGTCGAGGTCGAGGTGGACAGCCTGGCCCAGCTCGACGAGGCTCTGGCCGAGGCCCCGGACGTGATCATGCTCGACAACTTCGGCCTGGGCGACCTGGCCGAGGCCGTGCGGCGCACGGCGGGCCGGATTCCGCTGGAGGCCTCCGGCGGCGTCAACCTGGACACGGTCCGGGCGATCGCCGAGACCGGGGTGGACGTCATCAGCGTGGGCGCGCTCACCCACTCCGTGGGCGTGCTGGACATCGGCCTCGACGCCATCTGACGGCGGCGGATTCCTCGGAACCAGCCCCTCCCCGCCGGGTTCACCCTTCAACCGAAGGAGACGAACCCATGGCTTCGAAAGCTCCCCCGATCCCCCCCGAACAGCGCTCGCACCCGGGCGAAAAGCCGAACGTCGAAGGCTCGACCCTGGGGCGGCGTGACGAGGTCACCGACCTGCAGTCCAGCCAGCCCGGCGACGACGACGTGAACCTCGAGGAACAGGGCCGTCACGGCAACATCAACCAGAACACCCATCACCAGGGCTACCAGCAGGACCGCTGACATGCCGGAAAAGCACCCGAACACCCACCGCTGGGGCGGCCCCGGCGCGAGCCACGAGGACCGCACCGAGCCCGAGCCCGCCAAGATCGATCCCCGGGCCCCGGGCGAGCCGACCAACACGCCGTTCAGCGGCGTCTCCGGCGGTGGCGGCGAACGCGACCGCCACCACGCCCACGACCCCGAGGGCAAGCGCGACTTCGAGCAGAACTCCGAAGAGCGGCGCAAGCACGACGGCGAACAGCCCCGTCAGCACTGACCGGTCCAGGCGCGCAGGAGCCCTCCGGGGACTCACCACGCTTCGCAGCGGCCAGGGTGCGCCCTGGCCGCTTGTGCTGGTCCGTCCGCACGAAGCGTTCCTCCGGGTTTGCACGGGAGACGGCCCTGGCTTAAGCGGCGCCGCATGAAGCTCCGCCTCGCCGCGCTCTGCGCGCTCCTCGCCGTGCCCGCCGCCGCCCAGCCGGCGGCGCAGCCTTATCCGAAACTGATCCCCGCCCCCGGCGGCGCGGCGATCATTCCCACGCCCGGATCGCAGCGCGCCTACGACGACATGCACTACGCGCCTGCGCGCCGCGCGGGGGACTACCTCTACGTCTCGGGCGTGATCGCCGGGCCCGCCGACGCCGAGGCGCGCGACGCCGAGGCCTTCAAGGTCCAGGCCCGCCGCGCCTTCGGGCACCTGCAGCGCACCCTGGCGGCCGGCGGCGCGAGCTTCGCCGACGTGGTGATGATCAACACCTTCCACGTCTGGGAAGGCCCGGGCTTCGAGGGCACGCGGGAGGAGCAGTTCGCCGCCTTCAGCGCGGTGAAGGACGAGTTCATGAGCGCCCCGCACCCGGCCTGGACGGCGGTCGGCACGACCGGCCTGCTCGCGCCCAACGGCGTGGTGGAGATCCAGATGATCGCCTACGTCCCGCAGGCGCGGCCCTAGGCGGGCTGCAGCCGCCGGGCCGCCTCCTCCGCCGAGGCCATGCGGCCCTGCGACAGAGGCGCCATGGCCCGCTGGACGCGCGCCAGGACTTCGGGCGGGGCGAGCTCGGGCCGGCCGGAGTCGAACGGCGGGGCCGGCGCATACTCGACGCCGAGCTGGACGCCCTGGGCGTAGTCCACGCCCGCCACCTCGCCCGCGACCGTCAGCGCCAGGTCGATGCCGGCGGTGACGCCGCCGCCGGTGAAGATGTTCCCGTCGCGCACCACCCGCGCCTCGTCGACGATGGCGCCGAACGGCTCGAGGAGCCCGCGCCAGGCCCAGTGGGTGGCCGCCCGCTTGCCTGCCAGAAGACCGGCGGCCGCCAGGATCAGCGAGCCCGTGCAGACCGAGGTGACATAGGTCGCCCCCGCCGCCAGCCGGCGGACCTCGCGGACGAACGCCTCGTCCAGCATGGCGTCGGTCGTGCCCAGGCCGCCCGGGACGCAGATCAGATCGCAGCGCTCGACCTTCGCCAGATCGGCGAGCTTGGCGAACACCAGGCCGTCGGCCTCGATGTCCTGCCCCCCCATGGAGGCGGCGATCACCTTCGCGGCCGGCAGGCGGCTGAACACCTGGTGCGGGCCGGTGAAGTCCAGCTGGGTGACGCCCGGATAGAGGGGGAAGACGACGACGAATTCGGCCATGACGGCTCCTGGTTTGACGCCTCATCCTGCCAAACCTAGGCTACGGCAGAAATGACATTGTTCCCTCTGATCCTGCCATGACCCGCCGCCTAGCCGTGGTGATCTTCCCGGGCTTCCAGCTGCTGGACGCGGCAGGGCCGATCGCGGCGTTCGAGATCGCCGAGCGCTTCAGGCCCGGCGACTACGAGCTTTGGGTGCTGGCGGCGGAGGCCGGGGACATCGAAAGCTCCTCCGGTGTGAAGATGGCCGCCGACGCCGTCGACGACGGGCCCTGGGACACGATCCTGGTGTCCGGCGGCGACGGAACCCGCGCCCTGCCCGACCTGGCGAAGATCGTCGCCTGGCTGGAGCGGATCGCGCCCTCCGTGCGGCGGGTGACGAGCGTCTGTTCCGGCGCCTATCTTCTGGCCGAGGCCGGACTGCTGGAGGGGCGGCGCGCGACGACCCACTGGGGCCGATCCGACGACTTCGCCCGCCGCTATCCGAAAGTCCGGCTAGAGGCGGACCGGATCTGGATCCGCGACGGCGCCGTCTGGACCTCCGCCGGCATCACGGCCGGCATCGATCTGGCCCTGGCGCTGATCGAGGACGACCTGGGCGCGGACGTTGCGCGTCGCACGGCCCAGCAGCTGGTGGTCCACCAGCGGCGGCCGGGCGGCCAGTCTCAGTTCTCCGCCCTGCTGGACGGCGGCGGCGTGCACGGTCGTTTCGCCGGCCTGATGGACTGGGCGCGCGAGCGGCTCGCCGAACCGCTGCCGGTGGACCGGCTGGCCGAGCAGGCCGCCATGAGCCCGCGCAACTTCGCCCGCGCCTTCCGGGCCGAGACCGGGCTGACGCCGGCCAAGGCTGTGGAGCGCCTGCGCCTGGAGGCAGCGCGAGCGCGCGTGGAGGCCACGGCGGAGCCGATCGAGCGCGTGGCGGAGGCGGCCGGCTTCAGCGATCCGGAGCGGATGCGCCGCGCTTTCCTGCGCGCTTACGGCCAGCCGCCGCAGGCTCTTCGACGGGCCGCGCGGGCTTGATCGCCTCGCTGAGCTCGGCCCGCAGAATTCGCAGCGCCTCGTTCTGCCGCTTGATCATCTGCAGCATCTCGCGGTGGCGCAGGTTATCGATCTTGTCGTGCAGGTGCATGATTTCGAGCTCGGCCCGCAGGTTGACCAGGTAGTCGTGCTCGGCGGCCTCCCGGTCGCGGGCGGCGGCGCGGTTCTGGCTCATCATGATGATCGGCGCCTGCACGGCGGCGAGGGTCGAGAGCATCAGATTGAGGAAGATGAAGGGATAGGGGTCGAAGGCCATCCCCTCCTCCGTCGTCAGCACGTTCCAGCCCATCCACAGAGCGAGCGCGAGCGCGAAACCGGCGATGAAGGCCCAGGAGCCGCCGATCTTCGCCACCCGGTCGGCGAGCCGCTGGCCGGGCGTCCGCTCGTCGATAAGCAGCCGCGGATCCACGCCGCTGGGCGCCTCGGTGGCGATCAGGTCGATGACGCTGCGCTGCACGTCGGTGAGCGCTTCGTACGAACAGCCGAGAAGCTCCTGGGCGAGCTGCTGACGGTGCTGGTTGGGCATCGGCGCCTCCGGGTCGCAAGGAGCTCCAGCCGGATATCATCAGGGGAGTCGAGGCGGAGCAAAACCGCGCCCGCGGCGTCTGCCCCCTTCGGGAACCGGACCATGGTCAAGCCGTTCTCTAGGGTTGAGCTATCGCGCGGGGGGCGCCAGTGCTGCAAAACTTCCACACAAGCCCGTCGGCAGGGTTGAACCGCCGCGGCGCCTCGGCTTAGTGGCGACGGTGAGCGAGACGTCCCAGCACAATGAGCGGCGCTTCCAGCTCCTGGTGGAGTCGGTCAGCGACTATGCCATCTACATGCTCGACCTGGCCGGACGGGTGACGAGCTGGAACCCGGCCGCCGAACGCATCAAGGGCTATACGGCCGAGGAGATCGACGGCCAGCACTTCCGGCGCTTCTTCACGCCCGAGGACCAGCGCGATCGCGTGCCGGAGAAGATCCTGGCGGAGGCCCGTGAGACCGGCCGTTACGAGAGCGAAGGCTGGCGCGTCCGGAAGGATGGCTCCCGCTTCTGGGCGCTCGCTACCGTGCACGCGATCCGGGGCGAGGACGGCGGGCTGATCGGCTTCGCGAAGATCACCCGCGACATGACCGAGCGGCGGGCCGCGCAGGAAGCCCTGCTCGAGAGCGAACGCCGCTTCCGGTACCTCGTCGAAGGCGTGGTCGACTACGCCATCTACATGCTCGACGTGAACGGCACGATCAGCAACTGGAACCCCGGGGCCGAGCGGATCAAGGGCTACAAGGCCAGCGAGATCGTCGGGCGGCACTTCTCGACCTTCTACACGCCGGAGGACCGCGCCGCCGGCACGCCTGTCCGCGCCCTGGAGACGGCTCTGAGGGAGGGACGCTTCGAGGCCGAGGCCTGGCGCCTGCGCAAGGATGGCTCGCGGTTCTGGGCCTCGGTGGTGATCGACCCCATCCGGGACGACAACGGCCGCCACATCGGTTTCGCCAAGATCACCCGCGACATCTCCGACAGGAAGGCCGCCGAGGACGCGCTGGCCCAGAGCGAGCGGCAGTTCCGCATGCTGGTCGCCGGCGTCGTCGACTATGCGCTCTACATGCTGGATCCCAACGGCATCATCACGAACTGGAACGTCGGGGCCGAGCACATCAAGGGCTATTCGGCCCAGGAGATCGTCGGGCAGCACTTCTCCCGCTTCTATACCGATCCCGACCGGGCGGCGGGCGTCCCGACCCGCGCGCTGGAGACCGCCCGCGAGCAGGGCCGCTACGAGGCGGAGGGCTGGCGGGTCCGCAAGGACGGCAGCCTGTTCTGGGCGAGCGTGGTGATCGACGCCATCCGGGACGAGAGCGGCGAGCTGGTGGGCTTCGCCAAGATCACCCGCGACATCACCGAGCGCCGCAACGCCCAGCTGGAGCTCCAGAAGGCGCACGAGCGCCTGGGACAGGCGCAGAAGATGGAGGCCATGGGCCAGCTCACCGGCGGCGTGGCCCATGACTTCAACAACCTGCTGATGGTGGTGAGCGGCCAGGCCCAGCTGCTGCGCAAGCGCGTGGCGGACGACATCCGGGCGCTGCGGGCCTTGGACGCCATCGACATGGCGGCCAAGCGCGGCCAGGACCTCACGCGGCACCTGCTCACCTTCGCCCGCCGCCAGCGGCTGCAGCCGGTGCCGATCTCCCTGCATGAACGCTCGGCCGACCTGCGCGAACTGCTGGGCACGAGCCTGGGCTCGGCGGTCACCCTGAACGTCAACCTGCCCAAGGACCTCTGGGCCGTGGAGGTCGACCCGGGTGAGCTGGAGCTCGCGCTCCTGAACCTGGCGGTGAACGCGCGCGATGCGATGCCGTCAGGCGGTTCGCTGTCGATCGTCGGCCGCAATCGAACCCTGACGGGGGGCGAGGTGGATACGGACGTGCGGGGCGACTTCGTCGCCCTCTCCGTCCGCGACACCGGCGTGGGCATCCCGCCGGACATCCTGGCGCGCGTCTTCGAGCCGTTCTTCACCACTAAGGAGGTGAACAAGGGCACCGGCCTGGGCCTCAGCCAGGTGTACGGATTCGTGCAGCAGTCGGGCGGGCGGGTGACCGTGGACAGCCGGCTGGGCGAAGGCGCGACCATCACCCTCTACCTTCCGCGCACGCGACTGCAGCCCAGCGGCGACCTCGGACCGGCGCCCGCCGCGGCGCCGGAAGGGGTCAGCATCCTGGTGGTGGAGGACAACCCCGAGGTTGCCGAAGTCGTGGCGGGCCTGCTGGAGCAGCTCGGCAACCGGACCCATGTGGTCAACAGCGCCGACGCGGCGCTGAGGGCGCTGGCCAACGGCGACGAGCCGGACCTGGTGTTCAGCGACATCGTCATGGCCGGTGAGATGGACGGCCTGGCGCTGGCGCGCCGCCTGCGGGCCGAGCGGCCTGACCTGCCGATCCTGCTCGCCACCGGCTACAGCCAGGCCGCCGAGGCCATGGGCGACGAGTTCCCGATCCTTACGAAGCCCTATCAGCTCCCCGAGCTCAGCCGCGCCCTGGGCGCGGTGCTGGCCCGCCGGACCGCCGCGGCCCACTAGGCGCCCCCGTCAGGAGGCGGAGGCCTCCGTGCCCGCGGCGGCGGGCGCCGGCGGGGCCGTGTTGTCGGCCTTGCCGAGGCCCACGGGCGCCTGATCCGCCGCAGGCTTGGGAACGGCCTTCGCTTCAGGAGCAGAGGCCACCTGGGGATCGGGGGCCTGGCTCACCGCATTGACGGCGGCGTCGGCCGCCTTCTCGGCGACGGCAGCCGCCAGGCGCAGCTCCATGGAGGCAGGCCCGGTGTTGGCGGCCAGCATCACCGGCTCGGACAGGCCCGGGGCCGGACGCGCAGGCTTCGCGCCGCGCGGATTGAACCGGTAGAAGACGTGCATCCCTACCTGCGCCACGCGGCGCATCTGCGGGCCCCAGGCGGGGGAAACCGCGGTGGTGTGGAAGTGCGTGGCCGAGCCCACGTCGCCCAGCAGGCGGCCCGACAGGGCGCGGGCGGCCACCTTGCGGGCGCGGGCCCAGGCGCTGGCCTCGCGCCGACCGCGCATGGAGCCGTCGCACGCGAAGCTGAACTGGCAGCCGGTGCGGCGGTTGGAGCCTTGGAAGACGACGCCGCAGACGGTCTTCGGGAAGGCCGGATGCTTGACGCGGTTCAGCACCACCTGGGCCACCGCGGCCTGCCCCTGGGCGGACTCGCCGCGGGCTTCGAAGTAGACGGCCTGGGTGAGGCAATCCAGCTCGCGGGAGGCGTCCATGCCGGACGCGGGTCTCGCGCCCAGCGAGGTGAGGCTGGCGCGCAGGGCGAGGCTGTCGTTCTGCTTGCGCTCCAGCCCCTGGGCCAGGACCACCGCTTGGCGGTCCCGATCACCGGCGGCGGCTAGGGGATCATGGTTACGGGCGACGCGCATCACCCCCGGGTCCATGCCGGCGGCGTTGCGCTGCAGCACAGTCTCCGAAAGTCGGCCCGAGGTGGCTTCGGCGATGCGTTCGGCGCGCGCATGGTCCGACGCAGCCTCGGCCATGCCGCCGGCCATGTAGCCGGCGCCCAGGGCCAGGCCCACGCCCGAGCCGATCAAAGCGGCGCTGAACAGCACGCGCCATTCGGCGCTTGCCTGCGTTCCAATACTCAAGGGATTTCGTGTCCTGCACGGCGAGGGCGACAGTGCCCCCCGACAATTTGTCGCCGCGGTCGCCCCTGCTCGTGCTGGAAGCGTCCGCCGGCAGGCCTGTCCGGGTCACGGTGGGGACAGGCGACGGCAAAAGGTGAAGCGTTTATGAATGCAACATCGCCGTTTGGCAAGCCGATATTGCAATGCAGCATGAGATTTAGGGCTTAGCTTGGTTAATTCCCGTTCTGGTCCACTCGCACAGAACAGCCGCAAGACCCGCGCCAACCCCGGCATCTCCAGGAACCTGCGCCGGACAACCTACGTTTGGCTGCCGACATCTGGAGACTGGAGATTCACATGCGCAAGACGCTGAGCCTGCTCGCCGCCGCGGGCCTTCTGACCACCCTCGCCGCCTGCGGCCACAACACCGAGCAGAAGGCGGCCACCGGCGCGGTGGCGGGGGCCGTCGTGGGCGGCCCGGTGGGCGCGGCGGTCGGCGGCGCCGCGGGCGCCGCGGTCGGCAAGGCCACCGACGGCAAGAACTAGGTCCGGCCGGCGGCGCGGGGCGGCACGTCCCGCGCCGCCGCCTCGGCTCAGGAGGCGGCGTTCAGGGCCCCGTCGGGCCCGTCCGCCCGCCCGAGCGACTGGACGAGCCGCCACGCCGAGTGGACGGCGAGCGCCAGCATCACCACCGCGGTCGCGGTGAAGCCGATCTGCATCCAGCTGTTGATGGTGGCCTCGCTCAGGGAGTGCCTGGCGGCGTCGGCCACCTCGATCCAGGGGCCGGTCTGTGCGATCCCGGCGAGCAGCCCAGCGCCGGCCAGGTTGCGCATGAGGCGCAGGGTGGCGTTGGTCCGCGCCCAGGCCGGCCGGACGAAGCTCAGGACGTTGGCGAACAGCTCGAACAGCAGGTAGGCGAGCACCGGGCCCCGCCAGAGGTCCCAGGTGGGCGCCATGACGATGGCGCCCTCCAGGTGCTCCGGCGCCAGGTCGCGGAAGCGGATCGCCCCCACCCACCACAGGATGAAGATCACCCCGAAGCCGATCTCGACCACGTGGTCGAAGCGCGAGCGGGTGCGCAGCCTGGGCGGCGGCAGTTGCGAGGGCCGCCACCTGGCGAGCCGCCGCACGCCCCCGCCCTGCTCGACGCCGACGGCGATGAGGGTGACCACGGCGAAGGCGACCAGGAACGCCTCCCAGAGGTCCGGGACCGCCCGGGCGATGATCCGGTTGAGGTCGCCGGTGGTCAGCAGTCCGATCACCGCCAGAACCACGTAGACGCCGGCGCCGATGACCAGCGTCGCCTTCAGGCCCGCCCACCAGAACGGGAAGACCGCCGGCCCCACCAGGTGCTGGATCCGGCGGTAGCGGTGCGCCACCACGAGCGGGTGGCCGAACTCCACGAGCAGGCGCTCGAGCTCGCGCCGGTCGATAGGGCGGCCAAGCGCGGCTTCCCGCTCCTCGACCTTGGAGAGCAGCTCGTCGCGCAGCTCGGCGGTGATGTCGGCCCGCTGGCCTTCGGGAAGCTCGCGACCGACGGCCGCCAGGTAACGCTCCATGAGGTCCATCACGCGTCTCCCTTCAGGATCTGGTCGACGGCGGCGTTCAGCCCCCGCCATTCGTCAATGAGCCGGGCGAGCACGGCCTCGCCCTCGGCGGACAGGCGGTAGAAGCGCTTGTTGCGCTTCTCCTCCTCGCGCCATTCGCTGGTCAGCAGGCCCTGCGCCTCCAGGCGGCGCAGCATCGGGTAGAGGGCCCCTTCCTCGATCTCCACGCCCGCCTCGGCCAGCGCCTTGCGCAGGGTGTAGCCGTAGTGCTCGCCGCGCAATTGACCGAGGACGGCCAGGATCAGGGAGCCGCGGCGCAGCTCCAGGCGGAGGGTCTCGAAGATGTCGCTCTCAACCGGCATGCTGTGCGTCATATACTGTGCGACACACACTGTCTAGCGCATACTGTGCGACACACGGGGTACACGGCGGCCGCGTCTGGTCTACGCTGTAAGCCGAAGAGGGAGGGAGCGATGATCCGGATGTTGATGGGGCTCCTGGCGGCCCTGGCGCTAGCCGGCGCCGCCGAGGCCGCGCCGCAGGACCGCTACGCCGAGAACGGCGGGGTGAAGATCCACTACGTCGCCGACGGCAAGGGCCCGCTCGTGGTCCTGCTGCACGGCTTCCCCGACTATTCGGCCACCTGGAAGCCGCTGACGGCGGCGCTGAACCGGGCGGGCTACCGGACCGCGGCCCTGGACCTGCGCGGCTACAACCTCTCCGACAAGCCGGAGGGCGTGGCCGCTTACGCCATGCCGAACCTGATCGGCGACGTGGCGGCGGTGATCGCCGCGGAGGGCGGCAAGGACGCGATCGTGGTCGGCCACGACTGGGGCGCCGCCATCGCCTGGCAGGTGGCCATGAACCGGCCCGAGCTGGTGAGCCGCCTGGTGGTCATGAGCGTCCCGCACCCGGCAGGCTTCGCCCGGGAGATGGCGACCAACAAGGACCAGCAGGCCAACAGCCAGTACGCCCGCAACTTCCAGCAGCCCGGCTTCGAGAAGAACCTCACCGCCGAGGGGCTGGCCGGCTGGGTGAAGGATCCGGCCGAGAAGGCCGGCTACGTCGAGGCGCTGAAGCGGTCGGACTTCGCCGCCATGCTGAACTACTACCGGGCCAACTACCCGCGCGCGACCGGCGAGCAGACCGCAGCGCCGGCGACGATGGCCACGAGCCAGCCGGTGAAGGCGCCGACGCTGGTCATCCACGGGATGAAGGACACCGCGCTCAACGCCGCGGGGCACTCCGGGACCTGGGATCACGTGCAGGCCGACACCACCCTCGTGATGATCCCGGACGCCGCCCACTTCGTGCAGCACGACGCGAGCGCCCTCGTGAACCGCACCGTCGTGGACTGGCTGAACGCGCGGCGGTGACCTGACCTGGATCAAGGCCCGCCGGCGCGGCAAGGCCTAGGTTGGGCGTGTCATCCTCCGGAGACGCTCGCCATGTCCCTCGTCAACACCCGCACCGGCTACGGCTGGGCCGCCATCGTCCTGCACTGGATCTCGGCGGTGGGCGTGATCGTGCTCTACCTGACCGGCGAGCAGATGGAAGAGGCGGCCAACCGCACCGCCGAGCTCGCGGCGCGGGCCCAGCACGTCTCCATCGGGCTCCTGCTATTCACCTTCCTGCTGGCGCGCCTCCTTTGGAGCGCCTCGCAGGTCCGGCCGGACGCCCTGGAGACGCGGCGTCCGTTCCGGTTCATCGCCGAGGCGGTGCAGTTCCTGTTCCTGGCGATGATCGCCATCCAGATCCTCAGCGGGCCGCTGGTCATCTGGTCGAACGCCCGGCCGCTGGAGGTCTTCGACTGGTTCGCCATCGCCAGCCCCTTCCCCGCCAAGGTGGAATGGCTGCACGAGGGCGCCGAGACGGTGCACAAGCTGACCGCCAACCTGTTCTGGCCGCTGCTCGGCCTGCACGTGCTGGGCGCGCTCAAGCACCTGATCGTCGACCGCGACGCCACCCTGCGCCGGATGCTCTGGGTGAAGCGCGAGGCCTAGGGCGCGTAGCTGGAGCGGATCTTCACGCCCCAGTGGCCGTCCTCCAGGGTCACGACGTAGATGCTGTCGAACCCTCCGATCACCGAGCCGTCCTTCCGGTAGCGGGTGAAGCGGGTGTCGATGTGCACCTTGTCCGGCCCCGCGTGGATCACGTCGCGCCGCTCCCAGGCGGAGTGGTCCCATGAACATGCCGGGTCTGTGGTCGCCCTTCTGCAGGATCACCAGCTTCCCCGAGGCCAGCCGCACCGAGGGGAAGTTGAAGGTCGCGTCCCAGGCCTCGACGTCGCGGGCGTTGAAGGCGGCCATGAAGTCGTCGAGCACCTGCTGGGCGGCGGCGATGGCGGCGGACTGCGGGTGTTCGGACATCGGGTCCCCTCGTCTCTCGTTGCTGCCAGCATGTTGGCAGCAGGGCGGCTGGAATAACACCGTCCGGAATCCTATCTTGCGCCGATGCCCAGAGCCTCCGCCGGCGGCGTCGCCGACATGTCCGCGACGTTCGACTACGACGAGAACACCATGCCGCTCCTGTGGAAGCCCCACAGGCCTGCGCGCCCGGCCAAGTCGGAGGGCGGGCGGACGTTCAAGCTCGTTTCGGACTACGAGCCGGCCGGCGACCAGCCGACGGCGATCCGCGAGCTGGTGGCGGGCCTCGAGGGCTCCGAACACGACCAGGTGCTGCTGGGCGTCACGGGCTCCGGCAAGACCTTCACGATGGCCAAAGTCATCGAGGCGACCCAGCGGCCGGCCCTGATCCTGGCGCCGAACAAGACGCTCGCGGCTCAGCTCTACTCGGAGTTCAAGAGCTTCTTCCCCGAGAACGCGGTGGAGTTCTTCGTCTCCTACTACGACTACTACCAGCCCGAGGCCTACGTCCCGCGGACCGACACCTACATCGAGAAGGACAGCTCGATTAACGAGCAGATCGACCGCATGCGGCACTCCGCGACACGGGCGATCCTGGAGCGCGACGACGTGATCGTGGTGGCCTCGGTCAGCTGCATCTACGGCATCGGCTCGGTCGAGACCTACACGGCCATGACCTTCACCCTCGAGCCCGGCCAGCGGGTGGACGAGAAGAAGCTCATGGGGGACTTGGTGGCGCTGCAGTACAAGCGCAACGACCAGGCCTTCGAGCGCGGCACCTTCCGGCGGCGCGGCGACACCATCGAGATCTTCCCCGCCCACTACGAGGACCGGGCCTGGCGCATCAGCCTGTTCGGCGACGAGGTCGAGACGATCAGCGAGTTCGACCCGCTGACGGGCAAGAAGACCGCCGACCTCAAGGGCATCAAGATCTACGCCAACAGCCACTATGTGACGCCCCGGCCGACGCTCCGGCAGGCGATCAACGAGATCAAGAAGGAGCTCAAGGAGCGCCTCGAGTGGCTGGTGGCCAACGGCAAGCTGCTCGAGGCCCAGCGGCTGGAGCAGCGGACCACCTTCGACATCGAGATGATCGAGGCCACCGGCTCCTGCGCCGGCATCGAGAACTACTCGCGCTACCTGACCGGCCGCCGGGCCGGCGAGCCGCCGCCGACCTTCTTCGAGTACATCCCGGAGAACGCCCTGCTGTTCGTCGACGAGAGCCACCAGACCGTGCCGCAGATCGGCGGCATGTACCGGGGCGACTACCGGCGGAAATTCACGCTGGCCGAGTACGGCTTCCGCCTGCCCAGCGCCATGGACAACCGCCCGCTCAAGTTCGAGGAGTGGGACGCCATGCGGCCGGACACCGTGCACGTGTCGGCGACGCCCGGCTCCTGGGAGATGGAGCGGACCGGCGGCGTCTTCGTGGAGCAGGTCATCCGCCCCACCGGCCTCATCGACCCGCCGGTGGAGGTGAAGCCGGTCTCCAAGGACGGCTTCAGCCAGGTTGACGACGTCATCGACCAGGCGCGCCAGACGATCGCTCAGGGCTACCGCTGCCTGATCACGGTGCTGACCAAGAAGATGGCCGAGGACCTGACGGAGTACATGCACGAGCAGGGCCTGCGGGTCCGCTACATGCACTCCGACGTGGACACCCTTGAGCGCATCGAGATCATCCGGGACCTAAGGCTCGGGGCCTTCGACATCCTGGTGGGGATCAACCTCCTGCGGGAGGGGCTCGACATCCCGGAGACGGGGCTGGTGGCCATCCTCGACGCCGACAAGGAGGGCTTCCTGCGCTCCGAGACCTCGCTGATCCAGACCATCGGCCGGGCGGCGCGGAACGTCTACGGCCGGGTGATCCTCTACGCCGACCAGGTGACCGGCTCCATGGAACGCGCCATGGCCGAGACCAAGCGGCGGCGCGAGAAGCAGGAGCAGTACAACCTCGAGCACGGCATCACGCCGGCCAGCGTGAAGAGCCAGATCAAGGATATCCTGGCCAGCCCTTACGAGAAGGACCGGGTCACCGTGCCGGTGGGCGTCGCCGAGGACGGCAAGCCGTTCATGGGGGACAACTTCAAGACCACCCTGCGCGACCTGGAGAACAAGATGCGCGAGGCGGCCGCCAACCTGGAGTTCGAGACGGCGGCCAGGCTGCGCGACGAGATCAAGCGGCTGAAGCTGCTCGACCTGGAGTTCGCCTCCGACGCGCTGGCCGGCGACGGCCAGTCCGGCGACCGGGCGGCGGTCAAGCAGGTCCGCGCCGAAGCCCGCGCCGAGGCCCAGGAACGCTTCCGCAAGAAGCGGCGGTAGGGACGCCGCCGAGCGACGCGGCGTGACACGTCCCTCGCGTGCGCGGGCGCGCGCATAGACGTGGGAGCGTCGTACGGGCGGGGATTCACCTGTCGAAAGACCGTCGCGTGTCGCAGGTGAGAGGCTAAGCCCGGGCCCGCCGGATCACCAAGGATTCAGCGGCCTAATCGAACACCTCGGCCACGTCGGCCTCGGTGCGGGCCCGCTGGCGGTAGACGATCGCGGAGGCGGCCGCGGCGAAGAGCTCCACGAGGGCCAGTCCGAGGCTGGTCATCGCCACCTCGGCCCAGGCCCCCGGCGGCCCGAGCCCCCGCTCCAGCAGGCGGCCGAGCCCGCCGGTGGCCAGCATCACCGGCAGGGACACCAGAACCACGGCCCCGACATAGGGCCAGGACCCGCCGCGCATGGCGCGCCAGGCTCCTGCGGGCCCGAGGGCGCGCTCGCCCACGAGGCGCGTCATGGGCCAGAGCATCAGCCGGGCATAGACGTAGGCGAGGGCCAGGAAGACCGTCGTCTGCAGGAGCAGGGTGAGGGCCGGGCTAGAGCGCGGGGCGCCGGGCAGCACGACCTCCATGGGGATCTGCAGGAGGCTGGGCGCGGAGAAGCTGAAGGAGGCCAGGCCCGCGAGCGCGAGATAGGCCCAGAAGCCGCGGTCGAGCCGCCAGCCAAGCCGGGGCGCGAGCCATCGGCGGAGCGCGAGCCCGGTGAGCGCCGCGCCGCCGAACACCTCCACGGTCGTGGTCGCCCAGACAGTGGGCGTCGGAGCCACACCTTCGCCAGCGAGGCCCAGCGCCTGCTCGGTCAGCCGGACCCCGGCGCGAAGGGCGGCCAGGCAGGCGCAGATCGCCCAGACGGAGGCCGGCGAGGCGATCAGCACCCGCACGGCGCGCGCGACCAGTTCGCCGAAGGTCACCCTCGGCGGCACGAGGTCGGCGACCGCGTCTGCCAGGGCGGGGTGCATCAGTCGAAGGTGTCGGCGACGCCGCCGGGCGCCGTGGCGACGCGGCGGCGGTAGACCTCGGCGCCGACGGCGGCGCAGGCCATGGCGAAGAACACCAGGAAGGGCGCGCCGATCACCAGGCGCCACTCGCCGCCCTCGGTGGTGTACTGCGAGGCGACCACGCCCCAGACGATCACCGGGCCGATCCCCAGGATCGCGGCGGCGAAGACGAAGGGCCACACGGCGCGGCGCATCAGCCCGAAGGAGCGGCTCGGCGGCACGGTCCCCTCCCCCAGCAGCAGGCTGATCGGCCAGAGCATCAGGCGCAGGCAGGCCCAGGCGGCGACCACATAGATCCCCATGACCACGACGGCGCGGCCCAGGAAGGCCATGGCGGCCTGCGGATCGGCGGCGTCGGCGGGCGGCGGGTTCCCGTAGCCCAGGACCAGCAGGTTGAGGCCGACCCCGGCCACGGTCAGCAGGACCACATAGGCGAAGAGGCCCGCATCCGGCCGCCAGGCGGATCGGCCCGGCTGCAGCAGGGTGCGCAGCGTGAGCGCCGCGAACAGCGCCCCCAGCACGCCGCCGACGATGGAATAGGCCACGAACTTCGGCGTCACCGCCGGCAGGCCCTCCGTCACCGCCAGCGCGCGGGCCGACCACTGGGAGGCCACCGCGAAGGCCGCATAGACCACGCCGATGGCGACCAGCGGCCGGGGCCTCGCCCGCATCGCCCGCCAGGCGGCCGCCGCCACGTGCGTCCCCTTCAGCGCCGGCGGCCCCGCCGCCGCGCCGTCACCCTGTTCCCACATCGCCCCTGGATTCCCCTTGCTCGGCGGCGAAGGGAGCAAGCGCGGCCGGCGGCGTCAATGCGGCGGGTGAGCGGGGGTGTGGGGAACCACGAAAGACGCGAAGGACGCGAAAGCGCCGGCCCCTCTTCCGCTCATCCCCGCGGAAGCTGGGGCGATCGGTGTGGGGAGTTGACTGTATCCCGGCGCGGCCGCAGCGTCGGGGCCGCCGTCCTCGGGGGAGCGCGAGCCCATGCCCATCACCGTCCGCCTGGCCGCCGCGCTTGCCGCGCTCGCCCTGGCCGTCCCGGCCGCCGCCGCCGAGGGGCCGCCGGACGAGACCCTGACGCTGCGCAACGAGGCCAGCGAGCTGGTCTACTGCGCGGTGCTCCTGAACGGCCGGCTGTTCGTCAACGTCCGCCTGAAGCCCGGCGCCCACTGGTCCCGGCCCCTCGACCCACGCCGCAAGGTGGAGCTGGTCTGCAACCGCCTCAAGAAGTCCGTCTACGGCCCCCTCCAGCCCGGCGGGTCCTACAGCTTCGTGGACGGCGGGGAGCGGGTAGACCTGAAGGCGGCGGAGGGGGAGTAGGCGGCTCAGCCGCCGCCGGCGGATACTGCCTTCCCCGCAGAACCCATGAGGCGGAAACCTGGGTTCGGCTCAGTCCACAGCCCCGCTAATCCCCGCCCCTGAAAATCTCGGCGTGTCGGTGGTCACCGGTTAACTGTACAGCGTGGCGCCAAATCCCCACCTCTGCCGTGCTGGCGCCGTTCATGCGGCTGTCAGGGAACCTGTGCTGTCTTCGTTCTTTAACGGGACAGCAGGCCAGGGAGCTTCTTCGAGCCGGTCCATGGGGGACCAGCGGGCTTCCGAGAACCTGGGTTGGGGATTTGAGGTACTACAGAATGTCACCGTCTCTCAGTGTGGTCGCCGACAACGACCTTAAGACTTCCGGGCCCAAGGCCGAAACCGTCGCGCAGCGCGTCCGTCGCCTGCAGCTCGAGGCCAAGACGCTCGCCAAGGATCACATCCGCGCGCTGAACCAGGCGATCGTGGACGTCGAACAGCTGGCCGCGGAGATCGCGGACGGCGGCGACGCCTACCCGCCGGGCGTGCGCGATCTCGCCCGCCGGCTGGTCGAGGACTGCGAAATGCGCGTCCAGACCCTGGAGGCCATCGTCGCCCGCACGTAAGCGGGCGCACGAGGTTTCCCCGACCGCCTGCCGTGCGTGACGGCCGGGCCCTGAGCACTTCAATGGGGCGGGGTCCGGCCGGCGCCGGCGTCAGCCGAAGGCGGTCATTCCGAACGGGCCGAAATGGGACGGATGTCCCGTTCCGGCGCTGGTCCGGCCGGCGAATGCCCGCGAGATGTCCGACAGGAGCGCTGATCCCCCGCTCTCCGTCGAGGACCCGCAAGGCTAGCCGGGCCGGTTAACCAGGTTTCTAAAGTATGAACGGCCCGTGGGCGCAGAGCCTGCGGGCCGTTTCGATTCCGGTCCCTCCCTTGTTGGGGAGGGACGGGTCGCGAAGCGCCAGGGTGGGGATGTGGGAGCTTGGCGGGGAGCCTGGGCCTGATCGCGACCTCCCCAGCCCGCTCGCCGGGCGGCGAGTCGGCCCTCCCCATCAAGGGAGGGAGGGGCGCTAGGTCAGGAGGTCGCGGTAGTCGTGGCTGCGGCGCAGCCATGCGGCGGCGTAGCCGCAGATGGGGGTGACCTTGAGGCCCTGGGCCTTGATGTCGGCGCTCATGGCGGCCATCAGCCGGCCGGCCGCGCCGGTGCCGCGCAGCGCTGGCGGGCTCTCCACGTGCAGGATGTAGAGCCGGCCGTCGCGCATCTGGTAGTCGGCCCAGGACGTCATCCCCTGCTCGTCCATCTCGTAGCGGTGGTTCTCGGTGTCGTTGCGAAGGGTGGTCATGGAACTCTCCTCGGCGACGAAACGGCCTTTGGGAAGATAGGGTCCACGAACCACACGAACACCCCTCCTCCGCTCATCCCGGCGAAAGCCGGGATGAGCGGGCTCTTAAATGAGCTCCACGGCCATGGCCGTGGCCTCGCCGCCGCCGATGCAGAGGGAGGCGACGCCCTTCGTGCCGCCGCGGGCTTCCAGGGCGGCGAGCAGGGTGGCGAGGATGCGGGCGCCGGACGCGCCGATCGGGTGGCCGAGCGCGCAGGCGCCGCCGTTGACGTTCATCTTCGCCCGGTCGATGCCGAGGTCGCGCTCGGCGATCATGGCGACGACGGCGAAGGCCTCGTTGATCTCGAAGAGGTCGACGTCGTCGACGCCCCAGCCGGCCTTCTTCAGCGCCTTCTGCACCGCCGGCACCGGGGCGGTGGTGAAGAGGCCGGGCTCGTGGGCGTGGGCGGCGTGGCCGGCGACCCGGGCGACGATGCTCATGCCGAGCCGGCGGGCGACGCTCTCGCGGGTCATGACCAGCGCCGCGGCGCCGTCGGAGATCGAAGACGCGTTGGCGGCGGTGATGGCGCCGTCCCTGGCGAAGGCGGGCTTCAGCGTCGGGATCTTGGCGGGGTCGGCCTTCAGCGGCTGCTCGTCGTCCTCGATCAGGACCGCCCCCTTGCGGGTGACCACCTCGAAGGGAGTGATCTCCTTCCGGAAGGCGCCGGACGTGGTGGCGGCCCTGGCGCGCTCGAGGGAGGTGATGGCGTACTCGTCCATGGCCTCGCGGGTGAACTGGTACTGTTTCGCCGTCTCCTCGGCGAAGGAGCCCATCAGCCGGCCGGGCTCGTAGGCGTCCTCCAGGCCGTCCAGGTACATGTGGTCGAACATCTGGTCGTGGCCGATGCGGGCGCCGGACCGGTGCTGCTTGGAGAGGTAGGGCGCGCCGGTCATGCTCTCCATGCCGCCGGCGACGATGATGTCGGCGGAGCCGGCGGCGAGCGCGTCGTGGGCCATGATCGCGGCCTGCATGCCCGAGCCGCACATCTTGTTGACCGTGGTGGCCTCGACCGACGTCGGGAGCCCTGCGCCGATGGCGGCCTGGCGGGCCGGCGCCTGGCCGAGGCCCGCGGGCAGGACGCAGCCCATGAAGATCTGCTCGATCTGGTCCTTGGGGGCGTTCGCGCGCTCCACGGCGGCGCGGACGGCCGCGGCGCCGAGCTCGGTGGCCTTCACGGGAGCGAACACGCCCTGGAAGCCGCCCATGGGCGTGCGGGCGTAGGACGCGATGACGACGGGGTCGGAGGTCTGGGTCATGGGTGAGGATATAATTCATCGCCCGGTGAGGCGCGAGGGCGCGCTTTCCCTCCCCTGCTGGGGAGGCTTTCCCTCCCTTGATGGGGAGGGACAGGCCGCGGAGCCGCCAGGGTGGGGAGGTGTGGGCCAGACCGGGAGTCAAAGCTTGGACGCGACTTCCCCACCCCGCTCGCCTTCGGCGAGTCGACCCCTCCCCATCAAGGGAGGGAGACGGCTCAGACGGCGCGGACCGTGCGGGCGATGAAGCCGCCGCCGAGGACGCGGGTGGGGGCTTCGGGGGCGTAGAGGACGCAGGCCTGGCCGGGGGCGACACCTTCTTCCGCACCGTCGAACACGAGGCCGGGCTCGCCGTCGACGACGGCGAGGCGGCCGGGGACCGGCTCGCGGGTGGAGCGGACGCGGGCGAGCACCGGGCGGCCGGCGTCGCAGGCCGCCTCCAGGCTCGGCAGGTCGCCGATCCAGTTGGTCTCCTTCAGCGTCAGGGCGTTCGTCAGCAGGGCCTCGCGGGGACCCACGATGACCTGGCGCGCATCGGCGTCGATCCGGACCACGAACAGGGGATCGCCGACGGCGACGTTCAGCCCCCGGCGCTGGCCGATGGTGTAGCGGGTCACCCCCTCGTGGCGGCCCAGCACGCGGCCGTCGAGGTGGACGATGTCGCCGGGCTCGGCGCCGTGCGGGCGCAGGCGGTCGATGACCGTGGTGTAGCGGCCCTCCGGCACGAAGCAGATGTCCTGGCTGTCCGGCTTGTCGGCGACCGAGAGGCCGAGGTCGAGGGCCGCGGCGCGCACGGCGGGCTTCGGCAGGCCGCCCAGGGGGAAGCGCAGGAAGGCGAGCTGCTCGGCCGTGGTGGCGAACAGGAAGTAGGACTGGTCACGGGCCGGGTCGGCGGCGCGGTGCAGCTCGGGGCCGAACAGGCCGACCTCGCGGCGGACGTAGTGGCCGGTCGCCATGGCCTCGGCGCCCAGGTCGCGGGCCACGTCCAGCAGGTCGCGGAACTTGACCGTCTGGTTGCAGCGGACGCAGGGGATCGGCGTCTCGCCGCGCAGGTAGGCGTCGGCGAAGTCCTCGATGACCTGCTCGCGGAACCGGCTCTCGTAGTCGAGGACGTAGTGCGGGATGCCGATCGCCTCGGCGGCCATGCGCGCGTCGTGGATGTCCTGGCCGGCGCAGCAGGCGCCCTTCTTCTGGATCGCCGCGCCGTGGTCGTAGAGCTGCAGGGTGACGCCGACCACGTCGTAGCCGGCCCGGGCCAGCAGGGCGGCGGTGACGGTGGAGTCGACGCCCCCCGACATGGCCGCCACAATCCGGGCGCCTTGCGGCAGGCGCACGGCGTCGCGGACCACCTGGAGCAGGTCGTCCGGCGCAGCTTGGGCGAGGACCACGGGCGCGTTCATGGGCGCTATTTAGCTGTCCGGTCAGGGGTTTGCGAGGGGCGGGCCGGAAATGGCCGCGGCGCGCCGCCGCAGCCACAACAAACGTCACAGAAAAGCGGCAAAGGCGGACCAGTCTTCTCCCCGGACCCAGAAGCGCCGGCGGCCCGCCAAGGGGGCGTCCCGACCGCCGGCTTCAGCCAAGGGGAGCCCACTGTGATCGAGTACCGTATCTATGTGCTGAGCGGCGACGAACGGATCGCCCAGGCGCTCGAGGACCGCTTCGCCAACGACAACGAGGCCCTGGAACGGGCCGAGGACGTCTACGCCGGCCACTATGCGGCCGAGGTCTACGACGGCGAGCGGCTGGTCGCCCGGCTCGGCGGACCGTTCAAGCTGGACTGAGCCTCGCCTACTGCAGCAGGTTGAGCAGCGAGGTGTTCTGCAGGGTCATGAACACCTGGGCCGCGGCCTGCACGGACATCTGGGCGGCCTGCAGCTCGGTGGCGGCCTTGGCCATGTCGGCGTCGGTGATGTCGCCCACCATGCCGGCGAGCGTGTTGGAGCGGGTCTCCAGGTTCTCCTTCACCGAGTCCACGCGGCGCTGGACCAGGCCGTTGCGGCCGGTGAGCACGGTCAGGTCGGAGCGGATGTTCTCCCAGGTCCCGAGCTGGCCCTCCAGGAAGCTCTGCTGGGCGGCGGTGAGCTTGCCGTCGAGCGGGCCCAGCGCGCCCTCGTGGAAGGCCTTGATCGCCTGGTAGGCGGTGAGCATCTCCGTCCCCAGGTCGCTGGCCAGCATGCCGGTGGTGACGACGGTGGAGTCGTCCAGCTTGGCCTGGGTCTGGAAGTTGTCGTTCTTGAAGAAGTCGGCGATCGCCGGCAGCGGCACGCCGAACAGGTCGTCCAGCTTGGTGGCGGTCACCGGCTTGGTGTCCACCTGGCCGCCGGCGAACAGGTACTTGCCGCCGTAGCGGGCGTTCATGCCCTCCAGCCCGTTGCGCAGCTGGGCCTCGAACTCCTCCATCAGCGTGCCGGCGTCGCCCGCGGCGAGCGCGTCGAGGATCGCCTGGCGCGTGGAGCCGGCCGCGTCGGTGATCTGGTTGAGCGCCGCGTCCTGGGTGGTGAGCTTGTCGGCGATCATCAGGTTCTGCTCGGCGTAGACCTCCATGCGGGTCTGCACCGAGCGCATGGCGGTGAGCATCTCGGCGTGGCGCGAATAGTCCTTGAGGTCCTTGCCGAGCTTCTGGGTGGCGACCTGGTCGGACGCCTCCGCCTGGCGCGCCTGGGCGGCCAGGAGGTTCTGCAGGACGGCGCTGTAGCTGCCGACGGTGGAAACGCGGGTGACCATCTAGGGGCCTCTCCTCAGACCATCTGGACCAGGACGTCGAAGAGGTCCTTGGCCGCCTGGATCATGCGTGCGGAGGCGTTGAACGCCTGCTGGTAGGTGGTGAGACGGACGAGCTCCTCGTCCAGGTTGACGCCCTCCACCGCCTGGCGACGGGCGGTGGCCTCGGCGTAGACCGACTGGGCGCTTTCCTTGCGGGTCTCGGCGGCGGCGGCCTCGCGGCCGATGGAGCCGCCGAACTCGGAGGCGTAGCGGCTGACCGTCATGGTCACGAGGCCCAGCGAGCCGGCCGGCTGGAAGCGGGCGGCCACGTCGCCGGAGGTGGCGAGCGCGAGCGCGCCGCGGCCGTCGCCCGGCCGCAGCGCCGGCTGGCCGGCCGCGGCGGTGAGGTCGAGCTTGCCCAGCGCGAGCTTCGTCGGATCGGCCATCAGGGCCGGGCTGGCCAGGAAGCGGCCGGCGCGGGCGGAGCGCTCGACGACGCCCAGGCCGAACAGCTGGCTGACCGAGGGGCCGCCGACGCCGCGCTGGGTGCCGTCCAGGACGATCGAGAGGTTGGCGGGCGTCGGGCCGGTGCTGGCGAAGCTCAGCGCGCCGTTCGCGTCGAGGCTGAAGGCCCCGTAGAAGCCGACGCCGGTGGTGGGGTTGTTCAGCTCGGCGACGAGGTCGGCCATGGTCGCGCCCCCGGGCACGGTGACCGTCACCTCCTGCAGCGGCTTGCCGTCGTTCTGGGACAGCATGAGCTTGATGGTGTCGCCGGGCGTGAAGCCGTGGGCGTCGGTCGGCTTCAGGCCGGTCTCGTAGGTGGTGTAGCCGGTGGACCGGACGATGTCGTTCAGCCCGAAGAAGTGGGAGAACTGCCGGCCCGCCTTCATCGACGTGCCCTCGTCGATGGCGATCCCGCGCGAGGGGCCCGTCGCGGCGATGGACAGCGCCCCGTCGGTGAAGCTCGCCGAGCCGAACGCGCCCAGGCTGATGTTGAGGTCGGCGAGGAAGCTGCCCGGGGTGAACGGACCGCCCGGCGCGCCGTCGATGCTCATGGTCTGGGCGTCGAAGTCGATGGCCACGGTGCGCTGCACGACCCCGGCCGGGTCGACGATGGCGATGGTCGAGGTCCCGGTGAAGCCGCTGATCGCGGTCGGCAGGTCGAGCCCCGTGAGGCGGCCGTTGAGGGTGGCGGGCGCCGGCACGGCGCTGGCGGCGTTGTGGGCGGCGTTCAGCCGCTCGGCGGCGCGGGAGACGAACTCGCCGAGCTGGTCGGACAGCGCCGGCAGCTTCTGGTCGCGAAGGTCCATCAGGCCGCGCAGCTCGCCGCCGGGGATCTGGATCGACTGGGTCGAGCCGATGCCGCCCGCCGGCTTGGCGGTGATATAGCCGCGCGTGGAGTCCGTGCGCACGTAGGAGAGCGTCGCCGCCCCGTCGCCGGCCAGCTTCACGCCCTCGGCCGAGCGGATGTCCACCCCGCCGCCCGGCCGCTTGGCCACCTGGACGCTGAGCAGCGCGCTGAGCTCGTCCACCAGGCCCGACTGGATGTTCTCCGAGCCCGAGGAGTCCTGCTCGATCAGCCAGGCGCGGCTGATGTCGGCGTTCAGCCGGTTGATCTGCGAGAGCAGCTCGTTGACCCGCTCCACGTCGGTGCTGATCCGCCCCTCGACCGTGCGGCCGAGCTCGCGCAGCTGGGTGTTGATGCGGTTGGCCTCGCCCAGGAAGTCCTCGACGTTGGCCAGCGCCTGGCTGCGCAGCAGGGTCGAGGAGGGATCGTCGGCGGCGGCGGCGAAGGCGGCGTAGGCGTCGTCCAGCCGGTTGAAGAAGAAGGTGTCGCTGGACGGGTCGCCGAACAGCGCCTGGGCGTTGTCGAAGTACTCGGAATAGACGCCCCAGCGCGCGGAGTCGGAATTGGCGGTGAGGCTGGCGAGCTGCAGGTACTGGTCGGTCACCCGCTTGATCGCGGTGACCTCCACGCCCATCCCGATGCCGTTCACGACGACCGGGCGCTGCTCCACCTCCTTGCGGACGTAGCCGGGGGTGTTGACGTTGGAGATGTTGTCCGAGACCGCCCGCAGCCCGGTCTGGGCGGCCAGCATGCCGGTGGTCGCGGTCCTCATCGTGACGTTGAGCGACATCTAGCTCTCCGCCCGGCAAAGCCTGCGCGCCCCGGCGGATTCTGCCGGGACTTTTCGGAACGCAGGCGCGGTGCGCCGGGAAAAGTCGTTGTTTTTCAACGTCTGCTTTCGAGCCGTCGACATGGGTTATGGTTAAGGGCGCAAGAGCCGGGCCAACCGGCCGGGCGGCACGGAACGACCCACCCCCGGCGCCGTGGCTCGGCAATTTCCGCCGCGACCCAGCCCTGCGCAGAACCTGCCGGGGGAACGAATTTCCAAGCAAGACAACGACTTGGCCGGCTGGCGCAAAGGTTGCTCCGGAGATCGGCGACTCGTCCGGCGCAAGAAGGCGCTCCTCCACCGACAAGCCCGAGGCCTCCTTGACCGCGCCCCTGCTCAATGTGTCCGTCCAGACCTCCGCCGGCCCCGGCGTCGGCGGCGCCCAGCCGGGCGCGCAGGACCCCGCGGCCGCCTTCGAGGCGATGATGGCGGCCTTCCTTGGCCAGCTCACCGCCACCGACGCCGTCCCGCCCGCCGCCGCTGCGCAGGGGGGGCCGGCGACCGCGCAGGGACCCGTCGAGGCGGTGGACGGCGAGACCGTGACGGACCCGGCCGAGGCCGCCGGCGAGCCCGCGCTCCCGCTCATCGATCCTGCGCTGGCCGCGGCGATCGCCCAGACCGCCGCTGCGCCCGCCGCGGCGGCGGCGGCGGGCGCCCAGGATGCGGCGGCGAAGGCCCCGTCGCCGCCCGCGTGGGGCCAGGCCAAGACGCCCGGCGGGCCGGCGGCGCCCGCCTTCGCCCACGCCGGGCCGAACGCCGCCTTCCTGCGGGAGGAAGAAGGCGCCGAGACGGTTCCTGCCGAGGGCCAGGGCGAACCGGCGGCAGAGACTGCCGGGCAGACCGCCCCGCTGCCGCCCGGCAAACCTGACCCGGCGCCGGTCCGCCCCCAGACCCGCGCCGCCGCAGCCCAGCCGGCCGCGCCGCAGGCCCAGGCCGCCGCGCCCGCTGCGGACGCGGACCCCGCCGCCCCGGCCCCCGCCGCCGGGCCCGCCCCGTCCCAGCCGGCGACGCCGTCGGCCCAGCCGGCCGTCACCGCCGCCGCCGCGCCTCAGGTCGCGGCCCAGGCCGCCGAGGCGGCCCAGCCGGCCCCGCGCGAGAAGGTCGAGGCCAAGACCGACCGCAAGGGCCCCGGACGCGTCGAGGCCTTCGCCGCCAACGCCGCAGGCTCCGCCGCGCCGACGCTCGGCGCGCGAGCCGCCCAGCCTACCGCGGACGTGGCCAAGCCCGCGGCCGACCGCCCGGGCGAGGCCCCCCTGCCCGAGACCGCCGTCGCCGCCGCGGACGCCTCCGCCGGCGAGTTCCAGACCACCGACGCGGCCAGCCCCGCCGAGCCCACCCCGGCCCAGGCCTCCCCGTCCGCCCCGACCAGCGTCGGCCATGCGGCGGCCCAGGTGCGCGGATCGCCCGAGACCGTGGCCAACCTGTCGGCCCAGATCCTCAAGAAGCTCGACGCCCGCTCCACGCGGTTCGACGTGGAGCTGACGCCCGACGGCCTGGGCAAGGTCGACGTGCGGGTGGAGATCGGCGCCGACGGCCGGATGACTGCGGCCATGTCGTTCGACACGCCGCAAGCCGCGCACGAGCTGAAGGCCCGCGCGGGCGAGCTGCAGCGGGCGATGGAGCAGGCGGGCTTCGACCTCTCCGGCGGCATGTCCTTCGACGTGGCCGGCGACCAGGGCCGGCCGAGCCAGGGCTTCCTGGGCGAGGACGGCCGCGACACCGGCGCGGCGTTCCGCGGCCGGGCCTTCCGCGCGGCGCTGGATACCGCCGGTGAGGCCGACGCGGCCCCGCTCCGCGGCGGGCTCAGCCTGCGCCGCGGCGTCGCCGCCGGCCTCGACGTCCGGATCTAGGAAGAGCGCCCATGACCGTTTCCGCCGTCGGAGCCCCCACAGAAGTCACGTCAGGCGCACGCACGCGCCTGGCGGAGAACTTCGACACCTTCCTCACGCTGCTGACCACGCAGCTGAAGAACCAGGATCCGCTGTCGCCGATGGATTCCAACCAGTTCACCCAGCAGATGGTGCAGATGACCGGGGTGGAGCAGCAGCTGCTCACCAACGACCTGCTCAAGCAGCTGGTGGGCAACACCAACTCGGGCATCTCCACCGCCGTCAGCCTGATCGGCAAGGAGGTGCGCGCCGTCACCGACACCACCGCGCTCAAGGGCGGCAAGGCCGACTGGGTCTACAAGCTCGACCGCGAGGCCGAGGAGGTGAAGGTCGAGGTCGTCGACGCCAGCGGCAAGACGGTCCACACCAAGACCCTGACCGGCGACGCGGCCAAGGGCGGCGAGCACGCCTTCAGCTGGGACGGCAAGGACGTCTCGGGCCAGAAGCTGCCGGACGGCGGCAAGTACACCCTGCGGGTCAGCGCCAAGGACACCACCGCCGCGGCGGTGCCCTCCACCGTCTACGTCCAGGGCATGGTGACCGGCGTCGAGCAGGCCGAAGGCCAGACGATGCTGACGATCAACGGCGGCAAGGTCCCCTGGAACGTCGTGTCCAGCGTCAGCCTGCCGGCCGCAACCGCCAGTAACGACGATACGGATCCCGGCGACGCCGGCGATCCGGACAGCACCAGCAACCCGCCCCCGGCAGATGCCTAAGGGCGACCCCCATCAACCCGCCGGCTGAAGTCCGGCGGACGCGACGGCCGAAAGGCGCCGTTCCGCATCCGCAGCACGCGGATCACCAGTGAAACAGAACGGAACGAACCAATGAGCATCAACTCCGCCATGCTGGCGGGCGTCTCCGGGTTGGTCGCCAACTCCTCAGCGCTCGCCGCGATCTCGGACAACATCGCGAACGTCAACACCAACGCCTACAAGCGCAGCCAGGTGAACTTCGCCAGCGTCGTCACCGCCCAGGTGTCCGGCCGCTATTCCGCCGGCGGGGTGCAGGGCAACACCCGGCAGTTCATCAGCCAGCAGGGCCTGGTGCAGAGCGCCACCTCGCCCACCGACCTCGCCATCTCCGGCGAGGGCTTCTTCATCACCACCCAGAAGTCCACCGGCCTGACCAACGGCGACGCGCGGCTGTTCACCCGCTCCGGCTCGTTCACGGTGGACGCCGACGGCTACCTGCAGAACGACGCGCGCCTGTTCCTGCAGGGCTGGCCCATGCAGGCCAACGGCAGCTTCGACATCAATCCGTCGGACCTGAACAAGCTCGCGCCGATCAATGTGCGCGGCCTGGGCTCGGCGGTGGCGCAGACCACCAGCGTCGCGATCAGCGCCAACCTTACCAGGGTGCGGTGCGACAGGCCGAGCAGGCGCGCGGCCTCGGGGGTGCGCAGGTAGCGGGACGGCAGGGGATTCTGCGGATCGGGCATGACGGCCTCCAGGGCTCCGCGCCGGAGGTCCGGCGCCGGGAAGGCGCCACCTTCGCGGGTCCCCGCCGCCGCGGGGGATGGCGAAGACCGCCCGCCCCGGATTCGCCACCCCTCAGCGGCGGCGGCGCAGCAGCGCGCGGTAGCCGCCGCCGGCCATGCGCCAGGCCGACCGGCAAAGGCGTATGGCCACGTCGCGCGCCGGGGCCGTCCGCCAGGCCCGCGGTTCCCCGGGCGGCTGGGCCAGGACCTGGGCGGCCACGTCCCGGTAGCTCGCGCCGTCGGTCCGGGCGTCGAGGGCGCGCAGCATCAGGCCCGCCCGCCGCCGGCTGAGCGGCGGCAGCGGGTCGGGTCCGGGCGGCCGGCCGCCGAGCAGGCGCTCGAGCGCGCCGAGCGCGGTGAGCCGCGCGGCCAGGTCGGCGTCGAGCGCCGCCTCCGCCGCGAGCGGCGCGCGCAGGCCCACGGCGGCGGGAATGACCGCCTGCAGCCCGTCCGCGAACCTGAGGTGCAGCCCGTCCCCGGCCGGCCGCCGCGCCAGGCAGCGCCCCGCCAGGGCCTCTCCGGTGACGCCGCCCTGGGCGGAGCGGGCGAGCAGGACCACGTGGGCGGGCGCCGCCTCGGCGCGCCAGAAGACCGGGCCCTCGTCCGCCGAGGCGTCCGGCGGGACGGGAAAGCGCAGGCCCCAGCGGGCGGCGGCCGCCGGACCGTCCCCGGAGTCCTCCGTGCGGGCGGCCTGCTCGGCCCGGTACTGCGGATTGCGCCTCAGGAACTCCCAGGCCAGGGACGCGAGGTCGAGGCGCGCCAGGTCGGCGTAGTCGGCCGGATTCCGCCAGTCCCGCGGCGCCATCCCCCCTCCAGGACCAGGGCGGCGAATCGCGCGCCCGCGAGTCTCAAGGACAGGGGAGCCTTCGCCCGGGCGCGGGCCACGTCAACGGCGCCTCAGCCGCGCGCCGCGCGCAGCAGCTCGAGGTAGCCCTCGGTGGCCATCCAGCGGGCGCGCCTCGCATGCGATTCGTAGCGCAGCCGGGCGGTGTCGCGGGCGCGCTGCGGATCGACTCGTAGGAGAAGCCGGGCGGCTTCCTCCCAGCGGGCGCCGCTTGCTTCGGCGTCCAGCAGGCGCAGGTAGGTGATCATGTGCTCGCGGTCGTAGTCCGTCAGCTCCGGACCGTTCGGCGCGTGGTCTGCGATCTCGCCCATCGGCGCCAGCCTCCCGCCCGCGAGAATCTTGCGGGCCGCCCGCAACTATCCGGCAGACGCCCGCCCATGACAACGCCCGCCGGATCGGTCCGGCGGGCGTGGCGGCGGCGAGGACGGCGGGCCGGGGACGTGAGATCTCTACTCCGGCGCGGGACGTCGCCAGACGAGCAGCAGGTCGTCGCCGCGCCCACGCACCAGGCGGGCGCGCACCGGCTCGGGCCAGGACGGGTCGTCGAGCCGGACGTTGAGCACGCAGGCCTCGTCCTGCGAGAGCCAGGCCGCGCCGCACTCCGCCTCGCCCGTCATGACGCGGTGCGAAGGCGCGCGCTCGTTCTCGCTGGGCGCGCGCACGAACCGCAGGTCCGCCGAGAGCGACAGGGTGCGGACGGCGCCGGCGTAGTCTTCGCCGGCCTGGGTGAAGTGTCCGAGAATGGTCATGGGCGGTCTCCGGCCAAGGCCCCGGCAGGGGCGGCGGCGCCTCGCGGCCAGGAGCAGCCGCGACGGGGGGCTTCGGCGCCGCCGCCCGCCGGCCATGGGACGGTGGCCGGCGCGGGCCGCCGGCGAGAGGCCGGGGCGTCCCGAGGAGACGACGCCCAGGGCCCGCGCCCCCACTGATCATCCGCGGGAGGCCGGCTTCAAGACGCCCGGACCGCCGGTCGCGCAGCGACAGGCCCGGGCGCGGAAAAGGGCGGCGGCCCCGCGGCCGCCGCCTTCGCAAGGCCAGGGGGCGGCGCGCCGGGGACGCGCCGCCCGCCCGCTCAGTCGGCCGCGCGGCTGCGCGACCAGATCAGGCTGTAGCCCTCCTCGGCGTCCACCAGGGTGGCGTAGATCGGGACCGCGAAGCTGGGGTCGTCCAGCTTGACCGAGAGATAGTCCCGGTTCTCGCGCGAGGTCTTCTTCCAGGCCGCCCCGAACTCGACGGCGCCGGCGAAGATCCGGAAGTCCGGAGCCCGCTCGTCGCTCTTGTCGTTGGGGCGCAGCTGCGCCTGCCGGACGTTCAGGCTGAGGGTCTTGATGGCGCCGGCGTAAGAGCCGTCCGCCTGCCGGGTGAAGGTTCCGATGGTCGCCATGGTCAGTCTCCTGCTTGCTCGGGCCGCGCCATTGCGGCCTCGATGGCGATCCCCAGACCGGGGCCCCAGGGCCGCCGCCGCAGGCGAAGCCCCGCAGCGGAGCGTAGGACGCGGACGCCGCGTTGCGGCGGCGGCGGGCCCCGGACCAGATCGGCCCAAGAGAGGCCCACGGCCTGGCCCACCGCAGGAGCCGCCCCGTCCAGGCGATCCGGCCAACTCCGGCAGGCGCGGCCGCCACCCCGGCGCCAGACCCGGGCTGATCCCGGCCCGCCGCCGCCCACCAGCAGCCGCGACGACCCGGACCGGCCGCAGCCCTGCCGGCGTGGGAGCGGCCCGGCCCCTTCGCGTCGGGGCCGGGCGCGCGTATGCATTGGATCGGGAAGCCCGGCGTGGGTCGGGGCCGCGCATCAGCTGGTGGACCTTGCCGATGAACGCCAGCCGGTCTTGACCCTGGAGGTCGCCATGCGCGGGAAGACCGGGCGCAGTCCGCCCAGGCGTTGAGACGCAGAGCGGCCGGCCACACCCTGGCGGCGCGGGCGGCAATTCCGCGGACGGCGGCCGCCGCCCGTGAGCTTGACCCGGAGCGCCAGACCACGGATGGAGACGCGAGCCGCCCGGGCGCGGCCGGAAGATCCCACAGGGCCGATGCCAGAGACGACGACCAGCTTCGAGACGCTGCGCACCCGGCTTTCGGAACGCACGGCCGTGGCCGGCGTGATCGGCCTGGGCTACGTGGGCCTTCCACTGGCCACCGCGGCAGCCCGCCAGGGATTCCGGACCATCGGGTTCGATATCGACCCGACAAAGGAGGCGCAGATCCGCGCCGGGCGATCCTACATCGACGCGGTTTCCAGCGAGGAGCTCGGCCGGCTCGTGGCGGCCGGCCGCTTCACGGCCACGACCGTATACGATCGGCTGGCGGAATGCGACGTGATCGTGATCTGCGTGCCCACGCCGCTCAGCCGCCACCGGGACCCGGACCTGTCCTTCATCGAGGCGACGGGACGGGAGATCGCCGCCCGCCTGCGCCCGGGACAGCTGATCGTGCTGGAATCCACCACCTACCCGGGCACGACGCGGGAGGTGCTGAAGCCAATCCTCGCGGCGAGCGGCCTCACGCCCGGCCGTGATTTCTTCCTCGGCTTCTCTCCGGAACGCGAGGACCCCGGCAACACGGCGTTCGACACCACCTCGATCCCCAAGGTCGTGGCCGGCGACGGCCCGCAGGCGTCAGAGCTGGTGCAGGCGTTCTACGGCGCGGTCGTCCGCACGTTGGTGCCGGTCTCCTCGCTTGACGTCGCCGAGGCGGTGAAGATCACCGAGAACGTCTTCCGGGCCGTCAACATCGCCCTGGTGAACGAGCTGAAGCTGATCTACGGCGCAATGGGCATCGACGTCTGGGAGGTCATCGAGGCCGCCAAGACCAAGCCCTTCGGCTACATGCCCTTCTATCCCGGCCCGGGCCTCGGCGGGCACTGCATCCCGATCGATCCGTTCTACCTGACCTGGCGGTCCCGGGAGTTCGAGGTGCCGACCCGGTTCATCGAGTTGGCCGGCGAGATCAACACCTCCATGCCGAACCATGTGGTGGACGTGCTGGCGCGGGCGCTGGACGAGCGTCTCAAGCGCGCGCTCAGCGCCTCCCGGGTCCTGGTGATCGGCCTGGCCTACAAGAAGAACGTCGCGGACGTCCGGGAAAGCCCCACCTTCAAGCTCATGTCGCTCCTGGAGGCGCGGGGCGCCGAGGTCGCATTCCACGACCCGCACGTGCCGGAGGCGCCCAGCACGCGGGAGCACGCCGAGTACGCCGGCCGCCGCTCGACCGCCCTGACCGCCGAGACGGTCAGCGGCTTCGACGCCATCCTGATCTCGACAGACCATGACGCCGTGGACTACGGCCTGCTGGCCGACGCCAGCCTCGTCGTGGACACGCGCAACGCCATGGCCGCCCGGGGCCTCCCGGGCCACAATGTGGTCAAGGCCTGACCCGGCGCGCTCGGCGGATCAGCCCTGCCGACGTCCGGGCGTCACATCCCGCATTCCGGGCCTCGCGGCGGGCCCGCCGCCGCCGAGGCCCCCGGCCTCCAGGGCCTCCGGCGCCCCGTGGCGTCGCTCCACATCCTTCTGGAGCGTGAGCGCCGCCATCCGGTGGCCGCGGAAGAAGGTGTCGATCGCCCAGCCGATGACCGGCACGCCGGAGAAGGCGCTGTCGGCCGCCAGCCAGGCGGCCATCCGGGCGAGCGTAGCCCGGGAGGCGCCCGCCTGGGTCGCCTCGTAAAGCAGCAACCCACCGGCCCCGAGGGAATAGACGGTGCCGACGCCGGGGACCCAGGCGAGCACCCCGTCGAGGCCGAGGCCCCACGGGCCCACCTTGATCATGTCGTCGGAGAGCCGCCGGATCCTCTCGGCGGCCCGCCAGGCGCGGTGTGCGCGGTCGCGGCTATCGTCCATGTTCCACGAACGTGCCGCAGCTCAGGTGGTTCGCCAATGAAGTCGACCGTCCGGATGTCCCCGGACCTGTCGGCGCGCCAATGTCCGCCAAGTACAGCTGACTGCCCCGGGCGGCGCCCAGGCGTCCGTCCTGAGGACATCGTGGGCCCAACGGGATTGTCGGGTGACCCGCGCCGCTCGAGCGCGTCGTGCCGGGGTGACCTCCCGCCGGCGCTTCACCGGGAAAGGGCCGCCGCGTGAGCGGCGGCCCCTGATCAGTAAGACGAGCGGCTATTCGGCTCCGCTGGCCAGCCGGTCCAGCTCCATGGCCTGGGCGTCGGAGATGCGGCCCGAGGTGGTCGTGCCGCCGACCGTCGCGGCCACCGGGGTTGCGAAGCCGGTCGCGGCGAGCGCGCCGCCGCTCTGCTGCGGGAACATCAGCGGGTTCTCCACCATGATCCGGGTCAGGCGGCGAGCCGACTCCTCGGCGATGTTGTAGCGGCGGACCGGGACGTCCGGATTGTTCATCGGCCGATTGGACCTCATGGTCACGTACTGTCCGTCGTCCACCAGCGTGCGGTAGATGGTCACCGCCTCCGGCAGACGGCCCGTCGCCTCATAGGCCGCGGCCAGGTTGAACCGCTTGCCGACGCTCGCGCGGGAGTCGGCTGCGCGCTCGAAGAGATTCGCCGCCGTGTACCTGTCCCCGAACGCCATGGACGTCCGCCCGACCACCTCGGCCGCGTTGGTGCCCTGCAGCTCGGCGGCGTTGGCGAGGGTCGCCGCCGCCTCCTGGCGCGCCATGCCGCGATCCATGGTGGCGCAGGCCGTGGCCAGCAGGCCCGCCGCCGCTACGCCGATGACACTTGCAACTCGCTTCATGTGACAGCTCCAAGCTTCGCGTAACGCAGGGCCGGGAGTTCCCGTGGTGGGGCTTCAGGCTGCGCCGTTACGTCCGTTTTTGCGGGCGCCCAACCAGCCAAGCTTCGGGAATGTTCCGCGCCGCGGCCGACAATTTTCGGAAGCGTGGCAGAAGGCTCGCGCCGCCGGGGCTGGCGCTAGGGAGAGCCGTGCGGATGAGGGAGAACGTCCCTACGCGCGCGGGCCGTGTCAGGCCTCGTGCAACTGCGCCTGCACCTCAGGAGCCCCCCAGAGCGCGTCGGCCGGCGGAAGCAGTTCCGCGCCCCGTTGCACCGCCCCGCCCGGATAGTCCGCGGCGATCCAGACCGGGCCGTCGAGGTCCACAAACTCGGCGTGACGCGCCACGTGGAACGCCGGGGCGATGGAGAGGGACGTCGACACCATGCAGCCGACCATCACCCCGAAGCCCTGGGCGTGCGCCGCGGCGAGGAGTTCCAGCGCGCCGGTGAGGCCCCCCGCCTTGTCCAGCTTGATGTTGACGACGTCATATCGGCCGCGCAGCCCGGGGAGATCCCGCGCCACGTGCACGGACTCGTCCGCGCAGATCGGCGCGCAGCTCTCGAATCCCGACAGCGCGCCGTCGTCCCCCGCGGGCAGCGGCTGCTCGACGAGGTCGACGCCGACTTCCCTCATCACCGGCTGCATCGCCGCGAGGGTCTCGATTGTCCAGCTCTCGTTGGGGTCGACGATGAGGCGGGCCCGGGGCGCGGCGGCGCGAACCGCCCGCAGGCAGTCGGCCGGCGAGACGGCGTCCACCTTGACCTTGATCAGCTCGACGCCAGCCATGGCCGCTGCGGCCGCTCCCATGGCCTCGGGCGCATCTAGGCTGACGGTGAGCGCGCTGACGATGGGCGTGAGCGGCGGCTGGCCGAGCAGCTCGGCCACGCTGCGTCCGCTCAGCCGGGCCTCAAGGTCCCAGAGCGCACAGTCCACGGCATTGCGCGCCGCGCCGGGCGGGAGGACGGAGGCGAGATCCGAGCGCGGCAGGCCCTGCTCGATGCGCCGGGTCGCCTCGCCGATCTGGGACAACACGGTCGCGAGCGTCTCACCGTAGCGGGCGTAGGGCACGCCCTCCCCGCGGCCTCGGCGCCCGCCTTGGCTGATCTCCACCGCGATGACGTCGGCGGCGGTCTTGACCCCCCGCGAGATCCGGAACGATCCGGTCAGAGGCCAACGCTCTGATCTTGCGGTGACTTTGCGAAGCATTGGAGCACCCTGTCGACGATCTGGTCCACGCCCATGGACACCGGGTCCTGGCACGGGAGGTTGAAACGGGCCGCAGTCTCGTCGCAGAGCCGCCGGGCGTCGGCGGGCGTCAGCTTCGAGGTGTTGAGGGCGATCCCCACCGCCGACACGCCGGGATTGGTCAGGGATGCGGCGACCAGGTTGGCCTCGAGGCACTCCTGGAGCCCCGGCAGCGCCCGGCCGGAGATGCCGCGCATGTGGGGCCGTTCCGGTTCATGGCAGAGCACGATGGCGTCCGGCTGGGCCCCGTGAAGCAGGCCCAGCGACACGCCGGCGTAGGAGGGATGGAAGAGCGATCCCTGCCCTTCGATGAGGTCCCAGCCGCCGTCGTGACGGGCGGGAGAGATCATCTCGATCCCGCCCGAGATGAAGTCCGCGACCACCGCGTCGATCGGCACGCCGGACTGGGCGATGAAGATGCCCGTCTGGCCGGTGGCGCGGAAGTCCGCCGCGAGCCCCCTGGCGCGCATTTCCCGCTCGATGGCGAGGGTGGTGTACATCTTGCCGACCGAGCAGTCGGTTCCGACGGTGAGCAGGCGGCGACCCGCGCGCGGGCGGCCGTTGCCGACCTGCAGCTTCTTCGGCGGCTCGCGGACATCGAACAGGGCCAGTCCATTGCGCTCGGCCGCCGCCACGATCTCGGGATGCTCCGCCAGTCGCTCGTGCAGGCCGGACGCGACGTTGAGACCCGCCTCCAGCGCCGCCACCGCGTCGGCGACGATCCGCGGGCCCAGGAAGCCGCCGGCGTTGGCGACGCCGATGATGAGCGTCCTGGCCCCGCGCGCCGCAGCCTCTGCGAAGCCGAGGTGCGGCAGGCCCAGGGTGACGTTGCACAGCGGCCCGCGGTGTTCGCCCAGGGCCCACTCCGGACGCCAGTGAGCGACCCCACGTGAGGTCTTCACCGAGAGCTCGTCCTGGGAGTCGCCCAGATAGAGCAGATAGGGCGGCGGTATCATCTTCACTCACTTCACGTGCGATTGCAGCGGCGCCTGCATCATCGCGGAACCGCCCCATGGGTGAAGCTCGAAAGAGAGAGGTGACTTATAGCCCGAGGTTATGCGCCCTGCAGATCCTGGATCCCGGCCTTCAGCGCGCTGACGAATGCCCGGGCGGTCTTGGAGAGCGGCTGGTCCTCCAGGTAGATGCCGTAGACGCCGAAGGTCACCGCGTCCTCCAGTGGGCGGAAATCCAGGTCCGGGCCGCGGTGGGCCCGTCCGGTGAACTCGTCGACGATGGCCACGCCGGCGCCGTGCCGCACGAGCGCCGCAGCGATGTAGTAGGTCTGGGCGACGAGACCCTCGGCCCGGCCGGGGCTGCGCTGGATCACCTCCGTGGCGAACAGCGCTCCCACGGGCCCGCTGCCGGCCAGGCTGATCATCTCCTGGTTGGGGAACGCCTCGATGCTCAGCCGGGGCGGCGCCTCGGGCAAGTGTTCGCGGCGGTAGAGCAGGACCAGCTCGCCGGTGCCGATGCGGGTATGCGCCAGCCTGGGATGACGCGGCGCCTCGTAGGCGACGGCGAGGTCAGACTTGCGCTCGTACAGCGCCCGCAGCATGTCCTCGTTGTGCAGGGTCTGCAGGGTGAAGCTGACGCCCGGATGCCGCTGGTGGAACCTGGCCACCACCTCCGGCACCACGCCGAGTCCCAGGGAGGGAAGCATGGCCACCCGCAGGTGGGCGTCGCCCCCGTTGAGGAGGTTGCGGGTGGTCTCGCGAAGGGACTCGATGCGACCGTAGATCTCGTCCACGTCGGGGAAGAGCGCGTGGGCCTCGTCCGTGGGGACGAGGCGTCCCTTCACCAGCCGGAAGAGCGGAAAGCCCAGGCGTCCCTCGGCGTGCTTGAGCACCTTGCTCACCGAGGGCTGGGAGACGTTCAGGCCGCGGGCGGCGGCGCTGATGGAGCCCGCGCGATACACCGCGTGGAAGATCTCGATGTGCCGGAGGTTCAGGGAGTTGGCGTTCGCGCCGCGCGGTGGTTGCATTGGTCCCTCAGTTCATGGACTTGCTGGGGCCGGCCGCGCTGGCGGGGCCGTGACCGTTCGGGATGCAGAGTTGAACGCCCAAGGCCGTCCTGTCCTGCTGTTCGCCTATTTCCGGCCCGACGCCGAGGCCTGGCTGGAGGCGCTGCAGCCGGCCGCCGAGCTGGTGGAGATCCGGCGTTGGCCGGAGGCCGGCGACCCCGGCGAGGTCGACTACATCGTGGCCTGGCAGCATCCGCCGGGGTTCCTCGGCCGCTTCCCGGCTGTGAAGGCGATCTTCTGGATCGGAGCCGGTGTCGACCGGCTGCTGCTCGACCCGGAGCTGCCGGAGGCGCCGGTCGTGCGGATGCTCGACGAGAGCCTCAGCGTCGGCATGGCCGAATACGTGGCCGAGCGCGTGCTGCACTACCACCGGCTGATGCCGATCTACGGGGACCAGCAGCAGCGGCGGGAGTGGCGACCGCTCCAACCGCCGCTCGCCCGCGACCGCAAGGTCGCCGTGCTGGGGCTGGGGGAGATCGGCGGCGCCTGCGCGGCCGCCCTCGCAAGCCTCGGATTCGACGTGCGGGGCTGGAGCCGTTCGCTCCGCAGCCTGCCCGGTGTGCAGACCGCGAACGGTCCTCTCGCCGAGACCCTTGCCGGATGCGAGATCGTGGTGTGCGTCCTGCCGCTTACGCCACAGACACGGGGCATCCTCAACGCGGAGACGTTCGCCGCGCTCACGGGGGCGTACCTGATCAACGTCGGGAGAGGCGGCCATCTGGTGGAGGCGGACCTGATTCCGGCCCTCGACGCTGGCCGCCTGGCGGGCGCCACCCTCGACGTGTTCGAGACCGAGCCGCTGCCGGCGGAGCATCCGTTCTGGGGCGATCCGCGCATCGTGGTCACGCCCCACGCGGCGGCGGTGACCCATCCGTCGAGCGCCGGCGCCGGCATCGTCGCCAACCTGCGCCGCGCCGTCGCGGGCGAGCCCCTGGTCGGGGTGGTGGACCGCACGCGCGGCTACTGATCCGCGGTCCATACCCAGACCAGGTTCTCGCGGCGAGTCCAGCCCGCCCGGCCGTCGCCCAGGCGCAGGCGCCGCCAGCCGAGGAACTCCCGATCGACGCGCCCTGCGGCGCCGGCGGCCAGCTGCACCGGAGCGGTCTCGGCGGGGGTGTCCACCGGCAGCGGCCGCAGCGGCCCCGCCTTCCAGACCAGCACCGCCTCGGGGCTCGCCAGCACGCCGTAGAACATCAGCGCCGAGGCGGCGGTCCCCCCGCCCAGGGCGGAGAAGGCGGCGAGCGCGAAACCTGCGGCGCGCAGCCGTAGAAGGCCCTGGCCGAAGCGGGCGGCGAGGACCAGCGCCAGGCCGCCCGCAAACGCCCAGGCGAACCCCAGCGCCAGCCAGCGCCACGCCGCCGGCGACGCCACCGCCGCGGCCCGCGCCAGGCCGGCGCGCGGCCGCGGGACGCTGGCCCGCCGATCCAGGCTGTAGCCGGCCTTGCCGGCGGCGCGAAGCCAGAGCACGCGGGTCTCGGGCGCCCCGGGCTGCTGCAACCAGGCGACCGCCGCCTGCCCGGCCGCCTCGTCCCAGCGCCCGCGGGCGGCCAGGGTGACGGCGAGGTTGTGGCGGGTCCGCCAGTCGGCCGGCTGGTCGGCGAGCGCCTTGCGCAGGGCCGGCTCGGTCAGGGCCGGCTCGGTCAGGGCCGGCTCGGTCAGGGCCGGCGCGGCCCCGCCGGCGCCCGCAGCGCCCAGCACCGCCACCGCCAGGACGGCGCAGGCCGCGGGCAGGAGGTTGGCCGGGCGGAAGGTCGTCGCGGGCGAGAAGGCCGGCGGCGCGCCCAGTTCGGCCAGGGCTTGGCTGGCGCGTGCAGCCCAGTCGTCAGGAAGCCGGCCTGCAGGGCCATAGAGGAAGAGGTCGGCCTCGGCCCACAGCTGGCGCCAGGCGTGCTGGGACCCGAAGCTGTTCGGGGTCGGCGCGGCCCGCCCGAGCTTCCAGCGCGCGCCGGCGTCGGCCTGCCAGGCCCGCACAAGCCGCCGGCGCTCGGCCGGCGCGGGGTCCTGCGCCAGCCGCGCCAGCGTACGTGCAAGCCGGGCGTGCGCGCCTCGTGCCGGCCGCTCCGGGTCGAGGCACCAGGCCCGGCGCAGGGCCAACGACAGCCACAGGCCGGCCAGCGCCAAAGGGGCCAGCGCGAGGCCCGCGGCGAAGGCGACGTCGGACGGCGGCGCCAGGGCGGCTCCCCGGCCGTGCAGCATCGGCGGCAGGATGTCGGCGTCGGCCCGCGCGGGCGGGCCCGGCGGTGGCGCGAGGTCGCCGTTGGGGCCCGGCCGGATGGTCAGGGTGACCGGGGGCGCCCGCACGGTCACGTACCGGCCCGGCTGCGGATCGAAGGTCACCATCTCGAAAGCGCCCAGGACATAGGTCCCGGCCCTCTGCGGCACGAGGGTGACGCTCTCCCGCACCGAGCGCTCGAACAGGGTCGCGGACTTGTCCTCGGCCAGCTTGGGCGCGCCCAGCACCTCGAAATCGCGCGAGACCTGCCGCGGCGCAAGCCCCGTGATCGCCGGCCAGTTGCCGACCCCCGTGAGGGTCACCGTCCAGGTGACCGGGTCGCCGACCCGGACCTCGGCCTTGTCCACCGCCGAGGTCGCGACGAACCGCCCGACCGCGCCGGTGAAGCCCGGCGGCGCCGGGGGCAGCGGTCGAACCTCGAGGCGGCCGGGCGCGCTGCGTACGCTGACCGGCCCCGTCACCGCCCGCCGGTACTCCTCCATGTCGACCATGCCGGTCTGGACGATCATCCGCTGCTGCGCCGGCCGCAGGTCGATCCGGCCCGGCTGCAGGGCCACGGCCCGGGTCCTGAGGGCGATGGTGGCCCACCCGTCGGTCGGCGGGCCGCGCAGCGCCGGCGGGCCCCAAGGCTCCGCCACCAGGGGGCCAGGGGTCCAGCTGAGCTCGCCGTCGAGGTTCTGGAAGGTGGCCCAGTCCACCCGCCAGGCAAGGGTGAGGTCGAACACCTCGCCGGCCCAGACGGGCCGGCCCGGCGCCTCGAACGCCCCGGTGGGCGCCGGCCCCTGGGCCGCCGCCGGGCCGCCCGACATGGCCAGGAGCAGCCCCACGAGCGCAGCGAAGCGGCTCACCACGTCTGCTCCCGGGGCCGCGCCGCGCGCCGGCGGGCGTTCATCAGGGCGAACAGTTCGGCCGGCGAGTCGGCGGCGCGAAGCCGCTGCAGCTGGTCGAGCGTCTGGACGAGCGCGGGCTCGCGCCATTCGGCGGCGTCGTAGGCGTCGCGTTCGCTTCCGCCCACGTTTTGCAGGCCCTGCTCCCCGGCCGTCGGGGCCTTATCATCCTGGCCAGCCTCCTCGTCTCGGCTGTCGCGTGCGTCCTCGCCCGGCGGCGGCGCTGCGCCCTCGGCCCCTACGGGTTCATTGGCGGGATCGTGCGGGCCCGGATCGGGAGGGACCAGCGGCGGTGGCTCGAGCAGGCGTTCGAGCTTGGCCTGCAGCCGCCCCCAGTCGGCGAGGTCGGCGTCCAGCCGCCGCCCGGCCGCCACCGCGGCGAGGCCGTCGCGCAGCACGCCCTCCTCCAGCCCGTGGCCGTGGCCGCGGTGGATCTCGCCGTAGCGCGACGCCGCCTCGGCCACGCGCAGGTAGTCGCCGGCGCCCAGTGCGGGTTTGCCCACCAGCTCCGCCACCACCTCCTTCAGCTGTTCCAGCGGATCCTTCTCGCCCTGCAGGTCGGTTTCGGTGAGCAACGGCGCGGCGGCCTGAGTTCCCAGGGGCGTCACCGCCGCGAGCAGGGCGGCGGCCAGCGCCGCCTTCGCCGCCGCTCGCCGGCGGCGAAGGCGCGGCCGGGCCGTGAACTCCGTCACCGCGCTCCAGGCGAGCAGGACCAGGGCCGCGGCCGCGAACCACGCGAAACGGTCGGCCCGCGCCGGCCGCGCTTCGGGGGCGCGCGCCGCGCCTTCCGGGGGTAGCGCGCTGGCGGCGCGGACGGCGTCGGCCAGCCCGGCCGCGCCCGCCATGTCCAGGTACCGGCCGCCGGTGGACGCGGCCAGCGCCCGCAGCGCCCCCGGGTCCAGGCGCGACACCACCGGCGCACCGGCCGGCGTCCGCACCGGCCGGTCGACGGCCAGCATCACCGGCCCCCCGCCCTCGGTCCCGACGCCCACGGCGACCACCTGCACGCCGTTCCGCCGCAGGGCGGAGGCCTGCGCGTCCCACGAGCCCGGCTCGGCCTCGCCGTCGCTCAGCACCACCAGGGCGCGGCCCTGCGGCGCAGCGCTGAACCCCGCCAGCGCCACGTCCAAGAGGTCGGGGAAGCTGGTGCCGGGCTCAGGCATGTGCTCGGGCGCCATGCGCGGCAGGTAGGCGCGCAGGACCGCCCGGTCCTCGCTGGGCGGGGCCAGGAGGTGGGCGCTGCCGGCGAAAGCGATCAGCCCCACCCGCCGGTCCGGCAGATCCTCGGCCAGCCGCGCCGCAAGCGCCCGCGCCCGCTCCAGCCGCGTCGGCGCCACATCCTGCGCCAGCATGCTGCGGGACAGGTCCAGCGCGATCAGCACCTCGCCCGGGGCCTCGGCGTCCGGGGCGCGCGGCGCCTGCCCCCACTGCGGGCGGGCCAGCGCCAGGACGATCAGCAGGAAGGCGGCCCAAAGGCGCCAGGACGCCGCCGCGGCGCCCGCCGCCGCGGGGTCGAAGCTCACCCGGCCGCCCGCCGCGACGCCGCGACGGATGTGAACGAAGCCGGCGGCCGCCGAGCCCCGCCGGCGCCGCGCCAGCAGCCACTCCGCGGCGATCAGCGACGGCGCCAGCAGCGCCAGCCACAGCATCTGCGGCCACAGCAGGCTCATGGAGGCGCCAGCCTGGGGACGCGGCCGGCCAGCGCCCCCCACACCGGGGCCGCCAGGACCAGCAGCAGCAGCGCCGGACCGAGCGCCCAGGGAAACAGCTCCGTGGTCACCCGCCGCGTGCGCACCCGGAACTCTGTCTTGCGCGCGCCATCGATGGACCGGAAGGCCGCCTCCAGCGCCTTCACGTCCCCGGCCGGCAGGAAGCGCCCGCCCGTTTCGGCCGCCATGGTCTTCAGCGCCTCGACGTCGAGGCTCGAGGGGAACTGCCGGGTGCCGGTCCGCCGCCCGGCGTCGTCGAACACCGGGAACGGAACCATGCCGTCGCGTCCCGCCCCCACCGTGTAGACGGGGACCTTGCGGTAGCGGGCGATGGCCGTGGTCTGTGGCGGCGTCAGCGTCCCGCTGGTGTTCGCCCCATCGGTCAGCAGCACCACGAACTGCCCCGCGGACGCCTCTCCCTCTTCGGGCCTGGCCGCCTCCAGGCCGGTCAACGCGATCCCCAGCCCGTCGCCGATGGCGGTGCCGTCCTCCAGCATTCCGATGCGGATGGCCGCCACCTGCCGGTCGAGCCAGTCGTGGTCGGTGGTCAGCGGCGCGAGCGTATAGGCGCGGGCGGCGAAGACGACCACGCCGATCCGGTCGTTCGGGCGCTGGGTGATGAAGCGGCGGATCACCGGCCGGATCGCCTCCAGGCGGTTGATCGGCCCGTTCGGGCCCCGGTAGTCCTCGGCGAGCATCGAGGTGGACAGGTCGACCGCCAGCATCAGATCGTGGCCCCGCGAGACCACCGCCTCCCGCTGGTCCGTCCGCTGCGGCCGGGCGGCCGCCACGGTGAGCAGGGCCATGGCCGCATAGAGCGCGACCACCCGCAAGGGCAGGCTCGCCCCGCCCCTGCCGCGAGCCGTCCAGGCGGCCGCGTAGGGCACCAGCCACACTGGCGTACGGCCGCGCCTGCGCCGCCAGGCCATGGCGGCCGGGATCAGCAGGAGGGCCGCGAAGAGCCAGGGCTGGGCGAAGCCGAAGCTGCTCATCGGGTCGCCGGCCCGCGCGCATGGGCGCCGCCGTCCCGCGTGCGCAGGAAGCGGACCAGGGCGGTCAGGGGATCGGCCTCGGCGTCCACCACCAGCCGATCGCGCGCATCCGGCCACCATTCGGCCCACAGCCGCTCGCGCTCCGCCCGCCAGGCGGCGTGCGCCGCGCGTCCCTCCCGCGAGCCGTCGAACCAGACCACCTCGTGGGCGTGGGGGTCGTAGGCGGTGAAGTCCTGGACCGTCGGGCCAGTGCGCTCCCAGGCGTCCTCCACCCGCATGCCGATCACCGGATGCCGGCGGCGGAAGGCGGCCCATTCCGGCGGCGGCGGGAAGGCTGGGACCTCCCCCAGCCAGACCACCAGACCGCCCCGCGGCGGCGGCTGGTCGAATAACGGCGAGCCCGTGAAGGCGCCCGCCGCAGGGTCAGGCGCCTCGGCGGAGAACAGGCTGGCCACCGCATGCAGGATCCGTGCGCGGCGGCGACTCGGCTCGAACAGTCGCGCCCCGTCCGGCCGAAGATGCAGCAGCCCGGCCCGCTCGCGGTTCACCACCGCCAGCATCAGCACGAGCGATGCGAGTTCCAGCAGGGTGTCGCGCTTGGCCGCCCGGCCGGAGCCGAACTGCAGCGCCGGGTCGTCGCTGAGCACAACGAAGACGGTGAGTTCGCGCTCCTCGACGAACACCTTGCGGTAAAGCTCGCCCAGCCGCGCGGTGACGTTCCAGTCCACGTCGCGGACGTCGTCCCCGAACTCGTACTTGACGACCTGGTCGAACTCCATCCCGCGGCCACGGAAGATGGAGCGGTACTCCCCGGCCAGCGGGGTCTCCACCGGCCTTCGGCGCAGCCGCCACTCCAGCCGACGCAGCGCAGCGAGGGCGCGCTGGTCGAGGATCCGCGACGGGGCGTTCATCCGCGGCGTCCCCAGCTCAGCCGGGGACGGGGACAGCCGCGAGCGTCTGGTCGACGATGGAGTCGGGCGCCATGCCGGCGGCCTCCGCCTCGTAGGTCAGGCCGATGCGGTGGCGCAGCACGTCGCCCGCGATCTCCTGCACCAGGTCCGGCGTCACCTGGGCCGCGCCGCGGAGGAAGGCCAGCGCGCGGCTGGCCTGGTAGAGGGCCAGGGTCGCGCGCGGCGACGCCCCGAAGGCCAGCAGCCGCATGTCGCCGGCCCGCGAGGCGGCGAGCTCCCGCGTGCGCCGCACGAGCGCCAGGATGTAGGCCGCGATCTCCGGCGCCATGTGGACCTCGTCCACCGCCGCGCGCAGGCTCAGCAGCTCCGCGGCGTTGGAGACCCGCTCCAGGCGCGGCGCATGGCTGGCCGAGCCCCAGCGGTCCAGCATCTGCAGCTCCTCCTCGGCGCTCGGGTAGTCGAGGAGCAACTTGAATAGAAACCGGTCGGTCTGCGCCTCCGGGAGCGGATAGGTGCCCTCATGCTCCACAGGGTTCTGCGTGGCCAGCACCAGGAAGGGGTCGGGCAGCTCGTGGCGGACTCCGCCAATGGTCACCTGCCGCTCCTGCATCGCCTCGAGCAGGGCGCTCTGCACCTTGGCGGGCGAGCGGTTGATCTCATCGGCCAGCACGACGTTGGCGAATACCGGTCCCTTGTGAGGCGTGAAGCTCCCGTCGTGCGGGGAGTAGACCATTGTGCCCACGACGTCGCTCGGCAGCAGGTCGGGCGTGAACTGGATGCGCTCGAACTCAAGCCCCATCACCGCGCCCAGCGACTTCACCAGCAAGGTCTTGGCCAGGCCGGGCATTCCCTCCAGCAGGACGTGACCGCCCACCAGCAGCGCGATCTGCAGCCGCTCGATGATCGGCTTCTGGCCCAGCACCGCCGCGCCGACCGCATCGGAGACGCGGGCGGCCCAGGCGGGCCCCGGGGCGACGGGCGGGGACTGGTGGTTCATCGGACGCATCCACTCACGGCAGGGTCGGGCGGTCCAGAGCCGGACCGCCCCGCAACAGATCCTGTCAGTCGCCGCGGGTGCGCAGCAGCACCTTGCCGTAGCGCTGCGGGGTGACCTTCCCGTTCGCCACCGCCGCCTTGCCGTTCACGAAGACGAACTCCATGCCTTCGGAATAGGCGTGGGGCTTCTCGTAGGTGGCCACGTCGCGGACGGTCTCGGGGTTGAACACCAGCACGTCGGCGTAGGCGCCGGGACGGATCACGCCGCGGTCCTTGATGGCGAACACCTCCGCCGTGAGGGCGGTGGCGGAATGGATCGCCTGCTCCCAGCTGATGACCTTCTTCTCGACCACATACCGCCGCAGCTTGCGCGGGAAGGCGCCGTAGGCGCGGGGGTGCTCCGCTCCCTCGCCGAACTTCACGAGCGCGCCATCGCTGGAGGTCATGGTCCAGGGCTGCTTCATCAGGTTCTCGACGTCCTTCTCGTTCATGTTGAACGAGACGATGCCGGCGCCGCCTTTGATCAGCATGTCGATGGCGGTGTCGACGGGATCCTGCAGGCGGGCCCGGGCGATCTCGTCGAGCCGCTTGCCTTCGAGCGACGGATCGGGATCGTAGCCGCGGATCATCATCGAGTTGGGCCCGCCGCGGCGAGCCATGTTTGACACCATCTCCTTGCGGATCAACGCCCTCTGTTCGGGGTTCTGCAGCCGCTTGGCGATGGCGTCCTTGCCGCCCTCCTGGGCCCAGCCCGGCAGCAGCGACGGCTGCAGGCCCGAACCCGACGCGGCATAGGCGTACTGGTCGGCCCAGATCGACAGCCCCTGGGCGCGCGCCTCATTGATCAGCTTGATCGCCTCGACGGATTTTCCCCAGACCGACGGACCCAGCATCTTCATGTGGGTCACCACGCCTGGGATCTTCGCCTCCCGAGAGACGGTGATCAGCTCCTCGATCGCGCCAAGCACGCCCACGTCGTAGCTCGACTCGTCGCGGATGTGGCTGATGTGGAAGGCGTGGGGATAGGGGGCGGCCACCTTGGCGAGGGTCACCAGCTCGGCGGTGTCGGAGTACTTGCCCGGCACATAGAACGGGCCGCTGGAGAGGCCGAAAGCCCCGAAGTCCATGGCGTCCTTTACGAGCGCCTGCATGCGGGCCAGTTCGGCCGGCGTGGCCTTGCGGTTGGCCAGATCCATCACGTCCTTGCGGACGCCGTTGTGCCCGATCATCGGCGCCACGTTCACGCCGGGCCCGTGCTTCTCGATGGCCGCCACCTGCGGGCGCAGGTCGCCCGGCCCGCCGCCGTCGGGGTTGAGCATCACGGTCGTGATGCCCTGGTAGAGGATGGGCTGGGCCGCGGCGAGTTCGGCGGTCTCGATCCCGGGAGCGGCATGGGAGTGCGGGTCGATGAAGCCGGGGGTCACATAGCGGCCCTTGGCGTCCACCACCTGGTCCGCGGTCGCCGACGCTGGGATGTCGCCCACCTTGACGATCCGGTCGCCCTTGATCGCCACGTCGGCGAGCACGCCCGGCTTGAGCGAGCCGTCGAAGACCCGGCCGCCACGGATCAGCACGTCATAGTCGGCCGCCTGCGCCCAAGCGGACGCGGAGGCGGCCAGGCCGAACGCCAGGCCGGCCAGGAGCAGCGACCGTCGGCCCGTGCGGGGCTTCGTCTTGATTCCGCGCAACTGGTTCAAAGCACTACTCCCAAGGTTTTCACAGGCCCGCGAGGGCCTCAGTACTTGAAGCGGACGCCGACGCGGTAGACGCGCCCGAGTATGTCGTAGACCCCCTGGTTGGTGGAGGGGTTGCCGTAGGCCGTGCCGGCGGGGCCGTAGGCCACGATTTCCGGGTCGCGGTTCAGGATGTTGTTGACGTTGAAGAACAGCTGGGTGCGCTCCATCCCCGCGAAGTCGAGGTCGTAGCTCACCGCGGCGTCGAGGTAGTAGGCGCCGTCGATGTGGTTGTCGTTGATCGTCCGGTTGGCGATGGTCGAGGCCGGGCAGGACGAGGTGCACTCCACGAACGAGTTGTCGTAGGTCCCTTCCGACACCCCACGGGCGGTGAGCTGCACCGTCCAGGGATCCGAGAGCCAGGTGGCCGTGGCGCGCCAGATGAGCTCGGGCGGTCCGTTGGCGGCGTTCTCCCCCGCCCGGTCCGTGGGCTGGTCGATCCCGTTGTTGTTGTAGTTCTTCATGTAATAGGTGGCGACGCCGCGGAGGGTCAGGTCGCCGCCGGCGAGCTCCATACGGTAGGAAGCCTCGAAGTCGATCCCTTCCGCCTCGCGCTCGGCGAAGTTGAAGGGGCTGACCGACACCCGGCTGATCAGGTTGCCGGAGCGGGTGACCGCCGCACAGTACGCCGACACCCCCTCGAAGCAGCGGTCGACGATGGTCTGGGCGCTCACGGCGCCGATCGCCCCGTCGATCCGGATGTCGAAGTAGTCGATCGCCGCGGCGAAGCCGGGCAGGAACGAGGGCTGCAGCACGACCCCCACGCCCCAGGTGTCCGCCTTCTCGGGCTGGAGCGCCAGGTTGCCCGTGGTCACCTCCAGGAACTGGGTGTTCTGGTTGTTGTTGAACGGATCGACGAGAACATTGGTCCGGCTGGTCCCGGCGGCGAACAGCTCGTTCAGGTTGGGGGCGCGGATGTCGCGGGACCGGGTGACGCGGAACCGGACGTCGGGGATCGGCGCATAGGTCGCGCCCAGCTTCCACGTTTCCACGCGGCCGGAGGTGGAATAGTCGGTGACGCGGACCGCGGCGTTGACGTCGAGGCCCTCCCACAGCGGCACGACCGTCTCCAGGTAGCCTTCGGTCACCTTGTAGGAACCGAAGGTGGGGAGGTAGTTGCCCACGAACCACCCCGAGCGGTACTGGGTGGGCACATCGCCGGAGACCGCTTCCTTCCGGTGCTCCACGCCCACGGCGACCGAGACCGGCCCCGCCCAGGTGGAGAACGGATTGCCGGCCAGGTTCGCCGCCGCCACGTCCTGGGTGAAGAACTGCCGGCGGTAGGGATTGCCGAGGATATAGGCGAGGGCCTCCGGCGAGTTGACGCCGATGCCCATGCGGTTGAACGGCACGCAGCCGTTCGTCGGGTTCGTCAGGGTCGAGCGGCAGACGATCTCGTTGGCGCCGGGCCGGAACACCGCGTCCTGCGCCAGGGCCAGGCGCGCGTTGTTGGTGATGTCCCGAGCCATCTCGAAGGTCTCGGTCTTGCCGCGCTGGTAGTAGGCGTCCCACTTCCATTCGTCGCCCATCAGGTCGAACCGGCCGTTGGCCCCCACCACGAAGCGGGTCACGGAGCGCTTGTTGTCGGTCTTGCGGATGGGAAGGTCGGCGTTTGTGGTGCCGAGGTTGAAGCTCGCGATGTTCAGGGACGCCAGCTGCTGGCGGATGGCCGCCGGCAGGAAGGCGTTGTCCGAGCGGATGGTGACGTTGCCCTGGTTGAACTGGACGCCGGTCCAGCCCAGGGACGCGTGCTCGTTGTAGGAAGCCTGGCCGAAGACGCCGAGGCTGTCGGTGATGTCGAAGCTGGCGCGCGCGAAGACGCCCTTGCGCCGCTCGTCGGCGTCCAGGGACTGCTTGTCGTTGACCTGCACCGCCTGCCAGTCGCCGCCGATCATCCACGGGTCGCGGGTGGTGCCGTAGGTCTGCTGATAGACCACGCCGCCCGGCCCGAAGGCCGTGCCGCGCAAAGGCGTGTTGACGATGATGCCGCCCGGCGTGGCGTTGCTGAGGCCCGCGTTCGGGGTAAGCAGCCATTCCGGCTGGCCGTTGCCGACCGCGTAGGCCGGGTTTGTGATGATGTACCAGCCCTTCCGGTTCCAGTCGCGTGGCACCCCGTAGATGCCCTCGCGGTCCACCAGTTCGGCATTGAACAGCACCTTGCCGCGGCCGCCGGCGAAAGGCAGGCCCGCGCTGATGTTCACCCGGTACTGGTCGTCGTCCCCGTAGGTCGTCTGGCCATACTCGACGGAGCCCTTCACGCCCTCCAGGTCGCGGTCCAGGATGAAGTTCACGACCCCGGAGACGGCGTCGGAGCCGTAGGCGGCCGAGGCGCCGCCCGTCACGATCTCGACGCTCTTGATGAGGCCCTGCGGGAAGGTGTTGACGTCGACGGCGCCGGTGATCGTCGAGCCCACCGACCGCTGCCCGTCGAGCAGCACCAGGGTGCGCTCGATCCCCAGGGCGCGCAGGTTCAGGGCGTTCACGCCCGACGTGCCGGCGCTGATCGAGGCGTTCGAGGTCTGCGGCGTGTTGCTGCCGGCGATGGAGGGGATGTCGTTGACGAAGTCCGCCACGTTGGAGGGCGCGGCCGCCGCCAGCTCCTGTTCGCTGACCACGGTCAGGGGGGTCGGGGCCTGGTAGCCGTCGCGCACCACCCGGGTGCCGGTGACCACCAGTTCCTGGACGTCGGTGGCGCCTCCGGCGGTCTGCGCCAGGGCCGGGCCGGGCTGGATGGCCAGGGCCAGGGCCACGGCGGAAGCGCTCGCCAGCCCCGCTGTGCGGGCAGGTGCGGCGCGCCCGGCGCACAGACGGGTCAACGGTGCATGGCTTGTCATAAGGCCCCCTCGCAGTTGACGGACAGAAAAGACCGCTCCGCACCAGGGCTTCTTGTTATTCGCCGGTCACGTCGGAGTGTTGCCCGCAGCTATTCGAAGGGTTCGATTGCGTCGGGTGTATTGTCAATCCGACGCCCCCTTCCCAATAGGGGGAATCCCATAACTGCCCGCTATGGGTTTGGACTTCCCCTGCGTCAGGCCAACTGCCGCCGTGGGTAGAGTGCCCGGGTGTCGCTCTCGCCCAACGGGCGCGCACGCTCACAGGCCATGCCCTTCGGTTTGGGGCAGTGGCCGGCAAAGCATAGGCGCCGGGCGCGCAACCGAGTTGCGGCGGAAGCGTGAGTGTGCCGACATTCCCGGACGAAGGCCGGACGAATCCCGCCGGCGGGGGAGCTGCGAACCTTGAGCGCCATGGCCTGTCGGTCCCGCCCCGGAGCGCGTCCTTGACGCTCAACGCCCTCGAGACCACCGCCCTGGGCTGCGTCCTGCTGCTGGTGGGCTACGGCCTGCGCGACCGCGTCCGCCTTCTCGACCAGCTGAACCTGCCGGCCCCGGTGATAGGCGGGATGCTGGCCGCGCTGGTGGCGCTCGCCGCCCGGCTTTCGGGACTGCCGCCGGTGAAGTTCGACGCCGCGCTGCAGAGCCCGATGATGATCGCCTTCTTCACCACCCTGGGATTCGCGGCGAGCTATCGCCTGCTGATGCGGGGCGGACCGCAGGTCGTGCTGCTGCTGGGCCTCGCCGCCGCGGTCGCCGTTCTCCAGGCCCTGCTCGGGGCCGGCATCTCGGCGGCGTTCGGGCTCAACCCCCTGCTGGGCGTGCTCACCGGCACGGCCACGCTTTCCGGTGGCCCCGCCACCGGCCTGGCGTTCGCGCCGCAGTTCGAGGCGGCCGGCGTGCCCGGGGCCGCCGCCGTCGCCACCGCCAACGCCATGGCGGGCATCGTGCTCGCCAGCGTCTTCGGGGCGCCGCTGGCCACCTGGGTGATCGTCCGCCGCCGGCTCGACCCTCGGCTGCAGCCGCCGCTGGAGACGGTGGTCACGGTCACCGCCGAGGCGGGCCCGCCGCACGGACATGCGGCCCTGACCTTCATGGTGCTGAAGACCGCCGCCCTGATCGCGGTCTCCATGTGGCTGGGCGGCCTCGTCAGCGCGTCCATCAAGTCCGCCGGCGTGGTCCTGCCGCCCTACATCGGGGCGATGCTGGTGGCAGGCGCGCTGCGCAACCTGGACGACGCGACGGGGCTCGTGAAGCTGCCGATCGCAGCCATCGAGGTGGCCGGCGCCATCGCCCTGTCGCTGTTCCTGGTGCTGGCGATCATGACCCTCGACCTGACCCAGCTTGCCGGCCTGGCGCTGCCGCTGATGGTCATCCTCGCGGCCCAGCTCGCCCTGGTCTCCCTGCTCGTGGTGGGGCCGGTCTGGTGGCTCATGGGCCGCACCTACGACGCCGCCGTGGCCGCCGGGGGCTTCGCGGGCTTCATGCTGGGCACGACGGCCAACGCCATGGCGATCATGCGGGCCCTGGTGGAGAAGTACGCCGACGCTCCGCGGGCCTTCCTCACCGTGCCGCTGGTGGGCGCCTTCTTCATCGACTTCGTCAACGCCCTGATCATCACCGGCTTCCTCAACCTATGGGGCTAGGCGCGGGGCCGGGCGACGGCGCCTGGCGAAGGCGGGGCGGCGCGGCGCTCGTCGCATTCGCCGTAGCGGCCGGCGCGGCGGCCGCGGCCGAGCCCGTCCCCTGCCCCGCCCAGCCGATCCGGTGGAAGGACGACTGCGCCGGCCTGGCGCACGAACCGCTCACCGGCCTCGACCGGCTCAGGTACCTGCCGGTCGGGGCGGGCTGGGTGAGCCTCGGGGGCGAGCTCCGGGTGCGGCTCGAGCGCATGGACGCGGCCGACTTCGGGATCGCCGGCGGACCCGCCTATCTGCAGCTCGGCCGCCGCGCGATGGCGCACGCCGACCTGCACCTCACGCCCAGGCTGCGGGTCTTCGGCCAGCTGGCGGCGGCCGAGGCGGACGGGCGCCGTCCCGGTCCCCGACCCCAGGACCAGGACGAGCTCGACGTGGCGCAGCTGTTCGTGGACGCGCCGCTGCGCCTCGGGGAGACCGAGCTCCTCGCCCGCCTCGGCCGCCAGGAGATCGACCTCTCCGGCAACCGGCTGGTGACCACCCGCGACGGGGTCACGATCCGCCGGACCTTCCAGGGGGCGCTTGGCCAGGCTGCGCGCGGCGACGTCCGGCTCACCGTCTTCGCGCTGCGTCCGACCCGACTGCGCCGTGGCGCCTTCGACGACGGGCCCAATGACGGAGAAACCTTCCGCGGCGCGTCCGTCGACTACCGGCCGCCCGCGGGCCTCGTCACCGCCTTCGTGTTCCGCCGGGCGCGGACGGAGGCGCGCTTCGCGGATCACACGGGCCCGGAGCGGCGGTGGACAGCGGGACTGCGTTACGCCGTCCGGCAGCCCGCCTGGGCCGCCTGGGCGCAGGCGGACTGGCAGTGGGGCGAGGCCTCGAACCAGACCATCTCGGCCTCGTCGGCGGCGACGGGCGCGAGCTACACCTTCGACGCGCCGCGACGTCCCACCCTCGGCGCGGCCCTCGCCTATGCGAGCGGCGATCGAAGGCGCGGAGACGGCGAGCTGGGGACGTTCGATCCCCTCTATCCGAACGCCTTCGGCCTGTCGGACGCGCCGTTCATCTACCAGACCAACTACCGGCTGGCGGCGATCGAGGGCTCGGCTGTGTTCGGTGGGGCCGAGCTTGGCCTTTCAGGCTTCCTGGTGGCGCGAGACGCCACCGGGGACGCCGTCTACGCCGGCGGCCGCCCCCTGCCCGGCGTCCCCGACCACGGCCGCCTCACCGCCGTTCTCGGCCAGGCGGACGCGCGCCTGCCCCTCACCCCACGCACGGAGCTCTACCTCTCGGCGGTGTGCGCCCTGCCGGGCGAGGCCGTGCGCCAGGCCGGCGGCCACTCCGGCCTCTATGCGCGGGTCCAGCTCACGACCCGCTTCTAGCCGTCGCGCGCCCTGCCCGGCGCCAGCAGCGGCATGAGCCCGGCGACCAGGTGGTAGAGGGAGGTGGCGGGCGCCGGCTCGTCGACGAAACTTCCGTCCGCCTGCATTTTGTCTCGCCAGGTTCCCACCCTGGGCGTGTGGAGGAACTTCGCCAGCCCCGCGGCCGCCGCCAGCGCCTGCGCTTCCGTCCCGAAGGCGACCGCCGCCCGCAGGTGTTCGGTCTGGGCCCAGAGCCTGCCCACCGGATCGCGCACGCTCATATCGGGCCAGACCGACCCCACGACGACGCCACGCCCGGGATCGACGCCCTGTAGCCCGCGCTCGAACAGGCCCTGGACCACCGAGCGCAGATCCGTCCGGCTGCGCCGAGTCGCCCATTGGTCCAGCAGCCACGCCCACTCGAACTGGTGGCCCGGCTCGACCAGGCCCCCGTCCCGGTCCCCGAGCGGCCGCCAGGCCTCGTCGAAGAACTCCCGCAGCAGACCATCCTGGATGAAGCGCTCCAGCGCGAGCGTCGCGATCTCGTCCGAGACGGCGGCCCAGCGCCCCTCCCCCGCCGCCTCCCAGGCGAGCGCCGCCTCCAGCAGGTGCATGTGGGCGTTGGCCTGGAACGGACGCTCCCCGGCCTCGCGCCAGCCGCCGCAGGGATGACGGAGCGCCTCCACGGCCTCGAGCAGGGCCCCGGCCTCCGCCCTGCGGTCGCCGAGGCCGGCCGCGTGCAAGCCCGACAGCGCCAGCAGGGCGAAAGCCTGTTCGTAGAGCAGCGGCGTCGGGTCGGTGATCCGCCCCTCGGCATCGGCCGCCCGGGCGAAGAGCCCGTCCGGCCGCAGGTAGTGCGCACGGTGGAAATCGAAGGCCCGGCAGGCGATTTCGCCGTAGGCGCGGCCCCAGCCTTCCCCAGCGGCCGTGGCGAAGACCCAGACCTGGCGCGTCTGCACCCGGCTGCGTCGCACCGGGCCCGCCGGGGCGCCGTCGACCGTGAGCGTCTCCTGGAAGCTGCCCCGCGCTGCATCCAGACCCTCCGTCGACCACAGCGGCAGCGCCGCGTCGCGCAGCCACTCGCCGTACCAGCGCGCGGCGTCGGAAAGACTGCGGAAGTCGGGGGCCATGCGGGCCACATAGCGGAGGCGTCGCCCCGGCGCCACGCCGCACCGCCGCCGCCGCCGCCGGCGTTCGACGTCGCTGTAGCTTGCCAGTAATAGGTCCGTGGCAAGAAGCACCTCAGGTTTGTCGGGAGTCGGAGCGCGCATGTCGGGGAAGATCTATCCTGTGATCCTGTCGGGCGGCTCGGGCTCGCGCCTGTGGCCGCTGTCGCGGGAGAGCTATCCCAAGCAGCTCCTGCCGCTGGCCGGGCCGCGAACCATGCTGCAGGAGACCGCGCTGCGGGTCGCGGACGCGAAGCGCTTCCACCCCGTAATGGTCGTGGCCAACGCCGAGCATCGGTTCGTCATCGCCGAACAGCTGCGTGAGGCCGGCGCTGCGGCGCCCACCATCGTGCTCGAGCCCGCAGCCCGGAACACCGCCGCCGCGGTTGCAAGCGCCGCCCTGCTGACGAGCTCGGAGGATTCGGACGCCGTGATCCTGGTCATGCCGGCCGACCACACCATACCGGCCAGGGCCGACTTCCTCGCCGCCATCGAGGCCGGCCTCCCCGCCGCACGCGAGGGCGCCCTGGTGCTGTTCGGCATTCAACCGGACACGCCGGCGACGGGCTACGGCTACATCCGCGGCGGAGAGGCGCTGAGCGGAGCGGCGCGCAAGGTGGAGGCGTTCGTCGAGAAGCCGGACCTCGCCACCGCCGAAGCCTACCTCGAAAGCGGCGACTACTACTGGAACAGCGGGATCTTCCTGCTGCCCGCCCGCGCAGTGCTGGAGGAGTTGGAGCGGCACGAGCCGCAGGTGCTCGCGGCCGTGCAGGCCGCCGTTGCCGCCGCCACCCGCGACATGGACTTCCTGCGCCTCGATCCGGAGACCTTCTCGGCCTGTCCGTCCATCTCCATCGACTATGCGGTCATGGAGCGGACCGCTCGGGCCGCCGTCGTCCCCTCCTCCTTCGTCTGGAGCGATGTCGGCGCCTGGAGCGCGCTGTGGGAGCTCGCGGACCGCGACGGGGACGACAACGTGGAGATCGGCGACACCTTGGCCGAGAACACCCGCGGCTCGTACCTGAGGAGCGAGGGGCCGCTGATCGCGACCGTGGGCGTCGAGGACCTGATCGTCATCGCCACGCCCGACGCGGTTCTGGTGGCCAGCCGCCACGCCGACCAGCACGTGAAGCGGGTGGTCGAGCGGCTGAAGGCCTCCAACCACGCCACCGCCGTGCAGACCCGCCGGGTCTACCGTCCCTGGGGCTGGTACGAGGGCATTCACGTGGGCGAGCGGTTCCAGGTGAAGCGGATCACCGTCAATCCCGGCGGCAAGCTCAGCCTCCAGAAGCACTTCCACCGCGCCGAGCACTGGGTGGTGGTGAACGGCACCGCCGAGGTCCACCTCGACGGCGTCCAGACGCTCCTGGGCGAGAACGAGAGCATCTACATCCCGCTGGGCGCGACGCATCGCCTCTGCAACCCGGGCAAGGTGCCGCTCAACCTCATCGAGGTGCAGTCCGGCGCCTACCTCGGCGAGGACGACATCGTGCGGCTGGAGGACGTCTATGCGCGCGGCTGAGGGGTCGTGCCGGCCCTGCCGCGGGTTAGCGGCTGAAATCCATCAGCTTCCGGACGTCTCGCCCGCCCGCCGCGTCGCGACTGATGGGGCTCGCACCGGCTGAACCGCACTTCCGCGTTGGAGGCGGCGAGCCCTAACTCGTCAAACGTGGTTCCGAGATCGGAGCCGATCAAGGGTCACTTTGGTGACGCTGCGATGTAGCTGTCGCGTTCTGCGCTGGGCGCCACGCTGGCCTTGGGGGCAGCCCGCACCATGTCGCGCACTGCGCTGGTCGCCAGCGGCGCGGCCAGCGCCTCCGCCAGCATCGCCCTGCCGAAGCGTGGATGTAGTGTGGGCACAGCGCTCCATCCTGACGCGCGACCCTCCTTTTGAGAACGCGCGCACCCGGGTTTTGCCGACGCCCCAATCCATGGTAACGGTTGGTTAGCTATTAGGGGCACGGCGATTGCTCAGGTTGCTGAGCAACAGCCGGATGGGGGCTCTAGTGACCAATTTCGAGACAGTCGTTCAGCGTGCGCCACGCGTGGTGCAGCCCTCGGCCAGCGCCCCACGCGTCGCCACGAGCCGCGCTAAGCGCATCTTCGACTTGCTTATGGCGCTGACTGTGCTGTTCTTCGTCCTGCCAGTCCTACTGTTCGTCGCCACGGCCATCAAGGTCCAGGATGGGGGCCCGGTGCTGTTCCGCCAGCGGCGCACCGGCCTGAACAACCAGCCGTTCGTCATCTATAAGTTTCGCACCATGACGGTCGCCGAGGACGATGACGACATCGCACAGGCCAAGAAGAACGATGCCCGGGTGACACCGCTGGGCCGTATCCTGCGCATGTTCAGCGTCGACGAGCTCCCGCAGCTCTTCAATGTGTTGAAGGGCGAGATGTCTCTCGTGGGGCCCCGGCCGCACGCGCTCGCTCACGACCACCAGTGGGGTGCGGGCATTCCGGGCTACCACTGCCGCTTCCAGGCGCGTCCGGGGATCACCGGCCTGGCTCAGGTCACTGGCCTTCGCGGCGAGGTGCGCGGTCTGGACTGCGTGCGCGCGCGGCTCGAGGCCGACCTGTACTACATCGAGAACTGGTCGCTGAAGCTGGAGCTTGTCGTCCTGCTCCGCACGGGCCTGCTCCTGTTGCGCGATCCGCAGGCGTACTGAGCTAGATCAGGCCAACCAGCCGGAAGAGGCCGACCCACGCGGCGGCCGATACCCCCATCACGACCGCAAGCCTGGCTCCCAGAGGCAAACGGGTTCCGCGCTGGTCAGAGTGCGTCAGCTGAATGTAGGCCACGGGCGTCTCCCTGGAGCGTCGAGCCCAGGTAACGCCGAGCGGGGTTAAAGGTTCGTGCTACGAAAGGCTTAACCGCCGCGAACCCTGGGCGCCCCATGGCGGCGGCCTGGCGCCTGCCGCTCGCAGCACGGTGAGAGGCCGAGGGCTCGGGATCGCACCGCAGTGGGCTAGAAGAACCGTTCACCGATGCGGATGGTGTCCCCGGGCGCCACCTTGGTCGTGCTGGTGAGCGGGTAGGCCTCTTCCTTCTCGCCATCCGCGCGCTTGATGAACACCTTGCCCTTGTTGGCCCGGTAGGTGAATCCCTCCGCCGTGGCGACGGCGTTCAGGACGGTCAGGCCGTTGGTGTAGGGATACTCCCCGGGCTTGTTCACCTCGCCGAGGATGTAGAACGGCCGGTAGTTGAGCACCTCCACGCTGACGCGCGGGTCCTTCAGGTAGCCGTGTTTCAGGGCGGTCTCGACGCGCTCCTGGAACTCCCGGGCCGTGAGACCGACGGCATCGACCTCGCCGATCAGCGGCAAGGACACCTTGCCCGATCCACCAACGGTGAACTCGCCGGTCAGCGACTCCTCGCCGTAGGTGATCACCCGGATCTTGTCGGCAGAACCGAGCCGGTACTCGGGCACCTCACGGGTCGCCTCCGCCTCCTGGCCGACCGCCACCGCCGGCAGCATGAGGCCGCAGACGGCCAGGACGGCGCCGACGAGCAGCCCAACGAACTTCTTCATGACGCAACGCTCCGCACGTGCGGGTCCCCTCGAACCCGGCTTTCTACTTCAGACCTGCTCCGCGGGAAATAGGCCCGCCCGCGTCACGCCGACACAAGTTCCTAAACGTACAGCAAAGCTCGCGCCGGATTCATGACTAACGCGGGATTAAGTGGATAATTCCAGTTTACTTCTCTCAAGTTTGGTAAACGGGAGCGGAACCATAAGCTTTCGGACTGTTGAAAGCATATATCTACAATCAACGTTAAAGCGACAGGGCGCACAACCCACCCAACAACTACAAATTTGGGTGTGGTGTGGTGTCTTACTTCAATACGCTGGCCCAGCGCGCGCTCATGCTCGGCCTGGGTTTCTCCGCGGCGGCCTGCGCGACCCTGCCGGAGCCTTCCGCCCCGATGGCGCTCGGCGCCGCGGCGACCGCCCCGCGCGGGTTCGTGGAGTTTTGCGGCCGCCAGCCCGGCGACTGCGGCGCCTCGGCCGCGGAGCTCGAGGCGATGAACCGGGCCGCGCCGAAGGCGGCGTCCACCTCGGTCGCCGCCATCCAGTTCGACTGGAGCGGCGTCTTCGGGACGAGTGCGCCTGCGCCCAAGGCCGTGATCCCGGCGGTCACGGCCGCTGCTCCGGCGGCCGACGCCGCCTTCCGGTACGACTGGACCCAGGTGTTCGCGAAGCAGCTGCAGGCGCCGGTCGCGCCCTCCGCCGCGGACGCCGCCCTGCCCGCCGTGGCGGTCGCCGAAGCCTCTGCGGCCGCCGAGAAGCTGCCGCTGACCCCCCGACTGTGGTCCCTGGTCACCCGCACCAACGAGGCGGTGAACCGCGCGATCGTCCAGCGCACCGACGCCGAGGCCTATGGGGTCGAGGAGATCTGGAGCACGCCGCTGCAGGCCGGGGGCAAGGTCGGCGACTGCGAGGACTATGTGCTCGAGAAGCGGCGCGCGCTCGTCGCCGCGGGCCTCCCCAAGGCGGCCCTCTCCATCGCCGTCGTCACCACGTCCAGGGGCCAGAGCCACGCGGTCCTGCTCGTGGACACCGACGCAGGCGAATACGTCCTCGACAACCTGAGCCCGTGGGTCCTGCCGTGGACCAAGACCCCCTACCAGTGGCGCGAGCGGCAGGTGGCGGGCTCCGCCGCCCGCTGGGCGTTCGCCGCCGGCCCGGCGCTGGAGACGAGCGCGCCCCGCCTCTTGCTCGCCAGCCTGCACTAGGCTTTGTTCCCGCGCGATCGAAGCGGGGGTGGCGTGCAGATTCGGGCGGAGGACAGGGTCGGCGCGCCATGGTGGACGCCCGGCTGGTGGGCGCAGGACGCCCGGTGGCTGGCGCTCGCCGCCCCGGCCCTGATCTTCGCCGGCCACGCCCTCTACGGCGCCATGCTGCCAAAGACGGCGCTGACGCTGGCGCTGCTCGGGGCCCTGCTGCTCGGCGCCTGCCTCGCCACCCCGAAGCTGCGGCGCGAACTCGGGCGCATCCGCGACCTCACCCTGCCCGCAGCGCTGTTCGGCGTCGTCGTTCTCGTGGCGCTCTGGTCGATGACGCCGTTCGTTCCCAGCGGACCGCATCCGGTCTGGGCCTACGTCGGCATAGCGCCAGGCGCAGCGACGCTCGACAAGTCCCAGACCCTGCTGGAGCTGATCAAGCTCCTGGGGCTGGCCTGCCTGTTCGGCGTCGGCCTGGCCGCGGGCGCATCCGACGAGCGAGCCCGCCTGACGGTGAACGTCATCCTCGTACTGGGCGCAGCGATCGCCCTCTGGTCGTTCCTGACCTTCGCCGGTGGGCGGCTTGGGCCGTCCGTAAACCGCCTCGGGGGCACCTTCGCCGGCCCCAACACCGCAGCCACCTTGTTCGGGACGCTCCTGCTGATGACCGTAGGGGCCGGCGTCTCGCGGGCACGGTCGGCACCCGTCCGGCGCCGCTTCAGCAGCACGGCGCCTTTGGCCGGCGCGGCGCTCCTTCTGGCCGTGAGCCTGCTGGCGACGGCGTCGCGCGGCGGCTTCGCGGCCGCGGCCTCGGGGCTTCTCGCCTTCGGAGCCCTGCAGGTGTTCAGCGGCCGAACGAAGCTCTCGCGGGCCAGCATCGCAGCGGTGTTCGCGCTCGTCGCAGGCGCCGTCCTGCTTGCCTTTGCCGGCGAGGTCCTGATCGCCCGCCTCATGGGCAGGGGCTGGGAGCTCGATAGCCGTCGGGAGGTCTTCGAGGCGCACTGGCAAGCGTTCAAGGGCGCGCCGTGGCTTGGCCATGGCCTGGGCAGTTTCGACACCCTGAACCGGCTGTTGCTCGATGCGCGCAACGCGGCCGATATCTGGAACGTCCGGGCGGCCCACAACGTCTATCTCTCCTGGCTGGAACAGGGGGGGCTGCTAGCCGCCATCCCGATGTTCGCGGCCATCGGATGCGTGGTGGTCTTGGCCACCCGCAACGCCTTGAGGCGCACACGCATGACCGCGGTCCTCTTCGGCCTGCTAGCTGCGGACCTTGTCGTGCTCGTCCACGGCCTCACCGACTTCGCCCTCGAGACATATTCCATGGCAGCCTTCTGGAGCCTGCTTCTCGGACTGCAGTTCAGCGCCGGCCAGGGCTCTTCCCGCCGATGACCGAACGCGGCACGACAGCGATCCTGGCCACCCTCGCCGCAGCGGGCGGGCTCCTGAGCCTTGGGGGCCTGGTGGTCCTCAACACCGGCGCGACGCTTGGACCGCCGCCACTGACCCTCGGCTTCAGCCAGGGCTACGACGAAGCCGCCTATCGCCGCGTGCTGGGTTCGCCCTCGGCCGCCGACGTCGACTGGGCGGAGCGCAAGTCGCGGGAGGCGCTCGCCGTCGCGCCCTACGAGAACAGCCCGCGGCTTCGACTGGCCTACATAGATTTCCTGCGCCATGGCCGGCTCACGCCTGCCGGCGTGCAGCTCTTCAGCCAGTCCTATGATCTGCTCCCCGTGGACCCCAATATCGCGGCGTGGCGCATCGGCTTCGGACTCGAGCATTGGGAGCACCTGACGCCCGACGCACGGCGAGCTGTCTATGAGGAGGCCCGCGCCTTCCATCGGCTCAGAAGCCGGGACGTCAACGTGCCGCGGGTGCTGGCCAGCGTCCGCAATCCCAGCGGACGTCTAGCGGCGGCCCTTTGGATTAGCAGCTTTGACCGGCACTCGCCCTAGAGTGTCGCAAAACTGCATCAGTCGCGGGGAATGCCGGGAATGTGAATATTTGATTTAGGATCGACTTTCCGTGTGGTCTAGCTTATGAGGCTAACTCTCGAAATCGAGTTGGGCGATGTTGTGGGGCAAGCTATGAACCTTAAGAATATGAGCCTCGGCGCGGCGATGCGTAGCCTCGTGGCCGTCGCTGCGATCGGCGGCGCGACGATGGTGGGCGGCACGGCGCTGGCCCAGCTCACCGCCCAGGACCAGGGCTCGGCCCAGGCGCTGGCGACCGACATCGCCCAGGCCGTCCAGGCCGCGGTCGCCGCCAACCAGGGCCAGCCCGGGCCGGTCGTGGAGCAGGCGGTCGAGGCCGCCATCGCCCAGACCATCGCGGCCTCCCAGGCGCCGCCAGCGGTGGCCAACGCCGCCATGGCCACGGCCGTCACAACCCTGGCCAGCCAGGGCCTGACGGCGGTTCCCGCCGTGGCCCAGGCTGTCCAGTCGCAGCAGGCCGCTGTGGTCGCCACCGCCGTCACGGCGGCCGTCCAGACGGCCGCCGCGAGCAGCGCGGGCCAGACGCCTGCAGCGCAGCAGGCCGCGGTCGAGCAGGCGATCGCCACCACCCTCGCGGTGGCCCAGGCCCCGCCGGCCGTCGCCAACGTGGCCATGGCCGCCGCGGTCAGCAACCTCGCCAGCTCCGGCGTCACGACCACGCCGGCCGTCGCCGCCGCGGTGCAGGCCCAGCAGACCGTCGTCGTCTCCACTGCCGTGGCCGCCGCCGTGCAGACCGCCGTGGCCGCGTCCGCCGGCGCCGACGCGGGCGCCCAGCAGGCGGCCGTCGAACAAGCTATCGCCAGCACGCTGACCACCGCGGCGGTTTCGCCCGCGGTTGCCCAAGCCGCGCTGACCACCGCCAACACGACGCTGGCGAGCCAAGGCATCACGAGCCCGGCGGTCACCGCTGCTGTGACCAACACTCAGCAGACGGTGGCGACCCAAACTAGCGCGCCGCCGACACAAATGGCGCAGGCCCCGACGGGAGAGACGACCACCGGTACGGTCCAGCCGCCCGCGCCGCCGCCGCCGCCCGCGCCGCCGGTGGTGCCGGACTACCGCGGCTAGCCGAGAACTCTACAGGGCAAGCTTTGGGGGGCTTGCCCGAGCTGCATGCGCACACGGGCGCAGCGGCACGTACACGAACAGGGGATAGTGATCGTGATTGGGGATAAGCGGATCTTGGCCGCCGGAACGGCCATGCTTCTCGTGGGCGGGTACTCCACCGCCGCGCTGGCGCAGACGCCGGCCGGCGGCCCGATAGCCACGCCTTCGACGCAGTCCAGCATCGGGCCCACGGCGGAGCGCGTCGGGATGGCCCTGCCGACGGAGGCCGCCAGCCTCTTCGCGCGAGATCGCAACGTCGCCGTCAGCCAGCGGCCCCGCGAGGGCTATGAGGCGCGCGGTCTCCGGGTGGGGGGCTTCCTCGCCTATCCGAAGGTTTCGGTCACGGCGGAGCACAACGACAATATTTTCGCGACCGACGGCGATGAGGTGGATGACCTGATCTGGCGCGTGACGCCGGAGGTCGCGCTCAATTCGGACTGGTCGCGGCACGCACTGGGCGCCTATGCCCGCGCGATCCTGAACCGCTACCAGGATTTCGACAGCGAGAACACGACCGATTACGGCGCGGGCCTAAATGGCCGGCTGGACCTGCTCCGCTTTACGAGCCTGACGGGCTCGTTCGACTGGGCGAAGCTGACGGAGCCGCGAACCTCGCCCGACAGCCCGGGCGCGGGCGCCGAGCCGACCCAGTACGACCTGGCCTCCCTGCGCCTGATCGGCGAACACACGGTCAACCGTCTGCGCTTCCAGGGTCGCTACGCCTTCCAGCGCTTCGACTACGACAGCCCGCCCCGCATCGGCGGCGGCATCATCGACCAGACCTTCCGCGACCGGAACGTGAGCCTGCTCGCCGGCCGTGTCGACTACGCCGTCAGCCCGGACACCGCGCTCTTCTTCGAGGTCATCGGCAACAAGCGGGAGTACGATCGCGCCGCTACCGCGACCGAAGCCGGGCGGGACTCGGACGGCATACAGTTCCTGGTCGGCGCGAACTTCGAGCTGGGCGCCGTCACCCGTGGCGAAGTGGCCGTCGGCTACTTGAAGCAGTCCTTCGATGATGCCCGTCTCGAGGATATCGACGGCTTCGGCGCGCGCGCCCAGGTCGAGTGGTTCCCGACGCAGCTCACAACCGTGACCTTCACCGGTTCGCGCACCGTCGAGGACAGCGCCACCCCCGGCACCGGCGCCTACCTGTCGTCGAACATCGGCGCCCAGGTCGACCACGAGCTGATGCGCAACGTGATCCTCACCGCGCGCGCCGCCTACGGCGAGGACGAGTACGACATCATCAACCGCCGCGACGAGCGCCAGAGCGCCGGCGTCAGCGCCACCTATCTGCTGAACCGGAGCATCGGCCTCGCGGCGAGCTACGCCTACGACCGTCGCGACACGGTCAAGGGCGTCGGCACCGACTTCAAGCAGAACAAGATCGCCGCCACGCTCACGGCGCAGTTCTAGGCAGCGCGCATAGGCCGCACCGGTCGCATCGGTGCGGCGCTATGATTGTTGGCCCAGCTCCTGCAGTGATCTGGGCGCTGCATCTTCGAGGCTGCCAAAATGAACATCCATAGTCCCGTTCCCGCATCGGACATGGAGGAGCGCGGGTCCTTTTCCAGTTCCGTCTCCCCGCTGGGCCAGATCGACCTGCGCCGGCTGTATGCCGCCTTCCGGCGCCGCATCCGGCTGGCCGGCGGGATCGCGCTGCTGGTGTTCCTGACCGCCATCCTGCTGACCCTGAGCGCCACGCCGATGTACACGGCCACGGCCAACGTCATGCTGGACACCCGCCAGGAGCGGGTCACCAACGTGGAGGAGGTTCTGTCCGGCCTCCCCGCCGACTCCAGCGTCGTCGACACCGAGGTCGAGATTCTGAAGTCGCGGCAGCTCGCGGAGCGGGTCGTCAAGGCGCAGAAGCTCGGCCAGGATCCGGAGTTCAACAGCACGCTGAGGGAGCCGAGCGGCCTCGGTGCGGTGATCAGCGGCGTCGCAGGCGTGTTTGGCGGGGAGAAGCCGCAGGAACGGCTCTCCCCCATCGAAGCGCAGAAGCAGCATGAGCGCGTCGTCGACGCGGTCCTCAGCCATCTGTCCGTAAAGCGCGCCGGCCTCACCTACGTCATCAACGTCAGCTTCGAATCCGAGCAACCGGCGAAGGCGGCGCGGATCGCGAACACCTTCGCCGAGCTGTACCTTTTGGAACAGCTGGAAGCGAAGTTCGACGCCACCCAACAGGCGACGCGCTGGCTGAATAGTCGCCTCGACGAGTTGCGCAGCCAAGTGCTCGCGGACGAAGCGGCCGTCCAGCAGTTCAAGATCGCCAACAACCTGCTGAGCGCATCGGGCACCAACCTGACCGAGCAGGAGATTTCCAACTACAACTTGACCCTGTCCCAGGCTCGCGCCCAGGTCGCCGAGGACGAGGCCCGCCTCAACACCGCGCGGCGCCAACTCGCGTCCGGGTCGACTGGGGAAGACGTCGGCGAGGCGCTGAGCTCGCCTGTGGTCCAGAAGCTTAGAGAACAACGCGCCCAGGTCAGCGGCCAGGTCGCGGACCTGCAGGGCCGTTACGGCGAGCGCCACCCCGAGATGCTGAAGGCCAAGCGCCAGCTTTCGGACATAGACGCCCAGATCGAGCAGGAGATCCAGCGGATCATCTCAAACCTCGAGGCCCGCGCGTCGGTGTCCCGGCAGCGCGCAGCCGCTCTCGCCGGCAGTCTCGGCGGGGCGCGCGGCACCCTGGCCGCCAACAACCGCGCCATGGTCCGCCTCAACGAGCTCCAGCGCACCTCGGAAGCCTCGCGCACGCTCTACGAGAGTTACCTGAACCGCTACAAGGAGACCTCCACCCAGCAAGGCATTGAGCAATCGGACGCGCGGGTGGTCTCCAAAGCGAAGATCCCGACCGGCCAGAGCTCGCCGAAGGTGCCGCTCAACCTGGCATTGGGCCTGCTCCTCGCCCTCGGAGCCGGAGCCGGCGCCGTGGTGCTCGCTGAAATGCTGGACGCCGGCCTGGCCACTGCGGAGGACGTCGAGCGGCGCCTGGAGACCTCCTACCTTGGCGCGGTTCCCCTCCTCGCCTCAGTCGCCGATAGCAGCAAGGCCGCGCCCATCGACTACGTGGTCGAGAAGCCGCTTTCCAGCTTCGCGGAAGCCTTCCGGAACCTGAGAACCTCGATTCTCTACGCCCGGCTCGGCGAGCCCGTGAAGGTGGTCGCCGTCACCTCGTCCCTCCCGGGCGAGGGCAAGACGACGACGTCGATCTGCCTGGGCCGCACCTCCGCGCTGCAGGGCGCCAGGACCATCGTGGTGGACTGCGACCTGCGACGCCGGACGGTGAACCGGGTGCTCGGGGCAGAACCCAGCGTTGGGCTGCTCGAAGTCCTGGGCGGCGACGCCACGCTGGACGCCGCAATACAGGTCGACGCCGCGACCGGAGCCCACTACCTGCCCCTCGCCAAGAGCGCCTTCACCCCGAAGGACGTCTTCGGCTCGGTGGCCATGGATCGCGTGCTTGCGGAGCTTCGCGCGCGCTACGACCTGGTCGTGCTGGACACGGCCCCCGTCCTTCCGGTGGCGGACACCCGCGTCCTCGCGCCGAAAGCCGACGCCGTGATCTTCCTGGCCCGTTGGCGCAAGACGCCCCAGCAGGCGATCGAGTCCGCCTTCCGCCTGCTGAACGGCACCGGCGCCCACTTGGGCGGCGTAGCCCTGACGCAGATGGATATGAAGGAGCAGACCCGGTACGGCTATGGCGACCCGGGCTACTACTATGCGGAGTACAAGAAGTACTATGTGAGCTGAGGTCCTGACGGCGAGGTGGCAGGGCGGCGCCGGGTGAACATCTGGCGCAGCACCTGCAACGCCGCTGCTCAGGTGTGCAGGATTGGGACAATGGCGGCGCTGCGGCGATCGGCCCCCTGCTAGCTAGCGATTAGGGGCGCTATCGAACGTCGGTAGGGACAAGCCTCGGCGGCGGAGCACTTGAGCTCTGAGAGGGGCAGAGTTTTCGGGGGAAGACCGTCAGCCACGGCGGGGGGCGTCTTTGAAAAAGCGGATCGTCATCTACGGCATCAACTATGCCCCCGAGATCGCGGGCGTGGGCCGTTACACCGGCGAGATCGGCGAGCACCTGGCAGCCGAGGGTCACGACGTCTGCGTGGTCACCGCGCCGCCGCACTACCCCGGCTGGAAGGCCAAGGCGCCATACTCCGCCAGGCACTACGCGAAAGAGACCCTGGCCGGCGCCAAGGTCTATCGTTGCCCGCTCTACCTGCACCAGGAGATGCGCGGCATCCGCCGCCTGCTCGCGCCGCTGTCCTTCGCGCTGAGCTCCGCGCCGGTCGCCTTCTGGCAGATCCTCAAGCGCCGCCCCGAGGTGGTGCTCACCGTCGAGCCCACTCTGTTCACGGCGCCGCTGGCCCTGCTGGCGGCCAGGCTGGTAGGCGCCAAGACCGTGCTGCACGTGCAAGACCTGGAGATCGAGGCTGCCTTCGCCGTCGGCCATCTCGGCAAGGGCGGACTGCTCGTCAAGGCCGCGGCGCTCTACGACCGCCTGGTTACCCGCGCGTTCGGCCGGGTGATTACCATCTCCTACCGGATGGCGGAGAAGATCCTCGAGAAGGGCGTCCATCCGGCGCAGGTGGAGGTGATCCGCAACTGGGTCGACCTCGAGCAGATCCGCCCGCAAGAGACCTCGCAGGCCTACCGCGCGGAGCTTGGCCTGAAGCCCGGCGATTTCGTCGTCCTCTACTCCGGTAACATCGGCGCAAAACAGGGCGTCCGGCTGGTGATCGACGCGGCCCGGGAGTTGCAGGGCCGCCCCGACATCGTCTTCGCGATCGCCGGCCAGGGCCCGATGCGGTCGCAGGTCGAGGCGGCCGCCGCCGAGCTGCCGAACATCCGCGTCTACGACTTCCAGCCCGAGGCGCGGTTCTCGGAGTTCCTCAGCCTCGCCGATCTCCACGTCCTTCCGCAGGAGCGAGACGCCGCCGACCTGCTGCTGCCCTCGAAGCTCGGCGGCATGCTGGCGTCCGGCCGGCGCATCGTCGTCACCGCCGAGGCCGGCACCGAGCTGGCAGCCTTCCTCGACACCTCGTCCATCCTCACCCCGCCCGGCGATGCGCTGTCGCTCGCCGGCGCCATCCTGCAAGCCGCCGCCGAACCGCCCTGCCCCGAGCAACGCGCCCACCGGCTGCGGCTCGCCCAGGCCCTGGGCAAGCCCGGCCTGATCGCAGATTTCACCCGCGCGGCTCTCTTCTTGCAGCGGTCGCCTCAAACAACCGCCGCACGTCTCAAAGCGGCATGAGCATCATCTCCGAGGGGTCTTCACATGCCTGACGCGAAAGGCCGCAAGGTCGCGCTGATCACCGGCGTCACGGGCCAGGACGGCGCCTATCTGACGGAGCTTCTGCTCGGAAAGGGCTACGTCGTGCACGGCGTGAAGCGGCGCTCGTCGTCGTTCAACACCGGCCGCATCGAGCACATCTACCAGGACCCGCACGAGGAAGACCCGCGGCTGCGCCTGCACTACGGCGATCTGACCGACGCCACCAACCTGATCCGCATCGTGCAGGAGGTGCAGCCGGACGAGATCTACAACCTCGCCGCCCAGAGCCACGTGGCGGTGAGCTTCGAGACGCCCGAGTACACCGCCAATGCCGACGCCGTCGGCACCCTTCGCCTGCTCGAGGCCATCCGGATCCTGGGACTTCAGGACAAGACCCGCTTCTACCAGGCCTCCACCTCGGAACTGTACGGCTTGGTGCAGGAAGTTCCCCAGAAGGAGACCACCCCCTTCTATCCGCGCAGCCCCTATGGCGTGGCGAAGCTCTACAGCTACTGGATCGTGGTGAACTACCGCGAGGCCTACGGCATGCACGCCTCCAACGGCATCCTGTTCAACCATGAGAGCCCGCTGCGCGGGGAGACCTTCGTCACCCGCAAGATCACGCGCGCCGCCGCGGCCATCGCCCACAAACGCCAGGAAAAGCTCTACCTGGGCAACCTCGACGCCAAGCGCGACTGGGGCCACGCCCGGGAGTACGTCCGCGGCATGTGGCTGATGCTGCAGCAGGAGCAAGCCGACGACTACGTGCTGGCCACCGGCGAAACCACCACGGTCCGGCAGTTCGTGGAGTGGGCCTTCGAGGACGCCGGCTTCAAGCTCCGGTGGGAAGGTGAAGGCGAGGACGAGAAGGGCTACGACGCCAAGACCGGTAAGTGCCTGGTCGAGGTCGACCCCCGCTACTTCCGCCCCACCGAAGTCGACCTGTTGCTCGGCGACCCCACCAAGGCGCACACGAGGCTCGGCTGGGCGCACGAGACCAGCGTCCGCGAGCTCGCCCGCGAGATGGTCCGCGAGGACCTGAAGGCCATGCTCACCGACCCGATCGCGGCCTACGCCTGAGCAGCGCCATGCCATCTGTCGCCGAGGATAATCTAGTTGCGTGCTTCCCCGAGCGAAGCATCGCGGGGTTTAGCCGCCTCGACCTCACATTCCTCTTCTACTCGTATATCCACGCCCTGATTGGCCCCACCTCTTCGGTGTTGGACCTTGGAGCCGGTCGAGGTGCACACGGCGGAGCCGAAATCTCCGACTACAAGCGTCGGTACGCAACGCTGCAGGGGCGGGTTGGCCGCGTCGTTGGTGCGGACGTTGACCCCGCGGTCCTTCAGAACCCGCACGTCGACGAAGCTGTCGTATTCGACCCATGCGCGCCGCTTCCCTTCCCGGACGCGACCTTCGATGTCGTCCTTAGTGACTGGGTGCTCGAACATGTGGAAGACCCAGCTTCCTTTGCACGAGAGGTCGAACGAGTCCTGAAGCCTGGAGGATGGTTTTGCGCCCGCACCCCGAACCGCTTCGGCATCGTGGCGATGGGAGCGACGCTGATTCCCAACAGCCTTCACAGTAAAGCCATTTCGATCCTGCAGCCGGGCAGGTCCGAAGTCGACGTGTTCCCAACCCGTTATCGACTGAACACAGAATCGGCGATCCGCCGCTACTTTCCAGAAGGCCGCTGGCGCAATTGCTCGTTCACTCACTCCGCCGAAATCATGTATTTCGCGCGCAGCCGCGCACTTCTTCGCATCACATCATGGATCGGAGGTGTCGTTCCGGCGGCTCTGCGCCCGTTCTTGTTAGTCTTCGTCCAGAAAAGGCCGACGGCTGCTCCGGATACGGCTAGGACGCCACGATGATTTCGCGCGCACACAAGCTTGCCGCAATCGCGATCCGCCCTCAGCTCTGGCCGGCGCTGTGGCTGCGTGTGGCCCCGACAGTGGAGCACGAGGCGTCGCTTTCAAGATTCGCCTTCGGCACTGTGATTGACGTCGGCGCCAACAAGGGGCAGTTCGCGGCCTTCGCCGCGGCCACCTGGCCGCAGGCGCGGCTCGAATGCTTCGAACCCCTGCCTGCGCCGCGCGCCCGCTTGCAGCAGGTCCTTCGGACCTTCGCCGCCGAGCGTTCCACGGTGCACGATCTAGCCTGCAGCCGTGAGTCAGGCCTCGCACTCATGCATGTTGCTAGCCGCGAAGACTCCTCGTCCCTCCTGCCGCTCGGCGACCGCCAACGCGAAATGTTTGGCATGGATGAGGCGGGGCAGCTCAGCGTGCGCACCGAACGCCTGGATCAGGTGGTCAGCGGCGAACTCGCTCGTCCTGCCCTTCTGAAGATCGACGTACAGGGCTTCGAATACGAGGTGCTGGAGGGCGCGACCGCCCTGCTGCCGAATATCGACGTCGTCTACGTCGAGGCGTCGTTCGTGGAGCTCTACGCCGGCCAGAAGTTAGCGGACGAGATCGAGCGATTTCTGTGGGGCCACGGGTTCGCGCTGAAGGGCCGTTTCAACACCCACTTCGACACGGACGGCTCGGCCATTCAGGCCGACCTCCTGTTCGTCGGGGCCGAGCCGCGGTGAGCCTCTATCGGCTTCAGGGCAAGCGCGTCTGGGTAGCCGGCCATCGCGGGATGGTCGGCTCGGCGGTGGTCCGCCGGCTGGCGTCGGAGGACTGCGAGGTCCTCACCGTCGGCCGAGACGCGGTCGACCTGCGCCGCCAGGCGGACGTGGAGGCTTGGATGGAGGCCAACAGGCCCGACGCCGTGGTCCTAGCCGCGGCCAAGGTAGGCGGCATCCTAGCCAACGACGCCCAGCCCGCCGACTTCCTCTACGAAAACCTGATGATCGAGGGGAACATCATCCACGCCGCCTTCCGGGCGAACGTGGGCAAGCTGCTGTTCCTCGGCTCGTCGTGCATCTATCCGAAGTTCACGCCCCAGCCGATCCCGGAGGACGCCCTCCTCACCGGCCCGCTGGAACCCACCAACGAGTGGTACGCGATCGCAAAGATCGCCGGCATCAAGCTGGCCCAAGCTTACCGCAAGCAGCACGGCTGCGACTTCATCAGCGCCATGCCCACCAACCTCTACGGGCCCGGCGACAACTTCGACCTCGACTCCTCCCACGTGCTCCCGGCCCTGATCCGCAAGGCGCACGAGGCCAAAGTCGCAAACGCCCCTTCGATCACCATCTGGGGCACGGGCACGCCGAGGCGCGAATTCCTCCACGCCGACGACTGCGCTGACGCGCTCGTCTTCCTGCTGAAGACCTATTCTGACGCCGAGCACGTCAACGTCGGCTCCGGCGAGGACATCACCATCAGCGACCTCGCCCGTCTGGTCTGCGACGTCGTCGGCTTCCGCGGTGAGATCCTCAATGACACGACCAAGCCCGATGGCACTCCCCGCAAGCTGATGAGCGGTGACAAGCTCCGCGGGATGGGCTGGTTGCCGCGGATCAACCTCGAACAAGGCGCTGCGAGTACGTACGCATGGTTCCTTGATCGCTGCATTGTGTCGAGCTGACCCCTACTCCGCTTTGACGCACTAGAAGGGCTTCACACAAATGAAGCGCAGTAAGCCAGCACTCGCGCCGGTCGCCGTCTTTGCCTACAGACGGGCAGACCACCTAGCCCGAATGCTTGACAGTCTGCGGGCCTGCCGTGGGTTCGCGGACACTCATGTGACGATCTTCGTCGACGGTCCAAAGGGAGCCTCCGATGTCACTGCGGTGAACGAGGTCAGAGCTCTTGTCACCAGCCTTAAATTACCAAACATCGAGGCCCGCTTCCGCCAAGAGAATGTGGGATTGAAAAACGCGATCTACTCTGGCGTCAGCGAACTCTGCCAGCGCTTTGGTCGGACCATCGTACTGGAAGATGATCTCGTGCTCTCCCCCGCGACGCTCGAATATTTCAACCGTGGTCTGGATACCTACGCGTCCGATGAACGCGTGTGGGGACTTGGCGCCTATCTGTATGACACGCCATCTCTGCGCGGCCGGCAGGCAGCTTTCGCACTGCCGTTTGCGCATCCGTGGGGGTGGGCGACTTGGTCAAGAGCTTGGGACCATTTCGATCCAAACGAAGAGGTCGCGCCCGCAATCCTCTCGTCTCGCTCCTTCAGGATGTTCTTTAATGCCGCTGGCGTGCGGCGATTTAGCGATATACTTGAACTGTCAACTGAAGGACGGGTGAATAGTTGGTTTATCAGGTGGTACTACACTGTTTTTATGCACGGCGGCCTGTACATCTATCCCCCGAGGACTCTCGTAAATAACATCGGTGTATCGGGAGAGGGCGGAACACACGGCTCTCGCCTCAACCCGTACTACCTCCTGACCCGCCCATCCAAGATGAGCGATTACGAGGTGACGTTTCCTACGGAGATACGCGTCGACTACCCTGCACTGGACAAGGTGGCTGCCTCCTGGGAGGCGCGGGTGCAGGACGGGATCGCGCTTGCAGGGAAGCTTAAGCGTCGACTCTCCCGCAAGACCTGATTTCACCTGAATACAAGCGCGCGAATGATCATCATCCTTGTCATCTTATCTGCACTAGTCGCCTCGATCCGGTATCCAGGAGTAGGTTTGGCGTTGGCGGCATCCCTCTACACTCTTGAGCACGCCTTCTATCTGCCTGGTTGGCTCCAGGGATTGATGGCGATCGCACCAGCGCTGGTCGCCGCGGTGCAATTTCGCCGATCTTCCGTGCGATTTCATCGGATTGACGCGCTCATGCTCGCCTTCATCGCCTACCGGCTAATTTCCAACGCTTGGGCGCCAACCCAAATAGACAAGACGTCCATCGAGCTCCTGATGAACAACGCGCTGCTGCTAGCCTACTACACCTCGGGCCGCATCATTGCGAGCTCACGAGACGGTCGGCATTTCGCCCTAGAGATGCTCGTCGGATTTCTCTTGATACCGCTGGCATACGTTCTTAGCCCGAACCTACAGCAGCTTTGGGACAGACAAATATTCGTCGGCGCGACGGCCGTGGGCCTCTCCTACCCATTGAATATCTGGATTGTTGTTGGCTTGGCCGTCGTCCTGTTCGCCTGGAAGGCAAGAAACATGCGGGGCCCAGACGCCAATACGCTTCCAGGCCAAGTTGCATGGACGCTTGGGCCGGTAGCCATCGTCTGGGGCACGCTTCTTCTGTTGGACAATGGCTCCCGCGGCGCGCTGCTTGGCGCCGCCGTCGCGCTCGCAGCCGCCTTGTGGATCGGTGGAAGTCGCCGCTTACAAAGACAGATTCTCCTCGCGGGCGTACCCCTCGCCGTTGCCCTCGTCTTCATCCACCTCTTTGAAGCAGCCATCGTGGAGTGGGTCGGCACCCTCGGGAGAGATCGCTTCTCGCGCCTGGTGATTGTCGCCCTTGAGACGCTCGGCCTCGACACAGGCTATTCGATAGAAGACTACGCGTTTCGCGCGCGTGAAGTGGTCCAGGCTCTCGCCGTTAGTCAATTCGTAAACAGCCCCCTGATCGGATGCGGCTATACCTGCACAACCCCCTCGACGCTAATGTATCCCCACAATATATTCTTGGAGGTAGCAGCCGAACTCGGCTTGGTCGGCCTCAGCATGTTCGCCACCCTCGTGCTGGCTGCTGTATACAGAGCCGCGGCCACGATCTCGGAATACAAGAATCTCACCATGTTCAGCGTCGCGCTAGTGTTGCTTGCGCTGCTCGTGCAACACCAAGTGAGCTACTTCATGGACATTGCACGAATGCTCTTCTTTGCGCTGGGAGCCTTGGTCGTTAAGGAAGGTGGCATTGGCGCGAGGGAGTCCGAGCGCACCAGTTTGTCGTTCTCCGCGGGGCACACTCTTGATCGTTGATGCCTTTCCCGACAATCCGGCGACAACAGAGTACGATGTCATTGTCGTTGGCTCTGGCGCTGTTGGCATGTGCCTCGCTATCGATCTCGCGCGCAGCGATCTCAAGGTCGCCCTCTTGGAAGCGGGTGGACGCACGCTAGCGAACGCTTCGCAGTCCATTTTTCGGCGAGCGTCTTGGAGCGGATATCCCCTGGAAGGGCTGCATGTCGGCCGATTTCGAGCGCTCGGGGGCACCACCAATTTTTGGGGCGGGCAGCTGGCGCCGTTCGACTCAGTAGTCTTCGAGGAACGGCCGTGGGTTGCTGATGCGCGATGGCCTGTTACGCACAGCAATCTGCAACCGCACTACAGCGCTGCGTATCAAATGCTGGGTGTCACAGCCTTGAGTGATGCTGAAGTTTGGGAGAGATTGGCTTCCATCCCGCCAAACCTTCCCGACGAATTGGAGGTGTTCTTCACGCGGTGGGCACCGGAGCCTAACCTTGCGCGGCTTTTTCGGCCCGAGCTCACCACAAGAACGAATCTACACGTCTACCTTAATTCGCCGGTCGTCGGTCTAGCCCCTTTCGACCGGGGAGAGCGTGTGGCCCCTGTGATCTTGAGGAGCGGCGGCCAACGCCAGGTGCTGCATGGCCGTCACATAGTTCTTGCGAACGGCACTGTTGAGATGGCGCGGCTAATGATGCTTCCGCTGGAGGGCGGGGCGGTTGGACCTTGGTCGGAAAATCCGTGGCTTGGACGAGGGTTTATGGACCACATCGACGCCTTCGCCGGCGATGTGAAGCCCATCTCGCGGGCGAAGTTCGACCAAGCGTTCGACAACGCGTTTGTGTCTGGGATTAAGCACCATCCCAAAATCAAGCTATCCGAACAAGCTCAAAGGTCTCACCGGCTTGTCGGCGTTGCTGCGCATTTCGTCTATAACTCGGCGCAATCAGAGCATATCGCGAACCTAAAAATCCTGGTCCGCGGCCTGCTGCGCGGACGCTTTGAAAAAATTGACTTGCGCAGTGTCAGCGAATTCTTTGAACTGAGGAAAATAGTACTCCCGATGGCGACGCGATACCTTCGCTACCGGCGAATGTACAATCCAGCCGACAAAGGCATTCAGCTTCGCCTCACGACCGAGCAGATACCGCTACGCACGAGCCGACTTACCCTACGGCGTGACGTCGATGAGCTCGAGATGCCTTGTGTCAATTTGGACTGGCACATCGATGGGTCCGAACTGGATACGATGGCTCGCTTCGCAACGTCGGTCCGAGACGCGCTCCGGGGCGCTTCGCTCGCTGATATTGACCTCAGCCCAACTCTGCTCGCACGAGACCCGGCGTTCTTGGCCACGATCGACGACGCGAATCATCAGATGGGTATGGTCCGCATGGCAGGCCGCGAAAGCGATGGTGTAACTGACGCCAACCTGCGCGTTTTCGGCTGCGACAACCTGTTTGCCGCAGGTGCCGCGGTATTCCCGACTTCGGGATTCTCTAACCCCACGCTCACAGCGATCGCTCTAGGCCTGAGGCTCTCCACTCACCTCAAAGGGCTTTGCCAACGATGACTCCAGCCGTTCCATTGCCGAGCCGCACCTCCTCATTGGGCTATGGCTGCGGCGGAGTGTTTGGGGGGCCGTTTCTCAGCCAGAGCATCCGCCGAATTCGTGAGGCTTATGACAACGGGATCCGGCACTTCGATGTCGCCCCTGCCTATGGCATGGGCACGGCGGAACAAGCGCTCGGCAGGGCGCTGCGAGACTTCGGCGGAGTAACTGTAGCAACCAAAGTCGGCATCGCCCCACCCTCTCGAGTGAGATCGTCAGTCGTCCTCACCGCGCGATGGGTGGGCGGGGGCGTGCGTGCTTTCGCTCCGAATCTCGCTTCGCGAGCTGGTAAGGCAGCTTACTCGCAATCAACCACCCGCGCCCAATTCTCCGCTCAATTTGTCGAACGGTCTGTGACCGCCAGTCTTCGCGAACTGCAGCGCGAGCACGTTGAGGCCCTGCTTCTGCACGAAGTGGAACTCGATCTGATTACTGATGAACTTCTGATGGCTCTAGAACGGCTCCGGTCGTCCGGCGCGATCGGGCTCGTCGGCGTCGCCTCGACGTTCGAGCAGACCGCCCGCATTCGATCAGTTCATCCTCATGAATTTCAACTCTGGCAACACGAGTGGCGTCCGACCGACTTCTCGGCCCGTTCGGGGGTCCCCACATCCTTGCACAGCATCCTGCGCAGCGCGGCAGGCCCCCTTCGCAAGCGCCTTGCCGAAAGCCCCACCACCCTCGATAGGATGAGCTCGGCTTGCGGAGCCGATCTCGCGAACCCTACTATGTTCGGCCAAGCGATGCTCGCTGCGGCGATTGCGGCGAACCCAGATGGACTCGTTCTGTTCTCATCGCGCGACCCGCTACACATTCAGTCGAACGCTCGCGTGCTCAGCGACCCCTCTCTGCGCGACGTCGGTCGTCGCCTACTCACACAGCTCGTCAACGCTGGAGACGCGCCGGGCGGCAGGCAGGATGCCGCCTCGGCTCTCCACAGCGCATGAGCCGGACCTTCGCCACCTTCGGTGCCACGTTCCTGATCCAACTGGTCAACCTGGGATCAGGGGTGCTTGTGGCACGCCTACTCGGCCCCGAGGACAGGGGGAATTTAGCCTTCATCGTTGCCGCTTACTCGTTTATCGCCCCGGTTCTAATGCTTGGGCTCAACGAGGCAGCCGTCTATCAGCTTGCCTTGAGACAGTGGGACAAGGCCGAAATCATCTCGTCATCGCTAATGGCGTCGGCCTTGACATCAAGCTTGGCGCTAGCGGCCTGCGTAGTGTTCTACATATTGGCTATCGCCCCGCTCGGCGGAATGGTCGCCGTCGCCGGGCTGATTTTCCTAGCTTACCCGGTTCTCTATCACCTTAACCAACTCGCCCTCTCGTTCCTGCAGGTCGGCCCTAGGCACTTAATTTGGAACCTGCTTCGGGCGGCAAACGGTCCGCTTTACCTAGCCCTCATTGGTGGTGCTTGGTTTTTCGGGCGCGGGAATCTCGCGGCGATTGTCTCCGCGAACGTCATTGCCCTTTCGGTCGTCACGCTGACTGGCTTGTTCTTCAGCGGGGCCTCTCTCGCCTGCAAACGCCCGAGCGCTGGTCTGAGCCGAAGCCTTTTCGCCTATGGCCGCACGATGGTCGTTCAGAGATTGACCATCGTGACCCGAGATAACGCCGACAAAATTCTCCTACCCGCCTTCGTATCCATGACGACACTCGGACATTATTCGGTCGCCACTGCGATATCCTATTTGGTTTTCCTGATCGGATACTCGATCGATCTAATTGCGTTTCCCGCTTTGACTCACCGATCCGATCCGTCAACTCGCCGCGGATTGAGCGAGGCGACAATCAGCGCTGGAATTCTGCTATCAGCGGCGGCGGCCGCGGTTCTTTGGCCGCTGATCGATTGGGTCTTGCCGCTTTTGTTTGGAGCCTCCTTCAAACCCGCAATTCCCCTCGCAAAGGTTCTGCTGCTGGCGGGAGCCGTTCAAAGCGCGAAGCTCTGCATTGCCGCGGTCTTCAAGGCCAACGCCGGAGGTGCAGCGCTGTCGATCATCGAAGCCACCACGGTGGCTCTCACGGTGATGGGCTTTGTGTTCATTGCGCCAATATGGGGTGCTCTCGGAGCGGCGAAGGTGATCCTTGTGATTAGCGCTGTGAGCGCGATCGCCCTTCTCGTCGTTGCTCAGAACCGCGGCTATGCGCGAATGCAGAGCGTCTTGCTCCCGAGCCCCAATACTCTTGGCACGCTTGCGGTGAACGCCTTGAAACGGGGTGGCTGAAACGGCGCCCCGGCCCCATCCGCTTTCATGAGAGACTGGCGGCCGATCTTTCTAAATGTCGAAACAAAGGATTGAGAGCCCTCGGTGGCCTCGTCCAGCCGGGCGGATTACCCTCGTCCATGTTCACGTTGACGGGGGCGACCGCCCGCGGCTCAGGCGCCGCAGAAGCTCCCGTACCATTCCACCAAGGCCGGCAGGGCCTGGGCAATCGGGCCCCTGCGGGCGTAGCAGGTGAGTTGGCCGCCCCGAGGGTGCGGCGGCCGTGGCGAACCCAGGGCCACCTCACCGGCCGGTCAGCACCACCGTCGACACCGCGCCTTGCGCACGGCGGCCTCGATGAAGCGCAGGTCGTCCGCGATTTCTGGGAGTACAGCCGGTGCTGGGTCGCGCCGGAAACCGAGGCCGCCAGGGCGATGGTCCGCCGCCGAGGCGCCTAGTCTCTAGTCCGCGCTCTGCCGTTTCCACAAGGCGAGCAGTCCCGCCACGGCGACACCGCTACTCTCCGAGGCTTCGGCGAAATTGCGCCCACAGCGGAGCATCGCCAGGGCTGTGCGCTCTGGCCCGGTGAGCGGCGTGTCGCTTGAGTAATCCGCGCGGGAACACGACCCCGGGTGGCGGAGGGCCCCTTCGAGGTTTTCATTTGCCGCCCAGGGGGCGCTCGATGGTGCGTGGCTCATTCCGCCACTCTGCCGCCCTGGGTGCGGTGTCGGCCCTCGCATTTGGCGCATCGCCCACCACAATCCACATGGCGCTGGCAGATGGAGGATGGCGCTTTGGGACAGGCCGAACGGCTGCCCGCCCCGATCACGGGCGCCCCAAGGTCCAAACTGCAACTCTAAGCGCATCGGGGTTTCACGTAATCTCGCGCCCCGATCTGAACTCCAGCCAACCAGGAAGGCTGTCGCCGCCAAAACGACACCCAGAATGTCGGAGAGCCTGTCCCCGGCCTGAGGATTGCCAGGAAACCCCCGAACGTCCTGCAGCAACTCGACGGCGGCGCCTTCTCGCAGCACGACAGCCGCCGCCAGACACACCGACAGGCGGGGAAATGTGGCAAGCGCACAGGTCAAAACGGCATAGCCAAGAAGCGCATGCTCAATCCGCGCCGACTTGCCCAGCCGCCCATCGTTGTTCTGGATTAGCCACGCGCATGGGCTCCTGAATCGACACACCGACCAGAAGAGCCCGCGCTCCATAAACCGCCTGAGACTGTATCTGAGCGGCGTAGCCCGCCGCCCGCCCGCCGGAAAGTTGAAGATGGGGCGCGGACGAGGTCGGGTGCGCGGTGCAATCCGCGCGAAGGCGACGTACGCGCTTCACGACAAGGACGTGACCACCCTTAGTCGTGGTAGCGTTCCAGCAAGTCGCATCCTAACATCGATATCTTGTGATACGGGCGCTGCTGGAGCGCAAAGGCAACCGGGGATCCGCGCCGCCACACCTGTCTGGCGCGCTGGAAGGATCTCAGGCCCTTCGTCCAGCCGATAACTACGCGAACGTGTGCGCCCGCGATCGCCTCCGGCAGGCGATGGGCTTCGGCATCCCGGCACATATGCGGCACATCTCAGGTGGCGCCACTCCGTCCCACTGCGAATCCACGGCTCCGTGGAGTTCAGGGTCCCGTCGTCCAGGTCCGATACTCCGGCGGCTTGTCCGCCGGTCGGACTTCGCCCGTCCGCCGCACCAGCCGTCGCGACGCCTCGGCGCCGTCGTCGCCGCAGGTGTCCAGCACCTCGCAGATATCCTCGTGCGTCACCCCGAACTTCTCGACGATGGACTGGGCATGCCGGAAGGCGAGGTTGTTGGTCAGCGGATGGCCCAGGCTGTCGCGGTAGTCGGAGATGTCGCCCTGCTGGACGAGGGCGCCCAGCGCCTCCGCCAGCCGGCGTTCGTGACCCAGGGCGTCGTGCTCGGCATGCTCGGGATTCATGGGAACTCCTCTGTCTCGGACGGACTCGACTCTCCACGCGCCCGGAGGTTCCCGCTTGCCCAGCCGCCCGAGAGACAGCCTTCCACCGTCGAAGCGGCAGTACGTGGCCCAGCCGATGCCGCGGTTCGTGGACTTCCAGCACGCCCGGCTCGTGGCCGAGCCGCCGTCGGGCGCGGCCTGGCTGCACGAGATCAAGTTCGACGGCTACCGGATGCAGCTGCGCGCGGAGCGCGGCGAGGCGCAGGTGTTCACCCGCAACGGCCACGACTGGACCCACCAGCTGCCGGAGCTCGTGGAGGACGTCGCCGAGCTGGGCTTCGAGGGCATACTGGACGGCGAGCTGTGCCTGCTGGACGCGGCCGGCAAGCCGGCGTTCTCGGGCCTGCGCGCGGCGATCGGGCGGCGGCAGACGGCGGGGCTGGTGTTCTTCGCCTTCGACGTGCTGTGGCGCGGGGACACCGACCTGCGGACCTTCCAGCTCAAGGACCGCAAGACGATCCTGGCGGAGGTGATGGCGGATGCGCCCTCCTCGCGGATCCGGGCGGTGGAGCCCCTTCCGCAGTCGGGCGCGGCGCTGCTGGCGGCGGCCTGCCGGATGGACCTAGAGGGCATCGTCTCCAAGCGCCGCGACAGCCGCTATGTGGCCGGGCGCGGCGAGACCTGGGTGAAGTCCAAGTGCCGGCTGGCCCAGGAGTTCGTCATCGGCGGCTGGACGCAGGAGCCGGGACGCCACTTCAAGGGCCTGCTGGTGGGCGTCCACCAAGGCGGCCGGCTGCGCTATGTGGGGAGCCTGGAGCGGGGGTTCGCCAGGACCCCGGGGCTGCTCAAGCGGCTGCAGCCGCTGGCGGCGGCGAAGAGCCCGTTTGCGCTGGAGAGCCCGCGCAAGAGCGCCGAGGTCCACTGGGTGCGGCCCGAGCTGGTGGCCCAGGCGGAGTTCCAGGAATGGACGGCCAGCGGGATGATACGCCACGCGAGCTTCGTCGGCCTGCGCGAGGACAAGGACCCCGCCGAGGTGGTGCGCGAGCGGGCGGGCGAGACGCCGCTTTGAGCTGGACGCCACGCCGCGCCAGCTCGCACTACCGCTGGATGGAACCGCGCCTAGGCGATCGGGATTCTGCCGAGGGTTCACCCACGGAGAAAACATATGGCTGACAACAAGCAGGACGTCGGAGAGCCGGATCGCAGCCGCGTCTCCGGTTCCGAAGACTACGAGGTGCGCTACTTCGCCGACCAGCATGGCTTGTCGATGGACGAGGCCCGCGAACTGATCGCCCGGCACGGCAATGACCGCGAGGCGCTGAACGCGGCGGCGCAGCGCCTGAAGAGCAACTGACCGGCCCAACGATTCCCCAACACGGGCGCGCGGGGCGAGGCGCTTCCCTGGCGGCTGACTGCTATCCCGCGTTCCCATGAGCGCTTCCGGCCGCCCCCCGTCCGGCGAAGGCGGGCGGCCGGTCTGGCGGCGCCCCTCAAGCGCAGGGGGCGCGCCTCCCTTGGGCAGCGCCTGGAGGGGGCGCGGCGGGACGAGAGGGCCCGCGACCACGTTTCACAACCCTCTTTACGCGGACTATACCGCGTTCACCGAACACGCTATGCTTGCCGTATGAGTAAAGAGATCGCGGAGTTGGTGAAGATCAGGACGCGGGCCCGCGACGGCACCGCCTTCGCCGTCGTGAACGCATGCCTGGAGTTCTGTTTTCGCGCGGAGATCGCGAACGACGACCCCAGGAAGACCCTCCTCCCGGGCGAGGTCGAACAGTTCCGGAGCCTGATCGGCCGGCTGCGCGCCGGGACCTAGGACGCCGCGGCTGGGCTAGGCCCCAACAAGCCGGGAAAGCTGACGGCGGATCTCACGTCCCCGGGGGAACACCCCACGCGGAACGCCCCCATTGCGCAGGCGTCCATTCGCTGGAACGCTGGAGGCGCACGCGCTGAAAGGGGAAAGGCGCTTGGTACCGGCCACACCGTCAACGAACCCGCGACGTCCGGCGCCCGCCCGGCTGTGGCGGCTCACCCGGCTGTCCCTGGCCTACCTGCTCGACCAGATCCACCTGAGCCGGAACGGCGCCGACATCGTCGACCGCCTGCTGATCGCAGCTGTCATCGACGCCAACCTGGGCGCCATCAAGCTGGATCAGGGCCTCCAGTTCACCTACGGGGCCCTGGACGCCCCCTCGCCCGACGCGTTGCTCCGCCCGGTGAGCGTCAACGCCGTGGCCCAGTCCGTGGGCCTCCCGTTCGAGACGGTGCGCCGCCGCATCGCCCGCCTGACACGGGAGGGCGCCTGCGTCGCCAAAGACGGCGGGATCGTCGTCCCGCAGACGGCCCTGGCGAGCCCCGGCTTCAAGCGGCTGAGCGTTGCGCGCTTCGAACGGCTCAGGCAGTTCCACGCCGACCTCCTGGCGGCCGGCGCCCTCCCCGACATCGGGACATCGCCCACCGCGACGACGGAACCGCGGTGGGACGGCGATGATCCGCCCGTGCGCGTGGTGAACCGGATCCTCGCCGAGCATCTGTTGCGGTTCATCGAAGCCGTGATGCGTCAGGCGCGGGATCCCCTTGCCGCTCTCCTGCTGCTGGAGGCGGCCCGCGCCAACATCCAGCACCTGCCGGGGCGTGAGCCCCCGGAGGGCTACCCCGTCGCCGACCGTCTGCGCCGTCCCGTCCCGATCTCCACCCTGGCGGCGCGCCTGAACATTCCCGCCGAGACCCTGCGCCGTCGTGCGGCCCGTCTGGAACGGGCGGGCCTCTGCCGGCGCACGGAGGGGGGCCTGATCGTGCCCGCAGCGGCCGTCGCCAGGCCTCAGGTGCTGACACTGATGGAGGAGAACGCCGGCAACGTACGCCGGATGTTCGCACGCCTCGACCAGATCGGATGCCTGAAGGCCTGGAGCGAGGCCCCGATCGGCGGCCACGCCGCTCCGCGCTGCTAGACCACTTCCCGCACCCCTTCGGCCGCGGGCGCGGGCAGATCGGCGCGCGCGAGCGCCGCCTTCTGCCGTGCCAGGGCGGCCTCCATGTCCCGCCTGCGCCGCCACGGTCGCCAGGCGTCCGCCGGCCCGATCGGGTCTCCGATGTGGTGCGATGCGATGAAGGTGGCGAGCGGGCCGAGTTGCTTCGGGCCCAACCGCCGGAGGCGCGGCTGGCCGCCGGCCTGCAGCATCTCGATCGCCGCACCCAGTCCGCCGGCCCTGTCCACTGCACGATCGAGGACCTCGCTCGCCACCCCAAGCCAGTGAGCCACCAGATCGGAGCGCACGCGCGCGATTTCCCGCCGGGCCTGCATCGCCCCCCCGCCGGTGGCCTCCAGCGTGACATCACACTCCGTGTCGAAGCCGCACGACCGGTTGTTCAGGTTCGTGGAGCCGATGCGCAGCAGGTCGTCGTCGATGATCGCGACCTTTGCGTGGACGATGATGATCCGGCCGCCGGAGGTCACCGGGCAGTAGGCGTGAAGCCGCCGGTGGACGTTGGCGAGCTCGAGCCGCCCGATGAACGCCGACCGCGTCCGATCCATGGTCATCTGGTCGAACCAGCTGGGGCAGTGGAGCGTGGAGACCAGGATCACCTCCGGTCCGTCCTTTTCCGCCAGCCGGGCAGCCAGGGCTTCCGCGAGGATCGGAGAGGTCATGTACTGGTTCTCGAGGTAGATGCGGCGCTTCGCCCTGGCGATCATGGCCAGGAACAGCGCCTCGCTTTCCCGGATCTCCGCGAGGTCGCCGTATCGCGACCGGGTCCGCGAGATGCCGGTGGTCACCGCCCCGAAGCGCGCCTCAAGGCAGGCCGGCCAGAGCGCTGCCCCCGTGTCGCCGGGCGCTGCACGGATCTCCTCGCCGGTCGCACGGCGCCAGCGATCGCGGAAGAGCTCCCCGAGCGCCCGAGCCGGCGCCCCCTGCAGGGCCATCATCAGTTCGTGCCGGGACGCGTAGCACTTCCTACCGCGCCGGAACCGCCGGGGATCGTCGTCACGGTGGCGCACCGTGTCCCAGCGATCCGGTCCGATGTCGCCGCCGCCGCAGAACACCAGGTGGTCATCGATGATGATCATCTTCTGGTGGTGGGCCGCGCCGAACGGCAGGCTTCCGTCGAGATGGAACCGGACGCGGCTGCCCGCGAAGCACCGGCGCGCCTTCAGGGTGAAGAAGTTCTGGGTAGCGGAGATCGGCAGTGACGCCTTCCAGCACAGGACCCGAACGTCCATTTCGGGACGCTCGTCTGCGAGCCGCGTCAGGAAGGGGCCGATGCGGTCCTCGTCCGGCCCGCCGCCGCCCGGCTGCGGATGGAAGAGCGTGTCCGGATCGAACGCCCAGTTGACCAGGTGCACGGATCGCCGGGCGGCCCGCATCGCCGCCTTCGCGGCGGTGAAGTAGTCGGCCATGTCGATGATGATGGCGGCCCGCTCGGCCTCTTCCATCCGCCAGCAGGTCGTTCCCGGATCCAGCAGCACCAGCACCTCCAGAGGAGGATCAAGCCTCAAATGAAGGTGCGGTTCCGCGTCCGCCGGATGCTCCCGCTGGCGCTGCAGGCGACCCCTGGGATCGGTCCACCAGGACAGCATTCGATCCAGGGAGCTCGATGGGAATTGGGGTTCTCCGGCTCAGACCGCCCTTCCCGATCGGAGCGCAGCGACGACGCACTCTCGGCTCAGGACGAACCCAGACCCTACTGAGGCTCCGCCTCTCCCTTCCGGACGAGGCCCCTCAGATCCTCAGGTCTCCGGGGAGCTTGGCCTCGATCTGCTTCAGCAGGGCGATCGCATCCACATCCATCGCCCGGCACAGGGCGAAGAACTCCAGCACATCCACCCGGCGCTGCGCGTTCTCGATGAGGGAGATGAAGCTCTGGTCGCGGCCGATCCGCTCGGCGACCTGCGCTTGGGTCAGTCCGGAACGCCGGCGGCCCTCCACGAGGGCGTCGACGACATGTCGATGCGCTCCCGAGAAGACTGACTTCGGCATGGACGGACCGCCACCGTTGGTGCGGCCCTTGAGCTATACGGAAAACCGTCATATGCAGTTTTTCCATATCCGCGCAGGCACTCCCGATGCGCTCCTTCGCAGAATCAGCTTCGCGCCCGAAGCCCAAGTGGCGTCGTCGGCGCACGACCTCACGGTCAGGTCGCGGACGACCTCAGGAGTTCCCACCCCTCGAGACCGAGGGCGTCAGCCATCCGTTCAATGTTGTCGACCGAGACGTTCCGCTCCGCGCGCTCGATGGCGCCGATGTAGGTGCGATGGAGGCCGCAGGCGTCGGCGAAGCCCTCCTGGCTGAAGCCCTGCGCCTTGCGGAGCCGGCGCACGTTCTGGGCGATCACCCGCCTCAGCCGCCCCACGTCTGCGCCCCGCTTCATGGGCCAGAAGGGTCAGGTGGCGCCGACTTTACATCTACAGACTTTACGTAGCACTTTGACGACTCGGCCGCCCTTCAGGCTCTCCCAAATGCGCCCCGCCCCCCACCTCGCCGAACCCGACACCCCCTTCGATCCCGAGGACGGCGCCGCCGTCCCGGCCGTCCCCGACACCGCCTTCCTGACGACCCTGGTCCGCCGCCACCGCGGCTGGCTCGTGGCCGTCCTGCGCCTGCGCTTCGGCCGAGACACCGCCGAGGACCTGGCCCAGGAGGCGTTCCTGCGCGCCGCCCGCCTACCGGATCCCGCCGCCCTGCGCCGTCCCCGGGCCTGGCTGCTCACGGTGGCCCTCAACGCCGCCCGCGACCAGCACCGCCGGCGCGCCGTCCGCCCGCCGCTCACCGAGGCCGACGGGGCCCGCCCGCTGCCCGAGCTGCCCGCCCTCCCCGGGCAGGACGAGGCCCTGCTGCTGAAGCAGGTGGTGCTCTCCCTGCCCCCGCCGCTGCGCGAGGTCTTCGTGCTCAGCCGCTTCGGGGGCTTGACCTATGCCGAGATCGGGCGACGCTTGGGGATCTCCACCAAGACGGTGGAGTGGCGGATGACGCGCGCCCTGGCGGCCTGCGCCGCCCGTCTCCACGACTGAGGCGAACGCCCTTCATGAGCGATCGACGCGACCGCGCCCGCAGCGAGGCGGCGGCCTGGTTCGCCAGGCTGGGCCGGCAGGCCGTGACCACGGACGCGCTCAGGGCCTTCCGCGACTGGCGCCGCACCCCCGCCAACGCCCAGGCCTACGCCGAGGTGGAGCGGACCTGGGCCAAGGCCGGGACCCTGGCCCAGGATCCCGAGATCCGCGCCGCCACCCACGCCGCCCTCGACCGCCGCCCCCGAAGCCGCACCGCCGGCCTTCCCCGCGGGCCGCTCGCCTGGGGGGCGGCCGGTCTCGCCGCCCTGGCGCTCGCCGCCGCCCTGCGCTTCGGGCCCGGCCTCGCCGCCCCGGCCTATGACACCGGGGTGGGCGAGCAGCGGCTGGTGGTGCTGGAGGACGGCTCGCGCGTGCGCCTCAACACCGACAGCCGCGTCCGGATCCGCTTCCACGATGACCGCCGCCGCGTGGAGCTGGTCCGCGGCCAGGCCTTCTTCGAGGTGGCGCACGACCCCGCCCGGCCGTTTACGGTGGACGCGGGCGCGGCCGACGTCCGGGCGCTCGGCACCCGCTTCGACGTCCGTCGCCTGGACGGGACCGTGCAGGTCACCCTGGTGGAGGGGTCGGTCCGGGTGCAGGCCGACGCGGCCCGCGCCGACGACGAAACCCACGCCGCCTGGACCCTGGCCCCCGGCCAGCAGCTCACCGTGGCCCCCGGGCGGGCCGCCGCCCCGCGCCCGGCCGACACCGCCGGCGCCACCAGCTGGACCACCGGCCGCATCGTCTTCCGGGAGACCCCGCTCGCCGCCGCCGTCGCCGAGGTCAACCGCTACGCCCCGCACAAGATCAGCCTCGAGGCCCCCGCGCTCGCCGCCGCCCCGGTCAACGGGGTGTTCGACACCGGCGACACCGAGGCCTTCGTCGCCGCGGCCAGCAGCCTGTTCGGGCTCGAGGCCCGCCGCGCCCCCGACGGCGCCGTGGTCCTGAAGGCGCCCGCCGGTTGACGGCGACAATCTTCCGCTCCCCCGCCAGGGCGCCCCGCCCCGCCCTGCGTCTTCCCCCCTGACGGACCGCCGGGCGCCGGAGGACCTGCCATGCCGGCAGGCCGATCCGGCGGCGTCGAAGGGGGAAGACCTTGGATCAGCAGCACCACACCCGCCGTCCCGCCCGGGCTCCGCAACGCCGGCTCGCCCGCCTCGCGGCCGCCACGGCCATGGCCGCCGCGCTCGCCGCCGCCGGCGCCGCCCAGGCGGGACCTACGCAGACCGTGAACCTGCCCGAGGGGGCGCTGGACGCCGCCCTGGTGGCGCTCGCCGCCCAGACCCACGAGCAGCTGCTCTATCCGCCGGAGCTGGCGCAGGGCCGCCGCGCCCCGGCGCTCAGCGGCCGGTTCACGGCCGAGGAGGCGCTGCGCCGGCTGTTCCCGGGCGAGGAGGTCGTCATCACCCGCCCCGCCCCAGGCGTCCTGGTCCTGCGCCGCCGGAGCGAGCCCACGCCCACCGCCGGCCCGGGAGGCGGCCCGCCGCGCCCTTTCGGCGGTGAGGCGGACCACACCGCCATCGAGATGGCCACCGCGCCCGGCGCGGCGACGACGACAAGCCCGGACCCCGCCGCGGCCGCCGCCACGGTGGAAGAGGTGCAGGTCACCGGCACCCACATCCGCGGCGCGCGCACCGCCTCGCCCCTGCTGGTCCTCGACCGGGCGGCCCTGGACCGCTCCGGCCACGCGACGGTGGCCGCGGCGCTGGGCGCCCTGCCGCAGAACTTCAGCGGGGTGGCCAACGAGGGCGCCAGCACCACTGGCGCCGACCGGGTCGGCCGCAATTCCGGCTACGGCTCCAGCGTCAACCTGCGGGGGCTCGGGCCCGACGCCACCCTGGTGCTGGTCAATGGCCGCCGGCTCGCCGGAGCCGGCAGCTTCGGCGACTTCGCCGACATCTCCACCCTGCCCAGCGCCGCGGTCCAGCGGGTGGAGGTGCTGCTGGACGGAGCCTCCGCCCTCTACGGCGCGGACGCCGTGGGCGGGGTGGTCAACATCATCATGCGCCGGGACTACGAGGGGGCGGAGACCCGGCTCACCGCGGGCGCGAGCACGGATGGCGAGCCCACCGAGCTCCAGCTGTCCCAGCTCCTCGGCCGGCGCTGGGACGGCGGCGGCCTGCTGGTCGCCTACGAACTCCGGCGGCGCAGCCGGCTCTCCGGCGACGACCGCGACTTCGCGGCCGACGCCGACCTGCGGCGGTTCGGCGGCTCCGACCAGCGGTTGACCAACGCCTTCCCCGGCAACATCCTGACGACGGGACCCTCAGGCACCGTGGTGGGCTGGGCGATCCCGGCCGGCCAGGACGGCGTGGGCCTCAGGCCCCAGGACCTGCTCGCCGGCCAGGCCAACCTCGGCAACCAGCGCCGGGGCGTGGACATCCTGCCGCGCCAGGACCTGCACGCCCTCTATGTGGCCGCCGACCAGCAGCTGGGCGAGGCCGTGGAGCTCACCGCCGACCTGCGCTACGGCCGCCGGGACTTCGGCGTCAGGCTGTCCAGCTCCATCGCCAACATCGCCGTCACCCGCGCCAACCCCTTCTTCGTCTCCCCCACCGGGGCTTCCTCCCACTCGGTGGCCTACAGCTTCGCCGAGGAGGTCGGCAACGCCCGGCTGGACGGCCGCCAGGAGAGCCTGGCGCTCACCCTGGGCGCCACGGCGCGGCTGCCGCGGGCGTGGCGGGGCGAGGGCTACCTGGCCTTCGCCCAGGAGAGGACCGCCACCCACGCGCGGGGCACGGTCAACACGGCCCTGCTGGCCGAGGCGGTGGGCTCCGTCGCAGACCGGCCCGAGACGCCCTTCTCCGCCGCCCGGGACGGCTACTTCAACCCGTTCAGCGGGACGCCCGGCGCCAACAGCCCGGCCCTGCTGGCGGTGATCGGCTCGGGCTACGCCGACACCCACACCCGCGGCCAGGTGATGTCCGCCAACCTGCAGGCGGACGGGACGCTGCTCACCCTTCCAGGCGGCCCCCTTCAGGCCGCGGTCGGCGGCCAGCTGCGCCGGGAGACCCTGGTCCGCACGGGGATGAGCTTCTCCGCCTCGCCCACGCCCGTGCCCCAGCAGGGCGCCGACGTCGCCCGCTCGGTGGCGGCGGCCTTCCTGGAGCTGCGCGCGCCGCTGGTCGGGCCGGAGAACCGCCGGCCGGGCCTGGAGCGGCTGGAGCTGTCCCTGGCCGGGCGGGTGGAGCGCTACTCCGACGTCGGGACCACCGCCAACCCCAAGGCGGGCCTCCTCTGGGCGCCGGTGGACGGGCTGACGGTGCGGGCCACCTACGGCCGCTCGTTCCGCGCGCCGGCCCTGCGCGAGGTCCACGACCCCGAGGCCTATTCCGGGAGCCTGCTGCCGCTGGGCGCGGGGCGGATCCGCACCCTGCTGCTGAACGGCGGCAATCCGGACCTGCGGCCGGAGACGGCGACCACCTGGACGGCCGGCGCCGACTGGACGCCCGCCGCCCTGCCCGGCCTGCGCCTGGGCGCCACCTGGTTCGAGGTCCGCTTCGAGGACCGCATCGGCAAGCCGGTGCAGGAGAACATCCTGAACGCGCTGTCCGACCCGACGCTGGCCAGCTTCATCACCCGCATCTCGCCGGCCGACAACGCCGCCGACCGGGCGCTGATGGAGGCCCTGCTGGCCAGCCCGGCGCTGATCCCGGCCTCGGCCGGCTTCCCGCCCGAGGCCTATGGGGCGATCGCCGACAACCGCTACGTCAACACCGCCGACCTGCGGGTCTCCGGCGTGGACCTCACCGGATCCTGGACCGTCGACCTCGGCGACGACCGCATCGCGCTCGGGGCCTCCGGCTCCTGGATCCTGGCCTATGAGCAGCGGACCACGCCCGACGCCGCCGCCGTGGACCGGGCCGGCGTCGCCAACTTCCCGGTCGACTTCCGCGGGCGGCTCACGGCGGACTGGACCCGGGGCCGCCTCACGGCCGGCGCCGCTCTCAACTATGTCAGCGCCTACGAGGACGCCCTCGGGACCCGCATCGCCGCCCAGCCCTCGGTGGACCTGCAGCTGCGCCTGGCCCCCGCCGAGACCGGGCCGCTGAAGGGGATCGCCGCGACGCTCGGGGTGCGCAACGCCTTCGACCGGGACCCGCCCTTCTACGACAATGTCGCCGGGGTGGCCTACGACCCGGCCAACGCCGACCCCATCGGGCGCTTCGCCTGGGTCCAGCTCACCCGCGCCTGGTGAGCCCCCATGCCGGTCCGCCTGCCCGCCGCCCGCGCGGCGGAACTCCTGCTGCTCGGCCTGCTGCTCGGCCTGCTGCTCGCCCTGGCCCCCGCCCCGGCGGCGGCCCGGCCGTTCACGGTGGAGGACCTCCTGGCCCAGGAGGCCTTCGGCGCGGCGGCCGTCGACCCCGCCGGCCGCTGGCTGGTGGTCGAGCGGCGCGACGCCCACGCCACCGCGCCCCGGTTCGACCTCGACCACTTCACCCCGCTCACCGTCAGCCGGCTTATGGTCGCGCCGCTCGACGGCGACGGCCCGGCCCGCCCCCTGCTCACGCCCGAGGCGCACGCCGGTCACAGCCTGGCCGGCTTCTCCCCCGCCGGGACGCGGCTCGCCGTCCAGCGGCTCGACGGTGAGGGCTGGACCCTCGGCGTGATCACCCTGGCCACCGGCCAGGTCCGGTGGCTCGGCGTCACCCCCGAGCTCTCCGTGGACGGACGCACCGTCCAGTGGCGCTCGGAGGACGAGCTGCTGGTCATCGACCGGCCCGACGGCAGCCTGCCCGTCCTGATGCGGCTGGGCCGGCTCTCCGCCGAGCGCCTGCCCGGCCTCTGGGCCCGGGCCGCGGGCGGCCGGCTGGCGGTCACCATCCTCGGCAGCGGCGCCTTCGCCGGCGTCCGCGCCCGGCCGCCCCCGCGCCGCCTGCTGCGGATCGACGTCCGCAGCGGCCGCCGCACCGTGCTGGCCACGGGCGAGCTCGTCGACCTGGAGACAGCCCCCGGCGGCCGGTCCGTCGCCCTGCTCGAGGCCGGCGAGGACCTCCCCCTGCACGGCGACGAGCCCCTGCAGGGCGACCGCGGCCTGGGGACCCAGGCCATGCGGCTCACGCTGCTGGACCTCCAGACGGGCATCCGCACGGCGCCCTGCCCCGCCTGCGACCTCCTCCCCCACCTGCTCGCCTGGTCGCCGGACGGCCGCGAGCTGCTGGCCTACGCCCGCCCCACCGGCGCCCCCTGGCCCCGGGGCGAGCTGGTCCGCATCGCGGCCGCCAGCGGCGCCGTCACCCGCCCCGGCGGGGGCCTCGTCCCGGTCGCCCAAGGCCGCCCCACCCTCGTCCCGGCCGGCTGGATGGGCGCCGACCCCGTGGTGCTCGCCCGGCCTGCCGAGGCCCCAAGTTCCCGGCCGGACTGGTATCGCCTCGCCGCCGCCGGCCCGGTCAACCTGACGAGCAGCCTTCCGGCCGCGCCCCGCTCCCTGACCGCCCTCGGCCCGGCCGGCCTGGTCGCCGTCGTGGACGGCGTCGCCTGGCGCATCGATCCCGCGGGTCGCGCCGCCCGCCTTCCGCTCGCCGACGTCCGACCCGTCGCCGCGCCGCGCCCGCTCACCGGCGACCGGCTCCGGACCGTGATCCCCCCCGCCGGCCTCGCCACCGCCAGCGTCGACGGCGAACGCCGGCTCGTGCGCCTCGCCCCCGACGGCGTCCGCACGGGGGCCGTCCTGCCGCCGGACGCCATGCTCCTCGCCGCCGGTCCCGACGCCAGCGCCGCCTTCCGCCGCACCGCGCCCGGCCACGTCCAGGGGTTCGACAGCCTGGAGCTCGCCCGGCCGGACCGCCCCCCTCGGATCCTCGCCCGCCTCAACCCCCGCTTCGCCGACGTCGACCCGCCGCGCGCCGTCCCCGTCGCCCATGCCGGGCCCGATGGAAGCCCGCTCACCAGCTGGCTGTTCCTGCCGCCGCCGGCGCCCGGCGCCCCGCCCCCGCCGCTGGTCGTCCGCGCCTACGCCGGCGAGACCCTGCGGGCCCGGCCCACCGATCCCCCGGAGCCCCGCGGCCTCGCCACCGACCTGCGCGTCCTCACCGGCCACGGTTATGCGGTCCTGGTCCCCAGCCTGCCGACGCCGCAGCCCCGCGGCGAGCCCGCCGCCGGCCTGGCCGACCGGATCCTCACCATCGTCGATGCGGCCGCGGCGGATCCCGCCACGGCGGGCGCCTTCGACGCCGGACGCATCGCGCTCTGGGGCAAGAGCTTCGGCGGCTACACGGCGCTCGCCGCCGTCGCCCAGACCGACCGCTTCCGCGCCGCCGTGGTGATCTCCGCGCCGGTGGACCTGCTGAGCAAGTGGGGGACGATCCCGCCCATGTACCGGGCCTGGCCCGAGGAGGGCCTGTGGACCGCCTGGAGCGCCGGCTGGGTGGAGACCGCCCAGGGCGACATGGGCGTCCCGCCCTGGACGGACCTCCCCCGCTACGCCCGAAACAGCCCCCTGTGGTCCGCCGACCGGATCCGCACGCCAATCCTGCTGATGCACGGCGACCAGGACAACATCCCGATCACCCAGGCCGAGGCCATGTTCTCGGCCCTGCACCGGCAGGACCGGGACGCCCTGCTGGTCACCTACTGGGGCGAGCGCCACCACATCGTGAGCCCCGGCAATGTCCGCGACCTCTACGCCCGGGCCTTCGGGTTCCTGGACGCGCGACTCGGGCCGCCTGAGCCCTGCGACAGGGCCGGGCGCAGTCCACAGCCGGAGAGGTGGGGGAATTCGGAGACGTCCTGCGGCCAGGAGGCGCCCACCGGCGGCAGGGGAAACGGCGGCTCGCCGTCCAGGGCGAGGAAGGAGAGGTCGCCCTCCAGCGGCTGCGGGCGGAACCGCGCCCTGGCGCGGCGCGGGGCGGACACGGGGGAGAAGAACCAGAAGAGGCTATAGTTGGCGTCGGACAGGAGACGCCTCACCTCAGCCGCCACCTGGGGCCGAGCCTTGGACACCTCCACGAGCCAGGCGGGTCGGCGCTCCGCCAGGGTGATGGTCGCCCCCGCCAGCACCTCCGGCTCGAAACCCTCGACGTCCACCTTCACGAAACCGACGTCTTCGGGCGCAAGCTCGTCGAGGGTCGTCATCCTCACCGGCTCTTCCGGCGCGGGTTCGGGATCGGCGAGGGCCCCCTCCCCGAAGTTGCCGATCCTGCGCAGCGGGCGCATGGCCAAGGCCGTCACGCCCGGCGTGCGGCCCACCGCCACATGGTGCGGCTCCACATTGTCCAGGCGGTTGCCGTAGGTATTGGCGGCCAGCAGGCCCGCCAGCCCCCGGTGCGCCTCGGCGGCCACCACCTTCAGGTCGGGTCGGGCGGCGGCCACCGGCAGGGCGATCGCCCCGATGCTGGCCCCCACATCGACAAAGGTCCCGCGGTCGAGGCGGCAGATCAGGTCGATCTCCGGCCTGTCGAATTCCCTGTGCCCGCGCAGGGGCAGACCTGCGGCCGTGTCCCCCGCCGGAAGCAGGAACTCGAGGCCATAGGCGCGGGTCACGTCAAGCATTGGTCCAGCCTAGCCGCCGACCCGCGAGGCGTCAGCCCCCGTGCCATCCGCAGTGTCGCGGGCCAGTCAGGGCCGGGCTCAGGCGCCGCGCGACTCGTCCAAAGCCAGCAGGAGCCTGGCGCGCCCGGCCACCACCTCCACGACGCGGGCAAGGTCCTCGTCCCCGAAGCCGGCCTCCGCCAGCTCGCCGGCCACCGGGCCGATCCTGGCCAGGGCCTCGCGCGCCAGGGCCGCGGCCCGCCGCCGCACGAAGGGCGCGCCCAGCCCGACTTCGCGCGCGAACAGGTCCCAGGTGTCAGCGGTGAAGTCCTCCAGGACCGAGCGTCCGCCCACCTTCATGGCCAGCTTGCCGTGCACCTGCGGATAGGCGGCGGTGCACATGAGGTCGTAGAGCGGCGCCAGGTCCAGCCCCGCATCGGTGTAGAGCAGGCTGTAGTTCTTGCCGTGGGCGTCGGCGTTTCCGACCATCACGTTGAAGATGGCGGCGTCCAGCAGGCGCAGCAGCGCCGGCGCCGGCGCGACGCAGGCCCGGCGCACGAGGTCGAACATGTCCCGGAAGATCGGCCCGCCCTCGGACGCGTACTTGTGCTCCGGCGTCACCCCCAGCGCCTGGCAGACGTCCTCCTGGTGCAGGCGCCGGATCGTCCCCTCAGCCGACACCACCCGGTCGTAGCGCTCGACGAGCAGGAACGGCCACGCGCCGACCCGCCGCGCCTCCACGCCAGCCACGCGCAGGCCGAGGGCGGCGGCCAGCCGCATGGCGAAGGCCTCATTGCCGGTCGCGCCGGGGAGCCGGGCGATGGCGGGCTTTAGGATGTGGGTGCTGGGCTGGCCGGGCGCGGGCAGGCCGATGCGGCCGTTCAGCAGCACGACGGGAAGCTTCGGCTGGGCCCCCGCCAGGGACAGTCGGAGCCCCTCCTCCCCCGCCAGGAGCGGCCGCTCCGGCAGGCGGTCGAGAATGGACCGCAGGTCCGCGTCGTCCAGGGGCTCGGTGGCCGAAACCCCCAGCGGCGCGGGCGGCGCCTCGCCCTCCGGCCACAGGGTCAGGGCGCCGGCCACGTCACCGCCGAGCCGCTCCAGCAGCCGGAAGTCGTTCGTCGCCGAGACGCCCAGGGCATGGGCCACGGCCGTCCTCTGGGCCTCTTCCGGCAGCAGGCCCGCAAAGAACGGCCGGGTCTCCCGCCGCCCGAACGGCTCGAGGCGCTTCGGCAGCGAGACGGACACCGCCGGCCGGCGGGGATCGGCCACCCAGCCGGCGTCGTAGGCGAAGCCGAGGTCCCCGTGGGCGTCGATGGCGAGGCGCCCGACCCGCGCCCCCTCCCACCAGACGACCAGGGTCCGGATCATGGAACCGGCTCACCGGAGGGCGAACCCGCGCCGGGGGCGTCTCCGGCCCGGCCGTCGGCGGTCCCATTCCGCCGGACGAGCTCGAGGCGCAGGCCCAGGGCGCCCAGTACCGCGAGCACCCGGTCCAGCTGCACCGTCGTCTTGCCCCGTTCCAACTCCACGAGGAACCGCAGCCCCACGCCGGCCGCGGCGGCGAGCTCGTCCTGGCGGAGGCCCAAGGCCTTCCGCGCGTGGCGGACGGCCTGACCGATCTCCTGAGGCGTGACCATCTGATTTCCCGAACGGGAAAATTTCTCCTTTCCGGACCCGCGTCAAGCTGAAATATCCCGTTCGGGTAAACAGAAGGCCCGACGACCCGCGGAGAACACTTATTTCCCGGACGGGGCATTTTTGCCTTGCCCCGCGCCCTCAATGCCGCCGGCGCGGCGCGCGCGCCGAGTCCCCGACGCGGCCCTGCCAGTGGCGCACCCAGGCCTCCACCGTCGCCGCGGTCAGGATGGCGCCGGTGGCCGGAGCCTGCAGCAGCTGCTCCGGGGTGAGCTGGCGGGCCACCGCCGCCCGGTCGAGCACCCCGGCGTCGGCCAGACAGCCCTCCAGAAGCAGGGGCCGCAGGACGTCGAGGCTCGCGGCCAGCAGCCGACCATAGTAGGCGCCCAACTCCCCTTTCGAGCGGCGCGCCAGCACCTGCGGCGGCAGCCGGTCGGCGAAGGCCGCCCGGGCGAGCCGCCGGTCCTGCTCCCCGCCGGCCAGGAGGTCGGCGGGGAGGGACAGGCAGAGCTCCACCACCGGCTGGGAAAGGAAGGGATAGAGCAGGTCGCCGGCGCGACGCTTGCGGCAGTCGCCGCGGTAGAGCTGTGCATTGGCGATGGCCTGCACCTGCAGCCGCTTCGCGCCGGGAATGTCTCCGGCGTCCTCCACCCAGGGGTGGGCGCGGCCGGCGAGCCAGCTCCGCACCCCCGGCGCAACGAGGGGGGACAGCTGCGACGGCAGCCCATCCCCGCGCCGCTCGGCCCGGCTGCACTCCGCCAGCACCTGCCAGACCGAGCGTCGCGTCCGGTGGGCGACGGCGCGCAGCACCGGCGAGCCCAGCCCGGCCAGGCCCTCCCGGCGCAGCACGCCCGAGGCGACCAGCACGCTCGGCATCTGGAAGAAGACCGCGTCGCCGCCCTGACCCGACAGCACCGCCGCCCCGCCGAGGGCGGCCATGCGGGCGGCGATGTCGCGGTCGCGGGGTGCGTCCACCGCCTGCAGCGCCGGCCGCACGCCCGTGGCGACCTCGGTGAAGTCCGCCTCGCTTAGTGGGGCGAGCGGCTTCTCCACCACCGTCAGCGGAACCCGCAGACGCTCGGTCACGGCGCGGGCGTACGCCCGCTCGTCCCCCTCTGTGCGGTCCGCCACATAGTTGAGCCATGCGGACACCCGCCCGGCGAGGCCAAGCCGCGCCAGCGTCCCGGCCACGATGGCGGAGTCGAGGCCGCCGGAGAGCTCCATCAGGACCGCAGGCCTGTCCACGACCAGCGCCCTGGTAACCTGGTCGACCGCGGCCGCCAGCGCCTCTCCGGCCGCGACCTCGTCGGGCCGACTATCGCCAACCTGGTCCGCCGGCCGCCACAGGGCCATGGCGGCCCGGCCCAGGGGCAGCGGTTGCAGGGTCCCCGGCGTGACGGCGGCCACGCCGTCGAACAGCAGCTCGGACCGCATGGCGCTCGACAGCGCCACATAGACGGCGATGGCGTCCCAGTTGAGGGACAGCCGGGGCGGCCGCAGCCATGGCGGGACCGCCAGCAGGTCAGAGGCCACCGCCTCGACCCCGGCGGCGAGCGGCCAGACCAGCGCGTCCAGCTCGCCGAGCGGGTCGCGGAACACCGCCGTCTCCCCCGGGGGCCCGTGCAGCAGGGCGACGTACCGGCCCCACCCCGACCGCAGCAGGGTCAGGGCCGCCTGTGCCGGCCGACGCGGCAGCTCCCCGGCGTCGACGGCCCCTGGGCTCCGGAACCGCTCCCCGACCACGAAACCGGCCGCGCAGGGGAGCGCCGTCACCGGCGCGCCGCCCGCCGCGGGCGTGTAGAGACGGAGGCGGTCGGTGGTTCCCACCGACCGCCAGCCGGCCTCGGCCTCCAGCCGGGCGCCCAGCGTCGCCGCATGGGCCGCGCCCTCGGCGCTTCCGGCCGGCCAGGCCAGGGCCAGGTAGTCGCCGATCGCCACGCCCTAGACCGCCATGATGGGATGATAGGCGACGAGCCGCTCATGGTGATCGTCCAGGACCACGTCTCCGGCCTGCAGCCAGCAATGGGCGCGGAACGGCCAGGTGCGCACCGCGAACACCCACGCGGCGTCGTGTCCCCGCCGCCGCAGCGCCCGCAGCAGCAGGAACGACCGCAGGAGGCACTTGCCCGGCAACGGGGCGTAGGGGATCCAGGCGTGGAAGCGGGCGGCCTCGGCCAGGAGCTCCGGCGAGGGCGCTCCGGAAGGCGGCGGGACGCCCGCCGGACGGACCCCGCGCACGAGGGCGGCCAGCGGCCGCCCGCCATAGCCCAGTCCGGCGTCGACCATCGCCCGTAAGAGGCGGGTCGCGTCGGGCCAGCCTGGCGCCGGACCCTCCCCCGTCACGGCGCTCTGGGCCGGAGGCGGCGGCGGCGTCACGCCGAGGCGCGGTCCGGCGCCGCCGACGAGACCGGCGGCCAGCAGGGACGCCAGCAGCGCCGGGTCCTCCAAGGCGACGGCCCCGCCATCCCGCGACAGGCTCAGCCGCCCGGGAGCCCCCGGCACGCAGAGGTAGGCGTCCCGCATCACCTGCAGGAACACGAGGTCGTCGCCGATGGCGACGGCATGGGCGGCGGGGGAAAGGGGATGTTCCATGGGACCCGCGAGGCGGAAGAGTGCGGCAAGGCCGGCGCCGGCAGGACCGGCGCCGGCCCCGAAGGGTCAGTCGTACAGGTCGACCGGGATCTCTTCGGGGTGGACCTCGCCTGAGGCCGAGTTCGTGAGCGCCCGGGCGCCGCCGAAGCAGACGAGCCGAAGCGCCGGCAGGGTGAGGGTCTTGGACATGGTGACCTCCTTCAAAGGCCGTTTGTCACCGCTGGAAGTTGCGGCCTGACCATCCCACAACCCTGGCTCACCCTATTCAAACTATATCGGTCCTATACGGCGAAGCCTGCGGGCGGCGCTCCAGAAGGCCCGCCAGCCGGTCGGCGAGGCGGATGCGGCGGCGATGGAAGGCGCGCACCGCGGCCAGCAGGCTCGCGCGGTCGCCGCCCGCCGCCACCCGGGCCAGGGCCGCGGCCTCGGCAGCCAGGTCGGGGATCAGCCGCGGCTCCTGCCGGCGCACCGGTCCGAGCCGGCCGGCGACCCGCCGGTGGGCGTCGAGCAGGTCCCAGCCGCCCGCGGCCTCCAGCCAGGACTCGAAGAGGCGCTCCACGCGCGCCACCGCCGCCTCCGGCGGATCGCCGTCCGCAACCGGCTCCGGGGCGAGGTCCGCCCCTACCGCCTGGGGTTGCAGCCCCCGGGGCTCCAGTCCGATCAGCAGGTGGGCCTGGCTGATGCGGTAGAGGTCGGCCACGTCGACGGCGCCCGGACGGCGGACGAAATAGCCCTGCCCCCGCCGCTCCTCCACCAGCCCTTCTCCGGCCAGCCGGGCGAGGGCCTCGCGCACGGGGGTGGCGCTGAGCGCCAGCTGCTGGGCGATCTCGGTGGCGGCCAGGCGGCGCTCATAGTCGAAGGCGCCCTGCCGCAACCGCTCGCGCAGGGCCCCCAGCGCCACAAGAAACGGCTCGGCACGTTTGGCTGTCATCTCCCGCCCCGGACTTGATTCCAGCGGAGTGGATAATCTCAAGCCCAGCACTGTCGAGAAATATTATCCCGGGACGGCGCGATGATCAGTCACCGCAACCCCGTTGCGGGGAACCCGCAAAAAATTTGCGGGAAATATACTTCGTGCACGCCGGATATATCGAAACAACCGCCTGCCCATACCCGCCATCCCTGCCGAATATTGACCCTATCTCCTCGCCGGGGATGCGGCGGGCGCCCGGAAAACTCCCGCGGCGTTTGACCCCACGGCGGCTTGCGGCAAAAGTGACGCACAAGTCAGGGTTGATGGCGTGGCGTCACGATCAATGTTCCCCCTCGCGCCTGCGGGCGGACCGGCCGCGGGCCGCCGGCTGTCCGAGGTGCTCAAGTCGCTGAGGCGGCACCGCCGGCTGCGCGCCTGCCAGGTGGCCGACGCCATGGCCATGCCGCTCCGGTCCTACGAACACTTCGAGGCGGGCCGCGGCCGGCTGAACATCGCCCGGATCCACGCCTTCGCCCAGGCCACCGACACCGACGCCTTCGCGATCCTCGCCGCGCTGGCCCTGGGCTCGCCGGCCTTCGCGGTGGCCTGCGCGGACAACAAGCTGATGCTGATCCTGATGATGGCGGTGCAGGACTTCGAGGCCGCCGCCGGCGCCGAGATCGCCCGCCTGGAGCCGCGCACCCTGATCGCCCAGTTCAGCCGCGCCCTGGGCGAGCTGGCGGAGATCGCCGTCCGACGCGATCCGCTGGTGGAGGACTGGTTCGCCCGGCTGCCCGGCGGCGATCCGCCGCCGGACGAGCCCTCGGACTAAGCGCCCGCACCGGCGGGCGCCGAGCCGCGGGGCCCGGCGTGAGCCTGACGTCTCGGATGGCCGACGGCCCGTGAGACAGGCCCTTGAAGCAGACCTGGGGGTTGGGGGGGCGCCGCCAACCGGTTGCGGAGCGTCTTCGAGAGGAAGACCTACGCAGCCGAGCCTCCGCATGCCCGCCTCGGAGTTCAGCGCACCCTGGCCTGAACAGTGACTTGACCGCCCATGAGCAGGAGGCGCCCGCGACGGTGTCGGTGTGCGCTCCAGAGGCTTGGCCGACCGTCACTGTTCATGGCCCGGAGCAGAGCCTTTCGTGCGCTGTCCTAGAGCTTCGCGCACCAGGCCTCGAGCGTCGCTAGCAGCTCCTCGAACGGCGGCTGACCGCGGTAATACAGCGCCGCCGATGCGGCGTACGCGTCGGCGAGCTCCCGCCGCACTTCGGGGTCCGAGAGGATGAAGGCCTCGTTCTTCGTCAGGTCCTTCTCGTCAGCCTGCCGGAAACGGCGCGCCTTGTGCGCCTCATAGGACTTGCTCCCGACGAACGCCCGCACCTGGGGCTGCTGCAAGAGGCAATGGACGTCGTAATAGTGGCGCATGAAGTTCGGCCGGAACACGCCGTCCTGCTGCTGCGCCCGGAACTTGGTGGAGATCGCCTGCAACTTCTCCACCAGGGTGTGGCCGGGATCGTAGCAGGCGACCGCCTTCGCCCGGTTATCGACGAGTTCCACGCGCGGCGCGGCGTAGTCCCAGGCCCAGGAGGAGATGTCGATCGTCGCGTTGGGCGTGACGTCGTCGAAGCCCACCTCGAGCAGGATGCCGTCCTTCAGCCCCGCCACGGAGCCGTGGGCGCTCTCATAGGCGAGGCGGATGCCCGCGCCGCGGTAATAGGTGGGATCGTCAAAGGCCTCGTCGCGCGTCACGGCGACGACACCGTCGATCTTCAACGTCTGCGCGAGATGGTCATAGAAGCGCCTGCGGCTCTCGACGTGCGCCGCCTTGTTCTGGTTGCGACCAACGGCCACCTCGAGCGCCGCCGGAGGCTCGATCCGAATGTCTATGTCCTCGGAGAAACGTCCGATCCAGCCGTAACCCTTGGACAGGGACGTTCCTCCCTTCAGCTCGAAGGTGTGCCCGCCCTTCTGCAATCCCCAGAGGCTGTGCATGATCCAGTAGTCCTTCTCGACCAGCGCCGGGACGATCTTCATCTCGTCCGCGACGATGGCGATCAGGTCGCCGAACTGGGGATGTCGGTGCAGCAGCTCAGGCGGCATGCGCCGCCCGAGCCTCCAGAACCTGGGCGAAGACGCGCTTGGTCCGTTCATTGCCGTACTTGCCGACGGCGCGCTTCAGCCTGGCCGGGTCGTAGGTCAGCGCCTTGGCGCGCACGCGGTCGAGCACCGCACGCGAGTCCTCCCCCGTGCGCTCCACGTTGTTCACGAGGTCGACCAGCAGGAACTCCGGGGTGGCGGTCCTCGGAAAGGCCGCCTTGCGCCGGAACTCGAACGTGCGGCCGCCGAGCGCCACGTCCTCGTGACGCTTGTGGTTGTAGACCACCGTGCGGTTGTGCAGCTGGGTGGCGCCCACACCCAGGGCGTTCCACGCGTTCGGCGAGGTCATCAGGAAGTCGGTGCCCTTGAGGAAGCCGGACACGAGCGCTTCATCCGCCGGCGGCGCCTTTCCGAACACCGTCGGCTTTGGCGCGTAGTAGAGTCCGCCGCGGACCTTCGCCAGCACGCCCGCCGCCACCGCCTGGCGGATATGCCGGTCGACGGCGTTCGACCACCGCGCCAGATCCGCGCGGCGGTAGACCTTCCCCGGGCGCAACCGACGACGGAATTCCTCAAACCTGTCCATGCGCGTCACCTAGGCTCCTGACCATAGAATGCAAGTTTTCTGATTAAAAATCCATGCAAACTGCGGGCGGTTCCCTCCCGAACTCCGCGGTGCGCGGGACGCGCGGTGGCCACCCTGTGGCGCGTCAACCAGCGCGACGGGAAGGTGAAGAACACCCCGTGACCACAACCGAGGCTCAGCGCCGGAGGGCAACGAGAACGAGCCGGCCGGCCGCAGCTAGGCCGGCGGCTTGCGCCCGATGCGCACGCAGCGCACGCCCCGCGCGCGCGCCTGCTGCAGCAGGCCGAGCGCCGGGCCGAAGGGCCGCCCGGCGGCCTCGCCGCCGTCCAAGGTGGCGGTGAGCGCCAGCACGCAGACCGGCTCGAGCGCCATGAGCTCGTCGTTGGCGCGGAACGGCGCGGCCCGGCCGTGACGGGCGAAGTCCGGCCGGGCCACGATCAGCCGCACGCCCTTCTGGCCGGCCCAGGACCGGGCCAGCCGCTCGGGTCCCGCCGCTCCGGTGATGGCCAGCGCCATCCCCGGCCACTGGCCGCGGGCCCAGTTGAGCGCGTCGAACAGGCGCATGCCGTCCGCCTCGGCGACGGCTGACGGCGCGCCCCGCAACGCCACGACCGGCCCGCCCGGCGCACAGGCCGACAGGCGGCGCTCGCGCACCGCCCGCAGGGCCTCGCGCGCCTCGATCTCGGCGGCGGTCGTCCTCAGCGGCCGCCCGCCGGTGCGCCACGGCGACCAGACCTCACCGGTCGCCGCGCCATAGGCTTCGGCGGCGGCGTCGCGCACATAGGCCAGCGCCATGGCCGCCACGTCGGCGGCCTCCGCCGCCTGCCGGGCCGACTGCAGGTCGACGTCGGCCACCTCGCTGCCGTCGAAGTCGCGCAGGCCGGCGGCGAGCACGTCCCGGGCCCGGTCTGCCTCCCGGTCGAGCCGCTGCACGCCGGTGTGCAGGCCGCCCAGCAGGGCCTCGCCGACGGTGCGGACGTGGTCCTCCAGGGCGGTGCCCAGCACCAGGTCGAGGGTCTCCGACATGATCGCCGCCCCCAGCTGGGTGAGGGCGGCCTCGGTCGGGTGCGGGCGCGGGTCCTCGAGCGCGGCGGTGCGGGCGTCGAAGGCGTCGAGGTCGGCGGTGTCGAGGAAGCTGTGACGGGTGGGGCGCATGGCGATCTCCTGACGGAAGGGACGGGCCGAAGCCCGGGTCCCGCCCGCCTCGCCGTCGATCGGGGCGCAAGGGCTCCCCTGGAGAGCCTCCGCGTCCCTTGCGCCCCGGGCGCCGGTGAGGCCCTCCGTCCAGGCTTCGGCCGCCCTTCCGCAGGCCGCATCAGGCCCGGACGTGGGCCGCCTGGGCATGCGCCCGGCAGTACGGCCCGCACGCCGCCTCGCGCCCGCAGAAGGCGAACCCCGGACTCCGCGGATCGCCCATTGGCCAGCGGCACTGGCGGGGGCCCAGGTCGAGGAGCCGGGCCACCAGGCCCGGCCCGACCTCCGGCCCCGGCGCCGACGGGACCCCTGCGCGGGCCGACGGGCGAGCCCGCGCCGTCCGGCGGGGTGGGCCGGGCCGAGGTCGGGCCGGCTTCGGCGGAGGGTGCGACCGCCCTCCGCAGAGCCCGAGCCGCCAGACCTTGCCCAGCACCGCGTTGCGGGTGACGCCGCCGAGGCTTCGCGCGATCTCCGCGGCGCTCCGACCCTCCGCCCAGAGCGTGCGCAGCGCCGTCACCCGGTCGCCGGTCCAGCGGAGGTCACGCACAGTCGTCGTCCTCCGCCTGCGGTCCGGTCGGCGCCTGCGCCCCGGGGCCGTCCGCCCGGGACAGCCAGGTGAGCGCCGGCGGGACCCAGCGACGCTGGGCCGCCGCCTCCGCCGTGCGCGCCACCAGCTCCGCCTTCTTCAGGGCGCCGGCGCCCGGATCGGCCGCCCCCATGGCCTCCAGGAAGCCCAGCAGCTGCGCCTTGCCGTGGGCCGACAGGAAGGCGGCGTCGGGCGTCCAGTGACGGGCAAGGTCCGCGCCGCAGAGCCCTGCGATCTCCGCGGCCTCCGCCCGCGCCTCGGGCCGGATCCCCGTGGTGCGCGGCTCGTGGAGGTCGAGGCTCGCCGCCACCAGCTCCGCGAGCAGGGCGAGCCGGTCGTCCGCCTCCAGGCCGGCCACCCACGGGATCGGCCGCAGGCCGGCGGCCAGATAGGCCGCGCGGCGGCCCGCCAGCCGGGCCCGGACGACGGCGTCCAGCCCTTCCACGGCGTCTTCCCCCCGGCCATAGGCCGTGGCCGCGATGGCGAGCGCGGATGCGCCGCTCCAGACCCGCCTCTCCAGGGCGAGGTGACGGAAGAGCTGCGCCGTCAGCGCCACCAGGGCTGCCTCCGGATGGTCCGCAAGATCGCGGATCAGCCCACGGGTGGCGATGTCCGTGCGCAGGGCGTGTTGGCCATGTCCGACGCCCACCACCTCCACCCGGATCTCGGCCTCCGGGATCTCCGGCGCGGAGCGCTCGCCGCCCGAGGCCTCGTCGTCCGCCCCCGCTGCGTCGAGGTCCGGCTCCGCCGGCTCGGGCGCGGGCTCGTGGTAGAAGGTGGCGTCGAGCCCCGCCCGGCTCGGCGTGAGCAGCACCGCGCGGACCACGCCCTGCCCGGCGGTCAGCCGGGCGAGGTCGAGGCGCGCCTGCAGCAGGGCCGGGAGGGTCGCGGCGCGAGCCTCGCCCGCCTCGGCCGCGTCCACGAGCGCCGCCGCAGCCTCGATCCGCGCCCGGGCGGCGTCGAAGGCCGCCGCCGCGGCCTCGTCCAGTCCGCCCCAGTGCACGAACGGCAGGCCGCGAAGGCCATCCGGCGGGAGATGACCGCGCTCCCGGGCCAGGAAGACGGTCAGGCCCTCGCTGGCCAGGCCCTGCGCCACGGCCGCAACCGAGGTCCGCCAGGCGGCGTCCAGCACATCGGGGTCGAGGACCTCGGCGGGCATCTCGCCGAACAGGTCCGCCTTCAGCCGCCCGCCCGCCGCAGCGTAGGCCTCGGGCCCCGCGAGCGCGAACCGCGGGTCCTCGACGGTCGTCCGCCCGCCCTGCACCAGGGCCAGCAGCTGGTGGTCGTGGAACCAGCCGTCCAGCGCCGCCTGGGCGAGGTCCGCCTGGCGCTTCCGGTCCGGCAGCCTGGCGAACAGCCGCACCTGCCGCAGGACGAGGCGACCCTTGCGGTAGGCGTCCAGCACCCGGGGATGGACGCCGGCGAGCGCCGCCAGCCGCCGCACCTCCGGCTCCTCGTAGCCGAGCGCCGCGGCGATGGCGGCGCAGTCCATGCGCGACTTCCGCAACCGGCCGATGGCCTCGATGACGTCGGCCGTGTGCACCGGGGCGTGCTCGGCGGCCGGGAGCACGGCGGCTGCGGCCTGGGCCCGCCGCCCCTCGGCCAGCAGGCACTCGAACTCGTGGTCGTCGGGGAGGGCGCCGGTCTCCACCAGCTTCAGCAGGGCGAAGCGCCGCCGGCGCCCGTCGAGCACCATCCAGGGCCGCTCCCCCCGCCGTCCGCGGCGCACCACCGGCGGATAGATCAGGCCGGCCGCGCGGATCGTCTCGGCGAGGCGCGGGATCCCGTCGTCGGCGGGCTCGCCGGCCCTGAGGTTCTCAGGCGCGACGCCGAGGTCGGACAGGCGCACGCGGACGCGGACCGGCTCGGCGGCGGCGGCGGCAGCAGGGGCGGAAGCTGGCAGGGCGGTCATGGCAGATCTCCGGAGCCGCCGGCGGACCATCCCCCGGACCGGCTCGCCTCCGCCCGCCCCTCCTCCCGCTCCTTCGCCGGCGCCGCCGCCTGCGCGGCCTCGTTCCAGTCCCCGAAGGGCGCCGGCGGCAACCGGACGCGGGCCACCACGCCCATCCCGCCCAGCCGCCCGGCCAGGGCCGCTGCGGCGCGTTCCCCTGCCGTCCCGCGGTCGGCCGCCACCAGCACGCGCCGCACGCCCGCAGGCGGGCGCCACACCGCCAGGCGGCCGGCGGACAGCAGGGCCCAGGCCGGCAGCCGCAACGCCTCGCCGGCGGAGAGCGCGCTGAACACCCCCTCCGCCACCAGCATCGCGTCGGCCGCCGGATCGAGCCGGACCGCGCACCCGGGCGGCAGGACGCCCACCGTCTTGCGCGGCAGGCGCAGGCGCGCCCGGTCCCCGGCCGGGGACAGGTAGGTGACCTCCACGGCGCAGAGGGCTCCGGAGAGGTCCCGGACGGCCGCCAGAAGCGCGGGCCGGCTGGGCCCTCCGGCCGGCGCGTAGACGCTGAGCGGCGCTGCGGGGTGGAAGCGGAGGTCGGGCGGCAGGCTCCTGCGGACGGCCCGCCTGCGGGCATGCCGCTCCGCCACCGAGCCGGCCGCCGTGCGCCCCTCGCTCCACAGGGCTGCGGCCAGGGCGCGCCGGCCCTCCCGGCCGGGCCGCTCCGGTCCGTCCGTCGCCGTCGCGCGCCGGAGCCGTCCGGACGCGTCCACCAGGCCCAGGGCGCGCAGGACCCCGAGCACCTCGCGCCAGTCGTCTCCCGCGAAACTGTGGACGATCACCCGGTCGCCCTGCAGCAGCAGGGAGACCGAGCGGTCCGCGGGGCTGTGGCCCGGCGCCGGGATGCTGGCCCGCAAGCCGCCGGCGTAGAGATCCCCGCCCAACGCCCGGACGATGGCGGCGAGCGACATCACATCACCCCCTGGGCCCGCAGGCTCACCACCTCTTCGCCGGCCACCAGGAGGTGGTCGTGCACGGCGATCCGCAGGGCGCGGCAGGCCTCGACCACCTGCCGCGTCATCTCGATGTCGGCCGCCGAAGGCGTCGGATCGCGCCCTGGATGATTGTGGGCGAGCACGACGGCTGAGGCGTTCAGCTCCAGGGCCCGGCGGCACACCTCCCGGGGATAGACGGGCGCGTGGTCGACGCTGCCGCGCCACATCACCTCGTCGGCGATCAGGTGATTGCGGCGGTCCAGGAACAGCACCCGGAACTGCTCCCTGGGCTCCGCCGCCATGGCCGCGCGGAGATAGTCCCGAACCTGCGACCAGGCGGTGAGCAGCGGCCTGACCCGGAACGGCTCCACGAGCGCCCGGCACTGCAGCTCGTGGATCAGCCGGACCTCCTGGGCGACCCGGCGCCCGGCCAGGAGGGCCACCTCGGGTCGCGGCGCCCCCAGGACCTCGGGGAGGGAGCCGAAGCGGTCCAGCAGACGCCGGGCGAGGACGCCGGCGGCGCGGCCGGCAGGCCGCGCCAGGAAGACGGTGAGCGCCTCTTCCGCAGACAGGGCCCCCAGGCCGTGCTCGGCGGCGAAGGCCCGAAGCTCCGCCAGCCGCTCGCCCTCCCGGTCGGACATTCCGGGCGGCGGCTCGGCCGGGGTGGGGTTCGGGGGATGGGTTGCTGCCGCGCGCATGGCGCGCCTCCGGGATGAACGACCCCATCAGGCGGGGCCGCCCCGCCGCGTCCCTCCTCCACCTTCCGGCCGGACTTTCAGCTGCCGCCGCGGCCGCTCGGAAGGGCCGCGCCGCCGCTCACGCGCCCCCAACGACCGCTCAGCGGACGGGGACGCGCCCGCAGGTCCCACCTCGGATCGCGCGGCCGCGCGCCGCCTGCCGCGGCGGCGCGGGAACGGGACCCAAGCTCCAGTGTTTCATCCGCGGCCCGGCCGTCCGTCGACTTTCCGACACGACGGTTCGCGGCTTCACAAAGAACCCAGGAGGAAATGTCTCATGTCCATCCCCGGAACGCCCGTCCGGGCCGCCAGGCTCGCCGCCGTGCTGCTGCTGGGCGGCCTTGGCCTCAGCGCCTGCGCCACCCGTGGCTATGTGGACGAACAGATCGCCGCCGTGAACGCCCGCATCAACGCGGTCGACGCGAAGGCGAGCGACGCCATCCAGCGCGCCGACGCCGCCAACGCCGCAGCCCAGGCTGCGGCCACCGACGCCCGCACCGCCAGCCAGAGGATCGACCAGCTGACCACCCGCGTGGACACGGTCGAGCAGCAGTCCGTCCGCCGGCGGCCCCGCAACTAGGCGCATCTGCGGAGCTGCGGGAACGCGACCCGCAGCTCCGCCTTCTCCCGATGCCGCCGCCCCGAGGAGCCCGAGACAGGCATGCGATTCCCCTCACCCGCCGTCGCCGCCCTGCTGTCGCTGGGGCTTTCGGCCGCGACCTCGCACGCCCGAGCCGAGACGGACCCCGCAATCGCCAGCGTCGCCGACCGGACGGACCTCACGGCGATGGCCGCCTGGGTGACGGCGCGCGGCGACAATAACGGCCTGCCGTTCCTCATCCTCGACAAGCGGTCGGCCGAGGTTTCGGTGTTCGACGCCGACGGCCGGGAGCTGAGCTCCTCGCCCGCGCTCATCGGCCTCGCGACGGGCGACGACAGCGTCGCTGGCATCGGCGACCGGCCTCTGGCCAAGATCGCCGCCCATGAGCGCACCACGCCGGCGGGCCGGTTCCGCGCCCGGTTCGGCCCTGCGGAGGGCCAGGGCGAGACCTTCTGGATCGACTTCTCGGCGGCCGTCTCCCTGCATCCGGTCGTCACATCCAATCGCGCCGAGCGGCGCCTCGAGCGCCTGACGTCGCCCAGCCCCGACGACAACCGCATCACCTTCGGCTGCATCAATGTCCCGCAGCCGTTCTTCGACACGGTGGTGCGGCCGACCTTCGCGCCGGACGGCGGCATCGCCTACGTGCTCCCAGACAGCCAGCCGCCCGAGGCCGTGTTCCCCGGCCTTGCCACCCGGCCCGAGCTGCCGGCGCCTGAGGTCGCGCGGCGGCTGGCCGACATCGCGCCAGCGGCGGAGGGAGACACGTACGCCGCTGCCAATTGAGACCCACGAGTTCGCGGGAGCCCTCCAGGGCGCAAAGCGAACCGCCGAAGGTCTGCTGATGACCCACACAGGTCACGTCGGCCTCCCGAAGGTCCTGCTAGCTCTCCTGCGAGCCCTGAGCGGGTCTCGGTTGCTCGCCCGGGATGCGGAAGAGACTGACCAGGCCGGCGAGCAGGGCGAGCGCGGCGGCAAGCGCCAGGCTAACCGACGGCGCCGAGACTGGGACGCTGAACAGGAGCGCGACGATCACGGAACCTGCGGTCTGACCCGTCACCCGCGCTGTTCCCTGCATTCCGCCGGCGGCTCCGCTGCGCTCGGCCGCGGCGCTGAGGAACAGATTGCGGTTGTTGGGTGACTGGAAGAGGCCGAAGCCGGCTCCGCAAAGACCGAGGAACGGCAGCAGTTTCTCCGCCTGGCCGCCCAGCGGCCATGCGGCCGCACCGGCAAGGCCAACCGCAAGCAACGCGGCGCCCGCAGCGCACAGCCAAGCCGTGGGGACCCGGTCCGCCAGCCGACTGGCGACGATCGAGGTGGCGGCGACGGTGAGCGGCCAGAACGTCATGTAGGCGCCGGCCTGCAGGAGCGTCTGCCCGAGGTCGCGTTGCAGCAGGAACGGTAGGGCGAGCAGTCCCATGGACTGGGCCATGAAGCACAGGATCGAGGCGATCACGGAGAGACGAAATGGCTCGGACCGCAGCAGATCCAGGGGAAGGAGTGGGCTAGGCTTGCTGGCTTCACGCCGGGCGAGAAGCGCCATGACGACGACCCCGGCGAACGCCAGTCCGATAGCCGGACCGGGCGTCGCGAGCACCGCCTCTCCTGCCACGATCAAGGCTCCGAACGCGGCGGCGTTCAACGCCATGCTGACGCCGTCGGGTGAGGCGCCGCCAGGGATTGAGGCCGGCAGGGCGCGGGCCGCCAACAGCGCCGCGACAGCGACGGGAAGGTTGATCGCGAACAGCGCGGGCCAGGGAGCGACGGAGAGGATCGCCGCCCCCAAGCTCGGGGCGGCTGCCGAGGCGAGCGCGACGGTGAGCGCGTTCCAGCCGATAGCTGCGCCGAGTCGCTCGCGGGCGACCGTCAGTCGAAGCAATGCGACGCCGAGCGCCATGATTGCGGCGCCACCCAGCCCCTGCACGAACCGTGCGGCGACGAGCCAAGGGAGGGAGGGGGATATGGCGCAGCCAGCGGACGCGGCCGCGAAAAGCAGGACTCCGAAGGTGAAGACGCGCCGGTGCCCCAGGCGCTCTCCCAGCGCTCCTGCCGGCAGCAGCGCCATGACGAGACCGGCCTGATAGGCCGTCACCACCAGGATGCCCTCGGACGACCCGACCACCAGGACACGCGAAAGCTCGGGCAGGGCGACGTTCACGATGCCCGCGTCCAGAACGACCAGGGTCATCGCAGCCAGGACGGCGAAGACGGAGAGTGCGCGCTGAACCGAGGGCCGGCCTTCGGGCCCGCGCGGCGGGGCGGCCGCAAGGGTTCTCACTGGCCGCTCGTCCAGCCGTCCCGCGGTGCCGGATAGCGGGTCAACCGTCCTTCGACCCCTTCGTGCCGGAGATCACGTTCGGTGAAGCGGAACAGCAGCGCCGAGGCGCTGAGGCAGCGGGTGTCGTGGATGTCGCCGGGGAGGTAGGCTTGGGCGTCACCGGCCCGCATTATGCGGGCGTCGCGCTGCACCAGCCGAACCTGACCTTCACCCGACTCGATCCGGGCGTAGGTGCGCATCTCCACCTCGCCGTGCGGAACGGCATATACGACCCAGGCGCGCCCGTGATCGTGCGGCGGTCGATAGAGACCCTGTGACTCGGTGTGGGCCAGCAGGACGAACCCGAGGTCCTGATCGCGATGGAGTTCCTCGCTTGCCGGCGCCTCGGCGAGCAGGTCTGCAAGCCAGGCTTCCTGGCCCGGCGCGCGCGCTAGCGCTTCAAGTCCATTGCGGGCGGCGCACACCACATCGCTCGTGAGAGGGCTCCAGGCCGAGCGGACGGTGGCGACGAACTGGTCGAGCGAACTGCGCATGGCGATCTCCTTCGTGCTGCGAAGCAAGGTGCCGACGCCGCAGACCAGGCGGAAGACGCAGCATTTGCATTCTATTCGTGCATCGTGCGCCATATATCGAGCGCAGGGAGGCTTCGATGCAGACGCCCGATCTCAATCTCCTCGTGGCCCTCGACGTTCTGCTCGCGGAGGGGAGCGTGGCGCGCGCCGCGCGGCGGCTGCGCCTCAGCCCGTCGGCCACGAGCCGGACGCTCGCCCGTCTGCGCGACGTCACGGGAGATCCCCTGCTCGTGCGCTCCGGGCGAGGCCTCGTCCCCACCCCCCGCGCTGAGGCGTTGCGGGTGCAAACCCGCCAGTTGGTCGATGAGGCGCAGGCGGTGCTAAGACCGGCAGAGCAGCACGATCCGGCGACCCTCTCGCGGACCTTCACGCTGCGCACGAGCGACGGCTTCGTTGAGAACTTCGGGCCGGGCCTGCTCGCGCGGGTCGCGGCAGAGGCGCCGGGCGTGCGGCTGAATTTCCTCCAGAAGGCGGACAAGGACAGCGCTCCGCTGCGGGAAGGCCGGGTGGATCTGGAGACTGGCGTCATCGAGGCCGGAACCGGGCCCGAGTTGCGCAGCCAGGCGCTGTTTCACGACAGGCTGATCGGGGTCGTTCGGAACGGACATCCGCTGGCGCGGCCGAAGATCACGCTGGCCGACTACGCTGAAGCGGGCCACGTCATCGTTTCGCGGACCGGGCTCGACGACGACGCCGTGGACGGCCCCCTGTTGCCCGATGGGGTGAAGAGGCGGGTCGTGAGCGCGGTCAGCGGCTTTGCGGCGGCGCTCGCGCTAGCCCGGGCCTCGGACCTGGTGGCGACGACGCCGGAGCGGCATACCCACGCGCTAAGGGACGGCATGTTCAGCTTCCCGATTCCCACCGCGGAGCGGCAGTTCACCGTCTCAATGCTCTGGCATCCACGCCTGGACACGGATCCGGCCCATCGCTGGCTTAGGGCCTGCGTCCGAGAGGTCTGCACCTAGGCTCTCGGCGCCCTCTGCGCTTGGCGGCGGCCGAAGGTCCACTCTAGATGGCTGCCGCAAGGGCCGCTACCGACCCGAACGCATCCGTTCATGCGCCAGCGATGTCGGCCGCGATCGCCGCCTATCAGGTCCGGATCGCCGGCCTGTGGGAGGCTGCCGTGCGGCGTGGCGCGCCTGAGGGGCAGGCCACCCGGGCCGTGCCTCGTCTCGGAGAATCCCGGACCTGCGGCGACGGCCGACGTGCTATGCGCCGGGCATGGATTCCCCCGAAACCGCCTTCCGCGCGGCCGTGGCCCTCCAGCGGGCCGGCGAGGACGCCCAGGCCGAGGTCATCTGGCGACGCCTGCTGGCCGAACAGCCGGGGCTCGTGAACGCCCGCGACAACCTTTGCCTGAGCCTGCTGGCCCAGGGGAAGTACGAGGAAGGGTTCCCGCTCTACGACGTGCGCTTCGAGCGGCCGCAGGGCCGGGTCGCGAAGCCGGCCCTCTCCTTCCCCGAATGGCGGGGCGAACCGCTGGAGGGGCGCTCGATCCTCATCTGGTTCGAGCAGGGCCTGGGCGACCAGATTATGCACGCCCGCTTCGCCCGCGCCCTTGCGGACCGCGGCGCCCGCGTCAGCATGCTGGTCGAACCGCCGCTCGCCCGCCTCTTCCGGCGCCTGCGGGTCGAGGTGATCGAAGCGTCAGGCCAGGTGACGATTCCCCGCCATGACTACTGGGTCATGGCGGGCTCCCTCCCGGGTCGCCTGGGCGTGACCCTGCAGACGCTCCCCGCCCAGCCGTATCTGCCCGGCCGCGACGGTGGCCAGGGCGTGGGGATCATGGTGCGCGGCCGGCAGGCGCCGGACCCTGGCCGCTCCCTGCCGAACGCGGCGGCCGAAGCCCTGCTGACGCTTCCCGGCGCCCGCAGCCTGGCGCCCGAGGATACCGGCGCCAAGGACCTGCAGGACACGGCCGACATCATCGCGGGCCTCTCGCTGGTGATCACGGTCGACACCGCTGTCGCCCACCTCGCCGGCGCCATGGGCAAGCCGACCTGGCTCCTCCTGCCCTACCTCGCCGACTGGCGGTGGCTGCGCGGCCGCGCCGACAGCCCGTGGTACCCCAGCATGACCCTGTTCCGGCAGCCCGCGCCCGGCGACTGGGCCTCTGTGGTCCGGGAGGTCGTCGCCCGGGCGCCTGCAGCGGCAACGCCGAAACGCCAGATCACCCAGGCGAACATCCTGCCGTCCTTTCATGAGGCCATGCGCCTGCAGGACGCTGGCGACTTCGCGGCCGCCGCGGAGATCTGGGAGCCGATCACCGCCGCCGCGCCGCAGAGCGCGGAGGCCTGCGCCAACTACGGTTCCGCCCTGCTCGAGCTCTTCCGCTTCGACGAGGCCGAGCGCGAGCTCCGCCGAGCGGTGGCGCTGAAGCCCGACGCCCCCTGGTCGCACCTGGCGCTCGCCCGCTTCCTGAACGCCGTGGGCCGCTGGACCGAGGCTGAGGCGCCCTATCGCCGCGCCCTGGCCGGGCCGCAGGACACCCCCAGCCTGCGCACCGAAGTGGCGAAGCTCCTCCTCGGGCTCGGCAAGTTCGAGGAAGGCTGGCCTCTCTACGAAAGCCGCATCGGCGCGCCCGGTCAGAACGCCGAGCCGCTGGACCTGCCGAACCGCTGGAACGGCGAACCGCTCGCCGGCCGCTCCCTGGTGATCTGGCCCGAGCAGGGCTTCGGCGACCAGATCCAGTTCGCCCGCTTCGCCCCGATGCTTCGGGACCAGGGCGCCCGCGTCACGCTCGTGGCGCCGCCCGAGCTCACCGCCCTCTTCGCCACTCTGGGCGTCGAGGTGGTGGAGCAGTCCGCCGAGACCACCTTCCCGCAGCCCGACTACTGGACCCTTCCGCTTTCCATACCGGGGAAGCTCGGCATGACGCCGGAGACCATTCCTGGCGCCCCGTACCTCACCGCGCCCGAGGACCGTCGCCGGAAGTGGGCGGGCTACGCCCCGAAAGGCGCGATCGGGATCGTGTGGAAGGGCCGCCCCACCCCCAACCCGCACCGCTCGATGCCCTCGAAGGACCTGCTCGCCCCCCTAGAAGCGTTGGGCCGGCCGCTCGTGGACCTCACCGAGCCGCTCGGCGATTTCGCGGACAACGCCGCCGTTCTCGAACAGCTCGACGCCCTGGTCACCGTGGACACCGCCGTCGCCCACCTCGCCGGCGCCATGGGCAAGCCGACCTTCCTGATGCTCCCCTACCTGCGCCAGGACTGGCGCTGGATGCAGGGGCGTGACGACAGCCCGTGGTATCCCTCGGTTCAGGTGTTCCGCCAGGCGCGGCACGGGGACTGGGCCGGGCCGGTGGCGAAGATCCTCGACCTGATCTAGGCGCCGGCCCAAACGCCCGTGGCGCGACTGCGTCCGCGGCCTCAGCCGAGCCAGAGCCTCAGGCCCTCCGCCGCCAGGACGAGGACCACGACGATGGGGATCGCAACCACGCCCCAGCCGGTGGCGTGCGCCTCCAGCCAGCCGCCGAGCTTGAGCGAGAGCGAGTTCCGGATCGGTGTGGGGGAGCGGCGGGCCATGGGTGGAGAATAAGCGCGGCCGCCACGGGCGCCAAAGAATAACTGTATCTTTTGTACAGACCGCCGGATGGGATCGGCCACATGTGTGCGCCGAGGCGGCGGATGGCGTGGACGCGTCCTGCGCGGCCGGCGGCTTGCCTGGCCGGGCCCCCGTGCTCACCTCCACGGCGGCGTCGCGGGGACACGGCCACGCCGTGTGAGCGGCGATGGCCAGCACGATGGAAAGAAACGGGGCATCACGCTCCCCGGGGGCGGCCGGCTCCCTGTCCAGGGGGACGTAGCCAGGCTGCGGGCGATGTCTTCGGCTCTCTCCCGCTCACCGAGCCGACCACCCTTCGGAGGTGATCGACAAGGCAGTTTCGCTCAGGAATGGAACGGCCTGCAACCTCCGGGAACCCCAATGTGGGGCGACAGCGGGGAGGTGACACAACACGCCACAGCCTCAGGGCGATCCCTACCCGCCGGATGACCGCGGACGGGCGCGGCCTTGGCCCACGCTCGGCATGAGATATCCGCGGGCCGTCGAGCGTGGAGGACGGCAGGAGCGGGAGGAAAGCTCCTCCCGCTCCGCGGCCCGCTCGCCGCGCCATCGCCGGCGCGAGCATGCCGCGCGAACCAGGCGTGGTCGGGGTATCGGCGCGGATCAAGCTTGACCATGCGGCCCGGGGCCGCAGCCCGCCGAGACCCCGGGCAACCATGACCACGTACAGACAAGATCGATAGAATTGTCTGTATGCACGCGCTCTCACCTGCGGTGCAGAGCCTGTTCGCACACCGCTCCCAACGTCGCCACCCCGCCCCCCCGCGTGTTCGGTCTACAGCGGCGAGCGGGATGGGGTGACCTATCCCTATGCCAAGATCCCGGCCGGCTCGGGTCGCACCGGCATGGCGCTCGCCGCCGAACGGCGGCGGCTGGTCTCGATGCTGAGACGACAGGGCCTCGCCGGCTTCGCCGACGCGCTCGCCTGAGCCCGGACCGGCCGCGGCGACCCGCCGAACGCACGTCTCTGCGCGCCCGCCGGACCGAAGCGGCGTCCCGGCGGTTCCGTAACCATGTCTCCGTCCGCCCGCGAATGGCCCGTCCTGATGGACGCCCGGACGTCCGCCGCCTACCTGGGGCTCTCGCCGCGCGCCCTGCGCCGGCTGCTCGCCCGCGAAGGCCTGGACCCCATCCTCCTTGGGCCCCGCACCCGCCGCTGGCGCCGCTCTGACCTCGACCTCCTGGCCGAGCGCCTGGGCGCGGCGAGCTTCGCGCCCCGCGCCGCCGCCGCGGAGGCCGCCCTCGAGGCCGTCGCGCGCCGCCAGGGTGGTGGACGCCCGGATGCGTCTGGAGAGCCATGAAACATGTCAAACAGGTCCGCGGCGCGGACGGCTCCACCTACCTCTACCTCCGTCGCAAGGGCGTGCCCCCGATCCGCCTGCCGGACGGGCTCGCCCCGGCGGCGCTCAGGGCGCACGTGGAGGCCCTGCTGGCGCAGCGGGCCCCACCCCCGGCGCCGCCGGCGGCCTCGCTCGGCGCCGCGCTGCGCGCCTATGAGCTGGAAAGCCCCGACTTCCGGGGCCTGGCGGCCTCCACCCAGTACGAGTACCGGCTCATGCTCAAGGAGTTCGAGGAGGACCTGGGCCGCCTCCCGGTCTCCACCTTCACACCGGCCTATGTGGACCGCCTGAAGACCCTGTGGGCGCGGCGCGGCCACCGGGCCGCCAACCTGCGCCTGCAGGTCCTGAAGAATGTCCTCAAGCCCTGCCTGATCGCCGGAACGCTCAGGACCGACCCGTTCCCCCTGGTGGGCCAGGTCCGCCGCCCACGGGCGCTCAGGGAGCCGCACCGGATCTGGTCGGACGATGTGCTGGCCACGGTGATCGAGGCCGCCCTGGCCGCGAACCGCCCGGGCCTCGCCCGCGCCGTCGCCATCGGCCGCTACACGGGCGCGCGCCGCGGCGACCTGGTGCGGATACCCCGCACCGCGCGCCGGGACGGCCGCTTCCGCTTCCACTCCGGCAAGCGGGGCGTCCACGTGGACATCCCCGAGGACCCGGCGCTCGCCCGCTGGCTCGAGGCGATTCCGGACGCAGCCCCCGTCAGCGCCCGCCGCCGGCGCAGGATCGCCGCGGGCGAGGCCCCCGTGGTGACAACGACGCTGGTCTTCAACGTCGCCGGCCTCGCCTACACCGAGGACGGCCTGGGCCAGGAGCTCGCCAAGCTGGTGGGCGCCCTGCATGCCCAGGGCCTGCTCGACAGCGACCGCTACGACCTGCACGGCCTGCGCCACACGCGGGGCGTGGAGCTGGCGCTGGCGGGCTGCAGCGACGCGGAGGGAGCGGCGATGATGGGCCACCAGAGCGCCCACAGCTTCACCCAGTACCGCCGCCAGGCAGACCGGACCCGCCTTTCGGACGCCGCCGCGCGACGGGTCGCCATGGCCCGCGAAATGGCCTTCCAGGAAGTGGAAAATGGAAAAGTGGAAAAAAGTGACAAAAATCACTCTGTGAACTGAAAAAAGGCCGGAGGTTTCTCCGGCCTTTTCAGTGTCTTGCGATGGTACCGCCCTCCCGGATCGAACGGGAGACCTCCAGAGCCACAATCTGGCGCTCTAACCAACTGAGCTAGGGCGGCGCGCTTCGCGAGCGCCCGGTTCTAGTCGTGACCGGCGGTGTGATCAAGCGGCCGCGGGGGCCTGCCCTTCGGCAAACAAAAAACCCCGGAGGCGGTGGCCTCCGGGGTTCCTTTGTCGCGGATCGTCCGGCTCAGCCCTTGGGCAGGCGGAAGACGATCGGGATCCGCACCGTTCCCCCGTCGACCGGTTGGCCGTCTTTGGTCTGCGGTCGCATCCGGAAGAGCTTGGAGAGCCGCATCGCGGCGTCGCCGAAGCCCATGTTCTCCGGCTCCTCGGAAGCCACGGAGCAGGTCGCCAGCGTACCACGGGCGTTGACCGTGCAGCTGAGCGTCGCCCGTCCTTCGGCCTCCATCCGCAGGGCGCGTTCCGGGTAGTACCGGGCCATGTCCTCACCCGACGGACGGCGGAGCCAGTCCGGCTGGGTGATCACCGACGGACGCGGGGGCTCAGGCGGCGGCGGAGCCGGCGGCCTGGGCGCCTCGATCCGACGCTCGACCGGCGGAACCGGCAGCGGCGGGATCGAAGGCACGTCGGGCATCGCCACCGGGGGTCGCGGCTGCAGCTTGGGCGGCGGCGGCGGCGGCGTGTTCGGCGGCGGCGGCGGCGGCGGAGGCGGCGGAGGCGGCGGCACCGGCTTGATGATCGCCACGTCCGTCACTTCGTCCGAGTACTCACGGTACTTCGGCTCGAACCGCGTCTTCCACAGGTAGATGCCGATGACCACGTGGACGATGAAGGAAACCACGATCGCGATCGTGACCCCCTTGCTCATCTTCGGCTTGGGGTCGTCGAACGGATTGTGCCGGACGTGGACGGCTTCTTGAGTATCAGCCATGCGTCACCGTCCTCACTGTTCTTCGCCGACCAGGGCCACGCTGTAGAACCCGTTGTCCTGCAGCATGTTCATAACGCCCATGAAGTCGCCGTAGAGCACGTCCTTGTCGGCCCGGATGAAGATCCGCTCCTTCGTCGGGTTACGGCTCGCCCCCAGGTTCGTGCGGAGATCGTCACCGAGGGTGGAGAGATCCGACGGGAAGTCCTGGATGAAAATCCGCCCGTTCGACTGGAGCGAAATGTAGACCGGCTTCGGCGGGTTCGTCGAAGGCGGCGCGACCGCGGGGGGCAGGGCCACCTTCACAGTGACGGCCGCCATAGGGGCCGCCACCATGAAGATGATCAGGAGAACCAGCATCACGTCCACGAACGGGGTGACGTTGATTTCCGCGTTCTGCTCCTCTTGGTACCGGCTGTCGCCGCTCGGTCCCGAGAGTTTTGCTCCCATGTGGCTTAGGCTCCTTTGTCGAGCTGCCGGGAGATCGCGTTCATCAGCTCAGCGACAAAACCTTCAGTGCGGGCGCCATAGGCCGAAATCCGCGTCTGGAAGTAGTTGTAGAAGATAACCGACGGGATGGCGGCGAAGAGACCCAGGCCGGTGGCCAGCAGGGCTTCGGCGATACCGGGCGCGACGACGGCCAGGTTGGTCGTGTTGGTGTTCGCGATCCCGATGAACGAGTTCATGATCCCGTAGACGGTGCCGAACAGACCGATGAACGGACCGTTGGAGCCGACGGAGGCCAGGAACTGCATGCCGCTGGAGAGGCGGCGGGCCAGGGAGGCCTGCACCGCGCCGACGGCGGCTTGGGCGCGCATGATCGTGGTGTCGCGGTGCTCGCCGGCGATCTGCAGGCCCGCTTGACGGGACAGCTCGATCTCCTGGGCGGCCGCGGCGGCCATGTCCGCCAGCGGGTTGCCGTCGAACTCTTCCGAGAGCGCGATGCGGTTCATGTCGTTGATCGACTTCGCGCCGCGGAACTGCTCGAGGAAGTTGTCGGTGACGCGGTTCAGGTTGCGGAACTCGAGCAGCTTCGTGAGCAGCAGCGTCCACGAGAAGATCGAGGCCAGCACCAGGCCGATCATCACGACCTTAACGACCGGGTCGGCGTCCATGAACATGGTGCCGATGCCGAGCTTGCCGGCGTGCTTCATGGTCGGCGGATCGGCGGCTTCGCCAGCCGCCGCGGCGGGTTCGCCGGCCGGGGCGGCGGCCGGAGCGGCCGCGGTGTCAGCCGCCGGAGCGGCAGGGGCGGCCGCAGCCGGAGCGGCCGGAGCGGCGGCGTCCTGGGCGAACGCCGGCGCGCTCACCGTCAGCGCCAGCGCGCCGACGAGAGCGATGAAAGGGGTCTTCAGTTTGTTGTCGAGCATCTGTCGCCAGTTCCTGGTTGGTCTAGCACGATTGGCCGGAGGGTCGTCGCGCGAGAGCGTCTCCACCCTAGTTGAAACAAGCCCGCCGTCCCGAACCGTTTTACCGGACCGAGACGACAGAGCCGCTGTCGCTGCGCCCGACCCGTAACGCGTACTCCCAACTGCTCGTGGAAGATTGGCGTTTCGAAGGCGCGAGGCGACCCCGAACTCCCGAAGGAACCCGAAGTCTTACCGCTATCTTAGACGTGCGGCTGCGACCCTTTGGCAACCCCTTATTAAGGCGTCAAGGGGGCAGAAGCCTTCGCGCTATTGTGAAATTTCATCTGCCGCCCATGGTGCTGCGATGCACAATGCGTAGGCCAACTTTTCTACGACGTGTTTCCACTTCGCCGGGAATTTAGATGCTGCGCTGCAGCAACTTTCCGCGGAACCGCGTTGTGGAATACTCCAGCTCACATAACTGAATCTTCGGCGCCCGGGAGGCGCCGCGCGGCGCCTTTGCTTGTGCAAGACGCAGTCGCCGGCGGATTGATCTTTCCGGACAAAGGAAATGGTGCCTGGGGGCGGATTCGAACCACCGACACGCGGATTTTCAATCCGCTGCTCTACCAACTGAGCTACCCAGGCGCCGGGCCGCCGACGCGGGAGCCGCGTCTATAGAAGAGGCCTTTTGCGAAGTCCAGCAGGCCTTTTCAGTCCTGCGGCGGCTCGTCGTTCGAGGCGTCGTCCTCCTCGACCGCGGGGACCGCGTAGCCGCCGGTCAGCCACCGTTGCAGGTCGACATCGGCGCAGCGGCGGGAGCAGAACGGCCGGTACTCCGCCGTCGGCGGCTTGCCGCAGATCGGACACTTCGCCCGGCTCATCCGGCGGAAACCTCGAGGCGCTCCCGCGGGACGGCCGGATCAGCCTTGATCGTGAACCGGGCGCCGATGCGTCCCGCGAGGAGCGCGCCCAGCGGACGAGCGGCCTCGGCCACGCCAGGCGCGCAGCGCGCCTCAAGCCGGGCGCCCGGCTGGGCGGCGCCCTCGGCCTCCAGCCGGCGTATGAGGCGCTGGGCGAGCGTACGGTCGCTGATCTGCCCGTCCTCGCGGCAGAGGATCTCGCCCAGGGGCGTGACGCGCCGGGGAAGCGACAGCTCCATGGTGCCGAAGCGGCCGACGGGGCCGATGGCGACTCCAGGGTTGTCCGGCCCGAACGCCGCGCGCGCCGCGGACATCAGGGCGTTCCCGTCGTGCCCACGCCCGACCAGGTCGATGACGACGATCCCACCCAGCCCCTTCAGGCGCAGCAGACGGGCGGCCAGCCCCAGCGCGGCGAGATTCGCCTGGCGTGTGACCCGCTTGGCGTCGGCGCCCTTGCGCTCGCCCAGGTCGATGTCGATGGCGGTCAGGGCGCGCGTGGGCTCGACGGCGAGCACGCCCCCGCCCGGGATCGGGTGCAGCACCTCCAGCGCCTCGGCCTCGGCTTGGTCGGCCATCTCCCGGGCGACGGCGCCCTCCACGATGTCAGCCTCACGAACGAGCGCGCTGAGCTCGGCGGCGAGATCGCGCGGCGGCCCCAGCAGGCGCGGCGTCCCCTCCCCCGGGCCGAGCGCGCGGGCGATGGCGAGCTTCCCCCGGCGGGGCTCGCTGCGGATCTCGATCTCCAGCGTCTGCCCCCTGACGGGCTTGGCGTCCGGCTTGAACGGCAGGATGGCCTCCGCACCGCCGCCGAGGTCCAGAAAGGCGGTGGCGAGCGCCGGCTCAAGGCTAGCGACACGGGCGACGCAGCGGGCGCCCAACGCCAGCCGCGGGTCGTCGCCGTCGCGACGGACAAGCAGGCGCTCGGCCTGGCCGTCCAGGGTGACCACGCCCCGGCTCTCGCCCATCCCGCGGTCCAGGTAGAGGTGTCGCTCGCTCATGGCAGTCGGTATCCCAGCCCGCCCAGAAGGCTCGCGGTTTCGTAGAGCGGCAGGCCGACCACCGCCGGATAGGAGCCCTGCAGGGCGGTCACGAAGCCGCCGGCTCGGCCCTGCACGCCATAGCCGCCGGCCTTGCCGAGGCCTTCGCCGGACGCGAGGTAGCCTGCGATGTCCTGAGGCGACAGCCGCTTGAAGCGGACGCGGGTCTCCACGAGCCGCCGGGCCGTGCGGCCGCCGCCCGGCGCGACAACCGCCACCGCGGTCAGCACCCGGTGCGCCCGTCCCGACAGCAGGTCCAGGCAAGCGCGCACCTCGTCCGCGGTCTCGGCCTTCGGCAGCACCCGGCGGCCCAGAGCCACCACGGTGTCGGCGCCCAGCACATAGGCGGCGGGCTCGTCAGCGGCCACGCGCGCGGCCTTGGCCCCGGCCAGCCGGATCGCCAGCAGCCGCGGGGTTTCATCTTTGAGGGGGGATTCGTCGACCTCGGCGGCGACCACGGCAGCGGGCTCGAGCCCAATCTGGCGCAACAGGTCGAGCCGCCTGGGACTTGCGGACGCCAGCACCAGGCGTTGTGGCTCGTGGGCCAAGCCCTGGCAGCCTAGCGGACGCGGAAGGTGATGCGGCCCTTGGTCAGGTCGTAGGGCGTCATCTCCACGAGCACCTTGTCCCCGGCCGACACGCGAATGCGGTTCTTGCGCATCTTGCCCGCCGTGTGGGCGATGATCTCGTGGTCGTTCTCGAGTTTCACGCGGAACGTCGCGTTGGGCAGGACTTCGCTGACCGTGCCCGGAAATTCCAGAAGCTCTTCCTTCGCCATGCAGGCTCCCACCGGAGAATAAAACGACGGCCCGCGCCTTTAAATCAGGTCGCGAGCCGTGAACAGCGCCGGAATTATAACGCAGCGGCCCGGCGTTGGTCGATGGGCGGGCGCCGTCAGCGCCGGAAGCGTTCGGCGATCCGCGCCGCCAGTGCGTCCCGCACCTCGCGATAGGCGGCGAGCCTCGCCTCCCGCGATCCTTCCGACAGCGTCGGATCGAAGATCGGCCAGTATTCGATCTCCGCCGCCCGCCCGCGGGTCATCTCCACGGCGCGGTGCTGGGCTTCGGGAGTGAGCGAGATGACCAGGTCGAACGAATCGTCCTGCAGGTCATCGAAGGTCTTGGCTTCGTGACCCGAGAGGTCGCAGCCGATCTCCGCCATCACCGCCATCGCGAAGGGATCGGCCCCCTCTCCGTCCGACGCCTCCTCCCGCCAGGGCTTGAGCCCGCAGCTGTCGACGAACATCCGATCCCCGACCAGCCGCTTCAGCAGGGCTTCCGCCATGGGCGAGCGCACCCGGTTCAGATTGCACGCGAAGAGCACCGCGGCCGGCGCTGGGACGCTGTCGTCACTCGCCATGCGTCTCAGCCCCGCCAGTGCAGCGCGCAGATGAGCGTGAACAGGCGGCGGGCGGTGTCGAGGTCGGTCTCGATCTTGCCCTTCAGGCGGGTCTGCAGGAGCTGGGAGGCCTCGTTGTGCAGGCCGCGCCGGCCCATGTCCAAGGCTTCGATCTGCGCGGGCGTCGAGTTGCGGATCGCCTGGTAATAGCTCTCGCAGATCATGAAGTAGTCTTTGATCAGCGTCCGGAACGGCGAGAGCGACAGGATGTGCCGCCGCTCGTAACCGGGGCCTCGCACGTCAAGCACCAGCCGGTTCTCCATCAGTCCCATGTGCAGGTCGTAGGGCCCGCCTTCGGCGCCCTCGGGCGCGAAGTAGTTCTCCTCGAGCAGATCGAAGATGGCGATCTGCCGCTCCTGCTCCTGGTCGCGCGAGACCGCCGCGAGCGACTCCTCGTCCAGCTCGACGCTCTGCAGGCGGTGCTTCTTGCGGTCGTCGTCGGCCATGGGGTCCGGCGTTGCGGCGGTGGGGGAGCTTTATTGCAAACCGGGGGTGCGCGTCATCCCGCCCCGCGCGATCGGCGGCCGGATAACGAAAAACGCCGGCGCGGATCGCGCCGGGCGTCTCTTCGGTCCTCTGGAGGACGGCTAGTAGCGGGCGTAGCGGTAGCCCTCCGGCTGGACGTAGGCCTCGTGGACGTAGCCCACGCCGACCCCGCCCTGGCCGACCAGGATCCAGTCGGAGCCCCGCACGTGCGCCAGGGCCTGGAAGCGCTCGCCCGAGCGCAGGGAGCCCACGCGCTCCGAACCTGTGGTGGGCGCCGCGCGGAGGTTCACCGAGCGGGTGGCCACGAAGGTGTCGCCGATCCGGCTGTAGCTCGCCGGCGCAACGTACGACGACAGACGATAGCCCCCGCGGGTGTAGGTCGCGCCCTGGCCATACTGGCGGGCGGTGCTCTTCTGCATCTGGCAGCCGATCGCGGAGCCGGCCGCCGCGCCGGCGGCGGCGCCCAGCACCGTCTCGCCCGTGGGATGGCGGCCACCCACCTTGTTGCCGACCAGGCCGCCGACGACGGCGCCCAGCACCGCGCCCACCTCCTGCTTGCCGCCTGGGGCCGAGCAGTTGGTCACGCCGTTGATGCCGGCCGCCTGGGCGCCGCCGGCCCCCAGCGCCATGGCGCTGGCGAGCACGGCCGCGGCCGCGCCGCCGCCGATCATCCGGTTGATCTTCGAAGTCCGCATCTTGGTCTCCGTCCGTTCGCGTTGTTCCGCGAGGCCCAGCGGCCTCGATACGGTGCGACCATAGAAGGCCCAGCCTGAACGCCCTTTGGGCCGGCCTGACAGGAACTGTTCAGCTTCGTGGAGGGGATTCGGGCGGGGCGAAGGACCGGGTCCCGGCGGGCCGGTCGACCGCGCCCTCCCCGGCCTGCGGCTTCATCGGCGGCTTCGGCGCGACCAGTTGCACCGTCGGGAACGGAATCTCGATCCCCTCGCGATCGAACGCCAGCTTGATGCGACGGTTGTATTCCCGGCCCACCTTCCACTGGTCCTTGGGCGTCGTCGTGACGCGGGCTTTCAGCACGACGCCACTGTCACCCAGCTTGTCCACACCCAGGATGTCGAAGGGCCTGGTGATCATCGGACCGAACTCGGCGTCCGCCCGCATCTCCTCGGCGACCTCGCCCATGACCGACAGGGCGCGGTCGATGTCCGCGTCGTAGCTGATCTGCAGATCGAACAGATAAGAGGAGAAGAGCTTGGTCCGGTTGTGGATCACCTGGGCCTCGCTGTACGGGAAGATGTGCAGCGTGCCGTTCATGTTGCGCAACCGGATGGTGCGCAGCGTCATGGCCTCCACAGTGCCGCTGGCGTCGCCGATGCGGACATTGTCGCCCACAGAGACCGCGTCCTCGGCGATGAGGAAGACGCCCGTGAGGAAGTCCTTCACTAGGGTCTGGGCCCCGAATCCCACCGCCAAGCCCACAACGCCGGCGCTGGCCAGCAGCGGACCGACCTGCAGACCGAGCTCCGACAGGAAGGTGAGCAGGCCGACGACGATCAGCACGCCCTGAATCGAGCCGGTCAGCAGCGGGCCGAGCGAACGGATCTGCGCTGCGCGGCGGCCGTCCCGGCTGCGCGAGGCGAACCCCTCCACGAAGCGGCGGGTGACGAAGCCCGCGACCTCCACCAGCGCGGTGACCAGCACCAGGATGAGCGCCAGCCGCACGAGCCGCGCGCCGGCTTCGCCGGAGATCCAGGCCCACGGGTCGATACCCCAGACACTGATCACCAGCAGCAGGGCCGCGCCGAGGATCAGGATGCGCGCCAGCGCCCAGGACAGGCCCGCAGCCCGGGAGGTCTTCTTCTCCGCCTCGGCCACCTCCACGTTGCAGCTGTCGGCGAAGCGCCGGACCCAGTGGTCGAACAGGCGGCGCAGCAGCCAGATCAGCCCGAGCGCGCCGAGAAGGATCGCGGCCGACACCAGGAAGTTGAGGCCCGCCTCACCCGGATCGAGCTGGGTCAGATGGGCCCAGGCGTCGCGTCCAAAGGCGGAAAGCTGCTCGGCAAGCGACGGCTGGACAGCCTCGGTGGAGGCCGCGGCGGGTGCGGCGGCGGGAGCAGCGGACATGCGGAGCCTTCACGATCTGGCGTCCGCGCCGAACGCCTTCGCCGTAGCCACGGTTCCGGCGCCCGCCCGGCGTCAGGCCCTGACTTCGCGGAAGGAGACCAGCCGGCCCTTGGCCTCGTCCCAGAGCGCCAGGCGGGCGCACCGGAAGCTCTCCATCAGCCCCACGCGGCTCATCGGCCTCAGCTCCGGGAAGTCCTGAAGCACCTTCGGGAGGCGGTAGTAGGGAATGCGGCTCGACAGGTGGTGGACGTGATGGATCCCGATGTTCGCCGTGAACCAACGAAGCACCGGCGGCAGGTCATAGTGCGAGCTGCCGGCGAGCGCGGCCTCGTCCCGCTTCCAGACGCCGTTCCGCGACCAGCTCGCGCCCTCGAACTGGTGCTGGATGTAGAACAGCCACACGCCGATGGTGGCGGCGAGCAGCATCGTCATGGCGTTGACGATCAGCACGGGCGCGGGCCCGAACACCCAGATGAGGACGCCGGTTGCGACGACCAGAGCCAGGGTGTTGCCGAGCACGCTCACCCAGGGCCGCCACCCCTGGCGCATCATGCCGATCGGCACCCGGTTCATGAGGAAGAAGACGAACGCCGGGCCCAGCCCGAACATCACCACGGGATGCCGGTAGAGGCGGTAGCCGAGGCGGCGCAAGGGCGACAGGGCGCGGTACTCCTCCACCGTCAGCATCTCGATCGCCCCCAGGCCCCGCCGGTCCAGGTTCCCGGAGGTCGCGTGGTGGATGGCGTGGGTCTGCCGCCAATAGTCGTAGGGTGTGAGGGTGAAGACGCCGATGATGCGTCCCACCCAGTCGTTGGCCTTACGGTCGCCGAAGAACGCCTGGTGGCCGCAGTCGTGCTGGATCATGAACAGCCGCACCAGGAACAGCGACGAGGGGACCGCGAGCAGCAGAGCCGCCCACCAGAGCCCGCGCGCATAGAGAAACCAGGCCGCTGTCCACAGCGCCAGGAGCGGAACCGCCGTAACGACGATCTCGAGAATGCTGCGGCCGGTTCTCGGCTCACGATAAGGGGCGAGCTTCTTGGACCAGGCGCCGGCCGTATTCGCGTCGGGGGACATCAAGACTTCCGATTAGGGCTTCGGCTCACGCCGTGCCCGAGAAACTAGGTTGGAATACGGCGGTTCCGTTCACCGGTCGTCCATCCGGATGGCGGCTGAGCGCGCATGGGCCGGCAGGCCTTCGGCCTCCGCCAGGGCGACCGTGGCGGGCGCGAGCGCGGCGAACGCCGCCTCGTCGCATTTCACGAACGAAGTCCGCTTGAGAAAGTCGTAGAGCGAGAGGCCTGACGAGAACCGCGCCGCGCGGCTGGTCGGCAGCACGTGGTTGGAACCGGCCACATAGTCGCCGATCGCCTCGGGCGCGTGGCGACCCAGGAACATGGCGCCGGCGTGCCGCACGCGGTCGGACAGGCGCTCCGGCGCTTCAACCGCGAACTCCACGTGCTCGGGCGCGATCAGGTCCACGAGCGGCGGAGACTCATCCAGCGGCGCGAGCACCACGGCCCCGTGGTCCCGCCACGAGGCGGCGGCGTCCGCGCCTGTCGCCAGCGACGGGAGCTGCGCCTCGATGGCGGCCTCGACGCGCGCGGCGAAGGCCTCGTCATCTGTGATCAGGATGGATTGGGCGGCCGGGTCGTGCTCGGCCTGGGAGAGCAGGTCAGCGGCGATCCAGTCGGGGTTGTTCGCCCCGTCCGCCACGACAACGATCTCGGAGGGACCCGCCAGGGCGTCGATGCCGACAACGCCGTATACGCGACGCTTGGCGGCGGTCACGAAGGCGTTGCCGGGCCCCACGATCTTGTCGACCGGCCGGATCGGGCCCGCCCCGTAGGCAAGCGCGGCGATCGCCTGGGCCCCGCCCACGCGCCAGATCTCGCTCACGCCCGCGGCCTTGGCCGCCGCCAGCACCGCCGGCTGCAGGCGACCCGGCGGCGTCACCATGGCGATGCGCCCGACACCCGCGACCGCGGCCGGCACGGCGTTCATCAGGACCGTGGAGGGATAGGCGGCGCGCCCGCCCGGGACATAGATTCCCACCGCGTCCAGCGGCGTCCAGCGCCAGCCGAGTTCGACGCCGGCATCGTCGGTGAATCGCTGGTCCGCCGGCCGCTGGCGCTCGTGATAGGCCCGGATGCGCTTGGCGGCGAAAGCGATAGCCTCGCGGACCTCCGTCGGGCAGGCCTCGGCGCCGGCCTCGATCTCCGCCTCGCTGACCCGCAGGCTGGCTTCGTCCAGCTCTACCCGGTCGAACTCGCGGGCAAAGCGCAGCAGGGCGGAGAGCCCCTCGGTCCTGACCGCCGTCAGCACGTCGCGGACGATGGCGTCCACCTCTTCAGGCGTGTCCCGGCGCTCCTCCACGAATGCGCAGAAGGCGGCCTCGAAATCCGGATCGGAGAAGCGGAAGCGGCGCATCGCGGGCTACTTAGCGACCGCCGGCCCGGAGCGCCATGCCAAGACTAGAGTTCGTGCTCGGGTTTGCGGGGCGTGGGCCACGGCTGCGAGACGTCCGCCAGAACGGCCTCGACGCACTCCACCGTGGCGCGCAGGTCGCCACCGCCCGCGCAGCTCAGGGTCACGACGCCTCCAGGCGCCTCGCCGGGCTCGAAGGTGACGGCCAGGAGCTCCAGCACGGCGTCCGGCGCATCGCGGCGGATCTTGCGGGTCTCGAACTTCAACACGCCGCCGAGCTGCAGGGCCGAACGCACCCGGGCCCCGCCGCCCGCTTCCCAGCGGTAGCGGTTGAAGGCGATGGTCAGCCGGTGCGCCTTGGGCTCGAACGTGATGTCGCCCACCTTGGCGACCGCGTCCTGCATTGCGGCGGAGATGACGGCGAGGTCGGCCTCGTCCTGGGCCAGGAGGCGAAGGGGCGGCGCATCGGCCATGTCTACTCCTCCGCCTCGCCGTCACCCTTGATCCGGCGGATCTCGGCCCCGCACGCGCCGAGCTTCTCCTCGAGTCGCTCGAACCCGCGGTCGAGGTGGTAGACACGGTTCACCACGGTCTCGCCGCGCGCCGCCAGCCCGGCGATCACCAGGCTCACCGAGGCGCGGAGGTCGGTCGCCATGACCTGGGCGCCTTCCAGCGCCTCGACGCCTCGCACCCGCGCCTCGCCGCCTTGCACCGTTATGTCGGCGCCCAGCCGGCGCAGCTCGGGCGCATGCATGAAGCGGTTCTCGAAGATCGTCTCGCGGATGACGCTTTCGCCTTCCGCCAGGGTCATCAGAGCCATGAACTGGGCCTGCAGGTCGGTCGCGAACCCGGGATAGGGGTCGGTCTCGATCTCAACGGCGCGGAGGCGTCCCCCGTTGCGCTTGATCGTCAGGCCGTCGTTGTGCGGCGTCACCTCCACGCCGGCCTCGACCATCTTGTCGATAAGCGCGGTCAAGAAATCGCTGCGGGTCCTGGTCAGTCGCACCTCCCCGCCGGCCATGGCCGCCGCGAGGGCATAGGTGCCGGTCTCGATCCGGTCGGGAAGCACCGCATGGGTCGCGCCCGCCAGGCTCGTCGCGCCCTGGATGCGGATCGTCGACGTACCCGCCCCGGAAACCTTCGCCCCCATCTTGTTCAGGCATTCCGCCAGGTCGGTGATCTCCGGCTCCTGGGCGGCGTTGGTCATTACCGTCTCGCCCTCGGCGAGCACGGCGGCCAGCAGGGCGTGCTCCGTGGCCCCGACCGACACGAAGGGGAAGTCGATCTCGCCGCCACGCAGACCTCGTGGCGCCTGGGCGTAGACATAGCCTTCGTGCAGGTCGATCCGCGCCCCGAGCGCCTCCAGCGCCTTCAGGTGCAGGTCCACGGGCCGGGCGCCGATGGTGCAGCCGCCCGGCAGCGAGACCTTGGCCTGGCCGCTTCGCGCCAGCAGCGGGCCCAGCACGTTGAAGGAGGCTCGCATCTGCCGGACGAGGTCGTAGGGCGCGAAGCCAGAAACGATCTCCTTGGTTGTCAGCAGCGTCTCCGAGCCGTTCTCGCCGTCCGATTCGACGACGTCGGTTCCCAGGCGCTGCAGCAAGCGCCCCAGGAAGCGCGTGTCGGCCAGCCGCGGCATGTTGGTGAGCCGCAGCGGCTCGTCGGTCAAAAGGCTGGCGGCCATCAGCTTGATGGCGGAGTTCTTGGCGCCGCTGATCGGGATCTCTCCCTTCAGGCGCGCGCCGCCGGTGATGGCGATGCGGTCCAATCCCAATCCTTCGAAACGGCGACGCTGTGCGGGAAGTCGCGGAGTCAGCTCTCCGCCGGCTATCTAGCGTGCGCCCGCGGCCGCGCAAAGAGCGCCGCTCAGGACTTCGCGTCCTCTTCCGGTGCAGGTTTGACGGATGGCGTCCGGCCGCCGGCCTTGCGCCGCCGAAGGTTGGCGCGAAGCGCCTGGGCGAGCTTGGCCTCGCGGCTTTCTGGCGGCGGCGTCCTGCGGTCGTCTTCGGCGGCCATGCCGCACGGGTGCGGCGACCCGTCCGCATCGTCAAGCACCTTCGCCTTCGATTGGGGCTTCACGAGGCCGAGTCGTCCCGCTATATGCCGCGCCTCGCCTTTCGCCGCCGTAGCTCAGTGGTAGAGCGCATCCTTGGTAAGGCTGAGGTCGGCAGTTCAATCCTGCCCGGCGGCACCATGTTTCCCCAAGCCTTTCAAAGGCTTGGGGAAACGCCAACCCTCCAAAACATCAGTTCGGCATGCGCGGGTAAGCACATAGTAAGCGCCAGGACGCGGCTTCTCGCCTGGGGGACGGGCGAACGCTCGGGTTTGGGCCCGCTTCAGCGACTCAAAAATTGCCTGTTCAGGCGGCCGTGAGGGATTGCCCTCGACCCCGGACGGCCAGGCAGCCGAAGGTGGCCGGCAGCTGTCGCCTGCTGAGCCGTTGAGGGCCCGATCTGGGACTTAGAACCGCGTGCGGACCGCCAGGCCCAGGGTGAGCTCTCCCCGGTCGATGTCGCCGCGGATGGTCGCCGAGCTGGCCGCCGGCGTGCCCTCGTAGAACGCTAGGTCGCGGTTGAGCCGTGCGTCGTCGAAGGCCGCGTAGGCGCCGGCGAGGTCGAGGTTCACTGCGGGCGAGAGCGCGAAGGTCGCGCCGACCGCATAGGTGGTGCGGTCGGCGTCCGGGACGCCCGGCTCCCGCATCAGGTCGGGGGTGGGCGTAGGGTCGAAGCCCACGCCGCCGCGCAGCGTGACCGTGTCCCGGACGCGCCACTCGGCGCCCAGGGCGGCGCTGGTGGTGTCATCGTAGGCCTGGACGATGGCGGCGGTCTGGCCGGCGAAGGCCAGTTCGATCCTGTCATACCGGCTCCAGCCGTTGCGCTGGACCTGGGCATGGAGCGCGAGGTCCGGTGTCGCCTGCCAGCGGCCGGCGACGCTGAGCGTCCACGGCGTCGAGAAGCCCACCTGCGCGGGCGCATCGAAGTTGGCGGCGGCGAGCGGCCCGGCGAGGCCGGCCATGGAGAGCCGCCCGTCGAGGTCACGCTCGATCGCGCTGCGCCAGCCGAGCGCCAGGGTGAGGCCTTCGAAACGCGCCTGGGCGCCGGCGCCCCATCCGAGATCCCAGCCCTTGGCGGTGAGCTGCTGGAGCGCGTCGGGGGAGGCCGGCGCGAGGTTCGGCGAGGCGGCGTCAAGGGCCGCGCGCGTCTCCTGGGCGTCGAGCGAGACGCCGAGGTCCAGCCAGTCGGTGGCCCGGACGGCGATCGCCGCCCGCACCTCGCTCATCTCGATGCGGTTGCGGTGCAGGTCGTAGCGGACGAAGGACGGGACCGGGTACTCCAGCCGCAGGTGGAACGGCTTGGTGACCGCCAGCCCCACGGCGACGCGGTCGGTCACCGGAACCGCGATCGCCAGGTTGGGGGCGTGGAAGTCCTCCGCGGCGTCCTCCAGGCGGGTCGCGCCGCCGGCCGGGACAGGCGCCTGCCCCGGACGGGTGAGCGTCGAGCCGGTGTCCGCGAGGACGAGGGAGGTCTGGCGGAAGGCCAGGCCTGCCACGCCTTCTCGGCCAGAGCGGGCGATCGCCGCGGGGTTCGAAGCCAGGGCGTCGGCGCCCGCCAGCGCGGCCGCGCCGGCGTTGGACATGCCCAGGGCGCGGATCGAAAGCTCGGGGACCTGGAAACCGCCCGCCTGGGCGGACGTGGCGACGGCGAGCACCGCGGCCGCACCGGTAAAGCCAAAACTACGCAAGTCGGGAGCCTCTCATCAGAGCCCCCGAGTCGCACAGGAATCGCAACGAAGGGTTACGGCGCGCCCGAAGACCATCCGTAGGCAACGCATTTGTAACTCACCTGCGGCTAGCAGGGGTGTCGAACCGGGGGGAGTCAGTTTTGGCGTTCTTAGCTGTAGCGGCCGGCATCCTTGTGATGACAGCCGTCGTCTACCTTCTGATGCGTCAGCCGAAACAGCCGCGCGGCGCGACGCAGGACGAGGTCGACGAGGTGGCGAAAGACGGTGACGCCTAGTTCGTCCTGATCCGCCAGCAACCCCGCCAAGTCGACGCGATGAGCTGCCCCGTGGTCCAGGAGCAGACACCCCAGGCGTCAGGCGAGAGATCCATCTGCAAACCGGGGCGTCGGCCAGGAGCCGCGGCTGCGCCGGTCTATGAGCCCCTGCGGGTCAGGCGCCCCCTCCCCGATCGCCGCGGTTTTCGCTCGCCGCGCGAGCGTGCCGGCCGGCTCTTCGAGCGCGTAAAGGCCGGCTTCGCCGCCGCTGCGCGGTGCGCAGCTGCCGCTGCGCAGCCTTGACCCGCTCCCGCCGGCCGGCCTTGGCTCGGCGTGTCGCGAAAGCCCCTTCCCCTTCGTGAACGAAGCGGTGTTTCAAGGGATGGTCCCGCGATCTCGGTTGATGTTGCTGGTGTTTTCGTCCGACGCGGGACCCTGGCGCCCCGCCGGGTCCCGGAAATTCCCCAACACCCACAGGCGCCAAGGACCTTCAGGTCCCGCGCCCTTCTATCTTGCCATCCGTCGATGTCGCACCTTTCGCACTATCTGCAGCTCCGCCGGTCGCTTCAACTCGCGGCTGATGGGCGATTGCGCCGTGCCGGGTGATCGGTCAGGCGGACGACATTCGCCGTGCTTGCCCCCAGGGTGGACGAGGCCTGGCCGTGCTCACGGCGCCAAGCGTCCAGGTCTCCCAGAGCATATACGATCCGCCGGCCGATCCGGCGGAAGGGAGGACCGACGCCCATCCATCGCCAGGTCTGGAGAGTGCCGATCGTATTCCCCAGGAGGGCCGCCGCCGCGGGCGTGTCGAGCCAGCGCGTCTGGATCACCTCGCCGAGCACGCCCTGTGCGCCCGGCGGTGGCTCCGCAGGGGTTGCGCAGCGCAGCAGCGTTGCGCGCTCGGCCGGGAGCGATAGCCCCATTAGACGGGCCACCTCGCCGGAGATGCGGTCGGCCGCCCCCCTGAGCGGAGTGTCGGCCAGGTGGGTGTATCGCTCGGTGGTCGTGGCGACCCTGTGGCCGAGCAGCGCCCCGATAACCAGGAGGCTCTCCCCTGTGGCCGCACCGAAGCTGGCGAATGCGTGCCGCAGGTCGTGGATCCGGACGTCCTTCAGGCCCGCCGCCGCCCTGATCCGTTCCCAGCTCGACTGGAGATCTGCGATCGGCACAGCCGCGCCGCGCCCCGGCAGCAGGTACGGGTTGCCCTCGAGCGGAGGCACGCTCCTGATCACCTCCATGGCCGCCTCTCCCAGATGGACCACCTTCGCGCCGGTCTTGCTGTCGGGAAGCCGAAGACACCTGTGGGTCATGTCGACCCAGGTCCGCTCCGCCTTGACGATCTCGTTCTTTCGACAACCCGTCAGGATCAGCAGCCGCAAGGCTGCGATGGCGTAGGGGCTCTCCACCCCGAGGGCTTCGGCCGCGGCCAGCACCTCGCCGAGCCGCGCCAGCTCGGCAGGCGACAGGAACCGGTCCATCTTCTTCTCTGGGAACTTGCGGATTCCGAGCGCCGGGTTGTCCGGCCGCACCCCCCGACGAATCCCGAACGTCAGGGCGGCCGAGAGCACGGCCACGGCAGAGTTCGCAGCGCCCTTCCCGCCGCGGACGCGGGAAAGCCCGCGCCGGCGGCCTGTGCGCCGTCGCAGCTTGGTCCGGCCCTCGGCGATCGCAAACATCATGCGCTCGACGTCCTCGGACGTGATCGAAGCGGCCAGCCGTGCGCCGAGGATCGGCTTGATGTGGTTGCGGATGTCGGTCTCGGCCGACTGGACCGAGAGCGGCTTGGCGGCCCGCAGGCCCTCTGAGAGGTAGAGGTCGCAGAGCTCGGACACGCTCATGTCGCGGCGGGCGCCGGTCTTCTCCTTCTGGGGGTCGTGCCCCGCCTGGATCCGCCCAAGAAGACGGAGCGCCTCCTGGCGTGCCGTCTCCACGGTCCACGGTGAGCCGTGGTTGCCGATGACGTATCGCCGGCTGCGCCCCTCGAACCGGTACTGGAGCACGTAGATCCGGGCTCCGTTAGGCGTGAGCTTGAGGCCGAAACCCACCGGCTCGGCATCCCAGATGAACCCGGGCTTTGCCGGAACCGGGGCCCGCTCCACCCGCTTCTTCGTCAGGCGCCGCCGGGAGCCGCGCCGACCAGATATCACGATTGCTGCAGCATCTTCGGAAAGCATATGATAAGCACCGGGCCGGAAATTGCGTCGCACCGCAGCGTACGAAAGAGATGACGGAAGTCTAGTGACCTTGCGGTAATTGCGCATTTTTTCGCGCTTTATAGAACTCGGCCGCAACTATACAGGCGCTGTGGTAAGGCTGAGGTCGGCAGTTCAATCCTGCCCGGCGGCACCACTTCTCTTCTCATCGAGAGAGACCCGGCAGCGGGCGCTTCGGCGCCCGCTGCTTTCGTGCGCGCTCGCATACTACCCGGGTGATATTGACGATCCCCCCGCCATGGCTGAAGACGGCGCATGTCTTCGCCGATCTACACGGCCTTTGCCGATGGCCGACAGCTCGCCGCCGGGACCGGCGCTGACGTCGCGCGGGTTGCCCGCGAGGCGCAGGCCCGCGGCGCTGCGAACATACTGGTCTTCGAGGACGCCTCAGGGCGCCAGGTCGAACTCGACCCCTTCAGCCCCGAGCCGGCCTTTGCGGGCGCTCCGGCTCCGGAGGCAGAGCCTGTCCGCTCCGGCCGGGGCCGTCCCAGGTTGGGCGTGGTCGCACGCGAAGTCACCCTGCTGCCGCGCCATTGGGACTGGCTCTCGAGCCAGCCGGGCGGCGCGTCTGCCGCCTTGCGGCGGCTCGTGGAGGATGCCCGGCGGGCGGGCGAAGGAGCCGACCGCGCCCGCCGCGCCCAGGAGGCGCTCTACAAGGTGATGGCGACGCTCGCCGGCGACTTGCCCGGCTTCGAAGAGGCGGCGCGCGCCCTTTACGCCCGCGATGATCCCCGCTTCGACGACCTGATTTCCGCCTGGCCTCGCGACGTCGGCGCGTACCTGGCCCGACTCGCCGCGACCGAGCGCGCCGCCCGCCTCCCCTAGCGCCGCCGCTCGGCGGGCCGGCGACTGTCTTCCAGGGCGTGCTCGGCCGCGTGGGTCTGCACCGCAAGCCGGCGCGCGGCGTCGCAGGCGACGAGCTGGGCGCCGCGCGTGGCGTATCCGATCTCCAGGTCCGACTGGGTTGGGGTGGCCGGCAGCACATAGAGTCCGCATGGCCGCACGGCCTCAGCGGGCATCTCGACTCTCGGCGCAACCGGCAACGCTGACAAAACTCTCGCAAAAACGCGCGCGAATGTCAAGAACAAACGACGAACATAAACGCTCGCGGTTAACCTTAGAGCCTTAAGAATCCGTTGACTCTACGGCCAAGCTCTGGCGCCTTCCGCGCAGGGAAGGGGAAATTCCGATGCGTTTCTGGGGCTTGGGCGCTGGAGCTCTCATGGCGCTTGCGGCCGCAACGGCGGCGGAGGCGGCCGAGGCGACCTACCAGCCGACGCCCAAGGTCAATGTGGGCTTCGCGGGCCCGGCCGACAGTCTGTGGTCGGGTAGCCTCACCACCGAGCAGTGCCTCACCCCGCAGCGCCGGCGCTTGCTCACCTTCCTCCAGCCCAGGCAGCGATATGCCGTCGCCGAAAGCCGCGGCGAGCTGGTCGGCGAGTTCCGGGCCGCCGGGCCCGTGCCCGCCGCGCTCGTGGCCACGGCCCGCAGCTGCGCGCTCGCGGCCGGCGAGACCGCCACGACGCGCCTGATGCTCACGGGCGGCGCGCCCGGCTTCTCCCGCTTTCAGACCGCGTTCGTAGCGTGCATGACGCAGCACGACGCCGGCCAGGCGGTAGGCTCCATGACCCTCTGGATCGACAACCGCTGCAACTGGTGAGGGGCGTCTAGGCCTGCAGATCGTGACGGTCGCGCTCGACCAGGCACGGCCGCGAGGGCGGCGGCCCCAGCGTGGCCTGGGCGGCGCGGATCTCCTCCACGCGTTCCGGGCCGAAGCCGGGGGCGTACTCGACCTCCTCCCAGCTCAGATAGGGCCGGAACAGGATCAGGTCGTAGGCCGCCGAGAGGCTGACGCTCGGCAACGTCGCGAGCTCTTCCGCGGTCGCGGTGTTCAGGTCGATCATGACGGGAATCCCTGCCTTTCTCGGCCAACGCCAGGCGACTGCCCCCGTTCCTGGGATTTCTACGTAACAGTCAGATTTGATCAGCCGCGCCGCCGCCAAAGGAACGGGAGGCCGAAGAGCAGCGGCAGGATGAACACGAACGCCCGTCCGTCGCTGACCACCCAGACGATCGCGGTGAGCGCCAGCGCCGCCAGGGTGACGATCAGCACGATCAGTGGTCGCATCGGCCCTACCTCCGGGCGGCCACCCGCGCCGCCACCTCTTCCAGGATGTCCGTGAGTTCGTGGCCCACCTCCCCCGTGAGACCGCCGGCCGCGCGCTCGCCATAGAAGCCTGACCGGGCGAACCCGCCGACCAGGCCCTGGAAAGCGTCGGCGTCAGACAGGGCCAGATGCGTGAGCAGGGCCCGCAGCAGGAAGTCGTGCGCCGTCAGGCTGCGCTGGGTGTCTGCGAGCTGGGCCTCCAGGGCCAGAATCCGTCCCGCTTCGTCCATGCTCGCGCCTCCGGCCGTTGGTCGGACCTTAAAAGGCCGGGGTTGGCGCGCAGCGCAAGGGGCGGCGGGCCATCCGCCGCCCCACCCGATGGGCCTAGTGCATGGAGTGCTTCAGGGCGCTGATCTGGTCGTGGTCGGCGCGGATGGACTCATAGGCCTGGCTCACCACGCTCCGCGCATTCGCCGGCAGGTCGTCGTCGCGCATCGCCTGCTCGAACTTGCCCTTGATGAAGTCCTCACCGCGCTCGACCTCGTCGATGACCGCCTTTTCGCTCGCGCCGCCCATGACGGCGTTCTTGATGTCGACGAACTTGTTGTGCGCCTTGCCCAGCATCGACTGGTCGTGCTCCGGCGTGCCGCCGAAGGTGCGGACCTCCTCCTGCAGCTGGCGCGACAGGTCCATTCGGCGGCGCGAGCGCTCCGCGAACAACGTCTTCAGCTGACCGTCGGGGATGTTCTCGGCGGCTTCCTCGTAGCCGTTGGCGCTGTCGAGGGTGGTCTCGATGAGGCTGTTCAGCACCTTCACGGCGCGTTCGTGGGTCGCGTCCATCGCGGGTCTCCTTTGAGGTTCGGGCTTGTCGCCGCCACAACCCGCCGGGACCCGCGCCGTTCCCCTTCGACGCGAAAGTGTCCGGCTCTGGCGGCCTCGGCTCGGAACGCGGGATCGGCGCGCCGCCCAGGCTCACCGCCACCCAGCGTGGCAGGACTCCATCCCGTCTTGCGGCGCGTCCCGGCGTGCTTCCGCAGATCACGACAGGCAAAGCCGCCGGACGTTGCGCTATCTGCGGTAGCAAAGGGCGCCGACCTCCGCCGTACTTGCGAGCAGACGTCGCCCCTCATCGAACTCTCCCGACGCTTTCCTTCGCTTGATAACTGTCATTCCCCAGAATTCGTGGGTCGCCAAACGCGGAAATCGGCGCCATGCCTGTCGGGCGAGCATTGTGAATAGCGTGGGGCTCCATGGAGGACGCGACACCCGTGCGGTCGGAGGGGCGTGGTCAGCTCGTGCAGGCGGGACTGGCGCAGCTCTTCGCCCTCGGGCTCGTCGCCGCCGCCACCCTGTGCCGCCTCTGGCTCGGCCAGCGCGTCCCCGACCTGCTGCCGTTCAATCTCTACTACCCGGTGATCCTGGCCGCCGGACTCGCCGGCGGATGGCCGGCGGCGACCACCGCCCTCGTGACCAGCGGCTTGCTGGGTTGGCGTGTCTTCCTGCCCGGCGCAGGCGACAGCGCGCTCACAGCGACCGAGGTGGTGAACCTGCTCCTCTTCGCCTTCTCGGGGGGCTTCATGGCCTACGGCGGCGCGCACCTGCGCGCCCTGCTCCACCGCCAGCGCGCCAGCCACGAACGGCTCGCCGAGCGCGAGCTCCGCTACCGCACGCTGTTCGACGCCATCTCCGAGGGCTTCGCTCTGGTCCACGCGGTGCGCGACGCCGAAGGGACCCTGGTCGACTATGTGATCGCCGAGGCGAACCCGGCCATCCTGCGCATGCTCGGCACGGACGCCTCGGTGATCGGTCGGCGCGGCAGTGAAGTGGTCCGCAACGCGCCGGCGGCGTGGCTCGGCGCCTGCGACCGGGCGCTGAAGGGGGACCCGCTCACCTTCGAGTACCATGCACCGGGCAGCCGTCGCTGGTTCGAGATCCACCTGAGCCGCGTGGCCCCCGACCAGCTCGCCCAGTTCGTGATGGAGATCACCGACCGCAAGACCGCCGACGCGCGGCAGTCGGAGCTGTTCGACGAACTCAACCACCGAGTGAAGAACAACCTCGCCCTGATCTCCTCGATGCTCGGCCTGCAGGCGCGCGGCAGCGCCCCGGACGTCCGCGCCCAGTTGCAGAAGGCGGTGGACCGGATCCAGGCGATCGCCGACGTCCACGCCCGCCTCTACCGCTCGAGCCGCAAGGACGATGTCGACTTCGGCGCCTATCTGACCGATCTCTGCCGCCGCCTGTCGGAATCCCTGCTCGACGACGAGCGGGTGCGGATCACGGTTCAGGCCGAGCCGGTGGTCATGTCCCTCGACCGGGCCGTGGCCCTGGGGGTGGTGGTCAACGAGCTCGTCACCAACGCCGCCAAGCACGCCTACCCCGAGCGTGGCTCGGGCGAAATCGCCGTGCGCCTGGAGCGGATCGCCTCCGGTCTGGTGCTTTCGGTGAGCGACACCGGCCAGGGCCTTCCAGGCGACCTTTCCGGCGACGGCCTGGGCATGCGGCTGGTTCGCTCCCTCGTGCAGCAGATCGGCGGGACCTTGGAGATCGAACGGTCCACCGGCGCGGCCTTCCATGTCCGGCTGCCGGACCCCGGTCCCGTGCTGCCGTCCTCCGGCGGCCAGGGACGGCTCCTCTAGCCCTTGCGGCTTGCCAGCAGCGTGGCGAGCGACACCGGGCGGTAATCCCACACGTCCACCCCCACGTCGAACTGCCGCGCGAGCTCCTTCATTCGCCCGTGGCTGTGTCCGTGGAGGTTCAGGGCGCCCTTGTGCTGCCGGTTCCAGCTACGGAACGGATAGTGGCAGAGCACGAGGAAACGGCCCTCCCGCTCGATCTCGGCGTAGGGCGCCACGCGCGCCCAACCGCCGCCCACGTCGTCGGGATCGTTGTTGCCGGTGACCAGGTGCTTGCGGCCGCTCAGCTGCGCCAGCACCTCGTTCGCCCGACGGGCGGTTCGCGCGAAGTCGCCCAGGTGCCAGACTTCGTCGTCGGCGGTGACCACCGTGTTCCAACGCCGGATCAGCTCCGCGTCCATTTCCGCCACCGTCGGGAACGGCCGGGGATAGAGGTTCAGGACCCGGTGGTCCCCGAAGTGGGCGTCGCTGGTGAAGTAGGTGGCCACCTCGGCCTCCTCCGGCCCTCAGACCACGTCCGGACCGTCCGCGCTGCGCACGATCGCCAGGGCCCGGCGGCGGATCGCCGCCTCGATCGGACCACAGTCGGCCGGAGCGTCGGCGATCGCCGACGCCAGCTGCCGCCGCGTCTCGGGAGTATCCATCGCCAGGCGCGAGGTGACGATCAACTCCAGGGCGAACAGGTGCTGTTCCAGCGCGTCCATCCCGGAAAGTTTACTTTGCCCCCTAAGTTTCGCAACTCATTCGCGATTGCAGGCGCTCGATTTGAGGTTGAGCTGAATCCGGCAAGTCCGACCAAAGGTAGCGACGGCCGGACCTTGCCGGCCGTCGCCAACCCCTAGTGCGTCGTGCCGGCGCCGTTTGCGGCCTGGTCGTGCAGGCCTTCCCGCACAGCCTGGGCGCCCGCCCGGGCCGCTTCGCCCACGCGGGTCGGCAGGTCACCTTCGGTTTCCGGCCGCTGCAGCTCCTCCTTCACCCGGCCATAGGCCGCCTGGGCGACACCCTTGGCGGTGTCGATCTGGTCGCGGGCGAGGTCCTTGCCCTTGCCCATCAGCTTGTCGCGGGCGGGACCCATGTAGCGGCTCTCGGCCGCCGTCGCCGGCAGGGCCGCGCCGATCGCGAGGCCGACCGCCAGGCCGAGCGCGCCGAGCAGCAGCGGTTCGGACTCGAACGTGTCGGTCGCCTGCTGCTTCACCCGGTGACCCATCTGGCTTGCGCGTTCGCGCACCTGGCCGGCCGCCGACGACACGCCGTCCATCGCCGAGCGGGTGTGCTCGCGCGCGCCCGCCGCCGTGTGGCTCAGCCGGTCCTTGGCCGAAGCGACCACGCCCGAAGCCTTGTCGGCCACGGCGTGGGCCCTGTCCGTCACCTTGTCCTTCACCGACGCGCCATGGCTGGCGTCGTCGTAGTAGTCCACGCCGTACCCTGCGCCATAGGCGCCGGCGTAGCCGTGGGACTTCTTGGACTGGCTCGCCATGAGCCACGCCAGGCCCAGCCCGATCAGCGCCACCGGGACTGGGTTTTCCTTCGCCTGATCCACTACCTTCATCATCATCCTGTTTCCGGCTCCGCCCATGGCGCGGCTGGCCTCGTTGAACAGCTCGCCAGGGGTCATCTTGTCCTTGAGCGCCTCGACGGTGCGCTCCAGCTCTTCACGGGAGGCCTCGACCTCGCGCTCCACGTCCGCGGCGGACTTTTGCGTCGTCATCTAGGTCTTCCTCACGATCTGGGCGTCCTGCTTCAGCTGCCGCGCGGCGCGGTTGGGTCCCATGTTCTCGGGCTTCATCATCGCCACGGCCGCCTTCACGATCAGCAGCCCGCCGACGCCCACCAGAACGCCGACGATCAACGACGCCCAGAAGGGATCCATCACCTTCGACAGGAGGATCACCAGCGCCTGCAGGAGCACCATCACGGCCCCGAGCAGCAGGACTGCGCCCATGGCCAGCTTCCCGCCCGCCTTTCCGGCATGGGAGAGCTTCTCGCCCACCTCGGTCCGGACGAGTTCGGATTCCTTGCGCACCAGGTTGGCCAGGTCGCCCGTCAGGGCGGAGACCAGTTCGGGTATGGTGCGCGCGTCGTCACGCGGTGACATGTCCATGGGCTAGGCCCCCGGACCGAACCGCGAGCGGTCGATCTCGCCGCCCGGGTTGACGTCGTCGCCTTCGCCATCGCTCAGATCCGAGCCGAAGGTGTCCGTCGGGCCGGCCACGCCGGCGATGTCACCGGAGACCTGCGTCTCCAGGGCGCCCAGGCCGCCGCCGTCCTCGCCTACGCCGGTGAACACCGCGCTTTCGGTCGTCGCGAAGCTGCGGCTCTCGCCCACCGTCGGCGCCTGCTCGGAGCTGCGCAGGAAACGGCCGATCGCCAGGCCGGCAAGCACCGCCCCGGCCACGAACGCCGTCGGATTGCGGCGGCTGAAGTCGCGCACGCTGTCCAGCAGCTCTTCCGGCCGCCGTTCCGACAGCGTGCGGGCGAAGTTCTCCAGCCCGTCGGCCGCCTGGCCGACGAACCGCCCCGCGACCGACTGGTCGCCCTCGGCGAGTTCGTCGCCCGCCTTCCGGATCGCGGTCGCGAACTGGCCGAGCGTCTGGCTCGCCGTCGCCTTGCGGCGTTCGATCTCGCCGGCCGCCTTCTGCTGCGCCTGGCTCGCGAAGTGCGCGGCCTCGTCGCGCATCTTCTGGGTCGCCTGGCCCATCTTCTCCTTGGCGGAGCCCGTCGAGCCCTCGCCAGCATCCACGGGGCCCGCGCCCATCGGGTCAATGTTCGTCATCTGCGTCTCCGAAGCGTGTCGTTTCGTCACCGCCGCGCCAGGCGGCTGGCGCTGCCGGTCACGATCGGCGGTTCAAGCCGCGACGCGCCGCCGAAGTTCCACGCTTTCGCTTCGTCTGCGGCCGGAAAAGCAAAGGCCCCGCCGCGGGGGTCCGCGACGGGGCCAGGGGAGACGGCCGGTAGTGGGGTGCTAGACGATGCGGCCGCCGCCGAGCAGCGAGAACCGCGACCGGTAGGCCGAGGCCGAGAAGCTCGACTGGAACTGGCTGCTCTGCAGCTGAACCATCTGGATGAGCGGCAGGGCCGTGGCGTTCCGGTAGACGGAGCGCGCGGCGGTGAGCTGCAGGTTGCTCGAGCGTGCGACCTGGAAGGTCTCGGTCGCACGCGCCGCCGCAGCCGCCTGCCGCTTCGAGAACGGTAGGGTCGGGTACACCGGCTGCGGCCGCTCATGCAGCCGCTCCCGCACGAACTCCAGCAGCTTCGGCGGGTCTCGCACGGCCTTTGGGATCGGCGGCGGAGCCGGCGCAGGCGGCGGCGGCGGCGGCGGCGGCGGAGATGGCGGAGGTGGCGGAGGTGGAGGCGGCGGAGGAGGCGGAGGAGGCGGCGGAGGCGGCGGCGGCGGCGGGGTATGGCCGTGACCGTTGCCATTGCCGTTCCCGTGGCCGTGGCCGCTGCCGTTTCCATGACCGTGGCCGTGACCGTGACCGTGACCGCCCTGGCCCTGACCCAGGTGCAGCAGGGCGTGGAACACTTCGCCGAGCGGGCTCTTGGGATCGTGGGCCGCAGCCTCCCCGGCCGCCTCCTGGACCTTCAGCAGCAGCGAGAGCAGCGCGCCGGGGAACCGCTCGCCATCGGGATCGTCGTTGTCGTTGCTGGGCGGCGCAGAGGGGGCGAAGGTGTTCGACCTGTCCTTGCCGTCCTTGCCCGGCTCTTCCCCGGACGACCTCGCGGCCTGCCCCTGCGCGGCGGGCGCGGCAGGCGGCTGCGGGACAGGAGGCGGCGGGGGCTTTGCGTCCTCGCCGGCCTTGTCCCGGATCTGTTCGACCACGGCGGCGGCGGCCTTCCCGGCCTCCGCGAGCAACGCCTGGACGGTGGCCGGCGCGAGGGGGCTGTTCGCCGGGACGAGCGCGGCAGGCGCCGCCGTGGGCTTCGCCGAAGCGGACGTCTGGGCCTTCTCCGGCTTTTGTGACCGGGCCCGGAGGGCCTCGATCGCTGTAATGACGGCGTCCCGGGCGCCCTGCGCCTGGGGAGATCCGATGTTCATGCGGGCCCCGCGTTCAAAAGTCGCAGGTCAGATACCGCTGTTATGATTATGCGTTCGCGAACAAATATCGTTATCGCGTCAATTATTCCCCGAAGGCGCGCCGTTTACCAAAAGGTATCGGCGCGTCTACTCATGGTAAACGCGCCGTATACCTCAATCGCTCCGCTTCCTTCTAAGAAGCGGAGATTGTTCTAGTGCAGCGCACGCCTGCGGCCGGTGAACAGGCCGAGCAGGAACAGAAGCACGATGGCGCCGGCCGTGGCTACCAGGAGGCTGCCCAGGATGCCGCCGAACTCGATGTCCAGCATGCCCGCGATGAACGAGCCCAGGAACGCGCCGACGACGCCCACGATCAGGTTCATCAGGATGCCGTGATTGCGCCGCATCACCTTTTCGGCGATCCAACCGGCCAGGATGCCGATGATGATCGCCATGATCAGTCCTACGCCACTCATTTGAATTCTCCTCGTGTGTCCGGCGCCTCAAATGCGGAGCGGCGTTCGCCGGTTGCATCCGGTAACGAGGAGTTAAGCTGGGCGGGGCTATCGTCTCTGCCATGTCGCTGAACGTCCAGCCCGTGACCTTCTTCCCGGTCCCTCCGGTCCGGCCGGTCATGCTCGACCGCGACGAGCAAGCCGCCAAGGCCCTCGAGCGCGAGCAGCCGAAGTCTGCACCGCGTCAGCTCACCGGCTCCGCCGTCGGCCGCTTCGTGGACGTCCGCGTCTAGCCGAGCGGCGCTCTCAGTTCGAACTGCAGCCCCTCGGGCCGCCAGACCGTCTCGGTCCGACCCTGCAGGTCGCTGCGCGTCAGGCCGCCGATCAGCCGGGTCCCGAACCCCGCATGGACGGGCGGTGAGACGAGCGGCCCGCCGCTCTCCGTCCAGGTCAGCGCCAGTTCACCCCTGACCAGGGACCAGGCCACGTCGATGCGCCCGTCGGTCGTGGTGAGCGCGCCGTACTTCGCCGCATTCGTGGCCAGCTCGTGCAGCATCAGTCCGACCGCGAGCGCCTGGCCGGCTGTGAGCCGCACCTCCGGGCCGGACGTGCGCACCCGTCCCCGGAACGCTTCGAGCTCGCGCGCCACCAGCACCGAGAGCTCCGCCCCGACCCAGGCGTTATGGGTGAGGACGTCGTGGGTGCGCGCCAGCGCCACCAGCCTCCCCTCGAAATCCTCCGTGAAGGCCTTCAGGTCCGTGGCGTGGCGCGCCGTCTGCGCGGCCATGGACTGCACGGTCGCGAGGTTGTTCTTCACCCGGTGGTTCAGCTCGGCCATCATCAGCGCCTGCCGGTCCCGGGCCTGCACCTCCTCGGTGATGTCCTGCACGGTGCCCAGCACGTGGCTCGCCACGCCGTCCTGTCCGAACAGCACCTGGCCCGATCCGCGCACCCATCGCTGCGTACCGTCGCGCGCCGTGGTCCGATGCTCGGTGACATAGCGGCCGCCGTTCTCGCCACGGATGGCCCCTTCGTACGCGGCCCGCATCATCGGCCGCTCGTCCTCCAGCAGGCGAGCGGCATAGGCCGCGTAGTCGATGGGCGCGTCGGCCTCTACGCCGAACAGCTCGCGGGTCCGCTGGTCCCAGCTGATGACGTCGCGCTGCAGGTCGAACTCCCACAACCCGAGGCCCGCCGCGCTGAGGGCCAGTTGCAGGCGCGCCCCCTGCCGCTCCGCATCCCGTTGCGCCTCGTGGCGCGCCGTGACGTCGATCAGCACGAACGAGACCCGCGGCGTCGGGCCCGGGATCGGCGAGAAGGTGCCGAGGAACCAGCCCGGCCGCCCCCCCGGCAGGCCGAACTGGTATTCGCGGGTGAGCGTGCGCCCGGTGTCCCAGCAGCGTCGGAGCGTCGCCAGCCTCAGGCGGACCTGCGCTTCGGTCAGCCCCAGCTCACGGCCTTTCCGGCCGTTGAGCCCGTCCGGCGGCAGTCCGTAGAACGCCGCCGTCGCGGCATTGGCGATGACATAGCGGTAGTCGCCGTCCAGCAGCTCGAAGACGCCGGCCATGACGTCGGCGGCCTGGAACATGGCCTTCAGCAGGGCGGCGCCGGCGACGTCCGTCCAGGCGTCGGCGACGGCGTCTTGGGACCCGGTCACGCCAAGCTCACTCCGGCAAAGAGGCGCGACCTCACACCAAGGCGCGCCTCTTGGCAATGTGGCCGGGCAGGAGCCGTTCGTCGCAGGCGCCCCCGGCCGTGGGGCCGCCGCCCGCCTCGCCGCGACCGGACCTCACCCCATCCAGCTCAGCGGCTCGCCCGATCCGCGCAGGCGCGGCCGGCTCGCCGCCCTGCCGCCGGACCTGTTGGCCGCGAACTCACCGAACGCGTCGGCCCCGTGGCTCGCGGCGTCATGGAGCGGCCCGGAGTAGCTGCGCGTGGCCCGGCTCCAGCGCTTGCGATAGGCCCGCAGCCGGTCGAGCCCGACGGCGCACTTCTCGCCGTCGAACCAGGTGATCGGGATCAGGCTCCGGCCGGCGTTGATCCGCTCCTCCGGGTCCATGGCCGCGCCCACCGAGATCGGCGACACGCCGAGGCCCCACAGGGTCTCGTACCGGCTCCGGCCCGCCGCTCCGAGCTCGCGCACCATTACGTCGTGCGGCAGGTGATGGGTGCCGTAGACATAGGGCTTTGACGCGATCGCCTTGCGGACCACCTCCTGGAGGCCCTCTCCCGAGGTCTCGAAGTAGTCGATGGCCCGCACTTCGCGGCCGACCTGCTGGAAGAACCAGATGGCGGTGTAGTCGTCGATGCCGAGATCCCAGGCCGTGTCGACCTTCAGGGCGGGGTCGTAGGGCACGCGGCCGATGCGGCCCTCCCGCCGCGCCGCCTCCAGCAGGCTCGCGTAGTAGGCGCCCGGCGTGGCGGCGTTGAAGTCGACCAGGTACTCCGAGGCGAAGCGCGCTTCCCCCTCCTCCTCCGAGCCCAGCTCGGCGATCAGCTCCGCCCGCTCGCGCGCCAGTTGCTCGGGCGTGAACACGCCGGTCTGGTCCGCCCGCGCCTGCAGGGTGAACCATTCCTCCGGACGCTGGCGGCGGCTCTCGAACGCCCGCGTCGCGTGACCCGGGCCGCGCGGCGTCCAGAGGAACAGCGCCCAGCCGCCGTTCTCCGCCAGGATCGGGCGCACATAGCTCCAGGCGTCCGGCTTGGAGAGCGCCCACTCGGAGAACACCACGCCCACCGGCGGCGCCCCGACCAGCGAGTTGTAGTTGTCGGAGCCCGCGAGCTGCCACACCGAGCCGTTGGTCAGCTCGATCTTCATCTCCCGCTCCCAGCGCCCATGGCGGGCTTGCCGCGGAAACGCCTCGTCGATGCGCCGCCGCCCCGTATGGGGGTTCACCGCATCCCAGATCGCCTTGCGCGCCTGCGCCGCCTCCGGGAGCAGGTGCCAGTAGACGCCCTGTTTCAGGGTCGCCGCCGCGGCCGCCCAGTTCAGGGCCACCTCGTCCTTGCCCCAGCGGCGGTGGGCGACCACGTCGGCCCGCTTGCCGCCCCTCATGAGGTGCTCCCAGAGGTCCTGCTGGTAGTCCCGCGGGACCCAGCGATCGCAGATGTTGACGACCGGGCCGCCCGTCGTCGCGGCCGTCATCGCTCGACCTGCTGGATGCTGTCGATGGCGCGGATGTAGGAAGCGCCATCCTCGGTGAGGGCGCGCTCGAAATGGCGGACCACCAGGGTCTGGATATGGCCGCCGGCGTCGCCCGGCCCCTCCTTTCGGCGGGCGCTCGGCGGCCCGAAGCGCTCGGGGTCCATCCGCTCGGCGTGGTGCAGCAGGGTGGACACCTTCAGCTTGTCGGCCTGCAGGGTGTCGGACGCCGAGGACATCGCCACCTCGAGCGCCTGCTCGAAGCGGGCCTCCGCCGCCGCCCGCAGGGCGTCGCGCACCGCCGCCTCGAACGCCGGACGCGCCCGCCGCCAGGCCCAGTAGTCGCCGTCGGAGGGCATCCCCTCCGTCTTGCGGATGTCCCGCCAGAGTTCGCCCGAAACCAGCCGGTCGCAGATCTGCCGGGCCAGCTCCGGATCGTAATCGGTGGCCGGCGCGGCGGGGGGATTGTCCATGTGTGCTCCTTGGCTAGCGCGGCGTTCACCGCACAGCTTCATCCATTCTTCACCGCCGCCCGGTCAGGTTGCGTGCGAACACCGAGGGGTTGAGCGAACGATGTCGTCCGACTGGATCGTCGAGGTCTGCTGCCGGGACTGCGGCCGCCCCGTGGAGGCGCCCCTCCACGCCCTGCCGGAGGTCACCGCCCTGCCCTGTCCCCACCCGGACTGCACGGGCCAGGCCGCCCTGCCGACCGACCTGGCCGAGACGGCTCGCTTCCTTTTCGAGGAATCCCATCGCCGCCTGCGGGCGGAAGCGCCGCCGCCGGCCTGCTGAGGCCGTGCTCAGCTACAAGCTCTATGGCCTGAGCGCCCAGGGCGAGGTCCTGTTCGGTCGGGACCTCCGCGCCGCCGATCTCCAGGCGGCGAAGGCCGCCGCCGAGGCGGCGCTGTCGCACGCCGCCGTGGTCGAACTCTGGCAGCAGTCGGTGCGCGTCTACCGCGGACGGCAGCCCGCCGTTCCGGCCGGCTGATCGCGGAACCGGGGCCCGCCGGGGCCTGTTGAGGCCCTGAGCCAAAACCCAGGGAGTCCCCGGATGAGCACCTCAGGCCAGCAGCACGACCAGCAGTCGCAGGACCAGGGCGGTCGCAGGGGCGAGCGCCTCCACGAGGGCGGCGCCGCCAAGGACGGCCACCTTTCCCCGCAGGCCGACGTGAAGGGCGGCAAGAGCGAAGCCGGCGGCCAGATCGCCCAGGATCGTCAGCAGTCGTCGGGTCAGGGGTCCGGCCAGGCCTGACGAGGTCTCAGGCCGCGGCTTTCCGCTCGGCCCGGAGCATCAGCACCGGCCCTTTCCAGACCTCGACTTTCGCGTGATCGGCCAGCAGGGCGCGGGCGAACGCCTTCGCCGCCGCCCCGTCCTGCAGCGCGACGCCGTGCGACGCGCGCACCTGCTCGTTCTCATCGAGCGCATAGATGGTGAATTCGCGCACCACGGCCTCCCGGAGAGGCTGCCGGCTTAGGCGCGGCTTGCAGCCACCGCCTTGACGCGGGTCAAAGCCTCGGGACGCACGACTGGATGCTGCCGGAATAATGCCTGAAAACGCGCGGAAGTCAAGCACAAAACGGGAACATCCGCGACCCAGGAACCAAGCTCCGCCGTGAGACGTTACGCCCCCCGAAAGGGGGGTCAGATGAGCCAGAGACCGAATCGCGTTCGCGACGACTTCGAGGCCGCGCTGCTGGAGGCCGTGCCGTTCATGCGGGCCTTCGCCCGCACCCTGTGCCACGACACCGACCAGGCCGAGGACCTCGCCCAGGAAACCCTGGTGAAGGCGCTCTCCTGCCGCCACCAGTTCCAGCCGGGCACCAACCTCCGCGCCTGGCTCTCCACCATCCTGCGCAACCGCTTCTACTCCGGCCAGCGTCGTCTGCGCTGGCGCGGCGAGTACGACGCCGAGGCCATGGAGCGTACCCTGGTGGCCCCCGACGACCCCTCGATGACCGTGGAGCTGGAGGACGTCCGCCGGGCGCTCGCCATGCTGCCGGACTTCCAGCGCGAGGCCCTGATCCTCGTGGGCGCCGGCGGCATGAGCTACGAGGAGGTCTCGCAGATCGCCGGCTGTCCGGTTGGCACGGTGAAGAGCCGGGTGCGCCGCGCTCGCGACGAGCTCACCTCCATCCTCTTCGAGGGCCGCACCACACCGCAGGAGAGCGCCGCAGCGCCGCTGGAGGCCATCGTCGATGACTTCGACCGGCTGCGTCGGGGCCGCAACGCCGCCTGATCAGGTTGCGCCACCGCAAATTCGCCGCACGGCGATGTGCTATGGGGGCGGCTTATTGTTCGAGGTGGACCCATGCTGCATCGCCGCGCCCTCCTGGCCTTCTGCGCCGCCGCCGCGGCCGCTCCGGCGCTCGCCGCGCCCGGCCCGGCCATCACCGTCTACAAGACGGCGTCCTGTGGCTGCTGCAAGGGCTGGATCGCCACCATGGCGCGCGCCGGCTTCCAGCCGAAGGTGGTTACGGTCGATGACGTCAGCCCCTACTGGCGCCGCCGCGGCGTCCCGGACGAGCTGTCGTCCTGCCACGTCTCCGAGATCGGGGGCTATGTCGCCGTCGGCCACATCCCGCCCGCCGACATCACCCGGCTGCTCAAGGAGAAGCCCAAGGCGCTCGGGCTCACCGTCCCCGGCATGCCGTTCGGCTCGCCGGGCATGGAGCGGCCGGACGGCAAGCGGGAGGCCTATGAGACCCTGCTGCTGCTGCCCGGCGGCAAGACCCGGGTCTTCGCCCGCCACGCCTGAGGCTGCGCCTTTCCGCTTGTCGCCCACGTCCGCGGGGCGGAGGGTGTCGGTGACTTCAGTTCAAGTCCGGCGGCGTGCGTGACCGAGACTCGCGACAATGACCCCGACGGCCCGGAGGACCCCGCCGCCGGCACGGGCGACCTCGATGCGCGCCTCGAGAGCGTGCTGGAGAGCATCAGCGACGCCTTCTACGCCCTCGATCGCGACTGGCGGTACGTGCTCTTCAACCGCGCCGCCGAACAGTACTTCGGGATCTCGCGGGGCGACGTGATCGGCCGCAGCATGTGGGACCTGTTTCCGCAGGGCCGGGGCACGCCCTTTGAGCGCTACTGCCGCCGCGCCATGGAGGAGCGGGTCACCAGCACCTTCGAGAGCCCCTCGGCCCTCCGCCAGGGCCGCACGGTCGAGCTGCGTGTGGCCCCGATGGCCGGCGGCGGGATCGGCGTGGCGCTCAACGACGTCACCGAGCGCAAGCAGGCCGAGGCCGCCCTGCGCGAGAGCGAGCAGCGCCTGGACCTCGCCGTCCGGGCCCACGGCGTCGGCATCTTCGACTGGGACATCTCCAGCGGCCGCGTCCTCTGGTCCGAGGAGGAGGAGCGGCTGTTCGGCCTCGAACCGGGCGCCTTCGACGGCCGGATCGAAGGCTGGCGCGAGCTCGTGGCGCCGGAGGATTTCGCCGCCATCCAGGCGCAGGTGCGGCAGGCGGTGGCCGCCCGCCGCGACCACGTGGAGTTCCGCTTCCGGATCCGCCGTCCAGACGGCCAGCTTCGCCACATCGAGGGCGCGGCCAAGATCCTATACGGCCCCGACGGCAAGCCGCAGCGGATGGTCGGTACGAACATGGACGTGACCGATCGGACCGCCGCCGAGCAGCGCCAGCGCCTGCTGATCAACGAACTGAACCACCGGGTGAAGAACACGCTCGCCGCCGTCCAGTCGATCGCCGCCCAGACGGTCCGCCGCGCGGAAAGCCTGGCCGAGTTCCACGACAGCTTCGAGGGGCGCCTGATGGCGCTCTCCGGCGCCCACGATGTGCTCACCCGTCATCAGTGGGACAGCGCCGACCTGCGCGACGTGATGGCCGAGGTCATGCAGCCCTTCCATCCCCGCGAGCGCCTGCAGGTCTCCGGCCGGGGATTGCGGCTCAGTCCGAGTCAGGCGCTCGCCTTCGCCCTGGCCGTCCACGAGCTCGCCACCAACGCGGTCAAGTACGGCGCCTGGTCGAACACCACAGGACAGGTGCGCGTCGGGTGGGAGACAGGCCGCCGCGACGGCCAACCGGACGAGATCCATTTCACCTGGTCGGAGGAAGGCGGCCCGCCCGTGCGTCCGCCGAACCGCCAGGGCTTCGGCTCGCGCCTCCTGCAGCAGGGGCTCGCGCGCGACCTCGGCGGCGCGGTGGATCTCACCTTCGCGCCCGAAGGGCTGCGGTGCGACATCCGCGCCCCGCTCGCGGAGACGGACTGACTACCGGCCGTAGAGGCGGTCAAGCACCCGCGCCGCGTCCACCAGCCGCTCGGCGGCCGGATCGTAGCGCTGACCGGCTGCGAGCCGTTCCGCCCAGTCCGCGGCGGCGCGGCCGCCCCAGGCGTCCGGCGGCGACGCCAGGGTTTCGCGTCCCGTCCCGCGGAAGCGCTCGGCGGTGAAGTCGTAGAAGGAGCCGCCGACGTTCCTCAGCGCGGCTCCGCCGTCGGTTCCGTAGAACGCCGCCTCGATGATCGCGTCGCAGCCGGCCTGCAGCCGCCAGGAGCAGGCGAGCCGCACCGCGCAGCCGCCGTCCAGCTCGACGGTCGCGACCGCATAGTCTTCCACCCGATCCGGACGCTCCGCCAGGGGCTCTCCCTGGGCGAACAGCTTGCTGGAGACCTCCGCGACGCCAGGGAAATCGAGCGTCCACAGCGCCAGGTCTACGAGGTGCACGCCCAGGTCCATGACGCAGCCGCCGCCCGAGAACTGCGGATCGTAGAACCACGCCTTGTCGGGCCCGTAGGCGTTGTGGAACACGAGGTCGACCGCGTAGACGCGCCCCAGCTCGCCTCCCTGGACGACCTCGCGGATGCGCCGCATGCCATCGGTGAAACGGTAGGACAGGTCCACCGCCAGCAGCCGGTCGGCGACGCGGGCGGCGTCCACCACCGCCTCCACCTCGGCGGCCGTCCGCCCGAGAGGCTTCTGGCAGAAGACGGCCGCGCCGGCGGCCAAGGCCTTGATCGACTGCTCCGCGTGCAGGGCCGAGGGCGTGGCGATCACCACTCCGTCGACGCCGCTCGCCAGCAGCTCGTCCAGATTGGCGACGAGCGCGGCCTCCGGCGCGAGCTTGCCCGCCTCCGCGGCCATGTCCGGCGATGGGTCGGCGATGGCGGCGATCTCCACCGCACCCGTGGCGGCGATGGCCTCCATGCGGTGGCGGCCGATCCAGCCGACGCCAAGGAAGCCCACCTTCGGCTTCACGCTCTGCGCCTTGCGCGCAGGCTTCTCCGCCAGGGTCTCGCTCATCCGAACGTCACCAAGGCCTTGAGGAAGCCGTCGGGGCGGTCCCGGGTCGCGTTCAGCGCCTCGTCCAGCCGCTCCAGCGGATAGCTGTGGGTGTAGAGCGACGCGGGGTCGAGCCGACCCGAGGCCACCGCCTCCACCGCGTCCCGGATTCCCTGGGCATAGACTTCGGGGTCGCGTTCGTGGGCGTTGATCACGTCCAGGCCGCGCCAGTTCCAGAGCTGCATGTTCACCTGCCGCGGGCCGTCCTGGTGATAGCCGGCGATGACCAGCTTGCCGCGCTCCTTGGTGAGCTCGGCGGCCAGGTCCAGCGGCCACTGCTTGCCCACAGCCTCGATCACCCGGTCGCAGAACACCCCGCCGGTCAGCTCGCGGACGCTCTCGATGATCTTCCAGTGGTCGTCCATGGGCACGACCTCGGCGGCGCCGTATTCCCGCGCCACGTCGAGGGAGAACGGCCGCCGCGAGACGGCGATCACCCGCGCGCCGGCGTCGGTCGCCAGGCGGGTGAGGATCGCGCCCAGGAAGCCGATGCCGACGATCGCCACCGTCTGGCCGGCCTGGATATCGGCCCGACGGAAGATGTTCATGGCGCAGCCGAGCGGCTCGCCCGGAAACGGCTTGCCGGCCAGCGCCTCCGGCAGCTTCACCACCGCGCCCTCGTCGGCGATGTCCCACTCGGCGTAGCTCTTGTGGCTCAGCGCCGCCACGCGGTCGCCGGACGCCAGGCCCTCGACCCCCTCGCCCACCGCGTCGATCACGCCCCAGCCCTCATGGCCCAGCGCGCCGGGCTCGGTGGGGAAGGTCATCCACTCCGGCCCTTCCCAGGGCGTCAGGTTGGACGCGCAGACGCCGCAGCCCTCGAGCCGCACGCGGACCTGCCCAGGTCCGGGCTCCGGCAGCGCCACCTCGTCCATGCGGATCGTCCCGGGACCCGCCAGAACGGCGGCCCGCATCACCGGCTTGGCGGCATAGGCCACGCTCATCACCCCACCCTCACGCTGACATCGCCACGACGGGAACGCAGAGCAGCCGGCGGCGCGCGCACCCGAAGGCGCACGTCCGCGTTCCGGCGATCACGGCATCTCCCACCCGGGGAAGAACTACTTAGGTGGAGCTTGGTTCCTGGCCCCTGGCTCAGGCTGGCGGTGGCAGGACACACCTTGACCCGCACGGGCCGGCGCGGTTTGTCCCGGGGCTCGCATCAGGAGGGGTAAGGCATGGACACCCGGCGCGTCGGTCCGTTCGAGGTTTCGGCCATCGGCCTCGGCTGCATGAGCCTGTCCCACGCCTACGGCACGCCCCCGCCGCGCGAGCAGGCCGAACGCGTGCTCCTGGGCGCGCTGGACGCCGGCTACACCTTCCTCGACACCGCCGCCGTCTATGGTCTCGGCCATAACGAGACCCTCGTGGGCGAGGTCCTGAAGGCCCGCCGCGGCGACTTCGTCCTGGCCTCCAAATGCGGCCTGACCAACGGCGACAGGCGCGAGATCAACGGCCGGCCGGAGGTGCTGAAGGCCACCTGCGAGGACAGCCTGCGCCGGCTCCAGACGGACGTGATCGACCTCTACTACCTGCACCGCTGGGACAGGCGCGTGCCGATCGAGGAGAGCGTCGGCGCGCTGGCCGACCTCGTCCGCGAGGGTAAGATCCGAACGATCGGCCTCTCCGAGGTCTCGGCCCCGACCCTGCGCCGCGCCCACGCCGTCCATCCCATCGCCGCCCTGCAGACCGAGTACTCCCCCTGGACCCGAAATCCGGAGATCGCGGTCCTCGACGCCTGCCGGAGGCTGGGCGTCGCCTTCGTCGCCTTCTCGCCGGTGGCTCGCGGCTTCCTGGCCGGGGGCGTCCGTGACCTCGCCCGGCTGGAGCCCGGCGACCTGCGGCTGAACATGCCGCGCTTCCAGGGCGAGAACTTCGCGAAGAACCTCGCCCTGCTGGACCGCTTCGAGGCCCTGGCCGACGAGGCCGGCTGCACGCCGGCCCAGCTCTGCCTCGCCTGGCTGCTCGCGCGCGACGAGATCATCGTGCCGATCCCCGGCACCACCAGTCCCGACCACATGCGCGAGAACGCGGCGGCGGCGAGCGTGCGCCTTTCGGCCGACGTGATGGCCAAGGTCGACGAGCTGGTGAATCCCGACACCGTCGCCGGTCCGCGCTACAGCGAAGCCCTGCAGGCGACCATCGACACCGAGGGCTGAGCGCCTCAGCCGGCGTGGCCTGCGGCCAGGATATCCAGCGCCACCTTCAGCACGGCTTCCAGCCGCGCCGCGTCCCGGTCTCCGCCGGCCGCCTCCCGCGGCGTGAGCTCCTTGCCGCAGCAGAGATCGCAGGCCGCGATCAGGTCGGCCTGGCCGAGCAGCTGGCGGCGGTAGTGGTGGAGCGTGGCCTCCGCGCGGCGGCGCCCCTCCGCCATCTTCAGCACCATCCCGATCGTCGGCCCCGAGCCCGCGGTCGAGCCCGGCTGCACCTCAAGTGTGGAACCGAGGGACGGCGCCGCCCCGCAGCGGCGGTATGCGTCGCCGTACCGCTCGCCGGCCGCCGCCTGCAGCGGCGTCAGCCGCCCTTTGCGGGCCAGCCATTCCAGGCCTGTCTGGCGGCGGTAGGGCGTCTCCCGGCCCGGCCGCGCGCCGCCCTCCTTCGAGAAGGCGCCGCCCCGGGCGCGCGACAGGGCCACGGTCTCGGCCACCCCGTCTGCGACGGCGCGCGCCTCCGCCCTCGCCTTCTCGCGGCGCTCCAGCACCTGCAGCCGCTCGCGCGTCGCCCGCGCCGGATCAAAGACTCGTCCCATGCCGATACTCGCGTTGGATGTTGGGGTGTTCAGCGACCGCCGCGCGCCACCACCGCGTCAGCGAGGCGGTAGACGGCCTCGCCCGCGGCCCGGTCGCCCTCGATGACCACGAGGCCGGCCGCGGCGTGGGCCATCAGCTCGCGCAGGAACTGACCACGCTCCGGCGCCTCCCGGCGGGCGAGCGCCCCCGCGACGACGGCCGCCGCGTCCTCGGGCTTGGTCACCGCCGCCGCTCCGGCAGGACCGGAAAGCCGCCGGCCCTCATCACCTGCTTCACGTGCAGGTCGTGGCGGGCGAAGCGCGGGCGCATGGCGTCGCAGCCCCCGCTCCGGCGGGCCTGGAACATCTTCTCCAGCTTGAAGGCGACGCTGCGGCCGAGGCCGAGCTGGACGCGGGCGATGGCGGGCGGCGCGCCGCCGTGGCGCAGGGCGGCGTAGGCGGCGCTCGCGAGGGTGGCGGAGGGGTGGGCTGCTGTCGTCATGCGCGAACTGTATGTTAGATACAGCGATTGCGCCAAACTATTTTGTAGGTTATCTACAGCGTCAGACGGCCGCAGGATTTTTCTTATGGACGACCGCTCCCAGAGGCTTCGGGAGGCCCGCTTGGCCAAGGGTTTCGAGACCGCCGCCGCGGCGGCCGACGCCTTCGGCTGGAACCGCAACACCTACGCCTCCAACGAGAATGGCAACGCGCCCTTCTCCTACCGCCGGGCCAAGGAGTACGCCGCGGCCTTCGGCGTGCGGCCAGAGTGGCTGTACGACGCCGCGGGCCCCATGCGCCCGGCCGCGGAGCCGGGCTTCGTGCGGATCGTCGGTCGCGTGGGCGCCAATCCCGAGGGCACCGTCCTCTTCGCCACCGGCCAGGAGTCCACGGATCTCGCGCCCATTCCGCCGGGCGGCACAGAAAAGGCGGCCGCCCTCCTCGTGGTCGGCCATTCGATGCGCGGCGTGGCCGACGACGGCGCCCTGATCTACTTCGAAGACCAGCGCACGCCGCCGACGCCCGACATGCTGGGCCACGTGGTGGTCGTGGAGGTCGACACCGACGAGGTGCTGGTCAAGCGCCTGCTGCGCGGCTCCCGGCCCGGCCGGTTCGACCTGGAGAGCGTCGCCGGCCCCACGCGCCATGACGCGCGGATCCGATGGGCGGCCCATATCACCGCCATCATCCCGCCCTACCAGGCCCGCCGGATCATCCGCGGCGCCGCCTGAAGCTCGGCCGTAAATTCGGTACAGCAATTCTTTGGCGGGCTTCTGTATTTAAACTACAGTCTCAGCATGAGCGATCCCGCCGATCATCAGCGCGTGCTGACCGAGCTCCGCCGGGCGGAGGACGCACGCGCCCAGGCCCACGCCCGCGAAGCCGCCCGGCATCGCGGCGTCTGCTGGTCGGCCATGGGCCCGGGACCTTACCGGCCGCCCGCTCCCGAACGGCTGGAGGCCGAGGCCGCGCTTCGGCTCGCCGCGCTCGACGCCTGGCGCAAGGGGGGCCCGGGCCGGCTGTGCGCCGCTCTCGCCGAGGCGCAGCGGGCCGTGGAGGCGGCCCGCGGCGCCGTCTCCCGCGGCCTCGACCGCGAAGCCGAACGCTGCCGTCGCGCCCTGGCGGAGCTGGAAACCGCCGCCCGCCTGGCTCGCGAGGTGATGGACGACCGGCCGGCCAGCGCCTTATCTGGCGGCGCATGTGCAACGAATACCGCTTCAAGCAGTCCCTCGACCGGATCGCCCAGGAATTCAGCCAGCTGAGCATTCCGCTGCACTGGCTGGGCGGCGCCCCCAACCTGGAGCCGCGCGACTCCATCCGCCCCACGGAGCCGGCGCCGGTGATCGTCGGCAGCCCCGAGGGTGCGGAGCTCAAGCAGCTGCGCTGGGGCTTCCCGCCGAAGGGGAAGGGCGGCCCGGTGATCAACTTCCGCTCGGAAGGCCGCCAGTTCGACCACGGCCGCTGCCTGATCCCGACCGACGGCTTCTACGAGTACACGGGCGAGAAATCCCCGAAGTCCAAGTGGCTGTTCGAGCGCGCGGACGACCTCGAGCTCTTCTGCATCGCCGGCCTCGCCCGCGAGGACCGCTTCACCATGCTCACCTGCGAGCCCGGTCCAGACATTGCGCCCTATCACGACCGGCAGATCGTCATTCTCCATCGCCGCCACTGGGCCGCCTGGCTGAACACCGCCGAGCCTCAGCCTCCCCTCGGCCCCCTCCCCGCCGGCAGCCTGAAGGTCACCCAGGTGCGCTGACCCTCCAGGCGCGCTAGCGTTGGCCACAGGAGGACCCGTCATGCGAACGGCCCTTGCCCTGGCGCTCCTAGCCGCAAGCCTCGGCCTCACCGGCTGCGCCCAAGGCTACTACGCCCTCGAGCGCCTGAACTACGACCTCTGCGCCCGCAATCCGACGCCCGACTGCCTCGACAACGGCTATGTCCGGGCCGGAGCCTATGTCGCCGATCCCCGCGACTACCTGGGCCCGCCGCCCGGTAGCGGCGACCTCGGCAATCCAGCCGTCCCATGACCGGCATGCTGATCCTGGCCCTGCTCCTGGGCGTCGTCGCCGGCTCGCGCACCTTCACCGCGCCCGCGGCTGTGGCCTGGGCCGCGGCGACCGGACGTGTGGCCCTCGCTGACACGCCCCTGGCCTTCCTGGACAGCCCCGTCGCCGCCTGGGTCCTCACTGGCCTCGCGGCCCTCGAGCTCGTCGGCGACAAGCTGCCGAAGACGCCCAGCCGCAAGGCCCCAGGCCCCTTCGTCGCCCGCCTGATCAGCGGCGCGTTCTGCGGCGCGGCCATCGGCTGGTCGGCGGACCAGGGCGTGGCGGGCGCCATCGCCGGCGGGGCCGGGGCGACGCTTGGCACGCTGGGCGGCTATGCGGCTCGCATGCGCCTGGCGAGACGCTTCGGCCGCGACCTGCCCGCCGCCGTGCTGGAGGACGTCGTCGCCGTCGGCGGCGCGGCCCTGCTCCTGCTCGCCCTCTGATCCGGAACGAAGCGGCTCCGCTTCGGTTGAGGCGCCAGGGAAGAGGAGGAGACGTTCAGATGAAGACGCCGCTCATCGGCCTGGCCGCCGCCCTGGCCCTGGCCGCCTGCAGCAACGAGCGCAAGGCCGAGGTCGACACGGGCACCGCCACCGCCACCGTCACCACCGAGGCGCCGCCGAGCCAGGTCCCGGACGCCCAGCTGCAGCAGCAGGCTCAGCAGGCCGCCACGGCCGCCTCCACGCCCGTGGATGGCTCCGGTCCCGTGGAAAGCACCACCGCGGCGCCCGCGACCCCGCCAGCGCCCTCCAACTAGAGATCGCCGCCATAGAGCGCCGTCGCCCAGGCCGGGAGGTCCGGCGCGGCGTCCACGGCGATCCCCCGGCGGAACAGGATGACCCGCCGCGGTGCCCGGCCGATCCGGCTGTTGTCGAAGACCTGGCCCACGTCGGCAATCAGCACCGCCTCCCGGATCAGCGCCGGGTTGCGGGCATAGCGGCCGCGGATGTTGGCCTCCGGCACCGGATGCCCACCCTGCGCCTGCCGGAACGCGACCCTGGCCACCGCGTCGTCGGGACTCTCAAGGTTCAGGTGATAGGCCTGCAGCCGATAGCCCAGGTCCTGCGCCTTCTTCACGAGATCCAGCTTGGAGGGGTGCGAGAAGGTGGTCTCGACCACAAGGCTACGCCGGGCGGCCATCAGTTCGTCACGGCGCGCCTCCGCCAGCCGCTGACCGAGCTGGGCGTCCTCGCGGGTCAGCGCATGACGCCCCAGTTGCGCTAAGCACAGCCGGTCCGGATTGACGAACTCGGCGTCAGTCACGCGGCCGATGAAGCTCCCGTAGAGCGAGGTCTTCCCCGCCCCGTTCGGTCCCGCCAGCAGATGGAAGATCGGCCGGAGCTCGGCCAAGGATCAGCCGACCGGGCGCAGCCGCCCGCCTTCGCGTCGCACCAGCCGCCCCTTCTCGTCGCGGCCGACCGCCCCCTCCGTTCGCCCCAACTCGGCGTAGTGGGCCTCGGTCTGCGCGTCCCAGGGATCGCCCACACGGCCCATCACCGCGTCCTGCTCGGCCTCGGTGAGGTCCTCGAGCTTGAGCCGACCTTCGAGCGCGGCGCGCACCCGGTCGATGCCGACGCCCGGCGCGTTCTCGAAGCGGCGGCCGATGCGGGCCCAGTGCTCGACCTGGGCGCCCAGCGAGCGGTTGAAGGCCTCCGCCTCCCGGCGGGCCTCTTCAAGGAAGTCGGTGGAAAGCTTTACCGAGGCGTGGCGCGCGGCCATGACGCAAACTCCTTCGCTGGTGGCAAAATGCCACCAATCGCGTGGAGTTTCAAGATTTCCCGGTCGGAAGCCCTACGGCAGGTCCTCGGCGAGAATGGCCATCTCGAACATGTAGGAGCCGTCCTCGTCCTCGTCCTGGAACACCACGCCGATGAACTCCTCGCCGATGTAGACCTCGGCGGAGTCCTTCTGCTTCGGGCGCGGCACGAGGGTGATGCGCGCATTGGCGAAGGTCCCCCGCAGGTGGCCTTCGATCTTGCGGATAGCCTTCTCGTCCACGCCCAACGCTCCAGGATCAGGGAAACTGTTCGGCGCGAACCTAGCTGCTCGGAGGCGTGACGGAAACCTCAGATCACGTAGTCGTACACAGCCTCGGCCAGGGTGTGGTCCATGCTGCGCGCCGGCTCCTCGCAGGTGGGGCAGTTGACGAGCCTGGCCGGCACGCCTGCCGCGGTGCAGTGCGCCGGCACCGGCTTCAGCACCACCGAGCCGGAAGCGACCTTGGCGTAGTCGCCGATCCGGATGTTGCCCAGCACCTTGGCGCCGGCTCCCAGCAGCACGCCCTTGCCGATCTTCGGGTGTCGGTCGCCCCGCTCGGCGCCCGTACCGCCCAGGGTCACGCCCTGCAGCATGGAGACGTCGTCGCCGATCACCGCCGTCTCGCCGATGACGATGCCGGTGCCGTGGTCGATGAACACGCCGCGGCCGATCACGGTCGCCGGGTGGATGTCGACCTGGAAGATCTCGCTGGAGCGGCTCTGCAGGTAGAAGGCCAGCGTCTCGCGGCCCTGGGTCCACAGCCAGTGGGCCACCCGCTGGGTCTGCAGCGCCTGGAAGCCCTTGAAGAACAGGAAGGGCTGGACGTAGCCCTTGCAGGCCGGGTCGCGCTCGAACACCGCGCGCAGGTCGGCCTCGGCTGTCTCCACCAGGGCGGGATCGCTGGCGAAGGCCTCCTCGGCGATATCGCGGATGCTCATCGCCCGCAGTTCCTGGTCGCCGAGCTTGCGGGCCAGCTGGTAGGACAGGGCGTCGCCCAGGTTCTTGTGGTTCAGGATCACCGCGGCCAGCAGACTGGCCAACGCCGCCTCGTTCTTGGACGCCGCATAGGCCTCATTGCGCAGCGCGGCCCATACCGGCGGGGCGGCTGCGGGGTCGATGACTTCCAGACGTTGGCTCATAGCGTCTTCCCGGCCCATCTTGCCGCTCTCTCCCTACCCTAGCATGGCGCGCGCCAGCACGCCCGGCAAAGACCCTTCACGAGCCATATGGTAGGCCCGCAGCAGCATCGCCACTGTCAGCACGTCCTGCAAGTGGCCGGCCAGGGCGGCGTTCAGGGCTTCGCGGAACGGCACGCGCGCCAGGGTCAGGGCCTCGGTGTCGTCAGCCTCGTGGCCGTCGGTGCTCGCCGACAGGCCCCAGGCGATGAAGCCCACGGCCCGCTCGTCGGTGACCGAGTTGGAGAGCTGCGCGCGAAGCACCTCGCGCCACTCGGCCGCTTGCAGCCCCGTCTCCTCCGCCAGCTCGCGCCTTGCGCTCTCCAGGGGATCGACGTCCAGCGGCCCGCCTCCCTCCGGGATTTCCCAGCTGTAGTCGGCGAGCGCGAAGCGGTTCTGGCCCACCAGCACCACCGAGCCGTCATCGTGCAAGGGCAGCACCGCCAGCGCCAGGTTCTTGAAGCTGACCACCCCATAGAGCGCCGGCCGCCCGGTTGGCGCGACGGCGTCGTGCTCCGTGACGCGGATCCACGGATTGTCGTAGACCAGCCGTTCGGGGCCCCTGCCCCACGGCTTGCCGTGCGGCCGCAGCCAGTCAGGTTTTTGCGACATGTTCTCAACTGACCTTGCGGTTGCGGCTGGGGCGCCCATTAAACAGACCCTGATCCACCCTCAACCCGTGAGGCGCCCTTGACCGCCCGCCTGCCGCCCGCCCCCGAGTTCGGCGCGCCCCTGCCGCTTCGCGCCACGCCCGAGGTGCTGGACTTCCTGGCCCTGCGGCGCTCCACCTCCGCCGTCACCCTGGGAGAGCCTGCGCCGCCCGCGGACGCCGTCCAGGACCTGCTCCGTATCGCCGCCCGCGCGCCGGACCACGGCAAGCTTTCGCCCTGGCGCTTCATCATCCTCGACGGCGCGACCAAGGCCCGCTTCGCCGCGCGTCTCGAAGCCCTTGCCGAGGGCCGCGGCGACGCCACGGCGGCGGCCAAGCTGGCCAAGCTGAGGGCGCCGCCACTGGCGGTCGTGGTGGTCTCCTCGCCGAAGCCCGGCCAGATCCCCGAATGGGAGCAGCTGCTCTCGGCGGGGGCGGTGTGCGCGAACCTGCTGAACGCCACGCTGGCGTTGGGATACGGCGCCAACTGGATCACCGACTGGTATTCCTACGACGCCGAGGCGCTCGCGATCCTCGGCCTGCGCGAGCGCGAGCGGGTGGCCGCCTTCATGCTGGTGGGGACGCCCAGGGAGGCTCCGCTGGAGCGGGAGCGGCCCGATCCCGCGGCGCTCACCACACGCTGGGACGGCTGAACCGCCGGGCCCCAAACACACAACGGCCGGACGGCGCACCGCACCGTCCGGCCTGAGGTGACACGCCCGAGGAGAGTTGGGCGAGACTAGGTATAGGACGCATTAGCCCTTTTGGAAACCCCCGCCGGGCCGCGCCGGCGAGGCAAGTGGCCCATTTCGCGCGAGAGGAGAGCTCGCGTCGTCCAGTCGAGCCGCCGGACCTATTGCAGCGCTTCGGCCAAGGTCCGATCCGGCCAAGTATTCCGCGGCGTCTTCCGGCCGGCGGACCTCGCCCAGCGCGCGAGTTGCTGGTCAGCCGCGGCCGCGATACGGAGCCACGCCCTGGTCCGGCAGCCACAGGCCCTCCGGGACCGGGCCACTCTGCCAGAACACGTCGATGGGAATGCCGCCCCGCGGGTACCAGTAGCCGCCGATACGGAGCCACTGCGGGTCCAGCTCGGCGACCAGCCGCCGGCCGATCGCCACGGTGCAGTCCTCGTGGAAGGCCCCATGGTTGCGGAACGAGGCCAGGTAGAGCTTCAGCGACTTGGATTCCACGAGCCAGTCGCGCGGCGCATAGTCGATGACGAGGTGGGCGAAGTCCGGCTGCCCCGTCACCGGGCACAGCGAGGTGAACTCCGGCGCCGTGAAGCGCACGAGGTAGGTCGTGTCGGCGTGCGGGTTGGGCACGCGCTCCAGCACCGCCGTCTCGGGACTGTCGAAACCCCGGACGTCGCGGCCGAGCTGGGTAAGGCGGGTCTCTTCCATGCGCGCGGCTTTAGCGGCTAGAGGTGGCCCGAACAACGGGAACGGGAGACGCGAGATGGCGGGCGGGGACTTCAACGGCTTCGTGGTGGTGGTGACCGGAGCCTCCACCGGCCTTGGGCGGGCCATCGCCGTGGAGGTCGCCCGGCGCGGCGCCCAGGTCGTGATCGTGAACTACGCCCGCAGCGCGGACGAGGCCGAGGAGACCGCCCGCCAGGTCGAGGCGCTGGGCGCCAGGGCCGTGCTCGTGCAGGGCGACGTCGCCGCCGACGACGACTGCCGCAGGATCGCCGCCGCCGCCGAGCCGTTCGGGCGCATCGACGCCCTGTTCAACAACGCCGGCACCACGACCTTCGCCGCGCACGGGGACATGGACGCGGTCTCGGCCGACGACTTCATCCGGCTCTACGCCGTGAACGTGGTGGGGGCCTTCCAGATGGTGCGAGCCTGCCGCAGCCTCCTGGAGGCCGCCCCCCGGCCCGGCGCGGTGGTCAACACCGCCTCCATCGCCGGCGTCACCGGCATCGGCTCCTCGGTGCCCTACGCGGCGTCGAAGGGCGCGCTCACCACGATGACCCTGTCGCTGGCGCGGGCGCTGGCGCCGAAGATCCGGGTCAACGCCGTCTGCCCGGGTTTCATCGACACGCCCTGGTTCGGCAAGGGCCTGCCCGAGGCGACCGTCGACCGGATGCGCGCCGGCACGGCCGCCAACACCCCCCTCAAGGCCGCCTCCAAGCCCGAGGACATCGCCGAGGCCACGGTGTTCCTCGCCGCGCCCGCGTCGCGCCACATCACCGGCGAGACCCTGCTGGTCGACGCGGGGACCCACCTCGGCTACGCCCCCCTCGTGGCGCGCTGATCTGCCCAAAATCCGGGCGCCTTGGCCCGGTTAAGCTCAATCCGCCGTCAGGGTCCGCCCATCTGGGCGGCGCCCTCCCCTCTCCGTTGAACTCGCCGCGCCCGCCGCAACCATGGCCGCGCACGGCAGCCCACGAAGGCAAGCCGGAGACCAAGGGGATAGACATGAAAGCTCTGAAACTCTCGCTGCTGGGCGCGCTCGGGGCGCTGGCGCTGGGCGGGGCGGCCCAGGCCCAGGAAGCCGAGGGACCGATCTCGCTCAGCTTCAACGTTGGAGCCGCCACCGAGTACGTGTTCCGCGGGATCAGCCAGACGGACGAGGATCCGCAGGTCTTCGGCGGCGTGGACGCCACCATCGGCTCCATCGGCTATGCGGGGGTCTGGGTCTCCAACGTCGAGTTCAACAACGGCACCGACCTGGAGTTCGACATCTACGGCGGCATCAAGCCGACTGTCGGCGCCGTCACCTTCGACCTGGGGCTCATCTACTACGGCTACACGGACCAGCCGTCCGGCCCCAACGAGGACTACTGGGAAGGCAAGCTCGCCGCCTCGACGGCCGCGGGTCCGGCCACGATCGGCGCGGCCGTCTACTACTCGCCGGAGTTCTTCGGCGAGACCGGGGATGCGACCTATATCGAAGCCAACGCCGCCATGCCGCTCGGCGAGAGCAAGTTCAGCGTCTCCGGCGCGGTCGGCCGACAGTGGGTGGAGGTCGGCGTCGACTACACCACCTGGAACGCCGGCGTGGGCTTCGCCCTCACGGACAACGTCTCCTTCGACCTGCGCTACTGGGACACCGACGAGGAGGACGCCCTGGGCTACCTCGCCGAAGGTCGCGTGGTCCTGGGGGTGAAGGCCGCCTTCTGACCGGCCGAGACCTGCGGTTTCGCGACAAGGCCGCCGCGGTGCTCCGCGGCGGCTTTTCCGTTGGCGTCCCGCGGACGATTTCCTAAGCTCCGCCTGCTGGCCGGGGGGCCACGCCGCTCCGATTCGCTTCCGTTCACGACCTTCATTGGCTCGTCGCTTCGGTAAGCCTATGCTGCGGGCGGAGAGTTTGACTGGAGCACGAGCCATGGAGCGGATGGCCTTCCGGGCGCAGACGATCGTGGTCGACGTGCTGATTGCGGCCGGCGCGTTCGCGCTTGCCTATGTGATCGCCCTGAGCCCCGACATCGGTCGGGCGAGCCTGCCCTCGCTGGATCTCGTGCAACTGGTGGTCCTCTACGGGGCCATCGCCGGCCTGCTGTGCGCCCTCTTCCGGCGCGAGCTCTCCCCCTGGCGCTACACCTCCATACCCGACGCCCTGGTGCTGGCGCGCGTCGCCCTGCTCACCGTCGGCGTCTTCCTGCTCTTCGTCTTCCTCATGGACCGGGCCCGCGGCCTGGCGCGCTCCACCCTGTTCATGGCGCCGCTTTTCCAGATGGTGGGCTCCATGGGCGTGCGGATCCTGCGGCGCGCCCTGCACGAGCGGGTGCTGGAGTCCTTCTCCCCGCTCAAGACGATCTCCGACCGGGTCGCGCAGGGCCCCTCCCTGCTGCTGATCGGTCCGACCTCGCTGGCCGACACCTACCTCCGCGACGTCGCCCGTAGCCATGACCGGAGCTACACGCCCGTCGGCATCGTCGGACTCGAGGCTCGCGACGTGGGCCAGCAGGTGCGCGGCGTCTGTATCATCGACCACCTCGAGAACCTCGACGCGGCGCTCGCCGACCTGCGCCGCTGGAACCGCTATCCGCGCGCCATCCTGTTCCTGGAGGAGCCGGGCCGGCTGAAGGGCCTGACCGCCGACCAGCTAGGCCGCCTCACCAATGACGGCATCCGCCTCCTGCGCCTGCCCTCCATCGTCGAGCTGGCGCACCACGAGGGCCTCACGCCGCTGCCCATGCGCGAGCTCAACATCGAGGAACTGCTTGCCCGCGAGCCCATCGAACTCGATCGCCGCGCCATCGGCCAGCTGATCCGTGGTCGGCGCGTGCTGGTCACCGGCGCCGGCGGCTCCATCGGCTCGGAACTCTGTCGCCAGGTCGCCGCCTACGAGTGCGCCCAGCTCACGCTCGTGGACTACTCCGAGCCTTCGCTGTTCCAGATCGACCGCGAGGTCTCCGAGGCGTTCCCGCACCTGCCCCGCAGCACCGTGCTCTGCGACGTGCGCAACGCCCAGCGCCTCGCCGCCGTCTTCGAGGCCGAACAGCCGGACCTGGTGTTCCACGCCGCGGCCCTGAAGCACGTGCCCCTGGTCGAGCGACACCCCTCGGAGGGCGTGCTGACCAATCTGATCGGCACCCGCAACGTGGCGGAGGCCGCCAAGGCCTGCGGCGCCGGCCAGATGGTGCTGATCTCCACCGACAAGGCCGTGGACCCCACCAATGTCATGGGGGCCACCAAGCGTCTGGCGGAGTCCCTCATCCGGGCTCAGCAGACCAACGTCACGCGCTTCTCGGCCGTCCGGTTCGGCAACGTCCTGGGCTCCGCGGGTTCGGTGGTGCCGATCTTCCGCTCCCAGATCGAGCGCGGCGGCCCGGTCACCATCACCCATCCCGACATGGAGCGCTTCTTCATGACCATCCCGGAGGCGGCGCAGCTCGTGCTGCACGCCACCGCCACCCGCGCCGACGGAGACGCGCCCGACGCGCGGCTCTTCGTGCTGGAGATGGGCGAGCCGGTGCGGATCATGGACCTCGCCAAGCAGATGATCGCGCTGTCCGGCCGCAAGGACGTGGAGATCAAGATCACCGGCCTTCGCGCCGGCGAGAAGCTCACCGAAGCCCTGCTGGACGACAACGAGCGCTCCGTGAGCTGCGCGCCGAACGTCATGGAAGTCGTCTCCAGCCCCGCCGTCCGCATCACCCCCGACCATGTGGCGCGCCTCGAAGCGCTGGCTGCGGCGGGCGAGGACGCCGAGGTCCGCGGCGCGGTCTTCGACCTGGTGGCCCAGGTGCGTGGCGAGAAGCCGGGGGCCGCCCCCAATCTGCGCGTCGTCGCGGGCGGCTGACTGGCGCAGCCGCAGGATTCATCCGACGTGACCGACACCGTGAGCGCCGTCGACCTGCGGCGCGCCTTCCTGGCGCATCTGGCCGGCGACGTCGCCGCCGCCGAGGCCACCTATCGCGCGGCCCTGACCCACCCGGCCTTCGCCGGCGCGGCCTACCGCCACCTGACCCACCTCCTCGAAGCCCAGCACCGCTGGGAGGAGGCCCTGGACGTCGCCCGCGAGGCGCACCGCCGCCAGCCGCAGGCGGCGGACGTGGCCGTGCACCTGGCCACCTTGCTCCTGGGGCTCGGCCGCTACGCGGAGGCTTGGCCGCTGTTCGAGGCTCGCGCCGCCCTGGCCGCTGGTCGCGTCCGGCCCGACCTGCCTTATCCGGAGTGGGACGGCGGCCCGGTGCGCTCGCTCACCGTCTGGGACGAGCAGGGCTTCGGCGACGCGATCCAATTCGCCCGCTTCGTCCCCGACCTCGTGGCCCGCGGCGTCGCCGTCACCCTCGTCGTACGGCCGGAACTCGCCGCCCTGTTCGGCGGCCTGGGGGCCGCCGTCGTTCCTGCGCAGGGGCAGCTGCGCATCCCCGTCGCCGACGCCTGGACGATGCTGGGCTCGCTGCCGGGCCGCCTCGGCGTCACTCTGGAAACCCTGCCCGGCCGCACCGCCTATCTCCACACGCCAGAAGACCGGCGCGAGGCCCTGGCCGACAAGCTGAGGCCGGGCGCGCGGATCGGCGTCGTCTCCCGCGGCAAGCCCGCCCACGCCAACGACCACAACCGTTCCCTGCCCTACGAGGGCGCGGCCTTCCTGCTGTCGCTGCCGGGCGCGCAGAGCCTGCTCCCGGACGAGAGTCCGCTGCCGCTGAAGGACTTCGCCGACACCGCGGCGGTGATGGCGCAGCTCGACCTGGTGATCTCCGTCGACACGGCCTCGGCCCACCTGGCCGCCGCCCTCGGCAAGCCGTGCTGGATCCTGCTGCCGTGGGTGGGCGAGGACTGGCGCTGGCTGCACGACGACCGCACGGACAGCCCGTGGTACCCGTCGGTGCGGCTCTACCGCCAGCCCGCCCCCGGAGACTGGGCGGGCGCGTTGCGCGCGCTGGCCCAGGACCTCCAGGTCTTCCTCAAGGCGCGTTGACTACTCCGCCGGCTCCATGGCCGGCTTGCGCGCGGGCTCCCCCAGGCGCTGCAGGAGCCCCTCGTACTCCGCCCAGAGCGCCTTCGGCAGGTGCTCGCCGAACTTCTCGTAGAACGGCGGGATAAGCGCGGCTTCCTGGCGCCAGATGTCGGCGTCGACGGTGAGCAGCAGGGCCAGCTGGGCGTCGGTGAGGTCCAGGCCCGAGACATCCAGGCTGCCCGGCGCCGGCAGACGGCCGATCGGCGTGTCCATCGCCTCGGCCCGGCCCTCCAGCCGATCGACGATCCACTTCAGGACGCGGATGTTTTCGCCGTAGCCCGGCCAGACGAACTTGCCGCGCTCGTCCTTGCGGAACCAGTTGACGAAGTAGATCCGCGGCAGCTTCGCGGGATCCTTGCCCTCGCCCATGGACAACCAGTGGGCGAAGTAGTCGCCCATGTTGTAGCCGCAGAACGGCAGCATGGCGAAGGGATCGCGGCGCAGTTCGCCGATCGCGTTCTCGGCCGCGGCGGTGCCTTCCGACGCCACGTTCGAGGCCATGAACACGCCCTGGCGCCAGTCGCGGGCCTCGTTGACCAGCGGAACGGCGGATGCGCGGCGGCCGCCGAACAGGATGGCCGAGATCGGCACGCCGGCGGGGTCCTCCCACTCGTCGGCGATCACCGGGCACTGCGCGGCCGGCACGGTGAAGCGGGCGTTCGGGTGCGCGGCGGGCTCGCCGCTCTCGGGCGTCCAGTCGCGGCCGCGCCAGTCGGTCAGGTGGGCCGGCGGCTCCCGCGTCAGACCTTCCCACCACACGTCGCCGTCATCGGTCAGCGCCACGTTGGTGAAGATGCAGTTGGCGTGGAGCGCGTCGATGGCGTTGCCGTTGGTCTCGACTCCGGTGCCGGGGGCGACCCCGAAGAAGCCGGCCTCCGGGTTGACGGCATAGAGCCGGCCGTCCTCGCCGAACCGCATCCAGCAGATGTCGTCGCCGATCGTCTCGGCCTTCCAGCCCTCGAGGGTCGGATGCAGCATGGCCATGTTGGTCTTGCCGCAGGCGCTCGGGAACGCGGCGGCTACGTAACGCACGTCCTTGTCCGGCGAGGTCAGCTTCAGGATCAGCATGTGCTCGGCGAACCAGCCCTCGTCGCGGGCCATCACCGAGGCGATGCGCAGCGCGAAGCATTTCTTCCCGAGCAGGGCGTTGCCGCCGTAGCCCGACCCGTAGGACCAGATCTCCCGGCTCTCCGGGAAGTGGACGATGTACTTGATCTCGTTGCAGGGCCACGGAACGTCGGCCTGGCCTTCGCCGAGCGGCATGCCCACGGAGTGCACGGCGGGAACAAAAAAGCCGTCCTCGCCGAGCTGGTCGAGGGCGGCCTTGCCCATCCGGGTCATGATCCGCATCGATACGGCCACGTAGGCCGAATCGGTCAGCTCGACGCCGATGGCCGAGATCTTCGAACCCAGCGGGCCCATGCAGAACGGCACCACGTAGAGGGTGCGGCCCCTCATGCAGCCCTTGAACAGGTCCTTCAGGTCGGCCCGCATCTCGGTGGGGTCGAGCCAGTTGTTGGTCGGGCCGGCGTCCTCTTCCTTCTCCGAGCAGATGAAGGTGCGGCTTTCCACCCGCGCCACGTCGCGCGGATCGGAGGCGGCGTAGAACGAGTTCGGACGCTTCTCGGGGTTGAGGCGCTTGAGCGTGCCGGCGGCGACGAGTTCGCTCGTGAGGCGCTCCCACTCCTCGTCCGAACCATCGCACCAGACCACCCGGTCCGGATCCGTCATCTCGGCGATCTCGCGGACCCACTGGACGAGTTTTGCGTGTTTGGTGGGCGCGGGCTCAAGTCCCGGGATGGTCCTAAGGCTCATTCAAAACAACTCCCTGGCCCCTTGATCTGCCGGAACCGACAGGTCCCCCGCGCGATCAACGCAATCAACAAACACACCCGCAGGCGCTGGTCCTGCAAGTTGCAGCCCAGCTCCAGCGCCGGGTCGCCCCTCAACGCGCGAAAAGGCCTTTGGATCAGTCGCTTGGGATCACAACGACGCACGCGCTCCCGCTGCATACAGCCCTGACGCAGCGTTCCGCCAGCGCCGAAGACTCCGGCTTCGCTATGACACCGGTAGCAATAGCGGAATCCGCCGGAAATGGGCCTTCGCTGAGCCGCCGCTTGGCGCAACGCCGGGATTGGGGCACACCGAATCCGTGTCGGACACCCAATCCAGCGGGCCGAATCTGGGCGGCGACGAGGACGTCCTCGTCCGGACGTATCTCGCGCGTCGCGACACCCTTGTGCGCTTCTTCGCCGCCCGGGTGGGCCATCGCGCGGCCGAGGACCTGGCGCAGGAGCTCTATCTGAAGCTGGCGTCCCGCGGTGAGACGACCGAGGCCGAGAACCCGCTCGCCCTGCTCTACCGGATCGCCACCAACCTGATGCTTGACCGGGCTCGCGGCGAGCGCCGCTCCGCCGCGCGGGAGGGCGCCTGGCGCCACGCCGCGCACGTGACCCTCGGCGGCGAGGACGTGGCCGACGCGCCGGCCGCCGACGAGGTCGCGGCCTCACGCCAGCGCTTGCGCCAGCTCGTGGAGGCCGTGGCCGAGCTGCCGCCCCAGATGCAGCGCGCCTTCCGCCTGCACAAGCTGGAAGGCCTCAGCCACGCCGAGACCGCGCGCATCATGGGCCTGTCGGTGAAGTCGGTGGAGAAGCACATCAGCGCCGCCCTCAGGACGCTGACGGCGAGGCTCGGCCGATGATTCTACCTCGAATTGCATTCTCGGACGGGGGGGCGAGGCGGCTCGGCGCCGTCATTGTTGGTGACGGAGTGCGCCGGGGGGCGCGCCGGGAAGGATCATGAACCAGCCCTGGGCATACGGCGGAGACGCGGCGCGGTCGGAGGCGGCCGACTGGATCGTCCGGCTGCAGGCCGACGACCTGGCCGAGTCGGAGGCGCTCGCCTTCGATGCCTGGCTGGAGGCCTCGCCGGAGCATGTCCGCGCCTACGACGCCGCCTTGGCCGTCTGGGGCGAGTTCGACTCCGCCGGCCCCGACGTGGACCGGGCGCTCCGGGCCGACCGGGTCCGCCCGCAGCACAGCCGCCGCTTCTACCTCGCCGCCGGCGCCTTGGCGGCCGCCGCCGCGGTCGCGGTCGTTGTCTTGCCCGGTCGGCTGACCGAAGATCGTCCGCTTGGCTACACGACCGTCGTTGGAGAGCATCGGACGGTGTCCCTGGCCGACGGCTCGACGATCGATCTCAACGCCGGGACCCGCCTGAGCGTCGTCCTCGGGCGCCACGAACGCCGGGTGGTGCTCGACGAGGGCCAGGCGGTGTTCGACGTCGCCGCCGACGCCCGGCGTCCGTTCGTGATCGACGCCGGGGACCGCACCGTGCGCGTGGTCGGCACTCGGTTCGACGTTCGCCGCCGGGATGGCCGCCTCTCGGTCACCGTGGCTGAAGGCCTGGTCGAGGTTCGCCCGACGCCCCAGGCCGGCGGCCGCGCCTTCCGCCTGCGTCCGGGGCAGAGGCTCGATCACGTGGAGGGCTCCCCCCAGGCGCGCGTCATCGCCGCCGCGCCGGAGGAGGTGCTGGGCTGGCGGTCGGGCCGTCTGGTCTACCGCGACCGTCCGCTTGGTGAGGTCGTGGCCGACCTGAACGAACAGTTCCCGACCCCGATCCGAATCGAGGACCCGTCGCTCGCGGCGACGCCGATCTCCGGCGTCCTCATCGTCGACGATCAGGACGCGGTCATTCGTCGCCTGGCCTTGCTGGTTCCGGTGAGCGCAGTACGTTCCGGCGACAGCGTGATCTTGCGACGCGACGACGCGAGGCGCTGATGGGGATCAGGGGCGATTTCCAGCCGGGGGCTGCATGTGGCGTGGGCGGTGGGCGCCGCAGGCTTGGGCCTGCTGGCGACGCGCGCTGACGCGGCCGAAGCCCGCTACCGCTTCTCCATCCCGCCTAAGTCCTACGCCGACGCCCTGATCGACCTGGGCATGCAGGCCAATGTCTCGATCGTCGGGACCTCCGCCTGCGGCGCCGGCGGTCCCGCCAGCCTCTCCGGCTCCCACACCCTCGAGGACGCCCTGCGCCGCCTGCTCGCCGGGGCGCCCTGCAGCTACCGGATCGTCGATCCGCGCACCGTCCGCATCGCGCCGCCCGCCCCCGTGGCGCAGGAGCCCGCCCGGGTCCCGACCCTGGTGGCCGAGCTGATGGTCACCGCCACCAAGCGTCCCGCAGGCCTCGGCCGCATCGCCGCCGGCGTCAGCGCCATTCCGGGACCGCAGCTCGAGCTCACGGGCGCGGCGGATATCGGCCGCACCACGGGCCAGCTGGCGGGGGTCCTGACCACCAACCTCGGCCCCGGCCGCGACAAGCTGATGATCCGCGGCCTCTCCGACGGCGCCTTCACCGGCCGCGCCCGCTCGACCGTCTCGACCTACCTCGACGACGCGCCGATCAACTACAACGCCCCCGACCCGGACCTGCGGCTCACCGACGTGGAGCGCGTTGAAGTGGTGCGCGGTCCGCAGGGCGCGCTCTACGGTTCCGGCTCGCTCACCGGCATCTATCGGATCGTCACCCGCAAGCCGGACCTGGAGAGCTTCGGGGGCGCCGTCTCCAGCCAGCTCGCCTGGACCAAGGGCGGCTCGACCAGCCGCGTGCTGGAGGGACACCTCAACCTGCCGCTCCTGGAGGGCCGGAGCGGCCTGCGCGGCGTCGCCTACCACGACGTCCAGGGCGGTTACCTGGACAACACGAGCCTCCAGGTCTCCAACGTGGACCGCACGAGCCGCGACGGCGGCCGCCTGGCCCTGCGCATGCAGCTGTCCGACGCCTGGCAGGCCGACGTTTCGGCCACGGGCCAGCGCCTGCGCTCCAACGACACCCAGTACACCACACCCGACATCGGCCGCGCCCGGGTGAACCAGCTGCGCGAGACCCACAAGAACGACTTCGCGGAAGGAGCGGTCACGCTGCGCGGCGAACTCGGCTGGGCCAGCCTCAGCTCGTCGGTGGCCTACATCCAGCACAGCTACGCCAGCCAGTACGACGCCTCCGAGGCGCTCGAGGACTTCTTCGCGAACGAGGTCGCCGACCTCGGCCTGTTCTACGAGTCCGCCCGCGTCAGCATGCTGGTCGAGGACCTGGTGCTGCGCTCGTCGGGGCCCGGCCCCTTCGCATGGCTCGTGGGCGCCTACGCCGCGAGCACCCTGGAGAAGACCCCCTCCTCGCTCGGCGTGCGCAACGAGGCGCTGGGTCGCCTGGAGACCATCTACCGAGAGAACCGGCGCGACCGGGTCCGCGAACTGGCCCTCTACGGCGAGGCCTCCTATCGCTTCGGCGACGGCTGGACCGCCGTGGCCGGCGGGCGACTGTTCGAAACCCGCGTGCGCACCCTGGCCGACGTCACGGCGGCCCCGCCGGGGTATTCCCGCGTGTTCTCGGGCGAACGGACCTTCCAGGACATCCTGCCGATGGTGTCCGTACAGCGGGAGTTCGCCTCCGGCGACCTGGTGTACGCGCTCTACTCTGAAGGTTTTCGGCCCGGCGGCTTCAACACCGGCGGTTTCCTGGGCCCGATCCGGCCAAGCCGCACGATCTTCGTCCCCGACCGGCTGAGGAATTATGAGCTCGGCGCCAAGCTGCGGCTCGCCGACCGCCGCCTCTCGCTGCGCAGCGCACTGTTCTACAACCGCTGGACCAACATCCAGAGCGACCAGTACCGCCCCTCCGGCCTTGCCTACACCGCCAACGTCACCGACGCCTGGATCCTGGGCCTGGAGGCCGAGGTCGCCTACGAGTTCGACTTCGGCCTCTCCCTGCAGGCTAACACCCTGCTGTCCTCCTCCGAGATCACCCGGCCGAACATCGATTTCGCCCCGAAGCTGGTCGACGAGCTTCCCGGCGTGCCGGAGGTCTCCGGCGGCCTCCTCGCCATCTACGAACGCCCTCTCGGCGCGCTGACCCTCAGGTTCACCGGCGAGGCGAGCTACGTCGGCCGTTCCGCCGTCTCGTTCGACGCCGCGCGGGCGTCCCGGATGGGCGACTACCTGCGCGCGCGCTTCGCCGCCGAGGTGGCCACCGACCGGTGGTCGGCCGGCGTCTTCGTCTCCAACCCGACCAACGACGCGGGCGACACCTTCGCCTACGGCAATCCCTTCAGCTTCCGGCGGGACGGCCTTCGCCAGGTCACGCCGCAGCGGCCGCGGACCTTCGGCGTCCGGCTCGCCGGCGCCTTCTAGGACCCTTGCTCAAATCCTGACCCTTGCGACTGGGGGGCGCTGCGTGACGGCGGCGTCATAACAGGTGAACGGGTCGTAAATTGCCCGCGCGGGAGGCTGGGGAGTCGCCGTGGTCAAGCTGTCTGCGCTCGTCTCGATACGGGGCGAGGAGCCATTGTTGGGTGACGCCCTGCGGCGTCTCGCCTTCTGCGATGAGATCGTCCTGGTCGCGGATCGCCCGACCCAGCGCACCCAGGAGATCGCCCGCCGGCACGGCGCCCACCTCGTCGCGGGCATCTTCCCTCTCGACAGCCAGCGGCGCACGGCCGGCGCGGAAGCCTGCGCCGGCGACTGGATCCTGGAGATCGAGGCCGACGAGCAGGTCGACTCTGCGCTCGCCTGGGAGATCCGCGCCACCCTGCAGATGCGTCCCGAGGGCGACTGGTTCGAGATCCCCGTGGCCAACTACGTGGCCGGCGCCCTCGTGGAGCGCGGCTGGGGCGGTGTCCTGGGCTCGGCCCGGGATGCGCGACTGTTCCGACGCGGCGCCAAGCGCTGGCCGCCGCGTCGAATCGGCGGCGGCGTGCTCTCTGGGGCGTCGGGGGGCGCCCTCAAGGGTGCGCTGCGCCGCCAGGTGGCCGAGGACGTGGGCGGGCTGGTGGAGCGGCTCAACCGCCTCACCGCGCTGGCGGCCGAGGATCGCGCGGAGACGGGCCACGCGGGCGGCTACGGCACCGTCCATGGCCTCGGCCACTTCATGGTCAGCTACATCGGCCGCGCGGGCTGGCGCGAGGGCCGCCTTGGCTTTCTCATCGCCCTGCTCGCGGGGCTGCATCCCGTCCTGACCCACCTGCGCGCCCGCGAGCTCCTCGACAGCCGGCGCCTGGTGACGAGCCCGGCTCCGGCCCCTGAGCTGCTCAAGGTCGCGGCGCGCTGAACGCGCGCCGCTGCGGGCGGCCGTGAAGTCTGCTAGGGTGCGGCGTCACGTCGGGAGCCCTGTCATGGCCCGCCTGCCCGTCCTGCTCTCCGTCGCCGCCCTCCTCGCCGCGCCCCTGCCGGCCGGCGCCCATCATGGCTGGGCCGACTACCACGACGCGGAGTTCCAACTCACCGGGGTCGTCGAGGTCGCCGAACTCGCGCAGCCGCACGGCCGCATCCGGGTCAGTGGCCCGGGCGGAACCTGGGACGTGGTGCTCTCGCCCCTGGCCGGCATCCAGCGCGCCGGGCTGACCGCCCGGGCGCTGCCGAAGGGCGCCCGCGTCACCGCCCACGGCCATCGCCACCGCGACCCCAAGCGCCTGGAGATCAAGACCGAGCGCCTGACCGTCGGCGGCCGCACCTACGACCTCTATCCCAACCGCCCGTAGGGCGACCCGTCCCGAAGACCGGGAACTTGCCACAGGGAACCTCGGCCGCTGAAAAGCCCAATTGATCCGGCAGGTTCACTGGGCCATTAGGCATCGGACGAAGGGACGCGTCAGATGAGCCAACCGCCGGAAGTGACGACCACGGACCTGCCGCCGCAGGACGCCGCCGAGCCACGCGGCGACGGGTGGGGGCTCGTGCAGGTCGCGCCGGGTCCCGAGGCCCCCGACACACGTGACAAGGGCGCCCGGCAGAAGGGCATGATCATAGCGCTTGTCGGCGGCGCCGCCTTCTGGGCCGCAGTGGCCGGCGTCGTGGTCTTGGTCCGCGCCGCGAACTGAGTCCGCGCCCCCAGGCGCCCAACAAGGCGGCGCCGGCTGATCGCCAGACAGGCGCGAACACGGAGTTGGTCCCGGAACGCGGCATTGGAGCCACGGCCTGGGCGTCAACCCTGCCTAGTCAGGTGGCATGCGCGTCCTCGTCGTCGATCCCGACCCGGCCCGGGCCGCCCTCGTGGCGGAAGGGCTCGCTGGCGTCGAGCCGCTGGAGGTGCGCCGAGCCACCGTGTTCGATCCTTTGGAGGCCGCGCTCTTCGAGCCCGACTGCATCGTGGTGGCCTCCGACAGTCCCGACCGCGACACCATCGAAAGCCTGCGCGAGGCCACCAGCGCCAATCCGCGCCCCGTGGTGATGTTCGTCGACCGCTCCGAGCCCGGCCTGGCCGAGGAGGCGGTGCGGGCCGGCGTGGCGGCCTATGTGGTGGATGGCCTCTCCGCGGCCCGGGTGCGATCGGTCCTGGAGGTCGCCATGAGCCGCTTCCAGCTCATGAACCAGCTCCGTCAGGACCTCGACAAGGCCAAGGCCGACCTTGCCTCCCGGAAGACCATCGAGCGCGCCAAGGCCCTGCTCATGAAGGAGCGGGGGCTCGACGAGGACGCCGCCTACCGCCTGCTGCGCAAGCTCTCCATGGATACCGGCCGGCCGCTCGGCGCGGTGGCCGCCGACCTGCTGGCCTTCGCCGGCGTGCTGAAGGGAGATGCGCCGTGAGCGGTGAGCGGACGTTGCGCCTGGGCTTCATGCCGCTCACCGACAGCGCCGCCCTGCTGGCGGGCCAGGCCATGGGCTTCTTCGCCGACGAGGGGCTGGACGTCGCCTTGAGCCGCGAGGCCTCGTGGGCCACGGTGCGGGACAAGCTGGCCGTAGGGGCCCTGGACGCGGCCCAAGTGCTCGCCCCCATGCCGCTGGCTGCGACGCTGGGCGCAGGCAGCGAGCCGGTCCCCATGGCCGCTCCGATGATCCTCAGCCGGGATGGACCGGCGATCACCGTTTCCAGCCGACTCGCCGCCGCCTTCGGACCCGACGGCGCGCAGGGTCTGGCGCGGCTGGTCGCCCGCCGGCGCGAGGAGGGGGCGAGCCCGCTCACCTTCGCCGTCGTGTTCCCCTACTCCGCCCATGCCTATCTGCTGCGCGGCTGGATGGCCGATGCAGGGCTCGATCTGGATCGGGACGTGCGCCTGACGGTCGTCCCGCCGCCACGGACAGCCGAGCTCCTGGCGGAGGGCGTCATCGAGGGCTTCTGCGCCGGCGAGCCATGGAACCTGCTCGCCGAGGCCGCGGGCGCCGGCCGCGTGCTCGCCCGTGCGGCGGACCTGCTCGGGCGAAGTCCCGACAAGGCGCTCGGGATCAGCGAGGCCTGGGGCGAGGCCCACCCGGACGTCCGCTCCGCCCTCGTCCGCGCCCTGGTCCGCGCCTCCGCCTGGGTGGGCGCCCCCGAGAACCGCACCGCGGTCGCCGAACTCCTGGCCCGCCCGGAGCACCTCGGCCAGCCGGTGCAGATCCTCCGCCAGAGCCTGGCCAGGGTGGCCTTCGGCGAAAACCGTCCCACGGCGGAAGACGCCACCTGGCTGGCGGGACAGATGCGGCGTTGGGGCCAGGCGGGGTCGGAGGCCCAGGCCGCTGCCGGTCGGGTCTTCAGCTCCCAGCCATTCGATCAGGCGCTCCGAGGCGCCTGAAGATCGGTCAGGCGGAACCGCCGGCGCCGACTTTTTGCGCTGCAACATGATTTCCGCAGCACGGCCGCAGCGGATCGCGTGACGGGATCGACCGAGCGGCATCTCCTTCAGGTCAGGCCCAGGACAACGGCGTTCGCGGCCCCCCGGACCGGCTCGACGACGAGCCCCTCCATCGCCCAGGCGACGCCGCCGCTTCGTCCATCCCGCACGGGGCCTTCCAGCCATGCTCGACCGTTCGTTCCTCAAGGCGGGGCACGCGCCCACCCTTCTCGCCTCCTTCCTCTACTTCGACCTCAGCTTCATGGTCTGGGTGCTCCTGGGACCGCTGGGGGTCGCCATAGCCAAGGACTTCGGCCTGACGCCCGCCGAGAAGGGCTTCATGGTCGCCGTGCCGGTGCTGTCCGGCGCCCTTCTCCGGCTGGGCGCAGGCCTGCTCGTCGACCACATCGGGCCGAAGCGCACTGGGATCATCGGCCAGCTGATCGTGATGGGAGGCCTCCTCCTCGCCTGGTTTCTCGGCGTGAACAGCTACGACCAGGTGCTGGCGCTGGGCGTCGTGCTCGGCGTCGCCGGCGCCTCCTTCGCCGTCGCCCTGCCACTGGCCTCGCGCTGGTATCCGCCGGAGCACCAGGGCCTGGCGCTGGGGATCGCCGGCGCCGGCAACTCCGGCACGGCGCTGGCCGCCCTCTTCGCCCCAGGTCTTGCCCAGGCGTTCGGCTGGCAGAACGTCATCGGCCTGGCGGCCCTTCCGCTGGCTCTGGCGTTCGTCGTCTACGTGATCTTCGCCAAGGACGCGCCGAACCGGCCGCCGCCCAAGCGGCTCGCCGAATACCTCGACGTGCTCAAGGTCCGCGACGCCTGGTGGCTGATGGGCCTCTACAGCGTGACCTTCGGCGGCTTCGTCGGCCTCTCGTCTTCCCTGACCATCTACTTCAATTCCGAGTACGGGCTGCCGGCGGTGACCGCGGGCTTCTTCACCGCCGCCTGCGTCTTCGCGGGCTCCTTCCTGCGGCCGGTCGGCGGGGCGCTCGCCGACCGGTTCGGCGGCGTGCGGACGCTCTCGGTGGTCTATGTCCTGGCCGCCCTCGGCCTCGCCCTCACCAGCTTCCAGCCGGGCAGCGCCTGGCTGGCGCTCGCGCTCGTCATGTTCGCCATGATGGCGCTGGGGGCCGGCAACGGCGCCGTCTTCCAGCTCGCGCCGCAGCGGTTCGGCCGCGAGATCGGCGTGGTCACCGGCCTGGTCGGCATGACCGGCGGCATCGGCGGCTTCTATCTCGCCTCAAGCCTCGGCTGGGCCAAGCAGGTCACCGGCTCCTACCAGTTGGGCCTCCTCGCCTTCGCCGGCCTCGCCCTGCTGGCCTTGCTCGGCCTGAACGGTGTGAAGGCGCGCTGGCGCCGCACCTGGCCCGAACTCGCCGGCGCCACCGGCGCCCTGCGTCTCTAGGAGTGTCCCCCATGGTCAAGGAGAAGCTCGTCGTCGTCGGCAACGGCATGGCCGGCTGCCGGGCGGTGCAGGAGGTGCTGAAGCGCGATCCCGGCCGTTACGAGATCACCATCTTCGGCGCCGAGCCCCGGGTGAACTACGACCGGATCATGCTCTCGCCGGTGCTGGCGGGCGAGAAGGCCTTCGCCGACATCGTCCTCAACGACGAGGCCTGGTACCGGGACAACGGCATCGTCCTGCACGCCGGCCGCACGGTCACCGCCATCGACCGGGAGGCCAAGGTGGTCCGCGCCGAGGGCGGCCTGGAGGCGCCCTACGACCGGCTGATCCTGGCGACCGGCTCCGACCCGATCCGCCTGCCCCTGCCGGGCGCGGACCTGGCCGGCGTGGTCACCTTCCGCGACCTCGACGATGTGGAGGCGATGATCGCCGCCGTGAAGCCGGGCGCCAAGGCCGTGGTGATCGGCGGCGGCCTGCTCGGCATCGAGGCGGCCTACGGCCTCTCCCGGCGCGGCATGGGCGCGACGGTGGTCCACCTGCTCGACGTGCTCATGGAGCGCCAGCTCGACGCCTCGGCCGGCTTCCTCCTGACCGAGGCCCTCTCGGCCAAGGGCGTGGAGACGGTGCTGGAGGCCCAGTCGGAGGAGATCGTCGGCGCGGACGGCCGCGTCGCCGGCCTCAGGCTGAAGGACGGGCGGGTGCTCCCCTGCGACCTCCTGGTGATGGCCGTGGGCATCCGGCCCAATGCGACCCTTGCCCGGGCCTGCGGGCTGGAGGTGAACCGCGGGGTGGTGGTGGACGACACCCTCGCCACCTCCGACCCGGCCATCTTCGCGATCGGCGAGTGCCTGGAGCACCGAGGCCAGTGCTACGGCCTGGTCGCCCCGATCTGGGAGATGTGCCGCACCCTGGCCGAGACGCTCACTGGCGGCGCCGCCGCCTACGAGGGTTCAGCGCTCTCCACCCGACTGAAGGTCTCCGGCGTCGACGTCTTCTCCGCGGGCAAGCACCTGGGCGGCGATGGCTGCGAGGACATCGTGTTCCGCGACGCCGGCCGCGGCGTCTACAAGCGGATCGTCCTGGAGGACGGCAAGGTCGCCGGCGCGGTGCTGTTCGGCGATGCCTCCGACGGCGGCTGGTACTTCGATCTCATGCGCTCCGGCGCGGAGGTGGGCGACATCCGCGAAACCCTGGTGTTCGGCCAGGCCGCGACGGAGGGCCTTCGGGGGCTCGACCCTAGCGCCGCCGTTGCGGCCATGGCCGACGAGGCCGAGGTCTGCGGCTGCAACGGCGTGTGCAAGGGCGAGATCACCCGCGCGATCGCGGACCAGGGGCTGTCCACGCTGGAGACGGTGCGCGCCCACACCAAGGCCTCGGCCTCCTGCGGGACCTGCACCCCGCTGGTCGAGAAGCTGCTGAAGCTCACGCTCGGCGACGCCTTCCAGGCCCAGAGCGGACCGAAGCCAGTCTGCGCCTGCACGGGCAGGGGCCACGACGAGGTCCGCCGCCGCATCGTCGCCGAGGGCCTGAAGTCGATGCCGGCGGTCATGCAGGCGCTGGAATGGTCCACCCCGGACGGCTGCGCGAGCTGCCGCCCGGCCCTGAACTACTACCTGATCTGCGCCTGGCCCGGCGAATACCGCGACGACAAGCAGTCCCGCTTCATCAACGAGCGCGTCCACGCCAACATCCAGAAGGACGGCACCTACTCGGTCGTGCCGCGGATGTGGGGCGGCATGACCTCGGCGGCCGAACTGCGGGCCATCGCCGACGTGGTCGACAAGTTCGCCATCCCCTCGGTGAAGGTCACCGGGGGCCAGCGGATCGACCTGCTGGGCGTGCGCAAGGACGACCTGCCCGCCGTCTGGGCCGACCTGAATGCGGCCGGCATGGTCTCCGGCCACGCCTACGCCAAGGGTCTGCGCACGGTGAAGACCTGCGTGGGTTCCGACTGGTGCCGGTTCGGGACCCAGGACTCCACCGGCCTCGGCGTCAGGCTGGAGAAGTTCATGTGGGGCTCCTGGACGCCGGCCAAGGTCAAGCTCGGCGTCTCCGGCTGCCCGCGCAACTGCGCCGAGGCCACCTGCAAGGACATCGGCGTCGTCTGCGTCGACAGCGGCTACGAGATCCACGTGGGCGGCGCCGCCGGTCTGCACATCAAGGGCGCGGAGCTCCTCACCAAGGTGGCCAGCGAGGACGAGGCGGTCTGGACGATCTGCGCCGTGGCCCAGCTCTACCGCGAGCAGGCCTGGTACCTGGAGCGGATCTACAAGTGGATGGACCGCGTCGGCCTGGATGCGATCCGCGCCGAGGTCGCCGATCCCGACCGCCGCCGCGCCCTCTACGACCGCATCGCCTATTCCCAGCGCTTCTCCCGCATCGACCCCTGGGCCGAGCGCGTCGCCGGCCGCGACGCCGAAGAGTTCAACCCGCTTTCCCGCCGCTTGGAGTTCGCCCCCGCATGAACGCGCTCGTGAAAGACCCGATGAGCTGGACCGACGTCGGGGCGGTCACCGACATCCCCCTGCGCGGCGCCCGCCGCGTCCCCTCCCCGGACGGCGACATCGCCATCTTCCGCACCGGCGACGGCCGGGTCTTCGCGCTGCGCGACCGCTGCCCGCACAAGGGCGGCCCGCTCAGCCAGGGCATCGTCCATGGCCACGCGGTCACCTGCCCGCTGCACGGTCGGGCCATCGATCTCGCCAGCGGCGAGCTGATGGGGGCCGACCGCGGCCAGGGCTGCGCCCACGTGGCCCCGCTGGAGGTGCGCGACGGCCGCCTGCTCCTGGGACGCGGCTGACGCTCATGGCGGCGACGGTGCGTACGGCGTGTCCCTACTGCGGGGTGGGCTGCGGGATCGCCGCCCAGGCCAGCGGCCGCGACCTCTTGGTGGCCGGCGATCCCGCGCACCCGGCGAACCTCGGCCGCCTCTGTTCCAAGGGCTCCGCGCTCGGCGCGACGGTCGGGCTCGAGGGCCGGCTGCTGCATCCGATGATCGGCGAGCGCCGGGCGTCCTGGACCGAGGCTGCCGGCCTGGTCGCCCGGCGCTTCCGCGAGACCCTCGCCCGGCACGGCCCGGACTCGGTGGCCTTCTACGTCTCGGGCCAGCTGCTCACCGAGGACTACTACGCCGCCAACAAGCTGATGAAGGGCTTCATCGGCTCCGGCAACATCGACACCAACAGCCGGCTCTGCATGGCCTCGGCGGTGGTGGCCCAGAAGCTCGCCTTCGGGGCCGACCTCGTCCCGGGCTGCTACGAGGACCTGGAGCTGGCCGACCTGGTGGTCTTCTCCGGCCACAACGCCGCCTGGACCCATCCCGTCCTGTTCCGCCGCATGGAAGCCGCCCGGGCGCGCGGCCAGCGGCACGTAGTCATCGATCCCCGCCGGACCGACACGGCCGAGGGCGCCGACCTCCATCTGGCCATCGCGCCGCAGACCGACGTGCGCCTCTGGAACGGCCTGCTCGCCGACCTCATCCGCCGCGGCGCGGTCGACCGCGTCTACGTCGCCGAGCATGTCGCCGGCTTCGCCGAGGTGGAGGCCGAGCTCGCCCGCTGCGACCAGTCGCCGGCCGCCGTGGCCGCCGACTGCGGCGTGCCCCTCGCCGACCTGGAGCGGTTCTTCGGCTGGTTCGCCCGGACGCCGCGCACCGTCAGCCTGTTCTCCATGGGCGCGAACCAGTCGGCCCAGGGCGTCGCCAAGGGCTCGGCGATCCTCAACGCCCACCTCGCCACCGGCCGCATCGGCAAGCCCGGCGCCTGCCCGTTCTCGATCACCGGCCAGCCCAACGCCATGGGCGGACGCGAGACCGGCGGCATGGCCACCACGCTCGCCGCCCACATGGACTTCGACGAGGTTTCCCGCGCCCGCGTCGCCCGCTTCTGGGGCGCCCCCCGCGTCGCCGCCGCGCCGGGCCTGAAGGCGGTCGAGATGTTCGAGGCGGTCGCCGCCGGCCGCATCAAGGCGGTCTGGGTGATGGCCACCAACCCGGCCGTGAGCCTGCCCCAGGCCTCCCGCGTCCGCGCCGCGCTCGCGGCCTGCCCCTTCGTGGTCGTGTCGGACTGCATGGCCGAGACCGATACGACGGCTTTCGCCCACGTGAAGCTGCCGGCGCTCGCCTGGGGCGAGAAGGACGGCACGGTCACCAATTCCGAGCGCCGCATCAGCCGCCAGCGGCGCCTGTTCGATCCCCCGGGCGAGGCCCGCGCCGACTGGCGGATCGTCGCCGACGTCGCCGCCGCCATGGGCTTCGCCGACGCCTTCTCCTGGCGCTCGCCGGCGCAGGTGTTCCGCGAATGGGCCCGCCTCACGGCCTACGAGAACCGCGATCGCATGCTGGACCTCGGCCCGCTGGCGGCCCTGACGCCGGAGGCCTACGACGCCCTGGAGCCCGTCCAGTGGCCGGTGACCCCGGCTGGCGGCACGGCCCGGCTGTTCACCGACGGCCGCTTCCAGACGCCGGATGGCCGGGCGCGGATGGTCCCGGCGCCGGCCCTCGGGCCCGCCGAGGCGGTCGATGGCGCCTTCCCCCTGGCCCTGAACACCGGCCGCGTCCGCGACCACTGGCACACCCTGACCCGGACGGGACTCGCGCCCGACCTCTGCCGCCACGCGCCGGAGCCCTACGTCGAGATCCATCCGGCCGACGCCGAGCCGCTCGGCGTCGCGGAGGGCGCGCTGACCCGCGTGCGGACCGCCCATGGGGAGGCCGTGGCGCTCGCCCGCCTCACCGACCGGCAGCGCCCCGGCTCGATCTTCATGCCCATGCACTGGACCGAGGCCTTCGCCCCCCACGGCCGGGCCAATCCCCTGGTCGCCGCGCGGCTCGATCCCCGCTCCGGCCAGCCGGAGTTCAAGCATACGCCCGCCCTGGTCCGGCCCTACCGCGAGACCTGGCGGGGCTTCTTCCTCGCCCGCCAGGCCTGGCGCTCGCCGGCCGGCCTGGACCTCGTCTGGCGGCGCATCCCGCAAGGCGCCTGCCAGCTGCACGAGCTCGCCGGCCGGGGCGACGAGACCGAGCGGCAGCGGCTGCGCAAGGCGCTGGCGCGCGGTGCGGGCGTCGACGTCCTGCGCTTCGAGGACCCGGGGGCCGGGGGCCTGCGCGAGGCCTGGCTCGGCGCCGACGGGCGGCTCGACCGGGTGCTCTTCTTCACCACCGCCTGCAGACTGCCGCCCCGCGACTGGCTGGCCGAGCTGTTCGCGGCCGGGCCCCTGGACGCCGACGCCCGCTCGGCCCTGCTGATCGGCCGCCCGCCCGGCCGGCCGCTGGAGACCGGGCCCATCGTCTGCGCCTGCCGGGGCGTGCGGGCCGACCGCATCGCCACCGCGATCGGCGCGGGCGCCGTCACGCTCGACGCCGTGGCCGAGGCCACCGGCGCGGGCGCGGCCTGCGGCTCCTGCCGCCCCGAGATCGCCCGCCTGCTGCCCGCCAAGGAGGTCCGCCATGCCGCATGATCGCCATCCCGTGCGCCTGGTGGGCGCCGGTCCCGGCCCAGCCGACCTGCTGACGATCCGGGCATTGCGGGCGATCGAAGGCGCCGAGGCCCTGCTCTACGACGCCCTGGTTGCGGAGGAGGTCCTGGCGCTGGCGCCGGCCGCCTGCGTGAAGATCCAGACAGGCAAGCGGGCCGGGCGGACCAGCCTGAAGCAGGAGACCATCAATCGGCTGATGCTGCGCCTGGCCCGGCGGGGGCTGAAGGTCGTGCGCCTGAAGGGCGGCGACCCGTCGATCTTCGGCCGGGTCGGCGAGGAGGCGGCCTTCCTCCACGCCCATGGCGTCGACACCGAGGTCGTGCCCGGCGTCACCGCCGCCTGCGCGGCGGCCGCCCAGTTCGGCTTTCCCCTCACCCACCGCGGACAGGCCCGCCGCGTGGTCTTCACCACCGCCCGGCTGGAAGCCGGCGCCGTTCAGGCCGACTGGGCGGCGGCGGCCGACCCGGAGGCGACCCTCGCCGTCTACATGGGCCGCGACACCGCGCCCCGGATCGCCCAGGCCCTGATCGCCGCCGGCCGCTCGCCCCGGACCCCCGTGGCGATCCTGGAGAACGTCGGCGGACCGGCCGCGCGGGCGGCCTTCGAGGGCACGCTGCTCGGCCTCGCCCAGGCGATGCTGGCGCCCGGCGAGGGGCCGGCTCTGGTGGTCGTGGGGGATGTGCTGGCGGCGATGACGGCCGCGGCGGAAGCCCGTCCGGCTATTCCGTCTCGCGCGCGATGAACTCGTCGATCAGGCCCTTGAGCGTCTTCATCGAGGGCAGGTCGAGCAGCAGCGCGATGTAGCCCCGGACCCGCCGGCCGCGCAGCGAGAAGTTGATGTAGATGAACAGCACCACGCTCTTCGGGGCGCGTGGGAAGAGGTCGGCCGCCCGGCCGCGAACGAGGTGCGGCACCGAGATGCCGAGCGTCCTGTGCAGCATGTTGGCCATGGTGCCCAGGCAGGCCTGCAGCAGGATGTTGCCGGTCTCGCACAAGGCCTCCGGCGCCACGTCGGCCAGCTGGTCGGCCGTGGCCTCCGTGCCGGTCACGGCGCGCACGAGCTCCAGGCTGTTGCTCTCCGGGAAGATCAGCAGCGCGCGGCCGGAGACCTCGCCGTCGAAGGACTGCTCCACCGCCACCAACTGGCCGATGCGCGCGCCGCCGATCATTTCGCCGGCCTGCTCGGGGCTCACCGTCGAGATCGCCGGCACGGTTAGCACGACCTCCTCCCCGGCCATCTCGCGCAGGGCGAGCGCAGCGCGGCTCACACCCAGGTTGACCAGCTCGGCCAGGGCGTCGGTCTGGAGTTCGTTCAGTTGGGCGGAGCGGGTCTCGCTCACGGATCACTTGGCTCCAGGTCGGGCTCGCGGCGGCCATTAGCCGGCCGGATATGCCGCCCGCCTACGCAAAAAATCAACTCCGAGCTTGGCCGTTGCGGGCGAGCGCCGCCAGCGCGGCCGCGAGTTCGGCCTCGAGGAACGGCTTCGTCAGCCGCGGCAGGTCCGGGGCCACGTCCTCCAGGTCCGCATAGCCGGAGATGATCAGCACCGGCAGGTTCGGCCTCTGGGCCTGGGCTTCCCGCGCCAGTTCCGTGCCGGTCATACCCGGCATCAGGTGATCGGTGATGACCAGGTCGATGCGCGCATCGTCCAGCAACCGCAGCGCCGCGCGGGCGGAGCTGGCCTCCACCACGGCGTAGCCGAGGTCGCCCAGCATCTGCGCCGTCGAGGTGCGGATCAGGTCCTCGTCGTCCACCAGCAGGACGACTCCGGCCCCGGGCGCCGTTTCCTCCGTCGCGGCCACGGGCGTATCCGTCGGCTCCGTCCGCGCCACCGGCAGCCACATCTCCACGGTCGTGCCCACGCCCGGCGTGCTCGAGAGCTCCAGGGTCCCGCCCAGCTGGGCCGTGAGCCCGTGGATCATCGAAAGGCCGAGGCCGGTGCCCTTGCCGATCCCCTTGGTGGAGAAGAACGGTTCGATGGCTCGGCTCAGGGTCTCGGGACTCATGCCGGCGCCGGTGTCGGACACCGCCAGGCGCACATAGCGGCCGGGGCGAAGCCGCCCGCTGGGCTTGGCCTCGCTCGAGCGGGCGCTGACCGTCAGCGTGCCCCCGTCCTCCATCGCGTCGCGGGCGTTCACCGCCAGGTTCAGGAGCGCCATCTCCAGCTGGTTGCGGTCGGCGAGCGCCGGCGGCAGGCCCTCGGGGACGTCCACCACCACCCGCACCCGCGGCCCCAGGGTGCTGGCCAGCAGGTCGGTCATGTCCTGCACCAGTCCCGTGACGTCGACGGCGGTGGCCTGCAGCGGCTGGCGCCGTGCGAAGGCCAGCAGCCGCTGCACCAGGATTCTCGCCCGCTCCGCCGACTGCAGCGCCCCGTCGATAAGGCGCAGGGCGCGGGGATCGGGCACGCCGCGACGTTTCACGACGTCCAGGCCGCCGAGGATCGGGGTCAGCAGGTTGTTGAAGTCGTGGGCCACGCCGCCGGTCAGTTGGCCGATGGCCTCCATCTTCTGCGACTGGCGGAGCTGCTCGTGGGCCCGCTCCAGCTCGGCGGTCCGTTCCCGGACCCGCTCCTCCAGCGTCTCGTTGAGCTGGCGAAGCTGGGCCTCGGCGGCCCGTCGTTGGTTCACGTCGCGCAGGATCGCGGTGACGTAGATGCGCGCGTCGCTCAACCAGCGCGAGGCCGACGCGTCCACATAGCTCGCCGAGCCGTCCCTGCGCCGCACCACCAGCTCCAGCGGCCAGGCCACGGCGCGGCCGCCCAGCAGGGCGGGCCACGCCGCCGTCCAGGTGTCGGGGTTCTGCAGGAACCGGGCGAGCGGCTGGCCCACCAGGTCCTCGCGCGAATAGCCGAACTCCTCGGCCGCGGCCGGATTGGCGAGCTGGATCAGTCCATCGGAGTCGAACGTCAGGATCGGATCCTGCGCGCTCTCCACCACCGCATCGTAGCGGGCGTTCTGGCGCTGCCGCAGCACCCGCTCGCGTTCCGCCGCGGTGGTGACGTCGGCGATCTGCACGACGCAGCGCGTGAACGGCTTGTCGCCCACCGGACGCACGGCCACGTCGTGGATCAGGGGACGTCCGGCGCGGGTCCTCAGCGGCAGCAGGGTCGGGTGCAGGGCGTGGGTCAGCAGGCTGGAGGCGCCCACCTCCAGCGCCTCGTCGATCGCCGCACCCAGCCGGCCCAGGCGCTGTTGCGGGAAGAGCTCCGGCAGTGGCCGGTGGCGCGCCTCGTCGGCGCTGAGGCCGCTGGCCCAGGTCATCCAGGCGTTCCAGGCGATCACCCGACGTTCCGCGTCGAGGACGATCAGACCGCTGTCGAGCGCGTCGAGGACCTCGGCCGTGAGGTCGCGATCAGCCAGGAGCATGAGGCACGACGGCGTCGCCGGTTGCGCGCTCGATGAACTCGCCCAGCAGCACCTGCAGAGCCGCCAGCGAAGGCATGTCCATGAGCATGGCGATGTAGCCGCGGATGTCCCGCTCCCGCACCGCGAAGTTGATGTAGAGGAACATCACCACATCGCCGGAGGTCGGCGGCGGCTCCAGCTCGAACAGGTCGGCGCCCTGGCCCCGGAGGATCTCCGGCAGGGAGATCTTCAGGCTGCGTCGCAGCATGTTGGCGATGGTCGCCAGGCAGCCGTTCAGGATGATGTTGCCGGTCTCCGCCAGCGCCTCCTGCTCGAGCTCGATGATGTCGTCGAGCGGCAGGTCGCCGCCGGTGACGGCGCGGACCAGTTCCAGGCTGTTCTTCTCGGGAAAGATCAGCAGGGCGCGGCCGGTGATGTCACCTTCGAAGACCTGGTGGACCGCCACCAGCCGGCTGGCCTCGCGCTCGCCCAGGATCGCGACCGCGTCGGCGCGGCTCACCAGGCGGACATTGGGCACGGACAGCAGGACCTGCTCGCCCACGAGCTCGCGCAGGCTCGTCGCCGCCCGGCTGACGCCGATGTTCACCAGCTCCGTGAGCGCGTCGAGCTCGAGCTCGGAAAGGGTCGTGGTCTGTTGGAGGGTCACCGGCCTGCGCTCGTCAGCCGCTGTTCGGCCTCCGTAATAAACGCTCGCATCGCGTCTTCGGTCAGCGGCTTCGGCAGGAAATGTGCGCCGATCTCCTTGGCCCGGCTCACGACCTCGTGCTGCAGGTTCGCGGAGATCACCGCCACCGGCATCTGCGCCTGGAGGCCGCGCAGGTCGGCGGCGAGGCTGAGCCCGTCCCGGCCGGGCATGTTGAAGTCGAGGAGCGCGATGTCGAAGGACGACTGCCGGGCCAGCGCCAGCGCCTCGTCGGCGTTCGTGGCCTCCACCCGCTCCCACTGCGGCCGCAGGCTGTTCAGGGTCTTGGCGACAGCCATGCGCGCCAGCTTGCTGTCGTCGACGATCAGAACCTTGTAAGCCATTGAATTCCCCGGCTCCGGCCGTGACGGCGCGGAACGCAAACAGCTGGTATGGGCGCCACGGCGGCGCAGTTCCTTCTTAGCGCGCGTTCAGCAGCGGCTCCACCCATTGCCGCAGGAAGGCCCCGGCCGCCGGCCCGCGGACCGGCGCCTGCGCCGCCAGCAGCACCTGGACCACCGCTGTGTGGGCGCCGTCGCAGCCGCGAAGATCCACCGCCGCCCCCGGATGCTCCAGAAGCGCCTGCAGCAGAGGCTCGGCGTCCTCGCTGGGGCAGGCGCCGACCAGCGCCACCTCGCCCGCGTCGGTCGTTCGCACGGTCATTGCAGCAGTTCCGCCACATCGAGCACCAGGAGGACGCGCCCGTCGCCCAGCAGGGTGGCCCCGGCCACGCCCGGCGCGCCGGCGAGCAAGCCGCCGATCGGCTTCAGCATGACGTCCATGCGCTCGCCCAGCCGATCGACGCGCAGCCCCACCATCTGGCCGCCCGCAGAGGCGACGACCACGTTCGCCTCGCCACCCGCCACCGCCGCCGGCCCACCCAGGACCTCGCCCAAGTCGATTAGAGGCGCCGTCCGCTCCCGCAGCACGAAGGCCTGGGCCGCGCCCACCGGAACGATCCGGTCGCGTGGGATCCTGACCGTCTCGATCACCGCCTCCAGCGGAATGCCGAAGACCTGACCGCCGGCCTCGACGGTCATCACCCGGCTCATCATCACCGTGAATGGCAGGAGGAAGCGCACGGTCGTCCCCTCGCCCGCCCGGCTGGCGATCCGCACGCGTCCCCCGAGGCGCTCGATCGCATTGCGCACCGCGTCCATCCCGACGCCTCGCCCGGAGACGCTGGTGACCTGCGCCGCGGTCGAGAACCCGGGGGCGAAGACCAGGTCGATGGCGTCCTCGTCACTCATCGCGGCGAGGGTTTCCGGATCGGCCACGCCACGCCGGGCGGCGACCTCGCGGACCCGCGCCACGTCGATGCCGCGGCCGTCGTCCTCCACCTCGACCACCACCTGGTCGCCATCGCGGTGCGCGCGGAGCACGATGGTGGCGCTGGGCGGCTTTCCGGCGGCGGCCCGTTCCTGCGCCGGCTCCACCCCATGGTCGAGCGCATTGCGCAGCACGTGCAGCAACGGCTCGAACAGCGCCTCGACCACCGCCTTGTCGGCTTCGGTGGCGTCGCCCTCCGTGACCAGGCGCGCGGGTTTGCCGAGCCCCACCACCATTTCGCGCACCAGCCGTGGAAAGCGCTGGAAGACGTGGCGCAGCGGCAGGACACGGATGTTGAGCACCGCCCGCTGCAGCTCGCTGACCAGCCGGTCGAGTTGGGCGTGCTGGGCCTTCAGGGTTTCGGCCAACGCGGTCGGATCGCCGCCCGCCTGCGCCAGGGCGGCCGCATGGGCGAGCGCATTCTTGGCCACGGTGAGTTCGCCGGTGAGGTTCACCAGCGCATCCACGCGCTCCACGTCCACGCGCAGCGCCCGGGTCGCGGCCTCGGGCGCGCCGCGCGCCCCTTGCACCTCGGCCTCGACGGAAGGCAGCTCGCCCTGCAGCGCGCCCTCGATCGCCTCGCGCAGCGGCCGGGGATCGTTCGCCTCGAGGGCGCGCCCGAGGGCCTGTTCGAGGGCCTCGGCGTCGCCGAACCGCCGTTCCCGGCGAAGGACGCTCGCCGCCACCCGTCCGGCCGACGCGATCCGCCCCGGCAGGCCTTCCGGAGAAGCCTCGCCCAGCATGGCCACCTGGGCCGCGAGCAGCGCCTCGGCGGTCGACGAACGCGCGTCCTCTGCACCCAGGGCGCGAAGCTCCGTCTCGGACGCGACGCTCGCCAGGGCGGTGCGGGCGGCGTCCGGTTCGCCTTCCAGCAGCGCCATGAAGACCAGCCGGCAGGCGAAGGGATCGAGCTCGGCCAGCGGCGGCCAGGGACCGGCCGGCGCGAACTCCAGCGCCAGCAGCCCCGGCAGGCTCTCCATGAGCGCCAGCGGATCGATCCCGCGGAAGAAGCTGTCGCGGTCCGGCGCGTAGCGCAGCGCCGTACGCGCCCGTCCGGCCGCCTCGCCGTGCCGGCTGAGCAGCGCCTCCAGCCAGTCGGCCGCGGGTTCGAGCGCCGCTGAGACCCCGGCGGCGGGCCGCGCAAACCGGCGAACCACGGCCTCGGCTTCCACCTCCGCGCCCACGGGCAGCTCGCCGGTGGCCTGGATTGCCTCCAGCCATTGCGCCACCTGGTCCAGCGCGGTGAGGCAGTCGCCGATCAGCGCGGGGGTGACCGCCGCTTCGCCGGCCCGCGCCGCCGAGAGCACGTCCTCCGCCGCGTGCAGCGCGCGGGCCATCGCGGCGAAGTCCACGATCCCCGCCGCGCCCTTCAGCGTGTGGAACCCGCGGAAGGCCCCATCCAGCCGCTCCGCCTCGCGCGGGTTCTCCTCCAGGGCGAGCAGGTCGTCGGTGGCCTGCTCGACCAGCTCGCGGCATTCCACCAGGAACTGCTCGAGGAACTCGTTCATGCCGCTGGCCCGCACATCAGGGCGACATGCTCGACGAGCGCTTCCGGCGTCAGCGGCTTGATGAGGTAGTAGTTGGCCCCCGCCCCCCGTGCGGCGGCCATGTCCTGCGGACCCGCCTCCGTGCTCACCACGACAGCCGGGATGCCGGCTGTCGGCAACGCCTGCCGGCGCAGCACCTTCAGGAAGCTGATGCCGTCCATCTGCGGCATGTTCACGTCGACGATCAGCAGGTCGGCCGGGCTGACCAGCAGCCGCTCCAGGGCCTCCAGGCCGTTCAGCGCCTCGTCCACCTCGTAGCCGGCGCGCTCCAGCGCGTCGCGGTAGTACATCCGCACCAGGCTGGCGTCGTCGATCACCAGGATCCGGGGCTTGGCGGCGTCAGCCATGCGGCGCCTCCCTCGGCCGGCGGTAGACGATGGCGTCAGCGTAGCGGCTGACTTCGAACAGGGGCGAGATGCGGCTCATGGACTCCGTGTGGCCCAGGCAGATGAAGCCGCCGGGCAGCAGGTTCTCGTAAAGGTTCTCCGCCGCGAGGCGCCGCGACGCTTCGTCGAAGTAGATCAGCACGTTCCGGCAGAAGATGACATCGAACCTGCCGTGCGGCCGCGTCTCCTCAGGGTCGACCAGGTTCACCGCGGTGAACCGGACCGAGCCGCGCAGGTCGTCGATGATCCGCCAGCGGTCCTCGCCGATCAGCTCGAAGTAGCGCTCGACGATCTCCGGTGGCAGGCGCATGAGCGCCCGCTTGCCGAACTCCCCGGCCTCGGCAGCCTGCAGGGCGCGCGTGTCGATGTCGGAGCCGACGATCTCGATGTCCCAGGTGTCCACGTCGGACCAGTTCTCAAGCAGCCAGATGGCGAGCGAATACGGCTCCTCCCCCGTGGAGCATGGAACCGACCATATCCGCACCGGATCGCCGCGGCGCTTGTCGCGCACCCGCTCCGGCAGCAGGTCGGAGCTCAGGCAGCGGAGCTGGTGGTCCTCGCGGTAGAAGTAGGTCTCGTTGACCGTGAAGGCGTTGATGAACTGCTCGACCTCGCCGCGCAGGTCGCTGCGCAGGCGGGCGAAGTAGCTGGGGAAGGAGGTGGCGCCGGTGGCCGCCATGCGTTCCGTCACCCGGCGCTGCACGTAGTAGCGCTTGGTCTCGGTGAAGACCATGCCGGTGCGGCGGTAGAGGAAGTCGCAGAGCCTGCGGAACTCTTCCTCGGTGACGGGCTCCGGCTCAGGCACGCTAGGGGCCGCCGATCCGCTCGGCGGCCACCTGGATGGCGAAGCGCAGGAAGGCCTCGTTCGGGAAGCGCGCCGCGCAGGCCTGCAGCGCCGGCAGGGCCGCCGGGCCGCCGCATTCCGCCAGCACGTCCACCGCCGAGGCGCAGACGTTCACCTCCGGCTCCCGCGCCAGGACGTCGGACAGCAGGCGCGTCGCCTCCTCCGAGGAGAGGTGACGGACGAGCTCGCAGGCCAGGATGCGGACGTCGACGTCGGCGTCGGTCAGCAGCGCCGGCACGTGGGCGGCCGAGGCCGTCGGCATCGCCCGCAGCGCATCGAGCGCGCCGGTGCGCAGGTTGGCGTCGTCGGCCCGCAGGTGCGGCAGGACCGCGGCCGCCGCCTCCGAGGTCCCGAGCCGCACGAGGTTGGTGAATATGGCCTCGCGGACCCGGGGGTCCGCCTCGTCCCCGAGCGCCGAGCCGAGGGCGTCCACGGCGCCGGGCGCGCCGCCCAGCTCGCGGGCCGCGGCCCAGCGCTCCTCGGCCGTGCCGCCGGTCAGCCGGGCGGTCGCGGCTGCGGGATCGGACGGTGTCTCCGCCTTTGGCGGGGGGTCCTTGCGGATCAGGGGCATGTCGCGAGCCTCATGAGCCGGTCGGCGATCTTCGGCAGGGGCTCGACGAACTCCGCCCCGCCAGCCTTCACCAGTTCGCCCGGCATGCCCCAGACCACCGCCGTCTCCTCGGACTCGGCGATGGTCCGCCCGCCCCTGCCGTGCAGCAGGGCCATGGCCGCCGCGCCGTCGTCGCCCATGCCGGTCATCAGCACCCCCACCAGCCGCTCCGCCGCCATCTGTTCCATCGCCGTCCGCACGAGCCGGTCGGCGCTCGGCCGCCACGGATAGCCGGGCAGTCCGGGCGCCACCATGGCCACCAGCTCGCCGGCGCGGCGCGTGACGATCACGTCGGCGTCGCCCCGGCCGATGTAGGCCGTCCCCGGCCGCAACGGCGTGGGCTCCACGACCTCCACCACCGACAACGCACAGATGCTGTCCAGGCGCCGCGCCAGGGGGCCGGTGAAGCTGCGCGGCATGTGCTGGGCGATCACCAGCGGCCAGGGGAACTCGGCGGGCAACGGCGTCAGCAGGGCTTCCAGCGCCGGCGGTCCGCCGGTCGAGGTTCCCACCAGCACGAGGCCCGGGCCTTCTCCGGACATGGGCCGGACGGGCGGGCCCGGCTCGGCCGCGCTCCTGCGGGCGCGGCGGGGAGCCGGCGCGGCGCCGATCCGGTGGCGAACCCGGTCCCGCAGGCGCAGGCTGGCCGGCAGCCGGGCGGCCGCGGCGGCGCGCACCTTGGTCACCAGCTCCGGCGCGAACTCGTCCAGCCGCAGGGAGACCGCTCCCGCCGGCTTGGCCACGAAGTCCACCGCGCCCAGGCGCAGCGCCTCCAGGGTGGCTTCCGCGCCCGCCGCCGTCAGGGACGACACCATCACCACCGGACAGGGCCGCTCGATCATGATCCGATCCAGGCAGGCGAGCCCATCCATGGCGGGCATGTGGACGTCGAGGGTGATGACGTCCGGCGCGAAGGTCCTGAGCTGCTCCAACGCGTCCAGGCCGTCGCGCGCGACCTCCACCTCGAAGTCGGCCTCCGCCTCGAACACCCGGACGAGCAGCTTCCGCATGAGGGCGGAGTCGTCCACCACAAGCAGGCGGATCACGGGGCGGCCTGCACGTCCGTCTGGAAGGCGTCCAGCAGGCCCCGCTCGGCGCGAGTCAGCAGCTCGGCGGGATCGAGGAGCAGGATCATGCGCCCAGCCTCCTCAAGGTTGACGACGCCGTGCACGAGCCGGGTGATCTCGCCGGCCAGATGCGGCGCGGGCTCGATGGCGTCCTCGGACGTGCGGAGCACCTCCGAGACGCTGTCCACGATCAGGCCGGCGCGGTGGCGCTCGGTGCGCACCACCACCAGCCGGCGGCCCTCCGCGGCCTCCAGCGGCGGCATGTCGAAACGTCGGCGCTGGTCCACCACCGGCAGCACCTCGCCGCGCAGGTTGATCACGCCTTCCAGGAACTTGGGCGTCTTGGGAACGCGGGTGACCTTCTCCGGAGCCCGCGCCACCTCGTCCACGACATCGATCGGCAGGCCGAACTCGTCCTCGCCCAGCCGGAAGACCAGGACCTGGAGCTGACGCGCGGTGGTGGCATCGCTCGCAGCCGAGATCTGGGCTGTGCCTGCGTCCCCACCCAGTCGCTGCATGACGTCCTCCCGGAAAAGCTGGTCGGGGCTGAGGATGGAGATGAGCCGCCGCCCGCCCTCGGCGCGGTAGATCGCCTTGATCCGGCTCTCTCCGCCGGTGCGCGCGGCCAGCATCGGCGGCGTGGGCTCCAGGCAGGCGGGATCGGCCGGCATGATGGCCCGCATCCGGTCGGCCACCAGGCCCACCAGAACGCCGCCGACCGACGTCACCAGCACCTTCTCGCGCCCGTCGGCCGCCGTCGCCGGGAAGCCCAGCAGGCTGCGCAGCGACAGCAGCGGCAGGAGGGCGTCCCGATGGGCGGCGACGCCCAGCACCACGGCCTCCGCGCGCGGCACGGCGGCGACGGTCTCGGGAGCCGTGATGACCTCCTGCACCGCCCCCAGCGGCAGGGCGAACTCCTGGCCGGCGACGTCGAAGGTCACCAGCTTCTCGACGGCCGCCTCCGCCTCTGGACCTTCCGCGGCGAAGCGTCCGGCCGCCGCCGCTCCGGTCCGTCGCTCAGGGCGCGCGGTTCGGGCGAACGCGGTCTCCAGGAGAGCTGCGACGTCCAGCACCCTGGCCACCGGCCCGTCCCCCGCGGTCCGGAACGCGCCCCGCAGGCGCTCGCCCGGCTCGGCGACGATCTTCGCCGGAGCGGTCTCGACCCGGTCGGCTTCGACGCTCACCAGCGCCTCGACGGAATCCACCGCCAGCGCCACGGGCGAGGCGCCGTCCAGCACCACGGCGCGGGACGCGGCCCCCGTTTCGGTCCCCTCGCCGAGCAGGCCGCGAAGGCTGGCCACCGGCAGCACCGAGCCGCGCAGGTTGGCCAGGCCCATCAGCCCCTTGGGCGCCTGCGGCAGGCGCGCCACGGCGGGAATGCGGATGACCTCGGCCACCTCCTCGGCGGGCAGGGCGTAGAGGCGCTCCCCCATCCGGAAGGTCAGGAAGCGGAGCGCGCCGGACCGGGCCTCCGCCGCGGCGCCGGGATCAGCCATTCTGCTGCTTCAGTTCGTCCGCGAGGGAGGCGATCTCCTCGATCGCCGCGGCGAGGTCCTCGGCGCTGCGGGCCTGCTGGGTGGCGGCCGTCGCCGCCTGGCGGGCGGCCGCGCTGGCCTCCTCCGCGGCGGCGGCGATCTGCCGGGCTCCGGACGCGGTCTGCACGGCGGCCCCGAGGATCGCATCGGCGCCCGAGCGGATGGTCGCATAGACGTCGCGCAGGGCGCTCACGTCGGCGCGGATGGCCTCGATGGAGCCCAGCACGCCGCGGTTGTTCTGCACCTCTATGTCGGCGGCGGCGATGGCCTGCTCCAGGTCCCGGCGCAGGGCGGCGATGTGGTCGAGCACGCCGGTGACGGTCTCCTTGACGCGCCCGACGCTGCCGGCGGCGTCGCGGGCCAGGGTGCGGATGTCGCTGGAGACCACCGCGAAGCCGCGGCCGGAATCCCCTGCCCGCGCCGCCTCCACCGAGCCGCTCACGGCGAGCATGCTGGTCTGCACGGTGAGCAGGTTGATCTCGTCGACGATCGCGCCGATGCGCCGCCCGACCGTCTCGAGCCGGACGATGGTGTCCAGGCTCGCGCGCGCGCCGTCGAGGCTCGCCTCGACCCCCGACACCAGACCGCCCACCGCGTCGGCGCTCTGGGTGAGGGCGCCGTCGGCCGCCTCGATCTGTTCGGTGGCGACGCGGGCGTTGTCCTGCGCCTTGCGGGCCCCGGCCTCGATCTGCGCCAGGGCGGCGGATGTCTGCTGGGTCGCGGCGGCCTGCTGCTGCGAGCCGCGGCTGATCTGGTCGACCGCGGCCATGATCTCCGTCGCGGCGCTGGAGAGCTCCTGCACGGTCGCCGAGAGCTGTTCGGCGGTGGCGGCGATCTGTTCGGCCACCGAGGCGTCGGTCCGCCCGGCGCGGAGGCCTTCCGCCAGAACGGCGAGCTGCTGGGCGGCGATCTGGCCCTGTTCGAGGGACTCGGCCTGCTGCTGGATGGCGGTCTGCGCCTCGGCCGCGCCGGCCGACTGCTCCTCGGCGGCCGTGGCCACCTGCTCCGCGCCGCGCTGCGCCTCGGTGGCGGCGCGCTCGGCTTCCAGCGCCGCAGTGAGCGTGTCCTGGCTGCCCTCGGCCATGCGGGCCAGGTCGGCCCGCACGGCGTTGAGCGAGGTCACCACCGCGCCGCCGGCCCTGGCCTGCTCGGCGGCCGCCGCGGCGGCGGCGTGGACGGCGCTCACCACGCCCTGCACATCCGACTGGATCGCGTCCGCCAGGCCCTGCACGTCCTGGGCGCTCTTCTCAGAGGTCTCCGCGAGCGCGCGGACCTCCTCGGCCACCACCGCGAAGCCGCGGCCGTGGTCGCCGGCCCGGGCGGCCTCGATGGCGGCGTTCAGCGCCAGCAGGTTGGTCTGGTCGGAGATCCGGCTGACGGTTCGGGTGATCTCGGCGATGTCCTGCGCACGACGCTCCAGCTCGGCGATGACCGCCAGCGAGGCGCCCTGGCGCTCCGCATTGCGCTCGATGGCCCGGACCGAGGCGGTGATCTGGACCGCGCCCTCCGCGATCAGCACCTGCAGCGCCTCGGTGCGGCGGCGGGAGGCCTCGGCCTGGGCGCGCGCGGCGCTGAGGTTGTCCACCGCCTGGCCGATGGCGGCCACCTGCTCCTGCGATCCGCCGGCGGCCTCCTCGGCGCCGCTGGCGATCTGCTCCATGGCGCGGCGCAGCTCCTCGGCCGCGGCGGAGGCCTCGGCGAGACCGGCCGCGAGCTCCTCGGTGGCGGCCGCGACGCGCTCGGAGAGCTTGTCCTGGCTAGCGCCCCGGCGCGGCGGGCGCGGGGGCTTCGCCGCCGGCGCCTCGGCCTTCGTTTGCGGCGCGGACGCGCCGATCTTGGATGTCTTGACCAGGGCCATGGAGAACTCGCACGGACAGCGTGGGCGGCACCCTAGCCGCGCTCCGCGGGACGGTCTTCCCCTTATCGCGGATCGCAGGTCCGCGGAATGGGCGCCGCCCTATCCAGACGCGTACTGACGATCCCCGAACAGGATCGAGCGGTGCTCGTCGGTCAGCCCGGCAAGCCCGCCCTCGATGGTTTCCTTCCGCACGTCCTGCCGGCCGATATCCATCCCGCGCTGGACCGCCGGCCTAGCGCCCACCTCATCGGACCAGCGGGCCAGGTTCGGCAGCTCGGCGCGACGGGCCTCGGCCTGGCGCAGGGTGTAGGGATAGGTGGCGATGTCGGCCACGGTGTAGTCCTCGCCGGCCAGGTAGCGGCTCCCGGCCAGGCGGCCGTCCAGCACGCGCAGCAGCCGCTTCACCTCGTTGCCGTAGCGCTCGATGGAATAGGGGTGCTTGTCCTTCGCGTAGAAGGCGAAGTGGGCGTTCTGGCCGAACATGGGCCCCACCCCAGACATCTGGAACATCAGCCATTGGTGGCAGATCGCGCGGCCCCGCGGGTCCTTCGGGATCAGCCGGCCGTGCTTCTCGCCCAGGTACCAGAGTATGGCCCCGGACTCCCACAAGACGAGCTCGCCGTCCGGCCCGTCGGGGTCGACGATCACCGGCATCTTGTTGTTCGGGTTCAGGGCCAGGAACTCGGGCGTGAGCTGGTCGCCGGCCATGATGTCGACCCAGCGGTACTCGAACGGCAGATCCAGCTCCTCGAGCATGATGGCCACCTTGCGGCCGTTGGGCGTGGGGCCCCCGTAGAGCGTGATCATCAGGCGGTCTCCTCGGCGGCCACGGCCGCGGCTTCACGGGTCAGGTTCTCGCTCATCCGTCGCAGGACGCGCAGTGTCGTGGCGAGGTCCTCAGGGCTGACGCCTGCCCCCGCCACCTCGTTGATGCGGTAGGCCACCGGCATCAGCTCGCCCTTCAGCGCCTCGGCCCGCGGGGTCAGGAAGACGTTGAGCTTTCGCCCATCCGCCGCGTCGCGCTCGCGCCGCACCAGGCCGCCGCGGGCCATGGCGTTCAGCGTCGTCACGGTGGTGGGCTCGGTGACGTTGTTGAGCTGCGACAGGCGCTTCTGCGTCGCCCCGTTCTCCTGCCAGAGCGCGCGCAGGAAGTACCAGAAGCCCGAGCTCAGGCCCCGCGGCCCCAGGTAGGCGTTCAGGAGCCGGTCGAAGGCCCGGTGGCAGCGGCGGACCTGGAAGCCCAGGCTCTCGTCGGGGGAAAGGTCCATGCGGTTTCCTCCTCAGATCTTGAAGGCTTCGAAGGTCTCGGGGGCGAACAGCTCCTCGGGCTGCAGCCGGCGCCTCGATAGCCCCTGCTCGTGGTGGTAGCGCAGGAAGGTGTCGAGGACGGCGCGGTTCTTCGCAAAGCCGTAGGGCCACCAGTCGGGCCCGAGCTCCGCCACCGCCTCCTCCACCGCCGCCACCTGCCACGGCAGCATGGAGATCATGGCCGAGGTGACGCGCAGGTTCTCGTAGGCGATCGCCTGCGCCTCCGCGAAGGCCTTGAACAGCGACTGGGCGATCCAGCGGTTGGCCTCGTACACGTCCCGCCGAAGCGCGATGACGTGCATGATCGGGAAGATCCCGGTGCGCCGGAAGTAGGCCTTCTCCACCGCCACGAAGTCCGGGAACAGCCGCCTCACGTCGTCGGGCCGGCTATAGAAGGTCGAGGGCGTCCGCGCGGTGTGCAGGGCGTCGATCTCGCCGTCCGCCAGCATTTGCGAAAGCGTCTTGCCCGCCGGGATCGGCGTGACGCTGAACTGCGCCGGCAGGTCGAGCTTCAGCTTCTCGTCACGGCCCGGCTCCTCCTCGCCGCCGGTGAAGTAGCTGACGCCCGCCGGATCGACGCCGTACTCGTCGGACAGGATCCCGCGGATCCAGACCGGCGCCGTCATCTGGTACTCCGGCACGCCGACCCGTTTTCCCACGAGGTCCCTGGGCTCGCGGATCCCGCTCTTCGCGGAGACGAAGATGCAGGAATGGCGGAAGAACCGGGACGGGAAGACGGGTATCGCGACGAAGGCCGGATCGTCGCGCATCAGCGATACGGCATAGGACGACAGCGACATTTCCGCGGCGTCGAACTCGCGGCCGCGCAGCATGCGGAAGAAGGTCTCCTCCACGTGCAGCGGGATCAGGTTGAGGTCGATCCCCTCGGGCCGGACGCGGCCATCGGCGAGCGCGCGCGTGCGGTCGTAGTCCCAGCAGGCGAGCGTCAGGCTGAGCCGGCTCATGGCGTTTCCTCCGTGACGGGGACTTCGCGTCCCTCTTGGCTGGACCTTAGCAGGGCCAGACAGACCGCGAGATTGGCCCCGCCCCAGGCGCCGTCGTGGACGGGCGGCCGCCCCTCGACCACCGCCCCCCAGACCTCGTCGACGACACCCTGCCGCGGAACGGCCGGCGGCGGCAGCTCGACCGTCTCCCGCGTCTCGCCGTAGACCTCGATGGCGGAGGGCGTGAGGCGCAGGTCCGCCCGCTCGCAGCTCGCCAGCACGAAGCCGAAGTGCTCGTGGCCGGCCGGCGTGGCGGGTTCCGGCAGCGGCCCCGAGCCGTACGCGCGCAGGCGCTTCAGCTCCGCCTCGTCGGCGCCTTCGAGCCGGCGGCGCGCGCCGGCGTAGTCGGCCGGGTCCCGCGCCTGCCCCAGCTCCCCCGTCCAGCCCATCAGGGCGTCGGTGTCGTAACGGCCGTAGCCGGAATAGGTGAGGCTGGCGGTCGCCCCGTTCGCGAAGGTCAGGAAGGCCTGGTAGGCGCCCTCCGACGGGCGCCGCGGGTCCCAGGCGCCGGCCTGGGCGCGGACGCTGGTCACCGGCGCACTGGCCAGCCGGCGGACCACGTCCACCTGGTGCGCCGCCTGGCTGAACACCACGCTCCCGCCCTTCGCCGTCTCCAGCTCCTCCGGCCGCCGGGGGCGGTAGAGGAAATCGGTGTAGGTGATCATGCTGATCATCCGCAGGCGTCCGTAGCGCCCGCTCCCGATCAGCGCGGCGGCGCGGACCACCGGCGCGTCGTAGCCGTGGCTGGGGCCCGCCAGCAGGGCCACGCCGGCCGCCTCGGCGGCGGTGCGCATGGCGCGGCAGGCCTCCAGCGTGAGCGCCATGGGCTTCTCGACCAGAAGGTGCTTGCCGGCCCGCGCCGCCGCCTCAGCCTGCGCCGCGTGCAGCTCGTGCGGGGAGGCGATGTAGACCACCTCCACCTCCGGGTCGGCGCAGAGCGCCTCGGCGTCCGGATAGGCGCGCCCGCCGAACTCCGCCTCGAAGGCGGCGCGGGCCTCGGTGCGCGGATCGGCCGCCGCCACGAGACGCACGCGCGGGTCCTTCAGGAACATCGGCCGGCTCAGCACGAAGCCCCGCGAGAGCCCGATAACGCCGAAGCGGAGGATGCGGTCAGCCATGCTTCTCCCGTCGCCGCCGCTGGACACTGCGGGCCTCGGGGGGTAAATTACTTCGATATCTAAGTCTTATCAACGGCGCCTCCGCGCGCTCCGGACAAAGCCATGAGACCTGCCGACAACGACCTCCTTTGCCGCGTCGAAGGCGAGGCCCCGATGGGCCAGATCATGCGCCAGCACTGGCTGCCGGCCTGCATGAGCGAGGAGGTCGAGGCCGACGGCGCGCCGCTGAAGAGCCGCCTGCTGGGCGTGGACCTGGTGGTGTTCCGCGACACCGAAGGCCGGGTCGGCGTCCTGGACGAGCGCTGCCCGCACCGCGGCGCCTCGCTGGTCTACGGGCGCAACGAGGAGTGCGGCCTGCGCTGCCTCTACCACGGCTGGAAGTTCGCCGTGGACGGCGAGATCGTCGAGATGGCCTCCGAGCCCGCGGACAGCCGGATGCGCAACCTCCGCGCCCGGGCCTACCCGGCGCACGAGGCCGGCGGCTTCATCTGGTGCTGGATGGGCGACCCCGAGGCGGTGCGCCCCTTCGAAACGCCGGCCTGGGTGCCGACACCAGAGACGAAGATCTCGATCGTGAAGATCCACGCCGCCTGCAACTGGGCGCAGGTGCTGGAGGGCGCGATCGATTCCGCCCACTCCTCCAGCCTGCATTCGACGAACATGCCGACCGCCGAAGTCACCGGCTGCACGGCGACGGAGACGGCCTGGCTGCGCCCCTCCAACGACAAGGCGCCCAGGCTCGAGGCGGAGCTTACCGACTACGGCTTCCACTACGCCGCGATCCGCCGGCCGATCGTGAACCCGGAAACCCACGTCTACATCCGCACGACGATCTTCATCGCGCCGTTCACGGTGCTGATCCCGCCCAACGACCGCTACAACCTCGCCCAGATGCTGGTGCCGGTCGATGACGTGAACTGCATGTTCTACTGGATCGCCTGGCATCCCACCGGCGGCATCGACCAGGACGCCTGGCGCCGGTTCTGCGCCGCCACGCCCGGCGTCGACCTCAACCCCGACTGGACCAAGCGCCGCCATGCCGGGAACGCCTACGGCCAGGACCGGGCGGCGATGAAGGCCGGCGATTTCACCGGCATCGAGGGCATCCCCTTCCAGGACATGGCCATGTGGGAGAGCATGGGCCCCATCGCCGACCGCTCCGCCGATCACCTCGGCGCGTCCGACGTGGCCATCATCCAGTTCCGCCGCCAGATGGTCGCCGCCGCCAGGGCGGTGCAGAAGGGCGAGCCGGCGATCGGAACGACCTCCAGAACCCGCCAGGTCGACGTCGCCTCCTTCGAGGGCGTGGTGCCCAAGAGCGCCGACTGGCGGACGTTCGCGACCCGCAACGCCCGCCAGGCCGAGCCGGCGGAGTAGCCCGCGGACTACTGCATCCGCCAGGTGAGCGTCACCCCGTAGGTCTTCGGTGGCGTGTAGGGCACGAGCACCTGACGGTAGGGCGCGAACGCGGTGACATAGGTCGCCACCAGCTCGTCCGAGAGGTTCTTGCCCCACACCGCCACCTCCCACCGGTCGTCCGGCGAGGTCAGCGACGCGCGCGCGTCCCAGTTGATGTAGCCCTGCTGCTTCTGGGTCGGGATGTTGGACGCCTCGAAGTACATCTTCGACTGGTTGGAGTAGTCGACGCGCCCGAGCGCGGTCCATCCGGAGAGGTCGGTGGAGTACTGCACGCCGAGGTTCACCTTGTCCTCCGGCGAACGCGGCAGGCGGTTGCCGGTGAAATTGCCGGTGGCGCCGGTGGCGAAGCTTTCGAACTTGGCGTCGAGCCAGGCGTAGCTGCCGTCGATCTGCAGGCCCTCGAGCGGCCGGACGACGAACTCCAGCTCCGCGCCCTCGATCTTGGCCGTGGCGGCGTTGCCGACGACCACGCAGCACAGGGGCACGAGCTGGCTGACCTGCAGGTCCTCGTAGTCGGTGCGGAACACCGAGAGGTTCAGCCGCACCCGGTCGTCCAGCCACTGGGTCTTGGCGCCCGCCTCGTAGCTCCAGGCGAACTCGGGATCGTAGGGGGTGGCCTGGCTGGCGCCGTTGCCGGCGATCCCCTGGAAGCCCCCGCTCTTGAAGCCCCGCGCCGCCGAGGCATAGACCAGCACGTCCTCGGTGGGCTGCCAGTCGAGCGCGAACCTCGGCGTGAAGGCGTCCCACTTCTCCTGGGCGGCGACGTCGTAGTCCGCGCTGAGCGGCGGCGGCTGCCCGGGCCCCGAGATCTTGCGGCCGATGAAGTGGCCCTCCTTCTCCTCCCAGGTCATCCGCGCGCCCACCGTGGCGGTCAGGGTCGGCAGGATGTCGAAGCTCGCCTGGCCGAACAGCGCCGTGCTCTTGGCGTCCACCGTCTGCGGATAGACGGCGAACCCGGTCTGGGCCGGGGCCGGGAACTGCTGCAGCAGCCAGTGGGTGCGGTTGTTGTCCTCGTTCAGATAGTAGAAGCCCACCTGCCCGCGCAGCCGGTCGTCCATCAGGCCGAAGGCCAGCCGGATTTCCTGGCTGAACTGCTGGTTCTTCTCGTGGCCCGTCTCGGTGGACTCGATCTGGTTGGGCGGATTGACCGGATTGGAGAAGAACGGCGTGACGTAGTTCAGCTTCACGTCGCGCAGGCCGGTCAGCGAGGTGACCACGCCCAACGGCGTGTCCCAGTTCACCTCGGCCCGGTAGGTCTTCACCAGTCGGCGCATTTTCCCGTCGGTCCAGGCGTTCATCACCCGGGGATCGGGATTGACGCCGACGCAGTGCACGCCGCCGCGCAGGGTCGTGTCGCAGATGTTGTCCCGCGGATTGCCCTTCTGGTCCTGGTCCGTGACGTCGAAGGCCAGAACCACGTCCAGGGCGTCGGTGGGCGTGAAGCGCAGGGCCAGGTGGCCGGTCTTCAGGTCCTCGTCGTTGACGTCGTTGCCGGTGGTCTCGTTGAATTCGTAGCCGTCGCGCGTCTTGATCGAGGCGCCGGCGGCCAGGAAGATGTTGTCGGCGAGCGCCACGTTGCCGCGCACGTTCACCGCCCGGCGGTCGTAGTTGCCGATCTGGCCCTGCACGCGCAGCGAGGTCTCGGCCTGCGGCTTGCGGGTCACGAACTGGACGAGGCCGCCCACGGTGTTCTTGCCGAACAGGGTGCCCTGGGGCCCGCGCAGCACCTCCACCCGCTCCAGGTCGAGCGCATCGAGGTCCGGCGTTCCGCCGCGGCCGGCGTAGACGCCGTCCACGAAGACCACCACCGACGGGTCGCCGCCCGCGTTCTGGCTGATGCCCTGGGCCGAGCCGATGCCGCGGATGGCGAAGTTCTGCTGGATGGGGTCCACCTGGCCCATGCTGAAGCCGGGGGTGCGGAGCGCGATGTCGCCCAAGGTCTCGATGTTGGAGCGCTCGAGCGCGGCGGCGCTGAAGGCGGTGACCGCGACGGGCACCTCCTGCAGGTTCTCCTCCACCCTTTGGGCGGTGACGATCAGTTCTTCGACTTCGGCCGCCCGGTCCTGGGCGAAGGCGCTGCCCGAAACGAGCAGGGCCGCTGCAAGCGCGCCCACGGACACGCCCGACGCATAACGCGTGGTCATCACGATAGCCTCCCCATGTCGTCCCCGTCGCCTGATGAGGCGCGGCGTTCTTATGGGCGGGAGGCTACACCAGAATACATAGAATTCTAAGCTTCTTTGCAGCCGCCTAGATCAGCTTCTCGATCTGCCGGTGGGCCGGCTTCAGGGCGAGGGTCAGGAGCAGCACGCCGACGCTGAGCGAGATGGCGGTGGTCAGCGCCAGGGACTTGCCCACGTCCTGCGGTCCGCCGAAGACGTTCTCGGTCATCCAGGCCGTCCAGGTGGGGGCGAGGCCCAGGCCGATCATGTTGGCGATGGTGAGGTACAGCGCCGCCACCTGGCCGCGCATGCGGTTGGGCGTCAGGGCCTGGATGGCCGCGGCCTGCAGCCCGCCGTAGACGCTGCCGAAGAAGAGCGCGACGATGAACAGGCCGCCCGCCACGGTCGCCGAGGGCGCGAGATAGGCCCCGATGAACAGGGGCGCCTGGATCACCGCCGACCAGATGGAGACCCGAAGCGGCGCATCGTGCTTCCCGCCCTTGGCCACGCGGTCCGAAAGGGCCCCGCCGGCCAGCACGCCGAGCGTGCCGAACACCCCGAAGCCCACGCCGTAGAGCAGCCCCACCTGCGCCGGCTGGAAGGCGTGCACCCGCATGAAGTAGGCCGGCCCCCAGACGTTGAAGGCGTAGCCGGTGATGACGATGCCGGAGAAGCCCGCGAACAGGGGGACGAAGACCCGGCGATGCGCCCACAGGTAGGCGACCACCTCGGAGATCTTCGGCGCGACCGACGCGCCCCCGCCCCGCTCCAGCCGCCGGGGCGGCTCCTTGACGGTGAGCAGCACCAGGAGCGCCACCAGCAGGCCCGGAATGCCCACCACCAGGAACGGCACCTTCCAGGCCGACACCTGCCCCACCAGCGGCAGCACCGGCTGGGCGGTCGTCGCCCACTGCACGACGACGCCGCCGACCAGCATGGCCACGCCGCCGCCCAGGGTGACGCCGCAGGAGTAGAGTCCCATGGCGAAGCCCAGGCGCTGCGGCGTGAAATAGTCCGGGATGATGGAATAGGCAGCGGGCGAGAGCGTCGCCTCCCCCACCCCCACCGCCATCCGCGCCGCGAACAGCCGCCAGAAGGAGTTGGCCAGGCCGCAGGCGACGGTGGCCAGGCTCCAGAGCGCGATGCCGATGGCGATCAGGTTGCGCCGCCCGCGGGTGTCCACCCACCGTCCGAACGGCAGTCCGAGCAGGGTGTAGAAGGCCGCGAAGGCGAAGCCGGCCAGCAGGCTGATCTGGGTTTCCGAGAGGCCCAGGTCCTTGCGGATCGGGTCGATGACCAGGCTGAGCAGCGTCCGGTCGATGAAGGAAAACATGTAGGCGACCATCAGGACGCCCACGACGTAGTAGCCATACGCCGAGTTGGTGGGGGCGGAGCCGGCGGGAGCGTCCCCTTTCGCCCCCGCCGTCGCGCCGGCGGCCTCGCTGAGTTCCGGCGCGCCCATCGCCCTAGAACCGCTTGCTCACCCGCACATAGCCGAGGCGGCCACGCGGGTCGTAGACGAAGCGGTCGAAGCCCTGCAGGTCGCTCGAGATGACCGAGCTGTGCGGGTACTGGTCGGTGGCGTTGATCACCCCCACCGCGATGTCGGCGTCCCAGGCGTCCAGCGACAGCTGGTACTGCAGGTCCAGGGTGGCCAGCGCGTCGTACTCGTAGCCCTCGAACGCGTTGCCGGGCGCGGTGAAGTTCTCCTCGTACGCGGAGATGTAATTGACCGTCGTCGTGAAGGTGTGCGGCCCCGCAGCGAACGAGCCGATCGCGGAGAGCCGGAGCTTCGGCAGCGAGCGGGCGAAGTTCTCGAAGTTGCGCTTGCCCGAGATGTCCTGCTTCCGCCCCGCGATCGTGGTCTCGTACTTGTTGAGGTAGGTCCCCCGCAGGGTCAGGTCGAGGCGGCCGAGCTCGTACTCCTGGTTGGCCGTGGCCGAGAAGTCGATCCCGTCGGCGACCACCGAGTTCTGGTTCACGAAGCTCACCCGCACCTGCTGGATCAGGCCGCGCGGGTCGCCGCCCGCGCGGGTGATCCTGGGATCGTTCGGGTTGGCGCTGACGATCGCCTGGAAGCTCTCTTTGACGATCAGGTCCTCGTAATCGTAGCGCCAGTAGTCCAGCGTGAAGCTGAGCTGCGAGTGCGGGTTCCAGATCGCGCCCAGGCCGAAGTTCTTCGCCGTCTCCGGCTCTAGTTCCGAGCCCGGCACGGTGAGGATCTGGGTGAAGAACGGGATCAGGCTCGGGTTGAACGGGTCCACCACCGCGTTGTTGATCGTCGAGATCGAGGAGATCTGCGACAGCGACGGCGCGCGGAAGCTGGTCCCCGCCGAGGCGCGGATCACCAGGCTGTCGAGCGGCTCCCACCGCAGCGCTGCCTGCGGGCTGAAGTTGCCGCCGACGCGGGAATAGTGGTCGTAGCGGGCCTGCAGCTGCAGATCGAGGTTCTCGGCGATCGGGACCGCCAGCTCCCCGAACACGGCCCACACCTTCTGCGAGATCTCGAAGTCCGGGCCCGAGAACAGGAAGATGAAGTTGCCGGTCTGCTGGTCGCGGTCGGAGGCGAAGTCGAGACTCTCGTGGCGGAACTGCGCGCCCACCGCGGCGGCCACCTTGCCGGCCGGCAGGTCGAACAGGTCGCCGGTGAGGACGCCCTCCACCGAATGCATCCGGCCCTTGTACTTGCGCCAGGAGTCGGCGGTGAAGTCGTCGATCACCCGCGGGTCGTTGGCGAGCGCCGGGTTGGTGATCGACGACCCGAACGGGTTGAAGAACTGGTTGTTGTTGGGGCCCCCGACGCCGTTCAGGGCGGCGTTGAACCGGTCCTCCAGCGTGTCGCGGATATTGGTCGGCGAATAGAGCTGCTGGGCGAAGGTGTAGGAGGCGTCGTAGCGCCAGCCGTCGATGAAGCTCTCGCCCCGGGCGCCCGCCACCGCGCGCACCATGTCGGAGCGGCGCCGCTGCTCGTTCGCGGGATAATTGATGTACATCAGCGGCCGTCCGTAGAAGACCACCGGCACGCCGAACCCGCCGTTCGCCACCAGGTTGCCCGGGTTGTTCGCCGGGATCACCGGGAAGGTGAGGTTCGAGTAGGACGGCGACGAGAACAGCTTGGCCTCGTTGTGGGCGATCCCCAGCTCCGCATAGAGCGTGTGGTTGTCGCTGGGCCGGTACTCGGCGGTCGCGTAGCCGAGGATCCGCTGCTCCGGCGAGATCAGCTTGAAGGCTTCCGAAAGGTCCGAGCCGCAGAGGCCGAGGTTGGTGTTCGGCACGAACGGGGTCGGGATGCCGCCCAGCCGGGCGCAGTTCGGATCGATGGTCGGCAAGGCCGCGGTCAGCGGCCGGAAGGCGCCGGGGAAGCCCAGGGCCGAGCGGATCTTGTGAGCCGCGAAGGGCCGGTCGTTCTGGGCCAGCGGGGTGCGGTAGAGGCCTTCGATCCCGGCCACGAAGTCCCAGTTGTCGCCGGACAGGCCGCCGACCACGCCGAGGTTGATGTCCTCCTGGCTGTCCTTGAAGGTCGACTGGTACTGCGCCCGCAGCTCCAGGCCCTCGAAGCGCTTGCGCATCACGAAGTTGGCGACGCCGGCGACGGCGTCCGAGCCGTAGAGGCCCGACCCGCCGTTCTGCAGGATCTCCACCCGGTCGACCATGATCAGCGGGATGGTGTTGATGTCGACGAAGCTGGACCCGTCGTCGAGCGGCACCGGCGAGACCACCTGCCGGCGACCGTTCACCAGCGTCAGCGTCGAAGCGACGCCCAGCCCCCGCAGGTTGATGTTCGCCATCCCCAGCTGGTAGGGCGCATTGGTGTTGTCCGGCGTCGAACGGGCGCCGTTGGCCATCGGAAGGTTCTTGAACAGGTAGTCCGAGGTCAGGACCGACTGCTTCTGCAGCTCGTCGCTGCCCAGCACCGACACCGGGTTCGGCGTGTCCTTCACCGGGCGCTGGATGTAGCTTCCGGTCACCACCACCTCGCCCACCGTGGACGTGTCCTGGGCCGCGGCCGCGCCCGCCCAGACCATGAGGGCGACGGCCGAGGCCCCCGCCAGAACCCTTTGACGATTGCGGCGGGCATGCCCCCGCGAGGCGTCGACACGCGACATCCCGGTCTCCTTCCCCTTCTGCCGGCGGCATGGGCCGCCGGTCCTATCCTTTGCCGGACGTCGCCGGCTGCTCCGGTCCTGACCCGACCATCAACGACGTTGACGGTTCGGGTCGGCCGGCGGTATTATTGCTTAGATATAGAAGCTTTTTGGCCGACGCAAAAGACGGCTTTTTGTGGTCCCCGGACGGCAGCCGGCGCGGCCCTGCCGTTTTGACATTCAGGCAGAACCGCCGCACTCAAACCGGACGATTTCCGGACGGACGGCGTGACCCCGAGCGAACAGACCCAGCCCCTCCTGCTCTCCCTGTTGCAGGCGTTCTACTGGTGCGACGAGAGCCTCCAGAACTACCTGCGCTCGCGCGGCTGGCCCGAGGTGACGCGACCTCAGTCGATGGTCATGGCCAACGTCGTGTCAGGCGTTGGGCGCCCGTCCGACATCGCCCGCAGCATGGGCGTCAGCCGCCAGGCCGTGCACACGACGATCAACCAGATGATCGAGCTGGGCATGGTGGCCCTCAAGGACGATCCGGACGACCGGCGCATGAAGCTGGTCACGCCGACGCCGCTTGGCGAAACCATGCGCCTCGACGCTCAGCGCGCGATCCGGATCATGACGGAGGAACTGTCCCGCCGGCTGGGCGCCGAGCGCGTCGCGCAGGCCGCCCAGTTGCTGGCGGAGGACTGGGGCCCGCCACTGAATTTCGCTCAAGACTGAGCCGGCCGGGGATTTCCCGTCAACGAAATTGACGAACTGGTAATCCGTGCTCCAACATGCGCGCCCCGCCGGGGGCCCGTGAGGAGCGCGCATGTTCAAGATGTCCTTCGCCGTCTATCGACGCCCCGAGCTGACCCGCGAGGCGTTCCTCGACTACTGGCGCAATGTGCATGCCCCCCTGGCCGTAAAGCATGCGGGCGCCCTGCGCATACGGCGCTATGTGCAGCTGCACGCTGGCGACTACGAGATCGCGCGGATGATCACCCAGTCGCGCGGTTGCCAGCCGCCCCACGACGGCGTGGTGGAGATCTGGTGGGACAGCGAGGAAGACCGCATGGCCGCCGCCGCCTCTCCGGAGGGACAGGCCGCGGCGCGCGAACTGATCGCCGACGAGCTCCGCTTCTGCGACATGAGCCGCGCGACCGTGGCCTTCGGTTATGAACATGTGATCATTGATAACTAAGCTCGGCTACAGCGAGCTCGAGAGAATAAAACGCGCGACGTCCGTAGCTTACGCCAGGTGACGCTAAGTCATCCCGTCAACTTCATTGACAGTGTCGTCAACCTAACTGACAGTTTCCCTTAGGCGGGCGCAGACCCGCACGGCTCCAGGCCGAACTCATCAGGGGAAACACATGTCCAATCTGCTCAGCCGTCACCTATGCCTCACCACCGCCATCGCACTGGCGATGGCGACGCCCGTCCTGGCGCAGGAAACGGCGCTCGACGAACTCGTGGTCACCGCGCAGAAGCGCGAACAGAACATGCAGGACGTGCCGATCTCGATGTCGGTGGTCACCGGCGAGCAGATCGCGGACTACCACCAGACCGACCTGCACGACTTGATGAACTCCGTGCCGAACGTCTACGTCCAGCGCCTGAACGCGGCCGACGTGGTCTACATCCGCGGGTTCGGCTCCGCGCCGGCCAACTTCGCCTTCGACCAGTCGGTCTCGATGTACAAGGACGGCATCTACGCCGGCCGCGGCAAGCAGTTCGAAGCGCCGTTCTTCGACATCGAGCGGGTGGAGGTCCTCCGCGGGCCGCAAGGCGCGCTGTTCGGCAAGAACACCCCGGCCGGCGCCATCAGCATCGTCACCGCCGGGCCGACCCGCACCTTCCAGGGACGCGTCGCCGGGGCCTACAACTTCGATCTCGACGGGACCGAGATCTCGGGCTTCGTCTCCGGCCCGCTGAGCGAGACCCTGAGCGCCCGCCTGGCGGTCAAGTTCCTCGACCAGGACGGTTGGATCCACAACGTCAACACTGGCTACAACGACCCGCGTAAGAAGCAGCGGCTGGCACGCGCCTCGCTGCGCTACGAGCCCAGCGAGGCGGTCGACGTCACGGCCAAGCTCGAATATTCAGACTCCCAGGTCCGCGGCGCCAACATCGTCCTTGGCCCGCCCAATGCCGCGGGTCCGGTCACCACCGTCCGCTACTCTGACGGCAATCCCTTCGGCTATCCGGAAGCCAACAAGGTCCGATCGACCAACGGCTCGGTCGTGGCCAACTTCGACTGGCGCGATCACACGGTCACCACGGTGACGGGCTATTCGCACTACGACGCCGAACGGACGAACGTCTACAGCACCGATGTCCCGGCGCTCTACTCCAACCGGATGCCCGAGGAGTTCGAGCAGGTCTCGCAGGAGGTTCGCCTGCTCTCGCCGGTCGGCCAGCGCCTGGAGTACGTGGTGGGCGCCTACGTCGACCGCAGCACCTACGACCTGGGCTACTACCTCGCCTACAACATGCTGGGCGGCACGCTCGCCGGGCGCCAGCACTCCGAGTTCGAACAGACGGCGAAGACCTACTCGCTGTTCGGCCAGGGCACCTTCAACGTCACCGACGACCTGCGCCTGATCGGCAGCCTGCGCTGGACGCAGACCGACAAGAAGGGCGCCTACGACACCTATCTCGACTCTGGACGGCCCCAGCGGGCCATCACCTCGGCGCGCGGCAAGCTCAGCGAGGACTACCTCGATCCCTCGGTGACCGTGCAGTACGACCTCACTGACGCGATCATGTTCTACGCCGTCTACGGTCGCGGCTCGAAGTCCGGGGGCTTCGTCAGCAACTCGTTCGGGACGGTGGACTCCACCTTCATTTTCAAGCCGGAGAAATCCACGAACTACGAGGCCGGCATCAAGTCCACGCTGAACGACGGCCGGATCGTCCTGAACGTCTCCGTCTACGACACCACCTTCAAGGACCTGCAGAGCTCGATCTACGACCCGACGATCAGCGCCTTCGTGACCAAGAACGCCGCCCAGGCGTCCTCACGCGGCGTCGAGGCGGTGTTCCTCTGGCAGCCGGTGACCAGCCTCAAGGTCACCGCGTCGGGGGCCTACCAGGACGCCAAGTACGACGACTTCCCGGGCTCCACCTGCCTAGCCAGGCAGCCGGTGATGGAATGCAATCCAGCCAACCCCGCCAGCATCGCGGCGAACAACATCGCGGGCGCCCCCCTCACCTATTCGTCCAAGTGGACGGGCAACCTGCAGATCGCCCACAAGGCGGCGCTCACCGAGGATCTCCAGCTCTCGTCTGCGATCGGGCTGGCCTACCGCTCGAAGTACTACAACGCCGACAACCAGAGCACCGTCTACGGCGTCCAGAAGGGCTACACCAAGATCGACGCGCGGCTCGCCCTCGGCCACGTCGACAGCGGCTGGGAGGTGGCCCTGGTCGGCAAGAACCTCACTGACGAGCGGACCTACAACTTCTCGTTCCTGCTGCCCGCGCCGCTTACCGCCGATCCGCGCGTGCACAAGTTCTTGGACGAGCCGCGCACCGTCCTGCTCGAGGCCTCCCTCGAGTTCTAGGCCCTCTAACGGCGTCGGGGCCCGCGCCCCGACGTCCCCCCACCAGAACCGGAGACTTCCGATGGCGCTCAGCCCGGAACAGCTGGCCCAGCGCGCCGAGATAGGCGACGTCGTCCTGGGCTACGCCACGGCGATCGACAGCCGCGACTGGAACCTGCTGCGGTCGATCCTCACGGACCCGGTGCACATCGACTACAGCTCGATGGGCTCGCTCAACGACGACATGCCCGCGGAGGCGTGGGTGACGCGGCTGAAGTCGCTCTACGGCTTCGACGCCACCCTGCACATGATTTCCAACCTGACGTTCAGGGTGTCGGGCGAGACGGCGGTCTGCACCTCCTACGTCAACGCCATGCACTTCCTGAACGACGCCGGCCGCGAGTACGGCGCGCACGCCTGCGGCGTCTATGTCCACGAGTTGGTCCGCAAAGACAGCGCCTGGAAGATCCGCAAGTGCACCTTCCGCCTCGCCGGGCGGCAGAGCGGAGACGCGGCGTTCGAACAGGCCTTCGCCCGCGCCCGCGAGCTCGCCCCCAGCCGCACGCCCGAAGGGCAATGAGCGCCGCGCTCCCCCTCGACCGCGGCGCGGGCGCCGACAGGCGATGGGCGCTGGCGCTGATGCTAGCGATCTCCACGCTCGCCTTCGTGGACCGGACCATCCTCAACACCGTCGGCCAGGCCATCAAGGACGACCTGGGCATATCCGACCTGCAGCTCGGGCTGCTCGGCGGGGCGGCTTTCGCCCTTCTCTACGGCCTCTTGGCCCTGCCGGTGGCGAGGCTGGCGGAGCGGCACAGCCGGGTCACCATCATCAGCGTCTCGGTCGCGTGCTGGTCGATCATGACGGCGCTCTGCGGATTGGCCGGCTCGTTCAGCCAGCTGCTCGTGGCGCGCATCGGAGTGGGGGTGGGCGAAGCCGGCGCCACCGCGCCGGTGCACTCCCTGATTGGCGACTACTACCCACCCCGGAGGCGCGCCTCCGCCATCGGCATCCTCGGCCTGGCCACGCCGCTCGGGCTGGTCGTCGGCGGGATTGGCGGCGCCGTCCTCGCCCAGGCCCACGGCTGGCGCATGGCGCTGCTCATGGTGGGCCTGCCGGGCCTGGTCCTGGCCGTCCTCACCCGCCTCACGGTGAAGGAGCCGGTGCGGGGCCACGCCGAGGGCGCCACCGACACCGAAGTGCCCCCCTTCTCCGCGGTGGTCCGCCGCCTCGCCGGCAGCCGCACCTTCCGCCATGTGCTGGTTGCAGCGATCCTGACAAACTTCATCGGGGCGAGCGTGATCAGCTTCATGCACCCCTATTTCGTGCGCGCCTTCCAGCTCAGCTACACCGACGCCGCCTACCTCTTCGCCCTGATCAACGGCATCTCCGTCACTGGCGGATACCTCTTCAGCGGCCTGCTGACCGACCGCCTGGTGAAGCGCGACCTGCGCTTCTACGGCTGGCTGCCCGCCGCCTGCATGTTCATATCGGCGCCGGGATACCTGATCGGCTTCGCCCAGACGGAAGTCTGGGTGGCGGTCGTGGCGCTGATGCTGCCGGGACTGTTCTGCGCCGCTTGGTACGCGCCGACGTTCGCCATCACCCAGAACCTCGTGACGCCCAGGATGCGGGCCTCGGCGATCGCCCTCCTCGGCCTCTCGACCAGCCTCATCGGCATGATGCTGGGCCCGGTCGCCACCGGCGCCCTGAGCGACGCCTTCGCCGCCCGCAGCTTCGGCCCGGGCTACGCCGGGGCCTGCCGCGGCGGGCCTGCGGCCACGGGACCCGCGTGCGAGGCGGCGTCGGTCGACGGGGTGCGCTTCGCCCTCATGGCGGTGGTCCTGCTCTTCTTCTGGGCCGGGACCCATTTCCTGCTGGCGGCGCGCCACGCGAGGCGCGAACTTGCGTCCGGCGGGGTCCTCGTCACCATCAACGAAGTTGACGGTTTGCAGGCTAAGGGCGTATGATTGCTTAAATACCGAAGTATTGGCTAAGCTCCGGCTGCGGGGCTTGGCGGCGCCGCAGAGCCGCTCGGCTGAGCGGCGTCAGACGGCGAAAGACGTGGAGGAAGTCATGGCGAACAGGAACACCGAGTTCGAGATCCGGGGGGTCAATCACCTGGCGCTGGTCTGCAAGGACATGGCCGAGACGGTGAAGTTCTACCGCGACGTGCTGGGCATGCCGCTGATCAAGACCCTCGACCTGCCGCGGGACCTGGGCCAGCACTTCTTCTTCGACATCGGCAACGGCGACAGCCTGGCCTTCTTCTGGTTCAAGGACGCCCCGCCGGCCGAGCCCGGCCGCTCGTCGCCGGCGAACCTGCCGACCCAGGGCAACATCGCCTCCGCCCACGGCTCGATGAACCACATCGCCTTCGACGTGCCGGCCGAGAAGTTCGACGAGTACGTGCAGCGGCTTAAGGACAAGGGGATCGCGGTCTCCAAGGTCCTCAACCACGACAACTCGCCCACCGCCTCCAGCGAGGAGGTCACCGACGACGTCTTCGTCCGCTCGGTCTACTTCTTCGATCCGGACGGGGTCTGCCTGGAGTTCGCCTCCTGGGTCGGCAAGCCGTTCGACGAGGACGACGTGGCCCACGCCCCGATGACCGCCGACGGCATCCGCGATGAGACGGTGATCGTGCCGCTGGCCAAGCGCCGGAAGCTGCAACCGGCCGAATAGGCCGGACACGATCACCATCGGGAGGACGACCATGGACGAGGCCGCCGTGCGCGCCTTCGCCAAGCGGTTCTTCGACGCCATCGAACAGGGCGACGTCGATACCGTGCGCGACAGCTACACGCCCGACGTGGGCATCTGGCACAACTTCGACGACAAGGTGCAGAGCCGCGAGGAGAACGTGGCCACGCTGCAGGGCATGGTCGGGCGGATCAGCGACCGGGTGTACGACAACCGCCAGCTCGAGGTGTTCCCCGGCGGCTTCGTGCAGCAGCACGTGCTGTGGGGCACCCGCAAGGACGGCAGCCGAGTGAGCCTGCCCGCGGCGATCATCTGCCGGATGCGCGATGGGAAGATCGCGCGGCTGGACGAGTACCTCGACAGCGCCCACGTGGCCCTCTTCCGCCAGACCTTCTGACGCCCCCATGGGGGCTGCGGAGGAGATCACGGCCTGGCTGCGCGAGGCGGGCCTCGCCGGGCCTGCCGAGGCGCCGGCGGTGACGCCGCTCGCCGGCGGCGTCTCCAGCGACGTGTTCCGCGTGGACCTGGCCCGCGGGCCGGTCTGCGTGAAGCGGGCGCTGGCCCAGCTCAAGGTCGCCGCCGACTGGCGTGCGCCGGTGGAGCGCTCCGCCAACGAGGCCGCCTGGCTCCGCGCGGTGCGGCCGCTCCGCGGGCCGATCGTCCCGGAGGTCCTGGCCGAGGACACCCGCCGCCACCTCTTCGCCATGACCTGGTTCGAACCCGCCTCGCACCCGGTCTGGAAGGCGGAGCTGACCGCGGGCCGGGTGGATTCCGCCTTCGCCGCCGCCGTCGGGCGCGCGCTCGCGCGGGTCCATGCCGGGACGGCGGACGCTCCGGACCTGGCCCGCGCCTTCGCCACGGACGCCATGTTCGTGAGCCTGCGGATCGAGCCCTACCTGACCCACACGGCCGCCGCCCATCCGGCGCTCGGCAGCCGCCTCGGCGCCATCGCGGAGACCACGCTGGCCACGCGCCGCGCCCTGGTGCACGGCGACGTCAGCCCGAAGAACATCCTCGGCGGCCCCGACGGGCCGGTGTTCCTCGACGCTGAGTGCGCCTGGTACGGCGATCCGGCCTTCGATATCGCCTTCTGCGCCAACCACCTGCTGCTCAAGGCCGTCTGGCAGCCCCAACACGCCGCCGCCTACGCCGCGGCCTTCGACGCCCTGGTCCGCGCCTATCTCAAGGGCGTCGCCTGGGAACCGGCCGAGGCGTTGGAGGCGCGCGCCGCGCCCTTGCTGGCCGCCCTCCTGCTGGCCCGCATCGACGGCAAGTCGCCGGTGGAATACCTCACGACCGAGGCCGCCAAGGCGCGGGTGCGCGACGCCGCATCCGCCCTCCTCGCGCGGCCCGCGCTCCGGTTCGCCGACGCGGCCGGCGAGATCCACGACCGACTGGGAGCTCCATGAAGCACGAGATCGCCACCGTCCGCGGCCGCCAGATCTGGGACAGCCGCGGCCGGCCCACCGTGGAGGCCGAGATCACCCTGGCCGGCGGCGCATGGGGCCGCGCCTGCGCGCCGGCCGGCGCCTCGCGGGGCGCGCACGAGGCCATCGACCTGCGCGACGGCGGCGAGCGCTTCGGCGGCTTCGGCGTCGACCGGGCCGTCGCCGCGGTGAACGGCGAGGTCTCCCGCGCGCTCGCCGGGCGCGACGTCTGCGACCAGGCGGGCCTCGACGCGGTGCTGGCCGAACTGGACGGGACACCCAACTTCGCCCGGCTGGGCGCCAACGCCGCCGTCGCCGTCTCCCTGGCCGCGCTCCACGCCGCGGCGGCGGCGGAGGGCCAGCCGCTGTGGCGCTGGCTGGCCGAGGGCCGCGCCGTCCGCATCCCCCTACCCGAGGTGCAGATCTTCGGCGGCGGGGCGCATGCTGGCCGCCGGACAGACGTGCAGGACTTCATGGTCATGTGCCCGCGCACGCCGAGCGTGCGCCGCGCCTTGGAGATCACCGCCGACGTCTACCGCGCGGCGGGCGCGATCATGGAGGAGACCGGCCGGCTGGCGGGCGTCGCCGACGAGGGCGGCTGGTGGCCCCTGTTCGCCTCCAACGAGGAGGCCCTGGAGACCCTCGCCTGCGCCATCGACCGCAGCGGCCACCGGGCCGGCGAGGACGTCTTCATCTCCCTGGACGTGGCGGCGAACGAACTTTCCCACGGCGACGGCTACCGGCTGCCGCTGGACGGCGCCGAGCTCACCTCCGAGGCCATGGTCGAGCGGGTCGCCGGCTGGGCGGCGCGCTTCCCGATCCTCTCCATCGAGGATCCCGTCGGCCAGGACGACACGGCCGGCATGGCGCTCGCCACCCGGCGGCTCGGCGAGCGGGTGCAGATCATCGGCGACGACTTCCTGGTGACGAGCGCCGAGCGGGTCGCCCGCGCCGCCGAGGCGGGCGCGTGCAACGCCGTGCTGGTGAAGGTCAACCAGGCGGGCACTGTGACGAAAGCCAAGGCCGCGCTCGACGCGGCGAAGGCGCTGGGCTGGGCGGCCATCGTCTCTGCCCGGTCGGGCGAAACCGAGGACGTCTCCATCGCCCACCTCGCGGTCGGCTGGGACGCGGGCCAGCTCAAGGTCGGCTCCTTTACCCGCTCCGAGCGGATGGCGAAGTGGAACGAGCTGCTTCGCATCGAGGAGCAGATGGGCGATGACGCGGTCTACGCCGGCGCGGGCGCCCTGCCGGCGTCCGTGGGCCGGGGGATCAGATGAAGGCCGTCCTGCACTACCGCGCCAGCGAGGGCTTCCGGGCCGAGCTCGCCCGCCAGGCCGCCGAAGCCGGCGTCGACACCGCCGTCGTGGACGAGACCGACGATGCGGCCTTCGCCCGCGAGTTCGCCGACGCCGACGTCATGCTCCACGTGCTGAAGCCGGTGACCGCGCAGATGATGGACCAGGCGCCGCGGCTGAAGCTGATCCAGAAGCTCGGCGTGGGCGTGAACACCATCGACCTCGCCTCGGCCCGCCAACGCGGCGTCGCGGTGGCCAACATGCCGGGCGTGAACAGCCAGGCGGTGGCGGAGATGACGCTCGCCCTGATGCTGGCCGTGCTGCGCCGGGTGACCTACTTCGACCCCCTGGTCCGCGCAGGCGACGGCTGGCAGCCGGACCTCGCCGTCCTCGACAGCGTGGGCGAAATCTCCGGTCGCACGATCGGATTCGTAGGCTACGGCGAGGTCCCGAAGCGACTGGCCCCGGCCCTGCAGGCGCTGGGCGCGGAGATGATCTACACCGCCCGGACCGCGAGGACCGACGCCGTGGGCCGCTTCTGCGACCTGGCCGAGGTGGTGGAGCGCGCCGACATCCTCTCCCTGCACATCCCGCTCACGGAGGACACGCGGGGCGTCATCGACGGGCTGGCGCTCTGGCGGATGAAGCGCGGCGCGATCCTGATCAACACTGCCCGCGGCGAGCTGGTGGACCAGCAGGCGCTCTGCGAGGCCCTGACCGCCGGCCAGCTCGGTGGGGCCGGCCTGGACGTCTTCAACGGCGAGCCCGTGGACCCCGCCGATCCGCTGCTCGCCCTGCCGAACGTCGTGCTGGCCCCCCACGTGGCCTGGCTCACGCCCGAGACCCTGGCCCGCAGCCTGGAGGCCGCCTTCGACAACTGTCGCCGGCTGCGCGACGGCGCCCCGCTCCTGAACCAGGTGGTCTGAATGGCCGTCGTCCTCGTCACCGGCCAGCTCCTCACGGAAGAGGTCTGGGCCCCGCAGGTCCCGGCGCTGCGCGAGCGCCACGAGCTGGTCTTCGCCGACCATACCCGCGACGACACCATCGGCGGCATGGCCGAGCGCCTGCTGGCCGCGGCGCCCGATCGGTTCGACCTCGTGGCCCAGGCCATGGGCGGCTTCGTGGCCTTCGAGGTGATGCGCCGCCAGCCGGAGCGCATCCGGAGCCTGGCCCTGCTCGCCACCCTCGCCCCGAACGACGGCCCCGCCCAGACCGAACGGCGGCAGGGCTACATCCGCCTCGTCGAGGCCGGGAAGTTCGAAGACGTGGTGGAGGAACGCATCCCGATCCTTGTCCATCCCGCCCGCCGGGAGGACGAGCCCCTGCTCTCGGTGGTGCGCCGGATGGCGGCCGAGACCGGCGCGGAGACCTTCCTGCGCCAGCAGCGGGCGATCATGGCCCGCGCCGACAGCCGCCCGACGCTTTCCCGGATCGCCTGCCCGACCCTGGTCGTCTGGGGCCGCCAGGACGGCATCACCACCGAGGCCCACCAGACCGAGATCGTCGAGGGAATCCCCCACGCGCGCCTGGCGGTGGTGGAGGACTGCGGCCACCTGGCCACCCTGGAGAAGCCCCTGACGGTGACCCGGCTGCTGAGCGAGTGGCTGGCCGGCGCCTAGGCCTCAGCCGCCCAGTTCGCCGCGGACGATCTTCGCCCCGTCCACCATGGCCTTCAGCTTGCCGAAGGCCACTTCGCGCGGGTGGTATTTCATCCCGCAGTCGGGGGCGATCACCAGCCGCTCGGCGTCCACGTAGGGCAGCGCCTCGCGAATCCGCTCGGCGACGAGCTCCGGCGTCTCGACGGCCGGATCGTTGAGGTCGATCACACCATACATGATCCGCTTGGACGGCAGCTCCGCGAGGATCGCCGGGTCGAGCCTGGGCTGCGCCGCCTCGATGGAGATGATGTCCACGCTGGACCGGTCCAGCTCGGCCAGGAACTCGTAGGCCTTGGGCTTGGCCGCGCCCTGGTGGACGTGGGCGTAGCCGAAGCAGACGTGCAGGGCGGTGATCCCCTTGACCCCGTCCAGCGCCCGCTCGATGGCCTCGATGGCGTAGCCGCGGGCCTGCTCCGGCCGGGCCTGCAGGTAGGGCTCGTCGAGCTGAACCACGTCGACGCCGGCGGCGAACAGGTCGTGGATCTCCTCGTTCACCGCCGCGGCGTAGGCCATCGCCATGGCCGCGTCGTCCGGGTAGTGGTCGTTCTGCGCCTGCTGGGTCATGGTGAAGGGGCCGGGCAGGGTGATCTTCACCCAGCCGCCGGCGCGTTCCTTCAGGAAGCGGGCGTCCTGCGCCTCGATCGGGCCCCGGCGGCGGATCGGGCCGGCCACCCTGGGCACCGGATTGGCCTTGCCCGTCCGGTCGATGGCGGTGCCCGGCTGGTCGATGTCGATGCCGTCCAGGGCGGTCGCCAGCCGGTTGGAATAGCTCTCCCGCCGCATCTCGCCGTCGCCGACGATGTCGATGCCGGCGAGCTTCTGGTCGCTGATCGCCACCAGGGTCGCCGCCTCCTGGGCGTCGGCGAGCATCGGCTCGGGGATACGCCACAGCTCGCGCGCCCGGACCCGGGGCGGCAGGCGGCTCTTCAGCCCCTCGCGGTCGATCAGCCACTCGGGCTGCGGATAGCTCCCCACGATGGTGGTCGGCAGCAGCGGCAGGCCAGCGAGCTTGTCCAACGTCCCCCCTCTCAGGCAATTACTTAGAATTCTATACTTTGCTAGGAGGCGCGCGGAGGAGTGTCAATCGGGGCCGTTCGCTCCCCCACGTTGATCCCCAACGCTTCAGGTGCGAAGGATGCGGCATGGACAAGGCGACCGCGGCGGACTTCTACGCCGACCCGAACAATTCCATCGGCTACCTGAGCCGCATCGCCTTCCGCAGCTTCTCGCGGGCGCTCGAGAAGCGCACCCTCCCCCATGGCGTCACTGCCGGCCAATGGCGCTTCCTGCGGGTCCTGTGGCGCGAGGACGGGCTCACCCAGCGCGAGCTCTCCCGGCGCGTGGGCATGCGTGAGCCCACTACCGTAACTGCCCTGAAAAGCCTTGAGAAAAGCGGCTTCGTCCGGCGCAAGCAGAGCGAGGACGACCGGCGCAAGATCCACGTCTTCCTGACGCCCGCGGCGAAGAAGCTGCAGGCCGTGCTCGCCCCCTGCGTGGCCGAGGTCAACGAGATCGCGCTCAAGGGACTCAGCGCCGAAGAGGTGGCCACCCTGCGCCGCCTCCTGCAGCACGTCGGCCGCAACCTCGCCCCCGAGGTGGACGCCCCGCCGTCCGACGCCTCCGCCTGACCCGTTGGCGGCGCGCCGCCCATCGGATAGATATCTAAGCAATTAGATCAGGAACCGGGAGGGGACGATGGCCGGGGTGAAGCTGCTCGCCTTCGCAGGCAGCACGCGCGAGGGCTCGCTGAACCAGCGCCTCGTGGACGTGGCGTCCGACATCGCCCGCGGCGAGGGCGCCGAGGTGACCTCCGTCCGGCTGCGGGACTTCGACCTGCCGCTCTACGACGGCGACCTGGAGGCCAACGCCTTCCCGCCCGGCGCCGACGAGCTCCGCCGGCTGTTCATCGAGCACGACGGCTTCCTGATCGCCTCCCCGGAGTACAACGGCTCGGTTTCGGGCGTGCTGAAGAACGCCATCGACTGGGCCTCGCGGCCCCGACCGGGCGAGACCTTGGTGGCGCTCCCCGCCTTCCGCGGCAAGGTAGCGGGGATCATGTCGGCCTCGATCGGGCCGTTCGGCGGGCTGCGCGGGCTGCTGGCGCTGCGCCAGATCCTTGGCACCATCCAGACCCTGGTGGCCACCGAACAGGTGCTGGTGCCGCTGGCCGAAAAGGCGTTCGACGGCGCCGAGCTCGTCGAGCCGCTGCCCAAGCAGCTCCTGCCGCTGATGGTGAACCGGGTGATCTTCCTCGCCGACCGGCTGCGGCCCTAGCGGCTACGGCAGGACGATCGAGTCGGCCTCCTGGGTGAGCCGGTCGCAGGTGGCGAAGTCGCGCCGCCGGAACGCCGCGGCGGCGGCCTTCCGCAGCAAAAGGTGAGCAGCGGCCGGGTGGCGGATCCGCAGCTTCGCGGCCCAGAGCTGCGCCAGCTCGTCCTCGACGCGGATCTCCTCGGCCCGGTCCTGGATCATGCGCGCCGCCTCCGGCAGCGCCGGCCAGTCCATCAGGAACTGCAGGCCGCGCTGGAAGTCCTCGTGCGCGGCGGCCCGCTCGAAGGCGCGGCCCTCCGCCTCCACGTCATCGAAGCCGCTCAGCCGACGCGTGAAGGCCTTGGCCCGTTCCGCCGACAAGGTGCGCTCGAACGAGGCCCAGCGCGCCTGCTGCGCAACCTCGCCCTGCCCCGAGCGGTCGAGATACTCGATCCAGGCCGTCTCCCAGTCGTAGTCGGGCTCCGCCGGCCGGCTGCGGGCGCCGGTCCAGCCTCGTCCAGGCTTGGCGGCCGCGGCCTCGAGCACCTGCCCGGCCTCCTCGACGCGGTCCGCCCGCAGGAGGCGCTCGGCCACCTCGGCGGCGACGGAAGGCGTGCGCAGCGCCTCGGCGGTGAATGTCGAGCGATAGGCGTCGGCGTCATCCGCGGCGTCGGCCAGCGCCCGGATGAGCGGCAGCCAGGCCGCCGTCGCGCCCTGCCGCGCGCTCAGGCTCCGCAGCGCGGCCTGAGCCAGATCCGGCGGGGCGCCCTCGAGGACCCGGGGCAGCCAGCCCGCCCAGCCGGCGGGATGGCGCGCCACGGCCGAGGCCAGCGCCTCGGCCGCCGCCGTCGCCTCGGTCTCGCGGAGCAGGGCGCCGACGTCGCTGGCCGCGCGGTCGAACACCGCCGCCATCGAGCCGTCGCGGTCGCGGACCCGCAGGTTCACGCGGGACGCCACGTCGACGAACAGCCACATCCGGGACAAGGCGGCGTCCCGGTCGAGCGGCCCCAGCCGACTGGCGATCAGGTCCCGCAGCGCGTCCAGATCGCGGATGAAGGTCGCCCGCTGGCGCCAGGACACCTTCGACCGGCTGGTTTCCAGCGACCCCAGCCGCTTGTCGATCTCGAGCGCGAGGTGTTCGGCGCCCTGCGCCGCGGCCAGCTCCATCCGCAGGCGCCGCTTCAGCTCCGGCCGGGTGTTCGCCACACCCACGAGGATCTCGGCCAGCCGCTCAGCGCCGAGCCCCGCGAGGTTCTCGGCGGTGACCTTCTTGAGGCTGGCGACGGTGGGACGCTTCACGCCGCTCAGTGCGCGCCCTTGCGGGCGTGCCACAGGTGCAGGGCGCCGGCCGCGACGCCGCCGATCACCAGGCCCACCACCGCGGCGGCGGCCGCGGTGACCAGCCAGCCGGTGATCGCGCCCACGCCGGGAACCGCGGAAGCGCCATGGGCGAGCTGGTCCACGATCCCCGGGATCGGGGTCAGGTGGAACTCGTGCAGGCCGTGCACGATGATCCCGCCGCCCACCCACAGCATGGCCGCCGTGCCGACGGTGGAGAGGAAGGCGAGCGCCGCGGGCATGCCGCGCACCAGGCCCTCTCCGACGCTCTTGGACAGCGTTCCCGGTCGCTTGCACATGTGCAGGCCGATGTCGTCCATCTTCACGATCAGCCCGACCACGCCGTAGACGCCGACGGTGATCAGCAGGCCCACCAGGGCGAGCGAGGCGGCCTGGATCGGGAAGGGTCGGTCCGCCACGGTGGCCAGCGAAATGGCCATGATCTCCCCCGACAGGATGAGGTCGGTGCGGATCGCGCCCTGCACCTTCTCCTTCTCCAGCTGCTCGGAACTGAGGGCCAGCTCGCCGGGATCGTCGCCGACCTCCTCGCCCTTCACGGCCTCGACGATCTTCTCGACCGCCTCGAAGCAGAGGTAGGCGCCGCCGACCATCAGGATCGGCGTCACCGCCCACGGCGCGAAGGCGGCCAGCAGCAGGGCGCCCGGCAGCAGGAAGAGGAACTTGTTCTTCAGCGACCCGAGCGCGATCTTCCAGACGATCGGCAGCTCGCGCTCGGGCGTGAAGCCCATGGCGTAGCCGGGGGTCACGGCCGTGTCGTCCACCACCACCCCGGCCGCCTTGGCGCCCGCCTTGCCCGCGGCGCCGGCCACGTCGTCCAGGGAGGCGGCGGCGAGCTTCGCGATCGCGGCGACGTCGTCGAGCAGGGCGACAAGGCCAGTGGCCATTCAGGGCTCCTCGGTCTCTAGGGGACCCTGCTCGCTAAGGGCTCCGGGCCCGGCGGTAAAGCCTGCTTCTCGGCTCGGGTTCCTAGCTTCCGCGGACCTCGACGCTCTCGCCGGCCATCGCGTCGTCCTCGACGATGCGGATCACCGCCTCGGCGATGGCCTCGGGCGGCAGCGCGGTGTTGGCGGCCAGGATCGGCGCCATCCAGTCGGCCAGCTCGCCGTCGCCCGTGGTCTTCAGGATCGGCGTGTCCACCAGTCCCGGCAGCACCGCGTTGACCCGCACGTTGCAGGCTTCCTTCAGCGGCAGGCACGACTTGGAGAAGGCCAGCACGCCAGCCTTGGTGGCGGTGTAGAGCCAGTCGCGGAAGGAGGTGTGCAGGGCCGCCCCCGACGAGGTGTTGATCACCACGCCCCCGCCGCGGCGCCGCATCTGGCGGACCGCGAACTGGGTCCCGAAGATCACCGCCTTCAGGTTCAGGTCGACGATAGCGTGGATCCGCTCGGCGCTGGTCTCCGGGAAGAGCTCCAGGCCCACCACCATGCCGGCGTTGTTGAAGACGATGTCGAGGCCGCCGCGCGCCTCGGCCTCGGCGAACACCGCCTCCAGCCCCGCGAAGTCGGTGATGTCGAAGGCCCGCACGACGGCCTCGCACCCGAGCGCGTCCAGCCGCGCCGCCGTCTCCCGCGCCCCGGCCTCGTCGCGGTCCAGCAGCCAGACGCGCGCCGCGCCCCGCTCCGCCAGCATCACCGCCGTGGCCCGCCCGATGCCGGAGCCCGCGCCGGTGACCAGGGCGGCCCTGCCCTCGACGTTCATCGCGCCGGCTCCACGGGGAACGGCAGGGCGTATCCCTGCATGCGCTGGCGGATCAGCTTCTTGTCGATCTTGCCGGTCGCGCCGAGCGGGATGTCGTCCACGAACACCACGTCGTCGGGCGTCCACCACCGGGCGATCTTGCCGTCCAGGAATTCCAGGAAGTCGTCCCGCGTGGCGGTCTGGCCGGGCTTCAGCTTGACCAGCAGGATCGGCCGTTCGTCCCACTTCGGGTGCGCCACCCCGATCACGGCGCACAGCTCGGCGGCGGGGTGGCCGATGGCGATGTTCTCCACCTCGATCGAGCTGATCCACTCGCCCCCGGACTTGATCACGTCCTTCGCCCGGTCGGTGATCTGCATGTAGCCGTCCGGGTCGATGGTCGAGACGTCGCCGGTGTCGAAGAAGCCCTCCTCGTCCAGCACCTGGCCGCCCTCGGCCTTGAAGTAGCCGGCCGCGATGGTCGGCCCCTTGATCATCAGCCGGCCGAAGGTCCGCCCGTCGTGCGGCAGGGGATCGCCCGCGTCGTCGGCGAGCTTCAGGTCCAGCCCGCACAGCAGCCGGCCCTGCTTCAGCTTGTAGGGGACCTGCTCCTCGAACGAGAGCTTCGCCACCTCCGCGTCGGGAACCGAGACGGTGGCCAGCGGCGAGGTCTCGGTCATCCCCCAGCCCTGGACCACGTCCACCCCATAGTCGTCGTGGAAGGTGCGGATCAGGCTCTCCGGCGCCGCCGAGCCGCCGATGGTCACCCGCTGCAGGGTGGAGAGCCGGCCGTTGGTCTCCTTCAGGTGGGTCAGCAGCATCTGCCAGACCGTCGGCACGGCGGCCGAATAGGTGACGCCCTCGGTCTCCAGCAGCTCGTGGATCGAGGCGCCGTCCATCCTCTGGCCGGGCAGGACGAGCTTCGCCCCCACGGCCGGCGCCGAGTAGACCACGCCCCAGGCGTTGGCGTGGTACATCGGCACCACCAGCAGCACCGTGTCCCGCGCCGACAGCGCCAGAGCGTCGGCCTGCAGGGTCATCATGCAGTGCAGGTAGTTCGACCGGTGGCCGTAGAGCACGCCCTTCGGGTTGCCCGTCGTGCCCGAGGTGTAGCAGAGCCCCGCCGCCGTCCGCTCGCCGAACCCGCCCCAGGCGCATTCGGCGGAGTGCGGCGCGATCCAGGCGTCGAACGCCTCGTCGAGGTAGATCACCTTCTCCACCGTCGGGCACTGCGGCAGCAGCTGGTCGATCAGCGGCTTGCAGGCGCGATCGGCCAGGATCAGCCGGTCCTCGGCGTGGTTGACGATGTAGACGATCTGCTCGGGGAACAGCCGGGGGTTCAGGGTGTGCAGCACCGCCCCGATGCCGATCGTCCCGTACCAGGCTTCGAAGTGGCGGTAGCCGTTCCAGCCCATGGTCGCCACGCAGTCGCCGCGGGCGATCCCCTCAGCCATCAGCGCATTGGACACCTGCTTGGCGCGCCCGTGCGCCTCGGCGTAGGTCGTGCGGCTGACCCGCCCCTCCGCGTCGCGGCTGACGATCTCGCGCCCGCCGTGCCAGCGGGCGGCGTGGTCGATGATCCGGTCCAGCGTGAGCGGGATGTCCTGCATCAGGTCTTGCATGACGCCACGTCGCCTCTATTGCTTAGATACCGAACTATAAGACCAGGGGGAGAGACGATGGAAGGCTTGAGCGAGCTCCTGGCGAAGGTGGACACCCGGTTCCTGGGCTTCCCCTCGCCGACCGCGCCGCGGATCATGGCCGGCGGGCACCCCTGCCAGGGCATCTACTGGACGCCGAAGGGTCAGAAGCCCAAGGCGGCGTTCATCGCCACCCACTACAACGTGGACTTCTCCGAGCACTACATCGCCCCCTACATCGCCACGCGCGGCTTCGGCTTCCTGGGGTGGAACACCCGCTACCGGGGCTTCGAGGACCAGTTCCTGCTGGAGCACGCCATCCTGGACATCGGGGTGGGCATGCGCTGGCTGCGCGAGCAGGGCGTGGAGACCATCATCATTCTGGGCAACTCCGGCGGCGGCTCGCTGATGGGCGCCTACCAGGGCGAGGCGATCAGCCCGACCATGACCGACCTCCTGCCGGAAGCGGCGCGGGAGGCCTACGCCACCCTGCCCAGGGCCGACCTCTACGTCTCCCTGAACGCCCACCAGGGCCGCCCCGAAGTGCTGACCGATTGGATGGACGCCTCGGTGGTCGACGAGTTCGACCCGGTGCCCACCGACCCCGAGCTCGACCCGTTCAGCGAGGCGAACAAGCCGCCCTATTCCCAGGAATTCATTGCCAAATACCGCGCCGCCCAGAACGCGCGGAACCAGCGCATCACCGACTGGGCCAAGGCCGAGCTGAAGCGGCTCAACGAGGCCGGCATCCCCGACCGGCTGTTCCCGATGTTCCGCTGCTGGGGCGACCTTCGGATGATGGACGGGACCATCGACCCGTCCGACCGGCCGACCCCCATGTGTTACCGCGGCCATCCGGCGGTGGCGAACCGCACGCCCTCCATCGGCCGGGCCAACAACCTCAAGACCTGGCTCTCCATGTGGAGCCTCGAGACCTCGAAGTGCCAGGGCAAGCCGCACCTGCAGAAGTTCGAGCTGCCGGCGCTGGTGGTGCAGGGCATGGCCGACACCGGCGTCTTCCCGCAGGACGCCCGCGACATCCACTCGTTCATCGGCTCGAAGGACAAGACCCTCGAGCTGATCCCGGGCGCCCACTACTTCGAGGACAGCCCGGAGGTCCGCAACACCGCCGCGTCGCTGGTCTGCGACTGGGCCAGGGCCCGGCTCTGACCGGCAAGAATCTGAGGGAGGACGACCGCATGCCCCGCCTGAGACAGGTCCCGCGCGCCGAGGCGCCGCCCAACGTGCTCAAGTACTACGACCGGCTGTTCGGCGAGCGTGACCCGGTGGCCGAGCCCGGCACCGCCACCGGAACGCCCGGCGACTGGTGGACGGTGTTCGCCCTCTCCCCGCCGGTGTTCGACCACGCCACCTCCCACTTCGGGATGTTCGGCATGTTCACCGACAAGAGCGTCTCCAAGCTCGATCCGAAGATCCGCGAGCTGGGCATCCTGCGCGCCGGCTACGTGGCCGGCAGCCAGTTCGTCTTCTCCCAGCACTGCAAGGCCGCCCGCCGCAACGGGCTGGACGAGGCGAAGATCGCGGCGATCCCCGACTGGCAGGTCTCGGACGTCTACAGCAAGGACGAGCGCGCCCTCCTCGCCTACGCCGACTGCCTGGTGCTGGAGCGCGGCCGCACGCCGGACGGGGTGTTCGCGGCGGTGAAGCAGGTCCTCTCCGACGAGGACATCCTGGAGTTCACCTACCATGTGTGCGGCTACGTCACCCACGCGATCATGTGCAAGGCGCTGAAGCTGGAATACGACAACGTCGAGGAGCGCATCCGCGAGGTGCCGGTCCCCGGCGAGGGCGACCTGGTCTCCGACTGGGCCGGCCAGGCCTGGAGCCGTCAGGAGAGCTGACGCCCCTCCGCGTCGAACCGAAGCGGCTCGCCCCAGTCCGCCAGGAGGCCGGGGCGCAGCTGCGCGACCTTGCGCGCGCCGATCCGGCGCTCCAGCTCCTCGACCATCACCCGCATGGCCGCTTGGGCGTCGCGGCGCATGCCCTCGCCCACCGGGGTCAGCTCCACCAGCTTGTTGCGGCGGTTGTCGGGGTCGTCGACCAGTTCCAGCACGCCCTTCTCCACCATCTGGCCGAGGGTGACGTGGATCGCCTGGCGGCTGACGCCGAGCCGCCGGGCGATGTCGGACGGCCGGTGCAGGCCCAGGGCCAGGTTCGCCATCAGCATCGACTGCGGCCGGGTGATCTCCGGCCAGCCGCGGGCCCGCAGATAGTTCTGCAGTCCCTCGTCGAACCAGTAGAAGGCGCTGATCAGCTCCAGGATCAGGTGCGGCGGACCGCTGACGTCGTCGCTCAAGCTCTACCTCAGTCGAGGGCGAAGACGCGGTAGCGCACGCCCTTCGCCGTCCGGTGGCCGTAGCCCACCGCCACGGTCGCGTTCAGCCAGCCGTAGGGGCCGTCGGCCACCTCGAACACCGGCTGGATGCGGAAGTAGTAGCGCGAGGGATCCATCGCCTCGACCTTGGCCGGATCGCGGAAGTCCGGCAACGCCTCGGCCGGGATCACAAGCCGTCCGGAGTAGGTGACATAGACCAGCACCCCGTCGTCCGTGCGCCAGGCCGAGCGCACGTCGATGAGGGTGACGGCGTTCCCCTCCCCGTCCTGCCCGAGCTCCGACCAGTCGCCGCCGCCCGGCAGCACCTCGCCGCACACCCGCGGGCCCCGGAAGGTCCCGCCGGCGATGTAGCTGACCCGCCGGTTCCGCCATGGCGAACGGCCGAGCGGCACGGGCGCGTCGTCCACCAGCGTTATGTCCACCTCGCAGAGCAGCCGCGCCGCGAGCGCTTCCGGTCCCGGATTCGCCATGGTTTCCCCTCCAATTGCTTAGGAGTCTACACATTGGCTTGAAGCTGGAAACCCGCCGGAGCGACAAGAAGCAGCTTGATTCCTTATCAACGTTCAGTTTGGCTTGACGTCGATCAAGGAGGCCCTGCGTGCTTCGCCGAGAGTGGCGGGAACGACAAGGCCCAGGGAGGCAGGACATGAACGCGAGCCCACTCGCCACCACCGCTGCGGCGGCCGAACATTTCGACGTGCTGATCGTGGGCGCCGGCATCTCCGGCGTCGGCGCGGCCTACCACATGACGAAGCAGTGCCCGGGCAAGACCTTCGTGGTGCTGGAGGCTCTGGAGAGCTTCGGCGGCACCTGGCTTACCCACAAGTACCCGGGCATCCGGTCGGACAGCGACCTCTACACCTTCGGCTACCGCTTCAAGCCCTGGGTCGGCCCGCCGATCGCGACGGCGGAGGAGATCCTCAGCTACATGGGCGAGGTGATCGAGGACAACGACCTCGCCTCGCACATCCGCTACCGCCACAAGATCCTCGACGCCAGCTGGTCCAGCGAGGCCAACCTCTGGACCGTCGACGCGGTGCGCGAGGACACCGGCGAGCGCGTGGCCTTCACCACCAACTTCCTGTGGATGTGCCAGGGCTACTACCGCCAGTCGGCCGGCTACACGCCCGAATGGCCCGGCATGGCCGACTTCAAGGGCCGGATCATCCACCCGCAGACCTGGCCCGACGACCCGCAGCTGGAAGGCAAGAAGGTGGTGGTGATCGGCTCGGGCGCGACGGCCGCGACCCTGATCCCCAACATCGCCGACTCCTGCGCCCACGTGACCATGCTGCAGCGCTCGCCGACCTATTTCGTCCCGGGCCGCAACGCCATCGAGCTGGCCGACCAGCTCCGCGAGCTGGACGTCGAGGAGGCGTGGATCCACGAGATCGTCCGCCGCAAGATCCTGCACGACCAGGCCGCCTTCACCCAGCGCAGCTTCCACGAGCCCGAGGTGGTGAAGCAGGAGCTGCTGGCCGGCGTCAGCGCCTTCGTGGGCCCCGAGGTCACCGCCGAGCACTTCACCCCGCGCTACCGGCCCTGGCGCCAGCGCATCGCCTTCGTGCCCGACGGCGACATCTTCCGCGCCGTGGGCGCCGGCAAGGCCTCGGTGGTCACCGACGAGATCGACCGCTTCGTGGAGAACGGCATCCTCCTGAAGTCCGGCAAGGTGCTGGAGGCCGACGTGGTCATCACCGCCACCGGCTTCGACCTGAACGTCCTGGGCGACATCGCCTTCACCGTCGACGGCAAGCCGCTCGATTTCTCCCAGAGCGTCACCTACCGCGGGATGATGTTCACCGGCGTCCCGAACCTCGTCTGGGTGTTCGGCTACTTCCGGGCGAGCTGGACGCTCCGCGCCGACCTGATCGCCGACTTCGTCTGCCGCCTGCTGGGCCACATGGACCGCAAGGGCGCGAAGAAGGTCACCGTGGCGCTGCGGCCTGAGGACAGGGACATGCCGCTCCTGCCGTGGATCGACCCAGAGAACTTCAACCCGGGCTACCTGATGCGCGGCCTTCACCTCCTGCCCCGCCGTGGCGACAAGCCCGAGTGGCAGCACACCCAGGACTACTGGGCGGAGAAGGACGAGCTGCCGGCCATCGACCTGGACGAGGCCTGCTTCGTCTACGAGGGCGCGCCGGCCCGCACGCCCGTCGCCGCGGAATAGGCCTCAGGCGCGCCAGGCCTCCCAGAGGAGCTGGCCGCCGACGAGGATCATGAGCACGTAGATCAGGGTGTAGAACCGCTCGGCCTCCACCCGCCGCACCAGCCAGACGCCTGCGAAGGTGGTGCCGATGGCGAGGGGGGTGAGCGCGGCGGCGGTGAGCAGGTTCTCGCGCGTGAACTGGCCGAGCGCGGCGTAGGCCGGGACCTTCAGCCAGTTGATGGTCGCGAAGAAGATCGCCGTCGTGCCGATCAGCGACGCGGGCGGCAGGTTCTTCGGCAGGACGTACATCTGGAACGGCGGCCCGCCGGCGTGGGCGATCTGGCTGGTGAACCCGGCCGCCACGCCGAACAGCGCGCCCACCCAGCCGGGCGAATTGGCCGGTGCGGCGATCCGCCCGCCGCGGGACGCCCAGAGCCGCTGCGCCGCGAACAGGATCGAGATCGCCCCCAGCACCGCCAGGATCGCCTCGGCGGAGACCTTCGCCGCCAGCAGATAGCCCGCGACGATGCCCACCAGCGCGCCCGGGATCATCGCCAGGAGGATCTTCCGGTCCCAGTCGCGCCGGAACGCCCAGACGCTGACCGCGTCCTGCACGATCAGGATCGGCAGCAGGATCGCGGCGGCCTGCACCGGCGAGATCGCCAGCGCCAGCAGCGGCATGGACATGGCGCCCACGCCGGAGAACCCGCCCTTGGCCAGGCCCATCAGCGCCACGGCCGGGATCGCCAGCAGGTAGAAGACCGGATCGGTGAGCATCGCCCCCGGCCTAGCCGGCGCCGCGCCATGCGGCAACGCCGGGGCCGTTTCCGGGCGCCCAGGCGTTCTGGGGACGGCCGCAGAATTTCGGCGGCGCGGTTTCTCCTACCCCGGCGGTAGAGATGCGCCTGCGCCCCAGCGGCAGGAAGGATCGCCCATGGCTTCGGCCCGCTCGTCCCGGTTCATCGGCAGCTTCGGCTGGCAGGTGCTGGCCGGCATGGTCGTGGGCCTGGCGCTGGGCCTCCTGGCCCGCAGCCTCGGCGCGGACGAGGGCGAGCCCGGCTTCGCCCTTGCCGAGGCCCTGCGCATCACCGGCTCCAGCTTCATCCAGCTCCTGCGCGCCCTGGTGCCGCCCCTGGTGTTCACCGCCATCGTCGCCAGCATCGCGAACCTGCGCGAGCTGCAGAACGCCGCGGGCCTCGTCTGGCGAACCCTGCTGTGGTTCGCGATCACCGCCCTGATCGCCGTTGGCATCGGCATCGCCCTCGGACTTCTGCTGCAGCCCGGCCTGCACGCCGGCGTCGTCGCCGCCGACGCCAAGGCCCCGGCCACCACCGGCGGCTGGCTCGACTTCCTGACCGGCCTGGTCCCGGCCAACTTCCTGGGCCTGACCGCCTCCACCAAGCTCGCGGACGGCTCGGCGACCACGAGCGTCTCGTTCAACGTCCTGCAGATCCTAGTGATCTCCCTGGTCGTGGGCGCGGCGGCCCTGAAGGCGGGCGAGGCCGGGAAGGCGTTCCTGGCCTTCAACGCCTCGGCGCTGGCCGTGGTCCGCAAGGTGCTCTGGTGGGTGATCCGCCTGACCCCCGTCGGCACCGTGGGCCTGCTGGGCACGGCCGTCGCGAAGTACGGCTGGGACGCACTGGGCCAGCTCGGCCAGTTCACCCTCGCCGTCTACATCGGCCTCGGGCTGGTGCTGTTCGTCGTCTACCCGGCGCTGCTCGCCCTCCACGGGTTGAGCCCCGTCCGCTTCTTCCGCGCCGCCTGGCCGGCGATCCAGCTGGGCTTCGTCTCGCGCTCCTCGATCGGCACCCTGCCCGTCACCGAGACGGTGACCGAAACCAGCCTCGGCGTACCGCGGGCCTACGCCGCCTTCGCCGTGCCGCTCGGCGCCACCACCAAGATGGACGGCTGCGCGGCGATCTATCCGGCGATCTCGGCGATCTTCGTGGCCCAGTTCTTCGGCCTGCCGCTGGGGGTCACCGACTACCTGCTGATCGTCTTCGTCTCGGTGATCGGCTCGGCGGCCACCGCCGGCCTGACCGGGGCGACAGTCATGCTGACCCTGACGCTCTCGACGCTCGGCCTGCCGCTGGAGGGCGCGGGCCTGCTGCTCGCCATCGACCCGATCCTCGACATGGGCCGCACGGCCGTGAACGTCGCCGGCCAGGCGCTCGTCCCGACCCTCGTCGCCCGCCGGCAGGGCCTGCTCGACCAGGCGGTGTACGAAGGCCGGCGAGAGCCCGACGACGCCGTCGCCGGGCCCGAGCCGGTGCTCCAGGCCTAGAACCGCGCCGACACGCCCACGAAGTAGCGCCGCCCAAGCACGTCGTAGGTGGACGGATCGGTGTTGGAGTTCGAGTAGCTGGTGAACAGCGGCGGCTCCTTGTCCGTCAGGTTGTTCACGCCCAGCCGGAAGCTCACCTTCTCGTTCAGCGCCCACCAGCCCACGAGGTCGTAGGCGTTGTAGGTCGGCGGGTTCACCGCGGTCGGCGAGAAGACCGGCACGTTGCGGAAGTCGAGCATGGAATCGATGTGCCGCCAGCGGAACGTCACCCGCACCGGCTCCACGCGCCAGGTGAAGGACGCCACCCACTTCCATTCCGGATAGGCCCCGCCGGAGAGGTCGCCGCCGATCGTGCCGGCGTTCTCCAGGTAGGGCGCGCCGGGCCGCGCCTGCTTCTTGAAGGTGTCGAGGTGCGAAAGCACCAGGTTGCTCTCCAGCCGGCCGAGCCGCTCCGGCAGGCCGAAGTCGGCGAGGTCGAAAGCCCAGTCGAGCTGGAAGTCCACGCCCGAGACCTTCCAGGCCGCCAGGTTCACCTGGTTCACCTGGACGTTGGTGATGTTGCCCGAGCCCAGCCGGCTGAACAGGCCGCAGTAGAAATTGTCCGCCGAGAAGCCGGGATTGCTGCCCTCGGTGTTGAAGCAGCCGCCGGTGATGGTGGGAACGCTGAGCGTGCCCACCACGTCCTCGATCTCGATGCGGTACCAGTCCAGCGACATGCGGAACTGACGGACGAACGGCTGGTCGATGGCCGGCGACCAGGCCATGCCGACGGTGACGCTGTCGGAGACCTCTTCCTGCAGGTCGGGGTTGCCGCCGCCCAGGATCTCCACCTGGGTGGACGCCTGCTGGTAGCTGTCGACGATCGCCGCCGGCACGCCCTGTGCGAGGCAGAGCGATCGCACCGCCTGGGCGTTCGGGCCGTTGCGGTAGGAGGAGCGCACGTCGCAGGGGTCGCCCGCGGTCGTGGTCAGGCCGGGCGTGCCGATGCTGGAGAAGCCCAGCGACACCGGCGAGAACAGCTCGGCGATGTTCGGCGCGCGGACCGAGCGTTGGTAGCCGCCGCGCAACAGGACGCTGCGCACCGGCCGGAACAGCACGTCGGCCTTGTAGGCCTCCGTGGTCCCCACTGTGTTGTAGTCGGCCACCCGCGCGCCGAGCGACAGGTCGAGATCCATGCCGCCCTCGCCGCCGTCGAGCAGCGGCACGAGCAGTTCGGCATAGGCCTCCTTCGACTTGATCTTGCCGTTCACCGGCACGGCCGGGTTGAAGCCCACGATGTCGGGCCCCTGCAGCAGCAGGTCGGGGCTGTAGTCGAACTCGTCCTGCCGGTACTGCAGGCCGGCCGCGAACTTCACCTCGCCGGCCCAGATGTCGAACAGGCCGCCGGTCAGGTTGGCCTCGTAGACCTGCTGCTGGATTTCGGTGTCGTTCTCCACCGCGCGGGCGATGTAGCGCGCGCAGCCGGGGCTCACCTGGCCTGCGCCGAAGATGTCGAAGCCGCCGCAGATGGCGACGCCGCCGTCTGGCGCGAAGGTCAGCTCGCGCATGGCCGCCCGGCTGACGTTGCCCGACTGGTCCTCCCGGTGGTCCATCCGGCCGTAGCTGGCGTAGGCGTCCCACTTCCAGTCCCGGAAGCCCAGCTCGCCGCGCAGGCCGCCGACGATCTGCAGGGTCTCGTAGGTGTTCTCGGAGAGCCGCCCGCCCACCTCGCTGAAGGCCCGGCGGGGGAAGAAGGCCGCCGTCGGGTCGCTGCGCGAGGCCAGCAGGGTGCGCAGGTCCGCCGGGATGAAGGGATTGGTCACCGGCACGACGATGTCCGGCCCGGGAGGCGCGCCGTCGGAGGCCGAGGCCGGGCCGAGCTGGCGCGAGACGTCGTAGGTCACATAGCTCGCCGTGCCGTAGGCCTCGATGGTGTCGCTCACCTCGAACCGGCCGTTGGCGAACAGGCTCCAGCGCTCCAGCGGCAGGAACAGGTAGCGGTAGCCCGCGGAGTTGAAGGTGTAGCTGGTGGGCGAGAAGCCCGGCGTCTGCTCCCCGCGGAAGTTGCGCACCGGCGCCGTCGTGAACAGCGTCCCGTCGGCGTTGAAGCCGATGTTCGAGTTGCGGGCCACCGCGCCCGCCGCCACGCCGTACTGGCCGAAGACCGCGTTCAGGGCCGCCTGGCTCGGAAGGTTGCCCGCCCCGCCGGCGTTCGACGCCGGATCGTAGCGGCCCTCGAGGATGGTCGCCGCCCCCGACGGCGCAAGGCCCGTCGTGAGCACCGTGTAGCCCACAGCCGACCAGTCGCGGTCGGCGGCCAGCAGGCCCTCGCGCTTGTCCCAGGTCCCAGCCAGCGCGATGTGGCCCCGCCCCTCGGCGAACTCGCGGCCATAGCCCACGGACACCGTCCCCTGCTCGGCGTCGGAGCGATCGGTCATGCCGTACTGGGCGTCGACCTGCAGGCCCTCGAAGTTCCGCTTCAGGCGGAAGTTCACCACGCCGGCCACGGCGTCGGAGCCGTACACCGCCGAGGCGCCGCCGGTGATCGTCTCGACGTTCTCCACCAGGAAGGTGGGGATGGTGTTGAGGTCGACGACGTTGTTCGGGTTGCCAGCGACCACGCGGCGGCCGTCGATCAGCACCAGGGTGCGCGTGGGTCCGAGGCCCCGCAGGTTGGCGTAGGCCTGGCCGGGCGTGGTGACGAAGTTGGTGGAGTTGGTGCCCGCGCCGTTCGACGGCGTGAACTGCGGCAGCTGATTCAGGGTGTTCTCCACCGTCACCGAACCCACGGCGGCGATCTGGTCGGAGTTCACCGTGACGATCGGGCTCTCGGAGACATAGTCCTGGCGCGCGATCCTGCTGCCGGTGACCACCACCTCGCCGACCTCGGATTCCTGGGCGGCGGCCGGCGCGGCCTGCACGGCGAGGAGCCCCGCGAGCGCGGTGGCGGACAGCAGGCTGGCGCGAAGTCTCGACATCTTGGGTGCTCCCCCTGGTCGCCGCCTCTGCGGGGCGGCGGACGTGAATCACATCCACCCACTATGCTGAGTTGCGCAGGCGGACGCGAGCGCTGTGCGCGGGAGCCGGAAGAAGGACCCAGGGAGCCTGCGCTCCCTGGGCCATGCGGCGGCCAGAAAGGGAAGGAAGGGCCGCCAGTCCGGATTGACGCGAGGCCGTCCCGTCAGGCCGCGTCGTAGATCTCGACCACCGTCTTGCCCCCCAGCAGCGGGGCCATGCGCGGGCGGTTCGCCTGCATGTGCGGCGCGGCGCGATGGGCCTCCAGCGCCGCCTCGTCGTCGTAGATCTCCATGACGATGTAGCCGCCCGGCTCCGCCCGGTCCCGGAACAGCCGGTAGAGCCGGTTGGCCGGTTCGTTGGCGCGCACCTGCTCCGCCTGCTCGGCGAACAGCGCCTCGAAGGCCTGCTCCTGGCCCGGCGCGATCTTCACGCGCGCGATCACTCCGATGGTCATCGAACTCTCCGTCTCAAGAAGGGGGTCAGCGCGCCGGACCGGCCGGCTCGGGGATCTCCACCACCCGCTCGGGCACGTCGTCGTACTCGAGGCGGAGCGCCTTCGTGGCCGTGGCGTGCAGCTGGTACATGTTGACCACGTAGGTGAGCATCAGGATCTGGTCGTCGGGCAGGCCCGCCCGGAGCCGGCCGAACACCTCGTCGTGGACCCGACCGCCCTCGAGGATCATCCCGTCGACATAGGCCAGCACGGCCCGCTCCAGCGGCGTGAACACCTCGGCCACGGTCCAGTACGGGATGGCCTGGATCTTGGCCTCCGGAACGCCGGCCCGCCGCGCCGCCTTGCAGTGCTGGGAGAAGACGAACTGGCTGGCCCTGGCATAGCCGGTGCGCACGATGGCCAGCTCGCGAAGCTGGGCGTCCAGCGGCGCGTCGCGCATCGGATAGGCGCTGAAGGCCTTCAGGATCCCCGGCACATTGGCCCAGACCGTCCACCAGTCGCCGGGCGTGCCCGTGGCGGTGCCGGGCTCCGCGACCGGGTCCCGGTCGCCGAACATCTGCTCGTAGAACGGCAGGACCTCGGGCGGGGCCTCCGCGCGGGAGACTTGCTTCAGTCGCGGCATCGTCGGGCTCCGGAAAGGGTCACGGCCGCCCTCACGCGCCCGCCGGCGCGGCGTAGAGCTGGGCGGCCCGCGCCAGGCTGTCGCGGAAGCCCGCGCGGCCGAGCGCCAGGATGGTCACCACGATGGGCGTGATCACCGCGCTGGCGGTGGCCAGCGACAGGCCCACCGCCATCTCGTCGCGGTAGACGTAGTCGGTGAGCAGGGCGACCACCGTCGGCCCCGACGCCACGCCCAGGACGTTGGCGATGAAGTAGTAGAGGGCCACGAGCTGCCCGCGCAGCTGGTTCGGCGCCACCGCCTGCAGGGCAGTGATGATCAGCGACACCGGGAAGCTCGACAGGAAGGTCGAGCAGAAGATCAGCGCCAGCGACAGCTCGGCGGTCGGGGCGAACATGGCCGAGATGAAGAACACCGCCGTGGCCGAGAGCGAGATCATCGGCAGGACGAAGTAGGCGTCGGCGACGCCCTTCGATTCCATCCACTCGGCGATCCGGCCGCCCGCCAGCACGCCCGCGCAGCCCATCACCGCCAGGATCGCGCCATAGACATAGCCGATGTCCTGCGGGGCCCAGCCGTGGACCCGGATGAAGAAGGTCGGCGCCCAGGCCACCGTCCCGAAGCCCAGCATCGAGCTGATCGAGAAGGCCGTGAAATGGGCCAGGAACATCCGCCGGTTCGCGCCCAGGAAGCCAAGGAGCTGGGAGCGGTCGGCCTTGCCGCCGGGGGCCGGCGCCTTCGCCACGCCCCGCCGCGCCGGCTCGCGCACGAAGGACATCGGGATCAGCACCAGGAGCCCGCCCAGGCCCACGATCAGGAAGGTCATCTGCCAGGGCCGCAGCGGCCCGACGAACGGGACCTCCAGCGGCGGCAGGCCCGAGACGATCTGGATCGCGAAGCCGCCGACCACCAGGGCCAGGCCCGCGCCCACGTACTGGGAGCCGGTGTAGAAGCTGATCGCCCGCGCCAGCCGCTCGCGCGGGAAGTAGTCGCTGATGGTGGAGAGCGCCGAAGGCCCGAGCGAGGCCTCCCCCACCCCCACCGAGATCCGCGCCAGGAACAGCTGGGTGAAGTTCTGCGCCAGCCCGCAGGCGGTGGTCGCCAGGCCCCAGAACACCGCCCCGGCCATGATGATCCGCTTGCGGTTGGAGCGGTCCGCCAACCGGCCGAACAGCAGACCGAAGAGCACGTAGAAGATCACGAAGGCCGCGCCGGCCAGCAGGCTCACCTGGGTGTCCGTGAGCTGGAAGTCGCGTTTGATCGGCGTGAACAGCAGGGTGAGGATCTGCCGCTCCACGTAGGAGACCATGTTGACGAGCGACAGCGCCCCCACCACGAACCAGGCGTAGGCCCGGTTCGGAAAGGGCGCAGGCGCCGCCAGGCCCACCGGAGGGGCCGCCGCTTCGGACGTGCTCATGAGGGTTCCGTCAGGCGGGCGCGCGGGACTTGCGCGGCACGCGCTCGCCCTGGGCGTTCAAGGGATCGTGGCGGATGTCCTGGGGGCCGTAGGCCCTGGTCAGCGCCGCCAGTTCCATGTGGATGCCGTTGGGATCCCGGAAGTACATGGACCGGATCCAGGTCTTGTCGGACACCACCTCCGAGGAGTGGTTCTCCCCGTCGTCGTGGTTGAGGACCCGCAGCGCCACACCCTTCTTCCGCAGCCGCTCGGCGTACTCGTCGAACTTCTCGAGCGGGATCGACACGGCCAGGTGGTTCATGGACGCGTGCGCCGTCTGCGAGCCCACCTTCTGGTAGTCCGGGTGCATGGAGGCGATCCCGGGCGCGTAGGCCGGCGCGTTGGGGAACCAGAAGAAGGCGATGGTGTCGCCGCCCCCGCAGTCGAAGAAGAAGTGCTGGCCCCGCCCGTTGGGCAGATCGATCGTCTTCACGAGCGGCATCTCCAGGACGTTCTCGTAGAAGTCGACCGTCTCAGCCATGTCGCGGCAGACCAGGGCCACGTGGTTCACGCCGCAGTAGCGCATCGGGTCTTCGGCCATTGTCGTCCTCCTTGGCGCGCCGGATCGCGCCTACTCGCCCAGGACCATCCGGAGCTCGACGCCGTAGGTCCGGGGCTCGGCGAAATAGAGCTGGGTGAGCACGCCGGCGGTGGGCACCACCGACAGCCGGTGGGCCACGTCGCCCAGGTTCTTGCCCCAGAGCGTCGCCTGCCAGCGCCCCGAGGGCGCCTCGTAGGTCAGGCTGGCGTCCCAGACGTGGTAGGCTTTCTGGAAGCCCTGCGGGGCGTTCAAGGTGTCGGTGAAGTGGGCGTCCTCGTAGGACCAGGCCACGAACGGCGAGATGCGCCCGCCGCCCGCCAGCTCGATGTCGTAGGTCGCGTCGATCCGGCTGGTCCAGTCGGGCACCCGGGTCGGCTCCAGATAGCAGGGGCCCTTCTGCGAGCGGTCGATGGTCCCGCCGCAGGGATTGGTGGCGCTGGCGGGCCGGCCGGTGAGGTTGGCCACGAAGCTGGTGTACTCGGCGTCGAGATAGCCCACCGAAGCGTTGAGCGTCAGGTTCGGAACCGGCAGCACCGTGAGCTCGACCTCGACCCCGCGCGCCCGCTCGTCGGCGTTGTTGGCCACCACCTGCTCCTCGCCCGTGCCGCTCGCGGCGGGGCGGAAGATCGACACCTGCAGGTCCTCGTACTTGTTCCAGAAGGCGGCGAGGTTCAGCCGCAGCCGGCGGTCCCACCAGTCGGACTTCAGCCCGATCTCCCAGGCCTTGGCCTTCTCGGGATCGAAGGGACCGATCGCGGAAGCCGTGGCCGCGCGGGAGTTGAAGCCGCCGCTCTTGAAGCCCGTCGAATAGCTTCCGTAGAGCATGGCGTCGTCATTGATCTGGTAGTTGGCGCCAAGGTGGTAGGTGAAGTCCGACCACTCCTCCGCAGCGCGCAGCGGCGGCCGCGGAAACTGCGCGACGGGCACCTGCAGGAAGCGCGTGAATTCCTTCTCCTGCCAGGTGTAGCGGCCGCCGGCGGTCAGGGTCAGCTGCTCGGTGAGGCTGAAGTCGAACTGGGCGAAGCCGGCTGCCGTCTTGTCCTTCTGCTCGGCCCCCTCCTCGGTCACCGAAGCCAGGAAGAAGATCTGCGTCGTGTCCCAGTCGGTATGCCCGGCGTACCCCCCGGCCACCCACTGGAGGGGACCGTCCGTGGCGGACTCGATCCGCACCTCCTGCGACAGCTGCTTGTGCCGCTTGGTGGCCAGGGTCTCGAAGAACGCCAGGTCCGTGACGTCGAAGTCGCTGTAGGAGAGGTTGGAGCTGCGCACGATCCCGCTGATCGAGACGATGCGGTAGCCCTGCCCCTCGTAGGTGGCGTTGAGGGTCCCGGCCCAGGTGTCCTGGTAGTCGCCGCTCGGGAAGTTGCGCATGGCCACGAACGGGTCGGTCGGCCCGCCGGGGAAGCCGAACCCCGGGCGGCCGGCCCGGGACAGGGCGTCGGTCGGGAACGAGGCGTTCACCCCGCCCACGGAGTCGCTGCGGTCCTTCACATAGGCCGCGCTCAGGTTGAGGGTCAGCTCGTCGGTCGGACGCCACTTCACCGCGCCGCGGACCGCCTTGACGTCGTCGCCAGCCAGCCACTCCTCCGAGGGGTTCAGGCCGTTCGGCGCCCGGTAGAGGTTGTGCATGTAGCCGTCGGAATACTGGCTGGTGGCCGAGATGCGGAACGACAGCCGGTCGTTCACCGGCAGGTCGGCGGCCATGGAGGCGTCCACGCGCCCGAAATTGCCGACCCGGGCCAGGGCGCTGAAGGTGTAGTGGTCGGCCGGCTGTTTGGTGGTGATGTTGACCACGCCGCCGGTGGTGTTCTTGCCGAACAGGGTGCCCTGCGGCCCGCGCAGCAGCTCCACCTGCTGGATGTCGAAGGTGCTCTGCAGCGCGCCGATGTTGCGGGTGTAGAACACCCCGTCCACGGCGATGCCGACGCTGGGGTCGATGGCCTGGTCGACGCCCTGGTAGCCGATGCCCCGGGAGTAGGCGACCGAGGCGTTGCGGTGGATCGCGCCCACGCCCTCGATTGTGAAGTTCGGGGCCGCCCGGGTGAAATCGGAGAGGTCCTGGACGACCATCTTCTCGATCTGGGCTCCGGTGATCGCGGTCACCGCGACCGGCGTCTCCTGCAGCGACTCCGCCCGCATCCGGGCGGTGACCACGACCTCCTCGATCTCGCTGCCGGGCGCCGGCGTCTGCGCCTGGGCTGCGCCCGGGATCGCGGTCGCGCCGACCAGCGCGGCCAGGGAAGCAGTGCTGAGCAAACCCCTGATGTTCATCGGTCCATTCCCCCCTGCGGACCGGGTGTCCCGGTCCTTATCTCGTTGGGGAGGATGCTAGGCGGACGCCCTCGCGGCGGCCAAAGCAGAAAAATTTGGATTCTAAGCAAATTGGATTTGTCGTAGCTCTTTGCTCATGAGCCACGTCGAGCTTCGGGTCCGCTCATGAGGCGTCTGCCGCCCCTCACCGCGTTGCGCGCCTTCGAGGCCGTGGGCCGGCTGGGCAACGTCCGGGAGGCCGCCGACGAGCTCAACGTCACCCCTGCGGCCGTCAGCCATCAGATCCGGGCGCTGGAGGATCACCTGGGCGTGGAGCTCTTCGCCCGCACCGCCCGCGTCCTGCAGCTCACCCGTCGGGGCGCGGAGTTCCTGAGCTCGGTGACCGCGGCCTTCGACCTGTTGCACGAGGGCGCCGACCGGCTGAACCACGAGTGCGGCCGTGAGCGGCTGGTGGTGAACAGCCTGCCCTCGTTCGCCTCCAACTTCCTGGTGCCGCGGCTCTCCCAGTTCCACGCCGACCACCCGCAGATCGAAATCGAGGTGAACACCGCCGGCAAGTTCGGCGAGCCGCTGGACCTGCGCCACCTCGGCGCCGACGTGGCCATCCGCGGCGGGCTGCACGAGGGCGCGTGGCCCGGCATGGCCGCCGAGCGGCTGGTGCCCGAGGTGATGTTCCCGGTCTGCGCCCCCTCGCTGCTGCGGGGACCGCACGCGATCCGCACGCCTGAGGACCTCGCCGGCCAGACCCTGATCACCGTCTCACGCACCCCGGAGGGCTGGCCCGAATGGCTGCAGGCCGCCACCGCGGCCGGCTGGGACCTGCATGAGGTGGACGCCCGCCACGGCCCGCGGTTCGATACGGTCCAGCTCGCACTGACGGCCGCAGTCGAGGGCATGGGCGTAGCGATCGGCCGCCGGCCGCTGGTTGACGACTACTTGGAGTCCGGCCTGCTCGTGGCGCCCTTCTCCATCGAGGTGACCAGCCGCATCGCCTATTGGCTGGTCTACCCGCCGGGCGCCGCGCGGATGGACCGGCTGCAGGCCTTCCGCGCCTGGCTGCGGGCCGAACTCAGGCTGCCTGCCGAACCACTCCCCGCCTGAGGCCGCCAAATTGTTTTCAGGCGCCCGGCAAATCTTTTTGCCTGGAGCTTCCGCCGGGTCGTCCGCTACCGATCGGCAAGGTCAGGCGAGGCCCCGGCAGAGGGCGGCGGCCGCGGGGCAGGAGGACGGACGTGGCCGCCAAGACGTTGACGAAGACATCGATCACGGCCGAGGCGGCCGAGCAGCTGCTGCGCGCCGGCGAGGCCAAGGCCCGCGAAATGGGCATCCCCATGGTGCTCGCCGTGGTCGACGAGTCCGGCGTGCTGAAAGCCTTCTCGCGCATGGACGGCGCGGCCCTGCTCAGCGTCCAGATCGCCCAGGACAAGGCCTACACGGCGGTCTCTTTCGGCATCCCGACCCACGGCTGGTTCGACTTCATCAAGGACGACCCGCCCCTGCTGCACGGCATCGTCAACACGCCCCGCCTCGTGGTGTTCGGCGGCGGCTACCCGGTGCAGGTGGACGGCGCGGTGGTTGGCGGCCTCGGCGTCAGCGGCGGCCACTATGACCAGGACATGCAGGTGGCGGAGGCGGCGCTGGCGGCGCTGGGCTGACCCGACCTGAGGTTGCTTGCGCCGCACGCCGTATGCCGCAGACTGCGCGGGCGCGGGCGGAGGTGAGCATGCGGCCGGCCAATCCGAAGTTCGACCTGAGGGGCGTCAACCACGTGGCCCTGGTGGCCCGGGACATGGCCGCCACGGTTCGCTTCTACCGCGACGTCCTCGGCATGCCGCTGGTCAAGACGCTCGAGCTGCCCGGCGGCAAGGGCCAGCACTTCTTCTTCGACGTGGGCGGCGGCTCCACCATCGCCTTCTTCTGGTTCCCCGAAGCGCCGGAGGCCCAGCCGGGCGTCGTGCAGGCGCCGCGCGGCGGCGGCGTCTCGGCCCACGGCTCGATGAACCACCTGGCGATCAACGTCGCGCCCGAGGACCTGGACATCTACCGCCAGCGACTGCGCGAGGGCGGCGTGGAGGTGACCGAGGTCGTGGAGCACCGCGACGCCGAGCCCCTCCCCGGAGAGGACCCGGTCTTCATCCGCTCGATCTACTTCCATGACCCGGACGGAATCCGCCTCGAGTTCGCCGCCTGGACGCGAGCCCTGACGCCGGCGGACGTGCGCCTGGCGCCGGCGAATAGCTGAGCGAAGGGGCGGCCGGGACGAACCCGACCGCCCGGAAGATCACTCCCCGCCGGTGGCGAGGCGGTCCAGTTGCATCGCCTGAGCGTCGGAGATGCGGCCCGAGGTGGTCGTGCCGCCGACCGTCGCGGCCACCGGGGTTGCGAAGCCGGTCGCGGCGAGCGCGCCGCCGCTCTGCTGCGGGAACATCAGCGGGTTCTCCACCATGACCCGGGTCAGACGGCGAGCAGACTCCTCGGCGATGTTGTAGCGGCGGACCGGGACGTCCGGATTGTTCATCGGCCGGTTGGACCTCATGGTCACGTACTGTCCGTCGTCCACCAGCGTGCGGTAGATGGTCACCGCCTCCGGCAGACGTCCCGTCGCCTCATAGGCCGCGGCCAGGTTGAACCGCTTGCCGACGCTCGCGCGGGAGTCGGCTGCGCGCTCGAAGAGACGGGCGGCAAAGGCGTGGCCGGTGAAGAAGGTGTCGATGATGGAGCCTATGCCCCACACGCCGGAGCTCGCGCTGTCCAGGGCAAGGTAGGCGGCCATGCGGGCGATGGTCGCCTTCGAGGCGCCGGCCTGCACGGCCTCGTAGAGCAGGAGGCCGCCGGCCCCCACCGAATAGAGGGTTCCCGCCCCCGGCACCCACGAGAGCACGCCGTCGAGGCCGACGCCGAACGGGCCGACGCCGACGACGCGGTCGGAGAGCTTGCGGATGCGCTCGGCGGAGCGCCAGGCGCGGTGCGCGCGGTCGCGGGCGGGATCGTCCATGGCAAGGAAACGCGCCGCCCTGCGCCCCGGCTCCCGGCGGCGCTCGCCGCCGGCGGCGCGTCGCCTTCTCGCATCATTCACTCCTGCGTGAGGGATGAAATTGACAGGCCGTCCGGCGACGGCGCAACCTTCCTTCGAGACCAACGAGAGCCGAGGGAGCGCGCCGATGGGAATCCGTTCTGAGCTTGCGCGCGGCGCAGGGCTGGCCTGCGCGGTGCTGCTGGCGACGATCCTGGCCCCCTTGACGGTGGCGGCGCAGGCGCCGGACCCGACCGTGGCGCACGCCGACTACGGCGATCCCGCCCTGTGGCTCTGCCGACCGGACCTTGTGGAGAACCGCTGCCGGGTCGATCTCGACGCGACCGTGGTCGCGCCGACGGGCAGGTTGACGGTGGAGCGCTTCTCGCCGGCCAAGGCCCCGAGGATCGACTGTTTCTTCGTCTATCCGACGGTTTCCATGGATCCGACCTGGCAGTCGGACTTCGTCGCGGACGAGATGGAGTGGGACGACATCAAGCTGCAGTTCGCCCGCTTCGGTAAGGTCTGCCGGCAGTTCGCGCCCCTCTACCGCCAGGGCACCCTGCGGGCGCTGAGGATGTCCGGCGGCGGGCCGGCCCCTGTGGGCGAACGCCCGCCGCCGGGCCGCGGCGGCTACAGCGACGTCGTCGACGCCTGGCGGTGGTACCTGGAGCACGAGAACAACGGCCGCGGCGTCGTGCTGATCGGCCACAGCCAGGGCGGCGCGATGATCGCGCGCCTGCTCGCCCAGGAGGTCGAGAGCAAGCCCGTGCAGCGCCGGCTCGTCTCGGCCCTCGTCCTGGGCGCCCCTGTGCTCGTCCCGCCGGGACGGGACGTGGGCGGGACCTTCTCGTCGATTCCGCTCTGCCGCGCGGAGGACCAGCTGGGCTGCGTGATCAGCTACGCCACCTTCCGCGACCGGGTTCCGCCGCCGCCGAACGCCCGCTTCGGCCGGGCGCAGAAGGATCTGCGGGTCGCCTGCGTGAATCCGGCGCGGCTGGCGGGCGGCTCCGGCCAGCCGGAGTCCTACTTCCTCACTCGGGGCTTCCTGAACGGCTCCGGCGGCTATGCGCAGCCCGACTGGGTCCGGCCGGTCAGGCCGATCGCCACGCCGTTCGTCAAGACGCCCGGCCTGATCACCACCCGCTGCGTCTCCAACGGCGACTTCGACTACCTCGAGCTGCACGTGAACGCGGATCCGAGCGACCCGCGAACCGACGAGGTGGCGGGCGAGATCATCCGCTCCACCGGCGTCGACCGCTCCTGGGGGCTCCACCTGATCGACGTGGACCACTCCATGGGCGACCTCATCCGCATCGTGGGCCGGCAGGCGCGCGCCTACGCCGCGCGGGGCGGCGGCTAGGCCGGCCGCTCGACCTTCGGGGCCTGCAGCCGGCCGAGGTCCGAGCTCATCAGGAAGCCGGTGAGCTGGCAGAAGGTCGCGATCTGCCGCCGGAAACTGCGGGCGTCGAACCGGTTCAGCCGCGCCGAGTGCGCCCAGTAGGCTCCGAGGTCCCCCTGCACCCCGTAGCCCGGGATGCCGAGATAGCGCGCGCCGCTGCCCATGCCGTACCACGGCCCCTGCGACTTGCCGTTCACGCCCGGCCGTCCCGGCGAGCGGATCACCGCCGAACGCACCCCGTTCTCGCGCACCGCCTTGTAGGCGTAGTCGATCACCGCCTGGTTGGTGGTGGCGTAGAGCCAGGTGGGCAGGGATCGGCCCGTCGGCCGGATCGCGTCGCCGTCCTCCACGTATTCGATCTGGCCGAGGTGCTCCATGGCGATCATGGCGACGACCTTGTCCCGGGCGCGGGGGTTCTTCACGAAGTAGTCCTGGGCCGGCCAGGCGCGCTCCAGGCCCGGCATGAAGTGGCGGCAGTCCATCTCGATCATCAGCGACCGCGGCCGCTCGGCGCGCGGGATGCGGGCCATGTACTTGACCACCGCGAGCAGCCCCAGCGCGCCATCGTCCTGGCTGATCGAGGGCCCATCGGTGTGGGTGCGGAGCTGAACCTGCTCGTCCCTGTCCGTGCCGTAGTCCTTCCCCGGCAGGTAGGCGATGAGCTGGTAGGCCTCGCTGTCCACCCGCTCGGCCTCCACCCGGATCCTCGCGGACCGCCGGGCCTGGGCGTCGGCGACCAGGCCGTCGCCCACCGCGCGGTCGAGGTAGACCGAGGGGAAGCCGTAGTCCGTCGGGACGGGGAAGGTGTAGAGCCCCTCGGTGAGCGCCCGGTTGAGGTTCATGGCGAAGACCACCCCGGCCGGGCCGGCTTCGCGGATCTCGGCGATGAAGTTGGCCGAGGCGGTCATGTCGTCCCAGACCTTGGCGGCCATCGCCCCGGTGCCGTTCTGCGCCTGCGGGACGGGCCGGCCCTCCGCGGGCCAGCTGTCGAAGGGCGTCATGTACTCGTAGTCGCTGTTGCTGAACGCCTCGCGGAACTCCGGCCGCGGCCGCGGCCGGAAGACCACGATCTTGCCCTTCACGTCGGGCTTGGCGTCGGGGTCCCACAGGACGAGCTCGGCCGTGACGCCGCCCGGCCCCGTAGCCCCGCAGTTGGCGCCCACGTTCGCCACCCGCACCGGCCGGCCATTGGAGACCAGGCCCCACTTGGAGTCGTCCGGCCACATGCTGGTGACCATCCGCTTGAAGGTCCAGGACGAGCGGTGGATGTCCACGCAGCCGTACTCGCCGAGCTTCCCCTCGAGGAACTGCATGAACGCCCGCCAGGACGGGCTGCCGGTGAGCGTCGGGCCGTGACTGTCCTTCAGCCGGTGCCAGGCCACCGCCTCCTCCTCGGAGATCACCCACGCCGGGTTCGGCCGGGTGAGCGCCGCCGCGGGTTGCGCGCGGGCCGGCAGCCCCGCCAGGCCGCCCATGGCGCCCAGTCCCCAAAGCACTGTCCTTCGCGGCATGCCCATCTGTTGGCCCTCCTCCCGCGTGTCTTGTCCTATGCGGCCCGTAGCCGCTCCGCCCTCGCCCGGGCGCTCAGCATCGCGGTGCAGGCGAGCGAGATCGCGCACATCCCGGCGAGGTAGACGGCGATCGGCTGCGTCGATCCGAAGCGCGCGAACAGCGCCGTGGCGATGATCGGGGCGAAGCCGCCGCCCACCACCGAGCCGAGCTGGTAGCCGAGCGAGGCCCCCGAGTAGCGGACCTCCACCGGGAACAGCTCGGCGAACAGCGCCGCCTGCGGCCCGTACATCAGGCTGATCAGCACCAGCTCGACGCCGATGGCGAGCGCCACGAGCCCCGGCGCGCCGGTCTCGATCAGCGGGAAGAAGGCGAAGGCCCACAGGCCCGTGAGCGCCGCGCCCAGCATGAACGGCGGCCGCCGCCCCCAGTGGTCGGAAATCCAGCCGCAGGCGATCAGGGCCGGGACCATCACTAGGCTGCCGGCCATCACCGCGCCCAGCATCAGGTCGCGGGACAGGTTCAGCGTCGAGGTCCCGTAGGCCACGGCGTAGGTGATGGCGATGTAGAAGCAGGTGTTGTTGGCCACGAAGGCGCCGCCGGCCAGCAGGATCTCCCGCGGGTGGCTGAGGATCACCGCGATGATCGGCGAGCGCGCCAGGGCCTCCGGCGCGGGCCCTTCCGTCGGGCTCACCGCGGCCCCGAACTCCGCCGACTCCTCCAGCCGGAACTGGACGTAGAGGCCGATGCCCACCAGGGCCAGGCTGATCAGGAACGGGATGCGCCAGCCCCAGGCGAGGAAGACCTCCGATTCCATCTGGGCCCCGACGACCAGGAAGACGACGTTGGCCAGCAGCACGCCCAGGGGCACGCCGACCTGGACGAAGCTGCCGTAGAAGCCCCGCCGCTCGGCCGGCGCGCTCTCGATGGCCAAGAGCGCCGCCCCGCCCCACTGCCCGCCCACGGCCAGCCCCTGCACGAAGCGCAGGAGGACGAGCATCACCGGCGCCAGCACGCCCGCGGTGGCGTAGGACGGCAGCAGGCCGATCGCCGCCGTCGCTATGCCCATGACCAGCAGCGCGATGGCCAGCGCCCGCTTGCGCCCGAACAGGTCGCCGAAATGGCCGAACACCACCCCGCCAAGGGGCCGGGCGATGAAGCCCACCGCGAAGGTCGAGAACGCCGCGATCTGGGCGGCGAACGGCGGGATGTCGGCGGGGAAGAACAGCTTCGGGAAGACCAGCGCCGCCGCCGTCCCGTAGATGAAGAAGTCGTACCACTCGATGGTGGCGCCGGCCGCGGCCGTCAGCGCCACCTTGTAGATCGACCTGCTGCTCCTGGGCTGTGTCATCGTCCCCCCGTCTCCCTGCGCCCGGCGCGGCCTCAGAACCGCGCCCTCAGGCCGACGCGGTAGCTCCGGCCGATGGCGTCGTAGAGATCAAGCCGCGTGTGCGGGGCGACCACCACGTAGGGCACGGTGCTCGGCACCGCCGAGACCCGCGGCGGGTCGGTGTCCAGCACATTGTCCACCGCCAGGCTCAGCTCGGAATCCGCCCCCGAGATCGTGAACCGGTAGGCGGCCCGCAGGTCCAGGTAGCCGATGCGCGGCACGGTGTTGTCGTCCACGTCCACGCCGTGGACCCACGCGCTGTCGAGCTTCGCGTCACCCAGCACCCGCACCTTCGCCGTGCCCGAGAACGGCCCCTGGTCCCACGTCGCCGAGACCTGCGCCTTGAATTTCGGCTGGCCGCCGTAGAAGTCGCCGATCGCGCCGGCCAGCTGGCGGACGGTGCCGTCGGGGTCCACCCGGTCGAGCTTGCTGAGGTAGCTCGCCAGCGCCCGCACCGACACCGCCCCCGGCCCCAGCTCGCGCCGGTAGCTCGCCTCCACGTCCCAGCCGGAGGTCTCCAGGAAGGCCACGTTGGTGGGCAGCAGGTTGATCTGGGTGATGGTCCCGGACGCGTCCCGGATGATGTTGTTGCACAGCGCCGGCGCCGCGCCGAAGCACAGCAGCACGGTCTGCGGCGCGGTCACCGCGGCGATCGCATCAGTCAGGCGGATGTCGTAGTAGTCCACCGAGAAGCCCAGGCCCGGCGCCCAGGACGGCCGGTAGACCACCCCCGCCGTCCAGGTCTTCGCCACCTCCGGCGTCAGCGCCGGATTGCCCGTGGTGTTGGCCAGCACGGACACCTGCCGGTTGGTCTGCGGGTCGAACACGAACTGGGTGCCGGTCGAGCCCCGCGTGAACAGCTCCGAGAGGCTCGGCGCGCGGATGTCCCGCGAGCGGGTGACCCGGAGGCGCAGGTCCGGGCTCACTTGCCAGGAGGCCCCCAGCTTCCAGGTCGTGACCGAGCCGCTGGTGCTGTAGTCGGTCAGGCGGGCCGCGGCGTTCAGCTCCAGGCTGCGGATCAGCGGCAGGTCGCGCAGCACCGGAACGACGGTCTCGGCGAAGGCCTCCTTGACGTTCCGCTCGCCCTCGAACGGCTGGAAGTTGCCGGTGAAGTACTGCCGCGCCGCAGAGGCCGCATCCTGCGTCGCCTCGGCCTCCTCGCGGGTGTACTCCCCGCCCAGCGCCACCGAGACCGGCCCGGCCGGCAGGTCGAACAACTCCCCGTTCAGGCTGCCGGAGACCACGTCCTGTCGCAGGTCGGTGATCTGGTAGGGTACGGTGCCGAACACCCAGGCGATCGCGTCCTGCGAGGCCACGCCGTTGCCCAGCACGTTCAGCGGCACACAGCCGTTGTTGGGCGCGGTCAGGGTCGAACGGCAGATGATCCGGCCGGTCGTCGGGTCCCGCACCGCATCCACTGCCTGGTTGAAGCGGGGAACCAGCGGGTTGTTGTAGGTCCGCGTGTCCACGTGGAAGTCGCCGTGCTGGTAGTAGGCGTCCCATTTCCAGCTTTCGCCGAACTCGCCCTCCGCCCCGATCACGCCGCGCCACAGGGTGCGCTCGTTGCGGCTGCCGGGCGGCGCCGTGTCGGTGAACATCTTGCCGATGTTGAAGGAGGTCTGGCCCAGCGCGGCGAGCTGGTTGCGCACGCCCGGGTCCAGGTAGGGGTTGTCGGTCCGCAGCGTGAGGTTGCCGCCGCGGTTGTAGTAGAGCGAGTCCGTCTGCACGACCGACCGGCCGTAGGAGGCCTCCCCGTAGACCGTCACCCGCTCGGTGAGGTCGTAGCGCACGTGGGTGAACAGCGTCCCGTAGTCCAGGCCGTTGGTCAGGTTGCGCATCCGCGAGGTGCCGTAGGCGGCGTCCCCGCCCCACTGCAGCACGCCGGCGTTGTTGCCGAAGCTGTAGGGCGCGGGTGTCCCGTTCGGCCCCACGAACTGCGTGCCCCGCAGCGGCCCGGAGGTGATCACCCCGCCCTCGGCCAGCTCCGCCGGCCCGGCGAAGGGCACGGTGATCCGCACCGGCTGGCCGTTGCCGGCGCGGAAGGCCGGGTTCGGCACCACCGCCCAGTTGCGCCACCAGTCCCGCTCGCCGATCCGGACGATATCCGGCGCCCGGGAGAACTCGCCCGCCGCGAGCACGTGGCCGCGCCCGTCCGCGAACGCCCGCCCGTAGGTCGCCCCGATCTTCGCCGTCCAGTTGTCGCCCTCCTCGGAGATGCCCGTGGAGGCGTCCACCGTCAGGCCGGTGTAGGCATGGTTCAGGACGAAGTTGACGACGCCCGCCACCGCATCCGCGCCCCAGGCCGCCGAGGCCCCGCCGGTGACGACCTCGACGCGCTGGATCAGGCCGGTGGGCAGGGTGTTGATGTCCACCCCGCCGCCCGGCGAGGAGCTCACCACGCGGCGGTTGTCCAGCAGCACCAGGGTGCGGGTGACGCCGAGGTTCCGCAGGTTCAGCAGCGAGGCCCCGCCGCCGGAGACGCCCGGCCCCGGATTGGCGCTCGACACCGGCGCGCCGAACGCCGGCAGCGTATTGAGGTAGTTGGCGACCGTGGTGGGCATGTCGCGCTGCATCTCGGCCGCGCCCAGGACGGTGACCGGCGTGGGTTGCTGGAAGCCATCGGCGGCGATCCGTGAGCCGGTCACCACCACCTCCTCCACGCTCGCCGACGCCGGCGCAGTCTGCGCAAGGGCCGCGGGCGCGATCTCCCAGGCTGCGCACGACAGCAGGGCCAACCTCAGTCCCCTCGCCGCCCCCTTCGCGCAGTCCCCGTCCGCGCCTGCCTCGCTCGTTGTCCGCCGCACGTTCCCCTCCCTGCCGCGGCCCTATCGCCGCAGATCCGCGCGAGGCCGGTGGGCGGGCATGACGGATCGACGGGCGCGAACGGCCTCGCGGCGCCCCGCACGGACGACCGGCGCGCCGGTCTTCCTGTCGTCGACCTGATCGTTTCCAGCGACGGCGCCGTTCAGCGGCGCTCGATCGTGGCTCCTGCCCTACTGCCTCTTGTGGGTCGAACGATGATCTCGGCCGCGCCCCTTGTCAATTCATTCCCGATAGAGGGAATATGTTGCAGCGGCTGCAGGATCGGCTGGCGCGCGCACGCCACGACTTGTCAGCCGGCCCGCAGACGCTGACAGAGGGGCGGTAGGTTGGCGGAAGATCCGGCCCGAGCGGCGAAACAGGCAGAGTGACCAGACCCGACAGTCCGGCCGTCCAGCGGCGGCCCCGGCGCACGGCCGGCAAGGTGCAGGCGGCGCGGCGCGCGGCGTCCACGGCGCTGATCATGGACCACGCCGAGGCCCTGTTCGCCGAGCGGGGCTACGGCGTCCCTCTCAGCGAGGTGGCCCAGCACGCCGGCGTCGATACGGCGCTGCTGCGCTACTACTTCGGCGACAAGGAGGGGCTGTTCCGCGCCGTCTTCAAGCGCCGCGGTCCGCTGATCAACGATCTGCGCCTGAAAGCCATGGCCGAGTACCGGCGGGCCAGCGGCGGCGCCATGACGCTCGAGGGCATCATCGACGCCTTCGTCCGCCCCTCCCTGGAGAAGGCCGCCGAGGACGAGGGCTGGCGCAACTACATGGCCATCGTGGCCTATGTGAACAGCTCCCGCGGGGCGCTGGACCAGCTGATGTCGGAGACCTTCGACCATGTGTCGCGCGAACTGATCGCGGACATGCGGGTCATCCTCCCGGACGCCTCGGAGGACGAGATCTACTGGGGGTACCACTTCCTGACCGGGGCCTTCACCTTCTCCCTCGGCCAGACGGGACGGATCGACCATCTCTCCGGCGGCCGCGTCTCCTCGAGCGACATGATCGCGATCGCCGACCGGCTCCCGGTGCTCATCGCCTCCGGCATCCGCGCCATCTGCCAGCGAACGCCGAAACCTCCCGCCACATAGGGGAGCCTTCGAAACGCGCCGCCCCGCGCCCGGACTCCCTGGGAGCCGGGCGCGGGGCCGACGCTTCCGTCCTAGAACGTCTTGCGGACGCTCACGTACCAGTAGCGGCTGTACGGCTGGTACAGCTCGCCGAAGTAGCCGTTGGAGGACAGCGGCGGCTTCTCGTCGGTGAGGTTGCGCACGCCCACCCGCAGGCGCGTGTCGCTCGCCCAGCCGTCGACGAACTCGTACTGGGCGTAGAGGTTGGCGGTCACCTGGCTGTCGATCACCCAGGGCGTCCCGGCGCTGTCGACGAGGGCGGTCTCCTCCACGTCGCCGATGTACTGGGTGAAGGCGCCGACGCCGAACTGGCCGTAGCGCCAGTTGAGCGAGGCCGACCACTTCCATTCCGGCCGGCCGTTCTGCCGGATCAGGTCGCCGCCGCCGGTGATGGTGGTGCCGGCGTTGATCGTGCCCGCCGACCGCGCCTCGATGAGGGCGGCGATGTCCGGCGAGGGCGAGCGGTAGAACTTGATCAGGTGGGCGGCGTTGAAGTTGACGTCGAAGTTCCCGAAGCGCTCGGTGTCGAGGCTCCAGATCACGCCGAAGTCCACGCCGCGGGCCTCCTGCGGCAGCAGGTTCTGGTACTGGTCGTTCACGTAGAGCACCGACCCCACCGCCGTGAGGCCGGTGTTCTGGAAGGCGGCGATGTCGTCGGCGGTCGGCGCGGCGCGGACCACGTTCGGGTTCGACCGGCCCTGGACGCGCTCCAGGTAGTCGAGGATCAGCGCGTTGCCCTCGCCGAACAGGCCGACGATGCCCTCCTGCTTCACGCGCCAGTAGTCGACGGTGAAGGTGAAGTTCCCGACCTCCGGCGGCAGGAACCGCGGCTGGAAGACCACGCCCGCGCCCCAGGTCTCGCTCTCCTCCGGCTTCAGGTCCGGATTGCCGGCGCGCCGCGCCGTGGTGGCGTTGGAGCGCGAGCAGGCGTTGAAGCTGGCGATCCGCCCGGCCCGCAGGTCGGCCTCGCAGCGGATCCAGTCCGTGCGGGTGTTGGAGCGGGTGACCAGGGTGGCGTTGATCTGTTCCAGGTTCGGAGCCTTGAAGCCCTGCGCCCAGGAGCCGCGCAGCCGCAGGCCGTCGAAGATGTCCCAGGCGCCGGCGACCTTCGGCTTGGCGACGTCGCCCACGTCGGAGAAGTCCTCATAGCGCCCGGCGAGCTGGAACTCGAGGTTGCGCACGAACGGGATGGCCATCTCCGGCGAGACCACGGGGACCGCGAACTCGAGGTAGGCCGAGGTGACCTTGCGCTTGCCCTTGGTGTCGGGCGAGGGCGAGGAGCCGATCAGGTCGTTGCCGTAGAGGATGCCGGTCACAGCGTCGCGGAACTGGATCGTGCCGTCGAGGCGCGGGTCGCGGTCGTCCTGCTGGGTCTCGCGCCGCCATTCCAGGCCCGCGGCGAAGCCGAGGTTACCGCCCGGCAGGGCGAAGAGGTCGGCTTTGGAGACCTTGAGGTCGGCCAGCATCAGGGAGCTGGTGGAGATCCGCTGGGTCTCGATGCTGATCGCGTCGATGGCCGCCTGGCTGGACGGCGTGGCGTCGCCGACGCTCGGGTTGTCCGCCGTGCCGCCGTTGAACGGGTTGTAGGCGTCGGGCGTGGACAGCGCGAGCTGCTGCTGCAGCAGGGTGGCGCTGATGCCGTCCGAGACGTCCTTGGCCCTGGCGTGGGAGTAGAGCAGCGCGCTCTCCCAGTTGAAGCCGAACCGCTCGCCCCGCACGCCGCCCAGGAAGCGGGTCTGCGACAGGTTCACGTCGACGATGTTCGGGCCCACGTCGGCGAAGGTGTAGCCGCGGAGCGTCACCCCGAGGCCCGCCGCCGGCGCGGTGGTGCCGGCGAGGCGGTTCGGGTTGGCCTGGCCGTTGGCGAAGACCGTCGGGCCGAACGGGTTCCAGTAGTTGGTGGCCGGGATGGTCAGCGGCAGCGAGGTCAGGGTGGCCGTCGGCCCCTGCACGCTGCGGGTGACGGCGCTGTAGTAGCCGGCCTCGCCGAACGCCTCGATGCCGTCGGTCAGGTCCCAATTGCCGCTCAGGAACGCATTGAAGCGCTCGGTGTCCGGCATGACCGAGGTGTTGAAGCTGTTCGGGTCGAAGCGGAGGTTGCGGTCGTCGCCGCTGGTGGCCGGCGCGGCGTCGTCGATGCAGTAGCCGGCGCCGAGCGTGGCCGTGCAGCCGGCACTCGTCGTGGGCTGGATGTGGAAGGCGCCGGCGCTGGAGGTGATCGAGCGCGTGCCCTGCCGCACCGCGACGTTGCCCACCGTCTGCAGCGAGGCCCACGGCATGGTGGTGGTCCGCGAGTCGAGCACGCCCGCCGTCGCATAGGCGGTGCCGGCGAAGAAGCCGCGCCGGTCGGCCGAGGACGTGTAGTCCTGGTCGAAGGCGTTCAGCGCCGTGCGGTCAACATAGCTCAGCGAGAGCGTGAGGTTGCCGCGGTCCCAGTTCTTGCCGGCCAGGACGTTGAATTCGGTCTCGGTGAGGTGCGTGCCCTCGGCCGCCCCGTACTGGGCCTCCACCTGCAGGCCTTCGAAGTTGGTCTGCAGCACCGTGTTGACCACGCCGGCCACGGCGTCGGATCCGTAGAGCGCCGCGGCGCCGTCCCGCAGCACTTCCAGCCGCTGCAGGCCGGACACCGGGATGGCGTTGGTGTTGTAGGTTAGCACCGGCACTAGGTTCTCGTCGGCGCGGCTGGTCGGGTGCGCCACCACGCGGCGGCCGTTCAGCAGGACCAGGGTGTTGCCGACCCCCAGGTTGCGCAGGTTCACCGAGCCCACGTCGCCACGCGCCGAGTTCGACGAGTTCGGCAGGTAGGCCGAGTTGAAGTTCACGTCGCCCATCTGCGGGATCGAGCGGAACAGGTCGTCGCCGGAGGTGGCGGCGATCGTCTCGATCTGCTCCTGGCCCACCACCGTCACCGGCAGGGCCGCCGTCACCTTCGAGCCTTCGATCTGGGAGCCGACGACGACGATCTCCTCGACGGCGGTCTCCTCCGCCGTCTGGGCCACGGCCTGGCCGGCCATGGCGACGCCGCACAGGACGGTCGTGCCCAGCATCAGGCTGCGCAGCGAAACTCCGATATTCATTCTGGTACCCCCTCGTTTCAGTCCGGTCGCCGCGGGACGGTCTGCGCCGTCTTCCCCCGCGGGATCCTCAGGATGTGCGGCTCCCTGACCGCTAGTAGAAAGTCACGTTGTCCAGCTCGAGCCACAGCCTGCGGCCGCCATCGCGCGAGCCGCCGACCTCGACCTCGACCACGTCAGTACCGGTCCACGGGCCCGCCCCTGCGCCCCGGCCCGCCATCCGGGCGAGCGCGCTGAACGGGACTTCGACCGTCGTCCAGGCGGGACCGGCCTTCACCTCCGCGGCCCAGCGGCCGTTCAGCGTGTTGAGCATGACCTTGTACGGGCCGCCGTCGCCGCGCAGCTCCATGCGCACGCCGCGGAAGGCCGTGACGTCGGCCGGCTGCACCGAGCCGCGCGTCAGCGGCAGGATCACGGCGGCCTGCGGATCGGGCTCCACGGCCATGCGGGCCGCGAGCGCCAGCGCCTTGCCGCCGCCCGCGCGGTCGATCACCTGGCTGACCTGCACGGTGCGGTCGATGCCGCCGTCCATGTCGTCGGTGCGCAGGGTGTCGAGGTTGGTGCGGCCGTCGGCGCGTTCGAAGTCGTCCACGAGCGCCTTCACCCGGACCACCGGCATGGCGGCCTCGGAATTGGCCTTCGGCAGGGTCACGCCGGGACCGTGCACGGCCCGGCCGTCGATGAAGACCCGCACCGTCTTGCGCACATCGGAGATCTCGGCCCAAGGGCGGCCGGCGACCAGCACCAGGTCAGCCCGCTTGCCGGCCTCGACGGTGCCTCGGTCTTCGATCAGCCCCAGCACCAGGGCGCTGTTCGCCGTCCCGGCCATCAACGCCTGGGCCGGCGTCAGGCCCGCCTGCACCAGCAGCTCCATCTCCCGCAGCGTGGAGACGCCGTGCGGCGTGTTGGGCATGCCCGCGTCGGTGCCGAGCGCGATCGGCACGCCGGCGTCGGAGAGCGCCTTCACGTTCTTCAGCGCGTAGCCGAACTTGCGCACCGACTGCTGGAAGCGCGGCTCCTGCGGGTTCTCCGGCGGCTTCTGGCCTGGCTTCACCGGCTCGTAGACGGCGAGCGTCGGGGCGTAGACCGTGCCGGCCTGCTTGATGAGCGCCACGGTTTCGGCGTCGATCTCGCGGTCCTGCAGGCTGTGGGCGATGAAGTCGACCTTGGCGCGGGCGGCCACCGCGCCACGGTCCACCGTCACCGTGTGGGTGCCGACCTTGAGGTTGTTCTTGTGGGCCTCGTCCACCAGGGCGGCGAGCGTGCCCACGTCCATGCTGGTGTTGTCCGGCGCCGTGCCGTAGCGCCAGCCGTCGGCGAAGGCCTTGATCACGTCGGGCTTGTAGGGGACCAGCTCGCGGATCGCTTGGCGGGCGGCCTCGGGCGTGTTCACCCACTTCGTCGTGTTCTGGTCGGCCCAGTCCGCCCCGTGGCCGCCCGGCGTGGAGGTGCGGGCGGTCATGTTCACGTGCGGGGCGTAGAGCGTCGACAGCCATTGCCGGCGCGGGGCCCAGCTCTCCGGCGACTGGTGGAAGTCGTTCACCGTCGTGACGCCGGCGGCGATGTAGGCGTTGGCGATCTGCGGGGTCACGGCCGGCGCGCCGGCCGGCGTCCAGTGGGTGTGCACGTCGAAGAAGCCGGGCAGCAGCGCCAGCCCCTTGGCGTCGATGACCCTGGCGCCGCGTGGCGCACGGACCTTCGGCCCCACGGCGGCGATGCGGCCGTTGCGGATCACGACGTTGGCGATCCGGGGCGCCGCGCCGGTGGCGTCGAACACCGTCGCGCCCATGATCGCCGTGGCCTCGCCGGAGGACTGGGCCTGCGCGGCCGAGCCCAGGACGACGCCCATCGCCATCACGCCCGCGGCCCGCGCAAGTTTCGTCCAACGCAACATCGAAAATCCCCCGACTCCCCGGCCCTCGCGGTCCGGACGGGGTTCATTCACTCCAGCGGAGGCATGTCCGCAAGCCGCCGAGGGACAAATCCTGCCCCACTGCGACAATTCCGCCCCACACGGTGTTATCCCGGCAGCGGCGCCTCCAGGCGGGCGACCGAGGTTCGCAGAGCGGCGTCAGCCCCAGAGGGCGGCCGGCGGGGGCTCGATCATGGAGCCGGTAATCGCCAGGCCCGGCTGGCGGTCGCGGGCCAGCAGCAGCGGCCCGTCCAGGTCCACGAAGCGCGCGCCCTGGGCGACGATCATCGCCGGCGCCATGGCGAGCGACGTGGCGACCATGCAGCCCACCATCACCTCCAGGCCGCGCGCACGCGCCTCGACAGCGGTGGCAAGGGCCTCCGTCAGGCCGCCGGCCTTGTCGAGCTTGATGTTCACGCAGGCGTAGCGGCGGGCGCAGTCGGCGAGCTCGGCGCGGGTGTGCAGGCTCTCGTCGGCGCAGAGCGGCACGGGACTCTCCCAGCCCTCCAGCACGGCGTCCTCGCCGACCCGCAGGGGCTGCTCCACGAGCTGCACGTCCAGCCGCGCCAGCTCCGGTGCGAGCCGGGTCAGGTCCTCGAAGCTCAGGCCTTCGTTGGCGTCGACGATCAGCCGCGTGCGGGGCGCGGCCGCGCGGACGGCCTCCACCCGGTCGAGGTCGTCGGCGCCGCCGATCTTCAGCTTCAGCATCGGCCGGCGGGCGTGCCGCCGCGCCGCCTCGGCCATCGCCTCGGGCGCGTCCAGGCTGAGGGTGTAGCAGGTCTTCACCGGATCCAGCCGCGGCCGTCCGGCGAGCTCCCAGGCGCGCACGCCGGCCTGCTTGGCGGCGAGGTCCCACAGGGCGCAGTCCAGCGCGTTGCGCGCGGCGCCTGCAGGCAGCAGGTCCTGCAGGGCGGCGCGGTCGGCGCCGGCGTCGATCGCGGCGCGGGCGGAGTCGATCTCCGCCAGCACGCCGGCCATCTCCTCGCCGTAGCGGGCGTAGGGCACCGCCTCGCCGCGGCCGACGTGGGGGCCCTCGGCGATCTCGGCGACCACCACATGCGCCTCGGTCTTGGCCCCGCGGGCGATGACGAAGGCCTCGCGGAGCGGCCAGCGCTCCTCGCGGACGGCAAGACGCCTCAGGCCATGTCCCCCACGGCCGCGTCCAGCAGCAGGTAGAGCCGGCCCGCCTCGGCCCCGAGCAGCTCGGCCATCAGGAAGCCCTCCGGATCGCGCACCACGGCGTCATCCACCAGGCCCTGGTAGCGGCGGATGTAGCCGGTCACCTGGCCGCGCAGCGCCTCGTCGGTGAACAGGCGCCGCACGATGCGGCGGGTGGCGGCCGGAGCCAGGCGCTTCACCACCTGCCGGGCCCCATCCAGGTCGCCGACCTGCACGGCCGCGGCGATCTCGTCGATGCGCGGCTTGGGCAACAGCTTCTCCGGGTCGACGCCCATCTTCGCGAGTTCCGCGCCCAGCGTCTGCTCCAGCGCCTCGCCTTCCGCGGATCCGCCGTCGATGGAGGACAGCAGGTCCTTCCAGGTCCAGCCCTCGCCGTCGCCTTCGGCCTTTGGCTCCGGGACCGGCCGGCCGGCGGCCGATTCGAACACCTGGCTGAACTCCTCGTCGGTGGCGGTCGGCGTGAGCTTCAGGCGCGGCCGCAGCCCGAGGCGCGCGGCGAGCGGCGTGCCGGACGCCTTCTCCGGCTCGTCCTTGGCCTTGCCCTTTGCCGGCCTTGGCGTCGGCTCGGCGATCTCGTCCAGCACCAAGTCCTCGGGCTCCACGGCCTCCAGCGGCGGCGCCTCGGCGGCGGCCTCGACGACCTCCGGCTCGATGGCCGGCGGCTCGGGCTCCGGCGCGGGCGGCGCGGGCTCCGGCGTCCGGGCGCGGACCGGCCGCGGGGTCGGCGTGAAGGCGGCGGACGCGGAGAAGGTCGGCGGCGGAGTCGCGGGGCGGGCCGGCGCTGCGGCTGTCAGCGGCGCGGGCGGGGTCGCGGCCACCGAGCCCATCAGGCGAACGGCCTCGCTCAGCATCTCGAAGTTGCGGCGGACACGCTCCTGGAAGGCCGCGTCGATCGCCTGCGCCTCCTCGGCGGTGCGGCGGGCGGCCTCCATCAGCTCGTCCATGCCCTGGACGACGGTCTCGCGGACCTGCTCGGCCTGACCGCGGGCGGCGGCGGGCAGGCGTTGCGCGCGTTCCTCGAGTTCACCCAGCATGGCGCCCAGCTCCGCAAGGGTGGCGCGGGCGGCGGCGGCCCCCTCGTCCAGCTTCTTCGCCGTGGCGACGCCGGCCTGCTCGACCATCTGCGACGACTGCTCGACGAGGGCGCGGGCCTCGGCGAGGCGGGCCTCGAACACCTGGTTGGCCTTCTGGCCGGCCGTGAAGGCGGCCTCGGACAGCTGGTCCACCTGCTCGCGGGCGGTGGCGGCGTGGCTGGCGGCGGCCTCGCGGGTCTCCTCGGCCGCCTTGGCCAGGGCGTCGATGGCGGCGCGGGTCTGGGCCTCCAGCTGGGCGCGCTGCTCGGCGGCGGCCTGGGAGACGGCGTCCAGCGACTGCAGGGTCGACTGGCCGAACTCCTCGCGCTCGGCGCGCGCCGTCTCGGCGAGGTCGCGGAACTGCTCGGCCGCGTCGGCCATCAGGGCCTTCAGCGTCTCGCTGCCGCGGGTCGCCCGCTCGCTCATCTCGGCGGCCGACAGACGGGCCTGGCTGATGAACTCCGCCAGCGTCTCGGCGTGGGTCTGAGCCTCAGCCGCGAAACCCTGATGGTCCGCACGCAGCGCCTGGGACAGGGTGATCAGCGCCGCGCGATGGTCGGAAAGCCCGCCCTCCACGGCCCGGATCTGGTCGGCGACGCCCGTGCCGGCGGTCTCCAGCCGGGCGATGTGGCGGGTCAGGTCCTCGCCGGCGGTGCGCGCGGCGTCGCCCACCTCTCCGGCCGCGGCGGCCAGGTCGGCGGCGCGGGCGGCGAGCACGGCCTCGGCCTCGCGCAGCTGGGTCTCGGCCACGTCGGCGGCCTCGGCGACCATGCGGGCCTGGCTGCCGATCGCCTCCGTGACCTTGGCCGCGCGGGCGTCGAGCGTCTCGGCGAGCTCGGCCTCGGTCGTCTTCAGCCGGTTCGCGGCCTCGTCGGCCGCCTGCAGGACGCGGCGCGCCTGGCCGTCGATCGTCTCGCTCATCCGGGCCGTGCGGCTCTCCAGGGTCTCGGCGATCTCCGCCTCGGCGGCCTTCAGCCGCGCCCCGGCGGTGTCGGTGGCCTCGACGACGCGACGGGCCTGTTCGCCGACGATGTCGGCCATCTGCGCCGCGCGGCTCTCCAGCGTCTCTGCGATCTCCGCCTCGGCGCTCTTCAGGCGCGCCCCGGCCGCGTCGGTCGCGTCCACCACCCTGCGGGCGTGTTCGCCGATCACGTCGGCCACCTGCGCCGCCCGGGCGTCGAGGCTTTCGGCCAGGGCGCCGATCTCCGTGCGCTCCTTGCCGAGCGCGCCGGCCAGGTCCTGGGCCGTGCGCACCGAGGTGCGCGTGGCGTCGGTGAGCTTGAGGGTCTCCTCGGCCATGGCCTGCCGCAGCGCCAGGAGGGTCTCCCGGGCCTGGTCGGCGGCGAGCCCCGCCGCGGCGATCTCGTCACGCACGCCCTGCACCACGTGGCCGGCGCGGGCCGCGGCGCTGAGCGCCGGGGCCAGCATGTCCTCGGCCATCGCCTTGGCCCGCCTCGCCTCGGCGGAAAGCTTCTGCCCCTGGCGGATCATGTAGGCCGCGCCCCAGACGAAGGCGGCCGGGCCGATGGCGAGCAGGGCGAAGACGGCGAGCGCGAAGACGTCGTCGGTCAGCGGCGCGACGTTGCTCCGGTAGCCGACCGCGAAAGCGATCGGGGCCACGGCCCACAGGACGGAGACCGCAAGCGCGGTGAGATAGATCGGCCAGGCCGGCGGGGCGCGGACCTCCGCCGGCGCAGGACCCTCGCCGAGGGACTGTGGCCGCCGGGCGGGCGGGCGGGCTCCGCTCGCCGTCACCTCGGCGCCGGCGCGAGGCGGCTCGAGCGGCGGGACGGCCTCGGTCACCGGCGCGACGAGCGGCTCGGTCACGGCCTCGCGCGCAGGCTCGGCGTTCGCCGCCAGCCTGGCCTCGTCGCCGGAAGCTCCGAAATCCGTCGGCGCCCGCCGTCCCCGGATCTTCATGCGCGGCCGTCCCCTTCCGTTCACGCAAGCCCCGCGGGGCCCGCCATGAAGGATTACCCGCCGGCCGCGCGGACGCAAACAGCGGCCTGTGGAAAACCTCAGGTCAGGTATGGATTGTCGCGGCCGCGCAAGGGCTTGCGCGGGACGTCTTCAGGCCCGGACGACGGTCGCGCCCTGCTGCAGGCGGCGGGTCTCGGGACAGTCCGAGAGCTTCGCGGCGCGGGCCGCCTTGCGGGGCGTGCGGGCGATCACCCGCTCCACCGGCGCCTGGGGCTTCTCCACCTGCAGCGGCTCCACCGAGACGCCGAAATGCGAGAAGGCGACGGCGGAAGAATGCATCACCACGGCGGCGACCATGTCCGTCAATGTCGACATCGGTACCTCCCCGCCACGATGCGATTCCGTCGACCCTGGTTATACGGGAAGCGTTACCAGTGTGCGACTACCGGACGCATGAATTATTCGAAAGGTTAGCGGCGTTCAGGTACGCGCGCCCGCCCCGGCGGCCTCAGGCGGCAAGCTGTTCCCGGAAGCTCGCGCCCTCGTGGGACAGCAGCCACTTCTTGCGCGGCAGGCCGCCGCCGTAGCCGGTCAGCGAGCCGTTGGTCCCGATCACCCGATGGCAGGGCACGACCACCGCCACGGGGTTCGCCCCGTTCGCCAGGCCAACGGCGCGCACGGCGCTCGGCCGGCCGATCCGCTCGGCGAGGCCCCGGTAGCTCAGGGTCTCGCCGGCCGGGATGGTGCACAGCGCCTCCCAGACCTTCAGCTGGAACGCCGTGCCCGACGCCTTCCACGGCGTGCGGTCGAGCGCGCGGGCGTCGCCGGCGAAATAAGCCTCGAACGCCGGCCGGACAGGCGAGCGGCCCTCTCCGAGCCGGGCCTTCGGATAGTGGCGGGCGATCCAGGCCAGCATCTTCGGCTCGTAGTCCGTCCAGTTGAAGGCGCGCAGCACCCCGTCCTCGTCGGTGACCAGGAGCGCGGTTCCCACCGGCGTTTGCAGGCGGTCCAGGGTGAGCGTCTCAGGCTGCGCGTTTCGCATCGGTCTTCGTCCTCTTGATCTGCTGCGGCTGGACCGCGTCGGCGGCCCACAGGTGTTGGGCGGCGTAGGCCCGCCAGGGCCGCCACGCCTGGGATCGGGCGAGCAGCTCCTGCGCGGTCGGCCGCCGCCCCTCGTCGTCGGTGAGCGCCCGCATCAGGGCGATGTCGGCGTGCGGGAAGGCGTCGGGCTCGCGGAGCTCCCGAAGCGCGATGTACTGCGCCGTCCACTCCCCCACCCCCGGCAGGGCCGAGAGCGCGGCGATCGCGCTCTCCAAGTCGGCCCGGGGCGTGAAAATGGTGGGGTCGTCGGCGACAGTCCGGGCGAGCGCCTCGAGCGCCGCGCCGCGGGCCCGGGGCATGCCGAGCGCGGCGATATCCTGGCCGACGAGCCGGTCCGGCGTCGGGAAGACGCAGGAGAGGCCGAGCGCGAGGGCGGCTGGATCCTCGATCCGCTCGCCGTAGGCGTCCACGAGTTTCGCGGCGAGGCTGCGGGCGGCGGTGACGGTGATCTGCTGGCCGAGGATCGCCCGCACCGCGAGCTCGAAGCCGTCCCAGGCACCGGGCGCGCGCAGGCCGGGCCGCGCGGCGACGAGCGGCGCGAGCGCCGGGTCCTGGCTGAGGTGGGCGCCGATCAGGGCCGGGTCGGCGGCGAGGTCGAAGACCCGGCGCACGCGGGCGATCACCGCCGGCAGGGCCTGCACTCTCGGGAACCTGATCTCCGCCACGAGGTAGTCGCCGGCGCCGGGGGTCACGACGACCACGCCGCGCGCGCCGTCCACGGCGAGGGTCCGGGCGTAGCGCCGCGGCTCCACCGCCTCCACGCCGGGGATCGCCCGCGCGCTCAGGAAGCCGATGATCCCGTCCCAATCGTAGGGCGCGCGATAGGGCAGCCGGACCGTGATGCCGCCGGCCGCGGCGCTCGCCTCCGGCGCCTGGCTCCGGCGCAGGACGCCCGGCGGGCGGCCGAACAGCTGCTGGAACGTCTCGTTGAACCGCCGCACGCTACCGAACCCCGAAGCCAGGGCGACCTCGCTCATCGGCAGCTGGGTCTCGTGGATCAGCTGCTTGGCGAGCAGGACGCGGCGGGTCTGGGCGACCGCCACCGGCGAGGCGCCGAGGTGCTGCTTGAACAGCCGCCGCAGCTGCCGGTCGCCGACGCCGAGCCGGTCGGCGAGCGCCTCCACGTCGCCGGCGTCCATGGCCCCCGCCTCGATCAGGGCGAGCGCACGGCTCACCGTGTTGGAGGTCCCGCGCCAGGCGCCGAGGTCCGGCGAGGATTCCGGCCGGCAGCGGAGGCAGGGGCGGAAGCCCGCCTCCTGGGCCGCCGCGGCGGTCGGGAAGAAGGTCATGTTCTCCGCCTTCGGCGTCCTGGCCGGGCAGATCGGGCGGCAGTAGATGCCGGTCGTCTTCACGCCCGCGAAGATGCGGCCGTCGAACCGGGGGTCCCGGGTCAGGAAGGCGCGTCGGCAGGCTGCGAAATCCATGTCCATGACGGCGAAGATGCGCGCCTCGCCGCGGCAAGTCTCGCGGTTTTCGGACACTCATGGGCGGGCGCTGGCGGTTTTCGGACGGTGAAGCGCCACGGGTCCGGCGCATTTCTGCAACGCATGGATACGTAGCCGACACACCAGGGCGAAGCGCGCGTGATCCCTTCCGATGCTCGCGAGTTTCAGCGGCCGAGGGAATGCCGCGGCGCCGGCGCCCAAGTCACCGAGGAGAGTAGAGAGAGTGATCGAGCAGAAGACGCCCGGCGCGGGCGCGCGCCTCCGGCTGTCGCTGATGAGCTGCGCCGCCGCCGTCGCTTTCGCCGGCCCGGCCCTCGCCCAGGCGACCGCTCCCGCCGCCCCGCCGGCCGCGCCCTACGCCGACGAGGACGTCGACGCCGTCGTCGAGGAGCTCGTCGTCGTCGCCGAGACGCGCGAACAGCGCGGCGCCGTCGTCGGCGACATCCCGCCCGAGATCCAGCTCGGGCCGCGGGAGATCCGCGCGCTCGGCGTCAGCTCCGTCGCGGAACTGCTCGACGCCCTCGCGCCCCAGACCGGAAGCGCCCGGGGCCGCGGCGGCGGCCGGCCGATCACCCTCGTCAACGGCCAGCGCATCTCCTCCTTCGCCGAGATCCGCGACCTGCCGCCGGAAGCGATCCTCCGGGTCGACATCCTGCCCGAGGAGGTCGCGCTGAAGTACGGCTACCGGGCCGACCAGCGGGTCGTGAACTTCGTCCTGCGCCCCCGCTTCCGCGCGCTGACCACCGAGGCTGGCGTCCGCGTCGCGACGGAGGGGGGCCGCGAGAGCTTCGACGCCAACGTCAACGCCCTGCGCATCCAGCGCGACACCCGCCTGCAGGTGGACCTGAAAGCCGCCCGCTCGACCCCGCTGCTGGAGAGCGAGCGGAACATCCGCCCGGCCGACGACCTCGTGCCCGGCGCCCCCGACGAGGCGCCATTCCGCACCCTGCTCGGCGAGTCCAACCAGGCCTCGCTGAACGCGGTCCTGACGCGGCCCCTCGCCGAGGGTGTCTCCGGCACGCTGAACGGCCGGCTCGAGATGACCGAGAGCGAAGGCCGGCTGGGCCTCGCCGCCGGCGGCCTCGTCCTGCCGCCCGCCAATCCGTTCGGCCTCGACGTACTGACCCGCCAGGGCGACACCTGGAGCGCCCACCTCGGCGCCGCGGCCAACGGTGCGGTCTCCGGCTGGCGCTGGTCGCTGACCGCCAACGCCGACCGCAGCGAGAGCCAGACGGTCACCGAGCGGGAGATCGACCCGGACACCTTCGCCTACCGCGCGCCCGACCAGGCCCGCTCCGTCGTCACCTCCGCCGACGCCGAGGCGCTGGTGAACGGCTCCCTGTTCGAGCTGCCCGCCGGCCAGGTGACCACCGCCTTCACCGTCGGCCTGGAAACCCGCCAGCTCGAAAGCGAATCCGTCCGCCGCGGCGAGCTTCGGGACGCGGACCTGTCGCGCGACATCGCCCGCGCCCAGGCCAACCTCGACATCCCCCTCACCCGCCGTGGCGAGTTCCTCGGCGCGCTCGGCAACCTGTCGGCCAACCTCAACGCCGCCGTCGAGGAGCTCTCCGACTTCGGCACGCTCACCACCGTGGGCGCGGGCCTGAACTGGTCGCCGTTCGAGGACTTCCGGGTCATCGCGTCGATCACAGAGGAGGACGGCGCGCCGACCATGCAGCAGCTCGGCGACCCGGAGATCGAGACCGAGAACGTGCGCGTCTTCGACTACCTCACGGGCCAGACGGTCGAGGTCACCCGCGTCGAGGGGGGCAACCCGTTCCTGCTGGCCGACAACCGGCGCGTCGTGAAGCTGGGGGTCAACTGGAAGCCGCTGGACGACCACGACCTCACCTTCCGCGCCGACTATGTGCGCACCCGCATCAACGACGTGATCGCGTCATTCCCGACGGCGACGGCGGAGATCGAGCGGGCGTTCCCTGGCCGTTTCCGCCGCGTGGCCGGACAGCTTGAACGGATCGACAGCCGGCCGGTGAACTTCGAGCGGCAGGACCGCGAGGAGGTCCGCTGGGGCTTCCACTACTCCAAGCCGCTCGGGCCCACGCGCCCACCCGGCGGGTTCCCGCGCCAGCGCGCCGCCCAGGGCGAAGGCGCCCAGGCTCCCGCCGGCGGCCCGCCGCCCGAGGGCGCCGGCCCGCGCGCCGGAGGCGACGGACCCCGCCGGGGGCCCGGCGGAGGCGGCGGGGGCTTCCGCGGCGGCGGCTTCGGCGGACGCGGCGCCGGCGCCCTGCAGCTCGCCGTCTTCCACACGGTCCGCCTGCAGGAGGAGATCTTCATCCGGCCGGGCGTGCCGGTGCTCGACCTGCTCGACGGCTCGGCGGTCGGTTCCGGCGGCGGCCAGCCGCGGCACGAGGTGGAAGCCCAGGCGGGCTATTCCAAGAACGGCCTCGGCGCGCGGGTCACCGCCCGCTGGCAGAGCGGCACCGAGGTGAACGGCGCGCGCTTCGGCGGCCGGGACCTGGAGTTCTCCGACCTCACCACCGTCAACGTGCGGCTGTTCGCCGACCTGGGCCAGCAGCCCTGGGCCAGGGGCAAGCGCTGGCTGCGCGGGACGCGGGCGACGCTGTCGGTCGACAACCTGTTCGACGAGCGGCTGGAGGTCCGCGACGCCGCCGGGGTGACGCCGGTGAGCTACCAGCCGGACCTGATCGACCCGCTCGGCCGGACGGTCCGGCTCAGCGTGCGGAAGCTGTTCTTCTGAGGCCTGGCCGTTCAGGGACCTGAAGCCCAGGTGAACGACCCGGCCCAGGTCCGTTCAGCGAGGCTGTGCGAAGCTCCCTTCAACTGAGGAGACCGCCATGAAGAAAGCCCTGTTGATCGCCGCCGCCGCCGCCATGACCTTCGCCGGCGCCGCGGCCTCCGCCCAGCCCTACGGATATGGCGGCTATGACGGCTACGGCCGCTACGAGCGCGACTCCGATCGCGACGGGCGCCCCGACCGCCGCGAATGGAACCGCGACCGCGACCGTGACGGCCGCCCCGACCAGTACGACCGCTACGACAACCGCCGCGGCCACGCCTATGGCCATCGCTCGAACCGCTGGCGCACCGGCCAGCGCTACCCGTACTACAACAACCGCGGGTACTACATCAGCGACTACCACCGCTACCGGCTGCCGCCGCCGCGTCCGGGCTACCGCTACTACCGCTCGGACAACGGCGACATCGTCATGGCGGCCATCGCCACGGGCATCATCGGCCTGATCATCGCCGACGCCCTGAACGACAACGACCACCGCGACTACCGCTACGATCGCTACGACCGCTACGATCGCCGCTGGTAGCAGCGAGGCCCCTCCTTCCGCTCAAGCGGGCCAACTCTTCGGGACCGCGGCGACCTCCCCGCCGCGGTCCCTTTCGCTTACCGGGCCGGCTCTGCGTAGTATGTCGATCTCGGAAGCCGGCGGAGACCGGCGACACCTAGGGAGACGCGACCGTGAAAGTCGTCATGGCCGGGCAAGGGGCCTTCGGGATCAAGCACCTCGAGGCGATGCAGAAGATCGAGGGCCTCGAGGTCGTGAGCCTCGCCGGCGGCAGCCCGGACTCCACCCGCGAGGTCGCCGAGCGGTTCTCGATCCCGCACTGGACCACCGATCTCGCCGAGGCGCTCGCCCAGCCCGGCGTGGAGGCCGCGATCCTGGCCACCCCCACCCAGATGCACGCCGCCCAGGCCATCCAGTGCCTGGAGGCCGGCAAGCATGTGCAGGTGGAGATCCCGATGGCCGACAACCTGGCCGACGCCGAGCGGCTGGCCGAGGTGGCGAAGCGCTCGGGCCTCGTGGCCATGGCCGGGCACACCCGCCGGTTCAACCCGTCCCACCAGTGGGTCCACAGGCGCATCCGGGCCGGCGAGCTGAAGGTCCAGCAGATGGACGTGCAGACCTACTTCTTCCGCCGCAAGAACCTGAACGCGCTGGGCCAACCGCGGTCCTGGACCGACCACCTCCTGTGGCACCACGCGGCCCACACCGTGGACCTGTTCAGCTACCAGACCGGCGAGCCGGTCAGCGTCGCCCGCGGGGTCCAGGGGCCGATGCATCCGGAGCTCGGCATCGCCATGGACATGTCGATCCAGATGAAGGTCGCCTCCGGGGCCATCTGCACCCTCAGCCTCTCGTTCAACAACGACGGGCCGCTCGGCACCTTCTTCCGCTACATCTGCGACAACGGCACCTACATCGCCCGCTACGACGACCTGGTCGACGGCAAGGAACAGCCGATCGACGTCTCCAGGGTGGACGTGTCCATGAACGGCATCGAGCTGCAGGACCGGGAGTTCTTCGCCGCCATCCGCGAAGGCCGCGAGCCCAACGGCTCGGTGGCCCAGGTGCTGCCCGCCTACCGCACCCTCGACGTCATCGAGAAGAGCCTCCTCTGATGGCCCTCGTCGTCCGCAACATCCGCCGCGCCGAGCCCGCCGTGGTCGACGCCCTGGCCGGCTACGGCGTCGCCACGGTGCACGAGGCGCAGGGGCGCAAGGGACTGCTGGCCAGCTACATGCGGCCCATCTATCGGCCCGCGGCGATCGCCGGGTCGGCGGTCACCTGCTCGGTCGCGCCCGGCGACAACTGGATGATCCACGTGGCGGTGGAGCAGTGCCGGGCCGGCGACGTGCTGGTGGTCGCGCCCACCTCGCCCTGCGAGGACGGCTATTTCGGCGACCTCCTGGCCACGTCCCTGAAGGCGCGCGGCGTGCGCGGCCTGATCATCGACGCGGGCGTCCGCGACGTGGCGGTGCTGACCGAGATGGGCTTCCCGGTCTGGTCGAAGGCGATCTTCGCCCAGGGCACGGTCAAGGAGACCCTGGGCGACGTGAACCTGCCGCTGGTCTGCGCCGGCGCGCTCATCAACCCCGGCGACGTGATCGTGGCCGACGACGACGGCGTCTGCGTGGTGCGCCGCGGCGAGGCGGAAGCCGTCGCCGAGGCGGCCCGCAAGCGCGAGGCCAACGAGGGCGACAAGCGCGCCCGCTTCGAGGCCGGCGAGCTCGGCCTGGACATCTACGGCATGCGCGAGCGCCTCGCCGAGAAGGGCCTGCGCTACGTCGACGAGGCGCCGGAAGGCTGAACCCATGACCCAGACGGCGATCCCCTGCACGGTCATGCGCGGCGGCACCTCCAAGGGCCTCTACTTCCGCAGCCAGGACCTGCCGGCGGACGTCGCCACCCGCGACGCCGTGCTGCTGGCCGCCATGGGCTCTCCCGACCCGCGGCAGATCGACGGCCTGGGCGGGGCCCATCCGCTGACCAGCAAGATCGCCGTGGTCGGCCCTTCCACCCATCCCGACGCCGACGTGGACTACCTGTTCCTCCAGGCCGTGGTGGACGAGCCGCGCATCGACGCCGGCCAGAACTGCGGCAACCTGCTGGCCGGGGTCGGCCCGTTCGCCATCGAGGAGGGCCTGGTCGCGGCTGAGGACGGCGTCACCACCGTGCGGATCAACATGCTCAACACCAAGAGCCTGGCCGCCGCCGCGATCCAGACCCCCGGCGGCGGGGTGCGCTACGACGGCGAGGCGCGCATCGACGGTGTTCCGGGGACGGCGGCGCCCATTCCCATCGACTTCCTGGATGTCGCCGGCTCGTCCTGCGGCGCCCTGCTCCCCACCGGGAACGCCCGCGACATCGTCGACGGGATCGAGCTCACCGCCATCGACAACGGCATGCCGGTCGTGGTCATGCGCGCCGCGGACTTCGGGAAGAGCGGCTACGAGACGCCGGAAGAGCTGGAGGCCGACACCGCCCTCAAGGCCCGGGTCGAGGCGATCCGCCTGCAGGTCGGCCCGATGATGAACCTCGGCGACGTGGCGAAGAAGACCGTGCCGAAGATGTGCCTGATCGCGCCCCCGCGGAACGGCGGCGCGGTCTCGACCCGCAACTTCATCCCGCACCGGGTTCACGAGGCGATCGGCGTGTTCGGGGCGGTGAGCGTCGCCACGGCCTGCGTCCTGCCGGGCTCGGTGGCCGAGGGCGTGGCGCAGGTCACCGACCCCGGCTCGATCGACGTGGAGCACCCGACGGGCTTCTTCACCGTCGCCATGGAGGCGGCGATGGAGGAAGGCGCCCTCAAGGTTCGCCGCGCCGCCCTTCTGCGCACCGCGCGGCGGCTGATGCGCGGCGAGGTTTATGTGCCCCGCGCCGTCTGGGACGGCTCGCGGTGAGCGGCCTTTCCCGCATCGCCCTGATCGGCTTCGGCGAGGTGGGCCAGATCCTGGCCGAGGACCTCGCCGGCAAGGCCGAGCTCGCCGTCTGGGACGTCGCCTTCGCCGATACGGCCTCCGCGCCCAGCCAGGCGCTGGCGCGGCAGCCGGTCCGCCAGGGTCGGGACGCCGCCGACGCGGCCCGCGGCGCCCGGCTGGTGATCAGCGCGGTGACCGCCGCGCAGGACCTGGAGGCGGCCCGCAGCGTCGGCCCCGGCCTGGAACCCGGCGCCTTCTTCCTCGACCTGAACTCCTGCTCGCCGGGCCAGAAGACCGCCTCGGCCGACGCCATCCACGCCGCCGGCGGCCGCTACGTCGAGGCCGCGGTGATGAGCCCGTTCCCGCCGAAGCGGATCGCCTCGCCCATGCTGCTGGGCGGTCCGCACGCCCGCGCCTTCCTGCAGGCCGCCGACGGTCTCGGCCTCGCCGGCGCCACGGCCTATTCGGAGGTGATCGGCCAGGCGGCGGCGACCAAGCTCTGCCGCTCGGTGATGATCAAGGGCGTCGAGGCCCTGCTCACAGAGTCCCTCCTGGCCGCCCGCCACTACGGGGTGGAGCAGGTGGTGCTGGACTCGCTCTCCGACCTGCTGCCGCTGCCCGACTGGAACCGCACGGCGCAGTACATGATCTCGCGCTCGCTGGAGCACGGGGCCCGCCGCGCCGAGGAGATGCGCGAGGCCGCCCGCACGGTGGCCGAGGCCGGGCTGCCCCCCACCATGAGCGAGGCGATCGCGGAGCGGCAGGACTGGGCCGCGCACCACCGGGGCGCGCTCTCCGGCGACCTCGCCGCCATGCTCGACGCCATCAACAGGGACCTCGCCCCGTGATCATCGACTGCCACGGCCACTACACGACCGCGCCCGCGCCGCACGACGCCTGGCGCGACGCCCAGAAGGCCGCCTTCAAGGGGGGCGGCGACATCGACCCCGCCTATCCGGAGATCTCCGACGACGAGATCCGCGAGACCATCGAGAAGAACCAGCTGCGCCTGATCCGCGAGCGCGGCGCGGACATGACCATCTTCTCGCCGCGCGCCTCCACCATGGCCCATCACATCGGCGACGAGGCGGTCAGCCAGGCCTGGACCCGGCGCTGCAACGACCTGATCAAGCGGGTGGTCGACCTCTTCCCCGAGACCTTCGTGGGCGTCTGCCAGCTGCCGCAGTCGCCGGGCGCGCCGATCGCCAACTCCATCGCCGAGCTGGAGCGCTGCGTCACCGAGCTGGGCTTCGTGGGCTGCAACCTCAATCCGGACCCCTCCGGCGGCCACTGGACGAGCCAGCCGCTCACCGACCGCGCCTGGTATCCATTCTTCGAGAAGATGGTCGAGCTGGACGTGCCGGCCATGGTCCACGTCTCGGGATCCTGCAACGCCAACTTCCACGCCACCGGCGCCCACTACATCAACGCCGACACGACCGCCTTCATGCAGTTCCTGGAGGGCGACCTCTTCAAGGACTTCCCGACGCTGCGCTTCATCATTCCCCACGGCGGCGGCGCCGTGCCCTACCACTGGGGCCGCTACCGGGGCCTGGCCGACATGCTGAAGCGGCCGCCGCTGCGCGAGCACGTGATGAGGAACGTGTTCTTCGACACCTGCGTCTACCACCAGCCGGGCATCGACCTGCTGTTCCGGGTGATCGACATCGACAACATCCTGTTCGGCTCGGAGATGGTCGGCGCGGTGCGCGGCATCGATCCGGAGACCGGCCACTTCTTCGACGACACCAAGCGCTACATCGACGCCCTGTCGATCCCGGAGGCGGACAAGCACAAGGTGTTCGAGGGCAATGCCCGGCGCGTCTACCCGCGGCTGGACGCCATCCTGAAGGCCCAGGGCCGATGAGCGTCGCCGACAGGCCCCAGGTGATGGATCCGGACTGGCTGGTCTGGCATCAGAGCCCGAAGACGCCCGCCTATGTCCCGCCGCCCGGCGCGGTGGACGCCCACTGCCACGTGTTCGGGCCCGCCGCCGAATTCCCCTTCGCCCCCGAGCGGAAGTACACCCCCTGCGACGCGTCCAAGGCCCAGCTCTTCGCGCTCCGCGACCACCTGGGCTTCTCGCGCAACGTGATCGTCCAGGCCACCTGCCACGGGAAGGACAACCGCGCGACCGTGGACGCCGTGAAGGCGGCGAACGGCCTGGCGCGCGGCGTCGCCACCGTTGGCGAGGAGATCACCGAGGCGGAGCTCGCCGAGTTGCACGAGGCCGGCATTCGCGGCGTGCGGTTCAACTTCCTGCGCCGGCTGGCCGACTTCACCCCGCACGAGGTGCTGCGCCGCATCGCCGACAAGGTGGCCCCCTTCGACTGGCACGTGGTGGTCTATTTCGAGGCCCCGGACCTGGCGGAGCTGAAGCCGCTGTTCTCCTCCCTGCCCACGAAGGTCGTGGTCGACCACATGGGCCGGCCCGATGTCCGGCTCGGGACCGACCACCCGCAGTGGCGCGCCTTCGTGGACTGGATGACGGAGGACGAGGACGTCTGGTCGAAGGTCTCCTGTCCCGAGCGGCTGAGCCTCGCGGGCCCGCCCTACGGCGACGTGGTCCCGTTCCAGCGTGAGATCGTCGAGACCTTCCCCGACCGTGTGCTCTGGGGCACCGACTGGCCGCACCCGAACCTCAAGGGCCACATGGTCGACGACGGGGTCCTGGTGGACCAGATCCCCAGGTTCGCGCTCACCGAAGAGCTCCGGCGCAAGCTCCTGGTGGACAATCCCATGCGCCTCTACTGGGCCGACTGAGATGACCGAGAAGCCCTACCACGACATCCCGGGCACCACGGTCTTCGACGCCGAGCAGTCCCGGCGCGGCTTCCACCTCAACCAGTTCTGCATGTCGCTGATGAAGGCGGAGAACCGGGCGGCCTTCAAGGCCGACGAGCGCGCCTACCTCGACCGCTGGCCGATGACGGAGGCGCAGAAGCAGGCGGTCCTGGACCGCGACTGGAACGGCATGATCGCGCTGGGCGGCAACATCTACTTCACCTCCAAGATCGCCGCGACCGACGGCCTCTCCTTCCAGCAGATCGCCGCCCTCATGAGCGGCGTCACCCAGCCGGAGTACGCCGAGATGATGCTGAAGGGCGGCCGCTCCATCGAGGGCAACCGCTCGAAGAAGGAGCCGCGCTAGTGGCCAGGATCACCGCCGGCGTCGCCACCAGCCACGTGCCCGCCATCGGCGCGGCCCTCGACAACGGCAAGGCCGGCGAGCCCTACTGGCAGCCGGTGTTCGCCGGCTACGAGGCCTCCAAGGCCTGGATCGCCCGGGAGAAGCCGGACGTCGTCATCCTCGTTTACAACGACCACGCCTCGGCCTTCTCGCTGGAGCTGATCCCGACCTTCGCCATCGGCTGCGCGGACGAGTTCCAGCCGGCCGACGAGGGCTGGGGTCCGCGCCCCGTGCCGGTCGTGCAGGGCCATCCGGAACTCGCCTGGCACCTGGCCGAGAGCCTGATCCTCGACGAGTTCGACATGACCATCGTCAGCCGGATGGACGTCGACCACGGCCTGACCGTGCCGCTGTCGCTGATGTTCGGCCAGCCCGAAGCCTGGCCGTGCAAGGTGATCCCGTTGGCCGTGAACGTGGTCCAGTACCCCCCGCCCACCGGCAACCGCTGCCTCAACCTCGGCAGGGCGATCCGGAAGGCCGTCGAGAGCTTCCCGCAGGACCTGAAGGTCGTGGTCTTCGGCACCGGCGGCATGAGCCACCAGCTGCAGGGGCCCCGGGCGGGCCTGATCAACCGGGACTTCGACAACGCCTTCCTCGACCGGCTGATTGATGATCCAGTGGGCCAGTCGAAGGTCCCGCACATCGACTATGTGCGCGAGGCCGGCTCCGAGGGGATCGAACTGGTCATGTGGCTGATCATGCGCGGCGCGCTGGACGAGAAGGTCCGGGTCGCCCACCGCTTCTACCACGTGCCCGCCTCCAACACGGCGGTGGGACACCTGATCCTCGAAAACGCCTAGCCGCGTGCACAGCGACCGCACCCAGGTCGCCATCATTGGCGCGGGGCCCGCCGGCCTCCTGCTGCAGCAGCTCCTGCGCCTGGGCGGCGTGGAGAGCGTCGTCCTCGAGCGGCAGACCCGCGCCCACGTGGAGGCCCGGATCCGCGCCGGGGTCCTGGAGCCCGGCACGGTCGCCCTGCTGGAGAAGGCCGGCGTCGCCGGACGCCTGCACCGCGAGGGGCTTGTGCACGAGGGCGTCGAGCTCGCTGTGGACGGCCGCCGCTTCCGCATCGACCTGCGCGAGCTCACCGGCGACTGCGTGACGGTCTACGGGCAGACGGAGATCACCCACGACCTGTTCGCCGCCGCCGACGCCCACCTCTCGCCCATCGTCTACGAGGCCGAGCACGTCCTGCTCCACGACCTCGACGGCGAGCGGCCCTACGTCACCTGGGAGAAGCACGGCGTCGACCACCGCATCGATTGCGACCACGTCGCCGGCTGCGACGGTCAGCACGGCGCCAGCCGCGCCGCCCTCCCGACGGGCGTCACCCACCTCTTCGAGCGCCACGGCAGCGCGGCCTGGCTCGGGGTGCTGGCTGACGTGCCCCCCTGCGCGCCCGAGCTGATCTACGCCGAGAGCCCGCGGGGCTTTGCGCTCGCCTCCATGCGCTCGTCGACCCGAAGCCGCTACTACCTGCAGGTGGACGCCCACGACGCGCTGGAGGACTGGCCCGAGGCGCGGTTCTGGGAGGAGCTGGCCCGGCGGCTGGGGCCCGACGCCGCCGCCCACCTGACGCCCGACTATGCGCTGGAGCGCTCGATCGTCCCCCTGCGCAGCCACGTCATCGAGCCGATGCAGTGGGGCCGACTGTTCCTGGCGGGCGACGCCGCCCATGTGGTCCCGCCCACGGGCGCCAAAGGCCTGAACCTCGCCGCCGCCGACGTGGGCTTGCTCGCCGACGCCCTGATCGCGTGGCACAAGGGCGGCGGGGCCAGCCTGCTCGCGACCTATTCCGGCCGGGCCCTCGCCCGCGCCTGGAAGGCGGTGCGCTTCTCCTGGTGGTTCACGGGGCTCACCCACCGCGCGGCCGGCGCCGATCCCTTCGACCTGCAGCTGCAGCGCGCCGAACTCGACCAGCTCCGCACATCCCGCGCCGCCCAGACCCTGTTCGCCGAGAACTACGTCGGCCGCTTCGCCTGAGGCACGGGGGCTAGTCGAGCGCGTCCGGCTTCGGCTTCAGGGCCATGAGGGCCAGGAAGCTGATCAGAGCCGCGGCGCTGAGGTAGAGGCCGACGGGCGTGAGCCCACCGCGGTCGGCCAGCGCCTGGGCCGCCATGGGGGTCAGGCCGCCGCCCAGGATCCCGCCGACATTGAACGCCATCGAGACGCCCGTGTAGCGGACCCGCGCGGGGAACAGGCTGGGCAGGAAGGCGCCCAGGGGACCATAGACCAGGCCCATCATCACGAGCCCCAGCGACAGGAAGGCCCAGATCAGGAACAGCGAGCCCGAGCCCAGCATCGGCCCCAGCAGGACCCCGGTCCCGACCGTCAGGATGCACCCCGCCATCAGGACGTGGCGCGGTGAGGTGGCGTCGGCCCAGTAGCCGGCGAGCACGATGCCCGCGGCCATGAAGCCGATGGCCCCGAGTTGCACGCCCAGGAAGGTCTCGCGGCCGTAGCCCAGCTTGGTCGTGCCGTAGCCGAGCGCGAAGGCGGTGGTCAGGTAGAAGATCGCGAAACAGGCGACCACCGCGAAGGTCCCGCCCAGCGTCGCCAGCGCATGCCGGCGGAACAGTTCGGCGAACGGCACCTGGGGCGGCGGGGCCGCCTTCAGCGCGGCGGCGAACGCCGGGGTTTCGGTCAGCTTCAGCCGCACCCACAGGCCCACGCCGACGAGGACGACGCTCAGCAGGAACGGGATCCGCCAGCCCCAGGCCATGAACTGGGCCGGCGTCAGCAGCCAGCCGAGGATCAGGAACAGGCCGTTGGCGGCGATGAAACCCACCGGCGCGCCGAGCTGCGGGAACATGCCGAACCGCGCCCGCCAGCCCGGCGGCGCGTTCTCCACCGCCAGCAGCGCCGCCCCGCCCCACTCGCCGCCCAGGCCGAAGCCCTGGCCGAAGCGCAGCACGCACAGCAGGAAGGGCGCGAGCCAGCCCGCCGTCTCGTAGGTCGGCAGGAAGGCGATGGCGACGGTCGATCCGCCCATCAGGAGCAGCGAGGCCACCAGCGTCGACTTTCGTCCGATCCGGTCGCCGAAGTGGCCGAAGAAGGCTGCGCCCATCGGCCGGGCGAAGAAGGCCAGCGCGAAGGTGGCGTAGGCGCTCATCAGCTGCGCCGACACCGAGGCCTTCGGGAAGAACAGGTGACCGAACACCAGGGAGGCCGCGGTGGCGTAGATGTAGAAGTCGTAGAACTCGACCGCCGTCCCCACCAGGCTCGCCGCCAGGATCCGCCGGTGAGACGCGCCGCCCGGCGCCGCCGCTATCGTCATGTTCCCCTCCCCCAAGGTTCTTTCCGGCTTGGCCGCAGGAACGCCCCGGGTCAAGGCCGCGTCAGTTGGTGGCGGGGACTTCCGTCTCGGCGTCGGGCTCCTCGATAGACTCCGCCGCCTCGGGGGCGGAGGCTTGCAGGATCTGCGGCTCGGGGGGCGGCGGGGCGCGGCCGGCCGGGATCGGCTGCATCGGCAGGCGCTTGACCGCCGTGGTCATGACCGCCTTCCAAAGCTCGGCCGGCGCGCCGCCGCCGGTGATCCGGCCCATCGGCGCATTGTCGTCCCGGCCCATCCAGGCGCAGGTCGCGAAGCCGCCGGTGTAGCCGCAGAACCAGGCGTCCTTGTAGTCCGAGGTGGTGCCGGTCTTGCCAGCCAGGTCGTATCCCGGGAAGGCCGCCCGCTGGCCGGTGCCGGTGGTGATCACCGCCCGCAGCATGCGGTTCAGGTTGCTGAGCGCGGGATTGGCCGTCACCGGCGTCCACGTCGGCGGCCGGCGCTGGTAGAGCAGCTTGCCGGCCGGGGTGCGGATGCGCTCGATGCCGTAGGCCTGCACCCGATGGCCGCCGTTGGCGAACACCGCATAGGCCTGGGTCATCTCCAGCGGCGTCACCAGGCTGGTGCCGAGCGCCATGGCCGGGTCGGTGTTGACGCTGGACGCGATCCCCAGCCGGCGCGCGGTCTGGGCGATCGCGGGGCGGCCCACTAGGTCGGCGGTGCGCGCCGCGACGGTGTTCACCGAGGAGGCGACGGCCCGCTCCAGGGTGATGGGGCCCTGGAAACCCTCGTCGTAGTTCTGCGGGCTCCAGGTCCCGATGGTCACCGGCTCGTCCACCACCGGCATGTCCGGCGTCCAGCCCGCCTCCAACGCCGTCAGGTAGACGAACGGCTTCCAGGCCGAGCCCGCCTGGCGCTTCGCCACGGCCGCGCGGTTGTAGGGCGCCTTGGCATAGTCGAGGCCGCCGACCATGGCCCGCACCCGGCCCGCGCCGTCCACGGACACCACCGCCGCCTGAGCGGCGGCCGGGACGCTGGCGCCCACCACCCGGCGCGCGGCGCTGGCCGCGGCGCGCTCGAGCTGGCCGTCGAGGGTGGTCTCGATCACCAGGTCCTGCTTGGGATTGCCCACCAGCCGGCGGGTCTCGCCGTCCAGCCAGTCGATGAAGTACTGCGCCGGCGCGTTGGGCGCCGTCTTCCACACGGTCGGCTTCTTGGCCGCCGCCTGGGTCCGCTGGGCGGGCGTGATGGCGCCGGTCTCGACCATGATGTCCATGACCAGCCTGGCCCGGCTCCAGCTGGCGTCGGCCTGTTCGATCGGGTGGTAGTTCACCGGCGACTTCAGGACGCCCGCCAGCATGGCCGCCTCGGCGATGGTCAGCTTCGCCGCGGGCTTGTTGAAATAGCGCTGGGCCGCGGCCTCAAGGCCGTAGGCGCCGGACCCGAAGTAGACCCGGCTCAGGTACATGCCGAGGATCTGGCGCTTGCTGTAGGTCCGCTCCAGCTGCACGGCGTAGAGCAGCTCGGTCGCCTTCCGCTCCAGGGTGCGGTCCTGGCTCAGGTAGAGGTGGCGGGCCAGCTGCTGGGTGATGGTGGACGCGCCCTGGGTCGCCCGCCCCTCGCCGGCCGCCACCACGATCGCCCGGGCGATGCCGCGGGGGTCGAAGCCGGTGTGCTCCCAGAACCTGCGGTCCTCGATCGCCACGAACGCGGCCGGCACGTGGGCGGGCAGCTTCGCCAGGTCCACGGGCGGCGCGAAGCGGCCGCCGCGCACGCCGATCACGGCGCCCGTGCGGTCCACATAGGTGATCTGCGCCTCGCGCCGGATCGGCGGCAGGACGGGCAGCTCGGGCGCGGCGAGCGACGGTCCGGCGGCGAGGACCGAGGCGGAGGCAAGCAGGGTAAGCACGCGGACAGGCTCTCCAGAGCGGCGCTCCCTCAAGCGCCGGTCGACACGCGCCCCCTTCTCGCCGGGGACGCGACGCCGGCCAACATAATTCGCGGTAATGCAGGCCTCGGCCACGCGGTGTGCAGTCGCGGTGGAGACGCCCGGGGGCAAAAAGAAAGGCCGCGCGGCCCCGCGCGGCCCGAAGTCTAGGGAGGAAACGCCCCTGACGGGACGCCCAAGGAGTGGCCGGGACTCAGGGCCCGCCGCAAGCGCGCCGCGCCGATCCCGGGACAGGATTCGCCAGGCGCCCAGAAAAGCGGCGCCGGCGCCTGTCGCCCCTGTGCTCCAGGTCACAGCGGCCTCTGCGAAAAACGCATACCGGCTCTGCATGGCCGCTCATTGAAGCTCGGCCATGAAGGCTCATATGAGCCCTGTCGCCAGCCCCAAGACCCCGATCGCCGCCATGCCGAACCCCGCCCCCCACAGGAGACCTTCGCCGAACCGCCAGAGGCTGATCGGCCGCACGGTGATGTGGTCGCTGGCGGCCTGCGTCGTGGTGCTGAAGCTGACCCTGCCGGTGTTCTGACGCCCTAGCGGGTGCCGTACATCCGGTCGCCGGCGTCGCCCAGGCCCGGGAGGATGTAGCCGTGGTCGTTGAGCCGTTCGTCGATCGCGGCGGTCCAGACCTTCACGTCCGGATGGTGGCCGTGGAAGTTCGAGATCCCCTCCGGGGAGGCGAGCAGGCAGGCCATGCGGATGTCCCGGGCGCCCGCCTCCTTCAGCCGGTCCATGGCCGCGATGGCGGTGTTGCCGGTGGCCAGCATCGGGTCGACCACGATCACCAGCCGGTCGGCCAGGTCGGCCGGCGCCTTGAAGTAGTACTCCACGCAGCCCAGCGTCACCGGATCGCGGTACAGGCCCACGTGCGCCACGCGCGCGGCGGGCACCAGCTCCAGCATCCCCTCCAGCATGCCCATCCCTGAGCGCAGGATGGCGGCGAACACCAGCTTCTTGCCGGCGATGGTCGGCGCGCTCATCGGCATCAGCGGGGTCTCGATCTCCACCGTCTCAAGCGGCAGGTCGCGGGTCACCTCGTAGCAGACCAGGCTGCCGATCTCCTTCAGGAGCTGGCGGAAGCTCTTGGTCGAGGTGTCCTTCTTCCGCATCAGGGTGAGCTTGTGCCGGACCAGCGGATGGTCGACGACCGTGACGCCCTTCATCTTCGTCCCCATCAGAATACCGTCCCGTCGCTCAGGATCTTCAGCGGCGGCCCGCCGTCGGCGCGCAGCTCCCGCGCGATCCGCCGCCCCGCGGCCCAGGAGCCGCCCTCCAGCACCCGGGCCAGCGGGAAGGCCTCGGCGCTGACGCCCAGGCGCTCTCGCACCAGGGGCGCCAGCCGGTCCAGCAGCGCCACCGTCAGCGCCCGCCAGCCGACCACCAGCGGCCCGTCCACCGGATGCTCGCGCGCCCGGTCGGCGGGATCCTTCAGCACGAGCACGCCCGTGTCCACGAAGAGCCCGCCGTTGCGGTATTCCGCCAGCCCCGTGAGGCCGTCGAGGTCGGTCACCTCGATCCCCGCCCACTGGAGCGGCTCGATCAGGGAATAGCTCATCCACTGGCTGAGCTTGTGGATCGGCACGAAACCCTCCACCGCCGGATGCCGCCAGCAGTCGCCGAGCGGAACGCCTGCGAGGCTCAGCCGCCCCGGCCAGATCGGCCCGAGCTCCTTCAGCAGCACCTCGAGGATCACCGGCGCGGGCAATCGTCCGTCCGTGGCGCGCGCCGCGATCAGGTCGAACAGCCGGGCCGGCCTGCCGACCGTCTCGCCCAGGCGCCGCAGCAGGGCCGCGCGGCCGTCGACGCCGACCAGCGGATTGTCGTCCGACACCTGGAAGTGCTCGGCCACCGACGCGGCGGTCACCTTTGACAGGTCGTCGAGCGCGCCCGACTCCCACATCCGCAGCGAGGCCACGCCGAGGCCTTCCGACCGGGCCAGATCCGCGCCGGTGGCGTCGCGGTACCGCCACGCCGGGCCGGCGCCGGCGTCCAGCAGGACCGAGGGGATCACCAGGTCGAACCCGGCCCGCCCGAGCGCCGCCGGGGCGGTCGGCTTCTCTGCCTCCGCCCACAGGTCACGGCCGTTCGCGCTGAAGTGCCGCCAGCGCGCATGGAACGGGACCTTGAGGTCCGGGTAGTTGGTCCGCACGGTCTCGGCCGTGAGGTCGGCCGCGGCGTCCAGCCGGCCGAGGTCGACGCGCCACTCGGCCAGCCCCTCGGCCAGCGCGATGGCCAGCAACTCATGCGCGGTCTCGCGGACGGCGCGGGCCGTCAGGAGGTGTTTCACCATTTCCCGCTCATCCCCGCGAACGCGGGGACCCAGGCTTGTTGTGTTCATTCCGGACACGCCGGCGCTCCTTGAAGAAAAACACCTGGGTCCCCGCGTTCGCGGGGATGAGCGGAGTTGGAGGGCTTGCGCCTCAGAACTTGTCCAGGTCGCGCCCGACCACCTTCGTCAGGTCGTCCTGCGAGGGCGGGCCTTCGGGCGTGAAGTAGCCGGCGGCCTTCTTGGCCTCCATTTCGACGCTGGCGTCGGGCGGCACGAGCCAGTCGGGGATCGGCACCCGCTCGCCGATCTCGATGCCGCCGTGGACCAGGGCGTCGTACTTCATGTTGGACATCGACACGAACCGGTCGATCCGCCGGATGCCCAGCCAGTGGATGATGTCGGGCATCAGCTGCTGGAAGCGCGCGTCCTGGACGCCGGCCACGCACTCGGTGCGCTCGAAATAGGTCGCCGCCTGGTCGCCGCCCGGCTGGCGTTTGCGGGCGTTGTAGACCAGGAACTTGGTCACCTCGCCCAGCGCCCGGCCCTCCTTGCGGTTGTAGACGATCAGCCCCGTGCCGCCGGTCTGGGCGCTCTGCACGCACTCCTCGATGCCGTGCGTCAGGTAGGGCCGGCAGGTGCAGATGTCGGAGCCGAAGACGTCGGAGCCGTTGCACTCGTCGTGCACCCGGCAGGTCAGGCTCACCCGTCGGTCGCCGAGCTTCGTCGGGTCGCCGAAGATGTAGAGGGTGATGCCCCCGATCGGCGGCAGGAAGACCTGGATGTCCGGCCGGGTGACCAGCTCCGGATACATCCCGCCGGTCTGCTCGAAGAGGGTGCGGCGCAGGGTCTGCTCGTCCACCTCGAACCGCTCGGCGATGCCGGGCAGCCACCAGACCGGATCGATCGCGGCCTTGGTCACCGAGACGTCGCCGCCCTCGTGCACCACCTCGCCATCGACCTTCAGCCGGCCCTTGGCGATGGCCTCATGGATCTCCGGCAGGTCGATGCGCGCCTTGGTGACGGCGATGGTCGGGCGGATGTCGACGCCTTCGGCCAGCTCCGGCGCGAAGTCCTCCGCCACCCGGTGGCCCCAGGGGTCGAGGCTGACGATCCGGCCGGGCTCGCTCCACTGCGGATGGGGCCCGATCTCCACCACCGGGTAGGTGTTGTTGAGCTCGGGGCGGGCCAGCGGGTTCATGGCCCCGGCCGAGATGGCGAGCGCCCGGTAGACCGAATAGGCGCCGCCGTGGGCGCCGATCGCGTTGCGGTCGGAGCCGGCGTTGGCGGTGGCCACCACGGGCCCGCGTTCGCGCGCCGTGGGCGCGTCCCAGCGGATCGGGAAGCGGCTCGCCGCGCCCGCGCCGGGGTGCGAGGTGAGCCGGATGTGGGATGTCCTGTTTCCGGACATGTGTCTGAAGAACCTCCAGAATCGAGAAGGCCCCGCGCCGGTTCGCCGGCGCGGGGCCTTTGAGAGCGAACTGTGATCCTAGGCTCCGGACTTGGCAAGAAATGCTGAACGGCGGTCGGCGAGCGTTCAGGCGCCGCCGATGCCCTCGGTCACCTTCCCCGTGCCGTCGCACTCCGGGCACGGCTGACCCTCGAGCCGGCCGCTGCCGCCGCATTTCGGGCACAGGTTCTCGCCGGCGGAGCTCTCGTCCTCGCGTGGCAGGTTGGGCTGGGCCGGATCGGTCATGGCGGCCTCCGCGTCAGTCGCCGGGCTCCGGCGGGACGGCCGGGCTCCGGGCGGGACGGAATTCGGTCAGGAGGGAAAGCGCGCCGAGCGGCGAGCCGAAGAGCAGGAAGAACCACATGCAGGGATAAACCGGAGCGGGCGCGACCGTTGCCTTTCACCGCGCGCGTGCGCATCACGCTCGGGTGAGCACCAACCTCCAGGCCTTCCGCGCGAGCCTCCTGCACCTGCTGGACGACCCGTCCATCGCCGGCGACGAGGCGGTCGTCTGGCACGAGGACGGCCTGCTGCTGGTGGAGGACGGCCACGTGGCCGCGTTCGGCGCCTGGGACGAGCTCGCCGGCGGCCTGCCCGAGGGCACGGCCGTGGAGGCCCTGCCCGGCCGGATCATCGCGCCCGGCTTCGTGGACGCCCACATCCACTATCCGCAGACCGACGTCGTCGCCGCCTGGGGCGCGCGCCTGCTGGACTGGCTGGCGTCCCACACCTTCCCGGTGGAGCAGGCCTTCGAGGACCGGGCGCATGCGGACGCGGCGGCCGCCTTCTTCCTCGACGAGCTGCTGCGCAACGGCACCACCAGCGCCCTGGTCTTCGGAACCGTCCACCGCACGTCCGTTGACGCCCTGTTCGAGGCGGCGCTGGCCCGCAACATGCGGCTGATCGGCGGCAAGGTGCTGATGGACCGCAACGCGCCTCCGGCGCTCTGCGACACGGTGGCGAGCGGCCGGGCGGACTCCGAGGCCCTGATCCGCGCCTGGCGCGGCCGCGGCCGGCTGGGCTACGCCGTGACGCCGAGGTTCGCGGTCACCTCCTCCGACGCCCAGCTGGCCATGGCCGGCGAGCTCGCCGCCGCCCACCCCGACATCCTCGTCCACACCCACATGAGCGAGAACCTTGAGGAGATCGCCACCGTGGAGGGCTTGTTCCCCGAGCACGGCAGCTACCTCGGCGTCTACGACCGCTTCGGCCTGGTCACCCCTCGCTCGGTCTTCGCCCACTGCGTCCACACCGACGCCGCGGACCTGCGCCGCCTGGCCGAGGCCGGAGCCTCGGCGGCGTTCTGCCCCTCGTCCAACCTGATGCTGGGCTCCGGGCTGTTCTCGCTGAAGCAGGCCTGCGCCTGCGGGACACGCGTGGCGCTCGGCACCGACGTCGGCGCCGGCGCCAGCTTCTCCCTGCTCCACGTCATGGGCGAGGCCTACAAGGTCGGCCAGCTGCAGCACGAGGCGCTGGACCCGCTGCACGCCTTCTACCTCGCCACCCTGGCCGGGGCCCGGGCCCTCAGGATCGAGCACCGGGTGGGCAGCCTGACCCCCGGCAGGGAGGCGGACTTCGTCGTCCTCGACCCGGCCGCCACGCCCCTCCTCGCCCGCCGGGCCGCCGCGGCGCGGTCGCTGCGCGACAAGCTCTTCGCGCTCTCCATCCTGGGCGACGACCGGGTGGTGGAGCGCACCTACCTCATGGGCCGGCTGGCGCACGCGCGCGATGGCGCTAAGGATTAGGCCATGAGCGACCTTACCGCCTTTATCCGCGGCCTGCCGAAGGCCGAGCTCCACCTGCACATCGAGGGCAGCCTCGAGCCCGAGCTGATGTTCGAGCTGGCCCGGCGCAACAGGGTCGCCCTGCCCTTCCGGAGCGTGGAGGAGGTCCGCGCCGCCTACGCGTTCTCGAACCTGCAGGACTTCCTCGACATCTACTACCAAGGCGCCCGGGTCCTGCTGACCGAAGAGGACTTCAGGGACCTCGCGCTCGCCTACTTCCGCCGCGTGGCCGCCGACGGTTGCCGCCACGTGGAGCTGTTCTTCGATCCTCAGACCCACACCGACCGCCGCGTCCCGTTCGCCGTCGTCGCCGACGGCCTGCTCGCGGGAATGGCCGAGGCCGGGATCAGCCTCGGGATCACCTCGAGGCTGATCCTCTGCTATCTGCGCCATCTCCCCGAGGAGGCCGCCCTGGAGACGCTCCGGCAGGCCGAGCCCTATCTCGACCGCATCGCAGGCGTCGGCCTGGATTCGTCGGAGGTCGGCCACCCGCCGTCCAAGTTCGCCCGCGCCTTCCAGGCCTCCCGCGAGCGCGGCCTGAAGCTCGTCGCCCACGCCGGCGAGGAGGGCCCGCCGGAGTATGTCTGGGAGGCGCTCGACGTGCTGCACGTGGACCGCATCGACCACGGCAACCGCAGCCTGGAGGACCCGAAGCTCGTCGAGCGCCTGGTCCGCGAGGGCATGACGCTGACCGTCTGCCCGCTGTCCAACCTGAAGCTCTGCGTCGTCGACGACCTGAAGGCCCACCCGCTGAAGCGCATGCTGGCGCTCGGCCTGCACGCCACCGTCAACTCCGACGACCCGGCCTATTTCGGCGGCTACCTCGGCGACAACTGGGTGCAGGTCGCCGGAGCCGTCGACCTGACCCGCGACGAGCTCGTCACCCTGGCGAAGAACAGCTTCACCGGCGCCTTCCTGGAGCCTGAGGAGAAGCAGCGCCATCTGGCGGCGATCGACGCCTACGTGGCGCAGGCCTGAGGTGCTGGAGCGGCTCTTCCAGCTCTCCGAGCGCGGGACGAGCGTCCGCACCGAGGTGCTCGCCGGCCTCACCACCTTCCTGACCATGGCCTACATCGTCCTGGTCAACCCGGCGATCCTGGGCCAGGCCGGCATGCCGGTGGCCGGCGTCGCCGCGGCCACATGTCTGGCCGCCGCGGTCGGCTGTTTCCTGATGGGCTTCCTGGCCAACTATCCGATCGCACTCGCGCCGGGCATGGGCCTCAACGCCTATTTCGCCTTCACCGTGGTGGGGGCCATGGGCGTGCCCTGGCAGACGGCGCTGGGGCTGGTCTTCATCTCCGGCGTCGCCTTCCTGGTCCTGACCTTCGCAGGCGTCCGCCAGCTCATCGTCAACGCCATCCCGCGCAGCCTGTTCGCCGCCATCGCCGCCGGCATCGGCCTGTTCATCGCGTTCATCGGCCTGCGCAGCGCCGGCATCGTCACCGCCAGTCCCGGTACGATCGTGGGTCTGGGCGACATCAAGAGCCCGACCGCGCTCCTGGCCATCCTGGGCCTGGTGATCGTCGCGGCCCTGCAGGTGCTGAAGGTGCGCGGCGGCATTCTGATCGGCATCGTCGTAACCGCGGTTCTCGGCTGGGCGCTCGGCCTCGCCCAGTGGACTCCGCAGCCCTACAGCGTCGAGGCCATGACCTCGACGGCCTTCCAGCTCGACATCCCCGCAGCGCTCGGGATCGGCGGCCACGGCTTCGGCTTCGCCCTGCTGGAGATCCTCTTCGTCTTCCTGTTCGTGGACCTGTTCGACAATGTCGGCACCCTGGTCGCCGTCTCGAAGCGCGCCGGTCTGATGGCCCCCGACGGCTCGATCCCGCGCCTCAACCGCATCCTGCTGGCCGACGCCACCGCGACGGTCGTGGGCTCGCTGGCCGGCACCAGCACCGTCGTCAGCTATATCGAGAGCGCCTCGGGCGTCTCGGTCGGCGGCCGGACGGGGCTGACGGCCATCGTTGTGGGCCTGCTCTTCCTGGCGACCCTGTTCGTGGCCCCCTGGGCGCAGCTCGTGCCCGCCGCCGCCACCGCCCCAGCCCTGATCCTGGTGGGCGCGATGATGATGGCCCCGCTGGCGGAGATCGATTGGGAGGACCCGGTCGTCGGCATCCCAGCCTTCCTGACGCTCATAACCATCCCGCTGACCTTCTCCATCGCCAACGGCCTGGCCTTCGGCGTGCTGGCCTACGCCATCCTCAAGCTCGTCGCCCGCCGCACGAGCCCGGCCGACTGGCTGCTCTATGCGCTGGCCGCCCTGTTCCTGGCCCGCTTCGCCTATATGTCGGCCGGGTGATCGCGCCCCGCGGCGCGGGCAAGCAGGGCGTAGAAGTCGCGGGCGAAGTCCTCCGTCCGGCCCAGCGGGCCCGAGCGGATCTCGCCCCTCAGCGTGCTCTTCAGCCGCCGCCGCCGTTCGGGCTCCGCCGCGAGGGCCACTGCCGTGGCGTGGTAGGTGTCCAGGTCGCAGGCGCAGAGGTCCACAAGCCCCGCGTTTGTCAGCAGCGAATAGCTCAGCCGCTCGAACATCGCCGGGCCCACGAGGCTCACCACGGGCACGCCCATCCACAGCGCTTCGGCCGTGGTCGTGCCGCCGGTCAGCGGGAAGGTGTCCAGGGTGATGTCGATCTCGTCGTAGTAGGCCATGTGCTGGCCGCGCACGGCATGGAAGTCGATGCGCGCCTCGTCCACGCCCTGCTCGGCGAACGCCGCCAGCACATTGCGCCGGAAGGTCGGAGCGCCCGCCTCCGGCCGGACGAAGGCGAAGCGCGAGCCCGGCACGGCGGCGAGCACGCGCGCCCAGGCCCGTAGCACCATGGGCGTGAACTTGTAGGGGCTGTTGGCCGTGCCGAAGGTGACGAAGCCGTTCCGGTCCTCCGGAATCTCGGCGCGCATCGGGCGCAGCAGCGGGAAAGCCTCCTCCGCGAGCGTCAGCCAGGTCGCGGGCATGACCAGCGGCTGCTCGGCCAGCAGCCCGGGGTCCGGCGGCCGGCAATAGGGGTCGCAGATCAGGTGGTCGACGGTCGCCAGCCCCGTGGAGTGCGGATAGCCCAGCCAGCTCGCCTGACGCGGGGCCGGACGATAGGCGAGCGCCGCAAGCCGGTTGCCGTCCGTCGAGCCGCCGATCTCCACGAGCACGTCCAGGCCGTCGTCGGCGATGGTCTGGGCGACATCGCGTGCCGGCGCATCGGGCGCCCAGCGGTAGGCCGTGACGCGCTCGGCGATATGGGCCTGGACCGGATGCTCCGGGCCCCGATGCGTGGCGTAGCAGAAGACCTCGAACCGCGAGCGGTCCAGGTGCTCGAACAGCGGCAGGGCGAAATAGGCCGCCACGTGCCCGCGCAGCACCGACGAGAGGAAGCCGACGCGGAGCCTTTCCCCCGCCGCCGCCCGTCCCGCACGGCGGATCGGCCGCCGCGCCGCCTCGGCCTCCGCCGCCCGCCCCCAGATCCGGTGCTGCTCGAGCAGTTCCCGCCGGTCCTCGTCGGTCCGCACACGGGGCAACTGCCGCAGCAGCGCCGCATGGAGGCCGGCCGAAGCCCACAGGCGCCCGAGCGCGCGAAAGTCGCCCAGCCGCTCCACGTCGTCGAAGGCGCAGACCCGCTGCAGCGCCTCCACCGCGGCCTGGGCGTGGCCGGCCCCGAACGCCTCGCCGCGGTCGAGCGCCTCCCGTATTATCCGGTAGCTCTCCTCCACCCGCGCGCCTTCGTCGGCCGTGCGGGACGCCTGGAGGTGGGCGCTCAGCGCCGCCCGGTAGTCGAGATTGCCCGGCTCCAGCGCCACGGCGCGTCGCAGGTGGTCGAGCGCCGCGCCGGGGTCCCGGACCAGCAGCGCCAGCTCGAAATGCGCCCAGGCCCCCGCGTCCAGTCCGGGCAGGCGCTCGAGCAGGAAGGCCTCGGCGTCCCTCGGCCGGCCGAGGCGCTTCAGGGCCATCAGCCAGGCCCGCAGCAGTCGCGGCTCGCCGGGGTTCGCGGCGGCGGCCGCCTGGAACGCCGCCTCGGCGCCCGCGCCGTCCGCCCCATCCGCACTGACGCCGATCAGGTCGAGCCAGGCGTCCATCGCCTTGGGATCGAGCGCCACCGCCTCGCGCAGGCTGGCCAGCGCGGCCTCGGTCCGCCCGAGCTTCACCCGCGCCCGCGCAAGCTGACGGTGCACTTCGGACGCACCGGGCTGCGCCGCCAGGAGGGTGGCGAACGTCGCCTCCGCTGCGACGAAGTCCCCGATCTCCATCAGCAGCAGCCCGTAGCTGTAGCGCACCGCCGCATCCTCGGGCCGCAGCTGCAGCGCCCGTTTGAACGCCGCCCGCGCTTCGTTGCGCCGGCCGAGCCTGCGCAGGGCCACGCCACGCAGGCCCCATAGCTCGGCATCCTGCGGTGTTCGCGCCGCCGCCGCCTGGCTGCAGGCCTCCGCCTCCACGAGGCGGCCGGCGCGGATCAGTGCGACGACCTTCGCGCGCTCCGCCGCGGCGTCCGAGCCCCCTGCCTTCTCGTCCATGCCGCCGCGACTCCTCCCGGAGTCCCTCATACGAAAACGGCCCCCGCTTGCGCGAGGGCCGTTTCGCCGGTCGAGGACTTCGTCGGGTCAGACGCGCTCGATGATGATGGCCGGCGCCATGCCCCCGGCGGCGCACATGGTGACCAGGCCGCGCTTCAGGTCGCGGCGCTCCAGCTCGTCGAGCACGGTGCCGATCAGGATCGAGCCGGTGGCGCCGATCGGATGGCCGAGCGCCATGGCCCCGCCGTTGACGTTGACCTTTTCCCGGTCGAGCCCGAGGTCGCGGATGAACTTCTCGGCCACGACCGCGAAGGCCTCGTTGATCTCCCACAGGTCGATGTCGTCGGGCGTCAGGCCGGCCTTCTGCAGCACCTTCTTCGCCGCCGGCACCGGCGCGTTGAGCATCAGGGTGGGGCTGTCGCCCACGTTCGCCGTGGCGACGATGCGCGCCCGGGCCTTCAGGCCGTTCTTCCTGGCGTATTCCGGCGAGGCCAGCAGCACGGCCGCCGCCCCGTCAACCACGCCGGACGAGTTGCCCGCATGGTGGAAGTGCTTGATCTCCAGGTCCGGATAGACCTGGTTGATGAGGCCGGCGAGCGTCATCCCCTGCTCGTTCAGCGGCGCGCGGGCCATGGCCTCGAACGAGGGCTTCAGCGCGGCCAGCCCTTCGAGCGTGGTCTGCGGGCGCGGGAACTCCTCGCGGTCCAGGGCCACCGAGCCGTCCTCGCGGTAGACCGCCACGAGCGAGCGGTCGAAGCGGCCCTCGCGGATCGCCTTGTCGGCCCGCTGCTGGCTCACATAGGCGAGCTCGTCCAGCGCCTCGCGGGAGATGCCCTCCATGGTGGCGATCGCGTCGGCGCAGACGCCCTGGTGGCTCTGCGGGTGCTTGGCCCGCAGGCGCGTGTTGCCGCTGTCGATCAGCGCCGGGCCACCGTCGGGTCCCTGCATGCTGGCCGTGGCGGCGGTGTAGCTCATCATCTCGGTGCCGCCGGCGATCACCAGGTCTTCCATGCCCGACATGATCTGGGCCGCCGCCAGGTTCACCGCCGTGATCCCCGAACCGCAGAACCGGTCGAGCGTCACGCCCGAGGCGCGGGTGTCGTAGCCGGCGTCCAGGGCCGCCATGCGGCCGAGGTCGCCGCCCTGCTTGCCGCGCTGGGACGAGGTCCCCCAGATGATGTCGTCCACCTCGGCGGTGTTGAGGCTGTTGCGCTGGGCGATCGCCGCCAGGACGGTGGCCGCCAGGTGCTGCGGGTGGTGCTCGGCGAGCGCCCCCTTGCCGACCTTGCCGATGCCACGCGGCGTGCGGCAGGCGTCGATGATCAGGGCTTCGGACATGGTGCTTCCTTCGATGACGCTCAGGCGGACTGGGTGCTGTCGGGCAGCCCCAGGATCCGCTTGGAGATGATGTTGTTCTGGATCTCGGACGAGCCGCCGTAGATCGACATGGCCTTGCCCCACAGCCAGCTGCGGACCGCCTCGACCTCGTCGGCGGAGAAGGCGTCGCCCTCCCAGCCCAGGCCCTGGTGGCCCATGATCTCGAGCAGCAGCTCGGCGCGGGTCTGGGCGACGCTGGTGGCGGAATTCTTCAGGACGGAGGCCGCGTTGGTGGCCCCGTTGCCCTTGGATTCCGCCATGGCGCGGGCGAGCGTCAGGTTGTGCGCCCGGGCGTCCATCAGGTGGCGGTTGATGCGTACCCGCAGCTCGCCGTCGGCGATCCGGCCCTTCTCGTCGACGCCCACATAGCGCTTTGCGATGTCCTCGATCGCCGCGGCGCGGCCGCCGCCGGACGCCGCCGTCTGGCTGGCCCGCTCGTGCTGCAGCAGCCGCTTGCCGACCGTCCAGCCCTCGTTGAGCTTGCCCAGCACCGCGTCCTTCGGCGCCACGGCGTCGGTGAAGAAGGTCTCGCAGAACGGCGAGGCCCCGCTGATCAACGAGATCGGCCTGGGCTCGATGCCCGGCTGGTGCATGTCGATCAGGATGAAGGTGATGCCCTCGTGCTTCTTCGCCGACGGATCGGTCCGCACCAGCGCGCCGCACCAGTCGGACCACTGGGCCCCGCTGGTCCACGTCTTCTGGCCGTTGATCTTCCAGTGGTCGCCCGCGTCCTCGCAGCGCATCTGCAGGCTGGCGAGGTCGGAGCCGGCGTTGGGCTCGGAGTAGCCGACGCACCAGCGCACGTCGCCGCGCACGATCGGCGGGATGTGCTTCTTCTTCTGCTCGTCCGTGCCGTAGTCGAGGATGGTCGGGCCGATCATGGTCACGCCCATGCCGAAGGTCAGCGGGTTGAACGCGCCGGCCCGGCCCATCTCCTGCTGCAGCACACGGGCCTGGGCGGTCGACAGGCCGCCGCCGCCGTACTCCGTCGGCCAGGTTGGCGTGCCCCAGCCCTTCGCGCCCATCCGCTCCTTCCAGAGCGCCAGGTCGCCGGTGGGCTTCAGCCCTTCCATCATCGCCATGGCCAGGCCGGCCTGGCCCTTCAGGCTCTTGGGGAAGTTCTCGTCGAGCCAGGCGCGCGCCTCCGCCCGGAACGCCTCGAGCTCCACGTCGCCGCCGAAATCCGCCATTCGGTCTCTCCGTCCGGTCTCACAAATCAAAAACTGCGCCGACCATAACCCCAACTGCAGGCGCCGTTAGGGCGCCCTCCGGCCGCAGGGGAAGGCTGAGCGCGTGCTATGCCGCAGGGCAAAGGTTCACAGGGAGAAACGGCAAGATGAAACTCGACAGCTCCGTCGCCGCCGTGGTCACCGGCGGGGCGTCCGGCCTGGGCCGGGCCACCGCCACCGCGCTGCGCGACCTTGGCGTGAAGGTCGCGATCTTCGACCTCAACCGCGAGAACGGGGCCAGAACCGCCGAGGCGATCGGCGCCCTCTACTGCGAGGTCAATGTCATGGACGAGGCGTCCGTCGACGCGGGCTTCGCCAAGGCCCGCGCCGCCCACGGCCAGGAGCGTATCCTGGTCAACTGCGCCGGCGGCGGCCGGGGCGGCAAGACGATTTCCCGCGACAAGCAGACCGGTGAGATCAAGCCGTTCAACGTCGCCGACTTCGAGTGGGTGCTGGGCCTGAACACCGTCGGCACCTTCCGCTGCATCGTGAAGAGCGCGGCCGGCATGGCGACTCTGGAGCCCAACGCCGACGGCGAGCGCGGCGCGATCGTCAACACCGGCTCGGTGGCCGCCGAGGAGGGCCAGGTGGGCCAGGTCGCCTATTCGGCCGCCAAGGCGGCGATCAAGGGCATGACCCTCACCATCGCCCGCGACCTCTCCAGCGACGGCATCCGGATCAACACCATCCTGCCGGGCATCATGGCGACGCCGCCGATGCTGGGGGTGAA